>VFQP010000008.1_pt1 | contig 1541643 bp, 1344 predicted proteins | sample 3512351 | NCBI WGS metagenome assembly VFQP01 (sample SAMN10412372, study PRJNA504923) | tailings metagenome | isolation source: Relicate 1 Philex TSF1 revegetated site | place: Philippines: Tuba, Benguet | collected 2017-08-29 | reverse complement strand
GCCAGGCGCGCTTGTGCAGCCTGACCTGCACCTTCCACGCGAGCTCCCGGTAGGCTCCGGGTTGCCCCTGCTGCCGGAGCGCCAGCTGCGAGGAGACCTTCGGCGGGAGGAAGGCGTGTTGCACAATCTCAATGAGGATCCACCGCGCGTGGGCGTTGCCGGCCTTGGTGATCGAACCGACCCGGCGGGTGCCTCCAGAGGAGTCCTCTTTGGGCACCAAGCCGAGGAACCCCATCAGTTGCCGGGGATGTCGGAAGCGGTGGATGTCTCCGATCTCGGAGATCAGGACCGTCGCCGCGGTCAGTTGGATGCCCCGGAGGCACATGAGGGCCTGAACCGCGGGATAGAACCGCCATCCCGGCACCTGCGCTTCGATGAGGGCCTCCAGCCGGGCCACCCGATCGGCCGCATGGGTAATGGCCAGAAGGTACTCCTCCAGGACGGCCTTGAGCGCCGGCACCGGCAGGACCAGTTCACGCAGATAACGCTGATGAGCGTCCGACCAGTTGGCCTTGCCCTGGTACCTATACCCATGGCGAAGCAGGAACCCCTTAAGCCGCTGTTTGGCCCGGCGAAGGTCCGCGACCGCGTCGCTCCGAGCGCGGGTCAGGTCCCGGATGGCCTCGTCCGCCTCATCAGGCACGTGGATCGAGGTCAGCTCCCCGGCCCGGTGCAGCCGGGCCAGTTGCAGGGCGTCCCGCTTGTCGGTCTTTTGCCGGACACCCTTTTGCTGGGGCGTCTTGGAAGGGGCCACGACGATGCACGGCAGGTCGCGGCGCCGGCACCACCGGTAGATCACGTAGCCGGTCGGACCGGCCTCGTAGACCAGGTGCAACCGCACGCCCTCGCCCCCGAGCTTCGCGATCAGCCGCTCCAGCGCGTGCAGATCGTTGGGGATCGTGCCGTACAGCCGAACCTCCCCGGTGCGGCCGCCGTCCGCGACCGCCACCACGATGGTATCTTTATGGACATCAAGTCCGAGGTATTTATCTGTCTTCATGTGCTTGTCTCCTTCCTTGTTGCTTCGGTTGTTGTTCGTCCTTCAGCCGCAACACTGCGGCTCTGCGCCTCACCGCGTAACCCGCGTTCCGGAGACAAGCACACTTCTTTTTTCCACCCTTCGCTGCTCTTCACGCAGCTATAGTGTCTCGGCAAAAGATGAAGTTCGTCGCTCTATTTGTCCTTCCAGTCTTCGTCCCAGCGATTGCCGCCCTCGTGCTTACTCCGTTGGCCATGTTGACCCGCTCGCCTGCCCGTCGACGGGCGAGCCTCATCGCGCTCTGGTGTGCCACAGCTTTGATTCTTTCTGGCGTCGGTTTCTGGACGTGGTTCTTCCGCGACGGAGTTGGACCCGGAATGCATGTTTCTAGCGGGAGCGAGGCATGGGGACGATTCTGGGCGGATTATTGGTTTGTCGCGGCACTGGCTTTGGCGCTGCCGATTGCAGCGTCGCAGATCTCGCGCATTTCACGCGAATGACAAACAGGCCGAACCAAGCGCCAGAGCCAACACGCACATCCGTCATGCCGCGTGCTGGCGCACGCGTCACGCCGGCTGCGCGTGTGGCTCATCTTTAACGATCGCCGGAAGACCATGACCCCATCCGACAGCTCTGAAGCGCTCGTAGATTTCGCCCGCCAGCGCGGCACCAACCTCAAAAGCGCCACCCTCAGCCAAGGCATCGATGCGATGATTCACTTTTTTCGCGATATTCGTCCCGAAGCGCGGATCGTCGAAGGCGCGGGCGACATGCTGCTATTCCAGTGGGGCGTCTATCGCTTCAGTGAAAGGCCCAGCTTTCAGTTGAATCTCACACGCCAGTTTATCGAGCTTGTCGAAGAAGAGGGGGAAGATGAAGAGGTCATGAGTCAGTTGGGCCTTACCTTTCATTTCCCGATTACTGCGGCGATGGAGGCTTTCGGGAAGCAGAATCGCTGGTGTGAGTCATTGGCTGGCGTTGATGACCTGATTGCTTTCATAACCAAGTCGGCACCGTATATTGCCCTGAAGGATGCGCGACCTGAGCGCGTCGAAGCCGAGTGGAGTCTCGTATGAAGAAGAAGGGCGATCCAGTCGGCACAGACAACGTCGGCGCTGCGCGCCGCCGTGTCTGACCTCAATCGTTAGCCAAAAATGAAGCGCCTCTTGGTTATCCTCATTTGCGTGCTGTTCGTTGCGATCTCTGCGCTGTTCGCACAAGATTGGAAGAAGTGGAGCGTTGATCCAGCCGAGGGATTCGTCCCCGACGAAAAGACGGCTATCGCCGTAGCAATCGCAGTTTTGAAGCCTGTGTTCGGTGATCGGCAGATTGATCGTCAGTCACCGTTTCGAGCGGATTTGAAGGATGGAAACTGGTGGGTATCCGGAAGCCTTCCAGAGGAAGCCCTTGGAGGAGTTGCGACGGCTGTGATCTCAAAGAAGACTGGAGAGATCCGAGCCATATGGCACACCGAATGAAAGAGCCCATCCAGCCGGCACAGCACAACGCGGGGAGCCGTCCGTCCTCGGGAGATTCACCTGCTTCCGAAGCCCCGTCCGCGCCCGCCCCGCGCGGCTGACCAGATTACGTTCGGTGTAAGAAAAAGTCTGTCGTGAATCAGCCATTCACTTTCCCCCAAGACGACCCGGCCGATTCGCTTGAGCCGATGAAGAGATGTCTGCTTGCCCTCGGGGTTGTCTTTCTCCCGCTCAGCTTCGTCGCTTATCTCTTCCGCCCCGGAGAAAGCGATGCAGTTCTCTATTCGACTCTGTTCGCCGAAATCCTGATTGGGATGTTTCTCATGCTATATCTAGCCCGAAGGCTTCCCTACCGGGTTCTTCGTATTGCCGGATCGATTGGGTTTCTCGCCACTCTCATCGTGGTCACGCTCTTCGTCCAGAAAGCGACCGCGCCGGTCGATTGGCGAATGGACATTCCGCAGGCATCATCCCCGGCCCCATGAAGAAAGCCCCGAACAAGCGCACTACAGACAACTTCGGGGCTGACTGCAGACGTTAGCCAGAAAATGAGCGCTCCGTACTTCTTAGTTGATCGGGTGGAGTTGAGGGACGGCGCTGCGGCGGTGGACGGCCGCCTAGGGGAAGCGGCCATTAGGAAAGGGCACGTTTTCAGTAGGTCATTTGACGACACAGAAGCGTGGCGGAAGAAAAAAAGGGAGTTTCACCCGTGCAGGTTTGTTTTGAGCGGCATCGAGGCCTACCGGCACAGGCTTGACGAGCTGAGCGGAGGACTGACGGCGCGTCTTTATATCGAAGGAGACGGCCTAGACGTGTTACGCCACAGTAAGGTCCTCGAATGAACAGACCGGCTAACCAGACGAGACAGCCAACGAGCATAGCTGTCACGTTCCGTGCTGACGCACGGCCCTCGCCAGCTATGCTCGTGGCTGCTCAGTAGTCGATCGGCGGAGAATGAAGGGATCACCCCAAGCAGATCTATTTGCCCTTCTGACTTCCGCTGTTGGCGGTCGCGCGCTCTCCGCAATGTTGTGGATTTCCTGGCTGCTGATTGCCGTCCTTGTTCACTACGCTCAGGATCTCGCTCGAAGTGATTCGCCGCGCCCGCGTTCATTGTATGCCTTTGGCCTCATCATCGCGGCGATGATCTTCCATCTTGTGATTTTCTTGCGCTCGTTACTATCACAAGAAGGTAGAAGAGGCCTGTTTGCACGACGTTCAGATCTGCCCCGTGTCGGAGCGCTCGTGCGGTTCTCTATCTGGGTCATTCCGATTCTTGCCTTTGGAGCAGCAGTTGCGCCGGCTGTTATTCGATGAGCTACGAGCCGATCCAGTCGCCACAGCACAACGCGGGGAGCCGTCCGCCCTCGGGTGATTCACCGACATCCGCAACCCCGTCCGCGCCCGCCCCACGTGCCTGACCAGATCACGTTGGACAAAAGCCATCATGCAAAGGCGCATCGCAGCATTTAGGCATGCTTTCCGCGGTGGATGGACATTGTTGACGTCGCAGCCTCACGCGAAAGTACACGCCGCTGCGACCGTCGTTGTGATAGTGGCGGGTTATGTGTTTCGAGTTTCGACCTTTGATTGGGCTCTCCTCGTTCTCGCGATTTCGATTGTCTGGCTCGCGGAAGCCGTGAACACCGCGATCGAGTTCCTCGCCGACGAAGTGACCCTGGAGAGGCGCGAGCGAATCAAGCATTCGAAGGACGTAGCGGCCTTCGCTGTTCTCGCGGCAGCACTCGGAGCGGCTACAATCGGAATTCTAGTATTTTCGCCGTATCTCGTGGGGCGTTTGTGAAACTTGAACTCAACCAGCCGCCAGAGCACAACGCGGGGAGCCGTCCGACTTTGATCGATCCACCCGCCTGCGCCACCCCGTCCACGCCCTCCCCACGTGGCTGACCAGCGATCAATCGGCAAATATTGAACAAAAGACGGCGCTCACCGTCAAAAGGTGTACCCCAATCCTTATGAATCGAAACAATCTAGGTCGGGGTGTTGCGATCGTAGTACTCCTTCTGGCAGCGCCCCAACTACACGCTGAGGCGAGGCCAGTACCCCCCGATGCCGTAGATCGCTTAATCGCTGAGCGGGTGGCAAAGGAGTTCGATGGTAATCGCGCGCGTTACTTTGCCTGGTTGCGCGCCCAGGGTAAGACTCATGCGGAGGATCGCGCTGAGGTCGCCTCACGGATTGCAGAGCAGACGAAACGCGAGGAGGCCTCAAAGAGCCAGGTTGATAGGAAGTGACCATCCGCGAGTCAGTAAGCAGCGCGGAATCCGTCGAAAACTTCGCCACAGCAGGACGCGGGCATCCGTGCGTTCCTAACCCGTTCCGCCCCGCGCTGCGTCGTTGACGAGATTACGTTGGCCAAACCCTCTCACCTGGAACGCGCGCCCAGGCTGTTGATCGCCAGCCCCCATCATGAAACTGCTGCTACTCAGCGTTGCGATTCTGAGTCTGTCCCTTCGAGCGGACGAACCGCGGCCGCAGACGATGCGCGAAAAGCTGCGCGCCAAGATCATCGAGTCCCTGCCCCCGCCTCAGCCCGCAATGCCACCGGAGGAGAAAAAGGAGAGCGAAAGCGCAGTGGTCGTGATGAAGCCGATGGTCGTTTCCGAGTCCAATCGTGCCCGGCAGGCTGAACTTATGATCGCTCATGAGAAACAAAAGAAAGAGGATCAGCGTTTCTCCACCACCAAGGGCGGCACCCTCTTCAGCAACGACCGTATTGAAGTCGGCGGCTGGTGGCAGGAAGACCAAGGCTGGAGCTTTCTAAATCTAAAGTGGTGATGCCGAACCACCCGCCAGAGCACAACACGGGGAGCCGTCCGCGCTTTGATCGATCCGCCCGCTTCCGCCACTCCGTCCACGCCCGCCCCGCGTGGCTGACCGGAATTCATTCGGCGAAGACTACGGCTCATGGCTTCCCGTTCGTTGTCAGAACGACTCAAACCAAGGAAATTCTATGCACCTCGTATCGGTCGGAGTATGCTTCGTAACGATTGTTTTCCCGGCCGTGTTGCTTGGCGCGGAGATACAGCCGCCGTATTTCGGAAAGGCGCGTGCCTTTGCCGCAGACAAATCGTTGCTCGTCGACCCGCCACCCGAGGTACGAACGTTGAGGTCGTCGCGCAGCGGGGTATTTGAGGTTCCACCCGAGCTTCGCGTTTGGGATTTCCACAGCAGTCGAATTGATGCCGGTCCGCTCCTTCTCCGGCCCACGCGGACACCGCCTACGAAAGCGCCCAGCCAGCCGGCACAGCCTAACGCGGGGAGCGGTCGGTCGTCGACCGACTCTCCCGGTTTCGAAACCCCGTCCGCCCCCGCCAAGCGTGGCTGACCGTGAGACGTAAGGTAGAAGAGTCCCATACTCATCCAAAATGAGTTTAGGTCAGCCGTCTGGCTTCGCGGCCCTGAGAATCCTGCGTTCCGAAGATTGCGTCGATGAGCGCACATCGGAGCTCTTGTTCTGAACGCCGACCGATGCTCGCCCTGAGAAGGTGGGGCAGTATCGTCAGGTTTCTAGGCTAGTACCGAAATCTGACCTGCGTGGCCCGCCGATCTTTCGATTAGCGGAGTTCTAGGTAAAGGCGGTGGTCAGCGAAGAAAACGCCGAGTTGTTTCGAGGTCATCGGCTTTCCGGAGGACACTTACAAGTACGATGAGACTACAGCCTAATCCGGTCTCCATGACCGACTGACATAAGGGAAGTCGGTCATAGTGCCTCAACAGGCACACGCATCACTCTGCCAGAAGACTTGAGGAAAATGACGATCAAAACCAGGGATAAGCAGCCGTGGATCATTGTACTCATTGCGGTCGTGATCACATTAGTCCCATTTTTCTTATCGAAAGGAAATAGAGCACGGGCGGTTAGTCCGGTGGTGGTGACGGATGAATGGAAACCTGCTCCCATTCTATCAATAACAGCTTTACCTGAACACACGTGGTCGCGAATTCCTAGGGTAATTATCTATATTCGGTATGAATATGAAGTAGATGGAGAAAAGTACTCGGCAACTAGGTATGATCCTTCCGGCGAAGTGCGGCGATTTAGCTCATGGAATAAGGAGGCAATTGAATTTACATGGCAGATAAAACAGCAACAAGTCGCCTGGTATAATCCCAAAGATCCGAGCATGTCTGTTTTGATGCGAGACCGTTTAGATAACCCGGGAAGATGAGAGGCCAAAGTTATGCCGGAAGTGGACTGGGTTAGGGGCTTCTCACGTTCGTCTTTGGCGCCGTGATCCGAATATGCACATGAGGCGACGGGGTTTGTTCGCGAACCGGTAAAGCTTTTGATCCTTCACCATTTAGCTCAGGACTGCCATCGACCGGTCTTAGGCGAACGAGGCGACTTCCTGGGAGCGCCGGGCGGAAGCTCGGCGTTCGGCGAAGAAGGGCCGAGCTGGGGCTCGGCGTTCCCGGGGGGGGGCGTCTGGGTCGCTACGCCGCGTTGCGGTACGCCGGTGCCACGGTCCGCGCCGTCGGATCTCGTCCCCCTACCCCTTCGGGAGACTTTCGCCGGCACGATCGTCCTGCACCAACCACGCGCGGAGGGGCCTGTGCGTCCACGTTGGGCTCGGGAGTCCGCGTGAGATGAATCACCCTCCTGCGGCAAGAAAAGGCAGCAGGCGCATGCAGGGATCGCCGTCTTGAACGAAGGCTCGCGTCAGCTCCGGGTCTCGCCTCGACTCTCCCACCCCATGGCGAAGAAAATTCTCATCATCACTGACGACGCGGGCGAATCGCTCGAGATCTACTACGCAAAACAGCGTTTCCTCGAAGCCGGATACGTTCCGGTCATCGCGTCGCTGCAGAAGAAACTGCTGAACGGAGTCATCCACGACTTCGAACCCGGCTGGAACACGTACGTCGAGCGGCCCGGCTACCGGATTCAGAGCGATGTCACCTTCGCCCGCGCCCGGGCGAAGGACTACGCCGCGGTGGTCCTGATCGGCGGTCGTGCGCCGGAGTTTCTTCGCCACGAGCCCGCGGTGATCCGGCTCGTTCAGGACTTCGACCGCCAGCAGAAGTGGATCTTCTCCGTCTGCCATGGGATTCAGATCCTCATCGCGGCCGGCCTGGCCCGGAGCCGGAAACTCACGTGCTATTGCAATGTTCGTCTCGAGGTTGAGCTCGCCGGCGGCACCTGGATCGATCGCGAGAGCGTGATCGACGGCCGTATCGTCTCCGCCCAGACGTGGCAGAGCCACCCGGAGTTCTACCGCGACGTGATGGCCTGTCTGGCCAAGGGTTGAACCGAATCCCGCGGGACCAAACCGCGGACGGCTGCGGTTCGGCGCGAATCGGGTGCAGCCCCGGTCAGCGCCGGCCCAGCGACTGCATCCCGGCCTTGAGGTAACCCAACGCAAACGCCATCCCGGCGTGCCAGGGGGCGGCGCAGCTCATCTGCGGCGCATGGTCCGGGATGATGACGCCCTCAAAGCCGTTGCGCTGGAGAATCGCGAGAACGCGGAGGACATCGACCTCACCGTCGTCGATGAAGGTCTCCTTGTAGTGCGGCACCTTGTCGCGCACGTTGCGCAGGTGCACGTAGCCAATGCGGTGCTGGCGGCTGTACTGGTCCACCACCGCATAGATGTCGCCCTCCGTCATTTCGGCGAGCGACCCGACGCAAAACTCGAGCTGGTTGGCCGGACTCGGATTCAGGTCGATCACCTTCTGGTAGAGGTGCGGCTGATACACCAAGCGCGGCTGGCCGCGGATGGTCGGCATCGGCGGGTCGTCCGGATGAAGCGCGAGCCGAACACCGGCCTGTTCCGCCACCGGTAGGATCTCCGCGAGGAAACGTTCGAGCCGGGACCACAGCTGCTCCGGCGTCGCCGGTGAAATCAGGCCGGTGGCCCGAGTGGGCGCGGTCGGATCGACGACCATGTTCCAGACCAAGCCGTTGGGCATTGGCAGGTCGTACGGACCTTCCATGCCGACGGAGGCCGCGCCGCCGCGGGCATAGTGGCCCTTGGTCCGGCCCGCGACGCCGGCGATGGAGAAATTGTACCCCAAGATCGGAATCCCCGCCTCGCCCATGCGGCGCACGATGGTCTTCACATTCTCCACGTGCTGCGCGCGCCTCGGGCCATCGAGCAGGATGTCGCCCCAGTGGGCCGGATCAAGGTTCTCGATCGCCTCCAGCACGAGCCCGGCGTCCTCGACCGACCGGCGCAACGTCGTCAGGTCCTCCCGCGTCCAGAGCCGGCCCGGATCGCCGGCCAGGCCCCAGCCCCAGTCGGTGCCCAGCGGTTGATCGTCCGAGGCCGAATGACCGGCGCCGCCGCGAAAGTAATCCACGAGGTGCGCCACGATGTGGGTCGCTCCCGCCTGCTTCGCGAACGCGAAGTTCTCTGGCGTCAGCATGTGCTTGTAGAGCCCAAGGCCGAGTTTCATGCCACGAACCTCTTCAGGATTGCTGGGATCACGAGCGTAAACACGTCGGCGTGGCCCCGTGTATCCTTTTAGCGCCGGCCGGCCGCGGCGTCATGGCAACCGGATCGGCACCACCGTGCGCGGCTCACCGGCCTTCAGGCTGAAGCGCGCCTCGGTGCGCCGTCCTTCATGTTCGACCGTGACCACGTAGTCGCCGTGATGGCCGCGTCCGCCCACCTTGCCGGTGGAGCCCACCGCGCCCTGCAGGCGTGTCCGCCACTGTTTGAGCACGAGGTCGCGGTACGCGACCGCACTGGGTTTTTCCGACCAGTCCTGACGAAACAGCGCCGCGCGTGGACGCCAGTGACGACCGGCCCAGAAGCCCCAATGCTGCACGCCCACGACTGACGGATGACTGTAGGCGAGGATGAGGAAGTCGCGCGTGTAATCCGCCTGCAACGACTCGTCGTCCGTATCGATGTCGAACTCCGTGATGCGAATCGGCAGCCCGAGGCTCGCGTAGGCATCGAGCGTGGCGAGCACCCGCTCGGGTGGATTGGGCTGCCCGCCGATGTGCCCCTGCACGCCAAGTCCCGTCAGCGGCGCACCCTTGTCGAGGAGGAACTTGGCGGTCCGGAAGAAGTGCTCGCAGTGGCCCTTATCCGCCACGAGGTCATGGTTGGCGTAGTCGTTGAGGTAGAGTTCACCTTCGGGAAAGCCGGCGCGCGCCGCCTTGAACCACTCGACCATGATGTCGGCGCCGAAGAGCCCCATGAGATCGTGATTATCGTAGGGCTCGTTCAACACGTCCCATTCGTCGATCAGACCCGACGTCGCGCCGAGAATGTCTTTGAAGTGGGCCAGCACCCGTTCCGGGATCTGCTTCTGCTTCTTGTCCCGATAGAGTTTGCCGATGCTCGGCGGCAGGTTGCGCCATCCGGGCCAGATCAGCACGTGCCCGCGCACCGGCATGCCCCGCTCCTTGAGCCAGCGCAGGCCCGCCAGCGTGCGTTCCTTCGGAAAGGGCTGGTTCCACTCGCCCGCCCAGGCCGGCCACTTGAGGTCGTTCTCTGGACTGGCCGCATTGAACCAGGTGGTGAGGACCTCGCGGTAGCGTTGGTTGTCCGGCGAATCCTCGACCAACCGTTGCAACGCCACCGCCGTGCCGAACTCAAAGGCGTTGCGCACCTGCTCCACGCGCACCGTCGCGCCGCGCGGTGCTTGGCCGTCCGCACCCGTGATCTCGATCAGAAAGTCCGACATGCGCACCTGCGCAATCCGCGCCAGCGCTGCCTGACGCCAGGGGGCGTCGGCCTCGCGCCCGGCGTAGGTAAAGCGGGTTTTCGGCAGGTCCTGCATCGCCACCTTCTGGCCGTAGTGCACCACCTCGACACCGCCGACTTCGATCGTCTGGCGCTTGAAACCGAATCCGAGCGCGATCTCCACCTCGCCCGGCCCGTGATCGCGGGCGAAGGCAAACGGAAGCAGGTACTCCTGCCACTCGCGCCCCACCGACAGCGTCGTGTCGAGGCTCTTGTCGTAGTCCGGCGAGGCCTTCTGCACCGCCACCCGCATGAGGCCCTGGCCAGTTTCATCGGCCGCCACCGGGGAGCGCGCGAAGAGCCGCACCAAGGCCACGTCGCCGCGCCGCACGCCCCCTTTGAACGAGGTGCGGACTTCCGCCGCCCAGGCCGGACTCAGGTCGCGCTTGGTCTCGACCCGCCAGGCCCGCGTGAAGCCAGGGCCTTGCGTCTCGAAGGGCGCGAATCCGATCGCATCCGCCGCCTGCGTGGTCAGGCGAAACGTGACCGTGGCCGGCGGATCCAGCAGGGCATCTCCACCGCCCGGCAACGAGGATTGCGCCCGAAGTACGGACGTCAGAACGCAGGCAAGGCAGGCGAAGACACGAATCGCGGCGAGAGGCATGTCGGCAGGGGGTTGAACTCGCCCGCGCCTACGAGTGCGGTGAGCGAGCGGAGAGTGACCGTGCGCCGGCTGTCCCGCAAAGGCACCCCCGGTCTAATTATTGCCTAGGTCGTGTCTGGGTAGTGCGAGAGCCCTGCGTGGCCGAGAAACCATGCTCGGCCAAGGCGGCCGAGGCGGAGGCGGGCCAGAGGCCCGTGCCGCCTCGGGCAACGCCGGCCTAGCGCGGTTTCCCGGCCACCCGAAGGGCTGGAGCGGAGCAGGGATCGGGCGGCGTTGGGCGCGAGGGGCAGGGCCTTCAGGCCCAGCTCCCTCACCCCCGCCTTGCCCGCTCCCTGCTGCGCTCTCAGCGCTGGGCTCTCCCACTACCCAGACACGACCTTAAAACGCGATTGGCGAAAACCGCATTTCCGATTCCATTCCTCGCAACGCTTGCCCTCACCCGTGTCCTCGCCACCCGTCCGGCGCTCGCCCCTGCGTCGTCGTTTCCACCTTCCCTTCGCGTCGGTCTGCGCCGCCCTCGCTCTCTCCGGTTGCGGCCCCGAGGAGCGTTCAGCCCCGGTCGTCAGCGGACCGGCCGAAGAACTCGGACGCTTCCTGCCCGTCACGATCGGTGCCGCGCCGGACCAGCCGCCGTGGATCGCGCACCTCATCACCGTCGACCTCGACCGCGACGGCCGGCTCGACGTGGTCTTCTGCGAGGCGCGGGAGAATGCCGTGGTCTGGCTGCGCCAGCAGTCGCCCGGGATTTTCGTCGAAACGCGACTCGCCGAGAAGATGAGTGCGCCGGTGCACGTTCAGGCCGCCGACATGGACGGTGACGGCGATCTTGATCTTGTGGTCGGGGCCATGGGCGTGGTTTTTCCCAACAACGACCGGATCGGCACCGTGTTTGTCCTCGAGAACGACGGACAGCAGCGTTTCACGCCCCGCGCCGTGCTGGAGAACACCACGCGGGTGACTGACGTGCGTCCGGCCGACCTCAACGGCGACGGCCGGCTCGACCTCGTGTTGGGACAATTTGGATACGACCAGGGTGAGATCAGCTGGCTCGAACGCACCGGCCCGTGGACCTTCCGCCGCCACGTACTGCTCGAATTATCCGGCGCGATCAATGTGGGCGTGGCCGATTTCAACGGTGACGGCCGGCCCGACGTCGCCGCCCTCATCTCGCAGCAATGGGAAGAAGTGCACCTGCTGCTCAACGACGGCGGGGGGCGGTTCACGCCGTCGCGCATCTGGGGTTCGACCAATGAGGATTACGGCAGCAGCGGCCTCGTGGTCTGCGATCTCAACGGCGACGGCCGGCCCGACCTGCTGCACTCCAACGGCGACGGCTTCGGTCCCGCCGCCACGCCGGGCCCCCGGCCCTGGCACGGCGTGCAATGGCAGGAGAACCTCGGCGGCGGACGCTTTCGCCACCACCGGATCGGCAACCTGCCCGGCGCCTACAGCCCGATTGCCGTCGACCTGGACCGCGACGGGGCGATGGACGTCGTCTCGGTTGCCGCCTACGCGGACTGGAACAACGCCAACCGTCGCGTCGTGTCGCTGATGTGGTTCCGCAACGACGGCAAGCAGGCCTTCGAGCCGCGGGTGCTCGCCCGCCAGCCGAAGGACCTCATCACCCTCGCCGCGGGCGATTTCGACGGCACGGGCCGGGTCTCCCTCGTGACCGGTGGCTTCTACATCTACCCGCCCTACGACGCCCTCAGCCGCGTCACCCTGTGGCAGCCGACCGCCCCATGAGCCGCACGGTCCGTCTTGGCCTCGCCCTCGGCGCCGTGCTGCTTGCGGGTGCCCTCGCGTTCTGGGCTTATCGCGCGAACCACGAGCGGAATGTCGTTGCGGCCGCCCTGCCCGTTCCGCCGGACCTGACGGACGCCGTTCCCGTGTTCCGCGAGGCCGTGCTTGATGCCGACCGCCGCGCCCGCACGCTTGGTCGCGCCGCCGGCGGGCTGAAGGACCTCGCCGCGCTGTATCACGCTAACGGACGATACGCCGAGGCGCTCGCCTGTTACGAGGGGCTGCAACGTCTTGAGCCCATGGAACCGCGCTGGTTCCACCTGCCCGCCACGCTTGCCGCCGGCTACGGCCAGGCCGACACGGCGATCGGCTGGTGGGAACGCACACTCAAGCTCGCACCCGACTACCTCCCGGCCCGGTTGCGGCTGGGCGACAGCCTGCTCAAGGCCAATCGCGGGGCCGAAGCCGCCGCCGTGTACGCGGCGGCCCTCCGGACGCAGCCGGATGAGCCGTATGCCCTGCACGGTCTCGCCCGGCTCGATCTCGAGGCCGGACGGTTCGACGAAGCGCGGCGCCGGCTTGAAACCGTGGTGGCGAAGACCAACGGCCAGCTCGGCTACGACTTGATCGTAACGCTCTACGAACGCCTGGGCGAAACGGCGCGTGCGACCGCCCTGCGCGCCGCCGCCAAGGCCTCCGGGGCCCATCGCGATCCGCCCGACCCGTGGGCCGATGCCCTGCTCGCCGTGTGCTACGACCCGTTCCGTCTGGCCCTCTCCGCCGGCGCCATTGCCCGTGAGGGACGGCCGGGCGAAGCCATGGGCCTGCTCCGGCAGGCGATCGAACTGGCCCCCAACGATGTCTCCGTGCGTTTCCAACTCGCCCTGCTCGCCCGTGACCAGAACGACATCGCCACGGCGCGCGAGCAGCTGCACCAATGCACCGCCCTCGCCCCTGATTTTGCCGACGGCTGGTATCACCTGAGTGTCCTGCAGCACGGCGTCGGCGAACGCGCCTCCGCGGAGCGCACCCTCGCCGAAGGCCTGCGCCGCTGCCCCCAGTCGCCCGGACTCCACCTGCTCAATGCCCAGCGGCTGCGCGATGCCAATCGTATCGGCGAAGCCATTACAGCCTTCCAGACCTCCATCCGGCTCCGGCCCAACGAACCGGAGGCTTACCTCGAACTGGGCAACGTGCTCATCCGGCTCGGCCGCGAGGCGGAGGCCGTGCGTCACTACCGCACCGCCTGGGAGGTCGAACCCGGCAATCCGGCCGCGCTGAGCCTGCTGACCTTTCACGCCATCACCACCGGCGACCGGGCCGAGGCGCAGCGCTGGATGGCGCAGGTAGCGTTGCAGCCGCGCCTGCCCAAGCCCCAGGCCGACGCCCTACGCGCCGCCTTCCGCGAGAAGTTCGGCGCCGCCCCCTGACCGGACGGCAGAGGTTACCAGGCGGGACGTCCTTCGGTGACGCCCGGCCAATCATCCGTCCGGAAGGGCGCCGCAGGTAGTCCCGCGCCGTTGAACAGCGTCGCGAGCGGATTGGCCTGCCAGGCATAGCGCACCGCGACCGGCTCGGGAACCTCCGGCGAGGAGACAATCACGGAGTCGCCGTCGATCCGCGCGTCCGCCCACACCCAGCGGCGGTCCGCTCCGGCCACGGCAAACTCGCCCAAGCGCTCGCCGCGCACGACCAAGCCGCCCTGCGCATGATCGAACTGGACCCGGATCGCCGCGCCTTCGCGTCGCATCGTCCGATACACCGGACCCTGCGCAATGACCTCCCGCCCATAATGCCCGGCCAGCGCGAGCAAGGCGAGGCGCTCCCCGACCGGCTGCTTGTCCCGCGGGTGGATGTCGTTGGCATCACCGGTGTCGATCGTGATCGCGAGGCCGGTGTTCGCCACGGTGCGCGCCGTGATCGCCTGTGCTTCGCGCAACTCCGCCCAGTCGTCCGTACCGGGCTGAGCCTTGCGGGCCTGGAACGCCGGCAGACTTACGAGGTAGAAGGGAAAGTCGCCCTGACGGAACACGCGGCGCCAGTCGGCGATCAAGCCCGGGAGCAAGGTGCGATACTGGTGGGCCCGGCTCGCGTTGGCCTCGCCCTGATACCACAGCGCCCCGGCGATCGCGAGCGGCGCCACGGGTGCGATCATGCCCTGGTAGAGCACGGATGGCATCGTGGGATAGTTCTCGTAGCCCAGCGGCAGCGGAAAAGGTGGCGCGGCGTTGACGCTCACCTTCGCCTTCCATTCGCCAGCCAGCGGAATCACCGTGCCGTCGCCGAGCGTGAGCGTGAGCGTTTCCGCCGGACTCTCGAACGCGCCCTTCGATTTCACCTTGAGGATGCGCAACGCGAGTTGGTTGCGGCCCGGGCGCAGGGCCTCGGCGGGAACCCGATAGCGTCGGGGATTCTCCACCCATGAACTCGCACCCACCCAGCGACCATTGACGAAGGACGTGTCCATCTTCTCCACCACGCCGAGCGAGAGCGTGGCATCGCCGGCTGGAAGCGGTGTGGGCAGCTCAATCTCGCGGCGCAGCCAGACGACCGCCGGCACGTTCTCCAAGCCGAGCTTGGCAAAGGCGCCCATCAGCGGCACGCGCGTCCAGTCGGCGTCATCGAGCTCAGTCGCGGACCACGGCGTGCCACGCAGGCCCGCATCGTGATCATCGTACCAGTGCATGATGTAGTTCCCGTAGGCCTGTACGCCGGCGTCGCGCAGGCGGGCAATCTCCGCGAGGGGCGCGGAAAAGTCACCGCGCGCGGCCAGCGTTTCGGGCGCCATCCAGGATTCGACCGGCGTGCCGCCGAGACAGTCCTCGATCAACCCGATCGGCACACCGGTCTCGGCGAACACCTTGCGGGCAAAATAAAACGCCACCGCGGAGAATCCGCCGTCGGCCGCGATGCTCTGCGGCGTGCAGACCTGCCAGGTGCCTTCCACCGTATCCGCCGGAGCATACGCGGACTTGGGTGTGACCGCGAACAGACGGATGCCCGGCAGGTTTGCGGAAGCGATCGCCGCCTCGGCTCCGTCCGTCGCCGGCAGGCCCCAGCGCATGTTGGATTGGCCGCCACAGAGCCAGACATCGCCAACGATCACGTTGCGCAGCACCACCCGTTGCGGGCCGGTGATGACCACCTCGCAGGTTTCGCCCACCCCCGGCGGATCGACCCGGACCTCCCAGCGACCCTGCGCATCGGCCACGCCCTCGCCAGACCGTCCGGCGATCTCCACGCGCACCCGTTCGCCAGGGCGAGTCCAGCCCCAGAAGGTGTTGGGCTTGCCCCGTTGCAGCACCATGTGATCGCCGAAGATCGGACTCAGGAAGGGCCGCGTCTCCGCCGCCTGACCGGCCGAAACCAACAGCAAACACAGCACACAAAGCAGCAAAGCGGGCACACGCATTTTGGGGGAAAGGGTTGCCTCGAGTGAAACCGCCACCCCGCCCACAACAACGGACCCTTCAGTCTAACGCTAGGACGGCGGGCAAAGGCATCATGCCGGTTGAAGATGAACGTTGAAGTTTAAGGAGCGGCCAGCGGCCGCCGAACCGCCGCGTGGGGACACGCGGCCTACAGAACAGGCATTGCTGTAGGCCCGGTCTCCCGACCGGGCGTTCCCCGCTAAATGCCGGCAGGCTCTGTAGGCCCGGTCTCCTGACCGGGCGGGTTTGGCTCCTCGAACCGCAGCTCGCCCGCGTAAGGCCAGTCGACCGATGATGTCACCAATCCGCCCCGCACGGGGTTCTCCAACACGTAGCTCCACTTCTCGGACTCACTTTCCCCGCTTCGCAGCACGTGATCGAAGAATCCTGGCTGCCACCGAAATCGGCGTTGGGCCGTGACGGACTTCAGCGCCTTGATCCAGGCGCCGAGGGCCACTTGCTCGGTCGTGACCGCAAGTAGATGCACATGGTCCGGCATCACGACGTACCGCAACGTGTGCCATCCATAGTGTGCGGGACTTGCCACCAAGAATTTCCGTAGGCGGCCGTGGTAGTCGTCACTGGCCAGAACCTGCACCCGATCCGCCGTGCAAAGCGTGAGGAAGTATCGCGGGAAAGGATGCCCTGCCCATACCTCACCAAGCCTTCGAAGGCGACGAGGATGATGTGCATTCAAACCCACACTTCGAATCATGGAATCAGGCTTGGACACTGAGACAGCCTTATCGACTTACACACTCAATCCAACACCGATCCTGCCCACCTTAAGCGCGCGAGGATCGATCTCCGGTCCGACATGCGCCCGCCGAACCGCCGCGCGGGGACACGCGGCCTACAGAACAGGCATTGCTGTCGGCCCGGTCTCCCGACCGGGCGTCCTGGATCCTCTTGTGCCTCTTCGTGGCCACATTCCGTTCTCCGCGCAAATCCCAAGGCCCGAGAACGAGAACGATCTTCCGCTCCTACCTCCGGACTGCTGCCTCCTGCCTCCTTTCTCCTGCCTCCTGTCTCCCGTCTCCTGCCGACTCATGGCACGGACACCGTCACAACCGGGGGCGGCGGTGACGCAAACGCCTGCGTCGTGGTGCGTCCGTCTGGCCAACGGATACGCAGGTCTTTCGGCGGCGTGCCCACGGGGTATCCGAACACCGCCTCGGCCGGGCCCTGCGAGGCGTACCCTTGGCCCGCCGTAAGCTCCGTCGTCTGCGTCCGGCCGTCGGCCAGCGTGAGCGTGATCCGGGCTCCGATCGCCGTCGGGTTGCCCCGAAGGCCTTGCAACCGAACGCGGACGAAGGCCGGGTCCCGCAACGGTGTGCGGACGAACACGAGGCTCGGCGCGTCGTTGCGGGTGACGAGGAAGTCCGGCCAGCCGTCGGCGTTCAGGTCGAGCGTGACCAGCGCCTTTGCATCGCCGGGGACGAGTAGACCGCTTTCTGCGGGCGGCACCGGGGTGAAGCCGCCTTGGCCGTCCCCGAGGAAGAGCTGGCTTAGACCGCCGTCGAAGCGGCCCATCGAGGGCACCGGGGCGTGGCTGTTTTGCACCGCGTAGAGGTCGGCGGCGCCATCGCCGTCCAGGTCGCCGGCCACGAGTCCTTGGAACGGAGCAAGCTGGGCCTCCGGCGGCAGGGGTACGAAGCGGAACGTGCCGCCGGGAGCGCTCAGGAAGACCCCACTCCGCAGTTCGGTCGCCTCGTACCGGCGCGCGGCCTGGAGACGCGCTTCCCCGACGATCTCCGGGAGCGTGGCCTTCGCGTAGTCGTCGTTGCGTGGATACCGCCGGCTCAGGGCGGGCAGGAGTGCGGTTAGTTCCTGCTTCGTCCGGCGGGGGTACAGCCGGCCATTCTCGTCGTACGCTTCGATCAGGATCGGCGCGCCGCCGCCGCGGAAGTCCCCCTCGTAGAGCAGCGTCGGCGCTCGGTACGGCGTGTTTTGACCCACGTTGCCCGCGACGTAGTCTGGGCGGCCGTCCTGGTTAAAGTCGGCGGACGCAAGCGAGGTCCACCAGCCCGTGCCGCCGGAGGCGAAGCCGAGGGCCTCCGTTTGGTCAGTGAAGCGTTGGCCTTGGTCGTTCACGAGTGCCCGGACGTGGCCCCACTCGGTCGCGACCAGAAGGTCGCTCCAGCCGTCGCCGTTGAGGTCCGTCGCAAGGGCCGAGGTCACCAGGCCCAGTTCGGCGAGGCCGGGTGCCTGCAGGTCGGTCACGTCGGTGAAGCGACCTTGGTCGTTCCTCAGCCACAGGCTCCGGCCTGAACGGGGATAGCGCCCGGGCTGATACCGGGCGCCAAGGAATAGATCCAGATCCCCGTCCCGGTCAAAGTCGGCGGCGACGGCCGCCCCGGTCGACTGCGGCAGCGGGGGCAGCGCGTCGGTGGCGATGAACCGGCCCTGGTCGTTGCGGTAAAGGCGCGGCGACGAGGGCGACGACGTGTTCACGCTCAGGCCGGTGCGGAGGAGGTCCGGATCCCCGTCCCCGTCCGCGTCAAAGAGCAGGATCGGGCCGTCGTCCGACCCAGTGGAGGGCAACGTTAGCCCCGTGGTTGTGGTGAGTGGACTTTGCCGGGTGCCGCCGAGGACGAGGTCGTAACGACCGTCGCCATTCAGGTCGGAGGCCGCCAAGGACGGACCGCGGCGATCAAAGCGGAACGGCACCAGGGCCTGCGTTTCGCGCTCCGGCGTCGTTTCCTCGGGCACGGTGAGGGCAAGGCCAAGGGCGGCGGCCTGCTCGGTGTAGGCCGGTGCCGGTGCGGGCGGACTGGTCTTCGTGGCTGGGCCCTTGGGTTCGGTGATTGTCAGTCGCTGGTTGATCGCGAGAGCAGTGAAGCGCTGCACGTGCCCGCTTGGCCAGGTTACCGTCAGTTCTTCCAACGTCTTGGCGTCGCCGAGACCAAAGTGGAGCGTGGGCTCACTCTGCGAGAGGTACCCCCGCGCAAGGACGAGCGGACGCACCTGCGTCCCGGCGGCGGTCCGGATCCGCACCACCGCCCCTACTCCGAACCGGTTCGACTCCGTCCCCCGCAGCGCCACCACCAGGCGTCCTCCCGTCGGCGCATCGTTGCGCAGGACCGTCGGCGGCGCGTCGTAGTTCGCATAGATTAGATCCAGGTCCCCGTCGCCGTCCAAGTCCCCGAACGCCGCCCCAAAACTCACCCCGACCTCGTCCAATCCCCACGCGCCACCCACTGCCTCAAATCGCCCGTCCCCACGGTTCCGATACGCGAGGTTCGCCTCCGCCAAGACCGGACTGGACTTCATCATCTGACGCGACTCCGCCGTGCCCTCGGCGCTCATGATGCGGCCGAGCAGGTCCGTGTTGTGGTACTCGCGGGCCATGCCGTTGGTGACGTGCAGGTCAAGCCAGCCGTCGTTGTCCAAGTCCTCCAGCCGCACCGACCAGGTCCAGTCCGTCGCCGCCACCCCGGCCCAATCCGCCGCCTCCCGCACGCGTCCGCGGCCCGTGCCGAGATACAGGGCGTTGCGCATGCGCTGTGGGGCTACCTCCCGCCGCTCCGGTTCCGTCTGGGCACGGCTCCTCGAGCCGGCCATGCCGCGCTGGTCCTTCTCGTGGATGGTCGCTGCCATGTCCGCCACGTAGAAGTCAATGTGCCCGTCGTTGTTCACGTCCCCCAGGTCCGCGCCCATCGAGTAGTAAGGGGTGCGCGGCACCAGCGCGGACACCTGCTCGGCGAAGGTCCCGTCGCGCTGATTGCGATACCACTGATCCGCCCCGGCGTAGTCATTGGCCACGTACAGGTCGGGCCAGCCGTCATCGTCCGCGTCCCACCAGATCGCCGCATGCCCCAAGGTCACCCCGCGGATTCCGGCGCGGTCCGTCACGTCTTCGAAGGTGCCGTCGCCGCGATTGCGAAAGAGCCGGTCGCGCTGGCCTTCCGGGCTCGCGGTCGCGCTGAGCATGTTCGTCTGCACGTACACATCGAGCCAGCCGTCGCGGTCATAGTCGGCGAAGGCCGCCATGCCGCTCGCATCGGTCAGCGCGAGCCCGCGCGCCGCCGCCTCCTCTTTGAACGTGCCGTCACCCTGGTTGATGTACAACCGGTTCGGCGCCCCGAACCGGCACACGTACAGGTCCCACCGCCCGTCGTTGTTCACGTCGGCAAAACTCGCACCCTGCGTCCATCCCGCCGGCGTCGTGCGCCCCAGCAGGCCGCGCATCCAGCCCGATCCCGATCCGCCCAGGCCCGCCGCCTCCGTCACATCCTCGAACCGCCACTCACCCCGGTTCCGGTACAGCCGGCCTTCGCCCGTCTTCACCGTCACATACACGTCCGGACGGCCATCCCCATCGTAGTCCGCCACCGCCACGCCCGTGCCAATCGCACCGTAGACCAACTCCTGGTAGCGGTCCGTCCACATCGTCGGATCGTCGTAGGCGTTGACCGCCGTGATGCCGGTGCGCTCGGGTGCAAGGCTGGTAAACCGCATCGTGCCGCCGGCGCCCGCCGACGGGGCTAGCGGACTGCGTTCGAGACCCACCGCTGCCCGGAGCGCCGTCACGGCCGCGAGCAGCACGGCGATGCGCATGAAGGTTCCTTGCCAACCAGAGGTCATGTCAGAACAGGGTGTAGATGAACGGGGCCGCCCCCGACCCGCCGAGCACGACGAGCAGGCCCGCGAGCAGGAGCAGCACGATGATCGGCGTGAGCCACCATTTCTTGGTCTGCAGCAGAAAGGCGAGGAACTCGGCAGCCGCACGGCGCTGCGGCTGGCGGGCGGCCTCGGCAAAGGTCTTGGGCTTTTCGCTCATGGTCAGTGTTGACGAAAGTAGCTCTCCGGCGGACGGGATGGCTCGCGTGGAGTCCAGTAACTCACGCGCCCGGGTTCGAAGCGGCGTTGCAAGGGGTCCTTGCCGGCGAGGCGCAGCAGGAGGCCCACCGGGGTGACAACCAGGAAGTAGATCGCCGCGAGCAACAAATGCGAGACCGCAAAGCCGATCGGCCACACCGCGTAACAGGCGCCCACATAAACGCTGCGCAGTGCGGTCGGCCGGAACACCCCTGTCGCCCCAATCGCCACACCGATGACCACCACCGCCAGCGCGACGGCCGGCGCGCCGTTCCGGGCGGCGACAAAGCCAAGACCCGCCGCCATCAGGAACGACAACACGGCGAACACACGCAGGTCGCGCGCGGAGGGCTGGCGGTTGATGCGGACGAGGCTCATGGTCAATCGTCGCCGAAGCGGTCGCGATGGGCGCGCCCGGTGGCAAGCAGCGCTTCCGGCTGGTCGGCGCGGCGAACGACGTAGTCGCCGATCACCAGCCGGTCGAGATCGGTGGCGAGAAAACACCGCAACGCTTCACCGGCGGTGCACACGATCGGTTCGCCGCGGATGTTGAAACTCGTGTTGATCAGCACCGGACAGCCGGTCCGGGCTTCGAACGCCTCCAGCAGGCGGTAGAGCCGGGGAAAACGTCCGGCGTCGGCCGTTTGCACCCGTGCCGAATAATCGACGTGAGTCACCGCCGGCAGGGTCGATCGCACGTCATTCACCCGCTCGAGGCCGGCGAGGTTGCTTCCTTTCGCCGGTCGGCGGTGCTCCGATCGCACTGGCGCAACCAGCAGCATGTACGGACTCTCGTCCCCGGGCGGAAGATCGAAGAATTCCGACGCCCGTTCCCGCCGCACCACCGGGGCAAAGGGACGGAAGGACTCGCGGAACTTGGTCTTCAGATTCATACGACGCTGCATGCCGGGATCGCGTGGATCGCCCAAAATGCTGCGCGCACCCAGCGCCCGGGGACCGTACTCCATCCGTCCCTGCACCCAACCCACCACCTCGCCGGCGGCCAGCGCCGTGGCGATCTCGGCCAGCAGGAGCGACTCGTCCTGAATCCGTCGATACACCGCGCCGGCTGAGCGCAGCACGTCCTCAATCTCGTCCGGCGTCGGTTCGGGTCCGAGCAGGGATCCGCGCTGAGCGTCGCCGGCCGTCGGCGTGCGAGGGTTCTCCAGCAGCTGGTGCCAGACAAACAAGGCCGCCCCCAGAGCGCCGCCCGCGTCGCCGGCCGCCGGCTGGATCCAGATCCGGTCAAAGTCCGTTTCGCTTCGCAGGCGTCCGTTGGCCACGCAGTTCAGCGCCACGCCGCCCGCCAGGCAGAGATGTCGCGACCCGGTCAGTGCCCGGGCGTGCCGGGCCATGCGCACCAGGATTTCCTCCGTCACCTGCTGGACCGACGCGGCGAGGTCCGCCTCGCGTTCGGTCGGACGGCTGCCCAGCGGACGCGGCTCGCCGCCGAACAACTGGTGGAACCGCGGCGAGGTCATGGTCAGACCCGTGACATAGTTGAAGTACGAGAGATCCAGTCGGAAAGAGCCGTCGTCCCGCAGATCGATCAGGTGCCGACGGATCAGGCCTGCGTAGACCGGCCGACCGTAAGGCGCGAGCCCCATGAGCTTGTACTCGCCCGAGTTGACTCGGAATCCGCAGTAGCCGGTGAACGCGGAGTAGAGCAGCCCGAGCGAATGAGGAAACTGCAGCTCGGCGCGCAGCGATACGGTCCGGCCGCGTCCGTGCGCGATGCTCGCCGTCGCCCATTCTCCGACGCCGTCGACGGTCAGAATGGCCGCCTCGTCGAAGGGTGACGGATAGAACGCACTCGCCGCGTGCGACTCGTGGTGCTCGGGGAAGATGAACCGATGCCGATACTCACCGCCCAATCCGCGCGCGAGTTCACGCGGCAGGTGCAGCTTTTGATGCAACCACAGCGGAATGGCCTGCAAGAACGCCCGGTAGCCCCAGGGCGCGCCGGCCACATGACTGTCGAGCAGGCGTTCGAATTTCAGCAGCGGCTTCTCGTAGAACACCACGTGATCGAGGTCCGCGGCCGTGATTCTCGCCTCGCGCAGGCAGTACGCCACCGCCTGGGCGGGAAAGGCGGCGTCATGGCGCTTCCGGGTGAAGCGTTCCTCCTGCGCAGCGGCCACGATGCGTCCGTCCACGACCAGAGCCGCCGCCGAATCGTGATAGAAGGCCGAAAGACCAAGAATCCGGGTAGGCATGGTCAGTTCTGTCCGCCCGCCCGCATCGCGGTCTCGATCTGGCGCAACGCGGTCACCTCGCCCAGGGCCCGAAACCGTCGTTGTCCGGCCCACCAGGCGAGGCGGGCTCTCTCGGGCTGCCCGAGCGCGGTCCGGAGGCGGGCCAGATCCAAGAACGCCTCGGCACCGACTGGTCCGCTCTCGATCAGCGCCGTGAGGTAACGTTCCTGCGCGACCGCATCCCGCTGGTGTTCGGCCAGCTGCACCAGCCGTTCGTTGTTGGGATAACTGCGCGGATTGCGCGCGAACGCCCGTTCCATGACCGCGCGGGCGTCGCCGAGCCGGCCCTGTTCGGCGAGCAACTCCACCAGGGGGGCCAGCGCCCGTTCATCGTCAGGCGCCGCATCCAGCACAGTGCGCCAGGCGCCTTCGGCGGCCGCAAGGTCGCCCTGCCGCCGCAGCACCTGGCCCAGCGCCGCACGCACCACGCGGCTCTCCGGCCAGCGCTGCACCCGCGCCTCAAACCAATCCCGGGCGGCCGCGAGCTCGCCGGCCTGTAGCCAGAGCGCGGCCAGCAGGGTGTAGTTGGCAAAGTAATACGGCGAGCTGTCCGCGGCCCGGCGCAACCGGGCGAGCGCATCGGAGGTTCGCCCGGTCCGGTGCAGCAGGAAGGCCTCGAGTCCGGCCAGCTCCGGTGAATCGGGCTGGAGGGTCGAAAGCGCGGCCCGGTGCGCCTCGGCCGTGCGCAGATCCCCGGCGTGGAGTGCCGCGTGCAAGGCCTGGGTGCGCAACGGTGGATTCTCCGGATCGCGCCCGACGGCCTGCTCGAGCTGGCGCAGCGCGGCCTGCTGAGCGTCGGGTCGCTCCGCCTCGCGACTGAGGCGGGCGATCGCCGCCGCGAGACGGGCGCGGTCGGTGCCGAAGGTGCTTTGACCAGTGAACGGGGGACGCGCCGTCAATTCCTCCATCGCAAGGTGCTGGGCTCGCTCGCCGATCACGGTAAAGCCGATTGCCGCGGCCAGCGCCGCGTCATCCGGCCAGCGCAGACCGGCAGACTCCGTCGGCCAAAGCCGCCGCGCCACGCCGGCCGCGAGCAGCCGCGCCAGCCGCGCGTTGCCCGCCTGCGTGAGGTGCACGTGCTCGAAGAAGTAGTCGAAGCCAGCCAGCGCGGACGACGATGCCGTGGCGCCCATCGTCTCCGCCGCATCGACGAGGTCCACATGACCCGGATGCATCCGCGCCGCGGCGCGCAGGCGGGCATTGATCTCCTCATCGGCCCGGAATCGCAGCGCATCGTGACGCCACGCCGCGAGATAACCGGCGCGCGCCCGGGCCACATCGCCCCGTTCCTCCTGCACGCGGGCGAGCAGATAGTGCGCCTCGGCGTGTCCGGGATGCTCGCGGAGCACCGCCTCCAAACTCGCCTGGGCACCGACCGGATCATTGCGATCGAGGTGCTGCTTGGCCTCGTTGAGCGCCGGCAGTGAACCGGCCGGCAGCGAGGCAAAGGGCGCGTGATCGCGCACGTTCACGGCCACCGTGGAGAGCACGACCGGAACGTCGTGCGATCCGGCGAGCGCCAGCAACGTCTCGACATTGCGCGCAAAGTGATCGCGCACCCGAGCCAACGCGGGATCATCGTCCGCCACGACCTTTCCCGCAAACATCTCCATCCCGCCCCACTCCCGGAAAGCACTGGCCGGCCGAACGATGCCGGCGGCCCGTTGCAGCAGCTGGCCGGTTCGCGTTCCCCGCAGCCAAACGCCAAGCCGGATCAGGCGCAGCGGCGGCGTACCGGTCGTCACCACGGAACTCGCCCCGTACGGACCGACCACCTCGTTGTTGCCCATGTAGACGACGAGAAGGTCGGGCGAAAACGCGAGCGCCTCGCGCGCGATCTCGAGCACGACGTGGGAGTTGATCGCCGTGACGCCCAGATTGTACACTTCCACGTTGCGGTCCGGGCGGGCCGCGCGCAACAGGGCGCGCAGGTTCGGCGCCACGCCGAAGGCGGGCTCAGGCACACCCATCGCCGCCGACTCCCCCAGGACAAACACGCGCGTCGTCCCCGGGGGTTTGGTCTTGGTCAGCCGAAAATTCGCCGGTTTGAGTCCGAAGGACGCAGGGAAGAACCGTTCGGTGAAACGAGGATTGGTGCGATAGACATCTCCCGGTCCCTCCGGAATGAAGAAGCGATAATCGACCCCGTAGCCGAAAAGCCGCAGGCCGCCTTCCACCGCCGCGAAGAACAGCAGCGGTACCGCCACCGCCACGGCGAACCGGGGCAACAGCGAACGCAGGCGTGAGCGCGACGGGGTCATGACGACGGGGAGAGAGCGTTGAAGCCACGCGGCACGCTGCCGCAAGCCATCGGCTGGGCTAACGCTAGGACGGCGGACGAAGGCATTGTTCTAGTTGAAGATGAACGTTGAAGTTTAAGGAGCGGCCAGCGACCGCCGCAGCGCCGCGTGGGGACACGCGGCCTACAGCAGAGGCATGCTTGTAGGCCCGGTCTCCCGACCGGGCGTCCTGGACCCTCTTGTGCCTCTTCGTGGCCATACTCCGTTCTCCGCGCAAATCCCAAGGCCCAAGAACGATTACGATTACGAGAAAGAGAACGAGGTTCCGATCCTGCGTCCGCCCTGCTGTCTCCTGTCTCCCGTCTCCTGCCTCCTGTCTCCTGCCCACTCATGGCGCTGACACCGTCACGACCGGGGGCGGCGGTGACGCAAACGCCTGCGTCGTGGTGCGTCCGTCTGGCCAGCGGATACGCAGGTCTTTTGGCGGTGTACCCACCGGGTACCCAAACACCGCTTCGGCCGGGCCCTGCGAGGCGTACCCTTGGCCCGCCGTGAGCTCTGTCGTCTGCGTCCGGCCGTCCGCCAGCGTGAGCGTGATCCGGGCTCCGGTCGCGGTCGGGTTGCCCCGGGGACCTTGCAACCGGACGCGGACGAAGGCCCGGTCCGGCGACGGCGTGCGGACGAACGCGAGGCTCACGGCGTCGTTGCGGGTCACGAGGAAGTCCGGCCAACCGTCGGCATTCAGGTCGAGCGTGACCAGCGCCTTTGCATCGCCGGACACAAGTAGACCGCTCTCTCCGGGCGGAACCGGAGTGAAGCCGCCTTGTCCGTCCCCGAGGAAGAACTGGCTTAAGCCGCCGTCGAAGCGGCCCATCGCGGGCACCGGAGCGTGGCTGTTTTGCACGGCGTAGAGATCGGCGGCGCCATCGCCGTCCAGGTCGCCGGCCACGAGTCCTTGGAACGGAGCAAGCTGGGCCTCCGGCGGCAGGGGTACGAAGCGGAACGTGCCGCCGGGAGCGCTCAGGAAGACCCCACTCCGCAGTTCGGTCGCCTCGTAGCGCCGGGCCGCCTGGAGGCGCGCTTCCCCCACGATCTCCGAGAGTGTGGCCTTCGCGTAGTCGTCGTTGCGTGGATACCGCCGGCTGAGGGCGGGCAGGAGCGCGGTCAGTTCCTGCTTCGTCCGGCGGGGGTACAGCCGGCCATTCTCCTCGTACGCTTCGATCAGGATCGGCGCGCCGCCGCCGCGGAAGTCCCCTTCGTAGAGCAGCGCCGGCTCTCGGTACGGCGTGTTTTGGCCCACGTTGCCCGCAACGTAGTCCGGCCGGCCGTCCTGGTTAAAGTCGGCAGAAGCGAGCGAGGTCCACCAGCCGGTGCCGGCGGAGGCGAAGCCGAGGACCTCCGTTTGGTCGATGAAGCGTTGGCCTTGGTCGTTCACGAGTGCCCGGACACGGCCCCACTCGGTCGCGACCAGGAGGTCGCTCCAGCCGTCGCCGTTGAGGTCCGTCGCAAGGGCCGAGGTCACCAGGCCCAGTTCGGCGAGGCCGGGTGCCTGCAGGTCGGTCACGTCGGTGAAGCGACCTTGGTCGTTCCTCAGCCACAGGCTCCGGCCTGAACGGGGATAGCGCCCGGGCTGATACCGGGCGCCAAGGAATAGATCCAGATCCCCGTCCCGGTCAAAGTCGGCGGCGACGGCCGCCCCGGTCGACTGCGGCAGCGGGGGCAGCGCGTCGGTGGCAATGAACCGGCCCTGGTCGTTGCGGTACAGGCGCGGCGACGAGGGCGCCGACGCGGAGACGCTGAGGCCAGTGCGGAGGAGGTCCGGATCCCCGTCGCCATCGGCATCGAAGAGCAGGATCGGGCCGTCGTCCGACCCGGTGGAGGGCAACGTTTGCCCTGTGGATGTGGTGAGTGAACTTTGCCGGGTGCCGCCGAGGACCAGGTCGTAACGACCGTCGCCGTCTAGATCGGAGGCCGCCAGGGCCGGACCGCGGCGATCAAAGCGGAACGGCACCAGGGCCTGGGTCTCGCGCTCCGGCGTCGTTTCCTCGGGCACGGTGAAGGCAAGGCCGAGGGCGGCGGCCTGCTCGGTGTAGGCCGGTGCCGGTGTGGGCGGATTGGTCTTCGTGGCTGGGCCCTTGGGCTCGGTGATCGTCAGTCGCTGATTGATCGCGAGAGCAGTGAAGCGCTGCACGTGCCCGCTTGGCCAGGTTACCGTCAGTTCTTCCAACGTCTTGGCGTCGCCGAGACCAAAGTGGAGCGTGGGCTCACTCTGCGAGAGGTACCCCCGCGCAAGGACGAGCGGACGCACCTGCGTCCCGGCGGCGGTCCGGATCCGCACCACCGCCCCTACTCCGAACCGGTTCGACTCCGTCCCCCGCAGCGCCACCACCAGGCGTCCTCCCGTCGGCGCATCGTTGCGCAGGACCGTCGGCGGCGCGTCGTAGTTCGCATAGATTAGATCCAGGTCCCCGTCGCCGTCCAAGTCCCCGAACGCCGCCCCAAAACTCACCCCGACCTCGTCCAATCCCCACGCGCCACCCACTGCCTCAAATCGCCCGTCCCCACGGTTCCGATACGCGAGGTTCGCCTCCGCCAAGACCGGACTGGACTTCTCCGCGGCGATCCCTTCCGCCTGACTTTCAAAGCCCGACAAGCGCTGGACCAAATCGGCGTTGTGCAGTTCGCGCACCATGCCGTTGGTGACGTGCAGATCGAGCCAGCCATCGTTGTCCAGATCCTCCATGCGCACTGACCAGGTCCAGTCCGTCGCCGCCACCCCGGCCCACTGCGCCGCTTCCCGCATGCGGCCTCGGCCGGTATTGAGGTAGAGCGCATTCTGCATGTACTGCGCCGCCCCGCCCGCCCGCTCGCGCTGGGTGTTCAGCAGCGTGCGGATCTTCGCCATGCCGCGTTGGTCCTTCACATGGGTCGTCGCCGCCATGTCCGCCACGAAGAAGTCGATGTGGCCGTCGTTGTTCACGTCGCCCAGATCCGCGCCCATGGCCGAGTGAGGCTGCCGCGGCACCACCCGGTCGATCACGTCCTCGAAGGCGCCGTCACCACGATTCCGATACAACTGATCCGGCGGGGCAAAGTCGTTGGCCAGGTACAGGTCCGGCCAGCCGTCCTCATCGTAATCCCACCAGATCGCCGCATGCCCCTGCGTGCGTCCGGAAAGCCCGGCCCGCCCGGTGACCTCCTCGAAGGTGCCGTCCCCGCGGTTGCGAAAGAGCCGGTCCGGCTGCCCGTCCGGATGGGCGCGGGCATCGAGCAGGTTGGTCTGCACCAGCACATCGAGCCAGCCGTCGCGGTCATAGTCGGCGAAGGCCGCCATGCCGCTCGCATCGGTCAGCGCGAGCCCGCGCGCCGCCGCCTCCTCTTTGAACGTGCCGTCACCCTGGTTGATGTACAACCGGTTCGGCGCCCCGAACCGGCACACGTACAGGTCCCACCGCCCGTCGTTGTTCACGTCGGCAAAACTCGCACCCTGCGTCCATCCCGCCGGCGTCGTGCGCCCCAGCAGGCCGCGCATCCAGCCCGATCCCGATCCGCCCAGGCCCGCCGCCTCCGTCACATCCTCGAACCGCCACTCACCCCGGTTCCGGTACAGCCGGCCTTCGCCCGTCTTCACCGTCACATACACGTCCGGACGGCCATCCCCATCGTAGTCCGCCACCGCCACGCCCGTGCCAATCGCACCAAACTTGAATTCCTGAAAACGGTCCGCCCACATCGCCGGGTCGTCGTAGGGATTGGCGGCGATGAGGCCGGTCTCGGCCGGAGCCAGGCGGGTGAATCGCATTGCCGGGGACGGTGCGACGGGAGCGAGCGGCGTGGCCGTCACAGCGTCCGACGCCCGCGCGTCCACGGCCACCAGTGCCAGCATGAGGGCCCACACGTCCCAACGGCGTCGTCCACCTGTCCTGTATTCGCGGCGAGGATGCACCCGAAGCCCCATGCGCACAGCATTCGCGGGACCCACGGTGGGTCAAGGTCCGCCCCGTGAGATTTCCACCGGGACTTCACTTGCCAGTGCCGCCGGTGCCGCTCACGTTGAGAGCTGCTTCCCACCCCGGATGATGCTTCCCCGCCCGCTCGCCACCCACGGCTGGATTCTCGCCCTGATCGCCGCCCTCGCCGTGGTCTTCTGGACCGCTAACACCCGGGCCACCCGGCTGGACACCGTGAGCCGGCTCGGTACCACGACGGACTCCCAGCCGGGACTGCGCACCGGGCTCGTCCCGCTTCACGCGCAAGGCAGTTACGAATGGATTGCCCAGGCTGGGTTGGCGACAGACGCCGGTGGGTGGCGGTTGCGCGAGGTACCCTATGACAACGCGACCGCCGGACGTCCGACCGCGCTCGCCGCGCCCTACCGGCGGTGGATCCAGCTCGTCGCGGCGTTCGACCGGGTCATCCACGGCCATGAGCAGGCCCGGTCGCTGGAGCGGGCCGCGGTGTGGGCCGGTCCTTGGCTGCAGGCGTTGTTCCTCGTTGGCCTCGTTCCGTGGATCGCCCGTCTCTGGGGCACGGCGGCGGCCAGTCTCCTCGCCCTCGGGTGGGTGGCGTTTTTTCCGCTCAATACGCTGTTCCTGCCCGGCCAGCCCGACGACCTCGGGCTCAAGGCCGCCATCGCCCTGATCCATCTCCTCGCGCTTGCCACCGGCGTGCGCGTTGCCGCCAGCCAGCCGGCGGCGGCACGACGCTGGTTCCTCGTCGCCGGCGCGTGGGGCGGATTCGGCTGCTGGCTGCAGATTTCCTCCCAACTGCCGGTGATCGCGGGCGTGCTGCTCGCCGCCGCGGTCGTCTCGTGGCGTGCAACCGGCTCCGACTCCGGACTGCCGTGGCGCTGCTGGGCGACGGCCGGCGCCACTGTCAGCCTCCTCGGGTGGCTGTTCGAGTACGCGCCGTCTCACCTCCTGCCCCTCCGTCTCGAGACCAACCATCCGCTCTACGCCCTCGCCTGGCTGGGCGCTGCCGACGGATTGGCCCGTCTGGGCAACGTCCGCCGGTCGCCCATGCATTCCCTTCTCACTGCCGCCGCCGTCCTCGCCCCGGTCGTCGCGGCGTTTGCCACGGACTTCAAGGGCTTCCCCGGAGCCGCGGCCAACGTCGGTCAACTCACCGGGCTCAACGAAGGCCTCGTGGCCGAACACACCGCGGCGTGGCTGGCCCGCGACGGTTTCAGCCTGCCGGCAGCCGCGATCAGTCTGCTCCTGCTCGCAGCGGGCATCGCCGGCTGGCCGCTGCTGCGCCGCGCCGCGGGTGAAACGGTCGATCGCCGCCTGGCCGGACTGCTGATCGGTCCCGTGGCGCTCTGGACCGCGCTCGCCGCCTTCCAACTTCATGCCTGGTCGTTGCTCGCCGCCGGGACCCTCGCCCTCGTGGTGGTCGCGGTGAGCGTGGCCGCACACCTTCGCTTCCTCGTGGCGGCCGCGACGGTTGTCGCCGCCCTGCCCGGACTCTGGCTGACCTGGCCACGTGGGGCGCCAGACCGCGAGGTCACGGCCCATGAGGTGGAGGCATTGGTGGCAAGGGATCTGGCCCACGCCCTCAGCCGCCGCTCCGGCACCCCGGGCGCCGTGGTGCTCGCGCCGCCGACGTTGGCCGCCGCCCTGGCCTACTACGGCGATCTCCGGGTGGTCGGCACGACGTATTGGGAGAACCATGACGGGCTCGCCGCCGCGGTGCGGATCATGGGCGCAACCTCCGCGGACGAAGCCCTCGCCCTCGCCCAACGACGAGAAATCCGTTATCTGGTCCTCCCCTCCTGGGATTCAACGCTCGAGGACCTGGCACGGATCGGCGCCGAGGACTTCAACCAAACCCTCGTCGGCCTCTTGCGCCAGTGGCTGCCGCCGCGCTGGCTCCGGCCCGTGCCCTACACGCTCCCGGGCATCAGCGGACTCGAAACGCGCGCCGTGATGATCTTCGAGGTGGTCGAGGCCCAGGACAACCCCACCGCGCTGGCCCGGCTTGCCGAGTACTTCCTTGAAATGGGCCAACCTCACCTTGCGGTCTCCGTGGCAGCCGCGTTGAAGCAGGCGTTTCCCCAGGAACTCAGCGCCCTCGCCGGCCGGCTCTACGTGGAGATGGCGCAGCGGGACACCGCTGCGGTCAATGCCACGGTCGCTGCCATCCAAACGCAGCTCGGGCTGAAGGCCGACGAGATCCTGCCGTGGGAAAGGCGCGTCAGTCTCGCCCTCGCGCTCGCGCAGGCGCGTCAGACGGCCCTCGCCCGACCCCTGATTGATTTTTCCCTCGAGACGGTGGACGAGGACCATCTGCGCTCCCTCACTCCGGGTACCCTTTATCGCCTGCTCGCGGTGACCAAGGCCCTCGGCCTCGCCTGGCCCGACGAAGGCGTGCGTCAGTCCGCCCTCACCCTGCTCCCGCCGGAATGGCGTGAACGTCTGTGATGCACCCAGCGCTCGCGTTCCTGCTTCTATTGCTCGCCGCCACGACCGTCATCGGCTGCAAGCCCGCGGCGCCGTCCACGGCGAATACGCCGACGCCCGCCCCGGTGCCCGCGCCGCCTGCGCTGGCCTACGATTCGGTTCCGATCGGCGCTCCGGTTGGGCCGGATGACCGTCCGCTCGTCACCCACCTGCAGGTCGTCGATCTCGATCAGGACGGTCTCGTCGACGTCATTTACTGCGAGGCCCGCCAGAACACCGTGCGCTGGGTCCGGCAAACCGAACGCGGGGTGTTCGTCGAGTCGATCCTCGCCGAGCGGGTTCCAGGACCCGCCCATGTCTGGGCGGCGGATGTCCATGCCCGCGGACGGCTCGATGTGCTGGTCGCCAGCATGGGCCAGATCACACCGAACAACGATCGGATCGGTGCCGTCGTGCTGCTCGAGAATCAGGACAACCGGACGTTTGTTCCCCGGGTGATCATTGACCGCATCGCCCGCGTGTCCGATGTGCGCGCCGCGAACCTTTCGGGTCACGCCGATGGCCGGCTCGACCTCGTGGTCGGGCAGTTCGGCTACGCCCAAGGAGAGGTGCGCTGGCTGCGCAACGAGGGGGACGGACGCTTCTCCAGCTTCACCGTCAATTCCCTGTCCGGCACGATCCACACCCCGGTGGCGGACTTCGACGGTGACGGACGCGTCGATTTCGCCGCGCTCATCTCGCAGGAGTGGGAGGAGGTTCACCTCTTCCGCAACACCGGCGGCGCGTTCACCGATCAGCTGGTGTGGGGTTCGACGAACGAGGACTACGGCAGCAGCGGCCTCGAGGTGGCGGATGTAAACCGTGACGGCCGGCCCGATCTCATCTACACCAATGGCGATGGCTTCGACTACTCGGTGCGCGGACCGCGCCCGTGGCATGGCCTGCAATGGCTCGAGAACCGCGGCGGCGGTTACTTCACCTACCGGCGCGTGGGCAATCTGCCCGGTGCCTACGCCCCCAACGCGGCCGACCTCAACGGCGACGGTCACGTCGACCTCATCGCCGTCGGCGGCTTCGCCGATTGGTCAGATCCCGACGCGGTCTCGCTGATGGCCTGGCTCAACGACGGCCGGCAGAACTTCACCCCGGTCGTGCTCGCGCGACGGCCGACGCATCTGATCACCGCCGGCGTCGGCGACCTGGATGGCACCGGCGTGCCGGTGATCGTGACCGGTGGCTTCCACGTGTATCCACCTTACGAACACCGGAGCAACCTCCTGCTCTGGCGCCGGCGATGAAACGCTCCGCCCGTGTCATCCTCGCCGGAGGTGCTGCCGCGGCCGTCGGACTGGGCGCCTGGACCTGGCATGCCTCCCGGCCGCCCGTTCCCGCCCAAGCCCTGCCGGCCGTGCCGGTGCTCGCCGACCACCCTGCCCGCCTCGCCACCTTGCTCGCCGAAGCGGAAGCACGCGCCCGCTCGCCCCGGACCGCCCTTGAGGGCACGGCTGAACTCGGCCGGCTTTATCACGCCAATGGCTTCGTCGCCGAGGCCGAGGCCTGCTGGCGCGCCCTTCATGCCGCCCAGCCGCGTGAGGCACGCTGGGTGTATTACCTGGCGGATCTTCAGTCGACCGTGGGCAACATCGAAGGCTTCGAGGTGCGCCTGCGCGAAACCATCGACCTCGATCCGGCCTACGCCCCGGCGCGGCTGAAACTGGCTGAACTCGCCTTCAAGACCGGTCGGACCAAAGAGGCGGCCGGACACTATCGCGCCCGGCTCCAGCGCCTGCCCGGCGATCCCTACGCGCGTCTCGGCCTCATCCGCGTGTCGCGTCAGCTCGGTCGCCACGATGAGGCCGACCGCGCCCTCGCTGAGCTTGTCCGCGATCACCCCGGCTTTCCCCCCGCCCACAACCTGCATGCCGAGGTCCTCGCCGCTCAAGGTGACGAGGCAGGCGCCCGCCGGCACCGCTGGCTGGGCCGCGAGACCGGACGGTTCCGCGAGGCAGACGATCCCTGGCTGCAGGAGCTGAACGCGTGGTGCTACGATCCCCGGCGTCTCGCCGTGCTCGGTACGGCCGAATTTCAGCTGGCCCGGGGCGACCGCGGACGCGCTCTGATCGAACGGGCCGTCCAGCTTTCACCCGACGACCCCGGCCTGCTCGATCTGCTCGGCGACCTCTATCTCAAGCTCAACCTCGCCGCCTCCGCCCAACCGGTGCTCGTCCAGGCCCTCCGCCTGCGCACCGAGCGGGGCGAGCCGCCGCCAGTCGAGACCGTGCTGAACCTCGTCGAATCCCTCCGGCAGCTCGGCCGCGCCGACGAGGCCCTGCGGGCGGTCGCCGACGCGCTGGTCCGCGGCGAGGACCGGTTTGAACTGCATCTCGCCCGGGGTGTGATTCTCGACGGACTTGACCGCGTGGCCGAAGCCGAGGCCGCGCTGCGCGAGGCCGTGCGTCGTGCCCCGGAGGATACAGACGCCAACTACAACCTTGCGCTCGTGCTGTTGCAGCAGGAACGCCGCGCCGAGGCCGTGCGCCACCTGGAGGCGGCCCTGTTCCGGCAGCCCACGTTTCCGAAAGCCCTCGCATTGCTGGCCCAGCTCGAACTCGAAGCCGGCCGACTCGACGCCGCCGGTGCTTACGTGCGTCCGCTCTACGACGCCAATCCGGGCCAACCGGAGGTCCAGGCACTCGCGGCCTACTGGCGCTTGCAGAGCGGGCTCGCCTCGGCCGCGCGGCGGGACATCCGAACCGCCGAGGCGCATTACCGCGCGGGGCTCGAGGCGCAGCCCGAGAATGTCGATCTGCTCATCAGCCTCGGCGCGCTGCTCGTCGCCGACGGACGCTACGACGAGGCGGACGGACCGCTCACCGCCTACCGGCGCCTGCGTCCGCAGGAAGCCCAAGGCGCGCTCCTGCTCGGCGAAGCGGCGTTGCGACGCGGCCGGCGCGATGAAGCGGTGCGCCTGCTGAACGAAGCCGAGCAACTCGCGGTGCGCGCGGGCCAGACCCCGCTCGCCCAACGCAGCCGCGCCCTGCTCGGCCGCTAAACCGGCCCCGGCCCCCCACCACGCCACCGTCACTGCCGCCTCCCCGGCAACGTCAGCGCGACCACCCGCGTCAGCACCCGCAGCGCAATGTTCGTATTACGAACATTGCGTCCCCCAGCGGGTTCATCTCTCGAGTGAAACGTCGCCCGAAACCAACGTTCGTAATACGAACATTGAATCCGGGTGCGGGGGGATGCTTTGGGGGACAAAAAAAGCCCCCGGCGGGTGCCGGGGGCTTCGAGATCACAGAGGGATCGGCTAGAACTTGAACGTATTGGTGATCGTCCAAGCCTGGCGTGGCGCTATTCGGTAACCGGCCGGTGTTCCGTCCGGTTGCGTGGTGATGGGGATCAAGCCATCCCTCGCCCCGAGGTTGCGGATGTTGAATTGGATTCGCCAATCCACGCCTCCGCGCAGTTTCCGGCCATAGCCGAACCAGAGGTCGTAGTTCGTCTCGGTGGGCCCGGTAAAGGGGTTGTCGAGATCAAACGTGATGCTGGTCGGATCGTTCGGCACGGCCTGCGGACGGTAGCCGATCACGACGCTGTCCTGCCAGCGAAGAGCGCCGCCGACGCTCCAGCCGCGGAGCTTGCCTTCGTTGAAGTCGTAGTTCGTGACCGCGTTGAAGCGCCACTCGCGCAGTTCCGGCACATTGGTGCCTTCCTGCAGCTTGCGGGCCGCCCACTCGGAGCCGATGTTGTTGTTCCACTGGAACAGCGCGGTTTCATTGCCGGCACCGCCCCACCAGATGCGGAGATCGCCGCCGCCCTGGTTCTTGAGGAAGTTTTCGTAGGCCGCCACGAAGTCGGCGAGGTTCTTGCCACCGATGTTCTGGCGGCTGGCCTCGGTCTTGCTGGCATTGAAGGTCACGCGCCAATTACGGGTCGGCTGGGCGCTGAATTCGAACTCATAACCTTCGGACACCGAGTCCTCGGTGATGGTGAAGCCCTGCGGCACCGTCGACGTGACCGAGCGGGTCAGGTTGGCACCCGTCGTGTCGAGCTGCCACGCGGCATAGAAGCGCGGGTCCACCGAAGCCTGCCAGGTGCGCCACGCGGCGATCGCAGCCGCCTCGCGGCGGTCGGCATCGGCCTGCGTTTCGCCCGGGGCCGGGCTGTAGGTGTAGCGACCCGGGTTCGGGCCGTTCGCCGTGGAGCCGACATCTCCCGAGAGGTTGTACTGGAAGATGTTCACCCACTGTCCGCTCCAGGCCTGGGAGGCGCCAATGAACCACGCGCCGTTGAGCGCGCTGCTGCTGGAGTTGGTGAGCTCGGTCTTGTACTTGTTCACCTTGAAGGAGAACTTGCCGTTGCGGCTCTCGAGCAGGACGCCTTGGTCGGTCGTCGTACCGGCCGGAGCGGGAATCGCCACGCCATAAATGTCGAAGCGGTTCGCCGCGGGCTGGAAGTTCTCGGACTCGCTGTAGAACAGCGTGACCGCGACCGGCAGCTTCTCGGTCAGACGGCCGACGAGCGGCAGCTGATCCAAGTGGGCCACGAGGCTGTAGCTGCGGGAGGTGACATCGAGGGAGTTGTCAGGATTGTCGCGCAGACGATAGGTCGGACCGAAGTCGATATGACCGAAGCCCGGGCTGTTCTGCGACGTGCGGCTGAACTCCCACGCCGATGCGGAATCCTCACGGTAGCCGTAGGTGGCGACGAAGGCATTGTTCCACAGGTGCGACTGGAGCACGAAGGCCTTGGACTCAACCTTGTTGCGGTTGAGGCGGGCCGACGTGGTCAGCAGGTCGCGGTTGGCTTGGGAGGCCTCGGAATCGGTGACCTCGATCGGAGCGTTGATCCAGCCGACGTAGTTGGCGGGATTCTCCGACTGGGTGGAAACCCGGCGGGTGTCGCCGACCGGATAGTAGTTGTTGATCCACTCCGCCGCCGGATCGACCGAGGAATTCCAGGTCGAATCGAAGAACCGGATGGTGCCGCTCGGGGCGCTGTACACCGCGTCAGGACGCGGAATGTACGCACCCGAAGCGGAGTTGCGGCTGGCCAGCGACGGCCCGAGGTAGATCACGCGGTTAACCGAGAGTTCGTTCGCGTTGAACTTGGTGTTCGGCGCGAGCTCGAACAGGTTGTGATACGAGGAGTTCAGCACCGAGTAGCGCGCCCACTGGCGGTTCTCGGTACGCTGGTCATCCTCGGAGTACAGACCCGTGACGGTGTGACGGCCGAGCAACTGACGCACCCAGCCACCGTCGCGGCTGCGGTTGAAGTCATGCGTGAAGAAGGCCGTGGCGCGCTGGGACTCGCGTTCGCTGACCGTGCTGCGGTTGCCGCCCTGACCGGAGTCACTGATGAACGGACGTCCCACATTGGGATTGGGCGTACCGTTCTGGTGCGGGATGCCGTTGAGGCCGTCCGGCGTGCCGTCGGAGTACACGCTCATGAAGTCGATGTAGATCGCCTGGCGGCCGCCATCGAGCAGCGCGAGCTGTCCGTTGTCATAGTCCTCGCGGTTGTAGGAGTACTCGACGCCGAACTTGTCGTTCATGAACGTCTGCGCGAGGCTGAGGTTGTACGTCTTGAAGTTCTGCCACTCGTTCTTGTTCGGGCCGTCGATCAAGTTGTTGTAGAAATCGAAGACCGTCGCGTCGGTGAGGTTGAAGTTCTTGTACACACCGAACTCGGAGTACGGCAGGCCGGCGTTGCGCGCGAAAGACGCATAGTCGGCGATGCCGCCCGGACGATGGAAGGCAAAGCCGCCGATGCCGTTGTCGTCAGCGCCGGTCGGGCCAATGCCGCGGTTGGTGCGGATTTCCCAGAGCCAGTACTGCGGATCGCCCTCGCTGCCGAAGAAGGCATTGGGTCCGCCGAACTGCTGGCCGAAGTTGCCGATCCACGGATTGAAGAACGGATTGAAACGACCGGAGTCGGGACCACCGTTGATGCCGGGACGCATCTGACCGGTGTTGGGCCGGCCGGTGTTGTCATCCTGCAGCTGGTGCGGGTTGAACGTCGCGCGATTCAGGTTGTTGAAGGTGCGCGGGCTGCCGGCGGTCACGTTGACGACCTGGCCGGTGGCCGGATCGCGGTAGGTGCCGTTGCTGCGCCAGGTGCCCTGATAGGTGCCGGAGCGGAACCACGGCGTGATCAGGTCGACCGGCGGGAGCGTGCGCGGGCGGTTGCTGTCGATCTCGCCGCTTTCGAAGTTCGCCTTGATAATCGTGCGGGCGGAACCGCGTTTCAGGAACGACGGCTCATAGCGCAGGGCGCCGTAGTAGCGGTTGTCCTTCTCAAACGCCGGCTCCTGCTGGAACTTCTCATCCTCAAGCAGGAAGTTGAAGCGCACCGCGAGCTGATCCTTGAGCAGCACACGGTTGATGTCACCGGTCAGGCGGGCGCTGCTGAACTCGTCGAAACGGAACGAAATCTCGCCCGAGTTGCTGAACGCGGCCTGGCGCGTGCCGGTGTTGATGATGCCGGCCGGGCTGCCTTGGCCGAACAGAATCGAGTTCGGGCCGCGCTGCAGGTCGACGCGGTCGATGTTGTATCCATCCCATGGAACATCGCTCTGGAAGTAGTCGCGGGCATTGTCCGCCTGGGCCAGGCCGCGCACGCGGGTGTTCTGGTTGGGATTGCGGAAGCGGTTCGATTCGTCGAGGAACGAGCTGTCACCCACGCCGGCGAAATTGCCGCCGATGTTGCCGACCTCGGTGCCGACCGTGTACTGCAGCAGCGTCTCGTTGTTCGTCGCGCCGATGTCCGTGAGGAACTGGCTCGTGATCACCGTGACCGCGTTGCCGATGTCGCGCAGTTCGGTGTTGAGACGATTGCCGGCGAGCGTGGTCGCCGCCGTGTAGCTGCCTTCGGTTTCAGCCTGCACCTCGAAAGGTGACAGTTGGATCACTTCCGGCTCGGCTGCCGAGGGAGGCGGCGGCGGAGGCGCGGACGTGGGGGCCGTTTGTGCCCCGAGCGGTGCGGTCGCAGCGAGAAGCAGCGAAGCCGCAAGCGTTCGATTCAGGTTTTTCATAGTGGGGTACGCCGAATTAAAGCGTCCCGGAGGCGGACGCGGTCCACCACACGGACTGTAGGTTTAGGGTTGCGGGGTGAAGTAACCGAGACGGTTGGGTCCGTTTCGATGGTTGTAGAAAACGCCTGCTGGAGCCGGGGCGCAAAGTGGGCGTTGCGCTAATTATAGCGCATGCGCCGTGATTGCGCCAATTACGACGCTTCTCGCCGCCTCAGGGCCGGGCCGCCAACCCCGACAGCACGTCGCCGGACGGGAGCGGATCATACTCCACCATCCAGCGCAGGGCGTTGCGCATCACCTCGCGCGTCGCCCGATCCACTCCGGGCAATTGCAAGGCGATGACCTCGGGTCGCAGCGGCTCGGGCAACGCCGGAAACCGCCCGGGCAAGCCCGCCACCGGCTCCGGTCCAGTCGCGAGAAAGAGGCCGAACTCCGCCGCAAAAAACTTCGACTGCATCCGGCTGGCAAGTGCTGCCGAGGCGTTCACATCGCCGGACCGATGAAGGGCCAGCGCGGTCGCAAGCCCATCGGCCGCCGTCAGCACCTGGTCCCCTCCGGCCGCCAGGGTCGACGCCAACGTGCGTCCGATCTCCCGCTGTGACGACGATCCCGACTCCAGCAAGGCGATGGCAAGCCAGGCCACCACGCTGACCGGGGCGCGTCCGCGCAGCACCGGCGCGCCCGCAGCCGTCTCGTCCCACACCAGCGACCAGCCACCGTCGGCCTTGCGGAAACTGCGCAGCGCAAACGCAAGCGCGGCTTCGCCCGCCGCCCGGCCCTCCGGCCACGGCTCCACGGCGTCCAACGCAAACAACGCCCGCGCGAGCCGCGCCTGATCCAGCAGAGACTTCTGCCGGTACGGTTCCTGCCACGCTGCGTCGAGCGTCCGCCGATAAAAGCCGCCGTTCACCCGGTCGTGGAGCGCACTGCCCACCACGGCGTTTGCCGCCCGCCGTGCCACCGCCAACGCCTCCGGCCCGCGGTTCGAAAGGAATTGCCACAATTCCGGTTCGGGGACCTTCGGCGCCGCGCCAAAGCCACCTGCAACCTTATCCTCTGCGTCCATCCACTGGCGGGTCGCCTGAGTGAGCAGTGCCTCCACCGCCTGCCCGGGCGCACTTTCCGGCGGCACGAGGCGCATCCGCTCCACGGCCTCCGCCCCGAGCGCCCGCGCCCGGTCCGGATCCTGCTGCCAGACGTCCAACGCCGTCCGGGCACTTTTCAGAAAACCGGGGCGCCCCCACTCCTCCGTCGCCGGCAGGTAGCCCGCCCCCTCGTACGGCAGCAGATCCGGCGTCAGCCACAGGTGCGCCGGCCAGCCGCGTTGCTGGGTGACGGTCGTGAGAAAATGCCGGGCAAAGGCCGCGACCACCGGCTGCTCGTCGGCGTCCACCGCGATGCAGGTGAAGTTCTCATTCAGCCAGGCGATCGTCTCCGGGCGCGAGAACGTCTGCTGCACCGTGGCACGCGCGAGCTCCTGCGTATCCGAGCCGACGAACACGTAGACGCTTCGACCGGCGGCCCGCGCATGGGCGAGCGTATCCGCCGACCAAGGACGCCACTCGATTGACGGACTTCCCGTCTGAGCGATCCACCGGGGCAGCGGCGGCGCTTCCGCTGCAGGCAACACCGGCATGGCACCGAGGCCGGCAGCGAACAGGGCGACCCCGATGAACCGTTTCATGGCCGCGGCTCCTGCCGTTCAAACCGGAGCAACGCGCCTTCGTTCCGCGCCACCACGACCGCATCCGGACCGGCCGCCACCGCGGAACGCGCCTCGCCGGTGATCACCACGCCCGACGCATCGGGCCGCAGTGCCTCGAACCGGCCGTCACCTTTGCCGGCCAGCACCAGACCGACGCCACCGTCGAAACGCCCGGTGGTCGGTTCGGGGCCGAAGGCATTGCCTACGGCAAACAGATCGGCATGCCCGTCACGGTTAAAGTCTCCCGCTACGATCGCATTGATCGGCGCGAGCTGGGCTTCGCGGGGCAGTGGCTCAAAGCGAAATCGTCCGTCGGCCTGCTGCACGAACACTCCGCTCGCAAGTTCATTGGCTGCGAGTCGCCGCGCCGAGGCGAGCCGGGTCTCGCCAAAGAGGCCGGCCAGGTCGGCATCCGCATAGGCCCGGAAGGTCGGGAAACGCCGGGTCAGCGTCGGGAAGGCGTAACCCAGCTTGCTGCGGCCACGCCACGGCACCCACCGGTCTCCCTCGCGCCGGGCCTCGACCAGCTGCGTCCGGCCGCTCCCGTCGAAGTCGCCGGCGTACAGCACCGCTGGGGCGCCCACGTCGGCCCGGTACTTCGTATTCAATCCATGATTACCGACGACGAGGTCGGTGCGGCCGTCCGCGTTAACGTCCACGGCCGCGAGCGCACACCACCATCCGGTCACATCCGCGAGGCCGAGCCGTCCGGTGAGCTCCACCGCCCCACTTGGTCCGAAACCAAAGACGCGCACGGGCCCCCAGTCGGTCGCCAGAATCAGCTCGGGCCGCCGGTCACCATCGAGGTCGGCCCACGCCGCCGCCGTGATCATGCCCGCGTGCCGCAGGCCGGGCGCCACGGCGTCGGTCACGTCCACCAGCCGGCCGCCATCGTTCCGGTAAAGAACGCTGCGCGGCGTGTCCGGATACCGTCCGGGAACCACGCGACCACCGACAAACACATCCGTGGCTCCGTCCCCGTCGAAGTCCGCCGTGGCCACCGCCGTCGCACTATCACGCTCCGTCGGTACGGCCCCCTCCGGCGCCAGCCGGAATCCTCCCTGCCCGTCATTGAGGTAAAGGCGGTCCTGCAACCACGCGCTGTCGGCCCCGTGGTGCACGCCGCCTGCCACGACATACAGGTCGATGGCGCCATCCCCGTTCGCATCAAAGAACGCCGCCCCGGTATCGTCCGCCGCCGCGGCGTCAGCCCAGGGCTGGCTCGTCGCCGGCGCGTAGGTTCCATCCGCCTGCGCTAGGTACAGCACCCCTGCCTGACCGGCCCCGCCCGTCACGAACAGATCGAGGCGACCGTCGGCGTTCACGTCAGCACTCGCGAGCGCCGGGGCCTGCCCGTAGAGACGGCGGGGCAACAGCCGCTGGCGGATCAGTTCGTCGAATGGACGCAGGGCGCTGGTGTGCCGGAGTCCGCGCGCGGCCGCCCGTTCGGCGAACAGCGCGTCCGCCCGTGCTGGCGCGTGCAGCTGTGCCGCCGGCGGTGGCGACGGCGGGAGTTCAGGCTCGATCAGGGTGATCCGATGGTCGGCCGGCAGATCGGTGTAGCTCGTCACGCCGCCGCGCGGCCAGCGCACGGTCAGCCGGTCGATCCGTGCCGAGGCTCCGAGGCCGACATGGACAAGCGCCTCCTCGCCGGACGCAATTCCCCGTTCGGTATAGACCTGGCGCACCTGGCGGCCGCCGGCAGTCTCGATGATCAGCTCCGCGCCGATCGCCGCCCGGTTCGGGGCCCGTCCGGCAAGCTCGATCACGGCGCGGTGACCCACGTGGCCGAGATTGCGCACCACCGTGGGCGGGGCGTCGAGGTTCGCGTAGACGAGGTCGAGGTCGCCGTCGCCGTCAAGATCGGCCGGCACGGCGGCGAAGGCGACCGTCACCTCATCGAGTCCCCACGCGGCGGATACATTCTCCATGGTCAGGTTGCCGACATTGCGAAACGCCAGCGTCGCCTCGCGGCGCGGTGACGTGTCGCGCCAGACCGCCGCGCGCGCCTCCAGCGTGGGGGCGACGTTCTGCCGGTCGACGAGATCGGCGTCGATGAAGTTCCGGATCATTCCCGCGGTCACGAAGAGGTCGAGGCGACCGTCGTTGTCGAGGTCGGCGAACCGGGTCGCCCAGGTCCAGCCGGTCGCCTCAAGGCCGAGCAGGTGGGCCGCTTCGGTGAAGCGGTCCGTCCCGGTGTTGAGATAGACGGCGTTCCACATGTATTGCGGGATCAGGGTCGAAACCCGCTCGGTTTCCCACAGGCCGCGGCCGATCTCCTCCATCCCGGTCAGATACTCGCGGTGGGTGCGGTCCCGCATGTCCGTAATCATGAAGTCGACCAGGCCGTCGTTGTTCAGGTCGCCCGCGTCGGCTCCCATTGAGAAGTAGGTCACGTGCGGCAGGCGTTCGTCGACCACGTCGGCGAAGGTGCCGTCTCCCCGGTTGAGGTAGAAGCGGTCCGGCGTCTCGAAATCGTTGGCGACGTAGAGGTCGGGCCAGCCGTCGTGATTCGGGTCGAACCAGATCGCGGTGTGGCCCTGGGTGAGTCCCCAGATGCCCGCAGCCGCGCCGACCTCGGTGAACCCCGCCTCGCCGTCGTTGCGCAGGAGCAGATCACGGCGCCCCTGGGGCGACGCGGAGAAATCGAGGATGTTCGTCGTGAGGTAGGCGTCGAGGTCGCCGTCGCGGTCGTAGTCGGCGAAGGCCGCGTGGACCGAGGCGTCGCGGATCGCGAGCCGGTAGGCGGCGGCGCGCTCCTCAAAGGTCCCGTCGCCGCGGTTGACGAAAAGCAGATTGGGCAGGTCGTAGCGGCAGAGGTAAAGGTCGGGCCAGCCGTCCTGATTGATGTCAACGACCGTGACGCCGTTGTTGCTCGGCGGTCCGTCGTCGGCCGCGACCCCGGCGGCCCGCGCCCCTTCGGTAAACGTCATGTCGCCGGTTTGCCAATACAGGGCACAGGGACCGTTTTTCGACACCATGAACAGGTCGGGCCGCCCGTCGCGGTTGAAATCCGCCACGGCCACACCGGTCTCCACCGCACCCAACGTCAGTTCGCGGAAGCGCACGCCCCACATGCGCGGGTCGGTGAAGGTGTTGGCGACGGTGAGTCCGGCAGCGGCCGGATCGAGGCGCACGAAGGGCTTATCGCCGGCGGCACGCGGCTGGCGCGGCGCCAGGGGGTGCAGCCGCACCTCGGCCGCACTCAGCGCGGCGGCAGCGGCCAGAGTAAGGAGCACCAGGCGAAACATCGGCATCATCAGCGTGAGGTCGGACGGGGCAGCAGGGCGTGGTCGAAGACGAAGTCGGCAATCTGGATGCCGGCCCTCTGGCCGGCAAGGTTGGCCGACATCGTATGGATGCCGCCCCACACGCGGCTCATGCCGATCTCATCGCGGGCCTCGGACAGGCGTCGGTACGAGCGGACCGCGCCCGGCAGGCCGTCCGACGTGGTGGTGAACGGCAGTTCGTCCGTGCCGAAAAACCGCTCCAGCAGCCGCGAGGCCGCGCCCGAAAACGTGCTGTGACCGGACGTGTAGTCGGGGTGCGCCGGCGAACCCATGTTGGGAATGAAGTCGGGTTGCGGACGGTGCGCCGGGTTCAATTCGGTGGTCAGCTCGCGCAACGCCGTCTCCGGGCGCCAGGTGTTGTAGTAGTACTTGGTGTCCCAACAGGAGATGGCCGCATCCGCCGTGGCAAAATTGAGCAACGCGAAGAGCCTCGCGCAGGCCTGAAGGTCGAGCGCGTGCCGGCGCGCGAGGTCCTGCGCGATCACATTCCAATGGCCCGCCGGCGTCGCCGTGCCGAGGTCGTCGGCCCAGAACGGCGTGGACAAGGTCTCGTACTCGGACCGCTCGGCGCCGTCGCGCGCGCCCACCCGCGCCACAAAGGCCAGTTCCTCGGCATGCGCGGGCGAATCGACGGCCGGAGGCGGCGGGGCGCGAAACTGGGCCGGATCGCGCATCACGAACGGGACGGTGGTGGCGAGTTGCGGCGTGACCGGTGGACGAAATCCCGGCGGCGTCTCGCGCCATTGTCCAGGCGCGGGCGTCGCGGGCCGCTCGAGTTTCACCACGCGGTTCCAGCCGCTCTTCGCCCGCTCCGCGAGAATCGCGTCGGCGACCTGTCGGCCGAAGTCGAGGCCGGCGGCGCGGCCGGGGCCTTCCGGCACCGCGGCGAGCGCGCGCTCGCGGGCGAGGTCGAAGTTGCGCGGATTGGATGACTGTCCCCACAACGCCATCAACACGCGGTGGGCCGCGCCGGCCAGCGCCGCCTCAAGCGAAGCGCCGGACGGCGCCGTGAAGGTCGCGCGCCAGGGAGAATGCCCACCGCCGAACGCCGCCGCCGTGTCGTACAACGCCGCATGAAAAGTCGCGAGGTGCAGCGCCGCGATGGGCGGCGGATTGCGCGCGAGCCGGGTGGCGTTGAGCACCTCGTGATTCCACACGAGGATGGCGTTGTCGCCCGGCAAGGCACGCGCCGCCGGCAGCGGGATCAGGATGGAAAGCGCGAGCAGGAGGACGAAGCGGGGTGACTTCATGGGGAACGAGGGCCGGTGTACAAACCGGCGACGGGCTTGTCGATGGACAACCCATCCTGGTATCACCGTAAACTCCAGCTCCGGGCCCCGCGGAGGCCTCTGTCTTGCTAACATTAGACTTGTCGCCGGGCGCTTCGCCCTGTGAGGTCGCCTGGCCCCGCCCCGCTCATGAACGAGAAGCGCACCACCCTCGCCGACATCGCCAAGCGTGCCGGCGTGCACGTCACCACCGTCTCCCTCGCCCTGCGCAACCACCGTCGCTTGCCGGAGGCCACGCGCACGCGCATCCAGACGCTCGCCAAGGAAATGGGCTACGTGCCGGACCCGTTGTTGCGCGCCTTGGTCTCGTACCGTGGCAAGGTCATGGAGCGGCGCAATCCGCCCACCGTGGCTTATGTGACCAACTGGGACACGCGCTGGGGCTGGCGCAAGGCGACGGCGCACGGGGCCTTCTACACCGGCGCGGAGCGCAAGGCGCGCGAACTTGGTTTCACGCTCGATCACTTCTGGATGCGCGAAGCCGGCATGACGCAGCAGCGGCTCAACGACATCCTCACTGCCCGCGGCATCAACGGCATCATCCTCGCCTCGCACATGCTCGAGTTCGATGACGCGCGCAGCTTCGAGTGGTCCCGTTTCAGTGCGGTCAAGATCGACTATTTTCCTCACCACCCGGCCCTGCACACCGTCACCAACGACCAGCTCAACATCGTCCGCCTCGCCATGCGGCGCCTCGTGGAACTGGGCTACAAACGCATCGGCTTCGTCATGCATCGCGGCTGGGATCATAGCGCCGACCTCCTGTGGTCGACCGGCTTCATCAGCGAGCAGATCAGCCTCCCATCCGAGCACCGTATTCCGATGTGCATTTTCCCGGAAGCCGAGCGGATCGACGAATGGATCCACGACGGCACGTCGGAAGTCATCGCCCCGGCGCGCACCTTCAACGAATGGTACAAGACCCATCGTCCCGAGGTGATTCTGAGCAAGGCGTCCTTCGTGCAGCCGCGCTTCGAGGAACTCGGCCTGCGGGTACCAAAGGACGTGGCCTTCGCCGACCTGTTCCTCGAAGACCCGGACGAGCGCATGGCAGGCGTCAAGCAGAGCCATGAAACCGTGGGCGAGCTCGCGGTGGAGATTCTCGCCGGACAGCTGCAGCACAACAAATACGGCGTGCCGGTCGTGCCCACCACCACCCTGGTTGAAGGCATGTGGCACGACGGCGCCAGCTGCCCGCCCAAGAAGCGAAAGTGATGTTCAGCGGCGGACTCCGGTAGATGCGAACCGCGCATGGATGTCCCGCGGCGGGAGCTGTCCGCGACCGTCCCTGCGGTGACTACGTAAACAGGCCTATTTGGTTGCCTTGATTGGGCCTGTTTATACCTATGGATTCGCGCCTCGGGTCATCCCCGGGGAGCACCTGCATCCCCTCTGCCCATGTCGCTCTCCCTCATCCTGTTTAAGCAAGAGCTCTCGTTTGAAGACATCGAGCAACTCATGGCGATTGGCGCCGTCGAGATCACCCCGACGGCCTACGCCACCGACAAGACACCCGTGCCGCCGTTTCGCCATCCTGCGACGGGCAAACCGAGCGCCGTCGTTCTCGACCTGGCATTCCCTGATCACGACGTCCACGGCCTGGAGCCGACCCGCGCCGGCGAGATCAAGGGCATGATCACCCGGAACTTCCGGACGTCGTTGCGCACCCTCCAGACGATCGGCAGCTGAGCCGAACGGCCAGGCGACGCGATCGGTTTCGATCCGCCTTCACCAAGGCTTCCTCCTTCGCGAAGGCTTCCTCCTTCGCCAAGGCTTCCTCCTTCGCCAAGGCTTCCTCCTTCGCCAAGGCTTCGGAGGACAAGTCGGAGGACAAGTCGGAGGACAGGTGGGAGTGCGTCCTTCGCCTCGGGTGAGGCGCCCAGACTCAACCCCTCCGTAGGATGGCCGTGCCATCCGAAGCTTCAGCGAAGGATGGCGGAAGGGGTGGGATTCGAACCCACGGTGAGCTTTCACCCACGCCAGTTTTCAAGACTGGAGCCATAAACCACTCGGCCACCCTTCCCTAACGCGGCAGACCTTGCGCGCCCGCTCGCGCAGGTCAACGGCACAAATGGCCCCCGCGAACCAGCGTTTACCGAATCGTAACCCCCGCGGGTTGCCGGACCGCGTCGGGCCCTGAAAGTCCGCTTATGCCTGCCAAAGTCGTCATCCTCGAAGACGAACCGGACATCAACGAGGCGTGTGAATACAGCCTCGCCCGCGAAGGCTACAAGGTCTGGTCGGAAACCGACGGACGCCGCGGCCTCGACCTCGTCCGCCAGACCACCCCCGATCTGCTCGTTCTCGACCTCATGCTCCCGTCGCTCGACGGCACCGAGATCTGCCGGCAGATCAAGAGCGACCCGGTGCTCAAGGGCACCTGCATCATCATGGTCTCCGCCAAGAGCGACGAGACCGACATCCTTGTCGGGCTCGGCCTCGGCGCGGATGACTACGTGACCAAACCCTTCAAGACGCGCGAATTGCTTGCCCGCGTTCAAGCCGTGCTCCGGCGCGGCCGTCTGCGCGATGAGTCTGACCCCGAAGTGATCCGCTGCGATCGCCTGGTCATCGACGCCCTGCGCCATGAGGTGACGGTCGATGGCGTACCCGTTCGCCTCACCGCCACCGAGTTCCGCCTGCTGCGGTTTCTCGCGTCCAACCCGGGTCGCGTATTCTCGCGCAACCAGCTCCTCAACCATGTGATTGGTGACCACGCCATCGTCATCGACCGCAACATCGACGTCCACATCCGTTCGATCCGTCGCAAGCTCGCGGGCTCCCGCGCCTTGATCGATACCATCCGCGGCGTCGGCTACCGCTTCACGCCGCAGGCCTGACCGGCCGGCGCCGTACCCCGCCGTGCGTCGCTCCTTCTTCTGGAAAATCTACCTCAGCTACGCGGCCCTCGTGGTCGTGTCAGCGACCGTGATCGGCGCACTGGTGCTCGGCAACCTGCGCGAGGGCGCCCTGCGCGAACTGCGGGCGAACCTCGCCAACAACGTCCGCCTCATCGCGGCCATGGAGGGCGCCAATCCCGAGCACCTCTGGTCGCCCCAACTGCCGCGCCATCTGGAGGAGGTCGCGCGCGACACCGGCCTGCACCTCCTGCTCGCCTTCGCCAACGGCCGGCCGATCGCCGCCGCCCCGGCCGGCTACGTCCCGGACGCCGGGACGGACCTCCTGGCGCAGCCTGAGTTCGCCGCCGCCCGCCGCCGCGAGTTCGGCGAGCACACGCGCTCCCTCGCCCCCGGCGGCCCGCCCTTCCTGCTCATCGCCATGCCGATCCTGCATGAGTATGAGATCATTGGATACGTCCGCGCCGGACTTCCGCTCACCACGCTCGCTGACCGCCAGGACGCCCTGCGCCACCGGGTGCTGGCCGGCGCCTCCTTGAATGCCCTCCTCGCGCTCGGTCTCGGCTTCCTCGTGGCGCGTCATGTCACCCGTCCCCTCGCGCGCATCAGCGAGGTCTGCCGCCGCCTCGCCTCCGGGCGGCTCGACCAGCGCATCCGCCTGCGCCGCCAGGACGAGATCGGCGTCGTTGCCGACACCATCGACCGCATGGCCGACGAAGTGCAGCGCCGCGTCGCCGCCGAGACCCGCGAGCGCCAGCGGCTCGCCGCCCTGCTGGCCGTCATGGCCGACGGGGTTGTGGCCGTCAGCGCCCGCGAAACCGTCGCTTACCTCAACGGCGTCGCCGCCCGCCTGCTCGGCCTCGACCCCGAGCGGCCCATCGGTCGTCCGGTCGATGCGGTGCTCCCGACCGGTCCGGTGCGCGACGCCTACGTCGAGGCGCGCACCACCGGGCGGCGGGTTCGCCGCGAAGTTCGCCTGCCCGGGACCGGGCAGGATCACATCCTGCACCTCGATGCCACCTCCCTGCGCGATCACGACGGGGGTCCGTTCGGCGTTCTGATTGTCCTGCACGATCTCACGGAAATCCGCCGGCTGGAAGAGGTGCGGCGGACCTTCTCCGCCAACGTGTCCCACGAGCTGAAAACTCCGCTCACCGCCATCGGTGCGCTCATTGACGCCCTGCTTGAAGACGAGGGCATGCATGCGGGCACCCAGCGTCGCTTCCTCCGCAAGATCCGCGACCAGAACGAACGCCTCGTCAGGCTCGTCCATGATCTGCTCATCATCTCGCGCCTTGAGTCGGAGGAGTCCGTGCTCGCGCTCGAACCAGTCGATCTCGCCGCCACCGTGCGCGAGTGCGGCCACACCTTCGCCGAGATCGCGGCCCAAAAGCGGCTGACCTACCAGGTCGATGTGCCGGACCAGCCGCTCCTGATCCGTGGCAACACCGAGGCCGTCAGCCTGATCGTCAACAACCTGCTCCACAACGCTATCAACCATACCCCCGAAGGCGGATCCGTCACCCTCACTCTCGCCGTAGAGCACGACGTTGCGCGGGTGGACGTGATCGACACCGGCGTGGGCATTCCGCCGGAGCATCAGGAGCGGATCTTCGAACGGTTCTACCGGGTCGACCCGTCCCGCGCCCGCAGCGCCGGTGGGGCTGGACTCGGCCTCAGCATCGTCAAACACCTCGCCCAGGTGCTCTCCGCCCGGCTCGACCTCGAAAGCGAAGTCGGTCACGGCACGCGGTTCACCGTCCGCTTTCCCCTGCCAAGGAGCGACGGTACCGACGACGCCAAGGAATAAGCCCGCTGATTTTCGAACTCTCAACGCAGAGCCGCAAAGACGCGCGACAGAGTTTCAACGCGGAGACGCAGAGGCGCGGAGATTAGAATCGGTTTCTGCTCTCGGACAACGAAGTCTGTTGGCGGATCGGGTCGCTCCAAACGGGCAAGGATTGTACTCCTCCGCTCCCTGCGTCTCCGCGTCTCTGCGTTGAATTCTTCCGCGGTAAAGTCGTACGAAGTCCACCCGAACCGTCGGCCGGCGTGCGCTCGGTTTCGAGCCGTCGTTTGCCTTCGCGGCCGCTTCGCTACGCCGCGTCCGCGAGCGCGAACTGACGGTACAACTCGCGGTACGGACCGGGCCGGCCCAACAGGGTGAGATGATCGCCTCGCTCGCGGATGCGTCCGGACTCGAGCACGAGGATCAGGTCCGCCCGCCGGATGGTGCTCAACCGGTGCGCGACCACAAAGCAGGTGCGTCCACGCATCAACCGCTCGAGGGCCCGTTGCAGACGGCTTTCCGTGATCGTGTCCACCGCACTGGTGGCCTCGTCGAGAATGAGAATGCGCGGATCCGCCAGCATCGCCCGCGTGAAGCAGATCAACTGGCGCTGCCCGAGCGAAAGACTGGTTCCGCGCTCGCCGACCTCCGTCTCCAATCCACGCGGCAGGCTCTCGAGCAGGTCCAGGCAATCAAGCGCCCGTGCCGCGGCCCGCACGTCTGCTTCGTTCGCCTGCGGCCGGCCCATCCGGATGTTCTCCAGCACCGTACCGGTGAAGAGAAAGTTCGTCTGCAGCACGATGCCCATCTGGGCGCGCAACGAGTCGCCGCGCAGCGCCCGGATGTCGTGTCCGTCGATGCGCAGGTCGCCCACGTCGGGGAGATAGAACTTGGCGACGAGGTTGATGATCGAGGTCTTGCCGCTGCCGGTGTGGCCCACCAGCGCGACGGTCTGCCCCGGCTCGGCCGTGAAGGTGATGCCGTGCAACACCGGCCGCCCGGGCTCGTAGGCAAACGTCACCTCGCGGAACTCCACCCTCGCGCCCCTCGGCCCGCCTCGTGTTCGCGGATCCGGCAGCGGACGCGCCCCGGGGTCGTCCTCCCACTCGGGAGCAAGGTCGAGCAACGCAAACACCCGCTCCGCGCCTGCCATCGCCGTGATCGCCTGGGTGTAGAGATTCGCGAGGTGCTGGAGTGATTGGAAGAACAGGTTCGGCAGGAAGAAGAATGCGATCAAGCTGCCGATCTCCATCCCGGCGACGCCGTTGAGCGCGCCATACCCGCCGACCACGAGCAACGCGGCGAGGAAGAGCTGGCTGTTCAGATCCAGCAGCGGCACGTAGAGGGCCGAGTCGCCCGCGAGGTGAAGGTTGTTGTCGGCGTGCCGGCCGACCAGGCGGCCGAAGGCCTCGTCGCCGCGCTGCTGCCGCGTGTACCCCTGGATCACCCGCATGCCTTTGACCGACTCCGCCAGCGACCCGGTGATGCGGCTCTGGCTCTCCGCCACTGCCCGCGAATGCCGGCTGAGCCGGGGGTGAAAATGCCGGTTCACCAGCCACACCAAGGGTCCGACCGCGAGCAGCACGAGGAAGAGCGCCCAGTTGTAGTACAACATGAGCGCCGCCGCCCCGGCCATCTGGCCGAAGAGCAGCAGGCTGAAGAAAAACACATTCTGCACGCCGCGGCGCACCGCCTCGATGTCGGTGATCATTCGCCCCAGGATCCGGCCGAGCTTGGTCTTGTTGAAGTAGCTCATCGGCATGTGCTGCAGGTGATGAAACACCGCGTTGCGCAGGTCGTGGACCACAGCTTCGCCAAATTCCAGGGCAAGACGCTGCCGGAAATGGAACGTCAGCTCCGTGAAGCACGCCAGCGCGAGGAAGCCGAGGGCGCCCCACACCACGCCGTCAAAGGTTCCCCGGGTGATCGGTCCGTTGATCACGGCCGCCAGCGACCACGCGAGCGCCGGTTTCTGGATCGCGCGCAGACCCGTCAGCACAAAGATCGCGGTGCGTTTCCGCGCATGGGGCCGGGTGAAGGCCAGCACGCGGCGCACAATCCGCCAATCGAGCGCCGCCCCGGGCGTGCGTTCGCCGGCGACCCCGTCGCGATGATTCGGCAGGCCTGCCGCGGCCATCAGGCTCATCGGCTGAGCGCCTCCCCCGCGGCCGGAATGTCGTCATCGAGTCCGCCGTCGGCCGGTGCCTCGGCCTCGCCCGCCGCTTCTTCGCGGAGCAGCCGTCGGCTCTCCTCGTCGATCATCTGGTGCAACGCCGCGCGCCGATAGGTACCGCTTTCGCGGACCAGCTCCGCGTGCGTGCCGGCCTGCACAATCCGTCCGCGCTCCAACACCAGAATGCGGTGCGCACGACGGAGCGTGCTGAGCCGATGCGCGACGATGAACGTGGTCCGTCCGGCGATGGCCCGCTCGATCGCGGTCAGGATCTCCTGTTCCGTCTCCGGATCGATCGCCGCCGTCGGGTCGTCCAGCAGCAGAATCGAAGGCTCCGTCAGCAAGGCGCGTGCGATCGCCAGCCGCTGCCGTTGGCCACCGGACAAATCGACCCCGCTCTCCCCCAGCACCGTGTCATACCCCTGCGGCAGCGCCTCGATGAAGTCGTGCGCGCACGCCGCCTTCGCCGCCGCCACCATCTGCTCGCGCGTCGCCTCCGCCCGGCCGAAGCACAGGTTCGATGCCACCGTGTCGCTAAAGAGGAAGCTCTCCTGAAACACCACGCTCACCCGCCGGCGCAGCCATTGCACGTCGAGTGTGCGCACGTCGTGCCCGTCGACCAGCACCCGTCCGCGCTCCGGATCGTAGAACCGGGGAATGAGGCTGAGCAACGCGCTCTTGCCCGAACCGGTCTCGCCCACGATGGCGATGCATTCGCCGGGCGCGGCCGAAAAACTCACGTCGCGCAACACCGCGTTGCCCGGCGCGTAGCCAAAGCTGACCGCCTCGAAGCGCACCGCCCCGCGCAGGCCCGCGGGCTGCACCGGCTCGGGCGGCGACGCCACACCGAGCGGCGCATCGAGAATCTCGAACACGCGACGCGCCCCGGTCAGGCTCTCCTGGACGCCGTTGGCGATCTGCGCCGTGGTCGACACTTGATTGGAGAACTGCTGCAGCAGCCCGGCGAACACAACCAGCCCGGCGCCGAGCGGCAGCGACCCGTCGATCACCAGCTTGCCGCCATAGATCAGCAGCACCACGAGGTTGATCTGGGTCAGCAGGTCGATCGCCGGCGAGAAGGTGCTCACCCGCCAGAAGATCCGCTGTTGCTGCTCTTTCACCTGCCGGTTGTCCGTTTCGAAACGGTCCGCCATCTCACGTTCGCGGGCGAATCCCTTGATCACGTTCATGCCCTGCACGCACTCCGCCAGGGTCAGGATCATCCGGTCGAACAGCTCCCGGTTGCGCACGTACTCAGGGTGGACCAGCCGCGAGAACACGACGCACGCCACCCACAGCGCGGGCAAAGTCGCAAGGCAGGCCACGGTCAATCCGGCGTGGATCGAGAGCATGTAGCTGACATAGACCGCGAGCGAGATCACCGTCACCAGGGTCTGAATCATCACGGTATCAACGAACGTGCGGATCGCCTGGATGTCCCCGGTGGCGCGGTTGATGATCGCCCCGCTGCTCTGCCGGTCGAAGAAGTCAAAGCTCAGGTGCTGCAGCTTCGCGAACACCGCCGTCTGCAAATCCGCCACCACCCGGCGGTGCACGAGATGCGCCAGCGCCACGCCCGCCGCCCAGCTGAGCAGTCCGCGCACCGCCGCGGCGGCAACCACCACGAGGGCAATGACACTGACCGTCGTCATCGGGCTCCACGCGGCCGGGAGTGCCAGGCCGAGTGGCCACCGCACTGCCGGCGCCGCGGGATTGAGCACGGAGTTGAGGTAGTCGATGCCAACCCCCGTGAAACCCAGGCCGATCAGCCCGATCCCGAGCAGCAGCACCTGCAACACCAGCACCAGCACGCACCACGATCGGTGCTTCCAGCACAACGCGAGCAGACGCACGAGCACGGCGCCGGCCGCCTGCCTCGGTCCGGATGAGGATGCTTCCAACGAATCGGTTCTCACAGTGCCGTCACCACGCATCCCGCCCGGCCGGAGGGTCAAACGGAAAGCCGGGCTTTAATCCAAGTTTCACGGCGCCTTTGCCGAAACTTTATACATCGCCGATTCACGAGCCGCGCGGCACGTCGGACGATTTATCCCAGATTCATGGCCGATTTATCGGACCTTAACACCCCGCTGCGAAAGTCAGGGCGTGCAATCCACCACCCACGACCCCGACACCGTGCTTTGCGAATGCGACCTCGCGTCGCTGCAGGGCCTGGTCGAACGCCTCGAGCAGACGCACGAGGTGAAACTCATCAAGGCCCCCGTGATCTGCCTGACGATGGTGCGCGCCGAAGACTCGCTTGAGAAGCAGGAGTTCTTCCTCGGCGAGGCCCTCACAAGCGAATGCGACGTGCTGGTCAACGGCGCCTCAGGCCACGGCCTGTGCCTCGGCGAAGAGCCCGTGCGCGCCTACTGCCTCGCCGTCTGCGACGCCTTCCTGCACGGCGGCCTCGCCGTCCCGGCCGAACTTTCCGCCTTCCTCGACGATCACCGCGAGCGCCTCGCCCGCCGCGAACTCGAGGAGTTCAACCACATCCTGCGTTCGCAGGTGGACTTCAAACTGATGGAGCAGGACTGATCCCATGCATCGCGAAACCGCATACGACGAGGTCTTCGACGCCCAGCGTCATTTCCGCACCGTGCTCGACGCCATGTCGCGTCCAGGCCGGGTTAACCGCCTCACGGGTCCGGTGCTGTCCCCACCCGCGCCCTTTCTCCCCGCTTCGGCCGCCGTCGCCTTCGCCCTGCTCAATGCCGACGTGACGTTCCATCTCACCGGCTTCACGGACGCAGCCGCCGCCTACCTGACCGCCCACACGCACAGCAGGCCGGCCCCGGCCGCACAGGCGGACTTCCTCTTCCTGTCCGGCAACGCTCCGCTCGATGCGGTCCACGAAGCCCGCCTTGGGTTACCGGCGTATCCGGAAGGCGGAGCCACCGTCATCGTCCAGGTCGAGCAGGTGGGACGGTCCTCGTCCGTTGGCGGCCTGCAATTGACCCTCGAAGGTCCGGGCATCGAGTCCCGCGAGATCGTCTACGTTGCCGGCCTGCGCAGCGAACTGCCTGCCCTGCTCCAGGAACGCAACCGGGAGTTCCCGCTGGGCCTGGACGCCATCTTTGTCACCCCGCACGACTCGCTCTTCTGCCTGCCCCGCACCACCCGCGTGGCCTGCCTGAAGGCCTGAACCCTTCCGTCACCACCTATGGGATACGTAGCCATCAAGGGCGGCGAAGACGCCATTGCCCACGCCAACGAGCTCGTCTCGTACTACCGGATCAAGGACCGCACCGCACCGGTCACTCTGCCGCAGATCCAAGGTCAGTTCCGCCTGCTCATCGATAAGGTCATGGGCGAGGGTTCGCTCTACGCACCGGAACACGCCGCCCTCGTGCTCAAGCAGGTCGAGGGCGACGTCTTCGAGGCCGCATTCATGCTTCGCGCCTACCGCGCGACGCTGCAGCGCCGCTACTATTCGGAGACGCTCAACACCCGCGACATGTTCGTCCGTCGCCGCATCTCGTCTGCGTTCCGTGAGATTCCGGGTGGACAGATCCTCGGGCCGACGCGTGATTACAGCCAGCGCCTGCTCGACGCCTCCCTCGTCAGCGAGACGATGGGCTCGATTGAGGCCTTTCTCGAGGCCTTCGAGGGCGAACTCGACCGCTCCGCGCTCCGTGAGCGACCCGACCTCGGCAAGGTGATCGACCTGCTCACCGCCCAGGGGCTGCTGCGCGAGGTCTCGGCCGACGAGAACCGGCGCGTGGTCGACGTGACCCGCGAGGCCATCCGCTTCCCCGCCCCGCGCTCGGCTGCCCTGCAGATGCTCGCCCGCGCTGAAACCGCCGGCCTCATGGCCCTCGCCTACAGCGCCCAGCGCGGCTTTGGCTCCGCCCACGCCACCGTCGGCGAACTGCGCGTCGGCGAGGTGCCGGTCCGCGTGCGCGACGCCCGCGGCCGCGTCCGGGTCATCGGCCGCCTCCGCGTCACCGAGGCGGAGATGATCTCCAAGATCAAGGTGCAGAAGAAGGATCCGGTACCGTACCTGTCGCTCGGATACGGGCTGTGCTTCGGCCAGAACGAGACCAAGGCGATCTGCATGGGCATTCTCGACCGCACCATGCGGGCGGGCGGCGATGCCCCCTGCCAGAGCCAGGAGTTCGTGCTCTACCACACCGAGGGCGTCGAGTCCTACGGGTTCACCAACCACCTCAAGCTCCCCCACTACGTCACGTTCCAGTCCGGCCTCGATAACCTCCGCAAGGCGGTCGAGCGCAAGGAACGGCGGCGCGGCAACCTCGGCTTCGGCGCCACGCCGGCGGCCGCCAAGGAATCCTGACATGATCACTGCCCAAAAATTCCAGCACACCTACAACTTCGGCTTCATCGACGAATCGACCAAGAAGGAGATTCGCCGAAAACTGCTCAAGGCGGTCGCCATCCCCGGCTACCAGGTGCCTTACTCCTCTCCGGAAATGCCCATCGCACGCGGCTGGGGCACCGGGGGCCTCCATGCCACCCTATCGCTCATCGGCCGGGAGGATGTTTTCAAGATCATCGACCAGGGCAGCGATGCCTCCGTCAACGCCTGCAATCTGCGCGACTTCGTCAAACGCATGACCGGCTGCCGCACGACCTTTGACACTGCGGAGGCCACGCTCATCCAGACCCGCCACCGCAAACCGGAAGAGATCCTGACCGAGCGGCAGATCATCGTGTTCCAGGTCCCGCAGCCGGAACCGCTCCGCAGCGTGGAGCGGTACGAGGCGAAGACCCGCCAGATGCACGCCGAGGCGGACTACGCCAAGATGTGGGTCTCCCTGTACGAGAGCTACGTGAAGTTCGGTGCGATCATGAACGGCGCCGGCTACCCCGTCCGCGTCAACGGACGCTACATCATGACGCCGTCGCCGATCCCACGCTGGGACGTGCCGAACCTTTCCCTCGCACCCTGCCTGCATGTGTTCTCCGCCGGACGCGAGAAGCGCCTCCACTGCGTCCCACCCTGGACCAAGGTCGAGCCGCTCGAGTTCGAGGACGTCAAATTCCGCGTCGAGGAATTCAAGGACATCGCCTGTGCGGCCTCCGGCGGAAGCCAGGCATTCATGGACGAGATCTATGAATCGGAGACCTCCCGGAAGTTCATAATCAACGACAGCAACTTCCTCGACAAGGTGCGCGCCGGCCAGCGCCCCCCACAGCGCCTCTTCACCAACCCCGCCTGATTCCTTTCCATGCACGTCAACGATCAAGACACCGGCTGGCTGCTCCGCGTCCGCAATCTCACCAAGATCTACGGCGATCCGATCTCCACGTCCGTCCAGTACACCGGACCCAAGTTCGGCACCAACATTTGTCCGGAAACGGACGCCATCGTCGCCTGCGCCGAGATCAACTTCGACCTCTACCCCGGCGAAGTCCTCGGCGTGGTCGGCGAATCGGGTTCGGGCAAGAGCACCCTCGTCCAGCTGCTGTATTTCGACAACACCGCCACGGCCGGCGAGGTCTGGTTCCAAGGCGTCGACGAAGGCCGGACCAACCTGCTCACCCTCTCCAGCCAGCGGAAACGTCATGTGCGCAACCACCTGATGGGAATGGTGTATCAGAATCCCCGCGACGGCCTGAACTTCAACTTCTCCGCCGGCGGCAACATCGCGGAGAAGCTGCTCATGGCGGGCAATTTCCATGTCGGTCGCATCCGTGAGCGCGCCAGCCACCTGCTCGAAAAGACGGAGGTGCCGGTCAAGCGCATGGACAACACGCCGGCCACCTTCTCCGGCGGCATGCAGCAGCGCGTGCAGATCTCCAAGGCCATCGCCAACAATCCTCCGCTGCTCTTCCTCGACGAGGTCACGAGCGGCCTGGACGTCTCCGTGCAGGCGCGCGTGCTCGACCTCATCCGACAGCTCCAGCGCGAACTGGGCATCTCGATGATCGTTGTCTCCCACGACCTCGCCGTCATCCGCATGCTAACCGACCGGACGCTGGTGATGAAGAACGGACGCATCGTCGAAGCCGGCCTCACCGACCAGATCCTGCAGGATCCGCAGGACGCCTACACCCAACTGCTCGTCAGCTCCCTGCTCTAACCTGGCCCGGCACAGCCGGAAATCCCAAATCCCCATCGATCAAATCCCAAATAACCGCGCGCCACAGGCGCTCCCGTCTTTTGGCGTTTGGACCTTTGGCGTTTGAGATTTCCGCCCCCTTTCTCCCGCGCCCTTCTCCGCCCCCAGCCACCCTTCATCTCTTCCCATGCCCAAGATTCTAGAAGTCAAAAACCTCTCCAAGCACTTCGAGCTGCACATCCAGAACGAGAAACGTATCGGCGCGCTCGATGACGTCAGCTTCGACCTCGATCAGGGCGAGATCGTCGGCCTCACCGGCAAGTCCGGCTCCGGCAAGTCGTCGCTCATGAAGTGCATCTACCGCACCTATCTCGCCAACTCCGGCGCCATTCTGCTCCATACCGAGGCCTACGGCACGGTCGATCTCGTCTCCGCCTCCGAACACCGCGTGCTCCAGGTGCGCAAGAGCGAGATGACCTACTGCTCGCAGTTCCTCAGTGTCATCCCGCGCGTGCCCGCGGTCGACATCGTCGCCGAGGGCCTCGTCCGCAAGGGCCGCAGCCGCGACGAGGCCCGCGCCATCACCGAGGAGCATTTCGACCGACTGGGCCTTCCGCGCGAGTTATGGGACGCCTTTCCTTCCACCTTCTCCGGCGGCGAGCAGCAGCGGGTGAACATCGCCCGGGCGATCATTTCGGCCCCGCGCTTTCTGCTCGTCGACGAACCGACCGCATCGCTCGATCAAAAGACGAAGGATGTCGTGATCGATATGGTACTCGCCCTGAAACAGGCCGGCACCTCCGTCGTGCTCATCACCCACGACCAGCACACCCTCGAACGCATGGCCGATCGCCGTCTGCACCTCGAGCATGGCCGGGTGCGCGAACTGGTCACCGCCTGACCCGGTCCGTCCATGAGCCTGCGAGCCGTCTTCGCTTCCCTCGGCGCGCTGCGGCGCGGAGGCCTCCTGCCCTTGATCTTCGCGATGGGCGCGCTGCTTGCCGCCGCCGCACTCACCGGCTGCGGAGCGGATGCCGCCGCCGAAACTGAGACGGGACGGCCGAAGGTGCTGCGGATCGGCTGGGTGCCAAATGACGAGGATGTCGAGCGTCGCGCGCGCTGGGAGGGTTTGCGCGCCTACTTGGAGCGCCGCCTCGGGATGCCGGTTGAGTTGGTGCAAACGGGATCCTATGCTCCGGCCATCGAGGCCATGCGGGCGCGCAAACTCGAGGTGTGCGGGCTCGCTCCGTTTGCCTACCTGATCGCCAGCGAACGCGGGATCGCCGAACCGCTCGTGGCGCCGGGTTTCGCCAACGGCGAAGCCAACCGCTATCGCTCCGGGTTCATCGTTCCCGCCGACAGTCCGATCCGCTCCATCGACGACGTGAAGGCCCGCGCCCGCGATCTGACCTTGTCGTGGGCCGATCCCGCATCCGCCTCCGGCCACCTCGTGCCCCGCGCCTATCTCGAATCGATCGGGATCAATCCGGAGAAGGACTTCAAGCAGGTGCTGTTTGCGATGAATCACACCGCGTCGATCATGACCGTGAAGGCCGGTAAGGTGGATCTCGCCGCCGTCACCACCACCTCGCTGCGCAACCTGATCGCCAAGGGCCGGATCGCCGAGGGCGATGTGCGCGTCATTTGGGAGTCCGAACCGATCATGGCCTCGATCATTGCCATGCATCGCGGTTTGAGCCCCGCCTTCAAACAGGAGTTGCTCAACGCCTACCTGGCTTTCGCTGACGAGGATCCGGCCGCGTGGGCCCAGATCTCGCCACTCTACCTGAACCCCGAGGTCCGCTGGGTGGCGGCCCGCGACGCCGATTTCGATCCGCTCCGGCAGCTCGCGCGCAACGTCAAGAACCTCGACCTGCTCAACTGACCGTCATGCCTCTGTCCGTCCGCGGTCGAATCCGTCTGCTCACCGCGCTGTTCGCCGGTGTCATCGCGACCGGCTGCCAGCCGGAACCGGGAGCGCTTGCGCCGCTGCGCATCGCGTTCGTGCCCCAGGTGGACATGGAGGAACGGCACGCGTCCGCCTACCAGGCCCTGCACACCTACCTCTCCGGTCGCCTCGACCAGCCCGTGGAGATCATCGCGCTGGAGAACGCAAACGCCGCGCTCGAGGGCATGCGTTCCGGCAAGCTCGACGTCTGCAACTTCTCGCCGTGGCCCTTCCTGCTCGCCGAGGAAAAGGCCGGACTCGAGGCACTGCTCACCACCCGCGCGCCCGACGGCGGGCCGGTCACCTATCGCGGCATTCTCGTCAGCCGCCCGGCGCTTGGGATCGCCAGCCTCGATGACCTCAAGGCGCAGGCACCGGGACTGGTCTTTGCCTTTGAAGAGCCGGTCTCCACGTCCGGTCACCTCGTGCCCCGGACCTACCTGCACGCCGCCGGCATCGCCCCGGAGAGCGACTTCAAGCGGGTGATCTACGGTTCCGACGGCATCGCCAACCTGTTCGCCGTCGCGAGCGGACGGGTCGACGTCGCCGCCTTGAGCGACAACAGCTACCGCCGCGCCCTGGCGCGCGGCCGGATCGTCGAGGGCGCGGTGAACGTGGTCTGGACCTCTCCGCCCGTACTCAGCCACGTGGTCGCCACCCGCAGAACGTTGTCGGCCGCGACCAAGGAGCGCCTGCGCGAGCTCTACGTTGGTCTGCCCACCGCGGCACCCGACCTGTGGGCCGAGGTTGCGCGCCAGTATTCGACGCCGGTCGGCGGCTACGCCGCGCTCGATGACGATGCCCTCGCCTTCTTCCGCCACGCCATCCGTGACGTCCCCGGTCTGCAGCTCAGCCCCTGATCCCTTGTTCTCATGCTCCACGTCGAAAACCTGACCAAAAAACTTCCGGACGGCCGCGCCCTGCTCGACGGCATCAGCTTCCGCGTCGCCGCCGGCGAATTCGTCGGCATCCTTGGAGCCAGCGGCGCCGGCAAATCGCTCACGCTACGCTGCATTCTCGGACTCACCCGGGCGGACGGCGGGACGGCCCGGTTCCAAGCGGCGGACGGCCGCTCGTTTGAACTTACCACCTGCAAGGGCCGCGCCCAACGCGAGGCCCGGCGGCGGATGGGCGTGATCTTCCAAGGCTTCAACCTCGTGAAACGGCTGCGCGTACTCGACAACGTGATGATCGGCCGACTCGGCCAGATTCATCCGCTCCGCTCGTGGTTGTACGGATTCACGGATACCGAGGCGGAGGAAGCCATCGCCGCGCTCAAGGCGGTGAAGATGGATGCCCATGCGGACCGCATCACCGGCTCGCTGAGCGGCGGCGAGATGCAACGCGTCGCGATCGCCCGCGCGATCTTCCAGAAGCCATCCGTCTACCTCGCGGACGAGCCCATCGCCTCGCTCGATCCGAGCAACTCGCTCGCGATCATGAAACTGCTGCAGCCGCTCGCGCGCGAAACGCCCGTGATCGGTGTCTTTCACCAGCCGGAGATGACCGCGCGCTTTTGCACCCGGGTGATCGCGATCAAGCAGGGCCGCATCGTCTACGACGGCGTGCCCGACCTCAGTCACCGGCGCCTGGAGGAAATCTACGGCGACGAACTCATGCAGGTGCTGCGCCCCGCCCCGGTTCCGGTCCCTTCTGCACACGCCAAGCCCGAGGCCCCGTTGCTCACCCTCGCCAACCAAAACGCGTGACCTCCGCCGTAGCCGCCTCCCGTCCGCCCGCGTTTCCCGGGCGCCTGCTCCGTCCCGCCGCGTGGACGCTGGCGGTGGTGGCCGTGGTCTGGATCTGTGCCCGCCTGTGCAAAGTCGACCTGGGTGCGTTCATCCCGGGTTTGCTCAAAGGATCCGAGGTCCTGCGGTTCTTTTTTCCGCCCGACTGGAGCTCCCTGCGCGAGATGATCGGCCCGGCGCTGGTCACCGTGCTGCTCGCCGCCGTCGCTACTCCGCTCGGGGTGGTGCTCTCGTTCTTCTTCGGCTTGGCGGGCGCGCGCAACCTCGCCCCGGCTTGGTTGCGCGGCCCCTCCCGGCTGCTGATCGGCATCGAACGGGCGCTGCCCGAGATCATTGTCCTGCTCCTGCTCGTCGCCGCCCTCGGCGTGGGTCCGTTTCCCGGCGTGATTGCGCTCGCGATCGGCAGCATTGGCATGCTCGGCAAACTGTTCGCTGACGCGATCGAAGAGATCGATGCGAAGGTAATGGAGTCGGTCGAGTCGGTCGGTGCCACCCGGTGGCAGGTCATCCGCCATGCCGTGCTGCCGGAGGTAATGCCGGCGCTGCTGGCCAACGCGATCTTCCGCTTCGAGGTCAACCTGCGCGCCTCGGTCCTCCTCGGTGCCGTCGGCGCCGGAGGGATCGGCTTCGAACTGCAGAAGGCGATGGCGCTGCTGGAATACGAGCGGGCGATGATGGCCGTGATGGTCACGGTCCTCCTCGTCTTCACGGCCGAGCGGGTGTCCGACTTTCTGCGCAGGCGGGTGCTCGACGGAGGACGCCTCGCATGAACGCCGCGGTGACTTCCAGTCCCGGTTACGTCCTGCCTTCGGCGCAGTTCCGGCGCCGGCTCGCCATCATCGCCGGACTGATGGCCTTCGTCACGGCCGCCGGTGTCTACCTGAAGTTCAGGCCGTGGCTGCTGTTCACGGATTTCCACCACCTCGTCCGCCTCGTCGGCGAGATGGTGCCACCCAACCTTGCGCTGCTCTGGACCAAGACGTCGATCTACCAGACGGTGGGCGAGACCATCGCGATGGCCCTGCTGGGCACGTTGGTGGGCGGCTGCGTGGCCTTCCTGCTCGCCTTCCTCGCCGCGCGCAACACGACCCCGCATCCGCTCCTGCGCCAGACCGTCCGGCTGCTGTTCGGGATCGAACGCGCCACGCCCAACTTCGTCGTCCTGCTCGTGCTCTTCATTGCGTATGGGTTCGGTCCCTACGCGGCGATGCTCGCGCTCGCCATCGGCAGCGTTGGCATGTTCGGAAAACTGTTCGCCGACGCGATTGAGCAGAGTGATCCGGGGCCGGCCGAAGCGGTCGTGTCGGTGGGCGCCGGACGATCCCAAGTCATCCGCTACGCGGTCCTGCCACAGATCCTGCCCTCCGTCGTGGCCAACGGGTTCTACGCCTTCGATGTCAACCTGCGCGCCGCCATCGCCCTCGGCGTGTATGGCGGCGGCGGGATCGGTTTCGAACTGCAGCTGGCCATGAAGGTCCTGCGCTACCCCGACGTGCTCGCGCTCATTTTGCTCATCATCGTGCTCATCGCCGGCATGGAGCGGATCTCGGACTTCATCCGCCGGCGCCTGCTGCACTCGGGCACGCTCGCCTGATCTTTTCCCATGAACCGCCTCCTCCTCACCAACGCCCGCCTCGTGCTGCCCGACCGCGTGGTCGAAGGCTCTCTCGTCGTCGCCAACGACCGCATCGCCGACATCCTGCCCGACCGCCATTTCGCCGAAGGGGTCGACCTGCATGGCCAGTGGCTCATCCCCGGCATCATCGATCTGCACACCGACTACCTGGAGAAGGAGATCAATCCGCGGCCCAAGACCAACTTTCCGCTGCCGCTCGCCTTCCACATGATGGACCAGCGTGCTCTCGCCTGCGGTCTCACCACGGTGCTGGGGGGCGTGCGGTTCTCCAACGATCGCTCCAAGGAGTCGACGCTCTGGGGCGGCAACGGTCTCGCCCTCGCGGAGGGCTACGAGGAGCTGCGGCGCACCGCGCTCGCCCGTCATTTCCTGCACGTCCGCTGGGACACCAACTTCGAGCCGGTCGACGACCTGCTCGCGGCGATGCAACGGTTCGAATGCCTGGGCAACATCGTCTACAACGAGAATATTCCGGGCGAACGTCAGTTCCAGGACCTCGACGAACTCGCCCGCAAGCGCGCCGCCCGGGGCGACAAGACCGTTGCCGAAGCGCGGGCCGAACTCGAGGAACGCATCGCGATTGGCCGGACGATCAACAACCGCGCCAAGGTGAAGGCGGCCTTTGCCGGCAAGCTCTGCATCGGCAGCCACGACGACACCACGGTCGCCCACGTCATCGAGGCGAAGGACATGGGCGCCACGCTGGCCGAAATGCCCACCAGCCTCGTCGCCGCGCGCAAGGCCAAGGAGCTCGGACTCGACGTCTGCATGGGCGCGCCCAACTACCTGCGCGGCGGTTCGCATTGCGGCAATCTCTCCGCCGTCGAGGCCCTGGAGGAGGGCTTGGTCGACGCGTTCTGCAGCGACTACCACTTCCCTTCGCTGCTCGGTGCCGTCGTCAAGATGGCGGCGCATGGACATTCGCTCGCGCAGGCGGTGCGCACCGTGACCCTCCACCCGGCCCGCATCCTCGGTCGTGAGGCCGACTTCGGCAGCCTCACGGTCGGAAAGAAGGCCGACCTCGTCGCCTTCCACGTACGCGACACCCATCCCGTGGTCACCGCCGCCTGGGTCGACGGCCGCCTGAAACTCCAGGTCGGCGTCCCGGTGAGTCGCTCCGCCGAAGCCGTCGCGACCGGCTGATGGGACACGGGGGAACGAAGGCTGACCCCCGCCGTTCACCTCGTTCTCGTAATCGTTCTCGTTCTTCGTTCTCGATCTGGTCCGAGGCGAGAACGAGAACGATTACGATGACGAGAACGAGGGCGGTCGCTCCCCCTCTTCCACACCGGCCTTGCACTTGCGTTGCGCCACGGCAAGTCTGCGACTGTTCGTTGTCCTGCGTCCGTCCTGGGCCAAGCGGTTCCGGACGGCGTCCACCTCCACGTTGCGTCGGTCTTCTCGTCCATGAAAGCTTACGGTGCGGAATTCATCGGTACGTTCTGGCTCGTCCTCGGCGGCTGCGGCAGTGCCGTTCTCGCCGCCGCCTTTCCCGAGGTCGGGATCGGCCTGCTTGGCGTCTCGCTCGCCTTCGGTCTCACGGTCCTGACCATGGCCTATGCCCTCGGTCCCATCTCTGGCTGCCACCTCAACCCCGCCGTCTCACTCGGCCTGTGGGCAGGCGGGCGCTTTCCCGGTCACCAACTCGTGCCCTACCTCCTCGCCCAGGTGGCCGGTGCGCTCGTGGCCGGCGTGGTGCTCTACGTGATCGCCACCGGCAAGGCCGGCTACGCGCCGGCCGGCGGGTTCGCCGCCAACGGCTACGGCGCCCATTCGCCCGGCGGCTACTCCCTCGCCGCGGGCTTCGTCACCGAGGTCGTGATGACGATGATGTTCCTGCTCATCATTCTCGGCGCCACCGACGCGCGCGCTCCGCAGGGCTTCGCCCCGATCGCCATCGGCCTGGGCCTCACCCTGATCCATTTGATCAGTATTCCCGTGACCAATACATCGGTGAATCCTGCCCGCAGCACCGGCGTGGCCTTCTTCTCCGGCGGCGCCGCCGTGGCCCAGCTCTGGCTGTTCTGGGTGGCCCCGCTGCTCGGCGCCGTGCTAGGGGCCCTCGTCTATCGCGGACTGCGCAGCGAGGCCAAGTGAACCGCTTCCTCCAGGGCCCGCCCGGCATCCTGTGGCCACTCGGCGTCGGCGGCGTCGCGTTTGCCGCCGGCTTCTTCGGACCGATGGTGCTCGTGCCGGAGTCGAATCTGGGCCCGATCATCGGCCTGGTGTCCGGCCCCGCCGGCCTGATCGTGGGCGCGGTGCTGGGCTTGCTCTGCCGCCTGACTGGCGTGCCCGAACGGGCGCAATGGGTGGGCCTGGCCGCGACCTGCGTCGGCGCCGTCCTCACTCTGAGCATCCTCGTCAAACCCGAACCCGCGACCCGCGGCTACCTCGTCGAGCTGCAGGTCGTGCGCCAGCGTCCGCTCCACACCCAGACCGACGTTGTCATCGCCCACTGGCGGGATTACGTGGCGCGCGTCACCTGGACCCAGCCGCGGCCCGGCTGGGAGGAGCAGATGCGGCGCGACCTGCAAACCGCCCCCGGTAGCGTGCTCGATGTCCTCGTGCTGCGAAAGACGGAGATCAAGGAAGACCGCTCTGTCTGGCGGCGGGGGCAGCGGATCGAGACGCCTTGGGTGACTGGCAACGAACCCGCCTCGTACTACCTGCCGCCCGGCCAGGGCGGCGCCCTGGCCCCGGGGTCCAAGGCAATCCACTTCCTTGCCTACGATTCGCTGGCGGCGGTCGAGCCGCCCAGCGAATGGCCACCCCGCGAGGTGGGCGCGTTTTTGAATTTGTCCGTACTCGCCCCAGTACCGGACGCTTATCGCACGAATTGAGCCGGTAGCCGGACCCGGCGCTAACTCCGGACAATTTTTGCGCAGTCAGAGCGCGGACATCGTGGTAGCGTCGTTGCCATGGATTGGCTTTCCACGCTCATCGCCCAGGAATCTGTCGCCCGCACCGTGCTGCTGCTCGCCCTCGCCGGGGCCGCCGGCTCGGCCCTCGGCAAGGTCCAGGTGCGCGGCGTGGGCCTCGGGGTCGCCGGCGTGCTGTTCGCGGGGCTGGTCCTCGGACATTTCCGCCTCACGCCCAATCACGAGGTCTTGGATTTCGTGCGCGAGTTCGGCCTGATCCTGTTCGTCTACACCTTGGGCCTGCAGATCGGCCCGGGCTTCTATGCGTCGTTGCGCGCCCGGGGCGTGCTGCTCAACAGCTTCGCCGCCGCCATCGTCCTGGGCGGGGCCGCGATCGCCCTGGGACTGATCACGTCCGGCGCGGTGCCGGTGGCCGCCGGCTCGGGTCTGCTCTCGGGCGCCACCACCAATACGCCCTCGCTCGCCGCCGCCGGCGAAGCGCTGCGGCAGGTGGGCGCGGCGCCGGACGCCGCCGTGATCCAGGGCCTGGCCTACGCCGTCGCCTACCCCTTCGGCATCCTTGGCATCATTCTGACCATGCTGGTCATGCGGTCCTTGTTTCGGATCGATGTACCCGCGGAGGTGCGCGCCGCCGAATCCGCCCTCACGCCCAAAGTCACGCCCCCCACCGGACGCAGTTACGAAGTGCGCAACGCCAACCTCGTCGGCCGCCGGATCGATGCGATTCCCGGGCTGACCGGTTCCGGGGTGGTGATCTCCCGCTTTTCGCGGGGCGGGGTCGTTGCCATCGCCCGGCCCGAGACCGAGCTCGCGCTCGGCGACGTGCTCCATGCCGTCGGACCCGAGGAGGGCCTCGACTCCCTGCGCATCGTGGTCGGTGCCGAAGCCGGCGTGGACCTGAAGGCCGTGCCGGGCAACGTGATCAGCCGGCGCGTGCTCGTGACCAAGGGCGGCGTGCTCGGGCGGCCGATCGCGGACCTGACCACGCTGGTCGAACACGGCGTCATCGTCACGCGCGTCACCCGCCAGGGCCTTGAGTTCACCGCCTCGCCGGGCTTCAAGCTGCAGTTCGGCGACGTGCTCATGGTCGTCGGCGAGGAGGCCGGCATCGAGGCGGTCTCCCGCGTGGTCGGCAACACCCCGAAGGCGCTGGAACATCCGCATCCGATCCCCCTCTTCATCGGCCTCGCCCTCGGCGTGCTCGTCGGCTCCGTCCCGTTTCTCGTGCCGGGCCTGCCCGCACCGGTGAAGCTCGGTCTCGCCGGCGGTCCCCTGCTTGTGGCCATCTTGCTGTCGCGCCTCGCCAACACCGGGTCGCTCGTCTGGCACCTCCCGCCCAGCGCGAATCTGGTGCTGCGCGAAATCGGCATCGCCCTCTTCCTGGCCGCGGTGGGGATCAAATCGGGCGAACACTTCCTCGCCCTGCTTTCCGGCGGCGACGGCCTGCGCTGGCTGGCCTGCGGCGCCCTCATCACGGCGGTCCCGCTGCTCGTCGTGGCCCTCGTGGCCCGCGCCTGGAAGAAGCTCAACTACGCCGAGCTGTGCGGCTTGCTCGCCGGCGCCATGACGGATCCGCCCGCGCTCGCGTTTGCCCAGCAGACCACGCAGAGCGATGCCCCGGCGGTCGCGTATGCCGCGGTGTATCCGTTCGTGATGCTGCTGCGCGTCTTCAGCGCCCAGCTCCTGATCTTTTTCGTTTGGCGCGCGGCCGGCGGGTGAGTTTGCCTGCGCCATGCCGCCGGCACGACGCTGCGTTTTCCTCACCCACCCGAACGTCGTCATTTCCCGCGACGTCCCGGTCCCCCGCTGGCCGCTTTCGGCCCGTGGACTCGAACGCCTGCGTGCGGGTCTGGCCCAACCTTGGTTGCGTGACGTCAGCGCCCTCTATTGCAGCGAGGAACAGAAGGCGCTCGACAGCGCCGCGGTGCTCGCCGGGGCGCTCACCCTGCCGGTGAACGTCGTCGCCGCCCTGGGCGAGAACGACCGGTCGTCGACCGGCTTTCTCGAGCCCGACGAGTTCGAACGCACCGCCGACCGGTTTTTCGCCGCGCCCGACGACTCGGTTCGCGGCTGGGAAACCGCCCGCGCGGCGCAGCGACGCATCGTGGATGCGGTGGCAACCCTCGTGGCGGCCGACCGCACCCGCGGGACGATTCTCGTGGTCTCGCACGGGGCGGTCGGTGCCCTGCTCCAATGCAGCCTTGCCGCCCGTCCGATCTCCCGCGCCTGGGACCAACCGGCCAATGGCGGGGGCAATTACTTCACCTTCACCCTGTCACCGCCGCAGGTGGATCAGGGCTGGCGGCCGTTTGACGAGATCCCGGCCGGCGGCGGCAGGGGATGAATTTTCTTCACGGCGCGCACGAAGGTGCGCCAAGGATGGGGTTGCCTCCGCCGCAGCGGTCCACTCGGATGCCAATCCTGCCCCATGAGTCTGATCCTCTTCCTCGCCGTTTCCGGTGCGATCCTTGCCGTTGCCTATCGCCTGATGGGCCGTTACCTCGTCCGCCTCGTCGGCCTCGATGATCGCACCCAGACGCCCGCCCACGCCCATCGCGACGGCCACGACTACGAACCCGCCCGCTGGTCCTGGCTGCTGCCCCAGCACTTTTCGGCGATCGCCGCGGCCGGTCCGGTCGTGGGCCCCATCCTCGCCGGCATCATGTTCGGCTGGTTGCCCGCCTGGCTCTGGATCATCGTCGGCTCGATCTTCATCGGCGGCGTACACGATTTCATGACGCTGGTGGCGTCGGTGCGCCACGGAGGCAAATCGATCGCCGAGGTCGTGCGCCGGCAGATGAACCGCCGCTCGCACCTGCTCTTCCTGCTCTTCGTCTGGGTGTCGCTGGTCTACGTCATCATCGCCTTCGCCGACGTCACCGCGGGCGCCTTCACCCAGGCGGCCTCGACCGCCGAGGCCGCCGCGCCCGGACCGGCCGTGGCCACCTCCTCGATTCTCTACCTCGGACTCGCCTTGCTCATGGGCTGGATGATGCGCTCGTTCAAGTGGAGCGAGCATCGCGCCCAGCTGGTCTTCCTCCCGCTCGTCTTCGGCGCCATTCTCGTCGGCCCGATGATTCCGTTCGACCTGGGTGCGCTCCTGCCCGACCGCCCCGCCCAGCAGACGTGGAACTACGTCCTGTTTGCCTACTGCTTCCTCGCGGCCCTTGCCCCGCTCTGGTTGCTCATGCAGCCGCGCGGCGCCCTGGGCGGCTACTTCCTCTATGTCGTGATCGTGGCCGGCGTGCTCGGCATCGTCGTCGGCGGCCTGACCGGCAAACTGGACCTCGTCTCCCCGGCCTTTGGCCCGGCTGACCTCTTCCTGCCGTCCGGCACGCTGCCGCCGCTCTTCCCGGTGCTCTTCATCACCATCGCCTGCGGCGCCTGCTCGGGTTTCCACTCCATCGTCGCCAGCGGCACCACGTCGAAACAGCTCGACCGGGAACGCGATGCCCGGCCCGTCGCCTACGGCGGCATGCTGCTCGAGGCGTTCTTCGCCTGCATCAGCCTCGCCGCGGTCATGATCCTCGCCAAGCCGTCCGGCCGCCCTGATGCGGTCTTCGCCGACGGTGTCGCGCTCTTCATTCATCACGCGAGCTTCGGCCTGCTCTCGGTCGACCTCGCGCGCGGCTTCGCCCTGCTGTGCTTCGCCACCTTCGTGTTCGACACCCTCGACGCCTGCACCCGCCTTGCCCGGTACGTCCTGATGGAGCTGCTCGGTTGGTCTGGACGCGCCAAGGCCGCGCTGGCCACCGGCATCACGCTCGCCGGACCAGCCATGCTCGCCTCCCTCCCGCCCGCCGTGATCAACGGGCAAACCGTTCCGATCTGGCGCGTGTTCTGGAATCTCTTCGGTACCTCCAACCAGTTGCTCGCCGCCCTCACCTTGCTTGGCCTCACCATGTGGCTGCATCGCCGCGGCAAGGGCGCCTGGCTTACCCTAGGTCCGGCGATCGTCATGCTCACCATGACGCTCTGGAGCCTCGGCCTGATGCTGAACGCCCACCTGGATCGCATCAAAGCCGGCCCCGTCGCGGCCATGCACCATGTCGAGGCCGGGGTCAGCAGCCTGCTCGTCGTACTCGCCGTCTGGCTGATCATCGAATCGCTCCTGCTCATCCGGACCTTGCGTCCGCCGTCTGCCTTGCAGCCCGCCCCGGCCTGAGCGCCGCGCGGGCGATCCGGGGTTCAGCGGCCGGGAGTGATCCGTTCCGGCTCGAGCTGCGTGGCGAGCTGCCGCAATCCGTCGTACAACGTGTCCTCCGCGGCCACGAAACGGAGGTTCGCCTCCTGGTACTGCGCCATCACCGCGCGCGCTGCCGCCGGATCCCGCTCCGGCAGGGCGAGCAGCGCCCGGCGCAGGTTCGCCTTCACGCTCGCCTCCAGCCCGGGGTGCACCGCGATCGGGCCGGACGGCAGGCGGTCGGAGGCCCAGAGCACGACAAGCTCGTCGTCCGGCAGACGTCCCTTCGCCCGCAGCCGTCCGACCACGCTCGCACTCACGCCCGCGATGTCCGTCCGGTCAAACAGGACATTGAACACGGAGACACTGTGGCTGAGGGTAAACTCGACGCCCCGAAAGTCCCGGGCGGGCTCAAGGCCTTCTGCCCGCAGGCGCGCCAAGGGCACGAGGTGCCCCGAATTGGACGCCGGATCGGTGAAATCCAGCCGCAGACGCCCCGCGTCGGCCGGCAACTCACCGAGGCTGCGCACGCCCGTGCGGCGGTGCGTGACGAGTAGACTCTGATACTGCCGCGGCGCACCGACGGCATCGCCCGTCACCACCAGCACCTCCGCCGCACCGCGAGCGGCGGCCAACACGTAGGCGAAGGGCCCCAGCCCGATCACGTCGATCTCGCCGCGGGCCAACGCATCAACCGCCGGACCATAGCTCGCGGTGCGCACGAGCTCCACGGCCTGCCCGAGTTCGCGCTCCAGGTACTGTGCCAAGGTACGGGCCGCCTGCTCGCGGTCGGCGACCGACTCTTCCGCCGGCGTGTAGCCCAGCTTCAGCGTCCGGGGCTTCGCACTGGGGCCGGACGCCGCCGGCCGGCAGCCGGCGGCGAGCGCGGCGACGGCAAGGCATCCGGCCTGACGGAGGAACGTGCGCCGGGGCTTCACCGTGCCTCCCCCCACGCAAGCCAGTAGTGATCGCGCGGCTCCCAGGACAGGCTACGGAGGTGCGGCGCCAGGACGCGACGCAGCGCCGTCTCGTCCGGAAAGTTTTTCAACACTTCATGCTCCGATCCGTCGGCCAGGCGGCGCCGCTGGTACGTGTTGCCCGCCTCGTCGGTCCGGCTGATCGGCGTACTGCTGCCTTCCACGTAGCGGTTGTCGAGCAGCACAACGCGCACCCCCGGACGCAGGCGGGCGAGAAACCGGACGACGAACCGGCCGGACTCCTCCGTGCGCAGATGCGACCACCAGAACGCGGCCAGCCCTGTATCCGCCGCGAAAGGACACACCGGCGGATCGAAGGCATCTGCCCGGGCAAACGTGACCCGGCCGGCGGGCACGGGCTTCCGTCGCGCCAGCTCAAGCACGGCGTCGTTCACATCCGTGGCAAACACCGCCTGCGCCGCCTCCGCCACGAACTGGGTCCAATACCCCGTGCCGCACGCCACCTCGTACACCGCTCGCCCCGCACACAACTCCGCCACCCGCAGACGGAGCCCGGCGAGGTCTGCCTGACGTTCCGGCTTCGCATACACCTGCTCGTACTCCTCCGCGCGCCGACCGTAGTACGCCTTCATGTCCGTCAGCACCTTCATGTGTTTTTCTTAACCCATCCCCGCCGGCCCGCCAATCCGTCATCGCTGCCGTCACCAGAATGTTGCAGCCTTCCGCCTCCGTCGGGCGACGGCGGGTGGTGCTGCGCAGCCCATTGAAACAATTCGATGACAGCCGCGGCGAAGGCTTGCCGGCCGCCTGCGATTCGCGCCTCTAGTCACACGCCTCCGGTTCGCCCGCGTCGGCACCGCGGCTCAACGGATCTGCCTTGGGAGCCTTCACCGATGGATTCGCACCTTGTCTACCATGTGAGCGACCGACCCGATATCGGACGGTTCGAGCCGCGCCCTCCTCCTTCCCGCGACGCCGGCGTCGATGACCCGGTCGTGTGGGCGATCTCCGGCGGCTTGCTGCACAACTACCTGCTGCCGAGGGATTGCCCGCGCGTGACGTTCTATGCCGGTCCGCACACCACGCCCTCGGACCGCATGCGACTGCTCGCCGGAGTGACGGCGCGGCATGTGGTGGCCGTCGAACAGGCATGGCTCGATCGCATCCGCCGCGCCCGGCTTTGGCTGTACGCGCTCCCGTCGGCCACCTTTGCGCTCGTCGATTCCGGCGCGGGCTACTTCGTTTCACGCCATCCGGTCACGCCGCTCGCCGTGACCGAGGTGGACGACGTCTTGGGCACGCTGACCTCGCGGGATGTCGAACTCCGCATCGTCCCCAACCTCTGGCCGCTGCGGGATGCCGTGCACGCCTCGACCCTCGCCTACTCGTTCATCCGCATGCGGCACGCCGCCCCGCGAAGCGAAGAGGCCCCTGCGTTCTCCGTCAGCCGCTGAATCGACGGTGTCGGACGCGCACGGGTGTTTGCGTCAGCGCACCTTGAGCAGGCGATTGACTGGAACTTCGTAGAGGTGCCCGTTGCGTTCCTCGGCGCCAATCAGCAGCGTATCCGGTCCGTCAAAACAGATGGCCTCCGCCCCGGGCGCGCCGGTGAACGGCAGCCACCACACGGAACCTTCAAACCAGTCGTCGCCGCCTGGCGTCTTCGCTTCGAAGAGCCAAATGGCATCGTAGGTCAGAACCGCCAGCCGGCGACCATCCGGAGTGGCATCCGCTGCGGTCGCCCGACCGCGGACATCAAAGGTGCCGAGGGCCGTCAGGGTATTGACCACGCCTGCCTGCGGCGCATCGAGGCGATACAATCGCGTGAACGTGTCGCTCCGGCGCTTGGTCACCAGATAGACCACGTCGCCACGGGTGAAGATGCCCTCGCAGTCGTAGTTGAAATCGTCACGCGGAGCCGGCCATGCCGTTTGCTCGGGATAGCGAAAGAACACGCTGCGCAACACCGTGGTAAAACCCACCGTGGGTTCCGGCTCCACCACGTAATGCAGCGCGAGGTCACGCCGCCCGTTGCTGTTGTTGCCAACATCGCCGATGATCACGTGGCCGGAGGCGTCGACCGCGATCGCCTCCCAATCGCTGTTGGCCACACCCGCCACCAGGACGCCGGGCGCATCGGCGGTGCGCGCGCTGACTCGCAGGCGTCCGTCGCGTTCGACCGGATAGATCCGGGTCTCGTCGCCGGAGTCATTGTGCGCCCAAAACACTCCAGGCCACTGCCGGCTCGCGACGAGGCCGGAGATTTCCTTTTTCCCCGCCGAACCTTCCAAGGCGACCAGCGGCGTGAGCCTCACCGGTGCAACGTCAGGCAAGTCGAGAGCCGCGACACCCGAAGCGAGCAGCGGCCATATCAGGGCAACGAAGACGATTTTCATGCGAGGACGGCGGCGTGGGACGACACGGAACGGAGGGACAACACGTCGAGCAGGCGGTCGCCCGCCTCTTCCAGGGGACCGTCATTGCGCAGCCGCACCAGATTCGGGTGATTCACGGTGAAGGCACCGGCGCGGGCGACGCGCGCCTCGATCTCGGCCGCCGACTCGCGGGCTCGCTGTCGTAACCGGAGGCGCAAAACATCCGGGTCGGCCTCGACCAGCACGACGCACACGTCCGGATACCGACGACTCGTTTCCGCGAGGTAGGCGCGACTGCCGTTCATCACGACGTTTGCCCCCGCCTGCAGCCAGTGATCGATCTCGATCCCGATACCATAGCGGTGGCCGTGGCTGTCCCAATCGAGCGCAAACAGGCCGAGCGCCTTCATCCGGGCGAACTCCTCCGCCGTGACGGCCACGTGGTTCTCGCCGCCCGCCTCCGCCGGCCGGGTGATGTAGCGGTGGGCAAATAGCACCGGATGTTTTCCCGGCCGAGAGCGCGCGTAGGCGAGCAACGAGTCTTTGCCCACCCCGGACGCACCGACGACATAGAACAGAATACCCATGACGGGAGCATGGCCCCGCTGCGTTAGGAACGGATAAAGGCCGGGTGAAGCTGTCGCGGATCCAGCACGTCGTTACGCGCTGCCAGCACGGGTCGTATCCAGACACGCCCGGTCCTTAGTCCCTTTCGTCGACGGGAAGCTCGGTCGTTCCAGCTGCAATGGCCGCGTCGATCGCCCGGCCGACGGCTTCGGCCGCCACCCGCGCCGCCGCCGGTGCGGAAAAACCGCGGACATGCCATGCGCGCAACCAGTGCGCAGCGAAGGTGTCCCCCGTGCCGCTGAAGTGCCCGGGCCGCCGTGGCTGGGTCAACCGGTACACTCGCTCGTCGGCATGGACGTGCGTCTCGATTTCGTCGTCCGTCGCGAGGCCCGTCACGATGGTCGTCAGACCCGGAAAGCGTTCGCGCCAGCGCGCCAGCGCCGTCGCGCCCGTAGCCCCGGTCAGCAGTTCAAGTTCGGTCTGATTCGGCAACGCGACCGCGGCGCGCGCGAGCAACCGGGGCCAGGCCGACACTAGCGGTGCTTCCACATAGGCGCGGCCCGCATCGCCGCAGACAGGATCCACCACGAGGGCCGCCACCGCGTTTGCTCGGCGATCGAGGCATGCGATGACATCATCGACCTGGCCGGCCTCAGCCAGGTAACCGACGAAGACCAGCACCCGTTCGCGTCGCGCTTCGACCGCGGCGAGCGTCGCATCAAGAAGCCGCCCGACTTCGACCGTCATGCGTTGGACGCCGGGCATGTTGCCCGGCCCCGACAGCACCACGCTCGGCACCGGCAGGCACTGTGCGCCCCACACCGCGAGGAAGGGCTTCATTCCGACCATCCCGTGGGCGGTCAGGCTATGGATGCAGACGAGACGCATAAGTCAGCCGTCACCGCGGCATGGTCGCTCGGCCAATGCCCGCCTTCGTCGGGCTCGGCCAGCGCGAGCCCAGCGTGCTCCACGCGCGGCGGCACCCCGTTCGGCCCGGTCAGCGCGAAGAGAAAATCGATCGTCCGTCCGCTCCGTCCGCGTCCGGGCGGCAGAGGGAAGGTCGGCGGGCACGGCGGCCTGCCGGCAAAAACGTCGTGCAACCGCCACGGTCCGGGCACGGGCGGGACGAAGACGGGCGAATCCAGCGTTGCGTTGCAATCTCCTCCGATCACCCGCAGGTCCGCCTCCTTCTGCCATCCGGCATATGCGAGCACCGCCACCAGCTGCGCGCGCCGTCCGGCATCGTCGCCGCGCAGGTGGGACAGGTGAACGTTGCCCACCTGCACGCGCAGGCCGCGAATCTCGCCGGCCGCCAGCATCGCGATCCGTTCCTCCCCTTCGCCAGGTCCGGGAAGCGGCAACCGCTCGGACGCCGCGATCGTCCCCCGCCAGAGCAGCGCGAGCCCCGATTCGCACATCAGGGTCGATCCGTCCCAGTCGCGCCGCTTGCGCCGGGCGGGAGCATACACCCATGACAGGCCCAGCGGTTCCGCGAGGGCTTGGGCGGTATGCCACGCGGGCGCCTCGGCCCGAAACACTTCCTGCAACAGCACCACGTCCGGCGCCAGGGCCCGCAGGCCAGACACCATCGCGGGCAGGCGACGCCGCAGGTCGCCCTCGTTCTTCCATGTATTCAGCGTCGCGAGACGCACGGAGTTCGCCCGTCGCATGTCATGCCAGCACCACCGCTTGGCGCGCGTCCGGCGAGCCTTTCCTGCGTTCCGCACCGAGATTTCACCCGTTCTTAATCCAACCTTAAAGCGCCGCGCCTACCTTCCGGAGGTAACTCTCCATGATCCCCCGCCGGCTCCTCCACAACGCGACGCTCGTTACCCCGCACGGTACACTTCCCGCCTCCTCGCTCCTCATCGAGAACGGCCGGATCGCCTCCATCGGTCCGTCCGCCTCGCTCGCGGATGCCTTTGCCGGGGACGTCGAGGTGCTCGACCTCGACGGCTGCCATGTACTCCCGGGCTTGATCGATCTGCACACCGACACCCTGGAGAAGGAAATCACACCGCGCCCTTCGGCCGACTTTCCCATCGACGTCGCGGTCCACGAGCTGGATCGCAAGCTGGTCGCTTGCGGCATCACCACGGTCTACCATTCGCTCCACTTCGGCTACGAGGAGGCGGAGATCGCCAATCGCTCCCGCTACTCGCGCGCCGAGGTGGTGAACGGCGTCCGCGCGATGGCTGCGGGCCATACGCTGGCCCGCACCCGCATCCACGCCCGCTTCGAGGTAGTGGGCCGGGGCCCGGCGGCCCTCGATGAAGTGCAGGCCCTGCTGGCCGAGGGCCGGTTCGATCTGCTCTCATTCATGGATCACACGCCCGGACAAGGCCAGTACCCGCGTCAGCACTTCCTCGAGCGGCAGGCCAAACAAGGCGTGAGCGAGGCGGAAGCGCTGCAGAAGATGGCGGAGAAGCAGGCCCGTCCCCGTCTCTCGCTGGAACAACTCGCTGCCTGCGCGCGCCTCGCGATCGAGCGCGGCGTACCGGTCGCCTCCCACGATGACGACTCCGCGGCGAAGGTCCGGACGATGCACGGCCTCGGGGTCACGATCTGTGAGTTCCCCATCAACGCCGAGGCCGCCCGCACCGCCCGCGAGCTGGGCATGACCGTGCTCGGCGGCGCGAGCAACGTCTTCCGCGGCGGTTCCCTCACGGGCAATCTCAACGTCGCCGAGGCCATCCGCGATGGTGCGGTCAACGGGCTCTGTTCCGACTACTACCCTCCGGCGATGCTGCACGCGGTCTTCAAGCTCTGGCGCGACGACATCCTGCCGTTGCACGAGGCCGTCAACGCCGCGTCGCTCGTGCCCGCCTTCGGTGCCGGCATTGCGGACGAAACCGGCAGCCTCGAACCGGGCAAGCAGGCCGATCTGATCGTGGTGCGCCTGCGCCGCGGGGTCCCGCACGTAACCCAGACGTATGTCGGCGGCGAGCGGGTGCACGCCGCCGGTCGCGAGTTGCAACCGCAGGAAGTCCTCGCCTGATCCTTGCCCATGCTCGCCTCCACCGAGACGGAACTGACGTTTCACGCCTACCAACTGCGGCAGCTGCACGAGGTCTCGCCCGAGGGTCTCCGCGCCCGCGCCGCGCGCCTTGAGCCGGGCGGCAAGTTTTCGTTTCAGGCCGGCGCCTGGTCCCCCGTCTCCTACCCGGGCTACGCCGTGGTGGCGATGGTCGACGGATTCCATGAAAACTTGCCGCTGCTGACCCAGCTGCGCGCCATTCAGAATCAGCTCAGCTACAACGTCGCCGATCCGAGCGCGCTCTACCTGCTGCCTGAGGCGAGCCTGCACCAGACCGTGGCCAACACGCTGTCGGCGGATCGCTACCACCGGCATGTGGCGGACCGCGGCCTTGCCGGCACGTTTGCCGGACAGGTCACGGCCGCCTTCGAGGATCTGCCTCCGTCGCTCGCACTCGACCGGCTGTCCATGCGCATGATCGGCCTTTCCATCTTCAGCAATGCCATCGGCCTGCTGGGGATCTTTGACCGGGAGGACGACTTTCACCGCGTTCTTCACTTCCGCGATCACTTCTACGGCCACGAGCGGATCGGTGCGCTCGGCATCCGCCGCACCCGCCCGTTCATCGGACATATCACCCTCGCCTACCTGGAGCGTCCAGCCGATGCCGACTTCCGGCAACGGCTGGTCGAGGTTGCCGAGGCGATCAACCGGCTCCTCGCCGACCGGGACCTTCGCTTCTATCTCCCGCGCGCCGAACTGCGCGCCTACGACCATCTCGCCGAGTTTCGCGCCCTGCCGGGCCTGCCTGTCTACCGGCTTTGAACCCATGCCCTACATCGAATCTCACCCCGCCGCCCCAGTCGCCCGCGAACCGAAGCACCTTAGCGAGCAACCGTCGATCCATCCCACGGCCACCATCCGGAAGAGCGAGATCGGCGGCTGGACCGACATCGGGCCCCACTGTTCGGTGAGTGAGTCGACCTTCGGCGACTACAGCTACCTCGCGGGACATGTGAGCATGATCTGGACCGACGTCGGCAAGTTCGCCTCGATTGCCGCCCAGACCCGGATCAACCCCGGCAATCATCCGACGTGGCGCGTCACCCAGCATCACTCCACGTATCGTCGGATTCAATACGGTTTCGACACCAAGGAGGATCAGGACTTCTTCCAATGGCGAAAGGATCACCGTTGCTCCGTTGGGCATGACGTCTGGATCGGACACGGCGTGACGGTGATCGCCGGCAAGAAGATCGGCACCGGTGCCGTGATCGGTTCGGGGGCGGTCGTCACCAAGGACATTCCGCCGTATGCGATCGCCGTCGGTGTTCCCGCCCGCGTCATCAAGTTCCGCTTTCCCGCCCCCGTGATCGAGCAGCTTCAGTCGATCGCCTGGTGGGACTGGGATCGCGCCACCCTCGTCGAGCGTTTCAACGATCTACTCGATCTCGATGGTTTCCTCGCGAAGTACGGCACCACGCCCGTGCCCCGTGTCTTCGCCCAGCCCCCCGTCCCCGTCCGCCCGACCGAACTCACCGTGGCCTAAGGCGTGGCACCCGAGCCTCGCTGCCACGCAATTGTCACCTCGTCTTTTTCTGCGGTTAACGAGGCGGTGGCAGACTGTCGTCGGGATTGCGCCCGATCCCAGGCCATTTGCCCCCTTGTCCCGTGGATATTGTCGTCCATCATCTCACCAAATCTTTCGCTAATGGCTCCACGCAGCGTGTCGCCTTGGATGACGTCAGCTTCGAGGTAGCGTCAGGCGAGCTGGTCGCCCTGATCGGAGCGTCCGGTTCGGGCAAATCCACCTTGCTTCGGCACCTTGGCGGTCTGGTGGCGGCCGACGGCGGCGCGATCCGCGTTGGCGGTCGATCGATACAGGAGGAGGGCCGGATCTCGCGGCGAGTGCGCGACCTGCGAGCCGAGATCGGTTTCATCTTCCAACAGTTCAATCTGGTCGGACGGCTTTCGGTGATGACCAACGTGCTGGCCGGCCTGATCCATCGGCGACCGCTCTGGCGAACGCTCCTCATGCAGTTTGATGCCACCGACCGGCAAGCGGCCCTCGAGGCGCTGGCGCGCGTCGGCCTGGAGGACCGGGCCACGCAACGCGCCAGTACCCTCAGCGGCGGACAGCAGCAACGGGCGGCGATTGCCCGCACGCTCGTCCAAGGCGCGCGGGTGGTGCTCGGGGACGAGCCGATTGCGAGTCTCGATCCGACAAGCGCCCGGCGGGTAATGGACACCCTGGCGCGGATCAATCGGGAGGACCGGGTGACCTGCCTCGTTTCGTTGCACCAGGTGGAATACGCCCGCGAACACTGCCCGCGCACGATCGCTCTCGCCGCGGGCCGCGTGGTCTTCGACGGCCCCACTCAGGAGCTCACGCCGGAGTTGCTCGCCCGGGTCTACGGCGGACCGGTCTCCGCGCCGGACGGCGAAGCCGTGCGGCCACCGTTCCCGGCCGGGCCGCAGGGCGTGCCGGTGCCGGCCGTTTGAGCCACGTCCACCCTGCCAACCCATCCCCTCACCGATCCTATTTCCTGCTGCGCATGTCTCTGTTCCGCCTCGCCCTTGCCACCCTCGCGCTCGCCGCGGTCCCGGTTCATGCGGTGTCCGTGCTGAAGTTCGGCGTCATCCCGACTGAGAGTTCCGTCAATCTTCGCACCGACTACGAACCGCTCCGTGCCGCGTTGGAACGCCGGCTGGGCATCAACGTCGAGATGTTCTTCGCTCCGGACTACACGAGCGTGATCGAAGCCATGCGCTTCAATCAAGTGCACCTCGCGTGGTACGGCAACAACGCCGCCATCGATGCCGTAGACCGTGCCAATGCCGAGGTCTTTGCCCAGACCGTCGATAAGGACGGCAACGCTGGCTATTGGTCGCAGATCGTGGTGCACCGCGACAGCCCGCTCGCGACGCTCGACGATCTGCTGGCGCGCCGGCGCGAACTCACCTTGTCGATGGGCGATGCCCAAAGCACCTCGGGGACCCTCGTGCCCGCCTACTACGCCTTCGCCCGCAACGGCGTGAACCCGACGCGCGATTTCAAGGCCGTTCGGTCCGCCAGCCATGAAGCCAACCTCATGGCCGTGGCCACGAAGCAGATCGACGCCGCGACGGCCAACAACGAGTCGATCTTTCGCCTCGAACGGGCGCGTCCGGAGATGGCGGCCCGCCTCAAGGTCATCTGGACCAGCCCGCTGATCGCCAGCGATCCGCTGCTCTACCGGCGCGACCTGCCGCCCGAGTTGAAGACGAAGATCGCCGCCTTCTTCCATGCGTACGGCGCCACCGACGAGGAGCGGGCGTCGATTGCGCCGCTGAAATGGTCCGGCTTCAAACCCGCGACCAACGATCAGCTTCTGCCCTATCGCCTGCTGCGTATCCTGCGGGAGAAAGAGGTGCTCGAACTCGACGGGCGCACACCCGCCGCGGTCAAGGCCGAGAAGCTCAAGGAACTCTCGGCTCAGCAGGCTGAACTGGAGCAATCCATCGCCGCCCGCTCCAGCCCATGAGCGTGCCGATGGCCTCCTCTCCCGACCGGACTCCTGTTCCGACGCCGCCACCCTACGACTGGCGGCGAACCGCCACGCACGCCACGTGGATCGTCGGCTTTGGCCTGGTGATGGCCTGGGCGTGGAATGGCGCCCGCATCGCGCCCGGAGAACTCGTGGCGAACTTCGGCAACAGCATGGTGTTCGCCGCGGATTTCGTTCGACCGGACTTCTCCGGTTGGCGCGACTACCTGCAGCAAATGATCGTGACCCTCCACATGGCGCTGTGGGGTTCATTCCTCGCCCTATTGGCCGCGATCCCGCTCAGCCTGATGAGCGCGGCCAATCTCAGCCCCTGGTGGCTGCGGCAGCCTGTGCGCCGCGGGCTCGACGCGCTGCGGGCGATCAACGAGATGGTCTTCGCCTTCATCTTCATGGTCGCCGTTGGCCTGGGACCCTTCGCGGGCACCCTCGCGTTGTTCGTCCACACGACCGGCGTGCTCGGCAAGCTCTTCAGCGAGGCCATCGAAGGCATCGATCCGCGCCCGGTGGAAGGCATCCGGTCGACTGGTGCCAACTGGCTGGAGGAAATCGTCTGGGGCGTCATCCCGCAGGTGCTTCCCCTGTGGACCAGCTATGCGCTCTATCGTTTCGAAAGCAACGTGCGTTCCGCGACGGTCGTGGGCCTGGTGGGAGCCGGCGGAATCGGCTACGTGCTCAACGAGCACTTCCGCATCTACGACTACGGCAAGGTCTCAGCGATCGTCCTCATCATCGTCGCCACCGTGACGGCCATCGACCTCGTATCGGCGCACTTGCGGCAGAAGGCGATCTGAGCACGCATTGCGATGGTTCGTCGGCGCTCAACGCGCCCTTACGGGGCGTGAAGCGCTTTCTTGAACGTGTGCTGACTCTTGATCCGCGTGTACCCCAGCCGCTCGTAGAACACGTGCGTACGGGTGCGGATCACGTTGGAGCGGACCGTGAGCGTGGTGCAGCCCTGCACGCGGGCCCACGCTTCACCGGCCGCAACCAGCCGCGCGCCCAGGCCGGCGCCGCGATTTGCTTCGTCGACGACCAACGCAAGCAACTGCGCATACCCGTCCGCCTCCAACAACGTCATGCGCTGAAGGTGGGCGACCCCGAGGGGCGCACCCACCGGCCCCGCTACGAGCAGCGTCTGCGTACCGTCGGCCAGCACCGCGCCCAATCGGCGTACGAAATCGGCGACCGGCGTAGGATAACCGAGCTGCGCGAAGAGATCGCACAACACCGACCCATCGGCGGAAACCGCCGGACGAATCGTTGGCGCAGCAGCAGGAAGAGGGGGCGTTACCATCGGGAAGGTCACGGGTTTGATCGTGAAATCGTTTTCCTTAGGCGCGCGTCTCGGAAAGCACGGAGCCCTCCGATCCGGGCGAAGCCGAGACTGCAGAATTGCGCCAGCCGCAGAGCCCGAGGTAACCCAGCAGGGCGATGCCTGCGCCGCAGAGGAGGATACGACCGACCCCAAACCGATCCGCCGCGGCGCCGAAGACCAGTTGCCCGAGCGGCAACGCGGCCATGAAGGACATGTTGAACAAACTCATCACGCGTCCCCGCAAGGCATCACGCGTCACCGTCTGCAACAGCGTGTTCATCGAGACCATCGACGAGATCTGCCCCGCGCCGAGGACAACCAAGGCCGCCAAGGCCACCGCCAGCGTCGGTGCGAGCGCCAATCCGGCGGCCCCGGCAACAGTGACCATACCCGCGACGAAGATGCGACGCTCTAGACGCGCGTTCTCCCGGCGGGAGGCCAGCAATAATCCTCCGAGCACCGCACCAATCGCGGGCGCGGCATTCAGCAGACCGAGCATGCTTGGACCGCCGCCGAAGACCCGTGCCGCAAACACCGGTAAGAGCGCCGCGTACGGCAGAATCACCGCACTGACGAGCGCGACGAGGAAGAGCGTGCGGCGAATCGCGGGCTCGCTCCATGCATAGCGAAATCCCTCGCGCAACTCAGCCGTCATTGCCGGGCGCGACTCCCGCGACGGTCTTGGTGCCAGACGCAGACGGCGGGTGAACTGCAGGGCCGCCAGCTCGGCGACGGCGGCAAAGACAAAACACGCGCCTTCGCCGGAGAAAGCCAGGAGCGCACCGGCAAGGGTGGGCCCCAGAATCCGCGCGAGGTTGAAGGAGGTCGAATTCAGCGCAATGGCGTTAGGCAGGTCCGCTCGATCGTCGACCAGTTGCGCCAACATGCTTTGCCGGTTGGTCCAGTCAAAGCCCTGGATCACCCCTTGGAACAGTGCAAAGCCGAGGAGCAAGGGAATGCTCGCCACCCCAGCGAACGCCACGGCTGCGAGCAGGGTAGAATGCACGAGCGCGGCTCCCTGCGTCGCGATGAGGATCCGGCGGCGGTCGGCCTGGTCGGCCAGCACGCCGACAAAGGGCGTGAGGATCAGACTCGGCAGGAGGCTGAACGTGCCGGCGAGGCCGAGGTAGAACGCCGAGTCCGTCAACCGGTAGACGAGCCAGCCGAGGGCGATCTGCTGCACCCAATGCCCGGTCATCGCGCACGCCTGCGCGGACAGAAACCGGCGAAAGTTCGGATGATTAAGCGCGCGAAACATGCGTGCCCCGATCTGCGGTCGTCACGCCAGCGAGACGGCCCTCTTCGGCATCCTGCAGATCGAAGCCCGTCTGGATGTCGTCGCGGTGCGCCCAACCGCGCTTGGCCTTGGACGCTGCCAGTTTTTCGGATGCATCGTCCCGCCAGCCGCGCTTCGTCATGAACGCATTGAAGTACGCGATCTCTTCGTCCGAGGGACGCCGGCCGTTCGCGAAGCACCACTCCAGGACTTCTCCATCGTCACCACCGCCATGCACGCGGGCGACCACGTCGGTGTAGTTCACCGCGAGGAAACGGCACATGCGGGCATCACTGCCCTTGCCGAGATTGTAGTCGGCCGGCAACCGCCCGGCGGCGTGTAGCCGGATCTTGTCGAGCATGCGCCGGAAGAAGACGAGGCCGTTGACGGTGTCGTAGCCGGACTTGGGGAAGGAGGTTGGGTTGTTCATGGGATGCAACGGCGCATCGATGGAACACCATTCGCCCATCGCGCCCACCAGCTTAGAGACGCGGCATTAAGCCACGGTTAAGGTCCGATAAATTCCCCGCATCGAATAAGGTACGAGCGGCCAAACGCGCGTTCATCGAAGGGCCCTACGACGCGATCAAGCGAAGCCGTGCCGAGGCTCGGAAGGAGCGGCGACACTCCTGTCGCCGGGTTTGGTGCAGGACGGGCGGACGCGGGCCGTCCCCGTACGGGTTCGGCGACAGGAGTGTCGCCGCTCCTTTTGACACCGCCTGTGCGGATCGGTGACGATGGGCGAAAACGCCCTCGGCGCCCGCTTCAGAAAGACCGGGCGCTTCGAACAAATTGCAAGCGGGCATTTGCAGATTTCAGCGTCTTCACCGTATCCTCCCGACACCTCCCCGCCATGACGCTCAGCTCAATCGACCCTGGCCCTGCTCCTCTTGCTTCGATGGTGCGTCGCCTCGACGCCGTCCTCGCGGCAGGCGGCCCCAAGGTGCTACTGGCCGGCGCGTGGGGACTCGAACGCGAGGGCTTGCGGATCGACCGCGACGGACGCCCGGCCGTCACCCCGCACCCATTTCCGCCCGAGGACGGGGCGATCACCGTCGATTTTGCCGAAGCCCAGGTCGAGTTGGTCACCTCGCCCCAGCCTTCGCCCGAGGCCGCGTGGCGCGAGTTGTCGCAGCTGCATCGCCGCCTCGTTGCCGCCATGGGCGACGAACGCCTCTGGCCGCTGAGTCTGCCCGGGCGCTGGGATGATCCAGAGCGCCTGGTGGCGGCATCGTTCGCCGGCCGGCCGGAATGGGCGGCGGCGCGCGCGTACCGCGAGGCCTTGCTCCGCCGGCACGGACGCGCGCGGCAGGCGATCAGCGGAGTGCACTACAACTTCTCCTTCGCGCCTGCGTTCTTTGCCGCCTGGCGCACCGCCCTCGGCTCGTCGGCGCCCGAACCGCACCTGCGCGACGACGCGTACTTTGCGCTCATGCGCAACTTCCTCCGCCATCAACACGTGTTCAACGCCCTCTGGGGCCTGAGCCCGCCGGAGGACAACGCCTTCTGGCTCGACCTGCTCCGCGCCAGTCCTCCTGCCGTGCGCGCCGACGCCCTGCGCTGCCAGTCGCGTATTTCCAGCGTGCGCCTCAGTCCGCTGGGCTACGGCCTCGCGCCCGAACTCGCGCAGACCATCGGCGTGACCTTCGCCTCGATGGCCGAGTATCGCGAGCGCCTCGGCCTCGCCCTCCGGGCGGAAAAGGATCGACCGGCCTTGCTCGCTCACGAACGCGAGTTCTACAGCCCGGTGCGTCCCAAGCTTGCCGCTTCATCGAAGGGCGACACCGCCGGTTCGCCCGGCGCGATGCTCGACCAACTCGGGAAGGCGGGCACCGGTTATCTTGAGTTTCGCGTCTTCGATCTGGATCCGTTCGAGCCGGTCGGCATCAGCCTCGAGGCGCTCCGTTTCTTCCACGTGTTCGTCCTCGCCAATCTCCTTCAGCCCAGCGCCCCGCTCGACGCGGCGGAGCGTGCGTCCCTCGCGGCGCTCTGGCGCTGGTCCACCCTCTGCGGGGCGCCCCTTTGCGACTGTGTCGGCGCCCCCGGCGAGGAGGCCGAAGTCGAAACCCTCTTTGCCACCATGACGGCTATCGCCGCCCACTTGCCGGCGCCCTATGGCGACGCCGTGGCCCGGGCGCAGGCGCGTTGGAAAGGCACGCCAACCCGTCCCATCGATCGCTGGCGCGACGAACGCGCGCGCGAACCCGGCGGCGCGCTCGCCCTCGGCCTGCGCCTGGCCGCCGAGCATCGCTCCACGTTCCTTTCTGCTCCGTCATGACCTACGACACCTTGGAACTCTCCACGCAGGCCCTGATCGCGGAGGCGGAGCGACGCGGAATCTCCGTCGAGGTCATCGACGCCCACGACAACTTCATCGCCCTGCGCCGGGGCGGTCGCACCGAGTACGTGAAACAGGCGACGCGTACCTCCGCCGACACCTACATCAGCGCTCTGCTCATGGAGAACAAGCAGGTCACCAAACACGTCTTGCGCGCGGCCGGCCTCGTCGTGCCCGACGGCCGCCATTATCACGAGGTCGCGGCAGCGCAGGCCGACGCCGCGTTTTGGCTTGGCCGACGCATCGTGGTAAAGCCCAACTCCACCAACTTCGGCGAAGGCGTGGTGATCCTCGGCCCCCATGCCTCCCGCGAGGACTACGCGGCCGCCGTCGCTACCGCCTTCAGCCATGACACGAGCGTCCTCGTCGAGGAGTTCGTGGAGGGCCGCGAGTTTCGCTTCCTCGTCATCGGCGGCAAGACGCGGGCGGTGCTGCACCGCGTGCCGGCCAACGTCACGGGCGACGGACGCTCGACGATTCGCGAGCTGGTCGAGGCAAAGAACCGCCATCCGTTCCGTGGCGAAGGTTACCGGAAGCCGCTGGAGAAGATTCGCCTGGGCGAGGTGGAACTCGCCTTCCTCGCCACCCAGAGCCTTACCCCCGAGAGCGTCCCGGCGTCCGGCCTGACCGTTTATCTCCGAAAGAACTCCAACATCTCCACCGGCGGCGACAGCATCGATTTCACCGACACCATGCCAGAGATCTACCGCCGTCGTGCCGAGCAGGCCACGGCTGCAGTCGGGGCAACGATCTGCGGCCTCGATATGATCATTCCCGACCTCGCCGCCACGGGGGACAACGCCCCGTACTCGATCCTCGAGCTGAACTTCAACCCGGCCCTGCATATCCACGACTACCCGGCCGAGGGCGAGAATCGCCACGTCGAGCGATACGTGCTGGATGCGATAGGGTTTTCGTAGAATCGGACCGGTTCACGGTGGGCGCGCGGGTCCCTCCGCGCGCTTCGTGGCTGCCAGCGGCTTCAATCCCCAAAAAACCGCCCGGTCGGGAGACCGGGCCTACAACTCGAGGTAGCCTGTCGGCCGCGTGCCCTCACGCGGCGTATCAGCGGACGCACTCATTCAATTCTTGAGCGCGCTCTTCTCTGGACGGAGGTCGGGATTCAGCTCCCAGGCCCGAGCGCGGAGGCGGGCGGCCTCCGCTTCTTCGCCCCGCGCCGCGTACAGACCGGCCAGCCGGTAGTGCACCAGCGGGATTGTCGGCATGCCCTCGCCCCGCGGCGGCTCCAGGTCGAGGCAGCGTCGGAGCGCGGCAATGCCGCGGTCGATCTGTTCCCCGCTCAGGGCGGCGCAGCGTCCGATGTGATAGAGGACCATAAAATCGTCCGGACGCTGCTCGCAGAGATCGTCGAACTGGGCGAAGGCATGGTCGGCACGCTCGTCCGCGAGGTGCACGGTCGCGAGGGCGATGCGGCCGGCCATATCGTCGATGGCCTTCAGGCGCTGCGCCTCGGCCAGAGCCTTCTCGCGTCCGCCGCCCGCGATGCCGGGCGCCACCAGATAGTAACCGAGCAGGCTCCAGCGGTAGAGGGGGTTCTCCGGCTCCAGTTCCACCGCTTTCCGGTAAGCGGCGACACACTTTCGCGCCCAACCGAGCTTCGCGAGCAGCGGGGCCTGTTGGGCCGCCAATCCGTAGGCATCGCCCAGGGCATTGTGCAGCCGGGCTGACGCCGGTGTCGCCCGCACGGCGCGCTCGAGGCGGGTGATCGCGTCATCGCGGTCGTCAAACCAGAGGGCGATGCGACCGAGATAAAAATCGAGTTCCTCATCGACCGGACGGCGGACCGACTCCAGCGCACGGAACGCCGCGCGTGCTTCGCGGTACCGCCGGTCGTCATAGAGGGCAATCGCCGCGGCTCGTCCGTCGCTCTCATCCGCGGCGCGCGCGAGGTGCCCGGCGACAAACCACGAACTCAGAGCGGCAAAGACAAGGAAGCGCAGGAACAACACGAAAAGGGTAAAACGAGGTCCCAGATTCCGGCGCAACCCCCGCAGGTTACGTTTCCGAAAATCCTCCCCCCCCTCCTCGCTCCGTCGCACCCGATCAAGCTCCACCCGCCCCCATGCCCAATGTTCGTATTACGAACATTGGCGAATCGAGTGCAGCCGAAGAAAAGGGCTTTCTCGAGCGGGAAATTCACCGCAACAACGCTCCGCTCAATGTTCGTAATACGAACATTGGCGGTGGGGTGCGGGTGTGTTTTCCGGGACCGCGTTGAGGGGTGGGACGATCAGGTTTGGGCGGCGGGGGTCGACACGGCGCGCTCGCGGGTGCGGGCGTCCTTGCGGGCCACGGCGGCGCGCAGCTGGTCGAGTTCGCTCATGAACTCCACGTGGGCGGGCAGCTTGAGGCTTTGGATCGCGCCCCAGGCGTCAGCCGGCTCGGTGTGGTAGAGCACAAACTCCTGGCTGATCGCCGGGGCACCGTCGCCGCCGATGCGCATGGAGCGATCAAGCATCCCCATGCAGATGGCCTTGGTCTCGTTCTGGCCGAAGCAGAGTCCGTATCCAAGCGACAGGTACGGCACCGGGTCATTCTTCTTCACCTTGATCTTCGAAATGTTCTCCGCCTCGGTGACGAGCATCCGCCCGAGGTGGCGCCGCCGCCCGCGGCGGTCGGTGACTCGCAGCGCCACGTAGCCCACCCGCACTTCGCCGATCGTCGGGTGATCGCCGCCCTGTCCGCGCATGCCGCTGTAGGCAAGGGCCATCAGGGCTCCGGTGCTCCCGCGGGCCAGCGCCTGCAGGCGGGCCGAACGCGGGGCGGGAAACGCCAGAGGCTCGCGCGTGATGTCCTGCACCCGCGTGTCCTCGTGCTCGTTCGCCGGCCGCAGCAGGCCCTCCTTGCGCAGCAGCGAGGTGACCTTGCTGAACGTGCGCAACGGTTGCGGCGTACGCTCCGGTGCAAGGCCACGGAAACGCGCCCGCGCGGCCTCGACCGTCGCTTCCGTCTCGTGAGCCAGTTCCGGCTCGAGCAGGCGTTGCGAGTAGTCCCGGGTTGGCCCGAGGATCTGGCCGCCGGGAATCTCGCGGAAGGCCGAGGATATGCGCCGCAGCATCCGCATTCCGGCGGTGTCGATGATCTCCGTGGTGTACGCCCGCGTCAGCGTCTGCCGGTAGGCACGTAGGATGACAGCGGCCTCGTTGCCGTCGCCCTCGGACTGCAACAGGGCCAGTGCGGCGTGCTCGGGGGCGTAGAGACCCGCCTCGCCCATCACCTGGTCGACGAGGGCACGACACTGGGCGCGCACCTGGGCAACGGTGAGCGGAGCCGTGCGATGGCGCAGCTGCTCAAAGCGGGCCAGGCGCGCGGTGGCGGCCAGGCGGCGTTGGGTGGATTCAACGGCGGAGGCGGTGGACGTCATGAGGACAAGGCTAGCGGAGCGGGATGAAGATTCGGCGGGGTTCCGGATGAAGATTCGGTTAAGCGCCCCCAACGCCAAAGCGGGCCGGTCTCGCAACCGGCCCGCGGGCTATGGCATGGGAAGGCGGCCTGGGCTCAGAACGAGCCCTTGATCCCGAAACTCCACCGACGCTGGTGGAAGTAGCTGTCCTCCGGATAACGATTCTTCGGCGGGCTCTGGTAGCCCACGTTGGTGTACTCGAAGAGATTCGTGACGTTGAGGTAGAGGCGGTAGTTGCGGCTGAGGCGGTAGCTGGACTCCCAGTTCCAGTACTTCTGCTCGCCCCACCAGTCGTCGCCGGAGTCCGGCGTGAAGCCGAGCTCGCGATTCTGGCGATCGACGCTTTCGAGTCCCTCGAGGTAGGGGCTGCGGTAACGGTAGGAGAGTTGGGCCGACATGCGACCGCGGTCGAAGCCGACGCCCATGTTGAAGAGCCATTCGGAGGCACCGTAGGTCGGCAATTTCTCGCCCGGACGATCGGCGTAGCGGCCGTCCGAATCGGTGTAGGTCGCCGATCCGTCGACGTACAGGGAGCTGAACGGCTCCGGCAGCTTGGCAAAGCGGTAACGGGCGGCGAGCTCGACGCCCTTGTTCACGCTCTCATGCTGATTGCTGAACGTCGTGACCGTGTAGGTTTCGCCGGGATTGAGCGGCAGGCCGCGATAGCCGTCGGCGCCGTCAATCGTGTCGCCTTGTTCTAGCACGAAGTTCGAGACGCGCTTGTGAAAGAGCGCGAGCTGGAAGTAGGTCGTGGCGCCAAAGTACTCCATCGACAGGTCGTAGTTCTTGGCCGTGTACGGCTCGAGCTCCGGATTGCCCGTGGTGATGATGTTGTTCACGTCGTCGAACTGCGTCACCGCCACCATTTCACGGAAGGCCGGACGGCCGTAGGTGTTGGTGTAGGCAGCACGGAAGACGACGCGGTTGCTGGCCTCGTACCGGAAATGGATGCCGGGCAGCACTTCCGTGTAATCATTCTTGTCGGTACGGAACGTCGGAGCGCGGTCGCCGAGCGGCACATTCACCGGGTCGAACAGGGGCGTCTCAGCCTCGAACCAGTTGTGTTCCACGCGTACGCCCGTGGTCATCTGGAACTTCGGCCCGATGTCGAACGTGCCCATCATATAACCGGCCAGCGTTTTCTCGGAGGCCTGATAGTCGCTATTGATCGAGTTGAGGCGGCGGGCATTCGAGGTGTCGGCTACCAGTCCGTTCTGCCCGGCGCGCGCGGCGGCGATGAGCCGGGCCGTGTCCGGATGGTAAGGCATGGCGAAGGGTCCGACCGTGTTTGGGCTCTCGACGAGGAACGAGTTGAAATCGAAGGCGTTGTAGGCCGCGGTGTTCTCGAAGCGCCAGTACTGCTGGTTGCGATCCGTCTCCCGCTCCATCGCCCGGTACTTCACGCCCGTCTTGAAACGTCCGTCGATGCCCGTGATAGGCGCAAACGGCATCTCGAAATCGACCTGCACCTGGTTCACGGTCTCTTCGCTCGTGCGTTGGAACGCCGTGAGATTGCTTGAGCTCGGATTGATGAACCGGTCAACCGAGGTCAACTGATTGGCGGGAAGCGCATAGGGATCGACGCCATTCACCGTCTCGTAGCGCGGCGTGACATAATTGGTCCGGTCGTACTCCCATTGCAGACCGTTGCGGTCGAAACGGGCATTGAGCGAATCCTCGACTTTCTTGTTGGTCGAGTTGAACAGGCTCCAGTCGAGCGTGCCCCAGCCGATCTGCGTCTTGCCGCCGAGATCGAGCGAGTAGAAGTCGATCTCGCGCTCGTTCAGATTCTGGCGGTAGCCCGCTGAACCGCGACCGGTGCCGTTGGGCAGCAGGGTGCTGACGCCGGCGGTCGGACTGACTGACTCGTAGGTGGCATAGGCCCCGGTCGTGGCACTGGTCTTCACGGCGCGACCGCGCGTCGTCGTGTAGAAGCCGCCAATCGGTGTGTCGGCAAAGGTCGGAGCCGCCGTCGCGGACGTCGGCGCGGAACGACCGTGGTCGTTGTCCATGATCTTGTGAAAACGCACGTCATCCTCGCTGCGCTCCTCGCGCGTCACGACGGGCCGGAAGTAAAGCGACGTGGTGTCGCTCAGCTTGTAGTCGAGGGACATCGAGAAGCCGTAACGGTCGCGCTCGATGAGGTAGTTGTTGTACTCGGTGTCCTCGTGCGCGAAGGTCGCCCGGCCTTCGGTCGCGAGATTCAGGTAGCTGTTGAAGGGCAACTGCGGGACGAGCGGAAGGGAGTCGTAGTCGATGTTGTCGAAGCCCTCGTCGCCCTTGGAGAAGTTGACATCAAAGCGGAGGCCCAGCCGGCCACCCCGCGTGATGTCGCTGTAGCCCAGCGAAAAATTGGGCACGAAGGTGTCGCGCAGCTCGACGTAGTCGGCGCCCACCTGGAAATCGATGGCGCGACCGGTGCGGTCGAATGCGGATTTCGTCACGAGATTGACGATGCCGCCGATGGTGTCGCCATCGCGGTCCGGTGTCGGGGCCTTCACCACCTCCACGCTGGTGACGGCGTTGCCCGGGATGTCGTCGAGCGCAAACGCCCGGGCGGTGTCGCCCGCGCCATCCGTGCCGCCCACGCCGCTGCCAGACGTCGGCAGACGGGCGCCGTTGAGCTGGACGGAGTTCAAGTCGGCGTTGAAGCCGCGGATGTTTACGAAGCGAGGGATCTCGGAGAAAGTGTCGGCGTTGGCCGAGAGACCGGGAAGACGCTGCAAGGCGGTGGCGATGTTGTTGTCCACCATGGTCCCGAGCATCTCCTCGGAGGTGATGTTGACCATCGACGTGGCCACGCGCTGCTGATTGGTCGCCCGGGCCTGGCCGACCGCCTCGCCCTCGACGGTCAGGGCTTCGAGAGCAACGACGTCGCTGCTGTCGCTCATATCGACTTCGATCCGCGCCGTTCCGCCCGGTGAGACCGAGGCCTTGGTGGTGCGGGGCGCGAAGCCGAAGTAGCTGACTTCGAGCTCGTAGTCGCCGGGTTGCAGGTTGCGCAGTACGAACGTGCCGTCGCGCTGGGTTTCCGCGCGCTGCACGGAGTTGACGATTCGGACGATCGCGCCCTGAAGGGCCTGACCGTTCGAGCTGCTGACGATTCGACCTTCGATGGAGCCGTTGCCGGTCTGCGCCTGGACCGCGCCCGCGAGGACAAGGGCCAGGCATCCGAGCCGGGCCAGTCCGGTGAGGAAGCCTTTGAGTGTGTTCATTGGGTGGTGGATTCTGGGTGTGGTGCCGCCAGGGAGGAGTGGCTGCATGGACCGCACCGTAGAAGTCCGCGGTTAAGGCCGGATGAAGACGCGGTGAAGGTTCATTGGCCCGGGGCCGCGACGGGGCCTTCTCCGAGGAAAGCGCCGCGCGTTAAATCGCGGTGACGGCCTCGGCCACCATCTCGCCCGGGGGGCGGAACCGGTAGCCGACGCCCCGCGCGGTCTCGATCACGCCGGCGTGCGGCCCGAGCGCACGGCGCAGGGCGCGCACATGGACATCGATCGAACGGCCGGCCGCCTCGCGATCACCGCCCGAGGCATGGCGGAGCAGCTGGCCGCGGGAGAACACGCGCTCGGGATGGGCCATCAGGTAGTGGAGAATCCGATACTCGGTCGCCGTGAGAGTGAGCGGGGCGCCGGCGAGCCGGACCTCGTGGCTCGCATGGTTCAGCTCCAGCGGCGGGAACCGCAGCACCTCGTCCGGGCGTTCGCCGGCCACAACGGGAGTGCGGCGCAGCACGGCCCGCACCCGCGCCATGACCTCCTTCGGCCGAAAGGGTTTGCGCACATAATCGTCCGCCCCCTGCGCGAGTCCGCGCAGCACATCGTCCTCCTCGACGCAGGCCGAGATGATGATGACATGCGTTCCCGCCGCCCCCGGATCGCGCTTGAATTGGCGGCAGAGGCTCAGGCCGTCCAGCCCGGCCAGCAGGAGGTCGAGCAGGATCACGTCTGGCTGCAGGCGCTTCGCGAGCTGCAGGGCGATGTAGCCATCGGCGGTGGACTCCACCGCAAAGCCCTCACGCATCAAGTGATACTGCAGCATCTCCCTCAGATCGGGTTCATCTTCGACAACCAGGGCCTTGAGCGCACACATGACGATTCGGTGCGCAGCGTGCCTCCGCCGTGCGACAACTTGATGAAGGATTACGCAAGATTCCGTGAAAACCAGGTGACAACCCGGCAACGCACCGCCCACCGCAACTTTTGCCCAGCAAAGTCCCGAATTGGCCGAGCGCGTGCCGCCGGGATTTGCGATAATGCCGAGGCTTGGGTGACCGGCGCCGGCCCTGCCCGTCCGGTTCCCGCGCGTGGCCATGAGCGTGCCCACCCTCCCGCGTCCGACCTTTCGCGAGTTCGCCGACAACGGACTCGCCGCGTATGTGTTTGCCTCGCGTTACGCCCGCTTTGATCCGGCGCGCGGACGGCGTGAGACGTACCCGGAAGCGGTGACCCGGGTCGAGGCGCTGCATCGCGCCCGATTCGCTGCCCGGCTCGGCCACGTCCTACCCTCCCCCGCCACCGGTTCAGTTTCCGCCCGGGCCGGCGCCCACCTGCAACACGCCTTCGCCCACACGACGTTTGGCGAGGTGCTCGGCCGGGCCTTCGCCGCCGTCGCCGCCCAACAGGTCCTGCCCTCGCTGCGCTCGCTGCAGTTCGGCGGCGAGGCGCTGCGGCGTCAGCCTGAGCGCCTGTTCAACTGCGCCTTCAGCCCGGCCGATCGTCCCGCCTTCTTCCGGGAGTATTTCTATCTGCTGCTCTGCGGCACGGGCTGCGGATTCTCCGTGCAGACACCGCACATCGGGCGCCTGCCAGCGTTGCCGACGCCGCCACATCGCGAGCGCATCCAACCGGTGCACCGGGTCGAGGATTCGCTCGAAGGCTGGGCCCTGGCCCTCGACCACCTGATCACCGCCCGCTACGCCGGCCATGTGCCGCGGTTCGATTATTCCGCAGTTCGTCCGCGCGGGACGCCGTTGCGCACGGCCGGTGGTTTCGCCGCCGGGCCCGAAGCCCTGCGCGATGCCTTTAATGCCGTCGATGCCGTGCTGGCCGGCGCCGCCGGTCGTCGGTTGCGGTCGATCGAGGTCTACGATGCGTGCCTTGCCCTCGCCGGGGCGGTGCTCGCCGGCGGCGTGCGTCGCGCAGCCTCGATCTGCCTGTTCTCCGCCGACGACGAGGCGCTCCGCCTGGCCAAGACCGGAGACTGGCACCGGTCCGCCCCGTGGCGCGCCGCGGCCAATAACGCGATGGTGCTGTTGCACGGCGAAGCCGATGAGGCCGACTTCCGGTCCGCGCTCGCCGCGCTGCGCGAGTACGGCGAGCCCGGGTTTTTCTTCAGCGCCGATCCGGACTATGGGTGCAACCCGTGTGGCGAGGCCGGACTGCATCCGGTGCTCCACCCGCCGTGGTCCGAAATTGTCCAGACTCACCTCGACGCCGCCGGCCTCGCGGCCGAACGGGCGGCCGGGGCCCGGCTCTCGGGCTGGCAGGTGTGCAACCTCACCACCATCAACGGGGTCGCCGCCCGCGACGAGGACGACCTGTTCGACGCCGCGCTCCACGCGGCCGTGCTGGGGACGGTCCAGGCCGCCTATACCGACCTGCCCTTCCTCGGTCCCGTCACCCGCTGCATCAACGAACTCGACGCGCTGCTGGGCGTGTCGCTCTGCGGGTTCATGGACAACCCGGGCCTGCTGCTCGACGGCGCCTTGCTCGAGGAAACCGCCGGACTCGTGAAGGCCGTCAACGCGAGCCTCGCACCGTTCCTCGGCCTGCCGCCGGCGGCGCGCACGACCTGCGTGAAGCCGGAGGGCACTGCTTCGCTGTTGCTCGGCACGTCCGCAGGTATTCACGCCCGGCCCGCCCGCCGGTATTTTCGGCGGGTGCGCGCCTCGCGTCACGACCCGGTCTTCCAAGCCTTCGCCGCCGCCAACCCGGAAATGGTCGAAGCCGGGGCGCAGCCGGACGAGGCTGTGCTGGTCTTTCCGCTCGTCGCACCGCCCGGCGCCCACGTGCGGACCGAGAGCGATGCGATCGCCTTCCTCGAGCGGGTGCTGCTCGTGCAACGCCATTGGGTGCTCGCAGGTGAGGCGGTCAGCTCGCGTTCGCCCGGACTGCATCATCACGTCTCGCACACGTGCGTGGTGCGCGACGACGAATGGCCCGCCGTGGCGGATTTTCTCTGGGCGCACCGCGAGCCGCTCGGCAGCACCACCTTGCTCGCGGAGTCGGCCGTCGCGCGCTACGGCCAGGCGCCGGAGTTGCCCGCGGTCACCGCGGACGATGCCGACCGCTGGAACCGCTTCGCCTGCCGTCCGGTCGACTACAACCAAGCCGGCGGTCCGTCCGCGCGACCCGTACCCCTGATCGAGCCAGTGTGCGAACTCGCTCCCTGCGCGGGACCGTGAGGTCCCAACGTCCAAAACCCCAAGTCAACTGCCCTCCCTGCTATCGCCATGCTCTCCACTGCCTCTCCGAAATCGCTGACCTTGTCCGTGCTCCACCATCTGCTCGGGGACACGCCGCCTCCCGATGTGGGATTTCGCCTGTGGGACGGCACCGCCTGGCCGGACGACGCGCCGCGGCGGGCCACGCTGGTGCTGAAACATCCGGGCAGTCTGCGCGCGATGTTTGCCCGCGGCACCGAACTGGCCCTGGCCGAAGCCTACCTCGCGGGCGACTTCGATATCGAAGGTGACGTCGAAACGGCGTGCAGCCTGGCCGACGTGCTTGAACATCGCCCGGGCGAGCGCTGGCGCTCGTGGTCCGACTGGCTGGATCTGCTGCGGCTGCCCGCCGGTCATGCCGAACCGATGAACGCACGGGTCCATGTTTCCCCCCGGGCCGCTGCCGGCACGCTCGATGGCGACCGCGAGGCGGTGCGTTTTCACTACGATCTCTCAAACGAGTTCTACCGCCTGTGGCTCGATGCGGGCATGTTCTACTCGTGCGCCTACTTCAGCGAGGCCGGCCTCTCGCTTGATGCCGCACAGGAAGCCAAGGCCCACCTGCTCTGCCGGAAACTGCGCCTCAAACCCGGCCAGCGGCTGCTCGACATCGGCTGCGGCTGGGGTGGCCTCGCCCTCATTGCCGCCCGGCACTACGGCGCCGACGTCACAGCGATCACGTTGAGCGTGCGTCAGGCCGAACTGGCGGCCGAGCGGGTCGCCGCCGCGGGTCTCGCCTCCCGGGTGCGGATCGAATTGCGCGACTACCGGGAACTGCGCGTGTCGGAGCCCTTCGACGCCATCGTCAGCGTTGGCATGTCGGAACATGTCGGACCCGGGCGCATGCCCGACTACTTTCGCACGACTGCGGCGCTGCTCAAACCGGGCGGCGTGTTTCTCAATCACGCCATCGGCCGCGGGGTGCGTCCGCGTAATCACCGCGGCCCGTCCTTCATCGACCAGTACGTCTTTCCCGCCTCGGACATCCCGCCGCTGCCCGTCGTCACCGGCGCCGCCGAAGGCGCCGGCCTCGAGGTCCGCGACGTCGAGAACCTGCGCGAACACTACACCCTCACCCTGCGCCACTGGGTGCGGCGCCTCGAGACGGGCTACGACCTCGCGCGGATCTGGGTGTCCGAGCCGATCTACCGCACCTGGCGCCTCTACCTCGCCGGCTCCGCCCATGGCTTCGCCGCCGGACAACTCGCCCTCTACCAGGTCCTGCTGGTCAAACCCGACGCTCACGGCCACGCCGGCCTGCCGCTCACGCGCCGCGATTGGTACGGTTCGTCGTGAGCTCCCCGCTTCGCCATGGCCGCCCGCTTCCATGACCGCATCGACGCCGCCACCCAGCTCGCCCGCGCGCTCGGCGGTTACGCGCGGCAGCCGAACGTCATCGTGCTCGGCCTCCCGCGCGGCGGCGTACCCGTCGCCGCCCACGTGGCCCGCGTGCTGCAGTTACCATGGGACGTGCTCGTCGTGCGCAAGTTGGGCACGCCCGGACATGAGGAGCTTGCGATGGGGGCGATCGCCAGCGGACGCGTACAGGTGCTGAATCCAACCGTGCTGCACGGCTACGGCGTGACCCAGGAGGACCTGTCCCGCGTGGTCGCACGCGAGCAACGCGAACTTGCCCGGCGCGAACGCGTCTATCGCGGCCGGCGGCCGCCCGTCACCGTGCACGGCCGCACCGTCCTGCTGGTCGACGACGGCATCGCGACGGGCTCCACCGTGCGCGCGGCCCTGGCGGCGTTACGCCAGCGGGGCGCAGCGCGAATCATCGTTGCGAGCCCGGTCATCGCCGCCGACACCCGCGAAGCCCTCGCCCGCGAGGCCGACGGCGTGGTGTGCGTGCTGGCCCCGGAGGACTTTGCCGCGGTTGGACAATGGTACGTGGACTTCTCGCCGACGGGCGACGACGAGGTCACGCGCCTCGTTGCATCCGCGCCGCCGGCCTGAGCGCGCAATTTTCGCCAACTCCCGGCCAAGACGCGCGGAGACCAGCCCTCCGCGTGTTGCTAAGCTGCGACGACGAGCCGCTCCGGCTCGGTCACCACCAACCACAGGCTGAAGTCATGAATACACAAATCACCCGATGGAATCCCTTCCGCGAGATGGAGGAGATGCAGAATCGGCTGGCGGCGCTCTGGAATCTGGAACCCGCCCGCGGCAATGGACAACAGGAGACCCTCACGGTGGCCGATTGGTCGCCGCGCGTCGACATCGTCGAGGACGACACCGCCTTCATCGTGAAGGCCGAGCTGCCCGAGATGAAAAAGGAGGACGTGAAGGTCACGGTCGAGGACGGCGTGCTCACCCTTTCCGGCGAGCGCAAGATGGAGAAGGAGGAGAAGGGCAAAAAGTTCCACCGCGTCGAACGCGAGTACGGCAGCTTTGTGCGCGCCTTCTCCCTCCCCGCCGGCACCACCGGCGAGCATGTGACCGCCGACTTCAAGGACGGCGTGCTCAAAGTGCGCCTGCCCAAGGACGCCAAGGCGGCGCCCAAGTCGGTCGAGATCAAGGTCGGCTGAGTCCCGCGCGGTCCCGGTCGCTCACCTCGTCGCAGGTCGCGTGCGCGTCGCGCGGCCTGCCGCCCGTGCTTTTCGCGGGCCTCCGCGCACCGGGCGTACACCGGACCGCGAAGGCCGCATCGTGGCGGACCGCCTCAGGAGCCCATGTGCCGGGCCTCGTCGGAGGCGGGTGCGATCAATTCCGGATACGGACGCGTCACCTGTCCCTGAAGCCGGCTGTGCGACCGGTGCGGTTTCGATAGGGACTGCAGGTAGGCGCGTGCCTCCAACCAGTCGTCGAGATCGTGGCCGGGATCGCGGCCGCGCTGTTCGTACAGGTGGTAGGCGTAGGCGCGGATGTCGTCCTCGGTCGGCTCGAACCGCGTCGGTTCCGAGGCCTTGACGTTGTTCTTTCTTTTCATGGGTGCGGGGGGTTGATGGTTATGCTCCAGGCCGGCCTCAGTACGGAGGCGCAGCTGAAAGGCGTTCGATAAACCCGGCGAGTTCGGGCGCCGAGCGGGCTCCGCTCAACCGCGACCGCTCATGTCCACCGAGGAAAAGGACGACCGTCGGCAAGGCAGTGACGCGATGCCCTGCCGCGACTTCGGGCAACTGCTCGGTGTCGACCTTAGCGACAATCCACCGGCCTGCGCCTGCCCGCGCCAGGCGCTCGATCTCCGGTGCGTTCATCCGGCACGGGCCGCACCACGCCGCCCAGAAGTCCACCAACACCGGCAGCGGCGAACGGTTCAACAGGGCGGTCAGCCACGCGGAGGACGGGATCTCTGCGGGCACTGCCGGCGGTGGGAGCGGGGTCTTGCAATCGACGCAGCGCGAGCGGCGGCCGAGCAGTTCGTACGGCTGCCGGTTGCGGCGACCGCACCGTGGGCAGGCCGCGATGAAGCCGCGGTCGTCCATATCGAGGAGGGGTTCGCCGGTCTTCATGATGCGGGTTCGGAGCGGGGGTTAAACGACGAGAGGGCGCGCAGCCGTTCCCAGGCCGCCCGCTGGACCTCGGTCACATGGGTCGGCACCGCGATCTCGAGGTGCACGTAAAGGTCGCCGCGCGCGTCGGCGCGTCCGCGCGGCAGGCCGCGGCCCTTCACCCGCAGCGTCTGGCCGGCCGCACTGCCCGACGGAATGTGCAGCTTGATCGCGCCATCGAGGGTCGGCACCACGATGTCGGCACCCAGCACCGCCTCCCAAGGCGCGACGGTCAGCGTCCGGTGCAAATCGGCGCCGCGGGCCTCGAAGTCAGGATGCGCGGCATGCCGCACCCGCAGAAGAAGGTCGCCGGGAGGCCCGCCATCGAGCCCGGGTTCACCGCGCCCGGGCACGCGGATCCGCCGGTCCTGCGACGCCCCGGGAGGAATGCGCACGTCGAAGGTCTCGACCTGCGCTTCGCCGGTGTGCGGGTCGATGCGTTGCAGGGAAACCGTGCGCACCGTCCCGCGCATCGCCTCCTCGAGCGTGACGAGCAGATCGCCCTCGATGTCCGCCCCCGCCTCGGCCGCTGGGGCGCCATACCGGCGGCGCCCGCCCGCCTCGCGGAAACCGGCTCCGCCAAAGAACTGCTCGAAGAAGTCGCTGAAGCCTGTCCCGCGAAAATGAAATTCTGGACCACCTTCGCGTCCCCCGCCCGCGCCCATCCCGTCCGGCGGTGGACGGAATCCCTCCCCGTCGTGCCAGCCGGATCCGAGTTCGTCATAACGCCGGCGTTTCTCGGGGTCGCTGAGGACCTCGTGGGCCTCGTTGATCTCCTTGAACCGTTCCTCCGCCTGTTTCTTGTCCCGGGCGACATCGGGATGGTACTGGCGCGCCAGCTTGCGGAAGGCTTGCTTGATGTCTTCCGGGGAGGCGTCGCGCGGCACCCCGAGCACGGCGTAGTAGTCCTTGTAGTCGACGGTCATGATCGCTCCCGGCCTCGGCCGCTCCGCTCATGGGGCGGGTGTATCCGTTAACAGGTGACGCGCGAACCAGTGCGCGGCCAGCCTCGCCACGTGGTCGAGCGCCCCGGCTTCCTCGAACAGATGTGTCGCTCCGGGCACGATCGCGATCTCCCGGGCGCAGGTCATGCGCGCGGCCGCCTGCTCGTTGAGCACCCGCACGAGGTCGTCGTTCTCGCCCACGATCAGGAGCGTGGGCGCATGCACGCGGGGCAGCGCGGCGGCGGCGAGGTCCGGACGTCCGCCACGCGACACCACCGCCCCGATGTGGAGATCGGCATGCGCCGCCGCGGTGAGCGCCGCCGCCGCCCCAGTGCTGGCGCCGAAGTAGCCAAGCCGGGCGCCGTCCTGTCCGGGCTGTTGGCGCAACCAGCGCGTCGCCGCCACCAGCCGGCGGGCGAGGAAGTCGATGTCGAACCGCAGCCGCCCGGTCCGGGCCTCCCCGGCCTCCTCCTCCCGCGTGAGCAAGTCGAACAGCAGGGTGCCCAAGCCGGCCCGCTGCAGCACCCGTGCCACGGCGTGGTTGCGCGGACTGTGTCGGCTGCTGCCGCTGCCGTGGGCAAAGATCACGGTCGCCTTCGCCTCCGACGGCAGGGCGAGATCGCCAATGAGCGTCACGTCGTCGGCGTCGATCATGACTTGCATGGCATGGGGCGGAGAGTGCGTTTTCATCGGCGGTGGGAGCGGGTCTTGGGTTCAGGGAGAAACTTCCTCCGAGATCGCGACGACCCGGCCGCCGCGGAACTCGACGCGAAACCGGTCGCGCACCTCGCGTTCCGGATAATCGAGGTAGTAGGGGTAAGGCGGTCCCCAGCCCCACCAGCGCCGGCCTGTGTGGTAGTAGCCGGTGAAGAGGATCCGGCCTTCGTAATGATATGACACATAGTGCCAGATCGCGGTCTCGCCGTCGGCGTCCACCCGGCGTGAACGGCGGTCAGGGTCCCCGAGGGCGAGTTTTACCGCCTCTTCGTCGAAACCGAGGGCGATCTGACCGGCCTGCACCAACGCTTGCTGCGCCGGGGTCAACCGGGCGAAGGCTTCGGGGTTCGCCTTGATGCGGCTGGCGGGCGTCGAGCAGCCCGCCAGCAGGGCCAGCACGCCGACGGCGGCGAGCCCGGTGAGAAGACGGAGGGTTTTCATGGACATACGGTGCGCGCCATCGCGAGCCTGCGACAGCACCACGGCCAGACCCTACACCATCCGCCCGCGGGCCTTCTCGTCGGTTGTTGGTTTTGGCTGGGCAAAAACTGCGTCACGTCGCTCCGGACGCTCCGTACGACCGCAATCCCGGGGTGATTCTCGCCAAGATTCGCCGAGCGCGTTCCCGCGTCGGGGGCTAAACTCCGCGCATCCCCACCGCCATGGACGCGTTGCTCAAGCTTCACCTCCAAGTGCTGCACGGCCGGGTCTGCTCCTTGTTCCGCGGGCTCACCCCTATCGGCTTCTCGTCGGCGGCCGCCGCCTCGTCGTGGAGTCCCAACCTGACGGTGTACCGCTGTTCCGACCGCTTTCTGGTCTGGGTCGACCTCGCCGGAGTCGAGCGGACCGCTCTGACGGTCCGCGCGGAGGCTCGCCGGCTGAGCGTGGCCGGACGCCGCCTGCTGCCGATTCCGGAAGGAGCCGCGTGCCGGCAGGTGCTCGCGCTCGAGATCGACGAGGGCGACTTCTACCGCGAGGTCCCGTTGCCCGACGCCATCGACCCGGAGGCCGTGAAGGCGGAGCATCGCGATGGCTTGCTGCGCATCGACTTGCCGTTCGCCCCCCAGGCCGCCCCGACGCCACCGCCATGACCGACGTGCCCAGCCCCGCTCCCGCCGCGCCGGCACCCCCGGCCGGCGACCACCCGCCGATCCCGGAGGAACTCGCGATCCTTCCGGTCCGCAACCTCGTCCTCTTCCCCGGCATGGTCGCGCCGATCAGCATCGGCCGCACCTCATCGATCCGGTTGCTCGAGGAAACCCTGCCCGGGACAAAGCAGGTCGGCGTCGTCACCCAGCGCGAATCCACCGAGGACGAACCCAAGCCGGAGGGCCTCTTCCCGATCGGTACCGCCGCGACCGTGCTCAAGCTCATCCGTCCGAGTCCAGAAACGGTCGTGGTCGTGGTCCGCGGCCTGGAGCGCATCCGCGTCCGCGACACCCTGGCCACGGAGCCGTACCTGCGTGCCCGCGTCGAGCCGCTCCTGTCTCGGGAACCCGAGCCGGGCAACCACGAGGCCGAGGCCGAGTTCCGCAACCTGCGCGAAACCATCGATCAGCTGGTCGACCTCGCCCCAGACCTGCCGGACGAGATGAAGACCGCGGTGCTCAATCTCGAGACGCCGGGCGCGCTCGCCGATTTTGTCGGCGGCCACCTTCCGCTCGAGACGGCCCAGCGCCAGGCGCTGCTCGAGGAACTGGATGTGCTCAAGCGCCTGCATGCCGCCCAGCAGCACGCATCCGTGCAACTCGAGATCGCGCGCATCCAGCACAAGCTCCACACCGACGTCACATCGCAGTTCACCGATCTGCAGCGGCGCGCCTACCTCCGCGAGCAGTTGCGCGCGATTCAGAAGGAGCTCGGCGAAGGCGACTCGGGCGTCGACGAGCAGATCGCCCACCTGCGCACCCGTCTTGACGCGGCTCGGCCGCCCGATCCCGTGCGCACGCAGGCTGAGCGCGAACTCAACCGGCTGCACCACGTGCCCGCCGCCAGCGCCGAGTTCTCCGTCATCGTCAGCTACGTCGAATCCCTTGCCGAGCTGCCGTGGAACACGCTCACCGAGGACAATCTCGATCTACATCGCGCCCGCGAGATTCTCGACCGGGACCACCACGGACTCGAGAAGGTGAAGCGCCGGCTGGTCGAGTTTCTCGCGGTGCGGAAACTGAATCCGACCGGGCATGGACCGATCCTGTGCTTCGTCGGTCCGCCCGGCGTGGGCAAGACCAGCCTCGGGCAATCGATCGCCGATGCGCTCGGACGCAAGCTCACGCGGCTGAGCCTGGGCGGGCTGCGCGACGAGGCCGACAAGATCGGCGCCGACTTCCGCGGTGACCCGGCCAGCGCGCTGCTCGAGGTGCTCGATCCGCAGCAGAACCATGCCTTCGTCGACCACTACCTCGACGTGCCGTTCGATCTTTCGCAGGTGCTGTTCATCGCCACGGCCAACCAGATGGAGCCCGTCCCGCCCGCGTTGCGCGACCGGATGGAGGTGATCGAGATTCCCGGCTACACCGAGCGGGAGAAGCGGACCATCGCCGAACGCTACCTCGTGCCCCGCCAGTTGCGGGAGAACGGGCTCGATCCGGCGCTCTGCCGCTGGGAGCCCTCGGCGCTGGGGGTCGTCGTGCTCGATTACACGCACGAGTCCGGCGTGCGCGAACTCGAGCGCCAGGTCGGCGCCGTCTGCCGCACGCTGGCGGCCGAGGTCGCCCAAGGCACGTCCGGACCGTTCGTGATCACAGCGGAGCGGGTCCGCGCTGCGCTGGGCCCGGCGCGGCACCGCCGCGAGACCCGGCAGCGGACCAATCGTCCCGGCGTCGTCACCGGCCTCGCCTACACGCCAGCAGGCGGCGAGGTGCTCTACATCGAATCCGCCCGCTATCCCGGCACGGGCCAGATCACCCTCACCGGCCAGATCGGCACGGTGATGCGCGAATCAGCTCAGGCCGCGCTCAGCCTCGTGCGCAGCCGCGCCGAGGCGCTCGGCATTTCCGCTCCGAATCTGCGCGCCTGCGACGTGCATGTTCACGTGCCCAGCGGGGCCGTGCCCAAGGACGGTCCGTCCGCCGGCATCGCGATGTTCACCGCCCTCGCCTCGCTGTTCACCGACAATCCCGTGCGCGCGACCGTGGCCATGACCGGCGAACTCACCTTGCAGGGTTGGGTGCTGCCCATCGGCGGACTCAAGGAAAAATTGCTCGCCGCCCAACGGGCGGGCCTCGCGCGGGTGATCATCCCGCGGGCCAACGAACAGGACCTCGCGGAGATCACCCGGGAGATGGACACTGGACCGGAGATCGTCTTCGCCGAGAATGTGGACGATGTGCTGGCCGCCGCCCTGGAGCACCCGGTCGCCTCGTCCTCTCGGGAAGACGCGTTTGCCGCTTTGGAGATCTGATCGTACGCGGATCGCTCAGCCCGGGGCCAGGTGCCGCGCAAACCACTCGCGGGCGAAGACCGCGACCTGCTCAATATCGCCTGGCCGTTCGATGAGCGAATCCGCCCCCGGCACCACGGAGAGTTCGCAAGGGCAGGACGTCATCTGGTCGATGGCGGACCGGTTGCGCGCCAGCAATTCGGTGTCCCGCTCGCCCACGATGAACAGTACCGGCGAACGAACGCGGCGGAACGCGCCCTCGGCGAGATCGGGCCGCCCGCTGCGCGCCACCACCGCACCCACCGCGGCGCCGAGCCACGCCGCCGCAATGAGCGCCGCAGCCGCACCGTCATGGGAGCCGAAGTAGCCGAGCCGGAGCCGGCCACAGGTCGGATCGGCCAGCACCCAGCGCGTGACACCAACCAGCCTTCCGGCGAGAAGCGGGATGCCGTCGACCGCCGGTTCGACCGCGAGGTCTGGCGGCGGATCGGGCATGGCGAGATCGAACAGGAGGGTCGCAAGGCCGGCCTCGTGCAGGGCGGCCGCGACCTGCAGGTTGCAGGGACAATGTCACCCGTGGGCAATCGTCTGGGCGAAGATCACCACGCCTAGCGCGCGCGCAGGCACGGCGAGTTCACCTTGAAGCACCGCACCGTTGTTCGGGATGACAACGGGCATGCGATTGACCGGAGCCGGCGGATTCATGGGCACGAGGGTGTGCCGGGCAAGGGCCGTGGCCCGCCGTACGACGCTTCGCGGCGGGCATCCCTCGGCAGACGCAGGCGTGCACCGATCGGGGATCAAAGGACGGATCTTCCAGGCGTGGGCGGGGGCGATCGATGCGTCAGTCCTTTCTGTTGCACGGCAAGGTCACGTCGGGTGACACGCGAACCCTAGCGCAAACGCCGATCCGACGCTCGCCGATTCTTGTCATTTCCTCCGCGTCCGTTTGCTTCGCCGACCCTGCCGGCCGGCCTAAAAACACTAAGGCCCCGGGGAACGTGTCCCCGGGGCCAAAGGATGGTGGGCGCTCGCTGCGCGCTCCTACCTTTACACACATTAGGCGCCTCGCCTTGGCGGGCCGTGTGCTTCCCGACGCCACTCTCCGCGGCAAGGCGGAATTCCGGTCTCATGGCGGGACCGTCCCGATCGTCACCGTTCGGGATCTTCGAGTGAGGCTTCTGCGCCCGGGTTTGCCGCCTTCCGTCGAAAGCCGCTTGCCGGACGGAGCATTGACGCGCCTGCAAGCCTGACGTCGCGTCGATGCCTTTGCTACGGGGTCGGCCCCGGCTTTCGCCGGACGTTTGCCCCGCACCACGGGTCTGACCTCTTGCCTCGAGGGCTGCACTTGGCCTTGCAGCGGCGTGACGCGTTTTCGCGCCGCGCCGTGACGAGGGTTTTCCGGAGTCTGCCGGATCCGGTCCCTCTCCGCACCCGCCTCTCCCTTTGCGCGCCGCACGGTCGAAACCGTCCGGCCTTCGGGCGGGGTCGTCCCGCCGGGAGCAGCGTGCGCGTCCTGGTCGTCGCAGTGGCAACCCATTACCCAGAGGGTAACTGCGTGGAATCGCAGCGTGAAACCCGCCGCGGCTCTCACTCGGCTTGGACGCGGTTTCTGATCGCGCCTGGCCGCACAGTTCCTGATTCGTGGGTGAACCGACCGGGCACGACCCCGGCCGGAGGAACTGGTGAAACATGCCTGCGCGATCCGGTTTCATCCGTCCCGCAGGGGATGGCGATTCCAGTCGTCGCCATCCTTTCCCCGGTTGCCCGGGATTATCCCAGCCGTGTTCTCGACGGGTTTTTCATGCCGTCGCACCGCGGCTGTTCTCTCAAGGAACACGGCGAAGATAGCCGAAGCAGGCCAAAGCCGCTCGCCGTCCCTTGGCAAACGCTGGGCCAAAATTGCGCCGCCTCCGGCCAGCGGCCCAGGCCGCGTTCCTTTTGCATCCACTTCCTGAATACACCCGGACCTCGCACCGCGCTCCGCTCGTCGCTCACTGGGTCTCGATCCAGCGCACCGCGTGGCGGATCAACGCCGTGTTGTCGTCGAGCTCGAGCTTGGCCCGGATGTGGCCGCGGTGGACATCCACCGTCTTGGTGCTGAGATTGAGCAGGCGCGCGATCTCCCGCGTGCTCTTGCCGTTGCCGACCAGCTGAAAAACTTCCATCTCCCGGTCGGTCAGGCGGGCGAACGGCGAACGGGACTGCGCCGCGCTGTGTCCGCCGAGCCCCGAGAGCAGGCTCGTGGTCATGGCCGGACTCAGGTAGATCCGACCGTCGAGCACCTGACGCACGGCATCGAGAACCCGCTCGCCCCCGGCCTCCTTCATCAGGTAGCCGCGCGCCCCCGCCCGGATGGCGCGTTCCGCGTAGAGGGCCTCGTCGTGCATCGAGAGCACCACAATCGGCATCTCGGGGCGGAGCGCATGGATGTCCTTGATCAGCTCGAGACCGCCGCGCCCCGGCAGGGTGAGGTCGGTCAGGACGATGTCCACGTCGACACGCTCCACCCGCATCAGCGCCTCGGCCACATCGCTCGCCTCCGCCGCGACGCACAGGTCGGACTGCGTTTCGATCAGCTGCTTGAGCCCGGCGCGCATGATCGGGTGATCATCCACCAACAGCACCCGCCGCCGGGTCGGAGTCGCCGGTGGATCGGATCGGCCGGGGCGTTCAGCGTCCTTTTTCATCGCCGGTCTGAAGGCTGCATTCGATCCTTACCCCAGACGCGGGCCCGGGGCAAATCCGGAAATCGGCGCCGATCGCCTCGGCCCGGTGCCGCATGATGCGCAGCCCGATGCCGGCCTCAGGGTCTCGCGCCAGCGGCAAGCCGCGGCCGTCGTCGGTGACGGTTAGCCGTACCGTGCCGCCAGCCTCCTCGAGAACAATTACGATCTCCTGTGCACCGGAGTGTCGGACGGCATTCGCAACTGCCTCTTGGGCGATGCGGAACAGGTGCATGGCCTTCGTGGCGTCGGTGACTTTAAGCCGTGACGGTCCTTCATAACGGACGGTCAGGCGACCCACGGACGTGGTCCGCCGTGCGAGATCCGCAAGGCTGGCCGGGAGACCGTCCGCATCGAGCATGAAGCCCGTGAGACCGCGTGCCAGCGAACGGGTCTGGGCAATCGCTTCCCGAAGTTGCCGGCAGACCCCTTCGGCACCCTCCGCGAGTTCGGGCTGGGACCACTGCAGGCGGCCCTTGAGGGTCTGGCACATGAACTCGATGGCGGTCAGCTGCTGCCCGAGTCCGTCGTGCAGTTCCTGGCCGATGCGCAGGTGTTCGTGTTCGCTGACCCGCAGCACCTCCTCCTCCAGGGTCTTGCGCTCGGTGATGTCGGTGCGGATCGCGAGGTACTGCGACGGCCGCCCCGCGGCGTCGAGAAAGGGAAAGATCGTTGTATCCACCCAATGATACGATCCGTCCTTGGCGCGGTTGCGGATCTCGCCGTGCCACGAGCGCCCGGCCGCAATGGTCGACCACATCTCGGCGAAGAAGCTCGTCGGGTGGCGCCGCGAGTTGACGATGCGGTGGTTCTGCCCGAGCAGCTCATCCCGGCGGTACTTGGTGATCGCGCAGAACTTGTCGTTCACATACGTGATCACGCCGTTGCCATCGGTGATCGACACAATGGAATGGTCGTCGAGGGCGGCGCGCACGTCCCTCACTTCCGCGAGGGCGCCCAGCAGCTCCGTCTGAAACACCGCAAACTCGCGCTCGAGCGCAACGATTCTTGCCCCCAGGTCGGCGTTGCTCAGACGGGTGTAATCCTCCTGCGCCACATCCAGGAGCATCGCGTTCCACCCCCGAACCGGCAAGGGGTAAACCCGGAATCCGTACGTAGGGGAATCCCCTAGATCCGATTCGCCCGGTGCCCAATTTCCCAGCGCGGCAAGGCCTGCTAGTCTGGCGCAGATGAGTATCGCTTCCTCATTGTGCGATGGCGCCAAAGCCGCAGCGGTCGGGATCCATCATCCGGAAAGCACCGCGGCCCGGTTGGCGCAATCGCAGCTGTTTCACGACTACCGGGCCGCCTTCGAGGTGGCCACGGGACTCCAGCTCGCCTTGGTCGTCCGTCCGCCCCGTCCCGATGGCCGGGGCCGCTGGAAACGACGCTCCGTCCGCGACGCAATCACCGTCGTCATCGAGCCCGACGAGCAGCATCTCGTGTCCCTGCTGCCGGTCCGGCTCGGGGAGATCACGCTCGGCTGGCTCCGGATCGGTCCCTTTGTCGCCGGGGCCAACGTCACGTCCGTACACCGTTCAGTTCCGGTCGGCAGCATCCGCCTGCCCGCCCTCGGTCCGACCGTACACCGGTCCGTGCTCCGCCTGCTCCGGGTGTTCTCGCTGCAGCTCGCCGAATCCAGCAACGAACTGCTGATCAATGAGCATCGGAACGAGCCGTGCTACGTGCAGACCGCGCGGGACTACATCGAGGCTCATCTAACGGAGACCCTGTCACTCACCGCCGTCGCCGCCGCCGTACGCGTCAGCCCGTACTATTTCTGCAAACGCTTCTTCGAAAGCACCGGACTGCATTTCACCGACTACGTGAACCGCGCCCGCGTGATCCGGGTGAAGGAGCGCCTGCTCAATCCGCACGTGCATGTCAGCGAGGCGGCCTTCGCCTCCGGTTTTCAGTCGCTCTCGCAATTCAACCGCGCCTTTCGCCGCGTGACGGGAGAGTCCCCCTCGACCTTCCGGCATCGCCTGCACGATGCCCCGGCGCTTGCCCCGTCGTCACACGCTGCCGCCTGAGTCCTCCCCTGCTGCCGACTTTGACCATGACGCCGTCCTCATCTTCCGCCCGCGGGGCCCCGCCCACACGTCCCGCCCCCGACCCGCCTCTGCTCTGGCTCCCCCTCGAGGCGGCGGCCACCCATGACCCGCCTCCGGTCGACTCGGCCAACCCGTTCCCGGCGCCGTTGCGGCCCCGCATCCTCGTCGCCGAAGACGATCCGGGGGTCATGGGCGTGGCCGCGCTCGTCCTGCACCTCTCCGGCTTCGAGGTGACGACCGCCGAGGACGGCGAGGCCGCGTGGCGGATCTACCTCGAGCAGGGCTGCGACCTGCTGCTCACCGATCACAACATGCCGCGGCTCAGCGGTCTCGAGCTGATCGCCCGGGTCCGCACGCATGGCGATCCCCTGCCCGTCATCCTCACCTCCGGCCTGCTCGATCCCTCCGACATTCCCTACCCGCTGTGCAGCCAGATCGACGCTGTGCTGGCCAAGCCGTTTTCCACCCAAGTCCTGGTCGACACCGTCCGCCGCTGTCTCCGGTCCGTCGCCACCTGATCCCTTTTCCTTCACCCTGTTTCCGCCCTTGCCGATGAACGCCCCCGCGAAGCCCCGCCCGACCTCGCCCTCCATCCATATCGCCATCCGGACCCGCAACGGTCACACCTACCGCTACGGCGCCCGCGATCTCCGCCTCGACCTGCGCGAAGGCGATGTCCGCGTGATCGAGCGCGATGGCGGCTGCTTCGTGTACTTTGACCACTGCAACCTCGCCGTGACCGATCCCGAGGGCCGAACCCTTTTTCAACTGATCCGGGGACGGCTGGACGAGGTCGCGTCGGACCTTTCGGTCGTCACTCCGGCGACCGCCTGACGCCGCGAACGGCCGGCGGCCGGGGGGACCGGTCCGATCACCCGCACCGCACACCGCATTGGGCGACGCACGTGGCGCGCGCCCTACGCGGAGAATCCGAAGCGATGCCGCTCCTCCTCGGGCTTGATATGGAGCGAGGTGCAGACGTGCTTCGCGGCCAACGCGCTCGCGGCCACCTTGACGATGCGATCGAAGTCGGGACGCGGCAGATCGGCGCCATCGTGGCGGATGGCGTGAATGCCCATGCCTCGCTCCAAGAGCTCCTGCACAAACTCTTCGCAGGCGACGGGATCGTCCGTGTAGTAGATGTGGTGTTGCGGCGGCGAGTGCCGGCGGAAGGCGACACTGTATTCGACGGAATATTTGGTGAGCATGGCAGACTCCTTTGTCCCGGAGCGGACGGCTGGATTGCCGCACCGTGCCCGGGGCTGGCCGCATCCTAGGGCATCGTCCCGTCGGCGGCTCGTCGTTTCTTGGCGGGTCCATTCCCGATCTTGCCCCCAATTTTTGGCCGGCCTTTGCCAACCCCTGCGCAGACCGCCGGCGCTTGCCGCGATACTCTGGCCGCACGGCGCGCCACCGTGCCTCCACCGCTCCCCGCCATGCCCTCGAAACAAGTCGTCTTCGGCGCTGACGCGCACGCGCGCCTGCTCGCCGGCATCAACACCCTCGCCCAGGCCGTGCGGGTCACGCTCGGTCCCAAGGCACGCACCGTCGTCCTCGAACGCAGCTTCGGGGCCCCGCTCATCGTCAACTCCGGCGTGATGGTCGCCAAGGAGATCGAATTGCCCGATCACCTCGAGAACCTCGGCGCCCAGATCGTGCGCGAGGTCGCGAGCAAGACCTCCGATGTCGCCGGCGACGGCACGACCACCGCGACCGTGCTCGGACACGCCATTGTCGTCGAGGGCATGAAGTACGTCGTCGCCGGGATGAATCCGATGGACCTCAAGCGCGGGATCGATCTCGCCGTCGAGGCCGTCATCGACCGCCTGCGTGCGCTCGCCCGACCGTGCACGACGCGCAAGGAGATCGCCCAGGTGGCCACCATCTCGGCCAACTCCGACCGTTCGATCGGCGAGCTGGTGGCCGACGCGATGGAAAAGGTCGGCAAGGACGGCACCATCACCGCCGAGGAGGGCTCCGGACTCGTGAGCGAACTCGACGTCGTCGAAGGCATGCAGTTCGACAATGGCTACCTCTCGCCCTACTTCGCCACCGCCGCGGAATCGATGGAAGCCGTGCTGGAGGATGCATGCGTGCTCATCCATGAGAAACGGATTGGCAGCCTGCAGGACCTGCTCCCGTTGCTGCAGACCGTGGCCAAGCTCGGCCGGCCGCTGCTCATCATCGCCGAGGACGTCGAGGGCGAGGCGCTCGCCGCCCTCGTGGTCAACCAGATCCGCGGTACGCTCAAGGTGTGCGCCGTCAAGGCCCCCGGCTTCGGCGACCGCCGCAAGGCCATGCTCGAGGACATCGCGGTGCTCACCGGCGGACGCTGCCTCACCGAGGATCTCGGCGTGAAACTCGAGAACGTCCAAGTCAGTGACCTCGGCCACGTCAAGCGGGCCCTCGTCAACAAGGACACCACGACCCTGATCGAGGGCGCCGGCCAAGCCTCGGCCATCCAGGCCCGCGTCAAACAGATCCGCCACGAGATTCAGGAAACCACCTCCGACTACGATCGGGAGAAACTGCAGGAGCGCCTGGCCAAGCTCGCCGGGGGCGTGGCCGTGATCAAGGTCGGCGCCGCCACCGAGACCGAACTCAAGGAGCGCAAGGCCCGCGTGGAGGACGCCCTGCACGCCACGCGCGCCGCCGTCGAGGAAGGCGTGCTTCCGGGAGGTGGTGTCGCGCTCCTGCGCGCCCGCGCCCGGCTCGGCGAGCTGCCAACTCAGAATCCGGAACAGGCGGCCGGCGTGAAGATCGTGCTGCGCGCGCTCGAGGAACCGCTGCGTCAGATCGCCGCCAACGCCGGGGTCGATCCTTCGGTGATTGTGAACCGGGTGGTTGAAGGCACGGGCAACTTCGGCTTCAATGCCGCGGTGAACGATTACGGTGACATGGTGGATTTCGGTGTGCTCGACCCGTGCAAGGTGACACGCACCGCCCTGCAGAATGCCGCATCGATCACCGGCCTCGTCCTGACCACCCAGTGCCTCGTCGCCCTGCGTCCCGAGCCTCGTCCCGCGTCCGGCGGCGCGGCCGCACCGGCTGACCTGCCCCTTTGAACCCGATGGCCGCCGCCGGCGATTTCCCTCCACCCGAGACGGCTGCCGCGGCTTCTCCTCTCGCCCGCCCCTCCACGCCCCCGCCCTTCGGCGGCTCGCTTCGCCTCGGCGCGTTCGCCGGCATCGGCGTCTTCGTGCACTGGACCTTCGGGCTGCTCATCGCGTGGATCGTCCTCGTCCACGTCAACGCGGGCCTGCCTTGGGGCGAGACGGCCGCCGGCGTCGGCTTTGTGCTCGCGCTGTTCGTCTGCGTGCTGATGCACGAGTTCGGCCACGCGCTCGCCGCCCGCCGGTACGGCATCGAAACCCGTGACATCACGCTGTTGCCGATCGGCGGACTCGCCCGCCTCGAACGCATCCCGGAAAAACCGGCCCAGGAGCTCGTCGTCGCCCTGGCCGGTCCGGCCGTCAATATCGTCATCGCCGGCGTGCTGCTGCTCATCCTCGGGCTGCTCGGCCGGCTCGACGGACGTTCCGCGTTCGATCTCGTCACCGGTTCGTTTTGGGAACGGCTGATGGCGGTCAATATCACCCTTGTCGTCTTCAACCTGCTCCCGGCCTTTCCCATGGACGGCGGCCGGGTCCTACGCGCCGTCCTCGCCTCGCGCCTCGGCCGGCGGCGGGCCACGCGCATTGCCGCAGGCGTCGGTCAGTTGCTCGCGGTTGGACTCGGATTGCTCGGCCTGCTCGGCGCCACCACGAATCCCTTCCTCGTCGTTCTGGCCCTGTTTGTCTTCTTCGGTGCGCGCACCGAGGCCCGGACGGTCGAGGCGGAGACGGCGTTTGAAGGCTTCACCGTGCGGGCCGCCATGATGACGCGGTTCCGCACGCTCGAGAGTCAGGATAGCCTCGGCACGGCGGTGGCGGCCTTGCTCGCCGGTTCGCAGCAGGATTTTCCCGTTGTCCACGCCGGGCACCTCGTCGGGCTGCTCCGGCGCAACGATCTGGTGGAGGCGCTCACCCGCGGCGATGCGTCACGTCCGATCGCCGAGGTGATGATCCGCGCGCTGCCCGCGGCGGAGATCGACGAACCCCTGCGCGAGGTCGTCACACGCATGCACGCCGGCGGCCACGCCACCCTGCCGGTCCTCGAGCAAGGCCGGCTCGCTGGGCTGCTGACCTACGAAAACATCAGCGAGTTCGTCGTGGTCCGCAACGCGCTCGGACGAGAGCGGTAGGCGTTATAAGGAGACAGGAGGCGGGAGACAGGAGGCAGGATCGGAACTTCGTTCTCGTTCTCGTAATCGTTCTCGTTCTCGGGCGTTGGGTGGGAACGGTAATTGGCCCCAAAGAGGCACAAGAGGGATCAGGACGCCGGAGACAAGCGTCGCGACAAGCGCCCGGTCGGGAGACCGGGCCTACAGGGGACCCGCGGATCGCGCTGCTAGGAGACAGGAGGCAGGAGACAGGAGGCGGGATCGGAACCTCGTTCTCGTAATCGTTCTCGTTCTCGTTCTCGTTCTCGGGCTTTGGGTGGAACGGTAATTGGCCCCAAAGAGGCACAAGAGGGATCGGGGCGCCGGATACAGGCGTCGCGACAAGCGCCCGGTCGGGAGACTGGGCCCACAAAAGGGGGCCCGCTCCAGCGGGCCGGTGGTGACCTTAGACCTTGGACGTGGAGACCTTCGACTGTCCGGGCCAACGCCGCGCCGTTACTTGCCGATGCCGGAGGCGCGGAAGCCGATGGCGCGCAGTTTCGCGAGGTCGGTGATGTTCCGGCCGTCGAAGAAGAAGGCCGGCTTCATCATGCCGTCGTAGATCTTCGCGTAGTCGAGCGTCTTGAACTCGTCCCACTCCGTCACGATCGCGAGCGCATGCGCACCTTGGGCGGCCTCGGCGGCCGACTTCGCCACGATCAGGCGCGGATTCGTCTGCCCCGCACCCAGCACGTCGCGCACGATTTCGTCCGCCGGCACCTTCGGATCGTAGACCACCACGTTGGCGTGCTCCGCGAGCAGGTCGCGGCATACGCTGATCGCCGCCGACTCGCGCGTGTCGTTGGTGTCCTTCTTGAACGCGAAGCCGAGCACGGCAATGCGCTTGTCCGCCACCGTATTGAAGAGTGCCTTCACAATGCGGCCGGCGAAGCGCTGCTTCTGCCAGTCGTTCATCTTCACCACCGACTCCCAGTACGCCGCGACCTCGGGCAGGCCGAAGTGCTGGCAGAGGTAGACGAGGTTGAGAATGTCCTTCTGGAAACACGAGCCGCCGAAGCCGACCGAGGCCTTGAGGAATTTCGGGCCGATGCGGCTGTCCTTGCCGATCGCGTTGGCCACTTCGTCGACGTCCGCGCCGGTCGCTTCGCAGAGGGCGGAGATGGAGTTGATCGAGGAGATGCGCTGCGCGAGGAAGGCGTTGGCCACGAGCTTCGAGAGCTCCGACGACCAGAGGTTGGTCGTGATGATGCGCTCGCGCGGCACCCAGCGGCCGTAGACGGAGGCGAGCTTCTCGATCGCTGCCTCACCGCCCGGCGTGCGCTCGCCGCCGATCAGCACGCGGTCGGGATTGTAGAGGTCCGCGATCGCCGTGCCCTCGGCGAGGAACTCCGGATTCGACAGCACCTCGAACTTCAGCCCGCGGGTGTTCGCGCCCAAAATGGTCTGGATCGCCTCGGCGGTCTTCACCGGGATGGTCGACTTTTCGACGATGATCTTCGGACCGGTGGCGACATCGGCGATGGTGCGGGCCACCGACTCAATGTAGCGCAGATCCGCGGCCCGGCCCGCGCCGACGCCGTACGTCTTGGTCGGGGTATTGACGGCCACGAAGATGATGTCGGCGGCGTTGATCTCCGCCGCCACGTTCGTAGAGAAGAACAGGTTGCGTCCGCGGCATTCCTTCACGACGGCGTCGAGCCCCGGCTCGTACACCGGCAGGCGGTCGGAATTCCACGCCGCGATGCGCGCGGCGTTCATGTCCACCACCGTCACCCGGATATCCGGCGCCTTTTGCGCGATCACGGCCATCGTCGGCCCACCTACGTATCCGGCTCCAATGCAGCAGATTTTCATAATTTGAAAGGACGCACCTTGCCGAACTGCGCGTCGGAAACCAAGGCGGATTTTTACGAATCCGCACGGTGGTGAGGAGGATGGGGTCTACCGGGGCGCGCGGATAGGAGGCAGGAGACCGGAGGCAGGAGACAGGATCCGGTCATGGGTCAGGGGTGATGGGTCATGGGGCTGAATCCTCGTTCTCGTAATCGTAATCGTTCTCGTTCTCGGGCGTTAGGTGGGAACGGCAATGGGCCACAAAGAGGCACAAGAGGGATCAGGAAGCCGGAGACAGACGTCGCTACCAGCGCCCGGTCGGGAGACCGGGCCTACAAAACACGCCCCGGCAGCCGCGTGGTGCAGTCCCACCCCAAACCTTTTTCACAGGAGGACGCAGAGGAAACAGAGGATGGATCCGCCCTCGGTCCTGTGTCAGGACATGGGTGACACTTTTGCCGCGAAGGTGCGGATAAACGAGGCATGAGGCTGATTCCTCGTTCTCGTAATCGTAATCGTTCTCGTTCTCGGGCTTTGGGTGGGAACGGCCATTGGCCACAAAGAGGCACAGGAGGGATCAGGACGCCGGAGACAGACGTCGCTACCAGCGCTCGGTCAGGAGACCGGGCCTACAAAAACGTACCCGACCTCCTTGTGGGTCCGCTCCAGCGGGCCGGTGACGACTTTCGACCTCCCGACCTTCGACCTTTGACTTCTTCCCGCCCCTGCCCACCTGCCGATCACCCGTTGGCGGGCCTACGAATACAGCCAATACTTTCGCGTGCCGCGCTGGAACTCCGCGGCCTGCGATTCCCAGATCGCCACCTGGCGGCGCACGTCCACCCGGGCGCCGTCGCGCACCAAGGCCTCCCACCACGCGGTTGAGCCGACGTGTTTGTTGAAAAGATCCGCCTCATTGCGGGTGGCGGCAGCAAAGGGATTGCGGGGCGACTTGGCCGCCGCGAGTTGCATCAGGTGAAACGACAGCTCCGTCGGCCGCCAGGCGTTCCAATCCGAAATCTCCACGCGGACGCCAGCGAGGGCCGAGCCGCCCGGGCCGGCGCCGGGAACCGTCTGCGGGGCGAACCGCAGGCCGGGCAAGGCGCGCCGGTTCAATTCCGCAATCAACGCCGACTGCGGGATCGCCGGGTGCGACAGCAGCCGGAACGGATACGGTGAACCGATGCCGTGCCGAAAGCCGCCGATCTGCGCCCCGAGTCCAGTCATGGCGTAACCGACCGCCGCATCGAAGGTCGGGATGTAGGGCGAGGTCGGCACCCACCGCAGCCCGGTTTGCGGCCAGAGCATGCGCCGCTGCCAGCCCTGCATGCCGACAATCGTCAGCCGCCCGCGGCGCCGCACCGCGTCGGACACCTTGAGCACGCCCGGCTCGGCCGCCGCGTAGCGCGCCAGTTCCCCGATGGTGAGGCCGTGCACGTAGGGCACGGTGAAGGCCCCGACGTAGCTCATCCAACCGGGCTCCAGCCGCGGACCCGATACCTTTTGTCCGCCCAACGGATTTGGCCGGTCGAGCACCACCACCTCGACGTTGTTCTCAAAGCAGGCCTCCATCGCGTAACGCATGCAGCTCACGTAGGTGTAGGAGCGCGCCCCGACGTCCTGCAGGTCGATCACGAGCACATCGATGCCGCGCAACATCGCCGGCGTCGGCTTCCGGTAGGGTCCGTACAACGAGTACACCGGCAACCCGGTGCGCGCATCGACCTGGTCGGGCACGGGCACGTCCGCCTTCTCATTGCCATAGATGCCGTGCTCCGGACCGAACAACGCCACCAGACGCACGCGGCGGTCGCGGCGGAGCACGTCGATCGTGCTCACGCCGAGGCGGTTGACGCCGGCCGGATGCGTGAGCAACCCCACCCGCTTGCCGAGCAAGGGCGCGAACCCCTGGCGCTCGAGCACGTCGATGCCGAGCAGCACACCGGACGACGGTCCGGGGACGGACGCCTGAGCCGGCGGAGTCGGTCGCGCGGCCGATGCCGCGGGCGCCGGCGCAGGCGCGGTCGGCGCCCGCGGTGCGCTCTTCGCCGTCGCCGGCGCCGAGGGCGTTACCGCGGTGGGACGATGCGGCGCGCGCGGGGCGCCGCCCGAACTGCCGGCGCACCCCGACCACACCACCATCATCCCCCAGGCCAACGGCAGCCACAGCCACCGCCTCGTCAAAATCTGCACTCCCATGCCGGGAGAAAGAAGGCACGGCTACGCCCGGGGTGAAGCGTAAACGACGAAAAAAACCGCACCCCCCGGCCGGGCGGTGCGGTTAAACTCTTCGCGTTCGTCCGCTCGGCCCGACCGGTTCGCTCCCGGTCAGGCCTCGCGATCGGACGGACTCAGAACTCCAGCGTGTTGGTCAGGGACCAGCTGCGGCCTTCGCGGATGGTATAGGCCGAGGCGCGCATCGGAATCACGCTCGTGGGCGTGATCGTGCCGAGCGCCCGCACCCCTTCGGGATCGACGCTGGCCGAGACCGGAATCAGGCGGTTCTTGCCGAACACGTCGTACACGTTGAGCTGGATGCGCCAGGTGATGCGGTCGGTCAGCTTGCGCCGGTAGCTGATCCAGAAGTCGGCCGCGTCGTTGGTCGGACCGTAGACCGGCGCGTCCAAGTTGATCGCGTTGGCGCCGTCGGTCCGCAGCATGGGCGCGTAGCCGATGATCGACTTGTCCTCCCAGCGGTAGGCGCCACCGATGCCGACGTCGCGCAGGCGGCCCGACTTGAAGTCGTAGCTGGTCACGAAGTTGGCGCGCCACTTCCGCACTTCCGGCTGCGTCTGGCCGTTGAGGGCGCTGAGGCGCAGCCAGTCGGGACGGAAGCTGGCGTACGGGCCGATGACGCGGCCGCCGAAGGTGTTCTGGTGCCACCAGACCGGCGCGAGACCGACGTCGGTCGTCATGTAGGCCTGGTCGACGAAGGAGGCGATGGAACGGAAGGCGGCGCCGGGCACCTCGTCGCGGACGGCTTCGGTGCGGGATGCATTCACCGTCATGCGCCAGTTGGGCGTCGGGTTGGCGATGAACTCAAACTCCCAACCCTTCGAGACGGAGTCCTCCGTGTACGCGAAGCCGGCGGGCGCCTGCGTCGAAACATTACCGTTGGCCGAGGTACCGAAGGGCGTGGTCGGCCCCATCCAAGCGGCCACGTAATCCGGGAACTTCGCGACGATCTCCTGCTCGAACGCGAACCACGCCGGGGCAATCTGGTTCTGCAGGCGGGCGACGGCCGCGGGATCCGAGCTGTAGCTGGTCCACGCGACACGGCCGGAGCGGAAGTCGCGCATCATGTTGGCGGTGAAGCCGAGCGTCTGCTCGAGGGCCCACATGTTGCCGATCGAGCCGGTGGAGCTCGCGTTGGTCATGCGGGTTTCGAACCGGGTCGCGCGGAAGGCGAACTTCTCGTCCTTGGTCGCGATCAGCGCGCTGTACTCGTCCGTCTCGCCGGCGGGCGGCGCGAGCGGGCGGCGGAAGGCGTCGATGCGGCCGGCGAGCGGCGAGAAGTTCTCACCGCGGTTGTAGTACACGCTGACGTTGACCGGCAGGATGTCGGCGTCGCCCAGGAGGCGGTTGACGTGCGCGGCCACGCTCCAGTTGCGCGTGGTGGTCTCGAGGTTGACGATCGTGCCCGCGGGATTCGAGAGGTTGTAGCGCGCCGGATCGAGGTCGGCGCTCCGTGTATCCGGACGCCCATTACCTGCGCGGTGGGAGGTCTCGAAGCGGTAGGACCGAGCCTTGTCCTTGCGGTAGCCGTAGGTGCCGATGATCGAACGGTTCCAGAAGTAGCCCTGCCAGACGCCCGTGACCGACTCGACGTTGAACTTGCTGAGCTGGGCGGAGGCGGTGAGGTAGTCGCGGGCGCTCATGCCGTTGACCGTGTCGGGCGAGAAGAACGTCACCATGTTGACGTCGCGCGTCGTCCAGCCGCGGTAGTTGGCCGGATTGCTCGCCTGGGTGAGGCGGGTGGCGCTGGTGTCGTAGGGATCCGGGCTCTGCCAGAAGTCCCCGGGGTTGACCGAGGCCGGGGCGATCCAGGTGTTGTCGAAGTAGCGTACGGGCATGATGCCGCCCTCGCGGTTCATGAACGTGCTCGTCATCGTCGAAATGCCGGCACCGGAGGCGGAGTCGCGGCCGCGGAGATCGCCGCTGAGGTAGTGGCGGAAGGCAGTGTTGATGCCGCCGCCTTCGAGGAAGGCCTCGTCGGTGAAGTACGAGAGGGACTGCGGATCGAGGTTCCAGCCCTTGATGCGGCGGTCATCGCGCTTCTGGCTCTCTTCGCTGATCGAGCCGGTCAGGCGGTGCTCGCCGAGCAGGCGGGCAAAGAAGCCGGAGCGGCCGCGGGAGAAGTCGTGCTGGCCGAAGACCTGCGCGCGCCAGGCGTCACGGTCGGACACGCGGGTCGCGTTGGTGTCGCGCAGCTCCTCCTCGATGAAGGCGCGGCCGACGTTGGCGTTGGGCGTGCCGTCGAGGTTGTGGGTGTTCACGTCGATCATGACGCGGTTCTGCCAGCCGAGCGCGGCCCACTGGCCGCCGTCGAGCCGCTGCTGGAAGGCAGTCAGGTTGTAGCCGAGCCGGTCGCCGAAGAAGGTCTGGGTCAGGCCGACGTCGAACACATCCCAGTCGGTCCACTCCGCCTTGTTGTCACCGTCCATCAGGCGATTGTAGAAATCGAAGGTGGTCGGATCGGTGATCGTGTCCGGCAGGTAGCCGCCGAAGCCGGCGAAGGGCAGGCCGGCCGCCGCTGCCCATTCGTCGAAGCGACGGAGGCCGAGGCGGCTGTAGGAATTGCTCTGCGGGAACGGACCGTCGCCGCCGGTGGCCTGAACGGAGTTGATGATGGTGCCATCGGGGCGCCGCGCGAGGTAGCGGGAGGGCGTGGTGAACCCAAGCGCGCCGGTCGTGGGTTCGACGACGAGGGCGGCGGAGCGGTAGCCGCCCAGGGACGGAATGAAGAACGCGGTCTGGTTGCGGTCAGTCTCGCGGCGGGACGTCAGCGGGTTGAACGTGCGACGGTCGAGTCCGCCCTCGCTCAGCGGCGCCCACCAGGCAGTGATCTGGTCGAGCGGGGCGAGGATGCGCGGTCGGTTCGAGTCGATCGTGCCGCGCTCGTAGTTGCCGGAGATCTCGAACGTCATGTCGTTCCGGTTGAGCGCGGCCGGACGGTAGCGCAGCGCGCCGGCGAAGCGCTTGTCGTCGGAAAACGCGGGCTCCTGGCGGAACTTCTGCTCGTTGTGCAGCACGCCGATGCGTGCCGCGAGCTGCTTGTCGAGGAACGTGCGGTTGTAATCCAGCGTGCCGCGCAGGCTGCCGAACTGGTCGATGCGCGCCGACGCGGAGCCGCGGTTGCGGAACTCGGCCTGGTTGATCGTGGCGTTCACGACGCCGGCCGGACTGCCGAGGCCAAAGAGAATCGCATTCGGGCCACGCTGCAGGTCGACGCGGGAGACGGTGTAGCCGTCCCAGGGGATGTCGGAGAGGAAGTAATTGCGCGTGTTGTCGGCGCTGGTGAGGCCGCGCACGCGGGTGTTGGCGCTCGGGTTGGCGAAGAGCGAGAGCTCGTTCGTGTTCTGGGTGGAGACGTTGACGCCACCGGAGAAGCTGCCGCGCGGACCACCGACCTCCGTATTCAACGCATAGAGGAGCGCGCTCTCGTTGTCGGTCGCGCCGACGTCACGAAGGAACTCCTCCGTCATGACCGAGATCGACGATCCGATGTCGGCCAGGTTGGTGCGGATGCGCGTGCCGGCCAGCGTGCTCGCGGCCTGGTAGCCGCGGTCGCGGGAGGCATCGACGGTGAACGGACTGAGGACGACCGTGTCTTGCTGCGCCTCCGGGGAGGACGGAGCCGGCGCCCCGGGTTGGGCGGACGCCGGCGCCGTCGGTTGAGCGGACGCGGGCGGACTCAGGACAAGGCCGATGGCCAGGGCCAGCGGCGGGACAGGACGAAGCAATCGGGCGGTTGCTTTCATACGCATGACGGATGACTGACGTGGTGTTGGGGTGGCCGCCCTGCGACGCGCAGGCCGGCGATTCTCGGGGTGAGAGCGATCGTCCGCAGGCTGCGCCCGACGCCCTTTGCCGGTCAAAAGCGTGGGAGTTCGTCCCGTTGCATAATTTGCGGTCAAAACGGGTCCGCCGACGGGTCCGCGCGAGCGCCGGCGGTGGACACGGCACGCTTGACGGCGCCCGACCGGCTCCGCTTTCTCGCCCCACTCCGTACCTGCGATGCCTCCCCGCGTCTCCATGGCCGACATCGCGCGGCGCGCCGGCTGTCACAAGTCGACCGTCTCGCTGGCCCTGAAAAAGCACCCTGCACTCTCCCAGGCCACCGGCGACCGCATCCGGGCACTGGCGAAGGAGATGGGCTACATCCCCGACGCGAGCCTGTCGCTCATTGCCTCCCACCGCTGGAACACCTCGGCCCCGCGCGGCCACACCGGCGTGGTGATCGGGCTCCTGGTCAACCGGGGCCGGCCCTCCGCCAACCTCGACCGGATCTACCCGGCGGCGGCCGCCGCCGCGGCGAGCCACGGCTTCATGACCGAGCGGATCCACCTCGACGACTACCGGAACGCCAAGGCGGCGACGCGCGTGCTCTACAACCGCGGCATCCGCGGCCTGCTCCTGCCCCCGTTCTGGCCGGAGGAGGACATGGCAGCGCTGGACTGGTCGGTGTTCACCCCGGTGTGTTGCGGCTTCGGCTGGCGCAGCCTGCCGGCGCACACCGTGACGTTCGACTGGTTCCGCGCCACCCAACTGGCCTGGCGCAAGGTGGCCGAACGCGGCTACCGGCGGATCGGCGCCGCCGTGTTCTGCCATCGGCCGCCTGCCGAGGATGATTTCTTCCGGATCGGCGCGAGCCAGGCCGAACAAGCCCTGCTGCTTCCGCCGTCCAGCCATGTGCCCGTGCTGACCTGCGAGCATTACGACAAGGCCGCCTTCCTGAAATGGCTGGAGCAGCACCGGCCCGACGCGGTGATCGGCTTTTCCGATGGTCCCTACTACTGGGCGCGCGATGCCGGCCATCGCATTCCGGAACAGCTTGGCTACGCCTCCCTTAACGTCGCCTCCCCCCTGCTCACGGGCATGCCGCACCCGCTCGAGGATGTCGGCGCCGCCGCCGCCGAGTACCTCATCACGCTCCTGCACGGCAACGAGCTCGGACTGCCCGCCCATCCGCGGACGTTGCTGGTCGAACCCACGTGGAACGAGGGCCCCAGCCTGCCCGACCGGCGTTGAGCGCCGGCCGATTTCGCTTTCCAGACTGCATCCTTGCCGGCCTGATCGGACGTAGTCACGCCATCGTCGCGCACCATGAATCCGGCGTTCCGCAGCTCCTCCCACCTGAGCATGACCGAATCGTTGGCCGAAGCGCTGCCCGGCAGCCCGACCACCGACGCGGTCTTTGCCGCGTGGCATCGCCTGATGACGAAAGCCGGGTTTCGCTACTGGGCCTACCTGGCCTTCGATGACCAGCGGCGCCCGATCATCCGCAGCAGTTACCCGGCCGTCTGGCTGAAGCGGTATTCAGAGGAAAACTACTTGTCGCTCGATCCCGTCGTCGACGAGGCCAAGACCTCGCGGGTGCCCTACCTCTGGCACGAGGCGGCGGCCAAGGTCCGGCTGAACCGCCGGCAGCAGCAGTTTTTCGACGAGGCCGGGGAGTTCGGCCTGACGGTCGGCGCCGGCATCCCGACCTGGAACCCAGTCGGTCGGCAGGGGCTGGTCAGCCTGGTGCCCGACCTGCGGCGCGGAGCCGACTTCGGGCTGTTTTATCGTCAGACCAAGATCGACCTGCTCGCGGCGGCGAACCTGTTGCACGCCCAGATCTCGCGGCTGCGCAACCCGATCGATCCCGCCTCGGTGCACCTGACGCCCCGCGAACGCGACTGCCTCGACCTTTTGCTCCAGGGCCTCCCGACGTCGGTCATCGCCCGGCGGCTCGGCCTGACCGCGCGCGGGGTGCAGTTTCACGTCGAGAACATCAAGGCCAAGTACGGGGTGAAAACCCGCCTGCAGCTGCTCGCACGTTTCGTGTGACGGATGGGCCAAACGCCCCACCTGTCAGTTTCAACAGTATCGGCACCCGTTCGGTTCGGCTAGGGTGTCTCCTTCCCATCGGAGCATCCGCCACCGAACTCGACCGCCTTTCACCCACGCATGAAACCTTTCGCTCCTGTCGCCGCCGCCCTCGCCTGTGTCTCGCTCTGGGTTGCACCTGTCTCGGCCCAGCGGTCCGCGAACTACGTTTTTCCCGAGGCGCACTTTGACGAGGCCGCGGTTGCACGGCAGCTGGCCCCCGGTGGCCCGACGACCTTGCGCGGAAAAGTCGTCCGCACCCGCGGCCGCGCGATCTTCAAACGCGAGGCCCAGGCCGCCGCCGTCGGTACGGAGATCGTGCTCTGGCCCTACACACCCTATTTCGAGGAGTTCCTCGCCCTGCGCAAAAAGCACAAGGACGGCCGCAAGCGCGTGGTGCTCTCACCCGAAGCCTTCTCCTACCGCATCGTCGCGCGGGTCACGGGCGAAGGCGGCACGTTCGAGATTCCGGGCCTGCGGCCGGGCAAATACTACATGGAACACCGGCTGCACTACACCGGCTCCAACGTGCGCGACGTCCCCGTCGGCACCCAGACGATCTTCAGCAATCAAGGCATCGTCGGCCAGCACACCGTCTATGCCCAGGAGCGTTACTACTTCCCGACCTCCCAGCTCTCCTCCGCGATCATCACGATCAATCCCGGCGACACGATCGTTCAGGCGCAGATCGACTGAGTACCGATCTCTCGACCCGGAAGCCCTATGACACGTTCGAAGCTTTTCTCCGTTCGCGCCGCCCTGGCCGCGTGTACCGTTTGCGCGACCGTCTTCACAATCACCCCGCGCGTCGCCGCCGCCGACATCCGACTCTCCGGCCTGCTCGCCCGCGCCGTGGAGGGCCAATGGCCCGACTTCAACGAAGACGGTCGTCTCCAGCCGAACGAAGCGGCGGCCACCACGCGGATCGAGATCAGCGGACGGCACATCGCGGATCTCTCCGACCTGAAGTTTTTCCCGAACCTGGAAATCCTCGGGATCTACGGCAACGACGCCATCACCCGTCTCGACGTTTCCCCGTTTCCCCGGCTCCTCAGCCTGCGTATCGACAGTTGCAAGCAGCTCGATCAGATCGACGGTCTTTCCTCCTGCCTTCGACTTGAGGAGATCACGATCACCTGGACCGGGCTCCTGTCGATCGACGTCCGCGGACTGAAGGCGCTGCAGGTGCTGGACGTTCAGAACAACAAGCTGGAATCGATCATCACCACCGGTCTCACCGACCTCACGATTCTTTCCGACCGAAACCCGCTCACCGGACGCACCATTGACGAGGCGCGCGCGGCCGCTCGGGTGCTCGATTTCTCCGACAACCCCGCCCTCTTCGCCATGCTCAGCAAGGACAGCTCGGTCGATTCCGAAGGTGACGATCTCATCACGAGCGGGGAAGCCGATCGGGTGACCGATCTCAACCTGAACGGTGACACGCTCAGCAGCCTCAAAGGTCTCGAACGGTTCAAGAACCTCAAGCGCCTCTATGTGCTCGATGTTCGCATGGAGACGATCGACCTCCGGGCGTTGCCTGCGCTCGAAGAACTTGAACTCCGCCTGGCCAACCTCGATGAACGCCCCGTCAACCCGCTCAAGCACCTCACCGTCGTCGGCAGTCCGACCCTGCAGCGCTTCGAGCTTTCCGAAAGTGCCCTTGAGTCACTCACGCTGAGTGACCTCCCCGCCCTGCGCGAGATTCGCGCCGAGCACGTCGCGCGCGTGAAGAAACTCCACCTCCAAGGCCTGCCCCGGCTCACCCACCTCGCCGCCAAGGAGAACCCGTTGACCGAGCTTTCGCTCGAGGGCCTGACCCAGCTTGAAGTGCTCGAACTCTACCAAGCCTCACTCCCCCGGCTCGACCTGCGTGGCTGCCCTCAACTCAAGACCTTGACCGCCACCGACAGCGGAATCCGCGAGCTCGTCTTCGACACTCTGCCCCATCTCGAACGAGCCATCCTCTCGCGCAACGAGCTCACGCGGCTCGATTTCACCGGCATCCCGCACCTGCGCCACCTCGATCTCGACGAAAACCCGCTCGTCTCCCTCAGCGTCTTCGGCCTCCGCCACCTTGAGACCCTCCACGCCAACTCCGCCTCGTACGCGAAGCAGCGCGCACCCACCTTGACGCACCTCAATCTCGGCGGCACCGTCAGCCTGCAGGCGTTTTCCTGGTGACTCGATTCAGACCTAACGAAGCGGATCGGACGGCTCCATGAAAGCCGTCGTCCAGGACCGCTACGGCGAGCCGGAGCAGGTGCTGCGCATCGCAGAGGTGCCGCAGCCCGAACCGGGTGAGAACGACGTGCTCGTACGCGTGTGCGCCACCTCGGTGCACGCCGACGTGTGGCACGCCGTGACCGGCCGGCCGGCCCTCCTGCGGCTGATGGGCAGCGGCGTGATCCGTCCCCGGCAACGCATCCCGGGCACCGATGTTTCGGGCGAGGTGGTTGCGGTGGGACGAAACGTGACCCGCTTTCGTGCGGGCGACGCGGTCTTCGGCGCCACCCAACGCAGCAACCTCTGGAAAAACGGAGGCGCCTTCGCCGACACCGTGGCTGCGCCGCAGGACGGTCTGGCCCTCAAGCCCACCACCGTGTCCCACGCGCACGCCGTTGCCGTGGCCACGCCCGGCCTGATCGCCCTCAGCAATCTGCAGCCCCCGTGCGCGATCCAGGCTGGTTGGAACGTGCTGGTGAACGGCGCTGCCGGCGCCCTCGGGTCGACCCTCGTGCAACTCGCGAAGGCACAGGGCGCGCGCGTGACCGCGGTGGATTTTCCGGCCAAGCACGCGTTCCTCACCCAACTCGGCGCCGACGACGTGCAGGCGCCCGGCTACGAGCGCCTGCCGCCGCCCAGCAAACGTTTCGACCTCATCGTGGACGTGGCGTCGACGCTGTCGTTTTCCGACGTCACGCCCCGGCTCACGCCCGAAGGGAAGTACGTGTTCATTGGACATGATCACTACGGCCGGCTTGGCCGACGTTGGCTCGGCACGCTGCCCTCGTATTTCGCCCTCGCGGTGCGCGGCGCCTTCTCGCCCCACCTGCCGCCCCTGATTCATTCGGAGGTGGAACCGCGGATGGCGATGGAGGAGCTGCGTCGCCGGCTGGAAACCCGCCAGCTCACGCCCGTGATCGACCGCACCTATCCGCTGGCCGAAGCCGCCGCCGCGCTCCGCTACCTCGCCTCCGGATCTGCCTGCGGCCGCATCGTGCTCGTGCCGTAGCCGGTGGACGCGGCGCGTGCTCGAGCGCATCCGCCCATCACGATCGCCGCGTCGCCCAAGGTAGGGACGGCTCTCCGAGCCGTCCGCCAGGCGCCAACCCGGCGGTTTCGGAGAAACCGCCCTACCCTCCGACCCAGGTGGACGCGCGGGTCCCTCCGCGCGTGGCTTGGGTACGTGATCGAAAGCGAAACGGCCCACGCATGGGCCCTTCATCCTCCGCAGCGGGTGCAGGGACGCACCCGCCCACCGGCAGGCGCGTGGCGCAGTTCCGCCCCAAACCTTTTTCACAGGAGGACGCAGAGGAAACAGAGGATTGATCGGGTCATGGGTCAGGGGTGATGGGGCTGAATCCTCGTTCTCGTTCTCGTAATCGTTCTCGTTCTCGGGCTTTGGGCGGGAACGGCACTTGGCCACAAAGAGGCACAAGAGGGATCAGGACGTCTGAGACAAACATCGCTACCAGCGCCCGGTCGGAAGACCGGGCCTACAAGAACGCCCTCGCCCATCACGATCGCCGCGGCGCCCACGGTAGGGACGGCTCTCCGAGCCGTCCGCCGGGCCCACCACGAACACCACACAACCCCGGCGGTTTCGGAGAAACCGCCCTACCCTACGACCCCAGGTGGACGCGCGGGTCCCTCCGCGCGTGGCTTGGGTACGTGATCGAAAGCGAAACGGCCCACGCATGGGCCCTTCATCCTCCGCAGCGGGTGCAGGGACGCACCCGCCCACCGGCAAGGGCCCGCTCCCGCGGGCCGGTGACGACCTTCGACCTTCCGACCTTCGACGTTCGACCCCTCAGCACGCTGTCGCGCGGACCGAGCTTGCCCTCTGGTCGCCGCCGTGTTCGATCCGTTCACGCGTATGAAGACACCGCTGACGTGGCCGTATGGCCTCTGGCTGGTTCTCGGCCTCGCACTCTCGGCCGGCGGACGCGCGGCGGCGGCCGAAGAAGACATGAGCGATGGTCCGGCGCGATTTCATGCGGTGGACGGCTGGCGCGGGACGATTGTGGCCAGCGCGAAACCGAACCCGGACCAGAAGGCCCAGGTCAAGGAGATCTACACGAAGGCTGGCTTCACCCATTGGAACTGGGATTGGAGCATCTACCAGTACGTGGAGTTCACCGTCACGGAGTTCGAAGACTCCCCCGCAACCTGGACGGGCAAGATCACCCACTCCGAGTACGAAGGATCGCTGACCTTCGCCTCTGAGATTCCGCAGATTCTCACCTACAACTACGGCGACGGCCGGGTGGTGAAACGAGACATGCAGGGCTACACCCGGGAGTCACGGGAGGCGGAAACCCATGGACCCCTTAAATACGACTATGACGGACGGATCAGTCTGAACTTCCATCGTGAGCGGGGCTGGTCAGTCAAGTTTGACTCAGGATCGATCCAAACCGAAGTGAGGCATCGGATGGACGCACGTCGTGCGGCGGAATACGACGACAGTCCGGGAGGGCCCATCTTTCGTTGGGAGGACGAAAAGTGGCTGCGCACTCATAACGTGTTCTTCTCCGGGTTGGGCTCAACGGAGACCCTGCCTTACCCGAAGCAGGGCATGATCCTGTTTGCCTCCGAACAGGAATCGTCCTCGAGCAATATCTCATCGGAGAGCGTTTACTCGACGTGGGACTACACCGTCTACCTGGAGCCGCTTTCCCTCGAAGAGCTGCGGCTGGAGATCGACGAGCCGGCCGGATACGCGGACTGGCGCCCGGAGACGACGCCCGACTGCACCGCCGGGCCGCCCTTGGTGGTCACCGCGCGGGTGAAGAACGCCAAGGGTGGCGTCCCGAAGACCAAGGTGGAGCGTTTCGTCTGGGAACTCGTGGGCACCTCCCGCGAACCCGGCGTCGCGCTGAACTACCCCGTCGGAGCGGACGACCGTCGCTTTGACCTCGATCTCGGGGCGGACGGCGCCTTTTTCGAACTCAGCAACGAAAACCAAACGATGACCCGGGCCGTCCGGGAAGGTCACGAGGACACCGTGAAGGTGGTGCCCTTCGATTTTGGCGGCTGGTCCACGTTGCAGGTCACCGCCATCATGGCCGACGGCCGGCGGGTGCAGGGCAAACTCAAGGGACAAGCGAGCCCCGGCCTGCGCGTGCCCAAACGCGCTCCGGGCTCGCACATCGCCGACGGCTGGAAGTCGCAGCACAAAGGCGGGGCCGACAACCTCGACGATGAGCAGGTCGCGGGACAGGACGCGAACGGCGACGGCTTCTCGCTCTACGAGGAGTACCGCGGCTGGATCGTGAACCGCATGCATGTCGGAGGCGACCCGGACCGGAAGGATTTCTTCGTGCTCAATCTGATCGGCGCCGACGCCGATGCCGGCATCGCCCTGTTCGAACAGGTGTCACAGGTGCGGGTGCATGACCGCCTTCGCCGTTCGGAAATGTCGCAGGAGACCCGCCTCATGAACGGCAACCGGCACCGCGGCGCGCAGGTCGTCAAACAGCACGGGGTCTGGATCAAGGCTTACCCCAGCAAGGCCGCCCTCGGTAATGGCGGCGCCAACACCGTCATGTTGAAGGAAAAGGTCGCCGGACGCCCGGGCCTCGTAAAAAGCATCGGCCTCCTTTCCCGAACCGACAAGGACAGTGACTTCACCAAACCCTTTAACCTCGCGCCGCAGGATCTCGCCGGCGCCTACGATCGCGCGATCGCCCATGAGCTGCTGCACAGTGTAGGCGTGGAACACCACGGCGAAGGCGACTACAACTTCATCGTCGGCTATGTTTCGACGCGCGACCCCAGCAACAAACTCGGTCGGCCCTACTACGGCAATTCGCTCGACACGCCCGTCGATCTGCGCACCGAGGACGGCGAAGACGTCGCCCAACGGGACGTCGCCGAGTACGAGGCCTTCCGAAAGTTCAACGACCTCCTGATGCGGGAGCGGTTCCTCAACGACGGAGCCGATTACATCAAGCGCAACGGAGCCGACTACAATCCGCTGTTTGGCACGCCCGAAGCCTACGCCGACTATCACATGGAGATCCTGCTCGTGTACTGCTTCATGAACATCCACGGCATCGTCGGGGTGGAGGGGGGCGAGCACTCCGGCGCCGAGGACTGTTTGATGCGCTACTACTTCGCGAAGTTCTACGAATCCAAGCAGCCGGCCACGATCGGGAACAAACAGTACTACCTCAGCGCCGAAGGCACCGAACGCATCGGCGTGAGCCTTTGCCGTGACCAGACCGGCACGGGGGTAAACGATCCCGGACGTTCGCCCCAATCGCGCTACGGCGCCGCGGCCCAAGGCAACTGCTTCTCCCAGATCTGTCCGAACGACGCGGTGCCGCCGCGCGCCACCCCATGATCTGCGGCCTCTTCCGTGCGCTCCTGGGCGCGAGCCTCGTCGGCCTGATGCTGGCCCTCGCCTCCGCGGCCGAGTCCCCCGGCCCGCAGGTTTCCGTCTCGTTGCGCGGCGTGGCGGACGAAAGCCTGACGCAGGGCGAGCCCTGGCGCGTCTTCGTGCGGCTGGATCGTCCCCGGGGGAGTCAGCAGACGTTCCTTCTCGCGCCGGCCACCGGCACCTGGGCGGACGCCGTCGAGGTGGCGTTATATCCAGCGAATGGAGCCACGCCGGTTGCCCGCGCTTCCGCCGTTGGAAAACCCGAGGCGGCCACCGCCAGGCTGGATCACGCGCACGTCGCCGGAGGCATCTGGCGCTTTTCCCCGGAAGTCATGGCGACCGTGGCGCCCGGCGCGTATCGGCTGCTCGTGTGGGTGAAGATCGAACGCGGCACCGGATGGGTGGGTGTCGCCGAGTCGGACGAGATCCCGCTGACGGTGGTGCCCGCCTCGCCCGAACCGTCGGCCACGACGCTCGTGAACCGGGCGCAGGACCTTCTGTTGCTCGATCAGCTTCAGCCCGCCGCGGCCACGGTGGATGCCGCCTTGAAGCGCACTCCGCGCGATGACGCCTTGCTGCGCGTGCGCGCGCTGATCGCCGAGAAGGCGGGCAATCCTTACGCGGCCCTGCTCTGCCTGAACGCGGCCCGGCTGGCCTCGCCCGATCTCCCCACCCGGCAGCCGCCCGTCGAAGACGGCGCGATGTTGGCCCGGTTGGAAAAGCAGCGCGCCACCGTCACCGCCGCGCCGCCCACCTGGACCTGGCCGCCGACCGAGGTTGTCACGGCGCTGGCCCAGGATCCGAAGACGTTTCCCTTCTTTCCCGCGCTCCCGCCCGAGCGCGCGGCCGGTGGCAGCCCGATCGCTGCTGCGCCGCCGGCAGTGCAACCCACGGCGGCCGCGCCGGCCCCCTCACCTGCCCCGATCCTCCCGGCATCTTCGCCCGCGCCCTCCACGCCGTCGCCAGCCGCAACGCCCGCACCCACGGTCCCGTCCGGACCTGCGCCCGGCAGCCTCGTGCCGGCGGCGGATTTGAACGATGCGGCTATCGCCGCCGATTCGGCCGGGCAATGGGCCGCGGGAGCCTCGGCCGGGTCGCAGTACACCTCGCCCAACTACGCGGCGGACAAGATGACGGGCGCTCCCGACGTGCCGCAGCCCGGCGACCACGTGAACGCCTGGTGTCCGGCGAAGTCCACTGGGATGGAATGGTGTCAGGTCACCTTCGCTCAACCGGTCTTCGCCACGGAAGTCCGTGTGCGCCAAACCAACGCCCCCGGGTCGATCATCAAAGTGGAAGCGATCGCGACCGATGGTGTGACCCATGTGTGGTGGGAAGGCACTGATCCGGCCAAACCGCCCACGACCGCCCACCTCGCCTGGTTCGCGGTCCGCGTCCCGCGCACCCCCTACCGCGTCACCGCCATCCGCCTCACGCTGAACCTGGAGTCGACCGCTGGCTGGGAAGAAATCGACGCCGTGCAGCTCGTGGGTGCCCGCGAGTAGTCGCCCGGCCGATACCGGGCGCCCGCAGCCTGACCCCGACGCGAGATCGCGCGTGCAAGTCTGCACGTCCCCAAAGGTAGGGACGGCTCTCCGAGCCGTCCGTCAGGCGCAACCCCGGCGGTTTCGGAGAAACCGCCCTACCCTCCGACCCAGGTGGACGCGCGGGTCCCTCCGCGCGTGGCTTGGGTACGTGATCGAAAGCGAAACGACCCGCGCATGGGCCCGTCCGCCTTCGCAGCGGGTGCAGGGACGCACCCGCCCACCGTTAAGGGCCCGCTCCCGCAGGCCGCTGACGACCGTCGACCTTCAGACCTTCGACGTTGGACGCGCTACCGTCCCTGTAGGCCGCGTGTCCCCACGCGGCGCGCCCGGTCAGGAGACCGGGCCTACAAGAACGCCCCGGCAGACGCGTGGCACAGTTCCGACCCAAACCTTTTTCACAGGAGGGCGCAGAGGAAACAGAGGATGGATCCGGTCCTATGGGCCTTCAGACCTTCGACGTTTCGCCACCTCATGTGGACACGCGGGTCCCTGCGCGCGTGGTTCGTCCCACCTTACACCCAATCAACCGCCAACAGGCTGTCGCCTTGGAGCGACAGCGCTGCGGTGTCACCCGCGGCCGGCGCCGGTGTCGGGGTGGCGGGCGCCATGTAGGATACTCAAGAACTGAACGGTATCGGCGACCACCCGATAACGAATCAGGTACGGAAAGCGTTCGAGCTGAAGACGTCGAATGCCGCCACTCCGTTCGGGCCAGCGAGTCGGAGCCGCCATGATGACTTCAACTGCGGCTTCAGCGGCATCAATAAATTCACCGCCCAGCCCGCGGCACTGTTTCTCGTAGTAGAGAGCCGCGGAAATGAGGTCGGTCTCGAACTCGGGATGGTACCAGCGATTCACCCGAGCGCGGCACGAGCGTTGCGAAACACGTCCGTATGCGACTTGGGCTGAACTTTGCCAGACTCGAGTTCATGGGCACGGGCCAAAGCGGAGAGATCGGCAATCGCCTCGTCATTTCCCCCCAAGCTCTTCCAAAGCGCAGCGGTCACATCGAGACGATCACGCTCGGGCAAGTGAAGGGCGGCGTCGGTGATCTGCTGGGGGGAGAGAACCATGCATAGATCGTGGCGAAAATCCCCATCCGGTCAATCCAGTGTCGCCGGCCAACTCGGTCTGCAAGCGCCCACGCGGGCCCGTCCGCCTCCGCAGCGGGCGCAGGGACGCACCCGCCCACCGTTAAGGGCCTGCTCCCGCAGGCCGCTGACGACCTTCGACCTCCCGACCTTCGACGTGGGACGTGCTACCGTCCCTGTAGGCCGCGTGTCCCCACGCGGCGCGCCCGGTCGGGAGACCGGGCCTACAAAAACGTCCCGGCAGGCGCGTGGCACAGTTCCGACCCAAACCTTTTCACAGGAGGACACAGAGAAAACAGAGGATGGATCCGACCTATGGGCCTTTCGACCCATCACCCATGACCAAGAACCCATCACCATTTACCCATTATCCGCCCACCTCTAAGGGCCTGCTCCAGCAGGCCGGTAGTGACCTTCGACCTCCCGACCATCGACCTTTGACGTATCGCTACCCCGGGCAGACGCCCAGGTCCCTCCGCGCGTGGTTCGGGACGCAGTCGCAGGCAAAACGGTCCGCATCGCCCGTCCGCCTCGGCAGCGACTAGCTGTTCACCGTTCTCCGAGGGAATGTAACCTGTAACGGCAAGACCCCTTCCGGCCCTTCCTTGCCGTTCCCCATGATCGGCCGAAATCCGCAAGTCGGATCCGTTCCAAAGAAAAAGGCGTGCGCCGATGAACAGCGTACGCCCGGGCTCACGCGAGGACGCCGCGCGAGGCATGCCGAGGGGATGTCCCTAGAATGACATTCTCAAGCGAGCGGTGACCTCGCGCGGAGAGCCGCGGTAGACTCCGCGATGGTACTCCTTGTCGAAGGCGTTCGCGACCACGATTCCCGCGCCGATCTTCTGACCCGCCCAGTCGAAGGTGTAGTCGACGCTGAAGCGGGCCAGCGTGTAGGACGGGGCGTAGGCGCGGTCGGAGGCGAAGGTGGAGATCGACACCTGGTCAACATGGGACACGCCGGCACCGAGCGAGAGGCCGTTGAAGGCCCCTTCGTTGAAGGCGTATCGGGTCCACAACGACACCTTGTGCTCGGGCGAGTTCAGCGAACGGGTTCCCACCTGGTTCGGCTGGTTCGGATTGGTGATGCTCGGATTGGCGGAGATCTCGGCCGTGGGCAGGTAACCGTAGGCGAAGATCAGACCCAGGTTGGCGGTCGGCTGGTAGGTCAGCTCGACATCGACGCCGCGACTGGTGCGTTCGCCGCCGAAGAGATACCACCGCACGTTGTTGCTCGGATCGGCATCGAGGTTCCGCGGATCCTGTTCGGTGCGGACCTCGTCGGTGATGCGGAAGTCGTTTCGGCGGATCGTCTCGTAGTAGGCGATGCTGCCGGAAAGGCGGCCTTCGAGCAGGCCGAACTTCACCCCGATGTCGAAGCCCTCACCCTCGCGGGCCGGCGACGGATTCGCGCTGCGGTCGGCGCGAACGTCCGACTGCGCACCGAGACCGTCGATGACCGGCTGGTTGGGCTCGAACGACCGGCTGGTGCCCGCGAAGAGAACGATGTCGGGCGTGACGGCCCAGGATATGCCGGCCATCGGCACAACCTTGTCGGCCTTCACGTCAAAGTTCTGGTAACGTTCCAGGCGCGCCCCCACGAGCGTGCCGAGGCGTCCGTCGAAAAGTTCGAGCACGTGGGAGCCGTAGATCCCCTCCTCGACGTTGTCGTTCGGCGCCGTAAAGGCGCCCACGAACGGATCGTCGGCCACGACGTCGGCGAGGGAGAAGTAGGGATCGGTGTCGGGATTCCAGCCCGCCGTCACGATGCTGCCCGCGGACCGCCGGATGTCGTCGGGCCGCAGCGAGAGCAGGCGTCCGGCCGTGAAGACGAACTGGTCGTCGAAACGCCGTCCGCCGACCAGCACCGTGTGCCGCGTCGGCCCCACGTCGAAGTTCGAGGTGAGTTCGACCGTGTAGGTCGTGGCGTCGTTCGTGGCGCGTTGGCGAAGCACGTTGAAGCGAAATACGCGGTCGGCCCAGATACGGTCGGCGTCGACGGAGTAGAGGTTCTCGCGCTCGAGGTCGAAATGCGACACGGCCACCCTCGCCGCGAAGTGACGCCCGAGGTTCAGCGTGGCGTCGACGCCGTACAGGAACATGTCCTGATCGTTGAACGAACCCCGGCCAGCGGCGTTGTAGTCGTGACCGAAACGCGTGTCCGAGGAAGTGACCCCGACCCGCCGCTCCGGGTAGAAGCTCCAGAAGCGCGGATCGGTGCGGTCCACGCCCGCGGCGAGGGCGAAGGCGTCGCGGGTGTCGTTCGCCCAGTTGCTGTCATTTTCGCGCCAGCGGCTGCGGAGGACGGACTGGATCTGGTCGTTCGTGGCGTCTTCCGGCAGATTTCGGAGCGCGGCGATGGAGGCGCGTCCGGTCGCGCTGCGTGCCCACGCGAGATGCTCCGGCCGGGCCCCCTCGTAATCGGAGAACCAGAACGGGTTGTAGACGATCTGGCCGATGGAGTTGCCAGCCGAGTTCTGCACGACCCGCTCGATCTCACCCTTGATCGAGAGCCGGCCGTTGAAGGGCGTGAAGAGCAGGCTGGCCCGTCCCTGCCTCTTGTCGCTGAAGCTGTGATCCATCCAGGAATCGCCCTCCTGCCACATCCCGTCGACACGATAGGCAAGCAAGTCCTTCTTGATCGGCCCCTGCACGCCCAGCCGGACCGTCGTCCGGTCCCAGCTGCTGTAGGTTGCCTCGATCGAGCCCTTCTGGCGGAAGGAGGGGCGCGCCGTCGCAAAGTTGAGGATACCGCCCGGCTGGGCGCGGCCGAAGAACAAAGTGGCCGGGCCCTTGATCACCTCGAGGCGCGCCGCGTTTCCGAGGTCGGTTTCGATGTAGCGTCGCGTACCGTCCTGGGCGTAATAGCTGCTCTGATGGCCGCGCGAGTACAGCTGCGAACCGAGCTGATAGGGATCCGGCTCGACCGAAACGCTCGGCAAGAAGTCCGAGACGTCCGCATAGCTGGTGAAGCCCGCGTCGCGAATGAAGCTCTCCGTCACGATGTTGATCGTCACCGGCGTCTTCTGGACGTCGCGGCTGAAGCCGGTCGCGATCACGGCGTTTCGTCCGCGATATCCGACGTCATCCTCGGCGTTGATCACGAAGGGATTCATCGCCACCGGATCCTCTTCGGCGGCCGAAGGCGGAACCGTCTGGGCTGACAACAGGGGCGGCACACTGAGCGCCGCGCAAAGGAAGATACGCAAGGTCATGGCTGTTAGGTTTGGGGTTGGTACGAGAGCCTGAAACAGGCTCGCCGCAACCGTTACAACTGTTATTTTATGGTCAAGCTTTTCTCTCTCCGCCAACGTTCGCGAGAGAACCAATCCGTCATTTCACGAGCCATTTCCCGCCCCCAGTGAGCAGGTTCGGGGCTTTCCACCGCCGAAGGCCGCCCGTATCAAAACACTCAAAAACACTTATAACACTTCTAGCCTGAAGTTGGCGTGCGCGAGCTTGTCTCCCTTTCCCGCCCTTCCAGTGTCAGCCCGAGCCTCCCTTATGCCCCGCCCCAAGAATGCCAAGACTCACGCCAACGCCGGCTCCCGCGCCATGCAGGTGCGCCATTACCTGACGCGAGAGATCCGCACGGGCCGGTTGCGACCGGGCGCCTTCCTGCCGTCGGTGCGCGAGCTCGCGGCGAAGTTCGAAAGCAGCATCACCCCGGCGGTGGTCGCCCTGCGCGAGATGGAACGCGAAGGACTGGTCGAGCGCATTCGCGGATCAGGGGTGCGCGTGCGCGCGACGGAGCTGCCCGTGGCCGCGCCGCGCATCCTTCTGCCGGTCACGCGCGCCGCCACGCGTGTCGTGCTGGGTGGAGCCCAGCCGATCGCCACCCACACGATCGAGGCGACCCAGCAATGGGCCATGCGAACGCTCGTCGGCCGCCAGGACATCCAGGTGGTGCTCGCGCCGATGGACAATGCGCAGCCCGTCGAGGGACATGACCGCACGGCGCTTGTAAGCTCGTTCGAACACGTCCTGAACCAGGCCTTGGTCGACCCGCCGCAGGCCTTGTGCGTGGCCGAGCCCGAGTTCATCTCTGACGACGCGCTCGCCCTGCTGAGACGGCTGGCCTCCGAGGGCACGCGCATCGTTTACCATGCGACGGGCCGTTTGCTGCCGGACTTCGACCGGGTGGTCTCCGACTTCGCCCAGGGGCAGTACGATCTGACGCGCCACGTGCTCAGCCAAGGCCACCGCCGCCTGCTGCGTCTTGCCTCGCGCGCCGACTTCTTCTGGGAGCAGCGTAAGCAGGAGGGACACGCCCGGGCCCTGTCGGAGGCGGGCTTCAAGCCGCCGGAAATCGAACGCACGCTCCTGTACTTGGGCGAACGCCCGCCTCCGGGACCGGAGCGCGTCGGCCAGATGATGCGCCTGCTTTCGAGCGCGCTGGCCGAGCATCGGCCCACCGCCATTCTCGCGATCAACGACGCCGTGGTCGCGGAGGTGAGGGTCGCTTTGCGCTTCCTCGGGGCGAAAGAGCTGCTGGTCACCGGCTACGACCACATGTGGGGCGAGCTACAGCGACCGATGGATTTTAACCTGGGGCAACTCGCCCAGTCCTTTCCCGAAGAAGTGGCCGTCAATCGCCCGCCCATCACGGTCGACAAGCAACTCCCCCTGGTAGGCGCCACGCTCGCCCGGCTTGTCCTCGACGGGCTTGAGGGGGGAGTTGATCCGTCGCCGCGCGAGATCCTCCTCCCCCAGAAGCTGATCGTCGATCCGACATCGACGCCATGATCGGCCGCGGGGCTACTGCTCGCGGCCGGTGCGCTCCGCCATGTTGCCCCGCCTCCCGACATCTTCACGCCCCTTGCCATGATCCGACGCGAGAAGAGCCGAGGACCTGACGCGGGCTTCTCAGTCGTGGACACAACGGTCTGCGTCATTGAGGCAGCGAAAGGTGGCAGCCGGAAATGGAGTCATGGCGTTACACCTTACAAAATGCCCATAGACGACGAAGGTCGCGGTCACGCCCCGCTGGGACCCTCTACTTGTCCATCCGCGTTTCGGCTTTCCGCCCACGAAAAAGCCCCGGTCGTGAAACCGAGGCTTAAAAACTGGCGGGATGGACGGGACTCGTTCCGGCGCCTTGGCGCCGTGCCTGACACCCGCGAGAGCCGCCTTGGGCGGCGGGGTCGCGGCTCGAGGGCCGTCTCGACGGCGGACAACGCTACGCTCAACAAAAAGGCCCCTGTCTCGCGACAAGGGCCTTAAAAACTGGCGGGATGGACGGGACTCGAACCCGCGACCTTCTGCGTGACAGGCAGACGCTCTAACCAGCTGAGCTACCACCCCGAAAATGGGAAAGAGCGCGAACGGTAGAATTCAGGTTTTGCTAGTCAAGCGCCCTTTTTGAAACTTAGGGCTTCCGGGTGCATCTGCGTTTCTTGGGTGGCAAACGTGCGATACGTTCATCCGGGGCAGTCGAGGATCAGAATGTCTCGGCCTGCGACCACCGACTCAAGCCACGCGCGGAGGGACCCGCGCGTCCACCTGTACGCCGGCCCTACCCTCTGCCCGACCAGCCGAAGAGTGAGATGCGTCCACGACTTCTCCGCCGTCACGGGGCGTGGCGTTCCCGACAGCCGCGGGCAACGCTTTGCCAGAGCGCGGTTTCGCCGGGCAAACCCGTTGCATCGAGCGCCGCCGCGATGGCGGCTTCGTCCGGTTCCACCACGGCGTGCTTCGGATCGCCGGGCAACTCCGGGCGAATCCGGCGGGTCAGCGCCCAGCAGGCCCAAGCCCGGGCCTGCCGCTGGGCGCGCCGGGGTTCGTTCATCCGGTCGGCATAATGCTGAAAGTGCACGCGCGGGTTGCCCGTAAACACGTCCTCCGGGGTGTAGGCGAGGATCCAGGCCATGGCCGCGTAGGGCATGGGCCAGGCCGCGACTTCGGGCTCGGCGCCGGTCAGGTCGGCCCCCATCGCCCGATCGAGGCACAGCATCGCCCGCGCTGCCCTGCCCTGTTGCCAGAGGAAATGGCCGTACTGGAGGGCGGTGAGGTAAAAGGCGCCATCGCGCCGCGGTCCATGCGTCTGGTACACGCGCCAGTCCATCGTGGCCGGCGGTTCGGGAAGGTGCGGACAGGGTGGTAAACGCATGCGCCGGAGGACGTGACGCGGATTCCCGAGGGCGTCAATCGCCGCCCGGCCCGGCAAAGAATGTCTTGGCCCGCGGGCGCGGTTCGCGGAGAAAAACCGGGTGTCCACGCTCCCTGCGCCGCCGCCCATCCATGCCATCACCGGCTGGCGTCGCGCGCTCCTGTGGCCGCTCGGCCTGCTGATGCGGGCCTGGGGCCTGACGTTGCGCCTGGAGGCGTCGGCCCGGGATCGCGTTGCCCTCGAGAAACGCGATGAGCCGGTGGCGATGGTGCTCTGGCACAACCGGCTCTTTCTCGCCGCGGAGTTCTTCCGGCGCTTCCGCCGGGGCAAACCGGCGTACGCGCTCGTCAGCGCGAGCAACGACGGGGCGTGGTTGACGGCGTTCTTCTCCCTCGTGGGACTCAACACGGTTCGCGGCTCGAGCAGCAACTACGGGCGCGAGGCCGTGCACGCCCTGATCGAGGTGCTGCGGTCGGGCAACGACATCGGCATCACCCCGGACGGTCCACGGGGGCCGTGCTACGAGGTAAAGCCGGGCGGGCTGATCGTGACGCGCCGCGCCCAGGCTCCCCTGCTCCTGCTCGGCTTCGAACTGGAGTCGTGCTGGGAACTGCGCAGCTGGGACCGGTTTCGCATCCCGAAGCCGTTTTCGCGCGTGCGCGTGCGCGGCGAAGTGATTCCGCCGGCCGAGCAGGCCGACCGCGATGCGGCGCTCGCGGCCGTGCAGCAACGCCTGACCGCGCTCAACGCGGACCCAGTGGCGGCGCCCCCGGTCGTGGTGTAACAGCGCCGCCCGGAACGCGGGCAGGCGGAGCGGAAAGGCGTCCGCCGACCGTCGCCGGAAGGCGGTCGAAGGCCACGCTGCGGGAGCCGGCACCCGTCGGCCGACTCCCTGGCGCGTTGAACGAGCGCTTGGCTTAGAACGAGGGCGTTAGCTCGACGGAGTCGCCCGAGGCCACGACGAAATCGCTGCCGGCGCTCCACGAGAGGTCGTTGACGAGGAACTTGAAGACGACGCCGTTGCCGGAACCCGGCAGGGACACCGACCACAGGTCATCCGCGAGGCAGTCCATGGCGAGACCGCGGTCCCAGCTCAGGCCCGGGCCTTCGCCGCGAACGAAAAGGGTGTTGCCGAAGCCGATGTTGATGCGGGCGGCGATGACGGTCGGCTTGCGCACGGGCTTGGCGGCGGGTGCAGCGGCGGCCTTGGCGGCGGGCGTGACGACCGGAGCGGCCGGAACGGGGGCCGGCGCGGCGGGCGCCTTGGCCTTGGGTTCGGCTTTCTTGCGAGGAGCGGCCGCGGTCTTCTTAACCGGCTTGGGCTCCACAGGCTTCGGGACGACGGATTTGACCTGTGGGGCGGCAGGCTTTTCGGACTTGGTGCTCTTCTTCATGGCGTGGTTGGTTTGAACGCTGTCGGTACGGATCGTCAGACAGTCGCCGAAGCGTGGCCCGGCGACGAACGTTCCAGCAATAGCAAATTGAAGACCAATCCTTTGCTAAACCGGAATTTTCCGGGGTGTAACATGGGCGGCGCGAAGCGCCGGTTGAAGGCAGGAGTTGAAGTGGAGGTGATGGGTGATGGGTCATGGGTTATGGGTGATGGGGCATGGCCCATGGGGCGGATCCGTCCTCTGCTTCCTCTGCGTACGCCTGGGATCGTCGAAGGTCTGGGGGTCTGGAGGTCGAAGGTCAGCACCAGCCCGCTGGAGCGGGCCCCCAAGGTGGGCGGGTGCGTCCCTGCACCCGCTGCGCCGACGGACGGGCTCGCGCGTCTACCTTGGATCGGAAGGTAGGGCGGTTTCTCCGAAACCGCCGGGTTGTGGGATGTTCGTGGCAGTCGCGTGAAACGATCCGGACGGCTCGGAGAGCCGTCCCTACCTTGAGCGACGCGGCGATCGTGATGGGCGGGGGCTTCTCTGTCGGCCCGGTCTCCCGACCGGGCGCTGGTAGCGATGTTTGTCTCAGACGTCCTGATCCCTCCTGTGCCTCTTTGTGGCCAATTGCCGTTCCCACCCGAAGCCCGAGAACGATTACGAGAACGAGAACGAGGATTCAGCCCGATGACCCATCACCCCTGACCCATGACCTGATCCATCCCTCTGTTTCCTCTGCGACCTCCTGTGAAAACGGTTTGGGGTGGGATCCGAACCACGCGCGGAGCGACCCGCGCGTCCACCTGAGATAGTCCAAGGTCGAAGGTCTGGACGTCGAAGGTCACCACCGGCCCGCTGGGGCGGGCCCTTATGGTGGTGGGCGAGGGCGTTCTTGTAGGCCCGGTCTCCTGACCGGGCGCGCCGCGTGGGGACACGCGGCCTACAGGACGCACGAACGGGGCGGCGCTCCGCGCCAGTTGAAGAGGAAAGTTGAAGTTGAAGTCATGGGGGTCGGATCCCTCTGTTTCCTCTGCGTCCTCCTGTGAAAACGGTTTGGGGTCGGACCCATGCGTCCGCTTGGGATCGTCGACGGTCTAAGGTCTGGAGGTCGCTAGAGGCCCGCTGGAGCGGGCCTCTGCAGATACCCCGTCTCCTGGGCGAGCGCTGGTAGCGACGTCTGTCTCAGGCGTCCTGATCCCTCTTGTGCCTCTTTGTGGCCAATTGCCGTTCCCACCCAAAGCCCGAGAACGAGAACGATTACGAGAAAGAGAACGATTCAGCCCGATGACCCGATCCTGCCTCCTGTCTCCTACCTCTTCGCAGCGCGCTCGGCGCGACCCTGTGGGCCCGGTCTCCTGACCGGGCGCGCCGCGTGGGGACACGCGGCCTACAGGACGCACGAACATGGTGGCGCTGCGCGCCAGTTAAAGGGGGAATTAAAGTTGAGGTGATGGGGCATGGCCCATTGGGCGGATCCATCCTCTGTTTCCTCTGCGTCCTCCTGTGAAAACGGTTTGGAGTGGGATCCGAACCACGCGCGGAGGGGGTGGCCTTGCGGCGCGGTGAACGAAGCCTCGGAGCGGTCGGGCCGGCTCGGAGCGGAAAAATTGATGTTTACTCGCAGCGGTCGCTTCACCAAATACCACCCTCCCGGGTGTCTTTGGGGCAGTAGCTCAGTTGATAGAGCGCGTCGTTCGCAACGACGAGGTCGTCGGTTTGATCCCGATCTGCTCCACCATCCTTCGCTCTTCGAGCTACGGCTCGGCAAGCCAGCCAGAGAGGCGTGAAAGGAATAAGGGACTTTCGGGGCGCTCGGCGAAGGATGCCGCGCCCTAGCCCACCGGGCGTAGGCGGGCCTCGGCAAACTCCATCAGGATTGAATCAAACGCGGGCGACGTGACAGGCCCGTTCACATGAAGAAGAAGGGTCTTTGAGGGATAAACACCCACCTGCCCCCCTCCAGCGGCCCGGCCGCCGGATCGCTCAGAACGGCAAACGCGAACGGGAGGCGTCATCCGCGGTGGCACCCGGGATGCGCGCAAAGATCATCTTGCCGCCGGCCGACGGAAGAATGCTGGTGATCTCCGCCTGCACCCGGTTGCCGATGAGCGTTCGGCCGTTGCCGATCACGACCATCGAGCCGTCCTCGAGATAGCCGACCGCCTGCCCTTCCTCCTTGCCGGCCTTCACCAGGTCGACCTCGACGGTTTCGCCGAGCATGTGCTCCGGACGCAGGGCGCGCGCGAGCGTGTTGAGGTTGAGCCACGGCACGCCGTGAAACTCGGCCATCTTGGCGAGATTGTAGTCCGTCGTGAGCAGCTTCGCCTTCAACGCCTGCGCGATGAACACGATCTTCGCATCGATCTCGGTGCGCCGTCCGACGTCGCTGTCGTGAATGCGCACGTCGAGGTTGCGGATCTTGCGCAGCTCGGCGAGCACCTCGAGGCCGCGGCGGCCGCGAGCGTGGCGCAGCGGGTCGCCCGAATCGGCGATGCGTTGCAGCTCATCGAGCACAAAGCGGGGAATGACGAGGGCGCCGCCAAGGAATCCCGTTTCGCAAATCTTCGCGATGCGTCCGTCGATCAGCGCGCTCGTGTCCACGACCACCAGCGGCGTTTCCACCTCGTGCGGCACGAAGCGCACGTAGGGAATGACGAGGTTGAACTCATCCTTCCCACGCAACGCGATCACGGTGCAGAGGTAGGTGACGACGATGAAAAGCGCGAGCCGGACGAGGTAGATCGTCCCGGGATCGCCCTGGCCGAAGAGCGGCGACGTGCTCAGCAGGTACGAGATAACGGCGCCCACCGCCAACCCGAAGGTAATGGCCGACAGGCCACGGAGCGAAAAGCCCTTGAGCAAAATGTCGACGAGCACGACGAGCACGCCGATCAGCAGACCGACACCGGTGGCGAGCAGCTGATACTCATCCCAATCCGTCACCGTGTAGCAGACGAGCCAGCCGGCCGCGGCACACAGGGCAACGAACACCAAACGGATCGGCAGAAGCGTTTTGTTCATTCCGAAAAACGGCCGTCGGCGCGACGGAAGTTTTGCTTTTGCCCGGCCTGCATGTTCATTGCGCGACGTTCAACCCGAGCGTCTTGCATGACAACCCAATACTGGCTGGTGAAGTCCGAACCTGAAGCCTACGCGTGGGCCGATCTCGTGCGCGATGGCCGCACGGACTGGACCGGGGTGCGCAATTATCAGGCGCGCCTGCACCTCAACGCGATGAAGCGGGGCGATCGCGCGCTCTTCTACGAGAGTGTCACAACCAAGGCCGTGCTCGGCATCGCCGAGGTGACGAAGACCGCGTTTCCCGACACGACGGCGGAGGAGGACGGCTGGGTGGCGGTCGAGCTGAAACCGGTGGCGGCCTTCGCCACGCCGGTGACGCTGGCAGAGATCAAGACCAAGCCCGCGCTCGCGAAGATGGCGCTGCTGCGTCAGAGCCGGCTCTCGGTGTCGCCCCTGACGGCCAAGGAGTACGCCACCCTGGTCAAACTCGGCGGCGCCGCCTGAGTCTAAGCCCGCCCGCCCGGCGGAGGGGCGCGCGCGTGCAGGCTCGACACCCTGCCCCGGTTCGCGTTTTCACACCTCGTGCTCGATACGCTCGTCATTCTCGCGCCCGGCCTGCTCGGCGGATCGGTGGCCATGGCGGCCCGCGCCCGCGGCGTGGCCCGCCGGATCGTGATCTGGGCCCGGCGCCCGGAGGTCCGGTTGAAGCTCGCCGCCCAGCCGTGGTGCGACGGCGTGGCCGACCGCCCCGAGGATGCCGTGGCCGAGGCCAGCCTGGTCGTGCTCGCCGCACCGGTGGACAAGATTGTCGAACTCTGCCGCACGATCGCCCCGCACCTGCCGGACGGAGCGGTGGTGACGGACGTCGGCAGCGTGAAAGGTGACATCTGCCGCCAGGGTCAGCACCTGCTCGGGCAACGCGCTCATTTTGTCGGCGCCCATCCGATGGCCGGGTCGGAGAAGACCGGCTGGGAACACGGTTCCCCGGACCTCTTTGCCCGCCGCACGTGCTTTGTCACGCCCCTGCCCGAAACCGACGCCGAGGCCACGGCGCTCGTGGTGCGCTTCTGGGCCGACCTCGGCAGCGAGGTGACGAGCCTGCATCCGGATCAGCACGACGAGATCGTCGCGCACATCAGCCATCTGCCGCAGGCGATTGCCACGACGCTGGGGACCTTTCTCGCCGGCCGCCATGCCTCCTGGCGCAACTTCGCCGGCGGCGGCCTGCGCGACACGACCCGCATCGCGGCGAGCGACGCATCGATGTGGATCGAGATCTTCCAACACAACCGCGACGAAGTGCTGCGCGCGCTGCGCCAGTACCAGGACGAGTTGCAAGGGTTTCACGCGGCGCTCGCCAACCGCGACTGGCCGGAAGTGCGGGCGCGCCTCGAACGCGGCAAGGCGTGGCGCGACGGTTTTCGGCCGTGATGAGCCCCGGAGGGCGGACCCCGGCTGGGGTAGTCGCAGGTCGAAGGTCCAAGGTCGAAGGTCTGGAGGTCGAAGGTCACCACCGGCCCGCTGGAGCGGGCCCTTTGCAGTGGGTGGGTGCGTTTTTTGTAGGCCCGGTCTCCTGACCGGGCGCTGGTAGCGACGTCGTCTCAGGCGTCCTGATCCCTCCTGTGCGTCTTTGGGGCCAATTGACGTTCCCACCCAAAGCCCGAGAACGAGAACGATTACGAGAAAGAGAACGAGGATTCAGCCCCATGCCGCTTCCTTGTTGATACGCACCATTGCGGCCAGAGTGTCACCCATGTCCTGAAACAGGACCGTCGGATCCATCCTCTGTTTCCTCTGCGTCCTCCTGTGAAAACGGTTTGGGGCGGATCCAATACACGCGCGGCGGGACCCGCGCGTCCACCTGAGAGAGTCTAGGGTCGAAGGTCTGGAGGTCGAAGGTCGCTAGCGGCCCGCTGGAGCGGGCCCTTTGTCGTGGGTGGGTGCGTTTTTTGTAGGCCCGGTCTCCTGACCGGGCGCTGGTAGCGACGTCTGTCTCAGGCGTCCTGCTCCCTCCTGTGCCTCTTTGTGGCCAATTGCCGTTCCCACCCAAAGCCTGAGAACGAGAACGATTACGAGAACGAGGATTCAGCCCCATGACCCGATCCTGCCTGCTGGCAGCGCGCTCGGCGCGCCCCCTGTAGGCCCGGTCTCCTGACCGGGCGCGCGAACGGGGCTGGCGCCCCCCTTTTTTCGATCGCCGCGGCCTGCCGTTTCTGAGCTTGGCGCGGCTCGCGGGATCGCGTGTCGTTTGAGGTTCCATGCCGCTGCCCGCTGTCCTGCCGATCACGCCGTTCACCCAGCCCGTCCGGGGCGACGTGGTGCTGCCCGGTTCAAAGAGCCTGACCAACCGCGCCCTGCTCCTCGCCGCGCTCTGCCCGCGGCCGGTGACGCTCACCGGCGCGTTGTTCAGCGAAGACACCGCCCTCATGGCCGAAGCCCTGCGGCGGCTCGGCTTCACGGTGGCCGAGGACGCAACTGCCCTCACGCTCACCGTTTCCGGCCAGGACCGCGCCTTCCTAGGTGGGCGCGCCGAGCTCTTCGTCGGCCTCGCCGGCACTGCCGCCCGTTTTCTCACCGCGTTGTGTGCGGCCGCGCCGCGTGGGGTCTACCACCTCGACGGCGTACCGCAGATGCGGAAGCGCCCGATGAAGGGACTGATCGACGCGCTGCGCACCTTGGGCGCTGACATCCGTTGTCCCGGTGAAGAAGGCTTCTTCCCCCTCGAAATCCACGCCCGCGGCCTGCGGGGCGGTCCGGTCGACATCGACGCGCGCGAAAGCAGCCAGATGTTGTCCGCCCTGCTCATGGCGGCACCGCTCGCCGCCGCGCCGGTGGACGTGCGCATCGTCGGCGGTGTGCGCTGGCCGTTCGTGGAGATGACGGCCCGGCTCATGCAGGCGTTTGGACAACCGCCGCTCGAACGCCGCGGTCCCGACACCTTCCGCCTCGCGCATGGTCACGCCTACCGTCTGCCGCAGGCGACCTACGCCATCGAACCCGACGCCACGGCTGCGAGCTACTTCATCGCCCTGCCGTTGGCGGTCGGCGGCACGCTGCAACTCCGCGACCTGCGCGGTCCCGGACATGGACTGCAAGGTGACACGGCCTTCGTCACCGTGATGGAGGAGGTGGGCCTCGACGTGCAGGATACCGCCGCCGGTGTGGTCAGCGCGTCCCGCCCTGGGGCGCCGCGACGCGCCGTCGACCGTAACTTCAACACCTTCTCCGATACCTTCCTCACCCTCGCGGCCCTTTCGCCCCTCTTGGCGGGCCCGACGCGCATCACGGGTATTGCCCACACGCGCAAGCAGGAGACCGATCGCGTGGCCGGCATGGCGCGCGAACTGCGCAAACTTGGCCAGGACGTCGTCGAAGAGGAGGACGCGCTCACGATCACGCCGCGTCCGCTCGTGCGCGGCGTCGAGATCGAGACCTACCACGACCATCGGTTTGCAATGAGCTTCGGCATCCTCGGCTGCCACGACCTGCGCGGCGACGGTCAACCTTGGCTGACGATCAAGGACCCGGGCTGCTGCGCGAAGACCTTCCCGCACTTTTTCGAGTTGCTGGAGTCGCTCCGGCAAAAATCCTTCCACGCCTGATGCCCTCCCCCTTCCTCATCGTCGCGATCGACGGCGGCGCCGCCTCCGGCAAGTCTTCCACCTCGCGGGCACTCAGCGAACGCTTCGACTTCCTGCATGCGGACACGGGCTCCTACTACCGGGCGGTGACGGCCGAGTTGCTCCGGCGCGGCGTGGCGACGGGCAGCGTCGATGCCGTGCGCGCGGCGCTGGGCACGCTGGCGCTCTCCACCCGCGTCGAAGGCCGTTCGGCGCGCATGGAGATCGGCGGCCGCATCGTGCCCGAGGCGGAGATCCGCAGTCCGGCGGTGAACGCCGCCGTCTCCCACTTTGCCGCCATTCCGGAGGTGCGCGCCGCGCTGCTGGCCTACCAGCGCGGTCAGGCCGAGGTGGCCCGGGAGCGCGGGTTTCGCGGCCTGGTGATGGAAGGACGCGACATCGGCTCGGTGATCTTTCCCGACGCGGATTTTCGTTTCTTTCTCCATGCCGATCCGGAGGAGCGGGCCCGGCGCCGCGCCCGCGAAGGCCAGACCGATTCGATCGCGGAGCGCGACCGGCTCGACACCTCGCGCAAGACCGCGCCACTCACCTGCCCGCCGGGCGCGATCGACATCGACTCCACCTTCATGACCCTCGACGAGGTCGTGAACCGGATTACCGGGATGCTCGCAACCCGCCTTTCCCCGGTGGCATGAAACGGCGCTACGAGCAGGGGGAGATGTCCCTCGTGTATGGACTTTTCCACTACCTCTCGGTGGTGATCTACGACATGTGCTTCCGCGGGGAGGTCGCCGGGCTCGAGCACCTGCCGAAGCGCGGGGCCTTCCTGATCGCGTCCAATCACGCCAGCCACCTCGATCCGCCCATCGTGGGCAGCCAGGTGCCGCGGCAGATGTGCTTTTTCGCGCGCAAGACCCTGTGGAAGCCGGGCATTGCTTCCTGGTGGCTCGATGAGGTCGGTACCATTCCGGTCGACCGCGACGGCGGTTCCGACGTGACGGCAATCAAGCGGGTGCTGCGCGCCCTCGCCGACAACAAGGCGCTGATCCTGTTTCCCGAAGGCACACGCACGCCGGACGGGCGCCTGCAGCCGGCCAAGCCCGGCGTGGGTCTGATCGCCTGCCGCACCCAGGTCCCGGTGGTGCCGGTGCGCATTTTCGGTTCCTTTGAAGCGTTCGGCAAAAGCGGACGGATGAACCTCGGCACGCCCGTGTCGGTCGTCTTCGGTCCGCCGCTGCCTCCCGCGGCCTACGACGATCCCAAGGCGGGCAAGGAACGCTATCAGCGGGCGAGCGAGGCGATCATGGCCGCGATCGCGAAGCTGGAGAAGCCGCCCGAGACGGTGCTGTAGTTTGCCGGCCAGATCCGGCCTCAACCGACGAACGGCAGCCGGGTGACCCGCTTGCCGGTCGCCTTGAACCACGCATTCGCCAGCGCCGCCGCCACTGGAGGCAGGCCGGGTTCGCCCAGGCCCGACAGCGGTCCGTCCGACTCGACGAAGACCGTCTCCACCACTGGCGCCTCCGGCAGACGCATCACCGGGTAATCGTGGAAGTTACCGTTCACGGTCGCGCCTCCCCTCACATCGATCCGGCCGTACAAGGCGGCGCTGAGTCCGAAGATCACCGACGACATCACCTGCGCTTTGGCTCCGGTGGGATTCACCACCCAGCCGCAGTCCACCACGCAGACCACCCGATGCACCTTCGGCTCGCCCTGCGGGCCGACCGACACGTCGACCACCTGGCCGACAAGCGTGCCGAAGGATTCGTGGAAGGCGACGCCCTGAAACCGACCGGGGGCCGGTCTTCCCCACTCCGCCACTTCGCGCAAGGTTCGCAGTACGGTCAGGGCCCGCGGCGCATCGGCCAGCAGGCGTTCGCGAAAGAGCAGCGGATCCACACCGGCGGCCTCGGCGGCGAGATCGATGGCGCACTCCTTGATGAACCCGGCGGTGGAATGACCCACCGAGCGCCACCATTGCACGGTCGGTCCCGCCTTCACCTCGTGCCAGACGACTTCGCGGTGCGGAATCGCGTAACCGGGTTCCGTCAATCCCTCCACCATCGAACCTTCCACCTGGGTCGGATCGGACGCGAAGGACCCGGTGGTGGACATGCGCTGTCCCGCCGTGTCGATGCCCCAGCCGGCCAGCGCGCCGTCCGCGGCGAGGGCGAGCCGGACCCGCGCCTTCACGCGCGGCCGGTAGAATCCGCCGCGCAGGTCGTCCTCCCGCGTCCAGACGACCTTGACCGGCCATTTCACCTGGCGGGCCACATCCACCGCCTCCCGCACAAAATCCGACGTCGCCGCCGCCTTCCGGCCAAAGCTTCCGCCCATGAGACACGGATGCAGGATGACGCGCTCGAGCGAAAGGCCGGCCACCTGCGCCGCGGCATCCCGATCGGGTCCGGGAAAGTGCGTCGGCGCCCATACCTCCAGCATCCCATCAGGCCGCAGCCACGCCGTCGCGTTGAGCGGCTCCATGCAGGCATGCGCCAGGTACGGCAGATCGAAGGTCGCCTCGATGCGGCGTGCTGCGCCGGTCCACGCCGCGGCAAAGTCTCCGCTCTGCTGCGCCGACAACCCCGGCGCCGCGATCGCTTCGGCAAACACCGCGTCGATCCGGGCCTCGTCCCAATCGGCGATCGGCCCCGGTGACCAGCGCGCCACCAACGCCTCGCGACCCCGCTGCGCGGCAAGAAACCCTTCGGCCACCACCGCCACCCCGGACCACACCGGGACCACCGCCAGCACTCCGGGCACGCGCCGGGCCGCGGTATCGTCCCACGCCTCCAGCACCGCACCGAAGCGCGGTGCCCGCGTGATCAGCACCGTCTTGAGTCCGGGAACGGTGACATCGAAACCGAACAACGCCCGGCCCGTCACCTTGTCGGCCGCCTCAACGCGGGAGGCATCGCGACCCAGCAGACGCCATTCGGACCGCGGCTTCAGCGGCACGGTGTCCGGCAGCGGCAGGCGGGCGGCGGCCGCGAGCAGACTGCCGTACGCGGCCGTCCGTCCGTCATCGGCCAAGACTTGTCCGGCCTTGGTGCGAAGGCGTTCCACCGCCACGCCCCAGCGTTCGGCCGCCGCCTGCACGAGAACTGCGCGCGCCGTACCGCCGGCCAGGCGCATCGATTCCAGCGCCTCGCGGGTCGAACTGCTGCCCCCGGTCATCTGAAACTTTGAATGCAGATGGGCAAACTTGGGATCGGCCGGTTCCGTCTCCACCGCGACAGACGTCCACGGCACGTCGAGTTCCTCGGCCACCGCCAGAGCGAGCGTGGTGAACACCCCCTGCCCCATCTCCGTGTGCTTGGAGATGACCACGACCCGGCCATCGGGCTCGAGGCGAACAAAGGCGCCGGGGCGCCATGTCTCCGCACCGGTGCCTGCGGCGGCCGCCCGGCCAGACCAGCTCACGCCGAGGCAGAAAGCACCGCCACCGACAGCCACCGCGCGAAGGAAATCGCGACGCGACACCGACGTAGTCTCGCGGCTCATCGCGCTCCCTCCCTCTGCGCCGCGCGGTGGATGCCGGCGCGAATCCGCTCGTAGGTGCCGCAACGGCACAGGTTGCCGGCCATCGCCGCATCGATCTCCGCATCGGTGGGATTCGGTGTGCGTTGCAGCAGCGCGGCGGCCTGGCACAGCTGACCCGGTTGGCAATAGCCGCATTGCACCACATCGAGGTCGATCCAGGCGCGAAACAGCGGGTGATCCGGCCGGCGTGCAGCGAGCCCGGCAATCGTTTCGACACCCCGCCCCGCGACGGCGGCGACTGGAGTCACGCAGGAGCGGACGGCCTCCCCGTCGAGCAGGACGGTGCAGGCGCCGCAGAGCCCGCGTCCGCAGCCGTACTTTACGTCGGTGCGCTCCAACCCATCCCGCAGCACCCAGAGCAGCGGGCTGTCCCCGGGTTCCGTGGTGCCGACCTCCCGGCCGTTCAGTGCAAAGGTGATCATGGCGAAAGCGCCACGATACCGCACGGTCTCCGTACGGTCTTGAAGAAAGGCGACACACGTCGCTGCCGGCTACACCCAGCCGCCCGGCATGGCGCGGACGCGGGTCGCAAACGCCCGGGGCGCGTAGCCGGTGAATCGCTTCAGGTCGCGCGAGAGATGGGCCTGGTCGGCGTAGCCAAAGTCGGCGGCGAGGTCGGCCCAGTTCACCGGGCCACGCCGCAGCTGCTCGGCGAGATCCTCGAGGCGCTGGATCAGCGCGTACTGCTTGGGCGTCACGCCCACCTCGGAACGGAACACCCGCTGGAGCGTACGCAGAGTCAGACCGAGTTCATCCGCCAACGCCTCCATGCGCACCTGCCCACGCGCGCCCTCGATGCGCCGCCGCGCCCGGCGCACCCAGGCGGCGCGGGCGTGCAGCCGACGGGCCACCGCGCGCAGCACCGGCGTGAAGGCGCTCACCGTCGTCGTGAGATCGTGGATACGGACGAAATTATGCACGGCGAACCCGAGCAGGTCTGCGGCCGGCAGCACGCAATCGTTGGCCCGCCACGCCTCACGTCCGAGCACGGCGGCGGCGCATTCCGGTTTCAACCGCACCCCGGCATACGCGGCGCCCCGCTCAACCTCCAGCCAGCGCCGCCGCGTGGCCGGACCGTGCACCTCGAGCCGGTCCCCAGCCGCTCCGCGAATCCAGACGAGGTCGACCCGGGCGTCGGGCAGCACCTCGTAACGGCCGGTGGATGACGGCGGGGCGTGCCAGAAGAACTCCGCCACGTCACCAAGCTCCGGCTCCGGTCGCTGGATGGTCCACGCCTCCACGGCCGGAACCGTAGGCCAGCGATCGGGCGAGGCAAGCCGAGCGGGGGCTCGGCGTTCCGGGGAAAGCCGGGAGCGCCGAGCCCCCGCTCGGCCTCGTTGACGCCCTTACTCCAAACCGGCTGCCTTGCGGGCCCGCTTGAGCACCGCTGAGGCGAGCGTCCGCGCACGGGTTGCGCCGTCGCGCAGGACGCCTTCGACGTAGTCGAGGTTGGCCGCCAGTTCGGCACGGCGGGCGCGGGCAGCAGCGAAATGAGTCCAGTAATGCTCGAAGAGCGCCTTCTTCAGGTCGCCGTAGCCGAGGCCGCCGGCGCGCAGACGCTGCTCGTAGTCTGCCGACACGTCGGCGGGCGCGACCAGCTTGAGCAACTGCACGGCGAGGTTCTGATCCGCATCGGGCTTGGGTTCGGCCGGGGTCCGGCTGTCCATCACGATCGACATGATCTTCTTCCGCGTGGCCTTCTCGTCGCCGAAGAGGTCGATGGTGTTGCCGTAGCTCTTGCTCATCTTCTGGCCATCGAGGCCGGGCACGGTGGCGACCTCCTGCTTGATGACGGGCTCGGGCACGACGAAGGTCTCGCCGTAGGTCAGGTTGAACTTGATCGCGATGTCGCGCGTCATCTCCACGTGCTGCTTTTGATCGCGGCCGACGGGCACGAGGTTGGAATCATAGAGCAGGATGTCGGCGGCCATCAGCACCGGGTAGGAAAAGAGGCCGAAGTTGGGCGAGATGCCCTTGGCGGTCTTGTCCTTGTAGCTGTGGGCGCGCTCGAGCAGGCCCATCGGCGTGAGCGTGCCGAGGATCCACATGAGTTCGCACACCTCGGGCAGGTCGCTCTGGCGGAAGAACACCGCCTTCTTCGGGTCGAGCCCGCAGGCGAGGAAATCGAGCGCGACGCCGAGCGTGTTGGCGCGACGCTGCGCCGCGTCGGTCAACGACGTCATCGAGTGATAGTCGGCGATGAAGTAGAACGCCTCGCCGCGCTCCTGCAGCTCGATCGCCGGCTTCATCATGCCGAAGTAGTTGCCGATGTGCAGGGTGCCGGACGGTTGAATGCCGGAGAGGATACGCATGGGTTAGAGGGTCGAAAATCGTTCTCGTTCTCTTACTCGTTCTCGTTCTCCGATCCGCAATCGGTTCGAGAACGAGAACGATTACGAGAACGAGAACGAGGAAGAGGTCAGCGAGGCTGTCAATCGCGCCGCGGGATGAGCGACACGGACGTCCGCACCCGCGCGATGGTCGCCGGCGGGAGGTAACCGTTGAAGGCGGCCGTGGGCATGACGAGCGAACGCGGGCCCAGCAGGGTGCCGGGATTGAGCACGGCGTTGCAGCCCACCTCGGCCTTTTCGCCGATGATGGCGCCGAACTTGCGCAAGCCGGTGTCGACCACGCCGCCGGGATGACGCACCGTGATGGTGCGCTGGTCGAGGCGAAGGTTCGAGCAGATCACGCCGGCCCCGAGATGGGCGCCGCACCCGAGGATCGAGTCGCCCACGTAACTGAAGTGCGGCACCTGCGAGCCGTCCATGACGATGCAGTTCTTGAATTCGCAGGCGTTACCCAGCACGCAGTTGGCTCCGACGATGACGTTGCCGCGGATGAACGCGCCCGGGCGGATCTCCGTGCCGGGGCCGATCCACGCCGGTCCGATCAGGGTGCAGGTGGCGGGCAGCTTGACCGTCGGGTCGAGGTAGACCTTGCCCTCGATGTGCACCCCGGGCGGGAGATCGGTGCGGCCGCCTTCGAAGGATACGGCGGCGAGCGCCGTTCCGATGCGCTTCAACCACTCCCACGGCGCCACCGTGGCCGGAAAATGGTCGGCGAACCGGACAAGGGTCGGCGGGAGGTCAAAGAAGTCAGCGGCTTTCACAGCAAACATCCCTCAGGGAAAACCGCGCCTGAATCTAGACTTAATTTCTTAGGCCGCAACGCACCCGCCCACAACGAAAGGAACGATCCAAACCGTTTTCACAGGAGGACGCAGAGGACACAGAGGATGGATCGGGTCATGGGTCAGGGGTCATCGGGCTGAATCCTCATTCTCTTTCTCGTAGTCGTTCTCGTTCTCGGGCTTTGGTTGGGAACGGCAATTGGCCCCAAAGAGGCACAAAAGGGATCAGGACGCCTGAGACAGACGTCGCTACCAGCGCCCGGTCAGGGGACCGGACCTACAAGAATTCCGCGCCACCACACCAAAGGGCCCGCCCCAGCGGGCCGCTGCCGACCTTCGACCTCCAGACCTTCGACCTTGGACTCTCTCAGGTGGACGCGCGGGTCCCGCCGCGCGTGTTTTTGGTCCGCCCCAAACCTCTTCTTTCACAGTAGGACGCAGAGGAAACAGAGGATGGATCCGCCCGGTCCTGTTTCAAGACATAGGTGACAGAACTGTTTCAGGACATGGGTGACACTCTGGCCGCGAAAGTGCGCATAAAAGAGGACGCGGCACGGGGCTGAATCCTCGTTCTCGTTATCGTAATCGTTCTCGTTCTCGGGCGTTAGGTGGGAACGGCAATTGGCCCCAAAGAGGCACAAGAGGGATCAGGACGCCTGAGACAGACGTCGCTACCAGCGCCCGGTCGGGAGACCGGGGCTACAAAATCGCCCCACCCACCTTGAGGGCCCGCTCCAGCGGGCCGGTGGCGACCTTCGACCTCCAGTCCTTCGACCTTTGACAATCCTCGGTGGACGCGCGGGTCCCTCCGCGCGTGGACTCGCGATGCGCGATCGCCCAACGGAGACGCGCCCCCGTTGGCTAGGCCGTCTGCGTCGGCCGGCGGCGGAAGCGAGTCGCGAGCGCGGTTGCAGCGAGGTGGGCCATCCCCCACACCGACAGGCCCCAAAACATCGGGTCGATCACGTAGTCCCACGTGTTGTTGGACTCGATCAGGTCAAGCACCTGGCCGGCGAGCGCGGCGGCGAGCAGGATCCCGGTGCGGTTGCCGGCGGCAATCAGCGCCAGGGCGACGACGCCCACGCCGATCACCACCGTCCGTCCCTCCCAGGCAGAGGCATACAGGTCGGGTACGAGGAAGCCCGTCGCGGACCCGTAGAGTACGGTGCCCGCCACGGCACCGAGTGCGTAGGCCGTCCGCCGGTCGCGCACACTCAGCCACGGCCGTCCGCCGAGGCGCCCGACCACAAAGGCGAGCAGGAAACCGACGAGCACCACACTCGGGTTGGCATGAACGCTCAAGAGCCAGCGCCACAGGGTGAACTCACCGAGCGGCAACACCGCGGCACCCGCGGCAATTCCACCGAGCATCCATCCGCGGACCGGACGCGGCGGCACCTGCCGGGAGCCGACGACACCGTCCAGCCAAAGCAGGACACTCCACAACAGCAGCACCACGGCTGCGACAAAGTACGCCGTCGTGAACGTCATGGGTTGCTGACCAGCCGGCCGGTCGCGGGCACGAGGCCCTCGTGCGGCAGTTGCACATGCTTGATCCGGCGGCGCTGCCACGTGTAGGTGACGTGCACATACCCGGCGGCGTCCTGCACCAGACTGGGATACGAAAACTCGCCTTCCGCAGCATCCTCAAGGACGGCACCCGGCACCCACGTTTCGCCCTCGTCGGCCGAGACCGCGAGGCGAAGGCGACGGCGATCTTCGCGAACATCGTTGTAGGCGAGTACGATCCGGCCGTCATGGAGCCGGATCGCGTCAATGCCGGCGTCCGGGTTGGGCAGTTCGGTCGGCACGGGCAACGTCCAGCTCCAGCCGGCATCGGTCGAATGCGCCACATGCAAGGTGCGCTCGTCGCCGCCGTCTCTCAACAGCATGACGGCGCGCTGTTCGTTGACGGGCACGACGGCGGGTTGAAGCAGGTCAGCACCGAAAGGAACACGGCGCAGATGAAAACGCCCAGCGGGTTGTTCGTCGCCGGGTTCGAGCCAGAGGATCTGCGCATACTTGGCGACGAACTCGTGGTACACCGGCAGCCCGATCCAGCCATCGCGGGTGAAGAACGGCTTGGTGCGGACGAGGGTGCTGAAATTAAGCAAGGGACTCAACGTGAGCCGCTGGCTGGTCGACCAGGTGCGGCCACCGTCGTCGGACCGCTTCACGTTGAGCAGGCTGCCCGACCACCCGCCGACGCTGACGCTGACGTACACCAGCCACAAGCGGCCCTCGGGATCGGGAAACAGGACGGCGTTGCCGAGTTTGCGCACGTTGCGACCGGTGTCGCTCTCGACGTCCTCGGGACCGAGCAGCTTTTCCGGGGCACCCCAGGTGCCGGCGGGACCCGGGCTGCGCCGGGCCAGGTAGATCGCCACATCGGCCGCGCCCTCGCGCTGGCCGCCGTACCAGATCGTGACGAGTTCGCCGTTGGGCAGCGTGCAGATCGAGCTGCCGTGCACGCTGGGCGTGAGTTCTTCGCCCACCACCCAGGCGGACACCGGCACGGCCACGGAAGCGGCGGACGCCGCGACGGCGATCGACGGGGTCGCGGCCGGGACCACCATGGCCGAACGCGGGCTGACCTGACGGGCGCTGGCATGCCAACCAGCGAGGCCGGTGGCGGCGACCGTGACCAGGGCCCAGACGAGGCGGGCACGCAACGATAGCGAAGCGGACGAATCAGACATCACGAACGATCCCGGACAAACGCGGTGCGGTTGTGCGGGTAGAGGGTGATCAGGAGAAAGATGATGCAGCCGCCCAACTCAAGCAGTTCGCCCTTGCGGCTGGAGGGAATGAAGGTGGCGACGCCGCCGATGAGCAGGTAGGCGACGATGTGCAGCCACCGCGGCAAAGGAATCGCCCAGCCATCGATCCAGGCGCGCACGCCGCCGACCTTGCGATAGAGGATCGGCAGGATGAGCACGTAGGTCACGATGACGACGGCGAGAAGCTGGCCGAACACGAGTCGGTTGATCTTCACCTCGCCGACCACGAGGTTGTGCAGGTTGGTTTCTTGCTGGGCGTTGTTGGCTTTGAAGAACTCCGGCGACTCCACCCCGAGAATCCGCTGGCCCCAGGAGATCTCCTCGCCGGCGCCGAAAAAGAACAGCACGCCAAGGATGCCGGTGCAGAGCAGGAACCAACGCGAACGCTGCTGACGGAGCGTGATGACCCGGTAGGTGCAGACGCCGCTGGCTGTGAGCAACGCGATCACCGAAAGCGATTCCACGACACCGTCCTCCACGGTGTAGACCTCGTTGAAATACGGCAGATTGGTGTGGGCGAAGTAGACCCCGAAGAGCATCATGTTCAGCAACACCGTGAGGGCGAAGACCTCGAAGCGGTTGATGAACGAAGGCGTGGAATTCATTGAAGAGGACAAAGGCGAGGCAGTGGGACGAGGAGCCCGGAGTGGACGGGGCCGCCCCACCCAAGGCGCGAGCAGAAAAGGCAACGCCGTCCGGTTTTTCCAGAAAATAGCTCGATCCCGCACGCAAATCGCCGGCGATACCGCCAACCGACCGATGCGCGGATGCTAAAAACAATACGCCCCGCAACCGGAAGGATTGCGGGGCGAACTAAAAATGGAGCAGGCGAAGAGACTCGAACTCTCGACGTCCACCTTGGCAAGGTGGTGCTCTACCAACTGAGCTACGCCTGCGAATGAGGGGATGAGAAGTAGGAGTTGGCCAAGCCGCGTCAATAGGTTTTTTGAGAACCCGAGAGCGTCCGCCTATGCGGCGGACGCACGGATTCCTCCGCGCGTCGTTTCGGGGTATGCGAGCGCAGGCCGGACGGCGGGCGGTGCGCCGGTCCGCCTTCGCAGCGGGCGCAGGGACGCACCCGCCAGCCTGGGGCCCGACGCCTTGAAGATTTTCCCGCAGAGACGCTGAGACGCAGAGATGAAATCCAACTCGCTCAACCTCTCCACGGGAGCGCGGGATGGGGATGGGGCAGATCGTGGCTCCGGACTACCTCAACCTGACATGGCGATCCAAACGTTGCCTTACGAACGACGAGCCCCAGCTCGGCTCCGGTGCCAACAGCGTTGCGCGTGCAAGTGAGCCGCCCGACGACCCACCGCGCCCCGCGATGTGCGGTGCCGGCTTCGGACCGAAACGCCTCATCAAGGTAGGGACGGATCTCCGAGCCGTCCGCTCAGTCAGCCCCGCATGTCCGGTCACGATCCAGCGGTTTCGGAGAAACCGCCCTACCCTTCGATCCGAGGGGGACGCGCGGGTCCCTCTGCGCGTGGTGGGGTACGCGAGCGCAGGCCGGACGGCGGGCGGTGCGCCAGTCGGCCTTCGCAGCGGGCGCAGGGACGCACCCGCCCACCTGGGGCACGACGCCGCCATGGCTCTTGCTCGTTCCTCTTTCTCTTTCGTCGTTCTCCCCAGACCGAGTGCCCCGCTCTGAGCGAACGAGGAAAGAGCAAGCAGGAGGGAGAAAGAGGCGACCTTCGACCTCCAAACCATCGACCTTTGACGGCCCGACGTCGTCGCGCGGACGGCGCTGTGAGCCGTCCGCGCCCCCTCACCCGCCGAGGGTGAGTTTGCCGCTGCCGGACCGGGGCGGTGTGTCCGGCGCCGGGCTGGGCTTGTCCGAGCGGTAGTAGGCGTAGTTGGCCGTGTAGTAATCGTAATCCTCGCCCGAACGCGGCGGCACCTGATTGAGCACGGCGCCCACCAGCGGGGTATGCAGGCCATCGAGCACCTGGCGCGCGCGCAGGATCATGCTCTGCGGATTGCGGCGGTGCTGGATCACGAGGACCACGGCATCCACGCACCCGGCGAGCACCGCGGCGTCGCTCACGCCAATCACCGGCGGCGAATCGATCAGGATCCGGTCGTAGCGTCCCTGCAGCTCCGCGAGCAGCGTGCGCAACCGGTCCGCGTGCAGCAGCCCGAGGGTGAAGCCGTTCACGCTGCCGCTCGGCAGGACGTCGAGCCGGGCGACCGACGACGGACGCACCGCCTCGGCAAACGTCGTCCGGTCGAGCAACACCTCGCCGAGACCGGGTCCGCGGGCCACGTTGAACAGCCGGTGCTGCACCGGACGACGCACATCGCCGTCGATCAGCAGCACGCGCTCACCCGCGTCCGCCACCGCGCGGGCGAGGCGGTGAAGGGTGGTCGATTTACCCTCGCCCGGCCCCGCGGAGACCAGGCTGACCACGCGGGCGGCCTTGGAGGCGGCGTTGAGCTTGAGGTTGGTGTGCAGGACGCGGAATGGCTCGTCGATCGACGGATCGTTGTCGGCCTGCCCGGGTTCGTCCGTGAGCACCGGGATGACGCCGAGCACGGGCAACCGCAGCCGCGTCTCCACTTCAGCCACGCTGCGGAAGCTGGTATCGAAATAGTCGATCACGAGGGCAAAGCCGACGCCGAGCGCGAGACCGAAGAACACCGCGAGCACCAGGTTGATCGTCCAGCTGGGCCGGGCCGGCTGGCGCGCGGGTTCGGCGGCGCCGAGCAGCTCGGTCGTGCGTTTGGGCACCTGAAAATCGACCTCCCGCTGGCGCAGCGTCATCTTCAGCGTGGTGGCGAGGCGCGTCTCGTCCTCGAGTTTTTGCACCGCCTCCTCGAAGGGGCGCAGGCGGTCGCGGGCAGAGAGAATCTGGTCGACCTTGGCCTGGGCCAGCTGGCGTTCCAGTTCCACCACCCGCGCCTCCGCTTCCTTGTAGGCAATCTCGAGGGCGTTCTCGTACCCCTTGAGCTGGCCGTCGAGTTGGGCGCGCACGACCTGCACGTTGCCCACCGCGGCGACGAGGTCGGGATGGGCCTCACCCAGGCGCGAGCGCAGGCGGGCGACGTTCTGGTCGGCGACGAAGTAGGCCTGGAGGAGATTCTGGATGTTGGCGTCCTGGATCAGCTCGGAATTGACGAGGTTGACCCGTTCCTCGGGCGGGATGTCGCGGAAGCGCTCCCAGCGCGTCTTGCGGCCGATCGCATCGACGCGGAGGGCGATGAGCGAATTCTGCATCTGCCGCAGCGTCTCGATCTCCATGTCGGAGTAACGCGCGCTGAGATCGACGCCGGCGAGATTGAGGTCGTTGCGCACGCGTTCAACCGCATCGCGCTGGGCGATGACGTTGCGCTCCTGCGCCTCGAGTTCGCGCCGCAGCTGGGCGAGCCCCTCGCGCTGCTCGGAGGTGGCGAACTCGATCCGGTCCTCCGAATACACGCGGGCGATCTCGTTCGCGATCTCGGCGGCGAGGCGCGCGTCCCGGGCGAAGACCCGGATGTCGATGAGCGAGGAGTTGCGCACGCTTTCGACGCGCAGCATGGAGCGCAGCAGGTAGCGGTAGGTGACCTCGGTGGGCAGGGCCGCATCGGTGCCGAGGTCGCGGGACAGGCGTTCGTTCAAGCCGAGGCGGGCGATGACCGCATGCAGGATCTTCGGGGACTGCATGATCTTGAACTGATCCTGCAGGAAGTACGGGTCGTACGCACTGCGGGCCTGGTTCTGCTGATACAGCTGTACGCTGCCCTCGGGTTTCTCGACACGGATCTGGGCCACGGAAAGGTACCACTTCGGCAGGAAGGCCGTGACCGCGGCGGTGGTCAGGAACACCAAGGCGGCAATGACGAAGATCAGGGTCCGGCGCTGACGGAGCACCTGCAGAAAATCTGCGAGCGTCGCGTGCTCCTTGCCGGCGAAAGAGGCTGCCATGGGTGAGGCAAAGGAACGCCGGCACCCCGGAGTCAGCAAGCCCGATCTGCGCCGCGCCCCGGGTGGGGCGCCCGTCGGCCGAGCGGGCGCAGGGACGCGCCCACCCCACCCCGAACACCTCGTCCGCCGGGGACTCAGAACTCGAACCGGGCGGAGAAGCCCACGCGGTTGCGCCGGAGATCGCGGTCGTCGTCGTCGGAGGACACGCGGTCGTGGTCGTAGGTCAGGGACACCGAGCCGTTGCGCCGCCAGGCATAGGTCAGGGCAAAACCCGCGCGGACGGTGTCTTCGTCGCGGTCGGGACTGATCCCGCGGCGACCCTGCAACTGACCGGGCTCGAAGTTCAGCGACGTCGAGGCGGAAAGCACGGGCGTGAGGAAATGCTGCACATTGACGAAGAGACGGTGCACCCGCGCATCGGTGTACAAGCTGAGGTTCGACGTCTCCTCGAGCCCGTAACCGTACCCGCCGGCGACGTAGCTGGATTGGCCGTAGTCGTACTTCACCGTCGCCTCGGCGTAGAGCGAATCGGTCGAATCGTCGCCGCGGCGACGCCGGCCTTCCCAGCCGATGCGCGCGCCGGCCGCCAGCTTGGGGTTGGGCTCGTAATCGACTCCGACCAACAGGTAACGCGAGCTCTTGTCCTTGAACGCCGCATCGACGTCGTAGGCGACGTCGAGGTACCGAACTTCGGCCGCGGCCTTGAGCTCGGGCAGCAGGCTGTAGGCGGCGGCTGCACCGACGAGCACCTCGGCGCGGTCGAGGCCGTCGGCCAGACCGCGGTTGTCATACCGGTAGTGGAGCGCGCGCGCCTTCAGCAGGCCGGCGAGACGCGGGTTGACCTTGGTTTCGAAACGGCCGTCGACGATGTTGCGCTTGAAGGACTGGTCGGTGTTGACGGGCACGCCGGCGAGCAGCGACTCCGGATTGCGCACGATCTGGAACGTCTCGTTGAGGTCGATCGTCGTATCCGGCCGGAACGCATGGGCGAGCCGCACCGACGCATCGTGGCTGTCGAGCGTGCGATCCCCGGGTCGGTCCACCATGTGTTCGAGCGAGGGCTGGTAACGGGCCGAGAAGAACGTGCGCGGCGACAGGGACGCGTTGAACGAAAGCTGCGGCGCCACGCGATAGACGAGGCTGTCGATCTCGTTCCGGGCCGAGCCGAAGATGTTGCTGTCGTGCACGACGCCGGCGTCGATCCGCACCGAAAGCCCCTGCCCCTGCTCCTCTTCGGGAATCGGCGCGTACACCGCCAACGCGCGCACGGCGCCGAACGCGGCAACCCAGGCGAGAACGGCGGCGGGCTTCATGAAGAGCACAAGGGGCGGGAAACTAGGGGGATTCCCTCGGTCAGCGCAATGACTTAACCGTAGGACGCAGCGCGCCGGGCACGGACATCAGCCGGACGTTGTCCGCAAGGCGCCGGTGCTGCGGCAGCGGAAAGTCGGCCGGCAGGCGCTCATCAATCAACCCGACGTAGATGCGCCCCCAATCGCCAAAACGGCTCGCTTCGACGGTTGGACGGTTCAAGTCGGCAAAAAACGGACGGTCCAGGGTATGCGGGGTGAGCAGCAAGGCCTCGACCGGCTGCCGCACCATGACCTCGCGAAAGCCGCGCAAGCTCGACGGCTGCCACCACACCCTCGACCCGGAGTACCACGCCGCGCCGGCCGGGATGTCCGTCATCCATGCCGCGTGCGCCCCGTTGCCGCGGTGCAACGCGTCGCCCAGTTCGACGAGCAGTCCGGGATGATAAGGCGGATAGTGAAAGTGCGTCCGTCGCGGTTCGAGCACGTCCTGCCACAGCGGCAGCGACTGCAGGACGAGCACGCCCACCCAGGCCGGCCGCAGGCGGGCAGCCCAGAACGGCTGGCTCGCGAGCAACACCTGCAGAAAGGCGGTGCCAAACACGATGAGCAGGGGCGCCAGGATGAGGGCCGGCAGACGTTCGCCTTCGCCGGAGTCGCACAGGCCGCGGGCCACGGTCAAGCCGGCGAGAGCCAGGGTGACCCCAGCCCGCAACGAGCGGGCCGCGTCGTGGGGAAACCGATACACCCAGCCGGCGACAAAAAACGCGGAGAAGAGCAGTCCACCCGCCCACAGGTCGGCCTGCACGCCGGACTGGACGGCGGTCAGGGCCTTGTTGGCCAGTTTGCGCAGGTCGATGGCGGGGGCCTCGGCCGAGAAGGTCCGACGGAACTGCTCCGGCTCGGCGGTGGGATCGCCGGCACGCCACGCCACCTCCTGCCAGGCGAGGCCGAGGGGATGGCCGGCGATGGCCACGTTGCGAATGAGCCAAGGGGAGGCCACGAGCAGGGCCGCTCCGAGCACCAGCAAGACCGGCGCAACCCGACGTCCCGGGGCCCGCCCCCATGCGGCGGCTCCCGCCACAAGAGGCGCCATCAACCCGAGGGTGTAATCGATCAGGAACAGGGCGCCGCAGCCGGCGCCGGCGAGCGCCCACCCCAAGCGTCCGCTGCCGCCGGCAGCGCGGGCCTCGACCGCGCGAATCCAGGCGTGAGCGATGAGCAGGACGATCACCATCGCCAGCGGCGTGCCGTTCAAGGCGACGGTCGCGGTCCAGACCGGGGCCGACAGCAGCAACGCGCCCGCCGAGACCACCCCCACTGCTGGAGAGAACAGGCGCACGCCCAGCCGCCAGGTGAGCAGGACGGCGCCCCAGAGCAGCAGTCCGTTGACGCCGAGCAGCACGTAATCGCCTGCGAAACCGTCGGGGGTGGCCGGCAGGTCGCTGAGCCAGCGCGTGCGGACGCCCTCGGGCAGCAGCGCCAGCACGCCGCCCAGCAGGGCCGGATAGAGCGGTGCGTGTCGAAGTTCCGGATACGGCCGGGCCGGATCGAAGGGCACGCCGCGAGTCTCGAACCACGCCACCACGTGCGGCTCATTGACCGGCGTGGTGAAGCCCGCTCCGGCGGCGAGCTGACGGGCGACCGCGGCCTGCGCCAGGGTGGTTTCGGACCGCTGCCCACGAAACTGCTTCATGGCAACGGCGAAGCTCAGCACGAGCACGCCGAGCACGAAAGCCGCCCGCGTCAACCAGCGGGCGCCCGGTCCCGACTCGAGCCAATGGACCCAGCCGGAGGACGACGTCGGGGCAGGCATGACAACGCGGCGGCGGCTCCGGGGCTCAGTCCGTCACGTCGAGCTCGGGCCACTGCGAGAGCTTGCGATGCAAGGTACGCCGGCTGATGCCCATCAACTGCGCGGCCTTGGTGCGGTTGCCCCGGGCCTTGATCAGGGCCTCGCGCAGCAGGCGTTTCTCGTTCTCCTCGACGGAGAGCGGATTCGCCGCGGCCGCGACCGGGGTGCCGGAGCCATCGGCGGCGGCGACGCCGCGGTACTTGGGTTCCAGATCGAACTCGGACAACTTGCCGCCGCGGCGGAGGACGACGGCGTTCTCGCAGAAATTGCGCAGCTCGCGGATGTTTCCGGGCCAGGGATAGCTTTGCAAGGTCTGGAGGGCGCCCGGCTCCAGCGTGAGCGGCGGCAGGCCATTCTCCTTGGAAAAATAGTTCAGGTAATGCGCGAGCAGGAGCGGAATGTCCTCCGGGCGCGCGCGCAGCGGCGGCATCAGGATGCGGACAACGTTGAGACGGAAGAAGAGGTCCTCGCGAAACTTTCCGTCCTTCACCAGCTGCTCCAGATTGCGATTGGTCGCGGCGACGAGGCGTACGTCGAGCTCGAGCGGCTTGTTGCCGCCGACCCGCTCGATCGTGCGCGATTCGAGAAAGCGCAGGAGCTTCACCTGCGTGCTGGCCGAAATCTCGCCGATCTCGTCGAGGAAGAGCGTGCCGGTGTCCGCCGATTCGAAGCGGCCGACGCGCCGCTCGGTCGCGCCGGTGAAGGCGCCGCGCTCATGGCCGAAGAGCTCGCTTTCCAGCAGGTTCTCGGAGAGCGCCGCGCAGTGCACGGCGATGAAGGGCGCGCGCGCCCGCGGGCTGCACTGGTGCACCGCCTGGGCGATGAGCTCCTTGCCGGTGCCGGATTCGCCCTCGATCAAGATGGTCGCGCGCGACGGCGCCACGAGACGCACGCGGTCGATCACTTCCTGGAGCCGGGCGGAGTTGCCGACAATCCCCTCGAAGTTGAACTTCTCGTCGAGCCGCTCGTGCAGCTGCTTCACCTCGACCTCGAGCGTGCGGGTTTTGAGCGCGCGCTGGATCAGCACCTCGAGCCGCTCGATGTTGACCGGTTTGGTGAGGAAATCGACCGCGCCGCGCTTCATCGCCTCGACCGCGCTCTCGATGTTGCCGTAGGCGGTCATCATCAGGACGGCGGGCTTGTTCGGCAGGGTCAGCGCCTTGTCGATCACCTTGAGACCCGACTTTCCGGGCATGCGCAGGTCGGTCAGGATCACGTCGAACTCCTGCGCATCCATGAGGTTGAACGCCTCGTCGGCGTTGGCCGCCACCGACACGTCATAGGCATCCGCCAAGGCTTCCTGCAGCCCTTCGCGGGTGTGTTTCTCGTCATCTACGATCAGCACGCTCGGGACCATGACCCATGACTCACGCCAGGCGGTCGGCCGGGTCAACGGGAAATTCTGTCACAGTCGAATGCCACCCATTGGCGGCACCGGTCGTTTATCTCCGCGACGTTGCAACCTAAGGGCGGTCCAACTAGTCTACGCTCACCCGTGAACTGTCGCATCTCCCCGGTCGCCCGCAGCTCCGATCCATGGAGCCAGGTTCCCATCAACACCCCACCTCGGCCCGCTGGCCGGCGGGGAGCTTAGCCCATCCGACCTGCGATCTGCGACTGACCCTTCGTCTGAGGTAACGTTTCCATGCCCTTGTTGTCCGTGCTCCGGTCCCCTTCCCTTGCCCTGGTCGCAACGGTGCTTCCGTTGCTCCTTTTGCTGACGGCCTGTGCGAGCAGCCACCGCGTGCAAGTCAACGCGCTGACCCGCCCCAAGGCGGAGGAAAAGCAGTCCTACCGGCTGCGCAGCACCAACCCGGAGAATCCCGAGGACACGCTCCGTTATCAGGAAGCGGCCAACTTCGTTCGCACGGCCCTGTCGGGGCGCGGACTCTATGAGGCGGCGGAGCCGGAAGCGGCCGACGTGGTCATCGAACTCGACTACGGGATCAGCCCGCCCGAGGTACGCCAGGAGGTGGTCAAGGAACCGGTGTACCGCACCGTGCCGGGGCGCACCTACGTGAGCACAGTCGTGGTCGGCACCGACAAGGAAGGAAAGCCGATCGTGCAGCGCCAGGTCTACCGCGAACCGGACCGACAGGAGTTCGTCGGCTTCCGCGAGTACCTCGTGACGCGAGTGTACTACGAAAAATACCTGACCATGGCGGCCCGGGAGAATCGCAGCGACGCCGAGGGCGGCGTACCGGCGGAGGTCTGGACGGTCGATGTGCGCACGGTCGGTGAAAGCGATGACCTGAGGAAGCACCTGCCCGTGCTCGCGGCGGCGAGCATCAAGCACATCGCTGACGACACGCGCGGCAAGGTGGACGTCCGCCTCAAGGCCGACAGTCCGGAAATCGAGTTTGTGCAAACGGGTGGATGAGGTAGCGTCCGATCATGAGCCTACCCCCGCTCCGGCCGGTCCCCGCGGCGTTCGTCCTGCTCGCGGCCGTGCTGCTCTTGCTCGGCACCGGCTGCCGGACGCGCACCCACTACACCGTCGCTTCCTTCACGACGCCGACGGCAGAGACGGCCCGGAGCTACGTGCTCGATCTCAACCGCTCCGGACTTCCGCCCCGCAGCCTGCGCAGCCAGGAGGTCACCGAGATTGTTAAGTCTGCGCTCGGCTCCCGCGGACTGCACGAAGCGCCGAGCCGTGAGGCCGCCGACATGGTGGTGCGAGTCGAGATCAAGGTGGAAGGCCCGCTGGTGAAATACATCGAAACCGCCACCTCCCATCAGGGGGCCACCTCCAGCGGCGGCGAACCGGTCGTGTGGTACCGGGACAAGATGCTCGAAGTCTACTACGAGAAGACGACGCTCGTGCTCACCGCCTTGGAGAAGTCGCCTGAACGCGGCCAGGTGCCGGACATCATCTGGCAGGTCGAGGTCGCCCAGGAGGCGGACAAGGCCAACGTACGCGCCGCCCTGCCCGTGCTCGCGGCCAAGAGTGTGGACTACATCGGCGAGGAGAGCGGAGGCACGGTGGACTTGCCGCCCGACGCTCCCCGCACGGTGCAACACGTGCCGAACCGCTCGCGCCAGCTCGGCCCCTGAGGCCGGCGGCCGCCGCCCGCGGCCCGTCAATGCTTGAGCATGCGCACGCGCCGGTCCTTGCGCGGAAACTGCAGGGTCACGACCGTCCCGACGCCTTCCTTGCTCTCGACGCCGACCTGGCCGCCGTGTTCGCGCATGATGCGCTGCACAATCATCAGGCCGAGGCCGTGGCCGCCGGGCTTCGTGGTGTGGTAGGGTTGGAAGAGCCGCACGAGGTCCTCCTGGCGGATGCCGCTGCCCGTGTCACCAAACAGCAGATACACCTGCTCGTCGTCGGCGCGGGTCCGGATGCGCAGGCGCCCGCCCGGCTGCATCGCCTCGACCGCGTTCTTCGTGATGTTGAAGAAGACCTGCTTGAGCTGGTTGCGATCGGCCATGACAAGCGGCAGTCCCGCCGGCGTCTCCGCCTCGACGGTGATGCCGCGGTCGGCCAGCTCGCGCTGCTGGAAACGCAGCACCTCGTCGAGCACCTCGACCAGATTGGTCTCTGCGAGGTCGGGCGGACGCGGACGGATGGCCTCGAGGAAGTTGCTGATGATCCCGTCGAGCCGCGTGACCTCGTCGCGGCAGATGCGGATCGACTCGCCCAGCGCCTCGGTCTCACGAGAGGCCTTCAATTTCCGCAGCTTTCGCTCGATCAGCTGCAGGTGGATGGTGAGCGAATTGAGCGGATTGCCCAGCTCGTGGGCCACGCCCGCGGCGAGCAGCAGGATCGAGGAGGTACGCTCGTTCTCGATGCGTTGTTCGGTCGTGACCTTGTCGCGGGTCACGTCGGAGAGGATGACGGCGAAACGCCGCTCGTCGCCGCGGTGTTCGCCGCCGAACGGCACCATGTACAGCCGGACCGTGCGCGGCTCCGGGTAGGTGAGTTCGAACTCGCGCGCCATGACCGGCAACGCGGACGCGCCCCCCTCGTCGTCCAGCGCGGCGCCGAGCGACGGACGCAGGCCTGGCACGAGGCGCCACAGCACCTCGCCGTGCAGTTCGTCGTCGTTGAGTCCGATCAGCCGGTGGGCGGCGTCGTTGGCGTAGGCGATGACGCCGTCATAGCCGATGACGAGCACGCCTTCCTGGAGCGTGTTGAAGATGTCCTCGAACATGCCGCGCTCGCGGGCGAGGCGCTGGACGAGCTGGGTGAGGTTGACCGCGTCGAGCGTGTCGAGCCGCCCGAGCACGCGATCGAGCGAGGAATGCTTTTTGACGGCCATGGCGGGAGAAAAACGGGTTCCGGGCGGATGGCAACGATGCCGCGACCGAGCGCGTCGCATGCAAAGGGCGCCCTAGTTTCCGTCGTCGGTCTCGCCAAGGAAGTCGAGCTGCCCGGGATCGACGCGGGCGGCGAGCAGCTTGCGCAGGAACAGCTCGCGGTGATGCGGCGAACGGCCGAGGCGAAGCACGGCATCCCGGTGCTCCTCGGTACCGTAGCCCTTGTGCTGCGCGAAACCGTAGCCCGGACAGGCGGCGTCGAGTTCGACCATCAGGCGGTCGCGCACCACCTTGGCGACGATCGACGCCATGGCGATGCAGAGCGAGCGGGCGTCACCGTTGACCACGGCGGTGTGTGGATACGGGAAACTGCGCAGCGGCAGGCCGTCGACGAGGATGCGCGCGGAGGCGGCCGGCTGGAACGCGGCGATCTCCTCGGCCGACGAAAACAGGTCCGGCTCGCGCCGCTGCTCGAAGGCGGACGGCGGAAAAATGCCCTCCAGCGCGCGGCGCATCGCGAGCTTGGTTGCGCCCAGGATGTTGAGCTGCTCGATCTCCGCAACCTCAGCCACGCCGTAGTGCGCGTGGATCGCACCCTCGCGGGCGAGCGCGTCGAACTCCGCCCACAGCGCCTCGCGCTCCGCGGCGTCGAGTTGCTTCGAGTCGTTGATCCGGCGCGCGTTCGCCTCGGTCCAGCGGCTGTCGAGAAAGGCGCGCGTCACCAGCACCGCGCCCGCCACGACCGGACCGGCAAGCGCGCCACGACCGGCCTCGTCAACCCCGATGAGGTTCGCGACCCCCTCGAGCTGGCGCAGGTCAAAGCCCCGAAGCTGGCGACGTCGGGCCATTCAACGAGCGAGCGTAGGCGTCGACGCGCAGGGGGTTGCGCACGCCGGGGGCTGGCTTCGAAACGAAGAGCAGGAAGCGATCGCCGTCATGGTTTCAGCGTGCGCCCGCCCCCTGCCCCGTCAAGCGAGTCGTCGCGGGCTGGCCTTGCCACCTATTCGCCCGCGCCAGGCCGGGCCTACCATTCCATCTTCGGCGGCGGCGGCTTGAGCGGCAGTTCGTCGAGCTTGCCCGCATCCGAGACCACCTCGTAGGCAGTGCGAAAGTGCAGCTTGGCAAAGTCACCCAGCGCCCGCGCGCCGAAGCGGTCGATGATCTGGCGCGCCTGCACCTTCACCTGGGGGCCGGCGCCCTTCTGCAGCGGACCGCCGAAGCGCACCGACAAGTCGCGCATCAGGCGCACATACTCCGCGCGGGCAACGACCGACGCGGCCGCGACCACGGGATCCTCTTCCGCCTTGGTGCGCATGCGCAACTCGAAGGCCTTCTCGCCCTTGCGCACGAGCTCACGTTGCACCAGCGGCTGCTCGGTGAACTGGTCGAGCAGGCCCCACGGCACGCGCTTCTCCGCCAACGCCTGCAGGAGCGCGGTGGCGTGCTGCCAGGCGAGCAGGGAATTGAGGTTGGCCCGCGGCCGCGCCATGAGCTCGTTGTACTTCGGCATGCTGCAGTAGCAGGTGCGCACGACGGCCCGCGGCGTTTCCCGGATGAGTTTGTCGAGCTGCAGGATGCGCTGCTCGGTGATCTTCTTCGAATCCTGCACGCCCGCCTTGCGCCACTCCTCGATCGCGGCCTTCTCGGCGATGACCGTCGCCGCAACCACCGGTCCGAAGAAGTCGCCCTTGCCGCTCTCGTCGAGCCCGGCATGCGCCTCGAACCAATCGGGATGCAGGACCTCGTCGTAGCCGAGCTTCGCCTGCCCCGTGATCTCGGGCTCGAGCGTCATCGTAACGAATTCCTCCGTGCCCTTGCCGGCGACGACCACCTTTCCGCTCGTGTAGGCCGTGACGTTGACGTCGGCGCCCTTGAAGGCGAACCGGGCGTACGCCACCTCGAACGGCTGCCACCCGCGGCCGGCGCAAACGGCCCGCAGCCGCTCCATCTGCACGTCATCGAGCTTGGCGGTGTAGGTGCTGAGTTTCTTGGGTGCGTCGTCGTCCCCGGACTTTTTGGCCATGGGTTCAGTGGCCACAAAACGTGCAAAAACGCACGAAAAAGAAAACACGGCTTCAGTCCATCGTCTTTTTGGCTCTTCGTGGGACCGTGTCTTCTTCTTCCGAACGTCTCGTGGCGGACCGGGCAGCATTCCAGCAAAGCCTGCTCGCCTGGTATCATCGGCACCGCCGCACGCTGCCCTGGCGGGAGGAGCCGTCCCTCTACAAGACGGTGGTAAGCGAGTTCATGCTGCAGCAGACGCAGGTGAAGACAGTGCTGCCCTACTTTGCCCGCTGGCTCGACGCGTTGCCGGACTTCGCCGCGCTGGCGGCGGCGCCCTCCGAACAGGTGCTGAAACTTTGGGAGGGCCTCGGCTACTACTCACGCGCCCGCAACCTGCATCGGCTCGCCCAGGCCGTCGCCGCGTTGCCCGAGCCGCCACGCACCCGCGACGCCTGGCAGGAGCTGCCCGGCGTCGGCCCCTACACCGCCGCCGCGATCACGAGCATCGCCTTCCGCGCGCCGGCGGCGTGCGTCGATGGCAACGTGGTGCGGATCCTCGCGCGACTCACCGCGGACGCGACCGCCTTCCGTGACTCCGCGTCGGCGGCCAAGGCCTTCACGCCCCTCGGCGAGGCCCTGCTCTCGCCCGACGAACCCGGCGATCACAATCAGGCCATGATGGAGCTCGGCGCCACCGTCTGCCACCGCCAGAATCCGCTTTGCACGGTGTGTCCGGTGCTCGCGTTCTGCGCGGCGCGGCGCCGCGGCGATCCGGAGGCGTATCCGCGGCTCGCGGCAAAGAAGATCGAGCAGAAGACAGTGCATCGCGCCTGGTGCGTGGTCGACGGCCGCCTGCTGCTGCAACGGGTCGAGGCCGGCGCGCGTCGGCTCGCGGAACTGCACGAGCTGCCGGTCGTCGAGGCGCTCGGCCTGGATGCCACCACGCTCGGCGGACGCGAGCCGCTCGCGCGGCGCAAACGCGGCATCACGCGTTTCGCGATCACGGAACTCATCTATCCGGTCGAGGCGCCGTCCACCCTGCCCGCGCCAACCCTGGTCTGGGTCGATCGCGCGCAATTGGAACGCATTTCCCTGTCCGGTCCCCACCGCCGGTGGGTCACGGAGCTGCTCGGGCGGAACGAACGCTGAACGGAACGCGCCGGATTACTCGGCCGTCCACTTCAGGATGGTCGTGCTCAGCGGCGGCAGGGTCAGCACCAGACTCTGGCTGTGGTTGTCGGCTGCGACGTCCTCGGTCATGCGGCCGCCGTCATTGCCGAGGCCGCTGCCGCCGTAGTACTGGCTGTTGGTGTTGATCACCTCTTTCCAGAAACCGCGGCGCGGTACGCCGACGCGGTACTCGCGCCGGATGATCGGCGTGAAATGGCCGACGATGGCAAACAGCGTGCGCTCCGACGAATCGAGCCGGAGGTAGGTGATGACACTCGCCTCGGAATCGTGGCAGGCGATCCATCGAAAACCCTGCGGATTGAGGTCGTTCTGGCTGAGGACGGGCTCGGACGCGTAGAGCTTATTCAGGTCGCGCACGAGCAGGCGGATGCCCTCGTGGTCCATGTACTGGCAGAGATGCCAGTCGAGGCTCTCGGCGTAGGCCCACTCGCGGGACTGGCCGAACTCGCCACCCATGAAGAGCAGCTTCTTGCCCGGCCACGCCCACATGTGGGCGTAGAGCGCGCGCAGGTTCGCGGCCTTTTCCGGGATATGCCACGCGCCCATCTTGTAGAGCATGGAGTGCTTCCCGTGCACGACCTCGTCGTGGGAGAAGACTGTGACGAAGTTTTCCGAGTACTGGTAGAGCGCGCCGAACGACAGGTCGTTCTGGTGCCACTTGCGGTGGATCGGATCCTTCTGGAAGTACTTCAGCGTGTCGTGCATCCAGCCCATGTTCCACTTGAAGTCGAAGCCGATGCCGCCGTCGCGGGTCGGCTTGGAAATGCCGGCGAACGCAGTCGACTCCTCGGCGATCATCAGCGTGCCCGGATAATACTGGTGCACGAGGTCGTTGGTCTGCTTGAGGAAGTCGATCGCCTCGAGGTTTTCGCGGCCGCCGTATTTGTTCGGCACCCATTGGCCGGCCTGACGCGAGTAATCGAGGTAGAGCATCGACGCGACCGCATCGACGCGCAGGCCGTCAAGGTGGTAGCGGTCCAGCCAGGACAGCGCGTTGGCGACGAGGAAGCAGCGGACCTCGTTGCGGCCGTAGTTGAAGATCAGCGTACCCCAGTCCATGTGCGCGCCCTGGCGCGGATCGGCATGCTCGTAGAGGTGGGTGCCGTCGAACTCGGCGAGCGCGAAGCTGTCGCGCGGGAAATGGGCCGGCACCCAGTCGAGGATGACGCCAATGCCGCGCTGGTGCAGGTGGTCGACGAACCACGCAAAATCCTCCGGGGCGCCAAAGCGCTGGGTCGGGGCGTAGAACCCGGTGACCTGATAGCCCCATGAGCCATCGAACGGATGCTCGGCGAGCGGCATCACCTCGATGTGGGTGAAGCCCATCTCGACCACGTAGTCGGCCAGCATGGGCGCGAGTTCGCGGTACGAGTACGGACGGTTGGCGTCGTCGAGCTTTCGCTTCCACGAGGCGAGGTGCAGCTCGTAGATGGAGATCGGGCGGTCGAGCTGGCCGGCGCGGGCCTTGCGCTGCTCCATCCATTGGGCGTCCGCCCACGCGTGACGGCGGGGATTGTGCACGATCGACGCATTGCCCGGCGGCGCCTCGAAGTACGTGCCGTACGGATCGGTCTTGATGCGCAGCTGGCCGCGCGGATCGCAGAGCTCGTACTTGTAGAGTTCGCCCTCGCCCAGCCCGGGGATGAACAACTCCCAGACGCCGGAGGCGCCGAGCGGGCGCATGACATGATAGCGGCCGTCCCAGTGATTGAAATTACCGACGACCGAGACGCGGGAGGCGTTGGGCGCCCAGACGGCAAAGGCCACGCCCGGGACACCGTCGATCGTGCGCAGGTGGGCGCCGAGCTTCTCGTAGATGCGGTGTTCGTTCCCCTCGTTGAAGAGGTAGAGGTCCTGGTCGCCAAGCGTCGGGAGGAAGGCGTACGGATCGTAGAATTGGCGGATCTCCCCGGAGTGGTACGTCACCCGCAGCTGGTAACGGAAGACCTCCTTGCGCTTCGGAATGAAGCCTTCGAAGAAGCCCTCCGGCGCGAGCAGCTCCAGGGCATGCACCGTCTCGGTGCCCAACTCGACGACAGCGCAGGCCGCCGCATCCCGCACAAAGGCCCGCGCCACGAGTCCCGTGGACCGGCCCTTCTTCGCCACATGCAGACCGAGGAACGTGTGCGGTGACGCGTTGCGCGCCTTCAGGAAGGTCTCGAGTTCGGTTTGGGAAATGATCACGGATGCGTCGGGGTTGAAGTCAGGCTGTCGCAGCCACAGGCGGGCGTCTAGGGCAAAGACCGGAGACCGCGCGGACGATCAGGGCGCGACCGCCTTCGCCGCCGCGGCAAAGAGCGCCTTGCGCGCCGCCGCATCGTGCTTGCGATTGGTCCGCACCTCCAGCACCCGCACTCCCGGCCGGGCCGGCGCCGCGAGGCAGGCAATGAAGTCCGCCGCATCCGCCACCACCGTGTGTTCGACGCGATGCGCAGCACAGAGCGCCGCGAAATCGACCTGTTGCGGGGTGGCCCAGTAGGTCTCGAAGGGCGGGTCGAACTGCGCGACCGGCAGGTGCTCGAAGATGCCCCCGCCGGCATTGTTGATCAGCACCACGGTGAGGCTGCCCCGCAGGCGCGGCGCGGTCAGAAAGCCGTTGGCGTCGTGCAACAGCGCGAGATCGCCCGTCAGCAGCACCGCCGGTGCCCCGCCGTGCGCCACGCCCAACGCGGTGGAGAGCGTGCCGTCGATGCCGTTGGCCCCGCGGTTGAAGTAAATCCGGTGCCGTCGTGCCGTCGCCGGCCAGACGTACTCCAGGTCGCGGACCGGCATGCTGCTCGCGACGAAGACAGGCGTGTCCGGCGGCAGATGCCGCGCCAGGAACCACGCGACCTGCGGCTCAAACCACGGTCCGCCGGCCGTCAGCGCGGCATCGATCACTCCGCGGACCGCGACCTCCGCCCGGCGCCAGGCCTGACGGTAGCTGTCATCCGCCACCGCGGCTCCCTCCGCCACGACGTGCTCGGGCAGACCCGGCAGCTGACGGGTCCGTCCGTGCAAGGCATCCCGGTTCGCCGCCCCGGGCGCCACGAGCACGACTTCGGCGCCCGAACGCTCCAGCCAGCTGCGCAGCACCTTGCTGGTCGGCCAGCCCTCGAGGCAGAGTACGGTGCGCGGTGTCAGGTCGCGGGCCGCCGCCTCGTTGCGCAGAATGGCATCGTAGGCGGTGACCACCTCCACGCCGCCATGCCGGAGCGGCGAGAGGGCGTCGGCCAGGACCGGCCAGCCCAGCGCGCGGGAAAGGGCGGCCACGCTCGCGACATACGCCGTAGGATCTCCCGGACTCGCCGGACCGGCCACGATCAGCCCGCGCGCCGTGGTGGCCTTCTGCCGGAAGGTGACCGCTGACGTCACCGGGGCCGCCGGTTCGAGGTGGGCAAAGAAATCCGCCGGCCAGACCGCTTCCACCGTGGCACACGACGCGTCCGGCGTCGGAGGCAGCGGATCCCGGAAGGGGGCGTTGAGATGCACCGGTCCGTCGGCGGTGCGGCCCACCGCCCAGGCCAGGGTCTGGCGCAGGTAACGCAGGCGTTCGAGGCTGGCCTCGGGCACGGCGAACTCATGGTACGCGACGGTGTATCCACCAAACAACTTCTGCTGGTCGATGGTCTGACCGGAGGCACAGTCCCGCATCTCCGGCGGACGGTCGGCGGTGATCACGAGCAGCGGCACGCGGCTTTCGTGCGCTTCGATGACCGCGGGGAAGTAGTTCGCCCCGGCCGTGCCGCTCGTGCACAGGAGCAGGACGGGCCGGCCAGTCCGCTTCGCCAGACCGAGGGCGAAGAACGCCGCCGAGCGCTCGTCGAGCACGGGAATGGCCTCGATGCCCGGGTGCCGGGCCAGGGCCATGGTCAGAGGCGTCGAACGCGAGCCCGGCGACACGACGGCATGCGTGACTCCGCAGCGCACGAGGGTCTCGGCGAGGACGGAGCCCCACAGGGCGTTGGTGTTGCGAAAATCAAGGACCGGCGGATTCATGGAAAATCGTGCGTCCGGGTCCGTTTCGTCAGGCGCCGAGCAGCGCATCCAACAGCGCGGCGAACTTCAACTCGGTTTCGGCAAACTCCCGGTCGGGCGACGAGCCGGCCACGATGCCGGCTCCGGCGTAGGCCCGGGCCTTCGCGCCCTCGACGAGGGCCGAGCGGATGCCGACAAAGAACTCACCGCCGCCGCGCGCATTCATCCAGCCGAGCGCGCCGGCATAGAGGCCGCGGGGAAACCCTTCGAGACTGCGGATACGGGCCACCGCCGCCTCACGCGGCGTGCCGCCGACGGCCGGCGTGGGGTGCAGGGCCGCCACCGCGTCGAGCAGGCGCACCCGATCGCCGAGCTCGGCTTCGACCGGCGTGCGCAGGTGCTGCACGTTGGCCAGCCGGAGAATCGTCGGCGTCGCCGGATGGCGCGGCGAAAGTCCGAGTCCCTCGAGCCGCCGGCGGATCGAGTCGAGCACGAGTCCCTGCTCGCGCAGGTCCTTTTCGCTCTGCAGCAGCGTGGCCGCCAGCGCGGCATCCTCACTGGCGCCCGCACCGCGTCGGGCCGAGCCGGCCAGCGCCTCGGTCTGCAACACACCCTGGCTCACGCGCACGAGCCGCTCAGGACTCGCCCCGATGAAGCTGCGGCCCGAGCCATCGGCGAGCGAGAAGGCGTAACAGTCGGGGAACCGCTGCCGCAGTCCGTTCAACATGCGCAACGGATGCAGCGCGCGACCGGCCTGCACATCCTGTGCGCGGGCCAGTACGATCTTCTGGAAGGCGCCGGCCTCGATCTCGCGCAGGGCCGCCGCCACCGCCGCCCGATAATCGCCCACCTCGCGCCGTTGGGGCGGCGTGGTCACCGCCGCCGGCGCCGTAAGGGCCGCGGGGCCGCCCGCGTAATCGAAATGCCGGAACTTCGCGTGCGCCCGCCACACGCGTTGGGTCAGCGCCGTCAGGTCAGCATCCGGCGCCACGAGTAGGTTGGCCACCGCCGTGGTACGCTCGCCGGCGCGGGCCACCTGCCAGCGCGGAACGAAGACGCGCGCCGCCGGGAAGGGTTCGCCGGCCTCCACCGTGTCGCGAAACGAAAACGCGGTGAAGAAATGTGGTCCGCCAAAGGGCGCGGTGACGTCCCCCACCGCAATCGTGCGCGCGAGCGTGTCGTCAACGAACCGTTGCACCGCCGCAAACCGTTCCGGACCGCCCGCCTCGGCCGACAGCACCGCCTCGGCCCCCGAGATCGCGGTCTGCAGCGACGGACGTTCGGCGTAGAAGTGCGGCTCACCGGCTTCGAAGATCGACTCCAGGACGGCCAGCGGATCGAGGGCTCCGACCGTGAGCGAAATGCTCACGAGTCGCGGCGAACCCGCCTGAATCGCTGCCTCCCGACACCCGGCCAAAAACGCCCCCAACGCTTCGGGCGTCGCGTTCTCGGACGGATGGATCGGGAGGATGGTCACAGCCGGATCACGCCTTGGGTTCGGTCGGCCGCGGGAACAAGATCGCGGTGGCCGCCACCTTCGCACCGGTGAGGCGGGAGCCCCAGACCAGTTCGTCGGCCCAGACCGGAGCCGGCGTGTGGCCGAGCACCCCTTGGATCTTGGCCACGGTGCCGGGCATCACGGCGGTGAGCAGCGCCGCGCCGAGGCGCAACGCCTCCGCCATGGTGGCGAGGGAGGTGCGCAGGAGCGCCTGGTCCTTCGGGTCGGCCGACTTGCCGAGCTTCCACGGCGCCCGCGTTTCGATGTAGGCGTTCGTGGCGGTGATGAACGCAAAGGTGCGCTCCAGCGCGATGTGGAACTGGAATCCCTCGCAGAGCGGCACGACCTCGTCGCGCGTCTTCGTCCACAACGCGCGCAGGGCCTGCTCCGGCGCGTCGTCGACCTCCGGCGCCGGCACAACGCCGCCGCCAAAGCGGTTGGTCATGTTGAGCGTGCGGTTGACGAGGTTGCCCAGGTTGTTCGCGAGTTCGCCGTTGTAGCGGGCAAGGAACTGCGCGAGCGAGAAATCGCTGTCCTGACCGACGCTCATCTCGCGGATCATGAAATAGCGGAGCGCGTCGACACCGTACTTGTCGGCAAACTCGACCGGATCGACGAAGTTGCCCGTGCTCTTGGACATCTTGGCGCCGTTGATCGACCACCAGCCGTGCGCGAGCAGCGACTGCGGCGGCTCGATGCCGGCCGCCTTGAGCATGATCGGCCAGTAGACGGCGTGCGGCGGCACGAGGATGTCCTTGCCGATCACATGGAAGGTGGCAGGCCAGAGGCCCGGCTTGTCCTCGACCGCCGAGTAGTAGTTGAGCAAGGCGTCGAACCAGACGTAGGTGACGAACTCTTGGTCGAAGGGCAGCGTGATGCCCCACTCCAGCCGCTCGCGCGGACGCGAAATGCAGAGGTCGTTGAGCGGTTCCGACAAGAACTCCAGCACCTGCTTCTGGCGGTAGCGCGGAAACACGAAGGTCTCGTTGCGCTTCAGGAAATCGATCAGCCAGTCCTGGTACTTCTGCAGCCGGAAAAAGTAGTTGGCCTCGGTGATCTCGGTGACCTCGCCGAAGATCTCCGGCCACGAGCCGTCGGGATTGCGGTCCTTGTCCTGGAGAAACTGCTCCTGGCGCGTGCTGTAGAAACCCTTGTACTCGGCCTTGTAGATTTCGCCCTGGTCGAAGAGCTGTTGGAGAATGCGTTGCACGACCCGCTTGTGCCGGTCCTCGGTCGTGCGGATGAAGTCGTCGTTCGAGATGTCGAGGCGGGCGCACAGGGCCCGGAATTCCTGCGACACTTCGTCGACGAACTGCTGCGGCGGGATGCCGCGTTTCCGCGCGCTCTGCTGGACCTTTTGGCCGTGCTCATCCACGCCGGTGAGGAAGTAGACCCGGTCTCCCATCAGGCGCCGAAAACGAGCAATGACGTCCGTCAGCACCTTCTCGTAGGCATGGCCCAGGTGCGGCGAACCGTTCACGTAGTCGATCGCGGTGGTGATGTAGAAGGTCTTCATGGACAGGACTGGGCAAAGAAAACGCGGATTGCCCAAATGTCGAAGGTTTTGACGTGGCCGACCCCGCCGCCACAGTCGCGGGCAACGCTGCATGAGTTCCCTGCCCCGCCTGCTCGGGTTTGCCCTCGCCTTGCTGCTGGTTTTTCTCGCTGCCGCCGGCGGCGCGCAGGTCTGGCTGCGCAACCAGCACGACCGCCTGCAGGACGCGACGCTCGCGGCGAAACGCCAGCAGTTCGAGGCGGCGCTTGCTCTCGCCGGGCAGCCCGGCCCCGGCGGCTTCCCGGCCGATACCGTGGCACGCCTCGCCGCCGCGACCGGCGGTGACGTGGCTGTGCTCCCGGCCGCACCGCCCACCGGCTCCGATCACGCATTCGCCGTCGCCCTGCCCAACGGCCAGCACGCCGTCGTGACCCTGCCGGTCTCACCGGCCAGTCGCCTGCTCCTGCTCCATCAACGCGTCGTCGTCGCCCTGCTCGTGCTCGCCCTGGCGCTCATGCTGGTCTGGATCTTCGTCCTGCTGCTCCGTCCCGCCGCACCGCCTGAATCCGGCTCACGTCCGCCGTGGGGTTTTGCCAAGGCGGAGATGAACAGCCTTCAACACCTCGCGCGCACCTCCGTAAGCCAGGGCGCCGCCCTCGCCAAGGAACGCGACGAACGCGTGCGTGCGCAGGAGGAGGCCTACGTCAACCAGGTCCGGCTCAATCAGGCGCTCGAGGAAAAGATCCGCCTCGGCCGCGACCTGCACGACGGCATCATCCAGTCGCTCTACGCGACCGGGCTGACATTGGAGAACGCGCGCAATCTCATCGCCAGCCAACCCGCCGAGGCGGCCACCCGGCTCGATCAAAGCATCGGCCTGCTCAACGCCGCCATCCGGGATGTGCGCAACTACATCTCCGGTCTCACGCCCGACCACGCCCGCGAGGCCGGGCTGACCCAAATTGTCGAGCAGCTCGCCGCGGACCTGCGCGCCGGTCGCAGCGCGGAGTTTGAGATCGGGATCGACGACGCGGCCGCGGCGCGCCTCGGGGAAGAACGCTTCGCCCAAGCCGTGCAGGTCATTCGCGAGGCGATCAGCAATGCACTGCGCCACGGCGGCGCCACGCGGGTCTCGATCCGCCTGCACGAAGGCGAGGGTTCGGTTGCCCTGGCGGTGCAGGACAACGGACGGGGCTTCGACCTCGAGGGGCGGAGAAACGGACACGGACTTGCCAACATGCGCGGTCGCGCCGAGAGTGCCGGCGGTTCGTTGCAGGTGGAGAGCGCCCCGGGGCGCGGCACCCGCATCGTGCTCACGCTCCCGCTCGCCAAGTCCACATGACTGCCGCTCCCGCCCGTACGACGCCGCTCCGCCTCATCCTCGTCGATGACAGCGAGGTCGTGCGCATGGGGCTGAAGTCCCTGTTGGGTGCGGAGCCCTCCCTCGAGCTCGTCGGCGAAGCCGGCTCCGTCGCCGGGGCCGTCGAGCTGGCGCTGAAGACCAAGCCCGAGCTCGTCCTGCTCGACATCCGCCTGCCCGATGGCACCGGATTCGACGCGTGCCGCCGCATTCTCGAGAAGCTGCCCGAGACGCGCGTCCTCATTCTCACCTCCGTCGCCGAGGAGACGATGGTCGACGATGCCATCCGCGCCGGCGCCAACGGCTACCTGCTCAAGGAGGTCAACGGCCGCGCGCTGATCCAGGCGATCCACGACGTGGCCGCGGGCAAATCGATTCTCGATCCGGCGATCACGGCGCGCGTGCTCTCGATCATCCGCTCGACCGCACCGGGCACCCGCAATGCCGTCGAATCGCTCGCCCCGCAGGAGCGCCGCGTGCTGGCCCTCATTGCCGAGGGCAAAACGAACAAGGAAGTCGCCGCCGAGATGGGTCTCGCGGAGAAGACGGTGAAGAACTACCTCAGCACGGTTTTTGAGAAGCTGCACGTCTCCCGTCGGTCGCAGGCCGCCGCCCTGTACGTGCAGCAGAACCGCGGTTCCTGACGGCCCGATTAGGGACTTTGGTCCCTACCGCAGTAGGGGCCAAAGATTTGCAGCATGCCCCTGACCGGGCGGGATGCGGGCATGGTAGATTGCACCTGCCATGCTTACGTCCCCTCTCCGCCGCCCCTCCGCCGGCATGACCCTGGTCGAGGTTGCCATCGCGATGACCCTGCTCGCGCTCTTCATCGCCGGGCTCTTCGCCTCGCTGCTCCAGAGCCGCCGCCTCACCGAGGCCAGCATCTATCAGAACGCGGCCAACACCATCATCCAAGGCTACGTCGAGCAGATGAAGAACATGGAGTTCGAGGAGCTGTCGCGCAACCCGATCCCCACCCGCCTCGACGCGGCCACCCTCGATCCGCTCTCTCCATCTCCGCTGCCAGTCTACCCGATGGCCGACATCGTCTTCGGCACCGTGCCGACCGGCGTGGTGGAGAACGTCAAGGTGGTCGACATCAACAACACCGCCTCGACCGCCGACGATCTGACGCTGCGCATCTGGCTGTGGATCGAGGGCCTCGACTCACCCGCGGCTGCCAGCCTCGCGCAGTCCCGCGTGCTGGGGATCACCCTGATCTACATCTGGGAGCACAACGACGGCGGCAATCTCCGCCGCTTCAAGGGCAACGTTCGCACCATCCGCTCCTTCGTCCCGACCTTCTGACCATGCGCCCGTCACCCTCCCGTTTCCGCCGCACGCGCGGCATGACTTTGGTGGAGATCATCGTCGCCACCGGCATCCTCGGTTTCGCCATGATCGGCACGCTCGGATTCTTCATCCAGGCGTTGAACATGTACCACTACGACGGCGGCAAGCTGCTCGTGAACCGCGACATTCGCGCCTTCACGAGTGAGATGACCGACAACGCCACCTATGCGAACTACTTCCTCATTTTTCCGAGCTACACCAACCTGAGCCGCACGGTGAACGTGCAGGTCGACCCGGAGGACTCCACCCAGGGCTACACGACCGCGATCGTCGACACCTCGGTCAACGACGGCCTGTCCGGGGACTGCCTCGTGCTCGTGTATCAGGATCCCAACGACAACGACAAGGTCGCGCGCCTCGTCGGATATTTCCGTTCGCCCCAGAACCCGCTCGACCCGACCAGCCAGGGTCCGGTGCGAAAGTTCGACGTCACGATCTCGCCTTCCTCCGCGCTGCCCGTCTGGCAGCTCATTCCCACGATCACCGACGCGTCCGCCTACCCGGAGGTGATCGAGCTGTCCCGCGGCCTCTCCGACGGGCGCCTGTTCTACAATTTCTACGACCGCAGCGTGGTCGTGAAGGGCGAGATCATCCACCGCGGCAGCCTGACCCGCCGCGCCACCAACACGTACAACTTCACCGTCTCGCCCCGCGGCTGACGCCTCCTGCCATGCGCTCCTTCCATCGTTCTCCCGTCCGCGGCTCCGCCTTCATCACCGTGGTGATCTTCACCACTGTGCTCATGATCCTGATCGCCAGCCTGCTCGGCTGGTCGCTCACCGAGCGCCGGCTCAACTACCGCAACGCCCTGCGCCTCGAGGCGCGCAACGCCGCCGAGGCGATTGCCGAGTACGGATTCTACCAGATCCGGCGCAAGCTCGAGACCCGCACGACCTTCGCCGCGAGCGCCTTTGCCGTCGGCTCCGACGCCCCGACCGTCCCGGCGGCCGCCTTCTTCTCCGGCGGCCACACCGACTATCCGTCGACCGAACTGCTGGGCGGCATGATCACGATCGTGAGCACACCGGGCTACTCCAACGCCTACTTCGTCGACCCCAACGACCAGAACAACGAATTCGATCCGCTGAAGGGCAAATGGATCTTCCGCCGCGACATCGCCGTCGCCGCCCAGGCGACCGTGACTCCGCCAGCTAACCGCGGCGGTACTATCACCTCCTATGTCACCCAACGGCTCTCCGTCCGCGGCGCCCCGCTCTTCGCCCATGCGATCTTCTACAACATGGACCTCGAGATCGCCCCGGGACCGAACATGACGATCTGGGGACCGGTGCATGCGAACGGTAACATCTACGTGTCTAAGCAAAGCTCCGGCTCGCTCAACTTCATGGCCCAGGTCACCGCCACCGGCGGCCTCTACAAGGGCTACAAGGTCCAGCCGGTCCAGGCCAACGGCGCGCTCGAGACCTCCCAGGATCACGACATCAACTTCGTCAACAAGGCCGGCGCAACCGTCGCGCTCAAACAGGGCTCGGTGTGGAAGGACCAGCGCATGGGCCAGTCGAGCGAATCGGATCAGACCAATTCGGATTTCCGCTCCTTCGCCTCGAACACGTACAACGGTAACCTGCAGACCAAGTCGCACGGCATCCAACCCTACAAGCCCGTCGCCATCGGCGACTACGAGGAGGATCCGACGCCCCACAATGGCACGGATGAGTCGAAGAACGAGGGCCGCGCCCTGATCGAGCCGCCGAAGGCCTCAAGCGACCCCGGCTACAATGCGGACCTGGAATCGCAGAAGCTCTCCCGCAAGTCAGGCCTCTACATCGCGGTGAACCCGAGTTCGACCGACCGCACCGCGCGCCGGCCCGACGGGAGCACGTTCACCCTGCCGGCCAATTCTGTGAAGGCCTTCAAGAAGGACGGCACCGAGGTGTTTTTGCCTGGCAGCGCCGGACACAGCAGCTCGGGCGGCGATCCGATCGTCACGATCAAGCCCAACCAGATGACGGACCTGCGCCGCCACTCTGAATCGCACAGCTACAATTCGCCCCGCTCGAGCGGAAATCCGTACTCGGGCAAGGAAATCGACATCATCGAGGTCGACATGAACGCGCTCAAGAAGGCGGTCGATCGCACGGTCAACAACGCCAGCAGCACAACAGTGTACGAGGATTACACCCGCTCCTCCCCAAGCACGGTGGCGATCGACGACTCACACCGGATCGAGAACTTCAATGCCAGCGACTGGAACGGCGCCGTCTACATCGAATCGGTCGAAGCCGAAAGTCGCCAGGACTCGGGCGTGCGTCTGATCAACGGGCGCGGCCAGGTCGCTTCCAAGAGTGGTGCCGCCGGCGTGGCCGACGAGGGGCTCACGCTCGCGACCAACGACGCGATGTACGTGCTCGGCCACCTCAATGCCGACGGGTCGATCAACACCAGCACCAGCGGCACGACGAACAGCGCACGTTATCCGGAGGCCGGCGAACGCCCCGTGGCCCTCGCCGCCGACGCCATCACGCTGCTGTCACAACCCACCTTCGACAGCTCCGGCGTGCAGACCGGCGGCTGGAACGATGCTCTGAGCGGACACCGCATGTCCTCGAGTAACTGGAGTTCTTCCTGGGCCACCAGCGCGCCGTCAGGTACGAACAGGGTCGATGGCGTGTCGACCTCGACCGTTCCGTCGCTTTACCCAGGGGCCACCGCGGGCGCCGCGCGCAACACCAAGTTCTCCGGCACTTCCTCGGAGATCGCGGCGGCGTTTCTCGTGGGCGTGACCCCGTCGAACAAGAACGGCAGCGGACAAAACAGCGGCGGCGTACACAACCTGCCACGCTTTCTTGAACAATGGAGCGGCACAGCCGCCATCCGCGGCTCGATCGTCGTCATGTTCGAAAGCCGCGTGGCCGATGAACCGTGGGGCCTGCGCTACTACGGTCCGCCGACGCGCCTCTGGGGTTTCAATTCGCTGTTCGGCAGCGAACAGCGCTATCCGCCACAGATGCCGCTCGTAATGTCGTACCGCCGGGTCGACTTCACCGATCTCACCGTGGCCCAGTACAACGCGATCAAGGCGGCTCTGCCGTCCGGCGCCGGCTCGACTGGCGCGAGCCAGATGACGCCGCCTTCGCCCTGACCCGCAACGAAAGGCCTCCTCACCGCGCGCGCAGCCAGGCGGCCAGCTCCGACCAGGCCCGCGCCCGATGGCTGAGGTGGTTCTTCGCCGTGTCGGCCAGCTCCGCAAAGGTCTGCAGCTGTCCGTCGGGCACAAACAGCGGATCGTAGCCAAACCCGCCGCCCATCCGCGGGGCCGTTGCCAGCGTACCTGTGCACCGGCCTTCGAAGACCTGCTCGCGTCCGGCGTCATCGATCACCACCAGCACGCAGACGAAATACGCCCCGCGCCGGCCCGGCGGCACGTCGGCCATGGTGGCGATGAGCTTCTGAAGATTGGCCACGGGGTCGCCCTGCGGTCCCGCGTAGTACGCCGAGTCGACGCCAGGCGCGCCGCCGAGCGCATCGACGCACAGTCCGCTGTCGTCGGCCATCACCCACCCGCCGGCCGGCACCCGCGCACGCAGGGCCCAGGCTTTTTTGCGAGCGTTGCCGACGAAGGTGCCGGCGTCTTCCTCGACCTCCGGCATGCCGCCGACGGCGCGGGCCGAGACGATATCGAGGGCCAGCCCGGACGTGCGGGCGAGGTCCTGAAACTCGGCGACCTTGTGGGCGTTGCCCGAAGCAAGATGAAGACGGATCGTGGCCATGGCGACGGGCACCAGACCGCACGGCCAACGCGCTTCGAGCAAGCTCAACCGTGCCCGAGCGTCGACTCGTCGGGCTGCAGTTTCTCCGGGTAGACGAGGCGCCCCCGAAGCAGATCGTCATCGCCGAAACTTTCGCGCCGGACCTCGGCCAGGCGGACGGCGCCGGACACCTTTTCCGTGCGCAGGCCGCCAAAGATCGCGCGGGCCTTGTCGTCCGCGAGCAACAGCGGCGCCCGGTAGGCGAAGAGATAGTCGAGCGCACGCGCCGCCAGCAGCTCGCTCAGCAGCTGGGGTCCGCCTTCGAGGTAAACACCGGTGATCTTCTCCGCGGCACACTTCGCGCGAAAGTCGGTCACGTTGACGCGCTGGGTCGGCGAACCCATCACCCAGACTTGAACGCCCTGCTCGCGCAGTTTGCGCACGTACCCGAGCCCGCCATGCTCGGTGGTGACGACAATCGTTCGGTCACGAAATTCGTCGGTGTAAACCCGCGGCAAGGTCCGTTCGGCCACGGTGCGAAGCAAACCGTCGAAGACAAAGCGCCACGGGCACCATTCCTCGCCGTCGTGACGCGCGGTGAGGCGCGGGTTGTCCTTGATGACCGTGCGGGCGCCGACACCGATCGCCGGAAAGAGACGCCGCCAACGATGCACATCCGCCCGCGACGCCTCGTTGGTGATCCATTGAGAATCACCAGTCCGGGCCGCCATGCGGCCATCGATGGTCACCGCCGCCTTCGCCGCCAGCAGCGGGGTACCGCGCGTGATCCAGTGATTGAAGATCAGATTGAGATCGCGGCACTCGTCGTCGCGCACGCCCGTGACCACCTCGATGCCGGCGGCCCGGAGCGCCGTGTAGCCGGCCCCGGCATGCGCCGGGTTCGGGTCGGTCGCCCCCACCACCACGCGCCGGAATCCCGCGGCGATGATGGCATCGCAACAGGCACCGGTGCGACCGTGGGTCGAGCAGGGCTCCAGCGTCACATACAACGTGGCCCCCGGCTTCGGCGCGCGACCCAGGGCGGCGAGGGCCACCCGCTCGGCATGCGCGGTGCCGTCCTGGGCATGAAAGCCCTCGGCGACGATCTGTCCGTCCTCCACGATCACCGCACCGACGAGCGGATTGGGATGGGTTCGCCCCCAAGCTTGCCGGGCAAGGGCGAGGGCCCGCTGCATGTACGCGTCGTCGATCGCTGGAGTACTCATCGTGAGCGTCTTCATCCAGCCCGGATGCCCGGGCCGCGTCAAAACGGATTACGCCAGCCTAACGGCGCGTAGCAGGTGCCTGCGACGACCCGGCGGTTTCGGAGAAACCGCCCTACCTTCCGATCCAGGGTGGACGCGCGGGTCCCTCCGCGCGTGGTTGGGGCACATTAGCGACAACCAAACGTCGAACGCACCTCCGTCCGACTGCGCAGCGGGCGCGGGACGCGCCCGCCCACCCCAAGACCCGCTCCAACGGGCCGGTGACGACTTTCGACTCGTTGCCCCGGCCGCCGCGCTTAGGGCCTGACGTACGGATTTCCGGCCTTTTCGCGTCCGACGGTCGTCGCCGGCCCGTGACCCGGATGCAGGATCGTTGCGTCCGGCAGGGTGTAGATCTGTCCGCGGATCGATGCCTCGAGCTGGGCCATGCTGCCCCCGGGCAAATCCGTGCGCCCGACGCTGCCGGCAAAGATTGCATCGCCCACGAAGGCCGCGCCCTGCTCTGTGAAATAAAAGAGGACATTGCCCGGACAGTGTCCGGGCACATGCCGCACCTCGACCGTGTGGCCGAGCGCGTTGAAGCGATCGCCCGGATTTACCCAGCGATCGACGTGGACGGGGGCTAGCTCGATGCCGCGGCCAAGGAACACTTTCATCACTTCGGGGCTCTCGATCAAGGTCCGGTCCGCGACATGAGCGCTCACCTTGGCGCCCGTTTCGCGCACCACCTCCGCCGCACCCTGGGTGTGATCCCAGTGGCCATGCGTGATCCAGAGCTCGGTCAGGCGGCAGCCTTCGGCCGTGAGCGTGGGTTGAATGTCGGCCCAAACCTCGCCCGGCGCGTCGATCAGCACGGCCTCGCCCCGGGCGGCGTCGGTGAGGAGATAGGCGTTGGTCTGGATCGGGCCGGCCGGAAACACGTGCAGCTTCATGCGCCCGCAGGAGACACCGTTTTGCCTCGGCCGCAACCGCAAAGCCGGCTTGCCAGCGCAGGCGCGCGCCCCCCACGATGCCCGTTCCTATGTCCACTCTGAAGTTCGCCGTTCTGCCGGGAGACTACATCGGCCCCGAGGTCATGACCGAGGCCCTGCGCGTGCTGGAGCACGTTGCCAAGAAGGAGGGCATCACGTTGTCGTACCAGATCGCCGATGTCGGCGGCGCCGGCATCGACCACCACGGCAAGGCCCTGCCGGATTCGACCCTCAAGCTCTGCCAGGAGTCGGATGCGATTCTCTTCGGCTCCGTCGGCGGCCCCAAGTGGGAAAAGCTTCCGCCCAAGGAGCAGCCGGAGCGCGCCGCCCTCCTGCCGCTGCGCAAGGCCTTCAGCCTGTTTGCCAACATTCGCCCCGGTCTGCTCTACAAGGACCTCGTCGACGCCTCGCCGCTCAAGGCCGAGCGCATTCCGAACGGCATCGACATCGTGTGCATTCGCGAGCTGACCGGCGGCATCTACTTCGGCCAGCCCAAGACGACGACCACGCTCGAGAACGGCGAGCAGCAGGCGATCGACACCATGGTCTACAAGACCTCCGAGATCGAACGCATCGCCGAGGTCGCCGCCGTCACCGCCCGCGCGCGCGGCAAGCGGGTCTGCTCCGTCGACAAGGCCAACGTGCTCGAGACGTCCGTGCTCTGGCGCAAGACCGTCACCGCCTACTTCGCCGCCAAGCATCCCGATCTCCAACTGACGCACATGTACGTGGACAACGCCGCGATGCAGCTGGCGCGCGACCCGAACCAGTTCGATGTGCTCTTCACCGAAAACATGTTCGGCGACATTCTCTCGGACGAGATGGCCGTCATTTGCGGCTCCCTCGGCATGATGAGCTCGGCGTCGCTCGGCACGGGCAAGAACCGTCATGGCCGCCCGTTCGGGCTCTACGAACCGGCTGGCGGCACCGCCCCGGACATCGCCGGCAAGGGCATCGCGAACCCGTGCGCGCAGATCCTCTCCGGTGCGCTCATGCTGCGCTACAGCTTCGGCCTCGACGCCCTCGCCGCCCGCATCGAGCAGGCCGTGCGCGACACCGTCACGGTCGACGGCGTGCGCACCGGCGACATTGCCTTCGGGCGGCCCGCCGTCGGCAGCCGCGCCATGGCGGACGCTGTGATCAAGCGGCTCTGAGCCGCCGCCGCGCATTCACGCGCAGCCCCGTTCGGTCGACCGGCGCCACTCTCGTTGTGCCGGTCGACTGATCAACCGCACCACCCGTCGGCCGAGCTTCCGGCCCACGACGCTACTTCACGCCGAGGCGCGCCAACTCGGCCGAGAGCGCATCCGCCCACCGGTCGTAACCTGCGGCGGAGAGGTGCAGGCGATCGGGCAGGAGACGTTCGTCCAGGTTGCCCGCGCCATCGACGAAGCTCGCCGTGAGGTCGACCAGGTGCACGCGTTTGCCGTCGGCCAGCGTTCGCAGCCCAGCGTTCACCTGCGCGTTGAGCTGGCGCAACGGATCCTCCGCCGTCGCGCCGCGGGGAAAGAGCGACATCACCACGACCTGCGCCCGCGGCCACTTCCACGCGAGGTCGTCGAGGACTTTGCGAATGCCCATCAGCGTCTCGCCGGCCGGCGCCTGGCGGTGACCGGTGTTGTTCGTGCCGATGAGCAACACGGCGACCTCCGGATCGACGCGTGACACGTCGCCATTCTGCAGGCGCCAGATCAGGTGCTCCGTGCGGTCACCGGAGAAACCCCAGTTCAGCGCGCCGAGCGGAGCAAAGTGCCGGTCCCACGCCGCCTTGCCCGCGCTCTCCCAGCCCTGGGTGATCGAATCCCCGAGGAACACGATCCGCGCGTCTTTCTGCGCGGCGAGCTCGGACGACTTCGCCAGGAAGCGTTCCCTCCACCACGGCTCGGCCAGCCGGTGCTGGGGAAAGGTCGCGTCGTTGACCCCGTAGTGCGCCCGCAGCTCCGCATAACGCGTTTTCATCGCTGCGAACTCAGCGGCGTAATCCGGGTGCGCGGCCACATTGTTCGTCTCCATCGGATCGCGCTCGAGGTCGAAGAGCATCCACTCCTCCGTCGCGGGGAAACGCATGAGCTTCAGACGGTCGGTCCGGACCCCGTCGTGGCGCGCGACGGCGTGCGTATCCTCGCCCGAATACTGGTAGAACACCGCATCGCGCCAGTCCTCCGGCGTTCTGCCCTGCCCCTTCAAAACCGGCAGCAGGCTGCGGCCCTGCATGTCCGCCGGCACGGCGACGCCGGCCATCTCCAAGAAGGTCGGCGCGTAGTCGATGTTCTGGATCATTGCCTCCGGTTGCACGCCGGGGGCAACGACGTCGGGCCACCGGATCACAAAGGGCATCTTGAGCGATTCCTCGAACATCCAGCGTTTGTCGTACCAGCCGTGCTCGCCGAGGTAGAAGCCTTGGTCCGAGGCGTAGATCACGACGGTCGTCTTCGCGAGGCCGGACGCCTCCAGGTAGTCGAGCATGCGCCCGATGTTTTCGTCCACGGCGCGCACGGTGCGCAGGTAGTTCTTCAGGTAACGCTGGTACTTCCACCGGGTCACCTGGGCGTCGGTCATGGAGGGCAGGGCGGCCAACAGACGGTCGTTCTCCGGTCCGTACGCAGCGTCGAACTCCGCCGCCTGGGCCGGCGTCATGCGCCGGTACTCACCGTTGGGCAGGTTGCCGAGGAAACGCCCGTCGGTGGGCTGTCCCGGCAGCATCATGTCCCAGCCCCATTCAAAATCCTTCGCGATCGTCATCTGCTGCTGCTTCACGGCATCGATGCGTCCCGCATAATTGTCGAACAGCGTCGGCGGTTCCGGCAGTTCGATGTCGTCGAACAAATCGTAATGACGCGGCGCCGGCATCCAGCTCCGATGCGGGGCCTTGTGCTGCGCCATCAGCAGAAAGGGCTTGGTCTTGTCCTGACGATTCTTGAGCCAGTCGAGGGCCTTGTCGGTGACCAGATCGGTCACGTATCCAGCCGAACGGACACGGGAACCGTCGCTCTGGATGAAGTCGGGGTTCACGTAGCTTCCCTGGCCAGGCAGAATTTCCCAGTGGTCGAAGCCCGTGGGCGCAGAGACGAGGTGCCATTTCCCGATGATCGCGGTTTCGTAGCCGGCTTGCTGGAGCAGCTTGGGAAAGGTGCGCTGCCCGCCGTCGAAGCGACCGAAATTATTGTCGATGAAACCATTCGCATGGCTGTGCAGGCCGGTGAGGATGGAGGCGCGGGACGGACCACAGATGGAATTTCCGCAAAACGAATTCCGAAAGATCATCCCCTCGCGCGCGAGGCGGTCGATGTTCGGGGTGGGCGCGATCTTCGCAAACCGTCCGCCGTACGCGGAGATCGCCTCGAGCGCGTGGTCATCCGTGAAGATGAAGAGGATGTTGGGCCGCTCGACCGCCCGGACTGGCAAGGCGGAGACCCACATCGCAACCCAGGCGGCAATCCAACGGTGCATGCGGCTAGCAACGCGCCCCACCCGCCCCGGCGACAAGGAAAATCCCACCGCGGCGCGCCGGCGCGAATTCTACCGTTGGACCAAACTTGGTCGCGCCCTCCGCGGCCATCGGAGTGAACATCGGCACCGCGGTTTCCTTCGAGCCGCCTCGTTCACTCCCCCATCCCCATGCGTCCTTACTCTCGCTTCCTGCAACCCGTCGTCGGGTCCGCCCTCGCCCTGCTGCTCCTGCTTGCGTCGAACATCTCGGCACAAGACGGCACGATTTACCCGCTCGAGACGCCCGCCGAGCCCAACGCCATCCCGCTCGGCACTGGCGGTGTCGAAGGTCAGACCGCCCCCGAAAGCTGGTTCCGCCAGTGGGGCGATCCAATGGCGCGCAACATCTCGACAGCCACGCTCACACCCTTCCTGCCCGATCCGGCCAAGGCCAACGGCGCCGCCGTCATCGTGGCGCCCGGCGGCGGTTTCCGCTGGCTGTCGATGGGCAACGAGGGCTGGGAAGTCGCCGAGGCCCTCCGGGCCCGCGGCATTGCGGCCTTCGTGCTGAAGTACCGCCTGCAACCCACCGGCGCGACGCTCGACGATCTGCGCGCGGCGATGAACCGGACGTTCGCGCCGGCGGACGGCGACAACCGTCCACGCCCTCCTCGCTTCGACCTCACCAACCAACAGGCCGACGCCGAAGCGGCGTACGCCTTGATTGTCGCCCGGGCCAAGGAATGGGGCGTGGATACGCGCCGCTTGGGCATGATTGGCTTTTCCGCCGGCGCCGGCCTGACGCTGCATTGCACGCTGAACTCCAAAACGATGAAACTCGCCTTCATCGGTCCGATCTACGGCGGCATGGGACCGGTCGAGGTGCCCAAGGACGCCCCGCCGATGTTTGCCGCCATCGCCACCGATGACTTCCTGTTCCGCGGCGAGTTTGGCCTGATCAAGTCATGGCATGACGCCGGCAGGCCGGTCGAATTCCACTTGTATCAAAACGGCGGACACGGCTTCGGCCTCGGCAACCCCGACCGCACGAGCAACCGGTGGTTCGACGCCTTCATGCACTGGCTCGACGTGAACCAGTTCCTGAAAGCGCCGGCGCAGCCCTAAGCGAAGCGCTCCACGCGAACCTTCGCGGTTGTCATCGGCACAGAGACGACTCGGCGGGCCTCACGGCACCGTGGCCGGCACGTGGTCGCCGACCAGCTCGAGCAGTTGGATCACGTTGAGGCCCCACTGCGCCGAGTTGTTCGTCGTAACTCCGGTGGGAATCTCATCCACCGGACGCGGCACATCCGGCCCCTCATAACGCACGGTGTCAAACCGGGTGGTGGCCGGGCCGCTCGACGCCGAACTGAGCACCGCCCGCCAGGCGCGGGCCGCAAGCGCGGGGTCGCGCAGTTGCACGGATGCGTAGGCACTCATGCGCGCGTACCACGACTGGCCGCCGTAGGTCACGCGCCCACCGAAAGCCCGCTCCTGCTCCTCGGCCGGAGCCCCGAGCAGGCGGCAGTATTCGAGCCAGGCCTCGTTCCATTCGGGCACGTTCAGCAGGGGCGAGATCTCCATCATCACCTCAGGCCCGCCCATCAGAGCGGCGAGATGCGGTACCTGCGGCTGCTCCCGGATGAAGTGCAGCTGCTTCGTCACCGGATCATAGCCGTAGGAGAACGCGGTGAAGAGCCGCTTCGGCATTCCCGCCATCGACTTCATGCCCGTGACAATCCAGTCGCGGTACTTGGGGTCGCCGGTGCGTTCCCATGCCGTGAACCAGTTGCCCGCGAGCGCGAACCAGTCCGGGCCGACGCGCAGGTTGATCGGATAGTCGCTCGGCTGGTCGACCTTGCGCAGCGGCGGAGTGGCGAGCATCGCGAGGTCGGCGTTCACGACCTCGTCGATCAGGTCGCCGGTGCGTTCATCGGCGGTCAGGTAGTAGTAGTGGCGCTTCAACCACGCCTGCGCCACACGTGCCTCCTTCGCGCCATCCCCCCAGTGCCGCACGTTGTGCCGCGTGCCGAGGCCCTTGAATCGTCCGAGATGATACACATCCACCTCCTGGGTGTGGCGGGTCATCGCCTCCGCCATCCGGAAGAGGTCGGCCCGGCCCGTGCGCAGGAAACTGTACCAGAGCCACAGGTCAGGCATGAGTTCGGTGTTGGCCCAGGCGAAACCTCCCACGTCGTAACGCCACTCGCGCCGGGTCGGGTCGTAGGTGTGCATGATGTCACCGTAGTCCCAGAAGCCGTACCAGCGGCGCTGCTCCACCTGGCCCTGATAATAGGCCACGGCGAGATCGAGCTGTTCCTCGAACCATCGCTTGGACGGATGCGACCGGTCGGGCAGGCTCCACACCCCAAACGCCTTCACCGCGTGGTAGTACGCCGGGGTCGCGACCAAGCGAGGCGTGTCGTTCACCCGACGCGCAAGGTCGAGCAGCATGGCGTTCGACGGCACGTTTGCGAACGGCTGGATCACCAGCTCCGTGGTGCGCGCCACTCCGGTCGCGGTGGCGAAGCCCTCCTCGTAATCCTCATAGGTCGCCCGCAGGCCGTGCGCGCGATCGCTGTAGTGCCGCACGTCCATCGCGGGTGCGTCCGGACTCCAGAGCCAGAGCGTGAGCGAAGCGAGGTCGGTGCCGCCGCCGCGCACCTCGAGTCCGGTCGGATGCAGCTGCCAGAAATTCTTCATGCCCACGGCCAGGCCGCCGCTGACATCGCCGAGGAAGCCCAGCCCGAGCGCACGCGTGCCGCCCGCGACCTCGATCCAGGCGCTGTGATCGGCCGTGCGCTTCTCGATCACGAAGCCGTCGGCCTGCACCTGCGCCAGCTTGAAATCGCCCCAGACGGGGATGTCCGCAATCAGTTCGGCGCCGCGCAACTCGGCCAGGGCGGGCACGCGCTCACCGGCAATCTGTTGCCGGTAGAGCTCGGCGCCCGGACTAACACTTCCGGCGATCGCACGCACCGGTTCGGCGAAGAGCCCGGTGCGTTCGCCCGCGAACCGTACATGACGGTTGTGCACCTCCTCGCGCAGCGGCACATCGAAGCGGAGGCCGAGCGCCTTGATGAAGTCAGTCTGCTGGTCGCCGTCGAAGATCACGCTGTGGACCGCCTTCACTTCGGAGCTGCCGGCATGGAAGGCGAAGCGCACCACGAAGGGCAGCCAGGCCCGCGCGCCCGCGTCCGCGCGGTGGCGGCCCTCAACCTTGACCACGGCGCGCAGGGGACCGCTCTGCTCGACGACGGTCGAGAGGATCTCACTGGTGTAATCCTCCTCGCGCAGCACCCGCTGCGCCGCGTACTGCGACCGGTCTTCGCGGGTGGCCACGAGGCGGCCGCCCTGCGCCACGCGGACGCCTCCCACGGTGATGCTCTCCACCAGGACGCGACCTTGTTTGGCCAGACGAAATTCCGTGTCACCGGTCGTCACCGTGATCGTATGGCCCGCCTGGGAGACCCGCACCGGTGCGGCGACCGTCGCGCCCGGGCCGGCCTGCAACTGGAACCCGCTCGCCCCGGCGCCCGCGGGCAAGGTGGCTGCGTGACCAGTCCACTTCAACGATCCATCCGGCCAATACGCGAGCGGCCAGGTCTGGATCGGCATCGTCTCCTGTCCCTGCGCCGCGAGGGCAAAGGTCGTCCCGCGCGCCACGGCGCCCTGCGGCCACGGCACGCCCCAGGTCACAGGCTGAGCTACGGCCGGGGGCGTCTGATCGAGCCAGTGAAGCGGCACCGCGGCGGGCTCGGCCGCTGTGAGGTGAGTGCTGGCAGCGAGGCAAACGAGAGCACAGGAAACGGAGGAAAGGAAGCGCATGGGGCAGGAACACAATCCGGGTTGATCGGACCACGCTTTCGTCGGGCGCGCGGAGAACCACACGGATCGTACCACAATGCGCTCGCCCGCCAAGGCGACACCATTCCCGGCGGACCGATGCGTACAGTCCGCTTCGACCGGGTCCGGCTTCGCGCCCAGGGCGGTGCCGTCTACGAACCGAGCTCGCGGCGCCGTGGCATCTGCGCCGTCTGCGCGGCCTTCGCGACGGCGCGAAGCAGCTGGCTGGGCGAAGCCGGTTTGGGCAGGAACTCCGACACCCCCAGCCGTTCGAACTCGTCCTGCAGGCCGGACTGGTCCTCGCCGCTGACCACGAGGAAGCCGACATGCAGGTTCTCGAGCACGCGCAGGGCGCGGATCAGGGCCAGTCCGCCCATACCCGGCATGTGCATGTTGGTAATGACGACCTTGATCGTATCCGCCTGCTCCAGAAACACACGGAGGCCATCCTCGGCGCAGACGGTCGGAATGGCCCGGTACCCGTTCGCCTCGAGCAGCTGCACCGTCACCTTCAGGATATCGGCATCATCGTCCACCACCAGCACCCGCTCGCCGCTGCCCCGGGCAAAGGGAGCCCCGGACGACGAGGCCCGGGACACCGGCGTTTCGGCGGTCGCGGGCAGATGCACCCGGAACGTCGACCCCCGCCCCACTTCGCTTTCCACGGTCACAAAACCTCCGTGGTTCCGCACAATGCCCAGCACCGACGCGAGGCCGAGTCCGGTACCTTTGCCGACCTCCTTGGTGGTGAAGAACGGATCGAAGATCCGACCGATGATGTCGGGCGGAATTCCGCTTCCCGAATCGGAAACACGGAGCACCACATGCCAGCCCGGTCGCGCCCCCGGGTAAGGCGCCACATCGGCTTCGCTCAGCAACGCATTCTTCGCCTCGATCTGGAGGACGCCTCCGCCAGCCATGGCATCGCGCGCATTGACGCAAAGGTTCATCAGAACCTGATGCAGCTGCGTGGCGTCCGCCACGACGTACATGAGGTCCGGCGCCGCCGTAACGTTCACCTCGATGTAGCGCGGGATCGTGGCGCGCATCAGGCCGCTCAACTCCTCCAGGACGGCACCGAGGCCGATCGTAGACTTGGTCCCCTCCACCCCGCGACTGAAGGTCAGCAACTGCGAAAGCATGCGGGCGCCGCGTTGGGCTCCCATTTCCACCGTCGCCAGCAGTTCGCGATCGCCTTCCTCGGCGAGGCGGGCCTTCACCAAACCCGCCGCCATCAGCATCGACCCCAGGATGTTGTTCAGGTCATGGGTGATGCCGCTGGTCATGGCGGCGATCACCTCCATGCGCTGGGCGCGCAGAATCCGCTCCTCCAACCGCCGTCGCTCCGTAACATCCTCGGCCACGCCGACCATGCGGTAGATCAGACCATCGGGGCCCCGCACCGGAAAGGCCTTGTCATGAATCCAACGCACGGTGCCGTCGGCGTGAAGGATCCTGAACTCGATGTCGTACCCCAGCTCCGCCTGCCGCGCCGTCGCCTCGGCAACCCGCGCACGATCATCCTCGTGCACGACGTCGAACCACAGCCTCGGCCGTTCATAGAGGTCCGTGCAGGGGAGCCCCCAAAGGCGTTCGAACGCCGGGCTCACGTAAAGCATCTGGTTGCGGCGGGCGTTGGTGATCCAGAACACTTCCTGGATGTTCTCGGCGAGCTGCCGGAATCGCTGTTCGCTTTCCGCCAGCGCCTCATGCGCACGCCGATGCTCGCGCCGGAGTGCGGCCTGGGCCAGGGCGCGTGACACGGCCGGCTCCAACCGACCGAGCCGGTCCTTGAGCAGATAGTCGGACGCACCGCGGCGCATGGCCTCGACGGCGGTCTCCTCTCCGATCGTGCCGGAAATGATGATGAATGGAAGGTCGAGGCCAGACGCCTGCAGCAGGTCGAGCGCCGCGAGGCCGGAGAACTGCGGCAACGAATAGTCCGAGAGAATCAGGTCCCACCCGTCGTGAAGCCGGCGCTGGAAATCAGCAGCATTGTCCACCCGCTCCACCACCGGGCGAAAGCCGGCGTTGCGCAGGGCACGCACCAGCAATTCGGCGTCACTGGGACTATCCTCCACCAACAGCGCTCGGAGGGTCTGCAGCATGACGGTCAATCCTCGACCTTCGGCGGTTGATTCAACAGGAGCCAGTAGAGTCCGAGGTCGCCCACCGCGGCGGAGAAACGCTCAAAGTTGACCGGCTTCACGATGTAGCTGTTCACGCCCAGCTGATAGCTCTCGACCACGTCGCGCTGTTCTTTCGACGAGGTCAGCACCACGACCGGAATCACCTTGGTGCGCGGATCGCTTTTGACGCGGCGGAGCACTTCGAGGCCGTCGACCTTGGGCAGCTTCAAGTCGAGCAGGATGACGTTCGGTCCTTCGTTGATCCGTCGGCCCTCATGGGCGCCCTCGCCGAAGATGAACTCCAGGGCCTCGGCCCCGTCGCGCGCCACGTGCACCCGATTGACCAGCTTCGCCTTGCGCAGGGCGCGAAGGGCGAGTTCGAGGTCCTGGGGATTGTCCTCCACGAGGAGCAGTTCAATGGCGTTGGGGTCGGTCATACGGGGGAAATTCCTGCGATGGTGAAATGGAAGGTAGCACCTTGGTCGGGAACGGCCTCCGCCCAGATACGCCCGCCATGCCGGTGCACGATGCGCTGCACGATCGCCAGGCCCACGCCCGTGCCGTCGTACTCCTCGACGCGGTGGAGCCGTTGAAAGACCCCGAAGAGCTTGTCGGCGTACCGCATGTCGAAACCGACCCCGTTGTCGCGCACGCTGAACTGAACGCCTTCGTCAACCGTACGGCCTTCGACCTCGATCACGGCTTGCGACCGTTTCCGCGTGTATTTGAGGGCGTTCGACAGCAGGTTGAGCCAGACCTGCTTGAGCAGGGCCGGGTCGCCCGAGGTCGCCGGCAACTCGCCAATGCGAATCTCCACCTCGCGGTCCGGCCACGGCGCCCCCAGTTCGTCGACCGCGGCGCGCACCACGCGGAGCGTGTCGAAACTCTCGCGCTTCAACGGGTGGCGGTTGAGCCGGGAGAAGGCGAGAAGGTCGTCGATCAATGTGCCCATGCGCTGGGCGCTGTACCGGATCGTCGTCAGCTGGCGGCGTCCCTCCTCGGGCAGCAGGTCGCCAAAATCCTCCAGCACCGCCTGGGAGAAACCGTCCACGGCGCGCAGGGGCGCCCGCAGGTCATGGGAAACTGAATACGAGAACGCCTCGAGCTCGCGATTGGCCGCCTCGAGCTGCGAGGTGCGCTCGGCCACCCGCTGCTCGAGGTCCGCATTGAGCTGCTGCACCGTCTCCTCGGCCTTCTTTCGCTCGGTGATGTCGGCACGGATTGCGACATACTGCCGCGGTTTTCCCTGCTCGTTGAGGAAGGGTACGATCGTCGTGTCGACCCAGTAGTACGTGCCGTCCTTGGCCCGGTTCTTGATCTCCCCGTGCCAGACCCGGCCGTTCGCGATCGTCACCCACAGGTCGCGGATGAACGCCTTGGTGTGATATCCTGAGTTGATGATCTCGTGATCCTTCCCGAGCAGCTCTTCGCGGGAATACTTCGAGATGGCGCAGAACTTGTCGTTGACGTAGGTGATCCGACCCTGGGGATCCGTGATCGCCACGATGGCGTGCTCATCCAGCGCGGACTTGAGGTCGAGCACCTCCTTGGTGGACGCCCGCAGCTCCTCCTCCGCCTTCTTCCGCTCGGTGATGTCGGCGCGGATCGCGACATACTGCCGCGGTTTTCCCTGCTCGTTGAGGAAGGGCACGATCGTCGTGTCGACCCAGTAATAGGTGCCGTCTTTGGCCCGGTTCTTGATCTCTCCGTGCCAGACCCGGCCGTTTGCAATCGTCACCCACAGGTCGCGAATGAACGCCTTGCCGTGGTGATTCGAATTAATGATGCGGTGATCCTGACCGATCAGCTCCTCGCGGGCGTACTTGGAGATGGCGCAGAACTTGTCGTTGACGTAAGTGATCCGGCCCTGGGGATCGGTGACCGCGACGATGGCGTGCTCGTCGAGCGCCGACTTCAAGTCACCGATCTCCCGAAGCGAGTCCTTGAGCTGCTGATCGGTGCGCATGGCGGTAGGAAGGGGGACCGGAGAGCCGGCCGGGGCAGGGTTCAAACCGGACAAGGATCGTCCGGTTGGAGTAAGAGCCAGCGTTGCTGCAGGCGCGACGTGACCTGGCAGAACGTCTCAAAACTGACCGGCTTCACCAGGTAGTGCGCGGCCCCTAGCCGGGCGCACTCGATGATATCGCGATCGTCCCGCGATCCGGTCAGGACCACCACCGGGAGTGCGCGGGTCCGTTCGTTTTCCCGAATCTCACGCAGAACCTCGAGGCCGGATCGCCCGGGCAGCATCAGGTCCAACAGGACCAGTTGCGGGAGCGGCGCCGGCCGACGGCGGGCGTACCGGCCGGTGGACAGCAGGTATTCCACCGCCTCCGCTCCGTCGCCGATCACGCGCACCGGATTGGCAAACTGGGCGACTTCGAACGCGCGCAGCGTGAGGGCAGCATCCTCGGCGCTGTCTTCGATCAGGAGGACCTCGCCGGGCACCTGCGATCCGCCGGCGTACGCGACCGGTGCCGGAGGCTCAGCCAGCGCCTCGCCCCCGCCCAGCAGTTCGTCGACCGAGACCTCCAAGGCTTTCGCGAGGTTGGCGATGCTGCGCAGCGTTACGTTACGTCCACCCCGCTCGATGTCAGCGATGTAGGTGCGATGCAGGTCCGCCCTCCAAGCTAACTCTTCCTGGGTGATTCCCAGTTGCTTACGAAATTTCCTGATCGTCGTCCCCAGACGTGCCTGTAGCGCTGCGTCGTCGATGGTAACGTGAGATTTTTTCGCCACTTTGTTTCAGGTCAGTGTATCAGCCGGGGCAATAGACTATCAGTGACATCGACAATTGCGAGGAGCCGGGAAAAATTCCTCCGGCGCAGGGCGATGAGCGGGCCGTGCCTTTACGCACCGGACCGAAAGAATATTCACGCCATGGTCCGCGCCGCCGAGCGGCGGCCCACCGGCAGGCCCCCGGATCCGCCTCCGAGATTATCCTTTCCGCGGTCGCGGCAGGCCTTTTTGCTCGGCCTTCCCATCCTCGCATGACCTCCGCCGAGATCCGCCAGTCCTTCCTCGATTTCTTTGCCCGCCAGGGACACACGATCGTGCCCTCGTCGTCCCTGCTGCCGGACTCCCCCGGACTGCTTTTCACGAACGCGGGCATGAACCAATTCGTGCCCATTTTTCTCGGCGACCGCGCGCCGGACGTCTCGAAATGGGCCGGAGCCCGCCCGTCCAAGGACACCCGGGCGGCCGACACCCAGAAGTGCATCCGCGCCGGCGGCAAGCACAACGACCTCGAGGATGTCGGCTTCGACACCTACCACCACACCCTCTTCGAGATGCTGGGCAACTGGTCGTTCGGCGACTATTTCAAGAAGGAGTCGCTGACTTGGGGCTGGGAACTGCTCACCCGGGTCTGGGGTATCCCGCCCAAACGCCTGTTCGCCACCGTGTACGCGCCCAACAAGGCCAAGGGTGATCCGGCGGAGTTTGACCAGGAGGCCTACGACATCTGGGCCGGTATCTTCCGCGCCGCCGGCCTCGACCCGGCCGTGCACATCGTTCACGGCAACAAGAAGGACAATTTCTGGATGATGGGCGACACGGGCCCCTGCGGCCCCTGCTCGGAAATCCATTTCAATCTGCTGCCCTCCGACGACGAGGCGGCCGGTCGCGCCCTCGTGAACTCCAGCTCGCCCCGCTGCATCGAGATCTGGAACCACGTGTTCATCCAGTTCAACGCGAACGCCGACGGCACCTTCGCCCCGCTCGCGGCCAAGCATGTCGACACCGGCATGGGCTTCGAACGCGTCGCCGGCATTTACGCGACGACGAAGGGTTTCAAGGACTTCTCCGCCGAACCGTCCAACTACGAGGCCGACGTGTTCGCGCCGCTCTTCCGGAAGATCACGGACCTCTCCGGCCGGACCTACGCGCGTACCGTGCCGACGAAGCGCGAGGGCCTGAGCGAGCAGGAGCAGACCGACATCGCCTTCCGCGTGCTGGCCGACCACGCCCGCACCATCAGCTGCGCCATCGCCGACGGTATTCTGCCCGGCAATGAAGGCCGCAACTACGTCATCCGCCGCATCCTCCGCCGCGGCATTCTCTACGGCAAGAAGCTCGGCCTGAAGACCGGCTTCTTCGAACAACTCGTGGCACCGGTCGTCGAGTCGCTCGGCCCGGTGTTTCCGGAGCTCGTGCAACAGCAGGAAATCATCCGCCGCGTGATTCGCAGCGAGGAAGAGAGCTTTGGGCGCACGCTGGATCGGGGGCTCGCGCTGTTCTACAAGGCGTTCGATGCGAACAGCGCCTCGTCCAAGGTTGAAGGCGCCCTCGCCTTCGAGCTCTACGACACCTACGGCTTCCCGCTGGACATGACCCAACTGCTCGCCGCGGAGCGCGGGCTCACGGTCGACACGGCCGAGTTCGAGCGCCTGATGGAACAGCAGCGCGAGCGCGCCCGCGCGTCGCAGAAAAAGGAAGTCATCGTCGCCGCCACGGAGGGCGAGAGCGTTGATCAGAAACCGACCGACTTCGTGGGCTACTCGGAAACCCAGGCCGCGGCGACGCTGGTTGAGGTGGTGAAATCAGACAAGGACACGTACCTCGTCTTCGACCGCACGCCCTTCTACGCCGAGATGGGCGGTCAGGCGGGCGACACCGGTACCGTCACGATCGCCGGCACCGACTTCGCGGTCGCCGACACGATCAAGGACAAGTCCGGCCGGTTCCTGCACAAGCTCGCGTCCGTTCCTGCGTCCGGCCTTCCGGCTGCTCCCTCCACCGCCACGTTGCGCGTGTCGGTCGACCGCCGCCGCGCCATCTCCCGCCATCACAGCGCCGCCCACTTGATCCATTGGGCGCTGCGCAAGGTGCTCGGCACCCATGTCCGCCAGGCCGGTACGTCGAAGACCGCCGAGCGCATGCGTTTCGACTTCTCGCACTTCGAGGCGATGACGCCCGAGCAGCTCAAGGAGGTCGAACGGCTGGTCAACGAGAAGGTCATCGATAACGCGCCGGTGTCCGCCTACGAAACTGACTTCGACAAGAAGCCCGAGGGCACCCTCGCCTTCTTCGGCGACAAGTACGGCGCCCGCGTCCGCGTCGTCGACATCGGCGGCTACAGCCGCGAGCTCTGCGGCGGCACCCATGTCGCCACCACGGGCGAGATTGGCCTTATCAAGGTCGTCGCCGAGATGGCGATTGCCGCCGGCACGCGCCGCATCGAAGCCGTCGCCGGCCAGGCTGCGTTCGATTTCGTCGCCCAACGCGAGGCCGCGCTCGCCGCCGTCGGCTCCCTGCTGTCCGCCGGTCCGAACGACGTCGCGAAGAAACTCGAGACGTTGCTCGCTCATCAGAAGGACCTCGAGAAGAAGCTCCGCGCCATCGAGCAGAAGGCGTCTGCCGCCCTCTCCGCCGAACTCGCCGCGGCTGCGGTGGAGAAGAACGGCCTGAAGTTCGTGTCCGCCGCCGTCACCGTGTCCGAGCCCGAGGCCCTGCGCCATCTGGGTTCGCAGGTGCTGGCCCGGTTGGGCGAAGGCGTCGTGACCCTCGGCGCCGCCTTTGGCGACAAGACCAGCCTCGTCGCGTTCTGCTCGCCCGCGGCCATCAAGGCCGGCTTCCAGGCTGGCAAGCTGATCGGCGAAATCGCCGGACAGCTCGGCGGCAAGGGTGGCGGCAAACCTGATTTCGCCATGGGCGGCGGCAAGGACGCCGCGAAGCTCGAGGCCGTCATGGCCGCCCGCCTCTGACCGGCCCGGTTGCGTGCCGCACCACCGATTTCGCCCTTTGTGACATGAACCTCCGCGAGATCATCGATCACATCGCGAGCCAGGCCGACGATTTCCTCGCCGGCGCGTCCAACCGCGCCGAGGCCCGGGCCGGCGTGAACGAACTCATCAACGCCGACTACTTCAGTCTGACGCCGGCCGAGCGTCAGACCGTGGCCGATGGCGTCATGGCGATTCTGGAAGACGAAGGTTTCTTCGAGGCCGAACCCGGCGGCGGGGCCGGCGACACAGAGGAGGACGAAGAGGAGTGACCATGGTCAACTACGCGCAACCCGACCTGACCCGCCATCCGCCCCGCAGCCCGCGGATCCGCCTCGGCGGCTTCGTGCACCTGCCACGCCTGCTCGACAAGACCCGTGCCTTTGCCGCCGGTCGCATCGGCGAGTACGTTTTCCCCTGCAACCTCGACCAGCGGTTCTTCGCCTTCACCGGCATCACGCCCGAGGCGTTTCTCGACGCGGTGAAGTCCGGCCGCTCGGACACGGAGATGCTCGCGTGGGTGCGCGAACACCTCACGCCCGCCCGCCTGCCCCACGAGATCGCTGCGTGGTCCGACTGGCTGGAACGCACGCCGCCCGGCGACGCGAAACGCCACCAGTTTTTCTCCGAGGAGATTTCCCGGCTGGCGCCCGGCCGCGATGACATCGCCACGGCCTTCGACCGGCTGGAGTTGGATGACTATGTCAGCTTCGGCGGACGCGGATGAATCCGGCTGAGCCCACCTCTCCGGCCGGCGGCCCGGCCGCCCATGCCATCCTGGCGTTCAACGTCTCGAATTGCCTCGCGGTCCGTCGCAAGGCCGCCGGCTACACTGCTCCCTTCGTCGGCGACGATCGCAAAGCCCTGGGCGAAGCGGTGAAGGCCGCGTTCTCCCACGTCACCCGCCCCGGTGAGCATTTTGTGGCGGCGGTGGGCGGCACCGCCCACGCCATCGATCTGGTGCAGGTCGGAGAGCTACGCCCCGGCTCGGAGCTGGTCTTTCGCTCGCTCGACCAACTCGCCAGCGATCCGGCGGGGATGGATGCGCGGCTCGCGAGCCTGATCCAGGTCCTCGAACCGCACCTCCATGCCGTTCCTTATCTGCATCTCGACGAGAACGACTTCATCTACAAGTTCCGTCCCGAGAAGGAGCGCAACACCGGCATCTACGCGATCGATGCGCAGGCGAGCGCGCTGTACCAGTCGAAGCTCTGCGCCGCGATCAAGGCGCGGGCTCGGGCCCAGGAGCGCACCGCCGGAAAACCAGTCACGCTCGATTTCGGTGCCATCGAGTACGTGATGCCGAGTCACTTTGGTTTTTGCCTCGGAGTGAAGAACGCGATCGAGCGCGCCTACGAGACGCTCGCGGCCAATCCGGGCCGGCGTGTCTTCATGCTGTCGGAGCTGATCCACAATCCCTTCGTCAACGCCGACCTGCTCGCCCGCGGCCTCCGTTACCTGCAAACCGACAAGGGCGTGCCTTACGACGTGGAAGGCAGTCCGGCGCCCGACGGACCGGGCGGGGCGCCCCTGCTCTGGGACACGCTCACGCCCGAGGACATCGTCATCATCCCGGCCTTCGGTGCGACCGACGAGGACAAGGCCCGGCTCGTGCGCAAGGGGATCGCCGTCTGCGCCTACGACGCCACCTGCATGCTGGTGGAAAAAGTCTGGAAGGCGGCCCGCGCGTATGGGCGCGAGGGCTACACCATCGTCATCCACGGCAAGGCGGAGCACGAAGAGACCAAGGCGACCTTCTCCAACACGCGGCGCCACGCCCCGGCTGTGATCGTGCGCAACCTCGACGAGGTCCGTGTGCTGGGCGAGATCATCGCAAGCGACGACCCGCGGGTGCGCGCGCGATTCTACGATGTCTTTGCCGGCAAGTACACGTCCGGCTTCGACGTCATGCGGGACCTCGAGCGCGTGGCCGTGGTCAACCAGACCACCTTGCTGATGAACGAGACGCTGGAGATCGTCGAACATCTGAAGACGGTGTTTCGCCAGCGGTACGGCGCCGAGGGCGATCAACGCGTCGGCGGCGGCGCGCGTCGCGACACGTTGTGCTACGCGACCCAGGTGAATCAGGACGCCCTCACCCGCGCCCTCGCCGAGCCGCTGGATGCCGCGTTCGTGATCGGCGGCAAGAACTCGTCCAACACGTATCAGCTCTACCGGCTGTGCGAACAACGCCTGCCCGGCCGGGCCTTCTTCCTCCAGAACGAATCCAGCATTCGCTCGCGGGAGGAGGTGGAGCATTACGTCTTTCCCGCCCACGGTCCGGGGGCCGGCCATGGCGGCCACCTCGAGGTCCATCCGCTCTGGCCCAACGATTTCACCCGCAAGCGGGTCCTGATCACCGGCGGTGCCTCGTGTCCCGACGGACTGCTCCAGCAGGTCATTTCCCGCCTGAACAGTCTCTGGCCGGCGGAATCGCTGCGCAGCATCGATGCGGTGCTGGCGGACCTTGAGGCCGCCGACCGCACCTAACGGCTGCGGCAGTTGCGCGCTGCGCCCGCTCTTTAGAAGCGGGTGATGATGCCGAGACGGAAACCGGCGCCCTTGCCCAGGTCGATGTTCGCCGTGCGGCCGTTGAGCGACTGCTCGTAGGTACCGAGACTGTGATAGGTCGCGCCACCGAAGAAGCCGGTGCGGTTGGTCAGCCAGAATTCAGCGGTGAGCTCGCCGTAGAAGCCGGAGCTAAACTCGGATTGATCGCGCTCCTCGTCTGCCCGAACGGTGATGGTGCCGACATTCAGCACCTCTTCGACCCGGTAGGTCGTGCCGACATAGGCACCGGCAAATCCGGCGCTGGCGTTGAACGCGAAGCGATCGCTGACGCGGAAGCGCATCTGAGGGCCGACCCGAATGAGGTAATAAGCACCCTTGATCTGCCAGTAGCCATCGATCTGCGCGGCGCCGACCGTAGCGGTTTCGGTGCGTTGCACGGGCGTGTCACCGAGCGGGGTCGTCGTCTCGCGGCCGTTGAGGGAAATCACGTTGCCGTCGGCATCGGTCAGGTCGTTGAACGACGGGCCGCTGTAGGGCGAATTGGGCGCCGCGGCGCCCAGCAGGGAGTAGTAGTCGGTCAGCGTGCGCAGCGTGCTCGTGATCGAGCCGCGGGCCTTGCTGTTCACATCCGTCAAACCGATGGATCCGCCAAGGCCCCACTCGATCCGGTTGCCGATCTTGCCGATCCGGCGGGCAAGGCTGAGCTCCACGCCGCCGGCCGCGTCGCCATCGGCCTCCGCCGACGCGCCGTCGCTGGTGGCGCTGTACTGGTTCATGGCGATCCGGCCGTCGCCGGTCACCTGGTTCGAATTCGTGTAGTTCCAGGAGCGGGTCTGCCCCGGCGTATAGGAAAGGTAGTCGCCCACCACCGTGGTGACGCCCTCGGCGTTGGTCGAGGTGACCTGGTAGCGGCCGCCGGGCGTGCTGAACACGTCGCCGGTGGCAACACCGCCCACACGCTCATTGAGGCGGGGGGCATCGGTGATGACCGCACCGTTGTCGTAGAGGCGCCCGGGGGAGGTCTGGCCCAGCGGATCCAGCGAATTCGCGGGTACCACGGTGCCCAGGTTGCCAAAACGCACATTGCCGCCGCCCGAACTCGCCCGCAGGCCGGCCGACACGGTCCAGAGGCTCTCGCGCAGGGCAAATTGCAGAGGAGCCGGAGCCTGGGCGAGGACGGAGGCCGCAGGTAGCGCAAAACCGAGGGAAGCGAGCAGGACGTGGTGGGACTTCATAGAGGGCAATGGCAGTGTGACGCGACGAAGCGGCAAAGGTTGCCCATAATTTCCGCCCGAAAGCAACAACGGGAAACGGTTTGCCGCGTTCCGGGGGCCCCGCTCCGAGTCTTCCCGGCCCGAGCTGGCCGCGCGAGCAGCCCCGCATGGCGGAGGAGTCGATCAGACATGCCGGGCGGCGTCCGCATGGCCGTACGCCCCCGGCAGCAGGCGCGGGACGCGCCTGCCCACCCTCCCACCGGCCAGCCGGTCACTCGTTGAATTCGTCGAATTTGCGCGCAGCGTCCTCGCTCTTGAGCGCCGCTGCCGCCTCGGGATCGACCGCGGCCTCGCGTTCGCGCAACCGGCGTTCCCTCACTCGCAAATCTTCCTCACGTTGCTCCAGCTCGGTTTCCTTTTCCTGCTGGGCCTGCACCTTCTCGAACAGGCGAGTCTCGCTGTCGTCGAGAAAGGCCTCCCGCTCCTTCAGCGCCTCCATCGCCTCGCGCAACGACTCCTCCTGCTTCGCCAGCTCGGTCCGAAGCTGCTCGAGTGCTTCCTTCTCGGCCACGGACAACTCCGCCTTGGGTCCGTCCTGACGCGCGGCGGCCACCAACCGCTCGCGGGCGAGGAGCACGGCCTCCATCTCCGCCAGTTCGCGTTCCCGATCGGCACAACGCCCCTCAAGCTCCGCGACCACGCGCTCGCGCTCGGCGAGCTTCATTTCCAACGCGCGGAGGGACTTCTCCAGTTCCGAGGCCTGTCCGGCATCCAGCTGGGCCGGCTCGGTCAGCGAGGCGCGGGTGACCGTGACGATGTCCGCGATTTGCTTTCTCGCCTCGGCCGAGGCCTCGGAGATCTCAAAGGGGGACCGGGTCGAGAGGGTGGGACGGCGACGCGGAAGCGAAAGCTTGGGGATTCCCGGACGGGCTCCGGGAAAACGAATGACTCCGGGAGGTTTGGGGGCCTCGGCCATGTTACTTCTTAAACCAACGAGTCAATGAACCCAGCAGCCCTTTGCGAGGCTCTTCGACGGGTTCCACCGGCGCGGCGGGACGGGGTTTGTAAGGGGCGAGAACGCGGACCACCAGCGCTTCGAGCTGCGGATCGTTCAGGTGCTGCACGGCCCGCTTCAGGTCGGTGCCGGACGACAGCTGGGCCTGGAAGGCGGTCAAGCTGTCGGGCAGCAACGCCACGACTGCCTCGACCTTGGCCTTCAAGGCGGCCGGCACGGGGCCGGAACCCTGGGTCCACGCGGCGCGCTGGTCGAGCGGCAGGGCCCGAATGGCATGGGCTGCGGCCTCCACCACATGCAGACCGCGCGAGCCGGGACGGAACGGCAGGTAGCGGGCAATGGCCTGCTCGTCCACGTGCGACAGGGCGTTGAGCAGGGTGCGAAAATCGCCGCCCACAATCACCGTCTGCGACATCGTCTGGGTAAAGACGGCGAACTCCGCGAGCGTGGTCAGCTTCTCCAATTTGCAAAATTGCAGCGTATCCGGCGAGAGCGCGAGGTGCTCGACCGGGAACGACTCGGGGATGCCGAGCTTGGCTAGATTCTTCATCACCGGGTTGTCGCGGCTCGCCGCCTCCTCGGTCTGTTGCAGCATCTCGCCGAACGGATCGTCGAAGGACAGCGTGTCGCGCAGGATCGCGGCGAGCTCGTCCAGCCGCTCCTCCGGTTGCTTGCGCAACGCGAGCAGTTCGATGACCTCCTCGTGGCTAAGGTCGATGTACTTCGCCGGCGTCTCATCCGGCCCCTTGATCGGCCAGTCGGGACCGTCAAGGTTCTGGGCAAGGCTGCTCAGCGCGGTGTCGACCATGATCGAGGTCGCAAACGCAGTCCGGATTTCGTCCCATTCTTTTGGCGTCGTTTTGGCGGGCATGGCAGGCATCGGGATTGGATTAGCTGGTTAAGACCTCGCCCTGACGGACGAGTTCGGTCGCGATCATACGGTAGTCGTTGACGACATTGTCCTGGGAACGCTCATCGGCATCCTGGCCGACGAGGTTGACCGGCAGGCCCAGGGTGACGGCGCGGCGGACGACCATGGCGTCGCGCACCTGGGTGGTGAAGATCTTGGCGGAGGGACCAACGCGCTTGGCGGTGCGAAATTGATTGAGGCGAAGCTGCATGCGCATCTTCGGCACCTCGATGTCCACGCCGGTCTTGATCGAGTTGAAGATGATGCCCTGCACCTGCGCCGGCACGCCCATGGACACCTTGCGGAAACTGGAGGACAACTGGTGGAACTTGCCCAGTTTCTCCACGAGCAGGGTGAACCCGATCAGGCTGAGCGCATCGGGATTGGACGGCACGTAGATCTCGTTCGCACAGAAGATGCCGCACTGCGAGGCGCGCAGGATATTCGGCGGGCAGTCGAAAAAGATGAAATCGTAGTTGGCCTCGATCTCGGCCAGTTGCTCCTGAAACACCACGTAGTGCGGACGCTTCGGATCGCCGCTGTACTCGTTCTCCAGATCGACCAGGTTGAACGTCGTCGGCAGCAGATCGAGTCCGGGCAGAAGTTTCTCCCCTGCCTTCCCCTCGACCACGTCCTTCACGATGATGTCCTTCACCCGCGCGGTGCCGGGCTCGAAGATCGAGTACACCGCGCCCTCGCCCGTGGCGTTGATCTTGTTCCAGCGATCGAGGCGCAGGAGCCAGATGCTGGCGTTCGATTGCGTATCAAAATCACAAAGCAGGACCCTCTTGCCTGACTTCGCGAGACAGGCCGCCGTGTTGACGAGCAGGGAGGTCTTCCCCACGCCGCCTTTGTAATTAATGAAAGCAATCTTTCTCGCCATGATTCGTGAGGGAACAACGTGCGCTACCGTAGCAACTTGAACATGCGTCACGGGTCGGCTCCCGCGAGAGAAAAAAAAGTACCCTAGGGACCTTTCATGTTTTTTTCGCAACCCCTTCCAATCATGGAAATTTCATAACTTCACCGCCTTGTAACCGCACCGGCACCGGGACGACACGCCGGGCTGCCAAAGTGGCGGCCCCATGCGTCCCTTTATCCTCGCCGTCGACGATGAACGCGATGTCTCCGACCTGGTCGCCTTTCAGCTGACCCGGGCCGGGTGCACCGTCGTGACGGCTGCAACCGGGCGTCAGGCCCTCGAACGCGTCCATGCGCGCAAACCCGACCTGATCATCCTCGACCTGATGCTGCCGGATATCGACGGGTTCGGCGTCTGCGAGATCCTGCGACGGCAGCCGGCCACCGCCACCATTCCAATCATCATCCTGACCGCATGGGCGACCTCCGACGCCCGCCACCTCGGCCTCGAACTGGGCGCCCTTGATTACCTGACCAAACCGTTCAGCCCGCGCAGCCTGGTCGAGCGGGTGCAAAGCCTCCTCACCCTCCGGGCTTCGCCCGGCAAGCCTACGGTAGACTAACTACCGTGTCGGCTGCGCTGCCCTCGCGCATTGCCTCCGCTCCGGTCCGGGTCCACGTTGGGCCGGACATGGACAAGACCGCCCTGCGCGCCGCCCTCCTCCACCAGCTCGAATCCGATCTCGCCCTGCAAACCGCCGCCGCCCTCACCTCGCGCGACGAAGCGACCAGCGAAGAGAGCAAGGCGGAGAACAAGTACGATATGCGGGCCCAGGAGGCCGCCTACCTCGCCGAGGGCCAGGCCCGGCTCGTGGCGGACCTGCGCGAGTCGATGGCCGTCTACACGTCGCTGCCCCTGCCAGCCTTCGCGCCGGAGGACGCGATCGCGGTAGGCGCCGTGGTCAGCCTGGCCGGGGATGCCCGCGCCCCCGCATACTTCCTCGGGCCGCGGGCCGGCGGTACGGAGTTCTCGGTCGGCGACCGGCGGATACTGGTGGTCACTCCGGCATCACCCCTTGGCCGCCAGTTACTCGGGCGCCGGCGGGGCGACACTGTCACGTTGCCCGGCGCCAAACGCCCGCTGGCCATTGCCAGCGTGGCGTGACGCACTCATCGCCCGATCACTCCGTCAGGTTGAAGACGATCGGGATCATCATCCGGAAACGCACCGGGCGACCGTCCTTCTTGCCCGGGTCGAACCGCCATTTCGCCACCGCCCGCAGGGTCGGCGCCTCGAAGACCGCGTCGGTCGAGCGCACCACCCGCGGCGAGATCACCTCACCTCGCTCGGTCACGGTGAACTCGACCACGACCTCACCCGCCTGGCCGCTGCGTTTAGCCTCAAACGGATAGGTCGGCGCCACGCGGTAGCGGGCGTTGGGCGGGTTGTCCAAGAGGTGGGCCGCAATGATCGGCGCCCCCTTCGTCCCGATCCCGGCGTCGGACGTGGACCAGGACACGGGAATGGTCGTGATCGTCTGGCCGGTGGTCAGCACCGGCTGGGTCGGCCGCATGACCGGACCGTCAATGGCGACCGAGCGGATCGTCTCGGGCAAACCCGGCACCGGCCGCGGCCTCTCCTCCGGCCGGTTCTTCGCGTCATCGGTGACCACCAGCTCCTCCTCCTCGTCTGGCGGAATCACGGGCACGAGGGCGATTTCCCGCGGCGGATCCTCCGTCACCAAGGGGATGACCGGGACGGCTGGCTTGAAACCCAGTAACAGGAGCGCATGCGCTCCGAACGAAACCGCCAGGGGTAGAAGCAGAGGGCGTTCAATTTTCATGGTAGGAAGGGTTCACTTCCTACCACGGGCGAACGCCGCGTTTCTTAGGGCGTGGCTCAGCCCTGGGTGTCGTAAATCTGAACGCGCGCCCAGCGGTCCTTGCAATTATCGATGAAGACCTTGTGGATCGGGTCGACCTGGTAGGCGTCGTGCGCAGCCACGTCCTTGAACACGCAGGTGATGCCAAAGTCGTAGCTGGTATCGATGATCGGGCGGGGCGGCACCGGCGCCGGGGTGCCCACATAAAAGGCGGACACCGACGAGATCGTACCGAGGGTCGAAACCTGACGGTGGAAGTCTTTCCGCAACTCGGCGCTGAGGCCGGGCTTGAGATAGAAGAGAACGGTGTGAACGAGCATGGGACCGGGATGCCAAACGACCGCCGGCGCGAAAGCGAGTTGAAAGCCGGCGGGCTTCGGGCCTTCGTGACCGCATGCGTTCCGTGTTCCTCCTCCTCGGTCTTGCCTGCCTGGCGTGCTTTGCCCGCGCCGATGCCGTGCCGCCCGAACTCGCCGCAGCCCTGAAAGACTTCCGGACCGAAGGCTCCTTCGGCTGGGGCTTCACCCAAACCACGGAGTCCAAGGGCAAGATCCTCGTGGAGACCTACGATCCGGCGAAACCCGAGGTCCTGCGGTGGAACCTGATCGGCAAGGACGGACGCGCACCGACCGAAAAGGAAGTGCAGACCTATCGCGAACAACAGACCCGCCGGACCCGCGGCGAGACGGCGCCCAACGTCAAGAACCAGCTCGACCACGCCACCTGCACGCTGGTCGACGACGATGGCACGCGGGCGCGCTGGCGCTTCCGCCTCAAACCCGGAGCGGAAGACGACCGGTCCGCCGCCCACATGGCCGCCACGTTCACCCTGCATCGGCCGACCGGCACGATCGAACAGGTGGAACTCGCCAGCTTCGAAGCCTTTTCCCCGATGTTCTCGGTCAACATCGAGGAAGCCCGCACCGTGCTCGACTACACCCTGCCCGCCGACGGACGCCCCACCCTGCTTAAGCAGGTGTCGATGCGCGTGCGCGGACGCGCCCTGTGGTTCAAGTCCCTCGATTCGGACCTGTCCGTGGTGTATTCGGACTACGTCTACGCCGGGAAGAAGTGATCGCCCCCGCCGTCCGCTTCGCCCACGCTTTCCGGACATGAGCACCGCCTGGCTCGCCCGCGTTCCTTCCGCCTCCGCCTGGGCGCACCACCCCTGGACCGCCTACGCCCGGACCTCGGACGACGAGCGCGCCCGGATGCTCGTGATCCAACCGGTTCATGGGTTCGCCGACCACGGCCTGGGCCTGCCGCTCGATGCCGAGGAGGTGCTCGGCTCGGCCGTGCTCGAGACGGCGCTCAACCTGCCGGGCGCCCCGCTGGTGCGCGTGCTACCGCCCCTGCGCTTCGGTCTCGCGCCGTACCCGTCGACCTTCTTCGGGGTTGATCCCGAGACGGCCCACGCCCAGGCGCGCGAGATCGCCCTCGGCGTGCGCGCCGCCGGCTTTCATCGGCTCGTCTTCTTCAACACCAGCCCATGGAACGAGGAATGGGTCGACGCCGCCTCGCGCGATCTGCGCGCCGAACTCGGCCTGCAGACCTTCTTTGTCCATCTCGGGGCGCTGGGCTGCGATTTTCATCCCGCCACCGACGGACGCGCCGCCGCCCGCGCTGCGACGGCGCACGTGCTCGGCCGTGCGCCGGCGCCGGCCACCCGGCCGGCCGACGTGCGCGACCCCGGGTTTCGCCCCGGCGCCTGGTTTCAACCGGAGCCGCTCAACGGTCCGGTGACGGACGGCGCAGACGCTGTCGCCCGGGCCGGTGGACACCTGCACCGTCTGCTGCGAGAGATCGCCACCCGCGGCGCCGCTCTTTTGCCGGCACCGGCGCCCGTCCGCCCCGAGCCCGTCGCTCCCTGGCCGCTGGTGTATCGGGATTCCCACTACCTGCCTGCCCTGACCCGCGACGAGCTCGAGGCGCTGCCGGACAAGGCCCGCGCCCTCGTGATCCTGCCCACCGGCGCGATCGAGCAGCACGGTCCGCACCTGCCGGTCGGCGTGGACGCGTTGCTCGGCCAGGCGTGGTTGGCCCATGCCCTGCCCAAGCTGCCCGCGGGCTGCCCGGTGTACGTCGCGCCGCCGATCATGGTGGGCAAGAGCAACGAACACACCGGCTTTCCCGGCACCCTCTCCGTGTCCGCGGCCACCCTGCGCCGTCAGGTCATCGCCCTTGCCACCCAGCTCAAGGCGCTCGGCTTCCGCCAACTGGCACTGCTCAACACGCACGGCGGCAACAGCGCGGTGCTCGTCTACACGGTGCGGGAGATCCAGGCCACGCTGGGTCTGCGCGCCGGCCTGCTCAGCGGCTATTACCGGCCCGAACTCCCGCCGCAGGAAGCCGCCTATGGCTTCCACGCCGGCGAGTGGGAAACCTCCCTGCTGCTCGCCGCCGCACCTGAGCTCGTGTTGATGGATCGCGCCGTCTGCGAGTATCCGGCCCGGCTCGACGATCCCGGCGAACTGCGGCCCGAGGACGCCCCGGCGGTCTTTTCCTGGCTCACGCGTGATGTCTCCCAGAGCGGGGTGATGGGCAACGCCCCAGCCGCCACCGCGGACAAGGGCCGGGCATGGCTGGACGACGCGTCCACCGCCCTCGCCCGCCGGCTGGTGGAGCTCGTGGCGTCCGCTCCGTAGCGCGCCATGTCCCTGTTCCACCGGCTGCCGCTGCACTGGCGTCTCACCCTCCTGATCACGGGGGTGTGCGCCGTGGCCCTGGCCGTCGCGTTCGCCGGCTATTTTTTCCTCGAGGCGTCGCGCCTGCGGGCCGAGGTCGCGGAACGCGTGGCCCCGCTGCAGACGCTGTTGAGCGAGCGCGCCGCCAACACCCTCGCCGCCAACCCGGAGGCGACCGACTTCGGCCTCAACGTGCTCGAACCCGATCCGCTCATGGTCGCCGCCGCGATCTATGATGCCGGCGGCAACCTGCGCGCCCGCTACGTGCGGGCCGGCAGCGCGGAAATCATCCCGGAACCACGCGACTACGCCTTCGAGCTCTCGGCCGATCACCTCGTGATCTTTCGCCCGCTGGTGCGCGATCAGACGCGCCTCGGCACCCTTTACCTGCGCGCCGAGGTGGGCAGCCTCGTGCGGTCCCGCCTGATCGAGCCGGTCCGCGGCATGGCCATGCTGTTTCTCGGCACCCTGCTGCTCGCCCTGATCGCGTCGCGGCTGCTCCAACGCACGATTTCGCGCCCCATCACGGCGCTCGCCTCGACCGCTCAGTACGTCGCGCAGGTGCGCGACTACTCGATCCGGACCCACGGCACCGGCGGCAGCGAAACGGCAGCCCTCGTTGAAGCCTTCAACTCGATGCTCGCCGCCATCCAGCAGCGGGACGCCGAGCTCACGGTCGCCCGCGAACATGCGGAGAGCGCCCGGTCCCGCCTCGCCGTCATCAATGCCCGGCTCGAGGAGGCCAACCAGACGCTCGAGGCCAACGTGCGCCTGCGCACGGCCGAACTCGAGCGCGCCCTCGGCGTCGCCCACGACGCCAGCGAGGCGAAGAGTGCGTTCCTCGCCCGCATGAGCCACGAGCTGCGCACGCCGCTCAACGCCATTATCGGTTACTCCGAGATGCTGCTCGAGGACGCGGACGAGCGCAGCGATGCCACCGCGGCGCGCGACCTGCGGCGCATCCTCGATTCCGCCCGCCACCTGCTCGCCCTGATCAGCGACGTGCTCGACTACTCCAAGCTCGAGGCCGGCCACAGCGAACTGCGCCTCACCCGCTTCGCCCTCGCCCCGGTGCTCGATGAAGTGTCGGCCACCGTGCGGCCGCTCGTTGCCCACGGTCGCAACCGCCTCTCCGTGCTCGCGCCGCCCGACCTCGGTGAGGTCACCGCCGACGCCGGCAAGTTGAAGCAGATCCTGCTCAACCTGCTCGGCAACAGCGCCAAGTTCACCGAGCAGGGCGAGATCTTCCTCCGCGCCTCGCGCCAGCCCGGCGACACCGGCGACCTGATCGCGCTCGAGGTGGTCGATACCGGCGTCGGCATGGACGAGGTCCAACTGAGCCGTCTGTTCACGCCCTTCTTCCAGGCGACGCCCGCCGCCGGTTCGCGTCATGGCGGCACCGGCCTGGGTCTCGTCATTTCCCGCCAGTTCGCCCGGCTGATGGGCGGCGACATCACGGTGTCGAGCTCGCCGCGGCGAGGATCCACCTTTCGCGTCGTCCTTCCCGCCACGGTGACGCAGCCGCGCGACGCCGCGCGCGGCCTTGAGTCCGGCCCGATCCTGCCGTAGCCACCTCCCGTGCCCACGCTGCTCCTGATCGAGGACCATGAGTTGAACCGCGACATGCTGTCGCGTCGGCTCGAGAAGCGCGGCTACACCGTGGTGCTCGCCGAGGATGCGGACCTCGGTCTTCGCCTCGTCCGGGAACGGTTACCCGACCTGATCCTGATGGACATGAGCCTGCCGGGGCTCGACGGCTGGGAGGCGAGCCGCCGCCTCAAGGCCGACCCGGCCACCGCCGCGCTTCCGATCATCGCCCTCACCGCCCACGCGCTCGCCGAGGACCGTGAGCGCGCGCTCGAGGCCGGTTGCAACGAGTTCGAGCCCAAACCCGTCGAACTCGGTTCCCTGCTCCAAAAGATCGAACGCCTGCTCGCCCTCCCCCGGCCATGAACACCGCCCCGACCGATGCCGTACCCGCCGACCCGTGGCGCCACCTGCGGCATGACCTGCGCACCCCGCTGAATCAGATCATTGGATACAGCGACATGCTGCTCGAGACGCTGGGCGGTGCCGCCCCGGCGCCGTTCCGCGACGACCTGCTGCGCCTCCAGGCCGCAGGCGGCGCTGTGCTGGCCCGGGTCAACACTGCCCTCGCCCCCGGCCGGACAGCGGCGACCGAACCCGAGGTGGCGGCCCTGCGCGCCGACCTGCTCGACCCCATCCGCAATCTCGTCGCCCAACGCGACCTGTGCCTCGAAACCGCCCGCACGTTCTCCCTCATCGAAGTCATCTCGGATCTCGACAAGATCGGCCTCGCCGCCGGCAACCTGCGCGCCCTGCTCGATCGGGACCTCATGGTCCCCGGCACCGTGTCGTCGACCCGGTCGCCCACGCCGGCGTCCACCGAGCCCAGCGGCGGACCGGCGCTCGCCGGACACCTGCTGATCGTCGACGACGATCCCGGCAACCGGGATCTGCTCGCCCGCCGGCTCGGGCGACTCGGCTGCACCGTCACCGGCGCCGCCAACGGCCGCGAGGCCCTCGATCTCCTCGCCCAAGGAAAGTTCGATCTGGTGCTGCTCGACATCCTCATGCCCGAGCTCGACGGCTTCCAGACCCTCGACCGCATCAAGGCGGATCCGACTCTGCAACACGTGCCGGTCCTCATGCTGACGTCGCTCGACGATGTCGCGAGCACGGTGCGCTGTCTCGAGGCCGGCGCGGACGACTACATTCCGAAGCCGTTCGACCCGCGGCTTCTGCAGGCCCGCCTCGGTTCCGCCCTGGTGAAAAAGCGCCTGCGCGACCAGGAACGCGCCCACCTCGTCGAACTCCAGGCCGAGCGCGCCCGCTCCGAAAGCCTGCTCCAGAGCATCCTGCCCCGCGCGGTCTGCGACCGGTTGCGCAAAGGCGATTTTGCCATCGTCGATGCCGTGCAGGAGGCGACCGTGCTGTTCGCCGACATCGTCGGCTTCACCCGCATCGCCTCCACCCTCGCACCCGGGCGCACCGTTGCCTTGCTCTCGGAAGTGTTTTCCGACTTCGACCACCTCGCCGACCGGCTCGGGGTCGAGAAAATCAAGACCATCGGCGATGCGTTCATGGCCGTGAGCGGCGTGCCGGTACCGGAGAAAAACCACGCCGCCCTCTGCGCGGAGATGGCGCTGGAGATGCTTGACATCATCGACAATTTCAACCGGCGGAATCACCTGCGCTGGAGCGTCCGCATCGGCATCCACACCGGTCCCGTGGTCGCCGGCATCATCGGCTTTCGCAAGTTTGCCTACGACCTGTGGGGCGACACGGTGAACATCGCGAACCGCCTCGAAAACCTCGGCGAAACCGGCATCCCGCAGGTGTCCGCCTCTACTGCGGAACGCATCGCCTCCCAGTTCCTGCTCGAGCCGCGCGGCCTGATCGAACTCAAGAACCGCGGCGAGATCATGGCCTACCGCCTGCTCGGTCGCGCCTCGTCCTGACCTCGCCTGCGCCGGTCAGCGGCGCGCCTTGACGTCTGCGGGCGTGACGTCCCCGGCGGAGGCAAACTGCCGGCGCACGAAGGTCGCCACCGCCGCGATCTCCTCGTCGCTCAGCGCAGCGAAGGGCGGCATGACCGTGCCAAACTTCTCCCGATCCGGCGGCAGCACCGCTGCCGGTCCACGCAGGAGCACATCGATGAGCCGCGCCGGATCGCCCGCCACCACCGCGCTGCCCGCCAAGGCCGGCTGCATGCCGGGCACGCCAGTGCCGTTCGGCATGTGACAGGCCGCGCACACGAGCTGGTACGTGCGCGCGCCCGGTGCGTCGGCCGCCGGCAGCGCCGTCATCTCCACCGCGCGACGCGGCGCCGGCGTGCCAGCGCCGGGCGACGTTTCCCCGGTGTAGATGATCCGCCAGATCCGCCCGCGCACGGTGTCGGTCACGTAAAGCGATCCGTCCGGTCCTTCCGCCACCCCGCCGGGCCGGTGCCGCGCATCCCGCGCCGCGACGAACTGCGTCCGTTGGGCAAAGTTGTCGGCAAAGGTTTCGTAGGCGCCGGTCGGACGTCCGTTCTCGTCGACCGGCACGAAGGCCACCTGATAGCCGGCCTGATAACGGGGCGCGCGGTTCCAGGAGCCGTGGAACGTGACAAAGAAGCCGTGACGGTACTTCGCCGGAAATTGCGTGCCGCGATACACCGTCATCCCGAGCGGGGCCCAGTGACCAGGAAACGCCACCACCGGCCGGTCGTAGGTGCCGTCGGGCGCGCGGCGGCGGTTGTCGCCGCCAAACTCCGGCGCAATCATGTGAGCCTTCTTGATCGGATCGTAGTAAGTGTAGGGCCAGCCGAAGTCAGAACCGGCCCGGACTTCGTGCATCACCTCTGACACCCGCTCGGCGTTGTCGAGTTCGTCGTAGAACTCGGGTGCGACGACGTTCAGGTTGTCGCGTCCCATCTGGACCATGAAGAAGGTCTTCGCGACCGGATGCCAGGCGAGGGCGAGCGCGTGGCGTTGTCCGGTGGCAAAGCGGACGCCATCGGCCTGGGTCTGGCCGTTCTTGGCCGCGTCGAAACGCCAGAAGCCGCCGTAGGTCTTGAGGAACTCGGTGGCGTCCTTGCCCTTGGCCCCGAGCCGGCGGTCGCCGTCGGCGTACACGTTGTAGGGCGAACCAATCTCGACCAGCATGCCGCCGTCCTCGTCGAACGCAAAAGCCTTGGCGTCGTGGTCGCGCTCGGCCGGCAGGCCGGACACGATCGTTTCCATCGGCCCCGACGGCACCAACTCGCCATCGCGGTACGGGTGCCGGTACACCGCCGTGCGGGAGGAATGGTAGAGCCACCCCTGGTGCAGCGCGACATGCGTACCCCCGTCGCCCGGCCCGAACCGCTCGATCACGTCCATCCGGCCGTCGCCGTCGGTGTCACGCAACGCGTAGAGCCGGCCAAATTTCCCCTTGGCGTAGAGGTCGCCATTCGGCGCCACGACCAGATGACGCAGACGCTCCGGCGTATTGCCCACCCGTTCGCCGACGACGAGGTTGTCCGCCACCACCAGCGCGCGGAAGCCGGGCGGTAGGATGAGTCCGCCGTCGTCCGGATCGGGTGCGGGCAGAGCGGCGGGCGCGACGGGGGCAAACGCCGCAAACATGATCAGGGCAACCCAGATGGGGAAACGGGTGAAGCGCATCGATCAGGCGTTATTCCACCCGGCGCCCGACGGCAAGCGACGCACGACGCGAGTTCGCTTAGATAGTTCAACGCCCGGGCGGGCGCGGTCGGTCGGATCGCAGACGCCGTGTCCATGACACCGTCGGCACCAGCCGCGCCGGATCCTCCACCCGCGGACGGCTCTCTTGGCCGGCCGCCTCGCGGGCCTTGTCCTTCTTGCTCTTGCGCCGGCCTTTCACTCCGCCCGTGGGCGGCGGCGGAACCGCGAGTTCGGCGGGCTCGAAGCCGGGCACCTGTTCGCGCGGCAGGTCGAGTCCGTGGCGTTTCTCGATCAGCCGGAAATGGGCGTGCGTGGCCGCGCTGACAAAACTCACCGCAGTGCCCGTCGCCCCAGCGCGGCCCGTCCGTCCGATCCGGTGCAGGTAATCGTCGGTCGAGCGCGGCAGGTCGAAGTTCACCACCGCCGGCAGCCCGACGATGTCGAGTCCGCGCGCCGCCACATCCGTCGCCAGCAGGACCGCGAGCCGGCCCGCGGCGAAGTCGTCGAGCACGCTCATGCGCGTGCCTTGACTCAGGTCGCCGTGCAACGCGCCCGCATTCAGCCCGGCCTTGCGCAGTTTCTCCGCGACATGCTCGGTGGCGTACTTGGTCGCCACAAACACCAGCACGCGGTCCCAGCCGGCCTCCCTTATCAGGCGGATGAGCAACTGCGTGCGCCGGGGCGCGTCCACCTCGATCACGCGCTGCCGGATGTCGGGCGCGGTCTCGGGCGCGGACGGCACGTCGATGCGCACGGGCGAGCGCAACAGCTGCGCCGCGAGCGTCGCCACCTCCGGCGGCATCGTGGCAGAGAAAAGCAGGTTCTGCCGGCGCGCCGGCAGCTGGCGCAGGACGGCCGCGAGTTCGTCGGCGAACCCGGCGGCGAGCAGCCGATCCGCTTCGTCGAGCACGAGGGTTTCCACCTCACCGAGTTTCAGGGCGTTGCGGGCAACGAGGTCGAGCAGACGGCCCGGCGAGGCCACGACGAAATCCGCGCCGCCGCGCAGCGCCATCATCTGCGGATTGAGCGACACGCCGCCAAAGAGAACCTGGGTGCGAAACGACCGGGCGAAAAAACGGGCGTACGTGCGAATCGCCGCCCCGACCTGCACGGCGAGTTCCCGCGTCGGCACGAGCACGAGCACGCGCGCATGACGCACCGCACGCCGGTCCGCCGCGAGGCGTTCGAGCACGGGCAGCACGTACGCGGCCGTCTTGCCCGAGCCGGTCTGCGCCGAGACGAGCACGTCCGCCCCGCCGAGAATCGGCGGAATCGCCGCAGCCTGCACCGGCGTCGGCGTCAGGTAACGCGACTCCGTGACCGCGCGCACCAGGGGATCGGACAAGCCAAGGGAACTGAACGTCATGCGACCTCATCGATGCCCGCGCCGGAGCGCGGTGGGAATCACAAATCCGCACGCTTTCCGGCTGGCGCCGGCACGCCGTCGCAAAACTATGTCTTGAAATTCGCCGCGACGGGGCGTAACCGCTCGCGTCTTCATGAAGTCTCTCATCATCGCCGAGAAGCCGTCCGTCGCGGCCGATCTGGCCCGTGCGCTCGGCAAAGTTCCCAAAAAAGGCGACCACTACGAAAACGACGAGTTCGTGATCTCGTCGGCGGTCGGCCACCTCGTGGAACTGGAGATGCCGGAGGACATCGACAAGAAGAAGTACGGATTCTGGCGCCTGGAGACGCTGCCGATCATTCCGGAAAAATTCGGCCTCAAGCCCATTGCCGATTCGAAAGACCGCTTCGACCAGCTGAAGAAGCTGCTCGCGCGGAAGGACATCGACCAGGTGATCAACGCCTGCGACGCCGGACGCGAGGGCGAGCTCATCTTCGCCTACCTGTACCAGCTCGCCAAGACGAAGCTGCCCGTGAAGCGCGCCTGGATGCAGACGATGACGACCGAGGGCATCCAGGCCGCCTTCAAGAATCTGCGCGACGGCGAACAGATGGCCGGCCTGGCCGACGCCGCCCGCTGCCGCAGCGAGAGCGACTGGCTCATCGGTATCAACGGTACGCGCGCCATCACCAAGCGCATGTTCGGTTCCCGCGCGGGCAACGTGGCCTCCGTCGGCCGCGTGCAGACTCCGACCCTCGCCATCGTGTTCGCCCGCGAACTCGAGATCCGGAATTTCAAGCCGCGTCCGTTCTGGCGCATCACCGCCCAGTTCCAGATCGCCAAGGGCACCTACGAAGGCACCTACCAGCGTCCCCAGTTCAAGAAGGCGGAGAACGACGAACACGACCGCATCGATCGCGTCTGGGACCAGGCCGTTGCCGAGGCCGTGCTCGCCGCCTGCGCCGGCAAGCCGCCTGCCGCCGTGCGCGAGGAAAAGAAGGCCTCGAGCCAGGCCAGCCCGCGCCTCTACGACCTCACCACCTTGCAGCGCGAGGCCAACGGTCGCTTCGGCCTGCCCGCCCGGCGCACCCTCCAGATCGCCCAGGCGTTGTACGAGCGGCACAAGGTCATCACCTACCCCCGTACCGATTCGCGCGCCCTGCCCGAGGACTACATTCCCACCTGCCGGCAGACGCTGTCCGTGCTGCCCGGCGATCTTGGCAAGCACGCGCAGACCGTGCTCAACGAGGGCTGGCTCCGGCCCAACAAGCGCATCTTCAACAACGCGCAGATCTCGGACCACTTTGCCATCATCCCGACCACGACGGTGCCGGGCAACCTCGACGAGATGGAGGCCAAGATCTACGACATGATCGCGCGCCGCTTCGTCGCGACCTTCTTCCCGTCCGCCGAGTTCGACGTCACCACGCGCATCAGCACGGTCGCCCCCGGACACGACTTCAAGACCGAGGGCAAGGTGCTGACCGTGCCCGGCTGGCTCGCCGTTTACGGCAAGGCCACGGTCGACGACGATTCGCCGGACTCCAAGGCCCTCCCCGCGCTCACCGCCGAGGACGGCGCCAAGGCGCTCACGGTCGAGGCCAAGTTGCACGCGGAAACGACCAAGCCGCCGCCGCGCTACACGGAAGCGACCCTGCTCTCCGCCATGGAAGGCGCCGGCAAGCTCGTCGACGACGAGGAACTCGCCGAGGCGATGAAGGAACGCGGCCTCGGCACGCCGGCGACGCGCGCCGACACGATCGAAGGCCTCATCAACCAGAAGTACCTCGAGCGCAATCAGCGCGAACTCGTGCCGACCACGAAGGCCGAGTCGCTGCTCGAGTTTCTCACTGCGGTGAAGGCCGACGCCCTCACCAAGCCGGACATGACCGGCCAGTGGGAGTACAAACTGCGCCAGATGGAACAGGGCCGGTTCCCCCGCTCCCAGTTCATGGGCGAGATCGTCGAGGTCACCAAGGGCATCGTCGAACGCACGAAGACCTTCGAGGAAGACGAGTCCAACTCGCGCCTCACCGACATCGTTTCGCCCACCGACGGCAAGCCGATGTACGAGACCCTGCGCGGCTTCAAGTCGCAGGACGGCACGCTCACGGTCTACAAGGTGATGAGCGGCCGCAAACTCGACGAAGCCGAGGTGCGTGCCCTCGTCGCGACGGGCGAGATCGGTCCGCTCGACGGCTTCGTATCGGCCAAGACCGGCAACCGTTTCCCCTCGAAAATCCGCATCGTCGACGACGAGAAGAAGCCCGGCCAGAAGAAGGCGGAGCTCGATTTCGGCAGCAAGGTCGACGTCAACACGCTCGAACCGTTCTGGACCGATCCAAAGACCGGCGCCGAGCTCTGCGAAGGTCCGACCAATTACCTGCTGCGCGAACGCGACGGCGACGGCTGGAAACAGACGTTCAGCGTCGGCCGCCTCATGTGCCAGAAACCGATCACGCGCGAGATGGCCATTGACCTCATCGAGAAGGGCAAGACCGGCCTGATCGAAGGCTTCATCTCCAAGAAGGGCCGGCCCTTCGACGCGTTCCTCCTGCGCCAGGGTCCGAAGATCGCCTGGGAGTTCCCGCCCCGCAAACCGCGCGAAGGCGGCGCCGGCAAGGGTCCGCGCAAGCCCAAGGTCCCGCTCGACCTGACCAAGGCGCTCAAGCTCGGCGAAAGCCGCGCCCACGACGGAGAACTTTATCAGACGGAGGACGCGTTTGTGGTGGTCAAGCCGCAGGCCGATGGTTCCCCGCGCACCGTCTTCGAGGTCAAACGCACCCTCTGCGGCAAGGAGTTGCCCGCCGAAGAGATCGAACGCCTGCTCGAAACCGGTAAAACCGGCCTGATCGAGGGCTTCCTGTCCAAGCGCGGCACGACCTTCAGCGCGCACCTTGCGCTCTCGAAGGACAAGAAGAAGGCCGAGTTCGATTTCCCCGCCCGGTAACTACCTCCGGGGGGTGTGCGTCTTCTTGTTATCGTGAAGGCCTCCCCCCTTGTTCTCCTGACTGTCCTGCTCGCCGCCACCACGGTCGGCGCAGGCGCACTTGCCTGGCATCAACACCAGAAACTCAAGGAGTTGCAGGCCGTCGCGGCGCGCAACGCCGCCGAACGCGCCGAATGGCAGGCCCGCCTCGCCGCGGTTGAGCGGGCGCCGATCGAGCCCCTCGCCGAGCCCACCGGCCCGGCCCCCGCGGCCGACGTCGCCCCCGCGGACGCCAGTGGCGACACCCCGGCGATCGCGGAGCGTCGCGGCGGACCGGCGGGCGGCCCCGGCCGTCGCGGCAACCCGTTGGTCACCCTCATGCAGGATCCGGCCTTCGCGAGCGCCATGATCACGCAGCAAAAGGGCGCGCTCGACCAACGTTACGCCGACCTCTTCCGCCGCCTGAACCTCACGCCGGCCCAGGTGGACGAGTTCAAGGCCCTCCTGGTCGAACGCCAGACCGCGGCCGCCGACGTCATGGCCGCCGCCCGCGAACAGGGCCTCGACGGCCGCGAGGCGCGTGACGAATTGCGCAAACTGGTGCAGGAAACCCAGGCCCAGACTGATGAGCGCATCCGCAGCCTGCTCGGCGAGGCGGCCTACACCGAGTACAAGACTTACGAGCAAACCCAGCCGCAGCGCGCCCTGGTCAGCCAGCTGTCCAACAAGCTGAGCTACACCAGCACGCCCCTGCAGAGTTCACAGATGGATCAACTCGTGCGCATCCTCGCGGAAACCGGGAGCCGCACTCCGCGGGTGGGCGAAGGCGGCGAATTTGCTGGCCGCGGCGATTTCGTGGTCGGCGCCATGCAAGGCGGCCAGGTTCGCATCACCGACGAGGTGATCGCCCGGGCTCAGTCAGTGCTCAACCAATCGCAACTCGAGGGCCTCAAGCAGATCCAGGCCGAGCAGCAGGCGCAACGCGACATCGGCGAAGCCCTGCGCAACGCCAGCCGGGCCAATCGCGGCGGGACGGCTTCGCCCTAACTCTTTCTCGTAAGTCTTTCTCTTTCCTCTTTCTCCTGCCGGCCACGTCGCCTCCGAGAGAAAGAGAAAGAGAAAGAAGGAGAGAGAAGGAGGCAGGAAGGCGGGCGCAGAGAATACCCTTGCCCGTCCGTTTCGCCGGGACGTAACCTTACGCTCCGCCACATCCTTGCACCCATGATCGTCACCACCGCCCAACTGTTCAAACACGCCTACGGCAAGTACGCCATCGGCGCCTACAACATCAACAACGCCGAGCAGGCCATGGGCCTTTTTCGCGGCTGCATCGACTCGAAGGCCCCCTTCATCATCCAGATTTCCAAGGGCGCGCGCAGCTACACGGACAAGCGCATGCTCGAGGCCATTATCCGCTCGGCCGGCGAGATCTTCCCCGAGGCCATCTTCGCGGTGCACCTCGACCACGGTGACGAGCAGACCTGCTACGACTGCATCGACTCCGGCTTCTTCAGCTCCGTGATGATCGACGCGTCGCACGATCCGTTCGACCAGAACGTCGCGATCACCAAGCGCGTCGTGCAGCGGGCCCACGCCAAGGGCATTTCCGTCGAGGCCGAGCTCGGCATGCTCGGCGGCGTCGAAGAGGACATCAAGGTCGAGGAAGGCAACGCCTGCCTCACCGACCCGGCCGAAGCCGAGCAGTTCGTGAAACTCACCGGCTGCGACTCCCTCGCCTGCGCCATCGGCACCTCCCACGGCGCCTTTAAGTTCAAGGGCAAGCAGTCCCTGCACTTCGACGTGCTCGACAAGATCAAGGCCCGCCTGCCCGGCTTCCCGCTCGTCATGCACGGTTCGTCCTCCGTCCCGCAGGACGAGGTCGCCCGCATCAACGCCGCCGGTGGCAAGATCCAGGATTCGATGGGCGTCGACGTGAACGAGTACCTGCCTGCTGCCAAGCGCGGCGTGACCAAGATCAACATCGACACCGACGGCCGCCTGGTCTGGACCCGCGTACACCGCGAGTTCTTCCGCGACAAGCCGGGTGACTTCGACTTCCGCCCGCCGGGCAAGATCTTCATGACCGAGTACGCCAAGTTCATTGCCAGCCGCAACCAGCTGCTCGGCTCCGCCGGCCAGCTCGACGACCTGCGCAAGAGCCTCGGCAAGTAAGCCCCGCGGCACCGCCTGCCTTTCGCCCCGCGTCTTGCGACGCGGGGTTTTTTGTGTCCGCTTCTCCGCGACGCCGCGCGCGGAACCGCCGGCCGCCCCGTCCGGTCTTCGTCTTACACCGTGGATACCTCCGCTTCACCTTCACCGGACGTCGTGCCCGACCTGATCCGGCGCGCCCAGGCAGGGGACGAGGCGGCCTTCGGCGAGCTGATGCAGGCGCACTACGAACCCGTGTTCCGCCTAGTCGCCTCGATCGTGCGCCACGATCACGATGCCCGCGACATCTGCCAGGAGGTCTGGCTCACCATTTGGAAAAAGCTGCCGGAATTTCGCGGCGAAGCGCGGTTCACCACCTGGGTCCACCCGATCGCTGTCCGCCGCGCCCTCGACCATCTGCGCAAGCGGCGGCGGTGGTACGATCGCTTCCTGCCCTTCGGCGGTTCGGACGACGATGAAGCCCCCGCTGTGCCCGAGCCGGCCGTCGACGACACGCCGCGGGAGGATCTGGAGCACGGCGACCGGCTGGCCCGCTTCAACGCCGCCCTGGCCTCCCTGCCGCCCCTGCACCGCACCGTGCTCGCGCTGCGCGAGGTGCAAGGACTCTCCTACGAAGAAATCGCCCGCGCCGCTGGCATTCCCATTGGCACCGTTATGTCCAGACTCCACCATGCCCGCCGAACCCTGGCGAAGAAACTCAAGGAATCCCCATGAACACGCTCCGCATCGCGCTCGTCCTCTTCGCGCTCTCCGCCGTGGCTCCCGTCGTCCGCGCCGCGGATGAAGCCCGTATCCGCGCCATCCTCGTCACCGCGTCGAACGAGAAGGGCCAGAGCGACCGCCGCCTCGCGGCCTTCGAACCGACGCTCCGGCGCATCCTGCGGTTCGAGAGCTATCGCTACGTCGGTGAAGGATCGGTCTCCCTCGCCGTACCCGGCAAGGGTCCGGTCTCGCTCGGGGACGGACACCGGCTCGACCTCGATGCCGAGTCGGCCGGCGCCGGCGGCATCCGGGTCAACGTGCGCTGGTCCGACGAGGGTCGCGTGCTCATGCAGTCCGGGCTGTCGCTCCGTCCCGGCGTGCCCGCCGTCCTGGGCGGCCCGCGCAAGGGCGACGGCGAGGTCTACGCCGTGATCGTGATCGGCAACTGATGCCCTAACCCACGGGTTTCCATGGTGTTGAACACACGGCCCGCCCGGAGTGAATAAACCCGCGGCGAGGTACGTCCCAAGGACAAACCAACCTTGGAAAACCCATGAAAAACCTCGCCTTGCTCTCCATGCTTAGCGCCACCGCCCTCACCTTCACCCCGGCCCCCGCGAAGGCGGACTCCGAGGGTGTCGCCGCCCTCGGCGGCTTTCTCGGGGGCCTGATCGTCGGTCAGATCATCAACGATCGCGACCACCACCGCGGCCCGGCCGTCGAGGTCGAAGTCAGCCACCGCCACGATGACCGCCATGATCGCTACGACCATCGTCGCGGCCACGGCTACGGCTACCGCGACGATCGCGATCATCGCCACGGCTACTGGGACACCGTCCGCGTGAAGGTGTGGGTGCCCGGGTATTGGGGCACCCGCTACGAACGCGGCTGCAAGGTCCGCTACCACGTCCCCGGCCGTTACGAATGGCGCGTCGAACGCGTCTGGGTCTCGAGCCACTCCCGCGGGTATTCTTCCCGCAGCTACAGCCACCGCGACTGAGTCCCCGCCTGCCTCCGCCCGCCATGAACTGCCACGACGCCGAAACCCTGCTGCTCGCCGAACGGGAGGGCTCCCTGCCCGCCCCCGAGGCGACCCGGCTGGCCGCCCATCTCGAGGGCTGCGCGTCGTGCCGGCGACTGCGGGCGGACCTCGCCGAGGGCTTCCGCTCCTGGACCGCCGAGACCGCCGCCCGTCCCGTGCCCAATGCGCAGGCCGCCTGGCGCGACCTGCGCACCGCGTTGCACGGACCGCCCGAATCCCGGAAAACCCGGACCGGGTGGCGCTGGTTGTCGTTCGGCCTTCCACTTGCCGCCGCGGCCGCCGTCGCCGTCCTGCTCACGCGGCCCTACTTCGCGGGCCGTTCCGCCGACGCCGGCCCGGGCCTCGCCCGCGTGCAGTACGTCGAGCCGGGAACGCCGGGCGCCTCCACCCTCGTCTACGAGGATCCGGAGAGCGGCTGGCTGGTCATCTGGACGGCCGACGCCGACAACGGCACCGGCCTCTGACCCGAATGCTCAGCGCGCCGCGTGCGCTGCGGCCACGGCGAGGTATTTCTCGGCCCAGCCGCGCAGCCCGGCCTGCTCTGGCATCGTCAGCGGCCGGATCACCTTGGCCGGCACCCCGGCGACCATCGAGCCGGATGGAATCGTCTGACGCGGCGTGACCACCGCACCGGCCGCGATCAGGCAGCGGTCGCCGATCTGCGCCCCGTCCAGGATCGTCGCATGCATGCCGATCAGGCACTCGTGACCGATCGTGCAGGCGTGGACGATCGCGCCATGACCCACCGTGCACCAGTCGCCGATCACCGCATCGAGATCGTCGGCGAGATGGACGACGGCGTTGTCCTGGATGTTCGTGCCTTCGCCGACGACGATCCGGGCGATGTCGCCGCGCAGCACGGCCCCATAGAACACGCTGCTCCGGGGCTTCAACGTCACGTCCCCGACCACCGTGGCATTGGCTGCCACAAACAACGCCGCCGCCGTGTCCGGCGTCTTCTTTAAGTGCCGTTCGAGGCGAGCATGCACGTCCATCGCCGCAGTCTGGCCCCGCCTCCCGGCGGGCCAAGCCTTATGCGCGACGCGACGGTTCGTGTTTGTCTGGACGACGCCCGCGGGCATCGCCGCCAAACCACACGGCCCAGCCGACTCCCAGGGCGACGGAGAACAGGAGCACTCCGCCCAGAATGCCTGCGGCCACGGCCAGATGATAAAGAGAGGCGATAGTCACGTTCGCCCCGTAGACGCCCAAAGCGCCAAGAAGTTTCTCGCGGAGCGGTAATTTGCATCCAAGCTGCTGGGGCTTTCCTGCATGGAGACCTTCACCCACCTGTGGCGCGGCCTGCTGGGCATTGCCGCCTTCCTCGCGATCGCCGCCTTGTTCAGCACCAATCGTCGCCGGATTCCGTGGAAGGTGGTGGGCATCGGGATGGTGCTGCAGATCGCGATCGGGTGGGTCGTGCTCTACGCCCCGCCGGTGCGTTACATTTTTGAGGCCGCGGGGGCCTTTTTCGTCACGTTACTGAGCTTCACCAACGAAGGCACGTCCCTCGTCTTCGGCTGGCTCAACACCATCGCGGGCGGCAACGTGGAAGGGCTTCCGTTCACCCAAGGCGGCCCGATCTTCGTCATCTCGGTGCTGCCCACGATCATCTTCTTCGCGGCCTTCACCTCCCTGCTCTACCGGCTCGGTATCCTGCAGGTGGTCGTCTATGCCTTCGCCTGGTTCATGTCGAAGACCCTGCGCCTCTCCGGCGCCGAAACGCTCAGCGCATCGGCCAACATCTTCGTCGGCCAGACCGAGGCCCCGCTGCTGATCAAGCCCTACCTCAGCCGCATGACCCGCTCGGAACTGCTCGCGATCATGGTCGGCGGCATGGCCACGATCGCGGGCGGCGTGATGGCCGTGTACATCGTGCTCCTCGGCGGCGACGATCCCGCCGAACGCGTTCGCTGGGCCACGCACCTGTTGACCGCGTCCGTGCTGTCCGCCCCGGCCGCCCTCATCGTGGCGAAAATCCTCCTCCCGCAGGAGGAGCCGGTGGACAACTCTCTCGCCCTCAACGTCGAAAAGCCCGGCGCCAACCTGCTCGACGCCATCTGCCTCGGCACCACCGATGGCATCAAGCTCGCCGTCAACGTCGGCGGCATGCTCATCGTTTTCACCGCCCTGGTCGCCCTCGTGAACTGGACGCTGGCGCAGTGGCTCGGCAGCTGGACCGGGCTCAACGCCTGGGTCGCCGACGCGACCGGCGGGCGGTACGAGACGCTCTCGCTCCAGTTCTTCTTCGGCATGCTCGGCGCCCCCCTGGCCTGGCTCATGGGCGTGGACAGCGGCCACCTCATCACGGCCGGCCAGTTGCTCGGCGAAAAGACGGTGCTCAACGAATTCTACGCCTACTTCACCATGAACCGCATGCAGACGACCGGCGTGCTGACCGACGACCGTACGCGCATGATCCTGACCTACGCCCTGTGCGGTTTCTCGAACATTGTCTCGATCGGCATCCAGATTGGCGGCATCGGCTCCCTCGCCCCCGAAAAGCGCAGCGAACTCGCCCGGCTCGGCTGGCGTGCCCTGCTCGGCGGCAGCCTCGCGTGCTTCCTCACCGCCTGCGTGGCCGCGATGCTGACCTGATCAGCGTCCGGTCAGCGCCCACACCGTCCAGCCGCAGGCGAGCAGGGCGAGGAGAATGGACAGGAAAGTGCCGATGATCACGTACTCCGCGAAGGCCTGGTCCTCCTCCATGCGCTTGAACCGCGCCAGCGCCTTCACCGCCACGATGACCGACACGGCGAGCGACTGGCCGGTGACGAGGAACACATAGATCAGCAGCCGTTCCAGCGCCCCGATCACGCGGCCGTTGCCCGTGCCTTCGCGATCCGACCGCTCGGCCTGGGTCGCGCTCGACTTCAATCGCTGGAAGAACCAGCGCACAAAAAAGTTTCCTTCCTTCACGCACAACAAGGCCCCGGCCGCCCACACAAAGGCCGGCGCCGGGATGACGGTGAACAGGGCTTCGAGCCACGCCGGCGGCGGCGAGACGCCGCACCACACCAACGCCGGAGCAACGAACAGCAGGAGGAGCAGCAAGCGCAGGCCGGATGCCTCGGCCTGCCGCGCCGGCGCCGCCTCGTACACCCCGAGCACCAGCGGCGGCATCACGAGCTGGCCCAAGGCAATGACCGCCCATGACCAGCTCCCGTCGGAGAAGACGAGACACAGGGCCCCCTGGGCCGCCCCCAGGACCGCCGCCGCCCACCACGAGGCCGGTCGCGCCTCCGGCAGGACGAGCACCCGGACGAGCAGCACGGCCGAGAGGACGAAGGGAAAGGCGGAAAGCCACATGCGGAAAAGCCTTGGGCGAGGCGGGGCAATTTCAAGGGCCCAGACGCGCCCTAACTCCGGCCGGACAAGGCGCCGTCGAGCACCGCTTCATACTGGCGCAGCAAGGTCACCCACGTCTCCAGGCGCCCGGCGTGCAGATTCTTGTAGACCGCTGGTTCCGAGATGCCGAGCGCAGCCGCGAGGTCCGCCACCGACCGGCCTTGCAACCGGCCGAGTAGGATCTGCCAGCGGTTCGGTTTCCACCCTTCGGTCCAGGCGGAGAGCAGTTCCACCGCCGCCTCCCGCGCCACCGCGTCGCCTGGCAGGTCGCCGGCCAGCGCAAACCGGCCTCCCTCGCGCTTGAGCCGCTCGACCTGCTCCCGCGCGACATGGAAGGCCGGTCCGTCCATGCCCAGCGCCTGCTTCGGGTTGATCGCCGTCACAATCCGACCCACCGCCACCGACAGCCGGATTTCCGCCGGCAGGCCGGCGGCGCGGATCCGCACCAGGTCGGCCAACAGTCCCCCGGCCCGGCGGTACACCGCCTGAAACTCATCCCCCAGCGTGAGCGTGTACGGCGAGGCCAGCGCCCCGTTGCCCGCCGACACCGCGGCAAGCTCCGCCGCGAGCGCGCGCTGCAGCGCCGCCCGCGCCTTCAGGCGCTTCGAACCGACCACATCGCCGATCACCACCAGGTATCGCATGGGCCGAGCCTGACCTAAACCAAAATGGTTTCAATCCTTATTTTTAAACCTAAATGGTTTATTAATGCCCGATTAAACCTTTCCGGTTAATCGCTGTGCCTCCGCCGTTTCCGTACGCCAGCCGGGGGACCGACCGGAAAACGACTTGTCCCCGGAGGCGTCCGCCCTTCCCCTCGCCTGCGTCCTCCTGCCGTGCCGACATCTCCGTCCCGTTCCTTTGTGCTGTGGAGCTACCTGCTGGCCACCAGCCTGCTCGCCGCTGGCGTCGGACTGGCGGCGGCGCGTTTTCCCGGCGGCTTCGACTGGGCCTACACCGTCATGTCCGCCCTCGCCTCCGCGAAACACAACCCCGAGGGCGGAGCCTGGTTTGCCGGCGCGCTCGCGCTTGCCCTCGGCCTGCTCTGGCCGGCCGCGCAACGGGTCCGCCACGAGGTCCTGACCCGGGGCGTGACGCCCGGACGCGGGCACCTCGCCCTGCGGATCGGCCTTCTCGGCGGCATCTTGGTCGGCCTCGAACGCCTGCTCATCTTCCACGCCTCCTCGCACCTGCCCAAGGCCCACGAGGTGCTCGCCGTGCTGACCTTCCTTAGCCTGTACGGCGGGCTCTTCGCCTTGTTTCGGGAACGGCTTCGTCTCCATCCGCAGGCCTTCTGGCCCGCCGTCGCCCTCGCCGTGCCGCTGCTCGCGATCGGCGTGAGCCTCGCGTTTCTCTATTTCGACCAGCGTGACATCGGCTGGGTCGACCGCCGCTGGCGTGACTTCGGCATTCCCGTCACCTTGAGCTTCGCCTTCTGGCAATGGCTGGGGGCCGCGACCCTGTGGGCCTGCCTCGGCTACCTCGCGCTCGCCTCGCCAGCAGAACGCTCGGACCGATCCCCGGCCTGAACCCCTGCCGCATGCCGCCTTCCTCCGACGCCTCCGTTCGCGCCCCGCGCGGCCTCGTGGCGTTGCTCGCCACCCTTTCGGCCGTCGGACCATTCGCCGTCGACGCCTACCTGCCCGCCCTCGCCGCCATCGGCGCTGACCTCGGGGTCTCCGCCTTGTCGGTGCAGCAGACGCTCACCGCCTACATGGTGCCGTTTGCCCTGATGAGCCTGTGGCATGGCGCGTTGTCCGACGCCTGGGGCCGCCGGTCGGTCATCCTCTGGGGCACGGCGCTCTTCCTGGCCGCTTCGGTCGCCTGCGCGGTGGCGCGCTCCCTCGAAGCCCTGCTGGTCTTCCGCGCCCTGCAAGGCATGACCGCAGGCGCCGGCATGGTGGTGGGCCGGGCCCTGATCCGCGACCTCTACGACGGTGCGGTCGCCCAACGCGCCATGGCCCAGGTGTCGCTCATGTTCGCCCTCGCGCCTGCGCTTGCCCCGGTCATCGGCGGCTGGGTGCTGGACGCCTTCGGCTGGCGCGCGGTCTTCGGTTTTCTCATCGTCTTCTCCGCCGGCACATGGGCGTGGTGCCTGCGCGCCTTGCCGGAAACACTGCCGCCGGAGCGGCGCCAGCCGCTGCACGCCGCGTATTTGCTCCGAGCCTACACGACCGTGCTGCTCTCGGGTCCGTTCATGCTCGTGTGCGCCGTCATCACCCTGATGTTCTCCGGCTTCTTCATCTACGTGATGGCGGCACCGGTCTTCCTGATGGAACATCTCGGCGTTCCGGCCACGGGCTTCCTCTGGCTCTTCGGACCCGCCACGCTCGGCATTGCCGGCGGTTCCTATGTGTCGGGGCGCACCGCCGGCAAGATGACGCTGCGCCGCACCCTTGCCTGGGCCTTCGGCCTGATGGGCGTCGCCGCTGCGGCCAACCTCACCCTGCACCTCGCCCGCCCGCCTTCCCTGCCGTGGTCCGTCGCCCCGCTGTTCGTCTACTCCCTCGGCATGTCTCTGGCCTTCCCGGTCCTGACCTTGCGTGCACTCGACCTTTTCCCGGCACAACGCGGCCTCGCCGCCTCGTGCCAGAGTTTCGTCCAGACGCTGGGCGCCGCCGCCAACGCCCTGCTCGCCCCGCTGGTGTGGGATACGACCGTCTCGCTCGCGCTCACCCAGACGGCCCTGCTGGGTCTGGCCTTGGTCGGTCTGGCCGTGCCGGTGCGTCCGCCGCCTCCGCCACCGGCCTGAGCTGCGCGTCCCGGCGGGCGAGCAGATCCGTCAACGCGGCGCGTACCGCGGAGGTCTCGAGGTAGGCGTCCCGGCGCCGCCGGTCCCCCCGCAAGCTGAGGCCGGCGTACACCTGCAGCTCGAAGGCCACCCGCAGGCGACGGGCCTCGTCGCTGCGCCCGGCGGCCTCGAGCAGGAACATCAGCGCCTCGATGGTAGAGAACTGGCCTTCGCCCTGCTGGTTGCGCAGCCAGTAGCGGCTCGTGCCGGTCATGGGCAAACGCACCTTCCGCCCCCAGCTGCTGATCGCGCGCACCATCGTCGAGGCCTGCTTCCAGGTGCCGTCCACCAACACAACCTGCAGGGGTTCGGGCACCTCGCACGGCAGGTCGTCGCCAAAGGGATGCAGCACCCACAGGGTGTGACCTGGCCGCCGCACCGACTCCGCGTCCGCCGACGCGGCGGGCCGAAACAGGTGCTGCCCGGAGCCCGGCACCAGGCGCTGGATCAGATGCCCCGTGCTGGTCGGCCGGACCATCTCCCCTTGGTGCATGAGCACATCGACCGCCCACGGCAGCCCCACCGGTTCCTGCCAGGCGCACAGGCACCAGGCGCGGGGTTGATAGCAACGGATACAGCGGGGGGAGGAGTTCAGGACGACGCTGCGGGCCATGGCGCCGCCATCGGGAGCGCCACCGCGCCCACCGTCAACCCGGGAAACGCCCGGACCGCGGACGCCGCCCAAAAAAGCCTTCCCCTCGTCCGGTCCGGCCTGTTCCCTGAGGGTTTATCCATGTCGCCCGCCCAGGAAATCGCCCGCCGCCGCACCTTCGCGATCATCTCGCACCCGGACGCCGGCAAGACCACGCTCACCGAGAAGTTCCTCCTGTACGGCAACGCCATCCACCTCGCCGGCACCGTCACGGCCCGCAAGAGCCAGCGCGCCACCACGTCGGACTGGATGGAACTCGAAAAGCAGCGCGGCATCTCCGTCAGCTCGACCGTGCTGCAGTTCGACTACGCGGGCTACGCGGTCAACCTGCTCGACACCCCCGGCCACAAGGATTTCTCCGAAGACACCTATCGCGTGCTCACCGCGGTCGACGCCGCCCTGATGGTGATCGACGCCGCCAAGGGCATCGAGCCGCAGACGCGCAAACTGTTCGAGGTCTGCCGCCGTCGCGGCGTGCCGATCTTCACCTTCATGAACAAGTGCGACCGGCCGACGCTCAACCCGCTCGCGCTGATCGACGAGCTCGAGAGCGTGCTCGGCCTCGCCCCCTGCCCGCTCACCTGGCCGCTCGGCAACGGACCGTCCTTCCGCGGCGTCTACGACCGCCGTTCCAAAGAGGTTCACCTCTTTGAACGCACACCGCACGGCGCCTACCGCGCGCCCGTGCACGTCACCGGTCTCTCCGACGCCACCGTCCGGTCAAAACTCGACGACTACACCTACAACGAGGTCTCCGAGCAGATCGAGATGCTCGACGGCGCCAGCGCCCCCTTCGATCTCGCCGCCGTGCAGGCCGGCAGGCAGACGCCGGTCTTCTTCGGGTCCGCGGTGAACAATTTCGGCGTCCAGCTCCTGCTCGAGGGCTTTCTGCAAAATTCGATCCCGCCCACCCCGCGCCGGTCGACCTCCCTCACCGTTCCGGGCGCCCCCGCTCCGACCGAGGCGCGCGAGGTGCCGATCGATCATCCGAAGTTCTCCGGCTTCGTCTTCAAGATCCAGGCCAACATGGATCCGCGCCACCGCGACCGCATCGCCTTCCTGCGCGTCTGCTCGGGCAAGTTTTCGCGCGACATGGTCGTCACGCACCAGCGGACCGGGCGCAACGTCCGCCTCTCCTCCTCGCACAAGCTCTTCGGCCAGGAACGCGAGACGGTCGACGAGGCCTGGCCGGGCGATGTGATCGGCCTGGTCGGACACGACAGCTTCGGCATTGGCGACACCCTGACCGAGGACCGCACCATCGCCTACGATGAGATCCCGCGTTTCCCGCCGGAGGTCTTCGCCTACATCTCCAACCCGAACTCCGCCGATTCGAAGAAATACCGCGCCGGCCTTGAGCAGTTGCTCCAAGAGGGCGTGGTGCAGTCCTTCCAGCCGCGCAACGCCCCGCCCGGCGCCACGCTGCTCGCGGCGGTCGGCCCGCTCCAGTTCGAGGTCGTGCAATACCGGCTCAAGGCCGAGTACGACGCCGACTCGCGCCTTGAGACCGCGCCCTGGACCCTGCTCAAGTGGCTCGAGCCGCACCCCAGCCTGAAGAATCCGCAAAGCCTGATCGTGGCCAGCGGCGTGAGCTTCGGCACCGACAAGTTCGACCAAACCGTCGTGCTCTTCCCCAACGACTGGACCATGCGGTACTTCGTGGAGAAGAACCCCGAGCTGAAGCTCCACGACCTCCCGCTCGAGCAGTCGCGGTAAGGGGCGCAGGGGACGGCGGTGGTGCGTTCCCACCGGCGTCTTCCCGCGGGTTGCAGCTGACTTTTGGCGCCGGTCCGTGCCACGCTCCGGGCATCCCCATGAATGTCCGCCTCCTCTCCGTCCTGCTCGCGTGGTCGCTGCTCGTTCCGGCGGCCGTTTCCGCCGCGTCCGCCGCATCACCGTGGTCCCGGGAGCGGCTGCAGGCGTGGTGCATCGTGCCGTACGACGCCCTGAAGCGCACGCCGGAGCAACGCGCCACCCTGCTCCGCGAGCTCGGCCTTCGCCGCTACGCCTACGACTACCGGCCCGAGCACATTCCGACCTTCGACCGCGAGGTGGAGGTCATGAAGGCCGCGGGCATCGAGATCACCGCCTGGTGGTTCCCGACCACCCTCAATGACACCGCGCGCACCATCCTCGCCGTGATCGAGCGTCAGGGGATCAAACCCGACCTGTGGGTGCAGGGCGGACCGGGCGGGCCCGTGCGTACCCCGGCCGAACAGGCCGCCCGCGTGCAGGCCGAGGTGGACCGCCTCCGTCCGCTGGCCATCGAAGCCCGCCGCCTCGGCGTCCGGCTGGGGCTCTACAATCACCTCGGCTGGTTCGGCGACCCCGACAACCAGCTGCTCGTACTGGCCGCATTGCACGCCGAGGGCCTCACGAACGTGGGCATCGTGTTCAACTTTCACCACGCCCACGACTACACGCGCACGTTCGTCCACCTCTGGCCCCGCCTCAGCCCCCACGTCATCGCGATCAACCTCAACGGCATGGTGCCGGGCGGCGATCGCTCCGGACAGAAGATCCACCCGCTGAACGAGGGCACCGAGGAACTGTCCTTGCTGCGCGTGATCCGCGCCAGCGGCTGGCAGGGCGACGTCGGCGTGCTCTCCCACGTCGCCGAACGTGACGCCGCCGAGACCCTGGCGCGCAACCTGGCCGGCTACGACCGCCTCATGGCCGCGCTCGACGCCGAAGACGCCGCCCCGGCACGATAAGCCCGCCGTCCCATGCCGCCATCCGATCTCACGTCGTTCCGCCTCCTCAGCCTCCAGGTAGGCTTGCCCCAGACCCGCGGCCGCGCGGATGCCACCGACCCGATGGACCGCGTCTGGACCTCCGGCATCCACAAATCACCGGTCACCGGCCCGGTCGCCGCCGGGCGCACCGGCCTCGCCGGCGACGGTCAAGCTGACCTCGTCAACCACGGCGGTTCCGACAAGGCGATCAACGTGTATCCGTCCGACCACTTCGCCGCCTGGACCCGCGAACTCGGCCGTCCGCCTTCGCCTGGCAGCTTCGGCGAGAACTTCACCACCGCTGGTGCCACGGAGGCCGACGTGTGTATCGGCGACGTTTTCCGGCTCGGCACCGCCCTCGTACAGATCTCCCAGCCGCGCCAGCCCTGCTGGAAACTGGCCCGGCTCTGGCGTATCGCCGATCTCGCCGCCCAAGTCGAACGCACCGGCCGCACCGGTTGGTACGTGCGCGTGCTTGAGCCGGGCGTGATCGAGGCCCAGGCGGACTTCGTGCTCACCGACCGGCCGTTCCCGCAGTGGACCGTCGCCGAGGCCAATGCGATCAAGTACCACCGCAAGGACGACGTCACCGCCGCCCGCGCCCTCGCCGCCTGCCCGGCGCTCTCCGAAGCCTGGCGCACCAGCCTCGGAAAACGCGGCTAAACGGTCGGACCGGGGGCAGGAGACTCCGGTTGCTTGATCGGCAACACACGGCGCAAGGTTGCGACCTGCGAGTCGGAAAAAACCGGGAAAACGAGAAAGAGAACGAAGCGGCTGTCTCCTGCCTCCCGCCTCCTGTCTCCTGTCTCCCGCCTCCTCAGCGCTCAAGTCCCAAGGTCGAGCACGGCGCGGACGAAGGCCGCGCGCGTTTCCATGTGCGGGTTATGCCCCGCCTCGGCCAGCACCTCGACCGCCGCCGCCGGGAAAAAGCGGTGGATCGACGCGTGGTCCTCGGGCCCCACATAGCGGGATTTCCCGCCAAGGATGAAGCCGACCGGCCCGTCAAACCGTTCGTCGTCGGCCAGCGGATTGCCTTCGATCTCCGGCAAAGCGGCCGTGAGCACGGGCAGGTTGATCTGCCAGCGCCAGGCGCCTTCGTTCGTCCGATCAAGGTTGGTCACGAGGAACTTCCGCATCGCCCACTCCGCCACCCGGGCCTCGAACCGCAGCTCGGCCTCGCCGCGCGACGGCAGGCTGCCGAGGTCGAGTTCGTTCATAGCGGCGAACTCCGCCCGGTGTGCGTGCGAGAGGTAGGCCTTCGGCGCGATGTCGACCACGAGGAGACGCTCGACGCGTTCGGGGTGCCGGCAGGCAAGCGCCATCGCCACCTTCCCGCCCATGCTGTGGCCCAGGAGGGTCACGCGCCCGAGCCCGTGCGCATCGAGCCAGGCGAGCACGTCCGCCACCATCGCCGCGTAGGTCATCTCCGCATCGTGCGGCGACTTGCCGTGGTTGCGCAGATCAAGGGCGCAGACATGGAACGTCGCCGCCAGGTCCGCCCCGGTCGTCTGCCAGTTGCGCGACGAGCCGAGCAGCCCGTGCAGCAGCACGAGCGGCGGCTGTCCGGCCCCGCCGAAATCGCGATGGAAAAGACGCATCCCGGCCATCACGGCAGTCCACCCCGCGAGGCCAAGCGCAAAGCGCGCCCCCGGTGGACGCGCGGGTCCCTCCGCGCGTGGCGCGTGCGGGTCAGCTCGCCAGGCAGCCCGGTCCGGCCCTCCGACCGCTTTTTCCTTTGCCCTGCCGCGCCGATGCGCGAGCGTTCCCGGCCTGATGAGTACGGAGACGAAACTGACCCCGATGATGCAGCAGTACTTCGAGGTGAAGCGCGGCCTGCCCCGCGACACCCTCCTGCTCTTCCGGCTCGGCGACTTCTTCGAGATGTTCTTCGACGACGCCGTGGTCGCATCGAAGGTCTGCGGCCTCACCCTGACCAAACGCCAGGACACGCCCATGGCGGGCATCCCGGCCCACGCCCTCGATAACTACGTAGGCAAACTGCTCGCTGCCGGCCGGAAGGTCGCGATCTGCGACCAGGCGGAGCCCGCCAAGGCCGGCAAGCTCGTCCGCCGCCAGCTCACGCGCATCCTCTCCCCGGGAACGACCCTCGCCGCCAACCAGCTCGACGCCGCACGCAATCATTACCTCTGCGCGCTCGACCTCAACAAGGCCGGCCTGCACGCGGCCTGGCTCGATCTCTCCACCGGTGAATTCAAGGTCGCGACGGACGCGCGCCCCGCGAACCTCCTGCCCGTCCTCACCGCCCTCGATCCGGCCGAGCTCATCGTCATCGAAGGCGAACGCGAGCGGTGGCAGGCGGCGCCGCACGAGCAGACCGACGTGCATGCGCTGCACGGCTTCTGCAGCACGCGGCTCGTGACCGAGCTTCCCGGCTACCACTTCGAGATCGCCGACGGCGCCCGCACCGTGACCCAGGCGCTCGGCGTGCTCAACCTGCAGGGCTTCGGCCTCGCGCCCGACCACCCCGCCCTCGGTGCCGCCGGCGCCGTGGTGCATTACGCGACTGAGAATCTCTGCGCGCGACCGGAGAACCTGCGCGCGCTGCAGGAGTACCGCAGCGCCCGCACGCTCCTGCTCGACCCTGCCACCCTGCGCAACCTCGAGATCTTCACCTCCGCGCGCGGCACGCGGGACGGCACGCTGCTCTCCGCCATCAACCGCACGGGCACCTCGCCCGGCGCACGGCTGCTCGAGCGCTGGCTCGCCGCCCCGACGCTCGACCTCGCCGAGATCACCCGCCGCTCCGCCTTCGTCGGCGATCTGCTTGGCGAACCGATCCGCCTCGGCGAACTGCGCGAACTGCTCGGCCAGGTGCGCGACGTTCCGCGCATCCTCGGCCGCCTGCAGAACCGCCTGCGCAACCCCCGCGAACTCGGCGGCGTGCGCGACACACTCCGCCAGTTGCCGCCTCTGCGCGCCACCCTCTCCGCGTTTGGCGACGGTCTGGCCGATCACTACCTCCCGCGTCTCGCCGAATTGCCTGCCCTCGCCGATCTGCTCGAGCGGGCCCTCGCCGACGAGCTGCCCACCGATCTGGCCGAAGGCGGCATGATTCGTCCCGGCTTCGATGCCGAACTCGACCGGCTCCGCGCGCTGACCTCGGACAACAAGACTTGGCTGTCCGACCTCGAGCGCCAGGAGCAGGAACGCACCGGCATCCGCAGCCTGAAGGTTCGGTTCACGAACAATTTTGGTTATTACATCGAGGTCACGAAGGCCAACCTGCACCTCGTGCCGGCCGACTACATCCGCCGCCAGACCACGGTCGGCGGTGAGCGGTACGTGACCGAGGATCTGCGCGCCAAGGAGAAGGAAATCTTCCACGCCGAGGAGAACGCCCTCGCGCGCGAGCAGACGCTCTTTGCCTCGCTCGTGGCCGCCGTACTCGACGAGTCGATCGCGCTCACGCACTCCGCCGATGCGCTGTCCGAACTCGACGTGCTCGCCGGCTGGGCCGTACTGGCCCGCGAGTGGGACTACACCCGGCCCGAGCTCGACGAGTCCGACGTCTTCGAGATCGTCGAAGGCCGTCATCCCGTCGTCGAACAGGTGCTCAAGGACCCCAACGCCGCCCTCGTGCGCGGCAGCCAGGCCTTCGTGCCCAACGACACGCTGCTCTCCAGCCGGGAGGCGCAGATCGCCCTGCTCACCGGACCGAACATGGCGGGAAAATCGACCTACATCCGCCAGGTGGCGCTGATCGCCCTGCTCGCCCAGGTCGGGTGCTGGGTGCCGGCGAAACGCTGCCGCCTCGGGCTGGTGGACCGGATCTTTTCCCGCGTCGGGGCCAGCGACGACCTCGCCCGCGGCAACTCGACGTTCATGGTCGAGATGAACGAGACCGCGAACATTCTCAACAACGCCACCGACCGCTCGCTCATCATCCTCGACGAGATCGGCCGCGGCACGTCGACGTACGACGGACTCAGCATCGCCTGGGCGGTGGTCGAGCACCTGCACCGCGACGCCGAGCGCGGCCCGCGCACCCTGTTCGCCACGCATTACCAGGAGCTCACCCAGCTCGACAAACACCTGCCGCGCCTGCGCAATTTCTCCGTCGCGGTGAAGGAGTGGAACGACGAGATCGTCTTCGTCCGCCGCGTCGTGCCCGGAGCCGCCGACCGCAGCTACGGCATCCAGGTCGCCCGCCTCGCCGGTCTGCCCCCGACCGTGATCGACCGCGCGAAAGTCATCCTTTCCAAGCTGGAGAGCGACGACGCCGGCAACGTCGAACTCCCCGCCCCGCAGGCCCGCCCCAAGAAAAAGATCTCCGTCCGCCCGGCCGACGATTCACAGCTGAGTTTGCTCTGAGACGCTGCACCGAACGCCGACTCACCTCATCCCCGCACGAGCGACCAGAGCGTCCTGGCTTGGGAGATCAGTCTTGCCAGCGCCTCCGGCGTGATCGCCTGCTTCGGGTCGTCGCCGATGCCGGCGCTGGGTTGGACGTGGGATTCGATGCACAGGCCGTCCGCCCCATAGGCGATGGCGGCGAGCGCGCAGGCGGGCACGTAGGAGGCCTTGCCGACGGAATGCGAGGGATCGACGACCACGGGCGCCCAGGTCTTTTCCTTCAAGAGCGGCGTGATGCTTTCGTCGGGGTGGTTGCGGTAGCCGTCGAGCGTCGGAGTCGTGCCACGCGGACAGAGGATGACGTTGGGATTGCCGAAGGCGGCGATGTACTCGGCGGCGGAGATGAACTCGTTGATCGGCCCCATGTGAATGCTGCGCTTCAGCAGCACCGCCGTCGGCTTGTTGGCGATGGCCTTGCCGATCGCGCGCAGGAGCGAGTAGTTCAGCGCGTTGCGCGCGCCGACCTGCAGGGTCGTCACCCCGGCCTCCAGGGCGAGATGGATGTGCGACTCCTCCATCACCTCCGTGTCGACGGGCAGACCGGTGCGACGGGACGCCTCCATCAGGATTTCCAGCGACTTGGTGTCGCCCTGGAACGTGTACGGGTTCGTGCGCGGCTTCCACACGCCGCCGCGGAGCGCGTTCGCTCCGGCCTCCTTCACGGCCTGCGCGGTCTCGTAGAAGTAATTCGGGTTCTTCGGATCGATCGTGCACTGCCCCGCGATGACGAAGAGCTGCTCTCCGAGGGTGACGCCGCCGATGGTCAGCCGGTGCGAGGCGAGGTCGGAGCGCTTGTCCATGAGTTTGAACGGCGACTGGATGCGGTCGATGCGCTCGACGTAGTCGAGACCCTCGAGTCGCGTCATCATGAGCTCGTCGCGTTCGTCGCCCACGATGGCGTAGATCGTCCTCACCGCGCCGACGATCGGCTGAATCTTGCATCCGGAGGCCTCGACGATGCGGGTGATCTCAGCGACTTGGTCGGGGGCGAGACGGTTGGATTTCGGGAGGATCATGCGCGGGGATTGCTGGTTGGTGTTCGATCACGCCGAAGCTTTCCGCGGGTGGCAAGGTCGGGGATTTTCCCATGGGAGGGTGCCCTCGCCCGCTCCTCTTTCTCGTTCTCCGGCTCGACTGAAGCGGTTCCGAACTCTGCGCCTTTGCGTCTTTGCGTTAAAACTCCTCGTGGGTTCGGCTCAAGAGCAGGATGCTCATGCTACTCTCCAGACCCGAACTGGAGAACGAGAACGATTACGAGAAGGGAAACGATGAGGTTCGAACCCGGCGGCAGGAGTGCCGCCGCTCCTTCGATCAACCCAGCGCGGCGAGGAACTCGGTCGGCAATGGTGCCTTGGCCGCAAAGTGCACCGTCCGCCCGGCAAAGGTGTAGTCGAAGGCGGTCTCGAGCGAATGGAGGAAGAGGCGTTTCTCGCCGGTATGCTTCGCGAAGGCGCGGTTGGCGGCGAAATCGCCATACGTGGCATCGCCCACGATCGGCAGGTGGCGTTTGGCGCACTGGACGCGGAGCTGGTGACTGCGGCCGGTCTTGGGCTCGAGCTGGATCAGCGCGAGCGGCGGCGAGGCCCGGCGCTGTTGGCGAAGCACGGTCATCACGGCCTCCGCGGGGATGTTGCCACCCGCACCGGTGCGCACGACTCCGCCCTTTTTCTGCACGGCGAGCCGGTCCTTCCACACCTGCGGCGAGCCCGAGGGCACGCCGAACACCAAGGCTTGGTAGACCTTGCGGACCTGCTTGCGTTGAAACATTTGCCGGATCTCGCGCGCCAACTCGGCCGAGGCCGCGGCGAGGATCACGCCCGAGGTGGCGCCGTCGAGCCGGTTGAGCAGCCAGAGCCGGCGCGTCACGCCGGCAGGGTCCGTCCATTCAAAGTATTCCCCATCCGTCGTGTAGGCCGCATCGAGCAAGGATCGCGGCTGGTCGCGGGGCGTGTTCGGATGGGACAGACCACCCGCAGGTTTCGCGAATGCCACCAGGCCGTGGGTATCGTGGGTGAGCAGGGCAAAGCCCCGACCCAGCGGCAGCGTGGCCCAGAAGCTCTCCGCGACCGCGCTCACTGATAATGGAAGGTGAACGTGATGTCGGTCGATTCGCCCAGAATCCGCACCATGTCCTCCGTCCACTCACCGTACGGCGCGCGCTGCGCGATCGCATCGACGGAAACCCGGCTCCAGAGCGTGTCCGCCGTGCTGTCGACCTCGACGATGGCCACTTCACCGGACTTCAGCAGCGTGAACTTCACTTTCACCGTGCTGCCAGCCAGCGGATAACTGAAGCCTGCCTGCCACTTGGACCGGATGTTGTTCGCCCACTGCCGGTCGACCGTCTCGATGATGCGGGCGAGGTAGGCACCGAACTCGGTCTTCAACGCATTGTGCGCCACCACGCCGAGATTGGAGGTGCCATTGATCCGCTCCGTGATGAAGGTCGGGCGCAGGTTGCTCGCGGCGAGGCTCGGGCGAGGCGCCGGGCGGGAGGGATCGACCCGGAAGCGGCCGCCGTTGGGCGATCCGTCGGTCTCGGTGGCGAAACGATCGCCCTCGATGCGCTCGGGTATGGGCAGCGGATTCTCCGGCAGGGGCACCACGGTGCCGCCGAAGCCGTCGGCGTTGTCCCCCTCGGTCTTCTCCGAGTCGGGCAAAGGGTCCTGGGCAAGACGGGCCGCCTGCTGCACCGCCTCGTTGATCTCCTCCAACTGCTCGGGTGAAGGCGGGGTCGGCGGCACAAACTGCGCCTCCTGCTCGGCGCGATCGCCGGACACGATGGCGGTGGTCTCGATCTCTTTCTGGCCTTCGACGGCCGGCGACTCGCTGTCGGTCTGCTCCGAGGGCTTCTCCTGCGCCACCTGCTGGTTGCGTTCCCCAAAGTTGTTGGTCTGGTCCGGAATGTTCTCCGGAGCGTCCGGGTTGATCTCGACGAATTGCTGCGGAGGCGGCGGCGTGAAAAACGTGTCCGACTCCATCTCGATGTCGAACTGGCGGGCGCGGTCGTCGGCCGGGCGCATCGCCACCGACCCGCCCCGCGGCTCGATCAGCGGTGCCAGCCACAGGAGCAACACATGGATCAGGATCGTGCCGATGACGCCGATCTGGACCGCCCGGCGGTCTCCCGGCGCGCCTGCCCAGGGTGTGCGCCGCCCGGCGGCGGAGTTGGGCCGGAGTGGCGGAGGTTCGAGAAGCGTGGACATGCGGGGCGGCCGGAAGGCGGATCAGGCGAGTAGACCCGCCCGGGTCAGCAATTGTTTCGTGGTCTCGAGCGGGAGCCCGATGATGTTGCTCAGGCTGCCGGTGTAACGGGCGACGATGAGGTCGCCTTCCTCCTGGATCCCATAGCCGCCAGCCTTATCGAGGGTGTGCACGCGGGAAAGGTAGGTGGAGATGACCGCGTCGTCAAAGGCCTTGAACGTGACCTCGCTGGCTTCGCCGGCGTCGACGGAAAGGCCGGCCTCGATCCCCCGCAGGGCCAGGCCGGTGAACACGGTATGGGTCCGGCCGGACAGGCGCCGCAACATGGCCCGGGCTTCGGCGGCGTCGGCCGGCTTGTTGAGCGCCGTGCCGTCGAGGAAGACGGTCGTGTCGGCGCCGAGCACGATTGCGGCGGGATGGCGCGCCGCGACCCAGTCGGCCTTCAGCGCCGCGTTGTGCGCCACCATCACGCGCGGGTCGGTGGTGGCCTCCTCGTGTTCCGTGACCTGCGCGGTGACCACGGTGAACGGCACGCCGAGCGACGCGAGCAGCTCGCGCCGGCGCGGCGAGGCGGAGGCGAGGATCAGCGGGCGCACCGCTCAGTCTTCCCGCTCGGCCAGGATGCCGCGCACATCGCCGGTCACGCGGGCCAGTTCGACGCGGGAGAGGTTGTACTGATAGACGGCCTCGACGAGGTTGTCGCTCGCGATGGCGAGGTTGTTCTGCGCGTCGATGATCTCGCGATTGTCGGCCACGCCGTTCTCGAAACGGACCTGGGCGAGGCGCAGTTCGTCCTCCGCCAGGCGCTTGCTGCGCTCGGCCACCGCAACCTGGGCAAAGCGGGACCGGGCATCCTGGGTGGCGAGGCGCACCTCGGCGCCGATGCGCAGCTTGAGTTCCTGCACGCGCAGTTCCTGGGCGCGTTGCCGGGAGAGGGCGAGATTGGTCAACGCCTTGATCCGCGATCCGTCGAACACCGGCATGTTCACGCTCACGGAGACCGCCCAGATGCGCGCGTCCTCGTCGTCGAACACCCGCTGCGCCGCCAGACCCGTGCTGCCCGTGATGCCCGCGGCGGGCAGGCGGCCGAATTTCGCTGCGCGCACCTCGAGTTCGTTTTGCTCGAGCAGCCGCTGCGCACGCAGCAGTTCGACGCGTTTCTCGAACGCGGTCTGCTCAAGGCTGGCGGCGAAGGCCGAGGCCTCCGCGCGGCGGACGGTGAACGGCGAGAGCGTCAACCCGTCGGTGAGTTCGAGGGCGAGCAGGCGCTTGAGGGCCAGTTCGCTCGATTGGAGAAAGGTCTCGTGCTGCAACCGGGCCTGCTCGGCCGTCGCGACCTGAGCCTCGGCGCGGGTCACATCGATCTGGGTCGCGACCTGGGCGTCGACCTGCCGCTTCGCGAGGTCGAGCAGGGCGCGGGCCCGGGCCACGTTGGCATCGAGCACCACGGTGCGGCTGAGGTTGCGCAGGTGCTGGAAGTAGGTCTGGGCCACCGTGGCCATCACGGTCTGCCGGGTCACGTCGACGTCGAGCTCGGCCACCGACACGCCGAGGCGGGCGGCCGCGTAATTGGCGATGCGCTGCGGATTGAGCAGGTCGAGGCGTCCGTTCAGGTTGGCGTCGAACCGGTCGTTGACGCCGCCGCGGGTGAGGTTTTCGCCGAAGGAGGCGCTGCGGGAGCGGCGCTGCACGGCGTCGAGCGAAACGGTGGGCATGAGCCCGGCGCGCGACTGGCGCTGCACCTCCAGCGCCTGCAGCACCGCCTCGCGGCTGAGCAGGAGCGTGAAGCTCGATTCCTCCACCGCCGCGAGCGCCCCCTCCAACGTCAGGGTGGCGGCGGAAGCGCCCGGGAGGAGCGCTGACGCAGCCAGGCTGCAAAGGGCGGTCAGGGAACGAAGCGAGGTACGCAACATAACGGGAAAGAAGGCAGAAAACGTGCCGGAGCAGGCAAACAGGAGAAAACCAGACGGCGCAAGGCCGGCATCGTTCCTCCCAAAGGTGTCCGAGACATGGGACGACGCTCGCATTCCCGCCCAGGTTTCGCGGGCATCGCATTTGGCGGGTTGTCAGCTGCGGGAAACCGCTACACGGTCGCCTCTTCGATTCTCCATGCGCATCGGCCTTGCCCAGCTCAACACCACCGTCGGCGATCTCGCCGGCAACCGCCGCAAAATTCTCGAAGCCTACCGCAGCCTCGTCGCCGCCGGGGCCGAGCTGGTGGTATACCCCGAACTGGTGGTTTGCGGCTACCCGCCGCGCGATCTGCTCTTCAAGCGCAGCTTCGTGCCCGACGTTGAGGCCACCCTCGCCGGCATCGCGGCGGACATCGGTCCGGTGCCTGCATTGATCGGCACGGTGGAGGCGAACCCGGCGGACAAGGGACGGCGGTATTTCAATTCAGCGGCGTTTTGCCGTGCGGGCCGGGTCGAGCAGGTCGCGCGCAAGAGCCTGCTCCCGACCTACGACGTGTTCGATGAGGACCGCTACTTCGAGCCGGCCCGCCAGCCGTCCATCCTCGAGGTCGGCGGCCGCCGCGTCGGCGTCACCATTTGCGAGGACGTGTGGAACGATCCGCACTTTGCGCCCCGCCTGCTCTACCATTTCGATCCGGTCGCGTGGCTTGCCGAGCAGAAGGTCGACGTGATGATCAACCTGTCCGCCAGCCCGTGGCATCATCAGAAGGGCCACGTGCGGCAGAAGCTGATCACGGATGCGGCCGAACGCCTCGGCTGCCCGGTGGTCTATGTGAACGCCATTGGCGGCAACGACGAACTGGTCTTCGATGGCCGCAGTTTCGTGGCCGACGCGCGTGGTCAGGTGCTCGCAGGCCTCGCGGCGTTTCGCGAGGAGAACCGCGTCGTCGACGTGCCGGCACGGGCGGCCGCGGGTCTGGGTACGCCCCAACTCGCTCCCTCGTTCGCCCAGGACGAACTTGCCGACATCCACGACGCGCTCGTGCTCGGTCTGCGCGACTACGCCCACAAGAGCGGCTTCCGCAAGGCGCTGATCGCCTTGAGCGGCGGTATCGACTCGGCCGTCGTCGCCGTGCTGGCCGTCGAGGCCTTCGGCCGGGACAACGTGATCGGCGTCTCCCTGCCGTCGGCCATCTCGTCCCAGCACTCGCGCGACGATGCCCGCCACCTGGCCGAGAACCTCGGCATCCGGTTCGAAACCATCGCCATCACCGAGGCGGTCGCATCGGCGGAGGCCGCGCTCGGGCCGATCTTCGCCGGACGCGTCCGCGACGTCACCGAAGAGAACATCCAGGCACGCATCCGGGGTGTGATCATGATGGCGCTGTCGAACAAGTTCGGCGCCTTGCTGCTCACCACGGGCAACAAGAGCGAGGTCGCAGTCGGATACTGCACCCTTTACGGCGACATGTGCGGCGGGCTCGCGGTGATTTCGGATGTCTTCAAGACGCAGGTCTACGCCCTGTCGCGCTGGATCAACCGCGAGCGCGAGATCATCCCGGTGAACACGATCGAGAAACCGCCGAGCGCGGAGCTGCGGCCCGGGCAGGTCGACCAGGACAGCCTCCCGCCCTACGACGTGCTCGATGCGATCCTCACCGGTTATGTGGAGGAAGGCCTGTCCCGCCGCGACCTGGTGGCGCGAGGCTTCGCCGAAGCGGTCGTCAACGACGTCGTGCGCAAGGTCGACCTCAACGAGTACAAGCGGAAGCAGATGGCCCCCGGCCTGAAGATCACCCCCCTCGCCTTCGGCGTCGGCCGCCGCATCCCGATCGTGCAAAAGTACGTGAGCTGACCAGCGCCTCATACCGAAGTTAACCGCTAATTACCGCTCATGAACGCTAAGGACGACCGCCCCCACGCCCAGTTGGGCTACGATGTCATGGCTGCTGCATTCGAGGTCTACAATCACCTCGGCGAAGGCCTCTCCGAGGAGATCTACCAGGAAGCCTTCGAACTTGAACTGGCGGACCGCGGCATCCCCTTCGAAGCGCAGCCCGCGCTTCCCGTCTACTACAAGGGACGAAAAATGAAAAAGTTCCTGCGGCCTGACCTCGTAGTGGCAAACGACCTCGTGATCGAGTTGAAGGCGGTGAAGACGTTAGCCGATGAGCATCAGGCACAGATCATCAACTACCTGAAGGTGACCTGCCTCACCGTTGGTTACCTGATCAATTTCGCCGCGCCGACCCGGTTGCAATGGAAGCGATTCGTGCACGCGCAAGCCACGTCCTGAATTAGCCCTTAGCGTCCATCTGCGTTCATCTGCGGTTAACCATGCCCTCCTCCTCCCCGTCCTCCGAAGCCCTCTTCGCCCGTGCCCTGCAGCTCATCCCCGGGGGCGTCAATTCGCCGGTGCGGGCGTTCCGCTCCGTCGGCGGTGCGCCGTTTTTCACCCGGGCCGCGCGCGGCGCGACGCTCATCACCGCCGATGGGCGCGAGCTGATCGACTTCGTCTGCACCTGGGGCCCGGCCATCCATGGCCACAACCATCCGCGCATCCGCGCCGCCATCGCCGCCGCGCTTGAGGATGGCACGTCCTTCGGCACGCCCAATCCGCGCGAGGTCGAGATGGCCGAGCTCATCGTGCGCTTCTTCCCCTCGATCCAGAAGGTGCGGATGTGCAGCAGCGGCACCGAGGCGACGATGTCCGCCATCCGCCTCGCCCGTGGTTTCACGCGCCGGGACAAGATCATCAAGTTCTCCGGCTGCTATCACGGGCACAGCGACTCGCTGCTGATCAAGGCCGGCTCCGGAGCGCTCACGCACGGCAACCCGGACAGCGCCGGCGTGCCGGCGTCGTTTGCCCGCGAGACGGTGGTGCTGCCCTTCAACGACACCGCGGCGATCGACGCTGCCTTCGCCGCCAATCCCGGGCAGATCGCCGCGGTCATCATCGAGCCGTACATCGGCAACGTCGGTTTCATCAAGCCGGACCCCGGCTACCTGCGACACCTGCGCGCCGTCACCCAGCGCGAGGGCACCGTGCTCATCTTTGACGAAGTCATGACCGGCTTCCGCATTGCCCGCGGCGGCGTGCAGGAGGCCGAAGGCATCGTGCCCGACCTCACTACCCTCGGCAAAATCATCGGCGGCGGCCTGCCCGTCGGGGCCTTCGGCGGACGGGCGGACATCATGGATCACCTCGCCCCGCTGGGACCCGTTTACCAGGCCGGTACCTTGAGCGGCAATCCGCTTGCCCTCGCCGCCGGCATCGAGTCCTTGCGCATGCTGGAGGAGTTGAATCCCTACGCCCGCCTCGACGCTCTCGGCCGGCAGGTGTGCCACGCCGCGTTGGAGGCGGCCAAGGCCAAAGGATTGCCGCTGCAGGCTCCCCAGGCCGGCTCGATGTTCAGCCTGTATTTCACCGACCAGCCGGTCCGGGACTACGCCACGGCCCTGAAGGCCGATGCTGCCCGCTTCGGCCGTTTCTTCCATGGGTGCCTCGACCGAGGCGTTTACTTGCCGCCCAGCGCATTTGAGGCATGGTTCCTGAGTACGGCCCACGAAGGCCCGGCGATCGACCGGGCCTGCGAGGTGGTCGCTACCGCCATTCGAGAATTATGATGCTCTTCCGCGCCACGTCCTCCGCCAGCTGGGGCCGTTCGCGCCCACTGCGCGTGGGCTTGAGCCTGCTGGCATTCGCCGCCGTCACGCTCGCCGCGCCCGCCGCGCAACCGGTCGACGCCCCGCTGCTGCCGTTGAGCGAGCTCAAGGCCGGCATGACCGGCGAGGTCTGGACCGTCTTCCAAGGCACCGAGCCCGAGCCGTTCACGGTCGAGGTCACGGGCATCGTGCGCAACGCCCTCGGCCCGGGCAAATCGCTCATCCTCTGCCGGCTCACCGACCCGCGCGTCCAGCTCATGGGCGCGGTCGCCGGCATGAGCGGCAGCCCGCTCTACATCGACGGCAAGCTCGCCGGCGCGCTGTCGTACCAGGTGCAACGGTTCGAAACCGTGCGCTTCGCCGGCTTCACGCCCGTCGAGGACCTGCTCGAGGTGCAACGCATCGCCCTCAACGCCCCGCCCCCAGGTGGCCGGCCCGGCTCCGGGACCGAGGCGCCATCGCTCCCCGTCGTACGCAGCACCGAACTCGACTCCACGCTGCCGCTCGCACCACGGCTGAGCGAGGGGTCGCTGCAACCGCTCACCCCGGTCTTCACCCTCGGCGGCATTTCCCCGCAGGTCGCCGCGTTGTTCGCCGATCGCTTTCAGGCCTTGGGCCTGCAGGTCTCGAATCTCGGAGGCAGCGATGCGCCTCCGGCGTCCGCCGCCACACCGGCCGCGCCGCCCACCTTGCGTCCGGGCGACGCCGTCGCCGCCGCGCTCGCCGTGGGTGACATCACCCTCGCCGGCACCGGCACGGTTTCCCAAGTCCAGGGTTCGCGCGTGCTCGCCTTCGGCCATCCCATGCTCGGCCTCGGCACCGTGGCCGTGCCCATGGCCTCGGCCGAGATCATCACCATTCTTCCCTCCAATCTCAGCTCGTTCAAACTCTCCAACACCGGCGGCGTCATCGGCACGGTGCGCCAGGACCGCCTCTCGGCCATCTATGGCGAACTCGGCGACGGGCCGGAATTGATGCCGGTCACCGTGCGGACACCGACGCGCACGCTGCAGTTCTCCACCGTGCGCCATCCGCGCCTCACGCCCACGATCGCGACGCTCGGCGTCACGCAGGCTGTGCTCGGCTCGAACGACGCTGGGCTGGCCGAGGGATTCCGGGTCGCCAGCCACGTGACACTGCGCGACGGCCGGGAGATGACCCACGAGGCGCTGTTTGCGGGACCGCAAGGCTTCAACAGCGGCCTCGAAAGCTTCGTTCGCCGGCTCACCACCTGGGTGCAGAACCCGGTCGAGGAAGTGTTTCCCTCCAAGATTGTCTTCGAGGTCGAGCCGCTGGCGGCCAACCCGGCCGGCAGCCTCGACATCGTGCAGGTATCGCGCCGCACGGTCGCCGCCGGCGAGACGGTCGATGTCAGCCTGACCTTGCGCGATTACCAAGGCACCCCGATCCGTCATCTCGTCACCGTGCCCGTGCCGGCGGAATGGATCGGGCGCGCGCTCGATCTCGTGGTCACGACCGGGGCGGAGCTCGACCGCATCTCCGGCCTGCCCGAGGGCTACTCCGTGGCGCAGATCCGTACGATCGACGCCTACCTCGACGCGCTGGAGCGCGAGCGTCGCAGCGATGGACTCTACGTGGCGGTGGTGGAAAAGAACGCGGCCTTCGTCGACCAGACCACGCCCACCTACGACCTGCCCGGTTCGTTCGAACGCATCGCCCGCGGCTCGGACGAAGCGCGCTTCCAGCGCCGCGAGGTGCTCCGACCGATCTGGGAGCAGCACATCTTTCCCGGCAAACTCATCTCCGCCGCCGTCCGCCGTCCGCTAGTCGTGACGGACTGACCTTTCTCCCGCGCAACGCCGTACCGCCACCATGATTCGACTCCGCCGGGCGACCCTCGCCCTCCTCGCCACGTTCTCCTCCCTGCTCGGACCTTCACTCGTGGCGGACCCGCTTTCCCGGAAGTTCGAAGTCGATTTTTTCCGCGACGTCCCCAGCCGCAACCTGAAGGGCCTCGCCGCCCGGTCGGACGGACGCCTGCTGTCGGGGCCGGTGCTCACCAAACTGGCCGGCACGCTCGATGCCGACCTGCTCTGGACCCTCGAGCCGGGCACGGAGGGCAAGTGGTATGTGGGCACGGGCCCGTCGGGCAAGATCCTCGAAGTCACCCTCGACCGCGCCGCGAACACCTTCACGGCCTCGACCCTCGCCGCCCTCGACGAAACCCAGATCCTCTCGCTGCGCCGCCTGCCGGACGGACGGCTGCTCGCCGGCGCCTCGCCGAGCGGACGCCTGTATTTGATCAATGGTGACGGCACCGTGGCGACGCAGCTCACCCTGCCGGTCGATTCGATCTTCGATCTCGTCCTCGTCGACGACAAGACCGCCCTCGTGGCGACGGGCAACCCCGGTCGGATCTACCGCGTCGAACTCGGGGCCTTCGCCGCGGCCGGGCTCAATCCGGAAAAGCTCACCGCCGAGGCCGACCTCACGGCCCGCGGCGTGACGCTCTTCGGCGAGATCCGCGACCGCAATGTCCGCCGCCTCGCGCTCGCCGGCGACCGCCTGATCGCCGGCTCGGCCCCGCGCGGCAACATCTACGCCTTTCCCCGCGCCGGCGGCGGCGATGGTCCGGTGATTCTCCACGAGAACCGCGACGCCGAGGTCACCGACCTGCTCGCCTTGCCCGACGGGAGTTTCTACGCCGCGCTGGTCTTCGCCGGCACGTCGACGGAAGGTCGCCTCGCGACCCGCCCACCGGCCCCGGCAGCCGGGGAACGCGCCCCGGCGCTGCCCGAGCCTGGCGTCGTCGACCGCTTCCCCGGACGCAGCACGTTGATGTACTTCCCCGCCGGCGGCTTCCCCGAAACCGTCGCCGCCCGGGCCAACACCGCCCTCTACCGGATCGGCCAGCGCGGCAACCTGCTCGTGCTCGCCGGCGGTGAACAGGGCGAGTTGCTCGGCTACGCCATCGCCGAGCGACGCAGCCTGAACTTCGCCGGGAGCGATGCCGCTCAAGTCAATGGACTCGCCCCGCTCGACCCCACCGGCGACGCCTTCCTCGTCTTGGGCAACAACGCCCCTCAGCTTGCGGTGCTCGATTTCCGCGCCGTCGGAAAACGGTCCGCCGAGACCCGCCGGATCGACCTCGGCACACCGACCCGCTTCGGCCAGGTCCGTTTCGCGCGCCTGCGCGATGTGACGCCCGCCCAGCTCAGCCTTGCCCTGCGCTCCAGTCAGGGAACGGACGATCTCGAAGGGTGGACACCCTGGACGACCGCCACCGCCACCGACGACGCGTGGCTCTCGCCGGGCCTGCAGGGACGCTACGCCCGCCTCAAACTCGAGCTCGCCGACGGTGTCGCCGAGGGCCTGATGCTCGACAAGGCCTCGCTCTATCACCTGCCCCAAAACCGCCGCCCGCAGTTGCAGGACTTCCGCCTGCTTCCGGCCGGTTACGCGCTCGTGCCGCGCAACGACTCGATTTCACCGGTCACCCTGACGCTCGGGCAAATGGTCAGCGCCCTGCGCGGCGAAGGCTCGCCGGGCGGCGACGACCGCCGCTCCGCCGCGATCCTCGGCAGCCTGCTTACCCGCCAGCCCGGCGCGCAGATCGCGTACTGGAATGTAGGCGACCCCGACGGCGACACGCTCGCCGCCACATTCTCCCTGCGCCGCGAGGGTGACGACACCTGGACCGACCTCGCCGTGCAGACGCGCGAGGCGTACGCGCAGTTCGACATCACGCACCTTTCGGACGGACTCTATTTCACCCGCCTCGTTGTGGCCGAACAAGCCCCGCGGCCGGAGGCAGACCGCCTTACCGTCACGTATGAGACGGACGATCTCGTGATCGACCGCACCGCCCCGGAGATCCTCGAAGCCACCGTCACCCGCAACGACCGCGGCCTCGTGCTGACGGTACGCGGCCGCGATGCCCTGTCCCTGCTCGCCGGGATCGAAGCCACCTTCAATCACGGCGTGAAGGAAACCCTGGAGCAGCCCGCCGACGGCATCCTCGACGGCCGTACCGAGACCTTCGTGCTCGAACTGCCCGCGCTCCGCGTCCAAGGCGCCACGTCGGTGGAGGTGCTGCTCTACGATAGCGTGGGGAATAGCAGCGCGCGGCGGTTGGGAATTCCGTAGGGAAAATCTCAAAGGCCAAGCGGCCAAATCACAAAAAACATTCCAAGTCCGAACCCCACGGCCGAGTGGCGGCCGCCACGGTTCGATTTCGAGCATTCGTTGTGATTTGGCCGCTTGGCCTTTGGAACTTTCCAAAAGAAAAACCGCGTGGCGCCGAAGCGACCACGCGGTCAAAAGGGAGAAAGGCGTAAGCCGGATCTTACTCAGCGTAGCGACGGCGCAGCATCTGGGTGAAGGCCTGGACCTTCTCCTTGCGGCGGCGCTTCTCGCAGGGCTTCTCGAAGTAACGCTTGGCGCGGACACCCTTGATGATGTTCTCGCGGTCGAGCTTCTTCTTCATGCGACGGAGCGCACGGTCAACGGGCTCGTTCTTACGGATTTTGATCTCGATGGGCATGTTAAAAACGGGATGCGGGACAGGGAAAAGCTGAGGACTACGCCAAACGCCGCCGCGCACGTCAATGGCTATTTTGGCGACTCTTAAAGAGGCGCGACTCTCCGCGTTAATGGGTGGGCGGGCGCGTCCCTGCGCCCGCTGCCGATGGCGGACGGACCGACGCAGGCCGTCCGACGGTCGACGGAGCACCCCAGCCACGCGCAGCGGGACCCGCGCGTCCACCTCCGAGCGGCAAGATTTTGCCGTCCGTCCCCGCTTCCGTCCTTGCACGCCCTACGGCGAGGTTTTGGTTAGCCCCTGTGTCCGCCGATTCGAGCTTCGTCCATCTCCACGTCCACACCGACTACAGCCTGCTCGACGGGGCCTGCCGCATCGACCGCCTGATGGACCGTGCCGCCTCGCTCGGGATGAAGGCGCTGGCCCTCACCGACCACGGCAACCTCTACGGCGCCATCGAGTTCTACAACGCGGCCAAGGGCAAGGGCATCAAGCCGCTGATCGGTTGCGAACTCTACCTCGCCGAGGGCTCCCGCCTGGAGAAGAACGGGCGCGCGGAGGACGGAAAGAGCTACTACCACCTGGGGCTGCTGGCGAAGAACCTGACCGGTTACCAAAACCTGCTCAAACTGGTCAGCGATGCGCACTTGAAGGGCTTTTATTACAAGCCGCGCACCGACCTCGAAACCCTCGCCCGCTACGCCGACGGCCTGATCGGCTTCAGCGGCTGCCTCGCCTCACTCGTGCCGCAGCACCTGCTGCACGACAGGTTTGAGGATGCCCGCGCCGCCCTCGCGCGCTTCGTGGATATCTTCGGCCGGGAGAACTACTTCATCGAGATCCAGGATCACGGCATCGCCGAGCAGCGGAAGATCATCCCCGACCTGCTCAAGCTCGCCGAGGAATTCAACCTGAAGGTAATTTGCACGAATGACGTGCATTACGTGCGGCACGAAGACGCCGCACCGCACGATGCCATGCTGTGCATCCAGACGGGCGCGAAGCTTGAGGAGGAGAACCGGATGAAGTTTTCCGGCTCCGAGTTCTACCTGAAGTCGCGCGAGGAGATGGCGAAGATCTTCGGCGAGCGGCCCGACTCGCTCGTCAATACGCAGCTCGTGGCCGAGATGTGCGATCTCTCCATTCCCTTCCCCAAGGGATCGGAGCGCTATCCGCGTTATCCGCTTCCGCCCGAGATCAAGGCCACCCAGTCGCCGGCCGGCTACCTGCACCACCTGTGCGTGCAGGGTCTGCAGAAACGCTACGGCGTGGAGCACGATCGCGTTGCCGCCCACGACAAGGTCGCCCAACGGCTTGCCCTGCTGACCAACCTGCCGGCCGGGCAGAAGCCCGCTCCGCCGGATTACTCCGGACTCGCCAGCGACGAACTGCTCGTCGTGCGCATGGGCTACGAACTCGCGATCATCAACGTCACCGGGTTCATCGACTACTTCCTCGTCGTCTGGGATTTCATCGCGTGGGCGAAACAGCACGGCATTCCCGTCGGGCCGGGCCGCGGCTCCGGCGCCGGCTGCATGGTCGCCTACCTGCTCGGCATCACCAACATCGATCCGATCCGCTTCGGCCTGCTCTTCGAGCGCTTCCTTAACCCCGAGCGCGTGTCGCCGCCCGACTTCGACATCGATTTCTGCATGCGGCGCCGCGAAGAGGTCATCAACTACGTGCGCGAGAAGTACGGCCGTGACTGCGTGGCCAACATCATCACCTACGGCACACTCGGCGCCAAGATGGTCATCCGCGACGTCTCGCGCGTGAACAACCTCGCCTTCGCCGACGCCGACCGGCTCGCGAAGATGATTCCGGACGAGCTCAACATCTCGCTCGAGGACGCCATCACCAAGAGCCAGGAACTGCGCGACGAGATCGCGCGCAACCCCATCGCCAAACGCATCGTCGATTCCGGCCGCGTGCTCGAGGGCATGGTGCGCAACACCGGCAAGCACGCCGCCGGCATCATCATCACCGACAAACCGCTCGACGAGTTCGTGCCGCTCACGCTGCAGGAGGGCGACGTCACGGTGCAGTTCGACATGAATGCGGTGGGCAAGCTCGGCCTGCTCAAGATGGACTTCCTCGGGTTGAAGACGCTCACCGTCATCTCCGACGCCGTCGTCAACATCCGCCGCACGGTCAATCCGTCCTTCGACATCGAGACCATCCCGCTCGACGACCCGAAGACCTACGACCTGCTCAACGTGGGCAAGACCGTCGGCGTCTTCCAGCTCGAGTCCGGCGGCATGCAGAACGCCTCGAAGCTCGTCGGCATCTCCAACATTGACGACATCAACGCCATCTCCGCGCTCTACCGCCCGGGTCCGATGGCGTTCATCCCCGACTACGCCCGCGGCAAGAAGGACCCGTCGTCCATCACCTACCCCCACCCACTGCTCGAGCCGGTGCTGAAGGAAACGTACGGCATCATCGTCTACCAGGAGCAGGTGATGGAGTGCGCCCGCGTGATTGGCGGCTACACCCTCGGCGGCGCCGACATGCTGCGCCGCGCCATGGGCAAGAAGGACGCCGAGGCCATGGCCAAGGAGCGCGTCAAGTTCGTCGAGGGCGCCAAGCGCCTGCACGCCATTGCCGAGGGCAAGGCGAACGAGATCTTCGACCTGCTCAACAAGTTCGCCCAGTACGGCTTCAACAAGTCGCACTCTGCCGCCTACGCCGTCGTCGCCTACCAGACCGCGTATCTGAAAGCCAACTACCCGGTACAGTTCATGGCCGCCGTGCTCACCGCCGAGCTGGGCAACGCGGAAAAGGTCTCCCACTTCGTCGCCGAGGCCGAGGCCATGGGCATCGAGGTCCTCGGGCCGGACGTTAACGAAAGTCGCGATGTCTTTACCCCGGTCTTTGCCAAAGGACAGGGCGCGCCCATGCCCAATGCCCAACGCTCAATGCCCAATGACCAAGCCCGATCCGCCGATTCATTGGGCCTTGGGAATTTGTCATTGGTCATTCCGCCGCCGCATGGCGGCGGCCGCATCCGCTTCGGCCTCGCCGGCATCAAGGGCGTGGGCGAGTCCGCCTCGCAGAAGATCATCGAAGAGCGCGACCGCAACGGTCCCTTCGCCGACTTCGACGATTTCGTGCAACGGGTCGACGCCCGCGCGATCAACAAGCGCGTGCTCGAGCACCTGGTGAAGACGGGGGCCTTCGATTACAGCGGGGCCGCGCGCAAACCGCTTTTCGACCGGATCGACGCCGCCATTGCCGGCGCCGCCGCCCATGCGCGCGACCGCGCCGCGGGCCAGAACAACTTCCTCGATATGCTCGCGGAGCCGGCACCGCCCGCACGGAACGCCAAGTCCCCGGCCTCGGCGTCCCGCGAAACCCGGACCAGCGGCGGTGAAGACTTCACCCAGAACGAAAAGCTCTCCTTCGAGAAGGAGCTGCTGGGCTTCTACGTCTCCGGCCACCCGATGAACACCTACCTCGGGCTTTCGGAGGCGATCGACACCTACGCGGTCGACGAACTGCTCGAGCAGGGCGACCGCGTCGAATTCCGCCTCTGCGGCATCGCCGGCAACCTGGTGAAGAAGCTCTCGAAGAAGGACAACCGGCCCTGGGTCGCGTTCACCCTCGCCACGCGCAAGGCGTCGATCGCGCTGAACATGTTCGCGGACGCCTACGCCGCCTACGGCCAGAACCTCGCCGAGAACGCGCCCGTGCTCGTGCAGGGCAACATCCTCAAGGGCGACGACGGCGCACGCATCAACGTCAAGGAGTGCTACCCGCTGGAGAATTTCACCACCGGCATCATCAAGCGCGTCTCCTGGCTGCTCGACCCCGCCCACCCCAGCGTGGCCGGTTTCCTACGGACCGTGCGCGAGGTGCTCAACAAGCAGGTCGGGGACACGAAGACGGAGTTCGGTTTCGTCTTCGACGGCCGGGTCGCCTCCATCGCCGAGGCCTCCAGCGCCCTCGGGTGGAAATTAAACCCCGCCACGTTTCAGGAGCTGCGCAGCCACCCGTGCGTCGTGGGCGTCCAGATCGAGACCAAGCGGCTAGAGATCAAAGAAACCCGCCGCTGGGCGAAGCGGGCCTAGGCGGGCGTCACGGTCTCACAGCGGCTTGAGCCCGGCTTCGATCGCGGCCCGGCGGCCTTCGAGAAAGGGTGGCAGCGCCAACCGCTCGCCCAGCGTCTCGAGCGGTTCGTCGACGGCAAAGCCGGGGCCGTCCGTCGCCAGTTCGAAGAGGATGCCATTCGGTTCGCGGAAATACAGGCTGCGGAAGTAGTACCGGTCCACGGGTCCGCTGTGCCGCAACCCGACCTTCGTGAGGCGCTCGGCCCACGCCGCATAGTCGTCGTCGTTGGGCACGCGGAACGCCACATGGTGCACGCCGCCTGCGCCCTGGCGCGCCGGCGGCAGGTCCGGTTCGACCATCACGTGCAGTTCCGCACCGGGTCCGCCGGCTCCCATCGAGAACACGTGGACATCGCGCGTCGCCGGGCCCTCATTGCCCGGATTCCGGCTGTCGCCGGCCTGATAAACCGCCACGCGGTGCAGATTCATCACCCGGGTCAGGACCAACTCCGTCGGCGCGAGGTCAGGCACGCTGAGCGTGATCGGCCCCAGTCCCAACACCTGACGTTCGGCCGGCACCGGACTCTTGGTCCAGGGATGCCCCGCGTCGGGCGAAGTGTCCACGACCAGCGACAGGCGTTGTCCCTCCGCATCCTCGAACGGCAGGGTCGCCCGCCCGTGGCGGGCACCGATCTCGCCGCATTGGACCCCGGCGGCGACCAGCCGCTGACGCCACCAGATAAGGTCGGACTCCGACCTCACCCGCAGGCCGGTCCCCACGATCGACCGCGTGCCGCGCTTCTCCGCCGGCACCGGCCAGTCAAAGAAGGTCAGGTCCGTGCCGGGCGAGGCGAGGCCGTCCGCGTAAAACAGGTGGTAGGCGGACACGTCGTCCTGGTTGACGCTCTTCTTTACGAGACGCAGGCCGAGCGTCTGGGTGTAGAAGCGATGGTTGCGCGCCACCTCGGCGGTGACTGCGGTCAGGTGATGAATGCCGGAGAGGACCATGCCGCACTGAACGCATAAATCGCCCGGCGTCCAGCCGACGCGGCCGGAGGAAAGTTTGCACATCAACGTTGAAACTGGGGCAAAGGCGGAAACGATCAGGGCGTCGACATGAGCCTTTTCTCGCCGGACGACGATCACCAGCCCCTGCTGTACGTGCGCGGTCACGGCCTCTTTGCGGCCCATGTCATCGTCGCGGTCTTCGTGATCTCGATGATCGTGACCGCCCTGTTGTCCGGCCTCGGCGTGGCCGCGTGGTTTGTCTGGCTGCCCTTCGAAAGCGAACGCGTGCTCTCCGGAGAGTTTTGGCGCGTGCTGACCTACGGTCTGGTCAATCCGCCCTCGCTGCGCTTCGCCATCAACATGGTCATGATGGTCTGGTTCGGCCGCGAGGTGGAGAAATTCCTCGGCCGGCGGACCTTCCTCAAACTCTACAGCGGAATCTACCTGCTGCCGCCCGTGCTCTTCACCCTCGTCGGGCTGGCCCGGCCTTCCGCCTTCGCGGGCGAGGTCGGATCGCTCGCGGTGTTTGTCGCCTTTGCCACCTTGTATCCCAACGCAGCGCTGCTCTTCAACCTGCTCGCCAAGTGGGTGGCGATCATCCTCGTGGCAATCTTCGCGCTCATCGCGATCGCGAATCGCAGTGTCGAAGGCCTCGTCATGCTCGCGGCGACCTCCGGCTTCGCGTGGCTCTTCATTCGCCACGAACAGGGACACTTCAACCTGCCCCGCTTGGGGCTGCCCCGTCCGCGCGGCCGCGCTCCGGCCACAAATGCGCGCGGTCCCGCCCGCCCGAAAGTGGCGGCACCCGCGCCCGATTTCATGGCGGAGGCCGATGCCCTGCTCGACAAGATCGCGCGCGACGGGATCGACAGCCTGACCGCCGACGAACGCCGCCGCCTCGACGCGGCACGGGAGCGCCTGCGTCAACGCGGACGCGGTTGAGACCGCTCGGTCAGTCGGCGGTATCGCGTCCGACGCCCAGCCGGTCGAGCCGCGCAGCGACTGAGGTCGCGAGGTCGGCCGCTTCGGCGGCCCCGCGGAGCTCCAGCACGAAGGCCAGATCGACGAGGTCGCGCCGAAGCCGCTCGATCCCCGCCCTCAGTTCCACGTCTGCGTTGCCCGTTCGCCCGCGAACGAAGCAGCCGTTGGCCACCGGTTCGCCCATGACACTACGATCCGCCATGAATGGAGAGCGTCAGGCCGACACGGCAACGGTGAAACCGCCGTACAGCATGCGCTTGGGATCGAACGGCATGTTCTTGGCGTCACACAGGTCCTTGATCCGGGGATCCTGCATCACCTTCGCGTTCACCTTGTCGCGATGCGCCCGCGATTTGTACACGATCCACGAGAACACCACCGTTTCGCCGGCCTGAGTGCGAATGCCCTTGGGAAAGGGTTTGCCAAACGGCACATCGAGATCGTCACCGACGCACTCCTTGTAGTCGAGGGCACCGTGGTCGCGCCACACGGTGGAGGCGGCACGAGCCATTTTGAGGTAGGCGGCGAGCTTCCTCCGGGGGACCGGAATGACAAAACCATCAGCGTAGGGTGGCATGGCGGGAGCGGTTGAGGGGAGAATCGGGACGAAGTGCCCCGTTGAAAGGTACGACGAACATCCGGGCCTGATCCGGACACCCCGACCTACAATCCTTTGAACTTCGCCCGTCTGGCGGTGTCGATTCGGCAGGCGACTCCTCTTTTTCATGGCCTTCCAAACGCTGACCCCGGATCCCTGCCTCGCCGACGTGATCGACTGCCTCTGGACCAGCGACGATCACCGTCCGCCGCACGCCTACGAGCACATCTTTCCGAGCGGAGCGGTGGAAATCGTCATCAACCTCACCGATGGCGAGTTGCGGTGTTATGACCCTGAGCACGCCACGGTACGCCGCATGCGCGCGCCGGTGCTCACGGGGGTGTTCGAGCGGGCTTTCGTCGTGGACACGGCCCAGCAACGGTCGATGGCCGGCGTCCGTTTCAAACCCGGCGCGGCCTGGCGGCTTCTCGGCGCGCCGGTCAGCGCCTTCACCAACGATCATGCCGACCTCGCCGTCATGCTCGGACCAGAGGCGGCGCACCTCGCCGATCGAATGGCGAATGCCCGCTCGCTCACGGCGCGCCTGCGCATGCTCCACGACGCCCTCGCCGGCCGGCTCCGGCGACAGAGCCACCCGGCGGTCAGCTGGGCGGTTCAGCAGCTGTGCGACCACTACGCCGACGTGCGGATCGGCGCGTTGGTCGACGAATCCGGACTCAGCGGGCGGCGATTCAACGAGGTGTTCGCTCGCGAGGTCGGTCTCACCCCCAAGGCGTTCCTGCGCGTGCGGCGCTTCCGGGCCGCGTTGACCCATCTCGGCGCACTGGGTTGTCGGCGCACCGGCAGCGAGGTGGCCGCGGCGTGCGGCTACTCGGACGAAGCCCACCTGATCCGCGACTTCCGGGGCTTCAGCGGCCTCACGCCCGCGGCCTTTCGGGATGGACACATCTATCAGCCGCCGTCGGCCGCACCGGGCATCAACCACGCCCTTCGCGCCGCCAGCTGAGTCCGGCGGCAGGTCAAATTTCTTCAATTCAGACCCGGCCGAAGTCGGTACGGTAGGCGCACCCGTACACCCGCCCATGATCCTCATCACGACACCCACCGGAAAAATCGGCTCTCCCTTGCTCACCCGGCTGCTCGCTGCCGGCACCCCCTCCCTACGGGTGCTCGTTCGCGACCCGGCCAAGCTCGACCTGCATCGCTCCACGTCCGTCGACGTGATCCAAGGTTCGCTCGGCGACCCTGCCGCGTTGGAGGCCGCGTTCGCCGGCGTCGACGCGGTGTTCTACTGTCTGCCGGACGCGCCGGATGCGCCGGATTACATCGGGCACTACGTGCACCTCGCCACGCTCGCTTCTGCCGCCCTGCGTAGGAAGAACGTGCCCCGCGCCGTGGTCGTCTCAGCTGCGGGTCCCACGCCGGCCGGCCCCGCCGGTCCGATTTCCGCCCTGCACACGATGGAGCGCATCCTCGGGAAATCCGGCGCCGCCTTCCGCTGGCTGCGCTGCGGCTCCTTTTTCGAGAACCTGCTCTGGCAGGCATCGTCCATCCGGGATCGTGACTGCTTCTCCTCCTGCCTCCCGGGACAGGTGGCGGGACCGCATCTGGCGACGGATGACATTGCCGGTGTTGCTGCGACCTGGCTGCAGCGTGATGTCTGGACGGATACACAAACGGTGTCGTTGCTCGGCCCCAACGATCTCACCTTCGACGAGATCGCCCGTCTCCTCTCCGCGCATCTCGGCCGGACGATCCGCCACGAGTGCCTCGCCCCGGAGGCCTACCGGACCGAGTTGCTGGGCGCGGGGTACAGCGCGTCGGCGGCGCAGGGTCTGATCGACATGTATGCGCACCTGGAGAATGGCTACGCTGACGATCCCTTCGCCGACCGGCTACTCACCCCGACGTCGCTGGAGGATTGGCTGCGCCGTCAACCGGCCTTGGCGCCCCTAGCCGCCGGGGCAACCCCATGACCCCATCCGACTCTGTCCTTTCGCACCCGGGTGGATCGTTGTAAGGATAACGGCCTCCTTTCGACCTTCCCACCCTGCCATGCCCACCCCGCCCGTCCCCGCGCCCGTCCCGTACATGCTCCTGTTCCGAAACACCGGGCCGGAGGTCTTCAAGGACCTCTCGGCTGACGAGCGCCAGGCCCTGATCGCGCAGTGGAATGCGTGGTTCGAAGGTCTGCTGGCCAAGGGCAAGGCCATCGAAGGCCAGCCCTTGGAGATGGAAACCCGCATGGTGTCCGGCCCCAACGGCTCGCGCGTGACCGACGGCCCCTTCCCTGAGGCCAAGGAGGCGATTGGCGGCTACGTCACGTTGCTGGTCAGCGGACTCGACGAGGCAACGGACATTGCCCGGCGCCATCCGGCGCTGGCGCATGGCATGAAGATTGAGGTGCGGGCGATGACCCCGGACTGCCACCTGGGCGTGACCACGCGGGCGCGGGTGGAGCGATGACCAGCCGGGCCGGCTTGCCGTGACAGAGTCCCCTGCCAGCCCCTCCCCTCCGACGCCGGGCGCTGCGCGCCTCGTGGAGCATTTTTTCCGCCATGAGACCGGACGGTTGCATGGCGCCCTCGTCCGGCTGGTCGGCACCCACAACCTCGCACTGGCCGAGGATGTGGCGCAGGAGGCGCTCGCCCGGGCCCTGCGCACCTGGTCCATGGGCGGCATCCCCGCCAATCCCTCCGCCTGGATCACCCAGGTCGCCATGAATCTCGCCCGCGATGCGCTGCGCCACCAGCGCATGGCGTCGGGCAAGGAGCCGGCGATCGAGCTGCACATCGGCCAGACCTACGCCACGCCGGCGGTGGCATGGGAAACCACGCATGAGATCCGGGATGACGCGCTCCGGCTCATGTTCGTGTGCTGCCATCCCTCGGTCGCGCCGGACGCCCAGGTGATGCTCGCTCTCAAGATCCTGTGCGGCTTCAGCACGGCCGAGATTGCGCGCGCTTTCCTGAGCAGCGAAGCGGCGATCGAAAAACTGCTGACGCGCACGAAGCAGCGCATCCGGGACGCCGGCATTCCCTTCGAGTTGCCGGAAGGCGCGGACCTCGCGCCCCGCCTCAACGGCGTCCTGGGCGCGCTGTACCTTCTATTCAACGAAGGTTACAAGGCGTCCGCGGGTGAAACGTTGCTCCGCGAGGATCTCTGCCAGGAGGCCATCCGTCTGCTCGGCCTCCTGCTCGCCCATCCCGTAGGCGCAGTGCCCCCGAGTCACGCCCTGATGGCGCTGATGCTGTTTTCCGTAGCACGCTTTCCCAGCCGGCTCTCGCCCTCGGGCGAGCTGCTGCGGCTGGAAGATCAGGATCGCAGCCGCTGGAATCAGACGATGATCGGCGAAGGCCTTCGCCACCTCGCCGCCGCGTCGGCCGGCGACACCCTGAGTGAGTATCACCTGCAGGCGGGTATTGCCGCCGAACATTGCCTCGCCCCCGACTTTGCCGCGACCAACTGGGAACGCATCCTCGCCCATTACGACGCGCTGCTCGCCCTCAAGCCCTCGCCCATCGTCGCCCTCAATCGCGCGGTGGCCGTCGCCCACCGGCACGGCGCCGAAGCCGGCCTCGCCGCGCTCGCCTCAATCACCGAGCGCGACCGCCTTGAGCCGCATTACCTGATCCATGCCGTGTCCGGTGACCTGCACGCTCAGCTGGGTCGCACCGCCGAAGCCGCCTCCTGCCTTCGCCGCGCCCTCGAACTGGCCGAGGTCGGCCCGGAGCAACAGTACCTTGCGCAACGCGTAGCGGCCTTGGAACGACATTCGACCACCTCCGACGGTCGCTGAGTCGGCGGGCATTGTTACAGAGGCAGGCCAAGGGCAACTACGCGAGCTACACTTGACTCCGGGCGTACCGTTACTCACACGGGTGTTATCTTGATGCAAAAACGCACCAAACCACCCCAGCCCGTGCCTGCTTTGGAGCGAGGCCTGACCATTATCGAGGCGATTGCCGATGCGCAGCAACCCATGGGCTTCAATGCGCTGGCCCAGAAAATCGGCGTCTCCCAGACGACCATGGCCCGGATCATCCATGTGCTGGTCAGCCGCGGCTACGTCACAAAGGACGAGGAACGGCGCAAGTACCTGCCGGGCCCCCGGCTCGCCTCGACCCTTGGTCGAACGGAGCCCGTGATCGACGCCTACCGGCACGAGTGCCGCACCACTCTCGATCACCTGGTGAACGCGACCGAGTGCACTGCGCTCGCCCTGCATTTCAATCGCACGCAGATCCAGTGCCTCGCCAAGGTCACCCACCCCGCCTCGCTTGCCATGCAGGAGGTTGGAACGATCAGCTCCAACGTGTGCCATACCCCTTGGGGTTGGATCCTCTACGAGGCCATGAACCACGAGCAACGTTACCAAAGCCTGAAGCACGTCGCCAATCCGGATGCCTTTATCGCCTCGATCGACGGCCATCTCACCTATCTGCACAAACACGGCTTTACCTACGACCCGGGCCTCTTCGAGCGCAACGTGCACCGCTTCGCCGCTCCGGTTCGCGGCGAGAACGGTGCGCTGATTGGCGCCCTTGGCCTTGGCACTCCGCCGGGCCTGCTCGAGATCCGTCCTGTCCATGAGATCGGCGAGTCTCTGAAGCAGGCGGCCCGCACCCTCTCCCTACGTCTCGGCGCCGAGCGCTGACTACCCGCGCGCCTCTCCTACCCCTCGCAGCGCGACGGGGCGTTCGTCCGCGTCGCCGGGTTGGGCCAAACCTTCGCCACGAGCGGTGTTTCACCTTTGCCATCCGCTTCCCCCTTTTCGCTTGTAACGTAACACGGGCGTTATTTAGGTTTCATTTCTGTGATCCCAAAGCGCCCCCACGTTCTGTTCGTCATGGCAGACCAGCACCTCGCCTCCTGTTTGGGCGTCGAGGGGCACCCCCAGGTCAAGACCCCGCATCTCGATCGGCTGGCACGGGAGGGCGTGCGCTTCACATCGGCGTACACGCAGAATCCCATCTGCACGCCCAGCCGGGTCTCCTTGTTGAGCGGGCAGTATCCGCACAACCACGGCTACTACGGACTTGCCGGCCCAGCTCCGGCCCGGCTGCCGCACTTTCTCGGACACTTCCGGGACAACGGCTACCGCACGGCCGCGATCGGCAAGTTGCATCTGCCGGACACGCCGCGCAACTGGATCGCCGACGAGGTCGACTTCTTCGGCGAGTGCTACCGCTCGGTCGACGGTGTTCCGGGCGAGGGACTGTATTACCAGGAACTCGCGCCCCTCGGCCTGCGCGCCAAAGAGGACTCGCGCATCCTCCCTGAACTCGGACACGGCACGCACGACGCCCGTCCCTCGCAGATGCCCTACGAGCACTGCGTCGAGCAATGGTGCGCCGCCCACGCCGAGCGCTTCATGGCCGCCGCCGTCGCGGAGGGACGTTCCTTCTGCCTCGAGGTTTCCCTTCCCCGGCCCCACCACCAGCTGACGCCGGACCGCCGCTTCTGGGACCTCTACCCCGAAGACCTCGAAGCGCCTCCGACCCGCGATCACGATCCATCGCACCGCCCGCCGCACTTCCGCGAGATGTATGAGGACTTCCGCTCCACCGAGTGGCTCTATGAGCCCCGTACCTTCGACGCGGGCACGCGGCGCGCGTGGCGGGGCTATCTCGCGTGCATTTCCCAAGTGGACGACGCCGTCGGACGCCTGTTGCGCTTCCTCGACCAGACCGGCCTCGCCGAGAACACCATCGTCGTCTACGGGGCCGATCACGGCGGCTATCACGGCCACCTCGGCATCGTCGAGAAAGCCCCGGGCATCTGCTCCGAGGCCGTATGCCGCGTCCCATTCATCTGGCGCGCACCCGGCACCACGCGCGCCGGCACGGTCTGCGACCAGCTGGTGGAAAACGTCGACCTCGCTCCGACCCTCGCCGCCCTCGCCGGGCTGCCGCCGATGGAGACGGCCGACGGCGCGGACCTCACCCCGCTGCTCACCGGGACGGACCGTCCGCTGCGCGCGCTCGCCGTCACGGAAAACCCCTGGAGCAAGGCCATCCGCTGGAACGGATGGCGCTATGTGCACTACCAGCCGGAGCTGTTCGGCGGCGAGGACTACGGCGAACTCTACGATTTGGACCAGGACCCCGACGAGCGTCACAACCTCTACCGCAGCCCCGACCATCGCGAGGTCGTCGCGGCGGGCCAGCGCCTGCTGCTCGACTGGCTGATCAAGACCTCCCGTCCGGTGACCGTGCATCCCACGATCGGGGACCGCACCCTCGGCGATCATCACTATCGCACCGCGGGCGACGGGCGCGAATCCAACCTCGCCGGGGTGCCGCAGCGCATCCGGCGCGGGCTCGTCAACTACCTCTGAACGGCCCGGCCATCCGGCCTGCGTCTGACGTCCGTCCTCAAGCGGGCGGATCGACTTCCTTCGCACCATGCCTCCCAACATCCTGCTCATCACGACCGATCAGCAACGCGTCGACAGTCTTGCGTGCTACGGATCCTCCTGGATGCGCACGCCCCATCTCGACCGCCTTGCGCGCGAGGGCGTTCGCTGCGATCGGGCCTACTGCACCAGTCCGGTCTGCACGCCGTCGCGAGCCTCGATCTTTTCCGGACTCATGCCGTCGCGGCATGGCGCGTGGAACATCGGCTGCCAGGTGCCCGCGGACGTACCCTTCCTTTCGCACCGCCTCGCCGCGGCCGGATACTCGACCCTGCACGTGGGCAAGGCGCACTGGCAGGCGATGGGCGTCCCGCCCGATGCCTCCCGCGAGTCCCTGCACGGCGACGCCGAGGAGACGTTCGCCGGACCCTACTACGGCTTCGACCATGTCGAACTCGCCAACGGGCATCCCGGCTACAACCTCCGCACCGGCCAGCACGCGGCCTGGGTCCGGCGTCAGGGCGGCGCCGCGGACCTCGCCCGCTGGAGCGGGCTGCACCGGCGCGGAGCCGAGTTCGGGGGCAACGCCTGGGACGCCGACCTGCCACTGCGCTGTCACAACAGCGTCTGGACCGCGGACCGGGCGGTATCCCTGCTTTCGGGACGGGATCCGACACGCCCGTTCCTGCTTCACCTGGGATTCCAGGATCCCCACCACCCTCACGCGCTGCCGCGCGACTTCCCTGACCGCGTCGATCCCGACGCCGTGCCTCCGCCCCGCGTGTCCGCGGGAGAACTCGACGCACTCCCGCCCCACTTCATGGCCGCACGCGAGGGCCGCCTCGAAGCCGCTCCAACGCGCGGCCGCCACCCCATGGCCGGTCAGTACCTTGGCCACGACTACCGTAAGGTGTCCGCCGAGGACGCGCGGCTGGCGCGGGCCTACTACTACGGAATGGTGCAGCTGCTCGACGCGCAGGTGGGCCGCGTCCTTGGCGCCCTCGACGAGCTTGGCCTAGCCGACAACACGCTGGTCATCTTCACCTCCGATCACGGCGAACTGCTCGGCGACCACGGCCTGTGGCTGAAGGGTGCCTTCCACTACGAGTCCGTCATCCGCGTTCCCCTGCTTCTGCGCTGGCCCGCCCGGTGGACGGGCGGACGCACGCTCTCGGGCCCCATCAGCCTCTGCGACCTTGCGCCGACCGTACTGAGTGCCTGCGGCTTGGCTAACGCGGCGCCTCTCGACGGCGTCGACTGGTCCGCGCACCTCGCGGGCGAAGGCACCGCTCCACGCGACCACGCCGTCGTCGAGTACATCGACGATCCTGCAGGCCTGCGCCTCCGCACCCTCGTCGAGGCGGAGTGGAAGATCACCGTGTACGAGAACGCGCCTTGGGGCGAACTCTTCGATGTGCGCAATGATCCGGATGAATTCCACAATCTGTGGGACTCGCCTGACCATCAGGTCATCCGCCTCCGTCTCCAGCGCCGTTTGGAGAAAGTCTTCCCCTATCGGCCACGCTTCGCACCGCGCGTAGCGTATTCTTAGTTTTATTAGTGATACTTGTTATACACTATTGTTATTTCTTAATTGACGCACGTACCGTTCATGGCATCTCTGCCGCGTACCCTCTTCCTTAACCCATGAAAAAACCCCACAGAACCCTGCCGAGGAACCGGCTTTTGATTCCGGGCCTCCTCACCGTCCTTCCCTTCATCACGATCGCCCAGGAAACGTCCGTTGCCCCGATCGAGGGTGAGCCGATCCGCCTCTCGCAGTTCGTGGTCACCTCCGACACCGCCGTCGGCTATCGTTCCCTCGACTCGATTTCCGGCACGAACACGCGCATCTCCCTGCGCGACCTGCCCCAGAGCATCACGGTCTTCAACGAGGAGTTCCTGCGCGACACCGGCGCCAACAGCCTGATGGAGTCGGTCGCGTTCTCCGCCTCGACGAGCGTCAACTCCACCAACCAGTTTAACCGCGTGACCTTCGCGATCCGCGGCTATGAGTCCCAGACCTTGCGCGACGGCTTCTCCTGGTTCCTCGGCAACGACGCCTACAACGTCGAGCGCGTCGAGGTGGTGAAGGGTCCGGCCGCGGTCCTCTACGGGTCCTCGCAGCCCGGAGGCTTCGTGAACACGATCTCCAAGCGCCCCCTGCGCGACGCCCGCGCCTCCGTCCGCGCCACCGTTGGCAGCTACTCAAAGCGCCGCGCCGAGATCGACGTCAACCGACCCATCGTCGGCGACAAGCTGCTCTTCCGCTTCCTCGCCGCCTACGACCACTTCGACACCCATCGCGACTTCGAGAACACCGAGAACATCTGGATCAATCCCGTCGTCACCTGGATCCCCTTCGACAAGGTCAACCTGACCGTCCGCTGGGAGCGCAACCAGCACCGCCACGTTCCGGTCAACGGACTGCCCATCAACAATCCGCAGACCGCCTGGGTGGACGTGCCGATCAGCTGGAACAACGCCGGCCCGGCCGTCTTCGAGGACATGGACGTTGATGCGTTCAACGCCGACCTGCAGGTCGAGATCAACGAGCGCATCTCTTTCCGCAATCAGACCACCCTCGTGAAGCAGGACCGCGAGGAACTGCGCCGCGCGATCAACCGTCTCGGCGTTTCGGGCGCCCCCAACGACGGCCGCTCCCTTGCCGCCGCCATCAACTACGGCTATGAACGCCGCGAGTCGTTCTCCAACAAGGCGGAACTCGTCATCGAATTCGGCAACGGGTCCGCCTGGGAGAACAAGACGCTCATCGGTACCCAGTACAACGACTCCTTCGTCCGTCAGGTCGGCCCGCTGCGCATCCCCGGCTTCACTACGGGAGAACTCACGCACGACGTCTTCACCCTGAACCGCCCGTTTGAGCAGTATTATGCAATCGCGCCCGGACCCAACTGGCTCCAGTTCGATGCCTCGCGCTACACCCAGGTGCTCGGCGGCGACCTCCAGGAGGGCTCCGACAGCGCCACCTACATCGTCAACCACCTCTGGTTCCGCGACCACATGTTCCACCTCCAGGCGGGCGTGCGCTTCGGCGACGACCTCTTTGACTTCGGGAGCGAGGAAACCGTGCCCCAGGTGGGCTTCGTCTTCCAGCCCAACAAGCAGTGGTCGTTCTACGCCCTCTACAACGAGTCCTACGTCCCGCAGCGCGGCACCAACCAGCAGACGGGCGAACCCTTCCCGCCGCAGGTCGGCGAGGCCAAGGAGATCGGCTTCAAGGCCGAGTTCCTCGAGGGCCGCGTCGGCGTCAATGCCGCCTACTTCGACATCGACCGCAGCGGTATCATCCGCCGCAATACATCGATCCCTGGCCTGCCGTTTGACGAGGCCTCCGGTCTCGAGAACAGCACGGGCTTCGAGTTCGAGGCGTACTGGTCGCCCAACCGCAACTACCGCATCTTCGCCGGCTACACCAACCTCGACGCGGTCGTGGTGAGCAACGTCCAGTTCCCCACCATGGTGGGCACGCCCACGCAGAACGCGCCCGAGCACAAGTTCACGCTCTTCAACAAGTACACCTTCAACGACGGTGCCCTGCGCGGCTTCTCGTTCGGCGGCGGCGTCATTGCGCAGTCCGAGTCGCAGTCCTTCGCCCAGGCCGATCGTCTCGAGCTCAAGAACGAGTCGTTCATCCGCCTCGACGCGAGCATCGGCTACAGCACGAAGGTCTTCGGCCGCCCGGCCAACTTCCAGCTGAACCTCCGCAATCTCCTCGACGAGGAATACCGCGAAATCCAGGCTCGCTTCGCGCCGCCGTTCAACTGGACGCTCTCGGCCGACATCCGGTTCTGATCCGGTCCTGCCGGACCTTTGGGAACATCGCGGGCGGCCCGGTTCAAGGCCGCCCGCTTGCTTGCCCCCATGCTGCTCCGCCTCACGACGCTCGCCCTCCTCGCCGCCTGCGCGCACGCCGGCCCCGCCGATCACGCACCGTCGGCCGGACCCGAGGCGTGGAGCGAGATCACCTTGTGGCGGCTGCCGGAGGCCATGGCTGCCTTCGGTTCACCGGAGGCCGACCGCCTCGCCCGGCTCGGCCGCGCCACGGTCCTGCTCGAACTTCCGCCCAAGACGCCGGGAAATCTCGCCGAGGTGGACCGAATCCTGCGCGGCCTCGTGGAGACCCGCGCCGACGACGAGCCGGGGATTGTCGCCGCGTGGCTGCTCGCCCGCCTGCACCACGTTCACCTCAATCCCGCGGTTCCCGCCGAGGCCGCGCGCTGGTACCGCCACCTGCACGGGCAACGCGCGTTCCGTGCACATCCGCTCGTGGCCCAGGCTGCGGTCAAGCTCGCCCTGCTCACCCTCTACGCCGACGACGGCCGGCCGTTCGAAACGCGTTACGCGGAGGCGAAGGCCCTTGGCACCGACCTCGCCGACCAAGCCGCCCGCCGCGACTTTCACCTGCTGCTCGCCCGCGCCGCCCAGTTTCACGGCCAGCCTGAATCCCTGATCCTGCCGCACCTGCTCGCCGCCCTCGCCACGGGCGAGCTCGGCCATCGCGAGCATGCGAATGTCCTCTATACGATCGCCGACCTCGGCCCGCGCGTTGGCCGGATCGCGGAGGCACGCGCCGCCGCCGCGCACTTCCTCGAACGCTTCCCCCGCGACGAACGCGTCCTCACCGTCCGCCAGAAACTGGCCGCGCTCCCGCCCTCCGATTCATGAAGCTCCTCGCGCGCCTTCCCGCGGTGATCGCCGCCGTGCTCCTCGTCGCGACGTTTGTCGCCGGCGGCGCCCGCCTGCTTCGGCGCGACGCACCGGCGGATCCCGGCCGCAGCGAACGCATCCACCTGCGTTTCGCCCACTGGCATCTGCAGTCGGGCCTGCGCGAGGCCTACGACGAACTCATCGCGGACTACGAACGCCTGCATCCCCACGTGCACGTCGAGCAGCTCGTCATTCCCCAGCGCGTCTGGCCCGCCTGGCACCGCACCCAGCTCGTCGGCGGCACCGCGCCCGACCTGATCGAACTCGGCACTGATCGAGGCCTGACCGACGAGCTGCTCGCGCGTTACTACGTGCCGCTCACGCCGTGGATCGAAGCGCCCAACCCCTACAATGCGGGCACCCAACTCGCCGACGTTCCCTGGCGCCAGACCTTCATCGACGGGCTGATGAGCGAGGGCTCCTTCAATCCCCGCCTCGCCGACTTCTACGGCGTGCCGACCGCGCTCTTCACGATCCGCATCTTCTACAACCGCGACCTGCTCCGTCGCATCACCGGCTCGGAGGAGCCGCCAACGACCTACGCCGGGTTGATTGCGCTCTGTGAGCAAACCCGCGCCTGGTCGGAGCAGCGCAACCTCGGGATCATCCCGATCGCGGGCTCGCGCGTCAACGCGCCGCTCCTGCTCGGCGCCTACCTGCGATCGCAACTGCAGGTCGCCTCCCGCGACCTCGCGCCCGCCTACACCCTCGTCGCCGACCAGCGGGCGGGCGCGGTCGACGCCAAGACGATGGCCGCCGCCTTCCTCTCCGGCCAATGGTCGTTCGACACACCCGCCATCCGCGACGCGCTCGATCTCGCGCGGGAGGTCGGCCGCCAGATGCAGCCGGGCTTCGCCCAGCTCGAACGGGAGGACGCCACCTTCGCGTTCACCCGCGGCCGCGCCCTGATGATCGCCACCGGCACCTTCGACGCCAGCAGCCTCCGCCAGGAGGCCACCTTCCCGCTCGGCGTGTTCGCCCTGCCGCTCCCGGGCGACGACACCCCGCGCTTTGGACGCAACGTGATTGGCTCTCCGTCCGAGGCCTCCAAGACCCTCGCCGGCGTGTTCGGACTCTCCCGTCAATCCGCCCACCCCGAACAGGCGGTCGACTTCCTCCGCTTCATGACCAGCCGGACCAACAACGCGCGCTTCGCCCAGCGCAGCGAATGGCTGCCCGTCATCGTCGGTCTCGAGGCCCCGGAGTCCATCCAGGCCTTCACGGCCGTCGTCGAAGGACCGGTCGACGGCGCCGACCTCACCGGACAGTGGCTTTCGCTCACGGGCTACAACGCGATCAGGCGCGCGTTCCAGAACAACCAGCACCTGCTCTTTTCGCCCGAGGGCGGGACCGATGTATTCATCGATCGGATGCAAACGGCCCTGCCCGCCGCCTTTGCGGCCGACATCCGCGTCCGCCTGCGCGACAACGGACTCAACATCGCGCGCGCCGACCCGCTGATCGCCTCCTGGCATGTCCTTTCCACCACCGTCGCGGACAACCCCGACGCCGCCCGTCGCCGCTCGCTCCTGCTCGAGGCGCAGACCCAGCAGGAAGCCAACTCCGAGGAACTGCGTCGCCTGCAGGAAGCAGCGCAGCGCAAGAGCACACCCTGAGTCCGTCCACGGACTCCCCGGCCCCTGCGCTCAGCAACAACTCACACTAATGCCACCTTAGTCACTCACACGCAATTCGCTGCCACCGAAGCGTTCCACCACCTGCCCGCTCCGAGACCTCATCCGTCATCCCCCACCATCGCCATGTCCGTCCCGAATCGTCGCCCCGCCTTCGCACACCGGCTATCCCCGGCCGTCGTCCTGCTCTTGAGTCTGGTCTCAGCGCCGCCGCTCGCGGCCGCCGTTCTCGACTTTGAGACCGGCTACACCGTCGGTGCCGCCGTGGCGGGGCAGCCGGCGGGCAGCGCGCAGGCCTGGGTTCGCTTCACCGCCAACACGGCGGCGGACGCCTCGCTCGTGGTCGCGACCGCGGCGGACAGCGGCCGTCATCGCCTGCGCGCCGTCAACGCGGGCGCCAGCGGCGGCTTTCGTCTTCCGCTCGGACCGGACGACTATGTCGCCGGCGGCGGACATGCGTTCAGCCCGGAGTCGTCCTACCTCCGCTATCGCTTCGCCCTGACCTTCGAATCCGTCAATGCCACCGCCAACGCGAACGGCATCGGCCTCGTTCGCCTCGGCAGCACCGCCGCCCAAAGCCTCTCCCTCGAACTGCTCGCCGACGGTCGCCTGCGCTTTCAGACTTGGGACGTCGCCGGCGGCGTTCTCCGCAATCTTCTGGTCCGATCGGGCGAGGCTGCCGACGCCCCGGAGTTTCGCGCCACGGCCGGGACACCCATCGTCGTCGAGGGCGTGGTGGATCACGCGTCTCGCACCTACACGCTCGTCGTGAACGGCGTGCCCCAGCGCGCCTTCGCCGCAACCGCGGCGGATCCGTGGCGTATCGGGTTCCGCGGTTCTGCCGCCGCCGATGACGACCTCCTCGTCAATACGCAGAACGTCGGCGCCGCCTACTTCCAGTCGTGGACCCTGGACGACATCGAACTGACGGCGGAACCCCTCCCGGCCTCCGCCGCGCACCTCGCCCCGGTGACGATCGACGTCGTCGCTGCCTACGGCGCGGATCCGTCCGGCCAAACCGACTCGACCGCCGCCCTGCAGCGCGCGATCAGCGAGAACATCGGCCGCTCCGGGGGCGTGCGCACCCTTTACCTGCGCAATGGCACCTACCTGGTCAGCGACACCCTGCAGTGGTACAACGCCGCCGGCGAAAACGACGCCTACCTCACGCTTCAGGGCGAGTCGCGCGATGGCGTCATCCTTCGGCTCTCCGACCAGAATCCCCGCTTCCAGAATGCCGACCCGGCTACGCCCCCCGAACGCCGGGCCGTGATCCACGTCCGCTCGGACGACAATCCCGCCTGGTATGCGAATCCCGCCAATCCCTACGGCCGGGCGCTCGGCGAGGGTCACCTCGCCTTTCACAACAACCTCGTGAACTTCACCGTCGACGTCGGCCACGGCAACCCCGGCGCGGTCGGCATCGACTACCACGCAAGCAACCAGGGAGTGCTGAAGGACGTCGTCATCCGGTCGGCGGACGGCCAGGGACTCGTGGGCCTCGCCCTCGATCGCAAGAACACCGGACCGGGTTTCGTGACCGGCGTGCGTATCCACGGATTCGCGACGGGCATCCTTGCGCGCAGCCAGTACGTCATGACACTGGAGCACATCCGCCTCGAGAACCAGTCGGTCGCCGGCCTGCGCAACGAGACGCACACGCTCGCGATCCGCGGCTTGCGCAGCGACAACCGTGTCCCCGCCCTCGTGCAAACCGACGCCTCCGGCCTCGTTGTCCTGCTCGACTCGGAGTTAAAGGGCGGCGAGCCCGGCCGTCACGCGATCGAACTCGACGCGGGACACCTGCGTGCACGCAACGTGCTCGCCTCAGGCTACGCCAGCGCCCTGCGCCTCGCCGGTGTCGGCGTGGACGGCTCCTACCTGGCCGACTACGCCTCGGGCGCGCCCGGCGGCCTCTGGGGCGCAGCCCAGGGAAGCCTGCGACTGCCCGTCGAGGAAACCCCGCGGGCCGGCGGCCTCGCCCCCGGCGACTGGGCTCTGGTCACCGACTTCGGGGCCGTGCCGGGCGACGGCCTCGACGACAGCGCCGCCCTCCAGGCCGCACTCTCGTCCGGCCGTCCCGGCGTGCTCTTCGCTCCGGGAACGTACACCCTCGCCGCGCCGCTCACGTTCCCCGCTTCGGTGCGCCACGTCGACTTCAACTGGGCGAACCTCCAGGTTGTCGCCGGCGCCGCCTTCCCCGCCCGCGGTCCCGTTCCGGCCGCCTTGCAGATCGCCGACAACGCCCCGACGCCGCTGACCTTGGAAAAGTTTCAGCTGCGCGGCTCCGGCTTCGATCTCTTCGCCGCCGGCCTGTCACATACGTCCGGACGAACGCTCACGGTTCAACACGCCCTCTTCCCGTCGTTTCGCAACGGTCCCGGAGCCGGCCGGCTCTTCCTCGCCGACGTCTCCTCGCACGAGAACGGCGAAAGCTTCGCCTTCGACTATCCGCAGTCCGTCTGGGTGCGTCAGTTCAATCCCGAGCCCTACTATCACGCCAAGGCAGTCAACCGCGGCGGCGACCTCTGGATTCTCGGCATGAAGACCGAGCGCGCCTCGACCGCCCTGCGCACGCTCGGCGGGGGCCGCACCGAACTGCTCGGCGGCGTCTTCTACCAGAATCACGAGCCTCCGCACTACCTGCCGCTCTTCGAGTCCGTCGACAGTGCCCACGCGCTCACCTTCAACACCCTGACGGATTTCCAGGGCGAGCCCTTTGAGATCGTCGTGGCCGAGGAGCGCGACGGGGTGCGCACCGAACTCTCCCGCACCAACGCGGCACCGCGGCAGGGCGTGAACGGGGTGGGCTATGCCCTCTTCCGCGGCGTGCCTCCGGCTCCCGCCAATCCCCTGCGCCTGCCGCGCGTCCATCTCGAGGCGACCGACGTGGCCGCCCGGGAGGGCGGATCGCCACTGGCCCTTCGCCTCGTCCGCACCGGCGACACCGGCCCCGCCCTGGAGGTCGCACTCGGATACACCGGCACGGTTGTGTTCGGGACCGACCTCGACGCGCCGCCGGCGACGGTTTCGATTCCTGCCGGAGTCCGGCAGGTCGAGATTCCGGTTTCCTTCCGGGCCGACGGCGCCTCCGAATCCGTGGAGACGCTCGGGGTCACCGTCGCTCCCGGCGCCGGCTACCTCGCGGGGTCGCCCGCGCGCCTCACCCTCTCCGTGCTCGACGGCGACCGTCCGGCCACGTCCCTTCCTTCCGAGAACCAGATCCTTCGCTTCGAGGCCGGCGGCGACCTTGCGTTTGCGCCGGCGGGCGATCGTGTGCTCACCTGGTACGACCTGAGCCCTGCGGGGAATCACGCGACGCTGACCGCGGTCGAGCGGACGCCCCGCTGGCTCGCGGACGACGGAGAGGTCCGTCCTGCCTCGGCCCTCGTCTTCGACGACACCCTGCTCTTCCTCCCGAAGAGCGACTCCCTGCAGGCCGCCGGCCCGTATCCAGGGCGCAGCTACTACCTCGCGTTCCGCACCGGTTCCGATGTCACCCGTCGCCAGATGATCTACGAGCAGGGCGGGAACGGTCGCGGCATCACGGTCTACGTCGTCGAAGGACGCCTCTACGTCTGCGCCTACAACCGCCTGCAGACCACCGCGCTCTGGAACGAGGTCTTCCGCAGCGCCCCCGTGCAGCCGGGCAGCCGTTACGTGCTGGCCCTGCATCTTGACGGGACGGCGGCAACGCTCGAGGCCTCCCTCAACCGCCTCGAACTCGGCCCGGTGCCCATCCCCGGGACCAACGGCGGGGTCCTCGACACCCACCTCGATCAGACCGTCTTCGGCGGTGTGACCGAGAGCACCCGCTTCCACGATCTCGACGTTCCCCGCCGTCTCGGCGGCTACTACTTCGAGGGCCTGGTGTACGCGCTGATCGGATACAATCGCGTCCATTCGCCGGCGCTCCGCGCCGAGGTCTCCGAAACGCTCGCCCTCCGCTACCTCGGGCCTCCCCCGCCTCCAAACGCGCCTCCGGTTCTTGGGGACGTCGAACCCGGAACACGCCCGCTCTACGTCGGCGGGTCGCTCCCGGTTTCGCTGACCTTCACCGTCAACGCGACGGACGACGGCCGGCCCGCCGGCGGAGCCCTCACCTATCAGTGGTCCGCCACGCGCGCCCCCGCCGCCACTTTCGCCACGCCGACGGCGGGCTCGACCCAGGTCACGTTCTCCTCCCGCGGCATCTACCGCTTCACCTGTCTCGTTTCCGACGGCGAACGCACCGTCGAGCGTCCCTTCATCGTCGTCGTGCAATGACCCCCGCCGCCATGTACCGCATCCTCTCCCTCCCCGCCCTGCTGCTCCTGTCCGCCGCCCCGCTCCCGGCGGAAGTCGTGGTGAACTTCGGCGCCGTCAACTACACGACCTCCGGCGCGGTCTTCGGCCGCCCCGTGCTGAACAACGAGGTCGGCGATTTCGACGGCGACGGGTCCACCGACGACGTGCGCGACGTCATTCCGTTCAGCGACTCGGCACCGCTCAGTCCCACGGCCGGCTGGGCTGCCTCTGCCCCCGGTGCGGTGTTCCATGGCGGCATCCAGGTCGTCCGCCTGAATGCCGCCACCGTCACGCCCTCCGCCAGCTTCACCACGACTCTCAACCAGAACGACCCGAACCCCGACCGGGTGCGCATCGGCTTCAACACCTCGGCGAACGAGGCGATCGACCTCGTCAGCGGCGTGCTGCTCTGGACCAAACCCGGCTTCCTCGGCGACTTCGCGACCGAGCGGGCCGCCTTCGCGGGCGGACCTTCCGACGGCGTTTCCGTCTGGTTCAACAACGTGACGAACGCCGCCCTGCGCCTCGTCCTGCGTCAGGGCGAGACCTACTACGCGAGCCGCTCGGTCTTCGGCGGCGCCGCCGTATCCAATCTCCTCGTCTCCCTGAACGGCGCCACGCTCGCGGACGAACGCTGGGCGCGGTGGGATCCGGCCACGTTGCGCTTCACCGGCACGACCTTTGAGCCGGTCCCCTTCAACAACCTTACGGCCGTCGGCGTCTACTTCGAAAGCGCCCGCGGCGGCGGCACCCAGCTTCCGGCGGGCCAGAACTTCAACGTCACGCTCGACAGCCTCGTCCTCGGCGCCGATTCGGCTCCCGCCACGGCCGCCCTTACGCTCGTTGCGACGAACGGCACCATCGTCGCCGATCCCGCCCTGCCGGCCTACCCGATTCCGACCAACGTCGAACTCGCTGCGTTTCCCGCCACGGGTTACGTCTTCTCCGGCTGGTCCGGCGCCCTCTCCGGCTTCGTCTCACCCGCCTCCTTTCGTCTCGAAACCGATGCCACCGTGGAAGCCTCGTTTCTCTCCACCGCGTCTTACTCCGGGTGGATCGTCGGTGCCTGGGGACCCGGTCCCTCCGACGCCACCGTCACCGGCCCCGGCGCCGACCCCGACGGCGACGGCCTCGTCAACCTGCTGGAATTTGCCCTGGGCCTGTCCCCGACGTCCGCCGACGGCGACGACGCGCGGCCGCGGCTCGAGTTCGACGATCAGCGCCACCTCGTGCTGGTCTATGAGCGCCCCGTCGTCCTCGCCGGTGTGACGTACGCCGTCGACGTATCGGACAACGGCTCGGACTGGTCGCTGCTCTCGTCGCCCGAGCAGATCGCCCCGCTTCCTGGCGGACGCGAAACGGTGCGCGTCCGCGACGATCGTCCGGCACCGAGCCAATCCAAACGTTATCTCCGACTGCGTGTTTCGCTCGGCGACGACGAGCGTTCGATCGTGCTGTCCGGACAGTACCTGAACGTGATCGCCTACGAGGGCTTCGCCTATCCGGAAGGCAGCGAACTCACCGGGCTCGGCGGAACGGCCGACGGCTGGGGGGGTGCCTGGCGCCGCTCCGAACAGAGCGGTCAACCGCTGCACGTCGCCGGACCGGACGCCTTGGTCAGCCCGCTGCCTCTCGAACGCACCGGAGGTTCCCTCGCACAGACGACGTCCCAGCCCGGCGACAACCATATCTATCGGCGGACGCTCAGCGGGCAGCCCGCGACCTTCGAACCCGAGGACACCGTGTGGTTCAGCATCCTCGTGCGATCGGACCAGGCCGACACGGCGCTCAAGCTGCGCTTTCTGAGCGCCAGCGACTCCGCCTTCGGTGTCGAGTTGAAGCGTGGCGAGATCCGCGCCGTGCTCGGCGATCAATCCTCCCCGAGCGCACTGCCCATCGAACTCGGCGCACCCGTTCTCCTCGCCGGGCGGCTCGATCTTGGCGGACCGGAGACGACCCTCCGCGTCTGGAAGCTGTCGGACCTTTCCGCACCGCCGGTCGACGGCGGGGCGCTCGTGCGGGCGCCGCTCCCGGCGAGCGCCCTCGCCCCCGAGTCCTTCGAAATCGTCAGCACGAGATGGAAGGGCAGTTTCGCCCTCGATGAGATCACGCTCGCCGATTCCTTCGAAGCGGCCGTGCCGGCACAACCGCAACCCTGACGCCGTCCATGGGCTCCCCTCCCAGACCTCACGACAGCGAGGGCCGTTTCGCGGCCTTCTTCCACCAATCGCCGGACAGCGTCGTTCTCCTCGATCCCCACGATCCCGACTTGCCCCTGCGGATCGTCGACTGCAACGAGGCGGCCGCCCGTCTGCGGGGCCTCACGCGGGAAGAGATGCTCGGGCGAAGCATCAATGAGTTCAGCCTCCACCCGCACGCGCCCGCCCTCGTGCTTTCGCGCATCCAATCGCTGCGCGAAGGCGGCATCATCCGGGGCGAGGACGATCACCGCCGACGCGACGGCACCCTCGTGCCCGTCGAATACTCCTCGACGCTCGTCCTGATAGACGGCCGCGAATACATCCTGGGCATTGCTCGCGACATCTCCGCGCGACGGCGGCTGGAGGAGGAGCACCGACGCACCGAGGCACGTCTGGCCGACGTGCAGCGCCTGGAAAGCCTCGGCCTGCTCGCCAGCGGCGTCGCCCATGACTTCAAGAATCTGCTCACCACCATCGTCGGACACGCCAGCTTGGCCGCCCACCAGCTCCCTGCGGACAACCCCGCACAGGAACATTTGGAACAGATCGCCGCCGGCGTCCATGCCGCCACCGACCTCTGCCGGCAGCTCCTCATGTACGCGGGCCGGGGCCACCACGTGAAGGAACGCATCAATCTGGTGGAGATCACCGAGGACGTGAGCCGCCTGCTCGCCGTGAGTCTCTCCCCGGACTCCCGACTCGAGCAGGATCTCCCGGCCGACCTTCCCCCCGTTCAGGCGGACGCCGGCCAGATGCGCCAGATCCTGCTCAACCTGATCATGAACGCATCCGACGCCCTCGTCGAACGCCGCGGCGTGATCCGCCTGACGCTTCGCACCGCCGCGCTCGACCGGACCTGGATGGACTCGGCCGTGCTTTCCCCGGTCGATCCGACGGGCCGCTTTGTCCTCATCGGCGTCGCCGACAACGGCAGCGGCATCGATCCGGCCACGCTGAAACGCATTTTCGAGCCGTTCTTCAGCACCAAGGGCGAAGGCCGTGGGCTCGGGCTCGCCAGCGTGCTCGGCATCGTGCGCGGACACGGCGGCGGCGTGCGCGTCGTCAGCCGTCCCGGGGCAGGCACCACCTTCGAGATCGCCCTGCCCCTCGCTGCCTGATGCGCACGGTCGAGATCCACGTGGCCCCCGGCGGGCGCGACACCTGGTCGGGTCGCTTCGCGGCCGAGAACGCCACGCGCACCGACGGTCCGGTTGCCAGCCTGCTTGAGGCCCGCCAGCGCGCCCGACGTGCGGTGCGAGAGCAGGCCGGCGCATCCGTCCGCGTCCTGCTGCATGCGGGACGGTACCGCTTGGACGCACCCGTGGAGTTCGATGGGCGCGACTCCGGGCCGGTGAGCTACGAAGCGGCCGGAGACGGACCGGTCGTCCTCGATGGCGGTGTGGAGGTGCGTGGCTGGGTCGAGACCACGATCAATGGATGCGCGGCCTGGGTGACCGATGCGGCACCGCTGCTGGCGGCCGGCTGCAGCCTTCGCTCGCTCTTCGTCGATGGACAACGGAGACCCCGACCCGCCTGGCCCGTCCCCGAGAACGAATGGCTGTGGATTGAGTCGGTGCCTGGTCACGATCTCGACGCGGCACTCTACGACGGAGCGCACGCCTTCATCGCGCGCCCGGGCGACATCGATCCGTCCTGGGCCAACCTCACGGACATCGAGGTGATTTGCAGCCATTTCTGGGTCAGCGAACGCATGCCCATCGCGTCGTACGATCCGGATACGCGCCGCGTCGTCTCGTCGCGCCAGTCGATCTTCTGCCTGCGCGACAGCTACTCGCCCCGCTGGGCAAAGTATCGACTCGAAAACGTCTTCGCCGCTCTCCGGCAACCAGGGCAATGGTACCACGACCGCAAGGAAGGCCGTCTGATCTACCTGCCCAGGGACGGCGAGTCCCCGGAGCATACCCGCGTCCTTGCGCCTCGCGCGCTTCAACTCCTGCGCGTTGCCGGCGAACCTGGAGCGGTGGTGCAAGGACTGTGTTTCCGCGGGCTCAAATTTTGCCACACCGAGTGGCTCCAATCCGATGGTCACGGCCGCTGGTGGGAACCCGGGCGGCCCGCCGCCACGTGGAAACCCCGCGACAGTTACGCCCATAACCTCGGCGGGCCTCCTCCGGAAGGACGTCCCTACGCCACCACGCCTCAGGCCGCCTTCGAACTCCCGGGCGTGCTTCACTTCACCCATGCCGCCGACTGCGTCGTCGAGGACTGCACGATCGAACACACGGGCTTCCACGGGATCGTCGCGGCCGAAGGCTGCACGCGACTCCGCTTTTCCGGAAACACCCTGCGCGATCTCGGTGCCGGGGGTATCCTGGCGGACGGCGGGGCCGCGGGATCCGCGCAGGAACGACATACCTCCCATCTCGCGATCACCGACAACACCATCGAAGGCAACGGGCACGTCTTTCCCGGAGCGTGCGGCATCGCCACGCTTCACGGGTACCGCCACGTCATCGCACACAATCGCCTGAGCGATCTCACCTACAGCGGAATTTCATGCGGTTGGGTCTGGGGCTATGAGGAGAGCATAAGCCGAGAGATTCGCATCGAGCACAATCACATCCACGGCCTGGGTCGACGCGCCGGCCTCAGCGACCTCGGCGGGATCTACCTCCTCGGCGTCCAACCGGGCACCGTGGTGCGCGGGAACGTTGTTCACGATCTCGCCATGGCCAACTACGGAGCCTGGGGCATCTACCTCGATCAGGGCGCATCGTTCGTCACCGTCGAAGGCAATGTGGTCCTGCGCACCCAGTCGGAAGCGTATCACGAACACTGGGGGCGCCAGAACCTCGTTCGCGGCAACCTTTTCGCCCTTTCACGTACGACCGGGGTCGTGCGCATCTGTCCGGAGCCCTGGGGCGACGAGGTCGCTTACCCGGCTCCCGGAGGCCTGTTCACCGGCAACGTGCTCGTGAGCGAAGGCCAACCGATCTACGTCGATCACGAGAACTACCTTGCCTCTCCGCAGGTGACCTTCGCGGCGAACATCCTTTGGGATCAGGCCCGAACCACGGAGCTGGTCGCCTGGGACCACGCACCGTGGCCTCACCACACCGCGCGGGATCCCTTCGGCGGACCGCGGACCTTCACCCTTGCCGATCTGCAGGGACGCGGGCTCGAACGGCATTCCACGATTCAGGACCCCGGGATCGATTTCCAGTCCACGCCTCCCGTGTACCGCAGCCCGGAGACGCTGGCCCGTGATCTCGGCTTTCGTCTGCCCGACGTCAGCCAGGCAGGACCGAGGCAAGCCGGTAGCGTTTGCACTGGAAAGGATCCGCGCTAGCCCTGAAGCGCCCGATCGCGATCCGCCTGTAAACTCCCTGATCCCCGCCCAAGCCCTTCATGAGCTCCACCCTCTCCTTCCCCCGCAACTTCGTCTGGGGCGTGGCCACCGCCGCCACCCAGATCGAGGGCGCCGCCTCCGCCGACGGCAAGGGTCCCTCCGTCTGGGACACCTTCGCCCGCCGTCCCGGCCGTATCCTGAACGGTGATACGCCCGAAACCGCCTGCGATCACTACCGGCGCTATCCGCAGGACATCGCCCTGATGCGCAGCCTTGGCGTGAAACACTACCGCCTCTCCCTCGCCTGGCCGCGCATCTACCCTGCCGGCGACGGGTCCCTCAACCCGCGCGGGCTCGACCACTACTCGCGCCTGATCGATGCCCTGCTGGAGGCGGGCATCACGCCCTGGGTCACGCTTTTCCACTGGGATCTGCCCCAGGCCCTCGAGGACCGCGGCGGCTGGCGCAGCCGCGTCACCGTCGACGCCTTCGCGACCTACGCCGACACCGTGGTGCGTCACCTGGGCGACCGCGTTAAGCACTGGATCACACTCAACGAGATCCGCTGCTTCACTGTGCTCGCGTACGCTCCGGGCGGGGACAAGGCCCCCGGCGGCAAGGAGCCGCCCGCGGTCATCAACCAGATGTACCACCACGCCCTCGTCTGCCACGGCCATGCGGTGCGCGCCGTGCGCGAGCACGGAAGACGGGGTGCGCGCGTCGGCCTGACCGACAACAGCGAGATCTGCGTCCCCGTCACCGAGACCGCCGCGGACATCACCGCCGCCCGGCGCTGGTTCGCGCAACGGAACATCCACCTGCTCGATCCGATCTACCGCGGCGCCTACGCTCCGGCCTACCTGCGCGCGTGCGGAGCCAACCGGCCGCGCGTATCCCGCGGCGACTTCGATCTGATCGGCCTGCCCACCGATTTTCTTGGCCTCAACGTGTACAATGCCAAGTTCGTCCGTGCCGGCTCTCGTGGAGCACCGGAAACGTTGCCCATGCCGTCGCATTACCCGCGCACCGACAGCCCCTGGCACGATCTCACGCCCCAGGCCTTGTACTGGGGTCCGCGCTTCGTCCACGAACTCTACCGACCCAAGGCCCTCTACATCACCGAAAACGGCTGCGGCTACGACGACGAACCCGTGGTCAAGGGCGAGGTCTTTGACCTGCACCGCCGCGAGTTCCTCCGCTCGTATCTGCGCGAGCTCCACCGGGCGGTCGGTGACGGCGTTCCCGTCCGCGGGTACTTCCTCTGGTCGCTGATGGACAACTTCGAATGGCAGGACGGCTACACGCGCCGCTTCGGCATCGTCCACGTCGACTACCGTTCCCAGAAGCGCACGCCCAAGCTTTCGGCCCGCTGGTACGCGCGGGTGATGCACGAAAACCGCCTCGTCTGAGCCCCGCCCAAGTCCGTCCTCCCGCATGCCCATCGCTCCGCTCGCCCAACACCGCCTTGGCGACATGATCGTCCGCTACCAGCGCGCGGTCGACGGGTCGGGTCCGCCCGGACTGGTCCTTTTCCCGGCTGCGCGTGCCGACGCGGTCGTGACGCCGCGCGAGCACCTCGACGCCCCAAGCATTACGTCACTCCCGTCGTCCTGGCTGCCGATGCGTGCGTGGGAGGTCGACCCACTCGTTCATCTGCACGTCCGTGGCGATCCGTGGCCGGGCGCCTTCAGCCAGGGGCGGACGCTCCGCGGCAGCCCGTCCAACCATCGCCTCCGCTTCGTCTCACAGCAGGTTCGCCGCGAACGGCGGACGACGGAGATTATCACCACCCTGCGGGACGACCGCGGCCTCGTCGTGCGCCACCGCCTCACCCACGCGTCGGGCGACGCGGCCGTGCGCGTGTCCACGACCGCGATCAACCGCGGCAAGGCGCCGCTCACGCTCGACCTGCTGACCTCCTTTTCGCTCGGTGGCCTCACGCCGTTCGCTGCCGACGACGCCCCGGGCCGGCTGCGTTTGCATCGCCTGCGCGCCACCTGGTCGGCGGAGGGCCGGCACGAGGTCCGAACCTTCGAGGACCTCCAGTTGGAGCGCTCCTGGATTGGTCACGGTGTCGCCTGCGAACGCTTTGGCCAGGTCGGTTCGATGCCGGTGAACGGTTGGTACCCGCTCGCGGCAGTCGAGGACACCGTCGCAGGCGTTACGTGGGCGGCCCAGCTCTGCCATCCAGGTTCCTGGCAGCTCGAACTGTGGCGCCGCAAGGACCAGGCGGCACTCTCCGGCGGACTGGCCGACCGCGAGTTCGGCCATTTCTCCAAAACGCTCCGCCCGGGCGAGAGCCTGAAATCCCCGGAGGCCTGGCTCACCTGCTTGGCGGGGACGTTCGACGATGCCTGCGAGCGGCTGAAAACCCTCCATCGCGCCGCGCTCCGCACCCTTCCGCCGGCAGAAAGATCACTGCCCGTGGTCTTCAACGAGTGGTGCACCTCGTGGGGGACCCCCACCCACGACAACCTGATCGCACTCGCCGACCGGTTGAAGGGAACCGGGGTCCGGTACCTCGTGATCGACGACGGCTGGGCGGAACGCCCCGGAGGCGGCATCCAGCAGAATGGCGACTGGAACGTGAACCGGCGCGCCTTTCCGCACGGCCTGAAGGCAACCTGCGACGCCCTCCGCGCCCGCGGGCTCGTGCCCGGAATCTGGTTCGAGTTCGAGGTCGTCAACGCAGGCTCGAAGGCCTGGAACGAGACCCGTCACCTGCTGCACCGCGACGGTCAGGTGCTCGAGGTGGGCAACCGCCGCTTCTGGGATTTCCGCGACCCGTGGGTGCACGCCTACCTGCATCGAAAGGTCACGGGGCTGCTCCGGCGAAACGGCTTCGGGTATTTGAAGGTCGACTACAACGACACCCTCGGTCTTGGCGTCGATGGCGCCGAGTCGCCCGGCGAAGGACTGCGCGCGCACCTCGCCGGCGTCCAACGCTTCTTCCGCGAACTGCGCCGGCGCCTGCCGGATCTCGTCATCGAGAACTGCTCCTCGGGCGGACATCGGCAGGAGCCCTCCATGATCGGGCTGACGGCGATGAGTTCGTTCTCCGACGCGCACGAGACGCCGGACATTCCCATCATCGCCGCGAACCTTCACCGCGTGATGCCGCCGCGCCAGTCGCAGATCTGGGCGGTGCTCCGTTCCGGCGACACCCTCGACCGCCTGTCCTACTCCCTGGCCGCAGGATTTCTCGGGCGCCTCTGCCTTTCGGGCGAACTGCCTGCGCTGAATCCAGCCCAGGATGCCTTTGTGCGCGCGGCACTCCGCTGCTACCAGCGCCAGGCCGGCCTCATTTCCGACGCGCGCTTCGTGCGCACCCGCGAAGCGGGCCCCTCCTGGCAACACCCGCAGGGCTTGCAGATCGTGCGGGCTGACGCCGCGGACGGCGATCGGGTCCTGATCGTCTGGCACACGTTCGCGGACACTCCTCACGAGGCCTGGGTCGGGCTCCCTCCGGGCCGCTGGCAACTCGACGATCAGCTTGCCGCGCGCGCACCCGGCCTCCGTTTTGGCCAACGCGGCGTCCGCCTCACCGCCCTCACGGCTTGGTCAGGAGGCGTGGTGGTGCTCCGCCGACGCAAGCCACCTCAGCCGCGCAGCCCCGTTCGTCAGGAGCCCCAGCTGAAACGCTCCTGAACCCAGCGGTAGCCCTGCCCCATGGGCAGCACCCGGCCGATGCCGGGCCACGGGAGATGGAAGCCGTAGGTGCGGGCCCCCGTGGCAGCGAGCTTGCGGAAGAGACGCTGGCGGACCTGCACGGCAACCTCCGGCACGTGATCGAACTCGATGAACCACGACGGATCGGTGAACATGAGCAGGTGGTGATGGGCGACATCCATGATGTGCACCAGCGACTCGCCGCCGTCGCGCACATGCAGCACGCAATGGCCGTCGGTGTGGCCGGGTGCCGACTCGAACGTGATCGCGCCGTCGAGCAGGCGATCGCCATCCTGATGTTGCACGAGGTTCGGTTGCAGCACGTCGAACGCCTCGCGCACGCTCCGGATCATGTTGGGAATGTTGTCCCGGCGGTGCGACTTCGAGAAATCCGGCTGGGCGGAGCGCCAGAAATCGACCTCCGCCTTGAGCACATGCAGGCCGGCGTTGGGGAAGGTCGGTTTGCCGGCCGTCACAAAGCCACCGATGTGATCGGAGTGACCGTGGCTGAGCACGGTGTGGGTGATTTGGTCCGGGGTGATGCCGATCGAGGCGAGACCGTCGGCGAGCCAGCCGATGTTGGGATTGGTGCGCAGGCCGAAGCCGGCATCGCACAGCACGACTTCGCGCCCCTTGCGCAGCACGAGCACGTTCACGTACAGCGGGATGCCGTCGACCCGTTCGCCATGCGCCTGCAGGTCGCGCACCATCGCCTCGCGCTGGTCCGGCGGCCACATCTTGTCGACGCGGTCGTTGAACAGCATGTGTCCGTCGCTGATCGACCACGCCTCAATGCCGCCGATGGCGAAGCGGTACACATAGGGATTAGTGAGATTCTTGGGCGGCGGCGTGGCGGCTGCCGCCGCAGCGAGGGCGGGACGGGGCAGCGACACCGCGCCCAAGGCGGCCAGCGACGAGCCAATGAACTGACGACGGGAGGGGTAAGGGGTCATGGCAGCCAACAAACCAGCTGCACCGGCCCCGGCAAGCCAGCCGTTTCAAGCACAAGGCTCGGCGCGCCGGGTACATCTCCGCCCACTGCGCGTCCACGAGGATGAGCGGGGCGCTCCGCGCGTGGTTGGGGAGCGCGATTGGGAGAGCGACGGCATGCGCACGTCCGTCCGTCGGCAAGTTTTTCGGCGGAGCCAAGCTGGGGCTTGGCGTTCCCGGGGGTGATCCGTCGCCGCAGCGGGCGCCGGGACGAAGCGCAACCGGCGCTCAGCCGTTCGGCTCCGCCTTGGCGGCGTAGTACGGCACGATCTGCTTGAGGTGCCCCTGAATGATGTTGGCCACGGTCTCCGGGGGCACGGTGCCCTTGTGCAACTCAAAGACCGCCACCACCAGCGCGAGTTCGATGTCCACCTTCTTGGGCGTGACGGTCTTCATCTCCGCCACCAGTTCGAGCGCCTTGCGTTCGGCGCGTTTATAGTCGGCAAAGTTGTCGGGAGTCGGCGTGGCCATGCGGCCTCAAAGGCGCGGGCAAGCCCCGTCCGCGTCAAGCCGGCAGTCGCGGCGGTTCACGTCATAGCCCAGACATTCGGCAGGTCCGGGCTGCGCGTGCGGCGGCGCAGGGGGCTGTCGAACGGCACGCTGGCGATGCTGAGGCGGATGTCCTGGTTGATGCGGCCGTCCTGGTAGTAGCTGTGCTCAACGAGACCCGTAACGATGGCAGTGCAATCGACCGCGTGCACCTTGTTGTGCAGCTGCACCGGGCGCGCCGGGCCGTTGTGGCCGAGCCGCTCCGGATGCCCCTTGGTGTAATCCGAGATGTACATCGAGACGTCGCCACGGTTTGAATACACAGTCACGTGCTGCGCCAGCTCGTGCACGGCGCCCAGCGGTTTGCCGGGCTCGAGGACGTCGTCGTCGACATCGGGCGCACAGAGGAAGATGTGCTCGAACATGCGCGGGAAGGTGTTGCCCGGCGTATGCTCGTACAGGCGGTCGAGGGCAGCCTGCAGCACGTAGTTGCCCATCGAATGGCAAAGGAGGTGGATCTCCTGCCCGCAGGCCTGGTCGCGCCCGCGCAGGTCGAGGGTGCGCACCTTGAGCAGGAAGTCGCGCATCTTGAGGAACGCCCGGCCCACCGCGCCGCCCGAGGAGACGGCGTCGGTGCGATCGGACTTGTACGAAACGTACGGGAGCGCCTTGCCGTCGGAGGGCCAGGAAAAGAGCACGACGAGCACGCGCTGGGCAGGTTTGCCGGCGTCGGGCTGGTTGAGGCTCTCCTGCAGCGCCAAGGCCGAGGCAACGGCATCCTCCCAGCTCACATTGAAGCCGTGGATGAAGACCAGCACGTCGCTGCAGGCGCGCATCTCGTCCTGCAGTTCCTGGAACATGGCCTGGGATCCGAAGGCCTTGGCCGCCTGCTGCGTATCGGGCTTGGTCGGATCGAGGGATTCGCGGAAGGCTTCGATCGACAGCGCGCCTTTCTTTTTCATCCGCTGCGCCAGCACGCCGGCAAGGCGGTTGCCGTTGCCCGGGCCAAATCCGCAGTCCTCGGCGAGGCAGGCGCGCACGTCGGCCTCCGGCACGGTCAGTTCAAGGCGGCCGAAGCGCAGATTCTCTGCGCCATCGTCGCTGAACCGCGTCAGGTAGCCGGTGGGTTTCCAGCGGTCGCGGCCGTCATGCTTGCGGTTCGTGGCGAAGTAGAGCTTGAGCGTTTTCATGTGCGAACGAGGGTTGCGACCGGGCTGTTGCCAATCGCTAGCGGGCGGAAGGCCGCCTGACAAGCCCGTCCGGGCGGGTCCTTCGCCGTCACTCCCGGTTGCGCGGATGAAACCGGGTGTGCTGGTCGATCAGGCGCGTCTGCTCCACCGCGGTGTAGATCTGGGTGGTGGCGATGTCGGCATGGCCCAGCATCTCCTGGATGGCCCGCAGGTCCGCACCGCCTCCCAGTAGGTGGCTGGCAAACGAGTGCCGCAGCAGGTGCGGCTTCACTGGGCGCCGGATACCGGCCAGCCGGGCGTACTTCTTCACGAGCACCCAGAGCATCTTGCGGGACAGCGCCCCGCCCCGCTCGCTGAGGAAGAGCGCACTGCCGGTGCGGGCCTTGACGAAATGGGGCCGCCCGGAGGCGAGGTAGGCGGAGAGCGCGGCTGCGGCGCGCGAACCGACCGGGACGATGCGCTCCTTGCCGCCTTTGCCGAACACCCGCAGGAATCCCGCGTCGAGGTCTAGGTTCTGCAGCAGGAGACCGCCGAGTTCCGACACGCGCAGGCCGCTCGAGTAGAACAGCTCGAGGATGGCCCGATCCCGCAGCGCAAAGTGATCGCCTCCGGCGGGGGCGGCCAGCAGACGCCCGACCTCGTCAACCGAGAGCGTGCCGGGCAGACGACGGGCCAGCCGCGGACCGGTCAGGAGGGCGGTGAAATCGTCCTCCCGGCGGCGTTCGCGCATGAGGTACTTCGCGAGCCCGCGCAACGCGGCCAGTTTGCGCGCCACGCTGGCGACGGTGTAGTCGTCCCCACCCAGCTGGCGCAGCCACGCTGCCGGTGCGTCGCCCGTGACGGTGCTCCAGCCCGAAACGCCGCGCTGCGCGAGAAAGGCCGCGCATTGGTCGAGGTCGGACTGATACCCGCGCCAGGTGTGGTCGGACAGCCCGCGTTCGAGCTTCAGAAAAGCGACAAAATCGTCGATGTCGCCGGCGAAGGCGGCGGGGGCGCGGCTGGCGTCATCCCGCATGGTGCTGTCTCCACTCGCCGGATCCACCGGCCCCGCTCAGTAGCGGCGGCGGAAGGCGGGACGCGGAGCCGGATTGGTTTCCTTCATCCGGTAGGTGATGCGCGCCTTCTCGAGGTCGTAGGGGCTCATCTCCATCTTCACCATGTCGCCGGCGGCGATCTTGATGAAGTTCTTGCGCAACTTGCCCGAAATGTGGGCGAGAACCGTGTGTCCGTTGGCCAGCTGGACCCTGAACATCGTGCCTGGCAGCACCGCGACTATCTTGCCTTCAAGTTCAATCGATTTACCGTCGGATTCGGGCATGGGAAGCGGTTTACGGGCCAATGGGATCTTTCGTGGTACAGCGGGATGGGTGCGGTAAAACCAACTTGTAAGCCGGATTTACCCTCCGTAAGTCAAGGCTTTCCTCGGCTCCGCAGCAAATGACCGCCCCCCTCCCCCTCCGCGACGACTGCCCGTTTCCGAAGCGCTTTCCGTCGCAGTTGGTCCGGGACGACGCCTTCTTCATGAGCCTGGCCTACAACCAGGCGATCGACGCCTGGCGGCAGGACGAGGTGCCGATCGGCTGCGTCATCGCCCGGGACGGCGAGGTGATTGCCGCCGCCCACAACGCCGTCGAGTCCAACCGGGACCCGACCGCCCACGCCGAAATGCTCGCGATCACCCAGGCCGCCGCGCACGTCGGCGACTGGCGGCTGGAGGGCTGCACCCTGTACGTGACCAAGGAGCCCTGCCCCATGTGTTCCGGTGCGACGCTGATGTCGCGGTTGCAGCGCGTCTGCTACGCCGTGCCCGATCCGAAGATGGGCTGCCTCGGCGGTGCGACCAACCTCAACGACCTCGCCCGCGTCAACCATCGGTGCGAACTCACCGCCGGTGGCGTGCTCGAAACCGAATGCCGCGACCTGCTGCAGGCGTTCTTCCGCGGCAAACGCACCCCGACGGGATAAAGCCGGTCCGCACGGTTGACGCCACCGGCTGGCGCGCACAAGGTGGGCATTCTCTTGTTCGGCCCGTCCGAACCAACCCAACGTTACACTCACCATGGCCTACGAACTCCCGAAACTCGCCTACGCCTACAATGCGCTCGAGCCGCATTTCGATGCCCGCACGATGGAGATCCATCATACGAAGCATCACCAGGCCTACATCACGAATGCGACCAATCTGCTGAAGGACCACGCGGCCCTGCTCGCGCTCGACGTGAATGCCCTCATCGCCGACCTGTCCAAGGTCCCCGAGGCGATCCGCGGCGGCGTGCGCAACAACGCCGGCGGTCACAGCAACCACGCCTTCTTCTGGACCATCCTCGGTCCGGGCAAGGGCGGCGCCCCCAAGGGCAAGCTCGCCGCTGCGATCGACGCCGAACTGGGCGGCTTCGCCAAGTTCAAGGAAGACTTCGCCAAGGCCGGCGCGACCCGCTTCGGCTCGGGCTGGGCCTGGCTCGTCGTCGGCGCCGACAAGAAACTCGCGATCGGCTCCACCGCCAATCAGGACAGCCCCCTCATGGGCAAGGCGGTCGCCGGCATCGAGGGCAAGCCCGTCATCGGCCTCGATGTCTGGGAGCACGCCTACTACCTTCACTACCAGAACCGCCGCCCCGACTACATCGCGGCGTTCTGGAACGTGGTCGACTGGGACGCGGCCGAGAAGAACTACCTCGCCGCGATCGCCTGAGACCGTCGCTGATTGCCACTAACAAAAAGCCGCACCGGATTCCGGTGCGGCTTTTTTGCGGAGAGACGGGAGAAATGCGACCGGCGTACTGAGCGAGGTGACCGGCCTTACGGGGCCAGCACGCTCGCCTGCGAGACCTGCCCCATCGCGGCGGTGCTCACGCGCGTCGCTTTACCGGTCTCGGTGTCGACGATCCAGAGCGAGCGCTGGTTGGCGGCGCGGGCGGTGCAGATCACATGACGGCCGTCGGCCAGCCAGGAAGGCTCGATCACATCCGTGCTCGGAATCTTTGACGAAACGATGGTCGCCGGGCTGCGCCCGGAGAGCTCGTACACCGCGACCTGGAAGCCCTTGCCCGAGCGGATGGTGAACGCGACCTTGTTCGCGTCGACCCGGTTCCAGTCCGGCTCGGCGCAGTAGCCGCTGATGTTGGTCGCCAGACGCCGCGGCGAACCGCCGGCCGCCGGCATCACGTACAACTGCGGGCCGCCAGCGGAGTCAGACGTGAAGATGATCTGCGAACCATCCGGCGAGAACGACGGGGACGACTCGACGGCGTTCGGCGTGCGGGTGCGCCGTGAGACGTTCCGCCCCTGCGCATTGCTGACGTACACCTCGGGATTGCCCTCGCCGCTCAGGATCATCACCACCTGCGAGCCGTCCGGACTAAAGCGCGCCCCGCTGTTGGTACCCTTGAAGCTGACAAAGGTCGTGCGCTGCTGCGTGCGCAGGTCGATTTGGAAAATGTCGGGGAAGCCGGACTTGTAGTAGCTCGTGTAGAGCAGGCGGGTGCCGTCGGGCGACCAGCGCGGCGTCACGGCCTGGGCGCGGTCGTTGGTGATCTGCTTCACTTCGCCGGAAAAGAGATCGCCGGTGTAGACCTCGGGGTGACCAGTACGCTCGCTGATGAACGCCAGCCGCGAGGCGAAGAAGCCGTTCAGGCCGCTGGACGCCTTGACCGCAACGTCGGCGGCGCGCAGGAGCGCATTGCGCGCGCTCGTGCCGTTCACCGTCTGGGTGGTCACCACGGTGGTGCCGCGGCGCACTTCCACCCGCACCTGCGTGGGCGAGACGGCGGTGAAGCTCAGTGCGAAGGCCTCGCCGGCAGCCACCACGCGGTAGCGGCCATGGGCGCCGAACGCGATCTTGGCCAGCTGGTCGAGTTCCGCCGTGGAGCCGGTGATCTTGACCGGCAGCGTCGTGGCGCCGGTGAGCTCGACCACGCCAAGCTCGCGCACGCCCTGGGCCAGGACGGACGAACCTGCGATCAGCGCCACGCAGGCGGAAAAAAGAAATCGAAATACGGAGGAGTGCATCAGGAAATGAGGTCGGAGAAGACGGGCATTTCTATTTACAGGACACCCTCGCATAACAACGTAAAAACCTCCACGTTCCAAAAAACCTCCACCGTGAACTCCGACGCCATCAAGGAAGCGCTCAAGCAAGTGAAGTATCCCGGCTTCAGCCGCGACATTGTCTCCTTCGGGCTCGTGAAATCCGCCGCGTTCGCGGACGGCACGGCCAAGGTTTCGCTGACGCTCACCACCGCGGACCCGAAGGTGCCCCTGCACCTGAAAAAGGAAGTGGAGAACTGCCTGCGCGCCCTGCCCGGCGTGACCAGCACAATCGTCGACGTGGCGGTGAGCGCACCGCGCGCCGCGACACCCGCCGGCGGCAACCTCGGCGGCAACGCCGCCGCGCCCAAGACCATCCGGCACGCCATCGCGATCGCGTCCGGCAAGGGCGGCGTGGGCAAAAGCACGTTCGCGGTCAACCTCGCCTGTTCGCTCGCCCAGGTGCTGGCCGCTCAGGGCCGGCCCGGGCGCGTGGGCCTGATGGACTGCGACATCTACGGACCGAGCGTGCCGCTCATGATCGGACTGCATGGCGAGCGTCCGCACGTTGAAGGCGACAACCTGATCCCGATCGAAAAGCACGGCGTGAAGGTGATGAGCATGGGCTTCCTCGTGGACGACAACACGCCGGTCGTATGGCGCGGCCCGATGATCATGAAGACCATCCAGCAGTTCGTGCAGAACGTGCGCTGGGGCGAGCTCGACGTGCTGCTGATCGACCTCCCGCCGGGCACGGGCGACGCCCAGCTGTCGTTGGTGCAAACCCTGCCCCTCGACGGCGCCATCCTGGTGACGACGCCGCAGCCGGCTGCGACGAACATCGCGCGGAAAGGCGGACTCATGTTTCAAAAGGTCAACGTTCCCCTCCTCGGCGTGGCGGAGAACATGAGCTACTTCACCGATCCGACCGGGACCCGCCACGCGCTCTTCGGCGAAGGCGGCGGCGCCCGGACGGCGGAATCGCTCGGCACCGTCCTGCTCGGGCAGGTTCCGTTGATCCCAGAGATCCGGTCCGGCGGCGATTCCGGCACCCCGATTGTGGTCAGTGCTCCGCAGAGCGCGGCTGCCGAGGTTTTTCGTGAAATCGGGCGTGCGCTGATGGAGGAAGTTCAGCGCCGTACTGCGGCCGCAAAACCCGGCACCGGGTCAGCGTGATCGATGTAAATCACAGGCATTATCAACGTTGCGGTTCCGGGCATTGACAGACCCGACCCCCGACCTACGTTTTCCTCAACCCGTACCATGGCGCTCACGAAAGAAGCAGTCGTCTCCGCCTTGCGCACCTGCGTAGACCCTGAGATTCCCGTCAACATCGTCGACTTGGGCCTGGTTTATGAGGTCGATTTGCGGGAGTCGCCGGTTGCGCCGCCCGCGTCCGATGTTACGGTAAAGATGACGCTCACCTCCGCCGGCTGTCCGATGTCGCACACGATCGCGAACGACGTGAACAAGGCCCTGCGACAACTGCCGGGAGTGGGTGCCACCAAAGTCGAAGTCGTCTGGGAGCCCGCCTGGCGTCCTGACATGATCACCGCTGAAGGACGCCGACACCTCAATCTCGCCTAAGCCCTCATCTCCAGGATCACCGTGGTCGCCATGTCGTCATACTCACCCTTCCCCGAATCCTCCAATTCGCGCGACTTCGTCAAGCAGTCGTCGCTTTACCAGGAGTTTTTGGCCGAGCGGGAGGAGATTTTACGGCACAAGTGGCTGGAGTCGGAGCGGCTGGGTTACGACATCGGTTTCGAACGCGCGCTGCTCGATTGGATTCGCAAACACCGCGAAGGCTGGCGCGCCGCCCGCCGGGCCCAGATTCAGCAAGGTCAGCAGCACCAACAACAGGTGCAGCAACAGGCCACGCAACGTTGAGCGGTCACGGGCCCCGGACTGGCGTGGTCCGGCTGCCGGAAGCACGGGCCCTACGGCAAAGATGCCCAGCCGGTCCGGCCGCACCGGCCCGCCTACAGGCATAAAAAAACCGGGTCACGCGCACGTGAGCCCGGTTGGGAAAAGTCAGGCAAGCTGCCTTACTTGATTTCCTTGTGGAGCGTGTGGCGCTTGAGGTGCGGATTGTACTTCTTCTTCTCGATGCGCTCCGTGACCGTCTTCTTGTTGCGCTTCGTCAGGTAACGGGAAGCAGGCTTCCCCTCCTTCTTGGCCTCGGTGCATTCCAGGGTGACAACTTCTTGCATGATGATTGGGTGGTTAAAGGGTCAGAGCAAAGCCCCGCGCCGGGCCGGAGCAATCACAAAGTACCGGGAAGGCACAACGGCCCCCTACTCCGTACTCAAGGCGGACACGCTCGTCCCTTCCCACATGGTGGGAGCGCCCGGCCGAATCTCGGACGGCTTGCCAGGCCCGTCCTTCTTCATGGCGGACGTCGGAACACGCCCGCCTACCTCGCTGAGGCCGACGCGGGGCTTCAATGCCCCGGACTCATTTTCTTCTCAGTCAAGGGCAGCATGACCCCGCGACGGAACAGGGTCACCTGGCCGGTGCTGGACGAGACGACGATGGAGATGCAGCGGGTGGCCACGCTCACCGCCGCGGCCGCCGCGTGCCGGCTGCCCAGCCCGCCTGGAAGCAGGTGCTCGGAGTCGGTCGCCTGGATCAGGCTGCCGGCGGAGATCACGACCCCGTCGCCGCGGATGACAAAGGCGCCGTCGATCGAGGAGAACTCCTTCACCGTTTCGTCCATGAAGGGATTGAGGATGTTGCGATCCTCCTCCTTGTATCCATAAAATGGATTCAAAACGAGTGGCTTGGTCAGCTTCTCCACGTGCGGCGTGTCGCCGACGACGAAGAGGCAGCCCACCGGCTTGCCTTCGCGCCCCTCGACCGCGAGTTCCGTCGCGACCGCGAGCACGCGTTCGAGCACCTCCGGCTTCACGTCGTCCGGCAGCAGGTCGGCGTGCCCGGTGAGCAGGGTCTGAAACTCGCGCTCCACGTCCACCACCACCACGGTGTCGAATTGGTTGCTGCCCGCGATGCCGCCAAGGCAGCAGATGCGGTCGTTGAAAGAGATCAGCCCGCGGGTGAGTGCGACGAGGATGGCGCTGCGCAGCTGGGCCAGGCGCTGGTTGGAGAACGAGCGGACCTGGATCGAAGCCGAGAAGCCGTCAGGGGCCTCGCCCGTCTCGACCAGGTTGCGGGTCACCAGCACGGTCTTGAGGTTGGAGAACCAGTTCTCCGTCTCGAGGCCGCCGATGAACGTGTCGCCGAACACGAAGATTGCCTCGCAGGCGGCGCCGCGCGCGACCCGGGCCGCCTCGCGGATCATGAGCCGGTTCATCCGGGTCTGGCGCGCCTGCACCGGCCGCGAGAGCAGGCCAGCCGATCCGGCGATGAGCTTCTGATAAAGATCCTGGGGCGACGGCGCGTCGACCAGCCCGCGCACGAGATCGAGGTCCTTCACCAGCCGCGCGACCGCCGCGAGCACCTGGAGGTAGTCGCGCGCCTTGTCGTCGGCGAGCAGCATGAAGATCAGGTGGACGCGCTCATCGTCCTTCGTGCCGTCGTGGCGGATGCCGCCCCGGCTGCGGCCGATCGCCAGCACGTAACGCCGGCTCATCTTCACCCGCACGTGCGGCAGGGCTACGCCGTACCCGAGGTACGTCGTCATCGTGCTTTCGCGCGCCATCAGACCGCGCAGCAGCGCATCGGGCTTGAGGTCGGGAAAGCGGGCGACCGAAACGGCGAGCAGTTCCTCCAGCGCCCCCTCCATGTCGGAGCTGCGCAGGTCAATGATCCGCCCTTTGGAAATCAGCCGGTCAAGACGCATGGCTCACTCCCTTCCCGGCCCCCGCCGGCCGGACTGACTTCACCGCCGACTGCCCTGCCCCGCCCGAGATTGATCCCAGGCTGTGTCGTGGCGTGTGGACCTCGGGCATCGGCGCGGGCGGCGGCTTATTTCTCCCACTCCAGCGCGCCCTTCTTGACCTCGTAAACCAAGCCGAGGACGAGGACGAAGAGGAAGAACAGGATCGGCATCAGGATCGCGATGTTGTTGGCGAGAAAATCGCGGTAGATGAACGCCAGCGGAATGAGGAACACCACCTCGATGTCGAAGATGATGAAGAGCATCGCCGTGACGTAGAACTTGACCGAAAACCGGGTGTGCACGACGCCCTCGCTCTTCACGCCGCACTCGTAGGGGGAGTCCTTGATCGCGTTGCGCTGCCGCACGCGCTGGCCAAGCAGATGATTGACCGCGAGAATCGCGCCGCCCACGCCGAGCGCGAGGCAGAATTGGATCAGGACGGGCAGGTAGTCGGCAGACGTCATGCTTGGTAAAAAAGGACGGAGCACACCGCGGGAGACAAGGGGAAACTAGCGCGAGCCCGATGCTTACGGCTGCACTGCCACCACCCGCCGATCGAGGGTCTGCTTCGTGCCCACACCGAGAATCTCGGCGAACTCGAGCGTCCGGATCTCCTCCGACACGGGCTGAAACCCGGTGCGGCGCCGCCACTCGTTGATCCGCCCGAGCATCAAGGTGTCGAGGGCCACCGGATCCGCGCTCAGCCACAAGCGCGGCTCCGACCGGGTGTAGAGCGAGTTGAAGTAGGGCCCGCCGATGAACTGGAAGCGTTCCAGGCTCGTTATCGAAAACAGCCACGTCTGACGGATTTCGGGAATGGCACTCATTTCCGCCACTGCCGCGGGCGCGTTCGCGGGCGAACGGAAGAAACGCGCCGTGTTGGAGGCGTTCCACAAGGTGGCGTTGACGAGGGCTCCGTTCACCCCGAGCACGGGATGATCGGTGTATACCGGAAGGTTGATCCAGAAATCAGCCTCGAGGAACAACGGGGTGGCCAGGAAGCTCTTGCGGTCCTGCTCCACGCTGGTGTCGCCGTCCACCCCCGCCACCTGTTGTTCGGCAAAGATCGGATCGAAGCGGGACGGGAGCGGGCTGTCGTAGAACCACACCGGATCGTAGTACCGGCCGGATTCGAGCACGTACACCGGGTGACCGGCGAAGGGCGTCTGCCCGCCCACCAAGGACGGGAGGTAACCGGTGAGCCGAAGGCGCAGCTGGTTCAGCCCCACGAGGAAGATGTTCTCTTTCTTGAAACCGCGTCGTTCGAGCGACGCGATCACCGCCTGGACGAGCGGGACCGGCGTCGCCAGGCCCGGACCCGAATCCGTGTAGATCTTGAGGCCCACTCGGCCCTTTTCCCCCGGCGTGACCTTGCGCCCGGACTCGGCCTCGAACCGGCTGATCAACGCCTCCACGTCGCGTTCGTACACGCTGCGGTCATAGCTGGAGAGCTGGGTCTCCCAGACCGGGACCGGCTCCGCCGGCGGCGGCAGCTGGCCGGACAGGCCGGCCGGCAACACCGCGAACGCGAGGGTGGCCAGGGCGGCGAACAAGGGTCGGGCGAAAGCGAGGCGCATGCAGATGAGTGGTCCACGGACGGAGAAAGTTTCGTCCGAAGGCGCCACACTTGACAGAGCACAGCGTGGGGTAAAAGTCCAATTTCCCCGCCACCTCCGGCTGCCGCCCATGCCTCTCATCAAGCCCTCCTGTGTCCGCGATCTGCGCCATCGCGTGAACGTGGTGGATGTCGTCTCCCGGGTCGCCACCCTGCGCAAGGCCGGATCGCGCTTCAAGGGCCTCTGCCCGTTTCACAACGAGAAGAGCCCCTCGTTTCACGTAAACCCCGACATGGGGGTGTACAAGTGCTTCGGCTGCGGCAAATCCGGCGACATCATCACGTTCGTCCGCGAGACCGAGGGCCTCACGTTCAACGAAGCGATCGAGACGCTCGGCCAGCGTTTCAATGTTCCGATCGAATATGAGGACGGCGCCGGCCCCACCCGAGAAGAGCGGTCGTTGCGGCAGGAGCTCTTTGAACTGCACGAAGTGGCGGCGGATCACTTCCACCAGCGGTTCAAGGCAGCGGATGCGACCGGCGACTGGATGCGCACCTACTGGCGCGAGAAGCGGCGCTTCAGTCCGGAACTGGCCGACGAGTTCCGCATCGGCGCCGCCGAGCCAGCGGACAATTCCCTCGCCGCGGCGTTGCTCCGGCGAAAATTCTCCGAGGAAGCCCTGCGGCAATGCGGACTGTTTTTCATCCGGGACGGCGCCCTGCCCGCCCTCGGCACCCTCCGACCGCGCTTTCGCGGGCGACTGATGATCCCGATCCGCGACAACCAGGGCCGGGTCGTCGCCTTCACCGCCCGGCAGACCGATCTGACCCCGGAGGACGATCCCGCCCGTGAGGCCAAGTACGTGAACTCGCCCGAGACGCCGATCTTCACCAAGGGCAACCTGCTGTTCAACCTCGACCGCGCCCGATCCCACGTGGGGGATGACAAGCCGTTCGTCATGGTGGAAGGCCAGCTCGACGCCCTGCGCTGCTGGAGTGTCGGGCTCAAGACCGCGATCGCCCCGCAGGGCACATCCATCACCGAAGGTCAGCTCGCCCTGCTCCGTCGCTACCATTCGCAGGTCGAATGCTTCTTTGACAGCGACAGCGCCGGCCAGAAGGCGGCCCTGCGGTTCCTGCCCATGGCGCTCAAGGCCGGCCTCGAGGTGCGTTTCCTGACCTTGTCCGGTGACGGCAAACTCGACCCGGACCTGCTCTTCCTCGAACGGGGTCTGCCGGCGTACGACGACCTGCGTCGCGCATCCCGTCCTGCGATGGCCTTTGCCGTCCGGGCCTTTCTGCCCAATCCGGCCTCGGCAAGCCCGGAGCACCGGTCGCGCGCGGCCCAGGCGCTGTTCGATCTCATCCTGCAGGCCGACGCCGAAACAGTGCGTATGGGCTTCCTCCAGGAGGCATCCTCGCACCTCGGCGTCGCGCCCCAGGCCCTCCAGCGCGATTTCGACCGCCACCGCCAGCGGGCCGGCCGCGGCGGCCCGGCCGCCGAGGCTCCGTCCGCCCCGGCCGGTCCGACCGCCGCCGCCCCCATCCCCCCGGAACACGACCTGCTCCTGATCTGCCTCCATTTCGAGGCGTACGGCAAACCGCTCAGCCAGGTGTTGCCCCACGACTGGATCGACCTCCGCACCCCCGCGGGCGCCGTGCTCAACCGGTTCCTCGCCGAGTTCGAACAGGACGCCTGGCCCGGTCGCCAGCACCTCGACGCCCTGCTGGAAACCGACGAAGAAAAGGCACTTGTCGCCTCGCTGCTCTTCGCCCCACCCTCGATGGAAGATCCTCGCAAGGTGGCCCAGGAAGGTTTGCAGCAGATTCGCACCCGTGCCCTCGGCCCCCGCCTGAGGGAATTAGAACTTGCACTGGCCACCCACCAGGCGGACAGTAAGGTCGACGCATTTTCACTCTTAAAGGAACGTTCCGAACTCCAGCGCCTGCTCCGTCAACCTCTGCTGTTGCCGGAACCCATCTAATTTTTCCTTCCCGCCATCATGCCGCGCAAAGCTAAGCCCGCCGCCGCACCCGAACAGTCTGAAGCCGTTGAGGCGGCTCTCGAGCAAAACCTCCCCGCCACGCCGGGTGACGCCGCAACGGGGAGTGTCAATGAGCGTATCCGTCAGCTGATCCGCCAGTCGAAGGAACAGGGCTACCTGACTTGGGACGACATCAACGAGGCCCTGCCGGAGTCGGTCGAAAACCAGGAGGAATTCGACAACATCATCTCCATTCTGCAGAACCTCGAGATCGAGATCCTCGAGCCCGACCAGGTCGACGATTACAAGCAGCGCCAGGAGGAGGCCGAGGAGGAGGAAACCCGCTCGTCGCAGCACGACATTCTCGACGATCCGGTCCGCATGTACCTCAAGCAGATGGGCCAGGTCCCGCTGCTGACCCGCGAGCAGGAAGTCGAGATCTCCAAGCGCATCGAGAACGCCGAGCTCAAGGCGCAGGAGGCGCTGTTCCAGGCCTCCATCATCGGTGGCTACATCGCCACGCTCGGAGCCCGCCTGCTCAATCGCGAGGAGCGGTTCGACCGCATCGTGATCGACAAGAAGATTGAAAGCCGGGACGCCTACTTCAAGGGCCTGCCCAAGCTGGTCGAAACAACGCAAAAAGCGGAGACCGCCGTGGCCGAATCGTGGCAGGAATACCTTGCGGCGCGCAACGACGCCGACCGCAAGAAGATCCTTGCCAAGCACCGCAAGCGCGAGGCGACCCTGCGCGCGAATTTCTCGAAGTTCTTCTTCAAGCTGAAGGTGTACGAGGAGTGGCTCGACACCATGCGCCCGCTGCTGACCGAGATCGAGTCGCTCAATGTCTTGCTCGACCGGGCCAAGCACCCGAAGACGAAGAAGGATGCGGCCATCGACACGAAGGCGATCCATGCACGCTTCAAGCAGATCGAGGCCGAACAGCGCGTCTCCCCAGCGGAGCTGCTGACCATCGTCGCCCAGGGCAACGTGCACATCCGCGAAGCCCACAAGGCGAAGACCGAGATGGTCGAGGCCAACCTGCGCCTCGTGATCTCCATCGCGAAAAAGTACACCAACCGCGGCCTGTCCTTCCTCGACCTCATCCAGGAGGGCAACATGGGCCTGATGAAGGCGGTGGAAAAATTCGAGTACCGCCGCGGCTACAAGTTCTCCACCTACGCCACGTGGTGGATCCGCCAGGCCATCACCCGTTCGATCGCCGACCAGGCGCGCACCATTCGCATCCCGGTGCACATGATCGAGACGCTCAACAAGGTCATGCAGGTGCAGAAGCAGCTGCTCCAGGAGTTCGGCCACGAGCCGACCCCCGACGAGGTGGCCGACGAAATGAATCTGCCCGTCGAGCGCGTGCAGCAGATCATGAAGATGGCCCAGCAGCCGATCTCGCTGCAATCGCCCGTCGGCGACGGCGATGACACCAGCTTTGGCGACTTCATCGAGGACAAGTCGGCGGAGAATCCGTACGACATGACCGCCTACTCGCTGCTGCGCGAGAAGATCATCGACGTGCTCGACTCCCTCACCGACCGCGAGCGTCGGGTGCTTTCCCTGCGCTTCGGCCTTGTCGATGGCTACAGCCGCACGCTCGAAGAGGTGGGCAAGCAGTTCAAGGTCACCCGCGAACGCATCCGCCAGATCGAGGCCAAGGCGCTGCGCAAGATGCGTCACCCGACGCGCATCCGCCAGCTGCATGGCTTCTTCGACGCCGAACAGCTCGATAACGCCCAAAATTTGCTCAAGCTCGCGCTGAAGGGACCGCCGGGAGCCCCGGGCGCTCCGGGAGCGGGTTTGCCGCGTCCTCCCCAACCTTGATCAGTCTATCCGGGTTTCCCCCTTGCTTAGGGAGGCAACCCGAAATAACGTCTCCCTCCGCCATGAATTCCTTCTCCCCGATTTTCGCGATCGGCCCGTTCGGCCCCACCGAACTCATCATCATTCTCTTCATCGTGCTGCTCCTTTTCGGCGCGAAGAAGCTGCCCGATCTGGCCCGCGGCCTCGGCAAGTCCGTCAGCGAGTTCAAGAAGGGCAGCAGCGAAGCCGAGCGCGAGATCAAGGACGCCATCGAGTCCGAGCCCAAGCCGGCCGAGAAGAAATCCGAGCCGGCCAAATCGGCGCACGGCTCCAATTGAGCCGCCCGACTGTTCCCACTTTTAAGCGCACCTCCCGGGGTGCGCTTTTTTTGCGCCCGCGGCGCCGGTTCAGGGCTCCTCGTTCAGCCAGAACTTGAAGTCCTTGATCTGCTGCGGGGTGCCCAGCAGCAGCAGTTCGTTGCCCGCCTCCAGGCGCTCCTCGGGACCGGGGTTCAGCACCCGCAGGCCGGCGCGGTCGATCCCCGCCACCTGCACCCCATGGGTTCTTGCCAACGCGAGCTCCGCGAGCGAACGCCCGGCCGCCCGGCTGTCCGCCGGCACCACCACGGCCTCCATCCGGACCTCGTCGAAATCGGAGGCGGACGCAAAAGCCCCAGTTACCCGGGTGAGAAACGCCTTGCCCGCGGCCACCTGCTCTCCGGTGCCCATGAGCATGACCTTGTCGCGTGGATACAAGACCGCCTCCGGTCCGGGCAGTGAGATCATGTAGCCCTGGCGCTCGATGCCGACGACGGTGCATCCGAAGCGCCCACGCAGGCTGAGCGTCTCCAGCTTCTGCCCTTGGCAGTCCGCGAGGTCGGGCAGCACGCAATCGACCACCGACAGGTTCCACTCCGCGTGGGATTGCAGCCACGGTGTCGACGTGCCGGCCTGACGGCTGCCGCCTCCGCCGAGCACGTCCTGCAGCTCCACCTCCAGTTCGCTGTGCCAGTAAATCAGCCGGCGGCGCAGGACGATCAACGCCACCACGACGACGACCGCGGTGGCCGGCAGGAGCCAGCGCACCGAACCCGCCGACGGAAGGAAGGCAGTCAACCAGAGGTACATGGCCGCCCCCGCCACCGTGCGGATGCCCGTCCGCACCAGCGGCCGGAGCCGCGCCTGACGCGGATGCCCGGCGGTCGACACCTCGGAGTACAGGATCGCGAGCGCTCCGATGTTGCGCCAGATCGCCACGAGCGGAGCGAGCACGACGAAGGCGAGGAGCGACCAGAACAGCACCGTCGGGCCGCCCGGAAACAGCCAGTCGCGGCCCAGCTCCTGCTCGACGACGGCGAGCATTTGCGGCGCGAACACGAGCAGGCCCGTGACGAGCAACACCTCGACCCCGATCTGAACGAAGCGCTTGCGACTGAGCTGCCAGAGCAGGTTGCGTTTCTGCCGCGCCTGCAGGTGATCGAGCCAGCGCCGGTAATAGTCCGTCCACACCCGCGCCCAGCGCGGTTCGCGGGCAAAGACCCAGCCGCTGATCGCATCCGACCTCCGGGTCAGAAACGGCGCGGCGAACGTGGTCAGCAGCGAGATGCCCACCGCCAGCGGATAAAAGGAGGGCGGCACCGCACTGGCGGTGATGCCCAGTTGGGCGATGATGAAGGAGAACTCGCCGATCGGCGTGAGCGTGAGGCCCGATTTGAACGCGTCCTTCGGCGTGGTTCCAATCAGGACGAGACCGACGCTGGTGGAGACGACCCGGGCGATTAGGGTGAAAAGCCCGACGCCCACAATGAGCAGCCCGTCCGCGCCGAGCAGGCGCAGGTCGATCTGCATGCCGATGGCCACAAAGAAGACGGCGCTGAAGACATCGCGCATGCCTTCAAAGGTGCGCTCGATCTGATGCCGATGGGGCGTCTCAGCCACAATCGTGCCGAGCAGGAAGGCACCGAGCGCGAGCGAGTACCCGGCCCGATGCGCCACGATCGCGAGACCGAAGAGCAGGGCGGCAAGGCCGAGGGTCTGCAGTTCCTCGTCCGCCGCGATGCTCATGCGGCGGAGCAGCCAGGGGATCAGCAGGAGGCCCACGATGGCCGCCGTCACCACAAACACCCCGAACAGGCCGATGGTCTCCGTCAACCGGGGCTGGCCGGCCGCACCCTCGATCTGCACGAGCGACGTGAGCACGGTCAACATCACCACAGCGACCACGTCCTCGAGCACCGTCACTCCCATCGCCAGCTGACCCGACCGTTCGTGGGTCGAGCCCGTTTCCTGCAGTACCTTGCCGATGATCGCCGACGACGACACCATCAGCATGGCGGCAAGAAAGATGCTCTCGGTCTCCCCGAGGCCCAGCAGCGCTCCGAGCAGTCGGGTCAGGTAGTAGATGATGCCGGCGCTCGCGAAAACCGTGAGCAGCAGGGAAAGCCCGAGCTTGCGCAGCTTGCGCACGCTCAGGCGGAGCCCGATGCCGAACATCAGGAAGACAAGCCCGATCTGCGCGGCGGTGTCGATGCGACCCAGATCGGTGATCAGCTGGAACGGCGGCGTGTAGGGTCCGACCAGCATGCCGGCGACCAGGTAGCCGACGACCACCGACAACCCGATGCGCTGACACATCCAGCCCACCACGCCAGCGACGACGAGGATCACCGCGAGATCCTGGATGAAATCGATGCCGGGCATGCGTCCACGACACCGTACGAGGATCCGCCGGCGCGCAAGCCCTCACTCGGCACCGCCGGACGGCGGCGCGGGAGGCGGGGGCCGGATTCCGGCCCCCGCCTCCAAGATCAGGCCAGTTTGTCGGGCGTGAACGGTGGATGCCGCAGCCGCCGGCCGGTGGCGGCCAGGATCGCGTTACTCAGCGCCGGCATGAACGGCGGTGTACCCGGTTCTCCGATACCGCCCATGGACGCGCCGCTGTCGATGATGTGGGTCTCGACCACCGGCGCCTCCGGCATGCGCACCACGGGATAATCGTGGAAGTTCGACTGCACCGGCCGGCCGTCCTTGAACGTGATTTCGCCGTACAGGGCCGCGGACAGCGCGTAGATGACGCCTGACATGACCTGGGCGCGCACGCCGTCCGGATTCACGGCGAAACCGCAGTCGGCCACGGCCGTGACCTTGTGCACCCGGATCGCTCCCGCGGACACGGACACCTCGGCCACCTCGCCCACGATCGAGCCAAACGACTCATGAATCGCGACCCCTTGGAAACGCCCGGCGGGCGGACGGCCCCAGTTCGCCTTTTCCCGCAGCAACTTCAGGATCGCCACGTAGCGCGGATGAGCCGCGAGCAAGTCGATACGGTAGTCGAGGGGATCGCGACCGGCGGCCCGCGCGGCGTCGTCGATCAACGTCTCCTTCACGAAGGCCGTGAACGAATGTCCGACCGAGCGCCACCACAGGACCGGGACTCCGGCCGGAGCGTCGTGCCAGACCGTACGGGTATTCGGCACCGCGTAGTGCACCTCCTCGAGACCTTCGACCTGACTGACGTCGACGCCGTTGCGCATCATGGCCGACTCGAACGCCGTGCCCTTGATGATGGACTGGTTGACCACGTGGGTTTCCCAGCTGACCGGGCGTCCCCCCGCGTCGAGGCCGAGCTTGGCCTGCACGAGAGTGCGCGGCCGATAATAGCCGCCACGCGTGTCGTCTTCGCGGGTCCACACCACCTGCACTGGCGCGCGTGCCGCCTTGGCCACCTCGACCGCTTCGATCACGAAATCGGAGGCCGGGTTCGCCTTTCGCCCGAAGCCGCCGCCGAGCAGCGTCGTATGCAAGGTCACCCGCTCGGGCGGCAGGCCGGCCACCTGCGCGGCGGCCATCTGATCGACCGTCTGAAACTGGGTCGGCGCCCACACCTCCAGCGTGCCGTCGGCGTTGAAGCGTGCGGTGGCGTTCAGCGGCTCCATCGCAGCGTGCGCCAGATAAGGAAAATCGAAGAGGGCCTCGATCTTCGTCGCCGCCCCGGCAAACGCAGATGCCACGTCACCGGTGGCGCGCGCAACGGCACCGGGTTCGGCCAGCATGCGCACGTAGGCTTCGCGCTGGCTTTCGGACGACAAGGTCGCGAGCGCTCCCTCGTTCCACTCCGCCACGAGGGCTGCGGCCCCTTGGCGCGCCGCCCAGGTCGTGGTGGCAATGACGGCGACACCGCGGGTGGTCGCCACCACCTGACGCACACCGGGGACGGACTTAGCCGCGGCGTCATCCACACGGCGCAAGGTCGCGCCGAACACCGGCGGACGGACGAGGACGGCGAAGAGCATGCCGGGCAGGCGCACGTCGAGGCCGAAGACCGCCGTGCCGTTGACCTTGGCGGCCGTGTCGACCCGGCGGCCCTGTTTGCCGATCAAGGTGAACCGCGAAGGATCCTTGAGCGGGACCTCCGCCGGCGGCGTCAGGCCCGCGGCCGCCGTGGCAAGGTCGCCGTAAGCAAGACGCCGGCCGTCCGGTGCGAGCACAAATCCTTTTTCCGTGCGGAGCCCGTCGGCCGCAATGCCCCAGCGCTGGGCCGCGGCCGCAACGAGGAGCGCACGCGCGGTGGCTCCGGCTTGCCGCATCTGGGTGTAGGCTTCCCACATGCTGGTGCTGCCTCCGGTCATTTGGATGCCAAAGGCGGTGTGCGCGTAGGCCTTGTCCGCCGGCGCGGCTTCCACCGACACCTGCGCCCAGTCGGCGTCCATCTCCTCGGCGACACAGGTCGCGAGGCCGGTGTAAATCCCCTGCCCCATCTCCGAATGCTTCGCGAGCACGGTGAGGCGGCCGTCGGGGGTGAGCCGGAGAAAGGCGTTGGGGGCAAAGGGGCCGCCCGGGGTCGTTGCGGTGGCGGCCTCCAGTTTGGAAGCCAGCTGCAAGCTCACCAACAGACCGCCGCCCGCGAGGGCGCCGATCTTGAGAAAGGCGCGCCGGGAGACCGGTTGCGGGCGATCCACCGGCGGAAAAGAGGACATCGTGAAGTTCATCGGGCGCCCTCCGCGATGGCAGCTGCACGGACGATGCCGGCCTTGATGCGCTCGTACGTGCCGCAGCGGCAGATGTTGCCCGCCATGGCTTCGTCAATCTGCGCGCCGTCCGGCCGCGGGGTCTTGGCGAGCAGAGCGGCTGCGCTCATGATCTGCCCCGAGTGGCAGTAGCCGCATTGCACGACATCGAGTTCCGTCCAGGCGCGCTGCACCGGATGCGGCTCCGTGCCGCGGGCGAGACCTTCGATCGTCGTGATGGCCTTGCCCTCGACCGCGGCGACCGGCGTCACGCACGAACGCATTGCTTCCCCGTCCACGTGCACGGTGCACGCCCCGCACAGGCCCATGCCACAGCCAAACTTGGTGCCCGTCATGGCCAGTTCGTCCCGCAACACCCACAAGAGAGGCGTATCCGCCCCGGACTGCACGTCGACCGTACGGCCGTTAATGATCAGCTTCATAAAAAAGATCCGCCTTCGCCCACCGGGGAGCAGCGGCGAAAGGACCATGAACGTACCGGGGCGTTTTGCAACGAGGAGAACGCGTCGGGATTTTCATGGACCGCCCGCGTTCACCGCCATTTCCCCCGTTGACAGTCCGTCGGGGCGACGATTCTTTTCCGTCGGCGGAAACGCGACACCCACATGGCTTCCAACATGTTCAACTATTTCTCCAACGACATCGGAATCGACCTGGGCACGGCCAACACGCTCGTGTACCTCAAGGACCGCGGCATCGTGTTGCGCGAACCGTCGGTCGTCGCGCTCGACACCACGACGCGCAAGGTCCGGGCGGTGGGTGACGAGGCGAAGCGGATGCTGGGCCGCACGCCGGGCAACATCACGGCCATCCGGCCGATGAAGGACGGCGTGATCGCCGACTTCGACGTCACCGAGGCGATGCTGCGCTACTTCATCCGCAAGGTGAACAGCAACGCTCTGCGCGTCAGCCCCCGCGTGGTGATCGCAATTCCCTCCGGCATCACCGAGGTCGAGAAGCGCGCGGTGAAGGATTCCGCGATGCACGCCGGCGCCCGCGATGTCATCACCATTCCCGAGCCGATGGCGGCCGCGATCGGCGTCGGCCTCCCGATCGACGAACCGGCGGCCAACATGATCGTCGACATCGGCGGCGGCACGACCGAGATCGCGATCATTTCCCTCTCCGGCATCGTCTTCTCGAAATCGATCCGGGTCGCGGGCGACGAACTCGACGCCGCCATCGTCAATTACATGAAGCGGGCGTACAACCTACTCATCGGCGAACGTACGGCCGAGGAGATCAAGGTGCGGGTTGGATCCGCCTACCCGCTCGACGAGGAACTTACGATGGAGGTCAAAGGCCGCGACTCCGTCGCCGGTCTGCCCAAGACGATCCACATCACGTCGCAGGAGATCCGCGAAGCCCTGGCCGACACGATCGCCGCCATCGTCGACGCGGTCCGCTCAACCCTCGAACGCTGCCCGCCGGAACTTTCCGCCGACCTGGTGGACCGCGGCTTCGTCATGGCGGGCGGCGGCGCCCTCATTCGCGGCATCGACCGTCTGTTGAGCGAAAAGACCGGTCTGCCGGTGACCGTCGCCGAAGACCCCCTCTCTGCCGTCGCCAACGGCACGGGTGCCGTCCTGAGCGACCTCAGCTGGGTGTTGCAGCACGCCTGACCCTCCGGGCGGTCCCCGGCCGGTTGAGATTTTCCGTGCCATGCCGATGAAGACTCGGCTAAACACCCTCACGTCCCGATCCCTCCGCCTTATCGTTCACCCCGGTGCTTCCACGTCGTTTCGATCAAGCCCGACCTTTCATCACCCTCGGCCTTCTCGTCCTGGCTTGGTTGCTCATTCCGACCGCGGTCAAGCGCTTCACCCGTCTCAGCTTCTTTGAGCTGCAGGCGCCGCTCGAGACTGTGCCTTCCTATGTGCGCGACGTGCAGGAGTTTTGGTCACTGCGCACCCGGACCCAGACGGAGCTGATCGAGGCCGGTCGCGACCTCGCCCGCCTGACCGCCTCGTTCGAGATCAAGGCCGAGGAGAACACGGCCCTGCGCGCCGAGATCGAGCGCCTCGAGGCGCTGCTGGGGCTGCCCGCCCACACCCAGTACCGGTCGGAACCCGCCCGCGTCGCCCGCCGCGATTTCAACGCCTGGTGGCAGCGGCTCGTGATCCGCAAGGGACGCAATTTCGGCCTGATTCCCGGGGCGCCGGTGATCTTCGGCGGCGGCGTGGTCGGGCGCGTCACCGAGGTTGGCGCTTACACCGCAGTGGTCGACTTGGTCAGCAGCCCGACGATGCGCTTGGCCGCCAGCATCGAGGGCGATCCGCGCCCCATCAGCTTCCAGGGCGGCGTCGCGCACGCCTTCACCGCCCCGCGCGGCCGCGCGGAGTTCATTCCCCTCGATATCGTCGCGACCGAGCGTTCCCCGCGCCGCCTCGTCACCTCCGGCCTCGGCGGCGTCTTCCCGCCCGGTTTGGTCATCGGCACGCTCGTCCGGCTCGATGACAGCACCGATGGTCTCTTCCGTGCGGGTGAGGTCGTGCTCGACCCGCGTCTGTCCGAGCTCCTGGAGGTCACGGTCCTCGTCCCCCTTAATCCTGTGCCCGCGCTCGCGGAACCGCCCCGCCGATGAAGGAGCCCACCCGTCGTCTGCTCGCGGTCGTCCTCAGCGGCCTGTTGCTCTGGGTCCTCTTCGGCCAGATCAACCACTACCTCGCGCCCTGGCATGTTCACCTCTGGGTGGGCGGTCTGGCCGTCACCTTCGCCGCGCTGCGCCTCGAGTACCGCGAAGGGTTGGGTGCGGTGCTGCTCATCGGCGCGTTCCACGACACCATGGCTCCGGTGGCATTCGGCCTGCACGCCCTGCTGTTCGGTATCGCCCATGGCGTGATCTTCAACGTCCGCACTCGTTTCCCGCGGGAGGAACCCATCTTCGGCGTCATGGTGGCCCTGCTCGCGAATCTGGGCCTGTTCCTGGTGTTCTCCTTCACGCGGGTCGACGACCTGCCCGCCCCGGGCGCCTCCTGGCTGCGCCTGTTTGCCGACCTCCTTCTTTCTCAGGGGGTGCTCGTGCTCGTGACGCCATGGTTTCTCGCCCTGCAGGAGCGGGCGCTTGAAATCGCCGGCGTCAGCTTGCGCGTCGAGCAACGCGGAGTGATGTGACCCTGTCATGGCCGGCATCACCACCACGCCCTATCCCGACCGCGCCGGTCGCCTGGTCGAGGCCTACAAGGCCCGCAATCCGCGCGTGCTTTTCTTCTATCTGGTCGTGGCCTTGATCCTGCTCGTGCTCGCCGGCGGCCTTGCCTACCAGCAGCTAATCCGGACCGACACCTACCACGAGAGCGAGCGCATCCAGAACCAGCGCCGCGTGCTCATTCCCGGTCCGCGCGGCAACATCTACGATCGCGAGGGTCGGCTGCTCGTGGGCAACCGCGCCCGTTTCTCCGTCGTGCTCTACCTGGACGAGCTGCGCGGCGAGTTCTACACCGAGTTCATCCGCATCCGTAACGCGTATCGGGCTTCCGGTGACAAGGAGGTCCCCACCGCCTCCCAGCTGCGGCGCATTGCACGCTTCGCCGTGGTGAACCGCTATCTGGCTCAGATCAACCGTGCCATCGGCCGCACCCACACCCTCGATGCGGAGGAGCTCAATACCCATTTCTTCCGCCAGCTGCTGCTGCCGTTCACCTTGATCGACAACCTCTCGCCCGAGGATTACGCGCGCATCCTCGAACAGCTGCCGGTCAACTCTCCCCTCCAGGTCTACACCACCAGCGCGCGGTACTATCCGTACGGCGCCGCGGCCGCCCATGCACTCGGCTCGGTGAAGGTGGACGAGATTGAGGCGACCGAGGACTTTCCCGGCTCCGACCTGCGCACCTTCAAGGTCAAGGGCACGGCCGGTCGCGACGGCCTCGAGGCCCGGTTCGACGCCGAACTCCAGGGCGAGGCCGGCGGTACGATCTACCGCGTCGACCCGAGCGGTTATCGCATCGAGCCGCCGGTGGAGAAACGCCTGCCTGTGCCCGGACGGGACCTGGTCTCGAGCCTCGACATCGACCTCCAGCTCGCCGCCGACGCCGCCCTCGCCAACACCGGCTACAAGAGCTCGGTGGTGGCACTCGACGCCCGCACGGGCGAAATCCTCGCGATCGGCAGCAATCCGGGCTACGACCTCAACGAAACGTCGCCGCGGATCAGCAGCGCCAAGTACGCGGAGATCGACGAGGCGGGCGGTTGGCTGAACCGTCCAATCCAAGGCCGCTATCCGCCCGGGTCCTCCTTCAAGGTCATCACCGCCCTTGCCGGAATGCGCGCCGGCGCCCTCGCGGCCGACACGGTCGTCAACTGCGCGGGCGCATACCGGGTTGGCAATCGCGTGTTCGCCTGCCCGAACCACCCGGCCTTCCGCGGCGATGTCACGCTGACCTACGCCCTCGAAAAGAGCTGCAACACGTTCTTCTATAAGACGGGACTCGAATCCACGCCTGACGCCCTCGCTGCCGAGGCGCGCCGCTTTGGCCTCGGCCAGCGCACCGGGGTCGAGCTGCCCCACGAGAATGCCGCCATCGTACCGGACCCGGCGTGGTTCGAACGCGTGCGCGGCATGAAGTGGAACCCAGGTAACACCGCCAACTTTGCCATCGGCCAGGGCGACCTGCTCGTCACACCGCTGCAGATGGCCGCGTTCGTCGCGTCCTTCGCCCGCGGTCAGGTCCACACCCAGGTGACCATGCTCCACGACCCGAACCGCCCGGTCCAACGCAGCGCGCCCATCGGGCTGCCCGCCTCCGACCTCGCTGCGATCGTGCATGGCATGGAGCAGTGCGTGCTCACCGGCTCCGCCCGAACGATCAGCTTGCCACGTATCCGCATTCCGGATCTGCGCATCGCAGGCAAGACCGGCACCGCCCAGTTGCCGGGCAATCTCACCGTCGGCTGGTTCATCTGTTTTGCCCCGGTCGAGGATCCGCAGATCGCCATCGCCGTGGCCGTCGAGGGCGATACGCCCGGCGAAGACGCCGGGGGCGGCGCCATCGCCTCGCCCGTGGCCCACGCCATCCTGAAGAAATGGTGGGAGAAGAAATCCCGTCCCCCGGCGCCACGGGTGACCGCCCCGACCGGCGAGTGAGCGTTGCTCCGAATCCGGCGTGAGCGTCAGCGACGGCGCGCCGCCCGACAGGCGCGTCGCGCCTCCTGGAAGGTCCGCGCGGGGTTTGGCCAAGTGGTCCGTGGACCAAAGCGCAGGCGCTCAAGCTCTCCACGCAGGCGCTCGTCGGCGCCCCCCGCCTCGCGCAACCGCACGAGCCAGCGGCCCGCCTCGCGCCGCACTGGATCGACGCCGGCGTTGCGCGCATGCCGGCTGCGCCAGCGCAGCCACCAGCCGCGGCCAAACCGGCGCCAGCCCCAAACCGCCAGGGCAGCACCGAGCACCGCGGCGCCCAGCCCGATCCAGCGAGCCACGTCCCATGGCCGTTCCCACCAGGCACGCACCCGGTCGCGCACCCCGTCGAGCCATGCCCGCACCCGGCGCCCGGTCTCGTCGACCGCCTCTTTCGCCGCGCGGGCCAGTTCCACCTGCGTGTCGGAATCAAAATTGACGATGCGCCGGTACCAGAACACGCGCAGGCTTTCGAGCCGCGCCGTCCAGCTGTTGTCCGCCATCCGTTGCAACCGCTCCTCAGCGGCCAGGGCCGTCTCGTCCGCCGCCGGACCCGGCGAACCCGGCGTGGGATCGACCCGGCGCCAGCCTCCCGCCGCGTCATCGAACAGCTCCACCCAAGCGTGGGCGTTGGCGTTGCGCACGGTGAAACTGTTGCTGAAGCCGTTCCAGGAACCACCCCGGAAGCCGGTGACCAGCCGCGCGGGAAATCCGGCCTCGCGCGCCAACAGCACCAACGCGCCCGCGAAGAGTTCGCAGTGCCCCGGCTCTTCCGAGCCGATCCAACGCACCAGCGGATCGCCCTCGCCGGCCGGCACCGTGCTTTGCAAGGAGTAGCTGTGGCGGCGCGCCAGCCACGCGCTCGCCTGCGTCGCATACACCTCGAGCGGCAGATCGCCGCTGCCGGTGATCTCACGATTGTACGCCGCGAGCCGCTGCCGGTCCGCGGGCGAAAGTGCCGGACCCAGCAGGTCCTCCACCGCCGCGCCGCCGCGGTTGCGCCGGTCGAGGGTCCGATCGGCGTCAGCCAGCACCGGCGCCGCCAGCATGCTCGATACCCGGTAGGCGAACATGCGGGGCGGATCGCGCTGGAGCGCGACTACGTTGAGCGGATCGCTCACCCCGACTGCCTGCGCCTCGGTGAACGCAATACCTTGATAGGTGCCGAGCAACGGCAGGTAGCGGCTCACGCCAGGTTCAACGTAGAAGGTCCACGACGCCGCGCCGGCCCGGAACCGTCCAGTCCCCGCAAGTCGCGTCGTGCGGGTGACGCTGCGGCCGAGCGCCGTGCGCAGTGCGGAGGAGACGCGGAAGCCGCCCGCCACGTACTCATCGAGCACCACCATGCGCCAGTAAGGGTCGGCCGGGACCTGCGAGCGATCGCTCACGTCCACCGTCAGCGCGAGCCGGTTGTCGCTCTGGATGTCCGTGACTTCGCCAAAGCGGATCTCGTCGGAGAACCCCGTACGGGTCTGGCGGTTGATCAGGCGGTCGAGGAAGAAACTGTTGCTCAACTCAAAGCGCGGAATGGCGAGAAAGAGCAGCGCCGACAGCAGCACGACACCGGCAAACAGACCGGCCCCCAGTGCGGCCACCCGCCAGTCCGTCGCCGCGACCACCCGGCGCAGCAGCACACCCCAGCTCGGGGCACCGATGCCCGCGGTCGGCGTCCGCGGAGAACCGCCCGCGTCGACCAAAGTGATCGTGAGCAGAAAGCCCAGGGCACAGGCGGTGAAGGCCAGAATCTGCACCGCAAACAGCAGCGAGACCGACAACACTCCAGCCACCACGACGAGGAGCAGGCCGAGCACGACGAGTTGCAGGTCGTCGCGCCGTTTCCGGGGCGCGATCAGGCGGTAGCCGATGAGGAGAAGATTCAGGCGGATGAATGCCGGCAGAGGTTCACGGAACACCACGAGGTCGAAGACGAGTCCGCCCACGATGATCGGAAACGCGAGGCGATGCACCCACGCGGGCAACCGTGCGGGCAGCCCGGGACGGACGAGCACGACCACGCCCGCGACCGTGACGGCGAGGAGCAATGCCCAGGCGTTGACGTCCATGAACGCCACGGTCCACGCCGAGAGCAGCCCCAGCACGCCGCCGAGCAGCGTCTTCAGCTGATGAACCTCGTCGAGACTAAGCTGCGGCCGCTTTGTGTCCGTTGACATGGGCAAAGACGCCGCGGGCGCCATCCGGCGCGAACGCGAGCAGGTTGCGGCGCGGGCGCCCCGGCGCCGCGGCAAAAGGAGCCGCCGAGCCGCTCCGGGCCGCTTCGACGGGAGTGAGCAGGGCGACCCGGTCGAAGAAGGCCTCGAGGTCACCGATCCGCCGCACCGCCTGGGCCGGTTCGTCGTTGATCGCGACCGCGGCGAGGCGACCGGCCTTGAACAGATCCTCCGCGAGCGTGACGGCGAAGCTGCAGAGCAGCTCGAACTGGTCGGGGCGGCTCCAAATCTCCGCCGGCGTGGCGAGCCACAGGGTGTAGCTCGACCGGCTCTCGGCCGCAAACTGCCGGATCATCAACTGGCGCAGGCGAGCACTCGCCTTCCAATGGATCAGCCGGTGCGAGTCGCCGGGCGTGTAGGTGCGCAGCGCCAGCAGGTCGCCGCCGTGCCCCACCCGGGCCAACCGCTCCCCGACCTGCGGACGCTGCTCCGACGGAACGGCGAAGCGCTGGTACTCCACCGGCGCCGGCCACACGACGACTTCGCGCGTGAGGTTGCCTGGCAGGTGCTTCTTGAGAAAACCAAAGGGGAACAGGGAACCCACGCTGACCAATTCGACGCGCTCGAGGCCACGCCGCGCTGGACGAAAGACCCAGTCGAGCCGCAACGTTCCGCCCGCCGGATCAAGCCGCCCTTGCTGCGGCAGCGTGATGCCGGCCGGTTCACTGGCGGCCCGCAACTCGAACGACAACCCGTAGCTCGGCAGCAGGCGCTTGGTGTTGCGCACCTCGAGCCCCACCGCCGCCGACTGCCCGGCGCGAAACGGCGGGGTGGCCTCGATGCTCCACGTTACCCCGCGGAAATTGAGCCACGACAGCACGCCGCTCAGGATCAGGCACGCCAGGAGGAGCGAGAGCGTGATGAACAGGATGTTGTTCGACGTGTTGTACGCCGCCAGTCCGATGCCGAACGACAGACCGATCAGGGCGAGGCCGAACACCGTCGGCCGGATCCGCTCGCCACGCCGCGGGTAAATCAATCCCCAGAGGACGCGCCGCCACGACCAGCGTCGAGAACCGGCGCCGGCCGTAAGAGAGGACGCGCGAACAGCGGAACGCGTCATACGGCAGGAAAAGAATGCATCAGTGATGCCGCCGACACTCAGGCCGGCGGCGGCACCGCGGCCATGATGCGTTTCAACACCGCCCCGACGGCCCGGCGTTCCTCGAGCGCATCGCTCGCCGGCCGGACGAGGCTGAGGCGATGACCGAGCACTGGACCGACGAGCGTGCTCACGTCGTCCGGCACCACGAAGTCGCGTCCCTGCAACAGCGCCCGCGCTTGGGCGGCGTGCTTGAGGGCGAGGCCGCCGCGCACACTCACTCCGGCTTTGAACTCCGCCTCGGTGCGGGTCGCGGCGGTGAGACGAAGGATGTACTCGAGCACGCTGTCCTCGAGAAAAACCTGCCCGGCGAGGTCCTGGAGTTTCACCAGTTCGGTCCGGGTGGCGACGGGCGTGAGCGCGATCGCGTCGTACGCGGTGCGCGCCGCGCGCAGGATCTCCAATTCATCGGCGGCTTTCGGATAACCCATCTGGATGCGCATGAGGAAGCGGTCCATCTGGCTCTCCGGCAGCGGAAACGTTCCTTCGTAATCCACGGGGTTCTGCGTGGCGAAGACCATGAAGGGCGCACCGACGGCATGCGCTTCGCCGTCGATCGTCACCTTGCCGCGGTCCATCACCTCGAGCAGGGCCGACTGCGTCTTCGGCGTGGCGCGGTTGATCTCGTCCGCCAGCACGATGTTGGCGAACACCGGACCGCGCTTGAACACGAACTCCTTCAGGTTCTCGTCGTAGATGGAAACCCCGGTGACATCGCTCGGCAGCAGGTCGCTGGTGAACTGGATGCGGGCGAATCCGCAGTCGAGCGAACGCGCCAGCGAGTAGGCCAGCGTCGTCTTGCCCACCCCGGGCAGGTCTTCGATCAGCAGGTGGCCGCCCGCGAGCAGGCAGGTCAGCACGCTGTCGATCACCTCGTCCTTGCCCTTGATCGTCTGCCGCATGGTGTCACGCACCCGCGCCAGCGTCTGGCGCGCGTCGGACACGGACGCTCCCGCAACAAAATCGCTCATGGGCGGAGCATAGGACCCCGCGGGGGGCGGTCAAACGAAGCTCTGCGCTTTACGAATGACTTACAGCAGCTTGAGCAGGGCCGAAAAGTCCTCGTCCGCCCACCCTTCACGCTCCGCCTTCGCCAGCTGCTGCCGCACCGTGTCGAGCACGGGGAAGTCGTCGCAACCGTTGCTGCGGGAGGCCAGCCGCAGGTCCTTGAGCAGGTGCTTCACCGAAAACTGCGGCGAAAAATCGCCCGCCCGTAGCTTGGGCTCCTTCAGCGGCACCAGGCCCGAGTAGGCAACGTTTTTGCGGATCGCCTCGAAGAAGATGTCGTCCGAAATGCCGGCCCGGCGCGAGAACACGAGCGCCTCAACCAACGCCTGCATCTGCGCCGCAATGTTGAGGTTCATCGCCAACTTCAGCGACGCCGCCTGGCGATGGTCGCCGATGTGGAACCGCGCGGACGACACGAGCGCGAACAAGGGTTCGAGTTCGGCGATCAGGCTGCGTTCGCCGCCGAGATAGTAGACGTTCTGGCGCTGCTCCGCGGCCGGCTTGCTGCCCGTGAAGGGCGCCTCGAGGTACCGCGCGCCCGTCGCCGTGACCAAACGAAAAAATTCATCACTGCTCTCCGGATCGATCGTGCTGGACTGGACGACGGTCTTCCCCGGACCCAGCGCCGGCCGCAGGCTGGCGAGCACGTCGCGGACCGCCGGCGGATCCGCGACCACGATTTGGATCACGTCCGCCGCCTTTCCAACCTCGTAGGGCGAGGGTTTTGCCAGAGGCGCATCCGCCTTGGCCGACCGATTCCAGGTGCCGGCCAGACGTCCGGCCGCGTGGTAATGACGTGCCCAGATGCCGCCGATGATGCCGAGTCCGCAAACGCCGATCGTCGAGGTGCTCATGGAAACGGGAGTAAACGCATCCACCCCCGGAGCACAAGCGCCCGGGGTCGCCGGCTTGCACCGGGCGCGGCAGGCCGTCAAACCACCGGGGCCGCCATGACCGGTTTCGAACACGCCCTTCTCCTGCTGCTGCTGCTCGCCGTCTTGAGCGTCCTCGGTCGCTGGTTGCCCTGGCCGATGCCCATCACTTATGCCGTGGGCGCCACGCTCGCGGCGCTTACGCCCGGCTTTCCGCCCATCGCGCTCGAGCCGGGATTCTTCTTTTTGTTTTTTGTGCCTCCGTTGCTGTTCTCCGACGGCTGGCTGATGCCGCTGCGCGATTTCGCCGCGGCCAAGGGGCCGATCTTCACGCTCGCGACCGGACTGGTGGTATTCACGACCTTGTCGGTGGGCTTCGTGGCCCACTGGCTGATCCCCGAGCTCCCCCTCGCCATGGCCTTCGCCCTCGGTGCCGTCGTCTCCCCGACCGACGCCGTCGCGGTCAGCGCGATCACACAACGGCTCAAGGTGCCAGCCCGGCTCAACGCCGTGCTCAACGGCGAAAGCCTTATGAACGACGCGACCGGGCTGGTCGCCTTCAAGTTCGCGCTCGCCGCCATGATCGCCGGCACCTTCTCGATCAAGGCGGCGGCACTCGAGTTCGTGGTGCTCGCCGCCGGCGGCCTCGCGGTGGGACTCGCGCTCGCCTGGCTGGTCGGCAAGGCGCGCGACGGCCTCAACGCGGTGCGCGGCAACGACCCGTTCATCGAGGTAACGCTCTCGTTGCTCACCCCGTACGCCGCGTACCTCGCGGCCAACGCGCTGAATCTCTCGAGCATTCTCGCCGTCGTAGCCGCCGGTCTCTACTCGGGCTGGCGCGATCCGGTGCGGATGGATGCGGCCACCCGTCAGGCCGCCTGGTCGGTCTGGTCGGTCGCGTTGTTCTGGTTGAACGGCCTCGCGTTCATGCTGCTGGGCCTGCAGGTGCCCTCCATCCTCGCGAGCGTGCGCGACCTTTACTCTCCACTGCAGCTCGCGGGCTTCACCGCCGCGGTGGCCGGCGTGGCGGTGCTCGGTCGCCTGCTGTGGATTTTCCCCAACACTTACCTGCCGCTCCTGTTCTCCAAACGCCTGCGGGCCGAAGGTCTGCCCTCGTGGAGAATGGTGACGGTCGGCGGCTGGGCGGGCATGCGCGGGACCATCACGCTCGCCGCCGCCCTGTCGATTCCCCTGACGCTGCCGGACGGAGCGCCGTTTCCCGGCCGGGACATGGTGATCTTCCTCTCCGCCGGCGTCATCGCCGTCACCCTGCTGCTGCAGGGCACCACGCTGGAGTGGTTGATCTGCCGTCTCGGCCTGCGCGCCGACGACACCCAGCTGAAGGAAGAACGCCTCGCCCGTATCGCAGCGGTTGCGGCCGGACTGCGCTGCCTGCGGGAGCAGGCCGCCCGGACCGGCGCAACCGAGGAGACCGCCGCGCTCGGCGAAATCATTGCCGAATACGAGCACCGCCTCGCCGAGCTCACGGCTGAGGGCGAAACGCGCACGAGCGCTCGGCGCCGCCGGGCCGCGGGACGCCGCCACCGGCTCGAAGCGCTGCGTGCCGAACGGGCCGCGGTCGACGATCTCTGGCGCCGCGACGTCATCACCGACGAGATCCACCGCCCGCTCCAGCATCTGCTCGACCACGAGGAATCCATGCTGCTCGCCCAACCGGAGCCGCGCGACGGCTGATAGGATTCACTTGCATCAGCCGGGCGCGCCGCGGTCCGGCAGAATCCTCGTGTCATCCGGGCCGTCGCCTTGACCCACGTGTCCGCGTCGGTTGGCTGAACCTCACCACGCTGCCCGCGCCCAACGTTGGGCGCAGCTCCCGCTCCTCCTCATGTTTCGTTCTCCGCTGCGATTTGTCCTGACCCTGCTGTCCATCCTGGGTGGCGCGCGCCTCTCCGCCCAGCCGGCCGCCGCCACACCGACGCCGGGGCCCTTCTTCGAAGCCGAGCAGCCGTTCTTTCAATCGCAGGTGCAGGTGACGCCTCCGCCCGCGGGCCGCACGAGCGGCGGTAATTTCGTCGTGCGCGGGCTCATCATCCGTATCGGTCCGGCGCATGCCGCAGTGTTCGATCAGGAATTGCTGCGCCTCGCCGCCCTCTGGGAGGTGCCGGCTGGCGCGCCGCTCACCACGCTGCAGACCATGCCGCAGATTTCATACGTGCAACGGGGACGTCGGGTGAACGCCGCCCACCCCGAGCTGACCGGGCCCACGTTGCTCGCCACCGGCATGCACCCGGGCGTGGCCGGCCGGGACGCGGCCGACCTGTTCACCGATCCGCGCCCGGAAGCGCGCGAAGGCGAGGAAGGCCGAGGTCCGCTTCCCGAATCACGCGCGCGCTTCAGTGGCGTCGAACTCGCCGGTGCGACCGCCGTTCTGCACTACCGCATCGGTGGCGTTGCCGTCCGCGAGTGGCATGATGCACACACCACCGAGGGCCGGACCTGGCTGCGTCGCCATGTCTCCGTCGAGGCCCATGCAGAGCCGCTGCATCTCGCCGTCGGCGAAGGCGCGTGGGAACTGGTTTCGTCCACCCATGCCCGGAGCCCCCTGCCCGGAGGCCGGCAGCGCACGGTGCATCTCCACGGCACCGGAGCGGACCTGATCGAACGGTCCGGCACGCTGGTCGTGCGGATGCAGGGCGCCTCTGCGGCAAACGTGATCACGCTCGCCCTCACCACGGCGGAGGAAGGCTCCGATCCTGCGTTTGCGTCGCCCGGGGCGGTGGCCGTCCCACATGCCCCGCCCGCGCGACGCTGGCCGCAGACGGTCACTACGCCGGTCGAGATCGGACTGACCGACACCAACGGCCTCGTCCTCGACGCCATGGCCATGCCCGAGGTCAATCCGTGGCAGCGCCGGGTGCGCGCCGCCGACGTTGCGTTTCTCTCTTCCGACCGGGCCGCGGTTGTGACCTATGAGGGCGACGTGTGGTGGGTCGATGGCTTTGGTCGCAACGATGGCCAGACCCTGACCTGGCAGCGGTATTCATCCGGCCTCTACGAACCGCTGGCTCTTGTGGCGGCAGACGGCCTGCTCGTGGTGGCGACCAAGAACGGTCTGGTGCGCCTGCACGACCGCGACGGCAACGGCGAAGCCGACTGGTTCGAGAACTTCAACGACCACCTCATCCAGAGCCGCTCCACCCGCGCCTTCGCGCTCGACCTCGACCGCGGACCGGACGGCTCGTTCTATCTCACGCAAGGCGGCATCACCACGCCCAGCGGCATTCCCTCGGGCGGCACCGGGACCGCCCATACCGGGGCCATTCTGCGCATCGCCGCCGACGGACGGACCTCGCAGCGTTTCGCCGCCAAGGCCCGCGAACCGTTCGTCACCGTGCATCCGGTCACCGGTGAGGTGACCGCGACCGATCAGCAGGGCCACTACACGCCCTCGTCGGTCGTCTACCACGTGCGCGAAGGCTACGAGTTCGGCTTCCCGGATAAGGACCCGGTGCGCATTGATCCCCCGCTGACCTGGATTCCGCATGAGCAGGATCCGTCGTCCGCCTCCCAGGAATGGCTCGTCGGCGACGGCATGGGCCCGTGGAACGGGCGGCTGCTCCATCTCTCCTACAACACCGGCCGCCTCCTGCTCATTGCCCCCGACTTCGCCGCGCCCGTGCCCCAGGGCGCGGTCATTCCCCTCGGCGTGCGCACGGAGCTGCCTCTCCTGCACGCCCGCATGCACCCGCGCGGCGATGCGGCGATTCTCGCCGGTTTCCAGATCTGGGGCAGCCGCGCTCCGACGCACTCGGGTCTGGTCCGCCTGCGCCCCGGTCAATCGCCGATCACGACGGCCCTTGGGGCGCGCTCCGTGCCTGACGGCGTCATCCTGTCGTTCGACGCGCCGCTCGATCCCGCCTCGCTCACCCCCGAACGTGTGACGGTGCGACTGTGGAACTACCGGCGCAGTTCGGCTTACGGCAGCGGCCGGTTTGCGCTCGATGGCGAGAGCGGCACGACGCCGTGGGGCGTGGCGCAGGTGGTCCCCTCCTCCGACCGGCGCTCGGTCTTTGTCCATCTGCCGGGACTGCCCGCCGCGATGCAGATCGAGGTGCGGCACGATTTCCTCCGCGCTGACGGCGTGCCCGCCCGGGGCGAGGCCTTCTTTACGGTGCATCAGCCCGCGCCGGCGGACCTCGTCGCCGCCGGGTTTCCTGCCATAGACTTTAGCCGCCAGGCGGCGGCGATCGCGCAGATCAAGGAGCCGCCGCCCACGATCGACGCGGGCCGCACCGTGGCGGAGACGCTCGGTTGCATCGCCTGCCACAGCATCGACGGCACGACCGAGGGCAAAGTGGGCCCGACGTGGAAGGACCTTTATCTCGCGCAACGCACGTTTGCCGACGGCACCACGGACGTCGCGGATGAAGTCTACCTGCGCGAAAAAATCCTCGAGCCGATGAAGCGGCGCGTTTCGTCCGCCCCGGTCGAGATGCCCAGCTACCGCGGTGTGCTGAGCGAGGCGCAGCTCGAATCCGTCATCCTCTACATCAAGAGCCTGCGCCGCCCGCCGGGCCGAGCACCGTGAGCATGCGGCTGAAGAGCGCGTTCACCTTCGCCTGATTGTCCTTCACGAGGTCCTTGAACTTCGCGAAGTCGATTTCCGTGCCTTCGAGGCCGTTGGCGTAATTGTCGATGATCGCGAGGCTGTTGTAACGCAGCCCCACTTCGGAACACAGGTCCGCCTCGTGCGCCGCAGTCATGCCGATCACATCGCCCCACTCCTTCACAATGCGGATCTCGGCCTTGGTCTCGAACCGGGGGCCGCGCATCTGCACGTAGACCTTGCCCGGATGAATCGTGAACTCCGGCTGCAGCTTTTCCCGCAGCAGCGGGATGAGGTTGTTGGCGATGCCGGGCGCGCCGCCCTTCAGCTCCGTGTCGAAAAAGGTCTGCGGGCCCTGCTGCAAGCCGACATAGTCGGAGCAGGACACCAGCGTACCGGGCGGCAGGTCGCGTTTGAGCGAGCCGACTGAGTTGAGCGAAACGATGTCCACGTACCCGAGATCGGCCAGGGCGCGGATGTTGGCCCGGTAATTGATGCTGTGCGGCGGAAGCGGAAAGCCGTAGCCGTGGCGGTTGATGAGCACGTGATCGCCCTGCGCCTTGTAGGTGACCGTCCCATACGGCGTGTCGATCGTCCGCACCGCCCAGGAGGAAAAGAGCGCGGAGTTCACGATGCTGGTGCCACTGATGAAGGCGACTTTCATACTGGCACTAACGCCATGGCGACTATCGGTGACAAATCGAAAGCGCAGATTTGCCCCGCAACGTTAAAGGGTCGGGGTGGGCGCATGGCGTCGCCGCATCCCACGTGGTCAGCCCACCCACGACACGCGCTGGATGCGACGCGCGAGTTCGACGTCCTTGGCCGTGATCCGTTTGCCGAGGGAGTGGGTGGTGAGCCGGATGCGGACCGTGTCGTACCCGTTGCTCCAATCGGGGTGATGATCGAGGGCCTCGGCCTCGAAGGCCACGCGCGTCATGAAACCGAACGCCTCGCGAAAACTGCCAAAGGTGAACGCTTTCTCCAGCGCACCGTCCGCCACGGTCCATCCCGGCAGGTCGCGCAGGGCCGACGTGATCTCGTCGGGGGTGAGCACGGTTTTGTTCATGCCTTACCCTCCGCCCGCCCACGCCACACGTCAACTGTCCGGCCCGCCTTCCCCCTTGTCAAAACCCGCCACGGCTCCCTAACTGCCTCTGCCATGCCGCCCTCCGCCGCCCACCTTCCCACCCACGTCGCCGTGATCATGGACGGCAACGGACGCTGGGCCAAACAGCGCGGCCTGCCCCGGCTCGAAGGCCACCGCCGCGGCGTGGAGGCGGTGCGTGGCGTGATCGAAGGCGCCCGGGAGCTCGGTATCCGTTACCTCACGCTCTATGCGTTCTCCGCCGAGAACTGGAAACGGCCGCAGGACGAGGTCGGCGGCCTGATGGGCCTGTTGGAGTACTTTCTGCGCAAGGAAACCGCCACGCTCGTGCGCAATCGCGTGCGGCTGCGCACCATCGGCCGGACCCAGGACCTGCCCCAGGTCGTCCGCACCGAACTCGAGAAGGCGATCGCAGCGACCGCCCATTTCGATGAGCACACCCTGATTCTCGCGCTCAACTACGGCTCGCGCACCGAGGTGATCGACGCCGCCCGCGCCTACGCCGCCGCCGTCGCCTCCGGCAAGGAAAAGCTCAACGACGACTCCTGGTCGACCTTCAGCCGTTACCTGTACACCGCCGGCATCCCCGACCCCGACCTCGTCATCCGCACCTCGGGCGAAACCCGGATCAGCAATTTTCTTCTCCTGCAGGCGGCCTACGCCGAGTTCATCTTCACGCCAGTGCTCTGGCCTGACTTCACCAAGGCCGACCTCGCCGCCGCCCTCGCCGACTACGCGCGGCGCGAACGGCGTTTCGGCCTCACGGGCGACCAACTCAAGCCCGCCGCGACGTCCTGAGGTCCGCCGGGCGCCGTCCGTTTCCTTCCTGTGCGCAAACGCATCTTAAGCACGTTCCTGCTCTGGACCATCGTTCTGGTCTGCATCGGATTCTTCAAGGCCACCGGCGGTATCTGGCTCCTGACCCTGATCGCGGTGCTCACGCTGCGCGAGTTCTACGCCCTTGTGCGGCGGCTCGGGCTCGAGCCGTTTGACCGCGTGGGCATGCTCTTTGGCGGCCTCGTCACCCTCGCGCCCGCCTACTCCGAACCGTACGGTGTCGGCCCGACCGAACTGCTGGCCGTCGCCGTGATTGTCTTCGGCCTGCGCATCCTCGGGGAACGCCAGGCCCACGCCCGGGTGGAAGCCCTGGCCTGGACCCTGTTCGGCCTGATCTACGTGCCGTTCATGCTGCACTTCCTCGTGCGCATCATGCTCGTCGCCAGCCCGCATGTGCACACCGGGCTCGTGCTCTGCGTGTGGCTGATCGCCGTATCCAAATTCTGTGACGTCGGCGCCCTCCTCTCCGGCATGGCCTTCGGCCGGCACAAGATGGCACCGCTGATCAGTCCCAAGAAGACGTGGGAAGGCGCGGCTGGAGGCGTCATCGCCTCAGCCCTCATCGGCGCAGGCATCGCGTGGGGCTGGTCGTCCTACCTGCCGTCCGCCTTCACCCCGCTCGCCGCCGCCCTCGTGGCCCTGCCGATCGCTGCGCTCGCCATCGTGTCCGACCTGATTGAGTCGATCATCAAGCGCCGGGCCGATGCCAAGGATGCCGGTCAGACCATTCCCGGCATTGGCGGCGTCTTTGACCTTTCCGACAGCCTCATCCTGACCGCGCCGGTCGGCTACATCGCCTTCATGCTACTGCGATGAACGCCTCCGTGCCGCCCCGATCCCCGTCCGGCCGGAAACGCGTCGTTCTGCTCGGCGCCACCGGCTCCATTGGCGAGAACACCCTGCGCGTGATCGCGGCCCATCCGGACCGGCTCGAGCTCGTCGGCATCGCCGCGCGGGCCAGCCGCACTCGGCTCGCGGAGATCGTCGCGCAGTTTCCCACCGTGCGCCACGTCGGTCTCTTCGAGCCGACCGCCCACGCCTCGGCACGGGCCAGCGGCGTGTTCCCGGCCAACGTGCAGCTGCATGCCGGCCTCGAGGGCCTGGTGACCCTCGCCCGCCTGCCCGAGGCGGATGTCGTGCTGGTCGCCGTCGTCGGCACGACCGGCCTCGAACCCGCCCTCGCCGCCCTCGCCGCGGGCAAGGATCTCGCGCTCGCCAGCAAGGAAATCCTCGTGCTCGCAGGCAAGTTCGTCATGGCCGCAGCCCGCGCCAGCGGTGCCCGCCTCCTGCCGGTCGACAGCGAACACAGCGCGGTTTTCCAATGCCTCGACGGCACGGGCGGCCGGCACGTTGCCCGGGTCATCCTGACCGCCTCGGGCGGCGCCTTCCGCGACTGGCCGTCCGACAAGCTCGCCGGCGTCACGCCCGCCGACGCCCTCAAGCATCCCAACTGGTCGATGGGCCCGAAGATCACGGTTGATTCGGCCACCCTCGCGAACAAGGGCCTCGAGCTGATCGAGGCGCAGTGGCTCTTCGGCCTCCGCCCGGAGCAATGCGCCGCCGTGGTGCACCCCCAGAGCATCGTCCACTGCCTCGTGGAGTTCACCGATGGCACGATGCTCGCGCAACTGTCGCCGCCGTCGATGACCTTCCCGATCCAGCACGCGTTGCTCCATCCGGACCGTCCGCCAGGGGTCGACGCCCCGCTGGATCTCAACCGGCTGCTCTCGCTCGAGTTCAAGCCGGTCGATACCGCGCGCTTTCCCATGCTGCGCCTTGCGCGCGAGACCATGGTCGCCGGCGGAACCGCCCCCGCGATCTACAATGCCGCCAACGAGGTCGCGGTCGCAGCCTTCCTGGCCCATCGCCTGCCGTTCCTCGGCATTCCCGAGGTGGTCGAGGCGACGTTGCAGCAGCTGGCCTCGTCCGAGCCGCCGGACCTGGCCGCCGTGCTGGCCGCAGATGGCGAGGCACGGCGGATTGCCGCCGACCTGATCGCCCGCCGGACCTGACATCCATTGGCGTTTGGATGCATCGCGAAGTTCCGATTGTAGGTTGAACCCCGTCAAATCGGCGTAGTCTTAACCCAAGGCCACACCCTCTTCTTTTCATGGATTTGCTCTCCCTCCTGTTCTCCAACCTCTGGGCCGTCTTCCTGATCGTCCTCTTCTTCGGCGGCTCGATATTTGTGCACGAGCTCGGGCACTTCCTCGCCGCGCGAAAGCGTGGCCTGCACGTCGAGCGGTTCTCGATCGGCTTCGGTCCGAAGATCTTTGCCTGGCGTGGCAAGGACGGCGTCGAGTACCGCCTTTCCTGGCTGCCCCTCGGCGGCTACGTGGCCCTGCCGCAACTCGCCGACATGCGCGGCATCGAGGGCGAGAGCTCCGTGGACGTGGCGAAGATGGGCCCCGTCAGCTACTCGACCCGCATGATCGTTTTCGCCGCGGGGGCGTTCTTCAACATCCTTTTCGCCCTCGGCCTGGCCACCATCGTCTGGTTCGTCGGCCAGCCCATGAGCAGCGACATGGCCACCACCCGGATCGGTTATGTCGTTCCCACCGTAGAGCTGGCCGACGGTTCCAAGGTCACCAGCCCCGCCGTCGAGGCCGGTCTGCGCATCGGCGACACGGTCAAGGCCATCGACGGACGCGAACTAGGCGACTGGCAGGACCTGATGCAGACGCTGGTGACGAGCGCCGGCCGCACCGAGGACGGCCGCCGGACCACCACCTTCACGATCGAGCGCGACGGCGTCCGGCAGGACGTGGTGCTCTACCCTCGTCTCGGCGGCGATGAGCAGATCCGGCGCGTGGGCATCGCCCCCGCCTACGAACTCGTGGTCCACGCCGTTCAACCCGACTCCCTCGCGGCCAAAGCCGGCCTGCAGCCCCAGGATCGCCTCGTGGCCCTCGACGGCCAGACCGTGCTCAACATCCAGCCCTACCTCGATCACCTCACCAGCCGCGCCGACCAGCCGGTTGTGCTGACCGTGAAGCGTGGCGAGGCCACGCTGGACCTGACGGTTCCGGCCCGGACCGGCGCCGCCGAGCCCGCGGAGCTCGGTCTCGCCCTCGCCACCGACTCCCAGCTGGTCTATCCGAACCCGTTCAAGCAGTTCGCCGGCCACGTCAGCATGACCATCCGCACGCTGAGCAGCCTGATCAACCCGCAGTCTGACATCGGGATTTCCAAGCTCAGCGGTCCCGTCGGCATCATCCGCGTCTTCCACCTCGCAGCGCAGGCCGACATCCGGCTCGTGCTCTGGTTCACCATCTTGGTGAACATCAATCTCGCCATCTTCAACCTGCTGCCCATCCCGGTGCTCGACGGCGGACACATGATGTTCGCCACGATCGGCAAACTGCGCGGACGGGCGCTGCCGACCAACTTCATTCTGACCACCCAGAGCGTGTTCATGGTCCTGCTCTTCTCAATGATCCTCTATGTCACGGTCTTCGACGTGCGCCGCATCGTGCGCGACGTTGCGCCGGCACGGACGGAGCAGCCCGCGGAGGCAACCGAGCCGGCCCGCTGAGCCCCCGACGGTCGCTCTCGTTCTCGTTCTCGTAATCGTTCTCGTTCTCGAATTCGACCAACCGGAGCAGGAGAACGATTACGATTACGAGAACGATTGAGGAGAAAGAAGCCGCAGCCACCCTCCCCCTCATGTCCTACTGCACCTCCCGTTTCCACACCGTGCGCCGGCCCACCCTCGAGGTGAAGGTCGGCGCCGTCGGCGTCGGCGGCGCGAATCCGCTTCGTATCCAGTCCATGACGACCAGCGACACGCAGGACGTGGACGCCACGGTGCGCCAGGCGATCGCTCTTGCCGAGGTCGGCTGCGAAATCGTGCGCATTACCGCGCCGAACGTGCAGGCGGCCCGCTGCCTGAAGGACATCCGTGCGCGTTTCAGCGCCGCGGGCTTCAGCCATGTGCCACTCGTCGCCGACATTCACTTCCTGCCCCAGGCCGCCATGGAGGCGGTCGAGCACGTGGAGAAGGTGCGGGTCAATCCGGGCAACTACGCCGACAAGAAGAAATTCGCCGTGCGGGAATACAGCGATGCTGACTACGAGCGCGAGCTGCAGCGTTTGCACGACGCATTCTCGCCGCTGGTCAAACGCGCGCGCGAACTGGGTCGTGCCCTGCGCATCGGCACCAACCACGGCTCGTTGAGCGACCGGATCATGAACCGTTACGGCGACACGCCGCTCGGCATGGTGGAGAGCGCGCTCGAGTTCCTGCGTATCGGCCAGAGCCACGGCTTCGACCAGATGATCCTGTCGATGAAGGCGTCGAACCCGAAGGTGATGATCCAAGCCTACCGCCTGCTTGTCGCCCGAATGAACGAGGAGCAGATGCACTACCCGCTGCATCTGGGTGTGACCGAGGCCGGCGACGGCGAAGATGGCCGGATCAAGAGCGCGATCGGGATCGGCAGCCTGCTGCTCGACGGACTTGGCGACACCATCCGCGTGTCGCTGACCGAAGACAGCGTGTACGAGATTCCGGTGGCTCGCGCCCTCGCGCAAAAAGCGATGGCCCTGTGGTCGGCCGATGCCGCCCGCACGCCCGTCCCGCCGGATGCGATTGATCCTTACCGCTACACCAAGCGAGAGACCCCGGTCGTGTCGCTGGCCCCCGCGTGCGCTGTCGGTCCCGACCTGCCGCCGCGGGTCATGGTGCGTGCAGCTTCGGTCGCCGATCTGGCCGCCTCCGCCCAGGCGCTCGGCTCACCCCGCCTCGTCGACACCCCCGCCGAAGGATTAATCGTTCCGGTCGCGTCGGCGGCCGATTTTGCCGCCCTGCACACCGTTCCCGCCCTGCCGGTTCGCTTCCTTGTGCTGGAGCTTGTCGCAACCCTGTCGCCCGACGTCGTCGCGGCTGGCCTCGCAGGAACAAAGGCTCCCCTGGTTCTGCTCCATGCGTTTGGTCAGGCAGATGGGAGCCGTCTGGAGCGCCTCGCCGATCTCGCGCGCCAGGGCGGGCACACCCTGGCCGTTGCCACCACGGCCGGTGCGATTCCCGCCCTCGGGCCCGTGCTCGCTGCGCGGGCGGATGTGCCGCTGCTCATCACGCTTGCGGAGGCGGCCCTCACCGCGCCCGCCCACACCGTCGGCGCCTATCGCGCCTTGGCCGATGCACTCCGCGTCGCTGGCCTGCGCGCGCCGCTCTGGATTCGCAGCACTGCCGGCACCGCAATCCAGCGGGAGAACACCTTCCTTTCCAAACTGCTCGAAGCCTCGATCCTCGCCGGATCGCTGCTCTGCGACGGGCTGGGCGACGCGCTCAGCATCGAAACCGAGGCCGACGTCCAACGCGCCACCACCCTCGCCTACAACGTCCTGCAAGGCGCCGGCGCGCGCATCTCTAAAACCGAGTTCGTCGCCTGCCCTTCCTGCGGCCGGACCTTGTTCGATCTCCAGACCACGACCCAGCGCATCCGGGAGAAAACCGGGCACCTCAAGGGCGTGAAGATCGCCATCATGGGCTGCATCGTGAACGGTCCCGGCGAAATGGCTGACGCCGATTTTGGGTATGTCGGCGGGGCTCCGGGCAAGATCAACCTCTACGTCGGCAAGACCTGCGTGCAGTACAACCTGCCCCAGGCGGAGGCCGACGACCGCCTGATCGCCCTGATCAAGGAGCACGGCCGCTGGGTCGAACCCCGGCCCGTCACCGTGGCGTAATGCCCGCCACACTACCGTAACCGCAGCGTAACACGCCCGGTCTCCCTCGTAAAAACCCGCCGGCGTAGTGACCTTCCTGTTACAAACCGCTGGCGGCCCTCCGGACCCGGTTTTTCGCGTTTTCTGGCAACCAAAAAACGTCAAAAGTTATGCCCAGATCCGGTGTGAATATCTTGTTGGAAAGTTCGCCTTGAAACCCCATTTTCGATCCACGTTACTGCCGCCTTCGTTCGTCTCCCGGTCCTCCGATCGGCTGTTCCTTCACACCCCTCCCGGAACCTGATTCTGCCGCCCCAGCCGAGGCCTTCTATAACTCTTCGGCCATCACCCACTTGCGCATCCCGATGCATCCCCGCTTCCCCGTGATGGTCGTCTCCCTCTTTTCTCCGCTCCTGGCGTGCCCGTTTGGCGTTCCGCGATAGGGTAGAAATCACAGCCTGTCCGCCGCCGTGTGAATAAACCCGCACCACCGCCACCTCCGTCCATGCCGACTCTCGTCTCCTCGTCCCAGCTTTGGGAAACCGTCAAACGCGACTTCAAGGGTCTGTTCCCCGAGGATGTTTACCAACTGTGGTTCGAACCGATTGTCTGCCTCGATGCCACCGACGACAGCCTCACGCTCGGCGTGCCCAACGACTTTGCGGCGATCTGGATCAACGACAATTATCTCGATCTGATCGTGCAGCGCCTCCGGCTCACCGCCGGCCGGGCCGTGACGGTGAAGCTGAAGAAGGCCGCCGAGGGCGATGCGTCGTCCGTGGCCGAGCCGGCGCCCGCTCCGGCGCCCCGCGCCCCCCGCACCGCCGCTCACCGCCGGCACGGTTCCGAGGATCGCGGCATCCACACCGGTACGCTGAATCCGCGCAACACCTTCGAGACCTTCGTGGTGGGCAACAACAACCAGATGGCCCAGGCCGCCGCCCGGGCCGTGGCCCAGTCGCCCGCGCAGGCCTACAATCCGCTGTTCATTTACGGTGACACCGGGCTCGGCAAGACGCACCTGATGCACGCCATCGGGCACACGATCCTCAAGAACAACCCCGACGCCAAGATCGCCTACCTCTCGACGGAAAAATTCACCAACGAGTTCATCCAGGCCCTGCAAGAGAACGCGTTGGTCAAGTTCCGCCAGCGTTACCGCAACGTGGACGTGCTGCTGCTCGATGACGTGCAGTTCCTCGGGGGCAAGGAACGGATCCAGGAGGAGTTCTTCCACACCTTCAACGACCTGTTCGAGTCGGGCAAACAGATCGTGCTCTCGAGCGACCGCCGCGCCTCCGAGATTGCCAAGCTCGAGGCCCGCCTCGTTTCGCGCTTCGAATGGGGACTGCCGGCCGACGTGCAGCCGCCTGACTACGAAACGCGGGTCGCGATCCTCCGCACCAAGGCCGCCTCGCTGAAGCTCGAGGTCCCGGCCCCCGTGATCAATTTCATCGCGCAGAACATCGCGAAGAACATTCGCCGCCTCGAAGGCGCCCTGATCAAGGTCGCCAGCTACTCGGCCCTCACCGGCAAGCCGCTCGACATCCCGACCACGGAGATGCTGCTCCAGGACGTGCTCATGGAGCAGGCGCAGCAAATCCTGACGATCGAAACGATCCAGAAGCGGGTGGCCGACCATTTCCAGCTCCGCCACAGCGACATGACGAGCAAGCGGCGGCCCAACAACATCGCCATCCCCCGCCAGATCGCGATGTACCTGGCCCGGACGCTGACCAAGCATTCGCTCCAGGAGATCGGCGACGCCTTCGGCGGACGCGATCACGGCACCGTTATCCATGCCTGCAAGGCCGTGGACAACATGATGGACCAGGACCCCACGACGCGCGGCAGCGTCGAGTTCCTCAAGGCCCAGCTCAGCCGCTAAGGTTTCGTCCGGCGGACGAACTCCTGAACCGGTCGGGCAACCGCTGTCCCCGGCCGTTCCGAACGCTCACCCGGACGTTGGGTATCGACGGATCGCACGTCGTGCCCAAGCGCGACGCGCGCCTTGCCAAGCGCCCCCCGGCGCGCGAAGCTCCGGGTTTCATCCGTCTCTTTTCCATGGCCCTCACTCCCGAACAAACGAACGCTGTTTCCTCCTGGGTCGCCGCCGGCGACACCCTCTCGACCATCCAGAAGAAACTCCGCGACGAGTTTAAGGTTTCACTGACCTACATGGATGTGCGGTTCCTCGTCGACGACCTGAACCTCGCACTGAAAGACGCTGCGCCCAAGGTCGACGCGAGCGATGTCACCAAGGCCGCTGCCGCCCCGGCCAAGCCCGCCACGCCCCCGTCCCCGACCCCGGCCGACGAGGCCGGCCTGCCGCCGGAGGAAGACCTCGCCGAGGCCGAGGAACCCTTCCCCCCGGCCGGCGCCGGCTCGGTGAGCGTCACGGTCGACAAGGTCACGCTGATTCCGGGCGCCATCGCCAGCGGCGAAGTGACCTTCAGCGACGGGGTGACCGGCAAATGGATCGTGGACCAGTATGGGCGTCCCGGATTCACCGAGGTGAGCAAGCCGGGCTACCGCCCGACGCCACAGGACGGGCAGGCCTTCATGCAGGAACTCAGCGCTGCCTTGCAGCGTCGGGGTTTCTGACCAGGCACCGAGCTACTCGGTCAGGCCAAAGGCGCGGAGCGGAAAGCCTCGCGCCTTCAGCGCCGCCGCGACCGCCTTCAGATCGAGCTGGGCCCCGGGCTTCACCCCGTGGCGTTGGTACCAGCCTTGATTCATCTCGACCGCAAACTGCAGATCGGAGCGGACGGACGGTACCGCCGTCTCGTCGAACGGATGCATCGCGTAGATCTCGCGCAGCACTCCGTCCGCCGTGAAGTACCCGATGTCGAGTGGCGTGGGCGTGTTGCGCATCCAGAAGCTGAGTTGCTGCGGACGGCCGTAGACGAAGATCATGCCATGATCGGGCTGGAGGTCCCGGCGTCCCATCAGTCCTCGTTGCATCTCGGCCCCGGTAACGGCGAACTGCAGCTGCACGATCTGATCGCCGAGCTTCACCGGGAAGGTGTCCGCGACGGTCTTCAGCGCCGCCGGAGCCGGCGTGGTCTCGCTGCGGGCGCAGCCCGTCAACATCACGAGGAGGGCCAGCACCCACCACCGGCCGGGCCGGATCGAAACCGGATTTGCGTTTTTCACCGGCAGCGTGGGTAATCCTGCCCCTCGTCCGATTCAATCCTCTTCCCGTGGCCCGCTCCGCCCTTTTGCTCTACGCCGACACGCAACGCAGCGCCGACATGCGCTATTTCTGCGGTTTCGAGGTGCATGACCCGTTCATCGCCCTCCGCATCGGAGACCGCAGCCTTGGCGTCTTCAACGCCCTGGAGTACGGACGCGCCCGCAAGGAAGCGGCGCTCGACGAGGTGCTGCCGCTCGAACCGCTCCAGGCCGCGGTGCGCAAACGGTATCCTGACCGACGGCCCACACCGGCCGATGTCATCCTCGAACTCGCGCGCGAACGCGACCTCCACGCGGTCACCGTCCCGGAGGAATTTCCCGCCGGCCTCTACGAGGCCCTGCGCGCCGCCGGCCTCAAGGTCGCGGTGTCCGACGGTCCGGTCTTTCCGGAACGCGAGCGCAAGTCCGCCCGCGAAGCCGCCGCCATCAAGGCGGGCAACGCATGCGCCGCCGCCGGTCTCGCCGCCGCGGAACGTCTGCTGCGGGCCAGTCGGCCGCGCGCCGGACGTCTCGTTCTCGGCGGCCAACCGCTCACCAGCGAACGCGTGCGCTTCGCGATCGAGGTTGCGTGCCTCGAGGCGGGTGGCATCGCCGCCGACACGATCGTCGCTGGCGGCGACCAGGCCTGTGACCCGCACATGCGCGGCACCGGTCCGCTTCGCGCCGGCGAGCTGATCATCGTCGACATCTTCCCGCGCATGACCGGCACCGGTTATCACGGCGACATGACGCGCACCTTCCTGCGGGGACGTGCCAGCGACGCCCAGCGAGCCCTCGTCGCCGCCGTGCGCGCCGCCCAGCTGGCCGCGCTGAAAGCGATCAAAGCCGGCGTGGCGGGGAAAACCGTGCACCAGCAGTGCCTCGACGTATTCGCGCAGCGCGGGTACGAGACGAAGCACACCCCGAAGGGGTCCGTGGGTTTCTTTCACGGCACCGGTCACGGGCTGGGTCTGGCCATTCACGAGGCGCCTCGCGTCAGTGTCGCGGAGAACCTCCTGCCTGCCGGCGCGGTCGTCACGGTCGAGCCCGGGCTCTACTACCCAGGATTGGGCGGCTGCCGCATCGAGGACGTCGTGCAAGTCACGGCGCGTCGGCCACGACGGTTGTCCGACTTTCATTACGACTGGGAACTGACCTGACGGGGGTCAGTCCGCGCCGGGCAGTCTGGCGCCAAGCCGCGCTTAATTATGCGCGGCGGGACCAATCCGCGCCGTGAGTCGCTTCACTTAAGTCGCTACTTTTGAGGACTTAATAGAATCGATCACCGGGGATCTATGTTAACAATTTAACACTCTAGGTCCTTCCCTTGCGCAGCAGGAAGCGCGATCACCAACACACCCCTGAGTTCCGGCAGCCCCTATCGGCCGAACTCATCCACCTGTCAGTTAACCCAATACCATGAAGACATCCGTTCGTCCCGATTGGGCGGCGCGTTCCCTCGTGCCCGCCATTGTCGCACGCTTATCTCAAGCGGCATCCCGCCTCGGCCTCGTTGCCGCCATCACCCTGCTGGTCTGCCTCCTCCCGTCAGCCCACGCGCAATCCAGCACCGGGAGCATTCGCGGCCGCGTCGACAGTGCCGTAACGTCGTCCAGCCTCAATAATGTCCGCGTCAGCATCGTCGGATCTACGCTCACGACCCTCACCGACGAAGGTGGCTTCTACCAACTGAGCGGCGTGCCTGCCGGAATCGCCCAAGTTCGCTTTGTGTTCACCGGACTCGAAGAACAGATTGTCAGCGTCACGGTGCCCGCCGGCGGCGCCGCTGAACAGGACGTACAGCTCAAACCCCGCGCATCGGGTCCCGGGGGTGAAGGCGGAGAGGTGGTCAGCCTCAATGCCTTTGTCGTCGATTCGTCCCGCGAAACCAATGCCTCGGCCATCGCGGTCAACGAGCAGCGCATCGCCGGCAACATCAAGAGCGTGGTTTCCGCCGACGAGTTCGGGACCATCGTGGATCGCAATCCCGGCGAACTGCTGCAGTACCTGCCCGGCATCGACGTCGAATACTTCGCCAACAACATCACCGGCGTCAGCGTCCGCGGGCTAGGCTCCAACAACACCGAAATCAACTTCGACGGCATGCCCACGGCCTCGATGAATGCCGAAGGCGTCGGCCGCGGCCTGGAGGTTCAGTACGCCAGCGTCGCCGACATCGCCCGCGTGGAGATCCGCAAACTCCCCTTGCCGGAGGACAGTTCCAATGCCCTCGGCGGCGCGATCAACATGGTGCGGCGCTCCGCCTTCGAGTACGCCAAACGGCGCATCAGCTACCGGGCCTTGTTCCAATCCGACGGTGAGCGCTTCACGTTCGATCCGATGGATGGACCCAAGGATCGCGAGGTGACTCGCTGGCGTCCGAATTGGGAGGTCAGCTGGACCGAACCGCTCAGCCGCAACCTGGGCTTCTCGTTCGTGGTCGGACAAAACGACACGGTGGTGAACACTCACTGGTCCCTGCCGCGCTGGAATCTGGGCAGCGCCGCCAACAACGAACTTGCCGAAGCCGCCATCGCCGCCGGAGCGCCGCTCCCGACGATCCCGAGCATCTACAATCCGGCCATTCAGAATCCGCTGAACCACAACGCGCCTCTCCAGCAAGGCAAAGACTACGCCTCCCTGCGCGTCGACTGGCGCCCGATTCCCGAGCTGACCCTCGGCTGGTCGCTCAGCGGCACCCGGGGCTGGAAGGAAGTCGCCGACGACATCCGTTACGAATGGAACGCCGCCGCCACGGGCAGCGGCAACGTGTCCCGCTACAATGACCCCACCACCTCACTCGGCCGGGTTGGCGGCGGACGTATCTGGCACAACAGCCCGCTCTGGCGCGATATCGACAACCCCACCGTCTCCACCGTCTTCACCAGCAAGTGGCAGAAGGATGGATGGACCGCCACCGCCAACGTCGGCTGGTCGGAGTCCCAGTACAGCTACCAGGACATGGAGAACGGGTTCTTCAACAGCACGACCGTGAGCGGTGTCACCGGCCTCAACAACATCAACGAAACCGGCGTTGGGGTGAACACCGCCAATCCCATCTCGCTCACCTTGGATTTTCGCGATGTCGACTACTACGGCCCCAAGACCATCCAGGCGTGGACCACCGCGACCGGCGCAGCCAGCACCAACATCGCGGATTACTCAGTGCCCGTGGACTGGTGGAGCAACGACGTGATCCGCATCGGCGGTGCCCGGTCGCGTCCGGGCGATTCGAAGGAGATCGTCACCTCCTTCAAGGGGTACTTGAAGAAGGATTTCCGCCTGCGGCATCCGCTCTCGCTGCAGCTCGGTCTCGACTGGAGCGAACGCTACCGCAATCGCCGTTATGATTCGCTCGCGTGGCAGTTTGTCGGCGCTGACGGCGTGCCCAACACCGCCGACGACACCGCCCGCCTCATCGCCGCGGAATCCCTGCCGGCCCGCCCCGACTCCGAGTACGGCTATCCGGCAATCGAACGCATCAGCATGTCGAAGCTGTACGATCTGTACGTGGCGAACCCGTCCTGGTTCCGCTTCGACGAGGAGCGCAGCGCCCGCCTCACCCTCACGCAGAATGCCGCCTACGACCTGACAGAAAACGTCACCGCGCCGTACCTGCAATTCGACACGCAGCGCTTCAATGGCCGCCTGCGTCTCACCGGCGGCGTGCGGTACGAAAAGAGCGAGGCCACCGCACGCGGTCTGCTCACCGACAACTCGGCCGCCTACATGCGCTATGCGGACGGCACGCCGGTGTTCTCCGGCGACCGCGACGCCAATGGCGCGCTCACCGTCACCAACCTCGGCACGTCGACCGCGGTCAACTACCAGCTCTCCAGCCCCGGCGTGGTCGCCGCCACCCGCTCCGGCTCGCCTGTCTTTACCCGCGAGATCCAGCTCGCCGGCAACGCCCTGCGCGCCGCCGGCCGTACCACCGATACGAACACCAACCTCGGCCGCGGCACCCTCGCCCACACCAACGCCGTGTACAAGGCAAAGGGCGCCCGCGGTTCCGGCGAGAACGATAACTTCTTCCCGAGCCTTCACGCCACGTACAACTTCTCTGACAACCTCGTCCTCCAGGTCGGCTACGCCAAGACCCAGGCCAAGTTGAACTTCCAGGAGGTGATCATTCCCGGCAGCACCATCACCGACGAGCTCATCACCAGCGGGATTGGCGAAGGCGCACTGGGCCGGGTGACGGTGAACAACCCGAACCTCACCCCGTGGACCGGCGACAACTACGACATTCGCCTCACCTACTACACCAACTCCGGCGGTCTGATTGCCCTCGGTGCCTTCACGAAGCAGATCAAGAACTTCCAGGTCCAGCTCGACACCGAGCCCATGACCGCCGAGGACGTCGCCCAATACGCAGCTTTGCTCCCGGACGCCAATCTCGGCCCGGATCAGATCGGCTACACCCTGCGCACGCAGTTCAACGAGGGCGAAGCCCAACTCGACGGCGTCGAGCTTGAGGCGCGTCAGAATCTCGGCGTCATCCTTCCGGAATGGGGCCGCGGCTTCCAGATCTCGGGTAACCTGACCTACGCGAACCGCAAGGGTCCCCGAAGCAACGAACTGGGCGCCGACCGCGCCTGGTCCGGGACCGCCAACCTCATGTACAACCGGGGGCGGTTCATGGGCCGCATCGGCTACCGGATGAACGGCCTGCAGATCGAGAACCCCACCATCACCAGCAACGGCAAGACCGGACAGCAGGTTCGCGATGTCCAGCACCTCGTGAATCTGAACCTTGAATACAAGGTCAACCGGTGGGCGCGCCTCTTCGTCAGCGGCAGCAACCTCTTCAACGGGCTGCGCATCACCGAACAGCGTTACGACGAACGGCCCGACTACGCCAGCCTCGCCACGTCGAACTCGCTGGGCCGCACGCTCACCGCCGGCATCACCGGCGAATTCTGAACCGGAGGCCGGCCGGACGCCATCACCCTCCCCATGGCGCCCGGCCGGCTTGCTCCTTTTCCGAAGTATCTCCACTGTTTCCCCATCCCCGCACCCCGCACGCCGCCCCTGCGTGACCGGTCCGCCTGATCGATGCCCCTGCCCTCTCGACTCCTCCTGCTCGCGTTCCTGCTTCCGACCGCCTCTGCCGTGGCCAAGGTGGACTTCAATCGCGACGTCCTCCCGATCCTTTCCAAGACCTGCTTCAGTTGCCACGGACCCGACGAACGCACCCGCGAGGCGAAGCTGCGGCTCGATGTCCGTGAAGACGCCCTCTTCGCTCGCGACGGCATCGCGGCGATCGTCCCGGGCGACGCCGCGGAAAGCGAACTCTACCTGCGCATCACCGCGCAACACGTGGCCGACCGCATGCCCCCGGAGGAAAGCGGGCATTCGCTCACCGACACTCAGATCGCCACCCTCCGCGCCTGGATCGACGAAGGGGCCGAGTACACCGAACACTGGGCCTTCGTCCCGCCCGTACGCGCGCCGCTCCCCGAGGTCCGAGACGCCACTTGGCCCCGTGACCCCATCGACCGCTTCATCCTTGCCCGGCTCGAACATTCCGGCCTCACCCCGGCCGCACCGGCCTCGAAAGAAACCCTCATCCGCCGCGCCTACCTCGACCTTCTCGGCCTCCCGCCCACCCCGGCCGAGCTGGACGCCTTCATCAACGACTCGTCCCCTGACGCTTACGAGCGCCTGCTCGACCGGCTCCTCGCCTCGCCCCATTACGGCGAACGCTGGGGGCGGCACTGGCTCGACGTGGCCCGCTATGCGGACTCCGGCGGGTTCGAAACCGACATCTTCTTCGGCCACGCGTGGCGCTATCGCGATTACGTCATTCGTTCGTTCAACGCCGACAAACCCTTCGACCGCTTCATCAAGGAGCAGATCGGGGGCGACGAGCTGTTCCCGGGCGACCCCGAGGCGCTCGTCGCGACCGGACTCTACACCACCGGTCCCGTTCTTCAGGAAGCGGGTATGGTGACTGGAAAGCTCGAGTATGACCAGAACACGGACTTCGCCGATACGACTGGCTCAGCCTTTCTCGGCATGACCTTCGCCTGCGCCCGCTGCCACGACCATAAGTACGACCCGATCTCACAAAAAGAGTACTTCGGCCTGCAGGCCATCTTCGCCGCCAGCGATCAATTCGATCTCGCTGCCGATGGCTCGCGTATTCGCGATCGCGCAGCACTCAAGACCACCTTGCGCGAATTCGAGGCGGAACAGGCGCGCCTGCGCGCCTTGCGCGAAACCGATCCCGACAAACACGCCGACTACGTGCGCATCATCGGCGAGAATTTCCTCGCCGCCGACCGCCAGTTCGGAGCCCGCGTCACCGCCAGCCGGCGCTACACGGCCATCAAGGCCGCCGTCGAACGCTACCACCGCGTCGTGACGGAGGGCATTGCCACCGAACCCAGCCTTGCCGCCCGCCTGACCGAAGAGGAAGAGGGCGACGATCCCAATACCATCGCCTTCAAAGCCGAACTCGCCGGCCTGCTCGTCGCTCCCCTGCCGGATCCGGTCGAACAGCAGCTGCTCGAACTCGGTATCGTTGCCATCCAGCATCCGCTTCGAGGCGACCCCAGCCGGCGGAACTTCCGCGAGCTCCAGGACCCCCCGGCCAAGCGGGCCTTTCTCGTCGACTACGGCCGCAAGCAGCTCGAGATCCAGCCGCCCGAGGGCTACATCGCCGACCTGAACGCCCTCCGCCTCGAAGTCGGCTCCCGCTACCTCGAGCGCGACGACCTTATCCCCCAGCGCGTCCTCGCCCATCGCGACACCCCGTTCGAAACCCGCCTGCTCAATCGCGGCGAACTCGAACAGCCCGGCGAAATCGTCGAACCGCACCTGCCGGCCCGACTCGCCCCGGGGCATCGCTTACCGACCGACGATCCCCGTCGGCGCCGCGCCGCGCTCGCGGAGTGGATCGCCTCGGATACCAACCTGCTCACCGGTCGCGTGATCGTGAACCGCGTCTGGCAGTGGCATTTCGGCACCCCGCTTCACGCAACCCCCAATGACTTTGGTGTCGCCGGAGGAAGCCCAAGCCATCCGGAGCTGCTGGACTGGCTGGCGCTCGATTTCATGGAGAACGGCTGGACCTTCAAACGGCTCCACCGGCGGATCATGCTCTCAAGCACCTACCGAATGGGCTCCGCCGTTTCGCCTGAGGTGCTCGCGCGGGATCCTGACAACCGCCTCCTCTCGCGTTACCAGCCGCGTCGGCTCGAAGCCGAAGTCATCTGGGACCTGCTTCGCGCCGTGCCTGGCGTTCTGAACAAGACCATGTTCGGCTTGCCCTTTGCACCGGAGCTGACGGCGACCGAGCAGATCGGCAATTACCGGAAATGGCCGGTCAGCACGCCCGAGGAAAGCGATCGCCGCGCCGTCTACCTGCTCACCCGGCGTTCCTTCCGCTTCCCGATGCTCGCGGCCTTCGACCTGCCCGAGAACATCGTGAGCTGCGGACGCCGCGACTCCACCACCGTACCCACGCAGGCACTCACCCTGCTCAACAACGGCACGATCGCCACCCTCGCCGACGCCTTCGCCGGACGTCTGCTGGCCGATACGGGCGGCGCCGCGGCGCGGATCCCGGAACTCGCCTGGCGGCTCGCCTACTCGCGCGCCATCCGCGACGACGAACGCGCCCAAGTGTCCGCCTTCCTCGACACGCGCCGTACGGAGCACGGTGGCGACCTCCGCCGCGCGGTGCAGGAGCTTTGCATCGCGATCTTCAACAGCAACGAGTTCATCTTCATCCCGTAGCCCGCGTCCGCCATGAACCCTCCCGCCAACCCCGCCCCTTCCGATCCCTCCCGCCGTCACTGGATCACTCAGGTCGCCTCCGGCATGGGCGCATGGGCACTCCTCTCCCTTCTGGAGCGCGACGCCCGCGCCGACCTCGCCGCGGCGATCTCGCCCGGCGTCATCGACAATCCGCTCGCGCCCAAACCGCCCCACTTCGCCGCCAAGGCGAAATCGGTCATCTTCCTGATGATGGCCGGCGGCCCGAGCCAGATGGAGACCTTCGACCCCAAGCCGCTGCTCAACAAGCTCGCCGGGCAGCGCATGCCGGACAGCTTCGGCACCATCCCCGCCCAGTTCACCGACGTATCCAAGGAACTGTTACTCGCATGCAACCTGGAGTTCAAGGCCTGCGGTCAGTCCGGCATTCCGATCTCGGAGGCCTTTCCCCACCTGCAGAAGCACGCCGATAAGCTCGCGGTCATCCGCAGTTGCTACCACGACGCGTTCAACCACTCGCCCGCCCAGTACGTTCTGACCACCGGGCAGTCCCGCATGGGTTTCCCCAGCGTCGGCGCCTGGGTGACTTACGGTCTCGGTTCGGAGTCCGCCAATCTCCCCGCCATGGTCGTCATGACCGAACCAGATGGCCAGCTGAAGGGCGGCACGCCCTGCTGGGGCAACGGTTTCCTGCCTGCCCTCTACCAAGGCTCGCCCGTTCAGGCCACCGGCACGCCCATCCGCTACGTCGAACGCTCCCAAAATCTGAGCGAGCACAGTCAGCGCAAGATCCTCGATCTCTCGCAATGGCTCAACCGGCGTCACTCGGAACAGGTCTCGGCCGCGAGCCAGGAACTCGACTCGCGGATTGCATCCTACGAACTCGCCTTCCGCATGCAAAGCGCCGCGCCCGAGGCCGTCGACGTCAACAAGGAGTCTGCCGCCACCCGCGCTTTGTATGGCCTCGACGAAGAAGTCACGCGTGACTTCGGCACCCGCTGTCTCATCGCGCGACGCCTCGTTGAACGCGGCGTACGTTTTGTTCAGGTGGTCTCCGGCAGCGGCGACACCAAGGACTGGGATCACCACGACGACGTTTACCTCGGCACCCTTCGCCAGGCGAAGAAGACCGACCAACCCGTCGCGGCCCTCCTGCAGGATCTCGAGGCCCGCGGCCTGCTCGAACAGACCCTCGTGGTCTGGTCGGGCGAGTTTGGCCGCACCCCGACCTCTCAGGGCGGCAAGGGCCGGGATCACAATCCCAACGGCTACACCATGTGGATGGCCGGCGGAGGCATCAAGGGCGGCAAGATCATCGGCGCAACCGATGACATCGGTCTGCGTGCCGTCGAAGACCGCGTCCATATTCATGACAGCCATGCGACCATCCTCTCGCTGCTTGGCCTCGACCACCGTCGGCTGACCTACCTGTTCCAAGGCCGGCAGTTCCGGTTGACGGATGTGCACGGGGAGAACGATCTCTCCGCCCGCCTGCTCGCGTAACGGGAACATGGCGGGCTGACCGCCCGGCGCCGCGACGGTCACTGACGCTGCCGCAGTCGCGCCGCCGCCTCGAACTGCTTGGCGGCCTCCGCCTCCCGCCCGAGGAGCAGGAGGGCCTTGGCCTGATTCTCGCGGATGTTCGGCACCTGCGGAGCGAGACGTGCCGCTTCGGTGAACGCCTGCAGGGACTCCTCAAGACGACCGGCTCCGGCCAGGGCGATGCCCAGATTGTTGTGCGTCTGATGCGCGTCCGGCTTCAGCTGCAGCGACTTTTGCAGGTACGGCAACGCTTCGCGCGGACGCCCGTTCTGCGAGAGCGCGAGCCCCAGATTGTTAAGCGCCTCCGCATAGTCGGGCTTCAGCGCAAGGGCGGCTTCAAAGTGCCGGATCGCCTCCTCCCGGCTTTCAGGCAAGGCCAGCAACTCCTTGCCGAGATTGTTATGGGCCATCCATGCGCTGGGATTCCGGGCAAGCGTGGCGCGATAGAGCGTCTCCGCGTCACGATAGTCACCACTTTGCCGATACGTGAGCGCGGCCAACCCGAGCAGCACCGCGCCGGCCAGGGCAAACCTCAGGGTGCCCGGGATCCTCGCGGCGGCCAGACGGGCACCCGCCGCGGCCAGGGCAATCATCGCCAGGCTCGACAGATACTGAAAATGATCTGCCACGAACGAGTACCGGAACGGGTAGACGTTGATGAATCCGAGGGCCGGAAAGAGGGTTCCAACAAAAAGCAAAAGCGCGGCAAGCGGGGCGCGGGAGCGACTCCGTAGGCGGAATGCCGCGAAAAAGATGCCTGCCATTGCGGCCAGAGGCAGCCAGCCGGCCGGATTACCGGCATCAAGGACCCAACGGGGATAGATGAACGAAAGGTCCGCTGGCCACAGGAGCTTGGAGGCATAGAACAGCACCGCTTTGCCAGCGAGTTGGAATCGCTCCAGCCCTGAGAGCTCATAGTCGATGCCGTCAGCGCCGATCAAGGTCCGCTCGACCCACGCGGTGAGAAGACCAGCCGCTGCGCCGACCACAAACCAGGGAAGCAAGGGTACGACATCCCGCCTCGCTTCAATCCCACCGCGCCGCCACCAAAAGACTACCAGCAGCACGGCCGGCAGGGTTGCGGTGACAGTCTTCGCCGCAAGGGCCAGCAGGAACAGGACACTCGCCAACCCATACCACGCCGCCCGCCGCTCCGCATCGAACCGCAGGTAGGTCAGCAGGGCGCCGAGGAACAACGCGGTCGAAAGCGTGTTCTTCAGCTCCGATATCCACGCCACGGACTCGACCTGCACCGGATGGAGGGCAAAGAGCGCCGCGGCGAACCAGGCCCCGGGCACTTCCAACCGGCGGAGCACAACGAGAAACAAGCCGGCGCAGGCAAGGTGACAGGCCAGGGTGACAAGATGGTAACCCAGAGGATGGTCGCCCCAGAGTCGGGCCTGCACCCAGAACGCCGAATGGACGAGGGGGTAGTATTGCTGCGTCGCGCCCACCTCGGACCAAATCCGCCCGAGCCCGTCCCACGACCGCAGGCCAGGCGCTGTGACATGGGCGTCGTCATCCCAGACAAACTCCCCCTTGAGCGCTGGCAGATAAGCGATGGCGGTGAGCGCAGTCATCGCCAGCGCGACCAGGAGAGCGAACCGACGGCTTAGCATGGAAAGGGGCGGTCTTGACCGTGGCCGCCGAAGCCGGACGATTCAAGCGCGCCGGCGTTATGGGTGAAAAGAAACGGGCTTCTGATTTGATGTAAATTCGTGTCCATTCGTGGTCGTCTTCCCTCCGCGGCCACGAATTTACTTCAACGCTTCCCTCCTCCTCCTCCCATGGCCATCACTCCCGCCAAAACCCGGGCCCTACTCGGCAAGATCGCCGGCCTGCGCGTGCTTGTCATCGGTGACGTCATGCTCGACCACTACGTGTGGGGCGACGCGACGCGCATTTCACCCGAGGCTCCCGTGCCGGTGGTTGAGATCAAGCGCGACACCTACACGCCCGGCGGCGCGGCCAACGTGGCGCTCAACCTCGCCGCCCTCGGCGCCCGCGCCGCCATCGCCGGCTTCATGGGCGAGGATGAGGCCGGCCGGCAGCTGCGCGGTCTGCTCAAGGATCGCGGAGTTAAACCCGTGGCGATGCCCGGCACGGGAATGACGATCATCAAGACGCGCGTCATCCTACAGAGCCAGCAACTCTGCCGCCTCGACCGCGAATCCCCGCCGTCCGCCTACCGCGTCGATGCCCGCACAGCGGCCCGGCGCCTGTCGCGCGAGATTGCCGCCAGCGACGCGGTGATCTTTTCCGATTACGCGAAGGGACTGCTCACCACCGACCTCGTCGAGACCCTCGCCGCTCAGGCCCGCGCTGCGGGCAAACTCGTGGCGCTCGACCCCAAACCCAAGAATCCGCTCGCGTTCCACGATTTGGATTTGATCACGCCCAACCGGCGCGAGGCGGCCCAACTCGCCGGGATCGAGCTGTCTTCGCACGAACCCTTCCCCGCTGAGGAGATCTGCCGCCGCCTGCACGCCCGCCACCGGGTGCGCAACCTCGTCATCACGCTGAGTGAAGACGGCATGCTGCTCAGTCGCGAGGGCAAGGTGCTGAAACAGATCCCGACTGCGGCTCGCGAGGTGTACGATGTCTCGGGTGCCGGCGACACCTCGATCGCCGCGCTTGCCCTCGCCCTCGCGGCGGGCGCCGACCTGGAAACCGCCGCCCATTTTGCCAACGCGGCGTCCGGCGTCGTCGTCGGCAAGCTCGGCACCGCCACCGTCACGCCCGAGGAGCTTCTCGCCTACACCGCCGGGAAATGAAGGCTCTCTTTCTCGACCGCGACGGCACCCTCATTGTCGACAAGCACTACCTGGCCGATCCCGCCCAGGTCGAACTGCTCCCCGGTGTCGCTGCCGCCCTCGCCCGCGCCCGCAACCTCGGGTACGCCCTCTTCATCCTCTCCAACCAATCGGGCATCGGCCGCGGTTTCTTCACGATGGAGGACGCCCGACGCTGCCACGCGCGCATGCTCGAGTTGATCGGCCTGGGCCCGGACCTTTTCGCGGAAGTTTGCATGGCGCCGGAAGCGCCCGAGCAACCGTCCGCCTATCGCAAACCGTCGCCGGCCTTCATCCTCGAGGCCATCCCGCGGCACGGACTCGACCCGCGGCATTGCCTGATGGTCGGCGACCGCGAATCTGACATTCAGACCGGCCTCAACGCCGGCATCCGCGCCGCCGCCGTCTGCACCGGCAAGCTCGACGCCGCGGCGTGGACCGCGCTCGCCTTGCCCAATGTGACCGTGTTCTCCGACTTCCCCGCCCTCGTCGCCTCGCTCGACTAGCCGCCATGCCCGAACTCGCCGAAGTGGAGTACATGCGCAAGCGCTGGAACCCGGGCCTGGGACGGCGCATCACCGCCGTCCGGTTGCACCCGAAGGCCAAGCTTTTCCGCGGGACTGATCCGCGCGCGATCGTGCGCAGCCTCACCGGCGCCACCCTGCTCACGTCCGAGGCCGCCGCCAAACAGATGCTGTTTCGCGCCTCCGGCGACGCCTGGCTCGGTATCCATCTGGGCATGACGGGTGAACTCACCGTCCGGCCGCCCGAATTCTCCCCCGGCCGCCACGATCACCTCGTGCTGGAGCAGGACGAGCACTGCCTGGTATTCTCTGACCCACGCATGTTCGGCAAGGTCGAGTTCGCGACGGGCCCCGACGCGCCGGCGTGGTGGACGTCGATTGCCCCGGCCATCCTGTCACCCGCGTTCACCGTTTCTGTCCTGACGGACTTCCTTCGCCGCCGAGCCCGCGCACCGATCAAGGCCGTCCTGCTCATGCAGGAACGCTTTCCAGGCATCGGCAACTGGATGGCGGACGAAATCCTGTGGCGGGCCGCCCTGCACCCGCGCCGACCGGCCGGCAGCTTGACGCCCGCCGAGATCCGGCGGCTGTACCGCGAAACCCGCCAGGTCTGCCGCCTCGCCCTCGGGACGATCGGCGAAACCTTCGCCGATCCGCCGCCTTCGTGGCTGTTTCCCCACCGCTGGGAGGAGGGCGGACGCTGTCCGCGCACCGGCGTGCCCCTGGTCAGGGAAACGATCGGCGGACGCACGACGTGCTGGTCGCCCGGCCGCCAGCCTGCCTGACTTGCCCCATGATCATACCCCCTGACTCCACCCTGTTGTTCATCGGCGACTCCATCACCGACGCCGGCCGCGATCCCGCCGGTGAAGCCACGCCGTGGAATCCCCGCGCCGGGACCGGCCACGGGTACGTCTCGCTGGTCGAGGCCTGGCTCGGCGCGACGCGGCCCGCCGATCGCGTCCGCGTGGTGAACCGCGGCACCAGCGGCCACACCGTCCGCGACCTCGCCGCCCGCTGGCAGACGGACGTGATCGACCGGCGCCCGGAATGGCTCTCGATCATGATCGGGATCAACGATGTCTGGCGCCAGTTCGACACACCGCTCCGGACCGAACTCGCCGTCCCCTTGGCCGAGTACCGCGAGACGCTCGCCGGCCTGGTCGCCCGCACGAAACCCGGCCTGCGCGGACTGCTGCTGGCTACTCCGTTCTTCATCGAGCCGAACCGCTCCGATCCGATGCGACGCCGCATGGACGAGTACGCCGACGAGGTCCGAAAACTGGCGACCGTCCAGGGCGCCGTGCTGGTCGACACCCAGGCGGCATTCGACGAGGTCCTCGTTCACACCCACCCGATGACCCTGGCCTGGGATCGTATCCACCCGAACACGACGGGGCATCTGGTGATCGCCCGCGCCTTCCTGCGCGCGCTGCAGGCGCTCTGACCCGTGTCCTCCACCCGGCAACGCCTCGATGAGCTGCTGGTGGCCCGGGGGCTGGCGGAGAGCCGCGCCCAGGCCAAGGCGCTGATCATGAGCGGCCGCGTGCGCCGCGGCACGGAGCGCCTCGACAAACCGGGCAAAGAGTTCCCCGACGACGTGGAATTGGCCGTCGATCAGCCGCCCCGGTTCGTGAGCCGCGGCGGCGAAAAGCTGCAGGGATTCCTCGACCGCTTCGCCATCGACCTGCGCGGCGCCCATCTGCTCGACGTGGGAGCCTCGACCGGGGGCTTCACCGACTGCGCGCTCCAGGCGGGCGCGGCCAGCGCCGTGTGCCTCGACGTCGGTCGCGCCCAGTTGCATGCCCGGCTCCGGGCGGACCCCCGGGTCACCAACCTCGAACAGGTCAATGCGCGCCACCTCAAGCCCGGTGATCTGCCGCGGGGCCACTTCGACGCCGTCGTGATGGACCTCTCGTTCATTTCGCTGAAGGCCGTGCTTCCCGCCGTCTGGCCCTTCGTCGCCCCCGGCGGCGTCCTGATTGCCCTGGTCAAACCCCAGTTCGAGGCCGGCCGCGCCGAAGTCGACCGGGGACGCGGCATCATCCGCGATCCGGAGGTCCAGGCGCGCGTCCTCGCCGACGTTTCGGCGTTTTCCGTCGCCGAACTGCCGGGCGCACGCCTGATCGGAACGATGGATTCGCCGATCACCGGCACCGATGGCAACCGGGAGTTCTTGCTCGGTCTGCGCCGGGACTGAACGGCGGGGGCGCTGGCTGCAGAGCCGACGGATCGGACCGATTCGACCGATCGCGTCGCCTGCGCCCACCCTTGCCAAGTTCGGGCTGCGCCCCAACCGTTTCATCCCATGCCGCCTCTTCGTCGCCTCGCCTTCGTCGTCAACCAGCAGAAATCCGGTGCGCCGGAGATCGCGGAGACGCTCATCGCGATCGCACGCGCAGCCGGGGCCGAGGTGAAGCAGACCGCAGCCTTCCCCCTTGAGGAGGGTTACCTTGCGGGGTGGGACGCCTGCTGCGTGATCGGTGGCGACGGCACCCTGCTCGGGGTCGCCAAGGAGGCCGCCCGCCACCAGGTGCCGATCATCGGCGTGAACCGCGGCAGCCTCGGCTTTCTTACCACCTTCTCCGCCGACGAAGCCCGCGCCCAGCTGCCGGCCTTGCTCGCCGGTCACTACGTGCAGGTTGAACGCGCCCTGCTCGACTGTTCCACCGGGCCCGGCCAGCACGACCTCGCGCTCAACGACGTGCTGATCAAGGATGAGGTCAACTCGCGGCTCGTGCGCCTCGAGGTCGAGGCCGACGGCGAACTCGTCACCGACTACCTGTGCGACGGCTTGATCTTCTCCACGCCGACAGGCTCGACGGCCTACAATCTCTCTGCCGGCGGCCCGCTCATCCACCCGGGCGCTGAGGTGATTGCGATGACGCCGATCTGTCCGCACACGTTGAGCAACCGCTCGATTATTTTCCGGCAGGACGTAAAGCTTCGGGTGTACAATCGCATTGGCGGCTCGCGCCTGCTCGTGGCCATGGACGGCCAGCGCAATCTCGTGATGTGCGAAGGCTCCGCGGTGGAGATCACCATTGCGCGCGTCCGGCTGCCACTCATCCAGCTCGCCGGCCACTCCCACTTCGCCGTCGTCCGCACCAAGTTGAAGTGGAGCGGCGGCGCGGTGAAGGAGTAAGACCGACCAGGCAGGTCACGCCTCCAGCGCGCGCAAGAGGCTGGGACAGACCGCCGAGAGCCCTTTGTACGCCAGCACCAGTTCCGGCATCGTGCGCAGCGCCCGGTGCAGTCCGCGGCGCACCGCCTCGTCCGCACAGGCCTCCGCCCACGGCACACAGGTTACGCGAATCCCGAACACCACGCCACCGGCGGGATCGAGCGCAGCCAGCACCTGGTGTTCGATCCGCAGCCACACCTGCGTGAGATCGAGCGGCTCCCTGAGGCGGGGCCGCGGCTGGTCCGGATGAAGGTTCAACGCGGGCGTGGCGGCCAGCCCCCAGTTGGCGCGGCCCACCCCGGCGCCCGGTTTGAGTTGAGAAAGCATGCGCTGAATGGGCGATGCGAGAGATGCATTCAGACCGGGCACGACGCCGTGGATCGCCTCCAGCGGTCGCCCAAGGCTGGCCGTCAACGACCAGCCCGTCGGGAAACACAAGGCCCCGCCCAGCAGGCGATGGCGTCCATCCTCCCCGGGGGCGAGCAGCAGAAAATCCGGTTCGAGCCGGAGCCCCAGTTGCGCGACCGTCTGGCCGGGTTCCAGCTCCAGGGCCGCCGCCAGTGTCGCGACCAGCGCGCGCCCCTCGGGCAACAGCGCGGCATGGCGCCCGGGAGCCGCCTCGAGCCAGTGGCGGCGTTCAGCCAGCAGCCGCGGTCCGTCCGGCGTCGCGGCAAAAAACTCACGGAGCCCAACCCGCCGGAGCGCGAGGTGGAACCGGTGATCCTCGTCCGGGAACAGCTCGGCCCACGCACTCACGGCCGCACGACCAGCTGGGTGCGCTGGGCGCGAGTCAGCCGGGACCGGGCAAACCGCGCCAGATCGGCGATCGTCACGGCGTCGATGCGGCGGTCGTAGTCGGCGAGTTCCTCGCGCGGCAGGCCATACAGGGCATTGAGACCGGCATGCATCGCGCGGGCGGCGTTGCTCTGCAGCCCCATTCGCTTCGCCGCCTTCAGCCGCGTCTGGCAACGCCGCAGTTCCTCCGGGTCGACCTGGCCTTCCGCCACCCGGGCGATCTCGGCCTCGATCTCGGCGAGCACCTCGCCGTCCTTGCCCGGAGCGGTGCCCGCGTAGAAGTAGAACATGCCGGCATGCAGTCCGCTCACCCGCGCCGAGCGCACGAAGTACGCCAGACCCTTTTCCTCGCGCACGCGCTCAAACAGCCGCGACGACATGCCGCTGAACAACTCGTCCGCCACCTCGGAGATGTCGAAATCCGCGTCGAATACGCCGGGACCGGGAAACGCCTGATAGACGACCGCCTGCTGGCGCGCCTGGATCTCGACGAAGTCACCCGCCTCCGCCGGTCCAGGATGCGGACGCCGCGGCACGGTGAACGCCCGCTGCGGCAGGCGCTTCAGCAGTGCCTTCAGTTTGGGTACCAGCGTTTTCGGGTCAAAATCCCCGGTCGCAGTCAGTACCACGTTCGATGCGACCACCCACTCCCGGTGAAGGGCCGCAAGCGTGGCCGGCTTCAGGGCCTTGAGCCCCGCCTCGTCACCCGACGCATCGATGGCAAACGGATGTTCGCCAAAGAATTTTTTCCGCAGCAGCTTCCGTCCGAACGTCACCACGTCGTCCGCGTCCTGCGCGAGCTCGGCCAGCTGGGCATCGCGTTCCACGGCGAAGGTCGCCGGCTTGAACGCTGGGGCGAGCACGGCTTCGCCCAAAATGTCGAGGGCCCGCTCCAGCTCGGAGGGCAGCACCTCGACCGCGACACCGAAACTGTTGTTGCCGGCGAACGGATAAAACGCGCCTCCGGCCTGCTCGATCAACTGCGCGACCGCCGCCGCCGAACGCGTCTTGGTGTCCTTTGTCAGCAGGGTCGCGAGGAGCGAGGTGGCACCGCGCTGACCGGACGGCTCGAGCACGGGACCGCCGGCGCAGAGCAGCCGCAGATGAAGATTGGGCAGCCGGCGATCCGGCTGCAGCAAGAGGCGGGCCCCGTTTGGCAGCGTCTGCTCCTGCCACTCCGCCTTGCGTTCCGCCACGGCGGACCGAGGTGCCGCCGCGGGCGTGGGCTTGGGCGTCGGGTCGATTGAAACCGCGGTGATGCGCGAGGCATCGAGGTAGGTGCCGAGAACCCGTTGGAGATCCGCCAAGGTGACCCGCCGCAACGCCTCAAAGTAAGTGCGGCTGTGATCGAGGTCACCAACCACGACTTCGGCCACGCCCAGGCGCGACGCCTGGCCGGCCACCGTTTTGCGGGCGTTGATCTCGGACACGACCATCTGACGGACTGCCTTGCGCACCTGGGCGGCGGAAAAGCCGCGGCGCAACCAGCGGGCGCACTCGTCCTGGATCGCCGCCGTCGCCGCCTCGCGCCGTCCGGCATCGCAGGTGAATGAAATGTAGAACAGGCCGCAGGAACCGGGATTCCAGCTGGTCGCGTCGATGCTGTGGACGAGCCGCCGCTTCTCGCGAATCGCCTGCCACAGAATGGAGCTGTCGCCCTGGCCGAAAATCGTGGCGAGGACATCTAGCGCCGGTGCATCGGCATGGGCCAGTCCGGGGATCGGCCAGGCGAGGCCGGCACGCGTCACCTCGACCTCCTCCTCGCGATGCAGCCGGCGCGGGGCAAGCGCCGGCGACTCGTCGGGAATGTAGACCGGCGCGAGCTCGCGGCGCGGTTCTCCGCCAAAATGCTGTTGGACCAACGCCCGCACTGCCGACGGTTCCACGCCACCCGCCACCACTACGACGAGGTTGTTGGGCACGTAGCGGGATTTGTAATACGCCACCAGGTCTTCGCGCGAAAGGGCGGCAAACACATCGCGATAGCCGATGATGGGATGCCGGTACGGATGCTGGCGAAAGGCAGTTTGAAACAGCGCCTCGAAGAGACGGTTGTCCGGGTCGTCCTGCCCCATCGCAATCTCGCGCAGGATCACTTGCTTCTCCTTCTCCACCTCGCCGGCGGGCAGGGTCGAATGCAGGACGGCATCCGCCAGCACGTCGACGGCCACGCCCACATGCTCTCCCGGAATGTCGATGTAGTACACCGTGCGGTCGAACGTAGTGTAGGCATTGATGTAGCCGCCATGGGCCTGCACCACCGTCGAGATCTCGCGTCCGGCCCGGCGCTCCGTACCCTTGAACAACATGTGCTCGAGGTAATGGGAAAGACCGGCGCCGAGCTTGCTGCCTTCGTGCACGGACCCCGTTTTCACCCACACCTGCACGGACGCGATCGTGGATGCGGCGTCGGGCTTGATGATCAGTGTCAGGCCGTTCGGCAGAACGGTGCGCTCGACGGTCTCATTCCAGAAAGGCTCGAGCAGGGAAAAATCGGCGGAGGGACGGACGGATTTGCGCATGGAAGAAGACCACAGTGCCGCTGCGCACCGCGGCTGCAACCCCGGCCGTTGCAGGCGCGCCTCCTCGCCCTCAGGCCGATTCGGCGCGGGCCGGTGGCGCGCCGCCGGAGGCACGCGGCTTGGCGGGCAGGAACGGCTTCACGAACGCCTCTTCGAACGTGTACGTTTCCGAGAAGTCTTCGCGCCGATCCTGATCGGTTTTGCTGAACACGTTATATTCGATCAGATTGAAGACGATGTCGCCAAAGTCGGAGCACCGCGTGATGCCCCACGATTCTAGGACGGTCTTGGCGAGGGGACCGAATTGATCGAGCGCATAGGTCCGCAGCCCATCCAGCAACTCCGGACCGGTTACGTGAAGGGATTTGCCGGCGCGCTTCGCATCGCGCTTGCGCAGGTCTTTCACGGTATGGTCGAGCCCCTGCCGAACAAAGGTGTAACCCTTCCGGTCAAACCGACCGTCTTCCTTGCAAATAAGGCTCACCACCTCGTCAAAATCCAAATCCTGCATAAAGTGCGATCACAGTGCATAGGCGATTACCCGGCGCAACTTCACAAAAGACGCGCTTTCTTCCCGGTATCGCTTTGCTTTTTTACATATTTCCGAGGCATTGGGCCATAAATAGGTAAAAACATAGTAAAAACTGACTGTCATTTTACATTTTGCGTTACGTTTCGGCAAAGTGGTGTAGATTGAAAAGCAACATGATTGCCTCCACTCAAACCCACCATCCAGTCCCTCACGTGAAAACCTCCGTCGCCACGCCCTCCTCCACCCCCCTCGATCTCGCCTGTGCTCGCCTGAAAGCCGCGGGATTGCGTATCACCCAACCGCGCATCGCGATTCTCGACGCGCTGATCAAGCGTTCGCTCCCGGCGAGCATTGAGCAAATCCACGGCGATCTTTCCGGCTCCTCCTGCGACCTCGTGACCGTCTATCGCTGCCTCGCCGCGTTCGAGGAACTCGGCCTCGTCCGACGCTGCTTCTTCCATAACGGTACGAGCCTGTACCAGATCAATCTGGGTGACGAGCCGGTTTATCACGTGGTCGACAAGTCCGACAACTCGGTCGAGGCGCTCGACGCCGCTACGTCCGCGGAATTGCGCACGGCCCTGGCCAAGGTCGAAGCCCAGCTGAAGGCGCGCGGTTACAGCGACGTTTCGCACATGGTCGAGTTCTTTGGCACCACCGCCAAGAGCGGCGCGGTGCGCAGCGCGAGCAACCTCGTGATGCCGACCTGAGTTCATCCGTCAATCGACGTACGAAAAAGCCGCGGCCCACGCCGCGGCTTTTTTGTGCCCTGACTCGAGGAGTACCCGCTCAGGCCTTGGGGGCGGCACGCCGGTTCTGCGCGACGCGGTCCCAGTTCACGACGTTCCAGAACGCCGCCACGTAGTCGGCACGGCGGTTTTGGTAATTCAAGTAATAGGCGTGCTCCCAGACATCGAGACCGAGCACGGGATGCGCTCCGGACATGATCGGCGAATCCTGGTTGGGAGTGGAAATGATCTCGAGGCGGCCGCCTTTGACGACGAGCCACGCCCATCCGCTGCCAAAGACGCCCATCGCCGTCTGCGTGAAGCGTTGCCTGAAGGCGTCGAAGGTGCCGAAGGCGCCATCGAGCTCGCGTGCGAGCTCGGCCGAGGGACGGCCGGAGCGGGCCGCCGGCGCGAGGATCTCCCAGAAATGGGCGTGATTGAGGTATCCGCCGAGATTGTTGCGCAACGGGGTCCGCACCGCTTCCGGCGCACGGGTGAGATCGCGCACGATCGCCTCGGCCCCGAGGGCCGCAAGCGCGGGTTGGTCCTTCAGCACCGCGTTGGCGTTGTTGATGAAGGCCTGATGATGACGCGTGTGATGGATCTCCATCGTCCGGGCATCGATGTGCGGCTCGAGCGCGTCGTAGGCATACGGAAGGGCGGGCAAGGTCAGCGCTGCCGGCGGCGCGGCGGGTGTCGCCGCACGCGCGCCTGGGGCAAGTCCGAGGCCGACCAGGGCGGCACCTGCACCGAGGGTCTTCAACGCATCGCGACGGGTCAGCAGGGAATTCGTGGAGGAGAACTGGTTCATCCCCCGAACCTGAAGCCAAGCCCCGTCCCGCGCAACCCCCCGGTCGAATTTTCCGCAGGCTGGTCAGCCGGCCGGTCCCGGCGAATCCCGGCAGCCACCGCGCCCCGTCAGCGTTCCATCCGGATGCGTGGGTCGAGCCAGAGCAGGAGCAGATCGCTCACCAAGGTGCCAAGGACGCCGAGCAGACTCATGATCATCAGCATGGATCCCGCGAGGTAGACGTCCTCCGTCAACAGCGCCTCCAACAGGGTCGGTCCGATCATGGGCAGACTCAGCACGAGCGCCACGATGGCCCCGCCCGACACGAGTTGCGGAAACAGGCCGCCCAGGCCGGCCACGAAGGGATTGAGCGCCAGCCGGACCGGATACTTCAGCAACAGGCGGCCGGGACGAAGGCCCTTGGCTTCGGCCGTCGTGACATACGGCTTGCGCAGTTCGTCGAGCAGGTTCGCCCGCATCACCCGCGTGAGCACGGCCGTACCGCCCAGCCCGAGCACGAGCACCGGCACCCAGAGGTGCTTGAGCAGGTCCGCCACCTTGCCCGGTGTCCACCCGGGTGCGGTCGCGTACTCCGGCGAAAACAGACCTGAAAGGTTCAGCCCGAAGGCATGGTTAGCGAGGTACATCGCCAGCACCGCGAGCAGAAAGGCCGGGACGGACATGCCAAGGAAGGCGAGCAGGGTCAGGGTGTAGTCACCCCATGAATACTGGCGGACCGCGGCATAGATGCCCGCCGGAAGCGCGACGAGCCAGGTGAGCAGCAGCGTCGCCACCGTCACCACCACGGTGAGCACAATCCGGTCGCCGACAACCTCGCCGACCGGGCGGTCGTGTTCCATCGAATAACCGAGATGGCCCTGGAGCAGTCCCTGGTCGGACGGGGCAAAGGTGCCGAACCAGTACACCCCCATCCAGCGCAGGTAGCGCGACCACAGCGGCTGGTCGAGGTGGAAGCTGGCGCGCAAGTCGTCCGCGAGCTGCAGGGTCGAGGGCGTCCCGGCCAGTTCCAATTCGATCAGGCGGGTGGTCGCAAAATCACCCGGCGGCAGCTGCACGATGAAAAAGACGGCAACAGAGACGACACCGAGGGTCGGAACCATGAGGGCGAGGCGCCGGCCCAAGTAGGGGTGGCGAAGGGCCAGGAGGCCCACCACCCCGAGGGCGCACGCGCCGAGCAGTCCTTGCAGCAGCCGCACCAGTAGGGCCGGCGCCGGCGCGGCAACGTCCGCCGCGTCAGCGCGGGCGCCCCTGGATGCACGCATGGCCGGCTCCAGGCCGGGCGCGAGCAGCGCCCGACCCACGTCAGCCGCGACCCCGGGCTCCTCGGGCGGCTGCTCCCAAAAATAGGTTTCAAGGCCGGCGTTGCCCGGCGTCTGATAGATGGCGCCGTACAGCGCGTTGGACGCGACGTTGCGGAAACCATCCTTCACCACGACGAGCTGGGGCGGGGCCGTAGCGATGCTGATCGTCCAGACCTCCTCCGCGTTGGCCTCCTGAATCTGGCGGAAGAGGGCGCGCCGAACCTCAGGATCGCCGCTCTGGTAGATCTGCTCGATCAGCTCCATGTTGCGCCGGAGCGGATGTCCGGGTGGAGGCTCCTGCGCCGCCGGCCGGAGGGCGTCCGGGTTGCCGTACAGCCCGCCATTCTGATACCAGATGCCAAAGGCGGGGGCGTAGAGCGACTCGTTGTAGGTGGGCAGGAAGGTGCGCGGTTCGATGAAGGGCATGAACTCGCTCTCGCCCGTCCACACGCTGAAGTCGTGCTCGTACGCGTGCTTTTCCGCATAGAAGAGCGGGCGCGGCCGCACGCGTTGCACACAGCGGATCCCCACCCTCGCCCAGTCGTCGACCACGAACTGCGCCGGGTCGTTGCCCGTGTACTCGGTCATGTTGAGGAACCACACCATGCGGGAGCCGTCGGGAAAAGTGCGGTATCCCTCGCCATCGCGCCGGTTGAGGCCGAGCTCGTCGAGCAACGCGTTCGCCCGCGCCGGATCGTAGGCGGTGTAGCTCTTGAAAAGTTTCTCGCTGTAGAACTCGGTGTCCGGCCCGGGATCGAGCTGCGCCGGCTCGCCCTGGCCGTTGAACAGGGCGTCGATGATGTCCTGGCGATGGATGGCCAGCGAGAGCGCCTGCCGGAAACGGCGGTCGTTGAGCAGCCGGCTTTTCCAGGCCGTCTCGGGCCGATCCGGATCGATGCGGCGGTTGATCACCGGATTGATGGTGAACAGCGAGCGGCTCGCCGGATACCAGTGGAAGACCCGATAACCTTGCCGGCGCGCCTCGCTCATCAGCAGCACGTGGTCTTCGTAGCGGATGAACCGGTCCTGCATGCTCACCTGGCCGCCCGCCGCCGCGAGACCGAACAGGGTGCTCGGACGGAGCTCCATGACAATCCGGTCCAGATACGGAAGCTGATTTCCCTCCGGATCGACGGCGCCGTAGTACGGGTTGCGCACAAACACCTGCGGACCCGTCGCCGCAAAGGTGCGGTAGATCCATGGCCAGAGGCGCGGGTGCTCGGGGTTGTTCCAGCCCTTGATGCGCTGATAGAGCGATCGTGGGCTGGCGAGTGCGAGCGCGCGGAGGTGCGTGGCAATGAGTTCCGGATCGCCGACGTCCGGATGAAACCGCCGGAGGTAATGGGCGGGCAGGACGTACTCATCCATATTGGGCACGGGATTCGCACCCAACGACGCAAGGCGCTCGAGGAACAGGGCGTTCGGTTCGTCGAACTCGAAGCGCACCGTGTAGTCATCGACTCTCACGAGACGCCCGAGGCCGCTTCCGTTGCGCAGCACGCGGGGATTGGACTGCAGGGCCTTCACCTCGTACTCGTACCAGTATTCGAGATCGCCTGCGGTCACGGGCACGCCGTCGGACCAACGCAGGCCGCGCCGCAGCGCAAACGTGTAGCTGCGCAGGTCAGATGAGACCTGCCACGACTTCGCTAGATGGGGCACGATGGGATAACCCTGCGGCGACCAGCGGACGAGCGAGCTGTACGACAGGCGCCAGGTGATGGTGGTGAGGTCGTTCTGAGAGGCGGCCAACCGATGCCAGGTGCCGCCGTACCGGCCGATCCCTTCAACCCCCGCCAAAACGATCGGTTCCGGTCCCACCCGCTCCGCGACCGGCGGCAGGTGTCCCGCCCTTTCCAGCTCGGCCAGCACAGGCGCCTGACCGCGCGGCCACCACGAAGCCGACGGACCGGCGGCATAATCGACTTCGCGTTGGATGCGCGGCGGATTCGCGGGATCGAGGGGAAGAGCCCGAGCGGCCTCCACCGCCTGCAGTTCGGCGGGATCGGGCGGAGGCGGACGCGTGACCACATCGGGCCGCAGCAGCCATGCGGTTCCATACAGCAACGCCGCCAGGGCGGTCGCCGCCGCGACAAAACCGAGCATCGGGGCCAGGAACCGTCTCACGCGGACTCAGACAAGGGCCCGCCGGGGGCATGGCAACGCTGTTCCCGGGGCGGTTCGATCCGGACCGTCCGCAGACAAAAAAGCCCGGCGCGAGGAAAGCGCCGGGCCGGATCTTGCCAACGGATTGGATTACGGCGCGCGCAGGTAGGAGACGACGTCGGCCACATCCTGAGCGGTCATGCCCAATTGCTCGGCGCTCAGCATGAGCGAACGGTTCAGGCGATTGCGGGACTTCACCTTGGCCGACGGAATGAACTGCGTGAGCCCACCGGACGTCTGCACGACGAGCGGATCGCCACCGGACAGCACCAGGCCGTGAATCACCGTGCCGTCGTGCAACACCAGTTCGGTGCCGTCGTAACCATGCGCGACCTCGGCGGACGGATCCACCATGGCGAGGATGGTGCTCTCGATCGACTGCCGGGACGCCCAGCCCGTCAGCTCGGGACCGAACTCGTTGCCCTGACCACCGACCTTGTGACAGAGATAGCAGGACTGGACCTTGTCGGCGCCGCGTTTCACGTCACCCGTGAGCCGGGCAATCTGGGCCGGGGGCGGCAGCTGGGAAGGCGCGGGCTCGGGCACAAGGCTCGGGATGGCGGCGAAGTTCGCGGGATCGTACAGGCCGCGACTCTTGAGCGCCTCGTCGAGGCCCTGGCCCTTCCAGCGGGAATCCTTGTAGTTGAGCAGCCACCACAGGGCGTGTTGGGCCGCGGCATCCTTGCCGGCGGCTGCCACGTCCATGAGCGCGGCGGGCGCGGCCGGGGCCGCGATGAAGCCGAGGGCGGTGACAGCGTCGAGTCGCTCGCGCTCCGACAGCGAAGTCGCCCGGGCGCGGGCGGCGAAGGCGGGCACCGCTTTTTCGGGCGTAAGGCGCCAGACCAGTCCGGCGAACGCCGGAGTCCATTTCAGCGGGTCGCGCTCCTTCGCGCCGGCCATGAGGGCATCGAACAGCTCCGCTTCCTTCTTGGTGGCACCGGTGCCCCAGGCCTCGAGGTAGGTGCGGTCCTTGCCGTCATAGCCCTGGGCCGCGGTGAGCAGGACGTCCTTGGCCTCGGCGAAGGGTCGGTCGCGCATGGCCAGCGCCGCCTCGCGGCGAACCGCGGCCGACGTGTCGCGCGCCAGCACCTGGGCATGGCTCACGACCTTGTGATTGATCCGGCGCAACGAGCGGAACGCCGCGATGCGCGTCTGGGCATCGTTGTCCTTGAGCAGGGACTCGACGCGGGCGACGCCAGCGTCGCCGAGCTCGGCGAGCAACCAGATGGCCCGGGCCCGCACGTAGGGATTCTTGTCCTTCAGGATCTCGGCGACGGCAGGGACGGCGGCCGCACCGCGCTCCCGCAGACGCAGGTAACCAAGGGCGCGCACGTTGACCGCCGGGCTGCGGAGCGCAGCCAGCTGGCCTTCGAGGGTCGACGGATCCAGCGCCGGCACGCCGGCCTTGAAGCCCTTCGGCGCAATGCGGTAGATCGCGCCGCTCGTGGTCTTGTCGAGGTCGGCATGTCCGCCGACGCGCGGGTCAAACCAGTCCGCCACATACAGCGCACCGTCCGGTCCGACCGTCACGTCCGACGGCCGGAAAAAGGTCTTGGTCTCGTTGGACGGACGGCCCCGCTTGAAGTCCGTGCCGGCGAAGTCGCGCTCGGCGTTGCTGGTCAGAAAATCGAACCGCTCGAGGGCATAGCCGGCACCGGACGGTTTCGGGAAGTACCCGAACACGGTGTTGCGGGCGGATTCGCAACTGAGCAGGAGTCCGCGCCATTTTTCGCCGAGCAGATCGCCTTCGTAGTACACGATGCCCGTCGGGGCACCGCCGCCGTAGACATCACCCGCCGGCATCACGCCCGGGTCGTCCTGACGCCAATGCGCGCTCCATGCGGGCTGGCCAGGACGGCGGTCCGCCTGCCAGGTGCGCACGCCATCCGCGGAGAAGAAGCCGGCATTGCCGTACTCCAGGAGGAACGAGGTACGGCAGGAGCCGGAGTCGTCGTTGTCGTTCTGGAAGAGATCGCCGAACGACGTGACCGCCTGTTCGTAGCTGTTACGATAATTGTGGCCAATCACCTCGACGCGGGTGCCGTCAGGACGCATGCGCATCGAGAAACCGCCCACATAGACGTGGCCGTCGTCGCTGCGCGCGCCGGCGAGCTGCGGCGGCGTCCAGCCAAACATCGGCGTGCCTCCGCCGCTGCGCACCGGGTCATAAACATGACCCACGCGGAACGTCTGGCCGGAACGGTCGGTGAAGAGTGCGCCGCTGTTGCCGTGATTGAAGTACCAGAGACCGTCCGGCCCGAAGGTGACGGAGTGCAATGAGTGATCGTGATTGCGGCCGTTGAAACCGGTCAGGAGCACTTCGCGCTTGTCGATCTTGGGATCGAACTTCAGGTCGCGGTCGACGTCGGTGTAAACGATGAGATCGGGCGTATTCGAGACGATGATCTGGTTGTCGATCACAGCGATGCCCAGCGGGGCGATCAGCGTGGCCTCCTGGACGAACACGTGACTCGAGTCGGCCACACCATCGCCGTTGGTGTCCTGCAACACCACGATGCGGTCGCCGGCCGGTTCGCGGGTCTGGTTGCGGCGGTAATTGACGCCCTCCGTCACCCAGATGCGTCCGGCCGCATCGATGTCCATGTTGGTCGGATTGCGCAGCTGCGGGCTCTGCGCCCACAGGGTGACTTCCAAGCCCTCCGGCACCGCGAACATATCGAGCGGGACCACGGTGGGGCCGGCGGGTTCGGCAGGCGCCGCAGCGGGCGCGGCCGGTGCGGCCGGCTGGGCGCGCAACCCGGTCAGGGTCAGGCCACCAAGCAACAGGGAAACAATCAGGGTACGACGGGACGAGACGTGCATAAGGACAGTGGCGGGGTGCGTTCGCAGGCAGGTGTGCCTCGCGAACATGCTGAAAGGAACGAAGAACGACGCCGTGGGCACGCCAAATCTTCGCGGGATCGCTTCAACCCGTTGACGGCGTCGGCCCCGTCATCATCGTCTAGGAAGCGGATCGTGGGTGGCGTCGCCAGCGAGGGAGAGAACCGAAGCGATGCGATTGTCAGAACCCGTCGGCAGGTGGTGCGCCGCTTGGTGAGTCCTTGGGACGAAATGCCGTCCTAACCTCCGCTAAACCATTAAGATGGTGGACCTTACTGGACTCGAACCAGTGACCTTTTCCATGTCAAGGAAACGCTCTAACCAACTGAGCTAAAGGTCCGCGGGAGGGAGAGGAAACAGGAGGCCGCGCGGTCAGCGCAAGAAAAATTCTGACGCCTTCGCCCGGTCGCGCGCGATTTGGTCGCGCAGGGCGTCGACGGAGGCAAACCGTTGCTCGTCACGCAGAAACTCCTGCCACCCGACCACGATCTCACTCCCCTCGCCCCACGGGCATTCGCCGAGGACGTGCACCTCGAGGCGGGGGCGCTGCGCGTTCTCAACGGTCGGACGCAGCCCGAAATTCGCCACGGCCGGCACGGGGCGGTCCGAGCCGGGCGACGCCACCGTGACGGCATACACCCCGAAGCGCGGGAGAAGATCCGGCGTCCAGTCGAGGTTGAGGGTGGGAAAGCCCAGTGTCCGCCCGAGGCGCTTCCCGCCCGAGACCACGCCTTCGGCGGTGTAACTGTAGCCGAGCAGTGCATTGGCTTCGGCCATCCGACCCTCCCGCAGGCAGGCCCGGATGCGCGTGCTGCTGATCGGTTCGCCATTATGGTTGATGCGCGGGGCGCTCACGATGGCCAGGCCGTGTCGACGCGCCTCCGCGACCAGCAAGGCAATGTCCCCGCGCCGTCCCTGGCCGAAACGCCAGTTCTCACCGACATACAGGGCCGCCAGGCCCGGGAGATGACGGCGCAGGTGGGGCACAAAGGCCTCGGCTTCGATCGCGGCGAATTCCTGGGTAAACGGTTCGGTGATGATCACGTCCGCACCCGCAGCCCGCAGGTGGCGGTTCTTCTCCCTCGGCGACTGGATCAGGCGGACCGGATCCGTCGGGTTGAACAGCCGGCTCGGATGCGGCCAGAACGTGAGCACGCCGGCGAGACCGTTGCACCGGCGGGCCGAATGCACGGCCGCCTCGATCACGGCCCGGTGGCCCAGATGCACCCCGTCGAACATGCCGATGGCGAGATGGAGCGGCCGGACCGGCAAACCGGAGGCGGCGGCGAGGCCCTCGACTTCCGCCGGCAGGTTCACAGGGCAACGCGGGGCGCTGCCTCGTAGGGCGGCACCAGGTGTTTTTCGATCTCCGGCAGCGGCATGGCGAGAATCTGATCGAGGGTCAGGGCCTGCTTGACCGAGAGGTTGCCGGAGGAAAGACGACGCAGGGCCTTGAGGTGTGCGCCGCAGCCCAACCGCTGGCCGAGGTCGTGCGCCAGCGTGCGCACGTAGGTGCCCTTGGTGCAGCGCACAACAAAATCGAGCTCGGGCGAGGCCCAGCGGGTGAGCTCGTAGCTCATGACGCGGATGAACCGCGGCTCGCGCTCCACCTCCTCGCCCTCCCGCGCCCGCTTGTAGAGCGGCACGCCGTCGATCTTGATCGCGGAGAACATGGGCGGAAGCTGGTACTGGTCGCCAATGAACGAGCGGAGGGCGGCACGGATCTGCTCCTCCGAGAACACAGGCACGGGGCGCGTCTCGAGCACCTCGCCTTCGGCGTCCTGGGTGTTGGTCACCTTGCCCAGCTCGACGGTGCCGGCGTACTCCTTGTCGACGCTCATGAGGTACTGGGAGATGCGCGTGGCCTTGCCCACGAGAATGACCAGCAGGCCCGTGGCCATGGGGTCGAGCGTCCCCGCGTGGCCGATGCGCTTCATCTTCAGCTTGCCGCGCAGGCGGGCCACGACGTCGTGCGACGTGTGGTCGACCGGCTTGTCGACCAGGAGGACACCCTCGAGTTCTTTGGCGGGATGCAGCATCAGGACGAAGACGGTATCGAGGCCACGGATACACGGTCGAGCTGAGCCGCGAGCGCCGCGACCAGCTGCGGCAGGAAGTCGGCTGCCGTGGCGCCCTTGACGTTGAGCCCGGCAGCACAGGCGTGGCCGCCGCCGTTGAACTGGCCCGCGACGCGGTCGAGGCGGTAGGCCGGGTCCTTGCCGCGCAGACTGGCCTTGATCGCCCCCGGGCGTTCCTCGATGAGGACGCCGACATCGACCCCGTCGATGGAGCGGGCATAGTCGACCAGCCCTTCGGTGTCCTCGGGAGAAGTGCCGGTTTCCGCGAAGATGCCGTTCGGCAGCACGCCGATGCACACGCGGCCGCCGCATTCGTACCGCAGCGAGGCAAGAAACCGCTGCAGGAGCATCAGCTTCCCCGGCGTCTCGCGCTCGTAGAGTTCATAGCCCGCGACCGCCGGCTTCGCCCCGCGCGCCATCAGTTCGGCGGCGAGCTGGAAGGTGCGCCGGCTCGTGGCATTGAAGCGGAACTGTCCGGTGTCGGTCAGGATTCCGGTGTAGAGCGCCTGCGCCGCCACGGGATCCACCGGAAGGTTCAGGTCAAAGAAAAGTCCGGCGAGGATCTCGCAGGCGGCGGCGGAGCCGGCGTCGACGAAGTTGTGCCGGGCAAAGCCCGGGTTCGACACATGGTGGTCGATGTTGGCCACCCGCTCTGGCAGGCGCGCGTTGAGTTTCTCACCCGGGCGCAGCGGATCGGCGCAGTCGACGAACACCGCCGCGCAGTCGCCCTCGGGCAGCGTTGCAGCCGTGTAGAAGGGTTCATCGACGGCGAGGAATTGCAGCCGCCGCGGCACGGGGTCGGGGTTGGCGCAGCGCACCTCATGGCCCAAGGCGCGCAGCACCCGAGCCACCGCGACCTGGGAGCCGATGCAATCGCCGTCGGGACGCGCATGGCCCACGACCACGACCGGCCGTCCGGCGAGATCCTGCAGCAGGGCCCGCCACGGAGTCGCAAAGGCCGCGTAGTAGGCGCTCATGCCGGCGAGTCCTTGCCGCCCTGCGCAGCCTTCCGGCGCTCCTGCTCGGCAATCTCATCGAGAATGCCCAGCACCCGGTTGCTGCGCACATGGGCGCGGTCGAGCACGTAGGTCCAGGCCGGGGTGTGTTTCAGCACCACGCGGCGTGCGAGCTCGGAACGGATTTCCTGAGCCTTGGACCGCAGCCACTTCATGCGCGACGTCGCCGTGGCTTCATCGCCGATGATGGAGATGAAGATCTTGCCCGTCTTCAAATCCGGCGCGACTTCAACGCCGGACACCGTGATTGCGACCGCCTCGTCCTGGTAACGCGTGTGCAGGTAGGCCCCCAGTTCGCGCTGGATGAGTTCGTTGATACGGATGGTGCGGTTGGACATGGCGTGGCCTTGGTGGGCGTCCGTCCGGAGCTGGGAGGAGGTCCGCGGAAACGGTCCGCGGACGGGGCCTCACAGGGCCGCGCGGACCTTCTGCACTTCGAACACCTCGATGATGTCGCCGACCTCGTAGCCGTTGAAGTCGTCGAGCTTGATACCGCACTCCAGGCCGGCGCGCACCTCGTTGGCGTCGTCCTTGAAGCGTTTGAGCGTGTTGACCTTGCCCTCAAAGACGACCTGCTTGCCGCGCCGCAGCCGGGCGGTGCCGTTGCGGTTGATCTTGCCCTCGGTGACGAGGCAGCCGGCGACGAAGCCCTTGGCGAGCGGGAAGGTGGCGCGGACCTCGGCGGCGCCGAGCTTGACCTCCTTGAGCTCGGGATCGAGCAGGTCGGCCATCATATCGCGCACGCGGTCACCCAGCTCGTAGATGATCTCGTAGGTCTCGATGCGCACGTTGTGGTGCTTGGCGAGCGGAGTGACCCCGTTTTCGAGCTTGGTGTTGAACCCAAGGATGACGGCGCCCGCGGCACTGGCCATGAGCACGTCGTTCTTGGTGACGAGACCGACATCGGAGGCGACGATTTCAACCGAAACCTTCGAGCTCTTGATGCTCTCGAGCACGTTGCGCACCGCCTCGGTGGAGCCGAAGACGTCCGACTTGATGATGACCTTGAGCACCTTCTGCTGCGTCGCGGCGATGTCGGCGAAGAGCTGCTCGACCGACACGTTCTTCGGCACGGATGCGGCAGAGGCGGCCTGCTTCTTGACCTCGAGCTGGGCCTCTTCGGCCAGGCGCTCGGCCTCGCGGGCATTCTTGACCGCCTTGAAGGCCGCCCCGCTGTCCGGCGTGCCGGACCAGCCGATGACCCGCACGGGCGTGGACGGCGGCGCTTCCTTCAGGTTGCGCCCCGCATCGTCGTACATCGCGCGGACCTTGGCCCAATGCGGACCGCAGACCAGGGCGTCGCCAACGCGCAAGGTGCCGCGTTGCACGATGACGGTGGCGAGCGTGCCGCGGCCGACCTCGAGTTCAGATTCGATGATGATGCCGCTGGCCTCGGCCTTCGGATTGGCCTTCAACTCGAGCACGTCGGCCTGAAGGATGATCATCTCCAGCAGGTCGGTGATGCCCGTGCCCTTGATCGCCGAGACCGGAACGGTGACCGTTTCGCCGCCCCAGTCCTCGGGCGCGATGTTGCGCTGCTGCATCTGCGCCTTGACCTGCTCGATGTTGGCGCCCTTGACGTCCATCTTGTTGACCGCGACGAGCAGGGTGACACCGGCGTTCTGGGCATGCTTCAGGGCCTCGTCGGTCTGGGGCATGAAGCCGTCATCGGCCGCCACCACGAGAACGGCGATGTCGGTGACGTTCGCACCGCGGGCGCGCATCTTCGTGAACGCGGCGTGACCGGGCGTATCCAAAAAGGTGATCTTACGGCCGTTGTGTTCGATCTGGTAGGCGCCGATGTGCTGCGTGATGCCTCCGGCTTCGCCGGCCGCCACGTTGGCCTTCCGGATGGCGTCGAGCAGGGAGGTCTTGCCGTGGTCAACGTGACCCAGAATGCAGACCACCGGGGGCCGGGGTTCGAGGAACTTGGCCTCGTCCTCGACCGGCTTTTCCTTCGCTGCCTTCTCCTTGTCGCGCGCGGCCTGCACCGCCGCGGCATCGGCCCGATGCTTGATCTCAAGCATGACCCCGTGCTTCTCGCCGAGCTTGACCGCCACCGCCTCGTCGATGTTGGCATTCATCGAGGCGAAAATGCCCATCTCCATCAGTTCGGAGATAAGCTTGAAAGGCTTGAGCCCCAGCGCCACGGCGAAGTCGCGCACGACGACCGGCGGCTTCATCTGGACGATGCGGACGCCGCCAGGCGCCAACACAGGAGCTGGCGCAGGCGGGGCCGAGGGCGTCGGCGGCAACGCGGACGGGGCCGACGCCACGACCGGCGGTTTGGGCGCCGAGGCAGCCGCGAACGGCGGTGCGGTACGCGGAGGCGGCATCGGCGGAGCCGTGGGGGTCGAGGGCGGACGGGAAACCGGAGCGGGCGCAGGTGCCGGGGCAGGCGCGGAGACCACCCGTGGGGCCGCGACGGGAGTCGGCATGGACGGGGCCGGGCGCGGAGCGGATACGGGAGGCGGCAGGGATGCCGGCGCCGACACGACCGGACGGGCCGGGGGCGGCGGAGGCGGAGCCACCGGAGCGGGACGCGGGGGAACGGCCACCGGCGGAGCCGCCTTGGCCTTGGCGGCCTCTTCACGCTCACGCACGACCTCTTCCTTGGACTTCACGAACACACCGGCCGGCAGACGGACCTGCGGAGCGGACGCCTCGGACGGCGCCGGCTCGGACACCGTCGGGGCCGGGGCGGCGGCGGGGGAAGCCGCCGCCTTCTGCGCAAACTCCTTCTCGATCTCTTCCTCGTAGATCTTGCTGACTGTGCTCGAGACCGACTTCGTGTCGTTCGAGACGTATCCGCGCTCCTTCAGCAGGGCCAGCATCTCCTTGCTGTCCATGTTGTGGCGTTTGGCGAGTTCGTGAATGCGGATGCTCATCAGTCAGGTGTGGCGGTGCGTAAAGGCGAAGGTGCTTGAGGAAGGGGGGTCAGGCGCCGCGGGCGGCGTTGACCTTGGCGAGAATGGCGGCGGCCTCGTCGGAGGTAAAGCCCTGGCCCTCGAGGTCGTCGGCTTCGACGCCCTCGAAGATCTCCAGCGAGACAAAGCCGGCGGTGATCAGGCGGCGAGCCAGCGGGGCATCGATGCCGAGCGTCGTGGCCAGCTTCTTCGTCGCCTCGTCCTGGACGTCCACCGTGACGGTCTTGAACTCCTCGATGTCGATCTTCCAACCGATGAGGCGCGAGGTGAGGCGGGCGTTCTGGCCCTTGCGACCGATGGCGATGGCGAGGTCCTCGTTGGCAACACGCAGCAGGATGCGGCGCGCCTTATCGTCGATCACGATCTCGCGCGGCACGGCCGGCTTGAGGGCCTCCATGACCATCTGCTTCGGGTCGGAGAAATAATTGATGATGTCGATCTTCTCGCCGTTCAGCTCGCGCACGATCGTCTTCACCCGGGCTCCGCGCGCGCCGACGCAGGCGCCGACCGGATCCACCTTGGGATCGGTGGAGACCACCGCCATCTTCGTGCGGTAACCCGGCTCGCGGGCAAAGGCCTCGATCCGAACCGTGCCGTCGGCGATCTCCGTCACCTCGACTTCGAACAGGCGGCGGACGAATTTGGGGCTGGCGCGGCTGAGCACCAACTCGGGACCGCGCGGCGTGCTCTCGATTGCGAGCAGCAGGCAGCGGATGCGATCGCCGGGCTGATACTCCTCGCCGGGCACCTGCTCCTTGCCCGTCAACACCGCCTCGGCCTTGCCCAGGTCGATGTAGATGTCATTCCGCTCTTTGCGCCGCACCGTGCCGGTCACGATGTTGCCGACCATGTCCTTGAAGTCGTCGTAAATCCGGTCCTTCTCGAACTGCCGCAGTTTCTGCATGATCGCCTGGCGGGCGGTCTGGGCGGCGATGCGGCCGAGGAACGCGGGATCGATTTCCTTCTCGATGATCTCGCCAATCTGGGCGCCGGGCTTGAGCGCCTGCGCCTTCTCGATGTGGATCTCCGTCTTGGGATCGCTCACCGAGTCCGCCACCTTCAACAGGGCCCAGGCGTGCAGTTGGCCGTTCTTGGGATTGATATCAATCTTCAGCTCCTGCCCCGAATTCACCCCTTTCAACGCGGCGGTTTTGATCGCGTTGACGATGGCGGCAATCATGTCGGCACGACCAATCCCCTTCTCCTTCTCCATGTACTCGAGGACCGATAGAATTTCGCTGCTCATAGGGCTGAATTTTTAGAAAAAAAAAGCGGGCCAGAGGCCCACTTTTAAGAAAGTGAACTGTGATTGAAAGGGGGAAAATTGGTTTCCGCCTCCTGCCATGTCAAGCCCCGCGCCCCCGTCGGCAATCTCTCGGAGACCAACGGCTTCCCTTCGACCGGTCAACGGACCGTTTCGCGCGCCAGCAAACCGCCGATCAAACCCTGGGTCAGCCCATGGCAGGCCGGTGCACGTGCATCGCCCGCCAACGCCAGGTCGCGCAGGCCCCGACGCAGATAGTCCGGCACGTCGCCTTCGTACCAATGCCACCACAAGGAGTGGCCCACGTCGGCAGCGACGTCCGCAGCGGCCAACAGAGGCAGGAAGCCGTCGCAGACCAGGGTATCGAGCCGCGACCCCGTGACCGCGCCCCCCACGATGGTCTCGGCCAGCGCAGACCTCAGCTGGGGCAGGTGCGCTGCACGCCTGAACCGGGACGTGTCCGCGTCGTCATTTCCCGGCCTCTCCATGGCCATGCTTCGTCCCCACACGTACAGCCGCTCCGGCCAGTCCGGGACCGTGGCGCACCACCGGGCATACTGGCGCAGGCGCGCCCGCGGTTGGTTGGCCGGACGCACCCCCTGAAGGGCCCAGTGCTCCTGCTCGGCGGCAACGAGCGCGTCCGGCTCGATGCCTCGGCCAGCCCAGACCAGGAGCGGAAACGCGGCCGCGATCCGGATCATCGGCACGCGATTGAAGCGGTAACCGAGGATCTCCAGGGCGCTTTGGTGGCAGGCCTCGCGCCAGCCGAGGCGGTCGAGGCGGAGCCGGGCAAAGCGGACCTTCTGTCGCCAGCGGGCCAGGGCGCACCCGCGCAACCGTTCGAGCCGCCGCTCCGTCGGCAAGGCACCGAGCCATTCGACAATTTGCACGGAGGGGCGATTGGCCAGCGCCGCGACCGCCGCGTCGGCCGCGTACTCCTCCAAATCGTGGAGCAGCAACGGCAGGACGGTCAGGATCGGAATGGGTGCATCCTCCCATCCGGCCGTGGTGAGTTCGCTCGAGGGAAACAGGACGACGTGCAGCACGACCGAGCGGTAGGCCGGGTCGTGCTGATGACCGTGAGCCCGCCAATCGGTCGCACGGACGTGCACTTCCACATCTCCCAGCAGGGGCGTTCCGCCCAACTCGAGACGGGCGTCGCGAAAATCCGGTCCGCCGAGAAGGTTCCACCGTCCCGGCGAACGCACCCCCACCCTGCGGCCGTCGTTGGTCACCGCCCGGGCCAAATCGAACTCCCGATGCAGCCAGATCTGCTGCAACAGTTTCTCCGGAAACACGAACGGCCCTTCCAGGCCGGTCAGTTCGGCGACCGCAGGGCCGGCAGAACCGGACCGATCCACGCGCTGCTCATACTCCATACTGCCACTCAATGGCCTTTTGCCATTTGATGGCGAGAGCGAACCGACCGGCGCGACTCGCGCCCTGCCGCTCCCTCACGTGGCCCGCGGCTTGGACCGGGTCGTCACCACGCTGACCAGCATCATCAGCGCAATCAGCGCCAGACCATACAGCTCACGCGCCGCGCGCACCTGATCGTCCCTCATCGTCCATTCGGAGAACATGGCGGACGGAGCGACGCCGGCCGCACCATGGACGAGGTAAACCCCGGACCAGAGCACCGCGATCACCCCCACCCCGATGGCGAGCGCCCGGCGCGGACGACCGATCACCACCAGCACGCACGGCACGGCCGCGGCGACATACATCGCGATCCACGGGAGGGCGTCGGCGTCGTTGAATTGCAACGTGGCCGCAAACAGGAAGAGCAACGCCATCGCGGCGTGGACCAGACGCAGGAGGAAGCTCGGCATGCCCCCAGCATGCCGGGTTCCCGTCGCGGGCAAAGCCAAAATCCGGCTCAGGCGCCGCGTCGCGCCTGCCACGGGCCGTGAATCGCCAGGGTGTAGCCGGGATTCTGCACGTTGACGAAGAGCGTGCTGCCGTCGGGAGAGAAACACACGCCGGCCAGTTCGCGACCGGTGCGGGTGTTCGAGCCGAGCACGTAGTAGCGGCCCTCCGGCGTGATGCCGATCAGCCGGCAGACGGACGACGTGTCCTCACAAATGATCAAGTCGCCCCAAGGGGCGACCACGAGGTTGTCGCAGTTGCTGAGCAGCGCGCTGTCGTTGGGTTCCGAGAACAACTCGATCGTGCCCGGCTGCGCTTCCTCGCGCGCGGTGCCTTCGTGCGGGCTGGGACGGTAGCGGAAGATCTGACCGAACTTGTTGCGACCGCCGTTGGTCATCGCGAAATAGGCAGCGTCATTGCCCCACCATGCGCCTTCGCCGCGCGCGAAGACCGCCGCACCCGCGGCTGCACCGCGCTTGCGCAGGTCGTTGTTGGGACTCTCCACCTCGTCGAGATCGACCCATTTGGCCGCCAGTGGCACGCCCGTCGGGAAACTCGACTCGCTCCAGTTGCGCGTGTCCGCAGTCGGCCGATCACGCAAGGCCAGCGCCTGCAGGCGACCGCCCTCCGCGAGATGGCCCGGACGGTTTGGCACGAAGCGGTAGAGCAGACCGTCGCCCAAGTCCTCGGTCTCGTAGACGCAGCCCGACGCAGGATCGACCACGATCGCTTCGTGGCGGAAACGGCCCATGGCCTTGAGCGGGACGGGCGTGACCAGCCCAGGCGTGGTCGAGGGCACGACTTCAAAGTTGTAGCCATGCGGCTGCTCCGCATTGGGCTCGGGTTGCTCGTTGATTTCTTCGCAGGTCACCCACGTTCCCCACGGGGTCGGTCCGCCCGCGCAATTCCGCACCGTGCCGGCGAGACTCATGAAATGCCGTTCGGCTTTCTGCGTCCGCGTGTTGAACACGATCGTGGTCGTGCCGCCAAGGTTGGGCGCGATGCCCTTGCCAAGATCATAGACGAGCGCGCGGTCGATCCGCCCCAAGCGCTCGGCCTGCGCACCGAAGGGCCCGATGTCCACCTTGGTGCTCTCCAATTCGTGATTCCGCACCAGGAGGGTGCGTCCGTCCGGACCGGCAAACGCCGCCATGCCATCGTGCATGCCGGGGACCAATAGTCCGTCCGCCATCTCTTCGCCCGTGGACGAGAAACGCGTGTAACTGAAACCGGCCGGCAGATTGAACAGCCCGGTCGGATCATCCACCAAGGGACCGAATCCGACCGCAGCGGACTCCATCCCGGACGCGGCCAGCAAGGGGCGGCTGACCAGCGTTTTTAGACCCATGAAGCCAGCCGTATAGAGACTGGCACTACGCAAGAACGTACGGCGCGAGGTAACCATGCCCGGAACGTGCGCACGGTGTGCGCCATGTCAAAGCCCGCGCGCGCCGTCACCGCGATTTCACGCGGTCACCACGCGCGGAGGTAGGGCGCGGGCGGAGGAAAGGCGGCTCCGAGTTCACGCGCCGCCCGGAGCGGCCACGACGGATCCCGCAGCGAGGCCCTTGCGAGCAGGACGAGATCGGCCTGGCCCGCGCTCACGATCGCCTCGGCCTGGCGCGCCTCCGTGATCAATCCGACCGCCGCAGTCGGCAGGCCGGCGTCGCGGCGGATGCGTTCGGCAAAGGGCACCTGGTACCCCGGCACCTGAGACGGGATGCGCACGCCGGGCACGGCGCCGCCCGAACTGCAATCGATGAGATCGACGCCCTCGTCCTTGAAGCGGCGCGCCAGCGCCACCGAGTCTTCGATCGTCCAGCCGCCGTCGCACCAATCGCTCGCCGAGATCCGGGCGGTGAACGGAAGCCGGTCGGGCCAGACCGCCCGCATCGCCCGGGCGGTCTCCACGGCGAACCGCGTCCGGCCGGAGAAATCGCCGCCATAACCGTCCGTGCGCCGGTTGGTCAGCGGCGAATAGAAACTGTGCGCCAGGTACCCGTGGGCGGCGTGAAACTCGACCCACTCGAAACCGGCGGCAAGGGCCCGCCGGGTGGCGGCGACGAAGGCGGCCTGCACCGTGCGGATGCCCTCCTCGTCGAGCGGCGTGGGCACCCGGTCGAGTCCGTCACCAAATGCCGCCGCGCACGGTCCGATCGGCTGCCAACCGCCGGCATCGTCGGGCAGATGATTGCCCCCGCGCCAGGGCAGATCGGCGGAGGCCTTGCGTCCCGCGTGCGCGAGCTGGATGCCGGGAACGGCTCCTTGCGCCTTCACGAACCGGGCGATGCGGGCGAGCGGCTCGATCTGGCGATCCTCCCACAGTCCGAGGCAACCGGGCGTGATGCGGCCGCGCGCCTCGACTCCGGTCGCCTCGACCAAGACCAGGCCGGCACCGCCGGTCGCGCGGGCACCAAGGTGCACGAGGTGCCAGTCGTTCGCCATCCCTTCCGTCGCACTGTACTGGCACATCGGCGAGATGCCGATGCGGTTGCGCAGCGTGATGGATCGCAGGGAAAACGGCGAGAACAGGGACGACATGGACCGACGGGTGCGGGAATTCTCCGCAAAAGCAACTCGGGCCGGCCCCTCACCGGCGCCAGCCGAAGAGCATCTGCAGGACGTTCTCCAAGTCCGAGCCCGGGATGTAGCCGGTGCGCCGACGGGTCACGAGCGAGCGGCAGCGCCCGGCGCGCACCCGCTCCTCGTCGACTTCGACCACCTGGGGCCAGCCCGCCCGCAGGCCGGTCACGTCCGCCGCCCCGAGCGGCGTCCACGCCATCGGCAACCCGGTCTCGTTGAACGCCACTTCCCATCCGGCCACGCCTTCGGCCGGCACCGGCGCGGTCAGGAGGCTGGGATAACGCTCCACATAATCCGGCACGACGCGCGACACGACCCGCACGCGGACCGCGGGCTTCATCCGCGCAAAATACTCCTGGAAATTGTTCACCTCGCGGGCCCGGAAGCGCTCGAAGAAATCGAGCGGATCGAACCCCATCAGGTTCATGCCGTTCCACAGCCCGTGTTTGTTCGGACTGCCGAACTTCTTGAACTCGTACCAGGGCTGGAAGGCGTTCGTCAGGCGGATACCGAACTCAAAGTGCAGGTGCGCACGTTCCTTGGGAATCGAGTAGCCGCCGGCACTCCGTCCCATCGTGGCGATGGCCTGCCCCGAGGCGACCCGGTCGCCTTCCTTCAGTCCCGGCGCCACGGCGGCGAGGTGGGCGTAGAGCGTATAGATCGCCGGCGTGTACTCAGGATGTTCGAGCACGAGATAGCGGCCGTAGCTGCTGTCACCGACGCGGAGGTTAATGTAGCGCACCACGCCCGGCAGCACGGCAAAGATCTTGTCCGTCGCCTCCCCGGCCCGGTCGCGCGCGATGGGATAGAGATCGAGCCCCTCGTGGAATTGCGTGCCGTCGCTGCGCACGCAGCCAAACAGTCCTGAGGTAACGAGGCCCGACACCGTCGGCTGAACGTACGCCTCGATCGGTTTGCCGTCGCGGAACGCCGTATTGGGCGTAGGCCAGGCGAGTTCGATCCGCTGGGCGGCCGCCGGGGCGGCGGCGCACCCAAGGGCAACGAGGATTGATACGAAGGAGGACGTCAGTCGGCGTGGGCTCATCACGAAATACCGGCCTCGGCTTCTAGGGCCTCCAGCACTCCCGCCCCAACCGCGTCGGCCAGCAGGCGGCCGCGCGTCGTCAGGCGAAGCCACGTGCCGGCGCGTTCGGCGAGACCGTCGGCACACAGCCGGTCCGCGTACGCCTCGAGGGCCTCCCGCGCTCCGTCCGGCGCGACGCCGCGCCACACAGCGAGGTCGACGCCTTCATTCATGCGCAGCCCAAAGATGACGGCATCCTCAAACAGGAGCGCGGGCGTAAGGGTCACGCGGTCCTCCGTGCCGCGCCGGCCAGCTGCGACATGGCTCCTCCAGGCATCAAGGTCGGCGATGTTCGCCCCGCGCCAGCCGTCCTGCTGCGAGGCCGCCGAGGGCCCCATCCCGACCCACGCGTGCATCCGCCAGGTATTCAGATTGTGGAGGCAGACGTGGCCCGGCCGCGCGAAGTTCGACACCTCGTACTGCGCGTAGCCGGCGGCGGCGAGCCGCTCCCAGGTCCGTTCATACAGGCGCGCCTCGTGGTCCGGATCGAGTTTCACCCGGCCTTCCGAAAGCTTGACCCACAGGCGCGTGTCTTCCTCGAAGGTCAGGCAATAGGTCGACAGGTGATCGGGGTGCAGCGCGAGGGCCGCGGCGAGGTCCGCCTCCCACGCCGCCTCGTCCTGGCCAGGCAGGGCGAACATCAGGTCGAGATTGACGCTCGCGAAACCGGCCGCCCGGATCCGGTCGTAGGCCCGGTGCACCTGCTCCACCGTGTGCTGGCGGCCCAGGGCCTCGAGCAGGGCGGGCTGAAAGCTCTGCACCCCCATGGAGATGCGCGTGACACCGGCATCCTTGAGCACGGACAACCGCGCATCGGTCACCGAGGCGGGCGCCAGCTCAACCGTCCACTCCCGAGGCGTGCCGCCGGTGCGGGCGCGGACGAGGGCGGCCAGGCGGCTCAAATCCGCGGGCGCGAGCAGGCCGGGCGTGCCCCCGCCCCAGAAAACCGTCGTCACCGGCCGCGTCCACGCGACCAGATCCGCCTCCCGTTCGATCGAAACAAGGAACTGTTCCACCCCATCCGCGGTCGGCTTGGTCTGATAGAATGCGCAAAAATCGCACGTACTCGCGCAGAACGGCACATGCACGTACACCCCGAGCGGTGCGCGCGGATCTTCGCGCGGTACAGAGGGGACGGATGTGATTTCGCTCATTGCCAAGGCGGAGGGATTGTGCTGCGTATCGGAAACCTTTTTTTGAGAACGAACATGCAAAACATGCCCCTCTTCCACGCGAGACGAATCTGCCTCGGGCTGGCCGCCGTGCTCTGCCTCGGCCTGCTGACCGGTTGCGAGGAGGTGAAGATCACCAACCTCACGCCCACGACGCTGCCGGAGAATCCGTCCCAGATCTACACGATCTCGGCCCGCATCGTCACCCGCACGTCCGGCCTCGTGCCGGGCAGCCTGCGTCCGCAAGTCGTGGTCGACGGCAAGCAGTTCGCGATGCAGCCGAGCCCGCTCGGGGCCAATATCTGGGACCTCGAGTACCAGACCGGCGGCGGTCGCACCGAACTCGCCTACTACCTCCTCGTGCCCTACCAGGTGGAGTACAACGGCGCCGTCAGCCAGCGCGAGGCCTACACCGGTCTCCAGCGCGTCAACATCGCCGGTCGCTATGTGCTTTCGCTCGACGTCAACCGCGGCCCGGTCGGCGCCCGGGTCAGCGTGCTCGGCCGCGGCTTCTCGCCGCAGGACGTGGTCTATCTCGACAGCTTCCCGGCTCGCACGGCCTACGAGTCGCCCAACTCCCTCAGCTTCTTTGTCCCTGCGGTGGAGCCGGGTCGGAATTACCGCGTCCAGGTCAGCGGCGCCTCCGGCACCAACACGGTTGGCACCTTCCGCGTCGACGCGAGCAACCTCACGGTCTTCCCGACCGCGCTCACCCTGCGCTCCGGTGAAAGCCAGGCCCTCACCTTCACGCTGCCGAATCCGGCACCGGTCGGCGGCCTGCTGCTCGACGTCACCACCGACGTGCCGGACAGCGTGATCATGCCGGAAATCGTCGTCCCGGCCGGCAGCACCTCCGCCACAGTCAATGTGCAGGGCGGTCGCCCCGGCACCGGCAGCCTTTTCCTGAAGGGCTTCGGCGTCGGCGAGCTGACGGTCCCGGTCACGGTGCAATAACCGCACCCCGGACCGGCTTCGGTTCCTTTCCCCAGGGCGGACTTCGGTCCGCCCTTTTTCGTGCGCTTGCACTTCCGGCCGGCCGCGGGAAGCTCGCGCCCTTCATGATTGGATTGCGCGACGAACACGATGCCCCGGCACCGACGCCTCCGCCCTCGCGGGCCCCGGCGTTGACCGCGCGGCTGTTCGCCGACGGCGGCTGGCTCGCCGAGGGCCTGAGTCTCGAGCATCGCCCGCAGCAGGAGGCGATGGCGCGGGCCGTGGCCGCCGCCCTGCGCGACGACGAACCGCTGCTCTTCGAGGCCGGCACGGGCGTCGGCAAGTCCCTCGCCTACCTGCTGCCGGGCATCATCCACGCCGTCGACCAGACGCGCCAGCTGCTCGTCTCCACCCATACGATCGCCCTGCAGGAGCAACTCGAGCAGAAGGATCTGCCGCTGTGCCGGAAGGTCTTTGCCTCGACGCCGGAACTGCAGGCCTACGCCGGCTTCAAGTCGGCCGTCCTCGTCGGCAAGGCCAATTACCTCTGCACCACGCGCCTCGCGACCGCGTTGCGCGACAAACACGAACTCTTCGCCACGCCGGAGCACGACGAGCTGCAGCGCATCGCCGCCTGGGCCGAGACGACGACGGAAGGGCTGCGGCATGAGCTCGTGCCCCCGCCGGCGCCCGACGTCTGGGATCTGGTCAACGCGGACTCGTCGTCGTGCGCGCGCAAGTACTGCGATTGCGAGAAATGCTTCTACCAGCGGGCGCGCAGCCGCATCCGCACCGCGCAGGTCATCATCGTCAACCACTCGCTGCTCTTCACCCACATCAATGCCGGGGGTGGCGAGAAGTCCGGCGCCCGCGGCGTGCTTTTCCCCGACGATTTCGTGGTGCTGGATGAAGCCCACACCGTGCCGGAAGTCGCCACCGAGCACGCCGGCATGCGCCTCAGCAGCTACGGCGTGGAGCGGCTGCTGCGCCACCTCTACAATCCCAAGACACGCAAGGGCCTGCTGCAAAAGCACGGCGACGCGGTCGACCGCCAGCTCGTGGGCGACGCGCTCGAGGCGGCGCACCAGTTCTTCGCCTTCCTCGAGGAACGCCTGCTGGCACAGCAGCCGATCGTGCGCGTGCGCGCGGAGGGTTTTGCCGAGGCCTGGCTCGACGGCCCGCTGCTCGCGTTGCACAAGGCGGTGCGCACCCGGGCCGACCGGTTCGACGACGGCCGCGAACGCGACGAACTGCTGGAGCAGGCGCAGAAGCTCAAGGGACTCCAGACGGGGTTGCGCCAGTTCCTCGCCGTCGCCGAACCGGAGCGCTTCGTCTACTGGCTGGAGCGCTCGGGTCGGCGGCAGAACATCATCACCCTGCGCACGGCGCCGATCGATGTCGCCCCGTTCGTCCGCGAGGCGTTGTTCCAGCGCGAGACGGCCGTGATATGCACCAGCGCCACCCTCGCCGTGGGCGGGCGCATCGAGCCCTTCCAAGTCCGGATCGGCGCCGAGGGCCTCCGCACCGGCGTCGAGCAATCGCCCTTCGACTACACCCGCGCCATGCGGGTCTACGCTGCGACCGATGTGCCGGTGCCTTCGGCCCAGGATGCGCGGCTCGCCCTCGACGTGCTGACCGACTACATCGATTTCTGCACCCGACGCACGCAGGGCGGCACACTCGTGCTCTTCACGAGTTACTCCGACCTCCGGGCCGTGGCCGCCACGCTCGAACCGGTGTACGACGGAGCGCGCCGGCCCTTCTTCATGCAGGGCCGGGACCATTCGCGCACCGAACTGGCCCGGCAGCTGCGGGCGGCGGGCAACGGCATCCTGTTCGGCACGGACAGTTTCTGGACCGGCATCGATGTGCCCGGCGATGCGCTCAGCCAGGTCATCATCACCCGCCTGCCCTTCGAGGTGCCGACTCACCCCGTGCTCGAGGCCCGCACCGAATGGATCCGCGAAAAGGGCGGCAGTCCGTTCAACGAACTCACCCTGCCCGACGCCCTGATCAAGTTTCGCCAGGGGGTCGGTCGCCTGATCCGCAGCGCCCGGGACCGAGGGGTCGTGACGATTTTGGATTCCCGGATTGTCAACAAGCCCTACGGCCGGCTTTTCTTGGAGTGCCTGCCCCAGCCCCAGGTCACCCGCCTGACAAGACTGAATCGGACGGACCGATTTCAGCCTTTCGTTTAGGCGGGCGGGGCGCTTGTCTCGCCACCGCTCCAGCCTACACATGATGCTTCGCTCCGCTGCGCTCTCCGATATCGGCCGTGTCCGCCGCAAGAACGAGGATCGTTTCTTGCGCAACGACGCGCTCGCGGCCTACGGAGTGGCGGATGGCGTGGGCGGGCTGCCCAACGGCGCCGAAGCCGCCCAGTTGTCGCTCGACTACATCGCGACCGCCCTCGCCGCGTCCCGACCGCGCGACGCCTCCGACCTCGTGCAGGTCGTGCAGGCCGCCAACGAACGCGTGGCCGCCCTCGGGGAGGAACTCAGCCCCAACGTCGGCATCGGCAGTACGCTGACCTTCGGCGTCTTTCGCGACCGGCACCTGCTCCTGGCCAACGTGGGCGACTCCCGTTGCTACCGGCTCCGCCAAGGCGAGTTGCTGCTCCTCACCGAAGATCACTCGGTGGAGAACGAGGCCCGCCTGCGACGCGCCCGGGGCGAACACGTCTTCGTTCACGAACACTATCGCAACGCCCTGACGCGCTGCATCGGCCAACCCACCCCGCCCGTCGTCGACGTGCAGACCCTGCCCATCCTTGCCGGCGACACCTACCTCTTCGCCACCGACGGCGTGACACGGATGTTGAGCGACATGGACATGATCAAGGTGATCAACCGCGACATCGACGCGCAGGAGCGTCTGGTCGAACTGGTGAAATGGGCCAACGCCCGGGGCGGCACCGATAACTCCACAGCCGTGCTGGTCGTCGTCGACCAGCTGCCATGAGCGTGTCCGCCCGCGTCGACCGTTTCGCGGCGCTGGTGGCGGGCCAGCCGGACAACGAACTGTTCCGCTTCAGTCTCGCCCAGGCCCTGGCCGAGGCCGGACGCCTCCCGGACGCGGTCGAGCACTACACCTTTTGCGCCCGCAAGAAGGCGGACTGGATGATGCCCCGCATCCTCCTCGGCAAACTGCTGCTCGCCCAAGGACGCAAAGCCGAGGCCCGTGCCTGGTTGGAAGAGGCACTGCAGCTCGCCGTCGACCAGCAGCACGAGGAACCCGAGGCCGAAGTGCGAGGATTGCTACGCGACCTCGACGCGACGTAGGCGCGCCCTCAGCCGGTCGTCACCGAAACGTTACGCCCCGGGGCTCGCCCCCACGGCCTGGGACCGTCCACCTAGGAGGATGCGCGTCATCCTTACATCCCACGGCTCGACCGGAGATATCTATCCGATCATCGCCCTCGCGGTGGCGTTGCAACGGGCCGGACATCACGTCCGGTTTGCGACCATCCCGCATTATCAGATGGAGATCGAACAGGCGGGGATCGAGTTCCTCCCGCTGTGTCCGAACTGGGCCCAAGCCGACCTGAGCTACTGGATGGGCCGGCTGCAAAAGATCCGCACCCCGATCTACCAGTTGCGCGAACTCTATGTCGGGGCCCGGCCGTACATCCCGGAGATGATCGCACGCATGGACCGGGCGCTCGGCGACGCCGATCTGCTCGTGTCGAGTTACCTGTTTCCGATGAACCGGATGATCGCCGAGCGCCGCGGCGTGCCCTTCGCCACGTTCTCGTTTGCGCATCACGTCATCCCCTCGCCCGACTATCCGCCGGAGAACCTGCCGTCGCCGGCGTGGCTCGGGACCCGCACGCGGCGCGCCTGGAACCGCTGGCTGTGGAAGACCGGGGACGCCATCGTCGACCGCGTGATCAACGGGGCCGTGGCCGGCGCCCTTCGCACCGCCCGGCTGCCCAAGGTGCGCCACTTCTTCGCCGCGCCGGCCGAGTGCGTGCTGGTCGGTGTATCCGAAACGTTGATGCGCCCGCGCACGGCCGAGCTCGATCCGCGCTTCCGCTTCACCGGCTATTGCCGCTGGCAGGCCCCGGCCGATCCGGCCCTGGAGACGGAACTGCAGGCGTTCACCGGCGGAAAACCGGTCCCCGTGCTCACGTTCGGCAGCATGGTGTACGAGAATCCCGGCGCCGTGATGGAGCGTTTTGTCCGGTCCTGGCCGAAGGACCGCCGGATCATCGTCCAGCGCGGCTGGGCGCAGTTTCCCCAGCTGGGCGACGAGGCCACCTTCAAGGTCATCGGCAAGGTGTCCCACGACCAGTTGTTCCGCCACGCCAGCGCCATCATCCATCACGGCGGCGCCGGCACCACGGCGAGCGCGCTCCACGCGGGCAAACCCCAGGTAGTCGTACCCCACATCGGCGACCAAACCTTCTTTGGTATGGAAGTGGAGCGCCTCGGCTGCGGCTTCCGGCTGAAGCGATCCCGCTGGCCGGAGAACCTGCACGTGGCCCTCGATCGGCTCGCCGCAAACCCCGACCATGCCCGCCGTGCCGCCGAAGTGAAATCCGTCCTCGCCCGCGAAGACGGCCCCGCCCGCGCCATCGCCGAACTCGAAGCGTTTGTGGCCCGAAAAGCCCGGGCACAGTCGGCAGGACCGGCAGCCGTTCGCTAGGAGTCGGCAACTCCGGCATGCGGGCAGAAATCGCCCGCAACGAGTCCATCTGGGGTTGCCACGCCTGGGGTTTTTACCCTACAAAACCCGTACAGTCGCCCGTGAACGTGGTTCGTCCGCGTCCCAGGCGTCAGGCCGGCAGCAAATGCGGTCCACGGACCGGATTAATGCATCCGGCCAAAATGGTTAGAATATGTCGCAGCCGAGTGGCGTCTCATTCTTCGCCCTCACTGGCTTCGTCTCCGTCCTCCCTCAACCCACGCTTCAACCATGCGCCTACCCGCTTCGTTCACGCCCTGCCTGCTGTGCACCGCTCTGGCCCTCGTCGGCATCCCTCTCGCCGCAGCGCCCTACGCCGTGGAGGAAACTATTGTCGGCCCCGCCTGGGAGCAGGGTACGGTTTACACCTTGAGCCCAACCGGCATGCGGGTCGCGTCCGTCCACGCCAAAGGCAGCCGGTTCGTTGTCAGCGTCGACGGTGTCGAAGGTCCGGCATTCGACGAAATCTTCAAGACGACCGGCGAACTGGAGCTGCGCTACGACCCGGCCACGCTTCGGCCCGTACTCGCTTACAAGTGGCAGGGTGCCGTCGCCTTCAGTCCGGACGGGAAGCGTCACGCCTACACCGCCCGTCTCGGCAAAGAGGTCGTGGTCATGCTGGACAATCGGGAAATCCATCGCGCGCCGTACTCCGCCTCCTTTGCGCCGGTCACCCATCTTTTCTTTGGTCCGGACGGCCGGCAGTTGTTCTTTTACGCGCGGACGACCGACACGTTCGAATCGCACGTGCTGATGATCGACGGCAAGCCGGTCACCGCTCCCTTTGCCGGCAATCCCGCCCCCGTGTTCAGCGCCGACGGCAAACGGTGGCTCCTTCTCGCCGCCAAACCGGGTGCGTCTGGCGAGCTCTTTCTTGTCATCGACGGCAAGGACGCCGGTTACGCGGGCCTTCGGCCAGCGTTTACCCCCGACGGCCGCCGTGTCGTCAGCATCGGACGCAATCCGGGCCAGCCCGACGCGCTGCTGATCGACGGCAGACCGCAGTTCACTGCCGCGCAAATCGACAGTGTGACCATCGGCGCCACGGGCGACATCGCTGCCATCGCGCTCCCGGTGGGCGCGGCCAAGAAACAGCTTTATCTCAACGGAAAACCGGTGCCCGACACCGTCGGCGCAACCGGTATGACCTTCAGTCCCGACGGCAAACGCTGGGCGGCCTGGTGCTTCGACGCTCCGGCATCCTGGGTGGTGGTCGACGGCAAGAAGCAGCAGGAGTACGCGCGTGTGATGGACGTGGCCTTCTCGCCCGATTCCACCCGCCTCCTGTACCTCGCCGAGTCCGGGGTGAAACGTTTCGTCGTGGTTGATGGCGTCGAGGATCAGGGCGCCGCGAACATTCTGACCAAGCCCTTCTTCGCCCGTACCGGCAACCGCTACGCGTACGCAGTGGCCGACTCGGGTTCGATGGACTCTCGCCGTGCGGTGATCGGCAACGAACGTCAGGCCACCGGCCGCATGATCCAGAACCTTCAGCTCAGCGCCGACGGCAGCCGCCACGCCTACTACCGGGCCATTGACGCCCTCGCCTCGCGCCTCGTGATCGACGGCCAAGAGGTCGGCGTCGAGAACGCCGAGGGCAGCCAGCTGCACTTCAGTCCCGACGGCCGGCACGTCGCCGCCCTAGCCCGGCCTCCGGCCGGAAACCAAGGACGATCCCTGTATCTCGATGGTGAATACTTCAGCTCCCGCGAGGTGCCGGTCAACGTGCTGATGGGATTCACCCCCGACAGCCGCCACGTGCTGACCGTCTCGAACGAAAACCGTCCGGGTTTCGGCGCCTACCAATCCTACCGCATGAACGGCCATGTGATTGCAGAGTTCGGCAACCGCGGAGTCAGCTGGGCCAACACCGGCGGCAGCCACCGCCTCTGGGAAGCCCAGCCCGACGGAAGCGTCCTCCTCGTCGGCACCGCCCTGGTCGAGGGCCAGCCCAATGGGCCCATGAAGCGGGTGCGGGTCGTTCCCTCGGCCGCTGCCGGCATCCCCGGTTGGATCGCCGAAACCCGCGCCGCACGCGAACGGCAGGTCGCCGAAGCCGCCGCCGCCAAGGCCCAGGCAGAAGCCGACCGCCTCGCCGCCGCCGAAGCACGCAGGCTCCAGCAGGAAGCTGCCGCCGCCGCGCGCGCCAAGGCCCGCGAGGACGCCGCCGCCGAGCGGAAACGCAAACAGGAAGAGGCCGCTGCCGCCAAAGCCAAGAAATGACCCTTACCATGAACATCGCATCGCTGCTCCCCCGGGCCGTCGCGCTCGGCTTCCTCCTGCTCACGCTCCCGCTCTCGGGCGCCGCCACAAAATCATCGGCACCGGCGACTCCGCCCCCCGCCGCCCCAGCCGCCTGGGCCTGGACCGATCTCGTCAACCGCCCCGATCGCTGGCCGCCGCAGGTCACCTTGCAGCGCACGGTCGCCTTTCAGGACGGCACCCGCTTCGAGCAAGGCGCGATCCTGCGGGTCACCAAGGTCACGGCCCGCAACGTCGAGGTTATTCTGCCGGACGGCATCACGACCGACCTTGGCGTGGCCGACACCGATCTGCTTGCCGCCGCCAACCGGTACTGGTCGAACCTGAACGCCGACCAGCGTGCGGTGGATTTCAACGCGATCGCCCGTGACCCCTCCCTTCATCCCGCCATGGTGACCGCCCACGTCGCCCTGCACTTCCCGAGCGGCGTGCTGCCTGCCGGCAGTGAAGTGCCTCTCGCGGATATCGTGAATAACCGTATTCACGTTTGGAGCACAGCGGACAAGCGTCCGATGGCCCTTAATCCCGGCGACACCGACCTGCTCTATCGCGCCCGCGATCGGGCCCGCCTGCCGGCCGCCGAGCGCCCCAATCGCATCGCCGCCCTGCTGCAAGGCGCCACGCTCGACGCCGCCGGCCAACCCGTGGAGCTGCCGCCCAAAGCCGTGTATGTTCTTTATCGAGCCTCCACCACCTGCAGCAACAGCCAGCACTATTCCCCGATGTTCGCGGAACGCATGCAGGCCCTGCTCGCTGCCCACCCTGACGTTGCTCTCGTCTCGCTGGCCTACGATCCCGCGGACGCTGACGCCTTGAGCTTCGCGCGCAAGTTTGGCCTGCCCGGCGTGGTCGTACCGGCATCGAAGCGCCCGCCGCAATTGGAGAAGTACAACGCGCAGGTCATGCCGGCCATCATCGTGATCGACCGGCATGGCAAGGAACTGCTGTCCAATCGCCGCTACACCGGCGCCGCCGGACACGACGCCACCCTTGTCCGACTGGAATCGGAGCTGAAGCGCATGGCTCTCTGAGCACGCGGCGGCGTGTCTCTTCCCGTCTCGCAGATCGGACCGATCCGTCGGACCGGTCCGATCTTCCGACTACAAAAAAGGGGCGATCGCCCCCGCGATCATTCCTCCTGCGACTGCAACGACGCCACCACGGCGAAGTCTTCGAGCGTGGTGGTGTCGCCCTTGATCGTGCCGCCCACCGCGATCTCCTTGAGGATGCGGCGCATGATCTTTCCGGAGCGCGTCTTCGGCAGGCCGGCGGCGAAGCGCACCACATCCGGCTTGGCGAGCGAGCCGATCTCCTTGCCGACGTGGGCGCGCAGGGCCTCCTTCAGGGCGTCGGACGGTTCGTGTCCGGACTTGAGCGTCACAAACACGACCAGCGACTGGCCCTTGAGTTCGTCCGGCCGGCCCACCGCGGCGGCCTCGGCCACGGCCGGATGCGACACGAGGGCGCTCTCGATTTCGGCGGTGCCGATGCGGTGACCGGAAACGTTGAGTACGTCGTCGATGCGGCCGACGATCCAGAAATAGCCGTCCTTGTCCTGCCGCGCCCCGTCGCCGGTGAAGTAGATGCCCGGATAGTCGCTGAAGTAGGTCTTGCGGAAGCGATCATCATCGCCCCAGAGCGTGCGCAGCATCGAGGGCCACGGCTTGGCGATGATGAGTTTCCCGCCGCTGTTGCGCGGGACTTCCTTGCCCTTTTCGTCGACGACCTTGGGCACCACGCCGAAGAACGGCAACGTACCGGAGCCCGGCTTGAGCGGCGTCGCGCCGGGGAGCGGCGTGATCATGATCGAGCCCGTCTCCGTCTGCCACCAGGTGTCGACGATCGGACAGCGGCCCTTGCCGATCATCTTGTGATACCACATCCAGGCCTCCGGATTGATCGGCTCACCCACGGACCCGAGCAGGCGCAGCGAGTCGAGGCGGTGACGGAGCACGTAGTTGTCACCCCAGCGCATGAACGCACGGATGGCAGTCGGCGCCGTATACAAAATGGTGATGCCGTGCCGGTCGATCATCTGCCAGAAGCGGTCCGGCTCCGGCTGGTTCGGCGCGCCTTCGTAGAGAAACACCGTCGAGCCGTTCGAGAGCAGGCCGTACACCACGTAGCTGTGGCCGGTGATCCAGCCGATGTCGGCGGAACAGAAGTAGCGGTCGGTGTCCTTCAGGTCGAAAACGTAGTGGGAGCTCAGCTTCGCCCCGAGCAGGTAGCCCGCGCTGGTGTGGAGCACGCCCTTCGGTTTTCCGGTGCTGCCGCTGGTGTAGAGGATGAAGAGCGGATGCTCGCTGTCGAAGGCTTTGGCCTTGTGCGTATTGGGCGCGCCCTCCCAGGCCTCCTTCCACCAGACGTCGCGGCCCTCGACCATGTTGACCGGATTGCCGCAGCGCTTGAGCACGATGACGGACTGGACGCTCGGCGCGCCCTCGAGGGCCTTGTCCACGTTGGCCTTGAGTTCGATGACCTTGCCGCGGCGCCAGCCGCCGTCGGCCGTGATGACGAGCTTGGCCTTGCAGTCGTTGAGTCGGTCCTTGATCGCTTCGGCGCTGAAGCCGCCGAAGATCACGGTGTGGATCGCGCCGACGCGGGCGCAGGCCAGCATGGCCATCACCGCCTCGGGCACCATCGGCATGTAGATCGCCACGCGGTCGCCCGCGCCGATGCCCATGTTCTCAAAAATATGGGCGAGACGGCAGACATGAAAATGCAACTGGCGGTAGGTGATCGTGCGCACGTCGCCCGGCTCACCTTCAAAAATCAGCGCCGCCTTGTTCTCGCGCGGAGTGCCCAAGTGGCGGTCGAGGCAGTTCTCGGAAACGTTCAACTTACCGCCCACGAACCATTTGGCGTGGGGAGCCTTCCAATCGAGCACCTTCTTGTAGGGCTTGCGCCAGACCAGCAGCTCCGTTGCCTGTCGGCCCCAAAATTTTTCTGGGGAGTTGACAGACTCGGCGTAGAGTCTCTTATAAGCCGCCAAGCTCCCAAGGTTCGCTTGGCGCTGAAACTCGGCCGAAGGCCTGAAAACCCGGTTCTCCCGGGACACTGAGGTAATCGTTTGGTCCGTCACGTAAGTGGCTGATTTAGGGGTTAAGCTCCGCGTGTGCAGTCAGAATGCGCCGCTCTTATCCTGCCCTGAGTTTTGTGCGTCAAGCACGGGGCCTGCCATCGTCCGACTTTACCTCCTGTATCATGGATAAAAACCCTGTGTCCACGCCCGCGGATTCCGCGCCGGCGTCCCCCTCCGCCGCCGCGCCAGCCGCCGCGGCCCCCGCCGAACGCATCGAAAACGTGGTCCGCGTGGAAGGCATTCTCGACATCGACGTCCAAAAGGGCGGCAACGGCCAGTTGCTCGACCTCGCCAAATTCGGCAAGCGCCGCCCCACCGACTGCTTCGTGCCGAAGGAACTCATCCGCCGCTTCAAGCTGAAGCCCGGCAGCGTCATCACCGGCACGGCCTACCCGGCCGAGGGCAAGTTCCCGAATCCGAAGATGAAGTTCATCGAGTCCGTTGACGGGCTGTCGATCGACGACCGCCGCGCGAAGATGGACTTCACGCAGCTGACCACGATTTCCCCGGACAAGCAGCTCAAGATGGAGCTGAAGGACGGCCGGCTCACCACCCGCGCGGTCGACCTCTTCTGCCCCATCGGCAAAGGCACCCGCGGCCTGATTGTCGCCCCGCCCCGCACGGGCAAGACGACCCTCCTGCGCGACATGGCCCTCGGCACCCTCGAGAACAATCCCGAGTGCCACGTCATGATCCTGCTCGTCGACGAGCGGCCCGAGGAGGTCACGGACTTCAAGCGCAGCGTGCCGGCCGAGGTCTGGGCCTCGTCCAATGACGAGTCCGTCGACAGCCACATCCGCGTCGCCGACATCGCGATCGAGCGCGCCAAGCGCATGGTCGAGAGCGGCAAGCACGTGGTGCTGTTCCTCGACTCGCTCACCCGCCTCGCCCGTGCGCACAACACCCTGCGCAACAGCGGCCGCACCGGTTCCGGCGGTCTCGACGTCCGCGCCCTCGAGAAGCCGCGCCAGCTCTTCGCCGCCGCCCGCAACACCGAGGAGGGCGGCTCGCTCACCATCGTTGCCTCCATCCTCGTCGAGACCGGCAGCCGCATGGACGACGTGATCTTCCAGGAGTTCAAGGGCACGGGCAACATGGAGCTCGTGCTCGACCGCAAGTGCGCCGAACTCCGCCTCTGGCCGGCGATCAACATCGCCTCCTCCGGCACCCGCAAGGAAGAGCTGCTCATCGACGCGAAGAAGCTCGAGGGCATCCATTTCTTCCGCCGCGCCCTCGTCTCGCAAAAGATCGAGGAGGCGACCGAGACCATGATCGCGCGCCTGTCCAAGACCAAGAACAACGACGAGTTCCTCAAGCTCATCGCCCGCTAAGCCGCCATCCGCTGGCGAAGCGCGCCGAAGCCGGCGCCCGCCGGTTTCATTCTGAATTCGCCCTTGCCGACACCGCTAAAAACCTGAACAAACTAACCTTCCGTCGCGCGCGCGGTGCGCCGCCGGAGCCGCAGCCAGCCAACCTTCACGCATGCACAGTTTCTCCGAGCAGTGTCTCGATATGGCCCGTTCGATGTTGGGCCACAACCTCGACTCGATCCAACCCGACGGCACCATCCTGCCCGCTCCCGGCGAACAGCCCCGCCCTGACGAACCCGGCCACGTCGCCTACGCCCTCGGCGAGTACTATCGCGCCACCGGAGAGACCACGCTCAAAGGCTACGACCTCGTCGACCTCGCCGCCCGCTGCGTGACGGCCCAGATGTTCACCGAGCCCGCCGCCGAGAACGGCCTGGCTTACGCCTCCCTCGGCCTGCTCTGCTTCGGCCCGTCCAAGGAGCGCAACCCGGTCTGGGAACGCCTCGTCGAGGAGACCCAGCAGCGCATCGACAAGTCCCTGCTCCACCGCAGCGATTACGACAATCACTGGCAGGCCTTCAACGTGGCCAAGGCCGTCGCCCGCTTCAGCTTTGGCCTGTCCAAGAAGGACGAGACCTCGCGCCTGATCGAGCGCATGTGCGACCGCATCAACCAGACGAGTTCCAACGGTTTCTTCGACGACTCCACGGAAGGTCTGGGCGGCAATTTCAATCTCTACGGCGTGATGACCTTCGTGTTCATCCGCTCCGCCCTTCAGCTCCACGCCAACAGCGGCGTGCGTGACCGCAAGCTCCCGACCCTGCGCACCTACGCGGAGAAGTACATCAAGATGATGCCCGATCTTGTGCGCGCGGACGGCCTCGGCTGGGCCTTCGGCCGCGCCGCCGGCGCCTACGGGCAGATGCACTGCATCAGCCTCATTCTCCAGGGCCTGCGCGACGGCTGGATCGCCGACGACCAGAAGCCGAAGTACTACGATCTCCTGCGCCGCCTGTTCGTCTTCTTCTATCAAACGTACCTCGATCAGGAACACGGCTTCCTCGACCTCCGCGACGCCGAGCGCACCGCCTACAGCCACCACACGACGCGCATGGCGAACTTCGACGCCGCGCGCTACCTGTGCCAGTGGGCGCGCCTCGCCAAGACCGTGCAGATGCCGTCCGGCGCCCCGAAGCCCGAGCCCGTCCGCACCACCGGCCGCTTTGTCATCTTCGACAAGTCGAACCGCAAGGAACAGGGCGTGTTCCTCTACCGCGACGCCGAGTCCGGCCTGCATGCGCAGATCCCGCTCATCAGCTCCGGCAGCGCGCTGACCGCCGACTCCCTGCCCTTCCCGCACTGCCCGGGCGTCTTCGACTGGCCAAACAACATCTACGCGCCGGTCATGATCCCCGAGCTCACCTTCGGCGATCAGGTCACCCTGCCCGCATTCTACGGCAAGAATTGCGTCACCGGCCTCGGACTGCGCAACAGCTTCTACTTCCGTTACGATCAGCCTGAGCTGATCAACACCAAGGAGGAGTTCGTGAAGGGCCTCGGCAGCGTGAAGGTCCAGTGGAACTTCGCCGGTCCCAAGATCAGCTGCGAATTCGCCTACACCGTGCGCCAGCCGGTCCAGCTCGATAAGTTCCGCTACCTGCTCGCGATCGCCGCGCCGCACTCCACCTACCGGGTCGGCGGCTCCCTCGCCCTCGGCGCCCAAGGCCTGCGCTGCACCGTGGCCCGCGACGATTTCCAAGCCGTCTGGCAGGACACCGAGGTCGTCACCAACGACCCGACTTACCGCACCAACTACGGCAAGATCCACTACCTCCAGCACCTCGTGCGCGACCACCCGCTCATCATGCGGCCGGGCAACGTCTACCGCCTCGCGGTCAACTTCGAGCCGGACGTGGTGCACACGGACTGAGCGCGCGGTGCGCGCTCAATGACGAATGCCGAATGACGAATTCAGCAGGCCCAGCGTCCTGCGCAGCACCTTTCGTCATCCGGTCCATTCGTCATTAGTCATTTGTTATTCGTCATTCTGACCGATGCTCTCGCGAAGAATCATTCCCTGCCTCGACGTCACGGGGGGACGGGTGGTCAAAGGCGTGAAGTTCCTTGAACTTCGCGATGCCGGCGATCCGGTCGAATCCGCCAAGGCCTACGACGCGCAAGGCGCCGACGAACTCGTCTTCCTCGACATCACCGCGTCGAGCGACGGTCGCGGCATCATGCACGACGTCGTCGCCCGCACCGCCGAGCAGTGCTTCATGCCGCTCACCGTCGGCGGAGGCCTGCGCACGCTGGCCGACATCGAGGCGATGCTGAAGGCCGGCGCGGACAAGGTTTCACTCAACACCTCCGCGATCAAGGACCCGGCGCTGATCCGCGCCGCATCCGAACGCTTCGGCGCCCAGTGCATCGTGGTCGCGATCGACGCCAAGGCCGAGCCCAACGGCACGAGCTGGCGCGTCTACACCCACGGCGGACGCAACCCCACCGACCTCGACGCGGTGGCCTGGGCGCGCCAAGCGGTGGAGCTCGGCGCCGGGGAAATCCTGCTCACGAGCATGGACCGCGATGGAACCAAGGTCGGTTACGATGTCGGCCTCACCCGGGCCGTCAGCGATGCGGTCAGCGTGCCGGTCATTGCCAGCGGCGGTGCCGGCGAACTCTCCCACTTTGCGGACGCCCTCGATCAGGGCCACGCCAGCGCCGTGCTCGCCGCCAGCCTGTTCCACTTCGGCACCCTCACGATTCCGCAGGTGAAAACATACCTCGCCGGCCGCGGCGTGCCGGTCCGCCGCTGAGCCGGACCCATCTCGTCGAACCGCGACGGGGCCGTCCCTTCGCGGCGTTCGACTCCCGGGTTACGGGACGGAGGGCCGCGACGGCATCCGCTGGATTCTGCGAAAAAAGCGTTTCCGTTCCGCTGCCGGACGGCTTGGCTCCCTTGCCCGCATGAGCGTCACCGCCCCCATTCAACGCGCCGCCGAAATCATCGACCGCGTCTCGCCCGAGCTGCCGGCCGACGCCGCGTTGCGCGAACGGTTCGCAGGCCGGGACGACATCGATCCCGTCACCAAGCGCGCCATTGTCCGCCTCGTCTTCTCTTATTACCGGTGGTTGCGCTGGCTTGACGAACGTGATTCGACCACGCGCCGGGTTTCGGCCGCGGCCGAGCTCCAGACGCGCTTCGAGACCAAGCCCGACAGCATCAAGGCCGAGGCGCTCGCAGAACGCACGGTCCCGGCCTGGATCGCCGACGAGATGTCGCCCGTGCCGGTTTCGTGGCTGCGCCAGCTGCAGCGGGATCCGGCGCTGTGGATCCGCGTGCAAACGGAGTTCGCCCGCTCCGTGCCGCGGGCCCTCGGCGACTGTGTCGCCGCCGACCTCTCCGCGTTTCCCGGGGCAACGGGCGCCACGCCCACGGCCTTTCGCTACGCCGGCCAGAAGGATCTCTTCCGCACCGATGAGTTTCGCAAGGGCCTGTTCGAGATCCAGGACCTCGCCTCCCAGCTCGTCGGCCATGCCTGTGCGCCGAAGGCCGGGGAAACCTGGTGGGACACCTGCGCCGGCGAGGGCGGAAAGATGCTGCACCTGGCCGACCTGATGGCCAACAAGGGACTGATCTGGGCGAGTGACCGGTCGGCGCGGCGGCTCACCCATTTGCGCAAGCGCGCCGCCCGCGCCCAGGTTTTCAATTACCGCGCCGTCACCTGGAATGGCGGCCCGTTCCTGCCAACCAAGACCCGCTTCGATGGCATCCTCATCGACGCCCCGTGCAGCGGCGTCGGCACCTGGCAGCGGAATCCGCATGCCCGTTGGACCACCGGCCTCGAGGACGTACGCGAGCTCGCGACGCTGCAGACCCAGTTGCTCGAGCATGTCGTACCGGCGCTCAAGCCGGGCGGACGCCTCGTCTACGCCGTCTGCACGTTGACCCGCAGCGAAACCACCGCCGTGGCCGACGCGTTCACTGCCGCCCATCCCGATTTCATCCCCGATCCGGTCCTCGGCGGCGCACCCCAGCTCACGCTCTGGCCCGATCAGATCAACGCCAACGGCATGTTCATCGCCGCGTGGCGCCGGACCGCATCCTGACTCCTGCCGTCGTTTCATTGTCCAAGCCGAAGAAGATCACCGCCGAAACCGTCCGGGCTGACTTCAATGAACTCAGCACCGTCGTGGCCTACGCGCGCGCGGCCCATTTTCTCGGCCTCTGGAAATCGGAACGTCTGCTCATCGAACGCCTGTTCCCCGATCACGACGCCCCGCTGCTCGAAGCCGGCTGCGGAGCGGGCCGCGTGACGCTCGGCTTATGGGATCTCGGCTATCGGGATCTGACTGCGTTCGATTTCGCCGAACAATTGCTCGAGCAGGCCTTGTCGCTCGCCGCCGAGCGTGGCGCGGCCGGGATCCGGTTCCATCACGCCGATGCGACGGTGTTGCGGGCCCACGAGGCGATCGGCCGGCAACGCTACGCCGGGGCGCTGTTCATGTTCAACGGACTCATGCAAATCCCGGGACGCGAACAGCGCCGCCGCGCGCTGGTCGAGTTGCGGCGGGCGTGCCGGCCGGGCGCTCCGCTGCTCTTCACCACCCATGACCGTGACGAATCGCGCACCGAGCGTGCGCTCTGGCGGCTGGAGGCTGCCCGCTGGGAACGAGGCGAGCAGGATCCCCGCCTAGTCGAGTTCGGCGACCGGTATTTTGCCGATGACAATGGCGGCCACACCTTCATGCACCTGCCGGACCGGGCGGAGATCCTCGCCGATCTCGCCGCCACCGGCTGGCGACACGAGGAGGATCACCTGCGGCGAGAGCTGAGCCGCGAGTCCCGGGCGGTGAAGGATTTCTCAGACGAGTGCCGATTCTGGGTCGCACGGAATCCGGCGTGATCCGCCGGCGAGGCGGTTCCAAGCCACGCGCGGAGGGACCCACGTGTCCCCCTGGTCGGCCAGATCACGGGGTCGTATCCGGGCTCGCTGGCGAATGTGACCGCGCTTGCGCGTCCGACGGCCCTCGGGCAACTTCACCCACCGCATGTTCGCCTTCACCGATCGCACCTGGCTCTGGTTCGCCGCCGCGGCGTACCTGGCCGGCTTCATTTTAGGCACGGTCGCCCTGCTCCGGGACCGCCGCGCCTCGAATGGGTTGATGTACGGCCTGATTGCCGCGGGCTTTGTCGTGCAAACCATCGGCCTCTACCTGCGCGGCCTCGCGGTCAAGGGCTGCCCATTGGGGAACGCGTTCGAGATGTTCCAGTTCACCGCGTGGTCGGCCATTTCGCTCTACCTGATGATCGGGGCGGTCTTCCGGCTCAGCCTGCTCGGCTATTTCACCGCCATGCTGACGGCGGCCCTCACCCTCATTTCCCTCGCCATCCCCGCCTGGGACGCCACCCGACGCGTGGGGATCTTCGGTGGCAACGCGTGGATCGAGTTCCACGCCGCCCTCGCCTTGTTCAGCTACGGCGTCTTCGGGCTGCTCGCGCTGACTTCGGTGATGTTCCTGCTCCGCAACTACAGCCTGAAGCACAAGCACCTCAGCGGAATGTTCGCGTTTCTGCCGTCGATCCGCGACCTCGACCACATCAGCCTGCGCCTGCTCACCGCGGGGGTGGGCCTGATGACGACCTCGCTCGCCGTCGGTGCCGTCTGGTTTGCCCGCGAAAGCTCCGGCGACCACACGCTGAAGCTCATCGCGACCGTGATCGTGTGGTTTGCCTATGCTCTCACCCTGGGGCTGCGCCTCGGCGGCCGTCTCGTCGCCCAACGTCTCGCCTGGGTCTGCACCGTGCTCTTCGCCCTCGCGCTCCTCTCCCTCGGCGCCGTCGATTCCGACCGCAGCCCGGACGGACAGGTTTCCCAGACCCGCCAGCCATGAGCCAGGGTCCCATCCTCTTTCTCCTCGGCGCCAGCCATCGCACGACCCCGCTCGAGCTGCGCGAAAAACTCGCGCTCACGGCCGAGAAACTGCCGCCACTGCATGCCCAGCTCTCCGGCGTGCCGGGACTCGGGGAGTATGCCGTGCTCAGCACCTGCAATCGCGTCGAGTTCTACGGGCTGGCCGACTCCCCGGAGGCGATTGCCCGCGTGCAGGCGACGTTCTGCCGGCTGCACGGACTTGACGAGGCGGAGTTTGCCCGCATCCGCCAAAACCTCACCGGTCCGGAGGCGCTCCGCCATCTGCTCGAGGTGTCGTCGGGACTCGATTCCCAGATGCTCGGCGAGAATGAAATCTTCGGCCAGGTGAAGGCCGCCTACGCCGACGCCCAGGCCCGGCAGACGGTCGGCCCGGTGCTGAATCGGGTTTTCCAGAAGGCATTCCAAGCCGCGAAGCACGTGCGCACCCACACGGCGATCACGGAGGGGCAGATCAGCGTCGCCAACGTCGCCGTCGATCTGGCGGTGAATATCTTCGGCGATCTGGCGAGCGCCCAGGTGCTGCTGCTCGGAGCCGGCGAGATCGGCGAAAAGACGGCCAAGGCCTTCCAGAGCCGCGGCGCCGGCAGCCTCACCGTGTCGAGCCGCACGTTCGCCCGCGCCATGGAGCTGGCCACCACCTTCGGCGGCGCCGCCCTGCCGTTTGAGCATGTGACCGGCCATCTCGCCCAGTTCGACATCGTGGTGTGCTCCACCTCCGCCCCCCACGCCGTGGTCACGACCGCGGACATCGTGGCGGCGATGAAGCGGCGGCCCGCGCGCCCGCTCTTCCTGATCGATCTCGCCCTGCCGCGTGACGTGGAGCCGGCCGTGGCCAGCCTAGAAAACGTCTTCGTCTACAACCTCGACGACCTCGCGCGCATTGCCGACGAGAACCGGGCCGCCCGGGCTGCCAAGGTTGCGCACGCCCGCGAGCTGATCGCCGCGCGCACCGATGCCCTGTGGCAGCAGGTCACCGCCCTTTGCAACCGCGGCGGTTCCCCTGCGAACCCGGCTCCGGCGGCGGATCCGGCCTTGCGCGAGGCCAACAAGGAAGCCTGACCCAGGCAGTCGGCGCTCAGGTGTCGAGCGAGAGGCCGGCAGCGCGGAACGTGGTCGCATGCACGGCAATATCGTGCGTCGCATCCCACGCGAGCGGCGTTCCGCTGCGCAAGGCCCGGGCAAGGTCGGCAAACTCGCCATCGTAGCGTCCGCCGGCCCGGGCGAGAGTCAGCGCATGCGTGCCGGCACCGTGGCCGCCCGCCGGACGGCGCAGCGACAGCTTCACGTTGCCCGACTCGAGCGGAAAAATCTCCAGCGCCCCCTCCGTGCCGGCCACACTGAACCGGCGGCGGGCAAAGCCGTGGGGGTCGGCAAAGTTGGTGCGCAGCACCGCGGTCGCCCGGGGATACACCAGAACCGCCGTCTGGTTGTCCGGCACGCCATCTGATCGCGTCGGCGTCGCGTGCGCGGTCACGGTGGACGGCGAGCCGAGCAAGGCCACAACGAGATCGACCAAGTGACAGCCCAACTCCACCATGCCTCCGCCGGGCAGGCCGGCGAGGAGGTCGCGGTCGGCCGCACTGCCGAGCTTGCCCATGACCGCATCGATTTCCGTGATCTCCCCCAGCCAGCCCTCGCGCACCGCCTGTGCGAGGAGCACGAACGCCGGATTGTACCGCAGCATGTACCCCATCTGCACCACGAGGCCGCGCTGCTCCGCCTCCCGGCGCAGGGCAACGAAGGCGCGGTGTGAGAGGGCACCGGGCTTGTCGAGGTGCACGTGTCGTCCCGCGCGCAACGCCCTGAGCGCCGTCGCCGCACTGTCCTCCATCGCCGTCTCCACGGCGACCGCCTTCACGTCCGGATCGGCGAACAGCTCCGCCTCGGTCAGGCGCGAGACTCCGGCGTAAGCGGGCGTGGCACTCACCCGGACCCATTGGGCGTCGTCCGGTTCAACCACACCGGCAAGCCGCCAGGTTTCGCCCGCGGCCCGGATCGCCGCAATCTTGCCGGCCGCATGCGCATGCCGCGTGCCGATCTGACCGATCCCGAGACGACCCGGCGTGGCTGCGCGCATCGGCACGGCGGCCAGCGCCGCGCCACAGAGTCCGAGAAACGAACGCCGCTTCATACCCCGAAACGATCAGACGAACACCACGGAGCCGCAACGGTCATGGGTGCGTCGGTGGCGAGGCCTTGCGGGCGGCCTGCACCCGCGCCTTTCGCAGGGCGAGCGCACGAAGTCCCACCAACGCCGCCGCGGCCCCGAGGGCCACCGGACCGAGCGCCCCGCCACCGCCGCCGCCACCTCCGCCGGAACTGCCGGTCGATCCGCCCGTGGAGGTACCTCCGCCGGTCGTGCCTCCTCCCGTGGAGCCGCCTCCGCCCGGAGGCGGCACGGCGCTGTCCCCCATGATCTGCAGGCTCGGCCGGCCGCCGAAGCGGCTGTTGTAGGCCGGCAACACGTAGTCGATGTCGCTGCTGCCCACCCCGTACCACGCGAGGAGGTCGCGGGCCATCTCGTCGACCGCGACACCCGGGACCAGCCGGCCCTGGCCGGTATCGATGGCCGAGAGGTTCTGCAGGTTCGGATAGTAGTCCTGGTCGCGGTTGCCGAAAATCGCCCCGCCTCGCACCGCGCCGCCCATGACCAACTGATTGCCGCCCCATGCATGGTCGGAGCCGTTGCCGTTCGAGGTGAGCGTGCGGCCGAACTCCGACGCGCTGAAGAGGGTCACGCTGTTCTGCAGGCCGAGCTCGCCGAGGGCCGTCCAGAAGAAGCCCAGCGCCTGGCTCACGGTCCGCAGCATTGTCACCTGGTTGTTCAACACCTCGTCGTGATGATCCCAGCCGCCGATCTGCACGAAGAAGATCTGACGACGCGCGCCGAGCCGCCCGGCGGAGGCCGCCGTGCGTGCGATCATGGCGAGATTCGACGCCAGGCTGTTGCCCGCCGGCACCGGAGTCGTGAGGGCCGCCCCGCCGATCGCCGCCGAAAAAGCGTAGTAGGCGTCGACCGCGTCCCGGGTTGAGTCCGCAAACGTCTGCTCGAACAGGCTGCGGTACTGCGCGTCGAGCGCGCCGTCCATCGCCGTCGTCCGCAGGGCCGTGAGGTTGTTCCGCGACGTGGGATTGTAGCCGGTCAGCGCCGTCGCCCCGCCGGAACCGAGGGCGTAGGTGAAGGCCTGCTGGCCGGTGAGGAAGATGCTCTGACCGGACAGCGAGATGTTCATCGACACCAGGCTCGGCCCGTTGAGCGACCGGATGATGTCGGCCGCGCGTCCGCCCCAGCCGATCGCCGTGCGCTGGTCCGGGATGCAGGTCTGCCACTGCTTGATCTGGTCGGAGTGCGAGTAGAGCGACACCGGCCGGTAACGGTTTGCCCGGTAGTCGGCGAGCGTGGTCGGCCGCACGAGCGAGCCGACGTTCGACACGAAGCCCAGCTTGCCCTGGTTGAACAGGTCCCGCACCTCCGTCATGGACGGATGGATACCCAGGGTGCGACCGCCGAGGTTGGACGGCGTGATCTGCAGCAGGGTGTCGCGCGGCAGCGCGAGGTTGCGCCGGACGTTGCTGTAGGCGGTGTGCTCGGCCGGCGTGGTCGGCACGAGCATGTTGAAGGAGTCGTTGCCGCCGGCGAGGAAGAGACAGACCAGCGCCTTGTAGTCGCCGCCCGCCGGGGCGGTCTGGGCGGCGAGCGAGTTGGCGAGGCGAAGCGTGAGGAGCGTGGAGAACAGCGAGGTGGCGCTGACACCGGCGCAGCTGGCCTGGCCGATGAACGCGCGGCGACTGACCGGTTGGGAAAGGGAGCTCATGGGGGCGGTCACTGAAGGATGGCGTAATCAGGCGAGACGACGGTCAGGTAGATGGCCAGAAAGGCGCGGGTCTGGTTGATCGTGCTGCCGCTCGGCACCACGGCCTGGGTCACGCCCTCGACCGCGCGCAGGATGTGTCCGCGGGTCTCCGCGCTCATCGTGCCGTGGGTGAGCAGGAGATCGACGTTGTCGAGCAACGCCGCAGGGTTGGCCGCCAGCTGCACCTGCTCATCGAGATTGAGGCGGAAGTTGCCCGCCCCGGTCTGGATCAGGGTATAGAGCGCATTGGGCAGCGTGATGGCGAAGACGGAGTTCAGGATCTGAAACTCCGGCCCCACCAGCCGCGCGTTCGCCACCGGCCCGGGTGGCTCGTAGTCCGGCGAGTAGAAATTGAAGACCGAGGGCGAACTCATCGGGTAGTGCCCGATGGTTCCAGCGGTCACGACGTTGCCAAAGTTGTACGGCAGCGTGCCCGGCTGCACCGTGAAGCGGAACGCGCGCAGCAGGTGGGTCACGCGCAGGAAGGGCTCGCGCAGCTTGCCATGCTCCGGGTCACCGATGAACGAGGGGTTGCGCGCCTCCGGATCGAGCAAAATGGCTTTCGCCACCGCGAGCAGGTCGCCGCGCACGCCGGAACCGTTGTTGACGAACACGGCAGAGACGCGGCCGACGTAGTCGCTGCTCGGATTCGAGGTCACGAGGCGCTGGATGAGCTGGCGGCAGATGAACGGCGCCGTGTTGGGATGCTCGACCAGATTGTCCACCGCGTCCTGCACGTCCTGCAGGCCGGTCTGGCCGGCCGGGAGGTTCACCTTGCGGGCGCCCGGATACGACAGCAGCCGCTTGGCCGCGTTGTCGTGCTGCTGCTCCCACATGCGCATGGGCGAGGTGTAGTTGGCCGGATCGCGCGGAAAATCCGTCTGCCCCGTCCCGCTGCCCGTGGTGCCAGGCCCGTCGTCGGTGAAGCCGGTGAAGGCCCGCGCAAACTCGGTGATGTCGTCGTTGGTGTAGGACTCGATCGGGCGCCCGGAACCGTCGGTCACGTAGTTGCCGTTGGACTGAAGCTGGTAGAGGCCGATCGAGAACAGCTGCATGACCTCGCGCGCGTAGTTTTCGTCCGGCCGCGTGCCCGCCGTCAGGTTCGCCTTGCGGTTCTTATAGTGGCTCAGGTAGCGCCCCATCATCGGATGGCGCGTGACGTCCATCAGCAGGTTCCGGAAGTTGCCCAGCGCGTTGCGCGCGAGCATGTCGTAGTAACTGCTCGAGCCCTCGCGGCCGTTGGCGATGTTCGAGTCCACGTCCGAAATCACCATGATCTGGCTGAGCGCGTAGGCCATTCGCTGCCGCAGCTGGTCGGATCCGCCGATCATCACCTCGTTGCGCGCCCGCCGGTTGTTGCCCGTGTCGGCGGTGGTGATCTGGCCGGCGGTCAGCGCGGCCTGCACGATGGTCACCGACGAGGACACCGGCTTGGCCGCCTCCCGGTCGATCCACGCCGCGTAGTTGTAATTCAACGACCGCAGCTCCGCGATCGCGTCCGGCGAAGGGCCGAAGGTGGCCTGCGCGAGGAAGCGCGAAGCCAGTTGATCGTTGTTCAAGGAGCCGTTGGGGGACACCGCCGCCCACGCTCCGCCCGCCAGGGAAATCGCCAGTACGCCAAGGAAGCGGCACACGGCCAGGGGTAGTTTGACCACGACCCGATGCCACCACGAAAGGACCTCTGCCGCAAGAACGCAGGGGATCAGGGCGTGCTACAGACTTTTCAAAATGCCGCCCACCGATGCGCAACCTTCCTGCAAATCGACAGGCTTGCCTCGGCCGCAGACTGACGGTGCTGTCGACGTTTTCCATGGACGCAAATGCCCGTTCGCAACGTTCGCTCGGCAGCCTCATATTCCTGAGCCGCTGGCTGCAGGCGCCGCTCTACGTCGGCCTGATCATCGCGCAAGTCGTCTACGTGTATCGGTTTCTGGTCGAACTTGGACACTTGATCGGCTTCGCCCTCTTCAATCACGCCCCGCCGGCATCCGTTGCCGCCCATGTCGCCGACACCGAGACCATCGTCATGCTCTCCGTCCTGGGTCTGATTGACGTGGTGATGATCGCGAACCTGCTCATCATGGTCATCGTCGGCGGATACGAGACGTTTGTATCGCGCCTGAATCTCAAGGGGCATCCAGACCAACCCGAGTGGCTGTCGCACGTGAATGCGGGCGTGCTGAAAGTGAAGCTGGCGATGGCCCTCATCGGCATCTCTTCGATCCACCTGCTCAAGACATTCATCAACGCGAACCACCTCGATCAGAAGACGATGCTATGGCAGGTCGTCATCCACGTCACCTTTGTGCTGTCGGCGCTCGCGCTGGCGTGGATCGACCGGCTGACGTACAACACCGCTGCGGCCAAGCACGAGCGACAGAGTACCTAAGCCTGCCGCCGCGCTTACGGCGTGCGGCGCACGGGCGCGTGCACACTGTCGTCGCGCTGACGGGGACCGGGCCGCACCGGCACGGTCAGGGAGTGTCCGAGTCCACGCACGACCGCCTCGCCGGCGGTTTCGGTCAGCGTGATCTCGGGGGTTGATCCGAGAGCCAAGCCAAACGCCACCAACGCGTCCTGCACCGCCCGTAGATCGATCGTCCGTTCCGGTCCCGCATAGAGGATCACATCGCACCAACGACGCGTGGCGTCGCCCCCGATCTCCACCGTGGCCGGGCGACCGTCGAAACGCGCCGCTGCGATCTGCAGTTCCAACGCCACCGCCCCCAGCCGGCCGGACACCCGCGTGCCACCTGCGTGCTCGGCTGGGGTCAGCACCACCGCTTGCGCCGCGGGACCGCCCAGTTCGAACCGCATCCGCAGGTCGCTCGCCTGGATGGTCGCATTCTGCACTTTCTTGAGGGAAATGTGCGTGTCGCCTCCATCGGTCACGAGTGTGACGGCGCCGACCATCCGGCCTTCCTCCTGCGCGCTGTGGAGAAAGGCGGAGGCAAAGTCATAGCCGTTCTTCAGGAACCGCAGTTGCAGGTACCCGGGCGAAGTTGCGTTGCCAAAATGCACCAGCAAGGCGCGGCGCTGGTTCCACAGGTCGCCGTAGTTGATGCTGCCTAGGGCGAAATCCGGATGAAGGTAGGTGGTGCCCACAGTGTCGCTGCGCGCGATGAAACGGGACCGGACGGTGCGCGGCGCGGTCAGGCTGCCGAGGTACGGAATCAGGTCCGGCGGACACCGCAGGTGCTGCCGCACGTCGTCGATCTCGGGCGTATCGCGACCCAAGTCCACCTCACCTCCGGCGGCACGCTCCAACACGTCCAAGGTCCGTCCGGGCACGAGCGAGTGGTACGCCCGGCTGTGCGGACCAGCCCACTGTCTCGTCGGCGCATGGAAGTGATGCACCAACTCTTCCCATCCCGCCCGCACCAGCACGGCGCTCATCGCCTTGGCCTCGCCATCGCGCACCTGGGCATGAAGGCGCGAGAGTTCCTGCAATGTCACCAGGGTGTACGTAGGGCTGTTGTACTCCTCAAAGCCTCCATTGTCCCGCCAGTGTGCATGCAGCCGCGCGAGACGGGCCTTGCCATAGTCGGCGTACTCCGGGACGCCCAGGTGCTCGCCGGCAATCAGGGTAACGTACGCGCCCATCGCCGCGATGTTGGTGTAGCCGGGTGCCACATTGCGCTTTTTGATGCGGGCACACGCATGCAGAATCGCTGCGTCGACCGCGCGGGCGAGATCGGGCGGCAGACGATCCCGATGATCGCGCGACACCTGCAAGAGGGTCGCTCCGTTGAAGTCTGCCCAGTTGAAATCAGGCTGAGCCATCTTCGCCAGTGGCTCCTCCAGGTACCACGACCATATCCCGTAGGTGCGGCTCGTTGGATCGACATCCTGCAAGGCCACCACCCGCCGCAGGATCTCCACCGCCCGCGCCTCTCGCTCCGGCTGGCCGGAGTCGAGCAAGGCCAGCGCGTACAGCAGCGACTCGCGCGTGGGGTGCACAAAGCCGCCCTGCAACTCGGTGTGGTAACCCGGCGTCGAGAACGGCCGGCGGATCATCTGCTCCGCCGGGTCGTACTGCGCATCGCGTACTGCGAGCGCCTGTTCGTGCCGCGCCAAGGCCGGACCATCCGGCGCCTGCCACACCGCCTGCGCTGACGCGATTGGAACGGCCACGAGCAAGAGGGAACCAAGGAGCAAACCGGGGCGCAGCATCGTCATAGGGGCAAGGGGTTAAGGGGCGGTCTGACCCCGTACGCTTAACCCATCCCGCCACCCGGGCAACGTCCGGCCTGGTGGACGTCAACCTCGAGGCCGGACACCTGTTTTCCGGCAACTTTTGTGCTACGGTGACCGACTTCTTCATGGTCAACGCTCACCCACTCCCGGTGATCCCTCCCGTTCCGAACACGGGCCTGCATGCACGTTCATCTGACTGAACCCCGTCTTACCGATGCGGCGCTGCGTGCTGCGCTCCATCCGCACCTGGCCGGTTGGTTCCAGACCCGGTTCGGCCCCTTCTCCATCGGTCAGCGTCTCGCGGTGCCGGAGGTGACGGCGGGACACTCCACCCTGCTCTCGTCCCCCACCGGCACGGGCAAGACGCTCGCCGCCTTCCTCGGGATCTTCGACTGGCTTGCGCGGGCCCGCGACCGCGCCGAGCTTCCGGCCGGCTTGGTGGCCGTGTACGTCTCCCCTCTCCGCGCCCTCGCGTACGATCTGCAGAAGAACCTGCGCGAACCGCTGGCCGAACTCGGCTGGGACTGGGTGCGCGTCGCGGCCCGCACCGGCGATACCACGACCGCCGAACGGGCCGCCCAAAAACGTCGGCCACCGCACATCCTCGTCACCACGCCGGAGAGCCTGGCCTTGCTGCTCGCGCAACCGTCCTGGCTGCCGGCGCTCAAGTCCGTGCGCTTCCTCGTGGCCGACGAATTGCACGCCCTGGCGGAGAACAAGCGAGGGTCCCTGCTCATGGTCACCGCCGAACGCCTCGAGGCCCTCGTTGCCGCTCCGCTCGTCCGCATCGGCCTCTCGGCGACCGTGGCGCCGCTTGCGACCATGGCCGACTTTCTCGTTGGCCCGGGCCGGTCCTGCCGCGTGGCCGAGGTGACGGCGAAGAAACGGACCGAGGTGTCCGTCTTCTCCCCGCTTCGCCGCGATGCTTATCCACCGGCCGGATACACCGCCGCGCGCGTCCTGCGTGAACTCGGCGCCCTGCTGCCGCGTTACCGGACCACCCTGATCTTCACCAACACCCGCAGCGGCGCCGAATCGATCGGCCTTCGGCTCAAGCAGGCCCTGCCCGACCTCGCCGCGCAGATCGAGGTCCACCACGCCTCGCTCGACCGCGCCGTCCGCCTTGACGTCGAGGACCGCCTGCGCCGGGGCGAGCTGCGCGCCGTGGTCTGCTCCACCTCCCTCGAGATGGGCATCGACATCGGCGCCATCGACCTCGTGGTGATGATCTCCGCCCCCAAGGGCGTTGCCCGCGCCTTGCAGCGCATCGGACGCTCCGGCCACTCCCTCGACGCCGTCAGCCGAGGACTGCTCGTCGCCTCCAACCTCAATGACCTCGCCGAGTGCGCCGCGACCACGCGGCTGATGGCGGCGCGTCGCCTCGAGCCGGTCCGGCCGCATGACAATCCCGTCGACGTCCTGGCGCAGACCCTGGTCGGGGTGGCCGTGGGCGGCGACACGACGGCCGACGAGGCCTTTGCCCTCGTCCGGCGCAGCTACCCTTTCCGCCAGCTCGACCGCGCGCTCTTCGACCGGGTGTTGCACTACCTCGAGGGCGGAGGCCGCTCGCTCCAGCACGCCTATCGCGACCTGTTCGGCAAGGTGCGTCTCGATGCCGAGGGACGGCTGGTCACCCCTACTCCGGCCGTGGCCCGCAGTTTCTATCAAAACGTGGGCACCATCGCGTCCGAAACAATGGTGACCGTGAAACTCGGCAACCGCACCCTTGGCCAGATCGAGGAATCGTTCATGAACCGGCTCAAGCCCGGCGACGTCTTCGCCCTCAACGGACGGCCTCTGCGGCTGGTGAAGACGCACCTGCTCACCGCCCGGGTCAAACGCGCCGACGGCGTCCTGCCCACCATCCCGCGCTGGAACGCGAACAAGATGCCGCTCGCCTCGGGTCTGGCCGACGAGGTCGTGCGCCTGCGCACCGCCCTCGCCGCCCGGCTCGGACCGGAGGGCGTGGCGTGGTTGAAGGACGAATACGCGCTCTCCACCAGCAACGCGGAGGCCCTGGTCCGTCACTTCGGGCTGCAGGCACGTCTGTCGGCCGTGCCCACCGCCGCGTTCTTCCTCGTCGAGGTACACCGGGAAGGCGACCGGTTGAACTGCTTCTTTCACTCGCTCATCGGCCGCGCGGCCAACGATGCCCTGTCCCGCATCGTCGCCCAGCGCATCCAGGAAACGAAAGGCGGCAATGCCCTCGTCACGATCGACGACTACGGCTTCCTGCTCACGCTGAACGCCTACCAGGCCATGACCGAGGCGGAGTGGCGCACCCTCTTCCGCCGCGACGGCGCCGAGGCGGCGCTGCGCACCGCCCTCACCGCGTCCAATCTGGTCAAGTGGCAGTTTCGCGGCGTGGCCCAGACCGGTCTGATGGTGCCGCGCCGTGTGCACGGCCAGGAGCGCGGAGCGCGGTCGTTGCAGTTCAGTGCGGAGATCATCTTCGACGTGCTGCTCCGCCATGAACCTGATCATCCGCTGCTCGCCGAGGCCTACGCCGAAGTGGAGCGCCGGTTCCTCGACCTGCCGCGGGCGCTGGCCTTTCTGGAGCAGGTGGCGGAGTTGCCGTGGCAGGTCCGCCCCGTCGACCGGGTGAGTCCGTTCGCCTTCGGGATCTATGTGAGCAAGATCAAGGAGACGATGACGCTGGAAGATCCCGAGACCACGATCGAGCGCCTGTTCCATCAGATGTATGGCCACGAAACCGACACCCCCGCCGCTGCAGCTCCGGCCTGACCTTTGGTTGGACGCACGCCGGGCGCTGTGGCTGCCGTCCCTGAGGCTGCTCGTCGTGGCCGACCTGCACTGGGGCTACGCCGAAACCCACCGGCGTCGGGGCAACCTGCTCCCGCTCTGGGGTGACGACGAGATCGCCGCCCGCCTGCGCGGCCTGATCGACGCGTATCGCCCGGAGGAGATGCTGTGGCTCGGCGACTCCTTGCACGCCGTGGCCGGTCGGACCTCGGCCGAGCGCTTCCTCGCCGCGCCCGACACCCCGCGAGTGACGATCATCGCCGGCAACCACGACGGGCGCTGGGAGCGCGCCACCGTCCGCGAGGCTACGCGTGCCGGCTGCTATTTCCATCACGGCGATGGCGCGCCCTCCGTGCCCGACGGACACCTGGAAATCGTCGGCCACCACCATCCGGCCGTGACGTGGAACGACGGGGCCGGCACCCGCGTGAAACTGCCGGCGCTGGTCGAGAGTCCTCGCCGACTGATTCTACCCGCCTTCTCGCCTTGGGCGGCTGGCACGCCCTGGAATGAGCGGGTGCAGCCGGACGAAACCCTCTGGGCCGTCGCCCCGCATCGCATCTTTCGCTGGCGCGCCACGGAACGCCCGCCGGCTCCATCCGTCGCGGGCTGATCCCCCCCTGAGCACGTCGGTGAACACATTCACCGCCGGTGGGCTTGGTAAGCCCGCCGAAGGCACGACGCTGGCCACACCCCGTTACCCCGCCATGCCCCACCTTTTCTCTCTTCCCCTCCTGTTCAGTCTCGTTCTTGCGGTCGCCATGCCGGCGCGGATTGGTGCGGCAGCGCCGCAAATCCGCCCCGGGCAACCGTGGCTCGACACCTCGGGCGACGTGATCAACGCGCATGGCTACTCCGTGCTGCACCATGAGGGTTCCTATTACTGGTACGGCTCCTGGAAAATCCCGGGCAAGACCGAGGCCGAGAAAAACGAGGCCGGAGTGAGCTGCTACGTAAGCGACGACCTCGTCACCTGGCGGAATCTCGGTATCGTGCTCTCGGTGACAGCGGACGGCATGCATCCCGATATCGCCGACGCCGGTATTCTCGACCGCCCCAAGATCATTCGCGCGCCGTCCACCGGCAGGTTCGTGATGCACTTCAAACTCTACCCACCCCGGGCCCGCGAGGGAACAACAGGCACCGACGTCGCCTACACGGGCGTCGCCGTCGCGGACCGCCCGGAGGGTCCCTTCGTCTACCACGGAAAATTCCTCGGGGCGGACAGCCCCAACGGTTCCGGCGACTTTGCCCTTTTCCAGGATGAGGCAGGCACCGCGTTCCATGTCACCGTGCGCAAGCCCGACAAGCAGCTGGTCTTTGCCCGGCTCACGTCGGACGGATTGGGGCCGGCGGAACCCTACCGCCCGATGCCCGGCGTCGAGCGCGCCACGGAGGCACCGGCGCTCTTTCGCCACGACGGTCGCGTGTATCTGCTCGCTTCCGGCAGCACCGGCTGGAAACCCAACACCGCCCGCCTTTACGTCGCCGACCGCATCGACGGCGCCTATCGCGCCCTGGGCAATCCCTGCCGCGGCGTGAATCCAGTTCACGGATACGATGCGGCGCTTACCTTCGGCGGACAGAGCACGTATGTGCTGCCCATGCCCGGCCGGAGCGATGCCTGGATCGCCATGTTCGACGTCTGGAAGCCCGAGGATCCCGTCAACGCCGCCTACCTGTGGCTGCCCCTGGTGTTCGAAGGCAACAATGCCGTGATTCGTTGGACCGATGCCTGGGAACCAGGCCTTGCTCCGCGCGCCCGCTGAGTCAGGGCATACTCGCGTCGCCCAGCAGCACCTGCCCCGTCGCGGCCTCGAACACTGTCGTGGAGCGGGGCGGGAGCAGGGGCGTGATCACCGGACCATCCGGCAGGCGCAGCGTGCGCGGTCCGCCGGCGAGCGTGTGCACCACCACCCAGCCGTCGCCGGCCAGGGTGGTTTCGTTGTGCTCGTTCACGACCCGGCAGCCGGCCGCGCGTCCGATCTCCCGCCACAGTCCGGCGCCCGACGGCGGTAGCGCAAGGGACCACCACACCGCATCGGTCTGCGCTCGGCGCACGGCCGCCGGCGTACCGTCGGCCCACCGGCCGATCACCTCGGCGTCCGCGGAAAAGGCTGCGACCGTGAACGGCAGCGGCAGCGACTGCTCGTCGTGGCATCCGCCCCACGCCAGGGTTTGCCGCGGCGCCGTCTGCGCGGATGCGTGGGTGGCCATGCCGGACAACGCCGCCCCCAGCGCCGGATCGAGCGCCTCGCCATCGCTCCAGCCGGCGTAGCCGAGCGCCACCACGTGACGTCCCTGCGCCGCCACCCGCGTACGGATCTGCTCCCGTTGTGCCGGCGTGAGCACCGGCGTGGTGGCGAGAATGACCAGCTTGTACGGAGTGAGGTCGAGGCCCGGGAGTTCGGAGAGCAGGGCCTCGTCATGCACCAGGCCGGATTGCTGCAACGGTTCGACCAGTCCGTCGGTCAACAGGGGTGATACGGGATCCCGTTCCGCGACCGGCATCACCCCAAACACGGTCTTCGCCGGATCATGCCTCACACTGGCGGTCGCAACAAACGACCAGGGATCGTGGAGCACCAACACGTCGGCGGGCCGGGTGTAAGCGCGCCCGGTGCGCGACGCGTAGAGTGCCTGGATGCGGCCGATTTCCGCCTCGAGTTGCGGTTCGTCCCACCAGCCCATCGTTCCAAAGCGCGCAAACGAGGGCGTCCCGGCCACCATGCCGAAATCGTAGCACCACGCGCCGCCGCCGCGGGTCGCCGGCTGCAGGAGGTTGCGGCGCAGGACAGCGACGTCGTCCGGGATCGTGCTGCTGAAGCCTTTGTCCCACGGACAACCGCTGACCGACGTGGCGCGATCCATTTCGTCGAGCCACAGCTTGCCGGCGCGCCGCACTGCATCGATCACGCCGCGCGAGTTGCCCGTGCCCCCGATCGGGAGCGCGGTCGGGGTGTACGCCGGAGTGGCGCAGATGCAGTCGAGTTCGGGTGCGGCGAGCAACCGGTCGAGCGCCAGGTGTCCGCCCGCCGCCTGGCGGCCAAACATGCAATAGAAGTAGCCGAAGAACGTCGCCGTGACCACCGGCCGCGGCCAGGCCGTGCGCACCGTCCGGGCCATGCGCAGAATCGCCTCCGCGAGTTCCTCATGCAGGAAGGTGAAGTAATCGATCACCGCGCGCCGGCGCACCGGATCACGCAGGCTCGCAAGATCGGCGGCCTCACGCTCCTCCGCCGACGGCGCGTGCACGTCGGACCAGGTCAGGCCCGGTCGCGACCACGCCGCCGCGAGGCGGGTCTCATTCCCGTAACGGCGCTCCAGCCAGCGCCGGTACGCCGCTTCGGCGGCGACACCGGTATCCGGCTCATGACAAAAAAATCCAAACTGATGCCACTCGCCGTACACCCCGTAGGCCAGCTGCAGGCAGAACACGGCTCCGCCTTCCGGGGCCGCGCCGAGCAACGCACAGAACGTCGCCAGCTGCGTCTCGGCCCAGGTCCGCCAGCGATCAGAGTAGATGCTCGCGCGCAGCGGCTGTTCGTTGTCCCGCCCGATCCAGCGCTCCAGTCCGCGCCGCTCCTCCGGCACCGCCGGCCCGTCGGCGTAGGCCACACAATCGTCGGGATGCGCCTCGCACCACGCCGGCGGCGGATTCAGGTGCACGCGCAACATCACCTTCGCGTCGGGGCAGACCGCCAGCACGCCCGCGACCTGCCGCCGCGCGAGATCGATGTCCATCGTCCCGTCCGGACGCAGCAGCATTTCCAGCCAGAGGTCCGCTTGAAACAAGCGCACGCCTCGGCCGGCGAAGAGCGCGAGGTTGCGGGCCGGCACCTCCTCCCAGGTCCAGCGCGCTCCGGGACAGTCGGTCAGCGCATAAAGCAGGGGTGCCGTCGGTTGGTCGTCGATGATCAGGGTCGCGCGTCCGGCGCGGGATTCCACTCGGGCGTTCAAGGGGCGCATGCTGGGGCGGGGTTGCCGCGGTTGATCCGCGACGGCGCGCAGCAAAGGGCGGTGGTTTTCCCCGGGCCAACTGAAAGTCTCTGAAAATTCCGGCACACCCACCCTTTCGCTAATATTTTGCCTTAATGCCGTTTCTTCGTCTGCCTGCCCTGTCCCCATGAACCGCCCCCTCGTCCTCCTCACCGCCGGAACCCTCGCCGCCAGCGCGACCTGCGTCGTCTTCTGGCAACGCACGCAGGACCTCCGCGAGGCCCTTGCGAACGCCGAACGTCTGCAGATCGAAACCGCAGCCCGCCTCGCGACGGCCGAGTCCGAGCGCGCGGTCGCCCGCACCCGCGCCGCTGCGCTCGACGATGACCTGACCGTGCAACGGGCCCGCGCCACCGAAGCCGAGGCCCGCGCGGCCCAGTTCAGCCGCGACCTCGCCGAGGCACGGAACCAGGCCTCGCTCGCCCGGGAAGAGGGCGGCCGGCACGAAGCGGCGGCCCAGGGCCTGCGGCAGGAACTGGCCGACCTGAAACTGAGCCTGCCGCCCTTCACCACCGCAGACGTGGTGGCGCTCCAGGACCGCGTCGCCGAGCTGGAGCATGAGGTGGAGCAGCTGACCCCCGCCACGCCCGCGACGGCGGCGGCCGGCCCCCTGCCCGCCGGCAGTCCGGTACGCATCCTGCAGGTCGGCCCGGCGGATGCGTTTGTCGTGCTGGCCTACGGCAGCGACGACGGCGCCCGCCTCAGCCAAAGTCTGCCCGTGCGCCGGGGAACCGAAACGATTGCCACGGTTCACATCTTGGAACTGCAACCGCGCCTCTCGCTCGCCACCGTCGCACCGGAAACGTTGCGTAGCGGCTTGCGCCAGGGCGACACCGCCTTTATCGCTTCCCTACCATGACCTCGTATCAGCGCCTTCTCCTCGCGGTTCTCACCGCCAGCATCGCCGCCCTCGTCACGGGCTGCTCGACTCCTTCGGACTCCTCCATCCCGTGGAGCCGTCCGGCGGGTTGGGAAGGCCAGGTCCCGGGCATGGGCACCACCCCGGGCGCCGGCAACCGCTGAGGTCCAGGTCCGTATTTTTTTGATCCGGCGCTTCCCCCGCGCCGGATTTTTTGCGTCCGTAGAGCGGCGCCCGCATGTCTTCCGAGAATCCTTCGCTCACGCCCAGTCCGGGGCACCTCTATGTCGTAGCCACGCCGATTGGCAACCTGGCCGACCTCACCGCGCGGGCCCGGGCGATCCTCGGCGCAGTTGACCTCGTCGCCTGCGAGGACACCCGCACCACGGGCGCCCTGCTCACCCGCCTCGGCCTGCATCGCGAACTGGTCGCCTACCACGAGCACAACGAGGCCGAGGCCGCCGAGCGCCTGGCCGACCAACTCGCCGCCGGCCGCAGCGTCGCCCTCGTGAGCGACGCCGGCACACCGGCGTTGAGCGATCCCGGCTTCCGGCTCGTCCGGGCCTGCCGGCGCCGCGGCCTGCCCGTCGTGCCCGTCCCCGGCCCCTGCGCCCTCACCGCCGTGCTGTCCGCCGCCGGCCTGCCGACCAACGGCTTCCTTTTCGCCGGCTTCCTCCCGCCCAAGGCGTCGGCCCGGACCGCCTTCCTCGAACGGTATCGCGATTTTGACTACACGCTCGCGCTCTACGAAAGCTGCCACCGGATCGACAAGTTCGCCGCCGAGATCGTCGCGACGCTCGGGCCGGACCGGGTCGTTTGCATTGCCCGCGAAGTGACGAAGCTGCACGAAACCTTCCTCGTCGGCCGTGCCGCCGACGTCAGCGAACGCCTGCTCAAGGGCAGCCTCAAGGGCGAGTTCGTCGTGCTCATCGCCCCGGCCGACTTCACCCTCTGACCCGTCCGGCCGCATGAACGTCGCCGTCCTCGATATCGGTTCGAATTCAATCAAGGTGCTGGTGGCCACGCGTCGCGCCGACAGCCGCCTCGAGGCGCTGCTGATGCACACGATCGATGCGCGCATCAGCGCGGGGATCAGCAAGGCGCATCCCCGCCTCGGCGAAGAAGGCATGGCCCGCGGCCTCGCCGCCATCGAAGACCTGCTCGCCCGCGCCTCGGCGTTCCAGCCGGCGAAGGTGGAGCTGGTGGCGACCAGCGCGGTGCGGGACGCGGAGAACGGTCACGCCTTCCGGGAACGGGTGGCACAGGCCACCGGCCACTGGATCCGCATCCTGTCGGGCAACGAGGAGGCCACCCTGATCGGACGCGGCCTGACCTGCGACCCGGCCCTCGCGGCCCAGCAGGACTTCTACGTCTTCGATCTCGGCGGCGGCAGCCTCGAGTGCCTCGCCTTCCGGAGCCGCACGGTGGTGGGAGCGGCGAGCCTTCCGCTCGGTTGCGTCCGTCTGACCGAACGGTTCATCTCCGATCCAGCTGCACCGATCGGGGCGGCGGACCGCCACGCGCTGGCCACCCACGTCGAACGGGCGCTGCACGACGGACCCTTTCGTTTCGCACTGTCCCGCGAGGCCGCGGCGGTCTTTGCCGGCGGCAGCATGACTACGATCCGGGCCCTGCTCGGGGCGCGCGAAGGCCGCCGGATGCAGGACGCGCCATCGTTCATCCCGCGGACGACCGTGCAGGACCTGCTGGAGCGCGTGGTGGCGCTGCCCCTGGCCGAGCGCAAACGCATCCCTGGGATGCCGGAGGCGCGGGCCGACGTGTTTCCCGCCGCGCTGATCACGATCGACGCCATCGCCCGCCACGGCGGCTTCCCCGGCTTCCAGCACTCGCTCTACAACCTCCGCTGGGGCCTCGCCGACGCCGCCTTGCCCGCCTGAGAACGCAGGCACCCTGGCTAGGCCGGGTTACGGAGTGTTGCGCGATTCGACGGAGCGAAGCGTGGCCAAGCGTTCGGTCAACTTTGCCATCTCCTTTTCTGCGTCGTGCCACCAGTCCGTGGACCAGATGCGATACAGCTTCCAGCCAAGCCCCTCGAGGATGAGTTGCCTGAGCTTGTCGCGATCGCGCGCCGTGGCCGCGCGATGGTAGGTCGCTCCGTCGCATTCGACGCCGAGCAGGTAGCGGTCCGGTGCAGCCGGATCGACGACGGCAAGGTCAATGCGGTAACCCGAGCAACCGACCTGAACGTGCACCTCGTAGCCTACCTGGCGAAGGCGGTTGGCCACCAGGGTCGCGAACTCCGAATCGGCCTCGTCCGGCGACGACGTCGTGGTCGGTGCGGTCAGCGCACGCGGACCGCGGTCGGCGTAGTCGAGGAAGTACTTGAGGTCACGAACACCTCGCGCCCGCGTCCGTGTGAGGTCGATCTCGTCGGCACGAAGTCCGCTGAACACGACCACCTCGTGCTTGGCCCGCGTGATGGCGACGTTCAAGCGGCGCTCGCCTCCATCGCGATTCAGCGGGCCGAAGTTCATCGAGACCTTGCCGGTTTCGTCCGGACCATAGCAGATCGAGAAGAAGATCACGTCGCGTTCGTCACCCTGCACGTTCTCAAGGTTCTTCACGAACACCGGCTCGCCCTCGACGGGCGGTTCGTCCCCGAAGTGGACCTCGATCTCAGGATACTTGCGGCGTTCCTCATCGAGCAGGTTCTCCACGAGTTGCTGCTGGGCCTGGCTGAAGGTGACGACGCCGTAGGAGAAGCGCGGCCCCTCGGTGGCACGCAGGCGCCTGACCAGTTCCTCCACCAACGCCGCCGCCTCGCCGGGATTCGTGCGGGATTTCCCCTTGTCGTAGCGCGCCTCCGGCAGATGCCGGAAACGAACCCCGCCGTAAGCCGACTCCGGCGAGGGAAAGGTGAGCAGGTCGTTCTCGTAATACTGGCGATTGCTGAAGGCGATCAGGCCCTCGTGACGGCTGCGGTAGTGCCATTGCAGGCGCTTGTGCCGCACCTGGTGGCTCATGAGTTCATCGAGCACACTCTCGAGGTCCTTGTAGGCCTCGTCCGCGAGGTCCTCTTCCTCCTCCTCGCCCGTGGTGCTGAAGAAGTTGGTCGGCGGGAGCTGCTTGGGATCCCCGACCATGATCAACTGTTTGCCGCGGGCGATCGCGCCGATCGCGTCCCACACCGGGATCTGCGACGCTTCGTCGAAGATGACCACGTCGAAGGTTTCGTGCGATGGCTCCAGGTACTGCGCCACCGAAAGCGGACTCATGAGCACGCACGGCTTCAGACGCGGGAGCAGGTTCGGAATGCCGGCGAGCAGCCTCCGCACGGGAATATGGCGCATGCGCTTGCCCAGCTCCTTGCGCAGCAGACCGATCTCCGCCTTGGGCACGTCGTCGGCCCCCTGGTCGCGCGGAATCCCGGCGGCCAGGCGCGCGCGGATGTAACTGCGCGACAGGGAGGCAATCTTCGCGTCCAGCTCCCGGAAGCGCGCGATCCGCTCGTTGTGCTCGCGGCCAAAGAACTCCCGAAGCGTCGCTTCCTTCTCGATGATCGCGTAAAGCAGGGCCTTCCGGAAACTGCGTTCGAACAACGTCGGCACCTCCAGCGCCGCCCCCTCCGCGGATTCCAGCGCGGCAATCACCGGCTCCATGCCGATCTGCACGGCTGCGCGACGCGACTTCTGCCAGGAACACCACTCGCGGATCTGCGGCCACGCACCGGACACCCGATCGACCAGGGTGAGCACGGCTCCGAAATGATCGGGGGCCTCGTCCACCACGGCCCGTCGCAGCTTGAGGTCGCTCGCTACTTCGTCCAGGGCCGCTTCGAAGGCGGCGAGCGCCTCGCCGAAACGGACGAGGCGTTCGCCGATGGCCGTGCCCGGCCCGTAGGCGGCGGGCCCTTCGGCGAACAACGCGGAGAGCAGGGGCCTCACCTGCCCCATCCAGACGAGGTCGCCTTCCGCGCACGCAATGATGCGGGCGTGAAGCGTCTCGCCCCATTGGCGAACGCGTTCAAGGGCCTCGGCGGAGGGTTCTCCCTTCGCCCAAAGCACGCCCAAGCACGACTCCGCCGTCGCGGCGGCCTTGGCCAACTCGGCGTTGATCACGCGAAGCCGCAAAGCATCCCGCAGCACCTGCGCAAGGCTCTCGGTGTCGGGCTTGCCCGCGTCGGTCCGGGCGGAACGCAACCGGCCGCGGACGCCGTTGACGCGCAGCCAGCGGATGAGAAACCACGCATCCTCGGCCGATGTCCTTTTCGCCAGCAAGTCTTCCAGGTCGAGGCCGAGCAATCTCGCTTCCTCATAGCCGTTGAGCCGGAGCCGTAACTCGGCCCGTTCGGTGGCCAGGGCGATCCATTCGTCGAGGTTGGCGGAGAGTTGATTCCACGGAACCGTGGCGAAGGCGGGACCGACGGGTTGCGGAGCCAGCAGGCTTTCCGCGAGGTCGCGAAGACGGTGCAACTGGACGCGCGACGCGGCCACGCCCGGATGACGCAGCCAAGTCCTCAGCTCGCTGGCCGCCACGAACGCGCTCTGCGTTCTGGGAACGAGGGCGCGCAGTCGTTCCAAGGCACGTTCGGCCCAGGTGGGCGACCACTCTTCGCAGGCGAGCGGGGCCAGCGCATGGCCGTGGAGCGGCATGACGACGCGCGAGCGTTCATGGAGCTGCCGGGCGAGTTGTCGCGCCTCGTCGAGGCGCACGGCCGTCGTCTCCAGGATCGTCGGCCAGTCGTCCAAGCGCACCGTCGGCTCCGTCTTGCGCGGCAGGAGGTGATCAAAGCAGTCGTAGGCGCTCAACCCGCACGGCGCACGCCCATGCAAGGCCCGGCTGTAGCCGTTTAGTTCCGCGCGCACGCGCTCCAGGTCCTCCGTCTGGCGCTCCCAATCGGTCGCGCTCTCCTCGGTCATGAACCGCAGGCTGCGGTCAAACTGCGCAAGCACGTCCGCCTTGCCGATCTTGTTCGAGTGCAGCTCGAGGCAGAACGGCTCCAGCCCCTCCTCGCGCAGGCGGCGATGCACCACGTCGAGCGCGGCACGCTTCTCGGCCACGAAGAGAACGCGTTTCCCGTGGGCGAGGCAGTGCGCGATGATGTTGGTGATGGTCTGCGATTTTCCGGTGCCGGGCGGCCCTTCGAGGACGAAGTCGTGGCCGGCTGCCGCCGCCATCACAGCGGCGAGCTGGGAAGAGTCCGCACTGCGCGGACAGAACACCTCGCGAGGGTGGAATTGATCGTCGAGCTGCTGGGGCCGGATGTCCTCGGGCGGGTTCTCATACGGCGTGCCCGCCGCGTTGATCAGGTGGTTGACGATACGGTTGCGCGTGAGCTCGTCGAGACGGTCGGCGAGGTCCTTCCAGAGCAGGAATTTGGTGAAGGAGAACTGACCGAGCCAGATCTCGCTCTTCACTTCCCAGCCGGGGAGATCTCGGACCGCGTCACGAAAGCGCTGGAACACCCGTTCGACGCTCACGCCATTCTCATCCTCCGGAAGCGGATCGAGGCCGGGGATCTCCTTGTGGAAGTGCTGGCGCAGCATCTCCATCAGCGTGACGTTAAGGCGCGTATCCTCGTCGATGCGACGAAGGGAGAACCCTTCGAGCACGGACTTGCGCTTCAGCTCCACCGGCAGGAGGAGCAGCGGCGCACGGTTGATGCGATCGCTGTGCTCGGTCTCGCGCCACTCCAGCAGGCCGACGGCGACAAAGAGCGTGTTCGTGCCATTCTCTTCGAGCGCATTGCGGGCCGCGCGGAACAACTCGGTGAGCCGGCGTGCATGCTCGGGAGCGTCGAGGTGCGTGTGCAGCCGGCCTTGGCGAAGCTCGTCGACCAAGTGCGCCGCAACCGCATCGGCCCGCTGCTGCCGGGAGAGGGCTGCGCCGTTGCGCGGATCCTCCTCGCCCAGGAGTCTGGGCTTAGGCCGGAGCACCAGCTCGCGCTCCGCCGCGAGTTCGTCCTCCACGTGTTCGGGCGAGGCCGAGAGGATCCGGACGGTGGCCTTGGTCTCCTTGAAGTTGAGCAGGCGGTTTCGCAGGCTGAGGTCCAGCAGGCGGCTCTTCCACAAATCGATGCGCGTCGCAGGCCGGGCGGCCGCCACGTTGTCAGGAACGAGGGGCTCGACGAATTCACGGCTGCCAATGCCGTCGACAAACGGCGCCGCGCCCGGAGCGTCCGGCGCAGCCGGTACCGGAGCCTCGCCCGGAATGGGCAGCGGCACGATCCGGGCGATGCGGGCCCGGCGGATATCCAGCGCGAGATGGAAAGGCTTGTCGGTTTGAAGATGCTCGCGACCGGAACGCTCGGCGTCTCCGAGCAGCCCCGGTGAATCGCTGGCGACCACCGTGGTTTCAAAGACGGTGATCATCTGCTCGGCCTCGAGCTTCCGCACCTGCTGCAGGGCGTCGGATCCTTCCGATGCCGGATCCGGAAACGTGCGTTCCTCGAGCCAGCAGCCGGCATAGGCGTGGCCCTCGTGCATCAACACCAAAGGATGCAGTCCCACGCGCTCGCAGCAGGCGGCAAAGAGCAGCGTCAGGTCGAGACAGGTGCCGAACCGATCGGCCACCATCCGCGAGGGGAAGGACACCTTCTGGCCGGCGTCCTCGAAACTGCTCGGCGGATTGAGGTAACGGATGCGCAGTTCGGCGACTGCCTTGTAGAGGGCGGCCACCTGCTCCCAGGCGCGCTTGCGGCTCCTGTCCTGGTAACCGTTGAGCGCAGCGCGCCCGGTTGCGTCACGCAGGAGCTCCGAGGCGCGGCCGAGGATTGGCATGACGGCCGGATCGTTGGGCAGGACATACGCGGCGAGAATCTCCGGCAGCGAATCGAGTCCGCTCCATTCGTTGCGGGCGAGCAGCGAGACCGGCTCCTGGCACGCGCAGACCACCTTTTCGCCGTCGAAGACTTCGACCTTGAGCCAACCCGCAACCGTTTCGCTAAGGCCGGCGAGGACATCGTGGCTGATTTCCAGATCGAGCGGTGCGACGCGAAACTCCCCATGGGACTCGATCGCTTGGACCCGAAGCTCCACGGGCGCCGCAAACGGAGGTTCCGTGCCGATCCGAATGATCAGGTCCTTGCGTGCGACGCCGTCATTCTGGAACCGCAGCTCCTTGACGATCGGGATCGCGTTCTGCTGAAAGGCGTAGTTGACGCTGCTGTCATAAGTGAGGACGAGCGACGGGGCTACAGAGGTGTCTGGGGATGCGGTGGCCAATGGCGGAGGCATAGGTGACATCAAGCGCGGGGAACGGTTTCAATTTCAGGCAGCTCCTGCGGTCACGGGCCCGGTCCGGCTTTGGCGCGGCGAGGTCCCAATCCACAGATTCGGAGGGTGCTCACCGCAGGCCGAGGCAACCATACCCGCTACCGAATCGCCCGCATGCTAACGGATAACGTTAGAATCACCACCCCGGGAGCATGGCCGGCTGCCCGCACCACAAATCGTCGAAGCCCCCCTTGAAGGTCAAAGCGTAGGGCGAAACGCAAATCGACGCGAATCCCACAGGGAAAGATCTACCCGCGGCTAAAGCTCGCCCTCCCCTCCCCCCCAGCTCGACCCGCTTTTCTTTTTGCGCTTTCTGCGCCTTTTTGCGGCCATTCCGTTTCGCACCGATGGACACTTCCCGGAAACCTGCCTGGCTCCGCGCCAAACTGCCTTCGGGCCCCGGCTACAATGCCGTGCGCAAGCTCGTGGACGAACACAAGCTGCACACGGTCTGCCAGAGCGCGCAGTGCCCCAACCTGGGCGAATGCTGGTCGCGCGGGACTGCCACCGTGATGATCCTGGGCAACATCTGCACGCGCTCCTGCAATTTCTGTGCGATCCAGACCGGTCGGCCGACGGAGCTCGACCTGGGCGAACCGGCCCGCGTGGCCGATGCCGTGGCCAAGATGAACTTGCGGCACTGCGTCATCACGAGCGTGGCCCGCGACGAACTGACCGACGGCGGGGCCGGGGTCTGGGCCGCCACCATCCGCGCCGTGCGCCACCGCAACCCACAGACGGCCATCGAGGTGCTCGTGCCTGATTTCAAGGGTCGCTTCGAACACGTCGACACCGTGCTCGACGCCAAGCCCGACATCTACAACCACAACCTTGAGACGGTGGAGCGCCTGCAGAAGCCCGTGCGCGTGCAGGCCCGCTACGACCGGTCCCGCGCCGTGCTCCGCCACGCCAAGGGCCGCGGGTTCACCACCAAGACCGGGATCATGCTCGGGCTCGGCGAGGAACAGGCGGAGATCGAGCAGACGATCCGCGACATCGCCGCCGACAAGACCGACATCCTCACCATCGGCCAGTATCTGCAGCCGACGCCCCAACATTGGAAGATCGCCCGCTGGGTGCCGCCGGAGGAGTTCCAGCGCTGGAAGGAGTTCGGCCTCTCCATCGGCATCGGCGTGGTCGAGAGCGGCGCCATGGTCCGCTCCAGCTACCACGCCGACGAGCAGTCGCAGAAGTACACGGGTATCGATCATCTCAATACGCAGAACGCCCTCGCGAGCGCCTGAGAGAACTGCTCAACCTTGAAACTTCCAAACGCCAAAGGTCCAAACTCCAAAAGATAGCGGCGCCATGAGGCGCTCTGTTATTTGGGATTTGGCGTTTTGCGATTTGGGATTTCCCCTAGATATCTGCTGTCGTGAGCCAGCGAAACGAGGTCACGAGAAAGCGGCGTCCGCCGGCGACATTGTCGGGACGAGAGGGTGCGGACGCGGGATCGTCGGCCGGATCGAGGTAGTCCGGCACCCGCTGCACCCACGCTTCGCACCAGGCTCGTCCCAACACCGCACCGGTGACGGGATTGCGCGCGTCGCCATAGGCCCGTAGCCGGAACGTATCCGACCGCACGGTCAACAGGGGCAGGAGCCGGGAGAGCACCTGATCGGCCGTCACGTAATCCGGCGACGCCGGCGTGCGGCCGACATTGATCGACGTCGCCGCCAGGACGTCATCCAACAGGCTCGACGCGGCGAAATCCGTGAGGCGGCGAAAGGGTGCCCCGTGGACCTTATCGGTGCCCGCGTACGCCGCTTGGAACCGCGCCGCGGTCAGCTCGGTGGCCAGGGCGTCGAGTTCGCCGTCGGTCAGCACCCGGACCGTGCCATCCGCCCACGTCAGACGCCGTGCCGCGCCGACCAGCGAACGCCAGACGAGGCGTTGCCCGGCGCCATCTGGGTCGATGGCGTTGAGGTTGAACGCGCCTGCCACCAGCAGGTGGGCCGCAGCCGCCGCACCGGACACGTCAGCGACAGTGGGCGTCGCACCCACGGGGCGCCGCACACCGAAGCGCGCCGCCGGCAGGGTCCGGGGCTCCGTGACCTCCGGATCCGGCGTCGTCACGAGGAACCGGCGGTCGTGTCCGGCCACGCCGCCGGGAGCATAAGGATGATCGCCCGCCGGTGTCACCGGCGTCTTCACGCCGCCCTGAGCCGCGTCCGCCACCACCACGTACGCCGTCGTCGTCACGCGGTGGAAGTTCTGCCGGAGGCGCGCCGGACTGAAGGCGGTATCGACGTAACCGAGCTGCGAATACGCCTCGATTTTCCCGAGGGCATCGACCCGCGCCGCCGTAGAGAGATCGACTCCGCCCCAGAGCAGCCCTGCCTCGGGCTGCGGCCAAACTGGCGAGCCGTCGAATCCGGTGAGAGCACGACGCTCATCGGGCACGATCGTGCTGACTTTCACGCCTTCGTCGCCGACCCAATAGGCAAAGCGTCCAATCACGGGATCCGCCGGATCCGTCCATCCCGGCCAGAGCGAGCCCGGCACGGCAATCGGGACCGTCTCGACGCGCACCGCATCCGGATCCGCGTCCGGCGTTGCGCCCACGTCCGCGCTGGCCGGCCCGACCAGGGTGACGGGATCGAGCCACGCCGCCGCCGTCGGGTTTGGCGCCAATCCGTCCGGGGATGACACGAGCCACACGGGGTCGCTCTCGCCCTGACGCCAGACGCCGGTCCAACGGGTCCGGTTCGGCTCGGCATTTCCCGGCAGCGCGGCGGTCGCGGTCGCCGCCACGTCAGGCCCGGCGGCACGCTGCAGCGCGCCGAGGGCCTGGCCGAGACCGAGCAGGGCATGCCGGCGGGCCGTCGCGAGATCGCGCCGGTTTTCCTCGGTGCGCGTTTCGAGCCGGGCCAGCGCAGCGAGGCCGACCAGCAGTACAACCAGCAGGGAAAGCAGGACCACGACGAGCACGAGGGCGAAGCCACGGCGTCGGATAGGACGAAGACGGGACGAGGTCATCGCACGACGGCCGGCAACACGATGCGCCGGGTGTGGACGCGGCTGTGCGCCTCGGCCAGTTGCCACCAGTACTCCGCCCGCGTTACTCCCGCCGGCGGCGCGAGCCGGCCGGCCTCGAGGTGCGCGATCCGCGTCGCGCCGTCCTCGTCGAGCACGCGAACCATCACGTCGACGGCCGCCGGTATGCCCCGCGTGACCAGACGGCCCGCGTAGCCCGCCGGCTCGGCGCCAGGCCGGGTGGTCGATAGAAACGACGAGGCGTCGTCCGTCGCGGGGAATACCGTGTCCCACGTGCCGTCGGCCCGGCGGGTTTCGATGCGGACCCCAAAGTCGACCACATGGTTGCCGAGCAGGAAGGTGACGTTGGGGCGGCGCACATTGCCCGGATGCTGGGCCGATCCATTCGGGGTGTTGTACCCGGACGCGAACAGATCGTAGCCGGTGGAGAACGTCGACGGATCGATGCCGCCCGGTCTCACCTGGGAGCGGTACAACTGGTACACGGCGCGCCCGCCCGTCTGCCGGCGGACCACCTGATAGGCCACGGCCCGCGGGGCGGAGCGATTGGTCGCATCGGCATTGCTGTCCGGCGCCGCGGTGAAGAACCGCAGCCACACCCCCGCGTGACCAAACCGCGCGTCACGCAGGTCGCCTGACGCCGGTTGCAGGCGGAGCGACTCCGCCCCGCGCGGCTTGGCCTCGTCCGGCCACGCCGCACCGGTCATGCCTGCGTCCCCTGCCCCGCTTTGGTCGCGCTGCACCGTGGCGGCAAAGCTCACACCGTCGTCCCATCGCACCAACGCGGCCTCGAGGTCTGCGGCAACCTGATCGAGGATGAGCGTGGCCTGCGCATCGGCCGAAAGTTTGCCCGTCACCCGGGTCCACGTGGCCAGCACCTGGGCAATCAACGCCAGCAGCAGTCCGGCCAACAGGGCCGTGACCGCCGCCGCGAGCAGCACTTCCAGTAGGGTGAAGCCACGCTGCGTTCTCATCGGTTCACGGAGAACACCGCCACCCGCGCGCGTTGGCGGGACGGATCGGTGACGCGCGCACCGTCCGGACGGAAGGCGGGCCAGCGCACTTCGGCGACGACGACCAGCGGTCCCGGTGACGCAGATGACAGGACGGCGTGACGATGCAGGCGCACTTCGAACTGTTTCGCGGCATCGCGTTCGGCCGGCGTTGCCCCGGTGGCCAGCCACACGGCGTCGTCTGCGGGCGCCACGATCAAACCTGCGCGGTCGGCGAACTGTACCTCCCCGTCGGCGATGCGTGTACCCGTGGCTGCCGGGCCCAAATCGCGGGCCTGGGCCTCGACCTGCCGCAGGACCTGACCAGCCCGCCCCTCCTCGTCGAGTTCGGTCACCGCATGAAGCACGGGACGGTACAGAGCCACCACACTGACCACGGCGACCGCCGCCACCCCGACGGCCATCACGACCTCGACCAGCGAGAAGCCCCCTCGTTCGGATCGGTCACATCTCACTGCGCTCATGGAGAAAAGTGACGAGTCCGTACACACTGAGGCTGAGGCCGCGCACGGCGTCGGGTTGCAGGTAGCGCCAAGGTTCGGCGCCGTCTGCCGGCAGACGCTCGACCGGAGCGAGCACAAAGTCGCCGGCTCCACGAAAGACGGTTCCGCGGGCGGTGAAGACGATCGGCAACGCGGCCACGCCGTCACACATCACCGTCGTCCCGCCGAGGCCCGACGAACGGAGGCCGGTCCAATCGGTGCCGTCCTCGATCGCATCACCGGCTGGCGTGACCGACGGCAGCAAGGCCACGCCGGCGGGCAAGGCGAGCCAGGGCGTGAGCGGTTGCCATCCGTGCACGGGATCTTCGACGGCCACCACCCATTCCCGCAGGCGCCGGTCGGGCGCCACGGCGTCGGCGTGGACCAACAAGCCGACGTTTGTCCCGCGCGCGGCCGCCTCACTGCGCGCCTGCGCCAACGCGCCGGCCAAGGTGGCCTGGGCCGTGCGCAGCGCCACCGCGCGCCCGCCCCCGCGCCCGATTTGGACGATGCCACTGGCCAACACGCCGAGCAGCGCCAGCACCACCAGCAGTTCGATGACCGTGAAGGCCGGTGCGACCGCGATGGAGCGAAGCGTCATCGCCAACTCAGGATCAGGTCGCGGGCGTCACGTCCGCGACCGGCCGAATAGAAGATCGCCGCCGCCCGCACGCCCTCGGCGGGCAGATCGGAGGCCTCGGGAACAAACGGACCCGTGCCGTCGCGACTCATCACGCCCACCAGCGCGCCGTCGGTTCCGGGCCGGATCCACCCGTCGCCGTCCCGGTCGAGGAGCACGCCGATCTCGGTATTGCCAAAGGCATCGGCCAGTCGGCCCTCGTGCAGGTCGCCCGGGCCCACGAGCAGGAAGGCGAGGCGGCGGCGGTTACCGCCCAGCGCAGCCACATCCGCCACGGCACGGCCATCGGGCTCACGCCCGGTCAGGCAACGCAGGAATGCCGCCGTGTGCTCGACCGTGGTCAGACGCGGCTCGGCCGCCCACTGCGGGGCGAGCCCATACTCGAGCCGGAACTCCGCGCAGGCCAGGCTCCACTGGTGGAACATCGCGAGGGTGCGCGCCCTCGCCACCCCGGCCCGCACGGTGGCGAGTCCCGGCACGAGCATGGCGAGCAGGACGCCCAGGATCGCCACGACCGCCACCAGTTCGAGCAGGGAAAAGGCCCGGTGCCGGCGGTTCATGGCAGGTAAACGTTGTCGGCATCGGCCGGGGTGACTCCGGGCACGGCCCCCGTGGCGTGCGACCCGGCCGTGCCGTCAGGACCGGCTGAATACAGTACAAAGCCGGGCGCGCGCCACCCGGGTCCCGGTGCATGAACGTACCGGTACGGATTACCCCACGGATCGAGCGCAACCGCCTCCCCCGCCCCGGACGATGGCGGAGCCCAGGTCAGACCATCGGGCTCGAGGAAGATCCGACCGGGCGGGGTGATCGGGGTGTTCGTCACGCTGCGCCGGCCCGCGAGGGCGGCGAAGAGGTCGGACGGAGCCGCGGTCCGCGGATATTCACCGTGGTGCCGGCGAAACGCCTCCACCGCGACGGCGATCACGGTCAGATCGGCCTGGGCCCGCAGCCGGTGGGCGCGGTTGCGCAACGATTGCGCCGTGGTGCCGATGCTGACGGCGGCAAGGATGACGATGACGCCGAGTACCGTCATCACCTCGAGCAGCGTAAAGGCCGGCGCACCGGCGGCGGACACGCCGCGGCGACGCGCGGCCGGAGAAAGGACCGCAGGGAGCATAGGGGACTCCCGAAAAAGCGGAGACCCGCGGTAGACGCAATCCGTTAATCATTTGCAACCTAAGTTTGCGTTGCGCGCTCCACCTCCGGTCAAATTCCGGCAACGCGGGACTTCCGCCTTGATGCGTCCGGCTGGGGCTCCCCAAGCTTCGCGGCCATGTCGCAGTCCTTTGCGCGAATCGTCTTTGCGTTCACCGCGCTCTTCTTCGCCGCGTTTTTCGTCTGGCCGATCCTGCAGATCCTCAAGGGCGGCTTCATCGATGCGGATGGCAACCTGACCTTCACCTATCTGGCGGCGGTGCTGTCCGACCCCGTCTACCTCGGCGGCCTGCGCACCTCGTTCCTGCTGGCGTGCACGACCACCTCGATCGCGCTCCTGATCGCGCTGCCGCTCGCCTTCATCTCTGACCGCTATCTTTTTCCCGGCAAAGGCCTGCTCAGTTCGCTCGTGCTGATCCCGATGATTCTGCCGCCCTTCGTGGGCGCGATCGGGATCAAGCAGATCTTCGGTCAGTACGGCGCGCTCAACGCCCTCTTGATCAACCTCGGCCTCCAGCCTGAGGGCTGGACCTACGATTGGTTCGCGGCGAACCAGTTTCTCGGCGTCGCGGTCGTCAACGCGCTTTCCCTCTACCCGATCATCTACCTCAACGCCGTCGCCGCCCTCGCCAACATCGACCCGGCGATGGAAGAGGCGGCGGAGAACCTCGGCTGCACGGGGTTCCGGCGCTTCTTCAAGATCACGCTGCCCCTGATGAAGTCGGGCCTCTTTGCTGGCGGCACGATCGTCTTCATCTGGGCCTTCACCGAGCTCGGCGTGCCGCTGATCTTCGATTATCCGCAGGTGATGTCGGTGCAGATTTTCTACGGCCTGAAGGACATTGGCGGAAACCCGTTCCCCTTCGCGCTCGTGGCGGTGATGCTCTTCAGCACGGTGGTGCTCTACGCCCTCGGCAAGGGCCTGTTCGGCCGCCAGGCCTACGCGATGATGGCCAAGGCCACGACGAGCGGCGGCGCCCGCGCCCTGCCCGTCATGCCCCGCATCCTGTGCACGCTGGCCTTCGCCGGCGTGACCTTCATCGCCGTGCTGCCGCACCTCGGCGTCGTGCTGGTGGCGTTTTCCACCGACTGGTATGCCAGCGTGCTGCCCAACGGCTACACGCTCGACAATTTCCGCTACGCGCTGGGCAACGACCTGACCGTGCCCGCGATCGCGAACAGCCTGAAGTTCGCCAGCCTCTCCACGCTGATCGACCTCGTGCTCGGCATTGCCATCGCCTACGTGGTCGTGCGGTCGAAGATCCCGGGACGCCAGGTGCTCGACTTCCTCGCCATGCTGCCGCTCGCCGTGCCCGGACTCGTCCTGGCGTTCGGTTACCTGGCCATGAGCCAGGAGGGCAAGTTCTTCGCCTTCCTCAATCCGGTCGAGAACCCGACCGTGCTCCTGATCATCGCCTACTCCGTGCGCCGCCTGCCCTACGTCGTGCGCTCGGCCGTTGCGGGTTTCCAGCAAACGAGCGAGACCCTCGAGGAGGCGGCGCAGAACCTTGGCTGCCCGCCGCTCAAGGCGACGATCAAGGTCACGCTGCCCCTCATCGCGGCGAACCTGATCGCAGGCGGTCTGCTCGCCTTCGCCTTCGCCATGCTTGAGGTGTCCGACTCGCTCATCCTCGCGCAGAAACAGGCCTACTATCCCATCACCAAGGCCATCCTCGAACTCTTCCAGCTGCTCGGCGACGGCAAGTTCATCGCCAGCGCCCTCGGCGTGTGGGCGATGGTCTTCCTCGGCGTGACCATCGTCGGCATGGGCCTGCTGCTCGGGAAGAAGCTCGGCGCGATCTTCCGCGTGTAATGAGACGGGATGCGCCAGAGGGGGCGAGCCTCCTTCCTCTTCGTTCTCGTTCTCTTAATCTTAATCGTTCTCTTTCTCCCGATTGGTCTGAGCCAAGTTTGTCCAGGAGAGAAAGCGAAAGAGAAAGATTAAGAGAACGAGAACGATTTCGAACCAGGAACGGAAGGGTATGAGCTGGCTCCTCCTCGTCTCCCTCATCTGGGCGTTCTCCTTCGGTCTGATCAAGGGCCGGCTTGCCGGACTCGATCCGACCGCGGTCGCGGTGGTGCGGCTCGGACTCGCGGCGCTGGTCTTCCTGCCCTTTCTGCGTCTGCGTGCCCTGCCGGTGCGACTGAGCCTCGCCTACGCGGCGATCGGGGCGGTGCAGTTCGGCGGCATGTACGTGCTCTACCTGCGGGCCTTTGCCCACCTGCAGGCTTACGAGGTCGCGTTGTTCACGCTGCTCACTCCGGTGTACCTGGCACTGCTCGCGGCCGCGTGGGACCGACACTGGCACCTGCGTCATCTGGCCGCGGCGCTGCTGTCGGTGGCGGGTGCCGGACTCGTGGTCTGGCAGGCGGCGCCGGGCTCAGGAGTCGCGACGGGCTTCCTGCTCGTGCAGGGCTCCAACCTCTGCTTCGCCGCCGGTCAACTCGCCTACAAGCGCGTCCGGGCTGCGTATCCAGCCGGTCGTGACGGCGCGCTCTTCGGTCTGCTCTACGTCGGAGCCCTCGCCGCGACGGCGGCCTTCTCGGCAGTCGCCACGGACTGGACGGCGTTTCGTCCGTCGGCGGACCAATGGCTCGTGCTCGCCTACCTGGGCGTGCTCGCGTCCGGCCTGTGTTTCTTCTGGTGGAACCTCGGCGCGACGCAGGTGAACACCGGCACGCTCGCGGTCTTCAACAACGCCAAGGTGCCGCTCGGCGTGGCGTGTTCGCTCTTGTTCTTCGGCGAAAGTACCGACCTCGTCCGGCTCGCCGCCAGCCTCGCGCTGCTTGGCGCTGCGGTCTGGCTGGCGGAGCGACGTGGAAACTAAAAACCCGGCAGCCGAAGGGGCTGCCGGGCTTGGTAGGACAGACTCAAATCGACGCGGCCGGTCCGGCCGCGGCTACCCTAGAACTTCCAGCCGAGGGTGAGCTCGGCGGTGATGGGCAGTTCGGCGTTGATCGAACCGTTGCCGTAGCCGGGATTCGGCGCGCTCCAGTTCTCCTCGTCGGTCACATTGTGGATCGCGAGGCGCGCATCCCACCGCTCAGCCTTGTAGGCGAAGGTGACGTCGATGGTGTACTGCCACGGAATCTCGTTCGCGGTGAGCTGGATGGGCGAGCCAAGTGCGTTGCCCGCGCCCTCCTGGCTGGTCACGATCGGACCGGTGATGACCGCACCGACCGAGGCGCTAAAGCCGTTGTCCCATTTGTAGTTCACCAGGAAGTTCACGAGGTGCTCCGGCACGCCGGGCTGGGTGAATTCCTCGGAGATCGACGGGAAGTCGGGCGTGATCGGCGCCGCCACGCCACTGAGGCGCTGGTCGTAGGTGACGGAGTCGGCGAGGAAGCCGGTGTAACGCTGCACCGAGTCGAAGAAGCTGTACGCCACGGTGGCGAAGATGCGCTTGTTCGGCTGGTAGTTCGCCTCGATCTCGAAGCCACGGGACTTGATGTAACGGTCGCGGGCATTCGCGGCGGTGTCGCCCGTCGCCCAGTCCTGCTTCTGCTCGTAGAGCGCGGCGCCGAGGAAGACCTTGCCGCCGGCGAACGAGCCCTTGAGGCCGAGTTCGTTGAGGGAGTTCTCCTGGTCGAACTGGAACTCATGGTAGCGGTTCGGATCGGCGACGTAGCTGGAGTCGAGGAACGGATAACCGCCGCCAAGACCCGCGTAGGCCGACGTGGCGTACGAGTAGGTGTAGTAGGCGGAGATGCGCTCGTTGAACTTGTAGATCGCCGAGAGGTTGTAGCTGGGCATCTCGACCGAGATCTCGTCGCTGATCGGCGCGAAGCCACCCGGCGGAAGCGGGTCGGTGTTCTTCACCTTCAGGAAGTCGACGCGGCCGCCCGCGAGCATGCTGAAGTGGGAGTTGAAGGTGATGTCGTGCTGGTAGAACGGCGAGATCTGCTCGAGGCGCGAGTCGTTGGTGCTGCCGTTGCCGTTGTAGATGCCGCCGGTGACGGGATCGAAGCCGTAGCTCGCACCGGGCGAGCCGTAACGACCGGGGAGAATGCCGCGCGGACCTTCACCCGGGATGAGCACGGATGCGTTGAACCCGCCGAAGGCCGAAGCCGGCACGCGGTTCAGGTTGGGATCGCGGGTCAGGTCGAAGGAGTTGACCGGCTCGTGGTAGAAATCATCGGCCGCCCACACCTTCTGGTAACGCAGGCTGGCGCCCACCGCGTACTGGTGTTTGAGCGAGCCCGACTCGAAGCTGTTCTGCAGGAGGAGACGGTTCTCGAGGCCGTAATTATCGCGGTGAACCGAGTTGTAGTAGTACGACGAGAAGGTGTCGCGGTCGATGTAGTTGAAGAACGTGTTGTTGATCAGTCGCGCGTCCGACGGGAGCTTGATCGTCTGGATGGCCTGGGCGGTCAGGTTGACGCCGTAGCTGTCGTCACCCGGCGAAAGCAGGCGACGGCGGCGGTCGATCTTCACCGGCGTACCGTACGGAGCGACCGGGTTGCCGAAGCCGCCCACGTTGGCGAGCGAGGCGACGTACTGCGCGTCCGTCAGGGCGTCCGGGATGTACAGACCGTCGTCGATCAGCTGCTGGGTGACACGGTTGATGCCCCAGTTTTCGGTGACATCGGCCTCGAAGTACTCGGCGTTGAGCTCGAGGGTGTAGGTGTCGGTCGGACGCCACTCGAAGGCGCCGTAGATTGCCTGGGTGTTCTTCTTGCCGTCGTAGTAGTAACCGTCGGAGGCCTCGCCGGAGTAACTCACGCGGTAGGCGAGTTTATTCGAGAGCGGGCCGCCGAAATCGAGCGTCCACCGGTAGACGTCGTAGGAACCGATCGTGCCGGAAACATTGCCGCGGAACTTGTCGAAGTAGGGCTTCTTGGTGATGAAGTCCGCATAGCCGCCGGCGTAGCTGGTCGCACCGTAGATGACGTTGGCCGTGCCTTTGACGATGTTGACCGATTCGACCGCGTTGAAATTCACCGGCATGCCGTTGCCGTTGACGGTGAGGCCGCGCCGCATGCCGTTGACGAGCACGTCGGCGGACTGGCCGCGGATGGACGGATTGGAAGGCAGGCCGAAGTTGGTCTGCGTGTAGCTCGACGCCGTGAGCTTCGAGAAGTCGCGCACGTCCTCGATGCCAATGACATTCATCTGCTCGCGCGAGATGATGGTCACGTTGCGGGGCGTTTCGAGAATGCTGCGGTCGATGCCGAAGACCGAGTTGAACGGCCGCGACGTCGGCAACACGTTCTGCTCAATGGGCACGTCGTTGACCTCGAACTTCTCCAATTCGAGGGCCGTTTCGTTGGCCGCCTGGGTCTGAGTCTGGGCGTAAACACTCAACGCGCTGCCCAGCAACGCGAGGGTGCCAGTAATCTTTTTCATAGTTTGGGTGTGAAAGGTGCCCTTCCGGTGAGCACGGCATGTGCCACCCACCCCACGACTTCGCCAGGCGCACGGAAAACCAAGCGACGGCATCCACGCAGGTGGATGCGCGGGTTCCTCCGCGCGTCGGCTTGGGTAACACGGGCGCAAGCAAGACGGCCTTCGCTCGGCGTCCAACGTCGCTGCGAGCGCAGGGACGCGCCCGCCCACCTCTGACGCTTACTCGTCGCCGTCCTGATCGTAGATCACCGCCAGTTCGAGCATCAGGGCTTCGAGTTCGCGGTAGTAATCGTCGATGTAGAGCGTGTCCTTCATCTCGCGCAGGCGGGCGATGCGCTGCTCGACCGCATCGCGGCGCGCGCGGGCCTCCGGCGTGAGCGAGCGTTCGGCCTCCGAACGGACCAGGTGAAATTGATGCGCCCGCGTGCCGTCCGGCGTGGCGTTGTCGCGCGCCTTGCGCACCGCACGCACACCGCGGAACCAGTCTGGCGGCGTGCCGAGGCCGTCCCCGTTGTCGTCGATCAGGGCATGCTCCGTGGCGAGGCGACCCTCGGCCTTGTAGAACTCCGTCACCCGATGGCTGGCACTCAGAAACGCCTCGAGCAGCGAGGTCTGGCCGTCCTTGTCCAGATCCGCCGCGGCGCTGGCGATTGCCTCGGCAAAGTAGCCGCCGAAGCGCGCGTAGTTCTGCTCAAAGCCGCTGCGCGTGGAGGTGACGATCACCCGCCCGGGCGCGGCGAGGCGGGCCATGAACGGAGCGCTGGCCGAGGCGGCATTCACCACCGCCACCGGACGCTGGAAACCCTGCATCTCAACCGCGAGAGTCGTCGCAGTGAGGTCGGCCCCGCGCAGATTGAAGCGGGCCTCCTGGCCATCGAAGGTGCCATGCCCGATCAGAATGAGCCACAACTCGCCCGGGCCCTCCTTCGGCTCGGCTGCAAGGGCAGCGACGAGGCGGTCCAGATCGCCGCGCTCGCCCGCCTCGCCCTCGAGGCCGACGACCACGTGCTTCGCCTGGGCGCGCGCCGCGGCGTCGGACCACTGCGCCGCCTGACGGGCAAACTCGACCTGATAGACGTCCTCGCCGCCTGCGCCCACAACGACGAGCACGGTCGAGCGTTCCGCCCCCGACGGCACCGCCGCGCGCGCCAGTATCGCTGCAGCCACGAAGAGCAGGGTCCAAAGGACCGTCCGGTGTCCAACCGAGGTCGTCATGGCAGTCCTTTCCAGCGGCGCAGACCCCATTCCGCAAGCAGACAGGCAAAGGCGAACACCAGCATCGCCGGCGTATGCCAGAGCGGATACGACCACGTTTCCATCACCGGCACGCGGCGTTCAGGCAGGGTCCGGACAAAGGCATTGAGTGACTCGAGCGGCACGACCTCGCCGCCGGTCCGGGCCGCGAGGGTCTGCATGAGCGGCAGATTGGGCGCGAGCGAGCGGAACTCGTCCGCCGCCAGGTCGACGCTCCAGCCGGCCTCATCGCGGCCGACCTCGCCGCCGACCGCATTGGACGCCACCGCCGTCGCCTTGTAACCGCCGGTCAAGCGGGGCACGAAGGTCGTCTCATAGAGACCGGCCTCGCGCGCCGAGGCCTCCGCCTGAAGCCGGAGCGTGCCCGCGGACTCCGCGGCCATGACCGGTTCGAGCTCAAGCGTGACCGTCGCGTCGTCGAGCGGCTGATACTTTTCGTCGCGCACCCGCACCTGAAGATTCACCGCACCGACGGTGTCACCGGCTACCGGCTCGACCGACAACTGCACGCGGCCGGGCACATCGGCGACGAGCCAGCGCGCCCATTGCCGCCACGCCTTGTCCATGTCCGTCCGCGCCTCCTCGCTGCGCATGCCCCAGCGCCACAGGTCGCCGATCGCCAGCGCGGCGGTGCGCCCGCGTCCGAAACGCTGCACGGTCAGCGCCGGCACTTCCTTGCCCTCAAAATCACGTGCCGTGGCGATCACGCTCGCCCCGGGTTTGACCGAGCGCACGCGGTTGATCACCTCGAAGGCCGGCAAGGTGTCGAGGCGCTGCCGCTCGTCCGCCTCGTTGTCGCGCAAACGGGCCCAGGGTTGGAGCCAGCCTTCGCGGGCCAGTTCCCAGCGCACGGCGCCGGGCGGATCGGCGTCCTCCGGGCGGTCGAGGTAGACCGGCAGCATCTCGCCAATCGGCGTGCGATGATACCCGCCCTGCTGGAAGGACTCCATGCCGCCGAGCATCATGAATCCGCCTCCGCGTTCGGAGACGAACTTCTGCACGAGCATCGCCTGCTCCGGCCGGAAAAACTCGGCCTCCAGGTCGTCGACGATGACGGCGTGATACCCGTACAGGTCCTCCGGAGTGCGGGGAAACCCGCCCGCCAGTTCGAACTCGTCGCGGGTGTTGAGGCGGACGAGCACCGGCTGGTCGTAACGCTCGACTTCGTCGGGCGACTGGTCGCCAAAGCCGCGGAAGAGCGGATTGCTCGTCTCCCCGGCCCGGCCGCGGAACTCGAACTTCGGTTCGCGTTTGGCCACGCGGATGAGCCCGACCAGCTCGATCTCCCGGTCCTCCATCAAGGCGCGGTTGAGGAACTTGAATTCCCAGTTCGGCCGCCCGGTGACGTAGAGAATGCGATAGGGCCCGCGGCTGCGATTCACCGCCACGACCCGCTGGTTGTTGATCAACGTGGCCTCGTTCTCCGCGGCCGGGCCGGTCGCGGCGGTCGTGCCTCCGACCTTGAGCTGGTAGAACAAGAGCCCCGGCTGCTCGGGTTTGAGTTCGAACCGGAAGGCCTGGGTTTCGCCGTCGCGCCGTCCGACCTGGCTTTTCTCAGCGACGACGCGGCCGTTGCGATCGATGACCTGCGCCACGATGGACTCGCCCCGAAAGCCCGAGGCGGCCACGTCGGCCTGCAACGTCACCGGCGCATCCTCGAAGGCGGTCTGGCTGACCTGCACCTGCTGGACGGAAAGGTCGCGCGCCGGTCCCCGGCGGCCGATCACGACCGGATAGACGGGCGGCAGGCCGGCGAGGTCCGGGAGCGGGTCGCGCAGGTCGGTCGCGTTGCCATCGGTCAGGAGCAGAATGCCCGCGACCGGACGACCCTTGAAACGCTCGGCCGCAGCCGTGAGCGCACCGCCGATCGCCGTGGTGCTGCCGCTGAAATCGAGTTCGGAAAAATCCTTCGTCGGCTGCAGGCCGCGATCGAAGGTGTAGCGGCGCAGATCGAAGCTGTCCGCCAGGGTCGACTGCCAGTCCGTGCGGCTCGGATCCGTCAGGGCCTTGAGTTCGTCGCCGCGCGTGATCGCGGCGCCCTCGTCCTTCACCTGCATGCCCTGGCTGTTGTCGGCGAGCACGAGGAAGAGATTTGCGCCCGGACGCGCCCGTTGGCCGGTCCACATCGGCTCGAGCAGACAGACCGCGAGCGCGGCGAGGCCGAGCACCTTGAGGCCGAGGCACACCGCGCGGACCGGACCGGGCGGTGCGGCGCGGTAGGACCAGACGAGGATCGCCGTTGCGACGGCGAGGAATCCGGCCAGGGGCCAGAGCCAGTCGGTGCCAGCGAAGGTGAGGGCGGCGAACAGGGTCGTCATTCCGGATCGCGTCCCAACTCTTCGTAATAACGCCGCACCTGCTCGGCGAACCGCGTCGGCACCGGATCGCGGTCGATCGGCACGAGCGGGTCACGGGAACCACGTCGCGCCAATTCCTCCGCCAAGCGGCTGCGCACCTCGAGCAGCGGGCGCTCGATCTCGAGGCGCACGACGGCCCAGTCGGGCTTCTTCAGATTCTCTCGGTACTCGCGACGCAGCGTGCGGGCGCGTTCGCGGGCGGTGGCGACCTCGTTGCGCAACGCAGGGTCGTCGATCAGCTCCTCGATGTTGCGCAGACGGTCGGACCATTCGCCGAACTGATCGCCGGTGAGCGGTCCGGGCTGGTTGCGCGCCTCGTCGGCGAAATCCGGGAACGTGAGCGGACCATTGCCGACGAACTCGCCGCCAAAAATGCCGCCGCCCTCGAAGGCCCCGCCGCCATTGGCGCCTCCGCCGGCCCGCTGGCCGTCGCGCGCGGCGGTGCGTCCGGGCCGGTTCTGTCCGTCGCGCGGCGAGCCTGCGCCCCCGCCTCCGGCCTGCGCCGACTCGCCCTGCGATGCACCCTCTTGATTCTGCGCCAGCTGCCCCTGCCCTTCGCCCTGGCCCTGGCTTCGCCCAGGAGACGTGCCGCCGCCGGGCTGGCCCTCCTGCTCGGTTCCGGGCTGGCCGGGTGAACGGCCTGCGTTGGCCTGGGTGCCCTCGGCGGGCGAACCCTGGCCGGACTCGGCGAGGCGCTCACCGGCGCCGGTTTCACCGGGTTGGCCAGGTTGCGACGGGTCGTTGCCACGGCCGGGTGTAGCTTCGCCGGCCTCGCCGCCCGCCTGCGCGCGTTCGCGGCGCAACTGCTCGGTCACGTCCTCCAGTTCCTGCTGCGCGAGACGCAGGGCCTCGGCGTCGTCGCCGATCACGCTTTCCGCCGCGCGCTCGACGCCGCGGACCAGCTCCTCGATGCCAGCCCGGGCTCGACGTTCGGCCTCGGCGGCCTGCGGCAGCATGCCGTCTTCAAGCAATTCGTTGACCAGCCCGAGCGACTTGCCGCCCTCCGGACTCGAGGCGCCCTGCTGCAACCGTTCGAGCACGGCACGGCTAAGACGGCCGCTGCGCAAAAGTTCTTCCTGCAATTCGCGGAAGCTCAGCGACTCCTCCTGATTGGTCCGCCGCAGGCTTTCGTAGAGTTGCCGCGAAAGCAGCGGTTCGGTGCTCTCCGCCTGGGAGGAAATCTCCGTCGCACGCTCAAACAATTCGCGCATGCGCTCCTGCTGCTGCTGCATCTCCTGCCTGACCTGAGCGCGGTCGCCGGTGTCGCTCAAGGTGCGCCGCTCGGACTGGCCGAGGGAGCCGAGCCGTTCGGACAAGGCCTCCTGATCGCGCGCAAGGTCGCGGGCCTCGCTCCGCATCTGGCGCAGATCCTCGGCGAACTGGCTGGAATTCTCGCGGCGCAGTTCGTCGCGCATCTGCTGGAGGTCGCGCTGGGCGCGCGTGCCGGAGGCAAGCGCCTGGGCTACGTTGCCCTCGCCAGCAGCTTCCGCTGCGCGCTGCAGCTCATCGCGCGTCTGCTCGAGCTGTTCGCGCTGTTCGCTCATGCGCGACTGGTTCTCCGGACGATTCATGCGCTGCTGCAGTTCGTCCGCGTCGGCCAGCATCTGCTGCTGCTCTTCCTGCAGGCGCTTCAACTGGCGGCGCAGTTCCTCGCGTTCCTGCTCGGTCCGTGCCTCCTGCAGCGCGGTCTGCAATTCACGCAGGCGTTCGTTGAAATCCTCCTGGCGCCGGGCCAGTTCCTGCAGGCGGTTGATCACCTGCATCTCTTCGCGGCGCTCCGGACTCTGCGGCGCGCGCGCCTGTCGCTGGGTCTCATAGCGATTCTCGGCCTGCGCGAGATCGAGCTGGTCGATCTGGCGCTGATTGCGACCGCCGCCGCCCTGCTGGCCGCGTTGGCCGCCGCGCGTGACCGAGGTTTCGCGCGCCTCGAGCTTGAGCAGAGCCTGGTAGGCCGACTGCTCGGCCGCCAACGCCGGGCCGAAGGTGTTGGCGCCCTTGGCCGCCAGCTCGAGCTGGGCCTGGGCACTCTTCATATTCTGCGTCACCGCGCGCCAGAGCGCCTGCTGGCCGGGATCGAAGGCTTCGGCGGCGCCGGACTCCGCCTGGAGCAGGGCCTGCTGCTGCGACTCGAGGACGACGCCCGCGTCCTGCGTGCGCTTCTCGGACGGACGCTCCCGCTGCAACCGCCAGGTGGCACTGATGATCTGCTTCTGCAGTTCGACCAGCCGCTGCTGCTCGTTGTTGCCCTGCTGTCCACCCTGAGGCTCGTTGCCACCGGCCATGTTCTGGCTCTCGCGGAAGATCTCGTCGAAGGGACGGATCTCCGCAAAGAAGAGATCGCTCATCGTGCGGCGGATCTGCCCGTCGGGGCCGACATCGTCCGCCCACACGAACCACGACAGCAGTTCGCCGGGCTGCAAGGCAAGGGACTCGAGCGCGAGCAGGTGGGCGTAATTGCGCCGCTCGCGTCCGGGCAGGTCGCGACCGAGTTCGACATGCACGGTCTCACCGCCGGCCCGGGTGTAACCCACGCCGTAGGCGGGCACGCCGAAGTCGTCCCACACCGTGCCGGAGAAACCAAGTTCTTCCAGTGCCGACGGACGCACATCGCCGCGCGGCGTCGCGATGCGCAGCTCCGGCGTGCGGTTGGGTTGCACATCGAGCACGAGCGGCGTGGGCGTCTTGTTCTTGCGACCGTCCGCATCGACCAGTTCGAGGTCAAAGGTGCGCGACGTCTCCAAGAGGTAGTCCGGCCAGGTGACCGTGGCCGTGCCGGGCGTCACGGTGAGCGGGAGACGACCGCCTTCCTCGCCGCGCGGGATCAAGGTGGCCGAACGCACCGGCTTGTTGAGCTGGAGGGTCATCGTCAGCCGAGAACCCTCCACCGCGCTGAGGCGGCGGGTGTTCTCGATCCGCTTCGCCTCGAGTTGCGTGTAGGCCGGGTAAACCAGGTCGGCATCCGCCCGTTCCAGCCGCGGATGCTCGAAGACCTTCACGGTGTAGTCGCGGGTGCGGGTGCCGTTGTATTCGAGGTAGTAGACAAAATCCGCCTGCACCCCGGCCACACTGCCACCGAAGACCGGGTCCGCCATGCTGCGCACCAGCGGCACGCGCGGTTCGCCCGGTCCGCCTTGGAGCACGAGATCGACGCCGGCCGGCAGCGCATCGCCAAACCGGGCGAGCACGACGAGGCTCTCCCCTTTCTCAATCTCCGTGTCGCCCGGCGTGACCTCGAGCCCGGCCACCCCCGAGGAGGGGCGAAGACCCGGGAGGCGCGGCTCGGTGGCGAGTTGCCACAGGACGAGTCCGAGCATGACGAGCGAAACCGCATGGGCCGCGTGCGCGAGCAGCAGGCGCGAACGGGGAATGACCGCACTGACATCGAGCGCCTGCAGCCGGGCGACGGCGTCCTGCAACAGGCGGTACTGAAAATAGCTGCGTTGCTCGGGCGACTCGATGCGTTGCTGCACGGCCGTCAGGAGCACGCCTTCCAACTCGGGGTGGCGGGACTCGAGCAAGCGGGCGGCCCAGCGTTCATCGGGCCGGGACTGCGCGTGCCGGACCATCACGCCGATCGACACGCTGAAGGCGAGCGCGCCGAGCAGGGGCAGGATCAGATCGGAGGACCAGCCCGTGATCGCCTGCACGTAGAGGAAGCCCAAGCCAACGAGCGCGGCGAGGCCCCAGCACAGGCTCAGCTTGCGCCACAGGCCGATCTGCTGATGCCGCCGGATGAGTCGCCCCAGCCTGGCTTTGAGAAAGTCTTCCATCATGTTGTTGCCGCCGTTTCCAAGGCGCCGGCCCGGCGTGCCGTGCGTCCTGCCAGTATGGATTCAACCAAGAGAATGAGCAAGGTGGCCACGATGAACCACCGCCACAGCTTTTGCCGCCCTTCGGTTTCGACGCCGCGCAACACCACTTCGCGCTGCTCCGCCTGCACCGGATCGACGGCCGTCCGGGCGAGCGGCGCGCCGAGGCGCTCGAAGTCCTCGGTCGTGAGCGGCGTGAGGCGGGATTCCGCCGCATCGAGGTTGACCGCCACGCGCGTCACGGGCGCGGTTCCGGCCACCACGGTGTAGACGCCCGGCGCATTCAGAGCAGGCAGGCGGCTCTCGCCCGCGGCCAACGTCGCAACCACGCGTCCGTCGGGATCCTGAACCGTGACCGGACCGGCCTGGACCGGGATCGCCGGTTCGTCGCCCACGACGTAGGCGCTGACGGGCGTGGTCAGGCCGCCGGTGAGTTCCAATAGCGAGTACAACCACGGGACAAACTTCGACGAGACCGCGAGCTGGCTGTCGGCCGGCGCCCATGTCGTGGTCAACACCAGCAATCGGCCGCGGCCGAGGCTGAGTTCGATCAACGCAGGATCGCCCGAATCAAACGACGCCAGCACGCGCGGAGCCGGCCAGCCCGCCAGGTCGAGCTTACGATGGCGCCAGAAGTGAATCTTGGTGAAATCGCTGAAACGCGGATCAGCGAACGGCAGAAAGAGCGGATGCCGAAAATCAATCTCCGCGAGCATCGCGTAGCGGGCCGACGCGACTTCGTCCATCGGCACGGCGGGTACACCCACGAGGCGGGCGAGCGTGCCGGCCATGGCCGTGCCGCTCACCGTGACGAGAGCGGTGCGCCCTGCCATCACGCCGGCGCGCACCTCGTCGGCGCGCGCCGCCGGCAGCGGTTCATTGACGACGACGAGCGAGGCGGCCGCCTGTTCCTCCGGCGACCAAGGCTGGGCGGCCGGCCGGGCATTGACCTGCACGGACACGCCGGGGGCGGCGCGCAGGGCTCGCTCCAGGAAGAATCGCGCCCCCTGGGTATCGTTCGCCGCCTCGCTGCCCAGATAGGCCACGCTCAAGGCCTGCGGTTGAGGCGGGATTACGAACACGCGGTTGTCGAACGCTTCATCGTCACCGGTCAGCGCGATCTCAGTGGGAAGTTCGCCGCCAGACGGCACCGGCAAAACGACCACACGACTCTGCCCGGGCGGCACATAGGTGCCGATCGGCTCGCCCACGGCGGTGCCATCGCGGCGGCGCCACCCGACTTGAAATTGTTCACGCGCCCCGCCGGGCGCGTTGCTCACCCGCACCCGCACGCGCGGTTCGCCGGCGCGCTCGACGTCCGCCGCATCGGCCATCAACTGCAGGCTCGCGTTGGTCCCGGTCCGCACCGACACCGGTTCGAGCACGACCTCGACGCCCCGCGGCCACTCGAGGGTCTGTAACGCTTCCAGCCGGCTGCCGGCTTGCAAATCGCCAATCACCACCACTTCCCGACGGCTGTCCGGCTGCACCTCGGCCGCATCGGCGAGCAGTTCCACCGCCAGCGACAGTGCCCCGCCCAACTGGGATCCTCCCCAGCCCGGTCCGGTGTCTGCCAACCGTCCGGTCGCCAGCGCGACGCGCTGGTCGGGCAAGGCCGCCGTCCAATCTTCAAAACCCACGAGCGTGGTCACCTCGCGTCCATAGGTCAGCAGGGCCACGCGGTCGGCCGCGGACGTGGCTTCGAGCACCTGCGTCGCCCGGGCGACCGCACCCGCCCAGGCCCCGTCGCGGCGCATGCTGGCGCTGGCGTCCACGAGCACGACAACCTGGCGGACGGCCGTCGGGCTCACCTCAGAGACGACCGCCTCCTTCACGAAGGGACGGGTGAAGGCGAAGGCCACGAGCGCGAGCGCGAGGCAGCGCAGGAAGAGGAGCAACAGGTTCTCGAGCCGGCTCCGTTTCGTCAGCCGCGGCGGCGACGGGCGCAGGAACATCAGCGAACTGAACCGCATCCGCTCGCGGGTGGTGCGCCGGATCAGGTGGAAGATCACGGGCGCGGCGAGCGCGAGGGCCCCCAGGAAAAACAGCGGTGCGAGGAAGCTCATGACGCCGGGGCTCCCGTGTTGCCGCCGCGAGTGCGGACCTGGCGGCCGCGACGCATCCGCGCCTGCAGGAAATCGAATAGAGCCAACTCAAGCGGCTGGTCGGTCGAGACCTGATGCAGACTCACCCCGAGTTTGCGGCCGATCGCGGCAATGGCGTCGTGATGCTCGCGCCAGCGCCGCACATAGTCGGCGCGCGCGGCGGCCGGGTCGATGTAGAGCGTCTGCGCCGACTCAACGTCCTCAAACACCGCCGCCTCGCCCAGCCCGAGCGTCAGCTCCGCCGGATCGTGAATCTGGAACACGGTCAGCTCATGACCAGCGGCGGTCAGCCCGACGAGGCTGCGCTCCAGCCGCTCGATCGGAGCGAGGAAATCGGAGACGAGCACCATCATGCCGCGCTTGCGCACGAGCGTGGTGATTCGTTCCAGCGGAGCACACAGGTCCGTGCCGCGTCCCTCTGACGGCGTCTCCAGCGCATGCATGATCTGGCGCAGGTGGCTCGTGCGATGCCGGGCGGGAAAGTAGTCGCGCACCTCGCCGTCGAAGGCGAGCAGGCCCACCGCGTCGCCCTGGCGGTGCAGGAAGTAGCCCAGCGTGGCCGCCAGCGTCGCGGCATAATCGGCCTTGGTGTAGCCGGCCGAGCCGTACGACATCGAGCGGCTGCGGTCGACCAGCAGGTGGCAACGCAGGTTGGTCTCGTCCTCGAACTTCTTGATGAAGTACCGGTCAGTCCGTGCGCACACCCGCCAGTCAACGTAGCGCGGATCGTCGCCCGGCGCGTACTGCCGGTACTCGGTGAACTCGACCGAGAAGCCGTGGTATGGACTGCGGTGCAACCCGTGCCAGAAACCCTCGACAACCGAACGCGCCCGCAACTCGAGGTTGCGGATCGTCATCAGCGCCTGGGGCGCGATGAGGCGGGCGGACGGCAGCGAGGGCGCGGCGGCGGGCATGGGCGAGCCTTACCGGTCAACGGCCGACCGGCGCGGGCACGGTCTCGAGCAGGCGTCGGATCACGTCCTCGATGCGCACGCCCTCGGCTTCGGCGCGGTAGTTGAGCAGGATGCGATGGCGCAGCGTGGGCAGCGCGATCGCGCGCACATCATCGAGCGAGACGTGGGCGCGGCCCTGGAGCAGCGCGCGGGCCTTCGCGCCGAGGATCAGGTTCTGTCCGGCACGCGTACCCGCGCCCCAGCCCACCCAGTCGTTCACAAAGGAGGGTGTGCCGGCCTGGTTCGGCCGCGAGGCGGCAGCGAGTTGCACGGCGTAACGCACCATCTCCTCCGCGACCGGAACGGACCGCACGAGATCGTGGAATCCCAGCACATCGTCGCCGTTGAAGATCGGCTGGATATCGGCGTTCGCCTTGGCGGTGGTGCGCGTCACGACGGCCACCTCGTCGTCGACCGGGAGGTAGTCCATCACCACGTTGAACATGAAGCGGTCGAGCTGCGCCTCGGGCAAGGGATAGGTCCCCTCCATCTCGATCGGGTTCTGGGTCGCGAGCACGAAGAACGGCTCCGGCAGCGCGTAACGCACGCCGGCAGCGGTGACCTGGTGTTCCTGCATCGCCTCGAGCAACGCCGCCTGGGTCTTGGGCGGCGTGCGGTTGATTTCGTCGGCGAGGACAATGTTGGCGAAGACGGGGCCCTTGACGAAGATAAGGCGGCGCCCGCCTTCCACGTCCTGGAGAATCTCCGTGCCCGTGATGTCGGCCGGCATGAGGTCGGGCGTGAACTGCACCCGTTGGAACTTCAGGTCGAAGATGCGGGCGATCGATTTGACGAGCAGCGTTTTCGCGAGGCCGGGGGCGCCGGTGATCAGGCAATGCCCGCCCGCGACCAGCGCGATCATGATCTGCTCGATCACCTCGCGCTGTCCGACGATGGCCTTGCCGAGTTCGCCCTCGATGCGGGCACGGCCCGCGATCAGGCGCTCGGCAGCGCGTTGTTCGGCATCGAAGGAGCCGGAGTTGAGCGGGGGTGGTTCGGACGGAGCGGGAGGTACGAAGCTCATTAGTGGGTCATGATGTAAAAGATGACGTTGATCGCGAGCGGGTAGGCCACCTTCTCGGAGAAATTGTGGAAGTAGTAGTCGCTCTCACCTTCGCGCTCCCAGCCGTCGCCGTTGTCGGTGTTGTGCAGGGCAAGCACCATCAGGCGGCCCTTGTCGTCGAAGAGCGCCCGGTGATGCACCTCGCGTGCATCCTCGCGTTCCCAGGTGATGCCATGGTGCTGGCTCTCGGCGCCGAGGCCGACGTTCGGCACCTGGAACTTACCCTTGATCGGAAAGATGCTCGAGTAGACCGGGTGGTCCATCGGCAGCTCGCTGAACGTCCGTTCGGGAAACACCTGCTTGAAGGCGTACTCCACGTTGGCCCAGGCCTGCTCGCCCCAGAAATCGTCGAGCATGAGGAATCCGCCGTTGAGCAGGTACCGGCGGAGCGCGCCCACCTCGTCGTCGGTGAAGGCCAGGTTGCCCGGTTCGACGATGTAGATGAACGGGAAGTCGAGCAGCTCGGGATCGGTCAGCGACACAATGCGTCCGTTGGGATCGACCCGCATCGACGTCATCTGCTGCAGGCGGTAGGAAAGATTGAGATCGGCATCGGGCAGATCCGTGCTCCAGCCGCCGCCGCGACCAAACCCGCCGCGACTGTACCGGATGCGCGTGAAGGTGAAGACGTCCTTCTCGAAATCGACCGGATTGGTCCACACCGGCGTGCCGGTGCTGCCGGAAGGAATCTCCCGCGCGGTGCGCACGTCATCGCCAATCCAGCCCCGACCCCAGCCGCGTCGCTGGCCCCACACGAGGGTGCCGAGCAACGCGGAGGCGAGAACCAGGAGAACGACTTTCTTCACAGGGAAAGGGCGGCGGGCGGTGGCGGGACGGCGGGCGGTGGGCGAGCCGCATCCGCGGCCTCGGCTTCGATCCGGGCCGCGTCGATGCGACGCACCACCCGCTGAAGCAGGTTCAGGGCCTCGCGAAAGCGCGGCGCGTCTTCCAGGGCGCGCAGGGCGTGACGGCGCGCGCCTTCGTCGTCACCGCTGCGGTGCAGCCAGCGGGCGAGATGGAAGTGCACGTCGGCCGGATCGTTCGGATTGAGTTCGAGCAGCACGCGGTAGGCATCGATCGCGACCGCCAGCGCACCGAGCTCGGCGCTGGCCTGGCCGAGCCGACGGTACGGGGGCGCCACGAGAGGATTGACCGCGAGGAAGCGCTCGGCGTTGCGGGCCACCGCCGCCCAGTCGCCGCTCCCCTCGCCCAATTCCATCAGGCGGAGGTAGGCGTCGACGGCAGTGCCGTCGACTTCCGCCAACGCCTCCAGCATGGCGCGTTCGCCGGCGACGTCGCCCTGCGCCTTGGCCGCTTCAGCGAGCAGACGGTACGCGCTATCGCTGCCGCTCTGCTCGGGGTATTTCTCGATCACTGGCCGCAGCAGCGTCGTGACGCCGGACCAGTCCTGCCGCGCAGCGCGGTCGCGGGCATTCCACAGGATGGCCCAGTAGTTGTTGGTATTCTCGCCGGCCCAGCGGGCGAAGGCGACGGGATCGGCGACGGTTGCCTCAGGCGGCTTGGTCCAATCGAGCCCGCGGCCAAGCCCTTCCGCACGTTCCTTCGCATAAAGGGCAAATTCACGTTCGATGTTGGCCATCGCGGTCGTGCGCGCGGCGATGGCGGCGTTGATGTCCTCGCCGGCGGCGAGATCGGTCAGGATCTCGCGCAGGCGGCCGAAGCCGAAGCGTTCGACGATGAACTCGACCACCAGCGACGACTGGAAGTACGCGAACTGCAGATGCAGCGGCGAACGTGGGGCGAGAAAGGCGGAGCTGAGACGCGAGACGGGCGTGAGTTGGCCGCCGAGGATCATGTCGCGATAGCGGGGATTCATCCGTTCGCCCCAGACGGCGCTCGCCTGGCGCTCTTCATACACCGAGATGCCCTCGCTCAACCAGCGCGGCATCTTGTTCTTGGTCATCTGGAGGGTGATGACGTGGCAGAACTCGTGCCAGAGCACGGCCTCCCAATTGACCGGCTGGCCACCGTTGGCCGCGGGGCTGTTGGCCGTGACCACGCGGCCAAAGCAAACCCCGAGGTAGCCCGGCACGTCGGGCACGCCAAAGGTGCGCACGGCGAAGTCGCGTTGGTCGGCGAAGATCTCGACGATCGTCGGGCGCGCGAGTTCGACGCCATACTTCGGGACCAGCCGCTCCTTGGCCCGGGTGAGCAGCGCCAGGACGCGGGGACCGTACACGGCGGCCTCATGGCTCGTCATGCGGATGATGAAGTCCTCGTTCCGGAGGGACGTGTACTTCGACAACGTGTCGCTGAGCGTGACGAGGTTGAAGGCCTCGACGTTGTACCCGTCGCGCGCGTTCACCTCGGTGACGAGACGCCAGCCTTCCTGGTCCTCGCCGAGGCGGAGTAAGTCGACCGCGAGCTGCGATTTGGCCGGCAGGTAATCGGGGTCGAACGCGAGCGCCTGGCGCTGATAGGCCGCACCCTCCGCGAACCGGTACTTTTGCGAGAGGGTCTTGCCGATGAGGTGGTCGACCTTGGGATTGGTTTTCCAGAACTTGAGCGCCTCGGTGCGCGAGATGCGTTCGCCCTCGGGCTGGTTGCGCAGGTGCGCGATCGCCGCCTGAAACGCCCACGCTTCCGGACTGGACGGATTGACGGCCCGGGCATCGCCCAGCCGCGACTCGGCCTCGCGGTAGTCCTCCGCGGCAATCAGGTGCTCGGCGGAAAGAAGGAGGCTCGGCACGTGCCGCGGGTTGATGCGGAGCGCGATCTCGAGTTCGCCGAGCATGGCGGCGCGATCGCCGTTTTCGTAGGCACGGGCCAGGCCGTAATGCAGGTCGGGGTCACCGGGAAACCGTTCGATGCCGGCGCGGAAGGTCGTGGCCGCGAGCGGATAATCGTGCTTGGCCAAGGCCAGCCCACCTTTGGCAAGGTAGTACTCGCGCGGAATCGGCGGCGAGCGCTCGGCCAGCGCGTAGACCCGCTCGAGCACATCCTTGGCGTCAGAACCGAGAGCGAGCGCGGCGCGGCCGAAGGTCACCAGGTTGACCGGATCGCGGTAGGCCCAGGACTGGGACAGCACCAGCACCCGCACCGCCTTGATCAGCTCAAAGGCGTCCTCCGGACGGCCGTTGGCGCGCAAGATATCCGCCCCCAGCATGCGCACCCGGATGCTGCCGGTCTCTTTCGTCAACGCCTCCGACAACGCCTGCTCGGCGTCAGGATAGCGACCCACCGCGAGCAGCGCCTCGAGCCGCAACAGGTGCCAGGATTCGCCGGCCGCATTCGCCGCCACCGCGGCCTCGGCTCCGGCGATCACCTCCTCGTAACGCCCTTCGCGCAGGGCCTCCCGCGCCGCATCGAGCTCCATGGCGCGGACCAATCCGGGAAGCATCAGGGTCAACCCAAGGAGCAAAACCCGGGAAAAACTCCGTCCGCCGGACCAACGAAAGCGGAGAAGAGCGGGACGGACCATCATGCGAAAAAATGGGTCCGGACTCGAATCGGTTCAGAGCCTCGGAGCCTTGAACAAGACGCTGCCCATCCCCGCCGCGGTTACAAGTCGGGGCGGGAGATTCCAATCAGATTCCCGGCCGGTGAGGATCCGCCGAGGCGCGTGCGGCGCATCCGATGAAACCCGCGCGGCATTCGCATCGTCTTCCTCCTGCAAGATCGGCGCCCCTTGCCGCACGTCCGGCCACCCCACCCCCTTCGGACCCGGATCTTTTCTTCGTTTCTTCCTAGGCAAAACCCACTCCCTACCTCTGACTGTCCGAAGTATGTCTGCCCCGACACTACGTTCCATCGCCCGCGACCTCGGTCTGTCGCGAACCACCGTGTCCGCAGCCCTGCGCGGTTCCTCGCGGGTCAATCAGGAAACCGCCCAGCGCATTCGCGCCGCGGCCGAGGCCGCCGGCTATCACCACAATCCGCTCGCCGGGGCGGTGATGTCCGAGATTCGCCGTTCCCGTGGCCAGTCCTTTCGCGGTGTCATCGCCGCCGTCGACGTCCATGAGCCTGACCGGCCGTCGCATTCGTTGATCTTTCATCGGGAGTTGATCGCCGGCGCTTCGGAACGCGCCAGCGAGCTGGGCTTTAAGATCGAGCAGTTCACGGCGGGCCGGGATGGGATCACCCTGCCGCGGCTCAACACGATTCTGCAATCGCGCGGCATTCGGGGCCTGCTTCTGCTCCCGGCCTGGGGCGATCCGGATTACACCGCGCTCGACTGGTCACGGTATGCGGGTGTCTACACCGACTACATCATCGAAAAGCCCGCGCTGCACACGATCTGCTCCGACCATTATCGATCGATGATGCACGGACTGCAGCGTTTGCACGCGCTCGGTTACCGGCGCCCGGGTCTCTTCCTCCAGAAGCATCACGACGAGCGCCTGCAGCATCGGTGGGAGGGCGCGTTTCTGGCCTTCCAACAACGTACGCCGGGCGTCGAAACGATCCCGGCCCTCGTATCCGAGGAGCTGACGCGCGAGAAGTTCATTGCTTGGTTCAAGGAGCACAAGCCCGACGTGGTCCTCGGTCATCGCACCGAAGCCATGGTGTGGATGCGGTCGGCAGGCGCGCGCATCCCGGCGAGCCATGGGTTCTTCTGTCTCAACGTGCTCATACAGGACGTGCCCTGCGCCGGGCTGGACCTGCAGCCGCGGCGGCTCGGGGCGCAAGGCGCGGAGGCAGTCATCGCCCAGCTGCACCGCAACGATCCCGGCATCCCGCCCCTGCCTTCGCTGACCACCATCCCCGCCCGATGGGTCGACGGTCCGACCATCCGCGACGTGAAGAGCGCGCCCGTGCGCCGATCCGCGGTCCCGGCCTGAGCCGCCGGTCAGTAGTGGGTGTGGTTCGCCACGTGGTGGCGCAGGTATTCGGACTCTCGCCGGGCCAGCCCGGGGGGCGCGTCACGGTAGCCGTAGATTTGCAGGATGCCCTGCCCCTTGTTCAGCGCCACCACCTGCTCCGCGCCGTTGCCGATGAAATCGAACATGTGGTACGCCTCCTGGGCAAAGGCGAGGGTGCCGACGCCGTAAGCGTCGAGTTGGAATCGGTGCCAGAAAAGCCGCGGTACCCCGTCGCCGCGCCAGTCGCCTTTCACCAGCTCCGGATTTCCGTTCAACGGGTTCTGCGGCCACTGCACGAGGGCGCCGACACTCGGCCCGGCCTGGCGGTAAGCGGAGTTGACCGGGTTCTGCTCCGGCCAAGGTGAACGCGAGGCCGGCGCGCCCCCGTCGGGCAGAAAATAATGCACCACGCCCCGCAGGTACGGCTCGCCAGCCGCGCGGTCGCCGTAGAGACGGCCGCTCACCACGACCTGCGGCCCCGGAACGTCGCGCAGAAAATGCCCCCACTCGATCTGTTGCGCATGGTTGGCCCGGCGCATCCATCGGATCGCTCCGGTCTGCGCATCGAAGACCACCGTGCCGATGTCGCTGACTGCTCCCATCGCCTCGATTCTCCCGTCGCCGTCGAGGTCGCCAAAACGGAAGCTGTCCACGTGATCATGGTGCACCGGGAACGTGCCCAGATTGCTCCACAACCGGCGCCCGGACGCATCGAAGCCGAGGTGACTCACGAACACCTCGTCAACCCCGTCGCCCGTCACGTCGCGCGGATAGATATAATGTCCGAGGTGGTCCTTGCGCAGCGCGTGATCGTGCCGCCAGAGCGGTTGCAGCTGAGCATCGTACGCCGCCACGCTGATTTGATCGCCGGAATCGCACAACACCGCGAGGTGGTTGGCCCGGCCAGGCTTTAACCGCGCCACCGCCAGGCGGAAATTGTTGTACACATGCGGCCACGGTTTGGCGGGCCACTCGACCCGGTGTTTCACCGCGCCGGTCACGCCATCGGCCAGGACAATCCATTGCCGGCCATCGATCTGCCGCCAATGCACGACTTCGGCGCGGGCATCGCCGTCAAAATCCCAGACGACACCCGGAGCCTCGAACTCCCCGCGCAACCGCGTGTTCTCCGCCGGCGCCTCGTAGCTCCAGAGCGCCCGACCATCGTGGTCGAACGCATGCGCGGAATAGTTCGGCGTCAGCACGACGAAATCCATCCGACCATCCCCGGTGAGGTCGCCAAACTTCACCGCATGGGCCGGCGGAATGCGGTACTCCTTGAGCAGGGTCACCTCCGCTGGAAACTGCAGAGGACGCAGGTCCCGCTCCGCGAATGCCGCGTCCCGCGTCAGCACCAGCACATCGAAGACCGGTGACGGCGTGACCTCGGTCAGCCGGATCTCCAACGGCCCGGCCGGCAGGACGAACGATCCTCCGTCGGTCCAGGCCGGCTGTGCACCGCCGAAGGTCGGTGTGGCGAGGCGTCCGCCCAGGTCGACCTTGAAGCCCCCCCGTTCCGCCTGCGGCCGTCCGCACCCGCAGGTGGTAAGTGCCGGCCTCGGCGACCTGCACCCGCGCGAGCGCCGGCTCTGCGGCACGCAGCACCATGCCGGTGTTGTTGAACAACCAGGTGGCCTCGCCGACGGGTCGCGCCTCGGTCAGGGTATTTCGCGCCGGCATGTGTTGCACGAAATCAGACGCGTCAACGATGAGGGTGCCGACCGGCGCGCGGTGAGACACCGCGGATGCCGCGGTGGTGGCAACGAGGCAAAGCAGGGCGAACAGCAAACGGCGCATAACGAGGGGTGGGGCTCCGGCGGACAACGAGGACGGCACGATGGTGTCGCGCCGTCGGGCGTCGCCCACCCTGAAGTGCGCGGCTCTCGCGTGACAGTCCGCGTGACGCCGCCCCTTGACGACCCGGCGCCGGGCGGCGACAAACCCTTCGCCCGTGTTACCTCTGCCCCGCCGCCTTCTTGTTCTCGCCGCCTGCTTCGGTCTCGAAGCCTCCGCCCAAGGTGTGCCCGAGTTTGAACAGCCGCCCATCCGTTACTCGGCCACGGAGCCGCAGGACGAAGTCGCGGCCCTGCTGCGCCAATGGCAAAGCGGCGCAGGGTTGCCTGTCGGGGACGAGCGGCAGGTGCTGCGCGCCCTGCTCGACGCCCTCCACGTGCCGTCGTCCAGCCAGGTGCTGGTGTTCTCCAAGACCAGCCTGCAACGGCGCGCCATCCGGCCGGACCGGCCGCGGGCGCTCTATTTTTCCGATACGGTGTATGTCGGCTGGGTTCCGGGCGGATTGATCGAGGTCGCGGCCGTCGATCCGGAGTTGGGACCGGTGTTCTACGTGCTCGACCCGCGTGCGAACGCCGGCCCCGCCCGTACGTTGGTGCGCGACGCCGACTGCCTGCGCTGTCACGGCGGACACTTCGTGCGCGACGTGCCGGCGGTCTTTGCCCGCAGTGTCGTGCCGGACCGCACGGGCGAACCGCTGCTGCAGCACGGCACCTTGCTGGTGGACGACCGCACGCCCTTCAGTGAACGCTGGGGCGGCTGGTACGTCACCGGGTATGCCGGCAAGGCGGGCCATCGCGGCAATACCTGGGTCAAGGCGCCGGGCGACGACGCGGGCTTCGCCATACCGATGTCATCGGAGCGCCCGATGGATCTGACGGGGCGGATCGATGCCTCGTCCTACCTCGAGAACACCAGCGATGTCGTGGCGCTGCTCGTGATGGAGCACCAGATGACGGTGCAGAACGGATTGACGCTCGCCGGTCAGCGTTGCCGGAAAATGCTGGCCTACCAGCAGGCCCTGCTGGAGGGCTTCAAGCAACCCGCCACAGACGACCTGGTTTACGACAGCGTGAAAAGCGTGGTGGCTGGCGCCGTGGACGACGTCGTCGACCTGCTGCTCTTTCGCGATGCGGCCCCGTTGCCGGCCGGCGTGGTCGGCACCGCGGAATTCCGCGAGGATTTCATGCGTCATGCGCCGCGCAGCCGCTCGGGCCATGCCCTGAAGGACCTCCGCTTGCGTGAACGGCTCTTCGAGGTCCGGTGCAGTTACCTGATTTACTCGGCGACCTTTGCCGCGCTCCCCGCCCAGCTCAAGGACCGGGTGCTCGACCGCCTGCACGCCGTGCTCACCGACACCGCCACCGACGGCCGCTACGCCTACCTCGACGCCGAGGAAAAGCGGCGCATCCATGCCATCCTGTCGGACACGCACGCGGAAGCGCGGGCCCGATGGGCCCGGCTCGAAGCGGCTGCGGCCTCGTCGCCGCAGCCGTGAACGGAGCGCCGCTCAGCTCGCGAGCGCCCGCTGTTTCGGGAAGACCTCGCGCAGGCTGAGGCTGAGCTGATCCTGCAGGGCCTGCAGTTCGCGGTACCGCGCCACCCGGGACTTGTCGGGCCGGCAACGGGTCGTCTCGTCGACGGCCACGGTGCCCTCGGTGAAGGCAGAGATGGGCGTCTTCGGCTTGGTGGTGCGCGCGAGCGCCCAGGCCGCCTGGATGGCCCCGCCGAGCGCGGCGCCCTCGTCTTCCACCATCGCGACCACCGGGACGCCGAACACATCAGCCATGATCTGACGCCAGACCGGAGACTTCGCGCCTCCGCCGGTGACGCGGATCTCCTTCGCCTTCACACCGAGATCGGCGAGGCGGCGCAGGCCGTAGTTCATGCCGAGCGTGACACCTTCCATCGCGGCGCGAGCGAGATGGCCGGCGTTGAAAGTCTTGTGGTTGAGTCCGAGCAGCACGCCGGATCCCGCCGGGACGTTGGGCGTGCGTTCGCCGGCTAGGTACGGCAGGAGCACCAGGCCGCCGGCACCGGCCGGTGCGGCCGCGACCGCGGCATTCAGCGCGGCGTGGTCCTGGTTGAAGAGCGCGCGCACTTGCTCGGTGACCGTCGTCACGTTCATCGTGCACAACAAGGGCAGCCAGCCGCCGGTCGACGAGCAGAACGCGGCGATCTCACCCTGCGGATCGACGACCGGCTCCTTCGCGAACGCGTAGATCGTTCCGCTCGTGCCGAAACTCGCGGTGACCACGCCCGGGGACACGTTGCCGGTGCCGATGGCGCCCATCATGTTGTCGCCGCCGCCGGCCGACACGATCACGTCCTCGGAGAATCCGTAGGCCCGCGCCCGCACGGGATGCAGCGTGCCGGCGATGCCGCCGGAGTCACCCAGCGGAGGCAGCCAATCCGCGAGGTTGCGGTCGATCGCGTCGATCGCCGCCTTGGACCACGTGCGTTTGCGCACATCCATGAGGGCGGTGCCGGACGCGTCACCGGGCTCCATGAAGTAGTTCCCCGTGAGGTGAAAGTTGAGGTAGTCGTGCGGCAGCAGCACGTGGCGCAGCCGCTTGTAGTTCGCAGGCTCGTGGCGCTTCAACCAGAGGATCTTGGGGGCGGTGAACCCGGGCAGGAAAGCGAGGCCGGCCTTACGAATGACCGCCTTCTCGCCGCCGAACTTTTTGGTCAACAACGCACACTCGGCGACCGTGGAGGTATCGCACCAGAGCTTGGCCGGACGGATCACCGCGCCCTTCTCGTCGAGCGGCACAAACCCGTGCTGTTGCCCGGAGACGCCAATGCCGCGCACGCGTGAACGGTCGATCTTGGCGGCGACCTCGAGGATCACGCTGTCCATCGCCGCCGTCCATTCCTGCGGGTGCTGCTCCATATGACCGACCGGCAAGCCGTCGATCAGGGAGTGAGGCGCGCGGGCTTCCGCGATGACCTTGCGGGTTTCGAGGTCGAGGACGACCGCCTTGACGCTCTGGGTGCCGGAATCGATGCCGATGAAGAGACTCATGGGAAAAGTGCCCCGATCGCCGCAGGATTGCGGCGCCGGCGCAAGCCGGACTTAGGTCGCACGATGGACCGGGGCAGCTCAAACGCCTCCGGAAACCTCCGCCGGCACCGGGGGCCCGCAGGTCGCCGCGGTCCCGTCCCCCTCGGCAACCCCGGCTTATCGGTCGTATGGGACTGGCAAATCTCATCCTGGGCGCCGCGCACAAGGCTTTACGCGACCGGGTTGCCTCCAATAGTCACCGTCAACGCGCGCACCAAACCCTTTGACCGTCCGCGCGCCACGACCTTATCTCACGCCTTTACCCAGCCCATCCATCGCCCATGCCTGCCATCCCGACCATCATCTACACGAAGACCGACGAAGCTCCCGCCTTGGCGACCTATTCCCTGCTGCCGATCGTGCAGGCGTTCACCAAGCATGCGGGGATCGCCGTGGAGACGCGCGACATCTCGCTGGCGGGTCGCATCCTGGCCGTCTTCCCCGAGTTCCTGACCGCCGCGCAACGAATCGGCGACCACTTGGCCGAATTGGGTGCGCTCACCCTCAAGCCCGAAGCCAACATCATCAAGCTGCCCAACATTTCGGCCTCGGTGCCGCAGCTCAAGGAGGCCATCGCCGAGCTTCAATCGCACGGCTACGCGGTGCCCGATTATCCGGAGGCGCCGAAAACGGACGCCGAGAAGGACATCAAGGCCCGCTACGACAAGGTGAAGGGCTCGGCCGTCAATCCGGTCCTGCGCGAAGGCAATTCGGACCGGCGCGCGCCGAAGGCCGTGAAGGACTACGCCCGCAAGCACCCGCACTCCATGGGCAAGTGGTTCCCGGATTCGAAGACCACTGTCGCCACGATGGGTCGCGATGACTTTCGCTCCAACGAGAAGTCCCTCACCTTGTCCGCCGCCACCACCGCCCGCATCGAGTTCGTCGCCGCGGATGGCTCGGTGAAGGTGCTGCTGCCCAAGCTCTCGCTCAAGGCCGGTGAAATCCTCGACGCCACCCGCATGAGCAAGAAGGCCCTGGTCGCCTTCTACGCGCAGCAGATCGCCAAGGCGAAGGCCGACGGCGTCCTGTTCTCGCTCCACCTCAAGGCCACCATGATGAAGGTCTCGGACCCGATCCTGTTTGGCCACGCCGTTCGGGTGTTTTTTAAGGACGTCCTGAGCCGCCACGCCTCCACCCTCGCCTCCCTCGGCGTGGACGTGAACAACGGCCTCGGCGATCTCGTCGAGAAGATCCAGACCCTGCCCGCCGACCAGCGCACCGCGATCGATGCCGACCTCAAGGCGGCCTTCGCCGCCGGCCCCGGCATCGCCATGGTCAACTCCGACCAGGGCATCACCAACCTGCATGTTCCGTCCGACGTGATCGTCGATGCCTCGATGCCGGCGATGATCCGCGCCGGGGGCAAGATGTACGACGCCCAAGGCAAGCTCGCCGACACCCTCGCGGTCATCCCCGACAGCTCCTACGCCGGGGTCTACGCCACCACGGTGGACTTCTGCAAGCAACACGGCGCCCTCGACCCGAAGACGATGGGCTCCGTCCCGAACGTCGGCCTCATGGCCCAGGCGGCCGAGGAATACGGCTCGCACAACAAGACCTTCCAGATTGCCGGCCAGGGCACGGTCCGCGTGGTCGACGAGGCCGGCACGGTGTTGCTCGACCATGCCGTCGAGGACGGCGACATCTGGCGCGCCTGCCAGACGAAGGACGCCGCCGTGCAGGATTGGGTGAAGCTCGCCGTCAACCGGGCGCGCCTCAGCGCCACCCCGGCCGTCTTCTGGCTCGACCGCACCCGCGCCCACGACGCCCAGATCATCGCCAAGGTCGAACGGTATTTGAAACAGCATGACACGACCGGACTCGACCTGCGCATCCTGCCCCCGGCCGAGGCCTGCCGCCTCACCCTCGAACGCATCGCGAAGGGCCTCGATACGATCAGCGTCACGGGCAACGTGCTGCGCGATTACCTGACCGACCTCTTCCCCATCCTCGAGGTCGGGACCAGCGCCAAGATGCTGTCCATCGTCCCCCTGATGAACGGCGGCGGCCTGTTCGAGACCGGCGCTGGCGGTTCGGCCCCGAAGCACGTCGAGCAGTTCCAGCAGGAGAACTACCTGCGCTGGGACAGCCTCGGCGAATTCTTCGCCCTGGCGGCATCATTCGAGCATCTTGCCGTGACCCAGAATCACGCCCGCGCCCGCGTGCTCGCCGACACCCTCGACCAGGCCAACGGCCGCTTCCTGGAAACGGACAAGTCCCCGGGCCGCAAACTGGGGACAATCGACAACCGCGGCAGCCACTTCTACCTTTGCCTCTATTGGGCCCAGGCCCTCGCCGCCCAGTCGAGCGACGCCGAGCTGAAGGCACGCTTCACGCCGATCGCGGCTCAGCTGGCGGCGCAGGAGGCAAAGATCGTGGCCGAGCTGCTCGCCGTCCAAGGCAAGCCCGTCGACGTGGGCGGCTACTACCAACCGGACGACGCCAAGGCGGCGGCGGCGCTGCGGCCCAGCCCGACGCTCAATCAGATTCTGGCGCAGGTTTGACCGGAGCCGGCGCGTCGCCGTTCCGCCGGTAAATCCGCCGGTGGCCAAACTCGGCCACCGGCGTGTAGTGGTGTGCTACATACTCCGCCAGTTCCGGCAGGGTCTCATGGCCAAAGTACGACCGATTATCGAACACGAAGGCCCCCGGGCCAGTGGCATCGACGAACCACGCAGGGGATCCCCGTTCAAGATCCCGGAGGTAGCGTTGTCGGTAGAACGCCTGCAGCGGAGTCTCGGAGATTTGGAATGCCGTGTGGGCGTCACGGGTGGCGTGCGGCAATCCGGTTTCGACATGGAGCGACGGCTCCCAGCCCCACATGGCAAGGGTATCGCCGGGCGCCGCACGTTCACGGATGAACGCCGCTGCCTCGGACGGCGGCATGGACAGATGGGAGTAAAGTTTTCCGAGATCAGGATGCCACGAGATCCAGCGGAAGTGGACTTGTGGCAGCACCGCTAACAGCAGGAAAGACGCGATCACGCGCGCAGCTTCCCTGCGTCCCAAATCGGCCGCGGTGAGGCTCGCGCCCAGAATCAGGCCACCCAAGACGCAGCCTGGAACGACCAGCAGGTGCAGGTAGTGAGCGACCTCCCGCCGGGGCATCAGCACGGTGGCATACGCCGCGACGAAAAGGCCGAAGGCAATCCACACTCCGGCTCGCAGTGCCGCCTCCACCCTCGCGGCGCGGTGCGCCTGCAACAGACAGAAGGCCGCAAGGCCGTAGAAGAACCAGGCGAAGGAAAAGCCGGTCGCCACAAAGTGAAAAAAGTGAGCGGGCATCGATACCAGGGTCCGCTCGCCGGATCCGGCATAGAGCAGATTGCTTTCGATGTAGGCATACCAGAACTGTGCCCATAATCCGAATACGCCAAGGTAGACAGCGACGATTGCCGGCACGGTCAGAGCACCCAAGAGCAGCGCCACCGTGCAGGCCTGCACCGGGACGCCTTTTTCCGAGGGTCGGAACCGCACGAACACCCCCAGGCCTACGAGTCCGAGCGCGAGCGCCTGTGGCACCGATTGCAGTTTCGCAAAGGGCACCGCTCCCAGGGCGAGGCCGGCGAGGAAACTGCGGGCAACCGCACCTGACGCTGTCAGCGGCTGGGTTGCCACCGCCGCGATCGCCCAGCCCGCCCACGCGATCAAAAGCAACCCGGGCAGCTCGGTTGAATAGTGGATGTAATCTTCGTAGGTTACAAACGACCAGAACGCGAGGCCCGGCAACACCCCGAGCCGGGCCGCACGCTCCGCCACGAAGCAGCGTAGCGTGCCCCACACCGCCCACAGCGCCAGTCCCTGCATAAGCACGGCGACCACGCGCGCCGTGATGTAGGAATAGGGAGCCCCGAACAGCCCAGCGATCACGAGCAGCAATTCACACAGGGGGCCATGCGTCGTGCCATCGACATACTTCCAATATACCGGCGCCCCGTGAAGCGTGAGCGCACTCGCCACCACCTGGGCTTCGTCCGGATTCTGCGCGGTCGGCTCAAACCATCCGGGCCAACGAAAGGCGGCGAGCGTGACCAAGAGAGCAACCGCGAAACAACGGCGCGACCATGCCCCGCGCACTCGTGCGGGCTCGTCCGGCATCAACGCCAGGACGCAGGTTAGACCGAAACACGTCCCAGCCAGTGTCCAGTAGCGCCACGGTTCCGCATCCAACCAGAGCAGGACGTTGTCGACGCCGGCCATGGTCAGACGGCCAGCGCGCGCTCACACGCAGGATCCGAAGAGGACGGAGAACGATCAGGCCAACGGCGATGCACGCCGTCGTTGCAAAAGAATTCCAGCAGCGGACGCAACCACAGAGGTACCGCGCGCGCCTTGGGTCGCCAACGCATGCGTGGGTTCGGACAAACCCTGCGCAGCGCCCCCACCGCAGCTGCGGTAAGGTCGCCGTCGCCCGCCCGAACCTTTCCGGCGGACGCCTTCCTACACCCATGAAATCGCTCCCTCGCTTCTTCACTTACGGTGCGCTGCTGGCCCTCTCGGCCGCGGTGCTTGGCGCGGCCAGTCCCTGGTCGGTTCGCCTGCGCGCGACGTACCTCGAGACCGTCGACCGGTCCGATGCGTTCTCCGCGCTGGGTATCGCGTTTGCCAGCGATGCCGTCTCCGTGAGTGACAAACTGATCCCCGAGATCGACGTGGCGTACGCCTTCAATGATCGCTGGACCGCGGAACTGGTGCTGACCGTGCCGCAATCCCATCGCGTTTCCCTGGCCGGCGTCGGCCGGCTCGGGTCCTTCAAACACCTGCCGCCAACACTGCTGCTGCAATACCGCGGCAATCCGGGTGGCACGCTGCGGCCCTACATCGGCGCCGGGGTGAACTTCACGCTGATCTGGGATGACAAGCTCTCCGTCGCAGGAGTGCCGCTCGCCTTGGAGAACTACAGCGTGGGTCTCGCCGCCCAGGCCGGCCTCGACTGGAAGGTCAACGAGCGCTGGTCCGTGAATCTCGACGTGAAGCGGGCCGCGTTGCGCACCGACGTCAGCGCCGCCGGAACCGTTCTCACCGAAGCCCAGCTCGATCCGTGGCTGTACGCCGTCGGTCTGCGTTACGCCTTCTGATCTCGCTCGGGATGGCGGGGCGTGTCGGGCGAGCTCGCTTTCGGCACGCCCCGCCCAAGTTTCGCTGGCCTCGTTCCACCAACGTCGCCATATCGATGGCCCGTCGCCGTCGACCCCGGCCATTCCGTAATGACCGTCTCTCCTGACTCCTCGATCGAAGCTACCCTGCGAAGCCGCCACGCGGTTAACCTCACCGGCCAAGGCCGACGCCCCCTGATCTTTCTCCATGGCTACGGTTGCAGCCAGGCCATGTGGCGATTCACGGCGCCGGCCTTCGAGCCGACCCATCGGGTCGTCTGTTACGACCACATCGGCGCCGGCAATTCCGACCTCTCCCTCTACAACCAGGAAAAGTACGGCACGCTGCGCGGTTACGTCGCGGATCTGATCCAGCTGTGCGTCGGTCTCGACCTGCGCGAGAGCGTACTCGTCGGGCACTCCGTCAGCGCGATCATCGGCGCCCTCGCCGTCGCCACCGCGCCGTCGTTTTTTAGCGGGCTCGTGATGGTCGCTCCGTCGCCGCACTACCTCAACGACGGCGACTATCACGGCGGATTCTCCCGCGAAGATCTTGCGGGTCTGCTCGAGATGCTGGAGGCCAACTACCTCGGCTGGGCCGGCCACGTGGCCGGCGTCGTGATGGGCCCGGAAAACCCCGCGTGGATGACCGCGGAACTCAACGCCAGCTTCTGCCGCACCGATCCGGCCATCGCCACGCACTTCGCGAAGGTCACGTTCGGGGGCGACAACCGGCGCGATCTTCCCGCGGTCAAGAAGCCCACCCTCATCCTGCAGTGCACCCACGACCTGATCGCGCCGCCAGCTGTCGGCGAGTTTGTCCACCGGGCCATTGCCGGCAGCGAACTGGTGCCGATCGACACCCACGGCCACTGCCCGCACATCAGCGCACCGCACGCGACCATCGCCGCGATCCAATCCTTCCTCGCCCGTCACGGCCTCACCCCATGAGCGCGGACCCCACGCTCAACCTCGAGGCGCTGTACGAGAACGCCCCGTGCGGATCCCTCGTGACCGATGCCAACGGGCGGATCGTGCACTGCAACCGTACGCTGCTGGGGTGGTTGGACCGCGAAGCCGGGGACGTAATCGGACGCCTGACCTTGCCCGATCTGCTCAGCGTCGGCGGACGCATCTACTACGAGACGCATTACGCGCCACTGCTGCGTCTGCACGGCGAGGTGCGTGAAGTCGCCTTCGACCTCGTGGCCCGCAACGGCGAACGCCGGCCCGTGCTCGTCACCACCCGCCCGGTCATCGGCTCCGCGCCCGCCCTCTGGCAGTCGGCGATCTTCGATGCGACGGAACGACGGGCCTACGAAAAGGAACTCGCACGCCAGCACGACGACCTGCGACGCGCCATCGCCGAAGTCAAAACCCTGCGCGGATTGATCCCCCTGTGCTCCTCCTGTCACAAGGTGCGGACCACACCAAACGATTGGATCGACCTCGCGGCCCATGTGGAGGCCCACACCGAAGCCCGTTTCTCCCACGGCATGTGCCCGACCTGTCAGGCCGACTATTTGAACACGCTCAAGGCCCGGACCTGACGCCGCTCATGGGGGCGTCAACGGCACGCCGTCCACCTCCGCGGCGGTCATCCACCAGCGATGGACGTTGAGCCGGAGGGGACCGCGCAGGCGCTCATTCAGGAGCGTCGGCACCCAAAGCTGGCCCGCCTGACGGTAGGCAAGGTAGGTGGTATCCACATGCGCGCCCCGCGTGGCCGGGAACCCGTTCACCGTGAGATGAACGCGGTACAGGCGGTCCGTCTCAGGGTGAATCCACGCCACCACGTGGTCTTCCTCGGAGAAGCCAAAGCCGGGGCGCAACGTGGTGCGAAGGCGCCGGTACGTCACCCCACCCTCACGCGCATCCGCGATGCGCTCGAAGCGCGCTCCGCGGGCGGCGAAGAACGAAGGCCCGAGATGAAAGAGCTGGAATGCGTCGGCGGTCATCGCCGTCGCCTGCCGCACCGCTTCGTCGTTCGTGGTCACGCCGTTGTAAGAGACCTCCACCGTCTCCGGCGTGCGCACCACCCGCTTCACGCCGGACGGGCCGCGCCATTCCACCTCGTACCGACGGTCCGCCGTAACGTACCGTTCCTGCGACGTCACCCGGTAGCGCGCATCCGTCACGATGGGTTGGATACGCTGGATAAGGGTATTCCATTCCCCGTCGACCGCGAAGCGAACCTCCCTCGCCCAGGTGTGGACGTTGCCGCCGTGGGCTGCGAGGCAACGCTCAAAAAGCGTCTCCGCCGTCAGGCCGTCCGTCGCGGGTGCAGACGATGCCCCTCCGTCCGGAAAGGACGAACAGCCGGCTACGGTGAAGGCGAGCCCGAGCGCCAGCCAGGAAGGAAGTCGGCACCGCCAAGGGAAAGCGACCATGCGGGAGCATGCGCAGCGCGGCGACGGTTGCAACCGGACCGGTGCCTCACTCCTCGCGATGGGTCACCCAGAGCGCCGTGGCGAGGGCGGCGAAGACGAGCGTGGGCGCGACGATCCACGCGGGGTGCAGCGGCACGTGCCAGTGGCCGATGGCCCACCAGACCAGGACGCATTTCGCGAGGATCAAGACCCAGGCGACAGCCATGAAGAGCCCCGCCGGGCGAAGGGAAACCGACGCTTTGGGATGCAGGGAGGAGTTCATGTGATCAGTCTACACCCGACCTCCACCCTGCTCTGCGCACGGCTTGCCTTTTGCTGCGCGGGGCTTGCGCACCACCAGCCCTTGCCCGCACTCAGGCGACGGCCAGCGGAGGATAGTCGGTGTAGCCGCGCGGACCCGGCGTGTAGAGGGTGGCGTTGTCCGGCTCCACCAGGGCGGCCCCGACCTTCACCCGTTCGACGAGATCCGGATTGCTCACGTAATGGTGACCAAACGCGACCGCGGCCAACGTGCCGGTCGCGACCGCCCGGGCGGCTTCGTCCGGCGAGTACCCCATGTTGCCGATGAGGGCGCCGCGAAAGGCCTTCCGGGCCGGGGTCATCACGTCTGCCTTTTGCACCCCGAAGAAGTCACCGCGCATCACGTGCAGATAGGCGAGCGCGCGCCGGTTCGTCTCGGCCGCGACATAGGCCGTGAGACCTGCCGGATCGCTGTCCTTCATGTCGTTGAAACTGTTGAGCGGCGAGATGCGCAGCCCGACGCGCCCTGCCCCCCAGACCGCCACGACTGCATCCACCACTTCGAACAGGAGCCGCGCCCGGTGCGCGATCGGCCCGCCATAGGGACCCGTGCGCCGGTTGCTGCCGTCGCGAAGGAACTGGTCGAGCAGGTAGCCATTCGCTCCGTGCACCTCGACCCCGTCAAAGCCCGCCGCCTTGGCGTTTTCGGCCGCCCGGCGGAATCCCTCGACGATGCCCGGCAGCTCGTCGTCCCGCAGCGCCCGTGGCACCTCGTAGTCTTTCTTTCCCTGCGGGGTGTGAATCTGGTCGTTCTGAATGGCGAGCGCGCTGGGTGCAACCGGCTGCGCGCCGCCGTTGAGCAGAGAATGGCAGGCGCGTCCGCCGTGCCAGAGCTGGAGCACGATCAAGCCGCCACGGGCGTGGACCGCGTCCGTTACCTGGCGCCAGGCCGCCACCTGGGCGGATGAATAGATTCCGGGCTCGCGGCCGCCGAAGGCCGAATTGCCCGCCATCACCATCGTGGCCTCGGCGACAATCAGGCCGGCGGAGGCGCGTTGCGCGTAGTATTCGGCCATGATGCCGGTCGGCACATGGTCAGCGTCGGCACGCTGCCGCGTCAGCGGAGCCATGACGATGCGGTTGCGCAAGGCGAGCGCGCCCACGTGCACGGGAGAGAACAGAGAAGCGGTATCCATGGCCGGAAAGGGAGCCGCCTTGCCGGCCTTTGCAACCCGCGGGACCGCGAAACGCCGCCGGTGCCGTCGTTACGGAGAGGAGAACCCGTGGTCGGCCAGCGGCATCTTCGACCACAGTTCGTGGATCGGATCGCCGCGCGAACTCAACCCGCGGTGATGCCAGACCCCGTCCTTGATCTCGCCCTGAAAGGAAAGACTCGCCCCGACCCGGGTGGCATCGCGGGAGAAAAACTCAAGGCGCTCGGTGTAATTGCCGTTCTCATACACATAGGTCCCTCCGCCGGTGCCGGAGAATTCACCCGTCTCCACGTTGATCGCGATCCACTGAAACCGCGAACCGGCCAGAATCTTGAGCGTGCGCCGGGCCCGCAGCGGCATGGCCTCGGTCTGGCCGTCGCGCACGCGCCCGGTGATCCGCCAGACCCCGGTCAGCGCGCCCGTCGTTTCCTCGATGCGCCGCCAGACCTCCAGCGATCCGTCGTCCTGCCGGACCTGCAGTTCGTCACCGAACCGTTCGACCGAGACGGACACGCGGGTGCCGACCTGGCTCCGGTCCTCCGAATCGAACTGCAGCACGCTGGACACGGCCTTGCCGTCAGCCCGGAACGGCCCGCCCATGGTGCGAAGGAAGCGCGGCGCCTTTCGATCGAAGGCGGCAATGGTCCAGTAGCCGTCCACGATGAGCATGACGCGTTCCGCATCGCCATCCGCGATGCGCCATGCGCCTTCCCACTCGCGGGAGGCAAAGGCCGACGGTGCGCCCGTGCCGAGCACGAGCAGAACAAACAGGAGCAGACGGAGGACGGGAGGATTCATGGGTGGGAAAGCGAGCCTAGCCAAAGCGAACGGCCGCGCCCTGCCAATCCCTGTTCAACCGCCCTCCAACGAAATCGATCCGCCGCGAGGGACGCCCTAGCGCGCTGGCGGACGACCCCGTACGCCTTCGAGCACCGGGCTCACGGCGGCCACCGGGCGCACCTCGACCGTGACGCCCAAGGGCAGGCCCGGACATTCCCGGGCGATGGCCGTGGCCTCGTCGAGGTCGGCGACCCGGAGCATGAAGTAACCGCCCACCGCCTCCTTGGTTTCCGCATAGGGTCCGTCCACGATCCGGCCCTCCCGCATGCTCACGACTCGGCCCGCCAGGGCCAGGGGTTGGCCGTGGTCGACTTTGCCTTTCGCGGCGAGCCCATCGTACCAGGCATTCCAACGGCGCATCAGCTCGGCCTGCTCGTCCGCCGTCAGGTGGGCGTGCGTCGCAGGCCCGGCATTCTTGAAGAGCAACAGGTAGGAGGAGGATGACGGTGAGGAACCCATGAATAAAGCGTGAGGCGGTCGGAACGGGTCTGTCAAAAGTCCGGATGTGCCCGGCTCAGACGAAGAACTGCTCCGAAACGATCTTCCCGTCCTTCACCTGGTAGACGCAGAGCTCGGTCATCTGCATCCGTCCCTGCCCCTTCATCGTTACGTCGAGGCTCATGGTGCACGCAAAGGACGCCGTCGAGACCAGGGGGTCGGACACGGTGTGCGCATGCAGCGTCTCGAGTTGCGCGACGAAACGCCGCCCCTTCTCGATCAGGTTCGGCAGCCCGTGGGTCTCCTGCGGCACGCCCGGCGTGGCGTATGGCTCCACGCTGACGGCATCGTCAGCATACAATTCGCGCTGGGCCTGCTCCCAGCGGGCTTCCCGGCACAAGGCCACCAGGCGGTGGGCCAATTCAATCGTGGTCATGGTCATGCCGCCACGATAGCCGACGGCGGTGACAACCCTGTGTCAGGAGCCTCTCGCTCCTTCCCGTTTATTTCACTCAGGGCAGGTCGGGGGACGATCGACGTCCCGCGCTCACTCTTTACCAGACACGCCCTTAGGCGCCGGGAGTCCAGCCCGGCCGGTTCGCCGGCGTCACCCACGCATCCGCCGCGGGGTTGTCGACGCAGCGCATCGCCTCGGGAAGCCAGCGGACTTCCTTGCGACTCCGGAGTGCCAGCGCCCCCAGCAGGACCGTCTCGGTCACCTCGGCACCGTACGCCAGCGGGGCGGACGCCGGCCGGCCGGCGAGGACCGCGTCCGTCCAGTCCTGCCAATGGCCCCCCTTGAGGCGTGGCCGCGTGCGGGGCGGCGGCGATGCGAGCACCTCGCGTTCGCGCGCTTCGGGATAAATGCGGGGACGGCTGCTCGCCCGCATGTCGGGAATGAACAACGTTCCCTCCGTCCCGACGAACGCCATGCCCGAGTCGGTCCGCTGCACCAGTTCCCGGGACAAACCAGGAACCGTGTCCGGCTTGACGCCCCCGCCGCCGTCGAAACCACCCAACCACGTCACGGCCAGCGGTCCCCGACCGGCGCGGGCCGGGAAGCGCCAGACCACGCGCGCCCATTCCGGCGCGGTGAGCGCCTTCGGAGGCGATCCCTCGGCGGTCACGGAGTCCGGAACGCCGAGGTCGAAGGTCGACTGCAGGACATCGAACATGTGCACGCCGATGTCCGTCACCGCCCCGGCGCCGAAATCCCACCAGTTTCGCCAGCGGCTCGGCGCATAGCCCGGGTGGTATGGACGCGACCGGCGCGGCCCAAGCCACTGTTCCCAGTCGAAGGTGGACGGGACCGCCTGTCCCGGCAGCGGTTCATCGGCGGCCACGTAGTCATGGGGACGCATCCGGTCCGTCCATAGGTACACGGCATGAATCGCCCCAACCACGCCGGCATCGACCCATTCGCGCAACACCTGCAAAGCCTCGAAGCTGTGCCCCTGCGCCCCGAACTGCGTGATCACGCCAGACGCGGCCGCCGCCTTGCGCAGCTCGCGGCACTCCCAAATGGTCGGGGCCAGCGGTTTCTCGAGGTACACGTGCTTGCCGGCCCGGATGGCCGCAAGACCCATGTCGAGGTGCCAGTGATCGGGCGTGCTGATGACAATGCCGTCGATCTCGTGGGCGTGCCGGTCGAGCAACACCCGGTGGTCGCGGTACCGCGGTACTCCGGGAAACTTTTCGTAGATCTCAGCCGCCCGCACGTCGTCGACGTCGGCAAACGCCACGGCCTGATGATCGGCAAGGTTGTAGACATTGGCCCGACCGCGGCCACCGACACCCCAGAAGGCCAGACGCAAACGCGCCGGCGACGGCGACGCCGCCCGGACCGGACGCAGACCAAACCCCAGCGTCACGACCGCCCCGCCCACGGCGAGGCGCGACAGGGCTTGGCGGCGATTCAGGATTGGGCGGGCGGACGCAGGCATGGCGGACGCTGATCAGGGGTTCCCCGGCTGCGGAAACCGGGACGGCAGAGGCTGGCCGTTCACGGTCACGTCCTCGAGGACGAAATTCTCCACCCGCTGGATGGAAAACGGCTCCTTCGCCTTCTTCACCACGGCCCGGCGAATGATGACGTCGCGGATCGGCGCCGCCTCCGCCCCCTCGACTTGGATCGCGAAGCCCGTGGCTTCATCACACACGAGGTCCTCCATCACATAGTTGCGAAACGAGGGCGGATAATTGCCGCCGCGATAACCGTGATAGGTGGTTTCAAACCACACCAGCCCCTCCCGCACCCGTTCCACCTGGATGCGCCGGGCGCGGACGTTCTCCACCAAGCCGCCGCGGTCCAGATTGCCCTTGAAGTACAGCGCCGAGCTCACCGATTCCATCCGGCAGTCTTCGACGAAGACATTCCTCACTCCGCCGGACATCTCGCTGCCGATGCAGACGCCGGCGTGGCGCGACCCCATGAGGTTGTTGCGGATCACGATGTTTTCCGAGGGCCGTCCGACGCGCCAGGCGTCCTGATCCCGTCCCGACTTGATCGCGATGGCATCATCGCCAGTACGGAACTCGCAGTTCTCAATCAGCACGTCGACGCACGAGTCGGGATCGACGCCATCGTTGTTGCTGTTCCAACTTTCCAAGAAGATGCCGCGGATCGTGATGTTGCGCGACAACACCGGGTGCACGACCCAGAAGGTGGAATCGCGGATCGTCACATCCTCGATCAGCACATTCTCGCATTCGAGAAACTGAATCATGCTCGGACGCATCCATTTGCCTTCGCCGAACACCCGTTGCTCGACGGGAACGCCCTCTGCGCCCATGCGGCGCAATTCGCCGCTGCTGCCCCGCGGCACATTCTTCATGATCGCGAGCGTTGCCCGGGCGTTGCCGTCGATCGTGCCCTTGCCCGTGATGGCCACATTCCGGGCACCGCGAGCGTAGACGCGCGGGGAGTGGCCGTACATCATGGTGCCCTCCCAGCGGGTGAGCACGAGCGGCAGGTAATACTCGATCTCCGCGCCAAAGGTCACGGTGGCCCCGGCCATGAGGTGCAGGTTGACGTTGCTCGCGAGGTGAATGGGCCCGTTGAGCAAGTAGAAGCCCTTCGGCACCACCACCCGCCCGCCTCCGGCCTTTACGCAGGCTTCGATCGCCTTGACGAAGGCCGGGTGATTGTCGGTCCGGCCATTGCCCGCCGCACCGAAGTCGGTCACGACGAAATCCCGGTCGGGAAAGGTCGGCGCAACAATCCGCGCCAGAATCTCATCCCTCATCGCCCAGCCGTCGCCTTCCGCCGCCGGCATCGTTCCGGCGACCACGAGGAGGGCTAAACCGAGCAGCGCATGAAAATGACGGCGAAACCGGAAAGCAAAGAAGGGCATAGTGAGATGAATGCGAAGGTGGGTCGGACGAGGCAACGACACGAGCGTACCTCATCCGATGCGCCCCGGCTTGTTGGGGCGGGCGCTGGCAGGTGGAAAATCGGGCGGAAACCCGGGATGCGCGGCGCCCCGGGATGCAAGCTACCTTCATCACGACTGGTGCCCCGCCGCGGGCCGCGAACGCACCGGCGGGTTGTTTCCGCGCTTCCTCGCGACGCCAAAATCCGCTTCGCTTCCGGACCTTTTCCGCATGCGCTTCCACAAGTACCACGCCCTCGGCAACGACTACCTCGTGCTCAATCCCGCGGACTTCCCGCAATGGACCGCTCCGACGGTCGACCAGATCCGGGTGATCTGCCACCGCAACTTCGGAGTCGGATCCGACGGCATTCTCTGGGGGCCACTGCCCTCCCAGGTCAGTCAGTTTGGGCTGCGCATCTTCAATCCCGACGGCTCCGAAGCGGAGAAGTCCGGCAACGGTCTGCGGATTTTCTCCCGCTTCCTGTGGGACCAAGGACTCGTGAAGTCGCCGGACTTCACCATCGAAACGCCCGGAGGGCAGGTCCGTTCCGTGATCAAGGAACAAGGCCGCCTCATCACGGTGGCGATGGGCAAGGTCAGCTTTGACAGCACCAAGATCCCCGTGACCGGCGCGCCGCGCGACGTGCTCAACGAGTCGATCGTGATCAAGGGGCGCACCTTCCGCTTTTGCGCCGCGACGATCGGGAACCCGCACTGCGTCCTGCCGCTGACGGACATCTCGGAGGCGATGGCGCGCGAATACGGTCCCGACCTGGAAACGCACCCCAACTTCCCGCGCAAGACGAACGTGCAATTCCTGAAGGTGCTCGACCGCGCCAACATCCAGATCGAGATATGGGAGCGGGGCGCCGGCTACACCCTCGCCTCCGGCAGCAGTTCGAGCGCCGCGGCCGCGGTCGCGCATAAGCTCGGGCTGGTCGACGCCTCCGTCACCGTTCACATGCCGGGCGGCCAGATCGGCATCGAGATCGGACCCGACTTTTCGATCATGATGACGGGAACGGTGAACAAGGTCGCGGAGGGTCACATGCACGCCGAGCTGTTTGCCGTGAAGGTCTGACCTTCGCGCCCAACCAACGAAAAGGCCGGAGCCCGCGGGCTCCGGCCTTTTCGTTGGGACAGTCGTCGTCCGCGGCTCAGTACTTGATGCTGCAGCCGTAGGCTTCGGTCACCGGCGTGGCGACCGGCTTGCCGGCCTTGATGGCTGCGAGCGCCGAGGTGACATAGTTTTCCGCCTTGGCGATGTCGTCGACGCGGGAGGAACGGATGCTGTCGATCGCACCGTCGTAAACGAGCTTGCCGGTCGGATCGATCACGAAGAGGTGCGGCGTGGCCTTGGCACCATAGAGCTTGCCGATCGAGGTGTCCTGATCGCGCAGATACGCGGTGTAGGCCGCCTTGGTGCGCTCTTTCCAAGCCGCGACCTGCTGGGGATTGAAGTCGCCCTGACCGCCATTGCGGCCGGAGTTGATGGCCAGCCAGATCACACCGTCCGCTGTGGCGGCTTTTTGCAGCGAAGGAATGTTCCCGCTCTTGTCATAGTGCTTCACGACAAAGGGGCATTCGGGGTTCACCCATTCGATGACCACGGTCTTGCCCTTGTAGTCAGAGAGCGTGTGCGACTTTCCGTTGATGTCCGTCAGGGTGAAGTTCGGAGCCGGCTGACCGACCACCGCTTGCTTGGCAGAAACACCCGCGGCGAAAACCGCCAGGCCGAGGGTGGCGAGAAGGAAGGATTTGATCGTCGTCGTCATGTTGATCACGTGAGGTTGGAGGGTAAACAAACGCCTGATTCGACGCGGACGGTAGCCACGGGTTACGGAAATTCCAGGGACGCGGGACGATTTTGCCGGACATTCGCTTCTGCCAGTCAGAGTGCTGTTGCCATCGATTGTCGACTTTGACACTCGGAGGCATGCTTTTTCGCATTACCCGCCAGGAACGTACCGCCCTCCTCGTGGTGACCGCACTGCTCCTGCTGGGGGTGGCCGGGCTGTGGCTGCTCTGAGCCGCCTCCTCTGCGCCTAGATCTGGAAGTCGCCCGGCTTGTCCGCGTCCTGCGTCTGTCCGGTTTCCGCGACGGACTGCTCCCGCTTCCGGTCGTAAAAGATGCGCACCTCCGCCTTCTGCTTGGCGCCGGTCTGCTGGAGCAGTTGTGAGGCGCGCAGCAGGGCGCGCTTGGTGCTCATGGTCAGGTTAGCCTCAGCCGGAAAGATGTTCTCGGCGCCGATCTTCGCGTAGGCTGCGCTCGCCTGCAGGACGCGCTCCACGTCGGGATTGATGCCGCTGATGAGAAGATGGCGCTCGGTCTTGCGCAGGTACTCGTGCAATTGCAGGAGCGACATGACCGACGTGGCATCGAGGTGACGGGCGTTCTTCATCCGCAGGATCACCACCCGGATGCCGCCCGCGTCCGCAAGGTAACGCACCTGTTCCTGGAACAAGTCGGCGGCACCGAAGAAGAGTTCTCCTTCCACGTGCACGATCGAGATGGCCGAATTGGTGCGCTCCCGCGTTTCCTCGAGTTGGGAAAGCTGTCCTTGTTCGTTGAAGCCGTACTCCACCAGCGACGGCGCGCTCGCCTTGCGCAGGAACAGCATCAGCGAGGTGCCGATGCCCACGTACACCGCGGTGTCGAGTTTCAGGAAGAGCGCGGCCAGCAGCGTGGTCCAAAACACGATCGCATCCGAGCGCGTGGCGCGGCAGACAATCCGGATCTGCTCCGGATTGATCAGCTTGATTGAAATCATGATCACGAACGCCGCCAGGGCGGCGACCGGGATGAAGTTCACCCACGAAGCGATGAGCAGCAGGATCACCAGCACGGCGCCGCTGCCGAGCACCGAGGAGAACTGGGTGGCTGCGTTGCTCTGATAGTTCACCGAACTGCGCACGAACGACGCCGAGCCCGGCATCGCGCCGAACGCGGTGGACGCTAGGTTGCCGATGCCCATGCCGATCAGTTCCTGATTCGGATTCACCACCTGGCCGGAGCGGGCGGCGAGGGTCTTGGAAATCGAGATGGCCTCGAGCATGCCGAGGATCGCTGCCGCGAGCGCGGCGCTCGCCACCTGGGGAACGAGCTTGAGTCCCTCCTCGTTGAGCGGAAATCCGACGAAGAGCGGCATCTGTCCGGCCACCTCGCCGGCATCGCGCACCAGCGGTACACCGAAGTCGCTGAGGCCGTAAAACACCGCCAGGGCGCCAAACGCAGCCAGCATGATCAGACCATCGGGCCAGTTGGGTTTCAGCCGGCGGATCAAGATGAGCAGCAGGAGGCTCGCGCAACCGACACCGGCCGTCATCGGGTTGAAATCCAGATGAACCAGGCCGTCGAGGATGTGCCGGACCGTGCCCGGCAGACTGACATCGGTCGGGCTGCCCAGGCCCACCAGATTGCTGATTTGGCCGACCGCGATCAAAATACCGACGGCGGTGCTGTAGGCGATGATCACCGTGCGCGAGATGAAGTGGGTGAGGTTGCCCAGCTTGAACAACCCGGCAGCCAGCTGAAACGCCCCCATGAGGCAGCCGATGACGAGCACCTTCTGCAGGGCCGTCAGCGGCACGGCGGCAACGGTCACCAGCGCCCCGGCGAGGATGATCGAGATGGTGTTCGTCGGGCCGAAGACGAGGTGGCGGGACGACGAGAACAGGGCGCAGAACGCCGCGCCGATGATCGCCGTGACCAAGACGGCCTGGACCGGAATGCCCACGACCAGGGCGAAGCCGATCGCCTGGGGAATCGTCACGATCGCCACGGTCAGGCCGGCGAGCGCGTCCCGTCGGAGCTTGGCGATCGAGTAGCGTTTCAGCTCCCGCCAGGCCGGCGGGATGGGATCGAGGCGGAGGTAGTCGGCGAAATCGGCCAGGCCCTCAACCGCTTCGTTGAAGACCTTGGTGGCAGCCTGGCCGGTACGTTGAATCGGCACCTCGGCTCAGGCCTCCACCCCGAGTTTCTCCAGGATGCGTTGCAGGTCGTCGTTGCCTGCATACTCGATCACAATCTTGCCCCGCTTGGGCGAATGCTTGAGCGAAACCCGCGCCCCCAGGTGCGACGTGAGCTTCTTCTCGATCCCGTTGACCGCGGCGGCCTCGACGGCCGGCACCTTGCGTCCGGCTACCGGCACCACCACGCCGGCTTTCTTGGCCTGCACCAGTGCTTCGGTCGCGCGGACGCTCAGGCCACCTTCGATGACCCGGCGGGCCAGCACCGCCCGCTGCGCCGCGTCCTCGACGCCGAGCAGCACCTTGGCGTGCCCCACGGAGAGATGCCCCTTGGCGAGGTAGCCCTGCAGCTCGGCATCGAGGGCCAGCAGGCGCAGGGCGTTGGCCACCGCCGCCCGGCTCTTCCCCACCCGCTCAGCGGCGGCCTCCTGGGTGAGATCAAAATCGCGGATCAGGCTCGCGTAGCCGTAGGCCTCTTCGAGCGGATTCAAACCCTCCCGCTGGAGATTCTCGATCAGGCCCAAGGCGGCTGACGAGGCGTTGCTCGCCTCGACGACCCGCGCCGGGATCACCTTGATCTTGAGCTGCTGGAACGCGCGCCAGCGCCGCTCGCCGGCGATCAGCTGAAATTTTTCCCCGTGGCGGCGCACCACGATCGGCTGCAGCAAACCCTCCGCCCGAATGCTGTCGGCCAGCTCCTGCAACTGCTCCGCCGTGATCTCGCGGCGCGCCTGATAAGGGCTCGGCTCCACGAGATGCACCGCCACCTCCATGAACCCGGGCGCGGCCGGCGCCGGCGCAGGCGCGGCAGAGGGTGTTGCAGGCGCGGCGGCCTTGGCCGGTGCGGGTTCGGGCGCAGGTTTGGCCGGCGCCGCACTGGCGATTAATCCGCCGAGACCGCGGCCGAGTCGGGATTTGGGGGCTGCCATGTTAGATTATCTCTTTCGTGAGCAAAATAAGGTTGGGAAAATCACAAACGCCAAAGGTCCAAATCGCAAAGAGGATCGAAACTCAAAAACGCCCGTCGCGGGCGAGCTGTTACTTCGGATTTGGACTTTGGGGATTCGGGATTTTCCGCTCCGCGAGGTCGGGTTATTTCGCTCCCGGAATGAAGAGGGTCTGGCCGACCTGAATCTTGGTCGGGTCCGCAATCTTGTTGGCGTTCTGGATATCGCGCATGCTCACGCCGTGCTTCTGGGCGATCGAGGACAGCGTGTCGCCCCGCTGCACCGTGTAGCTGATACCCTCCTTCGGAAAATCCTCGCTGAACGTCGTCTGCACCGTCGCGCGGGTGGCCATGCCCTTCGCTAGCGAATCGATCGCCGCGTTGGTCTGGCGGGCCAGACGCTCCATCTGCCCGCTCACTTGCTGCAAGGTCTCGTTCTTCGTGCTCGCTGCGGCGGAACGGATGGTGCGGTTGAGCTCGGCGACCGCCTCGTTCAACTGCACGACCGTGGCGTAGGTTTGCGAAGCGCCGCCGGTCTGACGCCGGAGTTCGGCATTCTCACGCTCGAGTTGCTCGACCCGCATCGCGAGTTCGCCGGTGCGTTGCGTGAGCAGGCGAACGTCCTCGCGGAGGTTGGCCAATTCCATGGGCAGGGACTGGGCGGCCAGAGGCCGGGGGGCGAGGACGGCAAGTCCCGCCGCCGCCACGCCAAAGAGTACTGCTTTCAACATGCCTGCGACCTTGCGGAATCCTCCGCCAAAAACAAGCGCCTCGTGCGGACCCACGGCGCCGCCGGTCTCACCGGAACGGCGACGCCGCCTCGAGCACCGGCATGAGCCGGGACGGCAACGGCGTGCCGGTGGCAACGGGAAAGCCGCGCAAGAACTCCGGCGCCGGCAACATGCGGCCGCCCGGACGCTGCAGCCGACGCAGCCGCAGCACCCCTTTGCCCGTGGCTACGAGCAGGCCGGCCTCGTCGGCCCCCACGACCTGCCCCGGCAAACCGGAGCCTTCGACGGCGTCAGCCAGGCCGAGCTTGATCGGCTGGCCGGCAATCTCGGTTTGACAGGCCGGCCACGGGAAAAGTCCGTTGATGCGGGCCGCGAGGACCGACGCCGGTGCACTGAAGTCGAGCACACCATCGTCTTTGACGAGGCGGCGGCAAAACGTCACCCCGACGGCGGGTTGCTCGACAAAGGCGAGGCGGCCCTCCGCCAGGTACGGCAGGGTCCGGCGCACCAGCGGCACACACGCGCCGGCGAGGCGGCCTTCGATGTCCGCCGCGGTATCAAGCGGTCCCACGGGCACTCGTTCCACGTCGGCGACCGGGCCGGCGTCGAGTTGCCGCACGATGCGCATGAGCGACACCCCGGTCTCGGTCACGCCGGCCGCCACCGCCGTCTGGATGGGCGAGGCACCGCGAAAGCGAGGCAGGATCGACGCGTGCAGGTTGAGGGTTCCAAGCCGCGGCGTGTCGATGAAGTCCTGACGCAGGATGTGGCCGTAGGCCATGACCAGCACCACATCGGGACGAAGCGCCGCGAGTTCGCTTCGCACCGGTTCCGTCAGCTTCTCCGGCTGGTACACCGGGAGGCCGCGCGCCGCCGCCCAGAGTTTGACTCCGTTGGCCGCCACCCGCTGGCCGCGACCGACCGGGCGGTCCGGCTGGGTGTAGACGGCTGCGATTGAGGCTTGCGCGGCCCCCTCCCCGGCCAGCCAGTCCAGCAAAGGACAGGCGATCGGGTCGGACCCCATGAAGACCAGCCGCAACGGCGCCATGGCGGGGGACGTCCGGCTCAAAACCCGCGTCGCCACGCGGCGACCGCCCGGGCGAGCTTGGCAAACGCGGCATCCGTTGACGGACGGTCGAGCCCGTCGAGGATGCCCCAGTGCTCCACGTGCACGAGGGACCCGCCCGGCGGCATCTGCTCCAGCGGTCCGAGGGTCTCGAACTCGATCATCGTGTCGTTGCAGAAGGTCTCGAAGGCGCATCCAAAATCAGGATACGTCACTCCGAATTTCACCTCGGCGTGCTTCACGAAGGTGACGCCGTCGAGCCAGTAGGCCGACCAGCCCGGGTAGTTGGTCAGGCCCAGCTTCTGGGGCACCCGGGCCTTGCGCGTATCGATGCCGATGAAGTCGGTGTGCAAGTCCCAGCAGCGGAGCGAAAGGTCGGTGTAGCTCCACGGCACGAGCGTGTAGGTGGGCAGCAGGTCGCCGGCGGCGTGGCTGCCCTTGGGCATGAGCGGAACGACGCCGTAACCGCCGCGGCGCATCATGGTCAGGGCCCACGGCGCCGTCTCGATTGGCCAGAGGCCGGCGTTGGCGAGGGTGTGCGTCACGCGGATCGTGCGGTCGTTGACCACGTCGAGCGACACGGTCTTGGCCACGCCGGTCTTCGCCTCGGCCGGCGCGGCCAGGCGGACGCCGGCACGGCCCAATGTCACCTCCGGCGCGGCATGATCGGGCTGGTAGGTGCGCACGATATGCTCCGGCGCATGCCAGAGGCGATGGCCGCCGCGCAGCTTGAGTCCGTCGGGCCCGGCCGCGCCACCCTCCTCGCGGGGAAACTCGAACAGCAGGTTGTCGCCGGCGGCGAGGGAGCGCAGGGAAAGGACGCGCGGACCGAACTCGAGCGGCGCGATCAGTTCTAACCGCCGGGTGGCCAGACGGACGGCCTGCCATCCCCGGTAATCAGTCTTCGAGGGTTTCATCGGAAGGGGCTTCCTGCTTTTCCTGCTCGCGCCACTTCGGCTTCTTCACGTTGGCCTTCTCGCGCCGGGCTGCGGCGTCGAGGCGCTCGCCGATCTCGCGGTACTCCTTGCCCACGAGATCAAAATAGATCGGGCAGCCGTTGAGGCCGAACTCGTCGACCAACCCCGCCTCGAGGTAGCGCCGGTACTGTTCGGTCAGCTTCTCCTCGCGGTTGCAGAACAGCTTGATGCGGAAAGGACGGTTGCCGGTCTGCACGGCGTAATAGACACGGAAACGTTGACCGCCAACGGAAGGTGGCGGAGTCCGCTCGGTCAGATAGCCGATCGTCTTGTTCAACCGCGCCGTCGGCAGCTTCTTGTCGAGCGTCCGGTGTAGTTTGACCGCGGCATTCAGCATCCGGTCGACCTCGTAACCGCTCATCGCGGACACAAAAATCAGCGGCGCCCCCGGGGTGAAAAACAGCCGGTCAAACACCGCGCGCTCGTACTGCTGGCGGTACTCCCGCTCGTTCTGGTAGGCGCCGAGACCGCCTTCCTGGCCGAAGGTAGGCTCTTCGTGTTTCGCAAAGGCCTTTTTCACCAGGTCCCATTTGTTGACCACGACCACGATCGGCTTGCGCTCCTTGACGGCCTCGCCCGCGATCGCCTTGTCCTGTTGCGTCACCCCGTCGGCTGCGTCGAGCACGAGGAAAACCACGTCCGTCTGCTTGATCGCATCGAGCGAACGCAGGCGGGAAAAATACTCGACCGGCGACGCGAGCTTGGTCTGCGCCTTGATGCCGGCGGTGTCGATCAGCTTGAACGGATACATCCGTCCGTCGCGCCCCTTGAACTCGAACGGGAGCACGATCGCATCGCGGGTCGTGCCGGGCACGTCGCTCACGATCAGGCGGTCGCTCTGGAGCAGGCGGTTGCTCAGCGACGACTTGCCCACATTCGGGCGGCCGATGAAGCACACGCACAAGGGATCCTCGGCGGTCCGCTCGACCGGGGCCTCGGCCACCGGCGGAGGGCCGAGCCGGCGGACGATTTCAGCCCGCAGTTCCTCCTCGCCGCGGCCGTGCTCGGCCGAGACACGCAGCGGCTCGCCGAGACCCAGCCGGTAGGCCTCGGCCAGGTCGACCTTTTCGTCGCCGAAGTCGGCCTTGTTGATCACCAGCACGACCTCCTTCTTGCTCTTGCGCAGACGCTGGGCGATGCGCGTGTCGAGCTCGGTCAGGCCCTCGAGGCCGTCGATGATGAAGAGGATCAACGCCGCCGTATCGATGGCAAAGCCGACCTGCTCCTCGGACGCCTGGATCAGTTCCCGCGTGGTCTCGCCGCCCTTCAAACCGAGTCCACCCGTGTCGAGCAGCGTATAGGCGCCATCCGCCACCTCGGTCGAGATCACGTCGCGGGTGACACCGGCCTGGTCGTGCACGATGGAGATGCGCTTCCGCGCGAGCCGGTTGAAGAGCCGGCTCTTGCCGACGTTGGGTCGGCCGACGATGGCGACGGTGCGGTTCATGGGCGAAAAGGTGCCGGGAGCGGGTTGCGCGTTGCGAGGAGAAAAAAAGACCGGCGGACGCCACGGGGCGCCTCGCCGGTCGGGAGGAAGGACGTTGGACGGTCAGCGCTTGCCCGCCTGCACGAAACGCTCGATGCGATCGCACGCGGTGATGAGCTGTTCGTAACTTGTGGCGAAGCAGGCGCGCACGTGGCCGGTGCCGCCCGGGCCGAAGGCCACGCCGGGAACCACCGCCACCTTCTCGGCGGCGAGCAGGTCGACCGCGAACTCCTTTTCGGTGCGGCCCGTGGAGGCGACACTCGGAAAGGCGTAGAACGACCCGCGCGGCGAATGACAGGTCAGGCCGATTTCATTGAACCGACGCACCACGAGGTCGCGGCGACGGTGATACTGGTCGCGCATCCGCTGCACCGAATCCCAGCCGCGCGTCAGCGCCTCCAACGCGGCCTCCTGGGCCACGATCGAGGCACACAGCATGGTGTACTGGTGCACCTTCATCATCGCATCGATCAGGGCAGCCGGTCCGCAGGCGTAGCCGATGCGCCAGCCAGTCATGGCGAACGCCTTCGAGAAGCCGTGCAGGAAGATCGTGCGCTCGGCCATGCCCGGCAGGCTGGCGATGCTGGTATGCGTACCGTCGAAGGTAAGTTCCGAGTAGATCTCGTCGCTCATGACCAGCAGGTCCTTCTCCCGGCAGAAGGCCGCGATCTTCTCCAGTTGCTCGACGCTGCAGGTGCCGCCCGTGGGATTGCACGGCAGGTTGAGCATCAGAATCTTGCAGCCCGGCTCCCACGCCGCCCGCAGCGCCTCGGCGGTGAGCGCAAAGCCGTCCTTCGCGTAGGTCGGCACGGCCACCGGCACGCCATGCGAAAGCACCACGCTCGGGTGATACGAGACGTAACAGGGCTGGTGATACATCACCTTGTCGCCCGGGTTCACGAAGGCGCGCAGCGCGAGGTCGAGCGCCTCGGAGACACCGACGGTCACGATGACCTGGTCGTCGGGACGGTAGGAGACGTGAAAATGCTCGGCCACGTAGGTCGAGATGGCGCGACGCAGTTCGATCAGGCCGAGATTGGAGGTGTAGTAGGTCTTGCCGCGTTCGAGGGCAAAGATCGCCGCCTCGCGGATGTGCCAGGGAGTGACGAAATCGGGTTCGCCTACGCCGAGCGAGATCACGTCCTGGCCCTTCATCTTGGCGACCAGTTCGAAGAAATCACGAATACCGCTCTTCGGCAGCGAACCGACGTGGCCCGCCACCCAGCGCTTGGAGTCGTTGCTCATGGGAGGATCCTCCGTCAGGGCGCGACGTTCAACCGCGTCGTCTGCACCTCGCCAACATCGAGCAGGAAGCCCTGCTCCTTGTAGCAACGGAGCATGAAGTGCGTGGAGGTCGAGAGCACGCCCTCAACGGTCGAAAGTTTCTCGGAGACGAAGCCCGCCACCTTCTGAAGGGACGAACCCCGCACGAAGACCAGCAGGTCATAGCCGCCCGACATGAGGTAGCAGGACTCCACCTCGTCGAATCGCGCGATCCGTTCCGCAAATCGGTTGAAGCCTCCACCGCGCTCGGGCGTGACCTTCACCTCGATGACCGCGCGCACGGCGGCGGCGGCGGCGGCCTCGCGCGAGAGATCGAGCACCGGACGCCAGCCGAGGAAGATTTTATCTTTTTTCAGCTGTTCCAGGTGCTGTTCGACTTCGGACACGGACAACCCCGCGACTTGCGCCATTTGCGCCGTCGAGAGACTGCCGCCTTCGAGTAACAGCTTGAGAACAGGATTCATGGGACCGCGGACGTTCGCAGAGTTTGAACGCGGTAAGCCACACTAATTTTGCAGGGGGCGTCCGCCCTGGCCGGCGAGGCTCTCGAGGCGGAAGAGGGCCACGTGGCGGAATCGCTGGACCTCCACCCACTGCCCCGCCGGCAGCCGCGCGTGCCAGGTCGCATTCTCCGGCAGGTCCAGCAGGGCCGCATAGACGGGTCGGCCGGCCGCCAACGCCTGGCGCGCCACGCGCTCGTTTACGTCGGGCTCCACCTGATCGAAGCGCAGCACGGTCAACCCGGTCTCCACAAACAGCGCCGCACTGGTCTCGAACGCGAAGACGACCGCATCGGGAGGCGCTTCGGCCCGGAACCAGGCCGTGGTCTGGGGAAAGACCCGGTGATCGGCCTCCGTGGCCAGCACCTCGAGGCGCCCGGCCTGCCAGACCGCGTTCCCGAGCACGACCGTGACGACGAACGCAGCCACCCACCGTCGCCGCGGCAGCCAGGCCTCCGCCACCGCGGCCGCCGCAATCGCCAGCGCCGGGAAGGCCGGCAGCACAAAGCGCAAGTACCACCACGCTTCCACGGTGTAATAATACGACACGTAGAAGCCCAGATAAGCGACCGCCCACAGCCCCAGCAGCCACCGCCGCCGGGCCTCCATGCCGTGCAAACCGGGCAGCGCCAGGCAAAGCCAGATGAGGGGCGTGAGGTTGACCGTGAGTTCAACGGCGTAATGCGCCAGCGTCGGCGCCACCCGTTCGGCGAGGAACGCCGTGCTCATGTCCCCATACCCGGTGGCGAAGGGCGAGCCGTAGAGGCGCCAAGACCATCCCAGTTGCCAGAGGGCGCCAGGAATGGCTCCCGCCACCCAAAGCCCGCGCGCGCGCCACGAACCGAACGCGAGCGCCAGAGCCGGAAACGCGACGACGTTCGTCGGCCGCAACAGAACCGCCATCGCCGTCGCCACCCCGCAGGCCACGGCCCACCGCGCGTTCTCCCGCGACCGCAACGCGGCGAGCAGCGCCGCCCCGACCCACACCAGCGATGCCACGTCCGTCATGGGCTGGAGTCCGAGCAGCAGATAGACGGGGCTCAGCCCGACCGCGGCCGCCACCAGACAAGCGGTCGGCGACGAGAGCCCGAACGCTTGCGCCAGGGCCCGCACCACCACGACCCCCAGCACAAGATGCATCCAGATCACGAACGCCACGGCCCGATCCAACGGCAACACGGCAGCCGCCGCCGCGAAGAGCAGCGACAGTCCGCTCGGATAGGCGGGGGCCAGGTCCCCCGCTGGCCGCTCGACGTATCCGAGTGGCACATACAATCCGGCCGGCGCTTCCACCCCGTCCAGCGTCCGGGCCGGGGCCGTCATCCGTCCGTCGAGCCAGAGCCGGGTTTGCCCGATGTAACCCGCTGCATCAGCCCCGGCCGCGTGCGGGTCGACAAACTCCCACGCCAGCACCGCGCCGGCCGCGAGCAGTGCCCACGGCACCGCCGGATACAGACCGGTCCACCCGGCAGATGACCGGTTGGCCGCCCAGCCACGCCGAAGTCCGGTGGCAGCAAGCCCCAGGCAGGCCAGTGCCAGCGCCCCCACTGCCGCCCAAACGCCCGCCACCTTGCCGGCCAGCCAGGTGCCCCAGCCCATTTCAACCGGAGCCGACACCGCGAACCACGGCGACCCGCCCGCCGCGCTCAGGACCAGCGAGAACGCTTCGTCGGGACCGGGCAGCGTCACCCGCCGCCACGCCGAGGTGGCCACCCAGGTGGTTTGAAGCGGATCGATTCGCCCACCGGACTCGGTCTCCAGCCAGAACGCGCCCTGCCCCGGGCCACCGGTGCCGGCCACGTGCACCTGCAGCCAGGGAAAGCCCGTGCGCAGACGTTCACTGTGCTCCACCGCCGCGAGGCCGGGCTCCGCGCGGTCGCGCCGCACGCCCCACCACGGGTGACCGTCCGGCGCCAGGGGCAGCACCGGGCCCTCCCCCGACGCAACCACCGTCGCCGGAAACGCGACCGCCAACGGTGCACGCACGGAGGCTGGCAGCCAGGGCGCAAACCGGCGATCCATCAACAGGTCCAACGCCGGCCCGTCGCGGTCGGGCGCGAGGCCCAACGCCTCGGCGGCACGCAGCCGGTCGCCCGATGCCACCGCGCTGCGCACCGCCCGCGTCCGTTCGTGCGCCTGCGCCACGATCTCATTCGCCGGCGGACGAGTGCGGGCGACATCAACACCCAGACAGACCACGGCAGCCAACCAGACTCCGGCCAGTCCCACGGTTGCGCGACCCGGAGCGACGCGGACCGCGCCCGCCCAGCCGCCGACCTGCACCAGCAACGCGAGGCCGCAGGCAAGAAGCGGCACCCCGCTGGAACAGGCGTGGAACGCCACGAGCAGGTGTATCCAAACACCCACCACGCTTGCCCCATTAGCCCCCACCTCGGGCCCGGGCCGGGAGGCGGCGCGTAGCACCATCCCCACGCCGATCGACCACGCCAGGGCCCCGGCCACCGTTGCCACCGACAGGGTCGGCAACGCGAACGCTACCGGCCCGTCCAGCGCCCAACGGCCCAGACCCGCCGCCGCGATGAAGGCGTAGCCGGCCACCACGGCGAATCCCGGCCGCCGCGCCGCACTCGCCTCACGACGGGCCCAGAGTGCCCACCCGAGAAGCGTGAGACTGGAAAGCGCGCCCGCCGGCGACGACAGGGCAGCCATCGCGCCGGCAAACCACGACCACCACGGCGCCGACAGCCGCCGGGCACCGGTCACCTGCACCGCGCCCCAACCCAAAGCCCAGGCCAACGCGACGACCTGCGGGGTCAGCCAAGCCGACGCGTCCGACGGCACGACCCAGCAGGCAAGTCCAAGCACCGCGCCGACCAGCACCACCGCAGCCGCCTGGGTTCGCCACAGCAACAGGAGCACGAGGAAAGCACCGATTGCTCCCGGCGCCAGGGCCACAATCGCATCAAGGCGTGGCTCCCACTGGCCGTTGGCGAGCAGGAGTCCCACCTGCCCCGTCCAGCGCGCCGCGTCGTGTTCGCGCAGGAGCCAGACCCAGGGGCGGAAGCCGTCCCGATCATACTGGCTCCACGGCAGGAACACCGACTCCGCGATGGCCCGCCACGCCGCGCCTTCGGGAAAGACGCCGCCGAAGGCCGCCAAGCCCTGCAAAATCGAGGCGACCATGCCCAAGGCCAACGCCGCCGCCAGCCACTTGCGCCAGTCTGCACCAACCCGGGCGAGCATCCCGTTTCTGCCGCTCATGCCTGCATTCGCCGTCGACCGGTCATGGCCGCCGACCATGCCGCCCGGGCCGACCCCGGCAACGCCTAAGTCCGCGGGAACCGTGCATCACGCTGGAAAAAGGTTCGGCAAACGTCTCACTTCGTGGTTCTCCGTCCCCATGTTCGAGTCCCTTTCCGACAAGCTCTCCTCCGCCCTGCGCAACCTCCGTGGCGTCGGTCGCCTCACCGAAGACAACATGGCCGACGCCCTCAAGGAGGTGCGCACGGCCCTGCTTTCGGCGGACGTCCATTTCAAGGTGGCGCGCGAGTTCGTCGAACGCGTGCAGTCGCAGTGCGTCGGCCAGGAGGTGCTGAAGGGCGTCACGCCCGGACAGCAGATCATCAAGATCATTCACGACGAGCTCGTACGACTGCTGGGCGAAGGCCAGACGCAGTTGTCGGCTGCCCGTCCGCTGAAGATCCTCATGGTCGGTCTGCACGGTGCCGGCAAGACGACCACCACCGCCAAGCTGGGTCGTCTGCTGAAAAAGAAAGGGTATGCCCAACCGCTCGTGGTGGCCTGCGATGTGTATCGCCCTGCGGCCATCGACCAACTCGAGATCCTCGCCAAGCAGGAGGAACTCGGCTTCTACGGCGACCGCACCACCAAGGATGTCACCGCCATCGGCGCGGCTGCCTTGGAGGAAGCCCGCACCCGCAACGCCGACCTGATCCTCTTTGACACCGCCGGACGCCTGCAGATCGACCAGGATCTGATCGAGGAGGTGAAACGCCTTCGCGCCCGGGTCCAACCGGACGAAATCCTGCTCGTGGCCGACGGTGCGCTCGGCCAGGAGGCGGTCAACGTGGCCAAGGCGTTCCACGACGCCCTGCAGCTCACGGGTCTGATCCTCACGAAGATGGACGGCGATGCGCGCGGCGGTGCCGCCCTCTCGATCAAGTCCATCACCGGCGTGCCGATCAAGTTTGTCGGTACCGGCGAGAAGACCGCCGACTTCGAAGCGTTTTATCCCGACCGCCTCGCGTCGCGCATCCTCGGCATGGGCGACGTGGTGACGCTGGTCGAGAAGGCGCAGGAAAACATCGACCAGAAGGAAGCGGAGAAGATGGCGGAGAAACTCCGCAAGGCCGACTTCAATCTCGAGGACTTCCTCGCCCAGCTCCAGCAGATCAAGAAAATGGGCTCGATGGAGAGCCTCCTCGGCATGATGCCCGGCATGAACGGGGTAAAGCTCGACGACGGGGCCGAACGCCAGATGGCCCGTACCGAAGCCATCATCAAGTCGATGACCCTGCAGGAGCGGCGCAAGCCGGAGATCCTCAACGGCAGCCGCCGTCTCCGCATTGCCAACGGCGCCGGCGTCAAGGTGCTGGAGGTCAATCAGCTGCTGAAGCAGTTCCAGCAGATGCAGAAGATGATGAAGATGATGAAAGGCAGTGGCGCAAAGAAGATGATGAGGCAGATGGAAGGCATGCGCGGCCGTGGTGGTTTCCCCGGCATGTAAGCCGCCTCGAATGGGGCCTGGCGCGGCGGATTTTCCGCTTGCCGATCCACTTTCCTCCGCCGTACTACCGTCGTCTTTGCGAGGCCGACTCACCGTCACTCGCCGTCGTTTGCCAAGACACTTCGGTTCCTTTGCGCTGGCTCGTCCAGCCCATCGGCAGTCGCGTCCTGGCGGCCACGGCGGGACAACGGTGGTCAACCCTTCGCAGGGCAAGCGGGTCGATAGCTCAACGGTAGAGCAGCGTCCTTTTAAGTCGTTGGTTCTGGGTTCGAATCCCAGTCGACCCACCATGCTTGTCCCCACCCGCTCCGTCGCGAGCCCACGCTGGGGCCTTTCCCCCGATCCGGCCGCTGTGAAACGTTTGCCATCCGGGAGTTTGACTGATCTACTTTTGAAGTGGTTTAGAAAACGAACGGTTCAGCAAACGATTTGGGCAAATTGGGATAGGCAGTGTAAAATCCCCCTTAATAGACTCCTGGAAAGGTCCGTTAGGATGGCATCCGGCGCAGGATTCCCTATTTTTCTCCCGTCAGACAGATCACCAACCCTATGAAGCGACTCGTCATCATCGAAGATCAAACCGCCATCCGTGAAATGCTGGTGGAGATTCTTCGGACCGATCCAGCCTACAAACTCGTGGGCGAAAGTGGAGACGGTCAGAGCGCCTATGCCCTCTGCCTTGAGACCAAGCCAGACGTGATCGTGCTCGACGCAAAACTTCCCGGTCTCAATGGCGTCGACCTGCTCCGCCGGCTCACCAAACAGCTGAAACATCTTCGGGTGCTGGTCTTTTCCGGTCACGAGAATCCGGTGCTCGTCCGTGAAATGCTCGAAGCGGGCGCACATGGATTCGTCGAGAAGACGGCCGGCCTGTTCGAGTTCAAGAAGGGCCTCGAAACCGTGGCCAACGGCGGCACTTACTTCGGCCCCGCCGTCGCCTCGCTGCTGCGCAACGTCGTCGCCAACCCGGCGGCCAGCGCCACCACCGATTTTCTCACCGACCGCGAACGCGAGATCCTGCAACTGGTCGCCGAAAGCCACAGCACCAAGGAAATCGCGTCGAAGCTCAATATCAGCGTCAAGACGGTGGACAACCACCGCACCAATCTGATGCGGAAGTTGAATCTCCACGACGTGGCGAGCCTGACCCGCTACGCGCTGGAGGTGGGTCTCATCGAGCCGAAGAATCCGGTCTGAGGGCCTCCCGATACCGTTCGGCCAGCACCTCCACCACGGCGGGGTGCGCTCCCAACGGTTCCGTCATGTGGGTGCGGAGCGCGGGACTCTCCGCTCTCGCTTCCTCGCAGATCGTCGCAATGTCTCCGCCCGGTCCGGCATGACGGCCCGGCGAGAGAAATTGGAGCGCCACCACCACATCGCCCGTCGAGAACGGCGGCGTACGCAGGGCACGCGCCAGCAGCGGCTCATTGAAGGCGTAGGCCTCGCCCTCCCGACGTTCCATGGAGGCCGTGCCGACCGCCGCTGCCTCGGCCTGCAACTCCCTTCGCAACTGTCCGCCCAAAAATTCGCGCACCGCCGTGACCGCGGATTGCGGGGTGCCATGATCCACCAGCACGACGGCAGGCCGATTCAAGCGTTCCCGTCGCACCACGGCTCGCACGGCATCCGCCAACGCCACGGCCAGACGCCGGTCTTCGACCGCCGCCGGATCGACCAACGGTCGCGCCAGCCGCGCGCGTGCCTCGGGCCACCGGGTCTTCAGCGCGGCCAGCCGCGCCGGCACATACTCGGTCAACGCCGCGCTCGGACCGAAGAACAACGGAAGCAAAATCGCCTCGCCCCCGCCCGCCGACCAATGGGCGTCCAAGGCCGGCTCCAGCAGGCGTGCTTTTTGTCCGTCCAACTCGGACTCCGGCACCGCACTGGAATGCAGGAGCGAAACCGCCTCCACCTGCGCCGGAATTTGCTGCGCCAGGGCATCTCCCATCGTTCTCAGACTCCGCGTCGAGGCCGCCCGCAGCGAACCGTTGTCGAAGAGGAAGCAGGTCGGAGCAGAAGGGACGGTCACAGAGTGTTTAATGACTTGCCGACCCAATTCGATTGATCAATAAGGTCAAATCACTGCCGCTTTCCCTTCGCCACATGAATCTCTTCCCGAAGAAACTTGCCCTCCTCTCCGTTGCCGCCGCCTTGGTTTTCGCCGGCTGCTCGAAAAAGCCGATCCGGCCCGATCCGGGCGCCACGGTTCTCGGCCCGGGCACGGGCGGAGCGGGTATCAACCCGATGGATGTGGACGCAGGCGGCCTTGGCCTCACCGACGCCTCGGCAACCGGCCTTTCGCAACGTGACGGCGTGATCGAGACGGAAGACATGATCAAGGGCCTCATCCAGCCCGTGTATTTCGATTACGACCAGTCTGCCATCCGCGCATCGGAGCGCTCCAAGCTCCAAGAAGCCCAGCGGCACCTCGCCTCCAACCCGCAGCACCGCATCCTCCTCGAAGGTCACTGCGACTGGCGCGGCACGAATGAGTACAACCTGGGCCTCGGCGACCGCCGTGCCGGCGCCGCCCGCCAGTACCTCATCACGCTGGGCGTCGACGCCAGCCGCATCGAAACCCTGTCGAAGGGTGACCTCGACGCCGTGGAGAATGCCAACGAAGACCAGATGTCCCGCGACCGTCGCGTCGAGGTCATCATCCTCAAGCGCTAACCGGCCTTTTCTTTCCCTCCAAGCCCCGGACTTCACCGTCCGGGGCTTTTTTGCGCCCACCCGCCCCTGCCGTCGGTCGGTCCTGCCGGTCAGCGTGCCGCCGATGCCACCTGCTCGAGGATCTGCTCCGACGCGCGCATGCCCTTCTCCATCACGCCGAGATGGAAGCTCTCATTCGGGGCATGCAGGTTATCCTCAGGGAGGAACAGCCCCATCATCACCGAGTCGAGGCCGAGCACCCGCTTGATGTCGGCTATGATCGGAATGCTGCCGCCTTCGCGCAGGTACAACGGCGGACGGCCAAACACCTGGGCGATCGCATCGTCGGCGGCGTCGAAGGCACGCGCGAGCACCGGTGACTGGTCCTTGGGGGAATTGGAGCGATGCGGCGGCACCACCACGTAGGGTGTGCCCTCGTGCTGGTCGATGATGCGGAAGGCCACATCCTTGGGCATGCGCTCGCTGATGGTACGATAAAGCAGCTCCCGGATCCGGGCCGGCTTCTGGTTCGCGACCAGCCGGCAGCTGATTTTCACCAGCGCCTTGCTTGGGATGACGGTCTTGGTGCCCTCGCCTTGGTACCCGCCCATGATCCCGTTGAACTCCAGCGTGGGCAGGAAACGCACCGCTTCGAACGGCGTGTAGCCCGGCGGCGTATGGAACGCGGGAATACCGAGAAAGCTGCGATACTGCTCGGCATTGCCGCCCAGCTTCACCAGCTGCTCGCGTTCCCACGGCTCCACGTCGAGCACATCGTCGTAAAAGCCGGGGATGTTCACCCGTCCGTCTGGCGTATGCAGCGAGGCACAGATTTCCGCCAGGGCCTGGATCGGGTTGCGCAACACCCCTCCGTGCAGACCGGAATGGAGGTCGGTCTTCGCCCCGGTCACCTCGACATCGCACAACACCAGCCCGCGCAGTCCGCAGGTGATGACGATCTGGTCCGGCGTGGGGATTCCTGTGTCCGACAGAAAGACGAAATCTGCCTGCTTGAGCCGCTCCCGGTAGCGCTCCAGGAAGGCGGAGAAACTGGGGCTACCCATCTCCTCCTCGCCTTCGATCATGAAGGTGATGCGCAGGGGCAGGTCCGGTTTCCGCGCCAGCAGGCGTGCCACCGCGGCAATGTGAGTCAGCAGCGGGCCCTTGTTGTCTGCCGACCCGCGTCCATAGAGTCGTCCGCCGCGCACCTCCGGTTCGAACGCCGGCGACGTCCAGAGATTGAGCGGATCCGCCGGCTGTACGTCGTAGTGGCCATAAATGATCACATGCGGCCAGGTCGCGGGACCGGTGCGCTCCGCCAGAATGATCGGGTGCAGGTCGGTCTTGACCACCTCAACCTTGAAACCAAGCGAGGCGAGCAGGCCGGCCACGAACTCGCGCGCACCACGCATGCCATCCGCAAAGGCCGGATCGGCCGAGACGCTGGGGTGGCGGATGAATTCCTTGAGGGCTTCGATCGGGTCGAACATGGCGCCACCGTGCCCCAAAGCGCGCGGTGGCGCTAGTCGAAACGCGCGATCGCCCCTTCCCGCTCAGAAGTCGAACTGAGCGATGTTGTCCTTGTTGAAGATGAAGGGCTGGCCGAGAAGAATGTTGTCTCCCTGGATCTCGAAGGTCCCAGCGGCACCCGCGTTGAACGTCGTGTCGCCCGGCTTGAGCGTGCCTTTGGCGAGCGCCACCGCCGCCTGCACCGTCAGCGCGCCCAGGTCCTCGGTCTTCCACAGGATGACACTGTCCGTCACCCCTTCATTCACGTAACGACGGTTCTCGTTGGGCAGGCCCAGGCCGATGACCTTCACCTGGCCCACCTTGCCCGCCTGCTTGACCGCCTCGGCCGCACCCGGGACGGCCGGCGAGCAGATGTTCATGATCAATTTGAGATTCGGATACGCGCTCATCAGCGCCGTGGCTTCGGCTTGCGCCTTGTCCTTCAGGTCGTCGCAGGGGCGGAGGGCCACCATCTTCAGGTTCGGGTACTTCTCGACCCGGCGCGCTTCGATGTGGCGCTGCCACTCGTTCATGTTCGCGGCGGTGAGGCTGGCCGTGATGATGGCAAACTCACCTTCGTTGCCGATCAGGCGCGCCGCTTCGTCCATCAGCGTGTGGCCGATGCCCTGGGGCGTGGCCTGGTTGACGAAGAACGTGCGCGCGTCCGGGGCCGCATCCGAATCATAGGTGATGACCTTGATGCCGCGCTCCTGGGCGCGGCGCAGCGCTGTCGAGATCCCGTCACGGTTCTCGCAGGCCGCCGCGATCACGTCGACGCCGAGGGCAATCCAGTTTTCGATGATCTCGTTTTGCCGCGCCGGATCCGGATCGGTCGGACCGTCGAACAGCAGCTCGACGCCAAGCTCCTTCGCCATGCGCTCCGCCCCCTGCCGGACCGAGATGAAATAGGCGTTGCCCTTCGACTTGGGCAGGAGGGCGACGGTGAGGCGCTTTTCACCGGACGCCTCAGGCGCCTTGCCGCAACCGGCGAAGGCCAACGAGAGGGCAACGAGCATCAGAACGAGTTTTTTCATGGGGGAGACGGGGGTTGGGAAAGGGCTGCGGCGCGGGCCCGGCGCCGATGACGCCAGGAGGCGACTTTGGCGGCGACCGGCTGAAAAGACAAGGCGACCAACAACAAGGCTCCGGTGAGCAGTCCGGCCATCTCACGCGGCATGCGGGCATGCACCAGCCCGTTGTTCAGCACCGCGATCGCCGCAACGCCGAGCAGCGTGCCGTGAATGGTGCCTACGCCGCCAAAGATGCTCGTTCCGCCCAGCACGACGGCCGTGATGGCGAGGAGTTCGTAGCCGGTGCCGGCATCGGCCCGCGCCTGCCCCAGGCGGGACGTGTAGATGATCGACGCTAACGCGACGATCACCCCAGCCAGCACGTAGGCCAACGCGAGGCGGCGATGCACCGGAATACCCGCGTACGCGGCGCCCTCCGGAGAAAATCCAATCACCCGAAACGAACGTCCCGCCGCGGTGCGGTGAACGAGGAGCCAGACTCCGATCGCCACCGCGATAAACACGGGGGCCTGCGCCGGGAGCCCCAGCCAGCGCTCCTGTCCGAGAAAAAGAAAACCGGAAGGGAAGCCGGTGAACGTATCGACTCCCCGGGTGAGGGCCTCCGCCAGGCCGCGAAAGAGCGAGTACGTACCAAGCGTGACAATCAACGGCGGAAGGCGCAGCCACGTGATCAATGCCGCGTTCAACCCGCCCGCCAGCGCACCGAGCAAGACCGTGCAGCCGGCCGCCACTTCCAACGGGACGCCGGCATCCCGCCAGAGTTTGCCAAACACCACGGCACAGAGCCCAAGCAAAGAGCCGACGGAAAGATCGATGCCGCCGGTCAGGATGATCGGCGTCAGCGCGAGGGCGAGCAGCCCGATCTCCACCGAGTGGCGCAGAATGTCGTAGGAGTTGTCGAGGGTTCCAAAGCGCGGACCGATCGCGTTGAAATAGCACCACTCGAGTACGAGCAGCACCAGCAGCACACCTTCGTGACTGACCCAGCTGCGACGGGAGGAGGTAGATGGTACGGCGGCCATGGTCAGACTCGGTTGCGACGGCTGCGAATTCCATCGGCGACGACGGCCAGCAGGATGATACCGCCTTGGATCGCCTTCTCCCAGTACGCCTCGACCTTCAGGTGAGTCAGCGCAGGCGCCACGCACGCAAGCAGGAGCAGGCCGGCAAAGACGCCCCACAGGTTGCCCCGACCGCCGGAGATCGCCACACCGCCGACCACGACGGCGGCGATGGCCTTGAGTTCGAGGCCGGTTCCGGCCTTGGGATCCACCTGGGGCGATTGCACCAGATTCATCATGGCCGCAAGGCCAGCCAGCGCCCCCAGCAGCACAAACGAGCCAAACGTCACCCATCGCGGCCGCAGACCCGCCAGGCGCGCGGCCTCGGCATCGGCACCGACGGCGTAGACATGGCGGCCCAATGCCAGCCGGCGCATGGCTGACGCAAACACCACCAGCAGAAGCACCGCGAAACCCACCAGGGCCAGCTGGCCGGCCTGCTGGGTCAGACCAAACCACTGGGCGTCGGCCGGAAGATTCACAAACTCGCCCTGGCGCTGCCAACGCAGGCCCTCGCGCCAGGTCACCATGGTGGCAAGCGTCACGACGATCGACGGCAGGCCAAGTCCCGCCACCAGCACGCCGTTCACCGCGCCCATGAGTGCCCCCGCCAGCACCGAAGCGACCAGCACGAGCGGCAACGGCCAGCCGGAGGCGGCCAGCAGGCCGGCGCAGACACTGCAGACGGCAAACTGCGAGCCGACCGAGATATCGATCTGGCGCGCAATGATCACCCACGCCATCCCGCAGGCCACGATCAACGTGGGCGCTTCACGGGTGAGGAGCGACAGCAAGGGCTGCGGCTGAAAAAATGCGGGCGCCAACACGGCAAGACCGGACAGTACCACCGCGAGGGCCGCGGCCACCGACAGCTCGCGAAAATAACGCCGGACAAATCCGTTCATGCCGCACCTTTCTCGGTCTGGCCCAAGGCCGCCGCCATCACCGCCGCTGCCGGACTGCCCCCGGGCAAGACGGCCGTCAGCCGGCCTTCCCGCATCACACCAATGCGGTCGCTCATACCCAAGACCTCCGGCAGATCGCTGGAAATCAGGAGCACCGCCAAACCGTCCTTCGCCAGGCGGCGGATGATGCGGTGAATCTCGCTCTTGGCGCCGACGTCGACGCCCTGGGTCGGCTCATCGAGGATCAGGACCGTCGGCTTGGTCGCGAGCCATCGGGCCAGGGAAACTTTCTGCTGGTTGCCGCCCGACAGACTGCCGGCCGGCGCGGCCGGTCCCGCCGTCTTGACCGCAAGATCGCGAATGTAGTCGAGCGCGAGCGTCCGCTCGGCACCGAGGCGCAGCCAGCCGCCTTTGAACAGGCGCCGATGAATCGCCATCGTCATGTTTTGCTCCACCGGCATTTCGAGCACCACCCCGTGCCGGCGGCGGTCCTCGGGCACATAGGCGATGCCCAGCCCCACCGCCTCGCGGGGATTGCGAATGCGCACCTCACGTCCGCCCAGGCGGATGACGCCCGCGTCGGCCGGCGTCATGCCAAAGAGAATACGCGCCAGCTCCGTGCGTCCGGCCCCGACCAATCCGGCCAGGCCGAAGATCTCCCCTTCACGCACGTCGAGACTGACGTCGGTCACGCCGGAGCCCGCGTTGCCGACGCCGTGAAGGCTGAGCTTAACCGCTCCGGGCGTCGCTTCCCCCGGCGGATAGATCTGCGCGACCTCCCGGCCGACCATCAGCTGGATCAAGGTGGATTCATCGATGCCCGCCGCCGGATGGGTGCCCACGCTCTCGCCATCGCGCAGAACGGTGACCCGGTCGGCCAGGGCGAAGATCTCCTCAAGCCGATGGGAAATGTAGACCACGCCGACACCGGCGGCGCGCAGTTCGCGCACGACAGCGAAGAGCAGATGCTGCTCCTTTTGCGTGAGGGACGCGGTGGGCTCGTCCATGATCACGATCCGGGCGCCAGCGCCCAGCGCGCAGGCGATCTCCACCAACTGCTGCTCGGGCATCGACAGGTGGCCCACCTCGGCATCCGCCGACACGTCGGCACCGATCCGGCGGAGCAGCGCTTCGGCCCGCGCCCGTCGTTCCGCCCAGTCGACCCGCCGCCACGCCGAGCCCGTTTCAAGCCGCAATCCGATGTTCTCCGCCACGGTGAGAGCAGGAAACAGGGCCGGCTGCTGATAAATGCAGGCGATGCCAAGGCGCCGGGCCGATTCGGGCGTCAGGGCACTCACGCTTTCGCCGGCCACTGTGATCGTGCCGCCATCCGGAGCGTGCGCCCCGGTGATCACTTTGATCAACGTGCTCTTGCCGGCGCCATTCTCACCCAAAAGCGCGTGGACTTCGCCGGCGCGCAAATCGAAGTCGACGCCACGCAGGGCTTTGACGTCGCGAAACGACTTGGTGATGCGCTTCAGCTCAAGCAGGGGTGAGGACATGTCCGGGGCGCCAAAGCCGTGACACCGGCCCTGCCCTCCCGCAAGTCGCAAACCCACCGGATCGTACTGTCAGAGCATTGCGGTGGCCGGCGGGCCGCCTCACAGGGCTGCTAGCACGCGGCGCAAGGTCTCGTCGACCAGCTTGGGATTCGCCTTCCCCTTCGACGCCTTCATCACCGGGCCCTTGAACGCGTTGATCGCGCTGTCCTTGCCTGCCTTGAACTCGGCCAGGGCTTTCGCGTTCGTCGCGATGGCGTCGCGGCACCACTGCTCCAGTTCGTTCGCGTCAGTGGGCGCGGCCTTCAGGCCCCGGCGTTCCACAATGACCGCCGGCCGATCACCGGTCGCGGCCATTTCCACGAAGACCTCCCGCGCCGCGTTGGTCAGCACGGTACCGGACTCGATCAGGCCGACCAATTCGGCGACGTGTACCGGTCTGACCCGCGCCTCGGCCAGCGTCTGCTTGGCGGCACCCAGCTCGCGCAACAGGTCGTTGACGATCCAGTTGCCCACCGCCTGGGCGCGCTCAGCCCCCGCCTGCGCCACGGCTTCCTCAAAATAATCCGCCAGAGCCCGGTCCCACACGAGCACGGACGTGATGGTGTACGGCAGCTTGTACTGCGCCATGAACCGCCGCTGTTTGTCGAAGGGCAGCTCCGGGCATTCGGCCTGGATGCGGGACTTCCATGCCTCGTCGACCTTGACCGGCATCAGATCCGGATCGGGAAAATACCGGTAGTCGTGCGCCATCTCCTTCGTACGGAGGGACTGGGATGTGCCGGTCATGCCGTCGTAATCGCGCGTCTCCTGCACGATGGTGCCGCCGGCCTTCACCACCGCGAGCTGACGCCGGATCTCGTGCTCAATGCCGTCGCGCACGAAGGAGATCGAGTTGAGGTTCTTCAACTCCACCTTGGTGCCGAGCTTGGTGTCACCCACCGGACGGATCGAGATGTTGGCGTCGCACCGCAGCTGCCCCTTCTCCATGTCGCAATCGGAGATGCCGCCGTAGATCATCGTGGCGCGGAGCGAAGTCAGGTACGCGTAGGCCTCCTCGGCCGAGCGGATCACCGGCTCCGAGACGATCTCCATCAACGGTGTGCCGGCCCGGTTGTAGTCCACCAGCGAGTCGAACTCGAAGTGGTTGAGTTTGCCCACGTCCTCCTCGAGATGGATGCGCGTCAGGGCGATCTTTTTGTGCTCGCCCATCACGTTGCGCGAAGGTCCGGGCAACTCGATCTCCACGTGCCCGCCCACGCAGATTGGCTGGTCGTATTGGGAGATCTGATAGTTCTTGGGCGAATCGGGATAAAAATAGTTCTTCCGGTCCCACTTGCAGACCGGAGCGATGTCGCAGCCGAGCAGCAGGCCCGCCTTGATGATCGCGTCGATCGCGGCCTTGTTCATCACCGGCAGCACGCCCGGCAGCGCGAGCACGACCGGATCCGTCAGGGTGTTCTCCGGCTGCCCGTATCCGGCGGCGACCCGGGTGAACATCTTCGACCGCGTCTTGATCTGCACGTGGACTTCAAGGCCGATGACTGCTTCGTAATTCATGGAGCGCGGGGAACGAAAACGTTACACAGAGGGCACGAGAGGCGGCACAGAGGTCACAGAGCCAGGCGCCGAAGGCCCTTGATGAGGGTTGTGGAATGAAAGTTGAGGAGTAGACCGAGATGGCATCCCGTGAACTTAAGGTAGGTCAGCACTTGGGCCTCGTGGGAGTCCGACAGGGACTCAACCGTTTTAAGTTCAACGACCACGAGCCCCTCGACCATGAAATCGAGCCGGTAGGCATCTTCGATCAATAGATCCTTGTAGCGGATCGCACACAGCTGCTGTTCTTCAAAGTTGATGCCTCGCAATCTGAGTTCGTGGGCCAAGGCCCGCTGGTACGCAGATTCCAGCAATCCCGGACCAAGTTCCCGGTGAACCTCGATCGCCGCTCCAATGATTCGCTCGGTAAGTTGATTGATGTCGCTGTTCATCTCGGTGATCTCTGTGCCGCCTCTCGTGCCCTCTGTGTAACTGCCCCCTCAAACCACCGGCGGGCGTTTGGCCCAATCGTGGGCCGAGTCGTAGGCATGGGCGATGGCGAGCAACTCGGCTTCGCCAAAGGGCTGGCCGATGACCTGTAGGCCGATCGGCAGGCCCAACGACGAGAAACCGCACGGGATGCTGATGCCGGGCAGGCCGGCCAGGTTCACCCCGATGGTGTAGACGTCGCACAGGTACATCGCGAGCGGGTCGGCCTTCGCCCCACGCTTGAACGCGGGCGTCGGCGAGGTCGGGGTCAGGATCGCATCCACCGACTTGTAGGCTTCGAGGAAATCGTTGCGAATCAGCGTCCGGACCTTCTGCGCCCGCAGGTAGTACGCATCATAGTAACCACTGGAGAGCACATAGGTGCCGAGAATGATGCGGCGCTTCACCTCGGGACCGAAGCCCTCCGCGCGCGACTTGAAGTACAGCTCGGTGATGTCCTTCGCGTCTTTCGAGCGGTGACCGTAGCGGACCCCGTCGTAGCGCGCGAGATTCGACGAGCACTCGGCGGTGGCGATGATGTAGTACACGCCCACGCCGTACTCCGTATGCGGCAGGGAGACCTCCTTGATCTCGCACCCCAGCGAACGGTAGTACGCGATCGCCTGCTGCACCGCGGCGGCAACTTCCGGATCGAGTCCTTCGCCAAAGTACTCCTTCGGTATGCCCAGCCGCCACGGGCCCTTGCGCCGCTTCAGTTCGGCGCGGTAATCCGGGATCGGCGTCTTGAACGAGGTCGAGTCACGCTCGTCATGGCCGGCAATGGCCTGCAAGACGATGGCCGCGTCCTCGACCGTGCGGGTGAAGGGGCCGATCTGATCGAGCGAGGAGGCAAAGGCGATCAGGCCATAACGCGACACCAGTCCGTAGGTCGGCTTGAGGCCAACCACGTTGCACAAGGCCGCCGGTTGGCGGATCGAGCCGCCCGTGTCCGAACCGAGACTGGCGATCGCCTCACCCGCCGCCACGGCCGCGGCGCTGCCGCCGGAGGAACCGCCCGGCACGCACTCCAGATTGTAGGGATTGCGCGTGGTGTGGAACGCAGAATTCTCCGTCGACGAACCCATCGCGAACTCGTCGAGGTTCAACCGTCCCCAGCACACCGCCCCCGCCTGTTTCAGGCGTTCCGTGACCGTTGCATCGTAGGGCGAAACAAAGTTTGCCAACATCTTGCTCGAAGCCGTGAGCGGCTGGCCCGCGACGGCGATCACATCCTTCAATCCAATCGGGATGCCCTCGAGCGGACCACTTCCCTGCCCGGACGCACGGCGCGCATCCGATGCGGCGGCCTGGGCCAGGGCATCGGCCTCGTCAAAAGAGTTGAAGGCCTTGACCTGGCCGTCGACCGCCTGGGTGCGGGCAATGACCGCCTGCGTGAGCTCGACCGACGAGAGGTGCCCGCCAGAAAGCTGGTCGGACAAGTCGGCCAGCGTGCGAAATGTGAGCGAAGACATTGAAGAGAATGCTGCGATGATGAACGCGACAACCGCCTACTCGACCACCTTGGGCACGACGATCATGTGATCGCGCTGGGCCGGCGCGTTGCGCAAGGCCTCCTCCACGGGCAGCCCGGGGCGCGGCACATCGTCAGCCCAGACGTTGAAAACCGGATACGCGTGCGCCGTAGGCTCGACCGCCGACACATCCACTTTCCCGAGCTGCTCAATATGGTGCAGCACGTCGCCGAGTTGCTGCGCGAATTTGCTCTTTTCTTCCGGCGTCAGCGCGAGGCGCGCGAGATGGGCAACGTGGTCGATGTTGAGTTCAGTGGGCTGGGACATGGCAGGAGCGGCAGCAGCGGAAGTTTACTTTCGAACCTGATAGGGAGTGGCCTTGACCAGGTCGTCCTGAATGCGGGTGAACACGGCGTTCACCTCGTCGTCCGTGAGCGTGCGTTCGGCGGAACGGAACACGAGGTTGAACGCGAGGCTCTTCGTGCCCTCCGGCAGACCCTTGCCCTGGTAAACATCAAAGACTGTCACCTGCTCCAGGGCGAACGCATTGCCCGTCGCTGCCCGGGCAACCTTGGCCAGCTGCTTTTGCACCTCGGCCGCCGTGGCTGATGCCGGCACAACGAGCGCAAGGTCGCGCAGGGCCGCAGGAAAGAGGCTGAACGGCTGGAAGCGTCGACGCGACGCGTCACCAGTGAGTTTCTCCGGCAGGATCGCGAAGAAGCCGGCATACACCCGTCCCTCCAGGCCAAGCGCCTTGAGCACGGCCAGATCGAGCAGCCCGAAGCGGGCCGTCCATCCGTGCTCGATCTCGCCCGCCGCAGCGGCATGTCCCGCCTGCCAGCCCAGACCCGGGGTGGAGATGGGCGTGAGCGGCTGACGTGCGAGGTCGACGCCCGCTGCGGCCGCCACGACTTCCAGGTGTCGCTTGACGGTGTAGAAATCGGACGGCTCGCGCACCTTCCAGCCCCGGGCGCCGGTGTCGTCGGTCACAACCAGGCCCGCCGCCACGCACTCGCAGGGTTCGCCCTTGCGCAGCAGAAATACGCGCCCGGTCTCGAAGAGCCGCGCGGCGTCGACCCCGCGGGCATGATTGAGACGCAGCGACTCAAGCAGACCGGTGATCAACGTGGGACGCAGGTGGGACTGGTCTTCGACAAACGGGTTGGCCAGCGCCAGAGCGGCCAGCGCCTCCGGCGCACTCCAGGCAGCAAGCTCCTTCTGTGAACGGAGGGTGTAGTTGACGCACTCGTTGAACTGCCGTCCGGTCAACAGGTCTCCAACGCGCCGGTTGAAGCGCACGATCGGATCATCATCGCCGACCAGGCCGGGGGACTGGACGACCGCCGCGGGAATCTTCTCCGTGCCGTAAAGACGCAGAATCTCCTCGACCAGATCGATCGGACGGTCGAGGTCGTCGCGCCAGCTCGGCACCGACACCGTCCAGGCCGGACCCCGCTCCAGCGTCGGCTCTTCCCGCACAATCGTGAGTTCGAGCGCCTCCAAAGCCGCCTTCATGTCGTCGGCGGGAATCTCAAAGCCCAGCTTCTCGTTGACGAAGGCCGGCGTGATTGTGATCTCGCGCTGCCACGGCACGTCGCCCCCGACCCGGAAGGTGGGGCCGACCACCCTGCCGCCCGCGTGCTCGAGCAGCAGGTCGAGACAGCGGTGCATGGCCTCGTCGAGCCCGTGCACGTCCACCCCGCGCTCGTACCGATACGAGGAATCGGACGAAAGCCCGAGGCGACGGGACGTCGCACGCACCGTGCCCCGGGTAAAGTACGCCACCTCCAGCACCAGGTCGGTCGTGTCCGGACTCACCCCGGAATCCTGACCGCCCATGATACCGGCAATCACCACCGGCTTGCCCGCATCGGCAATGACGAGCATGTCGGCGGTCAAGGTGCGCTCCTTGCCGTCCAGCGTCACGATCCGTTCACCTTCGGCGGACCGGCGCACCACGATCTGCGCCCCACCGAGCTTGCGTGCGTCGAACGCATGGACGGGTTGCCCGTACTCCAGCATCACGTAATTGCCGATATCGACCACGTTGTTGATCGGGCGCAGGCCGGCCGCACTCAGGCGTTGCTGCATCCAATCCGGGCTGGGCCCGATCTTGATCCCCGCAACCACGGTAGCCGTGTACAACGGGCAATCCGCCGGCGCCTCCACCCGCACTGACGACAGCAGATCGGGGCGGGCCTGAGGATCAGCCGATGCCGGCGTGAAACGGACCGACGGATAGGCGAGCGGCTTCCGGAACCAGGCGGCGAGTTCGCGGGCGAGGCCGAGATGGCACTGGCAGTCGGGCCGGTTCGGCGTGATCTCGACGTCAAACACCACATCTCCCGGAGGCAGCACGGCGTTGATCGGCGCGCCGAGCTCCGGGCGGCCCGCCAGGATCAGGAGTCCTGCCGCGTCCTCGGACACGCCCAGCTCCTTGGCCGAACACATCATGCCGGACGACGCCTCGCCCCGAATCTTCGACTCCTTGATCACGAAATTGCCGGGCAGCACTGCACCAACCAGCGCCACCGGGACACGATCGCCCACCTTGTAGTTCTGCGCGCCGCAGACGATGCGCTTCACCCCGTGTTGCGGGCCAACATCGACCGTGCAAACCGAGAGCTTGTCCGCATTCGGATGCCGGTCCCGCGTCAGCACCTCGCCGACGAAGACCTGATCAAGCTTCGGCGCACCGGTGCGCAGGATCTGTTCAACCTCGAAACCGAGGAAGGTGACAGCGCGGGCGATGTCGTCATCGGCGACGCCGGCAAGATCGACATAGGACTGGAGCCAGTTGCGGGAAATTTTCACGGGAGAAAGGGTTGATCAAACCAGGAGCGACAAAGGCGGACAGCGGGGGCAATCGGGGCGGACGGCAGAGGATGCCCGCCGGCCCCGGCCCGCGTTTGCATCACGCGGCGCGCGTTCAACGGGCATCACGCGAACTGCCGCAGGAAACGAAGGTCATTTTGGTAGAAGTATCGGATGTCATCGATGCCGTAGAGCAGCATGGCCAGACGCTCGAGTCCCATGCCGAAGGCGTAACCGGACCAGACCTCCGGATCGTAGCCCACGTCGGCAAAGACCGTCGGGTCCACCATGCCGCAACCGCCGATCTCGATCCACTCCTTGTTCACCTTGGGCAGGTGACGCGCGCTGAGGTCGACTTCAAAGCTGGGCTCCGTGTAGCCGAAGTAGTGCGGACGAAACCGCGTCTTGGTGTCCTTGCCCAGGAGCGAGGCGAAGATGTAGTCGAGCAGCGCCTTGAGGTCGCGCACCGTGACGTTCTTGTCCACGTAAAGGCACTCGAGCTGATGAAAGTTCGCCGAGTGTGTGGCGTCGGTCGTGTCCCGGCGATAGACGCGCCCGGGCGAAACGATGCGAATCGGCGGAGCACCCTTGAGCATGGTGCGAATCTGCACCGACGAGGTGTGCGTGCGCAGGAGGTACTTTTCGTTCGGCACCTTCTTCGTGACGTTGCCGAACCGGGCTTCCGGTGGAAAATAGAACGTGTCCTGCGCATCGCGCGCCGGATGGTCGGCCGGCGTGTTGAGCGCATCGAAACAGTAGTACTCGGTCTCCACCTCGGGTCCTTCGACCACGGAGAATCCAACCTTGCGCAGGATCCGGCACATTTCCTCACGGACCAGCGTCAGGGGATGCGACGTGCCGGGCATGGGATCGGGCGACGGCAAGGTGGGATCGATGGCCGGACCGAGGCGGGCGGCCAGTTCGCCCGCCTCAATGCGCGCGAAGGCGGCATCGAGCTTCGCCTGCAGGAGGGCCTTGGCCTCGTTGATCAGCTTCCCCATCGCCGGCCGTTCCTCCTTGGGCACGGAGCCCATCTGCTTCATCAGCGCCGTGAACGCACCATTGGGGCCCACGAATCGGGCCTTCGCTGCCTCGAAATCGGGGCGGCTCGCGAGTTGGGAGAGTTCGGCATCAGCCCGCGTGAGCAGGGCATTGAGTTGATCGTGCATACGGTCGGGGAATCGACGTCAGAGGATCCGGTTTCAGGCGGCATCGGCGACCGCCACACAAAGCGGCAGCAAACCGGGCCGGACAGGGAGGCAAAACAGAAAAAAAGAAGGACGGCACCTCGTGCTACGAGGCCCGTCCTCCGGGGACCAAAGGAGGCGAGCCACCCGGGCTCGCGTTGGAATCGGTCAGGCCTTCGCCTTGGCGGCGGCCTTGGTCTTCAACGCGTCCTGGGCTTGTTTGACCAGGGCGTTAAAGGCGACCTCATCGCGGATCGCGATATCGGACAGGATCTTGCGATCGAGGTCGATCTGGGCGGCCTTCAGGCCTTCGATGAACCGGCTGTAGCTGATGCCGGCGTTGCGGCAGGCGGCGTTCAGACGGACGATCCAGAGCGAGCGAATTTCGCCCTTCTTCTTCTTGCGGTCGCGATAGGCGTACTGCCAGGCATGCTGGACAGCTTCCTTCGCATAACGGAATAGCTTCGACTTGCTGCCGAAATAGCCCTTCGCGTACTTCAGGACTTTCTTGCGGCGCTTGCGCGACGCGGGGGAGTTTGTGGCACGAGGCATGTTGTGATGTGGTGTTTAGTGCCGGCGGGTCGTCTCGTTAGGATTCACCCGCCTGGCAGGTTGTGGTTTCTCGCCGCCCTGGGGTCTTAGAGACCGAACGGCAGGCACCGCTTCAACGGGCCCGCATGACCTTCGGCCACCAGCTTGTCCTTGGTCGCACGACGCTTTTGCTTCGTGCTCTTCGAGGCCAGCAGGTGACGGAAGCCGGGGGTGCGGCGCACGAGCTTACCCTTGGAGGTCAGCTTGAAGCGCTTGGCTACAGACTTTTTGGTCTTTTGCATGGAGAGAGTGGTCGAAAACAGAGAGCATGCCCGTGCTTGGCAAGGGGAAAGATGCCCAAATCCCGAAAGACCTGAACGGCTGCCCTACCTCGAACGCCGCCAGCCCAAGCGAGAGGCGAAAGGGGACGTGTTCGTGGTCACGCTGCTCCCAACAAACCACCTCAGCGCCGACCCCAAGGCTCCAAACTCCCGCCGCGATGAGGGATCTCGACCCAACCGGCAACCCACGCGCCTCAGTCCAATGCCCCCCGGATCGCGTCCGACCCATGTAAAACCAGAAACATCATGCCTCAGATCCGCACACCGAGCGGCACACCGGTGCAGTACCCACCACCCACTCCGCCCATCTGGCTAACGAAGGCCTCCCCGCTGCCATCAGCACACCCGAACGCGGCCAAGGTTGGCGCCTGCGTCACGCCGTCCAACGCTGAACATCGAGCGCGAAAAGCGGGTGAGAAATCGCACGGCGATTGAAAGACACATCCTTTCAGAAAAGGGGTTGACATGGGCTTCGTGTTCTTGAGCTTCTCGCCGCTCGGATTGCTGGCTTCCTAGCTCAATGGTAGAGCAGTTGACTCTTAATCAATTGGTTCGGGGTTCGAGTCCCCGGGGAGCCACCAACCCTCACTTTTCCCGGCTCACCCTCCCCTCCGGGTCCGCTCTTTCAATCACACCTCTTTTCACGCTCGATTCTTGCGCCTGTAAGCAGAATCGAATGATGTCGTGGCCGCGTTTTTCGCCGGCGTAGCTCAACGGTAGAGCACCTGTTTTGTAAACAGGCGGTTGCGGGTTCGAATCCCATCGCCGGCTCCACCTCTGAGCAAAGCGGCAGCCCCCCGGCTGCCAATCCGCACCACGACGTCGCGACGTTTTTCCACTGCCTGGTGGTGTAATGGTAGCACAGCAGATTCTGACTCTGCTTGTCTAGGTTCGAGTCCTAGCCGGGCAGCCAACGGACTACGCAAAGTCCGCGGGCGTAATAAGCATGAAGGACGTTGACAGAGAAAAGACCGCGATGACTGTTCTTCATACCTCGCGTCTGCTTTCGACGCTTTTTTCCCACCCTCCCCCCTCGTGTTTTTCCGGCTTCCTGCCCCTGCACCTTCTCGGCCTCACCGCACGGTTCGGATGCTGCCCGTCGTGAATAGCGACCAACGTTGCTGCTAATAATCCGGATGGCATCAATTTTTTGAATTCCAAATGGCCCGGCGGTTGCTCAGCAACGGAGCCATTCCCAAGGGAAAAATTGAGCGCTTTACGCTCAAGGTCCGTCAAAGACTCCGCCCCCTCTCTCTTTTTCTCCCACCCACTCCTACAACCCAAACTCACTAAACTCGTTTAGTCATACATTATGATCACGACCAGCCTGCCTCTCGCTTTCCTCATGGGCCAGACTCCGATGGAGTTGTTCAAGCATGGTGGCCCCATCATGTGGCCCATCATCCTGACCTCCTTCATCGCGTTCACGGTCATCATCGAGCGGGTGATCTTCATCATCAAGGAGAACGCGGCGCGTGATCCGGGCGTGGTGGACAAGATGCTCGAGCGCATCGAACAGAACGACGTCGATGGCGCCATCGCCCTGGGCAAGAAGAGCAAGGACTTCGTCGCCCGCATCATGGTGTACGCCCTCACCCACCGTGAATTCGGCTTCCACAATGCCCTGGTTCGCGCCTCCAACCAGGAACTGGCCCGCTTCCAGCGCGGCAATGCCATCCTCGACACGGTCATTCCGATCGCCCAGCTCCTCGGTCTTCTCGGTACGGTCACGGGCATGATGCAGACCTTCGGCGCCCTCGGTGAAGGTGACGTCGCCGCCAATGCCGGCGCCATCACGGGTGGTGTAGGCGAGGCGCTCATCGCCACCGCCACGGGTCTCGCCATCGCGGTTTCCGCCATGCTCCCCTTCAACTACCTCAACGCCCGCATCGAGCAGGCCCGTGTTGAAATCACGGACGCCTCCACGGCGCTTGAGATCATGATGAAGCGCAACGAGTCCGTCGTCTGAGGCTCCGGCTTCAGCACGCACTGCATCTCCCTCCACACCCATGACCGGTGGATCACCCGGCGGCAAAAAGAAGGCACGTATCGAGATCATTCCCCTGATCGACGTCGTTTTCTTTCTCCTCGCCACCTTCATTCTCTTCACGCTGTCGCTGAATACCTCGGGCGGTCTCCGTGTCACCCTGCCCGACGCAGCGACCGGCGGACCGCGCGACCGCGCCGACTCGGTCACGATCACCGTGACCGCGGAAGGCCAGCTCGCCTGGGACAAGGATATCATTACCCTCGATGAATTCCTCGTCCGCCTGCAAACCTACAAGCAGGTAGCGACCAACCCGCGCGTGCTCATCAACGGTGACGAAGCCGCCTTCTTCAGTCAGGCCCGCTACGTCTTCGACGAAGTTCGCAAAGCTGGTATCCAGCGCGTCTTCATCGAGACCATCAGCAAGCCCAACTAAGTGGGCCTCCTCGCCCACTCAGGCACCCACGCTCAACCCATTCATCCATGACCGGAGGCTCAGCCCACGCCAGCAAGAAGCAGGCACGTATCGAGATCATTCCCCTGATCGACGTCGTGTTCTTCCTTCTCGCCACCTTCATTCTCTTCACGTTGTCACTCAGCAAGATCGTGAATATCCCGATCGATCTGCCGGTGGCCACGCCGAATGCGAAGCCACCCGACAAGGAGGACACGTCGGTCACCTTGCAGGTTTCGGAAGCCGGTACACTGTACTGGAACAAGGAACCCATCACCATGGCCGAGGTGGCTCCCCGTCTGCAGAACTACGTCGCCAACGAACCTGATCCTCGCGTTCTGCTCGCGAGCGACGACCGGGCCAAGTACGGTCCGACCGTCCAGGTTCTCGACGAGGTCCGCAAAGTCGGGATCACGAAGGTTTCGATCGAAACGGTGTACCGCCCTACCGGCCGCTAACTCCCACGCACCATGACGCGCGATCTTATTATTGGTATAGTCGTTTCCGTGCTCCTCCACGTCGGCTTCCTTTGGGGCGGCGAAATGTTCAAGGAAAGTGGCCAACAGGCGGCTGCCCAAGAAGAGGAGCCAGTGATTGAGCTGATGGAGATGCCTCCGATCGAACCCGACGAGCCCGAAGTCGTCGAGGTGACCGATGAGGCTCCGGCCGAGGAAATCTCAGAAATCGCTCCTCCGATGCTGGCCGACGTGCCGGCGGTCGTTCAGGTCGATTCCTTTGTCCAACAGATCCAGCCCCCCCCGCCCCCCGGCATGGAGCGTCCCACGGGCGTCATCACCATCCCGACTTCGCCCCGCACGGGCAACATCGGAGCCGGCATGAAGGACCTCTTCGACTTGGCCAACCTCGACCAGGTTCCCGTTCCGCGCTTCCAAGCCCGCCCGGTGTATCCGTTCGAGATGCGTCGAGCCGGTATCACGGGTGAGGTGCTGGTCGGCTTCATCGTCGATTCCAACGGTGACGTTCGCGACGCCTACGCCATTCGCTCCAACCAGCGCGAATTCGAGGCTGCCGCCATCCAAGCCGTCATGAAGTGGAAGTTCCGCCCGGGTCGCAAAGGTGGCCGCGCGGTCAACACCCGCATGCAGGTTCCCATCGTGTTCAGCATCACGGACGCCTAATCAACCCGACCGTCTCATGCATTTCCTCACCCTGTCCTCCCTCCGTCGCTTCCTGAAGCGAACGGTGATTGCCAGCTGCCTCGCCTTCACCTTGCCCACGTTTGTCTTTGGGCAAGCTGCCTCCGGCGGTGCCGCAGCCCAGCAGCCTCCCCAGCTTTCCGATCGCGTATCGGAGGAGCTGGGCAAAATCCGGCCCCACCTCGATGCCCAAGCGTGGGATCAGGCGATCGCCATCATCAATAACGCCATGCCCGGTACGCCGGCCGGCAGTTACGACGAGGCGATTCTTTCCCAAATGAAGGCGCAGATCCTCCTGCAGAAGGGGGATTACAAGAACTCGATTCCAGCGCTGGAGAAAACCGTGCAGCTCGGCGAGGCCCATAACTATTTCGAGAAGCGCGTGCTGCTGGAGTACACGTTCTACCTCTCTCAGCTCTATTATCAGGAAGCGACCACGCTCAAGGGTGCCGACGCCCAGCGTCCGCTGATGCAGAAGGCGATCACGTACATCAAGCAGTACCTCCAGGGTAACCCGAATGCCACGCAAGACGCGCGCCTGTTTGCCGCCTCCGTGTTGTTCGCCATGGGGCAGCTTGATCCTGACAACATCAACCAGGCCCTGATCAAGGAAGCGTATGACGAAGCCCAACGCGGTCTCCGTCTGGCGGTGAAGCCCAACGAGCGCTTTTACCTCCTTTCCCTCGCCGCCCTGCAGATCATGGGTCGCATGCAGGACTCCGCCGATCTGCTTGAGCTTCTCGTGACCAAGGAGCCGAAGAACGCGACGTACTGGCAGCAGCTCGCCGCCACCTACCTCAATCTCTCCGGTGAAACCAAGGATGAACGTCAGGCCTACGAGTACCAGGTCCGGGCCATCCTTTCGATTCAGCGCGCCCAGCAGAATGGCGTGATGAATACACCCCGCGACAATTTCAGCCTCGTCGGCATTTACTTCAACATCCAGCAATTCGACCGGGCTATTGCCCTCTTGGAGAAGGGTCTCCGGGACGGCGGGATTGAGAATACCCAGCGCAACTGGGAGCTCCTCGCGTCGTCGTACCAGCAGCTCAAGCGTGAGTTCAAGGCCATCGAGGCGCTCAAGGAAGGTATGACGCACTTCCCGAACGCCGGCGGCCTGGACCTCCAGGTGGCCAATATCTACTACAGCCTCGACAACCTTCGCGAGGCGCTGAACTTCGCCCTTTCCGCCCTTCGCAAGGGCAACTTGGACAATCCGTCACAGGCCCAGTCCTTCGGCGCTTGGGTGGCCCTGGAACTGAAGGAATTCGACGTGGCCAAACAGCTCGCCGAAGAAGCGGCCAAAGACCCGAAGAACCGCGACGCCACCCGTCTGCTTGAACACATCAAGACGACGATCGAGGAGCGTAATCAGGCCCTCCAATCTAAGTAACCACCTCCCACCACCCTTTACCGATCCGTACCAGCCCACGTATGAACAAAGCTTACATCATCACGCCTTTGCTCGCACTCATCGCGTTCATTCCTTTCTATCTCAATTTCAGCAAGGGATATGAGGAACAGGAACGGGCCGAGGAACAGGCCATCAAAGACAAGGCAGCCCAAAAGCTGAAGGATGAGATGGAGGCCCGCAAGAAGGCCGTCGAAGAAGCGCTTGTCTTGCAGGAGCAGCGCAAGGCCGAGAAGGCCGAGAAGGAAAAGAAGGATCTGGCGGAGAAGGAAGCCCGCCAGGCTGCCATCGATTCCCGCGACAGCGCCTACCGCGAGCAGGAGCGCCTGGCCAAGAATGTCGAACGTCTCACGAAGGACATCACCGTCGTAAAGACCGAGATCAAGGAGATCGAGGACCGCAAGGAATTCTACAACAAGGAGATTGCCTTCTTGAAGCAGTACGTCCCCCAGGCCGAACAAAACCGGTCGAGCCTCCAGAAGGTCCTCACGGACATCAAAGCGGCTGACGACGCCCGTGTCGCCGCCGAAAAGGCCGCCGCAGCCGCCGCCCAAAAGAACCGCTGATCCGTCACGAACCTGATTTCCACCTTACGACATGAAGAAAATTTACCTCATTGTCCCGCTGATCCTCCTGGTAGGCTTCTCGTTCTACTACCTCGACTTCGCCAAGGAGCAGGAGCAGCTCGAAATCCAAGAAAAGGAAGCCAAAGCCGCCGCAATTGCCGCCGAAGAAGCCAAGAAGGCTGAAGCGGAAAAAGCGGCTCGCATGGAGAGCGAGCGACGGGCCGCCGAGCGCGAAGCCGAACAGGCCAAGAAGGACGCGGACCGCAAGGCCAAGTGGGAAGCCGACGGCGCTAAGATCGCGTCCGACACGGCAGACTACAAGAAGCAGGCCGACGCCTACACCAAGGAGATCAACGGCCTCGAACTTCAGCTGCTCGAACTTCGCCGCCTCAAGGATCAACGCACCAACGAGGCGCTGGCCCTGACGGAGCAGGTCGAGCTCGCCCGCATCAACAAACGCAATGCGGAACTCGAGATCCAGCGTCTGACCGACATGGTCGCCGAGCGTGCGGCCAAGAGCGCGATGGCGCAGATGCCTCCTCCGCCTCCCGTCCCGGGAGCCGCCCAAAAGTAAGCGGCTTTGCTGACCTTCGAAGCCCCGAGGCCCAGCGCCTCGGGGCTTTTTCTTTTGCGGCGTCGGTGTCTCCCCTGTCCCCACCCTGTTGACGGGTAAGACACCCGCGGACGGTTGTCCCGTGATTGCCAGCGTTTATCCGGTCTCACCAAATACCGAATAGTTCGAAGATTCTCCTTGATTGGAGAGCCGCCCCCTCCCATTCATGACCCCCTCACCGGCAACGGTGAGACGGTTCGCTCCTCACGCCAATCCTCCGCATGCGTTGGATCTGTTTGATGGGAGAACTCTTCAACGGGGTGTAGCTTAGCCTGGTAGAGCGCTACGTTCGGGACGTAGAGGCCGAGAGTTCGAATCTCTCCACCCCGACCATTTTGAAACCAACGCGACCTCTCTGAGTGGTCGCGTTTTTTGTTAGGTGGTACGTCCGATCGTGAGGCTGGGTTCGAGCAAGACCCGTGTACGTCCCCCGGTCCGGAAGAGTTCGTCGATTCGACGCGCCGCCTCGCCAGGGTCCACGGTCAACCTGGTCACCTGCAGTTCCTCAAGGCGGCGATTGCTCGCAGCCGCCAGGATTCCCCATCGCCGCGTCTCCGTTGCGCGAGAAGGTTGAGTACGCCGGGCCGCATCTTCTGCCGCCAGTTCGTCCAGACAAAACAGCCCCATGGCCTCGATCCCTGCGTGCGGGATTCGATCACGTCCCTCACGGTCAACGTCCTCCACGGACACAGGCCGAAGCATTGCCGCATCACGCATCCCGAGCCGCTCCGCGGCCCGCCCCAGCGCCGCGACGAGCTGCCGCTGAGGAAGCTTGGGGCAGGTCGAGCCCACCACTCGGATCTCGCGGTAACCGCGGGCATAAAGGTGGGCGAGCCCCAGCAGAGCCGCTGCGTCGACGTCCATCGACACCGACGCCATGGTTGCGAGCGCGGACGCCCGACCGACCATCACGGCCTGGCTCAGCCGGTGCGGAAACGCTGCGAGCGCTTCGTCACGCCAATACGCGTCGAAGAGCAACCCGTCCCATGCTCCCTGCGGGTCGGCAAAGAAGTCCCGGAGGAAACGGCGTTGTGCCGCAACGATCCCGTCTGCCTGCATCGGATCGCCCTCCCGTTCCACTTCGGCCTCGTGGTGCACCACCCGCGTCGAAGAATCCCGAGCATCGATCCTCCGTGACCACGCAGCCATGATCTCCGATGGTTCGTAACCCGAGGTCCCTGCAGCAGCCGAAAGACACGCGTAATTCTTCGGCCGCTGCAGCAAGCTGCGGCTGGCCGGAAGAAAATACCGGCCGTTGGCGCCTTGCCAGACGACCTGTTCGAGTTCGAGGCGTTTCAGCAACCGGCAGACACTGACATTGGAGATGCCGTAAAGGATACCGATGGCGCGCGACGACGGCAGCGGCCGCATTAAATCCCAGGGAGGTGTGGTCTGCGCCCATTGTCGCAGCAGATCCTCGAGCTGTGAGGCACCTTTTCCGGCAGGAAAGGCGACGTGAATGGCTGGAGGAGAAGATGAAACGTCAACGGTCGGCATAGGGGGGACGCAGAGCTCATCGCCATACGCTTGCAGGTCAATCTTGGATCCATCGCTCCGCCGCTATCCGCCTAACCGCCGGCCATTGCCGGCACGCACCGTCTGGGCTTGCCGAAACGCCCGGGGCGAGCGGCCGAACTGAGTCCGGAAGGCCCGACTGAAACTGTAAACCGACGGATACCCGCATTGTTCCGCCACCTCGGACACGCGGAGTGCCGTCATGCGCAGCAAGGTCCCCGCCCGCTCCAGCCGCAACGTGCGCACATGGCGCCCCAGACTGATGCCACAGGACGCCTTGAATCGCGCGCGCAGGTGGCTGGCGCACACGCCCACCTCCGACGCCAGTTCCCGTACGGTGGGGATCCTTGGGCGACGCGCCTGCACCGCATGATTGACCTGCGACCAGAGCAGGCGGCCGGCATCCGGCCCCGGCAGTGCCTCGGAGCCCGGCGAGAAAAGTGACAGCAGCAGCGCAAGCCGAAGTTCGGCAGGGCCGGCCCCCTTCCGCACCAGGAGCGACAATTGGGACGCCATTTCGCCCGTCACCGCGAACGTACGGCCGCGCAATCCTTCGAGGACGACCCCCTGGGGATACTCAAACGTCACAAAGAGCCAGTGGATCCGACGCGGACGGCCGGAGATCTTGTAATGATGAAACTGATACGGAAGGACGACGGTTCCCCGGCCGGGCGAAAGCCGGAGTTCACGGTCGTCCGCACAAACGACCGCCTCCCCTTGGAGCGGCACAATCAGGACGTGCCGGTGGTGAAGCGCCCGCCCCTCGCGGGGATGGGCCAGTTCGTCGGTGTGACGGCGCTGGAAGCAAATGATGTTCTCCGGCAGCAGAGGCGCCGGCCGCCGCTGCCCGCGCAACGGATGGGCCGGACTGGGCAGCTCTCGCACTGCTCGCGCCAGGGCCTTCCAAGAGGGTATTGCTGGAGGCATAACTGTTAAAACGTCCATCATTATTGGCATTTTATTCGCACGTCGAGCCCGCTAGAATACTGGCCTTCCCCCCTGCGCCCATGCCTGCAATAGCCGAAAATCAACAACGCGAACGCCTGCTCTGCGACGTTTACGCCACGGCCGACGAGGCTGCGAGCCGGGTGGCCGGCGAGATCGCTGCGCTGATTCGTGAGCGAGCGGCAGCCGGGCGCACCGCGGTACTCGGCCTCGCCACGGGTTCCACGCCAGTGCGGCTCTACCGTGAACTGATTCGCCTGCACCGGGATGAAGGCCTGAGCTTTGCCAACGTCGTCACCTTTAACCTCGACGAGTACCATGGCCTGCCGGCGAACCACCCCGAGAGCTACCGCCGCTTCATGCAGGAACAGTTTTTTGGCCATGTTGATCTGCCAGCCGCCCAGGTTCACGTGCCCTCGGGGCTGACGCCACGGAACGAGGTGTTCACGGCCTGCCAGGCGTACGAGGCCGCCATCGCTGCGGCGGGCGGTATCGATTTTCAGATCCTCGGCATCGGCCGTACCGGTCACGTCGGGTTCAACGAACCAGGGTCGAGCCGTGACAGCCGTACGCGCCTGGTTACGCTTGATTCGCTCACGCGACGCGACGCCGCGCGCGACTTTCTGGGCGAAGCCAATGTGCCGCGTCATGCCATCACCATGGGCGTTGGCACCATCCTCTCCGCCCGACGGATCGTTCTCCTTGCCTGGGGCGAGGCCAAGGCCGCAGTGGTCGCCCAGGCGGTTGAGCAGGCACCCTCCGAGGCCCTGCCCGCCAGCCTGCTGCAGGGACATCCCGACGTCCGTTTTGTCCTCGACCGGGCCGCCGCCTCCGAGCTGACCCGATTCAAGCATCCCTGGCTCGTAGGCCCGGTTGCCTGGGACACGCCCACCACCCGCCGGGCCGTCGTATGGCTCTCGCGCAAAGTCGGAAAGCCGGTGCTCAAGTTGGTCGATGAGGACTTCACGGAACACGGGATGGCCGACCTGCTCACGGAACAGGGGCCCGCCTACACCCTCAACATCCGCATCTTCAACGAACTCCAGCATACCATCACCGGTTGGCCAGGTGGGAAACCCAACGCAGACGATACTCACCGCCCCGAGCGGGCCCAGCCTCACCCCAAACGGGTGCTGATCTTCAGCCCGGAGCCGTCCGACGACATCCTCGGGATGGGTGGCACCTTGCGACGTCTCACCGATCAAGGGCACGAGGTCACGGTTGCCTATCTGACCTCAGGCAATCTTGCGGTGCCGGATGAGGAGGCGGTCATGGCGGCGGACCTTGCCCTCGAGATTGAGCACAGCGCCGACGCCGACCGCAGGTCATCCACGTTGGCCCAGCGGGTGCGCGCCCACTTGGAGGGAAAGACGCTGCTCGAACCGGACACGCGCGAGGTCCGGCGCTTCAAGGGGCTGATTCGGCGCAACGAAGCGCGCGCTGCCTTGCGCGCCAGCCGGATCGCGGCCGATCGTATTCGCTTCCTGGATCTGCCGTTCTACGAGCTGGGACGCTATCGCCAGTTCCGCCCGGAGGCCGCTGATCTTTCGGCCCTGGTTGATCTGCTTGGCCAGCTGCGTCCGCATCAGATTTTCGCCACCGGGCATTTGGACGATCCGAGTGCTGTTTCCGCGGTGTCCTGGGCGTTGATCCGGCAGGCCCTCGATCGGATTCGCCATGAACCATGGTCGAACGATTGCCGCGTCTGGCTGTACCGTCCTCCCACCCGTCCTTGGAACCCGGCGGAGATCGACATGGCCGTACCGCTGAGTCCCACCGAACTCGCATGGAAGATCCAGGCGATCTACCAGCACAAGAGTCAGCGCAGCCAAACCCCGCTCACCGACTCGACCCTGCGCGAGTCCTGGCAGCAGGCCGAGGCGAACAATCGTACGACGGCCGAGGACTACGATGCCCTGGGCTTGGCCGAGTATGCCGCGATCGAGGCCTTCCAACGCCACCGTCCGTGAGGGTTTTGACCTGCCCTGCATACCGTCCTGCGATCCTCACGTCATGCCCGCCACCACCCGGTTCGTCCTGCCGGTTCCCCGTCATGCCTCGTCCCTCTCGCCCGGCTTCATGCCGGCCGCGCTTTGGAACCGGGCCTATCGCGAGGCGGCGGCCCATGCCCCACGCCGCCGTGAGATCACCCTCAGCCTCGCCCAGGACGGGGGATTCTACTCGCACTACACCTCGCCTCTCCTTCCCGCCGACCATCCTGATGCTCCCCTGACCCTGCGCTACGTGGAGCGGATGTTGAAGTTCTTGCTTTGGCAACGCGGCGCCGCCCGGGTGGCTGTCACGGGAGCCCCCGAGATTGTACCCGCCCTCGCCAGCCAGTACGCCCCCGGGGGAACACGGGCTTTCGATGCCGCCTTCATGGGCGAGAAAGTTTACCGCCGGCCGTTCGTGATTGAGACGGCGCCGACCGTTCCTGCCCTGACAGCAACAGGCTCCGGCGTCGCGCAGGGCGGTCATCTTGACGGCTGCCGGATTGGCTTCGACCTCGGTGGCAGCGATCGAAAGGCCGCCGCCGTGATCGACGGCAACGTCGTGTATTCGGAGGAGATTCCGTGGGATCCCTATTTCCAAAGCGATCCCGCCTACCACCTCGAAGGCATTCACGATTCCCTCCGCCGTGCCGCCGCCCATCTGCCCAGGGTCGATGCGATCGGCGGCAGCGCCGCCGGGGTCTACGTCAACAACGAGGTGCGGGTCGCTTCGCTCTTTCGCGGTGTTTCCCCGGACGATTTCGACCGCCACATCCGGCGGATCTTTTTCACGCTGCAGGAACGCTGGGGTGGAATCCCCTTCGTCGTGATCAACGACGGCGAGGTCACGGCCCTGGCCGGTGCCATGGCCCTGCGCGATCATTCCGTTCTCGGAATTTCCATGGGCACGAGCCAGGCGGGGGGCTATGTCACGCCGCAAGGCAACCTGACCCCGTGGCTCAATGAGCTCGCCTTTGCACCGGTCGACTACGACCCGGGGGCACCGGCGGACGAATGGTCGGGTGACGTGGGCTGCGGGGTTCAGTATTTCTCCCAGCAAGGCATCGCCCGGCTCGCCGCCGCCGCAGGCTTTTCCTTCCCTCCGGAGACCCCGCTGGCCGCAAGGCTGGTGGCGGTGCAAGAGGCCTTCGCCGCCGGCAATCCGGCGGCGATCGCGGTCTTCGAAACCGTCGGAACGGCCCTCGGGTATTCATTGGCTCACTACGCTGATTTCTACCCGCTTCGTCACGTGCTCATTCTTGGCCGGGTGACCTCGGGCACGGCGGGAGAACATCTCCTGCAGCGCGCCCGCGCCGTGCTTGCGCAGGAGTTCCCCGACATCGCCGCCCAGATCAAGATCAGCCTTCCCGACGAAACCTCACGGCGCCACGGCCAGGCTGTCGCCGCCGCCAGCCTGCCGCGTATCACCCCTTCCGCCTGATCCTTCGGGTTTCCCGACTCCCTGTGCCCATGAACTTCAGCCGAACCGACGCCGACCTCACCTTGGCCGACCCCACCCGCTCCGCCACGGACGCCCTCGCCCGCGTCACGCACCTCTGCATTGGCGCCCATCAGGACGATATCGAGATCATGGCGCACGACGGCATCACGACGTGCCTCGACACCCCCGGAAAGGCGTTCGGCGGGGTTGTCGTCACCAATGGCTCCGGCTCGCCGCGCAGCGGCCCCTACGCCCATCTGACTGACGAGGAAATGCAGGCGGTTCGCCGCGAGGAGCAGCGCAAGGCCGCCGTGCTTGGCCGATACGCCATTCAGGTTCAGCTCGCGCACCCCAGCGCGGACGTCAAAAAACCCGGGCATCCCGGCGTGGCCGCCGACCTGCGCGCCATCCTGCACGGCTGCGATCCGGAGGTGGTTTACCTGCACAATCCGGCGGACAAACACGATACCCACATCGCGGTCCTGCTGCGGTGCCTCGAGGCCCTGCGCTCGCGTCCGGCGGGGCGCCCCCTTCCCCGTGTGCTCGGCTGCGAGGTCTGGCGCGACCTCGACTGGCTCATCGACAGCGACAAGGTCGCCCTTGACGCGAGCGCGCGTCCCGATCTCGCGGAGGCCTTGCTCAAGGTCTTCGATTCCCAGGTCTCCGGCGGCAAACGCTACGACCTCGCCGCTCTCGGTCGCCGCCTGGCCAACGCCACCTTCCACACTTCCCATGCCACCGACCGGGCCACAGCCCTCACCTGGGCGATCGACCTGACCCCGCTGCTCAGGAATCCGGCCCTCACGCTTGAGGCCTACACCCTCGCCGCAATCGACCGGCTGAAGAACGATGTGCGGGCCCGAATCGGTCGCTTTGCCTAAGCGCGAAACGCTTGTTCGTCGTGATCGAGTGAATACCCGCAACCCGCCTTCGATTCGAACCGGGGTCAGGTCAGGAACGGATTGAACCGACGCTCGTGCGCAAGGGTGGTCATCGGGCCGTGCCCGGGAGCGACCACGGTCGAGGCGGGCAGGCAATCCAAGAGCCGTCGCACCTGGGCGATCAACCGCTGGTGGCAAAAGTACCCGCCGCCAATCGAACCGGCAAAGAGGAGATCTCCCGAGACCAGCAAGGGAGCACCACCGGGGGCAGACTTCGCGCGCACCACGTAACAGTGATGTGCCTCGACATGTCCCGGCGTGCTCAGGACCTCGATCTCAAACGCGTCAAAGCCAAAACTCGCTCCCTCGCCCACGGCCGTCACTCCCTCCGCCCGCATGCCCGCCGGACCAAAGACCGGGACCGGACCGAACATCCGCGCGACCTCGGCCAGGCCGCCCACATGCTCCGTCTCCCGATGCGTGACAAAGACGGCCTCGAGCCGTCGTAGATTCGGCGGCCACACCCGCCGCAGGGCTTCTCCGCCCGTGCCGGTGTCGAACAGGATGCCGGTTTCCCGACCACAATCAGCGATGACGTAGGCATTCGCCACCCCAATGCCGTGAGTCATGCGGAGGGGATACACGCAGAACGGCAGCCCCTTGATTTCCGGAAGGCCGTAACGTCCGCCGGCAAGCGCAAGCAGGCCGACTTCGTTCAGACCCAGGACCGAGGCAAGGCGTCGCAGTTCGTCCGGGGTGAGATCGTAACGATAGTCGATCGCATCACGCAGCCGCACCTCATCGATTCCTGTCCGCTCCGCGAGCGCAACCTCGGTCAGGCCGGCATGCCGGAGAGCCTTCTCCAGCACGTCGCCCAGTTCATCCTCCAAGGGTGTACGCTCTATGACCACGCCCCACCGTTTCCCAGAAAAGCCCAGGAGGCAAAAAAGTTTTGGTTTTGGCCGGGGACTTCCCCAGCGTTTCCGGATGGATTCGGTACAAACGGAGGTCATCGACATTTTCACCCGCACCAAGGCGCTGCTCCAAGGGCATTTCGTGCTGCGCTCAGGTCTGCACAGCGGCCACTACTTCCAGTGCGCCCAAGTGTGCCAGCGGATGGACGCCGTGACCCGCCTCGCTGAGTTGCTCGTCACCAAGCTCGGCGGGCTGAAGTTTGAAACGGTGCTGGCACCCGCCATGGGAGGACTGGTGATCGGCCAGGAGGTCGCGCGTCAGACCGGCGCCCGCTACCTTTTTGCCGAGAAGGAAAACAACGTCCTCGTGCTGCGTCGCGGCTTCAAATTTGCACCGAGGGAATCCGTTTTGATCGTCGAGGATGTGGTCACCCGCGGCGGGCGCGTGCTGGAGTGCCTCGACATCGTACGGAAGGCCGGCGGCCGTCCGGTCGCGATTGCCATGCTGGTTGACCGGAGTGCGGGCACGGCCCGATTCGATGTGCCGGCGATTTCGCTGCTCGAGATGAGCTTCCCGACCTACCCGGCTGATGCGGTGCCAGAATGGCTGGCGAAGCTGCCGGTGGAAAAACCGGGAAGCTGATCTCGCCGTCCGCCCGGGACAAACCCGCGTTTGTCCCGGGCCGGAGACTACGGGACCATGACCGTCATGGCGCGCACCGCACCGCGATAGTAGACGTAGATCAGATTGCGCGCTCCCCGGCGCAGTGCCTCCCGGGCCGAGGCAACGTCGGTCACCGGCTCACGGTTGATCTCAAGGATCACCATGTTCTGCACAAAACGGTCGGCAAACGGCGACCGGGGATCGATGGACGTGACCACCAGTCCATCGATGCTGCCGGGCACAGCCAATTCCTGGCGCTGGTCGTCGCCGAGCCGCGATACCTCGATCCCGGGCAGCAGTTCATTCGTGCCCGTTCCATCGTCGGGCAGGGCATCCAGCGTGGCCGTGAGCGTCCGCGGTTTACCATCGCGGATGATCTTGAGCACCACCTCCGTGCCCGGAGCCAGCTGCGACACATAGAGCCGCAGGTCCTGCAGTGACGCGACGGGACGATCGTTGACCGACAGAATGACATCGGAGCGCTCAAGGCCGGCCTTTTCGGCCGGGCTGTCTTCGGTGACCACCGTGACCATCACGCCGCGGGTGTTCTTTTCGAGTCCCAGCGCCTCCGAGAGCTCGGCCGTCAACGGGTCCACTCCCACGCCCAGATAACCGCGGGAAACCCGTCCGGTTTCGATCAGGCTGCGCATGATCGAGGCGGCGAGATTGACCGGAACGGCGAACCCGATGCCGATGCTGCCGCGGTTGGGCGAAATGATGGCACTGTTGATGCCGACCAGCCGGCCGCGTGCATCCACCAAGGCGCCGCCCGAGTTGCCCTGATTGATGGCCGCGTCCGTCTGAATGAAGTCCTCGTAACCCGCCACGTCGTCGAGAATGCCCACGCTCCGGCCCTTGGCCGAAACGATGCCCATCGTGACGGTCTGCCCCACCCCGAGCGGATTGCCGACCGCGAACACAACATCTCCGACGCGCAGCCGGTCGCTGTCCGCCAGCGTCACACGGGGAAGATCCTTGGCGTCGATCTTGATGATGGCGATGTCGGTCTTCGGATCCGCCCCGACCAACGTCGCCTTGAACTCGCGTTCGTCGGGCAGCAGCACCTTGAGCTCATCCGCACCCTCGATGACATGGTTGTTGGTCAGAATGTAGCCGTCCGGTGTGACGATGACTCCGGAGCCCATGCCGCGCTGTTCCGATTCGCGCTCCGGCAGACGATCGCCAAAGAACTCGCGCAGCAGGGGATTCATCTGCACGCGTTCGCGCACGATCTTGGTGGAGTAGACGGAAACCACCGCCTTTTGGACCGGCTCGACCATGTCGGCATAACTCACCACTAAGCCTGCAGATGACGCCGTGACCGGAGAGGGGTCGACGTGCAAGTCGGGTTTCCGCACGTCGGCGGAAGGTTGTACGGCAGGCACAGGGCCGGCCAGCGAAGCAAGCGCGGCCAGGAAACAGGTCAGGGAACGAGGGCTCATATCGGTTGCCGGAAAGCCATAACCCGGAATGGGCACGGTGCAACCGCTCACGAAGCGGCGCGCCCCCCCCACGAGGACGACGGAGGCGGACGGCTTTCCGAAAACGCACTGCCTGGCCCGAGTCCGGGGCCAACACTCGGCCCGTTAGAATCCCTTGATCTTGAACAGGCTCGTAACGCTCTCGTTGTTACTGATTCGCGAGATCGCCTCGCCCAGAATACCCGCGACGCTGAGCACCTTGATCGGCAGACCCCGCGTATCGATCGGAATCGTATTGGTCGTGATCAACTCGTCGATCAGACCGGCCTTGAGGCGGTCGTACGCCATGGGACTGAGGAGCGAATGGCTGACCGCGGCCCGTACGCTGAGCGCACCGCTTTCGCGCATGAGCTTGGCTGCATTGACCAGGGTTCCCGCGGTTTCGGTGATGTCGTCCACGAGGAGCACGTCCTTGCCCGCCACGTCACCCACCACGTTCACCGACTCCACTGTGGTCGAGCTGGTACGTTTCTTCCAGACCATGCCAAGTTGGGCACCGAGGATGCCGGCATACGCCGCGGCCATCTTCATGCCGCCGACATCCGGGGAAACCACCACCATGTTCTCCGCCGGAATCTTCTCCAGATACTTGAAGAAAACCGGCGAGGCAAAGAGGTGGTCGACAGGAATGTCGAAGAAGCCCTGGATCTGCTGCGAGTGCAGGTCCATGGTCAGGATGCGATTGGCGCCGGCCGCGACGAGCAGGTTGGCCACAAGCTTGGCGGTGATCGGCACGCGGGGCTGATCCTTGCGATCCTGCCGGGCGTAGCCGTAAAAGGGCATCACGGCGGTGATCCGGTGGGCCGATGCGCGCTTGGCCGCATCGATCATGATGAGCAACTCCATCAGGTGATGGTTGGTCGGAGTGCACGTCGACTGGACGATGTACACGTCCTGCCCGCGGATGTTCTCGTTGATCTTAACGAACGACTCGCCATCCGGAAAACTGGTGACCGTGGCCTCGCCCAGCGGCATGCCGATGACCTTGCAGATTTCCTCGGCCAGGGGCCGGTTGGAGTTACCCGAGAAGATTTTCAGCCGCGAAGCGCTCATGTGGGCGTCATCGTGACCAAACCCCTAGGAGGCGGAAGCCTTTTTTAGGGCCTGTAGCTCCGCCTCCAAAGTTTCAACCTGACGAAACACATCGGGCAGGCGCTGCTTCAGCACCGCGATGCGCCGTTCCAGCATGTAGGGGATGGCCGGCGTGCCGTTGACGTAGGCGCCGGCGGGGATGTCCGTGGCAATGCCACTCTGACCACCGGCTTTGGCCCCCTTCCCGATCGTGAGGTGCCCGCCCACGCCGACCTGACCGCCGAGGACCACGTAATCCTCGAGCACGGAACTGCCGGCGAGCCCCACCTGGGCACAGAGGATGACATGCCGGCCGATGAGGCAGTTATGTCCGATCTGCACCAGATTGTCGACCTTGGTACCCTCGCCAATCCGCGTCACCGCGAACCGGGCCCGGTCCACGGTTGAGTTGGCCCCGATCTCCACATCGGACTCGATCAGCACATGCCCGACTTGGGCGATCTTCTCGTGGCGGCCGTTCACGAACTCATAGCCGAATCCATCGGAGCCGATCACCACGCCCGGATGCAACCGCACCCGCTCCTTCAGTATGCATTCGGTTGATACGCGGACGCCCGGCATGAGCCAGCAGTCGTCGCCAATCCGAACCGAACGCCCGACAAACACCTGGGCCTCGAGGAAGGCGCGCTCCCCCACCACCGCACCTGCTTCGACCACGCACAGCGGGCCGATCGTGGCGGAGGGCGCAATGGTGGCGCCGGGGGACACCACGGCCGACGGATGAATGCCCGGCTCCGGCTTCGGCCAGAGCACCTGCTCGATGCGGGCGCAGATTTGGGCGAGGGCGACGGATGGTTTGTCGACCAGCAGGAAGAGCTGACCGTGGGCAGGAACACCCTCGTAATCCGCCGGCAATAGCACCACCGAGGCTTGGGTGGCCGCGACCTCCGCCTTGTAGCGCGGATTGCCCAGGAAACTCAGGTCGCCGGCGCGCGCCGTGCTCAGGGCAGACAGGCCCGTGACGTTAAGGTGAGTCTCGCCGCGCACCGCCTTCGGCTTCACGATGGCCGTCAGCTCCGCGGGGGTGAACGAAATCTGCATGGGAGGAGCGTTGGAGGGCGGCCGGGACGTGGCAATGCCGGTGTGCAGGGCACGACCACGCGGCCAGCCACGAAGGAGGATCGTACCTAATCTCGTGGCGCAGCAGGTATGTCCGGAAAACAAAAAGCCCTGCTCGGGTGAGCAGGGCCGGGAAGCAAAGGACGAACGTAGGCTTAATTCTTCGAGGCGCCGGGGAAGGAGATCGCCGGAGCGTCGGAGGCCGGGGCGGCCGGAGCGGCAGCCGGAGCCGGAGTGCCGGCGGGCCGGTTCTTGTTCACCGCCGCCATGACTTCCTCGGTGATGTCGTAGGCCGGATCCACGTAGATGAAATTGGAAATGCCGAACCCGGCGGGGGCGGACTTGTCGATCAGCAGCGTTACGCCCTTCTGCTTGGCGATGTCCGTCGCGAGCTTGCCGAGATCTTCAAGCAAGAGGTCGCGGAAGTTTCCGATCTGGGCCTGCAGGGTGCGCTGCACGTTCTGGCGGAACGCCTGCACTTCGTTTTGCTTGGCCTGGATCTCCTCGAGCTTCTTCTGGGCGTCCTGCTCCAGCTTCGCCTTGGCGTCATTGGAGAGCACCGGATTCTTCATCTGCTCCATGAGCTCCTGGTAGGCGGTGACGATCGTATTGCCCTCGGTGTTGAGGCGCTGGAGCTCTTCCTGGGCGCGCTTCTCATCGGCCTCAAGCTTGGCGTTCTGCTGCTCCGTCAAGTAGTGCTTGTCGTAAAGCGAGGCCATGTCGACCACGGCCACCTTCAGCGCCGGCTGCGCGTGCAGAGCCGCGGCGCCAAGGACGCAGGAGACAAGGAGAGTTTTCAGGGTGTTCTTCATAGGATGGGTAAAGGACCAGTGGATCAGAAACGGGTGCCGAAGGAAAAGTTAAATTGGTTCCCCTCGTCATTCGTACCGTCCGTGGTGATCGGAATGCCAAAATCCAACCGCAGCGGCGCCCCGGCGACGAACAGGCCGAGGCCGAAGCCGAAGTTATCGTTGTAGCGTCCGGGGCTGAAATCATAGGCGTCTTCGTTGACGAAGCCCGCATCGTAGAAGATCGCGAAGCGGATCGGGCTCACGATATCGATCGTGTACTCGAGGCTCAGCAGGCCGTAGGACTTGCCGCCCAAGGGCTCGCCCGTGGCATCGCGAGGCCCCACGTCGCGATACTCGAAGCCACGCAGGGTGTAAGGACCGCCCAGGAAGAAGCGGTCGTAGAACGGCACGTTGGTGCTGTCGCCGAAGCGCTCCACCACGCCGAGCCGGCCGATGATCGACAGCACCTGCGATTGAGTGGCAAAGAGGGGCAGGAACTGGGACCCACGGAACTCCATCTTGTAGTAATTGACGTCTCCGGCCAAGGGGCCGCCGGCAAACTCAGTCAACAGCTCGGCGCGATTGCCCGAGGTGGTGTTGATGATCTTGTCGCGGGTGTCGCGCAGCATCTGGAACCCGAGCTTCGAGACCCGCTGCTCGCCTTCGAGCTCCTGGAACACAGGGGAAGCGCTGGGATCGACGTTGGCGATCTCGACCACCTCGTAGGTGTACGAGAACCGGCCTTCGACCCATTCGAAGAGTCGTTTGCGCAGGTAGATTTCGCCGCCCGTGCGGATCTCCTCGTAGATCGCGCTGTTGTAGTCGGAGCTGCTGCGGAAGACCTGGCCGCCGACCGCGAGCTCGCGCTCGAATAGCCACGGTTCCTCGAAGGACATCACCACTTCGCTGGAGCGAGAGCCGAGCTGCATGCGCAGGCGGAACTTCTGGCCGTCGCCCTGGAAGAACGACCGGCGGTTGAACAGGTCGAAGTTACCCTGCGACACCTCGGCAAAGATCACCGCGCTCTCCAGCGAACTGAAGCCGGCGCCAAACGTGAGATTGCCGGTGCGGCCCTCGCGGACCACGACCTTGAGGTTCCGTCGGCCCGGGATGTTCGTCATCTCCGGCGTCATGTTCACGTCCTCGAAGAACCGGGTGTTATCGAGGCGGTTCTTGGAAATGTTCATCCGCTCCGTGTTGAACACGTCGCCAGGCCCCAGCACCAATTCGCGCAGGATCACCACGCTCTTCGTCTTGGTGTTGCCCTCGATGTTGACGGACTCAACGGCGTACTGTTCGCTTTCGTCGATGGCGTATTCGATGTCGATGTTGCCGGTGGTGACGTTGGGTTTGCGCACCAGCCGCACCCGGGTCTCGAGGTAGCCGCCCCGCCCGTAGAAGTTCTCCAGGGTCTCGACGTCCTTGTCCATTTTCGACGGCGTAAACACCATGCCTGGACGTTGGGTGAGAAGCAGGCGAAGGAGCGCCTCATCGTACAGTTTCTGGCCGACGAACGTCACATCGCCGATCTTGTACTGGCGTCCTTCAATCACCGGAACCGTGAGCACCAGGCGGCCTTCGGAGGGGTAGTCGTACGTGATCCGTTCAACGGGGATCTCCACATCGAGGAACCCTTCTTCGCGATAGTAGTCGCGCACCTTCTCCAAATCATCCTCGAAAACCTCGTCCTTGAAACGGCCGGAGCCGGTCAGCCAGGAGAACATCCAATACCGTTTTGTCTCCATCTGCTTGCGCAGGCGGCGGGAGGAGATGGTCTCGTTGCCCTCGAACCGGACCTCGCGGATCTTCACCCGCGGGCCCTCGCTGATCTTGAAGATCACCGTGCCGAAGCCGGATGAGCGGTCGCGCTCGATTTCGTAATAGACGGAGATCTGGTTGTATCCGGCCTTCTGGTAATACTCGCGGATCTTCTCCGCATCTTCCTTCACCAATCGTTCGTCGAGCGGCAGGTTGGCCTTGGTGCTCGTTTCCCGCTCGAGGCGGCTGTCGCGGACCCGCTCATTGCCATCGAACTGCACGGCCAGCACGCGGTACTTCGGGGTGACCTCATAAACGAGGTCCACGGTGTTGTCCGGTTTGACGTCGCTGTACTTGATCTCGACGAACTCGAACAGCTGGGTGCGGTAAAGCGTGCGAATGTCGCGGTCTAGGGCGGCCCCGTCGAGTTCCTGCCCCTCGCGGGTTTGGATGTTCGCCCGCACGACATCCTCGCTCACGTTCGCCGTACCGAGGAAGCGGATGTTGACCTTGCCTACGCGGGCAGCGGGACCTCCCTGCGCCGGTTGCGACTGGGCAAGGACCTGCAACCCGCCGAGGGTGACTGAAAGAACGAGGAAGAGGAGGCGGGCTACCCGCGCCGACAGGTTACTGGGTATAGTTTTCAAAGCGGGTGATGTCTCTCAGGAACGTAAGCTTCAGTTCTCCTACCGGTCCGTTTCGTTGCTTGGCAACGATTAACTCGGCGGAGTCCGCGGCCACTTGGAACTTCTCGTCCGCGTCGCGGGGTCGGGCGAGCATGAGTACAACGTCGGCATCCTGTTCGATGGAACCGGATTCTCGGAGGTCGGAAAGCTTGGGCGTGCGGTTCTCCTTTTCTGCGGCGCGGTTCAACTGACTGAGAACAAGAACCGGCACATCGAGTTCCTTGGCCAACGACTTTAATCCGCGGGAGATCTCGGCGACCTGCTGTTCGCGGGCCACCTTGGGATCGGTCGGACTGATCAGCTGCAAATAATCGACAATGATGAAGCCGAGCTTGCGGCGCGCCGACAGCCGTCGGGCCTTGGCCCGCAGCTCCATGATCGTCAGGTGGCTCGAATCATCGATGAAGATGGAGGATTTGGAAAACTCGTCGGCGGCGGAGAGCAGCCGCTGCTGCTCCTCGCCGTTCTTGGATAGCAGGCCGTCGCGGAGCAGCTTCATGTTTACCCGCGCGCGGGCGCACAGCATACGCAACGCGAGCTGGGAGGCCCCCATTTCTAGCGAGAAGATCAGCGTCGTGACCCCCTCCCCTCGCCGCGGCATGGCCGCCGCTTCGGCGAAGTTCAGCGCCAGCGACGTCTTGCCCATCGAGGGACGCGCTGCGAGCACGATCATTTCCTGGCGCTGGAATCCGAAAGTGAACTGATCGAGGTCCTTGAACCCTGAGCTCACGCCGGTGAGCTCCCCCTTCTTCATCATCATCTTGGTGATGACGGCCATCGCCTCGGTCGTCGGCCCCTTCATCTGCTTGGCACCGTCCGTAATGCGGTCCTGCGTGACCGCAAAAATGTCCTGCTCCACCTTGTCGATGAACTCCTCCATGCCCCCTTGGTAGGAGTAGCACTGCTCGACTGCCTTGGTCGCGACCTTGATGAGTTCGCGCAGAAGGTAGAGTTCCCTAACCTTCTCGATGAAATAGTCGGCCTGGGCGGTGGTGGGGATGCGTCCGCTCACCTGCATGAGATAGGCGAAGCCGCCAATCTCATCGAGCTGGCGGCTCGTCTTGAGCTCCTCGGCCAGCACTTCAATGGCAACAGGGGGCTGCTTCTGGTACAGCTCGACGAGTTTCTCGAAGATGATGCGGTTCGCCGGTACGTAGAACGCCTCCGGCAGGATCCGCTTCTCGAGGCAGCGCGCGATGGTGTCCGAGCCGTCGAGCAAGCAGCAGGAAAGCAGGTACTCCTCGGCTTCGGCACTGAACGGCACGGTGCGGCCCGCGAAGGCCTGGGCCTCGGCATCCGGCGCCGGACGCGAGCGGCGGGGATTCAGGGTGCGCGGAGAGTCTTCAGCCATGGACGAAGCAGCGATGCGAAGCCTTGTGACGTCGGCACGCAATCATCAGTTGCGGGAAGTTTTGCACGCGATGCTCACAGGCCGGGACGCGGGGCCAAACAAAAGCCGCGTCCGGCGCGGCCGGACGCGGCTTTGGATCGGGGCTGGCCCCAAGGATTACTTCTTCGTCTCGGCGGCGGCCTCGACGATCGGGTTCTCGGACACCACGTCGAAGGACAGGTCGATCGTGACCTCGGGGTGCAGCTTGATCTTCACCTCGTGCTTGCCGAGGGTCTTGACCGGGTTGAAGAGGTGAATCTTCTTCCGATCGAGGTCGATGCCGCTCTCCACGAGCTTGGCGTGCAGGTCGGCGGAGGTGATCGCACCGAACATCTTGCCGCCCTCGCCGGTCTTCACCGCAAAGGCCAGGGAGGCTTTCTCCAGCTTGCGGGCAAGCTCCTGGGCGCCCGAGAACTCGGCCGCCTCGCGCTCGGCGCGGCGCTTGCGCAGCGCCTCGACCTGTTTCTTGTTGGCCTTGGTGAGGGGCGCGGCGTAGGCCTGCGGCAGGAGGTAGTTGCGGGCGTAGCCGGCGCGGACCTTGACCTGGTCGCCTTCGCCGCCGAGACCTTCGACGGGTTTGAGGAGGAGAACTTCAGTGTGTGCCATGATGGACGGAGGAGTTGGTAGGTTGAAAGGGAGGCGGGCCAGAATCGGCTGCCGGTGAGTTAGAACGGAATATCTTCGTCGATGTTGTCCGACGGTGCGGCAGGCTTGGGCGCGCTGCGCGCGGGCGGCGAGGTGCGATCGTAGGTGGGTTCGGGGGCCTCGTCTGCCGCCGGGCTGGCGGCGCCACCCCCACCCCCTGCGCCACCGCCTTCGCGGCCGCCGAGGAACTGGAAGTTTTCCAGCACGATGCGCATCTTGCTGCGCTTTTGGCCGGTCGCCTTATCGTCCCACGTATCGAGCTTGAGCCGGCCTTCGACGAAGAGCGGACGACCCTTGGTGCAATACTTCGAAATGGTCTCTCCCTGCCGGCCCCACGCCTCGATGTCCACAAAGGTGGTCTCATCGCGGGTTTGACCGGAGTCATCCTTGAACTGGCGGTTCACAGCCAGGCCAAACTGGCAGATCGGCGTGCCCTTCGGCGTGACCCGGAGTTCCGGATCCCGCGTCAGGTTGCCCATGAGGAACACTTTGTTGAGGGAGGCCATGGCGGGGAATACGGCCTTAGACGGACTCGACGAACGTGCGGTAAACGTGCTGGTTGAGGCGGAGCCGCTCGCGCAGCTGGGTCGGGCCGTCCGCCGGGGCGCTGAAGGCCACCTGCACGTAGATGCCGCCGGTCAGCTTCGGGTTGGTGACCCGGGCGAAATCCTTCTTGCCGAGGTTCTCGACGGAGGAGACCTCGCCCTGGACGGCGACGATCTCGTTCTTCACACCGTCGATGATCTGATCGATCGAATCGGACCCGCGGCTATCGAGGATGAAGGTCGCGCGGTAATTACGTTTGTTCGGGTTCATTTTTGGCTCTGCGGTTGAGGAGATTCATGGCTTGGTCGGGTCCTTGTTCAAGGAGCACGCCGAGACCGGAGACGAGGGATTCGAAAAGAGAGGAAAGGTGTTGGGATTGATCTGCAGTGAACGGGCCGAGGACGAAGTCCTTGAGGTCCATCTCCGGCGGTTGCTTGGGGCCAATGCCGATGCGATAGCGGATGAAATCATCGCCGACGTGGGTGAGCAGGCTGGAGACGCCATTGTGGCCTCCGGCGCTGCCGCGGACGGAAATCTTGATCCGCCCCAGATCGAGGTTGAGATCGTCGTAGACCGCAATGACGCCCGCGGACGGAATCTTGTAATAGGAGCACAAGGACCGCACAGCGCGCCCGCTTTCGTTCATGTACGTGAGCGGCTTGACGAAGTAGACGGTCCGACCCGGCGCAGCGTCCCAACGCGTCGTCTCCGCCTCAAACTGTGGCTGGGTTTTCCAGCTGAGCCCTTGGCGGGATGCGAAGGCCTCCACGACCCGCCACCCGATGTTGTGTCGAGTGGCGGCGTAGGCGCGGCCCGGGTTGCCGAGACCGGCAACGAGCGAGATGGACATGACTCAAAGAACAAGCGTCGCGGCCCGTCACGGTCAAGCGACGGGCCGGCGCGGAAACGGTTACTTCTTGGCCGGCGCGGCGGCGGGCTTGGCCGGGGCGGCAGCGGCGGCTTTCTTGTCGCCCGCGGGGGCGGCGGCACCGGCGGCAGGAGCCGCGGCACCAGCGGCAGGAGCGGCCGCACCGGCGGCACCGGCAGCGGGAGCCGCAGCACCGGCGGCAGGCGTCGCTGCCGGGGTCTCGACCACTTCTTCGGCCACCTCGACGCACGACACGACCGGCTGGCCCGGGGTGTCACGAAATTCTACGCCCGCAACCGCCTTGAGCTGGCTGACCTTGATGGTCTCGCCCACCTTCAGCTCGGCGACATCGACCGCGATGAACTCAGGCAGATCCTTCGGCAGGCAGCGGATACGCACCTGCGGCGTCGAAATCTCCAACACGCCGTTCTGCTGCTTCACACCGTAAGCCTCGCCCAGAATCTGAACGGGAACGCGGATCTCGAATTTTTCGTCCGCCTTCACCTCTTGGAGGTCAACGTGAAGGAAACGGTCGGAAATCGGATCACGCTGCACTTCCTGCAGGAACGACAGGGCCTTTTCCGCCTTGTCCTTGCGGGCGAGCTCGATGATCAGCGAGCGACCGGCCACCGCTTTCAACAGGCGGGTGAATTCCGGCGCGTCGACCGCGAGCTTCTCCGGGCTCGAGTGCTTTCCGTAAAGGATCGCCGGGATCTGATTGACCTTGCGCAGGCGGCGGGAGGCCGAACGGCCGGTTTGGGCGCGAGGTGCGACAGTGAGACTGAGGTTATTCTTCATGGTTTTCGTTCCCCCTGTCGCTCCGGAATTGGAGGCAGGCGTAATGGAAAAGAGGAGGACGAGATAGGATCGCCCTGAGCAAGGCAACCAAATCTTTGACCGTCGTCGCGTTTTGTGCCCGGTTCGGAAAAAGAGTCGTTGACAACGGTGCGCCGCAGCCTGTTTTTCCACCCCTCTTCCGAGAGCCACGTTGCCCGGTAGCTCAGTGGCAGAGCAGGTGACTGTTAATCACTTGGTCGTAGGTTCGATCCCTACCCGGGCAGCCATGAAGCCCAACAACTTACGCGTTGTTGGGCTTCTCCATTAATAGCGCACTTGGCCACTTCTTGGCCACTTCTGGGCTTCTGGAATTTGAGTAGTGTTGGCATACGGCGGCGGGACAGTGCCGGGTTTTCGCGGCTTGTGCTTTCAGAATTCGCGGTCAGCTCACGCCGGTTGTTGGTGAATACGGAATATTTCCGGCAGCTTCCTGCTCTCGTTCTTCGAACGAGAGCGAGAGCCCCGGATCTGACAGGATTGAGCTCTGCCAAACAACAGCCCTAATTATGGCCGGCTTTTTGGTTGGGGTTGATGAGCACTCCGAATTCCTTCTCAAAGCGCAAATTCACGACGCGATTAGAACAATTGGGGGAAACTGCCCACACTCCCTCTTCATCGCCTGCTCGCCCCAAGCAGATGCCCTCCTCGCCAGCAAATTCGCCAGCAAGAATGATAATCGCGAGACCGGTTGGATCAACGCTGGCCACAACACAAAGAGCTAGCCACGAAACAGTTGTTTGTCAGCACTTTGATTCGTGGCCTCCCGAGGCACTCCGCCGCACTGGTTGCTTCGCAGTGAAGTCGTCTTTTTCTTCGGCCAGAAACCCCGCATCTGCGAATCGCTTCACTAGCCTCCTAAACCTTGTATCGCCTGTTTTTAAGAAGCCCCTGAAAATCCACGCCCCCGGGTCGGGAGTCTGCATCACAATCGCGCCGCTCTCATCGTAGATAAACGACGGATACAGCAACGCCCCGTTTTTGGAACTCTGTCGCTCCGAGTCCGTCGATTCGAGACTTTTCGGCGCACGCCGCAGCCTCGGCGCCAAGTCCGCAGGGGGCGCTAAACTGACAGGATGCGCAGCGTCGGGGGCCTCGCGAGCGGTTTTCGAGCAAGAACACCGAAAATCAACGATTCTTAGACGTAACCGTTCCCTAACGTTTTTGATTGGGCCAAATGAGTGGTCAGTGCGCCAGCGGCGCGCACAGCTGTCTAGGGTCTTGCGGTGCGCGAAATCGACGACCACGCTAGTCGTATGTCCCAGCATGGAAAGGCATCCGTTATTCACCCGCCTTATTCGTCGCGCCAAGCCGAGTATTGGTACAATGTAATGCAGCAGGCAAAAATGCCCCTCGCTGGGGAAATCGAGGCAAATCAGCAAATTAGCAAACTCGAGCCTGTTTTGAAGGAGCTCGCACAGGCCAAGAGCGACGGACGTTTTGCCGACGAGTTGCAGCACCAACTACTCCAAGATCCCGAGATTTTTCATGGTTTGCGGATGCTCGTCGGAGTCATGGACAAGCGGGCGTACTTGGAACTTTCATACCTCGCTAGCCGTATTCCATCTAAACGAGGAGCATCGCTCTGTGGATGCGCTCCCTGGGAAATGAGCAAGCATCCGGTCGCATTCTTTCTCAGAATGCTTAGCAAGTCTGACGACAGGCGGGCTGAGGCTGCAATAATGATATCGGACTTTCTCGTCTCGGAAGGGCTGGAAACCGCAGTCGAAGGCTTTTCGAACCTTGGCTCCGCGGGTCTGCTCACGATTTACGAAAACCTCATTGAACCGCGTGAGGCGCAACAAGAGCAGGCAAAGCGCCGTGGGCATGGATGCGAAGGCGCGTTGGCAGCGGTGTTGACGCGTTGCGGAGCGAACATTCTGCCAACGAATAAGGCTAGAAATCCGATGGGGGAAGCCGATCCGAATCTCGACAAGGTCTCTCTCGAAGTTGCCGCGCGCAAAGAGGGCGATACCCACAGCTTCGATATTGTTGTTCTCGACAGCAAAGGGCGCGTCCGAGTCGCTATTCAGTCACTTGTCCACACCTCTGACCCAGGGCAGTACGGCGTCAACAAGAGCGCTGAAACGGTCGACATCGTGAACGAGTTCGCCGCGGCCAACGAGATCCGGAAAAACAAAGGCCTGCCGCCGGTGGAAATCTGGGCGCTTCTCGACGGGGTTGGGTTTTCTGAAAACAAGCCGAAAACCCTGAACAAGATGATCGATGTGGTGCATCATTTCCTTCAGCTGCACACCCTCTACAAGGCACCGCTCAGGCTCCACCAACTTGGACTTTTGAAAGTGTCTGCGATTCAATTTAGCCGCCAGTACACTCGCGACGACGTAGCTGCCATTGTGGAGAAGTACGTCCCGAAAGACGTCTTGGTGATCGCAGACAAAGCTCAAGCGCAGTCCGATTGGTACCCGGTGACGGCAGGACGGGCAATCATCTACACTGAAGCTAACGTTGATCCACTTTCTTTTGAGCGGCTCAATTGAGGTGCAGCATCCGCTTCACTACCGCGTCGATTAGTCGCAGCGTTTCTTCGATCGATCCACCTGCCGCCGCAGCTTCGTGCCCAGACTTGCAGATGTCGCTCAATGCAAGGTGATCGACGTTCGATGCGTCGAACCTCGGAATTGCAAGGTGCGAAATTGCCGTGGTCGACATTTGGGTGCCAACCGTTGAGCCCTCAACCGACCTACGGAACGGACCAGCCGAGAACATCGCGCAGACATAATATGCCTCTTCGGCCGTGGCCGCCGACACGTACATCACTTTGTCGTTGGGCAGGATTGGTTTTCCGTCTGGTGCGGGCCCGACGACTGCTGTTTCGAATTTCTTGCTAATGAATTTCCAGCACACTTTGTAAGGAGCGAAAGTGTAGTCGCCAACCCGTTGTAACGTGTAAAAATTCTCTTCGAGGATACCTCGATCGAAAGCGGTAAATCCTTGTCGAGTTACCAAGAACTCCTTGTTCGCAGCGAAGTATTCGTACGTTAGTGGATAAAGCCGCATCAACTCATCGGCAGGGAGTGGCTTCATCTTCGTTTGCGCGGTATGAGGGCAGATGATTTTTGCTGAAACACTGCACGTCCAGAGTCCAAGATCACGCCCACGTATCAGACTGAAGACGACTCCCGGCTCCAGCTGCATTCTCTGAGCAGCGCATGCCCGTTTAGCACGCTCCGTCACATTCGTGTACCAGCCCGGTGCGGTAGGATCAGGCTCGACATAAAATACCGCGTTTGCTCCACCCGTGAATACACCAACTCGCCCTCGATATGGGCAGGTGCCGTGGAGCTTACCGGAATCACTATGGTGCTCAGCACTTTCGACGATCCACGTAGATGTTTCGTCAGACGGCAACGTGCGACTCGCCTGTAAGTGAGTGACCTCTACAGATTGTTCTATGGCGGTTAGCGACGAATTGCTGTCGAGCGTCGATCCGTTTGCCGCTTTCCAGCGCGTTGTTGGAATTGGGAAGGTTGTGGGACGGCCTTTTTCAACAACCCACACGCACGCTTCAACTGCCGCTGCGGCAAAGCTCTTGAATGCGAATTCTCGAATGCGCGTTACATTCAGCGGCTCTCGCCCGGGAAATATCGATAGCCGCCGAAATCTACGCCCCGCGAGCGACGATTTCATTGTGGCGGTCCGCAACACAACCGCACTACGACCACCAGGCTTCAGGAACTTGTCCCAGGCCGCTTGCGTAGCCACAATCGAAAGATCCTCTTTGAGAAAAGTGGCTGTCCGCCCTTCCGAAACGAATAGTTCATAATAGTCCCACAACGGCGCCAACGTGGCTCGATACGGCTTGGGTATGTATTCCCAACCCACCCAAGGCGGATTCGTTGCCATCACGTCGAATTTGGCCGGTTCGATACCCTCAACAGGGTCAAAGAGGTCGCGCCGGAACTGGGATACTTCAACGATCGAATCGGCACACCGCACCGGCAGCACCGTCTCGGCCGTGATTCCGGCCTCTGAAGTGAGCGCGAGGATCAGATTTGCTTTGGTGGCAGCAGCAGCGGCCGGACTCCTTTCGATTCCCTGAAGTTGCTTCAACAACCCGCTCTTACTGTGACCTTCTTTAGCACCACGATTCAACGCGGCGAGGAGGAACACGCCCGACCCGCAGAACGGATCGACTAGAGTTTGGCCCGGCGCCCAGCCGGTATCTCCGATGAGGAGATCCGCCATCCAATAGGGTGTGTAGAACTCCCCGTTGCAGTGGAGAACATTACGAGGGACCAGCTTGGGATAAAGCAGCTGAAACGGGTCGGGCGCGGAGCGTGCGCCAGCCATCCAATTGTGTTCCACCATCGCGCGAACCAACAAACGGAGCTTCTCCGAAAGAGCGTTGTCAATCGAATCGGCAAACCAGCTGAACGCAGCTGATTCGTCACTGTCGCGAACACCATGTTCCCGGTAGGTCGTGCCATCCACCAATCCGGTAACGCGACGACGAACGTCATCGGTAGAGAGCTGCGTGAAATCCCTTGGCCATTTGTCACCAGCTAGCGCCCACACGGCCGTAATCTTCACGAGGAACACGTACAACGTGCGCAGTGCAACTATTGTCGCTTCAACATCGATGTCGCTCGCGCCAACCTCAAGTAGAGCGTCAAGGTCGTCTGTCGCTGATTTCTGCCCGGCAAGGTTGCCTTCCGACAAGAGCGAAGCCATCCTGCTTTGCTTCGGTCGTTCTCGTTTGGCATTTTGCGCCAAAGTCGAAATTAGCTCTCGAAGTGCGGTGTTTTGGTTCCAATCGAGCAGTTGGGCTATCTCACGAGTCATCCGGTGACGGAGTCTCATGGTTCGGGCTCGAAAATGAAATGCTTAATTCGCGGCATTTGTTGGGCGCCTCAGAATCGGCGTTCAACGCAAGCCGGCGAGGTGTCGCCAACGGCCTACCGGTGTAGCGCACTGCGGCCGATTTCGGTTCGATTCTTCTTTATGACCGCAGTGGGGTATTGCCGAGTGTCGACATTATTACAGCAACACGAAGGTGTGTCGCTCACAGTGCAAAGTGAACGCATCGAGGCATGGTGCGCATTGAACGGGTACTCGTACGATGGAAGCTTCGTCGAAGTGATGAGCGCCGGACGGGCTGACAACCGGCCCGAGTTGCAGAAGGCAATTGCTGCAACGTGTCGACGACATGGCGTGCTGGTGGTCTATTCACTGAGTCGCTTGGCGCGCAGCGTGAAAGACACCATCGCCATTGCCGAACGAATGGAGCGTAGCGGGGCGAGTCTGGTTTCGTTGAGCGAACAGATCGACACGACCTCAGCTCTCGGCAAGATGGTGTTCCGACTGCTCTCCACCTTGAACGAGTTCGAGCGCGACCAACTTGCGGAGCGCACAGCGAGCGCGATGGCACACCTACGAAGGGCCAACCGGCGCATCTCGTCCCGCATTCCCTTGGGCTATGACCTTGCGTCTGACGGGAACAGCCTGATCACAAATCCCGAGGAGCAGAGGGTTGTGGCGCAAATTTGTTCATGGCGACTTGAGGGAATGTCGACGGATGCCATTGCGCAATTGCTGGAAAGGCGCGGTACTCCGACCAAGACAGGAGGACGCTGGCACGGCTCGACGGTTCGGGGGATTGTTCTGCGGCAAAAAAGGCTGTCTGCCTAGAAACTGTTCAGACAAGGATTGTGGCCGTTCGTCGCGAGCTGGACCCGGTGCGCCAGCCGGTTTGCGAGATCGCGAATGAAATGACACGCCGAGCCGATATCGCGTGCGCCGACCTGCCAGAAATGAACAGGCTTTGCCTCCGTGACGAGGGCGATCGATGTCCAGATGTCGCCCCAGTCCTGAGCTTGATCACGGACCTCACAACGCTTGATTGGTTGGGCATTGCGAGGGGGCTCATATTCATTTTTATGCCTTTAACCTAAAAGGGTAATTGACTTCGTCATCCGTCGCGGCAAACTTCTCTTAGTGAGCGAGGATAAGCAATTCCAACTGTTTGACCGAAATGAAGTTCCGCTCCACCCGGGTGCCTTTATCCAAGAAGAAATGGACAAGCGCGGCTGGGGGCAGGTTGATCTCGCAAAGATCTTGGGAAGACCGCTTCCCACCGTAAACGAGATCATCCAGGGCAAAAAGCAAATCACTCCGGAAACTGCGTTCGACCTCGCCCAAGCCTTTGACACCACCCCGGACTTCTGGATGGTCCGGGAAGTTGCCTTCAGGTTGGCGCAAGTCGATCGCAAGTCCAACTCCATTTCAGACCGCGCACGCCTATATGCAATGGCTCCGGTTAAGGAGATGGAGCGGCGCAATTGGATCGCCCGCCACGAATCGATGGCCGAGACGGAGGCCGAGCTTTGCAGGTTCTTCGAGATTCCGTCACTTGCTGAGACACCTCGCCTCGCGGTCAATGCTCGCGCCCGCAACAGCGTAGAGGGAGTTAACCAGCTTCAACTTGCTTGGTGCTATCGCGCGCTGAAGATGGCCAGAGCTGTCAGCGCTGGACCCTACGATCCCGGAAGGATTCTCGTGTTAAAGAAAAGCCTTCGCAATCTCTCCACCTTGGCCCGGGGGGTTGAGGATGTGCCGCAAGTCCTTGCTGAATACGGCATCCGTCTTGTCGTTGTCGAAGCATTGCGCCACTCCAAGATCGACGGAGCAGCGTTCTGGATTGACGAGACAAAGCCGGTAATCGCCCTGTCGATGCGTTTTGATCGCGTGGACTATTTTTGGTTCACGCTGATGCATGAGCTTTCTCACATTGAGCACAGGGACGCGGCGCCGGTTGACTCCGATATTCTGGAAGAGGCGGCTTCCCCGGTTGAGGAGCGAGCGAATCGCGAAGGGGCCAACGCTCTGATTGAAGCTCATGAGCTGCAGTCCTTCATTCGCCGGGCCGCGCCGATCTACTCTAAAGTTTCTATCATCCAGTTTGCGAACAGAGTAAAGACCCATCCCGGCATTGTCGTTGGCCAGCTTCATCACCGGCGAGCGATGGAATACAGTTCCGGCCGTGCGATGCTTATTAAGGTCCGGGACTACCTGTGCGCGCGGGCCATGACTGACGGCTTCGACTTCAATTTACCGACACTAAACTAAGCCAAAGACAATGAATGCCAGAACCCGTCAGGAGCAGTTCCAAGCTGCAGCGACAGAGTACATAGAAACCCACGGCCCGGCAGATCGCACGACGATAGCTGCATGGGCTTACCGCAACAAGCGCATCGCTCCGGATGAAATGGACATCATCCAGTTGATTGCAGAAGAAATGTCCCAGGCCATGTGCCAGGAGAAGCACATCGACCCCCAAGGTCGCAAAGTGCGCTCCAAGTATGCGGTGCGCCGCAAGGTGAAGAATGAGTGGGGAGTTTGGAAACAGACCTACCTGTGGGAAAACTTCGACACTATTGACGAGGCGTCGATGCACATTCACATGGCGGACCGCCGTCGCCACATCGTCGGTATCTGCCAGCAGGTGAAAAACGACATGGATTCGTTCAACGAAAACCGGACCCCCGCAAAGCCGGTGGAATTCGAGTTCGACTTCAACCCGGATATTCAGGACGCAAGCGCCCCTTCGAGTCACCCTGACTTCCCGGACGACGAGGAGCAGGAGCCGGTCTAACGCTTCCGGGGCGCCTCCGCTGCCCTCTTGGCTGTTTCTGCCCGCCTCCCCTTCGCGAGGCTTACTGCTGTGGACATTCCGACCTTGAGGCTTCAAAACTGCCCAGGGCAACCGCAGCTGGGTTCTCTTCCGGCTATACTAGCACTTGCTCGACTGGTCGCCCTTTGAAATCTCGAAGAGGCAGAAACGTTTGGATCTTCGCTTAAGCATTTGGGCATGTCGGAAACCCGCGTCCCGAACCAACCGCGCAAGCGTGGAAATGAGCGCCGTACATCAATGTGCACCACTACCGAGCCGACCAATCTTCCTTTGCGCGGAGGATGGTACGAACAGCCTCCTTGTCCAAGTACAGACATTGCTCATGCCGGTCCAATCTGAACCCCGTCCGGGACGATAGATTGAAAACCTGCATGATCTCAGAACGGCTCACGAAGGCCTCGAAGTCCCCACCGTGGTAGACCACGTAGCCGTGCCTCGCCCGGACCACTCTCCCGCGAGGAAAGCCGTACACACACACACTCAAGCTTCTAACGTCGCGGACAGGCAGCCTCCACTCCGACCCCAATTGGGGTGCAACATAAGACTCCCAATACCACTCGTGGCCGAAATCCGACGCGCTCGGTACATATACAGCAAGCAGTCTCCACGCCTTGGGAAATCGAACGACATACCACAGGCCTTCTGTAGGGCCTTTCATTCTTTCCGGCCGGATTTATGATTTAGGCGAGGATGGATCGGCGCCCACGATTGTAAATTTACCAATGCGATCGCCAAGAGAATCACCACCGAATCAGCTTTCCAAGGTTTCAATATCAAGCCCGCCCTCTTGATTGATCCGATACTGTTCCCTAAGCCGCGCGGCGGCAAACTCCAGTGATTCTACTAACCAGAACGGCATCTCCTTCACGGATGAAATAAACGAGTTGTTTTCAAAGACAATCTCAACGGCCGTGGCGTCACCCATATCAACTGTCTCCCCTCGAACGCGCACCTTTACCTTCATTTGAGGTTTGCCATTCAACATCATGCTCGGGCCAGCCTCAAATCGTATGAGAGTCTTTCCGTTCTTCACATCCGGCTCCAACGCCTGCGACCCGACCGTAACAGTCAACGGTCGCCCCAACATTAAGCGTGATCCGTCAGGCTGATCGACAGAGACATCGTGCAGGGTGTAGGTGCGGATCAGTGACGACTCGTGCATGTGTCAAAGCGGAGCGCGGGTTATCGAATCGGCTTCATGCTCACAATGCGACAACCCGGATGACTTGCCTCCCATATAGCTTTTGCTGCCGACTGGCTAGTGGCTGTAACGACGACCTTTTGCTGTCCATCATTGCCCTTAATGATTTGAAACGTAATCTCGTATTTGTTCATGATTGTTAATGCATTAGGCACACTCCGGCACATTGCCGCAACCGGTTTGCTGATCGTTTTACGGCCCATTGTGCCGTTCAGTCAACTGAATTCCTACGGCACAATGGGCCGTGCCTTCACGGAACAGCGACAATCGCGAACTTGCCGTCTTCGGCTCCAACCTTAGACGCGAGCGCGTATCACAGGGTGTTACACAAGAGCGTCTTGCAGAGCTAGCTGAACTCAACGTCCGGACCCTCCAAAAGATCGAGGCCGGCCAAACGAACATCTTGGTGACAACAGCCATGCGACTTCGAAGAGCATTGAACTGCCCTTGGGATTCGCTCCTTCAGCGTTAAAATCCACAACCTCGTTCAGATCTCGGTTAGGGTTAGTAGTCTGCGGGAAGTAGCACGCAGGTTGATGATCGGTCAGCCTCAGTAATTATCCAAAACCTCACTCCCGCTCGCGACACATAAGCGGAAAGGATACGAAACCCGCATCGAAGAGCCCGGTCATTCTCTTTTCGATCCTCCTCGTCCACTTCGCCCCAATCTTTGGATATGTGTCGCTGAAGAGCCGCGGCGATTTCATCGGCGGGCACGTGGTTCAAGGCATTTGGCGTGGCAACGAGGCGACCAAGGGCCAATCTTTCGGACTTTGTGGGAGAGGAAGGCATAGAGGCTCGGCCTAGAATCGGCTTTCCATGAACATTTCCGATCCAGCTATTGTCCGCTTGGCAGCCCCGGAGACATGCCTCTCGCCAACGAGGAACTATCAAATGCCGCCGCCCTGCACGCGCTGCTTGGCTTGAGGGGATTCCGGCTCCCGGAAGCTTTCTTAATCTTTCGTTGCACGAGCGCGATGCGAAGTGAAACGGGCAGAGCCCGAGTGTGGTGCTCTTTCCAACGGAGAGGCCCGATCACATCCGGGGCCTCAGCAACGCCCAGCCTTCAAAGCATACCGGATTCTCGGAAACTGTAATAGCCCTTTCCGAGCGGATCACCGTCTATTGTCCCAACAACAACGTGGTCCAATAATTCGATTTCCATCACTGCAGACGCTTCCCTTAGCCTACGGGTCACGGATATGTCAGCAGCGGACGGTGATGGATCCCCGGAAGGGTGATTATGCGCCACAATGAGCGCCGAGGCGTTTGCCAGTATTGCGCCACGAAACACCTCTCGCGGGGCGACCAACGTAGAATTCAGGGTGCCAAGCGTAATCAGTTGACGTCCCAAGGGGCGATTGCGGCGATTTAAATGGATAGCGTAGAAGTGTTCCTGGACCGGGTTCTCATCAAAGGCCGACAACAGGTATGCGATCACCTGGCTTGGCGATTGGAGGTGAACGTTTTCGCCCGTCTGAACTAGACGGTATGAAATCTTGGCCTCAAAGACCCTCAAAGGATGTCACGGAATAAGCGGGGCAGATTGACAACGCCTTCCAGAAGCCGTGCCGCCTGCAACTTTTCGAGCCGGTGGATCCAGACTGAACTGTCAAAAAAAGGTTCACCCCCAAAGACCGTTTTGCGGCGATTCCAAAGTGTTCCACACGCGGTGGCTGCATTCGGCCTGGATTCGCGCAGTTGGGAATTAACAGTTGCGATAGGTCTCTTCTTTTGACCGCTAGAACTCTTGACTGAAACGCTTTATCTGGCGCATCTCGCGCGCGGAGAATTGTTCACTGGGGACAACGAATTTCCTTGAATTACTTGATTAACTTTCAGGTCCCGAAGGCCCGGCCGGTCTTGCACGTCTTCAAGACCAACCCGCCAACAATCTCTCCCCGGGAGTGAAGTCGTAGTCCACCAATGTTGCATAGTCCGCAAGATCCTTGATTGGACTTCCGTCACGAAGTCTTAAATCGAGCTCAGCGAAACAAATGCCGTCAACATGTGCTGCTGACGCACAGGAAAGTTGCTTCGCCCACATTTCGGCTGCGCGCTGGCCTTGTCCTTCCGGATCGTTGTGCGTCATGATTCGAACACGCTTGCCCCGAAAGTAACGGAGTGCGTCAGGATTAATCGAGTTGCCGGCCCCCGTCATGCAGACCGGGGCCACCTGTTCGGCACCCTCACGTAACTCGAACCAAGCGATAAGTGGCGCTGCACAGAAGTCAGGTTGGCCCTCACAAAGGATGACGTAGGGTCGGTCACCAATCTCCGGGGCCCCGATGGGCCAATTAGCCGTGGTGCCAGGGAGACTCTTGGCCTTCTTGCCGCCTATTCCCTGCCAAGGTGCACCGTCGTAAGTTCTTGCCTGCGCATTGAGGCGTGCTGAGTCAGTAATAATCCACGCAGGCCACTCTGCTCCGTTGTCATAAATGTCAGCGTCCCACAGTAGACCTCGATTCACCAACATTTTCAACCCGACAAGGGCAGGCCAGCCCCGCAACTCCATAATGTAGTCCAAGCACTCTTCGCTTGGCACTCTCAATTGCGGCAAATTGGGCGGCGGCTTGCATGCTAATCTGTTCGCCACGGCTCGAACACGAGGGATCTGGCGCACTGCAGGTTTGGCCACCCTCTCCTTGTCGCCGGCAAGCTCCCACACGATCTTGCGGTGGTCGGCCCCACAAGGTCCTGGGTTAACAACGCACCCCCACGACGGGCCGTCGCCTTCGTTCTCGATAAACAGGTGGTTGCCGGACGCGTCCTCGCCGTTTTCTGCACACGCCGGGCAACGAGCCTCTAGCACACCCCGGCGGATGACGACGTTCTCTAACTTGGTAAGGTCGAGACTCACGCGGCAGCGCCTCCCCCGCTAATCTTTTCGATTTTTTCGATTTTATCCCCGGTGGCCTCCGCAGCGGAGAGCCCCGCCATGCACAACAACTCGCTCGGGCGACCTGCTTTACCCGAGGGCTGAGGCACCTTCTTGAGTACGAAGGTGCCCGGGTAAACCGCTAGCAAAGCCTCCACCTTCTCGCGCTTGATGCCGTGGTACTGAGCGAGTGCACCGAGGTTGATCCGCCCCCCGCACTCACCTAGAATCTCAACTATGCGCTCCATGTCCTTTTTGAGGCGCCTCTGACGTTCCGATTGGATGAGCGTGAGATAATTGTAGCCGACCCAACGGACTACCTCAGTTGCACGTTCGGCCAGCTCAGCGCAGATTTCGCCTCGGTCCTCAACCAGAGCGAAAAGGCCTGCAATCTTGACGGCGTTCTCGCGCTGTCGCGAAAACTCACCGACGAGGTCCGGGCAGTAACGGCGCTCCAAGTCCACGCCCTCGTCGTGGAACTTTGCGAACACCTCGCGAGCCTCCGGCGAGCAAACGATCTCCTTGGGCTGGACGGAAATCTTGCGACGGAGCAGTTGCAGGTTGATTAGCGTAGCCCACTCCTCGGCGAGCGTGAACGATTCGTCCTTGCGGTTGTCGTATTCGCGACGCGCACCAGAATCGAAGAACAGCGTACGCGCCGAGAATCCACGAGGAATTGTGTCGCGATTGCCCACCAAATCGAGCGCCACAATACCCTGCATGAGCCACAGGAGCGTAATGCAAGGTTGCTTAACCACCACAGCACCGCGGTCGATTCGGTTTGTGCGCAGTGGGTCTCCACTGTAGCCGCACAAGTACGGGTCAAGATCGGCTTTGCCGTCACGGTACTTGCCTGCCGCGACACTCACAACTACGCCAGCCTCGGCGTTGTAACTGAACAGTGTCTCGTTGTTGTCCTCCAGTCTGCGCACTAAAGCCTCGCCGGTGATGTCCGAGACAATAGCAGTCACTTCGCGACTTAAGCCGCCCTCTAAATCAGCGAGCCTCTTGTTCTTGTCGGACAAGCGCCCCAACAGCTCAGAGCGAAGGGTCGGGCCAGCTTTGGCAATTTCGCCCTCCAGTTTCGCAGTCTCTTTCTTGAGCACAACCGCCTCTGTCTTGCAGCCGGCAATCTTCTCGCGGTGCTCCTCCACCAACTTGTCGGAGAACGCACTGATCGGGGCCGTGGCTTTTGCTCCAACTACCGACTTGCACGTGCCGCGTTCGGCGACAATGACGACGAACAGGTTGAGCATCGTGGCAAGGTCGCGAACGGCCCGCACGACAACGGCCGATTTTCCAACCGCCGCAGAGAACGCTGCGACGAGGCTCATTTCGGCGACACAAATAGGGGCTTGGTACACCGAGGCCAGTTGCTCTGCTATGTTGCGAATATGGGCCGGAAACGCCTCGTGAGGAAAATTCTCGGGTAGACCCTTGGTGGGGTCGAGCAAGTCTTGGCCATCAGATGACGGTGCGGCTTGCTCGGCTTCAGCCAGCGGAAACTCCTTAATGTGCGATTTCTTTCTTGGCGCCACGGAATTCGCCGGTTGGAAGTCAGGCGCGCCGACGGACACGGCTTCAGCCAAAGGTTGCATAGGCGCGGCAACGTCAGCGGAGTGAGGCGCAGCGAGGTCGGGATCCTGTCCAGAATCTGGCTGCATTTGTGGCGCGCTTCGCGGTGAGCCACCGGTTTGGGTGCCACGTTCCTCCAACTTGGCCCGAAGTGCTGCATCCAACTTGGCCCGAAGTGCTGCAAACTCGGGTCGCATCGGCTTCGGTGGCGGCAGCGTTGAGGTCACAACATGCTCCGGGGCTGTGAAGTTCTCCGAGACGCTCATTAGTCGCCCTCCTCCCCCCTGGACCGCGAGTCGTTCTCGCCATGCGCGGAAGACAGCAGCTTGGCAAGGGTTCGCGCTTCTTCCTCGCTGCTTGCTACACAAACCTCTTCGTAAGGGCGCCTTTCACTTACTGATGGAAACCCGGGGAGGAAGCGGATGAAGCTATACTCAACAGTATCGAATCTACGTTGCGCGAAGTAGCGGCCAAACCGACGACGAAAGTGCCTCGCGAACTCCGCCGCGTCACCAGTGTGCTCAAGATATGCGAACTGCCCGTCGTGACTTATGTAGCTGTAAGGCGAGATCAAACCCTCGACACCGAGCTCCCTAACGTCCGACATGGGTACCTTTACCCAACCGTGGCCTGCGTCAGGATAGTAATCATATACTGAATCAACATTCACGTTCCGTCCTCCGTTGCTGCAGAATTTCTCCTAACATCAGATTCAATTCGTTGAATTTTATTGGTTTCAAAGCGGCCTCCTATTCGACTCGCGACTTCTTAATGAAGGCGACAACCTCGGCCTCCTCGAAAAGGACAACGCGCGCGTTGAGCTTGTGGCGGTGGATCGCTCCGGAGTCGGCCCAGCGAAACACCGTCTTCGGATGACATCCCAGTGTCGTTGCAATCGCCTTCGCGGTCACAAATTTCTCTTTATCGAGTCCAGCCGTTGCTGGCGCCAGATTTGTTTTCATGTGCGTGATGTGGTTGGTGCGCACACAGAACAACACTGCTCGCGACAATCCAACACGACAGCCCTACCTGCAATTCCCTGAATTGCGTTCGGCGTACTACCTTAGCAACCTGCGGAGCCGAGCTTCGACAACCTGCCGGAAGGCCGTCCAGAGCGCCTTCTCCGTGTCTTTGTCGTAACGCCCGTCCTTCCGCCTCAACTGCGCTCGTTGCCGAGCCGCCAACTTGCTTCTCGATTGTCGGTGAAAAAATCCCAAAGGTGAATTCACCTCGTAAGGCGCAAAGACCTTCACAAAGCGCTCAAACTCCTTGGCCCAAGACTTGTAGTCCGAATCTGGACGGTCGATCAACCGTCTGTGAATCAGTTTCTGTTCCGCAGAAAAACGGTCCCGCAAACCGGCATCCACACTGTGATGTTTGCGCAGCTCTTTCTCAATGACCCTGCCTGAGAGCACGACGGGAGAAGTTTCCACTGTAAAACCACCTCGCTTCCGCTCATCCACTATCTCGGGACGGAAAATCGCCGTAGGTTCAATTCCTCCCCCAAAGACTACCCATAGCTCAAACCGCTGGAGCGCCACACTCAGTGCATCTTTCGCAAATGGCCTCCCGCGCCTCCGTTCACCCGAAGCGGTTACAATGAAAGCAACGGGCGTGCTGTTCATTTCATTGCGCACCTTGTCACCGATATGCTCATGCGCCACGACTTGGAAGTTGGCCGCCCGACGATGCCGGAACGTCGACGGCATCACGTCGAACCACCTCTTAGCTGAATCGATTCTCGGCCTAAACTTAGGGTCGAGCCACATTTCCTCCACAGCTTGCGTCGCGAGTACGGCAAGTTGGATCAGATCAGCAACAGGACCGCGCTGCCCGAACCTTGTGCTTTTGGAAACATGTCCTCGCGCTTTGGTCGCAAAGTCCGTCACCACTTGTGCAACTTTCATGCACCCGTTTCTATGGGGCCTCTTCAAGAAGCTGGCAAGGATACCTCGATGCGCGTCTTCTTCGCAATGTAATGTGCCGATGTCGTCCGAATGTCGCGGTGGCCGAGATGATGGCGCGCAGCCTCGATACCGAATTGGGACGCGACCAGCGAGCCACTTTCTTTGCGTAGCGCGTGGATCGCCTTACGTTGCTGGACCCCCTTTGTGCGAAGCCAAGCATTGAGGTCGCGCCATGTTTTGTCGCAACGGTAGCAGTCGTAAGTCGCCGACGTGTTAGGCTCAGCGCCACTCAAAACGAAATCGGAATTGCCGGATGCCTTGAACGACCAAATCAGATCGAACACCGAGGTGGACAAATCAATGCTCCGTTCGCTTTCATCGGATTTGGGTTCGAAATGCTCTGTACGCCGAATGTGAATCTGTCTCTGTTGGACGTCCAATTGTGACCACGTGAGCAAGTCAGCCTCTTTGCGCCGCAGCCCGGCCCACAAGCAAAGGATTAACGCCAAATACTGCTGCGGATACACTTCGCGCAGTTCGCTGTCGGCACATGACAACAACCATCCTGGATTGATGTCAGACCGATAACGCTGCGGCCCCGGGTCTCTGAGCTTTAGCCCGGCGAACGGATTCGGCGGCACATTTACCTGAAGCACCGAGATTACATCCTGCGAAAACAGGGAGCGGACGCATCGTAAATAGGAGGCTGCCGATCGCTCGGCGGATTTCCGGGTTATGGGGTCAGTGCCCGCCTTCGCGACATATCTGTTCCGCCACTCGTTTGTCGAATCTCTGGTCAGCACGCTCAGGCATTGGTCGTTCACCCGGGCCAACCACGCTTTTCTGCCGCCGTTGACGTAGTCGTATTTAGCGCGCTTTTCGGCCTCTCCGAGACCTACTTCAAGACGAGCGATATCGACGACTATCTTGCGCAGTTTAACCGCGTATCTCCGAAGGGTGGCCGGCTTGAGATGGCTTCGCTTCGATACCTCCTCTAGAAATTTCCCAACAGTGCAAATCTCGGCCTTTCTGATGACCGACGGCTTGAATCTCGCGAGTGTCGTGTCCCACCCGTTCGCCTCAAGGAACGTAGCCACCTCCTTCGCCTTAGCTGCTGCCACGCTGGCGTTGGCTGAGCCCAGCGCAAACGCTTCGCGCCTCCCCAAGTGTTGAAGACGCACCGACCACTCAAGAGCCGTATGCCGCTCGCCCTGCTTTGTGAATGTCTTCCGGTAGAGTCTGCGTTTCCAATAATCCACATGGAACCGGGAGAGCTCCCCCTTCGATTTGAGCTTGGCCACTTCTTGGCCACTTTCGTTGTTCTGAAATGTCCTTGATTGCGCCATCTAGCCTCGATCAAAACGGTGCTTCATGATGAGCCTCAATGAGATGAAGGTAACAGATTGGAACACTTGAGGGCGATCAGTAGCAGCGCAGCATTCAACTGTTAATCACTTGGTCGTAGGTTCGATCCCTACCCGGGCAGCCATGAAGCCCAACAACTTACGCGTTGTTGGGCTTCTCCATTTCCGGATCAGGAGTTCGCCGAAGGTCTCGTCTGGCCGGTCGCGCAATCCACGCATTTCGGCCGAGTCGATCTCCGGCTGCGCTCAGCTTTCCTTGAGGGCGCGGTCGATCGGCACGTCCTGACCGGACCAGGCCTTTTCCCACGTGGAGGGCTCTGCCGGCGCGGACCAGAACGCATGACTAGCGGGCAGGCCAAGAGGAAGAAACGCGGTGCTGCAGAGATAGAGGCTGCCCGTCGAGATGTAGGTTTCGCCCACCGAAGGTTGATGTCCGGCGAGCCCGATGCGCAGCCAACCTTGAGCGTCGAAGGTGTTCTCGGCGCCGAGGGTCCGATCGATCACGCGCGTCAAGCCCACCCGGGCCATGGCCGGGCTCACGTTGGCCGGCAACAGCTCACGCTGCGCCGCAAGGGCGAGGCCTTGGAAGGCGCCGCACCGATACGCGAGGGACCGGCCGATCGCAGGGAACGATCCATCCGGGGCGATCATCCGCTCCTGCACCTGCGCCCAACGGGTGAGGCGAGTGCGGACTTTGCCGTGGAACGCCGTCCACTCCGACGACTCGGCGTGCACCACGTCGAGTGCGTCGAGCAGCATGGGTTGGATGACGAAGGAATTGTAGTAGTCCCAGTGGAACTCAGGGCCGTCGCCGTAGGTGCCGTCGCCGACGTACCAGTCGCGGTGTTTGGTCAGGGCTTCCCACAAGCGGGCGTCATCCCTTCGCTCGCCGATGACGTGGAGGAAAACTTCAATCTCCGAGGCGAACAGCTTCCAGTTATTCTCACCGGGCCGGATGGGGCGCGACGAGATCAGGGCCGCCACGACCTGGCGCTGCACCCGCGGTTCGAGTTTGCGCCATAGTTCGCCCGGTGCGCGCAGCATCGCCTGGGCGAGGAAGGCAGCATCGACCAGCGGCTGTGCCCCCTGGGAGAAGTTCATGAAATCAGGCGAGGCCGGGTCGGTGGCCGCATCGATGCCTTGCCGGGCCAGCTCGGCCCAGCGGGCGCGCTCCCGCCCTTCGCCACTTCCGTCATCCGCCAATTCCAGCCACGGCGCGAGGCCGGCGAGCGTGCGACCAAACGCCTCGAGGTAGGTGAAACGCGGCCGGTCGCGCGCGTTGCGGTGCGATTCGACCGGCATGGACGCCTTCAAGGTCCGGGCAGCAAGATGGGTGAGCACCGGCTCGGCGATGCGCCGCGCCCACGCACACCACCGTTCGCGGTCGGGCGTCGACGGGACAGCGGCGGCCCCGGCCCGGGGCACAAACGAGGCGGGCGCAGCGAGTCCAAGGACGGCGCCCGCAGACGATAAACGCAGAAAATCACGACGGCTCTTCATAGTAAAACGGGTGGTAAGGCCGGCGCCAGGAGTGACACGCCGCGGGGTCGAGCAAGGTCCAATACCCCACGGAGGGCAACCGCGCACATCGGCCTGAGGCTCACCCGCGCAAGTCCGTCGCCAGGCTCATTCAGTTGCCTTGCACTGATTGCCTTTATGTCGCACCCTCCTTCGGTCCCGCGGATCGCCGCGAGGCACCCTGCGTCTCGGCGGTCCTCCCCTGCCCCCATGAAGATCCTCGTCGTTCTGCTGATCGGTTCGCTCGCCACGAATGCGGCATTCCTGCTTCTGCCCGGGCCTGCAGGCAAGACCGCGTCCGATTCGGTTGCAGCGCACGCCGAATCCGATCCCAATACCCTCGCCCGGTCCAACGATTCACGAGCGGAGGTCACCGCGTTCTTCGCATCCTCCCAGACGGACGGCGCCACGTTGAAGGCCCAGCTCGAATCGGCCGGTTTCCCGCCCGAAATCGTGCGCGCAGCGATCCGCGCGCAGCTGCACCACGACCACAATCTGCGTCAGGCAGCCGTGCTCACCCAAGCCCGCCTGACGCCTTTCTGGCAAACCGGCTCGATGTCTCTTGGGACCAACTCAAATGATCCGGAGACGGCGAACGCGATGAACGCGTTGAGCAAGGAACTGCGCGCCCGTCTGCTCGATCTCCTCGGGCCGGAGGCCGAGTTGGGCGAAAGCATGGTGGCATCGCTGCAACAACAATGGGGACCGATGCCCAAGGAAAAAATCGCGATGCTTCACCGGATCCAGACGGACTACAGTGAACTCCATAGGGAGTTGCAGGGCAGAGGCAGTTCATCCTCCTCGAGTGCGGAAACGCAGGAAAAGCTGCGCCTGCTCCACGCCGAGCAGCGCGCCGACATTGCGACGCTGCTCACGCCCGAAGAACTGTTTGAGTATGACCTGCGCACGAGTCGCACCGCGCGTCGGCTCCAGTATCAGCTGCGCGGATTCAATCCCTCCGAGGAGGAATATCGCGCCATCTTCCAGGTCCAGTACGCCATCGACCAAGCGGAAGGCCGTTACGCCGACCCCCTCGAAGCCGTCTCCATGACGCTGCAAGATCAAGAACGGGACACCTTGATCAAGCGGCTCAGCGGAACGATCAGCGCGGAGCGCCTGGCTGATTTCGAGTTCGCGACGACGCCAGCCAACAACTCGGTGATTCGACTCACCCAGCGGCTCGGTCTTCCACTGGATGCGGCGCGCAAGATCATGTCCGTCCAGGCGGAAACACAAACGACCGTCGCGCAGATCCGCCGCGATGAGACGCTTCCGTCCGACGAGCGCAACGCCCGGATCGCCGCCCTTGCCCGCTCCACCACGGATCGCCTGACCCAAACGCTGGGCGCCGAAGGTTACCAAGCTTATACCGAAAGCGCCGGCAACTGGCTGGTCAGCTTAACTTCTCCACGGCGCGCCGCGCCCTCGCCATGAAAGCGATCGTTGTCCTCATCCTGCTCCTCTCCCTCGTCGCCAATGGCATGCTCGCGTGGCGTCGCTTCGACGCGCCAACACGCACCGACTCCGCGAGCCTGAACATGCCCGCAAAGTCCGCCCAGGTCGGCGGCGGCGAGAGGGTTGACCACGAACGTGCGCCCGAAGTGACATCGGGCAAATCGCTCTTCCCATCGTGGCGTTCCCTGCCCACCGGAGACCTCGCTGCGTTGGCCGTTGCCCTGAAGGAGCAAGGTTATCCGCCGCATCTCGTCCGCGGTATCATCGCCCATTATCTCGACCTCGAGTATGAAGCGCGCCTCCGGGCCCTGCGGGAAGCAGGCGGCCCGGCCCAGTACTGGAAAGGCAGCACATTCTTCACGGCAACAAATGGAAAACTGCGGACGGAGATGAGGTCCATCGCCCGCGAGCGAAAGGAGCGGCTCGATGCTCTGACCGGGACGGACGCGTCCACCTTGGACGGTCTCGATCGTTATTCCCTGCACAACCTGCGCCAGCGCTATGGTGACTTCCCGCCGGCCACGTTGAAGTCGTTGCAGGCGATTGAGGCGGATTACAGCGAACTCGCGCGCGAAATCCGGGACGGCGGCTCCGGTGTCCTCCTTCCGTCCGATCGGGAGAAATTGACGTTACTCGATCAGGAGCGCCGCAAGGATCTGCAGGCGCTGCTGACGCCCGAGCAGTTTGAAGAACTCGAGTTGCGCACATCGTCCACGGCGGCAGCGCTGCGACGCACGCTCACCCTCATGGAACCAACCGAACAGGAGTTTCGGACGCTGCACCGCCTTCAGAAGGCCTATGATGAAACCTATGCGTTCACGTCGGTTCGCCGCAATGATCCGGGTTTCCGGGCCCAGCAACGCCAGGCGGAGCAGGAACTCATCGCAGCGGTGAAGGCCGAGCTCGGGCCCGAGCGCGGAGCCGCCTACGAGAAGAGCCGCGACCCCAACTACGTGCATGCCCACACCGTGGCCAGACAACTGGGCCTCGCCCCCGAGGCCGGCGACCGCTTGGCGAAGGTGCAACAAGACACGTTTCGGGAATTCGGCCAAATCGGCGCCGCGGCCGGCACCGATCCGGAGCAACGCCGAGCGGCCCAACTCGCGTTCATTCAGGAAAAGAAGGCGGCCATCGCTGCGATTGTGGGGGAAGGCAATCTTCCCACTTACCAGGCGGGCGTGGGCGGCTGGCTCAACGCCCTCGAACAGAACCTTCGACGGAGCGCGATTCAGCCCGGTACGGTGATCACGCGCGACGCGGCTCCCTGAGACGGTTGGCTGTACTGCCCACTCCGTCGCACGGCTGTGGCGGCGCAGTGGCGGTTCACGGCTTGACCGGAATCGTGGGCCCGCGCCGACTGGAAGGAATGAAGCCATCCGATCACACCGGGGGCGACGTGCGGATCGTCGATTACACGCCCGCGTACGCCCATGCCTTTCAGGCGCTCAACGAGGAATGGATTCGCACCCACTTTACGCTCGAAGCGACCGACCGTGAGATGCTCGGCGATCCCGAGCGTTTTATTCTCCGCCGTGGCGGCGCGATCTTCGTCGCGTTGCGCGGAGTCGAACCGGTCGGCGTATGCGCCTTGGCGCCCCATGGCGAAGGCTGCCTCGAACTCGCCAAGATGGCGGTCGCCCCCGCTGCCCGCGGTCTCGGCATTGGGGAAAAGCTCGCCCGCGCCGCCCTCGAGCGGGCACGCGCCCTCGGCGCTCGACGGGTCTTCCTCGAAAGCAACACCAAGCTGGGTCCGGCAATCGCGTTGTACCGCAAACTCGGTTTCAGGGAGATCCCACTGGAGGCATCCCCGTATCAACGCGTGGACATCCAGATGGCCCTCGACTTCGTCGGGGAAGCGGCGCGCTGAGGACGCATCCTAGACCGCTTCCGCGGCGATGCGCTGCCGCATCGCCGCATCGGGCAGCCGCCCGCGCCCGGCGCCCATGTTGTCGCGGAGGTGCGCGACCCGGGAGGTCGCTGGGATGGCGCAGGTCACCGCCGGATGCGAGATCACGAACTTGAGCAGCAGCTGCGCCCAGCTCGTGCAGTCGATCTCCGCTGCCCACGCCGGCAGCGGTCGTTCCCGCAGGCGCCGGAACAGATCCCCGCCGGCGAAGGGGCGATTCACGATCACGGCCACGCCGCGGTCTCGGGCCAGCGGCAGGAGACGCTGCTCCGCCTCGCGCTCGCCCACGGAGTAATTGATCTGAATGAAGTCCACCTTTTCGCGCTCGATCAGACGCGCCACCGCGTCCTGGCCCGCCGTCGTATAGTGTGTCACGCCCACGTAGCGCACCCGGCCGGCTTCCTGCCAACGACGCAACGTGGCGAGGTGGGTCTGCACATCGACGAGATTATGCACCTGCAGGAGATCGATGCGATCGACCCGCAGGCGGCGGAAGGACTGTTCCATTTGCTCCACACCGGCTTCACGTCCGGTCGTCCAAACTTTCGTCGCCACAAACACCCGGTCACGGAGGCTGTGTTCCGCCATCAGGTCACCGGCCACCGTTTCCGCACGCCCATACATCGGCGAGGAGTCGAGCACGCGTCCGCCTTCTTCGACGAAGGCGGACAGCACCGCGGAGATTCCGGCCCTCTCCGCGGCGCCGGTGCCGACATCAAACGTTTGCCAGGTCCCCAGACCGATGGCGGGCAACCCTTCACCGGACGACGGAATGAGCCGCATCATCAGTCCGGAGGGCGCCGGCTCCGAGGCCGCCCACGCGCCGGCCGTCGCAGCGCCCGCCGCCGTTCCCAGGACCCGCAGGGCAGCACGTCGTGTCATGTTCATGCCGCATCCTAGCCAACGCGGGCCCGGTCCGCCACTGGCTGCGGCCGATTCCAGCCGGGCGAACGCCCCGAGGGTTTCGCCCGACTAGGCCAAGTCCGGCTCAGGCGCTCCGCGGCTGCCGGCTGAGGGTGCGGTAGGCGAGCGGTGTGCTGCCCAAGGCAGCCTTGAAACTGTGGTGGAAATGCGAGAGCTCCTCAAAGCCGCACTCGAAGGCGATCGCCGTAACCGAACGCTCGGTCGAGGCGAGCAGGCGGCAGGCATGTTCCATGCGGAGGCGGTGGACATAGCGCCGCCAGGACTCGCCCGTCACCTCGCGAAAGAGTTCGGTGAAGCGGCGGCGCCCGAGGCCCACCGACCGGGCGGCCTCGTCGAGCGACACCGCCGCGTAGAATTCATGCCGGAGCCGGGCGGCGTATCCAGCCACACGATACGTGCTTTCCTCGCTGCGGTCGACCGAGAACGTCCGGTTCTGGCTACCCCGGACCATGACGACGGCCAATTCGGTGAGGCGGGCGACGAGCAAGGCCTCCCATCCCGGCCGGCGGGTCTCCTGCTCAAACATCATCTCCTGCACAAGCGTCCGGACCCGGCGGGCATAGTCAGCACCGGCCCGGTGCAGGTTCAACGGCAACATTCCCGTTTGCGAGAGGTGGCCCACAAGGTCTGCCGGCAGCAGATCCGGCCGGTAGTGGATGGCGTAGAGCGTGACTGGCTGCCCGGGCAGGTCGCGTTGCTGGTGCGGAACCTCGGGCGCGATATGGAACAACGTATCCGGAGACACCGAATAACGCCGGCCATCGCTCTCCCACAAGGCATGCCCGGCAATGAGGAGCAGGAATTTCGCGAAACGATCCTTCAGGGCCGCACAGAACCCTGGGGCGTGGCGGCACTCGAACACCACCAGCCCCACGTCGGGAACCGGCATGTGCCGGGCACTGACGACCCGATCACCCACACCCAGGCGCAGACCGGCCCGGCCGGGGTCGGAAACGAGGGAGGACAACCGCAGCGATTCTCTCATGGGGCGATCACCTTTCCCAGCGCTGGCGGATCGCACCGAAACGGCAAAGCGACCAAGCCGACGGACCGAAACCAAGAGGATACGAGAACGACATCACAGGAAGAGGGCTCCAGCGGAAGGGCGGCATGCCCACGGGGTGATCTATACACAGCAGCCATACATCACCCCCTCAATGCCCACTGCTGTTAGATAGTTAAGCACCGGCTCCGAAACCGGTGCGCACGGGCTGCGTCTATGACGAAGCCTCCCATGAACAAGACCGTCCTGAGCGTTCTCTTGCTGACGATTCACCTCTGGCTCGGCGTGCGGTCGGCCGACGCCCGAACCCTCACGGCGCACACCTGGCAGGTCGACGGTGTCGAACGCACCGGCTTGATTGCCTTGCCGGCACACGGCGGACAAACCCCGGCGCCGGTGGTTTTTGTTTTTCATGGTCATGGCGGCACGGCGGCCCAGGCCTCGCGAAGCCTGGCCGTGCACACCGCCTGGCCCGAGGCGATGGTCGTTTACCTGCAAGGCTTGCCCACCCCGGGTCGTCTGACGGATCCGGAGGGACGCAAGACGGGCTGGCAGGGAGGGCCGGGCGAACAAGGCGATCGCGACCTGCGTTTCTTCGACGTCGTGTGGCAGGACTTGCGCGACCGCCGGGCGGTCGACTTGGCGCGGGTCTATGCCTGCGGCCACTCCAACGGCGGAGGCTTCACCTACTTGCTCTGGGCCAAACGGCGCTCCGTCTTTGCCGCCTTCGGCCCGTCCGGTTCGATCGCAGCCCGCGACTACGGTCCGCTCGAGCCCGCCCCGGTCTTCCACATCGCGGGCCGCCAGGATACGTTGGTCAAATTCGCCTGGCAGGAACGGATGACGGAGCGCCTCCGCCGCCAGCAGCGCTGCGGGCCCGGCGAGCCGAAGGCCGGCAACGTCACGCTCTATCCGTCGGCGATCGGCGCCCCGGTCGCGACTTACTTCTACGACGGCGGTCACACGTATCCGCCGGAAGCCACCGGCCACCTGGTCGCATTCCTGCGCGGGCAAATCAAACGTTGAGGTCGAGTTGGCGCGCTTCACCGGCGCGCCCGTCGCGACCTTCGAACCAGCGAGGCTCCACGATGGTGGTGCCCGGACGACGGCGGCTGCCGTGGCGCACAAAGACGTCCTTCGCCTTGGCCCGCAGATCGGGCATCCGCCGCAGATCGGCAAACCGGGCGCGCGCCCGCCGCACCGCTTCGGCGTGGTCAATCACGGGTTTGGGGTAGTCCCGCCCCAGCTTCACGCCAGCCTGCGCAGCCACGGCGGACGGCATCGTCCACGGTTCATGGATGAACGCCGGCGGGACCTGCGACAGCTCCGGAACCCAGGTCCGAATGAACCGTCCGTCGGGATCCTGGTCGTGCGACTGCTTCACCGGCGAATACATGCGCAGCGTGTTGATCCCCGTCGTGCCGCTTTGCATCTGGACCTGGGGCCAATGAATGCCCGGCTCGTAATCGGTGAAAAGCCGCGCCAGCGCGAGTCCGCTCTGCCGCCAGGGAAGCCAGAGGTCGTAGCTGGCAAAGGAGACGAGCATGGCCCGCATGCGAAAATTGATCCACCCGGTCTGTCGCAGGCAACGCATGCAGGCGTCCACCAGCGGGTAACCGGTCCGTCCCTCACCCCACGCCGCCAGCCACTCCGCCCGTTCTTCCGTCCACGAACCCTCGCGTAACGCATCGAGCTCAGGGATGAACGCGCGAAACTCGATCGCCGGTTCCGACTCGAGCTTCTGCATGAAGTGGCTGCGCCAGTGCAGGCGGGCCAGGAACGCGCGCGCGGCGCCTGCGCGCAAGGCGTCCGCGCCACCGTCCGGGGCCCGGGCGAGGTGGGCACGGACGGCCTGGACGACTTCGCGTAGCGAAAGCAAACCCAACGCCAGGCCCACACTCAGCCGGGAGCAGGCGTTCGGGGCGGTGAGGGGGCTGGACATCCGCCGAGCGTAGTGAATACCTCGATACGAAAGGAACGACGCCAGGGCCGCTCCCGCTTCGGCGCGGGTGGCCGTCTGCCGTCCCGGGCAGGCGGGATCGCGCGCCGCCATCCCAGTGACCTCTGGAATCTCGCCGGCGTCTCCGGGGCGATCCGTCCCCCGGGGCACGGGCCGCGGCACCGGCAGGGACGGTCCGGCCATCCATGCCTCCCAATGCCGCGCCCAGCCGTCGCGCTGCCGCAGACCGCGAACGATGCCTCCGGCGGGAAACTCGGTCCAGGCCACTCCCTGGGTGCGGGCCCATCGGCCCACGGCACGGTCCCGGGCAAAGGTCACGCCGTTGCCCGTTTCCTCATGCGACCAGAGCACCATGACAGCGCCGCGTCGGGACCAGGCCGCCCGCCACCGCTCCAGCACGTCCACCACCTCGTCCTGCCGGACCACAAGGGTCACCCCGAGAACGTGCAACGCAGCCCGCAGTTCCACCAACGCTTCCGCCGTGGCCGCCCAATGCCGCGCGGCATGGTCATCGGCGGCCACCACCGACGGCTCGACCACGTACAAACCCAACACGCGCGCTCCCGGCCGTCCGCGGACGGCATCCATCGCGGCCGTGAGCGGCGGGTGATCCGCGGTACGCAGATCGCGTTTGAACCAGACCACGTGCGTTTCGAGCGCCATTCCCACGCTCCGCACGGTGCGCAGGCCACGCCCGCCCGCAAGCGGGCCGGAGCGATCCCACGGCAGAGCCCGGCCCAACCTCGTCGGGGACTTTCGCGTTGCCAGGAACAGCAACCGGCAGGAAAGCTCTTCCACCCCTTCGTGCCATGCCCCTGTTTCCCTTGCGCCTGCTCGCCGGTCTTTTCCTCCTCGGCCTCGCCTCTTCCCCGGTTCGAGCCGCCGACTCAGCCACCGCCTCCGCCCCCGAGCTCACCCTCCGGGTGATGGCGTACAATGTCCGCTATGCCAGCGACCGCCCGCCCAACGCATGGCCGGACCGGCGTCCGGCGATGAAACGCCTGCTGGAGAAGGAAGCACCCGACCTGATCGGGACCCAGGAAGGCGTGTACGGACAGGTGCGCGACCTGGCGGCCGACCTGCCCGCCTACGATTGGATCGGGCTCGGACGCGACGGCGGCAGCCGTGGCGAATTCATGGCGGTCTTCTACCGCCGCGACCGGTTCGAGCCGCTCGCCTTCGACCACTTCTGGCTGTCTGACACGCCTCAGGTGATCGCCTCGACCAGTTGGGGCAATCGGCTCCCGCGCATGGTGACGTGGGTCCGTTTCCGTGATCGAAGCACGGGACGCGTATTCGAATTTTGGAACACCCACTTTGATCATCAGTCCGAACCCGCCCGGCAACAATCGGCTGTCCTGCTGCGCGATCGCATCGCCGGGATCCCAGTCGACATTCCGGTGGTGGTCACCGGCGATTTCAACGCGGTGGCGGGCGCCAGTGCGGCGTACACCACCCTGACCGCCGACGGCGCACTGACGGACACCTGGCTCGCCGCCAAGGTCCGGCACAACGAGGGCATCAATACGTTCAACAGCTTCGGCGTCGGACGCCGCGAGGGCCAACGTATCGACTGGGTGCTGGCGCGCCAGCCCAAGAGCGTCGACGAGGCGGCGATCGTGATCGACGATGACAACGGCGTGCCGCCGAGCGACCACTATCCGGTCACGGCGACGATCCGCTTCTGACCACGCTCAAACCGGCAGCGGGCGGAATTCGCGTTCGACTGTGCCGTCACGACGGGCCCGGCAGAGCCACCAGCCTTTTTCGTCAACGCCGTTGTGGTTGCGGTCAATGCGCGCACAGGTTGAGCCGGTGACGAGGGTCGCCGGTCCCCGCGACCGTTCCGTCCGTCCATGGAAGTGTCCGCAGAACGCAGCGCGCAGGTTGAAGGGTTCGAAGCGCGCCAGCACCTCCTCGGCGTTGAGGGGCGTCATTACCACCCCGTTGGGCGTGGCGATGCCGGCTGCGACCGGAAAATGGGTCAGCAGCACGGTCGGGCGAAGCCGGTCCATCTCCGCCAGGGTGGAATCGAGCCAGGCCAGGGTTTCCGCGGAAAACCGCGTGTTGCGCCACGCCTTGCCTTCCGTCGAATCGAGCGCAACGAACTGCCAGCCGGCATGGTCGAAACGCCGGTTGAGCATGCCGGGAAACACCTCGGCATAAATCCGCGTCGTCTCCTCCACATCGTTGTCGTGATTGCCCGGCACGGCGTGGAACGGCACCCCGCTCTCCTCGGCGAGGCGCCGCACGGCGGCGAGGTTCTCCGGCTGCCCCCGATGCGCCAGGTCACCCAAGAGAACCATGAAGGCCGGACGTTCGGCCGCCACTGCGTGAAACAGCGCGCGAAACCAGGCTTCGCACTCGGGCGTGTGGTAGTGGAGATCGTTGAGCGCGGCAAAGGTGAAGCTGCCGACCTCGGACGCCGACGCTGCCGCCGCCCGTAGGGCTCCCGGCCACGCACCGGCGGCGAGCAGCGCTCCGAGGCGGGCGAGGGATTCACGGCGAGTGATCACGGGGCCGGACGGCGCCGGCCCAAGGGGGTTCGCAGGCATGACGGAAGAAACTCCGGGCCGCGGTCGACCGCAACCCTCGGCGGCGCCTGTCATCGGATTGTCACGCGCCGCCGCGTCACTTTTCCGCGAGTCGGAGCACGCCGTCCCACGTCGCCGGGGGCGGCTGCCGTGCAAACGTGTCGACCCAGCCAAGGTAGGCCAGCGAGGGTGTGGTCTTCGCTCCGGGCGTGAGCTCCGGGCGGTGGGGTTCCAGCTCCGCGCTCTGCTGGAAGAGCTCGCGCGCCACCTCCCACTTCCGGGCGAGGAAGGCGGCCAAACCCTGGCTGAACAGTTCGACGCACCGGCGGGTCTCGTCGGACACGGTTTCCTGCAGCCCCACCACCTCATGGATCGGGACGGGCTGGGCACGTCCGACCACCCCGACGAAGCCGAGCGGGCGGAAGATAACCCGGTCTCCGCCATGGGCCCGGCAGGCAAGGCGCGTGGCCTCGGTGACCATGATATAGGCGCCGAACGCCTTGGCGCCGGACTCCATGCGGGAGGCGAGGTTCACGTTGTCGCCCATCATGGTGTAACTGAAGCGGCTTCGGCTGCCCATGTTGCCGATCACCGCCGGTCCGGTGTTGAGCCCGATCCGGGTCTGCATTTCCGCCACGACGGCAGGCCAGGCGCCGTCTTCGGCGCGCCACCGGGTGCGCAAGGCGCGCATCGTTTCCTGCACGCGTTGTGCGGCGACACAGGCACGGTAGGCGTGGTCGGGCAGCGCCACCGGGGCGCCGAACATGGCGACCACCGCGTCGCCAATGTACTTGTCGAGTGTCCCGCCCTCCTCCTGCACGATGTCGGTGCAGGCGGTGAGGTATTCGTTCATCAGCTCCACCAACCGGCCGGGCGACAACTGTTCGGAGAACGTTGAGAACGACTGGATGTCGCTGAAGTAGGCCGTGATCTCCGCTTCGTGACCGCCGAGCTGCGGCTCTTCGCCGGCCTCGACCATGCGCTCCACGAGCTGCGGAGAAAGGTAGGTGCCGAACATGCCCTTGATGCGGCGCTTCTGCTTCTGCTCCTCGACCACCTGCCAGAGCAGGGTCGCGAAACTCGTGCTCAACGCCGCCCCGATCGGCGCGGCGAGCGGCAGCACGAGGTGGAAACGGCTGAAAACCGCAAACGCCACCGCCGCGTAGGCCGCGAGCAGGCCCAGAGCGGCCACCTTGGCGAGGAGGGCGCGCCGGCCGCCGAGGCCCGTCAGCGCCGCCGCCCCGAGCGCAAGCGCAACGATCAGCGCGCCGTTCATGCCGGGCGGCAGGTGGCGCAGGTACTCGCCCGAGACGAACGTCTTCAGGAGATTGCCGTGCACCCCGACCTGCGGCACGGGCGTCTCGTCGAACGAGGTGCGGTTGAGGTCCTGCAGCAGCACGTCGACCGGACCGATCAGCACGATCGCATCGCGGAACTGGGCGAAGAACTCGCGCCCGCGCGCCTGCTTGGCCGGATCGTCGCTTTCCAGCTGGGTGAGGTAGTCGCCCAGATCGGCGACGCTGGCCCGCGGGTTGAGCGACGACTGCCACCGCGAGAACCAGTTGACCTCGACCAACTGCCCGCGGCGCAGCGGGATCGACGTGGCGAGAGTGCCGTCCGGACGCCGCACCTCCACCCGGTCCGGAAAACGCTGGATCGCGCTCGCGTCGAGCCCCCAGTGATGCAGCGCGAGTTGCAGCGCCAGGGTATGGAAGGTGCCGGCCGGGGTGTCGGCAAAGAGCGGTGCGGCCCGCGTCTCGCCACGATAGGTATCGATCAGACCGAGAGTGCCCCACGTCGGCCCGACGATGGGAAAGCCGGGGCCTTCCGGAATGTCATTGCCCTGGGGATCGGTGAACCCGTCGAACACAAACGGGAACTGCCGGACAGGACGGATCGTACCCGGCCCCGGCACGTAATTGGCGGCGAGCACCACGCGCCCGTGCTCGCGCACCGCCCGGCCGAACTGACGGCGGCCCGCCTCCTGTTCCTCCAGCCCGAAGTCAGGCCGTCCGAACTCCGAGAAGACCACATCGATCCCAACCGCCCGGACCTCGCCGATGCGGAAAAGCACGTCGAGGATCTGCGCGAACCGGGCATGGTTCCACGGCCACTTGTACTGCTGGATGGCGTCGGTATCGATGTCGACGTAGACGAGCTTCACGGGCGATTCCCGCTCCCCGCGCTGCTGAAAGCGGAGGTCGATCAGCCGGTTCTCGATGAAGTCGAGAAAGCCCGCGGCATTCGCCCAGCACCATGCCGCCAACAGCGTAATCAGAATAGCACTACGTCCCAGCGTGTGGAGTCGGGGCCTGAACACGGCGGGAACGCTAGGAGGCGTGCCGGGGCAACGGAAGTCGAAAGGCCGGGGCGATCAGGCCGGACCGCTGAGGGCGGATCCGGTCGGACCGGAACTCAACCGGAGGAGCCGTCACCCGTGGTCGTGCGCGGGGGCGGAGGCAACGGCGGTGGCGGAGGCGGCGGCGGGGCGAAGCCGGAGCCGCCGGGACCGGTGGTTCCGCCCTGCCCCGGCTGACCGGGCGTGCCCTGACCGCCCGGAGGCGGTTCATTGCCGCCTGGTGCGCCACCCGGACCCTGACCCTGGGTCGCATTCGAACCGCCCGTGCCCGGCGCGGGCGCACCGACCGGCGAGAAGACCTGCGCGGCCACCGCCGAAATCACCTGCTGCACGGCCTGCAGAATGGCGGCGGTCGTCGCCGCCGGCGCCACTTGGGTGACGAAGGTCTGACCGGCGAGTTGCACCGTGAGCAGTCCGCTCACGGGATCCACCTGCACGCGGACCTGAACATTGATCTCGCGCGGTTCGCCCGACGTGGCGTCGACCGGAATCTCGACCTCGCCGACCAGCAGGACGACGTTGCCCTCGATGGTGGTGACGGAGAACTGGGCCGTGCCCTGTCCGTCAGGCCGGAAAATGATACGGAACGTCGTGCCGCGAATGCCGGCCGCGCCGACCGGAGTCTGAATGTTGAATGACGAGCCGTCGGCGGCGTTGAGCTTCTTGACGTTTCCGATCAGCTCGCCGCGGGTCAGGTTGAGGCGGGTCGTGGACGTCGAAGGTTCGGCGGTCGCCTCGGCGACCTTGAAATCCTGGGCGAACGGGTCCTGCAGGAACGTCTCGATGTCGAGCACCGAGTCACCGCGCAGGTTGACCGTGGCGCCGTTCGAAAAAATGAGCACCACGCTCGCCCCCGGAGCCGTGGTCACGATGTAGCCGGCGGAGATCTGCTCGTTGTTGATCGCAGGCCGGACCACGTTGTCGCTCTTCGACGTGAGCGTCACCGCTCCGCTGATACGAGCGATCACGATGCGACCGGGCTGCGTGCCCTGGGCCAGCGCCGTGCCTCCGCCGGAAAGAAGCACCAGGAAGAGGACCCACGTCAGAAGTGTCTTTTGCATGGAGAAACGGGGCGGACCTTAGCGCACGGAATCGATTTCCGCGAGCAAAGCCTCGGCCGGGGCATACCCCGGGTCAAGGCGCAAACAGGTTGCCAGCGCGGCCCGGGCGAGCGGGCGTGTGACCGGCGACAGGCTGTAGTGATAGGCCTGATGGTACCAGGCGAGCGGATGCCGGGGAGCCAGCTGGAGGGCGCGCGCAAACGCCTCGGCCGCCTCATCGCGATGCGCTTGCATGTCGGCCGCGACCCCGAGCCGCCACCAGAATTCCGCCACGTCGGGAGCGAGCGCCAGGGCCTGGCGCGCCGCCCGCCCGGCCTCCCCGCCCAGGTCCAGCTGGGCCGACGGCTGGAAACGGGCCGCCAGCGAAAGCGCATACGAGAGATCGGACCACGCCTGGGCATTGGCCGGGTCAAGCAGCACGGCGCGACCGAAGCGGGCCTGGGCCTGCGCGACGAGGTCCGCTCCGTCGACCGAACCCAGGCGGCCTTCGGCCCAGCCATCGAGCATCCGGCGTGCGCCATAGCGCTCCGCCTCGGCCCGCAGGCGCGGGAGCGGACCGGCCACGAATGCCACCGCCAACGCACCGGCGGCGAGGCCGGCGAGCAACCGGACCGCCCTGCCCTGCCGGCGGCGGCCGCGCGGCGCGCCCGCCGGACGTATCCACTCGCCCAGTACGACACCGGCCACCAGCACGAGCGCCGGCAGCTTGAGATGAAAGTCGACCAGCAGGGTGAGGCCAAAGGCGAGGAGTCCGACCGCCAGCGGCCGGCGGGTTGCGCCGGACCCGGGATCGTCCGCCCGCCGCTTCAGCCACACCGCGGCCGCCGCGGGCAGCAGGAAGGCGAGCACGAACCCGGCAAGACCGTAGTCGGACAGCGTATTCAGATAGTCGTTATGCGCCCACTGCGGATCGTCGCGGAATCCCTCGGGCCGGTGGCGTTCGAACCGCACATTGTAACTGCCCGCCCCGGTGCCGGTGAGCGGCTGCTCTTCGAACAGGGCCCAGGCGCCGCGCCACATAACCGGCCGGGTGCGTTCGCCGCCGTCCGCCACGAAGGCGTCGAGACGCGCCCGCACCCCGTCGTGAACGCCATAGGCCAGCCCGCCCGCCGCCGCCGCCAGTGCGAGCACGCCGGCGGACCAGGCCAGGCGGCGGGGCCAGGTCAGGTTACGCCGGAGCAACGGCCAGGCCGCCAGCGCCAGGACCAACGCCAACCAGGCTCCGCGGCTGACCGTCAGCACCAGCCCGATGCCGAAGGCCGCGGCCGCCACGACCGCCAGCGCCCGCGCGCGTGCCCCCAGGCCCGGCCGGACCGCCAGCGCCAGCGTTGCCGGGAGCAGGAGCACGAGCAACGCCGCGAGGCTGTTGGGAATGCCGAAGGGACCCGACGCCCGGCCGGCGAACTGGTAGGATTGGGTCCGCCCGAGCATGAGCCAGGTTTCGTCACCAAAGGTCTGATACAACGCGAGTCCGACGGCGACGATGCCCAGGCCCCACACCGTGCCCAGCACCAGCCGCCGCGGCCCGCGCGCGCCGAGCACGTTCACGCCCAGCCAGACGGCCGCCGCCCCCTGGGCCCACCCGAGCCAGTCCATCCAGCCCAGCCAGGGGACGGGCGTCACCCACCCGACATTGACCAGCCCGTAGGCGAGGAACGGCAGGAAGGCGTAACCGAACGGATGCCAGCGCGGTGCCGTTTCACGCGTCGCCCGCTGCGCCAGCAACACCACCACGGCGACGGCGGTCAGGGTATACGACCCGAGTTTCGTCTCCGGCCGGTAGCCGCCCAGCCCCAGCGTGGTCCACGCAAGGTTGACCGCCAGAAGGACGGCGATCAGCCACGTCGGCCAGGAAGCGGGCGACGGCGCGCGCACCGTCGGGGCGGAAGGAGGCATGGCTCGGAGGCTGCGCGACCGGCGCCGCCACGAAAGCAAAAAGCGCCGACTCCCCGGAGGGAGGCGGCGCTGCGAAGATCAACCGGAGATCCGGTCAGGCCACTTAGGCCGTCGGGACGGTCTGGATCGTCTTGATGATCCGGCCGGCCACGAGGTACGGATCGGCAGCCGAGTTCGGACGACGGTCCTCGAGGTATCCCTTGTAGCCGCTGTTGATGAAGCTGTGCGGGATGCGGATCGAGGCGCCGCGGTCGGCCAGGCCGTAGGTGAACTTGTCGATCGACTGGGTCTCGTGCAGGCCGGTGAGACGCAGGTGGTTGTCCGGGCCGTACACGGCGATGTGTTCGTCCATGTGCTTGTTGAAGGCAGCCATGAGCTTTTCGAAGTACTCCTTGCCGCCCACTTCGCGCATGTGCTTGGTCGAGAAGTTGGAGTGCATGCCGGAGCCGTTCCAATCGAGCGGCTTGTTGAACGCGCCGCGGATCGGTTTGCAATGCCACTCGACGTCGATGCAGTAGGCTTCGCAGAGGCGCATCAGGATGTAGCGGGCCACCCACATCTGGTCGGCCGCGCTCTTGGAGCCCTTGCCGAAGATCTGGAACTCCCACTGACCCTTGGCGACCTCGGCGTTGATGCCTTCGAGGTTGATGCCGGCGTCGAGGCAGATGTCGATGTGCTTCTCAACGATCTCGCGGGCGACATTGCCCACGGAATTGTAGCCCACGCCCGTGTAATACGGACCCTGGGGCGCCGGGAAGCCGCCCTTGGGGAAGCCGAGGGGGGAGCCGTCCTGATAGAGGAAATACTCCTGCTCGAAACCGAACCAGGTGTCCGGATCATCCGGAATGGTCGCGCGGCTGTTGCTCGGGTGCGGCGTCTTGCCGTCCGGCATCATGACTTCGCACATGACCAGCACCCCGTTCTTCCGCGTCGAATCCGGGAAGACCGCCACCGGCTTGAGCACGCAGTCCGAGCTCTTGCCCTCCGCCTGCTGGGTGGAGCTGCCATCGAAGCCCCAGTTGGGCAGCTCACTGAGCTTGGGGAAGCTCGCGAATTCCTTGATCTGCGTCTTGCTACGGAGGCCGGCGAGCGGGGTGTAGCCGTCGAGCCAGATGTATTCGAGTTTGTATTTGGCCATGGTTGGGAGGTGGATGGATGTCGGCGAACGGCAGCTTCGGATTGGTATAGGGACTGGGAAACCGCCGTCCAAAGACGAGCTTTCAGGGGAGCACCTTACATGCCAGAGGCAATCTGAACTTCTGGAATGATGAATATTTTTTCTGGCAGATTTTGATCATCGCGCCGCTCTTTTGCACAAACAGCCCTTGCCAGCCGGGTCCCTGCGGCAAAACGTCCCCGCGCCGTCTCTCCATCATGCACGACGTCAAAGACACCCCCCGCGCCCAGGTTCGCATTGGCTACGATGGGCGGGTGCACAAGACGTTCCGAGGGCACCGGGCGCGGGAGCGGTTTGAGAACGAGATCCGCGTGCTCCGGCATCTGGAGGAGCGGGGCTGCACCTTTGTCCCCCGGCTGCTGGAGGCGGACGAGGGGCTGCTCAAGATCGTCACCACCAACTGCGGCACGCGGGTCGACCACCTGAATGAGGAGCGCATGAAGGAGATCTACGGTGAGCTCGAGGCCTATGGGGTGCGCCACGAAGATCCGTTCCTGCGCAACATCACCTACCGGGTGGCGGACGGCCGTTTCTGCATCATCGATTTTGAGTTCGCCACGCTGCTGGAATCCGGCGCCGGTTTGAAACCGGATGCGCCGACTGCCCGCCCATGACGCCGCCTGCCTCCCCGGCCACACCCCCGCAACGCCTGCTTTGGTCCGCCCTCACCGACCGGGGCCGCATCCGGGCCAACAACGAGGACACGTTCCTCGCCCTCACGTTTGACGGCCACGACCTGCGCTACCTGGGCAAGACCGGGGAGGCCTCGCTGGCCGGATCCGATTTCGTCTTTGCCGTAAGTGACGGCATGGGCGGAGCGAAGTCCGGCGAGTTCGCGAGCCGGATCTCGGTGGACCGCATCACCCGCCTCATGCCGCGCGGCTTCCGGCTGTCCGCCAACGGTCTCGCCGCCGGTTTTCAGGACATCCTCGCCGAGCTGTTTTCCTCGATCCACCACGACCTGCTCCGCCTCGGTCAGTCCTACGAGGAGTGCGCCGGCATGGGCGCCACGCTGAGTCTCGTCTGGTTCACGCCCGAGTGGATGTACTTCGGCCACGTGGGCGACAGCCGCATCTATTACCTGCCGCATGAGGGCGGCCTGACCCAGCTCACGCACGATCACAGCCACGTCGGATGGCTGCGGCGCAACGGCAAGCTGAACGAACGCGAGTTCCGCACCCACCCCGGCCGCAATTCACTGCAGCAGGCCCTGGGCGCCGGCCACCAGTTCGTCGAACCGCACATCGGCGCCGTCGGACACCGTCCGGGCGACCGTTTCCTGATCTGCTCCGATGGCCTGATCGACGGTCTCTGGGACCGCCAGCTCGACGAGCTGATCCGCACTCCGCCGCGGGAACGCCAGCACCAGCATCCGGCGCAACGTCTGGTCGAGGAATCGGTCTCGGTCTCCGGCCGGGACAATACCACCGCCCTCGTGATCGAGCTGCCGGTCCGCCCCGAAACGTCCGCCTCGTGAGCGTGCTGCTGTTTGTCTACGGTTCGCTCAAGCGTGGGTGCCACAATCACGCGCAGTTGACCGGCCAGTCCTTCGTCGCCGAGGCCCGCACTCTGCCGGGCTACCGCCTGTTCGACGTGGGCGGGTATCCGGGCATGGTCCCCTGGCCCGCCGACACCGAGGGGGTGCAGGGGGAAGTCTGGTCGGTCGATCTCGCGGGCCTCGCCCGACTCGACGCCTTCGAGGGCGTGCCTGAGGGTCTCTATGTTCGCCGCCCGATTCCGCTGGCGGCTCCCTTCGCCAGCACGCCGGTCGAGGCGTACCTCTACCCGCACTCGGTCACCGGTCGGCGGGACGTGGGCACGTGCTGGCGAGAGTGACGTCGGCACCGGTCGGCGCCGGCCTCATCCGGCCTTCGCCCGGGCGACCGGTTCCTTCAAGGCCTGGGCCGGAACCCGACGCACGCCGGTGAACCGGGCGCGGAACAATTCGTCCAGCACCTCGCGCACCTCCGGCTTCAGGCGTCCGACGAGTTGGTCGAGCGGCGGCAGCGGCGTCGCCGGCTCCGCCTCGGATGCACGGGAGGGCTTAGCCTCCACCGCTTCCCCGCGCTCGCGGAGCTCCGAACGCATGGCCATTTCCGTTTCCTCATCCGGAAACACCGGTTCGTCCGCGGGCGGCGCGGAGACCGCGGCTTCCTCGACATCGTCCGGCGGGGACGCGTCCGTTTGTGCCGGGGAACGGGCGGACGAACGATCCGACGCAGCGGCCGCAGCCGACAGGGGCTCCGTTGCACCCGCTTGTCCGGTCGACACCGACAGCACGGCCTGCAACCGTGCTTCGAGCCGGTCAATCAGGGCTTTTTTTTTGAGCCGTCGTCCGCGGAGGCGGGCGCTTCACCGGCGAGAGCCGCGAGTTCCTTGATCAGGCTGTCGATCGCACGGGCCCGGCTGGCCTCCACCGCCTTGAGCAAGGTCACCTCGAAATTGATCTTCTCGGCGAGCCCGAGTTTCACCGCGCCCTCCCCTTCGCGAAGGGCGTCCAACATGCGGGTGAGCTGCTCGGTGGTCAGGGCAACGCCGCCCAGTTTCGCGGACTTGCCGCCTTGGGCGATGGCATCGAGCACCGCCTCGCGGACGAGGGCCTGAATGTCGGCCAGCAGGCGCACGAGGTCGCGGCCAGCCTCGTCGCAACGATCCACCAGTTCGATGATCCGCGGGTGGTCGCCGGCGGCGAGCGCACCGGCGAGGGCGGCGATCGTCTCCGCCGCCACGAGGCCGTACACATCGAGCACATCCGGCTCGGTGATCGTCGTGCCGCAGAACGAGATCATCTGGTCCATGATCGACTGGGCGTCGCGCATGCCGCCATCGGCCATCCGGGCGATGCACGCGAGCGCGGCGTCGTCGATCTTCACCTTCTCCTCGTCGGCGATCGTCCGCAGACGCTGCACGATGAGCGCCGCGGGGATCGGCTTGAGGTCAAAGCGCTGGCAGCGCGACACGATTGTGGGTAGGACCTTTTGCGGATCGGTCGTGGCAAAGACGAACTTCACGTGTGCGGGCGGCTCCTCGAGCGTCTTGAGCAGGGCGTTGAAGGCCGCCGTCGAGAGCATGTGCACCTCGTCGATGATGTAGACCTTGAACTTCCCCTGGGCCGGCGCGTACTGCACGGTGTCGCGCAACTCGCGCACCTGTTCGACACCGTTGTTGGAGGCGCCGTCGATCTCGATCACGTCAAGATGGCTGCCCTCGGCAATGGCCACGCAGGCGGGATCCTTCGGGTCAAAATCCGCCTTCGGTCCGTCGGTGCAATTGAGCGCCTTGGCGAAGATGCGCGCGGTGGACGTCTTGCCGGTGCCACGCGGGCCGACGAACAGGTAGGCGTGGGCGATGCGTTGGCGGGCGATGGCATTGCGCAGGGTCCGGACCACATGATCCTGGCCGACCACATCGGCGAAGGTCTGCGGGCGCCACTTGCGGGCAATGACTTGGTACGTGCCAGACATCGGGGAAAAAAGGTGGCCAGGCACTCCACGGCACTGGGAGAACGTCGTTGCCGTTGCTACCTTCCGGTCCTGGCGGAGTTCACGCGCCTGCCCATGCATGGCACCTGGCCAAGGCGGACAGTGAGACGGACCGACCGCAGTTCAATGAGAATTTTCGCGCCCGTCCCGCCGGCGCGAATCCGTCCCCAGCCCAGCCTACTTGCCAGGCGGAGGCGGCGGGGGCTGACCCATCGGCGGAGGGGCCTTGTCCGCCCCCTCTTGGGACGAACGCTCCCGGTCCCGCTCGCGATCGCGATCACGATCGCGGCGTTCCCGCATGCGGCGCTGCATCTCTTCAAATTTGGTCTTCTGCTCGGGCGTCAGCTCCTTGATCACCGCGGCGTCCATGCGCTGGAACGCGGCAATTGTCTCCCGGCGCATGCGCCCGAGTTCCTCGCCCGTTGCGTCCACGATCGGCTTGATGCGAGCCACCTGCTCGGGCGTGAGCTCCAGCGTTTCCTGGAAACGCTTCATCGCCGATGCGGCGAACTGCTCCGCCCGGATCCGGCTTTCCACCACCGTGCGGGCAAAGCGGGCGTACGTGAATCCTCCGGCCACGGCGCCGGCGAGGAACACAACCGTGAAGGTGAGGACGACTTTGACGTTCTTGTTCATCCTCAGGACAGGTCGAGCGCCAGCACCTCGACCACCGGGTCCTGCGCCGCATAAACATCCTCTTCGAAGGCCTGCAGGACCGGCGCCAAGTTCGCAGCGACACTGGCCACGGCGATCATGCCGGCCACGCCCACCGCCCGCAGCGAAACGCGGTCAAAGAGGGCGAACCACGGACGTTCGGCCGGTTGGGCCATGGCGAGCGCGGCCACCCGCGCGGCGAAGCCGTACGGTGCGGATGCATCGCGTGAATCGGCGGGCGCCTGACGGGCCGCCGCGACTAGACGCTGCCAAGCCTCTGGGTGGTTATTCATGAGCGTTCCTTTCTCTGCAAATCAGCAAACAACTTTTGTAATTTCCGTCTAGCCCGGAAGGCCCGGACCTTGATGAGCGACGTGTTCCAGCCGGTAAGCCCGCTGATCTCGGCGATGGTCTTTTGCTCGAGGTCGAGCAGCTGGATGACGAGCCGGTCCTCGGGTTTGAGCTGATCGAGGAGCTTGTGCACCAGCTCATGCGCGGCGAGCGCATCGTCGGGCGCCTGATCCCGGTCGTTGGTGAGCACGGCATCCAGGACCTCGGCCTCCCCTTCGGACAGGTCGGCCCATCGAAACTCCGGCCGGCGCTGCTGCGCGCGAAGGTGGTCGATGCAGGTCGTGACGGCGATCCGGGACACCCAATGCGGGAAAGGCACGTTGCCTTGGTACTGCTCCAGCCGGGTGAACATCTTGAGGAAGATCTCCTGGGTGAGATCCTCTTCGGCGACCCGCCGGGGGAGCCGGGCGCGGACGATCCGGACCACCATTGGGTGGAGATGCTCGACCAACTGCCGCGCCGCCAGCTGATCGCGCGCACGAACCCGTTCGAGGCACTCGGCCAAGTCGAACGTCTCGTGGTCAACAGCGGACATAGGGCGATGGAAGTCGCGTCATACACGAAGAGCAAGACGTTGCTCAGGCCATGGGGTTACAGCGGAGGGCCCCCTTGACTTGCCGGGGTCCGGCCTCTTAAACAAACGGAGTAGATGCGAATTTTCGCCCAGGCGCTTCGACTTACCTAGACGCACGATCCCGAGGGAGCCGCGTTGACGGCCGGTCGTGCGTCCGCCTGCAGCCATCCGCCTTCACCGCCCCGCGGTGAAGCTCACCCTGTGTATTCGCAATCTGACTTCTTTAACCATGTCCGCTTTTCCCGCCCACAAATACCGTCCGTTTCCCACGGTCTCCCTGCCCAACCGGCAATGGCCCAACCGCACGCACACCCACGCCCCGGCCTGGTGCAGCGTCGATCTGCGCGATGGCAACCAAGCCCTCGCCCAGCCCATGAGCGTCGACGAGAAACTCGAGTTCTTCGACCTCCTGGTGAAAATTGGTTTCAAGGAGATCGAGGTCGGCTTCCCGTCGGCTTCGCAAATTGAGTTCGATTTCTGCCGCCGCCTGATCGAGGAGAACCGCATCCCCGACGACGTCGCCATCCAGATCCTCTGCCAATGCCGCGAGGACCTGATCACGCGCTCGCTGGAGGCCCTCGCCGGAGCGAAGCGGGTCATCTTCCATCTCTACAACTCCACGTCGCCCGCCCAGCGCCGCTACGTGTTCAACGCGGACCGGCCCGCCATCGTCGCGATCGCGACGAAGGCCGTGGCATTCCTCAAGGAGCGGGCCGCGCCCCACGTGGCCGCCGGTATGCGCCTGCAGCTGGAGTACTCGCCGGAGAGCTTCACCAGCACGGAACTGGATTTCGCCTTGGAGATCTGCGAGGCGGTGACCGACGTCTGGCAGCCCACCCCGCAGAACAAGATCATCCTCAACCTGCCCGCGACGGTCGAGTACGCCACGCCCAACGTGCACGCCGACCAGATCGAGTGGATGTGCACGCACCTGCGCCGGCGCGACTGCACGCTGGTCTCGCTCCACACCCACAATGACCGCGGCACGGGCGTCGCCGCGACTGAGCTGGCCTTGCTCGCCGGCGCCGACCGGGTCGAGGGCACGCTCTTCGGCAACGGCGAGCGCACCGGCAACCTCGACCTCGTCGTCGTGGCGCTGAACCTCTTCACCCAGGGCATCGATCCCAAGCTCGACTTCAGCAACATCAACGCGATCCGCGAGGTGTACGAGCGTTGCACGCGCATGGAGATCCACCCGCGCCACCCGTACGCGGGCGAGTTGGTCTTCACCGCCTTCAGCGGCTCCCACCAGGATGCGATCAAGAAATGCTGGGAACAGCAGAAGCCCGGCGCCCCGTGGGACGTGCTCTACATTCCGATCGATCCCGCCGACATCGGCCGCAGCTACAAGGCGATCATCCGCATCAACAGCCAGTCGGGCAAGGGCGGCGTCGCCTACGTGCTCGAGCACGAGTTCGGCTACCAGCTGCCCAAGCTCATGCACAAGGAGATCGGCCGGCTGGTGAACGACATCGCCGACCGCAAGGGCACCGAGCTCACCGCAGCCGAGATCCACGACGTGTTCCGCGTCGAGTACCTCGACCGCACCTCACCCGTGCACCTGCAGCACTTCCGCACCACGGAACGCGACAACGACGTGAAGTGCGAGGCCGTGCTGACGATCGACGGAAAGAAACACACCCTGACCGCCCGCGGCAACGGACCGATCGACGCCTTCGTGCGGGCCCTCGCCGAGACGGGTCTGCCGCGGTTTGAGTTGCTCAGCTACTCAGAGCACTCGATCGGCGCCGGGGCCGACACCCTCGCCGCGTCGTACATCCAGATCAAGACGGGCCAGGGCCGGACGTTCTTCGGCGCCGGCGTCGACACCAACATCGAGCTCGCCTCGATCAAGGCGATCATCAGCGCCATCAACCGCGCCACCGTCCAAGCCTGATCCGCACGGCCTGGGCCGGAATCCAGTTTCGCTGCGATACCGGCTCGGCCGTGCCTAGGGCAGGAATTCCGGATCGGTCCAGTAGGTGTAGTCGAACCGCGTGGTGAGGTGTGGGTTCGCCCGGAGCACGAGCGTGGCGCCGGCGACCGCCGCGGGCAGTTCGATCTCGACCGAATGCCAGCCCCGGTCCTCCACCACCGCAGCCGGGTCGAGGAAACGATCGTGTACCCGGAGGGGCCGGCCGGACGACGCGACGAACACTTCAAAGTGGGCGCCGTCGGTCCGCTCGGCACCGGCCGTGGCCTCGGGAATGAAGCCGTAGCCCACCCGCACCCGGCGCGCCTCCGGCGGGATCGGTAGCAACCACGCTCCGGGCGTGTGCAGGAAAGTGGCCGGACGGCCGTCATGAACCATGCGCGAGGCTTGGAACGGACTGTAGGCCACGCCGTTCTCCAACGGGACTTTGGCCGAGCGCTCGCGGCGGAGCAGGACGAACTCGGCGTCGAAGCGCAGGTACGGTTTTCCGGCCACGTCCAGCGCCTCGACTTCGTCCGCCACCGAGAAGGTCCGCACCACGCGGTAGGTGCCGTCGACAATACCCCGGTCACGGCCGATCATCTGTTCCAGCTCGCGCGGGCGCAGCACCAGCCAGGTCGGTTCCAGCCACGAAATGAGATGGGTGAAATCGTTGCCCAACAGCTCCCGCGCCGCGACCGTTTCGGGCGCCGACATACCCGGGAAGTCCAGCGTCTTGAGCCCGGAGAAGTAGCCGATGTAGCCGAGCGGCTCCATGAACACCGTGTCGCCGGGCTGTGCGTGTTCGCGCAGCCAGAGCCCGATCTGCTTGCGGTTCTGGTCCTCCACGATGCGCTGCTGCGCCTCCGCCTGCCCGGCCACCGCCCAGAGCAGGCCGCCGGAAACAACCAGCAGCGCTACCGCGCCCGCCGCAAGCCCACGCGCGAGCCTGCGCCCCACCGGGCCGGCCCCGTCCACGGTCCCGAGCCACCGGGCGAAGCCGAGTCCTTGATGCAGTACCCCGGCGAGCGTGAGGATCGCAAAGAAGGTGGCGCTGGGCAGGTACCAGGGGAAGGGATGATTGGGGAAAAGCCAGAGGTAGAGTTGCGCGAGAAAATAGGTCAGCGACGCAGCCTTCGGACCCGGCGCAAGTCCGGGCACAAGCCACACCACCGCGCAGGTCAGCGCCAGACCCCGTCCGACGATCGTCAACCACCCGGGCCAGCCGCCCATGTCGAAATAGGCCGGCAGGAAGGTCGAATCCAACGCTAGGCGTCCTTCAAGAGCGGCCAAGGGAAACGTGACTACGGTGGAAGCGATCCGTTCGAGGGTGAGCGGGTCGTTGACCATCGACTTCGCCGCAATCGTGTGCGGCACCGGGCTTCCGTAGTAAATCCACGCAAACAGAAACCACGGCAGGTACAGCGCGGTCGTGAGCAGCCCGGCCCGCACACACTGGCCGAACCATGCGGCTCGCCCCGCCCCGGCGGCGCCGCCCGCGGCGAACAAACCGACGCCCAACGCATAGGCGCCGATGTAGATGAAGCTGTCGGGCCGGGTCCACATCAGCCCCGCCCAGGCCACCCCCAGCGCACGCCAGGCACCCTGGCCCGCGCGCTCGGCCGCCAGCACCATCCCGGCGAGGAACAACAGCATCCACGCGGTCTCCATGCCGTTGATACTGAAATCGACCGTCTTGGCATCGGTCATGACGAGACCGGTCAGCAGCAGCGTCGCGATCAGGCCGTAGTTCCGGCCGGCCGCGAGGCGTCCGAGCAGGATCACCGCCGCCGCCAGGGCCCCGATGCAGAACAGGCGGAAGAGCCAAAGCGCAGCTTCGTCCGAGCGGTTCAGCGTCATCACGCTCGCCACGGCTGGCAGCAACACGCCCAGCGGAGAGGTGAACGTGTGTACCCGCTCGCCTGGCTGGTAGACCAGCCCCTCGCCCGTGGCGAGGTGCTTGCTGGAGCGAAACGTAATGTAGTAATCCTCCCACCGGTGGTCGGTGTAGAGGGCAAAGGTCAGCGCAATCAGCGCGGCCAGCGCACCGAGCAACCAGGGAAGCGTCCCCGGCCCCGCCCGCGGACTGCGGGACGCGGGTGAAGGCGTTTCCTCAGGCATGGGCGAAGCTTGCGAACGGACACATGCCTGCGCACGACACGCGCCCGTTCCGGCTCAGGCAAGCCCGAACTCCGCGCCGGCCCACCGCGGGGCCGGCGCGACCGACTCAGGCGGCGCCCGCGGCCACGCGCACGGCATCCACCATGCGCTTCTGCAACCGGCGCACGCCGGTCATGATGGTTTCGACCTGGGCACGGGCCCGGGTGGGATCGCGGTGGATTTCCTCCACCCGGGACCAGAGCTCCGCACCATTGGTTTCGTCGACTTCCAGCATCCAGCGGTCCGCGCCAAAATCGCGGTACATCTGACCCTTGCAGGTATCGGTCGGCTGGCGCAGGTAGATCGCCGGCGTGCCCACCCGGTAGGCGATGAGCGGCGAGTGGCAATCCGCGCTGATGACGGCGAGGGCCTTGGTGTAGATCGACGCCGCCTCGTCGGGCAGCCAGTAGGTGTTGCGCCAGACCACGTTCTTTTTCACGTCCGCCGGCAAGGGATCGATGAGGTACTGCTTCGCCGTCTCGATCTGGTAGGTCATTTCCGGACAGGTCATGACCTTGCCGCCGGTGGCGCGCACGTAGGCGATCATCATTTCGCGGAGCTTCGAAAGATCCTGCTCGTTGGTGCGCGCGTTGATCGCGTCCTTCTGTCGGTCCGAATCCGTCAGGGTCGTCGCCCCGCGCATGTGATGGTAGGGCGTGTAACGCACCCGCGGGATGACGCAGATGAAACGTCCGTCCTCGAGGCCGTTGTCCCGCAGGTAGGCGTAGCCCTTGGCGTCGTCGCGCAGGTGCATGCCGAGCTGGGAATCGGGTCCGAACTCCAGCACCGGCGCCTTGATCTGCTGGTTCTTGAGGTACTCGAGCGAGATGGTATCGCGGCAGAACATGAACGACGCCTCGTTGAGGATGAAGCGGAGGTCCGCGGCCAGGTGCGTCGGCGGCAAGGCCAGCGCCCGCCGCCGCAGGTCGTTGAGGGTGCCGCCCTCGGGATCGCGGTTGCCCCCGAAGCCCGAGATGGGGTCGGTGCTCACGGCGAACACCCCCACCGGCTTGCCCGTGGCCTTGCGAAATGCCACGGCGTGCGCGTGCGCGGGAAAGCCCGAGCCAGAGCCGCTGACGTAGACGTCGGTGTCGGCCCACGCTTTCGCGAGCTCGGGCGTGGTCGGCTTGCCATTCGCATCGACGGAGCCTTCGACGATGCGCAGCCGGGGAAAGCCCTTCACGAGCATGTCCCGCGAGCCGTGACCGAGTTGTCCGGGCCAGAGAATCAACTCGGCTTCGGGAAAGTGCTCTTCGAACAGACGGAGCGCGCCGGGGGTGTGGCCGATGTCGCCGATGTTCACGCTTTGCCACGAGTTGCGCAGCAAGACGCGGGGCGGACGTCCGGACGGACGGCTGGCGGAAAAGAGCCGCGGGGCAACGCCGGCGAGGGCGGTGGCCGCGAGGGAGGATTGGAGGAAACGACGACGGTTCATGACGATGAGATTAAAAGGTTCCCTTGATGCCGAAATACCAGGTGGCGCCGTAACCAGCGCGGCCGACCACGATGCGGTCGCGGGGAGTCGACGGTCCGTAGCGCACGGTGTAATCGACCTCCTTGTTGATGTTGCGCCCGCTCACGTACAGGCCGAAGTGCTCGGTGAGCCGGTACTCAGCGGTGAAGTCGGCACTCGTCCGCGGCAGCAGGTACTGGTAGGTCCCCGCCTCCGCGCCGGCCTGGGTGATCAGGTTTTGCTGGATCAAGCCGCGATGATTCACCGCCAACCGGACCGCAAAGCGCTGACGGTTCAGGCTGATGCCCCAGTTCGCCATCTTGCGGGCGAAGCCGGCGAAGCTGGCCTGCTCGGAACCTTCGAGATCCTGCCAGGTGATGTTGCCGAAGAGCGTAACGCCCCGCGCCCAGCGCGGGAGGAAGGTGAGGTTCTGGCGGTAATCGAGCTCGAGTCCGCTCACCCGCGCGTCGCCCACGTTGCGGCGCGTGCTCACCACGTAGCCGAGCGCCTCGCCGTACACCTCCGGGTCAAGTCCCCACGGTTCCAGCACGTCGTCGCTCGCGGGCACCGTGACGGCGCCCCAGAAGTCGGAGATGTCGCGACGGTAGGCCCGGGCGGATACGACTCCGGTGGAGGGCTCGTTGAAATAGTACTCCAACGCCACGCCATAACTGTCGGCGATCCACGGCTGCAGGTCCGGATTCGTGAGCGTGATCGTGCGGGACGTGCTCTCCGTGTCCGGCAGCGACATCGAGGGCAGGATGTTGCCGAAGTCGGGGCGATTGATCGACCGGCCGTAGGACACGCGGGCAATCAGGTTGGGGCGGAGGATGAACGAGGTGTTGAGGCTCGGGAAGTACCCGTCGTAGTCGGACTGGGTGCTGGAGCCGCGCTCGACGTAGGCGAGTTGCGAGCCAAGCAGCGAATTGAGCGGTGCGATCACCACGGGCTGACCGGCGCTGTTGCGCACGATCTCACCGTTGGCGTCGCGTTGATAGATGGCCGTCGGGTCGATCAACGGGCCTACACCTTCGTCGTCGGTGCGCTCGTAACGCACGCCGCCCGAGACGAGCACGCGGCCGTCCCAGAGCTTGGTGTCAAACCGCACATACGGCGCGACGATGGTCTCGGTGATGGCCTGCGAGCCCGTGACCTGGTTGCGATGGTCGCTGTACTCCTGCGCGGCCGTCTGGGGGAAGTACGCCGGATTGCTGGCGTAGGTGGACCCGATGGCAGCAAGGTTCATCCACTCCATCCGGGGACCGTAGAGCAGGTCCTTCTGCGAATAGATGGGATCGTACCACTGGTCGGCGTTGTCGTCCGCGGTGCGGGCGATCCCGTCGGCGCCGACGAACTGGCGCGTCGTGTTCGGACGCCGGATGTCGCGCGACTGCGAGCGCACGTCGATGCCGGTCTTTACCGTGAAAGGCACCTTAAAGCCGAGGTCACGCTTCGCATTGAAGAAGGCGGTGCGCACGATGTCCGAGCTGGTCAGCCACCGGGCGGTCACAGCCTCGAGGCGGTAGTTGGAAAGGTCATACGCATCGACCGGGTTACCCTGGGCGTCGCGCACGTCGACGACCCGGGGCGCCTCGTAACCGAAGTCCTCGAAGCGGATGGTCAGGTTGCGGAAGAAGGCGTTGCTCGCCTGGAAATAGCCCTTGTCGATGTCGCGGTAGTAATTCGAGGCGCGGGAGAACGCGCCGCCGATCTGCCAGTCCCAGACCGGGCCGCGGTGCCGGTAGCGGAGGCTCGGCATGTAGGTCGTGCCATGCTTGTCGGTCGCGTCATAGACGGTCTGCACGAAGCCGGCTCCGGCCGCGCCCTGGGTGAAGTCGTCGCCGAACGACGCGACGCGTCCGACGTCGAAGTTCAACTGGCGCACCCACCAGTTCGAATTGAAGAACGCGTACTGCATGCCGAGCGTGAGCACACCGTGCTCGGTCACCCGCCAGTCGGCGGTGGCGCTGATCTGCTCGCGGCGCGTGATCTTCGGGCGCTCCTGCACGCGCCAGCGGGCGAGGTAGGGCGCGTCGGGCGTGGTTGCGAGGTAGTTGGCCGACTGCGCCAGCTGGTGTGGCACCCAGTCCTGCGTCGTGCCCGGACCGTTGTTGATCGTGCGCGTGCTGATGCCATTGACGGTGAAGCCAAATCTCCGGCTGACCGGCACGATGGCGCTGAACTCGAGGTTCGGCTGATACCAGTAGGTCTTCTTGTCGAAGGGACCCGGCTGCTTCTTGAACGAAAAATCCTCCTCCGGAAACGAGGCGTACACCTTGAAGGTGTAGAGCGGCTTGGTGCGCTCAAAGGCGCTCTTGCTGATCAGGTTGACCGAGCCGCCGATCGCGCTGGCGGGCGAGTCGGGCATGGGCGAGCGGTCGACCTCAACGCGGGCCATGCTGTTGATCGACATGTTCTCGAACTCGATCTGCCGGCTCGGGCTCGAACTCGCCGCACTGGCGAGGCCGTTGCCGTCGACCAGAATGGGCGTGCCGCTGGGCGGAACGCCACCGAGGGAGATCGTCGTGCCGTCGCTGCCGTTGCGGTTCAACACCACGCCGGGCAGGAATTTCGCAAACTCGCCGACGTTGCCGTCCGCGATGTCCGCAAACGAATCGGTCGCCACGATGTTCTTGATCGACGGCGCATAACGCTGCTCGTTCACCGCCACGTCCGACGCCGCCATGTCCGCCTGGGCGGCGACCGTGAAGGCATCGAGCGTGATCGTCTCGTCCCCGGTCACCGTCTTGGACCGCAGCGTGAAGTCGCGGACCGCAGCCTGACCCGCAGCCACCTGCACCACGTGCGTGATGGCCGGGAACCCGATGTAATCGACGCGCACGCTGGCCGGACCGGCCGGCACCCGCGCCAACTGGTAACGGCCGTACGTGTCGGTGAACGCCTCGAGGCCGTGGGCCGCGATGGTCACGCGGGCATTCGCGACGAAGGTTCCGGTTGTTTCGTTCAACACCGTGCCGGTCAGGCTGCCGGTTTCGGGGGCGGGAGTTTCGGGGGAGGGCTGCGCGGGCGCGGCGACCAGGCCGAGCCAGCCGGCGAGCACCGTGATCAAAGTCTTGCGTTTCATGGTCTGCTTGGGGGGAACGTCACGTTCCGGGGGTAAAGGGGACAAAGCGGCGGGGTCCGCGGCGCGCTTCGCGCCGCGTTTGAGAGTAAAGGTGCCGGTCCGGGCATCTTCCTCGAGGGTGAGCGCCGTGCCGGTCAGCAGGCGCTGGAGGGCCTCACGCGGGGTGAAGTCACCCCGCACCGCCGGGGTCCGGACTCCTTGCACGTGGGCGACGAGGTAGACGATGGAGGCATCCGCCTGCTCGGCGAATTGCTCCAAGGCGATCTGCCCCTCGCCCGCCGGGATGTGAAACGGGCGCGGAACATCCGGCGGCGGACGTGCCGGCGCGCTCCCGGCCGCCAGGGCCAGCGCCGCCCCGGCCGCGAGGAAGATCCAGGCGGCAACGAGACCGGCCAGCCGGCGCGGAAGCACCCCGGGCACGCGCGCAGCCTGCAGCGCCGAGAACGGGCGACAGATCATGCGGGTACGGTGAAGAACGGGGCATGCGGGGTGAAGCGCACAATCGCTGTGCGCATAAGGAGGACGGCGACCCCGCCAGATTCCGTTATCGGAATTTTTGATTTTTTCGCCGTCGCGGCGCTTCAACGGGCACGCTCGAGGACCAGCGCGCCGTCCGCCTCGCGGCGCACCCGCACCTCATAGTGGTCCTCCAACACCCGGACAAACCCGTCGATGTCGTGACCGGGGAAACGGCCGCCGACGCGCAAATCGCGCAGCTCCGGATCGTTCAGCACGAGCCTGCGCCCAGTCTGCCGCTCAAACTCGGCCGCCAGTTCCGCGAGCGTCGCTCCGCCGAGGCGAAGCAAACCGCCGCGCCAGGCGTTGGCCCGGTTGACTTCCACCATGTCCACTTCCGTTACGACCACGCCGGCGGCCGGCGCATCGGCGGCACGGGACACGACTGCGCGGTGACCCGCGGTGACCAGGGGGGCCGGCGCCGGTTCCGTCGCAGCGGCATCCGCCGGCGCATCGACCCGCACGGTTCCCTCGGTGACAAGCACGTCCACCAGGCCCGGCTGCAGGGCGACGCCAAACGCCGTCCCCACCGCCTCGATCCGCACCCCGTCCGCCTCGACCACAAAGGGACGGGCGGGATCCTTGGTGACCGCAAAGTAAGCCTCGCCCCGAACGAGCCGCACCCGGCGTTCGTGGGCCGTGTAGGCCTCGACGACCGTCGCGCCGGCGTTCAACCGGACCTGCGTGCCGTCGGCGAGCAGCCGCGTCTCCGGCACCGCCGCCGGGGCCAGCGCGGCCACCGTAGCATCCGGTGCGGAGGTGCGTTCAGGCAGAGCAACATAGATCGCCAACGTCAGCGCCGCGGCCGCCGCGAGCGCGCCCGCGAACCAGCGCACCACCGGCGCCGGCCGCTTTGCCGGGGCCGTGGGACGGCGTCGCACCGCCGGCGCACCCTCGAACCGACCCCACACCGCCGCCGAGCGCCGCCAGGCGGCCTCGTTCCGGCTGTCGGCTTCGAGCCACGCGGCAAACGCCTGCTGCTCGTCTGCGGACAAGCCGCGGTCGTGGCGGACCACCCAGGCCGCCGCTGCGTCGCGGCGCACCCGCTCGTCGCGGGCGTCGGGACCGGGATTGCTGGAGGAGGCCGGCTTCATGCGACGGGCAGAGCCCCCTTCTGCTCAAAGAAATCCTCACACCGCCGCAGGGCCTTGGTGAGCTGAACTTCCACCGTGTGTTCCGAGATGTTCATGCGCTCCGCAATTTCGCGGTGCGACAGGCCTTCAAAGCGGCGCAACACAAACACCTCCCGGCAGCGCTCGGGCAGCGCGGCGATCGCGGCGGACAAGAGCTCGACCTCCTGGGAGCGGGCCACCGCCTCGTCAGGAGCCGGCGCCTCATCGGCCACCTGCGTGCAATCCAGCTCGGCCACCGAGCCGGTGCGCGCCACCGCACGCCGGCGAAACAGATCGCGGGCGGCGTTCCGCGCCGTGGCAAAGAGCAGGCCGCGCGTGGACCGCACTTCGCCTTTCGCCCGCACGCGCAGCAGGCGCGTGTACGTTTCCTGCACGAGGTCGTCGATATCGGTCCAGGCAGCGATGCGGTGGAGGTAACCGCGCAGCGTCGATTCGTGGGGTTGAACCTCCTCGGCAAACCAACGCGCGGTCTCGGAGTCGGTGGGTGGCATGGTTTGGGGCGGGGTAATGTTTCCTTGCTCCCATCCACCGGCAGACTCAAGCGCAAACCGGGCCGGCGACCGGCTACGCGCGATCGGTGCGCCGGAAGAGCATGCCGCCAACCAGAATGAACATCACCGTCGGCACCCACAGGAGCAGATCGGGCCGCATCTCGGGGGCATTCTCGAGCCAGCCGGCCGTGACCGTCAGGAAATAGTAGATCATCACGAGGACCAGCGCCACGCCGAGGTTGGCCGAGGTCTCGGCGCGCGAGACCTTGATGCCCAGGGGCACGGCCAGCAGCGCGAACGCGAACACCGCGAACGCACTCGACGCCTTTTCGTGGAAGGCGATCGCAACCTTGATCTGTTCGAGACGCTGTTCCGGGGCACTGAGGCGTTCCATCTCAGCGCGCAACTGGTCGTACGTGAGCTCGCTTAACTTGGTCCGTCGCGTCGTGCGCCCAAAGATCCGGTCCAGCTCCAGCTCGACCGGGAACTCCTCGAAGGTACCGGTCGTCATCTGCTTCGAGAAATCCTCCAGCGCGTCGTCCTGGCGGTTCTCCACCGTCACCTGACGCAGCGTAAGCACGAGCCGATTGGCCTCCTCGTCGTAGTCGAAGCGGCCGGTCGCGGCGCGGGCGAAGACCTTCACCCGCTTCTGTTCGTCGAGCTGCCACAGCCAGAAGTCGCGCAACTCCATCCCGTCCTTCTGCCCGACGTACACGACGACGTTGGGGAAGTTGCGGATGAATGTCTTCGGCACGATGAAGCTCAGGGGATTCTGCCGCAGCGACTCCGCCAGCGTCTCCTTGTAGGCGGTGCGCGCCTGCGGCATGTAGTAGAAATTGAGGCCGAGCGAGAGCAGGGTGCCCAAGGCGCCGAGGATGAAGATCGGGCGTGCAATGTAGCCGAGGCTCAGCCCGGCCGCGCGCATCGCCGTGATCTCGTGCTGGGACGACATGCGCCCGAGCACGAGCAGCACGCCGGTCAGAATCCCCATCGGCAGGGCGTACGCCAGCACGTAGGGCGGCAGGAGCAGGAGCAGCGTAACCAGTGCTTCCGGCGAAATCTGGCCCGCCAAGGCGTACGACAACAGGTCCTTGAGAGCGTTGCCCACCATCAGCACAAAGGCAAACAGGCCCACCGCGGCCGCACAGGTGGCGAGCACGTTCCAAAAGAGGTGGCGGTGGAGCAGGTTCACGCGGTGGCGGGATTGTCTTTGCGGTCGGGCCGCGCCTTTGTGGTAGGATCCCTGTGTCACGCCAACCATGAAGTTCGTTCCCGCGCGTCCGCCGCTGACCGGCGAAACCCTCGCATCCCTTACCGAGCGCCTCGCCGCGCGCGGCGAGCCGGCCTTTCGTGCGCGCCAGATCCTCGACTGGGTCTACAAGAAACGCGCCCGTTCCTGGGATGAGATGACCAACCTGCCGAAGGCCCTGCGCACCTGGCTGGCCGAGACCTTCGAACTCATGCCGGCCACCCTCCTGCTCGGCAAACAGTCCCACGACGTCACGGACAAGCTGCTGCTCGAGCTCGGCGACCAGTCCCTGATCGAGACAGTGATCATCCGCGCCCCGCAGGAGGGCGTGGGCCTCGACCACTCCCGCAAGACCATCTGCATCTCAACGCAGGTGGGTTGCGCCATGGCCTGTGCCTTCTGCGCCTCCGGCTTGGCCGGACTCAAGCGCGACCTCAACGCCGGCGAGATCGTCGCCCAGCTGCTTCAGGTCTGCTACCGCGAGGACGCCCGCACGCCGCGCGCCCGGCAGGAGCTGGCGTCGTTCGACAACATCGTGGTCATGGGCATGGGCGAGCCGCTCGCCAACTACGATGCGATCATCCGGGCCCTCACCATCGTGAACGCCGACTGGGGCCTGGGCTTCGGCGCCCGCCGCATCACCCTGTCCACCAGCGGCCTCGTGCCGAAGATCCTCAAGCTCGCGGAGGAGCCGCTCGGCATCCGCCTCGCCATCTCGCTGCATGGCGCGACCGACGAGGTCCGCGAGAAGATCATGCCGGTCAACAAGGCCTACCCGCTCGCCAAGCTGCTGCCCGCGATCAAGGCCTTCTCCGACAAGCACGGCCGCATGGTCACGCTCGAGTTCATCCTCATCGAGGAGATCAACGACAGCCTGGAACAGGCCGAGAAGCTGCGCGACATCGCCCTCGATCTGCACGCCCACGTGAACCTGATTCCCTACAACACGGTCCAGGGCCTGCCGTGGAAGCGCCCGTCCGTCACCCGCCAGGAACGCTTCGCCGACATCCTGCGCGCCGCCCGCGTATCCGTTACGCTGCGACGCGAGAAGGGGCACGACATCGACGCCGCCTGCGGCCAGCTCCGGCTCAAGACCGAGGCCGACCGCGCCGCCGCGGCCGCGCCGGCCGCGACCTGAGCGCGCCATCACCATCCCCGGCGCGCGACACCGCAATGTCACGTCCCGCTGCTTGACGGATCCCGAGCGCCGGCTTGGGCTCGAAGGCATGCCCCCACCCCGCCCCGTCCGTCCCGCGGCCGTCGTTTCCCGGCGCGCCTTCGTCGCTTCCTCCGCCACCCTCGCGGCCGCCACCTGGTTGTCGAGCTGCCGCACCGTGTCCAACCCGACGGCAGCGCCGCGTTTCACCGCGCCTCCCTTTGCCCTTGGCGTTGCCTCCGGTGAACCGTCTCCCGACGGCATGGTGCTCTGGACCCGCCTGGCCCCCGAACCGCTCGCGCCCGGCGGCGGCGTGCCGCCCGTGCCCGTGGAGGTCCGATGGGAGATCGGCGAGACCGAGGACCTGGGCCGGCCGGTTCGGTCCGGCACCGCGATGGCGCGGCCGGAGTGGGGCCATTCCGTGCACGTCGAGGTGAGCGGCCTCCGCCCTGACCGCTGGTACTGGTACCGCTTCACCGCCGGCGGTGAGCGCAGTACGACGGGCCGGACCCGCACCGCGCCGGCGCCTTCCGCCCTTCCCGGCCGCCTGCGTTTCTCGTTCGCCTCCTGTCAGCACTACGAGGCTGGGCATTACACCGCGCTCGACCACCTCGCCCGCGAGGACAACGACCTCGTCATCCACCTCGGCGACTACATCTACGAGGGCAACGCGCGGGACGGCCAGGTGCGCCGCCACAACGGTCCGGAAATCCTCACCCTCGACGACTACCGGGCGCGGTATGCCCTCTACAAGCTCGACCCCGCCCTCCAGGCCGCCCACGCCGCGGCTCCCTGGCTGGTGACGTGGGACGATCATGAGGTGGACAACAACTACGCCGCCGACATTCCGCAGGACGACGTGCCGCGGGAGGTCTTCCTGCGCCGGCGGGCTGCCGCCTACCAGGCCTACTACGAGATGATGCCGCTCCGGGCCTCCGCGCGTCCGACCGGACCCGACCTCACGTTGTATCGACGCTTTGACTACGGACGGCTGGCGACCTTTCACGTGCTCGACACGCGCCAGTACCGCACCGACCAGCCCTGCGGCGACGGCAACAAGGCGCCCTGCCCCGATGCGCTCAATCCGGAGGCCACGGTGCTCGGACGCACCCAGCGCGACTGGCTGCTGCGCGGTCTCGAACAGTCACCCGCGGCGTGGAATGTGCTCGCCCAGCAGATCATGATGGCGCGGGTCGACCGCATGGCCGGACCCGACCTGACCGTGAGCATGGACCAGTGGCCTGGGTACGAATTCGAACGCCGTCTCCTGCTCCGGCATTTCCTCGAGCGCCGCATCCGCAATCCAGTCGTGCTCACCGGCGACATCCACACCCACTGGGCCAACGAACTGGTGGCGGATTTCGACGGACTCGACGGGCGCAGCGTCGGTGTCGAGTTCGTCGGCACGTCGATCAGCTCCGGCGGCGACGGCACCGCCGAGCCGCGCACTCTGGCGGCAACGCTGGCCGAGAATCCCTTCGTCAAGTTCCACAACGCCGAGCGCGGCTACGTGCACTGTGACGTCACCCCCGACGGCTGGACCACCCACTACCGCACCGTTCCGTATGTGACGCGGCCCGGCGCTCCGCTTGTCACCCGCGCCACCTTCAGGGTCGAATCCGGGCGGCCGCAGCTGAACCGCGTGAGCTGACCGCGCAGTCTCAAGCGGTCGGCCCTCAACGCGACGTCGCCGGCTCCGCCGGCAGTCGCCAGCGCACCACGCCGACGTGGTAGCGGTTGTGAGACGGCATGCCGCGCGAGTAGTAAGCGGTGACCAGCAGGCCGTCCTCGAGCACCACCGTGGACGGATAGCCTCCGTCGCGCCCCGGCTGGTCGGCGAAGCGCTGGTCGGTCGCCCCCTCAAGATCGACCAGCGCGAGCGGCGCCGACCATGTGCGCGCCTCGGGATCGCCGATGCGCACGTGCACCGCCCACTGGCCGGAGTTGCGCACCCCGTAGGTCAGCAGGACGCGTCCGTCGGGGAGCAACGTGAGGTCCGCCGGGTGCTGGCCGGGCAACGTCAGGTCGCCCTCGCGGGTCCAGGTGCGGCCCCCGTCGGCGGAGCGCCGCGCCACGACCTGGCTGGCGCCATAGGTGCGCGCAGCGGCAAAAAGTTCACCATTCGCCAGCCGCACCCAGGCGGTCTCGTTTTCGGTGCGCCGGCCCGAGAGCTGGCCGCGGCGGGCCCAGGTGCGGCCGCCGTCTCGACTGACATAGAACGCCGTGTCGCCGCGATACAGCACCACACCCAGTTCTCCGTCGGGCAGCCGGCCGATGCGCCCGTACGGCACATAGCCTTGGCCGTCTTCCGGAGTGGGTGTCGGAATGGCCTCAAAGGTCTGCCAGGTGCGACCGCCGTCGCCGGACACGGCCGGCACCGGCGCAAGCGTGCGCGACTGGCTGAAGGGCACGGCCGACGCCTGCAACTCCGCAGCCGGCCGGCCCAGGGCGGGTTGCCGATTGTTCCAGCCACCCACCATCGCGACCCATTCGCCTTCGTGATTCACCCCGCCAGCGTGGTTCATGCGGTTCTCGCCCGACGCATGCGCGACCGGCACACCGACCTTTTGCCACGATTGTCCGCCATCGCGGCTGCGCCAAAACTCCACCGCACCCTCCGAGTAACCGTGGCTCGGCATCGGCCAGAGAAAGGCGCCGATCTCGCCCGACGGCAGCGCGACCAGCAGCGGCCAGCCGCAGACCTGGTCGATCGCCACGTACCGTTCGTAGTGCGCCAGGGTGGGCAACGCACTCTCCGTCGTTGCCCGCACTGCGGTGCCTGACAGGCCGGACACCAGGAGCCACACACCAAGGGAAACCAAGCTTCGGTTCATCGCGATGAATAATCAGGGTTGCGAGCCGGCTCATCCGCCACCGCAGCGTTGCGGCGCGTCGGGCACGCCTTAGAGGGAGGATGGGCCCGGGAGGGCGGTCAACGGCATTCGCCCTCGCGACCCGGTTGCACCGTTCGTGTGGACGCAGTCTTGTCACCGCGCACCTCGTGCGTCCTGCTCGACCGTGTCGGCCCTACCCCCGCGCGCCGCCTGCCTCGCTTCACCCCATGCAGCGATTCCTCCTCGCCACCTTCTTCAGTCTCGCCGGCCTCTCGTTCGCCGCAGACGGCCTGACCACCCGTAACCCGAATCCGCCCGCCCCGGCTGCCGGTGGCGCCGCCGCGCTCGACCCGGCGCGCGACCTGCCCCGCTACCCGCCCGTCGAACCAGCGGACGCGATCGCCACCTGGAAGGTGAAACCCGGCTTCCGCCTCGACCTCGTCGCGCACGAACCGCTCGTGCAGGACCCGGTCGCCCTCACCTTCGACGAGCGTGGCCGCATGTTTGTCTGCGAGATGATCGACTATTCCGAGCGCCGCGACGTCACGCCCCACCTCGGACGCATCTCCGTGCTCGAAGATCGCGACGGCGACGGCCGCTATGAAACCAGCACCGTCTTCGCCGAGAACCTGCCCTTGCCCACCGGCCTGATCTGGGCCAACGGCGGCCTGTTTGTCGCGGCCACTCCGAACATCTGGCGCTTCGAGGATCGCGATGGCGACGGCCGCGCGGAAATCCGCGAGGTGGCGTTCACGGGTTTCGGCCGCGGCCTGCGGGCGTTGAACATGCAGGCCATGATGAGCAGCTTCGCCTGGGGCCCGGACAACCGCGTCCACACTCTCGGCGGACCGGGCAACCGCGGCCTCATCTCCAGTCCCAAGCGGCCCGACCTGCCGGCCGAGGAGATCGGCGGCCGCGACTTCTGGTTCGATCCGCTTACCTACGCCTTCGGGTTCGAAGCCGGAGGCGGCCAGTATGGCCTGAGCTTCGACGACCACGGACGGCGCTTCGTCTGCTCCAATTCCGACCACCTGCAGGTCTACGTGTACGCCGACCGTTACGCCGCGCGGAATCCCTTCTTCACCCCGCCCCCGGCACGGCAGAGCATCGCGGCCGACGGCGGGGCGGCGGAAGTATTTCGCATCAGTCCCGACGAACCCTGGCGCATCGTGCGCACGCGGTGGCGCATCGGCGGAGTCGTGCGCGGCATCGTGGAGGGCGGCGGCCGGGTCAGCGGCTACTTCACCGGTGCCACCGGCACGACGGTGTATCGAGGCGACGCCTACGGGCCGGATTTCACCGGCAACACCTTCACCGGCGACGCCGGCGGCCAGCTGATCCACCGCAAGCTGATCACCCCGGACGGCGCGAGCTTCATCGGACGGCGCCCGGCCGACGAACAGGGCTATGAGTTCGCCGCGAGCACCGATTCCTGGGTCCGAGTGGTGAATTTCGCCAACGCCCCCGACGGCACCCTCTACGTCTGCGACATGTACCGCGAGGTGATCGAGCACCCGTGGAGTCTGCCGGAGGAGATCAAGAGGCACCTCGACCTCAACAGCGGTCACACCCGCGGCCGGATCTACCGGCTCGTGCCCGACGCCACCGAGTGGAACCGTCGCCCCCATGTGGCGCTCGGTTCCGCGTCGACCGCGGACCTCGTGGCCACCCTTGCGCATCCCAACGGCTGGCACCGCGACACCGCCAGCCGCCTGTTGTACGAACGCCAGGATGCCGCCGCCGTACCGCTGCTGGCCGCGCTGATCGAAGAGGCGTCCTCCTCCCTCGCCCAGCAGCACGCGCTCGGCGTGCTGGAGGGACTCGATGCGCTGACCGACACGCTCGTGATCGCCGCGCTGAAAAGCCCGGATCCGCGCCTGCGCGAACGCGCCGTGCTCGCCGCCGAAACCTTGCTGCATCGCGCTGCGCCCTCTCCGGCGTTGACGGCGCACCTCGCCGCGCGGGTCAACGATCCCGATGAGCGCGTGCGGCTTCAACTCGCCTTCACCCTGCCCTTCGCGCCGGCCCTGGCCGACGCCTACGTCGCCCTCGCCCGACGGGATCATGCGCATCCTTGGATTTCTGCGGCGCTGCTCACCGCACCACCGGACTGGCTCAACACGTGGGTCCTGCCCGCGGTCCTTCGCGACGACGCCTGGCTGCAAACGGCCACACCCTTCGCCGCCCGGTTGGTCGAAATCCGCGCCGCCTCTCGGCCGCAGGACGTGGAGGAGCTCCTCGCACGGGTTGCGCTACCGTCCGCTCCCCCGGCCCTCGTGCGCGCGCTGGGCGACGGTTTGCGCCGCGCGGGACGCTCTCTGCGCGACGCCGACGCGGCCGCACGCCTTGCGCCGGTCTTCGCGCGCGCCGCTGCCACCGCGAGCAACGCACGCCTTGCGGACGACGAGCGCCGCGCCGCCCTCGCCGTGCTCGAGGCGGCTCCCCTCGACGCGGCGCTGCCCGCCCTGCGCGCGGTCCTCGCCTCGCCGGCGCCCACCTCCGTGCACGTCGCCGCTATCCAGGCGCTCGTTCCCCATCCCGGCCCCGAAGCCACGGCGGAGCTGCTCGGAGCCTGGCGCCGGCTCGACCCGACGGCACGGGAGGCGGCGTGGGTGCCCCTGCTCGCCCGCCCGGACCGCACCGCCACCCTTCTCGAGGCCGTGGCAACCGGACGCGTCCCGCCGACGGAGTTCACGCCAGCGCAGCTTCAGGCCCTCGCGGGCCATCGCGATCCCGATGTGGCGCGCGAGGCGCGCCGCGTGCTTGCCTCCGCGCTCCCCCCGGACCGCGCGGAGGTCACCGCCCGCTACCGGCCCGCGTTGTCCCTCGTCGGCGATCGTTCCCGCGGACACCTGCGGTATCAGGAAAGGTGTTACGCCTGTCACCGGGCCGGCGCAGAGGGCCTCGCCGTCGGTCCGGACCTCACCTCGGTCCAGGGCCGCGGACGTGACGCCTTGCTCGCCGCGATCCTTGAACCCCATCAGGAGGTCGCACCCCAGTACATCGCGTACGATCTCACCACTCGTGACGGGGAAACCTACTCCGGCATCGTGGTGCGGGACGACGCCACCGGAGTGACGCTCCGCCTGCCCGGCGGCGCGGATGTGGTCCTGCCCCGGGCACAGATCCGCGGCACCACCTCCTCCGGGCGCAGCCTCATGCCCGAGGGACTCGAGGCCGGCATGACCGTCGACGACATGGCCGACCTGCTCACCTTCATCGAAACCCTGTGACCCCCTTCGCCGCTCCCATGAACACCCGCCTGACCACCCGCCGTGACTTCCTCGCGTCCGCCGCCTCGTTGATCGGCGCCACCGCGCTCGCTCGCGCCGCGGCAGTCCCGGAAGAGCCGATCATCGATATTCATCAGCACGTGCCGTACAGCGGCCGGACTGCGGCGCAACTGCTCGCCCACCAGGCGGCGATGGGCATCGCCTTCACCATCCTGCTTCCGGCCGGTTCGCGTTTCGGATTGGCCGCCGGGGTGGAGCCGTATCCGGAAACCAAGGCGCTCGCGGAACAGTACCCGGACCGCTTTCGCTGGTTTGCCAACGAAGTGAGCGACCAGCCCGACGCCATCGCGGTCATCCGGCGCCAGCTGGAGGCCGGCGCCATCGGCATCGGGGAACAGAAGTACGACGTCGACAGCGATTCGCCGGCCATCGAACGCATCGCCGCGCTCGCGGCGGAGTTCGGCGTACCGGTGCTGCTCCATTTTCAGCAGGGCTCCTACAACCATCACCTGAACCGCTTCCCGCGCATCCTGGAAAAGTTCCCGTCGGTGAACTTCATCGGCCACGCCCAAACGTTCTGGGGCAACATCTCCAAGGACTACGACGAGTCCGTGTTGTATCCGACCGGCCCTGTCGTCCCCGGAGGCCTGACCGACCGCCTGCTCGCCGAGTACCCCAACATGTACGCCGATCTCTCGGCAGGCTCCGGCTACCGTGCGTTCATCCGCGACGAGGACCATGCCCGCGCGTTCTTCGCCCGCCACCAGGACAAGTTGCTCTACGGCAGCGATTGCTCCGACCCGGTCGGCCGCGGCCCCGCCTGTTCGGGCACCCAGCAGATCCTGTCCGTCAAGCGCTTCGCCCCGGACAAGCAGGCGGAACGCAAGATCCTGTATGAGAATGCCCGGCGGGTGATGAAGTTGACGGATCTGCCCGCGGCGGGTGCCCGGTAGCGGCGGGCGTGTCGCCCGCGCCGTAGGTCGCTTGCATCGGCCGGCGACACACCCGCCGCGACCGCTTGAGCCCGGCGGCAAGGGCGCCGCCGCCTCCGCACTTGACAGAGACGGGAACCGAATTTTTTTCCGGAACTCCCCGTCCGGCTGTTCCTTCCTGCTCTCCGATTAAACACCCATGATCGAAGTCAAAGGCTTGGTGAAGACCTACGGTCCGAAGCGCGCCGTCGATGGCGTCCGTTTCACCGTCAACAAAGGCGAGATCCTCGGCTTCCTCGGCCCGAACGGTGCCGGCAAGTCGACGACGATGAAGATGATCACCGGCTACCTGCGCCCCACGGCCGGCACCGCCATCGTCAACGGCCACGACGTCACGGTCGATCCCGTGGCGGTCAAGCAGGCCATTGGCTATCTGCCCGAAAGTGCTCCGGCCTACGGCGAGATGACGGTGCAGGAATTCCTCACCTTCATCGCCGAGGCACGCGGTTACCGTGAGGCCGGGGCGAAGGCCGAGCGCATCGACCGCGCCATCCGCCTCACCCACCTCGGCCCGGTGCGCCACCAGACAATCGAGACGCTCTCCAAGGGCTACAAGCAGCGCGTCGGATTTGCCCAGGCGCTGCTGCACGATCCTCCGGTGCTGATACTCGACGAACCTACGGACGGCCTCGATCCCAACCAGAAGAACGAGGTCCGCGCCCTGATCAAGAGCATGGCGGCGGAGAAGGCCATCGTGCTCTCGACCCACATTCTCGAGGAGGTGGAGGCGATCTGCACCCGCGTGATCGTCATCTCCCAGGGCAGGGTCGTCGCCGACGAAACCCCCGCCGCCTTCCAGGCCCGCCAACCCGGCGCCCGCCTCGACGCCATCTTCCGCACGCTCACGACATCTTCGGAGTAGCGAGTAGCAGTCCTTCGACCTTCGTCATTGGTCATTCGTCATTGGTTATTTCCCCCATGTCCCAGATCGCACCTGTCTTCAAACGCGAGTTCCTCGGCTACTTCCGGTCGCCCGTCGCCTACGTGTTCCTCGTCGTGTTCCTCATGGCGTCGGTGGGGCTCGCCTTCTTCGTCGGCAATTTCTTCAAGGCCAACCTCGCGTCGCTCGAGAGCTTCTTCGTGTTTCATCCGTGGCTCTTCCTGTTTCTGATTCCGGCTGCCGGCATGCGCCTGTGGTCGGAGGAAAAACGCACCGGAACGATCGAGCTGCTCTTCACGCTGCCCATCACGCCGCTTGAAGCGGTGCTGGGGAAGTTCCTGGCGGCATGGGCGTTCTTGACCACGGCGATTCTCCTGAGTTTTCCGATGGCACTGACCGTGGGTTACCTCGGCGATCCTGACTGGGGCGTGATCGCGAGCAGCTATCTCGGCAGCATTCTCATGGCCGGCGCCTATCTCGGTGTCTGCTCGCTCACCTCGGCTCTGACCAAGAACCAGGTGATCAGCTTCGTCCTGAGCGTCATCATGTGCCTGATCTTCGTCTTCCTCGGATGGAGCGTGTTCAACGGTGCGCTTACGGCCGTCCTGCCCATCGCGTGGGTCGACCTGCTGGCCAACTTTAGTTTCACGACGCATTTCGACGCCTTCACCAAGGGCATCATCGATCCCAAGGACATCGTCTACTTCCTCTCGCTGACCGCCTTCACGCTGTTTCTCAACGTGCTCGCCCTCGAACGCTGAACCCTCTCCCCCGACATCGCGCCATGAAACCCGGACCCAAGACCGTCGCCATCCTCGCGCTGTTTGCCGGACTCGTTTTGATCAACTACCTCGCTGCAAAACTGCCGTTGCGCGGCGATGCCACGGCCGGTCGCATCTATACGCTCTCCGACGGTACGCGCTCGCTGCTCGGCAAGATTGAGGAACCGATTACGCTCGATTTCTACTTTTCGCGCAACGCCTCCAGTGTGCCGGTGAGCTACAAGAACTTCGCCGCCCGCGTGGAGGAGATGTTGCGTCAGTACACGCGCGCCGCGGGCGGCCGCCTGGTGCTCAACGTCATCAACCCCGAGCCCGACACGCCTGAGGAGGAACGGGCCACGACGGCCGGCATCCAGCCACAGATGATTCCCACCACCGGCGAGCAGATCTATTTTGGACTCGTTGCCACACAGGCCGATCAGCAGGAGGCGCTTACCGCCTTCAACCCGCAGCGCGAGTCGTTTCTTGAATACGATCTCTCCCAGCTGATCTACAGCGTGCAGCAGTTTGACCGCCGCAAACTCGGCCTAATCACGAGTCTGCCCCTGCAGGCGCCACCGTTCAATCCGATGATGATGATGCAAGGCGGCCGTCCGCCCTCGGGCCAGCTCGTCGCGACCGAATGGGAAAAGTCCTTTGAACTCCTCCCCGTGGAAGCGAGCGCCACGGCTCTGCCTGACAATCTCGACGCCCTTGCGGTGATTCACCCGCAGGGCCTGTCGCCACAACTCACCTACGCAATCGATCAATTCCTGCTCTCCGGCAAACCGGTGTTCCTCGCCGTCGATCCGGCCTCGCAACACTTCCGCCGGCAAGGCGGACAGATGGCGATGATGGGCATGGGCGGCGCCACGCCCAACGTCTCCAGCGACCTGCCCGACCTGCTGCGTGCCTATGGCGTGACCTACGATGCGCAAACCGTCGTCGGCGATCTGGAGAATGCCACACAGGTCCAGACGGGCGCCGGCGTGGCCCGCTTCCCGGTCTGGCTCTCCTTGCGCCGCGACGCGTTGAGCAGCGAAGCCATGCCGACCGCCCAGCTGCAATCGTTGCTCTTCGTGGAACCCGGCAGCTTTACGGTGAACCCTGACTCCGGGCTTGAAGTCACTCCGCTGGTGCAGTCGTCCGAGCAAAGCGGCAACGTCTCTGCCGCGACGCTGCAGTTTGCGCAACCGGACGAAGTGGCCCGGCAGATCACACCGTCCGGACGCAAAACCCTCGCTGCCCTGCTGCGCGGCAAGTTCAAGACGGCGTTCCCCAATGGCGCCCCGGCCGCGACGCCCGCGGCACCGGCGGCGGACGGAGCCTCCACGCCCCCGCCCGCCGAACCTGCTCCTGCGCCCTCCGCCCCGCCCGGTCTCAAAGAATCGTCAGCGACCTCCACACTCATCTTGGTGGCCGACACCGACTGGCTCTTCGACGACTACAGCGTTCGCCGTCTGAACTTCCTTGGCGTGCAGGCCGCCGAGCCACTGAACGACAATCTCGCCTTCGGCAGCAATACGCTGGAGTTCCTCGCGGGTTCGCAGGATCTCATCTCCCTGCGCGGCAAAGGCACTTCGCTGCGGCCCTTCGACGTGGTGCGCGCCATCGAGGTCGAGGCGCAGCAGCGTTATCAGCAACAACTCACCGCCCTGGAGGGCCGGCTCGCCGAGGTGCAATCGCGGCTGAGCGAACTCCAGCGGACGTCCACCGAAGGCAACCGCCTCGTGGCGACGCCCGAGGTGGCAAAGGCCATCGAGGAATTCCAGCAGCAAGAAGTCGCCATGCGCCGCGAGCGACGGGAAATTCGCCGTGCCCTGCGCGAGGACATCGACGCGCTCGAAAACCGCCTGCTGCTGGCCAACCTGCTCGCGACGCCCCTGCTCGTCGGGGCCTTCGGCCTCTGGTTCCACCGGCGCCGCACGCGCTGAGCCGCCCGCCGCGCCTCCGCCCAACCGCAACCCTTCACCGTACACGGCATGAAACTCCGCCCGCTTCTCCTCGTCGTCGCCGCACTCGGCCTCGTCGCGGTCGTCGTCCACTTCGCCACCCGGCCGTCACCGACGCCCGCCGCCGATCCGCGCGTCGGACAGCCGCTCGTCGCGCGCGACTTCGTCGAGCGCGCCGCCCGCCTCCGGCTCACGGAGGGCGCCCGCGCCGTCGAGGTCGTCAAAGTCGGCGACGGCTCCTGGCGCGTCGCGAGCTACCACGACCTGCCCCTCGACTTCGCCAAGCTCTCCCGCTTCATCGGCGACCTCACGGGCGCGAAGCTCGAACGCCTCGTCACCCGCAACCCCGAGCTCATCGCCCGTCTCGAGTTCAAGGACACGCAGCTCGCCCTCGCCGACGCCGCCGGGAACGAACTCTGGAAGATCACCCTCGGCAAGAACGCCGACGGCGGCGGGCGCTTCGTGCGCGTCGGGTCCGAGAACGCCGCCTTCCTCACGCGCTTCAACGCCTGGCTCGACCTCGAGGCGCGCAACTGGGCCGACGCCGCCCTGGTCGGACTCAAGAGCGAGGACCTCGCCGCCATCGAGATCGGCTTCGCCGACGGCGCGCCCGTGGTCGTCTCCCGCGCCAGCGCCACCGAACCCTACGCCGCGGCCGACGCCGCCGGCCGCACCCTGCGCACGGGCACCGTCACGAGCCTCGCGAGCACACTCACGAGTCTCCGGTTTGCGGATACAACCGCCCTGGACGCCCCCGACGCCACCGACGCGCGCACCCACGCCCGCACCTTCAAGCTCACCACCTTCGACGGCAAAACGGTCACCATCGCGCTGGGCCGCCGTCCCGAAAGCCAGAAGCCCAAAACGACCGCCGCCGAAACCGACGCGCCGCCGGCCGCGCCCGAGACCGAAACCGTACCCGCCGGCCCCGTCTTCGCCTTCGTCACCCACTCCGACGCCACCGCCCCCGTCAACGCCCTCATGTCCAGGCGCGCTGCCAAGGTCGCCGACTTCGTCTTCACCGCCCTCCCCGCCACCCCCAACGCTCTCTTCGAGTCTCCCCCCGCCCCCTCGCATTGAGTCTCCGAAAGAGCACCGTTTTGCCGCTGAGGTGGGTTTCCCTCCTACGAATCTCAGACACTTGGGGATTGTAGACCAGCAGACCCAGCGGCATGGACGTCGGATTCTGCGCATCGCCTGTTCCGCGGGTGTTGACCGGCACCGCGCGCAGCTCCAGCGACTCGACCGCATCGATCACGAAGTGCGCCAGATGGTCGGGAGGCACCCTGTCCCTCAGGTCAAGCGGCAGGGCACGCCTCGCACGCCACCTGATTCATCGCTATTGCAAGGCAGCCGAGGCCATGACCGACAGGTTTCCAGCGGAACTCGGGCGAACCGAACGACGAGTGACGGGGACGCGATATGAGCGCGCGATGCGCAGGCCGGAGTGCCGGAAGATCCGCTTGTGACCCGTGAGCGCAACCGAATCCTGCTTCTGCTGCGGTATGAAACTCGATGATTTTGAGGTGGATCTAACTTAACGACGCAATACCAGCCCCGCGACAATCTGAATCTGGCGCGTGCCCAATGGCACATACTCTGCTGACCTACGTGGCTTCACTACGGGATTTTTAAGAGGAAACGATTTTGGTTCATGCTCACTTTCTGGAACACCGTGGCCACCTCCCTGGCTCAGACGAAGTCCGTCTTCGTGAGCCTGGTAGTTGCTTCGTCCAGAGGATCACCGGGCTCTCCCGGTGCACGGATCCTGGTACTCCCGGACGGAAGCCAAACGGGGACCATCGGAGGTGGAGCGTTGGAGTCGAGGACGCTGCAGCGCGCCCTCGTCGCCCTGCGCTCCGGCCAGCGTGCAAAGCCTGCCATGGTTTACCTCCAACACTTCGATCCCGATCACCCAAATGCCTCCGGTCTACGGTGCGGCGGCTCGCAAACCAACGTCGAACTGATCCTCCATCGCGATTTAGATCTGGCGTTTACGCAACGGGTGGCAATGGCGGAAGCCGGTCGCTTCGGTGCGGTTCTAAGGCTCGATCAAGGAGGCATGCAGCTGCTCGAGCAGGCCCCCGACCATTTACAGTGCCGGATTCGGTGGCAGGAAGGCACCGATTGGAACGTGCATCTTCCGCTCAATCCTGCTGAGCGCGCTGTCGTCATGGGAGGGGGCCACTGTGGTGCCGCCCTCGCCCGCGTACTCCATGATCTCGATTTCGCGGTGACCATAGTGGAGCCACGGGGCCCGATTCCAACACTACTTGGTCTGCCCGAAGGGATCTCCCGTCTGCATTCCTCTTGGGATGAGGCTGTGTCCGTTCTCTCTTGCACTAAGGACACCGTGGCCGTCGTCATGACCCATGGTCTCTCAACCGACATTGAAGCATTGGCAGCCCTTCTCCCGTTACCTCTGGGCTTTTTGGGCGTGATGGGCAGTCCGAAGAAAATCGCTTTGATTCACGAAGCCCTCGCTAGCCGGGGATTTAGCGCACGCAAAAGGAAAAGTATCGCCGGCCCGGTCGGGTTGCTCCTCAAGACAGACACTCCTGCCGAGATCGCAGTCAGCGTGGCCGCACAACTTCTGGACCGCAGACGCACTTGGCGTGATTCCATCAAGCGCATTGCCCCATCCCGTTCAACCGAGCAATTCTGCGATCGGAGTTCATGATGAACGACCCCTCGCGATTTCGACCTCGCTCTCGACAGGTCCAGTGTCGTGGTGAAGTCCCCCATTTCGGACCTCACGACAGTTTTGTCTAGGATGGCGTCCAGAATCTCGGGATGCTCGCCCGCTGTTTCGCGATGACGATGCCGCGTCGCTACCGCCACCCACCGGGGGCCGGATGAACGGCTGATGGCGAGTCCGCGTTGGGCGGGACCCGCAGAGCCGGGTCTTTAGTGCGGCGATATCCTTTAATAACTCCCTTAAGACGCCGGACTCGCTGCACGGAAGAGACGTCTAGGCTCCGTCCCCCATCCGCGAAATCACCGCCACGGGTCCCCCTCCTGGTGGCCCTTGGTGCTCAGCTCCACCAGAAACATAGACCAGCGGATCCTGCGTAAGCCCGGCAACCACGGCACCCACCACCGCCCGCGCCATCCGGGTTGGACTGATGTCGGAGTCCTGCAGCATCGTGTGTCGCGAACCCAAGACCTCGCCGCAAGGCGCAGCCTCCGCCTTCGCGAACACCTGCACCACCCGACGGAGGTCAATGGACGACTCGCAGCTTTGACTGGATCGGACGGCACGCTGCACAGCCTGTAAATCCAAGCAGTGGCGCATGACATCATGACCGATGCGGAACGGGCTGCAGGACCGAGGGCTGTTGCCCAGCAGGAGTATCTCGCAGTACTTCAGCTCGATCCCTGCTGAGGTTGACGCAACCGAAGAGAAAACCTCAAGATCCCCTCCGATACGTGTCGACCGAATCACCTCTGGCGAGAGTTCTCCTAGCGCCAGCGCGACGCCAAGAGATGCAGCTCCTCGCGAAAGCCCCATGGACTTCAGCGTATCGGTCGTAGCAAGGGGACGCTTCGACTGCCTAATGTCTTCCGACCCGAGCAGCGGACACTTAATTTGAGCGAAGTGAACGGCATCCGCCGTCAGCCCATGGTCTCGCATCACTGCTGAGACAGCGGCACCCACCGTTTCCACCATTGCAGGGGTGCCAATCTCATCTGGGTCGAGGTCGCGGGTGCGGCCACGCGCGACCCTCAGGCCACCAGTCGCCGCCTGGCCTTTGGGCACATCAACGTCAAAGAATACAGTGAGATGAGGAGAAATCACCCCTTCACAGCCGCCCGACATGATGATCGGCACAGCATCCACCGCAGTCATCTCCATGAACTGCTGCAGATAGTGTCGCAGGGCTGTCGTGGCGAATCCGCGTGTATAGTCGTTGACGCAGCCGTTACCCTCCGTCTTCCCGAGGATACCCGTAATCTTCCTGTGAGGGACACCCGCCGCGGCGAGCGCTCGGTCAAGCGCCCCTACATCGTCCGGCCCAGCCTGCGCCACTTTTATAAGAGATGACGTATCCATAGTTGAATTAGATCATATTCCTGAAAACTAGCCGCCCAATGTTCGTTCTCTTGCGGTGCCCCGTGCAGTCATGAGCGAAAGATAGAAGCTGGTTCAATCGTCAAATCAAGTGGATGGCACGCGACGTTCGTGTGTTGCGCGGCGCGCTGCTGCAAGCTGCCCCTCACCCGCTCAAAAAGGTCCTCGTCGAAAGGAATCTTCTGCAGCCTCAGAAGAGCGCGTACCGCATCACTACCGAGTTCGGTCGAATGGTACATGGAGGTCAGACCCCTGCCTGCGCAAAAAAATTCCCACCATCCTCCCGGATGAGCTCCCGCTGCTGCGTGATCATACGGGAGAGCAGTTCCGCGCAGGCGTCGCTGCGGGTGTGCACGACCTCGACCCCTAGTTCCCGCAGTCGATCCTCACCCCACTCGCGAACGGTTGGAGTGCCGATCACGACTTTGGGAATGCCATACAGGATCATCGCTCCTGTGCACATAGGACAGGGCGAAAGCGTTGTGTAGAGCACAGTTTCTCGATAAAATTCCGGCGGTTGCCGACCGGCGTTGGCGAGCGCAGTCATTTCTGCGTGATGGAGAGTGCTGCCGGTCTGCGCCCGGAGATTGCGTCCGCGTGAGACCAGCTTGCCCCGGTGGACGAGTACCGATCCGATGGGAAGGCCTCCCTCTAGGAAACTTGCTTCCGCCTCCTCGATTGCGATCTGCAGCATGCTTGATTCAAATTCCGTGTGTTCCATAAGTTATTTTTAGATTACACCCTTTTCCGGATCGGCCTCAGAGAATCGGGGAAGCAACCAAGTTACGGCCGCGAGGAGTAGGTAGGCCATGGTGGCCGGAGCCGTGAAAAAGAACCCTATCCGCCCCACCACATCCGCTTGTTCAATCACAAAACTGTGGATGAAGCCGATCCCTGAGAGTGCAGCCCCGATCAAGAACCAAATGGCCGCTCGGCCAAACTGCCGCTCAATGATATATACAGTCGCGGCACCAAGCACCATTGAGGTGTATACGTAGCCCTGCTCCAGCGAGAGCATGCCCTGCACAAAAAAATCGGTCGTCGAGACGAACGTGTTACCCATGTCCGTTGGAAACGGTTTGTCCGCGCCGCCGAAGCCAAGGGAGACAAGGGTCTTTTTCACAAGGAGCGCACAAAATGCCGCGAGCACGGGCATCATTCCGACCACCACCGCTGGAATGTGCCGCGCAGGAGACGCTTCGAAAGCCTGCGAGGCCATTGCCACCCCAATCCAGATCAGGATCGCCATGCCCGCTTCCACGGGGACGAAGTAGACCACCCAGCTCAAGGCACCTGTCAGGCAAAGAATAGATACGAACACCGCATTGAGCACAGAGTAACCCACTCGCGACCCAATCGCCTTCCAACCCGGGTGCCCGATGTAGATGCTCGTCGGAAACGGGCTGCCGAACGCGCCCGTGAGAATCGACGATACGCCATTATAAAGCATTGAAGGCAGCATCGGGTAGCGATCCCCGGCGGCCGTCGCAGATTCAATGTTTTGCAGGGAGATGATCACACTGATGCACCCGATGGGGAGAATTACAGGCAGAAACAGGGGAAGCATTGAGAACGAAGCGACCAGATCTCCCAACACAGGAATTGGCGGATAGAAAGCGAGCCGGGCATCAGCGAGGTTTCCGACCGGGACTACCTGCGCGCCTTGGACAAAATGGAGCATCCACGCTAGGCCAGTGCCGGTCACTAGGATGATCAGGCCTGAAGGGATCCCACCCTTGATGCGAAGCCGTCCAAAATAGAACAGAAATGTGACGCCGAGAGTGACGAGCCCGAGAAGCGGAGAGGCGTAGGCACGAAAGAAAAAGTCCATCGAAAGGAAACAGAGGCCAATGCCTCCAACGGGTGCGAGTAGGGCAGCCCGTGGCGTAAATCGACGGATACTCTCCGCCACGAAACTGCCGAAGAACTCGATGAGCCCCGAGACGAAACAAGCCAGTATACCGGCCCGCCAAGCAAAGATCGCGACATCATCCCCAGTCAATCCCTGTGCCTCGCCGATGAATTTCGCTGGGTAAAGTACGAGGAAAACAAAGGCGATTAAGGTGATGATGTTGATGCCGAATGGCAGTGCACAGACGTCGCTCCGACCTTCCTGCTGCGCAAGCCTCCAAGCCTGTCTCGCATAATAGAGGTTGCCGATGACAACACCCAACGCGGCTGCAGGTAAAATACGCTCAAAAAACAACTCCCGGGGCATATAGAGCGGGAAACCGAGGCAAAAGTTGCTCATCAATATCAGCATGAGCATATTATCCAGCCCAAGAGCAAAGAACCCGTCGAGATCCCCCCGATGAAAGAGGCGTAGTCCAGGAGGGACTGGTAGTATATTATTTCGAGTCGTCATACGTAGCAAGGCTGCAGCACCGGTGGCTGAATGGTGGCCGAAAGCACATTCTCCACGGCTCGCGCCACTTGGAGCAGGCGGTGGTCGCGTCCGTAGGAACCCACAAGCATCAAGCCCACTGGCAGGCCGTCAGTAAAACCGGCGTTGAGTGATATCGCCGGGTGGCCCGTGGCGTCGAACGGCGCCGTGTTGTGCAACGTCAAGTAAGCCCGGGATACCGCCTGAGGCACTTCAGGACGTTTGGTCGGGAGCGCCCAAGGCTGAAAAGGCACTGTGGGAAGAAGCAGGGCATCGAAGCGGGCAAGCGCAGAGTCGTAAGCCGAATGCAGGTGGCGTGACGCTTCCTGAGCAAGCCCGTAGTAGCGTCCGAAATACCTGGTCCGCGTGTAGTGTCCGAGTAAGGCCAGCGCAACTACGCTCGGATAAAGTTTGTTGCCTCGCGCGGCCAGACCACGTCCCACGGCTTCATTGAGGCTCACGGGGTGAAACCCTTTCCAATTGTTTCCCTGTCCGAACCCTTCGATCATCGTCGAAGTCGCGCCCTCCGCGCTGATCACCGACATAATGTCGATGCCTTGCCGGTGCAGGGGAATGGAAACGGGCTCCACCGCCATTCCCGCTGCAGCCAGCTCGGCGGCCGCAGCTCGGACGGTGGAGTCCGTGGCCGGCTCGGAAAGGCCGGGCCAGCCGAAACCCTCATCCAGGAGGCCGATCCGAAGCGAACGGGGCGCCACCTCCAGGTCGGCGGCGTAATCGCGCTCGCGGGCGACACGTCCCTGCCTGGGATCCAGCGGATCGTCTCCCGCGATCACGTTCAGCACCCGCGCCACGGTCGATACATCCCGCGCCATGGGCCCAGCATGGTCGAGAGTCCGCTCGATCGGCATTATGCCTGTGTAAGGAACCAGTCCATACGTGGGCTTGAGTCCGACAATGCCACACCATGCTGCGGGTATCCGGATGGAACCGCCCTGATCGCACCCGATCGCCGCCTCCACCTCCCCCAGCGCGACAAGCGACCCGCATCCGCTGCTCGAGCCACCGGCGGAAAAACCCGGACGATAGGGATTGTGCACCGGCCCCTGGGCGGAAGTTTCGCTCGCCCCGGAGATGCAGAGATCCTCGCAGACTGCTTTCCCGGCGATCTCCGCACCCTCTCCCAAGAGGCGCTGGACGACGGTGGCATCGTATTCGGGGGTGTACCCTTGAAGCAGGGGCGAACCGTTGCGCATGCCCACTCCCGCTAGCGCGATGCTGTCTTTCAGGGCTATTCGCATTCCTGCCAGGGATCCGGTCTCATGTTCGCGCACGGAAGTCCTCAGGTACCACGCGTTCGTCGGATTCGTACCGGGCGCGGGCCTTTCCCGCATTCGTGAAGGTGGCGCCCGCAGTTGACCGTCACGTGCCAACGATTCCACGCGCGCGAACGACGGCAGTGCCGCATCAATGGCAGTTCTGTATCCATCGAGGTCATGTCCGACCCCCAATCCCAACCGCGCCAAGATGGCGGCGATCTCCTCCAGGGTCGGCGGATGCAGCAACGGCGTCATTTCCTAGAGGCTGCGCCAAGCTGGATTGGCCACCATGTTCGCTCGCTTCAAGATAGCGGTGGCGCGGCTTTGCGCTTCCTCCAGAAACGCCGACTCCCGCTCAGGAGGTAGGAAGCTCAAACGGCGGTTCTCCATCACGACGTTTCCGTCAATCAGGACGGTGTCCACCTCATTGCCGTAAGCCTGAAACACGATCGTGGCCGCCAGATGATGGTGAGGAGTCGTCTGCGGATGACGCAGGTCGAGCACGATGAGATCCGCGCGCTTGCCGGTTTCGATGGATCCAATCTCACGGTCCATTCCCAGCGAACGAGCTCCGTCGATCGTCGCCATTTCGAGAATCTTCTCCGGGGTCAGCACGTCGGCATCCCGATGCACCGCGCGGTGAATATGGGCCATGAATTTCATGTCACCGATCATATTCACGGAGTCGTTACAATTCGCGTCATCCGTTCCGATGCCCACGGCCATGCCACGCTCCACCATCTCCGGCACGGGGGCCACCCCGGAGCCGAGGTAGGCATTGCTCACAACCTGCGAAGCGACCTTCACATTGTGCCGGTGCAGCAGCCGAACGTCCTTTCGGTCGAAATACACACAGTGCGCGACCTGCAGACGTTCGTCCAAGAGACCGTGACACTCCATGTACTCGGCGGGACTCATCCAGTGAAGCCGCTCATCATGATCGCTCTCCGCCATGTGAAGCGTCCACATTACCGCCCGATCGCGGGCGAAGGCTTGTGCCCATCGCATTCCTTCAACCGTGACCGCAGGAGTGATGGCCGGTGCCGGCCACACCGAGATCCTTCCTCCTGCCGTGCCGTGGTATTGATCGGCCAAGGCCGTTATCCGCCGTTTGGCCACCGCCGTTTCCTCCATGATCGAGCAGAATTCCACCTCGGGGGAGCGAGCCTTCAACGCGTCCACATAGCCTTGGATTCGGCCGTCCATGCGATCGAAGAACATCCTCGCGTAGATGACCCGCACCCCCACCTCACGATAGACGTCCATCGCGGCCTCGATGTTTCCCGGATAGATGGCCGAGTCGACGTTGTCGTTGATCGTCGTAATCCCGCCTCGCACAGCTTCCGCACAATACAACCTCACCGCCGCCGCGACGTCCTCCGGTCGCATCGCCTTTTGTCCCGGATACAAGACGTTGAACAGCCAGTCATAGAGTTGCCGCCCATGCGAGGGCCCTCCGCGCAGGAGAATCTGGTTCACGTGGGTGTGCGCATTGATAAAACCGGGCAAGACAACCTTGCCGCGTACATCGATCACCCGATCCGCTGGCGGAGGCACCGACTCGGCATGCTGCCCGAGCGCCACGATCCGTCCGTCCTGGACCTGCACCCAACCGTCCTGAAGGACTCGACGCTGCGGATCCATGGTGACGAGGGTGCCGTGATGGAGGCTGAGTGTTTGCATAATATGTATACAATGTTGTGCTACACTTGAACCAGCAGTTCGTGTGCCAACCACAGGATCGATTTTAGCCATCGTATCGACTTTTTTCATGGGTTGGCCCCTGCCCGTTCGAATCGTTGGCACGCTGCGTGCTACAATGTTGTATACAATCCTACATACATTGAATTGGCCGATTATGAGAATCACACAACATATTAGCAATTGGATAGCAACTGCGGCGGCCCTCGGCCTCCTGGCGACCGACGGAAACACTCAAGAATCGATTGTGAAGCTTGAGGCATTTGTCACGGAAGGCTCGGCCATTGGCGACCTTGGCGCGATGTCGACGAGGCTCTCGGACAGCATATTTGGAATCGACCTTTCGCTCAACGAGACCCCGCGGTCAGTTTCGGTCGTCACCAGCGAGATGATTGACCAGTTCTCCGTGAGCAGCCTCAACGATATCATCAAGCTCACGCCCGGCACGTTCACGAGTTCCTTCTTCGGCATCGAGGGCTCGCTCGAGATCCGGGGTTCGACGAGCGAAACCTATTTCCGCGGATTCAAGCGGCTCGATAATCCCGGCCACTTCCCCACTCCCATCGGCGCGGCCGAACGGATCGAGGTGGTCCGTGGCCCGGCCTCGCCCATCTTCGGTCCGGGCAAAATCGGAGGCTACTTGAACTTCGTTCCGAAGAGCGCGCGCGCCTCGACTGGCCGGTATCTAGAAAAAACCAGCGGATCGACCAAGATCTCCTACGGATCGTGGGACAAACGCGTCGCCGAACTGCAGTTTCTTGGTCCGCTGAAAATCCCGGGCACCGAAGGCGCGGGCTATTCAGCCTACGTCATGGTGGAATCCTCCGGCAGTTTCTACACCAACAGCTTTCAGGACCAGCGGGTTTTCCAGGTTTCCCTCGATGCCGATCTGTCCAGCAAGGTACGCGTCGAGTCGGGGGCAATGTATCACTACTGGAACGGGACCGAAAACGCCGGCTGGAACCGCATTACCCAAGAACTGATCGACAGCGGCAAGTATCTGCGCGGGCGGGCGCAGAACTTCGACCTCAACAACGATGGTCGCGTCGACGGCAACGAATACAACCGGGTCGGCGGCATCTTTGAACTGGTTTTCGTCAATCCCGATGGATCCGTATCCTCGACGCCCTTCGGCCCGCCCCTCGCCGCTCCCACCAATCCCAACCTCGCTCTCGACCCGGCCGATCCCCTTACGGGAACCTTCACGACCCTGAGCGCCAAAACGGTCATGATTGATTCGATAGACCAGGGCGAATCAGACAGCTTCCTCGCCTACTTCGACCTCATTGCCGACAGCAACCCCAACCTGGGGTTCCAGAACCGCTCCTTCTTCGAATTCATGGACCGGTGGAAAACCGCGAGCTATGGCTTCTCGCAATCCCAGAAGCAGAACCTCTTCGAGAACAAGACCGTGGTCAATCACCGCTTCGAACCGGCCTCCTTCTGGAAGGTATCGAACTCCTACTCGGCTTCGCTGCGTCGGTTCGAATCGGACTATCACTCCGACTTCGCCTACGAAGTGTTCGAACGTCGCGATTTATCCCAGGGAAGCAGCTCTCGCGACCGCTTCTGGACCTGGTATGAGCGCCCCGAACTCAATCCTCTGCCGACTGTGCTGCGCGATACCTTGTACTATAACTATGGTTTCAGTGTCCTTTCGCACTCTCGCTTCGGAGACAAGCTGAACCTCCTGCTCGGAGGACGGGTCGACTACCTCGACGTCGAGACGAAGGACAAGACGCTGGTAGGTATGCCGACGACCTCCAACAACGCGACAGAGAACACCTACAACGTCTCGCTTTCCTACGAGCTTCCGATTGGATTGCACGCCTACGCGACGGCGGCGGAAAGCAGCACCTTGAACGTCGATCAGGATGGTAGTGTCTCATACGCCAATGTCCTGAACTCCCGATTCACAAACCAGCAGGAGCTCTTTGAAGCAGGCCTCAAGGGAACGTTTCTTGACAATCGTCTTTACGCCGCTTCCGCGATTTACGAACAGAAGACTTCGTCGTTCAGCGATCAGAACGAGGCGAATCAATCCATCAAGGCCCGCGGGCTCGAACTGGAGCTCCGATACGCCTTGAGCAGAAACTGGACGTTCCTCTTCAACGGAACCTGGCAGGAAACGACATACAGCCCGCTGTCAGGCAACGCCAACTTCAACTTTCTTAACACGGCCCAGACCGGATTCAGCGGGACGGCCATCTACGGAGGGACCGTCGGCGGCGTGATTCTTGACGAGGCCTCGTTTCCGGAGCGTTCCGGACAACCGAACCGGGTGCTGAGCACTTCGGCCATCTACACCCACAACAGCGGTTTCGGCGCGAACATCACACTTACGCACATTGCGGCCGTCGCTGCCGATCGGCTCCGCACGATCCTGCTTCCGGAGGCCAATCTTCTCGACCTGGGTTTCTTCTACAAGAGTAAGACATGGCAGTTTCAATTCAACATCGCCAATGTTACTAACGAACGCTGGTTCCGATCCAATTTCCCGGAGCTGTTCGGAGGCGTGGTGGTGATCCCGCAGATACCACGGTCATACAAGCTCTCGGCCACCTACAACTTCTAAGACCCGGATCCGTCGTGGAAAATTGGATACTACAGAACGTCCGTCTCGGGGCCGGGGCCGCGGCGATCGACCTGGCGATCTCCGGGGACCGCGTTGCGTCCCTTGACGCAGTTCCCGCCGACACCCCGAGAATCGATGGGGGTGGGGGCCTCCTCCTCCGGCCCTTTACGGACTCGCACCACCATCTCGACAAGGCGTTCACTCTCGCGCCTCGGCAACTTCTCCCGGCTGACATTTTCGCCAGCATTGAAGCAACCACCGCCATCAAGCGCGAACAGCGGGGTCAGGTCAGGACGGTATCGATGCGCATGGCCCGCGTGCTCGATTACCTCCATGCCGCCGGAACGCGGGCCGTGAATGCCCAGATTGATGTGGACGAGATCTGGGGGCTCACCGGGATCGAGGCTGCATTGCTCGTACGTCAGCAATACGCGAGTCGTCTCCGCCTGAACATTGTAGCGTTCCCCCAGCACGGGATGAACGCGAACGTTCGGACCATGCTGCAGGATGCCGCCAACCTCGGAGTCGATGGGATCGGTGGACACACCGACCTTGATCAGGACTGGATGAGCCATTTGGCCAGCGTCGCCGAAATCGCCTCATCACGCGGCCTCTGGGTTGACATACATACCGACGAGACCGCTTCAGCTCAAAGTTATCGCTTACCCGGCGTGGTTGAGGTCTTCCAGGGCTACGGCCGTACTTCGGTAACGCATTGCATCTCCATCGCACGCCTTGCGCCGACGGAACGTGAGGCCGGATACGCCGCCCTCGTCGAAGCCGGAATCCGCGTCAACGTTGCCCCTTGTGTCGTCGCCTTCGGCGGCCCCCTTTTTCCCGTCGCGGAGGGCATACAGGCGGGTGTCGAAATCGGAATCGGCTCAGACAACTTGCGCGATCACTTCGTTCCCACCGGCACAGGCAACGTCCATGAACTCGGCCGCCTTCTTGGCATTGTCCAACGGATCGGAGATCCCGCCATCCACGATGCCATTGCGGAAGGGATGACCAATGGTGCCTGGTCGCGGGCAACGGGTGCCGACGATCTGGGGCAACCCGGCTCCGAGGCATCCTTCCAGGTTTGGGCGATCCCCCGACCCGGCGCCCTGCTAAATAACCCAAGTCCGCCGCCGCACCTGCGAGTCTGGCGCGGCCAACTCGAGCCGCCAGCAACCACCCTCCTGGAAGCCTGAAGCATAATGTCTCTCGCCAATCGAATCCTCAAGGTGCCTATGGGGGCACCGCACGATCTCTCATCCGTCGCTCCGACTCTTGAAGCCGCGGGTCTCAAGCCCGAACATGTCCGCGCGGTGATGTGCATGACCGAAGGCGACGGCTTCGCCCGCGGTTTTTGCGAACTCGCCTTCGCCAACTATTTCGCCGATGCGCTCGGACTGCCGCGCGCCAGCGTGCCCCGACGTATTCCGATGATCATGATTGGCGGATGCTCGGGGCTCGTATCGCCCTACGCAGCCCTCTTCTGCGAGGACCCGGGACTCTGGGTGCAACCAGGCTCCGCTGCCGGGGGCGGTCTTGCCATCGCCGTCGGCACGACGGCGGACATTTCGATGGTGGATTTTGGCCGCCCCAGGATGGTTGAACTGGTCGCCGCCAAAGTTCGCGAGCTTGTAGAGAAGGCTGGAATGACCCCGGCCGATGTCCACTGTGTCCAAATCAAAGCCCCTTGGCCATCTGGAGCCGCGCTCTCTGCGGCCGCGGCCACGGGGGTTTCGGTCGCCACCACTTCCGAAGGAGTCGCCGGCCTGCTGTCCCGCAGCGCTGGCGCCCTTGGCGTCGCATTGGCCCTCGAGGAGCTGCCCGCAGGGGCCATCACCGATCAGGCGATAGGCCGCAACTTCAACTTATATTCGCAGGTGGCCAGTGCCTCGGCCGGCACCGAACGGACCGATGTGGCCGTAATGGTCATGGGGAACGCGCCATGCTCAGCCAGCCCGTTTCGCATCGGTCACGCCCTGCTTAAGGATGGTGCCGACCTCTCGGGAGTGTATTCAGCGCTCGCCTCCGCCGGTGTCGGAGCAGACAGGCCTCTTTCGCCAGGCCCTGACAATCCCGTGGATCACGTATTCCTCAAGTCGGCCGTCGAACTAACAGGCTCTTGCCGAGGTCGACGCCACGTCCTCGGCTCGGACTACCTAGGGCCCTACTCGTGGCTGATTGCCAAAGCCGTGGTCCACACCCTGGTCACATCGGTAGTGGGCGATCCGATGATGCAGGTTTCCGGCGGCGGTGAACACCAGGGCATTCCTGGCGGCGGAGCGGTCGCCATCGTTGCACGGAGAACGATGGGATGAATGCGGGAACCGAACCCGCCGTGCAGCCCGGTCCCGCTTGGGGCCGCCTAGCTTCAGCGAGTCCGCATTGGACCAGTATCGCGCGGGCCGGCGATGTCAGTCCGATTCTTGAAGATGAGTGGACCCTCTTCCACGCCGGCCCCCCACTGGATGGAACCGAACCGATCGGACCCTTGCAAGGTGCGATGGTGGGAGCGCTCATCTACGAGGGTGTGCCTCGCCGGGAAGCCGAGAGTCTGGTCCACCAAGGAGCGGTCCGACTCCTTCCTGGTCAGGACTTCGGCTTTGCTAGCCCTCTGGTCGGGATCGTGTCCCGCAACATGCCCGTTTGGGTTGTACGCGATGTCCACTCTGACACGAAAGGATTCTCCCCCCTTAACGAAGGACTCGGAAAAGTTCTTCGCTTCGGCGCGAACAGCGATGCGGTCATCGACCACCTGCGCTGGCTGAGGGACACCCTCGCCCCCTGCCTGCGCTCCGTCATTGAAGAGACCGACGGATGGAATGTCGCGGACTTCGTCACTCACGGACTGCAGTGCGGAGACGATCTGCATAACCGCCATGTGGCCTCCACCTCACATTTTGTACGCACTTTTGCGCCGGCCATCAGTCGGATAGCCGGCACTCACGCATCCCCGATCTTCAAGTTTCTGGGCGCGAATGATCACTTCTTGCTCAACCTGTCCCTCGCAGCCGCCAAGGCCGCGTGCGAAAGCGCTCACCAGACAGGTCAGGGAGACATCGTCACAGGGATGGCCATGAATGGTGCTGTTTTTGGCATCCGCGTTGCAGGGCTGGGCAACCGATGGTACACCGCGACCTCCGAACCTCTTCGAGGAAAACTCCGTCAAGGGTTCACTCAAGCTGATGCCGCACCGGGCATTGGCGACAGCCTCATGATCGAGTGCTGTGGTCTCGGAGGGTTCGCCTCCGCTGCGGCCCCGACCTTGCACGAGTATCTGGGCGGCACATTCGCCGATCTTCGCCGGGAAACCGAGAACATGTACCAGATTGTTTATGGCGAGCACCCGATCTATCGCATTCCGGGCACCGAATGCCGCGGAGTGCCTCTGGGGATCTCTGTCAAACGCGTACTGGCGACAGGACTCAGACCTGTCTTCAACGGAGGCATCGCACACCGGGAATCCGGGATCGGCCAGATTGGTGCGGGCATTGGACATGCCCCTCTCGCCTGTTTTGAGGCCGCTGGCCAAGCCCTCGACGAACTCACATCCCTCCAGACCACTCCGCCGATTCCATGAACGAAGATCGCAAACACCACCCTCGGGTCGCATTTGGACGCGACTACTTTCAAATCGTCCCAGAACGAGCAGCCCTTCTCGTGATCGACATGCAAAACAGCTTCGTCGCGGATGGCGCCGTCTTCCAGTCGCCTGACGGGCTCCGAATAATACCCAACGTCAACCAACTCGTGGCCCGTTGCCGCCGGTCTCAAATTCCTGTGATCTGGACGCAGAGCGATCACAGCTGGCCTGGGGGCGGCCTCATCCTCGACAAGCACCCCGTGATCCGCAGATCACGCGAACTCTGGTTAGGCGACCCGTCGATGGACCTCTACCCCGACATGACACAGCCCGCGGCGGGTGAACATCGCATAGTCAAACACAAGTATGATGCGTTTCACGACACCGACCTCGACACTGCATTGCGTAACCTGCAACGGGATACGCTCTTCATCACGGGCGTGGCGACGGAGGTCTGTTGCGAATCCACCACCCGCGCCGCTTTCTTCCACGACTACAAGGTAGTATTCCTGCGAGATGCGACCGGTGCCTTCGATCCCGCGATTCAGGACGCGACCTGCGATCGTATGGACACTTTCTACGCTCGGGCGATGTACACAAAAGAGTTGCTCGCCATCCTCGAGATCGGTGGCGAGCCGTGAACACCTTTCGCATCAACGGGCGCGACTGCGACGCGGGCGGGCTCGCCGTCAACGAAACCGTCCTGTCCTTGGTCCGCCGGCTCGGCTTGACCGGCACCAAACTGGGTTGCGGAGAAGGCGATTGTGGCGCCTGCACGATGGGATGGCTGGAAGACGATGCATCTGGACGGGCCCGTCTGCGGACGTTCAACAGCTGCATTGCTCCCGCTGCCGCTTTCGTGGGAAGACACCTTCTCACCGTGGAAGGACTGGCGGCGCCAGATGGCACTCCTCATCCCTCCCAGCTCGCCATGGTCAGGCACTACGGCTCCCAGTGCGGCTTTTGCACCCCCGGCGTCGTCATGTCGCTTGCCGAGTCCTGCCACACGCCGCCCCCACCCGCTCGATCCGGGATCGCTCCGGACCTCTGCGGCAATCTTTGCCGCTGCACCGGGTACCGGCCAATTCGCGATGCCGCGCTTGAGGCGATCGAAATGGCGTCGCAGAGCCTCCCTGACCTGCCGGCCACCGATCTCGGCGGTCCGCCGGAAGTTTCAGCGGGACCGGGTTGGCAGTTTTTCAATCCGACCACCGTGCAACAGCTCATCGATTTGAGGGAACAGTTCCCGGACGCTCCCCTCGTCGGCGGCGGCACGGAGCTCGGCGTTGACATCTCAAAGCATGGACGCCGGTTTCCGGTACTAATCGCGACACGGGGCGTCGCCCAACTGCGAAAGATTGTCCGATCTGAAGGCCGCTGGCACGTAGGAGCCGCCGCCACCCTGATGGAAATCGGCGAAGCTCTCGGCGGAACAATCCCCGCAATCGATGAAGTCCTCCGCTGGTTCGGTTCCCGCCAGATCCGACACCGCGCAACCCTGGCTGGCAATCTGGCGACCGCCTCGCCCATCGGCGATTTCGCCCCGCTCTTGCTCGTGATCGGCGGCCGCATCGAACTGCGTTCTCGATCAGGCGTGCGCACTATCTCCTTGGATGCATGGTTCCAGGGATACCGGCGCACCGCACTGGCACCCGGAGAAGTCATCACAAGGATCAGTTTTGACGCCCCGGACTCCCCCAACGGGGGGGACCTCCCCCTTGTGGATGTCCACTTCGAAAAGGTTTCTCGTCGCCGGGAAATGGATATCAGCAGCCTGTCTCTTGCATTTCGTATCCAGCGCCTGCCGACGGGGCGGTTGCTCGATATCCAACTTGCATGCGGGGGCATGGCGAAAACGCCCCTGCGTCTACCTCGAATAGAAGCGCTTCTCCGCCAAGCCGGGGAGCTTGATGGAGTCGACGAAAACACCCTCCTCGCCGCGCTCGAAGCGGAAGTGCAGCCCATCTCCGACCTGCGCGCGTCGCGGGACTATCGCCTTCGGGTACTCGCTGGCTTGTTGCGGGAAACGCTCCGGCCGCCCCACGAACGCGAACGTCGCTTTCGGGGCGATCTCGATTTCACGCCCTCCGAAGTCTGGCCCGAGGCGGACTGCGGCCGGGAACTTAACCACGAAAGCGGACTCGCCCACGCCACGGGCGCCGCCGAGTATGTGGACGACCGGGCCCAAGAACCTGGCATCCTCGATGCGTGGATTGTGCGCTCACCGACGGCCTCGGCGCGAAATCTTCGCATCGACGTATCCGCCGCCCGGGCTCTGAAGGGTGTTTCCGCCGTCCTCACCGCCTCCGATATTCCAGGCCGCAATCAGATCGGTTGTGTGCTTGAGGACGAAGTCTTGCTCGCGGAGGAAACGATTGAGTATCATGGGCAGCCCGTGGCCCTCGTTATTGGAGACAGCATTGAAGTGTGTCGCAGTGCTGCCGCACTCGTCCGACTCAGCTACGACGAAGCGCCCCCGATCCTCGATGCCGCCACGGCACTCGATCAGGGACGTCTGTTCGCACCCTGGCAGGTCATCGAACGTGGCGATGTCAAAGGTGCACTAGAGCGCTCGACCCACACTTTCTCAGGGCAATTCTGCAGCGGTGGCCAGGAACACTTTTACCTCGAAACTCACGCTGCCCTCGCACGCATCGACCGGGAAAACGGCGTGCACATCGAAAGTTCGACGCAGCATCCCTCCGAAAATCAAACGTTGATCGCTCAGGTCCTGGGCCTTCCACGCAACCAGGTTGTCGTCGAAAGCCCGCGCATGGGCGGGGGATTCGGCGGCAAAGAAACGCAGGCGACGATCGTAGGGGCTCTGGCCGCTCTCGGAGCCATGCACCAGCGTCGACCCGTGCGGCTCATGCTCGATCGCGATGAGGACTTCCGCATCACCGGGAAACGCCACCCGTTCTTTTCGCGCTTCGACGTCGGGCACGACGACGCCGGCCGCATCCTTGCCCTCGACATCGATTTGGTCGCAAATGCCGGCTGGAGCGCGGACGTCTCCCTTTCCGTGATCGAAGTCGCCGTTCTCCATGTCGACAACGCCTGTTACATCCCGGATTTTCGGGTGCGAGGAGCTGCCGTCCGCACAAACTTACCGTCTAATACCGCGTTTCGCGGTTTTGGAGCGCCGCAAAGTATCCTTGTCATGGAGGAGATCCTCGATCGCGTCGCCCGACGCGTCGGACGACCGCCACACGAAGTACGCCTGCTCAACTTCTACCAGCGTGAAGGCAAAGCCGCGATCACCCACTACGGCCAGCACCAAACCGACTTCCGTCTCGGAACAATCTGGAACCGGCTGCTGGAGGCTTCGAAGTTCGAACAACGCCGGGAAGAAATCGTCCGATGGAACGCCGCGAAACATGATGTGCGCCGCGGGATCGCCATCACCCCGGTAAAGTACGGGGTCGGCTTCTCCACGTCGGCGCTCAACCAAGCCGGTGCGCTCGTCCTCGTATTTGCCGACGGTAGCGTCCAGGTGAATCACGGCGGTACAGAAATGGGCCAGGGGTTGCATACGAAGCTTCTGGGGGTCGCGATACGAGAGCTCGGCGTCGAGCGCCGCCAGGTTCGTATGATGCGGACCCGCACCGACAAGGTGCCCAACACGTCGGCCACAGCCGCGTCAAGCGGGGCCGACCTCAACGGCGCGGCTCTCGCCGATGCGTGCCGCACCCTCCGCGGGCGACTCTGCCCACCGGCTTGCACCCTCTTCCATGAACGTTTCCAGCTTTCCGTCCAACCTGCCGAACTGCGCTTCGCCCAGGGTCACGTCTGGGCTGGCAATTTCAGCGTACCCTTTTCGGACGTCGTTGGCCGAGCGTACTGGGAACGTATTCCCCTCGCTGCAACGGGGTTTTTCCGCATGCCAGACGTGCATTTCGACCGTGAGAAGGGGCGGGGACAACCGTTCGCCTATTTCGCGTACGGTGCCGCCGTCGCCGAAGTCGAGGTCGACGGGCTCACCGGCGATTTTCAAATAAGGCGCATGGACGTGCTCCACGACGCCGGCAACTCCCTCAATCCCGGTATCGATCGCGGCCAGATCGAAGGGGGCATCGTCCAAGGAATCGGATGGCTCACCCGCGAGGACCTGCGCTTCGATGAGCGCGGCCGGCTGCTTTCGCATGGAGCCAGCAGCTACCTGATCCCCGCATTCAGCGATGCTCCCCGGGACTTCCGGGTGAGTCTGCTCGCCGATGCCCACGAGGAGAAGGCGATTCACGGGGGCAAGAGCACCGGCGAACCACCCATCATGCTCGCCATTTCCGTGCGCGAGGCCCTGCGCGAAGCCGTCGCAGCCTTTAGTCATCCCATGGCTGCGGCCGAAATCGACCTGCCTGCACCGGCCACCATGGAGGCCATCTTCCACGCTATTCAAAAGCGGAGGCGTCCCCAAGATCACGCCGGTCCGGTCGGCACCGCAGCTGCCGGTGCCTGACGAAGCACTGGATGCAGCCCCTCATGGGGCCGCGGAGCAGTCCGTATGGAGAAACTGCACCTGACGTTGGCCACGCTAAGCCAACCCGCCAAGTCTCCACCACGCATCCGACACCCGCTGATGTGCCGCAAGTTTCTCCTCAAAGTCACTTAGCTGCAACCTGCCCCCGGACACGACACGCTTGCCGGCCACAATCGTTTCCTGCGCAAAAAGCGGTCCGTTCCGCAGCCAAGCCTCCACGGCGTCGCCGTGAAAACCCGAAAAGAAAATGCCGCTGAAGGGCCAGACTACGAGGTCCGCGCAGTAACCCACTGCGATCTTTCCGAGGTCGTCCTCCCGGCCCAGGCACTGGGCGCCTCCGATCGTGGCATGCTCCAGCGCGTCGCGGGCCCGCGTCAGCGTAGTGCCTGTCCTGAGCTGGCTGGCCAGCATGGTCAGTCGCGTCTCGTGGTACATACTCCCATGCCCCGCCGACGCGCCCCCGTCAACGCCCAGACCGACCGGAACTCCCAGTCGACGCATCAAGTTGATGTCGCCTACGGTCTTGCTGAAAAAAATGTTCGAAGTGGGGCAGTGGGCGATGCCACAGCGGCATTTTCCCATGTGGGTCAACTCGGCCTCGTCCAGGCAAACCCCATGCGCCACCCACGTACGTCCGCTATCCCAGCCGCACTCCCGAAAGCGATCCATCGGTCGCATACCCAGTTTCTCCAAGCAAAAATTCTCCTCGTCCTTAGATTCGGCTAAATGGGTGTGCAAACGCACGTCCAGTTTTTCCGCGAGCTCCGCGCTTCGCTTCATGAGCTCCATGGTCGTTGAAAATGGGTTACATGGAGCGATCCCAATACGGATGAACGCGCCCTTTTCTCGCTCGTGATACCTCTCCACGAGGCGCTGACAATCCGAGAGAATCTCATCGATGTCCTGCGCACAGGCATCGGCGGTGATTGAGCCGTGTCGAACGCCCAAATCCATTGCGCCCCGCGTTGGATAGAACCGAACCCCGACATCTCGCGCCGCACGAATCTGCGCATCGATCAAATTCGGTTTCGGGTGGTTGTTCAGGTGGTCGCTCGAGCACGTGCAACCTCCCATCGCCATTTCCGCGAGCGCCACCCAGGTCGAAAGGTAAGAAGCCTCCTCGTCCAAATACGCCCAGATGGGATTCAACTTAACCAGCCAGGCAAAGAGACCTCGCGCCAGTTCGTCCGCAAACCAATTACGGGTCAGATTTTGATAGATGTGATGATGCGTGCAAATCAACCCCGGCGTGATCAATCCACCGCGTGCGTCCAGCGTTTCCCGGGCGGGCGGCTCAGCCGTTCCACTTGCCCCCACCGCGTCGATAAAGCCCCCGCGGATGGCGACCCATCCACCCGGCAACTCCGGTCCGTCCATAGTCACGATGTAACCGGCGTTGCGCACGAGGAGGTCAACGGGAGAGAAAGTGGCCATGGCGACAGCGAAGCAGTAAACACGCCATCGACGCTTGGTTGTTATTCTAAAAAGTGGAGCCGGGCGCCGGAAAGATCACGACACTGACAGCCTCGACCGCGATGCCCACCGCTCGTCGCCAAGCTGGCCGGCCAAGCCCACACGTTTATCTTCGCTTGCCTTGCGGAACTGAAGAAAGCCGGCAGCAGCTGTGAGGCCCTTGCCCAAGCGCTCAAGCGCCAGCCATGACTTCGGATTGATCAGCGAAGCCTCGATCGATCGCATCGCCTCGCTGCCTGAGCACAATGGTGCTCAGGCAGGTCACCAACCTTCCTGACAAGAATCGGGCGCCGCGCCCGATTCTTATGCGCTGAAGAACTTCAGGCCGACCACGCCTGCCACGATCAGCGCGAGGCTCACAAGGCGGGCGGCGTTCGCCGGTTCGCCGAGCAGCCACATCCCGAGGATGGCTGTTCCGGCCGCCCCGAAACCCGTCCACACCGCGTAAGCCGTGCCGATCGGCAGGCCCCGCGCGGCCAGCGCCAGCAGGTACATGCTCACGGCCATGGCACTGACGGTCGCCACGGAGGGCCACAGGCGCGTAAAGCCGTCCGTGTACTTCAGACCGATCGCCCAACCGACCTCGAAGACCGCGGCGACAAGGAGCAGAATCCAGTGTTTCATGCGCCGCACGTTGGCGCGCGGCCGCCCCCGGCTCAACCCCGCTGATGGGCACGCATGAGCGCAGAGGCGATCGCCATTTCCACCTTGTTGCGGGCATGATTGAGATTCTGGCGAAGGCTCTTGCGCGCGGATTCGACGTCCTTGCGCTCCAGCGCGTCGAGAATCGCAAGGTGCTCGCCCGCCGTCTCGGCCACGCGATGGATGGTGGTGATTACGACGAGCCGAACGAAACGCAGACGCGCGTTGATCTCGTCGAGAGAGTCGAGAATCGGCGTGTTGCCAAGCGCCTCGGCAAGCCGGAAGTGGAAACGCTCGTCCGCGCGTACCAGGTCCTCCCCATCGACAAGATCGTCCGCACGCAACGCCAGCAACGGCTCCCAATAGGCACGCTCCGCGGCCAGCAAGTCGGGTGGCACGCCGCGCTGGATCAGCGCCTCCATCACAAAGAGCTCGAGCGCGAGGCGCATGTCGTAGAGCTGTTGCGTTTCGCTCACGTTCGGCTGCTTCACGTAGCAACCCATGTTCGGCACCTTGTCCACCAAGCCCTGCTCGGCGAGGGCTCGCAACGCTTCACGCACAGGGATCCGGCTCGCGTTGAACTCTTCGCACAAGGCCTGCTCGCCCAAGTGATGCCCGGGCGGATAGTGCCAGGCGAGGATCCGTTCGCGCAACGTGGCAAGTACCTGCACAGCCAGTTGTTCTCCTCCACCGGAGGGGGTGGGCGAGGCGTTCTTGGAATGGGACCCGCGAGGCATTATGGCAAATGACCGAAAGGATAGATTCTGGGCAAACGAAATTTGAATGCGTCGATGTATACAACTTGGCATACATCTAGCTAAAACCCGAATATTCCGCCGATCCAACCCATCGCCCGCTATGTCAACGGCCACCTCGTCTCCTTCCCGCCCGGGTCGCCCGCGGCTCTGCAGGCTCGCCGGAACGAACCTTTCCCCTACGTCAGTGTAAGTGTCGGGTCAGTGTAGTTGTTAAGGATCTGTGGATCGGGGGCCTCGCGAGGGCGAGGTCCCCTTCCAGGTTCGACAACCGCGAGCTGGCCCTGCCCGTGCTCTCGACCCAGCACCCCCTTTTCATGCCGCTCGAAAACGATCCCCTCGCCTGCTCCACCGTCGCCGCCCTGCACGATGCCTATGAACGGGCCCTGATCGCCAACGATGTTGCCGCGCTGCAATCGTTCTTCTGGGAAAGCCCAGACACCGTGCGCTTCGGGGTGGCCGAGCAATCTTTTGGCTCGGAAGCTATCACTCATTACCGCCGGAACGCCCAACCCCCGGATTCCGGCCGGAAGATGATCCGCCGCAGCGTGGTGTCCTTCGGGCCCGACCACGTTTCAGTGATGTGCGAGATCATGGCAGCGGGCGCCGCCGGCCCCTGCCTGATACGCCAGTCGCAATTGTGGGTCCGGTTTCCGGATGCCGGCTGGAGAATCGTCTCCGCCCATGTCTCGCATCCCTGCGACACCGGGGGCCCGTGGGCCAACTACGCGAGTCAGGCGGCCCGCGCCCTCGACCTGCCCCTTTTGCCCGCGGAGCTCCCGGCGGTGGCCCTCCAACTCGAGCGCGCCGCCGGGATCGCGGCCCCATTGTTCGCCCACCCGGTTCCCGACTCCGTGGAACGCGCTGCGATTTTCACCGCATGAACACGCCGCCTTCCGCAACCGAGCCGGGCACGGCAGACACAAACTCGGTCGTCGCCCGGATCGAGCGCGCCCTGGCGCGCATCGAGCGCACCCATGCCCAGGTGAACGCCTTCACCCGGGTCACCGCAAAGCGCGCCCTCGCCGAGGCCGCCGCCCTCGACGCCGCCCGTGCGTCCGGACGCGATCCGGGACGCCTCGCCGGCATGACCTACGCGGTGAAGAACCTTTTCGATCTCGCCGGCGAGGTCACTGTCGCCGGATCCCGAATACATCGCGACCGACCGCCAGCCGCCAGCGACGCTCAGGCCGTGGCGAGGCTGCGGGACGCCGGCGCCATCTGCCTCGGCGCCGTCAACATGGGCGAGTACGCCTACGACTTCGTCACCGAGAATGCACATGACGGCCCCACGAGAAACCCCCTGGACCCGACGCGGTCCGCCGGCGGGTCATCGGGGGGCTCGGCGGCCGCGGTCGCCGCCGGCCTCGTCGATTTTTCCCTTGGCACCGACACCAACGGATCCATCCGCGTCCCGGCCTCGTTCTGCGGCCTCTGGGGCCTCAAGCCGACGTACGGCCGCCTCGGACGCGGCGGCACGGTGCCGTTCGTGGAGAGCCTCGATCACATCGGACCGATCGCCCGCACCGCCGTGGATCTCGCCAGGACCTATGATGCGATGCAGGGACCGGACCCCCGCGACGCGGCCTGGGCGGATCGTCCCAACGAGCCGGCGCTTGCCCATCTCAACGATGGCGTGACCTCCCTGCGGATCGCGGTTCTGGGCGGGTACTTTTCCAAGGGTGGCGAACCGCAGGCCCATGCGGCCGTCGCGACCGTGGCCCGCGCGTTGAACGTTTCCCGCTGCGTGGAACTGCCGGCCGTCGCGGCCGCGCGCGCCGCCGCCTACGTGATCACCGCATGCGAAGGCGGACAATTCCACCTCGAGCGCCTGCGCCAGCGCTCCGCCGAGTTCGATCCCGCCACCCGCGACCGCTTTCGGGCCGGTGCGCTGATGCCGGCCGCCTGGTACCTGCACGCCCAGCGTTTTCGTTCGTGGTGGCGCGAGCAGGTGCGCGCGATCTTTGCCGGGGTGGACGTCCTGATCGCCCCCGCCACGCCTGTCGCCGCCACCCGGCTCGGCCAGGAAGAGATGATCCTCGACGGCACGCCGCTGCCTGTCCGGCCCAACCTCGGACTCTTCACCCAACCCATCTCGTTCGCCGGACTGCCCGTGGTCGCCGCCCCGGTGCCAAGCGCCGCGCCACTGCCCATCGGCGTCCAACTGATCGCCGCGCCTTGGCGCGAGCGCCATGTGCTGCGGGTCGCCCACCACCTGGAACGCGAAGGCATCTGCCGCACCTTTCCGGTTCCCCCCCTGGCTGCGTGGTCATGAACGGGCCTCCAGCCATCGCGATCGGAGCCGGGCCGCGGAACCTTACGCTGCCTCCTTGTCCGCGGCGAACCTGGCCACGAGATCGTTCGCAAACTCGTGCCGCCGCCGCACCGGACGGCCCTGACGTGCGGCGCGACTCGGGCGCACGCTCCTGAAGCAATTGTCCCTTTCTCCATGACGCCGCCGCTGTCGCTCGACCTCACTTCGCTCCGCGCCGCCTATCGCGAGCGGCGCGTCACGCCCGCTGACGTGATTGCCGAAGTCACGCGGCGCATCGACATCCACAACGACCCTGCCGTGTGGATTCACCGCCTTTCCGCGAAAGAACTCCAGGCCCACATCGACCGAATCACGCAGCGGGGATGGGAAACGCAGCCACTCTACGGCGTGCCTTTCGCGATCAAGGACAACCTCGACCTCGCAGGCGTCCCGACCACGGCGGCGTGTCCGGCTTTCGAATACACACCGTCCGCCTCCGCCTTCGTCGTGCAGCGTCTGCTCGACGCCGGTGCCATCCCGATCGGCAAGACCAACCTCGATCAATTCGCCACCGGCCTTGTGGGCACGCGCTCACCGTACGGCGTGCCGCGCAATCCGTTTCACCTGGAGATGATCCCAGGCGGTTCGAGCAGCGGATCTGCCGTGGCCACGGCGTCCGGGCTCGTGAGCTTCGCGCTCGGCACGGACACGGCCGGCTCGGGCCGCGTGCCGGCCTCGTTCAACAATCTCGTGGGACTCAAACCCACGCGCGGTTGGTTGAGCAATCGCGGTCTGGTCCCGGCGTGCCGCTCGCTCGATTGCATTTCGATCTTCGCCCTCACTGTGCCCGACGCCGCCGCGGTCGCCGCGGTGGCAGGGGTTCATGACCGCGATGATGCCTTCTCTCGCCGGCCCGCTGCAGTGTTTGATCCCGAGGTCACCGCGCAAGAACCGCCGCCGTTTCGCTTCGGCGTGCCGCGTGCCGAGCAGTTGTCGTGGTTCAACGATGAGGCCAACCCTCGTCTCTACCAAGAGGCGATCGGCCGGCTGACCCAGCTGGGCGGTCAACGGGTGACGATCGACTTCGCCCCGTTCGCCGCGACGGCGCGACTGCTCTACGAAGGTCCGTGGGTTTCGGAGCGCTGGTCGGTGGTGCGCGAGTTTCAGGCGAAGCACCCGGACGCGCTGCTGCCTGTGACGCGTGCGATCATCGAGCGGGGCGCCACGCCGCTCGCGGTCGATGCCTTCGAGGCCGGCTACCGGTTGGAGGAACTTCGCCACGAGGTGGCGCGCGCCTGGGAAACGATGGACGTGCTCGTGCTGCCCACCACGCCGACGATCTACACACGCGACGAGGTGGCCGCCGATCCCGTCGCCCTGAATTCGCGGCTCGGTCTCTACACCAACTTCGCCAACCTGCTCGACACCGCCGCACTCGCAGTGCCCGTTGGCCTGCGTCCTGACGGGGTGCCATTTGGCGTCACGCTGTTCGGCCCGGCTTGGTCCGATGCCAGCCTTGCCCGGCTCGGCCGCAGCCTGCACGACGCCGCAGCGCTCACGCTCGGCGCAACCGGTGCCCCGCGTCCGCCGCAGGGCGCCCCGCTGCCCGCGCCGGCCGTGGAAACGTTGCCGGCGGGCTGGCTGCCGCTGGCCGTGGTCGGCGCTCACCTCACCGGCCAACCGCTCAACAGCCAGCTCACCTCACGCGGCGCGCGGCTTTGGCGCAAGGATCGCACGGCACCCTGCTACCAGCTCTTCGCGTTGGCCGGCACCACGCCCGAGAAACCGGGACTGCGCCGTGTTGGGTCCGGCAAAGGATCGTCGATCGAAGTGGAGATTTGGATGCTCCCCGCCGTGGCGTGGGCCGAGTTTGTCGCGAGTGTTCCCCTCCCCCACAGCATCGGACAACTGTACCTTGCGGACGGCTCGACCGTGCCTGGCTACCATTGCGAAGCCCTTGCTTTGGAAGGGGCTCGTGACATCTCGCGCTTCGGCGGCTGGCGCCGCTACCGCCTCGCTCTGGCTCCTGGTTAAAATGTCGCTTGAGTTTGAATCAACATATCCCGATATGTTGATACGACATGCAACCTGACCGCCCCATCTCTGCGCTCTTTGCCGAAAACCGTCCCCTGCGGTCGCTGGAGTTTTTCCCGCCCAAGGATGACGCGGGAGTGGAGGCGTTGCGCCAGACGGCGGTGGGGCTGCAGAAGATTCCCTGGGACTTTGTCTCCGTCACGTACGGGGCTGGCGGGAGCACCCGCGAACGCACCGCGCAGGTCAGTGCGATGCTCAAGCAGGAGTTTGGCTTCACGGTCATGCCGCACCTCACCTGCGTCGGCCACTCGCGCGACGAACTGAACGCGTTGGCCGATCGCATCCACGCCGGCGGCTTTCGCAACATCATGACGCTGCGCGGCGATCCGCCGAAGGGAGAGACGACCTTTCAAGCGACAGCCGACGGACTGCGTTACGCCAACGAACTCGTGACCTTGCTCAAGCAGCGTCATTCGGACTTTTGCCTTGGCGTGGGCGGCTATCCGGAGAAACACCCCGAGGCCGCGTCCCTCGACGCCGATCTCGATGCACTGAAACGCAAGGTCGACGCCGGGGCCGACTTCGTCACCACCCAGCTCTTTTTCGACAACGCGATCTACTACCGTTTCGTCGATCGCTGCCGCGCCCGCGGCATCACCGTGCCCATCGTGCCGGGCCTGATGCCGGTGCTGTCGGTCAAACAAATCCAACGCATCGCCGCGCTCAGCGGCAGCAGCCTCCCGGCCACGCTCGCGAAACGCCTCGAGGTCGCCGCGGAAAGCCCCGATGTCGTGGAGATCATCGGCATCGATTGGGCACTCGATCAGATCCGCGATCTGCTCGCGCACGGGGCGCCGGGTTACCATCTCTACATCCTGAACCGCGCCCGCAGCGCCCTCGCGCTCGCCGCCGGTCTGGCTGCCTGAACCGGACCGCCGGCGCAGGCGATCCGCGCGCCTCCCCCGGCCGGCGGCGCCATAACCGCCGCGCATGACCGCATAACGACGAAGCATTGGGCGCCGGACGGGCGGGGTGATAGACTGGATGACGTCACAGTCATCCATGTATCCGAACCTTACCTACACGTACGCCCGAACGGCCGTCGCCGCCGTCGGGCTCCTTTTTGCCGCCGCGGCCGCCGCGGCGGCCGCCGGTCCTGACACCCGCATCGAGCGGGGCCGCCACCTCGTCGAGGACGTCGGCCTGTGCGCCGACTGCCATTCCCCGCGTCAGGCGGACGGCACCTTCGACCGCCGCCTCTGGCTGCAGGGTGCACCGCTGGGCTTTGCACCCACGGCCCCCATGCCCTGGGCCCCGCACGCTCCGGCCATCGCCGGACTGCCCGCCCTCACCGACGCGCAGGCCATCCGCCTGCTCACCACCGGCGAGCGACTGGACGGCACCCGGCCCCTGCCTCCAATGCCCTCCTACCGCCTGAACGCCGACGAAGCCGAGGCGGTCGTGGCCTACCTGCGCAGTCTTTCCTCCGCCCGCTAACCCAACCTTCCCATCATCACAGCGCCATGAGTGCCTATTTCTTTGTCAACGTGCTCGAAGTCCTGGACTCCGAGAAAATGGAAGCCTATCGCCGCCGCGTCTTTGACGTCGTCGCCCGTTATGGTGGTTGCTACCGCGTGCTGGCCGGACCCTTTGAAGTGGTCGAAGGAAACTGGCGGCCGACCTTTCCGGTCTTGATCGAGTTTCCCTCCCTCGAGACGGCGCGCCGCTGGTACGACTCGCCCGAATACGCCGAGCTCAAGGCGATGCGGCTCGCCGCCACCCGTGGCGAGGCCGTCTTCTTCGCTCCGTATCAACCGGCCGGTGTCGCCGCGGCCGCGGTGCCCGCGGAGGCCTGAACGGCGGCAGCCTCCAGCCAGCCGCCCAGCACCTCGATATCCTTGGCCGCCGCCGCGCGCGGCGACCACACCAGCAGGGTATCGATGACCATCGATCCCGGGACGAGACGCACCGCGCCGACGCCCGCCGGACGGCTCGGACTGGTAAGCGAGCCCATGTACCCGACGTACTCACCGGCCGCGACACCGGCATAGACGTGCAGCATGTCATCGACCACGGCCTTGACGCGCGGGGTGAAGCCGGCGCGCTGGCAGGCCTCCTCCACCGCCCGGCCGAAGTTCGGGAACATGCGCTCGTCCCACAACGCCCAGGCCTCCTGCGCCAGCTCGGCGAGGTGCACGCGCCGTTTCTTCAGCAAGGGGTGATCCGCCCGCAGCAGCACCGAGGGCTGCTCGCGAAACATCAGCGCGTGATTCAGGCCGCGCAGGCGGGCGGCACCGGGATGACCGGTCAAGACGGCGTCGAGCTCCCCGGCGCGCAGCTGCTTCAGCGCCTCGACGGGCAGCACCTCCACCAGCTCGACCTGCACACCGGGACGGCGCTGACGCAGCCGCTGCAGGTAGGGCGTCAGGTACAAGGCAAGGAAGGTGCCAAAGTGAGCGAGGCGCAGCCGGCGCGGCGCCCCGGGCGCACCTCCGCGCACGATCGCGGGCAAGCCGTCCACCGCCGTCAGGAGAGGCCTGACGTGATCGAGCAGCACGGCGCCACTCGACGTGAGCACGACGCGTCCGGGCTCGCGCCGGAAGAGAGGCCGGCCCAGTTCCTCCTCCAGATCCCGGATCTGCCGGCTGAGCGCGGGCTGCGACACCCGCAGGCTCGCGGCCGCTTGCGAAAAGCTGGCGTGGTCGGCGACGGCGACGAAGGTGCGGAGGTGACGGAGTTCCACGGGAAAAAGCAGGAGCGCGGCGCAGGACGGACCGCCGCGCCGGAAGGCATCGCAAGCCGGACGCCTCCCGTCAACCAGCCGTCAGCGGGGACACGGCGGCGCAGAGCCCGCCGTCGCAACAGCCGCTGAAGCGCTCGTAGCCGTTCAGGCGGCGTACCGTCGTGACCGCCGACGCCCACTTCACCCCGGTTTCCCCAAAGAGCACGCCCCGTTCCGCCGCGGCGGCGATGGCTTTGTCCACCGCCCGAATCCGCACCGACGTCTCCGGTCCGGCGCCGTTCCGCTCGAGGTCCGGGAGGCAGATCGTCGTGACTGGGAAGAACTCGTGCAACGCGTTCATCAGCCGGGTGTGCGCCCGCGCGAGACGGGGCTTGACGATGAAGCGGTCGCGCCCTTCCAGCCGGTCGAGCACGGCATCGAGCACACAGAGCCGCGTATCCAGTTGGTCAGGGACCGGCAGGACCTCGTCGGGCCTGCCGAAGCGCCGAATGGTGCAGGTCCGCTCGTAGCGCCAGGTGATCGTTCCCCGGTCGCCCCGCAATTCGATTTCGGGCGGCAGGTCGGCGCTTCCGGCATGCGTGCCATAAAACAGCACCTCGGCCCCTTGGGTCGTCACCGCGCGGAGACAGCACGTGTCGAAGCTTTCGATCGGCGCCGCGCGATACAACTCCGCCTCAAGCGTCTCGACCGTTGCCGCCTCCTCGGCGGCGGACCCGGCCCAGAACAGGGCCATCATCAGGAAGTGCGCGTAGGCGTTCGCCACCGGCGAATCGAGCACCCACCGGCCGTCGACCTGGAGACGTCCTGCCCAGGCGTTGCGTTGAAAATAGCCGGCCGTCCTCGGCCACTGACCGCGCACCACGACGCGTTCCAATCGACCGATCTCACCGGCGAGGATCCGGCGCTTGAGCTCGTGCGCCAGGGGCACGTACAGATCCTGATAACCCACGGCGACCATGCGCCCCGCCGCTTCCTGCGCCGCGATGATCGCGTCGGCCTCCGCGAGGGTCGGCGCCAACGGTTTCTCCACCAACACGTGCGCACCGGCGGCGAGCGCCGCCAAGGTCATCGACGCGTGCCAATGAATGCCCGTCGGGATCATCACGAGGTCGATCTCGCCCGCCAGCGCCGTCATCATCGCCTCGTACGAGTCGAACAACCGGATGCCTTTGCGCTCCAGGCGCCGGCAAAGTCCGTCCTGCTCCTCGCGATTGATGACCGTAACCCCGACCAGTTTCAGCCGTCCCAACAGCGCCTGCTCCATGGCCATCAACAGGTGCCACCGACCGTATCCAGAGATCCCGACCAATGCCGTACGAATCATGCAAGAGAACGGCCGTGGCTCGATGAGCGGGGTGGGATCATCGGAAAGAGACAACGGCGCTTGCCGATGAGCGTCAGCCCGTGCCTCTTGCAAGCGTTGCAACCCCATGCCTGCCCCCACCCTTCGTACCCTCGCTGAGAAATGCGGCCTGTCCGCCTCGACCGTCTCCCGCGCCCTTTCCGGTCACCCGAACGTACGCCCGGCCGTCCGTGAAAAGGTCGCCGCAGAGGCGGCACGGCTCGGCTATCGGCGCAACCAGCTCGTGGGGGCGCTCATGGCCCATGTGCGCACGAACCACACCCAGCGCTTCATCGGCACGCTGGCCCTGGTTCACGTGCCGTCGCCCGAACAGCCTGAACCCCGGCCGATGCAGCGGCTGATGATCGAGGCAGCCCGCCAACGGGCCAGCGAATTGGGCTTCAAACTGGACTTCTTCAGTCTGGACCGGGCCAAGCAGCGGCCCGAGGCGTTGGGGCGCATGCTGCAGGCGCGCGGCGTACAGGGGGTGATCATGCTGTACTCAACCCTTACCACCCTCGACGCCGGGTTTCCGTGGGAGCTCTTCGCGCTCGCCGAGATCGATTACGGTTCAACCGCCTTGCAGAAGCACACCGTGCAGGTCGACCACCACCTCACGTTGACCGGCGCCCTGCTGCGTCTGCGCGAACTGGGTTACCGGCGGATCGGCATGTTCATCGAACGCTTCAAGGATGAACGCCTGCTCTTCAAGTGGAACGCCGCCTTTCGCGCCTTCCAAGAGGTGCAGGGTGGCATCGGGACCGTGCCGGTGCTGATGCGCACCAAGATGACGGCGGAGGATTTTCTGGCGTGGCACCGGGAGCACCGGCTCGACCTCGTGATCGGCCATGTCGACGCCGCCGTGGGCTGGCTGCGCGATGCCGGGGTGGGCGTGCCCGCGGAGACGGGATTCTTCAACTTGAACTGGAACGAACGCGGACGCGCCTGCGCCGGACTCGATCTGCGCCCGGAATTGCAGGGCGTCGCCACGGTCGATTCGGTGGTGGCGCAAATCCACCGCAACGAGCGTGGCCTGCCGGCCGATCCCCACACCGTGATGGTGAGCGGACGCTGGGTGGACGGCCCCACCCTGCGGCGCAGCGCGCCGTAGGCGTCAGCCACGCGCGGAGGGATCCGCGCCCAAATTCTGTTTCCCACCGTCTTTCTCTTGTGTCTGGGAATTGGCCCGGAGGGAGAAAGAAGAACGAGAAAGACGAATGAGAACGAGATAGTGCGACGGTCCGGTCCGAGGTAGGGCGGTTTCTCCGAAACCGCCGCAAAACCGCCGGACCGGCCCACTACGGCCGGTTCTTCTTCACGTAGGCCTCGACCCGGTCGGCGGCTGCGAGCGCGTCCTGGTCGCCGTGCACGATGCCCCAGAGCGTGAGCGCCTGCATGACCTCGGTGTAGTTCACGTTCTTTGGCGCTCCGCCGTACGACTTCTCCTTGCCGACGCCCGTGCGCGAGTTGCCCGCCACATCGACTTCGCCCGAAGGCAGCACCTTCGAAACCTGCCACTTCATCGCCTGAGCGAAAGCGGCCTCGGCCTCGGGCATGGGCACATGCAGCGTAAGCACCTGACCGAACAGCACTGACACGATATTGTAGCTGGAGTCGCGTCCACCGTTCTCGACAAACACTCCGTCCTCGTCGCGCAGCGTGATCGCATGGGCCATGAGCTGGCGCGAACGCTGGATCAGCTGCTCGTCCCCGAGCACGAGACCGTTGAGCCCAAAGGCCTTCGCCCCGATGATGATCCGGTTGGGCGCGTGGCTGGTCTCCTTGATGATCGTCTCGTAGCCGCCGTTGATGAAATCCATCGCCTTGCGGATCTTCGGCAGCAACGCGTCGATGCGCGCCTTGAAATGCGCCTCATGCGGCGACTGCCGGATGACGAGGATCGCCCGTCCCAGCTCCTGCATGAAGAAGAACGCCGTCTCCACCGCGGCTCCGTAGGGTTTCGCGCTCTTCCCGTTCGGACGCAGGTTCGCTTCGAAGCGTCCGTCCGGCAGCTGATGCGCGAACGCCTTGTCGATGCCGCGCCAGGCATCGTCGGCCGCGGCGAGGTCCCCGTGCACCACGGCGTAGATCACGCTGCGGCAACTGCCGCGCTGCGGACCGGCCTCGATCCACATGCTGTGCAGACGATTGGTGCCGGTCAGGCCCTGCGGATCCGGACTCTCCACCAGCAGGCGGCTGGGCGGAAACTGTTTGAGCACATCGTACTCGCGCATCGCCGGGCGCGCAGCCGCCGAGACCGTCGCGGCAACGAGACCCAGGAACGCGGTGGCTAGGAGAGGAAGGAATCGGGAGTTCATTTAGGAAAACGTCAGGGTGGTCTGGAAGGGCGTCACGCCCGTGAGGTAAACGCTCTGGCCGTCCCACTTGGGCAGCGCACCGCGCAACTGAGTCCAGGTGTGTTCGACCTGGCCGGGACCGAAGTCGATCGCATCGCCGCCGACGACATAACGTCCACGACCTGAGTGCAGCAGGTAGGCATCCTTGACGTCGGCCACGGGCTGAACGCCCTCGAGCCTGCCGCCGTGGCGGAAAGCCAGCTCGACGGCGACCGGCACGTGGTCCGTGCCGCGGATGCTGATCGTCAGGGTGAACCGGCCGCGGTCCTCGGTGAGCTCGGCGACCGACTCGAGTCGTTGCACGTTGCTTAAGGCCCGCGCCGCCCGGCTCCCGACCGCCAGCGTGCCGTTGGGCGCCATGCGCACATGTTCGCCGTCGGCGATCTGGGCGGCCGACAGCGGTTGAAAATAAGGGCCGTCCAACTCCTGCCGCAGCCGGTAGCGGTTGCCCTCCACCTCAAGGGCCGTGCCGACAAACTGCCCCTTGCCGAAGAACGCACTCGCGAATCGCACCGCCTCCAGGGCCGCCGCGCCCTTGCGCAGCGAGAAGAGCGTGGAGTTTTCCGCCAGGATGGTCGCGCTCACGCTGCCACGCCGGATGCGCGCCAGCGACGAGTACGGGAAGACCCGCGCGTAGTCCGTCGGCAACGGTGCGTCGGGCGGGAGCGGCCGCTGCAGGTCGGGTTCCTCGAGGAAGGTGGGCAGCTCGTTCACCAGCTGGGCCCGGGCGTTGGTTTCGATCTGCCGCGCCATGGCGGCAAAACGCCCGTCGCGGTCGAGCAGCGCCAGCGTGCGGTAGCTGTAGTAGTAGCGCGCCATGCTGCCGCGCTGATACTTGTCCTGCCGCTTCGAAGCCTCAGTCACGACCTCGCCGTCGGGATGAATGTAATAGAGCGTCATCTCGAGGTTCTTGCGCACCGCGTCGCGCAGCGCCGGACGGTTCAGGCGGGACGCCACGGTGAGCAGGGCGCGATCGACGATCGGCGAATAGACGGACGTGCTCTTCTCCGTGTACTGGCCGTCGGGATCGAGGTCGATGCCCTCGGCCAGCCATTGGTCGACCCGTTCGACGTAACGCGAATCCGGATACAGGGAATGCACCTTGGCCAGCGCGGCGCAGACCACCCAACGATGGTTGGGCGTGTGCACGCCTCCGGTGACGAGCGAACCGCCGGCGCGCACGATGAAGGTCTTGAGGTCCGCTTCCAACCGGCGGAGCTGCCCCCACGGACGGAGGCGCAGGATCTCGGCCGCCGTGGTGACGTACTCGAGGACAAACGCCGTATCGGGCGGAGAGCGGAAGTTGGTGGAGAGCAGGTCGATCGTGCCGTCGTCATGCTGGGCCTTCAGCAGGTAGGCCGCCGCCTGCTCGAGCGGACCGACCAGCGCCTCCGACCGGGCGTAGGCGGACTCGGGCGACGCCACCGCACTGACAAGCGAGGCAATCCAACCAGCGGTGCCGCCCACCGAGGGCAGACCGTAGCCGTCCGCCACGCATCCCTGCCAGCGGTGCGAGGCGCGCTTTTCCTGCCGGGCAAGCTGGTCCGGCATGCGGGCATCGTTGGCCTTGATCAGTTCCAGCACCAGCGGGTCGGCGCCCGGGGCGCCCACTCCAGCGGCAGCCAAGGCGCGGCTCGAGAAGGCACCCAGCAATGCGGTGCTGGCGGTCGATTTGAGAAAAAGGCGACGATCCATGGGAAGGGTAAACGTGAAGAGCGAGCCGTGCGGGGAAGGCGGGCGGACGGCGGTAAAATAGGAAACCGGAGTCCAGAATAACCCGGACTCCGGCGGACGTCGAGCGCGCGGGGCAATCCGCGCGCCACCGACGCTTAGAGATCGAACGACGCGGTCAGGATGAAGCGGCGCGGGTTGATGATGCGGTAGGCGTAGATCGAACCATCGGGGTTCGCGCCCACGGCCTGGAGCCGGCCGTCTTCGAAGACGTCGCGGACATTCAACTGCAGGTTGCCGCGCACCTTGTCGTCGAAGAGGCGGAAGCGGTAGCCGGCGGAGAGGTCGACGTAGTAGCGCGCCTTGTCGTAGATGGGGCGGTTCGGATCGAGTTCGAGCACGACGCCGTTGAACTGACCGGGCAGCGTGGACGGCGGCGCGCCATAGAAGCCGATCGACGCCTTGTCCTCCCAGCGCACGGCGCCGCCGACGCTGAAGTTCTTCAGGCGGCCCTCGGTGAACGAATAATTGGTGAGGGCGCTCCAGCGGTACTTGCGCACCTGCGAGCGGGGCTTACCGACATTGGCCACGCTGAAGAGGTAGGGGGAAATCAGGCCGTTGTAGTAAGCGGTCTCGGGCGTGTCGCCACCGCGCGCCGGAATCGAGTTCCACCACAGGTTGCCGTTGTCGTCCTTCGCCGTGGTCCACACCGGCAGGCGCTCCTGCCAGTAGTTGAACTGCTCCGGCCCGATCGCCGCGTCGATCGCGACCTGCTGGGCGCCGGTGAACTTGAGACGCCAGTTCGGGGTGGGATTGTAGGTCACTTCGACCTCATACCCCTTGGAAACGATGTCCGCCTGACCGTTGGTCTGCGGCTGGCCCGGACCGGCGGCGAGGAAGGTCGTCAGCCAGTCCTCGGTGCGTCCCATGAGCTGGGCCACCGCGGTATGGACCTGTGCTGCGCTGGGCGTGACGCCCTGATTGGCGAAGCGGTTGGTCACGACATCGAGCGCCCACGGGTAGAACCCGTTGGCATCGCGCACACCGTTGTTCTCGGGCCGACCTTCAAGACGGAAGGTGCGGTTGCCGATGGTGCCGACCTCGCCGGTGCGGGTGTCGTCCTCGGACACCTCGTAGCGGTTCAGCTTCACCGACAGTTTGCCCTGCAGGGCGGTGAAGGTGACGCCGTAATCCGTGCCCTTGCCCTGCGGGTTGGGCAGCACGCCCTTCAGGTCCATGCTGTAACGCACCACCTGCGGGAAGAAGCTCTCAGCCCGGTTGTAGTACAGGTTGAGCCAACGCGTGGGCTTGGCCACGATGCCATAGGTGGTCGTGTCGCCCTTCTGCGAGGCGCGGGTTGCCGGCCCGAGCACGCCGGTGGCTTCGTCGGTCCAGGTGTTGAAGTTTTCGAAGTTGGCCTCGCTGACCAAGCCCGTCGCCGGGTCGACGGCGAGTCCGACGGTGGAACGCTCGCGGCGTTCGTCGCGGCGCCAACCGACCGTGGTCACGATCCGGTCGTCGAAGAAGTAGCTCTGGGCGGTGAGGCTGAGCGTCTTGAGTTCCTCCTGGCGGCGGCCGCTGCCGGTGCGACCGAGCAGGTCCACGTCAACGGACTCGTTGACCCACTGGCCGGTGAGGTTGTTGAACCAGGTCAGCGTCTGCGGACCGTTGATGTTGTCGATGGCCGACGGAGCGTAGTCGACGTTGCCGCCGACGCCGTCACCGATGTAATAACGTTGGCCGATCGGATTGAGCGCGACGCGGTTGGCCGTGTTGGTCCACGCTTGGGTCGACGAGACATATTGGCCGTAGTTGAGCGTCCGCGTGTCGTAATCGTTCTGCTCCAAGTGCGCGGCCAACCGCTGCGTGCCGATCCACGACAGGAGGCGGGGCAGATTGGCGGGCGTGTACTGGTAGGCGAGGTCGGCGTTGAGGATCTCGCGGTCTTCCGGCACGCGCTGCGTGGTCGGACCGTCCGGCGCTTGGACGTAGGGGCGCATGAAGTTGGGGTTCGTGCGTCCGTCGAGCAGCTTCGAATTGATGTCGATGAAGAGCACCGTGTCGGTGTTGTCGATGATGCCGGCGCGGGTGCGCTCGAAGTCCTGCCGGAAGAAGCCGGCGCGGGCGGCCACGAGGTGGGTGCGGTTCTCGAAGATCACCTGCTCGACCTCGAAGCGCGACGTTTCCGCGGTGTCCTTGCCCCAGTTCGGCGCAGTGAAGTTGATCTCGGACCAGTCATAGATCGACTGATCGTCGGAGGCCAAAGCGAAGAAGAGCGGGTACGGGTTCGCCTTGCGCCGCATGATGTCCGTGGAGGTCTGGATGTACCGCAGGTTGCTGTTCGCGTTGGTCGGGAGCGGATTGCCGCTCGTGATCGGATTGGCGGTGCGGCCCTGGCTGAAGAACTGCACGCGACCGTCATCGATCCACGCGTTGAGCCGGCCGTAGGTCGCGTTGGCGCCCATGAGACCCAGCGGGAGCAGGGTGTTTTCCGTGCTCACCGGGATCACGCCCGACTGCGTGCCATTCGCGAAGGTGACGCGCTGAGTGGTCGGGTCCCACGTGGGCATGCCGTTCTCGCGCCACTCGAGGGTCGAGTCGCGCGGCGTGAGCGAGTTGGGGCGACGGTAGTCGTTATCGTACTTTTCGTAGGCCGCCTTGATCGTGGTCGAGCGGAACGGCTTGATCTGGATCGCGCCGTAATAGCGCGTGATGTGCTCGGAGGACGGCTTCTGCACGAAGCCCTTCGCCTCGTTCACGGCGGCGAAGCGCACCGCGAGCTTGTTGGCGATCAGCGGACGGTTGGTGTCGAAACTGACGCGGTGGCCGCCCTCGCTGTCGAGGCGGAACGAGGTGGACGTGTGCTCGCGCGTCAGGTTGGCCTGGGACGGCACGAGATTGACCGTGCCGGCGGCGGCGCCGAGACCGAAGAGATTGGAGTTGGGACCGCGCGAGATCTCGACCGCATCGATGTTGTAGGCGTCGAGCGGAATCTTGTTGTTGCTGGAAAAGTTTCCGAGAGCGGTGTTGACGCCGCTGCCGCTGATCGGGCTGCCGACGCCGCGAATGCGGTTGGCCGTCGCCGGGTCGTTGGCCGTGCCGTCAATGATGCCGCCGTTGCGGTTGGCGGTGAACTGCGTGTAGTTCCCCGTGCCCTCGGTGCTGGCCTCGTAGAGGAAGATGTCGTTGATATCGAGCGCAGCCGTATCGACCATCTGCTGCTTTGTGATGACGGTGATCGACGCGCCGAGGTCCTCGAGCTTCGAGTTGAGGCGCGTGCCCGACAGCGTGTTCGAGGCCTGATAACCACGATCGTCCGTGGTCACTTCAAAGGGAGAGAGTTGGATGACCTGCTCGCCGGCAGCCGGAGCTGGGCTCGCCGGCGGCGTGGCCTGGGCGGAGAGGCCGTGCGGCAACAGGAGACACGCGGCAATGAGACAGGAAGGCAGGGTGGGCGCTTGGAGCGCGACCCGGGACGGTTTTGGGCGCATGGCGATGGGGTTGAGGTTAGGGGGCCAACGGGCTGGGTGACCCGTTCGCCGTATCCCTGCGCCCAATGCCGCCGGAGGTCAGTCCCGGCGCCTTGCAAGCGTTGCAAGCAGCGCGGACGAACCCGTGATCACGCGCGAACGCGCGCGGCGGCGTTCAGCCCCCAGCCATCACCGGGCGAAAGCCGGCCCGGGTCAGGATCTCCGCGACCTTCTCGCGGTTGTCCCCCTGAATCTCAATCTGGCCGTCCTTCACCGTCCCTCCGCAACCGCAGGCGGCGCGCATCGCCTTCGCCAACTGCTCCTTTTCGGGCAGGCCGATACCGACGAAACCGCTGACGACAGTGACGGTCTTGCCTCCCCGCCCCGCCGTGGTGCGGCGAATCTCGACGCGGCCCCGGTTCTTGGCCGGAGCAGGGGCGGCCGCCGCGGGCAGGCGGGCCCCCGGCGCCGGCTGAGCCGGGCCCGGCGGGAGGGAAAGGCCGCCCAGGGCAGCGAACGGATTCTGCGCCAACGCCTCGCCGCCATCGGTCGGTCGTTTGGAAGGATTCATGAGGAAGACCCACCGCGCCCCGCCCGCCCCCCGCAAATGCCGGCCGGCGGAGTATCGCCATCCAAGTACATCAAGGCCTTGGCGTAACTCCGACGCTGCAAGAAATGGAGCAGCTGCGGCGACAGGCTCGTTTGCCCGCGTTGGGCAAAGTCATCCAGCCGCGCCATCTCACGCGCAATCACCGCGCCATCCGCCCGTTTGATCGCCTCCAGCAAGGACGTGAGGGCCTGTTTGATTTCAGCTTCCATGGGTCATCAAAGGGGAGGAGTTGTTGCCGATGATCAACTTGTAAAAAGCCCAGGCACTCTGTTGTAGGGTGGCACCAGAATCCATATCAGCCTTGAGTGGGCTCTCCGGCTGCGGCTTACTTCGGGACTGCGGCCGAGGCCACGCATCGGGCGGACCCCCAACGTTGTCCACCGGTTCGTCGCGCCGTCCGACTTCGTTCGTCGACCATTTTCTCTGCATGAACTCCATGAACCTTCCCGCTCGCGCCAACTCGGAGCTGATCGAGGCGGCCTATCAAGCGTGGTTAGACCATCCAGACTCCGTCGATCCGACGTGGCGAGCCTTCTTTCAGGGCTTCACGCTGGGGCACGGCACCCGGCCGGCCACCTCCGGTGCGGCCGCGGGCGGGGCGGTTTCGGCCGTCGACAGCCTGAAGCAGTCGCAGGTTCACAGCCTGATCTTCCATTACCGCGCGATCGGCCACACCCAGGCCCATCTTGACCCGCTGAGCGACCCGCCGGCCCCCTCCCCTCGCCTGGCCCTTGCGGAGTTCGGACTTTCGGAAGGCGACCTCGAGACCGAGTTCGACGTCGGCCACTTCCTCCAAGGCGGACGCATGAAGCTGCGCGACATCGTCGCCAGCCTGCAGGAGATCTACTGCGGACGGATCGGCGTGGAGTATATCCATATTCAGGATACCGAGGTTCGCCGCTGGATCCAGGACCGCATCGAGCCGACCCGCAACCGGCGCACCTTCACCAAGGCCCAGAAGATCCGCATCCTCCGCCGCATTCACAAAGCCGAGCTGTTCGAAAAATTCCTCCACACCCGCTACGTCGGCCAGAAGCGTTTCTCCCTCGAGGGTGGCGAGACCACCATCGCCGCGCTCGACTCCGTGATCGAGGAGAGCCCCGCGCAGGGCGTGGACGAAATCGTCATGGGCATGGCCCACCGCGGCCGCCTGAGCGTGCTGACGAACATCCTACGCAAGTCCTTCGACGTGCTCTTCGAGCAGTTCTCGGAGAACTATATTCCCGAAACGGTCGCGGGCGACGGGGACGTGAAGTACCACCTCGGTTACGAGGCCGAGCTGATGACCACGTCGGGCAAGACGGTCGAGGTTCGCCTCGCCGCCAACCCGTCCCACCTCGAGATCGTCAATCCGGTCGTCGAGGGCAAGGCCCGCGCCCGTCAGCGCATCCGCGGCGACGTCGAGCGGCGTCGCGTGCTGCCCTTCCTCATCCATGGTGACGCGGCCTTTGCCGGCCAGGGCATCGTGGCGGAGACGCTGAACTTCTCCCAACTGCCGGGCTACCGCACGGGCGGCACGATCCACTTCGTCATCAACAACCAGATCGGCTTCACCACCCTGCCGAGCGACGCGCGCTCCACCCGCTACTGCACCGATGTGGCCAAGATGATCGAGGCGCCGATCTTCCACGTGAACGGCGACGACGCGGAGGCCGTCTGCCATGTCGCACTGCTCGCCCTCGAGTTCCGCCTCAAGTTCCAGCGCGATGTGGTGATCGACATGTATTGCTACCGCAAGCATGGGCACAACGAGAGCGACGAGCCGGCGTTCACCCAGCCGACCCTGTACCGCAAGATCGCCTCCCACCCGCAGGTCTCCGCACTCTACGCCGAGAAGCTCATCACTGAAGGCACGATCACCGCCGCCGATTCCGAGGCGATCAAGGCCGAGTACACCGCCGCAATGGAGGCCGCATTTGAAAAGGCCAAGGCTAAGGAGGCCCGGCGCAAGGCCGCCAATCCCGCCGCCAAGTTCAAGGAATCCAACGCCGTCTTCCAACCGGGCTACTCCCACGCCGCCATCCCCACCGCGGCCACGCCCGACCTCGTCGAAAAGGTGGTCCGGGGTCTCACCCACCTGCCCTCCAACTTCAAGGTCAACCCCAAGATCAAGCGCATCCTCGACCAGCGCGCCCAGGCCTATGCCGAGGGCGGCCCGGTCGACTGGGGCTTCGGCGAAGCCCTCGCCTTCGGCACCCTGCTTTGCGAGGGCACGCCTGTCCGCCTCAGCGGGCAGGACTGCGAACGCGGCACCTTCAGCCACCGCCACGCCGTGCTCTACGATTACGAGACGCGCGAAAAGTACGTGCCGCTGCTCAACCTCGACGGGAAACAGGAACGGTTCTGCGTCTACAACTCGCTGCTCTCCGAAGCCGCGGTGCTCGGCTTCGATTACGGCTATTCCCTCGACTACCCCCGCATGCTCTGCATCTGGGAGGCCCAGTTCGGCGACTTCGCCAACGGAGCGCAGGTCGTGATCGACCAGTTCCTCGCCAGCTCCGAATCGAAGTGGCAGCGGGTGAGCGGCATGGTGCTGCTCCTGCCCCACGGTTACGAGGGCCAGGGCCCGGAACACTCCTCCGCCCGCCTCGAGCGGTTCCTCCAGCTCTGCGCCGAGGACAACATCCAGGTCGCCAACCTCACGACCCCGGCGAACTACTTCCACGCCCTCCGGCGCCAGATGAAACGCGACTTCCGCAAGCCGCTCGTCATCATGTCGCCGAAGTCGTTGCTGCGCCACCCGGCCGCCGTGTCGAAGATCGCCGACTTCACCAGCGGCTCCTTCCAGGAGATCATCGACGATCCGCAGGCGCCCGCCAAGCCGACCCGCCTCATCCTATGCTCGGGCAAGGTCTACTACGACCTCGCCGAACACCGCGAGAAGCACAAGCTCACCGACACCGCCCTCGTGCGCATCGAGCAGCTGTATCCGCTTCACCGCGACCGGCTCGCCGAGATCGCCAAGGCCTACGGTCCGAAGGTGAAACTCGTCTGGTGCCAGGAGGAGTCGCAGAACAACGGGGCCTGGTTCTACCTCGCGCCGCTGCTCGAGGACCTCTTCGGCCGCAAGCCCCAGTACGTCGGCCGCGACGCCTCCGCGTCCCCGGCCGTCGGCTCGCTCGCCGTGCACAAACTCGAACTCGCCGCCCTGCTCAAGGAAGCCTTCTCGATCTGAAGCAGTGAGGCGTGAGGTGCGGGTAGCGAGCATTCCCACCCGCTCAATCCCACCGACCAAGCGCCTCACTTCTCGCCAACAACTACTCGCTCCTCACTACCCGCTACCCGCTACTTCCCTATGGCCACCGTCGACATCAAAATCCCGCCGCTCGGCGAATCGATCTCCTCCGGCGTCCTCGCCAACTGGCACGTCAAGGACGGCGACGTCGTGAAAAAGGACCAGCCGCTCTTCGAACTCGAAACCGACAAGATCACGTCCGAGGGCCTCGCCGAGGCCGCGGGGCGGATCAGCCTGAAGGTCGCCGCCGGCACCGAGGTGAAGATCGGCCAGGTGGTGGCCTCGATCGACACCAGCGTGGCGGCCGACAGCGCCGGCAAACCCGCCCCGGCCGCGCCCGCCGAGGCCCCCAAGCCCGCAGCCGCTCCCGCCACGCGCGAAGCGGCGAAGAGCGACGCCGTCTCCCCGGCCGTCCGCCGTCTCGCCGCCGAAAGCGGTGTCGACCCCGCCACCGTGGCCGGCACCGGCAAGGGTGGCCGCGTAACCAAGGGTGACATGCTCGTCGCCGCCTCCGCCCCCGTGGTGGCTGCCGCCGTGGCGTCCGCCCCGGCCTCCGCCGTGCCTGCCACCGCCCCGGTGGTGACGCCCCCGCCGGCCGGTCGCCGCACCCGGCGCAAGATGACCAAGCTGCGCCAGACCATCGCCAACCGCCTCGTTGCCGCCCAGCACGAGGCCGCCATGCTCACCACGTTCAACGAGGTCGACATGTCGGCCGTGATGGAGCTGCGGAAGAAGTATCAGGACGACTTCACCAAGAAACACGGCGTGAAGCTCGGCTTCATGTCCTTCTTCACCAAGGCCGTGGTGCATGCCCTCCGGGAAGTTCCCGCCGTCAATGCGCAGATCGACGGCGACGAGATCGTCGAGAACCACTACTACGACATCAGCATGGCCGTCTCGACCGACAAGGGTCTGGTCGTGCCGGTGGTGCGCGCCTGCGACCAGCTCGACATGGCCGGGATCGAAAAGGCGATCGCCGACGTGGCCAAGCGCGCCCGCGACGGCAAGCTCACCCTCCCCGACTTCGAGGGCGGCTGCTTCACCATCACCAACGGGGGCATCTTCGGCTCGATGCTCTCCACCCCGATCATCAACGCCCCGCAAAGCGCCATCCTCGGCCTGCACGCCATCAACGAGCGTCCCGTCGCGGTCAACGGCCAGGTCGTCATCCGTCCGATGATGTACCTCGCCCTCAGCTACGACCACCGGATCGTCGACGGCAAGGAAGCCGTCACCTTCCTCGTCAAGATCAAGCAAGCGATCGAAGACCCCGCCCGCCTGTTGATCGGCGCCTAAACGGAGGTAGCGAGTAGCGGGTAGTGAGTAGCGAGTAGGTTTCACACCGTTCCCACCGCTCCCCGCCAACGCTCGCTCTTCAATTCCGCCTACTCCCTACCCGCTACTCGCTCCTCGCTACTTCCATGACTTCCTTCGATCTCGTTGTTCTCGGCGCCGGTCCCGGTGGCTATGTCTGCGCCTTCCGCGCCGCCCAGCTCGGCCTCAAAGTCGCCCTGGTTGACAAGCGCGCGACCCTCGGCGGCACCTGCCTCAACGTGGGCTGCATCCCGAGCAAGGCCCTGCTTCATTCGTCGGAGCAATTCGCCTTTGCCCGGCATCACGCCGCCGCCCACGGCATCAAGCTGGGCTCGGTCGAGGTCGACGTGCCGGCCATGCTGAAGAAGAAGGACGACGTCGTCACGAAGCTCGTCGGCGGCGTCGCCCAGCTCGCCAAGGCCCGCAAGATCACCGTGGTGACCGGCACCGCGTCGTTCGCGGGCAAGGACACTGTCACGGTGAAGGGTGAAAAGGAAACCGTCAGCCTGACGGCGAAGCACATCGTCATCGCCACCGGTTCGGCGCCGGTCGAACTGCCGTTCATGAAGTTTGACGGCAAGACCGTCGTCTCGAGCGACGAGGCCATCGCCTTCGAGGCCGTGCCCAAGAAGCTTGTGGTCGTTGGCGGCGGCGCCATCGGGCTCGAGCTCGGGTCGGTCTGGGCGCGCCTGGGCGCAGACGTCACCGTGGTCGAATTCCTGCCGAAGATCGTCGCCACGTACGACGAGGACGTGGTGCGCAACTTCACCCGCATCCTGCAAAAACAGGGTCTCAAGATCGAGACCGGGGCCAAGGTCACGGGCTTTGCCAAGGGCGTGCTCACCGCCGAGCGCGACGGCGCCAAGCTCGAGTTCCCCGCGGATAAGGTTCTGGTCGCCGTCGGTCGCCGACCCTACACGGATGGACTCAACCTCGAGGCCGCCGGCGTGGAGCTGGATGAAAAGAAGCGGATCAAGGTCGACGGACACCTGCGCACCAACGTGCCCGGCATCTGGGCCGTCGGCGACGTGGTGGCTGGGCCGATGCTGGCGCACAAGGCCGAGGAGGACGGCGTGGCCGTCGCCGAGTGGATTGCCGGCAAGGCCGGCCATATCAACTGGGACCTTGTCCCGGCCATCGTCTACACCGAGCCCGAGGTCGCCAGCGTCGGCCTGGGTGAGGATGCGGCCAAGGCTCGCGGCATCGCGGTGAAGATCGGCAAGTTCAGTTTCGCGGCAAACGGACGCGCCATCGCGGCCGACGCGACGGACGGTTACGTGAAGATCATCGCCGACGCGACCGACGATCGCATCCTTGGCGCGCAGATCCTCGGTCGTGGCGCCGGCGAACTGATCAGTGAGATCGTGACGCACATGGAGTACGGCGGCAGCGCCGAAGACCTCGCGCGCACCATCCACGCCCATCCGACCCTGAGCGAAGCGGTCAAAGAAGCCGCGCTCGCCGTGAGCAAGAGCGCGTTGCACGCGCTCTGATCGGCGGTCATGGCCTCGCATCTCAGCTGCGTGGCGGTGCTGGTGCGCGATTACGACGAGGCGATCGCGTACTACACCGGCACGTTGGGATTCACCCTGCTCGAGGATCGCCGTCTCGCCCCCGACAAACGCTGGGTACGCGTGGCGCCACCGGGCGCCCGTGAGACGAGTGTGCTGCTGGCCCGGGCAACCACGCCGCCGCAACTCGCGGCCGTGGGCAACCAGGCAGGCGGACGCGTCTGGCTCTTCCTGCACACCGACGATTTTGCCCGCGACTATGCGGTGTTCCAGGCCCGAGGCGTCACCTTCGCCGAGGCGCCGCGGCACGAGGACTACGGCACCGTCGCGGTGTTCACCGATCTCTACGGCAATCGCTGGGACCTGATCGGACCGCGGGTTTCAGCGTAGGCCCCGCCCCCGGGAACGCCGAGCCCCAGCTCGGCTCCTCGTCCCCTCGTCCCCCCCCAAGGCACCGACGAAATTCTCCCGCAGAGACGCCGAGGCGCGGAGTTTAGATTAACTATCCTCAGCGGCTCTGCGCCTCCGCGGGACCCTTCTGAGCGTTTTGTGCCTCTTTGTGGCCAATACCGGATGCCTGAGTCGTTGCCACAATCGCCCGATTGGGAGGCCGGCGGCGCGGCGGTGATGGGCTCGGAACCCTTCTGAGCCTTTTGTGCGTCTTTGTGGCTATACCCAAACCGCCCGGTGAGGGCACCGGGCCTACAGGGGGGGCGCGTCGCGCGACGGGCGCAGGTCGCACGTCGAAGGGCGGACGGGACTAGGCTCGCGGGTGGGCCTTGTCGTACACCGCTTTGAGACGGGCCGCACTCACGTGCGTGTACACCTGCGTGGTCGACAGGCTGACGTGGCCGAGCAGCTCCTGCACCAGCCGCAGGTCCGCCCCGGCGTTGAGCAGGTGCGTGGCGTAGCTGTGGCGCAGCTTGTGCGGCGTCACGTCCATCGGCAGCCCGGCCAGAGCGAGGTACCGCTTCAACAGCCGTTGCACGTCCCGGGCCGGCAGACACGCATGCTCGGCATTGACCACGACGGGATCCTCGCGGCCCGTCGCGCGGGCAAAGTCGGTCCGCCAGCGGACGAGCACCGCCATGGCCACGCGCCCCAGCGGGCACACCCGTTCCTTGCGTCCTTTGCCGAGCACGCGGGCAACGCCCTGCGCCTCATCGATCGCGCCGTAGGTGAGGCCGGTCAGTTCGCTCACGCGCAAGCCGCCGCCGTAGAGCAGTTCCATCACGAGCCGGTCGCGCCACGCGGTGAACGGATCGATCGCACCGTTCTCGAGCAGGCGCTGCGGGCCCTGCAACAGCTGCACCATCTGCGCCTCCGTGAGAAATTTCGGCAGGCGCTTTTCGAGCTTGGGCAGCGGCACGGCCACGAAGGGACAACGCTGGAGGCGGCCTTGGCGTTGCCAGTACTTGTAGAACGCGCGCAGCCCCGACACGTGGTTGTGCAGGGTGCGCCGGTCGAAACGCCGCTGGGCTTCGATGACAAAATCGCGGGCGTCGCGCGCCGTCAGCGCGTCGTAGGGCCGCCCGGCAAGTCCCGCCCCTTCAAGCCAGCGGTGAAAATCCACGAAGGCCTGCCGGTAGTTGCGCACCGTATACGCCGAATAGCGCCGCTCCAGCGCCAGATACTCGAGAAACGGCTCGAGCCACGCCTGGGCGACCTCTGGCGGGACGGACGCCGGCGCCACGCTCATGGGGAGGCCACGGGCGTCGCGCCCGCCGCCGTTTCGACCGCGGCCATGACGCGGGTCGCGTGGAGGCGGAGCGCGCCTTCCGGATCGAGGCCCTTGGCGCGGGCCGCCGCCGTGAGTTCGAAGAGCATGCGACCCAACGCGGCCTCGTCGAGGTGCGCGCCCAGGGCCCGGACCTGGTCGGTGTCGACCACGCCCGCTGCCGGCAGGCCCTGTTTGTCGATTTGCTTCCAGACCGCCTCGGCGAACATCAGCGCGGGCAGACGCGGAGGGAGAGACTTGAACACGCCGGTCTTCGCGGGGGCGTTCTTTTTCTCCTGCGCTTTGATCGCCTCCCATTGGGTAATGACCTGGTCGGAGGTCTCGAGCCGGCCTTCGCCAAACACGTGCGGGTGCCGGCGGATGAGTTTCTCGTTCACCTCGCGCGCCACGGCCTCGAGGTCGAAGTGACCGGCCTCCTCGGCCAGTTGCGCGTGGAAGACCACCTGGATGAGCACGTCGCCGAGTTCCTCGCGCATGTGCGGGAAATCGAGCCGGTCGATCGTGTCGATCAGTTCGCTCACCTCGTCGATCAGGCAGCGCACCAGGGTGGCATGCGTCTGCTCCTGGTCCCACGGGCAGCCGCCGGGACCGCGCAGGCGGGCGATGGTGTGGCGAAGGTCGTCGATCGCGCTCATGCGAGGAAGGAGAACCAGCCCCGCGCCGAAATCCATGTTAATTTCCGGGCTGGTTTTCAGGCGCTCCCTGTGTTTCGTGGACCGTCTATGTCCGACAAGCTCACCGAGATCATGGCCTGGAAACGGCAGGAGGTCGCCCCGCGCGTGCGGCCGGTTTCCCTCGCGGAACTGCGGACGCTCGATGCCAGCCTGCCGCGCCCGCCGTCGTTCGCGGCCGCCCTGCGCCGGTCCGACGGGCAACTCGGGGTGATCGCGGAGATCAAACGCCGTTCGCCCTCGGCCGGAGCGATCGCCGACGGCATCTCGGCCACGGAGCAGGCCCGTCGCTACCGCGCCGCCGGGGCCAGCGCCCTGTCGGTGTTGACCGACACGAAGTATTTTGGCGGCACGCTCGACGACCTGCGCGGGGTGACGGCCTTTTTCCAAGCCGAGCCGCCCGCCGTACCCTGCCTGCGCAAGGATTTCATGGTGCACCCGATCCAGGTGCACGAGGCCCGCGCCGCCGGGGCCAGCGCCATCTTGATCATCGTCCGAGCGCTGACCGACGACGACATGCGCACGCTGTTCGACGCCGCCCAGGCCGCCGGGCTCGATGCGCTGTTTGAGATTCACACCGAGGCCGAGCTCGACCGGGCGCTGCGCCAGGGGGCGAAGATCATCGGGGTCAACAACCGCGACCTCGCGATCTTCAAGACCGACCTCGGGCTGAGCGAACGCCTGATCCCGCGATTCCCGCGCGACGTGATCGCGGTGAGCGAGAGCGGCATCTTCACCGGGGCCGACGCCGCCCGCGTGCGCGCCGCCGGCGCACACGCGATCCTCTGCGGCGAGGCGTTGATGAAGGCCCCGGATCCCGGCGCCCTCATCGCGGCGTTCCGCGCCTGATCGGCGTTCGCACAGCGGCAACCGAGGGAGCGGCGGCACTCCTGCCGCCGGGGTTCGGCGTTAGGGGGTAGTCGTTTTCCGGCGCCCCCCGCATCGGCGGCAGGAGTGCCGCCGCTCCGCCCCGCCCTAGGCCGACTTCTTCGGCGCGACGGTGTGCAGGTGCACGTCGCGCTGCGGGAAGGGAATGGTGCAGCCGGCGGATTCGAGCGCGGCCTTGATGCGTTCGTTCAAATCGAACTTCACCTGGAGGAAGTCGGTGCGCGCCACCCAGGGCCACACCACGAGGTTCACGCTGCTGTCGGCCAGCTCCATCACGCCGACGATCGGGGCGGGATCCTTGAGAATGCGCGGGTCGGCGTTGAGCACCTCCCAGATCGCCTTCTTCGCCGCGGCGATGTCGTCGTCGTAGGCGATGCCAAACTTCAGATCGCAGCGGCGCGTGTCCTTGGCGGCAAAGTTGGTGATGCTGCCGCCGGTGATGGCCGAGTTGGGCACGATCACGCCCAGGTTGTCGGGCGTGCGCAGGTTGGTGGTGAAGATCGAGATCTCCTCGACGATGCCCTTCACCCCGCCGGCTTCGATGAAGTCGCCGATCTTGAAGGGACGAAAGATGACGATGAGTACGCCCGCGGCGAAGTTGGACAATGAGCCCTGCATCGCGAGACCGATGGCCAGACCGGCGGCACCGATGATCGCAACCATCGACGTGGTCTTCACCCCCACCACGTCGAGCGCGGCCATCACGACCACGATCAGCAACAGGGTGTACGCAATCCGCGTCAGAAACCGCCCGAGCGTCGGCTCGATCTTCGCCCGGGTGAGGGCGCCGGCCACGAGGCCGCTGATGAAACGCGCGACCCACCTGCCGATGAAGAAGATCAGCAGCGCGCCCAGAAGGCGCAGCAGGAAGGCCAGACCTTCGGTCGCGAGCCAGATTTGCACGGCATCGATCAGGGAATTGAAGGAAGAGGTGTCTCCGGTGGGCATGATGCCCAAGGTGTCGTCTTCCCCCGGTCGCGGTCAACCCCGGCGGGCGGTTTGACCTCCAGCCGGTCCCGCCTCCAAGCTCCGGTCCTCCGCATGCCGCTTTCGCCCACCGCCACCCGCGACCTGCTCGCCCAGCTCGGCCATTCGCCCAAACGGTTCCTCGGGCAAAACTTCCTCGTCGATGGCAACATCGTGCGCAAGTCGCTCGAGCTCGCCGGCGTCTCCACCGCCGACCGGGTCGTCGAGATCGGCCCCGGCCTCGGCACCCTGACCTCGGCCTTGCTCGAGTCCGGCGCCGCGGTCTGGGCCGTCGAGAAGGACGAACGCCTGCACGCCCACCTGACGGCGACGCTGGCCCCGCGTTTCCCGGAGCGGTTCCACCTGCTGCTGGGCGACGCGCTCGATCATCCGATCGCCGGCCTGCCCGCGGCGGAGGCGGCGGCGGGCTTCAAGGTCGTGGCCAATCTGCCCTATGCCATCTCCACGCCGTGGATGGATGCCGTGCTCTCCGGTCCCCTGCCCGACCGGCTCGTGCTCATGTTGCAACAGGAGGCGGCGCAACGCTACGCCGCCGCACCGGGCGGCAAACAGTTTGGCGCCATTTCCGTGTTCCTGCAGTCAGCCTACGATCTGGCCCCGGGACACAAGGTGGCCGCCGCCTGCTTTCACCCGCGCCCCGACGTCGAATCCTACCTGCTGCACCTGGTGCGCAAGCCGTCGCCGTTTCGCTTCAGCCCGGAGGCCAAGGCCCTCGCGCGGGCGGCCTTTCAACAGCGGCGCAAACAGATCGGCGCCCTCATGCGGGAACAGTTGCCCGATGCCGGCGCCGCCTGGCTCGCCCACCTCGCCACCTTCGGCCTCGATGGCCGCGCCCGGGCCGAGCAGATCCCCGTCGCCGCATGGCAATCCCTGCTGGCGACTTGAAAGTTGCCCGCGGCGCAGTAACGAAAGAGGTCGCCATGATCCGAGCTTTGCTGACCCCGTTGCTTGTCGTTCTGTTTTGTTCGAGCCTGGTCGCCCAGACCAGCCGCACCGGGGGACGGTTGGAGAACGGACGCTACCTCTCGCCCACCGGCCTTTTCAGCGTCGCCATTCCCGTGTTGCCCGAACTGGGGGGAACGATGGACGAGACGCCCAACGTCGTGACGTTTCGCGATGCGTTTTTGGTCCACGCCAGCATCGCCTGCTTCCCGATGGACGCCACGCAGCGCTGGGAACACGACACCCGCGGGCGCAAGGACTACCTCGTCTGGTTCTTCACCAACTTCGTCCAGGCGGACTTTCAGGCGCGCTTCCCCGGTTCGCGGGTCGAAAGCGCCAAGTTCCTGCCCTCCGTGCAGGAGGGCACCCTGCTCGCGTACAACCTCATCCCGGGCGGCACCATGTTTGCCGACCGGCTCGTCTTTCAACGCAGCGATGCCCCGCCCGTGGCGAAGCGCGGCAACCTCGTGTTCGTCCACCAGCGCCACGTCTTCGTCCTGAGCATTGAACTCGGCGAGAAGGTCGTCGAGGGGGCGCGCTTCACCAAGACGGTGGAAGAGGAAGATGAGATTCTGCGCAAACGGCTGTTCGACCTGCTCGACAAGATGCAGTTCGTGACCGCCTCCGCCGCACCCTGAACGGTCCTGAACGGGCCTATGCGGTCGCAGGGTCGCCCCGGCGAGCTGACTGTCCGCGCAGAAAGGCGGGCCTTGTCGCCGCCAATTTAATAAATATTCTCGATACCGGTCGGCTCTTGCGGCGTCTCCACCGCTTTGCCCCGCGTACCTGGTTACCTCCTTTCAACCTGCCATCCCTTCGACACCGTGTTTGTCCGTCTCCGCTCCGTCCGCCGCATGACCCTCCGCATGACCGTCAGCGGTCTCTTTTGCCTGCTCGGCGGCCTGGCGGTCACCGGTTGCAGCAAGACGGAAACGCCCGCCCCGGCCACCAGCGCCTCCGCCGACGCGCGCCCCAACCGGCAGGCGCGGGTCTCGGCCCTCTCGGCCGCGGCTGAGGCAGTGCCGGTCGAGACGGCGGTCGTCACCCGGGGGCCGATCTCCGCCTTCCTGAGTTTCAACTCGTCCCTCGAAACCGAGGCCGTCGTCGACATCTATCCGCAGACCAGCGGTCAGGTGGAAAAGGTACTGGCCGAGGAGGGCACCGTGGTGAAGGAGGGCCAGCCGTTGCTGCTGATCGATGACAGCGAGTTGCGCGTCGATGTCAGCGAGCGCGAAAACAACCTCCGGCACCTCGAGAGCACCTTCGCCCGCATCGAGGAAATGTTCAGTCGCAACCTGATGACGAAACAGGATTACGACGACCAGCGTTACCAGCTCGAGCAGAGCCGCCTGAATCTGGAGCGCGCCCGTCTCCGCCTTTCCTACGCCACCGTGCGCGCCCCGTTCGACGGCGTGGTCACGACCCGCGACACCCAGGTGGGCGCCCGGGTCGGCACCGGCACCAAACTGTTCTCTCTCGTCAAACTCGACGAAATCGTGGCCCGGGTGTTCGTCCCGGCCCGTTACCTGTCAGCCGTGGCCGAGGGCCAGGCCGCGGTGGTCACCTCGGAATTCATGCCCGACCGCACGTTCACCGGCTGGGTCAAACGCATCAGCCCGATCGTCGATCCCAAGAGCGGCACCTTCCGCGTCACGGTCGGCGTCCGCGGCGAACAACCCAACGATCTGCCGCCGGGGTTGTTCGTGAACCTGCGCATCGTTACCGAGACCCGTGAGGGCGCTGTGCTGCTGCCCAAGCGGGCCGTGGTCTACGAGGGTGGCGAGCGCTACGTCTACGCGGTGCAGGACGGCACGGCGGTCAAGCGCCGGCTCCAGCCGGGCTACGAGGATCCAGCCCAGATCGAGGCTACGACGGGCTTCGAGCCCGGCGAACTCGTCATCGTGCTCGGGCACAACGGCCTCAAGGACGGGGTGAAGGTGCGCGACGTGAACACGCCCGCGCTGCCCACCGAGCCGGTCACCGCCGACAAGTCCGCCCTGCCCTCCCCGGCCGGCACCTGAGCCGCCCTCGCGCCCGGCCCATGAGCAAGCCTTCGGTCAGGTTCCGACCCGAGTCGTCGTTCTACGCGTTCACCGTCCGGCGGCCGGTCGCCATCCTCATGGTGGTGATGGCGGTCGTGGTCTTCGGCATCGTCTCCTACCAGCGGCTCGCGCTCACGCTCATGCCCGATATGAGCTATCCGACGCTGACCGTGCGCACCGTGTACCCGGGCACAGCGCCGGAGGAGATTGAAAACATCGTGTCGCGGCCGCTCGAGCAGGCCCTCGGCATCATCCCCAATCTCGTCGCCCTCAGCTCGATTTCCAAGGCCGGGCAATCCGACGTCATCCTCGAATTCCAGTGGAAGACCGACATGACCGCCGTCGCGCAGGAGGTGCGCGAGAAGATCGACCGCATTCGCTTCCCCGAGGGCTCCGAACGCCCGCTGCTGCTTCACTACGACCCGTCGATGGATCCGATCATGCGCCTCGGGCTGACCGGCCCGCAATCGCTCTACGATCTGCGTTACCTCGCCGAGAACGACCTCAAGCGCCGGTTGGAGACCATTCCGGGCGTCGCGGCGATCAAGGTGAAGGGCGGCCTCGAGGAGGAGTTTCTCGTGGCGCTCGACGAAAGCCGGCTCGCCGCACTGCGCCTCGACATCACCCAAATCGGCCAGCGTCTGCAGCAGGGCAACGTCAACATGCCCGGCGGCAACCTGCGTGAGGGCCAGACGGAGTACCTCATCCGCACGCTCAACGAATTCCGCACCGTTGACGAGATCGGCGACCTCATCGTCTCGCGCCAGGGCAACGTCGACGTGCGCCTGCGCGACATCGCGACCGTCACCCGCTTCCACAAGGACCGCGAGATCATCACCCGCGTGAACGGCCGCGAGAGCATCGAGATCGAGATCTTCAAGGAGGCCGACGCCAACGTGGTGGCCATCGCGGCGACGTTGCGCGAGACGATCTTCGGCACGCCCGCGCAACAGGCCTACGTCGCCGGACTCAATGCCCCCGGCACGAGCGGCGGATCCGAGGCCGCCACCGGCAAGGAACCGCGGCAAACCCGGCGCATGTCCGCGATGGAGATGGTCACGCACCGGCAGATGACCGATTTCCTCGCCCAGCAGCTGCCGGAGGGCGCCGCGCTCGAGTTGCTCGCCGATCAGTCGGTCTTCATCAGCAAGTCGATCGACGAGGTGGAGAGCAACGCCGTCGCCGGCGGCGTCATCGCGGTCGTCATCATCTTCCTCTTCCTGCGCAGCCTCTCGCAGACGGTCATCATCAGCCTCGCCATCCCGGTGTCGATCGTCGCGACCTTTGCCCCGATGTACATGTGGGGCGCGACGCTGAACATCATCTCACTCGGCGGCCTCGCCCTCGGAGTGGGCATGCTGGTCGACAACGGCATCGTGGTGCTCGAAAGCATTTTTCGCTGCAAGGAAGAGGGCGACGACCTCATCACCGCCGTGGTGCGCGGCACCGAGGAGGTCGGCATGGCCGTCGTGGCCTCGACCCTCACCACCGTGGCGGTCTTCCTTCCCATCGTCTTCGTCGAGGGCGTGGCCGGTCAGGTCTTCGGCGACATGGCCCTGACGGTCGTGTTCTCCCTCATCGCGTCGCTGTTCGCCGCACTCTTCCTCATCCCGATGCTCGCTTCGCGGCAATTCGGCTCCGAACCCGCCGGACCGCGCGCCCCGGCCAGCGATTACCTGCGCTTCCCCGACGTCCCCGGCACCCACGCGGTCGTCCGCGCCGCCCGTCTGGTCGCCACATCGGCCGGGCGCACCGCCCTCGCCCTCACCCTGATCGCCGCCGCCGGCCTCAAGGCCGTGGCGGTGCTGCTTCTGCTCGTGGCTTCGCCGCTGCTCGCCGCGTTCGGCCGACGGCGCTCCGCGGACGCATCGGCGCCAAACCTGTTCCAACGGCTCGCCGGCTGGGCCTCGCACGATGCGTTCTGGCGCCTCGAGGGACGCCAGGTCTGGCCGGGATTGCTCTCGTTCTCCGCCGCCAACGGTCTGGCCGCGGGCGCCGCCGGACTGTGGTCCTGGTGGGCGGCCGGCCACCTTGCCGGCCGTGCGCTCCGGCTCGTCCCCGTCCTCGTCGCCCTCGCCTTCATTTTCATCCGCAGCGGTCTGAGCGTGGCCCTGCGCCTGGCCGCCACCGTGGTGCAGGCCACCGGCCTGATGCTCATCCAGGCTTTGCTCGCCGCTGCCCGGACCCTCACCGCCTTGCTCGCCCCCGGCGGCACCCTCTTCCTCGACGGGTTTGAGCGGAGCTTCCGATTCCTTCAGGACGTCTACCGGCCGCTTCTGCACACCGCGCTCGCCCACCGCGGCACGGTGCTCGCGTCCGCCGTGCTGCTGCTCGCCGGCTGCATCTATTTCGTGCTGCCCCGCGTGGGCAAGGAGCTCATCCCGCAGGTGCGTCAGGGCGAATTCAATTTCGAACTCACCCTGCCCATCGGCACGCCGCTCGAACGCACCGCCGAGATTGCCGGCCGGATCGATGCAGTCGTGCGCGAGCAACCGGAGGTCGAACGGACGTCGTTGACCGTCGGTTCCGAACCGGGCGCCACGACCACGCGCGAAGCCGGTGAACACACCGCCCAGCTGGTGGTGAAGATGAAGACGGGCCTCGGCGCGGCCGACGAAGGCGTGCTGGTGGATCGGATCCGCGAACGGTTTAGCGACGAACCCGAGCTCGAGCTCGAACTTTCCTACCCGGCCCTCTTCAGCTTCAAGAACCCGATCGAGGTCGAAATCCGCGGCCACGATCTCGAGGCCCTGAAGCAGACCAGCCGTGCCGCCGAGACCGCCATGGCCGGCGTACCGGGCGTGGTCGACGTGCGTTCGACTCTGCAGACCGGACATCCGGAAATCCAAGTCGTCTACAACCGCGACCGCCTCACTGAATACGGCCTGAACCTGCGCACCGTGGCCGACCTCGTGCGTAGCAAGGTGCAGGGGCGCATTGCCACCGAGTTCCGGCGCGAGGACCAGATGATCGACATCGTCGTCCGCCTGCGCGAGGAGGACCGCCTGGGCATCGAGGAACTGCGCGGACTCATCATCAACCCAAACGGAGCCGTGCCCATCCCGCTCTCCGCCATCGCCGACCTCACCGTCAGCGAAGGGCCGAGCGAGATCCGGCGCGTCAACCAGCAGCGCACCGCCCTGATCACCGCGAACCTGCGCGACACCGATCTCGCCACCGCCTCCGCTGGCATCGTCGAGGCCCTGCAGGCCGTGGAGTTCCCGTCCGGCTTTTCGTTCAATCTCGCCGGACAGAACAGCGAGATGAAGACTTCGCTCGACAGCCTGCTCCTCGCCTTCGCCCTCGCGCTGTTCCTCGTCTATATCGTGATGGCGAGCCAGTTCGAGTCCCTCGTGCAGCCGCTGCTCATCATGATGACGGTGCCGCTTGCGCTCATCGGCGTGATCCTTGCGCTGTGGGTGCTCGGTGTGCCGATCAGCATCATGGTCTTCCTCGGCCTGATCATCCTCGCCGGCATTGTGGTGAACAACGCCATCGTGCTCATCGACTACATCAACACGCTGCGCGACCGCGGCATGGACCTCACCGCCGCGATCGTCGAAGCGGGACGCGCCCGGCTGCGGCCCATCTTCATGACCACCCTGACGACCGTGCTCGGCCTCGCCCCGATGGCCCTCGGCTTTGGCGAAGGCGCCGAGATCCGGGCACCGATGGCGATCACCGTGATCGTCGGGCTCACGTCGTCGACCCTGCTGACGCTGGTGGTGATCCCGCTGCTCTACTTCCAATTCGGCGGGCGCCGCCGGCAGGTGATTCCGGAGGATCTCTCCACCCCGCCAACGCCCCCGTCGCCGACCGTGGCGCAGCTCGAACCCGTGGCCCGCTGAGCGCCTGCCCATGAAACCGCGCGAGCCTGCCGCCTTCGCCATTCCGCGCTTCGCCGTGAGCCGGCCGGTCACGGTGCTGATGATGCTGCTCACCATCGTGGTGGTCGGCTTCATTACCTACCGACGGATCCCGATCTCGATGTTCCCGGAGGGACACGAGGCAACCTCGCTAAACATTTCCGTCAGTTACCCGAATGCCTCACCCCGCGACGTCGAGCAGAAGATCACGCGGAAGATCGAGGACATCATCGGCACCGTCCCAGGCGTGCGCCGGGTGAGCAGTTTTTCCAGCACCGGTTCGTCCTACGTCCGCGTGCAGTTCCACAGCGGCACGAACATCAAGGAGGCCTACGCAACCCTCTCGGACCGCATGGACCGGGTGAAACCCGACCTGCCCGAGGATGTGGACCGGATCATGGTGCGCCGCTGGGACCAGAACGATGCGGCGATCATGAGCCTCGTCGCGGCCGTGCCGCCTGACGTCGACGATGCCGCCTACCGGATCGACAACTTCGTCACTCCGGCTCTGCAACGGATCGAGGGGGTGGGCAACGTCTCGGTCTGGGGCATCCAATCCCGCACCATCGAGATTAGCCTGCTCGATGACCGCCTGCGCAGCCACGGGGTGAATGTGTCGGCGATGATCGCCAACCTGCGCAACCAGAACGTCGCCCTCTCCGGCGGCTTCGTGGTCGAGGGCGGTCAGAAGATCTACGTGCGTTCCCTTGGGCGGTTCGAGTCGGCGGAGCAGATCGCCGAGTTCATCATCGATCCCGAACGCCGGTTGCGCCTGAAGGACGTTGCCGACGTTGGCCTGCGCATTCCCCGCCGCGACTGGGTGTTCCGCGTCGACGGCAAACCGGCCGTCGGCATCGAGATCACCCGCGAGTCCACCGGCAACATCGAGCGCATCAGCCGCGAGGTCCGCGACACGCTCGACGAACTGGCGGAACTGCCGCAGCTCAACGGCATCCGCTTCAATGTGTTTTGGGACCAAGGTGCCTTCGTGCGGCAGGCGATCGACAACCTCAAGGAGTCCGGTCTCTGGGGCGGCATTTTCGCCGCGCTGATCATCTACACCTTCCTGCGCGCCCCGCGCATGACCGGCATCCTCACGCTGTCGATCCCGCTCTCCCTGCTCTGCACCCTGGTCGTCCTGTTCTTCATGGGCTGGTCGCTGAACATGGCGACGATGATGGGGCTGATGCTTAGCGTCGGCATGGTCATCGATAACTCGATCGTCATCGTCGAAAACATCTACCGGCGCCGGCAGGAAGGGCACGAAGCCACCGCCGCGTCGATCCTGGGCGCGGGCGAAGTCGGGCTGGCGGTGCTCATGTCCACCCTGACGAGCATCGTCGTGTTTTTGCCGCTCATCCTCATGGGTGGCCGCGGGGATTTTGCCTTCTGGATGGTGCGCATCGGCACCCCGGTGATCATCGCCCTGGTGGCGTCGTTGCTCATTGCCCTCGTCTTCGTGCCGGTGGCGGCCCAGCGACTCTCGCGCGGCAGCCAGCGCGGCGAACTGCGGTGGGTGCTTTGGCTCCGCACCCGCTACCTCGCGGCGCTGCACTGGACGCTGACCCACCGCCTCGATGCGGCCATCCTCGTCGCCGCCGCCCTGTGCACGCTGCCGATCCCGCTCGGCAAGGTGGAGCGGCCCAGCGGCGATTTCGGCAACGCCGGAGGCCCCTCAGACAACGCCCTCCGCCTGTTCTTCGACCTGCCCAGCGGCGGGACGATCGAGGACGCGGACGCCTTCTTCACCCGCTTCGAGGCCTTCATCCAGCAGAACGCGGAACGCTACGCCTTCGCCCGCCTCGAGACCCGCTTCCGCTACAACAACGGTCGCGTGCAGATCAATTTCGAGGAGGACCCCCATACGTCGTGGTACGCCTCGGCCTGGAATTCGCTGCTCGTCAGCCTCGAGGTGCGCCCGCCTCCGCTCGATCCGGTCGAGATCGAGCGCGAGATCCGCGCTGCATTCCCTCTCCCGCCCGGCATCACGATGCGCTCCAATCAGCGCGGGACGTCCGCGCCGCCGTCCGACAGCAGCCTTTACCTCTACTTCTACGGCGAAGACACCGGCACCCTGATGGAGCTGGCCGAGGAGGCGGCCCGGCGCCTGCGCACCATCCCCGGTATCGTCTCAGTGGATACCGACACCGAGCGCGGCGGGAACGAACTGCGTGTGCTCGTCGACCGCGACCGGGCCCGCCAGCTGGGAGTCAGCCCGCAGGAGGTGTCGGGCACGATCCGCGACGCGATGCGCGGGGTCGAGGTCGGCCGCTTTTACGCGCAGAACGGCCGCGAGATGAGGGTCATGGCCCAGCTCGCCGACGCCGACCGCACGGGCCTCGACGATGTCCGGGCCATGACCTTCCGCACCGACAACAACATCGACATCCCGCTCGAATCGGTCGCCTCGCTCGACGTCGGCCGCGCCCTCGGCCAGATCCGGCGCGAGTCGCGGCAGACGATGCTCAACATCGTTGCCCGGGCCCCCCGCGCCGAGGCCAGCCGGATCTTCCAGGCAGTGGACACCGCGATGGCCGGCTTCGAGATGCCGCCGGGCTACCGCTGGGACCGGGGCGGCGGCTTCAACCGCGGCGCCGAGAACGCCGCGGCGATGCAATTCGCCCTCATCCTCGCGGTCGTATTCGTCTTCCTGCTCATGGGGATCCTGTTCGAGTCCTTCGTGCTGCCGCTGGCCGTGATCGTCGCCGTGCCCTTTGCCATGCTCGGCGTGTACTGGACCCTCTACGCCACCGGCACGCCGCTGGACATGATGGCGTCGATCGGCGTCGTCATCTTGGTCGGCATCGTGGTGAACAATGCGATCGTGCTCGTCGACCTGACCAACCGCCTGCGCGACGAGGGCAAGACGCGCTTTGAGGCGCTGATGGAGGCGGGCCGGCACCGGTTCCGCCCCATTCTGATGACCACGCTCACCACCATGAGCGGCCTCATTCCCATGGCGGTGGGCAACTCCAAGATGATCGGCATCCCTTACGCGCCCCTGGGCCGCACCATCATCGGCGGCCTGCTCGCCTCGACGATCCTAACCTTGGTCATCGTGCCCCTGCTCTACTCGCTGCTCGACGACCTGCGCTCGCATGTCTTCTCCGTCGCCCGGTCCGCGGCCGCAGCCCCGAAATCGTCGGCCGCGCCGGCCCTGGCCGCCGAGACACCGCCACCGGCCGGCCGGTAACCGGGCCGTTCACGCCGCCGCGGATTTCGAGCCAAACCGCAGGCGATACTGCCGTGGGGTCAGGCCGGCCTTGCGGCGGAACTGGTGCGTAAACGCACTTTGGTCGCAGAAGCCGCTGTCGAGTGCGATCTCGGCCAGCGTGCGGTCCGTGCGCGCCAAGGCGTCGCTCGCCGCCTGAATGCGCGTCTTCATGATGAACTCCTGCACACTGAGGCCAAACGCCTGCTGAAACCGCCGGTGCAGCTGCCGCGGGGACACACCGGCCAGCGCGGCCAACGGGGCGACGGCCAGCCTCTCCCGGAGATGGCTGCGGATGTAGGCGACCACACGGCCAAGCTCGGGAAAGGGAGGAAACTCGCCACGGTTGCCGTCATAACTCTGGATCGTTCCGATCACGCCGATCACACGGCCGTCCCGCGCCACGAGGGGAAACTTGTTCGTCACGATCCAGTCGAAGACGCGCTGTTCGTTGTAGGACACCTCCACCCGGTTCAACAACGGCTCGCGCGTGCGCATCACCTGCTGATCGTCGCGCACGAAGGCGTCGGCGATCGCCTGCGGAAAGTAATCGTGATCGGTCGTGCCCACCATTTCCAGGTCGCCCGGAGCATTGAGCCGCTGCTGCACCGACCGGCTCGCACACATGAGCTGGCTCTGCGCATTTTTAATAAAAAAGAAGGTGCCAGGAAGGTGCTCGAACAGTTGCTGGAACGGTACGATCAGATCAACCTGCGCGAGGAAATCCCTGCGCAGCCGGACCTTTGCACTACGGGACAACGCCGGGACACGGCCCGGCGTTGTTTGGCGCGGGTTCGCTGGCTTCATGTCCGAATTTTCATAGGATTCGTCCGAATTAGACAATACTCCCGACCAACCTTCTGTTAAGCTCCGTACACCCCATGAACGTCGCGACATCCACGACGTCACACCCTTGCCCACCATGCCCTCTCGTTCCCTCCGCCGCCTCGCCCTCCTTGCCGCCACCCTGTTCGGTGCCGTGACCGCCTCCGCCCAAGCCTGGTTGACGTTCGAAGGCAAGGACGGCCCAGGCCGCGGCAACCATGTCGTCTTGGTCTCGGGTGACGAAGAGTACCGGTCGGAGGAAGCCATGCCGATGCTGGCCAAGATTCTGAGCCATCGCCATGGCTTCAAGACCACCGTCCTCTTTGCCATCGATCCCGCCACCGGATTGATCGACGCGAATCTCCAGACGAACATTCCCGGCCTCGAAGCGCTGGCTGATGCCGACCTGATGATCATTGCCACGCGCTTCCGCCGGCTGCCGCCCGAGCAATTGCAGCCGATCGCCGCCTTCCTCCGGGCCGGCAAGCCGGTGATCGGTCTGCGCACGGCCACCCATGCCTTCACCGGCGACGCCGTAACCGACGGCATCGTCTGGCGTGACTTCGGGCTGAACGTCCTCGGCGAGAAGTGGGTTGCCCACCACGGCAAACATCTCGTGGAAGGCGCGCGCGGGGTCATCGAGGCGGCCAACGCTACCCATCCCATCCTGCGCGGGGTCAAGGACGTCTTCGGCCCGAGCGACGTCTACACCGTCGCCAATCTCAACCCGGAGGCGACCATCCTCCTGCGCGGCGCCGTCACGGCCACGCTCGCGCCGGACTCGCCCAACATCGACGGACCGAAAAACAATCCGATGATGCCCCTCGCCTGGGTGCGGACCTATCAAGTGCCGGGCGGCAAGACCGGCCGCGCCTTCACCTCCACGATGGGCGCCTCCGTCGATCTCCTGAGCGAGGACCTCCGGCGGCTCGTCGTCAACGCGACCTACCACCTGCTCAACCTCGACGTACCGGCCCGGGCCGACGTGCGCGTGGTCGATCCGTACCGTCCGACCTTCTTTGGCTTTGTCCGTCCCGCCGAGGCCTACAAGACCCGCGGGGTGCGCCCGGCGGACTTCGGCCTCGGCCGCGACCCGGCGCCGTTTGCCATCGTGCCCCTCCCTGCGACGTGGCCGGAAAACCGTTCCCTCCTCCCCTGATGCAATCCCTCCCGTTCCGCTTCGGCGCCGAATGCTACACCTGGTTCATGAACGATGCCGGCCGCACCCATGCGAACCGGCTCGATCATATGATTGAAGTGACCGCCCGGGCCGGCTTCGCCGGCATCGAGCCAATCTTCTCATGGATGGGCGATCTCGCCGATCCCGTCCGCCTGCGCAGTCATCTTGAGCGGCACAAGGTCGAGCTGGTCGCCCTGGCCTTCGGCCAGCCGTGGAACGGCGCCCAGGAAACGGACGAGGAACGCCGTCAGGCCGACGCCTGCATCCGGCTGCTCAAACAGTTTCCGGGGGCGATGCTTTGCACCGTCCAACTGCCGTCGGGCCGCCACGACCTGCAGCAGCGGCGGAAGCACCTCGTTGCCAACGTCAATGCCGTCTCGCGTCGCGCGGTCGAGGCCGGCGTGCCGTGCACATTCCACCCCAATTCCCCCCACGGATCGATCATCCGCACGGCCGAAGATTACGCCGCCGTGCTCGAGAACCTCGATGCCACCGTCACCGGCTGGACGCCCGACGTCGGCCACATTGCCAACGGCGGCATGGACCCGGTCGAGGTGATGGAGCGGTACCGGTCGCTCATCAACCTCGTCCACTTCAAGGACTGGGACGGCAACCCGGAGTTCTGCCTGATGGGCCGGGGCAAGGTCGACTTTGCCGGCGTCACCCGCTGGCTGCTCGCCGAGGGCTTCAAGGGCTGGGTCATTTGCGAAGACGAGGGCCCGGAGGCACTCAACGACCCGGACGGCGTCACGCTGCACGACGGCCGCTGGATTCGCGAAGACCTCATCCCGAGCCTCGCCCGCCTTGCCTGATCTTTCGCCATGCCCTTCGTCACCACCCAAGGCATCGAACTGCATTACGAGGAACAGGGATCAGGCGAACCGCTGCTGCTCATCATGGGCATCACGGCTCCCGGCTCCGTCTGGGCAAAACACGCCGAGTGCTGGAGCGAACGCTTCCGCTGCATCATGCCCGACAACCGCGGCGTCGGCCGCAGTGCCAAGCCCCCCGGACCGTACACCAGCGCGCAGATGGCGGACGACATGGCGGGATTGCTGACGCAACTCGAGACCGGACCCGCGCGCGTGGTCGGTTGCTCCATGGGCAGCATCATTGCCCAGCAGCTCGCCCTGCGGCATCCCAAGCTTGTGCGCTCCCTCGTGCTGATGTGCCCGTGGGCCCGGTGCGACCGTTACGCGCAGGGCATCTTCGACCACATGGCCGCGCTCAAGGCCCGCCTCCGGCCCGAGGAGTTCATGCAGTACATCCAGCTGCTGATTTTCGCCAAGTCCACCTGGGATAACGATGCCGCGTACGCCGAACTGCTCGCCGGACGACAGGAAGCCGCGCGCAATCCCGACCCCCAGCCGCTGCACGCCCTCGAAGCGCAGGCGGCGGCCTGCGTCAGCCACGACGTGCTCGCGGAGCTGCCGCGGGTGCAGGCGCCCGCCCTGGTGATCGGCGGCGAGGACGACATCTTCACCCCGCCCTGGATGGCGCGCGAGGTTGCCGGCGCCCTGCCGCGCGCCGACCTGCACCTGTATCCAGGCGCCGGACACGCCTTCCACTGGGAGCGCATTGCGGACTTCAATCCCCGCGTGCGCGACTGGCTGCTCGCCCACTGATTTTCAGCCCCGCCAAGCCCTCGTTCCATGAATCCTCGCCCCCGTCTGTTCCTGTCCCGACTGATTCCCGCCGGATTGCTCCTGCTGGCGTGCGCCCTCTCCGCTCCCGCGGACGTGCGCGCCGCGCTACCCCTGCCCGCCCCGGCCAAGGGCGAGCGCATCGTGCTCATCGGCAACGCCCTGGCCGAGCGCATGCAGTACTACGGTCACTTCGAGACCCTGCTGCACCGCCGCTTCCCTGACCGGGAGATCACCCTGCGCAACATGGGCCACTCGGGCGACACGCCCGCCTATCGCCCCCGCGCCGGCCGGCCCGACCAGTGGGCGTTTCCCGGCGGTGAAAAACACCGGCCCGAGTACGCCCAGCACCTTGGCCAGGGCCACCTGCCGAGCGAAGACGAATGGCTGACCCAGATCGGCGCCGACACCGTCCTCGCCTTCTTCGGCTTCAATGAGTCGTTCGACGGCCTCGCCGGGCTCGAGAAATTCTCGGGCGAGCTCTCCGCCTTCGTCGACCACACGTTGAGCCAGCCCTACAACGGGCGCCGTGCCCCCCGCCTCGTGCTCGTTTCCCCGATCGCCTTCGAGGACCTTTCGTCCACGCAGGACCTGCCGGACGGCCGCGTGGAGAACACCCACCTTGAGCGCTACACTGCCGTCATGCGCGAAGTGGCCGCCGCCAAGGGCGTCGGCTTCATCGACCTCTTCAGCCTGACCCGCACGTGGTACGCGGAGACGCCGCAGCCGCTGACGATCAATGGAGCCCACCTGAGCGATGCTGGCTATCGCAAACTCGCCCCGGCCCTGCTTGAGCGCCTCTACGGCCCGGGCGAGCCGGTCTCCACCGTCGACCCCGAGGCCCTGCGCGCCGCCGTCAACGAGAAGAGCTGGTTCTGGTTGAACGATTACCGGATGATCAACGGCGTCCACGTCTACGGCCGCCGCCACCGTCCGTTCGGCAACATCAACTATCCGCACGAAATCCTGAAGATCCGCGAGATGACGCTCCTGCGCGACGCCAAGATCTGGACCATGGCGCGCGAGGGTCGCACCGACGTCGCGGTCGACGACAGCAAGACGTATTCGCTGCCCCCGGTGGAGTCGAATTTCCAGAGCCCGATCCAATTCCTCGGCCGCACCGAGGCGGAGAAAACCTTCACCCTGCCCGAGGGCTTCAAGATCGAATTGTTTGCCGCCGAGGCCGATTTCCCGGACCTCAAGAATCCGGTGCAGATGACCTTCGACAACCGGGGCCGCCTCTGGGTCGCGGTCATGCCAAGCTATCCGCACTATCGTCCGGGCGACCCGCTCCCGGACGACAAGCTGCTCATTCTCGAGGACACGAATCAGGACGGCCGGGCCGACAAGCAGACAATCTTCGCCCGCGGGCTGCACCTGCCCATCGGCTTCGAGATTGCCGCCGAAGGCGTGTACCTCACGCAGCAGCCGAATCTTGTCCTGCTGAAGGACACCAACGGCGACGACCAGGCCGACACGATGGACATCCTGCTCCACGGCTTCGACTCGCACGACTCGCACCACGCGATCAGCGCCTTCACCTCCGACGCCCGCGGTGCCATCTATTTGTCCGAGGGTCGCTTCCTGCACTCCCAGGTCGAAACGCCCTACGGACCGGTGCGCTGCAATGACGGCGGTGTCTTCCGCTTCGATCCGCAGACCTGGCGCTTCGAACGCTTCAGCCAGTACGACTACAACAACCCGTGGGGCATCTCGTTCGACGACTGGGGCCAGAACTTCATCTCCGACGCCTCCTCCGGCAACAATCTCTGGATGCTTCCGCTCTCGCTCAAGCTGCCGTTCGGCATCGAGTACCCCGAGGAGATCATGTTCACGGAGCACCGCGTACGGCCAACCTCCGGCACCGAGTTTGTCTCCAGCCGGCATTTCCCCGACGAGATGCAGGGCGACTTCCTGGTCAACAACACCATCGGCTTCCTCGGCACCAAGCAGCACCAGATGCGCGAGGACGGTTCTGGTTTCCGCGGCGACCTGCGCCACGACCTGGTCAAGTCCTCCGATCCGAACTACCGCCCGGTCGACCTTGAGTTCGCGCCGGACGGCTCCCTCTACATCCTCGATTGGTACAACCCGCTCATCGGTCACATGCAGCACTCGGCGCGCGATCCGAAGCGCGATCGCGACCACGGCCGTATCTATCGGCTCACCTATCCTTCCCGCCCGCTGGTCAAGCCGGCGGTGGTCGCCGGCGAACCCATCCCCGCCCTGCTCGAGCACCTCAAGGCGCCCGAGTATCGCACCCGTTACCGGGCCCACCGTGAGTTGCGCGGCCGCAATCGCGACGAGGTGCTCGCCGCCACGCGGACCTGGGTGGCGTCGCTCGACGAGGACAATCCCCAATTCGAACGTCACCTGCTCGAGGCACTCTGGGTGACCTGGGGCCAAAACCGGCTCGACCTCGGCATACTCGAACGCGCCCTGCGTGGAAAATCCCATTCGCTTCGCGCTGCCGCCGTCCGCGTGATCCGGCACGAGTTCCGCCAGATCCCGCGCCACGCCGACCTGCTGATGCGTGCCGCCGGTGATGAGCACGGTCGCGTCCGCCTCGAAGCCATCGTCGCGGCATCGTGGGTCGGCGGCGAAACTGGGGCCCGCGTCCTCGTCGAAGCCCTGCGCAAGCCGCTCGACCGCTGGATGGAAAACGCCGCGATCTACGCCATGATCCCGCTCAAGCCCACCGTGCAGGGCCTCGTCCAGGCCGGATCGCTCGATGTGGCCAACAACGAAACGGCGCGCACCTACCTCGAACGGGACCTCAAGTTCGGCATGTTCGACACCGCCGTTTCCGGCGCCATCCCGAAGAACGTGATCAACCGGCTCGGCGACGAAGGGGCGAAGCTCTGGGCGACGGGCCGCGAGATCTTTTCCCGCGACGGCCATTGCATCACCTGCCACCAGGCCGAAGGCCAGGGCGTCCCCGGCATTTACCCGCCGCTGGCCCGCACCGAATGGGTGAGCGGTCCGGCCGACCGCGTCGTGAAGATCATCCTGCACGGCCTCATGGGCGAAATCACGGTCAACAACGTGACCTACGCCGCGAACCTCACGCCACCCATGCCCGGCTTCGGCGGCATGCTCAACGACGCGGAGATCGCCGCGGTCGCCACCTACGTGCGCAACGCCTTTGGCAACAATGCGCGCCCGGTGTCCGCCCAAGACGTAGCCCGCGTCCGGGCCGAAACCGCGAACCAGGTCGGCTTCTACCAGGCGAAGGATCTCGCCACGCCCCCCGCCACCAACGGCAGCCGCTGACCTCACGCCAGTCCAAGGCGGGCCCCGAGCGGGCCCGCCTTTTTTGTGCCCAGTCGCCCCGGCCAGGCGCGACCGGTCTTGACTATTCGTATATTTCTGTTTTTTCTGAAATCACATGAAGCTGACCGCAACGACGCAGAAATTCATCGTGCACTGGGGTGAAATGGGCACCCGCTGGGGCATCAGCCGTTCGGTGGCGCAGATCCACGCCCTGCTCATGATGTCGAAGGAGCCGCTCGCGGCAGACGAGATCTGCGCGACCCTCGACATTGCCCGCTCGAACGTCAGCACCGGCCTGAAGGAGCTGCAGGCCTGGGGTCTTGTGCGCATCGTGCACCGCCTCGGCGACCGCCGCGATCACTTTGCCACGCTCGACGATGTCTGGGAGATGTTCCTCCTCATCATGAAGGAGCGCCGCCGCCGCGAACTCGATCCGACCGTAGGCGTGCTGCAGGAATGCCTTGCCGACGCCGAGGCCGAAAAGCACCCCGATCCCGCGGTGGTGAAACGCCTCGGCGACTTGGCGGAATTCATGGCCCAGGCCGCGCGCTGGGGTGACCGAGCCCAGGCCCTCTCCCCCTCCGCCCTCCGCCGCTTCGCCCAACTGAGCGACAAGATCTTCAAACTCGCCGGCTAAGGCGGTTTTTTTGCCCATTTATTTCTGTTTTGTCTGAAATTAAAATCCAAACAACATGAACATCATCACCCTTGCCTACCTGCTCTACCTGGCGGCCAGCGTCGGCCTCACGGTCTGGGTCGCCCGAACGCTGCATCGCAACGGCCACATTTTTCTCGTTCAGGCCTTTCGGGGCAACGAGGCCATGGCGGCCTCGGTCAACCATCTGCTCGTGGTCGGCTTTTATCTGATCAATCTCGGCTTCGTATCGCTCGCCCTGCGCTACGGCACGCCGCCGCGCGACACCGCGGAGCTGATCCTGTACCTCAGCACCAAGCTTGGCCTTGTGCTGCTGGTCCTCGGCGCCATGCACTTTTTCAACATGTTCAACTTCGACAAAATGCGGCGCAAGGGTACGCGGCACGACCCCGCCTGCACCACCCCTCCGGCCCTGCCGGGACATCCCTGATCTAGACCATGAAAATCGTCCTCGCCGGCGCCACGGGTCAGATCGGGACCATGCTCCGGCGAGCATGGGAACGGGAGGGGCATGACCTCGTGGAGCTGAGCCGTAACTCGTCCTCCTCGGCCGGACGCGTCATCCCTTGGGATGGCCGCACCGTCGGCCCCTGGGCCGACTCGCTCGACGGAGCCGACGTCGTCGTGAATCTCGCGGGCCGGTCGGTCAATTGCCGCTACACGCCGCGCAATCTCGCCGACATGATGTCCTCACGGGTCGATTCCACCCGCGTGATGGGCGAGGCGATCGCACGCGCCCAGCGACCACCCCGGGTGTGGCTGCAGATGAGCACGGCCACCATCTACGCCCACCGCTTCGACGCACCCAACGACGAAGCCACCGGGCTCCTCGGGGGCGCGGAGCCCGACGTGCCCCGTTATTGGGATCGCAGCATCGAAATCGCCCGTGCCTGGGAGCAGGCGCTGGACGACGCCCCCACCCCGAGCACGCGCAAAGTCGCGCTGCGCACCGCCATGGTGATGAGTCCCGATGCGGGCGGCGTCTTCGACACGTTAGCCACCTTGGCGAAGCGGGGTTTGGGCGGTCCCGCCGGCAACGGCCGGCAATTCGTGTCGTGGATTCACGAGCACGATTTCGTCGCCGCCATCCGCTTCCTGCTCGCTCGCGACGACCTCGCCGGCCCGGTCAACCTCTGCGCCCCGTCGCCTTTACCCAACCGCGACTTTCAGCACCACCTCCGCTTGGCGCTGGGCGTCCGCGTCGGCCTGCCGGCCCCTCGTTTCCTGCTCGAAGCCGGCGCATGGTTTCTCCGCACGGACACGGAACTCATCCTCAAGAGCCGCCGCGTCGCACCCCGGCGCCTGCTCGAGGCGGGTTTCACCTTTGCCTTTCCGGCTTGGCCGGAGGCAGCCGCCGACCTCGCCCGGCGGTGGCGCTAGGGTGAAGGTTCAAACTACGCGCGGAGAGCCCCGCGTATCCACCTGCGGTCCGAGTTAGGGCGGTTTCTCCGAAACCGCCGCCGCCGGATTGAGGTCGGCGGACGGCTCGGAGATCCGTCCCTACCTAGGTCAGCGCGATCCCCGGGCTGGCGTGCCATCGCGCAAACCACGCACGGAGGGACCCGCGCGTCCACCTCGGCCCGGAGATGAATTGCGATGCGGAGGGCGCCGCCAGCCTGCAGCCCACGCAACGTTGCCGTGACGAGCGCACTTTGTTTCGACGCGGTCCGCGGCTTGCTTCAAGGTCCGCTCATGATGCCGCGCCTTCCTGCCGTCTGCTTGTTCCTCCTCGCGTTCGTCGCCGGGTCGCTCCCGGCCCAGACCGGCCGGTTGGTTTCCGGACCGATGCTCGGCTATCAGACCCATCGCGAGGTGTTGATTTGGCTCGAGACCGCCGACGCGCAGGCGATCAAGCTCACTTACCATCCCGTGGATCGCCCTGACGCGGCCCGGACCACCGTCATCTCCGATCCGCCGGCCACGCCCGCCGGCACCCAGGTATCAAAGATCGTCCTGCCCCTTCTGGAGCGCGGCCAAACCTACGTCTATCGCCTCGAGATCGACGACCAACCGGTGGTCCGACCCTATCCGCTCCAGTTCAAGACCACGGCCCAGTGGGAATGGAACACCCCGCCGCCTGACTTCAGCTTTCTCTTCGGATCCTGCGCTTATTTCAACGACGCGCCCTTCGATCGTCCCGGTACGCCGTATGGCGCAGGCACCGCCATCTTCCTTCAAATGGCGAAGTCCGGCGCTGACTTCATGCTCTGGGGCGGCGACAACCTCTACCTGCGCGAGTCGGATTGGTCCTCCGAAAGCGGCATCTGGTACCGCTACTCGAAGGACCGGTCCACGCCCGACCTGCAGCCGCTGCTGGCCGCCATGCCCCACTATGCCACGTGGGACGATCATGACTTTGGTCCCAACAATTCGAATACCGGCTACGAGCTGAAGCACGTCACCCTCGAGGCCTTCCAGACGTACTGGGGCAACCGGACCTACGGTGAGCCCGACAATCCGGGCATCTACGGCAAGTTTCAGTGGGGCGACGCCGCCTTCTTCGTCCTCGACAACCGCTACCACCGCGACGAGTCCCACACCGACGAGACTTACCTCGCCCGCAAGTCCCAGTACGGCCGCGCCCAGCTCGACTGGTTGCGCCAGAACCTCATCAGCATGAAGGAGGGCAACAACACCCGGCATTCGCCGCTCCGCTTCATCGTCACGGGCGGACAGTTTCTCTCCGAACGCGTCTATCCCGACTCGGAGGCCCACAGCCGCTACGTCGCCGAACGGGCCGAGATCCTCGAGATCATCCGCCAACACCAAATTCCAGGCGTGATTCTTCTTACCGGCGACGTGCACTACACCGAGCTCGCCCGCCGCACCGATCTGCTGCCCTACCCGCTTTACGAGCTCACGTCCTCCCCGCTTTCCAGCGGCGCCCACTCGCGTCCGTTGCACGCCGATCCCAACCGCATCGAGGGCACAGCCGTGCAGTCGCAGAACTACTGCAAGGTCGCGATCTCCGGCCCGGTCGACGATCGGATCGTCACGATCACTTGCTTCAATCCCGCCGGCGAACAGCTTTGGCAACAGGTGATCCGCGCCCGTGACCTCGCGTGGCCGGCCCCGTGACCCTCCCGCTTCCCATGAAAACCCGCCGTGAGATTGTGGAAAACTGGCTGCCGCGCTACACCGGCGTGCCGCTGAGTGAGTTTGGCGACCACATCCTGCTCACCAATTTTCACCGCTATGTGAAGCTGTTTGCCGACTGGCACGGCGTGCCGATGCGGGGGCTCGACAAACCGATGCCCAACGCGACGGCTGGCCGGATCACGATCGTCAACTTCGGCATGGGCAGCGCCACGGCTGCAACGGTGATGGACCTGCTGAGCGCGATCACGCCGAAGGCCGTGCTCTTCCTCGGTAAATGCGGTGGCATCAAGCACCGGGCTGAGATTGGCGATCTCATCCTGCCGATCGCCGCCATCCGCGGCGAAGGCACGAGCAACGATTACTTTCCGCCCGAAGTGCCCGCCCTGCCGGCCTTCGCCCTCCAGAAGGCCATCTCCACCACCATTCGCGATCATGCCCGGGACTACTGGACCGGCACCGTCTACACCACCAACCGCCGGGTCTGGGAGCACGACGAGAAATTCAAAAAATACCTCCAGACCATCCGGGTCATGGCGGTCGACATGGAGACGGCGACGATCTTCATGACCGGCTTCTTCAACGAGACCCCGACCGGAGCGCTGCTTCTGGTCAGCGACCAACCCATGGTGCCCGAGGGAATCAAGACGGCCGAGAGCGACCTCAAGGTCGACGAAGAGTTCGTCGAGGATCACCTTCGCATCGGCATCGACTCGCTCAAGCAACTCATCAACGGCGGCCTGACGGTGAAGCACCTGAAGTTCTAGGGCCGGACGCTGCCGGGAGCGTTCAGCGCAGGCGATGTTTGTCCACGTACGCGGCCACCGCCGCGTGGACCACCGGCGCGGCAAACTCCGCTCCGGCAAACTCCACTCCGACCTGCGGGGCCTCGAGAGCCACCGCCACCGCAATCGCCGGACGATCCGCCGGCGCAATCGCGAGGAACCACGCCACATTGGTCATGCCTGCATCCGTTTCGATTTGCGCCGTGCCCGTCTTGCCGGCGATCGGAATGCCCGGTACCTGCGCTCGCTGGCCGATCCCGGACTCGACCACGGCGCGCATGCCGTCCAGCAGGGCGTCATAGTCCCGGTCGCCGAGGCCCAGCGGTTCAGGCGGACGATCGGCGGTGGGTCGCCGTCCCGGAGCGTGCACGACCGTCGGCACCGTCAGGGTCTCGCGCCGAGCGAGCGAGGCCATCGCCGCCGCTGCCTGCAGCGGCGAGAGCCGAAGGTCGCCTTGGCCAATGGCGAGGTTGACGGTGTCACGGTCCGTCCACGCGCCGCGACCGGCGTCCTGCTTCCAGCGGGCATCTGGCACCAGCATGCGGCGGGTCTCCGCCGGCAGGTCGATGCCGGTCGGAGCGTCCATATGAAAGCGTCGTGCCTCACCGGCCAGCGCGTCCGCCCCTGCGGCAAGACCGGCCTGGTAGGCATACACGTTGCAGCTCTGCGCCAGGGCGGTGCGCAACGGCAGAGCCCCATGGCCTTCCGGCCGGTGACACCCGAACCGGTGTCCGGCGACCTCGAGCCCGCCCTCGCACCGGGTGCGGGCAAAGGGATCGAGCGTGCCAGCGCGCAGTCCAGCGAGCACGGTGAAGACTTTGAAGGTAGATCCCGGAGGATACAGGCCCTGCGTGGCACGGTTGAACCATCCGCCGGCGGCATCGATCTGCGCCTTGGTCGCAAGACTCATCCCGGGCGACACCGCGCTGAGGTCGAAATCGGGCTTGCTGACCAGCGCGAGCACCTCGCCCGTGGCTACGTGCAGCACCACCGCGGCGCCGCGTCCTCCTCCTGGCGTGGCCGACATCGCCGCGTCGACCGCCCGTTGAAGGTCGAGGTCGAGGCTCAGGCGGACGTTCTCGCCTGGCACCGGTTCGATGCGGGTCCCGTCCACCGCGAGCGGAAAACCGCCGGCATCCACCCGCACCACCTCGGCGCCAGGGCGGCCGGACAGGCGTTCCTCCCACTCGAGCTCCACCCCGGAGTCGCCGGTGGTATCCAAAAATCGCGTACTGCCGAGGGCGGGGTCGCCGGGTACGGCCGCGGGGGCGCGCATGTCGCGCCGAACCCGCCCGAGCACGTGGGCGGCGAGTGCTCCGTGCGGATAGGTGCGCTCGCTCCGCGCACGCAGCCGGACCGGGTCGTCGGCCGCCAGCGCGCCGCTCAGGCGCTCCGCCTCCTCCGGCCGCAGGTCCGCGGCGAGGACCACCGGCGCCATCCGGTCGAGTCTCAGCTGCCGGCGCACTGCCTCCGTCGGAAACGCCTCCGCCCGGCCCAACAGGGTCTGAATGCGCCGGTGCTCGCGGTGCAGCGCATCCACCCGCGCTTCGAGCCCCGGGCTGCCGCCCAGCCGCACGTCGCCGGCGAGGATCACCGCATCCGTGCGCCACGCCGTGCCGGCCAGCACGCGACCTTCCCGATCAAGCACGTCACCGCGAGGCGCGGGCAGCGGAAGACGGCGCAAGGTCTGGCGGTCGTGCTTTTCCCGCAGGGCCGGCGCCTCGGAGAGTTGCACGCGGCCGAGTCCGATCAGCAGCAGGACGAAGCCGGCGCCGAGGGCGAGCGCCACCACGACCAAGCGTCCGCGCCGCCCGCGCGGGTTTCCGGCGTCGTCCAAGGTTCCGTCCCGCTCGGGCGTCGGGCGGGTCATTGCCTCACCGCTTGTTCTTCGGCGGCGGTCCGTTCTTCCACAGGCGGTACTTGATCGTGACCGAAACGTCGAAGTTGGGCACGTACGGCAGGCTGCCGAGGCTGTCGAAGGTCTTGGTTCCCTCGATGTAATCCTGCGTACCGTCGTTGGGCTCGATGATGGTGAAGGTCTCCGGGTGGATGCCTTCGAGCAGGCTCAGGTACGCCGGAGCGGAGGTGTTGACCGCGCGACCGTTGGCCTGCTCCGAACGGCTGACGAGGCACTCCGCCCCGAAGAAGGGCTGCAGTTCGAGCGTCATGAAGCCGCCGTTGAAGGTGAGCGTGGCGCTGCCGCTAGGTTCGGAACGGGAGTAGAGCGGCAGCTGGTTGTGCGCCGGCGGGCGAATCTGCAGCGGACCGCTCGCCTCGTAGCGATTGTGACTGTCCTTGGTCTTGGCGCTCGAGGAATCGTTGAGCCGGAAATAGCGCGAATCACCATCCACCTCGAGCCGATGCCGTCCGTCGTTGGCGTAGTCGCGCGCCTCCTCGGCCTCTTCCGCCCACTCCGGGGTGTGCAGGCGTCCTTCCATCAGGCGATCCATGCTCCACCGGTACTCGGTCGGCTTGCCGCCCTTCTCCGCCTTCTTGTACTCCGAGCCGGAGGCCTTGGCGATGATCTCAAATTCGCCCTCCCAAGCCGGCTCCTTCCAATCCCGGACTTCGAACACGCGCCCGGCCTGAAAAAAGAACGAGGTGCGCAAGACCATGTCGGCGATGAAGCCGAGTCCGCCGGCGACCGGTCCGCCCAGCATCGTGTTGATCGCGTCGTTCACATCCTGGGTCAGGTTGCCCACCTTGATCGTGACCTCGACCGAGACGACGGCGCGCCGGGGATAAGGACGGACGGTGGGCGGCAGGTTCTTTTTCTGCGGCACGCCTTCGAGCGTGATGGTCGCCTCGCCCTTGTCGTTGGTGGTGGAGACATACGCATCCTTGCCGCCGCGCTGGGCGAACTGCACCACCGCGAGGTCGGGACGGTAAGTCCAGCCCCCATCGGCGGCCTGATACTTGCCGTTGTAGCTGCCCTCGGGCAGACGCCACACGACCTTCGCCCCGCCGATCGGACCACCGTCCGGAAGCTGGAGGTCGATCGTGGTCAGGTTGAGTCCGGCACGCAGCGCCTTGAGGGCATCGTGCTTCGGGAAGTCGATCTCGACCTTCGCGCGGGCCGTGCGTTGCTCGCCGGGACTGCGGGTCTTGGTGCGCACGAGCGGCTCACCCTCGACCGTGACGGTGATCTTCTGCCGCACGACCGACATGATGGTCTTGTACCAGGCGATGATCGTGTTGGCCACCGCGACGCCTTTGCTGAACTTGTTCTCGGGCAGGTAATGCTCCAGCACCTCGCCGGTGTAGTAGCCCCAGCTCGTCGCCCAGATGTCGCCAATCGCCCCGGAGAACTGATCGCCGAAGGACGGCGCCTGGGCCCGCACGGGCGCGAGGCCCATCACGGCCAGCGGCAGCGTGCGACCAGGGGCGAGCCACACGCGGGACGGCCCGGCGGGACGCGCACGCTGGGCGGCAAGCCGCAAGTCGGCGGCCAGCACCCTCGTCAGCAAGGATACCTGCAGGAGGGACAACGGCTGGTCTCGCCATTCAGCGGTGAAACGCGGTTCGCCGGAATCGTCCTCCTCGTCTTCGTCCTCGTCGTCGTCCTGTCCGCCCACCGCTTGGGCGGACGCCGCCAACTGCTGCATCATCGCCGTCTGCTGCCGCTGCGAGATGGCCGCCATCTCCGTACCGAGGCTGGCCATCGCCTTCTCGGCCGCCTCGCGCTTGGCGGGATCGGACGACGCCATTTCGCCGGAGATCCGGATATACTCTTGGGAAATTTCATTCATCCGCTTCATGTCGCGCTCGGCGACGGATTCGCGGTTCTCGCCCTCGGGGCGCTTAACCTTGGGCGACGGCGCCAGGACCGGATCGTCGTCTGGCCACACGGGACGCGGTGCCATCAGGCGGGTCGCGGCCATGGGATCCTTCATCACTTGCTGCTGGATCTCACGTTGTTCGTCCTGCGTAAACGGAAGGACCGGCGTGGGACTGGGAGCGGCGAGATCGTAGTTGCCCGCGCCGACCCGTCCCAGCGCGAGGATGAAGCGCGCCCAGAAGCGCTGCTGCGGCTGTGTGCTTTCCGCACTCTTGCGCAACGTGTCCACCAGCCCCTGCGCAAGCTCCTCCGGATCGACGTCCTCGAACGGGACCGCGATCGCTTGGGCGTAGGAAATCAGGCGGATCGACGGTTGGTCCGCGGGGTTCCACATCAACTCGTCGAGTTCATAGTCGCGCATCGCCAGTCCGGTATCCGCTCCGACGGGGGCGGCATGCACCACCGCTCCTTTCAAATCGCGCACCCCCCACCCCATCAAACTCAGGGCGCGTACCAGCGCCGCCCGCCCATCCGCACCGCCTTTCAGATAATCGCGCGCGAGCATGAGCGCCAGGGCGTCGGGCTCGTAGGCGACCGGTTGGTCCGGAGGAAGCGGTTCCAACGGAGCTTCCGCGGGCGCCGAGGCCGCACCGGAGGCCGCCGGTTGGGCCAGAACCGCGGCGGAGATGAGAAGCAGGAGGGCGGCCGCCCAACGAGGAAGAGACAGGTGAACCGAGTGCACCCCCGACACCATGCCCGCGACGCCGCCAGCGGCAAGTCTCTCTCCAACACCGGCCCATCCCTTGCCTTTTCGACCCCATCGAACAGGCTTGTTTCATGAAAACCGCCCTGCTCGTTCTTGGCCTGATCGCCGCCGGGGGCTCGGCGCTCGCAACCAGTACCCCGAGTGGACGTCCGGTCGCCTCACCCACGGATCGCCTGAGCCTCGTCCGTACGCCGCCTCCGGCCCGCTCGGTCGGCGAAGCGGTGCGGGACAAGCTCCGCCTGCAGCTTCGGGCCGCCCATCTGCCGGATCAGGTCACCACGGACGCCGAGCGCGCGCGCTTGAAGCGCGAGATCGCTGCACTCGACGAGGAAATCCGCCTCCGCATCGTTCCGCCGTCGGGACCGTGAAGCCGGGTCCGGCGCGTTCGCCGGCCTGAAGTTTTCCTTAACCCGCAGGTCCGGTGGCCGTTAATACACTCCGGCTGCGGGAACGTCATCGTCCGGCAGCCTGCCCGACCCGCAGAGGGTCCGTCGCGGCACGGACGCCGCCCTGACCTCTTTCACGGACGAACCATGGCGATTACGATCAACACCAACGCGGCGGCAACCCTCGCGGCGAACAACCTGTCGTCATCGAACGCCCTGCTGCAACGCAGCCTGAACCGCCTCTCCAGCGGATCGAAGATCGTCAACCCCGCAGACGATGCCGGTGGCCTCGCCGTGGCGATGAAACTCGCGGCGACCTCACGGCGTCAGCAGGCCGTCACGTCGAACCTCGGCAACGCCACCTCGTATTTGCAAAGTCAGGACGGCGTGCTGAAGACCGTCGCCAAGGTGCTCGAACGCATCGGCGAACTGAAAACGTTGGCCGCTGATCCGACCAAGAACGCAGACGATCTCGCCAACTACGACGCGGAGTTCGCGCAACTGCAGGATCAAATCTCCTCGCTGGCCAATGAAACCTTCAACGGCATCGCCCTCTTCGGCACGGGTTCGCTCGATGTGCCGACGACCTCGGCCGCCAACTCCGGTTCGCTGGCGATCGGCGGTGCCGACCTCTTGGGCGTGGGCGCCGGATTTGCGGCGTTCATGGACAGCTTCGATGACCTTTCGCGGTGGAGCACCGGTGCGAGCGGAAATGCGGCCGTGGCCAATACGGCCGACGATCTCGATCTGCTCACCGCGGCCGGCGGCTCAGCGTGGGCCACCTCGAATCAGAGTTTCTCCGGCCCCTTCGAGGTCAGCCTCAACATTCTCAATGGCAAAACCGACGACGTGCTCTCGTTTCAACTGGGAGGGCAAAACCTCATCACCCTCGGTTTTGGCAGCGACCCGGGCGACCTTCCGACCGGTTCGTCCGTCCTGACCCTGCGCTTCGATGGCAATGGCTCCGTCGAATACGCCTCCAACGGCGTCACCGTTGGTACCCAAGCCACGTCCGCCACGTCCGGTCAATTCACGATCCGCAACGACTACGCCGGCGCCTCCGGGTTCCAGGAACTGATTTACTTCGACTCCATCAACATCACGAGCACCGCGACAGGAAGCAATGTGTCGGGCATCGCAAGCGCCGGCGGCTTGAGCAGCCTCAACCTGGCGACCGTCACGTCCGCCCTCCAGGAGGTCGCCACGATGCGGGCCGAGAACGGCGCTCAACAGTCGCGATTGGGTTTCGCGGCCGAGATCAACTCGGTCAACAAGGCGAACATCGAAGCGGCCCACAGCCGCATCATGGACGTCGACGTGGCGCAGGAATCCACCGCCATGGCGAAGTACAACATCCTCGTCCAGGCCGGCACATCCATGCTCTCGCAGGCGAATCAATCGGCCCAGGCCGCCCTGCGGCTGATCGGCTGAGCGCCGCCTACGTCAACTCGAACTCGCCCTGGTCGCCGCGCAGCGGTTTCACGCCCAGGAAGGTGCCGTAGCGTTCGAGCCAGTCGTCCAGTTTGTCGAGGTAGTACGCCGGGTCGTACGGGGCCTCCACCGGATCGTACCGGGCCACGGCCCGCGCACGCTGCCAGTCGCTCGTCCGGCCTTTGGCCTTCGCCGTGATGTAGTAGGACACGCGCTCGCCCATGCGCGGCCGCGGCGTGAGCTGGAGGGCCACCTCGGCCGACGCACGCCGCGGCTTGCCGCCTGCCGCGATCAACCGTTCGTAGGCGTCCGGGCTCTGGCTCAGCGTCTCGCTCTTGGCCAGGTCTGCCACCGGCAGCGTCCGCTCGGGCAGCTGCCGACGGTACGCCTCGACGAGGGCCAGCGGCGATTCCGGCGACAAGCCGAGCAGGTGCCGGATGAGCTGGTCGCTGAGCCGCTTCAGGTAGGGTTCCATGCCGCGCGAACGGAGCGCGCTGCCCTTGAGGATGATCTTCCGACCGTCGCTCAGCGCATAGTTCTTCGCCTTGTAGCAGAACATCGCCGGATACCGTCCGTCGTACTCCAGCTCGATGCCCTCCGGCAGGATGCCGGCCACGCGCTGCAGCAGCACCTCGGGCCGGTCGTAGTGCTCCGGCGACGACAGGTAGATGCCGTCGGTGTCCGCCTCGAGCAGGGTGCAGCCCTCCCGCGCGAACCCGTCGATCAGCGCCTGCAGCAGCTCGCGTCCGCGGCGCGTGACCTCCGCCGCGAGCTCGCCGTCCCCGAAGCGCGCGCCAAAAAAGCCGAGGTATCCGTAAAAGGAGTTGATCAGGATCTTGAAGCTCGCCTGACGCGCCGCGTACTCCGCGCGCAACGCCTCGGTCTCCGCCGTGCGCGCCAGCTGCTTGTACTTGAGGCGGTAGGTGCGGAGCGACGTCAGCAGCGGAATGAACACGCCGAGCGTGTCGTTGCGCGGGTTGCGGCCCAGGTGCAGCAGCAGGCTCGGATAGAGCGAGGCGACGTCGAAGTGCAGCACGTGCGTGAAGACCCCTTCCTGGAACGACCGCGTGTAGCCGCCCTCGAAGGGCGCCACTTCGGGCGGCACGGGGCACGCCTGCCGGGCGTGGTAATACTCTTCGAGGAAGAGCAGATCGATTTTGCCGGTGTTGCCACGCAGGGTCGCTTCCTGAAGCAAAATGGGAAAACTCTTTGCCTGCTCGAAGTAGGTGGGCAGCAGCAGATCGGCAATGCCCCGCGTCTCGCGCAAATCGTCAGTCAGATACGCCCGGAACCGTGCCCGGTCCGTCTCGAAGATCCGGGCGATCTCCGCGCCTTCAATGTAGGTCCGCTCCGCCGACTCTTCCTCCGTGATGCCGAAGTACACCGCGACGTCCTTCAGCCCGTACGAGACCAACTCGCGCGTGCTCACGTCGTACTGTTGCACGAGCAGGTAGGTGTCGACGACGGTGCGGCCGGGCAGATCGCAGCGGGGAAAATCGATCCAGCGTTCCGCCACCTTCAGCCGGCTGTTGCGAAACGTCGCCTTCTGCCCGAAGCGACCCCACGCACAGGGCACCTTGTGGCGTTTGCAACGCTGGCGCAGGTAATCGAGGTCAAACTTGAACAGGTTGTGGCCTTCGATCACGTCGGGATCGAGCGCGGCCAGGGTGGCATTGAAGCGCTCCAGCAGGGCCTTCTCCGCCGCATCGGTGGGTGCTTCCAACTCCAGCAACCGGACGTCGTCGCCGAGGCGCAGTCCGATCGCCAGCACGCGATCCCCGGGCCGCGAGGCGTCGCTGAACGATCCGTCCTCCGAGCCGGTCTCGATGTCGAGCTGACACCGGCGCAACTGGCCAAACATCAGGTCACCGAAAAGACGCTCCCGGCGTTGCAACAGGTACTGGCTTTCCAACGGCCGGATGGCATCGACCGGACCAGCCGCCTTGGCCTCGCTCAGAAAGGCGTCGTAGACCTCAAGGTTGTCCGCATGGACGAGGCGTGGGAAGGCACCCTCGCCCTTCAGCCGTTCCACGCGGAGGCCGGAGGCCGGAGCATCAAGCGCTCCCTCGCCCAGCCACGCAAAGGGCTGAAAGGTGTCCGTGGCGTGCTCGCGCCCGCCGTCGTCGCGCGCGATCGCACGATGCACGACGCCCGCATCGTCGATCCACAGGCCGCACAGCGAGGGCATGGCGGGCGGGCGGCCGGCTAGGCCGACGTCAGGCTTGGAAGCGGACGACGTAGACCATGAGCAGCGCGACCAGCAGCAGCAGGCCGATGATGCTCATGAACAGACCCGCCTGCTCGCGCTTGCGATAGCCGACGCCCGCCAGGGCGCTGACGCCGAGCCAGGCGACGAGCTTGACGATGACCCAGGTGGAGAACTGGTTGCCATGGATCTTCGCGAGCAGGCCGAAGCCGCTCACCAGCATGACCAGGCTGGCGATCCCCGTGATGATCAGGACGGTCTTGCGCGAACTCGGCGCGCCGGCGAACCCGTAGAAAACGCCCCCGGTCAGGGCGAGCAGGGACGCGAGATGGAGGATGTAATAGACCTGGGGACTCATGTGGTGGTGGAGAAAGAGATGACACCCCGCCTGTGCCGTATGCCCAAAGGCTCAGGACCTTTTTAGGTTAAGGTGGGCGCCTCGCGCCGGCTTATTGCTGTCCGATTTACGGCCTAGCAGCGACCGACGCTTTGTGGCTCCCGAATTAATTCTAAGGCAAAGAGCGTATAAAAGAGCACCTCGAACACTGCAGGGTGTCGGCCAGACCGTAGGTCGCACCCCGGGTCCGTCAAACGGGAACGTCCGGTTTACGGCGAGTTTTTTGCTTGAGCAAACCGCGCACGCTCCACGCCAACAGCAGGGCGTTGGCGCCGGCCGCACACGCGAGCGAGCCGCCCACCGCACCCACCACTCCGGTGACGAGCGCGATCGCCACGAACGCCCGGTCGGCCCAGCCTCCGGCCCCGGTCCGCACCAAGCCGGCCGCCAGCACCAGCCAGGTCGCCGCTCCGGCGCCCCAGGAGGCGAGTTCGCTCGCATTCGCCGCGGCGACCCGATCCTCCGTCCGCAGCACCACAGAAAGCGCCCAGAAGAGCAGTTGATTGAAGAACAGGAAGCCCGTGGCCAAGGCCGAGACCAAGGCTCCGTTGACTGGAAAATCCCCCTTGGCATCGACGGGCACGCGGCTCGCGATCGCACACCCGGTGCAACAGTACGCCGGCCGGCCCGGCTCCACCCGCACCGCCTTGAACGGCAGACCGCAGTACGCGCAGGTCACGGGTGTCATGGACGGATGGATCCCGTTGAAACGGCGAGGCGCAAAGCTACCGAGGAAAAATGAAGGAAGGAGTGACACGTTGCCATTCTCCTGAGCGCGGCCCGTTTAGCGGCCCCCCTCTCAGGCGCCCGTTGTGGCGACGTATCGGCCAAAACAATGGCCCCTCCTGTCCGTCGTCCCGAAAAGGAGCGGCGGCACTCCTGCCGCCGTAAGTATGCGCTGGCACTCCCGCACCCAAACCCGGCGGCAGGAGTGCCGCCGCTCCTTGGCACGTCAACGGAAACGGCGTTCGCCTCGCCCGCTCCGCGACGCGTGCGTCTCCGAATCCCTTCGGGCTTCGACTGCATATGTTCGCCTTACCCCTCCAGAATCGACGAATCGAGGTGTTGGATGATGAGCTCCTGGATCGTCGCGAGAAACAGGTAGCACATGAAGGTTTTCCGGACGATCTCCGGCAGCGCCTCCACCTCGACGTCACCGCTCTCCAGCAGATCGCCGGGCAGGTCCTTGAGGAATTTGCCGCGCAGGCACAGGCGCACCGACGAACAGGCGCGCGCGATCGCATCGGCGTTCTCCTCGTCGAAGGCCACCACGCCGGAGCTGAAAAACTCGCTGTCGAACAACGCGAGCAGCGTGCGCAGGTCGGCGTTTTGCGCCGCGATCAAATCGCGCTGCCACGGCTCGCGCACGTCCTCGTCCAGGTCCGTCATCGCCAGCGGCGCGGCCAGCTCGGCCTCGAGTGAATCGGCGACCCGCTTGATCACATCAAGCAGCGGTGCGACGACCGGCAGGCTGAGTTTCACCTCAATGCGCTTCATCAGGTTCGAGTACGGCCGTGAGATGCCACTGCTGGAGCGCAAAGGCAAAATGTTCCGCCTGTTCCCGCAGGCCCGTCCACACCACCGAGCGGCCACGCTCGTGCACTTCGAGCATGTGCCGCCGCGCGGTCTGCTCGTCGAAGCCGAGGACCTTCTTGAAGACCAGCACCACGTAGCTCATCAGATTGACGGGGTCGTTGAGCACGACCACCCGCCAGCGGTCCTCCAGCGCGAGTTCCGTCTCGCTGCGAACCGCCGGTTCGACGCGGGTCTTGGTCGCGGCCTCGATCATGCCTTCGCTGCCGCCTCCTGGATGACGGCGACCAGTTTCGCCTCGGCTTCGGCGAGCGGAATCTTGGCCACGTCCTTCGAGGCCCGGGCCTTCAGCTCGATCACGCCTTCCTTCAGTCCCTTGGCCCCGATGGTGAGACGCAGGGGAACGCCGATGAGGTCGGCATCCTTGAACTTCACACCGGGACGCTCGGCGCGGTCGTCGATCAGCACGTCGGCACCGGCTCGCTCGGCCGCGGCCCCGAGCGCTCGGGCGAGCGTCATCGGCTCCTCGGCCTGGGGATCGAGCACGACAATCAGGACTTGGAAAGGCGCGATCGCCCAGGGCCACACAATGCCGTCGGCGTCATGACTCTGCTCGATCACGGCCTGCAGCGTACGACTCACGCCGATGCCGTAGCAGCCCATCACCATCGGATGCGACTGCTTCTGGTCGTCGGTGTAGACGGCGCCAAACTTGTCCGAGTACTTCGTGCCGAGCTTGAAGATGTGGCCGACCTCGATGCCGCGGCGCACCTGGAGGGGCTGGCCGTTCTTGGGATCGGGCTCGCCCGGCCGCACGCGGCGGAAATCGCCAAACGTGGTGATCGCGAGGTCGCGGGTCACGTTGACGTGGCGAAGATGGAAACCGTCCTTGTTCGCGCCGGTGGTCCCGTTGCCGATGAGGCGGATCGCGTGGTCGGCAAAGATGCCGGCGAGAGCCGACGGATTACGGATCGTGCCCTTGACCGCCCCGAGGCTGCCGGGCTTCGCGCCCATCACAGGTTCGATCTCCTCGGCGGTGGCCGGACGGAACAGACCGAAGCCGAGCGCACCGAGCTTGGCCTCCTCGAGTTCGTCGTTGCCGCGCAGGATCACGAGGAAGGGTTTGCCGTCGCCGATGTAGACGAGGGTCTTGAACTGGCGATCCGCGGGCACGGCGTAAGGCGCGGCCTCGAGGGCGGCGATCGTCACCACGCCCGGCGTGGCGAACTCCTCGACCGCTCCGACCGGCGCGGCGTCCGTGAGATCGGCGGGCACGAGGGCGCTGGTGGCCTTCTCGCGGTTGGCCGCGTAGCCGCTCGCCTCGTTGTAGATGACATCGTCGTCGCCGATCTCGGCCGGCACCATGAACTCGTGCGAAAAGCTGCCGCCCATCACGCCCGTGTCGGCCTCGACCGCGATGGCCGTGACGCCGATGCGGCGGAAGAAGCGCTCGTAGGCGGCCTTCATGGCGAAGTAACTCTTCACCGCGCCCTCGTCATTCGCATCGAAGGAGTAGGCGTCCATCATCACGAACTCGCGCGCACGCATCAGGCCGTAGCGCGGACGGATCTCGTTACGGAACTTGGTGCCAATCTGATAAAAGTTCTTGGGCAGGTCGCGGTAGCTGGTGATCTCGGCCTTCACGAGCGGCGTGATGACCTCCTCGTGGGTCGGCCCGAGCACGTACTCGGGGTCCTTGGGCCCGCGTTTGCCGTCCCCAGCGCTGTCGGCGCGGAACATGATCTCGCGGGCGGCGGCCCAGCGCGGTCCCTGCTCCCACAATTCGGCCGGATGCACATGCGGCATCCACAGTTCGATCGCGCCCGCGGCGTCGAGTTCCTCGCGGCAGATCTGCGACAGCTTTTGCATCACGCGCAGGCCCAGCGGCATGTAGGTGTACAGCCCCCCGCCCAGCTTGCGCACCAGGCCGGCGCGCACGAGCAGCTTGTGGGACGCGATCTCGGCGTCGGACGGGCTTTCCTTGAGGGTCGGGATGAAAAACTGGGACCAGAGCTTCATGAAGCCCGCCAACGAAGCACCCGCCCCCGCATGGCGCAAATGAATTTAGGGCGGTGGACTGAGGGAGCGGCGACACTCCTGTCGCCGGGTTCGAGTGCCAAACGGCGCCAACCCGTCCAGTCTCTCGGTTCGCCACAACCAAACACAATGCCTACCTCAAGGAACTCGGGCTGGCTCCGCTCCCCGGCGGCGATCAGTAACCGCGGCTGGCGTTGGCGCGAGGCGGCTTTGTTTCAATCCCGGCGGCAGGAGTGCCGCCGCTCCCTTTCTCTCGCCCTTACTTCTTGTACCACTCGCCGCTTTCGCGCTGGAGCCAGACGCCGCGGGCGCTGTTGGCCGCGATCTGCTTGGCGCGGGCGACGCCGACGGCGGCGGGATTGCTCCCGGTCTGGCGGGCGATGGCGGTGTAAACGGTCGTGCGGTCGGCGTTCTCCTCGCTCGAGACCGAGGCGGCATCGCCCTTGTTCTCGCGCACTTCGAGGAAGCCCCGGTTGTTTTCACCGAGCGCACCGTCGGCCTTGAGGGCGTCGATCTTGGGCAGGCGCTCACGCATGCGGGCCTGCACGGCACCGAGGTCCTGCGCCTGCACCGAGGCGAGCAGGACGGAGAACAGGGCAAACGAGACGAGCGTACGAAGCAGGGAGGTCATGGCGGTCAGGACTTGGGTTCGTGAACGAGGGTGGTGGACTGCTTGTCGAGGTCCCCGAAGAAATCGTTGAGGGCCCGGTCGACCTTCACGTTGACGTCCACCGTGATGTGAATCGGCTTCACCTCGATGGGCTCGGTGCGGACGCTGATGCAGCCGGTCATCAGCCACGGCGCGAGGATGGGGAGAAGCCAAATGGGTTTCATGGTGGAACGTTAGGCAGAATCGACCGGTAAAGGAGCGTGAGGTTTCCCCTGAGACGCGGGACGACCACGATTTATTCAAAGCGGATCCGCCCATCCATGCCGAGCTTGATCAGCTGGTCGAGCGGGCCCGCGACATTGAGATCGATCTGCAAAGGAGCCTTGAGCAGCGGGTCCACCGGCTCGGCCTGAATGCGGACGGTGGCGGTCCGGCCATTCTCGTCCCCGCGGGGGGTGAACCTCAAACGCAACAGGCTGACGGAAAGCGCGGTTTCACCCTGCTCCACCCGCTGGAGCGGAGAATAGGCCGGATTGTCGGGCGTCAGCTGCGCCGTGATCAGGCCCGGCACCGGGGCCAGCCGAAGCGTGGCCTCCTCCCCTTCGCTCAACCCGAGCCAGCCTCCCGTGATCTGCAGGCCCTCGGCCGCGCTCCACGAGGCCTCGACCTCGCCGTCGAGACGTCCCTGCGCCTCGGACAACGCCGGAGGCAGCAGGGCAACGAGCTGGCGGAGGGAGATCTGCGCCAGCGTCATCCGCACCGTGGCGGACGGGTTCGCGAGGGACAGATCAAACGGAGCTGCCTCGATCCGGCCGCCGAGCCCCTGCAGCGCGGCCCGCGTGACCAGCGCCCGGGAGTCCGGCATGAGGCTGAGATCGATCTGCGCGCCCTGCAACGCCAGCGGTCCGTAGCGCAGCCCGCCGATCGTGCAGGCAACCTGGCCCGTGCCGCGCAGGTCGTACGTCGCCATAATCTGAATACCGCTTAATTCCCAGTCGTCGGCGGCGTGGCGCACGGTGCCGTCCTCCCAACGGACCCTCAGGTTGCCCACCGGCCGGCCGTCCGCCCAGGAGCCTTCGCCTTCGACGTGGACCGTTCCCGCGGTCTCCGTTCCCTCGAGCGGCAGGCCGACCCGGCTGGCCACGCGCGGGAGCCAGGCCGAAAGCGGCACCTCGGCCTGGTCGAGCCGCCAGGTCAGCGCGCCGGTCTCCGGTTGGTACAGGGCACCGCCGCGGGCACTGAGTCCCGCCCCGGTCAGCATGAACGTGAACCGACGCCCGGACGCCTCGGGCGGCAAGGCGTCGAGCCGCCACGCCAGCCGCGGTCCCTCGTCCCCGAAGGCCGCGAGTTCACCGGAGAGTGACCCGGCCAGGAGCGGCCAGTGCGATCCGGACGGCTCCGCCCCGGTCGCGACACTCAGCGTGAGGGCAAGGGCAAGACGGCGGAACACACCGAGTATGATCCGCCGCCGCCGGAAAGGTTGCGAGCCCGGAGCGGCGGACGCGGGCATGCGTTGCCCCGGCCGTCTCCACCCTCAATTCACCGGGACGGCGGGCAGGTTCCAGATCTGCTTGGCGTATTCGCGAATGGTGCGGTCGCTCGAGAACTTGCCGACCCGGGCGGTGTTGAGGATGGCCTTCTTCGCCCAGCCGGACGGATCGCGGTAGGCGCGGTCGATCGCCTCTTGGGCCTTCACGTAGGAGCGGTAGTCGGCGAGCACCTTGTAGGGATCGCCGCCGCCGAGCAGGCTGTGATGCAGGGCGCCAAACGGATGCGCCTCGCCCGGTACGAAGTAGCTGGAGCCGATCCAGTCGACGACGGCCTTCAGCTCCTCGTCGCCCTGATACCAGTCCCAGGAATGATAGCCCCGGGCGTCGAGCGCTTCGACCTCCTCGACGGTCAGGCCAAAGATGAAAATGTTCTCGTCGCCGACCTCCTCCTTGATCTCAACGTTGGCGCCGTCGAGCGTGCCGACGGTGAGCGCACCGTTGAGGGCGAGCTTCATGTTGCCCGTGCCCGAGGCCTCCTTGCCTGCGGTGGAGATCTGTTCAGACACGTCGGCGGCCGGGATGATGCGCTCGGCGAGGGAGACTCGATAGTTGGGCAGGAAGGCCACCTTCAGCTTTCCCTTGATGCGCGCATCGTGGTTGATGCGCTCGCCGATGACATTGATCGCCCGGATGATGTTCTTGGCGAGATCGTAGCCCGGCGCGGCCTTGGCGGCGAAGATGAAGACGCGCGGCACGAGATCGAGATCGGGATTCTGCAGCAGCCGGCGGTACAAGGTCAGGATGTGGAGCAGATTCAGGTGCTGCCGCTTGTACTCGTGCAGGCGCTTGATCTGCACATCGAAGAGCGCCTCGGGCGACACCTCGATGCCGCACTCGGCCTTGATGACGGCGGCGAGGTCGACCTTGTTCTGGCGCTTGATCGCCATGAACTCCTTTTGGAACGACGCGTCGCCGGCGAAGGCCTCGAGGCCGCGCAGCTTGTCGAGGTCGCACACCCACGCGTCGCCGATGCGCTCGGTGATGAGACGCGACAGCCGCGGGTTGGTCTTCAGCAGCCAGCGCCGCGGCGTGATGCCGTTGGTCTTGTTCTGGAAGCGGCCCGGGAAAAGGGAGTCGAACTCGGGGAACAGCTCCTTCTTCAGCAATTGCGTGTGCAGCGCGGCCACACCGTTGACGGCGTGCGAGCCGACGACGCTCAGATTGGCCATGCGGATCATCTTGTGTCCGTTCTCCTCGATGAGGGAGCAGATGCGCAGCTTCTCGTGATCGCCCGGCCACTTGGCCTCCACCTGCTTGAGCAGGCGCACGTTGATCTCGTAGATGAGCTGGAGATGGCGCGGCAGCACGCGCTCGAAGAGCGGCACGCCCCACTTCTCCAACGCCTCGGGCAGGAGGGTGTGGTTGGTGTAGGCGAACGTCTTGGTGACAACGCCCCAGGCGCGGTCCCAGGCCATGTGATGCTCGTCGAGCAGGATGCGCAGCAACTCGACCACTGCCACCGCCGGGTGCGTGTCATTCAGCTGCACCGCCACCTTGTCGGCAAAGTTGTCCCAGGAGTTCTGCGGATTGCGGAAATGGCGGCGGATCAGGTCGCGCAGGGAGCAGGTGACGAAGAAGTACTGCTGCACGAGGCGCAGCTCCTTGCCGTTCTCGGTCTTGTCATTCGGATACAGGACCTTCGACACCGTCTCGCCGACGGCCTTCTCCCGCACCGCCTCGACATAACCACCGCTGTTGAACACGGCGAGGTCGAACTCTTCCGTTGACTTCGAGGACCAGAGGCGGAGCAGGTTGACCGTCTTGGTGCCGAAGCCCGCGGTGGGAATGTCGTGCGGCACGCCGAGGATGCGCTTCGTGTCGACCCAGCGCTGGCGGCAGTTGCCAAAATCGTCGAAGACGTTCTCCACCCGTCCGTACAGGTGCACCTCCTGCGTGTATTCGGCGCGCACCACCTCCCACGGATCGCCGAACATGATCCAGTTGTCGGGCGACTCTACCTGGTGGCCATTGACGAAGCTCTGCTTGAACAGGCCGTACTCGTAATGAATGCCGTAGCCGAGGGCCGGGTAGTCGAGCGTGGCGAGCGAATCGAGGAAGCAGGCTGCGAGGCGCCCGAGGCCACCGTTGCCCAGTCCCATGTCGACCTCGGCATCGCGCACTTCCTCGAAGTCCTGGCCGAGCTCGGCGAGGGCCGACCGCGCCACCTCGTTGAGTCCGGTGGCGAGCAGGTTATTGCCAAAGAGCCGACCCATCAGGTACTCGAGGGAAAAATAGTAGACGCGCCGGACGTTCTGCGCGTTGTGCACGGCCTGGGTGGCGATCATCCGCTCGTGGATGTGCTCGCGGACCGCCAAGGCGGTGGCGATCCACCAGTCACGCCGGGTCGCAGTCCCCCGGTCCCGCGCGAGGGTCGAAGTCAGCTGCCGCACGATCGATTCCTTGAAGGCAGCGACATCGGTGACGGCGGAGCCGATCTGGACGGCAGGAGCGGCGACGGCGGAGGCAACGGTTTTCTTTTTGGCAGCAGGCATGTGGTGTAAGGTCGATATCGGACGCGGGCCGGACAGTCTGAACCAAGAACCGTGCCAGACCGTCGGGGCCGGTCACGTCTAAAGATTGCGCTGAAACCGCCGCGCCAGCTCACCTTGGCTGAGCTCGATGTGCGTGGGACGGCCCGCCGGGCTGGTCAACGGGGCCGAGCAGGCAAAGAGCTGGCTGACGAGCGAGCGCATCTCCTCCTCGCCGGGCCGTTCCGGCAGACGGATGGCCTTCGCGGCGGCGAGGCGCGCCAATTCGTCGCGTGCCACCTCGACGTTACGATCTTGCAAACGGCCTTCGCGGAGTGCGCCGAGCAGGTCGCGCACAAACGACTCGACGTCGCCGGGCTCCATCCAGGTCGGCACGCTTTCGACGCGGAAAAAATTCCGGCCGAATTCGGAGATCTCGAAACCGTGGGCCTGAAAGAACGCGAGCCGCTCGAGCAATAGGCTGGTGGACACGGGATCGAGCTCAAGCGGCACCGGGAGGAGCAGCCGCTGGGCGGCCACGTCACCGGCCGCAAACGCGGTGCGAAGGCGCTCGAACCAGATGCGTTCATGGGCGGCCCGGCGATCGAGCAGCACGATGCCGGCCGGCGTTTCGAACAACGCATACGACCCGTGGGCGAGTCCCACGTAACGCCAGGTGCGCACCGGCGAGACCGGGACGGCGGGAGCCGGCGCGATGGGCGGCGGCACATCGGTCCGCGCCGGTGCGACCACGCTCTCGATCCGGCCCGCGGCGCTCAGGGCCGCGTTCGCCGGTGGCGCGCGCCACCCGGACACCTCCGGCGCGGCCGCCGGCACCGGGCTCGCGGCCGGGGAAGGTGCGGACGGCGTGGGCGCGACGACTGCCGGTGCCAGGGGGGGCGGCGGCGCCGTCTCCGCACCGAGGGACGCCGGCACGCCCGCCGGACCGAGTTCGCGCAGGCGCTGGAGGACCGCGCGAATGACGAAGCCGCGCACGAGGCTTTCGCTGCGGAAACGGACCTCACGTTTGGCCGGATGAACGTTCACGTCGACCGCCGCGGGATCGATCTCGAGAAACACGAAGGCGAGCGGATAGCGGCCTCGCGGCAGCGACTCGTGATAGCTCTCGATCAGCGCGTAGTTGAGCGTGCGGCTGTCGACCGGGCGTCGGTTGACGAAGGTGATCATCTCGTGCCGCGTGGCCCGACCTTGTCCCGGGCGGCCGATGAGGCCCGTCAGCCGGAGTCCGTCCTCCGCGGCCTCGATCGGCACGAGGCCCTCGGCCAGTTGCCGGCCGAAGATCTCCCCCACCCGCCCCGCCAGGTCGGCGCCTTCGGGCGAGCGAAAGATGACCCGGCCGTCCTCGATCAGGGTGAACGCCACCTGCGGAAACGCCAGGGCGTAGAGGCGGACGCCGGACACTATGTGCGCCGCCTCGGTCTGGTCGGTCTTGAGAAACTTGCGCCGAGCGGGGACCGAGTTGAACAGCTGCGCCACCTCGATACGGGTACCCACGGGCCGGCCGCAGTCGCGCACGTGCACAAACCGTCCGCCATTGACCACGATCTCCGTGCCCACATCGGCGCCGGCCTCACGGGTCTGCAAGGTGAAGCGGGACACGCTCGCGATGGACGGCAGGGCTTCGCCGCGGAAGCCGAAACTGGCCAGCCGGTTGAGGTCGTCCGCCTCGGCGATCTTGCTCGTGGCGTGCCGCTCGAGGGCGAGCAGCGCGTCCTCGCGCGCCATGCCGCAGCCATTGTCCTCGATGCGCATGAGCGAGCGGCCGCCATGGCGAAACTCCACCTCGATCCGGGTCGCGCCGGCATCGACCGCGTTCTCCACCAGCTCCTTCACCACCGCGGCCGGACGTTCGATCACCTCGCCGGCGGCGATCTGGTTGGCGACCCGGTCGGTCAGGATGCGGACTTTCGGCATGACGCTGCGGGGAGCTGGGCGAAGGCCCGGTCGGCGCTCAATCCTTTTTCTCCGGCGCACCGGGCCGCCGCCCGAGCTTGCGCGGATCGATCAGGTTGACGAGCGAGGCGGCAGCCCGGAACGGACGCAGCCACTCCTGGCCAAGCAGGGCCGGCTCGACCCCGGACGCGAGCGGCTCGGGCAACCGCCGCACCCACCACCCCACGAGGATCACCCCGGCGAGCATCACGACGAAATAGAGCTGGAAGACCGCCGTGCTGATGCCGGGCGCACCGTCGGGCCCGGTGGTCTTCATCACCAGACCCCACAGGATGGGCGAGACCCCGCCCAGGCACGACGTGACCGCACCGTGGATGGAGACGAAAAGGGCCCGCTCCTCCGACGGCACGACCTTGGGCAGGTAATTGAGATTGGCGACGTTCCAACACACCGCGGCAAGACCGACCACAAAGTAGATGGCGAAGAGCAGGCTCAGCACCGACCACCCCTGATCCAGGTAGAGCCACCAGCTCACCGCGACCACGCCATAGAGCCCGAGTCCGGTAAGAAAGAACGGCCGGGCGCCGCGGGCGTCGATCTGCCGGCGCAGCAGGGCCGCGCCGAGGATCACCCCAGAGAAGCGGAAGACCTCGAACAGCATGATCTCTCCCGGCGTCCGACCGCCGGCCACCGCTAGGTAGTAGGCGGCGAAGGGCGGGATCGACGTTGTCAGCACCGCAAACGTCACGGCGCACCAGAGGTAGCTGCGGAACTCCGACGGGGCGAACATGTGCCGGGGCGTGTCGCGCAGGACGGAGCCAAGGCTGATCTTCTCGGGCTTCTCGATGTCGGGCAGCTTCTTCAGCTCGTAGTAGCTCAGGGTGGAGCCGACGAGGGAGATCGCGTATTGCACGAGCAGCGCGGTGTAGATCGGCAGCAGGGCGAAAAGTGCCGAGCATGCAATGAGCGTGCCGACCCCGGCGATGCCGGAGAGCATCTGGTCGCTGGCGAAGTAGCGGCCGCGCACCTTCTCCGGCAGGAAGCCGTAGAACCACGAGGTCATCGCCGCAGCGCCGATCGAGCGGAAGAGGCAGAAGAGAAACACGCTCCAGATCAGCGTATTCACCATCCAAGGACGCGGGCTCGCCGGCGCGAGCAGCGCGAGGGCCACCGGCACCGCGAGGAAGACGCTGCGCGCGCCCCAGCCGCCCAACGAGACGCGCTTGAAGCCGTAGCGGGGCAGGAGCGCAGTCGCGAGCACCTGCACCGGCGTGAGCAGGAAGACGAACGAGTACGCCAGGCCGACCTGGAACGAGGACGCGCCGAGGTGCTGGGCAAACAGCACCATCGGCGTGCCGATGCCGATCTGCCAGGTGAGCGCGTTGAAAAAGCCGAAGACCAGCGCGGCCCGGAACGGCGCGAGTTCCGGGTCGTTCTTCGCCGTCGGAAACAGGGTCGGGAGCACGGGGCGCGGTTCGCGCGGACGGCTCAGGCGAGCCGCTTGCGCCAGCGGGCGAGTTGCTTCTTCACCTGGGCCGGGCCGGGCATACCCGTGCCGCGCCGTCGCGCCATCGCGCGCTTCAGGTCGAAGACGGCGGGCCAGTCGGGGCCGAATCCGGGATGCAGCGCCTGCACGTCCGGCACCGGCAGCCGGTCGAGCGGCACGCGGCGTTGTTCGGCCAGCTTCACCACCGCCCCGACGGCATGATGGGCTTCTCGGAACGGCACGCCGCGGTCGACGAGGTAGTCGGCGAGGTCGGTGGCCAGCAGCGCCGGATCCGCCACCGCCGCGGCACACCGGTCGCGCAGCACCGTCATGCCCGCAATGGTCCCGGCCAGGACGTCGGTGCAGAGGGCGGTCTGATCAAAGCTGTCGAAGACCGGCGGTTTGTCCTCCTGCAGGTCACGGTTGTACGTCAGCGGCAGACCCTTGGTGAGGGTGAGCAGCGTATGCAGGTTGCCCTGCAGACGCGCCGACTTGCCGCGGAGCAGCTCGCAGGAATCCGGATTTTTTTTCTGCGGCATGAGCGACGAGCCGGTGCAGAAAGCATCCGGGAGTTCGACGAACTTGAACTCAACGCTGGACCAGATGATCAGGTCCTCCGCCACGCGCGAGAAGTGCACGCCGGCGAGCGCGCAGGCGGTGGCGAATTCGATGAAGAGATCACGGTCCGCCACCGTGTCCATGGAGTTGGCGGTCACGCGCGGGCGCCCTTTCGCATCGACGAAGCCGAGCGTGCGGGCCGTGAACTCGCGGTCGATCGGCAGGGTCGTGCCGGCGATTGCGCCGGAGCCCAGCGGGCACCAGTTCGCGTGGTCAGCCACGACGCGGAAGCGCTCGACGTCGCGGTCGAGCATCTCGAGGTAGGCGGCGAGGTGGTGGGCAAGGAAGACCGGCTGGGCGCGCTGCAGGTGGGTGTAACCCGGGACGAGCACGTCGCCGTCGCGTTCCGCGATGGCGAGCAGGGCGCGCTGGGCGCCGCGCAGCTTTTCGATCAGCACCGCGCAGGCATGCTTGAAGAACAAGCGCATGTCCGTCGCGACCTGGTCGTTGCGGCTGCGGGCGGTGTGCAACTTGGCCGCGGCCGGCACGCGCTTGGTCAGCGCCTGCTCGATGTTCATGTGCACGTCCTCGAGCTGCGTGCTCCAGGAAAATTTACCGGCCTCGATGTCTGCCAGGATCGCACCCAGCCCGGCGTGAATTGCATCGCGCTCGGCCTTCGTGATCAGGCCGACGTGCGCGAGCATGGCGGAGTGGGCCTTGCTCCCGGCAATGTCGAACGGGGCGAGGCGGTGATCGAAGGACACCGACTCGCTGAACGTGAGCATCAACTCCGCCGGACCGGCAGAGAAGCGACCTCCCCAGGTGGCTTGCGATTTCTTGGCCATAGGCCGGCGAGCAGACGACCCCGGCGCGGGCGGCGCAACGCGAAAGATGGGTTGCGCGGACGCCAACGCCGCCAACACTTTTCGCATGCACGCCCGCTGCCTGCTGCTCTTCGCCCTGCTCGGCCTCGGCCGGACCGCCGCGCCGGCGCAGGAGCCGGCCCCGGAGCCACTGCACCCCCGCCACCAGGTAGCCACCGTGGCAGCGGCGAAAACGTCGATCTACATCGGCAGCGTCACGCTCACCATGCCGCCGTTTCAGCGCAACGGCGACGCCTACACCTCCAGCTACCAGGCGAAGGTGTTTCCGTATTTTTTCTATAACGAGTCCGGCACGATCGCGATCACGTTGTCCGACGAAGACCTGCGCCGCATCGCCGCCGGCGAGGTCGTTTACTTCAACGGCCGGGCGGCGGACGCGGCGGGCGATCCGCGGCGCATCGAGGGCCGCGTGGTCCCGGACGACGCGGTGTCCGGGAAGATCAAAGTGCGCGTCTGGGTGAGCAAGAATATCGAGCTCATCTTCAACACGACCTACCGCTTCACCGGCGACGCCACCGGGGAGTGAGGCGCAGCCGGTCGGTCACGACAGACCGACCGTGCTCTCGGGCCTGGCGAAGAGCTCCTGCACCGTCGCCACGGCCTTCGCGATGGCAAAGGGCTTTTGCAGGAAGCCGCGCGCGCCCGCCCGGAGAATCTCGGCGTGCAACGTGGGCTCGAGGTGGCCGCTCATCACCACCACGCGCACCTGCGGGGAGATGTCCTTCATCTTCATGAAGGCCTCCCACCCGCTCATCCGCGGCAGGCCGAGGTCGCAGAGCACGAGCTGGATCTTCTGCGCGTGCTGACGGTAGGTCTCGACCGCGTCGAGGCCGTCCCGGGCCTTGAGCACCCGGAAACCATGCCGCTCGAGGGCAAAGCCGAGGGCGTGGAGCAACGACTCCTCGTCGTCCACCACCAGGACCGTTCCGGCTTCGGCTGTTGGCGACGGGGCGGCGGCCGCAGGCGCCGGGACGGGCGCGGCGACCACGGGCGCCGGCTCGGGATCCGGCAACGTGGGCAGGTAGAGGCGAAAGGCGACAGCGTTGCCGTCGAGCTGAACGGCCTCGAAGCACCCGCGATGGCTGGCCACCACGCTCTCGACCGTGACAAGCGCGAGATCGCGCCGATTCTGCCAGCCGGGCGAGGCCGTGGGCAGGGAGCTGCCGCGCAGGGCCGGCGCAAACCGTGCCTCCAGCAGGGCATACACCGGCTCACGCGCCTCGGAGAACCGCATCTGCAGCACATGGCCGGCGACACCCAGGGTCGACACCCGCAGCCGCGCCCCGGTGCCGAGGCCTTCCACCGCCTTGCGGCAGAGTTCCTCGAACACGTGCGTGAGGTGGCGCGGGTCCAGCGACGCCGGCGGCAGGTTGTCCTGCAAGGCGAGCTCGACCTCCAGTGCCCAGCGGTCGTTGGCCGAGGCGATGCGTGCCATCTCGTGCGCAAACTCCGACAGATCGACCCGCTGCAGGGTCGGCGCGGTTTGCCGGGTCAGGTAGAGGGTCTGCTTGATCAGGTCCGCCGCCCGCTGCACGGCGTTGTCGATGCCGTTGACCGCCATCAGCACGCGCCGCACGTCGCCCGCACCATCCTGAATGAAGGCGGTGTAGCCCATGATGATCGCGAGCACGTTGTTGAAGTCGTTGCTGATCGTGCCACACAACGTAACGAAATTCTCCGCGCGCTGCAGCTGCTCAAGGCGGGCCTCCGTCCGCGTCTCGCGTTCGAGATCGATCAACGAGGTCAGCCGGTACATGGCGCCGGTGGACGCCGCCAGGGCCGTGTCGGTGATGTGGGCGAACAACGGACGCCCGCTCTTGTGCAGGTAGGTCATCGCCGACGAGGGCATGCGTCCGCCAATGATGGCCGCGTGGGCCACCGACGAGGCCACCGCCGCCTCGGCCGGTTGCAGGCGCAGCAGCGACAAACCGACCAGTTCCTCCGGCTGATACCCGGTGGTCTCACAAAAAGCAGGATTCACCGCCCGGATCAGGCCGACGGCGTCCGTGAGGCAAAAGCCCACCCCCGTGCGCAGCCACGCCTCCGGCAGAATGCGGGCAACCTCGACGGGCAGGCCGCCCATGGTGGGCGCAGGAAGGGAGTCGGGACGCGGGGAGATCATCCGGGGAAAGAGGGGAACAGGTCAGCCGGGGTTTGGCCGCCGGCGCATGATGCCGACAGCCTCACGCCACCCAGCAGAGAGAGACCATCGACCGGACAACCCAAGGAGTTCAACATGGCGCGGAGGGGATGCGCGACCGGAGGCCGCGGCACCGTCACAGAGCAATCGACCTCACCCGGCTTGGCAAGCCGCAGTTTGGTGTCGGAGACGTCAACTTTGCGGTCGGTGATTGGACTTTGCCCGGCCCGCCGCCATACTCCCGGTCATCATGAACATGGAGTACCGCCGCCTCGGTTCCTCGGGTCTCAAGGTCAGCGCGCTGTCATTCGGCGCCTGGGTGACATTCGGCCGCCAGATCGGCGACCCGGTCGCCCAGAAACTGATGCACACCGCCTACGACGCCGGGATCAACTTCTTCGACAACGCCGAGACCTACGCGGACGGCCAGGCGGAGATCGTGATGGGCCAGATTCTCAAGCAAAGCGGCTGGCGGCGGAGCAGTTACCTCGTGTCGAGCAAAGTCTACTTCGGTTGGGAAGACGAACGGCCCAACCAGACCGGATTGAGCCGCAAACACATCGTCGAAGCCTGCCACGACGCGCTGCGGCGGCTGCAGGTCGACTACCTCGATCTCTATTTTTGCCACCGCCCCGACCCGGAAACGCCCGTCGAGGAAACCTGCCGGGCCATGCACGACCTGATCGTGCAGGGCAAGGTGCTCTACTGGGGCACGAGCGAGTGGAACGCGGACCAACTGGAAGCCGCCTACGCCGTTTGCGACCGGCTCGGACTCCACGCCCCCCAAATGGAACAGCCGCAGTACAACCTCTTCCACCGCTCGCGCGTCGAGCAGAACCTCGCGCCCCACTATGCCCGCCGCGGCCTCGGCACCACGGTGTGGTCACCGCTCGCCAGCGGATTGCTCACGGGAAAATACAATCAAGGTGTACCCAAGGACTCGCGCCTCGATCAACCTGGACTCGAATGGCTGCGGTCCGCGGTGCTCGGGCCGGGCTCCGACCGCAAGCTGGCCGCAGTGCGCCAATTCGCCGACCTCGCCCGCGATCTGGACACCACCCTGCCCCGCCTGGCCCTGGCGTGGTGCCTGAAGAATCCGAACGTGAGCACCGTGATCCTCGGCGCCTCCCGTCCGGAACAGCTCACCGAGAACCTGGGCGCGCTCCCCCTCGTGCCCAAGCTCACGCCTGAGCTGATGGCGCGGCTCGACCGCATCTCCGCCCCCGTCGCGGCATGACGATCACCTTCTACGGACATGCCTGTTTCTTGATCGAGACAGGTGGCCACCGCCTGCTCATCGATCCCTATCTGACTGGCAACGATTCCGCCGCGGTGCGCGCGGCCGACGTGCGGTGCGATCACGTCCTGCTCACGCACGGACACGAGGATCACACCGCCGATGCGCTGGCGGTCGCGCTGGCCAACGACGCCCTGCTCGTCGCCAACTATGAACTCGCGGAGTATTTCGGCGCCCAAGGAGCGCGGGTCCATGGCATGAATCCGGGCGGCGCCTTCCCTTTCCCCTTCGGACGCCTCAAGCTCACCCTCGCCCACCATACCTCCAGCCTCAACGCCGGCCTTGCTCCGCTCTACATGGGCACCGCCTGCGGCCTGCTGATCGAAGCGGACGGACGGCGGGTCTACCACGCCGGCGACACCGCCCTGTTCCTCGACATGCAGCTGATCGGCCGGCGCGGCCTCGACGTCGCCCTGCTGCCGATTGGCGACAACTACACGATGGGGCCCGAGGATGCGCTCGATGCCCTCGACCTGCTGAAACCACACGTGGCCGTGCCGATGCATTACAACACCTGGCCGGTGATCGCCCAGGATGCGGCGCGGTTCGCGCAGGACGCCGGCGTGCGCGGGCATCGGGTCCGGGTGCTCACACCGGGCGAGTCCCTCGCGATCTAGCTCCCGCTACCTTGCTGTCGGCAAACGTCGTTGCGCGGACTCCGCCACCCCCGGATGTTCGGGCTTGGCGGACTCGCTCGCGGCGCCCAAGGTCACGCCCATTGGACATGGCATTTCCTACACCTCCGGCCGTACTTTCCCAGCGCGACCTGCGCCCCGACGAGCTCACCTCGAATCCCACCGCCGCCCTCCTGCGCCTCCATGCGTGGATGCACCTCACGCGGACGGCGAGCAACCGGATCCTCGAACTCTTCCGGCAGGGCTTGATGAAGGGCACCGTGACCGGCGGCCAGGGCAACGAGGCCCTGATCATCCCGCTGGCCCTGCTCGCCGACAAGGCGGTCGACGTCGTCTCCTTCACGCATCGGGATTGCGGCGGCCAGCTGATCTGGGGCCGGCACCTGTGCGAACACCTCAACCAGTACTTCGCCAACGCCGACAGCCCCACGCAGGCGCGCGAGGGCAATGTGCACTACGGTGACCCGGCCCATCGGTCGCTGCCGATGATCAGCCACCTCGGCACGATGATCAGCAACGTGGCGGGCCTGACCGACTCCCAGCGCCGGCTCGGCCGCCCGGCGATCGGCTTCGCCTTCTTCGGCGACGGCGGCTCCAGCACCGGCGACATCCACGAGACGCTCAATCTCGCCTCCCTGCTGTCGCTGCCGGTGCTGTTTGTGATCGAGAACAACCGCTATGCGTACTCGACGCCGGTGTCCGAGCAATTCGCCGCCGGCACGGAGCTATGGCGCCGCGCCGCGGGCTACGGCATCGAGGGCCTGGCCATCGACACGACCGGCGACGTGCTTGAGACGACCCGGGCCTTCGCTGCGGCGGTCGAAAAGGTGCGTCGCACCAGCCGGCCGATGCTGATCGAAGCCCACACGCTGCGCCTACGCGGCCACGCCGCCTACGACACCTGCGATTATCTGAAGCCCGGCGAGAACGACGCCTTCCTCGCCGCCGACCCCGTGCCGCGATTTCGCGCCGCCCTGGTCGCCGCCGGACACGAACCGGCGATGCGCCAGGTCGAAGCCGAACTCGATGCGTACCTCGAGGCCTGCATCAAGGTGTCCCTCGCCGTGCCCCGTTCCCACCAAAGCGCGGCCAAGATGCTCGGCGAAGTGCTTGCCCCCGACGCGCCGCCCCTGCCCTGGGTGCCCTCGGTCGAGTCCGACGGTCCGGCCCCGCAGAAGACCGCCCACGTGACGATGGCACAGGCCTTGAACAAGGCGCTGTTCAAGATCCTCGCCGAACGTCCCGAGTCGCTCGTGCTCGGCCAGGACATCGCCACCTACGGGGGCGCGTTCAAGGTCACCGAGGGCCTGCTCCCCGCCTTCGGCCGCGCCCGCGTGCTCAACACCCCGCTGGCCGAGAGCGCCTGCACCGGCTACGCCATCGGGCTCGCGCTCAACGGCCACCGGCCGATCGAGGAGTTCCAGTTCGCCGACTTCGCCACCGAGGCGGTGACGCAGATCACCCAGAACGCGGCCACCTACCACTTCCGGTGCGGCGCCAAGGTCCCGCTCGTCCTGCGCTTCCCCTGCGGCAGCGTCGGGCTCGGATCGTTCCACTCCCAGGAACTCGAGGCGCTCTTCCTCAGCATGCCCGGCCTGAAGGGGCTCTACCCCAGCACCCCGCAGGACGCCTTCAATGCCCTGCTCGCCGCCTACGAGGACGACAATCCCGTCATCCTCTTCGAGCACAAGGCCCTCTACCGGCGGGGCAAGCACGACATCGTCTGGGATCCGAACTACCGCGACGTCTGGCGTCCGCGCCGGGTGCGCGCCGGCACCTTTGCCACGTTCGTCACCTACGGCGAGATGGTCCATCTCGCCGAGGAGGCCTGCACGTATTTTGAAACCGAATACGAACGCAGCTTCGACCTCTTCGACCTGCGTGCGCTGTCGCCCCTCCGCCTCGACGAGATCAAGGCCTCGCTCGACCGGACCCACCGGCTGATCGTGCTGCACGAGGGCCGCCGCTCCCACGGGTTCGGCGCCGAGCTCGTGGCCCGCCTGACCGAGGAGCACTTCTTCTCCCTCGAGGCCCCGCCGCTGCGCATCGCCTCCCTCGACCTGCCCGTTCCCTTCGCGCCCGAACTCGAGCAGGTCTTCCGCCCGACCAAGGACAAGCTGATCGAGCAGATCGCGAACTGGATGGGGTGAGGTCACCTTCGTTCTCGTTCTCGTAATCGTTCTCGTTCTCGACTCATCCCCAAACTGCCCACGCTTCCGCCCAGCTACGAGCCGCCCAGCCATGATCGGTCCGATCCGACGGATCTGTCCGATCGGCGAGAACGAGTACGATTACGAGAACGAGAACGATACGCCAATCTCCCATGACCCCCGCCCCCCTTCCCTGGTCCGACATCCGGCTGTTCGCCATGGACGTCGACGGCATACTCACCGACGGGACCGTGCACATCTCTTCGGACGGCACCGAGACGAAGGCGTTCTCCATCCTCGACGGCATGGGGCTGGTGCGCCTGGTCAAGGCGGGGCTCGCCGTGGCGTGGATCAGCGGCCGGGCTTCGGGCGCCACCTCCGTGCGGGCCACGGAGCTCAAGATTCCCCATGTCATCCAGGGCCGGACGGACAAGTTGACCGCCCTCAAAGAACTGGCGGCCTCCCTCGGCCTCGACGCCTCCGCCTGCGCCTACATGGGCGACGACGACATCGATGCGCCCGCCCTGCACTGGGCCCGCATCGGCATCAGCGTCCCCGACGCCATGCCCTCCGCCCTGTTTGCCGCCGACTACGTCACCAACCGGCATGCCGGCCGGGGTGCCGTGCGCGAAGTGTGTGAACATCTGCTCGCCGCCCGCAGTCAAACCTGACGCCGTGACCGCCCGTTTCCTCCTTCTCCTACCCTTGCTCGCCGGCGCCGCCTGGCTCGCCGCAGCGGACTCCCCACAAATCCGGGCACCCGCGCCGGTGAAGTCGTTTTCCCTGCCCTTCTTCAACGAGGCGGGCTTCCGCACGCGTCTCATCCGTGGCAACGAGGCCCGCCTCACCAATCCCCGCAAGCCGGAGCTGACCGACATCACGATCAGCCTGTTCTCCGGCGACGAACGCAATCTCGTCACCACCGTACTGCTCGGCACCGATGCCACGGTCGACACCGACGGCCGCTTTGTGACCGGCAATGGCGCGGTCCGGGTGGTGCGCGACGACGTCGAGCTTTCGGGAGAACAATGGCGTTACGACTACCGTGACCCTGACACCGTCAACATCACCATCCGGCGCAAAGCTCGCGTTGTGCTGCAGGCCGAGCTGCAATCCTTCCTGAAATGAACGTGCTTCGTCGTCTGTTCCTCGTCTCCACCGCCGCGGTCGCTGCGATCCTGTCCGCCCAGCCTGCACCCACGGCAGGACCCAAGCCAGCCCTTCCGGTCGACGCCACCCCCCGGCCCACCGAGCTGATCGCCGACTCGCTGGTCATGACCAGCACTGACGACGAAACCCGCGTGCTGTGCACCGGCAACGTGGTGCTCACCGGCACCAACCTGCGCATCGCCTGCAACCAGCTTGAGATCATTGCCACCCGCATCGGGGACAAGGACGCCACCATCGGCACGCTGGAGAAATTCAAGTACCTGCTGGCCACCGGCAACGTGCGCATGCTCCAGGACCAGCGCGAGGTCACGTGCGAGCGCGCTGAAGTGAAGCCGCTCGAGGAACTCGTCATCCTCTCCGGAGAGCCCGTGCTGATCGATCACAGCAGTGACATCGTGACCATCGGCGAGAAGATCATTATGCGCCGCGGACAGCGTCAGGTGGAGGGCACCAATATTCGCATCACCGGTCCGACGCTCAAGGACCTCGGCGCCGAGGCGAAGGACGCCGCCCCGGCTGCCCCGGCCGTGCCGGCTCCCCAGCCATGACGGCCACGGCGCCTATCACCATTCGCACCGAGGGCCTGGTCAAAGCCTTCGGCACCCGCACCGTGGTCAACGGGGTCGATATCCGCGTGGACGCCGGTGAGATCGTCGGCTTCCTCGGTCCCAACGGCGCGGGCAAGACGACGACCTTCTACATGATCGTGGGACTGGTGCCCGCGACGAAGGGCAAGGTGTTCATCGGCCCGCGCGACGCCACCCACCTGCGCATGCACGAGCGCGCCCGCCTGGGCCTCGGTTACCTGCCCCAAGAGGCGTCGGTCTTTCGCAAGCTCACCGTCGAACAGAACATCCTCGCCATCGTCGAAACCCTCAACCTCCCCCGCAAGGACCGTGCGGCACGCGTGCACCGGCACCTGGAGGAGCTCAACCTGACGCACGTGGCCGGGCAGATGGCGTACACGCTGTCCGGCGGCGAGCGCCGGCGCCTGGAGATTGCCCGCGCCCTCGTCACCGAGCCCAAATTCATGCTGCTCGACGAGCCCTTCGCGGCAATCGACCCGATCTCTGTCGCCGAGGTGCAGCGCATCGTGCTCTCGCTCAAGGCGCGCGGTATCGGCGTGATCATCACCGATCACAATGTCCGCGAAACCCTGCGCATCGTCGACCGCGCCTACCTGATCCGCGAGGGCCGCGTCTTCAAGGAGGGTACGAGCGATTACCTGATCCACGATCCGGAGGCCCGCGAGTTTTACCTCGGCAAGGACTTCAATCTCTGAGGTGTCCCGGCTCGGCCGCGGCCGCACCCCGCTTGCGTCCGTCCGGCAATGCGTTTTGCTCCGGCTCCCATGATCGAAGTCGAGAATCTCACGCGGGTCTTCCGCACCTACAAGAAGCAGCCGGGCTTCTGGGGCGGTGTGCGCGGGTTGTTCAAGCGCGAGTTCGAGGAGACCGCGGCGGCCAAGGACATCTCGTTCTCGATCAAGGAAGGTGAGTTCGTCGGCTTTCTCGGGCCCAACGGCGCCGGCAAGACGACCACGCTCAAGATGCTCTCCGGGCTGATTTATCCGACCTCCGGCCAGGCCCGCGTCGCTGGCTTTGATCCGTCCCGCCGCGAGAACGCCTACCGGCGCCTGTTCGCGCTCGTGCTTGGACAAAAGAACCAGCTGTGGTGGGACCTGCCCGCGATCGAATCCTTCCTCCTACTGCGGCACATTTACGGCCTGCCCGCGGACCAGTATCAGCGGACTCTCGACGAGCTCGTGGACCTCCTGGGCGTGCGCGAGAAACTCGGGGTGATGGTGCGCGAACTCTCCCTGGGCGAGCGGATGAAGATGGAGCTGATCGCCGCCCTCCTCCACCGCCCGCGCGTCCTGTTTCTCGACGAACCCACCATCGGTCTCGACGTCGTTTCCCAAAAGGCGGTGCGGGCCTTCCTGCGCGACTACAACCGCCGGTATCGGGTCACGATTTTGCTCACGAGCCATTACATGGCCGACATCAAGGAACTGTGCGACCGCGTGATCGTGATCCACAAGGGCACCAAGATCTACGACGGCGCCCTGGCGCGGCTCGAGTCGGGCACCGGCAGCCGCAAGAAGATCATCACCTTTCTCCCCGCCGACGGCTCCTTCCCGGAGAACTGGCAATCTCGCTATGGCGAGACGACGCGCGACCCCGAGGGCAAGTTCACCGTCCGGGCCCCGGGTGAAACCGTCGTGGCGGTGTCCCAGGAGGTCCTCACCACCGGCCCGGTGGCCGACATCACGATCGAGGACGTTCCCCTCGAGGACATCATCGCCGAGCTGTTCGAGTCCCGCTGAGCCGCCCTACGGCCAGCGCCAGCCGGGCACCAACTGGGCCATGAGCCGCACCAGCGTGGCCCGCGCCTTGCCGAGCGCGTCCGTGAGCGAGGCCGCGTCGAGCGCCGGCGCGAGGCTCACCGCGTCCCGTTCCTCTGCCGTGGCCACCCGTTCAAGGCGCCTCGCTTCCGGGTAACTGGGCTCGCCGCGGCGCAGCCGGACTTCATGCAGCAACCGAAAGTTCGTCTCGGCCAGCGACTGGAAGATCATCCGCTGCGACGCGAGCAATTCACCTCGCGCCAGCTTGCGTTCGGTCCACACCACGTCGCACACAAACCCGTCTGCCAGGCGCACTGCCTCGGCATCGTCGAGCCGCGGATCCGCCACGTCGCGAATCACCCGGGCATAGAATTTACCCCACTGCGGTTCACCTTTCAGGAACCGATGACCGGGGCGGATCACGATGGCGAGGTCGGCCAACCCACGCCGCGCCGGGCCCGGACGCCGGTGCAGGCCGAGGGCGTACGCCAGGCGCGCAAGCCGGAGTTGCAGGGCCGGGATGACCACGAAATCCGTCTCGGCCTCGGCGAAGAGGGCCGTGACCTTCTGCACCCCGCCGAAGGTGGGGCGGACACTGTACACGCGCAGGGTGCACCCGGGCAGCGCCCGCGTCCATTCGGCTGACGCGAACTGACGCGGACGGCTCGTCACGACTTGGAAATCCCAATCGGAGGCCGGATCGGCGGCGTTCGGCGCCCCGGCGGGACGGATATGCGAGCCGATGAGCACGGCCGCCTTGATGGCAGGCTGGCCGGCAGCCCACGCGCCAAAGATGTCGGCAAACGGCGTCACCACTTCCGCAACGAAATCAGGATCTCCGTCCCCTCGAGGCCGGGCCCGGCGTGGATCTCGCCGCCATGCAGCCGGATGGTCTCGCGCGCGATGAACACGCCGATGCGGCCCTGGTTCGGAATCGAGTCGGGCTGCGGCTCGGGCAGGATTCCCTCGAGCTCGAGCTGCCGGCCCTTGATCGAAATGAGGGCGGTGAGCTTGCACCCCTCGCCCGTGGAGCGCAGTTGAAGCGAAAGGTCGGTCAGACCCAGTTCGCCCCGGTTCTCCGCAATCGTCTCGATGATCGAGCCAAGCGCGAAATCGAGCAGCTTGGGCGCAACGGAGAGCTGCACCGGGTCCGGTCCGACTTCGACGCTGACCCCCACCCGCTTGCCCAGCTCCTGGAGGACATCGCGCATGTCGCGCACCTCGGGTTCCACCTCGCTCAAGGTCGCGAGGGTGACGAGGTGCTTGTTCAGCGCCTCGAGTTTGCCGATGTCGTTGCGCACGGTGTCCATCATGCCCTGCGGGATGCCGGTATTGCCCGAGGCGTGGCGCATGGCCGCGAGCGACACGAGGGCATTGCCAATCTCATGGTTGAGCGTGAGCGCCAGCTCATGGAACAGCTTCAGGCGTTCCGCGCGGGTGCGTTGCGCCCGGTCGAAGAGTTCGCCGCTCGCCTCCTCCCAGAAGGCCCAGGCTCCGCCGGTTTCGGCGATTAGGCCAGCGCTGGCCCGGAACGGCTGGTCCGGTGTCGGTGAAATGCGGCGGGTGTCCTTGGCCCGGCGGGCCTCGCCGATCAGGGCACGCACGGCGAGCGGGACCTGTCGGGGCGGCGGCTCGTCCGGAGCGAGGATGAGCGAGTGCGGCAGGTATTTCTCCCCCATCCGCATGCGTTCATAGTTCGCGTTGAGCACCCCCAGCTGGGTCGCTTGGGCGAGGAACTGACGCAGCAGGCGGGCCACGAACACCGCCCGCGCCCGGTCCGTATCGTCGTACGGCTGGCCGTCATCGCGCACCCCGAAGGCAAGCATGCCGAGCAGACGGCCGTTGTCGTGCATCGGCACGAGCAGACGCGCCCCCCAGAGGGCGAGGCGGTGCCGCACGGACAACTCGGCGACCGGATCGGCCGGACCGGGCCAGTCGACGCCGTCGAGCACGGACGGCCGCATCGACAGGTAGCCGATCATCGGGTCGTCGGACGGGCAGAACGATTCCCCCCGATCCGCCCGGAAGCCGTCGGCCTGGCGCAGGAAAAAGACAGTATGCGACGCACGCAGCAGGTAACGGGAGGCCCGGCGGAACTCGCCGAGCAGGCGCTCGCGCGACGCAAGGTTTTCCACCGCACCTTCCAGAAAGTCCCAGATCTCCGGCGTGTCGGCCCAGTTGGCCGCCCGGAACGGCGGACGCGAGGCGCCCGAATCCATCCGGCGGGCCTTCTCCATCAGGAGCTCGAGGGCGGCGTTGCGCTCGGCCACTTCCTCGAGCAAGGGAAGGAATTCCGCCAGACGCGTCCGACTGTCCTCGTAGCTCAGGTACACGCGCGCGCGGCCCGCGAGGCGCGCCTGCTCGAACGGCAGGCTGCGCGGCTCGCCCACCAGCAAGGTCGGGCATTTCTCCATCGCCGGGGTCAGCCGGTCGGCCGCCGCAGCGTCGAGGATCACGACCAGCGGAACCCCCGGCGGAAGGGAGATCGGGTGCGACATCTCCGTCAGGGCCAGCACGGGCCGGGACGCGGCCAGCTGGCCGTTCCACGACGCGAAGAGCTCGGGATCTTCGGTGGCTAGGAAGTGGGTCGCTGGCATGGGAAGAGGACGCGGAAGGTGGCACCGGCGCCCGGCATGGCCGGGTCGGCGGAAATGGTGCCGCCCAGACCGGCGACGATGTCACTGCAGATGGCCAGGCCGAGGCCGAAGCCCGTCGACTTGGTCGTTTGGAACGGTTGGAAGAGGCGCGGACGCACGTCCTCGGGAATGCCGGGACCGTTGTCGGTGACCGCAAGCTCGAGCCCGGAGGAGATTCTGCGGGTGGAGATTTTCACCCAGCGCGGGCCCGGTCGGTTTTCAATCGCTTGGATCGCGTTGAAACAGAGGTTGAGCAAAACCTGCTTGGCGGCATTGGGGTCGGCATAGGCGGTGTCGGGGTTGGCTTCGAAGGCCGGGATCAACTCCACATCCTTCTCCGACGCCTTCGCTTCGACGAGTTCCAAGCTGGCCTGAAGCACGGGATGCAGCGCGATCTCGGACGGATTGAAAGCGCGCGGGGCGGCGAGGTCGAGCAGTTGTTCGGTCAGACGGTCGATCCGCCCCACCTCGTCGCCGATCAGGCGGAAGAATTTGTCGCGAAACGCCTGATCCTGGTAGTGGTGCGGCAGGAGCTGGACGAAGGTCTTGATCGAGACCAGCGGATTGCGGATCTCATGGGCCAGGGACGCCCCCAGCACGCCCACGGTCGCGAGCTGCTCGGCATGCTGGGCTTTGACGGAATAATGCGACCGCGCCAAGGAGGTCTCGATGATGCTGCAAAGCTCGGCCAATTGCGTGATTTCGGGATAGGTGAACGGACGGCGGGAGGCACGCACCCCGACGCCGATCACAACCAGCAGGTTGGAGGCCCCGCTGGTGATCATCGCCCCAAGGTCGTTCTCCTGCATGTACGCCTGCAACGAACGCCGCTCCGGCGTCATGCGTTCGCGATTCAGCCGCTCCGGCGTCACCCAGCGCAACGCCTGCAACGTCTCGATGGCCGTCCCGCCGCCGACCTTGCTGAAGGCGCCAGCCTGTTCGCCGAAAAAGATCACCGCATGGTCGGTTTTGCCCCACCCCTTGAGCAGGTGGACAAAGGCTTCGATCAGGCGATCCAGGCGCGTTTCGCGGCGTGACGCGTCGTAGGCGGACCGCCGGATGTCCCCACCGCCGCGGGCATCCAAGCGCAACGCGGTCTGCAGGCCGCCATTCATCAGCGCGGCAAACCAAAGCGAAAGCCCCACCACCAGCAAGGAGGCGAGCGGATCGAGCACGAAGAGCGGCATGACCTCGGTAAGGATCCAGGCGACCAAGGTGGTCGATCCAATCAGCAAGCCGCGCTGGAGTCCGAGCCGGAGCAAATGTCCGGAATCAAAGACACGGGCCGACGTGATCGCCCAGGCGGTTGCCGCATACGGGATCAGCGTCACCAACGGGATCAGCAGCACCCAGCGCTGCTGATTGGTCAGGGCGGAAAGCGCGATGAGAACGAGAATGACAATCGCGGAAAAGCACCCGCCAATCAGCAGAAGCTGCAGTTCCAAACGCCGCACGCCTTGCAGGTGGCGGCTTTCCCGAAAAGCGAGCCAGGCCAGGATCGTGTAGGCTCCAATGACAATGACGAGGTAGCCGAAATAGAGCACCCCGAAGCGCTTTTCCTCCGGGGTTGATGTGGACGGGATGTACCAGTCCGTGAAGCAAAGGGCCCCCAAGGCAAACGACAGGAGCGCGGCAATGGCAAACGCACGGCGACGGGGCCGGGGGCAGATCACGCCCGTGGTGATCGCCTCCTTGAGGACCACGAAGTGAAGCGGGAAAAAGGCGCCAACCGCCGACGCCCAGCGCAGCCAGATGAGGCCGTCCTTGCTCGAAAACGCGAGATCGAGCAGGGTCAGCCAGACGGCGACGTGAACAGACTGCGTAAGAAACGCCCGGTTTACCGCGCGCTTCGGATTCGTCCAGATTCCCGCAGCACTGATGCCGAGAACGACGATGGCAGCTAGAAGTGACGAATCGATCAGCATCGTTCGAGGACGAGGCAGGCGTTGGCCCCCGACAACCCGTGCGAATTCACGATCGCCTTACGCGCTTCGATGAACCTCGGTTCGCGGGAAAGATTCAGCGGGCATTCCGGATCGGGAAACTCCCAGTTCACGGTCGGCGGAACCTCACCATATCGGAGCGACAGCGCCACCGAACCGGCCTGAATCGCACCGGCTGCACCCAGCGGATTTCCGATGGCGCCCTTGATTGAGGTTGTCGGGATCTCCGGAAGGTGGCGGCCAAAAACGCCCGCCAAGACGGACGACTCGACTGCGTCGATGATCCGGTGCCCAGGGCCCCAGGCGTTGATGAGGTCGATTTCCTCCGGGCGCGTGCGGGCGTTGGCCAGCGATTCGGTGATGGCGCGCGACATACCCGCCCCGAGGTTCGATTCGTCTTCGCTCGCGGAACTGTAGCCTTTGACCCACGCGTAGCCCGGGCGCGGGCTGTCTTCACTTTCCAAAACCAGCATACACGCGCCTTCGCCGATCACGCCCGTGGTTCGCCAACGGTCGAAGGGCCGGCCGAGCTTGGCCGGTTGATCCGCGGTCAAAGGCGAAAGACCCGCCGCGCGCAATTCCAGCATCGGATGATAAAAAATCGGAGCCTCCGTGCCGCCGCACAGCGCGATATCGGTCTTGCCCGCGGCAATCTCAGCCGCCGCGTGACCAATCGCATCGAGCCCGGAACAACAGGCACTCTGCAAGGACAGGCTGCGGGTCGGCGCCTGGATCTCGTCCGCAATCTCTGAAGTCGCCGCACAAACTCCGGCACTGTAAATCAGCCTCGGCAGGGCGAAGCGTGGGCCCTTTTTCATGACCTGCATCACCGTGCGCGCCATGCCCTCGCAGTCCATCAGGGACGTCCCGACCACCAAGCCCGCGTTCCTGCCCTTCAGCGCGCCGAAATCCAGGCCGGCATCCAGCAACGCCAAGCGGGCCGCAGCGAGCGCAAACGCCGTCTGGCGTGACTGCCGCTTGAGTGGCCGGTGGGGAAAGAGCTTCCGGAAGCCGAACTCGTCCACTTCGGCCCCCACAAACGGGCCGGCAGCAGGATCCCAACGGGTGATCAACCTCGCGCGGCTGACCGGCTCAAGGATCTGGCGGCGGAAGTCGCTCACTCCGGTCCCCGCCGGACTGACCATGCCCACCCCGGTAATTTTGACCCTGCGCCCCATCATGCGACGTAATGCCCGGGGGCGATGAGGTGATGAGGGTCAAGCGCCGCCCGCAGTCGCGCCGCCAGCACGCCCGGGACTGCTTCCATGGTCACTTGACCAAGTCGGTAAGGCGGCCACCCCTGGGCCCGAAAGGCCCGCGCCAAGGATCGCGCGCGATCCTGCGCGTCCGCCGCAGCCTCGGGCGGGAAGAAAATCGACATCACATGCACCAGCATGCGTCCTTCAAAACACCGGGTGACCGCATGATCCGGTGCGTGCTCGGCCAGCAGACGCTCGACGGCCCGACTGGCCTCGACCCGCGGCGCAGTGACCGCGTTCAGATAAATGCAGCCGGTTCCGAGCCGGTCCGGGTTCACCTCGCGCAAGGGCATGCCAAGGGCGGCCAGTCCGGCGTCGTTGGCTTCTCCCCACGTGAGGGCAAACAGCGGACGCAAGGCGGCGAAAAACGTCGCCTTGTCGCGCAGCCCGAACCGGGAACACCAACGCTCGGCCCAACGGAATCGGGCATCGGTCACCACCCGGATCACCGTGCCCGGCGCGGCCAGGCTGCGGAGTTCGGCAACGGCGGCGCGCACCAGCCGTTTGGGTCCATGCAACGCCCCGAGAGCGGTGTGTCCGCGCGAAAGCGGAAAGATCCGTCGGACATCGTCCACGCTGGGCTCCCGGTCCCACAACTGCCGCAGAAAACCCAGGCCCAATCCATCGAGCCGGGATCCTCCGCCCATGTGCACCGGCAGGGTCAACACGTTGCACTCCATGGCGCGACGCACCGTTTCAAAGACCGGCTCGAATTCGCCGCTGATCACGACGGCAGCCTCAAGCTCCTGACGGCGGCGGAGCTTGAGCCAGACCGACGTCACGACGCCAAGATTACCCTGCGCAAACAACACCTCCGTTTGCGGACCGGCCGGGATGCAACCGGTGCGGGAAAACCAGGCAGGATCAGGACCGACTTCCGTGCCATCCGCGAGGACCGCCGCGCAACCGAAGATCTCGCCGGCCCGGCTGCCAAGGTACCCCAGGCCGCGCTCCAACGCATTGCCCACGATGCTCGTGTCCTTGCCGGCGCCGGTCACGTTGAAGGCGAACTCCGGGGCTTCGCGCTGCAGCCAGTCGTAGAGTTCCTTCTGCGTCACCCCGGCTTCGATGCGCACGCTTCCCGCATCGCGATCGATTGGGCCGATCGTCTTCAGCGCCGACAAATCGAGCAGTACACAGTCGTCGTGGTCCGGCAAATACGAGCCCATGCCCCAGTTTTTGCCGCCGCTGACCGGATGCACCGGCCAGCGCCGCTCCGCACAGGCACGCACCACCGCGGTAACGTCGGCCGCGGTCCGGGGCCGAACCCGTCCGCGGATTCGACGCTGGCTGCGGCAGAGGGTCGGGCCGGAGACGGGACTCAGGGGAAGTCCGGCGATCTGCTCCATGCCTTAACTCGCCGCCGGAAAGACCATTCTGAAGGTGGTCCCTCGTCCAAGCTCGGATTCGACCGAGAGGGTGGCGCCGTGCGCCCCCAGAAGATGCCGACAAATACTGAGTCCGAGACCGGTGCCGTGGCTCTTGGTGGTGAATCCACCCTTGAGGGCGCTTTTCGCCGTTTCCGCATCCATCCCGGAACCATTGTCGGTCAACTGTACCTCCATTTTATCCCCAACGTGATTGAACGTGACCTTGAGCGAGGTCGCACCCGCCTCGAGTGCATTCTTGTAAAGGTTCTGGAACACCCGCGCGAGGTCGAAGCGGGAACCGCGCACAATGGCCTTCTCCAAACCGGCCGTCTGGATGGCCGCGTTGCTGAAAAAGATCACTTGCTTCACCTCGCGCGCCAACGCCACGAGGTCCAGTTCCGAGAACTCGGTGGTCTTGCGCGTCGCCTGCCGCCAGTTCTCGGCCAGGTGGTGACAGTACTCCGCCGCCCGCTCAACGATGCTGGCATAGCTGCCCAGCTTCTCCGCCGGCACCGGATCGATCCGCGCCAGCCCCTTCGCCTCTTCCGACAGCAGACCGGCATAACCGATCATCACCGTCAGAGGGTTGGCCAAATCGTGCACCAGCTCGACCGCGGCCCGCGCCTGCCAGACCTGCGGCTCGCTCTCGGCGATCTCGCGTTTCAGGGCGATCGACATTTCCCGCGCCTCAAGATTGGCCCGCGCTTCCTGACGCCGGATGGTGGCCAGGGCCGCCTGCTTCCGCACCGCCTCGATCAATTCCACGATGTCCGGTGGCTTGCGCAGGTACTGATTCGCCCCGCCCACCATCGCCTGCTGCGCCGTGTGCAGTGTGCCATACCCGGTCAGCATCACCACGGAAACTTCCTTGTCGATTTTCCGGATCAGCTCCAGCGCCTTGATCCCGTCCATCTCCGGCATGCGGATGTCGAGGATGATGACGGCAAACTCGCGTTCCTTGATCTTCGCCAGCGCTTCAGCCGCCCGCTCCGCCGTTTCGATGGCGAACTCGTTGGCAAGTGTGAAGGCGATGGACTCCCGCGGCCCATACTCGTCGTCCACGATGAGTACTCGGGGTTTGGCTGGTGCGCTGGTAAAAGGGGCCGCGATTTCAGTTAACATGACATAGCCGGGATATCGTGCACAGGCCTACCCGCCAAGGTATCCGCCGCATGCATGAGAAGTGATTGCAGCGGTATTTACAAACTGTCAAGATAGGTGATTGGGCTTATTTGCACCACATCGGCGTTAACGCATCCTCATGTCGACCCTGATCCTTTCCGCGCTCGTTGCCCTCGCCTTGGGCGCCGGCGTCACCTGGCTCCTCCTGCGCAACCGGACCGGCATTCTTGGAGAACGGCTCACTCAGCTGACCGAGGAAAACCGCCGCCTGCGGGATGAACTGGCCGCCAGCCGCACCGAAGCCGCCACCCGTGCCGCCGCGGAGGCCCGGCTCACCACCGAGCTCGCAGCCGAACGCGCCGCCGCCACGGAAAAGCTGCGCACCCTCACGGAGGCCCATGAACGGCTCACCGCGGAATTCAAGGCCCTCTCCGCCGACGCCCTGCGCGCCAACAACGACGCCTTTCTCAAACTGGCCCAATCGACCTTCGAAAAACTGCAGGAATCCGCCAAAGGCGACCTGTCCGCACGGCAGCAGGCGATCGACAGCCTGGTGAAGCCGCTCAAGGAGTCGCTCGAGAAGGTCGACACCAAGATCGCCGAGATCGAGAAGGCCCGCGCCGGCGCCTACGGGCAGTTGTCCGAGCAGCTCAAATCCCTCGGCACCGCCCAGTCCCAGCTCCAGGCCGAGGCGGCCAAGCTCACGACCGCCCTGCGTTCCACCACCACGGCGGGCACCTGGGGCGAGTTGCAGCTTCGCCGGGTCGTGGAGATGTCGGGCATGTCGTCCTACTGTGATTTCTCCGAGCAGGAGAGTGCCGGCGCCTTGCGGGCCGATCTTGTGGTCCGCCTGCCGGGCGGACAGCAGATCGTGATCGACGCCAAGGCCCCAAACGACGCCTACCGCGAGGCCGCCTCCGCCTCCGACGAGACCGTGCGCGCCGCCAAGCTGCTCGAGCATGCGGCCAAGGTCCGCAGCCACATCGACGCCCTCGGGGCGAAGAGCTACTGGGAACAATTCCAACCCTCGCCTGAGTTTGTGGTGCTGTTCCTGCCCGGCGACCAGTTCCTCGCCGGCGCGCTCCAGGCCGATCCCACGCTCATTGACCGCGCGATCGGCCGTAAGGTGCTGCTCGCCACGCCCGCCACCTTGATCGCCCTGCTCAAGGCCGCAGCCTACGGCTGGCGCCAGGAATCGGTCTCGAAGAACGCCGAGGAAATCGCCGATCTCGGCCGTCAGCTCTACGACCGCGTTTCAGGCTTCGCCGACCACCTAGACAAGGTCGGCCGGGGCTTGGAAAACGCGAATAAGGCCTACAACGCCGCCATCGGTTCCTACGAGGGCAATCTGCTCCCCGGCGCGCGCAAATTCGTCGAACTCGGCGCGAAGGGGGCGAAAGAGCTGCCGGACCTTCGTCCGGTCGAGACGGCGCTGCGCGACGTCGTGAAACGCAGCTGAACGAGGGCGCTGCGGCGATAGTTCCGCCGCTGCTCTCCCGCCTCAACGCACCTGCAGGGTGTGCCCGTCGAACTCCAAGCCGAGCTTCGGCACCACCACGGCCTTGCGGTCGCCCTGCTTGCGCACCGTGCCCGCGCGCCAAGCGTCGTAACCGGTCTCACGCGCCGCGTGCAGCACCGCATCGACACTGCCGGGCGGCACATAGGCGGCGAAGCCCACGCCCATGTTGAAGGTCGCATAGGCCTCCCGCAGCGAAATCGGCCCGGCATCCATGAGGAACTTGAACAACGCGGGTTCGTCGCGCACGTGGTCGATCTCGTACACGAAGGGTTCCTCCAGCCGCATGAGTTTGCGCCAGCCATGGCCCGTCACGTGCGCCACGTAGTGCAGCGGCAGACCGCGTCGCTGGCATTCACGCACGAACGCAACGTAAATGACCGAGGGTGCGAGCAGCGCCTCACCGTAGGTGCGCGCGTCGCCGTAACCAATGGGCGTCTGATAACCCTGCGGAAGCCGCTCCGCGATCAGGCGGCACAACGAAAGCCCGTTGGTCTGCACCCCGGAGGACGCGAGGAACACGATGGCGTCGCCGTCCTTCACCTCGCCCGTGATGCGCTGGCTCTTCGGCTGAATCTTTCCGATGGCGGATCCCGCCAGCACGATGGTCGCCGCTTCCACGATGCCCTTGAGCGTCGGGGTCTCGCCCCCACCCCAGACGGCGCCGGCCTGGCGGCAGCCTTCCGCAAATCCGTCCACAAGTCCCTTCACACGTTGCTCGTCCGCGAACCAGCCCGAGTCGCCCACCGCCGCATGCATCGCCACGGAGATCGGGAGCGCGCCGCACGTCACGAGGTCGTTCACAATAGTCGCGACCGTGTCGATCGAGATTTCGCGATAGAAGCACTTGCCGGTCGCGGCATAGACCGCGTCGGCCACGAGATTCTTCGTGCCCAACCCTTCCTCGACATGCGCGAGGTAATGGTCGGACGCCTCGATCAAATAGGCGCTCTCACCGCGCGTCGAAGCAGGCTCGGCATAGCCGTGCTGCGTCAGCAGCGACGCCGTGGTGCGCGCCGCCTTCTGACACGCCCGCTTGAACGCATCGAGCTGATCATAACGCACGCCGGAGGATTCGTAGGAAAGGGACATAGCAGCTGGGATCTATGATTTATGATCTATGATTTGAGATCTCCGAGAAACACCCGACTACGATCATCAATCATAAATCATCAATCTTACTTCATAAATAATCAGTAGCTCCGTCCTTCGCTCTGGTCGTAGTAGTTCATGTAGGCCTGGTTCACGACCCGGTAGCCGCCGGGCGTCGGGTATTTGCCGGTGAAATACCAGTCGCCGCTGTGGTTCGGCACCGCGGCATGCAGATTGCCGATGGTCTGGAAGATGATCTCCATCTCGCCCTTCCATTCGATGTTCTGCGGGCGGACCAGCGCCGTGATGCGGGCGGAAATCTCCTCGGGCGTGAACGGTTCGTAGAGCTTGCGCACGTGGTTGACCGTCTCCCCCTTCGCCACCGCCTCGCGGCAGAGCGCGTAGACTTCGGCGAGCAGGTCGCCCTTGCCGCGTTCCTTCAGCAGGGAAATGGTCGCCTCGAACGCGACGAACTTGCCGAGCTCCGACATGTCGATGCCGTAACAGTCCGGATAACGGATCTGCGGTGCGGTGGAGACGATGACGATCTTGCGCGGATTGAGTCGGGCCAGGATGCGCAGGATCGAACGCCGCAGCGTCGTGCCGCGCACAATCGAGTCGTCGACGCAGACGAGGTTGTCACCCGGCTGCACCGAGCCGTAGGTGATGTCGTAAACGTGGCTCGAGAGCTGGTTGCGCATCGCCTCCTGCCCGATGAAGGTGCGGATCTTCACGTCCTTGCTCACCACCTTCTCGCCTCGCGGCCAGTTGCGCAGGATGAGATCGTCGAGCACGGATTCGGTCAGCGTGCCGGCGGCGGAGGCCTCGAGGATCGCCTTCTTCACTTCGTCGCGCCGGCGTTCGCGCAGGGCGGAGAGCAGCCCGTAGTAGGCGACTTCCGCCGTGTTGGGAATGAAGCTGAACACCGTCTTCGCCCAGTCGTTGTCGACCGCCTTGATCACCTGATCCGCCAGCCCGGCGCCTAGCGCTTTGCGCTCGCGGTAGATGTCGACGTCGTTGCCGCGCGAGAAATAGATGCGCTCGAACGAACACGCCGCACGTGGCATCGGCGCGGTAAAGGGCGACACCGTCACGGTGCCGCGCCGCTTGATCACCATGACGTGTCCGGGGGTGAGCTCCTTCACGTCCTCGACGGCGAGGTCGAACACGGTCATGAGCGGCGCGCGCTCGGAGGCGAACGCGACCACCTCGTCGTTCTGGAAGTACCAGCAGGGCCGGATGCCGGACGGGTCGCGGGCGACAAAGGCGTCGCCGTTGCCAATCATGCCGCACAGGGCGTAGCCGCCGTCCCACTTCTGTGAGGCGCGGGTGATGACCCGCGCGAGGTCGAGGTCTTCGCTGATGCGATGGGAGATCTCGTCGCCCTTCAGATCGCGCGTGCGCAGGAAGCGGAAGATGTCCTCGTGCTCCTCATCGAGGAAGAAACCGATCTTCTCGAGCAGCGCCTGGGTGTCCGTCGCGATGATCGGATGCTGACCGATGGCGATGAGGCTCTGGTTGAGCTCCGCCGTATTGGTCATGTTGAAGTTGCCGCACAGCGCCAGGTTGCGCGTCGGCCAAGGGCTGCGGCGGAAGAACGGATGGCAGGAACTGAGGTTATACCCGCCGCTCGTGCCGTAGCGCAGGTGCCCCATCAGGAGCTCGCCGCCGAAATCGAAGTGCTTCTTCACCGTGTCGGCGAACTCCGGATGCACCACCCCGGCCGAGACCCGCTCGTTGTATTGGGCGAGCAGGGCCTTGAAGATCTTGTCGAGCGGATTGGCCTTCACGCACCGCTCGCGGAACATGAACGGGTCGCCCGCCGGCACATCGAGCTTCACGCACGCGACGCCGGCGCCATCCTGCCCGCGGTTGTGCTGTTTTTCCATGAGCAGGAAGAGCTTCGTGAACCCCCAGAGCGGGGAACCGTACTTTTCCTGGTAGTACGAGAGCGGCTTGAGCAGCCGCACCATGGCGATGCCGCATTCGTGGGTGATCTTATCGGACATGGGGATGGAAACAGATTGCGTTAGGCAAGACTGACCGCCGCGCGGCTCGAGGTCCCGGGTCCGATGTCATCGCGTTGTCCCTCACCCGGACCATCCTTCGCCATGCCTACACCCGTCGGCGGCACCGCATCGATGGCGGTGCTTGGGCCGAGACCCCGGGTGACAGTTGATCCTCACGGTCTTCAAAACCGCTCATTCCGCGAACCCGGGCCGGTTCGTCAATGGCTTTCTCGGACTTCGCCCTCCGGCCAGCCCTCAGCCTGCTTGTTTCACATCATCGCCGATGATTTTTCTCGGGTCACAGCGAACACCGAGCTCCGTGTCCCCGGTGAAACCGTTTCGTTGGTGAGACTTGCCGGTCAGGGCGTGTCTGCTGCGAGGCCGGCCCGGATTCTCGCAAATCCAAGACCAATAACGGAACGAGCGGCCTCACACCCGCCGCGTCTTCCACTTGCCCCGGCTAAACAACCACACCGTGAAAAGGCCGACCGAGGTTTCCGAAATGAACACGCCCCAAAACACCCCGGACTGCTCCCACCCCAAGGGCACTGCCAGCGCATAGGACAACGGGATTTGCAGGAGCCAGAAGAACACGAGGTTGATCTTGGTTGGCGTCACCGTGTCGCCCGCCCCGTTGAATGCCTGCACCGTCACCATCCACCACCCGTAGACGAAATAGGAATAGGAGAGGATCCGGAGCCATTCCGCACTGACCGCGATCACCGCCTCGTCCGGCGTAAAGATGCCCGCCAGTTCCTCGTTCATCAGGAAGTACACGACGGAGACGGCGAGCAGATAACCCATGTTGTAGACGCCGATCCGCCACACCGCCTGCTCCGCCCGGTCGGGGTGGCCGGCGCCGAGATTTTGTCCCACCAGGGTCGCCGCGGCGTTGGACATACCCCACGCCGGCATCAGGGTGAACATCATGATACGGATGGCGATGGTCGCGCCGGCCACGGCCTCGCTCCCGAGGGCGGCGAGGATGCGCATGAGGAAGATCCACGAGGTCATGCCGATGATCATCTGCCCCACCCCGCCGAGCGACGTCCGCACGATGTGCCACGCGGCCGTCCCATCCCAGCGCAGCTGGACTGGTCGAACGCGGATGTGTTTGCCCCCGCGGAAGAGCACCCAGAGCTGGTACACGACACCCGCCCCGCGACCGATGTTGGTCGCGATGGCGGCCCCCTCGATGCCCATCGCCGGAATCGGGCCCCAGCCAAAGATCAGGATCGGATCGAGCACGATGTTCAATCCGTTGGCCAGCCAGAGCACGCGCATCGCGATGGCCGCATCGCCGGCCCCGCGGAAGATGGCGTTGATCACGAAGAGCAGCATGATCGTGACGTTGCCGCCGAGCATCCACTGGGTGTACCCGTAACCGTTTTCGATCACCCACGGGTCAGCGCCCATGAGCACGAGGAGATCCTGGGCGAAAAAGATGCCCAACCCGGCAAATGGCACCGACGCGAGCACGCCGATGCCGATCGCCTGGACGGCGGCGGCAGCGGCGTCCTCGGGACGTTTCTCCCCCACCCGGCGCGCCACGATGGCGGTGACGCCCATCGAGAGCCCCATCGCGACGGAGTAGAGCAGGAACAGGAAGGTCTCGGTCAGCCCAACCGTGGCCACGGCCGAAGCCCCGAGCTTGCCCACGAAGTAGATGTCAACGACGGCGAAGGTCGACTCCATCACCAACTCGAGGATCATCGGGACGGACAGGAGCAGAATCGCCCGGCGCAGATCGATCCGCGTATAATCTGCCTCCGTGCCGCGAAGCGCGTCCTTCAATCCTTTCCAGACCGAGTCGGGGGGCGGAGGCGGCGCAGGTGGGTTCTCAGGCGCGGAGGACATGGGCGTCGGGCGACAGAAAGGAGGGAAAAGCCGCCAGCTGATGGCAACTTACAACTCCGGCGCCTCAAACCGGCCACGCAAGCGACCGAAAATCCCGCGGCGACCGCCCCTTGACGCGCCCGACCCGATGGGAAACAACGTCGGTTTGACCATGCTCATCCTCCGTGGCGCGCCCGCCCTTTCCCCCTTCCGGATCCACAAGTTGCTGGAGGTGCTCCAGTCCGCCGGCATACCCGCCCGCGCCCTGAGCGCCGAGTTCTACCATCTGGCCGAGGTCGACGGCGAGCTGACCGCTGCCGAACAATCCGTGCTGGAGAAACTGCTCACCTACGGGCCGACCCGCGCCGCCAAGACCGTCACGGGCCTCCTCCAGATCGTCGCACCACGGCCGGGGACCATTTCACCCTGGTCCTCCAAGGCCACCGACATCGCCCACATCTGCGGCCTCGGGCGGATCCGCCGCATCGAGCGCGTCATCGCCTACCGGATCGACGTGGACCTGCAGGCGCTGCGCCAGCCAGCCCTGCACATTTCGCCGGCCCAGCTCGCCACCATCCGCAGCAAGCTGCACGACCGCATGACCCAGGCGGTGTTCAACGATTTTGCCGGTCTCGAGGCCCTGTTCCGGCACGAATCCCCCCGCGCCATGACGTCGGTGCCGGTGCTTGCCCAGGGCCGCGCCGCGCTCGTCGAGGCCAACCGCACGCTCGGCCTCGCCCTCGCCGACGACGAGATCGACTACCTCGTGAAGGCGTTTCAGGGCCTCGGTCGCGACCCGAACGACATCGAGCTGATGATGTTCGCGCAGGCCAACTCCGAGCACTGCCGCCACAAGATCTTCAACGCCACCTGGACCCTCGACGGCACCGCGCAGGACCGGTCGCTGTTCCAGATGATCAAGAACACGTACCAGCTGCACTCCGACGGGATCCTCTCGGCCTACAAGGACAACGCCGCCGTGCTCGCCGGTACGAAAGGCGGTCGCTTCTACGTCGATCCCCGCACCCACGAATACGGCGCGCACCCGGAAGACATCCACCTGCTCTGCAAGGTCGAGACGCACAACCATCCGACCGCGATCTCGCCTTTTCCGGGCGCCGCCACCGGCTCCGGCGGCGAAATCCGCGACGAAGGCGCGACCGGCCGTGGCGCCAAGCCCAAGGCCGGCCTGGTCGGTTTCACGGTCTCCAATCTGCGGATACCCGGGTACGTGCAGCCCTGGGAGAAGGACCACAGCAAACCCGGCCGAATCGTCTCCGCGCTCGACATCATGATCGAGGGCCCGCTCGGCGGCGCCGCCTTCAACAACGAGTTCGGCCGCCCGGCGATCAACGGCTACTTTCGCACGTACGAGCAGGCGGTGCCTGCTCTAGTTGAAGTTAAAAGTTTAAGTTTAAGCAACGATGCCTCCGGCACTTCATCTTCAACTTCCAACTTAAACGGCCTCTCGACGGAGTTGAGAGGCTACCACAAACCCATCATGCTCGCCGGCGGCCTCGGCAACATCAAGGCCGAGCACGTGCGCAAGGGCGCGATCAACCCGGGTGATCATCTCATTGTGCTCGGCGGCCCCGCCATGCTCATCGGCCTGGGCGGGGGCGCCGCCTCGTCGATGGCGAGTGGCTCCGGCAGCGAGGACCTCGATTTTGCCAGCGTGCAGCGCGACAACCCGGAGATGGAGCGGCGCTGCCAGGAGGTCATCGACCGCTGTTGGGCCCTGGGCGCCGACAACCCCATCGCCTTCATTCACGACGTCGGTGCCGGCGGGGTCTCGAACGCCCTGCCCGAACTGGTCAATGACGGCGGACGCGGTGGACGCTTCGACCTGCGCAAGCTGCCCAACGACGAACCGGGCATGAGCCCGCTCGAGATCTGGTGCAACGAATCCCAGGAGCGCTACGTGCTCGTCGTCCCGCCCGACCGCATCGAGACGTTCAAGGCGCTCTGTGCCCGCGAGCGCTGCCCTTACGCCATCGTGGGTGAGGCCACCGCGGAAAAGCGCCTCGTGCTCGAGGATCCGCATTTCAAGAACACGCCGATCGACCTTCCGCTCGAGGTCCTGCTCGGCAAGCCGCCGCGCATGCAGATCGACGCCACCTCGCGGCGCCGTCCGCTCGCCCCGTTCTCCTTCGACGGCATCACGCTCGCCGACGCCGTGAACCGCGTGCTCGCCCACCCCGCCGTCGCCGACAAAACCTTCCTCGTCTCCATCGGAGACCGCACCCTCGGCGGACTCATCGCCCGCGACCAAATGGTCGGTCCGTGGCAGGTGCCGGTCGCCGATTGCGGCGTCACCGCCGCCGCCTTCGACGTCACCACCGGCGAGGCCATGGCCATGGGCGAACGTACGCCCGTAGCGGTCAACGATGCCGCCGCCTCCGCCCGCCTCGCCGTCGGCGAAGCCCTCACCAATCTCGCTGCCGCCCAGATCGGCGACCTCGGGAAGGTCAACCTCAGCGCCAACTGGATGGCGGCGCCCGCCGTCCCGGGCGATGCCGCCGACCTCTATGCCGCCGTCCACGCCGTGGGCATGGACCTCTGCCCCGCCCTCGGCATCACCATCCCCGTCGGCAAGGACAGCATGAGCATGAGCACGGTCTGGAAGGATGCCGCCGGCGTCCAGCGGCGCATGACCGCCCCCGTGTCACTCATCGTCTCCGCCTTTTCCCCCGTCGCAGATGTGCGCAAGACCCTGACCCCGCAGCTCCGGCGCGAAGCGCCGGAGCTCGTTGAAGAGGGAAGTTTAAGTTTAAGTCAGACCGACCGTTCCGCGTCTGCCGCCTCTTCAACTTCAACTTCCAACTTAAACCACCAGCAGCAGCACTCCGTCCTGCTGCTGGTCGACCTCGGCCGGAGCAAAAACCGCCTCGGCGGATCGATCCTGGCCCAGGTGTATTCGCAGACGGGCGACACGCCGCCGGATGTCGATCGCGCCGGCGACCTGAAGGCGTTCTGGAACGCAGTGCAGGAACTCGGCCGGGACGACAAACTGCTCGCGTACCACGACCGCTCGGACGGTGGCCTGCTCGCCACCGTGGTGGAAATGGCCTTCGCCGGTCACACCGGCGTCACCATCGACCTAGGTGACCCCGGCATTCCTGTCGGTGCTCCGGCCGCGTCGACCCCGGGCGCCGCCGACGCCAGTTTGCTCGCCGCCTTGTTTGCGGAGGAACTCGGCGCGGTCCTCCAGGTGCGCGCCGCCGACCTGACCGCCGTCAACGCGGTCCTCCAGACCCACGGTCTCGACACCTGCACCTCCCGCATCGGCACGCTCAACGACGCCCACCGTGTCATCATTCGTTCGGGCGGCGCCGTGCGGTTCGACGAGGACCTGTTCACCTTGCGCGACGTCTGGTCCGGGGTGACCCGCCGGATCCAGGCCCTGCGCGACAATCCGGCCTGCACCGAGCAGGAACACCAGCTCCGCCTGGACCGGACCAATCCCGGCATCACCCCCAAGGTCACGTTTGAAATCGGCGCGCCCGCACGCACCCGGTCGGGCCTGCGTCCCAAGGTCGCCATCCTGCGCGAGCAGGGCGTGAACGGCGAGGTCGAGATGGCCGCGGCCTTCGATCGCGCCGGCTTCACCGCGGTGGATGTGCACATGACCGACCTGCTCTCCGGACGGGTCTCGCTGCGCGACTTCCGCGGACTCGCCGCCTGCGGCGGCTTCAGCTACGGCGACGTGCTCGGCGCCGGCGAAGGCTGGGCCAAGAGCGTCCTCTTCCACGAACGCACCCGCGACGAGTTCGCCGCGTTCTTCGCCCGGGAAGATACCTTCGGCCTCGGTGTGTGCAACGGCTGCCAGATGATGAGCAACCTCAAGGCCATCATCCCGGGCGCCGACCACTGGCCGCGCTTCGTGCAGAATCAGGTCGAGCGCTACGAGGCACGCTACGTTTCGCTCCGGATCGAACCGAGCCCGAGCGTCCTCTTTCGCGGCATGGAGGGCTCGGTCCTGCCGATCGCCGTCGCCCATGGCGAGGGCTTCACGGAGTTTCCGGATGCCGCCGCCGCAGAGGCCTTCAGCCGCTCCGGCCTCGTTTCGGCGCGGTTCGTCGACAATCACCACCGGATCACGGAGCAGTACCCGCTCAACCCGAACGGCTCACCGTTCGGCATCACCGCACTCACCACCGTGAGCGGGCGGGTCACCCTCATGATGCCCCACCCGGAACGTGTCTTCCGCTCCGCCTGCATGAGCTGGGCCCCCAAGGACTGGCCGGAGGACAGCCCCTGGATGCAGCTGTTCTACAACGCGCGCAGCTGGGTGGGCTGACGCCGCCGCCGCGCGTCGGCGCACTATAATTCATGGAAGCGCTTGGCGGGGCAACGCCCCCTGTCTGGCACCGCCTTGCCCGCTGGCGACCCAGGGTAAACGGGACTACACTGTCGCATGAAAACCGTGAACGTCCGGCTGCGGCCGGCGACAGGTGTGACCCGCGTGGGAACACCGCTGCCCCAAATCGGAGGCAAATCGCGCGCGACGCTCCGGAGCGGAGGCGCGCCCCTCCTCAAGCAACGTGCGCTCAAGCCCGGCGTCCGGAGAAAGAGCCGATGAACGATCTCAACGAATACGGCTCCGCCAGCCGGTGTCTGCTCCGCCTGCGTGAAAATCAAGGGGAGCCCGTGATGTCCGATCCAGACTTCCTGAAACGGTATCGGGCGCGCTTTCCGCACTGGGAGTCGCGGCCCGGCCAACTGAACGTCGCCGACCTGACCGTCCTCGCCTCCGAGTTGAAGCTTGCGGATGCAATCACGCAGACGGCCGACTACGACACCCTTGTCGCCGCCTTCACCGCCGGCGAAGACATCCTGGTCATGACCCCGACGGCACCCTTGCAACGCGCGCCGGGAGCGCTGCCGCACGCCACGACGTCGATCGTCGTGACGATGGATGCACAGGGTTTGTCGCTGTGGTGGCCCGAACCCGGCGGGCGCGAGGGCATCCTGCCTCGCGCCGATCGCACCTGGTGGCAGACCTGGGGCGCCGAGGGCATCATCCTCCACACCCCGCGCACCCCCACCGCCGGGACCCCATCCGTGGCATCGCTCGCCAAGGAGACGTCATGAATTCACCCGCCACCTCACTGCCCCGCCCGGAGCCCAGCCTGCCGAGAACAGAATCTGTTCGCGGTTTCGGCACCCTCATCGAGCACGAGGGCGATCTGCTCACCCTGATGCGTCAGGTCATCGATCAAGCCCACGGGCCCGGGCGCGCGGGCCTGATCCGCATCCTCCGGCACGATGAAGATGAAATCAACCGGGTGCTGGCGCTCATCCGCGCACGGCAGCGCGAGCTGCCCGCCCCGGACCGGTTCGCCACTGCCTGGACGCCCCCGGCTTCGACCGACGGCTCCGGGTTGGTCGAGCGACACCGGCACCTCGCGCATGACTTCGAAGTGCTGATGGACCATGGCGGACGATCCGTCGCCACCGAACCGCTGCTGCGCGAGGCCAGGCATCGCCACGAGGAAATGGCCTGGATGCTGGCGTCGTTGCTGGCCGAGGACGGCGGCCAGGCCGGGGGCGTTTCCCTCGCATCGTCCGGCGACACCTTGGGCGCCGAACGACGGTGGGAAGACGACGGCGGACGAAGGTAAACCGAGCCCGCCGTCGCCCTGTGGCCAAGATCTCGCTCAAGCCTTCAGCGCCGCGAGATCGGCGCCATGGTTGATGTGGTACACCTGGCCATCGGCCACGAGGGCGGGCACGGATTTTACGCCCGCCCGTTCGGCTTCAGCGAGGCGGCCGCGGTCGTTCCCGAGGTGCACGACGTTGAGGTCGTAACGGGTGCGATCGATCAGTGTCTCGAGACCGCGCTCGGCGGCAACGCAGACCGGGCAGCCCGCGTGATAGAAGGTGGCTTTCGTTTTCATAATGTTCTCCTTGGAGGTGGATCCGGACCCCGTCGTGAGGTCCGCGATGCGCCCATTTAACCACATCCGGCCCGGAAGCACAGAGGGCACCTTTCGCGCCCCCGGTTACCAATAAGTAACCGGGTGACAGCCTCCTCGGGCCGCCTTATCGTGCGGGGCGATGAAGGCGAAGCCTCGTTACCTTTCCCTGCAAGAACGCACCCGGTACCGCACGCTGGAGGACGTTCTCGGGTGCAAGTGGAGCACCGCCGTGCTCGCCGCCATCGCCCAGGGCACCAAGCGACCCGGTGCACTCGAACGCGCCGTGCCGGGCATCTCCACCAAGGTGCTCAACGAACGGCTGCGCCGGCTCATGGCCTTCGATCTCATCCGGCGAGTGGAGTTCACCGGCCTGCCTGCGCGGGTTGACTACGAACTCACACCGACCGGCCGCAAACTCGCGAAAATCATCGCGCAGCTGAAATCGCTCAACGACGAACATCGCGGGCGGTCGTGAAACGGCGACACCTCCGACCGTCCGATCCCTCCGCGATCTCCGCGGTCTCCTGTTCGTTGGCTTGAGGTGTGCTTCCGGTGAACATCCGCAACGCCACTCCGTCCCTTGCAACGCTTGAATCGCCTGTTAGCCTCATCCATGACTCGCACCCTGCGCACCCTGTCCCGGTCCTTCCTTCTCATGTTCGCCCTCCCGGCTGTCATTCACGCCGGATTCACCCTCGAGGGCACGCTGCCCGGAACCGAAGACGGCACCCTCGCCACGGTCGAACGCGAGTGGCTGGAGGACCGGTCGACCGTCGTGGTCGGCCGTGTTCCCGTGACGGGCGGCACGTTCCGGCTCCAGGCGGAGGCAGAACCGGGTTACTTTCGTCTGCGCATCGGCGGTGACGAGACGACGTTCGTGGCGAACGAAGGGCAAAACCTGACCGTGGTGCGGCAGAATGGCGCCCTGTCCGTTTCCGGCGGTGCCGACCAGGAAAAGTTTGCCGCCTACGAACGCGTCCGTACGGAGTCGCTGCAGCGTCTCGTGCTGTACGTGCGCCGCACCATCGCTGCCGCGCGGACGTCGGGCAATACCTCCGAAGTCGAGCGGCTCACCGAAGCCGAGGTCACCGGTTACCAAGCTCATCGCCGCGAGCTGAACGATTTCGTGCTGGCGCAGCTCGCGGGCTCCCCCGCGCTCTATGCCTCGTCGCTGCGCTGGGATGGAGACCACCGCCTGCCGGAGCTGGCGGCGATGGTGCGCGCCTATGCGGCGGCGAACCCCGCGCAGGAGATCGCGAAGCGCATGCTGGCGCGGCTCGAACGTTTTGAGGCCACGGCAGTCGGGGCAATTGCGCCCGACCTTGCCGGCCCGACGCCGGACGGCGGGACCCTCGCCTTGTCCAGCCTGCGTGGCCGTTACGTGCTCGTGGACTTCTGGGCCTCGTGGTGCCCGCCGTGCCGCATCGAAAACCGCCACTATGTCGAGCTGTATCGAATTTATCGCGACAAAGGCTTTGAGATCCTCGCCGTTTCGGTCGATCAGAATGGTCCGGCGTGGCGCGCCGGCATTGCCGACGACCGCGCGACCTGGCGGCATATCTCGGATCTCACCGGTTGGAAGACCCCGCTGGCCGCGCTTTACAATGTGAGCGCCCTGCCCGCCAGTTTCCTGCTCGATCCGGAAGGCCGGATCATCGCCAAGGACGCCCGCGGCGAGCAGTTGACCGCCGTGCTGGCCAAGCACCTGGGCCCGGGCGCGACCACCCGGTAGTCGCGCTCGGCTCGGCTGCGCCCCCCCGGTCCCGCACCCTCACTCCTTGGGTCGCCCGCGCACGAGCGAGATCACGAAGAGCAGGAGAAAAAGGACGAAGAGCACCTTGGCGACCGTTGCCGCCGTGCCGGCAATCACGCCGAAGCCGAGGATACCGGACACCAGGGCGATCACGAGGAACAGGATGGCGTAGGTGAGCATGGCCGGTGTGAAGGACGTGCAGGCGAAGGGAGCTCAGACGCGGCGCGAGCTGCGGATCAGCCCCCCGGCCCCGGCCAGAACAGCCACCGTTCCAACTACCAGAAGCCAGATGGCCTTGTCGGTCGGTGCCCCGGTGAAGAAACGTGAGAGATCGGCCCCGAGGGAATCCGCCGCGGCGAACCCGAACCCGAGGCAAACGAGACCTGCGACCAACAGGACGAGGGAAAGGACTTTGTTCATAAAGGGTGAAGGGACCGGAAAGGCTGGGACGTCATTTCAGGGCGGTTGCCGGAACGAACGGCGGCGTCGCAACCTGGCTCTCCATGGTGACCGCCGCGCCCGCCGGCGCCTGGTCAGCCTGATTCACGTGATCCCGCACGGTGCAGCGCGCCTCAAAACGGCGTAGAACGGCCCGACCGCCAGACGCGGCGTCCGCGAGTTGGAGCCATAAGACCCTCGGCGTGTGCAGAAGAATGACAAGATCGAGACGCGGATCGATCGTGCGCGCGTAGTGACAATCGAGACGGAGCATTTCATCCACCGTCGTCCGATTCTTGCCGGACACCTGCCAGAGTCCGGTCAGGCCCGGCACCGCATCATAACGGCCCCGCTGTTCCGTTCCCCACGCTTCGAACTCCAGCGGCAGACACGGCCGCGGACCGACGAAACTCATTTCCCCGTGAAAGATGTTGATGATCTGCGGAAGCTCGTCGAGCCCCGTAGCCCGAAGCCACCACGCACCGGGAATCAAACGGTCATCGCCGCGCCCATCGAGTTTCTCCATCGGCGCCCGCGACGCGATCAGGGCCTGCACATGGCGCGCATGCACCGCTGGATCGGCACCCATCTTCATGGTGCGAAACTTGTAGAGAGTGAAACGTCGCCCGCCGTGACCGATGCGCGTCTGCTTGTAGATCACCGGACCGGGCGAGGCCAACGCCGTCAGCGCGAGCATGACCAGCACGCAGAGCAAAAGAAGGGGCAGCGCAAAGGCGCAGCCGGCCAGATCCATCGACCGTTTCCAACGCGGCATGACCTCGGGACCGGGACGAAGGTCCTGGCGGGCCGGCCGGATGAACGAAGGGTGTTTCATGGGAACATGGGACTGACATGGCGGGAAACGCAGGACGGAACGGAAAAACCGGTCCCACCGCCCAAGGGGCGACGGGACCGGTTCCGGAAGGGCTTAGTTCCTGTTCTGAACGTGTTCGGCGGAGGCCACCGTCATTTCATTCTTCACCGAACGCACGCCGCGGACATCGCCCGCGAGTTTGTTCACGAGGGACTTCTCGGCGTCCGACTTGACCTCGCCATGGAGCGTCACCACCCCGTCACGGGTGTGCACCGTGGTGCGCAGTGCGCTGGTGGCCCGATTGGTGAGCAACGCATATTTGACCTGGGCGGTGATCGAGGCGTCATCGACCGTTTCGGCGATGGTGCTCCGGGAGGTGTCGCTGCGTGAGGCCTTGGCGGCCTTGGCATCGTCCGTGGTGGTTGCGACCACCATTTCGTTCTTCACCGACTTCACGCCGTCGATGTCCTTGGCGTAGGCCTCGGTGAGTTCCTTCTGGGCGAGGTTATCGGCCTTGCCAGTGAGCGTGACCACGCCGTCCTTCACGGATACAGACGTTGCCGTCGCACTGACGTTGGCCTTGGTGAGCAGCCGGCTGCGGATCTTGAAGGCGACCCAGCCATCGGAGCGCTCAGGGTGCTCCGACTTGACGACGATCTCGTTCCTGACGCCGGTCACACCGGCGACGTTCTCCACGGTGTCAGCGGCCAGACGCTTCTCGTCCTGATCGCGCACCGTGCCGCTCAAGGTCACGACCCCGTTGTCGACCTTGGCCTTCACGTGGTCGTCGAGCACGACATGGTAGTTATAAGTTGAAGCGATCGCGGCTTCGATCTTGCGATCATCAGCCGGCGCGGAAAAGAGGGCGGACGAACCGCCGAGGAGGATCGCCATCACGGCGAGGGATTTCATATTCATAGGTGTACGGCGGGACTTTACACCCCTGGCCCGGTCTCCGGCTATGGGGCGTTACCCGTATGATCGGATCCACCTTTTGGATACACCGGGGGTCAGCACTACACCCCATGGAAGGTGCGCGGGTTCCGGCGTATGCTCCGTCCATGAACGCTCCAGCCGCTCTTACCCCCACCTCCGTGGCACCCAGCCCCGCCGCCGGGCCCCATGCGCCCTACGCCGCGTGGGAGGACATGCGCCTCGTCCACGCCTTCAATGCCGGCGACCAGGCTGCATTCGCGGAGATCTCCCGCCGCTATCGCCTGCGCCTGCACACCACGGCGTTCGGCATGCTGAAATGCCACGCCGACGCCGAGGAGATTGCCCAGGACGCGCTGGTCCGTGCCTATCGCGGGCTGATCCGCTTCCGGGGCGATTCGTCGCTGTCGACCTGGTTGATCCGGATCGCCTTGAACCTCTCGAAGAACCGTTACGGGACGCTGGTACGTCGCGGCCGGCACACCACCTTGTCCCTTGACGAATCCCGGACGGAGAACGGCCGGGCGGGGCTGAGCGACCGGCTGGCCTGCGATTCTCCCGGACCAGACCGGGAGATCATTTACCACGAATACTCCGTCATCATCGCATCGTGCATCGCCCATCTCGCCCCGCCGGCCCAGTCGCTTCTGACCATGCGGACGGTCGATCATCTCTCCTATGAAGAGATTGCCCAGAATCTGGATCTGAAGACAGGCACGGTGAAGAGCCGCCTGGCGCGGATCCGCGTTCAGCTGCGCGCCCTACTGTCGGAGACGTGCCCTGAGTTTCGTGCCGACGAGCCATCGGCCGCGTGGTTTGGGCCGAACCGCCAGAGCCTCGCGTCGGCGCCGGCCTGAGCACGGGAACGTCCTTACAGAAATGCCTGCCGTGTGTCGGCCTCGACCACGCCGTGGGCCAAGGCGTATCGCGTAAGCCCGGCGGTATCGTGGATACTGAGCTTGTCCATGAGATGTTGCCGGTGCTTTTCCACCGTCTTGATGCTGATACCCAGGGTCGCGGCGATCTGCTTGTTGGCCGAGCCCTCGGCCACCAGTTGCAGGACCTCGGCCTCCCTGGGCGTCAGCCGACGCGCGTGGGGCTTCCTCTGACCGTTGCGATCCAGATTGCCGCTTCGGGCGGACGCCGGGCCGTGCAGAGAGTCGGGACTGAAGCAGCGCTCGCCGGCAACCACGCCCACAATCGCTCGCGTGAGCTGCTCGCCTGAGATACTTTTTTGCAGAAAGCCCATCGCGCCCAACTCATGCACACGCTCCACATACTGATCGTCGTTGTAGGCGGTCAGTACAATCACCTTGGCCGCAGGATTCTCGGCCAGGACCTGCCGCGTGGCCTCCATTCCATTGAGCGCCGGCATCGATAGATCCATCAAGATGACATCGGGTCGAAGCGTACGCGCCATGGCCACCGCATCGCGGCCGTTGAGGGCCTGGCCCACCACCTTGAAGCGCGCGTCGGCCGCGAGCAGAGAGCAGAGGCCCTGGCGCACCACGGTGTGGTCTTCCGCCAGGAGGATCGTGATGGGGCGCGAAGGAATCATGGGCGGCGTAGGCAGGGGATGGACAATGACCATCCCTCAAGCGTGTCATCCTATTCGGACTGACCGTCACCCGACAACGTAGGAAGTCGGCCCGGCATGGGGTATTACCCTACCTTACCGATAAGAGATCGGAGGAACCGGCGCGCTTGGGTCACGATGGTGGTTTGGCATGGGCCTCCACCGACCACGGCAGCTCCGCCCGTACGGTGGTACCGGCCCCTGCGGCCGAATCGATGGCGAAGCGCCCTTCCATCATCTCGACCCGCTCCCTCATTCCCAGGAGTCCCAGCCGTCCCTTTCGTTTGCTGGCCAATGCTTTCTCGACGGAGAACGACTGGCCATCGTCGCTGATCTCCAGCCGGACTCCGTCTGATGTGCGCTGCAGACGCAAGGTGGCTGACGTGGCACGCGCATGGCGCACCACGTTGGTCAGCGCCTCCTGCGCCACCCGGTACAGCACGGTCTTGGAGGCGCTGTCGAGCGCCTCGACCCCGGCAAAGGTCTTAAGCTGGACCTGCAGGTGCGTCCGTTTGCCCAAGTCGCCGACATAGGCCCGAAGAGCCGCGTTTAAGCCGAAGTCATCGAGCACCGAAGGGCGGAGATCGCGGGCAAAACGCCGGACCACATCGATCGACTCACGGACGAGGTCACGAACTTTCTCAATCCGTTCGCTGAGCTGGCCGGATTCGAGCGGCGCACCGACCGTGAGCGCCGAGAGATGCACCATGATACCGGCCAGCACCTGCGCGATCTCATCATGCAGTTCACGGCTGATCTTTTTTCTCTCCTCCTCCTGCGCGAGCAGGATGTGCCGGGCCAGCCAGCGCACCTGCGTGTGCAGGATGCGTGATTCATTCAGCAGCGCCCGCTGCCGCTGCTCGCTCTTGCGCAGCGAGGCCTCCAGCTCGCGCCGTCGGGCGATCTCCCGGTTGGCCTCCTCGTTCGCCGCCGTGAGCCCCTGCACCCGAAGCTGCGCGGCCTCGGCCCGCTTGAACGCTGAGATGTCGGAGATGGTAACGAGACAATAGGGATTCCGTCCGTCCGTATCCGCCTGGTAGGCCGCATGCAGGTCCACCCACACGATACCGCGACGGGCCGTTTGCAGGCGGGTCTCCCACACCTGTTTGCCCGGCTTGGCGAACACGCCGGCCAGGAATGAAGCGAAGGCCGGGCGGTCCGAGGCGAACAACGCCGGCTGAAACCGCCGCCCAACCAACGCACCCCGGGCCACGCCGAGCAGCGAGGCGCCCGTCAGATTGACGTCGAGGATACGGCCCTGGCGGTCGAGGGAGAAATAACCGACCGGGGCAAAATCGTAGAGATCGGTGTACTTTCGCAGCAGGGCCTCGGCCCGTTCGTGCGCCTCCTGCAAGGACGCATTCTGCATCTCCAGCTCAACGTGGTGTACCTCCAGTTCATGGAGCAGCCGTTGTTGTTTCGGATCGGTCGGCCGACCCACCCGCTTCGCACCCCGGTCCGAAGCCTCCGCGTGCAACCGCGCCTCCGCCCGCCGGCGCAGCTGTCCGACGGACGCGGAAGACCTCATGCGTTTCTTCATGGTGGACATGCGTAACCGTCATCCAGGGAAAACCATCGGGTCGCAACGGGAGGCGCGTCCGCCCGGATTCAGGGGCCGGTCCCGGTCGCGCCGGAACGGCTCCTCGGTTTCTTCTGCGCAAGTTGGGTGGAGATGCGTTTGACCAGTCGGGCCTGCTGTCGGCGCAGTTCGGCTTCGAGCGTCTTCGCCACCGTGACATCCGTGAACGTGATCACCACCCCGTCGATCCGATCGTCGAGGGTGCGGTAAGGCATGACGCGGACGATAAACGAGCGCCCATCGATGGACACGACGGTGTGTTCGAAGGGTGAAAGGGTACGAAGCACCTTGGCTGCGTCGGGGGCGAGCGTGGTGTAGTTCAGGGCGGAGACCAGATCGGTCACGGGCCGGCCCACATCGCGGGGCATCAGCTTGATGATCTTCGCCGCCTGGGAGGTGAACCGCCTCACATTGAGGTCTCCATCCAGGAAGAGGACGGCGATGTCCGTGCTGTTGAGCAGATTCTGGAGGTCGTTGCTCGTCCGCGTGTTCTCGTCGACCTTGGACTGCAGTTCCGCGTTCACGGTCTGCAGCTCCTCGTTGAGCGACTGCATCTCCTCCTTCGAGGTGGTGAGTTCCTCGTTGGTCGATTGCAGCTCTTCATTGGTCGACTGCAGCTCCTCATTGGCGGAACGAAACTCTTCCTGCGCAGCCTGCATTTCCTCATGCGTACGCCGGGCCTCTTCGCGCACCCGCTGCAGCTCCTTTTCCAATTCACGCACCCGCGCGTGACGCGAATGCGCAGCCGGCGCCTTTGATGCCAGCCGCGGAGCGGGAGCCGGACCGGTTTCGGCGAAGAGGATCATGACCAATCCCGGCAGGGCCTCCGTTTCATCCAAGCGATGGAGCGTCACGTCGACCAGCGTTTCGTCCGCGCCCGCACCCACCCGGAGTCCGCGCAGGCAGATCTCTTCTTTCTTCCGCACGACCTTCTGAAACGCGGAGACGACCTCAAAGTGGAGGCTCTCCTTGATCATGGCGAACAGGTTCCAGTTGGCCTTGCCTGCCGCTGGCTCCAGATACCGGCCGGTCCGGCCGCTGATGTAGAGAATGTCTCCGCGCTCGTCGACCAGCACGGCCGGGGGAGCATACCGGCGCAGAATCACCTGATCAGCGGCGGACTGCAGCGTCGCCGGGGCATGGGACGCCTCCGGCACGGCGGGACCAGCCGAAAGGCCGGCACTGAAGGACGAGGGGAACTCGAGCGGAACCGAACGCAGGCCGGATTCGACGCGACGATAGATGCGACGTTTTGCGTTCACGACGGTGAAGAGTTCATGGGACGCACCCACGGATTCGGCGCTGCCCAAGAAGAGCAGACCACCCGGCCTGAGGCTATAGTGGAAAAGGGGCATCAGCTTGCGCTGCACCTCGGGCAACAGATAGATGAGCACGTTGCGGCAGCTCAGGATGTCGAGCTTGGTGAACGGCGGATCCATGATCAGGTTCTGCGGGGCAAAGATCACGCTCTCGCGGATCTCCTTGCGCACCCGGTACCCGCGATCCTCGGCCACAAAGAACCGGGCCAGCCGCTCCGGGGTGATTTCCGCGCACTCACTCTTCGGATAAAACCCCTGCCGCGCCCGTTCGATCGCATCACGATCCAGGTCGGTCGCGAAAATCTGGATCGTGAACGGAGCGCGGGGCTCGAGGGTGTCGACCGCCTCGCGAAACACGATCGCAAGGGAGTAGGCCTCCTCGCCCGTCGAACACCCCGGCACCCACGCCCTCAGGGCCTGGGCCGGCGCGCGCGCGGCCAGCAGGGCCGGAATGGCCTTCTTGCGCATCTCCTCCCAGGCGGCCGGGTCGCGGAAGAACTCGGTGACGCCGATCAGCAGTTCCTTGAAGAGCAGGTCCAGCTCCTGGGTATTCTCCTGCAGGTACTTCAGGTAACCCGCCATCCGGCCAATGCGGTGGATGCCCATCCGGCGCTCCACGCGGCGAAAGATCGTGTTGCGCTTGTAGAGCGAGAAGTCCTGACCGGTGTGGGCGCGGAGCAGGAGTATGATCTTTTCCAATACACCCTGGGTCTTCGCATCCGGAGCCGACGCCTGCCGGATGAAAAGCGGAGCGCGCTGCCGGTAGGCGAGGATCCTGCCCGGCAGGTCCCCGGCTGCCGCCACAATGTCCGCCAGGCCCGCATCGATCGCGCTGTTCGGCATGCCGCTGAATTTGGCCGAGGCGGGATCCTGGACCAGGACGAGACCGGCCTTTTCCTTGATCGCGCGCAGGCCGAGGGTTCCGTCCGAACCCATGCCCGAGAGGATGACCCCGATGCTCCGCTCCGCGCGGTCCTGGGCCAGCGAACAAAGGAAAAAATCAATCGGCAGGCGCAGGCCGCGGGGCGCGGTGGGTTCCAGCAGATGCAGCCGGCCATGCAGAATCGACATGTTCTTGTTCGGCGGGATCACATACACGCAGTCCGCGCGCACCACCATGCGATCCCGGGCTTGCACCACCTTCATCGAGGTCGCCCGCTGCAGGATCTCGGGCATGATGCCTTTCCGCGTGGGATCGAGGTGCTGGATGATGACAAACGCCATGCCGCTGCGCACGGGTACGGCCCGGAAGAATTGCTCCAGGGCTTCCAAGCCGCCGGCCGACGCACCGATCCCGACGATCGGGAATGGAGCGAAAGGGCGCGAACTGCGGGGGCGCGGTGCCTTTTCTTGCACCGCAGTCGGGCGCGACTGACGAGGAAGCTGGGGGCGTTTGGACATCAGATGCGACCCACGCCGCATCCTTCGGATACCGTGCGGCACTGCAGATGGCGAGCGATTACTCCCCCACCAGCACTGTTTGGCTCGGCGCGGTAGGTCATGACCCCATTTAGCATTACGTCCAGGTTCACTAGACTGCGCACCTTGATGCATGACTCCGCCACGACCCCTCTGCCCGCATGCGCCTCCGACGCCTTGATCGCTATCGTTGATCCGGTCGCATCACCTCGGCCGGCAATATTGGTCGTGGACGACGCCCAGGAGGTCCGGGATGTCCTGCTCATGATGCTCACCAACACCGGCTATGAGGTCGAAGTTGCCGTCGACGGGAACTCCGGCTGGGCCGCGTTGAGCCGTCGTCATTTCGACCTCGTGATCACCGATTATGTGATGCCCAACTCCAATGGCATCGAACTGCTCCGTCGCCTGCGCGCCCACCATCCGTCCCTTCCGGTCATCATGATCTCCGGCTACTCCCCTTGGGGCGGCACGGACGCGGCGCTCCTGCTTCAACCCGGCCTCTACCTGGACAAGCCCTTCACGTTCGAAACCCTGATTCATGCCCTTGCCGACCTGCTCCCGCACGCCCTGCCGATGATGCGTCGGCCCGGCATCGGATAGGCACCGGTCAGGCAACGAGCCCACCACGAGGGTAGGTCAATGCCCCATGGCGGCGCGCAGCAGGGTGGCGTAGACTCCGCCTCCATGTCGCTCACCACTGTCATCCTCACCCTCATCGTTGTCGGCGTTCTGCTCTGGCTGATCAACGCGTTCATTCCCATGGACAGTAAGATCAAGACGATCCTGAACGCGGTGGTCGTGATCGTCGTCGTGCTCTGGCTGCTACACGGCTTCGGAGTCATTGGCGACTCGGGCGAGATCAAGCTCTCCCGGAACGAAGTCACCTGGGCCCGCGTTTGACGCGACCGCGTCAATTCCAGTCGGTTCCGGCACGCCCGCTCCCTTTTGCCGGCGACGCCCATCCCGTTCCCCGGTCATTATCGACCGACGTTCCCACCCCTGGCCCCACGGCGGGCCCTGCATCCACCATGAAGCTGCTCTCCGCCGGCAGCAGGCCTGCGCTACGGGGCAATCCGGCCTATTTCACCGGGGTGGTATGGATCGATGAATTGACCGGACCTGAGACGTCCGGCCGGCTCTGCGCCTTCCGCGTGAGTTTCGAGCCCGGCGCACGGACGGCGTGGCACACTCACCCTCATGGTCAGATGCTCTATCTTCTCGCCGGGATCGGAAGGGCGCAGCGGGAAGGAGGGCCGCTGGTGGAGCTGTTGTCCGGCGATACGGTCTGGATTGCCGCTGGCGAGCGCCATTGGCACGGTGCTGCCCCGGGCCACACGATGGTCCACCTCGCCTTGCAGGAAGCCGACGCGGCAGGGTGCCACGCTCACTGGCAGCGGCAGGTCACCGATGAGGAGTACCACGCCCACCTCGTGCCCTGATCCCGGCCAGGCGGGCACCGCCCACCTCCAGCCGGGTCTGGGCACGACGCGCGGCCTTACGCCTTCAACGTGGCGCAGAACGCCGCCAGCCGGGACACGCCCTTGGCGATGATCTCGTCACTCGTGGCGTAGCTGAGACGGAGATAGCCCTCGGCGCCAAAGGCGCTGCCGGGCACGGCCGCCACCTTCTGCTGCTCGAGCAGCCGGTTGCAGAAGTCGAGGTCCTTGAGGCCGAACCGGGAAATGTTCGGGAAGAGATAAAACGCACCCTGCGCGAGCAGGCAGGACACGCCCGGGATCTTGTTCAGTTCCCCGTGCAGGAACTTCCGCCGGCGATCGAAGGCGGCGAGCATCATCGTGAGCGCGGCCTGCGTCTTCTCCTTCTCCTTCAGGGCGGCGACCGCGCCGAACTGGGCGAAGGTGGTGGCGTTGGAGGACATCTGGCTCTGCAGCTCGGCGCAGGCCTTGGCAATCGGGGCCGGCGCAACGAGCGTGCCCAGGCGCCAGCCGGTCATCGAATAGGTCTTGGCGAAGCCGGACACGATCACGGTCCGGGCCTCCGCCTCCTTGGAGAACGTCGCGGGGCTGAAATGCTTGGCGCCATCATAGGTGAGATGCTCGTAGATCTCGTCCGACATGATGTAGAGGTTGTGGCGCAGGGCCACGTCGACCAGCGCCTCGAGCTCGGGCTTGGTGTACACGGCACCGGTCGGGTTCGACGGCGAATTGATGATCAACAGGCGCGACTTCGGGGTGATGGCCGCCTCGAGTTGCGCCGGCGTGAGCTTGAAGCCGGTGGTGTCGTCGGCCAGCACCAGCTTCGGCGTGGCGCCGGCGAGCTTCACCATCTCCGGGTAGCTGACCCAGAACGGCGCGGGAATGATCACCTCGTCGCCCGGGGAGCAGAGGGCGAGGATGGTGAGGTAGCAGGAAAACTTTCCGCCCGGTGAAACCACGAACTGGGAGGGCGCGTACTTGAGCCCGTAATCCGCGAGGTACTTGTCCGCGAGCGCCTGGCGCAGCGGCTCGATGCCCGGAGTCGGCGCATACTTCGTCTTGCCCGCCTTCAACGCGGCGATGCATGCCTCCTTGATATGTTCGGGCGTGTCGAAGTCGGGTTCGCCGGCGGCGAAACCACAAACGTCTTCACCGGCGGCTTGCAGGGCCTTGGCCTTGGCGTCGACGGCAAGCGTCGGCGAAGGCGAGACATTGCGGGCCCAGGTCGAGAGAGGCGCGGGGGCTTGGTTCATGGAAAAGGGAAAGCACGAAAGGCAGGTCGCTTCGGAAAGGCAAGACGACACCCGGTGACCACCGCCCAACCGCCATCGTCCGGGCACAAAAAAACGCGGCTGCCGGTGAGGCAGCCGCGTGGCGAAAAGGACTAACCGCCTCAGCGGCGGAAAACCGGACGGGGCTCAGCGGCCCTTCTTGCCGGCGGGAAGCGAAAGCTCGTCGAGCGCGACGCGGAGTAGCTCGCCCACGCTGACCTTCTTCTTGCGAGAGTGCTTCGTGAGCATGCCCTTCATGTCAGCGGGCAGGCGGACGGAGATCTGGCGATGGTCCTCGGTTTCGGTCTCGTACCGGTCGAAGTTGAACTTGGCGATGGCGAGGCGGACCACCTCGCTGGTGGAGCCAAGGCCCAGCTTCTTCTGGGCAGTCTCGATCTTCGAGATGAGGGAAACGGGCAGATCGAACGTGAGGGGAGAGGTCGTCGCAGATGATTTCTTTGCCATGACAGAAGGAGGGGCCGGCCGGGTTATAGGGCGGAGTCTTGGTCTCAAGCAAAGGCCTACCCTGCGCCCTTGGGCAACGCAAAACTTGTGGTTGCGACGCGATTGGCCCGGCGCATCGCGTGTATCCAACAATCCTGTCAGGCCAGCGCCGCCTGCACCGCCCGGTAGGCTTCGGGCGGCGTTGCCACAACGCGCCACGCTTTGGCCGCGATGTGAGGCTCGATCGAACGTTCGTGATGGATCAGGATCGTGCGCACGCCCAACTCCGCCCCGGCCAGCACATCCACGTCCGCATCCCCGACGTAGATCGTCTCGGCGGCCACGACCCCGAGGCGCCGCATGATCTCGGCGAGACCCTGGGGATGCGGTTTGTGGGTGGGCAGGTCGTCGCCACACACGACTTCGCGAAACCGGGCGTCAAAGCGGTGTTCCGCGAGGATGCGCTCGGTCGAAAAACGATCGCGCCCCGTCCAGACTGCCTGCCCCAGCCCGGCCTGATGCAGGTCACCCAGGAGGTCCTGCGCCCCGGCGAAGGGCTGAATGAGATGCCAGTTCGCGTCGCTGTACGCGGCCATGCGCTCCAGCGCCGCCGGCACGTGGCGGTCGTCGCCGATCAGCTCCCGAAAGGTCCGGTCCGGCGGCCCGCCCAGGCGAAGGAACAACTCGCGTTCGCTCAGGGGCTCCCGAAAAGGCGCGAGGGCATGGGCGAAGGCGCGCAAGACCATCGGCATCGAATTGACCAGCGTGCCGTCGAGGTCGAAGACCACGGCACGGGGAGCGGCAGGCGAAGAACTCATGGTGTCACCGGTTCGATCTGAGCCGGAAGGGAAACCGTTTCACCCAGCGATTCCGGCAGAAAGACCCGCGCCGCAAAGCGCGCATCGACCGCTGCCCCCGTCACGGCAAAGCGGGTCTTGTCCCGCGTGGCCTCATTGCGCAAATCGATGGACTTAACAATCCACCGTTCGCCCACCTTCTTGAGGTCGATCACCGTCATGGTCTTCACCGTGCGCCCTTCGGCTCCGAGCTGCTCCGCCTGCACCATCGCCCCGTATTCGAGATCCAGGTACACGCGCACGCCGGTCAGGTTGGGATGGCGCGTCGCGAAGGATTCCGGTGGGTAGAGCAGGAACACCCGCGCCGTCCGCCCGCGCACCCGCATCACGCCTTCAAACACGAAGTCCGTCCAATAGAGGAACGGCATCTGCAGGTCGAAGGCCGTCACATCGGTGCCCGCCATGGGTTCGAACAGCGCCGGTCCCTCGAGGGCCACCGGCGATTCACTCCCGGCACGGCGCCAGGTCCACAGTCCGGGCTGCGTACCGCCCCGTACCAGCCACCGTTGCTCCGCTTCGGGCGCGCCGGGATGCAGCACGATGCGCGTGACAGGGGCGGCTCCGTCCGTACCCCGCCAAAGCAGGCCGGCGACGCGTCGCTCGGGTCCGCGCCGCGGCAGCACACGAAAGTCGAAGGAGAAGAAGCCTTCGCCCGCCTCGGTCAGCGCACGGAACTGGGCCAGGAGCCGCCGGCCTTCCTCCTGATCGGGCGCGGTGGTCTGCGCATACCGTGGCAGGGGGCGAAACCCCTTTTGCTGGGCCTGCGTCGTCCCCGGGAGGACAAAAGAAAGGCAGGCGACCGAAGCCGCCTGCCAAAGGAGAATCGTCCGTCGGGACGCCCGCACCGGAAGGTCAGGGCTGGGCCGGCGCCGGGGTCTCAACCGGAGCCGCCGGGGTTTCCGTACCCGCGGGCGCAGGCGTGGTCGCGGCGGGAGTCGCGGGCGCCGTGATCGTCGGCAGCGCGCCGCCGGAGGCGCCGCCATGGGAGCGCTGGTAGATGTGGCCCAAGTAGAGCAGGAAGCAGAGCACGAAGAACGCGACGGCCGCCCGGATCGTGGCGGTGGTCAACACGTTGCCCGTCTCGGCGCCGAAAGTGGCCTCGGTGACGCCGCTGCCCATCGCCGCGCCGACACCGCCATCGCTCTTGGCCTTCTGCGCGAGGACCACCAGCACCATGAAGATGGAGACAAGAATGAGGACAAACGTAGCGATGCCAATGAGGATGGTCATGTGAAAGAGAACGCGGAACGAAGCAGAGCGACGGCGGGCTTGTCAATGCCCGGCGTCATTCGCCGGACCTTCCGCCAGCAGGGCCGCGTAACCCTCGCGGAAGGTGGGGTACCGGGGTTGCCAGCCCAGCACACGCTTTAGCCGATCATTGGCAATGATTCGGTCCGGCGTGATTCGTCGCCGTCCAGGCGCCGGCTCCCCGCTGAATGTCGGCGCCGGTCGCCCAAGTCGCCCCGCCAGCCAAGCCATCACCTCCGCCTTGGTCGCCGCGCCGTCGTCGGCCACGTTGAAGATCCGCTCCGCTCCGGTGTCGCCGGCACCGAGCGCGCAGACCAGCGCTTCGACGATGTCGTCGCGATGGATGAGGTTCAGATGATACCCGCCGACGCCGGGCACGGCGTCCGTACCGGTCCGCAACTGGTCGAGCAGATGATGCCGGCCCGGTCCATAAATGCCCGCGAGACGGAGGACCGTCGCCCGGCCCGGCCACGCGAGGGCCCGTTGCTCCGCCTCCAGCAGCACCGCTGCATTCCCCTCCGCCGGCCCGGTGGGCTCCGTCTCGTCGACCCGAACGCCTCCATCCTGTGGATACACCGAAGTGCTGCTGGTGTACGCCAGCGCACCCGGACGATCCGACCCGCGAACCCACCGCAGGATCGACGCGAGGCCGTCCACATAACTCCGGCGGTAGGCCTCCGGCCCGCCGCCACCCGAGGCCACACAGTTCACCACCAACGGCGCGTCCGCCGGAATGCGATCATGCCAGTCGTCCGCCGCGAGGTCCGCGATCACCGCCTGCGCCCCGGACTCCGCCAGCGCGGCCGCCGTCACCGGGTTGCGCGTCAAGGCGGTCACCGACGCCCCGGCCTGCAACGCCCGCCGTGCCAGCGCCGCACCCACGTAGCCCGCGCCGAAAATGACGAGCCGTTTGCCGCGCAAAAAACCGTGTGCATCCGTGCTCATTCGTGATTAACAGCTCCACCATGGCCACCGTTCTTGTGATTTTGCCAGAGGGTTTTGAGGAGATTGAGGCCCTGACCCCCGTCGACGTGCTGCGACGTGCCGGCGCCGAGGTCACCACCGCTGCACTGGGCGAAACCATGCACGTGACCGGACGCAGCCGGGTGACGCTGCATGCCGACACGACCCTCGCCGCGATTCCGCCCGGCACCGCCTTTGATCTGCTGCTGTTGCCCGGCGGACCGGGCGTCAAACACCTGCGGGCGGATCCGCGGGTGCGCGAACGGGTGCTCGCGCAGGCCGCCGGGCCCGGCTGGCTCGCCGCGATCTGCGCTGCACCGACCGTGCTGCACGACGCGGGACTGCTCGCCGGCCGCCGCTACACCGCGCACACCTCCGTCGCAGCGGAACTGCCGTCCGCCCTCGGTGCTGAGGCCGTGGTCGTTGACGGCCGCCTCATCACCTCGCGCGGCGCCGGCACCGCCCTGCCCTTCGCCCTCGCCCTCGTCCGCGCCCTGTTCGGTGCGGCCAAGGAAAGCGAGATCGCCGCCTCCATCTGCGCCTGACCCCATGAAGAAAAACTACGACCTCGTGGTGATCGGCGGAGGCTCCGCCGGATTCAACGGCGCCCGCGTCGCCGCGTCCCTCGGCCGGAGCGTGGCCATCATCGATGGCGCGCGCGAACTCGGCGGTCTCTGCATCCTGCGCGGCTGCATGCCCTCGAAAACCCTGCTTTACAGCACGGACGTGCTGCATCGGGCGCAGAAGAGCCGTGTCCTGGGTTTGCGGATACCCGAGGCCCGGGTCGACATGAAGGCGCTGCACCGCCGCAAGCGGCGCATCATCGGTGAATTCGCCGACTACCGTCAGGGCGCGCTCGCCTCGGGCAAGTACGACCTGTTCCGCGCCCACGCCCGGTTCGTCGATCCCCACACGGTGGAACTGTCCGACGGCCGCCGCGTACGGGGAGACCATTTCCTCATCGGCACGGGTTCCAAGGTCAGCGTACCGCCGGTGCCGGGCCTGGCGGAGACACCGTTCTGGACGAGCGATGACGTGCTCGACCTCGATCATATGCCCGAAAGTGTGATCGTGCTCGGCGGCGGCATTGTCGCCTGCGAGCTTGCGCAGTTCCTGCGTCGGATCGGCAGCCGGGTCACGTTGATCCAGCGCAGCCGGAACATCCTGCGCGACCACTCCGACGAAGCGACGGCCGTGGTGCAACAGGCCTTCCGCGACGAGGGCATCGACCTGCACACCGACACCCGGATCCTTCGCATCGCCACGGCCAAGGCCGGTGTGTCCGTGTCCTTCACCAGCAGCGGACGCCGCGTCACGCGCCGAGCGCGCCACCTGTTCAATGCCCTCGGCCGTGAACCCAATCTCGACGGGCTAGGGCTGGACGCCGCCGGCGTGAAGGTGACCGCGGAAGGCCGGATCGCGGTCAACCGCTGGCAGCAGACCAGCCAGCCTCACATTTACGCGGGCGGCGATGTCTGCGGCCCGCATGACATCGTGCACCTCGCCGTCGCCCAGGGCGAACTCGCCGCCCGCCACGCCGCGGGCGTGCGCGGCCTGAAGCCAGTCGACTACGGCCTGTTGCTCAACGTGGTCTTCACCGACCCGCCGCTCGCCACCATCGGCCGGCTCGAACGCGAGCTCGACGCCGCCAAGGAACCCTATCTCGTCGCCACGTATCCCTTCAATGATCACGGCAAGTCGATCCTGATGGACGCGCTCTACGGCTACGTGAAGGTCATCGCCGAGCCCAAGCGGGGGCGCATCGTGGGCGCCGAGATTGTCGGACCCGACGCGGGTGAGCTGATCCATTGCTTCAGCGGTCCGCTGGCCATGAAGGCCACCGTGTTCGACCTGCTGAAGGCACCCTGGTACCACCCGACCCTCGCCGAGATTCTCACCTACCCGCTCGAGGAGATCGCGGAGCAGATTTCCGGCTGAGCTAGCTGACTCAAGGAGCGGCGGCACTCTTGCCGCCGGGCTTGAGCGCCGGACGGCACGCGCAGGCCGTGCCCACTCAAACGCGGCGGCAAGAGTGCCGCAGCTCCTTGAAGAACGCCCGCCTCAGCGCGCGAGGGAAAGGAGATCGCCCAGCTCGACGCGTTTCTCGTAGAGCGCCTTGCCGATGATCACGCCATCGAGATTCGGACACCGCTGGGCCAGGGTCCGCAGGCCGGTCACATCCTCGCGGCGGCTAACCCCGCCCGATGCGATCACCCGGCACTTTACGGCGGTGCACATCGCCTCCTGGGCGGCAAAATTGGGTCCGGTCAGCATGCCATCGGTGCCGATGTCGGTGTAGATCAGCGTGGCGACACCGAGCTGGTCCATGCGTTGCGCCAGCGCCAGCGCGCCAGTACCGGTCGTATCCACCCAACCCTTCACCGCTACCTGGCCGTTCTTGGCATCGATGCCCACGGCCACCTTGGCCCCGAAAGCCTGGACCAACTCCCCCACAAACGCCTCGCTCTCGGCGGCCCGGGTGCCGATCACGACCCGGCTCACCCCGAGACCGAGGGCCCGCTCGACCGTGGCGCGCGTCCGCATGCCGCCGCCGAGTTGCACCTTCATTCCCAACGCGGCGATCGCCTCGACCTGCTTAAGGTTCTGCGGCTCGCCGGCAAAGGCGCCGTCGAGATCGACCACGTGGACCCAGGGACTGCCCGCGGCCTTGAAGGTTGCGGCCACCGCCGCCGGATCGTCGAAGTACACCGTTTCCTGGTCGGCGCGCCCCTGGGTGAGACGCACACAACGGCCGTTCTTGATGTCGATGGCAGGATAAATCGTCATGGCGGAAAGCGGAGGTGTCGCGCAATCGCGCCGGTCCGCCAAGGCTTAATTTCCCCTTTGCGCCCGGGGGTCTTTGGCGAACACTCCCAGCCATGTCCAAGTATCAGGTCCCGCCCTTCCTTTCCGAACTGCTCGACGCCCGTTCGCCCTCCGGCGCGGAGTTTGCCGCCCAGAAGGTCTTCGACACCTACGTGAAGCCGGCGGCGGACGCCTACGCCAAGGACGCGATGGGCAACCGGCTCGCAACCCTGAACCCCGAGGGCGACCCCACCCTGCTGCTCGCCGGCCACATGGACGAACTCGGGTTCATCATCACCTACGTCAACAAGGACGGTTATCTCTACTTCGACACCATCGGCGGGCATGACCGGGTCATGATTCCCGGCCGGCGCGTCGTCATCCAAAGCGCCCGCGGTCCCGTTCATGGCGTGACCGGCAAGCGCGCGATTCACCTCATGGATGAAGCCGACCGCAAGAAGCTGCCCGACATCCACGAGATCTGGATTGATATTGGCGCCCGGTCCAAGAAGGAGGCCCTGGAGCGCGTCTCGATCGGTGACACGGTCACCCATGAAGCCGGCTTCAGCCTCCTGCACGGCAGCATCGGTACGGCCCGCGCCTTCGACAACAAGGTCGGGGCCTACATCGTCGGCGAGACCCTGATCCGCCTCGCCGCGCAGCGCAAAAAACTGTCCGCCAAGGTCGTCGCCGTCGCCACGACGCAGGAGGAGATTGGCGTGCGCGGTGCCACCACGGCCGGCTACGCCGTCAACCCTCACCTTGCCATCGCCGTGGATGTCGGCCACGCGACCGACCACCCGGACTGCGATCATCGCAAGTTTGGCGAAACCAAGCTCGGCGGCGGACCGATCATCTGCCGCGGTCCGAACATCAACCCGGAGATTTTCGACCGCCTGATTGCCGCGGCCAAACATGCCAAGATCCGGTACCAGCTCGAGGCCGATCCGCGCCCCACCGGCACCGATGCGCGCGCCCTCCAGGTAGGCCGCGGCGGTGTGGCCACCGGACTCATCAGTGTGCCCCTGCGCTACATGCACACGCCGAGCGAGGTGGTTGACCTCGAGGACGTCGAAGCCTGCGTGAAGCTGCTCGTGGCCTTTGCGCAGGGTTTGGACGAGGGCGACTACGCCCATTGGTGACCGTTGGCCGCCGGCCAGCGGCAGCCCGCGGGAGCCCCTCGTCTCATCACGGTCAAGAATCACGCTTGCTCCCGCCCCGGCGGTGGTGCTCCCTCTCGCCTTTAAAGAAATGAAGTTAATCGATTTGAACCGCGATGGCGGTATTGGCGCCAATTCGCTGTTTGTGCAGATCGGCGACCTGAAGTTCCTGGTCGACTGCGGCCTGAACCCGAAGCAGGTGGGCCGGCGTGCAACCCCCGACCTCGCGGCGATCCGCGGCGTAGACCTTGACCTGATCATCATCACGCATTGCCACCTCGACCACATCGGCAGCCTGCCGGTGGTCATGCGCGAGCATCCGGATACGCCCGTGCTGATGACGACCTCGAGCCGCATCATCATCGAGCGCATGCTGCACAACTCGGCGAGCGTGATGCTGCGCCAGAAGGAAGAGGAGAACATCCCCGACTACCCGTTGTTTACCCACGAGGAGGTCGATCGTCTCGCGAAGCGGTTCGTCACCCTGAATTTTGGCCAGGTGAAGAAGTTCCGGGCGCGCAAGGACGAGGTGGAGATCATCCTGCACCCGGCTGGTCACGTCGTCGGCGCCGCCGCCGTCGAGCTGCACCACAAGCACCGCGGCATCTTCTTCACCGGTGACGTGCTGTTCGAAAACCAGCGCACCCTACCCGGAGCCAAGTTCCCCGCCGGCCACTTCGACACCGTCATCCTCGAAACGACGCGTGGCACGACCGAGCGCCCGCTCGGCAAGGAACGCGTCAACGAAGTCGCGCGCCTGGTCGCGATGATCAACACCACCATCCAGCGTGGCGGTTCGTTCCTGATGCCGGTGTTCGCCCTCGGGCGCATGCAGGAGATCCTGTCGATCCTCCACGACGCGCGGAAGTTCGGCCGTCTCGTCGACTGCCCGATCTACGCCTCCGGCCTCGGCATGGCCCTCGCCGACTTTTTCGAGGAGATCGCGCGCAAGACGAAGCACGTGAACTTCAACCGCGCGATCATCAAGGACCTGAAGCTCAAGCCGCTGCCGCGCACGTTGAAGCCGGGCGAGGACCCGCAGCAAAACGCGATCTACATCATCAGCTCGGGCATGCTAGTCGAACGTACGCCGAGCTACACGCTCGCCTCCGGCCTCCTCGGCCACGCCCGCAACACGATTGGTTTCGTCGGCTTCTGCGACCCCGATACGCCCGGCGGTGCCCTGCTCGCCGCCAAGACCGGCGACAACTTCCTCTTCGAAGCCGTCAACGTGAAGGCCAAGATCAAGGCGCACGTGGAGAAATTCGAGCTCAGCGGTCATGCCGACCGCGAGGAATTGCTCGAGTTCGCCGTCCAGGCCGCGCCGCGCAGCCTCGTCCTCACCCACGGCGATCCCGAGGCCCGCGCCTGGTTCGCGCGCGAGCTCGCCGCCAAGCTGCCCAAGTCCAAGGTATTCGATCCCGTCCCCGGCCAGACCTATCAGGTCTGAACCGGAGTACGTCTACCATGGGGCGTTACGCGCCCAACACCGCGCGCAGCCGCGCGCAGATGGCCTCGTTGCCCGCGAGATAGAAGATGCGTCCCATCTTGAGATCGAAGCGCCGCAGCGGGAATTGTTCACCGTTGAGGAACACGACCTTCCCTCCGCTGGCCCAGACCAGCGGCACGGCGGCGGCGATGTCCCAGACCTTCACGTTGTGGTCGACCGTCCCGTCGAGGATCCCGACCGCAACATAGGCGAGGTGCAGCGTGCTGCTGCCGAGGCCGCGGATTTTGAATTCGCGCACGAGGTTCTCCGCGTCGTGCGCCCGGGTCTTGTCCATGGGCGTGTGAAACCCGATCAGAGTCTGCGCCCCGGGCGGATCGTGGCGCACGCCGACGGCGCGGTCGCCGTCGAACACACCGAAGCCCGGACCTCCGTGCATCAGGGTGCGGCGGGCGAGGTCGTAGATCACGCCGTAAACGGGAACACCGTTCTCCAGCAGGGCCAACGCGATCGCACAGTGGGCGATGCCCATGGCGTAATTGTTGGTGCCGTCGATCGGGTCGAGCACCCAAGCGTAACGCGCGCCGACGGGCACCGGATTGGGCGTGTCGGCGAGCTCTTCGCTGAAAAACTGATCCTCCGGAAACTCGGCGCGCAGCGCGGCCACGATGCCCTCGGAGATTGCCACATCGACTGCCGTCACCCGCGAGCCGTCGCTCTTCCACTCACTCTTCGCCCGTCCGAACTCGCGGTGCAGCAGTTCGGTCTGGGCCGACACCGCGCGCTTGGCGGCGGCTATGCGGGCGAGAAGGTCAGAACGTTCGTTGGCCAGGCTCATCAGCGCGCCACTTCAGGCAGACCCGCCGGCGAAGTCCAACTTGAAGCGCAAAGTCCTCCAGAGGGATCAACTCATCACCGTACAGAAAGAGTCCCGCGTATGGCCAGTTCCTGGGCCAATTCGCGCATGGCTCCCACCGCCTCGGGATGTCGTCGAATCGGTCCAATTTCTCGCAGAGGAATTACAGCGTCATGAGGCAGGGTTTCCCGCAGAGACGCGGAGGCGCGGAGGATTGTCGGTGCCGGGTTTTCGTTCTCTGCGTCTCGGCGTCTCTGCAGGACTCCCTCTCCTACGAACCGGCGGAGGGTTGTCCGCTAAGGGGCTTATTTCTCAGCGGGAGTCTTCGAGTCCTTTCACGCAGCGGGTGATGCCATCCTTCAGCACCGCCTCCCCGAAGTTGAGTAGGTATCCCAGTTTAAGGCCGGTGAGCCGAAGGTAGGTTTGCACCTGCTTTTTGTGGGCAGGAGTAACTCGCTCGACCGACTTCAACTCCAGCAAGACCTTGCCGTTGACGATGAGATCGGCCCGGAAGCCCTCGTCGAAGTAGATGCCCTTGTAAACGATCGGCACCGGCACCTGCCGTTCGACGGTCAGGCCGCGTAAGGCGAGTTCCTTCGCAAGGACGACTTCATAGACGGATTCGAGCAGACCGGGACCGAGTTCGCGGTGCACTTCGATGGCTGCGTTAAGGACGAGGGTGCCGAGTTGGTTTTCGTTCATGGTGAGATTTTCCCGCAGAGGCGCAGAGGATGGTTGGTTTGGGTTTGTCTTCTCAGCGTCTCAGCGTCTCTGCGGGATCCCCCTCTTCACAGTCGGATTCAAGCAGGCCTGAACCGCGTTCGCGGTAAACTTCGATCGCTGCGTTAAGGACGCGGGTGCCGAGTGAGTTTTCGTTTATGGTGAGATTCTCCCGCAGAGGCGCGGAGGCGCAGAGGATGGTTGAATTGGGGTTTGTCTTCTCAGCGTCTCTGCGCCTCTGCGGGAGAACGCTCTGGAAGGTCCGTATTTCAGCTTCGCCCGCGTCTCACCAAAGCTCTCCTTGTTCATAACCGATCCGACGCAGGAGGAAGCGGGATCCATGGGACCGAGGCGCAGACCATTATGCAATCATTTTGCCTCAATCCATCGACGCCGCCTTCGTTCAACGCAGCTCCCGCACCGCGATCGCCACACCGTCCGCGACTTTGTCGCTTGGGTGCACGATGACTTCGTCGCCGAGCGCGAGGCCGCCGAGCAGTTCGGTTTCGCGGCCGTTGCTCTGCCCCACGTCCACGGGCGTGAGCCGGGCGCGGCCGTCGCGGTGGGCGAACACCGTCCATCGGCCGTCGCTGCGAAAGAGCGCCCCCACCGGCACCTTCAGCACGGTCTCTGCCTCCCACACCACGATCCGCGCCTCGACCCGGTACGCATCGCCGAGCGCGCTGCGTTGCTCCGGCGGCGCCGTGAAGTCGGCGATGATGTTGACCCGTTGTTCCTCCACGCCGAGCGCCGAGATTTTCAGGAAGCCCGCGGGCTCGACGATCCGCACGCGCCCCTCCAACGGCGTTCCCCCACCCCAGTGCTCGAACACCACGCGCGCGCCCGGCTTGATCCGAGCGGCGTCGGTGGACAACACGTCGATCTCCGCTTCCAACGCGGCGGGATCTCCGACCTCCACGAGCGGCGTCGCGGACACCACCACCCCGGCATCCTCGCGGAAGACGCGCAGCACGCGTCCGTCGATCGGGGCCGTGAGGGAGAGCTCCCACGCGTGCTCGCCCTCCCCGGGGTTCGCCGTCGAACGCGAGAGCGCCGCGCGGGCCTGCTCCAACTCGAAGCCGGCGATCTGGCGGCTGTAGTCGGCGGCGCGCAGGTCTTCGGCCCCGGCGCGTGCGGCCTCGCGGGCCCGGTCAAGTTCCTGGCGGGAAATCGCCTTTTGCTCGGACAGCGTCAGGGCGCGCGTGAGTTCGGCATCCGCGAGTTCGCGGGCCGCGCGCATCCGCTCCACGCGCGGTCCGGCGAGCTGCACCTGCGCCTCCGCCGCACGCACGCGCGCCTCGAGCGCGGCCCGGGTGCGCGCATCGAGCAGTTCGGGCGCCACCGGCTCGATCGTCACGATGACGGTTTGTCCCGCGATCACCGGATCCCCGGGATGCAGCTCAATCCGCCGCAGCTGGCCGGAGAGGGGCGCGGAGACCACGTACCGCTCCTTGATCCGCGTACGGCCATCCTCGTCCACCGTGACTTGCAGCGGTCCGCTCGTGACGCGGGCAAGCTCCGCCTGGACCGGATCCGGTCGGAAGAAAAAGGCCAGGGCGGCGAGGAGAATCAGCGCACCGGCGGCGAACATTCCTTGGCGTCGGGTGATCTTCATGGCTCAGGTGGAGGCTTTGAGAACGGCAAGCAGGTCGAGCCGGTCGAGCTGGCGGCGGACGACGAGGCTGGAGAGCAGCGCGGCGGCCAGCACCGTGACGACGGCGAAGGCATAGGTCGGCGGATTCACCACGAGGGGAAACCGCTGCGATTCCGTGCCGAGCGCCACGACCGCGAGCGCGGCGAACATCCGGCCCAACACGACCCCCAGCGGCACCGCCAGCAGCGTGAGCACGGCGATCTCGCCAAGAAAGATGAGCGAGATCTCGTACCGGTCGAACCCGATCACGCGCAACGTGGCGAGTTCGCGGCTGCGTTCGGCGAGCGAGATGCGCGCTGCGTTGTACACGACACCGAAGGCAATGATGCTGGCGAAGGTCACGTTGATCACGCGCATCCGGAGAATGTTCTCGGCCATGAGCTGGCGGAAGGAGGTGAGCGTGGCAGCACGCGTGCCCACCACGGCTACGCGCGGGGCGGCCTTGACCGCGGCGAAGAACCGTTCCTCGGCCTGGGCGTCCAGTCGCAGGAACGCGCCGGACACCACTTCCCCCTCGCCCATCAGGCGGTTGAGCACGGCTCGGTCGATGTAGGCGGAGGTGCCGGTCACGTCGTCCATCAGGTGCACCAGCGGCGCTTCGAAGACGGGCCGCTGCCCCTCAGTGACCTCCACGGTGACGATGTCACCAAGACGCGCCTGCAGCAGCTCCGCGAGCGTGCGCGACACGACGAGCCCCGCGGGCGGCAGCGGCGCCTCGCGCCAGGAGGTGTCCACCAGCCGCATGAGCTCCGCGTCCGGCGTCAGGCCGAGCAGCGCGAGCTGGCGCGAGAGATGACCAAACTTCATCCGGATCGGCACGGCGCGAAATGGTTCCGCCGCCATGACGCCCGGCATGCGCCGGATCTCGTGCAAGGCGCCGCTCGCCGCCGGCTCAACGAGGGTGAGGCTCGCATCGTGGCGTTGCGCCCCGAAGAACTGGAGGTCGATCACGAAGTCCACCAGGTCGCGCGAAAAGCTGCCGAGCACGACAATCGCCATGGCCAGTGCGATGCCGAGGATGGAGAAACCTGACGCGATGGGCTTCCGCTCGAGCTGACGCAGGATCATGCGCGGGATGCGTCCCACCAGGCGCTTCAGGCCCAGCCGCTCGATGATCAAGGGGCGATAGTGCGCCGGTTCCTCCGGACGCATGCTCTCGGCTGGAGGGAGCTTCGTCGCGCGGTGCACCGCACCGAAGGCGCCGACGGTGGCCGCGCCGGCCGTGATCCCGACGGCGAGCAAGACGCTTACACGGTCGAGGCGAAATTCCATATCCGGAAAACGGAAGTAGCGCCCGTAGAGGGCGGCGAGATCGCGTCCGAGCCAGTCGCCGGCGGCGATGCCCATGGCGATGCCGACGACGCCGAGGACGAGCACAAACTTGAAATAGTGCGCACCGACCTGCGTCTTCGTGTAACCGAAGGCCTTGAGGATCGCGATCTGCTCGCGCTGGGTCTGCACGAGCCGCGAGATGACAACGTTGAGCAGGAAGGCGGTCACGCCGAGGAAGATCGCGGACGGAATCGAGGCCATGCCCTGCAGTTGCGAGAGCTCGTCGGTCACGAGCCGATTCGACAACTGCTTCGTGCGCCCGTAGGCGCCCTGCCCCCCGTAGCGCGCCGTCAACGCATCGAGGCGCTCGATGACGTCCGGTTCAGCGCTGGCGTGCGTCAGGGTGAGCGCCACGTCGTTGAACGCGCCCTGCAGCCCGTAGGCCGCGGCGAGTTCGAGGCGGTCGAGCCAGAACACCCCGAAGCGCTTGTCGTCGGGGATGAATTCGCCGGGACGCATCTGATAGATGTACTCGGGCGAAATCGCGATGCCGACGATGAGCAGGGCCTGCATCCGGCCGTTGATGATCGCGCGCACCCGGTCGCCCGGCTCCAGGCGGTTGGCGTCGGCGAAGGCCTCGCTCACGAGCGCCTCGCCTCGCGCGAACGGCTCCGGGAAACGCCCGCGGCGGAGTTGCAGCAGGTTGAGCCCTTCGCGCGGATCCACATCGAGCGAGATCAAGCGTCCGGACGCCGGCACGATCACGTCGGGCAGATCGAGAGTCACGTCGACGACGATGCGCGTCTGCACCTGGGCCACGCCGGGCATCGCACCGATCCGGGCCGCAAGGGCGTCCGGCGCACGCTTGAGGTGGGTGAACACGTGCGCGAAGCGGTGGCTGTCGTAGTAGTCCTGCTGGGCATCGCGCAGCGAGGTGACCGTGCTCAACATCATCACGAGCGTCGCCACGCCGCTGCCCATCACGAGGGCGATGGCAAACGCCTGCCCCTTGAGGCTCCAGAGCTCGCGCAGGAGTTTTCGGTCGAGGCGCTTCATGGTTCACCACTGGAGTTCGCTCGCCGCCACCTTGCGTTCGTTGCGCCGCACCGAGGCGATGCGGCCGTCGGAGAGCGTGATCACGCGGTCGGCCATGCCGGCGATCACGGCGTTGTGCGTGATGACGACCGTCATCGTGCCCAGCTCGCGATTCACGCGATGAATCGCCTCGAGCACGAGGATGCCCGTATGGACGTCGAGCGCTCCGGTCGGCTCGTCGCAGAGCAGCACGTCGGGACGCTTCGCGATGGCGCGGGCGATGGCCACGCGTTGCTGCTCCCCGCCCGACATCTGCGACGGAAAATGATCCGCGCGTTCGGTTAGTCCCACGAGCCTCAGCGCCTCGTCGGCCGGCATGGGATTGACGGCGATGTCGGTGACCAGCTCGACGTTCTCCCGCGCGGTGAGGCTGGGCATTAGGTTGTAGAACTGGAACACGAAGCCCACATGCTCGCGCCGATAGCGCGTCAGCGAGGCGTCGTCGCTGGCGGTCAGATCGTGTTCACGGAAATGCACGGATCCGCTCGTCGGCACATCGAGGCCGCCGAGGATGTTCAGCAGCGTGGATTTGCCGCTGCCGGAGGGCCCGAGCAGGGTGACGAGCTCCCCTTCGTAAAGCTCGAGATCGATGCCGCGGAGCGCGTGCACCTGCGCCACGCCCACGCCGTAGACCTTCGTCAGTCCGCGGGCCTCGAACACGCTGCCGGTGGCCACGGCGGTCGATCCGCCGGGCGAGGAGAGGCTGGCGGCTGGGAGGACGTTCATGAGCGTGCGCGCGAGCCCCGATCGCTCGCGTCACGCCCTGAGCTTACTCTTCGTGCGCCGCCTTACTCCGCATTCCTTGGCCTTTGTTTCCCAAGAGTTGGGGAACCGGAGCGTTTCGGTGACGCACTGATCCTCTACCTTCAGGCGGACCAAATCGTGGCGATGGAGGCCCGATGAACCCAAACCGCCCGCGCGGAATCTGAGCCCCGCCTCAGTCGTAGTCGTAGAGCTTGGGGTCCCGGCGCGCCGGCGGGCGGCGGCGGGCCTTGAAACGCTGGCGCTTTTCCCGGGGTTCCTTGGCCGCGTCAGCCTCGCCCGCTCCGGCGTCGCCGTAAGGATCGTCTTCTCCCCCGCCCTCGTCGCCAAAGGCCTCCTCGAGTGATTCCGGATCGGCGCCCTCCTCGAGCTTGCGCACGACCTCCTCCATTTCGCCGTCGATCTTTTCACCCGTCATCTCCGCCATGCGGCGCATCATGCGGCCCATGGCCCGCGGATCGTTTTCGTCGACGTGGGCGAACTCCTTTTCCATGGCATTCATCGCCGCTTCCATGCGCGCGTCATCTCCGCCCTCCGCCTCGCCGGCCTCAGGACTCGGAGGCGCATCCTCGCCTTTGCCCCCTTTGGTGACCGCAAACGACGATACGCACTTCACCATGCGAAACTTCGGGTTGTCGGGGCAGCGGGGAATCTTTTTCCCCTGCGCGAGGGTCTTCGCGTAGAACTGGTAGACCGTGTGATTGTCCGGGCAGTAGTACTCGTAGATGGGCATGGCTCAAAAGCGACTTACATGTTAGCAAAGCCGTCGTCCCGTTGTCCACCCGTCATGGCTTGCGCTTCCGCGCGGTTGCCGAGGATTCCACCTGGTGACCGTGAGTGACCACGGCGGCCCGTCCCCGGTCATTGAGGCGATCGAGCACGGCGGCGAGTCGGCGTCGTTTTTCATCCGTCTGCGCAAACAGATCGAGTTGAGTCCCTTGGTCCTCGACTCCGGAGAAGCGCACACTGACGAGGCGCAGCGGACGCCGTTGCGTCCAGGCTTTGCGCAGCAGCGGACCGACCCAGGGATAGTACGGATGCTCCAGATCGGTCGCCTCGGCGAGGGTGTGGGCGTGACTGGCCTGCGTGAAATCCGGATACCGCACCTTGATCGTGATCGTCCGTACCCGTTTCCCGTCCTCGCGGATCTTCGGCAGCAGTTCGTCGATCATGCGTTTCGCAACGCGCTCAATCGTGGCGAACTCTGCAACGTCCTGGCCAAACGTTTCCTGCTGGGAGTAACTCTTCGCATCGTCCCGCTCGGTCTCGACCGGACGATCATCCTCGCCACGCGCCATGGCCAACACCTCGCGCCAGCCGGTCCCGAAGGTCTGCCGGAGCAACGTCTCCTCGCCCGCAACAATGTCCTGAACCCGGGACAGGCCGGCGGCCCTGAGCCGCGCCTCCGTCTTGGGCCCGATGCCCGGGAGTTTGCCGATCTCCAGCGGCGCGAGGAATGCCGCCTCACCGCCCGCCGGCACCACGACGAAGCCGCGCGGCTTGCGCAGCTTCGAGGCGATCTGGGCCACCAGCTTGTTCGTCGCGAGTCCGAAAGAGACCGTGATTTGCAGCCGTTCGCCGATGCGTTGCTGCAGGCTTCGGGCGGCGTGTTCCACTTCGGCTAAGGTACGGAAGCCGCACGGCGCCACGTCGAGGTACCCCTCGTCGATCGAGTTGCGCTGCACCAACGGTGTAAGCTCCTCGCACAGGTCGAACATCTGCCGGGATACCTCGCCGTACAATCCCGCCGTATGCGGCACGAGGATCAAATCCGGACAGACCTGCAAGGCACGACGCGAAGGCATGGGCGTGTACACGCCGCAGGCGCGGGCTTCGTAACTGGCGGACGAAATGATCCCGCGTTCGCGGCCACCCACAGCGACCTTGCGGCCCCTCAGTTCAGGCCGGCGTGCCTGCTCGACCGACACGAAGAACGCGTCGGCGTCGAGATGCAGGATGGTCGGGAGATCGCGCCCCATGCCGTCAGTGTTGCCGGACCCGACCGGCTGGCAACTCAGCTGCGTGCGGGGACGAGGGAAAGCAGGTGTTCCGGCGCCAGCTCACCGGCCACGACCACGAGTTCGTCGGGCGTCTGCACGGCCAGGGCGACCCGCAGGACGTCGGTTCCCGGGCCGGGGTCGCGCACGTAGATCACCACCCGCTCCCGGTTGTGACGGACGGCCGCGAGGCGGGTCCAGCCCGCCCTCGCCTCCGGCAACACCAGAGGGACGGCGTCGCCCGGCCCTTCCTTCGACAGCCGGTACACCCCGACACTCGCCCGACGCACGGCGGCCACGGCTTGGCGGACCTCCGGTTCGAGCTCGTGGTGGAAACCAAGACCCAGGCGGAGCGCCCCGAGCAGGACCGGTCCCACATCACCCTGGATGCGGGTGGACCACTCCGCGTCTGGATTCGCCGCCCGCAGATCCGAACGCAGTCTGGCAGCGTCGCGCGAGAGCGTGACCACCGACAGGATCGCGGCCGCCACCAGGGCAGTCCCGAAGAGGAAAATCGCACCGAGGATGCGCGCCCAGCGCCACCGACGGCGAGAAGGAGAAGCGTTCACGGGGAAGGAGGTTGCGGTGACGGCTGCGCGGGCGTGCGAACGTCGCTCACTGCTTCGCGGCGACCTGCGCGCGCTTGAGCACATCGATGTTCAGCCGCCGGCCGAGGTCGGCCAACTTGTCCGGGTCGAGGTTGCCGACGACGTTGACGAGCACCGCCTGCTTCGTGCCCTCCAGCACCGTGACGACGATGCCGTCGATCGCGCCGGCGTCGGTCATCTTGACCAGCACCATAACGTCTTCCCCGCCATTGGCCTTGGCGGTGACGACGGACGACCAGCCGGTTTGACGGAGGTCATCGCGGATACGCTGCACCCGTTCGCCAGTCGCAACGCGGTTGCCCTCATCGAGCGTCACCACGTTCACGCGGACGCGTTGAATACCTTTGAGCAGTTCCGCTGCTTCGGGCTCCTGCGCGGCGGCAAGGCGGGCGGCGAACGAGATGAGCGCGCTGTTGAGGTCGATCTCAACGAACTCGCCGGACGCAGCCGGCGTGAACGTGCCGAAGTCGACTTCGCCCGGCGCGGCGGCACGGAGGGCCAGCGGCGACAAGGCAAGCGAGGCGGCAAGGAGGGTGGTGGTGAAGAGACGATTCATGGTAGGGATGGATTGAAGGTTGAAGGCGACGAGCGCCGATGCCTCCACTACCCGCCGGCGACATACAAAGTTGCAGGGCGCAACCGCAAATCATGCGCGAACCCCACCGGGTACTATGCCTAAGCATTTCTTCCCCTTGCGGATAGGCGGTGCATGATCGGTTTTCATGGCATGTGCATGCGTCGTCGCAATCCGGTCAATCCTAGGCAGGCCCTGCGGCTTGCCGTGGCCGCAGTCATGCTGCCGCTGGCTTCCGGTTGCCGCACTTGGTTGCCCGCGACGCAACCGGCGATGAAGCCGGCCGCTCCGTCGAGCGATGCCGCCGCCGAAATCTGGCGCCACGCCGACGAATCCAAGCAGGCTGCCGCCGAGGTGACCTTCCCGCCCACGCGCTGAGCGAATCCGGCCTTCGCGCGCTCCGACCTCGCCCGGCCGCTCAGCCCGAAGCAGAATCGCCGAGAGGCGGACTGCCCACCGGGCCAACGCAAAGGAAGCGCAGCACCACGCGATCCAGCGCCCGCGAGTCGGCGAGCGAAATCTCGAACGACGCCTCCCAATCGTTCGCCTCCCCGGCATCGATCAGCACCTGAGCGAGCGTCCAGCGCGCGGGTTCACTTGTATCCACGTGAGTATGACGACTGGAACGTCCCTCCGGATCGAGGCGGAAACGCTCCCGCGCCGCGAAGTAGGGCTGAAACGCATCCTCGATGCGTCGTGGCGCCGCCGGGTCGGCCTCCCCCGCGCCCAGCCGGCCGGCGGCCGCCTCCCAGTCGCGGACGGCCACGTCCTGGAGAAATCCGAGCACGGCGGTGCGCACGAGCCGTAAGAAGGCGGCGCGGTCGCGGGTGACGTCGTACGACGACGGGCGCGCGGGTTTGTCGGCGCCCGGCTCGGCTGCCACGAAGTCGGGATTGCGCAGACGCTCCCATTCTTCGAGCAGGCTGGAGTCGACGCCCCGGATCAGTTCGCGGAAATAGACTTCCATTTCCACGACCGGCTCGGTTTTGAACGCTTCCGGCACGGTCTGGCTGAGGACCTTCCACACCTGCGAAAGATGGCGCAGCAGCACGCCCTCGCCGCGTTCGAGGCCGTAGGCCCGCACGTACTCGGCGAACGACAGGTAGCGCTCGTACATCTCGCGGGCGATCGACTTGGGCCGTACGTTCTCGCGGTCGATCCAAGGGTGCGCGGCGGCAAAGGCGTTGAAGGAATCGTAGAGGAATTCGCGCAGCGGTTTGGGATGCTCGATCTCCTCAAGCTTCTCCATGCGTTCCTCGTAGGGCACGCCGGCGGCGCGGAGCTCCTCGAGTTTCTCTCCCCGCAAGCGGTCAACCTGCCGGCGCAAGATCTGGTCCGGGTCCTCCACGATCGCCTCACACAGGGTGAGCACGTCGTAGGCGTAGTCCGGCGACTCACGGTTGAGCAGCGGCAGCGTGTCGAGCAGGTAAAGGGACAGGGCCTGGTGGAGGGAAAAGTCGTCCTGCAACGCCACATTGACCCGGAGCTTGCGGCCGCTGGGCAGAGGGGGAATCCACTCGATGATGCGGCGATCGAGCAACGCGCGGAACAGCTGCCAGGCCTTCCGTCGGAGCAGACGTTTCTTGTGCGGGGTTTCGTGGCAGTCGCGGATGAGCCGCTGCAGCACGCGGCAACCGTCGGCCTCGCGGCTCAACACGAGCAGCACCATGCCGGCCGTCACATCGAACCGCGAAACCAGTCCCTCCGAGGGGGCGTTCATCAGGCGTTCGAAGGTCTTCGCATCCCACCCCACTGCACCCTCGGGTGCGGCGCGCTTGACGAGCTTCTTGCGCTTTTTCGGATCGTCCGCCGCCTTTTCCTCCGCGCGCTTGTTCTCGATCACGTGCTCAGGCGCCTGCACGACGACGAAACCCTTGTCGTCGTAGCCCCGGCGGCCGGCCCGGCCGGCCACCTGCTTGAAGTCCCGCACGTTGAGAATCGCGGCCTTTTGACCGTCGTACTTCCAGAGTTGGGTGAAGACGACCGTGCGGATCGGCACATTGATGCCGACCCCGAGTGTGTCGGTGCCGCAGATCAGTTTGAGCAGCCCCTTCTGGGCCAGCCGCTCCACGAGGATGCGGTACTTCGGCAGCAACCCGGCGTGGTGCACACCGATGCCATGGCGCAGCCAACGCTTCATGTCCTTGCCGTACGGACTGTTGAACCGCTCTTTTTCCAGCTCCGTTGCGAGGGCCGCTTTCTCCTCCTTGGTGCACACGTTGAGGCTCATCAGCGCCTGGGCAGCCTCCGAGGCGGCGCGCTGCGTGAAATGCACGAGGTAAACCGGGGCGCGACCAGCCCGCAGGAGCAGGTCGAGCTGCTCGGTGAGCGGCGTTTCGGAGTATTCGAATACCAGCGGAACCGGGCGCCGGTCGCTTCGCACCGCGACCGACGCGGCTCCGGTGAGCCGGGTAAGCTCGCGTTCGAAGAATGCGGTCTCACCCAGCGTCGCCGACATGAGCAGGAAGCGCGACTGAGGCAGCAGCAGCAACGGCACCTGCCAGGCGTAGCCGCGCTCCGGATCCGAGTAGTAATGAAACTCGTCCATGATCACCGCCGCCACGCCGGCCTCGTCGCCGTGGGCCAGCGCGAGGTTGGCCAGGATCTCCGCGGTGCAGCAGAGCACGGGCGCACGCGGATTCACGCTCGCATCGCCCGTCATCATGCCGACGTTCTCCGGTCCGAAGTCGCGGCAGAGGGCGAGGAACTTCTCGTTCACCAGCGCCTTGATCGGGCAGGTGTAGACCGACCGCCGGCCCTCGCAGAGGGCCTTGAAATGAAAGGCCGCAGCCACCAGGGATTTGCCGGATCCGGTCGGTGTATTCAGAACAACGTTACGACCCGCGAACAGCTCCAGGATCGCTTCCTCCTGTTCGGGGTACAGGTCGAGGTTCCGCGCCGCCATCACCTCGAGAAAGCGCGCGAGCACGGCGTCTGCATCCGGGGAGCCGGGCAAAGGGGCAAGCGGAGGCGACGGAACCGAAGACGACATGCGCGCCACAAGGCCCGCTTGCCGCCGCGCCGTCAACGGCGCGGCGACGACACCGTTCAAGGCAGCCAGCCGTGGCCGCGCATCCACGCCTCCGCCCGCCGCGGCCAGTCCGACGTCTGCCCGTGCCCGGAGCGGAGGCCGAAGCCATGCGGGCCGCGCTCGTACAGGTGCAGCTCAGCCGGCACGCCCGCCGCACGCAGGGCCTGGAAGAACATCAGGCTGTTCTCCAACGGCACCGCCGTGTCCTCCTGGGTGTGCACCAAAAAGGCAGGTGGATTGGCGGCGGTGACCCGGGTCTCCAGCGACATGGCCGCGATGTCCGCTGAGGTCGCATCCGGTCCCAGCAAGGCGCGGCGCGAACCGGCATGCGCGTGAGGATCCTGAAGGGTGATCACGGGGTACAGCAGCAGGACAAAATCCGGGCGGGCGCTGACCTCGCGGTCGAGTGCAGCGCCGGTGCGGCCTTCGGGTGCATCGAACAAGGTGGCCGCCGAGGCGGTCAGATGACCGCCGGCCGAGAAACCAATCATGCCGATCCGGTCGGGCTTCACACCGTACGTGGCGGCCTGCGCGCGGACGGTGCGAATCGCCCGCAAGGCGTCGCGCAGCGGCGCCGGATGACCGTATTCGACCATGCGATAGCGCAGCACAAAGGCGGTGATGCCGAGGGAATTGAGCCATTGCGCCACCTCGATGCCCTCGTGCCCCATCGCAAGCCGCACATAGCCTCCGCCCGGTGCCACGATCACGGCGGTACCATTGGCCTTGTCGGCCGGTGCGGGGAATACCGTGAGCGACGGCTGGTGGACGTTGGAGACGCGTTCGTTCTCCACCTTTTCCGGACCCGCGCCCGCGAGGAGGCCCGGCACGCCTTCCGGCCACAGATCGATCCGGTCAGGAGTGGCGGAAAACGCCGGAGGCAGTAACGGGGACAGGCTCATGAGAAAAACGAGGGCTCCACGGGGTATCATCGCGTCTTCCATACCGGCATGGTGGCCCGTTGAAATGCCTAATTCTCACCGCTTGTGTCATTCGCTTGCACCGTCATAATTGGCGCTCGTTCGGTTCCTTCCCGTCCCCGCCACCGCCATGACCCTGTGCCGCGTCTTTTCTTGTGTTGTCTTATTTGGTCTGGGGGCCTCGGCCGTGCTGGAGGCTGCGGACGCAGCCGACCGGGCCAAGGTGGCGGCTCCGCTGGCGACCCGCCTCGCCGAGAAACGTCAGACCGTGACCGGCATCACGACACCCCTGCCGTCGCTCAGCATCACGGACCTCGCCGGGCGGGATCTAACGGAGCAGGTGAAGCCGCGGAGTGAGCGCGGGGCCCTGACCCTCGATCTCGCCGGCCGTACGCCGGTGGTGCTGAAACCGCGTGAGATCGCCACTCTTCCTCTCAAGCTGCCAGAAAAGGTGGTGTTGCCCGGCGGTGTCATTCTGCCTTCGCCCGACGGCACGGCCACCAATCCAGTATGGTTCCGACTCACCCTCGCTCCCAGTCCCATGCCGGCGCCGTGGGATCCCCTCCGCCGGACGTACGGCACGCGGCTCACTTTTGGCCTGCAACGCCCACCGGGCGCGCCTGCCTCGCTCACGCTCGACCAGCCGATCTTGATCAAGCTCGACTACCAAGGACTAGACGCGGCCCCGGCGGAAGTGCGCATCGATGCGCCGGGGATCGAGCACGAGAAGACCATCGAGCTCCGCTTCACCGCGCTCACGTCCACGCCCACGCTCCGCGTGCGTTCGCCGCTGTCAGACGTGAACTTTGAACTCACCGCCCTGCCCCGCCTCGACCTGTTGCCCGAACGCAGCCGGGTGCTCGGTTTTGGACTCGACCGGGTGGAGGTGGCAGTGCGGCGGGTGCGCGCCGATGGCACGCTCCTGCCCGTGGATCGCGCCACCTCCCTCGCCCTCGCGCTCGACGGACGCGCCACGATCGAGACGCCTGACCCTGTCTTCGCGTCGGGCGAGGCGGTCGCCACCATCGCCGTGCGCACCGCCGGCCTGGGGCCTTTGGCCGTGACCGCGAACGCAGACGGCGTTGCGGGAGCCACCACCCTTTATCAGCAGGTGCCGTGGGCACCGGTGATTGCAGTCCTGCTCGGCGGCGCCCTCGGCGGGTATGCCCGACGCTTTGTCAAAGGGGCGCGGCGCGCATGGACCGCCCGACGCGTGAGCGAAGGTCTGGTGGTGGCCATGATCGCCTTCGTGGCCGGGGTTCTGGGCGTGGGTTACCTGAACCTGCCCCCGGCGCTGGTGGCGACGGAGGCCGGTGCGTTCCTGACCGGCGCGCTGACTGCCTTCGTGGGCGTCAACGTCCTTGAGAGTCTGGGCAAGAAGGCTTCCGCCGAACCCGGCACGTAACCGCGCTCAACCCAGCCAGCGGCTGACCTCGCTGAAGACCTGATAGAGCCCCAGCGCGCTCATCAGCGTCGCCGCCAGCACGAGGCAGGCGAGCGAAAGCGGGCGCGCCCGCAGACTCCGATGAGGATTCTGCCGATGGAAATAGAGCGTGGCCCCGGCGAGGAACGGCAACATCAGCCCCTGGGCAATGGCCCCCCAGAACACGAGATGGACTGGGTTTCCAAAGATCAGAAACACACTGGTGAAGGCCACCGGCAGGATGACACAGCAGATCTTCACCCAACGCACCCGGTGCTCGGCATCGCGGTAACGCTTCAGCCGGAAAAGCCCGAGCGCATCGGCCAACAAACGGGCGTTGGAGGCGGTCGCGCCGAAGATCGTCGAATACAGGACCACCACCGCGCCGACGAGAAACAACCACAGGCTCCATTCGCCGAAGACCTCGCGGTACATCACCGACAAGGTCTCGATCATCCGCGCGTTCTCCACGCGGAGTTCCTTCGCATGCAGGATCGCGGCTCCGAGCAGGTAGAACGCAACCGTGCAGGTCGTGTACAGGACGAAGGACATCCACGCGTCGATGCGCATCACCCGCAACCAGCCGGCGGCCCGCAGCCGCCACGCCTCGGTGCCGTCGTCCGGCCCGAGTTTGCGGGCATACCCTTTCTCAATGCACCAATAAGGATAGTAGATCAGTTCGGACGCGCCGACGCCAATGATGCCGAACGCGCCGAAGGCGGTGACGATGTCCGGCGGCAGGCGAAAAGAGAATCCTTCCGCGAGGTTGGCCCCGGTGACGGCGTACGGAGTCGTTTGCAAGGTCGCGACGGCCGCGAGCGTGGCGAGGGTGAATACGCCGACGAGCAGCAAGGACGCCCGTTCCACGAGGCGATACCGTCCCAGCACGAGCAAAAGCGCGCAGCTCGTGCCGATCCCTACGGCCAGCCAGGGCAGGGAAATCGTCACGCCCCCGAGCCGCAAGGCGGTGGCCGTGCCGCCGACCATGCCAGCCACCTGGGGCACTAGGCACAGGTACATCGCCAGCCAGAGCCAGACCACCCAGCCGACGACGAGACGCGGCCCCGGCAACGTATTCAAGGCCTCGAGGGTGGCTTTGCCGCGCGTGATCGCGTAGCGACCGAGTTCGATCTGCACGAACACCTTCAGCAGGCATCCAACGATGATGAACCAAAGCAGCGTGAAGCCGGCCTCGGCACCGAGTTTGGGCGTAACGATCAGCTCGCCCGATCCGACGATGATCGCGCTGATGATCAGGCCGGGACCGAGTTGGCGGAGAAGTCCGCCGAGGGACGTGGGCGCGGGTTCAGGACCGGAGGAGTCTGCTTGCGTCGGGGTGGACGGGGAAGCCATGGGGACGGCGGCACGATGGTGCTTCGCCCGCGCCCTCAGCAAGGCAATAGCGCGGCGACGCCATTCCCGCCGCATGGTCGCAGGTCACTTGGGTTTGCAGTTGATCTGTCGGAAAAACGCCGGACACTTCGCATCCATCGCGCTGACCCGCGCGTATCCGAGATGAAATGTCCGTCCTCCCCCTATCCCTGGCCGACGCCACCGAAGTCGCCGTTACGGTTGACGCCCGGAGGAACACGCATCGTTGGGACACATTGCGCATGAGTTCGGCCCCGATTGAACCGGGCCCCTCGGAAACCCGCCGGGATGACGAGGACGCCGAACTGATCCGACGCGTGGCCCGCGGCGATCGAGATGCCTTCGGGGCCATCTACGACCGCTACTCCCGGCCGCTTTTCTCCATTGCCTTGCGGGTGCTCAATGATGCCCGCGAAGCGGAGGACATCGTCCATGATGTGTTCATCGCACTCTGGAACAAGGCCGGCGACTTCGAGGCGGATCGCGGAACCGCCTTTGGCTGGTGCGTGACCTTGACCCGCAACCGGGCCATCGACCGGGTGCGCGCCCGCAAACGGCGCGGCGAGCTGCTGACCCAGTCCGCTCCTGGCGATCTGGGCTACGACGAGAACCAAGCCGACAACGCCGACTCCGGCGACATGCTTTTCCAGAAAGAGAAGGCGGCGGCCATCCGCCAGGCGCTCGAAACGCTGCCGGCCGAACAGCGGTCCGCACTGCAGCTCGCTTATTTCAGCGGCCTGACCCAGCAGGAAATCGCCGCGCGCCTCCGCGAACCGCTCGGCACGGTCAAGGCCCGCATCCGGCGCGGCCTGCTCCGGCTGCGTGAACTTTTGCCCCAAGGTCTATGATCGACGAACGCACAGAAGAAGTCGCGTCGCTCTACGCCTTTGACCTGCTCGAGGGCGACGAAAAGCGTGAATTTGAGTCGAGACTGGCCCGTGAACCGGGTCTGCAGCGTCTCGTCGCCGAGTTGCGGGGAGCCTCCCATGCGATTGCCGTCATGGCGCCGGCGGCCGAGCCTTCGCCTGCCCTCAAGCAGCGCGTCCTGGCCTCCCTTCCGCCTCGTCGGCAGGAGGACAACATCATTCCCTTGCGCATCGGCTACTGGGCCGGATGGGCGGCCGCCGCCTGCTTCGCCGTGGGCGCCGCCTACCTCGGTCAACTTTACCTCGACGCGCGAACAGAGACCCTCGCCCTGCGGGAACGTGAAGCGGTAGCTCGGCTGGACGCAGAGAACGCCCGGCAACTCCTCGAGGCCGAGCGGCTCCTCGCCCAGGCGCAGGTAACGGATTTGCGCAACACCCGCGCGCAAGTCGCCCGCCTGCAGCGCCAGGCAGACCTCGCGCAGCTGAAGATTTCCACGTTGGCCTCCCTGCTCAAGGACTCACCCGAAGCGGAGGCGGTCGCCGTGTGGAACCCTGAAGCCCAGGAAGGCATCCTGGAGGTGGAAAAGCTCCCGGCCTTACCCGCGGATCGCGATTACCAGCTCTGGGTGATCGACCCGCAGTATCCCATTCCGGTCGATGGAGGCGTCTTTTCCGTCGAGCCCTCTGCGGGCGCGGCCCGGCTGCAGTTCAAGCCGAAGGAACGCATCGAGACGGTGGCCAAGTTTGCGGTCAGCCTTGAACGCAAAGGGGGCGTGCCGAAGGCCGAAGGCCCGATGGTGTTGATCAGCCCATAACCGGCATCCGTCCGGCGGCGATCCGCCGTGCCCGGACGTCAACCGGCCGGAGAAAATGCTGGCCGAAACCCGCCTAAAGATGAACGCAGATCGCGGGGCTGGTTGGGCATTCTGACCGGGGGATCGGCGACCATTTTGTCACTTGCCACAAGCGACTTCGGCGAGAAGCCTCCGCCCCCATCATGGTGATCAAACCCAAAGTCCGTGGATTCGTCTGCGTGACCGCACATCCGGGCGGTTGCGCCGCACACGTGGAGGAGCAGGTGAAGTACGTGAAGGCGAAAGGCGCGATCAAGCAGGGCCCGAAGAAGGTCCTCGTGATCGGCGCCTCGACCGGCTACGGCCTCGCCTCGCGCATCACGGCCGCGTTCGGGTCGCAAGCCGCCACGGTCGGTGTCTTTTTCGAGCGCCCGTCCGAAGAAGGACGTCCCGCCACCCCGGGTTGGTATAACACCATCGCCTTTACCCGCGCGGCCCGGGCCGACGGACTTTACGCCCGCAATTTCAACGGCGATGCGTTTTCCAACGAGCTCAAGCAGCAGGTCGTCGCCGCGATCAAGGCCGACCTCGGTCAGGTCGACCTCGTGGTCTATTCGCTGGCCTCCCCCCGCCGCACGCACCCGGTGACCGGCGTCGTGCACAAGTCGGTCCTTAAGCCGGTGGGCGCACCTTACACCAACAAGACGGTCGACACCGACAAAGGCGTGGTCAGCGAGATCACGATTGAGCCCGCCACGGAGGCCGAGATCGCGGACACCACGACGGTGATGGGCGGGGAAGACTGGGAAATGTGGATCGACGCCCTCGAGCAGGCCGATGCGCTCGCTCCGGGCGCGACCTCGGTGGCCTATTCCTACATCGGACCGGAGGTCACCTGGCCCATCTACAAGAACGGCACCATCGGCCTCGCGAAGAACGATCTCGAAAGATCCGCTCGCAAGATCGATGCCCGCCTCAAGGCCCACGGCTACGGCCGCGCGTTCATTTCCGTGAACAAGGCGCTCGTCACCCAGGCGAGTTCGGCCATTCCAGTGGTGCCGCTGTACATCTCCATCCTGTACAAGGTCATGAAGGCACGGGGCACCCACGAAGGTTGCATCGAACAAATCCAACGCCTGTTCGCGACCCAAATGTACCACGGCAGCGCGCTGACGTTTGACGACGGCGGCCGGGTTCGGATCGATGATTGGGAGATGCACCCGGAGGTGCAGGCAGAGGTGGCCCGCGTCTGGCCCCAGGTAACGACCGAGAACCTCGCCGCGTTGACCGACATCGCCGGATACCGGGAGGAATTCCTGCGGCTCTTCGGGTTCGGCCTGCCCGGAATCAACTACGAGGCCGACGTCGAACCGCACGTCCCGCTGGATTAAGTCCGCCGCCGCAGGCGCATCGCAAATCATCCTCGACGACGGCGCGTCTGGTAATCGCTTGACGCTCCTTTTCGCCGGCCTTTACTCCGACACCTTTCGCAGCTTTCTCACGGGCCGGCGGAAACGACCACTCACTCTCTCAATCCGCACTCACCATGGCTAATCCGAAACGCAAGCAGTCCAAACGCCGCAGCGCCAACCGCCGCGCTGCCAACGCTTTCAAAGCTCCCCAGGTCGCCAAGGACCCGACCGACGGCAGCGCTTTCCGTCCGCATCGCGTCAACCCGAAGAACGGGATGTACCGCGGCCGTCAGGTGCTCGATGTGAGCGTCTGAGTTTTTCGCCCAGGCAACTGTACCATCCGCCTGTGATGGTTCCTCCTGCCGGCGTTTCCGGGAACATCGCGGTCGATGCGATGGGGGGCGATCTCGGCCCCTCGGAGGTCGTCGAGGCGGTCAAGCTGGCCTTCGCGGAGTTCCCCACCCTCAATCCGGTCACCCTCGTGGGCGACCGGGAGGTGTTGCTGCCGCTCCTTGCCCAAAGCGGACTCGGCAACCATCCGTCCGTCGAGGTCTTTCATGCCTCGGAAGTCATCACCATGGATGACAAACCGATGCAGGCGCTGCGGCGTAAGAAGGACGCGTCGATGGTTCGCGCCATTGAACGCGTCAAGGAAGGCGAGGCGGGTGTCGTCGTCAGTTGCGGCAATACCGGCGCGCTGATGGCCGGCGGCACGATCAAGCTGCGCACCATGGAAGGTGTGGACCGGCCGGCTCTCGCCGCCGTCATCCCGCGGGAGAACGGTTACTTTATCCTGATCGACGCCGGGGCCAATCCCGAGGCCAAACCCGAGCATCTGGTGCACAACGCCATCCTCGGTTCGCACTACGCCCGCGTCGTCCTTGGCGTGCAGAAACCCCGCGTCGGGCTGCTCACCATCGGCACGGAGGAGGGCAAGGGCAACACCCTCGTTGCCGAGACCCACGAGATGATCAAGCGCACGGGCGATCTCCTCCATTACGTAGGGCCGACCGAGGGATTTCAGGTGTTCACCGACCACTGCGATGTCGCGGTCTGCGACGGCTTCACCGGGAATCTCCTGCTCAAGAGCTGGGAATCGCTCGCTCACTTTTTCTCGGGCATCCTGAAGAAGGAACTCCGGGCCAATCCCCTGCGGATGGGCGGCGCCCTCCTCGCCGGCGGCGCCTTCAAGGCGTTGAAGCAGCGCATCAACCCCGAGCGGTATGGCGGCGCCCCGTTGCTCGGCCTGCGCGGCAACGTGCTCAAGGCCCACGGATCGAGCAACCGCCACGCGATCAAGAATGCCCTGCACATCGCCAGCGACATCGTGAAGGCCGACATGAATCATCTCATCGAGGCGGATGTCGCTCGCGCCAATCTCGCCATACGCCCGCAGCCGGTCGACGCGGCCCCCGACGTCTGAGCGGACGTCCTCTTTCCATGGGTTCTCCTGCCATCGCCCTGTTGGGTACCGGATCTTACGTTCCCGAACGGATCATGACGAACGACGATCTGTCAAAGGTCGTGGAGACGTCGGATGAGTGGATCTTCACCCGCACCGGCATCCGGGAACGCCGCATCGCCGCCGAAGGTGAAGCCACGTCGGATCTCGCCACGCATGCTGCCCGGCGGGCCCTGGAGGATGCGGGCATCACCGCCGCGCAGATCGATCTCGTCATCGTCGCCACCCTCACGCCCGACATGCCGATGCCGGCCACCGCCTGCATCGTGCAGAAGAAGCTGGGGGTGCCCTTGCATGCCGCCTGCTTCGACCTCAACGCCGCCTGCTCGGGCTTCATCTTCGCCCTCGACACGGCCTGGGCGATGCTCGGATCCGGGCGGTACCGGCACGCGCTGGTAATCGGCGCCGAGAAACTTTCTTCCGTCCTGGACTGGAATGATCGGACGACCTGCGTGCTGTTCGGCGATGCAGCCGGGGCCGTCGTCCTCGGACCTGCCCGCCAGCCCACGGCCGGGATCGTCGGCACCAAACTCTACACCGAGGGCGGATTGACCGAACTGCTCTGCATCCCGGGCGGAGGGAGCACGCCCCCACCCTCGGCCGGCGGCACCAACGCCCCGCGGGCGATTCAAATGAAGGGCCGGGAGATCTTCAAAATCGCCGTCCGGGAGATGGAGGACGCCGCCCGCGATATTCTGGAACAACACCAGATCAAGGCGGACCAAATTAGCTGCGTCATCCCGCACCAGGCTAATCTGCGGATCATCGACGCGATCGCCCAATACCTCGAGCTCCCGCTCGACCGCTTCTATCTCAACGTGGACCGTTACGGCAACACCTCCGCCGCCTCGATTCCCCTCGCCATCGACGAGGCGCGAAAGAGCGGCCGGATCCGTCCCGGTGACCTCACCTTGCTGGTCGCCTTTGGGGCGGGCTTGACCTACGGTAGCGCACTGGTTCGCTGGTAAATCCTTATGTTCTTCCCGCTCGTTCGCGCGCTCGGCCTCGCCGCCGTTGCCCTTGTTTGTTTTGCCACCCTTCCCGCCCGCGCCGAGCTCGTCTGGACCCCCGGTTCCGGCTGGTCCATCGAGGGCGGTGTCCTTTCCGGACTGATCGGCGACGAAGCCAACAACGCCTTGGAACTGATGAACCGTGCCCGCGCCGCCGAAGAGCGCGGCAATATCGGTACGGCCATCAAGAACTACGACCGCGTGTCCAAGCGCTACGTCAACTCCGTCTATGGCCCCGAGGCGGTTTATCGTCTCGCCCGACTCCGCCTTTCCAACCGCCAGTATTTCAAGGCCTTCGACGCCTTCCAAATCATCGTCAGCCGCTATCCCAACTCGCCGCGGTTCAACGAGGTTGTCGGCGAGCAGTACCGCATCGCGAGTGCCCTCATGGACGGTGCCCGCAACCGTACCTGGGGCTGGTTGCCAGGCTTCCGGAATCGTGACCAGGCCATCCGCTACTTCGAGCAGATCATCGTCAATGCCCCGTACAGCGACTACGCCCCGCTTGCCCTCATGAACGTCGCCCGTGCCCACCAACGCCTGGGCAACGATATCGAGGCCATCGATGCGCTGGATCGCATGATCAATTTCTACCCGCAGAGCATCCTCGCTCCGGACGCCTACCTCAAGTTGGCCGAAACGCATGCCTCCCTCGTCGACGGTCCGGCCTACGACCAGGCCTCGACCCGGGAAGCCATCACCTACTTCGAGGACTTCATCATCCTCTTCCCCAGCGACGACAAGGTGGCCGCCGCCGAACGCGGTCTCGGTTCGATGAAAGAGGTGCTCGCGGAGAGCAAGATGACGATCGCCGAGTTCTATTTCTATCGCCGGTCGAACTTCCGCGCCGCCCGCGTTTTCTACAACGAGGCCATCACCGCCTTCCCTGACTCGGCCGTCGCCGAGCGCGCCCGCGCCGAGCTCGCCAAGATCGATGCCGCCGAGGCTGAACGCGCCGCCCGCGCCGAGCAAAGCGGCGGCGCGACGCGCAAGAAGTTCCTCGGCCTTTTCTGAGGCCTGCCCGCCGTGTCCCTCGCCGCCTTCAGCCGCGTTGTATCGCGTCTTGCCGTACCGGCGCTTGCACTCTGGCTCTTCGCCGGATGCGGACACTACCAACTGGGCACGGGGGCCAATCCCGACTTCCGCACGGTGTTCGTTGCGCCCGTGGCCAACGAGGCCGGCATTCCCCAGGCCGCCGCGGTGGTGTCGGCCCGACTGCGTGAAGCGTTCCTCAAGGATGGGCGCGTCACCCTCGCCGCCTCCGCCGACACGGCCGACGTGGTGCTCACCCTTTCGCTCGACCACCTCCATCGTGAGGTTGCCACCGTCCGCCCCGGTGACACGGGCCTGGCCCGCAAGGTCGATCTCGACCTGACCGCCACCGCTTCCCTTCGCGACCAACGCTCGGGACGCATGATCTTTGAGCGCCGGCCCCTCCAGGTCCGCCGTCAGATTTTTACGGACAGTGGCCAGCTGCAGGCCGAATACCAGACGCTCCCGCTCCTCGCGGACGCCTTGGCCGAACGGACCCTGCGGGCTGTAGTGGACGTGTGGTGACGGCTCCGACTTTACTTTGCCGCGGGGCGGCGTCCATGCTTCGGCTGTGATGCACGCACCGATACTCGCCCCTTCCCTCCTGGCCAGCGATCACGCCCATCTGGCTGCCGGCACCGACACCGCGGCCGCACTCGGCTTGGCGTGGGTGCACATCGACATCATGGACGGGCATTTCGTGCCCAACCTGACGTTTGGCCCCCAGACCGTAGCCGCCTTGCGCCCGCGTTCCCGGCTGTTCTTCGACGTCCACCTGATGCTCGATCAGCCCCATCGCTACATCGAGCCCTTTGCCAAGGCCGGGGCGAATCTCATCAGCGTGCACATCGAGCCGGAGTACGATCACGGCGCCACGCTCGCCCGGATTCGCGACCTTGGCTGCCAGAACGGCCTCGTGCTCAATCCGGGGACACCGGCCACCGCCATCGAGCCGTGGCTGGCGCACGTCGACCTTGTTCTGGTGATGACGGTTCAGCCGGGCTTCGGCGGTCAGTCATTCCGGCAGGACATGCTGCCGAAGCTCACCCAGATCGACCAATGGAGGCGCGAACGAAAACTCGCCTTTCGTCTCGAAGTCGATGGCGGGATCGACCTCGTCACCGGCAAGGCCTGCCGCGCTGCGGGCGCCGACACGTTTGCGGCGGGCACCGCATTCTTCAATGCGGCGGACCGTCCCGGCTTTGCCCGCACCGTGGCCAGCTGGTAGCCGCCACGCAGGGCGTTACCGTCCGCCGCGGGCTAGGGCCTCCGCTTCGCGATACTGGTTGCGGAAGTGCGTCCCAAGCTCGCTCGCCAGACGGATCTCCTCGACCTTGCTGCGCGCACCGAGGGCCCGCTTGATGGGACCATTGATCGCCTCGTAGCTCAGCCGGTCCACATTCTGCAGCACCGCCAGCGCGCGCGCCCGGTCCGCTTCGGGTGCAGCAATGATGGCGCGCCACGCCCGGGCGAGGTCCGCATGCGAATCCAGGCACATCACACGAATGGCAAAGGCCATTTCACGGAAGACCCCGCTCGTCCACGCCGCCCGATAAATCAGCTGTTCCGACTGGGCGTAGGGGTTGTCGTCCGGATCCGATCGATGCACGGCCATCTCGGGCGTGTAGAAGTCACGCCGGACCGGAAGGCGCCGCAGGGCAAACCGCTCCGGCCCCCCGGGGGTACCCGGACGGAAGTTCCACAGGTTCTGACCTTCCATCGAAAGCACGTAGTCGATGAAGGCCAGCGCTACTTCCCGGTTGGGCGCGCCGCGCATCAAAGCAATGGGGTCGACCGAACTGACGGTGCCTCCGCGCGGTGACACATAGCCGAGGTGCTCGCTCCCACTGCGGCGCCGCACCGCCTCCTCCTGCTGACGGCCGTAAAAATCGATGCACATACCCACAGCGCAGTTGCCCGCCGCCACGTCGATCGGCGGCTTTTGCGAGGTGTCGGTGAAATAGCGGGCGTTGGCTCCGATCAACTGCACCAGGCGCATCCCGTCCATCCAGCCTTCCCGCACCGCCTCGCGCTCCAGCTCCGCCGCCGGCGCATCCGGACGCGCGGCCTGCAAGGCGACAAGCCGGCGTTGCATCTGCTGCTGGATCACGTTCTCGAACGCCTTGGCAATCGAGCCGCTCTTCGTCGGATCGGCGAGCGCCACTTCGCCCACCAGGCGTGGATCCTTCAGGTCCTCCCATTGGGTGGGCGGCGCGGTGAAGCCGAGGCGGGCAAGCGAGTCCTTGTTGTAGATGATGCCGTAACTGCTCAATACCGCGCCGATCCAGCGACCCTCCTTGTCCCAATACTCCTCGCCGGCGTATTCGCGCGGGATGACGTCGGCCGCAAACCACTGTGGCTGCCGCTGCAAAATCCCGCTGTCGACGATCCGTCCAGCCTGGGCCTGCCGTACAAAGTCGTAGGTGCCTCCGCCAAAAAAGACGTCGATGCCCGAACTGACCGACGAGGCAAGGAAGGTGGCCCGGGCTTCCTTTGCGATCTCCGGGGCCGCCGGGTCGAGCCGCGCATTGGCGAACGCCGTGAGCACGTCGTTGCTCCACGGCCGGCGCAGTTCGCGGGTCCAGTGGTTCTGGAACGCCGCAACGTACTCGCCTTCGAGGAAACGCGCGATCTCGCTGGTTCCGCCGATCACGCGCCAGTCGATGGCCACCGTACGACCGGTACGCTCCCGGTACCAGCGGCTGAATCCGGCGGCATACTCGTGACGGATCGCCTCGTTGTGCGGAGTAATGATCACGAGGCGGTCGTCCGCCCGTTGCACGGCGACCCGCGACGGGCGCAGGACAAAGGGCAGCGCCACCGTCGCGACCAGCGCCAGGATGATGAGCAGCCGTTTGGTCATGGCAGGAAGAGACGTTGTCCCTGCATCGCTGCAAGCGTCACCGTGCGGAGGGCGTTCGTTTCCACGGCGATGGTCACGCTCCCTCCCGTCGTCAGGCCACCAGGACCACGACGTCTTCGACCGCGACGGCGGCATGCAAGTCGCCGCTCGCCGCCTGGCCAAGATGCCGCGGGTTCAGTTCGTAAATCTTGAGGGACATCGGCCCGGACACGAAGTCGTACTGGGCCACTTCGCCCAGGTACACTGAGTCTCCGATGCGGCCGCGCACGCAATTGGGCTCTCCGGGACGTGCATCGAGGCGCCAGCATTCCGGGCGGATCGACAGGGTGACATCCGACCCCGGAGCGGGTCGGGCCTCAGGGTCACCCAGCAGGCCCTCGAACCGGCCGATCGCAGTTTCAACCGTGGCGCGCCCCTGGCTCAGACCCAGCAGTTTGCCCGGGATGAAATCGGTTTCGCCAATGAAATTCGCCACCGTACGGCAACGCGGCCGGCGGTAGACCTCGCGCGGACTCCCAACCTGGAGAATGTGGCCGTTCTCGAGGATCGCCATGCGGTCGGAGACCGAAAGCGCCTCCTTCTGGTCGTGGGTCACATACACCGTGGTCAGCTTGAACTCCTTGCAGACCCGGCGGATTTCCGCGCGCATCTCAAGGCGCAGTTTCGCGTCGAGATTCGACAATGGTTCGTCGAGCAGGAGACAGCGGGGGCGGATGACCAAGGCGCGGGCCAAGGCGATGCGTTGTTGCTGGCCACCGGAAAGCTGGTTGGGCCGGCGGTCGGCGTACGCCTCCATCCGCACCGAAGCGAGGGCCTCGCCCACGCGGCGCCGGATCTCCTCCTTCGCCACCTTTCGCTCCTCGAGACCGAACGCCACGTTCTCGGCGACGGTCATATGCGGCCAGAGCGCGTAACTCTGAAACATCATGCCGGTGTTGCGCTTGTGCGGCTCCAACCGGGTCACATCCTCGTCGCCGAACAGGATGCGGCCCTCCTCCGGGATGTAGAAACCCGCCATGCTGCGCAGGAGGGTGGTCTTGCCGCAGCCACTCGGGCCGAGCAGGAAGAACAGTTCGCCCGGCTCGATCGTCAGGCTGAGCCCCTGCAATGCCACCACCGACCCGAAACGCTTGGAAAGGTTCTGGATACGAATGGAAATCATGCCGGCGACGACGTCGGGCGAGGCAAGATTCGGCCCCGGGGTGAGTCAAAGGAATTCACCGCCGACACCGGGCTGTAACCTCCTTCGCGAACGAAGCGGGCCCAGCCTTGCACCTTTGGCGGGGATCCTGCTTCTTGTGCCCTTCACTCCGCCATGGCCTCCACCCTCAAGCTGCATCCCGCCCACGCCGACCTCGAATCGGTGCTGGTGACCGAAGACGCGATCAAGAAGCGCATCAAGAAACTCGGCACCGAGATCGCCACCATCTACGGCGAGGAGGAGATCACGGTCATCTCCATCATCAACGGTGCGATTCTCTTCACGGCCGACCTGCTGCGCGCGATTCCCAATCCCATCCGCCTCGATTGCATTCGCATCTCCAGCTACCGCAACGAGACCAAATCGATCGGCAAACCCCAGCTTGTCCACAGCCTGACGCTCGACATCACCAACCGTCACGTGCTCCTGATCGACGACATTCTCGATACGGGCAAGACGCTCGCCATGGTCGCAGCCATGATCCGCAAGCAGTCGCCGGCCAGCGTGAAGACCTGCGTGCTGCTCGACAAACGCGGCCGGCGCGAAGTTGAGTTCGAGGCTGATTTCGTCGGCTTCAGCATCCCCGACAAGTTTGTGGTCGGCTACGGTCTCGATTTTGCCGAGCGCTACCGCAACCTGCCCTGCATCGGCGTGCTGCGCCCGCATTTGCAGAATCCGCCCGAGTGGGCCTGAGACGCCCCGCTCCGTGAGTCGTTGCGCGCATGGCTGATCCGGCGCAGGCGTCCTCGCATCAAAGGCGTCGCGGACTGCGGCCCTGGGGTTGGATGTTGGGCGCCGCCCTGCTCGTGGCTCCGGCGCTGGCGCTGCAACGGCTCTCGCTCTGGGTACACGGTCCGACGTTGGTCGGGACCGTGGCGACTCTGTCCGTTCTCGTCTTCGTGCTCACCTGGGTGGACAAACGTCGGGCCGAGACGGGCGGCCAGCGCATTCCGGAGAGCCTCCTCCATTTGGGCGAGCTGCTGGGCGGCTGGCCGGGCGGTGGGCTCGCGCAGCGGCTCTTCCGCCACAAGACGTCAAAGATTTCGTATCAGGCGGTGTTCTGGATGATCGTGGCCGCCCACCAGCTGGCCGCCGTCGATTACCTCCGGGGCGGACAGATCACGCGCGACCTCTGGCACGTTATCCGGCTGCAGTTCGGCGGCGGTTCATGAATGCAGTTCGGACGCGCCCAAGCGCAGGCGCACCTAATGGGACAGCGGATCCGGGCGCATCTGAAACTTCATGACTTTGCTCGGCGTTCCTTTCCCGGTCTCCATATGGAACGGAGCCCGCGAGCTGATGGTGGCCCACAGGGCACGTCCCTTCCAACCCGCGGACGGAGCATCGATCCGGCCATCCACCCATTTGGTGTAGAAGCCGAGCGGATACGGCACGCGCAGAATGACCCATTTGCCGTCCTTCCAGACCAGCAGACCCTCGGCGCCATTGCCGGTGTTGATCGGTACGTTGGCCCCCAGTCCGGAGGTATTGAACTGGTCCACCCAGGTGTAGTAGCTCGATTCCGCACTGCCCGGAGTGGCGAGTCCCTGCATCTGCGGGAGCGGTTCCGCGTGGAAGGTCCATCCGTCCCGCGCATGCTGCCCCGTCGCGGTGGGACCGTTGAGCGGCCCCTTCACTTTCCGGCGGTCGAAGCTGGCCAGATGCCCGCTGGCGAGAGCCACCCACGCGACGCCGTTGCGATCGATGTCCATCCCCCGCGGCGAAAAGCCTTCGACGGGTTCGCCGTTCGCATCGAGGGGGAGCTCGTAGTACTCGGTCAGCGCGGTCTCTGCGGGATTAGGCCCCGGCACGATGCGGATCAGGGCGCCAGGATAACCCAGCGACGAGCCCCAGATGGATCCATCGGGTGCCGGCGCCACCGCATAGAGGCCTGCCGCGATCCGCTTGTCCTTCGCTGGGTCGAGCGGCTCGTTGGGCTCCACGTACGCATCACGCCGTCCGTTTCCGTTCGTATCCAACACCAGCGGCGTCCAGCCCTGCGCCGCCAGTTCGTCCCCCGTCTCATCGTACGTTTTCGTGTCGAACCATCCGACCACCGGGCCGCCCCCACTCGTCCAGAGCGTATGACGGTCGTCCTCGGCAAACATGAGGTGGTGCGTGCCAAACCCCGTGTCGATCGGCGTATATGTGCGGGTGCGGGGGTCATAGACCCCGAGGTGACGGCTGGCGCGATTGACTGGAAACACTTTCGCCGACGGATGCGACGACCCCGCGCGAAACGCCGCGGGATTCTCCGGTGGCCGCACGGTGGCGGTGATCCACACCCGGCCGAGATGATCGAACATCGGATTGTGCACGTTGGCCTTGCTGTCCCAGATGACCTGGTCGCCCCAATACGGCGACGGCTGCGGCATGGCCGGCGACATGGGAGGCGTGGCCGGGTCGCGCACGGTCAGAGGCACCCGGTCGACCGTGTGCCGGATCGGATCGAGGACCGGCAGATAATCGGCGCTGTGCTCGAGCGCGCCATAGATCAGTCCGTTCGCGTTGACCGTCGGATTGCGGCGGTCGGTGGTGACCAGATCGTGCAGGTAGTCGGTCGGATCCGCCCAGTCCCATTGGGTGATCACGACGTTGCGCTCAATGCCCTCGGGGCGTCGGGGAGCGGGCGGCACCGCGCCCGCCGCGATACGATCGGTCCAGTCGGCAAACATCGCGAGCGTGCGCTCCCGCCCAAGCTGATTAAGGGTCGCGATCATGTTGCCGCCGGCCTGTCCGGACATCAGTCGCCGCTCCCACGCCGCCTCGGTCGAAGGCAGATGGCGAAAGGTCTCCGGCAGTTCCCGGGTGGCGCGATTGCCCAGTGAGTGGCAGGCGAGGCAGCTGCCCGACTTCATGAGGCGAAGGTACTGGGCCTGGTTGCGAATGCCGGCGGCGATGCCGTTGCCGGCCGGTCCCGTGCCGGGAAACTCGTCCTTGCCCGGAGGACGGATGAGCGAAAACCAATGCCCGGCCGGGTAATACTGCGCTGCCGCCCGTTCATCCGGAGCCTTCACTGCCGTCAAAGGCAGGGTCTGACCGGGAGCCGCTGTGACCTTGGGGGAATCAACTAAGCCGTAGCCCCGCACCCAGACCTCGTAGCGTGCCGAGGGGAGCTCCGGGAGCACGTACCGGCCGAGGTCGTCGGTGACGACAATCTTGACGTACTTCGTCGGCAGGTCGTTCGTCTCGGCGATCACCCACACGCCCGCCTCAGGTCCGCCGGCACCCGTCACGGTTCCGCGGATCACTCCCGTATCCACTGACTGACTACGAAGCAGTACCGGCAGGAGCAGAGCGGACAGGAGGAACGGCAGCGTTTTCATGGGGCGAGGCGGATTGGGGTGGCGGAGGCGGCGCCGTCCGGAAGGAGGTACCCGGACGCGCCCACCGTGGACCGATCGAGGCCGGCGCGCAACGCCGGAACCCCGCCGTTTACGGGCCGTTGGCGGCGAGGACCCGGGCGAGCGTGGTGCGCAGGGCCTCCGCCGGGAACGGTTTGGCCAACGCCGCCTTGAATCCGTGGCGGCTGAAGTCGCGGAAGGCGGCTTCGTGGGTATAGCCGGTCATCAGCACGGCACGCACGTCCGGACTGGCCTTCTGCAACCGCGCCAAAACCTCCTGCCCGCCGAGTCCGCCTCGCACGGTGAGGTCGAGCAACAGGACGTCAAAGGGAAGACCCTCGCCGGCGGCTTCAGCATGCGCCTTCAGAGCGGACGCACCGTCACCGACGACGGTCGCGCCATAGCCCAGATGGATCAGCGTCTGTTCCAAAATGCCTTGGAGGTTGGGGTCGTCCTCGAGCACCAGCACCCGCGGGGCAACGGGCGTACGCTTCGGCTCGACCGTCCGTTCCTCCGGTTGCACCGACCGCACGGGAATGGGCAGATGGCCATGCACGGTGGTGCCGGCGCCGGGCTCGGATTCGATGGTCACGACTCCTCCGTGCTTTTGAAACACCGTGCGGCAAATCGTCAGGCCCAGGCCCATACCCTTTTGGTCGCCGCGCTGCTTCGTCGAATAATAAGGATCGAACACCTTCGCCAACGTGTCAGCTGGCATGCCCGGCCCCTGATCCCGGACCGAGATTCGCACGTACTCCCCCGACGAGGATCCGGTGGCGGGTGCGTCGGGAAACGATCGCCGTTCCGCGCGAACCTCCACCACCCCGCCCTCGGGCATCGCCTCCCGTGCGTTCAGGAGCACGTTCCGCAGGGCTTGGGTGAGTTGGACCGGATCGACATCAACCGCCGGCAGATCGTCGGCAACCCGGCAATCTGCGCGAAGGTTCGAACCCGACAGGGCGCCGTCAATGGCCTCCCGCAGCACCGGTGCGAGCTGGGTCCGGGCGCACACCGACGCGCCTCCCTGGGCAAAGGCTACGAGCTGGCTGGTCAGCGCCTGGGCGGATTGCACGGAATCCAAGGCCTGCTGCAGGTGGCGCCTCTGCCGCTCCGACACCGGCCCGCCGAGTGCGACCATCTCAAGGTTCAGCAGCATGCTCGCGAGCAGGTTGTTGAAGTCGTGTGCCAAGCCCGCCGCGAGCACACTGGCTGACTCGAGCTTGGCGACGATGAACTGCTCGTGGTCGGCCCGTCGCCGCTCCGTGATGTCCCGGGCCACGCCGAAGACCGTGGCCCCACCCGGCTCGACCGACGATTGCCATGAGAGCCAGCGATAGCTGCCGTCCTTGCACAGGTATCGGTTCTCGAAACCGCTCAGTTGCGTGCCATCCGCCAGACCGCGACGCGCCAACAGAGTGCGTTCGCGATCCTCCGGATGCACAAACTCGATCACGGGACGCGACAGCAGTTCGGCGGCGGACCAACCCAGCACCCGGGTCCACGATGGATTCACCCGGCGGAACCAGCCGTCGATGCCCGCAACGCACAACAGGTCGAGCGAATGCTGAAACAATCGCTCGTGCTCGCTCTCGGAGGGGCTGGAAACAGACCCGGTCTCGGCTGCGGATGCCATGACCGGTTTCTAGAACCGGATGGCCGTGGCGCAATGGCGATCCCACGCGAACGCACGGCGTTATCGATCTGCGTTATCCTTCGCTCGACCCGGCCGCCCGAAACCGCATCGTCCCACGTCAAAACCCACGCTTATGAAACGCCTCTCGCTGCCTCTCTTCTTCGCTGTCGTTTGGTCCGGTCTGACTGCGGTCGGCGCGGCCCGCGACTATCAGGTGACGTTGACGGCCGCGGAGGTTGACCGGGCCGGTCAGGTGGTCAGTTTCGCCGTGCCGGAGGACGGACCGCGTTCACCGGTGCTGCGCGACGAAGCCGGGCGTACGATCGCCCTGCAGCCGGGCGACAGCGGCACGCTGTCATTCATCGTACCATGGCAGTCCGCCGGCCAGGTTCTGGCGTTCACCTTGACCGAAGGGCAGCTCCCGCCCGCGCCGGGCGTATCCGTCGTCAATCAAGACGGCGATCTCCAGGTCGCAGTGAGCGACCAAACCGTCTTCCACTACCGCACGGACCCGACGCGGCTGCCGCGCTCCGGGATCGACCCCAAGATCCCGCGCGCCGGCTACCTTCATCCGGTCTTTTCGCCGGCTGGGCAGGTCGTCACCGACGATTATCCGGCAAACCATCCCCACCATCACGGCATCTGGGCGCCCTGGACGAAGACGTCGTTTCAAGGCCGGTCACCGGACTTCTGGAACATGCACGCGGGCACCGGAGCCGAACATTTTGTCGCCCTCGACCGCACCTGGGCCGGGCCGGTCCACGGCGGTTTGGAGGCACGGCACGAAATGACGGATCTGACCGCGCCATCACCGCTCAAGGTACTCGACGTGACCTGGCGTGTGACCGCCTACGCCCTCGAGAGCACGGACCGGCCCGCGCGGATGTTCGACGTGGTCATCACCCACACCTGCGCCACGCCGGATCCGCTCATCCTGCCGGAATATCACTACGGCGGCTTTGGCTTCCGGGGCGCCGCCGGCTGGAACGGACCGGGCGAGGCGGTGCAGTTCCTCACGTCGGAGGGTATCACCGACCGTATCCAAGGCAACAATACCCGGGCCCGCTGGTGCTATGTGGGGGGCCTCCTAACCGGCGGAGTGCAGGCCGGCACGGCGACGCTCGGGCACCCGGATAATTTCCGCGCGCCCCAACCGGTGCGCCTGCATCCCAACATGCCCTATTTCAGTTTTGCCCCCCAGCAGCTCGGCGCTTTCTCGATTGAGCCCGGCCGGCCCCACGTGATGCGTTACCGGTTCGTGGTCAGTGACGGTGCGCCCGACCGGAGCCGGATCGACGCGTTTTGGCATGGTTACGCCCTGCCGGCGAAGCCGGTGCTCTCCGCGCGGTAGTGCCGGCTCCTGACAGGGGGTTGTCAGCAGCCTGTGCGAGACTCCGCTCATGCGCCCATCCTCGTCTGAACCGCCACCGGAATCCCGTCCGCGCCTTCCGCCTGCGCCCCGCTCCATTGCCAAAGGCAGCACGCTGACCGTCTTGCTCGACCGGGATGCGATCGACTGCCTCGCGGCAAATCTCAAGGGGGCGCATCCCCGGTTCGACGCGACCGGCTTCGCCGCCGCCGCGCGGGACGGACTCGGCCCGCTGGGGCTGATGCAGCGGGCCCACCATCTTGCGCGGACCCTTCACCGTTTCCTCCCGGCCCCTTATGCGGAGGCCGTTGACGTGCTGCTGCGTTCCCTGACCCCGCCGCTCGAGCGGACGCATGACTTCGGCCTGGCCGGATTTTTCTACCTGCCGCATGTGACGTATGTCGCCACCTTCGGACTCGATCCGGTGCACAACGCCGGACGCGATCCATTCGCGGTTTCGATGCGGGCCCAGTACGAATTGACCCGGCGGTTCAGCGCCGAGTTTTCGATCCGGCCCTTCCTGCAACGCTGGCCGGACCGCACGCTCCGCCAACTGCGGCGTTGGACCGATGATCCCGATCCGCATGTCCGCCGGCTGTGCTCCGAGGGCACGCGGCCGCGTCTGCCCTGGGCCGCTCGACTGCCGGACTTCATTCGCGATCCAAGCCCCGTGTTGCCGTTGCTCGAACGCCTGAAGGACGATCCCGACCTCTACGTGCGCCGCAGCGTGGCCAACCACCTCGGCGACATCGCTAAGGATCACCCCTCGCTGGTGTTCTCGCTCTGCGAAACCTGGCTCACGGATGCCACGGCTGAGCGGAAATGGTTGATTCGCCACGCTGTCCGGCATCCGGCCCGCAAGGGTGTCAAAGCCGCCCTGCGCCTGCGGAAACTCGCCCGCTGACTGCCGTCACGGCGCCGCCGCCGTGATGAGTCCGGTCTGACGCAGGGCTTCGTAGCAGGCGATGCCGGCGGCCGTGCTCAGATTGAGCGACCGCAAGGTGGGATCGGCCTGGGGGATGGTCACACGCCGGTCCTCTCCCATCTCCTCATGCAACCAGGCTGGCGCGCCGGAGCTTTCGTTCCCGAAGACGAGCCCGTCGCCATCGGCAAAGGCGACCTGCCAAAAGGACTGGCGGGCCTTGGTGGTGAAGAGCCACAGCCGCCGGGGCGCATGCGGGCTCGCGCGAAACGAGGCCCAGTCGGCATGCTCGTGCACGTCGAGGCTGCGCCAATAGTCCATGCCTGCGCGGCGCAGATGCCGGTCGGTGATCTCGAACCCGAGGGGATGGATCAGATGGAGCCGACTGCGCGTCAGGGCGCACATCCGGCCGATATTCCCGGTGTTTTGCGGGATCTCGGGTTGAAAAAGGACGAGGTGCAGCACATAAACCTTCAAAGCCCGCACCGCTTCCGCCGCGAGCCAAACCTCATTCGATCGCGCCCGCCCCTCCAGACACCGCCCGTGAGTTTCACCTCCGACAAGGCCCTGGTCATCGTCGACGACGAAAAATCCTACGCGGATCTCCTCGCGCAATTACTCACCAGTTCGCTGCGCTGCCCGATCAAGGCGTACACGCGGCCGCTCGACGCGCTCGCGGCGGTACCCGGCCTGAATGCAGGCCTCGTGGTTACGGACTACTACATGCCTGGCATCAACGGGCTGGAATTCATCCGACGCCTGCATGGCGTCGCGCCGGACGTGCCGGTCGTCATGATCACCGGCCACATGATGGAACTGGCGGAAACCGGCTACGCGGACCTGCCCATGCTCAAGGCGATTCTGGCCAAGCCCTTCAGCTGGAGGCTGCTCGCCGAGGAGATTGTCCGGCACTGGCCGGAACCCGGGCTCCGGCAACCCGCCGCCGCATCACTCTAGACGCAGGCCGTCGTTGTCCGCGTGCAGGATGCGGGCCTCGGCCGCGAGCGAGGCCCGGGCAAACGCCGCCTGCATGGCCGAGGCCACCGCCGGCGCGACGCGTTCATCCGCAACACAGAGCACGCTGGAACCCGAACCGCTGAGCCAGCCGGTCCACGCCCCGGCGGCAACCCCGGCGGCAATGGCATCCCGACCTCCGGGAATGCGCGGCAGCCGGTACGGCTCGTGCATGAAGTCCGCCACCGCGTCGCGCAGTTTCTCGAACCGCCCCGAGGCAAAGGCCGCCGTCAGATAGGTGGCGCTGTTGATGCTGCGCACGGCATCCTGGTAAGGCAGCACGGCCGGCAGGGCGCCGCGCGACTCCTTCGTCGCAATCTCCACCGACGGCGACGCCACGACGAACGCCACCTCGCGCGGCACGGCGAACCGCAGCGTGTCGAGGTAGGCGCCGGTGGCGGGATCGCACCGTGATACGCAGAATCCGCCGAGGATGCCAGCCGAAGCATTGTCCGGATGTCCCTCGAGGTCGGTGACGAGCGCCGTGAGGGTGTGGGGCGGGAGTCCCGCTCCGGTCAAAGCATTGAGCCCGGCGACCACCCCCGCCAGCACCGTGACGCTCGATCCGAGCCCGCGCGCCGGCGGTACGTCTCCAGAAATCTGATACGAAAAGCCGAAGGCCGGACGCCGCGCCGCCTCGAAGAACCGGCCGGCGGCCGCCGCCACCATCGCCTGCGCCCGGCGGTCCGGCGCGGTCGCCGCCACGGGCGTCTCGCCGGCCACGCGCACCAGCGTCACGCGGTTGTAGATTGTGAGCGCAAGACCGAGCGTATCGAAACCCGCGCCGCAGTTGGACGTGCTGCCGGGCACCCGGACCGTGATCGAGGAGGCCGGGGACATTAACGACGGGATTTGATGACTCGGTCGACTTCGCGCATGACGGCCTTCTTCTTGAGGTCCTCGCGCTTGTCGTAAAGTTTTTTGCCGGTGCCGAGGGCCAGCTCCACCTTCACCAGGGCGTCCTTGAAGTACATCCGCAGCGGGACGAGCACCCGGCCGCCGGCGTCCAGGGCTTCGGCGATCTTGCGGATCTGCGCGCGCTTGAGCAGCAGCTTGCGGTTCCTGCGCAACTCGTGGTTGTGAATGGTACCGAAGGCGTACTCGTCGATGTGGGCGTTCATCAGCCAGACCTCGCCCTTGTGCACCCGGGCGAACGCGTCGTTGATCTGCGCCTTGCCGGCGCGGATCGACTTCACCTCCGTGCCGCGCAGCGCAATGCCGGCTTCGAAGCGTTCGTCCACGGTGTAGTCACGCAACGCCTTCGCGTTCCGGATCTCGGTGAAGCGCTCACCGGCCGCCTTGGATTTGGCTGCACACATGGTAACAAAAAGAGCGGCACCGCACCGCGGAGCCGCCCGTGACAGAAATTACGGACCGAGCCGTGGCGCCTTAGTTGTGGGCGAGTTCGAAGCTGATCTTGCCGTCGATGATCTCGCGCAGGGCGACATCCTCCGGGGACAGTTTCTCCAGCGACTCGACCAAGGGCCGGCTGCCGCGCTTCAGCTGCTTGACGCGGCGCGATACCACGTTGATGAGGATGTTGGGATCGGGAATGATCTTCAGCGCGTCTTTGATGTAGTCGTCTCGCATGGCTCGAAGGGAGGTCGTCGTCGTGAATCGGCTAGGGCATGGGGGACGCCCTCCCCCGTCAAGGGCAATCTTGTCGCGACTTGCACCCGCCCGGGCTCCCGTTTTCACTCCGTACCATGTTGATCGGCTGGACCACCGTGGAGACGAGGGAGCAGGCTGAATCGCTGGCGAAAGGGCTGGTGGAAGCCCGTCTTGCCGTTTGTGTGCAGATAGACGGCCCCATCCAGTCAATCTACCGGTGGCAAAACCAGGTCGAACGCGCCGCCGAGTTCCGCCTGACCGTCAAGTTTCTCTCCCACCGGCACCTGGAACTCGAAACCTGGCTCCTAAGCCGGCATCCCTACCAGAATCCGGAATGGCTCGTGATCCGGGCCGATCACGTGGCAGAAAAATACTTGTCATGGGCACAGGCGAACTCTACGCCTCCACCCCTTTAACTCGTCACCAACCTCGATTTTCCGCCATGTCCCAGCATAACAGCCTCCAAGGTGCCAAAGGCATCGTCATCAAACGTAACGTCCTCAAGCGCTTCGAACGCGTCGCGGTGCTGAAGAAGCGCGGCCAGTGGAAGGAAGGCGACCGGGTCCAGGGTCTGCGCAAGACCAAGCCCGACGTCTGAGCCACCGCGCTCCGCCCCCGATTTGAGGCAGGATCGACCCCGGTCGACCTGCCTTTTTTGTGTCGATTTGCGTCTCTCCGCCCGGGATTCCCCCGCACCTCTGCCCTGCCTGTATGCGTACACTGATTCACCACCTTCGCCTCATGTTCGTCGGTTTCCTGATGGGCACGGCCGACCTGATTCCCGGCGTCTCCGGGGGCACCATCGCCTTCGTTTGCGGCATCTACGACCGGTTTATCGATGGCATCAAGGCCTTCGACCTTCAGGCGCTCCGGATGGTGTTTCGTCTCGATTGGAAGGGCCTCAACCGCAAGTTGCCCCTCGTCTTTTTCGGGTGCCTGGGCTCGGGGTTGCTCCTCGCCATCTTCTCGTTGTCGAAAGTGCTGACGGCGCTCTTCACGAGTCACCCGGTTCAACTGTGGTCGTTTTTCTTCGGACTGGTGCTCGGCTCGATCGTCCTGCTGGCCCATAGCACCTGGCGATGGCGCCCGGTCGAATGGATCGCGTTCGTGGCCGCCGCACTCGGCACCTATTGGCTGGTCGGCCTGCCGGTCACCCAGACGCCCCCCACGCCCGTATTTGTGTTCATCTCTGGAGCCATCGCCATCTGCGCGATGATCTTGCCGGGTATCTCCGGCTCCTACCTCCTGGTCATCCTCGGCAAGTATCACCAGATCCTCGAGGCGGTGAACCATCGCGACCTCGCCACGCTCGCCATTTTCATCGCCGGCATCGGCACCGGTGTCCTTTCCTTTGTCCGGGTCGTCAGCTGGCTCCTGCATCACTACCGCCGCACCACCCTCGTCGCACTGACCGGCATCATGGCCGGCGCGCTGCGCACCGTGTGGCCGTGGAAGGAAACCGTCTCCACGCGGATCAACAGCAAGGGAGAGATCGTGCCTCTGATGCAGGTCAACGTACTGCCCGCGGACCAAGGACAGATCCTGGTCGCCTGCGCCCTGGTGCTCGCGGGAGCGGCCGTCGTTCTCGTCCTCAGTCGGGTCGCCCCGCCGGCCGATCGGCAGCCAACGGCCTGAGGCGGCCTTACGCTCGCCGCGGTTTTCCTCTCGACAGCGGTACGGCCCGTCCTGAATTTTGCGGCGTTCTCTGCGGTCGTAGCACAATGGATAGTGCACTGGTCTCCGAAGCCGGTGATCTGGGTTCGATTCCCAGCGACCGTACCATTTTCCCGTCCGTTTGAGGACCCGCTGCGTATCCTCGGGTCCAGACTGAGTCGGTGGGATAAGGCAGCCAAACGCGTGGCAACCGCAGCGGCAGACGGAGGCACGTAAACGTTCACCAGGTTCGTCGTTGCCGATGGCGGGCGCGCGACGTCTTCTTCCCTGCCCCACGTCTGCTTCATGGCCACCTCGCTCCCACCCGTCCTCGGATTTGGCATCATCGGCTCCGGCATGATCGCCGATTTCCACGCCCAAGCGATCACCCACGCCCGGGGAGCGCGGCTGGTCGGTGTTGCCAGTCGAAACGAGACCAGCGCCCGGGAACTCGCGGCCCGCCATGGCGCAGACTTTGCCACGGGTGATCTCGCCTCGCTGTTGGCCCGGCCGGATCTCCACGTGGTTTGCGTCACCACCCCGAGCGGTGCGCACCTTGAGCCCGCCTTGGCCGCGATCCGCGCCGGCAAACATCTCGTGATCGAAAAGCCGATCGAGATCACCACCGCGCGGGCAGATGAGATCATCGCCGCGGCCGCCCAAGCGGGCGTCCATATCACTCCGATCTTCCAAAGCCGTTTCGGCCGAGGTGCACGCACCGTCAAAGCCGCGATCGAAGCCGGCCGCCTCGGCCGTCTCGTGCTCGCCTCTGCCTATGTGAAGTGGCATCGGCCCGCCTCCTACTACACGGGGTGGAAGGGTACCTTGGCGCTCGATGGTGGCGGCGCCGTGATCAACCAGTCCATCCACGGCCTCGACCTGCTCCAATGGTTCGCCGGTCTGCCCGCCGAGGTCTATGCGCAGACTACCCGCCGGGTCCATCTCGGCATCGAGGCCGAGGACACCGCCAGCGCCGTCCTGCGTTATCCCTGTGGCGCCCTCGGTGCCTTTGAGGCCACCACCGCAGCGTGGCCCGGATGGTCCAGGCGCATCGAACTGTGCGGCGATCAGGGATCGGTGTGTCTCGAAGACGACCAGATTACCCGCTGGGATTTCCGTGAAGAACGCCCTGAGGACGCCTCGATCCGCACCGCGCCGCCGGACACGGCCCTCCGGTCCGGTGCCGGGGCGGCTCATGCCATCTCCCACGAGGGTCATTTGCGTCAGATCCAGGACCTGATCGACGCCCTGCAATCGGGCCGAAAGCCGGCCATCGAAGGGCGGGAGGCGCGCCACGCCGTCGCCTTGGTCAACGCCATCTATCAATCCGCCGCTACCGGCCGCTCCGTTAACGTCACTTAGTTGCCATCCGAAGTCCGCTTTTTCACGCCGAGGTTTGAAATCCCGTCGCCCCTGATTCCTGTTCCCAAGCTTCATGTCCCGCCCTACCCTCGCCCTCGCCCTGTCCGTGTTGTCGTTGTCCGTGCCCCTCACCGCCCAGCAGGGCGATCGTGAAGGTGAAGTGCAGGCCCCGGTGCCGGATCATATCGTGATCCCGCCGGCCCCGGTCCTGTCCCCCGAGGAGGCGATCAAGACGCTCAAGGTGCCGGCCGGCTATCGCGTCGAGCTGATCGCGGCTGACCCCTTGGTGCACGATCCGGTGGCCATGACATTCGGCACCGACGGCCGCCTGTGGGTCGCGGAGTTCCGCGGCTACATGCTCAACGCCGACGGCGCCGGGGAAGACGCGCCGTCCGGGACCATCGCGGTGCTCGCCGACACCGACCAAGACGGCCGGATGGACCAGCGCACCGTGTTCGCCGAGGGACTCGTCATGCCCCGCGCCCTCGCCCTGGTGGGCGACGGTCTGCTCGTCGCGGAGCCACCGCATCTTTGGTTCCTGCGGGACACTGACGGCGACGGACGCGCCGACAGCAAGACGGAGGTCGCATCCGACTATGGTCAGCCCGGCAATCCGGAGCACACGGCGAACGGTCTGCTTTGGGCCCAAGACAATTGGATCTACAGCGCGAAGCACGACGTCCGTTTTCGTTACGAGGGCAACGGCCGCTTCACCCGCGAGGAAACCATTGCCCGCGGCCAATGGGGCATCAGCCAGGACAACCTCGGCCGCATCTACCACAATACCAACAGCGACCCGCTCCACGCCGATTTGGTGCCAGCGGAGTACCTTCTGAGGAATCCAAACCTCACCAACCTCGATGGCGCGCGCGTTCGGATGGTTCCGGCTGACCTGCGGATCTGGCCGGGACGGGTTACGCCGGGCGTGAATCGCGGTTACCAAATCCTCGACGCCGAGGGAAAGATCCGTGCCATGACGGCGGCCTGCGGCCCGCTGGTCTACCGCGGCGCCCTGTTCCCCGCTGAGTTTCAGGAGAACGCCTTTGTGGCCGAACCGTCAGCCAACCTGGTGAAACGGATCGTGCTAAAGGACCAGCCCGATGGCACCCGGGTCGGAACGAGCGCCTACACGGAGACGGAATTCTTGACCTCTACGGACGAGCGTTTCCGTCCGGTCAATCTGTACGAAGGTCCGGACGGCGGGCTTTACGTGGTCGATCTCTACCGCGGCATTCTGCAGCACCGGATCTTCCTCACCAGTTTCCTGCGCAAACAGATCGAGGAACGCGGTCTCGACCAAGGTACAGGGCTCGGCCGCATCTACCGGATTGTCCCGGAAAACGCGCCGGCGGTGCGGGCGCCGATGGATCTGGCCAAGGCCTCGAACGCCACCCTCGTCGAACAACTCAACGCCGCGGGCGGCTGGTGGCGTGACACGGCGCAGCGCCTGCTCGTCGAACGGCGTGATCCGTCCGTCGCGCCGGCCTTGCGCGCCCTCGCCGCCGACCCGAAAGCCAATCCGCTCGGTCGTCTCCATGCCCTGTGGACGCTCGATGGGATCGGCCAGCTTGACCGTGCGACCGTCATGTCCGCCGTGCAAGATCCGGACTCAGGTCTGCGCGCTGCGGGTGCGCGCCTGAGCGAGACGTTTATCAAGAATTCAGCCGATGCGGAATTGAAGGCCTTGCTGGTTTCACAAGCGATCGATGCCAACGAGCATCCCCGCGTGGTGTTGCACGCCACCCTCGCCCTGGGTGCCCTGGGTTCCGCTGACAAGGCGCAGATTTTCGCCCAGGTGGCCCGCGTGCACGGCAAACAGCCCTTCCTCGGCACCGCCCTCGTGAGCGGTCTGGCCGGCCAAGAGACTGACTTCATCGCCGCACTCGCAGCGATGCCCAAGGCTTCGCCAGCCTCATCCGCCGTGGCGATCGCCACGAGCGCCGTGCTCAAGTCTGGCGACGCCCGCAAGATTGATGCGTTACTCGGTCGCGTCGACCCCTCCGTGAAGCACGAGTCGTGGTTGCGCGTCGCCATCCTTGATGGCGTTCAGCAGAGCCTGCCGCGCAGTCCGCGTGGCCGAGGCGCCGCCGCTCCTGCCAGCCTCACCCTTCCGGTTGAGCCGAAGGGCCTGATCGCACTTTCAAAGGCCGCCGGGGATCCGTCTGCCGAGAAGGCCGCCACCCTGCTCAAGTCGCTGCGTTGGTCGGGCCTGGAGGGCTTCGTCGCGCCGGCCGCGGCCACCCGCCTCAATGGCGAACAGCTCGCTCTCTTCGAAAAGGGGAAAGCTCAGTATGCGATGCTCTGCGCCGCCTGCCACCAACCCAACGGTCAAGGCATGGCCGGACTCGCCCCCGCATTGCTCAATTCCCGGCATGTGGTCGGACCGGAAAAGAACCTCGCCCGCATCATCCTGAACGGCAAGGAAGGCGGCGGGCTGATGATGCCGCCCCTCGCCAGTCTCGATGACGAAGCGATTGCGGGTGTGATGACTTACCTGCGCCGCTCCTGGGGCCACACGGCCTCGCCGGTCACGCCCGAATTCGTCAAGGGCGTGCGTGAGGAATCCATCAAGCGCACGCAGCCGTGGACGGACGACGAGCTGCTGGCGTTGTTGAAATAAGCGCACTGCGGCCGGGGCGGAAATGCCCCGGCTGGTTTGCGATCGGTCGTTCGCCGGACTTGCCGGAGCAACATGACCGCGGACAAGCGGCTCGCAGCTTGCGTTGACGCCCCGGTGTCGCTTTTCCATCCCAAGTCATGGCTGCCATTGTCGCCGTTCGAGAGCTCCGCAAGCGCTACGGCGCATTCGACGCACTGCGTGGCGTGAGTTTCGAGGTGGCGGCCGGCACCATCTTTGGACTGCTCGGCCCCAATGGCGCGGGCAAAACAACGGCGATCGAATGCCTGCTCGGCCTTCGCCAGCCGGATTCGGGTGACATCGAACTCTGCGGCATCGATGCCCGACGGCATCCGCGCGCGGTGAAGGCCCGGATCGGCGCCGCCCTTCAGACCACCGCCCTGCAGGACAAGCTGACACCCCGGGAAGCGCTTGAGCTGTTTGCGTCGTTCTATCCGCATCCGGTTCCGACCGCCGACCTGCTGGCGCGCTTTGCCCTGGTGGAGAAGGCGGACGCCGCCTACGACACGCTCTCCGGCGGACAACGCCAGCGGCTCGCCCTCGCGCTCGCGTTCCTCAATCGCCCGGAAGTGATCCTGCTCGATGAGCCCACCACCGGACTCGACCCGGAGGCGCGTCAGGAACTCCACGCGGAGATCCTCCACCTCAAACGCGCCGGGCACACCGTTCTTCTGACCACCCATCAACTCGACGAGGCCGAACGCCTGTGTGACCAGATCGCCATCATCGACCAGGGGCACATCGTCGCCACCGGCGCACCGCACGACCTGGTCGGTGCCCAAGCGCGGCCGCATCAGGTGCGGCTCACCGCTGCCCAGCCTCTGTCTGCCTCCCTCTTCGTCGGATTACCTGATGTCACCGCACTCGCTGTAAACGGAAGTCGTCTGCAAGGCCTCACCCTTCGCCCCGAGGAGGCGGTCCCGCGTTTACTCAGCCGTCTGGCGGAGTCGGGCAACGCCCTCGTCCGACTTGAGGTCGACCGCGGCTCGCTGGAGGACGTCTTCCTTGCCCTGACCCGGACGCCCGAACGGACGAAGGAGGACGTGCGATGAAAGCCATGGTCGCCAGCCTGCGTTGTTCGCTTCGCCTACATTTCCGAAACCGGATGGCGCTGGTCTATGGATTCCTCTTTCCCCTGGTCTTTCTCATCGCGTTCTGGGTGCTGTACCGGCACGACCGCGTTCCTCTGGTCCGGCACATGGGCGAGTTGCTCACGGTGTCGATTCTTGGCGGCGCCTGTTTCGGTCTGCCCACGACGCTGGTCAGCGAGCGGGAGCGGGGCGTCTGGCGGCGCTACCGCCTGACCCCAGTCGCACCGGCCGCACTGGTCGCCGCCACCCTGATCGCCCGCTACGCGCTGCTGGTGCTGGCCGGACTGCTTCAGCTCGGACTTGCCCTCGCGCTCGGCCTGCCGTTCCCGGCCCACCCCTTCGAACTGTTCGTGGCGTTTACCTTCGCCGCATTTGCCTTCATCGGACTCGGCCTCGTCATCGCCACCCTGGCCAACAACGTGCCCGCGGTCCAAGCGCTCGGGCAATGTGTCTTTCTGCCCATGCTCATCATCGGCGGGGTCGCCGTGCCTCTCACCGCCCTTCCGGAATGGGCGCAACAGGTCTCAGCCTTCTTTCCGGGACGATATGCCGTCGAAGCGATTCAGACGACCGTCAACGGTACCGGTTTGCGCAGCGAAGGATTCGCCCTCGCCGCCCTCGCCGGCCTGGGTGTGGTGGCATCGCTTGCCGGTCTGCGTCTATTCCGGTGGGACGCCCAGCAGTCCTTCCGCTCCCTGTCCGGCAAGCCGTGGCTCTTCCTGGTGATCCTGGGCTGGGCTGGAGTCGGCATCGCAGCCGAACTTCAGGACCGGACCCGTCCGCGCCCCGACGACGTGCCGCCTCCCGCCGCGCCGCCCACCGTGGCGCCGTCTCCGCCTTCGCCACCGGCAGAGACCCCCAATCCCGCACCGGAACCCGACCGCCCGGCCGCGCCATCGCCGTCATCCGAGCCTGCCGCCCAACCGGCCGCGACACCGGACGGGCCGGCCGCCGACGGAACGCCCCGGACTTGGCGTGACATCCAACCGAGCCACCTGCAGGCGATCCGCTACTTCGGCGTGCCGCCCGATCACGGGGTGGTCGCCCCCTACGCTGATCCCTCGGAGCAACCGGACGATTTCATCGTGGAGGAACTCGACACCCTGCGCGCCAACCTGCCGCACTGGGCACCGGGCTTCGTCGACGACCCGGTGCAGCGCGTAAGAAACCTGCTCTACGTCGCCGCCGTGCCGGACGCGATCCAGCTCCCGGTGGAGCGCTATGTCCCGGCCCTCGTCCTCGAGACGCTCGAGGCCCGCGTGCCGAAGGAGGACCTGATCCGGATCCTCGCGTACATCACCTTGTATCCGCTCGATGGCGACACCACAGCCGTAACGCGGGTGAACGAGCTCGGCCTGGAGGACGCCGTTCAGACCGATGTCGTGCGGGAACGGGCCTACTACTACGCGATCAAATACATTCTGCGGCTCAGCCCCCGCTGACTCCGGAATCCCGGCGGCGCCAGATCGGACGGCTGAGTAGCCAGAGCAGCGGTGGCAGCGCGGCACTGAGCGCAAGCGCCAGTCCAGGATGCTCCACGCCGGCATGCCCGATCGCGGCAAACGAGAATCCGATCGGCAGGCTTCCGCAGGCCAGCGCAACCGCAAAGGGCGCGGGGCGCATGCGGGCCAGGCCAGCCATGCAGGCCACGGTTTCCTGCAGGACCGGCATCCAGCGCGACCACGCAACCAGCCAGCCGCCGTAACGCTCGAACAAGGCCTGCCCGCGCGCGAGGTCGCGTTCACCCACGAGTCGCACCGCCATCCTCGGTCCCAGGGTGCGGCACAGGGTATACGCAAACACACCGGCCAGCCACGAGCCACCTGCCGCCAGCAAGCCTCCCCACCATGGCCCGTACAGAAATCCAAGGGCCGACATGACCACCGTGCTCGGAATGGGCAGCACGAGGTCGAGCATCAGCAGCACCACCCCGGCCAGCCAGCCCCACGCGCCATAGCCACGCAGCCAGTCCACTGCGCCCGTCGCGGAGAAACTGCGTTCCAAATCCCCGCCCCAGATCGCGAACGGAACGAGGACCAAGACGGCGAGACCGATGAAGATCCAAAGCAGGCGCATGGCAGACCTCATTGTTCCGCCCTCACCGCGGGGCGCAAAACGTTTCACGCGATTGCGGCGCAGGCCGATGCCAGCTTGGGCTTGCGATGACCGGCTTCGATGCGCACACCGGAACCCCCTCACCCACCGTCATGGCCTCGCCCTTCTCCCCGTCCCACCTCCTCCTTGGCACCTACACGCGCACCACCAGCAAAGGTGTCTATCGCGCGCCGTTCGACGACCGCACGGGCGAGGTCGGGCCGCCCGAGTGCATCATCGAGGCGAAGAATCCCACCTGGCTCGCTTGGTCGCCGGACCACGCGAACGTCTACGTCACCGACGCCGGTCTGGAAGGGATCAAGGCCTGCGGGCGCGACCCGGCCACCGGTGCCTGGACCGTCTTGAACCAACAGGCATCGGGAGCGGGTCACCCGACTCACGTTGTCATTGATGCGACGGGGCGCATGGCAATCTCTGCCAACTACGGCACCGGCACGGTCACGTCCTGGCCGCGACTCCCCGACGGCACCCTCGGCCCGGCACGCACGCTGATCCGCCATCAAGGGTCCAGCATCAATCCCGACCGGCAAAAGGAACCCCACGCGCATGGAGTGACTCTGTCACCCGACAATCGCTTCGTCTTCGTACCCGATCTCGGCACGGACAAAGTGATGGCGTATGTGCTCGACCACGCCCGGGCGGAGCTGACTCCCCACGTCCACGCCTTCACGCCGGTTCCCCCGGGCAGCGGACCTCGGCACCTGTCGTTCTCCCCCGACGGCCGACACGCGTATGTGATCAACGAGATGGGCGGAACCATCGCCTCGTTCGCCTACGATGCGCGCGAAGGACGCCTGACCTTGCTGGAGGTCGTGCCGACGCTGCCGTCGGATTTCAACGGCGCCAACAAGACTGCTGAGGTGATTGTACATCCCCGGGGTCACGTCGTGTATGGATCCAATCGCGGACACGACAGCCTGGTGGTGTTCGCGCGCGACCCCGCCACCGGTCTGCTCACCTGGCGGCAGACCGTGCCAAGCGGCGGCCGTTCGCCGCGGCACTTCGATCTCTCCCCTGACGGACGATGGCTGGTCGCCCTGCACGAAGAGTCCAACGACGGCTACGTCTTCCGGGTCGATCCGGCCACGGGACAACTGGAGCGCACCAACCACCATTTCCAGGTCCCCCAACCGGTGTGCGTGCTCTTCGGGCAATAAAAAAAGGCGGGCCTTGCGGGCCCGCCTTTTGATTTGAATCGGCCGGATGATCAGAGGCTGCGCGCAGCGGTGACCACCGCATCCACCGTGATGCCGAGTTCCTTCATGACGGTGTTGCCCGGGGCGCTGATGCCGAAGCGATCGATGCCGAGAGCCTTGCCGTCGAGACCGACGTACTGCTGCCAGAGGCCCGTCACACCGGCTTCGATCGACACGCGCTTGCGGCACGACGACGGAATCACGGATTCACGGTACTCGGCCGACTGGCGGTTGAAACGCTCGAAGGACGGGAGGGAGACCACGCGTACGCCGGCGCCGAGGATCTTCGCCGCCGCGACGGCGTGCTGCAGTTCGCTGCCGGCCGCCAACAGGATATGGGTGAGCGGTGCGGTTTCGCGAATGGCGACGTAGCCACCCTTCAACACGCCCTGGCGGCGCTGCTCGACCGGAATGTCGTTGAGCATCGGCACCGCTTGGCGGGTGAGGGCCAGCAAGGTCGGTCCGTCCGTACGCTCGAGCGCGGCCGCGAACGCGCCGGCCGTTTCCTCGGGATCGGCGGGGCGGATCACATCAAGATTCGGAATCACACGCAGACCCGAGACCGTTTCCACCGGCTGGTGGGTCGGACCATCCTCGCCCACGCCGACGGAGTCATGGGTGTAGATGTAGACCACGGGTAGTTTCGAGAGCGCGGCGAGACGCATCGACGGACGCGAGTAGTCCGCAAAGACGAGGAAGGTGGCGCAGGACGTGCGAAAGACGCCGTCGTAGGCGATGCCGTTGTTGATGGCGGCCATGCCGTGCTCGCGGATGCCGTAGCGGAGATTGCGGCCGGAGCGATTGCTCCGGTCGAAATCCTTGTCCGACGCGATGTAGTTGAGCGTCGAGCCATACAGGTCGGCACTGCCGGAAATGAACAGAGGCAGGGCGGCGGCGATCGGCTGGAGGACATCCTTGCCCGCCGCGCGGGTCGCCAGTTTGGCGTCGGCCGGAAAAGCCGGGATCTTCGAGAGCAGCGAGGAGAAGTCAGGCTTGGCCGCGTGGCTTTCGAGCAGCGCCGCCTTCTCCGGGTTCGCCGTTTTCCAGGCTTCGTAGGTCTTGGTCCACTTCTTGTAGCTACGGACCAAACGCTTCTTGTGCTCGGCGAAGTAGGCGCGCACATCGTCGCTCACGAAGAAGTGCTGGTCGGCCGGCAGACCAAGGCCCGCCCGGGCCGCATCGGCGAACTTCGCACCGCCCTCGCCATGACCCTTCGAGGTACCGGCAACTTCGGGAATGCCCTTCGCGATCACCGTCTTTGCGACAATCAGCTGCGGCTTACCCGAAGTGGCCTTCTTCGCCTTGTTGATCGCCTTGAGGATGGCGGCAAGGTCGTGGCCGTCAGCGAGGGTCTGGACGTCCCAGCCGAGGGCCTTGAAGCGCAGCGCCGTGTTCTCGCTCTGCGTCTTGTCCGCCATCGCATCGAGCGTAACATCGTTGGCGTCGTAAATCAGGATCAGGTTGTCGAGTCCCTGGTGGGACGCAAAGGCCGCGGCTTCCATCGCCACGCCTTCCTGCATGCAACCGTCACCGGCGAGGCAGATCACGTGATAGTCAAAAACGGTCTGCTCGGCCGTGTTGAACCGGGCTTCAGCCATCTTGCCGGCCACCGCCATGCCCACCGCGTTGCCAATACCCTGCCCCAGCGGACCCGTGGTGCATTCGACCCCGGGGGTCTCATGATATTCGGGATGCCCCGGAGTCTTGGAATGGAGCTGGCGGAAGTTCTTCACCTCCTCCAGCGGGAGGTCGTAGCCGCTCAGGTGCAGCCAACCGTAGAGGAACATCGAGCCGTGGCCGGCGGAAAGGACGAACCGGTCACGATTCAGCCACCGCGGAACCTCCGGGTTGTGCACCAGCGCGTGGCCATAGAGCACAGCGCCGATCTCAGCGGCGCCCAACGGCAGGCCGAGGTGGCCGGAGGAGCACTTATGGACGGCATCGATCGCCAGTCCACGCGCTTGGTTGCTAGCTTTCGCGAGGATTTCGGTATTCAACTTCATGGAGGAAAGGGTTTAGGACGGAAAAGTGAGGATGAAGGCCGGGGATGCCGGCATGAAAGCCCAAATTTGAGCGCAAAAAAAAGCGAGCCGGGACAGGCTCGCTTTGTTGAATGTTCACGCGGGGCGACCTCAGGAGGCCGGCACTTCCACCCGGCGTTCCTTGACCGCCATGGCGGCCTTGCCCTGGCGGCTGCGCAGGTAGTACAGGCGGGCACGCATCGGCTCCGAGTTGCGCTCGATCTCGATCTTGTCGATGTTCGGGGAATTCACCGGGAACACGCGCTCGACGCCCTCGCCGTAGCTGATGCGGCGGACGGTGAAGGTCTCATGAATGCCATGTCCCTTGCGGGCGATGACGACGCCCGTGAAGACCTGGACGCGCTCCTTGTCACCCTCGCGCACCTTGGTGTGCACGCGGACGCCGTCGCCGACCTTGAACGGCGGGAGATCCTTCTTCAGCTGGTGCGAAGTGATGTCTTTAATGATGGGATTCATGACGATGTTTCTCGAATAAATCGGGTCGGACTTGGCGGGTTTTCTCAGTACGCTGCGCGTGCCGCCATTTCTCGATCTCGCCGTGGTTGCCGGAGAGCAACACTTCCGGCACGGACATACCTCGAAAATCGGCGGGACGCGTGTATTGAGGAAAGTCGAGCAACTTGCCGGTGAAGGATTCGTGCGTCAACGACTTTTCTTCCCCGAGCACGCCGGGAATGAAGCGCGCCAGCGCATCGATGACCACGGCAGCCGGCAAAGTCCCGTTGGTCAGGACATAATCCCCAATGCTGATCTCCTGGTCGATCAACCGATCACGAATCCGTTGATCGATGCCTTCGTAGTGACCGCTCAGCAAAATCAGATGCGTCTGACCGGCCAGTTCGCGGGCCAACGGCTCCGAGTACGGCACTCCGTCCGGAGTCAGGTAAATGCGACGGCATCCCGGCGTCTGCAATTGCTCGATCGCAGCAAAGACCGGTTCCGGTTTCATGACCATCCCCGCCCCTCCGCCAAAGGGACGGTCATCCGCCGTACGGTGCCGATCGGTCGTCCAAGTCCGCAAGTCATGCACCTTGACGGTCAGCAATCCGGCTTCGATGCCTTTGCCGAGGATGCTCTCTTGCAAAAACCCTTCGAGCATCCGCGGAAACAGCGTCAGGACATCGATGTGCAAGGGCATGGCGGCAGACGGATCGGACCCATAAGAAAGCCCCGGTGGAATTCCGGGGCTTGCGCGCTAGGCAATGGAGGCGTCCTTAGGCGCTCGGAGCGGCCTTTTTGGCCTTCTTGACCAACGACTTGGCCGTGTCCGTCGGCGTTGCACCTTTGCTGACCCAGTAGTCCACGCGGGCCACATCAAGCGTGAGGGCGTTGTTCTTGGCGCGGGGCGAATAGGTACCGAGGATCTCCACCGCACGGCCGTCGCGGCGGGAACGGGTTTCGGCGACAACCACATGATAAATCGGATTGTGCGTGGAGCCGATGCGGGAAAGACGGATCTTGAGAGACATGGAGATGCGTGGTGACGGATGCGGACGACTGGGTGGTTTGGAAAAAGGTCGAGACTGCACGAGACAACGTTGGCCTTGTCAAGCCCCCAGCGGGACCAAAGTCGGACGGATTTGCCGTTGACCGATCTCGGTGCGGGCGCGACGTTGCCCGTTCTTATGCTCAAAGCCGGCATCGTCGGTCTGCCCAACGTAGGCAAGTCCACTCTCTTCAACGCCCTCACCCGCTCGCGCAAGGCGGAGGCGGCCAACTACCCGTTCTGCACCATCGACCCGAATGTCGGGGTGGTGATGGTACCCGACGAACGCGCGTACGTGCTGCAGAAGATCGCCAAGACCAACGTCGTCATTCCGGCGGCGATCGAGTTTGTGGACATCGCCGGTCTGGTCGCCGGCGCCAGCAAGGGCGAAGGCTTGGGCAACCAGTTCCTCGCCAACATCCGGGAGGTCGACGCCATCGTCCAGGTGGTGCGCTGTTTTGAGGATGGCGATGTGATCCATACGATGGGGAACGTCGATCCAGTGCGGGACATCGAAGTGATCACCACGGAGCTGGTGCTCGCCGACCTCGACGCCGTGACCAAACGCATCGACAAGACGCAGAAGAAGGCGAAATCGGGCGACAAGGAGGCACAGGCCGAGCTCGCCCTGCTCGAGAAACTGTCGCCGCATCTCAACGAGGGCCGGACGGCCAACACCCTCGCCGCCAGCGACGATGAAAAGGCGCTGATGAAGCTCTTTCAGCTGCTCACCGCCAAGCCCGTGCTCTTCGCGTGCAACGTGGCCGAAAGCGACCTCGCCACGGCCGAGGAGAATCCGCACGTCAAGAAGGTCGCCGAGTACGTGCGCACCCACCACGACGCCGCCTACGTGCCGATCAGCGCACGCATCGAATCAGAGCTCATCGACCTAGCGCCGGACGAGGCCAAGGCGTTTCTCAAGGATCTCGGCGTCGACGACTCCGGCGTCTCGGCGCTGATCAAGGCCACGTACGCCCTGCTGGGCCTGCAAACCTATTTCACGGCCGGCGAAAAGGAGGTTCGGGCCTGGACCATCAAGAAGGGCTGGAAGGCGCCCCAGGCCGCCGGGGTGATCCACACGGATTTCGAGAAAGGCTTTATCAAGGCGGAAGTCGTGTCCTACGAGGACCTCACCCGCCTCGGCAGTGTCGCCGCCGCCCGCGAAGCGGGAAAATATCGCCTGGAAGGCAAGGACTACGTTTTTGCCGACGGCGACGTCGCGCTGTTCCGGTTCAACACCTGATCCGGAACAGAGCGGCCGGTACTCCGACGACGAATCAACGCATCAGAGCCGCGGCGGCCGGATGGCCGCCGCACCGGTTTAGATCGTCGTTCCATCCGGAACCACCACGCCCTTCGGCACCACCAGCACGCCATCGCGGACCACGACACCGTGCGCGTACGTGCCGTCCGCCTTGCCGTCGGGTGACAGTGTAACATTATTTCCGATACGGGCGTTCTTGTCGATGATCGCACCGCGGATCCGGCAATTGTTGCCCAAGCCCAGGTTGGGCACTCCCTGGCGGGCGTTGGCCGCAATCTGGTCGTCCATCTCGTAGTAATCCGCCCCCATCATCACGACGTCCTCGAGGTTGCAGCCCGCGCGCACAAACGAGCGGATGCCAAGCAGGCTGTGCTTGAGGTAGGAGTCCTCCACGATCGAACCGTCGCCAATCACGACGTAATCGACCGAGCACTTGTTGATCTTCGACGCCGGCAGATAGCGATCCTGGGTGTAGATCGGGGCCGTCGCATCGAAGAAATTGAACGGCGGCAGTGGCTGGGCCAGCGCGAGATTGGCGTCAAAGAACGCACGGACGGTACCGATGTCCTCCCAATAGCCCTCGAAGACGTGGGCATTCAGCTTTTTCCGCCCCAGCAGGCTGGGAATGACCTCCTTGCCGAAATCGGTCATCGTGTTCGCCAGCGCTTCGGCCAGAGCCGCGCGGTTGAACACATAAATGCCCATGGAGGCGAGACAGTGCTTCTCACCCTGCTGGGCCGCCTGCAGCTTCGACTCCAGCGCGGGGCTGAGGGTCAGACTGTTGATCACGGCCGGATCCTTCGGCTTCTCCACGAACTGCTGGATGGCCAGCGTGTCGTCCACCTTCATCAGACCGAGTCCCTCCACCTTGGACACCGGGAACGGTATCGCCGCAATGGTGACGTCGGCACCGCTCGCCGCGTGTTCAGCGATGATCTTGCGGAAGTCCATGCGGTAGAGCTGATCGCCGGACAGGATCAGCACATAGTCGTGGGGGAAGTTGCGGAAATGCTGAAGATTGCGCCGGACGGCATCCGCCGTCCCCTGATACCAGTCCGCGTTCTTCTCCGTCTGCTCGGCGGAGAGGATGTCCACGAATCCGCCACCAAACGGATCGAAATGATAGGTCGACTGGATGTGGCGATGTAGCGAGGCGGTGTGAAACTGCGTCAGCAGGAAGATGCGGTTGATCTCCGAGTTAATGCAGTTGCTGATCGGGATATCCACGAGCCGGTACTTGCCGGCGAGGGGTACCGCCGGTTTGCAGCGCTCCATGGTCAAAGGGTGCAAACGCGTGCCGCGTCCGCCGCCCATGATTACAGCCATCACCTTTTTCTGAGTACTCATGAGGTCTGGGGTCTATTGACTTGCTCGAGTTTCCGCGCGGCCCCTATCTTCGCGAGCTTAAACGGGTAAAACTATGTGCGGAATTATTGGTTACGTCGGCAAACAGAAGGCTGCGGGCATTCTCATCGAGGGACTCAAGCGTCTCGAATACCGCGGCTACGATTCCGCCGGTGTGGCGATCCAGCAAAACGGTCGCATTGAGGTGGCGAAGAAGGCCGGCCGCGTGGCGGTGCTGGCCAAGGAGGCGGCGCGGCACGCCCTGGTGGGCACGACGGGCATCAGCCACACCCGTTGGGCGACCCACGGCGGCGTCAGCGATGCAAATGCGCACCCGCATCTCAGCAGCGACGACAAGATCGCCCTCGTGCACAACGGAGTGATCGAGAACTACGATGCCATCAAACGCTTCCTCCTGACCAAGGGATACACCTTCAAATCCGAGACCGACACGGAGGTCCTGACCAATCTCGTCGCGTATCATTACGCCAAGGAGCCGCAGCCCGCCGAGGGTAGCCGGTTCCTCGAAGCCGTGCGCAAGACGCTCTACCATGTCGAAGGCACCTACGGCATTGCCGTGCTGTGCACCGACGTTCCCGGCGAGATCGTCGCGGCCCGCAAGGGTTCGCCCCTCATCCTCGGAGTAGGCGTCGACGAGAACATCATCGCCTCGGACGTCTCCGCGCTGGTCAGCCGAACGCAGAACGTCGTTTACCTGAAGGACGGCGAGATCGTCCACGTCACGGCGAAGGACTTTTCCATCACCACCCTGGATCAGGCGGACGTCGCACCGGTGATCGACAAAGTCACCTGGTCCATCGAGGCCGCGGAAAAAGGCATCCACGAGCACTTCATGGAGAAGGAAATTTTCGAGCAGCCCGCGGCGCTCGAGAATGCCATGCGCGGACGCTTCTCCGAGGACGGCAGTACGGCGAACTTCGGTGGTCTCAATCTCACGGCGGCGGACTTCAGGGCCATCGACCGGTTTGTGTTCTGCTCTTGTGGCTCGGCCTGGCACGCATGTCTCGTCGCCGAGCACCTGATCGAGCGGTTCGCGCGGGTGCCGGTCGAAGTCGATTACGCGTCCGAGTTCCGGTACCGCAACTCGCCACTCGATCCGCATTCGCTCTTCTTCGTGATCAGCCAGTCAGGTGAGACGATCGACACCCTGGCGGCCCTGCGCGAGGCGAAGCGAAAGGGGTACAAGGTCATGGCGATCTGCAACGGCGTGGGCTCGACGATCGCACGCGAGTCCGACGGCGGCATCTACCAGCATGCCGGGCCGGAGATCGGCGTCGCCTCGACCAAGGCGTTCACCTCGCAGCTGCTCATCTCCGCCATGTTCGCCCTCTATGTGGCGCGGATGCGGGACATGAGCTTCAGCGACGGTATTCAATATGTGAATGCGCTCAAGGGGGTGCCGGACCTCGTACGCCACACGCTGGAACAGGCCCCGCGCATCCGGGAGATCGCGCAGCGGTACGCCCATTACAACGACTTCCTGTTCCTCGGGCGCCTCTCGCTTTTCCCGATCGCGCTCGAAGGGGCCCTCAAGCTCAAGGAGATCTCCTACATCCACGCCGAGGGCTATCCCGCGGCCGAGATGAAGCACGGTCCAATTGCCCTGATCAGCGAGGACTGCCCGTCGGTCTTCTTCGTGCCCAAGGGCGAGATCTTCAACAAGCTCGTGTCATCGATGCAGGAGATCAAGGCACGCAAAGGAAAGATCATCGCCATCCTGACCGAGGGCTGTGAACTGCCGCCGGGGCTCGCGGACGAGATCATCCTCATCCCGGACTGCCATGAGGCCGTGCTGCCGGTCATCGCCACGGTGCCGGTGCAGTTGCTGAGCTATTACATCGCCGTCGCGCGCGGCTGCGACGTGGACAAGCCGCGCAATCTTGCCAAGTCCGTCACGGTGGAGTGAGGAGAAAGTCAGTAGCGAGTAGTCGGTAGCGGGCAGCGAGCATATCGCCGGCCTTAAGCAACTCCTCGCGACCTGCCCTCGCGGGTCCAGGTTGCCTTTTTCTACTCGCTACCCGCTACCCGCTACTCGCTACTCTCCCACGTATGACCATCTTTCCGACCCGCGAGGCTTTCCTGGAGCTCAGCCGGCAAGGCAACGTCATTCCCGTCTACACCGATCTGATGGCGGATTTCGAGACCCCGGTCTCGGCGTACGCGAAACTTCGGGAAGGCGGCCCTTCCTACCTGCTCGAATCGGTCGAAGGTGGGGAGAATCTTTCCCGTTACAGCTTCATTGGCTGCCGCCCGCGCAAGATCTTTGCCTGCGGATCCGAAACGACCGAGATCCGTGAGCCCGGCCGCGCAAGCCGGACGGTTCCTACGCCAAAGGATCCGCTGAGCCTGATCGAAGCGGAGATGCGCGGCCACAAGGCGGTACGCCTGCCCGGGTTGCCACGTTTCACCGGCGGAGCCGTCGGCTTCATCGCCTATGAATACGTGACCCGGATCGAGTCGACCGTGCCCGCGGCGAAGAAGGACGAACTCGGTCTCCCCCTGCTCTATTTCATGCTCTCGGATTCGCTGCTGATCTTCGATCGCGCGAAACAAACCCTCCGCCTCTGCGTCAACGCCCACATCAAGGACGACGCGGGAGCAGCCTACACCCAGGCCGTGCGTGAGCTCGAGCATCTGTTTGGCCTCCTCCGCCAGCCCCGCGCCCTCGCGCCCGCCCCGCTGGTCGATACGCCGCCCGGCAAGGTTCCGCCCGGCAACTTCACCCAGGAACGGTTCGAGCAGGTGGTCGAGTCGACCCAGGAATTCATTCGCTCCGGCGACATCATCCAAGTGGTGCCTTCGCAGCGTTTCTCCAAACCATTCAAGCGTCCGGCACTCGATCTCTATCGTGCGCTGCGCACGGTCAATCCGAGCCCTTACACCTTCATCCTCGAGACCGGCGAGTATGCGATCGTGGGTGCGTCACCGGAAGTCCACGTCCGGCTGACGGACGGACGCGTGGAGATTCGTCCGATTGCCGGCACGCGCAAGCGCGGCACCACCCCGGCGGAGGATCTTGCCCTGGAAAAGGAATTGCTGGCGGACGAGAAAGAACGGGCCGAGCACCTCATGTTGGTCGACCTCGCCCGCAACGACATTGGCCGGGTCTGCGCCTATGGCTCGGTGCATGTGCCGGAAATGATGGTGGTCGAACGCTACTCCCACGTGATGCACATCGTGTCCCAGGTGGAAGGTACCATCGCCCCCGAACACAACGCCTACGACTTGATGCGCGCCACCTTCCCCGCCGGCACGGTCAGCGGTGCGCCCAAAATCCGGGCCATGCAGATCATCGCCGAGAACGAACCGACGCAACGCGGCTTCTACGCGGGCGCGCTCGGTTACTTTGGCTACGACGGCAATCTCGACTCGTGCATCATGCTGCGCACCTCCTTGCTCAAGGACGGGCAGCTCCACATTCAAGCCGGTGCAGGCGTCGTGGCCGACAGCGTGCCTGTGTCCGAGTATCAGGAAACCATCAACAAGGCGTCCGCCCTCTTCAAGGCGGCCGCCATGGCGGAGCGGTTGTAAGCCGCACCCTTCCCCGGTCCGTCCCAGGTTTGGTGTCGCAAGAGGTCCTCTGAAGGAGTGACCGGCGTTCCAACCCGCGCCTTCGCAGGCACCTCGCGACGAACCGCCAAAAATTTCGCACGGTCTCCGCATCCGCTGCGGACGCTGGTTCGTTTCTTCTTTGAAACGACGCAAATGGGACAAACGGGTCTCTTTGGCCGGTCCCCATGAGCCATCGTGGCCCTCGGACGGTTTGCCCGGTCGATCGCCCCCAGAGGTGAAAGGCCAAGCAAACCCGCTGGAACGATTTACGCTCCCCTTCTGTCAAAAAGAAAACGGTCCGGGAATTTTTTCCACCTCCGCCACCTCCCACCTGAAAGCTCCCCTACGTCATGGCTTCCCTCTCGAACACTTCCCGCAAGTACGCCGACGCCGACGAAGTTGAATCCTCCGAGCCGACCCAAGCGGTGGTCACGGCAGCGCCGGACGCCCCTCCCTCTTTCCTCGAAAAGAACGAGCCCGCCAGCCGGGACACCGGTCCGCTCGAGCGCAGCAATCTCCAGCTTTATCTGCAGGAGATTGGCAAGACTCCCCTTCTGACTCCGGCTGAAGAGGTCAGTTTGGCGAAGCGCATCCGCAAGGGCGACAAGGCCGCCCGGGATCACATGATCTCGGCCAACCTCCGTCTGGTCGTTAAGATCGCGATGGACTACAAGGATTTCGGCCTCCCGCTCCTCGACCTGATCAGCGAAGGCAACATTGGGTTGATCAAGGCGGTGGAACGGTTCGACCCGCGCAAGGGTGGCAAGCTCTCCACCTACGCCGCGTGGTGGATCAAGCAGTCGATCAAGCGCGCCCTCGCCAATCAGTCGAAGACGATCCGCCTGCCCGTGCACCTGGTGGACAAGATCGCCAAGATGCGCCGCACGGCCATGGCCTTGACCGAGGAACTCGGCCGCGAGCCCACCGATGAAGAGCTCGCCATGGAGCTCCAGATCCCGACCAACAAGGTCGCGCATTTGAAGTCGGTCAGCGTCCGCCCGACGTCGCTCGACGCCCCGATCGGCGAAGACGGCGACTCCGGCACCTTCGGCGACATCGTCGGTGACGAGAACGCCGCAAGCCCGTTTGAGTCGCTCAGCGAACGCACCCGCACCTCCGACCTGCACTCGATGATCGATTCCCTCGAACCTCGCGAAGCAGAGATCCTCCGCTATCGTTTCGGCCTCGACGGTTACGACGAGCTCACGCTCGAAGAAGTCGGGCGTAAATTCAAGGTGACGCGTGAACGCATCCGGCAGCTGCAGAACATCGCTTTGTCAAAGATGCGGAAGGCCATCGCCCGCAATGAAGCCCAACTCTCGCTCGAGGAAATTGAGCAGGAGGAGGTGCAGCGGAAGCGCATGGAGGTGATCCGCGAGTTCATCGAGGCGCGCAGTGCCAAGCCGGGCAAATCCGGGCGCAACTGAGCATTTCCTTTGCGTGGTTTTCTGGCGGCAACCTCGGGGTTGCCGCCTTTTTTATGCCGTACCGCCGAGCAGTTCCCAGCGAGGCGGCCCTTTCCCGCTCGAAGGCCGGCCCGATCGTGGCGTCAATCGTCGGTGCCGGTCGAAATCGGCTCGATCCGTTCGACCAGGACAAACCTCTCCCGGTCTCATGAAGTACTCCCTCTTGATCTACGTTGATCCAGTCCGCTTCGGACGCCTCTCCCGCGAGGAGCAAAATCGTGTGCACGCAGCCTGCGGGCAATGGCACGCCGACATCCTGAAGCACGGTCATGGCGTCGCCGCGATCGGCCTGCAGCCGGTCGCGACCGCGAAGACCGTGCGGTCCGACGGCCAACGGATCACGGTCACTGACGGGCCGTTCGCCGAAACGCGCGAATTCCTGGGCGGCCTCGAGTGCATTGACTGCTCCTCGTACGACATCGCGCTCGCCTACGCCCGTTCGTTTCCCGGCCTCGCCGCAGGCTGCTCGATCGAGCTTCGCCCCGAAGTACCAGGGGGCGTCTGCGAAGCATGAGGCCTGCGCACCCCGGGTCGCCGTAAGGCCGCCCACCACCAGCCGCGGACGTTGAGCCGAACGACCCACGGCCTGAACGCCGGGCGACAGCAACGGCCCGCGCGGGGAAATGGACAAAAAAAGGCGCCCGGATTGCTCCGGGCGCCTTGAAGTCTGGGCGGATGATGACGAAGGGGCTTATTCCTTCTTCGCGGCCTCGTCGAGGATGTCGCCGAGGTTCATCATGTCGCCGGAGCTGTCGCGGTTGAGCGCGTCGTAGCTCGCCGTTTCCGCGGCCAGCTGGTCGGCCGAGTAGTTGGCGGCCTTGATCGAGAGGCCGAGGCGGCGCTCGTCGCGGTCGATCTTGATGACGCGGGCCGTGACCTGCTGGCCGGGCTTGAGGATGTCCTTCACCTTCTCGATGCGCTCCTCGCTGATCTGCGAGATGTGCACGAGGCCATCGATGCCGTCCTTGAGCTCCACGAAGGCGCCGAAGGAGGTGATCTTGGTGACGGTTCCCTGCACGACGTCGCCGATCTTGAAGAAGCTGTCGATGTCGGTCCACGGATCGACGGCGAGCTGCTTCATGCCGAGGCTGATGCGCTGCTGGTTCGGATCGACGTCGAGCACGATGGCGTCGACCTCGTCGCCCTTCTTGAGCACTTCCGACGGGTGGTTGACCTTGCGGGTCCACGACATGTCGGAGACGTGCACCATACCGTCGATGCCTTCCTCGAGTTCGATGAAGGCGCCGTAGGTGGTCATGTTGCGCACCTTGCCGCGGACGCGGGCGCCGATCGGGTAGTTGTGGCGGACCATGTCCCACGGGTTCGGCTCGAGCTGGCGGAGGCCGAGCGAGATCTTCTGCTCGTCCTTCTGGATGCCGAGCACCACCGCATCGAGCTCCTGGCCGACCTTGAGCAGCTCGGAGGGCTTGGTGATGCGCTTGGTCCAGGACATCTCGGTGATGTGCACGAGACCCTCGACGCCCGGCTCGATCTCGACGAACGCGCCGTAAGGAACGAGGTTGACGACCTTGCCGCGCACCTTGGCGCCGACCGGGAACTTGTGTTCGATGTCGTCCCAGGGATTCTTGGTGGTCTGCTTGAGGCCGAGGGAGACACGCTCCTTCTCGCGGTTGACCTCGATGATCATGACCTGGATCTCCTCACCCTGCTTGAGCATTTCGCTCGGGTGCGAGATGCGGCCCCAGCTCATGTCGGTGATGTGGAGCAGGCCGTCCATGCCGTCGAGGTCGATGAACGCGCCGAAGTCGGTGATGTTCTTGACCACGCCCTTGCGGACCTGGCCCGGCTGGATCGAGTCGAGCAGGTTGCGGCGCTTCTCGGTGCGCTGCTGCTCGATGAGCTCGCGGCGGGAGAGGACGATGTTCTGGCGCTCGAGGTTGATCTTGAGGACCTTGAAGTCGTAGGTCTGGCCCACGTACTGGTCGAGATTCTTGGGCGGCTGCACATCGATGTGCGAAGCCGGCAGGAAGGAGTCGACGCCGATCGAAACGATCAGGCCGCCCTTGACCTTGGCGCGGACGCGGCCCGCGACGACGGAGCCTTCGGGGAACTTGGTGAGAATGTTCTCCCAGTTCTTCTTCTGCTGCGCCTTGTCGTAGGAAATGACGGGGTTGCCGTTCTTGTCCTCGACCTTTTCGATCAGGACCTCGATCGGCGAGCCCACCTGGAGCTCACCGAGATCGATGAATTCATTGGCCGGGACGACGCCTTCGGACTTGCCCCCGATGTCGACGACGACCTCGTTTTGTCGGATTTCGGTGATAACCCCTGCCACGATGCTGCCTTCCTTCAATTGATCGAAGGACGACTGCGCGAGCAGTTCTTCCATGATGGAACTCATGACGAAAACACGGACAAACGCCGCCTGCCCCGCAGCGCCGATCATCCGTTATGACCCTTGCGGGCCGTTGGTTGATGGTTGACTGACGTAAGACCGGTGGGAGCACCGCGGCGGAGGCACCGGTCTGACCGAAACGAATGCCGCGAACGGTCAGAATCGCGGCAACGCCACGCTCGGAGCAAGCGGAAAGTACGGCACCGAGGCCCTACTTTCGCGGCTGGTCCGTGCCGGACTTGAGCTCGGCCAACGAAGCGTCGAGGGCCGCGAAAAACGAGTCATACAGGCCATGCTCACGCAGGACATGGCTCGTCGCCCCGGCTTTGACCTCACCCTCCACTTGCTCCTGCAGTCGGATGGCGATTTTGGATGCACCCTCACCGAACTCCCTCACTTTGACATCCATCTCGTACTGCCTCACGCCCACGAAGGCATCGTCCGAGCGCAAGTTACTCCGCGCCACCACTATACCCTGGGCCTCAAGGGCGCGATCGACCGTGAAGCCAATCTTCTTGAAGGCCAGCTGGGTGGCTTGAAAGACCACGCTTCGGTCCGCCTCGATCTCGCGTTCCTGGGGCGCTACGTTCGCAAAGCGATCTGACAGCCGCGCCGGAAGCGAGTCGCAACCGGTCAGGGCGAGGAGGGCAATCAAGGCGGCAAGGAGAACGGGGAAGCGCACGGTAAGAGAAGGACCTGGAAACCGGACCAAGGTGGCGGCCGGGCCGAAAGAAAATGGCCTTCGCCGGGTGGGCAGGTCGATCCCAAATCGGCAGGGCTCGCCGGAGTCGGTGACGCGACATCCGTTGGCCCACCCGCGGTTGTCAGGCGGGTTGCTGCTGAGAAATACAGTGGAGGGTGCCGAGGCCCCAGATCAGATCGTAGCAATCGATCCCAATCACTTCGCGGCCCGGGAAGCAGCCGCCGATGATCGCACAGGCCTCCGCGTCACGCTTCTTCTGCCGGAAGGTCGGAACGAGGACGGCACCGTTGATGATCAGGAAATTCGCATAGCTGGCCGGAACTTGCTGCCCTTGGATCGCGAACGGCTTCGGCATCGGCAACTCCACGAGGTCGAACTTCCGTCCCTGCGGCGTGCGGAACGAGGACAGGCGCTCGAGATTTTCCGCCAGGATGCGGTGATTCGGGTCGCGGCGATTCTTCTCCACGCAGGTGATGAAGCCGTCGGGCTTGTAGAACCGGGTGATGTCGTCGATGTGCCCATCGGTATCATCTCCAATGATACCATCGCCCACCCACAGCACGGTTGTCACCCCCAAGTAGTCGCACAGGTTGCGCTCGATCTCGGTCCGGCTGAAGTGCGGATTGCGGTTCTTGTTCAACAGACACTGCTCACTGGTCAGCAGTAATCCTTCGCCATTCACGTCGATCGAGCCGCCCTCGAGGACCATATTGTTCTCGAAGCGCCGCATGCGCAGTTTCTTCGCCACCAACGGCGGAATCGTGTTGTCGAGGTCGTAGGGCGGATACTTCCCGCCCCATGCCGTGTGCACCCAGTCCGTCACCGCCACCTCCCCGGTCCGGCGGTGTTTCACGAAAATCGGCCCATGGTCGCGGCACCAAGCATCGTTGGTCGGATGATCGTAGAAGGTCACCCGTTCCATGTCCGCACCGGCCTTGGCACACAGCCGCTGCGCGCGCGGCTGCAGGGCGGCGGCGCAGTTGATGCGCACGGCCTCAAACCGGCTGATCTGCGCCACAATGCCGGCGAAGACATACGGGATGGGGCGGAACTGACCCGGCCAGGACGCGCGCTTGTGCGGCCACGAAAGCCAGATCGCGGCCTGAGGCGCCCACTCCGCCGGCATGCGGAAACCAAGGGCAGCCGGCGTGCGTCCGGTCGCGGAGCTACGCGCGGAGGAATTCGAAGCCTTCCGGGAAGTGGCCACAGGACTCAGTCGATGAACCGTTTGGTCAGATCACCGTAGGCGTCGATGCGGCGGTCGCGGAGGAACGGCCAGTGCGTGCGGGTGACGTCCACCTTCGCCAGATCGACCGGTACGATCATGACCTCTTCGCGGTCGACACTCGCTTTGGCGAGAATCTGTCCGCTGGTACCGGCCACGAAACTTTGGCCCCAGAACTCAAGACCGTCCCCGCCAATCGGCTGCTCGAGGCCGATGCGGTTGATGGCCGCGACATAGCACCCGTTCGCAACGGCATGACTGCGCTGGATCGTTTCCCAAGCACCATGCTGATTGACCCCGTATTCGGCTTTCTCCTTCGGATGCCAGCCGATGGCGGTCGGATAGAAGAGAATTTCTGCCCCCTGCATCGCGGTCAGACGCGCGCCCTCCGGGTACCACTGATCCCAGCAGATCAGCACGCCAATCTTGCCATGACGGGTTTGCCAGGCGCGAAACCCGGTGTCGCCCGGAGTGAAGTAGAACTTCTCGTAGAAAAGCGGGTCATCCGGGATGTGCATCTTGCGGTAGACGCCGAGCAGAGAGCCATCCGCGTCGATGATCACCGCGGTATTGTGGTATAGGCCCGACGCCCGCTTTTCAAAAAGGGACGCGATGATGACGACGGCATGCTTTTTCGCCAGGCGCTGAAAGGCCTCCGTGCTCGGGCCGGGGATGGACTCCGCGAGCGCGAAATACGCGTGGTCCTCGCTCTGGCAGAAATACTGGGAGCGGAACAGCTCCTGGGTGCAGATGATCTTGGCCCCCTTCTTCGCCGCCTGCTCCGCCAGGGCGAGGGTCTTCTTCAGGTTGGCCTTGGGATCTGCCGTGCAGGCGTGCTGCAGCAGACCGAGCGTGACGATGTGCTTGGACATGGGTCGGGAACGACGTGGCCGCCTCAGTAGACGACCTTGTTGAGCGGATACTCGACGATGCCTTCGGCACCGAGGGACTTGAGCTGGGGGATGATTTCGCGGGCCACGCTTTCATCGATGATCGTCTCGAGCGCGATCCAGTCGACGTTGCTGAGGGGCGAGATCGTGGGGTTGCGCAGCGCCGGCAGTGTCCGCACCACGGCGTCGAGCGCCGACTTGGGCAGGTTCATCTTCAGGCCCACCTTGCTTCCGGCCTCGAGCGCACCGCGAAGAAGCAGGGCGATCGTTTCGATTTTCCGACGCTTCGCGGGATTGGCCCAACTCGCCTTGTTGGCAATGAGCTTGGTGTTGGTTTCCAGCAGCGTGTCGACGATGCGAAGTTTGTTCGCGCGCAACGATGAACCGGTTTCGGTGATGTCCACGATCGCGTCGACCAGATCCGGGACCTTCACCTCCGTCGCTCCCCACGAGAATTCGACTTCGACCGGAACCCGCTTTGCCTCGAAGTAACGCTTCACGGTGTTGACCAGTTCGGTGGCGACCCGCTTGCCGGCGAGGTCCTCCACCGTCTTGACTGGCGACGCTTCCGGGACGCACAGCACCCAGCGCGACTTCTTGACCGAAGCGCGGCTATAGATGAGGTCGCAGACCTCCACGACATCCGACTCGTTCTCCAGCACCCAGTCTTGTCCGGTCAGTCCGCAGTCAAAAAAGCCGTGTTCCACGTAACGGCTCACCTCCTGGGCCCGGACGAAGCGTCCATCGAGTTCCGGATCGTCGATCGACGGCCGGTACGAGCGCGAACTGGTGGTGATCTTCCAGCCTGCTTTGGCGAAGAGGTTCTTCGTGGATTCCTCGAGACTGCCCTTCGGCAGACCGAGCATCAGGAGTGGTGCTTGCGACGACACGGCGCGAAGGGACACCGCGCCTGCCGGCGCTTCAAGTCTATTCTCCCGAGGCGCTAGCACGGAACTTGCACCGGGTCTTTACCGGTCTCCCGGCGCGGGAAACACCGTCTTAATCTTTATTGGCAAAAGTCATAATTTTAATTGTAAAAAATCCTTCAGCGGCCGATATAAGCGTTTACCTGCATGTCCATTGTCCCTTCATCCACCCGCGCCGAGCCAAAGCCCCTCATCTTGGTCGTCGAAGACGAAGAAGAACTGGCCAAGCTCATTTCCATCCACCTCGAGGAGGCCGGCATGCAAACGCAGCTCTGCAACCGGGCCGCGCATGCCTTGCGTTTCTTGAAGCGCAATTTCGCCAACCTCGTCCTTCTGGACGTCAACCTTCCCGATCAATCGGGCTTTGCCCTGTTTGAGGATCTCAAGAAAAACGACATCAGCGTCCCCACCATCTTCGTCACCGGAAATGCGTTGGAGGTGAACAAAGTTCGCGGCTTGGAACTGGGCGGCGACGACTATATCACGAAGCCCTTCGGTTACGCCGAACTCGTTGCCCGCATTCGGGCCGTGCTGCGTCGCACGGAGTCCAAGGACGACCTCAAGGTCACCAAGAACGCCAAGATCAGCGACGATCCGTTCGATTTCTGCGGGGCGCAGATCAACCCGACACGCCTCGAGATCAGTTTCCCGGACGGCACGACCCACAAATTGGGCCGGAAGGAACTAGGCATCATCGCCTACCTGAACACCAACAAGGGCGTGGTGATCACGCGCAAGGCGCTCATTCACTCGGTCTGGGGAATCCACGCCGACGTCAAGAGCCGCTCGCTCGACCAATACATCGTGAAGATCCGCACGATGTTCACCCAGCACGGCCTGAATCTGGATACGTTCCGCACCGTGCACGGGGTCGGCTATATCTTCGATCCGGCCGGTGTTTCCGCCGAGGGTCGTTGAGGCCCGAAGGTCGGGCGCGGGCTCAAAACAGTTCGGGCTGCGTGTAACGCTTCCTCGCTTCGGCGAGGCTGCTCTTCATCTCGAGCTCTTCGAGCAGCTGGAAAAGGGCGCCGGCATCGACCGGTGTCTTATCGGCTGCGACCACCGGCAGGCCGAGATTAAGCGTCGTGAGTCGGAGATTGCGACGCAGGTTGTCGGCCGATTCCGCAACCTGGACCTGAAACCGTTCCGGCTTCAGCTGGGCCGCGTTGGCAATCACGCCTTCCACACCGCCAAACTCCTTCAACCATTTCGACGCCGTCTTGGGACCGACTCCGTCCAAGCCCTTGATGTTGTCCGACGTGTCGCCGATCAGGGCGAGGTAGTCGGCGATCTGCGCCGGCGGCACCCCGAATTTTTCCTCTACTCCGGCGGCATCGAGCATACGCCAGCCGAGCTTGGGATTCGCCGAAGGCGGAGGTAGCATGATCTTGATCCGTTCGCTCACGATCTGGGCAAAGTCCTTGTCGGAACTCACGATCATGACGTCGTGGCCTCCGCCGGCCAGCGCGCATGCCTGCGAGGCGAGGAGATCGTCGCTCTCGACCCCCTCTTGCTCGACGCCCACGAGCCCCATCGCCCGGGTGAGGGCCTTGATCATGGGAATCTGCCGCTCGAGGGCTTCCGGCATTTCCTCACGTTGAGCCTTGTATTCCGGCAGGAGCGCGAGTCGGTCCTGCGCACCGCCAAGGTCAAAGAAAACCAACGTCGCCTCAGGGTGCTCCTGATCCTGCAGCTTCCAAATCGACTTCACCCAGCCGTGCAATGCGTTGGTGGGAAACCCGTCGGACCGCGTGAGCTCCGGAACTGCGAAGAAGCAGCGATACGCCAGATTGAAGCCATCGATGAGCAACCATTTCGCCATCGGGAAAGGCAAGGCCGGTCACCCGCAGGCGTCAACCGGCGACCGGTCAGGATCCGCCGTTTTGATGCGCTGTGGCCGCCGGCGGCGCGACCTGATCGCGCGGTCGGGCCGATGGGCCTCCCGGGGCAACCCACGTGGGATTGCGAAACGGGGTGCTGGGGGGCGTATCCTGCAGCACCTGCTTCTTGGGCGAGCCACCGGGACTGACGAGGTTGGCCGTAACAAAAATCAGCAGGTTCCGCTTCTGCGCCGTCTCGCCCTTGGAACGAAAGAGCCGACCGAGTCCCGGTATGCTTCCGAGCACGGGAATCCGATCGTCGACCTGCTTCACCTCCTCGCGCGTCAATCCTCCCATGATCAACGTTGCTCCGTCCCACAACGTAACCTTGGTCGAGACCTCGCGCACCGAGAAGATCGGTTGGTAGAACCCAGGCGGGACGGTCACCGTCCGGCCCGACGAAATTGCCAGACTGGGCCCGCCGTATTCGACGAAACCTTCGAACTCGGTCACCTTCGGATTCAGGTCGAGGCTGATGCTGTAGTCGTCTTCCTCCACGATCGGCGTGACCCGAAGCTCGACGCCCACGTTGCGCGTGGCGAAATCCTGCGGAGTCCCGGCCGTGACCGTAACTCCCGCCGAGCCCGAGGTGCCGGAACTGTTGCTCGACCCGACCTGACTCTGAATCTCCCCGTAACTTTGGGGATACCGCATCTCCTGCGCGACCACCATGGTAGCGGTATTGCCCGAAAGCACAGTGACCTTCGGCGCGCTGAGCAGATCGGTGCCTTGCTTCTGCGACAACGCGCGCACCACGGCCTGCACATCAAAGTCGCCCACCGCGCCCGAAAGGTCCGCCAGCGGGCTGCCGGCGCCGCCCATGAGCACGGCCCCCGGAAACGTCGGCGGAGCCGTGGTCGCCGCCGCTTCGCCGTCGATGAGGATCGCATTGACCGAATTTGAATTCCGAAACGCCTCCGCCAGGGGTCGCACTCCGCCCGAGGTGAAACGGTCCTGCACGTCGTAGCGTTCCGCCCCCGTGGCATCCCGCAAGGGCTCGCCGGTCACGGGATCCAGCAGGCGCCGTCCGCGCCGGGTTACGTTCCAGGTCACGCCCAACTCCTCGAGCGCCCCCTCCTGCACCTCGATGAACTTGGCCTCGATCTCCACCTGGCGCACGTCGTTGTACCGATGCAGGATATTCCGGATACGCTCGAGGTTGCGCGCCGTCTGGGTCACGATCATCGCCGATCCATCGTAAGCGAGACTGGATCCGGGCGTGCCTTCGAAGTTCACGCCGGCCTGCTGCAGGAAGCTGCGGAGCGCCAACGCCTCCGCACCCGCGGCAGCGACCGCCGGCGCGGCCGTACCGAACGGATCCCCCGCCGGCGGCGCAGGCGGGGTGCTCAACGCGGGGCCCGTCATGCGAATCACGGTCGACCGGGTAATCGGGAAGAACTCCGTATCGAGCGAGGTCGTTTCGCCCCCCGGTCGCACCACCACGGCATCCGCCTGTATTTCGTACTGATACCCTACGGCGTCCGTAATGAAATCCAGGATACGCGCCAGCGACAGATTCCTGAGAGTGAGGTTGATCGGCGGATTCCGTGCCGACGGATCCAGCAGCACAATGTTGACGCCCTTGGACGGCAGGTCCGTCCGGTCGTAGTCCTCGGAGATTGCGCTCAAGGTCGCGACCACCTTGGCGAGGTCCATCTGCACAAAGCTCACCTGCGGGATTTGAATCTCGGAGAGTTTCCTCACGAGAGGCTCGGCATTCGCCCGCTCCCGTCCCGGTTCGGCCGGGGCGCCGGCTTGGGCCACCGGACGTTCCCAGGCATGGGCGACTTCCTGCAGCATCTGCGTGCGCGACCGCTCGCGATTGAGCGGCCCCCGTTTCTCGCGGTCGGCGGCGATGCGCTTGAGCATGAGCTTGGGCTCCGGGTCATCCGGGGCCAGCTGCCCGGCGTGACGGTAGCTGAGTACCGCGCCCTCCAGGTCCCCGGCTCCGTATTGGGTACGTCCGCGTGCCAGCCACTGCGCGAGCTCCTTTCGACGATGCAGATAACCGGGGCTGACGTCGTCGAGCTGGGGCAGCGGAGGATCGAGCTCGGCGGCCTCCAGCCGCGCGTCCAACCGTGCCGCCCGCACATCCGCGACTCCGCTTTCGCGGTGCAGCTCGCGCAACCGGCGTGCTTCCGCGAGTTCGCCGCCGTCCAACGCCCGCCCCGCCATCGTCACCAACACCTCGGCCCGTAGACGCCGGGTGCGAATGAGGGCATCTCGGGTCAACGTTGTGTCGGGAAGTCGGCGCAGGTGTTCGTCCAGCAGGGCCAGCGCAGCCGACGGTTCGCCCCGTTCGAGTTCCTGCTTCGACCGGGCCAGCACCGGCTCAGTCGCGGTTATCGCCTGATCAAGGCGCTCATGTACCGCATCGGCCCACGCCGCCGCGTCCGATTCCAGTGAGCCTGGTTCGCCGTCAGACGCCTGACCTGACCTGCAGGTCCAGCCAGCAAGCCCGAAGGCGAGCAGCACACGAATCGCCGAGAGGAAGGAAGCGAGGACAGTTGGCATAAATTCAGTGAGCGGGCCCGGCGTCCTGGTGGACCGGAACCGTAGGCAGGACCGGGCGGAGGAGCAGCTCGGGCAATGCGCCGGAGCCGGTCAGACGCACCTCGGGCGGGTGCTCGGAGATCGAATCGACCACCCAGCGGTCGGCGCCCAAGACGAGCGCTCCGCCCTGCTCCACTTCGACCACCGGCGCTGAGGCCTCCACCTCGAAGCCGGCGAGCATGGTGCCTTCGGACGCCTGATTCGCCGAATCGTGCCGGCTGATATGCCCCGAAAGCACATCACGTATCCACCATTCGATGACAACATCGCCGCTGCCGGATTCCGAGTGGCCCGATCGTCGGACCAGGCTCTCCAGGACGAGGCCGAGATCGGCGAAGCGGTGCCCCGGGGCGGCGATCACGCTCTCCCCGGTGGCGGCGACCACAAAGATTCCCCGCAGTCCCTCCGGTGAGGCCCAAAATCCTTCCAAGCGGAGCGGCGGCAGCTTGCGCCGCACGTAGCGCAGGATGGGCGGGGAGCGTTCGCTCAGCCGGTTCGCGTCGGTCTTCGGCCGTGCGTCGTGCGCCCTCCGGGCAAACAGCCCCTGCACCCCGGGACGAGCCGGCCAGTTGAAATCCGGGTCAAACTGAGTGCCTTCGGTGGGTGCCGGTTCCTCCGGCTCGTCCGGCGACAGGCGTAAAGGAAGCACGGGCGTGGACACCGCTCGGTACCAGGTGAGCGAAAGCGCGAGCGACACCACCAACGCCGAGCACGCAAGTCCGGCCAACACCTGCCGCCACGCCCCATGCATTCGACGCATCACCGTCGCTCCTCAGGTCTCGCCCGTTCCGGTTCCGGCGCAGATTCACCGTTTTTGACCACTTCCACGTACGTCACAGTGAAACGGGTGAGCGCCGGCTTCCCAAACGCCGGATCCTCCCGCTCTCGGACCGCGGCCACCGGCTCCGCGATCACGTCGCGCACGATCACTGGCCCAGGCAGTCCGGCGAGGCGGTTGAGCCAGGTACGAAGCACGTCACGATCACCGACAAAGGTCACCCGATACGCGCGCACATCCACGCCCGACCTGACGGGCAAGGCCAATCCCGGAGCGAGGGAGAAAAAGTCCGCCTCGTCGCCCGCCGAGCGCCTGAGGTCGGGTGCCAGGCCAGTTGGGCGTTCCCGCTGCACACGCTCAATCCGTGCGGGTTTCGCCTCGATCAAAGCACTCAACGTGCGCTCGAGATCGACGCACTGGGCGTGTACGTTCGCGCCCAGCCCGTCCGGCGGTCCTTCGTGCTGATGGGCAGCAAAGCCCCACCGCTCCTCGGGACGATGGCCCACGTTCATCTTCAAAGCCGCGGCCTGCAGCCGGCTCATGTAGGCGCGCAACGCAAAGTAGGCTTCGGCTCGCGAGCCCGGAGCGGTGGTTGATCCGGCCGGGCGGGTAAAGTGACGGCGCAACGGAGCGAGGTCGGCTTCAATGCCTTCAATCCGGAGGTTCAGTTTGGCCAGCCCGCTTTCCGTCGGAGACGGTTTGAGCCGCATCGCGGCCTGGGCTCGCCGCTCAAGCGCCGACTGATGCTGCGTCGCAGCCGTATGGCGCCGGACGGCGCGGAACACGCCGAATACCTGCACGGCGCAAAGTACCGTGAGGGTGGTGACCCAGGCTCCTCGCCAGGTAAAAACCGACCCATGCCAGCGCCTGGACTTCATGGCTGGATCGGCCGGACACACAGGCGCAGCGTCAGCTCAAACTCGGCTTGCGCCGCTCCCACCTCAAGGAAGCGCTCGTGCTCAACCTTCGCCACAAACGGCGACGCCGAAAGCCGGGCGAGCAAGGTACGCATCCGGTCATCCCACGGCACCTCTCCGCCCATCGCGACGGAACGGTCAAACCGCCCGCCCAACCTGACCAGGGCCGCACCCCGCCCTTGGCTTTCATCCTCAACCCTCAGGTGCCGGCATTCGATTCCCGGCACCTCGGCGAGACGTTCTTCAAGATCCGCGAGAAAACGCACCCACACCACGCGCTCGTTCAGCAGGCCGGAGAGCAAGTCACGCTCAGCCTGGAGCCGGTTCAGCCGAGTCAGCGCGAGCGCAACGACCTTTTCCCACTGCTCCACCCGGGTCAGTGCGCTCGAAATCTCCTGGCAGAGCGATTCCACCCTGCTGGCGCGGTGATTGACCGCAATCAGCGGAGGCAGCGGGGTGAGCATCGCCGCAGCCAGCGCCAGCCTGACGAGGCGCACCCGGCCCGGGCGCGCCTGCTCGTGCCGAACCGCAGGCGACACCAGCGGTAAGTCAGGAGCATCGGCCAGTCCGCGCGCCGCGAGGCCGACGAGTTCACCCATGGCGACACGCAGGTCGGCGGCCGGCGAAGCTCCTTCCATCAACACACGCCCCAGCGGATCATAGCCCTCAACCGGGAGGCCAAGTCGGCCGCCCAAGGCCGCCGCGAAGCCGGGAAGCAGGGACCACTCTCCGCAAATGAACAGCCGCTGAATGACCGGCCGCTTGCCTTCGCCGACGGTATCCGCACTGGCGAGCAGGCGCGCCAGTTCAAGATGAGCACGCTCCGCGAGGGCACCGGCCGTCGGAGGGTTTTGCGGACCCCAGGGGGCTGAGGTGCCGGCGGCAGCAGGCGGCCACACCGCCTGACGCGCGGCATAGCCCGGTTGATCGATGAGCAGCACGCGAAGGCCCCGCCGGGTCACATCCAGCAGCACCACCCCCGACTCGATGCCGGGATGCGTGTAACGAAAACTGCGATACAACGCGAGGCAGGCCGGTTCGACGTCGTCCGGCACACCTCGGCCAACCGCCGCCTCCCGGGTCCAGGTTTCCAGAAGGGAACGGCTGGCTGCTGCCAAGAGGACCCTGGCCTGTCCTCCGTCCTGAGGGAGGCTCGCGTGGGCCCATTCGACTTCAGGTGCCGGAACGCCGGCCATCTGGCCGGCCTCAAATGCCAACAGCTTCGCCTTTGCCGCCTGCGGCAGCGTCGGCGTGGCCAGACGGCGCACCACTGCAACCGAAGCTGGCACCGCCAGGCGTAGTCCCTCCCGGGCTTTGCGGAACCGGAAAACCACCGATCGCTTGGTGGGTGGGGTCGGCGCCGAGGCCACGCCGGCGCGGCTTCCAACGGTGCTCTCCGTCGGAGGATGCCACCCGTGCAGGACAAGGCCGGAACCTCGACGGACTTCAAAGCGCGCGCAGACCATGCAGCCAGCCACCTCGGCGACTGCGTTCAAGAAGACGGAACGCATAGGGGAGTCCGTCGATCCCAGAAAATCTATTGCAAGTAAAGTGCGTTTTATTCCCTGGCTTCACCGCCTCAACCGCATTGCCGGAGTTGGCCGTCGCGGATCCCAGGCAAACGGAGACTCGGCCTGACTCCGCAGGACGCCGTCGGCCTCACCTTCGGCGGCGCGGCCTTGAGCGAGAAAGACCGCCCATGCCGCAGATGATCGCAAACGCCGGCAAACCGCGGCCTCGGTCCACTCCTGTTTTCGTCCGTCCACCTGCAATTCCACGACGTAGTCGATCCGGTCGGTACGCACCCGGTCGCGAACCACGACCTCCGGAGGCAGGTAGAATCGAACCGTGGAGCGACCGGACGGAATGGTGACAAACTCCGCCGCGGCGTGGAAGCGCCGTGGCGGCGCGCCGGATGCCGCCGGAGGCTCATACGCCAGCCAGACCGCCACCGTAACGTGGTCCACCCATGCCCGGGGCCGCGACGGTACGCCCGCCTCCAGCTCCACCGCGAGTTCCAGCCACCCACCCTCGTTGCGCAGGAGGGAGCAGGTTACGTCGTGCACGGCAACGGCGGCGGGCGGCGATGCGGGGGCCGCCGCGGCACAGACCAACGGCAGGAGCACGCCAAGCAAAGCCCGGCCGGTGCCCATCGAGGACACAAGTGAGAGAAGACGCATAGGGGGACCAATTAGCATTGAGCCACCTTTCGGTCGGGTCACGTTCGAAGTCCGCCCTTCCACGTCCTTGCTCCATGTCCGTCCCGCTTGCCTACAAGATCGCCGTGCTCGTGTTTCTCGAGAATTCCGACGGCCAACACCTGCTGCTACTGCGTGCCAAGGCACCCAACCTGGGCGCCTGGAGTCCGATCGGTGGAAAACTGGAGACCGCCTTGGGCGAGTCGCCCTTTGAATGTGCGGTGCGCGAAACGAAGGAGGAAACCGGGTTCACGATCACGACCGATGACCTGCACCTGTTTGGCATGATCGCCGAAAAGGCCTACGAAGGGTCCTCGCACTGGCTCCTGTTCCTGTTCCGGTGCCTCCGGCCCATTCCCAGCCTGCCTCCTGCGATCAGCGAAGGCCGTTTCGGATTCTTTGCGCGCTCGGAGATTGATACGCTCCCGCTTCCCGCGACCGACCGGACCGCGTTGTGGCCGATCTTTGACCAGTACAAGGAACAATTCGTGGCGTTGCGCGCCGATTGCGACCCGGGCCAGCCGTTGCGAATCACTGTCGAGCAAGTCACGCCTCCGACCGGCGGCGGCGGGCGAATCAACGCTTGATTTCCCCTCTGTCCGACAAAGACTTCGCGTTTTTCCAACCATCGTCGCCTCCTCCCGTGAGCAAAAAACCGACTGCCACTGCCGATAAGAAAGCCGATGCGGGCACCACCCCCGCCAGCGCCCCGATCAACGCCCAATTGACCAAGGAGCAGCGGATCGAGCTTTACCGCCAGATGGTGCGCATCCGCCGCTTCGAGGAACGCAGTCTGCGCGCCTATCAGGCCAAGAAGATCGGTGGCTTCCTCCACCTCTACATCGGCCAGGAGGCCGTAGCCGTCGGCTGCTGCTCGCTCATGGGCAAGAACGACCATGTGATCACGGCCTATCGGGACCACGGTCACGCCATCGCCGTCGGCATGGACACCAAGCCCCTCATGGCGGAACTCTATGGCAAGGTCACCGGTTGCTCCAAGGGCAAGGGCGGCTCGATGCACTATTTCGAACCGTCGATGAATTTTTGGGGCGGCCACGGCATCGTCGGCGGCCAGATCCCGCTCGGCACCGGTCTCGCCTATGCTTTGAAATATCAGGGGCTCAAAGGGGCCGCGATGGCGTTCATGGGCGACGGCGCCGTGAATCAGGGTGCAGTGCACGAAGCCTACAACCTCGCCGCCCTGTGGGATCTCCCGGTCATCTTTGTGATCGAGAACAATCGCTACTCGATGGGCACCAGTCAGGAGCGTTCCTCCGCCGGCCCGGGCCTAGCCCAGCGCGCCGAAGCCTACGGCATGGAATGGGCCACCTGCGACGGTCATGACGTCTACGCGGTGCGGGCGACGATGGACAAGTTCCTCACCCGCGCCCGGGAGCAATCGAAACCGGCCGTGGTGGAGATCGATACCTATCGCTACCGCGGTCACTCCGTGGCCGATCCGGACAAGACCTATCGCGACAAGGCCGAGATCGAGGAATACCAGCGCACCAAGGATCCGATCACCCTTTTCCAACGCACCCTGGTGGACGAAGGCGTGCTTAACGACGCCCTCATCGAACAGATCGACACCGAGGCGCGCGCCGAGGCCGATGCCGCCGCGGATTTCTCCGAGGCAAGCCCCTACCCGACTGTCGAAGACATCCAGAAAGACGTCTACTGGGAGGTCGACCACGCCGACAAACGCACGTCCGAAGGCCGCCTGTTCTTCGACAACTGACCTGCGCTCCGCACCCCTTCATCCGTTTTCACGCCGAGATCTCCACGATGCCTCTCATCACTTATCGCGAAGCCATCCGCCACGCCCTCGCCGAGGAACTCGAGCGCGATGCCAACGTCGTCGTCATGGGCGAAGAAGTCGCCCAGTTCAACGGTGCCTACAAGGTCACCGAAGGTCTGCTCGCACGCTTCGGCCCGAAGCGCATCGTCGACACGCCGATCAGCGAAGCCGGCTTCATTGGCATGGGCATCGGCGCCTCGATGCTCGGCATCCGCCCCGTGATGGAGCTGATGTTTTGGTCGTTCTACTCCGTCGCGTTCGACCAGATCCTCAACAACGCCGCCAACGTCCGCTACATGAGCGGCGGTAAGATCAACTGCCCAATCGTCGTCCGCGGTCCCGCCAACGGCGGCACCAACGTCGGCGCCACCCACTCGCATACGCCGGAGAACGTGCTCGCCAACCATCCGGGCGTGAAGGTGGTCGTCCCGGCCACCGCCGCGGATGCCAAGGGCCTGCTCAAGTCCGCCATTCGCGACAACGACCCGGTCTTCTTCCTCGAGAATACGCTGCTCTACGGCGAAAAGGGCGAGGTTCCGGAGGGCGAACACGTCGTTCCGCTCGGCAAAGCCGACGTGAAGCGCGAAGGCACCGATCTCACCATCGTCACCTACGGACGCTCCGTCCTGCACTCCCTCAAGGCCGCGGAAGTCCTGGAGAAAGAACACGACCTCTCGGTCGAAATCGTCGATCTGCGCTCCATCCGGCCCCTTGATATCGACACTGTGCTGAAGTCGGTCGCAAAGACGCACCGCGTGCTGATCGTCGAGGAACAGAAACCGTTTGCCAGCGTGGGATCGCAGCTCTCCGACATGATCCAGCGCATGGCCTTCGACGAACTCGACGGACCGATCCATCGCCTGTCGACGGTCGACGCGCCCGCGATCTACAGCCCGCCGGTCGAAACCGAACAACTGCCGAATCCCCAGCGCGTGCTCAAAGCGGCGTTGGCGGCCGTAAAGTAAGAAGCCGGAAAGACGGGGTTGAACCGACGCCCGCCAGCCACGCCCTCCGTCTCCTTCCTCCTTCATCATTCATAATTCACCCTTTCCTTCTCCCCATGGCCGAAATCATCGAAATGCCCAAACTCAGCGACACCATGACGGTGGGCACGCTGGTCAAATGGCTCAAAAACGAAGGCGACGCCGTTAAGGCCGGCATGATGCTCGCCGAGGTCGAAACCGACAAGGCGACCATGGAGCTGGAGTGCTTCTTCGATGGCACGTTGCTGAAGATCTTCGCTCCGGCCGGCTCGCAGGTCGCCATCGGTGAGGCGCTCTGCGCCGTCGGCAAGCCCGGCGAATCCGTGCCGACGCCAAAGAGCAAGAGTCCGGCCGCCGCTCCGGCCAAAGCTGAAGCCGCGAAAGCTGAACCTGCCGCTGCTCCGGCGGCGCCCGTCGCCGCCCCGGCTCCGGTGGTGGCCGCGGCCCCGGCCGAGCCGGCACCGGCAACCACGGCCGGAGGGCGCGTCAAGATTTCGCCCCTCGCCCGAAAACTGGCCGCCGAAAAGGGACTCGATCCTGCCCGGATCACCGGCTCCGGTCCCGGAGGTCGGATTGTGCGTGCGGATGTCATCGCCGCGGAGAAGAACGGCTCCGCCAAACCCGGCGCGGCCAAGGCGGCCACTTTCAGCGGCGGTTCACTCGTCAACAAGGGTCCGGTGCAGGAGGATCGTCTCGTCCCCGTCTCCACCATGCGCGGCGTGATCGCCAAACGCATGGTCGAGTCGACCACGACGATCCCGTACGTCTATCTCGACATCGAGATCGACGCCGAGCCGTTGCTGGCGCTGCGCCAGCAGCTCAACACCGGTCTCGAAAAGGAAGGCGTTAAGCTCTCCGTCAACGACTTCGTGCTCAAGGCCAGTGCCGAGGCCCTGCGCAAGGTTCCGACCGTGAACTGCTCGTGGGAAGGCACGCACATCCGCCATCACGGCGCCGCGCACGTGGCGTTCGCCGTGGCGCTCGAGGACGGCCTGATCACCCCGGTGATCCGCGACACGCACCTGAAGAGCGTTTTCCAGATCAGCGTCGAAGCCAAGGCCCTCGGCAAGAAGGCCAAGGAGAAGAAACTCGCTCCGGCCGACTACACCGGCGGCACCTTCTGCGTCTCGAATCTCGGCATGATGGGCATCCCCAAGTTCACCGCCATCATCAATCCGCCCAATGCCGCCATCCTCGCGGTCGGAACCACCGTGGCCAAGCCTGTAGTGAAGAACGGCCAGATCGTGGCCGGCCAAACGCTGACGATGACCCTGAGCTGCGATCATCGGGTATTCGACGGCGCGGTGGGCGCGCAGTACCTCGGCGCTCTCAAGCAGCTGCTCGAAGCGCCGGCCCTGCTGCTCGTCTGAGCGAGCCGAAGCTCCCGTCCTTCAAGCGCGCCGCACCCGGCGCGCTTTTTTTGTATCCACGCCGGTCCGACAACGGGCTGCTATTTCCACATCAACAGCAGGCCCGACCGCCGCGCGAAGAGAACCCGGCCCACCACGCGGAAGAATCCCCAGAGTCGCTCGAGCCAGAGCCGGCCGCCCGACGGGTGGCGCAGAAAGTCCCGCCGAAACAGGCCTCCGCTCACCTGGCGAGGCAGCGGCAGATAGAGCGCACGCCGGAAGCCCACCGCCCGGCCGAGACGCCAGACTTTGCCCGGCGGCATCTCCTTCTCGTGCACGCCATACACGGACACGGCTTCACGCGCACCGGGCGTGCGATGATGGCCCGCCCCGGGTTCAAAGGCAAAGACGACACCGCCCGGCTTCAGCGCACGGTAAGCGGTGCGCAGGGCCGCCGTTTCGTCCTCGGCATGGTGGAGCGCATCGTAGAACAACACATAGTCGTAGATCGGCTCGGGCGCGAAGCTCTCGTAATCGGCCGCCACGTAGCTCAGCCGTGGCAACTCCTCCCTCGCCGCGATCTCGCGCGCGGCGGCAATGGCCTCCTCCGCCAGATCGACCCCGGTGACGTCGTGCCCGGCGCGGGCCAGAAACAGCGAGGTCCAACCCGTGCCACATCCGAGGTCGAGTACGCGCCGGGGCGGCGGTTCCATCATCGCCAGCAACGCACCGAGATCCGCGAGGTACTTGCCGCACTCCGCGTCGGAGAACGGCTTGCCGCGCGCATGCGCCCGACCGGCCTCACCGATGGCGCGATAGTAGGCTTTTTCCCCCGCCTTGGGGTCGGGCGCGGTTGAACTCATGCCGGATCAGTACGCGGCGCCTCCACCCGGGTCGCAAGTCCACTTTCAAATCCCATGAGTGGGGCCCATCCCGGTCCCGCTAGACATCGACCACGCAAGGAGGATTGCCCCACCCGGCGACGCCGCCTTCACTCTCCGGTCATGTCCGCTCGCAGCACCGACAAGAAACCGTGGCCGATGCGCTGGGTGATCCTGGCCATCCTGCTTTGCATCATCCCGTACACATGGATCACGCTGCGCTACCGCAAACCCGGTCCGGCCTTTCAGCCCTACGAGGATTCGAAGAATCGCGCCAACGTTGTCCGTCTGCTCGAAGCCGGCTACCAACGCTTCACGGTTGCGGCGCAGCGCAACGCCGACCCTTCCCGGTTCCGGCTCGCCGGCGCCGCCGCCACCCCCTCCTCCGCCCCGGGTGGCCTGCCCGTCATTCTCAGTCAGGTGCTCGTCGAGATCCCCCTGATGCCCGAATCCGTGCTGGGCGTGACGGCGGCAGCCTCCACCCGCGGCGACGCGCCGTATGCGGTGCAGTTCGTCTGCTCGGTGCCGGACAACAAGGAGCAACTCGCCGGCGCTGAACTCTACCTGCGCGAGAACGACCTCGTGCTGATACCGACCTTCGAACGCATTCAGGGAGACCTGCTCGCCCGCAGCCGCGAAAGCATCGTCCAGATCGAGATTCCCGCCGGCACGTTCAAGACCGGCCGCTATCAGGTTCTCCTCGTCGGCTCCCGACAGTCGCAGCGGTGGGAGATCGTCGTCGAGTGAGGATTGGCGGGGAGCGCGTGGCACCAGGAGGGAGCATCGACGCTCCCGGTGCGGGATTGATGCGCGGCAAGGCGTCTGGCCACCCGCAGCCTGCCCGCCTCGGTCATTGACGGATCGATCTCCTTGCCCGAAGACTCCCCCCTGCAACCACGAGACATGAGCAATGGCTCCGCCACGCCGGCGATCCCGGCCACCGCCACGACGATCAAGCCCACCGACCTGCGCGGCATCTTGAAGTACATCCCGCGTTTCCGGGATCAGATCTTCGTGATCGCGCTCGATGGTTCGAGTGTGGCCGACGAGAACTTCCCCAACCTGCTGGTCGATATCGCCGTGTTGCGCAGCCTCACCATCCGCGTGGTGCTGGTTCACGGTATTTCGGTGCAACTGCGCGAGCTCTCCGATCTGCGCAATGTGCCCATCTCGAACGCCGACGGGACCGGTGTCACGGACGCCGCCACCCTCGACCTGGCCGTGCGGGCCTCGTCGCGCGTCTCCCACCTCATTCTCGAGGGCCTGACCCAAAACGGGCTCAAATGCGCCATCACCAACGCGGTTCGCGCCCTGCCGATCGGCGTGCTGAAGGGCGTGGACCAGCAGTTCACCGGCAAGGTGGACCGGGTCGACAAGGGCTTCCTCGAGCACCTGCTCGCCGAGGACATCATCCCGATCATCCAGCCCATCGGCTTCGGTCCCGACGGTCGCACCCTGCGGGTGAATTCCGATCTGCTCGCCGCCGAAATTGCCGAAGCCCTCAACGCCACCAAGATCCTTTATCTCACCGAGCTTCCGGGCCTGCTCCTCAACGGCGAGTTCCGGCGCGAGATCTCAGTCGATGCCCTCCGCCTTCTCCTCAAGGAACATCCGGAACAGATCGCTGACGACGCCCGCTCCAAGGTGACTCACGCCGTCAAGGCGATCGAGACCGGCACCCCGCGCGTGCACATTGTCGATAGCCGGATCTTCGACGGACTGCTCAACGAGATCTTCTCGAACGAGGGTATCGGCACCCTGATTTACGGCAACGACTACCAGCAGATCCGCAAGGCCACGCGCCGGGATGTCCGTTTCATCTACAGCCTCACCCGCAGCGCGGTGAAGCGCGAGGAACTCATCCACCGCACCCAGCAGGCGATCGAGAAAAACATCGAGCAGTTCTTCGTCTTCGAGATCGACGAAAACATCATCGCCTGCGTCACGCTCTATTTTTATCCCGACATCAAGGACCTCGCTGAGATCGGTTCGGTGTACGTCCTGCCTTTTTATCATAACCGGGGCATCGGGAGAAAGATGGTCGAGTTCGCCAGCCTGCGGGCCAAGGAACGCGGTGCGAAACGCGTCGTCGCCCTGTCGACCCAGAGCGCGACCTTCTTCACCAGCGTCTGCGGCTTCGAGGAAACCGACAAATCCATTCTACCGAAGGACCGGCTCAGGCTTTACGAAGAGAGCGGCCGGAATCCCAAAGTGCTCGTGAAGCAGCTGGATTGACGCTGCATGCGTGCGGTCGCACAGCGGGTCAGCGAAGCAAAGGTAACGTCAGAGGGCCGCACCCTTGGCGCGATCGGCCCGGGTTTGCTCGTGCTGGTGGGTATTGCGTCCGGCGATACGCTCGAAGATGCCGCCTGGTTGGCCCGGAAGCTCGTCGAGCTTCGCATTTTTGCCGACGCCGAGGACCGGATGAACCGGTCGTTGCTCGACATCGGCGGCGGCCTGCTCGTGGTCAGCCAGTTCACCCTCTTCGCCAGCACACGCAAAGGCACACGGCCGTCCTTCAACGACGCCGCGCCGCCCGCCGCAGCGATCCCTCTCTACGAGCGGTTCCTCCGGGACTGCGAAGCGCGGCTCGGCGCCCCGGTCGCCCGCGGCGAATTCGGCGCCGCCATGCAGGTGTCGCTCGTCAACGACGGACCCGTGACCCTGATGATCGATTCGCGCCTGCGGGAGTAGCCGTTCTCGGAAGAATTGGCCACAGGAGGCGCAAGACGCACAAGGGGGGAGGGATCGTGCGTCGCCGCACCCTGCGCCTTTTGTGACTCTTGCGGCTAAAACGTCCTGAGTTCCTGATGCGTGGCCCCGAGCCGTCGGAAAACGGCAACCGGGTGGCTGCCGGCCCGCGTCCGATCACCGCGCACCTGCGCCGACTTCAGCGCCGGGCGGCGTCCAACGCATCCATTTCCGAAAGGGTGAAGGCCGCCTCCCACTCGTACCACAGCGTGACTTCAATCAGCTCGTCGAGACGGTCGTCGGCCGACTGGCCCGCGGGCGCCGCGCCGAAGGAGGCGGCCGACTGCAGGGCATCCTGCAACTGGAGCACGACGTCCTGGCCACGGCGATCGCGCAGGTCTCGCGGGAACTGCGCCAGCATGGGAGGCCTGATCGCCTCGACGTAGGCCTCCACGCCCCCTTCCGGCCGGAGCAGGCGCTCCATGTTGGTGTCGTAGATTCTTCGCTGGTCCGTCGTCGTGCCCAGCGGCACGCCGGGCGGATAACCGTGAAGGATGGGCAGGTAGGGCCGCACCTCCGGCGAAGCCTCGACGCCGATCATCGCGGGTACCATGCCCGTCGCATCGCTCAGGCGCTGGGCCGACGAGACCGAGGTCAGGAAGCGCAGGAAATCCAGGGCCCGCTGCATCCGGGCCTCGTCCGCATGCCGGACGACCATGAAGGTCCCGCCCGGCGGGAACTGGCGCTCCGTGACCGCGCCGAGCGCGTGGCGACCAAACTCAGGATCGTCGGCCGGCGGCAGCGGCACGGGAAAAACCTCGACCGGAAAACGCCCGTCGATCGTCGCGGCCAGCGCAGGCGCATCCATGGCCGTGACCACCATCATCAGCGCCTGGCCCTGGGAAAAACGGAAGAAGGCGTCGTCGCGCGACTGCGTCAGGGAACCCGGCGCCAGCAGCCGCCCCATGCGACGGATCAGCGCATAGGCGGACTTCTCCGCGTCCGTGGGGAAGGGCCGGCGTTGCTTGAGCACGGGCAGGACCTGCGCAGGACGGTCGGTCCACATCTCGCCCTGCGTGTTGATCTCCAGCGCGAGTCGCTGGGTCTGGTGTTCGTGCAGGAGTTGAAAGAAGAGCCGCGTGGCCTCGTCCGATCCGGCCAGCGTGACCAGCGGGCGCCCCGTGCGCTCCCGGTAACCCGCCACCCGTTCGTCCGTTCGCAGGAAGTCCGCATACTTCCGCGGTGCGGGCGGGGCCGACTCCCCGGCGGTCCCGGCAACCTCGCGCCAGAGTTCGGCGTTGAGGACGATGCGTGTCGTCTGCCCGAAGAGCGGAATGCCAAAGTTCTGGGAGAGCCGGAAATCGAATCCGGTTTGTTCGAGACCATCGTAGAACGTGTCCCGCCACGACATGCCCTCCAGGGTGGTGCCGGCGTTGTAGGGATTCGGTGCATCGAGATCCTGCGAGAGCGCACGGAAGTACCGGCTGACGAAGAGCGAATCGACCGCCATCGGCTCCTGCTGGATGAGGTCCGGCGGGGTGCCGCCGACGAGTTGGGTCCTCACCCAGGGGCGCTGCATGCGCGTCGGCACCACGATCTGCTCGACGCGTACGGGGGTGCCCGCAGCCCGCTGGCGCGCCTCGTAGTCGGCGATCAACTCGTCGAGGACGTCGCGCGCCCGGTCGTACACGAGCATGTGCGCAAAGCGGATCACGGGAACGTCGCTCGTGCTTTCCTCGATGCGGCGCAGCAGGACCGAGCCCACGACGGTGAGGGCGGTCACGGCGAGGGCCGCCTGTCCGAGGCGACGAAGGAGGCGGGCGGATCGGCTCATGGCACGGACAGTCGACCCGAGGCGAGGTCCTGCAGGAGTTCGACGCGGGGCGAGCGCGGGTAGCGCTCGGCGAACGAGCGGACGAGTTCCTGGGCGCGCTCGCGTTGCCCCGCCTTGAGGCAGAGATAGATATCCCGCAGGTGGGCGCGCCAGCGAAAATCCCAGCGGAGATAGTTCTCGTAATCCGCCTCCTGAAGCCAGGCCGCCGCGACTTCGGGGGCGCGACCGTGCTCGATCAACGCCGTGGCCAGGATTACGAGCCCTCCGCGCCGGATCGACTCGCGCTGCAGCCGGGCGATGCGCGGATGCCAGTCCTTCGCCAGCTCCAGCACATCCCTCCCGGCACGTCCGTGAGTCAGATCGAGCGTCATCGCCTTCGCGATGGCGAGCTCGCCGAAGACGTGGTCCGGAAACCGGTCCGCCACAGCGCGGTAGCGGTCGGCCACGACGGCGTAGTCGGGCGTGCGCACAAAGACGTGATCGAGGCGCACGCTGTTGTAGGCCGCCACCGCGCGCACCTGCGGATCGGTTGCGCCGCGCTCGAGGGCGGCCAGTTCTCCCCGCGCCCGCTCGAGGGACGCCGCCGTTCGTGGCTGGCGGTTGAGGAGCGCGAGCGCGCGGACGAGCCGGACCTCCTCGTCAACCGGCTCGGACTCGTCCGTGGCGTCGGCGAGGATGGTCTCGAAATCCAGGGTGACCAAAGGTCGCCAGGGGTCGGGGTTCTCCGCCGGAGCGGCCGCACACACAGCGACGGCGATGACCATCAGCCCTCCGAGGAAGCGGAAGGTCGCAAACGGCAGCCGGCGGGCGGCACGGCAGGACGGGTGGAGCAGGCGGAACACGGCGGAGGATCGAACGTGTCGGGTTCCGGAAGGCAAGGCGCCCTTCCCCATCACGAGCGAGGCTGCCCGGTCTCGCGGGACGGTTCCGCCCGGCCCTCTCCAGGCAGGCCGGCCTCCCACGCCGCCGCTTCGCGATGGGCGCCGGTCGCGAGGAGATAATACGCCGCCGCACCCCAGTTGTAGTCCTTGAAGCCGCCCGCATGGTAGTCGTTGGGGTCGGTCGAAAGATGTTCCGGGAAGCTCGGCTCGCGGTCGTAGGCGGCGAGAAACCGTCGCGCCGCCTCGTCGGCCTCCCGGACATAGCCCTCGCGCACGAGCATCTCGATCAGCCAGTAGCTGATCTGGGGCCAGGCCCGGCCGCGCCACCACGCCCGGCCGTCGGGGGCGGTGTAGCTGCCGTTGTAATACGACGGCTCGTCGTAGGCGACGGAGGGGAACGGGACCGGACCGAAGAACTGCCGCGGATCGAGCAACACGTTCTCGATGAGGTCGCGTTTGGTCTCCGCGGGGACGTCCATGCCCGCCCAGATCGGCCAGAAGAGATAGAAGGTCCGCACCCGGCGATGGCGGCGTGTCGCGTGGTTGTAGTCCCAGAAACGCCGCTCCTCCGGCACGTGGCACCAGCGCATCAACGCCGCCTGGCGCCGGCGCGCATCGGCCCGGTAACCTTCGGACTCGGCGCCACGGCCGAGGCGTTCACAAAGCCCGGCGAGCAGCAGCGCGTCCCGGTAGAGGAAACTGTTGAGCTGCACGGAGGCGATCGGAGGGAGGTGAACGCAGCCGGCCCGCGAGGTCTTGAACTCATCGTAGAGCGGCGAGGTGTCGGCGGTCTGTCCCGTCCAGGTCCACTCTGCCAGGCCGTCGCGATCGCGGTCCCCGAGCCGCGACCAATAGGAGAAGTTCCGCTCGAGCGCCGGCATGATCGAGGCGAGGAAGCCGCGGTCCTCCGGACGGCGCCGCAGGTAGCGCGAGACCGCCCACGCCGCCACGGGGGCCTGGGGCGCCCCGATCACGTGCCCGGGCTCAATCCAGTAGTTGAATACATGTTCGGGGCAGTAGCCCTCCGGCGTCTGGCGCATAAAGACGCTCTCGATGGCGCCCCGCGCGAACCCGGCGTCGAAGTCGGCCAGGGCCACCGAGGCGAAGAGCGCGTCCCAGAAGAAGATGTGCGTGAACCCGCCGCCCACCGGCACGCAGGTCGAGGCGACCCGGTCGCCGAGTTCGCCGTGGCCGGTCCGCCCCTGATAGCCGGTGCGGAGCAGCGCCCAGGCCGCGCGCCGCACGCGCGAGGGCCTCCGGCTCGCCTGCGCGCGGGGCTCGACGAGCGTCGCCCGTTCGCCGAAGGCGGCGTGGTTGCGCGCCGCGATGGCGTCCACGTCCGGCGCGCCCGGGAGCTCCGCCCAGCCCGGATCGCGCTCCCGCCAGGTCGCCACGCTCAGACGCGTGACGAAGACAAAATCGATCCCCTCCCCCGCACCAAGTTCAGGCAGTGGCGCCTCGAACCCGTAGCGCAGGGTTGCACCCGGCTCGGCGCGCACGCGCCCCTCGCGGGGCGGCAGCAAGGCATCGGTCGTCGGGTCGACGAGTCCGGCATGGACGGAGAGTCCCCGCGCCTCGATGCGAACACGGGGCTCCGGCAGGAAGACGTCGCCACCCGCGTTGACCAGACCTCCGGTGACCCTCGTTCCGGCGACCTCGGCCCAGGCGAGGCGCCGCTCGGTCTCGGAACATCCGTAGTCGCGAAGTTCAGACGGACGGGAAGAATCCGCGCACAAGGCACCGCGCCACGCGAGGCGAACGGACGGGGTCCGTCCCCCCACGCAGGTGAGGCGGAAACGGGAGACGAGGGTCAGTTCGTCCGCATAGGCGTGCGTGGCCTGCACCGCGACCGTCGCCGACCCGAGTTCGTGGCGGCCCGATTCCTCGGCCACCCAGGGCCGGGAACGGAGTTCGCGTCGCGTGACGGGCACCCGCTGTCCTCCGTGGTCCACCCAGAGGGTGAGCAGGGGCGCCGCCACCGCCTGGGGCTGGAACATCGAGCGAACCTGCATCTCGCCGGGGCCGAGCGGACGCCCGGTCTCGAAGACGACCCCGAACTGCGAGAATCGGTCGACGAAGGGAAACTCGTGCCGGTCGCAGGGGATGAGGTTGTCGTAGTGAGCGGACAGGGGTTCGGAGCGGTGGGCGGTCATCGATGGTGGTTTGGCGAGGCGGGCGCGAAGCGAGCGCGGTCCTCGACGGATGGCGGCGGACGAAACCGCGCGATCAGTGCAGGCCGCCGCCGCTCTGTCGCCAGTGGCGGGGCGCGCGGCCGAAGCGGCGCTTGAAGGCCTTGGAAAAGGAGAACTCGTCGGCGTACCCAACCTCCTCGCCGATGTCGGCGAGGGTTCGGTTCGACGTGAGCAGGAGGCGCGAGGCGGCGTCGAGGCGGAGGCGGCGCAGGTATTCCTCGACTGTCACGTCGGCGAAGCGCTTGAATAGCCGGTTGAGATAGTCGCGGTGCAGGCCGCAGCGCGTGGCGGCGTCGGCCACGCCGGCGAGTTCGGAGAAATCGCGCTCGATCAGGGCACGGCAGCGCTGGAACTGGCGGTCGGCGGCGCCATTGCGATCGTGCCGGGCCTCCCGCTCCTGCTGCATGGTCAGGAGGAGCACCTGCACCCACGCGTCGGCGTGATCCACCGTCACCGGATCATGCCGCATGAGATGCTCGAGCAGGGATTCGAAGATCCAATGGATGCGATCGGGCTCGGACATGTTGACCACCAGGGAGCCGGCCGGCGCCACCTGGCGCGCAAGGGTCTGAAGACGCCGGCCGCGCACCTGCATGGCGAACAGTTCAAGGGCGGGCCCGGCAATCTGGTCCACGCGGAAATCGGTGCCCTTACGGGCGAGCACCAAGGCCGACGGCCCGACGACGCATACGCCTCCCGGTCCCGAGACCCGGGCCCGGCCGGCAAGGATGAAGAACAGCGACGTCTCCATCAGCCCGCCCGGTCCATACGCCACGACGGAGCCGGCCTTCCAGTGCTCGTGGGCAAAACGATGGATCGCCCAGCCCGCCCGGGCAGAGCCGGCCGTCGTGTGCCGACTGAATGCCACGTGCAGGTTGCCCGCCTTGAGCCAATGCATCCGCGCATCCTGACGGGCGGCGGCGGAAGAGGCAATGCCGTCCCGGAGCGGGCGCGCGGGCACGGGCCAGCCGGACGCGGGACGGGACAGGAGGGTGGATGCGACCATGGCGGAAGTCACCCTCGCCGGCGGTTCTACACGCCGGCGAGGAGGCGAAGCTCAGAACGTGTAGCCGAGCGTGAAACGAATCTCCCGCAGCGGATTGAGGCCGAACGAGCCGGTGAGGATCTCCTCGTCGGTGACGTTGCGGACGTTGAGCTGCGCCCGGAGGCGGCCGTCCCGCAGGGGACGCTCATAGCCGATCGCAGCGTCGAACCGCACCCAGGCATCGGCATAGACAGTATCGTAGTTGGAGCCCTCCAGGCCGATCAGGTCCTTGCTCGTGTACTCGAAGCCGGCACCGAAGTCGAAGCCGGCGAGGCGGCCTTCGGTGAAGGTGTACTTGCCCCAGCCCGCGAACTTCCACTCCGGCGCCTGCGGCAGCGTGTCGGGATAGGCGTCGCGGCCGTCGTTCAGGCCGTTGGCGCCCGCAAAGGTGCCGCCGCGGGCGATGTTCACCGCCGTCGGATTCTTCACCACGTGCTCGCGGGTGAAGAAGTGGCTGGCCGAGAAGATCACCTGGAACTGGCGGCTCGGCGTGTACACGAACTCCGCCTCGAGACCCTCGACGCGGTCCAGGCCGGCGTTGACGAAGATCTGCGGGTTGTTGTTGGGCAGCACCGGCGAGCCGTTGGGCCGGAACCATTGGGGCGGACGGCCCGCATCCACTTCGGCCTGGTTGAAGTTCTGCAGCTCGTTGATGAGGGTGGCGTCCTGGATGACCAGTCCGCTGCGCTCGATCTGGAAGAGGCTGATCGTGCCGCCGAGCTTGTCGCCCCAGAGCGAGGTCTTCAGGCCGATCTCCATGCCCTTGCCCTCCGGGGCGTTGAGCACGTTGCCGCCGCGCGTCTCGCCGGTGGTCTGGTTGGTGACCACCTCGTTCAACTGGCGGGCCGTCGGCAGGAACGTCTCGCTCGCGCTCACGTAGGCGACGATGTCCGGAGTGACGTTGAAGAGCGCGCCGTAAGTCGGAGTGTTGGCCGAGAACTCCGACCAGTTGCCCTGGCGCACGTCGCCACCGTTCTGATACGCGGTGTTGATCGCCCGGTAGTTCGTGCGGCGCACGCCGCCGAACAGCGTGAGGCGCTCGTCAAAGAAGCGTCCGCGGTAGCTCGCCGCGTAGCTGAACTCGATCGAGTCGTTCCCGGTGGTGCCCTCGCGCGTCGGCGCCCGGAACCACTCGCTCGTGTCCGGGAAGGCGACGGTCGGACCGGAGGTGTCGAGCAGCAGCGTGCCGAGGAAGGGCGTGGGGATGGGCGAGGTCGGCGCGATCAGACCGGCGTCCACCATGCGCTGGCGGAAAGCCATGAGGATCTGGTTCGACTCGGCGCTCACGGGGTCGTTGCCGAAACCCTGGACGCCGCCGGGCAGGCCGCCCGAGCGGATGAAGGCGTCGGGGTCGGTGGGAATCCCGAGGCCGTCAAACTCGTCGCCCAGCCACTCCGCCGAGAGGATCACCGAGTGCTTGCCGCCAAGCAGCTCGAAGTCGTGGGTGAGGTCGGCCTGGAAGTTGTGGGAGGTGTTGATCGCACCGCCCTTGCCGGGGGCGCTCGACGCCGTGCGGTTGAAGCCCGGCGAGACGAAGACGCCGTAGTCGAGCACGTCCACCGCGTTCGGATTGCCGCCTGAAACCAGGGCGACGAGCGGGCCGGGATTGAACTGCATGTCCTGTACGATCGGCCAGTACCAGAGCTGCTCGGTCTTGTTGTAGCCGTAGACGAAGCGAAGGTTCGTGTCGTCGGTGATGCCCCACTGCAGGTCGGAGGAGAAGCCCTCACGCTGGATGTCGTCGAAGGATCCGGGGCCGTTCTTGTTGAAGGCGAAGCCGCGCGGGAAGTAGGCCCCGTTGTACTGGCGGGGATCGCGCCCGGTCCGGGCGAACTCACTCTGGCGCCACTGCAGCTGGTCGGGTACGAGTCCGTTGGCGAGCAGCGGAAGCGTGCCGTTGCGGCGCGCCTCGACGTAATCGAGGTTGGCCACGACCGTGTTCACGCGGCCGCCGGTCTTGTAGACGTCGTAGTGCTCAGCCTGCAGGAGGAGCTGCAGATTGCCCGTCGGCCGCCAGGCCAGGCCGAGCTGACCATACTCCTCGTCCCAGGTCGTGGATTCCTGCCAGCTGTCGCTGTCGCGCTTCGAGAGCACGAGCCGCGTCGCGAGCTTGTTGTTCGCGAAGACATTCTGGTGGTCGAGCATTCCCTTGTAGTAGCTGTCGCTGCCGACCACGCCCTTGATCTCGGTGCGGTTGGTGAACAGCGGCCGCTTGGAAATGTAGTTGATGATGCCGGCAGGCTCCGTGCGGCCGAAATAGAGGCCGACCGGGCCCTTCACCACCTCCACGCGGTCGATACCGTCGAGGAAGAAGCCGGCATTGCGTCGCATGCCGTCCTGATACGAAACCGTGGCCTCGAAGCCGCGCACGTAGGTGCCCGCCCGCGAGGTGCCCACCGCCACGCCCACCGGCACGCTGTACTGGGCGCGCACCCCGGACGTGTAGGCGAAGATGTCGTTCACGTTGTCCCAGGACTGATCCGAGACCAGTTCGGCGGAAATGACGGAAATGTTCAGCGGGATCTGCTTGATCTCCGCGCCGATGCGCGTGGCGGTAACGGCGTTTGTCTTGCGGTATCCGTAGTCGCGCTCGGAACGCACCTCGAAAGTGCTGAGCGTGATGGCCTCCTCGTCACCGCCGGACTCGACGGCCTGCGTTTGAGGCGCCACCTGGGCGCCGAGGGGGACGAGCAGCGTCGCGAGGGACGCCATCGCTAGGAAACGGGAACTCGGGTTCATGATTGAGGTTCGTTGGGGTTACGTTGGCAGGGCGGACTGCCCTCCAGCGTCGAAACTGTAGCGGATCGCATGGCGCGCGCGTAATGCCTCCGCCGGGGTCGAACATGTCCTGGCACGACCTCGGCACGAACCGCGTTTGCCACGCGGATCAACGCGACTTCAACCAGTTCGTCCGTCCGGAGATCGCTCGACCGCGGGTGCGAGCGGCGGCTGCATCCGGACACGGTCGCTTCGGGACATGCCTCCGTGCGACTCTCGCCATGGCCCGACACGCAAGGACGCGGCATGATCGCGCGATGTTCGTCGCACTTCACACCTACAGCTTCCGGCGTCGGTTCGAATGGGACGGACAGACGTTCTTCGACGCGGTGGACTGGGCGGCGGAACACGGTTTTCGGGGCCTCGATATGATGATTGAGCGCGGCGACCGACCCCGTCCCGTCGCGGGGCTGCCCGACCTGGCACCTGCCACCGTCGAGCGGGCCGTCAAGCATGCGCACCGGCGCGGGGTTCCCGTGCTCGGCTTCTCCACCTACAACGACTTCGCAACCGCCGACTCCGGTGAACGGTCCCGGGAGGCCGCCTTCCTCAGGGACTGGATCCGCCTCGCCGCCACCTGCGGGGTTCCCCGCCTCCGCCTGCTCACGGGCTACTATCGCGAAGGTCGCGACCGAACCGAACAGGAGCTCCGCACACGTCAGGGCATCGCCGACTGCGTCGCCATCGCCCGCGAGGCGAACGTGGAACTCGCGCTGGAGAACCACAGTTCGGTTTTCGCCACGGCGGCCGAGCTCACCACCCTCGTCCGCGAACATGCGCCGGTGCTGACCCTGTGCCCGGATCCAACGAACTGGGTGCGCGACTATTTTCGGGCGCCGGAGACCAACCGCGAGAACATCTATCCTGAGCTAGCCCTCGCCGCCCCCTTCGCCACCCATGTCCACCTCAAGATCCGGCGCCTCGCGCCGGACGCGGACGCCCTGGTCGGCTTCGACCTGCACCGCCTTCTCCGCATCCTGCGCGATGCGGATTTCGCGGGAGCGATCGCCTTCGAGTCGGTCACCTTTGACGCGAATCAACCGGGCGATCTGCTCGCCGACCTGCCGGCGGCCCGGGAGCGCGTCGAACGGGCGATCACAAGCGTACTGGGCGAGCGCGCACGCACGACCGGCGCAACCGAGATTCCATGAGCATCCTCCGCACCCTTCGCCTCGGCCTGATCGGAGCCGGTCAGATCGGCCAGACGCACCTCCGGAACTACCGCGATCTTCCCGGCGTCGAGATCGTCGCCATCGCCGATCTCGACCCGGGCAAGGCACGCGCAGCTGCCTCGGCGTGGCCGCACGCCTCCGTGTATGACGACTACCGGGCACTGCTGGCGCGGGACGACCTCGAGGCGGTTGACGTGTGCCTGCACAACAACCTCCACCGCCCCGCGACCGTGGCCGCCCTCGAGTCGGGCAAGCACGTGTACTGCGAGAAGCCCATCGCCGCCACCTACGCGGACGGCGCCGCGATGGTGGCGGCGGCGCGGCGGCATCGCCGGATGCTGCACGTCCAGATGGGGTCGCTGTTCGCACCGGCCACGTGGGCGGCGCGCGCGCTCGTGGATGCGGGCCGTCTCGGTGATGTGTACCACGGACGCTGCTACGTGAATCTGCGGCGAAGCCGGCCCTTCGTCGACGGCTACGGCACGCCCGCCTTCGTGCAGACCGCCCAGGCCGGCGGCGGCGCGCTGATCGACTGGGGCATCTACGCCATCTGTCCCGTCCTTCACCTCATGGGAAACCCCGCCCCGGTACGCGTGGTGGGCCGCACCTACGACCGCCTGCCGATGGATCAAGGCCGGCGGACCTCCGGCGGCTACGACGTCGAGGAGATGGGCACCGGCTGGGTCGCCTTCGAGAACGGGGCCACCCTCGACCTCCTCGCCGCCTGGGCCCTGCACGCCAGGCGCGACCTCGGTTGCGCGGTGATGGGAACCCTCGGCGGCGTGGAGCTCCCGCCCCTCGCCCTCGGCCGCGACCAGGGACTGTTGAAGTTCTACCACGCCGACGGCCTGCTCGATCTCGAAACCGAGGTGGATGCCGGCGGCGGCCTGCGGCGGTTCGGTCTGCTCACCGGCAACGGGTTCGCCTACGAATCGCCCCAGAAGCACTGGGTCGCCGCCCTGCGCAGGGAAGTGCCGCTGTTGCCCACGGCGGAACTTGCCCTTTCGATGATCCTGATCGCGGAGGGACTCTACCGTTCCCATCGCGAGAACCGGGAAATCGACGTCTCCGCCCTCACCGCGGAACACGGCGCCCCCAACTCCCCTCGATGAACCGACGTCCTAACTTCCTCCTCTTCATGACCGACCAGCAGCGCGGCGACGTGGTGCTCGACGGCTCCCCTCTCCGGGCCTTCACGCCGCACCTCGACCGGTTTCGCCGGCGGGCGGTCACCTTTCGGCAGGCCTACTGCCCGTCCCCGCATTGCTGCCCGTCGCGCGCCTCCTTCTTCACCGGGGAGTACCCGAGCCGGCACGGCGTGTGGAACAACGTCAACGTCGGCAACGCCCTCTCGCGCGAGCCGTTCGCGGGCACGCCCTTCTGGAGCCGTGACCTGCATGCCGCCGGCTACCGCCTCGCCTTCTCCGGAAAGTGGCACGTGAGCCACCACGACGGCCCCGCCGCCTTCGGCTGGGAGGAGGCGCACGTCACCTCCTCGCCCCGGCAACCGCGTATCCAGGGACCGGTGACCCACGAATGGGAGCAATTCGACAAGCCGTCCGGCCTCTCTCCCGCCGCCGACGCGCCCCGCCGTCCCGGCGAGATCCTCCGGCCCGGCTACACGGCCTACCGGCACTTCGGGACGCGGGAAAACCCGGCGGGCGACGACACCGTCGTCGCCGCCGCGCGCGCGGCCCTGCGGCAGCGTGCCGCCTCGGCCGGCGACTCGCCGTGGTGCCACTACGTGGGAACGCTCGGGCCCCACGATCCCTACATGCCGCCGGCCCGGTTCCTCGAGATGTACCGGGACCTGCCGATCGCCTTGCCCGAGAGTTTCGCGGATCGCATGCGCGACAAGCCGGCCCTCTACCGCCGCACGCGCAAGGTCTTCGACCAGCTGACGCCGGACGAGCACCGCGAGGCGATCCGCCACTACCTCGCCTACTGCACCTACGAGGACGCCCTGTTCGGCGAGCTGCTCGCGGAGCTCGAGGCCTGCGATCCCGCCGGCAACACGGTCGTCGTCTTCCTCTCGGACCACGGCGACTACCTCGCCGACCACGGCCTCTGGTGCAAGGGCCTGCCCGCCTTCCGCGGCGCCTACCACATTCCCTGCGTCGTCGGCGGCGCGGTGCCCGGCCTCGCGGCCGGACGGGAGGTCGACGCATTCGTCTCCCTCGTCGATTTCGCCCCCACCCTGCTCGAACTCGCCGGCTGCCCGCCGCCGCCCTCCCGCCCGGAGGGCGCCCGCAGCCTCGTGCCCTGGCTGCGGGGGGAGACGCCCGCCAGGCGCGACGCGGTGTTCACCCAGAGCAACGGCAACGAGCTCTACGGTATCCAGCGATCGATTACAACAGGCAGGTGGAAGTACGTGTACAACGGCTTCGACGAGGACGAGCTGTACGATCTGTCCGCCGATCCCGGCGAGACGCGCAACCTCGCGGGGGACCCGGACCGGCGCGACGTCATCGCGGAGCTCATGACGCGCATCTGGCGTTTCGCGCGCGACCACGACGACGTCTGCATCAATCCCTACATCATGGTCGGCCATGCCCCGGTTGGCCCGGGCGCCGCCGGCCGTCCGCCCTCACATTGAAAACCACCGCTCTCCTTTTCACCGGCCCCGATCGCGTCGACTGCGGCGAGATCGAGCTTCCTCCGCTCTCGCCGCGCGACGTGCACGTGCGAAACGTGCTCTCCTGCATCAGTCCGGGCACCGAATTGCGCTGCCTCTCCGGACTCCAGGAGGGGCGCGGGCTCTGGCCCTTCGTGCCCGGCTACGCCGCGCTTGGGCAAGTCGTGGAAGCGGGAGCTGAATCCGGGCTGCGGGAAGGCCAGTGGGTGGTGCACACCGGCACGCGACGAGCCGACGGTGCGGTGCTCTGGGGCGGACACTGCGCCGACGCAGTGTGCGCCGCGACGTCCGTGCTCCCCGTCCAACCGGGCAGGCCGGCCGCCGAGGTGGTTGCCTGGCGGCTAGCCGCCATCGCCTACCACGGCCTGCGACTCGCACGCCCCCTGCCTCACGAGACCGTGGTGGTGATCGGCCTGGGCCCCATCGGCCATTGCGCTGCCCGGCTCTATGCCATGACCGGCACGCGAACCGTCGGGATCGACGCCTCCGAGGGGCGCGTGGCGGCGGCACGGGCCGCGGGACTCGAGGCCTATCAAGTCGCCGGCAGCCTGCGCGCCACGCTCGCGGACCGGCTGCCGCCACGGGGCGCGGACATCATCGTCGACGCCACGGGCGCCACCGCGGTCGCCACCGAGGCGATCGAACTCGCGGAGGAGCTGTCCTGGGGCGAAGGTCCCGGGAGCACGCCACGGCTGAGGTATGTGTTCCAGGGCAGCTACGTCGGCGACATTACCCTGCCCTACCTGCCGTTCTTCCGCCGCGAGCCCACCCTGCTCGTTCCCCGCTCGGATCAACCGGGCGACTCGCGGGCCGTCCTCGACCTGCTTGCCCGCGGAGCGCTTTCCCTCGCCGGTGTGGTCGGAGAGGTGGCCGCGCCAGCCGACGCCGCCGGCGTCTACGCGCGTCTGCGCTCGCGCACGAGTCCGCTCGTGACCGCGGCGTTCCGCTGGCGGGACGACAACGGCCCGTGAGACGGGTCATCGCTTCGCATCGGCGGCAGTAAGGTTGCCGCGCAGCCGCCGATGCGTCATCACCGCGGGGAGCCACCCAAGGCGACCCGGAAGGGACCGCGCAGCGTGCGCAGGTCGGCTGGCCGACCCCGCTGGGTGACGCGGATGCGCCCGTCGGCCGCCAGCGTCTCGTAATGCGGCCGGAGCGCGGCCAGCGTCGTTCCCAGCCGGCGAGCCAGGTCCCCCGGGCACATCGTCGATCCGGCCTTGAGGCCGGCGAGCTGCGTCAGGATGCGTTCCTCCATCCCGCAAGCGATTGCGATCCGGACAAATCTCAACCTCGTTGGCGGCGGTGCGCTGCTTCTACCATCCTGATTACACTTTTCCGCTACCGGAGGCCCATCCCTTCCCCATGGACAAATTCTGGCGGGCGGAGGCGATGATCCGGACCGGGGCGGCCGGCCGCGTAACCATCCATCCGGTTGAACCGGCACCGCTCGAAGCGCTGCTTCGCGTTCACACGCCGGATTACCTTGAACGCATCCGCACGGGTCGTCTCGAACCGGCGGCTGCGCTCAAACTCGGCCTGCCCGCGGGCGAAGCACTGCTGACCCGCTCGCGCCTCGAGGTCGCCGGCACCCTGGCCGCCATGGACGCGGCGCTGGAAGACGGCGTAGCCGCCAATCTTGCCGGCGGCACGCACCACGCCTTTGCCGACCGCGGCGAGGGCTACTGCGTGCTGAACGATGTCGCCATCGCGATCCATGCGCTCCTCGCCCGAGAGAGGGACCGGCGTATTCTCGTGATCGATACCGATGCGCATCAGGGCAACGGCACGCACGCCCTCTTCGCCCGGGACGACCGCGTCTTCACCTACTCCATCCATGTTGCGAAGAATTATCCGTCGTTGAAGGCCCCCGGCCGCCTCGATGTCGGCCTCCCCCGGTACGCGGTCGGCGACACCTATCTGCAGGCGCTTGAGGCGACCCTACCCGCGGTCATGGATGACTTTGCGGCGGATCTGGTGTTCTGGATCGCCGGAGCCGATCCTCACGAGAACGACCGCTTCGGGCAGTTGCGGCTGAACGACGCCCATTTTGCCGCACGCGACCGCTTTATCCTGCGCCTCGTCACCGCGGCGGAGCTGCCGCTCGTGGTCCTCTACGGGGGCGGCTACAACCGCGACCGCGTGCACACCGCCCGTCTCCACGCCGACACGGTGCTGCGCTGCGCGCAGCTCTCCTAACAGCCCTCAGTGTGTGGCCCCCAGCCAGCCGTCGCCGCAGGGGCCGCCGCCCTGGGGGATGGCGATGTTGGAAACCACCTCGCCGCGTGCGTTGAGCACCGGATGGTAGAACTCGGCGACCCGGTCGGAGGCCTCGTCAATATAGTGGCCGATGAACGTGCGCCGGCTGCGATCGGTCGTGCGATTCGGGCCCGACCCGTGGATCAGGTTGCCACCGAAGAACATGGTGGCGCCACGCGGGACTTCGACTGGCACCGGCTTCGCGTCGCGCGGGAAAGGCTTGATATGGCTGTCGCCGTAGCTGAGCCAGGCCTCAGCCTCGCCGGCCGGACAATGGATGTCGTGGCGGTGCGAGCCCGGCACAACGTAAAGGCAGCCGTTGTCGAGGGTGGCCGCATCGATCGCCGTCCACGCCGCGATGCAGGTGGCCGGCGCCGCGAGGAGGTAAAAGTTGTCCTGATGCATGCCCTGTCCCTTGGCCCCGGGCGGCTTGAAATAGTACATCGTCTGGGCGAGCAGGGCCGGCCGGCCGAGCAGCGCCGCGAGCACCTCCATCACGCGCGGCTGCAGCGCCCACGTCAGGGCCTGGCGGCTGTGACGGTGCGGATGCATCGCACGCACCTGCCGCTTCGTCTTGTCGACCTCCTCATAGCGGCTGTTCCCATCGTAGATCGCCGCCCCGTTCTGCTTGAACTCTTCGAAGAAGACCTCGATGGCGGCGATCTCCTCCGGGGAGAAGAGCCCTTCCACGACGCAATAGCCGTCGTCGCGAAACTGGCGGAGCTGAGAGGGTGAGAGCAGCGGGGTCGGCGAGGAATCGAGGGAGGCAACCATTCGCTTACCCTATCGTTTTTCGTGTCGAGACAGAATGGAGGCGTCGGCCATCTTAATGGAATATCTTGCTACGACACCGCAACAGCAGGAAGCTGCAAACGCTCGCCATGGAGACGAAACGCCCCGTCACGCCCCATCGTCCGGTCGAGACGGTGCTTGGCGGCTTCTTCCCCCGCCAAGGCCGCGCCTACCAGAACTGGCGGCCGCACGGCAGCGGCGACTGGCTCCTGCTCTACACGGTCGAGGGCGCAGGCCTTCTCACTCACGGCCGGGCGTCGGCGACGTTGCTCCCGGGCGAGGCGGCGCTCTACTCTCCCGGCGCGCCGCAGGACTACCGGACCGACCCGAAAATTGGCACGTGGTCCCTGCGCTGGGCGCATTTTCAGCCGCGACCCCACTGGCGTGCGTGGCTGCGCTGGCCCCGGCCGTCGGACGGCCCCGCACGTCTGCGCGTGACGGCGCCGGAGATTCGCAGCGGCCTCGTGCAGGCCCTCGCGCGCCTCGTCTCGCTGGCGCGGCGCGGGTGGGACGGCACCGACGAGCTGCGCCTGAACGCGCTGGAGGAGGCGCTGCTGTGGCTGGACCTCTCGGCCCGCGGGCATGAGCGCTGGCGGATGGACGAGCGCGTGCGCCTGGCCATGGACTATCTTGCTGCCCATGTGGACGAACCGTTCGCGCTCGGCCCCCTTGCGGAGCATTGCGGCCTGTCGGTCTCGCGGCTGAGCCACATCTTCAAGGAGGAGACCGGCATTACGCCGCAACAGTACGGCGAGGAACTCCGCCTGCGGGAGGCGCAGCAGTTGCTGACGCACACCAGTCTGCCGCTGAAGGAAATCGCCGCCGCCGTTGGCTTCGAGGACCCGTACTACTTCTCAAAGCGTTTCCGCCGCTTCACCGGCAAGCCACCTTCGCAGTGGCGCGCCCGGCGGGATTCGAACCCACGACCACCAGCTTAGAAGGCAGGTGCTCTATCCAGCTGAGCTACGGGCGCAGCTCACGCGCGGAAGCCTTAGGCGTAGCTCATGCCCCGTACAAGGGCAAAGCCGTCGGCCGCCCGTCAGGGAATCCGCAGCCGTTGACCCACGCTCAGACGGTTGGGCGTGCGCAGCACACTGCGATTGGCCTCGAAAATCTCGGTCCATCGGCGCGCGTTGCCGTAATAGCGCAGGCTGAGTGCGCTCAACGAGTCGCCGGGCGCCACGGTGTGAAACCGGGCCTCCGCCCCTGCCGGCGAGAGGGTCGCTGCCGGGGCGGGAACAGCAGCCGGAGCCTGACCGGGACGCGAAGGCGCCGCACGTCCGGGATTGAAGCTGACCACCGGAGCAGGAGGAAGACGCAGCACCGGCACGTTGCCTGGCACCGGATTGACCCCGACCTGCGCGGCGAGTCGGGCATTGTCGCCTCTCAGCACCCGCACGGCCCCGGAGAGCCGGGCGACATCGGCCCGAAGCTGGGCCAATTCCTCTTGGAGGGCGACGTTGGCAGCGGAAAGTTCGGTGACCTGCGCCTGAAACCCGGCGGCAATCTGGTTGGCGGCCGCGAGCCGTGCCACCCAGATGGAATCATCCGGTACGCCGGGCCCGGGAGAGGGAGCCGGTGGGGTGCGAGCCAGCGCCTCATCGCGTTCGCGCGTGCGGTTGGCGAGATCGGCGGTCAACGTCTCCACTTGCGCCCGCAGCGCGGCCGCATCGGCACGGGCGAGTTCGAGTTCGACGTTCGAGGTGGCCGGGGAAACCGACGGTACCGGGGTCTCCGGGGACGTTGCCACCGCGGCAGCCGACGCTTTGGCCGCCTCCACCGCGTCGGTGAGTTCGGCGATGAGTTTGAGCTGTTCGTCGATCGTCTTGCGGGCCGTCACGAGGTCCGTTTGCAAGGTCGCATGGGCCGCCTGAAGGGTCGCAAGGGCAGCGGCGTCCGGCGAAGGCCTGGGCGCTTCGGCGGGGGCTGACACCCCTTGAGCCGGTGCGGCGCGAAGGCTCGCGACCTCCTGCTCGAGCCGCCGAGTCTCGCGGCCCGCCTCGGTCAGCGCGGCCGAGAGTTCACGATTCTCGGTACGCAACTGCACGAGGGAAGCGCGCAAATCCGCCACCGACGTGTCGTCACGGGGCGCCACCGCGGCCGGGCTGGCAGAGGCGCTCGCAGCAACGGCGGCGGCTGCGACCGCCGTCGGTTCGGCCACCGGTGACGGTGTCGCCGGAAGGCTGGTCACGGGTACCACCGGGGCCGAAGCACTGAGCCGGCCGCGCAGATCTACGAGCAGACGATCACTTTGGGCCTTCTGCTCCGGAGTGAGACGGGCAAGGATCAGATCTCGGCTGGCCGGAGGTGCCCCCTGGTCGACCGCCAGTGTCAGCCATGCCAGCGCTTCGGGAAGGTTGATGTCCAAGCCACCGCGACCGGCGGCGAGCATCAGTCCGAGGCTGGTCTGAGCCGCCCCGATTCCTTGCTCCGCAGCGATCCGGTAAAGCCGGGCGGCTTCGGGCTCGTTGCGCGTGACGCCCCGGCCATCCTCGAGCAGCACGGCGAGTTGCAATGCGGCCCGCGGATGATTTTGGGCCGCCGCCTGCCGATACCAGCGCGCGGCCTCAGCTTCGTTGCGTGGGACGCCGCGGCCGAGTTCGTAGATCAGGCCAAGATTGAAGCAGGCAGGCGCATACCCCGACTTGGCCGCCTCCTGGTAGTAGCGGAGGGCCTCATTGTCATCCCGCGGCACGCCCTGCCCCAGCGCATGGGCGTTGCCCAAGGCGTTGAGCGCCTCCGCATCGCCTTGGGCGGCCCGAGTGCGCCAGGTAGCCAGATCCGTTTGCGCGAACGCCGGCATCGGTGCACCCAGCGAAATCCAGGCCAGACCGGCCGCCAGGAAGGAGCCGCGCAACGAGGCACGAACGGAGGACCGCAGGAAAAACGTGGAAGGGAGCACAGGTGACGGAGGGTTACGCGTGTCCCGCTGAGGTAACGCCTCCCGCGGTCCGGTCAATCGCGGATCCGGCACGGCAGCAGGGCGGCATCCTGCATGCCATGGATGATCTTCTTGTCGGGCGGGCAGAAGGTGGCCAGCGCTCCGCTGAGCCGGGCTGTGCCTTCCTGGACAAAATAGTACGGACACAGGCGCAGCCGTCCTTCGCGTTCCACCGCTTCGTCGGTCCCGGTGGAGGCATACAGCCGGTGCCGGGCCCGCATCGGTTTCTTGAACGTCTGGAGGATGTGGGGATTGGCGGGCGCATCCTTCACCGCCAGGTCGAGCCCGGCCTGCCATTCCTCGCGCGAACAATCGCTGCCGAGCACGACGCTGCGCGCTCCCCACGCGCTCTCATGGTAACCGGAGATCTTGAGGATGAGCTCACGCTCTTTCTGCGAAGCGCCGGCGAGTTGGCGCCAGTCAGTGAGAGGACGCCCGCCCACGCGCGGCCCGTCGAGGACGGCTCCAGGCGGCAGCGGCGCCGGATCGACAATCCACGACGGAGGGATGAGCTGCTGCAGCAACTTCAGGGTGCGTCCGCCGAGATGCTCGCGCCAGAAATCCTGCAGCAGGTGATGGTGGAACAGCGCAAGGTTGAGCTTCTCCTCCTGAAAAGGCCGCAGCGGCGGGGCGATCACCACCTCGCCGGCCGCCCACGCTTCGAAGAAGAAATGCGCCGTCGGAATGTTGGTCAAATCGAACAGCTCAAAGAAACGATAGATGATGTCGATTTTCTCCGGGTTGCCCTCCACGTCGAAACAGAGCGAGCTGCCGAGCGGAAAGACATCGTCCGGCTCGAGGCAGAAAACGCGCTTGCCCTGCAGTTGCAGCTGCGTCGCGAGCCATTGCATCTCCGGACGGTACGTCGCAGCCTCGTCGCTTACGACCAACGCAATCAGCGGATTGCGCGCATCGGCCCGCAAGGCTGCCAGGGAATCGTAGAACCCGCGGATCATCGCATCGCCCGCGCCGAGCACGCGCGCATCCGTCGCCGGCTGGCCTCCGCCGTAAAGCCGGTTGAGAAACGCTGTCAGTCCGATGCCCCCCGGGACCGAATCCAGCTCGGTCATGACGAACCCCTCCTCGGTCAACAGCAGGTCCGGCCGGAGCACGGTCGGAAACGCGCCGCGGTTCCTTGGATCGCGGGCGTGCGCCACCAAGGCCGGCGGTTTGCCGCGATCGAGGTAGTCGGCCACCCACGGCGCAACGAGCGGCTTGTTGCGCAGCAGATTCTTGCCCGCAGCCGAGCGCAGATAAAGGGTCTCAACGGCCTGATGGAACTCCAGGCAGGCGGCACCGATCGCCTCCAGCTGGGCGTGCTGCTCCCGTGTCAGCGGCCACGCCTCCGGCGACAGTTGCCACGTCTTGGCCTCGAACAGTGGCTGGGCGGCAAAGGCGGCGCGGAGATCGTCCCGGGAAAGATCAGGCATGACGGCAATGACGAATGATTAATGACGAATGTCGAATGCGCGAAGCGGGTCGAACGGATTCACCTCCATCCGATTCGCTGCGCACCGACATCCTCGGTTGCCGATTCTCCGACCTCCCCGGCGTCAACGCAAAGAATCCCAAGTCATTCGTCATTCGCCATCGGTCATTCGTCATCCCGGCGCGCCCGTGGCGCGCCGGTCACTCGTCGTCCATCTGGATTTCCTTGTTGCGGTGCCGCGGACAGCCGGCCCGAAGCCAGGCGTAGATGAAGCGGTCGAGGTCGCCATCGAGCACGCCCTGGGTGTCGCTCGTGCTGACCCCCGTGCGCAGGTCCTTCACCATCTGGTACGGTTGAAGCACGTAACTGCGGATCTGGGCGCCGAAGCCGATTTCGCCTTTCTCGCCGTAGAACTTGTCCATCTCGGCGCGCTGTTCGTCCTGCTTCTTCTCGTACAGACGGGCCTTCAGCACGTTGAGCGCGGCGGCCTTGTTCTTGATCTGGGAACGTTCGTTTTGGCAGACGACAACGATGCCGGTCGGAAGGTGCGTGATGCGCACGGCGGAGTCAGTGGTGTTGACGCCCTGGCCCCCCTTGCCGGAGGAACGGTACACATCGATGCGCAGTTCGCCTTCGGGCACCTCGATTTTGATTTCGTCCGTGATCTCCGCGATCACGTCCACCGCGCAAAACGAGGTGTGGCGCCGGGCGTTCGAATCGAAGGGGCTGATGCGCACGAGGCGGTGCACGCCGCGTTCGGCCTTGCAGTACCCGTAGGCGTTTTCGCCCTTGATGAGCAGGGTGGCCTTGCTAATCCCGGCGGTGTCGCCCGGCTGCACGTCCATCAACTCGAGCTTGAAGTCGCGACGCTCGGCCCAGCGCGAGTACATGCGGAAGAGCATGTCGGCCCAATCGTTGGACTCCGTGCCGCCGGCTCCGGCCTGGATGGAGAGGATGGCGTTGTTGCGGTCGAACTGGCCAGTGAGGAAGGCGCCGATCTCGATCTGCTCCAACTCGGACACCATCGCGGAGACCTGGGACTCCAGTTCACGCGAATATTCCTCCTTCTCGGATTCGGAGCCTGCCTCGATCAACTCGAGCATGACGTCGACATCCCCCAGCCGTTTCTGGAAGTCGACAATCGGACCGATCGTCTTCTTCAGACCATTCAGCTTGCCGATGTGCTTCTGGGCGCGCTCGTTGTTATCCCAGAACTCAGGGGCGCCCATCTGCGCCTCCATGGCCTCGATCTCGCGCTGCTTTTGTTCGACGTCAAAGAAACCTCCACAGGTGTCCGGCGCGCTTCTTGATGTGCTCGATGTGAGAAAAGGTCTCGGGGGCGATCATGATGAACCCCCATGGCCGCAAAGAGCTCAGGGTGGCGCAAGGGAAATCTCCCCGACGAGCTGACGGGGTTCACCGAGAAAGACCACGCGGCAGCGGTCGTACTGGTACCAGGTGCGTTCGGTTAGCTCAGAGGTCAGGCGCAATGCCATGGCATCGAGAGGTCGGCGGCTTCGGCCGTTGAAAATCATCAACTCAGTCCGGCCCGTCGTGGACGGCACCCGCACCGCCACCAAGGCGTTGACGGCGTTGCGCGCGTAGGGCCGCAGCAGCAGCTCGATGCTGACCAAGGCATGCGCGGTCTGGGCCGGCCGGGCGGGGACCCGTGCCTCGACGGGCAAGGCCTCCACCGGCGCCGCGGGAGCATGCAAGGTCCAGGGCTCAAGCGGTCCGCGCAGGCCGCGGCCAAAACCCTCATCGACGTATTCAAATTTTCCTGACTCCACCTGGTCGACCGGCTCCTGGAGGGGCGTGGACACGGCGGCCGTCTCCCCGGATGCAGGCGAAGGGGCCGTATCCGGTCCGGGCCGAAACTGGAACCAGGCCTCGCTGCCGAGCCACACGGTGCAGACCGCAGCGGCCGCCTGCATGATGCCGGCGGCAACGCCGAGCCCGGCCAGCGGACGCACGCGGGGCCCGGGAATCGCCTCCGCTCCAAGCGCGGCGCGTTGCGCCTCGAGCTCGCGCTGCTCCATCGTCAGCTTGGCCAGGGAACGACGGTCCGGATCGCAACGCTCCGCTTCGCGCCGGCAGCGCCCCACCCCATCGCAAAGCCGCCAAGGGTCTCCGGCCACCCCGGTGCGGGGCAGCAACCGCGTCAGCGCCCACGGCATGACGAGACGGGTGAGCGCGACCAAGAACGCGGCGAACAACGCCAAGCCCGGACGTCCGGCCAGAATGCCGCCGACGCCGAGGAGGACGGCAATCACGGTGCCGACCGCGGGCCACGGGGCACCCGCGAGCCATACCGCCCGGAGGAGCCATCCGACCCGGCGCCAGAACAGCGCCGTTTGCACCTCGGAGAGTCGGCGATCCAGACTCGCCAGACGCTCCCGGCGGACCTGCGCCGCCGTAATGTAGCCGAAGCGCGTCGCACGTTCACCGGTGTAGGCAAGGATGATGTCCGCCCACGGCGGGCCGGCCCGGTCGTTGAGCAAATGCGCGAGCGCGGGATCGCGGTTGTCGACGTAGGCACCGCGGAGTTTCTCGAGCCGACTTGCCAGTGCATGGTCGGACTCCAAGGCAAGGCCAAGCACCCGCAGATGCGCGTCCTCGTCGGTCGCTTCGATCCAGCCCGCATCGATCGCCCGGCGCAGGGCCTCGCCGCCCAACGTGGCCAGATCATACAGTTCGGCCCCAGCCTGCGCATCGACGGTGGCCAGACGTTCCAGAAAACCCGGTTCAAGCAGGGCGCGGAACAGCGCAATCACGTCACCCGGATTGCCCGACTCCAGCAGACTGGTCAGACCTTCGGCGTCCATTTTCCGCCCGCGAACCACGAGGCCGACCTTGAGTCCGTGACGTTTGCCGAGCGCCAGCCAGCTCACCGCCGCCGTTACGGTACGCCGGGCCGCCGGCGGGACCCCCGCCCACGCGGGGAGTTCGAGCCAGGACTTGAAGGTCGCGAGGCAGGCCGCGTCGGCCTGATGCTCCGGATTCAGGTTTAAGAAGCCCGCAAAGGTACCGGCCTCGTCCGGAGCGAACAGATTGAGCTCCCCGTCCTCCCACGCCTCTTCCTGAACGAAATGCTCCACGGCCGAGGCCACCGTGTAGCCCCGGTCCTTCCAGACAAACAAGCGGGCCCGTGCCGGCAACTCGTAGTGGACGCGCACCGTTTCCCGCGCGAGCCAACGCCGTACATCCGCGTCGGACCAGCGGGCTTCGCGAACCGAAGTGAGCAGGCCCTGCAGCAAGGTTTTGACCAGCGGATCCTGCGGCCCCATCGCCTCGACCGCGCCGGCCCGCATGCCCGGCGGATCACGTTCGAGCAGCAGTGCACCCGCGGCCGCGCGCAACGCGGCCGGATCCTTCGCCACCTCGGGCTTCAACAGGGCCACGACATGCTTGCCGAGGATGAACTGCTGAAGGATGCGGCCTACCGACCACCAATCCCAGGCGCAGAGCCCAGTGCCCGGAGGATGGCTTTCGCGCCCGGCCGCTTCGGGAGGTGCGTACAACAGGTCGGGCGCGCCGGGTTGCACGGTGGACTGGGTATAGAGCGTCGCCTCATGCAGGCCGCCCACGACAATCCGCAACGTCTCGACCGAGGAATCCACGTAGATGGTTTCCGGAGACAGGCTGAGGTGGACGACACCTTGGGCGTGAATGGCCCGCAGGACATCACCGAGCTGGCGCACGAGGGCTTCGACACCCTCAAACCCCGCCTGATGGCAGGCAAACCACTCCGCCAAGGTCGAACCGGGGGGCCGACGGAAGACCTCATAGCGCCACCCCTCCTCCTCGACCGCTTCCACACAGCCGACGATGGCTGTCTCCTCCAGCGACGAGAGCCGTTGCCATGCGCCGCGCCGCCACTCGGTGAGCTCGGTGATCGGACGGGCGAGGATCCACACCGCCTCCATCACATCCATTTTCGTGGCCTCGAAGCAGTGGCCTCCGCTGCCCGCGAGCAAGGCACCGACCTTGTAGCCATGCCAGCGCGATCCCGTAACCAACTTGCATTCGTCAGCAGGAGTCGGTTGCGGTAGATCGGAGGCGGACGCCGAGGCGTCCGTCCCAGGTGGGAACGCAGTCATGGGTATCGGCGGGACAGGCTGATGCCTCCCCTTCGACCCGACCGGCGGGCAACTTTAGGTCGCCGCCAAGGCTCCGTTGATCACCCCAGGGCCTCGTTCACCTAAACCATTTCTTCAACAGTGACTTCCGTACGGCGCCCGTCGAGCGTCAGGGCGTACTTTCGCAGTGGGTTCGTCGCTCCGGAACGGGGCTCAGTGGCAGGGCTCGCCGGCCTCTCCGGCCGAGCTGGGGCGGCTGGTGCCGTTGGGGCGGCCTGGGCGGCGTGCAGGGCGGCAAATTCCCGCGGAAACATGGCGTGCAGGACGCAGGCTTCGTCGTCCGTGGGCAGTCCGGCCACCCGAAGCTCGTCCCGGAGCTTTGCCATGCGCGGCGCAAGCACGTCCGCCGGCCGTCCCGCCATGGGTTTTTGGCCGCTCTTGGCCTGCGCCAGCGCCAAAACCTCCGGATCGATCGGCCCGGGCGTGCGGCCGTACTTGCCCAAGGCGATGTCGATCGCCGCCTGCGACAGGTTCTTCCATCGCCCAAACTTCACGTTGAGCATGGCCTGGGTACCGACGATTTGGGAGGTCGGCGTTACCAGCGGAATCCATCCGAGGGCCTCGCGCACGACCGGAACCTCCGCCATGACCGCGTCGAACTTGTCGCTCATGCCCTGTTCCCTGAGCTGCGTGCGGAAATTCGAGAGCATGCCCCCGGGTACCTGATAAGCGAGCGTGTCGGCATCGACACGCTCGTTATCGGTTGAGGTGAACTTGCCGAGATCCCGATAAACGTCGGTGAAGTACCGGCGCAACGTGAGCAGGATGTCCCGGTCGTAGGTGGGCTGACGCGGATGGCCTTCGAGGAGGGCAAGCATGCGGAGCGTATCCGGTTGGGACGTACCATTCGCGAAGGGCACGATGGAGGTCTCGATTGCGTCGGCTCCCGCGTCGATCGCTGCGAGATAGGTGGCAGCGGCAAAGCCCGCCGTGTCGTGGGTGTGGACGACGACCGGAAGTCCGGTGACCTGCTTCAGCCGGGTCACCAGTTCGGCAGCAATCCGAGGCACCAGGACTCCAGACATGTCCTTGATCCCGATCGAGTCACACCCCAGGCGCTGGAACTCCCGGCCCAGTTGCACGAACGACTCGAGCGTGTGGACCGGACTGGTCGTGTAGCAGATCTCGCCACGCGCATGTTTTCCAGCCGCCTTGGTCGCTCGGATCGCGGTGGTGAGATTCCGCACATCGTTCAGCGCATCGAAGATGCGTAGGACGTCACAACCGGCGCGCGCCGTGCAGTGCACAAAGGCCTCCACCACATCATCCGGAAAGCTCGTGTACTGGACGATGTTCTGGCCCCGCAACAGCATGATGTGCGGCGTGCGCGGTGCGGCCTGCTTCAGCGTACGCAGTCGGTCGAAGGGATTCTCGCCGAGGAACCGCAGGCAGGCGTCGATCGTCGCCCCGCCCCACGTTTCCAGCCCGCCAAAGCCGAGACGGTCCAGCAGGGCGGCCGCCGGCAGCATTTGCGCGGTGGTCATCCGCGTGGCCGCCAGGGATTGGTGTCCGTCCCGCAGGACGGTGTTGTTGAAGACAACCGGGGTGGCCATGGGAGGGATGGGGACGCCGATCGGGATGATCGCCGCCACGGCTCCGATGACATCAGGCGTCCGCCGGCGGGTCAACCGCCGCGACTAGGCAGCTGCCAACAAAAAGGCCGCCTCATGCGAGGCGGCCGGCGTGCGAATAACTGCGATGTGGGAACGCTTATTTGAACGTGTTCGCGAACCACTTCTGAATCGGTTCGCCGATGACCGGGATGGGTTTCTCCTGTCCCTGAACCGCGGTGATGATGCCGAAGATCCACGCGCCGAGACCCGCCACGGATAGGCTGATCCAAATCAGCATCATCAGCAACGGCCCGACCACCGGAATGAAGGCCAGAATGAAACCGACCACGGTCAGGGAGACACCCAAGACAAGCCCGGCGATGATCACGCCGAGGGTCTGACGCAGATGGAAGGCGCCGAGCCGGGTCGGTTTGCTGGAGTGCAGTACGATGGCGACGACAAACCCGATCAAGGTCAGGTAACTGAGGATGGCAACCGTGCGGTCTTCGGCCGCCGGCGGAGGAACAGAGGAGGTTTCGGTGGACATAATGGACAAGTGATGAAGCGGGAGAACCGCCGAGAGCTCAACGGCAGGGATCGCCCGGTTCAACGTTATTGTCTGGCGGGAGGGCAACGGATGACTCGGGAAGGGGCGCCCGCTTGTCGCCGAGTCGATGCAGAAGCCTGCCTGAGACGGCTCGCGGCGCCAAAGCAGCCGGATACGCCGCTCCCCGAATGCCAGCCAGAGACGAGAGTTTCGCCGCCGTTCTTTTAGCCCCGGAGCGTCCCGGCCGCCTGCTCGGAGAGGAACGAGGCGTACGTTTGCTCAACCCCTGCGCGCAGCCCGATCCTGGCACGCCAGCCGAGGGCGGACAGGCGGGACACATCCATCAGTTTCCGCGGCGTACCATCGGGTTTACTCGCATCCCAGACAATCCGCCCATGAAAGCCGGTCACGCTCGCGACCGTTTCGGTCAACTCCCGGATGGTCACGTCCGTGCCGGTGCCCACGTTGATCCAGTCGGGGGGCGCATCCTGTCGGAGCAGAAAGGCGCAGGCGTCCGCCAAGTCGTCGACGTGGAGAAACTCGCGCCGCGGAGCACCGGTGCCCCAAGCCGTGACCTCGGACAAACCCGCCTGCGCCGCTTCATGGAACCGCCGCAACAAGGCCGGCAGCACATGCGAATTCTGCGGATGGTAGTTATCCCGCGGACCGTAGAGGTTCGTCGGCATGGCCGAATGAAAGAGCACGCCGTATTGTTGACGGTAGTACTGGCAGAGCTTCAGTCCCGCGATCTTCGCGATCGCGTAGGCCTCGTTCGTCGGCTCCAGCGCACCGGTCAGCAGGCACGCTTCGGGCATGGGCTGGGGCGCATGCTTCGGATAGATGCAGGAGCTACCGAGAAACAGCAGACGCTTAACGCCCGCCCGATAGGCGCCGTGAATCGTATGGGCGGCAATCGCCAGATTGTCGTACAGGAACTCGCCCGGATAGGTCGCATTGGCATGGATCCCGCCCACCTTGGCGGCGGCGATGATCGCGACCTCGGGCCGTTCCGCGGCATAAAAGGCGTCAACCGCCGCTTGGGAAGCGAGATCCAGCTCCCGGCGGGTGCGGAGCACGAGACGCACGCCCGGCTCACGCTCGAAGCGACGCACGAGGGCGGCGCCCACCATGCCCTGATGGCCGGCAATGTAGAGCTTCATGATGATGGGGATCGAAGGATTAAACCCAGCGGAGGTTCGCCCGGGCCGCGATCACGGAGGCGGCAAGGCCGAGATCTGCGCCTCGCGCTTGGCCAGTTCCAGGTCGGCCTCCACCATGATCTTCACGAGTTCCTTGAAGCGCACCTTGGGCTCCCAACCGAGCTGACGCTTCGCCTTGGCCGGATTGCCGATGAGCAGATCGACCTCCGCCGGGCGCTCGTAACGGGCGTCGTATTTGACGTAACGCCGCCAGTCCAGGTCGAGGCGGCCGAAGGTCTCCTCGATGAACTCCTTAACCGTGTGCGTCTCGTTCGTCGCCACCACATAGTCGTCGGGTTTGTCCTGCTGGAGCATGACCCACATCATCTCCACATACTCCTTCGCATAGCCCCAATCGCGCCGCGCATCGAGGTTGCCCATGTAGAGGGACTCCTGCAGCCCGAGTTTGATGCGTGTGGCCGCTCGCGTGATCTTCCGGGTCACGAACGTTTCGCCGCGGCGCGGGCTCTCGTGATTGAAGAGGATGCCGCTCGACGCATGCAGGTTGTAACTCTCGCGATAGTTCACCGTGAGCCAGTGCGCGTACATCTTCGCGCAGCCATAAGGGGACCGGGGCCAGAATGGTGTGGTCTCGACCTGCGGCACTTCCTGGACCTTGCCGAACATCTCGGACGAAGACGCCTGGTAATAGCGGCACTTCTTCACCAGACCGGCCTCGCGGATCGCCTCGAGGATGCGGACGGAGCCCAGACCCACGACATCGCCGGTGTACTCCGGGATATCAAAGGAAACCCGGACATGGGATTGGGCGCCAAGATTGTAGATTTCGTCCGGCTGCAGCTCATACAGCAACTTCACCATCTGGACCGAGTCCGCCAGATCACCGTAGTGGAGGAACAGCTTCACGCCATTGACATGCGGATCGCGGTAGAGGTGGTCGATCCGGCTCGTATTGAACGTGGAGGCGCGGCGGATCACACCGTGGACCTCATAGCCCTTGGCGAGAAGAAACTCGGCCAGATACGAACCATCCTGCCCGGTGATGCCGGTGATAAGCGCCTTTTTCATGCAAAGCTCGGACCTTACGGATCACGGGCAAGCGCGCGCAAGCTCGCACATTGACGAACATACAGGCCACTTGCTTCGCCCGGTCCACACCCTACCCTGCCGGAATGCAGGTCATTTTGATCGCCGCCCAATCCGTCGATGGATTCATCACCCATCACGACCGTCCGGGTAGTGCCTTTACCTCTCCCGAGGACAAGACCTACTTCCGTGCGGTGCTGGCCGGTTTTAACGCCGGCATCGTCGGGGCCGGCACCTATCGGGCGGAGCGCGACGTCTTCCTCACCCCGCGCAATCGCAGTCGGTTGCAGGTCGTCATGTCCCGGAATCCGGACGCTTTCGCCAGCGATGCCCGGCCCGGCGAACTCGAGTTCACCGGCGAAAACCCGAAGGAACTGGTCGCACGCCTCGGCACGCTCGGTGTACGCCGCGCCGCGCTCCTGGGGGGCGCACAGATGCACAGCCTTTTCCTCGCGGCCGGCTTGGTGGACGAACTCTGGCTCACCTTGGAACCGCGCCTCTTTGGCGCCGGGACACCGCTGATCGCCGGTGCCGCCGATCACGCCCTGAAGCTGCTGGGACACGAGCACCTCGGCGGTGACACGCTGCTGGTCAAATACGCGATGCGCCGATGAACCTCCGCCGTTTGCATTGGGCGCTTCACTTCCTCGTCTGGACCGCCGGCACGATCGCCGTCGGCGCCGCGTTGGGTACGGTGATTTTTCCCTTGGTGGGATGGCTGGCCGGCCTCGAGCACACCCCGGGCAATCTCGCCCTAACCGGAGCGCGCACTTTGGGGTTCTATTTCATGATCTGGGCACCGGGCCTCGCCTTGGTACTCACGGTCAAGAACGAGTACGAGCGACGCAGCCAACGGGACCCGGACAGCCACGGCGGGTGAACGACCGGCGTCGGGAGCCGACACGAGCCCGTAAGCCGTGCGCCGCCGACCTGACGTCAGATGTCGAAATCGCCCCGACCGCTGGGCTCGTGCAGTCCGCACTCGCGCTTCAGGCCGCCGAAACGCGTATCCTGTTCGTTCATACCAGGCTCAAGCTTGGTCGTGCTGTGCCAATCGCCCACGGACACGTAGCCCTGCTCCCAAAGCGGATGATACGGCAGGTCGTACTGCGTCAGATACCGATGTACCGTGCGGTTGTCCCAGTCGATGATCGGATGAATCTTGGTGATTTTGTTCTGCCGCTGCACCACCGGCAAGGCCTCGCGGGTATTGGACTGGGAACGGCGCAGGCCGGCGAGCCATGCCGTCGCAGCGAGCTCACGCACCGCACGGTCCATCGGCTCCACTTTGTTCGTGAAGTTATAGCGCTTCAGCCCGTCCAAACCCTGCTCCCACAGCTTGCCGTGCAGCGCCTCCTGTTGGGCCGCCGTCGTCGCCGGAACATAGGTCTTGAGGTTGAGCTTCAGGCGACGCGTCAACTCGTCGGCAAAGCGGTAGGTTTCGGGAAACAGATAGCCGGTATCGATGAAAATGACTGGAATCGTTGGCGCAATCTGCGTCACCAGATGAAGCATGACGGCCGACTGAATGCCAAAACTGGTCGTCATCACCAGCCGGTCACCAAAGGTCTCAACCGCCCATCGCACCCGCTCCCCGGCCGACGCCTTCTCCAAATCAACTGACGGGGCAGGCGGCGTTGCGGCAGACGGAGCATTCATGCGGATGTAACCCTTACTTAGTTTATGTCCTAAGTAAAGTTATATGGCATCACTCGCCCTAGCAATCCCGTCAACCTGTTGATGATCAACTCACTCCGACGCCGAAGGGCGAACCCCCATTCTGCCTTCGGGCCTAGAGAGCTTTCAGCAATCGCTCCAATTCAACCTTCTTGGCTTTTTGCTCGGCCAGCTGTCGGCGAGCTCCTTCGAGGACGGCGGGCGGGGCTTTGCTGACGAAGGATTCATTGGCGAGCCGGGCCTCGGTGCCGGCGATGTGCTTGTCCAAGGCCGCGAGCTCTTTGGCCAGGCGTTGCTTTTCGGCTGCCGTGTCGACGGTCGATGCGAGATCGAGATAGAACGTGCCGAGCGGCGTCACCGCCGCAGGAGCGCCTTCGACTTTTTCCCGGCGGGCGAGCGTGGCGGCACCCACCATACGGGCGAGTTTGCTCTGGTTGGCCTCGATGAGGGCCCAGTCGGCATCGTCCGCGAGGATGAAGAACGTCACATCGCGACGGCTGCCGAGGTTGTACTCGGCCTTCAGCGCGCGGGCCTTCGACACGGTATCCTTGATGCGCGCGACGGCGGCTGACGCCGCCTGATCGATCCGAAGACCTGCGGCCTGACCAGCGCTGGCCAGCGCCGACGAATCCTGCACCGGAGTATCCTGGATGAACGCGCCGCCGCGGCTGTACCCGAGCAGGCTCCAGAGCTCCTCGGTGATGAACGGGATGAACGGATGGAGCAGTTGCAGCGTCTGGCGCAGGACGAGGTCCTGCAGCGCGAGGCAGTTGAGCTTCGTGTCGTCGGACTGCAGCTTGGCCTTCGACACCTCGACGTACCAGTCACAGAAATCGTTCCAGAAGAAACCGTACAACGCCTGCACGGCGGCGCTGAACTCGAACGCCGAGAAGCAGCGATCGACTTCGCGAGTGGTCGCAAACAGCCGGTCGAGGATGGCGTGATCGTCGGCATCGAACTTCGCCGGCTCGAGCCGTTGCAGAATCGCCTCCAGGCTGGAGTTGTCCCCAGCCGGGCCGCTCATTTGACGGAAGCGGCAGGCGTTCCAGAGCTTGTTGCAGAAATTCTTGCCGCTCTCGATCCGGTCTTCCTGGAAGCGGATGTCCTGCCCTTGAGGCGCGATTGAGATGATGCCGAAGCGCAGGCCGTCGGCGCCGTACTTCTCAATCAGGTCGAGCGGGTCGGGCGAGTTGCCGAGCGATTTCGACATCTTGCGGCCCTGCGCGTCGCGGATGATGCCGGTGAAATAGACATCCTTGAAAGGTATGCGCTGCTCAAGCGGCGCACCGGGGCGGACAAACTCCAGTCCGGCCATGATCATGCGCGCGACCCAAAAGAAGATGATGTCTGGTCCGGTCACGAGCGTCGACGTAGGATAGAAATAGTCGAAGCCGGCCTTCCGCTCCGCCAAGGCGTCGGGCCATCCCATGGTCGCAAAGGGCCAAAGCCACGAGGATGCCCAGGTGTCGAGCACGTCATCCTCCTGCACCCAGTTCTCCGGATCCGCCGGTCCCTCGAGGGAAACATGCACCTTGGACGGATCGGTCAGGTCCTTCTCGGTGAGACTCTCCTTGTCGAGGCCCTTCCGGTACCAAACCGGGATGCGATGCCCCCACCACAGTTGGCGGCTGATGCACCAATCCTGAATGTTCTCGAGCCAGTGAAGGTACACCTTCGACCAGCGCTCGGGATGAAACTTGATATGGCCGTCGCGCACGGCGGTCTTGGCCTCCTCGATGCGCGGATAACGCAGCCACCACTGCCACGTCAGGCGCGGTTCGATCGGCACGTCGGCGCGCTCGGAGTAGCCGACGTTGTTGGCGTAGGCTTCCTCGCCCACCAGCGCTCCGCTTGCCTTGAGCAGTTCGGCCGCCTTCTTGCGTCCGGCGAAACGCTCCATGCCGGCAAGCTCGGGGCCGGCGAGGGCATTGAGTGTCCCATCCGCGTTGAGCACGTCGATCGGCTCGAGGCGGTGACGTTGCCCCACCTCGAAGTCGACCTTGTCATGCGCCGGCGTGATCTTGAGGGCTCCGGACCCAAATTCCTTGTCGACCGCTGCGTCGGCGATGATCGGGATGTTCGCCACCGGTCCGAGCGGACGCCGGACGGTCTTGCCGATCAACCCGGTGTAGCGCGGATCCTCCGGATGCACCGCGATGGCGACGTCGCCCGGGATGGTTTCGGGACGGGTGGTCTTGACCGTGATGAACTCGCCCGGCCGGTCGGTCAGTTCGTACCGCACCTGGTACAGCGTCCCGTTCGCCGGTTTCATGATGACCTCCTCGTCGGACAGGGCCGTGAGCGACACCGGGCACCAGTTCACCATCCGCTTGCCGCGATAGATATGTCCGCGGCGGAAAAGCTCCACAAAGACGTGCAGCACGCATCGCGAATACTCCGGATCCATCGTGAACTGGGTGCGATCCCAGTCGCACGACGCGCCGAGACGACGCAGCTGCTCGAGGATGATGCCGCCTTTTTCGTGGCGCCATTCCCAGACCTTCTCGACGAACTTTTCCCGACCGAAATCATGCCGCGTCTTCTTCTGTTTGCGCAGCTCGCGCTCCACCACGGTCTGGGTGGCGATGCCGGCGTGGTCGGTGCCGGGGATCCATAGAGCGGACTTGCCCTCCAACCGCGCCCGACGGATCAGGATGTCCTGGAGCGTGTTGTTGAGCACGTGTCCCATCGTCAGCACGCCCGTCACGTTCGGGGGCGGAATGACGATGCTATAGGGCGGACGTTGCGGATCGACCCGTCCGGCGAAGGCGCCGGCCTGCTGCCAGGCGGCGTACCATTTTTTCTCAACGTCGCGCGGTTCGTAGCTCTTGGAGATTTCGGCCATGGTGGATCGAGGAAACCCCCGACCCAACCAACCCGGACCGCCGCTGGCAAGTGGCGAGTACGGCGAGCGGCCTCCGGCGGTGGTTGGCGCATTTCCCGCTTTGCGGCCCGGCAGGATTCCCCTTGTAGTGCCCTTTCACCATGATCGGCCGCATCCAGAAACACGCCCGTGAACGCCTGCTGTTCGTCGGCGAGACGCCCGTCGCGAAACGCCTCGCCGCCTGCAAGGCCTTTCTCCGGCTGGAGAGCGCCATGATCCGCATGCGGCACGACGCCGGCGAATCGGGGCTGGCCGTGGCGCGGGCCCGGGCGGCGATGATCGACGTGATGCTGGCGCATCTGTTCGACTACGCGACGGCGAGCTATGCCCGACAGCACGGCGAGCTCCCCACCCCGGTGGCGCTGGTGGCGCTTGGCGGCTTTGGCCGCGGTGAACTCAGCCCGCTCAGCGACATCGACCTGATGTTCCTGTTTCCCTCGAAGGCAAAGCCGTCAGCGGTGAAGCCGCTGCAGGAACATCTGACCAACGAGATCCTGTACATCCTGTGGGACTGCGGCCTGAAGGTCGGCCATTCCACCCGGACGGTCGACGACGTGTTCGTGCAGGCGCGCGAGGACATCCAGACCAAGACCGCCCTGCTTGAGTCCCGCCTGATCGCCGGCTCGTCGCTGCTCTACGACACCTTCGCCCAGGCTTACCGGACGTTCTACACCACCGAGAATCCGCGCGCCTACATTGCCGCCCGGCTCGACGACCAGGTCGCCCGCCGCGCCAAATTCGGCAACACCGTCTTCCTGCAGGAGCCTGACATCAAGAACGGCGTGGGTGGTCTGCGCGATTACCAGAACACGGCCTGGATGGCGCGGGTGAAGCTCGACATCACCAGCCTCAACGAACTGGTCGGCCTGAAGTACCTGCGGCCGAACGAGCTCAAGGCCTTCAACCGTTCGTACGATTTCCTGCAAAAGGTGCGCAACGAGCTCCATTTCTCAAGCAAGCGGCCCACCGACCTGCTCAATCTCGAGTCGCAGCCGCGCATCGCCCTCGGGCTCGGCTACACCGAGCCAAAGCTGCTCGCCCGCGTAGAGCTGTTCATGCGGGACTATTACCGCGCCGCCCAGACGATCTACCGCATCTCCCGCCTGGTGGAGAACCGGCTCGCCCTCACGCTCAGTCAGACGTCCGACGAGAAGATTTCCTTCCGCGAGGCCATCCGTGCCCGGCGCCATGAGCGCACGAAGCGCCTCGATGGCTTCGTCCTGCGCGGCCGCGAGCTGACGGCCGAATCCGCCAACGTATTCCGCGATGACCCGGTCCGCCTGATCCGCGTCTTCCGCCACTGCCAGCAACTGGGCGCCAATCCGGATTTCGCGCTGCAGACGCTGATCCGCGAGTCGGTTCCACTCATCACCCGGCGCGTCACCGAATCCACTGACGCAAACACCAGTTTCCGTGCAATCCTCGAGGAAGCCGGCGGCGTGCATGCCTCGCTCCAGCTCATGCACGAACTCGGCGTGCTCGGCCGCTTCATCCCCGAGTTCGACGCACTGACCTGCCTCGTCCAGCACGAGTTCTACCACCGCTACACGGCGGACATCCACACGTTGAATACGATCCGGGAGCTGGATCGCATCTTCGCGGAGGCTGAGCCCATCACGCACAAGTACCGGGACGCCCTGCACGAAACGGCCAACCCGGTTTTGCTTTACCTGATTCTGCTGCTGCACGACATCGGCAAGTCCGACGGTATCCAAGGGCACGCCGAAAACGGCGTGGTGATCGCCCGCCCCCTCCTGAAACGCCTCGGTGTCGACGAGGAAACCGCCGAGATTGTCGCCTTCATTATCAAGAATCATCTGATTATGGCACGCTTTTGGCAGAAGCGGGATGTGGACGATCCAAAGACGTCCGCCGCATTTGCCGAACTGGCGGGGAATGCGGACCTGCTCAGGTACCTCTACGTTCACACCTTCTGCGACGCGCGCGGCACCTCGGCCGGACTTTGGAACAGTTACAAGGACACGCTCCACACCACTCTTTACCGCACTACCCTCGATCACCTCATCCACGGCGAGACCCTCGCCACCCGCAATTCGCAACGCCTGCAAATGACCTTCAAGGAATTGATCAACAAGAACATCCCCGGCATCAGCCAGGATGAGATCACGGCGCACTTCAACCTGCTGCCGGAGCGGTACTTCATCCACACGGAGACCGGCGAAATCGCCCTCCACATCCGGATGGTCAACCAGTTGCTCAAATCCATCACCAACGCCGACTCGGTCGGATCCCTCCATCCCGTCATCGAGTGGAAGGATGACCTCAATCGCTCGCTCACCATCGTCAACGTGGTCACCTGGGACCGCGCCGGGTTGTTTTACAAGCTGGCGGGGGCGTTCAGCGTGGCCGGACTCTCGATTTTGAGCGCAAAAGTGATCTCCCGCAGCGACCACATTGCGATCGACACCTTCTACGTCGTGGAACCCGGCCGCGGCGTCGTGCAAAACGCCCGCGCCCAGGAAATTTTCGCCCAGACCGTCGAGGCTGCGCTGGTGCAGGGCAAAGATCTCATGCCGGAGATCCTCGCTCAGGCCCAGCGGCACGCCTCAAGCACGCGCTACGGATCGACCGGGGAAACGCTGCAGACGTCGTTTCCCCCGACCGTTGAGGTCTACCATGAGCTGTCGATGGAGCGGACGATCGTCGAGATCCAGGCCCGCGACCAGATCGGGCTGCTCTTCCGCTTGGCGAAGACCATCAGCACCCACGGCTTCGACATCACCTTTGCCCGCATCGGCACTGAGCGGGGGATCGCCATCGATACCTTCTACATCGAGGACAACGCCCATGTGGCCGTGACCGATCCACAGCGTCTCCAGGATCTGCGTGAAGCACTGACCCAGGTGATCTCGCCGGCCGAGCCCGCCGCCGCGGTCTGACCCCACCACCGCACCGGCCGCGTCCCTTCGCCGGCGCGGTCGGCGGCAAAGGTCTGGCCATGCCCGGCCGACCGCGCCACCGTTCCCCGCCTGTCCGTGCATGTCATCTCCCTCGGATCACCCTGACGCCCGCTCGCTCGACGCCCTTTACCGCGTCGCCTCCCTGCTCGGAAAGACGGAGGAGCCGGGCGATGCGCTGCACGGCATCCTCGGCACGCTTGTGGAGGTTTTTGGCGCGGTGTCTGGCTCCGTGTCGCTGCTCAATCCCGACACCGGCCGGCTTGAGATCGAAGTCCAACGCGGTCTGCCCGACGACAACGACGATCTGGCCCTCCGGCTCGGCCAAGGCGTGACCGGCTGGGTGGCGTTTCACGGCCGACCGCAGCTGGTGCCGGACGTGACCGCCGATCCCCGCTACATTCCGGTACGGTCGGACGTACGCTGCGAGATGGCGGCCCCCATGCTCGGCCCGGGTGGCCAGGTGCTCGGCGTAATCAACCTCGACAGCGACCGCCTGAACGGGTTTCCCGACCGCGATTACCAGCTGTTCATCCGCCTCACCGAGGAGGCGACCGCGGTCATCCAGCGCCTCTGGAGTCTCAACCAGCTCCGGGGCAAGGCGCGCCAGTTCGAATCGCTCATCGGCATCGGCCAGTCGCTGGTGACGAAGCTGGAACCCCAGGAACTGTTCGACACCATCACCCGCGGCGCCCGGCTGATCACGCAGACCCAGGCCTGCGCCCTCTATCTCTTCGAATCGGTGCACGGCACCGTGAGACTGGCCTCGCTCAACAGTCATGGACCCATGGATACACCGGCCGGCGACCTTCCGGTCGGCTCGTGCTTGGTTTCCGCCCCGATCCAGACGCGGCGGCAGGTCGAGTTCGCCAATGTGCAGTCGCCGGAGTTTCTCGATGTGGTCGACCTCCCGCGTCATCCCGGGCTGCGGTCCGTACTGGCGACGCCGCTCATCTACGAACATGAGGTTCTGGGGGTGCTAACCGTTTTCACCGGGGAGATCCACCGCTTCAACAATGACGAACGCCGGCTGCTGGGCGCACTGGCGAGCCTCGGTGCCGTGGCGCTGCAGAATTCGCGGCTTTACGCCCGTGTCTTCCAAAGCGAAGCCTCGCTGCGCAAGAACGAGCAGCTCACCACCCTTGGCCTGCTGGCAGCCGAGATCGCCCACGAGATCCGCAATCCCCTCACGGTGATCAAGCTGCTCTTCGGCTACCTCGGCCTCGACTTTCCGGAAGGCGATCCCCGCCGCACCGACGTGCGCGTCATCGGCGAGAAAATCGACCAGCTGGAGGCAATCGTGACGCGCGTACTGACCTTCGCGAAAGCGCCGTCGAGCCTCCACTCGCGCTGGTCGGTCCATGACATCGTCGAAGACACGATCGTGCTCATTCGTCTCAAGCTGGCGCAGAGCAAGATCCAGCTGCGTTACGAACCGCCGCTTCGGCCGCTCGTCGTCGACGTGCACAAGGGGCAGCTCCAGCAGGTGCTGCTCAACCTTTTGATCAACGCGACCCAGGCCATGCCCGAAGGCGGCACGATCACGCTGAGGTGTCATGCGGAGACGCGCGAACAGGGGGGCGAGTTCGTCGCGATCGACGTGGCCGACACCGGCACCGGTATTCCGGAGGCGCTCCGCGAACGCATCTTCGACTCCTTCCTGTCCGGCCGCAGTGACGGCACCGGCCTCGGGCTCGCCATCGCGAAACGCATCCTGCTCAGTCATCACGGCGACATCACGCTGCTTGAAACCAGCCCCGCAGGCACCACCCTGCGCATCACGCTGCCGCTCGCCAAACACTGATCCGCACATGAAATTTCACCCCGATGATCCCCGCGCCCTGGCGCAGTCCCGCCGCCGGGTCATGCTGACGGCCGCCGGTGCGATGCTGGTGCTGAGCGGAATCGTGATCCTCCTGCTGCCGATCCGCCTGCCCTTCCCCCTCCGCCTTGCCGTCGCGGTGATCGACCTGATCGCCGCCGCCACGATCTGGGTTTTGCTCCGTCAGCAAGCCGGACGGTGAACGCGGTTTGACGCCGCCGGTTTGCGCCGCCGTGCCAAAACGCCGGTGATTGTCGTCAACCAGGTAACTTTTTTGCGAAGCCGGGGTCTTCTCCCTGCGTGGATTGACCCAAACGCCTCTATCCACGAAGACTCACCCAGCCTCACCTGCCGCCCATGTACCTTCATCGTCGCTATACCGCGTTCGCCGTCTGCTTGCTCGCCGTGCCCGCCCTCCTGCGGGCGCAGGCCGTCCCCGGAGTCGTGGAACTCGAGAAAATGGAAGTCAGCGCCCAAAAGCGCGTTCAGGCCGTGCAGGACGTGCCCATTGCCCTCAACGCCTACTCCGGAACGTTCCTCGAGAACGCCGGCATCAACCAGTACAAGGATCTCGCCCCACTCGTCCCCGGCCTGTTCGTCCAGCAGCAATCGCCCAATTTCCCCGGCATCAACATCCGGGGCGTCACCTCCGACAGCACCGATCCGCGCAGCGAAACGCGGGTATCCATCTTTCAGGACGGTGTTTCGATCAGTCGCGCCACCGGCAGCACGGTCGAGCTGTTCGACCTGGAGCGGGTCGAGGTGCTGAAAGGGCCGCAGGGCACGCTCTTCGGCAAGGGTGCCGAGGTCGGCGCAATCTCGATCATCCAGCGCAAGCCGGTGAATGCCACCGAGGGGGCCCTGACCGTCGGCTTTGGCAACCTGAACGAGCGCCGAGCCGAGGGTTTCTATAACACGGCGCTGCGCTCCGAACGCCTGCTCGGCCGCATCGCCTTCAGCTACGGTGAGCGGGACGGTACGGTCGAGAACCTCGCCGGCGGTCCCGATCTCAACAGCCGTGACACCCTCGCCATCCGTCCTTCCCTGCGCTGGCTGCCCGGCGACCGCACCACGGTCGACGTCATCTTCAATTACCAGCAGGACCAGCCGTCCGGCACGTCGTTCAAGAGCGCGGTCATTCCCACGTCGCAAGGCAGCACCAATCCCTACACCGCCGCCGAGCTGAATCGCGGTGAACAGCTGCGGACGGACCGCACGGTCTGGGGCGGCACGGCGATTGTTACCCATGAGTTGAACGACGCCTGGACGCTCACGAGCATCACCGGCGTGCGCGAATTCGCCTCCCACGAGGAATTCGACGCCGACGGATCCCGCTTCTTCCTTCTCGAGCTCTCGGACCGCTCGACCGGCAAGCAGTTCAGCCAGGAGCTGCGCGCGAACTATGACCGCGGGGGACGCTTCGCCGGCTTCGTCGGGCTCAACTACTTCCGCGAGGACGGCGACCAGCGCATTTCGCTCTACACCGACGAACGCCAGGTCTGGCCCTTCCTTTCCGGCGATTTCCGTCGGGGGCTGCTCGCCGCCGGTGTGCCCGACTTCCTTGTCAACGCCGCCGTCCCCGTCCTGAATCCGTTCATCCCGCAGGGCAACCTGCCCGCCGGCTTCGCCGCGTTCGCCGCTGTGCCGTCACTCGCCCCGCTCGCCCAACTCGCCAACGCGCCGCTCAAGGGGTATCATACGGAGCAATACATCAACAGCGCCGAATCCTCGACCACCGATGTGTTCGCCGACGGCACCTACCGCGTGAACGACCGGTTCGAAGTCACCGCCGGGCTGCGCGTCTCGTATGAGGACCAGACCGGTGGCTACCAGGCCCTGCCGGCACCCGTTCCGAGCACGCTCGGCTTCCTGCTCGGCGCGAGCCCGAACCTCGCGTTTGCCCCGACGAACGGCCGCCGCGAGGGATCCCTGACCGACACGACCGTCGTGGGCCGCCTCATCGGCCGCTACTCGATCAACCGCGACCACAGCGTTTACGCGAGCGTGTCGCGCGGACGCCGCCCGGCCGGCATCACGGTCGACAGCACCGCCCCCTTCACCATCTCCACCATCGCCGAGGAGGTCATCTGGAACTACGAGGTCGGCATCAAGGGCACCTCCGCGAACCGCCGCTTTGATTACAACGCTGCCCTCTTCCACTACGACTATACGGACTTCCAGACGACGGTGCGCGATCCGAACAACGCCGCCCGTTTCATCAACGTCAGCGCCGGCAACGCCACCGGCCGGGGCGGCGAGCTGGCCCTGCGTGGCCGCCTCACGGACCAGGTCAGCACCTTCGTGACCTACGGTTACACCGACGCCACCTTCGATGACACGGGCGAGAACGGCCAGCCCCAGCGCTTCGCCGGTTCGTCCTTCCGCCTCACCGCCAAGCACGCCGTGTCGGTCGGTACGACGGTCTCGATCCAGGATGAGCGGCTCGGCCGGTTCTCGGTGACGCCGGTCTTCCAGTACAAGTCGGAGCACTTCTTCGATGACGATAACACGCGCTTCGGCGGAACCCTGCGCCAGGACGGCTACGGCGTCGTCAATCTGCGCGCCTCATGGCGCTCGCCCCGCGACCGCTGGGAAATCGCGGCCTACGCCGACAACCTGCTTGACCGCGACTACCTCATCGATGCCGGCAACTTCGGCGCCAACTTCGGCATCCCGACCGTCATTCGCGGCCAGCCGGCCACCTACGGGCTGAGCGCCACCACCCGCTTCTGACCGTCCGGCCCGGGTGCGCGGCGGTGGCCGGCGGAGACCCGCATGTCACCGAAGTGTTGCCCGGCCTCCCTTGCCGGTACGTTGGGCCCGGTTCAACGTGGGCGATCGTGATCGCCTCGCCCCGCCTCTTCGTTCTCGTCCTTCTGGCCATGGCCTCGACCCTCCCCTCCGGCGCTCGTCCGCTGGTCATCGCCCACCGGGGTGCGAGCGGCTACCTGCCCGAGCACACCCTCGAATCGGCCGCCTACGCCCATGCCCTCGGCGCGGACTACATCGAGCAGGACGTCGTGCTGACCAAGGACGACGTCCTCGTGGTGATCCACGACATCCACCTCGAGACCACCACGGACGTGGCCACCCGCCATCCGGGCCGCCAGCGCGCGGACGGACGATTCTACGTGATCGATTTCACTTGGGAGGAGTTGCGCGCGCTCAAGGTCAACGAACGCGTCCATCCGAAGACCGGCCAGCCCGTGTTCCCCCTTCGTTTTCCTGCCACCGGGGGCGGCTTCCGGCTTTGCATGTTCGAGGAACAGGTATCGCTCATCCAAGGGCTCAATCGCTCCACCGGCCGAACCGCCGGAATCTACGTCGAGTTCAAGCAACCGGCCTGGCACGCAACCGAGGGTAAAGATCTGGGCGCTGCGCTTCTGGCCTCGTTGGACCGGCTGGGCTACCGCCGCGCCGACGATCCTGTTTTCGTGCAATGCTTTGACCGCGAAGCGCTCCGGCGCCTTCGTACCGTGCACGGCACGGCCCTCCCCTTGATTCAGCTCATCGGCGAAGACCGCGAGGATGATGGCATCTACGAAGCCATGATCACGCCCGCCGGACTGGCCGACCTCGCCACCTTCGCCCAAGGCATCGGACCCGCCCTCGGACGCATCCTGACCGGCGCGGATGCGGCCGGACGACCGGTCTTCAGCTCCCTGGTCCGCGATGCTCACGCCGTCGGATTGAAAGTGCATCCCTACACCTTCCGCTCCGATGCCCTGCCCCCCGGGGTGCCTTCGATCAACGCCCTACTCACCGCCCTGATCGTGGGCGCAGGGGTGGACGGCCTGTTCATCGACCAGCCCGACGCCGCGCTGCGTTTCCTGGCGAAGTGAACGGCACCGCGACCTCGCGTTCGTAAGTCCGACCTAACGGGAGCAGACTGCTCCCGCCCCACGCAGCGCACAGGCCGGGGTCACTCCTCGAGCTCGACGTTCCAGTAGGCGAGATCGAGGAAGTCTTTCCAGCGCTCGCGGTCACGATTGCCCAACACGAGCGTGATCACCGGACGCCACTTGGGGCGGACGGGTTTGCGGATCAGGCGCATGTTGGCCTCATGCGGCAGCCGGTTGGCCTTGCGCGAATTGCAACGAATGCACGAGCAGACGATGTTCTCCCACGTGGTCTTCCCGCCCCGGTCGCGGGGGATGACGTGATCGAGGTTGAGGTCCTCGCGCTCAAAGGCCCGGCCGCAATACTGGCAGGTGTCCTTGTCGCGCTCGAACACGTTGCTGCGGGTGAGCTTGAGCTCCTTGCAAGGCAACTTGTCGAACCAGGTGAGCAGGATCACCCGCGGAAGCCGAATGACCGTGCGCGGAGTGTGAACCGCTTCCAACTCGTCCAAGGGAGGGTTGTTGCGCGAGAAATCCATCCAGTCCATCAGCGAGAAGACGCGGAAGTCATCCTTCTGATGATGGACAACGGCGGCCTGTCCCCGCGCCAGCAGCGCGAAGGCCCGTCGGGCGCCGATCACATTGACCGCCTGCCAGAGGCGGTTGAGGACCAGCACGGGTTGATCTAGCACGGCCTCCATTCGGGGCTTCGACGTAGCCGCGCGATGGAGACGTGTCAAGTGGCGGACCGTGACAAACCCGTGGCAGGCCGTGCCCGGCGCCTACTCCGCCTCGCGCTGGGCGTCGGTGGCGATGGCGGGTTCCAGCGAGACGCCCTTCACGCGCACGCCCGCCAATTTGGCGAGGATGCGTTCCGCGTGGCTGCTCTCCACGTCCACCAATGCGTGACGCTGATGAAGGTCGATCGCACCGACCACCTGGGCCGGAAGCCGCGTGACGCCGGCGATCTTTCCCACCAAGTCAGCCGGCGTTACCAACTGCTTGCGGCCGACGTTGAAGAACAGCGTGGTGAAGCCCGGCTCGCGGCCGGTCCGCCCCGGGCGCTCGAACTTGCCCTTGCGGGGTCCCGATGGCGAAGCGTCCTCATCACCCGCTGGGCCGGAGGGTGCCGGTGACGACGGCTGCGTACGGGACTCGACCCACGCCGGAGCCGCAGAGCGCCGGGCCGGCGGTTCGGGTACCGGAGCAGGTGCGGGCGCCGGACCCTGCATGAGATGGATGAGCGCCGAAATGATGTCGGTGCTGGCATGGCCCTGCTCGAGCAGGCGATCCACGATGCGGTCCTGACGCCGAAACTCGCCCGCCTCCAGCGTCGCGCGCAGGCGTTCGAAAAAGACATTCTCCCGCGCCTCTTCGACTTGGTCGAGCGAGGGCACGTTCTCCCGACGAATCTTCAGCTTCGCGAATCGCACCATCGACTGCAGCTTGTACAACTCGCGGCCCGAAACGAAGGTGTACGCCCGCCCCGATTTGCCGGCGCGCCCCGTGCGTCCGATGCGGTGGGTGTAATCCTCGGCGTCGTTCGGCAGGTCGAAGTTGAAGACCACCTCAAGGTCGTCGACATCGAGTCCGCGCGCCGCCACGTCCGTTGCGATCAGGAACTCGAAGCCGCGCCGGCGAAACTTGTCCATCACTCGGGTGCGTTGCGCCTGGGTGATGTCGCCGTGCAAACGGTCCACCGAGTAACCCCGCGCGTGCAGGTGCTCGTCGAGTTCGTCCACCATCACCTTCGTGCTGCAGAAAATGATGCCGTAACGGAAATCGTGGATGTCGATCAGGCGCGTGAGCACCTCGATCTTCGACCGCCGGTCGACTTCGAAGTAGACTTGGTCGACCTGCGGCGCGTTCTGCGCCTGGGCCTCGATCTTGATCCACTCCGGATCGCGGCTGTACCGCTTGATCAGGTCCTGGATCACCCGCGGCATCGTCGCCGAGAAGAAGAGTAGCTGGCGCTGTTCCGGCACGGCGGAAAGGATCCGTTCGATGTCGTCGCGGAAGCCCATGTCGAGCATGCGGTCCGCTTCGTCGAGCACGACCATGCTGAGCCGGTCCAGCTTCAGCGTGCCGCGTTCCATGTGATCCATCACGCGACCCGGCGTACCGATCACAACCTGCGTGCCGGCCGCCAGCGCGCGAAACTGCCGTTCGTAGGATTGGCCGCCGTAGATCGGCACCGCGTGGACGCCGCGTTTGAAGAACGCGAGTTTCGCCATCTCCTCCGCCACCTGGACCGCCAGTTCGCGCGTCGGGCACAGGATCAACACCTGCACCGCACGCAGGTGCGGGTCGACCTTCTCGATCGCGGGCAAACCGAAGGCGGCGGTCTTGCCGGATCCCGTGGCGGACTGGCCGACGACGTCGCGCCCCGCCAAAAGGGCGGGAATCACCGCGGTCTGAATCGGCGAAGCCTCCTCAAAGCCCATCTTGTCCACGGCCTTGAGCAGCTCCGGCGACAACCCCAGTTCGGCAAAACGACGTTTTTCCATGCCCTCACCATGCCGGGCCCACGCCAAAAACAGAGCTCAAAAATCAGCCCGACCGCCGCACCGTCAGCGCTGCCCCACCGGAGGAACGTCGCGCGTCAGCGCCGCAATGCCCTCCGCGGCCTCGGGAAACCTGCCGGCGAGGGCCGCCCGATCGCCCAACTCGAAGTCAGCCCAAGCAAACTCGGGCGCCATCACACAGGACACAAGGGCCCATCTTCCCCCGGCCGCCAGGCGCGTGCCCTGCCAGACATGGCCCATCACCACGTCCTGCGGACGTTGTCCCTCCCCCACCGCGAGGCCGAGACGAACCCATTCGAACGCACCGTCGGGATGGAGACGGAGCGACTCGAGTGGATCGCCCGCATGGAAGCACCAGATCTCGTCGGTAATCAGACGGTGCATCGCCGAAAAACCGTCCGGAGTGAACAACGCATAGATCGCCGAGGCCGCCTGACGCCGGCCTTCGTAGATCGCCGGCAACGTACCCGGTGGCCAGGCCAGGTCCGAGACGTACGTCCGGCGAAACCAGCCGCCCTCCTGGTCGAGCGGCTCCAGGCCAAGGTGCCGCGCGACGACATCTGCAGACACCACGGCGGGATCTAGCACGAGGGGAGAACGTGGAGTTTCCATTGAAGTGGCCCGGGCGCAGACGTATGCCGCATGCATGCTCACAACCGGAAAGCCAGTTAAAGGCGTCTCGCGCTGCTTTGTGGACTCAAATCTCACCGGCGAACCGCTGCGATACCACATTTCCGAGGTGGCGGGCGGCCAGCGGTCGCACCCGCCTCATCAGCACGGAGGCTGCGAAGCGGTGCACGTGCTCGAAGGCGAGCTCACGCTTGAACTGGGCGAGGCACAGCAGGTTCTGAAGGCGGGCGAAGGTGCGGTCTTCAATCCGAGCCAGCTCCACGGGCTGCGCAACCACAGCCCGGCACCGGTCCGCTACCTCGTGATACTCAGCGCCTGAGCCACCGGGCATTTCAGGCTCGTATCTCCTCGAACCGAACGTTACTGTCCGAACGTCCGAAAGCGGATGCTGCGCCTATGAAAACAATCGGACTCCTCCTGTTTCTCTCAACCGCAGCCTGCGCGCTGGGCCAGGTGATCGTGGGTTTCGACACCGATCGGGGTGGCAGCTACAACCTCGCCGCGCAATCGGGCGTCCGCACCGCCATTGTCGAAGCGCTGCCCAACGCCACCTTCTCCTTCACCTCGAGTCTCAGCGATGCCGTCTTCTCGTCGGCCGCCGGCGTGGTGCTGATGTCGCCGTCCAGCAACGTCACCGCCATCAACGCCCTGACGATCGCCGAGCAGGACGCACTGCGCGCGTTCGTGGACCGCGGCGGGTTCGCCGTCCTGCTGACGGATAACAACGCGCTCGATGCGCTTGCGTCGGCTAATCGAAGCTTCCTCTCTCCCTTCGGGCTCAACACCGCCGGCACTTATCAGCAGTCCACCCTGAGCGTGATCAACCCCACGGGGAACCCGATCTCGAACGGCCCGTTCGGCACCGTCACCTCGCTCGCGGGCATCGCGCAGGGCGGATTGACCGGCCTGCCCGACGCTTTCAAGCCGCTTGCGCAGTTCAGCGGCGGGCAGATCGCCGCCGGTTACTTCGCCTCCAACGATCTCAAGGTCGGGTCCGGCGCGGTGCTGGTGGTGGCGGATGCGAACGTGTTCCATAACACCTGGGCGACCGCCGAGAACTACGATCTGCTTTCCAACTTTGTGTCGTTCGCCGCCGTGCCGGAGCCCAGCACAATCAGCTTGCTGCTGCTCGGGAGCGGAGCCGCCGGCGCGATGGCTTGGCGAAAGCGGCGGCGACGCCGTTGAGTCACGGTTCTCGTGGCTCGCGCAGGAAGCCGTCGATCCGCGGTTTCTCCGTGCCGTTCAGGCGGAGGATCACGCCATCCCCGGAGGCAGGATAGCTCCGGGTGAGTTCGGTGATGTTGACCTGATGGGTCACCAAGATGACGAGCCCGCCGTCCACCGGCAGGTTCTGCAGAAACGCCCGCAGCGCCCGCATGGTCGGCTCGCGCAGCGATGCGTCGGCGAAGAACGAGTTCAACGCCGGGAGCACCTCCGGCTCGCCAAAGCCGAGCAGGGTCGCCGTCTCGCGGCAGCGGCACCAGGCGCTGGTATAGACTTTCGCGGTCTTAGCGCCTTGCTGGCGCAGGCGTGCTCCAATCGTTCGCGCCTGGGCCCGGCCGGCGTCGCTCAGGTTTCGTTGCGTGGCGCAGTCGTTCAGATCGAAACCCTCCGGATCACCCACGCCCGGCGCCAAAGCATGGCGTAACACCACCACGGTGCCAGGCCGGTCGAGGGCGTACATGGGCATTGGCCACTCGCTCGCCAGCGCCCCCAGCGCGAGCACCAGCACCAGCCCAATCAAGCCTGCCTTGCGCGCAGTCACCACGTTTATCGGCATGAAGTTCACGTTGCGGCGGCGCGCCCGCCGCGCAAGGGCGGTCACCAGAATCGCCGCGCTCCCTCCGGCGTGAAGACGACCCGGACGGGCACCCGGTCCGTGGGAGCGAAGACCTCCTCCACCGTCGCGGACACCTCCGACGCTTGGGTGGCAATAAAACGGACCCGGACGGCCTGCTCCTCGCGGAAAAAGCCCCGGCCGGTCCCCGCCACCGTCATCGTGTAGGGGGTGCGCCCCGCCGTGCGCCCGTTGATCACCACGGTGGCACCCGACGGTTGCGACTCGATCAGCACCCGGAGGTCACCGTCAGCCGGTCGGGTCTCCGGCGCTACCGGCGCAGGTAGTACGGCCGGAGCCGGACCCGCCGCCGACGACGCCGGCTGAACGGGTGCCGGAACCGATGCAGCCCCAGACGGTTCCGACGCCGGCGCGGGTGACGGCGTCTCGGTGGTCACGGACGCAACCTTTTCATGCCCCCCACGGTCCGGCACAGGGCCTGCAGAGCGCGGAGCCACGCTGGCGCATCCCGCCAGCGCCAGCAGCGCCCAGACCGCAACGTACCGTTCCATGTACCCGATCAGCTTCATCGGTTGAAGACCCCGGACTCAATCCCTGACTCGCCCTCGCCGCTCCTTCACGGCCGACCGGTGACGTTTGCCCGCAACGAGCCGAGCCTTTTGCCGGGCGCTGCGCTTGCGGTTGCGCCGGCGCTCCCGTTCCTGGGCGTCGATTCGCTCGGCTTGCGCAAGGCGCTGGCGGGATTCGAGGCGGTCGCACAATTCGGCCCAGGCGACGGCCCGATTGACAGCCTGCGACCGTTCGCGCTGGCAGCGCACCTCGGTGCCCGAGGCCGCATGACGGAGCCACACGGTGGACGAAGTCTTGTTCACCTTCTGTCCGCCGGGACCGGAACCGCGCACGAAGCGTTCGGTCACCTCCTCCGCCCGGATGCCGAGGGCGGCCAGTCGCTGGCCGATTTCGGTTGGTAAATCCATGTTGCACGCCCTTCTCTCAGCGAAACACTTTCCCCGCAAGTGAGTCATTCCTCCGCCGCCCCGGTTCCCACCACCCTTTCCTCCCGCATGATCACTGGTCCCGCCTGGTCCCAAAAACTCCGCGACGAAATCGGCAAGGCCGTCATCGGCCAGGACGACGTCATCGAACGCCTGTTGGTGGCGTTGCTGGCCAATGGCCATGTGCTGCTCGAGGGCATGCCCGGACTGGCGAAGACGCTCCTGATCAAGTCCCTGGGCACCGCCCTCGGGGTGCAGTTCGAGCGCATCCAGTTTACGCCTGACCTCCTGCCCAGCGACGTGGTCGGCACCATGATCTTCCAGCCCAAGACCGGCGAGTTCACGTCCCATCGCGGACCGATCTTCGCCAACCTGGTCCTTGCCGACGAAATCAACCGCGCGCCTGCAAAGGTGCAGAGCGCCCTGCTCGAGGCCATGCAGGAGCGGCAGGTGACGATCGGCGGCCAGACCCATCCGCTGCCGAAGCCGTTCTTCGTCATGGCCACGCAGAACCCCGTCGAGCAGGAAGGCACCTACCCACTGCCCGAGGCGCAGGTCGACCGGTTCCTGTTCAAATTGCTCGTCGACTATCCGTCGATGGACGAGGAGGCGCTGATGATGCAGCGCTGGGGTCAGGTCACCAAAGCCCCTGCCTTGGCGCCCGTCTCCTCAGGCGAGGAGTTGCTTGGCCTGCGCCATGAGGTCGACCGCATCCATCTCTCCCCGGCGATGGAGGCCTACATCATCGCGCTCGTGCGCGGCACCCGCGCACTTACCACGCCCGACAGCAAGGGTTACAAGCTGCTCAACTTCGGTGCGTCGCCCCGTGCGTCGCTTGCCCTGTACCAGGCCGGTCGTGCCCTCGCGTGGTTGCGCGGTTTCGACTTCGTCAGCCCGGCCGTGCTTCAGGACGTCGCCACCGATGTCCTGCGCCATCGCATTGGACTGACCTACGAAGCCGAGGCGGCCGCCCAGACCGCGGATTCGATCATCGGCCAGGTCTTGGAAAAGACGCCCGTCCCCGCCGGCGCCTGAGCGCCCGCCGCAACGCCTGCCGCCTCCGTTAACGTCCGTGACCCGCCCCGCCGTCCTCGCAACCTCGTCGTCGCTGTCGATCCTGCGCCAGCTGGAGTGGCGCGTGCGTCATGCGGTTGAGAACGTGCTGAGCGGCGAGTACCGGTCGGCATTCCGCGGACGGGGCATGGAGTTCGACCAGGTGGTCAAATACGAGTTCGGCGACGACATCCGTGACATCGATTGGAATGTGACCGCCCGGCTCGGCGAACCCTTCCGCAAGAAGTTCGTCGAGGAGCGGGAGATCACGTTTCTCGTTCTGTTCGAAGACACGCCCAGCCTGCAGTTCGGCTCCGGCGCGATCTCGAAACGCGAGGCGCTGCTCGAACTCGGCGGTCTCGTCATGATGCTGGGCGCCGTCAACCGAGACCGGGTCGGCTTCGTGCACGCGGCCCCGGGCGGCTACACCTTCCGCGAGCCGGTGCGGGGCCGGGGGCAAATCATGCACGCCGCGGCCTCCTTGCTGGCCCAGCCGGCGCCGACGTTGACCGCGCAAGGCACCGCCGCGGCGGAAATCCCCTGGCGGCTGCTCGCCAAAGCGGCGCCCAAACACAGCATTCTGATCTGGCTGGGCGACTTTGCGCCCCGACCCGCGCCGGACGGCTGGGCGGTGATGCGACGCCGCTACCAGACCATGGGCTTTCGCGTGGAGGACCCGTGGGAACGGGAGCTGCCGTCGGACGGCCGCTTCGCCGCGTACGATCCGCTGGCCGGCCGTCTCGTCACCCTCGAAGGCTCGCCAGCCGAGCGCGCCGCGCATGCCGCGTGGCGCGACGAACGGGCTCGCGCGTGGCATGAGTTGTTCCCCGATCCGTTCAGCCGCCTGCACGTGGGAACCGACGAGAATCGACTCGATGCCCTCGTGCGTTTCTTTCATCAGCGCATGCGCGCGCCGCACTGAGCCATGGGCCCGTACGCGTTCAAAGATCCGCTCTGGTTCCTGCTTCTGGCGATCATTCCGCTGGTCGTCTGGCTGCGCAGCCGGCGCCGCGTGCCGGTCTTGCTCGTCCCGTTTGCCGCCGCCTGGCACCGGCCCAGCCTCGCCCAGGCCTCGCGCTGGCCCGCGTTCCTTGCCGGCGCCGGTCTTGTCCTTCTGATCGTCAGCCTCGCCCGTCCGCAGCATGTTCAGGACCGACGCGAGGTGCGCTCGGAGGGCTACGACATCCTGCTCTCCATCGACTTGTCCGGATCGATGCTGGCGGAGGATTACGAACGCGACGGCAAGCGGATGAACCGCCTGCAGGCGATCAAGCCGGTGATCCAGGCCTTCATCACCAACCGGCCCAACGATCGCATCGGCATCGTCGTGTTCTCCGGTCGCGCCTACACCCTGGCGCCGCTCACCTTCGATCACGACTGGCTGCGACGCCAGGTGGACCGCCTGAAGATCGGCCTCATCGAGGAAGGCACCGCCATCGGTGACGGTCTCGGTGTCGCGCTCACGCGCCTCACTCAGGCGGAACGTGACGCCGCCACCGGCCGCAAAGGCGGCTTCGTCATCCTGCTCACCGACGGGGCAAACAACCGCGGCTCGCTCACGCCGGTGCAGGCGACCGAGATTGCCCGCAGCCGGGGTGTGCCGGTCTACACCATCGGCGCCGGCCGCGACGGCCTCGTGCCGTTTCCGGTGTTCGACGACAATGGCCGCATCATAACGTACAGCCGCATGCAGTCTGACCTCGACGAAGGCGCCCTGCGTGACATCGCACGACAGACCGGCGGGCGCTACTTCCGCGCCGACGACGAACAGACCGTCACCGAAGCGTTCAACGCCATCGACCAGGCCAAGAAGATCGAATTCCAGGCCAAGTCCTACCTGATCGCGTCGGAGTTGTTCGGCTGGTTTGCCATTCCGGGAAGCGCCCTGCTTTGCCTGGGCGCACTGACTGCGCGCCTGCGCACTCCGACGGAGGGCCGGACATGAGCGTTTACTGGCCCCATGCTCTTTGGTTTCTCGCCGTGCCTCTCGCGCTCGTCGCGCTCGACGTCTTCGTCCGGCGCCGCGCCGCCGCCGCGTCCCGCCCAAAAATCCTGCGCGCTGAAGCGGATCACCGCACCCTCGTGCTCGCCGACGCCGCCCATGAGGTCCGACCGATACGGCGGGTGCGCTGGCGCCTCGCGCTTGGACTCGCGTTGACCGTGCTCGCCCTCGCCCGGCCACAGTGGGGACGGATCGAAGAGCCCGTCTTCGACCAGGCGCGCGAGATCCTGATCGCCGTCGACCTTTCGCGTTCGATGCTGGCCGAGGACGTAAAGCCGTCCCGCCTCGAGCGCGCCAAGCTGCTCATCACCAGCCTGCTCGAACGGCTCGAAGGCGAGCGGGTCGGTCTCGTCGTCTTCGCCGGCACGTCCTTTCTCCAAAGTCCGCTGAGCGCCGACTACGAGATCCTGCGCGAGTTCCTGCCCGCCCTCGATCCGGGCTACCTGCCCGAAGGCGGCACCAATTTCAAAGCCCTGCTCGAAACCTCCTTGTCCGCCTTCGCTTCGAGCGGGACGGCCGACCGGTACCTGATTGTGCTGAGCGACGGCGAGTCACAGAACGACGACTGGCAGGCGCTCGTGCCGCAACTGGTCGAGCGTGGTGTCCGCGTCGTCAGCCTCGGCATCGGGACCGAGCCCGGCGCCATGATTCCCGATGGCGAGGGTTCATTCGTGAAGGACGAACGCGGCGCCGTCGTCATGACCCGCCTGCAAGGCGGAACACTCCGCGACCTCGCCCAGCGGACGCAGGGCGTCTACACCGATGCCAGCCAGTGGGTAGACCTCGCCAAGGTGATCAGTCAAACCGTGGAGGCCGGCCGCGCTGGCGAGTTTCGTGAGGAAGGCCGCGTCCGCCTCGCCGAACGTTTCCAGTGGGTGCTGGCCCCGGCCGTGCTCCTGCTCCTGTGGAGTTACCTGCGGGAGTTCCCCGTTCATCCTCGCGCCAAAACCGTGAAACTCACCCCCACCCCCTCCCGTTCTCCGGCCGCCGCCGGTTCCACCGTGGGCGTCATCGCGCTGGCCGGATTGCTCGCTGCCCTGCCACAGCCGGCCGGTGCGGCCGAGTCCGACCCGACGCCGCCCGCGGTCGAGACGCTGGCCGGCCCGCTCTCCGCCTTGGTCGGCCAGCTGGCCGAACGTCCCGCGCTCGCCGCCCGCGACTACGCCGACCTCGCGCGTACCACGGCCACCTTCGGCCAGCGCGTCAAGCAGGCAGGGCAACCGGTGCCGGAGGGCCCGGTGCGCGATGCGTTGGAGGCCGTCACGGCCGGGGAGTCGCTCGATGCCAAGGCCACGGACTGGCCAGCGTTGCGCGCCGAACTCGAAGCCTTGCTCACCCGGCCGCCCCAGCCACCGCAGAACCAGAATCAGCCTCCGGAGAATCAAAAGAATCAGGACTCGCAAAAGAATCCCGGCGAAGGCGGTGAGGGGAAATCCGGCGAGGACCAAAAGGAGAAATCCAAGCAGGAGCAGTCGTCGTCCGGTCAGCCGTCCTCACCGGAACAGGACCAATCCGGCGAAGAGAATACGCCGCCCCCGCCCCAAGCCGGCCAGTCCGCCTTCGGCGAGATGCCCGAGCAAACGCCCCCGCCCCCACCTTCGGGCGAAACCCAGCAGATCGGCGGCCAGCCGGAACGTACCAACGAAGCCGCCACCCGGCCGGAACTCGCCATCCCGCTTCAGAAGCTGGAGCAGCTGCGCAATCAGGACTCCCCCGCCCGTCTCTATCAGCTCATGCAAGATCAGAAAGGAAAGCCCGCCGAGAAAGGGCGCGATTGGTAACATGCGACGACGTTTCCTGCCTTTCCTCCTTTTTCTGTGTTCGGTCTTGGCCGGACCTGCCGCCGCCCAGAGCGTGCGGTGGGAGCCGGCCGGCGGCACGCTCGCCGTCGGCCAGACCACCGAGCTGAGCCTGATCTTCGTCGACTGCGAGCCGACGGGCGAGGTCACCTTGCCGGCGCTGCCCAATCTGTCCCTCGGCCGGCCCAGCCGGGGCGAGCAAAGCTCGTTCAACATCGTCAACGGCCAGTCGAGCCGCACCCGCACGGTGTTTCTCACCTACTCCGCCATGCCCTCGGCCAAGGCGCCGATCGAGATCCCGGCCTTCACGGTTCAGACCGACAAGGGGCCTCAGCGCGTGGCCGGCGTCAGCTTCCAGGTGGGCGACGCCACCGTCGGTTCCTCGATGCCGCTCGACGCCGCCGCGAACTCCCGCCTCGCCCTCGCCGACGGACCGGTCTGGGCGGGCGAGGTCATCCCGGTCAACTACACGTTGAGCGTGACCAACCGTTTCCCCGCCAACATCGGCAGTAACCCCAACTGGGACCCCGCACCGCTCGTCCATGAAGAATGGGCGCAGCCGGAGCCGTTCAACAGCGTGGTCAACGGCGACAACCGCAACAACGTGCTGTACAAGGCGCGTGGATACATCCGCGAGCCCGGCAGCTACACCCTGGGGGCGGTCACCCAGCTCGTGAACCTGCGTGTGCCGACCAGCGGGTTCAGCATCTTCCAGTCGTTCCAGGCCGAGCAATTCAACATCACCAGCAACCGGCCTTCCATCGTGGTCCGGCCGCTGCCCCAGCCCGCCCCGGCCAACTTCGCCGGCGCCGTCGGCGAGTTCACCCTCGTCTCCAAGGTCGTGCCGCAGAAGGCAGTGACCAGCGAGCCGATCACCTGGACCCTCGAACTGGCCGGCGTGGGCAACTGGCCCGACATCGCCGGCATGCCGGCGCGCGAGGCCTCGCGCGATTTTCGCGTCGTTCAGCCCCAGGCCAAACGCACGCAGGCCCAGGGATCCTTGTTCGAGGCCACGTTGAGCGAGGACGTCGTGCTGATTCCCACCAAGCCAGGCACCTACACGCTGGGACCGGTGATCTGGACCTATTTCGATCCCAAGAGCGGAACTTACAAGACGCTCACGACCGAGCGGGTCAGCGTGACGGTCGAGGCCCCCGCCTCCGATCCAGTCGCAACGACTGCTCCTGCGGTCACGCTGCCCGACGCGATCCCGACGCCCGGTGCCACCTTGCCCGGACCGCCGGCTCCGCCTGCCGCCATTCCGCTGGACCCGATCGCCGGCATCGCCGAAGCCCCCACGCCCCTCTCCCGCACCGGCCTCGCCGTTGCGATGGGCGCAGCCCTCGCCTGGCTGCCGTTGGTCTGGCTCGGCCTCGCCTGGCGCCATGCCCGCCGCCACGACCCGTGGAAGGAACGGCGCGACGCGAGACGCCGCCTCGGCCAGACGCTCGCGGCACTGCGTTCGGCTACAAACGCGGACGCGCGGTTCGCCGGCCTTCGGACCTGGCAACAGGAGTCCGCGCGGCTTTGGGGGCTCGCCCGCGCCGTGCCGACAGCCCGGCACTTCGCGTCGTCGCCCGAATGGACGCGGTTGTGGGACGAGGCGGAGCGCAGTCTCTACGGCAGTGCTTCGGCGCTGCCGGAGGACTGGATCGCCCGGGCCGAAGCGGCGCTGAACCAACATCGGGTGCCGGCCTTTTCCTGGCTGAGCCTTTTTTCCCCGCGTCACCTGCTGCCGTTTGTGGCGGTGGTGCTGTTCGCGGCGCTCCCGCGCGCCGAAGCGGCCGACGCGGGCGCCGCCGCATATGGACGCAGTGAGTTTGCCACGGCCGAGCAGATCTGGCGCGAGGCGCTCACCCGGCGCCCGACGGACTGGATCGCCCACCACAATCTCGCCCTCGCGCTCGCCCAGCAGGACCGCTGGAACGAAGCGGCCGGCCACGCCACTGCCGCCTTCGTCCAGAACCCAGGCCATCCTTCGGTACGCTGGCATTTCGAGCTCGCCCTGACCCGCGCCGGCTATGCTCCGGCCGACCTCGTGGCCTTTGCCCGCCCCGGTCCGTTGCACCAAGTCGCCCGATGGTTGTCCCCGGCGGAATGGGAGCGAGTGCTCCTTGGCGCCATGGCCTTGCTGGGCGCTGCCGGCGCCTGCGGATTGCTCGTGGCCTACGGTCACCGCAGCCGCCTGCTGCCCCTCGCCGCCGGCCTGTTTGTCATCACGGCCATCGTCGCAAGCGTGGCCGCCGCCCTGAGCCTTCAACGCTACGGCCTCGCCACCGACGCCCGGGCCGCGGTGGTCTGGCATGCGACCACCTTGCGTTCGATCCCGACCGAGGCCGACACGGCCCAGAAGACGAGTCCGCTTGCCCCCGGTTCGATGGCCGTGATCGATCGACGTTTTCTCGGCTGGATCCGCCTCGCCTTTCCTGACGGCCAGACCGGCTGGGTGCGCAACGAGGACGTAGTCCGGCTTTACCGCTGAGCCACGGTCTTGCGGACCATGCGCAGCATGGACTCCTCCGGATTGAGCTGCGCCAAGGACGCCAGCTCGACCCACGCAAGCGCCTTGGACTCGGCACTGACCTGAAGCGGCTCCGCCGGATCGGCCTCGAAGAGGAACCGGAGATCGTAATGCACATGCTCCGGCTCGTTCAGCCGGGCGGGAATGAGATGGCAGTCGATGTCGAACAACGCCGGGCTAACCACCCGCACGTGCCGAAGGCCACTCTCCTCGCGGGCTTCCTGCAGCGCCACCGTCAGCAGATCCGGTTCACCATCGGCATGGCCGCCCAATTGGAGCCACTTGCCGAGTTTGCGATGATGGGTGAGCAACACCCGCTGCCGCGCCGGATCCACCACCCACGCCGAGCCGGTCAAGTGCCCCGGCACGCAGGTCCGTTGCAGGCAATCGGCATGGGCCTCCACGAAGGCACGCGTGCGGCGTACCATCGCGGCTTCATGCGACTCGAGGGACAGACGCGCATGCGCGTCGAGCAGGGCAAGGACGCCAGCGCGATGCATGAGCGTCAGCGCCGCTCCTGCCAGATCGCGTCCGCCGTGAACGGCCGGGGATTCTCGATCAAGGGCCAGACCCGGTCGACGTGGTCGGCCACGGTGAACAGATCGGTGAGTCCGGGTGACTTGAAGCGTTCGTGCACCATGCGATCGAAGAACCGGATGAGGTCGTCGTAGAAACCGTCCTGATTGACCAACACCACAGGCTTGCGGGTCAGGTTCAGGTACCGCTCGGTCATGATCTCCGTGAACTCTTCCAGGGTGCCGATGCCGCCGGGGAGCGTGACGAACGCATCCGCCCGCTCGGCCATGAGCCGCTTGCGCTCGCGCATGGTCGTGACCGTGATGAGCTCGTCCGCCGCATGAAAGGCCAGTTCGCGCTCGATCATGAAATCGGGGATGATGCCCACGACGTGGCCGCCGGCGCCTTTCACCGCCCGGGCAACGGTGCCCATGAGTCCGGCATTGCCCCCGCCGTAGACGAGACCCCATCCACGCTCGACCAAGGCCCGGCCGAGGCGCTCACCCGCGTCGTAGTACTTCGGGTCAAGCTTTCCGCTCGAAGAGCAGTAAACGCAGAGCAGTTTGGTCATGGCGGTCGGAGGGTGTCCGGAAAGAGATCATTTAGGGCTTAAAATTCAACCACGGTCGCGCCTGCATCGGGGTTGCCATGTCCGCCGTCTACCGGGGCCGCCTCGCCCCTTCGCCCACCGGGCTGCTTCATCTCGGTCACGCCCGCACCTTCTGGATCGCGTCCCAGCGGGCCCAGACCGCCGCCGGCGAACTGCTCTTGCGCAACGACGACCTCGACCGCGCCCGTTGCCGACCGGAGTTCGTCACCGCCATGGAGGAGGACTTGCACTGGCTGGGCCTGCGTTGGAGCGGCCCGCGCCACGACCAGAGCCAGCGCCTTGACCGCTACCGTGCAGCGCTGGGCCGTCTGCATGCCGGCGGATGGATCTTTCCCTGCACCCGGTCGCGCAAAGATGTGCTGGAAGCCGCAGCAGCGCCCCACGAGGGCGGCGCGGCCGACGAGCCGGTCTATCCCCCGGCCTTTCGTCCGCCTCCGGGCCAGCCGCTGCCGCCCCTCACTTCACCCGTCGCGGTGAACTGGCGCTTCCGCGTGCCCGACGGGGAAGAGCTGCGATTCCACGATCAACGCCTCGGCGAGCAGCGCGCCATTGCCGGCCGGGATTTCGGCGACTTTCTCGTGTGGCGCCGCGACGATCTGCCCAGCTATCAGCTCGCCAGCGTCGTCGATGACCATGAGCTCGCCATCACCGAGGTGGTACGCGGCGCCGACTTGGTGATGTCCACCTTTCGGCAGATCCTTCTGTTTCGCGCGCTCGGCTGGCCGGCTCCCGCGTTCTATCACGCGCCCCTCATGACCGATGAGCACGGCGAACGCCTCGCCAAACGCCACGATGCCCTCAGTCTGCGCGCGTTGCGCGAACAGGGCGTGACTCCCGCCGAGATCGTGGCCAGGTTCGCCTCCGCAGTCCCATGACGGCAAAAATCGGTGTGCTCAACATCTCGGACCGGGCCAGCGCGGGCATCTATGCGGACACGCCGGGACAGGCGTGCGCAGCCCTGCTGCGCGAGTGGCTGGTCACGCCCTTCGAACTGGATTACAAGGTTGTGCCGGACGAGCAGGCCGTGATCGAGCGCGAGCTCATCCGCCTTGCGGATGACGTCGGGTGCGCCCTCGTCGTGACCACGGGCGGCACCGGCCCTGCTCCGCGCGACGTCACCCCCGAAGCTACCGCCGCGGTCTGTCACAAGATGATGCCAGGCTTCGGCGAACGCATGCGGACCGTGTCGCTCCAGTTTGTGCCCACCGCGATCCTTTCTCGCCAGACGGCCGGGATTCGCGGCTCGACCTTGATCGTGAACCTGCCCGGCCGGCCGAAGGCGATACGCGAGAATCTCGAGGCCGTGTTTCCCGCCATCCCCTACTGCATCGACCTGATTGGCGGGCCGCGCTTGGAAACGCGCACCGAGGTGATGGCGGCGTTTCGCCCCAAGGGCGCGTAAGAGAACAGCACCGGGCGAGGCGTCGTGCCCCTTGACGCGCGAGCCTCAGCAAGCGTTGGACAACGCCGGCTGAAACTTGCAGGCTGATCGCGTCAGTCGCGGACGCGTCTCAACCTCAACCCCTCCCCGCCATGCCGTATCTGAAGATCCAGACGAACCTCCCGGTCACGCGCAAAGCCCGCCGGACCGTGCTCAAGGAAGCCTCCGCCCTCGTCGCGCACGAACTCGACAAGCCGGAGGAATTCGTGATGGTCGCCCTCCAGCCGGACACTGCGATGCTCTTTGCCGGCTCCGACGAGCCCGTCGCCTTTCTCGAACTCAAGGCCATCGGCCTGCCGGCGAGAAAAACCAAGAAACTCAGCGCGGTGCTCTGTACCATGATCGAAGATCACCTCGGCATCGCCAAGGACCGCGTCTACGTGAAGTTCATCGACGTGAACCACAGCATGTGGGGCTGGAAGGGTGACACGCTCTAGGTCCGCGTGTCCCGCCGGCCACGGCGCAGGGGCTCAGAGTTCTGTGTATTTGTCGGAGCGCCCTTTCGCCTTTTCCACGGGATACTTGGCGGCATTGGCGGCCATCTTGGCTTCGATCGCCGCGGCGACGTCGATGCCGGTGATGTTGGCAAATTCGAGCGCGTAGATCACGACGTCGGCCAGTTCCTCCTCGATGCGGCGGCGCTTCGCCGGATCGGAGGAGATGGCGTGGGAGGCCTCCGGCGTTGCCCAGAGGTAGTGCTCCATCAGTTCACCGGCCTCCGCGGCGAGGGCCATGCTCAGGTTCTTCGGCGCGTGAAACTGCTCCCAGTCCCGCTCCCGGGCAAAGGCGAGGATGCGCGTCTTCAGTTCGGCCAGGGTCGTGTCGGCGTCGTTGAGCATGGGAAAATCAGGAGGTGCGCGGCGGATTGCGATCCCGCCAGCGCCACCACGCCGCGAGAAAACTGCCGATGACGGAATGGAAGACACTGGAGATCGCGGAAGGTACCGCGGTCAGCGGATCGGCAAAATGCTTTCGGGCGAGAACCACGCCCAAGCCCGAGTTCTGCATGCCGACCTCGATCGACACGGTGCGCGCTGTGCGCATCGGCTGGCCGAGCACCCGGCTCACGAGGTAACCGAGCGCGAAGCCGCCGGCGTGCAACAGAAACACCGCTGACATGAGGCGCCAGGCCCCTTCCCGGATCGCCGCGGCGTTTTGCCCGATGATGCTCGCGCAGATCAAGGCGATGGTCAGGACGGAGACCAGTGGGGCAACCGGCAGCACCGTGGCCACCGCACGCGGCACGTAGCGGTTGATCGCTACGCCCAGCGCCACCGGCAGAATGACCACCTGCAAGGTGCTGGTGAAGAGTCCCCACGCATCGACTTCGACCCGGGAACCCGCCAGCCAAGTCGTCAGCAACGGCGTCATGACCACCGCGGCAAGCGTCGACACTGCCGTCATCACGACCGATAGCGCCACGTCCGCGCGGGCGATGAAGGTGACGACATTGGAGGCCGTGCCCCCGGGGCAGCACGCCACCAGGATCAGTCCCACCGCAAACGCCGTATCGAGCCCCAAAAGGTGGCCGATGCCCCACCCCAACAGCGGCATGATGCTGTACTGCGCGACAAAGCCGAGGGCGACCGGTTTGGGCATGACGGCCACGCGGCGAAAATCGTCCATCGTCAGGGTCACGCCCATGCCCAGCATGATCACCGCAAGACCCCAAACGATCCACGGTCCGCTGAACCAGGTGAACCAGCGCGGCTCGTGCAGGGCCAGCGCACCTCCTGCCACCACCCAAAGGGGAAACGCGTTGGTGATGGCGGAGAGGAATTTGCCCATGCCCGGACCCTGCCGGGCGGATCGCTGCGGATCAATGCCATCGTGAAAATCGAGAATGCACTTGGCACGCGGCCTGCATTGGCATATCCGTAATCTGTTCCAATGACCCGGACTCAAAACCATCAACGCGGCTCCGCCGGTACTTCGTTTACGAAGGCCGACGCTTCCTGCTGCGCCTCGATGCGTCCGGTCGTCGCCAAACGTTGGAATACCGTCCAAGCCGACGCGGGCTTCCAGGCCTAAACCTTCCGTTCAACGGAACCTCGTTTAGCCCACCTGACGAAGCCCGGAGGCCCAAGGCCCCGAGGTTCCAACCTCACGTATCCCTCTGTCATGCACACCATCATCCGCCCGCTGAAGTCCGCCCGTCGTGCGCGTCGCACGGAAGCCGAGCCTCCCGCTCTCTTTCGCAAGCCGCACTTCGACTGCGCGGAATCGACCGACGCTCTCACCCTCACGCTGTACGTGCCGGGGGTCGACGCCGCCGGCGTGGAGATCACCACGCAGGGGCCCGACCTCACGGTCACGGCCCGCAAGACCCACCTCGTGCGGGTGAACTGGCAGGCTTTGCACCTCGAACCCGCCCAGCGCGACTACCACCTCAGCCTGAGGCTGGGTCGCGGCTTGGCGTACGAACACCTTGACGCGGAGATCCACGACGGCGTGCTCACGCTTCGGTTGCCCAAGCGGGCCACCGATGTCGTGCCCGGCACCCTTCGTCATCGCCGCGTGGCCTGAGACGACGTCCGGTCTTCGCGACCACGCCTCGCGCGCCTCGCGAACGACCGGACGGCGCCGCGCCGTCAAAACGGCGTCAAAGATCGTCCCAGGCGGTCAGCGCGGTGCATTTTGGCGAATCCGGGTTTGAACTCCGCCGGACACCGCATTCTTTTTCTTAAAGCCCCACCGCACGGGAAACATTTCCCTCCGATCGCAGTCTTTACCCCCTGCCATGTTTCTTCCTCCGACCCCAGAGCATCCTCCCGTTGAACGCACGCCCCATGAACTCGTGGTGCCGCGTCACGACGTGCAATGGTGTCGACCGATCTTCCGTGCGCCCACCCTCGCCTCGCCGCAACAGTGGCAGCGCGAGAAACCGTTCAGCGGCGCGTTCCTCGCCAAGCGGTTCCCGGTCGAACGCCGGTCTTCGTCAGCGGCCTGAACGTGCCCGGCCGCCCTCACCGGCGGTCAGGACCCGGGCTTCGATTGAAGGTTCTGCGCCAGGGTACCGAAGTTTCCGCGTTCCGCTGAGCGGACGAAGCCCTCGGTCACCGATTTCAGGTCCTCCCAGCGGCTGCGAATCTTGCGCGCCTCCTCCGGAGTGATCGTCTGGTCGCCGGCCGCGGTCGCGATGACCTGCAGCATGTCGGCGAACTCCTGCACGATGTCGTTGGTGGCGGGGATCAGTTGGTAAGGGTGCGCCTTAGCCTCCGGATTGGTGATGAAGAAACCGCCGGCCCGCTCGCACACCCATTGCGCGATGCGGCGGTCCTGGGTGATCGCCAGCAATTGCTCGATGCGGTCGAGCGGGTTGTTCGCCCCGCTGCCATCATCGCCCGCCGGCGGCTCCGCCCACTTGTAGATGAGAGACAACGACAGCCCAAGCTCGGCGGCGATTTGCTTGGCGCTGGTCTTCTTGAGTACGTCTTTCAGCAACTCGTGGGATTGCATAACATCGATCGTGACGGTCCCGGGCCCTGGTTGGCAACCCTTCGCACCGTCTGCACCACGATCTGACCGCAACGCCTCTTTTGGGCGTGCCATGTCCGCCCTGCGTATGGCAATAACCCGGGACGTTCATGAACATCCACGAGTACCAAGCCAAAGCCCTCTTCGAGAAATTCGGTGTTCCCGTACCCAAGGGTGCCGCCGCCAAGTCAGTCGCGGAGTTCGACACCGCCCTGGCCCAACTGCCCGAGGGACCGACCATGGTGAAGTCCCAGATCCACGCGGGCGGTCGCGGCAAAGGCACGTTCACCGACGGCTTCAAGGGCGGCGTCAAGTTCTGCAAGACCAAGGCCGAGGCCAAAGAGCTCGCCGGCAAGATGCTCGGCAACACCCTCGTGACGCTTCAGACCGGCCCCGCCGGCCGCAAAGTGCAGACCGTCTACTTCACCGTCGCGAGCGATATCAAGAAGGAGTACTACCTCGCCATCCTGCTTGACCGCGCTTCCTCCAAACCGGTCATCGTCGCCTCCACTGAAGGCGGCGTCGAAATCGAAACCGTCGCTCACCACACGCCGGAGAAGATCCACAAGGTCCTCGTCGACCCGGCCTACGGACTCGCCGACTTCCAGGTGCGCGAGCTGATCACGAAGCTGGGCTTCGCCGGCAATGAGGCGAAGAACGCCGCGAAACTCATCCGCAACCTGTACACTGCGTTCTGGGAAACCGATGCGGCCATGATCGAGGTCAACCCCCTCATCACCACGCCGACCGGCGACGTGCTCGCCCTCGACGCCAAGGTGTCGTTCGACTCCAACGCACTCTACCGGCACCCCGAGATCGTCGCCCTGCGCGACCTCAACGAAGAGGACCCGAAGGAGATCGAGGCCTCGAAGTTCAACCTTTCCTACATCGCGCTCGACGGAAACATCGCCTGCCTCGTCAACGGCGCCGGCCTTGCGATGAGCACGATGGACATCATCAAGCACTTCGGCGGCAACCCGGCCAACTTCCTCGACGTCGGCGGCGGCGCCTCGAAGGATCAGGTCATCGCCGCGTTCAAGATCATCCTCGGCGACCCCAACGTGAAGGGGATCTTCGTCAACATCTTCGGCGGCATCATGGACTGCAACGTGATCGCCACCGGCATCGTCGAAGCCGTGCGCGAGGTCGGCCTCAAGCTGCCCCTCGTCGTGCGCCTCGAGGGCAACAACGTCGCCGCGGGCAAGAAGACCCTGGCCGAGTCGGGACTCACCATCGTCAGCGGCGACACCATGGCCGACGCCGCCCAGAAGATCGTCAAACTCGTGGCCTGAACGCTCAGGAAATCACCACTCCGAAATCATCGATCCTACCTTTCCATGAGCATTCTCATTTCTCCCGAGACCAAGATCCTCGTCCAGGGCATCACCGGCGACTTCGGCGGCCGCCATGCCAAACTCTCGCTGGATTACGGCACCCGTCTCGTTGCCGGCGTGACCCCGGGCAAGGGGAGACAGTTCTTCGAACACGGCGCGCACAAGGTCCCGATCTTTAATTCGGTCCACGAGGCCAAGGCCGCCACCGGCGCCACCGTCTCCGTGGTCTTCGTTCCGCCGCCGTTCGCCGGTGACGCCATCCTCGAGGGCGTGGATGCCGGACTCGACCTCGTCGTCGCAATCACCGAGGGCATTCCGATCAAGGACATGATCCGCGTGAAGCGTGCCATCGCCGGCAAAGCCACCCGTCTGATCGGCCCCAACTGCCCCGGTCTCGTCACCCCCGGCACGGGCGAAGGCTCCAAGGGCGGTTGCCGCATTGGCATCGCCCCGGGCTACATTCACAAGAAGGGACACGTGGGCGTCGTCTCACGTTCCGGCACGCTCACCTACGAAGCGGTGTTTCAGCTCACGTCCAAGGGCATCGGCCAGTCGACGTCCGTCGGCATCGGCGGCGATCCGGTCAACGGCACGTCCCACCTCGATGTGATCAAGCTGTTCAACGAAGATCCCGACACGCACGGCATCATCCTCATCGGCGAGATCGGCGGCAACGCCGAGGTCGAGGCCGCCCGCTGGATCAAGGCGAACTGCAAGAAGCCCGTGGCGGGCTTCATCGCCGGGGCCACCGCTCCGGCCGGACGCCGCATGGGCCATGCCGGCGCGATCGTCGGCGGGGCCGAGGACACCGCGGCCGCGAAGATCAAGGTCTTCAAGGAATGCGGTATCGAAGTGGCGGAGACGCCGTCCGACATGGCTGACGCGCTGATCCGGGCCGCCAAGGCACGCGGCGTGACCCTGAGCTGAGCGCTCGCTGTCATTTTCTCGAGGCGCAGACGTTCGCGTCTGCGCCTTTTTTGTGCCCGGTGGGCCCGCCGTCGTCCGATTCGCGAGGCGTTGGCGTCGAACCCGGTCTCGTGCAGGAAGCCGGGCAGCAGCTCGGCGGCCTGCCGTGCGGCCTCGGCCACGAGCGGAATGGCCGGCATGGTCGCCTTCGAGAAGTCGACGACGCCCGGCTCGGGGCGCTCACCGATGCCCGGGGTCGAGAACGGCGCGGCTCCGGGCTCGAGCGCGGGCAGGCGGGCGACGCTGCCGGATCCTCGCACCGAGCGCAGGTAGCCGAGCTCGCGCAGGCGCGCGTAGGCGTTGGCGACGGTGGTGCGGCTGAGCTGCTCGTGGTCGGCGAGGAGGCGCTCGGCGGGCATCCGCGTGCCCAGCGTCACGCGTCCGTCGAGGATCAGCAGGCGGATGCGGTCGGCGAGGGCCTCGTAGAGCGGCGTGGCATCGGTCGGGCGCCATTCGCCGAGCTGAGAGGCCAATGCGCGGGCGGAGAGGGCGGGCATGCGGCCACGGTACCCGAATTGGCCTCTTGTAAGAAGGCCAATTTCGCGAGGAGGATGAGTCGCATGACGCCGCACCGCATCCTCGTCCGCCGCTGGGGCCAGCTCATGCTCGGGCTGTTCTTCTACGGCATCGCGGTCGCCCTGCTCATCCGGGCCGATGTCGGCCTCGACCCGTGGACGGTCTTCGCCCAGGGCCTCGAAGTGCAGACCGGATGGTCGATCGGCCTCATCGTGGTGCTCATCGGCGCCGTCGTGCTGCTGCTCTGGATTCCCATCAAGCAGAAGCCCGGCATCGGCACCGTGCTCAACGTGCTGCTGATCGGGCCCGTGCTCGACCTCGCCATGCTCGTGGTCGAGACGCCCGAGCAGCTCTGGGCGCAGTGGCTCATGTTCGCCGGCGGGCTCGCTCTGCTCGCGATCGCCACCGGCCTCTACATCGGCGCGCGCTTCGGCCCCGGCCCGCGCGACGGGCTCATGACGGGCGCGCACGCCCGCTTCGGCTGGAAGATCTGGAAGGTGCGCACGGGTGTCGAGGTCACGGTGCTGGCCATCGGCTGGCTGCTCGGCGGCACCGTCGGCTTCGGCACCATCGCGTTCGCGCTGCTCATCGGCCCCATGGTCGGCGTCACCCTGCCGCTGCTGCGGGTTCCGGAGCCGGCGACCGCACGACCCAAGGAGGTGACCGCATGATCGGCCTCAGCATCGCGCTCGCCGCCCTCGCCCTGTGGGCGATCGTCGCGACGATCGAGCTCGTGGCGCGAGACGGGTACGGGCCCATACCCGTCCGCACGCACGGCCTGTTCTACGCGAGCTCGCTCGCCGCGTAGACGCGCATCGCGTCGCGCACGTAGGTCGCGCCCTCGGGGCCGCCATAGTGCTTCGCGAAGCGCGGGTCGGCGACGTACATCTCGCCGAGACCGACGAACGCGTCGGCGCTCGGAGCCTTCCCGCCCCAGCCCGCCCGCACCCACGCGTAGTGCCGCGCGATGAGCGCCTGCACTTCGGGGTCGTCGACCGGCGCGCCCGCTGCGTGCGCCGTGGCGAGCGCCGCGGTGATCGCGCCGGCTTCGGCTCGGAACGCCGCTTGACCCTCGGCACCGAGCCCGCGCCACCAGCGGTCGCTGCGGGCGTAGGCGTCGGCACCCCAGCGCTGCTCGACTTCCTCCTTGTAGACGGTGTGGTCGAAACCGTCGAATGCTTCTTCTGCCATCAGTTGTTCACCTCCTTCCAGTCGCTCGATGGTCGTGGTCACGCTCGCGATCAACCGGTCGACCCGGTCGCGCTCCTGCTGCAGCAGCAGCCGGTGCGTCGTCAGGGCGGCGACGTCATCGGTCTGGCCGTCGAGCACCTCGGCGATGGCGGGCAGGCCCAGACCCAGCTCGCGCAGCAGCAGGATGCGCTGCAGGCGCACGAGCGCGGCCTGGTCGTAGTGCCGGTAGCCGTTCGCGCCGACGCGGGTCGGCGGCAGGAGCCCGAGGTCGTCGTAGTGCCGCAGGGTGCGGCTCGTGACGCCCGACAGGCGGGCGAGCTGCTGGATGGACCACTCCATGCCCTCGACGGTAGAGGTTGACGTTGCGTCAATGTCAAGCTCCGCATCCGTTCGCCTCTTGCGCGAGCCTGATCTCGCGATATATCGTGACTCCCACAACAACGCGATATATCGCGAATGGATGCCCGCAGCGGGCTCGAGCAAGGAGCACTGTCATGGCCCAGGAGACGTGGATCGTCACCGAACCCACCGTCATCGACCTCGAACTGGTGCGCGCCCTCAAGGTGGGGCTCATCGGCGGCCAGGTCGACATCGTCGCCCACGACGAGCCCGGCGCCCGCGTGGCCGTGCACAGCGTGGCGGGCCGCGACCTCAAGGTCTCGCTCGAGGGCGACACCCTCGTGGTCGACCACCCGCAGCTGAAGTGGGAGACCTTCTTCGACAACTTCCGTTTGTTCAGCGGCAAGGCGCGCGCCGACGTGAGCATCCTCGTGCCGCGCGTCACCGCGGTGACGCTGAGCGTCGTGGCGGCCGAGGCCATGGTCAGCGGCGTGCACGGCACGACGACGGTCAACACCGTGAACGGCGACGTCGTGCTCGACGGGCTCGTGGGCGACCTCACCGTGCACGCCGTGACGGGCGAGGTGGGCGTGCGCGACCACCGCGGCGACCTCAGCATTCAGACGGTCGGCGGCGACGTCGTCGTGTCGGGCGAGATCGGGCGGTTCAGCTGCGACGGGGTCTCGGCCGATGTCGTGGCCGACCTGCGCGGCACCCCCGACCGCATCAAGCACAGCACGGTGTCGGGCGACCTAACGGTGCGGCTGGATGCGGGGGTGCCGGCGCAGTACGTCATCAGCACCCTCACCGGTCGGCTGCAGCTCGACGACGCGCAGATCACGGGCGTCAAGGGCACCTACTCCGGGCGCTACGGGCAGCTCGCCGGCTCCTTCACCGAGCTGAAGTCGAACTCGGTGTCGGGCGACGTGTCGGTCGTGCACACCGAGCGCTCCGCATCCGCCGCCGCCGACTCTGCCGCAGCCGATGCCGGGGCCTCGTCGTGAGCCCCGCGGTGTTCGGCCACGGGCACCTGCGCCTGTACCTGCTGCACGTGCTCGATGAGCGGCCGATGCACGGCTACGAGATCATCCAGGCGCTGAAGGATCGCTTCGGCGGCACGTATGTGCCGTCGGCGGGCACGATCTATCCGCGGCTGGCGAAGCTGGAGGCCGAGGGGCTGGTGACGAAGCAGTCGGATGGCCGCAAGACGGTCTACGCGCTGACCGACGCCGGGCGGCAGGAGCTCGAGGATCGCCGCGACGAGCTCGACGGCATCGAGGCGGGGCTCGGCGATTCGGTGCGCCGGCTGGCCGATGAGGTGCGCTCGTCGGTGACGGAGGCGATGTCGACGCTGCGGGCCGAACTCGCGGCGGCGGCGCGCGATGCGCGCGACGAGTTCCGCCCGGCGGCAGATGCCGCCCGCGAGGCTGCCCGCGAGACCGCCCGCGACGCGACCACGGCTGCGCGTGATGCGGCCGACGCCGTGCGTGACGCCACCGCGTCGATGCACTCGACGATCACGGAGGAGCGCTCGGATGCCCGCGCCCAGGTGCAGCGCGCCGAGGTGCTGCTGGCCGAGTTCCGGCAGGATGCCCGCACCGAGCTGCGCGCGGCTGCAGCCCGCGGCGCCGAGCTGCGCGCGACGGTCGACGAGCTCGAGGGCTCGCTTGCCGCGCTGCGCGAGAGCATGCGGGCCGCGCTGCGCTGAGCGCGGGCGGCGGGCAGGGCGGCGGGGCGGCGGGCTACTCGGCCCAGGCGAGCGGCACGTAGAGGTCTTGCACGCGGTCGCCCGACGCGGTGTGGTCGTTGCGGGTGTAGAGCCCGCACGCTTCGACCGTGCAGTCGACGTTCTCGTCGGCGGCGGGCGGTACTTCGATGTAGGCGGTGAACGCCCCGGTCGCGGTGTCGTCGAAGCTGCGCGCGCCGAACAGGCGCCAGGCGAAGGCTTCGTTGATCCAGTTCGAGGGCGCCCACTGCACGACGCCCTCCTCGAACTCCTCGACCTCCTGCGAGCCGACGCCGCCGAGGCAGGGCCCGGGCTTGCCGTCGAGCTCGTCGGGGATGCGGCAGACAGCGACGTAGAGGCCGCGGTCGCCGTCGTAGCCGGCGCCGGTGACGACGAGTCGGTCGCCGGCCTGCACCGAGCTGAGGTCGGGAGCGTTGCCGTTCTCGGTGGCGACGCTGAGGGTGCGCTCGCGGTCGTCGTCGCCGGTGGCGCTGACCTCGGTGGGGTATTCGCCCGCGGGCACGCGGGCCTGGCCGGAGGAGCCCTGCGGGTTGTGCAGCAGGATCGGCAGCGCGATCGCGGCCACGACCGCGAGCAGCAGGGCGACGATGACGCCGATGACCCACGGCCAGCGGCGACGGCGGCGAGTGTCGGGGGCGGCGGTCACCCGCTCAGTGTAATGAGCGCGGGCCGCGGCAACCTCGGCGCGAGCAGGCCGCTGGCTAGGCTCTGGCCATGAGTTCGGTGCCCTCAGCGACCCCGCGCCGGGCTATGCCGCTCGACCTTGTCGCGGTTTTCGTCGGTGGCCTGATCGGCACGAGTCTGCGCCTGCTCATCGACCTCGCGCTGGCGCACGATCTCGCCGAGTTCGCGCTCGGCACGCTGCTCGTCAACACCCTTGGAGCCTTCGCGCTCGGCCTGCTGGTCGCGGCCCTGTGGCCGCGCGTGCCGGGCTGGGTGCGGGCGGGGCTCGGCCCGGGCATCCTGGGATCGTTCACGACGTTCTCGGCGCTCGCCGTGTCGGTCGTCGCGCTCGGCCAGGCGGGCGATCTCGTCGGGGCGGTGGTGACCGTGGTGCTGAGCCTCGGGCTCGGGATGCTCGCCGCGTGGGCCGGCCTCACCCTCGGTGCCCGGCTCGGGCTCTCGGGTGATGGGGGCCGGAAGACTCGCGAATCCACGGAAGTCGAACCGTGACCCCGCTACTGGTGCTCGCCGTCGCCGTGGGCGGAGCCCTCGGCGCCGTGCTGCGTAACCTCGCCTCGGTCGGCCTCGCGGGGCGCGGCCGCATTCCGTGGGGCGTGCTCGTGGTCAACGTCGGGGGGTCGTTCATCGCGGGGCTCGCGCTGGGCCTGCCCCTCGACCCGACCACGAAGCTCATCGTGCTCACCGGATTCTGCGGCGGCCTCACGACCTTCAGCACCCTGTCGGTCGACACCCTGCAACTGGTCCTCGACGGCAAGCGGCGCGCCGCTGCGGTAAGTGTGCTGCTCAACGTCGCGCTCGGCATCCCGGCCGTGCTGCTCGGCCTCGGCCTCGCGGCCGGGCTCGCGACCGTGCTCAGCTGACGCGGAACTCCAGCACTCCGCGCAGCGGGCGCGCGTGCAGCTGGTACTGCGGCAGCACGCCCGGTCCGCAGGCGGCCGTGCCCGCACCGTGCTGCGCGAGGTCGAGCACGATGTGGGTGCGGGCATCCGGCACCAGCAGGTGATCGTGGGTCGTCGCGGCGAGAGTCTCGGTCGACCACGGGCGCACGGTCAGCGCCACGCCCTCCGGGGCGACGACCTCGAGCGCCGACGGGGCGCCACTCGACGACGACCCAGCGAGCCGCGCCCAGCGCACATCGGCGCGGGCCCCCGACTCCTGCGGTCGCACCGTGCGCTCGAGCATGCCGTCGAGGGTTCGGGTGAACCAGCCCCAGTGCGCGGCCTGACCCGTGTCGGGATAGGCCGGGCCGGGGCCGCGGCCGAACCAGCGCACCTCGTCGACGAGGCCGGGCAGCGCGAACGAGACGCCCGCCCGCGCCCAGCGCAGGTCGACGCCCTCGGGCACGACGGGCTGCAGGTCGAGGGCAAGGCGCAGCGCTCCGGCCTCGGCAGTGAAGACCCACGTGGCGTCGAGGTGCCAGTCGAGCGCGGCCGCGCCGATGCGCGTCACGACCTCGACGCGGTCGGGCGTGCGGGTGAGAGACACCAGGCGCGAGCGCAGACGGTCGAGGCCGAGGGCCGACCAGCGCGCCGCATCCGAGGGTGCACCGCCGGTGTCCCACCCGGCGCCGCGGTCGTTGTCGATCGGGGCGCGCCACAGCTCGAGGCGCCAGTCCTCCACCGGCTGCGACCCGAACGCGGTGACCGCGCCGGTCGCGTCGTCGATCACGAGGTCATCAACCGACAGGATGCCCGCCGCGGGCAGCGCCGCCGGCCGAGCATCGTCGACCCCGACCGAGACGGTCTGCGCGCGCGCGACCACCCAGCCACGCGGTGCCCACACCGTGTCGTCGACCTCCGAGGCCTCGACGGTCACGACCACGCCCGGCGTGCGCGCGTGCTCGAGCAGCGCGGCGGGCAGGGGAAGCTCGACCGAACCGCGCGGCGGCACCGGCGCGTGGGCGATGATGCCCGCGCGGCCGACGGCCGCAGCGTCGGGGTCGAGCCCGTCGGCGTCGGTCACCGAGGCGGCTGATTCGACGCGCCAGCTCAGCTGGTAGCGACCGGTGTCGGTGTGGTCGAGGCGGCTGCGCACACGCAGAACGCCGGCCTCCGCATCCAGGTCGAGAACGACCGGCGCGAAGACGGCCGCGAGGTCGGCGAGCTGCACGCGGGGCGTGCGGTCGGCGGCGATGAGGCCGTCGATCACGAAGTTGCCGTCGTGCAGGGGCTCGCCGAAGTCGCCGCCGTAGAAGGTGCCGGTGCGGCCATCCGGCAGGGCGCGGTGGATGCCGTGCTCGAGCCACTCCCAGACGAACCCGCCCATGAGGCGCGGGTAGCGGTCGAACAGCTCCTGGTACTCGGTCATGCCGCCGGGGCCCGTACCCATCGCGTGCACGTACTCGCACAGCACGAACGGCATGCCGCGACGCCGCTCGTGCAGGGCCGCAGCGTCGGCACCCTCGGGAAGGGTGACCCACGGGTCGTCGCCGAGCGGCGGCTCGAGGCCCTGACCGATGAGCTCGACGTCGGCGTGCGAGGCGTACATGCGGCTCCACACGTCGACGTCGACGCTCGCCTGGTCGCCCTCGTAGTGCAACGGGCGGGTGGTGTCGCGGCCGCGGATCTCGTCGGCCATCGCGGCGAGGTTGCGGCCGACCCCGGCCTCGTTGCCGAGCGACCACAGGATGATGCTCGGGTGGTTCTTGTCGCGCTCGACCATGCGCGCGGCGCGGTCGCGCAGCGCGGCCTCCCACTGCGGACCGTCGGTGGGGTTCTCGCGCCAGCCGACGTCGCCGAAGCCGTGCGTCTCGAGGTCGCACTCGTCGATCACCCAGAAGCCCAGCGCGTCGGCGAGGTCGAGCAGATCGGGGTGCGGCGGGTAGTGCGAGGTGCGGATGGCGTTGACGTTGTGCCGCTTCATGAGGTGCAGGTCGCGCACGAGCGTCTCGTACGGCACGGCTCGCCCGACATCGGGGTGATGCTCGTGACGGTTGACGCCGCGCAGCTGCACGGGGGCTCCGTTGACGGTGAAGACGCCGTCGACGATCGCCACGGTGCGGAAGCCGATGCGGGTCTCGACCGTCTCGCCGCCGGCCTCGGCCGGGCCGCTCGACACCCGCAGGGTGTACAGCTGGGGGCTCTCGGCCGACCACGGCTGAGCATCCGCGACCGCGACCTCGACGCCGACAGGCACCGTCAGCCCCAGCTCGACGATCTCGATCTGCACCGTCTCGGCCGCGATCGGGGCGTCGGATGCGGCGCGCACGTCGACCCGCAGGCTCGCGCCGCTCGGCGCCCACGCCGCCACCGCGTGCACATCGTCGATCGCGAGCGCGGGCCGCGCCCGCAGGGTCACCGAGCGGATGATGCCGGGGTTCCACCACTCGTCCTGGTCCTCCAGGTACGACGCGGCGCTGAAGGTGTGCACGCGCACCACCAGCACGTTCTCGGGCGCGAGCAGGTCGCCGACCTCGAACACGGTCGGCAGGCGGCTGCCGCGCGTCGAGCCGACGAAGGTGCCGTTGAGCCAGACGTCGCCCGCGCCCTCGAGGCCCTCGAAGCGCAGCTGCACCCGGGACGGCGCGGCCAGGAGTGCCGCGTCGAGAGTGAACCGCAGCCGGTGGTCGCCGATCGGGTTGTCGTCGGGCGGGTTCGGCGGGTCGAGCGGAAAGGGGTACTTCACGTTCGTGTAGGCGGGCGCGCCGTGCGGCCCGCCGACGGTGGCGTCGTGCGCGGGCATCGTGAAGCTCGAGGGCACCGCGATGCTGCCCCACGCGCTGTCGTCGAAATCCGGATGCTCGACCGAGCGCCCGGCCGCGTCGAGCCGCGCGTCGCGCGCGCTCGGCGCCCAGCGGAACCGCCACAGACCGTCGAGCACGAGCACGGGCGCATCGGTCGAGACGGTCGCCACCGGCGGCAGCCCGCCGGGCGCCGGAGTCACGGCGTCGAGCGGGTGCGGCTGGGTGGGGCGGGCGACGGGCGGGAGGGCATCCGCAGTCATCGAGCACTGACCTCTCGGTAGCGCAGGGTGCGCAGCTGGAACGGACGGAAGGGCAGCTCGATGCTGTCACCCTCCGTGGCCGCCACGAAACCGGCGGCGTCGGGCTCGAGCGCGCGCTCGAGCAGGTCGGTGACCTCGATGCGGCCCGCCGTGCCGTCGAGCGTGATCGTCGTGCGCGCCTTGCCGCCGCGCGACTCGTACAGCCGCACGACGAGGTCGCCCGAGCCGTCCTCCGCGAGCTTGACCGTCTCGACGACGACAGCAGGGTCGCTGCTCGTCACGAGCGGGGCGATCGGGGCCGCCGCGCGCAGCCCGCGGAGCGGGACGGCGAGGTCGTAGCCGAGCGCGATCGCGTCGCCGATGGTGGCTCCGGGCGCGATGCGGAAGCGCAGCAGGTGCTCGCCCTGATCGCTCTCGGGGTCGGGGAAGAGCGGGGCGCGCAGCAGCGAGAACCGCACGGTGGTGGTCGTGCCGCCGTCGGCGCGAGTGTCGCGGCCGACGTCGTAGCCGTAGGTCGAGTCGTTCGCGATCGCGACGCCGTAGCCCGGCTCGGCGAGGTGCACGAAGCGGTGCTGGCAGGCCTCGAACCGCGCGGCGTCCCAGCTGGTGTTGGTGTGGGTGGCGCGGAACAGGTGCCCGAACTGGGTCTCGGCCGCGATGCGGTCGGCGTGCACGTCGAGCGGCATGGCGAGCTTGAGGATCTTCTCGCGCTCGCGCCAGTCGATGCGGTTCTCGATCTCGAGCGCCGCAGCGCCCGCGCGCAGGATGAGCCGCTGCTCGATCGTGCTGACCGGCTTGTCGCCGCCGCCGATGCGGCGCACCGTGATGACCGTCGCTTCGTCATCGGATGCCCGCACCCGGCGCTCGTCGACCTCGAGCAGCTCGGTGACCGTGCGCTGGTAGTGCTGGTCGAGGTCCCACGCATCCCACAGGTTCGGCAGGTCGCGGTGCAGGCGCAGCACGTTCGCGGGCTGCCCGGCGGGGATCGCCTCGCGCCCGTCGGCGTGAGCGATGAGCGAGGTGACGTGGCCCCGGGCATCCACGACCGCGCGGATGACGCCGTTGTCGAGCACCGTCGCGCCATCGGCACCCTCGGTCACCGTGACGGCGGGATGCGATGCCGCGAGCGGCGCCGCCCCCAGAGCCGGCACGCCCTCGCGCGCGAACGGCGAGGCGTTGACGACGAGGTCGTGACGCGCACCCTCGCCCTGCGCCCCGGCGAGCGCCGCTCCGTTCTCGGAGACCCCGGCGAGCGCCGCGAGCGCCTCGCCGATGATGCCCTCGAGCGTCTCGGTCACGGCCGCGTGCCGCTGCTCGGCCTCGCGGTGCACCCAGGCGATCGAGCTGCCCGGCAGGATGTCGTGGAACTGCAGCAGCAGCACCGTCTGCCAGGCGCGCTCGAGAGCCTCGCGCGGGTAGACGTAGGCGTCGGCGCCGCCGCGCGTGCGGAGGGCCGCCGTCGCCGCCCACAGCTCGGCCTGCCGCAGCAGGGCCTCGTTGCGGCGGTTGCCCTGCTTGGTGCGCAGCTGCGAGGTGAACACGCCGCGGTGCAGCTCGAGGTACATCTCGCCGCTCCACACGGGCGCCTGCGGGTACTCGGTCTGGGCATCCTCGAAGAACTCGCGGGCCGTACCCATCGTGACCCGCGGCGAGCCCTCGAGGTTCGCGGTGCGGTGCGCGGCCTGGATCATCTCGCGGGTCGGCCCGCCGCCGCCGTCGCCCCAGCCGAAGGGCACGAGCGAGGTCGTCGCGCGGCCCTTCTCGCTGAAATTGCGCTCGGCGTGCGCGAGCTCCTTGCCCGACAGCTCGCTGATGTACGTGTCGACGGGCGGGAAGTGCGTGAAGACGCGCGTGCCGTCGATGCCCTCCCACCAGAAGGTGTGGTGCGGCATGGTGTTGATCTGGTTCCACGAGATCTTCTGCGTCAAGAACCAGCGCGAGCCGGCGGCCGCGACGATCTGCGGCAGGGCACCCGAGTAGCCGAACGAGTCGGGCATCCAGGCCTCCTCGCACTCGACCCCGAACTCGTCGAGGAAGAAGCGCTTGCCCGCGATGAACTGGCGGGCCATCGCCTCGCCGCCGGGCATGTTCGTGTCGCTCTCGACCCACATGCCGCCGACGGGAACGAACTGGCCGGCTGCGACCTTCTCGCGGATGCGGGCGAACACCTGCGGGTGGTGCTCTTTCATCCAGAGGTACTGCTGGGCGCTCGAGCACGAGAACACGAAGTCGGGGTGCTCGTCCATGAGGTCCATGACGTTGGTGAACGTTCGCGCGCACTTGCGCACGGTCTCGCGCAGCGGCCACAGCCAGGCCGAGTCGATGTGCGCGTGGCCGGTGGCGAGGATGCGGTGGGCGCTCGCGCTGGCGGGCTTGGCCAGCGCGTCGGCGAGCGCGTCGCGGCCGGCCTGGGCGGTGGCCGGGATGCCCTCCGGATCGAGCACGTCGAGCATGTCCTCCAGCGCGCGCAGAATCTCGTGGCGCCGCGACGAGCCCTCGGGCAGCTCGTCCATGAGCCCGCGCAGGGTCCAGATGTCGGCCAGCAGGTGCCAGACGGTCTCGTCGCGCAGTGCCACCTCCAGCTGCTTGAGCTCGTACAGCGGCTCGTCGGGCGCGGTCTCCCACTGCCCGTACGGCGTCGGGTCGAAGGTGTACTCGCCCGCGACGTCGGGGTTCGCGGCGGCCTCGATGAGCACGTCGATCTGCCGCTCACCGGGCGCGACCGGCAGCCACGAGTTGAGCGGCGCGATCGACTTGATGAGCGTGCCGTCGGGTCGGTAGGCGAGGCCCTCGGCCTGGAAGCCCGAGCGCGAGCGGTTGTAGCCGAAGTCGACGAGCACCTCGATGCGCGTGCCGGCGGGCGGCTCGGGCAGCCAGGCAGCGGGCACCTCGCCGGTGACGCGCAGCCACACCGTCGACCACGCGCGGCCCCAGCGCCAGCCGAGCTCGACCTGCTCGAAGGGCTGCCCGACCGCGGTCTCGAAGGGCACGGGCTCGCGCTCGACCTGCCACGCGGTCGCGGCGAGCGGGTGAGCATCCCGGTACAGCGCCGGTTGCAGGTGATCGCGCACGAAGCGATCGAGGCGGGCGACGACGAGGGCGTGGTCCTTGTGCATGGGGGCTTTCTGCTGAGGGTGGGGCTGGCGGTGGCGGGGTGGGGAAGGGCTCTAGCGCTCGGGCTCGACGATGAGCAGCCAGGAGGTGACGGGGTCGTCGCCGAGCACGGCGAGGCCGTCCTCGATGAGCTCGACTCCCGACATGCGGCGCACATCGCCATCGGCGAGATCGCGCACGCGGTAGGTCGTGTTGGGCTCGAGGCCCTGCAGGCGCACGCCCGCCGGACGCACGCCGCCCTCGAGCACGAACACGGCGAGCAGCACCCGGCCATCCCGGTGGTTCACCTGGATGCTCGGCGCCCGCTCGCCGAACCCGCCGCGCTCGGGGCTCGCGGTGAGGGGCTGCAGCACGCCGTCGCGCACGAAGGGAACGAGCTCGGCGCGGAACAGTGCAACATGCTCGCGCAGCCGCTCGAGCAGCTCGGGCCGCAGCTCGGGCAGCCGCAGGCTCACGCCGAAGCGGTGCACCATGGCCGCGCGCAGCATGCGGTCGAACTCGTCGGTGCCGAGCGTCGCCCAGTCGCGCCGCGATGGCGGGTAGTCGCCCCGCCACTGCGACCACGACCAGTGCAGGATGCCGATGGGCGGCAGCAGGTGACGCACGCCCCACAGCACCTGCAGGTGGTGCTCGGTGTAGTCGGGGTCGCTCAAGAAGAAGCCGTGCACGTGGCGGGCGAGGCCCAGGTCGATGCGCAGCCCGCCCGACGAGCACGACTCGAGCAGGATCTCGGGGTGCCGCTCGCGCACAGCGTCGAGCACCGCGTACAGGCCCTCGTAGTGCCGCAGCAGGCCGTCGCCCGCGCCGTGCCCGTGGTCGGTGCGCGTGCAGCCCGCGTCGGGGTCGATGTTGAAGTCGAGCTTGATCCAGCGCGCGCCCGTCGTCGTGATGAGCGTGCTCATCGACTCGAGCACGTGCTCGCGGCCCGCGGGTGAGCCGAGGCAGACGTAGCCCAGGAAGGTGGGGTCGTCGGGGTCGAGCGACTCGGTCTGCACGCGGTACGAGGGGTCGGCGCGTCGAGCCTCGACGCTGTGCGCCATCGCCTCCGGCTTCGCGGCGCGCAGCAGCGAGTGCGCGCCGACGGCCTCGGCCTCGATCCACATGCCCGGCAGCACGCCGGCATCGCGGATGCTCTGCCCGAGCGCGGCGAGCCCCGAGGGGAACCGCGCCGTGTTGACGCTCGCCCAGTCGCCGCGCTGCTCCTGCCAGTAGCTCGTGGGGTCGGCGGCGCCGAACCAGCCCGCGTCGACCGTGGCGACCTCGATGCCGACTTCGGCGGCGACGCGCGCGTTCTCGGCGATGACCTGCTCGTCGACCTCCTGGTCTTCGTACGGCCACCAGTGGTTCCACTCGACGGGCACCGCGTCGGTGAAGGGCGTGCGGGGCAGCCAGTCGGCGGCGACGGCGCGCTGCAGGGCGACGCTGGCCGCATCCAGCGTCGGGGCGATCGTCAGCACGACGCTCGGGGCGGTGACGCTCTCGCCGGGGGCGAGCTCGACGAAGAACTGCCAGGGCGAGATGCCCGCGGTGACGAGCCCCCCGGCCATCGCGTGGATGTGCCAGTTGCCGCTGTAGGCGGGCGCGACGGTCAGCGCCGCGCCCGGCTGGTCGCCGCCCGGCACCGGTCGGCTCGTGGTCGCGAGCGGCCCGCGCTCGAGCCCGAGCCACGGGATCATGCCGTGCGAGCTGCGGCCCGACCGGCTCTCGAGCACGAGGTGATGCCCGGCGTGGCCGGCGAGCGGGCGGAACTCGTCGCCCCACGCGCTGCGGAACCCGTGGGTGCGCCAGTCGGCGCCGACCGCCAGCGACAGCGGGTCCATGCGCGTGATGGTGACGGGATGCTCGCCGTCGTTGCGCAGCACGAGCGTGTGCTCCCACACGGGCTCGCCGGCGATGCGGCGCGCGCTCCAGGTGGCGTGCAGCCGGTGCTCCGCATCCCGACCGCTCGTCGCCAGGGTGCCCGCGATCGTGACCCGGTCGGCGGCGGTGGTGATGTGCGGCTCGCGCCAGGCCTCGACAGGCCGACGGTCGATCTCGACCAGGAGCGCGGGGGAATCGCTCAGAATGGTGTCAGCGAGCGCGACCGTGACCCGGCCGCCCTCGTCGGGCCGGGCGCGCAGCACTGCGTCGGTCATGCGGTCATCCTCACCTGTAGGCTTTACATCATACCTATAGGGGTGTCGTGCGCGGCACCCCCGGCGGTTCCTCCCCCACCCCTTCGTCGAAAGCGTCCGCCCGTGGCATCCTCCTCCCCCACCCCGCCGACGACCACACCGAACCGCCCGCTGCGGGTCGGCATCGTCGGCCTCGGCATGGGGTCGGTGCACCTCGAAGCGTTCGGCGCGCAGCCCGGAGTCGAGGTCATCGCCCTCGCCGGCAAGGAGGCCGACCGGCTGAACGCCCTCGGTGCGATGTACGAGACGCCTCACCTCTTCACCGAGTGGGAAGACCTCGTCGCCCTGCCCGACCTCGACATCGTGAGCGTCGCCACCCCCAACGCCCTGCACCACCCCATCACCATGGCCGCGCTGGCCGCGGGCAAGCACGTCTTCTGCGAGAAGCCGCTGGCACTCGACACCGCGCAGGCCCGCGAGATGGTCGCCGCGGCGATCGAGCACGACCGGGTGCTCGAGGTGGCCTTCAACCACCGCCGCCGCGCCGACATCCAGTACGCCAAGCGCTACCTCGACGAAGTCGGCATCGGGCGCATCTACCACGCGCGCGCCTCATGGAAGCGGCGGGCGGGCATCCCGGGCCTGCGCTCGTGGTTCACGAGCAAGCGCATGGCGGGCGGCGGCGCCCTCATCGACCTCGGGCCGCACGTGCTCGACTCGCTGCTCTTCCTGCTCGGCGAGCGCAAGGTCGTCGCCGTGAGCGCTGTCGCGCACGGCGAGCTGGGCCGGGCCGGCTATGGCGCGATGGACCGCACCGAGCAGATGGCCGGCACCTCCTACAACGGCGCCACCGGCGCGTTCGAGGTGGAAGATCTGGCGAGCGCGCTGTTCCGCTTCGACGACGGCTCGAGCGCCGCGTTCGAGATCACCTGGGCCGGCCACACCGTGGACGACGAGGACATCTCGATCGAGCTGCTCGGCGTCGACGGCGGGCTGCGCGTGTTCGTGCCGCGCTACGCGAGCGACGACACCCTGCGCATCTACCGCGATGTCGCCGGCCGCCCGGTCGACATCGCGCCCGAGGTGCACGTGCCCGGTGGTGAGCACCCGATCGTCATCGCCGAGTTCCTCGACCACGTCCGCTCGGGCCAGTGGGAGCACCACCGCGGCGAGTTCGCCCTGCACCGCACCGAGATCATCGACGCCTGCTACCGCTCGGCCGCCGAGGGCCGCGAGATCCGACTGGAGAGCTGATGACCGCCACCGCCCCCGCCGCTGGCGCGCCCCTGCGCGTGACCGTCTGGAACGAGAACCGGCACGAGAACTACCCCGACTCGCCCACCGCGAGGCTGTACCCGACCGGGATGCACGGGGCCATCGCCGCCGGCCTGACGAGCCTGCTCGGCGACGCCGTCGCCGTGCGCACCGCGACGCTCGACGAGCCCGAGCACGGCCTGCCGCAGTCGGTCGTGGATGACACCGACGTTCTGCTGTGGTGGGGCCACGAGGCGCACCCCGAGGTCGACGACGCGGTCGTCGACCGGCTCTACGACGCGGTGCTCGGCGGCTTGGGGCTAATCGTGCTGCACTCGGGCCACTACTCGAAGATCTTCAAGAAGTTGATGGGCACCACCTGCTCGCTGCGCTGGCGCAACGACGGCGACCGCGAGGTGGTGTGGACGGTCGACCCGACCCACCCCATCGCCGCCGGGGTGCCCGACCCGCTCGTCATCGAGGCGCAGGAGATGTACGGCGAGTTCTTCGACATCCCCACGCCGGAGGAGCTGATCTTCATCTCGTCGTTCTCGGGCGGCGAGGTGTTCCGCTCGGGGTGCACGTGGACCCGCGGGCACGGGCGGGTGTTCTACTTCTCGCCGGGCGACCAGGAGTATCCGGTCTACAACGACCCGAGCATCCACCGCGTGCTCGCCAACGGCGTGCAGTGGGCCGCCCCTACGCGCCGCGGCCCCGCCATCGACGCGACCTTCCACGCGCGCGGCTGGTTCGACGCCGAGCGGTAGTCACGCCCCGCGAGCACACAGCTCGCGAGGCTGGGCGCTCGGGCAGCCCAGCCCCGCGAGGTCTGTGCGGCTCAGCGGCTGACGCCCACCTGCAGGCCCTGCATGATGTACTTCGAGGCGAACATCAGCAGCAGCAGCGGGATCGCCGCCGTGATGAACAGACCCGCCGAGACCAGCGGCTGATCGGTGAGGAACCGGGTGCCGATGCTCGCGAGGGTCGGAGTCAGCAGCTTCATCGACTGCTCGGGGATGAGGATGAGCGCCCACAGCAGCTCGTTCCACACGCCGAGGAACTGCAGCACGGCGAGCGTCGCCAGCCCGCTGGAACCCATGGGCAGGATGATCGACCAGAGGATGCGGAAGAACCCGGCCCCGTCGATGCGAGCCGCCTCGATGACCTCGGCCGGGATGCCGCGGAACGAGAGCGTCAGGAAGAACACCGAGAACGGCAGCGCCCCCGCGACATACACCAGGATCAGGCCCCAGTAGTCGCCGACGAGGCCGAGTCGGGCCAGCATGACGTAGATGGGGATGATGAGCACCGGGCCGGGGATCAGCATCACCGAGACGAACGTCGCCGTGATGTACTTCGCCCCCGGCACCGGAAGCTTGGCGAGCGCGTAGCCGGCGAGCGTGGCGAGCAGGAGCACGATGATCACCGTCACGGTAGTCACGTAGAGGCTGTTGAGGAACGCCTGCCCGACGCCGTAGACCTCGGCGAGCCGGACGTAGTTGTCGATCGTCCAGACTCCCGGCAGCCCGAACGGGTCTTGCAGGTAGTCCTCGTTCGGCCGCAGCGAGGTGACGATGACGAAGTACAGCGGGTAGATGATCGAGGTCGCCACGAGAGCGAGCGCGATGAAGACGGGGATGTTCGCGCGCGACGAGGTGATGCGCTTGCTGACAACGACGTCGTCGGCCATGTCAGTCCTCCTCCTGCAGCTTGAAGACCTTGTTCTGCAGGAGCGTCAAGAGCCCGATGAAGATGAAGAGCACCACCGCGAGCGCGGCACCCGAGCCGAGGTTCGAGCTCGAGAAGGCGCGCAGGTACACGAGGTAGTCGATGGTCGTGGTGTCGAAGCCCGGGCCGCCGGCCGTCATGACGAAGATGAAGCCGAACAGCGACGTGAACGTGTACAGCACGTTGATGATGAAGACGAAGCCGAGCACGCGCCGGATGTTCGGCAGCGTGATGTACCAGAGTCGCTTCCACCAGCCCGCGCCGTCGATGGCGGCCGCCTCGAAGACGGCGGGGTTGATCGACGTGAGCCCGGCCAGGAGCAGCAGCGACTGGTAGCCGAAGCCCGACCACACGAGCGCGAGGATGATGATCGCGATCGCGGTGCTGCCCTGGGTGAAAAACTGGATGGGTTCGACGCCGAAGAGGGCGAGCGCCTGGTTGACCGCGCCGTCGAAGCCGAAGGCGTTGCGGAACATGATGCCGATCACGGCCACCGAGAGCACGTTCGGCAGGAAGAAGATGACGCGGAAGAACTTCCAGCCCCGCACCTGCTCGAACAGCAGCACCGAGACGATGACCGCCACGAAGATCACGAGCGGCACCGAGATGAGGAAGGTGATGTTGTTCAGGAAGACCTGGTGAACGATCGGGTCGCTGAAGATCGCGATGTAGTTCTCGAACCATCGCCACTCGAACGTGAGCCCATTGGTGCGCGTGAACGAGATGAACAGCGCGAACGCGACGGGGTACGCCGAGAAGCCGACGACGACGATGAGCGCCGGAAGAACGGCAAGCAGGCCGATGATTCGGTCACGCTTGCGGATTCCGCCGGGGCGGCGGGCCTGGGCTGGGGCGCCCCCGCCCGTGGGCGCCGCCGAGACGGCGCCCACGGTCGAGGACAAGGACGCGGAGGTCACTGGTTCGCGATCTCCGTCTCGTACGACGCCTTCAGCTGAGCCACGGCGTCCTCCGGGGTGATGTTGCCCAGGAAGACCCCCGCGTTGACGCGGTAGAAGAGGTCGATGGTCGCCTGCGGCATGACCGAGTCGAAGGCGAAGGTGACGCCGTCGGTCGCGGCCGCGAGCTGCTCGAACTGCTGCCGCAGCAGCGGGTTCAGGATCTTCGACGGGTCACCGTCGACGTGGTTCGAGCCCTGCGTCTGGTAGATCTCGACGAAGACGTCCTGGTTCTCGGCCTGGGCCAGGAAGGTCAGGAACTCCGCGGCGAGCTCCTTGTTCTCGGAGGCCTCGGTGATCGAGATCGCGATCTCCGGGCCGCCCGCACCCATGGCCGGGAAGGCGGAGCCCTCGAGCGTCGGGATGAAGAACGAGCTCACGCCGTCCTCGCCGAACGCGTCGAGCATGTTGTTGTTCTCCCAGCTGCCGACGAGGTAGTAGGCGCTGGAGCCGTTGACGAAGCCCGCGGTCGACTCGCCGTTCGACACCTGGCCGGCGTCGGGGTTCGTCAGGCCGCTGGCGCCCCAGGCGGCGAACGCCTCGTAGGCGCGCACCATGGCGGGGTCGTCGACCGGGATCTCACCCGCGTACATCTGGGTGAACACCGACTCGCCGAGCTGGCCGCCGACGAGTGCCGAGATCATCCACGCACCGACGTAGCCCTCGAGGTTCGCGACCCAGAAGCCGTTCTTGTCGGTGTTGTCGACGACCTGCTGGCCGTTCTCGATGAGCTCCTCCCACGTGCTCGGCGGGTCGTTCGGGTCGAGGCCGGCCTCTTCGAGCACCGCGTGGTTCTGGAACACGGTGAACAGGTTTCCGGCGCCGTACGGCATGCCGAGCAGTCGACCCTCGGCCGAGAAGCCCTCGCGGTTGACGTTGACACCGGCGAGGTTGTCGAGAACCTCCGGAGCGATCAGCGCATCGAGGTCGGTGAAGAAGTCGGCGAACGAGATGGTCGGGCCGCCCGCGTACTGCACGCGGATGTCGGGGCCGGTGCCCGCGATCGACGCGGCCTGGAACTGCGCGGCGGCCGAGCTGATGTCGCCGCCCTGCTGCACCACCTCGATCTCGACGCCGGGGTTGGCCTCCTCGAACGCGACCGCCATCTGGTCGAGGAACGAGTTCTCGAGGTCGGGCTCCCCGTTCTCGAGAGTGCGGCCGAGAATGCCGGTGTCCCAGACGAGCAGGCTCTGCGAGCCCTCCTCGGCCGGCTCGGCCGGGGCGCAGGCCGCGAGGCCGGCGACGAGGCCGACGGTCGCGACGATCGCCGCTACCTTGCGTGCTGACATTGCTGTGTCCTTCCTATCGAGGCACACGACCGGGTGGCCCCGGCCGTTTCGGGAATCGCACGCTGCACGTCGGCACGTCGCCGGGCCGGTGATTCAGCGGCGAGCTTCGGGCGGGCGGGGGAGCCCGCCGAAGGCCTGGTGGTGCGCGGCACGGACGGCTGCAGGCGCGAGCCCCGGCGGGCAGCCGGGGTGCTCTCGAGCGTCTGCGACATCATCGTCCGTTTCCTTCGCGCAGTGGCGGAGCCACGTGGGTGCGGCCATTACATCATATGTAGACACCGGATGCGCAAGCCTGGTTGCCCAATTGTTACCGGCTTGCCACGTCACTTCGGGTGTAACGTATGATCTAACGGTGCTCCGCGCGGTGGCGAGCACGGGCGACCTGCCCGCGGCTCCCACGGCGGCAGGCGCAACCCACTCGACCATCGCGAAGGCGGCATACGGCTCATGAACATCGACTCCGTCGACTTCTTCTACGCATCGATGCCCGAGGTCACCCTCGAGGCCGACGGCAGTCAAGATGCCCTGCTCGTGCGCGTCACGGCCGACGGGTACATCGGCTGGGGCGAGTGCGAGGCCTCCCCACTCACCTCCATCGCCGCCTTCGTCACGCCCCGATCGCACGGCGTGTGCCAGCCCGTCGCCGCCTCCGTGCTCGGCGAGCGCCTCGACGGGCCCGACGACATCCTCCGCATCGCCCGGCTCGTCGGCCGCAACAGCATGGACCTCCTGCAGGCCGGACACACCTGGTCGGGCATCGAGATCGCGCTGTGGGATCTGCTCGGCAAGGCGAAAGAGGTACCGGTCTGGCAGCTGCTCGGCTACGAGCGCTCGCACGCCAAGCTGCCCTACGCCTCCATGCTCATGGGTGACACCCCGCAGGGCACCCTCGACCGGGCGCGGCTCGCCCGCGCCAACGGCTTCCGCGCGGTCAAGTTCGGCTGGGGCAGCTACGGCACCGGATCAGCCACCGACGACGCCGACCACGTCGCCGCCGCTCGCGAAGGCCTCGGCGACGACGCGCAGCTGCTCATCGACGCCGGGCAGATCTGGGGCGACGACGTCGACGCCGCCGTCGCGCGGCTCGACGCCCTCGAGCGAGCCCACGCCACCTGGCTCGAAGAGCCCTTCGTGCCGCACGCCTTCGTGGCGCACGCCGCCCTCGCCTCCCGCGCCCGCACCGTCGGCATCGCCGGCGGCGAGGGCGCGCACACCGTGCACATGGCGACCAACCTCATCGACTACGGCGGAGTGCGGTTCATCCAGGTCGACGCCGCCCGCATCGGCGGCATCGGGCCCGCCAAGGCCGTCGCCGACCACGCCGTGCGGCACGGCGTGACCTACGTCAACCACACCTTCACCTCGCATCTGGCGCTCTCGGCATCGATGCAGCCCTACGCCGGGCTCGCCGACCACCGCATCTGCGAGTACCCGGTCGAGCCGAAGCCCGTGGCCCTCGCCATCTCGAGCAACCACATCCTGCTCGACGAGAACGGCGAGGTGCGGGCCCCCGACGCGCCCGGACTCGGCATCGACGTCGACCTCGCCGGTCTCGTACCGTATCTGCGGCACGTCGAGATCTCGATCGACCACGAACGCGTCTACACGAGCCCCGAGGTGCCCCATAGGGTGAGGGAAGTCGTCTAGGGAGCAGGAGGCTCGCGCATGGCAGAGATCGTCGCCGACGCCGATCGTGCCGCTGGCTATGCGATGCGCGGACTCCAGGCCCGAGTCATCGACGGCGTCGGCCGGCAGATCGTCAGCGGGCAGTACCAGCCCGGAGACCTCCTGCCGAAGGAGGCGGAGCTCACCGAGCAGTTCGCCGTGTCGCGCACCTCGGTGCGGGAAGGCATGCGCGTGCTCGCCGCGAAAGGGCTCGTGGACATCCGCCAGAAGATCGGCACCCGGGTGCGCCAGCCCGAAGCGTGGAACGTCTTCGACAGCGACATCCTGCGCTGGCACAGCGAGGTCGGCCGCGGTGACGAGATCATGCGCAACCTCGTCGAGGTGCGGCAGATCATGGAGCCCGCCGCCGCACGCCTCGCGGCGGGGCGCGCCACGATGGACGACCTGCGGCGCATGGACGACGCCCTCGCCGACATGGTCGCCAACTCGACCAACCGCGAAGGCTACGCGCACGCCGACGTCGAATTCCACCTGGCCGTCTACGCCGCCTCGCACAACGTGCTGCTGCGCCAGTTCGGCAGCGTCGTGGCCGACTTCATGTACGCCTCGTTCAACGTGCAGCAGGCGACCGCGGCCGACGACGAGGTCTTCCTCGAAGACGCCGAGACCCACGCCGCCGTGTTCCACGCCATCAACGGCGGCAACGGCGAGAAAGCGGCCGACGCCATGCTGCGCGTCGTGCTCGACGGCAAGAACGCCCTCATCAAGGCCCTCAGCGAGCAGCGCGACGGCGCGTCCTGATCCGGGTTCGATCATGAACGGGGGCGAGGGATGACCGCTCAGCCCGCCGTGACCCTCGAGCGCGGCCCCGTCAGCGCGCGCGTGCTGCCCGACGAGGGCGGCGTGCTCATCGACCTCCTCGTCGACGGTCGCCCCGTGCTGGCCTCGACGCCGTGGGCCGCCGGCGTGCTGCCCGCCCCGACACCCGATGCGGCGGTCGCCCCCACCGAGGCCGACTGGGTCGGGCGATGGCGCGGCGGCTGGCAGCTGTGCTTTCCGACCGCCGGCCAGCCGAACCCGCGCGCCGCCGTGTCCGAAGGCTTCCACGGCGCGGCATCGCAGGCGCCCTGGCTGCAGGTCGCGCGCACCGCCGACTCGGTGGCGCTCGGCTGGGCCGACCGTCACGGCCTCAGCGCCGAACGGCTCTGGCGCCTCAGCGACCGCGGTGCGGTCGTCGCCGTGCGGGTGCGCAACGACGGCTCGACGAGCAGGCCGCTCGCCATCGCCGAGCACCTCATCCTGGGCGGCTCGCTGCTCGCCGCGCCGCTCGCGGTCGCGGTGCCGCCCGGCGCCGTGCTGCGCGAGCTCGATTACGCGGGCGTGCCGACCGGTCGCCGCGACCCGTGGCCGGGCGACCCCGGCGAGCGCTGGGCCGTGGTCGATGCGGCGACCCCCGCACGGGTCGTCGCCCTCGAGGGTCTCGCGCCACAGCGCGTCGACCTGCGCGGAGCGCACGCGTCGGTCGTCGTCGAGTGGCAGGGCGAAGGGCTGCCCCACGCGCTGCTGTGGGAGGAGCTCGCCGTCTCGACCGACGCGCCCTGGAACGGACAGGTGCGCGCCCTCGGCATCGAGCCCACGTCGACCCCGCACGGCGCCGGCACCGCGCTCGACGAAGGCATCGTGCACCTTCCGCCCGGGAGCGCGCTCGCCTGGAGCGTCGCGCTCGACGTGACGTGGGCATCCGTCGACCCCCACCCGACCCGCCACCCCGAATCGGAGGCATCATGACCGTCCCCGCCCTGCGCACCCTCGTGACCGGCGCGGCCAACGGCATCGGCGCCGCGATCGCCGCGCGGCTGCGGCAGCGCGGCGACACCGTCATCGGCCTCGACCGCGAGCCCGGCGACGGCATCATCACCGCCGATCTCGCCGACCCGGCCGAGCGGCGGCGAGCGGTGGATGCCGCGCTCGAGCGGCTCGGCGGCGTCGACGTGCTCGTGTGCGTGGCCGGAGTCTTCCGCCAGGGGTCGATCCACGACAGCGGCTTCGACGACTGGCGCGCGGTGTGGGCCGTCAACCTCGACGCACCCCTCGACCTCATGCGCATGCTGACCCCGGGCATGGTCGCGCAGAACTTCGGCCGCATCGTCACCATCACGAGCGTGCACGCGCGGCAGGCGCAGCCCGGCTGCCTCGCCTACGACGTGTCGAAGGCCGGGCTCGAAGCGGCCACCCGCTCGGCGGCGCTCGACCTCGCCGCGCACGGAGTGCTCGCGAACGCGGTCGCCCCTGGCTTCGTGCGCACCCGCATGAGCCTGCTGCCCGACGGAACGGACGAGACCGACACCGATGCATTCCGTCAGCAGTATGTGACGAGCGGCAAGCTGCCGCTCGGGCGTGCGGCGCTGCCCGCCGAGATCGCGCCGGCCGTCGACTTCCTCAGTTCGCGAGCCAACACCTACACCACCGGCCAGGTGCTGACCGTCGACGGCGGTCTCACCATGACGTTCTAGGGGCGCGCCATGATGCTCGACGGTCTCGGCTTCCCCGAAGCGCTGCGCTGGCACGACGGCGCCCTCTGGTTCAGCGACATGTTCCGCTCCCGGGTGGTGCGCTGGCGGCTCGATGCCCCGGGATCTCCCGCGGAGACAGTGATCGACAGCGCGAGCGGCGGCCCGGTCATGCCGGGCGGGCTCGGTTGGTTGCCCGCCGCCGACGGGCGCCCGGGTGACCTGCTCGTGGTCGACTGCCTCGAGCGGCGGGTGCTGCGGGTGCCGCTCGATGCCGAGGCGCGCCCGATCTGCGCTCCGACCGTGCACGCCGACCTCCGCGGCGTGATGTCGCATTCCGCGAACGACATGCACGTCGATGTGGATGGCACCGCCTGGGTGGGCGGCTACGGCTTCGACCCCGAGGCCGATGAACCCGTGGCATCTCCGCTCGTGCGCGTGCATCCCGACGGCGGCATAGACACCACGGAGGCGACCTTCGTCTTCCCGAACGGGTGCGAGCGCAACGCCACAGGCGCACTGCTGGTCGCCGAGACCTTCGCCGACCGCGTCTCGCGGCTGCCGCCGCGGCGCCCGGAGCTCTCCGATGGCGATGTGTCGCCGTTGTCACATGACAACGGCGACACATCGCTGGTGCGGTTCGCCGCGGGCAGCGGGCCCGACGGGTTGTCGATCGCACCCGACGGCACCGTGTACGTCGCGCTCGCCTTCGCGGGCGCGCTCGCGCGCGTCGACCGCGCCGCGGGGCCGGATGCGGAGCCCGCGATCGTCTACCGCCCCGAGCCGATCGCCTCCGGGCCGGGGGCGGGCCCGCTCGGCGTCTACGACTGCGCGGTGCTGCCGGGACCCGCGGTGCCCGACCCCGCGCGCCCCGAAAGTCGCCGAATCGCCGTCGCGATGGCGAGCCTCGACGAGCCGCTCGCCGAGCGCGTCGACACCGGTCGCATCGTCGTCCTCGACCTCGAGACCCTCTCGTGACCGCGGCCCTGCAGCCCCTGCTGCACGACGAGCTCGTCGTGCTGCGCGCCCCCACCCAGGTGTGGTCGGCCGCCGACGGCGCGATCGGCGCCGCACCGATCCACGGCATCGCCCACAGCGACGTGCGCGTCGTGCGCGGGCTGCGCTGGCGCATCGGCGGCCATCCGGCCGAGCACCTGCAGACCGACGCCGTGAGCGCCGACCGCGTGCGCATCCACGGCCTGCTGCGGCACCTCGACGACCCCACCCCCGACCCCGGCGTACGGGTCGTGCTCGAGCGCACGGTCGACGCGACCGGTGTCACCGAGACGCTCACCGTGACCACCCGGCACGACGAGCCCATCGACACGACGGTCGAGCTGCGGCTCGAGCCCGACGCGACCCTGATCGACCAGCTCAAGCAGGGCCTGCCGCCGAGCCCGCGCATCGCGATCGAGCTCACCGGTTCGGGGGCGCGGTGGGAGGGCGAGCACGTCACCGCCACCCTCACCACGAGCACGCTCGCGCTCAGCGACGACGCAGGGGCGCTCGTGCTGCGTGCGCGGCTCGTCGTGCCCGCGCGCGGCTCCGCCTCGGTCGGCTGGCGCCTCGACGTGCACGACGCGATCGGTGCCGTGCGGGGAGCAGAGCAACCTGTTCCGTGGGTGCGGCCTGCGGTGCAGCATCCGGATGCCCGCCTGCAGCGCTGGGTGCGCCGCGCCCTCGACGACCTCGACGCGCTGCGGCTCGAGGCCGTGTCCGTGCCGGGCGAGCAGTTTCTCGCCGCCGGAGCGCCCTGGTTCTTCACCCTGTTCGGCCGCGACTCGCTGTGGGCGGCGCGCCTGCTGCTGCCGCTCGGCACGGGGCTGGCCGGCAGCACCCTGCGCGTGCTCGCCGCCCTGCAGGGCTCGGTGCGCGACGACGACACGGCCGAAGAGCCGGGCAAGATCATGCACGAGCTGCGCCGCCAGACCCTCGTGATCGACGGCGACGTGCAGCTGCCGCCGCTCTACTACGGCACGGTCGACGCGACCCCGCTCTGGGTGTGCCTGCTGCACGACGCCTGGCGCGCGGGCCTGGCCGACGACGACGTGCGCGCCCTGCTGCCCCACCTGCGCGCCGCCCTCGGCTGGATGCGCGACCACGGCGACGCCGACGGCGACGGCCTGCTCGAGTACATCGACCGCTCAGGCCGCGGGCTCGCCAACCAGGGCTGGAAAGACTCGGGCGACAGCGTGCAGTGGCACGACGGCCGCCTCGCCCGCGGTCCGATCGCCCTGTGCGAGGTGCAGGCCTACGCCTACGAGGCGGCGCGCGGCGGGGCGGCGGTGCTGGATGCCCTCGGCGAGCCCGGCGAGGGCGATGCCTGGCGGCTCTGGGCCGAGCGGCTGCGCGCCGCCTTCCACGAGCGCTTCTGGGTGACCGACCCGGCGCGGGTCGGAGAGCTCGGCCCGTACCCGGCGATCGCGCTCGATGCCGAGAAGCAGCCCGTCGACTCGGTGACGAGCAACCTCGGGCACCTCCTGGGCACGGGACTGCTCGATGCCGAGCAGGCGGCCCTCGTCGCCCGCCGGCTGGCCTCCCCCGCCCTCGACTCGGGCTTCGGCCTGCGCACGCTCTCGACCGAGGCGGCCGGGTACTGGCCGTTCAGCTACCACGGCGGCTCGGTGTGGGCGCACGACACGGCCATCGCCATCCAGGGGCTCGTGCGCGAGGGTCACCGCGACGTCGCGGCATCCCTCGCCGAGGGGCTGCTGCGCGTCGCCGACGCGGTCGACTACCGCATGCCCGAGCTGCACGGTGGAGACGGCCTCGACGTCACCGGGCGACCTATCCCCTACCCGGCGTCGTGCCGCCCGCAGGCGTGGTCAGCCGCGGCCGCCATCGCCGTGCTCGGCGCCCTCCGCTGAGTCGAGCCCGGCACGTCGCTCGGCGAGAGCGCGACGCACCGCCGGGCCGAGCACGACCGCTGCGATCGCGACGAGCACGACGACCATGACGCCGAGCACCGCGAGGGTCAGGCCGAGGATCGTCGAGAGCTCCACGCGCCCAGCTTCCCACGCCGCGGGCAGCGCGGGCAGCGCGGGCAGCGCGGGCAGCGCGGGCAGGGCGGGCAGCGCGGGGGCACGCTGACAGGCTCAGAGCAGCGTTGCGGCCAGGAACGCCAGGTAGGCGGCGAGCGCCGTCCACGCCGTCGTGTCGACCAGGCGCTTCGGTGCGCGCAGCAGCACCAGCAGCGCGGTGGCCGCGAGCAGCGCCCAGCAGACGGAGTGCCCGAACCGGATCACCCACTGCTGCAGCCCCTCGGTCGTCGCGGCGCGCTCGGGCACCACGAACAGCCACAGCACGGCCAGGCCGACGCTGACGATCAGCCCCCCGACGGCGAGCGCGGTGCGGTGGCGCTCGACGAACCGGGGCGGTGCGGCGGCATCAGGAGCAGTCATGACCCCAGGCAACCACCGGGGGCCGGCGGAGAGCATCCACCGGTCGGTGGAATGTGCGGGGCCAGGGATGCCCGCTCAGCGGCCCATGCGGCTGAGCTGCGCGACCACCTGCCGGGCGACGTTGCGCCCCGCGCGGTTGGCCCCGATCGTCGAGGCGGCTGGGCCGTAGCCGGCGAAGAACACGCGGGGGTCGCGGCCCGAGCGGTAGCTGTCGACGGTCACGCCGCCCTCCTTCTCGCGCAGGCGCAGCGGGGCGAGGTGCCGCAGCTCGGGGCGGAAGCCCGTGGCCCAGATGATCGCGTCGGCGGGCTGACGCGTGCCGTCGTCCCACACCACCGCGTCGGGCTCGATGGCGGAGAACATCGGACGGAAGTCGAGCACGCCGCGGTCGATCGCGGCCTGGATGCGGCGCGTGCGCGGCACGCCCGTGCCCGACACGATGCTCGGCAGGGCGCGGCCGGCGCGCGCGGCGTCGTCCTGCTCGGCGACGGCCTTCTCGCGGGCCTCGAGGTTGAGCTCGACCTCGTCGAGAAACTCGGGCGGTCGCCGCGTCGCCCAGGTGACGGTCGCCGCATGGGGCTCGAGCTCGAGGATGAACCCGATCGCGCTCGTGCCCGCGCCGACGACGATCACGTTCTGCCCGGCGAAGTCCTCCGCCGCGGAGTAGTCGGCCGTGTGCACCTGCCGCCCCGCGAACCGGTCGCGGCCGGGGTACCACGGCACGAAGGGCGAGCCCCACGTGCCCGTCGCGTTGACGATCGTCGACGTGCCGAGCTCGAGCGGGCCGTTCTCGGTGGTCAGCCGCACCAGCAGGTCGCGCCCCTGGTCTTCGACGTGGGTGACGGATGCGGGGCGCACGACCTGCAGCCCGTAGTGCTGCTCGTACCGCGCGTAGTAGTCGGCGACCACGTCGCGAGCCGGAGCGTGGTGGTCGGCGGTGGCGAAGCTCAGCCCGAGCTCGTCCATGCCGGGCAGATCGTTGACCCGGTGCGCCGAGCCGAGGCGCAGCGCCTCCCAGCGGTGCTGCCACGCCCCGCCGGTGCCCGGGCCGCGGTCGATGAGCACGAACTCCTGGCCGGCCTCGAGGCCGAGGCGGCGCAGGAAGTAGGCGACGGAGAGGCCCGCCTGACCCGCCCCGATGACCACGCAGGAGGTCGTCAGCTCGGGGGTCGTCACTCGCTCAACGCTACCCGCTCGCGGGCGCGATGCGGCAGGCCGCCAGAGACTGGAATATGCCCGTGCGTGCTAAACTTCGGCACAGTTTTTCCACCGTCCCGACTCGGCATTCTGGGGTTCTCCCTAGCTCACCCGACGACACACTGTGAGGGGGTCACGCATGGGGCGCGGCCGACAGAAGGCGAAGCACACCAAGGTGGCGCGGGAGCTGAAGTACTTCACTCCTGACACCGACCTGACGCAGCTCGAGCGCGAGCTCGCTGCGGCGGCGCACGCCGACGAGTACGAAGACAAGTGGGCGCACCTCGTCGACGACGAAGACGACGACGAAGACGACGCGGCGAACCCGGCGGCTCAGACCGCGTAATAACCCACGAGCTTGACGGCCCCGCCGTCGACGCCCTTCGCGCCCTGCTCGAACCCGGTGAGGTCGTGCGCGCTGGTCGACACGCGACCGGCGACCCACGCGGGCACGCCCCGGCTCTCGAGCGCGCGGATGACGGAACTCGCGCTGTCGTGCGCGACGACGGCCAGCATCCCGACCCCCAGGTTCCACGTGCCCTCGGTCGACTCGAGCGAATCGCCGGCGAGCTCGCAGAGCACCCGGAAGACGGTCGGCGGGCTCCACGAGCCGCGGTCGAGCTCGGCCCAGCATCCGACGGGCAGCACGCGCGCGAGGTTCGCCGCGATGCCGCCGCCCGTCACATGGCTGAGGGCGTGCACGGCGCCGGGCAGCTCGGCGAGCACGTCGAGCAGGGGCGCGGTGTAGAGCGCGGTCGGCTCGAGCAGGGCGCGGCCGACGACGCCACCCAGCTCGGGCAGCTCGTCGTGGTACCCGATCTTCTTCGTGGCGAGGATGTGCCGCACGAGCGAGAAGCCGTTGCTGTGCAGGCCCGAGCTCGCCATCGCGATGACGACGTCGCCGTGCTGCACGCGCTCGGGCCCGAGCACGTCGTCGGCCTCGACGACGCCGACCGCGGCACCGGCGACGTCGTAGTCGTCGGGTCCGAGCAGGCCGGGGTGCTCGGCGGTCTCGCCGCCGACGAGGGCGGTGCCGGTCGCGGCGCAGGCCTCGGCGATGCCGCGCACGATCGCGGCGATGCGCTCGGGGTGCACCTTTCCGCACGCGATGTAGTCGGTCATGAAGAGCGGCTTCGCGCCGACCACGACGATGTCGTCGACGACCATCGCCACCAGGTCGTGCCCGATCGTGTCATGGATGTCGAGGGCCTGCGCGATGGCGACCTTCGTGCCGACGCCGTCGGTGCTCGTGGCCAGCAGCGGGCGGCGGTAGTCGCGCAGCGCCGAGGCGTCCCACAAGCCAGCGAAACCGCCGACCCCGCCCAACACTTCGCGGCCGTGGGTCGCGGCGACGGAGGCTTTCATGAGCTCGACGGCGCGGTCGCCGGCCGCGGTGTCGACGCCGGCGGCGGCGTAGGAGTTCGTCATTCGTTCATCCGTTCCGCGGTCTGACAGACTGGCCTGACGTCACCGTCAACCTTACGGTCTGGAGCACGCCCCGCATGTGCGGCATCGTCGGCCTCGTCTCTACGAGCCCCGTCAACCAGCAGGTGTACGACGCACTTGCCCTCCTCCAGCATCGCGGTCAGGACTCGACCGGCATCGCAACGGCCGAAGGGCGCGTGCTGCACATGGCGAAGGCCAAGGGCCAGGTGCGCGAGGCCTACCGCACCCGCGACATGCGCAGCCTGCTCGGCACCATGGGGCTCGGGCATGTGCGGTACGCCACCCGCGGCTCCGCATCCAGTGAAGAAGAGGCGCAGCCGTTCTACGTGAACGCGCCGTACGGCATCATCCTCGTGCACAACGGCAACCTCACGAACACGCGCGAGCTCACCCGCGAGCTCTTCGAGGTCGACCGCCGGCACCTGAACACCTCGAGCGACACCGAGCTGCTCGTCAACGTGCTCGCCCACGAGCTTCAGGCGCAGGTGACGGGCGCCGACCTCGACCCCGACCAGGTGTTCGCGGCCATCAGCCGCCTGCACGAGCGCGTCGAGGGATCGTACGCGGCAATCGCCCTCATCGCGGGGCACGGGATGCTCGCCTTCCGCGACCCGTTCGGCATCCGGCCGCTCGTGCTCGGGCGCCGCTCCGCGGGCCTCACGGGCGATGAGTGGGTGGTGGCGAGCGAGTCGCTCGTGCTCGAGGCGGGCGGATACGAGACCGTGCGCGAGGTCGCTCCCGGCGAGGCCGTGTTCATCACCGTGAGCGGCGAGCTGATCGCCCGGCAGTGCGCGGCGAACCCGCGCCTGATCCCGTGCTCGTTCGAGTACGTGTACCTCGCGCGCCCCGACTCGATCATGAACGGCATCTCGGTCTACGAGGCGCGGCTGCGGCTCGGCGACCGGCTGGCCGACACGATCGCCCGCTACACGCCGATGGGCGACATCGACGTCGTCATGCCGATTCCCGACTCGTCGCGGCCCGCCGCCATGCAGGTCGCGCAGAAGCTGGGCATCCCCTACCGCGAGGGCTTCTACAAGAACCGCTACGTCGGCCGCACGTTCATCATGCCGGGGCAGGAGACCCGCAAGAAGAGCGTCAAGCAGAAGCTGAACGCCATGTCGAGCGAGTTCAAGGGCAAGAACATCCTCATCGTCGACGACTCGATCGTGCGCGGCACGACCTCGAAGGAGATCGTCGAGATGGCCCGCGCAGCCGGTGCGAACAAGGTCACCTTCACCTCGGCCGCACCCCCGGTGCGCTACCCGCACGTGTACGGCATCAACATGCCGACCCGGCGCGAGCTCATCGCCCACGGCCGCAAGATTCCCGAGATCAACACCGAGCTCGGCAGCGACCACCTCATCTACCAGGAGGTCGACGACATGCAGGCGGCCATCATCGAGGGCAGCGATGTCACCGAGCTCGAGATGAGCTGCTTCACCGGCGACTACGTCACCGGCACCGTCACCCCCGAGTACCTGCGGTGGGTGGAGGAGAACCAGCTGAGCTGAGCCTCGCGCTCAGCGGCGGCCAACCGCCGCGCGCTCAGTCTTCGAGTTCTCCCTCCAATGGCGCGGCGTCGACCACCTGGCGCTCAGCCTCGAGCGTGCGCACCCGCTTCTGCGAGCGCCGGTCGAGCACGATGCCGACGATCGCCCCGACGAGCACGCCCGCCGTCACGCCGTAGAGCGAGAAGTAGCCGAGCAGGGCCGCGTAGCCGACCTGCGGGTCGGCGGGGAAGAGGCTCGTCGCGATGAGCGTGCCGAGAAACCCGATCAGGCCGCCGACCACCATGAACGCCGGGATCTTCGGCGCCCGACGCACCTGCACGGTCGCGCGCTCGGTCGTCGGCTCGGTCCTCGGCTCAGGGCTGCCACTCGGCTCGGTCACGCCCTCATTCTCGCGCACGGCGCTGAGTGGCGCGTCACAACGCGAGCGGGAACAGCGCCGAGAGGTCGGAGCGCGCGCCCGAGGCGTGCACGCGGCCCGCGTCGGCGGCGCTCGCCCAGTCGAGCCCGCCGGTCGCGATGGCGAGGAAGGTCGCGGGGTCGACCTCGACGACGTTGGGCGGGGTGCCGCGCGTGTGGCGCGGGCCCTCCACCGCCTGCACGGCGCCGAAGGGCGGCACGCGCACCTCCACACTGCGGCCCGGGCTGGCCTCGGCGAGCACCTGCAGCAGGTAGCGCACGGCGGTCGCGACGGCGGTGCGGTCGCTCGGGTCGGCGAGGGCGGTGCGCACCGCATCCCGCCCGGTTGTCTCGTCGATGCGCGCGCGGGCCATGCCTCGAGGCTACGCCCGGTCGGGATGCCCGCCCTCGGTAGTCTTGCCCGGTGAGAATCCTCGTCCTCGGCTCGGGCGCCCGCGAGCACGCCATCATCACCGCGCTGCTGCGCGAGCGCAACGCGGCGGGAGAGCCCGCCCACGCGATCACCGCCGCCCCCGGCAATGCCGGCATCGCCACGGTCGTGCCCGTGGTCGCGCTCGACCCGACCCGTGGGGATGTCGTCGCCGACTACGCGGTCGACAACGACATCGAGCTCGTCGTCATCGGGCCCGAGGCGCCCCTCGTGGCGGGCGTCGCCGACGCGGTGCGCCGCCGCGGCATCGCCGTGTTCGGCCCCGGTCAGGCGGCCGCGCAGCTGGAGGGCTCGAAGACCTTCGCGAAGCGCATCATGGACGCCGCGGGGGTTCCGACCGGCCGTGCCGTGCGGGCCGGCACGCTCGCCGAGGTCGAGGCGGCGCTCGACGACCTGGGTGCGCCGCACGTCGTCAAGGCCGACGGTCTCGCCGCGGGCAAGGGCGTGATCGTCACGAGCGACCGCGCGGCCGCCGTCGCCCACGCCACCCACTACCTGCAGCAGGGCGGGGTGCTCGTCGAGGAGTTCCTCGACGGGCAGGAGGTCAGTCTCTTCCTGCTGAGCGACGGGCACACGGTCGTTCCGCTCAGCCCGGCGCAAGACTTCAAGCGCATCGGCGATGGCGACACCGGCCCGAACACGGGCGGCATGGGGGCGTACTCGCCGCTGCCATGGGCGCCCGAGGGCTTCGTCGACGAGGTCATCCGCACCGTGGCCGAACCGACCGTGCGTCAGCTCGAGAGCGAGGGCACCCCCTTCATCGGCCTGCTCTACTGCGGGCTCATCGTCACCGCGCAGGGCATCCGCGTCATCGAGTTCAACGCGCGCTTCGGCGACCCCGAGACCCAGGTGGTGCTGCCGCGCCTCATCACGCCGCTCAGCGAGCTGCTGTTCGCGGCGAGCACCGGGCAGCTCGCCGGCCGCGCCTACCCCGCGTTCAGCGACGACGTCGCCGTCACCGTCGTGCTTGCCAGCGAGGGCTATCCCGAGAGCGCGGCGCCCACGCGGCCGCTCACCGGGCTCGACGAGGCCGCCGCCGTCGAGGGCGTCACGATCGCCCACGCCGCCACCGCGCGGTCGGCTGACGGCTTCGTCGCCACCGGCGGTCGCGTGCTGAGCGTCGTCGCGACGGGCACCGACTTTGCGCAGGCCCGCGCCCGTGCCTACGAGGCCATCGGCCGCATCGGCCTCGAGGGCGGGCAGTACCGCACCGACATCGCGGCGCGCGTCTGATGGGGGCCCACGACGCGGCTGCGGCAGACGCTCTCGCAGCGGATGCTCTCGCCCAGTACGGCTGGCAGCACGTCTACTCGGGCAAGGTGCGCGACCTCTACGCCCACGACGATGCCCCGGCCCTCATGCTCGTCGTCGCGAGCGATCGGGTCAGTGCGTTCGACCACGTGCTCGAGCCGGGCATCCCGGGCAAGGGAGCGCTGCTGACCCAGCTGACGCGCTGGTGGTTCGCGCAGCTCGACCAGCCGAACCACCTCGCCTCCGGGCCCGGCCTGCCCGCGGTGCCGGCCGAGGTCGCCGAGCGCGCGATGCTCGTGAAGCGCCTCGACATGCACCCGATCGAGTGCGTCGTGCGCGGCTACCTCACCGGCTCGGGCTGGGCCGAGTACCGCGCGTCGGGCACAGTGTGCGGCATCCCGCTGCCCGAGGGCCTGCGCGACGGCGAGCGCCTGCCCGAACCGCTCTACACACCCGCGTTCAAGGCGCCGCTCGGCGAGCACGACGAGAACATCAGTTTCGAGCGCTCGGTCGAGCTCGTCGGCCTCGAGACGGCGAACGCACTGCGGGATGCGTCGCTCGCGATCTTCCGCCACGCCAGCGACATCGCGCTCGAGCGCGGGGTGATCCTCGCCGACACGAAGTTCGAGTTCGGCACCGACCCGGCCACGGGCGCGCTGACCCTCGCCGACGAGGTGCTCACGAGCGACAGCTCGCGCTACTGGGACGCGTCGCTCTACGCGGCCGGCGGCCCCTCGCGCATGGACAGCTTCGACAAGCAGATCGTGCGCGACTGGCTCGCCGCCCACTGGGACAAGACGGGAGAGCCCCCGGCCCTGCCCGCCGAGATCGTCGAGCGCACGGCCGCCCGCTACCGCGAGCTCATCGCCCGCCTCTGCGCCTGACCCCGCGGTGCGCGCTGCCCGCCCGCGGCTGACCGCGGTCGCCGCGTGCGCGTCACTGCGTCGATCGGTCACTCGTTGGGTGCCTCCAGCTCAGCGACCGCAACGAGTGACCGATCGGCGCCTCCGCGCGCAGGCGTCGCGCTGGAATGGGCCGGGATGCTCGCCGGTTGACCTGCGCATGACCGACTCTGCACGGCTCGCCGCCGACACCGCCATGGGCGCCGTCACCCTCGACGTAGCCGACCTCGACCTCATGACGGGCTACTACGGGGGCACGCTCGGCCTCGACGTGCTGAGCGCCGAGGGCGGGGTCGTGGTGCTGGGGCGTGCCGGCCGCGACGCGGGCGGCGCCGCGAGCAGCACCGGCGCAGCATCCGCCGCCGACAGCGGGCGCGCCGCCCGCCCCCTCGTCGTGCTGCGGCACGCGCCCGCCCTGCGGCACGCGGGCCCGAGCGAGGCGGGGCTGTTCCACACGGCGATCCTGTTCGAGACGCAGGCGGCGCTCGCCGCGGCCGTGTACGCAGTGGCCCAGGCGCACCCCAGCAGCTTCACCGGCTCGAGCGACCACCTCGTCAGCCAGGCCTTCTACTTCGACGACCCCGAGCACAACGGGGTCGAGCTGTACTGGGATCGCGACCGCACCGAGTGGTCGTGGGTGCACGGGCGCGTCGAGATGAGCACGCTCTTCCTCGACCCCAACGGCTTTCTGCGCGAGCACCTCACCGAGGAGGCCCTCGCAGCGCATGGCACGGCGCCCGCGACCGTCGGGCACGTGCACCTGAGCGTCGGCGACGTCGCGACCGCGCGCGACTTCTACGTCGACCGGCTCGGCTTCGACCTCACGACCACCTACGGCGACCAGGCGATTTTCGTGAGCGCGGGCGGGTACCACCACCACATGGCGATGAACACGTGGCGCTCGCGGGGCGCCGGCGTGCGCACGCGCGCCCTCGGGCTCGGGCAGGTCGACATCGTGCTGCCCGACGCCGACGAGCTCGGCGCGACGGCCGAGCGGCTGCGGCACCACGGCCTCGCCGTGCGCGATGACGGCCGCACCCTCGAGGTCGACGACCCGTGGGGCACCGTGCTGCGGCTCGCCCCGGCTGCCGCAACCCCCGCCCTCTAGACTCGCGCCCGTGCACGACGCCCCACCGCCCACGGCCCTGCGCCTGAGCCGCGCGATCATCGCCGCGCAGGCTCCCGTGCTGCTGCCGCAGGGGCGTCGGCTGCGGCGCGAGACACCGCGGCTTCCGGATGCTCCGCTGCCGTGGAGCGGCCGCGTCGAGCCCGGCGGGCTCGCGCCGACCGGGCTGCTCGAGCCGGGTGACCCGGCGGCCGGCGTCGATGCCCTCGAGCCGACGACCGACCCGGCGTCCGGATCCCGCCCCCTGCACCTGCTCGTGCTGGGCGACTCGACCGCGGCGGGCGTCGGCGTCGAGCACGCCGACCTCGGGCTGGGCGGGCGGCTCGCGGAGGCGATCGCGGCGCGCACCGGGCGGCCGGTGATCTGGCGCGCGGCGGGAGCGAATGGCGCGACCTCGCGCGACCTGGTGCGGCACTACCTCACGCCGGCACTTGACGGGCCGACCGACCTCGTTTTCCTCACGATCGGGGCCAACGACGCGCTCGCCCTGCGGTCAGCGCGCGCGTTCCGGCGCGACGTGCGGCGCATCGTCGAGCGGACGTTCCACGCGCACCCGGACGCCGCGCTGCTGATGTCGTCGCTGCCCGCGTTCTTCCGGTTCACGCTGCTGCCCGAGCCGCTGCGCGGCAGCCTGTACCGGCACTCGCAGTCGCTCGAGGTCGCGGCGCGGGCCCTCATCGCCGCCCACCCCCGCGCGCACATGTCGCCGCCCCCGCCGCCGTACACGGAGGGCTTCTTCGCGAGCGACGACTTCCACCCCAGCGCGATCGGCTACAAAGACTGGGCCGATTTCGCTGTGGAGGACGCCTGGAGCGTCGGCTTCGGGCGGTTGCTCGACGACCACTGACGGCGCCCCTGAGCGGGACCGCGCACAAGCGGGCCGGGCCCCCGCGCAGACCACGGGCCTAGACTCGCGGCCATGACCGCGCCCCGCACGACCCCGCAACCCCCGGGCCGCGCACCCCGCCCCCTTCGTGGTCGGCGGCTCAGCCGCGCGGTCGCGCTTGCCCTCGCCCCGATGCTGGTGCCGCAGACGGTGAAGCTGCGGGCGACGGTGCCCAAGCTGCCCGAGCCGCCACAGCCGTGGGAGGGCGGCGGCGGAACCGACCCGCTGCACCTGCTCGTGCTCGGCGACTCGATGGCGGTGGGCGTCGGGGTCGACGACGCGGCCGACGGCCTCGCCGGCCACGTCGCGGAGGAGCTCACCGAGCGCCTCGGCCGCCCCGTGCGGTGGCGCGCCCGCGGGCGCAACGGCGCGACGGCGCGCGATGTCATCCGCGACCACCTCGACGATGCGCTCGCCGACCCGACCGATGTGGTGGTGATCAGTCTCGGCGCGAACGACGCCATGCAGGTGCGCTCGCACCGCGCCTTCCGCCGCGACATCCGGCACATCGTGCACGACATCGCTGCCCGGCACCCGGAGGCGATCGTGCTGATGAGCGCGCTGCCCGCCTTCCACCACTACGGCCTGCTGCCCGAACCGCTGCGCAGCACCCTCGCCCTGCACGCGCAGGCCCTCGAGGTCGCCGCCCGGCGCGCGCTCGAGCGCTTCCCGCGCGCCCACATGACCCCGCCGCTGCCGCCCTACCCCGACGACTTCTTCGCCTCCGACGAGTTTCACCCCGGGCCCGCGGGCTACCCGGTGTGGGCGCGCTTCATCGTCGCCGACGCCGTGCGGCACGGCATCGCGGCGCGCATCCCGGTGTGAGCAGCGGCACGTCGGCGGCTGCGGGCCGCACCCCGGTCGACCTGGCGACCCTCGCCGGGTTCGTCGAGGGGATGCTCGCCGCGCGCTCCGCATCCGGCCCGCTGCTCGTGGGCCTGGTCGGAGAGCCCGGCGCCGGCAAGTCGACCGCGGCCGCCGAGCTCGCCGACCGCCTGCCGGCCGCGCGGGTGCTGCCGATGGACGGTTTTCACCTGCCGCAGGCCGAGCTCGTGCGGCTCGGGCGCCGCGACCGCATGGGCGCCCCCGACACCTTCGACGTCGAGGGCTTCGTCGCGCTGCTCGTCGCCCTCCGCGACCTCCGCGATTCAGGAGTCGCGGTGCACGCTCCGGGCTTCGATCGGCGTGTCGAAGAACCCGTGCCGGGCGCGCTCGCGCTGACTCCTGAATTGCGGTGCATCGTTGTGGAGGGCAACTACCTGCTGCTCGACGGCGGCGGCTGGCAGCCGGTCGCGCCGCTGCTCGACCTCACGGTCGGGGTCGTGCTCGACGAGGCGACGCGGCACGAGCGGCTCATCGCGCGGCACATCGCCTTCGGCAAGAGCCCCGAGGCCGCGCGGGCCTGGGCGCTCGGCCCCGATCAGGCGAACGCCGCCCTGATCGCGCCGACCCTGTCGCGCGCCGACGTGCTGCTGGCCGCCGAGTGAGCCGGGCGCGCCTGCCCGCGCGCGCTCAGTAGACTCGTGCCATCCACCCGCTGACGCACCCAGGGAGTCTGCCGTGCCCACCATCGTCGTCGAGGTCATGCCGAAGGCCGAACTGCTCGACCCAGCGGGCAAGGCCGTCGCCGGGGCCCTGCACCGCCTCGGCCACGAGGGCATCAGCGATGTGCGCATCGGCAAGCGCTTCGAGCTGCACGTCGCCGTGGCCGACGACGCGATGCTCGAGACGGCCCGCCAGCTCGCCGCCGACATGCTCAGCAACGGCGTGATCGAAGACGTCGTGAGCGTGCACGTCGCCGAGCCGAGCAGCACGGCCGGGGCCCGCGCCTGATGCGCATCGGCGTCGTCACCTTCCCGGGCTCGCTCGACGACCGCGACGCCCAGCGCGCGGTGCGCCTCGCGGGCGCCGAGCCGGTCGCGCTCTGGCACGGCACGCACGACCTGCAGGGCGTCGACGCGATCGTGCTGCCCGGCGGTTTCAGCTACGGCGACTACCTGCGCTGCGGGGCGATCGCGGCCCGTTCGCCGATCATGGCCGAAGTGATCGATGCGGCGAACAGCGGGATGCCCGTCCTCGGCATCTGCAACGGCTTCCAGATCCTCGTCGAGGCGCACCTGCTGCCCGGCGGCCTGATCCGCAACGACCACGGCGACTTCATCCGCCGCGATCAGCGCCTGCGCGTCGAGAGCACCGACAGCGCCTGGACCAACGGCTTCGAGCTCGGCCAGGAGATCACGATTCCGCTGAAGAACGGCGAGGGCGGGTTCATCGCCGACGAGGCCACGCTCGACCGGTTGGAGGGCGAGGGTCTCGTCGCCTTCCGCTACCTCGACGTCAACCCCAACGGCTCGCTGCGCGACATCGCGGGCCTGCGCAACGAGCGCGGCAATGTCGTCGGGCTCATGCCGCACCCCGAGCACGCGGTCGAGCCGGGCTTCGGCCCGAACACCCCCGCGGCGATGCGCTCGGGCGTCGACGGCCTGACGTTCTTCACATCGGTGATCAAGCAGAGCGTGCTGAACTGAGCTCGTGACGTCGAACGCCGCGCCCGCGACCAGCCTCCCTCCCAGCGGCTCCACCGCGAGCCGCCTCAGCCCGAAGACGCTCTACCGCATCGTCGCGATCGCGGAGGCGATCACCTGGACGATCCTGATCTCGGCCCTGATCTACCGCGCGGTCGTGGGGGTCGAGAACGCGGGCCTCGCGGTGACGATCGGCGGCAGCATCCACGGTTTCGTCTTCCTCTCCTACGGGGCCACGGCCGTGCTGACGGCGATCAACCAGCGCTGGAACCCCGGCCTGGCGGTGCTCGCGGTCGTCACCGCGGTGATCCCCTACGCGACGATCCCGTTCGACATCTGGGCGCACCGCACGGGCAAGCTCGAGGGCGACTGGCGCCGCGAGGCCACCGACGACCCGCGCGATCAGCGCTGGTTCGACCGCCTGGTGCGGTGGATGCTCAACCACCCGTACCTGCTGGCCGCGCTGATCCTGCTCGCGGTCGTGGTGCTCTTCACGGTGCTGCTGATCCTCGGCCCCCCGGTGCCGAAGAGCTGATCGCCGTCCACCAGCCGTCGAGTCCGGCGCGGATCTCCTCCTCGGCCACGTAGAGGCTTGGGCCGACGCGCATCCACTGCGCGATGTCGCGCAGCTCGGCGGCGCGCAGGGCTCGGCGATCGAGGTGCAGGGCGATGCCCAGGCGGTCTCCCACCGCAGCCTCGAGCGCGTCGGGGTCGAAGCGGCAGAGGGCGGCGAACCGCCAGGTCGACGCGGTGACCGCCGGGGGTGCGGGCAGCGCGTGCACGCACTCGGCCAGCACGGCGTCGGGGCTGCGTGGCGAAAGGAACGCGGCGAACCGGTCGAGCCAGCCGGCTCGTGCGAGCACGGTCACCGAGGCGTCGGTGCGCCCCAGAAGCTCGAGCACCCGCAGCGGGCTTCCCTGATCGGCGAGCACATGCCGGGCACCGGCCATGACGCGCACCTGTTCGCGCAGCGGCATCGCCTCCGGAATGACGGTGCGCACCCCGTGCTCGGCGAGCTGAGCGGCGAGCCAGCCCGCACCGGCGGTGACGCTGCGACTGTGCCGCAGCGGTTTGTGCAGGTAGACGGTGCCCGCGTCGGGAATCGACCCCAGGGCGGCGAGCGCCACAGCACGGCGCTCGTCGAGGTAGGCGGGGTCAGCGGGCTCGCCGAACTGCGCGGCGAGGGCGGGCACGTGCAGTCGGGCCACGGGCGTCGGCCGCCGCGCCCAGCGCACCCGGTCGGGTCGCACCCCCAGCAGTTCGAGGGCGTCGCGCTGGTACCCCCGCGGCTGGGCCGCGCCGTGCGGAACGAGCATGACCCCGGGCACACGATCGGCGATGCGGGGGTCGCGGAGCGCCCACGCGCGGTGGATCGATTCGGCGAGGAAGTGGCCGAACTGGTCGACGGCGACACCGAGATACACGGCCTCGCGCAGCCCCCGGAGGCGCGAGGGTGCCGACGAGGGCATCGGCCACTCCTCGATCGGCTGCGTCGCCGACGCACCGGCCCGCTGATGCTCGGCGGCGGCAGCTGCCTGCCACTGCTCACCGAGCCGCACGGCGACACCGCCGTTCTGCGGTGGGGAGGCACGGCCGACGCGCAACGGGAAGGCCGCGTCGTACCGCGGGGGAACGAGCAGGGCGCCCTCGAGGGTGGTGATGCTTCTCATGCGCCGGGCCGGGGGGTCTCCGGTTCGGCGCGGCTCGGCGCGGTGGGATCGGCCGACGGGGCCATCATCTGCGCAGCGCGCTGCTGGGCTTCCGGAGTGCCGCTGAACAGCTGGCGGCGCGCCGAGCCGCTCCCCTCCGCGCGCTGCTGATCGGATGCGGGCTCCTCCGACCCGTGGCCGACGTCCTCAACCTGCACGCGCGTGCGCGGCATCGCGCCGGGGCTCTCGAGCCGAACCCACTCGACCAGCTGCTCGCGCACGTAGTTGCGCAGGTCGAACAGCGAGCCGGCATCCGCCGCGCTGACGAGGATGCGCACCCGGACGTGCCCGCCGACCGCGTCGGCGACCTGCAGCACCGAGACCCGGCGGTCCCACAGCGGCGTGCCGTCGAGCACCGCATCGAGCCGCTCGCGCATGGCTGCCGGGCTGACACGCCAATCGAGGTCGAGCTCGACCGAGCCGAGCAGCTCGCTGCCGGTGCGCGTCCAGTTCTCGAACGGGGTGGTGGTGAAGTGGGTCGAGGGCACGACCAGGCGCCGGTCATCCCAGATGCGCACCACCACATAGGTGAGCGTGATCTCCTCGATGCGCCCCCACTCGCCTTCCACGATCACGATGTCATCGACGCGGATGGCGTCGGAGAACGCGAGCTGCACCCCGGCGAACACGTTCGAGAGGGTCGACTGCGCGGCCAGGCCGGCGATGATGCTGGCGAGGCCGGCGGAGGCGAGCAGGCTCGCTCCGAGGGCCTGCATCTGCGGGAAGGTCAGCAGGGCCGCGCTCACGGCGACGACGATGATCGTGACGGTCGCCAGCCGCTGCAGGAAGGTGAGCTGCGTGTGCGCGCGGCGAGCGCCGCGCGTGGCCTCGGCTCCGACGGGATACCGGGCCATCGCGCCCTCGAACGCGTGCTCGACGACCTCCACGAGCACCCAGGCGAACAGGCCGATGACGGCGATGGTGAGCACCCGGTCGAGCGCCTCCGAGAACCGCGTGACGGGGGCGGCGAGCGCGACGGCGATCTGCACGGCGACGGCGGCCAGGAGCAGCCGGAGGGCGAGGCGCGTGTGCCGCAGCAGCGAGACGCTCCACGGGTGGCGCGAGCCGACCAGGCGCACCGCGAGCTCGATGATGACCACGACCAGAGCGGCCACGGCCAGCAGCAGAGCGGTGAGCACCAGGAGGAAGGCGAGACCGCGCTCGGGCACCGCGTCGAGGTCGACGAGGTCGAGCAGCGCGGCCGCGGTCATGGGCTCAGCCTCTCGCGGTCATCCGTTGAGCGCCAGCCCCAGGAACATCGCTCCGAGGAAGACGAGCACGCCGATCGCGGCGTACATCCAGATCATGCGGGCAGACATGGCGGCTCCGGTGGTGGTCGGGCAGGCGGCACTGCCCAGCCTAGGCCGCCGGTAGGCTGAAAAGCGTGACCGATCCTGTTGCCGCCCGCGCCGTTCCGGACACCGTCGAGAACGCCGCGGCGACACCCGACAGGGTGCAGCCGTTCGAGGCTCTCGGGCTCAAGGCCGACGAGTACGAGGCCATCAAGGCTCTGCTCGGGCGCCGCCCGACGAGCGGCGAGCTCGCCATGTACTCGGTGATGTGGAGCGAGCACTGCTCGTACAAGTCGAGCAAGGTGCACCTGCGCCAGTTCGGCCAGAAGGTCAGCGACGAGATGCGCGAGCACCTCATGGTCGGCATGGGTGAGAACGCCGGCGTCGTCGACATCGGCGAGGGCTGGGCCGTCACCTTCAAGATCGAGAGCCACAACCACCCCAGCTACATCGAGCCGTTCCAGGGCGCCGCGACGGGCGTGGGCGGCATCGTGCGCGACATCATCTCGATGGGCGCGCGGCCGGTCGCGGTCATGGATGCCCTCCGCTTCGGGGCCATCGACCACGCCGACACGGCGCGCGTCGTGCCCGGCGTCGTCAGCGGCATCAGCCACTACGGCAACTGCCTCGGCCTGCCCAACATCGGCGGCGAGACGGTATTCGACGCGGTGTACCAGGCCAACCCGCTCGTCAACGCGCTGGCCGTGGGCGTGCTGCGGCACGACGACCTGCACCTCGCGAACGCGCGCGGTGTCGGCAACAAGGTCGTGCTGTTCGGCGCGCGAACCGGTGGCGACGGCATCGGCGGCGCGTCGATCCTCGCGAGCGACACCTTCAGCGAAGGTGGACCCACCAAGAGACCTGCGGTGCAGGTGGGCGACCCGTTCGCCGAGAAGGTGCTCATCGAGTGCTGCCTCGAGCTGTTCCAGGGCGAGCTCGTGGAGGGCATCCAAGATCTGGGCGCCGCCGGCATCTCGTGCGCGACCAGCGAGCTCGCGAGCAACGGCGACGGCGGCATGGTGGTCGACCTCGACCAGGTGCTGCTGCGCGACCCCTCGCTGACGGCGGAGGAGATCCTCATGTCGGAGAGCCAGGAGCGCATGATGGCCATCGTGCGGCCCGAGAAGCTCGACGCCTTCCTCGCCGTCACCGCCAAGTGGGATGTCGAGACGAGCGTGCTGGGCGAGGTGACCGACACCGGGCGCCTCGTCATCCACTGGCAGGGCGAGACGATCGTCGACGTCGACCCGAAGACGGTCGCGATCGACAGCCCCGTGTACCACCGGCCCTACGCGCGGCCGGCGTGGCAAGACGGGCTGCAGGCCGACTCGGCCGCCCGGCTCGCCCGACCCGCCGACGACGCCGAACTTCGGGCGCAGGCCCTGCGCGTGCTCGGCGGCCCGAACCTGGCCGACACGGCCTGGATCACCGACCAGTACGACTACTACGTCGGCGGCAACACCGCGCTCGCGACGCCCGACGACGCCGGCATGATCCGCGTCGACGAGCAGTCGGGTCTCGGGGTCGCGCTCGCGACCGACGCCAACGGCCGCTACTGCCAGCTCGACCCCTACACGGGCGCGCAGCTCGCGCTCGCCGAGGCGTACCGCAACGTCGCCGCCACCGGCGCGGTGCCGCGCGCCGTCTCCGACTGCCTCAACTTCGGCAGCCCCGAGAACCCCGACGTCATGTGGCAGTTCGAGCGCGCGGTGACGGGCCTCGCCGACGCCTGCCTCGAGCTGGGCATCCCGGTCACGGGCGGCAATGTGTCGTTCTACAACCAGACCGGCGACGTTCCCATCCACCCGACCCCCGTCGTCGCCGTCATGGGCGTCATCGACCACGTCGACCGCCGCCTGCCCTCCGGCTGGCAGGACGACGGCGAGAACCTCTACCTGCTCGGCGTCACGCGCGACGAGCTCGACGGCTCGGTCTGGGCCGACGTCGTCCACGGCCACCTCGGCGGCCTCCCGCCGCGCGTCGACCTCGCGGCCGAGAAGAACCTCGCCGGCCTGCTCGCCGCCGCGGCCTCCGACGGCCTGGTCACGAGCGCCCACGACCTCTCGGAGGGCGGCCTGCTCGCCACCCTGGCCGAAGGCGTGCTGCGTTTCGGCATCGGCGCCCGCATCTGGCTCGGCGAACTCATGGAGCGCGACGGGGTGGATGCTCTCGCCGCGCTGCTCGCCGAATCGCAGGCCCGCGCGCTCGTGTCGGTCGCCCGCGAGGACGACGTGAAGTTCCGCGGCCTGTGCGCCGGGCGCGACGTGCCCGTGCTGCGCATCGGCGTGACCGACGCCGAGGTCGACGGCCTCGAGGTGCAAGACCGCTTCACGCTCTCGCTGGCCGAGCTGCGCCACGCGCACCGCGACACGCTGCCGGCCCGCTTCGGGCCGCTGGTCGGCGGCTGAGCCGCCGACGATATCGGCACAGTGGCGGCGAAGGCGCAGCACGGGCTAGGCCGCCGCATAGGCTCCCCCGGCTAGGCTCGCGCGCGTGAGCCTGCCGACGCCCGCCTCCGCCCTGACGCTCTCCGAGGTGCGCGAGCGCCTGGCCCGCGGCGAGGGCAATGCGATGCCGAGCGACACGGGTCGGTCGTTCTGGCGCATCATGCAGGCGAACCTGTTCACCCTCTTCAACCTCATCGTGGGCGGCAGCTTCGCTCTGCTGCTGGTGCTCGGCTACTGGCAGGATGCCCTCTTCGGCTTCTTCGTCATCGCCAACGTCGTCATCGGGGTGGCGCAGGAGTTCCGGGCCAAGCTGACGCTCAGCCGCCTCGCCGTGCTCAACGCGCCCCGCGCCCGGGTGCTGCGCCGCGACACGACCGAGCCCGGCGCTGCGCCGACACTGCACGAGGTGCGCGTCGCCGACGTCGTGCTCGACGACATCCTCGTGCTCTCCGCGGGCGACCAGGTCACCGCCGACGCCGTCGTTCTCGAGGCGAACGGGCTCGAGGTCGACGAGTCGCTGCTCACCGGCGAGGCCGACGCCCTCGACGCGGCGCCGGGGCGCGAGCTGCTCTCGGGCTCGTCGATCGTGGGCGGCAGCGGGCTGGCGCGGGTCATCCGGGTCGGCGCCGATTCGTACGCCGCCCGCATCACGGCCGAGGCGAAGCAGTTCTCGCTCGTGCGCAGCGAGCTGCGCACGGGCATCGCGCGCATCATCCGATGGATCACGATCGCCCTGCTGCCGGTCGGCGCCATCGTCGTCAACGGGCAGATGCAGGCGGTCGGCGGCTGGGAGGTCGCGATCGCGACCGGTGCCTGGCGCGAGGCGACGGTCGCCTCGGCGGCGAGCCTCATCGCGATGATCCCGCAGGGGCTGGTGTTCATGACGAGCGTCGCCCTCGCGGTCGGCGCGGTGAAGCTCGCCCGGCACGAGGTGCTCGTGCAAGAGCTCGCCGCGGTCGAGGGCCTCGCCCGCGTCGACATGCTCTGCCTCGACAAGACGGGCACGCTCACCGAGGGGAGGCTCGTCCTCGACTCCGTCGAGGAGGTCAATGGACACCGTCTCGACTCCCCGCTCGGCGCCCCCACCGGCTGGGATGCGGCGCTCGGCCACTTCGCCGCCGATCGTGACGCCAACGCGACCGCGCAGGCTCTCGGCGAGCGCTTCGCCGCGGTGGCGAGCCTCGAACTGGCGGCAGCCGTGCCGTTCAGCTCGGCGCGCAAGTGGAGCGCGGCCGAGTTCCGCGACCCGCGCGCCGCGGGCAGCTGGGTGCTGGGGGCGCCGGACATCGTGCTGGGCGGCGCCGAGTCGGAGGGGCGCGGCCGCGCGTCGACCGAAGGGCGACCGGAGAGCATCGGCGCCGTGCTCGCGCGCACGAGCGAGCTCGCCGCGAGCGGCCTGCGCACGCTCGTGCTCGCCCACTCGCCCGAGGCGCTGCCCGAGACCGAGCCGGCCGCCGCACGGCTGCCCGCGCGGCTCGCGCCCGCCGCAGTGCTGACCTTCCGCGAGAAGGTGCGGCCCGATGCGCACGAGACGCTGGGGTACTTCCGCGAGCAGGGGGTGAGCATCCGCGTCATCTCGGGCGACGACCCGCGCACGGTCGCCGCGGTCGCGCGCGAGGCCGGCGTCGAGCACGTCGGCGACGGTTTCGACGCCCGAACCCTGCCCTCCGACGAGACCGACGAGGGGCGCGCCGAGCTCGACGCGATCATGGCGCGCGAGCACGTCTTCGGCCGGGTCACCCCCGAGCAGAAGAAGGCCATGGTGCTGTCACTGCAGCGCCTCGGCTACACGGTGGCGATGACCGGCGACGGGGTCAACGACGCCCTCGCCCTGAAGCACGCCGACATGGGGATCGCGATGGGCTCGGGCGCACCCGCCACCCGCGCGGTCGCGCGCCTGGTGCTGCTCGACGGCCAGTTCAGCCGCCTGCCGCGCATCGTCGCCGAGGGCCGGCAGGTGATCGCCAACGTCGAGCGGCTCGCCAAGCTGTTCCTGTCGAAGACCACCTACGCCATCCTGTTCGCCGTCGTGTTCGGCCTGCTGCTGTGGCCGTTCCCCTTCCTGCCGCGGCAGCTGTCGATCGTCGACGGCCTCACGATCGGGCTGCCCGCGCTCGTGCTCGCGCTGCTGCCCAACGTGCAGAAGTACCGGCCCGGGTTCCTGCGTCGGGCCGCCCGCTTCTGCATCCCCTCCGGGCTCATCGTCGGCGGCACCCTGATCTCGGTCGTCGCCTACGCCTACCTGGGCGGCCATGAGCCGGCGGTCGTGCAGACCACCGCCGTCATCACCCTCACGCTCACCGCGCTCTGGGTGCTGGTGATCCTCTCGCGGCCGTTCACCTGGATCACCGGGCTCGTGGTGGTCGCCGCCTACGCGGGCCTGGGGGTCGTCCTGGCGATCCCGCTCGCCACCGACTTCCTGCAGCTCGGGATGCCCCCGCTCGAGCTCATCATCGTGGCCATCGCCGCGAGCGCCATCAGCTCAGCCGTTCTCGACGTCACCCATCGCCTGATCGCACGCGCCGCGCCGGCAGGCGCAGCCGGCGCTGCGCGAGCAGCACGCCGAGGATGACGAGCAGGGCACCGACCGGCTCGTTCCAGACGAGCACCTCGCCGAGGACGAGCACGCCCAGCAGCACGCCGACGGGCGGCGACAGGTAGGTGACCGTCGCGGCGCGGGTCGGTCCCCACGCGCGCACGACGTTCTGGTTCCAGGCGTAGGCGAGGCCCGTGCCGAGGGCTCCGAGCAGCACGATGGCGATGATCACGGTCGGCGTGAGCGTCATCGGCTGGGCACCGATCGCGGGCGTCAGCAGCAGCATCCACCCCGCCGCGAGGCCGATCATGACGAAGCTGAACACGGTCGCACTGACTCCGCTGTCGGCGAGGAAGCGGCGCATGTACGAGAGGCTGAAGCCGTAGCAGGCGGTCGCGCCGAGCAGGGCGAGGTAGGGAGCGATGCCCCCCGAGCCCGGCTCGAGACCCTGCCAGGGCCCGACGATCACGACGACCCCGACGATGCCCACGACGATGCCGAGCACCTGCTCGCCCTTCAGCCTCTCGATGCGGAACGCGAGGCCCGCGATGAGCGCCGTCATGATCGGCGTGGTGGCGTTGAGGATGCTCGCGATACCCGAGGCCACGTACTGCTGCGCCCACGCGAACAGCTGGTACGGGATGACCGCGAACGTGATCGACAGCACCACCAGGTGTCCCCACACGCGGGCCGACCGCGGCAGCCGGTCGCGGGTGACGAGCACGAGCAGACCGAGCGTGATCGCGCCGAACAGAGTGCGGCCGGTCGCGACCTGCACCGGAGACAGGCCCTCCAGCGCCAGGGCGATGAACAGGAAGCTCGCACCCCACGTCACGCCGGCGAGCGTGAACTGGAGGGCGATCCAGGTGTCGGAGGAGCGTCTCACGCAGAGTCGGCTGTCTGCACCGTGCCCGTCGTGGCGATCTGCTCGTGGTGGTGGATGACCTCCGCGACGACGAAGTTGAACCACTTCTCGGCGAACGCGGGGTCGAGCTGCGCGTCGATCGCGAGGGCCCGCAGGCGCGCGATCTGCTGACGCTCGCGCTCCGGGTCGCTCGGCGGCATGCCCGACGCCGCCTTGAGACGCCCGACGGCCTGCGTGCGGGTGAAGCGCTCGGCGAGCAGGTGGATCAGCGCGGCGTCGATGTTGTCGATGCTGCGGCGCAGCGCCGCGAGCTGGGCGAGGGCGGCGTCATCCATGCCTGAAGCGTAACGCGCGCCGACCCTGGGCGGCTCTCGACCCCGGGTGTCGACGGGCCCTACAGTGGCGCCATGACGATCGAGGCTCCCGCCCGGCGCACGTGGCGCGACGCGGCGGCGACGCGGGTGCTCGGCTCGGTGCTGGGGTGGTTCTCGACCGCGCTCGCCCTCACCCTGCTGTACCGCTCGACCGATGCTCTCGCAGCGCTGGGCGGGTACTGCGCGCGGGGCGGGCCGTACGTCATCGCGGTCGAGTGCACCGACGCGATCGCCCTGTTCATGCCGCTGAGCGTGCTGGGCGGCCTGCTGCTGCTGGCGATCAGCGCCGCGCTCGCTCAGGGTTTCGGCACACCGGTGTGGCTGTACGCCTGGCCCGGCCTGTTCGTGAGCCTCAGCATCGTGTTCTTCCGGGCCTTCCTGCTGGGCGGCGACGGAGTCGGGCTCTTCCTCGGCCTGCTCTTCCTGGTGATGGGTCTCGCCCCGCTCGCGCTCATCCTGCCGGCGGCTCCGCAGCGCATGCTGATCGGGCGGGTGGATGCCCAGGGCCACCCCTTCTGGGAGGCCCACCCCGCGCGTGCGCACCTGCTGTCGTTGCGCCCACCGGTGGCGGCCGGCGAGAACCGCGCCTCGGCCGCCGACTGGGTGCTGAGTCTCGGCATCGCCGTCGGGGCCTCGCTGCTCGGCGTCTGGCTGGGCGCTGCCTGGTTCGCCGCAGTCGCCTAGGAGGATCCCGGGCCCTGGGGTGCCGCGAGCCGGGCCTCGAGCCCGGCGCGCACGGCGGGCCAGTCGTCGAGGGTGAGCGCGTAGACCGCTGCGTCGCGCCACGAGCCGTCGGCCCGCGGGGCGTCGCGGCGGGCGATGCCCTCGAACGGCGCGCCGAGCTTCTCGATGCCGGCGCGCGACCGGGCGTTGCGCACGTCGGCCTGCAGCTTGACGCGGCCGTAGCCGTGGTCGAACAGGTGGGTGAGCAGCAGCAGCTTGCAGGCCGGATTGACGTGCGTTCCCCAGACCTCCGGCGCGTAGGCGGTGTAGCCGATGTGAGCCGACTCGGTCGCCGGCACGAGGTCGAGGATCGTCGTGGTGCCGACGATCGCGTGCTCCGCATCCCGAACGACGTAGACGTGGGCGCGGTCGACCGGCAGATACGTCGGCAGCCAGACGGCGAAGGCCTCACCGGAGCGCGCACCCGCTGGCCCGCCGCCCCAGCCGCCCGCGAACACCTCGGGCCGACCGAGCGCGGCCGTGAGCCCCGGCAGGTGCGCGGGCGCGTAGGGCTCGAGCCGCAGGCCATGGCCCTCGAGCCCGACGTACGGCAGTTCGGCCGCGGTCATGAACGAGCCCGCGCTCAGTCGAGCAGGTCGTGGCGCACGACGATCGCGTCGCGGCCGGGGCCGACGCCGATCGCCGAGATGCGCGCGCCGCTCATGGCCTCGATGGCGAGCACGTAGTCTTGCGCGTTCTTCGGCAGGTCGTCGAAGGTGCGGGCACCGGTGATGTCCTCCGACCAGCCGGGCAGGTTCTCGTAGATCGGCGTCGCGTGGTGGAAGTCACTCTGCGAGACGGGCACCTCGTCGACGCGCACGCCGTCGACCTCGTAGGCGACGCAGACCGGGATGCTCTCGAGCCCCGTGAGCACGTCGAGCTTGGTCATCACGAAGTCGGTGACGCCGTTGACGCGCGCGGTGTAGCGGGCGATGGGGGCGTCGTACCAGCCGCAGCGGCGGGGGCGGCCCGTGGTGGTGCCGAACTCGAAGCCGGTCTTGCGCAGGAACTCGCCCGACTCGTCGAAGAGCTCGGTCGGGAAGGGGCCCGAGCCGACGCGGGTCGTGTAGGCCTTGACGATGCCGATGACGCGGTCGATGCGGTTGGGCCCGATGCCCGAGCCGGTGGCGGCCCCGCCCGCGGTCGCGTTCGAGGAGGTCACGAAGGGGTAGGTGCCGTGGTCGACGTCGAGCATGGTCGCCTGGCCGCCCTCGAACAGCACGGTCTCGCCGCGCTCGAGCGCCTGGTGCAGCACGAGACCGGTGTCGACGACCATCGGCCGCAGGCGGTCGGCGTAGCCGAGCAACTCGTCGACGATCTCGTCGACGCCGATCGCGCGCCGGTTGTAGACCTTGACGAGCAGGTGGTTCTTGACGTTGAGAGCGCCCTCGACCTTCTGGCGCAGGATGTTCTCGTCGAACAGGTCTTGCATGCGGATGCCGATGCGGTTGATCTTGTCGGCGTAGGCGGGGCCGATGCCGCGGCCGGTGGTGCCGATCTGGCGCTTGCCGAGGAACCGCTCGGTCACCTTGTCCATCGTGCGGTGGTAGCCGGTGATGACGTGCGCGTTGGCGCTGATGAGCAGCTTCGAGACGTCGACGCCGCGCGCGCTGAGCGCGTCGAGCTCGCCGAACAGCACCTCGATGTCGACCACGACGCCGTTGGCGATCACGGGCGTGACGCCCTCGGTGAGGATGCCGCTCGGCAGCAGGTGCAGCGCGTACTTCTCGTCGCCGACGACGACCGTGTGGCCCGCGTTGTTGCCGCCGTTGAACTTCACGACGTAGTCGATGCGGCCGGCGAGGAGGTCGGTGGCCTTGCCCTTCCCTTCGTCGCCCCACTGGGCGCCGATGATGACGACGGCAGGCATGGGTGTCCCTTCGAGAGGTGGTGAGGGCGTGCCCCTCAGTCTATCGGGGTGCCTCGCCGCACTATCGAGCGGGGGCGTCGGCCCACTGCCCGCGGGCGGGCACGGGGTTGGCGCGGGCCAGGATGCCCGGCTCGAGCCCGAGCTGGCGCTCGGCGACCCCGAACACGATGTCGTTGGCCTCGTCGACGCCGATGACCCCCACCACGTGGTGCTGCACGGCGACGCCGTCGGCGACGGCGGTGAGCAGGCGCGAGTCGGCCGCGGGGTCGGCGCTCGCGCCGAGCCCGGCATCCACCACCCGCTCGATGACCCGGGTCAGGATGCGCTCGCAGTCGTCGTGATGCCGGGCCAGCGCGGCGGCCAGGGCGGGGGTGCGCGGCGCTTCGCTCCAGGCGTCGATCCACACGTGGTAGTGGTTCTCGTTGGTGGCGGCGAGCCAGCCGGCGAGCGCCGCGATGGGGTCGAGCCCGTCGAGCTGCTGCTGGTCGGCGGCGAGCTCGCGGGTGACGGCGACGTCGAAGGCGGCGGCGACGAGCTCGTCGCGGCTCGCGAAGTAGTGGCGGATGAGCCCGTGCACGACGCCGACCTCGGTGGCGACCTCGCGGAGGGTGACGCCGGCGAAGCCCTTGGCGGCGACGAGGCGCAGGGTGGCGCGCACGATCTCGTCGCGCCGCTCATCGCTGCTCTTGCGCGCGGCGCTCCTCTTCTCGCTCACGCGTCGAGCATAGGCCGCGATACCGTTCTGTTGTCCATCCGGATAGGCGGTGCTAGCTTTATTGTCCAGTTGGACAACAACCCGGAGAGGTCCCCATGTCCCCGCAGCAGCGCGCGCACCGCCAGCGACGGTTGCTCGTGCCCAGCGTCGTCGCCGCGATGGTGATCCTGTCGTCGGCATCGTTCGTCATCTTCCCGCTCATCCCTGCCCTGCAAGGCACCCTCGGCGTGAGCACCGCCGAGATCGGCTACCTCGCCGCGGCCGGTTTCGCCGCCGCCCTCGTCGCCGAGCTGCTCGTCGCCCCCGCCGCCGACCGCGGCCACGCCCGCCTCATGGCGGTCATCGGCGTCGTCATGGTCGCCGGCTCGCTCGGCCTGAGCGCGCTCGCCACGGAGGGCTGGCACCTCATCGCCGGCCGCGCCGTCGGCGGCTTCGGCTTCGGCATCTTCGTCATCGCCGCGAGCGCCCTCATCGTGCGGTTCGACCATGCGCGCAGCGGCGAGCTGCTCGGGCGCCTCGGGGCCGCCGAGCTCGCGGGCATCGCGGTGGGGCCCCTCGCATCCGGCATCGCTCTCGCGTTCGCCGCGCCGTCGGCGATCCTCGCCGTGTCGGCCGTCGTCGTGCTGCTGGCGCTCATCCCCGTGCTCGTCGGGTTCTTCGAGGCGGCACACGTGGCCACTCCCGTGACGGCGGGCGATTCGCGGTTCCGCCACGATGACCCCCACCCGCCGACCGGCGGCATCGCGGCGGGCGTCATCGGCTTCGACGGCACGGATGCCGACCGCACGCTGCGCTTCGGTGCGAGCGCCCCGCGCACGAGCCTCGACCTGCTGCGCTCGCCCCGCATCATCGGCATCGTGCTGCTGTACGCCGCGGTCATGGTGCCGACCGGCGCCTACGACGGCATCTGGCCGCGGTTCATGACCGACATCGGCGCCGACCCCGTGCTGACGGCGGCGAGCTACGCGCTCTTCGCCCTGCCCTACGTGCTCGTCGCCGGGTGGGCGGGCCGCCTCGCCGACCGCCGCGGCGGCGTCGCGGCCTACGCCCGCGGGCTGCTGATCCTGCTGCCGATCGTCACCCTCTACGGGTTCGTCGGCAACCCCTGGCTCGCCACGGGCATGGGGTTCGTCGAGTCGACCGGGCAGGCCCTCGCCTTCATCGGCGCGGCCGCCGCGATGGCCCACGCCGTCGACCCGGCGCGCGCCGGCTCGGCGCAGGGGCTGCTGCGCGGCATCGGTCTCGCGGCCGCGACCATCGCCGCCGGTGTCTCGGGGCTCGCCTACGAGGCGGGCGGCGCGACCCTGCTGTTCGTCGGCACCGCGGTGACGGTGCTCGTCGTCGCGGGGGTCGGGCTGCTGCTGGCGCGCAGCCGACGGGCTGGCGACCCGAGCGCTCGAAGCTAGTCGTCGGCTTCGTCGGGCAGGCTGACCGCATGGGTCGGCAGCGAGACACGCGGGCAGAAGAATCCGCTGACCCGCGCGCCGAGAAGGTCTGCGGCTCGTGCGGCCGCCGCATCGAGTGGCGCGCGAAGTGGGCGCGCGACTGGGAGGCGGTGCGCTGGTGCAGCGACGCCTGCCGCGCCCGCGGTGTGCGGCCCGTGGATCGGGCGCTCGAGGAGAGCATCCGGAGCCTGCTCGCCGATCGCGCGGCCGGCGCGACGATCTGCCCGAGCGAGGCCGCCCGCGCCGTCGCCACAGCCGCGGCTGGCGCGGATGACGATGCCTGGCGCGACCTGATGGAACCCGCGCGCCGCGCCGCCCGCCGCCTCGTCGCCGCGGGCGAGGTCGAGATCACGCAGGGCGGAGCGGTCGTCGACCCCTCCACCGCGAAGGGCCCGATCCGCATCCGTCGCGCACGCTGAGCTCCTGCGACTCAGCGCGCGGCTAGTCCTCGGCGGGCGACTGCTGGTGCGCGCCGACCCGCCAGCGACCCTCGCTGTAGACGTAGGTCGTCGTCGCCCACAGGTCGACGGGCGCGCCATCGCGCGTGCCCCGCAACCGGTAGGCGAGCAGTGCCGCGCGATCGCCGAGGCGCACCACGCGCTGGTCGCTCATGCGGCAGTCGCGCCACACGACGCCGTCGAGCGCCGCGATGACCGCGCCGCGCTCGAGCAGCGTGCCCGGGAAGACCATGATCGCGTCGGGCAGCATCGCCGTGTACGAGTGCGTGCCGCCCTCTCCGCGGGTCATCGCCTCCCACCCCTCGTGCTCCTGGTGGATCAACTGGGCGGGCAGATCATCGGTGATCACCGTCATGCGCTCAGTCCATCGGCTGGGCGGATGCTCGTCAAGGGCTCGCGTGCACCCGCACCCACTCGTGCATCACGATCGCGGCCGCGGCGCTCGCATTGATCGACCGCGTCGACCCGAACTGCCGGATCTCGACGACCCGGTCGGCGGCGGCGAGCGCCTCCTCCGAGAGACCGGGGCCCTCCTGGCCGAACAAGAGGATGCATCTCAGCGGCAGCGGCTCCGCATCCACCGGCACCGACCCCGGCACGTTGTCGACCGCGACGATCGGCAGCGCCTCGGCGCGGGCGAAGACGATCAGCTCGTCGATCGACGCGTGGTGCCGCACGTGCTGGTAGCGGTCGGTGACCATGGCGCCGCGCTTGTTCCAGCGGCGGCGGCCGACGATGTGCACCTCGGCGGCGAGGAAGGCGTTGGCGCTGCGCACGATCGAGCCGATGTTGAGGTCGTGCTGCCAGTTCTCGATCGCGACGTGGAAGGGGTGCCGCCGCGCATCGAGGTCGGCGACGATCGCCTCCATCGACCAGTAGCGGTAGCGATCGATGACGTTGCGGCTGTCGCCGTGGGCGAGCAGCTCGGGGTCGAGGCGCGGGTCGTCGGGCCAGGCCGCGGGCCCGCCCGGCCACGGCCCGAGCCCGTGCGTGGTGAGCTCGACGCTCGGCTCGGGCGGCATCGCGCCCCCGGGGTCGTCGCCGCTCGTCATGCTCCCAGCGTACGGTCGGCCCGCTTCCGGGCACGCGCGGCGCCTTCCCGCAGCACGCCGCCGCGCGTAGCCTGAAGTCACCATGGGCAGCACCGCACGCGACAGAGCCGTCGACCTGACGAGGGCGGCGTGCCTGGTCGTGGTCGTCGGGCTGCACGTGATGATGGCCGGCATCACCGTCGAGAGCGACGGACTCGCCATCACGAACTCGCTGGACGGGCATCCGATCTTCGCCTGGAGCACGTGGCTCGTGCAGGTGATGCCCCTCTTCTTCGTGATGGGCGGGTTCTCGAGCCTGCTCGCCTGGCGGCGCCAGCGCGGGCGCGGCGTGACCGGCGCCGAGTACGTGCGCGACCGCGTCGCCCGCCTCGCTCGGCCCGCCCTGCTGCCGCTCGGCCTGGTCGGCATCACCCTCGCGATTCTCGGCGTGATCGGCCTGCCCGACGGTGTGCTGAGCGACGTCGGCTTCCGCATCGGGCAGCCGCTGTGGTTCCTGGCGGTCTATCTCGGATGCTCGGGGCTCGTGCCGCTCATGGCCCGCCTGCACGAGCGCGCGCCGTGGGCCACCCTGCTGACGCTGCTCGGCGCGGTCATGGTGGTCGACACCATCGCACTCGTCACCGTGCAGCCGCTCATCGGCGCTCTCAACCTGGTGTTCGTGTGGCTGCTCATCCAGCAGCTCGGCTTCTGCCTCGCCGACGGCTGGTTCGACTGGCGGCGGCGGTGGATGCTCGGCCTCGCCGGCCTCGCCGCCTTCGGCGGGCTGCTGTTCCTCACCACCGTCGTCGGCTACTCGACCGACATGTACGACAACCTCAACCCGCCGACCGCGGCGCTGCTCGTGCTCGGTGTCGGCCAGACGCTGCTCTTCGCGTGGCTGCGCCCGTGGCTCGCGCGCCTCGCCGAGCGGCCGACGCTCGCGGGGCTCAGCGACGCGATCAACCGCAACGCGATGCAGATCTACCTGTGGCACGTTCCCGTGATCGTGCTCGTCGCCGTGGTGCTCGTGGTGGCCGGGGCCCCCTTCCCCGAGCCGCTCAGCGAGGGCTGGTGGCAGAGCCGACCGCCGTTCCTGATCGCGGTCGCGCTGCTGCTCATCCCGATCGTCATCGGGGTTGCATGGCTCGACCGCCGCGACGAGGCCTCCGCCGCTCGGGCGGCGGAGGCGGCGAGCGCCGCGGCGTCCGCGCGGGGCGAGGTGCCCGCCGCGCCCGCCGGGGTCGGGCCGTGGATGGCAGCCCTCAAGGTGGTCCTCGGCATCAGCGGAGTGGTCACCCTGCTGATCGCCGGGTTCACGCCGGCCTACGGTGCGGCGATCGGGGTCACCCTGCTGCTGCTGGCCGTGCTGCTGCGGTCGCCGCGGCGGCGGGAACGGGAGGTGCGGCGGTCGGAGTCGGTCGAGCAGTCTGTCAACCGGGAGCGGGCCTCCTCTCCTCACCAGAAACCCTGATCAGCATCCTTTTAACACCGCCACTCGGCGTCGGTCGACCGGCGTCGAAATGTCGGTGGTGCCTGGTTGACTGCCGTCATGTCGATCACCCCCGCCGCCCGCAAGAGCGCTGCCGTCGTGCCCACGACGGCGACCGCCGTGGTCGACGGCGCTATGGGAGTCGTGCTCGACACGCTCGTCGACGTCGAGCGGATGATCGCCTCACTCACCGCGTACCGTGCAGTTGCTCTCGACGAGGTGCGCCGGTTGGCGCGGGCGGCTGCAGCGGACCATCCTTCGAGCGACCGCGGCTGGTCGGCGGAAGTGACCGCGCGCCGCGTTGCAGCGACGGAGGTCGGTGCCGCCCTGCGCATCAGCGAACGCGAGGCCGAACAGCTGATCGCCGATAGTGCGGCGTTCGTCACGGAACTGCCGACGACCTTGGCGGCACTGCGCGGGGGCCAAATCAGCTACCGGCACGCGAGCGTCCTGGTCGACGAAGCGCGATCACTGCCCGAGGCGGCCTGGGAGGCTTTCGAGCGTGCGGCTCTACCCGAGGCCGAGACCCGCACTGTCGGTGGCTTCCGGCAGCGCGCCCGTGCGCTGCGCGAGCGGCTTCACCCCGACTCTGCCGAAACGCGTCGTCGCGCGGCTACTGAGCTGCGGTCGGTTTGGGTCGAGTCCGGGCGCGACGGCATGGCCTGGTTGACCGCGCACCTTCCCGCCGAGCAGGCGATCGGTGCCTACCGCCGCCTGACCGAGATCGCGACGGGTCTTGCGGGTTCCGACGAGCAACGCACCCTCTCGCAGCGTCGAGCTGACGTGTTCGCCGACCTTCTCATCGACGGTGTCACCCCCGACTCGGGCGCGGGTCGCGGTATTCGGGCGACCGTCTTGGTCTCCGTCCCCGCTTTGACCCTTCTCGGCACGCCGACCCCAGCGGATCGCCCCGCCACGCTCGAGGGGTACGGCCCCATCTCCCCCGAGGTCGCCCAGCGACTCGCGGCGCATGCCCCCAGCTTCGTGCGGCTGCTCACCCACCCCGAGACCGGCACGGTGCTCTCCGTCGGTCGCGAACGCTATGCGGTGCCGCGCGACCTTCGGCTGTGGCTGCGGATCCGAGACGAGACCTGTCGATTCCCGGGGTGCGGGCGGGCAGCGGCCCTCTCTGATATCGACCACACCGTCGACTGGCAACACCAGGGTGCGACCCGACATGACAACCTCGCGCACCTGTGCGAGGCCCATCATCAGCTCAAGCATCGAACCGACTGGCGTGTGCACCATGCGGGCGGCGGCGCTCTTGAATGGCGAGCGCCGAGCGGGCGTCAGTACCGCACCGAACCTGCAACCCGGCTGGCCAGCTGAAGCGGCGGAACGCGAGACGGCAGGGCACCACGGCCGGGCACCACGGCCGGGCACCACGGCCGGGCACCGGTTCCGTCGACACCAGAGCGCCGCGCGGGCTGTTAACCTCGGCGCATGGGCAGACCACGGCGGCACGATCCGCCGCTGTGGAGCCCCGACGCCCCCGACCTTCTGATCGCGGGCGACAACCTCGCCGTGCTGCGCGCCCTGCCCGACGCGAGCATGCAGCTGGTCTACCTCGACCCGCCATTCAACACGGGCCGCACGCAGAAGCGCCGCACGACCCGCAGCGTGCGCGACCCCGAGGGCACCTACCTCGGCTTCTCGGGCGAGAGCTACACCCGCACGGTCGAAGCACTGTCGAGCTACGACGACGCCTTCGCCGACTACTGGGCCTTCCTCGCCCCGCGACTGATCGAGGCGCACCGGGTGCTGCGCGACGACGGCACGCTCTACCTGCACCTCGACTGGCGCGAAGCGCACTACGCGAAGGTCGCGCTCGACGCGCTGTTCGGGCGCGACTGCTTCCTCAACGAACTCATCTGGGCCTACGACTACGGCGCGAAGTCTCGGCGGCGGTGGCCGACCAAGCACGACACGATCCTGGTCTACGTCAAGAACCCCTCGACCTACTGGTTCGACAGCGAGGCTGTCGACCGCGAGCCGTACATGGCTCCCGGCCTGGTCACGCCCGAGAAGGCGGCCCGCGGCAAGCTGCCCACCGACGTGTGGTGGCACACGATCGTGCCCACCGCCGGACCGGAGAAGACCGGCTACCCCACACAGAAGCCGCTCGGCGTGCTGCGCCGCATCATCCAGGCCTCGAGCCGCGAGGGCGACTGGGTGCTCGACCCCTTCGCGGGCAGCGGCACGACGGCCGCGGCCGCGCGCGCGCTGAGGCGACGCAGCATCAGCATCGACCAGCACCCGGATGCCCTCCGCGTCGCGAGCGCCCGCCTCAGCCTGCCCGTCACCCCGTTCGCGGGATGACGTTCGCGCAGGGACGTTCGCGGGATGACGGGATAATCGGGGGGTGACCAGCGACCCCGAGCACAGCGATCCCGCGCGCTTCGACCCCGCTCCCGGCGACCCCGCGCTCGGCGACCCCGTTGGCGACGCCGCCCGCGCCCTCGCCGCGGGGCACCTGGTGGCCTTCCCGACCGAGACGGTGTTCGGGCTCGGGGCCGACGCCGCCAACCCCGCGGCGGTCGCGCGCATCTTCGCCGCGAAGGGGCGGCCGGCCGATCACCCGCTGATCGTGCACGTCAGCGACGCGAGCCTGCTCGACGTGCTCGCGACCGAGGTGCCGCCGTACGCCCACGCCCTCGCCGCCGCCTTCTGGCCGGGGCCGATGACGCTGATCCTTCCGCGCTCGGCCGCCGTCAGCGATGCCGTGACCGGCGGCCAGCCGACGGTCGGCGTGCGGGTTCCGAGCCACCCCACAGCGCTCGGCCTGCTGCAGCGGTTCGAGCAGTTCGGCGGCCGCGGGGTGGCCGCACCGAGCGCCAACCGCTTCGGGCGGGTCTCGCCGACCACCGCCGACGCCGTGCGGGCCGAGCTGGGCGACGTGCTGCTGCCCACCGATCGGATCCTCGACGGCGAGCGCTCGCAGGTCGGCATCGAGTCGACGATCATCGACTGCACGGGCCCGGCGCCGGTCGTGCTGCGGCCCGGCTCGATCACCGACGAGCAGATCACCGCGGCGACCGGGCTCGCGCTCGGCGAGCGGCGGTCGACGATCCGGGTCAGCGGCTCGTTGCCCTCGCACTACGCGCCGGTCGCAACGGTCATCCTCGACGAGCGTCCGCGGCCGGGCGACGGCTTCATCGCCCTGCACGAGCACGGAACGCCCGAGGGCGTGGTGCGACTGGCCGCGCCCCGCACGGTCGACGCGTACGCCCACGAGCTCTATGCGGCGCTGCGCGCGGCCGACGAGGCCGGGCTGCGGCGGGTCGTCGCCTGGCAGCCGAGCGGCGGCGGCGTGGCGGTCGCCGTGCGCGACCGCCTGGGTCGCGCGGCGCACCGCGAGGCACCCGCGACCGGGGCGGCCCAGCGCGACCGGTAAGCGGCCCAGCGCGACCGGTACGCGCCTCGGCGCCCGACCGAACTGGGCCGTCGGCTAGGGCCGGGTCGCCCGCTCGAGCAGCTCGAGCACGTGCGTGTACGGCATGCCCGTGGCGCGGGTCATGCCCAGCTCGCAGGTGCGGTTGGCGCTCACCGCGGCGTCGAAGGCGCCGCCCTCTGCGGCCAGCCGGGCGAGGTCGGCGACCTCGGGGGCGGTCGCGGCGGCCGTCAGCTCGGGGTGCAGCATGCCGCGATCGCCGGCGAAGGCGCAGCATCCCCAGGCCTCGGGCACGACCGCCTCGTCGGCGACCGCGCGCGCGATCGCGACGAGAGCGCTCGTCGCGCCGAGCGCGTCGGTCGAGCAGGTCGGATGCACGGCCACCCGACCCTGGCGGTGCAGCACCGTCAGCCGGGGCAGCAGTACCTCTGCCGCGAACGTCACCGCATCGATGACCCGCGGCCCCGCCGCGTCGTGGGTGATGCCGGCCTGCGGCGCAGCACCGCGCAGCTGACCGGCGAAGCCCTCGCTGCAGGAGGCGGCATCGCTGACGACGGGCAGAGCCGCGGCGGCGGGGCCGAGCGCCTCGAGTGCGGCGCGCACGCGGTCGCGCATGGTGTCAGCACCCGCGCGGTGACCCTTCGACTTCCACGGGGTGCCGCAGCACAGGGTGTCGATGCCGTCGGGCACGAGCAGGGTGATGCCCGCCCGCTCGCAGAGGGCGAGGAATGCGGCCGTCGCACCGCCTGCATGTTCGTCGGCCGCCGCACCCTCGGGCCCGAACATCACACCGACACAGGCGGGCAGGTAGGCGGCGGCGTGCACGATTCCGGCACCGGCCGCCTCGGCGAGCGGCGGCGCGAACCGCACGGCGGCAGAGCGATCGAGGGCGGTGGAGCGGCGGTGGCCGCCGCGCGGCAGCCCCGCCTCGTAGCCCGGCACGGCCTCGGTGCCGAGCACGGCCCGCGCCGCCGCGCTCGCGGCGCGCACGAGCGGCGTGGGGAGGGCATCCGCGACGGTGAGGGCGGCCGCCGCGGCGCGGGTGGTGGCGTCCCAGCGGTCAGCGGCGGCGTTCCAGACGCTGCGGCCGGGCGTGCGGGTGTCGGCCCGCAGGCGCCGCACGAGGTCGCCGGTGTTGATGCTGACCGGGCAGGCAAGGCCGCACATGCCGTCGACCGCGCAGGTCTGCACGCTGTCGTAGGCCTCATCGGCGCGCAGCGCGGCAGCGAGTGCGGTGTCGCCGCGGGCCTCGGCCGCGGCGAGCTCGCGGCGCACGACGATGCGCTGGCGCGGGGTGAGGGTGAGCGTGCGGCTCGGGCAGGTCGGCTCGCAGTAGCCGCATTCGACGCAGCGGTCGACCTCGGCCTCGACGGTGGGCGTTGTCTTCAGATGCCGCAGATGCGCCTGCGCGTCGTCGGTGAGCACGACCCCCGGGTTGAGCACGCCGGCCGGGTCGCACAGCCGCTTCACCTCGCGCATCACCGCCGTCAGCTCAGCGCCGTACTGCCGCTCGACGAACGGCGCCATGATGCGGCCCGTTCCGTGCTCGGCCTTGAGGGTGCCGCCCTGGGCGAGCACGAGCGCGACAATCTCCTCGGTCACGGCCGCATACCGGGCGACGCCCTCGGGGGTGTCGAAGCGCTCGGTGAGGAGGAAGTGGATGTTGCCGTCTTTCGCGTGCCCGAAGATCACCGCGCTCTCGTAGCCGTGCCGGGCGAACAGCGCCTCGAGCGCCTCGCAGGTGGGCAGCAGGTTCGCCACCGGCACCGCGATGTCCTCCAGCAGCGCCGTCGTTCCCGACGGGCGCGCCTCCGCGACGGCCGGGTAGAGACCCTTGCGCACGTGCCACAGCGCGGCGCGGGCGGCGGGCTCGCGCGTGAGCGCGAAGGGGGCGGCGAGCGGCAGCCCGGCCGCGAGCGCCTCGAGGCGGGCGGCGCCGTCGGCGAGCTCCGCATCCGTTGTCGCGTGCACCTCCACGAGCAGCGCCGCGTGGCGATCGACCGTGAGGTCGGTGATCGCCGCGGGAGCGTCGGAGAGCGTCTGGGCGACGCGCAGCGAGGTGGCGTCGAGGAGTTCGATGGTCGCCAGCCCGGCGTCGACGAGCGCGGGCAGCGCGGCCGTCGCGTCGGCGAGGGTCGGCAGCACCAGCAGCCCGGTCGTCACGAGGGGCGCCACCGGCACCGTGCGGAACACCGCCTCGGCCACCCAGCCGAGCGTGCCCTCGCTGCCGATCAGCAGCCGCACGAGCAGATCGATGGGCCGCTCGTGGTCGAGGAAGGCGTTGAGGCCGTAGCCCATCGTGTTCTTCATGGCGAACAGGCGGCGGATGCTCGCCACCGATTCCCCGTTGCCGAGCACCCGCGCCCGCAGGGCCGCCAGCCCCGCCCAGAGCTCGGGCGCGGCGAGCCGCAACTGCTCATCGGCGTCGCGCCCGTCAGCATCGGTGGACGACGAGTCGATGGTCGCCCCGCTCGCGAGCACGAGCGTCATCGACTCGAGCGTGCGATAGGTGTTCTGCTCGGTTCCGCACGCCATGCCGCTGGAGTTGTTCGCGATGACGCCGCCGATCGTGCAGGCGATCTCGCTCGCCGGGTCGGGCCCGAGTCGGCGGCCGTAGCGGGCGAGGCGCGCGTTGACCTGGCGCACGGTCGCGCCGGGCTGCACGCGCACGCGCTCACCGCCGTCGAGAACCTCGATGCCCGTGAACGCCCGCCGGGTGTCGACGAGCAACTGGTCGGTGACGCCCTGCCCCGACAGGCTCGTGCCGCCCGAGCGGAAGGTCAGCGCGCGGCCGGTGCGGCTGGCCTCGGCCAGGAGCGCCGCGACCTGCTCCACGGTCTCCGGCCGGGCGACGGTGTGCGGGCGCAGCAGGTAGTGGCTCGCGTCATGCGCCATCGCCACGAGATCGATCGGCCGTTGCGTGCGCGGCGCGGGCACAGCATCCATCGATACATCATACCTAAACCGATGGCCCGGGGCCCGGGTGCCCGCGGTCGCGACAGGCCGCGCCAGTAGGCTGACGCCCATGGGTGACCGACGCGAGATCGAGTGCTGGCTGACCGACATGGACGGCGTGCTCGTGCACGAGAACACGCCGCTGCCGGGGGCTGTCGAGCTCATCCGACAGTGGCGCGACTCCGGCACGCCCTTCCTCGTGCTGACCAACAACTCGATCTTCACGCCGCGCGACCTCGCCGCGCGGCTCGCCGCGAGCGGGCTCGATGTGCCCGAGGAGGCGATCTGGACGAGCGCGCTCGCGACCGCCGACTTCTGCGCCAGCCAGATGCCCGGCGGGCGGGCGTTCGTCATCGGCGAGGCGGGGCTGACGACCGCGCTGCATGAGGCCGGCTTCATCATGACCGAGACCGACCCCGACTACGTCGTCGTCGGCGAGACCCGCAACTACTCGTTCGAGGCGATCACGAAGGCGATCCGGCTCATCGGGCAGGGGGCGCGCTTCATCGCGACCAACCCCGACGCAACCGGCCCGAGCGCTGACGGGCCGCTGCCCGCGACGGGCGCGATCTCGGCGCTCATCACCAAGGCCACCGGCAAGGAGCCCTACGTGGTCGGCAAGCCGAACCCGATGATGTTCCGCTCGGCGATGAACCGCATCGGGGCGCACAGCGAGGTCACGGCGATGATCGGCGACCGCATGGACACCGATATCGTCGCCGGCATCGAGGCCGGGCTGCACACCGTGCTGGTGCTCACGGGCATCAGCGACGACGCGGAGATCGCGCGGTACCCGTTCCGACCCGACGAGATCCTCGCGGGCGTGCACGAGCTCGTCGACAGCGGCCCGATCGAGTCGGCGCTCTAGCGACGGTCGGGCGTCAGCCCCCCGCCGGGGGCGTGGGCAGCACCGTGGGTGCGGGGCCGGGTCCGGCGAGGCTCGCGGTCAGGGCCTCGCCCGACGAGCGCGAGACGAAGCAGAAGTAGTCGCGCTCACCCGCATCCCACGCCTCCTCCGACGGGGGGAACGCGGCCTGCAGCACGACGTCGGTGAACGCCCCCGCCGCGCGCAGGTCGAGCACGCCGGCCGAGGAGCAGAGCTGCAAGGTCTGCGCGGCGAGCACCTGCTCGCCCGGATACGGTCCCGGCGCCACAGCACCCTCGGCGAGCGGCAGCTCGGCCCGCAGCACCAGCTGGCCGCCGTGCGGCCCCGCGCAGTCGACGACCGTGTACTGCTCCTGCCACGCGTCGACGAACGGCTCGAGGCACTCACCGCCGCCGAGCTCATCCCAGCGCCAGTCGCCGGGGGCGACCGCACCGATCGGTCGAGCATCGGTGCTCCCCGTGGGCGACGGCTCGGGCGAGGCGATCGGCTCGGCACCGGGCGCGGGGCCGAGCAGCAGCGGGATGCGCGTGCCCAGCACGAACACCAGCACCAGCAGCAGCACCGCCACGAGCGATCCGGCGACCCACAGCAGAACCTTCTGCGTCTGCGACAGCGGGGCGCGGGTCGGTGCCTCGCCGCCGGTGCCGTCGCCCGCGGCGGATGCGGAGCCGCGGCTCGCCCGGCGCTCCGAGCGCGGCACCACCGGGATGAGGGTGTCGTCGTACTCCTGGAAGCTCTGCTCGCCGAACAGCTGGTCGAGCGCCTCGCCGGGCTCGGGCTCGCGGATCAGCTCGGTCGCCGCGTCGCCGAGCACCGCACCCGCCGGCACGACGTCGGCCGGCTGGGTCGGCTCGGGCTCGATGATCGCGGCGGGCTCGGTCGGCACGGCCTCGGGCGGAACGAGGCCGGCGAGCTGCGGCTCGACGAGTGCCGGAGGCGGGGGGAGCGGGACGGGAGCGGAGGAGGGCGGCGGAGCGGAGGCCAGGGGAGGCACCGCGAACGCGGGAGCGACGTCGCCCAGCGCGGGCTGTGCGGGTGGCGCAGGCGGTGCGGGCGGTGCGGGCGGTGCGGGCGGTGCGGGCGGCTCGGCCGGTGCCGGCGGCTCGGCCGGTGCGGGCGGTGCCGGCGGCTCGGCCGGCGGCTCACCGCCGAACTGCGAGCGGAACCACGCGTCGGCGTCGAACGCCCCGGTGGCGTCGTCGGGCTCGCTCTGCTCGCGGTCGCGCTCGCCGGTCATGCCAGCCCGAGGTCGTGCAGGCCGATGGCGGCGCGGTACTCGTACCCGGCTTCCTCGATCGCGCGGCGAGCATCCGTCGCCCGATCGACGACGACGGCGACCGCCACGACGGTCGCTCCGGCGGCCTCGAGAGCGCGCGCGGCGGTCAGCGGCGAGCCACCGGTCGTCGAGGTGTCCTCCAGCACGACCACGCGCTTGCCCTCGACGTCGGGGCCCTCCACCTGCTTGCCGCGGCCGTGATCCTTGGGCGCCTTGCGCACGACGAAGGCGTCGAACGACCGGCCGAGCGCCGGTGCCTGGTGGAGCACGGCCGAGGCGATCGGATCAGCGCCCATCGTGAGCCCGCCGACGGCGGCGATGTCGGGCAGATCGGCGATCAGCCCGGTCATCACCCGGCCGATGAGCGGAGCGGCTCGGTGGTCGAGGCTGAGCTTCCGCAGGTCGATGTAGTACGAGGCCTTCGCGCCGCTCGTGAGCGTGAAGTCACCGTGGAACACGGCCTCATCGCGGATGAGCTGGATGAGCTGCGCACGGTCATCGGTCACGACTTCACTGTAGTTCGTAGGCTGAGACCATGCGCATCGCGACCTGGAACGTCAACTCCATCCGCACTCGGCACGGCCGGGTGGTCGACTGGCTCGTGAACGCCGACGTCGACGTGCTCGCGATGCAGGAGATCAAGTGCACGCCCGCGCAGTTTCCCCTCGAACCGTTCGAGGAGGCCGGCTACGAGGTCGTGCTGCACGGCCTCAACCAGTGGAACGGCGTCGCGATCGCGAGCCGCCTGCCGATGACCGACGTCGAGATCGGGTTCCGCGGGCAGCCGGGGTTCGCGAAGGGGCACGACGGTCCGGATGCTCCGCTGGAGGCCCGGGCGATCGGCGCGACGATCGACGACGTGCGGGTGTGGAGCCTCTACGTTCCGAACGGCCGCGCGCTCGACGACCCGCACCTGGACTACAAGCTGCGGTTCCTGCATGCGCTCGCCGACGACGCGCGCGGGTGGATGGCGGCCAACCCGGGAGCACCGCTCGCGCTCATGGGCGACTTCAACGTGGCGCCGACCGATGCCGACATGGGCGACCCGAGCTTCGTGCCGGGCGTCTCGACGCACATCTCGCCGGCGGAGCGCGCGGCGTTCGCGGCCCTGGAGCACGCCGGGCTCACGGATGTCGTGCGTCCGCTCGTGCCGACGGGCTTCACCTTCTGGGACTACAAGCAGCTCCGCTTCCCCCGCGACGAGGGCATGCGCATCGACTTCATCCTCGGTTCGCCGGGCTTCGCCGATCGTGTCGTGGATGCCCGCATCGAGCGCGAGCAGCGCAAGGGCGACGCCCCGAGCGACCACGTTCCGGTGCTCGTCGAGCTCGCGGGCGACGACGATGACGACGATCGGCCGATGATCTTCTGAGCCCGCCCGCACGGCACAGGCCGGGCTCGCCCCGCTAGGGTCGGAACCCGTGGAGATCGACGCGTGGGCCATCGGCATCATGGAGGCGCTCGGCGTCTGGGGCGCCGCCCTGCTCGTCGCGATCGAGAGCGTCTTCCCCCCGATCCCGAGCGAGCTGATCCTGCCGCTGGCCGGCTTCACCGCGAGCCGCGGGTCGTTCGACCTGCTCGCGGTGATCCTCGCGACGACGGCGGGCTCGCTCGCCGGGGCTCTGCTGCTGTACGGGCTCGGCGCGGGGGTCGGCGCCGAACGGCTGGCGCGCTGGGCAGACCGCATCCCGCTCATGAGCGCCGACGATGTCGTCACGGCCATGGCCTGGTTCCACCGCTTCGGCCCGATCGCCGTCGTGGTCGGGCGATTCATCCCGATCGTGCGCAGCCTGATCTCGATCCCCGCAGGCGTCGACCGCATGCGGCTGTGGCTGTTCGTGCTGCTGACGACGATCGGCAGCGGTGTGTGGAACACCCTCTTCGTCGTGCTCGGCTTCGTGCTCGGCGAGAACTGGGCGATCGTCGAGGACATCGCCTCGCGGTACAGCCGGGGTGTGCTGATCGGTGCCCTCATCGTGCTGGCCGCGCTCTTCGCCTGGCGGGTGACGCGCATCGTGCGCCGTGAGCGTGACAAGCGGCGCGACGCGGCGCGATCGGATGCGGGGCTCGAGCCCTAGCGCGGCGCGAGCAGCGCGGCGATCACGATGAGCGCCGGCACGCTCAGCACGGTCGTGATGAGCACCGCATCCCGCGCCACCGGCACGGCGCGCTCGAACCGCAGCGCGTAGTTGAACACGTTCTGCGCGGTCGGCAGCGCCGCGAGCACGACGACGGCGAACAGGGGCAGCCCGTCGAGCCCGATGACGAACGCGCCGATGGCCCACGCGATGAGCGGCATGACGACGATCTTGAGCGCAACGGCGACGAGGATGTCGCGACGCCCCGACCCGGGCTGCAGGATGCGGCGCCCGTGCAGCGACATGCCGAACAGCAGCAGCACGGTCGGCACGGCGGCGGCGCCGATGAGGTGGAACGGCTCCATCACAGCCTCGGGCAGCTCGACGCCGGTGACCGAGAGCAGCAGCCCCAGGGCCGATCCGATGATGAGCGGGTTGCGCACCGGTTGGGTGAGCACGCGACCGAGCGAGAGGCGACCGCTCGTCGACACATCGAGGATCGTCAGGGCGATCGGCGTGAAGATCACCAGTTGCAGAAGGATCAGCGGCGCGGCGAAGGCCGGATCGCCGAGCACGTAGGCGGCGATCGGCAGGCCGATGTTGTTGGCGTTGGCGTAGCCGGCGGCGAGGGCGCCGATCGTGAGCTCGGGCACGGCCCGGCGCCAGAGCAGGCCGGCGATGAGAGCGAAGACCGCCATGCAGGCCAGCGCGGCAGCGGCCGACACGGGCAGCAGCGACGAGAACAGCTGGCGCGCATCGGCCTCGGCGAGCACCGTGAACAGCAGGGCGGGCGAGAGCACGAAGAAGGCGAAGCGCCCGAGGACGTACTCCGCGTGCGGGCCGAGGATCCCGAGGCGGCCGACGAGATAGCCGACGGCGATCACCGCCCCGATGATCGCGAAGCCGATCAGCACGCCTGCCATGAAGACAGTGTCTCGCAAGTAGGGACTACTCATGGCATCGCGGCGCGCGCAGGAGCACACTGGTGGCACAGCACCGGAGCGCGTCCGCGCCCCGACCCGACCGACCGCAATCGACCCGACCGCACCTGGAGGCATCATGCGCCGCACCGTTCCCGCCGTCGCCGCTCTCGGGGTGGGCCTCGCGCTCACCCTCACCGGCTGCTTCGGCAACCCGCTCGAGCAGCTCACCGAGGGCATCGTCGAGGGCGGCGTCGAGCAGATCATCGAGGACCAGACGGGCGTCGACGTCGACGTCGACGGCAGCGGGGGCGCGAGCCTCCCCGCCGACTGGCCGGCCGAGGTTCCGACCCCCGACGGCGACATCGTGCTCTCGTCGTCGGCCGGCGGGGTCTACAGCGTGATCATCAACGTCGCGAGCTACGACGAGGTGCAGCGCGCCTTCGACGAGATGCTGCTCGCCGGCTACGCCGAGATCTCGACGCTCGACCTGGGCGAGGGCGCCATCACGCGCATCTACGAGAACACCACCTGGAACGTCGGCATCCTCGGCGCCCAGAACGACGACGGCACTGCGACCATGCAGTACACCGTCACGCCCGTCTCCCAGTAGGGCGGCACCGACCCGGGGGCGCGGGCGGAATCGACCACCGGTCGAGACCGCCCGCGCAGCTCGGTGACCGGGCCCGCTGACGCGCCGCGCCCGGCGCGAGCCGCCACCCCGCTCACGAGCGCTCGCGCAGCTCGGCCTCCAGCTCGGCCCGCCCGCTGATGCCGAGCTTGCGGTAGACGCTCGCCAGGTGGTTGTCGACCGTGCGCACCGAGACTCCGAGCCGCTCGGCGATCTCGCGGCTGCGCTCACGGCGGGCCGCCGCCTGGGCGATGATCCACTCGCGCTCGGTCAGGCCCGCCTCGCTGCGCGGCGAGCGGATGCTGCGCACGCGCGTCACGGTGAGGCCCAGCTCGGCGGCCCGCACGCGCGCACGCCGTTCGAGCATGCGGTCGCCGTCGGCGAGGGTCGCGGCGCTCTCGAGCGCGGCGTGCGCCACCGCGACCAATCCTCCGGCGACGAGCGGCTCGACCAGGGCGATGACGCGTGCGGCATCGCCCTCATCGAGGGCAGCCGCGAGGCCGGCCACCCGTTCGATGAGCGGCGAGCCGGAGGCCGCCGCCGAGGCGTCGAGCAGCGGGCGCACCGCAGCGCTGCCGCCGAGACGCACGGCGACAGAGGCGGTCAGCGCCGCGAGCAGGAGGTGCCCCAGCTCGACCCCGCGGGCCACGGCCGCCGCGAGCGCACCGATGGCGACCGCCGCGTCGTCGTCGGTGACGACGGCGAGCCACGCCTCGGCTTCGGCCGCCTGCAGCACCACCTTCACGTCGTCGCGCTGCGCCGGCTGCAGCGAAGCGAGCAGGGAGCGCGCCGCGTCGACCTCGCCGCGCTGCGCGCGCACGGTGGCGGCGAGGGCGATCGCCGGGCCGAGCAGGCCGGTGAAGTCGCGCCAGCGCAGCTGGTCGACGGCGAGCAGCGCGAGAGGAAGAGCGTCGTCGGGTCGGCCGCCATGCAGGTGCACGATCGCCAGCGCGTACGACCAGACGCCGGCGGAGTCGGCGAAGGGCTCGCGACGCCGCTGCTCGGCGAAGGCGCGTGCGGCCGCGATGTCTCCGTCGGCGACGTGCACGAGGAACGCCGAGAGGTCGAGCAGACCCCCGGCGAACGGCTGCACGGCGGCGAAGCGATCGGCGAGCGGGCGGCCCGCATCGACCGCGCGCCGAGCGTCGGCGACCCGCCCTGCCATCGTCGCCATCATCGCCATGCCGATGGCGGCGTTGAGGGCGGCGCCCGAGTCGGATGCGGTCTGATCGGCGAGGGGCGTCTCGAGCGCGGCCGCGTCGCCGGCCATGAGGCGCCACTTGGCGAGGTCGGGGGTCAGCAGAGCGGCGGCCGAGCCCAGCTGCGGCAGCAGCTCCGTGGCACGGCGCGCGGCGCGCGCGGGGTCGAGCTCGCGCAGCGCGGTGTGCTGCCCCCAGCGCACCTCGACCGCCGCTCTGCCGTCGGCGTCGACCGCGAGCTCCGCTGCGCGGGCGAAAGCGGCCTCCGTCTGGCCGGGGTCGCCGCCCAACGCACTCAGTGCGCTCGCCGTGATGAGCGCGGCGTGCGCCGTGATCGTCGGCGAGACCGCCGTGCCCTCGAGGGCCATGACCTCGTCGGCCGCGCGCACGGCCCGCGCATGGTCGCCGACGCGGTGGGCGTACTCGGCGGCCCACACCAGATCGTCCGCCGCCACTGGCCCACCGGCATCGCTCAGCAGGCACACGCCGGTGAAGCGCAGCGGATCATCCTCCAGCGCGAGGAGCCGCTGGGCCGCCTCCCGACGCCTCTCCGCCCGCTGCTGCGACCCCAGGGAGCCGAGCAGCGCCTCGGCGTAGATCGGATGCGCGAGGTGCAGGTACCCCGCCGCCTCGGGCGCGGCCGGTGCGAGAACACCCGCGTCGAGGAGGTCGTCGACGATCGCCCGCTCCTCCGCCGCGACCGCCGCCCGCGGCCACGGCTGGGCCACGGCCACGAGCTCGGCGATGCGCCGCTCGCCCGGGTCGAGGTCGGCGAGCCGCCCGGCGACCGTGTCGAGCACATGAGCGGGCAGTCGCGCGGGGTCGATCTCGAGACCGTAGGGCCCTCTGACCACCCGGTCGGAGCGCTGCGCCGCGAGGGTGAGCTCGCGCAGGAAGAGGGGATTGCCCGCGGTCGTCGTGTACAGCCGCTGCAGCGACTCCGGGCGCGGATCGGCCCCCAGGTGGCGGCGCAGCACCGTGCGCGTCTCGTCGAGGGTGAGCCCGTCGAGATCGATCACGGTCACGAGGTCCTCGTGCAGCAGCCGCGCGACGGCGCCCTCGAGCGCGTGCTCGTCGCGGGCGGTCAGCAGCGCCGGCACCCCGAAGACCCGCACGAGCTGGTACAGCGCGGCGGCGGAGGCCTCGTCGAGCAGAGGCGCGTCGTCGACGATGATCAGGTAGCTGTCGGCGTGCCGCCCCACGATCGCCACGAGCTCGCTCAGGCGGGCCGCCACATCGCTCGCCCCCTCGACCGGGGCCGAGAGCAGTGGAGCGAGGGCACCGAGCGGCACCTCGCTGAGCTCGGCGAGGGCGACCACCGGCACGATCGTTCGTCCCTGCGCTCCGAGCGTCGCGGCGACCGCCGCGGCCACGGTCGTCTTGCCGACGCCGCTCGGCCCGCGCAGAAGGTGCGAGCGCGCGGGTCGCCGGGCGAGGCCCTCGGCGAGAGCATCCACGACGGCGGGACGCGCCACGATCGGCCAGCTCGGCATCCCCGGGTCCCTCCCTGCCTCGGTTCTCGCACGGCGACGGCCGACCGACCGCCCCGGGCGACGCTAACACGCTCCGCGGCGCATTCGCCGAGGCGAGCATCCGCTGCGCGGGGGTGCCCCGGAGCTGAGAATTGCGTCGCAGAATCGTGCGTCTGCGCAACGATCGTGCGCCGTTCACAACCACGTTGGGCGGCCCTCTGCCTAGGCTCGAAGGGTCTGCAGCCCCACGCGAGAGTCGACGAAGGAGGGACCCATGACCGACATCACCGCCGCCCCCGGCCGCGCCATCATCGGAGAGCCCGAGGTCGTCGAAGACGCCGCGCTCACGGGCCCCAGCGCTCACGCGAGCAGCACCCACGAGATCAGCGCTCGAGAGATCAGCGCCGCCGAGATCGTCGCCGACCCCCAGTGGCTGCGGCTCAAGACCGCCGCCGAGGCCATCCGTCCGCACCAGATCAAAGACGGCTCGATCCCCGACGCGGATGCCCACGCCGAGGCCGCCCGCCAGGTCGGCATCATCGTCGAGGCGCTGCGTCACTTCGCCCCGCTCATCCCGCACGACACCGCCTACCTGCTCGCCGCCGCCCGCGATTTCGAGGCCTGGCGCGACGGCGGCTTCGGTGTGCCCGACTTCTACGACGCGCTCGACGCCTTCCGCCCGGCCGAGCAGCGCCGCGATGGTGTCGCGCACCTCGTCGTCTTCCCCATGTACACCCAGAACGGCTCGACCGACCGGCTCGTCGAGGCCGTCGTGTTCGAGGTGATCTGGCCCGACTTCGTCGCCGAGCTCGAGCGCACGGCGTACGGCAACGCCCTCTACCTGGGCCTGCGCTTCGCCGACTTCACCCCGGGCTACGACACCAACTCGGCCGTGCTCTTCCCCGAGTCGGTCGCCGTCACGCCGCGGGTTCCGGCGGGTGCGCCCGAGGGCACCCCCGCTCAGCTGCCGGTGTTCACCTGGGGCGCGATCTTCGCCGACCGCGAGGCTGCGCGCTACCGCCGCGTCGTGCGCGCCGCCGCCGAGATCACCAAGCTCGACCTGCCGGCCGACGCGCAGCAGCTGCTCGACGACCAGCAGCTCGCCGAGCGCACCTTCGTGATGTGGGACATGATCCACGACCGGGCCCACATGCGCGGCGACCTGCCGTTCGATCCGTTCATGATCAAGCAGCGCATGCCGTACTTCCTCTACACGCTCGAGGAGCTGCGCTGCGACCTGACCGCCTTCCGCGAGGCCGTCACCCTGTGGCGGGCCGAGGGCACCGACGAGGTCACCCGCCAGCACGCCCGGCTCGTGCAGTACGCCGTGATCTTCGACCGCATCTTCCGGTTCGCGCTCACCGGCAGCCGGGTGCGCAACTACGACGGCGTGGGCGGTCAGCTGCTGTTCGCGTGGATGCACCAGAAGGGTGTGCTGCACTGGACCGACACCCAGCTCGCGATCGACTGGGATGCCGTGCCCGACGTCGTCGTCGAGCTCTCGAACGCGATCAACGAGCTGTACTGGGCCTCGATCGACCGACCGAAAGCGGTGCACTGGCTCAAGGCCTACGAGCTCGTATCGAGCACCCTGACCCCGCACCCCGCCTCGAACTGGGCTCGAGGCCTCAGCGACGACGTTCTCGCCGGCCCGCTCAAGGGCTACACCGATCTCGTGCTCGACGACGAGTTTCCGCTCTCGATGTTCTACGAAGCGCTCAGCAAGAAGATGGCGAGCGTCATCGAGTCGACCGCGGGCATCACCGGCGCGAGCGACGCCGCGTGAGCGGGGGCGCGGCAGCGCATCCTGAGGCCGCTGGCGCGGCCGCGCACCCGGATGCCGCTGCCGGGTCAGCGCGCGGCCGCACGGTCGTCGTGGCCGGGGCCGGCGGGGTCGGCGGGCGGGCGGTGTGCGCGGCTCTGAGTCGCGCGGGCGCGCACGTCGTCGCGGTCGGCTCGCGCGCCGAGTCGCTGACCCACGTCGAGGCGGCCGAGACCGCGGTGCTCGACCTCGCCGACCCGGAGGCCGTGGCCGCGTGGGCGCGCGAGCTGCGCTCGCGTCGGCCGAGCATCGACGGCGCGCTGCACCTCGTCGGCGGGTGGCGCGGCGGCTCGGGGTTCGACGACTTCGCGTGGCTCGAGCGCCGCGTGCTCACGACCCTGCGGGTGCTCAGCCGCGAGCTGCGCGACGACCTCGCGGCGTCGGGCGCGGGGCGCCTGGCGATCGTGAGCTCCGCATCTGTCGCCTCACCGAAATGGGGCATGGCCAACTACGTCACGCTGAAGGCGGCGGCCGAGATGTGGGTGCAGGCGATCGCGGGCACCTGGCGGGCGAAGCACGAGCCGGCCGCGGCGGTGACCTTCATCGTCGGCGCGCTCGACGACCCGAGGGTGACCGAGCTGCTCGCCACCGCGTGCGCCGGGCTGTGGAGCCTGCCGACCGAGGAGGTCAACGGCGCCCTCATCGACCTGAGTCGCGCCACCGAGTCGGCCTCCGAGTCAGCCACCGAGCCCGCCACCGACCAGGGAGAATGATCTCCGTGACGCGCATCCATGACACCAGCTTCCGCGGCTTCGCCAGCGACAACTACGCGGGCGTGCACCCCGAAGTGCTGGCCGCCCTCGCCGACGCGAACCGCGGCCACCAGATCTCGTACGGGGAGGACCAGTACACGGCCCGCCTGTCCGAAGTCGTGAAGGCCGAGTTCGGCGAGCGGGCCGAGGTGTTTCCGGTCTTCAACGGCACGGGGGCGAACGTGCTCGCGCTCACCGCGCTCATGCCGCGCTGGGGTGCGGTGATCGCGAGCGGCACCGCGCACATCCACACCGATGAGGGCGGGGCGCCCGAGCGCGTCAGCAGCCTCAAGCTCTTCACCGTGCCGACGCCCGACGGCAAGCTCACCCCCGAGCTGGTCGCCACCGAGGCCTTCGGCTGGGGCGACGAGCACCGCGCGCAGCCGCTGGCCGTGAGCATCACCAACACGACCGAGCTCGGCACCCTGTACACGCCCGACGAGGTGCGCGCGATCGCCGACTACGCCCACGCGCACGGCATGGCGCTTCACCTCGACGGAGCGCGCGTCTGGAACGCCGCCGCCGCCCTCGGCACCTCGCTGCGCGCCTTCACGGCCGATGCCGGCGTCGACATCCTCTCGCTCGGCGGCACGAAGAACGGCCTGCTCGGCGCCGAAGCCATCGTGGTGCTGAACCCCGAGCGCGTCGAGGGCCTCATCTACCTGCGCAAGATGTACATGCAGCTGGCGAGCAAGATGCGCTTCCTCTCGGCGCAGCTGCTGACCCTGTTCGAGGGCGAGCTCGGCATCCGGTCTGCCCGCCACGCGAACGCGATGGCCGCCCGCCTGCGGTCGGGCCTCGAGGGGATGCTCGCCGACGGTTCGCTGCCCGCCGGCTCGCTCGGCTTCAGCCAGCAGACCCAGGCCAACGCCGTGTTCGCGCTGCTCGCCACCGATGCCGCCGACCGGATTCGCGACCGCGTGCGCTTCTACGACTGGGATCGCGCGCGCGGCGAGGTGCGCTGGATGTGCGCCTTCGACACCACCGAGGCCGACATCGACGCGTTCATGCACATCATCCGCGAGGAACTCACGCGGTAGCGGCGCGGACGCGCCACCGCGACGATTGACCGGTCTATCGAAGAACGATAGTTTTCTCTCGTTCCTCGATAGATCGGATCTCCTGTGCCCCGCTGGACGCGCCTTCCCCTCCTCACCCTGCTGACCGTGCTCGGGCTGCTCGTGCTCGCCCTGCAGGTCGGCGCGCTGCCGGTGCTCGCCGCCGAATGGGCGCGCGAGGCTCCCGAATTCGGCGTCCTCGCCGTGCCGCTCGCCGTCGCGGCGGTCGGAGCCGGCATCTGCGTGCAACTGGCGCTCGTCATCACGGGGCGGCTCGTCGGCTTCGTGCATCGCGGCCGCATCTTCGATCGGGCGGCGCTGCCCTGGGTCGACGGGCTCGTGCTGTGCGGCGCCCTGGCCACGACGATCGTGCTGCTGACGTTCATCGTGCTCGCCGTCGTCGGCACCGGCGGGCCGCCCGCGCTCAGCATCCTGATGATCGTCGCGATCATCGGCGGAGCCACCGCGACCCTCCTGCTGGTCGTCATGCGGGCGCTGCTGCGGCAGGCCGTGACGCTCGACGCCGAGCTGCGCGAGGTGGTGTAGTGGCCATCGTCATCAGCATCGATCGCCTGCTCGCCGAGCGCCGCCTCAGCGTGGGCAAGTTCGCCGAGCGCATCGGCATCACGCCGGCGAACGTCGCGGTGCTGAAGAACGGGCGCGCGAAGGCCGTGCGCTTCACGACGCTCGACGCCATCTGCCGGGTGCTCGACTGCCAGCCGGGCGACATCCTGCAGTGGGTGCCCGAGCGCGACTGACGACCGACGATCGGCGCGGCGGCAGGGGGCGGATGCCGTCCGCACGCTCAGCACCTCCCAAGCCGCGCCGCCCACGCTGGAGTCGTGAGCGACCGCGACCCGCGCATCCTGCAGCCCGGCGACCCCGGGTACGAGGCCGCGGGAGCCGCGCCCCGCATCACGCGACCGCGCACGGCGGCCCGATCGGCGCGCGAGGCGATCCGCCGCAACCCGAAGCTCGACCAGGCCTACCGCACGGGCGTGAAGGTCGTGGGCGGCACCACAGTGGGCCTGGGGGTGGTGCTCATGCCGCTTCCGGGGCCCGGAACCCTCATCGCCCTCGGGGGCCTCGCCATCCTGGGCACCGAGAGCGAGCGGGCGAAGAAGCTCAATCAGCAGGGGGTCGAGCTGGCGAAGCGGGCCGCGGCCCGCGCGCGAGCGGCGCGTCAGAAGCGGGCCGCCCGAACGGAGCCTCCGCGGGCGTAGCGTGGGGGGCATGCGATTCGGACTCTTCATTCCCCAGGGCTGGCGCCACGACCTCGTCGACATCGACCCGAGCGAGCAGTGGGGGGTGATGAAGCGCCTCGCGCAGCACGCCGACCGCGGGCCGTGGGAGTCGATCTGGGTCTACGACCACTTCCACACCGTCCCCGTGCCGAGCGACGAGGCGACGCACGAGGCGTGGACGCTCATGTCGGCATTCGGCGCGGTGACCGAGCGCGTGCGCCTGGGCCAGATGTGCACGTGCATGGGCTACCGCAACCCCGCCTACCTCGCGAAGGTCGCCGCGACCGTCGACCACGTGTCGGGGGGCCGCGTCGAGATGGGCATCGGCGGCGGCTGGTACGAGCACGAGTGGCGGGCCTACGGCTACGGCTTCCCCGAGATCGGCGACCGCCTGCGCGCGCTCGACGAGGGCGTGCAGATCATGCGGCAGGCGTGGTCGCAAGGCACGGCGACGCTCGATGGCCGGTACTTCCAAGTCGACGGCGCGATCGTTCGGCCGCTGCCGGTGCAGAAGGAGGGCATCCCGCTGTGGATCGCCGGCGGCGGCGAGAAGGTGACCCTGCGCATCGCCGCGCAGTACGGGCGGTACACGAACTTCGGCGGCACGGCGGAGGAGTTCGCGGCGAAGAGCGAGATCCTCCGCGGGCACTGCGAGCGGCTCGGCACGAGCTTCGACGCCATCACCCGCTCGTCGAACTACAACACCGTCATCGGGCGCGACGAGGCCGAGGTGGCCGACCGCATCGCGGCGATCGAGGCGCGGCTGGCCCGCTTCATCGGCGCCGAGCGGGCGGGCAAGGCGGTCGCCGACCTGCGCGACGGGCGGGGTCTTGCGGGCACTCCCGAGCAGATCGTCGAGAAGCTGCAGGCCATGCAGGGGCTCGGCATGACCTACGCGATCACCTACTTCGCCGAGGCCGCGCACGACACGAGCGGCATCGAGCTGTTCGAGCGCGAGGTCATCCCGGCTCTGCAGTAGTCTCGGTCGTCCGTTGCTCGTGCGCACCTCGGCACGACACGGTCTGATCGAGAGGAACCCTTTGCTCGACGCACTCGTCGCCGGCGTGCTCGCCGGCTATGCCATCGCGATCCCCGTCGGGGCGATCGCGGCCCTGCTCATCACGCTCGGCGCCCAGCACGGTGCGCGGGTGGCGGCGGGCGGCGCGCTCGGTGCGGCGACCGTCGACGGACTGTACGCCACGGTCGCGGTGACGGCCGGTGCCGTCATCGCCCCCCTCATCGCGACCGTGGAAGAGCCGCTGCGCTGGATCTCGGTGGCCGTGCTCGTCGTGCTCGGGGTCATGCTCGCCCGGCCGGCCTTCCGACGGCGCACCGCTCCCGTGGCCGCCGCGACCCTCGACGACGCGGCGCCCCCGCCGGTCGACGACGCCACGGATGCGCGCCCGACGCCGCGGGTGCGCACGACGACCTTCCGCCGCCTGTTCGTGACCGTCGGCGCCCTCACGCTCGTCAACCCCGTGACCGTCGTCTACTTCGCGGCTCTCGTCGGCAGCTCGACGCTCGCCGTCGATGCGGGTGCCGCCGAGCGGTTGGTGTTCGTCGTCGCGGCCTTCGCGTCCTCGCTCAGCTGGCAGCTGCTGCTGACGACGGCGGGCTCGCTCGTGGGGCGCGTGCTGACCGGGCCGACGGGCGCGCGCGTCACCGCGCTGGTCGGCGGCGCGCTCGTGATCGCGCTCGCCGTGCGGGCTGCGCTCGCGCCGTGACGGTCTAGAGCTGCAGGTCGGCCTCGAGGTCGCCCATGCCCGCGACGGGCGCATCGGCCATGCGCTCGACGAGGAGGTCGTCGCCGTCGGGCGACACCTGCACGCGCACCACGTCGCCGTCGCTGATGGCACCCGACAGAATCGCGCGGGCGAGGGCGTCGTCGATCTCGTGCTGCATGAGCCGCCGCAGCGGCCGCGCCCCGTACACGGGGTCGTAGCCGCGCTCGGCGAGCCAGGTGCGGGCATCCGGGGTCACCGCCAGCTGCAGGCGGCGATCGGCCAGGCGACGCTCGAGCCGATCGATCTGCAGCGAGACGATCTGGCCGAGGTCGTCGGTCGACAGCGGCGAGAAGACGACGATGTCGTCGAGGCGGTTGATGAACTCGGGCTTGAAGGCCTGCCGCACGACCTCGTTGACGCCCGCGACCTTGGCCGGCCAATCGAGCGTCGGGTCGATGAGCAGCTGCGAGCCGAGGTTCGAGGTCAGGATGAGAATCGCGTTGCGGAAGTCGACGGTGCGACCCTGACCATCGGTCAGGCGGCCGTCGTCGAGCACCTGCAGCAGCAGGTCGAAGACCTCGGGGTGCGCCTTCTCGACCTCGTCGAGCAGGATCACCGAGTACGGCCGGCGGCGCACGGCCTCGGTGAGCTGCCCGCCCTGCTCGTAGCCGACGTAGCCGGGGGGCGCGCCGATGAGCCGCGAGACGCTGAACTTCTCGCCGTACTCGCTCATGTCGATGCGCACCATCGACTTCTCGTCGTCGAACAGGTAGTCGGCGAGCGCCTTCGCGAGCTCGGTCTTGCCGACGCCGGTCGGGCCGAGGAAGAGGAACGAACCGGTGGGGCGGTCGGGGTCGCTGATGCCGGCCCGCGTGCGGCGCACGGCCTCGCTGACCGCAACGACCGCGTCGCGCTGCCCGATGATGCGCTTGCCGAGCTCGGCCTCCAGGGTCAGCAGCTTCTCGGTCTCGCCCTGCGTCAGCTTGTCGACCGGGATCCCCGTCCAGGCCGCCACGACCGCGGCGATGTCATCGTCGGTGACCTGGTCGTTGACCATGCGCGGGCCGCCCTCAGCCGTCTCGGCCTCGGCCAGCTGCTTCTCGATGCCCGGGATCACCTCGTAGTTGAGCTTCGACGCGGTCTGGTAGTCGCCCTCGCGCATGGCGCGGTCGAGCTCGATGCGGGCGTCGTTGAGGCGCGTCTTGAGGTCGCCGACCGCGGTCAGGCCCGACTTCTCAGCGGCCCAGCGCTTCTCGAGAGCATCCCGCTGGGCGGTCTTCTCGGCGAGCTCCTCGCGCAGTTTCGCGAGGCGCGCCTTCGAGGCGTCGTCCTTCTCCTTCTTGAGCGCGAGCTCCTCGATCTCGAGGCGGGTGACGGCGCGCTTGAGCTCGTCGAGCTCGACGGGGCTCGACTCGATCTCCATCTTCAGCCGACTGGCCGCCTCGTCGACGAGGTCGATCGCCTTATCGGGCAGCTGGCGGCTCGTGATGTAGCGGTTGCTGAGGGTGGCCGCGGCGACGAGAGCGCTGTCGGCGATCGCGACCTTGTGGTGCGCTTCGTAGCGCTCCTTGAGGCCGCGGAGGATCGCCACCGTGTCCTCGACGCTCGGCTCGCCGACGTAGACCTGCTGGAAGCGGCGCTCGAGCGCGGCATCCTTCTCGATGAACTCGCGGTACTCGTTGAGCGTCGTCGCGCCGATGAGCCGCAGCTCGCCCCGCGCGAGCATGGGCTTGAGCATGTTGGCGGCCGCGACCGAGCCCTCTCCGCCGCCCGCACCCATGAGGGTGTGCAGCTCGTCGATGAAGGTGATGACCTGGCCGTTCGACTCGTCGATCTCCTTGAGCACGGCCTTGAGGCGCTCCTCGAACTCGCCGCGGTACTTGGCCCCCGCGATGAGCGCGGCGATGTCGAGGCCGACGAGCTGCTTGTCCTTGAGCGAGTCGGGCACGTCGCCCGCGACGATGCGCTGCGCCAGGCCCTCGACCACGGCGGTCTTGCCGACACCGGGCTCGCCGATCAGCACGGGGTTGTTCTTCGTGCGGCGGCTGAGCACCTGACTGACGCGCCGGATCTCGGCGTCGCGGCCGATGACCGGATCGAGCTTGCCCGAGCGGGCGATCTCGGTGAGGTTGACGCCGTACTGCTCGAGGGCAGACTTCTGCTCCTCCTGGCTGGAGGGTGCGCCCTGCATGTTCGCCATCGTGTGCACTCCTGGGTGAAACCTGAGTCGATACGGCTCAAGTTTACGCCGCGGCGACCCGGCCCGCCAGGTCAGACGGCCGCCGGCGGCTCCGCCGAGGGCGAACGGGCTGGCGCAGTACGGGTCGAGGACACCGCGACCGCATCGATGAGCGCCCCCCAGCGCTCGAGCGCTCGAGCCGGGCCCGCATCGCGCGCCCAGGCCAGCGCGGCCCGCGACCGCTCGGCGAGCAGAGCCGGGTCGCCGAGGTGCTCGGCGACGGCCTCGGCGAGCGCCGCCCCATCGCCCGACGGCACCAGTCGGCCCGAGACGCCGTCGGTGATCATCTCGGCCGGCCCGTACGCGATGTCGTAGGCGACCGCCGGGCACCCCCGCGCCATCGCCTCGGCGATCACCAGCGACTGGCCCTCGTACGCACTGGTCAGCACCATGACCGCCGCGGTGCGGGCCTCCTCGGCGGCACCGTCGCGATGCCCGTGCAGCGTGATCGAGCCGGTGAGACCCAGCTCGGCGATGCGCTGCTCGAGCGCCGGGCGCAGCGGACCCTCGCCGTAGATGTCGAGGTGGGCACCGGGTCGTCGCTCCACCACGCGCGCCCACGCCTCCACGAGCTGGTCGAGCCGCTTGACCGGCGCCAACCGCGCGATCGCGATCGCCCGCAGCGGATCGCGGCCCTCCGACCCCGCGTGCGCGTCAGCCGGCACCAGAGCCGGGTGCGGAATCACCCACCCCGGGGCCTCCTCGCGCCCTCGACGGCGCACGACGTCGGCGCGCTGCCGCTCGGTCAGCCAGACGACGGCGTCGTACAGCGGAAGCGTCTCCAACCAGCCCTGCCAGACCGGGTCGACCGGGCTGTCCCAGGCGTGCGGTGCGAGCGTGTGCGCGCTGTGCACCGTGTGCACCACGGGCAGGCCCGGGATGCCCGCGAGCAGCTCGCCGACCTGGCGGGCCTCGGCGATCGCGACGACGGGCAGCCGCGGCTCCGCATCCCGCGCCGTGCGCACCACGTCGCTCCACCACGCCCGGTAGAGCCCGCGGAATCCGGCGAGGTCTCCGGCGTGCTCGCCCCGCTCGTCGAAGACAGCGATCGGCTCGTCCGTGCGCCACCAGTCGGCGCGCTGCAGGTAGGGCAGGCGGAAGAGCCGCCGGCCCTGCGCGTCAAACAGATCGGTGTGCACGACGGCTCCAGCCGCGTCGCGCACGAGCTGACGCCACGGGCGACCCGCGGAATCGAGCTCGAGCGGGGCGACGTCGAGCGGGGCGACGTCGAGCGGGTCGGTTCGGTCGGGCGTGCCGCCCACCCGCAGCAGCGCCGAACGCCGCAGCAGCGCCGGGCGCTCACGCACCTCCTGCAGCAGGTTGCGGATGACCGTTCCCTCGTCGGCGAGGCCCGCCTTCCGGAAGCCCTCGACGTCGCTCGCGTTGTCGGGGTGCAGGTCGACCGTGAGCAGGGTCACCGGGTAGCCCGCGTCGGCGAGCATGCGGGCGCGCTGCATCGTCGCGATCGTGTACCCGCCGTCCATGCCCGGGCGCAGACGGCTGGTCGCGATCAGCAGGCGGGCGAGTGGCACGCGGCCAGCCTACTGAGCAGGGCCCTGGCGGTGCGGCGAGACCGAGGGGGAGGGCGAGGGCCCGTCGTCTCCGCGCGCCGCGGGCCGTGACGCCGTCACCGTGAACTTGGGCGTGCGCGCGACCTGCCGGGTCGGGCCGACCAGTCGCTGCAGCGCGGGGCGGTAGTCGAGGTGGCTGTTCCAGACCGCGCGCAGCTCGCCGCCCGCACGCAGCACGCGCGCGGCCTCGGCGAACAGCCGCAGGGCAACGCCGGTGTGCACCGCTGCCCCCACATGGAAGGGCGGGTTCAGCAGCACGAGGTCGGCGCTGTCGTCGGGCTGCCCGACGAGCGCATCATCGTGCACGAGCTCGATGCGCACGCCGTTCGCCTCGGCCGTCAGGCGCGCGCTCTCGACAGCGATCTGCGAGACGTCGCTTGCGATCACCCGCGCTCCCGGCTCGCGACGGGCGAGCGCACTGGCCAGCACCCCCGAGCCGCAGGCGAGATCGATAGCCGTCGCGAACGGGGGCAGGCTCTCGAGCGTCGCCAGCAGCGCGCGCGTGCCGATATCGAGGGATGCCCCCGCGAACACTCCCGGCAGCGCGACGATGTGCATCCCGTGCTCGGGGTCGTACCCGCGCGCCGGCCCGAGAGGCTCGCGGCGGATCGGCTCGCGGGCGGTGAGCAGCCGTGCCTTCCCGCGCGCGAGCGACACGTCGACGCGCGCGAAGCTGCCGCGCAGCACCTCGGTCTGCGCAGAGGTCATGTGCTTGACCCGGTTGCCCGCGATGAGCACCGCCTCCGCCGGAGCGCTGCGGGCGAGCGCCCGAGCAACCGCATCGAGGCGGTCGAGCGACCGCGGGAGGCGCAGGAGCACGAGCTCCGCATCCGCCGCCACCGTGTCGAGGTCGCGGTGCTCGATCGGTTCGAGCAGGCCGAGGCGTTCACGGTTGGAGGCGAGGGCCCGCCGCGCGACGACGGAGTCGAGATGCACCTGCACCCCGGCGGCCCCGAGGGCGAGCGCACCGAGCGAGAGCGCGCCGTGCGTGTCGTCGACCACGGCGACCCGACGACCGGCGATCAGCGCCGCCGCGGTGTCGAGCAGGTAGCGGTCGGCGACGTCCCACGCGCGCAGCTCGGGCGCCTCGAGGTCGGGGTGCCGGCGCAGGGCATCGAGCAGGCCGTCGAGGTCGCCGGGGGTCGCGGGGTCGCGCACCCCGCCAGCCTAGGCGCGCGCCAGCAGGTCGGCGATGCGCTGCTGCAGCTCGCCCGGGCGGAACGGCTTGATGACGAAGTCGTCAGCCCCCGCCGCGTACGCGGCATCGATGTCGCTCTGCTGCGCCCGCGCGGTGAGCATGAGCACGCGGATACGGCTGGCATCGGGGTGCGCCCGGAGCGCCGCGCACACCTCAACACCGGTCAGCCCCGGCATCATCCAGTCGAGCACGACCACGTCGGGGCGCTCCTGCAGGGCGAGCCGGAGCCCGTCATCGCCGTCCGTCGCGGTCGTGAGTTCGTGCCCCTCGCGCTCGAGGCGGGCGGTGATGAGGGCGAGGATGTCCGGCTCGTCCTCGCACACGAGGATTCGTGCCACGCTCCACCTCCCCCGATCGCCGCGCTGGGTCTAGTGTCGGCGGTGTGACACCGGTGCGTCAACGCGAGCTCCTGCGGCAGGACACCGCGGTGCTCGGTGCCGTCGGGCTCATCCAGCGCCTGCGCGACGCCTCCACCCCGGTGTACCTGGCGGTCATCATCGGTCTGGCCCTGCTGACCTTCGGGCTCGGCTTCGCCGCTCTGTACCTGACACCACCCGGCGGCAATGCCGCCATCTGGTGGCCGGCCGCGGGCACGAGCGCCCTCCTCGCACTGCTCTACCGGGGCCCGCGCTGGCAGGTGCTCGTGCTGGTCGCGGTCGTGGCGGCCAGCTCGAACGTGTTCATCGGTCGACCGCCGGTGTTCGCGCTGTGGGCGGTGATCATCCTCGTCTCCGAGCTCGCGGTGTTCCTGCTCGTGCTCGGGCCGCAGGGCCGGGCCGCGATGCTCGCCACGACGCGGGGCCTCACGCGCTTCATCGTCGCGTGCGTCGCGGCGTCGGTCACCGTCGGTCTGATCGGGGCCGGGTCGTTCGTGGTGCTGGTCGGCGCCGACCCGTTCGTGAGCTTCGCCTCGCTCGTGCCCTCCCACCTCTCGGCGCTGCTGCTGATCGTGCCGCTCGCTCTCGTTCCGCTGCCGCGCGGCCTCGCCGCGCAGCGGATCGAGCTGATCGTGCAGGGCAGTGCGACCGCCACCGTGACCCTGCTGGTCTTCGCCCCCTTCCAGAACGAGGCGATCGGAGCGCTGCTGTTCCCCTTCTTCGGCTGGGCGGCCGTGCGCTTCCCCCCGATCGTCGCCACGGCCGAGCTGGTCGTCCTCGGCGCGGTCGGCTCGGTGCTGACGGTGCTCGGCGGCGGGCCGTACGCTCAGGTCGACATCGCTCTGCCCGCCGCCCTGCTGGTGCAGCTCTACCTGCTGTCGATCGCCATCACGATCCAGTTCATCACCACCGTGCGCAGCGAGCGTGCCGAGCTTCGTGCCGGGAACCTGCGCCGCGCGGCACTGCTGCGCGGCGGTTTCGTCGGCTCGCAGCTGGGTTCGGCGTTCGTGCGGGTGCTGCCGACGGGCGGCATCGGGATCGTCGAGGCGAACGAGGTCGCCGAGTCGTTCCTCGCCCCGAGCTGGTTCGACCCCTTCATCGAGACCTGGCTCGCGAGCGGTGCCGACGATGTCAGCACCGAGATCCTGCTGCCCGACGGTCGCACGCTGCAGGTCTACGGTCGTCGCGTGCCGACCGTCGACGGCGACCAGGTGCTCGGCGTGCAGATGGTCGACATCAGCGATTTCGTCGCGGCTCAGATCGCGATGGAGCACGCGGTGGAGCGCGAGCGCCGGGTCGTCGACGAGCTGCGCGCCCTCGCGCAGCAGAAAGACGACTTCGTGTCGGCCGTGAGCCACGAGCTGCGCACCCCGATCACGAGCATCGTCGGCTTCGCCGAGGAGCTCGACGCGATCGCGGTGCCCGAGCACAAGCAGGCCACCGAGATCATCCTGCGCAACGCGCACCGGCTCACGGGCATGGTCGAAGAGCTGCTCGAGCTCGGACGCATGACCGCAGCGAACCCGGTGCGCGAGCACAGCATCCTCGACCTGGCCCAGATCGCCGCGGATGCTGTTGCCGACCAGGCGGCCACCGCCCGTGATCGCCGGATCGCGGTCGAGGTCGTTCCGACCGCTGAACCGGCACTGGTGCTCGGCAACCCCACCACCCTCGGGCGCATCGCGACCAATCTCATCGCCAACGCCCTCAAGTTCACGCCCACCGGCGGCGCGGTGCGGGTATCGGTCGAGGTCGATGCGGGTCAGGTCAGGCTCGCGGTCGACGACTCGGGGCCGGGCATCACCGATGCCGAGGCGCCGCGGGTGTTCGAGCGGTTCTTCCGCTCGGACGACCCGCAGAAGCGCCAGACGCCGGGAACGGGCCTCGGGCTGTCGATCGTGCGCGCCCTCGTCGAGCTGCTCGACGGCAGCATCGGGGTCGAGCGCTCGACCCTGGGCGGGGCGCGCCTCGTCGTGGTGCTGCCCCGCGCCGGTGCGCCGGGCGATCTCCGCAACCCTGCAGCGGGCTAGCCGCGCCGCAACGGCCGCCAGACCACCATCTGGTTCGGCTTCTGAACGCGCGTGCCCGCCTTGATCGACACGACCTCGCCCTCGACACCGGCAGCGAAGACGCGCCGACCGGGCCGCGCGAGCAGCTCATCGGCGAGCGCCGTCTCGAGCTCGCGCACGCGCGCCCGCAGCTGCACGACCTCGTTCTCGAGCTCGAGGATGCGCCGGATGCCCTCGAGGTTCAGGCCCTCAGCACTGAGCCGCGCGATCTCGCGCAGCTGCACCACGTCGCGCATCGAGTAGCGGCGGCTCTGCCCGGCCGTGCGCGTGGGCGAGACGAGGCCGAGCCGGTCGTACTGCCGCAGCGTCTGCGGGTGCATGCCCGCGAGCTCGGCGGCGACGGCGATCGCGAAGATCGGGCTGTTCTCGTCCATGCCGGTCATTGTGCCTCGATCCCCGTGCGCCGTCATCCTCGCGCGCGGGCGATGAGCTCGTCGCGCGGGTTCTCGGCGGGCAGTGCCGCGGCGAACTGCTCGAGCTTCTTCGCGGCGTCGGAACTGAGGTGCGAGGGCACCGCCACCTGCACGGTCGCGAGCAGGTCGCCGGTGCCCTTCGCCGTCGTCACGCCGCGACCCTTGACGCGCAGCACACGGCCGCTGGGGGTGCCGGCGGCGACCTTCAGCTTCACGGTCTCGCCGCCGAGCGTCGGCACCTCGATCGTGGCGCCGAGGGCCGCCTCCACGAACGTGACGGGAACATCCAGTCGCAGATTCAGGCCATCGCGCGTGAACACGGGATGCGGGCGCACCTGCACCGTCAGCACCAGGTCGCCGGGCTCACCGCCGTCGGGGCTCGGCTCGCCCTTGCCGCGCAGGCGGATCTTCTGCCCATCGGCCACACCGGCAGGGATCTTCACCTGGATGGGTTTTCCCCCGCCCGGGCGCTCGAGCGTCACGGTGTCGCCGTGCACGGCGGTGACGAACTCGAGCCCGACGGTCGCGACGTGGTCGCGGCCCTTGGTGGGCCCGCCGAACCGTCGCCCGGCTGCGCCGGGGGCGCCGCCCCCGAAGAGCCCCCCGAACAGGTCGCTGAAGTCTCCCGGGGTCGCGCCGCGACGGGCGCCGCCCGGCGGGTAGCCGCCGCCGAACATCCCCCCGAAGACGTCCTCGAAGCCGCCCGGCGCTCCGCCGGCGGTGAACCGCGCGCCCGAGCCCATCGCGCGCAGCTGGTCGTACTCGGCCCGCTGCTGCGGGTCGGAGAGCACCGCGTGCGCCTCGCTGATCTCCTTGAAGCGCGCCTCGGCCGCCGGGTCGCCCGGGTTCGAGTCGGGGTGGTACTGCCGGGCGAGCTTGCGGTAGACCTTTTTCAGCTCCGCATCCGAGACGTCCTTGCTCACGCCGAGCACGGCGTAGAAGTCTTTCTCGAACCAGTCCTGGCTCGCCATGCCGCCCCCTAGCCCTGCGGAACGGCGACCGCGACCTTCGCCGGCCGCACCAGCCGCTCGCCCAGAGCCCACCCGATCTCGACGACGTCGGCCACGGTCTGCTCGGTGGCGTCGGGGCTGGGCAGCTGGGCGATGGCCTCGTGGATGCTCGGGTCGAACACCTCGCCCACCGCACCGACCCGGCGCAGGCCGTAGCGCTCGAAGGCCTGCTGCAGCTTCTGCGCGACGAGCTCGAGGGGGCTGCCCTCGAGGTCGCCGTGCGCGGAGGCGCGGTCGAGGTCATCGATCGCGGGCAGCAGCGACCGCACGACCTCGGCGATGACCGCCTCGCGGTTCGCCTGCCGGTCGCGCTCGACGCGCGTGCGGAAGTTCGCCAGCTCGGCCTCGGCGCGGGCGGCGCGGTCGCGGTACTCCTCGATCTCGCGCTGCCCGGCCTCGGAGAGGATGTGGTCGATGTCGGCGTCGAGGCTCGACGCGTCGTCGAGCGCGGGCTCCGCATCCGCCGCGCCGTCGGTCGGCCCCTCGGCGGGCGCCGCGGCGGCCGACTCGTCGTCGACCGCGCGCGGCTCGCCCGTCTCGGGGTCGATGCGGCGCTTGTCCTTGACGACGGGCTCGCGCTCGTCGTCGTCGCGCTTCTTCGCCATGACTACTTCGCGTCCTTGTCCGAGGAGGCAGTCGGCTTGTCGTCCTCGTCGTCGACGATCTCGGCGTCGACGACGTCCTCATCGGAGGCGGCCGGGGTCTCCTGGTCGGCCGAGGGGGTCGGCTCCATCTGCGACGCGGCGTAGATGGCCTCGCCGAGCTTGCCCTGCGAGGCGTTGAGGGTGTCGAACGCGGTCTTCACCGCGGCGTCGTCGTCACCGGCGAGCGCCGCCTTGAGCGCGTCGACGTCGGCCTGCACCTCGCCCTTGACGTCGTCGGGCAGCTTGTCCTCGTTCTCCTTGATGAGCTTCTCGATCGAGTAGACGAGCTGCTCCGAGTTGTTGCGCACCTCGGCCTTCTCGCGACGCTCCTTGTCTTCGGCGGCGTGCTCTTCGGCCTCGCGCACCATGCGCTCGATGTCCTCCTTCGCGAGCGACGAGCCGCCCGTGATGGTCATCGACTGCTCCTTGCCGGTGCCCTTGTCCTTCGCCGAGACGTGCACGATGCCGTTGGCGTCGATGTCGAAGGTGACCTCGATCTGCGGGATGCCCCGCGGAGCCGGCGCGATGCCGGTGAGCTCGAACGTGCCGAGGTTCTTGTTGTCGCGCGTGAACTCACGCTCACCCTGGAAGACCTGAATGGCCACGCTCGGCTGGTTGTCGTCTGCGGTCGTGAAGGTCTCGCTGCGCTTGGTCGGAATGGCCGTGTTGCGCTCGATGAGCTTGGTCATGATGCCGCCCTTGGTCTCGATGCCGAGGCTCAGGGGGGTGACGTCGATGAGCAGCACGTCCTTGCGCTCACCCTTCAGCACGCCCGCCTGCAGGGCGGCGCCGACGGCGACGACCTCATCGGGGTTGACGCCCTTGTTGGGCTCCTTGCCGCCGGTCAGCTTCTTGACGAGCTCGGTGACGGCGGGCATGCGGGTCGAGCCGCCGACGAGCACGACGTGCGCGATGTCGCTGACCTTGACGCCGGCTTCGCGGATGACGTCTTCGAAGGGCTTCTTGGTGCGCTCGAGCAGGTCGCTCGTGAGCTCCTCGAACTTGGCGCGGGTGAGGGTCTCGTCGAGGTTGGCGGGGCCGTTCTCGGTGAGCGAGAGGTACGGCAGCTGGATGCTCGTCGAGGTCGAGCTCGAGAGCTCCTTCTTGGCCTGCTCCGCGGCCTCCTTGAGACGCTGCTTGGCGATCTTGTCGTTGCTGACGTCGACGCCGGTGGTCTCCTTGAAGCGCTGGATCAGGTACGAGACGACGCGGCCGTCCCAGTCGTCACCGCCGAGGCGGTTGTCGCCGGCGGTGGCCTTCACCTGGATGGTGCTGAAGTCTTCGTCTTTGCCCACCTCGAGCAGACTGACATCGAAGGTGCCGCCACCGAGGTCGAAGACGAGGATCAGCTCGTCCTCCTTGCCCTTGTCGAGGCCGTAGGCGAGGGCCGCCGCGGTCGGCTCGTTGATGATGCGCAGCACGTTGAGGCCCGCGATCTCGCCGGCCTCCTTGGTGGCCTGACGCTCGGCGTCGTTGAAGTAGGCGGGCACCGTGATGACGGCGTCGGTGACGCTCTCGCCCAGGTACTGCTCCGCATCCCGCTTCAGCTTCGCCAGAATGCGGGCGCTGATCTCCTGCGGGGTGTACTTCTTGTCGTCGATCTCCTGCTTCCAGTCGGTGCCCATGTGGCGCTTGACGCTCGCGATGGTGCGGTCGACGTTGGTGACGGCCTGGCGCTTCGCGGTCTCGCCGACGAGCACCTCGCCGTCTTTCGTGAACGCGACGACCGAGGGCGTGGTGCGGAAGCCCTCGGCGTTGGCGATGACGGTGGGCTCGCCGCCCTCGAGAACGGAGACGACGGAGTTGGTGGTTCCGAGGTCGATGCCGACGGCACGGGCCATGGTGGTGCTCCTTCTGGGATCAGATCTGCGTGGTCTGCAGGCGCGAAAGGTTGAGTCGCGTGCTATCAAGTTTGAGATTCGGGATGCGGGCTGTCAAGTCGAGCAGGAGAAACCTGCGTCGCTCTGACTCAACTCTCAGGGTCGGTTTCTCGCTACGGTGGAGGGGAGGCAACGAAGCCTCAGGAAAGGAGTCATCGATGACCACCGCATCCACCCCCGCCACGATCCCGTGGTGGCAGCGACTGGGGTCGCTGTCCATCGCCGCCCTCGTGCTGGTCGCCACCAACGGCCTGTACATGCTCCTCGTCGCGTTTGGCAACATCACCGACTACGACACGAACTACGCCTTCGTCGAGCGCGTCTTCGCCATGGACACGACCAACTTCGGGCAGGGGCAAGACGTCAATCTCGACCCCGACATCATGTGGCGCGCCATCGACAACCCGGTGCTGGCCAACATCGGCTACATCGGCCTGATCATCGTCGAGGCGCTCGCGGGCATCGTGCTGCTCATCGCGACGATCGCGTGGATCCGCTACCTGCGGGGCTCCGTCTCGCTCGCCGCGACCCGCGCCCTGTCGACCCTCGGCCTGGTGCTGGTGATCCTCGTCTTCTTCACGGCGTTCATCACCGTCGGCGGCGAGTGGTTCAACATGTGGCGCTCGGTCGAGTGGAACGGCCTCGACCCTGCCCTGCAGAACTCGATCCTCGCCATCGCGAGCCTCATCGTCGTGCACCTGGTGCGCGACGAGCGCGCCGACGCCTGATCGGTGAGAGTTCGGGGGGCGGTGGGCGGATGCTCACCGCCCCCTCCTCGTCGGCTCGCGTCGCGCTACCTCTCGTTCACCCCGCGGCGGTAGCGTGAGCGCATGACACAGGAGTCGACGGACAAGACCGTGCCGGTGACCGCCAACACCCTCGCCGTGGGGGTCATGGGGCTCGATCTGCAGGAGGGCATCCAGGTGCCCCGTCGACGGGTCTTCGCCTGGGCGTTCTGGGACTGGGCCACGCAGCCGTTCAACACCGTGCTGCTGACCTTCGTGTGGGTGCCGAGCTACCTGACGAGCACGTTCTTCATCGACCCGGCCCTGGTCGGCACCGCGGGCGAGGAGGCCGCGCTCGGCCAGCTCGCCAGCAACCTCGGCTACGGCATCACGATCGCCGGGCTCCTGATCGCCCTGCTCGCCCCCGTCATGGGCCAGCGCGCCGACCGGGCCGGTCGGCAGAAGCTGCAGCTGTTCATCTTCACAGCCCTGCTGATCGTCGCGCAGCTCGGGCTGGCCTTCGTGCAGCCCGGGGCGGAATGGTTCTGGATGGGCGTCGCGCTCATCGCCATCGGAAGCGTGTTCGGCGAGATCGCCGGAGTCAGCTACAACGCCCTGCTGATCTCCGTGTCGACGCCGAAGACCGTCGGCAAGGTGTCGGGCCTCGGCTGGGGCTTCGGCTACCTGGGCGGCATCGTCGCGCTCACCATCGTCGTCGGGCTCATCCTCGGCGGCATCCTCGACGGCGAGCAGGGCACGACCTTCCAGATCATCGCGCTCGGTGCGACCGTGTGGACGATCCTCTTCGTGATCCCCATCTTCCTCAGCGTTCCGGAGCCCCCGAAGCGGGCGGCCGAGGAGAAGGTCGGGTTCCTCCGCAGCTACATCGAGCTCGGCCGCAGCATCGCACGGCTGTGGCGCGAGACCCGACCGACCTTCTGGTTCCTGCTCGCGAGCGCCGTCTACCGGGACGGCCTCTCCGCGGTCTTCACCTTCGGCTCGGTCATCGCCGCGATCGTCTTCGGCTTCGGCTTCACCGACCTCGTCATCTTCGGCATCGCGCTCAACATCGTGGCGGGAGTGTCGACGATCCTCGCCGGGCGCCTCGACGACCGGTTCGGGCCGAAGCTGGTCATCCTGATCTCCGTCTTCGGACTCGTCGCCTGCACCCTCATCGTGTTCTTCTTCGCCGATCTGGGCTCCGGGCTGTTCTGGGCCGTCGGCATCGTGCTCGCCGCCTTCGTCGGGCCCGCGCAGGCCGCCTCGCGCTCGTTCCTCGCCCGCGTCACCCCGGCGGGCCGCGAGGGCGAGGTCTTCGGTCTCTACGCCACCACCGGTCGCGCCGCCGGCTGGATGGCCTCCCTGCTGTGGGGCGTGTTCATCGCGATCGCGGCGAACCAGACCCTGTTCGGCATCCTGGGCATCTCGATCGTGCTGGCCGCGGGCGGCATCATGCTGCTGTTCGTGAAGGCGCCGGAGCGCACCAGCGCCTGAGCGCCCGCTACACGCGCGCGAGCGCGGCGATGTCCTCACGGAACTCTCCCGCCACCTCCGGGGAGACCGTCGCGCGCGTCCGTGCGATCGCGGCGAGGTAGTCGTCGGTCGACGGGCCGCGGACACCCGCACCGGCGCCGCCGTCCGCACCCGCCCCGAACACCGACTGCTCGAGCGCGGCCTGCGAGGCCGAGCGCGCCGCGAACTCGATGTCGGCCGGCGAGTAACCATCGCTCGCCATGACGAGCCGCGTGAGATCGACCTCGCCCTCCACCGCATCGGGGATGTACCGCGACCAGATCGCGGCGCGCGCCGCGGCATCGGGGAGCCCGATGGGGATCACGTAGTCGAAACGGCCGTGCCGCAGGAACGCGTCGTCGAGAGCGCGGATGAAGTTGGTCGCGCAGATCAGGAGTCGGCCCGGAGCATCCCGGAACGCGGGGATGATCTTGAGCAGCTCATTCGTGACGCCCTGCATCGCCGAGGGCGGCTCGCCGCCGCGCTGCGCCGCGATCTCCTCCACCTCGTCGATGAACACGATCACGTGGTCGAGCTCGGCGATCGTCGCGAAGGTCTCGCGAAGCCCGCCCGCGAGGCCCTGGGGCCCGTGCGCGAGCCGCGAGGGAAACACCTCGACGAAGGGCCACTGCAAGCGCGAGGCCACCGCCTTGGCGAACGTCGTCTTGCCCGTGCCGGGCGGGCCGAACAGCACGATCGAGCGCGGCGGCTCGACGCCGAACCGTTCGGCGAGCGCCGGGTCGGCGAGCGGCAGCACGAGGCGTCGCTCGAGCAGCTCCTTCTCGGCCTGCATGCCGGCGATCGAGCCCCACAGGTCGCGGGGCAGGATGCGCCCGCCGAGCTCGCGCAACGCCGTGAGCTCGCGCTGCTTCACCGGGATCTCGCGCTCGAAGTAGCTGAGGTGCGCGCGATCCGCGAAGCCGGCCTTGGTGAGCGCGCCGTGCTGCTGCTGGTTGTCGGGCACGAGGATCGACAGCCGCGTGAGCCCCTGCGGGGCCATCCGTTGCTCGAGCGCGGCCAGCAGCGAACCGGCCACGCCGGCCCCTCGGGCGCTCGCGGTGACGGCGAGGAAGACGATCCAGCCCTGGTCGTGCGCGGCGCGGGCGACCGCCGCGCCGACGACGTGATCGTCGTGCAGCGCCACGACCGCGTGGTCCTTCTCGCAGGAGGCCAGAACCTCCGCCAGCGCGTACACCGGCTCGACGCCCTCCTGCCGCACCTCCTCCCAGAGGCGCAGAATCGCGTCGAGATCGGAGGGCTGGTAGTCGCGCAGGCGTGTCGAGCTCATGCGGAATGGTGGCAACCCCGACCGGGAGTCGGTCGGGCCTCGGCTGAGACTCTGCCGCACGCCGCTCGTGACAAGCAGGCTGGGCGTGGTCAGTCGGCGCGAGCCGCCGCGACGAAGCGGGCCAGCAGCGCCGCGAGCAGGGTGCGCTCCTCCGCGGTGAAGCCGTCGAGTGCTCGCTCCACGGCGGCTCGCCGTTCGCGGCGGCGCTCGTCGAGCACGGCGCGGCCCGCCGCGGTGAGCGTGACGAGCGTGCGCCGCGCGTCGGCGGGATCGCTCGCGCGCGCGACGAACCCCCGTGCGGCGCAGTCGGCGATGACGCGGCTCGCCCGCGGCTGGTCGACACCGATCGCGGCGGCGAGGTCGCTCACGCTCGACCCATCGCCCAGGCGGTCGAGCTGCGACAGCAGGCGGTAGCGCGCCATCGTCGAGAAGGGATGCTCGTGCCGACCGCCCCCGTGCCACGGGTGATCATGCGGCTGAGGCTTCGGGCGGGCGCGCGGACCGGAGCGGCGCAGCTCGGCGATCGCGCGCTCGATGGCCGCGACCGGGTCGGCGGCGGGGTCGGGCTCGATGCGGTCGGCGGCGGGAGGCGGAGCATCCATGGATGTCACGGTACATCGATCGCGCACAGCGAACGGATCGGCGGTTGCGCGACGCGGGAATACATGTCATGGTGCATTAGTTGCACCGTGACATACGAACTGTCTGAAGGAGACACCATGACAACCGACACTCCCCGCGAGAACACCAACCCCGAGAACACGAACCCCGAGAGCACTCCCCGCCGCGAGGCCACGCCGCGCACCTGGCTGCGCCGCATCGCGCGTCGCAAGCGGATGCTCACCCACGAGCGCTGGCGTCAGCTCGACGCCGTCGCCCGCGAGGGCATCAGCGACGACGACTACGCCACGACGATGGCGACCCTCGAGGCCATGGCCCGCAACCTGGGCTGGGACGAGAGCCAGGCGGGCGACGAGACTCGTGAGCACCGCGGGCACCCCGGGCACCGGCACCACCGGCACGGGCACGGGCACCGGCACCACGGGAAGCGCCACGGGCGCTGCGCCGAGCGTGCCACAGTGGAGGCATGACCTCCGCGCCCGCACCGCCTCCCACCACGGCCGAGAAGGCCGCCGCCCTCGCCGCCCTGCACGTGCCGGGTGATCCGCTCATCGTCGTGAACGTGTGGGACGCCATGACGGCCCGCATCGTCGCCCGCACCCCCGGGGTGCGGGCGCTCGCGACGGCGAGCCACTCGGTCGCCTACGCGCTCGGGGTGGAGGACGGCGAGGGCATGTCGGTCGACATGGCCCTCGCCGCCGCCGGCCGCATCACGGCCGCGACCGACCTCCCGGTGAGCGTCGACTTCGAGCGCGGGTACGCCGCCGACGCGGCGGGGGTGCGGGCGAACGTGGCGCGGCTCATCGAGGCCGGAGCGGCCGGCCTCAACATCGAGGACTCGCTCGCGGGTGCGACGAGCGAGCGCCGCCCGATCACTGACGCCGCCGCGCGCGTCGCCGCCGCCCGCGCCGCCGCCGACGAGGCAGGTGTGCCGCTCGCCATCAACGCCCGCACCGACACCCTCGCCGGATCGCCTGAGAACTGGAGTGAGGCGATCGACCGCGCCAACGCCTACGTCGACGCGGGGGCGACGAGCGTGTTCATGCTGGGGCTGCGCACCGAGCAGCTGGTGGCAGACGCCGTCGCCGCCGTGCGCGCTCCGATCGCGGTCTTCGCGCACCCCGGGTACCTGCCGCTCTCCCGGCTGGCCGAGCTCGGTGTCGGACGCGTCTCGTTCGGCCCGCAGATTCTCGGCCTCACCCTGGCGCACCTCGCCGATGCCGCGGCGCAGCTCACCGCGCGCGGCGAGTACCCGGCCGAGCTCAGCTACCGTTACGAGCTGTGAGCATCGCGCAGCCCGATCCCGACGACGCGGCGCCCGTCGATCCCGACGACGGCGACCCCGACCGCACCGCGGCGGGCTGGCAGCCGCTGCTCGACCGCCCCGGCTACGAGCAGTGGTGGGACGGCTCGGCCTGGCGCGGCCGCGCCCATCGCGAGCCCGACCCGTTCTCGGCCTTCACCCCCGAGCTCGCTCGCGGCCTGCGCCCGGGGCCGAACCGCGCCGCCCACGTCGCCCGCGCGGGAATCCTCGCGATCCTGCTCGGATTCGTGCTGCAGACGCTCGTCGCCACCGACACGGTGACGCTCCCCGGAGTCGCGCAGATCACCCTCGTCGTGCTCGCGCTCGCGATCTCCGCCACGATCGGCATCGCCACCGTGACGGCGGCGAGCCTCGCTCTGCGGGCCGCCCCGCGCCTCGGGGGGCGAGCGATCGCATCGCTCGCACTCGGCGTGGGCATCCTGCTGGGCCTCGCCCCGGTGCTGCTGCTCGTCGCCATCGGGCTGGCTGGCGGCGTGTGACGGCCCGACGGCCTAACGGTTGATCGCCCAGTAGATCATCAGCATCGTGACGATCGCGCCCGCGATGAAGTTGAGCAGCAGGAAGCGCTTCCACCCGCGGTTGGCGGTCTCGGCCGTCTCGTCGGTGATCATCCAGAACTGGGCGGTGATCGCCACATAGGGCAGGGCGGCGGCGATCGCGAGCGGCCCCGGCCAGTCGGTGCCGAGCACCAGCACGCCGGCGAGGGCGTAGGCCGCGACCGACAACCGGGTCGTGAGGCGCGCACCGAGCACCGTTGCGATCGATGCGAGCCCGCCCTCCCGATCGGCGATGACATCCTGCACCGCCCCGAACGCGTGCGAGGCCATGCCCCACAGGAAGAACGCGATGAGGATCAGCCACAGCGCGGGCGTCCAGCTCGCACCGGCGAGCACGAGGCCGTACACCGCGGGGCTCACGAAGTGCGTCGACGAGGTGATCGAGTCGAGCACCGGCTTCTCCTTGAAGCGCAGGCCCTTCGCCGAGTACGCGACGACCGCGAACACGCTGACGGCGAGCACCAGCCACGACAGCGCCGACCCGAGCACCACGAGCACCACGAGGAACGGCACGTTCGAGATCACCGCCGCCCACAGGGTGGTGCGGTGGATGCTCGGATCGAGCAGGGCACCCTCCACGCCGCCCTTGCGCGGGTTGCGCAGATCGCTCTCGTAGTCGAACACGTCGTTGATGCCGTACATCGCGAGGTTGTACGGAATCAGGAAGTAGATCGTGCCGACCCAGAACGCGAGGTCGAGACGCCCGGTCGTCAGCAGGTACGCCGCCGCGAACGGGAAGGCGGTGTTGATCCAGCTCAGGGGGCGCGAACTGACGAGCAGCTGACCGAGGGTCCTCACGGCTCCCCATCATGCTGGGTCGGCGCGCGCCGCAGCAGCTCCCACACCGAGGGCAGCAGCACGAGCGCGGCGACCGTGTACGCGAAGTCCTCGATCGGCGCGATGCCGATGCGCACCCCGCTGATGAGGCTGTCGTCGTAGGCGACGATGCCGGTGCCGATGATCACGTTGTCGAAGATCGCGGTGAGGGTCAGCATGAGGATCGCCGCGAGGCCGACGGCCTTCCAGCGCGGCGAGCGCCGGGCGAGCACGGCCGCGACGGCGACCACGCCGACGACAGCCAGGAACGGCGCGTTGAGCAGCAGGTACGTCATGCGCCGGCCTCCGCATCCGTCGCCGCCGCGGCACCGGCAGGGCCACCGGATGACCGGCGCGCGGCCCGCCGATCGAGCAGGTCGCCGGCCGCCGTGTAGGCGATCATCGTGTTGTAGCACAGCAACGTGAGGAAGAAGACCTCCTCGAGCGGAAGCTCCGGCCCGACCAGCACCCCCGTCATGAAGTCGGTGACCCCGCGGAAGAAGATGCCGAGCATGATGCCGCCGACATCCCAGATCAGGAAGAAGATCACCCCGAGCGGCAGCACGATCGCCGCGCGACGAGCGTCGCGCCAGAAGAACAGCCGGAATCGACGATCGAGCATCACCATGCCGGTGATCGAGATGAGCAGCGCGCCCAGGTAGGCGAAGTTGACGAGCTCCACGGCGATGCCCGACGTCAGACGGCAGCCGCCGAGCCCGAGCGCACCGTCGGCTCGAGCGGCTCGGGCAGAGCCTCGGTCGAGGTGTCGCCCCGCAGGCGCTTGACGAGGATCTCGGCGCTGATGAGGCACATCGGCAGGCCGATGCCGGGGATCGTCGAGCCCCCCGCGTAGTAGAGGCCCTTCACCTTCTTCGAGACGTTGCCGGCCCGGAAGAACGCGCTCTGCGAGAGGGTGTGCGCCGGCCCGAGCGCGGTGCCGCGCCAGGCGTTGAGGTCGTCGTTGAAGTTGCCGGGGCCGTAGGTGCGCCGAACGACGATGCGATCAGCGAGCTCGGGAATCTTCGCCCAGTCGGCGATCTGCGCGATGATGCGGTCGGCGTAGACCTCCAGCGGGGTGTCGCCGTCGCCGTCGACGTCGCCGCGGCCGAAGCTCAGGTGCGGCGGGGCCGGCACGAGCACGAAGACGTTCTCGTGGCCCTCGGGCGCGACCGAGGGGTCGACGCCGCTCGGCTTGCAGATGTAGAGCGAGGCCGGGTCGGGCAGCGCCGGCTGCGGGCCGAAGATCGCCTCGAAGTTCTCGCGCCAGTTCGCGGTGAACAGCAGCGTGTGGTGCTCGAGCTGCGGCAGCTCGCCCTTCACGCCGAGGTACAGCAGGATCGCGCTGGGGCCGGCGGTCTTCTTGTCCCAGTACTCCTGCGGGTAGGTCTGCAGCTCGCGCGGCAGCAGCTGCGTCTCGCTGTGGTGCAGGTCGGCCGCCGAGACCACGATGTCGGCCTCGATGGCCGTGCCGTCAGCCAGCTCGACCCCGGTGACCTGCTTCGAAGTCGGGTCGACGACGATGCGCGCGACGGGCGAGGCGGTGCGGATGCTCACCCCCTGCTGCTCGGTGACCGCAGCGATGCGCTCGATCAGCTTCGTGAAGCCGCCCATCGGGTAGAGCACGCCGTCGGTCATGTCGAGGTGCGACATGAGGTGGTACATGGCGGGAGTGAGGAAGGGCGACGAGCCGAGGAAGACCGCGGGGTAGCCCAGGATCTGCCGCAGGCGCAGGTCGCGGAAGCGGCGCCCGACGTAGTCGTCGAGGCTCTGGAAGAGCATCTTCACGAGCTTCGCCGAGCGCTTGAGCACGTCGCCGCGCAGCAGCGGGCCGTACGAGGCGAAGCTCGTGTAGAGGAAGCGCTTCTTGGCCATCTCGTAGGTGTCGACCGCCGAATCGAGGTAGCGCTCGAGCTTCGCTCCGGCGCCCGGCTCGATCGACTCGAACAGCGCGATGTTCTCCTCGCGCGAGGCGGCGATGTCGGTCGGGGTGTCGAAGCCCTGCGTGATGACCCGGTAGCCGGGGTCGAGCTGCACGAGCTCGAGCTGCTCGGCGGCGCTCGTGCCGCACAGCTTGAAGAAGTGGTCGAAGACCTCCGGCATGAGGTACCACGACGGGCCCATGTCGAAGCGGAAGCCGTCTTTCTCCCATGAGCCGGCGCGCCCGCCGAGCTGATCGCGCTTCTCGACGAGGGTCACCTCATGACCGTCTCGAGCGAGCAGGGCGGCGCTCGAGAGACCGGCGATCCCTCCGCCGATGACGACGACGCGGCTCATGACTCGGCTCCGATCGATGCAGGGCGGGCCGCGGTGCGGGGGCGAGCGGCGCGCGGGCGGGGGGTGCGGCCGGCCAGCGCGCCGAGCGCGATGCGGGCCTTGACGGGGTCGGGCACGCGCACGCGCGCCCGGATGAGCTCGGTCGCCGGCGTGCGGCGCAGGCGCACCGAGAGCTCGGCGAAGAGCCCCTGCGCGAGGGCGACCGCGCGGCGGCTGCCCTTCGGCAGGTCGGGGATCACGGCGGCGGAGGTGCGCAGATCGGCGTCGATGTCGTCGAGCAGCCGCATCTTGTCCTCCTCCGTGAACGAATCGACGTTGACCCCGGGGAAGTAGCTGCGCCCGAGCGTTTCGAAGTCGGCGGAGAGGTCGCGCAGGAAGTTCACCTTCTGGAAGGCGGCTCCGAGCGCGCGCGCACCGGCGACCATGCGCTCATTCTGCTCGGCGCTCATGTCGACACCCTGAACGAACGCCCGCAGGCACATGAGCCCGACGACCTCCGCCGAGCCGTAGACGTAGCGGTCGAAGCTCTGCTGGTCGTGCTCGGTGTCGGTGAGGTCCATGCGCATCGAGTGGAAGAACGGCTCGGTGAGCTCCTCCCCGAAGCCGACCTCGCGCGCCGTGCGGGCGAAGGCGTGCACGACGAGGTTGGTCGAGTAGCCCGACTGCATGGCCGCGTTCGTCTCCGCCTCGAACTCGTTCAGGTACCGCGCCGCGTGCACCGCGTCGAGTCCGGCCTCGGCGACCCCGCCGTCGACGATCTCGTCAGCGACCCGCACGAGCGCGTAGATGTTCTCGACGTGCTGACGCACCACGGGGTCGAGCAGGCGCGAGGCGAGCCCGAAGGAGGTCGAGTAGCGGCGGATGACCACCGCGGCGGTCTCGTCGGCGACGCGGTCGTACAGGCTCAAGCGGTTCATCGCACCCGTTTCAGCACGGTCTCGGCGACAGGGTGGAGCTCGTCGCGCAGGGAGGCGGGAATGTGGGGTTCGGCGAGCCGGGCGAGCGCTCGGTTGGCGTAGCCCCGGGCCAGGTCATCGGCGAACGCGCGGGCGCCGCACGCGATGAGCAGCGAGCGCGCCTCGTCCGCCTCGTCGAGACTCAGATCGGCCTTGCCGATCAGGTCGCAGAGCCGGGCCCAGGCCGGGGTCGAGCAGGCGAAGGCGATCATGACGGTGCGCTTGCCCTCGCGCAGGTCACCGATGGTCGTCTTGCCCGTCGCCTCCTCCTCGCCGAAGACGCCGAGCACGTCGTCGACGATCTGGTACGCGATGCCGATCTCACGACCGAAGTCGCCGAGCGTGCGCACCGTATCCTCGCTCGCTCCGGCGAGGATCGCCCCCGCCTGCAGCGGCGTCTCGAACGAGTAGACCGCGGTCTTGAGACGCTCCATCGTGACGATGTCGTCGACGAGCGGCATGTCGGGGTCGATCGAGAAGTCGACGTCGATGAGCTCGCCTGCCGCGCTCGCGAACATGGCCTCGTCGAGAACATCCAGCAGCCGCTCGCGCATGGGCGAGCCCACGCCGCTGCGGTCGATCAGGCGGTAGGCGTTGAAGAGGGCGAGGTCGCCCGCGATGACGGCCGCCGAGACCCCGCGGTGCTCGGCGATATCGACCGCCACGCCGCGGTCGACGGCGTGGTCGCGGTAGGCGCCCGAGATGTTCGGGATGCCCCTCCGCACGAAATCGCGATCGATCACGTCGTCGTGCACGATGAGGGCGGTGTGCAGCAGCTCGAAGCTCGCGCCGACGTAGGCGGCAGCATCCATGTCGGTGCCGCCGAGACCGGCGTACGCGGCCATGACCATGCGGGGGCGGAAGCGCTTGCCGCCCTGCGTGTTGCGCTCGAGGAGGCCCCAGAGGTGCTCGTAGTGCGATCCGAGGGGAGCCGCCCGCTTCTTGGATAGGCTGAAGAAGCGCTCCAGCACAGCGTCGACCATCGCCGCCCGCGACTCCGCGACCGTCGAATGATCGTTCCTACTCACCCGAGCAGACTACCCCGGCCCATGAGCGAAATCCCCGAGACCGTCGTGCTGCTCGCCGACGACGGCACCGTCATCGGCGACGCACCGAAGGCGACCGTGCACACCGCCGACACCCCTCTGCACCTGGCGTTCTCGTGCCACGTGTTCGACGCGCAGGGGCGCGTGCTCGTCACGCGCCGCGCGCTGTCGAAGAAGACCTGGCCGGGCGTGTGGACGAACTCGTTCTGCGGGCATCCCGCTCCGGGCGAGGACACGGTCGAGGCGATCGCCCGCCGGGCGCAGCGCGAGCTCGGTCTGACCCTCACCGACGTCGCCGTCGCGCTGCCCGACTTCCGGTACCGCGCGGTCGATGCCTCCGGCGTCGTCGAGAACGAGATCTGCCCGGTCTACACGGCACGGGCCGCGGCCGATCCGCGGCCGGCCCCCGATGAGGTCGCCGAGTGGGCCTGGCTCGACCCGGCAGAGCTGCGCGCCGCGGTTGCGGCCGCACCGTTCGCATTCAGCCCCTGGCTGGGCTGGCAGCTCGCCGCCTGGTCGGGTGACTACAGCGCGGGCGACGACCCGGCGGCCGGCGGCGCCGTTGCGGCGGCGAGCGCCGGCGGCTGACGCGGAATCCGCACGGTCACCGTCGTGCCGTGCTGACCGTCCGAGGTCAGTGAGACCTCTCCCCCGATGCGCGCCTCGATGAGGCTGCGAACGATCGGCAGCCCCAGGCCGGTTCCCGGCACAGCGCGGTGCGCCGCCGTCGATTGCACGCGGTAGAAGCGGCCCCACACGGCCTCCTGCTCGTCGAGCGGGATTCCGGGACCGTCGTCGGCGAACGCCAGCTCGACGTGGTCGGGATGCTCGCTCAGCGTGATCGTGACGACCCCGCCGTCGGGGCTGAACTTGAGCGCGTTGGAGAGGATGTTCGAGCACACCCGCACGAGATCCTGCTCGACGACCGTGATCGTGACGGGCCGGTCGACGCCCCGGAGGTCGACCGAGAGGTCGCGGTCGGCCGAGAACGAGCCCACCGTGTCTTCAGCGCAATGCCGCACCAGTTCAGCGAGGTCGAGCGGAGCCGCCGGGCGGTTGCTCGTGACCTGGGTGCTCAGCCGGCTGAGCTCCAGCACGTCCTCGATGACGTCGGCCAGTCGACGGGCGTTGCGATGGATGACGCGTCCGGCCTGCACGACCTCCGGCGGCCGGGAGTCGTCGAGCAGCTCCTCCGAGAACCCGATGATGCTGGTGACGGGGGTGCGCAGCTCATGGCTGACGGCCGAGATGAAGTCGTCCTTCTGCTGATTGAGGTGCCGCAGCTCATCGGCGACCCGCTGCGCGTCGCGCTCGCGGGCCGCGAGCGCATCGGTGCTCGCCGTCCAGTCATGCGCCTGCCCCGCCACGAACAGGCCCGCCGCCGCGTGCGTCATGATGAACAGCTGCAACGAGAAGATCGCGGCCCGGAAATCGTCCTCGACCAGGATCGCGAACGGTCCGATGTCGAGCGCGGTCGCGATGGTGGCGATGAAGGCGAGCGCGATCGTCTGAATGGCCGGGGTGAGCGGGGGGAGGCGATAGGCGCCCCACATGAGGGTCGTGACGATGAAGAACGTCAGAGCCAGGGCCTCCGCCGGAGCGAACACCACCACCGTCAAGACGAGCAGTGCGACCGGCTGCACAACCGTCTCCCACACCGGAACCCGCAACCGAACCGTGAGCGGGACGAGGAAGAGGGGCATCAGGGCATAGAGCGCGCTGGCATGGGAGGTGAGCACCGAAGAAACGACGAGGACAAGGTCAGCTCCCGCGAACACCGCGGCAGATGCGCCCGCGAGGATGCCGACGACTGTGGCGCCGACCGTCGCAGAGATGAGGAACCAGCCGGCGTGCTTCAGGGTGACGAGAGGTGCGTGCGCGCGACCTCGAGTGAGCATCCACGCGACGACCCAGGCTTCGGCCGCGTTTGCGACACCATAACCGGCACTGAGACTGAGTGAGCGATCAACGGCCAGATTCATGGCCGCCACCATGATTCCGATGACGACAGTGACGACGATTCGATGGCGACTACAGAGCACGGCGACGGCGGCGAGAGCGGCGGCCGGCCACCAGAGTGCGATCGGGAGATCCTCGGTAGCGGAGTTGAGCCCCCACCATGCGAGCACCGTCATCGCCAGCAGGATGAGGGCGATGCTTGCGCCGCGCCGACCAGCAGGCAGGTCGTAGACGCGCGCCGCGATGCCCCGTTCGTCCATCGAACGTCCCTTGTTCAGTGCGGCGGGTCAGTCGCCGATCTGTAGAGATGATACGGCCGGTGCGACCGCAGGGAGTCGCACCTCGACCGTCGTTCCGCCGCCGGGTGTCTCGAGCAGTCGTGCGGTGCCGCCGAGCCGGGATTCGAGCAGGGCCTTGACGATCGGCAGCCCCAGGCCCGTGCCCGGCACCGCCCGATGAGAGTCGATCGGTGCGCGCGCGAACCTCTGCCACACCATCTCGCGGTACTCGGGCGGAATGCCGAGCCCCCGATCGATGACGCGCACGAGCGCACCCCCGCCCTCCTGCGGGTGCAGCTCGACGGTGACGCGGCCCCCCTCGTGCGAGAACTTCACCGCGTTGGAGAAGATGTTGGCGCACACCCGCACCAGATCGCGCTCCCGCGACCGCACCACGAGCGACGGGGGAGCGGACTCGCTGACCTCGACGCGCACGCCGCGGTCGAGCGCGAGCCCCTCCGCGTCGGCCGAGCACTCCGTGGCCAAGCGCACCAGATCGACGTCGGCCGGCTCCGGAAGCGGCCCGCCCAGCGCCCCGAGCCGGCTGAGCTCGAGCACGTCGTCGATCACGTCGGCGAGCCGTCGAGCGTTTCGCGCGATGATCTCGCCGGCCTGAGCGAGATCGGGCGGCAGGCGCCCATCGTCGAGATCCTCGCTGAACCCGATGATGCTCGTCACCGGTGTGCGCAGCTCATGACTCACGGCGGAGATGAAGTCGTCCTTCTGCGCATTGAGGCGCTGCAGCTCGTCGGCGAGCTCGTGAGCCTGCCGCTCGCGCTCGTCCCGCTCGGTCACATCGATCACGACGATCGACACCAGATCGGCCCCTCCGATGGTGCTGGTGTCGGTCACCACCGCTTCGAAGACGTGGCCGTCGCGCTCGAACTCCACCCGCGCCGGGCGGCCCTCGTCGACCGCGGCATCGAGCTCGGGCACCCCGTAGGGCGGAAGCTCGCTGCCCAGCGCGCGGCGGGCGCGCGGGTTGATCGTCACCGTCCGCAGGCGCCCCTCCGCGCGATCGAGGATGACGATGCCCGCGTCGGCGGTCACGATTCCGACCCGCAGAGCCTCCTCCTGGGCCTGCAGTCGGCGGATCAGCAGGAACCAGTCGGTGCGCGCCCCGACGATGAGCAGCGAGGTCACTGCGTAGACCAGGAGGAAGATCTGGATCAGCACCACCGGAGCGCGGGTGTCGCCATCCACGACCGCGAACGGCCCGCCGCCCAGTGTCGTGAGGATGATGACCGCGAACGCGGTCACCACCAGCTGCACCGCGGTGATGATGAGCGAGAACCGCAGCGCCGCCCACAGGAAGGCGACGAGCGGCACGAACGCGATGGGCCAGTCGTTGCCAGGCCAGAACACGATCGCGACCAGGGCGACCAGCGCGACCGATTGGATGCTCACCTCGAGTGCCCGCACCGGCCGGCCGTCAGCGAGCGGCACGAGCACGAGCGGCAGCATCACGAGAGTGGCGGCGGCGTGCGAAGCCGTCAGCTGCGCGGTCGCCTCGAGGAAAGGACGCTCCAGGAACACCGAGGCGACCGCTCCCAGGGCGACGCCCGAGCCCACCGCACCCACCAGCACGACGACGATGAAGCGCAGAGCCGTGCGCAGCGAGGCGATGCGCCGAGCGACCCCCGCCGGTGCCAGCAGCGCGGCGATGATCACCACCTCGACCGTGTTGCCGAGACCGAGCAGCACGGCGAAGAGCGGATCGCGGCCCGCGACGACATTGCCGACGCCGGTCAGCACGGCGACGAGCGGGATGACCAGCCACCGCTCACGGCCCCGCGCGAGCATCCCCGCCATCACCGACAGGCCGGCGGCCGGCCACCAGGCGGCGAGCGACGGATCAGCGACGCTGAACTCCACCGCTGCATACGCGGCGGGAGCGGTGGCCGCCAGAAGAAGGGCGACGACCGCGCGGCGGGTCGGGTCGCCCGCGGCGGTGATGCGCTGCATGATGCTCACGGAGACCTCCTTCGCGCGATGGGCGCACCGGCATGGTTCGAAAGCGTCGGTGCGTGAGAGACTATCGGCAGCCCGGGAGGAATGGGGGTGTCATGGCCCAGGTGTTGATCGTCGAGGACGAGCCCGACGTGCTGCTGCTGCTCGAGAACCGCGTGCGCGCGGCCGGGCACGACGTCGAGAGCGCCACCGACGGCGAGACCGCCATCGACATCCTCGAAGAGCGGCGCCCCGCCGTCATCGTGCTCGACTGGATGATGCCCCGCGTGAGCGGCATCGAGGTGCTCGAGCGGTTGCGGGCCGACGACCCGGAGCACGCCGTCAAAGTACTGATGTTGACGGCGAAGTCGCAGCAGACCGACATCGACCGCGCGTACGCCGCCGGGGCCGACGACTACATCGTGAAGCCGTTCAGCTCGCGCGACCTCATCGAGCGCATCGCGGCGCTCGTCGACGCACCGTAGCGGCGCGCCCGCCCCGGGGCTACGCGCTACCGCGCGGAGGAACCTCGGTGCGGTGGAAGTTCTGCCACGACCGCGAAGCGGTCGGGCCGCGCTGGCCCTGATAGCGGTTGGCGTACGCGCCCGTGCCGTACGGATGCTCGGCCGGCGAGCTCAGCCGGAAGAAGCACAGCTGCCCGATCTTCATGCCGGGCCACAGCGTGATCGGCAGCGTGGCGACATTGCTCAGCTCGAGCGTGACGTGCCCCGTGAAGCCCGGGTCGATGAACCCCGCCGTCGAATGCGTGAGCAGCCCCAGCCGACCGAGCGAGCTCTTGCCCTCCAGCCGCGCCGCGACGTCATCCGGAAGCGTCACCTGCTCGAGCGTGGCACCCAGCACGAACTCGCCCGGGTGCAGGATGAAGGGCTCACCGTGCTTCGCCTCCACCAGCCGCGTCAGCTCGGGCTGGTCGAGCGCGGGATCGATGAACGGGTACTTGTGGTTGTCGAAGAGCCGGAACAGCGAATCGAGCCGCACGTCGACGCTCGACGGCTGCACCATGTCGAGATCGAGCGGATCGAGTCCGATGCGGCCCGACGTGAGTTCGTTCCGGATGTCGCGGTCGCTCAGCAGCATGCCGTCAGCCTAGCGAGAGGGTTCGCTACACTGGGGCGGTGGCGCGACAGCGCCGCATGGGGATGTAGTTCAATGGCAGAACTTCAGCTTCCCAAGCTGATAGCGCGGGTTCGATTCCCGTCATCCCCTCCGTGTTGATTTCTGGCTGCGCCGCCGCTCCTGCGGCGCAGCGTGCTCCGCGCGACGAGCGCGGTCGTCGCGCTTCGCGCCCCACGGCTCTCCCTCCCCGAACCGCCGCTCCTGCGGCGCAGCGCGCTCCGCAGAATTTCTCCCAACCGATCGCCGGGGGGCTCCGAAGAAGGGGCACAGGCAAAGGGAGAGACAGGAGCAGCGATGAGCCGGTGGTTCGTGGCGGTGCCGGCGGTGGGGGCCGCCAGCATCCATGGTGCCGCGGCCGTCTCGGCGACCGACGGGGGCGTCGGCGCTGCTCTCGGGCTGGTGGCAGCCGTCGAGCTGACGATCGCGATGGGGGTCGCGTTCTCAGCCCGGCGGCTGCCCGCCCCGCAGGTACTCTCCCTGGCCCTGGTGACCCCGGCGCTGCTGTGGGCGACTCTGCTGCTGGTCGCCGTCACCGCCGATGCGCCCGAGCTGGCCGCTGCACTCGTCACGGTGCCGCTGGCCGCCGCCGCGCTACTGGGTCTGATCGCGGCTGCATCCGCGGGGGCGGATGCGCGGCGCACGCGGGTGGGGGCCCGCGTGCGCCCACGCCGCGGCCCGATCGCTCTCGCCGCCGCGGCCGCTCTGACGCTCGTGATCGCCGCACCGGCCGTGGCGGCCGCTCTGCCGGCTGCGCCGTCGACCGCATCGCCCGTTGGTGAAGCGCCGCCGTCACCTCGCACGGTGGAGTTCGGCTCGCACGAGGGCCACGACCTGAGCGGAGTCGGCGGGCTCCACACCGGCCTCGGCACCGGACACGCCGGTCACACCGACTGAGAGACCGCCCGCCCGATTCCCGGCTCGGCCTCGGCCATGAACCGCCGCACATCGTCGTCGACGATGATGTCGCTCGGGCGGAGCGGCCGCACCAGGTGCAGGCCGTCGAGCGCTCGCAGCCGACTGAGCGCCACATAGGTCTGGCCCGGCGCGAACGCGCGCGCACCGAGGTCGATGATCGCGCGGTCGTAGGTGGAGCCCTGCGACTTGTGGATGGTCACGGCCCAGGCCAAGCGCAACGGGAACTGCGTGAACTCGGCGACCACGTCCTTCGACAGCCTCTTCGTGGCGCTGGAGTAGGTGTAGCGGTATTTCTCCCACGTCGCCGGCAGAACCTCGTGACTCTCACCGTCCACCTCCACGTGCACCGTGCGCCCGATGCGCTCGACCGTGCCAAGGGTGCCGTTCACCCACCGAGGGGTGCCGTCGGCGCCGGTGTCGTTGCGCAGGAACATCACCTGGGCGCCGACCTTCAGCTGCAGCTCCTCATCAGCGGGATAGCCGCCGCGCGGCCCGAACTCGCCGGCGATGTCGGCGCGCGCGGTCTTCGGCTCTCCGGGCAGCCGGCGGAGGGCATCCGCATTGATGCGCGTGACCGTCGCGTTGGTCGTCGCGAGCGTCAGAGTGCCCTCCGGGGCGGGACGCTGGCCCGCCTCGTTGAGCGCCCAGCCGATCTCGGGCGTCACCGTGCCGTGCCGCACCGCGGTGAGCATGGCGCGGAAGTCGGCGTCGGTCTGCCGGTGGATGGCCTGCAGCTCGACGATGCGCAGCTCGGCCTGACGCCAGACGCGGGCGTCGAAGAACCAGATCGAGCGGTAGTGGTCGGCGTAGTACGCGCGCTCGCCGTCGTCGCGGCCGGGCACGGGCGCCAGCTGGTACGGATCGCCGAACATCACCACCTGCGCTCCGCCGAACGGCTCGCTCGGCCGACCACGCGACTGCCGCAGCCGGCGATCGATCGCGTCCATGAGGTCGGCGCTCACCATCGAGACCTCATCGATCACGACGGTGTCGACCGAGCCGAGCAGCCGCCGCAGCTCGGCCGGAGGATCATCGAGGTCGTGGTCGGCGATGAGGCCGATCGGCAGCCGGAACAGCGAATGGATCGTCTGACCGCCCACGTTCAGCGCGGCGACCCCGGTGGGGGCGCACACGACGACCGAGCGGTCGGTCGAGGCGATGAAGGTCTCGAGCAGGGTCGACTTGCCGGTGCCCGCCCGACCGGTGACGAACACGTGGTCGCGCGTCGAGGCGATGAGCTCGAGCACGGCGCTCTGCTCAGGGCTGAGCGGGGTGCCGTCGGGAGCGCTCGGCGGTGCACCCGCGGTTGTGCTCCGGTCGCTCACCGCCACCACCCTCCGCTCGCCCGACCGTGCTCCACCCTAACCGCGGGGCGACCGACGTTCGCACGCGTCCACCGCGGCGGGCGCGGGCCGCGCGTAGGCTGAGCCCATGACCCGGGCGAGACTCGTGTGGGGAGGAGCCGCCGCGGCGATCCTCGGCCTCGGGGCGGTCGGCGTCGCCGCAGCCCTCGCCCTCACGGCCGGGCCCGAGCACCACGTGCAGCGCTACCTCGACGCCCTGGCGCGCGATGACATCGAGACGGCCGCGCGGCTCGCCGGACTCGCGGACGACGCCCCCGTGCCGGTCGGCGATGAGGGCGAGGCCAGCATCCGTCGCATCATCGCGACCGAACCGCGCGCAGACGGCAGCGTCGCCGTGACCGCCGAATACGGCGATGACGGGGATGCGGTGCGCACGACCTTCCTGCTCGAGGCCGCACCGCCGACGGTCGGGGTGATCCCCGCCTGGCGGTTCATCGACCCTCCGGTCACCGCGCTCGTGGTCGGCGTCGACCAGCACGACGCCCTCGTCGTCGGCCCGGTCGCGGTGACCGCTCCCGGGCCGGGCGAGGTCGCCCGGGTGACCGTGCTGGTGCCGTCGAGAGTCACGGTTCGGCTGGCCGAGCCGCTGCTCGTCGCCGAGCCGGTCACGCTGCGCGCCACCGGAGCGGCGGGTTCGGCCGGCTCGGCGGAGGCGCCCGTGCTGCTGAGCGCCGAGCCGTCACCGGTGCTCGTGCGTGACGTGGGCCGACGGCTCGACGCTCTGCTCGCCGACTGCGCCGCGCAACCCGTGCTCAAGCCCGCGGGCTGCCCGTTCGGCGTGGAGGTCGACGATCGGGTGACCGAGCCGCCGGTCTGGAGGATCGACGAGCGGGGCCCGGTGACCCTCCTCCCCGGCGACCGCGCGGGGGAGTGGCGTCTGCGCGCGGACGGCGCGGCGACCGTGGCGCTCACCGTGCAGCGGCTCTTCGACGGCCGCGTCTCGGAGCGCGAGCAGCAGACGGCGTTCACCGTCGAGGGCGCCGTGCTGCTGTCGGGCGGTGAGCCCGTGCTGCAGCTCGACCCACCGCGGCCCTAACCGCTCGACGCTCGGCGCTGCGGCCCTAACCGCTGCCGCGGTCGACGCTGTCGACGGCCGCGGCGCGCTCGGTGGCGGCGGCACGCTCGGCGAGCATCGCGTTCCATGCCTCGAGGTCGGCGTCGCCGTCGCGGTCGGCCTTGCGGTCGAGCCGGGTCGACTCGCGCTTGTCGGCGCGGCTCCAGCTCCACATGACGAGCAGGGCGAGCAGGAGGGTCGGGATCTCCCCGACGCTCCACGCGATGCCGCCGCCGGTCTGCTGGTCGGCGAGCGGCGTCTGGCCCCACTCGCGCCCCATCGCCCCGAACCACTCGGGCAGCAGCAGGCCGGTGCCGGTGATGAGCGAGAGCCCGAAGAAGGCGTGGAAGGCCATGGTGGCCAGGAGGATGATGAGCCGGATCGCGTACGGCGGGCGGTACGGTGCCGGGTCGATGCCGATGAGGGCGTTGACGAACAGGTACCCGCTCAGCAGGAAGTGCAGCACCATCCACTGGTGCCCGATGTGGTCGCTGACCGCCCAGGAGAAGAGCGGCGAGTAGTAGAACACCAGCAGCGAGACGGCGAAGACGACCGAGGCGACGAGCGGATGGCCGACGAGGCCGGCGAAGCGCGAGTGCACGATGGCGAGGATCCACTCGCGCGGTCCTCGCGAGCCGTCCTTGCGGGCGTGGATCGCGCGTGCGGCGAGCGTGACGGGCGCGGCGAGCACGATGAGCACGGGAATTCCCATGCTGAGGATCATGTGCCCGAGCATGTGCACGCTGAACAGGTACCGCTCGTAGACCGCGAGCCCGCTGCTCGTGACGAACACGATCAGGGCCATGCCGGCGACGAACATGAGGGTGCGCGCGATGGGCCAGTGGTCGCCGCGCCGCTGCAGCCTGAGCGCGCCCGCCACGTAGAAGAACGCACCGAATGCGGCGATGAGGGTCCAGAGCAGGTTGAGATCCCACTCAGTGAACAGGCGCCAGGGCTCGTACGGCGGCGGGAGGGGTGCCCCGGTGAGGATCTCCGCGGGTGTCGGGTCGGCCAGCTGATCGACCGGCACCTGCGGCACGGGGGTGGCGGTGCGGGCGAGCGCGGCCGCGAGGCCCGACGCGGCGCCCATGAGGGCGAGCTCGGCCGTGACGATCACCCAGAACGCGCTGCGCGGCGCTGCGGCCCCGGCCTCCATCGAGACCGTCAGGCGACGGATGATCGAGCGACGATACGCCGCCCCGAACGCTCCCAGCCCGATGAGCGCGACCACCTTCGCCGCGACGAGCAGCCCGTACGGCGTCGCGAGCGCCTCGACGCCGCCCATGCGCAGCTGCGCACTGACGAGCCCCGAGCTCGCGACGACGATGAAGGCCACGAGCGCGATCGTCGAGTAACGGGCGAGCACCACGGGCAGGCGCTCGGCGAGCGCGTGCCGGATGAGCACGATGGTGGCGAGGCCGCCCACCCACAGCGCGGCGAACACGCTGTGCAGGTACACCGCGGTGACGGCGGCGTCGTGGTCGGCGGTTCCGCCCGTGTGCCCGGTCTGCGCGACGGGCCAGAGGGCTGCGACGGCGACGACCAGCACCCCGGCGAGCAGCGCGGGCGACCGCAGTGCGAAGCACAGCACGGTGACGACCGCCGCCATGAGGGTGGTCGCGAGCCAGGCCTGCCCAAGCTCACGGGTACTGAGGAAGTTCGAGAGCAGCGCGCCGAACTGCGGGTCGAGGGTCACCGGCTGGGCGTAGATGGCGAGGAAGGTCAGGAATCCGGAGGCCGCGGAGGCGAGCGTCCAGAGCGCGGCGGATGCGGCGGCCACGTCGAGCGCGCGCCCGAACTCGGGCCGCTCGGGCGCGAGGGCCAGCAGGGCGAGCAGCAGGGCGCCGATCGCACCCGCCGCACCGAGAGTTCCGAGCAGCTTCGCGAGGGGGAGCCCGTAGCGAACGACCGGCCCCGGGTCGGAGAGCAGCGGCGCCTCCGCGCCACCGCCGAGCACGAGCCCCACCAGAGTCGCCATGAACGCCGTGGCAACGAGGGCCGTGACGCCGATGACTCCCCAGGGGAGGGGCTCGGTGCGCAGTCGGGGCGCGGCGGTCGTGGTCACCCGTCCAGGCTAGGCGAGAGTGCTGTGCGGCACCTTCGATGGAGGCCGTTCCGCCCCCGAGCATCGCCCGCAACGCGCAGAGGGCGACGCCCCGTCACCGGGGTGCCGCCCTCGAGCGTGTGGTGGAGGCTGCCTACTTGGCGGCGGCCTTCAGCTTGCTGCCGGCGCTGACCTTGACGCCGTACGACGCCGCGATCTGGATGGCCTCGCCGGTCTGCGGGTTGCGGCCGGTGCGCGCGTCGCGGTGGGTGCGCTCGAAGGAGATCCAGCCGGGGATCGAGACCTTCGTGCCGCCCTTGACGGCGCCCGAGACGACCGAGAAGAGGCCGTCGATGGCCCGGTTGACGTCGGCCTGGCTCAGACCCGACTCAGCGGCGATGGCCGCGACAAGCTCGGAACGGTTCATGGTGTCCTCCTCGGACGTCTGCGTGGGTGGTGAAGCGCGGGGTCGTCTGACTCCGAGCCGCCTCGACGGTACCAGCAGATCCGCGGGATTCCGGGCAAGGAGGCTCGGTGCGCCCGAAACGCGCGGAAGTGCAGGAGAGGTGGTGGCGAAACGCCGGAGGGGCATCCTGAATGATCAGGATGCCCCTCCGCGGTGGCTGGTGACTACCAGCTCGACTTCGTGATGCCGGGCAGCTCGCCGCGGTGCGCCATGTCGCGGAACCGCACACGCGAGATGCCGTACTTGGTCAGCACACCGCGGGGGCGGCCGTCGACGGCGTCGCGCGAGCGGACGCGGACGGGGGAGGCGTTGCGGGGCAGCTTCTGCAGGCCCTTGCGCGCGGCCTCGCGCGACTCGTCGGTGCCGTTCGGGTCGACGAGCGCCTTCTTCAGCTCGAGCCGCTTCGCGGCGTACCGCTCGACGACAACCTTGCGCTGCTCGTTGCGCGCGATCTTGCTCTTCTTCGCCATGACTTAGCGCTCCTCGCGGAATTCGACGTGCTTGCGGATCACCGGGTCGTACTTCTTCAGCACGAGGCGGTCGGGGTCGTTGCGGCGGTTCTTGCGGGTCACGTAGGTGTACCCGGTGCCCGCCGTCGACTTCAGCTTGATGATCGGACGGATGTCCTGCTGCTTGGCCATTAGATCTTCTCCCCACGGGCCAGGAGGTCCTTGACCACGGACTCGATGCCGCGGGCGTCGATGACCTTGATGCCCTTCGCCGACAGAGTCAGCGTGACGTTGCGGCGAAGCGACGGCACGTAGTACGTCTTCTTCTGGATGTTCGGGTCGAACCGGCGCTTGGTGCGTCGGTGCGAGTGCGAGATGTTGTGCCCGAAGCCGGGGGTGGCTCCGGTCACCTGGCAGACGGCTGCCATGGTTCCTCCAATTTCAGCTACCGTACGGCGATCGCCGTACCCAAGGTCACTTGTCGGCACGCTGACATCCGGTGGTTCCCGCGGCGAGGCTGCGGGCCCGGACGAGCGCACAAGAAGAGCGGATGGCCGCTCACACAAACCCCTAGCCTACGACGGCGAGGGGGTCTGCTGCAATTCGGTGCACCGAGCGCACAGTCCGAACACGTCGACCACGTGCTCGGGCCGGGTGAAGCCGTGCGCCGCGGCGATGTCGTGTGCCCAGCGCTCGACGGCATCAGCCTCGATCTCGACAGTCAGCCCGCACGAGCGGCAGATGAGGTGATGGTGGTGGCTGCCGGGCGTGCACGCGCGGTAGAGCGCCTCGCCGTCCTGCTGCAGCGAGTCGGCCTCGCCCTCCTCGGCGAGATCGGCGAGCGCCCGGTAGACCGTGGCGAGCCCGATGCTCGAGCCGCCCTCGCGCAGCGTCGCATGCAGGGCCTGGGCGCTCACGAAGGCATCGCTCTCACCGAGGGCCGTTCGTACGGCCTCGCGCTGCCAGGTGTTGCGCTTCATCGCACCGCTCCCTTCCGTGCGCCGAGCACGCGGCACACGACGTAGATCGCGAACGAGATGGTGGTGATGTACGGGCTGATCGGCAACGATCCGCCGATCGCCAGCAGGATTCCCCCGACCGCCGAGACCAGCCCGAACACCATGCTGAGCACGGGCACCATCACGGGTGAGCTCGACACCCGCAGCGCCGCCGCGGCCGGCGTGACCAGCAGCGCCATGACCAGCAGCGCACCGATGATCTGCACCGAGACGGCGACCGTCAGCCCGAGCAGGGTCATGAACAGGATGCTCAGAGCCCGGCTCGGCACGCCGCGGGCGCTCGCCACCTCGGCATCGAGGCTGTCGAAGGCGAGCGGGCGCCACACCACCAGCAGCGAGACGAGCACGACGATGCTGATGCCGATCAGCAGCCCCAGCTGCGGGAGGTCGACGCTGATGATCTGCCCGGTGAGCAGCCCGAACTTGTTGCCGCTGCGCCCGGGGTAGAGCGCGAGGAAGAGGATGCCGAGCCCGAGCCCGAAGGGCATGAGCACCCCGATGATCGAGTTGCGGTCGCGCGCCTTCGCGCCGAGCACCCCGATGAGGGCGGCGGCGATGAGCGAGCCCACGATCGAGCCGCCGACGACGTTGAGGCCCAGCAGCAGCGCGGCCGCGGCGCCCGCGAACGACAGCTCGCTGATGCCGTGCACGGCAAACGCCATGTCGCGCTGCATGACGAACACCCCGATGAGGCCCCCGACGATGCCGAGCACCGCGGCGGCGATGATCGAATTCTGCACGAGCGCGAGCAGCTGCACATAGGTACCGGGGTCGACGGTGATCACGCGATCACCTCGTGGTGGTGCTCGGTCTCGGGCACGCCCACGACGATCACGCGGCCGCGCGAGCGGAACACCTCGACGGGCGTGCCGTACAGGCGCGAGAGCACGTCGTCTCGCAGCACCTCGTCGGGCGTTCCGACGGTGAATCGCCCCTGGGCGAGGTACAGCACGCGATCGACCATGCCGAGCACGGGGTTGATGTCGTGGGTCACGAAGACCACCGCCGTGCCGTGCTCGCGCCGACGCGCGTCGATGAGCTCGCTCACGGCCCGCTGGTGGTTGAGGTCGAGGCTCATCAGCGGCTCGTCGCACAGCAGTAGGGTCGGGTCATCGGCGAGAGACTGCGCGACCCGCAGGCGCTGCTGCTCGCCGCCCGAGAGGCTGCCGAGCGGACGGTCGGCGTACGCCTGCGCCCCGACCGCCTCAAGCAGAGCATCCACTCGTTGGCGATCGGCCCGCGTCGAGATCGGCGGGCCCCAGCGGGTGCCGTTGACGCCGAGCGCCACGAGATCGCGGCCGCGCAGGGGCGTGCCGGGCGCGGCGATCTTCTGCTGCGGGATGTAGCCGATGCGCCGGTGCCCGCGGTGGGCGGCGTGCCCGTCGACGAGCACGGTGCCCTCGTCGAGCTTGCGCTCGCCGAGCATCGCGCGCAGCAGGCTCGTCTTGCCGGTTCCATTGCCGCCGAGCACGGCGATGAACTCGCCGGCGCGCACGTCGAGGTCGAGGCCGCTCCAGAGCACGCGGTCGCGCACGCGGAGGGCCCCGCCGCGGATGCTCAGCACGGGCTGACCTTCCGCGGCGGGGCCGCTCGCCGTTGAGGCGTTCGTCACGCGGCGAGCGCCGCGGCGACCGCTTCGATGTTCAGGCGCATCCACGAGATGTAGTCTTCCCCGTCCGGCAGGGTTTCGACGAACGAGACCACCGGAATCCCGGCCTCCTCGGCCGCGGCGCGCACCCGCTCGGTCTCGGGGCTCGCGGTCTGCTCGTTGTAGGCGAGCAGCCGCACCTCGCCCGAGGCGATGAGGTCGAGCACCTGCTGCAGCGCGAGCGGGGGCACGTCGGCACCCTCCTCGATGGCCTCGGTGAACTCCTCCGGGGTCTCGTCCTCGAAGCCGAGCTCGGCCAGCAGGTAGGCGGGCACCGGCTCGGTCGTGGCGACGACGCCGCCGCCGAGCACGGCCGCGGTCTCCTCGAGCAGGGCCTCGAGCTCCTCGAGCCGCTCCTGGAACGCGGCGAGGTTCTGCTCGAAGACCGTCGCGTTCTCCGGGTCGAGCGCGGCCAGCTCGGCCGCGATCGCCGCCGCGACGTCCTCCATCACGTGGATGTCGTACCAGACGTGCTCGTTGGTGCCCTCGAGGTGGCCGTGGCCGTCGTCCTCGCTGTGGGCGTCACCCTCGGAGTGCGCCTCGCCCTCCGCGTGCGCCTCCTCCTCCGAGTGGGCGTCCTCCTCCGAGTGGGCCTCCTCCTCCGCGTGAGCATCGTCCTCGCTGTGGCTGTGGGCGTCCTCGCCCTCCTCGAGCAGGCCGCCGACAACGACGGCGCTGATCACGACGGCCTCGGTGCCCGAACCCTCGACGAGCACGTCGATGAACGGGTCGTACCCGCCGCCGTTCTCGATGACGAGATCGGCGGTCGAGATGACGAGCTGATCCTGCGCGCTCGCCTCGTAGCTGTGGGGGTCGATCGTCGGGGAGTCGATGATGCTCGTGACGGTCGCGGCATCGCCGGCGATCGCGGCGGCGATATCGCCGTAGACGTTGGTCGAGGCGACGACCGAGAGTCCGGTGGTCTCGGCGGCCGGGGCGGGCGCGGCGCACCCGGTCAGGGCGAGACCGGCGGCGGAAGCGACGAGCAGGGCGGGAAGGGCGCGGCGGGTCGAGGTCATGGCAGCGATCGTACGTCTTGTCGAGAACGATTGTCAAAACGGTTCTCAATAAGCCCTGTCGTCGTCCGCCCGCCGCGCTTCGGCATCCCGATTCAGGATGCTCCGCTACCGTCGCCCGCATGTCGAACCGCCGCACGATGCTCACCATGACGGCGCTGCACCGCGCCGTGCTGCGCCTGACCGGCAACCGCCTCGGCCGCTGGCTCGGCACCATGCCGGTGATCGAGCTGACCACGACCGGACGCAGCTCGGGGCTTCCCCGCACCGCGCTGCTCACCGTGCCGCACCGCGAGCCGCTGACTCCCGACGGCCCCGGCGGCGAGCACAGCGAGCGCCTGATCGTGATCGCGAGCCGGGGCGGCGATGACCTCCAGCCGGCGTGGTACCTCAACCTCGTGGCCGAACCGCGCGTGCACGTCGCGGCGCCGGGCGGGCATCCGCGCCCGTACCGAGCCCGCACGGCCGACCCCGACGAGCGTGCACGGCTGTGGCCGCTCGCCGTTCGGGCCTACCGCGGCTATGCCGCCTACCAGCGCAAGACCGAGCGCGAGATCCCGGTCGTCATTCTCGAGCCGGAGCGCGCGGACTAGTCGAGCAGCAGCGCCGGCTCCTCGATCACCGACGCGACGTCGGCGAGGAAGCGGCTGGCGACGTCGCCGTCGACCACGCGGTGGTCGAACGAGCCGCCGAGCGTCGTCACGAAGCGCGGGCGCACCTCGCCGTCGACCACCCACGGCTTCTGCTTGATCGTGCCGAGGGCCACGATCGCTACCTCGCCGGGGTTGAGGATCGGCGTGCCGGTGTCCATGCCGAAGACGCCGATGTTGGTGATCGTGATCGTGCCGTCGGCCATGTCGGCCGGCTGCAGCTTGCCGTCGCGCGCGGTGATCGTCATCGCCTCGATCGCCTGGGCGAGCTCGCGCAGGCTCAGGTCTTGCGCGTTCTTGATGTTCGGCACGACGAGCCCGCGCGGGGTCGCCGCGGCGAATCCGAAGTTCACGTAGTGGTGCACGATGATCTCGGTATCGGTCCAGGTCGAGTTCACCGTCGGGTTGCGGCGCACCGCCCACATCATCGCCTTGGCCATGATGAGCAGCGGCGACACCTTGATGCCGGCGAAGTCGGGGCTCGCCTTGAGGCGCTTCACGAACTCCATCGTGCGCGTCGCGTCGACGTCGACGAACACGCTCACGTGCGGGGCGCTGAACGCGCTCTTCACCATGCCCGCGGCGATCGCCTTGCGCACGCCCTTGACCGGAATCCGGTCCTCCCGCTCGCTCGGCCACGCCGGCGTCTGGATGTTGCGGAACACGCTCGCCTGCTGCGCGTGGCGGATCACATCGTCGCGCGTGATCTCGCCGGCCAGCCCGGTCGCCGTGACCTGCGCGAGGTCGACATCGAGGTCTTTCGCGAGCTTGCGGATCGGCGGCTTGGCGATCACGGGCACCGACTGCGCGGCGGGCACCGAGGCCGGTCGCGGCGCGCCGCTCGCGGTCGGCGGGGCGGATGCGGGGGCCGGGCCGGGCGACGCCGCAGCCGAGCCACTGCGGCCGCGGGTGCGCCGCGACGCCACGTGGCCCTTCGCACCGTAGCCGACGAGCACCGCGGTCGACGCGGGCGCCTCGGCCTCGTGCGCGATCGTCGTGGCCGTGTCGGCCGCGCTGGCGGCCGCGGGATCCTCGGCCGGAGCATCCGGGCCGTCGCCGCGCACCGCGATGATCGGGGTGCCGACCTCGACGGTCTGCCCCTCTTCGACCAGCAGGGCGTCGACGGTGCCGGCGAACGGAGACGGCAGCTCCACGAGCGACTTGGCGGTCTCGATCTCGACGATCACCTGGTTGATCGTGACCGGGTCTCCGGGCTTGACGCGCCACGACACGATCTCGGCCTCGGTCAGGCCCTCCCCGACGTCGGGGAGCGGGAACTCGGAGATGCTCACGATTCCTCCAGGGTCGGGTGCGGTCAGTATGCCAGCGCGCGGTCGACGGTGTGCAGGATGCGGTCGACGTCGGGCAGGTAGGCGCCCTCGAGCTTCGCGGGCGGGAAGGGGGTGTCGTAGCCCGAGACGCGCAGCACCGGCGCTTCGAGCGAGTAGAAGGCGCGCTCGGTCACGGTCGCCGCGATCTCCGAGCCGATGCTGACCGAGCCGGGCGCCTCCTGGGCGACGACGAGGCGGCCGGTGCGGTGCACCGAATCGAGCAGCGGCCCGTAGTCGATGGGTGACAGCGACCGGAGGTCGACGACCTCCAGGCTCGTTCCCTCCTCGGCCGCGAGCTCGGCGGCGTCGAGCAGCATGCTCACCATGGCCCCGTGGCCGACGACGGTGACGTCGGTGCCGGCCCGCACGATGCGGGAGGTGTGCAGGTCGATGCCCGCTCCTCCGAGATCGACCTCCCCTTTCGGCCAGTAGCGGCTCTTCGGCTCGAACACCATGACCGGGTCGGTGCTCGCGATCGCCTGCTGGATCATCCAGTAGGCATCGTGCGGCGTCGCCGGGCTGACCAGCCGGAGCCCGCCGGTGTGGGCGAAGTACGCCTCCGGGCTCTCCTGGTGGTGCTCGACCGCGCCGATGTGCCCGCCGTAGGGAACCCGGATGACGACCGGCAGCTGCAGGGCGCCCTCGTGGCGAGCGGTGAGCTTCGCCAGCTGGGTCGTGATCTGGTCGAAGGCCGGGAAGATGAAGCCATCGAACTGGATCTCGACGACCGGCCGGTAGCCGCGCATCGCCAGGCCGATCGCTGTGCCGACGATGCCCGACTCGGCGAGCGGGGTGTCGAGCACCCGGTGCGCGCCGAACTGCTTCTGCAGGCCCTCGGTGACGCGGAAGACGCCGCCGAGCGGGCCGATGTCCTCACCCATGAGCACGACCGTCGAGTCGGCCTGCATCGCGGCGGCGAGCCCGGCGTTCAGGGCCTTCGCCATCGTCATCGTCTCGATGCTCACTCGGCGCCCCCCTCGAACGAGGCCTCGAAGTCGGCCAGGGCCTGGCGCTGGGCATCCATCATCGGATGCGGCTCGCTGTAGACGTGCGCGAACATCGATTCGGCCGGCGGGGGCTCGAGGGCGAGCGTGCGGGCGCGGGCCTCCGCGGCGAACTGCTCGGCCTCGTCCTGCACCTCCGTGAAGAAGGCCTCGCTCTCGCCGAGACCGCGCAGGTAGGCCTCGAAGCGCGCGATCGGGTCGCGCTCCTGCCAGTAGTGCAGCTCGTCGTCGTCGCGGTACTTGGTCGGGTCGTCGCTCGTCGTGTGGGCGCCCATGCGGTAGGTGAGCGCCTCGATGAACTGCGGGCCCTCGCCCGCCCTGGCCGCATCGAGGCTCGCCGCCGTCACGGCATAGCTGATGAGCACGTCGTTGCCGTCGATCTGCTGACTCGGGATGCCGAAGCCGCGCGGGCGGTGGAACAGCGGCGTGCGCGACTGCACGCGCACCGGCACCGAGATCGCCCAGTGGTTGTTCTGCAGGAAGAACACCTGCGGAGTCTGGTAGCTCTGCGCGAAGACGAAGGCCTCGTTGACGTCGCCCTGGCTGGTCGCGCCGTCACCGAAGTACACCAGCACGGCGGTGTCCTTCTCGGGGTCACCCGTTCCGACGAGACCGTCGAAGCGCACGCCCATCGCGTAGCCGGTGGCATGCAGCGACTGCGACCCGATGACGAGCGTGTAGAGGTGGAAGTTGCCGGTCTCCGCGGGATTCCAGCCGCCGTGGGTGAGGCCGCGGAGCATCTTGATGATCTGCACGACGTCGAGGCCGCGGATGTGGCCGACCGCGTGCTCGCGATAGGCGGGGAAGATGTGGTCGTGCGCCTTCGCGGCGAAGCCCGAGCCGACCTGGGCGGCCTCCTGGCCGATGCTCGGAATCCAGAGCGCCAGCTGACCCTGGCGCTGCAGGTTGCCGGCCTCGATATCGAAGCGGCGGATCACGCGCATGGTGCGGTAGAACTCGCGCAGCTGCTGCTCGGTGAGAGCATCCACGTAGGGCAGATAGGCCTCGGTGGCGTCGCTCGCGACCCGGGTGCCGTCGGGCGCGAGCAGCTGCAGCGTCTCCGGGGTGTACGACATGCGTTCCACTCTAGGGCCGGGCCTGGGGGCCCTGGTCAGAGGGTTCGGACAACCTCGCCCGCGACCCGCACCAGGGTCTCGACAGATTCGGCTTCGCCGATCGAGAGGCGGATGCCCTCCGGGGCAAAGACGCGCCCGACGATCCCGGCGGCGGCGAAGGCCTCGCCCGCGGCGGCCGTGGCCGGCCCGGTCGGCAGCCAGACGAAGTTGCCCTGCGACGCGGGCAGCACCCAGCCCTGCTCGCGCAGCGCGGCCTGCACGACGTCGCGGCGGGCCGCCAGCTCGCGCACGCGCGCGAGCAGCTCGTCCTCGACCTCCATCGCGGCGAGCACCGCGTGCTGCGCAGCGGCCGTCACGGCGAGCGGAATGGCGGTGCTGCGAGCAGCGTCGAGCACCGGCTCCGGCCCGATGGCGTAGCCGACCCGCAGACCGGCGAGCCCGTAGGCCTTCGAGAAGGTGCGCAGGATCACCAGATTCGGGAAGCGGCGCACGAGCGTGGCCCCATCGACCGCCGCGGGGTCGTCGACGAACTCGGCGTAGGCCTCGTCGAGGATCACCAGCCGGTCGGCGGGCACCGCGGCCATGAACGCGGTGAACTCGTCGGCCGTGACGATCGGCCCCGTCGGGTTGTTGGGCGTGCAGACAATGAGCGCCCGGGTGCGGTCGGTCACAGCCGCGGCCATCGCGGGGAGGTCGTGGCGGGCATCCGCGGTCAGCGGCACGCGCACGCTCGTCGCACCGGCGACCGTGACGAGGCCGGGGTAGGCCTCGAAGCTGCGCCAGGCGTAGACGACCTCGTCGCCCGCTCCGGCGGCCGCGCTGATCAGCTGGGCGAGCAGGGCCACCGACCCGGCGCCGACGATGATCTCATCGGGCGTGACGCCGTGCCGCTCGGCCAGGCGCTCGCGCACCACGAGTGCCGTCGCGTCGGGGTAGCGGTTGATGTCGAGATCGCGAATGGCGGCCAGCACCGCCGGATGCGGGGGGAAGGGGTTCTCATTGCTCGAGAGCTTGAACGCATCGGGGGCGGCTGGGCGGCCCTGCTTGTAGGGCGGCAGCGAGACGATCTCGGGGCGCAGCCGCACGGGGGGCGCGGTGTCGGTCACGGGGTCAGCCTACGTCGAGCAGGGCGGGGCCTGGCTGCGGTGCGCGACCGCCGGGCGACGGCCGTTCACCGTGCGCTCGATTGCCGGTCGCGCCGCGCGACGGGCATAGTGGAGCCATGGGACGCTTCCTGATCCGCGTGATCATCACCAGCATCGCCCTCTGGCTCACCACGATCATCGTCGAGGGGGTGAAGGTCGTCTCATACGGGTCGGACGGCGACCAGGTCGCGCTGGCCCTCACCTACCTGCTCGTCGCCCTCATCTTCGGCCTCGTCAACTCGGTGATCGGCAATGCGATCCGCATCGTCGCGTTCCCCATCTACCTGCTGACGCTCGGCCTCATCGCCCTCGTCGTGAACGGCCTGCTGCTGCTGCTCGTGGCCTGGATCTCGAGCCTGCTCGGCTTCGGCCTCACCGTCGACGGCTTCTGGTGGGGGGTGCTCGGCGCGGTGGTGCTCGGCCTGCTGAACTGGCTGATCGGCGTGCTGCTGCGGCCGTTCGTGGGGCGCAAGCGGGTCTGATCGCCCGGCCCCCAGCCCCCAGCCCCCAGCGCCCAGCGCCCGACGTGCGGCGCTCTGCGCTCAGGCAGCTGGCGGGCGGCGGGCGGTGTAGACCGTGCGCTCGCCGTCGCCCACGGGCGCGGGCAGGGCATCCAGCGCATCGGTCAGCGCGGCGGCATCGTGATCATCGGCTGCCGCCGCGGTGGCCCGGTAGCGGTCGCGATCGTGCGCGGGCAGCGATTCGCCCGCCGGCGCACCCTCGGGGAGCGCGTCGGCCCGCACGATGACCGCGGTCGTCTCGCGGCGCAGCCCCGAGAGCACCGGCACGAGGTCCTCGCGGTGCTCGATGACGATCGCCGGGTACGAGCCCGTGACGGGGATGCCCCCTGTCGGTGCCCCGATCGTGACCAGCCCCGCCGTCGCGTAGTCGCCGGACTCGGCGAGCAGCGTCGCGATCGCCCCGCCCTGCGAGTAGCCCGTGAAGACGATGGAGGTCTGACCGGTGACCCCCTCAGCGGCGAGCGCCGCCCGCACAGCCTGCAGCGAGGAGGCCTGCTGCTCGGCGACCAGTGCGACGTTGCTCGCCATGTCCCAGGGTTGCTCCCCTCCGAACGGCGCGTGCGGGTCGGTGCCGCCGATGTAGACCTCGACGTGCTCGGAGCCGTCAGCCAGCGTGTAGCGCTCGATCACGATGGGAGCGTGCGCGTCGGGCAGGCGATCGACGCGATCGGCGAGGGAGCCCGGGGGCGCCACCGTCTCCGCGTCGCCGTCACGCCGCCGATCGGCACCGACGCGGTCGATGAGCACGGGCGCGGTGCCGCGCGCTCCGGCGAGCGCCGCCGCGATGCCCACGAGCCCCGCCGCGCCGTCCAGCCGCAGCACTCCGGCGCCGCCCTCGCCGAGGGCGGCGACGAGCGCGGGGGGCAGACCGAGGGCGCCCAGCAGCGCGTCGTCCACCAGGCTGAGGCTCGCGCGCAGGGCCTCGACGACGCGCGGATCGCTCAGCAGCGCGGCAGCGCGACCGTCGAGCAGCAGCCGCGCCTCCGGGCTCAGCAGGGCGGAGCCGATGGCGACGGCGGCGGTCGCCGTCAGCAGGGCCGGCGCCACAAGGAGGCCGAGCCGCGAGAGCGCGAGGCCGGCCGAGGCGGCCGCGTGCGAGGCGGCCAGCTCGATCGCGCGCGCGACGCCCTGGTCTGCCGCGTCGTAGAGGGAGGCGGCCGAGCGCAGCGCGCGCGAGATCTCGGTGAGGCGATCAGTGGCACGGCGCGCGGCGCCCTGCGCCTGCCAGAGGTCGGCGTCGCGCCCCGGGCTCTCACCGGTGCGCAACGCGGGCAGGCGCCGCTCGACCTCCGCTACGCGATCGGTGCACCACTCGGCCGCGCGGGCCACGCGCTCCAGCTCCTCCGTGGCAACGCCCACCCCCACACCGACCGCGATGCCGGAGCTCATGGACCCGACACCCCGGCCCCGGCCCCGGCACCGCCCGCGGCGCCGGCCTCGTAGCGCAGCTGCATGACGACGCCGTCGAGCCGGAGGGCTTCGCGGCGCAACCGCTCGCGCTCGATGTCGAGGGCCACCTGCACCGCCTCGCGCGCCGGACCCCACCACTCGCCAGTGGCGCCCGCTCGCGGCAGCAGCTCGGCGGCCTCCTCGAGGTCACGGGCCAGGCCGTGCACGAGGGCCGCCTGCCGGTGCAGGGCATCGGCCGCGTCGTGCGGCGCGCAGGCAGGCGGGTCGAACACGGTGGCTCCTCTCGACGACGGCCGGGCATCCGGGCCCCGATCGTGGCGCCGGCGCACCGGGTCGGATGCTCCCGCGGAGGTGACGGGGAGGCGAACAGCCCGCCCTCCGGCTGTGGAGGAGAGCCCGCTGGGCCACAATGGGGGCATGACCTTCGACCGGGCGCGCGCCGAACCCGGGGTCTTCCGCATCTGTTTCGTGTGCACGGGCAACATCTGCCGTTCACCGATGGCCGAGGTCGTCTTCCGCGAACTGATCCGAGCCCGCGGCTGGGAGCACCAGGTCAGCGTGCAGTCGGCCGGCACCGGTGAGTGGCACGTCGGCGAGAGCAGCGACCCCCGCACGACCGCCGCCCTGCGCTCTCGCGGCTACGACGGGGGCGGGCACCGTGCCCGGCAGTTCGACGTCTCGTGGTTCGAGAGCCTCGATCTGGTCATCGCCTTCGACCGCACCCACGAGCGCATCCTCAAGTCGTGGGCGCCCGACGACGACGCCCGGGCCAAGGTGCACCTGCTGCTGAGCTTCGACCCCGAGGCCGGTGGTGCCCTGGACGTGCCCGACCCGTACTACTCCGACACGGCGATGTTCGACGCCGTGCTCGCCATGATCGAGCGGTCGTGCATCGCGCTCTTCCGCCAGCTCGAACCCGGAATCCGACAGGGAGTCTCCTCATGAGCCCGCTCAGCACCCAGCCCCTCAGCCCGCTCGACGGGCGCTACCAGCACCAGGTCGCGGCCCTCGGCGAGCATCTGAGCGAGGCCGGGCTCAACCGGGCCCGCATCCAGGTCGAGGTCGAGTGGATCATCCACCTCACGGAGGCGGGGCTGTTCGGCGCGCGGCGGCTCACGGCCGAGGAGACCCGGCAGTTGCGGGCGCTCGTCACCGACTTCGGCGACGACGACATCGACGACCTCGCCCGCCGCGAGGCCGTCACGCGTCACGACGTGAAGGCGGTCGAGTACCTCGTCCGCGACCGGCTCGCCGGCCTCGGGCTGACCGAGCTCGCCGAGCTCACCCACTTCGCCTGCACGAGCGAGGACATCAACAACCTCGCCTACGCCCTCACAATCCGCGCGGCGGTGCGCGATGTCTGGATGCCGCGCGCACGCTCGGTCGTCGAGACGCTGCGCGGCCTCGCCGTGGGTCTGCGCGACGTGCCGATGCTCGCGCACACCCACGGCCAGCCGGCCACCCCCACGACGATGGGCAAGGAACTGGCGGTGACGGTGCACCGCATCGAGTTGCTGCTGGCGACGGTCGAGGAGGTCGAGTACCGCGGCAAGTTCTCCGGCGCGACCGGCACTTTCTCGGCCCACCTCGCCGCCGACCCCGACCACGACTGGATCGCCGCCTCGCGCGACGTCGTCACGGGCCTCGGCCTCACCTGGAACCCGCTCACCACCCAGATCGAGTCGCACGACTGGCAGGCGCAGCTGTATCAGCGCATCAGCCACGTCGGCCGCGTGCTGCACAATCTGTGCACCGACATCTGGACGTACATCTCGATGGGCTACTTCCGGCAGATCCCCCAGCCCGGCGCGACGGGATCGTCGACGATGCCGCACAAGATCAACCCGATCCGTTTCGAGAACGCCGAGGCCAACCTCGAGCTCGCGAGCGCCCTGCTCGACTCGCTCGCCGCGACGCTCGTGACCTCCCGGCTGCAGCGCGACCTGACCGACTCGACGACGCAGCGCAACATCGGGGTTGCTCTCGGTCACTCGCTGCTCGCCCTCGACAACATCGAGAAGGGTCTGGGCGAGATCGCGGTCGATGAGGAGGCCCTCGCCCGCGACCTCGACGCCAACTGGGAGGTGCTCGGCGAGGCGATCCAGACCGTGGTGCGCGCGGAGATCACGGCCGGGCGCAGCTCGATCGCCGACCCCTACGCGATGCTCAAGGAGTTGACGCGCGGGCACCGCGTGGGGGCGGATGCCCTCCGGGAGTTCGTCGACGGGCTCGACATCGGCGACGACGCCAAGCGCCGGCTGCTGGCCCTCACGCCCGCGGCGTACGTCGGCGCGGCATCCGCGCTCGTCGCGTACATCGAGCGCGACTAGGGCGCCGTCAGTCGTTCTTGGTGTCGGGCTGCCGTTCGCCGTCGGCCGGCTTGTTCGGCGTGACGGCGAGCATGAGCATCGCGAGCGTGATGAGGTCGAGCACGAAGGTCGCGCCGAAGACGATCACCGAGAAGATCAGGTCGCGCGTGACCATGAGGGTGACGAGGCCGACGAAGACCGCGACGAGCGCGGCGAGGCCGACGAGCTCACCGGGGCGCAGCGTGATGCGGGGCGCGGGTTCGGTCATGATGCCGTGCTCTCTGTGACGGGGGCCGACCACTTGAGGCTGAGCCCAGCGATGACGAGGTAGACGCCGATGATCACGGCGTAGGCGCCGAAGAAGCCCACGGCGCTCACCGGGTCGCCGACGAAGGCGAGCACCACAGCCAGCGCCGCGGTGCCGGTGCCGATCACCATCGCGTCGCGGGCGAAGGCGCTGCGACCACGATGACGGACGCCCCACACGAGCTCGAGCGCCCCGGCGAGCACGGCGTACCCGCCGACGAGCAGCAGCAGCAGCGGCAGCCCGGCGGCTCCGACCGCCAGCACGACGAGGGCGAGAGCGCCGACCACCGCTGCGATGACGGCGAGGGAGCGGTGCAGACCGCCGAGCGCCTCGGTGCGCGGCATGCGCATTCCGGTGATCAGCAGCACGGCGGCCGACCCGAGCCCGAACAGAGCGAGCATGCCCAGGCCGACGGTCGAGGAGTGGTCGGCGGTGAAGGTGATCGCCAGACCGGCAGCGACCGCGGGCAGAGCGCGCAGGATCGGCGGGAGCCAGGGGCCGCTCGGTGCGGCGACAGCGGGGGCGGTGGACGTCACGCCCCCATCGTACGGGCGCGCGGGTGTGAGGCTCCTGCGGGTCGGCCGCGACGCGACTACATGCTGCGCGGCATGTCCGCGAACCGCGAGAGGTGGCCCTGGAACGCGACCGTGATGGTCTTGGTCGGGCCGTTGCGGTGCTTGGCGACGATGAGGTCGGCCTCGCCCGGGCGCGCGCTCTCCTTCTCGTAAGCGCTGTCGCGGTGCAGGAGGATCACCATGTCGGCGTCCTGCTCGAGCGACCCCGACTCGCGCAGGTCGCTCAGCGCGGGCATCTTGTCGGCCCGCTGCTCGGGGCCGCGGTTGAGCTGCGAGAGCGCCACGACAGGAACCTGGAGCTCTTTGGCCATGAGTTTGAGGGCCCGCGAGAACTCGCTGACCTCCTGCTGGCGGTTCTCGACGCGCTTGCCGCTCGTCATGAGCTGGAGGTAGTCGATGATCACCATCTTGAGCCCGACCTTCTGCTTGAGCCGCCGGCACTTGGCTCGGATCTCGACGAGGGTCATGTTGGGGCTGTCGTCGATGTAGAGCGGGGCGTCGTTGATGCGCCCGCGCACCTGCGCGATGGTCGTCCAGTCGCGCTGGTCGACGGTGCCCTTGCGCATGGCCTGCAACGGCACCGAGGCCTCCGCCGAGAGCAGGCGCATCGCGATCTCGCTGCGCCCCATCTCGAGCGAGAAGATGATCGTCGGGAGGTCGTGCTTGATGGCCGCTCCGCGAGCGAAGTCGAGGGCGAGCGTCGACTTGCCGAGCGCGGGCCGCGCGGCGACGAGGATGAGCTGCCCGGCGTGGAGGCCGTTGGTGAGCTCATCGAGATCGGCGAAGCCCGTCGGCACGCCCGTCATGGAGCCGTCGCGCCCCTTCGCCGCTTCGATCTCATCGATGGCCGCGGTGACGGCCTCGGTCAGCGGGATGAAGTCCTCGGCCTCCACGCCGCCGGCGACCCCGTAGATCTCGGCCTGCGCGTTGTTGACGAGGTCGGTCACCTCGCCCTCGGAGGCGTACCCCATCTGCACGATGCGGGTGCCGGCCTCCACGAGCCGCCGCAGCACCGCCTTCTCGGCGACCAGGGAGGCGTAGTACCCGGCGTTGGCCGCCGTCGGCACGATGGCCGTGAGGGTGTGCAGGTAGTCGGCGCCGCCCGCGCGGGAGAGCGAGCCCGACTTCGTCAGCTCGTCGGTGACGGCGATCACGTCGGTCGGCTCGCCGTGGGAGTACAGCGTGAGGATGGCCTCGAAGATGACCTCGTGCTTGGGGATGTAGAAGTCGACCCCGCGCACGCTCTCGATGACGTCGGCCACCGCGTCTTTGCTGAGCAGCATGCCGCCGAGCGCGCTCTGCTCGGCGAGCAGGTCGTGCGGTGGCACGCGCTCGGAGCCGCGGCTCTCGCCGGCTGCGGGAGGTGCCGCCGAGATGTGCGCGATGGACACGGACGACTCCCCTCAGTGCGTTCAGCGGATGCTCGACACCCGTTCTACCGACGACCCCCGACGTCGGTCTCGACGGGGCGTCGGCCTGGGGTGGCGCGGCGACGCCCCACCCTAGGAACGGCCGATGCCGACCCTCAAGTCGAGCCTGTGGATAACGGTGTGGAGACCTGCGGAGAAACGCCGGGAGCGATGTGGGGAAGCTGTGGAGACCACTGTGGGTTTCTCGTCGAAAGTGTCGAACTTGTGCTCTCTGATCAGGGCTTTTCTTCTTCACACCGTGTGTGGAGAAAAAGGCTTCAAGTGCACCCTGAAGCTTCGCTCCTTGGGGACGGGCATGTGGACGGATGAGGGGTCTACCCCTTGACATCGAACAGCAGAAAGCGGTATCCGCGCCGGGGCGCGGATACCGCTTTCGGGGTGGTGCGAGAGGCTACTTGGCCGCGACGACCGAGACCGTGATGGTCGCGACGATGCCGTCGCGCAGCTTCAGGATGGCCTCGTGCTTGCCGACCGACTTGACCGGTGCGACGAGCTCGATCAGGCGCTTGTCGACGGAGCCGAGACCCGCGGCCGCAACCGCGTCGGCGATGTCGCCGGTCTTGACCGAGCCGAACAGCCGACCCTCGGCGCCGGCCTTGACGGCCAGCGTGACGGGGTTGGCCTCCAGGCGGGCCTTGAGGTCCATGGCCTCCTCGATCGTGGCGTGCTCGCGCGCGGCGCGGGCGGCCTTGATCGACTCGACCTGCTTCTCGCCGCCGCGGGTCCACGACACCGCGAAGCCCTGGGGGATGAGGTAGTTGCGGGCGTACCCGTTCTTGACCTCGACGACATCACCCGGAGCACCGAGCCCCGTGACGTCCTGCGTGAGGATCACCTTCGACATGATGCGCTTCCCCTATCGTCCTGCGCCGGCGTACGGCAGCAGGGCCATCTCGCGCGCGTTCTTCACGGCGCGGGCGATGAGGCGCTGCTCCTGCACGGAGACACCGGTGATGCGACGGGCGCGGATCTTCCCGCGCTCCGAGATGAACTTGCGAAGCGTCGCGACGTCCTTGTAGTCGATGACGCCGACGCGGATCGCCTTCGCGGGGGCGGCGTTCTTCGCGCCCTTCCCGCCGCGCGGCTTGCGGCGGTCGCCGCTGCTCTTGCCAGCCATAGTGGTTGTCCTTTACTTGCAGTGATGCGGAATCGATGCGGCGGCGCTGGGCGCCGACCGGATCAGAACGGGGTGTCGTCCGAGAACGAGCCGGGGGTGTTCCAGACGTCGCCGCCCGACGCCGCCGGGGCCGCCGGAGCGCCCCAGGGCTCGTCGGCGATGGGAGCGCCACCGCGGCCGCCGCCCATAGCGCCGCCCGCGCTGCTCGCGCTGCGGGTGACCTGGGCGGTCGCGTACCGGAGGCTCGGGCCGATCTCGTCGACCTCGAGCTCGATGGTGGTGCGCTTCTCGCCTTCCTTCGTCTCGTACGAGCGCTGCTTCAGTCGGCCCTGCGCGATGACGCGCGACCCCTTGGTCAACGACGACGCGACGTGCTCGGCGAACTCGCGCCAGACGCTCGCGCGGAGGAACAGCGCCTCGCCGTCCTTCCACTCGTTCGACGCGCGGTCGAACGAGCGCGGGGTCGAGGCGATCGTGAAGTTCGCGACGGCGAGTCCGCTCTGCGTGTACCGCAGCTCGGGGTCGGCGGTCAGGTTGCCGACAACGGTGATGATGGTCTCGCCGGCCACGACTACTCCGCGGCCTTGGCGTTCGCGGCGGCCTTCGACGCGCGAGCGGCCTTCGCCTCGGCGCGCGCCGTGTTCTCGGCCTCGATCGACGCGGCACGGGCCACGGCCTCCTCGGTGCGGAGCACCTTGGTGCGCATGACGGCCTCGCTGAGCTTCAGCTGGCGGTCGAGCTCCTGGGTCGCGGCCGAGGTCGCCGTGAAGTTGACGACGGCGTAGATGCCCTCGCTCTTCTTGTTGATCTCGTACGCGAGCCGACGACGGCCCCAGATGTCGACGTTCTCGATGGTGCCGCCGTCGTTCCGGATCACGCCGAGGAACTTGTCCAGGCTCGGAGCGACAGTGCGCTCATCGATCTCGGGGTCGAGGATGACCATCAATTCGTACTGATGCATGACTCACCCACCTCCTTCGGACTCGAACGGCTGCAGACGGTCTGCAGCAGGAGGGTTATGGCATCGGTCGCCACCGCGCATGAATCGCGGGGCAACCTGCAGAGTCTAGTCGGATGCGGAGGCCGACTCAAACCACCGGCGCGGTCATCCGCGCTCGGCGTACCAGTCGCGCAGCCGCCGCTCGGCCTCGTCCGTGCCGAGCGGCCCCTCGTCGAGCCGCGCCTCGAGGAGGAAGCGGTAGGCCTCCCCCACGACGGGGCCGGGCCGGATGCCGAGGATGCGCATGATCTGCTCGCCATCGAGATCGGGCCGGATCGCCGCGAGCTCCTCCTGCTCGGCCAGCGCGGCGATGCGGCGCTCCAGCTCGTCGTAGGCGCCGCGCAGGCGAGCCTCCTTGCGGCGATTGCGCGTAGTGACGTCGGCACGGGTGAGGATGTGCAGGCGCTCGAGCAGCTCATCGGCGTCGCGCACGTACCGTCGCACCCCGGAATCCGTCCACGGAGCATCCGCATAGCCGAAGAAGCGCAGGTGCAGCTCGATCAGGCGGCTGACCGCCCCGATCGTCTCCTTGTCGAACCGCAGCGCGGTGAGCCGCTTGCGCGCGAGCTTCGCGCCCACCACGTCGTGGTGGTGGAAGGTGACCGCGCCGCCCGGCTCGACCTTCTTCGTCGCGGGCTTGCCGATGTCGTGCAGCAGGGCCGCGATGCGCAGCACGACGTCCGGAGCCGCGCCTGGGTGCCGCTCGGCCTCGAGAGCGATCGCCTGATCGAGCACCGTGAGCGAGTGCTCGTAGACGTCCTTGTGGTGCGCGTGCTCGTCGACCTCGAGCCGCAGCGCCGGCAGCTCGGGCAGAACCGCGTCGGCGAGGCCCGTCTGCACGAGCAGCTCGAGCCCCGCCCGCGGGGCTCCGGTCACGAGCAGCTTCACGAGCTCGTCGCGGATGCGCTCGGCGGAGACGATCGACAGCCGGTCGCGCATCCGGCTCATGGCGTCGATGACGCCGGGGTCGACCGCGACGTCGAGCTGCGCCGCGAACCGGGCGGCGCGCAGCATGCGCAGGGGATCGTCGCCGAACGACTGATCGGGCGGGGCCGGCGTCATCAGCCGCCGCGCGAAGAGATCGTCGAGGCCGCCGGAGGGATCGACGAGGGTCAGCGACGGCAAGCGCAGAGCGAGCGCGTTCATGGTGAAGTCGCGGCGCACCAGATCGCCCTCGAGGGTGTCGCCGAACGCGACCTCCGGCTTGCGCGAGTCGGGGCTGTACGCGTCGGAGCGGTAGGTGGTGATCTCGACCGTGTGATCACCGAGCCGGGCGCCGATGGTGCCGAACGCTCGACCGATGTCCCAGTGCGCATCGGCGACCGGTCGCACGATGCGCACGATGTCGTCGGGACGCGCGGAGGTCGTCAGGTCGAGGTCGTTGACCGGGCGCCCGAGGAACGCGTCGCGCACGGGGCCGCCGACGAGGGCCAGTTCGTGCCCGGCCGAGGCGAAGCGCGCCGCGAGGGTCGCGAGCGGTTCTGCGCCGGCGAGGTCGCGCAGGCTGCTGACGGCCGCGGCCACGCTCTCCATAGTCACCAGAGTCTAGACTTCCGGCTATGGCGGCCGAGCGGGTACGAGGGGGTCGTCGTGCGCCCCGCATCCCTCGATGGTCGCTCGCGACGGCCGGAACGACGCCGCCCCGGCGGGCGCGAGTCGCGGGCCCGCGAGCCCTCGGCCTCGGGCTGATCACCGCCCTACTGGCCCTCGGCACCGCAACGGGCGGCCTTGCGCCGGCGCTGGCGACGACCACGGAGCCGACCGATGAGCTGCGCATCAGCCTGCTCGCCGCGCCGGGCTCGAGCGGGATCGCGCGGCCCGGCGAGCCGCTGAGCGTGCGCGTCACGGTGACCAATCTCGGCACCGCGCCGACCCCGCAGCTCGACCTCGCGCTCGACCTCGACGGAAGCCGCGCGGTGGCCGCGACCGAGCTCGAGCAGTGGCTCACCGGGGCCTCGATCGACACGGATGCCCGCACCGCCGCCTCGGCGACCCTCTCGCCCCTCGACCCCGGGTCGAGCGCGGTGCTCGACCTCATCGTTGCGGCCGAGCGCGCGGCCGCCACCGGGGCGTTCGGAGCGCGACTGGCCGCCGTGCGGGCGAATGCGGGCGACGAGCTCATCGCCGTCGACCGCACCGCGATCGTCTGGGTGCCCGCGGGCTCGAGCGCTCCGAGCGCCGACACCGTCTTCGTCGCTCCGCTCAGCACGCCCGGCATCGGTGCGGGACTCCTGGACGCCGTGACTCTTGCGCGGCTGACCGACGACGCCGGCGACCTCACCCGGCAGCTGGGCGCCGTCGCCGGCCGGCCCGTGCTGGTCGGCATCGACCCGCGGGTGATCGCCTCGATCCGACTGCTCGGCGACAGCGCCCCGGCCAGCGCCACCGCCTTCCTCGATCGGCTGTCGGCCATTCCGAACGAGACCTTCCTGCTGCCCTGGGCCGATGCCGACACGGTCGCGGTGCTCGCCGCCGGCGGCGCGGTTCCCGAACCGGAGGGATCGGGTGCCCGCACGACCACCGCGGGGGCGGCCACCGACGACCCCGATCCGCAGCCGGTCGCGACCGACCTCGCCACCGCGGCCGCCTGGCCGGTGACGTTCGACGGCACGGTGTGGACGGAGGGCGGTCTCACCGACGACGTGGTCGTCGGTCTGGCGGATGCGGGCGCGCGCACGATCATCGCGCCGAGCACGGCGCTCGCCGGCCGGGAGGTCGCCCAGCGCCTCGACGGTCTCCGCATCGTGCAGGCCGACGCCGCCCTCAGTGCCGCCGCCCGCGCGGCGAGCACCGCGTCGTCGCAGCAGCGGTTCGACCGCGCCATCGCGCAGGTCTCGGCGCTGCTCGCCGCCCGCGCGGGCACCGCACCCCGAACGATCGCCGTCATCGCGCTCGGGCGAGACGAGCTGCCGTCGAGCGACCGCCTCGTCGACACCATCGCTCGCACCGTCTCGCTGCCCTGGTCGACGGCGAGCGCCGTCTCGGCCGCGCTCGACCGCGCGAGCGTCGAGGCCGAGCTGGTCGACGCGGCTCTCGACGACGGGCGCACCGCGGCGGTCGCGGCGGCGCTGCGGGCCGAGACCGCCGACCGCGGGTTCGCCGTGATCGCCACCGACCCGGCCCTGATCACCGACCGGCGCCGGCTCGAGCTCCTCGCGGCGCTCTCGCACGGGTGGGGGGACGAGTCGAGCGCGGCGCTGCAGCGCTTCGTCGACGCCTCGGTCGCGCTCCGGTCGTCGGTGCGGGTCGCCGAGAGCAGCGCCATCACGCTGCTCGCCGACCGGGCCTCGCTGCCGGTGACGGTGCAGAACGACCTCGATGTCGCCGTGCGGGTGTTCGTGCGCGTCGAGCCCGACACCGCCCAGCTGCGGGTGCTCGACGAGCGGGTGGAGGTCGTCGTGGAGCCCCGCTCGCAGACCCGCGCGCTCGTGCCCGTCGAGTCGCTCACCAACGGACAGGTGACGATCACGGTGACCGTGCGCGACACCATCGGCGGGCGCATCGGCGACCCGACCCGGGTGGCGCTGAATCTGCAGGCCGGCTGGGAGACCGCGGGCACCATCGCGTTCGGCGCGGGCGTCGTGCTGCTGCTGGTGGTGGGCATCAGCCGCGATATCCGCAAGCGACGGCGGCAGAGCGGGGCCGGGGCGTGAACGGGAGCGGGAGCGGCGCGGGCGGCATCGGGCGGGCGAGCATCGCTCTGGCCTCCGGCACGGTCGTGTCGCGCATCCTGGGATTCATCTCGGCGGTTCTGCTGACCTCGACGATCGGTGCGCTGGGTGCCGGAGCCAACGCCTTCGCCCTGGCGAACTCCCTGCCCAACGCCATCTACGCGGTCGTCGCCGGGGGAATCCTGAGCGCCGTGCTCGTTCCGCAGATCGTGCGCGCGAGCGTCTCCGACGACGGCGGACAGCTGTTCATCAACCGGCTGATCACCATCGGTGTCGTCGTCTTCCTCGCCGCGGGAGCGCTCGCGACCCTGGCCGCGCCTCTGCTGGTCGACCTGTACACGGCGGCCGACGAGACCGGGCAGCGCGGATTCTCGCCCGCCGAGCTCGAGCTCGCGATCGCGTTCGCCTACTGGTGCATGCCGCAGGTGCTGTTCTACGCCCTCTACACATTGTTCGGCGAGGTGCTCAACGCCCGACGGGTCTTCGGGCCCTTCACCTGGGCTCCGGCCGTCAACAACCTCGTCGCCATCGCCGGCCTCATCGCGTTCCGTGCGCTGTTCGACGCCGACACCTCCGTGGCCGAGGCGTGGAGCCCGCAGATGGTCGCCGTGCTCGGCGGGTCGGCGACCCTCGGCGTCGCCGCGCAGGCGATCGTGCTCGTCTTCTTCTGGCGCCGAGCAGGGTTGCGCTACCGGCCCGACTTCCGCTGGCGCGGGGCCGGGCTCGGGGCGACGGGCCGAGCGGCGGGCTGGGTGTTCGCGATGATCGTCGTGATGCAGCTCGGCGGTCTCGTGCAGACCTACGTCGCCTCGATCGCGGCGACCGACGACAGCGCCTCGCTCATGGTCATGCGCACCGCGTGGCTGCTGTTCATGCTGCCCCACTCGGTGATCGTGGTGTCGCTCGTCACCGCGTACCTCACCCAGATGAGCGCGCACGCCCGCGACGGCGACACAGGGGCGGTGCGATCGGACACGGAGACAGCGATCCGCATCACGGCGCTCTTCATGACGCTCGCCACCGCCGGGCTGATCGCGGTCGCGGTGCCGTTCGGCCGGATCTTCGACGCGGGGGCGATCGACCCGATCGCGATCGTGCTGGCGGCGTTCGTGGTCGGGCTCGTGCCGTTCAGCGTCTATTTCGTCATGATGCGGGTCTTCTACGCGCTCGACGACACGCGCACGGTGTTCTGGCTGCAGGTGGCCTACACGATCTTCTTCATCATCGGGGCGCTCGCCTGCTCGATGCTTCCGACGGCCATGATCGTGCCGGCTCTGGCTCTGGTCACCTCGGCCGGGTCGTTCTTCCAGATGGTGCTGGGGGGCATCGCCCTGCGACGGCGGCTGGGCGGGCTCGACGCCCGCGGCATCGCCGGTCAGGTGGGCATCGCCCTGCTCGCGGGCGCACTGGCCCTCGCTGTCGGCCTCGGAGTGGCGGTGGCCCTCGGCGCCTTCACGACCGGAGGGTTCGCGCGCGACAGCATCGCGACAGCCGGCATCAGCATCCTGCTGATCGGTGCGCCGATGATCGCCGTGTTCGTCGGCGTGCTCGCTCTCACCCGGTCGCCCGAGCTCGCACGGGCACGCGCGCTGCTGACACGGTTCCGCCGGAGTTAACCGGCCCGGAATACCTGCCGCCTATGCTGGGTTGGCCCTACCGTCGGGCAACCGACCCCGTTCGGCGCGGCACAGCGCGTCGAGAGATCGAGGAGCATCATGCGCCACGTCATCATCATCGGCTCCGGACCGGCCGGCTACACCGCCGCGATCTACGCCGCGCGCGCCAACCTGCAGCCGCTCGTCATCGCGAGCTCGGTGGAGTTCGGCGGCGAGCTCATGAAGACGACCGAGGTCGAGAACTTCCCCGGCTTCCCCGAGGGCATCATGGGCCCGGAGCTCATGACCCGCATGCAGCAGCAGGCTGAGCGCTTCGGCGCCGAGATCGTGTACGACGACGTCGTGTCGCTCGAGCTGGAGGGCCCGGTCAAGGCTGTCACCCTCGGCAACGGCGACCGCCACGAGGCGCACGCCATCATCTACGCGACCGGCTCGGCGTACCGCAAGCTCGGGCTCGCCGACGAGGAGCGCCTGAGCGGGTACGGCGTCTCGTGGTGCGCCACGTGCGACGGCGCCTTCTTCCGGCAGAAGACCGTGGCCGTCATCGGCGGCGGAGACTCGGCGATGGAGGAGGCGACGTTCCTGACGCGCTTCGCCGACACGGTCTACATCGTGCACCGCAGCGAGACCTTCCGTGCGTCGGCGGCGATGCTCGACCGTGCCCGTGCCGACGAGAAGATCCAGTTCATCACCAACGCGCGCGTCGAGCACATCTACGGCGGCGACCTGGTCACCGGCATCGGCATCGTCGACACCGAGACGGGCGAGGAGCGCACGCTCGACGTGCAGGGCGTCTTCGTCGCGATCGGCGCCGACCCGCGCACCCACCTGGTGCACGGCGTGCTCGAGCTCACCGAGCAGGGCACCATCGCGGTGGATGGCCGCTCGTCGCGCACGAGCGTGCCGGGGGTCTTCGCCGCGGGCGATGTGGTCGACCCGACCTACAAGCAGGCCATCACCGCCGCCGGCAGCGGCACCGTGGCCGCGCTCGACGCCCAGCACTACCTCGAGACCATCGCCGACTCGGCCCGCGCGAGCGCCGCCGCGGTCTGACCCCACCGACCATCGACACACGAGGAGAGATCTGATGAGCACGCGCGACGTCACCGACGCCACCTTCGAGGCGGAGGTGCTCAAGAACGAGAAGACGATCATGGTCGACTTCTGGGCCGAATGGTGCGGACCCTGCCGCGCCGTCTCGCCGATCCTCGACGCCATCGCCGCCGAGCACCCCGACAAGCTCGAGATCGTCAAGCTCAACGTCGACGACAACCCCGAGACCGCCATGAAGTACCAGATCACCTCGATCCCCGCGATGAAGGTGTTCCGCGGCGGCGAGGTCGTCAAGACGGTCATCGGCGCGAAGCCCAAGCCGGCCCTCGAGGCCGATCTCGCCGAGTTCCTGGCCTGACACCGCGTATTCTGAGTGCCACTGCCTCCTGAGGCAGCGGCACGACGCCGTTGTGCCGACGACCGAGCGCGGGCGGCAGCATGACGATCTCCTCCGAGGGCACGACCCTCGACCCCTGGTACGAGCAGTACGCCGCGCGCACCGCTGGGCTCAGCGCATCAGAGGTGCGCGCCCTGTTCGCCGTCGCGAGCCGGCCCGAGGTGGTCTCGCTCGCCGGCGGCATGCCCGCCGTGTCGGCGCTGCCGCTGCCGGTCATCACCGACTCGATGGAGCGCGTGATGCGCGACCGGGGGGCCGCCGCGCTGCAGTACGGGTCGGGCCAGGGCACTCCCGAGCTGCGGGAGCGCATCCTGGAGATCATGGCGCTCGAGGGAATCCGGGCGGGCGTCGACGACGTCGTCGTCACCACCGGCTCGCAGCAGGCGCTCGACCTGGTCGCGAAGCTCTTCCTCGACCCCGGTGACGTCGTGCTGGCCGAGTCGCCCTCGTACGTCGGCGCCATGGGCATCTTCCGCTCGTACCAGGCCGAGGTCGCGCATATCCCGATGGATGCGGACGGGATGATCCCCGCGGCGCTCACCGAGCGCATCCGGTCGCTGCGCGCCGCGGGCAAGCAGCTCAAGCTCCTCTACCTCATTCCCACCTTCCAGAACCCGGGGGGCGTGACGCTCTCGAGCGAGCGCCGACTGGCGATCATCGACATCGCCCGGTCGGAGGGCATCCTCATCCTCGAGGACAACCCGTACGGGCTGCTGTGGTTCGACCGACCGGCGCCTGCGGCGATGCGCAGCGTCGAGGACGACGGGATCGTCTATCTGGGCTCGTTCTCGAAGACCCTCGCCCCCGGCTTCCGGGTCGGGTGGGCGCTCGCCCCGCACGGAATCCGAGAGAAGCTCGTTCTTGCCGCCGAGGCGGCGATCCTCAGCCCGAGCTCGCTCAACCAGATGGTCATCACCGACTACCTCGCGCGCGCCGACTGGCAGGGGCAGATCGACGTGTTCCGCGGGCTGTACCGCGAACGGCGGGACGCCATGCTCGAGGCCCTCGCCCAGCACCTGCCCGACCTGCAGTGGACCGTTCCCAACGGCGGCTTCTACGTGTGGCTGACGCTCACCGAGGGGCTCGACGCGAAGGGCATGCTGCCGCGTGCCGTGAAGGAGCTCGTCGCGTACACCCCCGGCACCGCCTTCTACGCCGACGGCTCCGGGCGCAGCAACATCCGACTCGCCTTCTGCTACCCGCAGCCCGCGGAGATCCGGGAAGGCATCCGACGGCTGGCCACCGTCGTTCGCGGTGAGCAGGAGCTGCTCGAGACCTTCTCCGCGACCGGGCCGATCCCGGTCGCGTACGACCCCCACGTGGCCAGCCCGCCGTCGAACATCGCCTGACGCCGAGGATGACCGTGCCCCACGCCGCCGCCACGCCCCCGCACGCCGCGCAGGTCGCGGTGCTCGCCGGAGGCATCTCGCACGAGCGGGACATCTCGCTCAAGTCGGGTCGCCGGGTCGCCGACGGCCTGGCCGCGCACGGCCTGGAGGTGAGGCTCCTCGACCCCGACGCGGCACTCCTCCCCGCCCTGATCGCCGACCGGCCCGATGTGGTCTGGCCGACGCTCCACGGAGCCAGCGGCGAAGACGGCGCATTGCGCAGCCTGCTCGAGTTCCTGGCCCTCCCCTACGTGGGCTCCTCGGCGGGCGCCACGAGGCTGGCCTGGGACAAGCCCCGCGCCAAGACCATCGTCGAGCGGGCCGGGGTGCCCACTCCGCACTCGATCGCACTGACCCGTGACGCGTTCCGCGAGCTGGGTGCCGAGAGCGTGCTGAGCGCGGTGCGCGGCGAGCTGCCACCGCCCCTGGTCGTGAAGCCCGCGCAGGGAGGGTCGGCGCAGGGGGTGAGCCTCGTCGACACCGATGACGAGCTCCGGCGGGCGATGGTGCTCGCCTTCACCTACGACGACGTCGCCCTGATCGAGCAGCGCATCCGCGGGGTGGAGGTGGCGATCGGCATCATCGACACCGGCGACGGCCCGCAGGCCCTCCCCGCCGTCGAGATCGAGCCCCTTTCGGGCGTGTACGGCTTCGAGGCCCGCTACAACGCCGGCGAGACCCGCTTCTTCGCGCCCGCGCGCATCGAGCCCGCGGTGGCCGCGCGGGCGACCGAGGTGGCGCTGGCGGCGCACGAGGCGCTCGGGCTGCGGCACATCAGCCGCATCGACCTCATCATCGACGGGGCCGGAACGCCGTGGTTCCTCGAGGCGAGCGTCATGCCCGGGCTCACCGAGACCTCCACGTTCGCGCTCGCGCTCGAGGCCGCGGGCTACGACACCGGATGGGTGTACGCCGAGCTCGCCCACGCTGCCGTTCGCGACGCAGCGCGCTGAGCACCGCCGCCGAACGAGGTCAGCGGAAGCCGTCGACGCCGAGCTCGCCGAGGATGCGATTGAGGTCGCCCACCGTCGCGAAGTCGATGACGATCGAGCCCTTCTTCTGACCGAGGGTGATGCTCACGCGCGTATCGAGTCGATCACCGAGGCGCTCGGCGATCTCGTTGAGCTGGCCCTGGCGCGAGCCCGCCGAGGGCTTCGCCGGCTTCTTCGCGGGCACGGCCCCGGCGAGCAGGGCGGCCGCCGCCTCGGCCTGCCGCACCGAGAGCTCCTCGTTGACGATCTTGTCGGCGAGCTTGAGCATCGCGGCGGGCGACCCCGCGGCGAGCACCGCCCGCGCATGCCCCGCGGTCAGCACCCCCGCGGCGACGCGGGCCTGAACCTGCTCCGGCAGCTTCAGCAGCCGGAGGGTGTTCGTGATCTGGGGGCGCGATCGCCCGAGGCGCTCGGCGAGCTGCTCCTGGGTGATGCCGAAGTCCTCGAGCAGCTGCTGGTAGGCGCTCGCCTCCTCGAGCGCGTTCAGCTGCGCACGATGGAGGTTCTCGAGCAGGGCATCCCGCAGCATGTTCTCGTCGGCGGTGCTGCGCACGATCGCGGGAATCGCCTCGAGACCGGCGATGGTGGATGCCCGCAGGCGCCGCTCGCCCATGATGAGCTCGTAGGCCGGTTCATCGGGCTGGGCGCCGGCGCGCTCGCGCACGACGATCGGCTGCAGCACCCCGAACTCGCGCACCGAGTGCACCAGCTCGGCCAGCTCCTCCTCGCGGAACTCGGTGCGCGGCTGCTGGGGATTCGGCACGATGTCGTTCGGGGCGATGGCCGCGAGCCGAGCGCCCGGAACCGCGCTGAGCTGCTCGCCGGCCGTCGGGGCGGGGGAGGGGAAGAACACGTCGACGGGTCGTTCGCCGTCGCCGGTCGGAATGAGCGCGCCGATACCGCGGCCGAGCCCGGTGCGCTTCTGAGCCATCAGGCCCCCTCTCCGCGCCGCGCGATCTCCGCGGCGGCCTCCAAATACGAGAGCGATCCGGGGGAGCCCTCGTCGTAGCTGATCACGCTCTGCCCGTAGCTCGGTGCCTCACTGATGCGCACCGACCGGGGGATGACCGTCTCCAGCACCTGCTGCGGGAAGTGCTCCCGCACGTCGCTGACGACCTGGTTGGCCAGGTTGGTGCGGGCGTCGTACATGGTGAGCAGGATCGTCGACACCCGGAGCTGAGGGTTCAGGTGTCGCTCGATGAGCTGGATGCTGTTGAGCAGCTGGCTGAGCCCCTCGAGCGCGTAGTACTCGCACTGGATGGGGATGAGCACCTCGCGAGCCGCGACGAACGCGTTGATCGTCAGCAGACCGAGCGACGGCGGGCAGTCGATGAACACGTAGTGGAAGGGCTCCTCGCTCGCCGCCAGGTAGGCGTCGAGGGCGGTGCGCAAGCGCTGCTCGCGGGCGACGAGCGACACCAGCTCGATCTCGGCACCGGCGAGATGGATGGTGGCGGGAACGCAGTACAGCGCATCGAACTCGGGGCTCTTCTGCACGACATCCGCGAGGGGCGAATCGCCGACGATCACGTCGTACACGCTCGGAGTCTCCGCGCGGTGCTCGACGCCGAGGGCGGTGGATGCGTTGCCCTGAGGGTCGAGATCGATCACGAGCACACGCGCTCCCGAGCGAGCGAGCGCAGCCGCCAGGTTGACCGTCGTCGTCGTCTTGCCCACGCCGCCCTTCTGGTTCGACACCGTGAAGACGCGCGTGGCCGCCGGCAGCGGCAGGGGGGCGCCCTCGAGCGCGAGCCGGCGCCGGGTGATCTCGGCGACCTCCCGCGCCAGCGGGGTGCTCTCGTCGTACACGCCGTCGGTCGTCACCAGTGAGCCTCCTGCTCGAATGTTTCACGTGAAACGGGCGCCGATCGACGACGCCCGCGCGGGCCCTGCGGCTCGCGACGCCCATGGCGTCGGCTCAGGATGCCCCGCCTACTGTAGCCCGAAACAGCCGGGTCGCCTCGGGCAGCAGGTCGACGCCGAGCTCGAGCACCTCAACGTCGCGCACCCGGTGCTTCTGCAGCGCCTTCGCGGCCGCCGCGATCTCCTCCGCGACGCGCGCGCCCTTCAGGAAGAGAAGCTCTCCCCCCGCGCGGAGCAGGGGAGCGGTGATCGGCACCAGGGTGCGCAGCGCACTGACCGCCCTCGCGGTCACCTGATCGAAGGGGCCGGCGTCTCGCGCCTCCTCCGCTCGCGCCCGGAGCACGACGACATTCGTCAGGCCGAGGCGGGCCGACTCGTCGCGCAGCCATTCGGTGCGGCGCTCCATCGGCTCGATGAGCGTGACCTCCACGTCCGGCCGCGCCAACGCCAGAACCAGACCGGGCAGACCGGCTCCGCTGCCGACGTCTGCGACCCGGCCGCCCGGCTGCAGGAACGGTGCGACCAAGGCACTGTTGAGGACGTGCCGGGTCCACACCCGGCCGACCTCGAGCGGGCCGATCAGCCCCAGCCGCTCACCGTGCTCGACGAGATCAGCAGTGAATCGGCGCCCCAGCGCGAGCGCATCGCCGAGGATCTGCACCGCGGCAGCGGGCTCCGGCTCGACGGTCACGGGTGTTTCACGTGAAACATCAGCGGTGGGATCACCCACGGCGGATGACCGTGTGTCGGTCGGCACCCTCGCCCTCGGACTCGGAGGTGAAGCCGCGCTCGGCAACCAGGTCGTGCACGAGCTTGCGCTCGTAGCTCGACATCGGAGGCAGGGCGGCGGAGGCGGCACCGGCCTCGATGCGCTCGACCGCGCGATCGACGAGGCGCTGCAGCTCGTCCGCCCGGGCATCGCGCGAGCCGGCGATATCCAGGATCAGGCGCGAGAACTCGCCGGTGCGCGCGTGCACCGCGAGCCGGGTCAGCTCCTGGAGAGCGGCGACGGTGTCGGGCTTCGAGAGGGTGCGGAGGGCATCCGCCTCATCGGCCTCGATCGAGAGGTAGACGCGACCCGCCGTCGTGGTGATCTCGATGTCTCCGTCGAGGTCGGCGAGGTCGAGAAGCTCCTCGAGGTAGTCCGCGGCGATGTCGCCCTCGTCTGCCGTGGACGACGACACGGCTGCCGTGCCGGTCGGCTCGTCGATGCCGACCTCGGGAGCGGCGGTCTCAGGGGTGGTGGTCATGCTCTATCGGCCGCCCTTCTTCTTCGCGCGGTTCTTGCTCACCGGCTGCTGACGCTGCGTCTTCTTGGGCTCCTCGATGACCGTGCCCTCGATCTCGTCATCGACGAGGCCCTTCTTCTGGCGCTTCTTGGCCAGACGCGCCTCGCGGGCCAGAGCGGCCTCGCTGCCCGGCGTGGGCATGTTCCGGATCACGATGAACTGCTGCACCATCGTCCAGATGTTCGAGACGAACCAGTAGAACATCACGCCGAGCGGGAAGGCCACGCCCGAGAACAGGAAGACCAGGGGGAGGACGTACAGCAGGATGCGCTGCTGCCGGTACATCGGCGACGCCTTCATCTCGGCGCTCTGGTTCTTCGACATGATCTGCAGCTGCGTGATGAACTGCGACGCGGTCATGAGCACGACCAGGATGGCGGCGATGATGATCACCCAGACGTTGCCGTCGGAGGTCAGCATCGTTGCCCCGAGCGGGGCGATGCCGAAGAGCGTTGCGCGACCGAACTCGGCCGAGAGCTCCTCGTTGAGCAGGCCCACCCCGGTGAGCCCGGCGAACGAGTTGTTCAGCACCGAGAAGAGCCCGAAGAAGATCGGCATCTGCACGAGGATCGGCAGGCAGGAGGCGAAGGGGCTCGTCTTGTGCTTGCCGTAGAGCGCCATGGTCTCGCGCGACATCGCCTCGCGGGAGAACTGGTCGCGCTTGCCCTTGTACTTGTCCTGGATCTTCTTGAGGTCGGGTGCGATCTCGAGCATCTTGCGCTGGCTCTTGATCTGACGCACGAACAGCGGGATCAGGGCCGCTCGCACCACCACCACGAGCCCGGCGATGGAGAGCACCCAGGTGAGACCAGCGGCGCTCTCGAGACCGAGCCAGATGAAGAGCGAGTGGAAGCCGACCAGGATCGCCTCGATGACCCACTTGATGGGCCAGAGGATGAGACCGAAGAAGTCCATGGAAGGGGCTACGCCTTTCTATCGAGCACGATCAGACCCCACCGGGTGCGCCGGTAGGGGGAAACCTCGTTGACGGGCCAGTCGTCGATGCCGCCGTCGGCCCAGGGGTGGCAGCGTGCGAGCCTCTTCGCGGTGAGCCACCCACCGCGGATCACCCCGTGCTCCTGCACCGACCCGAGCCCGTAAGCGGAGCAGCTCGGGTAGTAGCGGCACACGTCACCGTACAGGGGGGAGATCACGGCCCGGTACGCGCGGAGCAGGATGATCACCGCATTGCGGGGGATGAGACCGATCGTGCGCGCGACCGTCACCAGGGTGTCGCTCATGGTGCCATCACCGCCTGTCGCACTGCCCCGCCGATCTCCGAGCGCAGGGTATCCCACTCTGCTTCGCGCGAACCCGGCAGAGCACGCACCACGATGATCCGGCCCGCCTGGCCGTCCAGGCCGGTCTGGGCGCAGATCGCCTGGATGCGGCGCCGCACGCGATTGCGCACCACCGCGCCGCCTACCTGCTTGGAGACGATCACGCCGAAGAGCGGGCCGGCGACGTCGGCGTCGAGGCGGTAGCAGACAGCATGCGGAGTGGCGGAACGGCGCCCCCGGCGGACAGCCCGACGGAAGTCATCGGCCCGAGTGAGGCGATGTGCTCGCGGGAGCACCGCGGGGCTCAGGCGGAGAGTTCGGTGCGACCCTTGCGGCGACGCGCGGCGAGGATCGCGCGACCGGCACGGGTGCGCATGCGCAGACGGAAGCCGTGGACCTTCGCGCGGCGGCGGTTGTTCGGCTGGAAGGTGCGCTTGCTCATGGTTCTCTCCTCGACCCTGCGGGTCTGCGACGACGAAAGGGGACTGCCCGATCGCCAGAGAACCTGGCGCAGACAGAAGTCAACCGGTTAACAATAGGCTCCGCCCGCATCCCGGTCAAACCGCGAGGCGCGGCCCCGCATTATCCACATCAGGAGCAGAGCCGACCGGGTGCGACGCGCCGTGCTCGGATTACAGTTATCCACACCGCTGTCCACCGACCTCACGAGGAGCCCGCATGTCGACCGAGATCGATTCCCCGCTCGAGCTCTGGGAGTCGGTGCGATCGGTGCTCACCGCGGACGACCGCATCACCCCGCAGCTGCACGGGTTCATCAACCTCGTCGAACCGCGCGGGGTCATGGCGGGCACCCTCTATCTCGAGGTGCCCAATGAACTGACGCGGGGGATGCTCGAGCAGCGCATCCGCCTGCCCCTGCTGAGCGCGCTCACCGCCGTGGCCGACGACGCCGTGACGAGCTTCGCGATCGTCGTGAACCCGGAGATCCAGAACGAGGTGCTCGACGCCGGCCCTGACGTCACCGAGCAGAGCCCCTCCTACATCGAGCAGCCCGTTCCCTCGCCGGCCGTCGAGACCCCCGGCCGCCGCAGCGACAGTCGGCTCAATGAGAAGTACAGCTTCGACAACTTCGTCATCGGCGGGTCGAACCGCTTCGCGCACGCCGCTGCCGTCGCGGTGGCCGAGGCGCCCGCGAAGGCGTACAACCCGCTGTTCATCTACGGCGAGTCCGGCCTGGGCAAGACCCACCTCCTGCACGCGATCGGCCACTACGCCGAGAGCCTGTACCCGGGCATCCGCGTTCGGTACGTGAGCTCGGAGGAGTTCACCAACGACTTCATCAACTCGATCGCGAACAACCGCGCGAGCCTCTTCCAGTCGCGCTATCGCGAGATCGACATCCTGCTGATCGACGACATCCAGTTTCTGCAGGGGAAGGACTCGACGCAGGAGGCCTTCTTCCACACGTTCAACACGCTGCACGACCACAACAAGCAGGTGGTGATCACGAGCGACCTGCCGCCGAAGCACCTGACCGGCTTCGAAGACCGCATGCGCAGCCGGTTCGAGTGGGGGCTCATCACCGACGTGCAGGCTCCCGACCTCGAGACGCGCATCGCGATCCTGCGCAAGAAGGCGCAGAACGACAAGCTCCAGGTGCGCGACGACGTGCTCGAGTACATCGCCTCGAAGGTGTCGAGCAACATCCGTGAGCTCGAGGGCACCCTCATCCGCGTGACGGCCTTCGCCAACCTGAACCGCACCCCGATCGACCTGCAGCTCGTGCAGACGGTGCTGAAAGATCTGATCACCCTCGATGAGGACAACGTGATCGCGCCGGTCGACATCATCAATCACACGGCGGCCTACTTCAAGCTCACTGTCGACGACCTGTACGGATCGTCGCGCTCGCAGGCCGTCGCCACTGCTCGGCAGATCGCGATGTACCTGTGCCGCGAGCTGACCAGCCTCTCGCTGCCCAAGATCGGCCAGCTCTTCGGCAACCGCGACCACACGACGGTCATGTATGCGAACAAGAAGATCAGCGAGCTCATGAAGGAGCGCCGGTCGATCTACAACCAGGTCACCGAGCTCACCAGCCGCATCAAGCAGAACCACCGCTACAGCTGAGCCGCCCGGCCTCTCCGGGGCCCTCGCACAGCATTCGTCCAGTTTCACTGCACGTTTCGCACACTGGGGACAGCCTGTGGATAACGTGCCTCGCACGTGGGGATGACATGTTGACGAGCATCCCCGCGATGTGAGCGGTGCCGGATGCCGGCGCATGGTCCATCCGCATCTCCGCAGCGGCTCTCCGCAGGCCATGCACATCTTCCACGGTTGTAGTTCCGCGAGAACCCGCCGCTCTCCCCACGTTGTCCACAGTGTGAACAGCGGTTAATGATGGTGTTCTTCTTCTCTTTCTTGAGGGCATCCGGGTGATAACCCCTCCGAGAGCGGCAGCCCATCGCTCGGCGCCAGGCGCTGTGCCAGTATGGAAGGCCCGAGCGAGCCCGTGTCGATGAGAGGGACCATCGTGAAGTTCCAGGTCAACCGCGACGTGTTCAGCGAAGCGGTGTCGTTCGCCGTCAAGCTCCTTCCGCAGCGCACGACGCTGCCGATCCTGAGCGGAGTGCTGCTGCACGCCGACGGATCGACCGTGACGCTCTCGAGCTTCGACTACGAGGTCTCGGCGCAGACCTCCATCACGGCTGACGTCACCGAGGGCGGCACCGTTCTCGTGTCGGGCCGGCTGCTCGCCGATATCGCCTCGCGGCTGCCGAACGCGCCGGTCGAGTTCACGACCGACGAGGGCAAGATCGCCGTCCGCTGCGGCTCGGCCCGGTTCACGCTCTCGAGCATGCCCGTCGAGGAGTACCCGAGCCTTCCGGTCGTCGACGGTGCGACCGGGGTTCTTCCAGGTGACGCCTTCGCCGATGCCGTTGCGCAGGTCGCGGTGGCGGCCTCGCGCGATGACGTCACTCCGGTGATCACGGGAGTGCAGCTCGAGATCACCGGCAACCGGCTCTCGCTCGTGGCCACCGACCGGTACCGCGTCGCTGTTCGCGAGATCGATTGGGAGGCGACCGGTTCGATCGACGGCGTCACCGCGCTCGTTCCTGCCCGCACTCTTTCCGAGATCGGCAAGATCTTCGCTCACGCCGCAACCGTCTCGGTCACGATCGTCAGTGGCGGCGACCGCGAGCTGATCGCATTCTCCGCCGATCAGAAGACCGTCACCTCCCTCCTCATCAAGGGCAATTTCCCGCCGGTGAAGCGCCTCTTCCCCGAGACCGTCGAGAACTACGCGGTCATGAACACGGCAGAGCTCATCGAATCGACCCGTCGCGTGCAGCTCGTCCTCGAGCGGGATGCGGCGCTGCGGTACAGCTTCGGTGACGACGGTCTCACCCTCGAGGCGATCGGGTCGGAGAACGCCCAGGCCTCCGAGACGATCGATGCCCACGTGACCGGTGGCGACACCACCGTCTCGCTCAAGCCGCAGTTCCTCATCGACGGTCTCTCGGCCGTGCACAGCGAGTTCGTGCGCATCGGCTTCACCAAGACCGACAACCCGAACAAGCCAGGCCCGGTGCTCATCACGAGCCAGTCGTCGAAAGACCAGCAGGGCACCGACAACTACCGCTACCTGCTGCAGCCGAACCTGCTGCTGCGCTGACGAGGGTGCACGTCACCCACCTGCAGCTGGTCGACTTCCGCAACTACGAGCGGGTCGATCTCGAGCTGCAGGCCGGCCCGGTGCTGTTCATCGGTCGCAACGGGCAGGGCAAGACCAACCTCGTCGAGGCGATCGCCTATGCCGGCACCGCGGCATCGCATCGCGTCGCCGGCGATCAGGCCCTCATCCGTGCCGGCACGGAATCGGCTGTTGTGCGCGTGCGGGTTCAGCACGATGACCGTGCGATCGTGATCGAGCTGCAGCTCAATCGCGGGGCGCCCAATCGCGCGCAGATCAACGGCGCCGCGGTGCGACTGCGGGAGCTGCCACGCTACCTGCGCACGGTCCTCTTCGCCCCCGAGGATCTGTCGTTGGTGCGCGGCGATCCCGGGGGCCGTCGCGATTTCCTCGACGCGGTCGTCGTGCAGCGCAGCCCGCGGATGGCGAGCGTGATCGCCGATTACGACCGGGTCGTGCGCCAGCGCAACTCGTTGCTCAAGTCGGCCCGGGCGTCGCGCCTGCGTGCGGACCAGCTGACCACGCTCGACGTCTGGGACGAGCGGCTGGTCGACCTCGGTACACAGGTGATCGTCGCGAGGGCCGATACCGTCGAGCAGCTCCGGGCCCCGCTCGGCACCGCGTACTCGGCGGTGGCGGGCGACGAGCATCGCACGCGCATCGGGTTGCGGGTGAGCATCCATGATGATGATGACGAGACCGCCGTGCTCGATTCAGCCAGCATCGATCGCGCGACGCTCGCCGAGACGTTCCGTGAGGCGGTCGCCGCGCGGCGTCGCGCCGAGCTCGAGCGCGCCGTGACGCTGGTCGGCCCGCATCGCGACGACCTCGTGCTCGAGCTCAACGGGCTGCCGGCCCGCGGCTACGCGAGTCATGGTGAGAGCTGGTCGTACGCGCTCGCCCTGAAGCTCGCGACCGCCGAGGTTCTTCGCGCCGACGGTGTGGCGGGCGATCCGGTGGTGATCCTCGACGACGTGTTCGCCGAGCTCGACCACGGGCGGCGCGAGCGACTGGCCGATGCCGTCAGCGGTTACGAGCAGGTGCTCATCACCGCGGCCGTCGGGGCCGACGTGCCGGAGAGGCTGTCTGCAGCGCGCATCGGCATCAGCGCGGGGCGAGTGGTCGAGGTCGACGCATGATGCCGCCGGCCGAGAACGGCGATGGTCGCGATGACGGCGCCCCGGAGACCGAGTCGAGCGCCGTCTACCGGCGGCTCCGCGCCGCGTTCGGCGACCCCGGGCTGCGATCGATGGATGCCCGCCGTCGCCTCACCGCGCGCGACGCCGGCGGCACCGCGCCGTTCGAGGGCGGGCGGGATCCGGTGGGCCTGGGCGATGTGGTCGACGCTGTCACGCGCTCGCTCGGCTGGAGCTCACCGCTCGCGCGCGGTGAGCTGCTCGCGGCATGGCCCGAGCTCGTCGGCGCTGACACAGCGGCGCACAGCGAGCCGGTCGGCATCGAGGAGGGCGTGCTCACGGTGCAGTGCGATTCGACCGCCTGGGCGACGCAGCTGCGCATCATGCGGGCTGAGATTCTCACCACCATCCTGCGGCGGTATCCGGAGGCCGAGGTGGCGGCGATCCGGTTCATCGGGCCCGGCGCACCCAGCTGGAAGAGGGGGCCGCGATCGGTTCCCGGACGAGGCCCTCGCGATACCTACGGCTGAACGATCGGCATCGCGAAAACAAATCAGTCCACCAACGCCCAGAAATCTCCCCAGAGGGCCGTTCTGGCGGCTCTCATAGGCATTCCGTTGGTAGGATGGACCCGCCACTTCGGGGCGTCGTCCAGCCCCCTGATCGGCCACCAGCGATCGACCCGGCAGGAGCGCCCTTCCCCATGACCACGACCTCCTCCACCCCCGACGGCCCCGCCGAGAAGGCCGCGAAGCCTGAGAACTCCTACGGCGCGGGTGACATCCAGGTTCTCGAGGGGCTCGAGGCGGTGCGCAAGCGCCCCGGCATGTACATCGGCTCGACCGGCCCGCGCGGTCTGCACCACCTCGTCTACGAGATCGTCGACAACTCGGTCGACGAGGCGCTCGCGGGGCATTGCGACACCATCCACATCACGCTGCTCGCCGACGGCGGCGTGCGCGTGATCGACAACGGTCGCGGCATCCCCGTCGACGAGCACCCGGTCGAGAAGAAGTCGACCGTCGAGGTCGTCCTCACGATCCTGCACGCGGGCGGCAAGTTCGGCGGCGGCGGCTATGCCGTGTCGGGCGGTCTGCACGGGGTCGGCAGCTCGGTCGTCAACGCCCTCTCCGAGCGCCTCGAGGTGGCGGTGCGGCGGCAGGGCAACGTCTACACCCAGAGCTACAAGCACGGTGTGCCGGATGCTCCGCTCGCGAAGGGCGAGACCACGAGCGAGACCGGCACCACGATCGCGTTCTGGCCGAACGGCGAGATCTTCGAGACGGTCGAGTTCGACTACGACACGCTGCGCACCCGTTTCCAGCAGATGGCGTTCCTCAACAAGGGGCTGCGCATCACGATCACCGACGAGCGCGCGGACGGTCTCACCGAGGATGGCCCCCGGCACGAGGAGTTCCTCTACGAGAAGGGTCTCGTCGACTACGTCGAGTACTTGAACTCGGCGAAGAAGATCGAGGTCGTGCACCCCGAGATCATCTCCTTCGAATCGGAGGACACCGAGCGGCGCATCGCGCTCGAGGTCGCCATGCAGTGGACGACCGCGTACTCGGAATCGGTGCACACCTACGCGAACACCATCAACACCCACGAGGGGGGAACGCACGAGGAGGGCTTCCGCGCCGCGCTCACGACCCTCGTGAACAAGTACGCGCGCGACAAGGGCATCCTCAAGGAGAAGGACGAGAACCTCTCGGGCGACGATGTGCGGGAAGGCCTGACGGCGGTCATCTCCATCAAGCTCGGTGAGCCGCAGTTCGAAGGTCAGACCAAGACCAAGCTCGGCAACACCGAGGCGAAGTCGTTCGTGCAGAAGGTCGCCGGCGAGCACCTCGCCGACTGGTTCGACCGCAACCCCGCGCAGGCGAAGGATGTGATCCGCAAGGCTCTGCAGGCCTCGGCCGCGCGCATCGCCGCGCGCAAGGCGCGCGAGCAGACCCGCCGCAAGGGCCTGCTCGAGTCGGGCGGCATGCCGGGCAAGCTCAAGGACTGCCAGTCGAAAGACCCGTCGCTCAGCGAGATCTTCATCGTCGAGGGCGACTCGGCGGGCGGCTCGGCCGTGCAGGGCCGCAACCCCGAGACGCAGGCGATCCTGCCGCTGCGCGGCAAGATCCTCAACGTCGAGAAGGCGCGGCTCGATCGCGCGCTCGGCAACGCCGAGGTGCAGGCCATGATCACCGCCTTCGGTGCCGGCATCGGGGAGGACTTCGACCCCGACAAGGTGCGGTACCACAAGATCGTGCTCATGGCCGATGCCGACGTCGACGGTCAGCACATCACGACGCTCCTCCTCACGCTCCTCTTCCGGTACATGCGTCCGCTCATCGATCTCGGCTACGTGTACCTCGCGCAGCCTCCGCTCTACCGGCTGAAGTGGTCGAACGCCGACCACGAGTACGTGTACAGCGACCGCGAGCGCGACGCCCTGCTCGAAGCGGGGCTCGCCGCGGGCAAGCGCATCCCGAAGGAGAACGGCATCCAGCGCTACAAGGGGCTCGGCGAGATGAACCACCAGGAGCTCTGGGACACCACGATGAACCCCGAGACCCGCACCCTGCTGCAGGTCACGCTCGATGATGCGGCCATGGCCGACAGCGTGTTCTCGACCCTCATGGGTGACGACGTCGAACTGCGCCGCAGCTTCATTCAGCAGAACGCGAAAGACGTGCGCTTCCTCGATATCTAGGGCGCCGATGGCGACATCGACATCGCACTCCCCGAACAACCACCGAAGGAATCCCGATGGCTGACGACATGACCGGAGCCGACACGATCGAGCCCGGCCCTGGCGGCAAGGTGAGCCAGGTCGACCTGCAGCTCGAGATGCAGCGGTCGTACCTCGACTACGCCATGAGCGTTATCGTCGGGCGCGCCCTGCCTGACGTGCGCGACGGCCTCAAGCCCGTGCACCGTCGCGTCATCTACGCGATGTTCGACGGCGGCTACCGCCCCGACAAGGCGTACTCGAAGTGCTCGCGCGTCGTCGGCGACGTCATGGGGCAGTTCCACCCGCACGGCGACTCGGCGATCTACGACGCGCTCGTTCGCCTCGTTCAACCGTGGTCGATGCGCTACCCCCTCGCCGCCGGGCAGGGCAACTTCGGCTCGCCCGGCAACGACGGCGCTGCGGCTCCGCGGTACACCGAGACCAAGATGGCCCCGCTCGCCATGGAGATGGTGCGCGACATCGAGGAAGACACCGTCGACTTCCAGGACAACTACGACGGTCGCACGCAGGAGCCCAGCATCCTGCCGTCACGATTCCCGAACCTGCTCGTGAACGGGTCGGTGGGCATCGCGGTCGGCATGGCCACGAACATCCCGCCGCACAACCTGCGCGAAGTGGCATCGGCCGCGCTCTGGCACCTCGAGAACCCGGAGGCCGATCGCGAGCAGCTGCTCGAGGCGATCCTCCAGCGCGTGAAGGGCCCCGACTTCCCGACCGGCGCGCAGATCCTCGGCGTCAAGGGCATCCACGACGCCTACCGCACCGGCCGCGGCTCCATCACGATGCGGGCCGTCGTCACGGTCGAGGAGATCCAGAACCGCACCTGCCTCGTCATCACCGAGCTGCCGTACCAGGTGAACCCCGACAATCTGGCGATCAAGATCGCCGACCTCGTCAAGGAGGGCAAGCTCGGCGGCATCGCCGACATCCGCGACGAGTCGTCGGGCCGCACCGGTCAGCGCCTCGTCATCGTGCTCAAGCGCGATGCGGTCGCGAAGGTCGTGCTCAACAACCTCTACAAGCACACCCAGTTGCAGGACAACTTCGGCGCGAACATGCTCGCGATCGTCGACGGCGTGCCGCGCACCCTGCCGATCGACGGGTTCATCACGTACTGGACGGCCCACCAGATCGAGGTGATCGTTCGGCGCACCGCCTTCCGACTGAAGAAGGCGGAGGCCGACGCCCACATCCTGCGCGGGTACCTGAAGGCCCTGGATGCTCTCGACGAGGTCATCGCCCTGATCCGTCGCTCGCAGACCACGGAGGAGGCTCGCGACGGCCTGATGCAGCTGCTCGACGTCGACGAGCTGCAGGCCACCGCCATCCTCAACCTGCAGCTGCGCCGCCTCGCCGCCCTCGAGCGGCAGAAGATCCAGGAGCAGGCGGACGAGCTCGAGCGCCTCATCGCCGACTACCAGCAGATTCTCGCCAGCCCGGAGCGCCAGCGGTCGATCGTCGCGGACGAGCTCACCGAGATCGTCGACAAGTACGGCGACGACCGCCGTACCGAGATCATGTTCGGCTTCGACGGCGACATGAGCATGGAGGACCTCATCCCCGAGGAGGAGATGGTGGTCACCGTCACGCGGGGCGGGTACATCAAGCGCACCCGCAGCGACAACTACCGGTCGCAGCATCGCGGCGGCAAGGGCGTCAAGGGGGCGCAGTTGCGGGCCGACGACGTCGTCGAGCACTTCTTCGTGACCACCACGCACCACTGGCTGCTGTTCTTCACCACCACCGGACGCGTGTACCGGCTCAAGGCCTACGAGGTGCAGGAGGCCGGCCGCGATGCGAAGGGTCAGCACGTGGCGAACCTGCTGGCCCTCCAGCCGGGGGAGGAGATCGCGCAGATCCTCGACATCCGCGACTACTCGGTGGCGCAGCACCTCGTGCTCGCGACGCGCAACGGTCTCGTGAAGAAGACCGCCCTGACCGAGTACGACACCAACCGCACCGGCGGCATCATCGCCATCAACCTGCGCGAGGGCGACGAGCTCGTGTCGGCGATGCTCGCCGACGATTCCGACGACCTCCTCCTGATCTCGCGGAACGGGATGTCGCTGCGGTTCACCGCCGACGACGCCGCCCTCCGCCCGATGGGCCGCTCGACCTCCGGCGTCACCGGCATGAAGTTCCGCGACGGCGATCAGCTGCTCTCGGCCGACGTCGTCACCGACGGCGGCTACGTCTTCGTCGTCACCGAGGGCGGATACGCCAAGCGCACCGCCGCCGACCAGTACCGGGTGCAGCAGCGTGGCGGTCTCGGCATCAAGGTCGCCAAGCTCAGCGACGACCGCGGAGCGCTCGCCGGTGGGCTCATCGTCGGCGACGACGACGAGGTGCTCGTGGTGATGCAAAACGGCAAGGTGGTACGCTCCTCCGTGGCCGAGGTGCCGGCCAAGGGCCGCGACACCATGGGGGTCGTGTTCGCCCGTCCCGATGACGACGATCGCATCATCGCGATCGCCCGCAACAGCGAGCGCAACCTCGACGATGACGACACCGCTGGCGGTGCAGACCAGCAGACAGAAGGCCAGCAGGCCACCACCGACGACACCCCCGCGGCATCCGGCGCCGCAGAGGGCGGAAAGGACGAGAACCCGTGAGCACAGTCGCCGAGAAGCTGCAGCGGAAATCGCAGCGGCAGGTCCCGACCAAGCAGGTTCGTCTCAAGCTGGTCTACATCGACTTCTGGTCAGCCGTGAAGCTGTCGTTCCTCGTCGCCATCTGCGGCGCGATCCTCCTGCTCGTCGCCACGCTCTTCGTGTGGATCGTGCTCAACGCCCAGGGCGTGATCGCGCAGATCGACTCGGTCTTCAGCGACATCCTCGGGGAGGACGCCGGGCTCGTCAGCCTCTTCTCGCTCGGGCAGGTGATGCTGTTCGCGACCATCGTCGCCATCCTGAACATCGTCGTCGGCACCGCCATCGGCGCCATCAGCGCACTGCTCTACAACCTCATGGTGCGCATGACGGGCGGTCTGCTGGTCGGCTTCACCAACAACTGATCCCGCCTCCCGGCGGCCGGCCCGGCCGAATTGGGAGAGCCTGACCGGATGCAGTACAGTGGCATCCGGTCTCACGGGGATATAGCTCAGGCGGTTAGAGCGCTTCGCTGATAACGAAGAGGTCCCAGGTTCAAGTCCTGGTATCCCCACTCTGTTGATGGTCACGCCGCCGCTTCTGCGGCGTGACGGCGCTCCCGCGTCACGAGCGTGGTCGTGACGCTTCGCGTGTCGGCGCTCACGCTGCCCGAACTCGCTTCTGCGGCGTGACGGGCATCGCCGGTCGGTAGACTGGCGGATGCGGGGCCTTAGCTCAATTGGTAGAGCGCCTGCTTTGCAAGCAGGAGGTCAGGGGTTCGATTCCCCTAGGCTCCACTGGGCCCGAGGTCGGGCTCCCGGACGAGGCACCCCGTACCCGGACAGCGACAAGACGGGCTGAGGAGTGCTGTCATGTCGTGGATCATCCTTCTCGCGTCCGGCGTGCTGGAAGCCGTGTGGGCGACCGCTCTCGGAGCATCCAAGGGGCTGACCCGTCTGGCGCCGACCATCGTGTTCGCCGTCGCGCTGGTGCTGAGCATGGCCGGCCTCGCCTGGGCGATGCGCGAGATCCCGACCGGAACCGCCTATGCGGTGTGGGTCGGCGTCGGCGCCGGCCTCACCATCGTGTGGGCCATGCTGACGGGTGCCGAGAGCGCGTCGGTCATCAAGATCCTCCTCGTGATCGGCATCGTCGCGTGCGTCGTCGGGCTCAAGCTCGTGAGCGACGCCGAGCACTAGTCCCGGGCGATCACGCCTCGGGTGCGGGCTCCTCCTCGACCCAGAGGTCGTCGTCGGCGCGCAGCGTCTGCCACGCCGCGTAGGCGATCGCGGCGGTCGCCACCACGCCGAGGCCGATGAGGATGTACCGCCCGGGCCCGGGCTTCGGCTTCACCTCGATGATGCCGACCTTCTGCCCGGCGCGCGTGGCGAGCTCGCGCCCCGTCGCCGAGACCTGGCGCAGGGCATCGCGAATCCGCTTGTCGCGCGCCACGTCGAGAACGGCGATAGCCGACCCGATGGCCCCGCTCACGGCGGGCAGCACGTCGTCGACGAACCGGTCGCGCGTGGCCGAGGCGGCATGCCGCACCGAGTCGACCCCGGCCTCGACGCCCGGCACGATCCGCTTCTCGTAGGTCTGTCGCACCCGCGGCGCGACATCGTCGCGAGCGACCGCCGCGGCCTGCCGGCTGGCATCGCGCAGGATGCCCGCCGCGCGCTCGAGAACCTCCCGCTGCTCGTCCCACACGTTCTCGGCCTCGCGGCGCAGCTTCTTCAACTCGCGCTGGCGCTTGCGTGACAGTTCCATGGTGACCCTCCTGCATCGTCGGTGGTCGACCCCTCCATCCTGGCACTGACCACCCCGCACCCGACAGATGCGCCGCTGATGCTCAGGCTGCGGCCAGCAGGCTCCATGCCAGAATGGTGCGCATGTCGATTCACACCGCTGTCGCCACCATCCACACCAATCACGGCGACATCGTCGTCAACCTGTACGGCAACCACGCGCCCAAGACGGTGCGCAACTTCGTCGGGCTCGCGACCGGCTCGCAGGAGTGGACGCACCCGCGCACCGGCCAGACGACCTCCGAGCCGCTCTACAACGGTGTGATCTTCCACCGCATCATCCGCGACTTCATGCTGCAGGGTGGCGACCCGCTCGGGCAGGGCATCGGCGGCCCCGGCTACGAGTTCGACGACGAGATCCACCCCGAGCTGCAGTTCAGCGAACCCTTCCTGCTCGCCATGGCGAACGCCGGCAAGCGCGGGGGCCGCGGCACCAACGGGTCGCAGTTCTTCATCACGACCGTGCCGACCCCCTGGCTGAACGGCAACCACACGATCTTCGGGGCGGTCGCCGACGAGAGCTCGAAGGCGGTCGTGAAGGCGATCGAGGCCGTGCCCACGAACGCCAACGACAAGCCGCTCGACGACGTCGTCATCTCGAGCATCGAGGTCGTCGAGGTCGCGTGACCGACCCGGCGACGGGCGAACCCCGATCGGGCGCCGGCGCGTCCACCTGCTACCGCCACCCTGACCGCGCGAGCGGAGTGCGCTGCCAGCGGTGCGACCGTGCCGTCTGCCCCGACTGCTGGACACCGGCAGCGGTCGGGGTGCAGTGCCCCGAGTGCGTGGCGGCCGCCCGCGCCGCCGCTCCGCGGCGGGCACCCGCAGTCGTGCGCGCGTTCCGGCGCGGCAGCAGTGCGCCGGTCGTCAGCTACAGCATCCTCGCGGTCACTCTCGCGGTCTTCGTCCTGCAGTGGGTGACGCAGGGCGCGGTCACAGCCGCACTCGCGTACTTCCCCCCGCTGACCGCCCTCGAACCGTGGCGGATGCTCACCGTGGCTCTCGTGCACAGCGACAGCTCGATCTTCCACATCGTGTTCAACATGTACTCGCTGTGGGTGCTCGGGCCGCTCCTCGAGAGCCTCATCGGGCGCGCCCGTTTCGCCGCCGTCTACGTGCTCTCGGCCCTGGGCGGCTCGGTCGCGGTGCTGTGGCTCGCGCCGTTGAGCATCGTCGTGGGAGCATCCGGAGCGATCTTCGGTCTGCTTGGGGCGTTCTTCGTGATTCAGCGCCGACTCGGCGGCCGCAACATCCAGCTTGTGATCATCATCGTGATCAACCTGGCGCTCGGGTTCGTGATCCCGGGGGTCTCGTGGCAGTCGCACGTGGGGGGCCTGCTGGTGGGGGCCGCGTGCGCCGCCATCATGCTGCGCACTCGCCGAGCCGATCAGCAGCGGCAGCAGGCCTGGCTGCTGGCGGCGGTCGGCGGCGTGCTGATCGCCGCCACGGTGCTGCGCGTCGTCATCGGCTGAGACGCCGGAGGCGGCGGCCCGGTGTCGACCGGTCGGCGGAGTTATCCACAGGCGTGTCCACAGTGGGGATAATCACACCGATGTAATTCGACGATTCGTCGTGCGGCGAGCGGTCAGCGCCACCGCGTCGTCATGAGGAAGCCGATGAACATGATGCCGAAGCCGACCATGATGTTCCACGGCCCCAGGCTCGGCACCGGCCAGGACGCCTGGCTGATGTAGTAAACGAGGATCCAGATCAGGCCGACGAGCATGAACCCGAACATGATCGGCTTGAACCAGACCGGGTTGGGAGCGTCGGCACCCCGGGGAGATTCAGGGTTGTCGGCGTTGCGCGCAGTCGAACGGGCCATGCGGAGCAGTCTAACCGCAGGGGGCGTGCTGCACCTGCGCCTAGAATCGAGCCGTGACCGAGCAGGAGCCCCCCGCAGCGCCGGGCGCGCCGCAGAGCCGACGGGATCGCCGCCGGCTCGAGCGGGTTCCGCGCCCGCCCGCCCGACTGACGGTGACGGGCGTGCTCGGCGAGCTGCTGATCACGGCGGGCGTCGTCGTCATGCTCTTCCTCGGCTGGTACCTGTGGCTCAACGACGCCGTCGTCGGAAACGAGCAGCAGGTGGCCGCGGAGGAGGTGCAGGAGGAGCTGCAGGAGCGCTGGGAGCGCGGCGAGGGTGTCGCCGAGCGCCCGCTCGACCCCGGAGAGCCCGTCGTCTCCGCCGCGCCGACGCGGGAGGGCGAGGTCTTCGGCACCCTGATCGTGCCGCGGTTCGGGGCGGAGTGGAAGCGCTCGATCGCCTCCGGCGTGGACGTCGAGACGGTGCTCAACAGCTTCACCATCGGGGTCGGCCACTACACCGAGACGCAGATGCCCGGAGAGATGGGCAACTTCGCGATCGCCGGCCATCGTCGCACCTACGGCAGCGCCTTCGGCGATATCGATCAGCTGAGGCTCGGCGACAAGATCTACGTCGAGACCGTCGACGGCTGGTACCAGTACACGTTCCGCGGTCTCGAGTACGTCTGGCCCACCGGTGTCGAGGTGCTCGAGCCGGTGCCTGCCGCTCCCGGCGTCGCCCCCACCGATCGGGTTCTCACCATGACGAGCTGCAATCCTCGGTGGTCGACGGCCGAGCGCATCATCGCGTACGCCGTCTACGAGACCTGGTATCCGCGGGCCGACGGGCCGCCGCCCGAGATCTCACCGCTCGTGGAGGCCGGCCGATGACCGCCCGAGCTCCCTTCGTCGCGACCGACTCGGAGGAAGCCTGATGTACGCCGCGCTCTGGCGCATCCTGCCCGGACCGGTCTGGGTGCGCGTCATCCTGCTCGTGCTGCTCGCCGCCGCCGCGGTCTACGTTCTCGTGCGCTGGGCCTTCCCGTGGGCGGCCGCCTTCCTGCTGCCGCAGGACTCGTCAGTGGGAGGTTCCTGACGTGCGCGTGCTCGTGATCGACAACTACGACAGCTTCGTCTACACGCTCGACGGCTACCTCCAGCAGCTCGGTGCGGAGACCACGGTGATCCGCAACGATGCTGTGCCCGCCGACCAGGCCGCCGCGCTCATCGCCGACTACGACGCGGTGCTCGTATCGCCCGGGCCGGGCAACCCGGCGTCGGCGGGCATCTCGATCGCCGTCGTGCGGGCGGCGCTCGCCGCGCAGAAGCCGCTCCTCGGCGTCTGTCTCGGGCACCAGGCCATCGCCGAGGCGCTCGGTGCCACGGTGAGCCATGCCGATGAGCTCATGCACGGCAAGACCTCGCAGGTGCAGCACGACGGCAGCGCCTTCTTCGACGGTGTGCCCGCGAGCTTCCGCGCCACCCGATACCACAGCCTCGCGATCGTCGACGGAACCGTTCCCGACGAACTCATCGTGACCGCGCGCACCGAGGGGGGCATCATCATGGGCGTGCGGCACCGCTCGGCGCCGTTGCACGGCGTGCAGTTCCATCCCGAGTCGGTGCTCACCGAGGGCGGCTACCGGATGCTCGGCAACTGGTTGGCCGAGGCTGGCCTGCCCAGCGCCGCCGAGACCGCCGTCGGCCTCAGCCCGCTCGTCGCCCTCACCCGGCACGACTGAGGGCGGTCGGCATCGGGCTCGGCACCCGTCGGGCTCAGCCCTCGTCGGGCGGACCCTCGACGCCGCTGCAGTAGCGCAGGGTCACCGCCGAGCCCTGCGGCTGGTCGCCCGGCGGCAGCGACTGGGCTGTGACGTTCTGACCCGTGCAGGACGAGTCGCCCTGCACAGTGACCTGGAGCCCGAGCGCGGTCATCTGCGACGAGGCTTCGCCGATCGACAGGTTGCGCACGTCGGGAACGGTCACGCGACCCGTCGAGATGACGAGGTTCACGGTCTCCCCCTCGCGCAGCTCGGTGCCCGCATCCGGATCGGAGCGGATGACGATGTCGCGGGCCACCGACCCGGAGTTCTCGGCAGTGACCGTGCCCACGGTCAGACCGCGTTCGAGCAGCAGCGCTTCGGCCTCGGCGAGAGTGAGCAGCGTGAGGCTCGGAACACTGATGCGCGCCGGACCGGCCGAGACGATCACGCGGATGACCTGGCCGGGAGCGACGGTGATGCCCGCGGGCGGATCGGTGCTGATGATCTGACCCTCGGGCACGGTCGCGCTGACCTCGCTCGACGGCTCGGGACGCAGCTCGGCGTCGATGAGGATCTGCGCGCCCTCCTCGTACTCGAGGCCCACGATCTCGGGGACGGGAATCGCGCTGCCCTGTGCGATCGGCGTGCTCTCGAGGTTCAGGGCCCAGTACAGCACCGCCCCGATGACCACCGCGATCACCGCGATGCCGGCCCAGATCCATGCCACGGGGGGTCGCGACTGCGTGCGGCTGCGACGCTCGTCGTCATCGACGCTGAGCTGGCGCATCGCCGCCTCGGTGTCGGCGGTGGCGCGCGGGTCGACTCCGAAGAGGGTCGAGGTGAAGTCGCTCGACGGGTCGGCCGGTGGGGGCGGGGCCTCGCCGGCGGCCGCGGCCCGCAGCGCTGCGTGGAACTCGCTCGCGGTCTGGAACCGAGCGAAGCGGTCCTTCGCGAGCGCCCGCAGCACCACCGCATCGACGGCGGCCGTCAGCTGCGGGAGGTGCGAGCTCGGCGCGACCGGCTGCTCGCTGACGTGCTGGTAGGCCACCGCGACAGCCGACTCGCCCTGGAACGGAGGGCGACCGGTCAGCAGCTCGAAGAGCACCACTCCCGCTGCGTACAGGTCGGTGCGAGCATCCACGGTCTCGCCCCGGGCCTGCTCGGGGGAGAAGTACTGAGCGGTGCCGAGGATGGTACTGGTCTGCGCGACGGTGGCGGCGGAGTCGGAGAGGGCTCGGGCGATGCCGAAGTCCATCACCTTCACCTGGCCCGAGGCCGTGACCATGACGTTGCCCGGCTTGATGTCGCGGTGAACGACGCCAGCCCGATGGGAGTACTCGAGTGCGGTCAGGATGCCCTCCGTCACCCGCACGGCCTCGGCGAGCGGCAGCGGACCCTCCGCGACGATGTCCTTGAGCAGCCGGCCCTCGATGTGCTCCATGACGATGAAGGGCACGATCGTCTCGGTGCCGTCGGGGCCGACCGAGATCTCCTCGCCCGCGTCGAACACCCGCACGATCGTCGGGTGCGCCATGCGTGCGGCCGCCTGCGCCTCCTGGCGGAAGCGGGTGCGGAACACCGGCTCGGCGGCGAGGCTCGACCGCAGCAGCTTCACGGCGACGCGCCGGCCCAGCTTCGTGTCGGTCGCCAGGTAGACGTCGGACATGCCGCCGCTGCCGAGCAGGCGGCCCAGCTCGTATCGCCCGGCGATCAGCCGTGCGCTCTGCGCGACCTCGTCCATCGGTGCCTCGGTCTCCTCGGTGAAGGGATGCGGTGCTGCGGTGCTGTGCTCGTCAGTCTAGGCGGCTGAGGGCCACTCGACTCCGGGACTAGCCGATCGGCACGGCCAGCTCGTTCGAGCGCTCCGACCTCAGGGTGGAGCAGATCGCGACGTAGGTCACCCGCAGCTGCCCGCTGCCCGCGAGCGTCACCTGCAGCTCGGTCGCCGACGAGGCGAGCGGGAGCGAGGAGCCGGGCGAGCCGCCGACGATCGTGAAATCGTAGCCGGTGAGCGGGAACCCGGCGGGGCACGAGGTGTACGCCGGCCAGCTGAGCACCACGTCGCTCCCGCCCGGGTAAGGCCCGGTTCCCGGATCGATGGCGAGATTCGACGGGCGTTCGGGCACCGGGATGGGCGCGTAGAAGAATACGGTGATCACGGTGTTGGTCTGCACTGTGCTGCCGCCGCGCGGGTTGATCTCGTACGACAGACCTTCCTGCTCCTTGGTCGGAGCGATGTTGCGCACGACCGGGTCGAGCCGTAGCCCGAGCTCGGCGGCCAGCGCCTCGATCGCGGTGCGGGTCTTGCCGATCCACTCGGACTCGACGATGGTGACAGTCTCGATCGTCGGCGTGGGTGATGGCGTCTCGCTGACCGTCGGGGTCACGGAGGGCGTCTCGCTCGGCTCGGGCTCGGGCCCCGGCGTCGGTTGCGCGAACACCGCGATGAGGGCGCCGACGAGCAGCACGACGAGAATGCCGATGAGGGCCACCAGCGGCCAGGTCCACGGGCTGCGCCGGGCCTCCGTCGGCATCGCGGGCGTCGGAACCGGGCCCACGCTCGGCAGCACGCGCGTGCTGTCTTCGCTGCCTCCGAGCACCTGCGTTGCGGCCGTGGTCGTGCCGGTGAGCACGGCGGGCACGATGGCGGCGGCCCCGCCGACATCGCCGCGGCGCAGCGCCTGGGCGGCGCGCGCGAAGGCCTGAGCGGAGGCGGGCCGCTCGGCGGGCTTCTTCGCGATCGCCGCGAACACCAGGTTGCGCACCGGCTCCGCCACGGTCACCGGCAGCTCGGGCGGGGCCTCGTTGATCTGCGCCATCGCGATCGCCACCTGCGACTCGCCGGTGAACGGCCGTCGGCCGGCGAGAGCCTCGTAGGCGACGATGCCGAGCGAGTAGATGTCGGTCGAGGGCGAGGCGGGATGCCCGCTCGCCTGCTCCGGCGAGAGGTACTGCACTGTGCCCATCACCTGACCGGTCGCGGTCAACGGCACCTGATCGGCGATGCGTGCGATGCCGAAGTCGGTGATCTTCACCCGGCGGTCGGGCGTGATCAGCAGGTTGCCCGGCTTGATGTCGCGGTGGACGAGACCGGCCTGGTGGGCCGCGTGCAGCGCCGACGCGGTCTGCGCGACGATGTCGAGCACCTGGTCGGCGGGCAGCACGCGCTCGCGCTCGAGGATGGTGGAGAGGGCTTCACCGGGGACGAGCTCCATGACGAGGTAGGCACTGCCCTCCTCCTCGCCGTAGTCGTAGACGTTGGCGATGCCCTCGTGGTTGACGAGGGCGGCATGCCGAGCCTCGGCGCGGAAGCGCTCGAGGAACCCGGGGTCGCCCATGTACTCGTCCTTGAGGATCTTGATGGCGACGGTGCGGCCGATGACGAGGTCGGTCGCTTGCCACACCTCACCCATGCCGCCGATGGCGATCCGGGAGAGCAGCTGGTAGCGCCCACCGAAGGTGAGCCCGCTGGTCGGTCTCATCTGCTCAGCACCGCCTCAAGTACTCGCTTGCCGATGGGGGCCGCGATCTGGTTGCTCGACCCGGACTGGCCGAGCCCTCCTCCGTCTTCGATGACGACCGCCACGGCGACCCGCGGGTCATCAGCCGGAGCGAAACCCGTGAACCACAGGGTGAACGGCGCATCTCCGCCGTTCTCGGCCGTACCGGTCTTCCCGGCCACGTCGACGCCCTCTATTGTGGCATTCCCCGCGACGCCGTTGGCCACCGCATCGACCATGAGACGGGTCACGGTCTCGGCGGTGGTGCGCGACACGGGCTGACCGAGCAGCACGGGCTCGGGCTGCTCGATGATCGAGAGGTCGGGCGCGATGATGCGCTCGAGCAGGGTGGGCTGCATCAGGTTGCCTCCGTTGGCGATCGCGGCGTTGACCATGGCCATCTGCAGGGGAGTGACCCGCACGTCGAACTGCCCGAACGACGACAGCATGAGCTGGGCGTCGTCCAGGTCGCGCGGGAACCGCGAGGGTGTGACGGCCATCGGCACCTCCAGCTCCGCTCCGAAACCGAACCGCTCGGCGTAGTCGGCGAGGGTGTCCTCGCCGAGGGCGAGGCCGAGCTCGGCGAAGGGGATGTTGCAGCTCAGGCGGAGGGCCGTCGCGATCGTCACCGTCTCGCCGCCGCCGCAGGGGCCCCGCGTCGCGTTGGTGATGACCGACTGGCTCTGCGGCAGCTGCAGTGTCGCCGGGTTGGGGAAGGCGGAGTCGGCGGTGAAGCGGCCCGAGTCGATGGCGGCCGCCGCGACGAGCACCTTGAAGGTGGAACCGGGGAAGTACTGGTCGCCGCTGATCGTCCGATTGATCAGGGGGTCATCGGGGTCGGCGAGCAGCTGATCGTAGGCCTCGATCACGCTCGCGGTGCTGTGCGCGGAGAGCCGGTTCGGGTCGAAGGTCGGCGTCGACACCATCGCCAGGATGCGCCCGGTGGCCGGCTCGATCGCGATGACCGCACCCTTCAGGTCGCCGAGGGCCTCGCGCGCGGCCTGCTGCACGACCGGGTCGATGGTCAGCTCGACGGCGGCGCCCCGGGGGCGCTGCCCCGTGACCAGGGCACCGAGCTGATCGAGGAACTGCTCGTTCGCGGTGCCGGTGAGGAAGTCGTTGTAGGCACCCTCGATGCCCGTATTGCCCTGGTTGAGGGTGAAGTAGCCCGTCACCGGGGCGTAGAGCGTCGGCTCGGGGTACACGCGCAGGAACTCGAAGACCGACTCGGGAGCCTCGACCGACTCGGCGATCGGCCGGCCGTCGACGAGGATCGGCCCGCGCTCGGCCGAGTAGCTGGCGTAGAGGGTGCGGACGTTCCGCGGATCGGCGCGGAGATCGTCCACCGCGAAGACCTGGATGACGCTCGTCGACACGAACAGCGCCAGGAACATGGCGAGGGTGACGACGCTGATGCGGCGCAGCTCCTTGTTCATCAGTCCTCCACCACCAGGCGGGGCTGGTGCCGCACCGTGTCGCTGAGGCGCAGCAGGAGGGCGACGATGATCCAGTTCGCCACGAGCGACGAGCCGCCCGCGGCGAGGAACGGCGTGGTCAGGCCGGTGAGCGGGATCACCCGCGTCACGCCCCCGATGACCACGAAGACCTGCAGGGCGATGACGAAGGCCAGCCCCACGGCGAGGAGGCGACCGAAGTCGTCGGTGCCGTTGAACCCGATGCGGAAGCCGCGCGCGACCAGAAGCACGTAGAGCCCGAGGATCGCGAAGAGTCCCACGAGGCCGAGCTCCTCCCCGAGGCTGGCGATGATGAAGTCGCTCTCCGCGAGCGGCACGATGTCAGGGCTGCCCTGCCCGAGACCGGTACCGATGAGGCCGCCGTTCGCGAGACCGAACATCCCCTGAACCAGCTGGTAGCTGCCCCCGATCGCTTCGTAGTTGGCCTGCTCGAACGCGCCGAGCCACGCCGCGAACCGCCCGTTGACGTAGCTGAGCGACTGGCTCGCGAGCAGAGCCCCGCCGAGGAAGAGCGAGAGCCCGAGCACCACCCAGCTGAGCCGACCGGTCGCGACGTAGATCATCACGAGGAACAGCCCGAAGTAGAGCAGAGAGGTGCCGAGGTCGCGCTGGAACACCAGGACGGCCATGGCGGCGACCCAGACGATGAGGATCGGCCCGAGGTCGCGCCCGCGCGGAAGGCGCATGCCGAGCACGGTGCGCCCCACGATCGACAGCGACTCGCGCGCCGTCACGAGATAGCCGGCGAAGAAGACCGCGAGCGCGATCTTCGCGATCTCGCCGGGCTGGAAGGAGAACAGTCCGAGATCGACCCACAGCCGTGCACCGTTGATGGTCTGACCGACGCCGGGCAGCATCGGCAGCAGCAGCAGCACGATGCCCGCGAGCATCGCGAGATAGCGGTAGCGGGCCAGCACTCGATGGTTGCGCACGATCAGCATCGCGGCGATCGCCACCGCCATCGCGATCGCCGTCCAGGCCATCTGGCGAATCCCGTAGCTCTCCCAGCCGGTCAGCCCCTCGGCGATGTCGAGGCGGTAGATCATGGCGACGCCGAGGCCGTTGAGCGTCACGGCGATCGGGAGGATGAACGGGTCGGCATCGGGGGCGGTGAGGCGCAGCACCACGTGCATGCCGAGGGCGAGCATCCCGAGACCCGCCCCGTAGCTGATGATCGTGGTGTCGAGGCGGCCGAGAGCGCCGAGCTGCACGAGTGCGACCGACGCGCCCGTCACCCCGATGGCGAAGAGCAGCAGCACGAGCTCGAGGTTGCGCAGCTTGGCGGGCGTGCGCAGCTTGATGGTGATCGCCTCGGTGAAGGTCGCCCGCGGTGCCGCGAGGTCGACCATCGCGCCGACCCGCGGGTCGCCCGGCCTAGTCGAGCTCATCCTGCAGCCGATCGACGATGGAGAGCGCCTCGGGCAGGTCGCGAGCACTGATGGTCGACTCGACGCGCTCGCGGCTGAACGGCGAGAGGTCGTCGACGTCGATGTCGCTCTCGAAGTAGACGCTCGAGAGGGGGAACGGGCCGATGCCCTGCTGCACGCCCTGGAAGATCGCCACCTGCCCGTTCGAGACACCGACGAAGTAGCGGGACTGGGTCCACTGGTAGCCGGCGACGAGGGCACCGACGATGAGGGATGCGATCAGCAGCAGCCCGACCGACCAGGTGATGCGGCGCCGCACCTTGCGCCGCTCGTTCTCGGCGATCAGCTCGGCGAGCAGCTCTTCCGACTCCGGCTCGAAATGCTCGTCGTCCGGATCGGTCGCGGGCGTCAGCGGGTGCAGCAGCAGCGCGGGCAGCCGCACCGATCGGCGCGTGGTGCGGGCGGCGTAGGTGAGCGGCTGCGCGGCCGAACCCACCATCGACGGCCGACCGGCGCTGCTCGACGGCGTGTCGTCGATACCGACGACGACGACCGTCACGTTGTCGGGGGCTCCGTGATCGAGGCTCTCCTCGATGAGCGCGTCGACGGCCGCTGACGCGTCGGGGTTCTCGTCGAGCAGCTCACCGATGCGCTCCTCCTCGACGAACCCGCTGAGTCCGTCAGAGCACAGCACCCAGCGATCACCGGGCCGCGTGTCGAGCACCTCGATGTCGATCTCGGGCGAGAGCTCGACGTCGCCGAGCACCCGCATGAGCACCGACCGCCGCGGATGCACGGCCGCCTCCTCAGCGGTGATGCGCCCGCTGTCGACAAGCCGCTGAACAAAGGTGTGGTCTTTCGTCATCTGCGTCAGGGTGCCGTCGCGCCAGCGGTACACCCGGCTGTCGCCGATGTGGGCGAGCGCGAGGCGATCGCCGACCCGCACGAAGCCGCTGACCGTGGTGCCCATTCCGGCGAGCTCCGGATGCTCGAACACCGTCTCGGCGAGCTCCTGGTTCGCCTCCAGCAGCGCGTCGCGCAGGGCCGCGGCCGCGTCGGAGGCGGTGTCGAAGGCCCGGTCGATGTGCGCGATCGACTGGATGGCGAGGGCGCTGGCGACGTCTCCGCCCGCGTGCCCGCCCATGCCGTCGGCGACGACGAACAGGTGCTCTCCGGCGTAGCCCGAATCCTGGTTGTTCGCGCGCACCTTGCCGACGTGCGAGCCGGCAGCCGAGAGCATGCCCATGCGCCTACCGCCGCAGCTCGAACGTCGTCGTGCCGATGCTCACCGGGGTGTTCAGCGGAAGCGGGGTGGGGCGGGTGATCTTCTTGCCCTTGACGAAGGTGCCGTTGGTCGAGCCGAGGTCATCGATCGTCCAGACACCGGCCGTCAGGGTGAGGCGGGCGTGGTTCGTCGAGGTGTAGTCGTCGCGGATGATGAGCCCCGAGTCGGCCGACCGGCCGATCGTCAGCTGGTCGTCGTCGAGCGGCAGCTCGAGCCCTTCCTTCGCTCCCGAGGTGATCACGAGCCGGCGGGCGGGGGTGCTCGGATCAGGCGCCGCGACCGGGCTGGTGGGGGCCGCGCTCGCCGCTCCGGGTGTCGCGAACGCCGCGCCCGGGCTGGCGGTCGCCGCCCCGGCCGCGGGCAGCCGGCGAACCTTCGTGCCGAACAGGTCGGAGCGCAGCGCGTACACGATGGAGAAGACGAACGACCACATCAGGATGAGAAACCCGATGCGCAGCAGCAGCAGCGTCAGCTCGCTCATCGGCCTCCTCCTGGGCGTCGGGTGCGGGGGTCGGCAACGTCGCCGCGCTGGGCGAGCACGCGGAACAGGATGCGCGTGCGTCCCAGCTCGATCACGCTATCCGGCGGCAGCACCGCGCGGGTCACCGGCTCACCGTTGAGCCGCGTGCCGTTCGTCGAGCCGAGGTCGGTGACCTGCGCGCGCTCGCCGTCCCAGAGAATCTCGAGGTGCTTTCGGCTGGTGCCGGTGTCGTCGAGGGTGATGTCGGCGTCGCTTCCCCGGCCGATGACCGTGCGCGAGCGCGTCAGCGGGTGGCGCACCCCATCGATGTCGAGCACCGGGCTCCAGACCACCTCGCCCTTGACGCTCTGCGACGACACCACCACGACCCCCTCCGCGAGCGCGGCATCGGCGCTGAGGGTGATGCGGATCCCGCCGGGGAACACGTACCGCTGGGCGGTCGCGTGCTGCTGCAGCAGCTGGGTGAGCTCGTCGATGAGCGACTCGCCGAGTGCCTCCATGCGGGCGTGGTCGGCGGGGGAGAGCGCCACGTGCAGCTCGTTCGGCACGAGGATGCGATCGCGCGACACCACCGCCGCCTTCGTGTCGAGCTCGCGGCGCAGGGCGGCCGAGATCTCGAGCGGCTGCACCCCGCTCTTGAAGGTCTTCGCGAAGGCGCCGCCGACGGCGCGCTCGAGGCCGCGCTCGAAGCTGTCGAGAAGCCCCACCTGCGTCCTCCCTCGGCCGATGACCCTCTGATGGTAGTCGGCTCGGGTTACGGACTCCGCACGAGGGCCTGGTGGCGCTGTGATAATCTCGCTGGGTTGACGGGCCCTGCCCGTCGCGCGCGAGTGGCGGAATAGGCAGACGCGCTGGCTTCAGGTGCCAGTGCCCGAAAGGGCGTGGGGGTTCAACTCCCCCCTCGCGCACCAGAACTTCTTCTGGTGCTGATGCGGCACGAGCGCCGGCGCGCGCTGGCTCGGGCGTCGGGATCGGGCGTCGGGGTCGGGTGCCGGGCTCGGGCGCCGCGACTAGGCTCGGGCGTCATGGCAGCCGGCGCAGTGGTCTACACATTCACAGGCTCGCTCGCCGACGTCGACCGCGGCGTCTACGAGCAGCTCAGCCTGCGCGTCGCCCGGCACCCCAGCGAGACCGACGCCTACATGCTCACGCGCGTGCTCGCCTACTGCCTCGAGCACACCGACGGCATCGCGTTCAGCGAGGGCCTGTCGTCGACCGACGAACCGGCCGTCATCGTGCGCGACGCCACTGGCCTGCTGCGCGTCTGGGTCGAGATCGGGGCGCCGGATGCGGAGCGCCTGCACCACGGCAGCAAGCAGGCCGAGCGCACCGTCGTCTACACGCACCGCGACCCCGCCAAGGTGCTCGCCCTCTGGGCCGGAAAGCGCATCCACCGCGCCGAGCACCTCGCCCTCTACAGCTTCGACCCGGGATTCATCGATGCCGCGGTTGCCGTGCTCGAGCGGCGCAACGACATCACCGTGTCGGTGACCGAGGGGCAGCTCTATCTCGACCTCAACGGGGTGACGCTGAGCTCAGCGGTGCACGAGCACCGGCTGGGGTGAGCCCGTTCGTTCCGCTGTCGCGCGCCGCAGCGCGCGGTCGCCCAGAGTGACGAGCGCCATGTGGGGAACGGTGAGGGCTGCCAGCCCGATGAACACCACGCGGAGCAGCTGCTCGTCGAGGGCGGCGGTGCCGGCGGTGCCGACGAGGAACGCCGCCGCGAGCGCGAGCGGCGCGAGCGTGTACGCGGCGACCACGAGCAGGGTCAGGCGTCGGCCGTGGCCGTGCTCTTCGCGGAAGCCCTCGCGCAGGTGCCTCGTGCTGTGCAGGGCGCAGAAGTAGACGATGAAGAACATCAGGGGTGGGGCCAGCAGGGCGAGAGCGGCCGCGCCGAGCAGCTCGAACGCCTCGTGCGGCGCGCGGCGGGCGGCGATGACCGCGGCGACCGCCAGGCCGACGAGCAGCACGGGCCCGAGGGCGGCCTGCGCGGCGGCCACCGCACGCGCGCCGTCGCCCGCGAGGGTGACGTAGAGGTCGGCCACCGCATCCTGATCGCGCAGCGACGGCAGGCTGAGCAGGGCCGCGCCCGTGAGGAAGCGGAGGGCGAGCGGGCGCTCGCGGTTCCAGTCGCTGCCGAAGTGGGCGGCCGAGATGAGCAGGAAGGCCACGAGACTCGGCACCGGAGCGATGAGCCAGAGGGCCACGACCACCGCCGCGACGCCGATGTAGGCGAGGTTGAACGCGGCGAACGTCAGCGGCGTGCGCCACAGCCCGAGCCGGCGCGCGATGAGCGGGTCGAGCGCGCCGTGCGGCATGCCCAGCACGGCGGCGAGGATCGCGATGGCGGCGATCTGCACGACCAGCGGCGGTTCGGGGTCGGCGAGCAGGAAGGCGAGGGCCGTCAGCAGGGCGAGCGGCAGGAAGAGGCGGGTCTCGAACGGGATGCGGGGCCGCGGGGCGGCGACACCGACGACCGCGCGCGCGGGCGCGGCGGCGTCGACGTCTGCGTCGGCAGAGACCGTCACGCTCACCGCTCGACCCGGTGCCGCCGCGCGGCGCTCGCCGCAGCTGCCGCCACGAGCCGATCGCGCCGGTCGGGCAGCTGCGCGAGAAACGGGGTGAGCGGCAGGCTCGCGATGATCGCCACGAGGTCGCCGACCGTCGCGCGATCGGTGAGGAAGCGCAGCAGCCGCCGCGGCGCGACGCGGGTCGCCATCGCCAGGAAGTAGTCGGCCGAGCGCTCGGGATGCGCGCGCAGCGCCTGCAGAAAGATGCGGTCCATTTGCCGCCGCATCCAGGGCTCGCGCGGGTGCGCGGGCGGGGCCTCCCCCCGCGCGAGAGCCGCGGCGCACCGCACAGCCCAGCGCTGGATGCGGAGGAACGCGTAGCCCGAGGCGTCGCGCAGAGCACCGCCGGCGTTGCCGGCGAGCGCGACGCCGGCGAGGGGCGGGGTGGGAGCATCCACGCGCCCCATCGGCAGGATGCCCTGCTCCTCCCGCACGACGACCGCGTCGCTCAGGCCGAGGGCGCCGAGCTCGGCATCGCGCTCGGCCGCGACCTGCTCGAGCGGCAGCGGAGCGGGGCTGAAGCGCGTCCACTCCACGAGCGCGCGCGTCGGGCTGAGGGGCAGCACGTAGAGGAAGCCGAGGCCCTCGGCGCCGCTGCGCATACGGGTCATCAGCCCCACCGCGTCGGGCTCGGTCGCGAGTCTGCCGCCGTGCTCGACCTCGACGCCGCTGAAGCACTGGTAGAGCAGCGCGCGGGTGCGCTGCGGGCGGGTGTCGACGACGCGGCGCGCGAGCACCGGGCCCGCGTCGGTCGCGATGCGCACCCCCTCGCCGCCGTCGGCGAGGGTGATGGCCGAGAGCCCGTGCGCCGCGACCCCCAGCCTCACCTCGATACGCGGGTCGGTCGCGATCGCGTCGAGCGCCCACCGGTAGAAGTCGATGCCGCGGATGTACTGGTAGGTGATGCCCGGCACGCGATGGGTGGCGGTGCGACCGTCGACGCCGCTGTAGGTCCAGCCGCTCCACTCGTGGGCGACGATGCTGCGCAGCGCGTGGTGGTCGTGGTGCCAGAAGCTCCAGCTGCGGTCGTCGCCGTGCTCGGTGCGCGGGTCGATGACGGCGACGCGGAGGTCGGCATCGCTGCGCGCCAGGCGAGCCGCGAGGGCCAGACCCGCGCACCCGGCGCCGAGGATCACGAGGTCGAACGGCGCGGCGGCGTCGAGCGACGGCTCGGGCGGCAGCGCGGTCATCGGCGGCTCCACGACGGTGTGAGGGGGTGCGCCGGAGAGCCCCGGCCCGCTGACGCTAAGCGGTGAGGCTGGAGCCGTGCCGCGCGTCAGGTGCATGAACGCTGGACGCCGCTCCGCCCGAAGACTGAACACGTGTGCAAGAATCTGAACGTGAGTTCAACAACCGCCGCGACAGTGCTCGACCAGACGGCTCGAGCACGCATCCGCGATGTCGCGATCGCTCGATTCGGGGCCGAGGGATTCGCGGCGGTCTCCATCCGCACCATCGCCGCGGAGGCCGGCGTGAGCCCGGGGCTCGTGATTCACCACTTCGGTGACAAAGACGGCCTGCGGCGCGCGTGCGATGACCGGGTGCTCGAGTTCGTGCACGCCAAGGTGACGGGCTCGCTCACCGACGGAGGCCAGATCGTCGCGCAGCTCGGAGAGGTCGGGCCGTATCTGGCGCGCATGGTCAGTGACGGGTCTGCCGCGGGCGAAGCATTCTTCGACGAGCTCGTCGGCGAGACCCGTCTGATGGTGGAGCAGCGCGTTGCGGACGGAGCGATGCGCGACCTCGGGGACCCGTCGCTCGTGGCGCTGGTGCTCGCGATCCATGCGCTCGCCCCGCTCCTGCTGCGCGCGCACGTCGCGCGGTGGGCCGCCGTATCGGGCGACCCCGGCAGCGAGTGGACGGCGATCGCCGGTCCTCTCGGCGAGATCTACGCCCGCGGGCTCTTCGCCGCGAGCGCCGCATCCAGCACCCCGGAAACGGAGACCCGCTCATGAGGATCCTGCTGATCACCGCCGGCTCGCGCGGCGACGTCGAGCCGTTCGCCGCGCTCGCCCGTCGGGCCGCGTCAGCCGGCCATGAGGTTCGCCTCGCCCTGCCCGACAATGCGGGTGTCGATGTGTCGGCGATCGACACGGTGAGTCTCGAGGTCGACTACTCCGCCCTGATCGCTGACCAAGGGGTGTCGCCGCTCTCGGCGATGCGGTCGTTCTCGACCGTGGTGCGCCCGATCATGCGTGCGGTCATCGTCAACGCCGTCGCGGCGGCCCTCGAGTTTCGGCCTGATGTCATCGTTTACCACCCGAAGGTTCTGTCGGCACCGCTCGTGGCTGACCGGCTCGGTGTTCCGCACGTGCTCGTCGAGCTCGTGCCCGCGGTCACTCCGACGACGGCGTACCCGGCTCCCGGCACGATCACGGTGAACCTCGGGCGGTTCAATCGACTGACCTACGCCGCCGCGCAGGGGGCGGCACGGATGTTCGGGCGCGAGCTCGACGAGGCCCGCCGCCTGGCCGGCTCGAGCTCCGCGGCGGCTTCCGCGTCCACGGCGTCCCTCGTACCCATCAGCCCTCAGGTGCTGCCGCGCCCGGACGACTGGCCCGGACACGTTCACCTCACGGGAGCGTGGGTCGAGCACTCCTCCCGACCGTCGCCGGTCGATGAGGAGCTCGCCGCATTCCTCGCGGCGGGTGACGCGGTGTACGCCGGATTCGGGTCGATGGCGATCGGCGACCCGGTCGCGCGCGGCCGCGCGCTCATCGCGGCGGCGCGCGAGACCGGCAACCGCCTGCTCATCGCCACGGGCTGGGGCGGCATCGCCGTTTCCGACGGCACCGCATCGGACGACATCCTGGTGCGCGGCTCGGTCGATCATGCGGCGGTGCTGCCGTCGGTGCGCGCAGCCGTGCACCACGGCGGAGTCGGTACCGTGCACGCCGCGGCGCGAGCGGGTATCCCGTCGGTGGTCGTCCCGTTTTTCGCCGACCAGCCGTTCTGGGGCGCCCAGGTGCACCGGCAGGGGCTCGGGCCAGCGCCCATCCCGCAGCGGTCGCTCACGACGCGCAGGCTCGTCGAGGCGTTGAGCGAGGTCCCCGCGTTCGCCGAGAACGCTTTTGCCGCCCGCGACGCGATGGCGCACGAAGACGGCCTCGGGGCCGCCCTCACGGTTCTCGAGAACCTCTCCTGAGAGGCCGAGGCGGTACCGTCGAGACATGACGTCGTCCGATGCAGCCTCGTCGGCCGACGCCGACACCGCCCCCTCGCTCACCTTCGCCGACCTCGGGCTGGGTGACGCTGTACTGAAGGCGCTGCGCGACGTCGGGTACGAGACGCCGTCGGCGATCCAGGCGGCGACCATTCCGACCCTGCTGGCCGGCCGCGACGTGGTCGGGCTCGCGCAGACCGGTACGGGCAAGACGGCTGCGTTCGCCCTGCCGATTGTCGATCGACTGGATGCGGCGCAGAAGACCCCGCAGGCCCTCGTGCTCGCACCCACGCGCGAGCTCGCCCTGCAGGTGTGTGAGGCGTTCGAGAAGTACGCCGCCCACCTGCGCGGCGTGCACGTGCTGCCGGTGTACGGCGGCCAGGCCTACGGCGTGCAGCTCTCGGCGCTGCGCCGCGGCGTGCACGTCGTCGTCGGCACGCCCGGGCGCATCATGGACCACCTGGCGAAGGGCACACTCGACCTGAGCGCCCTCAAGTACCTCGTGCTCGACGAAGCCGATGAGATGCTCAAGATGGGCTTCGCGGAGGACGTCGAGACGATCCTCGCCGACACCCCGGTCGACAAGCAGGTCGCGCTGTTCTCGGCGACCATGCCGCCGGCGATCCGCCGCATCGCGCAGCAGCACCTCCGCGATGCGGAGGAGATCACGGTGAAGACCACCACGACGACCTCGGCGAACACGACCCAGCGCTACCTCGTGGTGTCCTACGCGCAGAAGGTCGATGCTCTGACCCGCATCCTCGAGGTCGAGAACTTCGACGGCCTCATCGTGTTCGTGCGCACCAAGAACGAGACCGAGGCGCTCGCCGAGAAGCTGCGGGCGCGCGGCTACTCGGCCGCGGCGATCAGCGGCGATGTCGCCCAGGCCCAGCGCGAGCGCACCGTCAATCAGCTGAAGGCGGGCAAGCTCGACATCCTCGTCGCGACCGATGTCGCCGCACGCGGGCTCGACGTCGATCGCATCAGCCACGTCGTCAACTTCGACATCCCCGTCGACACCGAGTCGTACGTGCACCGCATCGGCCGCACGGGTCGCGCCGGCCGCTCGGGTGCGGCGATCAGCTTCATCACCCCGCGCGAGCGCCGCCTGCTCGACGCGATCGAGAAGGCCACTCGGCAGCCGCTCACCGAGATGCGCCTGCCGAGCGTCGACGACATCAACACCACGCGCCTCGCCCGCTTCGATGACGCCATCACGGCGGCGCTCGGCCAGACCGAGCGCATCGCCGAGTTCCGCGACATCGTCGGCCACTACGTCGAGCACCACGACGTGGCCGAGCTCGACGTCGCCGCGGCCCTCGCGCTCGTGGCGCAGGGCGACACCCCGCTGCTGCTGTCGGAGGAGGAGGAGCGTGCCGCGCGCGCCGACGAACGCCGGGCGCGGGATGCCCGCTCCGACCGCGACGGCGGCGCGAGCCGTGGCGGCGCGGGCGATGACGCTCGCGGCGAGCGTCGACCGCGTCGCGACACCGGCTCGTTCGCGAAGTACCGCATCGAGGTCGGCCGGCGCCACCGGGTGGAGCCGCGCCAGATCGTCGGCGCGATCGCCAACGAGGGCGGACTCGGGCGCGACGACTTCGGCGCCATCCAGATTCTCTCGGACTTCTCGATCGTCGAGCTGCCCGCCGACCTCTCGCCCGCCGTGCTGAAGAAACTTGCAGGCACGCGCATCAGCGGCAAGCTCATCGAGATCCGGCCCGACCGGGGCCGGCCGGGCCGGCGCGCGCGCGAGCGGGGCTGAGTCCGGCCCTCGTAACTAGTACCCCCGGGGGGTTGGTACGATCGTCGGCATGGAGACCACGAACCGACTCGATCTGCTGACCGGCGCACCGCTTCGTGCGGCTGAGCCCGCGGGCGGCTGCTGCGGTGGCGGCGGGGCCTGCATGTGCGGCTCCGGGGGCGCGAGCGAGCGCATCCCGCATGACCGTGTCGTCAGCGACCCGATCGGGCTTGCCGACACCGCGGGCACCGAGGCGGTGGCGGATGCGGGCACCGAGTTCCTCGTCACGGGCATGACCTGCGGCCACTGCGTCGCGAGCGTCACGGAGGAGGTCAGCGCGATCGCTGGCGTGCAGAGCGTCGACGTCGTGCTCAAGAAGGGCGGCGCTTCGCGCGTCACCGTGCACGCGGACGGCCCCCTCGACGCCGACGCTGTTCGCGCCGCCGTCGAGGAGGCCGGGTACCAGCTGGCCTGATTGCGTCAGCCCGCCGTCGTGGCGCGAGCCTCGGCCGTCGGGCGCGAGAAGGTGGCCGCCGCGATTGCGGCTCCGACCAGCGCGACGATCGCTGCGCCGAGGAATCCCGCAGCGTAGCCGCTCGTGAGCGCCTCCGGCGAGCTCTCGCCACCGATCGTGCTCGCGACCACCGCGGTGATCGCGGCCAGACCGACCGCTGAGCCCACCTGATAGCTCGTGTTAACGAGCCCGGAGGCGACACCCGACTCCTGCGTGGGTGCCGCGGAGATGGCGGTTCCCAGCGAAGGCACGAAGGCGAGCGACATGCCGAGTGCGGCGAGCAGCGAGCCGCCGAGCACGTCGACGACATACGAGCCCTCCGGGCGGACGAGAGCCAGCCAGCCGAGTCCGAGTGCGAGAACGATCAAGCCCGAGACAACGAGCGCCCGAACCCCGAACCGTGCAAGCAGGCGCGGCGCGAGGGCGGTCATGCCGATGACGATCAGCAGCGTCATGGGCAGTAGCGCGGCACCGGCAAAGAAGGCGCCAGCGCCGAGCACCTCCTGCAGGTAGAGGTTCAGGAAGAACCACATCGGCACCCAGGCCGCGCCAAGCAGCAGTTGCGCGATGTTCGCGGCACCGAGCTGCGGTTCGCGGAAGAGGCCCAGCCGGACGAGCGGCTGTCGGACGGTCTTCTGCACGAGGAGGAACAGGGCCAAGAGCACGAGACCGCCGAACGCACTCAGCAGCACCTCACCCGAGGTCCAGCCCGCTTCCGGACCGCGCACCACGCCGAAGACAAGCGATGCAAGGCCGGCGGTGGCCAGCGCGGCGCTGAGCCATCCGATGCGTCCACCCGGCTGGCCGGCGACCCGGGGCAGCGCGACCGGGGTCAGGGCGATGACGAGCGCCGCGATCGGGATCGTGATGAAGAGCACCCACTGCCAGCTCGCGAACTCGGTCAGCACCCCGCCCAGGAACACGCCGGCGGTGCCACCGAGTGGTGCAGCCGCCCCGTAGACGGCGAAAGCCTTGGGGAGGTCTCTCGTGCCGCCGAAGAGCGCGATGAGCAGAGACAGTGCCGCAGGAGCGATGAGTGCCGAGCCGGCACCCTGGACCGCGCGGCCGACGATCTCCATGGCGGCCGTCGTTGCGGCGCCCGCGATCCACGAGCCGCCCAGGAGAGTGAGCCAGCCGGCGGTGAAGATGCGCCGCGCACCGAACACGTCGGCCAGACGCCCCCCGAGCAGCAGCAGCCCTCCGAAGGCGATGACATAGGCGTTGAAGACCCAGGTGAGGGTTTCCGGGGTGAATCCCAGGGCGACCTGCATGTCGGGCAGAGCGACACCGACGATCGAGGTGTCCATGATCGCGACGAACTGCGCCGTCGCGATCAGACCGAGACCCAGCCAGCGACGGCGTGTGCCGGTCGCGGGCGGGAGGGCGGTGGTGGTCATGAGCGAGTGATCCTTTCGTGAGAGGGGTGTCCAAAATACCCAGGGGGGGTATCGAGGACCATATACCCACCTGGGGTATTTCTGTCAATCCCGAAACTCGACTTGACGTACCCAGGGGGGGTATGTCACCATCTCGATATGACCACCACCATCACGACTCTTGCGGTGGCCGGCATGACCTGCGGCCACTGCGTATCCTCCGTGAGCGAGAGCATCCGGGAGATCTCGACCGTCACCGACGTCACTGTCGAGCTCGTCCGCGGCGGCGCCTCCCAGGTCACCGTGCACACCGCAGGACCAGTCGACCCCGACCGCCTGGCTTCCGCCGTCACGGCGGCGGGCTACGCGATCGCGTAACAGACCGCATTCGTTCGACGACTGAATCCTGAGGAGACGAGCATCATGACCACCATCACCGTTCGTACGCGCCGAGCTCTCGGGGCAGCGTTGCTGATCACCGCGCTCAGCGGGTGCACCATCATCACCGGGCCGGGGGGAATGGGAGGCATGCACGGATCGGGCAACCTGCCCGACGACGTGAACGCGGCCGACGTCATGTTCGTGCAGATGATGATCCCGCACCACGAGCAGGCCATCGAGATGGCCGATCTCGTGCTCGACACCCCTGGCATCGACCAGGCTGTCATCACGCTCGCCACGGAGATCAAGGCGGCGCAGGGGCCGGAGATCGAGCAGATGGAGCAGTGGCTCGACGACTGGGGTATGCCCTCGATGCCGGGTGGTCACGGCGGTCACGGGGGCATGGACGGCATGCTCTCGGAGGAGGAGCTGCAGCGTCTCGACGATGCGGAGGGCGAGGAGGCCACGCGCCTCTTCCTCGAGGGCATGATCGAGCACCACGAGGGAGCCATCGACATGGCCGACGACGTGATCGATGACGGCGAGAACGCCGCCGTGCGCGAGCTGGCCGACGCGATCGTCGTGACCCAGCAGGCCGAGATCGACTTGATGCGCGAGCTGCTCTCCGCTCGCTGATCGGTCGAGCCCCGTTATCTGAGCATCATCGACCGACCACGGAGACCGACGGAATGTCCACCATCGCACCCGCGCCCGACCTGCAGCTCGCGCTGACGGGCATGACCTGCGCCTCGTGCGCCAACCGCATCGAGCGCAGCCTCAACAAGGTCGAGGGCATCCAGGCCACCGTCAACTACGCCACCGAGAAGGCGACCGTGCGCGCGGTCGAGGGCGGCCCGCTCGACGGCGCCGCGCTCGACGTCGACGCCCTCATCGCGGCCGTCGAGAAGGCGGGATACGGCGCGGCGATCGTCACGCCGCCGAGCGACGCTCCGGCTGCCAACGCCGGGGTGGATGCGGCGCCGCAGCCTGCCGACGAGCTCGCCCCCCTGCGCCAGCGCCTGATCATCTCCGCGGTGCTCACGGTGCCCGTGCTCGTGCTGTCGATGGTGCCCGCGCTGCAGTTCACCAACTGGCAGTGGCTCGCGCTCACCCTCGCGTCGCCCGTCGCCGTGTGGGGTGCGTGGCCGTTCCACCGCGCGGCTCTGCGCGGCGCGCGCCACCTGACGGCGACGATGGACACGCTCATCTCGGTCGGCGTCACCGCCGCGTACCTGTGGAGCCTGTACGCCCTGTTTCTCGGCGAGGCCGGCATGCCGGGCATGACGATGACGCTGCAGCTGCTCGGCCGTCCGGAGGAGGGCGCGCACGAGATCTACCTCGAGGTCGCCGCGGCTGTCACCGTCTTCATCCTGCTCGGCCGCTACCTCGAGGCGCGGGCCAAGCGCTCGTCGCGCGAGGCGCTCGATGCCCTGCTGACCCTCGCGGCGCGCGACGCCGCCGTGCTGCGCGACGGCGTCGAGGTGCGCGTGCCGGTCTCGGCGCTGCAGCCGAACGACCGCTTCGTCGTGCGACCCGGCGAGACCATCGCCACCGACGGCGTCGTCGTCGAGGGCACCTCGTCGGTCGACGCCTCGCTGCTGACCGGTGAGAGCGTGCCGGTCGACGTCGAGCTCGACAGCCGCGTCGTCGGCGGCACCATCAATGTCGGTGGGCGCATCGTCGTCGAGGCTTCGCGCGTCGGCGCCGACACCGAGCTCGCCCGCATGGCGCGGCTCGTCGAGGAGGCCCAGACCGGCAAGGCCGAAGTGCAGCGGCTCGCCGACCGCGTGTCGGGCGTCTTCGTGCCGATCGTCTTCGTTCTCTCGCTGCTGACCCTGGTCGGGTGGCTGCTCATCGACGGCTCGGTCGAGATCGCCTTCACGGCGGCCGTCGCGACCCTGATCATCGCCTGCCCCTGCGCGCTCGGGCTCGCGACCCCCACCGCGCTGCTCGTCGGCACGGGGCGCGGCTCGCAGCTGGGCATCCTCATCCGCGGCCCGCAGGTGCTCGAGAGCACGCGCCGCATCGACACCATCGTGCTCGACAAGACCGGCACGGTCACGACCGGGCAGCTGACCGTGACTGCCGTCGAGGCGGTCGGGCCGGTCTCGCTCGAGCGGATGCTGGCCCTCGCCGCGGCCGCGGAGCACGGGTCGGAGCATCCCCTCGCCCGTGCGATCGTCGACCACGCCCGCGCGACCGGCCTCGCCTCGCTGCCCACGGCCGAGGAGTTCCGCGCCCACGCGGGCGCCGGTGTCACCGCGGTCGTCGAGGGCCACGCGCTGGCGATCGGCCGCGCCAGCTGGCTGCGCGACGAGTGGGCGATCGACGTGGCCGCGACGCCCGCCGGCGAGCTCGTCGCCGACCATGAGGCCGAGGGCGGCACCGCCGTGGTGGTCGCGATCGACGGCACCGTCGCTGGCATCGTGGTGCTCGCCGACACGCTCAAGCCCTCCTCGGCGCTCGCCATCAAGCGGTTCCGCGCGCTGGGCCTCGACCCGGTGCTGCTCACGGGCGACAACGAGGGCGCGGCGGCGGCCGTCGCCGCGCAGCTCGGCATCGACGAGGTCTACGCGGCGGTGACACCGGCGGGCAAGCTCGCGGTGATCCGCGAGCTGCAGGCCGCGGGGCACGTGGTCGCGATGGTCGGCGACGGCGTCAACGACGCGGCGGCCCTCGCCGCGGCCGACCTCGGCATCGCGATGGGTGGCGGCACCGACGCCGCGATGGCGGCGAGCGACCTCACCGTCGTCAGCGGCGACCTGCTCGTCGTCGCTGACGCCATCCGGCTCGCGCGCCGCACCCTGCGCACGATCATCGGCAACCTGTTCTGGGCGTTCGGGTACAACGTCGCCGCGATCCCGGTCGCGATGATGGGGCTGCTCAACCCGCTGCTCGCGGGGCTCGCGATGGCCTTCTCGAGCGTGTTCGTCGTGACGAACTCGCTGCGGCTGCGCGGGTTCCGCCCCGCTGCCCGCTAGTCGCGGGCGGCTACGGGCGGCGCACGCGGGGCAGTCCGAGCGACACGGGCAGGCGCAGCTCGGCGGGCGCGCCGGCGGGCACCACGGGCGACCGCGGCGGCACGGGGGCGACCGGGGTGTAGGCGGCGCCGAGCGCGGGGCGGGCATCCGCCTCGCCGCGATTCGGCCAGAGCGCGAAGGCGCGCTCCGCCTGCGCGGTGATGGTGAGCGAGGGGTTGACGCCGAGGTTCGCCGAGATCGCCGCGCCGTCGACGACGTGCAGGCCCTCGTGGCCGAAGACGCGGTGGTACGGGTCGACGACGCCGGTCTCGGGGGCCTCGCCGATGGGGCAGCCGCCGAGGAAGTGGGCGGTCATCGGGATGTCGAAGACCTCGCTGATGCCCGACTGCCCGAAACCCCTCATGTGCGTCGCCATGCTCGCGTAGGCCTCGTTCGCCTGCGGGATGAACGTCGGATTCGGCTCGCCGTGCCCCTGGCTCGACTTCAGGCGGATGCGCCCGAACGCGCCGCGATGCGCGCGCACCGTCAGCGAGTTGTCGCGGTTCTGCATGACCAGGCCGACGATCGTGCGACGGCTCCAGCTGCCGAGGCCGAACACCATCGAGGCGACGCGCGCGGGGTGGCGTAGCAGCTGGCCGATCCACAGCAGCCAGCGCGGCGTGCGGCCGCCTCCCGGCACCGCGAGGGTTGCCAGCAGCGCGAGGGCGTTCGAGCCGTGGCCGTAGCGGCACGGCTCGACGTGCGTGTGCTCGTCGGGGTGGATCGACGAGGTGATGGCGACGCCCCGCGTGAAGTCGACCCCGCGCGCGTGGCGCAGGGCGGTGGATGCTCCGCCCAACGACTCGGAGTTCGTGCGGGTCAGCTCGCCCAGCCGGTCGGAGAGCCCGGGCAGGGCACCCTCGGCCTTCATGCGGTGCAGCAGCTGCTGGGTGCCCCACGCGCCCGCGGCCAGCACGACCTGATCGGCCGTCCAGGTCGCCTCGGTGCGACGGCCCTTGCCCGTGGCGCGGGTGGTGATCGTGTAGCCGCCGTTGCCGTCGGCGCTGCCGCGCGGCTCGAGACGCGTCACGGTCGTCAGTGCGTGCACCTCGGCACCGGCGCGCTCGGCGAGGTGCAGGTAGTTCTTGACGAGCGTGTTCTTCGCGTTGTGCCGGCAGCCCGTCATGCACTCGCCGCACTCGAGGCACCCGCGGCGGGCCGGGCCCATGCCCCCGAAGTACGGGTCGGTGCTCTCGACACCCGCGCCCTCGCCGAAGTGCACACCGACCGGCGTGAGGTGGAAGCTGTCGGGCACGCCCAGGTCGGCGGCGACCTTCTGCATGATCTCGTCGGCGGGCGTGATCGAGGGGTTGAGCGTGACGCCGAGCATGCGCGAGGCCTGGTCGTAGTAGGCGTCGAGCTCGGCCTTCCAGTCGGTGATGTGCCCCCACTGGCGGTCGCGGAAGAAGGCATCCGACGCCGGCCGGTAGAGCGTGTTCGCGTAGACGAGCGAGCCGCCGCCGACCCCCGCGCCGGCGAGGATCATCACGTCGCTCAGCAGGTGGATGCGCTGGATGCCGAACAGCCCGAGCGCGGGCGCCCAGAAGAATCTGCGGAGGTTCCACGAGGTGCGGGCGAACTCGTCGTCCGCGAAGCGGCGACCCGCCTCGAGCACCGCGACGCGGTAGCCCTTCTCGACGAGGCGCAGCGCGGCGACCGACCCGCCGAAGCCCGAGCCGATCACGATCACGTCGTAGTGATCGTGACGATCAGCACGGTCAACGACGTCGTAGTGGCGGTCACCGTCGACCGCCGCCGCACCCGGCATCATCATCCCTTTCGGTAGCTGTCGATGGCGGCGGCGCCGATCGGGGCGGCGATCACCCAGGAGTCGATGCCGGCGAAGCGGGTGAGGCGGCGCGCGGTCACGTGCGCCGTGCGGTTGTCGACGAACCACAGCGGGGTCGGCGACGGCTTCCACACTCCCGTGCCGACGGTTCGCTCGATGTGCTCGGGGGCGAGCAGGAGGGCGTTGTGCACGACACCGATGCCGCTGCCGACGTCGTCGAGCGTGTGGCCCGGGAAGGCTCCCCATGACCCTCCGGGCATGCCGAACACGGTGCCCGTCCAGGCGTTGATGCCGATGGTGCCGTAGCGCAGCTCGGCGACGGCGCGGTCGAAATGCTCGCCGAGCGCCTCGCGCGTGCGGGGGTGGATGTGGATGCCCGCGCCGAGGGTTCCGGCGAGACGCTCGTTCGCGAACCGCACGGCGGCGTCGAGGAAGGCCTGCGGCTCGCGCGAGCCCGGCAGCCGCACGACGCCGAGCACGGGCCCGAACGCCTCGACGGTGAACAGGTGCTCGTCGGCCTTCTCGGGGTCGAGGTGGTCGACCAGGGTGCGCGGCGCCTCCGGGTCGCCGCCCAGCACGCCGGCATCCGGGTGCACGGTGACGACGGCGAGCTGGCGGCTGGATGCTCCCGGGTAGTAGGCCGGACGCTCGGGTGCCCCGGCCAGGTGCCGACGCAGAGCGGCGACGAACTCGTCGGCCCGCTGCCAGGCCTCGGGAATCACCACCACCTGCGTCGCGACGCAGTTGAAGCCGCTGTTGTGCAGACGCTCGGTGGCGATCGCTCGGGCGATGCCGTCGACGTTCTCGCTCGACCAGCCGTCCTCCGGCACGACGATCGACGGCCCCACACCGCCGAGCTCGCTCGAGATCGGCTTGGTCAGCAGGGGCGTGCCGGCCTTCTTGCGCTTCGCGGCTTCAGGGCCCGAGCCCCAGACGATCGCGTCGTGCGTGTGCTTGCTGCCGGTGATGTGCACCGCATCCACCGCCTCGTGGGCGATGAGAGCGGCACCCAGCTCGTGGTCGCCGTCGACGATGTGCACGACCCCCAGCTCGATGAGCGGAGCAAAAGTCGCGCGCAGGGCGTCGCCGATCGCCGCATTGACCGGGTTGAGCTTGACGATCACCGCCGAGGCCTCGCCGTAGAGCGCCGTCAGCACATCGAGGGCCGGGATGCCCGTGATGTTGCCGGCGCCGAGCACGAGCGTCACGCGCGCGGGCCGATTGGGGTCGCGCAGGGCGCGTGCGATGCCGCGGCGCGCCTGGTCGAGCGAGACCCCGGGCCGCAGCCACAGGCGGGCCTCGTAGCCCTGGAGTACCAGGTCTTTGGGAAGGTACGGGAAGACCTTCAGGGTGGTTCGCCCACCCGGCGCCGTGCCGAGCTCGACCTCGTCGAGGGGCGAGCGCCCCTTCTCGAGCAACCCGAGCGTCTTCTCGATCGCGCTCGTCGCCGTGATGAGCGCATACGGACCGCTCGACCACTCCTCACCAGCGGCGGGGGTGCGCGGGTCGATGCCCTTGAGAGCGCACGCGGCCTCGACCCACGCCGGTGCCGTTTCGAGCGCGGCGGCGCGCACGGCCCGCAGCAGCGCGCGCCGCTCGGGAAGCGTCATGCGCACCCACCGCTCGGCGCCGGCCCGAAGAGAGCGCAGCGCGGGGTCGAGCTGCTCGATCGTGGTCGTCACGTGCGGTTCCTCCCGTGGTGCTGGGCGCGGCCGCTCGACGATACGTCGGCGGCGCTTCGACCCTACTCGCGCCGGGCGGATGCTCCTGTCGGGTTTGTGGCTCGGCTACAGGCCGAGCAGCGCGCGCAGCTCGGCGGTGTCGCGCGCCACTGCGGCGGCGTGGGCCCGCTCGGCGTCATCGCCGTAGCCCCACGCGACCGCGATGGTCGGGATGCCGTGGGCGGCCGCACCCTCGATGTCGTGCACGCGGTCACCGACCATGACGGGGCGAGTGAGGTCCGCATCCAGCGCCCGGAGGCGGCTGAGGGCCTCCGCCACGACGTCGGCCTTGGCGCTGCGGGTCTCATCGGCCGAGGCACCCGTGATGATCGTGAAGTGCTGGGCGATCGTGAAGTGCTCGAGCATGAGTGTGGCGGGCAGCTCGGGCTTCGAGGTCGCGAGGCTGAGCGGGATGCCCGCCGCGGCGATGTCGCGCACGAGCTCGCCCATGCCGGGGTAGAGAACGGCGTCGTACGCGCCGCGGTCGAGGTAGCGCTCGCGGTAGACCTCGAGGGCGCGCATCCGCTCATCGAGGCCCATGCCGGCACGGTCGCGGAACGAGTCGAGAATCGGCGGGCCGACGTAGCGCAGCAGCTCGTCGGCGTCGGGAACCTCGCGGCCCAGGGCCGCGAAGGTGTGCGCGAGGGTGTCGGTGATGCCGGGTGCCGAGTCGGTGATCGTGCCGTCGAGGTCGAGCAGGATCGCGGTGTAGGGGCGCACGGTGTCGAGCCTAGGTGGGTCGCCCAGGCGTCGGGTTCAGAACAGGCGCGGAACCCCGTCGTCCATGCCGCGCATGGCGTCGTAGTCGAGCAGCAGGCAGCGGATGCCGCGGTCTTCGGCGAGGGTGCGCGCCTGCGGCGTGATCTCCTGCGCGGCGAACACGCCGGCGACCGGGGCGAGCAGCGGGTCGCGATTCATGAGCTCGAGGTAGCGCGTCAGCTGCTCGACGCCGTCGATGCCGCCGCGGCGCTTGATCTCGACGGCCACGGATGCTCCGCTCGCGTCGCGCGCCAGAATGTCGACCGGGCCGATGGCCGTCATGTATTCGCGGCGCACGAGCGTGAAGCCCTCGCCGAGCAGCTCGATGTGCTCGGCCAGCAGCTTCTGCAGGTGCGCCTCGACTCCGTCTTTCTGCAGCCCGGGGTCGACCCCGAGCTCGTGCGCCGAGTCGTGCAGCACCTCGTGGATGCTCACCACGAGCAGGTCGGCCGTCTTCGCGTGCGAGACGCGCCACAGCTCGACCACGCCGGCCGCGCGCTGGTCGTCGTCGGGCTCATCGACGACGAGCGTGCAGGGCGGGCTCATCCAGTTGAGCGGCTTGTAGCTGAGGGAATCGGCGTGCACGAGCAGGCTGCCGTCGCTCTTGTGGATGAGCAGGCGCGTCGCGAGCGGCAGGTGCGCGCTGAGCCGGCCGGCGTAGTCGACCGAGCAGCGGGCAATGACGAGACGCACCCGCCCAGCCTACGGCGCGGCGGTCACGCCCAGAGGCCGGGGCGCCGCTCCTCCGCGGTCGCGTTGCCGCCGTCGACGACGAGCAGCTGGCCCGTGATGTACGAGGCGCCGGGGGAGGCGAGCCACGCGATCGCGCTCGCGATCTCGTCGGGCCGGCCGCTGCGGCCGAGCGGCACGAGCTCGCCCTCCTCGGCCTCCTGCGGCAGTTGCGAAGCGGTGGCGATCCACCCCGGGGCGACGGCGTTGACGGTGATGCCGCGTCGCGCCTCGTCGACGGCGAGCCCGCGCGTGAAGCCGAGCACTCCTGCCTTCGCCGTGGCATAGCCGAGGTCGTCGCGCGCGGCCTGCACCGCGCCCGTCGTCGAGGCGACGGTCACGATGCGGCCCCAGCCCTGCGCCCGCATGCCCGCGATGACCGCGCGCGTCACGAGGAAGACGCTCGTGAGATTCACGTCGACGGCGCTGCGCCACTCGTCGACGCTCATCTCGATGTCGCCGCGCGGAAACTCCTCGCCCGTGGCGATCATTCCGGCGTTGTTGACCAGGATGCTGAGCGCGCCCACCGCCGCGACCGCGGCCGCGACCGCGCGGGTCGCGCCCTGCTCGGTCTCGAGCCGCGCCACGACCCCGTGCGCCTCGAACCCCGCGTCGCGCAGCTCGGCCACGCGCTGCTCGATGCGGTCGGTCGTGGCGGTCATGACGACGCGAGCCCCGCGCTCGGCGAGCGCGCGGGCCGTGGCGAAGCCGATGCCCGTTGGGGATCCGCACCCCGTGACGAGGGCCGCGCGGCCCGAGAGATCGAGGTCGGAGGGCAGGGCGGGGCGTGCGTCGGCGGGGCTCGTCATGGGGCGAGCCTAGAGGCGGGGCATCCGCCGCCGGGATGCCCCGCGCTCACCTCAGTCGCGGGAGGCGCCGGCGGCCGAACCGCTCTCGCGCGCCGCGGGGGTGGCGACGAACGCCAGCGCGATGAGCGCGAGCACGACCCAGAAGGCGGTGAGCAGACCGAACTGCTCGCCGAGGAAGCCGAGGATGGGCGGGCCGACGAGGAAGGCGAAGTAGCCGACCGTCGCGACCGCGGCGACGCGCGCGGCCGCCTTCGCCGGGTCGTCGGCCGCGGCCGACATGCCGACCGGAAACCCGAGCGACGCCCCGAGCCCCCACGCGATGATGCCGACGGCCGCGGCGATGGGGTGGGGCACGAGGATCAGCACGGCGATGCCGGCCATCGCCAGCAGTGCCGAGGCGCGCAGCACCGGCACGCGTCCGAAGCGGTCGAGCACCCACACGCCGCCGATGCGGCCGGCCGTCATGGCGGTGCCGAACAGGGCGAAGTAGAGGGCCCCGGCCGCTTCGTCGACGCCGCGACCGTCGACCATCGCGAGCGCGAGCCAGTCGTTGGCCGACCCCTCGGCGAAGGCCATGCCGAGCACGATCAGTCCGATCACGAGCGTTCGCGGCTCGCGCCAGATCGCCATCCGCTCGGCGAAGGTCGAGCGCTCGCGCCCGCTCTCGTCGTCGCCGTCGAGACCGGGCAGGGCGCGCTGCGAAGGCAGGAACCGTACCGCGACGAGCAGGCCGACGGCCAGCAGCCCGGCGGTGCCGAGCAGGTGCAGATCGAGCGGCACCCCGAGCGCGGTGATGCCCGCGGCGACGCCCGCGCCGACGATGGTGCCGATGCTCCAGGCGGCGTGGAACCACGGCATGATGCTGCGGCCCTGCGCCTGCTCGACGCCGGCCCCCTCGACGTTCATGGCGACGTCGGTGATGCCGGTTCCGGCCCCGAACAGCACGAGCGCGATGAACGCGACGGCGTACGAGCCGAGGGTCGCCGATCCGACGCCGAGCAGGCCGAGCGCGCCGAGGCAGGTGAGCAAGGCGACGAGGATCGTCGCGCGCGACCCGATGCGCGCGATGATGTGCGACGACGCGAGCAGCCCCGCGATCGACCCGGCCGCCATGCCCATGATGAGCACACCGAACTGGTCGGTGCGCACCTCGAGGGCGTCGCGGATCGCCGGGGTGCGGGCGAACCAGCTCGCCATGGCGAAGCCGTTGATGGCGAACACGGCGAAGACGGCGAGCCGCCAGGCGGCGAGCGACGGACGGGTGCCGGTGGAGGTGGTCACGAATGCCTCTCGATGATGGTGGATGCTCGCGCACGGCTGCTCGGCGCGTCGAGCCGTTGCAACCCTAACGAACGCCACGCGGGGGCCGACTTGCGTTCCGGCGCCGCAGGACTAGAGTCTGCGGGTGCCTCGTTCGAGGGCGCCCCAGCGACGCTCGACATTCCGCATCCGAATGAACCCGCCCCAGGTGGTGGTGCTCGGATTCCTCGGGGCTATCCTCCTCGCGACCGCGCTCCTCGCGCTCCCCCTCTCTCACGCCCCCGGCGTCGAGGTCACGCTGCTGCAGGCGGCATTTACCGCGGTCTCCGCCGTGTGCGTCACGGGGCATGTCGTCGTCGACACGGCCACCGTGTGGTCGCCGTTCGGGCACGCCGTCATCGTCGCGTTCATACAGCTCGGCGGCCTCGGCATCATGCTCGTCGCCTCGCTCATCGGTCTCGCGCTGCTGCGGCGCGTGACCCTGCGGGGTCGCATGCTCGCGGGCGCCGAGAATCGGGGCGTCACCACCGGTGACGCGGCGCGGCTCGCGCGGGGCATCCTGCTGGTCTCCCTCGTCATTGAGGCGATCGTCGCCGTCATCCTGACGCTGCAGTTCTGGCTCGGTTACGGGGTCGCCCTGCCGACCGCGATCGGCCGCGGCGTCTTCCTCGCCATCTCGTCGTTCAACAATGCGGGCTTCGCGCCGTTCACCGACAACATGGTGGGCTTCTCCTCCGACCCGGTCGTGCTGCTTCCCATGGCTCTCGCCACGATCCTCGGCGGCCTCGGCTTTCCGGTGCTGCTGCAGCTGCGGCACGAGCTGCGTCGGCCGCTGCACTGGAGCATGAACACGAATCTCGTGCTCGCCATGACGGGCCTGCTGCTGCTTCTCGGCACGGTCGTCATCGCCGCCTTCGAGTGGAGCAATTCCGCCACGATCGGCGAGATGAGCGTGGCCGATCGCGTGCTGACCGCCTTCTTCCACTCGGTGCAGACCCGCACCGCCGGCTTCAACTCGATCGACATCGGGCAGTTGACGAGCGAGACCTGGCTGGTCATGGACGTGCTGATGTTCATCGGCGGCGGCCCCGCCGGCACTGCAGGGGGCATCAAGGTGACGACCTTCGCGGTGCTGCTGTTCATCATCATCACCGAGCTGCGCGGCGAGGGCGCGGTCAACATCGTCGGCAAGCGGCTCTCGCGCGCCGTGCACCGCGAGGCCATCACCATCACCCTGCTGTCGATGGCCGCGGTCATGAGCGCGACCATCGCGCTCATGGTCATGACCCACCTCGACCTCGACGTGCTGCTGTTCGAGGTGGTCTCGGCCTTCGGCACGGTCGGCCTCAGCACCGGCATCACCGCGAGCCTGCCGCCGGCGGGCCAGCTCATCCTCATGCTGCTCATGTTCCTGGGCCGACTCGGCCCGCTCACCCTCGGAACCGCACTCGTGCTGCGTCAACGCCGCGTGCTCTACGAGCTCCCGAAAGAGAGGCCCGTCATTGGCTAGCTCCGGAATCTTCAGCCGCGACCGCGCAACGCGCATCGCCGAGGCCGACTCGGTCGCCGTCATCGGCTTGGGCCGCTTCGGCCGCGCCCTCGCCGCCGAGCTCATGGCGACCGGCACAGAGGTGCTCGGAATCGATACCGACGAGGAGATCGTGCAATCCCTCAATGGTGAGCTCACCCAGGTCGTGCGGGCCGACACCACGAAGGAGGAGGTGCTGCGGCAGCTCGCGGTCGACGCGTTCGACCGGGTCGTCGTGGCGATCGGCTCCGACATCCAGTCGAGCATTCTGACCACGTCGATCCTGCTGCGGATGGGCATCCCCCAGATCTGGGCGAAGGCCGTGAGCGAGGCGCACGGGCAGATCCTCGCCCAGCTCGGTGTCGCTCACGTCATCTACCCCGAGCACGACATGGGCCGACGGGTCGCGCACCTCGTGCGCGGTGCCGCCCTCGACTACATCGAGGTCGACGACGACTACGCGATCGTCAAGATGGGCCCCAACCGCATCGTCGAGGGCAAGCGCCTCGGCGACACGAAGTTGCGCCACGAGTACGGGGTCACCGTGATGGCCGTACGGCGCGAGGGCACCGCCTGGTGCAATGCGGATGCCGACACCGTGATCTCTGCAGGGGATACCATTCTCGTCGCTGGTCCGATCAAGAAGGCCGAGGCGTTCGGTCAGCTGCGCTGATCGCGCCATCGTCAAGGAGGCACCCATGGGCTCGAACCTCACCGGCTGGCATGGCCTGATTCTGCTCGTCGTCGTGCTGCTGCTCTTCGCCGCGCCGAAGCTGCCGGTGCTGGCGCGCAGCCTCGCGCAGTCGATCACGATCTTCCGCGGCGAGGTGCGCACGAAGGATGACGCGGCCGAGAGCACGACCACCGACGACGCATCGTCGCGCTCCGGCGCCTGACGCTCTCCGTCACCCCGACCGTGCCCGTCATCGACAGCGCCGTCTACGTCGACGGCGTGCGGCGCCCCGACGTCGTCGGTCTCGACGAGACCTACGACGTCACCCGCGCGACGGGAGGCGTCGCGTGGATCGGGCTCTACCGGCCGACCCGCGACGAGCTGCAGTCGGTCGCCGACGAGTTCGGCCTGCACCGGCTCGCTGTCGAGGACGCCCTCAAGGGTCACCAGCGCTCGAAGCTCGAGCGCTATGGGGAGACCCTCTTCGTGGCGCTGCGCACGGCGCGCTACATCGACGAGACCGAGACAGTCGAGTTCGGTGAGCTGCACGTCTTCATCGGCCCGCAGTTCGTGGTGACCGTTCGGCACGCTGAGTCGCCCGATCTGGGTCTCGTGCGCGAGCGGCTTGAGAACGATCCGGCCCTGCTGGCGAAGGGCCCGGAGGCGATCCTCTACGCCGTGCTCGACGAGGTCGTCGACGAGTACGAGCCGGTGATCGCGGGGCTCGAGAACGACATCGACGAGATCGAAGACCAGCTGTTCGGTGAGACCGAGCACGAGGCGCTCACCCGGCGCATCTACGACCTCTCGGGCGAAGTCATCGGGTTCCAGCGTGCCGTGCAGCCGCTCGTGACGATCATCGGCGCCCTGCAGAGGGGAGGGGAGAAGTACGGCGTCGACCTCGACCTCAGCCATCACTTGGGTGATGTGCTCGACCACGTCACGCGGGCCGGCGAGCGCGCCGACGCCTTCCGCTCGCTGCTCGACAAGGCCCTGCAGGCGCAGTCGACGCTCATCACCCGGCGCATGACCGAGGTGAGCGTCGCGCAGAACGAGCAGATCAAGCGCATCACCTCCTGGGCGGCCATCCTGTTCGCCCCGACGCTCGTCGGCACCGTCTACGGAATGAACTTCCGCTTCATGCCCGAGCTGCAGTGGGTGTGGGGCTACCCCTTCGCCCTCGTGCTCATGCTGCTGCTCGGGCTCGGACTGTACGTCGCGTTCAAGCGCCGCGACTGGCTGTAGCGGCCGAGTGTTCGGGGTTCTGCTCAATCGCCGCTTCGCGGCGCTCTTCGCGTCGCAGGTGTCGTCGCTCGTCGCGACGGGGTTGCTCACTGTTGCCCTCGCCCTCGTCGCGGTACGGCTCGATCCCGGCGCCGCGGCGGGCATCATCGGTACGGCGCTCACGATCCGCATCGCCGTCTACGTCATCGTCTCGCCGCTCGCGAGCGCGCTGCTCGCCGGGCGCTCGAGCCGGGCGGTGCTCGTCGGCGCCGACCTCGTGCGGCTCATCGTCGCCGGCGCGCTGGTCTTCGCGACGGCGCCGTGGCAGCTGTATGTCGGCATCGTGCTGCTGCAGACCGCCTCCGCCGTGTTCACGCCCACCTATCAGGCAGTGATCCCGCGCGTGCTGCCCGACGAGCGCGATTACACCGCGGCCCAGTCGCTGTCGCGGCTCGCTTACGACCTCGAGTCTCTGCTGAGCCCGCCGCTCGCCGCGCTCCTCGTGCTGGTGCTGCCCCCGCAGGCGCTGTTCGGCATCGTCGCTCTCGGCTTTCTCGGCTCGGGGCTCGCGGTGCTGCTCGCGCGCCTGCACGATCAGGTCGGGTCGACGGTGGAGCCCGTGCGGCGGCGCCTGCTGCGGGGGCTCGGGGTGCTGGGCCGCACTCCCGGCCCGCGGTTCGCCGCCGTGCTCGACGCCGCGACCGCCACGATCTATGCGACCGTTCTCGTGTCGAGCGTCGTGCTGCTCATCGACGGGGGTGCCGACGCGGCAGACCCCTCGGCGGCGCTCGCCGCGGTGCTCGTCGCGTTCGGCCTCGGCTCGATCGGGGTCGCGGTCGCGCTGCCCGCACTGCTGCGGCGCCTGCGCGACACGACCGTCATGCTGCTCGGCGCGGGCCTGGCCGTGCTCGTGCTCGCGGCGACCGCCGCGGCGGCGCTGCTCGGCGACCTGAGCGTGCTCGGCATCGGTGTTCTCTGGGCTCTGCTGGGAGCATCCAGCAGCGCCATCAGCACCCCGAGTGCCCGCTTGATCCGCCGCGAGGTCGCGCCCGACCAGCACGCCGCAGTGTTCGCCGCCCGGTTCTCGACCTCGCACGCCTGGTACGCCGTGACGTATCCGGTCGCGGGCCTGCTCGGCACCATCGCCCCCTCCGGGGTGGCGACCGCCGCGCTCGCGGCTCTCGCGGCGGCTGCCCTCATCGCAGGCCTCGCCATGGTTCCTCCGCGGTCGCCCGACTAGGCTTCCCCGCGTGACTCAGGCCCTCGCGAGCGGCATCGACCGCGACGAACTCGACCCCGCCATCCGACCGCAGGACGACCTCTACCGGCACGTCAACGGCCGCTGGGTCGCCCGCACGCCCATCCCGGCCGACAAGGCGCGCTACGGCTCGTTCATGATCCTCGCCGAGGAGGCCGAGAAGGCGGTCAAGGAGATCATCGAGCAGGCCCAGGCGGCCGAACCCGGCACGCCCGAGCGCAAGGTCGGCGACCTCTACGCGAGCTTCATGGACGAGGCGCGCATCGAGGCGCTCGGGGCAGCCCCGCTGGAGCCGCTGCTGGCCGAGGTCGCCGCGATCGATTCGGTGGATGCTCTGCTCACGACGGTCGGCCGCCTCGAGCGCCGCGGGGTCGCGGGCTTCGTGCAGCTGTTCGTCGACAACGACCCCGGCGACCCCGAGCGCTACCTCGTCTTTGTCGAGCAGGGCGGAATCGGCCTGCCCGACGAGTCGTACTACCGGGAGGACGCGCACGCCGACACCCGCGCCGCCTACCGGGCGCACATCGAGCGGATGCTGACCCTCGCCGGCCTCGACGATGCGGCCGCCCGTGCCGACCGCGTGGTGTCGCTCGAGACCGCGATCGCCGCCCACCACTGGGACAAGGTGCGCAACCGCGACGCCCAGGCCACCTACAACCTCGCGACGTGGGACGAGTGGGCGGGCCGCGCCGCCGGTCTTGACCTCGCGCTCTGGCGCGACGGCTACGGTATTCCCGCGGCGGCGCTCGCCGAGGTCGTGCTTCGGCAGCCCGAGGTGACCGACGGCCTCGCCGCCGAGCTGACCGGGCGCGCGCTGGACGACTGGCGCGACTGGCTGCGGTTCGCGATCATCCGGTCGATGGCGCCCTACCTGTCGAGCGCGTTCGTCGACGAGAACTTCGCGTTCTACGGCCGCACCCTCACGGGCGCCCCCGAGCTGCGCGCCCGCTGGAAGCGCGGCGTCGCGCTGGTCGAGCGCGCCATGGGCGAGGCGGTGGGGCAGGCTTACGTCGACCGGCACTTCCGCCCGGAGGCGAAGGCGGCGATGGACGACCTCGTCGCGAACCTCATCGAGGCCTACCGGCAGAGCATCGAGAACCTCGCGTGGATGACCCCGGCGACCCGCGAGCGCGCCCTCGACAAGCTGCAGAAGTTCACCCCGAAGATCGGCTACCCGGTGCGCTGGCGCGACTACAGTGCGCTCGAGATCAGCGCCGACGACCTGCTCGCGAATGTGCAGGCGGCCGGCGAGTTCGAGTTCCAGCGCGAGCTGCGCAAGATCGGGGCGCCGATCGACCGCGACGAGTGGTTCATGACGCCCCAGACGGTCAACGCGTACTACAACCCGGGCTTCAACGAGATCGTCTTCCCGGCGGCGATCCTGCAGTACCCCTTCTTCGATGCGGGGCGGGATGCGGCGGCCAACTACGGCGCGATCGGCGCGGTCATCGGCCACGAGATCGGCCACGGGTTCGACGACCAGGGCTCGCGGTTCGACGGCGACGGGCGGCTGCACGACTGGTGGACGGAGGAGGATCGCGCCGCGTTCGAGGCGCGCACCGCATCCCTCATCGCGCAGTACGACGCGCTCGAGCCGGCCGAGACGCCGGGCCACCACGTGAACGGCGCGCTCACGATCGGCGAGAACATCGGCGACCTCGGCGGGCTCGGCATCGCGTGGAAGGCCTACCTGCTCTCGCTCGACGGCGCCGAGCCGCCGGTGATCGACGGGCTCACGGCCGCCCAGCGGTTCTTCCTCTCGTGGGCGCAGGCCTGGCAGATCGCGATCCGGCCGGAGGAGGCGCTGCGCCTGCTCTCGATCGACCCGCACTCGCCCAACGAGTTCCGGTGCAACCAGATCGTGCGCAACATCGACGCCTTCTACGACGCCTTCGAGGTGGGCCCCGACGACGCGCTCTGGCTCGCCCCCGACGAGCGGGTCACCATTTGGTAGATGCGCCGCTCCTCCGCGATCGGGGCGCTCGTGCGGGCGGCCCGCGTCGAGCGCGCCATCTCGCGGAGGTGCGGCAGCCGAGCTTCCGGCCCGCCTACCGCGCCCTCGGCGCGGTGGCCTACGAGGGCGCGCGGGTCTCGGTCGCGGTGGTCGACATCGCCACCGGCGAGAGCGTCTTCGCCGTCGACGAGCGCATCGTGCTGCCGACGGCGAGCATCGGCAAGATCCTGCTGCTCATCGAGGTGAGCGCCCGCCTGACCGAGCGCACGGTGAGCGACTACTCCATCGCCGACCGCACCGCCCACGACGCGGTCGCCGACAGCGGGCTCTGGCAGCACCTGCAGGCGCCGGCCTTCCCGATCGCCGACCTCGCGGCCCTCGTCGGGGCGACCAGTGACAACCTCGCCACGAACGTGCTGCTGCGGCAGGTCGGGCTCGATGCCGTCCGTTCGCGCACCGAGAAGCTCGGGCTCGTGCGCACCGCGCTGCTCGATCGGGTTCGCGATGTGCGCGGCCCCGACGACGCTCCGCAGCTGTCGGTCGGCTCGACGGCCGAGCTCGCGTGGCTGTTCCAGGCCATGGCCAACGGGCACATCATCGATCCCCAGACGAGCCAGCGCGTACTCAGCTGGCTGTCGCTCAACGCCGACCTCTCGATGGTGGCCAGCGCCTTCGGTCGCGACCCGCTCGCGCATCGCGGAGTCGAGCACAACACCTGGATGGTCAACAAGACCGGAACCGATGTCGGGGTGCGCAGCGAAGCAGGAATCCTGCGCGGCCCCCGCGCCGGCGTCGCCTACGCCGTCTCGGTGCATTTCGATGACACCGACCTGCCCCGCCGCCTCAGAGTGCTGGATGCCCTCCGCGCCTTCGGCCTCGACCTCCTGGAGTTTGTTCACTGAGCATCGGCCTCCCCTTAAGGGGGTAGACCGTTCTGTCTGTCGTGACGGCGGAGAGGGAGCGGAGTAAAGTTCGGGCGAAGCAGACCCGGCACACCCGACGTTCGCCGGGGGCTGCGCACCCGCACCACCCACAGCAGCACCACCCGAACACCCGAAAACCCGAAACCTTCTGCCGCTGAACCCCGGCGCAGACCTTTTTGGGCTCCGACCCCCCAGGAGCACCCCATGTTGCGCACGCGCATCCTCGCGGCGGCCACTGCCGCCCTCCTCACCCTCGGCATGAGCCTCGGCGGCGCCGGCGCCGCGTTCGCTCACCACCAGGACGGCCACACACAGGGAGGCGGTGGCGGCGGTGGCGGCGGGACGGCCGACAGCCCGTGCAACTTCGAGCCCGGCTTCGAGAGCGGCACCAAGTACAACATCCCCGAGGATGTTGCGGTCGAGGGCTCGATGAGCTTCGACTGGGGCACGCTGACCTGGAGCGAGTACCTGCTCGTCTTCACGGCCAACCCCGGCTGGACGGTCGACCTCTGCGTCAAGGGCGGCCAGCAGGAGCCCAACTCGATCGTTCTCGATTCCGGCAGCGTCGAGATTCCGCGGTTGCAGGGCATCTCGCACTTCATGTGGGCGAACCCGACGTTCACCGCCCCGGTCGCGACCGCGGCGGTCAGCACGACCGAGCCCAACTGCTTCCGGGGAACGTCGTTCTCGATCAACGCGGAGTCGAGTAGCAACGTGACGTGGGGCGACCCGGTGATCGACGGCGACACGATCTCCATCACGGCGACACGCACCGGTTCGGCGCTCTTCGCCGAGGGGCTCTCCGGGGTGTCGCAAGACCGCACGCAGCGCACCTTCACGGCGCCCTACCTGCCGCAGCTCGCCGATGACGACCCTGCTTGCACCCTGCCCTCTATCGACGTGACCGCGTCGATGACGAACCTGACCTGCGACCCGGGCACCGGATCGTTCACGGCCGGGCTCGTCGACCCCGAGAACGAGAACGCCGATAAGCTGCTCTGGACCACCTCGACGGGCACCGTGCCGAGCGCCGTGGCGAACACGGTCAACGGCCCGACGACGGTGACCATCACGGTGCGACTGGCTGACGCCCACGTGGGCGGCAGCTTCGCCCTCAACGACAGCTCCGGCCTCGGTGTCGTCTCGGTCGTGACCGTCGATGGCGTCGAGACGGCCCTCATCACGTGGACGTTCGACTTCACGACGCCGGAGAACTGCCCGAGTCTCGCCGGGTCGACGGCGTCGAGCCAGTGCGAGGCCGACGCTCCGTACCTCGAGTGGTCGATCGATCTGACCGACTCAGAGGGTGCGGTCTCCCTGCCGGCCACGGCGACTCTCACGCTGCGCAGCACGACCAACCCGGCCCTGACCTACGAGTTCCCGGCCGTGATGCTCACCTCGACCGGTGTCACGACGGGCTCGGCCCTCTGGCCGGGTGCCGCGGTCGACGGTGAGGGCAACGGCACCGCCTGGCCCGGCTGGGCGTTCGTCGGCGGCGAGTGGGTCGTCGATGACAGCAACTTCGGCTGGGTGCGCGGCGCCGATGTCGAGCTGCTGATCGAGGTGAACCCTGAGATCGAGATTCCGGTCTCGTACCCGAACGCGACGCCCGACTGCGCGAACCCGCCCGTCACCGTGCCCGCCATCACCGAGGTCGACGTGTGCGTCGGTGAGGGTGACAACCAGGTGCAGACGGCCACGTTCACGGTGACGCGTGCCGCGAACCTGTCGTACACCTACACCGTGAACGGCGGCGACGAGATCGCGATCGTCTTCCCCGACGGGGAGGACACGGTGACGGTCGCGGTCGCGGCGCTGGACACGGTCGAGGTGACCGCGATCCCCGCCGACGGGTTCCGACTGGATGGGTCGGCGATCTGGAGCCACATGTTCATCGGTGCGGCCCTGTGCCTGTCGACGAACCCGACGACCGAGGCCTCGGCTGAGATCATCGCGCCCGACTGCCTCGGCAACCCCGGGCAGATCATCCTCACCAACGGGCTCGGCGTGATCTGGACGCTCAACGGCGAGGTCGTGGCGGGCAACACGACCCACACGCGGCCGGCAGGCACGGCCATCAACCTCGTTGCCTCGCTCGAGGGCCCGTCGGACGAGTACCCCGGCGGCTTCGGATGGAACGACGCCGAGCAGCGGACGGAATGGAACGCCGTCATGGAGGTCGACCCCGAGGCCGGCGGCGAGGAGTGCCTGCTCGATGAGGAGGAGCTCGCCTTCACCGGCTCGGGCGCACTGACCACGTGGCTCGGCGTCTTCGCGGTCATCGCGATGATCGTCGGAATGGGCTTCGTGATCCGCCGCCACCAGCTGGTCTAGCATCCCCGGCGCGACGCGCCCCCAGAGAGCGGGTAGACAGACCGTTCCATGGGGGCGCGTCGTCGTGGAACCGCTATGATTCGGGAGCAAGTCTCGAATCGTGCACACCCGACGTTCGCACGAGGTCGAACCGAACTACCCGCACCCCCCACCCGAATACCCGAATACCTGTACTCGTGGCGCTCGCCCCCCAGCGAGCCGCACCGAGCTCGGGCTCCCTCCCCCAGGAGCACCCATGCTGCGCAAAGAGATGCGGCGCCGTGCGCGTCGTCGAGTGATCCGCACCCGCCTCGTCGCCGGGTTCACCGCCATCGCGATCGGCCTCGGCCTCGCCGTGGGCGGCACGGCGGCGGCCATCGCGAACCCGAACGACACGCTGAGCACGCCGATCGTCGACGCCGGCGGCATCGTGACCTACGACCAGAACGGTCTGGTCTGCAACTCGTCGCTCATCAACTTCCAGAAGCCGGGCGCCCTCGACAGCCCCAACCTCGATCGTGACGGCACGTACACCGCCGCGTGGGGCTCGCTCACCTGGGACGTCAGCGAGCGTACGGTGACCTGGAGCATCACACCGGGCTGGGACGTCGACGTCTGCGTCAAGGGGGGGCGCTTCCTCACGACGATCGACACCACTACCGCGAGCGGCACGAGCTACACGCACACCTACGCGGGTCTCTCGCACCTCGGCTTCCGCATCAACGCTGCAACCCCGACCAACGCCCTGAACTGCGACGTCGCCACGAACTACACGGGTCGTGCCCTCACCAACGGCGACCACATCAACATGGACATCGTCCAGAACGGCCAGAAGTTCCAGATCAACGCGCAGATCGACATCCGCCAGTCGCAGGATCCCGTGAGCCAGTCGGGCCTCGTCGTGCGGGTGAATGCCCCGGGCGGTCCGTACACGCTTCCTCTGACGAACGCCCAGCGCGACTCCGGAGTCTTCGCGTTCACCTACTCGACCTACCTCTCTGACGCGTACACGGTCGAGTGGGTGCAGTTCAATAGCACCTACTTCAACCAGAACCGCGACCAGACCCGCTTCCTGGTCTGCGGCGACCTGACGACGGACGAGCTGGTGACCCCCACCGCGCGCATGGTCGACCTCGCCTGCGACACGGCCGGCAGCTACACGCTCGATGACATCGAGGGCATCCGCTGGTTCATCGGCGACACCCAGGTCGACCCCGGCACCTATCGGGTGACGGCGCCCGGCACGGTCGTGGTGCGCGCTGAGGCGATTGCTCCTGACTACGGTCTCGATCCCGAGGTGAACCCCGTCTTCACGTTCGTGTTCACTCAGCCGAAAGACTGCCCGTTGCCCTGCCTGCCGGCCAGCGCGGTGTCGTACACCTACTACAACCTCACCACCGCGACCTCCGGCAACCCGGCCAACTCGGGACTCATCACGGTGATGGCCCGTGAGGGCTACAGCACCGAGCTGTGCGACGACTTCTGGGTCGTCGCAGCCTCGTGGAACTTCAGCTCGGCCACGAGCGTCTGGCCGCAGACGTTGCGCTCGACCGATCCGGCGGGCGACCACCCCGAGGGCTACATCGGCGGTGTCGGCACCTACTTCTTCCACGCGCCCGTCGCGTGCGGCCAGGGCGACGTCTACGCCTCGTTCACGGGCATGCCCTACGTCGGCCCCGAGCTGTTCGGCCCGAGCAACCCCTTCACCGAGCGTTTCCTGCACCAGATGGGCTTCACCGGTCCGAACCCGACGTACCTCGTCACCGCGCCCGGCTGCAACGTGGCGAACCCGATCGCGCCCACCGCGACCCCGATCGTCGAGTGCGGCACCGTCGGCTCGATCGACATCAGCGATGTCGCGAACCCCTACATCGGCTACACGGTGTACCGCGGAGCGGCTGACGGGAACGGTTCGGTCGCCGGTCTCGACACCGTCAACCTCGTCGATGCCACGGAGGGTGTCTTCACGGTCGTGGCGACGCCGCTGGGCGGCTACATCTTCCCTGCCGGCACCATCACGCAGTGGGAGTTCGACCTCGGCGAGCGCTACGACTGCCCGATCGACGTCAACCTCGTGCTGACGTACCTGGAGGAGTGCGCTCCCGACAGCACGTACACCTTCCGGGTGCGCAACCAGTCGAGCATCGAGGTGCCCTACACGTTCGTCGTTGCGGGCAACCCGGCCCTCAACGGGTCGGGCGTCGCTCCGGTCGGCGACTCCACCTTCACCCTGGAGGTTCCGCGCACCAACCCAGCGCAGTCGTACACGGTGACCCTGAAGTGGGGTGACGGCACCCGCATCCTGGCGGAGCAGACCGTGAAGGCCAGCGGCCGCGACAAGGTCTGCGACCTCGCCGTCCAGCCGGTGACCGACATCGCCTGCGCGACTCCCGGCAGCTACACGGTGCCGACCGTGCTCGGCGTCACCTGGAGCATCGCCGGGCAGCCCGTCACGCCGGGCACCTACACCGTCACCGATGCCAGCACGATCGTGCTGCGGGCGACGGCCGCGAGCGGATACGTGCTCTACCTGAACGGCCAGCTGTCGAACACGCGCGACTTCACGCTGACGTTCACCGACCCCGGGCCGTGCGCCGACCCCACCTTCGACGGTCGCACCGCGACCGCCGCGGAGTGCGACAACGACACCCCGTGGATCGACTACACGATCGTGGTGAACGACCCCGACGGCCAGCTCGCGAACCGCGAGGCCAGCTTCACCTTCGTGCACCCGACCGACCCGACGCAGAACCACGTGGTGACGCTCGGCGAGCTCGGCGTCGGCAACGTGCTCGAGGGCCGCATCCTGTGGCCGGGCGCGAGCGTCGACCCGATCACCAACGAGCCCACCGGCTGGCCGGGCTGGGCCTTCGTCGACGGGCAGTGGGTGGAGACCGACGGCAACTTCGCGTGGACCCGCTCGCTGACCGAGGTGACACTCACCGTCAACCCCTCGACGCAGATCGCCATCGCCTACCCGCCGGCCACGCCGGAGTGCGTGGCGGGGCCGGTCGAGCTCGAGCCGATCCCGACGAAGCTCGTCTGCATCACCGACGAGCAGGCGGGCTACACGCTGCCGGCGCTCGCCGGGGTGACCTGGTTCGTCAACGGTCAGCAGCGCGACGCCGGAACCTACCCGGTGCTCAGCGTGCAGAGCGTCTCGATCACCTTCGAGATCGACCCGGATGCGATCGGCGGGCCGTACGCGCTGGCGGCGGATGCGGAGGAGGAGTTCACCTTCTCGTTCGGTCTCGGCGATCTGTGCGACCTGCCCGAGTTCCCCATCACGAACGCCTTCATCGCGTTCCTCGAGCCGACCTGCGACCTCGGTCAGCGGCTCGACCCGGAGAACTTCATCGTGGAGGACGAGGCTCTGGCTCGCTACGCTCCCGAGCTGTCGGACCTCGACGGGCCCGACTACTCGGTGGTGTTCGTCACCACCGATGACGACGCACGGTTCTTCACCTCGTCGGAGCCCACCCCCGGTCGCACGGTCTCGGACGACGGTCGCACGCTGACCTTCACCGGCACCCTGCTCGGCCCCGACCGCAGCGACGACTGCGTGACCACGGTCGAGCTGCGCGACCCGGTGAGCTACATCGACACCTGCGCGCGGCAGTCGTTCACGATCTACCGCGTCGAGGGCATCGTCTACACCGTGCGCATCAACGACGACCAGCCGTTCGTCGTGACCTGGAACGACGGCGAGACCACGCGCACCTACGACGTCGAGGAGGGTGACCGCGTGCGCGTGACCCCGGCGCCGGCCAGCGACCGCTACACGATCTCGCCCGAGCCGGCACCGTTCGATCGCACCTTCGAGGAGTACCCCTTCGAGTGCGAGGAGATCTCGCCGCTGACCGCGACGAGTGCGACCTTCACGCCGGCGACGTGCCTCGACACCACCAACTGGGTCGATCTCGACGCGGCCGAGGGCGTGCAGTGGTGGGTGAACGGCTCGGCCGTCGAGCCCGGTACCTGGCCGATGGCGCTTGGTGAGGTGGTCGTGACCGCGACCCCGCTGCAGGGCTTCGCGTTCGACCCCGAGATGCCCGACCGCTGGGAGTTCACCGCGGTCGCCGCTGACGACGACTGCCTTCCGACGCTCTCCTTCACCGGAACCAGCCCGCTGACCGCCGGTATCGGCATCGCCGGCCTCGTGTTCATGCTGCTCGGCGTGGGTCTCGTCGTCTGGCGGCGCCAGCAGGCCTGATCTCCAGCCGCACCGACCGGTGCACCGGGCCGACCCGAACACGGCCCGGTGCACCGCTCTGCCGCGGCGCAGTGGAGGGGGCGCGGGGCCGCGTGCGAGCATCCAGGCGTCTCTGCGGTCGGCGTGCCAGCATGACCGCGTGATCTCCACCGACCTGGCCCGGCGCCTCCGAGATGCGGGTCTGCGCTGGAGGCCGGCCTCGGGCGACCGCTTCCAGATCGATCGGGCCGAGCTCGACGCCGACATCTTCACCATCAGCGAGCTCACCGTCGAGGCGCACGAGTACCCCACCGGCACGATCCTCGGGTTCAACGGCACGACCGAGTGGGCGCTCGACTCGGTCGAGCTCGACGACACGCTGTGGCTGCCGCGCGAGGACCAGTTGCGCGATCTGCTGCGCACAGCGTTCCGGCGGCTCGACCGCACGCCCGACGGGTATCGCGTCATCTTCCAGCTCGACGGCGAGGAGCGCGCGGCCGAGAGCATCTCGGCCCCCGAGGCGTACGGCCTCGCCCTGCTCGCCCTGCTCGAGCGCGTCACCCCGTGACCCCGCCCTACCCTGGAGGCATGAGGCAGGAGGGCGACGCGGTCGTCGTGGTGGGCGCGGGCATCGCCGGTCTCGTGGCGGCCCGCGAGCTGGTGCTGCTCGGCCATCAGGTGCGTGTCGTCGAAGCCTCCGATCGCATCGGCGGCCAGCTCGAGGCCCTGACGCTCGACGCGCTCGCGATCGATGGCGGCGCCGACCGCGTCGTGCCCGATCCGGCGCTGCTCGAGTACGTCGAGCGCCTCGGGCTCACCGACCGCGTCGTTTCCTCCGGCGCCGGACGCATCGGCCTCCGCGCGCCCGATGCCGGCGCTCGGTCGGTGCCCGAGCCGACCTGGCTCGGAATACCGCTGGCCCCTCTCGCCGCCGACGTCGTGGCGCTGATCGGACGCCGTGCGGCGTGGCGCGCGCAGCTCGACGCGCTCCTGCCGGGCCCGGTGGGCGCCCGGGCGGCAACCCTGGGCGACCTGGTGCGGCGACGCTGCGGTGAGGCTCTGCTCGAGCGTCTCGTCGCCCCGATCGTGCAGAGCGAGCGCGGGGTGCACCCCGACGAGCTGCCGCTCAGCGCCGTCGAGGGTCTGAGCCACCACCTGCTGCGGGAGAACTCGCTGGGCAGGGCGGTCGCACGGGTGCGGCTCGACGGCGTCGTGCCCGGTCAGCTCGACCGTGCGGTCTGCAGCCTCGACGGCGGCCTCGCCGGTCTCGTCGACGCGCTGGGCGCCGAGCTCGATCGGTTCGGCGTGCCGATCGAGCTCGGCGCTCGCGTCGAGACGGTCGGCCCCGACCACGTGGTGCTCGCCGACCCGGAGGCCCTCGATGCCGCGAGCGATACCGTCGAGCCCGACCCGGCGCGCGTGCGGCACGGCCGCGTGCTCGTCGCGGCGCCCGGGCTGGTCGGCGCGGGCACCGCCGACGCGGGACGCAGCACGACGATCGCGGTGCTCGTCGTCGACGGTGCGGTGCTGCGCGGAGGATTCGCCGACCCAGCGGCGCAGGAGCTTCCGGCTCTGCGCGTGATCGCGACCGAGGCCGCGCCCGGTGGTGCGCTCGATGTCGAGATCGTGTCGGCCCGCTGGGGGCCGCTGGGGCGTGCGGCCGGCGAGCGCGCGGTGCTGCGGGTGCGGTATCCGGATGCTCCGGCCGGGCATCCCGTCGATGCCGAGCGTGCGCGGCTCGACGCGGGCGCGCTGCTGGGCGTGAGCATCCCGCCCGGGGCGGTGCGCGCCGCCGCGGTGCGCACGTGGCGCACCGCCCGCATCGTCGATGCCGAAGTCCCGATCGCGGTCACGGGTGAGCAGGTGGTGGGGCCCGACCTCGCTCGCATCGTCGCGCACGCCCGCGCGGCGGCGCGGGCGCTCGTGCCCGAGCGCGACTGAGCGTCTGCGCAGAGGCTCGACAGCGTCAGGGCTCGCGCCACTACGCTGGACGGGTTGAAGGCGGCCGGGCCATCACGGTCGCGCAACGTGAGGAGTGCGTCATGAGAGGCAAGATCCTGTTCGCCGCCGGCCTCGCCGTCGGCTATGTTCTGGGCACCCGCGCTGGTCGGGAGCGCTACGAGCAGTTGAAGCGCGCTGCCCAGGGGTTCTGGAACGACCCGCGCGTGCAGCGCCGCGTCGACCAGGTGGAGGACTTCGTGCGCACCGCGGCACCGGAGGTCGCCGAGTTCGTCTCCGACGGTGCCAAGAAGGTCGTCGGCCAGGTCACCGGCGCCGGGCGCACCTCTGCCGCGAAGCCCGCCGCGGCATCGCGCGCGAAGCCCGCCGCGAAGGCGGCAGGGGCGGCGAGCAGGTCGACCGGCCCGGCGAAGCGCGGCTCGAAGGCCGGCTCGGGCTCTGCCGGCACATCATCATGAGCAGCCCCACCGGGGACGCGGCGCCGGCGCGCGAGCGGCGCGGCCTGTTCGCCCTCATCGCCGATCTGCCCCGGTTGATCCGCGAGCTGATCGAGGCCGAGATCGCGCAGCTAAAGGCCGAGATCGTCGGCAAGCTCAAGGCGGCCGGCATCGGCGCAGGGTTTCTCGTGACGGCCGGGGCCTTCGCATTCTTCGGGGTTCTCGTGCTGACCGCGGCCGGGGTGCTGGCGCTCGCCCTCGTGATGCCCGCGTGGGCCGCGGCCCTCGTGGTCGGGGGAGTGCTCATCGTGCTCGCGGCGATCGCCGCGGCCATCGGCGTTCAGCAGCTGCGGCACGGCATACCGCCGACGCCGACGGCGACCATCGAGAGCGTCAAGCAGGATGTCCGCATCATGCGCGGGCTCGGAAAGCGAGGAGCATCATGACCGACACCGTCTCGAGCACCGTCTCGACCGCACGGGCACGACTGGAGCAGACCCTCGACGCGATCGACGAGAAGCTCGACGTGCAGAAGCAGGCGAGCGAGCTCGCAGAGCGCGTGCAGCGCTCGTACCGCGCGAATCCGGTGCCCTGGATCATCGGCGCCACGGCCGCCGCGGTGGTGGTCGCGGGACTCGTCGTCTGGGCGATCGTCACCGACGACTGAGCCGCGGGCGCCCGTGCGCTCGATTATGCGTCTCGCCGCGACCGGGTCATCATGGAGGGGATGTCCTCCCTGCACGATGTCACGATCGAGCGCACTCCGACCGGTGCGCTGCCGGTGGTGAAGCCCCTGCTCGGCTGGCGCGTGCTCGTTCCGCGCGGCGGCAAGTGGGGCGACGGTGTCGCCGCTCAGCTGCGCAACCTCGGGGCTGAGCCGGTGATCGCGCCCCTCATCAACTTTGCGCCGTCCGACGAGCCTGAGCGCCTCGCCGCCGAGTTCATCGCACTGCAGTCCGGTGACTACGGTTGGCTCGTCGTCACCAGCGCCACGACCGTCGACGTCCTCGTCGGTTACGGGGTGCGCCCACCGGCCACGACGCGCGTCGCCGCTGTCGGCGAGACGACAGCACACGCCCTCCAGTTGGCCGGGTACTCGGTCGACTTCGTACCGAGCGATCACTCGGCGCGTGGACTCGTGCGCGAGTGGCCGGGTAGCCCCGCACAGGGTCGTGCTCTCGTGCCGCAGAGCGAGATCGCCGAGCCGACACTCGTCAGTGGACTCATCGAGCGCGGTATCGATGCTGTGTTCGTCTCCGCCTACCGCACGATCGGGGTAGCCGCCCCGGCAGACGTCGTCGCCGATGTGGGCGCCGGTCGCATCCGCGCGCTCGTGATCAGCTCGGGCAGCGTGGCGCGGCAGGTCGCCGAGCAGTTCGCTCCCCTGCCCGACGGCACGGTCGTCGTCTGCATCGGCCCGCGCACCGCGTACGACGCGCGCGCCGCCGGACTCACGGTGCACCGCATCGCCGAGGAGCGCACTACGACGGCGCTCGTCCGGGCGCTGGCGGAGCACGCGATGGATCCGGACGACAACGCACCCCCGGTCGTCGCGTAGCGCGACGCGGGCTGCGCGATCACCCGGCGGCGAGCAGCAGCACGATCGCGAGCACGGGCGGCAGGGCCTGCGCGAGCGCTGCGCCGAGCATCCGCGGCGGAGCGGTGAGGGCGAGCGCCGTACCCGCGACGACCATGATCGAGCATCCGGTGATCGTCACCGCGAGGCCGCCGATCGCGAGCGGGCTCGCGGGCTCCGCCGTCGCCAGGAGCACGACGCCGACGAGCACGACGATCGCGAGGGCGAGGTTGTAGACACCCTGGTTGACCGCGAACAACCGCAGCGCCGGTGAATCGTGCTCGGCCCGCACGCCGAACAGGCGCCGCCCGGCGGGGCGCCGGAAGAGCACGCTCTCGAGCACGAAGAACACCAGGTGCAGCACGGCGGCGAGCCCGGCGGCCGCGAGCCCCAGCGCAGTCAGGGCGCTCATGCGATGCCGCCCGACATCGCCGCCGCGACACCGGCGGCGGGCCCGTGGTCGCCGCCGACGCGCACCGCGAGCCGACCGACGACCCGCCCGGCCAGCACCTCGGCTGCCGCGTCGCGCGCCTCCTCGAGCGCGATCGGGCGCACGACGCCGTCGATGACCGCGGGGTCGAGGTCGCGGGCGAGCCGCTGCCAGGCCTGCTCGCGCAGCGGTCGCGCCGTGAGCGACGAGTTGACCCCCACGAGCGAGACGCCGCGCAGGATGAACGGCATGACCGTGGTGGCGAGCGTCGGCGATGCGGCGTTGCCGCACGCGACCGCCGCCCCGTTCTGCCGCACCTGTGCGAGGGCCGTGGCGAGCGAGGCGCCGCCGACCGCATCGATCACGCCCGCCCACCGCTGCGATTCGAGTGCTCGCGACGGACGGTCGAGTTCGGCGCGGTCGAGCACGATCGTCGCACCGAGGCGCTGCAGGCGGTCGGCGTTCTCGGGCCGGCCGGTGGCGGCCGTGACGGTGAACCCGGCGCGCGCGAGCAGGGCGATCGCGAACGACCCGAGGCCGCCGCTCGCCCCCGTCACGAGCACCTCGCCGTGCGTGATGCCGTGCCGCTCGAGCGCGAGCACCGCGAGCATCGCGGTGAAGCCGGCGGTGCCGATGCCCGCCGCCTGCTCGTCGGTGAAGACCTCGGGCGTCGCGACGAGGGTGCCACCGTCGAGGTGCGCGCGCTCGGCGAGGCCGCCGTGCCGTGTCTCGCCTGCACCCGCGCCATTGAGCAGCACGCGGTCGCCGGGCTTCCAGCGTGGGCTCGTCGACGACTCCACGACCCCGACCGCGTCGATGCCGGGCACCAGAGGCGAGGTGCGCACCACCCCGCGATTGCCGACGAAGGCCAGGGCATCTTTGTAGTTGAGCCCCGACCAGGTGACGGAGACGACGGCGTCGGCGTGCGCATCCACCGCATCGGATGCGGGCCGCAGCGCCGCGTCGTCGAGGTCGACCAGCGCGACCGCGGGGTCGCCCTCGCCGAGGGTGATCTGCCAGCCGCGGGTCATGCCCGTCAGCCTAGGCCGCGCGGCAGGCCAGCGGCCAGCGCTCAGCCGAAGAGCAGCGCGGCCTCGGCGTAGCGCTCGTCGGGCACCGTCTTGAGCGATCCGAGCGCCGAGGCGAACGGCACGCGCACGATCTCGGTGCCGCGCAGCGCCACCATCTCGCCCCAGCGCTCGTCGTTGACGGCGGCGATCGCCGCCATGCCCAAGCGCGTGGCGAGCACGCGGTCGAACGCGCTCGGCGTACCGCCGCGCTGGATGTGCCCGAGCGTGGTCGCGCGCGTCTCGATGCCGGTGCGCTCCTCGATCATCGGGGCCAGTCGCTCGCCGATGCCGCCGAGCCGCGGGCGGCCGAAGGCGTCGAGCCCCCGCTCGGAGTGCGGCTCGTCGGCGCCGTCGAGCGTGAAGCCCTCGGCGACCACCACGAGCGGGGCGCGGCCGCGATCGTAGGCGCTCTGCACCCACTCGCAGAGCTGCTCCATGCTCGTCTTCTGCTCGGGGATCAGGATGGCGTGGGCGCCGGCCGCCATGCCCGAGTGCAGGGCGATCCAGCCGACGTGGCGGCCCATCACCTCGGCGACCATGCAGCGGTTGTGGGCGTCTCCGGTCGTGCGCAGGCGGTCCATCGCGTCGGTCGCGATCTGCACGGCGGTGTCGAAGCCGAACGTGTAGTCGGTGGCGTCGAGGTCGTTGTCGACCGTCTTCGGCACGCCGACGATGCGGATGCCCGCATCCGTCAACCGCTTCGCGGCGGCGAGCGTGCCCTCGCCGCCGATCGCGATGAGGGCGTCGAGTCGGTTCTCGGCGAACACCTCGTTGATGCGGTCGACGCCGCCGCGCCCCTCGAAGGGGTTGGTGCGGCTGGTGCCGAGGATGGTGCCGCCCTGCTTCGAGACGCCCTTCACCTCGTGCCGCGTGAGCGGCAGGGTGTCGTTCTCGACGAGGCCCTTCCAGCCGTCTGTGAAGCCGACGAACTCGTGGTGGTAGACGGAGGTTCCGACGAGCACGGCCCCGCGGATCACCGCGTTGAGGCCGGGCGCGTCGCCGCCGGAGGTCAGCATTCCGATGCGCATGGGTTCTATCTTGGTGCGTCGCGCCGGTCACGGCGAAACGGGGTGCATGCGGGGGGTTCTCGGATGCTCGCGCTACCCTGGCGCGCGCCCCGGCCCGGCACCGGCGGGCGACCGAGGAGGAGCATCCATGACCGAATCCACGCGCGACGCACTGCTCGCCCTCGCCGACGAGCAGTACGTGCTGCTGACCACCACTCGCCGCTCGGGCGATCGCGTGCCGACCCCGGTCTGGGTGGCGCGCGACGGCGACGGACTGGTCGTCACGACGGGTGCCGAGGCGGGCAAGGTCAAGCGGATCCGGCACACCCCGCGCGTCACGCTGCAGGCCTGCGATCGCGTCGGGCGCCCGCTCGACGGCGCTCCGATGATCGTCGCGCACGCGACCGTGCACGACGACGAGGCCAGCCGCGCCGCGCTCGACGCCGCCCTGAGCGAGAAGTACGGCGTGCAGTACGCGGCGATCCGCGCGATGGGTCGCCTGCGCGGGCGGCGCAGCCCCGGTTCGGTCGTGCTGCGGCTCGTCGCCGAGCCGGAGGCGCCGGGCCGCTGAGCGACCGGCGGCGGCCGACCGGCGAGACTGAGCAGTTTCTCCTCTCCCGCCGCGCCACCTGGCGGGGCTACGATGCACCCGAACGGGGTCAACCCGGCCCCCCACCCCCCAGGAGTCAGAATGTCCGACGTTCCTCCCCCTCCGCCCGCTGCTCCCGCCTACGCCAGCACCCCCGCCGCCCCGGTCAACCCCGGCAAGACAATGGGCATCATCGCCCTGGTGCTGTCGATCCTGCCGTTCCAGCTGATCGGCATCATCCTCGGCTTCGTCGCGCTCAGCCAGTCGAAGAAGGCCGGCCAGAAGAACGGGTTCGCGCTCGCCGCGATCATCATCGGCTTCATCGGCCTCATCATCGGCCTCATCGTGATCCTCGCCGGAGGCGCCCTGTTCGGCAGCCTGTTCGGCGGGCTCGCGCAGGTCTGCAACGAGCTCGGCTCGGGCGTCTGGGAGATCAACGGCGTCACCTACACCTGCCCGTAGTTCTCGCGCACCGCACGGCGGGGAGCCTGCTCGCATCGAGCGGCGCCCCGCCGTTCTGCGTGAGCCGGGCGTACGGTCGGCGCAGCGCTCTACCCTGAGCACGTGGGCGAGGCGACACCGGATGCGGAGCGCGAGCTCGCCCTGCCCGAGCCTGTCGACCTCGCCGAGACGCTGATCTTCCTGCGTCGCGGCCGCGGCGACCCCACGACGCTCACCGCCGACGGGCCCGCCGCCTGGCAGGAGATCTGGCGCGCGCAGCGCACACCCGAGGGCCCCGCGACGCTGCAGCTGCGCGTGCTCGACGGCCCGCCGACCGCTGCCGCTCGGCTGCACGCCGCAGCGTGGGGTCCCGGTGCGACGTGGAGCCTGGAGCGAGCGGGCGAGCTGCTCGGAGCCGGTGACGACTGGAGCGGGCTCGACGCCCTGCTCGCCGCCCGTGCGGGGGAGGCCGGCGCGGTGCCGGGCGACCCGGCGGCCGCCGCACTGCAGCGCGTTCGGCGTCGGCGCCGCGGGCTGCGCCTCACCCGCTCGCACCTCGTGCTGGAGGCGGCCGTGGCCGCCGTGCTCGAGCAGAAGGTGACGGGCGTGGAGGCCCGCCGTGCGTGGCGGCAGCTGGTGCGGCAGCACGGCGAGCGGGCGCCCGGCCCGGCACCGGAGGGGCTGACCGTGATGCCCGACGGGGCGGGGTGGCGCCGCATCCCCGACCACGACTGGCACCGCGCGGGGGTCGGCCCGCAGCGCATGGCGACGATCCGGCGCGTGGCGGCCGTCGAGGCGGGCCTGCAGCGCACGCTCGCGCTCGGCCGCGGCGGGCCGGAGGCGGTGGCGGCGTTCCGGTCGATCCCGGGGGTGGGGCTGTGGACGGCGGCGGAGGTGCTGCAGCGCGCCCACGGCGACCCCGATACGGTGAGCGTCGGCGACGCGCACCTGCCGCACGTGATCGGCACCTGGTTCACCGGTGATCGCACCGACGACGCGGGCATGCTCGCGCTGCTCGCGCCGTACGCGGGTCATCGGCACCGCGTTGTGCGCCTCATCACGTCGCTCGGCGTGGAGGCGCCCCGTTTCGGTGCGAAGGCCACCATCGAGGACCACCGCGCGCGCTGACCTGCCTAGCCTGGCGCGCATGAACAAGCTGCTGCGCCTGCTCTGGCTGATGTGGCGCGCCCGCCGCGCGCCGCGGCTGGCCCCGACCGACGTCAGTCGCGTGCCCTTCCGCGTGCTGCCCAACGACCTCGACCTGCAGAAGCACATGAACAACGGCGTCTACCTGTCGATCATGGATCTCGGGCGGATGGATCTCATGGTGCGCTCGGGGGTCTGGCGCGAGCTGAGTGCGCGCGGCTACTACCCCGTGGTGGTGAGCTCGACCATCACCTACCGGCGCTCTCTCGACCCGTGGCAGTCGTACGTGCTGGAGAGCCGCATCATCGGCATCGACGACGTCGCCGGCTACATGGAGCAGCGCTTCGTGCGCGACGGCGAGATCTGCGCGCGCGGCGTCATCAAGGCGCGCTTCCTGAAGAAGAGCGGCGGCATCGTGCCCGTGCCCGAGCTGCTCGAGCTGTTCGGTCTCGACCCGGCCGAGCATCCGCTGCCCGACTGGATCGAGCAGTGGAGCGCGCAGGTCGCGCTGCCCCCGCGCCGCGAGCCCGCGCCCAGCGTGTGGGAGTGAGCGGGGCGTCGAGGGCGAGTAGCGTCGAGCCATGACCGCGCCGACCGACCGCCGACGACCCCGCAGCGTCTACGGGGTCGGCGACGAGCCCGAGGTGCAGGCCTCGCTCGCGAACGAGCGCACGGCGCTCTCGTGGATTCGCACGGGGCTGACGCTCATCGCCGGCGGTGTCGCGCTCGCCACGCTGTCGGGCTTCGGCGACCTGCCCCTCGTCGTGCTCGTCATCGCCGGCCTCGCCGCGCTCGGCGGCGGCGCGCTGGGGGTGTGGGCGCTCGTGGCCTGGGCGCGCACCGAGCGCGCTCTGCGGCTGCGCGAGCCGATTCCCGACCCGTCGGTGCTGCCCTGGGTGGTGGCGGGCGTCGTCGCAGCCGGACTCTTCGTGGCCGGGTTCGCCGCCTTCGAAGCGATCGAGCTGGCGCGGTAGGAGCTCGCCCATGACCGACGGGCCGCAGCAGCCGCTGACCGGCGGGGCGGATGCTCCGCGCGCGCCGGTCGATCGCACGAGCCTCGCGTGGCAGCGCACGGCGCTGCAGGCCTCCCTCGTCGCCCTGTTCGCGGCGCTCACCGCGCTGCGGCTCGGCGAGCCGAGCGTCGGCGCGGTGGGCGCGGTGCTCGCGGCCGGTGCCGTGCTCGTGGGCGCGGCGACTCCGCGCGTGCACCGCTCGCAGCTCGCCGGCCGCGAGCCATGGGCGCTGATCGTGCGAACGGTCGTCGTGCTCGCGGCCTCGGCGCTGGTCACCATCGTTCTCGTGATGGCGGTCGCGCTCGAGCTGTAGCGACCGGCCGCGCCGACCCGCGCGGGTCAGCGGCTCTCGAGCACCGCCATGGCCGCGTTGTGGCCGGCGATGCCGCTGACGGCTCCGCCCCGGCGGGCGCCCGAGCCGCACAGCAGAACGCCGGGCAGCCCGGTGTCGACGCCCCAGCGGCGCGCGGGGGTGTCGAGCGGCTCGTCGTCCTCCGCCCACGGCCAGGCGAGGTCGCCGTGGAAGATGCTGCCGCCGGGCAGGCGCAGGGTGTGCTCGAGGTCGCGTGTGGTCTTCGTCTCGACGCAGGGGTCGCCGTTGCCGTCGGTCAGCAGCAGGCTCTCGATCGGCTCGGCCAGCACCGAGTTCAGGGAGTCGAGCACGGCACGCTGCAGCGTCGCGCGCAGGGAGTCGTTGGTGGCTTCGGTCACCAGGCGGTCGGGCACGTGCAGGGCGAAGACGGTGAGCGTCTGCGCGCCCGACGCGCGCAGCTCGGGCCCGAGGATCGTCGGGTCGGTGAGCGAGTGGCAGTAGATCTCGGCCGGGATCACGCTGGGCACCGTCCCGGCCGCGGCCTCGTCGTAGGCGCGCTGCAGCTGGCTGAAGGTCTCGTTGATGTGGAACGTGCCGCCGAACGCGGCCGCCGGGTCGAGCGACGCATCGCGCAGGCGGGGCAGCCGCTCGAGCAGGAGGTTCACCTTCACCTGCGCGCCCTCGGCGGGCGGCACCGCGAGCCCGGCCCCCGCATCCACCCCGATGCCGGATGCGGAGCCCGCGTCGCCCGCCGCCAGCAGCCGCGCCAGCTCGTGCGGCGAGCAGTTGACCAGCACGTGCTCGGCGGCCGTCTCGTGCTCGACGCCGGCCTCGTCGCGCCAGCGCACGGTCTTGTCGGGCGTCAGCGCGAGCACCTCGGCCCCGGTCGTGAGGGTCGCCCCGGCGAGCCGCGCGGCCCGCTCGAGCTCGCCCGACACCGCGCCCATGCCGCCGACGGGCACGTTCCAGTCGCCCGTGCCGCCGCCGATGACGTGGTACAGGAAGCAGCGGTTGGCGAGCAGCGATTCGTCGTCGTTCGAGGCGAAGGTGCCGATGAGCGCGTCGGTGTAGACGACGCCGCGCACGAGGTCGTTCTCGAAGGTGTCGGCGATGGTGCGGCCGACGGGCTGCTCGATGAGAGCATGCCACAGGGCGGCGCCATCGAGGCCCGCACTGTCGGCGGCGGCGATCACAGCGTGGCGCGCCTCCGAGCGCGTCAGCAGCGGGTCGGTCACGGTCGGGAAGAGCACCTGCGCGAGCGCTTCGGTGCCGGCGTAGAAGCGCTGCCAGGCCTCGGCGTCAGCGGCCGCCCCGATCGCGGCGAAGCTCGCCGCCGTCGCCGCGGGGTCGTGGTTGTCGACGAGCAGGCCGTGGTCGGCGCCCGGCACGGGCGTGTACGAGCTGTAGCGGCGCGGGGCGAGCGCGATCTCGAGCCCGAGGTCGTCGATGATGCGCTGCGGCAGCAGGCTGACGAGGTACGAGTAGCGGCTCAGGCGGGCATCCACACCGGGAAAGGCCTCGGCCGAGATCGCGGCACCGCCGAGCACGTCGAGCCGCTCGAGCACCTGCACGTCGAGGCCGGCCTTCGCCAGGTAGGCGGCGGCGGTGAGGCCGTTGTGGCCCCCGCCGATGATGACGACATCGCGCTGCTCGGTCACGGATGCTCCTTCCTCAGCGCAGGGAACGGGTGCGCTCAGCAAGCCTACGTCGGCGGGCTTTGTCGGCTCTCGGTGGGCGCGGATACGATGGCCGCGGCACCCTGTGTGCCCTCGCGCGGTCGATGACGAAGTGCTCGTCTGACACATTCGCGGAGGGGACTGGCATCGGCCAGGACACGTCCGCGGTGGAGATTGCGCAACTCACCTCTCACGGGGCAGTTGTGTTCACCATGCCGCGAATGCGGCGCGAGAGAAAGGCGGGTCACCATGCCCACACCATCGTCAGACAAGGCTCAAAGCGATCTCACCGCGGTCGTCGCGACGATCGACGCGTGGCCAGAACCGTACACAACGATCGGCCGTCACCTGCACGAAACGATCATCTCGGCGGGCCCCAAGCTCAAGCCGCGCCTGTGGTACGGAATGCCGGGATACGCCACGGCGCGCAGCGCGCCGGTCGTCGTGTTCTTTCGGCTCGACGACGGCGTGATGTCTCTGGGGTTGTCCGAGAAAGCCACTGTCCGACGCGAGAGCGACAGCACCTTGCGGCCGTGCGCCTGGTTCATCGATGAGATGGACGAGCGCACTCTCGCGAAGGTCACCGAGCTCGTGCGCACGGCGTTCTCGTAACCGGAGGCGGCGCGGCGCGTGCCGGTTAGAGCAGAGACCCGACCGCCCGCGACAGGATTTCTCGCACGGCAACAATCGCGGGCCGTGTCGCCGACGAGACCCGCGCTGCGGTGAAGACCGAGCGGTGCGGGTCTCCGTCGAGCGTGACGAGCGGCACCCGAGGTTCGGTGCCACCCCAAACCAGGTCGGGAAGAAGCGCGACGGCGTGCCCGGTCTCGACGAGCCGGATGTGCGCCTGGAGGTCAGCGGTCTCGAACCGCACATCGGGCTCGAAGCCGGCAAGGCGGCATTGCTGTTCGGCCCAGTGGCGCGAGGCGGTGCCGCGCGGTTCCATCACCCAGGCCATGTTCGACGCGTCGCGCAGCGAGCGGATGCTCAACCGCACGGCGTCGGTCGTGCTCGCGGGAGCCGTGGCCGGAGGCACGCCGAGCCGGAGGCCATCGTGCACGAGCGGCACACGATCGAGGTCGTGACGGAGGGGCGCCGAGTGCCCGGGATACTCTTCGCCGATCACGAGGTCGAACGTTCGAGCCCACACCTCATCGAGGGCGCTCTCGGGCTCGCGCTGCGTGATCTCGACCCGCACGTGCGGATGGTCGTGGGCCAGCAGGCTCAAGGCTCGCGGCACAATGCCGAGCGCCGCCGACTGGAACACCGCGAGTCGCACGGTGCCACTCACCGTGCCGCTCGCCGTCGCCAGATCGGCCTCCACCCGTTCGAACTCGTCGAGCAAGGCGCTCGACCGTTCGACGAGAACTTCGCCGGCGGGAGTCAGGTGCACGCGGCGCCCCGACCGTTCGAGCAGCGGCACTCCCGCTTCGTGCTCGAGGAGCCGCAGCTGCTGCGAGATGCTCGACGGGCTGTACGACAGTGCGCGCGCGACAGCGTGCAGGGTGCCACGGCGGTGCACCTCGCGTAGCAGCGAGACGCGGCGTAAGTCGAGCATCAGCCTCCTGACGGGGGTGAGACAATTGTTCGGCAAGGCCAAACATTTCTGTACTGATTTCATCACTTCACGCGCACAGTGTCGACGAGCAGACTGGTCGCATGAGCACTGACCTCACGACCCCCGATCGTCCGCTCGACCTCGGTGATGCCGACGCCGCCGTCGCGCTCGTGCGGCAGTGGCTCGCGCAGACCGAGGGGGTGCGGCCCGATGCCAGCGCCGCGCGCCTCGCCGGGCTGCTGCAGGACGAGTGGGGGCTCGACTTCGCGATCGGGTTCGTCGACCGGGTGGCGCGGCCCGATGACCTCGGCGTCGCGGCGCGCAACCTCGAGCAGCTCGCGCAGAGCATCCCGCGTTTTCTGCCCTGGCCCCTGCGCGCGCTCATCGCCATCGGCGGCCCGCTCGCCCGCCTGCTGCCCTGGCCGATCGTGCCCATCGCGCGTCGAGTGCTGCGCGGCATGGTCGGGCACCTCGTCATCGACGCGACGCCGAGCCGCCTCGGGCGCACGCTCGAGCACCTGCGCGCCGACGGCGACCGGCTCAACCTCAACCTGCTCGGCGAGGCGGTGCTCGGAGACGCGGAGGCCGATCGACGGCTCGCCGGCATCACCGAGCTCGTCAAGCGGCCCGACGTCGACTACGTGTCGGTGAAGGTCTCGGCGATCGCGAGCCAGCTGAGCATGTGGGCCTTCGACGAGGCCGTCGAGCGCGTCGTCGACCGGCTCGTGCCGCTCTACGAGACGGCCGCGCTCGGCGTCACCCCGACCTTCCTCAACCTCGACATGGAGGAGTTCCGCGACCTCGACCTGACCATCGAGGTGTTCCAGCGGCTGCTCGACCGGCCGTCGCTGCGGCAGTACGAGGCGGGCATCGTGCTGCAGGCCTACCTGCCCGAGGCGCTGCCCGCGCTCGACCGGCTGACCGCCTGGGCGCAGGCGCGCCGGGCCGCGGGCGGCGCGGGCATCAAGGTGCGCGTCGTCAAGGGTGCCAATCTCGCCATGGAGCGCGTCGACGCCGCCCTGCACGGCTGGCCCGTCGCCGTGCTGCCGAGCAAGCAGGCGAGCGACGCCAACTACAAGCGCGTGCTCGACGCCGCCCTGCGCCCCGATCGGGTGGATGCCGTGCGCATCGGCCTCGCCGGCCACAACCTGTTCGACATCGCGTGGGCCTGGCAGCTCGCCGAGGCGCGCGGCGTCTCGAGCAGCGTCGAGGTCGAGATGCTGCTCGGCATGGCGCCCGACCAGGCCGCCGCCGTGCGCCGCACCGTCGGGCACCTGCTGCTCTACACGCCGGTCGTGCACCCGCGCGACTTCGACTCGGCCATCAGCTACCTCATCCGCCGGCTGGAGGAGAACGCGAGCACCGACAACTTCCTGTCGGGCGTGTTCGAGCTGACCGCGTCGCCCGAGATCTTCGCGCGCGAGGAGCAGCGGTTCCGGGCGGCGCTCGCCGACCTCGCGGCGTCGCCCGCGGCGCCCGCGCCGCACCGGGTGCAGAACCGGTTCGAGTTCGCGCCGGTCGACGACGGCGGCGCAGGCGCCGCGGTCGCGCGGCCCGAGCCGGGCGGGGTGCGCCGCGGCTTCGCCAACGAGCCCGACACCGACCCCGCGCTGCCGGCCAACCGCGCGTGGGGGCGCGCGATCCTCGCGCGCTCCGCCACGAGCACCCGCGGGCAGGGGCTCGTCGACGCGAGCGCCCTCGCCGACGGCCCGCGCGGCATCGCCGCCGTCGAGCGCATCGTCGCCGAGACCCGCGAGGCCGGCGCCGGGTGGGCGGCGCGGTCGGTCGATGAGCGGGCGGGCATCCTGCATGAATGCGGGCGGATGCTCGCCGCGCGTCGCGCCGACCTGCTCGAGGTGATGGCGTCGGAGGCCGGCAAGACTCTCGCCGAGGGCGACCCGGAGGTGAGCGAGGCCATCGACTTCGCGCACTACTACGCCGAGAGCGCGCGCGACTTCGCCGCGATCGACGACGCGACCTTCACCCCTGTGCGGCTGACGGTCGTCGTGCCGCCGTGGAACTTCCCGGTCGCGATTCCCGCCGGGGGCGTGCTGGCGGCGCTCGCCGCGGGCAGCGCCGTCATCATCAAGCCCGCGCCGCAGACGCGCCGCAGCGCCGCCGTCATGGTCGAAGCTCTGTGGGATTCCGGGGTGCCGCGCGACGTGCTGCGCTTCGTCGACGCGCCCGAGAACGAGGTCGGGCAGGCGCTCATCGCCCACCCGGCCGTCGATCGGCTCGTGCTGACGGGGGCGTGGGAGACCGCGGCGCTGTTCCGCTCGTGGCGGCCCGACCTGCCGATTCTCGCCGAGACGAGCGGCAAGAACGCGATCGTCATCACCCCCTCGGCCGACCTCGACCTCGCTGTCGCCGACCTCGTTCGCTCGGCGTTCGGGCATGCGGGGCAGAAGTGCTCGGCCGCGTCGCTCGCGATCCTCGTCGGCTCGGTCGCGACCTCCGAGCGTTTCGAACGGCAGCTGGTGGATGCGGTGCGCACGTTGCGCGTCGGCCGCCCCACCGACCCGACCGCGGTCGTGGGGCCGCTCATCGAGCGCGCGTCGGGCACGCTGCTCGGCGCCCTCACCGCCCTCGGCACCGGAGAGCAGTGGCTCGTCGAACCGCGGGCGCTTGACGCGAGCGGCGAGCTGTGGAGCCCCGGCGTCAAGCGCGGCGTCCTGCCCGGCAGCGCCTTCCACACCACCGAGTACTTCGGCCCCGTGCTCGGGCTCATGCGCGCTCGCGACCTCGATGAGGCTCTCGACCTGCAGAACGCGACGCCGTTCGGCCTCACCGCGGGTCTCCACTCGCTCGACGCGTACGAGGTGGAGCACTGGCTCGATCACGTCGAAGCGGGCAACCTCTATGTCAACCGCGGCATCACCGGCGCCATCGTGCGGCGGCAGCCCTTCGGCGGCTGGAAGCGCTCGAGCGTCGGCGGCTCGACCAAGGCCGGCGGGCCCTCGTACGTGATGGGCTTCGGCTCGTTCGCGCCCGTGCCGCGCGCACCGAAGCAGTCGCTGAGTCTGCGCGGGCTCGACCGCGGTGTGCGCGACGTGCTCGAGGCCAGCCAGCCCGGGCTCGACTTCGCGGGCTTCGACGCCGCGCGCGCCGGCGCCCTGAGCGACCAGCGCGCGTGGGAGGACGAGTTCGGCGTCGCCCGCGACGACAGCCGGGTCGAGGTGCTGCCCGACCAGCCGATCGAGCGCAATGTGCTGCGGTATCGGCCCGCGCCGGTGACCGTGCGGGCCGCCGAGGGTGCCGCGCCGGCCGACCTCGTGCGGGTGCTGCTCGCGGCGGCCCGCGCCGGATCGCCTGTCGCCGTCAGCGCGGCCGCGCCGCTGCCGGCGAGCCTGCTCGGGCTGCTCGACTCGGGCGCCTCGGGCCTGCGGGTGACCGCGGTCGTGATCGAGCCCGACACGGAGTTCGCCGGCCGCATGGCGGTCGAGCGGCCGGCTCGCATCCGGGTGATCGCGCCGGAGGGCGCCAACGACCCGCACGCGACCGGGCGCGCCCTGCTCGAGGCCGTCGACGGCGACCCCGACGTCGCCGTCTGGTCGGGGCCGGTGACGGCCTCCGGCCGTGTCGAGCTTCTGCCCTTCCTGCGCGAGCAGGCGGTGTCGATCACCGCGCACCGGTTCGGCAACCCGTACCCGGCGCTCGCCGAGCTGCCGCTATAGGAGTGCGGCCCGCACGCCGTTCGGCGCCCCGCGCTACAGCGCGTCGGCGATGACGTGCCCGATGAGCACCGCGCTCGCCGCCGGGCCGCTCGTAGGCGTCGTCGGCAGAATACCCAGGTCGGCCACGTGCAGCCCCGCCACCCCGTGCACGGCGCCGCGACCATCGACCACCGACGTCGCCGGGTCGGTACCCATCGGCGTCGTGCCGCAGCTGTGCAGGGCGGTCGAGAGATGCGCCCGCATCCAGGAGTCGAGGTCGTCATCATCCAGGGCGGTCAACGATGGATGCTCAGGCACCGCGCCGAGCTGCCGCAGGGGTTCGCTCGCCAGCAGGGCGGCGGCCAGCCGCACGGCCGCCCGCAGCCGCGCCCGATCACGAGCGCTCGACAGGTAGCGGAACTCGAGCCGCGGGGGGCCGTCGACGTCGAGCCGCAGGCGTCCGGGGGTATCGGTGCGCAGCGCCGAGACGAGCAGGCTCAGGCGACCGTCGCCCTCGTCGGTGCCGAGCATGCGCCCGAGGGGCCGCAGCACCGAGAGCACCTCGATGTCCCCGGGCACCCGCGGGACTGATGGTCCGTCGGCGACACCGCTCGTGCCGTGCGCGACGACCCCGAGCGGCGTCTCGACCGGGTGATCGAGCACCGCGGCGGGCACGGTCATCCGCAGGTCGAGCTGCGGGTGGTCGTGTAGCCTCGCTCCGACCGGGGCGTCGTGCACGATCGGAATCTCAGCCGCGCGCAGCATGCGCGCCGGCCCGATACCGCTGCGCACGAGCAGCTGCGGGGTGGCGAGGGCGCCGGCGCTGAGCACGATCCGATCGGCGTGCAGCGTCTCGACCCGGCCGTCGATGAGCGCATCGACGCCGGTCGCTCGCCCCCGCGCGTCGACGACGACCCGCATGACCGTGCAGTCACCGCGCACTGTCAGCAGCGCGGGAGCGGGCTCGAGCCAGGCCCGCGCCGTGCTCCACCGCTCACCGTCGCGCGTGTTGGTGGGCAGCGCTCCGATGCCGGGCGTCGGGTCGGGGCTCGCGTTCTGATCGGGCACCCGGGTGAGCCCGAGACCGGTGCCGGCCCTGAGCAGGGCGGAGCTGACCAGATGCTCGAGGGAACCCCGGGTGATGGGCATCGCTCCCGTTGCGCCGTGGCCCGGGTTCGCCCCGAACTCGCGGTCGGCCTCGATGTCTGCCCAGAGCGGGCGGGTGCGCGCCGCGCTCCACCGCGCGTCTGCGGCGGCGGCGGCCCACGCCTCGAGGTCGTGCGCGCGCGGTCGTCGGAAGTAGCCGCCGTTGATCGCCGTCGAGCCGCCGGCGACGCGGCCGCGCACGACCGTGTGGTCGCGCCCGTCGACGAGGCGGCCCGGGTAGGCCAGGGCGAGCGGATGCCCGGGCAGGGCCGCGGCCAAGCGGGAGGCGTCTCGGCTCGAGAGCGGGGCAGGTGCCGGGCCGGCCTCGAGCAGCAGCACGCGCGCGCCCCGGGTGGCGAGCCGCGCGGCGAGGGGCGCACCCGAGCCGCCCGCGCCGACGACGATGACGTCAGCGTCGCCGCCCGTCACGGCCGGCTGTGCTCGTCGAGCAGCATCAGGTCGCGCGCGGCGAGGAACCCCTCGTCGAGGAGGTCGCTGAGCGAGGCGCGCTCGTCGGCGAGCCACTGCTCGTAGGCGGCGATCGAGACCCCGAGGCACACCCACGCGATCGTCTGGGGAACGAGCGAGCCCGCGGAGGCGCCGAGGCGCTCGCCCGCGAAGTCGGCGATCACCTGTCGCCACGATGCGTAGCGGATGGTGGAGTGCGCGACGAGGGAGGGGACGGTGAGCAGCAGCGTCATGCGTTCGCGGTGGTACTGCAGCTCGCCGTCGGGGATGTGGTTGAACACGACGATGGCGATGCGGAGGGCATCCCGCAGCGGCAGGCTGCGCGGCAGGGAGGCGAGGTGATCGCGCATGCCCTGCAGCATCTCGTCGAACTGCCCCCACGGCAGGTCGTTCTTGGAGGGGAAGTAGCGGAAGAAGGTGCGGCGACCGATGCCGCAGGCGGCGGCGATGTCGTCGACGGTGACGCGGTCGAAGCCGCGTTCGACGAACAGCCGCAGCCCGGTGTGGCTGATGTCGGCGTGCGTGGTGGCGGGCTGGCGGCCGATGCGGACGACCCGGGCGTCGCCGATCGGGGAGATATCACTCACTGTTCACCAGCTCCCTCTTCCCTTCGGCACTGAGTGCCAATACAGTACTGACCACCGGCTATCGGCACATCATCGTCGCCGACTCGTTGCAAAGGAGCAACCCATGACCCCGTCGCCCGCACCCCAGAACCCCGTCGTCGAGGCGCCCTCCGACGAGCTGATCGACGAGGAGTCGCTGGTGGAAGAGGTCTCGATCGACGGCATGTGCGGCGTCTACTAGACCGCTGGCCATGCCCCCCGTCACCCTCGACAGCGTCGTCGCGGTGCACCCTCGGGTCTCGATCCGACCCGAACCCTTCGGCGCTCTGCTTTACCACTTCTCGACGCGGCAGCTGAGCTTCCTGAAAGACCGGATGCTGCTGGAGGTCGTGCGCGCCTGCGACGGCACCCGCACCCTCGGCGAGGCTCTCGGCACCGCAGGTGTTTCCGCCGCGCAGACGGGGCGCTACCTGCGCGCGGTCGAGACGCTCGTCGCCTCGCGCATGCTCGAATCCGCATCCGCCGGCACCGCACCCCGCCGCACCGCGCCCGACAGCGCCACTATCTCGACGGAGGCCGTCGCATGACGCTTGTCGCACCCACCCCGACCGCGACCACGACGACGGCGGCACCGCCCATGCCGCACCGTACCTCCAGCACCCTGCTCGGCCATTTCGAGCGCGGCCTGGATGCTCCCATCTGCCTCACCTGGGAGCTCACGTACGCCTGCAACCTGTCGTGCAGCCACTGCCTCTCGAGCTCGGGTCGGCGCGACCCGCGCGAGCTCACCACCGAGGAGTGCAAGGGCATCATCGACGAGCTGCAGCGCATGCAGGTGTTCTACGTCAACATCGGCGGCGGCGAGCCGACCGTGCGCAGCGACTTCTGGGAGCTCGTCGACTACGCCACCGCGCACCAGGTGGGCGTGAAGTTCTCGACGAACGGCGTGAAGATCACGCCCGAGGTCGCCCAGCGTCTCGCCGCGAGCGACTACGTCGACGTGCAGATCTCGCTCGACGGCGCCACCGCCGAGGTCAACGATGCCGTGCGCGGCCCCGGCTCGTACGACCTCGCGATGCGGGCCATGCAGAACCTCGCCGACGCGGGGTTCCGCGGCTTCAAGATCTCGGTGGTCTGCACCCGCGAGAACATCCCGCAGCTGGACGACTTCAAGGCGATCGCCGATCGCTTCCAGGCGCAGCTGCGGCTCACCCGGCTGCGGCCGAGCGGCCGCGGGGCCGACGTGTGGGACGACCTGCATCCCCTGCCGCACCAGCAGCGCGAGCTGTACGACTGGCTCGTCGCCAACGGCGAGGGCGTGCTGACGGGCGACTCGTTCTTCCACCTCTCCGCTTTCGGGGAGGCACTGCCCGGGCTCAACCTGTGCGGCGCGGGGCGGGTGGTGTGCCTCATCGATCCGATCGGCGACGTCTACGCGTGTCCCTTCGCGATCCATGACGAGTTCCTCGCCGGAAGCATCCGCGAGCCCGGGGGCTTCGAAGGGGTGTGGCGGCACAGCGAGCTGTTCCAGAAGCTGCGCGAACCCACCGGGGGCGGCGCCTGCGGATCGTGCGCGTTCTACGACTCGTGCCGCGGGGGCTGCATGGCGGCGAAGTTCTTCACCGGCCTGCCGCTCGACGGTCCCGACCCGGAGTGCGTGCGCGGCTTCGGTGAGCAGCTGCTGGCCGAGCGGGCGACGGATGCCCTCCCCAAGCCCACGGGCGACCACTCGCACCGCACCTCGCCGCCCCGGCCGCGCGGCTCGGCGGGGCCCGTGCCGCTCACGCTCAGCATCCGCCGCCCGGATGCCCCGCCGGCGCACGCCTGCGCCGAGAGCCCGCTCGCGGGCTTCACCCCGACGGCCGCGACCGCCTGCGCCTGCGGCGGCCACTAGCACCACCCCCGCGCCGCGCGGCTCGCGGCACCACAACTCCAGAACCGATCAGAAGGAGGCACGCGATGGGGCGTGTTGAAGGAAAAGTCGCATTCATCACGGGCGCGGCCCGCGGTCAGGGCCGAGCGCACGCGCTGCGTCTCGCCGAGGAGGGCGCCGACATCATCGCGGTCGACCTCTGCGCTCCGGTGCCCGACCTGCAGTACCCGCCCGCGACGCCCGACGACCTCGCCGAGACGGTGCGGCAGATCGAGGCGCTCGATCGTCGCATCGTCGCCCACCAGGCCGACGTGCGCGACATGGCGGCACTGCAGAACGCCGTCGACGACGGTGTTGCCCAGTTGGGCGGCCTCGACATCGTCGTCGGCAACGCGGGCATCTGCATCATCGCCGACGCCGAGAGCACCACGCCCGAGATCTGGAAGAACACGATCGACACCAACCTGACCGGTGTGTGGCACACCGTGCAGGCGGCCGTACCGCACCTCAAGGCGCGCGGCGGCGGCTCGATCATCCTCACGAGCTCGGCGGCCGGGCTCGTCGCCCTGCCGTTCCTCACCGCGTACATCGCGGCAAAGCACGGCGTGACAGGGCTCGGCAAGGCCTACGCCCTCGAGCTCGGTCGGTTCAACATCCGGGTCAACACCCTGCACCCGGGTGGCGTCAACACCGCCATGGGCGGCATGGGCGCGGCTTTCCCCGAGTACATCGAGAAGAACCCCGGCATCGTCATGGGCGGGTACGGTGTGCTGCCGAACACCACCACCGAGCCGGTCGACCAGGCCAACGCCGTGCTGTGGCTCGCCTCCGATGAGGCGAAGTTCGTCACCGGAACGCAGGTCTCGGTCGACGCCGGCATGGTCGTCTGCTGAGCCTCGGGCTCTGCTGAGTCGGCTGCGGCCGACACCCGGCGAGGGCGGCCCACCTGCCGCCCTCGCCGCACCCGGCCCGCTGCGGCGGGACGGCGGGTGAACCACCACCAGAAGGGAGAACGCAATGGGGCGTTTGGACGGAAAAGTGGTCTTCATCACGGGCGTCGCCCGCGGGCAGGGTCGCAGCCATGCGATCCGGTTCGCAGAGGAAGGCGCCGACATCATCGGCATCGACGTCGTCGAGCCGATCGCGGGCAGCACCTCGCCCGCCGCCACGCAGGCCGAGATGGACGAGACGGTGGCGGCCGTCGAGGCCCTCGACCGGCGCATCATCGCCACGAAGGCCGACGTGCGCAGTCTCGAGCAGGTGACGGCGGCCGTGGAGGCGGGCGTCGCGCAGCTCGGACGGCTCGACGTCGTCATCGCCAACGCCGGTGTCTCGACCTTCATGGGCCCGGCCGAGGGGCTCACCGAGGAGGCGTTCGTCGACATGGTCGACATCAACCTCACCGGCGTGTGGCGCTCGTGCGCCGCGGCGATCCCGCACCTCAAGGCGGGCGGCCGAGGCGGGTCGATCATCATGACCAGCTCGGTCGCGGGCCTCATGGCGTACGGCAACGTGGCGCACTACGTCGCCGCCAAGCACGGCGTGGTCGGTCTCATGCGCACGCTCGCGCTCGAGCTGGCACCGCACCAGATCCGCGTCAACTCGATCCACCCGACCACGGTCGACACGCCGATGGTCAACAACGAGGCGACGTTCCGGCTGTTCCGGCCCGATGTCGAGAACCCCGGGGTGGACGACTTCCTCGAGGCGGCCAAGGTCATGAACGCCATGCCGGTGGGCTGGGTTCAGGCGGTCGACATCTCCAACGCCATGGTCTGGCTCGCCTCCGATGAGGCGCGCTACGTCACTGGCGTCACGCTGCCCGTCGACGCGGGCGCCCTCATCAAGTAGAACCTCGCGGCGCGAAGCCGCACCCGCTCGGCCCGCGGGCGACCGCGGGCCGAGCATCCCCACGGAAAGGAGCTCCATCATGGGACGGTTGGACGGAAAGGTCGTACTGATCTCGGGCGTCGCCCGCAGTCAGGGGCGCAGCCACGCGCTGCGCTTCGCAGAGGAGGGCGCCGACGTCATCGGCTTCGATGTGCTCGGTGAGATCAAGGGCTCGCCCTCGGCGCCGGCGACGCAGGCCGACATGGACGAGACCGTTCGGCAGGTCGAGGCTCTCGATCGCCGCATCATCGCCACGAAGGCCGACGTGCGCGACTGGGGGGCTGTGAAGGCCGCGGTCGACGACGGCGTCGCGCAGCTCGGACGGCTGGATGTCGTTCTCGGCAACGCGGGCGTCTTCACTTCGCCCAGCCTCGCCGAGGACATGGAGGACGACATCTTCATGGACACCCTCGACATCAACGTCGCGGGGGTCTGGCGCACCGCGAAGGCGGCCATCCCGCACCTCAAGAAGAACGAGCACGGCGGATCGATCATCCTCACCAGCTCGGTCGCCGGGCTCATGGGCTACCCGAACTTCGCGCACTACGTGGCGTCGAAGCACGCGGTGGTCGGCCTCATGCGCACGCTCGCGCTCGAGCTCGCGCCGCACCACATCCGCGTGAACTCGGTGCACCCGGGCTCGGTCAACACGGTCATGGTCATGAACGACACCATCGCCAAGCTCTTCCGGCCCGACCTCGAGAACCCGACGTCGGACGACTTCATGGCGGTCGCGCAGCAGATGAACCCGATGGGCATCACCATGCTCGAGGCGTACGACATCTCCAACGCCATGGTGTTCCTCGCCTCCGACGAGGCGCGGTACATCACCGGAGTCACCCTCCCTGTCGACGCCGGAACGATGGTTCAGTGACCGACGCTCCCGACGTCGCGGCGAGCCGGCAACGGGTCGCCGGGCACCTCGTCGGCCGCGAGCGCGAGATCGAACTCACGCTCGCGGCCGTCGCGGCCGGTCGCGACATCGTTCTCGAGGGCCCGCCCGGCACGAGCAAGACGACCATGCTCAAGGCCATCACGGAGGAGTGGGGCATTCCTCTGCTCTTCGTCGAGGGCAACGCCGACCTCACACCGGCCAAGCTCGTCGGGCACCACAACCCGTCGCGCGTGCTGCGCGAGGACTACTCGCCCGACAACTTCGTGCCGGGCCCGCTCACCGAGGCGATGCAGGCCGGCGGCTTCCTGTACATCGAGGAGTTCAACCGGGCGCCCGACGACACCCTCAACACGCTGCTCACGGCCATGGCTGATCGGCGGCTCGCCATCCCTCGCGTCGGCATGATCCAGGCCCTGCCGACCTTCCGCGTGATCGCCTCGATGAACCCCTACGACAACGTCGGCACCACCAAGCTGTCGTCGTCGATCACCGACCGGCTCAACCGCCTCGCTGTCGACTACCAGAACGCCGAGGCGGAGGAGAGCATCGTGCACCTGCGGGCGAAACCGCAGGGCGGGCTGGCCGACCGGCTCGTGGCCGATGCGGTGGCGGTGACGCGGGCGACGCGCGAGCATCCGTACATCCGGCAGGGGTCGAGCGTGCGCGGCGCGATCGATCTCGTCGCCGTGGCGGGTCAGCTCGCCGCACTGCGGTCGATCACCCAACCCGACGACGAGCACTACACCGAGCTCGTCTACGACGCGATGGTCGTGGCGCTCTCCGGACGCATCCACATCGATGAGGCCGTCGACATCGCCCCCGAGGCGGTGCTGCGCGAGATCTGGGAAGACCGGTTCGTGCTCGAGCCGGCGATGGCCGAACCCGGATGAAGAGAGCTTCAGATCGACTCGCCGATCCAGCGGAAGCGGCAGGGTCAGCGGTCGACCACGCCGAGTCGGCCGCTGTCGCGCGCGCCGAAGCTGCTCGAGCAGAAGCCCACGGTCTTCGAGCCGGGGCAGGGCGGAGCCGGCATGGTGTTCCGCTCGCGCCCGGGAGCCCGAGCGGGGCACCAGAAGCAGCGCCCGGGCGGCACGGCCGAGGGCTACACCGACGAGGTCGCCGAACTGGTGCCGATCGAGGCGACGGGCACGCTCGACGCCGAGGTGCGGGCGCTCGCGCAGCAGATCGCGTCGCGCTTGCTGATCCCGCGGGCGAAGAAGGATGCCCGCTCGCAGCGCGGCGCGGGGGCGATCGCGAGTGTGCCCTACCGCCGGGGCTCCGACGAGATCGACCTCGACAAGACCATCGAGATGCTCGCCGAGCGCCCGGTGCCCGAGGACGAGGACATCATCGTGCGCGAGCGAGTGCGCACACGGCGCTCGGTGGTGCTCGTGGTCGACGTCTCGGGGTCGATGAAGGGCGAGCGCATCCGCACGGCGGCGGCGATCGTCGGGGCCCTCGCGGGCGAACTGTCGAACGACGACCTCGCCCTGATCGCCTTCTGGTCGGATGCCGCGGTGCTGCAGACCTTCGGCCAGCACCAGAGCCCCGATCGGCTGCTCGACCTGCTGACGAGCATCCCCGCACGCGGGCTCACGAACGTGGGATTCCCGCTCGAGCTGGCCGCCCAGGAACTGCGCAAGAGGCCGGCGCAGGATGCTCGAGTGCTGCTGCTGTCGGACTGCGTGCACAACGCCGGCCCCGACCCGCGGCCGATCGCGGCGCTGCTGCCGCGGCTCGACGTGATGCTCGACCTGAGCGGGGAGCACGACACCGAGCTCGCGCGCGACCTGACTCGCGCCGGACGCGGCGTGCTGCAGACGGTGCTCACCCACCGCGATGTGGCCCCCGCCCTCACCCGAATCTTCACCGCATGATCCCCATCCATCAGAAGGAGTACGCACGATGAGCAGGAACGCCTGGTTCGAGACCGTCGCCGAGGCGCAGCGTCGAGCCAAGAAGCGGCTGCCCGCGCCCGTCTACGGCGCGTTGATCGCCGGATCGGAGAAGGGGGTCACGCTCGACGACAACATCGCCGCCTACAGCGAGCTCGGTTTCGCGCCGCGCATCGCCGACCACCCGGCGCAGCGCGACCTCTCGAGCTCGGTCATGGGGATCGACATGGCGATGCCGGTGATGATCTCGCCGACCGGCGTGCAGGCCGTACATCCGCAGGGCGAGATCGCGGTCTCGCGCGCCGCGGCCAACCGCGGCGTCATCATGGGCCTCAGCTCGTTCGCATCGAAGCCCGTCGAGGATGTCGTCGCCGCGAACCCCAACACCCTCTTCCAGGTGTACTGGAGCGGGTCGAAGGAGGAGATGGTGCACCGCCTCGAGCGCGCGAAGGCCGCCGGGGCCAAGGGACTCATCGCGACCCTCGACTGGTCGTTCTCCCACGGTCGCGACTGGGGCAGCCCGCAGATCCCCGAGAAGCTCACCCTCGGCGCCGCCATCAACTTCGCGCCCCACGCCCTGCCGCGCATCCCCTGGCTGTGGAGCTTCGCGAAGACCTTCCGCATCCCCGACCTCAAGGCGCCCAACCTGAAGCCGAAGGCAGGCGGCGAACCGCCCACCTTCTTCGGTGCGTACGGCGAGTGGATGATGACGCCGCCCCCCACCTGGGATGACGTGAAGTGGCTGCGCGAGCAGTGGGACGGCCCCTTCATGCTCAAGGGCGTCGGGCGCATCGACGACGCCAAGCGCGCTATCGACATCGGGGCCACGACCATCTCGGTCTCCAACCACGGGGGCAACAACCTCGACACGATCCCTGCGCCGATCCGGATGCTGCCGGGCATCGTCGACGCGGTCGGCGACCAGATCGAGATCGTGCTCGACGGCGGAGTGCGCCGCGGGTCGGACGTCGTCAAGGCGGTCGCGCTCGGTGCGCGCGCGGTGATGATCGGCCGCGCATACCTGTGGGGCCTCGCCGCCAACGGGCAGGCCGGCGTGGAGAACGTGCTCGACATCATGCGCAACGGCATCGACTCGGCGCTTCTCGGGCTCGGCCGGGCGTCGCTGCGCGAACTAACGCGCGACGACGTCTACGTGCCCGACGGCTTCGAGAAGATCCGCTGATCGCCGTCGACGCTGGTTCTCGAGACGGGCGGTGCCGCCGCGGTTGCGCCGCCCGCTCTACGCTGACCTCGTGACGCGCCTCGACGAGACGGCCTGGCCGGGCATCCCGCCGCGGCCCCTGCTGATCGTGCCGCTCGGCTCGACCGAGCAGCACGGGCCGCACCTGCCCTTCGACGTCGACGCCCGCATCGCCGCAGCGGCCGCCGGAGCGGTGACCGAGCGGCTCACGTCTCAGGGGCTCCGCGCGGTGGTCGCACCGGTGCTCGCCTACGGTTCGAGCGGCGAGCACCAGCAGTTCCCCGGCACCCTCTCGATCGGGCGGGATGCCCTCCGCCTGCTGCTCGTCGAACTGGTTCGCTCGGCCAGCGCCTGGGCGGCGCGGGTCGCCCTCATCACCGGGCACGGCGGCAATGCGCCCGTGCTGTCGGATGTCGTGCCGACCCTGCGCGACGAAGGGCATGACGTGGCGTGGCTCGCGTGCGGCGCGCCCGCCGCGGTCGACCCTCCCGGTGATGCCCACGCCGGACGCCTCGAGACCGCCCTCATGCTGCACCTCGACCCGGCCAGGGTCGGCCCCTTCGAGGCCGTCGTTGGCGCGACGGCTCCGCTGACCGATCTGATGGCTGACCTCGAGACGGGACGATTCCGCGAGGTGACGCCCACCGGTGTGCTCGGCGACCCTCGAGGTGCATCCGCGTCGGAAGGGCGGGCTCTGCTGGAGGCCATCGTCGATGATGCGGTGGGTCGCGTCGCGCGCTGGAGCATCGGCCAGCGCGGTGAACTGCGAGCGGCGTGGTGAGCGAGCGGCTGCCCGAGCCTGCTGCTGCAGACGGGCAACTACCCGACGGCTTCGTGGTGCGACTGAACCGCCGCACCCACGTCGCCGACGGCGGGGGCACGATCGTCGGGGGAGCGCCCACGCGCGTGCTGTACCTCACGGCGGCCGCGCGCACGATGCTCAGCGGCGGGCGACTCGCCGTGTCGTCTCCCGCGACCGCGGCGCTCGCCGAGCGACTCATCGACGCCGGCATCGCCGATCCGGTGGTCGAGGACCTGCCTGACCTGGGGGTGCCCGACCTGCTCACCGCCGTGACTGTGGTCGTGCCCGCGCACGATCGACCGGAGGCGGTGGCGCGGCTGCTGGGGAGCATCCCGCGATCGGTGCCGGTGATCGTCGTCGACGACCGCTCGCAGAACCCGGCGGCAGTGCGCCGCGTCGTCGAGCGGCACGGCGCTCGGCTCATCGCCCTGCCCGAGAACCGCGGGCCGGCCGGGGCGCGCAACGCGGGGCTCGCCGCCGTCACCACGCCGTTCGTCGCGTTCATCGACAGCGACATGGTGATCGACGCCGACACGCTGCCGCTGCTGCTGCGGCACTTCAGCGACCCGAGGGTCGGGCTCGTCGCGCCGCGCATCGCGGGCCTCGAACCGGCCGACGGGCCGAACTGGATCACCCGCTACGAAGCGGCTCGCTCGTCGCTCGATCTGGGGGCCGAGCCCTCGATCGTGCGGCCGGGCGCGAGAGTCTCGTGGCTGCCGGCCGCCTGCCTCATCGCGCGCACGGCCGCACTCACCGACCCCGCGATCGGGGTCGGCTTCAGCCCCGGCATGCGCGTCGCCGAAGACGTCGACTTGGTGTGGCGGCTGTGCGACGCTGGCTGGCGCGTGCGCTACGAGCCCGCCGTCGAAGCCCGGCACGAGCACCGCCGTACGGTGCGCGACTGGCTCGGTCGCAAGGCCTACTACGGCACCGGGGCCGACCTGCTGGCCCAGCGGCACGGCGACACCGTGGCGCCCGCCGTCTACACCCCGTGGACTCTCGTGCTCGTCGTTGCTCTGCTCGCGCAGCGGCGCTGGTCGCTGCCCGTCGCTGCCGGCGCGGCCGCCGTCGCCGCGGTGCGGATCGGCACCCGCCTGCGGCCGACGCAGCACCGCACGCGGATCGCTCTGCGGCTCACCGGCCAGGGGGCGCTCGCCGCAACCGCGCAGACCGCCGAGCTGCTGTCCCGGCACTGGTGGCCGCTCGCGGTCGTCGGCTCGCTCCTGTCGCGACGGGTGCGCCGGGCGACGGTGGTCGCCGCCGCCGCCGACGCCGTCCATGAGCACGCCCGCACACGCACCGGCATGGGGCTGCTGTCGTTCGCGCTCGCGCGGCGGCTCGACGACCTGGCCTACGGGGCGGGGGTGTGGTGGGGCGCGGTGCGCGCCGGCTCGAGCCGGGCGCTGCGGCCCGTGGTGCGGGTGCGGTCGCGCATCCGCTAGCGGCCGTCGGCACGTCGCCGCAGCCGCGGCGCGAACCGCGCCGCATCGCAGGCGGCGCGCGCTTCGCCACCGAGCGCGAGGTCTCGAATGCTCAGCCGCGCTGCGCCGCGCGCACGAGGTCGAGCGCGCTCGCGTCGTCGAGCCCGAGCCGCCGGGCCTGCTCGACGAACGCGCGCGCGGCAGCCTCCGCCTGGCGCCGCACCGCATCGCCCTGCGGGGCGACGAACGAGCCGGCGCGGCCCCGCGTCTCGATGATGCGGTCGGTCTCGAGCTCGCGGTAGGCGCGCGCGACCGTGTTGACGGCGAGCCCGAGCTGCTCGGCGAGCGCGCGCACGGTCGGCAGCTTGGCGCCGGCGATGAGCTCGCCGGCCGTGACCGCGTCGCGCACCTGCACGCGCAGCTGCTCGTACGGCGGGGTCGCCGCGCTCGCGTCGATCGTGAACCTCATGCGCCACCCCCTGTCGGCGCGTGCCGCTCGAGAAACCCGAGCACCTCGGTCTGGTCGACCCCCGGGAAGGACTCGGTCGGCAGCGTCGCCAGCAGGCTGGCATGGATGCGCGCCTGCGGCCGCGCCCGCCCCTGCCACTTCGCCGCGAGCGCGTCGGGTGCACGGCGGCAGCACCCCGGGTCGGGGCAGGTCGACGCCCCCCGCCGCGTGGTCTCGCGCCCCCGGAACCACTTGACGTGGGCGAACGGCGTTCCGACCGAGATCGAGAAGTCGCCACCCGTGCCCGACTCGATGCGCGAGGTGCACCAGTAGGTGCCGGTGGGCTTGTCGGTGTACTGGTGGTACGGGCTGAAGCGGTCGGGCTCGTCGAACACCTGTCGCGCCGACCACTGGCGGCACACGAGCTGCCCCTCGACCGCGCCGAGCGCGTCGGTCGGAAACTGCACGGCATCGTTCTCGTAGGCCTTCGACAGCACGCCCTGCGCGCTCACCTTGAGGAAGTGCACGGGAATCTCGAGGTGCTCGGTGGCGAGGTTCGTGAAGCGGTGCGCGGCCGTCTCGTACGACACGGCGAAGGCATCGCGGAGGTCTTCCACCGCGAGCTCGCGGCGCTGCTTCGCGCGCTGCAGGAACGCGACCGCGTCGGCCTCGGGGATGAGCAGCGCCGCCGCGAGGTAGTTGGTCTCGACCCGCTGCTGCAGAAAGTCGGTGTAGTCGCGCGGCTCGGGCCGGCCGAGCACGTGCCCGGCGAGCGCCTGCAGCAGCACGCTGCGCGGGTCGCGGCCGGGTGCGGTCTGCACGGGCAGGTAGATGCGGCCGTGCTCGAGGTCGGTGACCGACCGGGTCGAGCCGGGCAGGTCGCCCACGTAGTGCAGCGTGAAGCCGAGGTGCGCGGCGAGCTCGGCCGCGAGACGCTGCGACAGCGGGCCGCCCTCGTGGCCGACGGCGCGCAGCAGCCCGGCCGCGGTCTGCTCGAGCTCGCCGAAGTAGTTGCCGCGCGCCCGCATCGCGCGCCGCAGCTCGGTGTTGGCCCGCCGGGCCTCCTCGGGCGTCGCCGCCCGCTCCGAGTGCACCCGCTGCAGCTCGGCGTGCAGCGCCAGCACCGTGCGGATCGCCTCGTCGCTGAGGCTCTTGCGCACCGGCAGCGGCGGAATGCCCAGAGCCGAGAACAGCGGACCGCCCTGCACCCGCTCGAGCTCCACCTCGAGGGCCGCGCGGCCGCTCAGCGGCGCGGCGCTCACCAGCTGCTCGAGACTCGATCCGAGCACCCGCGCGATCGCCTGCAGCTCGCTGAGCTTCGCCTCGCGCTTGCCGTTCTCGAGCACGCTCAGGTGCGAGGTGGCGGTGCCGATGGCCTCGGCGACCTCGGCGAGCGTGAGCCCCGCATCCGTTCGCACTTGACGGATGCGGCGCCCGAGCGTCAGCGGATCGATCACATCCTCAGCCTGGGCGCACGCGAGCGGCGAATCGAGCATGCCGCGAGCCTGCCAGCGCGCGAACTTCAGCGCAACTGAAATCTGCGGGTATTTCAGTCGACATGCCGGGGTTTCAGGCGTTGTTCTTCGCCCACAGTTGCTCACACGAACCTCGAACTGCCGAGAACAGGAGCACCTCATGACGAACCACCGACCCGGCGACCAGACCGAGACCGCCGCCGAGCTCGAGACCCGCTGGAAGACCGATGCCCGCTGGAGCGGCGTGCGCCGCGACTACAGCGCCGACGACGTCATCGAGCTGCGCGGCCCCGTGCGCGAGGAGCGCACGCTCGCCCGACGCGGCGCCGAGCAGCTGTGGCAGCTCATTCAGCAGAACGTCACCGACCCCGGCGAGTGGACGTACGCGCTCGGCGCCCTCACCGGCAACCAGGCCGTGCAGCAGGTGCGCGCAGGCCTCAAGGCCATCTACCTCAGCGGCTGGCAGGTCGCCGCCGACGCCAACGTGAGTGGCCAGACCTACCCCGACCAGAGCCTGTACCCGGCCAACTCGGTGCCCGCCGTCGTGCGCCGCATCAACAACGCCCTGCTGCGCGCCGGGCAGGTGGAGCAGGACGGCCGCAACTGGATGGTGCCGATCGTCGCCGACGCCGAGGCCGGCTTCGGCGGCCCGCTCAACGCCTACGAGCTCATGCACGGCATGATCGAGGCCGGAGCGGCCGGCGTGCACTGGGAGGACCAGCTCGCGAGCGAGAAGAAGTGCGGCCACATGGGCGGCAAGGTGCTCGTGCCGACGAGCCAGCACATCCGCACGCTGCAGGCCGCGCGGCTGGCCGCCGACGTCGCCGACGTGCCCACCGTGGTCATCGCCCGCACCGACTCGCTCGCCGCGAACCTCATCACGAGCGACGTGGATGACCGCGACAAGCCCTTTCTCACCGGCGGCCGCACGGCCGAGGGCTTCTACGAGGTCGAGCCGGGGCTGCCCGCCGTGCTCAGCCGCGCGCACGCCTACGCCGAGTACGCCGACCTCATCTGGGTCGAGACGAGCGAGCCCGACCTCGAGCTGGCGCGGGCTGTCGCCGAGAGCATCCACCGCGAGCATCCCGGAAAGCGCCTCGCCTACAACTGCTCGCCGAGCTTCAACTGGAAGCGGCACCTCGACGACGCGACCATCGCGCGGTTCCAGCGCGAGCTCGCGGCCATGGGGTACGCGTTCCAGTTCATCACCCTCGCCGGGTTCCACTCGCTGAACCACTCGATGTTCGAGCTCGCCCGCGGCTACAACGAGCGGCAGATGACCGCCTACGTCGAGCTGCAGGAGGCCGAGTTCGCCTCGGAGGCCGACGGCTACACGGCCACGAAGCACCAGCGCGAGGTCGGCACCGGCTACTTCGACCGCATCGCGACGGCCCTCAACCCGCAGAGCGCGACGCTCGCGCTCGTGGGGTCGACCGAGTCTGAGCAGTTCCACTGATCCGCCGCGCGACTCATCCGACCACGTGACCAGGAGACGATCATGACCACCAGCACTGCCCTCACCAGCACCGCCCTCACCATCACCGGCCCGATGCGGGCGCGGTACGACGAGATCCTGACCCCGGATGCTCTCGCCTTCGTCGAGCGCTTGCAGCACCGCTTCGGCGGCCAGCGGCACGCGCTGCTCGCCGACCGCATGCAGCTGCGCTACGACCTCGGCAACGGCCGAGACCTGCGCTTCCTGCCCGAGACGGAGAGCATCCGCACCGACCCGACCTGGCGCGTCGCCGGGGCCGGGCCGGGCCTGCACGACCGCCGCGTCGAGATCACCGGCCCCTGCGACCCGAAGATGACGATCAACGCGCTCAACTCGCGCGCCAACGTGTGGCTCGCCGACCTGGAGGACGCGACGAGCCCCACGTGGCGGAACATCATCGAGGCGCAGCTGAGCCTGTTCGACGCGATCCGCGGGCAGCTCGAGTACACGTCGCCGGACGGCAAGGAGTACCGCGTCACCGCCGAGCGCACCCCGACGATCGTCATGCGCCCGCGCGGCTGGCACCTGGTCGAGAAGCACATCGAGCACACCGACCGCAGCGGCCGCACCTTCGCGGCGAGCGCGAGCCTGGTCGACTTCGGGCTCTACGCGTTCCACAACGCGCACGCGCTCATCGCCGCCGGCCGCGGGCCGTACTTCTACCTGCCGAAGCTCGAGAACCACCGCGAGGCGCGGCTGTGGAACGAGGTCTTCACGTTCGCCGAGGCCGAGCTGGGTCTGCCGCACGGCACGATGCGCGCGACGGTGCTCATCGAGACCTTCCCGGCCGCGTTCGAGATGGAGGAGATCCTCTACGAGCTGCGCGACCACTGCGCCGGGCTCAACGCCGGCCGCTGGGACTACGTGTTCTCGATCATCAAGAACTACCGCAACCGCGGCCTGCGCTTCGTGCTGCCCGACCGCGACCGCATCCTCATGACGCTGCCGTTCATGCGGGCCTACACCGAGCTGCTCGTGCAGACCGCGCACAGGCGGAAGGCCCACGCGATCGGCGGCATGAGCGCGTTCATCCCCGACCGCCGCAGCCCCGAGGTGACCGAGCGCGCGCTCGAGCGGGTGGCGGCCGACAAGCGCCGGGAGGCTCGCGACGGCTTCGATGGGTCGTGGGTGGCGCATCCTGATCTGATCCCGGTGGCGCGCGCCGAGTTCGACGCGGTGCTCGGCGACCGGCCGAACCAGCTCGAGGTGCTGCGCGAGGAGGTCGCGGTGACCGCGAGTGAGCTGCTCGACATCCGCTCGGCGGGCGGCGAGATCACCCTCGCCGGCGTGCGCGCGAACGTGTCGATCACCGTGCGCTACCTCGAGTCGTGGCTGCGCGGCATCGGCGCCGCGGCGATCGACCACCTGATGGAGGACGCGGCGACGGCCGAGATCAGCCGCTCGCAGCTGTGGCAGTGGATGCACCACGAGCTGCGCTGCGCCGACGGCACCCTCATCACCCCCGAGCTGGTCGAGGGGATGCTCGCCGAGGTTCTCGCGCAGCTGCCGCGCCCCGACGGCCACAAGCTCGCCGAGGCGGAGGAGGTGTTCCGCCAGGTGACGCTGCGGGAGGACTTCCCGACCTTCCTCACGGTGCCGGCCTACGCGCGGTTCCTCGTCGAGCGCGACGAGGCCGCCTCGGCCGAGGCGCAGCGGCGCGCCGCCTGAGCGGTCGCGCCCTGTTCGGCCGCCGAAACCCCTAGTGGTTCCGGCGGTCGATCAGGCGCGTGAGGATGATCGCGCTGCGGGTGTGGTCGACGTTGGGGGCCACGCGCACGCGTTCGAGAGCATCCTCGAGCGAGGCGATGTCGCGCGAGCGGATGTGCACGATGGCGTCGGCGTCGCCCGTGACGGTGCCCGCGTCGACGACCTCGGGCACGGCCGACAGGATGCGACGCAGCTCGTCGGGCGCGACCGTGCCGCGGCAGAACAGCTCGACGTAGGCCTCGACGGCCATGCCGTCGACGGCGGGGTCGACCTGCACGGTGAACGAGCGGATCACGCCGTCGGCGACCAGCCGGTCGACGCGCCGCTTGACGGCGGAGGCGGAGAGCCCGACCACGTCGCCGATGTCGCCGTACCCGGCCCGGGCGTTCTGCCGCAGCTGGTCGATGATGCGGTAGTCGATGGCGTCCACACGGCCAGGCTAGTGGTCGCGAGGCTCGAGGGCGGGGTCAGTGCGGCTCGCGGATTGGCGGCGCTGGTCAGGTAAGGCTATCCTTACCTACCATGCGTTCTGCTCCCTTCTCCGTCACCGCCCTGGCCGCCGTCGGCCTGCTGCTCGCTGGCTGCTCCGCGCCCGCTCCCGCCGAGACCGACCTGCCGGCCGAGCCCGTCGCCGACGGCAGCTTCACTCTCTACTCGGGCCGTGACGAAGAGCTCGTGCAGCCGCTCATCGACCAGTTCACCGCCGAGACCGGCATCGAGGTCGAGGTGCGCTACGGCAACACCGCCGAGCTCGGCGCCCTGCTGCTCGAGGAGGGCCCTGCGAGCCCCGCCGACGTCTTCCTCTCGCAGGATGCCGGCGCGCTCGGGGCCCTCAGTCGCGCCGGGCTCTTCACGACCCTGCCGGCGGAGATCGCCGATGCCGTGCCCGCCGGCTTCACCTCGACCGACGGCAGCTGGGTCGGGGTCACCGGCCGCGCGCGCGTCGTCGTGTACGACGGCGAGCGGCTCACCGCCGACGAGCTGCCCGACACGATCGACGGCTACGTGACGGAGGAGTGGAACGGCCGCCTCGCGGTCGCGCCGACGAACGCGAGCTTCCAGTCGTTCGTCACCGCGCTGCGCGTGCTCGAGGGCGAGGAGGAGGCGGCGGCGTGGGCCCAGGCGCTCGCCGGCAACAGCCCGCAGATCTTCGAGGGCAACACGCCGATCCTCACCGCAGTCAACGACGGCGCCGTCGAGGCGGGGCTGATCAACCACTACTACTGGTTCCGCGCGGCCTCTGAGGTGGGCGTCGAGAACATGCGGGCGCAGCTGAAGTACCTGACCGCCGGAGACGCGGGCTCGATCGTGAACGTCACCGGAGCGGGCATCCTCGCCGGGGCGGAGGGCGATGCCGACGCCCTCGAGTTCGTGCGCTACCTCGTGTCGGAGGCTGCCCAGACCTACTTCGTCGAGCAGACCTTCGAGTACCCCCTCGTGCCGGGAATCGCCGCGCCCGAAGGCTTGCCGAGCCTCGAGAGCCTGCTCAACCCGCAGCTCGACCTCAGCGATCTCGACGACCTCGCGACGACGCAGCAGCTGCTCGCCGACGCCGGCCTCATCTAGCCGGGCCCGACCCGGGCCCTTCGTCCCTGCCGCCTCCCGGCCCTGCCGTGATGCACTAGACCCATGACGATCGCGCCGCCGCTCGCCGACGGGGTTCCGGATGCCCGGGGCCCCCTCGTCGAGCTTGCGCACCCGGCACGTCCGACGGCGGGGCGCCGCCCGCCGCTCGCGCTGCTGGTCGCCGCGAGCATCGCCGCGACCGCCGCGGCCATCCCGCTCGTGTACCTCGTGGTGCGCGCCGCCGAGGCGGGGCTGCCGACCGTCATCGCGACCCTCAGCCGGGGCCGCGTGCTCGAGTACGCCGCCAACTCGCTCGCGCTCGCCGCGGCGACGACGGCGACCGCGCTCGTGCTCGGCACCGCCGTGGCCGTTGTGCTCACGCGCGTGCGGGTGCTGTTCGCGCGCGCGTGGCTGCTGATCTCGGCCCTGCCGCTCGCGGTGCCGTCGTACCTCGCCGGCTACGGGTGGCTCGTGCTCGCGCCCGGCGTCAACGGGTTTGTGCCGAGCTGGCTGCTGCTCACGGCCGTCACGGTTCCGTACGTGACGCTGCCGGTGGCGGCAGCCCTGCGCGGAGCCTCCGGCGACCTCGAGGGTGTCGCGCGCACGCTGGGTCGGGGGCCGCTGCGGGCGTTCCTCGTGGCGACCTGGCCGACGGTGCGGCCCGCCGCCATCGCGGGATCGCTGCTCGTCGCGCTGTACGCGCTCAGCGACTTCGGCCTCGTCGCGATGATGCGCTACCCGACCCTGACCTGGGGCATCAACGCCGCCTACTCGGCGAGCTTCGACCGCGCGCAGGCGGCGACGCTCGCGCTGCTGCTCGTGGTGCTCGCGCTCGTCGTCGTCGCGGGCGAGCGCACGGCTCGGCGCCAGGTGCCGCGCGCGGCCGCCCGGGCCGTCGCGCCCCGACCGGTCGGTCGCGGGATGCTCGTCTCGCTGCTGCCCGTCGTCGCGGCCGCGCCCCTCCTCGGCGTGGCGGTTCCGCTGCTGGGGCTGCTGCTGCGCCTGCTCGATGCGGCCACCCTGCGGGCGATCGACGGCCCGCGGCTGCTCGAGGCCGTCGGCGCCACGGTGGGCGTCGCGGCGGCCGCAGCCGTGCTCGCGCTCGTGCTCGCCCTGCCGATCGCCGCGCTCGCCGCCCGCTACCGCGGCCGGCTCGTCACCGCGATCGAGTCGGTCGGCTACCTCGGCCACGCGCTGCCCGGCATCGTCGTCGGTCTCTCGCTCGTGTTCTTCGCCCTCGCCGTCGTGCCGGCGCTCTACCAGAGCCTCGCCGTGCTCGTCTTCGCCTACGCCGTGCTGTTCATGCCGAAGGCGATCGGCACGGTGCGTGCCGGCCTCGGCGACGTGCCCCCGCGCCTGGTGTCGGTCGCGCGCACGCTGGGCCTGACGCCGCTGCAGGCCTGGTGGCGCGTGACCGTGCCGCTCGCGCTGCCGAGCCTCGGCGTGGGCGCCCTGCTGGTGGCCATCGCGACCATGAAAGAATTGCCGGCGACGCTGCTGCTGCGCCCGACCGGGGTGCAGACCCTCGCGACCGAGCTGTGGAACCGCACGGTGGTGTTCGAGTTCGGCGCCGCCGCCCCCTACGCGGCGCTGCTCGTGCTGATCGCCGCCGTTCCGGCCATGGTGCTCTCGGGAGTGCGCAGCGCGGCCAAGGAGGAGTTGTGAGCGACCTCGTCGTCGAGCACGTCAGCGTCGCCCACGGGTCGACGCGGGCGGTCGCTGACGTGTCGCTGAGCATCCGCAGCGGAGAGCTGGTCGCCGTGCTCGGGCCGTCGGGATGTGGCAAGACGACACTGCTGCTCGCCATCGCCGGGCTGCTGCCCGTGCAGGACGGCTCGATCACGGTCGGCGGGCGCGAGCTGTCGCGCGCGGGCCGCACGATCGCGCCCGAGAAGCGCGGCGTCGGCTGGGTGCCGCAAGAGGCCTCGCTGTTTCCGCACTTGTCGGTCGGCGAGAACATCGGCTTCGCGGTGCCCGGTGGGCGCGGCGGTGCCGGCCGCGGTGCGGCTCGCGCCGACCGCATCGCCGAGCTCGCCGAGCTCGTCGGCCTCGGCGCGCTGACCGGTCGCGCCCCGAACCAGTTGTCGGGCGGGCAGGCGCAACGCGTCGCCCTCGCCCGCGCCCTCGCGCCCCGGCCCGAGGTGCTGCTGCTCGATGAACCCTTCGCAGCGCTCGACACCCAGCTGCGCACCGGTCTGCGCCGCGAGGTCGCCGAGCTGCTGCGCGCCCAGGGCACCACCTCGGTGCTCGTGACGCACGACCAGGAGGAAGCCCTGACGCTCGCCGATCGCGTCGCCGTGATGCGCGACGGCAGACTCGCCCAGTTCGGCACGCCGGAAGAGGTCTACCAGCAGCCCGCGAGTGACTGGGTCGCCTCGTTCGTCGGCGACGTGGTCGAGCTCACCGGAACCTGGCGCGCCGGTCGGGTGCTCTGCGCGCTCGGTGCGGTCGAAGCGAGCGCCATCGGCTTCGCGCCTGCCGATGGCGACACCGTGCGGCTCATGCTGCGCCCCGAGTGGATCGTGCCGCGCCCCGACCTGCTCGCCCAGGCGGCGGCGGGCGCCGACGCCCGCGTCGCGGCCATCTCGTACGCGGGCCACGACGCGATGATCACTGCCGACCTCGTCGACGGCCCCTCCGTGCTCATGCGCATGGCGGCCGTCGAGCTGCCCGCCGTCGGCGACGACCTGCGCCTCGCCGTGCAGCGCCCCGGCCTCGCGTTCGCCGCCGCCTAACGCGCGCGCCCATCGGTCGAGCATCCCAGGGGTGCGACGGTTGAGCGGTGCGGACGAGGGCGCCGATCGGTCACTCGTTGCGGCCCGACCGCCACACGTCAGCAACGAGTGACCGATCGACGCCGTTTGGCCGCGGGTAGGCTCGCGACATGAGTGACGCCGACGCCCCGCGAACAGCGAACCCCGCCGAGCTGCGCGCCCGCGCCGCCGTGCTCGACGCCGCCGATCCGCTCGCGGCGTACACGGCGCAGTTCGTGCCGGGCGACGACCTCGTCGCCTACCTCGACGGCAACTCGCTCGGCCGCCCGGTGGCGAGCCTGCCCGCCGCCCTCGACGGCTTCGTGCGCACGCAGTGGGCCGGGCGGCTCATCCGCGGCTGGGACGAGCTGTGGCTCACCCGCCCGCGCGAGCTCGGCGACCGCATCGGGGCGGCGTGCCTCGGCGCCGCGTCCGGTCAGACGATCGTCGCCGACTCGACGACCGTGCTCATCTTCAAACTGCTGCGGGCCGCGATCGCCGACGTGCGTGCCGCCGACCCCGCGCGCGACGAGCTCGTCGTGCTCGCCGACGAGTTCCCCACCGACCGGTACATCGTCGAGCGCCTGGCCGACGACCACGGGCTGACGGTGCGGTGGGTGGATGCTCCGCTCGACGCCGGCATCACCCCCGGGCTCGCCGCCGAGGTGGTGGGCCCGCGCACCATCGTCGCCCTCTTCAGCGGGGTCGCCTACCGCAGCGCCTGGTGGGCCGACATGGCCGAGGTGACCCGGGTGGTGCAGGCCGCGGGTGCGCGGGTGGTGTGGGACTGCTCGCACGCCGTCGGGTCTGTTCCGCTCGAGCTCGATGCCTGGGGCGTCGACTACGCCGTGGGCTGCTCGTACAAGTACCTCAACGGCGGCCCGGGCGCTCCGGCCTGGGCGTACGTCGCCGAGCGGCACCACGCGTCGCTGCGCAACCCGATTCCGGGCTGGCTGGGCGCTGCGAAGCCCTTCTCGATGACGGAGGGCTACAGCCCGGCCCCGGGCATCGGCTCGCTCGCGAGCGGCACCCCGCCGATCCTCGGCATGGTCGCCCTCGGCGAGATGCTCACCCTCATCGAGTCGGCGGGCATCGCGGCGATCCGCGAGAAGTCGATCGCCCTGACGAGCTACGCCAACGAGCTCGTCGACGCGCTCATCCCGAGCGCGATCGTGTCGACGCCGCGCGACCCCGCACGCCGCGGCAGCCACCTGACCATCGACCATCCGAACGCGGCCGTCGCCGTGCAGCGGCTCTGGGCGGGTGGGGTCATCCCCGACTTCCGTCACCCGAGCGGCGTGCGCATCGGCCTCTCGCCGCTCAGCACGAGCTTCGCCGAGGTCGAGCGGGGCCTCCGCGCGCTCGCCGACGCCCTGGTGTAGCGGCCGTGCGGCCGTCGACGCCGCCCCCCTAGCGCGACAGCGTCGCGAACTTGCGGATCGACAGCGGCACGAACACCAGCAGCAGCACGACCACGCCGATGAGCACGGTCGCGATCGGGTTCTGCGCCGTCCACGCGTCACCGACCGGGGTTCCGGGCGGCACGTTGCCGAACAGCTCGCGCGCCGACTGCACGAGCGCTGAGACGGGGTTCCACTCGGCGAAGATGCGCAGCGGCTCGGGCAGGTTCTCGCTCGGCACGAACGCGTTCGAGATGAACGTGAGCGGGAAGAGGATGAGGAAGGAGGCGTTGTTGATGATCTCCGGGCTCTTCACCGCCATGCCGAGGAAGGCCATGACCCACGAGAAGGCGTAGGCGAACAGCAGCAGCAGCCCGACTCCGGCGAGGAACTCGAAGAACGACGAGTTCACGCGCCACCCGACGAGCCACCCCGTCAGCATCATGACGATCATCGAGAGCGCGTTGATGACGAGGTCGCCGTTGGTGCGGCCGACGAGCACCGCCGCGCCGCTCATCGGCAGCGTGCGGAAGCGGTCGATGATGCCGTCTTTCAGGTCTTGCGCCATCGCCGAGCCCGAATAGGTCGAGCCGAAGACGACGGTCTGCGCGAAGATCCCCGCCATGAGGAACGACGTGTAGCCGTCGCCGGGGATGTCGATCGCGGCGCCGAACACGTAGGTGAACAGCAGCACGAACATGATCGGCTGAATGAGGGAGAACAGCAGAATCTCGGGCACCCGGATGATCTTCATGAGGTTGCGCCACGTGGTCACCCACCCGTCGCTGAGGAACCGGCTGACCGCGCTGCCGGGCACCGGCGTCAGGGTTGCGGATGCGGCGCTCACGCCTGCCGCCCGGCTCGTGGTCGCGCTCATGCCGCATCCTCCGTCGTCTCATCGGTCTCGTCGGCCATGTGGCCGGTCAGCTGCAGGAACACGTCGTCGAGCGTCGGCCGGCGCATGCCGGCATCGTGCAGGGCGATGCCCGCGGCCGAGGCGGCGGCGACGATCGCCGCGAGGGCGGCGGGGCCGTCGGTGACCGGAACGACCCAGGTGCGGCCACCCGTGACGACGGGGTCGCCATGCCCGTGCTGGGCGAGGATCGCGCGCACCGCATCCCCGTCGGATTCGTCGACGACGGTGAGGGCGACCCGCTGGCCGCCGACGGAGGCCTTGAGCTCGTCGGCGGTACCGCGAGCGATGACGCGGCCGTTGTCGATGACCGAGATCGAGTCGGCGAGGCGGTCGGCCTCCTCCAGGTACTGAGTGGTGAGCAGCACCGTGGTGCCGTCGGAGACGAGGGTCTCGATGACGTCCCACAGGCCGATGCGGCTGCGCGGGTCGAGGCCGGTCGTCGGCTCGTCGAGGAAGAGCACCGGGGGCTTGATGACGAGCGCTCCGGCGAGGTCGATGCGGCGCCGCATGCCGCCCGAGTAGCCCTTGACCGGGCGGTTCTGCGCCTCGGTCAGGTCGAACAGCTCGATGAGCTCGGATGCCCGCTGCCGCGCGACCTTCGACCCCAGGTGGTACAGCTTGCCGACCATCATGAGGTTCTCGAAGCCGGTGAGGTTCTCGTCGACCGCGGCGTACTGACCGCTCGCGCCGATCATGCGGCGGATCGCCTGCGGGTCGTCGAGCACGTCGACGCCGTTGATGACGGCCGAGCCGGCGTCGGGCTGGATGAGCGTGGTGAGCACCTTCACAGTGGTGGTCTTGCCAGCCCCGTTCGGGCCGAGCAGAGCCGCGACGGTGCCCTGCGGCACCTCGAGGTCGAGCCCGTCGAGCGCGCGCACGACGGGCGCTCCTTTCGGGCTGTACGTCTTGACGAGCCCGTGGGCTTCGATGAATGCCATGCGCGGATGCTACTCCCGGCCGGTGACGCTGCGGGAGGCGTTCGCCGACTGCGACGGCCGCGCGGGTAGCGTGGGGGCATGGCGAGCGTGCTGACTGCTGACCTGCTGGCGCGCGTGCGCGAGCGGGCGCCCGGGTACGACGCGGCGAACAGCTTCTTCGCCGAGGATCTCGATGAGCTGCGCGCGGCGGGCTATCTGCGCCCGCGCGGGCTCGGCGCCGCATCCGCCGACCAGCGGCTGCTGGCCGCCCACGCTCCGGCCACCGCGCTGGGGCTCACCATGCACCTGGTGTGGGTGGGCGTCGCGCGCGACCTGCTCGCCGCGGGCGACGCCAGCCTGCAGTGGGTGCTCGACGACGCCGAGTGCGGCGAGCTGTTCGCCTTCGCCATCAGCGAGGCCGGCAACGACCGGGTGATGAGCGACTCGCTGACCCGGGTCGACCGGGTCGCCCTCGACGACGGCACCGAGGGCTGGGCCTTCACGGGCACCAAGATCTTCACGACCCTCTCGCCCGCGTGGACGCGCCTCGGCGTGCTCGGGCGGCACGACCCGCGCCACGACCCGGGCACCGACGCGAGCGCCGATGCCCGGGAGCCCCGCATCGTCCACGGCTTCCTCACCCGCGAGGCGGGCGGCGAGACCCCCGGCGTGACGATCACCCCCGACTGGAACACCCTCGGCATGCGCGCGACGCAGAGCCACACCACTCGGCTCGACGGCGCCCTGGTGCGCGACGAGCACGTGGCGCGCATCCTGCCGGTCGGGCCGAGCGGCGACCCGTACACGCTCGCGATCTCCGCCAACTTCCACACCCTCATCGCGAGCGTCTATGCAGGGCTGGCCGACCGCGCGCTCGAGCTCGCCGTCGAGAGCGCGCAGCGCCGCACGAGCCTGAAGAACGACGGAGCCCCGCAGGCGCACGACCCCGACATCCGCTGGCGGCTCGCGGATGCGGCGCTCGCGCTCGATACCCTCACCCCGCAGCTCGCCGCCGTCGTGCACGATCGCGACCACGGCGTCGACCGGGGGCTGCGGTGGCACCGCGACCTGGCGGGGCTCAAGCACCGCGCGGTGGAGACAGCGCGGCACGTCGTCGACCAGGCGATGCGCGTGGCGGGCGGTGGCGCCTACCGCGCCACCAGCGAGCTGAGCCGGCTGCAGCGCGATGTGCTCGCGGGCATCTACCACCCGAGCGACACCGAGGCCGTGCACGCGACCGTCGCCGCCGACCTGCTCGGGCCGCTGCCGTGAGCGGCGCTGCCCCGGGTGATGCGGCGCCGGCCGACCCGCCCGCCGGCAACTTCGGCACGACCGAGTTGCGGGTCGGCGCCTACGCCGTCGTGCACGACGACCGGGGTGTGCTGCTCGCCCACTGGCGCGAAGGTGCCTACGGCGGGTGGACGCTGCCCGGGGGCGGCATGGACCCGGGCGAGCATCCCGAGCAGACGGTCGTGCGCGAGGTCGCGGAGGAGACCGGCTACACCGTGCGGGTGGATGGCCTGCTCGGCGTGCTCTCGACGATCATCGCCAGCGCCGACCGCATCCCCGGCCCGGGGCCCGACCTGCAGCTGCTGCGCATCGTGTACCGCTGCTCGGTGGTGGCGGGCGCGCTTGCGGTCGAGCAGGAGGGCAGCACCGATGACGTCGCCTGGGTCGCGCTCGACGCGATCGCCGACCTGCAGCGGGTCGATCTGGTCGATGACGGGCTCGCGCTCGCCGGGGTGGGCATACCGTGAGCGGCAGCGGACTGCGCGAGAGCGACGTCGCCGTCGCTGACGGGCGCACGGTGCACGTGTACGACACGGGCGGTTCGGGGGTGCCGGTGCTCTGGCACCATGGCACGCCCAACGTCGGCTCGCCCCCGGAGCCCCTGTTCGAGCTCGCCGACAAGGTCGGCCTGCGGTGGATCGGTGTCGACCGCCCCGGGTACGGCGGCTCGACCCGTCTGCCCGGTCGAACCGTCGCGGCGGTCTCCGACGACGTCGCGGCCGTCGCCGATGCGCTGCACCTCGACGCTCTCGCACTCGTCGGCTACTCGGGCGGCGGACCGCACGCTCTGGCGGCAGCGGCACGGCTCGGCGAGCGGGCGCTCGCCGTCGTCGTGCTCGCGGGCCTCGCCCCGATCGACGCGGAGGGCCTCGACTGGTTCGCCGGCATGGGCCCGACCGGCACGGCCGCGCTGCGGGCGGCTCAGGCGGGCGTCGACGCGCGGCAGGAGCACGAGGCGGCGGCGGATGCTCCCATCGACTTCACGGCGGCCGACTGGGCCGCGCTGGCCGGCCCGTGGGGGTGGCTCGGAACGGTCGCCGCTGCCGGCGTCGCCACCGGCGTGGAGGGCCTGATCGACGACGATGTCGCGTACGTCACCCCCTGGGGCGTCGCGCTGTCGGCCGTGCGGGCACCGGTGCTGCTCGTCCACGGCGCCGACGACCACGTGGTGCCGCCGTCGCACGGCGCGTGGCTCGCGGCCCATCTGCCGACCGCGGAGCTCTGGCGGCTCGAGGGCGAGAGCCACATCTCGACCCTCGCCGCCGAGCAGCGGGGCGCCGCGGATGCGCTGCGCTGGCTCGCGGAGCGCGTGCCGCGCTGACTCAGGCGATCCAGCCGAGGTCGCGCAACCAGCGGGTGCAGGCCTCCGGCCAGTCGGCGGCGGAGCCGGCGGCGGCGACATCCTCCGCGCTCACCTGCTCGCAGGGTCGCACGAGCCCCAGCCCGTGCCGCCCGTGGGGGTACACGTGCAGGGAGTGCGGCACGCCGTGCCGGGCGAGGGCCCGGGCGAGCCGGTACGGATGCTCGAGCGGCACCGACTCGTCGGCCACGGTGTGCCAGACGAAGGTCGGCGGCATCTGCCTCGTGACGAGCCGCTCGACCGAGGTCGCGGCCCGCACCCAGGGCGGTGCCCACCGGCCGAGCAGCTGGCGGCGGGATCCGCCGTGGGTCGGCGTGAGCATCGACACGACCGGGTAGCACAGCACGGCGGCGTCGACCAGGCCGAGCGCGGCGGCGTGCCCGGCGAGGTGACCGCCGGCGGAGAAGCCCAGCACGCCGAGCCGGGTGACGCCCTCGGCGCGCAGTGCGGCGGCCCGCATCCGGAACGCGTCGATCGGGCCGGGATGCCGGGTGCGCACGGGGTAGGCGAGCACGCTCGCGTCGAGGCCGAGCTCGCGCAGCCAGTCGGCGACCGGCTCGCCCTCGTGCTCGGCCCGGTAGCTGTAGCCGCCGCCGGGCAGCACGATGATGTGCGGTCGGGGGGTGCTCATCGGCCCGCGGTCATCGCCCGGTGAAGGCGGCGTTCAGCAGCTCGTCGATGCGAACGCCGACGTCGGGCTCGGCCGTGTCGAGGCGGTTGGTGAGCAGCACCACGCACCGGCCCGACTGCCGTGAGACCCACAGCTGCGAGCGGCACCACCCCTCGTGGCCGAACGTGCTGTGGTCGAGCAGGCTCGGCCGGTGCGGCAGGTTGAAGCCGATGCCGAAGTGCTCCGGGTGACGGGTGCGGTCGGCGTCGATCACGGTGAGGCCGCTCGTGCGGGGCCGCAGCATCGCCTCGAGGGTGATGCGGTGCACGACCCGGTCGTCGCCGGTGAGCAGCGACTGCCCGATGGCGAGCAGGTCGGCCGCCCGCGCGGCGGCACCGGCGGCGGGGTGCCGCAGGGCGAAGAGGGCGGCCGGGTCGTGCCCGTAGCGCTCGCCGCCGTGGATGTGATGCACGTTGTCGGTGTCGAACGACAGCCCTTCGGCGCCGACGCTCGCCGCCAGGTCGGCGAACTCCTGCTCGAAGGTGCGGCCGGTCGCGTGCTCGATGAGGGCGGCGACACCCTCCCACGTGAGGTTCGCGTAGCGGCGGGCGGTGCCGGGCGCGAACTCGAGCGGCGCGCGCTCGATCGCCTCGCGCACGGTCGTCGCGCGGCCGTGCGAGAGCGGGGCGGCCCCGCCGTCGAGCACGAGGTCGGCGACGCCCGAGGTGTGGCTCGTCAGGTGGGCCAGGGTGACGTCGGGGCTGACGAAGCCCGGCAGGGCATCCTTCAGGGTGGTCTCGGTCGTGAGCAGTCCGCGCTCGACAGCGCGCATCGCGGTGAGGGCGACGAGCGGCTTCGTCACCGAGTAGAGCGCGAAGCGGTCGTCGACGTGCGCGGTGCGGCCGGTGATGGGGTCGGTGCCGAACGCGGCGACGTCGACCACGCCGTTCGTGTCGGCGATCGCGAGCACGGCGACGGGCAGGCGGCCGGCGTCGACGTGGCGGCGGGTCCAGTCGGCGGCGGCGCTGAAGGCGGTGGTGGCGGTCATGGATGCTCTCCTCAGGTCAGCTGCGGCAGCACGTCGGCCGCGATCACGTCGAGGTGCTCGAGGTCGGTCATGTCGACCGTCTGCAGGTAGAGGCGGTCGACGCCGAGCTCGCGCAGGGCGCCGATGCGGTCGATGACCTCGGCGGGGGTGCCGACGAGGCGCTCGCCGTGGTCGCTCGCGGGGTCGATGCCGACGGCGGCGCAGCGCCGGGCGATCTCGGCGGCGTCGCGGCCGACGACCGTGGGCCAGGCGGCCGAGAGCTTCAGCGTCGCCGGGTCGCGGCCCTCCTCGGCGCAGACGGCGCGCACGTTGTCGAGCACCGCGGCGAAGCCCTCGAGGGTGCGGAACCCGATGTTGAACTCGGTCGCGTAGAGGGCCGCGAGGCGCGGGGTCTTGCGCGGGCCGCCGCCGCCGACGATGACGGGCATGCGCTGCTGCACGATCTTCGGAAGGGCCGGAACGTCGACGAGCCGGTAGTGCTCGCCCTCGAACGAGTAGGTGGCGCCGTCGGGGGTGGCCCAGTAGCCGGTCACGATGGCGAGCTGCTCCTCGAGCATCCCGAACCGCTTGGCGGGGAAGGGGATCCCGAACGCCTCGTGCTCGCGCTCGTACCAGCCGGTGCCGAGGCCGAACTCGGCGCGCCCGCCCGACATCTGGTCGACCTGGGCGACCTGCACGGCGAGGATGCCCGGGTGTCGGTGCGTCGCCGAGCTGACGAGCGTGCCGAGCCGGATCGTGCTGGTCTCGCGGGCGAGGGCGGCGAGGGTCGTCCAGGCGTCGGTCGGGCCGGGCAGGCCGTCGCCGTCGCCCATGACGAGGTAGTGGTCGCTGCGGAACCAGGCGTGGAACCCGAGCTGCTCGGCCCGCTGCGCGTGCGCGACGATCGTGTCGTAGCTGGCGCCCTGCTGGGGCTCGGTGAAGACGCAGTACTCCATGCGTCGAGCCTATGCCGGGTGTGTGGGAGCGATCGCGCGCGGGATGCCCGCTATAGGTATGATCTAAGTCATGACGCGCACAGCGATCGTGACGGGTGGTCTCAGCGGGCTCGGTGCCGCGACGGCCGAGCGGCTGCGGGCCGACGGCATCCGGGTGATCACGCTCGACCTCGCCGCGGCGCCCGAGGGCGACGCGCACGCGGCCGACCACCGGCAGCTCGACATCAGCGACGACGCGGCCGTCGCCGCGGTGGCTGCCGAGGTCGGGCCCGCGGACATCCTCGTCAACTGCGCGGGAATCGTCGGCCCCAATAAGCCGCTCATCGAGACGACCGCCGAGGAGTGGCGCCGCACCGTCGACGTCAACGTCATGGGCACCGTCGCGACGATCCGCGCCTTCTCGCCCGGCATGGTCGCGCGCGGGTGGGGGCGCATCGTCAACGTCGCCTCGATGGCCGGGAAGGACGGCAACCCGAACCTCGCCGCCTACTCGGCGACGAAGGGCGCGGTCATCGCGCTGACGAAGTCGGTGGGCAAAGAGCTGGCGCAGACCGGCGTGCTCGTCAACGTCATCGCCCCGGCCGTGATCGACACCCCCATGAACGCGAAGACCGACCCGGCGGTGCTGCAGTACATCACCGACCTCATCCCCATGAAGCGCGTCGGCCGGCCAGACGAGTTCGCCGAGCTCGTCGCCTTTCTCACCTCCGACCGCGTGAGCTTCTCGACGGGCGCGGTCTACGACCTCAGCGGCGGCCGCGCCACCTACTAGAAGGGCTCCCATGAAGCTCATGCGCCTCGGCCCGGCGGGGGCCGAACGCCCCGTCGTGCGCGTCGACGACGACGCGTACGTCGATGTCTCCGACATCACGCCCGACTTCGATGAGCGGTTCTTCGGTGCGGGCGGGATGCTCGGTCTCGAGTCCGTCGTCGCGCAGCGTGTCGCGGCCGGCGCCGTGCATCCATTCGGCGACCAGCGCATCGGCGCCCCGATCGCGCGCCCGCACCAGATCCTCTGCATCGGCCTCAACTACTCCGATCACGCGGCCGAGTCGGGCATGCCGGTGCCCGACGAGCCGATCCTGTTCACGAAGAGCCCGAACACCCTCGTCGGCCCCAACGACGACGTGCGCATGCCGCGCGGCGCGACGAAGCTCGACTGGGAGGTCGAGCTGGGCATCGTCATCGGCGCACGCGCGAGCTACCTCGACTCACCTGCGCAGGCGAAAGATCACATCGCCGGCTACGTCGTGGTCAACGACGTCAGCGAGCGGGCGTTCCAGATCGAGCGCGGCGGGCAGTGGGCCAAGGGCAAGTCGGCCGAGACGTTCAACCCGGCCGGGCCGTGGCTCGCGACGCCCGACGAGCTCGACGACGTCATGAATCTCGGCATGTGGCTGGATGTCAACGGGCAGCGGCGGCAGACCGGCTCGACCTCGACGATGATCTTCGATCCGTTCGTCATCGTGCACTACCTGAGTCAGTTCCTCGTGCTCGAGCCCGGCGACCTCATCAACACGGGCACGCCGCCCGGGGTGGGGCTCGGCATGACGCCGCCGACCTACCTGCAGGTGGGCGATGTCATGGAACTCGGCATCGACGGTCTCGGCGTTCAGCGCCAGACGGTCATCGCGCCGCGCTGAGCCACCGCGCTGAGCCTGCCGCGCCGAAGGCCCGGGCTTACCGCTCGGGCGGCGTGATCTGCGAGCGGCTCACGATGGCGATGATCGACTCGCCGCGCTTCAGCCGCACCTGCAGCCGCAGGGCTCCCGAGCGGGCGATGAGCACCCCGATCACCATGGCAGCGAGGGCTGGCACCGCGCCCGAGATGACGAGCGCGGCCTGCGGCCCGAGCCACTCGGCGAGCCCGCCCATGAGCGGCCCGCCGATCGCCTGCCCGCCGACCATGATGATCACGTAGAACGACATGACGCGGCCCCGGATGCCCGGGTTGCAGCTGAGCTGCACGAGCGAGTCGGCCATGATCGCGTAGATGAGCCGCGCGATGCCGATGCCGACCAACAGTGGCAGGAACAGGCCGTACACGGGAGCGAGACCGGCGAGGGCCTGCAGGGTGCCGTACACGAGCGCGGCGATGATGATGGTGCGCAGGCGCAGGGTGCGCATCCGGGTCGAGAGCAGGGCGCCGGTGAGGGCCCCGATCGCGACGAGCGAGCTGTAGAGGCCGTAGCCGGTCGACCCCGAGTCGTAGACCTCGTCGGCGACGCCGGTGAGGATCACCGGCAGCGACATGCCGAACACGGCGACGAACATCAGCAGGATCATCGGCCAGAAGATGGTCGGCTTCGACTGCGCGTACTGCAGTGCCTGGCGGATCTGCCCTCTCTGCCGGGGCTGCACGGGGATGATGCGCAGCTCGTCGCTGCGCAGGGTGGCGAGCGTGATGACGACGACGAGCGCCGCGACGGCGTTGACGGCGATCGCCCAGCCCGAGCCGGCGGCCGCGATGATGAGGCCGGCGACCGCGGGGCCGATGAAGCCGCCGAAGTGGAAGACCGAGGCGTTGAGGCTGATGGCGTTCTGCAGCAGGCGCGGCTCGACCATCTCCGTGACCAGTACGACGCGTGCTGGACTCTCGACGACGAACACGCAGCCGATGACAACCGAGATCGCGTACACCTGCCACAGCTCGACGACCCCGGTGAGGGCGAGCGTCGCGAGCAGGGCGCTCAGCAGCCCGAACGCGGTGTAGACGCCGATGAGCAGCTTGCGTTTCGAGAAGCGGTCGGCGATCACGCCGCCGTAGGGGCCCAGCAGCAGCATCGGGCCCCACTGCAGGAAGATCGTCACGCCGACCGCGGCGATGTTGCCGGTGAGCTCGAGCACGAGCCAGTCGGTGGCGATGCGCTGCATCCACCCGGCGGTGTGCGCGAGCAGCTGCGAGCCCTGGAAGCGCCGGTAGTTGCGGATCTGCAGCGAGGCGAACGAGTCGCGCAGGCTCGTGCTGCCGCGGTGCACCGGAATGGGCTCGGTGGGCGGGAAGGCGGTCGGGGTGCTCATGGCCGGTGCGGCTGCCTCACCTCGCGCTGACGGCGTCGAGCACGGTGCGGGCGCGCGGAAGGGCATCCTGCACCCGCGTGGCGAGGTCGGGGCCGTTGGCGTCATCGTCGGCGAGCCAGGCGTGCAGGGCGCGCGAGAAGATGGCGAAGCCGATGGCGGAGAGGATCTCTGCCTCGTCAGGGTCGAAGCCGCGCTCGATGAGCGTTGCGGTCACGCCCTGCTGCCAGCGGGCCTGCTTGGCGAGCTCGCGCCCGGTGAGCGAGACGTCGGTGTCGATGATGCGCTGGCGCGCGACCAGGGCGGGGCGCTGCGGCTGCATGACCGCAGCGAGCGTCGTGAGCGCGTGCAGCATGAGCGCATCGGCGGCGATCGGGCCGGGGGCGGCGGCAATGCTCTGCAGCAGACCCGGCAGGAGGGTGTCGTCGTCGGCGAAGAGCACCTCCTCCTTATCGGCGAAGTGCCGGAAGAAGGTGCGGGCGGTCACGCCCGCGCGCGCGGCGATCTCGTCGACGGTCGTGCCGCTGTAGCCGTGCTCGCCGAAGAGGCTCATCGCGGCGTCGACGAGCCGCGAGCGGGAGTCTTCGGGCCAGCGGGGCACGAGCTCCATTCTAGTGTTGTGTCAGATCATGACATCGCGTACTCTGCCGCTATGACAGTTCATGACATCACTCGTCCCACCGTCCTCCTCACCGGGCCGACGAGCGGCATCGGCGTCGGCATGCTGCGGGCGCTGCTGCGGCATCCGGCCCGCCCCCACCTCGTCCTCCTCGCACGCAACGCCACGGCCCTGGATGCGGCGCTCGACCAGGCGCGCGCGGCGGGCCTCACCGCCCACGGCGTGAGCGTCGACCTCGCCGACCTGGCCTCGGTGCAGGCGGCGCTCGCCGAGGTGCGCGCGCTCATCGATGCCGGCACGATCGCCCCGATCGACGCCGCCCTGCTCAACGCGGGCACGCAGTTCATGTCGCGGGCGACGGTCGGCGCGCAGGGGTACGAGCGCACCTTCACCATCAACGTGATCGCGCAGCACCTGCTCGTGACCGGGCTCGCGCCCCTGCTCGCCGATCGCGGTCACGTCGTCGTGATGGGCTCGTCGACGCACCGCGGCAAGAAGCAGTCGTTCAACCTCATCCCCGACCCGCAGTGGCAGGCGCCCGAGCTGCTCGCGACGGCCGACCCCACCGAGGCGCCGACAGAGGCGAAGGGCCGCGAGCGCGGCGGCATCGCCTATGCCTCGAGCAAGCTCGCCCTCGTGACGGCCGCGCACGTCTGGGCCGACCGCCTCGGCGCAACGGGGCGCCGCCTCAACACCTACGACCCCGGCCTCACGGTGCGCACGGGTCTCGTGCGCGACATGTCGGCGTTCCGCTACTGGGTGTGGCGCTGGATCATGCCGGTCATGGCCCTGCACCCCAAGGCGACGACGGCGCGCATCACCGGTCGGCACGCGGTCGAGCTCGCCCTCGGCGATGCGCACGCCGACCTGCACGACGGCTACATCGAGATCGGAGAGCTCACGAAGGCCGAGCCCGTCACGGTCGATGCCGAGCGGCAGCGCGTGCTCATCGACTGGCTCGACGCGGCGATCGCGCCGTACGCCGCGCCCGCTGCGGATGCTCACCGCGCGCCCGGCGCCGACGAGCGGCACCCGCAGGAGGCCTGAGGTCGTGCTGCTCGTCTCGCTGCTGCTCAACATCGTCGTGCTCGTGCCGGTTGTCGGCTCGCTCGCGGCCCGCGCGCCCTGGATCGCGCGGGCCTGGGGCGAGCGGACGCCCGCGCGGGACATCCTGCTCGCGATCTACCTCGCGATCCTCATCGCTTCGGTCGCGCTGCTCGCCGTCGTTGCGACCAGCGGGCCGTCGCTCGCGGTCGAGGCGGCCGCGGTCGCGCTGTTCGCGGTGCAGATCGTCTACAAGGTGCTCACAGCGGTGCTGGTGCAGCATGCGCTGCGCAACCCTGTCGTGCTCTCGAATCTCGGCATCGCGGCGGTGCACGCGGTGACCGTGGCGGCGCTCGTGCCGGGGCTGGTGGGCTAGGTGGCGCGGTAGAGGAAGGATGACCGACCGACTGGTCGGTCGGTATGCCATAATCGCAGCGTGAGCGCTCGCGACCTCCTCCTCACCACCGCCCGACGGCTCGTCACCGAGCAGGGCCGATTGCCCTCTCTCGACCAGCTCGCCCGCGAGACGGGACTTTCGAAGGGCGGCGTCACCCACCATCTGCCGACCCGCGCGGCTCTCGTGCACGCGCTCGTCATGGCCGCTGTCGACGAGACCGATCGCGCGCTCTCGGCGGCTGCCAGCGACGGCAGGGTCGTCGAGACCTGGCTCACGCTGTCGAGCGAGAGCACTGTCGGCGGCACCTCCATCACGGCCCTCGCGCGCATCGCGCTCGATGCGCGCACGGGACTCGGCGCGACGGCGGATGCGATCGCTGACGCGGCGGAGCGCTGGGAGGCCCTCATCGCCGCGGAGCTCGGCTCGCCCCAGAAGGCCCGCGTCGTCCGACTTGTCGGTGATGGCCTGCTGCTTGGCCGACTCATCGACGACCGCGCCCCGACGCTGGCAATCGACGACCTGATGGCGGTGATCGGAGGGCGCCGATGAGCGCCGACCTCCTCCTGCTCATTGCCGGTCTTGCGCTTCTTGACTCGCTCAACCCGGCGACGATCGTGTCGGTCGCGCTCATCCTGCTCACCGCCCAGCGGCGCCCCGCACTGACCGCTGCGGCGGTCGTCGTGGGTGCTGCTCTCACCGTCTTCACCGTCGGGGCCGTGCTGTTCCTCTCCGCCAGCGCCGTCGCGGGTGCGGTTGACGGCGTGCTCCTCGGTCTGCGATTCCTCGCGTTCGGCGCGGCCGGGGCCGCCCTCGTCCTCGCCGGCTTCCGACGGCTGCGCGACCGTCCGCGTCGCCCGCTCGCGCTGCCGGAGTGGTTCCGCCCGGCAACCGCCCTCCCGTTCGGCATCGTCGTGACCGCGGCTGACCTGCCGAACGCCTTCCCGTACTTCATCGCCATCGAACGGATGCTCGCCGCGAGCATCGACCCCGCCACCGGCCTGCTCGTGCTCGCCGGCTACGCCGCCCTCTACTGCGTGCCGTGCCTCGTGCTGCTCGCCATCGGGCTCGTGAGCCGTGAGCGCACGCGGTCGTGGCTGCAGCGCGTGACCCGCCGCTTCACCGAGGGGGTCGTGCGGCGCTCGGTGCTCGCGGCCGTGCTGCTGATGCTCGCGGGGATGGGGGTGGCGAGCATCCCGACAGTTCTTGTACTCGTGACGTGATGCAGCTCGGCTCTGTCGACGGGAGGATCGCCGCCCGCCATGACGCCATGAGGTCGGGGCCGAATCGCGTGCTGCCGCTGTCGTCGTGTCTGCGTGACCCCCTACGCTCGAGGTGTGACCCGCGTGCTCGACCGCCCCGGGGTGGTGCTCGGAATCGCCGCCCTCGTTCTCAACGAGGGTGCGACCGATGACAACGCCCGGGCGGTGATCGCCGCAGCCGTCGACGCAGGCGCGCTCGCCCTCGACACGGCGCGCGCCTACGCACGGCTCGACGACGACGGCGTCGGCGAGCGGCTCGCCGCGGAGGGTCGCGAGCGTCGCCCCGGGCTGCCGATCATCACGAAAGCCGGGCACTACCGCGCGGGCGCCTCGGCCTGGCATTCCGACGGCAGCGCCGAGCGGATGCGCGCCGACGCCGCCCGCAGCACCGAGCTGCTCGGCCGCCCCCTCGACCTCCTGCTGCTGCACCGCGCCGACCGCGTCGACGACCTCGAGGAGTCGGTGGCGGCGCTCGCCGCCCTGCGGGAGGAGGGGCTCGCGCGCGCGGTCGGACTGTCGAACGCACCCATCGACCTCATCGACCGCGCTCTCGCGGTCGCCCCGATCGACGCGGTGCAGAACCGTCTCGGCCTCGGGGTCGACAGCTTCGCCGAGTACCACCACTGCCGCGACGCGGGTATCGACTTCTTCGGCTACGCGCCCTTCGGGGGGCCGCGTGCTGCTCCGCTCGCCACGCGGGTGCCGCACGTCGCTGCGCTCGCGACCGCGCGCGGCGCGTCGGTGCATCGTCTGACGCTCGCGGCCGTACTCGCTGTGCTGCCCGGCTACTGGCCGGTGATCGGTTCGACCCGGGCCGAGTCGGCGCGGGATGCGATCGGGGCCATGGATGAGCCGGTCGATGATGAGCTGCGCGAGGCGCTGCTGGGCGACCTGGCGTCGCGCGGCGTTCCGGCCTGACTCGAGCCGAGGCAGAGAGTCCGGTCTGCGTCGCGGGTTCGGCCGCGCCGGGCCGTGCGCGAGCATCCATCGACCGCGCGTGCGACAGTCGAGAGGCCGCGACCGATCCGCAATATGTTGTTATTGACAGCAATTGGGGGTCGACGTATATTCGACTCGTCCGCGTCACTTTCGGCAAAGATGTCGAAACTTTCGAGAGGTTCAACGATGAACAAGAGAGCAGCAACCCGCTGGGCTGCGATCGCAGCCATCAGCGTCACGGTCGGAGGGCTCGCCGCGTGCGCGCCGGCCGACGACAACGCCGGTGAAGGAGAGGGCGTCACCATCCGCTGGTGGCACAACGCCACGTCCGACCCGCTGCAGGGCCTGTGGGCCGATGTCGCCGCCGAGTTCGAGGCGGCCAACCCCGGCGTCACCGTCGAGGTCACCGGGTACCAGAACGAAGACCTGCAGCGCACGCTCATCCCGAACGCCCTGCAGTCGGGCGACGCGCCCGACATCTTCCAGGTGTGGCCGGGTGGCGAGGTTCGCGCTCAGGCCGAGGCCGGCTACCTGCGCGACCTCACCGACGACGCCGCTGACCTGATCGCCGAGATCGGCGGAGCGGTCAAGCCGTGGGAGGTCGACGGTCGCCAGTACGCGCTGCCGTTCTCGTTCGGCATCACGGGCATCTGGTACAACACCGACCTGTTCGCGCAGGCCGGTATCGACGCCCCGCCGACCACGCTCGACGAGCTCGTCGACGCTGCGGCCGCGCTCAAGGCCGAGGGCATCACGCCCATCGCCGTCGGCGCCGGCGACCTGTGGCCGGCCGGCCACTGGTGGTACCAGTTCGCGCTCAACGCTTGCTCGGTCGAGACCCTGCAGACGGCGATCCCCGAGCGCAACTTCGACGACCCGTGCTGGATCGAGGCGGGCGAGAACCTCCAGGAGTTCCTCGAGACCGAGCCGTTCAACGAGGGCTTCCTCGCCACCCCGGCGCAGACCGGTGCCGACAGCTCGGCCGGCCTCGTCGCCAACGGCAACGCGGCGATGGAGTTCATGGGCCCCTGGAACTCGGGCGTCATCGGCTCGCTGACTCCCGACACCACCGTGCCGGAGTTCCTCAGCTGGTTCCCCTTCCCCTCCGTTCCCGGTGGTGAGGGCGACCCGACCGTGACCATGGGTGGCGGCGACGGCTTCGGCGTCAGCGCCGACGCTCCCGACATCGCGGTCGAGCTGCTGAAGTACATCCACAGCGCCGAGGTGCAGCAGCGCTTCGCCGCGACCGGTGCCGGCATCGCCGCGCACCCGGCTGCCGCCGACAGCCTCGAGGACGAGAACCTGCAGCAGATCGCTGCGGGCCTCGCGGGCTCGTCGTTCGTGCAGCTGTGGCTCGACAGCGCCCTCGGCCCGGAGTTCGGCAACCCGCTGAACCAGGCGATCGTGAACATCTTCGGCGGGGTGGGAACCCCGGAGGACGTGGTCACGGCGCTGAAGGACACGGCCGCCGCGCTGTAGCTCCGACATGACTGATCAGCTGACGGCAGGGCCCGCGGTCTCCGCGGGCCCTGCCCCTGCCTCCGCACCCCCGTCCGCCTCCCCGCCCGGTCGCACCGCGCGCGACGCGCGACGCTCGCGCGACGTGCAGAAGTGGCTCGAGATCGCGCTGTTCGCCGGCCCTGCCCTCATCGTCTTCGTGACCTTCGTGATCCTGCCGGTCGTGCTCGCGGGCGTGTACAGCTTCTACAACTGGAACGGCCTCGGGCCGCTCGAGCGCTTCATCGGGTTCGACAACTACGTTCGCGCCTTCACCGACCCGCTGTTCCTCGGCGCGATCGGCAACAACGTCACGATCCTCATCGCCTCAGTGTTGATCCAGGGTCCGATCGCGATCGCGATCGCGCTGCTGCTCAACCGCAAGCTTCCGGGCCGCGCCCTCATCCGCGCCCTCATCTTCGTGCCGTACGTGCTCGCCGAGGTCATCGCCGGTCTCTCCTGGAAGCTCCTGCTCTCGCCCCGCGGCGGTGTCAATGCGCTGCTCGAGGCCATCGGCCTGGGCGAGCTCACCCAGCCGTGGCTGGCCAACCCCGACATCGCGCTGTGGGTGATGTTCGGCATCCTCAGCTGGAAGTACCTGGGCTTCGCGATCCTGCTCATGCTCGCCGGGCTGCAGGGCGTGCCGGAGGAGCTGCACGAGGCCGCCGCGATCGACGGCGCGAACTGGTGGCAGATCCAGACCCGCATCACCCTCCCGCTGCTCGCCCCGACCATCCGCATCTGGATCTTCCTGTCGATGATCGGCTCGCTGCAGCTGTTCGACATGGTGTGGGTCACCACGAAGGGCGGCCCGGTCGGTGCCACCAACACGATGGCCGTCTACCTCATCCAGTACGGCCAGGGACAGTACGGCTACGGCAGCGCGATCGCGGTCATCCTCTTCGTGATCTCGCTCGTCGTCGCCCTGCTCTACCAGCGCTTCGCGATGCGACGCGATCTGGCCGGAGCCGTCACGAGTGGAGTGCGCTGATGACCACGACACTGCCCACCACCCCCACGGCGGCAGCCGAGCCCGGCACGGCCGGCCGTGCCGCACCGCCGCGCCGCCGCCGACCCGTCGACTGGAGCGCGCCTGGCGTGTACCTCGTCGCGCTGCTCGTGGTCACCGCATCCGTCGCCCCCGTCGCCTACGTCTGGATCGGCGGATTCCGCACCACCCCCGACATCAACGCCGACCCGGCGGGCTGGCCCAACCCGTGGTCGTTCGAGAGCTACCTGACGGTGCTCACCTCGACCCGCTTCTGGGGCTCGGTGTTCTCGTCGTCGCTCGTCGGTCTCGGCACGACCCTCGGCGTCGTGATCCTGGGCGTCATGGCGGCCTTCGTCATCGCGCGCTACAGCTTCCGCGGCCGCGGCGTCATCTACGCACTGTTCGCGGCGGGCCTGATGTTCCCGCTGACCGTCGCGGCTCTGCCGCTCTCGGTGCTGCTGCGCGACATCGGGCTGCAGGGCTCGTTCCTGGGGCTGATCATCCCGCAGGTCGCGTTCGCGCTGCCGACGACGATCATCATCCTCGTGCCGTTCCTCCGGGCGATCCCGGCCGAGCTCGAAGAGGCCGCGGTGATCGACGGCGCGTCGCGCATCGGGTTCTTCTGGCGCATCCTGCTACCGCTGTCGTCGCCCGGGCTCGTGACCGTCGGCGTGCTCGCCTTCATCGGCAGCTGGAACGCCTACCTGCTGCCGCTGCTCGTGCTCGCCGCGGGCGGCATGCCGCAAGAGCTGTGGACGCTGCCGCTCGGCGTGCAGCAGTTCTCGACTCAGTACTCGGCCGACACCGGAGCGGTGCTGGCCTACACCTCGCTGTCGATGCTTCCGGCCCTCGCCTTCTTCCTGGCGGCCGAGAAGCGCATCGTCGGCGGCCTGACAGGAGCCGTCAAGGGATGACCATGCACACCTCGCCGGCCGCGCCCGCGGCCGGTACTGCACCGTGGCGGGATGCGTCGCTCACGCCCGCCGAGCGCGTCGAGTCGCTCGTCGCGGCCATGACCCTGCCCGAGAAGCTCGCGCAGCTCTACGGGGTGTGGGTCGGAGCCGACACCGGCGGCGGCGACGTCGCGCCCCACCAGCACGCCATGGACGACGCCGTCGACCTGGATGCGCTGCTCGAGCACGGCCTCGGCCAGCTCACCCGTCCCTTCGGCACGGCGCCCGTCGACGCGGGTGTCGCCGCCCTCTCGCTCGCCAGCACGCAGCGCCGCATCGTCGAGCGCAACCGCTTCGGAATCCCGGCCATGGCGCACGAGGAGTGCCTCGCCGGCTTCGCCGCGTGGGGCGCCACCGCCTACCCGGTGCCGCTGAGCTGGGGGGCGACCTTCGACGCCGAGCTCATCGAGACGATGGCGGGGCGCATCGGCGCGGACATGCGTGCGCTGGGCATTCATCAGGGGCTCGCCCCGGTGCTCGACGTCGTGCGCGACGCGCGCTGGGGCCGGGTGGAGGAGACCATCGGGGAGGACCCGTACCTCGTCGGCACGATCGGCAGCGCCTACGTGCGCGGCCTCGAGACGGCCGGTATCGTCGCGACGCTCAAGCACTTCGTGGGCTACTCGGCGTCGCGCGCCGGGCGCAACCTCGCCCCGGTCTCGGTCGGGCCGCGCGAGCTCGCAGACGTGCTGCTGCCGCCGTTCGAGATGGCCGTGCGCGAGGGCGGGGCACGCAGCGTCATGAACTCGTACTCCGACATCGACGGCGTGCCGAGCGCCGCCGACAAGCGGCTGCTCACCGAGCTGCTGCGCGACGAGTGGGGGTTCACCGGCACCGTCGTCGCCGACTACTTCGCCATCGCCTTCCTGCGCCTGCTGCACGGCACCGCCGCGACCTGGGCCGAGGCGGCCGGTGCGGCCCTCGACGCCGGCATCGACGTCGAGCTGCCCACCGTGAAGACCTTCGGCGGCCCCCTCACCGAGGCCGTCGAGCGCGGCATCGTGCCGGAGTCGCTCATCGACCGCGCGCTGCGCCGCGTGCTGCACCAGAAGCTCGAGCTCGGGCTGCTCGACGCCGACTGGCGGGCGGAGCCGTCCGCGCTCGCGACCGCCGCCGGCCGCCTCGACCTCGAGGGCGTGCGCGGCACGATCGACCTCGACCCGCCGGGCAACCGCGCGCTCGCCCGTGCGCTCGCCGAGCGCGCGGCGGTGCTGCTGCGCAACGACGGCACCCTCCCGCTGCGGGCGCCGCGGCGCATCGCGGTGGTCGGGCCGAACGCCGACGAGCGCTACGCGATGCTCGGCTGCTACTCGTTTCCGACGCACGTCGTCAGCCAGCATCCTGGTGTCGCGATGGGCATCGAGATCGCGACGGTGCTCGAGGCGCTGCGGGCCGAGTTCGCCGACGCCGAGGTGCGCCACGAGCGCGGCACCGGCATCGATGACGGCGACACGAGCGGCATCACCGCCGCCGTCGCCGCCGCGCGCGAGGCCGACGTCGCGATCGTCGTGCTCGGCGATCGCGCCGGGCTCTTCGGGCGCGGCACGAGCGGCGAGGGCTGCGACGCCCCCGACCTCGCGCTGCCCGGGGCCCAGCAGCAGCTGCTCGACGCTCTGCTCGACACCGGCACCCCCGTCGTCGCCGTGCTGCTGAGCGGGCGGCCGTACGCGCTCGGCTCGGCGCCCGAGCGCGCCGCCGCGATCGTGCAGACGTTCTTCCCCGGCGAGGAGGGCGCGGGCGCGATCGCCGGTGTGCTGAGCGGGCGGGTCGAGCCCTCCGGGCGTCTGCCGGTGAGCATCCCGGCCCACCCCGGCGTTCAGCCGTCGACCTACCTCGCCGCGCCGCTGGCCCGGGTCAGCGACGTCTCGAACATCGATCCGACCGCGGCCTACCCCTTCGGCCACGGCCTGGGCTACGCGGCCGCCCTCTGGACCGACCTCGAGTGCCCCGACCGCGAGGTCGCCGTCGACGGCGAAGCCATGCTGTCGCTGCGGCTCGTCAACACGGGCGACCGGCCGGCGCACGAGGTCGTGCAGCTGTACCTGCATGACCCCGTCGCCTCGGTCGTGCGACCCGTGCAGCGCCTCATCGGGTTCCAGCGCGTCGTCGTTCCGGCGGGCGGCAGCGTACGGGTCGCCGTGAGTGTCCCCGCCGCGCTGACCGCGTTCACCGGGCTCGATGGGCGTCGGATCGTCGAGCCCGGCGACATCGTGCTGGGCTTCGGTCGTTCGAGCAGCGATATTCCGCTCAGCACCACCATCGCCCTGACGGGTGCGGTGCGGGAGGTGGGCGCCGACCGACCGTTGCACCCGCGCTTCGAGGTCGTGGGCACGCCGTGACGGTCGCCCCCGCCGCGCGCGACGGTCTCGCGCACCGGCGCGGCACCGCGCACGTTCGGGTCGTCGATCAAGACGGCGCGCCCGTCGCCGGCCGCGCGCTGCACGTCGAGCAGGTGCGCCACGCCTTCGCCTTCGGCTGCATCGCTTTCGAGCTGCTCGACCACGCCACCGGCCGCGCCCCGCAGGATGCGACGCTCGCCGACGACTGGCTCGCGCTGTTCGGCCTCGGCGTGCTGCCGTTCTACTGGGGCGACTTCGAGCCCGAGCCGGGGCATCCGCGCACCGCCGAGCTGCAGGCCGCGGCCCGCTGGCTGCGCGAGCGCGGCGTGCGCGTGAAGGGCCACCCGCTCGTCTGGCACACCGTCAAGGCGGCCTGGCTCGACGCCCTGCCGACCGAGGAGGTCGAGCGGCGGGTCATCGAGCGCATCCGCCGCGAGACCCGCGACTTCGCCGACCTCGTCGACGAGTGGGACGTCATCAACGAGGTCGTCATCATGCCCGACTTCACGAACGAGCCCGATGGCGTGCCCAATGCGATCAGCCGTCTCGCGCGCGAGCGCGGGCGCGTGCCGCTCGTGTCGCTTGTCGTCGACGAGGCCCGTGCCGGTGCGCCGGGAGCCCGCCTGCTGCTGAACGATTTCGACCTCTCCGACGACTATGTGCGCCTCATCGAGCAGGTGCTGGATGCGGGCGTCGCGCTCGATGCCATCGGCGTGCAGACGCACATGCACCAGGGTTTCCGCGGCGAGCAGCTGCTCGACATCGCCGACCGCTTCGCCCGCTTCGGCCTTCCGCTTCAATTCACCGAGACGACGATCGTGTCGGGCGACCTGATGCCGGCCGACATCGTCGACCTCAACGACTACCAACCGTCCGCCTGGCCCTCGACGCCGGACGGCGAGGAGCGTCAGGCGCGCGAGATCGTCGAGCACTACCGCCTGCTCGTCGGCCATCCAGCCGTCGAGTCGATCACCTACTGGGGTCTCACCGACCGCGGCGCGTGGCTCGGCGCTCCCGTCGGCCTGCTGCGCGCCGACGGCAGCCGCAAGCCCAGCTACGAGGCGCTGCACGCGCTCCTGAAGCGCGAGTGGTGGCTCGCTCCGACCACCGTCGCCACCGACGCCGAGGGTGTCGCGCGCGTGCACGGCTTCGCCGGCGACTACCGCGTTCGGGTAGGGGACGCGGCGGAGGTCGTCGTGAGCATCCCCGTCGGCGAGACGACCGCGACGATCACCGTCTAGCGGCGTCCGGCTTCAGTCGTCGGTCGTCAGGCGTCTGGCGGCGGCGGTGCCGTGCTGTCGCGCACCACGAGGCTCGTCGCGAGGTCCATGCGCGCGGCCGGCCCCTCCTTGGCCGCGGAGCTCGACACGGCCTCGTCGCGCAGCGCGAGCACGAGCTTCGCCGCCTCGACCCCCATCTGCCGCAGCGGCTGGTGCACCGTCGTCAGGCGCGGGCTCACCCAGCGGCTGAGCGGAATATCGTCGTAGCCGACGATCGACACGTCGTCGGGCACGCGCAGGCCGAGCGCCCGCGCCGCCTCCAGGGCGCCGAGGGCCTGCAGATCGCTGCCCGCGAAGATCGCGGTCGGCCGGTCGGGCCGCGAGAGCAGCTCGAGCGCATGCCGCCGACCGCCCTCGACGTGGAAGTCGCCGAACCGCTCGAAGCCGGGCTCGATCGGCAGACCCACCGAGTTCATCGCCGACCGGAACCCGTCGAGCCGCGCGAGCGAGCACATCATGTCCTCCGGCCCCGTGATCGCAGCGATGCGGCGGTGGCCGAGCTCGATGAGGTGGCGCGTGGCCGCGAGCCCGCCCGACCAGTTGGCCGAGCCCACCGAGGGCACGTCGGGCGAGGGGTCGCCGGCCGGGTCGACGATCGCGAACGGGATGGCGCGCGCGCGGAGGCGCTCGCGCAGCGCCCGCGGCAGATCGGAGAACACGAGCACCACCCCCGCCGGTCGCCGCCGGAGCACGCCCTCGAGCCAGTCGGCCCCGGGCGAGTGACGGTCGCCGGTGACGGTGAGCACGACGCTCAGCCCGTGCTCTTTCGCGACCGACTCGACGCCGTCGATGAGCTCCATCGACCAGATGCGGTCGAGCTCGTGGAACACGAGCTCGATGAGCTCGGCCGGCGCGGCGGTGGTGCCGATGCGCCGCTGGTAGCCCCGCGCGGCGAGCAGCTGCTCGATGCGCGCACGGGTGTCGGCCGCGACGTCGGGCCGCCCGTTGAGCACTTTGGAGATGGTGGCGAGCGACACCCCGGCTTCCTCGGCGACGGCGGCGAGGGTGACGCGGCCGGCAGGCTCGGCGGTGCGGGCAGGTGTCATGTTTCGAAGCCTAGCCTCGAAACTTACGACGCGCGGGCGGGCACCTCGGTGGGGTCGGCGATGAGGCGATCCCAGGCCAGTTCGCCGGCTCCGATCATCAGGCGGCTCGATCCGAGCTCGGCAACATCGATGCGCGCGGCGCCGGCGCTCACCGCGAGCGCCTCGGCCAGCACCGCCTGCTGGCGATCGGTGCTCGACGCCCGCCACAGGGCGGCGAGGTGCCCGCCGAGCACGATGTGCTCGGGGTTGAGCAGGTTCACGGCGCTGCGCAGGCCGATGGCGAGCCAGGCGAGCTGCTCGCGGAGGGCATCCTGAACAGTCGTCGAGCCGGCGACGACCGCGGCCTGCAGCGCCGCGTCGAGAGCGTCATCGTCGGGATGCTCGAGGCCGACGACCGCTGCCAGCGCGTCGCGCCGCACCACCGTCTCGAGGCAGCCGCGCGAGCCGCACGCGCACGGCACGCCGAGCGGGTCGACGCTGAGATGCCCGATCTCGCCCGCGTACCCGGCCGACCCGGTCACGGCGCGCCCGTCGACGACGATGCCGCCGCCGATGCCGCTCGCGCCGCCGTTGAGGTACAGCAGGCTCGCGGCGCCGCGTCCGGCCCCGAAGGTGAGCTCGGCCCGTGCGCCGAGGTGGGCATCGTTCGCTACCTCGATGGGCATGCGCAGTGCGTCAGCCAGCAGAGACCCGAGTGGCTCGTCGCGCCAGCCCAGTCGCGGGGCCAGGCGCACGCAGCCGTCCTCGCGCCGCACCAGACCGGGAACGGCCACCCCGGTGCCGAGCACGCGCGCCTCCGGCCGCCGAGCGGCCAGGTCGCCGATGACGCGCGCGGTGATCGCGACGACCTCGGCCGGTGTCGGCCGGTCGACGACGGTGCGCGAGCGCTCGACGATGTCGCCGCCGAGAGAGACGAGGCCGATGTCGACGACGTCGAGCTCGGGGTTGACGGCGGCGACGAGCCAGCGGTCGCGCGTGACGACGAGCGGGCTCGGGCGGCCCACGCCGGCCCGACGCTGGTCATCGCGCTCGTCGACCCAGTCGTGATCGACGAGCACCGTGACGAGGTCGCCGATCGTCGATCGGTTGAGGCCCAGGGCCCGTGTCAGGTCGGCGCGGGTGACGCCGCGACGCCGGTGCACGAGGTCGAGCACGGCGGCGAGATTGCGGCGACGGACGGTGTTGGCGTCGAGGGTGGTCGAGCGGGCGGAGGGCATGCCTCCAGTCTGGCCGCAATCGCGCCCGCATGATAGGTTGTGACGACCAACAAATAGCGGAGCGTCCTGACGGACCCGCACGAGGAGACCCACCATGGCACTGGCGCCGACCCCCGCAGACAAGTTCACCTTCGGCCTCTGGACGGTCGGCTACGACGGCACCGACCCGTTCGGCAGCGCGACGCGTGCGCCCCTCGACGTGGTGCATGTCGTCGAGAAGCTCGCTGAGCTCGGCGCCTACGGCCTCACCCTGCACGACGACGACCTCTTCGCGTTCGGCTCGACCGACGCGGAGCGGCGCACCCAGATCGATCGGCTGATCGCGGCCAGCGCCGCCACGGGACTGGCCGTGCCGATGATCACGACCAACCTGTTCAAGGAGCCCGTCTTCAAAGATGGCGGCTTCACCTCGAACGACCGCGCCGTGCGTCGCTTCGCTCTGCGCAAGGTGCTGCGCAACATCGACCTCGCTGCCGAACTCGGTGCCGAGATCTTCGTCATGTGGGGCGGCCGCGAGGGTGCCGAGTACGACGCGGCGAAAGATGTGCAGTCGGCCATCGCTCGGTACCGCGAGGCCGTCAATGTGCTCACGCAGTACGTGACCGATCAGGGTTACGGCATTCGGTTCGCCATCGAGCCCAAGCCCAACGAGCCGCGCGGCGACATCCTGCTGCCGACGCTCGGCCACGCGATGGCCTTCATCGAGACGCTCGAGCACCCGCACCTCGTCGGGGTCAATCCGGAGGTCGGACACGAGCAGATGGCCGGGCTCAACTTCACCGCAGGCATCGCGCAGGCCATCGAAGCGGGCAAGCTCTTCCACATCGACCTCAACGGGCAGCGCGGCATCAAGTACGACCAAGACCTCGTCTTCGGTCACGGCGACCTGCACAACGCTTTCTCGCTCGTCGACCTGCTCGAGAACGGCGGACCGAACGGCGACCCGGCGTTCACGGGCACGAAGCAGTTCGACTACAAGCCCTCGCGCACCGAGGACGAGAACGGCGTCTGGGTGTCTGCGGCTGCCAACATGCGCATGTACCTCCTGCTCAAGGAGCGCGCGGCCGCCTTCCGCGCCGACCCCGAGGTGCAGGAGGCGCTCGCCGCCGCGCGCGTCGCCGAGCTCGCCCAGCCGACGCTCGGTGAGGGCGAGAGCATCGACGACCTGCTCGCCGATCGCAGCGCCTACGAGGAGTTCGACCCCCGCGCCTACTACAACGGCAAGGGCTTCGGGTTCGTGCGGCTGCAGCAGCTCGCCGCCGAGCACCTCATGGGCGCGCGCTAGCCGCTGCCCGGCACGCGGGGATCCACTGCCATGACCCTGGTCGCCGGCGTCGACACGTCGACCCAGAGCTGCAAGGTGCTGATCGTCGAGGCCGAGACGGGTGCGGTCGTCCGGGAAGGGCGCGCTCCGCATCCGGAGGGCACCGCGGTCGACCCGGCCGCCTGGTGGGCCGCGTTCGTCGCCGCGGTCGACGCGGCGGGCGGGCTCGACGATGTTGCGGCGATCGCCGTGGGCGGTCAGCAGCACGGCCTCGTCGCGCTCGACGCCGATGGCCGCGTCGTGCGCGACGCGCTGCTCTGGAACGACACGCGCTCGGCCGGCGCCGCCGCCGACCTCGTCGCCGAGGTGGGGGCGGCCGCCTACGCCGCGCGCACGGGCCTGGTGCCGGTCGCGTCGTTCACGGCCACGAAGCTGCGGTGGATGCGCGACCACGAGCCCGACCTCGTGGCGAGCATCGCCGCCGTCGCTCTGCCCCACGACTGGCTGACCTGGCGGCTGCGCGGCTACGGGCCGCTCGGCGAGAGCCCGCTCGGGCCCGTGCTCGACGAGCTCGTCACCGACCGCTCCGACGCGAGCGGCACGGGGTACTGGTCGCCGACGACGGGCGCGTACGACCTCGAGCTGTTCGCGCTCGCGCTCGGCCGCCCGGCCCGCGAGGCCGACCCCGACCGTCTCCACAATTCAGGAGAGCCGACGCCGATCGTGCTGCCGCGCGTGCTCGCGCCGGGCGTGTCGACGACCATCGACGCCGAGACTCCTGAATTGCGGGGATCGCGGGCGGGGGTGCTGGTCGGCCCCGGCGCGGGCGACAACGCGGCGGCGGCGCTCGGCCTCGGCGCCGCATCCGGCGATGTCGTCGTGTCGATCGGCACGAGCGGCACCGTGTTCGCGGTCAGTGCGTCGCCCCTGGTCGACGAGTCGGGGGCGGTCGCCGGCTTCGCCGATGCCGGCGGGGCTCACCTGCCGCTCGTCGCGACCCTCAACGCCGCGCGGGTGCTCGACGCCGTCGCGGCCCTGCTGGGTGTCGACCACGACGGGCTCGCCGAGCTCGCGCTCGCGGCCGCGCCCGGCGCGGGCGGCCTCGTGCTGCTGCCCTACTTCGAGGGCGAGCGCACGCCGAATCTGCCCGACGCCACGGCCACGCTGACCGGCATGACCCTGGCCTCGACGACGCGCGAGAACCTCGCCCGCGCTGCCGTCGAGGGGATGCTCTGCGGCCTCGCAGACGGGCTCGACGCCATTACTCGTCTCGGCCTGCAACCCCAGCGGCTGCTGCTGGTGGGCGGCGCGGCGAGGTCGGCCGCGGTGTCGACGATCGCCGCGCAGGTCTTCGGGGTGCCGGTCGTCGTGCCCGAGCCCGGTGAGTACGTCGCGCGCGGCGCAGCGCGGCAGGCGGCCGAGCTGCTCGGCTCGACACCGCCGTGGTCGCTCGCCGTGCATGCGGCGGTCGAGCATGCCGCACAGCCGCAGGTGCGCGCGGCCTACGCGGCCGCGCGGCGTACCGCGTCGGGTTGAGCCGGGTCAGTCGGGAGTGCCCCGCTCGAGCCGATCCGTCACCCGCGCCAGCAGCCGGGTGAGCTGCTCGGCCTCGTCGGGCGTGAGGCCGGCGTGCGTGAGCGCGCTCAGCTCGGCCCAGACGGTGGCGACGTGGGCCGCCGCATCCGCCCCCTGATCGGTGAGGCTGACGAGCTTGGCGCGCGCATCGCGCGGGTCGGGCGTGCGCTCGGCGAAGCCGGCGGCCTCGAGCCGCCCGACCATCTTGGCGATGGTGGGCGGCTCGACGCCGAGGATGCGCGCGAGCTGCACCTGTGTGGCCGACCCCCGCTTGGCGAGGATGCTGAGCAGAAGCTCTTGCCCCGGGTGCAGGCCGAGCGGCGCGAGCGCGGCGGCCGCACGGCGGCGGTGCGCGCGCGCCGCGGCCATGAGGGCCTTATCGAGTCGGGACGGCTGCACGGTCTTTCGCTCTCGAGTGGATGACGGCGTTGCCGACGACGACCACGGTACCGGTGATGACGTGCATGACCATGAGGGTCGCGACGCCGGTGGCGGTGACGGCGGCGGTCGTGCCGAGGAGCGACAGCAGGGTCAGAAGCCCGCCGCCGATGACGATGACGAGCACGCCACGGCGGGGGAGCACCCGCATCACGATGAGCGAGCCGACGGCTCCGAGGACGGCGCCGACGATCGTCGCCGCGATGGTGGGTACGGCGTCGACCGTGAGCGTCATGCCCTGCTGGTCGACGATGATGGGCTCGCCGTTGGCGGCGGTGCCGCTGAGCACGGCGATGAGGTTGGCCGCGATCGCGATGAGAGCGGTGCTCCAGAGGGCGAGCAGGGCGGGCCGGATGAGGGTGCGCATGAGGGTCCTTCCGCGCGGCCCGTGTGGCCGCGTCCCTCGCATTAACAGTAGCCGGCTAACTATATTCCCGACCTCGGCTCGACCTGCTGGCTAGCCTGAGCGCATGGCCGCGACCGCCCGCACGCCCGACAGCACCCACGCCCCGATCGTGACCCTGACGGTTAACCCCGCGCTCGACCTCAGCTCGAGCACCGACCGCCTGGAGCCCGAGCACAAGCTGCGCTGCGGCCCGAGCGTCGTCGAGGCCGGCGGCGGCGGGGTCAACGTCAGCCGCGTCATCGCGCGGCTCGGAGGCGCCTCCACCGCGCTCGTCACCGTCGGCGGCGCGACCGGCGGCGCTTACCGCGACCTGCTCGCCGCCGAGGCCGACGCCCTCGCGGCGCTGCCGGGCGACGGCGCACTGGTGACCCAGTTGATCCCCATCGCCGGCGCCACCCGCCAGAACATCACCATCGATGAGACCTCCACTGGACACCAGTTTCGCTTCGTGCTGCAGGGCCCCACCCTCAGCGATGACGAAGGGATGCTCTGCCTCGACACCCTCGACGCCGCCCTGCCTTCTGGCCCCGGGTTCGTCGTGCTCAGCGGCTCGCTGCCGCCCGGAGCCCCCGACGACTTCTACGCCCGCGCGGTGCACCGCGCCCGCGAGCGCGGCCGCGACGTCGTCGTCGACGCCTCGGGTGCGGCGCTCGCCGCCGCCGTCGACGCCGCGCCGCACATCATCAAGCCCTCCGGGCGCGAGCTGCGCGAGCTCGCCGCCGCCCTCGGGCTCGGGCCCGCGGCCATCGCGACAGAGCAGGTCGAGGTCGACCAGCTCATCGCCATCGCGCAGCAGCTCATCGCGCGCACAGGCACGGCGATCGTCGCCCTCACCCTCGGCGCGCAGGGTGCGGTCGTCGTCACGGCCGACGAGGTGTTGCGCCTCAGCGCCCCCGACGTGCAGGTGCGGTCGACCGTCGGAGCGGGCGACTCGTTCCTCGGGGCGATGGTGCTGCGCCTCGCGCAGGGTCACGACCTCGCCGCCGCCGCCCGGGCGGGGGTGGCGGCGGGAGCCGCGACCGCATCGATGCCGGGCACCCGGCTGGGGGAGCGCGCGCACGTCGAGCGGCTCGAGGCGGAGGCGGCGGGCGACGCTGGGTGAGCATCCGCGGAAACATCGCCGCAACACGCCGGGTCTAGGCTCGGCGCATGGCCGACCTCTTCGACGGGTACGCGGCGACCGCCGCCCGTTCGGGGTCGGCCGTCGCCTTCGACGAGATGTTCGCACCCGACTCGACCGTGCGCCTGCCGTACCGGCAGATCCATGCGGCGCTCGCCCGGCTCACCACTGATGAGCTGCGGGGCCGCACCGAGGCGCTCGCCTCCAGCTATCTCGCGCAGGGGGTCACCTTCGACTTCGCCGGCGAGGAGCGCCCGTTCCCGCTGGATGCCGTGCCCCGCGTCATCGAGCGCGCCGAGTGGAGCCACCTCGAGGCCGGGGTCGCCCAGCGCGTGCGCGCGCTCGAAGCCTTCCTCGCCGACATCTACGGGCCGCAGCGGTGCATCGCCGACGGGGTTATCCCGGCCCGGCTGATCTCGAGCTCGGTGCACTTCCACCGCGCCGCCGCGGGCATCGAGAGCGCCAACGGCGTGCGCATCCAGGTGTCGGGCATCGACCTGATCCGCGACGAGCACGGCACCTGGCGCGTGCTCGAAGACAACGTGCGCGTGCCGAGCGGCGTGAGCTATGTCATCTCGAACCGCCGGGTGATGGCGCAGACGCTGCCCGAGCTGTTCGTCGCGATGCGCGTGCGCCCCGTGGGCGACTACCCGACGCGGCTGCTCGACGCCCTGCGCGCATCCGCCCCCGCCGGCGTCGACGACCCGACGATCGTCGTGCTCACCCCCGGCGTCTACAACTCGGCCTACTTCGAGCACACCCTGCTGGCGCGGCTCATGGGCGTCGAGCTCGTCGAAGGCCGTGACCTGTTCTGCTCGGGCGGGCGCGTGTTCATGCGCACCACCGCCGGGCCGCAGCGGGTCGATGTGATCTATCGCCGGGTCGACGACGAGTTCCTCGACCCGCTGACGTTCCGGGCCGACTCGATGCTCGGCACGCCGGGCCTCATGCTCGCGGCGCGCCTCGGCACGGTGACGATCGCCAACGCGGTCGGCAACGGCGTGGCCGACGACAAGCTCGTCTACACCTACCTGCCCGACCTCGTGCGGTACTTCCTGCACGAAGAACCGATCATCCCCAACGTCGACACCTGGCGGCTCGAAGAGCCCGACTCGCTCGCCGAAGTGCTCGACCGCCTCGATGAGCTCGTCGTGAAGCCGGTCGACGGCTCGGGAGGAAAAGGGCTCGTCGTCGGGCCCGCCGCGAGCCGCACCGAGCTCGACGAGCTGCGCACTGTGCTGCAGCGCGATCCGCGCGGGTGGATCGCCCAACCCGTGGTGCAGCTCTCGACCATCCCCACCCTCGTCGAAGACGGCATGCGGCCCCGGCACGCCGACCTGCGCCCGTTCGCCGTCAACGACGGCCGCGAGGTGTGGGTGCTGCCCGGTGGACTCACGCGCGTCGCCCTTCCCGAAGGGCAGCTCGTCGTCAACTCGAGCCAGGGCGGCGGCTCGAAAGACACGTGGGTGGTCGGCCAGCAGCCGATGGTCGCCGACAGCCACGACGTCGCGGGCCTCGTCGCCGAGCAGGCGACCGTCACGCAGTCGATCCCGATCATCACGGATGCCGCGGCGCATGTTCCCGACCACAATCCGAACGACGATCCGCGGCGCGAGCAGCAACAGCAGCAGCAGCAGGCGCGCGCGCATCACGTCCACCAGCCGAGCAACGGCGCTCGCACGAGCTCGAGGGGGGTCGAGCCATGTTGAGCCGCATCGCGGAGAGCCTGTTCTGGATCGGCCGCTACGTCGAGCGCGCCGACGGCACGGCCCGCATCCTCGACGTGCACCTGCAGCTGCTGCTCGAGGATCCGTGGATCGACGAAGACACTGCCTGCCGCTCGCTGCTGAGCGTCATGGGCAGCGAGGTCGACCCCGCGCAGGCCCTCACCCGCGCCGACGTGCTGGGGCTGCTCGCGGTCGATCGCGGGCATCCGGCGTCGATCGCGTACTCGTTGGGGGCGGCGCGTGAGAACGCGCGGCGCGCGCGCGAGGTGGTCAGCACCGAGCTGTGGGAGGTGCTCAACACCACGCGGGCACGAATGCCACGCAAGGTCGCACCCGAGAAGGTGCACGAGTTCTTCGGCTGGGTGCGCGAGCGGTCGGCGCTCGCCGTCGGCATCGTCGAATCGTCGACGAGCCGCGACGAGGCCTACGCCTTCTTCACGCTCGGCCGGTCGCTCGAGCGCGCCGACATGACGGCGCGCCTGCTCGCGACGCGCTCGCTGACCGAGGCGAGCGGCCCGTCGTGGACGACGATTTTGCGCAGTGTCGGCGCGTACGAGGCGTACCTGCGCACGTACCGCGGCGTGCCGAGCGCGAAGAACGCGGCGGAGTTCCTGCTGCTCGACCGGCTCTTCCCGCGGTCGATCCTGTTCGCGGTGTCGCGCGCCGAGCAGTGCCTGCGCGACATCGAGCCGCGCGCCGACCGGGCGGGCGTCGGCGACCAGGCGCTGCGGCAGCTCGGGCAGATCCGCAGCGAGCTCGAGTACCGGGCGATCGCCGACATCCTCGACGACCTGCAGCGGCACATGGATGCGGTGCAGTCGGCGACGAGCGCGACGAGCGAGGCGGTTCGGCAGCGGTACTTCCCGACCAACGCGGCACCGAGCTGGGTGGCGGAGAAGACATGAACCGGTTGAGAATTCGCCACGCCACCGGCTTCCACTACGCCGGTGAGGTGACCGCGTCGTACAACGAGGCGCGCATGCTGCCGGCGAGCGGCGACGGGCAGCTCGTGCTGTTCTCGCACCTCGAGATCTCGCCCGCGTCGTCGCAGCACCCCTACGTCGACTACTTCGGCACGCGCGTCACCGCGTTCGAGCAGCTCGCCCACCACCGCGAGCTGTCCCTCACGGCCGACAGCCTTGTCGAGGTGCGCCCGCGCCCGCCCGGCATCGAGGCGGCAGGGTGGGATGCTCTGCCCGCGCTCGTGGAGCGCACGGTGGCCCTGGTGGAGGCCACGGTGCAGACCCCGCTCACGGCTCCGCCGCCCGACGTTGCCGACCGCGCCCGCGACCTCGCGGGCACGGCGGCCGATCCGGCGTCGGCGGCCCGCGCCATCTGCGACTGGCTGCACGCCGAGGTGGAGTACATGCCGGGCGTGACGGGCGTGCACACCACGGCGGCGGAGGCCTGGGCGCACAGGCGCGGCGTCTGCCAAGACATCACGCACCTCGCGCTCGGAGCCCTGCGATCGGTGGGCATCCCGGCCCGCTACGTCAGCGGGTACCTGCATCCGGTGGCCGACGCCGAGGTCGGGCAGACCGTCGCGGGCGAGTCGCACGCATGGGTCGAGTGGTTCGACGGCGACTGGCGCGGCTACGACCCCACCAACGCGATCGAGATCGGCGACCGCCACGTGATCGTCGGCCGCGGCCGCGACTACCGCGACGTGCCGCCGCTGCGCGGGGTCTATGCGGGGCCGGCGAGCTCGAGCCTGTTCGTCACGGTGGAGATCACGCGCGAGGCGTAGCCACTCGGTGTCTCAGACCGAGGCCGGCGGACAGTGCAGCCGCGTCGCCGTCGTGCCCGTGCCGCGCTCGATCGTGTGCTGGGCCATCGGCGCCGCGCACAGCGGACAGCGCGGGTCGGCCGGCGGCACGTACGGCTCCTCGGGCCGTCCGATGCCGACAGCGGCCGGGCCGGTGACCGTCCACAGCACGCGACCGAACGCGCCGAAGAACCCCTTCGTGTTGTTGAAGGGGTTGAGCGGGTTCACGTGTCGCGCCACGAGACCATCCTCTCGCGCTCAGCCCTTGCGGGCCTCCGCCTCGACGATCGCGATCTCGGTGGTTGCGGTCTCGAGGTCGCGGAAACGATTCGCCGGGTCGGCGGCCTGCGCCGCCTCGTGGTCGTCGCCGTCGTAGCGCACGGCCAGGTGCCACCACCGGGCGTCGGCCGGGTGACGGCGGATGCGCAGGTTGCGCGTGCTCCGCATCCAGAGCACCGCGACGATCGCGGCGAGCAGGCCGGCCAGCGCCCCGACCCCCATGGCCCAGCGGGCGCCGAGCTCGTTGGCGACGAGACCCAGCAGGGGCGCGCCGATCGGCGTGCCGCCCATGAAGATGGTCAGGTAGAGCGCCATCACCCGGCCGCGGATGCTCGCCCGCGTCGTCGTCTGAACATAGGCGTTGGCGCTCGTGATCATGGTGAGCGCGAAGTAGCCGACGCCGATCAGGGCGAGGCCGAACAGCTCGAACGTGGGCATGAGGGCCGCGACGACCATCGAGCCGGCGAAGCCGAGCGCGGCGAGCACGATCACCCGCAGGCGCGGTCGCTCGCGGCGGGCCGACAGCAGCGCGCCGGTGACCGAGCCGATGGCCAGGATCGACGACAGCAGTCCGAAGTCGGCGGCGTCGCGGCCGAACTCGACGCGCGCCATCGTGGCGGTGAAGATCGCGAAGTTGAAGCCGAAGGTTCCGACGAGGAACACCATCGTGAACACCACGACGAGGTCGGCGCGCTTGGCGACGTAGCGGATGCCCGCGCGCAGCTGCCCGCGCCCTCGCGCCGCCTTGCTCATGGGGTGCAGCTCGTCGGCCCGCAGCAGGGCGAGGGTGGCGAGCATCGCCCCGAAGGTGAGCACGTTGAGCAGAATGACCCAGCCCGCCCCCACGAGCACGGTGAGGAAGCCCGCCACGGCGGGGCCGATGAGGCGCGCGGTGTTGAACGAGGCCGAGTTGAGGGCGACGGCGTTGGGGAGGTCGGCGGTGCCGACGAGCTCGCCCACGAAGGTCTGGCGCGCGGGCGCGTCGACGGCGGTGGCGATGCCGAGGCCGAGGGCGAGCAGGTACACCATCCAGAGCTCGGCGATGCCGAGCACGATGATGAGCCCGAGCGCGAGGGCCAGCAGTGCCTGCGCGAGCTGCGTGAGGGCGAGCAGGCGGCGGCCGGGCATCCGGTCGGCGATGACGCCGGCGAACGGGCCGATCAGCAGTGCCGGGCCGAATTGCAGGGCCATCGTCACGCCGACGGCGGCGGCATCGTTGTCGGTGAGTTCGGTGAGCACGAACCAGTCCTGCGCCGTGCGCTGCATCCACGTGCCGACGTTCGAGATCAGCGCGCCGGCGAACCAGATGCGGTAGTTGATGCCCGCCAGCGAGCGGAACATCGCGTTCACGCGTCGGCCAGCCGTCGCAGGATCGGCCGCACCTCCTCGAGGGCACTGCGTTCGGCGTCGCTGAGGGTCTCGAGCTGGGAGTGGAACCACTGCTGCCGCAGCCGTCGCGTCTCGGCGATTACCTGCTCGCCGGCGGGCGTGATGGTCACCCACACGCTGCGCGCGTCGTCGTCGCTCGGATCGCGGCGCACGAGGCCGCTGGCCTCCAGCGCGTTGAGGGTGCGGTTCATGCTCGGAGCGCTGACCTTCTCGGCGGTCGCGAGGCCGCTCGGGGTGCAGCGGCCCTCGCTGGCGAGCCGCCACAGCACGCCGAGCTGGCTGTCGCTGATGCCTTCGCCCGCTCGTTCGGCCCGGATGCGCCGGGCGACCTTCTGGATGAGCACCCGCAGCTCTTCCTCGGGGGCGGTCGCGTGCAGGTCCATGGTCGTTAGCCTAACTCATTACCTTTGCTAACAGAATTCGGGATGCGGTGCCGCGGCCGCGACCGCGCGGAGGATGCTCGGCCGTAGGATTCTCGCCAGGAGGCCCACCCATGCCGAAGTTCACCGCCGAGCGCCAGCACCGCACCTTCACCGACGCCCACGGGGTCGTCGTGCACTACTACGTGTGGGCGCCGGGCAAGCCGAAGGCGGTCGTGCAGCTCGCGCACGGCGTCGGGGAGCATGCGCTGCGCTACGAGCTGCTCGCGCAGGCGCTCGTGGCCGCGGGGTACGCGGTCTACGCCGACGATCATCGCGGCCACGGCCAGACCGGCGTGGAGTACTGGAAGGGCGACCTCTCCCAGATCGGCACGCTCGGCGTCGGAGGCCTGCGGGCCACCCAGCAGAACCTGCTCGACCTCACGCGCATCGCGCAGGAGGAGAACCCCGGGCTGCCGTTCGTGATGCTCGGCCACTCCTGGGGCTCGCTCATGGTGCAGAACCTGCTCAACGCCGGCCCGCATCCGTGGAGCGCCGTCGTGCTGACCGGCACCGCCCTGCGCACGCCGTTCGACATGAACGGCGGAGACTTGAACGCGCGCCACAAGCACCTCGGCGACACGGGCGCCGAGTGGCTGAGCCGCGACCCGGCCGTCGCCCGCGCCTTCGTCGACGACCCGCTGACGACCGACGCCAAGGTGCTGCAGCTGTTCGGTGTCGCCGATGGGCTGCGCCTGTTCGGGCGCCCGAAGCGCGTCCAGCCGCCCGTGCCGCTGCTGATCATGGTCGGCGATGACGATCCTCTCGGCGGCGAGGCCAGTGCGAAGAAGCTGGCCGACGCCTACCTGCGCCGCGGCGGCCTCACCGACGTCGAGCTCATCGTCTACGCGGGTGCCCGCCACGAGGTCTTCAACGAGACCAACCAGGCCGAGGTGCGCGCCGACCTCATCGCCTGGCTTGACGACCGGCTGTTCTAGCCGCCCCGCGCGCAGTCGGCCTGGAGCGGTCTAGCGGGGCAGAGGGAGCGCCGTCAGCAGCAGAACGCTCGCCTCGACCGCCTCGACGCGGTGCCGGCCATCCGGGATGCGACCGAGGAGGCCGGCCGAAAGATCGAGCGAGCGCGCCTCGGCGCCGTCGGCGCCCAGAGTGACCAGGCGCACCTGGCCGCGCAGAACCTGCAGCACGGCCTCGCCCGGGTTGTCGTGCGGGGGCAGCTCCGAACCCGCGGTGAGGCCGATGCCGGTCATCCGCAGGTGCTCATGATCGAGCGCGACGGGCTGCAGGTGCCGGCCCTCCGGGCTCTCGGCGGCCCTCGCCTGGAGGTAGTCGGCGAGCACGGTCAGGTCGACAGCAACGGGATCCATGCCCGCACCCTACGCTGGTCGCCATGATCGCGCCCTTCGTCTCCGTCGCCGAGCTCGACCGGATGCGCGCCGGCGTCGAGCGCGACAGCACCGACGGTGCCCGCCCGCGGGTCGTCGTGGTCGACAGCCGCTGGTACCTCGACGGCCGCTCGGGTGCCGACGCCTACGCGCACGGGCACCTGCCCGGCGCCGTGTTCGTCGACCTCGACACCGTGCTCGCGGGGCCGCCCTCGGCGGCGGCCGGCCGGCATCCGCTGCCCGAGCCGGAGGACTTCGCGCGCGGGCTCGCGGCCGCCGGCATCGGCGACGACGACACCGTGGTCGTCTACGACGACGCGGGCGGGGTCATCGCCGCACGGCTGGTGTGGATGCTGCGGGCGCTCGGGCAGTCCGCCGCCGTGCTCGACGGGGGGCTCGCGGCGTGGCAGCAGGAGCACCCCGAGGAGGCGCTCGAGGCCGGGGAGCCCGCGGGGGCCGGCGGCGCGAGCCCCTCATCCCGCATCGTGCGATCGTGGCCCGCGGCAGCCCTCGCCACCATCGACGAGACCCAGGCGGCGGCCGCCGACGGCACCGCGATCGTGCTCGACGCGCGCACCGCCGACCGCTACCGCGGCGACACCGAACCCGTGGATGCCCGCCCCGGGCACATCCCGGGCGCGGCGAGCCTCTCGTGCCGCGACAATGTCGCCGCCGACGGCACGCTGCTCGGCACCGCGACCCTGCGCGAGCGCCTCACGGCGCTCGGCGCCGACCGGCTTCCGGTGATCAGCTACTGCGGCTCGGGCGTCACCGCCTGCCACACCCTCCTCGTGCTCGAGCAGGTCGGACTGCCCGCCGGTCGCCTGTACCCCGGCTCGTGGTCGCAGTACGCGGCCGACGCCCAGCGCCCGGTCGCCACCGGCGAATAGGCTGAGCGCGTGCACGGTGAATACAAGGTGCCCGGGGGCAAGCTCGTCGTCGTCGACCTCGAGGTCGCGGGCGGGCGCATCAGCGCGCTGCGGCTGGCCGGCGACTTCTTCGTCGAGCCCGATGAGGCGATCGCCGCGATCGAGACCGCGCTCATCGGGCTGCCCGCCGACAGCGACGCGGCGCACCTGACGGCTGCCGTTCGCGATGCCCTGCCCGACGGCGCGGTGCTGCTGGGCTTCGGCCCGGAGGCGGTGGCGACCACCGTGCGCCGTGCGCTCGCGAGCGCCACGACGTTCGCCGACTACGACTGGGAGCTCGTGCGCGGTCCGGCGCTCACCCCGCTGCAGCAGCTGGCCGTCGACCAGGTGCTCGCCGAGGAGGTCGGCGAGGGGCGACGCGGCCCCACACTGCGCTTCTGGCAGTGGGCGAGCCCTGCCATCGTCATCGGGTCGTTCCAGAGCGTGAAGAACGAGGTCGACCTCGAGAATGCGCACGCGTTCGGCTTCGAGGTCGTGCGCCGCATCTCCGGCGGCGGCGCCATGGTGATCGAGCCCGAGTCGGCCATCACCTACTCGCTGTACACGCCCGTGGCCCTCGTGCAGGGCATGAGCTTCGCCGAGTCGTACGCCTTCCTCGACGACTGGGTCATCCAGGGGCTGCGGTCGCTCGGCATCGAGGCTACGTACCAGCCGCTCAACGACATCGCGAGCCCGGCCGGCAAGATCGGCGGAGCCGCGCAGAAGCGCCTCGGCTCGGGTGCGGTGCTGCACCACGTGACCATGGCCTACGACATGGACGGCGACATGATGACGCAGGTGCTGCGCATCGGGCGCGAGAAGCTCAGTGACAAGGGTGTGAAGAGCGCCAACAAGCGGGTCGACCCGCTGAAGTCGCAGACCGGGCTGGCGCGCGACGCGATCATCGAGCGGCTCATCGGCACGTTCCGCGCCAGCAACACCGTCGTCGACGGAGCCCTGACCGAGGCTGAGCTGGCCCGCGCCGACGCGCTCGTCGTCGAGAAGTTCGCGACTCCCGACTGGCTCTACCGGGTGCCGTGAGCCCGCGCTCGCGGGCCGTCGCCCTCACCCTGCTGCTCGCCGGCCTGCTGGTCGGCGGGGTCGTGCTGTCGGCCATCACCGGGCAGCTCGCTGTCACTCCGACCGAGGTTGCGGGCTCGCTGCTGCGCGCCATCGGCATCGACACCGACTGGGCGCCCACCGACCCGATCATCGAGAGCACGCTCTGGGTGGTGCGCTTCCCGCGCATCGTCATGGCGCTCGTCGTGGGCGCGGCGCTCGCCGTGGCGGGCGCCGTCATGCAGGCGATCTTCGGCAACCCGCTCGCCGAGCCCGGCGTGGTGGGAGTCTCGTCAGGAGCCGCCCTGGGTGCGGCGACGGCGATCGTGGTGGGAGCATCCGTGCTCGGCGTCGCCGGCGTCGCGGTCTTCGCCTTCCTCGGCGGGCTCGTGGCGACGCTCCTCGTCTACGTCGTCTCGCGCGCCGGCGGGCGCACCGAGGTCGTCACCCTGCTGCTGACCGGCATCGCCGTCAACGCGATCGCGCAGGCGGGCATCGCGTTCGTGCTGTTCGTGGCCGACTCGGCCAGCCGCGAGCAGATCGTGTTCTGGCAGCTCGGCTCGCTCGGTGGCTCGCTGTGGTCGCAGGTCGCCGTGGTGGCCGCGGTCGCCGTGCCGGGCGTGCTCGTCGCCCTCGCGCTCGCGCGACGGTACGACCTGCTCGCGCTCGGCGAGCGCAACGCCCGGCACCTCGGCGTCGACGTCGAGCGCCTGCGCCTCGTGTCGATCGTGCTCGTCGCGCTGCTCACGGGCGTCGCCGTGGCGTTCACGGGCATCATCGCGTTCGTCGGCCTGGTCGTGCCCCACCTCATCCGCATGATCATCGGGCCCGCCCACCGCGGGCTCGTGCTCGCGAGCGCGGTCGGCGGCGGGGCCCTGCTCGTCATCGCCGACCTGCTGACCCGCACCCTCGTCGCCGGGGCCGAGTTGCCGATCGGCATGCTCACCTCGCTCGTCGGCGGCCCCTTCTTCTTCTGGCTGCTCTATCGCCAGCGTCGTCGCAGCGGGGGGTGGGCATGAGCGCGGCAGCAGAGGCGCCGGCGACCCTCGACGGGGCCGAACCGGTGATCGTCGCCCGCGGGGTGCGCCTGACGCGCGATGGCCGCGAGATCCTCACCGGCATCGACCTCGACATCCTGCCCGGCGAGGTGCTCGCCCTCGTCGGCCCGAACGGCGCCGGTAAGTCGACACTGCTGTCGGTGCTGAGCGGCGACCAGGACCCTTCGGCGGGCAGCGTCGAGCTGCTCGGCCGGCCCGTCGGGGCCTACCGCCCGCTCGAGCTCGCGCGGCGGCGCGCGGTGCTGAGCCAGGCCAACACGGTGAGCTTCCCCTTCCGCGTCATCGAGATCGTGCAGATGGGGCGCAGCCCCTGGCTGCGCACCGCCGAGCTCGCCGACGACCAGGCGGCGGTGCTCGAGGCGATCAGGGCGACCGATATCGAGCACCTGCTCGGCCGGCGGTTCACGAGCCTGAGCGGCGGCGAGCAGGCGCGCGCATCCCTGGCCCGCGTGCTGGCCCAGCGCACCCCGATCGTCTTCCTCGACGAGCCGACGGCGGCGCTCGACCTGCGCCACCAGGAGGACGTCATGCGCGTCGCCCGCGGCCTCGCCGCAGAGGGCCGTGCGGTCGTCGTCGTCGTGCACGACCTGTCGCTCGCGGGGGCCTACGCCGACCGCATCGCGCTGCTCGACCACGGTCGGCTCGACGCTGTCGGCACGCCGCACGAGGTCATGACGGCCGACCGGGTGGGTCGGGTCTACGGGCTTGCGGTTCAGATTCACCGCGTGGGCGATAGCGAGCGTCCGATCGTGCTGCCGTTGCGCGACTGAGCAGCGCGAGCGACCGCGTCGGTATCGAGAATTCCTCCGTGCTGCCGGGGTAGGCTGGCGACGTGATGCCGTGGTGGGGCTGGCTGGTGATCGCGACCATCGCGATCCCGCTCGGGATGCTCGCCCAGCGCCGCGGTTGGATCGACCTGCGCGGCGACGGTCGGCGGGGCGGCACGGGCGCCGGTCTTGTCGGCATCGGTGATGAGGTCTTCAACCCGACCCGGCACGAGGCCGCCCTCGAGCTCGACCGGCAGACCGCGATGCCCGCACCGGCGCCGGTGCCCGGCGATGACCACCTCGGCGTGCCGCGCATCGAGAGCGACCCCGACGAGGGGGAGGGCTACCGCGGGTCGATCCGGCTGTAGCGGTGCCGCGTGCGGCGTCGGGAGTCGGGTGTCGGGCGTCGGGTGCAGCGCTAGCGCGTGGTGAGGTCGGCGTACTCGGGGTGCCGACGCATCCACATGACCACGAAGCCGCACACCGGCTGCACGCGGTCGGTTGTCGTCGCCCGCAGTTCGTCGAGGATCACGCGCACGACCTCTCCGCCGACGCCCTTGTTGCGCATCAGCGGCGGCACCTCGGCGTGCAGCAGTCGCACGGTGCCGCCGACCCGGTCGTAGACGATCCAGCCCTGCAGCTCGTCGCCGTCGTAGACGGCGTAGCGGTCGGCATCGGGCTCGTGGGTGACGGTGAGGCTCATGGCACGAACCCTACTCGGGCAGCTTCTGCTCCCACCGGGGCTGCTCCTCGGGTGGAGGCGCCGGGGCCGGTGCGGGCCGACTGCCCGACAGCAGCTTCCAGATTCCGACGGCCGTCGCGATGAGCACGCCGGCGTCGTCGAGCAGGCCGGCCGGTCCGAGCAGGATCTCCGGAGCGAGATCGAGGGGCGAGACCCCGTACAGCAGGGCGGCCGCCCCGACCAGCACGGCGGCGATGATGGCGCGGCGACGGGACATGGGCCTCACAGTACCGGGGCGATCATCCGGGCGCGATCAGGCGCTCGTGCGCACCACGATCGACGTCGGCATGAGGTGGCGTCGGGCGACCGGCCGCCCGGCGAGCAGATCGAGCAGGATGCGCGCCATGCGCTCGCCCTGCTCGACCGAGGGCTGCCGCACCGTGGTGAGCGGCACCTCGCAGGCCAGGGCCGCCGGCGAGTCGTCGAAGCCCATGACGGCGACCTGCTCGGGCACGGCGATGCCGCGCTCGCGCAGCACCGTGACGGCCCCCATGGCCATGAGGTCGCTCGCGACGAAGATCGCGTCGAGGTCGGGGTGGGCGTCGAGCAGCTCGCGCGTGGCGCGCATGCCCCCCGCCAGGGTGAAGTCACCGTGCACGGCCGCGTCGGGCTCGAGCCCCGCATCCGTCATCGCCTGCTGCCAGCCGGTCAGCCGGTCGACTCCCGCGGGCATGTCGGCAGGGCCGGCGATCGTGCCGATGCGGCGGCGGCCGCGCTCGATGAGGAACCGGGTGCCGTCGGCGGCGGCCGCGATGTTGTCGACGTCGACGTAGTAGCTGTCGGTCGATGCGGGGTCGGCGGGGCGACCGCCGAAGACGACGGGGATGCTCTCGCCCAGCTCGGCGAGCACGTGATCGTCGGTGTGGTGCGACACCACGAGTGCGCCGTCGACGTTGCCCCCGCGCAAGTAGGCGACGGTGGCGTCGAAGCGGCCGCTCGCACTCGCCAGATGCAGGGTGAGCGCGTACCCGGTCTCGTCGAGCGCGGTCGAGATGCCCTGCACGATCGCGGCGAAGTAGGGGTCGCCGAAGAAGCGCGTCGTGTCCTCCGGAATCACCAGGGCGATCGCCATCGCCTTGCGGTTGGCCAGCGAGCGCGCGGCGCGGTTGGGGGTGTAGCGCAGCTCGGCGATCGCGGCGGTCACCGCGGCGACCGTCTCGTCGCTCACGCGCGGCGACCCGTTGACGACGCGCGAGACGGTCGCGCGCGAGACGCCCGCGCGCTCGGCGACCATCTCGAGCGTCGGAGCGACTCGGGTGCCTGCTCCGTCCGCCGTCATGGGGGAATCCTACGGGCGCGGATCGAGCGGGGGCGCAACGCTGCGCCCCGCGATCATCGCCTGGTAGAGCCGTCCGCTGCGCTTCACGGTGCGGCGCTGCGAGTCGTAGTCGACCCGCACGAGACCGAAGCGCTTGTCGTAGCCCCAGGCCCACTCGAAGTTGTCGAGCAGCGACCAGTAGAAGTACCCGCGCACGTCGACACCGGCCTCGATCGCGTCGACCACCGCGTCGATATGCAGGCGCACGAACTCGGCCCGCTCGATGTCATCGACGAAGCCCTCGGCGTCGGGCACGTCGGTGTAGGCGGCCCCGTTTTCGGTGACGTACAGCACCACGCCGGCGGGCCGGGTGTACTCGGCGTCGATGCGCCGCAGCAGGCGGGTGAGCCCCTCGGGCTGCACCTCCCAGCCCATCGCCGTCACGGGCAGCCCGCGCGGGTGGGTGAAGATGCCGTCGCCCGCGGGGAAGGGCGAGAGCTTCGGTCGCTCCGAGGGCGCGGCGCTCGACAGCGGTGCCGCGGCGGGCGGATGCGCGCTCACCGCATCCCCGTGGTAGTAGTTGACCCCCAGCGCGTCGATGGGTGTCGCGATCGCGGCGAGGTCGCCCTCCTGCACGGGCAGGTGCAGCCCGCGCGCCGCGAGGTCGTCCACCAGGTCGGCAGGGTACGCGCCGCGGAACATCGGGTCGAGGAAGAGCCGGTTGTGCTGCGCGTCGATGCGCCGCGCGGCGTCGAGGTCGGCGGGGTCGTGCGGGTCGACGGGGTCGGCCACGGTCATGTTGAGCGTGATGCCGAGGTCGAGCGACGCATCCAGCGATCGCAGCCGCTGCGTCGCCAGGCCGTGCCCCAGCAGCAGGTGGTGGGCGGCGTCGAGGGAGCGCTGCGCGTTCTGCTCGCCCGGCGCGTGCTCACCGCTGAGGTACCCGAGGAAGGCGGAGCACCACGGCTCGTTGAGGCTCGTCCAGTGCTGGATGCGGTCGCCGAGCGCGGCGTGCACCTCGGCGGCGTAGTCGGCGAACCGCAGGGCGGTGTCGCGGGCCGGCCACCCGCCGGCCTCCTGCAGCGCCTGCGGCAGGTCCCAGTGGTAGAGCGTGAGCCACGGCGTGATGCCGGCCTCGAGCAGCTCGTCGGTGAGGCGCCGGTAGAAGTCGAGGCCGGCGGGGTTCGCGGTGCGGCCGTCCGGCTGCACGCGCGCCCACGAGGTCGAGAAGCGGTAGACCTGCACGCCGAGCTCGCGCATGAGGGCGACGTCGTCGCGGTAGCGGTCGTAGTGCTCGCAGGCCCGCTCGCCGCTCTCACCGCCGACGACGGCACCGGGCACGCGGCTGAAGGCGTCCCAGATCGAGTCGGCCCGGCCGTCGCGGTGGGTGGCTCCTTCGATCTGGTAGGCGGCGGTGGCGACGCCGAGCAGCAGCTGGGGCGGAATCGGGCGCGCGGCAGCGCGCGCCCCGGGGTTCGAGGCGGGAGTGGTGGCGGTCATCCCTTGACGGCTCCTTGCATGATGCCGCTCACGAGGTGGCGGCCGGCGACGGCGAACAAGATCAACAGGGGGATCGTGCTGAGGATAACCCCGGCCATGACGATCGAGTAGTCGACGAAGTAGTTGCTCTGCAGCAGCGAGAGCGCCACCGGCAGGGTGGGGTTCTGCCGGTCGAGCACGATGAACGGCCAGAAGAAGTTCGTCCACGTGGCGATGAAGGTGAAAAGGGCGAGCATCGCCGCGGCCGGACGTGCCGCGGGGAGGGCCACCGACCAGAAGGTGCGGATCATGCTCGCGCCGTCGACGCGCGCCGCCTCGATGAGCTCGTACGGCAGCGCCTGGCTGAGGTACTGCGTCATCCAGAACACCCCGAACGCGCTCACCACCGCGGGCAGGATGACCGCCCACAGCGTTCCGGCGAGCTGCAGCTGGCTCATCGCGATGAACAGCGGCACGACCCCGAGCTGGGTCGGCACGGCCATGGTCGCGATCACGAACACGAGCAGTCCGTTGCGGCCCCGGAAGCGCAGCTTCGCGAAGGCGAAGCCGGCGAGCGTCGAGAACAGCACGACGGATGCGGAGACCACGCTCGACACGATGATCGAGTTGCCGAGCGCCCGCCAGAAGTTGACGGCGTCGGCCGCGAGCACCGCGGCCGCGTTGCTCAGGAAGTTGCCGCCCGGCCACCAGACGATGTCCTGCTGGTTGATGGTCGACGCATCGCCCGATCCGATGAGGAACGACCAGTAGAGCGGGAACATCGAGCCGAGCAGCACGGCGGTCAGGAAGCCGTAACCGAGCCAGCCGGGGCGCTGGCCGTTGGCGAGCCCACGACGGCGGCGGGCTGAACTGGCGGGCCCGCGCTCGAGGAGTCCGTATCCGGTGCTCATGATGCCTTCGCGATCGAACGGGTGATCACGACGTTGAGAAGGCCGACGATCACGATGATGAGGAAGAGCAGCCACGCGACCGCGGCCGCGCGGCCGAAGTTCAGCTGCCCCCACCCGAGGTTGTAGAGGTAGATGGTGATGGTCATCCACTGGCTGCTCGCGCCGCCCTGCCCCGCCGTGTCGTAGAGGCGTGGCTCGTCGAAGATCTGCAGCCCTCCGATCGTCGAGGTGACGATGACGAAGATCAGGGTCGGCCGCAGCTGCGGGATGGTGATCGAGAAGAACTGCCGCACGGTGCCGGCACCGTCGATCATCGCCGCCTCGTAGTAGTCGCGCGGGATGGCCTGCATGCCGGCGAGGAGGATGAGCGCGGTGTAGCCGGTCCAGCGGAAGTTGACCATCGTGGCGATGGCGATGTGGCTGGGCAGCACCTCCGAATGCCAGCCGATCGGATCGATGCCGAGGTCGCCGAGAAGGTTGTTGATGAGTCCGTACTGGTCGCCGAACATGTTGCTGAAGATGAGGGTGACGGCGACCGGAGCGACCACGTAGGGCAGCAGCACACCCATCCGCCAGAAGGTCGAGGCGCGGAGGTTGCGGTCGAGCACGGCCGCGATGAGGAGGGCGACGATGATCTGCGGAACGGCCGAGATCAGGAAGATCGAGAAGGTGTTGCGCAGCGCGATCCAGAACGGCGGGTTCGAGAGCACGAAGGCGTAGTTGTCGAAGCCGACGAAGTCGCCCTGCCCCCCGATGAGGTTCCACTCGTGCACCGAGACCCAGGCCGTGTAGACGAGCGGAAACAGCCCGGTGATCGCGAAGAGGATGAAGAACGGCGAGATGTAGAGGTACGGCGAGACCTTGACGTCCCACCGCGAGAGCGTCTGCGAGAACGCGATGCGGCGCACCGAGCGCTCGGCCGGCGTCGGGGCAGGGGCCGGCTGCTTCGGTGCCGGGGGCCGGGTGGCGGTGGCGGTCATGGTGTCTCCTCGGCGGTGAGGGTGCCCGGGGGCCGCAGCTGGGCGGCCCCCGGGCGGGGGGTGGTGCTAGAGGGCGTTGACGTCAGCGACGAAGAGCTCCCACGAGCTGTCGATGGTGTCGGTGCCATCGACGTCGACGCGGGTGAGCGCCCGCTGCAGGGCGTCGTTGATCGGGAAGTACTTCACGCTCTTGAACGGCGCGACCTCGATGGCCTGCGAGCGCTCGATGAGGATCTGCCCGACCGGGGCGCCGTTGAAGTACTCGTTCGTCGCCTCCTGCAGCTCGGTCGACTCGTAGGCCTCGACCTGGCTCGGGAAGGTGCCCGCCGCGGCGAAGGCGCTCATCTGCTGCTCGGGCGCGGTCAGCCACGCCGCGAGCTTCTTCGCCTCCTCGATGTTCTGGCCCTGGGCCGGAACAGTCAGGTACGAGCCGCCCCAGTTGCCACCGCCGCCGGGGAAGACGTTGGCGACGTCCCAGCCGGTGACGTCGGGAGCGTTGCCCGAGATGACGCCGAGCATCCAGCCGGGGCAGAGCATCGTGGCGAACGCGCCGTTCGAGAGACCGGCGAACCAGTCGTCGCTCCACTGGGCGAGGTGAGCGGAGAGGTTCTCCGAGGCGGTGAGCACGTCGGTGTAGATCTGCTTGACCTCGGGGTTCTCGGTGGCGATGACGGTGCCGTCGGCCTCTTCGTAGGCGTACTCGACCTGGTTGATCATGCCCTGGTAGATGGCGCCCGCGGCGTCGAACCAGGCGGCACCCGAGGCGTCGACGTACTGCTGGCCGACCTCGAAGTAGCGATCCCAGTCGCCCTCGAGCAGGGCGGCGACCTCGTCGCGGTCGGTGGGCAGGCCGGCGGCCTCGAACAGGTCGGCGCGGTAGCAGACGGCCTGCGGGCCGATGTCGGTGCCGTAGGCCACGAGCCGGCCCTCGGCGTCGGTCGCTGCCGCGGTCTTCCAGTCGACCCAGCGGTCGGCGACTGCCGGGTCGCTCAGGTCGGCGAGACGGTCGCTGTACTGCATCATCTCGGCGAACCAGTCGACCTCGACGGCCTCGATGTCGGCGAGGCCGCTGCCGGCGCCGAGCTTGGTGAAGAAGTTGTCGCGCGCCTCGTTGGAGGTCGCCGCGCGGTTGTGCACGATGGTGACGCCCGGGTTCTCGGCCTCGTACTGCGCGAAGAGCTCGTCGGTGTAGCCGAAGTCGTTGAACGTGGCGACGGTGAGGGTGATCTCACCGCCTTCGGCACCGGGGTCGGTCGCCGTGCTGCAGCCGGTGGCGATGAGGGCGATCGCGGCGGCGCCGGCAAGGGCGGCGCTCGCGGTGGTGCGACGTGAACGGATCACGATTCACTCCTTTGTGTGCGTGGGTGGTGGCGGTGAGAGCGCTCTCATGTGGTGGCCGTGAGAGCGCTCTCACATTGCCGGGAACACTACGCAGGTCGACTCTGGAATGTCAACCTTCGTTCCAGATCAGAGTGAAATGGCTGGTCAGAGCGTCCATCGGCCCGTCCACGCGGCGCCGGTAGGCTGTCGGGATGCTGCGCTCGAGCTCCGCCGCCCGCTGGCTCGGCGGCCTCGCCCTGGTCGCCGCCGCGGCCCTCGCCGGGTGCGCCGCCGACCGCGGGCCGCTCGTGCTCGACCCGACGCCGAGCCCCACCGCGACCGCGACGGCGACTGCCACGCCGACGCCCACGCCGACCCCGACCTTCGACCGCGCGCAGTACTCGATCGACGACCCCGCGAGCATCTGGGTCGTGGTCAACAAGCTGCGTCCCCTGCAGCCCGCGGGCTACGTGCCGCCCGACCTCCGGGTGGCCCGCATCGCCGCCACTCAAGACCTCCCGATGCGCGACGCCACCGCGACGGCGGCGGAGGCCATGTTCGCCGACGCGGCCGCGGCCGGCCTGCCGCTGCGCCTCACCAGTGCCTACCGCAGCTTCGAGAGTCAGACCCGCATCAACGCCCAGCTCGTGCAGCAGCTCGGCCAGGAGCGCGCCGACATCGCGAGCGCACGGCCCGGTCACAGCGAGCACCAGACGGGATTCGCCATCGATGTGGGCCCGCTGTCGGGCGTGTGCGACCTCCAGGCGTGCTTCGGCGAGACGGCCGAAGGCCAGTGGCTCGTGGCCAACGCGCACCGCTACGGCTTCATGCTGCGGTACCCCGACGGCCTGACGGCCATCACCGGCTACGCCTACGAGCCCTGGCACTGGCGATACGTGGGGGTCGAGCTGGCCACCGAGCTGCGTGCGACCGGCATCGCGACCCTCGAGGAGTTCTTCGGCCTTCCGCCTGCCCCCGACTACGCGCGCTGACGCTCTTGTCGCGTCTCGCTCGTCGCGACTACGGTTCGCCCATGGAGTACACGCGCAGCACCACCGTGCCGGGCCCCCGCGACGTCGTCGCCGCCCTGTTCGTCGACACCTCGACCTGGGCCGAGTGGCAGCCCTCGCTGCTCTCGATCGAGGTGCTGCACGGCGCCCCGCCCGCCACGGGTGCTCGCTCGCGGCTGACCTTCCGCCGGGGGCGCAGCGGCACGATGGTGATGACCGAGACGATCGAGCACGGCGAGCTGCCCGAGCGCTGGAGCGTCGCCTACGAGGTGCCGGGCGTGCACAACATCTGCGACACGCGGTTCGAGCAGGTGGATGCGCGCACCACCCTCATCGAGCAGCGCAACATCTTCCGCTTCACCGGATTCATGCGCGTGGTCGGCGCCCTCTTCGCGCGCAGCTTCCCGTCGGAGACGCAGCGGTCGCTCGACGCCTTCCGCGCATTCGCCGCGGGTCGGCTCGACGGCGCGTAGGCGACGCCGCCCTCAGCCGACCGCGCTCGCCAGGCGCTGTACGAGCTGCTCGACGATCGGGCGCGGTGTCGCCAGGATCACCCGCACGTGGCCCGCACCCGCGGCGCCGCACGCGCGACCGCCGGTCACGGCCAGCCCGGAGCGTTCGCGCAGCGTCGTCGCCGGGTCGTCGCCGAGGCCGAGCCGTGAGACGTCGAGCCAGGCGATGTACGTGCCCTCGGGCATCCGATACCGCACCTCGGGCAGCCGCTCGGCGAGCAGGTCGCGCAGAGCGCGGCGGTTGGCGTCGTAGTAGGCGACGGTCGCGTCGAGCCAATCGCGACCGTCGCGGTAGGCGGCCGTGTTCGCGACGATGCCCAGGATGCTCGCTCCGTGCCCCGCCATCGGTCCGAGCTTCTGCCACACCTCGGCGTCGGCGTCGTTCGTCAGGATGAGCTGCGCCGCCTTCGTGCCCGCCAGGTTGAAGGCCTTCGACGCGCTCGTCACCGTGATGCTGTGGCCCGCCGCCGCGGCGCTCACGCTGGCGTAGGGCACGTGCCGCACCCCGTCGAACACGATCGGGGCGTGCACCTCATCGGCGAACACCCGCGCTCCGTGCCGCTCGACGACTGCGGCGAGAGCCTCCAGCTCGGCGCGCTCGAAGACCCGGCCGCCCGGGTTCAGAGGATTGCACAGCACGACGAGTCCTGCGCCCGCGGCGAGCTCGCGGTCGATCGCGTCGAGGTCGAGCACCTGCCGGGCGCCATCATCCGCGAGGGGCACCTCGATCACCCCGCGGCCGTGCGCGAGCGGCACCGTGAGGAAGGGCATGTAGGCGGGCGTCGGCACGAGCACCGCCGATCCGGGCCGCGAGTAGTGGGCGAGGGCGACGTCGAGGCCGCTGATCACGTCGGCGAGATGGTGCACGCGGCCGCGCGGCACCTCCCAGTCGTAGCGGTCGCGCATCCACTCGCTCGTCGCCGCGGCGTGCTCGGCGGCGACGGCTCGAGGAAGGTACCCGAGGTGACCGGCCTCGACCGCGGCATGCAGCGCGGCCGTCACCGCCGGAGCCGTGCCGAGGTCGCTCTCGGCCACCCACGCGCCGATCGTGCCGGGAAACATCGTCCACTTCATCGAGCCCTGAGCGCGCAGCTGCTCGGGGGTGAGGGCATCCCACCGGGCGAACAGGGCGTCGCGGTCGAGGGGCTCGGCACCCGCCCTCGCGCCGACGTCGGCGCTCGGCTCAGGCGAGCGCGGCATCGACGATCTCCTTCGCCTCCGCCTGCACGCGGCGCAGGTGCGCCTCGTCGACGAACGACTCGGCGTAGATCTTGTAGACGTTCTCGGTGCCGCTCGGGCGGGCCGCGAACCAGGCGCGGTCGGTGACGACCTTGACGCCGCCGATGGCCGCGCCGTTGCCGGGTGCCGCACTGAGGCGGGCCGTGATGGGATCGCCCGCGAGGGTGTCGGCAGTGATGCTCGCGCCGTCGAGCCTGCCGAGCGCGGCCTTCTGCGCGGGGGTGGCGGCCGCATCCACTCGCTCGTAGACGGGTGCGCCGAAGCGGCTCGTGAGGTCCGCATAGAGGGTCGAGGGTGTGCGGCCGGTCACGGCGGTGATCTCGGCGGCGAGCAGGGCGAGCAGCATGCCGTCCTTATCGGTCGTCCAGGCGGTGCCGTCGCGCCGCACGAAGCTCGCGCCCGCGCTCTCCTCGCCGCCGAACGCGACTGAGCCGTCGATGAGCCCCGGCACGAACCACTTGAAGCCGACCGGCACCTCCCACAGCCTCCGCCCCAGCGAGGCGGCGACGTGGTCGATCATCGTCGACGAGACCAGGGTCTTGCCGATCGCGGCGTCGGAGCGCCAGCCGGGGCGGTGCCGGTAGAGGTAGTCGATCGCGACCGCGAGGTAGTGGTTGGGGTTCATGAGCCCGCCGTCGGGGGTGACGATGCCGTGCCGGTCGGCGTCGGCGTCATTGCCCGTCAGGAGGTCGAAGTCGTGCCGCCGCGCCACGACGCCCGCCATCGCGCTCGGGCTCGACGGATCCATGCGGATCTTCTCGTCCCAGTCGAGCGTCATGAACGCCCAGCGCGGGTCGACCGTCGGGTTCACGACGGTCAGGTCGAGGCCGTAGCGCTCGGCGATGAGGGCCCAGTAGTTGACGCTCGCGCCGCCGAGCGGGTCGGCGCCGAGGCGCAGGCCGCTCGCCCGCACCGCGTCGAGGTTCAGGATGCTCGCGAGGTCGTGCACATAGTGCTCGCGGTAGTCGTACCGCTCGGGCGCGGGCCGCGCATCCCGCCGCACCTCGCGGTTGCCGCCCGCGATGAGGGCGTTGGCGCGCTCGGCGATCCAGCCGGTGGCGTCGCTGTCGGCCGGGCCGCCGTGCGGAGGGTTGTACTTGAAGCCGCCGTCGCGCGGAGGGTTGTGGCTGGGCGTGATGACGATGCCGTCGGCCCGCGCGGCCGCGGTCGGCGCGCTGCCTGTCACGTGCCCGGCGTTGTAGCGGATGATCGCGTGGCTCAGCGCCGGCGTCGGCACCCAGTCGTCGTTCGCGTCGACGAGCGCCGCCACGCCGTTGCCGGCGAGCACCTCGAGCGCCGTGCGCAGGGCAGGAGCGCTGAGCGCGTGAGTGTCGGCGCCGATGAACAGCGGCCCGCCGATGCCCTGGGTCGCCCGGTACTCGACGATCGCCTGCGTGATCGCGGCGATGTGGGTGTCGGTGAAGGCGCCGTCGAGGCTCGAGCCGCGGTGGCCGCTCGTGCCGAACGCCACCCGCTGCGCGGGATCGTCGAGGTCGGGCACACGGTCGGCATATGCGCCCAGCAGCGCGTCGAGGTCGATCAGGTCGTTCGGCTGGGCGGGGGATCCGGCGCGGCTCATGCGCCCATCCAACCACCGCGGCGGGTGGCGGTGGGATGCACGGCCGTAGACTGCCGAGCGTGACCAGCCACCCCGACTCTCCCGCGCGGTACAGCTACCTGGGCCCGGCCGGCACCTTCACCTGGCAGGCGCTCGGGCAGGTGCCCGAGGCCGCCGGCGCCGAGTGGCACCCCGTCAGCAACGTGGGCGAGGCCCTCGACGATGTGGTGGCCGGCCGCAGTGCCGCGGCGATGATCGCGGTCGAGAACTCCGTCGAGGGCGGGGTGAGTGCCACCCAGGATGCGCTCGCGACGATCCCGGGTCTGCGCATCGTGGGGGAGTATCTCGTTCCGGTCAGCTTCAGCCTCGTGGCCGCGACCGGGGTGACCCTGGCCGATGTGCGGGTGGTGGCCGCGCATCCTGTCGCCTACGCGCAGTGTCGGCGCTTTCTCGAGAGCACCCTGCCGACGCACGGTCACCTGCCGGCCGCGTCGAACGTCGCCGCCCCGCTGAGCCTGCTCGAGCCGGGGTCGGTCGCCCACGCGGCGATCGCGCCGTCGGGCATCACCGAGCTGCACGATCTCGTCGAGCTCGCCTCGGGCATCGGCGACAACGCCAACGCGGTCACGCGCTTCGTGCTCGTCAGTCGCAGCCGCGCGATCCCGCCGCGCACCGGTGCCGACAAGACGAGCATCATCGCCGAGCTGCCCGACGACGCCCCCGGGCGCCTGCTCGAGATGCTCGAGCAGTTCGCCACGCGCGGCGTCAACATGAGCCTCATCGAGTCGCGACCGATCGGCGACGCGCTCGGCCGCTACCGCTTCGTCATCGACCTCGACGGCCACGTGCACGACGAGCGCGTCGCCGACGCCCTGCTCGGCCTGCGCCGCTTCAGCCCCAACGTCATCTTCCTCGGCTCGTACCCGCGGGCCGACGCCCGTCAGATCGAGGTGGTCTCGCAGTACGGCGACGACGTCTTCACGGATGCCCGCGATTGGCTGCGCGCGATCCTCAGCGGCGAGCCCGAGGGCGACGCGTAGCGTTCCCGGCGCCCCCGCTGCACCCTCGTCCCGGAAGCGGCCGAGACCGCGTGCCTCGCGTCTCACGACCGGGATGTCATGAAAACGCTCTCATAGCCGATCCCCGATAGTTTCGACCACAAGTCGGTCACGAAACGATAACGTTAAGTTGCTTAAGACAACATATGGCTTGTCGTGAGCCCGCATCCCTGCTTACAGTCAGCGCGACCCGACCACTTTCGCGCAAGGGAGCGCCATGTCTCGACGACGCCGTTTCGAAACTATCGGAGCGACTTCTCTCATCCTCGCCCTCGTCGTGGGCACCGTCACTGCCGCGAGCGCGGTCGACACCGTCATCGCGAGCGACGACTTCAGCACACCGCTGAGCTCGTCCTGGCAGCAGAGCGGCGGCCCGAGCCTCTCGGTCGTCGACGTCGACGGCGACCCCGCCCTCCAGGTCGCGAACCGCGCGAACGACTACGACGGCATCGAGACGGCGCCCGGCGTGGTCGAGGCCGGCGAGACCTACGACTTGTCCATGCGGGTGCGGCTCGCCCCCGCAACCACCGGCACCGCGACTTTCAAGCTCGTCGCCGTTCCCGGATACGTGACGGTGCCCGGTACCGAGCTCGCCGTCACCGCCGACGGCTGGACGACCCTCAGCGGGCGCTACACGATGCCCGATGACGCGGTCGATCCGAAGTTCTACATCGGGTCCGGTGCGCTCAGCGGGGCCTACACCTACCTTGTCGACGACGTCGAGCTGACGCTGGTCGACACGAGCGCGCCGGTCGTGGTCGTGATCTCTGACGACGACTTCAGCGCGCCCCTCGACCCCGCGTGGCGGCAGAGCGGCGGCCCGACCCTCTCGATCGTCGAGGTCGACGCCGACCCTGCTCTGCAGATCGCGAACCGCGCCAACGACTACGACGGCATCGAGACCGCACCCGGCACCCTCGAGCCCGGCCGCACCTACACCGTCTCGGTGCGCGCCCGCGTGGCCGCCGACGCCGGCGGCACCCCCTCGCTGCGCTTCGTGCAGAACTACCAGCTCGCCGGCGCCGAGCAGTACATCTGGGTCGACGGCACCGACACCGCGCTCAGCGCTGACGGCTGGGCGACCATCACCGGTACGTTCACGATCCCGGATGCCGCCACCAACCCGCGCATCTACACGGGCACCTCGGCGCTGGCCGGGCCCTACACGTACCTCCTCGACGACCTGCTGCTGACCACCACCCAGCAGGACGACGGCTCGGGCCCGACCGACCCCGGAACCCCGGGAGCGGTCGTGCTCGAGACCAGCTTCGAGGAGGGCCTCGCCCCCTGGCAGCTGCGGCGCTCGAGCAGCATCGACGGCGTCACTCCGGTCGCCGAGGTGACGACGGCTCTCGCCCGCACCGGGGCGCAGTCGGCGGTCGTCCGCGACCGCGGCAACCAGGGTGATGGCCTGGGCCTGCCGACCGCGGGCATCCTGCTGCCGGGCCTGAGCTACGAGCTGACGGCATGGGTGCGCTTCGCGAGCGGCCAGCCGGCGGGCGACATCTGGATCACTCTGCAGGCCGACAGCTCGTTCCTGACCCAGGCACAGCTGACTGGCCTCACGAACAATGGCTGGACGCAGATCGAGGCCGCTGTGACGATGCCGCCGACTGAGCCCGCCACCGGGCTGCTCTACCTCGAGACCGCGTACGTCGCCCCGCCGGCGACCGGCAACACGAGCACGTTCTACGTCGACGACATCACGATCACGCAGGCCGAGGAGCTGAGCATCCAGGACGACCTCACGCCGATCCTCAGCACGGTCGACTTCCCCGTCGGCGTCGCGATCGACGCGCGCGAGACCGGAGGCGCCCAGGCCGAGCTCGTCAACCTGCACTTCGAGCAGCTCACGGCCGAGAACTCGATGAAGCCCGAGGCGTTCTACAACGGCGCTCGCGAGTTCGTCGCCCCGAGCGATGCGACCGCGGTGATGGACTTCGCCGCCGCCAACGACCTCCGCGTCTGGGGTCACACGCTCGTCTGGCACGCGCAGACGCCGGCGTGGTTCTTCCAGACGGCCGAGGGCGCACCGCTCAGCACCTCCGAGACCGATCGCCAGATTCTGCGCGACCGCATGCGCGACCACATCTTCGCGGTGGCCGAGCTGTACGCCGACGAGTACGGCCTCTACGGAGACGGCAACCCGATCGTCGCGTTCGACGTCGTCAACGAGGTCATCACCGACGCGAGCGGACTCGCCGATGGCCTGCGCCGCAGCGAGTGGTACCGCATCCTGGGTGAGGAGTTCATCGACCTGGCGTTCCAGTACGCCGACGAGGCCTTCAACGACGAGTTCGCGGCGCCCGGCAGCGACCGCCCGGTGAAGCTGTTCATCAACGACTACAACACCGAGCTGACCCCGAAGGGCACGCGGATGCTCGCTCTGCTCGAGCGCCTGCTCGAGCGCGGCGTGCCGGTCGACGGTGTCGGTCACCAGATGCACGTGAGCCTGTCGTTCCCGGTCGACGACCTCGGTGCGACGCTCGACCGCTTCGAGCCGCTCGGCCTGCTGCAGGCCGTCACCGAGCTCGATGTGACCACCGGTACGCCCGAGTCGACGGCGAAGTTCATCGACCAGGGCTACTTCTACCGCGATGCCTTCCGCGACTTCCGCGACTTCCACGACCGCACCGATCAGCTGTTCTCGGTGACGGTGTGGGGCCTCTCCGACAACCGCAGCTGGCGGTCGGGCAACGGCGGCCCGCTGCTGTTCGACGAGCGCCTGCAGGCCAAGCCCGCCTACTTCGGGGTCGTCGACGACGACCTCGACGCCCCGCAGCGCTCGGCCAACGTGTTCGGCGCGACCGTGACCACGGTCGGCGACCGGCAGTGGCAGCGCATGCCCGATGTGCGCATCGACAGCACCGCGACCTTCCAGGTGCGGTGGTCGGGCAGCGAGCTGCACGTGCTGATCGAGGTGGATGACGCGACGCCGCAGTCGACCGACGCCGTCGAGCTCGAGCTCGAGGGCACGACGGTGACCGTCGACCGCGACGACGCGCAGCGCAGCACGGCCACCGGCTGGGCCACGGTCGTGAGCCTGCCCCTCGGCGGAGCGGGCGAGGGAGACCTCGTCGCCTTCGACGTGCGGGTGATCGACGGCGGCGACCTGCGATCGGCCTGGAACGCCCCCGGCGTGCTCGGCACGCTCACCCTGCTCGAGCCGTTGAGCTTCGTCGAGGTCGTCGAGACGGCGACCGCGCCGGTCATCGACGGCGCGATCGACGAGGCCTGGGCCGCGGCGACTGTGGTCGAGACCGGCAAGCAGGTCGAGGGCACGAGCGGCGCGACGGCGGAAGTGCGCACGCTGTGGCGCGACGACCGACTGTACGTGCTCATGGAGGTCGCCGACCCGGTGATCGATGTGAGCGGCTCCGACCCCTGGATTCAGGACTCGGTCGAGGTGTACGTCGACGCGGGCAACGTCAAGAACGGCTCGTACCGGTACGACGACATGCAGCTGCGCATCAGCGCGACGAACGTCGTGACGGTCGGGGCGGGCGATGAGGCCTTCCAGCGGGCACGCATCGAGTCGCAGACGGCCACCGTCGACGGCGGCTACATCGTCGAGATCTCGATCAGTCTGCTCACCGAGTCGGGGCTCGGCACGGTGCACGGCCTCGACTTCCAGGTCAACGACGCCGCGAGCGGTGCCCGTCAGTCGATCCGCAACTGGGCCGACCCGAGCGCGCAGAGCTACCTGTCGACGGCCCGCTGGGGTGTCGGTCAGCTGGTGGCGGCGCCGGATGCGGAGCCGCAGCTCGTGCTCGACGCCGAGTCGCCCCAGCCGGGCGAGCAGGTCTCCTTCTCGCTCGACGGCCTCGAGCCCGGTGCCGTGGTGGAGCTCGTGCTCGTGCCCGACACCGGGGACACGCAGCCCGTGCTCGGGGTGTCGGTGGTGCGGGCATCCGCCGCCGCCCCGGCAGCGGCGATCGAGTTCCCGCTCTCGCTCGGCTTCTTCACGGCCGATGAGAACGGGCGGGTTGCCGGCACGGTGACGATTCCCGCGATCGTGCCGCCGGGTGACTACCTGATCCTGGCGCTCGTCGACGGCGAGGAGGTGGCCTCGTCGAGCATCACGGTCGCGGCGGCCGCGCCCACCGGCCCGGGGCAGCTGTCGAACACCGGTGCGGCCGACATCGCGACCCTGCTCGCGATCGCCGCGCTGCTGATGGCCTGCGGACTCGTGGTGGTGCTCCGTAGCAGCCGTCGGGCGTCAACCCGAAACGCCTGACGATACCGAGCGGGGGCCGTCGACAGTGCGTCGGCGGCCCCCGCTTCTCGCGGCGCGGCGTGCGCGGTGCTGGGCGCTCCGGTTGGAGACACCCGTCACTCGTCGGCCGTCACCGGTCGGCGAGAATGCCGTCCACAGCGGCGTCGAGCGAAAGACGCAGTGGTCGGAGGTCAGCCCGAGCGGCGCTGAGCACGAGCCCACCTTCGTAGGCCGCCAGAAGGACGTTGGCCTGATCGTGCGGAGGCCGATCATCCTTCGCGATCCCGAGTCGCTGCAATCGTGTGAGCGCCTCGGCGAGCAGTCCGTTCCACTCGTCCAGGCCGTTCGACAGATGGGTGCGCAGGGCGCTGTCGCCAGCCACGTCGTGGACGAGAGAGCCGAGGGGGCACCGCGCGATCTCGCTGCCCGTATGGGCGGCGACCGCCGCATCGACCCAGGCGCGCAGGTCGGCGGCGGTGGTCATCTCGGCCAGCATCTGTCGCTGTGCGTCGAGCGTGCCCTGCACCTGCCGGTCGATCACCGCCTTGACGAGCTCGTTCTTGCTGTCGAAGTAGTGGTAGAGCTGACCCTTGCCGGTGCCGGATGCCGTGGCGACGTCGCTCAATCCCGTGGCGGCGACCCCCCTCTGGTGGAAGAGCTCACTCGCTGCGGCGACGATCCGTGCCAACGATTCGCGGCCGCGGTCGGTCACGGGGTGAAGGCCCATGCGTCCCGTCCTCTCGATTGACTCTCTCGCACGAGGAGTCTATCGTACCGATCGGTACACTTTATGTACCGATCGGTAAAGTAAGGGGTGCGGTTCCGATGTACCGAACAGCTCAGCTCGACGACCTCGACGCGATCATGGCGATCGTCGTCGCCGCCGGCTTGTTCTCGCCGGACGATCGCGGCTTCCTGGGGGATGCGCTCCGCGACTTCCACGATCGCGACGCGGCGAGCGGCGCGGGCTTCCTGCTCGACATTGATGAGGCGGGCGACCCGGTCGGCGTCGTCAGCTGGAACCCGAGGGTCGCGACCGATGCAGGGTGGGATCTCACGATGATCGCCGTGCTGCCGGAACGGCAAGGTGAGGGTCGAGGTGCGGCGATGATGGCACACGTCGAACGGAAGCTCATCGACTCCGGACAGCGCCTGCTTCTCGTGGAGACCTCATCCGCGCCGCAATACGACGCCACCCGGGCGTTCTACCAGCGCTGCGGATACGAGGAGGAGGCACGAGTGCGCGACTACTGGACGGACGGCGATGACCTGGTGCTGTTCCGCAAGCGGCTCGTCGGGGCTGGCGGTCGGTGAGTCGCCGGGTGCGGCCCCTCGACCTGCCGTCAGAGCTCGAGCCCGCCGTCGACCTCGTGCGTCGCTCGTTCGTCGCCGATCCCCTGTGGAGCGCGGTCTTCGCGTCGACGGCCGAGGGCCGTGCGGCAGCGACAGCATTCTGGCGAGTGGTCGTCACCGGTGCGCTTCGCTACCCGTGGACGATGACCAATACCGAGATGACGGCTCTGGTCGTGTGGATTCCTCCCGGGCAACCGGAATGGGACGATGAGGGCGCCCGCGAGCTCGACCGCATACGCGCCTCCCTGCCGGAGTCGTCACGCAGCCGGCTTGACGAGCTCTTCGCAGTGATGAGCGCCAACCACCCGGAGAGCGGCCCGGACGGCGAGCCTCTGGCCTACCTCAGCGTGGCGGCCGTTGACCCTGCACTGCACGGACACGGACGCGGCGGTGAACTTCTGGATGAGTCGCTCGCGCGGGTCGACGATGAGGGGTGGGCGGCGTATCTCGAATCGAGCAACCCCCGCAACATCACCTTCTACGAGAGGCGAGGCTTCCGCGTGCGACAACGGCTGGCCGGGCCGGGCGGGGCCCTCATCACGACGATGATGCGTCCCGCCCGGAGGCGCTGAGTCAGCTCGCGCGCGGCACGCGCACCACGAGCGACGCCGGCGCCACGCGCACCGCGATCGCCGAGACCTCGCCCATCGCCTCGCCGTCGATCTCGAACTCCTCCGGCCGATCGAACGCGAGGGTCATGCGTCGACCCTGGAAGTAGCGCAGGGCGCGCACGCGCTTGTCGGCCGCCATGATCCGCCGGCCCAGGCGGCTGCGCTGCAGCACGCCGTTCTCCCACGCGACCGCGTAGCCGACCCGCATCCAGCCCCACAGGTTGCGGGGCCGCATCGCCACCACGTCGAGCAGCCCGTCGTCGATCTCGGCCTCGGGCAGCAGCAGCACTCCGCCCGGGAGGGCACCGCAATTGCCGATCAGCAGGGTGTGCACGGTCGTCGCACGCTCAGGGCTGCCGTCGAGGGTGTACCGCACGCGGACGGCATCGACATCGCGAACGATGCGCGCCGTCGCCTCGACGTAGGCGAGCCAGCCGACCCGCTTCTTCAGCTCGGGGTTGGTCGCCGCGATCATGCGCGCGTCGAGGCCGATACCGACCATGACGACGAACGCGTGGGTCTCGGTCGAGCCATCGGCCCGGGTGATCTCGGCGAGCCCGACATCGACCGCATGATCGACCCCGGTGACGGCGGTGGAGACCGACTCGGCCAGCCGGCCCATCGGCAGGTTCAGGTTGCGCGCGAGCAGGTTGCCGGTGCCGGAGGGGACGAGCACGAGCGGAATACCCGACTCGAGCATCCCTTCGGCGACCGCGCGCACCGTGCCGTCGCCGCCCGCCGCGATGACCGCGTCGACCCCGGCGGCGACCGCCTGACGTGCGCGACCCTGACCCGGGTCGTCGACCGTGGTCTCGAGCCACAGCGATTCGGCCCAGCCGGCCTCCTCCTCGGCGTCGACCACCGCGGCTCGCAGGGCGTCGAGATCGACCTTCACGGGGTTGACGACGACCGCGACGCGGGGGCGCGCGGGATGGCCGTCGGGGCGGGACATGGCGCCAGGGTAGAGCATCGCGCCCTGCCCCCGCCCGAGCCTTTCGGCGGGGCACGACGGCCCCGCCAGCCGGGCGGGCGCGTGCCAGACTAGAGGCGTGATCGACCCCCAGCTGCTGCGCGAGAACCCCGACATCGTCCGACGCTCGCAGCGGGCCCGGCGGGCGGATGCGGAGCTCATCGACGCCGCCATCGAGGCCGACCGGCGCCGGCGCGAGGCCATCGCGGCCTTCGAGGCTCTGCGCGCCGAGCAGAACGTCCACGGCAAGCAGGTCGCGGCCGCGCCGAAGGAGCAGAAGGCCGCGCTCGTCGCTCAAGCCCAGCAGCTCGCCGCCGACGTAAAGGCCGCCCAGGCCGCCGCGGCCGAGGCCGAGGCGCGGTTCGCGGAGGTCGCGGGGGGCATCCCGAACGTCATCATCGACGGCGTGCCGGAGGGCGGCGAGGACGACTTCGTGACGCTCCGGGAGGTCGGCGCGAAGCCGACGTTCGACTTCGAGCCCCGCGACCACCTCGCGCTCGGCGAGCTGCTCGACGCGATCGACATGGAGCGCGGCGTGAAGGTCTCGGGCTCGCGCTTCTACTTCCTCAAGGGTGTCGGTGCGCGGCTCGAGCTCGCGCTCATGACCTACGCGCTCGACACCGCGCTCGATGCCGGGTTCACGCCCCTCATCACGCCGACGCTCGTCAAGCCCGAAGTCATGAGCGGCACGGGCTTCCTCGGCGCGCACGCCGACGAGATCTACTACCTGCCGAACGACGAGCTGTATCTCACCGGCACGAGCGAGGTCGCCCTCGCCGGGTACCACGCCGACGAGATCATCGACGTGAGCGCCGGGCCGCTGCGGTACGCGGGCTGGTCGACCTGCTACCGCCGCGAGGCCGGCAGCTACGGCAAAGACACGCGCGGCATCATCCGCGTGCACCAGTTCCAGAAGCTCGAGATGTTCAGCTATATCGATCCGGCCGACGCCGAGGCCGAGCACGAGCGCTTGCTGGCGCTGCAGGAGGGCATGCTGCAGTCGCTGGGCCTCGCCTACCGCGTCATCGACACGGCGGCGGGCGACCTCGGCTCGAGCGCGGCCCGCAAGTTCGACGTCGAGGCCTGGGTGCCCACTCAGGGGGCCTACCGCGAGCTCACGAGCACGAGCAACTGCACGACGTTCCAGGCGCGGCGCCTCGGCGTGCGCTTCCGCGGCGAGGGCGGCAAGACCGCTCCGGTCGCGACGCTCAACGGCACGCTCGCCACGACCCGCTGGCTCGTCGCCCTGCTCGAGACCCATCAGCGCGCCGATGGCTCGGTCGCGGTGCCGGCGCCGCTGCGGCCGTACCTGCGCGGCCTCGAGGTTCTGGAGCCGGTGGGATGACCGAGCAGCGCCCGGCCGGCACCAAGCTCATCGCCCTCGATATCGACGGCACGGTGCTGCGCGAAGACGGCACGCTGCCCGACTCGGCGCTCGCCGAGGTGCACCGCTTGCGCGACGCCGGCCACGAGGTCATGCTCGCCACGGGCCGCTCGGTCGCGATGACCCTGCCCGTGCTCGACCGCCTCGACATCGCGCCGACCTACGTGGTCGCCTCGAACGGCGCCATTCTGCTCAAGCGCGACCCCGATGCGCCGACCGGCTACCGACGCCACCACGTCGAGACCTTCGACGCTACCGATGTTCTGCTCCGCATCCGCCCGCATCTGAAGCACGCCAATTACGCGGTCGAGGACGAGACCGGGCTGTACCGCTACACCGGCTGGTTTCCCGACGGAGCGCTCGGTGCGGTCAGCGAGGAGGTGCCCTTCGAGCAGCTGTGCTCCGAGCCGGCCACCCGCGTCGTCGTGATCTCTCCCGGCCACGCGATCGACGAGTTCCTGGCCGCGGTCGAGCTCATGGGCCTGCACCAGGTGAGCTACAACGTCGGCTGGACGGCGTGGCTCGACATCGCCCCCGATGGGGTCAACAAGTCGACGGCGCTCGAGCGGGTGCGCACCGCCCTCGGCATCGCGGGCGACGACGTCATCGCGATCGGCGACGGCCGCAACGACATCGAGATGCTCGCCTGGGCGGCCGGCCTCGGCGGTCGCGGCATCGCCATGGGGCAGGCGCCGGAGGAGGTGCGCGCGGTGGCCTCGGAGTCGACGGCGCGCGACACCGACGACGGCCTCGCGAAGGCCCTCGCGACGGTCTGATCGGATGCCGACCGCGACTTCTGGGTCAACGCATAGCGCCTCCGCCCCATGCTCTCGAGGGCTCGTCGGCTAGACTGGAAGACTGATGTCCAAGGAGGGCTGTCCGAGCGGCCGATGGAGCCAGTCTTGAAAACTGGTGGGCAGTAATGTCTCGTGGGTTCGAATCCCACGCCCTCCGCTCGTGATGGCCCGCTGCTGAGGGGGTACCCATGTCGGAGCCGGTGCGCGATCGCGCGACACGCTCGCTGCCGACCGCCGCTGTCCGGCACGGCCGGCTGCGTCGGTCGCGCGCTGTCACGACCATCCTCACGACCGTTGCCGCGGCGCTCGCCGTGGTCATGGTCAGCACCGTCTCCGTGGCGGCGATCACGGTCGCGCAGTTCAACGCGAACATCAACTACGTCGACCTCGCTGTCGGTGAAGGCCAGGAGGAGCGTGTCATCCCGACGGTCGGTGACTGGGAGGGCGGCTTCAACGTCATGCTCGTCGGCGTCGACAACGATGGCCGTCAGGATGATGCCGATGCGCGCGGCGGTGCCGTGCTCAATGACGTCAACATCCTGGTGCATGTGGCCGAGGACCAGCGGTCGGCGGTCGCGATCAGCTTCCCCCGCGATCTCGTCGTGCCGATCCCCTCGTGCCCGCGGCCCGATGGCACGAGCTCGTTCGCGATGTCGGCGCAGCCGATCAATGTCGCCTACTCGTACGGCGGCCTCGGCTGCGTCGTTCTGACCGTCGAGGCGCTCACCGGGCTGACCATCCCCTACGCGGGCACGATCTCGTTCAGCGGTGTCGCGCGCATGTCGACCGCGGTGGGTGGCGTCGAGGTCTGCGTCGACGGGCCGATCAACGACCCGTACACCGGCCTCGTGCTGCCCCGCGCCGGCAACTACACCCTCGAGGGCAAGAACGCGCTCGCGTTCCTCCGCACCCGCTACGGCGTCGGCGACGGCAGCGACCTCGGGCGCATCAGCTCGCAGCAGGTCTACCTCTCGTCGCTCATCCGCAAGGTGCAGAACGAGGGAGTGCTCACCGACTTCACGAAGCTCTACGGCCTCGCGCAGGTCGCGACGTCGTCGATGCAGCTGTCGCGGTCGCTCACCCCTGACGCGATGGTCTCGATGGCGCTCGCGCTGCGCGACATCCCCACCGAGAACATCGTGTTCGTGCAGTACCCCACGCGCTACGGCACGGCCGAGCCCTACCTCGGCAAGGTGCAGCCGCTCACCCAGCAGGCGGCCGAGCTCTTCGACCGCATCCGCAATGGCGAGCCCTTCACCCTCGCGGGCGACAGCACCGGGGTCGGGTCGACGCTGAACCCGAACGCGCCGACGGCCGAGCCGACGCCCGAGCCGACGCCCACCGAGTCGCGCCCGCCGAAGACAGGCAAGGTGCAGCCCGAGCCCGAACCGACTGACGAGCCCTCGGCCCCGCCGGTCGAGCCCTCGGCTCCGCCAGTGGAGGTCGACGGTCTCCAGGGTCAGACGGCCGCCGACTACACCTGCTCCCGGGCCAACTAGGGGGCCGGCCGCCTGCCCGTCGTGAGCGTGCTCGCGGTGCGGCCGCGCCCGGTATAGTGGAGCCCGCATCAGGAGACGTCGCATAGTCCGGTCGAGTGCACCACCCTGCTAAGGTGGAGACCCCGTTTAGGGGTCCGAGGGTTCAAATCCCTCCGTCTCCGCGGAAGAAGCCTCCGCACGCTGCTGGTAGGCTTTCCTGGTTCGCCTCGGCGAGCATGCGCCCGTAGCTCAATGGATAGAGCATCTGACTACGGATCAGAAGGTTAGGGGTTCGAGTCCCTTCGGGCGCGCGAGCAGCCCCCCGCCTCCGGCGGGGGGCTTCGTCGTCTCCGCGCTCGGCGTTCGCCGCTCGCGTCGCGCATCGGCGCGCCGCACCGCCTTCGTGCGCGCGCTAGCCTGACTCGGTGACCATCCTGCAGCTCTCCGACGAGGTCGCCTCCGCCCGCGCGGATGCCCGCCCCATCGTCGCCCTCGAGTCCACGATCATCAGCCACGGGCTGCCCCGGCCGCGTAACCTCGAGGCCGCGCGCGAGTTCGAGGCGATCCTGCGCGACCAGGGAGTGACCCCGGCCACGATCGCCGTGCTGGACGGCGTCGCCCACATCGGTCTCGACGACGAGGGCGTGCGGCGCATCGCCGAGGAGGATCTCGCGAAGGCGAGCGTGCGCGACCTGCCGATCCTCGCCGCTCGGGGCGCGAGCGGCGCGACGACGGTCGCGGCGACCGCGCATCTCGCGGCGAAGGCGGGCATCCGCGTGTTCGCCACGGGCGGGCTCGGCGGTGTGCACCGGGGGGCGAACGAGACCTTCGATGAGTCGGCCGACCTGTCGACGCTCGCCGTCACTCCCATCACCGTGGTGTCGGCGGGGGTCAAGAGCGTGCTCGACATCGCCGCCACCCTCGAGCGGCTCGAGACGTACTCGGTTCCGGTGGTGGGCCTCGGCACGACCATCTTCCCGAGCTTCTGGCTACGGGAGAGCGACTACACGCTCGACTGGGCCGTCGATTCGCCCGAGCAGGTCGCCGACGTGATGGCGGCGCACGATGCGCTCGGCCACACCCAGGGCATCGTGGTGGCGAACCCGATCCCGGCCGAGAAGGCGTGGCAGCGCGAGGAGCACGACCGCGTGCTCGCGACCGCCTTCGCCGACGCCGAGGCGCAGGGAATCCGGGGCAAAGCGGTCACCCCATTCCTTCTCGGGCGCATCGTCGAGCTCAGCGAGGGGCGCAGCCTCGAGGTGAATCTCGATCTCGCTCGCAACAACGTGACGATCGCCGGGCGCATCGCCGCGGCGTGGGCCGCGCGCTCGGCGTGAGCGACCAGGGTCGCCGTCGGGCGCTCGTCGTCGGCGATGTGATCGACGACATCATCGTGGTGCCGCAGGGGCCGATCCGCCCCGACACCGACACGACGGCGAGCATCTCGCGGCATCCGGGGGGCAGCGCCGCCAACACGGCGGCCTGGCTCGGTTGGCTCGGCACCCCCGTTGACGTCGTCGGATGCGTCTCGGCCGCCGACGTCGAGCGGCACGCCGCCGCCCTGCGGGAGCTCGGCGCGGTGCCCCACCTTCAGGGTGACGCTGAGCGGGCCACGGGAACGATCGTCATCGTGGTCGACGGTGAGACCCGCACGATGCTCACCGACCGCGGCGCGAACGCCGGCCTCGACGCCCGGTCGATCGATGATGCGATGCTCGCCGAGGCGGGCGTGCTGCACCTCACCGGCTACAGCCTGCTTGACGCCCTCACCCTCGACGACCTCGCAGCGCTCACCCATCGCGCCCGTGCCGCGGGGGCCCGCGTGACGTTCGACCCGGGTTCGACCGGGTTCATCACCGACTACGGAATCGGGGCGTTCCGGCGTGCGCTCGACCACGTCGACGTGCTCCTGCCGAACCTCGATGAAGGCCGGCTGCTGGCGGGCCAGGAGGAACGCACGGCGGTGGTGGATGCTCTTCTCGAGCACTGCCCCGCAGTGGTGCTCACCGGCGGGTCGACAGCGGTTCTGGTTGCTCGACGGGGCCAGCCTGTTGTCGAAGTGCCGGTCGTCGCCCAGCGCGCTGTCGACCCCACGGGGGCGGGAGACGCTTTCACCGCGGGGCTCATCGACGCCCTTCTGCGGGGCGACGACGACCTCGCGGCGGCAGCAGCGGCCGGCGTGCGCTGCGCAGCAGTCGCGGTCACACGCCCGGGAGGCCGTCCGCCAGGGCTGCGGGAGGAGTGAACGCGCAGTCTCGGCCGCGTCAGCCTGCGACGCTGCGCCGGGCCGATGAACCGTCGAGCTGGGCGGGGATGAGCGGAGCCTCGAGGGGGTCGCTGATCAGCGCAGCGAACGCGAGCTCGGCGGCCCCCACCAGGAGCACGTCTGATCCGAGGGTGCCCAGCAGAACCGGGCAGTTCGTGGCGTGCGTCTCGAGCGCGAATCGGCGTACCGCGGCGTCGACGGTCGATCGCCGGCATTCGAAGATCACGCGCAGGAAGCCCGTGAGCACGACGGCCTCCGGATTCAGCATGTTCATCAGCATGCCGATCGCCTTGCCGAGGGCTTCTGCCTGCCGGTCGAGGACGAGGTCGACGGCACCCGGCGGGTGCTGACGGATCGCCTGCGCCAGGGTGTCGTCGTCGGCCCGCTGCAGGTCGAGGGCGTCGAGCAGGTCCAGTCGGTTCACGACCGAGTCGAGACTGCCGGGAATGCCTCCGTAGTCGGGCCGAACGACATCCGAGATGGCGATATGCCCGAGTTCCCCCGCGAAGCCGTCGCGTCCGCGAAGCAGCTGGCCCTCCACGACGAGCCCGCCGCCGATGCCGCCCACGGCCCCGAACAGGAGGACGAGGTTGCGCAGGTCGCGCGCGATGCCGAAACGCTGCTCGGCGAGACTGGCCAGCGAGGCGTCGTTGTCGAGCCAGACCGGCAGCCCGGTGCGGTCGGCGAGCATCCGCGCGAGTTCAACCCCGTGCCAGTTCAGCGAGTACGCCGACTCGACGATTCCCTCGTCGCCTCGGGCGTGGCCGGGAATGGCGACCCCGACCCCGGCGATCACCGCTCGGGCGGGCAGGGCGAGGCGGTGCTCGTCGATGAGGTGCGCGGCGCTCTCGGTCGCGTCGGTCGGGGAGGGAAGCCCGTCGAACTCGACGGTCGACCGTCGGAAGATGCGTCCGGAGAGTCCGACGGTCGCCACGACGAGCGAGTCGTAGAGCGGAACGACCGCGAAGGCGACCACATCGCTGGATGCTCGCACCATGGTGCTCGGACGCCCGACCTCTCCGGTCGCCGAACCGGAGACCTGATCGATCAGTCCTCGTGACTCCAGCTGGTTGAGCAGGCCGAGCACCGAGGATCGGGTGATGCCCGCTCGATCGGCTAGTTGGCTGCGCGAGACCTCCCGCCCGTAGTGGATCTGGCGGAGGAGTTCTTTCAGGTTGGCCCGCTTGAGTCGGGTGAGGCCTTTCGTCGTGGCAGAGGAGCGGTTGTCGGCGTCCACCGGGTGCCCCTTTCGTCTCGCGACCGAGTGTGACAGATCATGTCGGCGCAATAAGTTTATTTTTATAACAAACTCGGGTACGCTCAGCCGAGGCTACACAATTCGGCCCCGCTCCGGGGCACAGGTCCAGAACGAGGAGACAATGATGTTTTCGATGCGACGCACCGCGATGATCGCCGCCATGGTCGCGAGCGTGAGTCTTGTGGCGGGATGCTCCGCAGGAGGCGTCGGTGCAGACGCGAACACGCTCGAGTTCTGGGCCTACGAGCCCAACTCGATGGCGCAGAAGGAAGCGCTCGACCAGCTGATCGTCGAGTTCGAGTCGGCCAACGACATCGATGTCCGCGTCACCTACGTGCCGAAGGACAGCTTCAACACGAAGCTGAACTCCTCGATCGCGGTCGGGCGCAACCCCGACGTGTCGTACCTCGATCAGCCACTCACGCCTCGGTTCGCCGACGACGGGCTGCTGCTCGACATCACGGAGCAGCTCGAGGCTGGCCTCGGCGCCGAAGCCTTCGCTCCCGCCGCGATGGAGACCAACATCGTCGATGGACGCGTCTACGGTGTTCCGCTGTCGATGACCACCGTCGCCCTCTACTACAACACGGCTCTCGTCGACACGCCTCCGGCGACGTGGGAGGAGTGGCTTGCATCGGCCCGCGACGTCTACGTGCCCAACACGACCGCGGCCTTCGAGGGTATCGGGGGCGGCGGATGGGGGGCGTGGCTCTTCCCGGCCTTCGTGCACAGCGGGGGAGGCAGCATGGTCTCGCCGGCTCTCGACGCGGCCACCTTCGGGGAGGAGCCGGGCATCGAGGCTGCCTCGTTCCTGGTCGAGCTCCAGAAGTATTCCGACCAGGCCGTCCGCCAGAGCGAGAACGCCTTCGGCAACGGCATCGTGGCGTACAAGGTCTCCGGGCCCTGGGAGATCGAGGCTCTGACCAAGAACTTCCCGAACCTCGAGTTCGGCGTCGCGCCCCTCCCGGCGCGGGAGGGCTTCAGCCCCGTGTCGAACATCGGCGGCGAGAACCTCGTCGTGTTCGCGAACTCCAGCAAGCAGGAGCTCGCCTACGAGCTCGTCGAGTTCCTCACCGACGTGGAGGGCATGACGGTGATGGCCGGGGTGACCGGCAACTTCGCCACCAACCTCGCTGCGGCGGAGGCCCTCGACTACGCGTCCGATCCGCTCCTGGGCGTCTTCGCGGCCCAGCTGCAGAACGCCGTCCCCCGGCCGACGCTGACCGACTGGCTCAAGGTCAACGACGAGATCATCGGTTCGGCGCTGGACTCCATCTTCGTCTCCGGCGAGGACCCGGAGACTGTCCTCGTCGACGCCAACAACCGCGCCAACGTGATCCTGTTCGGCAACTGACGTGACCCAGATCGTCGACGCTCTCGCGGGGGCGGGCGCTGAGCCGCCCGCCCCGCGGGCAACGCCCGCCGCACCGCCCGCAGCCGCTGCGGGGCCGGGCCGGCGCCGGCCCACCACCCGGCGCCGGGCATCCGCTCAACGCGCTCGCGCCAACCGCACCGGCTACCTCTTCATCTTGCCGTTCCTGATCTACTTCGCGATGTTCCTGCTCGCACCGATGATCATGTCGTTCGTCATCAGCTTCATGGAGTGGGATCTCCGGTCGGCGCCGACCTTCGTCGGGTTCGACAACTACCTGAACCTGATGTTCGATCCCATCCGCTACCCCGAGTTCTGGCCGTCGCTCGGCGTGACATTGCAGTACATCCTGCTGAGCGTCCCGGTGGGCGTGTTCATCGCCCTCGTGATCTCCGCCATGCTGAACGCCAACGTCAAGGGCGAGGGCTTCTTCAAGACGGCCTACTTCATCCCGAACGTGACCGCCGTCGTCGCGGTCGCGGCCATGTGGATCTTCATGCTCGACCCGCAGTTCGGTCTCATCAACGAGGTGCTCGGCACCAACATCAGCTTCCTTGGCATGCCCCAGACGGCGCTCGCGACCCTGGCGGCGATGGCGATCTGGAGCGCTCTGGGCTACAACATCCTCATCCTGCTCTCGGCGATGAAGTCGATCGACGAGTCGCTCTACGATGCCGCGAAGATCGACGGCGCCAATGCGATGCAGCGGTTCTTCTCGATCACGCTGCCGTCGATCCAGCCGATCATCTTCTTCATCCTCATCACGGCCACGATCGGAGCCTTCCAGGCCTTCGATCAGATGTACCTGATGACGGGCGGCGGCCCCGACGGCGCGACGCTCACCTACCTGCTCAGCCTGTACAACCACGCCTTCCGGTACTTCGAGATGGGCACCGCCTCGGCGATGTCGTACATCCTGCTGCTGATCATCCTGTTCGTGACATGGATCGGCTTCCGGTTCATCCCCCAGAAGCTCGACTAGGAGGCCGACCATGATCGCTCACCGCATCTCACGGGTCGCGCTCTACGCGTTCCTCTTCTTCCTGGTCGTGCTGCTGGTCGGCCCGTTCCTCTGGCTGACGATGGCCTCGTTCAAGGACGGCAGCCAGATCCTCTCCGCCGACAGCCCGATCCTGCCGGTGGATGAGCAGGGCAACCTCAGCCTGCAGTTCGACAACTACGTGTTCGCGTTCGACTACCTGCAGCTCAACACCCTGTTCGTGAACACCTTCCTCGTGGCGACGATCGCGACGGCCATCAACCTGTTCTTCAACAGCCTCGCGGGCTACGCCTTCGCGCGCATCGAGTTCCGCGGGCGCGAGGTGATGTTCCGACTGATCCTGGCCTCGCTCATGGTGCCGGGCACGGTGATGCTCGTGCCGAACATGATCATCGTCAACCAGCTCGGGCTCTTCGACAGTCTGGCCGCCCTCATCGTGCCGTTCGTCATGAGCGTCTACAACATCTTCCTCATGCGCCAGACGTTCCTCGGGTTCCCGCGCGAGCTCGAGGAGGCGGCCATCATCGACGGCGCGGGAACCTTCCGGGTGTTCTGGACCATCGCGATGCCGCTCGCGCGACCGATGCTCGTGGTGCTCGGCATCACGACGTTCATGTGGAACTACAACAGCTTCCTCTGGCCGCTCGTGGTCATCCAGTCGCCCGAGAACGGAACCGTCGCTCTCGGTCTGGGCGCCCTCGTGTCGGCGAGCGCGACGAACGCGGAGCTGTACCCGGTGATGCTCGCGGCGTCCGTCGTGATCTCGGTGCCGCTCATCGTGATCTTCCTCGTCTTCCAACGTTTCATCGTCAAGGGCATCGCTGCCGGAGCACTGAAAGGCTGACCGACCAATGACCGTCACCCCACCCACTGTGATCGCGCCGGCATCCGTCGCCGACACCGCATCGCCGTACCCGGATGCCCTCCGATACGCCGACGTCGTCACGGTGGTCTTCTCGACCACGGGTGCCGAGCGTGTGCGCTCGGCGGCACGGTTCATCGATGACGACAGTCAGGAGTTCTCCGTAGTCAACGTGTATCCGGAGATCCGGTACCAGACGCTCGACGGCTTCGGGGGTGCCATCACGGAGGCGACGGCCTACACCTTCTCCCGACTCTCCCCCTACGACCAGGAGCGGCTGCTGGAGCTGTACTTCGGTGAACAGCATGCGCGCTACTCGATCGTTCGCACCCACATCGACAGCTGCGACTTCTCGCTCGATCAGTACGAGGCGCTCGGAGAGGAAGGGGACGACACGTTCGCCAGCTTCTCGATGGAGCGCGACGAGCGGTACATCCTGCCGATGCTGCGCCGCGCCCAGGAGCACCTCGGACGCCCCCTGAGCGTCATGCTCTCACCGTGGTCGCCGCCCGCCTTCATGAAGACGAACGGCTCTCGCACCCACGGGGGCTCGCTGCGTCCGGAGTACCGCGCGTTCTGGGCGCGATACCTCGTCCGTTACGTGCAGGAGTACCGCGATCGGGGCTTCGAGGTGACCCGGTTGAGCATCCAGAACGAGCCGAATGCGACGCAGGTCTGGGACAGCTGCCGATACACCGCGGAGGAGGAGAAGGTCTTCCTCCGCGACTTCCTCTACTCCGAGCTCGAGCGGGCCGGACTGACGGAGGTCGGCGTGCATATCTGGGACCACAACAAGGAGCGTGCGTTCGAGCGCGCCCGCGCCATCGTCGACGAGGAGACGGCGCCCATGGTGGCGGGCCTCGCCTTCCACTGGTACACCGGTGACCACTTCGATGCTCTCGCGCTGGTGCGCGAGCACTTCCCCGACCTGAAGCTCGTGTTCTCGGAGGGCTGCGTGGAGTACAGCCGGTTCGAGCCGAGCGACACCGTCGCCAATGCAGCGATGTACGCCCACGACATCATCGGAAACCTCGGTGCGGGCATGAACGCGTTCATCGACTGGAACATGCTCCTCGACGCCCAGGGCGGCCCGAACCACGTGAGCAACTTCTGCGCCGCCGCGATGATGGTCGACGAGAGGACGGGCGAGCTGACCGTGACGCCGATCTACGCGGTCATGGCGGAGATCAGTCGTGCTTTCGATGTCGGCGCTCGACGGGTCGCCACCACCCGGTTCGCCTCCGACCTCGATGTCGCGGCGGCCGTCAACCCCGACAACTCCATCGCTGTCGTCGTCCACAACCCTCGCGAGACCGAGCAGGAGATCGTGGTTCGGATCGAGGGCACGTCGACGACCCTGCTCGTGCCGCCGCGCTCGCTGACCACCCTGCGAACCCCGGGCCGATAGTCGCACCAGGTCTTGACACCGGGCCACGCGTGACTCAGCATGAGTTATTAGTTCAGAAAATAAACAATTGGTCAACGTCGATCGAAAGCGAAGCGTGATGAAGCGCCGAATCCTCACCGTGGGCCTCGTGTCCACTCTCCTCCTCGCGGGGTGCGCACCCGCCCCGGGGCTCATGGAGGTCTACGCCACCACCGGGTCGAAATCCGACCTGATGACTCGTCAGTCCGACCTCCTTCCGGCTGCGCCTGCCGGCAACGTCGACGTCGTCGTCGACGCCGGTCGGGAGCTGCAGGAGCTCGACGGCTTCGGCGTCGCCATCACCCACTCGGCCGCGTACGTGCTGCTGCAGCAGGATGCGGAGACCCGTGCTCGCATCCTGACCGAACTGTTCTCGCCCACCGACGGAGCGGGGTTCTCCCTCGTGCGGCTGCCGATCGGCACCTCGGATTACGCGGGTGTCACCGAGGGCGAGGAGAAGCACTACACGTACAACGACCTTCCGCAGGGGGAGACCGACCCGGAGCTCGCCGGCTTCTCGCTGGGCGCCGACCGCGACTCGATCATCCCGGTCATGCGGGAGGTGCTGGCGATCAACCCCGAGGTGCGCGTCATCGCCTCGCCGTGGAGCGCGCCGGCCTGGATGAAGACGAGCGACAGCCTGTACTCCGGCAGCCTCCGTCCTGAGTTCGAGCCCGTCTTCGCCGACTACCTGGCCACCTACGTCGAGCAGTACGCGGCCGAGGGCATCACCATCGATTACCTCTCGATCCAGAACGAGCCCGCGGTGACCAACACCAACTACCCCGTCATGGAGATGGGCGAATTCCAGCAGCTCAGCATCATCCGCACTCTCGGCCCGCTGCTTCAGGAGCGCGGCTTCGGCGACACCGAGGTGCTCGCCTACGACTTCAACTACAGCGCCGAGTGGGAGGCCTACGCGAAGGGCTTCATCGACACGATCCTCGGCGATCCGGAGGCCGCTCAGTACACCGCGGGCGTTGCCTGGCACGGCTACGACGGTGACGGGCTCGAGAAGTTCTCGGAGGGGCTGAACTACGTCGAGACCAACTACCCCGACAAGAAGTCGATTATCACCGAGATCACCGAGGGTCTCTGGAACATGGACTTCGCCAGCAACCTCAGCTATGCGATGGAGAACATCGTGCTGGGGCCCCTCAACGCCCACTCGACCGGTGCACTCTACTGGAACGCCGCGCTCTACGAGGACGGCTCGCCCGTGCTCGGCGGCGGGGAGAGCAGCCTCGGTGTGATCGGCGTCTCTGCCGACGGCGACTTCCAGAAGAGCTCGGCGTACTACGCCATGGCGCACTTCTCGCAGTTCATCCCGCAGCGCAGCGAGGGCGTCAGCCGGGTGGTCGCCACCGAGAGCACCTCGCCGAGCATCTTCGCCGCGACCGTCAAGCGGCCCGACGGCCGTCTGGTGATCGTCGTCGCCAACACCAGCACCCTCTTTCCCGAGTCCATCAACGTCGTCATCGGCGGCACCACCTTCACCACCGAGATCGACGCGCAGAGCGTCGTGACCTTCCTCTACTAGGAGACTCCGTGACTACCCGAATCTGGACCATCTCCGGCATCGTCGCCGGAGGCGCAGCACTCACGATCGGGGGCGTGGTCGTCGCGAACTCCCTGTTCTCGACCCCCCAGGTGCCGACCCTGTTCGTCGCGGCGGAGCCGCAGGACACCCTGATCGTGCAGCAGTCGTCGAACACCTACGACGTGAGCTTCACCCTCCCGGCTGAGCTGTCGTCGGCGTCGGACATCGCGATCGAGCTGACGAAGCTCGACGAGTACGACGACGCGGAGCGTCTCGACGCCGCCATCGACGAGGGGCGCGTGCAGGTGGATGACCTCGCCCTCGAACCCGGTGACCACTTCCTCTGGATCACCAGCGGCGGCGGCGAGCCCGTGTCGATGCCCATCACGATCCCCGACATGAACCCCTTCATCTGGCTCGACGGCGACGTGCCCAACCTGCAGTTCAACCAGGAGGGGCGCTCCTCGTGGAGCTCGTACGTCGACCCGGAGGGCAAGAACGTCTACCGCAGCAGTTCACCCGTGTTCGACGAGACCGCCCAGCCGCTCGCCGAGAACCTGCCGATCACGGAGACCGCGTTCCGTGACGCCGCGGCGACCCCCGAGAGCCCGTTCTACTACCTCGTCTTCTCGGGCAAGGGCGGTGACGCGACGTTCGTGAGCTCCTCCCTGTTCAGCTCGGCGACGCAGGGAACGGTCACCGTCGACTTCGTCACGGACGGCGCTGAGCCGCTCATCGTGATCTCCGGCGAGGTCTTCGCCCAGTCGGATGCACGAGACCGCGAGCTCTCCCTCCGGGTCGGCAACTTCGACCCCGCCGACCCGACGGCGACCTTCATGGTGGAGAACGCGGTGACCGAGGAGAACTCCACGGCATTCCGCTTCGAGGTGCCGGCCCTGAGCCTGCGGCCGGGCAGCAGCAACCTCGCGCTCTTCCTCTCGGAGGACGGCACGATGCTTGAGTGGTCCATCCGGGCCCCTGAGGTCGACATGAGCCGCACGGTCCAGGTCGGGCAGTCGGTGTTCGGCACCACGAACCCCGATGCCCTGCAGCTGACCCGCTTCGACCTCGCGTACGACCGTGTTTCGCTCTCCCTGCGCGAATCCGGGGGCACTCCCTACCTGTTCGTCTCGGGCCGCTTCGCCGGCGACTATGTCGATTCCGGTGCTCCGTTGATCGTGAAGGATGCCGAGGGCGAGACGTACTCGGTGGTCGACCGCGACTCCGACCCGGCTCGGTTCTCCTTCGGCTTCGCCCTCGATCGGCTGACCAAGCCGACCATCTGGTACGACATCGAGTTCGTCCACCCCGAGACCGGGGCCGTGAGCCCCGTCATGACCCGCGATGTCTCCGACATGCGGCAATGGATCCAGGTCGACAACCGCACCTATGCCCTGGCCGACTTCCAGGGCACCACGAAGGTCTTCTTCGAGCGGTACCCGTTCGCGAACGCGAGCGTGACGAAGCGGATCATCGACGGGGTGCCGATGCTGGTGGCCTCGGGTGCGCTCATCGATGCCGCTCCGGCTGACGCGTTCCTCCGCATCCGCACCGGTGACACCACGATCGGCGACGTGCGCAACCTCACGTCGCAACCGGGACGCTTCCTGTTCCAGTTCCCGCTCACGCGGCTGGCAGAGCCCGGCGTCTGGTACGACGTCGTGTTCGGGCTCAGCTCGAACGGCTCGCTGCGCGACTTCCCGACCTCAGCAGTGTCCGACCTCGGAGCGACGCTGACCTCGGGCGACCGCACCTACGGCTACCGCGAGTGGAACGGCCAGCTGAAGGTCGCGTTCGATCGCACGGTAGGCGATATCGAGCTCACCGCGGGCGAGCTCGTCGAGCTCGGCGGCGTGCCGGTGCTCCGCCTCACGGGCACCCTCAGCGGCCTCGCGCAGGACGATGCCTTCCTGCGCCTGCGCACCGCGGGTGAGGTCTACGACTCGCCCAACGTGGCGACGACCGCCGGCGCCGTGCAGTTCGACGTCGACCTCTCCGTGCTCACGAAGCCCGGCACCTGGTACGACGTGGTTGTCGGCAACGTCCCGGAGGGCTCCTTCACGGATGTCAGCCCGGCGATCGTGGACATGGCCCAGACCCTCACGGTGGGTGGCCGGACGTACGACTTCCGCGAGTTCAACGAGCAGCTGAAGGTCAACTTCTCCCCTGCTGCCGCTGGCACGGTCTCGGTGGAATCCGCCGCGATCGTCGATGCAGCCGGCGTTCCGACCCTGCGTGTCGAAGGAACGGTCACGGGTCTCGCACAGGATGACGTGTTCCTGCGGGTGCGGACGGGTGCGCAGACGTTCGACGTGGCGAACTCGTCCGTCACGCCGGGGGAAGCGCTGTTCGCGGTCGACCTGTCGGTGCTGACCCAGGAAGGCACGTGGTACGACCTGCTGGTCGGCGTTTCGTCGACCGGGACGCTCACCGACCTCAAGGACACGATGGCCGACATGTCGACGTCGCTGACGCTCAACGCGCGCACCTACGAGTTCCGTGAGTTCTGGGGCGACCTGAAGGTGACCTTCTCAGCGGCTGCTCCGGGGTCCATCTCGGTGTCGACAGCCTCGATCGTCGATGCGGCGGGCGTTCCGACGCTGCGGGTCGAGGGTGCGGTCACGGGTCTCTCGCAGAGCGACGTCTTCCTGCGAGTGCGCGCGGGAGCGCAGACGGTGGATGTGCCGAACTCTGCGGCGACACCGGGGCAGGCTCTGTTCGAGCTCGACCTGTCGGTTCTGACGCAGCAGGACACCTGGTACGACCTCCTGGTCGGGATCACCTCGACGAACACGCTGACGGATCTGAAGGACTCGATGGCGGACATGTCGACATCGTTGACGCTGAACGCGCGCACGTACGAGTTCCGTGAGTTCTGGGGCGATCTGAAGGTGAACTTCACCGCGGCGGCGGCAGGGTCGATCTCGGTGTCGACGGTCTCGATCGTCGATGCGGCGGGCGTTCCGACGCTGCGGGTCGAGGGCACGCTCTCGGGGCTCTCCGCCGGCGATGCCTACCTCCGTGTTCGCAGCGGCGCGCAGACGGTCGATGCGCCCAACACGGGCACGGGCTCGTCGGCGCGGTTCGACCTGGATCTGTCGGCGCTCACGCAGCAGGACACCTGGTACGACCTCCTGGTCGGGATCACCTCGACGAACACGCTGACGGATCTGAAGGACTCGATGGCGGACATGTCGACATCGTTGACGCTGAACGCGCGCACGTACGAGTTCCGTGAGTTCTGGGGCGATCTGAAGGTGAACGTCACCGCGGCGGCGGCAGGGTCGGTGTCGGTGTCGTCGGCCTCGATCGTGGACGTCGGAGGTGTGCCGACGCTGCGAGTGGAAGGCTCGCTGAGCGGACTGTCTGCCGGCGATGTGTTCCTGCGGGTGCGCAGCGGCGCGCAGACGGTCGATGTGCCGAACGCTGGCGCCGGGTCGGACGCTCTGTTCGAGTTCGATCTGTCGGAACTGACGCAGGAGGGAACCTGGTACGACCTGCTGGTGGGGGTGACATCCACGGGAGCGCTGACGGACCTCACCACCGCGGTCGCCGTCGACCCCGCCCTGTGGGGCGACGTGCAGATCGGCGACAGCCAGTACGGGTTCCGCGAGTGGGCGTCGAACCTGAAGGTCAACCGCGCGCTCATCGTCTAGTCGGGGGATGGCCCTCCGCCCCGCGTGCCGTTCGGCCGCGGGGCGGAGCGGTCTCCCGAGGAGACCGCTCCTGCGCTGGCTACGATGACCGCGGCGATCGCGAGCAGCTGCACCCCGCTGAGTACCTGCCCCAGCACGACGAGGCCCGCGAGCGCGGCGACCGCGGGGCCGAGGCTCGACAGCACACCGAAGATGCGCGTCGGCATCGTCTTCAGGGCGATGAACTCGAGAGCGTACGGCAGCGCCGAGGTCATGACGGCGATGCCGGCGAAGGCCAGCAGCAGCCGGGGATCGTCCACGACCGCCGTGGTGGCGGGCGCGGCTCCGAGCGGCACGACGAGTAGGGCGGCGACGACCATCGCGACCGCGAGCGCATCCACTCCGCGGGCTCGTGGCCCAAGCCGGGACGACGCGACGATGTAGAGCCCCCAGAACACGGCCGCGCCGGCGGCGGCGAGCACCCCGACGAGCGCCAGCCCGCCCCCGGAGCGCTCGAGCCCCAGCAGCAGCACCCCCACGGCCGCCAGACCCACCCAGAGGAGGTCGCGGGCCCGACGCGTGCCGGCGACAGCCACCGCGAGGGGGCCGAGCAGCTCGATCGTGACGGCGACGCCGATCGGGATGCTGTCGATCGCGAGGTAGATGAGCGCGTTCATGCCGCCGAGGCCGAGGCCGAGCATCCCGACCCCCACCCAGGTGCGGCGATCCCAGCCGGCCACGTGGGGGCGGACGACCGCGAGCAGGATCGTCGCCGCCAGCGCGAGCCGCAGCGCGGCGGCTCCGAGCGGGCCGGCCTGTGCGAAGAGGGTGCCCGCGAGGGCGTTGCCGAACTGCACGCTGAGGATCGCGAGCACGGCCAGCAGCACAGGGCTGACGGGTCGCGGGCGGGTCGCGTCGGTCGGCACGACTGCGAGCATCGCACACGTGGAAGGCCCGCGACGCTGTCAGCAGCGCGTCGCGGGCCTTCCGGGGTCGATCAGTCGTTCGAGGCGGGGCTCGCCGGCGACGGGATCGAGGCGGGCGACACCGGTGAGGCGGGGCTCGGCGGGGTCACGGGCGAGGGCGGGGTCACCGGCGAGACGGCCGAGACCGGCGAGACCGGGCTGGGGCTCGTCGTCGGGCTCGGCGTGGGGCTCGAGCTCGGGTCGGGAGTCACGATGCTGTCGCTCGAGACGCTGAAGTCGAGCGGCACCGTGGCCTTGACGTCGTCGCCGGGGATGCTGATGCCGGGCACCGCGATGTTCGTCGCGCCGGCCACCAGGGGGATGGCGTTTGCGGTGCTCACGGCACCGGCCGCCACCACACCGAGGCTGAGGGCTCCGGCCGCTCCGACGGCGATCCAGTTCTTCGCGTCCATGGGGTCTTCCTTCCGATCAGGTCGTGCCACCATCGTGCGCGGCGTGCATGAGATCACCAGGAGGCCTCGATGAGAGGACTCTCATGCACCTCCGCCCGCCGTCATCCCTGCTTCGCGGCCTTGACCACCTCGTAGGCGGCGAGAGCCGCGGCGCGGGAGGCGGCCAGGTCGACGATCGGCGCGGGGTACTCGGCGGTGCCGAGCTCAGGCACCCAGCGGCGTACGTAGGTCTGGTCGGGGTCGAAGCGCTCGGCCTGCAGCACGGGGTTGAAGACGCGGAAGTACGGAGCGGCATCCGCCCCCGACCCGGCGACCCACTGCCAGCTCGCAGCATTGCTGGCCTCATCGGCATCGACGAGGGTGTCCCAGAACCATGCCTCGCCGATGCGCCAGTCGACCAGCAGGTTCTTGGTGAGCAGGGAGGCGACGATCATGCGCACGCGATTGTGCATCCAGCCCGAGTGCCAGAGCTGCCGCATGCCGGCGTCGACAAGGGGGATGCCCGTGCGCCCCATCTGCCAGGCCTCGAGCACGGCCGGATCGGGCGCCTCCCAGGGGAAAGCGTCGAAGTCGCGACGCACGTTCTCCTTGGCGATCGTGGGCTGGTGGAAGAGGATGCTGTACGAGAACTCGCGCCAGCCGATCTCGCTGAGGAACTTCGGGCGGTTCGCGATCGCGGCGGGGGCGAGGGGGCCGCGCAGCCGCGCCCACACCTGGTGGGGGCTCAGCTCGCCGAAGCGCAGGTGCGGGCTGAGCCGGCTGGTGGCCTCGATGCCGGGCTCGTCGCGGCGGTGGTAGAGAGGCAGCCCGTGCTCGACGAACTGCTCGAGCCGGGCGTGCGCGCCGGCCTCGCCCGGGGTCCACGCCTCTCGCAGCCCCGCGGCCCAGTCGGGGCGCGTCGGCAGCAGCGACCAGCTCTCGAGGGTGTCGCTCTCGACGGCGAGGCCCTCGATCGCCTCCGGCGCCGGCAGGGGCGGCCGGGGGTCGTCGGCCGCGAGGCACGCCCTCCAGAACGGGGTGAAGACGCGGTACGGGTCGCCAGCGCCGGTAGTGATGGTCCACGGCTCGAACAGCAGCGAGGCGCCGAAGCTCTGCACCACGAGGCCGTCGTCGCGCAGGCGCTGCTTGAGCTCCGCATCCACCTCGCGCAGCGCGCTGTACCGGCGGTTCCAGTAGACGGCGCCGGCTCCGATCGCGGCGGCGAGGGCGGGGATGACCGTGCCGGCGGCTCCGCGCCGCAGCGTCAGCTGCCCGCCGCGCTCGGCCAGCTCGGCGGCCAGGGCGGTGAGGCTGCCGTGCAGCCACCATCGGCTCGCACCGCCGAGCGGGCGCGCGCCCGGCGAGTCCTCGTCGAGCAGGTAGAGCACCACGATCGGTGCACCGCGCTCGACGGCGGCGGTCAGGGCGGGGTTGTCGGCGACGCGCAGGTCGTCGCGCAGCCAGACGATGCTGGGGGTTGCGGCCATGCGCGCCACGCTAGCGCCGGCGCCCGGATGTTCGCTGGTGCCGTCAGTCGCGCAGGCGCCGGCAGAGCTCGGTCAGCTGCACGAGCTCGTCGGGGTCGAGGCGGCTGCCGACCCGGCGGGCGATCGATTCGGCGTGGCTGACGGCGACGCGCTTGAACAGCTCGTAGCCCTCGGGTCGCAGCGCCACGATGGTGCCGCGCGCGTCGCGCGGATCAGGAAGCTTCTCGACGAGTCCGCGCTGCGCGAGACGATCGATCAGTCGACTGACGCTCGGCTGGCTGAGCAGCAGGTGGGGGATCAGGTCGCGGATGCGCAAGCGACGCTCGGGCGCCCGCGACAGGTTGAACAGCACGTCGTACTCGGTGAACGAGATCTCGCTCGTCGGGAACTCCGCGGTGAGCTGCCGCAGCACGGCGACCTGGGCGCGGAACAGCGCCTCCCACGCGTCGACCGCGAGCGCCTTCTCCGTCATGCGCCAACTCTATGCGCCGGAATGGGTTTGTGACGCGAGGCTGAGGCATTCTCGCGGCGTGCGAAGGGCCGGTCGCCGAGGCGAGCGACCGGCCCTCTTCCCTTGCACCAAGAGTGTCCTGCAATCACATTCCGCGTCTCCCGCCACAGCAAACGATCGACGCATGACGAATGTATAACGGAAAGGTAACGGTGTCTAGTTATCGTTCCGTTATTTTTCCGGAGGGTCCGATCAGCGCTGCGCGCGCCTAGAAGAAGTCGGGGCTCGGAGTCGACGCGTAGCGGATCGACACATCCGCGTGCCGATCGAAGCGGTACCCCGCCCCGCGCACCGTGCGCACGATGTCGTCGTAGCCGCCCAGCTTCGAGCGCAGCCGCCGCACGTGCACGTCGATCGTGCGCTCGTTGGGCACATCGTCGTCGCCCTCCGCGCCGTCGGCCCAGAGAGCCGAGATCAGCTCCGAGCGCTCGATCGTGCGCCCTTCGCGCAGCACCAGGTACTGCAGCAGCTCGAACTCCTTGTAGGTGAGCGCCGCCGTGTCGCCGTCGAGCAGCACGCGCTTGCGCGAGATATCGATGACGACGCCCTCGGGCGCCGGATCGGCGGCGGGCTCTGTGCGGCGGTAGCGGGCGAGCGCCGACGGGTCCTGCAATGCGAGCCGCACCACATCGACGTCGCGGCCGCCCGCACCGGCGGGCGCGAGCGCGACGGCGGCGTGCGTCTCGGCGGTCGGAGCGAGCTCGGCCGTCAGTCGCTTCAGCTCGGTGACGAGCCGACCGAGATCGATGCCCGCGGCCGCGGCCTTCGCCTCGTCGAGACCGACGTAGAGCACGAAGCCGCGCGCCTCGGTGCCGTCCGGCACGGCGCGCAGACGCGGTGCGGCGGAGGGCTGACCGCCCTCGGCGGCCGGAACGGGGGCGGGGGAGAGCGGACGGGAGGGAAGAGTGGCGAGCGACATGGAGGAGACGCTTTCTGCGGAGTCGAACGGCTCGCCGCGCGGCGGTCGAGCGTTCGGAGGCGGTGGGTCGAGGGTGCGCGCGTCGCGGCCCGGAGCATCCGGAGCCGGAGCGGGGAGTCGGGGATCGTCGCGATCAGACATCGTCAGGCGATGCGGCAGACGGGCACGACTCGAGCGGTCAGGCGATCAGGCGCACATTCGACAGCAGACGTCGGCGCTCGCCGGCATCATCATGCCAGCGGTCTCCACGGCCTCGCGGGCGGTCAGGAGATTCGCGGTGACGGTCATGCGGCTCAGTATCGCTGAGCCGCGGGAAGAGCGTCAAGTCGGCAGCGGGCGGCGCCATCGGGGCGGATGCGCCGCCGCGGCCGCCCGGCGGGCTCTAGCCGACCGTGCCGTACAGGCGGTCGCCCGCGTCGCCGAGGCCCGGCACGATGTAGCCCTTCTCGTTGAGCTTCTCGTCGAGCGCGCCGAGCACGATGGTGACGTCGCGGCCCTCGGTCGCCTTCTCGACCGCGGCGAGCCCCTCCGGCGCGCCGAGGATGCACACGGCCGTCACGTCATCGGCACCGCGCTCGAACAGGAACTCGATGGCGGCCAGCAGCGAGCCGCCCGTCGCGAGCATGGGGTCGAGCACGAAGCACTGCCGCCCCTCGAGGTGGTCGGGCAGGCGCTCGGCGTAGACGCTCGGCTCGAGGGTGTCGTGGTCGCGCACCATGCCGAGGAAGCCGACCTCGGCGCTCGGCACGAGCTTCACCATGCCCTCGAGCATGCCGAGGCCGGCGCGCAGGATCGGGACGATGAGGGGGCGCGGCTCGCTGATGGCGAGACCGGTGGTCTGCGCGACCGGCGTCTGGATCGTCACCTCGTGCGTGCGCACGTGCCGCGTCGCCTCGTAGGCGAGCAGCGTCACCAGCTCTTCGGTGAGGGCGCGGAACGTCGCCGACGGCGTGGACTGATCGCGCAGCACCGTCAGCTTGTGCGTGATCAGCGGGTGGTCGGCAACGTGGACTCGCATAGGCTCAATCTAACGGAAGGGCGGGTCATGACGGCGGTCACCGAGGGCGATCGGGCGGCGATGGCCGCGGCGCTCGCCGAGGCCCGCGCCGCCCTCGCGACCGACGACGTGCCGGTCGGCGCGGTCGTGCTCGACGCCGCCGGCGCGATCATCGGCCGGGGCCGCAACGAGCGCGAGAAGGGCAACGACCCGACCGCGCACGCCGAGGTGGTCGCGCTGCGACAGGCGGCGGCGGCGCGGGGCGACTGGAAGCTGAGCGGATGCACGCTCGTCGTCACCCTCGAACCGTGCGTGCTCTGCGCGGGTGCGATCCTGGCCGCGCGCATCGACCGCGTCGTGTTCGGCGCGTGGGACGACAAGGCCGGAGCCGCGGGCAGCGTCGTCGACCTGCTGCGCGAGCGGCGGCTGCCGCACCGTGTGAGCGAGGTCGTGGGCGGTGTCGAGGAGGAGGAGAGCGCGGTGCTGCTGCGCGCGTTCTTCGCGCAGCAGCGCCGCGATGGTGCGCTCGGTCTCTAGCTCACCAGGCTCTGCCTACCAGAAGACGGCGAGAGCTGTGTTGATGAGCGCGAGACCGCCCGCCGTGTGGAAGAACGGCAGCAGCTCGCGGCCGCCCCCGCCCTCGGCCTTGCGCTGCTTCAGGAAGCCGAGCAGAGCTGCGACGAACACGATGAGGGCGATGACGAGCTTCACGGCGACCTTCACGTGGTCGACCTCGAAGTCCATCTGCGCGGCCCGCATCTCGGCGAGGCCGACGAGGATCAGGCCCGTCACCAGCTGCGTGATCGCCCCGCCGAACACCACCGGGAAGGCGTACTGGCCCTTCCAGCGCGCCTGCAGCAGGAACGGGCCGATGATCGCGGCGAGGCCGATGAAGTGGGCGACGAGGAAGAACGAGCGGAGGACATCCATCAGTTCCATGGGGGCTGACCCTTCGTGAGGCGGAGGCGCGGCAGTGCGCTCGCCGCCAGGCTATCGGCGGGCCCCAAGAATCCGCTCAGTTCGCGCCGCGGATGACGACGACGTCGGTGGGCGGGTTCGCATCGTCGCGCGGGCCCGCCACCACGGGTTCGAGCACGATCGCGCTGGCTTCCGGCGCGACGGCGCGCACCTCGGTGCGGGCCACCTCGAGCAGGGCGACCACCTCGCCGTTCGGGGTGCTCGGGCCGAAGCCGAGCCGGGCGGTGACGAGCAGGCCGCCGTCGGCCAGCGGATGCAGGCCGATCGACTCGACCGACTGGATGCCCGCCGTGGCGAGCAGCGCCTCCTGGATCGCCGATGTCTGCATGTCTGCCTCCCTCGCGCGTCGCCCCTCGGAACGGTGCCGAGACTCCAACCTACACTCGTGGTGTGAACGCCTCCCTCCCCGCCGTTGCCATCATCGGAACCGGATCGATGGGCGGCGCCATCCTGGCCGGCCTGCGCGCGCCCGGCGTCACGCTCGACGGGCTGCGCGCGACCACGCGCTCGGAGGCCTCCGCCGCGGCCCTGCGCGCGAGCGGCGTCGACGCTCGTGCCAGCGAGCACGACAGTGCGGCGAACGCGTGGGCGGTGACGGATGCCCGCCTCGTGCTGCTGGGCGTGAAGCCCGCGCAGATCACGACCGTGCTGGCCGAGCTGCGCTCTGACCTGCACGCCGAGGCGCTGGTGGTGAGCGTCGCCGCAGGCATCACGACCGCGGCGATGGAGGCCGTCGTGCCGAACCCGGTGGTGCGGGCGATGCCCAACACCCCGGCGCTGATCGGCCGCGGCATCACGGGCATCGCGGGCGGAGCGCGCGCGACGGCCGTGCATCTGGCGCTCGCCGACGATCTCTTCCGCACGGTGGGGACGGTGGTCGAGCTGCCCGAGCAGCAGATCGACGCGCTCTCGACGATCTCGGGCTCGGGCCCGGCCTACGTCTTCCTGCTGATCGAGGAGCTGACCCGCGCCGCGGAGGCGATGGGCTTCGAGCCCGATGTCGCGGCGCTGCTCGTGCAGCAGACGTTCTCGGGTGCGGCGCTGCTGCTGGAGGCGACGGGCGACGACCCTGCTGAGCTGAGACGCCGCGTCACGAGCCCCAGGGGCACGACCGAGCGCGCGATCGCCGTGCTGCAGGAGGCCCAGCTCGGCGCCCTGTTCGAGCGCGCCGCCCGTGCCGCACAGGAACGCGCACGGGAACTGGCCGCCGGCGCATAGACGCCGTATAGAGAGGCCATAGGGTCGGGGCGCACAGTCGCGTCGTCGATCTGCCATCCGCGGCGGATCACCGACACGAGGGAGTGCCCCATGGCCACCAACGACTCCACCACCAGCCCGCCTGCCGACGGCGCGAACCCCGCGCCCGCCGTCGGCTCGACCGCGCCCGCCCCGCCGCGCGGCGCGGGACGAGCGCTGGCGATCACTGGCATCGCGCTCGGCTCGGTGCTCACGCTCGGCCTCACCTTCGCGGGCGGCGTGGCACTGGGGCAGGTGCTGCCCGGTGGGCCTGGCGATCGCGGGCCGATGAACGGTGCGGCGCCAGCCGCGCCGGGCGGACCGTTCGGCGACCGCGGCGACCGCATCGGGGAGCGGATGGAGCAGCGCATGGATGAGCGAATGGAGCAGCGGCAGGAGTTCCGCGACGATCGCCGTGCGCTGTTCGAGCAGTGGCTGCAGGAGCAGGGCATCGACCCGGGCGCTCCGACCGCTCCGACCGCGCCCACAGCACCCACCGAGCCGAGCGAGTAGCCGCTCGCCCGCCCGGCATCGGCCGGTTCAGCTGTCGAGCGACGCGAACCGGTCGATGTCGCGCTCGGTGCCCGACACGATGATGAGGTCGTGGTTCGAGACCACCGTCTGCTCGGTGGCATAGGTGAAGGGCTTGCCGGGGCTCTTCACGCCGACGACCGTGATGTTGTACTTCGTGCGCACCTGCGACTCGGTCAACGACAGCCCGCGGATCGGCTTCGGCGGGTACATCTTGACGAGCACGAAGTCGTCGTCGAACTCGATGAAGTCGATCATGCGGCCCGACACCAGGTGCGCGACCCGCTCGCCGGCCTCCGCCTCCGGGTAGATGACGTGGTTCGCCCCGATGCGGGCCAGGATCTTGCCGTGCGACTGGCTGATCGCCTTCGACCAGATCTGCGGGATCTTGAGGTCGACGAGGTTCGCGGTGATCAGCACGCTCGACTCGATCGACGAACCCGTGGCGACGACGGCGATGGAGAACTCGTCGGCGCCGATCTGACGTAGAGCATCCAGCGATCGGGCGTCGGCCTGCACCGCGTGCGTGACCCGCTCGGCCCACTTCTGCACGAGGTTCGGGTCTTCGTCGACGGCGAGCACCTCGCGGCCGAGCCGCTGCAGCTGGCCCGCGGTGGCCGCCCCGAAGCGGCCGAGGCCGATGACGAGCACGGGAGCGTCGTGGCGGATTCTCTCAACCAACGATGGGCCTCTCTTCTGCCCGGCGGAACAGCTGCCGGCGCTGACTGGCGGCGAGGGCCGCGGCGAGGGTCACTGTACCAACGCGGCCTGCCCACATGGTGGCCGCGAGCACGTACTTCGCGGCGTCGGGCAGATCGTTGCTCGTGAGCCCGGTCGACAGCCCGCAAGTGGCGAACGCCGAGATCACGTCGAACAGCACGTAGTCGAGCGGGGCCTTCGTGATCTGCAGGATCAGCACCGAGGCGGTCGCGACGATCGTCGCGCCCCACAGCACGATGCTGACGGCGAGACGCAGCACATCGTTGGGGATCCGCCGGTCGAAGGCCTCCATGTCGTCCACGCCGCGCGCCTCGGCGACGGCCGCGAAGAACAGCACGGCGAGCGTGGTCACCTTGATGCCGCCGGCGGTGGATGCGGAGCCTCCGCCCACGAACATGAGCATGTCGAGCACCAGCAGGGTCGAGCCGTTCATCTCACCGATGTCGACCGTGGCGAGCCCGCCCGACCGCGACATGATCGAGGTGAAGACGGCCGTCATCGGCCGCACCGGGCCATCCTGCCCGCCGAGGGTCGCCGGGTTGCTCCACTCGAGCACCGCGATCGCGAGGCCGCCGATGGCGATGAGGATGAGCGTCGTCCACAGCGTGATGCGCGCGTGGATCGTCAGGCGGGCGCGGGTGCGCAGCCAGCGGCCGAGGGCGAAGATCACCGGAAACCCGATCGCGCCCAGGAAGACGGCGATGGAGAGCACCGAGAGCATCCAGGGGTCGGCCGCGAAGCGCTCCATGCCGGGGGCGAACGGCACGAAGCCCGTGTTGGTGAAGGCCGAGAGCGAGAGGTAGAAGCCCTGCCACAGGGCGGTCCACACGTCGAAGCCCTCGATCAGCAGCCGCGGCACGACGAGCGCGGTGATGACCAGCTCGATGACGATCGCGCTCGCCGCGACCGTGAAGAGCAGCCCGCCGATCTCTCCGAGTCGCACCGCCTGCGACTCGGAGACGGGGCCGCCGTGCACGCGGGCGGCGTTCGTGTCGCTGGCCGCGATGAGCTTGGCGCGCAGCCCGATGCGGCGGGCGACAACGAGGCCGAGGATGCTGGCCATGGTGAGCACGCCGATGCCGCCCACCTGCATGGCCAGGATGATGACGACGTTGCCGAACGGCGACCAGTGGCTGGCCATGTCGACCGTCACGAGCCCGGTGACGCAGATGGCCGACACCGCCGTGAACAGCGCGTCGGCGAGCGGCGTGCCCCCGGTGCCCGAACCGGCTCGCGCGATCGGCAGGGTTAGCAGGAGGGTCGTGATGAGGATGAGGATGGTGAAGACGAGGATCGCGAAGCGCGCGGGGGAGGCCGTCGCCGACTCGCCGAGCGCGCGCCACGCGCGCACGAAGGGGTTGCGGCTGTCGTCGCGATCGTTGCCGCGCACCCGGGTGCTCGTGGACATCGACGCTCCTCACCGGCCCGCAGACCGCGTGCCATGGTACTCCCGGCCGGGGCTGACTAGCCTGGAGCCATGGCCGACATCTTCGACGTGATCGCCGACGCCACGCGTCGCGAGCTGCTGCAGCATCTGCTCGACGCCTCGCTGCGGGGCGACAACGGCACGGGCGAGCTGAGCGTGAGCGAGCTCGTCGACCGCATGGACGCGACCCAGCCGACCGTGTCGAAGCACCTCAAGGTACTGCGCGACCACGGCCTGGTGACGGTGCGCGAGGAGGGCCAGCACCGCTACTACACCGTCGAGCCGGCGCCGCTGGAGGAGGTGGAGGACTGGGTGATCCCCTTCCTCAGCGCCGACTTCGAGGCGGAGGCGGAGGCCGGTGCCGCGGTCTTCGCGGCGTGGTCCGGGGCCGACGTCGCCGGGGCGGGCAGCACGGTGGGCCGTGTGGCCGCGGACGCCTCGCACCAGGCACGCACGCTCATCGAGGGAGCGCAGGAGAAGCTGCACGACGTGCAGGAGGCCGTCGTGAAGCGACTGCCCTGGAGGAGCCACGACGGCGAGCGCTGATCGCCCGCGCTGACCCCCGCTCGGGCGTCTTTACAGCAGTCACACCAGCCCCTAATGTGAACTCTTGGCACACGCGCCACCCGGGCGCGGTGCGCAGACTCGACAGGAATGGCTGCCCATGGGCCGGGATCTCTCCGACGTTCGGTTCCTCACCGTCGCCGAAGTCGCCGACATGATGCGCGTCTCGACCATGACCGTCTACCGCATGGTGCACGCGGGAGAGCTGCCTGCCATTCGGTTCGGCCGCAGCTTCCGCATCCCCGAGTCGGCGGTCGCGACCGCCATCGAGACCCCGATCGCCGACGTCGGCTAGACGTCCGGTAGACTCGGCCGGTACGTCGCACGGTCCTGAACGGGCCGTTCTCCCGTTCGAGACCACGATCAGAGGATTGTCATGGGTTCTGTCATCAAGAAGCGCCGCAAGCGGATGGCCAAGAAGAAGCACCGCAAGCTGCTGCGCAAGACGCGTCACCAGCGTCGCAACAAGAAGTAGGGGCACGCCCCCGCGCGAGGCGCTCGACCGGTCGGTCGGGCGCCTTCGTCGTATCGGGCCGTGGCCGGCGGCGGATGCTCAGGGCCGTGCGTGCAGCACGGGCCAGCCGCGCGCCCGCGCGTAACGCAGCAGGGCGGCGTCAGGGTTGACGACGGTGCGATGCCCCACCAGCTCGAGCAGCGGGATGTCGTTGCGCGAGTCGCTGTAGGCCCAGCAGTCGCGCACCGGCACGCCCTTCTGGGCGGCGAGCGCCGCGGCGGCATCGGCCTTGTGGGCGCCGTGCATGACCGGGCCGAGCAGCCGCCCGGTGAACACGCCGTCGACGCTCTCGATGCGCGAGCCGATGGCTCCGGTGAGACCGAGCCGTTCGGCCATGATGGTCGCGAAGCGCTCGGGGGTGGCGGTGATGAGCCACACCTCGTGCCCCCGTGCGAGGTGGTCGTGCGCGAGCGCGACCGTGTCGGGCAGCAGCAGCGGCACGACCCGGTCGTCGTAGGTCTCGGCGGCGAGGATCTCGAGCTCGGCCTCCGTGTGACCGGCGACGAGCTCGAGCGCACGATCGCGCACGGTCACCTGGTGCCGGTGGTTCTCTCCGACGGCGATGAAGCGGGCCTGATGCCACCCGAAGCGCGCGATGTCGCGCCAGCCGACGAACCCGCGCCGCCAGGCCGCCCGACCCAGATGATAGATGCTCGCCCCGCGCATGAGCGTGTTGTCCACGTCGAAGAAGGCGATCACCCGGGCGCCGGGGTCGGCTCGATCGTGCGCCGCGTTCGAGCGGGCCTGGTCGTCGCTGACAGGGGAGGGCATCCCCCTCAGGATAGGCGAGTGCTTAGGCTGGCCTCGTGACGACGACCCTGACGCTGATCGGCAAGCCGGGCTGCCACCTCTGCGACGACGCCCGCGCGGTGGTCGAGCAGGTGCTCCGCGACTTCCCGGCGGTGCGGATGCTCGAGCAGAGCATCGTCGACGACCCGGCGCTGCACGAGCGCTACTGGGACGAGATCCCCGTCGTGCTGCTCGACGGGGCCGTTCACACGATCTACCGGGTGGAGGCCGATCGGCTGCGCGCGGCGCTCGCCGCAGCCGAGGGCGAACCTGACGACGCCGAGGGGAGCCGCTGATGTGCGGACGCTACGCGAACACCAAGAGCGGCGAGGAGCTCGGCCGGTACTTCGAGGCCGACGAGGTCGACGAGGTGCGGCTGCCGCCGAGCTGGAACATCGCACCGACCCAGCAGGTGCCGATCGTCGTCGATCGGCTGCCGAAGGACGACCCGGAGGGGGTGCCCTCGCGCTTCGTCACGGCGGCCCGCTGGTCGCTCGTGCCACGGTGGGCCACCGAGCTCACGTCGAAGTACCCGACCTTCAACGCCCGCAGCGAGACCGTGCACGAGAAGAGCACCTTCAAGGGCGCCCTCGTGCGGTCGCGGGCGATCCTGCCGGCCGACGGCTACTACGAGTGGCACACGGTCGGAACCACCAAGACCCCGCACTACATCCACGACCCCGCGGAGGGCGAGCTCGCGTTCGCGGGGCTGTACTCGTGGTGGCGCGCGCCCGTCGCCGACGGGCAGCCGCCGTCGCCATGGGTACTGACCGCGACGATGCTGACGCGGGCGGCGCACGGGCCCGCGGCGAGCATCCACGACCGGGCGCCCGTCATGCTGCCGCGCGAGGTGTGGGACGAGTGGCTCGACCCGACGGTCGAGGGCGATCAGGAGCTCGTCGAGATGGTGGTGCACGAGAGCGAGCAGGTGCTCGAGCGGCTCGAGCTCTACCCGGTTGCGCCGCTGCGCGGCGACGGGCCCGAGCTCATCGCTCCGCTGGCGTAGTCCGCGCGCGGCGCCGCCGCACGGGTACCGCTCAGCACTCGCCCCAGAGGCCGAGGCCGGCACGCTGCGCGTCGCGTTCCGCCGCCCGCAGGTCGTTCCAGTAGCGGTCGTTGGGCTCGAACAGCACGGCCAGGCCGTAGCCCTGCGCGACGAGCTCGTAGTTGATGAGGGTGCCGTCCTCGGCGAACAGGTACAGCAGCTCGCGGTCGTACTGATCGCGCTCGTCGCGATCGTAGGTGTAGCCGAGCGTGCTGCCGATGGGGGCGAGTGCCTCCAGTGCCGCGGCGGCTTCCGGGCCGAAGCACTCGACATCGGGGAAGACCTCGGGAGTGTCGATGCCGATGAGGCGCACGCGCAGCTCCTGCCGGTCGACCTCGAGCCGCAGGGTGTCGCCGTCGGTGATCGAGACCACCGTGCCCGTGCCGTCGAGCACGACCCCGGCGGGCGTGCTGCCGTCGGGCCCGAAGCCGGCCTCCCCGCGCGAGCCGGTGTCGAGGCACCCGTCGACCGAGCCGATGAGGCCCACCAGGCCGACCACCACGAGCGAACGCGCGAGCGCGCGCACCGGCCAGCGCGCGAGCGGGCGCGCGAGAGGCACGGGCAGAGCGGCGGGCATGCTGTGAGGCTACCGGGCGACCCCTGACACGGCGCAGCGACGGGGTTAGGCTGACGGCGTGGACCCCCGATACCCCGAGGCCTTCCAGCGCGGTGGGGCCGCGAGCGCTCCCGTCGTGGAGGATCCGGCCGTCGTGCGCGGCGCGGCTCCGGCGAGCATCCGGATGCCCTCCGCTGGCCGCCCGGCGCGCGCAGCCGCGCCCACCGCGGCCGGGCCGCTCACGCCCGGCGCCCCGGCGCCCGCGGACGCGGCCGCCGCTCGGGTCGGCGAGCTGCCCACCGAGGTCGAGCCCGGCGACGTGCGCTACGCCGAGCTCGTCGTCGCGGGCAACCCGTGGCTGCGGGCCCTGTGGGTGGTGGGCGCGATCGCGGTGCTGGCGGGGTTCTCTCTGACCGTCTACGCCGAGCTGGCGTTCAGCGTGCCGCCCGCCTCGGGCATCTACGACCCGAGCGTCTACATCGCGCCGCGCATCGCCGAGGCGGTGGCGCAGCCGCTCGTGATCGCCGGCGTCATCGCGCTCGTCGCGGCCACGGCACTGCGCATCGTCGCCTGGAGGCCGAGCGCCGCCCGGGCCGTGCCGCGCGACTGACCCGGCGGCCCCCGACTGACCGGCCGCCGCCGCGCGGCTGACCCGCCGCCGTGAGGCGATGGCGTCTCAGGCTCCTTCCATAACTGCGGATGGACCTGAACCGCGCTCGCTTTCATCCGCAGATCGGGAAGGCTGACGGGAGAGCACCTCGGAGGGCAGCGGGGCGCCGCGAGGTGAGGGGGCGCCGCGAGGGCGGCGGGCCGCTCGGAGGGCAAGCCGGGCAACTCGGAGAGCAACGGGGCAACTCGGAGAGCAGCAGGACAACTCGGGTGCAACGGGGCGACGCGGAGGGCGACCCCTCAGGCTCCGGCGGCTCAGCGCTGGCAGCTCGGGCAGAACCACGTGATGCGCTCGGTGAGCGCGTCGTCGCCGAGCAGCCCGCGGGCGATCGGCGTGCCGCACCGCCGGCAAGGCCTGCCCTCGCGGTGCGCGACCCAGAGGCGCTCGCCGCGGCGCGTGTTGCCGGTCGTCGTGCGCTCGTCGCGGTGCACGTTGGCGCGGATCAGCCGCACCCCGAGGTCGAGGGCGGCAGCGACGTCGACCTCGCCCACGGGCGTCTCGGGGCGCACGCCGCGCAGGAAGAGCAGCTCGTTGCGGTAGTCGTTGCCGAAGCCGGCGACGCAGCGCTGGTCGAGCAGGGCGAGCCCGATCGGCCGCGCCGGGTCGGCGGTGAGCCGACGCAGGGCCTCGGCGCGGTCGAAGTCGTCGGCGAGGGGGTCGGGGCCGAGGTGGCCGATGACCTCGTGCTCCGTATCCCGCGCCACGAGGTCGAGCTCGCCGAGCGCGAAGCCCACCGCCTGCCATGGCGCGCCCGACGCCGCCGTCGTCTCGAGCACCATGCGCGCCTCGAAGGCCGGGCGCCGCCAGCGATCGCCGCGGCGCATCAGATGCCAGGCGCCCGCCATCTTCAGGTGCGAGTGCACGGTCACGTCGCCGATGCGCATGAGCAGATGCTTGCCGCGCGCGACGACCTCATCGACGACCGCGTCGCTGAGGTCGGCGGTCGCGAAGCGCGGCACGCGCACGTCGCTGCGCAGCACCGTCTGGCCGGCGAGCGCGGCGTGCAGGCGTGCCGCCGCGCGGTGGATCGTGTCGCCCTCGGGCACCGTGTCGCTCCCTCTACACCCGGATGCGCAGACCCTGCGGCGTCGCCACGAACCCGGCCTCCTGCAGCGCCTCGGCCAGGAGGGTGCCGAACACGCTCGCGCCGTTGACGCGCTCGACCCGCAGCGAGCGCAGCCGGGCGCGCACGACGGCGGCGAGCTCGCGCGCGGCGGCCTCGAGCACGGCCGGCTCGTCGGTGAACGTCAGCACGCTCTTGCCGCCGCGCTCGAGGTAGAGCGCCAGGTGCCCGTCGACGAGGGCGACGAGGGCACCGGCCTTGCGGCCCGGCCGGTGCGCCGTGGCGCCCGCCGCCGCGTCGGACTGGCTCGCCGGCCAGGGCAGCGCCGCGCCGAAGGGGTTCGCCGGGTCGGTCGCCGCGAGCACGCGGGGGGCGAGCGCGGGGGGAGCATCCGGATCGCGGGTGAAGGTGCGCACCCGATCGATCGTCGCCGGCGTCGCGAACTGCGCCGCGCCCAGCCCGTCGACGATGTAGCCGCGGCGCACGCTGCCCGCCTCCTCCATGCGGGCGAGCACCTGGTAGGCGAGCGCGAAGCCGCCGCGCAGCCCCTCGGCCTGCACGGCGCCGCGGGTGACGACCCCGTGCCGCTCGAGCAGGCGGTCGACCGCGGCCGCCGTGCGCAGCGTCGCGTCGGGCTCGAGGGCGGGCAGCAGCGCCCAGCGGCCCGCCGCCGTCGGCGGCCCGCCGAGCGTGGCGGATGCGGGCCGCGCGTAGCCCCGGTACGCCCGCGCTCGCGGCGCCGGCCGACGGGTCGCGGCGCGCGCACCCGCGGTGCCGCCCAGCCGCGCCCGCAGCGGCGAGAGGGTGTCGTTGGTGAGGCGGCCCGCCCACACCAGCTGCCAGAGGTCGTCGACGAGGGCCGCGTCGTCGAGCGGCGCCTCGCCCGGCTCGGCGACCGCGGCGACCGCCGTCGCGAGCTGCCGGAAGAAGAACCCGCCGCCGCCCGCGAGCGCCTCGACGATCGACTGCTGCCGCGGTGTGAGCGCGACGCTGTCGGGCTCGGCGAGGCTCAGCGGCGCCGTCGCCGCGAGGTGCAGGCTCACCCAGCCGTCGCTGCCCGGCAGTGCGCCGGCACCGGACCAGACGACCTCGCCGCTCGCGCACAGCTCGTCGAGCCACGCCGGGGAGTAGTCGCGCACGCGGCTCGGCAGCACGAGGGTCTCCCACGCCGAGGCGGGCAGGGCGACGCCCTGCAGCTGCTCGATCGCCTGCAGCACGCCATCGATTCCCTGCAGCCCGGGTCGGGCACTCGACCCGTCCGTTCCGGCCGAGCCGACGTTCTGCCACGCCGGAAGGAACCGCCCGAGCGCCCCGTGGCTGACCGGCTCGATCTCCTTCCGCAGCACCGCGAGACTGCGGGCACGCAGGCGCCGCAGCACCTCGGCGTCGACCCACTCGGTGCCCGCGGCGCCGGGCCGGAACTCGCCGTCGATGACACGGCGGTCGGCGGCGAGCCGGCGGAGGGCATCCGTCACGACCGCGATGCCGAGGCCGTAGCGGGCCGCCGCCTCCGCCGCGGTGAACGGCGCGTGCGAGCGCGCGAAGCGGGCAACAAGGTCGCCGACCGGGTCGGGCACCGGGTCGAGGAAGGCGCTGGGCACGCCGTGCGGGATGGCCGTGCCGAGCGCATCTCGCAGCCGCGCGGCATCCTCGACCGCGGCCCAGCGCTGCTCGCCGCCGATGCCCGCGCGGAACACCCTGCCCGCGCGCTCGAGCTCCACGAGCGCGGCGGTGACGTCGACCTCGTCGAGCGTGCGGTCGTCGACCTCGGCGATCGTCAGCGGCCCGAGCAGCCGCAGCAGGTCGGCCACGCCCTCAGCGTCGCGCGCGCGGCGGTCGGGCGCGAGCCGCTGCAGCTCGGCCTCGAGCTGGGCGATGACCGCCTCGTCGAGCACCTCGCGCAGCTCGGCCCGGCCGAGCAGCTCGGCGAGCATCGCGGGATCGATGCTCAGCGCCGCCGCGCGCCGCTCGGCGAGCGGGCTGTCGCCCTCGTAGAGGAAGGCGGCGACGTAGCCGAACAGGAGGCTGCGCGCGAACGGCGAGGGGCTTGGCGTCTCGACCTCGAGCAGCCGCACCCGGCGCTGCGCGATGCCCGCCGTGAGGTCGATGAGCGAGGGCAGGTCGTAGACGTCCTGCAGCACCTCGCGCACGGTCTCGAGCACTACGGGGAAGTCGGGAAACTCGCGGGCGACCTCGAGCAGCTGGCTCGCTCGTTGGCGCTGCTGCCACAGCGGGCTGCGGCGCCCCGGGTCGCGGCGGGGCAGCAGCAGGGCGCGCGCCGCGCACTCGCGGAAGCGCGCGGCGAACACGGCCGAGCCCCCGACCTCGCTCGTCACGAGCGCCTCGAGCTCGTCGTGCTCGAACAGGAAGAGCTCGGCGCCCGGCGGCTCGGCCGCCGTGTCGGGCAGCCGCACGACGATGCCGTCGTCGGCCGCGATCGCCGCCCCGTCGTAGCCGTGCCGCTCGCGGATGCGCGCCGAGACCGCGAGCGCCCACGGCGCGTGCACGGCCAGCCCGTACGGCGAGTGCAGCACCACGCGCCAGTCGCCGAGCTCGTCGCGAAACCGCTCGACGATGAGCGTCTGATCGCTCGGCACCTGTCCGGTCGCCGCGGCCTGCTCGAGCAGCAGCGCCTCGAGGTTCGCCACGGCGCGGCCGTCGAGGCCGGCGGCGGCGAGGCGCTCGCGGCGGGCATCCGTCGATGCGGTGGCGAGGTCGCGCGTCGTCGCCCCCAGCGCGCGGCCCAGCTCGGCCGGGCGGCCCAGCCCGTCGCCCTTCCAGAACGGCACCTTGCCGGGCTGGCCGAACGCGGGCGTCACGATCACCTGGTCGTGCGTGATCTCCTGGATGCGCCAGCTCGTGGTGCCCAGCGCGAACACGTCGCCCACCCGCGACTCGTAGACCATCTCCTCGTCGAGCTCGCCGACGCGGCGGCCGGCACCCTCGCCCGCGATGAAGACGCCGAACAGGCCGCGGTCGGGAATCGTGCCGCCGCTCGTCACCGCGAGCCGCTGCGCGCCCGGCCGGCCGGTGATCGTGCCGTTCACGCGGTCCCACACGATGCGCGGGCGCAGCTCGCTGAAGCGGTCGCTCGGGTACCGCCCGCTGAGCAGGTCGAGCACCGCCTCGTAGGCCGAGCGAGGGAGGGTGGCGAACGGCGCGCTGCGGCGCACCTGCTCGAACCACTCGTCGACGCGCGCGGGCTCGAGGGCGACGTGGGCGACCGTCTGCTGGGCGAGCACGTCGAGCGGGTTCGCGAGCACCCGCAGCTCTTCGATGAGTCCGGCCGTCATCCGCTCGCTCGTGACCGTCGCGTGCAGCACGTCGAGGCGGTGCTTCGGCACGAGCACGCCGCGGCTGATCTCGCCCACCTGGTGCCCCGCGCGGCCGACGCGCTGCAGGCCGCTCGCGACGCTCGGCGGGGCCTCGACCTGGATGACGAGATCGACCGCGCCCATGTCGATGCCGAGCTCGAGGCTGCTCGTCGCGACGACGCAGCGCAGCCGGCCGGCCTTCAGGGCGTCCTCGATCTCGCCGCGCTGCTCCTTGCTGACCGAGCCGTGGTGGGCGCGCGCGAGCAGCTCGTCCGTCTGCGCGCGTTCGGCGTAGATCTCGTTGAGCCGCGCGGTCAGCCGCTCGGCGAGGCGGCGCGAGTTCGCGAACACGATCGTCGAGCGGTGCTGCAGCACGCGGTCGACGATGTCCTCCTCGACGTGCGGCCAGATCGAGGCGGGCCTCTCGGCGAACGAGGCGTCGAGCGGGTCGGCATCCCCCGTGGCGCTGCGCCCCGAGGCCTGACCGCCGCCGATCGCGGGCGGCTGCGTCATGTCGTCGACCGGAACGACCACCCGCAGGTCGAAGGTCTTCGCCGCCGGGGGCTGCACGATCGTCACCGGCTGGCTTCCGCCGAGGAAGCGCGCGACCTCCTCGGCCGGACGCACGGTCGCCGACAGCCCGATGCGCTGCACCGGCCGCGCCAGCCGCGCGTCGAGCCGCTCGAGCGTGAGGGCGAGGTGCGCCCCGCGCTTCGTGCCGGCCACGGCGTGCACCTCGTCGACGATCACCGTCGTCACGCCGTCGAGCGTCTCGCGCGCGCTCGACGTCAGCATCAGGTACAGGCTCTCGGGGGTGGTGATCAGGATGTCCGGGGGCTCCTTCTGCAGCGCGCGGCGCTCGGCGCTCGGGGTGTCGCCGCTGCGCACGCCGACGCGCAGCGGCACCGCATCCGCCCCCTGCCCCTGGTGCTGCAGCCGCTTCGCCGTCTGCGTGATGCCGATGAGCGGAGACCGCAGGTTGCGCTCGACGTCGACGCCGAGCGCCTTGAGCGGGCTCACGTAGAGCACCCGGGTGCGGCGGCGCGGATCGTCGGGCAGCGGCTCGCTCGCCAGCCGGTCGATCGACCAGAGGAAGGCGGCGAGCGTCTTGCCCGAGCCGGTCGGGGCGATGACGAGCGCGTGCCGCCCGGTCGAGATGGCCTCCCAGGCGCCGAGCTGCGCAGCCGTCGGGGCGGGGAACGCTCCGGTGAACCACTCCCGCGTGGCGGGCGCGAACCGGCCCAGCACGGCGTCGGACGCGGGCTCGGTCATCCCCCCATTGTCGTCCCGCCCGCTGACAGTCGCCGGTCAGGCGTAGTGGGGGCGGAGGAAGGCGAGAACGTCGGCCAGCTCGGCCTCGCTGACGGCGTGGCCGAGGCCCTCATAGATGCGCTCGGTGAGGGTCGCATGGTGCGGCAGCCACCGCTGCGTCGCGTCGACGAACGAGTCGGGAATGACGGTGTCATGGGTGCCGCGCCCCCAGAACACCGGCGGGGCGAGGGCCGCGAGCCGCGCGTCGGCCGGAGCCTCGCCGGGCACCACGAATCCGGCCAGCGAGACCGCGAACGCGAACCGCTCGGGCGCGTGCCGCAGCAGGTGGATGCTCATCGCGCCCCCCTGCGAGAACCCCAGCAGCCCCACCGAGGTCGCCGGCACCCCGTCGAGCCAGTGCAGCACGCCGCGCGCCGCCGCGTCGGCGCCCTGGAGACGGCTCTCGTTGGTGGCGCCCTCGAGTGCGTACCAGGCGTAGCCGGGGCCTGCGCGCAGCGGGGCCCGCAGCGAGGCGATGACGGGCTGCAGCGGCAGGTGCGGGGCGAGGCCGAACAGGTCACCCTCGTGCGAGCCGTAGCCGTGCAGCAGCACCAGCAGCGGTCGCCCCGCGCGCTCGTGCTCGGGGGCCGACCAGATGATGGCGCTCTCGTCGATCAGCTGCACGGTGCTCATGGCTCCATCGTGTCAGGCGCGGCGCCGCCGCCGCTGAGCGGTCAGAATGGAGCATGGCCACTGTGCGCACCCCCGACCCGAATCCGGGCTGGCTCTCGGACGACGAGCTCGATCAGACCCGCCAGCGGCTGCCGATCGTGTACGTCGAGGCGATCCCGGTGCGGGTCGACGGTGTCGGTGTCGTCACCGAGGTCGGGGTGCTGCTGCGGGTGAGCCCGGCGGGCGCGATCACGCGCACGCTCGTGAGCGGTCGGGTGATGCGCGGCGAGACCCTCCGCGACGCGCTCTTCCGCCACCTCGAGAAGGATCTCGGGCCGATGGCCTTCCCCCAGCTGCCGCCGTCGCCGACCCCGTTCACGGTGGCGGAGTACTTCCCGTTCCCGAGCCCGACCCGGTTCAGCGACGACCGTCAGCATGCGGTCGCCCTCGCCTACGTGGTGCCGGTGACGGGCACCTGCGAGCCGCGGCAGGATGCGCTCGAGCTGACCTGGATGACCCCCGATGAGGCGGCGTCTCAGCGCGTGGCGGATGAGCTCGAGGGCGGCCGCGGGGCTCTGCTTCGTGCCGGGCTGGCGTCGGTCGGCGTGCTGCCGTAGCTCCGCATCCGGAGCCGGCTTCTCTGCACCCCCCGAAAGGGGACAGAATTGCCCCCCCGCCGGGTGACACGCCGCGCCCCCGCCCATCGCTAGGGTGAGAGCCGTTCGCTGTAAAGCGAATGCCGTTCGCGTAACCCGTTCGGGGGGCAGACCCGACATTCTGCCCACGGGGCGCGGCGCGGCGCGATACCCGGGGGGAAATCACGCATGTCCGCAGCACCGAGCCGTCGACGCAATCGGTGGCGCCGCCGCCTCCGCCAGGCGATGCCCGCCGTTGCCCTCGTCGCCATCGCCGGACTGCTCGCGCCGTTCGCCGTGCTGCAGGGAGCGGTCGCGGCGGAGGGCGACCCCGACGAGCCGGTGCTCGTGCAGTTCGAGAAGGACGCGATTCCGGCCAACCCGACGGCCGTCGTGCCCGGCGGCACCGTGACCTACCAGTTCACGATCAACTGCTCGTCGCTCGAGACCGACTGCCTCGACCTCACGCTCGAGGACGTCGTGCCCGAGCCGCTCGAGCTGCAGACCGTCACGACCGCGCAGTCGATCCCCCCGATCGATGTCGACATCACCGGCAACAGCTTCTCGGTGCGCATCATCGACGACCTCGGCGGCGGCAACGTGGGCCTCCAGGCCGGTACGGGCATCCAGCTCAACGCCACCGCGACCGTGCCCGCCGACCTGTCGGCCGACTGGAACGGCGTCGTCGTCGACAACACCGCGACCGTCACCGTGTCGAACCGGGAAGACCTCACGCTCGACCCGCCGCGGCCGAGCACGCTCGAGTCGAGCGCGCAGGTCGTCTTCGCCGTCACGCGCACGCTCGCCTCGCAGGTCACCAAGTCGGTGACGCCCGAGGAGGCCACGGCGGTGCTCGGCACGAGCGTCGCCGTCGCGCTCACCGCGACCAACACGAGCAACGGCTCGGTCGACGCGCTCACCATCCAAGAGCCCTCCAGCACGGCGTCGACCGTGCTCGACTTCCTGCAGCCGAGCGGCATCAGCGGGGTCACGATGCCCAGCGGCGCCGACCGCGTGCGGGTCGACTGGTTCGACGGCTCCACCTGGACGCAGGGCACGCCCTCGGCGACGGCCGCGCTGCCGAGCGGCGTCGCCCCCGCCGACATCCAGGCGCTGCGCTTCGTGTTCACGAGCTCGACCGGCGGTCGCATCGCCGTCGGTGCCGTCGCCTCGCTCACGCTCGACACGCAGCTGAGCGCTGCCGCTGCGGCGGTCACCGAGCCGACCACGATCACCAATACGGCCTCGTCGTGGGTGGCCGTCGCGAGCGACAGCACGACCCCGGTGCAGGCGACCGATTCGATCGTGATCGGGCCGCCGAGCATCCGCCCGATCGCGACCAAGCAGTTCGACGTCAGCTCGATCATCGGCGGTCAGCAGGTGCGCGCCGAGATCGGCGGCTCGAACGGCGGTGACTTCGGGCTCAAAGAGCTGACCATCACCGAGCCGGCGCCCGGCTCGACCTCGCTCGCCGACCAAGGGCTCACCTTCGACGGCTGGGTGCAGGCCGACATCGAGTGGCCGGTCGGGGCGACCAGCGCCGAAGTCAGCTACCGCTACGAGGGCGACCTCGAATTCAGCGCGCCGATCGTGACGACGACGGCCGACTCGCTTCCCGAACCCGTGGATGCGGGGCTCGTGACCGACATCCGCGTGCGGTTCCTCAGCACCGCGCCGCAGGGCATGGCCCCCGGCCAGTACGCCGTTCTCCCGTTCCTGCTCATGACCGACGCCGTGCTGGCCGACGCGACCGAGACCAACACGGTGCGGGTCGACGTCGTCACCCTCGCCGACGAGACCGCGTTCGACGAGGCCGACGACGACCTCACTCGCCGCACCTCGCGCGTCAACACCTCGATTACGAAGACGGCGAGCCCCGACGAGCTCTACGCGATCGCCGGGGCGACGAGCCTGATCTCGATCCCCGCCCGGGTCACGCCGCTGCCGACCGCCGCGGTCGACCCGACGGCGTCGACGGTCGGATCGACGGCGCTCGTCATCACCGACCCGCTCGACGCAGGCACCGACGAGTTCTGGAACTGGTTCGACCTCCGTGCGATCGTCGCCACGGCGGTGCCCGGAAGCACGACGCTGTCGGTCGAGTACTTCGACGGCACCGACTGGCTGCCGCTGCCGGGGGCGACGGGCATCGTCGGGCCGTCCTTCCTCTCGACCACGATCGACCCGGCCATCCGCGCCGAGCTCGAGGGCATCCGCTTCACCTATCGGCACGTCGACTACGACACCCTCGGCACACTGCTCAACCCCGGGTTCAGCGCGCAGCCGAACCTGTCGGTCAGCCTGCGCGACCAGCTGCGCGACGGCACGGGGGAGGCCGCCTCCGCGACCCGGACCGAGACGGTCGTCATCGACAACGCGGCGCAGAGCCGGGTGGCGAACCCGACCGCCGACCCCGCCGAGGCCACCGCCGAGACGGTCGAGAGCATCACCCTGCTGCCGACCGCGAGCGCGGGCGGCGAGGGCGGACCGGGAGGCAATGTCACGGCGATCGCCAAGCGCTGGCTACCCGTGGCGAGCACGGGCGTCGAGGCGGTCAACGCCCGCTCGGCCGACGAGGCGACGGTCGAGATCAGCTGGGGCACCGGCGGCGCGGCCTTCGACTCGGTCGTGGTGGCCGATACCGCGAGCGACCCGGCCACGACTCCGGTCGCCGACACCGTGTTCGAGGCCTTCGATCTGGTGCGCATCCCGGCCATCAGCCCGTCGATGGACCCGCTGCTGACCTACGACCGCATCGCCGGCGTCGAGCTCTACCTGCCCGGCACCGGCTGGACACCCGCGAGCGGCAACCCCTGCGCCGGCAGCGCTTGCGACGGCACCTTCCCCGGCTACACGCTGACGGCGAGCGAGAGCGCCAGCGCCACCGGCGTGCGCCTCATCGTCGAGGAGAGCCCGACCCGCGGCAGCCGCATCGGCACCAACCCGCTCGCACCGCCCGTCGGCACCGGTGTCGCGCCCTCGATGAGTCTCGGCCGTGACATCCGGCTCGTGTTCGAGGTTCGCGACGTTCGCCGCAGCGACCCGAGCGTCGCGGTGCTGGGTGCGACCCGCGAGACCGAGTACAACCTCGCGGAGTCGTTCGGACAGGTGCGCAACACCGCGCTGCTGCAGGGTCGAGACGCGGCCGACGCTGTGCTGCTCTCGCGCACGGCGGCCGACGACATCCTCATTCTCGACACGCCCCTCACCGTCGACATCACCAAGACCTGGGTCGACGGCCCGCTGGGCACGCCGCCCGACGGCACGCCGCAGTCGCTGTACCCCCGGGCGCGCATGACCGTCGAGGCGACCAACGAGTCGGTCGCCCGTGTCGACGAGCTCGCCATCGTCGACCCCGTCGGCGGCACCGACCCCTTCGACGCCGTCAACCTGTTCGACATCGTCTCGCTCACCGTGCCCTCCGGTGCCACCGCGAGCGAGGTGCTGCTCACCCGCGAGGGCGGCGGTGCCACGAGCCACACCGTCGCGCAGGCCCTCGCCCTGACCACCGCTCAGCTCGCCGACGTCGTCGGCATCGAGATCGTGCACACCGGTCGCATCGACGTGCAGGCGAGCACCCGTCTCGTCATCGACACGCAGCTGCGCCCCACCCTGCGCAGCGACGCGGGCACGCGGGTCGATTCGACGAGCAGCCCCGTCGTCGACAACACGGCGCAGGCCCGCATCGTCGACCCGGGCGGCGTCATCGCGCCGCCGCCGGGCGAGTCGAACTACACGCTGCTCGCCGAGGACTCGGCCTCGGTCTCGGTCGTCGACTTCACCTACGGGGTCACGGCCACCAAGGGCATCGTCGCCGACACGACCGCCACCCCGAGCACCCCGGCCACGCAGATCGACGGCAACTCGCGCGTGGCCACGGTGACGCTCACCGGCCAGCCGTCGGGAACCGTGCGGTCGACCGACATGCTGTTCGAAGACATCAGCCCGACCTTCTGGAACGCCTACACGTTCACCGCCTTCGGCTCGCACTCGTTCGCCACCCCGATCAACCGGGTCAAGGTCGACGTTCTGATCGGCGTCGACTACAGCGTCGACGCGGGCACCGGCGATCTCGTCGTCGAGTGCGCAGGCAGCACCGACCTCTCGGCCTGCTGGGTCGAGGGTGCCTTCGCCAGCTCGCTCGCGCTGCCGACCCTGCCGCCCGGGGCGACGGTGGCGGACATCCGCGGTATTCGGGCGCAGTACACGCGCGCCGACGGTGCCGCCTGGGAGCGCCCCTTCAACCCCAGCCAGACCCTGCGCTTCACCGTGACGCGCCGCGACACGCTCGTCGCACCCATCGACGAGCCCGTGCCCTCGACGCTGTACATCTACACGCAGCCCGCTCCGGGCGAGGCCTCGATCGGCGTGTTCACGAACGACCTCACGGTCACGTCGTGGGCCGACAACGGGGTGGATGCTCCGCTCTGGCAGGCGACCGACGACGACACGAAGCAGCTCCTGTTCCAGCACCGCCCCGCCAAGGTCGAGATCATCAAGACCCCGTTCGGCCCGCTCACCCTCGGCGCGCCGATCCCGTACGAGATCGAGATCACCAATCGCGGCAGCGGGCTCGACAAGCAGCTGACCGGGCTCGAGATCGTCGACCTCATCCCCGTCGACGGGCAGGGGCCGCAGCTCGTGCTGCCGCTCGACCCCGAGACCAGCCTGCCCTCCGACCCGGCTGACGTCATCACGATCGAGGTGCTCGACGCCGCCAATCAGCCGGTCGCCGCACCCAGCTTCACGGCGACCCTCGGCACGGCCGAGGTCACCGGGCAGCCGATCACGATCACGATCGACCCAGCGTTCGTGCTGCGGCACGACTGGACGCTGACGATCAGCGCGCCGCTGCAGTTCCGGCAGTTCTTCGAGGCCGGCAGCGCCACCGAGAATTTCGTGCGCAACACGGCGACCGTGACGAGCGACCAGGTGTTCGACGAGTGCACCCCGGCGACCGACGGCATGCTCGACCCGACGGTGCTCGAGGTGCCCTCCTGCAGCGCCACGACGCGCGTGTGGGCCCTGCCGAGCGCGCCGATGACCATCATCAAGGGTGTCAAGGGCGTCGAGGCCGGGCCCCTGGGCACCGACGGACTGCCCCTCATCGACCCGAGCACGAGCGCGCCCTACGACGATCTCGGCGTCATCAAGACCGTGCCGAGCAACCCGGCCGACTGCTCTGCGCCGACGCTCGCGGTCGACGGTGAGCTGTACTACCGCTACCCCTGCGTGCCGATCACCCGTCCGGGTGGCGAGGAGGAATGGGTCGGCTACTTCTTCAACGCGGGCAACGTGCGCGTGCACCAGATCTCGTCGATCGATGTGCTGCCGCGCGAGAACGACCGCGGCGTCATCATCAACGACGCGCGCAGCTCGCGCTGGACCCCGACCCTCCTCGAACGCCCGCGCCTCGTGGGGTACCCCGACGAGGCCATGACGGTGTACTACACCGACCGCCTCGACCTGGCGACGCCGGCGTGCAACGGCGCCGACATCCAGAATGACCTCGGCATGTCACCGACGAGCGATCCGCCCATGGTGCAGTCGTACTGGCCGTGCGTCAGCAGCTCCGCCCCCGGTGGTCTGCTCGACCGTGCCGACCCGTCCACGGGCTGGCAGATCATGCCTGACGCGCCCTCCGCGGCACTACTCGAGAGCGTCGTCGCGCTCAAGTTCGTCATCGACTTCGAGCAGGGCGGAGTCAGTCCGGTGGGTCTCGCCCCCGGCGAGGCGGTCTCGGTCGCCTACCGCACCCGCACGGCGCTCGAGCCGGTGCTGCGCGAGACCGACGCGAACCTCGCGCGCGACTCGATCGCCTACAACTCGATCGCGGGCGCGGCGCGCGGCTTCGATGGCGTCAACGACCTGCCGTACCGCTTCGTCACCGAGCCGCGGAAGGTCGGCGTGGCACTCGCCACCGGTGCCGTCGACCTCGCGAAGGTCGTCGAGGGCACCGGGGAGCGCTTCGCCCCCGGCACCTTCCGCATCGCTCTCGCGTGCACGGTCGACATCGACGGCGCCGGAACCGAGCATGCTCCCGAGCCGATCCAGCTGCTCAGCAGCACCGGCGCCAACCGCTCGCCCTTCACCCTCACGGGCGATGCGGCCGCGACCCGCATCCTGGGCATCCCGCTCTACGCCGTCTGCGACGTCAGCGAGGTCGGCACGACGGGAGCCACCGAGACGGTCATCAGCCCCGAGCAGGTCGTCGCGCGCGCGCTCGGCTCGAGCCCCTCGACGGTGCTGAACCCGGTGCCTGCCTTCGATGAGCGGCCCGCGATCGAGCAGAGCACGATCACGAACACCTACGACGAGGCCTCCATCACGATCACCAAGACCGTGAACATGAACGGCGCCGTCAATGAGGCCGGCAATCCGGTCTCGCCGGGCAGCTTCTCGTTCAGCATCGCCTGCACCTACGACAACGGCTCCGGACCGACCGCGGTCACGATGTCGCCGTCGACCTTCACGCTCAGCCACGGCGGGTCGCGCACGTACACCGACCTCCCGGCCGGGGCCGTCTGCACCATCACCGAGACCACCACCCGCAGCGCGACCGTCACCAAGGTCGTCACCGTCGGCGGCGTCGCGGGGTCGTCGACGAGCGGCGCGACCGCTTCGAACGTCGTCCTCGCGCCCGACACGACCGAGGGCGCACCGACCAACGCGGTCGACTTCACGAACACCATCGCGGTCGGGTCGCTCAGCGTCACGAAGGCGATCACCGGGGCCGGAGCGACCGAGTACGGCGACGGGGTGTTCACGATCCGGGTCAGCTGCACCCGGACGGGCGCCTCGGCGACGCCGGCCACGGTCGGTGCGCCGACCAACTCGGTCTGGTGGGGCACGTTCACGCTCGACAACAGCAACCCCCCGAGCTCGCTGACCCGCACGATCGACAACATCCCGGCCGGCTCGGTCTGCGCCATCACCGAGCCCGCCAACGCGGGTGCGACGGCCGTGACGCTGCCGAGCAACGCCACCATCGTCGGCGGCTCGACCGTCGCCCGGACGGTCACCAACCGCTTCGATCTCGCGTCGCTCACGGTCGGCAAGACCGTGCAGACCGACGCCGTCGACGCCGAGGGCAGCCCGGTCTACCCCGCCGATCCCTTCGTGTACGAGGTGGTCTGCTCGTTCCAGTCGCAGACCGTGCTCGCGAGCGGCTTCAGCAGCTCGCCGATGACTTTCACCCTGCGGCACGGCGAGACCCGCACCCTGACCGGCCTGCCGGCGGGCGGCTCGTGCACGGTCACCGAGACCGACACGCAGAACGCCGACTCGACCTCGGTGCTGCGCACGGTCAACGGCTCGCAGACCTCGATCATCGGCACCACGGCGACGATCGCCTCCCTCGCCGCCGATGCGACCAACCCGGTCACCCGCAACTCCACGCAGTTCACGAACAGCTACGGGGTGTCGAGCTTCACCATCACCAAGGACGTCATCGGTGGCGGCGCCGACCAGTTCGCGCCCGCATCCTTCACCGCTGCCCTCTACTGCGAGACCGCGGACGGCGTCGTCTCCTTCGACGGCGACGTGACGGTCGCCGCCGACGGCGTCACCACCATCGACAACCTCGCCGACGGCTCGACCTGCACGGTGTTCGAGCGCGACGTCGAGCTCACCGGGGCCGACGCGCACCGCATCGTCGACGACAGCGGCACCGCGACCGATGGCACCGTCATCGATGGCACCGACATCCTGATCACGGCCGCCGCTCCGGGTCGCGTCATCCTCGAGAACTACTACCTCACCGGAGAGCTCGAGGTCAGCAAGTCGGTCGTCGGCGCGGGAGCCGACTTCGGCGACGGGCCGTTCGAGGTCAGCCTCGCGTGCGAGCGCGACGGCATCGCCGTCGACATCGCCGGCGGGGCGACCCGGTCGATCGCTGCCGGAGGCACGGCGTCGTACACGCTGCTGCCGTCGGGTGCCGAGTGCACGCTCACCGAGACCGATGCCGCCGGAGCCACCTCGAGCCGCATCCTCGACGACGACGGCGATGAGCTGACCGACGACGTCGCCGCCGGCACGAAGTTCACGGTCACGGTCGATGACACCGTGCTGCTCGACAACCAGACGCAGCCGGCCCGCGAGGTCGAGAACACCTTCGAGCTCGCGGCCCTGACCGTCACGAAGACGGTCGCGAGCGCGGCCGTCGACCAGGCCGGCACCGCGATCGGGTACGGCCCGTTCCCGGTCGCGGTCGACTGCCTCTTCGAAGGGGCGGCCGTGTACGGCACCGGCTACGACGCCGACGCTCCGATGGTGCAGAGCCTCGCCGACGGCGACAGCTGGACGATCGAGGGGTTGCCCAACGGCGCTGTGTGCACGGTCACCGAGACCGATGCCATGGATGCCAGCGGCACGACCCTGACCGTCGTGGTCGACGGCGGCACCCCCGCGGAGGTCGACGCAACCACCGCCGACGTCACCCTCGGCACGAGCAGCTCGGTCGCCATCGAGAACGCCTACGACGTCGGTTCGCTGACCGTCACCAAGGCGGTCACGGGTGCCGGTGCCGACGACTGGGCGGATGCTCCCTTCCAGCTCGACGTGCGCTGCGTGCTCGACGACGCGAGCGGTGAGCGCACCGTCTTCGAGCAGTCGTACACGCTCGAGCGCGGCGACGACCCCGTTCTGATCGAGAACATCGCCGCGGGGGCGCTGTGCTCGGTGACCGAGTCGGCCACCGGTGGAGCATCCGCGACGTCGATCGTGGTCGATGGCGGTGAGCCGGTCGCCGACCTGACGGCCGACGTGCTCATCGGCGCTGGCGCGCACGAGGTCGCCGTGACCAACACCTTCCTGCTCGGTGAGGTCGCCGTGACCAAGCTGCGCGACGGCGAGGGCGCCGCCACGTGGGGCGCTGGCCCGTTCGAGGTCGAGCTGTCGTGCACGCGCGACGTCGACGGAGTCGAGCAGGCGATCGCGATCCCCGGCGGCGCGGCGCGCGCGCTGAGCTCCGACTCGCTGTACACGGCGAGCTGGACCGGTCTGCCGCATGACGCCGAGTGCTCGGCGGTTGAGACCCACACGGCGGGAGCGACCTCGAGCGCCATCGATCTCGAGGTGGTGACGGTCGGTGCCGAGCCCGTCGGCTTCGAGGTGACCAACACCTTCGACGTCGGCAGCGTGCTCGTCGAGAAGACCTTCGCCGGCGACGGCACCGGCCTGTTCGTGCGCGGCGACTTCGAGGCGAGCATCGCCTGCACCCTCGAGATCGACGGCGTCGTCACGACGCTCGACATCCCGGGCGGGTCGACGCGGGCGCTCACGGCCGAGAACAGCTACCGCAACGGCTGGGACCAGCTGCCCGCCGGCGCCGATTGCGTCGTGACCGAGAGCCGCACCGGCGGTGCCACCTCGACCGCGATCACGGCCGGCACGTTCACCGTCGCGGCCGACGAGCAGCACACCGTCTCCATGGAGAACACCTTCCTGCTCGCCGCCTTCACGGTGACGAAGGAGCTCAGCGGGCCGTTCGCCTTCGAGGCCCGCGACGCCACCTTCGTCATCGAGACCAGCTGCTTCTGGGAGCGCGACGGCGAGCTGGTGCCGATGCTGCCCGGCGACTGGTGGTCGAACGGCATGGACGAGGGTGAGGGTGACGGCCTCGGCGGAGCCGACGGTGACCCGGCCGACCCGACGGACCCCGCCGAGCCGACAGAGCCCGCCACGAGCGTGCGGTCGCAGATCGCCGACGGCGTCACCGTGACCTTCGACAACCTTCCGGCCGGCGCGGAGTGCTCGATCGCCGAGGTCGACAGCGGTGGCGCGACCGGGCAGCTGCTCTGGGCCGGCGGTGTTCTGCAGCTGGGCGATCTCTCCCTCAGCGGCGGCGCCAACGATGCGACCCTGACCAACGTGTTCATGATCACGCTCGCCCAGACGGGGGTCGAGATCGTGTTCGCGCTCTGGCTGGTCGGCGGGCTGCTGTTCCTGGGCACCGCACTGCTGCTCATCGCGCGGCGGCGCGCGGCGGCGGTGTAGGCGCAAGTCGGCGAATGCGACGGGCCCCGGTGGATGATCCACCGGGGCCCGTCGCATGATGCCGTGTGCGGCGGCGCGAGTCAGCGACCGCGGCGCTGACCGCCCGACGCGTTCTGGCGCACGACCTGGCCGACGCGGATGCCGCCCGTCGCGCTCGCCCCGCCCGCGGGCGAGGATGCCCGCCGCGAGCCCTGGCGGGCGCGAGGCGCCGTGACCGGGGCGTCGGACCGTGCGGCGGCAGCCCGGGGTGCCTCACCGCTCGACGTCGCCGCCCGCGTCGCCGTGCGGGTCGCCCCGCGGGCCTCTCCGCGGGCCTCTCCGCGCGCGCCGCCGCGCCTGCCGCGCGCGCCACGGCCGGCAGCAGCATCCCCGCCGCTGCGCGCCCCGCGCTTGCGCTGCGCGTTCGCGCCCTGCGAGGCGCCGCCGCCCTGCGGCTGCGGCCGCAGCACGGCGGGCAGCTCGTGCTCGGCGACGAGCGGGGCGACCTCGCCGATGAGGCGGGTGACGGCCGGCGAGCTCGCGGTGACCTGTTGCGGCTGCACGGTGATCTTCGCCTGGCGCAGCAGGGCCGCGGTGTCGCGGCGCTGCTCGGGCAGCACGAGCGTGACGACGTCGCCCGAGGCGCCGGCGCGCGCGGTGCGCCCCGAGCGGTGCAGGTACGCCTTGTGCTCGGTCGGCGGGTCGACGTGGATGACGAGCTCGATGTCGTCGACGTGCACCCCGCGCGCGGCGACGTCGGTGGCCACGAGCACCCGCACGCTGCCGTCGCCGAAGGCGGCGAGGTTGCGGTCGCGCGCCGGCTGCGAGAGGTTGCCGTGCAGGTCGACGGCGGGGATGCCCTGGGCGGTCAGCTGCTTGGCGAGCTTCTTGGCGGTGTGCTTGGTGCGCATGAACAGGATGCGGCGGCCGGTGCCCGAGGCGAGCGCGGTAACCATGCGCTTCTTCTCCTCCGTGCCGGCGAGCTCGAACACGTGGTGCGTCATGTCGGCGACGGGCGAGTTCGCCTCGTCGACCGAGTGCAGCACGGGGTTCGAGAGGAACTGCGTCACGAGCTTGTCGACCCCGTTGTCGAGGGTCGCGCTGAACAGCAGGCGCTGACCGTTCGCGGGCGTCGCCTTCAGGATGCGGGTCACGCCGGGCAGGAACCCGAGGTCGGCCATGTGGTCGGCCTCGTCGAGCACGGTGATCTCGACGGCGTCGAGCGAGACGAAGCCCTGCTTCATGAGGTCTTCGAGCCGGCCGGGTGCCGCGACGACGATGTCGACGCCGCGCTGCAGCTGCTGCACCTGGCGGTGCTGCGAGACGCCGCCGAAGATCGTCATCGCCGTCATGCCGTAGGCCTCGGCGAGCGGCTCGATCACGGCGAGAATCTGGGTGGCGAGCTCGCGCGTGGGGGCGAGTACGAGGCCGAGCGGCTTCATGGGGCGGCGGGGCGCGCCGGTGCGCATCCCGATGCGGGCGACGAGCGGGATGCTGAACGCGAGCGTCTTGCCCGAGCCGGTCTTGCCGCGGCCGAGTACGTCGCGCCCGGCGAGCGTGTCGGCGAGGGTGTCGACCTGGATCGGGAAGGCCTCGGTCTTGCCCTGGGCGGCGAGCACCTCGACGAGCGGGTGCGGCACGCCGAGGGCGCTGAAGGTGGTCGTGGACGTGGTGGTGCTGGTGGACACAGTGGTCCCTTTCGGTTGTGCAGACCGCGCGCACGCACAGTGCAGCGCAGCGATCGGAGAGTGGCGACGGCGGCGGTGGCCGACATCGTTCGCCGTGAGAAAGTGTCGAACCGCTCCGGTGCGCGAGTCGGTGCGCGGTGGGCGGGAGGAGGAAGCGTTCTACGACGCGGGCGGGCCAGCAGTGGCCGCACCTCTGCCTCAACCGTAGCAGGTCGTCCCGACGGGCCCCCGGACGCCCGCGGGAGCGACGCCGCTAGAGCACCAGCCGCCCGTCTCCTGAGCGCTCGCCGACCGGGATCTCGACGGCCACGGTGTTGCCCGGCGGCGCGAGCGGGCACGCCCATTCGGGGTCGTAGGCGCACGAGGGGTTGTAGGCGAAGTTGAAGTCGAGCACGAGCGACCACGGCGCGCGCCCGCTACCGAGGTCGGCGCCCTTGATGGTGTCGAGCAGGTAGCGGCCGCCGCCGTAGGTGCCGCCCGGTACCGTCGAGAGGGCATCCTTCACGGGCACGAACAGGCCGCCGCCGTACGAGGCGAGCCGCCACACGTCGAGCGTGCCGACGCCGGGCACGTCGACGAGCCCGATGCGGTCGAACGGCACGACCCCGTCGGTGCCGGTCGGCACCTCGAGGCGCTGCGGCGGGGCATCCTCGATCACGCAGGTGAACCGCCACGCGCGGTCGTAGGGCTTCACGCGCAGCCCGGTGAGCCGTTCGCGGTCGGTGGGCAACAGGGGCGACGCGGGGTGGTGCGCGACAAGCTCGTCGCGCGTGCGCCGCCAGTGGTCGTGGGCGGCCTCGAGGTCGGTCGCGGCGCGCAGCTCGGCGTATAGCGCGGCGATGCGGCGGCGCCAGTCGGCGACGGCGAGCGCGTCGATCGCGCGATCGGGGGGGCCGGATGCGGCGCTCACGCCGTGCCGCCGCTGCCGGCCGCACCGCCGAACTGCGCCGCCCACCCGGGCGCGAGCCGCCGAATCTTTCGCGCCCGCAGGCTCCAGAACACCCGGAACCCAAGCCAGGCGAGCGGCGTGAGCAGGCCCGCCCGCACCTCGAGCGTGTCGGTGAAGCGGGTGCGCGGCGCGCGCCGCTCGGCCGTGCCGCTCAGGGGGTTCGGCGCGACGGCCATGCGGTGATGCCAGTGCCGCACGAGGGTCATCGGACCGCGTACCGGTCCGCCCTCGTCGTGCACGACGCGGGCCCCGGCGCCGAGCGCGGCGTCGTGCACGACCTCGTCGCGCAATCGGATCACCTGCTCGCCCATCGGCAGCAGGCCGAGCAGCCGCAGCCGCACCCGGTGCTCGCCGCCCGGCCAGCGCTCGGGAAACCCGCCGGCCTCGAGCGATTCCGCCGTCGTCCAGGGGCCCGACACCGCACGGAACACGGCGGGGGAGTGCAGGGCCTCCCAGGCGGCATCGGCCGGGCAGTCGAGCAGAAGATCGAGGCGCACGCGCATGAGCCCAGTCTGCGGCACGTCGATACGATCGACCTGTGACCGGTCTGATCGACGCGACCCCGCCCGACGAGCAGCAGCGCTACCAGGTGCGCCTCGACGTCGGGCTCGACGGCGCGCGCCGCATCGGCGCGAGCGCCCACCTGCTGGTGTGGTGCGACGGCCTCGCGACCGAGTCCGTTCCGGTCGACGCCCTGCCGCCGCACGTCGAGGTGATCGATGCTCGGTGCGGGGCGGCATCCGCGATCGCGCAGCGGCTGCTCGACCTGCAGGCCGCGCGGGGCGAGCGCACCATGGTCGCGGTTGTCGCGGCCGGAGCGCCCGTGGAGGCGCCGGAGGGCATCCCGGTCGAGGACCTGCTGCTCGCCGGAGCCGTGATCGACGCGCTCGGCGCGGTCGGCATCGACGCCACCAGCCCGGAGGCCGCCGCTGCGGCCGCCGCCTTCCAGGGCCTGCGCGGTGCGGTCGCCCACATGCTCACGGCATCGGTGGGCGGGCGGATGCTCGCCGCGAGCTCCGGCCCGGAGGCCGTGACGGCGGCGCGAGCGCGCTGGGAATCCTCCGAACTGGTGGTGCTGCGGGAATTCGCTCTGCCAGCCTGAGGCTGTACCCGGAGGCGGCGCGCGCTCGCGGCCGCCCACCCGATCGACCGCAGGAGGACACCATGAAGGCCCACGTCAACGGCACCGTCATCGCCGAGGCTCCCGAGAGCGAGCTGATCCAGATCGAGGGCAACTGGTACTTCCCGCCGTCGAGCATCGTGGCCGGGATGCTCACCGAGAGCCCGACGCCGTACACGTGCCCGTGGAAGGGCGAGTGCCAGTACTTCACCGTGACGGTCGACGGGCAGAGCCTGCCCGACCGCGCCTGGAGCTACCCGACCCCGTACCCCAGCGGCATCGAGCGCGTCGGCAAGGACTTCTCGAACTACGTGGCCTTCTGGAAGGAGGTCACCGTCAGCGCGTAGCGCTGCCGGTCGACTCCGACCAGGTGATGACGGCGGCGATGCTGAACCGCCGCGAGCACCGGCCGCACGACACCGTGCGCGATGGCCGGCGGAACCGCACGAACTCGTGCCCGCTCGGGCACCGGCCCCGCCAGCGCGCTCGGTCGTCGGCGATCGGGCCGTTGTGCGTGCGCCCGCCGACGTAGCCGAGCTCGCGGGCGATCCTGCGCCACTGCGGCCCGTGGCCGACCCCCGGGCCCGCGAGCGCGTGCGCCACCTCGTGCAGCAGCACCTGGTGGATCGCGTCGTCGTCGAACCGCTCGGCGAGGTGCCGCGAGACGGTGATTCGCTTGCGGGTGTAGTCGCACTGGCCTGCGCGCCGGGTCGCGCGATCGAAGGCGAAGCTCCATGTCGCGTCCAGGTGCAGCGCGAGCAGCGCCTCGGCCCAGTGCCGCACCCGTTCGAGCTCGCTCACGCGCTCGATGCTAGGCGGTACCGCTGACGGTGGCCGTCAGCCCCGCGGGGCGAGCGGCACCGCCAGCAGGCGATCGTCGTCGGGTGCGGGCCGACCGTTGGCATCGGTGTTGGTCGTGAGCAGGTAGAGCCCTCCGTCGGGGGCGGCGACCGCATCGCGCAGCCGCCCGAGCTCGCGCACGAAGTACGCCGTGCTCGTGCCCGGAGCATCCACGTCGATCGCCCACAGCCGCTGCCCGCGCAGCGACGCCATGAAGAGCGTGTCGCCGACGATGCCGAGCCCGCTCGGGCTCGCGTCGCTCGTGGGCCACTGCTGCACCGGGTCGACGAAGCCGGGCCGACCGCCGATGCCCTCGACAACCGGCCAGCCGTAGTTCGCCCCCGCCTCGATGCGGTTGAGCTCGTCCCAGGTGTTCTGCCCGAGCTCCGAGGCCCACAGGCGTCCCTGCTCGTCGAACACGATCCCCTGGGGGTTGCGGTGCCCGAGCGAGTACACGTACGAACCGGGGAAGGGGTTGTCCGCGGGTATGGCGCCCTCCGGCGTGAGGCGCAGGATCTTGCCGGCGAGCGAGCCCCGATCTTGCGCCAGATTCACCCGCTGCGCGTCGCCGGTGGTCGCGTAGAGCATCCCGTCGGGGCCGAATGCCAGCCGCCCGCCATTGTGATTGCGGGCTTTCGGGATGCCCGTGATGAGCACCTCCGACGCGCCGAGCCCGTACGACCCGGGCGCGCCGGTCAGCTCGTAGCGCACGATGCGGTTGTCCTCGGCCGCCGTGTGGAAGGCGAACAGGTACGGGGTTCCCAGGTCGAGCGCGGCGAGGCCGAGCAGCCCGCCCTCGCCGAACGGCACGACGCCGGCGACGGTGCCGACCGTGCGCAGGGCGCCGTCGGCGGTGCGCTCGAGCACGCGGCCGGTGTCGCGCTCGCTCAGCAGGATCGATCCGGTCGGCAGCGGCACGATCGACCAGGGCGTGGTGAGCCCTGTCGCGAGCGCCGCGGTCTGCCCGGTCGGAGCGAGATCGCCGCCCGCCGCCGCCCCCGGCTCGGGGCGGGCGGAACCGGGTGCGGTTGCCCCCGCACTCGGCAGTAGCTCGTCGATGCTCACCGGCGGTGCCGCGCAGGCCGAGAGCGCGAGGCAGGCCACCGCGATCGTCGCCATGACGACGGGTGCGCGGTCGTGCCTCCGGCCCATCGGCGCTCCTCCCCACGGCGGTCGACTCCAGCGTGCTCCGCGTCGCTGAGAACATCATGCGCGCCGGAGGGGCCGGGGGTGTACAGTCGCGAGCGACATGAGGAAAGGTCGTCGATGACGCTGTTCGACCGACTCGGCGGTTCCGAGGGGCTCGACCGGCTGGTCGCGGCCCTCTCCGCCCGACTCGAGGCCGACCCGGCCCTCGCCCCGCTGTTCTCCGAGGTCGACGGGGTCGGTCTGCGGCAGCACCGGGTGCACTACCTCGCCGCGGTGCTCGGCGGGCCGGAGGCCTATCGGGGTCGCGGAATGCGGGAGGCCCACCGGCCGCTCGGCATCGACGACGCCCTGTTCGACCGCTTCCTCGGCCACGTCGTCGAGAGCGCGCGTGCGGCCCGCATCCCGGCGGGGCCGGCCGACGAGCTCGCCTCCTTCCTGCGGGGCCTGCGGCCCGTGATCGTGAGCCCGACGCTGTGATGGTCCGCGGTGTCGCTCGTCACCCGCGCCCGCTCGTGAACAGCGACGACGACGGCGCCGGAGACGGGGCGGCTGTCTGATCGGTGACGACAGCGGCCCCCGCCATCCAGTCGCGCAGCTCGCGGCCGGCGAGAACCGCGGCAGGGTGCGGCCCGCGGGCCATCAGCCGCGGCAACCAGTCGAGCGGCAGCGCCTCCCGCGAGGCGATGAGCACGACGTTGCCGAACCGTCGGCCCTTCAGCACGCTCGCCTCCGCGAGCGCGGCCACCTCGCCCAGCGTGAAGCGCAGCGTGGCCGCCTGACCGCGTGCGAAGGCGAGGCCCGGCCCGTCGGCGACGTTCACGGCGATGATGCCGCCCGGTGCCAGCAGCGCGGCGAGCTCCGCGTAGAACTCGGCGCTCGTCACGTGCGCGGGAATCCGCGCGCCGCTGAACACGTCGACCACGACGAGGTCGACGGCCCCGCGCAGGGCCGCCGGCAGGCGGGCGAGCGTCGCGCGGGCATCCCCGTAGCGGATGCGGATGCCCGCGTTCCTCGGCAGCGGCAGGTGCTCGCGAACGAAGGCCATCAGCTCGTCGTCGAGCTCGATGACCTGCTGGCGCGAGCCGGGGCGCGTGGCGTGGATGTAGCGCGGCAGCGTGAGCCCGCCCGCGCCGAGGTGCACCGCCGTGAGGGGCTGGCCGGGCTCACCCCACTCGTCGATCACATGGCCGATGCGCTGCACGTACTCGAAGAACAGACGGTTCGGGTCGTCGAGGTCGACATGCGACTGCGGCGTGCCGTCGACGACGAGGGTGTAGGCGCCGGGGCTCCAGCGGTCGGGCTCGATCAGAGCGCGCTGGCCGCTCGGCAGGCGCCGTTCGATCGGGGAGGCCATGCACGACAGCGTGCCACAGGGCCGCACGCGGTCGGCACCGCCCGGCGGTGAGCACCTCCCGCACAGAATTGAGTAATCGCGGGCGCCCCCGCCGCGGTCGCACCGGGCAGACTGGTGGGGCGGCCGCACGCCGCGCAACCACTCGGAGGAGGTCGCGGTGAGCCTGTACGACGAGATCGGCGGTGCCCCGGCGATCAAGGTCGCGGTCACGGTCTTCTACAACCGGGTCATGGGCGATCCTGATCTCGCGCCGTGGTTCACCGGGGTCGACCTCGACCGGCTGAAGGGGCACCAGCAGGCCTTCCTCACCGCAGCGCTGGGTGGCCCCGACCTGTTCACCGGCCGCTCGATGGGTGCGGCGCACGCGGGGCTCGCGATCACCGTGGAGGCTTTCGACCGCGTTCTCGAGCATCTCGCCTACACGCTGTTCGACATGGGGCTGAGCTACGCGCAGGTGGCGTCGGCGGTCGACGGCCTGCGCCCGATGAGCGCGCACATCGTCGAGGCCGTCGAGGCCTGATCGAGCGGTCGCGCGAGCGGCCGATCGTCGGTCGGGTTCAGGCGCCCTGCGCGGCGGGCACGAGCCCCAGCGCGGCGGCGAGCTCGGCGCGGCGCCGCACGCCGAGCTTGGTGTAGACCGACTGGAGGTGGTTGCTGACCGTCCGGGGCGACAGGAACAGTCGCGCCGCGATGTCGTTGCTCGGCATGCCCCGGGCGGCGAGCGCGGCGATCTCGCGCTCGCGAGGGGTCAGGGGCTCCTCGGTCTCGCTGAGGCCGAGCGGCGGTGTGGATGCTCCTTCCGTGCGCTCGGCCAGGCCGCGGGCCCGTGCCGCCAGCAGGGTGGCGTCGCGCGCGCGGCCCGCCCGCCGTGCAGCGTCGGCGGCGAGGGCGAGCGACTCCGCGGCGTGCAGGAGGTAGCCCGCTCCCTCCCAGGCCTCGCCGGCAGTATGCAGAGCGTCGGGGTCGCTCGAGGCCATCGCGCGAGCCGTGCGGGCGCGCAGGCGGATCACCGGGGCGTCGGCGTCGGCCGTCATCTCGTCGAGCAGGGCCGCGGCCGTGGCGGCATCGCCGAGCCGCGCGAGGTCGAGCGCGAGCACGCTCGCGAAGTCGAGGTCGCCGCTGTCGATGCGCTGGCGGCTGCGGTCGACGAGCCGGTCGCGCGCGGCAGCCGCTCCGCCGGATGCCGCCTCGATCCAGGCCCAGGCCAGCAGCACGAGCGAGTCGTCGTCGACCATGCGCGCGGGAATCCGGGCGATGAGCTCGCGGGCCTCCGCGAGCTGGCCCTGCTGCGCGCGAATCCGCGCGAGCAGCGCTCGCCCGAGCGGCTCGTACCCGGCCGGCCCGCGGGATCGCGCCCCGGCGACGACGTCCTTCGCCCAGCGCGCAGCCGTCTCGAGCCGGCCGAGCGAGATGTGCACGGCGGCGAGCGTGAACTCCGCCTGGCGGCTGCGCAGCTCGTCGTCGAGCACGATCGCCTCGGCGAGGGCATCGGCGGCCACCCGGCGAGCCTCCTCAGGGCGGAGATCCTGCTGCAGCGCGACCGCCTGCATGAGCGCCGCGACGCGGGTCGGAATCGAGGCGTTGGCGCGGCGCGCGGCGGCGAGGGCCTGCTCGGTCTGCCGCAGGGCCTCGGCGGTGCGACCGAGTGCGATGAGCGGCACCGCGCTGTTCATGGCCAGCTCGGCCCGCTCGTCGAGGTCGCCGGGCTCCCCGCTCACCTGCTCCAGCTCGGCGAGGGCCGCGCGCGGCCGCTCCAGACCCACCAGGATGCGCGCCCGCGCCTGCCGCAGGCGCCGCGCCGCGAGCGGCAGCCGCTCGGGAGCCCCCTCGAGCAGGGCGAGGGCCTCCTCGAAGCGCCCGCTCACGGTGATGAGGGCGGTCGCCGTCATGGTCAGGATGCGAGCCGTGCGGTGCTGCTCGGCGGGGCCCGCCTCGTCGAGCGCGCGCGCCCGCTCAAGCACGAGCAGGGCGTCGTCGACCCGGCCGAGCTTGATGAGGGCATCCGCTCGCAGCAGCAGCAGCTCGGGGTCGACCGAGCCCGAGCGCTCGGCGGCCTCGGCCAGTCGGGCCACCACCTCGAAGTCGTCGGTGAGCAGGGCCAGCCGCGCGGCATCGCCCAGCAGGGCGGCGTCTCCGGGCGCTCCGGCTTCGAGCCGCCAGGTGGCGATGCGCACGGCATCCGCCTCCCGATCGGCAGAGCCCTCCGCGCGGGCGACGTGGTCGAGCAGGAGGTCGAAGCGACGCATCGTCGGCACCCCGGCGCGCATAGCCGCCGCGTACTGCGGGTGCGCGATCGCCGCCACCCACCGGCCCGCCTCGGGGCGCAGCTGCACGAGCTGGGCCCGCTCGAGCTCGTCGAGCGCGGTGCGCAGGGCCGGCTCGACCAGGTGGCCCAGCGGCACCGAGCCGCACACCGCGAGGCGCTCCATGAGCTCGTGCTGCACCTCGCCGAGCTCGCTCAGGCGCGCGGAGATCAGCTCATCGAGCGCTCGCGAGCCGCCCGGCGGGCCCAGCAGCTGCCAGGCTCCGTGCTCGGTGGTGAGCGTGCCGGTCGTGAGCGCGTGCGTGACGAGCTCGCGCACGAACAGCGGATTCCCGCCCGATGCGCCGTGCAGCGCCACCACGGTCTGGTGCGCGACCGTGCCGCCGAGCACCGCGGGCAGCAGCTGCTCGAGGTCATCGGTCGACAGCGGCTCGAGCGCGAGCCGCAGGGCCCGATCGCTCGTCCACAGCGCCACGAGCGGCTCGGGCAGGGGGTCTCCGTCGCGCGCGGTCGCGAGCAGCGCCAGCGCACCGGAGGCGGCCAGCTGCGCGAGCACGGCCACTGAGAGCGCGTCGAGCTGGGGTGCGTCGTCGACGACCACGAGCAGCGGCCCCTCCTTGCGCCGCTCCGCCGCGAGGTCGCGGGCGAAGGCCATGAGCGTCGCGCTGTCGGAGCCGATGCGCGAGAGGTCGTGCCGGGTGGCGCCCATGAGCGGAATCAAGGCCGCCAGCGGAACATCCGACAGGCTCGCGCTCGCCATCACCCGGCTGATGCGCCACCCCTCGGCCTCGAGCAGCGTCGCGGCCTCGGCGGCGAGCCGGCTCTTGCCCACGCCGGCATCCCCCGAGAGCACCACCAGGGCGAGCCCGTCGACCGCCAGGGCGGTGCGGGTGCGATCGAGCATCCTGTCGCGGCCGACCATCGGCCAGGCACCCGCAGCGGCCGCGGGGGCGGCGGGCGGGGGCGGGACCATCGGGATGCGACCTCCGCGACGACGGGGCGGGATGCGCGCTCGGGCTCGGCGCTGACCCGAAGTGTACTCAGCACGCGGCCCCCCGACCAGGGTCGCCGCGCGGCGGGGATGGCGGCGGGGTCGACCGGCCGCGCGCGGTTATAGCGCAGCGGGCCGCATTGGTCAAGATTCTGACTGGACACAGCGAGGCGAGCGCGCCTAGTATTGAGGTTTGCGCTCCCATGTCTGATCTGCCGCCATATGGCGGGCGGCGATCGTGCCCCGAGTATAGCGGCGGGGTGGATTCCGGCTGGCGGAATCCCCACGGGTCTGGCGCGTCCATTCGACCGCACTCACCTGTCGACGTCCGACAGAACCCGGGCTCTCGAGCCCCACGGAGGTTAGTTCCTTGGCTGCTGCGCGCACCGCTAAGAATTCCCAGTCCCCCAAGAACGGCCGCACCGCATCGCGGCTCTCTTTCGCCAAGATCAGCGACACGCTGACCGTTCCCGATCTGCTCGCCCTGCAGACCGAGAGCTTCGACTGGCTCGTCGGCGGCGAGGCCTGGAAGGAGCGCCTCGCCGAGGCGCAGGCCGCCGGCCGCACCGATGTGCCGACGCAGAGCGGGCTCGAGGAGATCTTCGAGGAGATCTCCCCCATCGAGGACCTCGGCGAGACCATGCAGCTCTCGTTCACGAACCCCTACCTCGAAGAGCAGAAGTACTCGATCGACGAGTGCAAGGAGCGCGGCAAGACCTACGCCGCCCCGCTGTACGTCGAGGCCGAGTTCATGAACCACATGACCGGTGAGATCAAGACCCAGACGGTCTTCATGGGCGACTTCCCGCTCATGACCGAGAAGGGCACCTTCATCATCAACGGCACCGAGCGCGTCGTCGTGTCGCAGCTGGTGCGCTCGCCCGGCGTCTACTTCGAGCGCCAGATCGAGAAGACCACCGACAAGGACGTCTACACCGCCCGCATCATCCCGAGCCGCGGCGCGTGGCTCGAGTTCGAGGTCGACAAGCGCGACCAGGTCGGCGTGCGCATCGACCGCAAGCGCAAGCAGTCGGTCACCGTCTTCCTGAAGGCGCTCGGCCTGACGACCGAGGAGATCCGCGAGAAGTTCGCCGGCTTCGACTCGATCGAGCAGACCCTCGAGAAGGACGCGATCCTCACCAAGGAGGAGGCGCTCAAGGACATCTACCGCAAGCTGCGTCCGGGCGAGCAGGTCGCCGCCGAGGCCGCGCGCGCGCTCCTCGACAACTTCTACTTCAACCCGAAGCGCTACGACCTCGCGAAGGTGGGCCGCTACAAGCTCAACCGCAAGCTCGGTCTCGACGCCCCGCTCACCGACTCGGTGCTGACGGTCGACGACATCGTCGCGACCATCCGCTACATGGTGTCGCTGCACGAGGGCCGCACCACTCTGGCCGGCGTCCGCGACGGCAAGCCCGTCGATCTCCGTCTCGACGTCGATGACATCGACCACTTCGGCAACCGCCGCATCCGCGCGGTCGGCGAGCTCATCCAGAATCAGGTGCGCACGGGTCTCTCCCGCATGGAGCGCGTGGTGCGCGAGCGGATGACCACGCAGGACATCGAGGCGATCACGCCGCAGACGCTCATCAACGTGCGCCCGGTCGTGGCCGCGATCAAGGAGTTCTTCGGCACGTCGCAGCTGTCGCAGTTCATGGACCAGAACAACCCGCTCGCGGGCCTCACGCACAAGCGTCGGCTCTCGGCACTCGGCCCCGGCGGTCTGAGCCGCGAGCGCGCCGGCGTCGAGGTGCGCGACGTGCACCCCTCGCACTACGGCCGCATGTGCCCGATCGAGACGCCGGAAGGCCCGAACATCGGCCTGATCGGCTCGCTCGCCTCGTTCGCCCGCATCAACGCGTTCGGCTTCATCGAGACGCCCTACCGCCGCGTCACCAAGGGCAAGGTCACGTCGACCATCGACTACCTGACCGCCAGCGAGGAGGACGACCACGTCGTCGCCCAGGCCGGTGCCCCGCTCAACAAGGACGGCTCGTTCGCCGAGGAGCGCGTGCTCGTGCGTCGCAAGGGCGGCGAGGTCGAGCTCGTTCCCGCCGACGAGGTGGACTACATGGACGTCTCGCCGCGCCAGATGGTGTCGGTCGCGACCTCGCTCATCCCGTTCCTCGAGCACGACGACGCCAACCGCGCCCTCATGGGCGCGAACATGCAGCGCCAGGCCGTGCCGCTGCTGCGCTCGGAGTCGCCGCTCGTCGGCACCGGCATGGAGAGCTACGCGGCGGTCGACGCCGGCGACGTCATCACCGCGACGGCGGCCGGTGTCGTCGCCTCGGTCTCGGCTGACGCCGTCACCGTGCAGCTCGACGAGGGCGGCACGCAGGAGTACTACCTGCGCAAGTTCGACCGCTCGAACCAGGGCACCAACTACAACCACCGCGTCGTGGTCAACGCGGGCGACCGCGTCGAGGTCGGCGAGGTCATTGCCGACGGTCCCGCGACGGAGAACGGCGAGCTCGCGCTCGGCAAGAACCTCCTCGTGGCGTTCATGTCGTGGGAGGGCCACAACTTCGAGGACGCGATCATCCTCAGCCAGAACCTCGTGAAGGACGACACCCTGTCGTCGATCCACATCGAGGAGTACGAGGTGGATGCCCGCGACACGAAGCTCGGCAAGGAGGAGATCACCCGCGACCTCCCCAACGTCAGCCCCGAGCTGCTGGCCGACCTCGACGAGCGCGGCATCATCCGCATCGGTGCCGAGGTGCGCCCCGGCGACATCCTCGTCGGCAAGGTCACGCCGAAGGGCGAGACCGAGCTGAGCGCCGAGGAACGCCTGCTGCGCGCGATCTTCAACGAGAAGTCGCGCGAGGTGCGCGACACCTCCCTCAAGGTGCCCCACGGCGAGCAGGGAACCGTCATCGGGGTGAAGGTGTTCGACGCCCAGGACGGCGACGACGAGCTCGGCTCGGGCGTCAACCAGCGCGTGGTCGTCTACATCGCCCAGAAGCGCAAGATCTCCGAGGGCGACAAGCTGGCCGGCCGTCACGGCAACAAGGGCGTCATCTCCAAGATCCTCCCGGTCGAGGACATGCCCTTCCTCGAGGACGGCACGCCCGTCGACATCGTGCTCAACCCGCTCGGCGTGCCCGGCCGCATGAACTTCGGCCAGGTGCTCGAGATCCACCTCGGGTGGGCCGCGTCGCGCGGCTGGAAGGTCGAGGGAGCCCCCGAGTGGGCCGCGAACCTGCCCGCCGGCGCCCGCGAGGCCGCGCCCGGCACGAAGGTCGCCACCCCGGTGTTCGACGGCGCGAGCGAGGAGGAGATCGCGGGCCTGCTCGACGCGACCCTGCCCAACCGCGACGGTGTGCGCATGATCGACTCGACCGGCAAGGCGCGGCTGTTCGACGGCCGCACCGGTGAGCCGTTCCCCGACCCCATCTCGGTCGGCTACATGTACATCCTGAAACTGCACCACCTCGTCGACGACAAGATCCACGCGCGCTCGACGGGCCCCTACTCGATGATCACGCAGCAGCCCCTGGGCGGTAAGGCCCAGTTCGGCGGCCAGCGGTTCGGCGAGATGGAGGTGTGGGCGCTCGAGGCCTACGGTGCCGCCTACGCCCTGCAGGAGCTGCTGACCATCAAGTCTGACGACATCCTCGGCCGCGTGAAGGTGTACGAGGCGATCGTCAAGGGCGAGAACATCCAGGAGCCCGGTATTCCGGAGAGCTTCAAGGTGCTCATCAAGGAGATGCAGTCGCTCTGCCTGAACGTCGAGGTGCTCTCGGCCGACGGCACCGCACTGAGCCTGAAGGACACGGACGACGAGGTCTTCCGTGCCGCCGAGGAGCTCGGCATCAACATCTCCACCCGCTTCGAGTCCTCGTCGATCGACGAGATCTGAGCCGGGCCCCGCAGCAGCACATCGCTGACGACACAACGCTGACGAACAACACAGGCAAGAGAAGAGATATCTGTGCTCGACGCAAAGACTTTCGATGAGCTCCGCATCGGCCTCGCGACCGCCGACGACATCCGTCGCTGGTCGCACGGTGAGGTCAAGAAGCCGGAGACGATCAACTACCGCACGCTGAAGCCGGAGAAGGACGGCCTCTTCGGCGAGCAGATCTTCGGGCCCTCCCGCGACTGGGAGTGCTCGTGCGGCAAGTACAAGCGCGTGCGCTTCAAGGGCATCGTGTGCGAGCGCTGCGGCGTGGAGGTCACCAAGTCCTCCGTGCGTCGTGAGCGCATGGGCCACATCGAGCTCGCCGCGCCGGTCACGCACATCTGGTACTTCAAGGGTGTGCCGAGCCGCCTCGGCTACTTGCTCGACATGGCGCCGAAGGACCTCGAGAAGGTCATCTACTTCGCCGCCTACATGGTGATCTCGGTCGACGAGGAGGGTCGCCACGCCGACCTGCCCGGGCTCGAGAACGAGCTGCGTCTCGAGATCAAGACCCTCGAGGGCCAGCGCGACAGCGCCGTGGCCGCTCGACTGCAGAAGCTCGAGACCGAGCTCGCCGAGCTCGAGGCGGAGGGCGCCAAGGCCGACCAGAAGCGCAAGGTGAAGGACGCCGGCGAGAAGGAGATGGCCCAGCTGCGCAAGTCGTTCGACGAGCAGATCGGGCAGCTCGAGCGCGTCTGGGAGGACTTCCGCACGCTCAAGGTCGGCGACCTCAAGCCGGAGGACGCCGTCTTCCAGGAGCTCCAGGACCGCTACGGCCTGTACTTCGAGGCGCACATGGGCGCCGAGGCGATCAAGAAGCGCCTCGAGGCCTTCGACCTCGCCGCCGAGAGCGAGCTGCTGCACGAGCAGATCGCCACCGGCAAGGGCCAGAAGAAGATCCGCGCCATCAAGCGGCTGAAGGTCGTCAACTCCTTCCTGCAGACCGGCAACTCGCCGGCCGCGATGGTGCTCGATGTCGTCCCGGTGATCCCGCCGGAGCTCCGGCCGATGGTGCAGCTCGACGGCGGCCGCTTCGCGACCTCCGACCTGAACGACCTGTACCGCCGCGTGATCAACCGCAACAACCGCCTGCGCCGCCTGCTCGACCTCGGGGCTCCCGAGATCATCGTGAACAACGAGAAGCGCATGCTGCAGGAGGCCGTTGACGCGCTGTTCGACAACGGTCGCCGTGGTCGTCCCGTGACGGGCACCGGCAACCGTGCGCTCAAGTCGCTCAGCGACATGCTCAAGGGCAAGCAGGGCCGGTTCCGCCAGAACCTGCTCGGCAAGCGCGTCGACTACTCGGGACGCTCGGTCATCGTCGTCGGTCCGCAGCTCAAGCTGCACCAGTGCGGTCTGCCGAAGCTGATGGCTCTCGAGCTGTTCAAGCCCTTCGTCATCAAGCGGCTCATCGACCTCGGCCACGCGCAGAACATCAAGAGCGCCAAGCGCATGGTCGAGCGGTCGCGCCCGCAGGTGTGGGACGTGCTCGAGGAGATCATCCGCGAGCGCCCCGTGCTGCTGAACCGCGCCCCCACCCTGCACCGTCTCGGCATCCAGGCCTTCGAGCCCCAGCTGGTCGAGGGCAAGGCCATCCAGCTGCACCCGCTCGTCTGCGCGGCGTTCAACGCCGACTTCGACGGCGACCAGATGGCCGTGCACCTGCCGCTGTCGGTCGAGGCGCAGGCCGAGGCCCGCATCCTCATGCTCGCCTCGAACAACATCCTCAAGCCGTCCGACGGCCGTCCGGTGACGGTGCCGACCCAGGACATGATCATCGGTCTGCACCACCTCACGACCGTGCGCGAGGGTGCCGTCGGCGAGGGCCGCGCGTTCTCGTCGGTCGCCGAGGCGATCATGGCGATGGACCAGGGCACGCTGCACCTCAACGCGCTGGTGCGCATCCGCCTCTACGGCGAGAAGTTCGCCGACGGGCGCGAGCTGCGCGAGACCACGCTGGGGCGCGCGCTGTTCAACGAGCAGCTGCCGGCCGACTACCCGTTCGTCGACGCCGTCGCCGACAAGGGCACCATCTCGCAGATCGTCAACGATCTGGCCGAGCGGTACCCCAAGACGGTCGTCGCCGCGACGCTCGACAAGGTCAAGGACGCCGGCTTCTACTGGGCGACCCGCTCGGGCGTCACGGTGGCTCTGAGCGACGTGCTCAGCCCGCCCGAGAAGAAGAAGATCGTCGCTGACTACGAGAAGCGCGCCGCGAAGATCCAGACCCAGTTCGACAAGGGTCTGATGACCGACGAGGAGCGCCGCCGCGAGCTCGTCGAGCTGTGGAGCGAGGGCACGAAGGCCGTCAACGACGCCATGCGCGCCAACTTCCCGGCCGACAACACCATCAACCGCATGGTGACCTCGGGTGCCCGTGGGAACTGGCTGCAGGTCGGCAACATCGCCGGCATGCGCGGTCTGGTGTCGAACCCGCGCGGTGAGATCATCGCCCGCCCGATCATCAACTCGTACCGCGAGGGCCTGTCGGTGGCCGAGTACTTCATCGCCACGCACGGCGCGCGCAAGGGTCTCGCCGACACCGCTCTGCGCACGGCCGACTCGGGCTACCTGACCCGTCGACTCGTCGACGTGGCGCAGGACGTCATCATCCGCGAGGAGGACTGCGGCACGAGCAAGGGCCTCGACTTCACAATCGCGCACGAGGTCGACGGCGCCTGGGTGCGAGACGACAACGTCGAGAACCTGGTCTTCGCGCGCACGCTCGCCGCTGACGCGGTGAGCGCGTCGGGCGAGGTCGTGGCCGAGGCCGGGGCCGACGTCGGCGACGTGCTCATCGACGCCCTCGTCTCGGCCGGTGTCAGCGAGATCAAGGTGCGCTCGGTGCTCACCTGCGAGTCCGCTGTCGGCGTCTGCGCCGCGTGCTACGGGCGCTCGCTCGCGACCGGTCAGCGCGTCGACCTCGGCGAGGCGGTGGGCATCATCGCCGCTCAGTCGATCGGCGAGCCCGGCACCCAGCTCACCATGCGCACCTTCCACACGGGCGGGTCGGCCTCGGCAGCCGACATCACCCAGGGTCTGCCGCGCGTCACCGAGCTGTTCGAGGCCCGCACCCCGAAGGGCGCGAGCCCGATCGCCGAGAGCGCGGGCCGCATCCGCATCGAGGACGCGGGGGCGCAGCTCAAGGTGATCCTCACCCCCGACAACGGCGACGACGAGGTGGCCTACACGGTCTCCAAGCGCGTCACCCTGCAGGTCGAGGACGGCCAGCACGTCGAGCTGGGTCACCAGATCTTCGCGGGCACCGTCGACCCGAAGGAGGTGCTGCGCGTCAAGGGCGTGCGCGCCGTGCAGCAGCACCTCGTCGAGGGCGTGCAGGGGGTCTACCGCTCGCAGGGCGTGCCGATCCACGACAAGCACCTCGAGGTCATCGTGCGCCAGATGCTGCGCAAGGTCACGGTCGTCGACCACGGCGAGACCGAGCTGCTGCCGGGTGAGCTGGTCGACCGCTCGCGGTACAACCAGATCAACCGTGCCGCGCTCGCCGAGGGCAAGAAGACGGCCTCGGCCCGCCAGGAGGTCATGGGCATCACCAAGGCGTCCCTCGCGACCGAGTCGTGGCTGTCGGCGGCCTCCTTCCAGGAGACCACCCGCGTGCTCACGCAGGCCGCGATGGAGGGCAAGCGCGACCCGCTGCTCGGCCTGAAGGAGAACGTGATCATCGGCAAGCTGATCCCGGCCGGTACCGGCCTGCCCGCGTACCGCAACGTGACGGTCGAGGCCACGGAGGAGGCGAAGGCGGAGCGCTACCCGAACCGCATCTTCGCGTCCGACGGCGACTTCAGCGAGGCCGACCTGTCGTTCGTCGACTTCGACACGTTCTCGAGCGACGACTTCAGCGGCTCGGGCGGCACCTACAGCTAGGGCGCCGCACGACCGGGAGAGCCCGCGCAGCCCTCGGCTGCGCGGGCTCTCCCCGTTCGGGGGCGTGACGCGGCGGGCCTCTCCGTGTTAGATGAGAAACATGCACGTTCGCCGACGAGACCCCGCGTACCCCCGCCAGCGGGTCGCCCGAGGTCTCGACCCGCGCAACGATCACGGCTTCACGCTTGTGGAGCTCATGGTGGTCATCCTGATCATCGGCGTTCTCGCGGCGATCGCGACCCCCGTCTTCCTCGCGCAGCTCGATCAAGCGCGGGCGGCCGCCGTGCAGGCCGCGCTCGCGAACGCCCGCCTCGCCGTCGCCTCGGTCGTCGTCGAGGAGGGGGAGCTGCCCACGCTCGCCCAGCGCGACGCGATTCTCGCTGACACCGGTGACCCCGCGATCACGCTCGACATGACCGGAACGGCGACGGACTTCTGCCTCGTCGGTGCCCACGATCTGCTCGCCGAGACCTGGGCGAGCTCGCAGCGCGTCGTGCCGACCCGGGGGGCCTCCTGCGCGGTCGACGGCACGATCATCCTGCCCTGAGCGCGCCAGACTTGGCGGAACACCGGTGCGGACTCTGGTAGCGGCGGCGGATCCTCGTCCGCTCGTCGCCCGCCCTTGTCGGGGGCGGGCGACGAGCAGAGTCCGAGATGCAGACCACTGACAGTGTTTCAATCGCTGCCCGCACTACATCCGCGGGCGACGAGGCCGCGACCCGGCACATTCACGGTCGAGCCCTCCACGACCGAGTATCGCACGGGCGTGAGGAACGAGCCGGTGAAAGGTTGACCTGCCCCGCGTTTCTGGTTCCAGTCGTGATCGTTAACTCGCGGCGAGGTTGATGTTCTTCTCGAGTGTCTCGCATTCGATGGGGGTGCGGTAGCCGAGCACCGAATGTCGACGCTGACGGTTGTGGAAGCTCTCGATGTCGTCGACGATAGAGTTTGCGAACTCGGCGCGCGTCTTCCACTTCTTCCGGTTCAGTAGCTCGATCTGCATCGAGGACCAGAAGCTCTCGATCATCGCGTTGTCGAGCCCATCACCGACCGACCCGAAATGCGGCAGAGTGATTCGGCCTGGGTCTTGTGTCTATGCGGTTTCCTGTCCGGCGGGTGCCGGCAAGGCTGGTTGTTCGTCAGAGTAGTACGCCTTCTCGACTTCCACAGGGGTGCGGTAGTCAAGCTCGCCGTGAAGGCGCGCGTTGTTCCACCACCACACCCACTCCAACGTTGCCAGCTCGACCTGCTCGACTGTTCGCCACGGCCCGCGGCGACGATTCAGTTCGGTCTTGATCAGGCCGTTCACCGCCTCGGCGAGAGCGTTGTCGTAACTGTCGCCGACACTGTCCGTGGACGGCGTCGCTCCCAGCTCGAGAATCCGATTGGTAGAGACCACGACCAGATAGTTCGATCCGTGATCGGCATGATGCACCAGCCCGGCCAGGTCGCCTCGGGCATCCCGGGCGGCCATGTCGAGGGCTTGCAGGGGCAGGATGTCGGCCTTAAGGGTCGCGGCAACTCGCCAGCCGACGATGCGGCAGAGAACACGTCGGTGACGAAGGCGACATACGCGAACCCGCTCCACGTGGCGATGTAGGTGATGTCAGCAACCCAGAGGCGGTGTGGAGCCATTGCGGTGAAGCGTCGATTGACCAGGTAGCCGGGCTTCGCCGTCGCGGGATCGGACTTCGTGGTGAACGTCCTCTTGGATCGTCGTAAGCCCTGCACTCCGGCGAGTTTCATCAGCCGGGCGGTCTGGTCGCGGCCGATCTGCCATCCCTGGCGGCGCATGAGAGTGTGCATCTTCCGGCGCCCGTAAACGCCGTAGTTCTCCGCATGCAGCCGCGCCACCTCCGGAACCAGCAGCTCATCGCGCAGATGCCGTGCCGAAGGGGTTCGCGCTTTCGCAGCGCGATAGCCGCGGGCGGATAGGATCCCCGCACTGCCGGCCGCAAGACGCGGCAGAGGAGCTCGACCCCGAAGCGATCTCTCATCTGATCGATGAACAAGAACACTCGAAAGTGGGGTGGTCGAGCTCCTTGGCGAAAGACACGCTCGCGGCCCTGAGTATCTCATTGGCCTTGCGCAGCTCCGCGTTCTCACGCTTCAGCCGTCGGATCTCGATCTCCGCCTCCGAGGTGATCCCCGGGGCGAGGCCCGCGTCGATCTCCTGGCGGCGGGCCCAGGTTCGCAGCGTCTCGGGGCTGATCCCGAGCAGTCCGCCGACGTGCTTGGCGCCCTCGGTCTTGCTCGGATGGTCCGGCAGCGCCTCGGCGAGCATCCGCAGCGCACGCGACTTCACTTCTGGTTCAAACTACTTCGGCATCGTGTTCCATCCTGGGTTAGAGGACGGCACGAAACCCAGGCCGAATCAACTTCGAGGCCAACGTCATCATGGCGGTGATCTTCGTTTCATAGCCGCCCGCGCCAGGTGGCACGGGCAACTTGGAGACCTCAAGGCAGTCGGCATCAAGTGAAGTTTCAATCGCCGCCCGCGCCAGGTGGCACGGGCAACTGGCAACACGTTCAACGAAGAAAGTACGCACCGTTTCAATCGCCGCCCGCGCCAGGTGGCACGGGCAACTTTGTTACTCGAAGGAGAAGAATGGTGAAAAAGTTTCTATCGCCGCCCGCGCCAGGTGGCACGGGCAACGGTGGTCAGAATATCCCGAGTCTGATCAGGACTTCTACCGGTCGAAACCACACCAGTCTTAGATGGAGTGGTTTCAGCTCGAGTTCAGCGCACAGAAATGCACGAAAACCCTGATCAAGGGCACATCACAGCAGTCGCCACTTTGGGCCACCGCTCAGGGGGTTTCTACCTCAGCGAACTCCCAGCAAGCGCAGGCCACTACCGCCGCGACCGTCGCGGTCACATCAACACCCACCACGCCTCATCGAGGTTCCGATGCTGCCCGAACACAGCCTGTTCTTTCGCACAGTTGGTGCACTGGCGCACGGCGATCACGCTGTCGGTGCTCTCATCGAGCAAGACAGCGACTTCTGCGAGTTGCACATCAAGCTCTGCGCGGGTGAGTTTCGTACTGAAGACGGAGTATTGGATTCGCCTTCCTATTCGGCGCAAACGGGCGGCAAGCTTGGTGCGTGAGCGGTCAGACGACACGTCGTAGGCGATGACCCAGATGTGTCGACGGTCGTTCACACACGCCACCCAACGGGCGAGTAGCGACAGATGCCTTCGTCGATGCTCCGCGCTACCGCTTGCGCCTGCAGGTGAAGTGCCTGGCGATACGAACACCGAAAGCTTCCCGGGGTGTAGAAGAACGCTGTGGTCATGCGCCGCTCGAAGCGCTTCACGAGCAGAGCTTTCCCAGTCTGGCTCAACCGGAAACCGTCATCGCCCAAAGCACCGAAGTCACCGTTGAGGCTGCCCCGTCGAGCGAGCTCGATCACCGTGGTGTCGACGATGAGGGGGCGAAACTCCTCCATAAGGTCGTAGGCCAGCGAGGCGCGACTGTCGCGTTCTCGGTGCAGAAGACCAATCGCGGGGTCCGCTGCACGAGTTGGTGACACCTGAGCTGGCTTGCCCGGCGGCGAAGGCGACGGGGCGTCCACCGGTGGATCGGCCGACGGAGGTTGAGGCCACCGTGTGGTGGTTTCGCACGGGCGCGCCGTGGCAGGACGTGCCGGAGCGGTTTGGGAACTGGAACACGATCTACAAGAACGTCGACCGGTGGGCGAAGGCCGGGGTCTGGGCGCGAGTGCTTCAGCGAGTGCAGTCACTGACGGACGCGGACAGTGAGCTTGATTGGGCGGTCTCGGTCGACTCGACGATCGCGCCACAGGGGGCTTCGTCGAATCACAAGAGTGCGGGCGAGCCGGGGCCGCGTGATCATGGAATTGGCTGGCATCTCAGTGTCTGGAGAGCCCGGTCTGACACGGAGTCCACGAATCGTCCACCGGCAACGCCGACCTGGCCGACCCATCGACTTCGGCCCCGAGCAGCGTGAGCGCTATCGGGGCAGAAACGTTTTCGAGAGGTGCTTCAACAGGCTCAAGCAGTGTCGGGGCATCGCGATGCGCTCGGACAAGACCGCGCGAAACTACCATGCCGGCACTTGCTTGGCGGCCACGCTCCACTGGCTCGACAGCGGGATCGGCACCACGCCCTAGCGAGACCCCGGCCGGCGAGGGCCCTGGTGCTCGGGCATCTCGAGGAACGCGCGGACGTTGCGCCACAGTTCGTCGAGCGATGGCTCGATCTCGAAACCGTGCCCGCTCGAGAGCCTGCTCCAGTTCAAGGCGGAGATCCGAGTCCCCTTTGATGATCGGGATGCCTGCGTCGCGAGGAGCGGCGCACCGCGCCAGCCCCTGACGAGGTCGAGCAGGCTCTTGCGCATGGTCGAGGAGTCATCGATCAGAAAGAGCGTGCGCGCGGCCGGACCGTACTGGAACTGGTGGGAGATGGCGTGCGACTCCAGAAGATACCGCAACTTGATCTTCGTCTTGAGGTCGCGCCCCGCTTCCGCGCTGACGACGATGACGCGGCGGCGACCCAGAAACGCCAGCCGCGGCGTACGGCGGTCGCCGGCTGCGTCCGATTCGGGCCGCCAGGCGCGAGCGACTGTCAGGCCCTGCCTCAGGGCGGCCTCAGCCAAGGCGTCGAGGTCCGGGTCGCCCGCGAAGCTTCCGCTCCGCGGGTCGCCGGGCCCGGTGACGATGTACTGCACCGGGTCCTGCGCCTCGAGCCGGCGGGCGTTGAGGCCGAGCACGTGGGCCCAATCCATGGTGCGAGTGTGGCTCCAAGCCAGCCGGGCTCCACTGCGGGTCGACGGTTCGTCGAGCGCCGCATCCACGTGGATGAGATCGACCGTGCGCCCTGCCCGCTCGAGATCGGCGGCGACGTCGACCATCGCCGCTGTCATCGCCTTCGTGCCGGGCGTGATCACGAAGCGGACCTCCGGGGATGCTCCTGCCGCGCGGAGCAGAGCGATCCGCGCGGCGACCGGCGACTGCGGATCGAAGCGCGATACCGACGGGATGACGGGAGCGCTTTGGGGAAGGGTGTCGAGGAGCGACTCGGACCCGACCACGGTAAGACGCATCCCCTCCTCCATGGCGAGTGCCGCCGTGAGCACGGCGAGGGGACTGCCGCCGATGCCGCTGATCGTCTTGGGCTCCGCTGCAGGATCGAGGAGCGGCATGACATGGTCGTCGACGGGTTCCGGGTCCGGCGGCTCGTACCGCACTACGGGCAGCCATCGCGCAAGCTGCTCGCTGAGCGCCGCTCTCATCAGGCCGCGGCCCTCTTTCGTCAGCGCACGCTCGACAGTTCGCGGCCCCGGGTATGCCAGTACAGCGCCGGCATTCCATTCGGGTACGCCCAGGAGATCGGCCGCACGACTCAACTGATCTGCGACCGCCGGTGATGGTCGCAGGGTCGGCACGATGAGCACCCGCACCGCAGCGCCGAAGGCGACCGGCAGCGACCGCATGAGCCGGTACAGAGATGCCTCGGCACGCTCACTCACATCGAAGCTGCGCTTCGATTCGATACCGATCACCGTGTTGCCGACACGCACGAGCACGTCGATCTCGACGAACTCCTCCGATTCCCCCTCACGGGTCACCCGGCTGTTGATCCAGGTCTCGTGGTAGCGGGCTCCGGGAACCACGGTGAGGGCGTGCTCGATCTGAATCATCGCGTGTGCCTCGGCTAGGGAGCCCTCACGGTCGGCAGGCTTGCTGGTGTCGGTGATCGCTCCGAACAACGGTTGGGGCCGCTCATGGCTGCCTGCCCAGGTGAAGGGGCCGTGTTGCTGGAAGTCGTCGAGCCAGGCGCGCAGCAGGTCGAGATCTCCGCTCCGCCGGTAGCTGGAGTAGGTCTCCTTGAGACTGCGTGCCCATTCGGAGAGCTGGGCCGTCGACGTCTGTCCACGGCGCCAGCCCGACAGTTGACCACCGTGGAGCCGTGCACGCTCTGTCAGGTCGAGACTGTCGTCAAGAGGCATCACCGTGCCATCGTCGAAGCGCATGATGTCGTTCGCGATCGCGACGTAGCTCCGTCTCTGACGGATGCCCTCCTCATCGACGCCGTCTGCTTCGAGATATCGCCGATGGAACTCGACCACGCCTGCCACCATCACCGACGTGCCGCCGGTGTAGTCGAGAACCGGACGCCGGGCACCGATACCCCGCAGGACGGCGGCGAGCGTGCCATCAGGGGGGCCGAGCTCGGCTTCCGCGGCGCCGCCGTGGTGCGCTCCGCTTCCGACGGAGTCCGTTCCGAGAGCCGCACGGATGCCGTGCAGATCGCGGGCGTCCCGCTCATCCAGCTCGACGATCGCGACCGTCGCGGCGGTGTCCCGGTACTGGCTGCGATCGGCCACGAGTCGCGCTATCGACGCGGCCACGGGCAGCGTGCTCGCCGTGCACACGAGCACGACGTGGTCGGGGTCCAGTGTGAGCACGCTCAGAGCGACGGGCGTCGGGCTGAGCCCCACCGTGCAGATCAGGGTGTCGCCGATCGAGGTGTCGACGGTCATCTCAGCCGCCATCAACGGCGAGCGCGGTGTGCGCGTCTCTTCACCGGATGGTACGGAAGCGTGAACTCTGCCTTGTCGAGGCCGGGGAGTGCGGCCTTGATGCCGTCCCGCCTCTCGTTCGCGGCCCACCACGGGAGGGTGCCGCTGTACGTCCCATCATCCCTTTGCAGCATTGGATAGTGCACAGGTGCATCGGAGACGCCCGTCAGGATGCGTTCGAGATCGGTGAGGTGCCCCGCACCTGATTGATCGTTCCGGACGAAGGGGAGTCCGACATCGTGGATGGAGAGCGCACTCCAGTCGGTGAGCGACTTCTCGACTGCTTCTCTCGGGGGGTGCGTTTGGTCAGGGCGCAATGACGAATACCGCAATCGGAGATCTTTGGCGGTCACCAGGTCGGAACGCGCGATGTCCGTTGAAATCGACACGGCACCGAATCCGAGCGTCTTCCCATGGCCCATCTGGAATGTGATCTTCTTCGGATTGCCGACGAGCCAGACCAGTGGCCTTAGATCCGCGATCGGAACATTGCTGAAGTCGACGAGGATCTCGATCGCGGTGCCCGGCTTGACCCAGCGATCGATCGTCATGCCGAGACCGTCCTTCGTCGAGCCGGAGTCTTCGTACCAGCGCTTCAGCGTGTCGCCCCCTGATCGCGCCAGATCACGGCCCCAGTAACGGCCCGGGTGGGACTCTCGCGCTTCGTCGACGCCAACCAGCAGCCTGCGGTCGTGGATGGCGAACCAGCGGCCTCTGAGCGCGCGAGGTTTACGATGACCGGCGTTGTAGCTCTCTGCCGCCTGACGCGGAGTGCCGTCGTCGAGTGCGTGCGCACCCTCTTCGGTACGGACACCAACCCGGAAACGGAATGCGGAGATTCGGGGGGACATGAGGGGAGCAAGATGGAGGGGCAGGAAGCTCTCGGTGCATAGCTCAGGGGATACGATCCGCGGCGTGCCGAACCGAATATGCGAGGCGTGACCAGTTCCGTTCCGGTCACTCGAAGGAGCGACCCAGCCGAACAGGCGATCGGCTGCGCTGAACAGGTCGGGGCTCGAGGCTCGTCGCAACGACTCGTCCAGGAGATCGTAGGGAGAGTTCGGCGCAAGCCCGCGATTGATGAGCGGCCGCGACTGAAGGGATTCATCGATCACCCGTAGCCGCGAGTTCGTCAGGGCCTCGTAGTAGGCGCTCAGCATCCCTCGAATGCTGGACCCCAAGATCAACGGGTCCGGTTCGCTGTCATCGGACCCGTGTTGGCGGCGGAGGGGGGTCACCCCTGCGGTGGTTCCGGCCTGGTCAGGCAGCAACAGGGGCGTCAGTGTCGTCACGCGGAGGGCGAGCCTGCCCGAGAGAGTCGATTCCGCGTGGCTGACATGACCTGCTGGACGCGCGTCGGCACCGGCGCCACGAGAGGGAGTTCGCACGAAGTTGTAGGGGTTGTAGAAGCGGCTCATGAGGCTGATCCACCGTTCTCATCGGGCACCCACCGGATGCCGGTCAGACGCTCGCCGACGACCGTTACCGAGCCGCTCGTGTTCTCGTCGACGTACTCAACGGCCGTCAGTTCCAGGCGCCCGCCCGTGAGCGCGTGCTCTCCGTCGAGCGGCTCGCTGACGGGGATCGAGAGCGTACCGACAGCACCGTCGGCGGCGAGGAGCCACGCGCCATCTCTGCTCCGTTCACCCGTCGGCGTGCCGATCACCAGGCGGCCGTAGCCCCGGGTGTTGAGCACCTCGGCTCCTGGGCCTTCATCGCTCTCACCGATCTCGATGACGGCGGATCCCGCCGGATCGCGTCGCCACCGCCACTCACGCACGGAGTCGAAGGCCCGCACCTCGAAGCCGGCGAGCGCCTCCGCTCCCGAGAGGTCGAGCTCGATGGTGTCGAGCCCCGATGACGCCGTCCACCTGCCCTCCGAGAAACGCAGTAGGCGGAAGCTCTGGGGGGCACTCAGGAAGGCGATCGCTCCATCTTCGAGCACCCCGGTCGCGGCCCTCAGCACGTCGCCCGCGACGCTGAATCTCGCCTCCCTCGAGGAGACGCTCCGATATCCGCGCCCGCTCATGCGCTCACGCTTCCGTTCACCGTCATCGTGCTCTGCCACGCGCCATCCAGGGCATCGACCAGGTCGTCGTCGGACAGGAGATCGGCAATGGAGGGAAGCCGCTCCTCATCCGAAGCGATCGGCATACCCGGCACGGAGATCATTCCGGGCCGGAAAGCCACGATCGCGCGCTCCAGGTCGATCTCCACATCGCCGAGCCCGCGGTTCGTGCCCGAGCCGAGCGGGATCCGATGGTCGGAGAGGTCGCGGACGAGGTGGAGCACCATCGCGAGCGCCGCGAGCGCCGCAACGGTGCCGGAGTCCTCTCCGTCCCCCGTCTCCGGCACGGTCGCCTGCCGGGCCCGGGCCCGTCGCGCGATCAGGTCGATGTCGAAATCGAGTACCAGGGGAGTCCAGCTGCCGAACCCCCGGGCGTAGGGCTCGATCGAGGTGAAGAGGGCGCCCGCAGCAACGCCCCCTGTCCAGCGGTCGATCGCGTTCCTGGTCACGAGGTCGAACCACATTCCGGTCTCGGGGTGGTCCTCGGCGATCTCGTCGTTCAACTGGCGGATCGCCGTGTGCAGGGCCGAAACGGCCTGCTTCTTCGCTTCATTGCCGCCTGATCTCGCCGCAGTCGACCACGAGTCGAAGAGGCAGCTCCTCCAGCGCTCAGCTCTGATGCCCTCCACCGACTCCGACTCGTGCACGGTCAGGGCGGCCCGCTCGCCGAACCCTCTCTTCTGCGATGCGCTCCCGAACACGGTGTGCACGACCGCCAGCACGGGATCGTCCAGCTGGTCGACGAACGCCTCGGGAACGGAGTCGGGGTCGACCTCGCGGAGGGTCCGCTCGATGAATTCTGCTCGGGTGCGCAGCGCTCCCCGGACGGAGGTGCCGGGCAGGACAAGATGCACGAGATCGCCGCGCCGCGTCGTGAGAGGCATCGCGTCGAAGGGCAGTCCTGATACCGACGTGCGCGAGAGCAGGGGGCCGGTGGGTCGCCACGGGACCATGAAGCGGATCACACCCGGCCGCGGCGCGGAGCTCCGCACTTCTGAGCCGGGAACCGTCGAGGTGCCCCCCGCTTCGGTCCAACTCGAACGGAGGGCCGAGAGAGTGCTTTCCCTCGACGACAGATCGAGGATCACCGTCCGAGCCTCCTCGAGCCGCAGACGTCCGAGGCCGGAGGTCGCTCCGCCTCCGACGACGAGCTCTCCCGTTCTCAGCCACTCCGACAACCGCGTGATCAGGTCGGCGGCAGCCTCGGCTAGATCGTCGGCGTCGCTGCCGCGGGCGGGCACGTGCACCTCGATGCCAAAAGCGAACCGAGTGCCGGGCGCCAAGTGCTCCCGGCTGAAGAGGTGGCCGCGCGCGGACGCGCCGGTCCGTCGGTCGATCGACGCGCCCTGGCGCACCTCGACGACAGGGTGAGCGTCTAGCGCCGTGGCGTCGTCGACGACGACCCTCGACGCCGAACCGGCCTCCAGCGCGCTGCCCCAGAGTGTCGATCCGACGAGCGGGTCGGCGTCGCGCTCCTCCACGCTCGAGAAGCTGCCCTGGAGCTGCCCGCGTATCGCGCCGGCGAGTGCGCTCCCCGGGATCAGGTGACGACCCTGCCCGTCGACCGCCAGCTCCGAGTCGACGACGACCCCGTCGTGCCGCACCGCCACGCGCACCGGCGACACCGCGACCAGCACGCCTTCGAGTCGGCGCCGCACTGCGCGCTGGTGGGGGGTCGCGGTCATGCTCGCGCCTTCCTCTCCGCCATCTCGGCGCGGATGCTCAGCGTCACCATCAGTCGCAGGGCTTCCGTCTGCAGCTGCGGATACCATGACGCCCGCGTGATCTCGTCCGGAACCCCGCTCAGTCGCAGTCCGGTGGCGCCGGTTATCGGATCGACGCCCCCGCCGAAGAGCGTGCGGAGCGCGTCGGCCGCCTCCGTCGTCCAGGGCGAGGAGGTTCCGAGTCCGCGCGTCGCCGAGGACAGCCACGAGAGAGCCGATTCGCGGCCGGTGGTCTCGAGGTGCAGCACGGCCTCGCGGAGGTTCCCCAGCTGAGCCGCAGTGACCCCGGGCGGTGCGATGAGCGCCCGTCGCTCCTCATCCTGCGCGAAGCGCTCGGCCGCCGCACGGGCACGGGCGGCCCAGCCGCGCCGCACGAGCAGGTGCTCGGCATCCACTGTTCCCGTCGGGGCGCCCTCCCCGTTCTCCTCGACGGAGCGTGCCGGCGAGGGCGCGCGTGCTGCGCGGGGGCTATCCATGCCGGTCTCGAGCAGGCGCAGCCCGATCCGGCCGAAACCCTCCGCTCGGCGCTCGCCAATCCCCTCCGCCTCGAGTCGCGCGATCAGCGCGGCGTCGACCGGCTCCTCCAGATCGATGACGATCACGGAGCCCGCCTGGATGGCGGTCAGACTCGCGCGCGGGAGCCCCCACCCGACGTGCCACGATTCGCGCCGTCGTGCGCGCACGGCCGCGGTCATCGCGCCGTCGTCGGGATCGAACTCCACCGCCCGAGCCGGGAGCCCGGCCCTCCGCAGCGCCCGCTCCAGCCCGACGACGGTGGGATCCGGCTCGCCGGAGTCGTCGAGCGCGAGCACGTCTGTCTGCGCGGTGACGACGAGCCGAGAACCCTCCCGGCCTCGGTCGTCGTGCGGTACGCGCCTGTCATCCTCGCCGAGCTCGGCGTGCGCGGTGACGCTCACCCGGCCGTAGTCATCCTTCTTCGATGAGCCGAGCCGCACGACACCGCTGAGCGCGCGAGCGATGCTCTCCGGATCGGGCATGTCTCCGCTCTCCGGCAGCATCACGCGGGCGATGAGACGCGTACCCGGCGCGATCGCCCCGTAGGCGAACGGCCCTCCGGAACGGGTCGTCGGCCGATCGGATGCGGGATCGATGGCGTTGTGGATGCGCAGAACCCGCTCGACCGCGCTCACGTCGAGCGAGCTTCTCCGGTCGCTGATTCGGGCGCCGACCCTCGGCCGGTGCCGCGGGCTGGGCGGCGCCTGGGTCGTCGCGTCGACGACCTCGATGCCCTGGTCGGCACCGTCCGACGGTGCGTCCTTGAGCGCCAGCAGCGTCTCCGGCCAGGGGCGGGTCTCCGAGCCGTCGGGTGCCGCGAGCACCGCATCCCCGACCAGGAGGCGGCCCTCGCGGATGAGCCCGGCCGCGCCCGCGCCGATCGCCCGGGCGACCAGCGGCAGCAGCACCGTTCCAGGGATGAAGTCGAGGGTCTCGACCACGTTGCCCCGCGTCGCACTGCGGATGATGACGGGGTCGAGCAGTTCGAGCTCGAGGGTCACCCGATGGCGGAGCGGCTCCCGCCCGCCCGCATCCTCGGCGAACGCGATGGTCGGCGGCACCTCGCCACGGGGATGCGGGGGCGCCGGGATGCGCTCCTCCTGCTCCGCACGTCCGATCATGGCGTCCAGGAGGCTCCGCGTCTCAGCCGCATCATGCCCGTCGAACGCGGTCTGCACCGTGCATCTCCCGGCACCGCGCCGGCGGTCGCCTCCGATGCGCTCCAGCTGCGCCGCGGCACCCAGGAGCAGCAGGATTGCCGGCCAATCCGCCGGCAGATCGCCCTCGGCACCGGCTCGCACCGGATCGGAGCCGCCGGTCGGTATGGAGCGGACGTGCCAGGTCGCGGCCAGTCGCACGCCCCCGGTCGCCCTCTCGACGGTTCGCAGCATCTCGTCCCGCGCGGTGCCGGAGAGCGGGTCGATGCTGACGTTGGGCCGTGCGGTGGTGAGTCCGGCGCCCAGCTCGTGCGCGGTGAGCCCGTGGGCGCCTCGCCGCAGGGCGGGCGCATCCTCGACGGTGAGGGGCGGGCTGATGATCATGGATGCACGCGGCGCGGTCGCCCACCGTGGCGCCCCCGAGCCTCTCCCGGGCGATGGCCTCCCGAACAGGTGCTCGAGCCAGTCGGTCCACGCCGTGTCGTCTTCGCCCTCGTCGAGCCCTTCCGCGATCGCGCGGGCCTCGTCGAACAGCAGCGCCAGGAGGGCCTTCCCCCGGAGGAACGGTAGCCCGGTCGCATCGCGCTCGATGACGGCGTCCAGTCCGCCGTGCCTGCCGTGCCCCGTCCCGATCGCCCAGTCGCTGTGCATGGTCACGACGATCTCGAGCTCGCGCGGCGCCGTCATCGGGCCACCCCCTCGGAGAGGTCGACGAGATCGATGGCGGTGAGGAGGAGCACGGGTGGCCGCTCGCGTTCCGTGCCGCTCCCGTCGGCGGGTGCTCCCAAGCCCTGATCGGCGAGCACCTGCTTCATCAGCACCCCGTCCTCGGCGTTCGCGACCACCGCGTCGAGCTCGCGGCTCAGCGTCTCGGGGCTCTCCAGCAGAGCGGCGCGCATGCGGCGCACCGCTCCGGAGGGGAGCGCCGCGCGGGAGCCGCCCTCGCCGCGGGTCATCTGAGCGAGCAGGCCGTCCATCGCATTCGTCGTCGGCGCGAGAGCGGTATCGTCCCCCGGGTCACCCGCCCTCGAGACCACCAGCGGCGGCGACCAGAGAGCTCGGCGGTTCCCATGCTGGTCGAGGTGGAGCGGCTCGCGGATGCCCTCCAGGTCGCGCAGGCTGCTCTCGAAGAGCACATGCACGTCGAGAGTGCTGCGGTCATCGTCCGGCGAGAGCGCACGCTGCCGTGCCTTGGCGCTCGCGCACAGCGCGGCCGAGAGCTCGTAGCCATGACTGAACGGATGGTGCGAGTCGACGGCCGCGAGACCCGCGGAGGCTGTCACGCGCGCGGGAACGCCCTCTGCGCCCGCCCCCCTCAGCTCCTCGAGCAGAGCCGTGATCCCGTCATGCGCGGCCGCCTGCGATTCGAAAGCCCGGAGGAAGGCGATCGTGAAGCGGTAGGCGGCCCGGCCGGCGACGATGACCGTGACATCGTCGCCACCGATCAGCACCGGGAGGATCCACTCGGCAACGGGCCGCCGTCCGTCGGCGTTGAGCAGGGCGTGCGTCTCGGTGATGGCCTGCGCGAGGCTCGACCAGGTGATGCGGTCGAGCGCCTCGCTGAGCATCCGGTATCTCTCGGTGAAGAGCGCCCCGTCGAGGCGGTTCAGGGCGAGGAGCAGCTGCCCGATGCCGTTCCCGTCGGCGTGCACGATGCCCACGCGACCGTCCTGCACCACATCCGCCCCCCGCTGGAGGGAGCGCTCCGTCAGGACGGCCTCCAGGGACGACGGGTCGGCCCCGAGCGCCGACAGCTCGCGCTCGATGCGGTCGGCCATCCGCTGTCGTGCCTCCGCGGCGGCGCCCTCGCAGGCGAGCGCCCGTCGCCCCAGCTGCTCGAGGGAGCCGTGCCGTCGCTCGACTCTGGCGACCGGCGTGCCGTAGAACGAGTCCGCGGCGAGAATCGGGAGGCGCGGCTCGCGCGCCTCGGGGCCGCGCAGGTGAGCTCGCCCCGCGGCGTGCTCGCGGTAGAGCCGGTCGAGCGATTCCCCGGGATGCTCATCCCCGATGACGCGCGAGGCGATCGTGCCCCAGACCATCAGACCGGGGGCCTCGACCAGGGCCCGCCTCGTCACAGCCCGCACGACCGCACGCAGGTCGTCGGCGCTGCCGAGCAGCAGCGCGCGCCCCGAGGCGGCCACGACGATCTCGATACGGCCCGGGGCGACGGCGTCGATCGCCTCGCGCACCCACTGCTCGCCGACGCGCCTGATCAGCTCGCTCGCCCCGATGTTCTGGCGCCGACGGTTGCTGTCGAAGACGAAGCGCTGGTTCGATGCGCTCTCGATCACGGCCCAGCGCCGAGCGTCGGTCATGGAGGTTGACCTCGTCTCGGGGTAGGGGGGCTTTGGCGTCAGCATACTGAGCGTCACTCTCGATCGCCAGAGCCCGCGGAGCCGCGGCCGCTGGACCCACCGCCGTTCGGATGCTGCCCTCCGGAGCGCGGTTCGGACACAAATTGCCAATGGTCGGTCGACGGTCTTCGACCCCCGACGAAAGGCGATCCCCATGAACCCCACAACGACGATCCGCACCCGCATCAGCCGCGCCATGGCCGGAGTGATCGTTCTCAACCTGGCCGTGACCATCTCCGGCTGTTCCCTGCTCGCCAGCCCCCCGCCCGTCGCCATCGGCCTCGTCATCGACTCGAGCGCCAACACCCTCCAGGCCGACCCCGCGGTCATCCAGCAGCTCGCGGCCCCGGCCATCAGCGACCAGAGCCAGGTCGTGATCGTCGAGAGCGACGGGTCGCCGTCCGTGCTCTTCGAGCGCACCATGCCCGACGAGGGCCAGACCACCGTGATCGGCTGGAACGCCGAGGTCGCCGACGCCGAGGAGGTGGTGGCGGGCGCGGTGCTCGATGCCGTCCCGACCGAGCCGGAGACGGCGCCGCTGGAGGCCATCGGGCTCACCGCCCGCTTCCTCGACCCCGCCCTCGAGCGCAAGATCCACTACGTCGGCTCCGGGCTGCAGACCGGCGGCTCCATGCCGATGAGTGACGGCCGTCTCTACCACGAGCCCGCGGACGTGCTCGAGTACCTCCGCGACACCGAGCAGCTGCCCGTCCTCACCGGGATCACCGTCCACATGCACGGTCTCGGCGCCGTCGCCGGCGCGCAGAGCCCGCTCGACCTGCCCGCTCAGAAGCGGCTCGAGGAGCTCTGGCGGACGGTCCTGCTGGGCGCGGGTGCTGACGATGTGCAGTTCCACACCCTCGCACTCGACATGCAGCCGGCCGCCAGCCTCCCCCCGGTCAGCTCCGTCGAGATCCGCTTCGCCGGAGCCCTGCCGCCCCTCGCCCTCGAATGCGAGCGGATCGAGCTCGGCGACGCTCGCCTCAGCTTCGTGTCCGACACGGCCGACTACATCGATGGCCCCACCGCTGCTGGCATCGTGGCGGAGGTCGCGGCCGTCCTCGCTGACTGCCCCGGACCGTTCGTGGTGCTCGGCGGCACGTCGTCGGCGGGGAGCGAGGAGGGCCGCCGATCGCTGGCGCAGGCGCGCTCCGAGCGTGTTGCCGACGACCTCGCGCGGGTGTCGGGCATCGACCGCGAGCTCTTCGCCACGGTCGCCGCCGCGACCGAGCACTGCGGGTTCCGCCCCGACCGCGACGACCGAGGGGCGCTCATCCCCGAGATCGCGGCCCAGAACCGGGTGGTCGTGGTCTTCGCCGTGCCCGACCCGGACATCGAGTGCCAGTAGGCATCTGGCCGCGATCGGCCGATCCATCGACAGAGGAGGTGACCATGAACACGACCGACCTGAGCAACGGAGGAGACGAGGTGCCGGCGGGTGGTTTCCACACCCGCTGAGCCCTGCTCCCTGTGGGGGTCCCGCGAGGGGCCCCCACCCCCCACCCCCGCCTCACCGCGGGGGCCGACCGGCGAATGACATGACAGCAACGGACCCGACAGGAGAACCCTCGATGACCACGGACATCACACTGATCGACGACGCCGAGCGCGACACCCTCGCGGCCCGCAGCCGTCGCGTCTGCGTCGTCTTCCGCGACCATCCTCTGCCGGTGGGCTTCGACCGGCCCCGGGGCCGGCTCGGCGTGGAGACCTCGGGAGACACGGTGCGCCTTCTCCTCGACCGCCAGCCCTACAGCGGCCTCGATGAGGAGTGCCGCACATGGTCGGCGGCAGGCGAGCGCGCCTTCGGTTCCCTTCAGAGCGCTCTCGAGTGGCTCGCCGGGAAGCTCCGGCCAGTATCCAGCGCGGTTCAGGTCGGCGACCGTCCCGTGCTCCTCCCTGCCACAGAGATCTCTGACGCCGCCGAGGCCTCCCGGCTGGTCTCCGGGCGGTCGACCCTCACGGCGGACTCCATCGCGAGCGCGCTCGGCGAGGAGGTCATCGGGCAGGACGATGCCATCGCGCAGCTCGCGGGCCTGGTCGCCCGTCACATCGCCAAGCCCCACCCACGGCGGCCCGCATCCGCTCTCATCCTCGGTCCGACCGGTGTCGGGAAGACGCAGACGGCCGAGGCCCTGTCGCGCCTGCTGGCGGCTCGGTGCGACCACGCGGAGCGCATCCGCTTCGATCTTGCCGAGTTCTCGGAGCAGCACAGCGTCGCCCGCCTGATCGGGTCGCCTCCCGGCTACGTGGGCTACGGCGATCCCTCCTTGGCGACGCTGCTGGCTGAGGATGACCGGCGCATCGTGGTGTTCGACGAGGTCGACAAGGCCCACCCCGTGGTCCTCACCGCGCTCATGAACCTCATCGATGCGGGCCGCCTCGACGGTGCCCGGAGCGGCACCGTCGACGCGCGCCGGTCGATCCTGCTCTTCACCTCGAACGCGGGCGGAACCGCGACCCCGGGGGCAGACCTCGATGACACCGCGCTCCGGCGGCGACTGATCGACTCCGGCCTCCGGCCGGAGGTGGTCGGCCGCTTCGGCGTCGTCGTCCGCTTCGCCGACCTGGAGTCGCTCGACCGGGCCTCGATCGCCATCCGCTGCTTCGCGGTCGTGGCTGCCGACTACGGCATCCGGCTGGAGCACGTCGATCCTGTCCTGGTCGCCGAGGCTGTGGATGCGGTCGACCGCACGCGGCTCGGTGCCCGTGGGCTCGAGCACCACATCGACCGGGTGTTCGGGCCGCTGCTCACCGCCGCCGGGCAGGGATCGCGGGTCCTCCTGCGCGCCGCCGACGGCTCGGTCACCTGCGAAAGCGCCGACGTGCTGAGAGTCCCTTAGGCTGAGCCCAGCTCGGTTGATGATGCATCTGGAGGCCCGGTGGGAACTGGCGGGAAGAACGACGACCTGCAGGTCCTGGAGGTCCACGTGCTCTCGCCCTGCGGAGCGAGCCTGCAGAGCGTGTCGCGCTACCTCGAGCGGCTCCGGGCAGATGAGCCGGCGCAGACTCCCTGGTCGGAACTGAGCACGGCCCTGACCGATGCGGCGGCCGACCCGAGCGCTGACACGGCGCCATGGCCTGACACCGTCCGCCCCGTCGTCAACCTCCTGCTCGCCGGGTACGATCTCGACGGGCGGCCCCTGCCGGGCTCCGGAGCGCCTGCCGACACAGTCGCGTTCGCGGAGGCGGACCCCGCGTTCGGGCTGAGCACGGAGCTACGTTGCCAGCGTGTGGTGCTGCATCTCCTCGTCGACCCCCACGACATTGCGCAGAGACCGAGCCGAGCCGTGCTCCAGGCGTGGCTCGCTGCACGCAATGAACTGGACCCGAACGGTCTGCGCATCGAGCTCGAGGAGCACGACGTCAGCATCGTCGATGCGGAAGGGCGGGCGGTCTCCGCCCTGAACCGAGACGCATCCTTCGAGAACCGGCTCGATATTCTGCAGGCGGCGGAGCACCGCATGGTCGAGGTCGCCTCCGACCTGCTGGCGCAGTCGACGCGCACCGAGCCCTGGTTCGTCAACACCCGCCCGGGCACCGCCCTCGCGAAGCACGCACTTGCCCAGGCGATGCCACTGGCGCTCGCGAAGCAGGCAGCAGTCGCCGGCGCGGCCGCCGCTCTCGCGGGTGGCGCTCCTTCCGAGGTCCGATCCCACCTCCCTCCAGCCAGCATCCTCGATGTCACGGGAAGCTCGCTGCGCCTCTTCGAGATCCCCGCGCTCGTCTCCCCGTCGGCGCTCCATCACCGCTTCGACCTGGCCGTCCGAGCGGCGCACGACGCCGTCAGCCCGTCGCACGAGATCGCTGCGATGATCAGGACGAGCGCCCTGCAGGGATTCCTCGTGCCCCGTGGTGACCATCGCGAGGTCTCCGGATCGGCATGGAGTGCCGTCGAGTCGCTGCCCTATCTCGAGGGCCCCGTGGTCTCGGCGTGCGCGGAGCTTCTCGCCCGGCAGGGCTCGCTCACCGATCGTATGCTCGGGGAGCGGCTTCGGCGCCACGTTGAGCGCTGGCACCTGACCGGGCTCTTCCGCAAGAACCTCGTGCCGGAGATCGTGCTCCACGACGAGGCGCACGCCCAGGTCGTCGACCGGCACGTGGCGGCGATCCTCGAACCCGCGTTGAGCTCCGGGCGCGTCGACGCCCGCTTCGTGTACCTGACGGCCCTCGCGGCGTGGCTGCACGACTGGGGTCACGCGTCGGGTGGCACCGTCGACGCCTCCCCGACCTTCAGCTCGCATGTCCGTGCCCTGCACGGGCCCCTCTCCGCACGGCGCATCCGCGATGACGAGGGCCTGCTTAGCGCGCAGCTCGGGCTCGACCCGGAGGAGCGGGAGATCGTCGCCCTCCTGGCGGCCCATCACCAGAGCTGGACATCCTGCGACCACCAGCGTCACGACGCGGACCGTTCGGAGCAGGCGCTCGCTTTCGAGCACGGCCTGCCGGTCGAGTCGTTCGACACCGATGTGGAGAACGCCAGCCACCGTCTGGTGACCCAGGGCTTGAGGCCCCTCGACCGCGATCTGGTCCAGAGCATGCTGGCGGTGGTGCGACTGGCCGACGGTGCCGACCTCGGCCTGCACCGCACGCCGCACCTGCTCACCCCGGCGACGATCCTCGCCGACGCGTGGGGGGCGGCGTACAGCCAGACGATGGCCTCGATGCGGCTGCTCGACCGGCAGGCCGGCGCGGGCTCGCGCAAATGGGCTGCGACCCTGCAATCGCTGTTCCCGCCCTCGACGATCGCCGCGATCCTGCGCAACGGCAAGCCCTGGGTCGACCTCACTGCGAGCGAGGACGGGGAGGCGAACCTCAAGGACGCTGTGCTGCAGATGCTCGTGGAGCGGATGCCCGCTCTCGACTCGGCACCACGCGAGATCGCGTCCGAGCTCCAAGCGCTCCGTGAGCTCCTTGTGCACCTGATCATGCAGCACCGCTGGTACTACCCGCAGCACGCGGCGGTCGGCAGTGTCCACTTCCTCCCCGCAGCGTCCGACGGGGAGGTCACGACCCTGCGCGTCCTGGTGCGCCGCCGTCCGGCATGGATGCGCGGCGAGCAGCTCGACCACCTGGATGACGACTCCGTGCTCAGAACGGTGCGCAAGGACGTGCTGAAGGAGGTGGGCCTCGAGGGCAAAGACCAGGACCGCCGGACGGCGCTCAGGCAGGCGCTCGCGCGCATCGGCCTCCGGATCGACGATTCCGCTGCCGGGTTCGCCTTCCTCGATCGCCCTGTTCAACCGTTGCCGCGTGTGGATCAGGGGAAGGGTGAGCTCGCCGGCGGCTTCGCGGCCGGAGCGGCGGTGACCGCGTGACCGATCTGCTGCTCTCCGGTGAGCGTCGGGAGTCGGCCCGACGCTTCAGCGCGGAGGCCGACGACACGCCGTCCCTCCATCGCGCGCTCACCCTCGCTGCCGCGATGGTCGGCGCCACGGTCGAGATCGACTGGTTCGAGCCGCAATGGGTGCCGGGCGGCCGATGGGGGCGCTCGCTGCGGTTGACGGTGCGGCGCGGTGCCGCGCCGGCGGCATCGACGATCGTCGTCGTGCCGTGGCTGGTCGATAGCGACGCGGCCGCGGCCGCCCCGGCCGGCATCGTCATCGGGGGTGGTGCGGGCACCTACTGGGGTCGGCCGCGCGAGCACGACATCCGCCTGGTCAGGGCGCCGGGCACCCGATACGTCCACTGGGATCAGGCCGATGCGCCGGACGGCGTCCGTCGTGCCGTCGAGATCACCCATCGCTGGGGCCCCGCGCTCCGCCTGACGCTCAGCCGCTCCGGTGCAGAGCTACGCCTGGGGGTCAAGGGCGTCAGGATCAACAAGGCCCAGCGCCGGTACGGGGTCTCGAGTCTCAAGGCCCTGCTGCCCTCCGACGTGGCCTCGCGCCGTCGCCGCGCCGAGGGCCTCGCCCCCACGCCCGAGGTCGAACGGCTACCCCTGGACCAGTACCTGCCCTCCCTCTCCCATCTCTGGTGGCTGGACGACGACGAGGGGTCGGCGTGGCACGACGGCGCCACTCTGCTCCAGCACGTCGACGCACTGAGAACGGGGGAGGGCGGGTTCGAGCCGCTGCTCGACATCGGCGGATGGCGGCAGGAGCACCTGCACGACCAGCTGGCCCGCGAGATCCATCGCCTCGCGATCGCCACGGTGGCATCGATCAGGGATCCCCGCCTGCCGCTCAACGCCGTGGCAGCGGTGCTTGCCTCCTCGATCCGCGAGGCCGTCGAGAGGGTCGTCGACGGGCGGGACGGATATCCGGCATCGTCGTCGGCTCTGCCCACCAACACGGTCGCTCGCCTCGAGCGGGCTCGCACCGCGACCTTCCTCGGACCCTTCGGGCTCGAGGGCTACCGCGGCCGCATCGATCTGCGGGTTCTGCCGACCTCGTGGGCGGGCGTGCTGTGCCCGGTGCAGACACCCGAGTCGGAGAAGGTCGGTCTGGTGCGGTTCCGCTCGCTCGCCGACGCCGTCGACACCTCGCCGGCTGCGCCCCTCGCGGGCTTCAGCGCGGGGGCGAGCCTGGTTCCCTTCATCGACCACGATGATCCGACCCGCGCCTCGATCGCGGCGAAGATGATGCAGCAGGCGGTTCTGGTCGCGGGCTCCATGCCTCCGCGGGTGCGCAGCGGCGCCGAGGAGTGGATCGCCGAGCACGCGGGCGCCGTGCGCGCCCCCCGGGCGGGTCGGGTAACGCGGGTTCAGCCCGGCTTGGTGGTGATCGATGATCGCGAGCCCATCGCCTTCGGCCCCGCCGAGCACGACGGCCGCGGCCGCGGCGCCCGCTGGACCCTCCTGGTCGAGGAGGATGACTGGGTCGACGCGGGTCAGCTGATCGCTCACGCCCCTGACGTCGTCGTGCCGGAGGACGGCCCGCCCGTGCTGGCCCTCGGGGTCGACGCCGTCGTCGCCCTGCGTGCATGGCGCGGCTGGAACTTCGAGGACGCGATCGTCGTGAGTCGCTCGTTCAGCCTCCGCATGGGCAGCGAGCAGGCCGTCCGCATCGACGCGCCGGTCGGCGCGACATCGATCGTGGAGGAGCTCGTGCCCGAGGAGCTCGTCTTGCCCGGAGAGCTCATCGAGGCCGGCACGGAGCTGTTCGCGATCAGCGACGATACCGGCGGTCGGCGGGTGTTCCGGATGCCCGGCCCTGGCCGCATCGTGCCCCACCGCTTCCGCGGCGCTCGCCCCGTCTCCGTCCGCCGCGACGGAGGGCGGGCCTGGGTCGATGCGGTCATCATCCGCCCCCTCGCCGTTGGTGACAAGCTGACGACCCGCCACGGCGGCAAGGGCGTGGTCAGCCTGATCGAGGACGACGCGGCGATGCCCGTCTCCGCCGAAGGGTTGCGGGCCGAGGTCGTTCTCAACCCCCTCGGCATCGTGCGGCGACTGAATGTCGGCACTCTCATGGAGCTCGCTCTGGGGCGCCTCGCTCTCGATGACGGCACGACTCATGACGCCCCTCGCCGTCTCGGCGAGGACGGACGACGTAAGTTGGTCGAGGGGCTGAACGGCAGGGAGCCCGGCTTCGGCATGCTCCACCTGCTCAAGCTCGACCACCTCGCCGCGGCGAAGGCGGTCGGCCGTTTCGACAGCGCCGCATCCCCTCTCACCTTCCAGCCCCTCCGGGCAGCCACCTGGGGAGAGGAGCGCCGCCAGGGATCCCCGCAGAGGCTCGGCGAGATGGAGCTCTGGGGTCTCCTCGCGAGCGGCGCCGACTCGGTGATCGCCGACCTGCTCCACCACCGCGGCGAGGGCGAGCGATCGCTCCGCGATGCGGCGGCTGCGGGTCGCGCCCTGCCCCCCGCCGGCCTGCGTGCCGTCATTGCGCATCTGGCGATTGGCGGGGCGGAGGTCGAGGGCCTCTATGCGCCGGAGCACGGGTCAGCGGGTTCGGGGTGGCACAACCTCACCATGGATCCGGACATCGACCTGAGTCGCATCACCGACCTCCGGGCGTCCCTGCGCACGGCGTCCACCGGTGCGCCCGGGTTCACCGAGCTCGTGCTTCCGACATCCGCCGACCTGCACAGTGCTCTCGATGCGGCCTGGCGCCTGCTCGACGACTACCTCGAGGAGGGAGCCCGATCGCACGTCGCCGACTCCGGCAGTTCGGGCGACCCCGGCGAGGAGCGGCCCACCCACTCATTCCCGATCTCCTCGCAACGTCATCCCTGGGGGAGCAACGGGGAGAAGCTCGATCGGATCGTCCTCCCCCCGCGGCGCCTTCTCCGGGTTCCGGAGGGCACTTCGCCCCGGAGGAGCGTTCTGCGCCGCAGGGTCCAGCGCGTGATCGCCCTCGAGATCGTCTCCCGCGCCGAGCGCTCGGGCTCCCGGCGACCCGCGTACCAGGCGTGGCTTCGGAAGGAGCAGATCAGGAGCGTCAATGCCCTTCTCGGCTCCCTCGAGAAGACCGAGCGCGGCAGCGTCGCCGACCGCTTGCAGGGTAAGGGCGGGCTCCTTCGCCGCAACCTGCTGGGCTCTTCCGCGGTGCGCAGCGCCCGCGCCGTGCTCGTCGGCGACCCGACGATCGGGCCCGAGGAGGTGCACCTCCCGCGGTGGATGCTCGACCAGCTCGGGGTGCCCCCGGCCGACGGCCGTCCGCACGCCGGTCGTGACCCTGACGACACTGCGGACGATGTCGTGCTCGTCAATCGCCAGCCGACCCTCCTGCCGTACACACTCATCGCGCTCCGCGCCTCCGAGGGTCAGGACGACGCCGTGCGCCTCCACCCCCATCACGTCGCCGCGCTCGCCGGGGATTTCGACGGCGACACCGTCGCCGTGCACCGTCCGATCACGGACGCCGCCCGTCGGGCGGCATGGGCGACTCGCCGTCCCGCTGCGGCCCTGAGGTCGGCCGGCTCCGGCGAGCTGATCGTGCCGCTCGGGCTCGACATCGCTCTCGGAGCGTCCTGCGCGACCCGGGATTCCGCGGCGCGGGCAGCCTTCGCCGACCGCATCGCCGTGATCCTCGGGCGCGGCGGTCTCACGGCCGACACGCAGAGCATCCGCACGGCCGTGGGAGACGCCCCCCTCGACACCCCCCAGGCAGTCCGCGCCGCTGCTGGACGGCTGGTGGCGGTGCACGGAGAGGCGAGCGTCGGGGCGCGCGAGGCCGCGCTCCGCACTCTGGTCTCCTTCGAGACCGCCTGCTTCGAGTCCGCGTCGACCTGGTGCCCGTCGGTGATCGACCTGCCGACCGGTCCGGTTGCCGCGGCTCTGGAGGCCGATCCCGATGTCGCTCTCGCGGCTCTCGCGGGCGTGCTCGGCAAGCAGAGCGATCTCGCGCAGCTGCTGGACACCCGGGGTGCGGTCGCGCTGCCGACCGCGGTACAGGGGGGCGGCATCGTGCACGGCTCGTACCTCGATGGGCTGGATGCGGGGGACTACCCGGTCGCCGCGCAGTCCGCACTCGCTGGCCTCGCCGCCAAGAAGCTCGTGACCCCGTTCGCGGGTGCACTGACCCGCTCCCTGGTGACGCGCGCCTACGAGCAGACGGTCGCGGAGGATGACTGCGGTGCCGGCGCGGGGCACGGGGTGCTCGACTGCCCTCCGGGGCGCCTGTGCCGGGAGGCGTACGGCCACGATCGAGAGACGGGGCTCGCCATCGCGATCGGCCGCCGCGTGGGCATCCTCGCCGCCATGGTCATCGGCGAGCGCTCCACTCAGCTGGCCATGAAGTCGATCCATGATCGATCCGGTTCGGCGGATGCTCTCTTCGGCACCATCCGCGCGATCGACGCCCTCCTTCTCAACCCGCACGATGATGCCCTGACGCCCCATGAGCGGGCGGCGAAGGCCGTCGCGGCTCTCGAGGGCGTGGATCCCGTCCACTTCCAGGTCGTCCTGCGGGTGTCCGAAGACCCGGACGCGGGGTTCGCTGCGGGAACCATCGCGGGTCGGCTCCACCCGCTGCTCACGCCGCGCGGCCGTGTCGAGTTCGACGGGGCCGAGGAGGCGCAGGAGCTCCGCGGTGGCGTGCTGCAGAGCCTGTTGGTCGGATCGATCGGACTCGAGGGAGCGGTGGATGGCTGAGGTCGGCGGAGGGCGCGGACGACGGGTCCGCTCGGAGACGGGGGTCGCGCCCCGTGCAGGGGCGAGGGTGTCGACGGGCACGAAGACGAGCGTGGATGCCGCCGCGAGAGCGCTCGCCCTCGCCGGCTACCACGACCCGATCGGCCAGGGCGGAGAGCCTCGTTTCGACCCTGACGATGTGTGGAGCGCGGACCGCGAGACGGAGATCCCGTTCACCGATGAGGATGCCATCGACGGCGACGAGCCCGCGTCGGGGTTCGACACCGCCCCGCTCATGCCCCTCGTCGTCGACCTGCGGGTCTGGGTCGATCCGGTTCTGCGTCAGGTCGTGAGCGAGGCGGTTCCTCCTGCTCGCCGCGTGCTGCTCGATGATCGCACCCGCACGGAGGCCGTGGAGCGCTGGCAGCGGCTGCAGGGCTATGCCGACGAGCTCAAGGCCCGGCTCTCCGTGGAGTGCCTGACCGCGACCACCCTCGCCGAGGTCCACCGGCTGCTGCCGCCCCTCGCGTTCGGCACATCGCGCGCCGTGGGCGCAGCCCAGGTCTCGCGCGAGCATCGCGAGACCGTCGTGGGGATCCCCCAGGGCACTGTCGCCCTCGGGTTCTTCTACTCGAAGACACCGAGCTGCCAGGGCGGCCGCAACCTGGTCGCCGAGATGGCCGCGGCCCTCCTCGAGCTCCCCGATCTGCCCCGGCTCTCCAGCGCCGAGCTGGGGAGGAGGTTCCCCGGCCTCGCCAACGTGATCAGCAAGCAGGGTGGTGCGTGGTGCCGCGCCGCGGTCGTCCACCGCCCGCTGGTCGAGGCGGCTGCGGCGCGCTGGCTCGCCGACCCGCGCTACGGGGACGAGCAGATCGACGATCTCGCCCGCTCGATCCTGAGGGCCTGGAGCACGGCACCCGAGAGCGTCCGGAAGCAGATCGGCGCGATCGGCATCAAGACCGACAAGCGGCACCGGCAGCCGCTGTGGCGCGCTGTCGCTCGAGCGACGGAGGAGCTGGCGTGATCATCCTGACCGGAGGCGACACGGATGCGAGGAAGCTCCTCCTGCGGCAGCTGCGTGAGCATGCCGCGCCGTTCGGGCTGGAGGTGGACGATGACGACGTGGCTCTCGTCGGCACGGTCGCCGAGGCGCGCAGGGCGGTCTCGGATGCGGTGCTGCACGTCGTCGTCGACCTTCGAGCCGACCCTCCGGTCGCATCCGGAGCGGCATCCGGGACGGGCTCCGAGCGCCCGCAGGTGCGGGAGCTGATCGGCGACGCCGAGCGGCGCGGCTTCGCCGTGAGCGTGCTGTTCGACCGCCTCACCGTCCACGGTGCAGCTTCGCTCGATCCGATTGGTGATCTTGATATCGTCTTCGGCCGCACCGTCGTCGACCAGGCGGTGGAGATCCGTGCCGATTCCGATCTCGAGGAGGCGCTCGGGCTCATCGCATCGCACATCATCACCCGCCGCGCCACGTCACCGGCCGTGTTGGACGAGCGAGCACGGCAGGTTCCCGGTGCCCTTTTCGAGATCGGCAGCGTCTTCGCCATCGCGGAGGATGACTACGCCCGAGCCCGCACCCGTTCGCTCGTCTCGAATCGCATGGGCGGATTCGTCGCCGACCTCCGCGAGGCCTACCGGGTGCTCAGCGGTTGGCCCCTCCGATCCCGCCTGCCCTGGGATCCGCACGACTCCCACTCGCCCCGCTCGACCGGCACCGGCGTCAAGTGGACGCTCGACGTCCACAGCGATCGGCTCCCGAATCTCCAGGACGTGCTGAACACCTCGTCGGCCCCGGAATCGCGCGACCGCCTCGCGGGCGTGCTGCCGATCGATGATGACTGGGCCAAGGTCTGGCGGAGCTCCCCGCCTCTCCTCCTGCTGACGGGGGAGAGCGGCACCGGCAAATCGCTCGTCGCGGAGACTCTCGCGCAGCTTCTCACCCCCGTCGGCCAGCCGATCCGCTTAGAAAAGGTGAACTGCGCGGCGCTCTCCGAGCGCACCTGGGAGCATCTGATGCATGGGGCGGCTCCCGGAGCCTGGTCGGACATCGAGGAGGCCGTGGTCGGGCAGCTGGCTCGCGGGGCCCACGGCGTGCTCTTCCTCGATGAGCTCGGCGACCTGCCCCTACCCGTGCAGGCGGCGCTGCTCACCTACCTCGACGAGCGCCTCGTGCGCCCGGCCAAGGGGCGGCCGTTCCCGGCCTTCCAGCACATCATCGCGGCCACCAACCGCGATCTCGAGGAGGGAGTGAACCAGCGCTGGTTCCGCAACGACCTCCTCGCGCGCTTCGGCCTCCGGCTCGAGATCCCGCCGCTCCGCGAGCGAGGGGTCGACGACCCCGGCAAGAGCGAGCTGAAGCAGCTGCTGGACTTCCTCCTGCAGGACCCCTCCATCAATCCCCGCTTGAACGACGGCCGGCGCGCCGTCACGCACGTCTCGGGTGAGGCCCTCCAGAAGCTGGTCGCCTTCGAGTACCGCGACGGCAACTTCCGCGAGCTCACGGAGGCGGCCCACCTCGCCCTGCGGTCGGCCCGCAGGCGGTACTCGCGGCTCATCGAGGTGAGAGACGTGACACTCTCGTATGAGAGCCGGTTCCGCTCCGATCGCGACAGCCATCGCATCCGCGTTCTGAGGGTGGAGGTGCCGGAGGGTGCTCCGCGGGCACTCGTGAAGACCGAGGCTGACCTTCGGCTTCTCGCGCATCGTGAGCGGCGCACATTCGTGACCGACAAGGACGACAACTCGTGGGTGCTCCCCGCGGCGACCGCCTTCACGACCGACGGCACCGGCCTCGACGGGGGCTGACCCGCCTTCGTCGCCCCCGGGCTTTCGTGCCGTCCTCTTCCCTCTGTTCGGGTTCGACCCGTAGTCGGACAAGAATTGCCACTGGCTTCTCCGACCCGCTCACCCCGAGCCCGAACGGAGACGACCCATGAACAGCAGCCCTGTCGACCAGAACCCGGCCGACCAGGCGCCGGCGACCCGGCCCTTCCACACCTCGGTGCAGCCCGACCGCCCGCCCTTCGTCGACGAGGGACTGGGGCGCGAGATCTCGCGCCAGTTCGCGGCGGAGGACGAGCCGACGGTCACGCCGATGGTCATCGAGGCGCTGGGTGCCGAAGACCTGCCCCGGGAGGGGCTCATCACCAGCTGGATCGCCTTCATGGTGCGCGCCGCCACACACTGGCGCCACGACGGCACCCACCTGCTCGAGCACCGCACCACCGGCACCGAGGTCGACCTCGTTCACGCGACCAACGAGCTGACCGACGCGCAGACGGCCCTGGCGAGGAGCGAGCAGGAGCACGACGAGGCGCTCGCCGTGTACACCGGCCAGGTGCCCGACGCGGAGGGCATCGCCTGGACCAACGGCGACCCGGCGGCGGTGCGGGATTCCGTCGACGGCCGCGGGGGGCGACGCGGAACCGGGAAGCGGAGGGAGGGCGCCATGACCGCCGGGGCCCTCGCTCTCCTCTTCCTCGCGGAGTTCTCGCTGTCGTACAGCATCTGGTGGGCTCTGCTCGGAGCCAAGTCGGGTGACGTGACGACCTGGTCGCCCGTCATCGCCTTCACCGTTCTCACGGTGCTCAGCCTGACCCTGCTGCCTCACGCGCTGGTGCCGCACATGGCGATGAGCCTGAGGTCGCGGCGGCCCCGGCTCGGCCTGCTGTGGCTCCTCCTGCCGGTCCTGGTCGCGATCCTTCTCGCAATAGCGCGCCAGTACTACTACATCGCGATCGGCTCCAGCAGCAGCACCAGCTCCGGCGCTGGGGTGGCTGAGTCGGCGAGCGGGGACGCTCAGGTGGAGCTCTACTCGCAGTGGTGGATGGCGCCGCTGTTCGTCATCGTGCTGCTCTTCGGCATCGCCTGGCTCGCGGCCCGCGAGGCCCCCCGCTACAACCCCCACACTGTTCGCTACGCCCGCGCCTACCGCATGATGCGGCTCGATCGTGAGCGAGTGGAGCGCGCGCAGCGCGCCATCGTGGAGGCGGAGGGTGCGCTGAAGTCGGCCGAGATCGCCCAGCGCCACCACGACGCCGTCTACTCCCACCTGATCGGCGAACTCATCCCCTCGATGGACGACCTGCTCCGGGACGAGTACGCCGCCGAGCTGGTGCGCATCAAGGCCGACCCCGCCTTCACCGCGGCGATGGCCGTGAAACGCTCCGAGCGCCAGGCGCGGCTCGCCAGCCCGAGCGGAGGCACCCGATGATCAGGGTGTACCGCTGGTTCCTGCGCCGACTGGGCCGGGAGGATGCCGTCTTGCCCTGCCCGCGGTGCGGCAAAGGCCGGAACGTCTGCGAGCCCTGTGAGGGCCGTGGCACCTCCGTGCGCTGCCGGCACTGCACCCGCGGGCTCGTGTGCTCTGCCCACGGCCGCTACTGGTACTGATCCTCACCCCGACTCATCACCCCATCCACTGCACCGATTGAAGGAGAGAACCATGAAGAACCCCGCTACCGCCCCGCTCGCCGGTAACGCCGCCACCGCCCCCGTCCCCCCGCGTGTGCGCTTCGAGCTCACCCGCATCCGGCTGCGCGGCTGGGCTGACCGCCGCCGCTACCGCGACCGCGTGCCCAGCGGCCAGCACACCCACTTCACCCGCGAGCTCGCCGCGACCGCCCTCGAGTGGATGCGCGTCGTCGACCTCTGGGAGGCCGAGTGCTGCAGCCATCTCACGCTCGAGCTGGCCACCCAGCGCGCCGTCATCGCCCAGCTGCCGCCGGAGGAGCCGATGCCTCAGCCGCCCACCGGCACGGGCGACTCGCCCCGTGACCGCGTCGCGCAGGCCCGCTGGCGCGAGTCGGCGCGGGCCGCGCAGGGTCGCAACGCCACTGCCGCCGCGGCACGCATCGCGGCCGCCCGCCGACAGGATGAGCTGCTGGCCGACATCGAGACGGTGCGCGAGCTGGCCTGGGACGCGCGCCGCCGCATCGAGGAGCGCTACCGCATCCAGGTCGCTGTGTACGAGCGGGCGCGCTACCGGTACCGCTACGACACGCGCTCCGAGGTCGGCGTCTCGCTGCCCCCCCTCGGCGACATGGCCCGCTACGGCGGCACCGAGATCGCCGACCGGCCGGGCCGGGGCTCCTACCCCGACTTCGAGACCGGCAACGACTTCGAGCCCGGTGTCGCCGCGTGACGACGGCCTTCCGCAACACTGTGTACCGCACGAGCGACGGACTCGAGGACTACGTCTTCGACTTCGTCGCTCTCGACGACGGCTGGCGCATCTACATTGTGCGTCAGCCGTCGTATGGCGGCCGCGACGAGAGTCTCCACGTGACCCACCGGCTCATCGACGGTGATCGGTACTACGTCTGCTGGGACTCCCCGCTGCGGCGGCTGAACGATGCGAAAGCCGTCGCCGCTCTGTGGGCGGATGCGACCCAGAGCTACCGCCGCCGTGGCCGCTTCGAAGCCGGAGCCGACCGCAGTCACGTCTACGACCGGTCGTCGTCAGCACATGTGAACCCCTCAGCGGCTGACCGAGAGGCCGCCGGGCCGCGGCCCGCGCGCGGGGGCAACAACGTCGACGATGCCGACCCCGACGCGGGTCGCATGCCCGTGCCGCCGCCTTGGTACGCCCACCTGATCAGGCGCTGAGGTCGCCCTCGCCGAATCGCGTCGGCATGACCCGCGTGTCGATGAAGCGCCCCGCCCGCTCGTCGAGCTGCTCGGTGCCCCCGCAGTCGGGGCACGGCTCGACGCCGAACCGAGCGCCGTCGGGCGTCGGGCGACGCCACAGGGTGAGGTCGATCGGCAGCGGCCCGCCCTCGGCATGGCCGTGAGCATCGAACTGCGCCATGCCGAGCTCGTCGCCGATCGCGGGGTCGAGGGCCGTGATCACGAGGTTGCGGTCGCGCATCGCCGAGAGGGTGCGCAGCCATCGTGCCGCTCCGGGATGCTCCGGCGCGGTCTCGGCCGTCTTCGCGTGCAGCAGGGCCAGGGCGATCGGCGTCTTGGCCGCGTTCAGGCGCGTCGTGGCCCAGTGCGGCGCGCCGCTGGAGGGCACGGCAGCCGCGCCGGTGCCGTCGAGCACCTGCCGGTAGCGACTGGCGAGAGCGCAGCGGATGCACGCCCGCGTCGCGCCCGACCAGGCGTACGCGACCTCTATGCCGAGGCCCCTCGCGTAGACGGTGCCGCTGATCGTCGGCAGGTCGAGCTGCAGCCCGAGCCGAGCGACTCGAGCCTGCGCCGCGAAACCGTCGGTGAAGGCGCACAGCAGGGTCGTCGTCGGCACCCGGGTGCCGGCGTTCGGAAAGGGCGCGCGGGCGAGTCGCGCGAAGGCTTCGTCGTCGAGCAGCATCGCATCGGCATCCACCGTCACTACGTGGGCGTACGGGTTGACGGCGATGATCCGCCGGGCGAGCGCGGTCACTTTGGGCAGACCGATGTCGTCGATCGAGACGTGCTGGGTCGCGACATTCGACGGCTCGACCGAGTCGGGGTCGATGAGCACGAACTCGCTGACTCCGGTGCGGGCCATGTCGATGAGCCATGCGGCGGAGCCCCCGCATCCGACCGCCACGATTCGGGAGTTCGCGAGGGTCGGCAGGTGGTACGCGTCGCGTACCCGCTCGAAGTACGGGGAGCTCTCGAGGTCGAGGGCGGGCGCCGGATCGGCGACGACCAGCTCAGGCCGCACGAGCACGAAACGGGGGCCGCGCCGCTCGACCGCCCAGGGAAGGATCGTTGATCGTCCTGCGTCGGCCGACGACTGGATGATCGGCAGCAGCATGCGGCCCATCGCGGGGATCGCCCGGAGGATGCGCTCGCTGTAGGCGATGTCGTTGGACGACGGGTGCGTGGCCCCGATGGGGTGGGAGTGCGCGAAGCCGACGAGATTGATGCCCCGAGGGTTCCAATCGGTGCGCAGCATCGCGTTCACCGCCGCGATGTCGGGGTAGTAGGTCACGGCCGTGACCGCGGCGGTCGGGTCGACGTGCACGTGCTCGATCACCGAGCTGCGTCGGGTGCCCCCGAGCGCCCCGCCGGTCTCAGCCGGAACCGCCCCGATCGTGCGGTGCAGAACCGTTGCCGCCTCGGTGGTCACGTACATCGGGGTGGGCTCATCGAGCTGGCTGGTGCTCACAGAGTGGATACGGGATGATTCGCGCACAGGTTCTCCATTCGTCGGGGATCGATGGATGCCTGGCAAGAGATGTCTTGAGACATCTGGACAGGTTCTGCCAAGAACTGAGGGACTCGGTCCGAGAGGAGACCTCATGCACGACAGTGCGCGATTGCGCAACTTCACCCCTCACGACATCCACCTGCACCTCCCCGACGGTGATGTCATGGTCGTGCCGTCGGAGGGAGTCGCGCGCATTGTCGAGCAACGCGAGTTGCTCGGCCACGTCGGGGGCGTACCCGTGCATGGCCTCCTGCTGACCGGCGTCGCGGGACTTCCTCCGGCTGAACCGTCGACCTACGTGATCGTGAGTTCTGTTGTCCTGTGGGCGCAGCACGGCCGCGACGACCTGCTTGCCCCCGACACGGGCGCCGGAGCCGTGCGCGACAGCGCCGGCCGGATCACGGGAACTCGTGGCTTCGTGCGGGCGCTGCCCGACTAGATCGACCGCGCCTCCGAGGCGTCGCACGAGCTCGACGCTGAATCACAGAAGTGCGCACGGCCGCAATCGGGCTCGAGGCAATGCGATGCCACGGCAATCCTTGCCCGCGCTGGTCAGCACGGGCAACTGCGGCCATCGTAGTTGTGCCCTGATCAGCACTTCCAGGGGGCGAAACCACAGCAGGTCTCCGAAGTTGCTCCCGTCGAGCTCCACCGAGACCACCACGGCAACGAAATCCTCGATCAGGCGTCGTCCACACCAGTGGACAGTCGTCACTCGTGCCGACGGGGGTTTCCCTCTCGATCACTTCCATGCTGGCACTCAGGTGGCTCCGATGGCGGGATGGGCGGCCTGGGGCATCACGTCGGATGGCTCGGACATCCATTGCCAACGCTCTTTCGACGGCCCGAAGCCGCCGGAAAGAGCCGTACAGCCACCCGAGAATAAGGAGACCTGATGTCCGACACCGCCCGCATCAAGAACCAGATCGCCAACCTGAAGGCCGTGCGCGCCGAGGAGCTCTCCCGCGCCGACGAGGAGACCCGTCGTGCCGATGAGCTGCTGCGCAAGGCCGGCAGCCCGCCCCGCCCGCAGGACGCCTACGAGCACCGCAAGCGGTGCGAGGCCGAGGCGTCGCGCCTCCGCTCGAGCGCGACCTCCGCGCGGCGTCACGCCGAGAGCCTGCTGAACGAGATCCGCGGCCTCGAGAAGTTCCTCTCGTAGCGCGATGCTGCCCCCGACCATGCGCCACCCGAGATCTCCGAGATGAGGTGATCCCCATGACCCCCAGCACCCACCGCGAGGCCCGCACCTGCGGCTTCTGCGACACGGCGAACGCCACCACCAACAAGAACTGCATCCAGTGCGGCCGCGAACTCTAGGCCTGCACGGCGTGCCCGCTTCCGAGCGATCGAGGGCGGGCACGCCACCCCCCTCCTGCTCGAAGAGTTCTGTTCGAGGGCATCAGTCCTCGAGCATCACCGCGAGCTGCCCCTTTCCCAGCGTGGTGCGTGCTCCGACGCCGCGGTACGGCCCGAACCGCAGCAGTGTTCCCAGCGCCTGCTTCATGAGGGCGGGGTCGTGACCGTCGCGCGCCGACGCCCCGTGGCGGGCCCATCCGACGAAGCCGGCCTGCTCGATCCGCGCTGATCCGGCGATGCGGATGTCCGCCTCCGGCGTCGACAGGCTCGCACCGTCGACATCCCACACCGCGGCGGCGGCCCCGCGGAGGTCCTCCGGACAGAACGCCAGCCACGACCGCTGCAGGTCGCGCAGCACGGCGCGGGGGTCGTAGAGCGGGTTCGGCCCGCGATCGGTCTCGGACGCGGTGCGCGACGAGAACTCCCACCGCCACTGCGCGACCGGCGGGGCGGTCGTGAGGTCGTGCCAGTCGACGGCGCCGAGAACCTCGATACCGGCTGCCCGCCCATCGGGGGTGACCGTCGGGATCGTGGTGAACCGCGTCGACCCAAACCGCTCGAGGTTGCTCGGCCGCACGAGATGGCGCGACGCGAACTGTGCCAACCTCAGGGCGAGCGTGCCTTGCTCCACCGATGAGGCGTCCATGAGTCCGACATCGAGCGAGACCACGCCGCTGTCGTTGTCGAGACCCACGATCGACCACGGTTTGGTCGAGGCGCGATGCGACGAGCCCTCGTGCTCCGGCTCACCGGGGCGGCCGAGGGGCCACCACTCGTCGGGCTCGCCGACCATGGCCGCCCGGTGCGCCGGCTCGGGACTGTCGAGCCAGCGGGCCAGTACGGCCCGCGCTCCTGCGGGGGTCGCGCGACCTTCCCCGGTCAGGGCCAGGCGCACCCTCACGACCATCGGCATGGTCGCCAGCCTAGGCGAGCCCACCCCTGGTACGCGGCGTCTGTGCGCCGGACATCCCTTGCCAAGAGGTCTCGTGCGGCGTCCGGCCCCAGCAACCGCACGTCCGCGCCCGCCCCACACCAGAACCTGCCGAACCAGAGAGAGGCCCCGCCATGACCACACTGTTGCCTACCGTGTATATCGACACCCTCGCCAGCTCCCTGCGGCGGCTCGGACACCCCCTCGACGCGCAAACGGTCAATGAGCTCGCGCTGGCGACGATCGAGCGTCTGCGCGACGATCTGGGCGCCGCCATCCTCCGCCGCCTCGACCCCGACACCCGTGCCGAGGTCGAGAGGCTCTACGCCCTCGGCGACGACGATGCCGCGGGGCGGCTCGTCGAGCGTTCCATTCCCGACTTCGTGCACTTCGTGCGCGACCGCATCATCGCCACCGCCGATGCCGTCGCCAGCGACACCGCCGTCGACCTTGAGTCGGTGGGCCGATGAGCGCGCTCATCACGGCAGTGGCTGTTCGGGCGACCGGCGAGGTTCCCCGCGATCGCGTCTCAGCGGGGGAGTTGCTGCTGCGCCTGGTGGCGCTCGACGACCCGGCGGGCGCTCCTTCCGCTCGTGCGGGCGGCGCGCGATCCGGCGCCATCGACCTAGAGTTGGGGAGTGAGCTCGACGGGCGTGCCCTGGTGCGCTGGTGGGTCGACGCGCCCGACGACATCGCCCTCGCGATCGTCGACGAGCTCGACCGGTGGTTCGAGCTCGACCTCGACGTTGATCACGGCGCCCACGATGGTCACGGCGACGCACCTGCGCCCATCACCCACGTGATGGCGGCGCGGCACGCCGCGCGCCCCGCCGGATTCCGCATCGACGAGCCCCCGGTCGTCTGTGCGCCCGGCGAAGAAGCGCTTGAGGCCCTCGCGGTAGGCATCGAACGTTGGCTCGAGGCCGCCTCGCGATACCCGGGCACGACGCTGCATATCACCACACGAGCAGCGGTGGAGGGTGCCGTCGAAGTCCGTGTCGGCCTCTGCTCCGAATCCGCGCCCCCGCCCGCCCTGCGTGTGCTGCTCGCGGTGCTTTGTCCGGGCAGCGAGCTCGTCGAGGTGATCGACGACATCGCGGCGCAGACTTGGCGTGCGGTGCCCTCAGACCTTGCGGCCCCGCTGCTGGTGCCGCAGTCGGCGGCCGACCGGCTTCCCGGGCTTCCGGCCACCGCGCCGCCTCCCCTCGCCCTCACCGTCGACGCACGCGCATCCGACGATCGCGACGCGACCGGCATCGGCTTCGCGTCGACGCGGGGTTCGCGCCGCGTCCGGGTCGCCCTCACCGATGCCGAGCTCACGCGGCACATCCACATCACCGGGCAGACCGGCGCCGGCAAGAGCAGCCTGCTCACTTCTCTCGTCGCTGGCTACGCAGAGCGCGGGCGTGGCGCACTGCTGCTTGACCCGCACGGCACCACCTGCCTTTCCGTCATCGCGACGTTGACCGACGACCAGCTCGAGCGTGTCTGGCTGATCGAGGCGGGCGACCACCAGAACCCCGTGCCCCTCAACCCACTGCATATCGACGACGACGCGCTGCGCTCGATCGTCATCCAAGACATGTCGATGATGTTCCAGCGGCTCTTCGACCCGCACGCCCAGGGCATTGTCGGACCCCGGTTCGAGCAGTGGCTGATCAACGGCCTGCACGGGCTCCACGCCGTGCACGGGTCGCGGGCGAGCATCCTCGATATCCCACGGCTCTACCGCAGCAAGGCCCTCCGTCAGCGCGTCGCGGCGCGGGTCAGCGACCCCGATCAGGTCGACTTCTGGCGCCGAGAGCTTCCCGGCATGACCGAATCGTCGTACATGGAGGTCGTCGGCTGGGTCACCAGCAAGTTCAGCCGCTTCGGCTCGACCACCGCCATGCGGGCCGTGCTCGGCGGGGGAGCCGACGCCATCGATCCTCTGGCCGTCATGCGCGACAACCGTATCGTGCTCGTCGACCTCTCGAAGGGCGCGCTCGGCGAGGTCGCCTCCACCCTGCTGGGCTACCTCTATATAGCGCGGTTCGCCGCCGCCTTCCACACCCGGGAGGCCGGGGACCCGTTCGGCATGGTCATCGACGAGGCGCACACCTTCGGCGCCGGCAGCCTGCCGGGGCTTCTCGCGGAGGGCCGAAAGCACGGTGCCGCGCTCGCGCTCGCCCACCAGCACCTCGGTCAGCTCGACCCCGACCTCGCCCGCGCGCTCGACGGCAATGCGGGCACAGTTGTCGCGTTCCGTGCGGGCACGGCCGACGCGCGGGTGCTCGCGGAGCGCATGGGCGGGGACATCGCCCCTGCGCGGCTGCGCACCCAGCGTGACCTCGAGGCGGTGATTCACCGCGCTGCCGCTCCCGGCGGCCCTCGGGATGCCCACACGGTGTACGTCGACCACTGGCGCCGGCGACCGCCGCGCGTCGGCGACCGCCTCGACGCGGCGCTCACCGCCGTGCGCGAGGCCACCCGACGAGATCTGGTCGAGCCGAACCGTGCGCCGCGCCTCGAGCTCGTCGACTCCCCGTCGCTCGACGATGAGCGCCGCGAAGTGGTTGAGCGCCTGATCGCCCGACGTCGTGCCGCCGGTGGCGCCCTGACAGGGGAGGCCACCGATGACGAAGCCTGACACCGTGCTCCACCGCGGACCAGTGGTCGTTCTGGTGGCCGCGGGGTTCGCTGCCGTGTGCCTCCTGCTCGGGGGAATGCTCGGTAACGCCGTCAGTGGCAGCGTGCTCGCCATCATCGAACCTCTCGGTAGGTCCGCCTCAGCCTTCGCCGCGCGTGACGATGCTGTTCCCGAGGAGGTGCGCTCGGTGCTGCTCGACCGGCATCGACTGCTGCTGCGGGCCCGCTTGGCCGGAGGGGACATCGTGGTCGCACGTTCGCGGACCAGCACCATGGTCGCCGTCGCGCTCTCCGGAGTGCGCCCGGCCCCCGGGGAGCGGGTCGGATTCACGTTGGACTGCGACGGAGAGCACCGATTCATCGACCTCGGGCTCGTTTCCACGAAGTTCACCGACGGGCCGCACGTCGAGGGGTGGGAGAACAGCTTCGCCCTCAATGCTCCCGAGACGTGCCCGGTTCTCGTGGCATATCTGCTGGACGACCAAGGTGAGGTCGTCGCGTATACCGACTTCCACATCGGCTCCGAGGTCGCGCCGATCGGTGTCCTCGCGCAGGGTTGGCGATGACAGACGACTCGCCCGCCCTGGATGAGGTCGCCGATATTCTCGAGTACTGGAGGGCCTTGTGCGCCAGCCGCTCACCCGCCGCGGGCGACAACCTGCTCTGCCCGGCGTGTGAGAGATCGATGTTCCTGGAGGCCACCGGACTGCGAGGGATCGCCCCGCACCCGCTGCTGCACGAGCTACTCCGGGCTCTCACAATCTCGACCTGGTCGGTCGAGAGTGTCATCCGTCGCGACTGTGACGGTTCACCCGACGACGAGGATCACCGGGACTGCGCTCATTATCTGGCCGCGCAGGTCGCAATCTACGACCGGGTGCTCCTCGTGCGGCACAAGATCGCCGGAGTGCTCGACCGCGCCCCGCGGCGGGAGGGGGGTTGGGAGGACCGCTACGTGATCCGTCGACTCGATGAGTGGATTGCAGCCGTCGAGGATTGGCGTCCCGAACGCGGCATGCTCGCCGATGAGACCTGCACGACGTGTTCAGAGAGCCCTCTTCGAGGGGAGGCCGCGTTCCGGCGGCTGCCCCACGATCTCCGGCACTCCCTCTACGCGCTCGTCGATGAACTCGTCGATGAGTTTGATGGCTACTCCCCGGTCGTCATCGGACAGGTCATGGCTGCCCGAAGCGCCATCGACACAGTGATCGACTGGCATGTCGACTCTCTGCGTGCGGAGTGGATCGTGGATCATGTACCGCTGGGCATCGCCGACGTCCAGCGCGAGTTGCTCGTCGGTGCGGAGCAGCCCGAGGCCGAAGCTTTTCTGAATCGTCGCCTGAGCTCCGTCGTGAGGAACGCGGTCTCCTGTGTGCGGGAGACCTCTTTCACGGCGCGCGACAAGCATCTCCGGTCACCGTACGCGCTCGCTGCCTGCCCAGACTTCCAGTGGCCGTTGTGGCTTATCCGCGCCGTGGTCGAGGTCGCCATGGAGGTTCGCAACGAGCATGTCGTCGGGCGTCACGCCAAAGACGCGAAGCGCGCCACCTTTGACGAGTGGCTCTTCCGCCGGGTACGGAACTTGACGCTGTTCGAGCACAGCGTGGCGATGCAGCTTGAGGCCGCTTTCGGGCCTGCGCTTCGGCGCTGGCTCGGGCTACGACTGATCCGGCCGGTCCATTCCTGAAACAGTGGCGTTGCGCCCTGAGCCACCCGCAGAGGCGCACGCTCCGAATACGGGGTGCGCTGCGCCAGCCGGTGGGGCGCGTGTGATCAATGTGACTGGTGTGGACTACCCCCGAACACGGGACTATTGTCGGCAGTACGGCGTGTCGTACCGTGACGGTCTGGCAGTCCGTGCAAGCCGCTCGCTGCCGAGCGGCTCGCATCCAGGGGGGAGGGCTCTGCTGTGGTATCCGTGAGTGAAGTGCTCATCATCCGTGGGCTGCTGCCCATCGAGACGCTCGACAAGGTGCGCGACGAGGGCGACGACGTCGTCGTCGGCGAGTTCCTCGATCGGGGCCTCGTCAGCCCCGCCCAGGTCGCGTCGGCCAAGGCCGAGGTCGCCGGGCTCTCGTTCGTCGAGCTCGCCGAGTACCCGGTCGACCGCACCGCCGTCGCGATGGTGCCCGCCGCCCTCTGCCGCCGTCACAACGTTCTGCCCATCCACGCCACGGCGACGACCATCACCCTCGCGATGGTCGAGCCGGGTGACGTGCTCGCCATGGACGATGTGCGCGCCATCACGCGCATGCACGTCGTCGCGGTCGTCGCCGAGAAGAGCGACCTCATCGCGGCGATCAACCGCTTCCACCGCGCCGACAGCGAGCTCAGCGACCTCACGACCGCGATCGAGGAGGAGTCGACCCCCTCGGCCTCCGATGAGCTCGCCGTGCGCGAGGCCGACGCCGACGATGCGCCCATCGTGCGCTTCGTCAACCTGATCATCGGCCAGGCGATTCAAGACCTCGCCTCCGACATCCACATCGAGCCCGGCGAGTTCGAGATGCGGGTGCGCTACCGCATCGACGGTGTTCTGCATGATGTGCAGCAAGCGCCGAAGAACATCCAGAACGGCGTCATCTCGCGCCTGAAGATCATGAGCGACATCAACATCGCTGAGCGCAGGCGGCCCCAGGACGGCCGCATGTCGGTGCAGCACGGCGGCCAGGTCATCGACCTCCGTGTCGCCACCCTGCCGACGGTCTGGGGCGAGAAGGTCGTGATGCGCATCCTCGACAACAACGCGACCCAGCGCGACATCGCCGATCTCGGGATGCTCGAGCGCAACCTCTCCGTCTACCGCGGCTCGTACACCAAGCCGTACGGCATGATCCTCGTCACCGGGCCCACCGGCTCGGGCAAGTCGACCACGCTGTACACCACGCTGCACGCCGTCGCGCGGCCCGAGATCAACGTGATCACGGTCGAGGATCCGGTCGAGTACCGCATGGCCGGCATCAACCAGGTGCAGGTGAACCCGAAGGCGGGTCTGACCTTCGCGAGCGCTCTGCGCAGCATCCTCCGCTCCGACCCCGACGTGGTGCTCATCGGTGAGATCCGCGACCAGGAGACCGCCCAGATCGCGATCGAGGCGGCCCTCACCGGACACCTCGTGCTGTCGACCCTGCACACCAACGACGCGCCGAGCGCCATCACCCGCCTCATCGAGATGGACATCGAGCCCTTCCTGGTCGGCTCGGCCCTCGACTGCGTCGTCGCCCAGCGCCTCGCTCGTCGGCTCTGCGACCGCTGCAAGCAGCTGCAGGAGTACGACCCGACCCACCTCGACAGCCTCGGCTTCGGTCGACGCGAGGACGAGTTCAGTCCGCGGTTCTACCACGCGATCGGATGCTCGGCGTGCTCGGGCACGGGATACCGCGGGCGGCTCGCCCTGCACGAGGTCATGATGGTCACGGAGGAGATCGAGCGGCTCGCGGTCGCCCGCGCGTCGAGCATCGAGATCATGCAGACGGCCACCGAGCAGGGCATGCTGACACTGCGGCAGGACGGCTGGGCGAAGGTCCGGGCCGGCCTGACATCGATCGAGGAAGTGCTGCGCGTCGTCGCATGACGCGCAACCGGGGGAGGGGACGACCATGACCGACTCGCTGGGGCTGGGGCCCGCGGTCGACCAGGCGGGGGCGCAGGCGCGCCGCGTGTGGTCGGTGACCACCGACGACAGTGCGACGACCGCCGTCGCCGCCCAGGCCGCCGCCCAGGCGGCGGTGCCGCCGCCGGCCGCCCCGCTGGGCGGACCCGTGCTCGCACCGCCCCCGCCCGTCGTCGTGCCCGCCGTGGCGCCGCTGCCTGACCTCGCGACCGGCAGTCCGCATCTCGCTCCTCCTCCGCCCGTCGGACAAGAGCCGATCACCGCGCCGCCGCCCGTGGCCGGCGCGTCTCCGACCGCCGCACCCGTGCCGATCGGGTCGGATGCTCCGCCTCCGCTCGGCGCGGCCGCGCTGCCCGCGCCGCCGCCCTCGGGCTCGGCGACCGTCATGGCGGGCATCCACCCCGCCCTGCTCGCGGCACTGGACGAGGTGATCGCGCGCGGCGGATCCGACCTGCATGTGGCCGGCGATGCGCCGCCGATGGTGCGCGTCGACGGCGAGCTGACCCCGGTGACGAACGCCGCCGTGTGGAGCAGGGCCGAGGTGACCGGAATTCTCGAGAGCATCATGAACGCCCACCAGCGCGAGGTGTTCGAGCGCGAATGGGAGCTCGACTTCGCCATCAGCCCGCGCGGCGACTTCCGCTTCCGGGTGAACTTCTACAAGGACCGCGACGCGATGGCGGCCGCCTTCCGTCTCATCCCGACCGAGATCAAGTCGCTCAAGCAGCTGGGCGTGCCGGGCGTCGTGGCGAAGTTCGCCGCCCTGCCGCGCGGTCTCGTGCTCGTGACCGGCCCCACCGGCTCGGGCAAGTCGACGACGCTGGCCGCCCTCATCGACCTGGTCAACAAGACGCGCGCCGACCACATCGTGACTATTGAGGACCCGATCGAGTTCGTGCACCGCAATCAGCGCTCGCTCGTGAACCAGCGCGAGGTCGGGGCCGACACGCACTCGTTCGCCGACGCCCTCAAGCGCGTGCTGCGGCAAGACCCGGATGTGATCCTCATCGGCGAGCTGCGCGATCTCGAGACGGTCTCGACCGCGCTGACGGCCGCCGAGACCGGCCACCTGGTCTTCGCGACCCTGCACACGCAGTCGGCTGCTCAGACCATCGACCGCATCATCGACGTGTTCCCGCCGCACCAGCAGGGCCAGGTGCGCTCGCAGCTCGCGCTGACGCTGCAGGGCGTGGTCTGCCAGACGCTGCTGCCCCGCGCGACCGGTCAGGGGCGCATCATCGCGACCGAGATCATGATGACGACGGGCGCGATCGCGAACCTGATCCGCGAGGGCAAGACCTACCAGATCACGTCGGCACTGCAGGCCGGCCGCGAGCAGGGCATGCACACCATGGACCAGCACCTCGCCGATCTCGTGAACAGCCACATGGTGACCCATGAGGCCGCGCAGGCGAAGATGCAAGACCCGGAGAACTTCAACCGGCTCGTGCACCGCTCGGCCCCCGATGCGGCCGCGGCGGGGCAGCCCTTCGCCGATGGATTCGGGAGCGCCCGGTAATGGCGGCCACTCTGACCTTCGCGTACACCGGGCGAGATTCCAGCGGCAAGGTCGTCAAGGGGCGGGTGGATGCTGCGGGCGAGGCCTCGGTGGTGTCGCGCCTGCGCACCATGGGCATCGCTCCGATCTCCATCGAGCAGGTCGCGGGCGGCACCGGGCTGCAGCGCGAGATCTCGTTCGGCGGCCTGTTCGACAAGCGGGTGACGATCAAGGACCTCGCCGTCATGAGCCGCCAGCTCGCGACGATGATCGGCGCCGGCCTGCCCCTCCTCAAGGCGCTGACGATCCTCGCCGATCAGTCGGAGAACCCGAAGCTCTCGAGCACGCTCGACGAGGTGCGGTCGGGGGTCGAGGAGGGCAGCACGTTCTCCGACAGCCTGGCGAAGCATCCGAAGATCTTCCCGCCGATCTTCGTCAACCTCGTGCGTGCCGGCGAGGTCGGCGGCTTCCTCGAGACCTCGCTCGATTCGATCGCGAAGAACTACGAGAAGGAGGTCGAGCTCAAGGCGACGATCAAGTCGGCGCTCACCTACCCGGTCGTCGTCCTCGTGATGGCGCTGCTCGCGGTGGTCGGGATGATCATCTTCATCGTGCCGGTCTTCGAAGACCTCTTCGCCGATCTCGGCGGCACCCTGCCGCTGCCGACGCAGCTTCTTGTGGTCATCTCGCAGAACATGGTGTGGCTCGGCCCGCTGCTGATCGTCGCGATCATCGTCGGCTCCATCTGGTGGCGCGCGAACCGCCACACGCCGAAGTTCCGGTCGATCTTCGAGCCGGCGCTGCTCAAGATGCCGGTGTTCGGCGAGCTGTTCAAGAAGATCGCGATCGCGCGCTTCACGCGCAACTTCGGCACCATGATCGGCGCCGGCGTACCCATCTTGCAGGCCCTGTCGATCGTCGGCTCGACCTCGGGCAACTGGCAGATCGAGCAGGCGGTGCAGTCGGTGCAGGACTCGGTGCGCCAGGGCCGCTCGATCGCGGCCCCGCTGGCGACCGAGCCGATCTTCCCGCCGATGGTCACGCAGATGATCGCCGTCGGGGAGGACTCGGGTGCGCTCGAGACCATGCTCGAGAAGATCAGCGACTTCTACGACAGCGAGGTGCAGAGCACCACCGAGGCCCTGACCTCGCTCATCGAGCCGCTCATGATCGCCTTCCTCGGCGTCATCCTGGGCGGCATGATCGTGGCGCTCTACCTGCCGATCTTCGACATCTTCAACCAGATCTAGCCGACACGCCGCTCTGCCCCCCGCACTGGGGATGCCCTCTGCGGGGGCTGAGCGGCACAATCATCACTGGGGGGCCGGTTTCATGTTCCGTGGGGGGCCCACCTGTCAACCTTCACTTGATGGGAAAGGAAACGGACACATGTCCATTCGCACTGCTCTGGAGAACCGCCTGGCGCGCATCGAGAACAACGAGAAGGGCTTCACCCTGATCGAGCTGCTCGTCGTCGTCATCATCATCGGCATCCTCGCCGCCATCGCCGTCCCGGTGTTCCTGGGCCAGCAGCAGCAGGCGCAGAACTCGGCCGCGATCTCCGACCTCGCCACGGCGAAGGTCGCGATGGTCGCCTCGCTCGTCGAGAACCCGACCGGCCCGGGCACCACGGTGACCGCCGAGCTCACCGCGCTCGGCTTCCCGGCCGGCGTCACCATCGTCGACGGCGACCAGACCTTCTGCCTCGAGCGCGTCAGCGCGAGCGGCACCACGTTCTTCGTCGACTCGGGCGCCGAGGGCCCCCGTGAGGGCGACTGCACGCCGTAAGGCCCTGCAGCACCGCATCGTGACGGATGGGGCCGCCCCCGGGCGGCCCCATCTGCCGATTCTCGGCCAGATCGGTCACACTGGAGACCGGCCCGTGCCGCACAACTGAACACGCATACACACAGGCGACATGATCGGGGGGATCAGGATGACGCAACCGCGTGCACTCGTGCCGCTCTCCGTCGCGCCTGCCGACCTCCGTCGCGCCGACCGAGCGGCCGACTCCGGCCTCGGTCTCATCGAGATCATCATCTCGATGTTCCTCATCTCGCTGCTGGCGATCGCCTTCATCCCCGTGCTCGTCTCCGCGCTCCGCGCCTCGGAGGTCAACTCCACCACCGCGACGGCCAACCGCCTCGTCTCCGAGGCGATCGACGCCGCCCGAACCCGCGGTGCCGCCGACTGCGCCAGCGCCCAGCTGCTCAACGCCACGAGCGACACCGTCGACGCACAGGGCGTCACGCTGCGGGTCGTCACGACCGTTCCGGCCGTGGCCAGCTGCACCGACGGCTCGGCGATGCGCGTCACTGTCGTCGCCTACGACCTCGCCGACTCCACGCGCACGCCCATCGCCGACGCGCGCACCCTGATCTACCTGGACGGCACACCGTGACCGCCCGGATGCCCCGCCTCGCGCCGCGCGACGACCGCGGCTTCTCGCTCGTCGAGCTGCTGATCGCCTCGGCCCTGTTCGGCGTGGTCATCACCATCGTGGCGAGCGTGGTCATCAGCGCCATCAACGCCGACCGCGCCGTGCGCGACGTGACCGGGTCGACCACCGACGGGCAGCTCGCCGTGAACGTCATCGAGCAGACCGTGCGCAACTCCACGGCGGTGCAGGTCGCGCCCGTCTCGGCCTCGCAGTCGGTGACGGTTCGGCTGCGCACCACCGCGGGGGGCGCGGCCCGCTGCCACGCGTTCTTCTACGACGACACGCTCGGGCAGATCCTCCAGCGGTCGAGCACCACAGCGATCACCGCCCCAACCCCCGGAGCCGCCGGCTCCGAATGGACGGTTGTGAGCGCCGGCATCGAGCCCGTCATCGGCAGCGGGGGAACCCCCGAGCCGGTGTTCGCCGCGCAGGGAGCGCGCGGTGTGGCGCTGAACTTCACGGTCGACGGCGACGCCGGCCCCGCATCCCTCTTCGTGACGGCCGCGACCGGCCGTGGTCCCCTATCGAATGCGAGCCCGCAATGCTTCTGACCCGCACCCTGCGTCGTGCCGCCCACCGCGTCGACCGCCTCGGTCGAGCCGACGGCGAGCGGGGCAACGCCATGATCGCCGTCATCGGCCTGCTCGCGGTGACGTCGATCATCACCATGACCGTCACCGGTGCGACCGTTCAGGCTCTCGGCTTCACCTCGCTCACCCGTGCCGGCGTGCAGTCGAACGCCGCCGCCGAGGCCGGCGTCGACGCGATGCTCGCGGCGCTCTTCGCCGACGACTGCCCCGCCTCGGGTCAGCTCGAGGCGACCCAGGGCTCGGTCGACCCGGCGCTCACCGGCCCCGCCGCCGAAGCCCCCTTCTTCGAGGCCACCGTCGCCTACCGCATCAGCACCGCCGCCGCGTGGACGAGCGGCTGCCCGATCGATGCCGCGACGCAGATCCGCATCCAGTCCACCGGCTTCGCCGCCGACCAGGGCGTCGCAGAATCGGCGTCGGCGGGCGACGCCTCCGCCGTGCAGGCCGTCTACACGTGGCGGCCGGGGGCGAACACCGCCGCGGTGACCGGGGCCGCCGTCTTCAGCTACGGCACGCCCGGCCTCGCGAACAGTCTCGAACTGCTGTCGTTCAACGGCAACCAGGCGAACGTCATCGTCGCGGAAGGCAACATCGTCTGCAGCAACAGCGTGTACGTGCAGGGCGACATCGTGGCGGCCAACGGCAACATCCAGCTCGACAACACGTGCAGCGCGGGCGGCAACGTGTGGGCATCCGGCACCGTCACCCTGCAGGGAAACAAGACGATCGGCGGCGACGTGATCGCGGCCGGCACCGGCCTCACGCGCATCGACCCGAGCACCACGATTCGGGGCGGCGTCTATGCGCGTGGCGAGATCGACAGTTGGGGCCAGCGCTGCACCACCGGGGCGACCGGCTGGGACGCCGCTGGCGATGCCTGCTCGGTGGCGCGCAACACGGGAGCCAACCCGGTCTTCTACAACCGCGCAGATGTCGTGGCGCCGACCCGTCCGCCGTGGGTGGACGTGAACTTCGTCGCCGCTGACTGGCAGTCTCGGGGCTGGACCGTGCGAACGTGGACCGGCCCATGCACGGTCGACAACCGAACAGTGAGCAACGCCGCGGTCACGGCTGTGAGCGGCTACACCACTCCGACGGTGATCGATACGCGCGGGTGCACGTCCTTCACGATCTCGTCGAGCGCGAAGTGGAACCTCACGATGCGAACCGACATCACCTTCATCCTGCCGCGCACTGCCAACATCGAGGACTTCACTGCCGTGTCGAACGGCAACGTCGACCGGGCGCTGCGCTTCATCACGCCCGACACCGTCGCCGACGGCCGCCCGACGTCGACCGGCTGCGGGCGCATCGACATCAACAACCAGAACGAGCTCTCCGCTCCGATCGCGGTGATGATGTACTCGCCCTGCCCGATCTACAACAGCAACCAGCTCACGTGGCGCGGGCAGTACTACGCGTCGAACGTCTACTTCTCGAACAACAGCGAGCTCACGTACGTGCCGATCGGCATCCCGGGCTTCGACCTCGGCAACGGGGCGGGCGGGCCCGGTGGCGGTGGCGCCGTGGGCGGAACCCCGCTGCCCGGAACCCCCGGTGACCTGATCGAGTACACCGACATCGACGTCCCGGCGTGATGGAACGGTCTCGCGACGCGGCGCGCCGACGACCATGACGGTCGTCGTGCCGGTTCTGGTCGGGGTGCTCGGCGCCGCGATCGGCTCGTTCCTCAACGTGGTGATCCACCGGGTGCCGCGCGGCATCTCGGTGGTCACGCCCCCGAGCGCATGCCCGCAGTGCGCCACGCCGATCCGGCCGGGCGACAACATCCCCGTGCTCTCGTGGCTGCTCCTGCGCGCGCGCTGCCGCGCGTGCAGCGCCCCGATCGCACCCCGGTACGCGATCGTCGAGCTCGTCACCGCCCTCGTCTTCGCCGGCCTCGCCGCTCTGTCTGCTCCCGCGATCCTGACGGCCTCCTCCGTTGCCGAGTCGGCGGCCGCCGTGCTCGAGCTCGTCGCCCTGCTGTGGTTCGCCGGTATCGGCATCGCGCTCGCCGCGATCGACCTCGACACCCACCGCCTGCCCGATCGCATCGTCCTGCCGTCGTACGCGGTGCTCGCCGCTCTGCTCGGCACCGCGGCGCTGCTGACCGGCGACGGGGAAGGTGCGGCACGGGCCGCGGCCGGAGCGGGCATCCTGTTCGCGTTCTATCTCGCGCTCGCGCTGATCTCGCCGCGGGGCATGGGGATGGGCGACGTCAAGCTCGCCGGCGTCATCGGCCTCATGCTCGGGTGGGTCGGGTGGGCGGCGCTCGCCGTCGGGGCGTTGGCTGCCTTCCTGCTCGGTGGTCTCGCCGCAGTCGCGCTGATCCTGGCGCGCCGGGCGCGTCGCACCACCGGAATCCCCTTCGGGCCGTGGATGCTGGGGGGAGCCTGGATAGGGATCCTGCTGGGTGAGCCGATCGCGCGGGGCTACCTCGCGCTCTTCGGACTGGACTGAGAGGGCGGCGATGGCAGGCGGAGTGGTCGGAGTCGACATCGGCAGCACGATGCTGCGTGCCGTCGAGATCGATGACGCGAGCAAGGCGCGTCCCACCATCCTGCGCGCGCACGAGGTCGCGCTGCCGGAGGGTTCGGTGAAGCGGGGCGAGGTGCTCGAGGTGCACACGGTGGCCTCCGCGTTCAAGCGGCTCTGGGCGGCCGGAGGCTTCAAATCGAAGGACATCGCGCTCGGCATCGGCGGCCAGAGCGTCATCGTGCGCGACCTCGCCGTGCCGCGCATGCCGCTGGCGCAGATCAAGGAGTCGCTGCCCTTCCAGGTGCAGGACCTCCTGCCGGTGCCGGTCAACGATGCCGTGCTCGACTACTACCCGATCGCCGAGGGCCAGGGCGAGTCGGGCCCGGTCGTCAACGGCCTGCTCATCGCGGCCTTCAAGCAGGCGGTCACGACGAACGTGACCGCGGCGACGCTCGCGGGCCTCAACCCGGTCAGCATGGACCTCCTGCCGTTCGCGATGACGCGCGTTCACACGCTCTCGAGCCCGACCAGCGGCTACGCCGTGCACATGAACATCGGCGCGAACGCGACGTCGATCGTCATCGTCCAGGCGGGAGTTCCGCTGTTCGTGCGCATCGTGCCGGCGGGCGGCGACGATGCCACCCGCGCGCTCATGACGCGCCTCAGCCTCCCGCGCGAGCGGGCCGAGGCGATCAAGCGCGAGCTCGGTCTCACCTCGGTCGGGTCGACCGAGGAGGAGCGGATCGCCGCCGAGGTGATCCACGAGGCCACGAGCGAGCTGCTCACCGCCGTGCGCAACACGCTCGCCTACTTCGCCGGTGTGCGCGCCGGTGTCGCCTTCGATCATCTCTCCGTGGCGGGCGGCGCGACGCGCATGCGCGGATTCGCGAGCGCTCTCGCCGAGTCGACCCGTATCTCGGTCGTTCCCGTCAACCCGCTCGCCGGTGCGACGGCAGCCCGAACACTGCGCTCGAAGACGAGCGACGAGGAGATGCAGACCTGGATCACGGCGATCGGTCTCGCAGTGGGGAGCGCCGCATGAGCAGGCGAGCGAAGTCCGACGCGGGAGCCCTCGTGTACGGGGGCATCCCCCGCGCCCATCTCATGCCGCCCGAGGTGGCGATGCGGCGCCGCGAGTCGGCCCGACGCCGCTCCCTCATCGCCCTGAGCGGCCTCGTCGCGGCCGTCGTCATCGCGGGTGTCGTCGCGTCGTTCCTCTACGCGGCGGCGGCCGAGCAGCGGCTCGCCGAGGAGCGCCGCATCACCGATCAGCTGCTGGCGACCCAGCTGCAGTACAGCGAGGTGACGCAGGTGCGCGGCGACCTGCAGACCATCGCCGATCTGCGCACCGAGCTCGCCGAGGTCGAGGTGCTGTGGGCGGATGCCCTCGCTCCGTACCTCAGCGTGCTCGGCTCGCGCAACGTGGTGTCGGAGATCACCGTGCGCAGCGATGAGCCGGCGCAGCCGCAGCTGGGCGTGGCCGGGCCGCTGCGCCAGCCGCGGGTCGCGACCGTGTCGCTGATCGTGACCACGCCCGATGTTCCGCGGCCCTGGGCCTGGATCCGCGCCTGGGAGCAGCTGGACGCGTTCGCCGACGCGAGCATCGACCGCGTGACCCTCAACGAGGGGGAGAGCTACGACGTGGCCATCACCATCAACCTCAGCATCGATGCGCTCTCGCAGCGCTTCGCGCCCGAGGGCACGGAGAGCGAGGGCTCGACCGACGGTTCCGAGGGCTCCGACGGCTCCGAGGGCTCGAGCGAGGAGGGCGACCAGTGAACTCGGCATCCATGCGCGTGTGGAGCTTCGCCACCGTCCTGATCATCATCGTCGTGGTCGCCCTCGGCTGGTTCCTCGGCATCTCGCCCAAGCTCGCCGAGGCCGCGCGCTACGAGAGCGACCGGCTGGCCGTCCAGGGCCAGAACGAGGTCACCCGCGCGGTGATCGCCCAGCTGGAGGCGGACTTCGAGAACATCGACGCCCTGCGCGAGGAGCTCGCCACGCTGCGCGCTGAGTTCCCGACCCAGGCGGAGTACGACGACGCCGTGCAGGAGTTCATCACCGCGATCCTCGCGGAGGATCTCGTGCTGCAGAACCTGCAGATCAACGAGCCGTCGCCCACGACGGCCGCGGTGCTCGGCCCCGATGACGTCGCGCCCGAGCCCGAGATCGACGGCTCCGGTGTCCTGCCCTCGGGCTCTCTGCTGCTGGTCAGCACGTCCATCACCGTCTTCGGCTCGCTCGACGCGACGCTCGCGTTCATCGACGCGATGCAGCGCTCGCCCCGCTTCGCGATCGTGCCGACATGGACCTTCAACGCCGAGGGCGGTGAGGGTGGCGAGACGACCATCACGCTCTACATCTACGTGATCTCGGGCGAGGACCTCGTCGACGTTCCGCCGGCCGAGCCCGAGCCCGAGCCGGAGCCGACCGAGCCCGATCCGTCCGCGTCTCCCACACCGGGCGCCACGGACCCGGCCGCGACGCCCACCCCGGGCGCACCGACCCCGACCCCGACACCGTGAGAGTGCGGGATGCCCGCATCGGGCATCCCGCACCGACCGCTGCAGCTCGACCACCCCATCGCGAAACCGGGGCTTGGTAGGGTGGCGCGGTCGATTCCCCACGAAAGGACGGGTCATGGCCTCCACCGCTCCCGAGCCCGAGTCGCAGCGCCCGGACGACAGCGCGCCCGCTGAGTCCACGGCCGACGCCGCTGCGCCCGCGACCGGCCCCTCGGCCACGGCCGAGCCCGCGATCGACGGCGCGGCCTCTCCGGCCTCGACGGCCGTGACCGACCCGGATGCTCCGGGCGCCGCCGCGTCGGCGGAGCAGCCGACCGCGGCCGCCGCCCCGGCGCAGCCCGCCGTCGTCTACGTCACCGCCCCGACGCCCCCGCGCGCCCGCGGCGCCCGCGGGGTCGGAGTGCTCGTCGCTCTGCTCGGGGCCGGACTGTTCGCGGCGGCCTACGCGCTGCTGGTGGCGCTGCTGGGGCTCCTCGTGCCGGGCTTCGGTCTCACCGGCGCTCTGCGCTTCACGGCCACGCCGACGTTCTGGATTCCCGTCATCGTCTTCGCGCTCGCCTACGTCCTCCTCGTCGTGATCGTGAATCGCGCCGGCTGGTGGGCTCACGTGCTGGGAGGCTTCCTCGTCGGGCTCGTGGTGTGGGTCGGCTTCGTCGGTGCGGCCATCATCAGCGCGGGAGCCTTCGGCCAGGCGGCACCCGTCGTCGGCGCGGTCGTCGCCGAGCAGCTCACGAACCCTCTCGGCTTCGCGGCCGCCATCGCGGCGCGGGAGGTTCCCGTGTGGGTGGGGTGGATCGTCGCGCGGCGCGGCCGCACCGCGCGCGCCCGCAACGAGGCGGCCCGTGCCGCCTATCAGAAGGAGCTCGCCGAGCATCGCGCCACGGTCGACGGCCGCACCGCCGTTTGACCCGAACCCTCCCGCCGTCTATCCTTGGCGGTGTGTGTGCTTCGGCGCGCGGCTGTGTCATGCCGTCGTGCGCGGATGCTCCCACAGAGGGTCCCTGACCCGGCGGGCGCCCCGGCGCCTGTCGAGTGACACCCCCACGGCATATCCGTCGGCGGCGAGCCTGCTCGCCGCAGCCCACGGATTTCGCGTGAGCCCCGTCCGGCCCTGCCGGCCGGGGGACATCCAACCGCAAACGCTGTCACCGTGCAGCATTCACGAGGAGCATTGTGCCCACTATCCAGCAGCTGGTCCGCAAGGGCCGCTCGCCGAAGGTCTCGAAGACCAAGGCGCCGGCCCTGAAGGCCAACCCGCAGCAGCGCGGCGTCTGCACGCGCGTCTACACCACGACCCCGAAGAAGCCGAACTCGGCTCTGCGGAAGGTCGCTCGTGTGAAGCTCAGCAACGGCACCGAGGTCACCGCCTACATCCCGGGTGAGGGCCACAACCTGCAGGAGCACTCGATGGTGCTCGTGCGCGGCGGTCGTGTGAAAGACCTCCCCGGCGTGCGCTACAAGATCGTGCGCGGCGCGCTCGACACCCAGGCCGTGAAGAACCGCAAGCAGGCGCGCAGCCGCTACGGCGCGAAGATGGAGAAGAAGTAATGCCTCGCAAGGGTCCCGCTCCGAAGCGCCCCGTCGTCGCCGACCCCGTCTACGGGGCGCCGATCGTCAGCCAGCTCGTCAACAAGATCCTCCTCGACGGCAAGAAGGGCCTCGCCGAGCGCATCGTCTACGGTGCGCTCGAGGGTGTCGCCGCGAAGAGCGGTCAGGACGCCGTCGCCGTGCTCAAGAAGGCCCTCGACAACGTGCGCCCCACCCTCGAGGTGCGGTCGCGTCGCGTCGGCGGCTCGACCTATCAGGTTCCGGTCGAGGTCAAGCCGCACCGCGCGAACACGCTCGCGCTGCGCTGGCTGACCTCGTACGCGAAGGCTCGTCGCGAGAAGACGATGACCGAGCGCCTGATGAACGAGATCCTCGACGCCTCGAACGGCCTCGGTGCCGCGGTGAAGCGCCGGGAGGACACCCACAAGATGGCCGAGTCGAACAAGGCCTTCGCGCACTACCGCTGGTAACCATCAGCGTCGCGGGCAGGGGCTGAGCGCCTCGGCACTCGCCCCTGCTCGCACCCGCACTCTTTATCGAACCGGAGGAACCCCCCGTGGCACAGGACGTGCTCACCGACCTGCACAAGGTCCGCAACATCGGCATCATGGCGCACATCGACGCCGGCAAGACCACCACGACCGAGCGCATCCTGTTCTACACGGGCATCACGCACAAGATCGGCGAGGTGCACGACGGGGCCGCCACGATGGACTGGATGGCGCAGGAGCAGGAGCGCGGCATCACGATCACGTCGGCCGCGACGACCTGCTTCTGGAACAAGCACCAGATCAACATCATCGACACCCCCGGCCACGTTGACTTCACGGTCGAGGTCGAGCGCTCGCTGCGCGTGCTCGATGGTGCCGTCGCCGTCTTCGACGGCAAGGAGGGCGTCGAGCCCCAGTCGGAGACCGTGTGGCGCCAGGCCGACAAGTACGACGTGCCCCGCATCTGCTTCGTCAACAAGATGGACAAGCTGGGCGCCGACTTCTACTTCACGGTCGACACCATCATCAAGCGCCTCGGCGCCCGTCCGCTCGTCATCCAGCTGCCGATCGGCTTCGAGTCGACCTTCACCGGCGTCGTCGACCTCGTCGAGATGCGCGCCCTGGTGTGGCCGGGCGACTCGAAGGGTGACGTCACCATGGGTGCCGCCTACGAGATCCAGGAGATCCCGGCGGACATGAAGGAGAAGGCCGAGGAGTACCGTCAGGCGCTGCTCGAGACCGTCGCCGAGAGCGACGACGTGCTGCTTGAGAAGTTCTTCGGCGGCGAGGAGCTCACGGTCGCCGAGATCAAGGGCGCGATCCGCAAGATGACGATCGCCTCGGAGATCTACCCGGTGCTGTGCGGCTCGGCGTTCAAGAACCGTGGCGTGCAGCCGATGCTCGACGCGGTCGTCGACTACCTGCCGAGCCCCCTCGATGTTCCCGACACCGTTGCGCACGACCCGCGCGACGAGGAGAAGGAGATCGTGCGCAAGGCCGACGCGAAGGAGCCCTTCTCGGCGCTCGCCTTCAAGGTCGCCGTGCACCCGTTCTTCGGTCGCCTGACCTACGTGCGCGTCTACTCGGGCGCGATCGACTCGGGCGCCCAGGTCGTCAACTCGACCAAGGGCAAGAAGGAGCGCATCGGGAAGATCTTCCAGATGCACGCCAACAAGGAGAACCCGGTCGACTCGGTCACCGCGGGCCACATCTACGCGGTCATCGGCCTGAAGGACACCACCACGGGCGACACCCTCGCCGACCCGAACGCGCCGGTCGTGCTCGAGTCGATGACGTTCCCCGAGCCCGTCATCGAGGTCGCCATCGAGCCGAAGACCAAGGCCGACCAGGAGAAGCTCGGCACGGCCATCCAGAAGCTGGCCGAGGAGGACCCGACGTTCCGCACCGAGCAGAACATCGAGACCGGCCAGACCGTCATCAAGGGCATGGGCGAGCTGCACCTCGACATCCTCGTCGACCGCATGAAGCGCGAGTTCAACGTCGAGGCGAACGTCGGCAAGCCGCAGGTGGCCTACCGCGAGACGATCAAGCGCACCATCGAGAAGTACGACTACACCCACAAGAAGCAGACCGGTGGGTCGGGTCAGTTCGCGAAGGTGCAGATCACGATCGAGCCGCTCGAGGTCACTCCCGAGACGAGCTACGAGTTCGTGAACGCCGTCACTGGTGGTCGCGTTCCCCGCGAGTACATCCCCTCGGTCGACGCGGGCATCCAGGACGCCATGCAGGTCGGTGTGCTGGCGGGCTTCCCGACGGTGGGCGTCAAGGCGACGCTCGTCGACGGTGCTGCGCACGACGTCGACTCCTCGGAGATGGCGTTCAAGATCGCCGGCTCGATGGCCTTCAAGGAGGCCGCGCGCAAGGCGAACCCCGTGCTGCTCGAGCCGCTGATGGCGGTCGAGGTGCGCACCCCCGAGGAGTACATGGGCGACGTCATCGGCGACCTGAACTCCCGCCGCGGTCAGATCCAGTCGATGGACGACGCGACGGGTGTCAAGGTGGTCCGCGCCCTCGTGCCGCTGTCGGAGATGTTCGGGTACGTCGGCGACCTCCGGTCGAAGACCTCCGGACGCGCCGTCTACTCGATGGTGTTCGACAGCTACGCGGAGGTCCCGAAGGCTGTGGCCGACGAGATCGTCCAGAAGAACAAGGGCGAGTAGTCGTCCGACCTGCGAGGGCTCGCCGAGCCTGAGTACGATACATCCATACCAAACCGCGCGGCGTCTGAACCCCGGATGCTGAGCACAAAGTCCTGAGGAGGACCCACAGTGGCTAAGGCCAAGTTCGAGCGGAGCAAGCCGCACGTCAACATCGGAACCATCGGTCACGTCGACCACGGCAAGACCACGCTCACCGCCGCCATCTCGAAGGTGCTTGCCGACAAGTACCCCTCGGCGACGAACGTCGTGCGCGACTTCGCCACGATCGACTCCGCTCCGGAGGAGCGTCAGCGCGGTATCACCATCAACATCTCGCACGTCGAGTACGAGACCCCGAAGCGTCACTACGCCCACGTCGACGCCCCGGGCCACGCTGACTACATCAAGAACATGATCACCGGTGCCGCTCAGATGGACGGCGCGATCCTCGTGGTCGCGGCGACCGACGGCCCGATGGCCCAGACCCGCGAGCACGTGCTGCTCGCCAAGCAGGTCGGCGTGCCCTACCTGCTGGTGGCGCTCAACAAGAGCGACATGGTCGACGACGAGGAGATCCTCGAGCTCGTCGAGATCGAGGTCCGCGAGCTCCTCTCGAGCCAGGGCTTCGACGGCGACAACGCTCCGGTCGTGCGCGTCTCGGGCCTGAAGGCTCTCGAGGGCGACGAGAAGTGGACCCAGTCGATCCTCGACCTCATGGAGGCCGTCGACAACTCGGTTCCGGACCCGGTGCGCGACAAGGACAAGCCGTTCCTCATGCCCATCGAGGACGTCTTCACCATCACGGGCCGTGGCACGGTCGTGACGGGTCGCGCCGAGCGCGGCACGCTCGCGATCAACTCCGAGGTCGAGATCGTCGGCATCCGCCCGACGCAGAAGACCACGGTCACGGGTATCGAGATGTTCCACAAGCAGCTCGACGAGGCCTGGGCCGGCGAGAACTGCGGTCTCCTGCTCCGCGGCACCAAGCGCGAGGACGTCGAGCGCGGCCAGGTCGTCGTGAAGCCGGGTTCGGTGACCCCGCACACCAACTTCGAGGGCACCGCGTACATCCTCTCGAAGGACGAGGGTGGCCGTCACAACCCCTTCTACACGAACTACCGTCCGCAGTTCTACTTCCGTACCACCGACGTCACCGGCGTCATCTCGCTGCCCGAGGGCACCGAGATGGTCATGCCCGGCGACACCACCGACATGACCGTTGAGCTGATCCAGCCCATCGCCATGGAGGAGGGCCTCGGCTTCGCCATCCGCGAGGGTGGCCGCACCGTCGGCGCCGGCACGGTCACGAAGATCATCAAGTAAGTCCTCCCGGACTCGCTTCACGAGCGGGGTCGCACCATACGGTGCGGCCCCGCTTCGTCGTTGCCGGGAACTCCTCCGCTGCTCTTCCGGTACGCGCTCTCGGGCGACAGAATGAGCGCGACGGGAGCGACTCGTCGAGGAGGGGAGCAGCCATGGGCATCGACGACTTCGTGGAGAAGGCCAAGGAGGTCGCGGGCGGCGCGGCCGAGAAGGCGAAGGAGTTCGCGGGCGACGTCGCCGAGAACGCGAAGGAGTTCGCCGGCGACGTCAAGGAGTTCGCGGGCGACGCGGTCGACAAGGCCAAGGACATCGCCGGCGACATCGCCGACCGCTTCGACGGTGACGAGGAGCCCCCGGCCGCGGCGGACGGAGGGACCCCGCCCACCTCATGACCGTGTGGCGGATCGCCCGCGAGGTGCTCGCCCTCGTGGGCGCCGCGCTCGCGGCTCTCGCGCTCATCGCGCTCGTGCTCTACGCGCGCGCTGATCTCGAGGCGGGCGAGCTGCTCGCGGTGATCCCCGAATTCGTGTTCAGCTTCACGGGCTTCGCGCTCGCATCCTGGGGTCTGCTCGTGGCGCTCGGCGCCACGCTCCTCCGGCATCGAGGCCCGTGGTGGCGCATCGGCACGCACGCTCTGGCCGCGCCGATCGCGGGGGTGATCAACGTCGTCGTGGTCGTCGCCATCGGTGATGCGCTGGATGCTCAGGGCGGGCTCGTCGGAACCCTCGGCCTGCTCGGCTCGGCCGTCTTCGTTCCGGTCGCGCTGCTCGTGACGCCGATCATCGTGCTGGTGCTCGATCGCCGCCGCCCGGCGTCGGGGGCCGCTGCGGTTCCGCGCGACCCTGCAGACGCGCGCTGAGCGCAGCCGCGGCTTCTCGCGCGGCGTCGGCGAGAGCATCCACTTCGGCGGGCGAGACGGCGGCGGCGCGGTAGGTGACGCCGAGCGCGGCGGCCGGGTAGCCGGTGCGATCGATGCCGGTCGCGGCGACCGAGGCGTAGCCCGCCGTGATCTCGCCGTCCTCCGCAGCAACGCCCGTCGAGCGCGTTCGGGCGAGGATCGCATCGAGCTCGGGGAGGGTGCGGGGCCCGACCCCGCGACGGGTGATGAGCGACTCGCGATGCGGGAACAGCGCGCGCACCTGGCCGGCCGGCAGGGCCGCGAGCATCGCACGCCCTGTCGCGGTGAGGTGCGCGGGCAGGCGCACGCCGACGCGCACGACCGTGGTGGGGGCTCGCGGAGCCGAGACCTGACCGACGTACGAGACGTCGCTGCCGACCAGCACGGCGAGCTGCGCCACGACCGGCACCGGCGCCGCCCGCACCAGGCGCTCGAGCAGCGGTGCGCCGAGCCGGGCGAGACGCGTGGCGCGCAGCACCGAGCCGCCGATCTCGGCGACGAGCGCTCCGAGACCGTAGGCGCGTGCCTCCGGGTAGTGCACGACGAAGCCCTCCTCCTGCAGCACGCGCAGCAGCTGGTAGACGCTCGACCGCGGCAGCTCCAGGTCGCGCGCGAGGGTCGAAGCCGGCACGGGGTCGCTGTGGTGGGCGAGGTGCGCGACGATGCGCAGCGCGGCGCGGGCGGCGGGCACGTCGGGCACGAGCATCCACCCCCTGATTGTTAAGTCTGGTATTTCAGACAGATTATCGTGCAAGCCGGATGCGCCGCCGCCGCCCCGCGCGTTCACTGGGCTCATGCGCATCACGCTCGGAGCCCGCCCCCTCACGATCGACGAGGTCGTCGCCGTCGCCCGGCACGACGCCGAGGTCGTGCTCGACCCGGGGGCGCTCACCGCGATGGCCGAGACCCGCGCGGCGATCGACGCGCTCGCCGACGACGCCGAGCCGCACTACGGCGTCTCGACCGGGTTCGGGGCCCTCGCGACCACGCACATTCCGCCCGCGAAGCGCGCCCAGCTGCAGCGCTCGCTCGTGCGCTCGCACGCCGCCAGCAGCGGCCCCGAGGTGGAGCGCGAGGTCGTGCGCGGCACCATGCTGCTGCGCCTGCAGACCCTCACCACCGCCCGCACGGGCGCTCGCCCGCTCGTCGCCGAGACCTACGCCGCGCTGCTCAACGCGGGGCTCACGCCGATCGTCGGCGAGTACGGCAGCCTGGGCTGCTCGGGCGACCTCGCCCCGCTCGCGCACTGCGCGCTCGCGGTCATGGGGGAGGGGGAGGTGCGCGACGCCGCGGGCACCCTCATGCCGGCCGCCCAGGCGCTCGCGGCCGCCGGCATCGAGCCCATCGAGCTGCGCGAGAAGGAGGGCCTCGCCCTCATCAACGGCACCGACGGCATGCTCGGGATGCTCGCCCTCGCCCTCACCGACCTCGAGCGCCTCCTGGCCACCGCCGACCTCGCCGCGGCGATGAGCGTCGAGGCCCTGCTCGGCTCCGATCGCCCGTTCGCCCCGGAGCTGCAGCAGCTGCGCCCGCACCCGGGCATCGCGACCAGCGCCGGCAACCTGCGCCGCGTGCTGGCCGGCTCTGCGATCGTCGCGAGCCACCGTACGGTCACCGACGGGCACGAGGACTGCCAGCGTGTGCAAGACGCCTACTCGCTGCGGTGCGCACCGCACGTGCACGGTGCTGTGCGCGACACCATGGCGCACGCCGCCGCGGTCGCCCAGCGCGAGCTCGCCAGCGCCGTCGACAATCCGGTGGTCACGCTCGACGGCCGCGTGGTGTCGAACGGCTCGTTCCACGGCGCGCCCCTCGGCTACGTGCTCGACTTCCTCGCGATCGCCGTCGCCGACCTCGCGAGCATGAGCGAGCGCCGCACCGACCGCTTCCTCGACACGGCCCGCAACCACGGGCTCACCCCGTTCCTGGCCCACGACCCGGGTGTCGACTCGGGCCACATGATCGCCCAGTACACGCAGGCGGGCATCGTCAGCGAGCTCAAGCGGCTCGCCGTGCCGGCGAGCGTCGACTCGATCCCGTCGAGCGCGATGCAGGAGGACCACGTGGCGATGGGGTGGGCGGCCGCCCGCAAGCTGCGGCGAGCGATCGACGGGCTCACGCGCGTCGTCGCCATCGAGCTGCTCACCGCCGCCCGGGCCCTCGACCTGCGCAGCGCGGCCGTCGGCGCGCCGCCGGCGGACGCCACCGCGGCGGTCGTCGCGGCGCTGCGGGAGCACGTCGCCGGCCCAGGCCCCGACCGCTACCTCGCCCCCGAGATCGAGCACGCCGTGCGGCTCACGCGCGACGGCACGCTGCTCGCCGCCGCCCGCGCCGTGACCACGATCGACTGACCCCCGCGCACCGGCGAGTGCGCTCGACACAGCACCGACAGGAGACGACGATGACTCTGACCGACAGCGCAGCCCCGGCATCCGCATCCGGCCCCCGCCTCGTTCGCGCCCACCGCGGAACCCAGCTGCACACCCTCGGCTGGCAGCAGGAGGGCGCGCTGCGCATGCTGCAGAACAACCTCGACCCCGAGGTCGCCGAGCATCCCGACGCCCTCGTCGTCTACGGCGGCACCGGCAAGGCCGCTCGCGACTGGGCGAGCTTCGACGCGCTGCAGCGCACGCTCACCACGCTGAAGAACGACGAGACGATGCTCGTGCAGTCGGGCCGCCCGGTCGGTGTGATGCGCACGCACGAGTGGGCGCCGCGCGTGCTGCTGGCCAACTCGAATCTCGTGGGCGACTGGGCGAACTGGGACGAGTTCCGGCGGCTCGAGGCGCTCGGCCTCACGATGTACGGCCAGATGACGGCGGGCTCGTGGATCTACATCGGCACCCAGGGCATCCTGCAGGGCACCTTCGAGACCTTCGCCGCGGTGGCGACCCAGAGGTTCGGCGGCACCCTCGCCGGCACGATCACCCTCACCGGCGGGCTCGGCGGCATGGGCGGCGCCCAGCCGCTCGCCGTCACCATGAACGAAGGGGTCGCGATCTGCGTCGACGTCGACCCCTCGCGCATCGCCCGCCGCACCGAGCACCGCTACCTCGACGTGGCCGCCGATTCGCTCGAGCACGCGCTGTCGCTCGCGATCGAGGCGCGGGATGCCCGCCGCGGGCTCTCGATCGGCGTGCTCGGCAACGCGGCCGCCGTGTTCCCCCGTCTTCTCGCCATGGGCGCCCCGATCGACATCGTCACCGACCAGACGAGCGCGCACGATCCGCTCGCCTACCTGCCCCTCGAGCACACGATGGACGACTGGCACGCGGCCCGCGAGCGCGACCCGATCGGGTTCGCCGCCGCGGCCCGCGCGTCGATGGCGCGCCAGGTCGAAGCCATGGTCGGGTTCCAGAATGCCGGGGCCGAGGTCTTCGACTACGGCAACAACATCCGCACCGAGGCTCGCGCGGCGGGGTACGCCGACGCGTTCCGCTTCCCGGGATTCGTGCCCGCGTACATCCGCCCGCTCTTCGCGCAGGGCAAGGGCCCGTTCCGCTGGGCCGCCCTCAGCGGCGACCCGTCCGACATCGCGGCGACCGACCGTGCCGTGCTCGAGATGTTCCCCGAGAACGAGAGCCTGCAGCGCTGGATCCCGATGGCGCAGGAGCGCGTGCACTACCAGGGGCTGCCGGCCCGCATCTGCTGGCTCGGCTACGGCGAGCGCGACCGTGCGGGCGAGCGGTTCAACGACATGGTCGCGTCGGGCGAGCTCAGCGCCCCCGTCGCGATCGGGCGCGACCACCTCGACTCGGGCTCGGTCGCGAGCCCCTACCGCGAGACCGAGGCGATGAAAGACGGCTCCGACGCGATCGCCGACTGGCCGCTGCTCAACGCGCTCGTCAACACCGCGTCGGGGGCGACTTGGGTGTCGATCCACCATGGGGGAGGCGTCGGCATCGGCCGCTCGATCCACGCCGGCCAGGTCGTCGTCGCCGACGGCACGGCGCTCGCTGCTGAGAAGGTGCAGCGCGTGCTGACGAACGACCCCGGCATGGGCGTGATCCGGCACATCGACGCCGGCTACACCGAGGGCGAGGAGGTTGTCGAACGGCTCGGCGTGCGCATCCCCATGCGCGAGCACGACGGGGTCGCGGAGGCGTCCGCGTGACGACGAACCTGGGGGCCGGGCTCGCCCACGACCCGCTCTGGCCCCGGGCGGGCGACTGGCCGGCCTGGACGCCGGGCGCGCGGGCAGACGCCGTGATCGTGGGCATCCCGACCTGGCGCACGTCGCTGTCGCCGGGGCAGGCGCACACGACGCCCGCGGCGATTCGGGATGCGCTCCGCTCCTACTCCGCCGACGCGCTGCTGCGCGTTCCGAGCGTCGATCGGTCGCTCGTTACCGAGCCCGCGCAGCCTCACCGCAACGAGCGACCGATCGACGCTCCCCAGCGCGGCGCCGAGAGGCTGGTCGTGCTCGATGCCGGCGATGTGCCCGAGCCCGACGGCGAGGGGGAGGAGGCCGCTACGGCGCGGGTCGCCGAGCTCGCAAGCACGGCATCCCTCGTCATCGTGCTCGGCGGCGACAATGCGGCGACGGTGCCCGCGGCTCTCGGCGCATGGGGCGCGCATCCGGCGGGCATCGCAGCCGCGGGCCTCGTGACACTGGATGCCCACCACGACCTGCGCGACGGCACCAGCAACGGCGCGCCGGTGCGCCGCCTGCTCGAGGCCGGGCTCGCGGGCGCGCGAGTGAGCCAGCTCGGCATCGAGCCGCTCGCGAACTCCGCGGCCTACCGCGCCCGCGCCCAGCAGCACGGCATCACCGTGGTCACCCGTGCCGACCTGCTGCGCACCCCCATCGAGGCCGCGATGTCCGCGGCGCTCGACCGGGCGGCGTCGGCGGGCGGAGCAGTGCACGTCGACCTCGACCTCGACGTGTGCGACCGCAGTGTCGCGCCCGGCTGCCCCGCGAGCGTGCCCGGCGGCCTGAGCGCGCTCGAGCTGCGCACGGCAGCGCGGTTCGCGGGGGCGCATCCCGCCGTCCGAAGCATCGACCTCACCGAGCTCGACGCCGCCCGCGACACGGCCGACCAGCGCACCGTGCGCCTCGCCGCCCTGTGCGCGCTCGAGGCGCTCGCGGGGCTCGCGAGCCGAACGGAACGGTGAGCGCATGACGACATCCCCCGCCGCGGCGGAGCCCCGCAGCACCCTCCTCACGAACATCGGCCAGCTCGTCACGCTCGACCCCGCCGACCCCGACCGGCCGATCCGCCGCGACGCGGCGCTGGTGATCGACGACGGCCGCGTGGCGTGGGTGGGCGACGCCGCCAGCGCCCCCGCCGTCGACGCGCGCATCGACGCCGAAGGCGCGGCCGTCATCCCCGGTTTCGTCGACAGCCACAGCCACCTCGTCTTCGCCGGCGACCGCGTCGACGAGTTCGAGGCCCGCATGGCCGGTCGGCCGTACACGGCGGGCGGCATCCGAACCACCGTCGCGGCCACGCGCGCCGCCAGCGACGACGAGCTGCGCGGGCGGCTGCGGCACCTCGCGCGCCAGTGCCGCGCGCAAGGCACGACCACCCTCGAGATCAAGAGCGGCTACGGCCTCACCGTCGCCGACGAGCAGCGCGCCCTGCGGCTGGCGCGCGAGCTGACCCCCGAGACCACCTTCCTCGGCGCGCACGTCGTGCCGCCCGAGTTCGCCGACGACCGCGACGCCTACGTCGACCTCGTCTGCGGCCCGATGCTCGCCGCCTGCGCGCCCCACGCGCGCTTCATCGACGTCTTCATCGACCGCGGGGCGTTCACCGTCGACGAAGCGCGCCGCATCCTGACGGCGGGCATAGATGCGGGGCTCCTCCCGCGCGTCCACGCCGGCCAGCTCGAACCCGACGGCGGCACGGCGCTCGCCGTCGAGCTCGGCGCCGCCAGCGTCGATCACGGCACCTACCTCACCGAGACCGACGTCGAGCTGCTCGCCGCGAGCGCGCGCGCCGAGGCAGCCGGAGGGCCCCCCGCGACCGTCGTCACCCTGCTGCCGCTCGTCGAGCTCTCGACGAAGCAGCCGTACCCGGATGCCCGCCGGCTGCTCGACGCCGGCGCGGCCGTCGCGCTCGCCAGCGACGGCAACCCGGGGTCGAACTACTCCACGAGCATGCCGCTGGCCGTCGCGCTCGCGGTGCGCGAGCTCGGCATGACTCCGCTCGAAGCGCTGGCGGCCGCGACCCGCGGGGGCGCGCGGGCGCTGCGGCGCACCGATGTCGGGCACCTGGGGGTGGGCGCGCGGGGCGATGCGGTCATCCTGGATGCCCCCGATCACCGCCACCTCGCCTACCGGCCGGGCGTGCCGCTGGTTCGACAGGTCGTCGGTGGTGAGCAGTTCGACGCGCCGCACCGCGGCGGTCGGGCTCTCGGCGAGTAGGCTCGCGGCAACCGCATCCGCCCTGGTCGAGGAGGTCCCGTTGGCGAAGCGCATCGTGCTTGAGGTCGTACTGATCCTCCTGCTGACCGTCGTCCTGGCCTGGGCGGTGCTCGGCGCCTTCGCCCTCACCGACTCCGCCGACCCGGTCGGCACCTTCCTCGATCAGACCCCCCGGGTGCTGTTCGGTCTTCTCGGAATCGCTCTCGCGCTCTGGACGCTGCTGCTCGTCATCGGCTCGATCGTGCATCGCCGACGCGCCGTCGGCTGGCGCATCGCGACGCACCTCGTCTCGCTGCTCGTCGCGCTCGTCGTGAACGTCGGCGGCCTCGCGCTGCTGACCGTCGCGACCGGCGGCGGAGGTGCCGAGAACTGGGGGCTGCTGGTCGTGGGGATCGCCGCCGCGGCCGGCGCCGTGCTGTTCGTCTCGGGGGTGATCGCGGTGCTCGTCGTCGAGCTGCTGGTGCTGCGCGCCGCGGCGCCCCTGCCGCAATCCGCCTCGACGGCCGTCGAGCCGTCGGAATAGGGCAATCTCGGCATTCCTCGGCGTGTCGCGCCCCGCGCGACACGCCCGGGTTGCACGCGGTTCTGGCGTGTGGCAGACTTTCCTGGTTCCACACGCCGCGCTCTCGCGCGGCTCACTGCCCGGCAGTGCATAGGACGTGCCCCGCACCGAGAGCCCGACAGGGTGATCGCGAGCGGGAAGCCAGGATCCTAGGCCGCAGGCAGCAGAACACAGCTTAAGCCGACACCACTCAGCTCCGGGGAGACCCGTGTGCCTGAACCGGGCGACACGCCCGGGTGCGGGGGTCGGTGGCAGGCGTTGGATCGACGAGGCCGAATCCGGGCCGTGCGCGAGCGCGGGCGGGCTGCAACCAGGCGATTGACGTTTGACAGAAGAACAGTGGTGCGACAGCGAATTGCGCTCCGCGTGAGGTGCGCCCCGACGGGTGCATCACGTCCAAGAAGGAAGAGAGTTGAGCATGGCGGGACAGAAGATCCGCATCCGGCTTAAGTCGTACGACCACGCAGGTCTCGACGCATCGGCGCGCAAGATCGTCGACACGGTCACCCGTGCCGGGGCCACCGTCGTGGGCCCCGTGCCGCTGCCGACGGAGAAGAACGTGATCGCCGTCATCCGGTCGCCCCACAAGTACAAGGACAGCCGCGAGCACTTCGAGAAGCGCACGCACAAGCGTCTCATCGACATCATCGACCCGACGCCGAAGGCGGTCGACTCGCTCATGCGCCTCGACCTGCCCGCCGACGTCAACATCGAGATCAAGCTCTAAGGAACCCGGACATGTCTGCAACCAAGACGACCAAGGGTCTGCTGGGCACGAAGCTCGGCATGACGCAGGTGTGGGACGAGAACAACAAGCTCGTGCCCGTCACCGTCGTGGAGATCTCCCCGAACGTGGTGACGCAGGTGCGCACCCCCGAGAACGACGGCTACGCCGCCGTGCAGATCGCCTACGGCGCCATCGACCCGCGCAAGGTCACCAAGCCGCTCACCGGCCACTTCGAGAAGGCCGGCACCACCCCGCGCCGCCACGTCACCGAGGTGCGCACGGCCGACGCCGCCGACTACACCCCCGGCCAGCAGCTCGCTGTCGACATCTTCGAGGCCGGCCAGCTCGTCGACGTCGTCGGCACCAGCAAGGGCAAGGGCTTCGCCGGTGTCATGAAGCGCCACAACTTCAAGGGCGTCTCCGCCTCGCACGGTGCGCACCGCAACCACCGCAAGCCCGGCTCGATCGGCGCCTCGTCGACCCCCAGCCGCGTGTTCAAGGGCATGCGCATGGCGGGCCGCATGGGCGGCGACCGCGTGACGGTGCTCAACCTCAAGGTCCACTCGGTCGACGTCGAGAAGGGTCTGCTGCTCGTCAAGGGCGCGGTTCCCGGTGCTCGCGGCCGTCTCGTTTTCGTCCGCAACGCCGTGAAGGGAGCGTAAGCGCCATGGCTACCTCGCTCGACGTGATCGACGCCGCCGGCAAGAAGGCCGGTTCGGTCGACCTGCCCGCCGCCGTCTTCGACGTTCAGACCAACGTCCCGCTGCTGCACCAGGTCGTCGTGGCCCAGCTCGCGGCCGCCCGCCAGGGAACCCACTCGACCAAGGGTCGCGGTGAGGTCTCGGGCTCGGGTGTCAAGCCGTTCAAGCAGAAGGGCACCGGCCGCAGCCGTCAGGGATCGGTGCGTGCACCGGAGCACCGCGGTGGTGGCATCGTCCACGGCCCGACGCCCCGCAACTACGCGCAGCGCACCCCCAAGAAGATGATCGCCGCCGCGCTCCTCGGCGCGCTCAGCGACCGCGCCCGCGGTGAGCGGCTGCACGTCGTCGAGACGTTCGGCACCGACGCGCCCTCGACCAAGGCCGCGGCCGCCGTGCTCGCCCAGCTGAGCACGGGCCGCAACGTGCTGGTGGTCATCGAGCGCGACGACGAGATCAACCTCAAGAGCGTGCGCAACCTCAAGGGTCTGCACGTCATCAGCCCCGACCAGCTCAACGCGTACGACGTGCTGGTCAGCGACGACATCGTGTTCACGAAGGGCGCCTACGAGGCCTTCGTGGCGTCGAAGACGAAGAAGGAAGAGGTCGGCGCATGAGCATCCACGCTGTCGCCCAGAACAAGGACCCGCGCGACATCATCATCGCGCCGGTCGTCAGCGAGAAGAGCTACGCGCTCATCGACGACGGCAAGTACACCTTCCTCGTCGACCCGCGCGCGAACAAGACCGAGATCAAGCTCGCCATCGAGAAGATCTTCAACGTCAAGGTCGCGTCGGTGAACACGCTCAACCGCTCGGGCAAGACCCGCCGCACCCGCTTCGGCATCGGCAAGCGCAAGGACACCAAGCGCGCCATCATCACGCTGAAGTCGGGCTCCATCGACATCTTCACGGCCGTCGGCTAGGCACGAAGGAACTCAGGACAATGACTATTCGCAAGTACAAGCCCACGACCCCGGGTCGTCGCGGCTCGTCGGTCGCCGACTTCGCCGAGATCACGCGGTCGACGCCCGAGAAGTCGCTGCTCAAGCCGCTGCCGAAGACCGGTGGCCGCAACAACTCGGGTCGCATCACCACCCGCCACATCGGCGGTGGGCACAAGCGCCAGTACCGCGTCATCGACTTCCGTCGCAATGACAAAGACGGTGTGAACGCCAAGGTCGCGCACATCGAGTACGACCCCAACCGCACCGCGCGCATCGCGCTGCTGCACTACGTCGACGGCACCAAGCGCTACATCCTGGCGCCGAACAAGCTGGCGCAGGGCGACATCGTCGAGTCGGGTCCCTCGGCCGACATCAAGCCCGGCAACAACCTCCCGCTGCGCAACATCCCGGTCGGCACCGTCGTGCACGCGATCGAGCTGCGCCCGGGCGGCGGCGCCAAGCTGGCCCGCTCGGCCGGCGCCTCGGTGCGTCTCGTCGCGAAGGACGGCCCCTACGCCCAGCTGCGTCTGCCCTCGGGCGAGATCCGCAACGTCGACGTGCGCTGCCGCGCCACCGTCGGCGAGGTCGGCAACGCCGAGCAGTCGAACATCAACTGGGGCAAGGCCGGCCGCATGCGCTGGAAGGGCGTGCGCCCGACCGTCCGCGGTGTCGCGATGAACCCGATCGACCACCCGCACGGTGGTGGTGAGGGCAAGACCAGCGGTGGTCGTCACCCGGTGAGCCCCTGGGGCCAGTCGGAGGGCCGCACGCGCCGCCCCAACAAAGAGAGCGACAAGCTCATCGTCCGTCGCCGCACCGTTGGCAAGAAGCGCTAGTAGGAGTCGAGAACTATGCCTCGCAGTCTCAAGAAGGGTCCGTTCGTCGACGACCACCTGCTCCGCAAGGTGTTCGCGCAGAACGAGGCCAACAGCAAGAACGTCATCAAGACCTGGTCGCGCCGCTCGATGATCGTGCCCGCCATGCTCGGGCACACCATCGCCGTGCACGACGGCCGCAAGCACATCCCCGTGTTCGTGACCGAGACCATGGTCGGCCACAAGCTCGGCGAGTTCGCGCCGACCCGCACCTTCCGCGGCCACGAGAAGGACGACAAGAAGGGTCGTCGCCGGTAACCCGGCGGCGTGAAGAGGAGTACAGACATGGTGGAGTCGATCGCCCGCGTGCGACACATCCGCGTGACGCCTCAGAAGGCTCGTCGCGTCGTCGACCTGATCCGCGGCAAGCAGGCCCTCGAGGCCCTGGCCATCCTGAAGTTCGCCCCGCAGGCTGCGAGCGAGCCGGTCTACAAGCTCGTCGCGTCGGCGATCGCCAACGCCCGGGTCAAGGCTGACGCTGCGAACAGCTACCTCGACGAGCAGGACCTCTACATCTCCCGCGCGTTCGTGGATGAGGGCACGACCCTCAAGCGGTTCCAGCCGCGCGCCCAGGGCCGCGCGTTCCGCATCAACAAGCGCACCAGCCACATCACCGTCGTGCTCGCCACGCCGGACGAGCTGGTCGCCGCGGGCCCGAGCAAGAAGAAGGCGAGCAAGTAGTCATGGGTCAGAAAGTCAACCCGTACGGTTTCCGTCTCGGAATCACCACCGACCACGTGTCGCGCTGGTTCTCCGACAGCACCAAGCCCGGTCAGCGCTACGCCGACTACGTGGCCGAGGACGTCAAGATCCGCCGGATGCTCACCACAAGCCTCGACCGCGCCGGCGTCGCGCGCATCGAGATCGAGCGCACCCGCGACCGCGTCCGCGTCGACATCCACACCGCCCGCCCGGGCATCGTGATCGGTCGCCGTGGCGCCGAGGCCGAGCGCATCCGCGCCGACCTCGAGAAGCTCACGGGCAAGCAGATCCAGCTCAACATCCTCGAGGTCAAGAACCCCGAGGCCGAGGCGCAGCTGGTCGCGCAGGGCATCGCCGAGCAGCTCAGTGCCCGTGTGGCGTTCCGCCGCGCGATGCGCAAGGGCCTGCAGGGTGCTCAGCGCGCCGGTGCCAAGGGTGTCCGCATCCAGGTCTCGGGCCGTCTCGGCGGTGCCGAGATGAGCCGGTCGGAGTTCTACCGCGAGGGCCGTGTGCCGCTGCACACGCTGCGCGCGAACATCGACTACGGCTTCTACGAGGCCAAGACGACCTTCGGCCGCATCGGCGTGAAGGTCTGGATCTACAAGGGCGACATCACCAACAAGGAACTCGCTCGCGAGCAGGCGGCTCAGAAGTCGTCGCGCCCCGAGCGTCGTGACGCGGACCGCGGCCCCCGCCGCGGCGCTGGCCGCTCGGCCGACGCCGCTGCGCCCGTCGCGGCCGGAGCGGAAGGCTAGGAACAATGCTGATTCCCCGCAAGGTCAAGTACCGCAAGCAGCACCACCCCAAGCGGAGTGGCGCGGCGACCGGTGGCACCGAGGTCACGTTCGGCGAGTTCGGCATCCAGGCCCTCACCCCCGCGTACGTGACGAACCGGCAGATCGAGTCCGCTCGTATCGCCATGACGCGTCACATCAAGCGTGGCGGCAAGGTCTGGATCAACATCTACCCCGACCGTCCGCTCACCAAGAAGCCGGCCGAGACCCGCATGGGTTCCGGTAAGGGTTCGCCCGAGTGGTGGGTCGCGAACGTCAAGCCGGGTCGCGTCCTCTTCGAGGTCGCGGGCGTCAACGAGCAGCTCGCTCGTGAGGCCATGACCCGTGCGATTCACAAGCTGCCCCTCAAGGCACGCATCATCAAGCGCGAGGGAGGCGACGCGTAATGGCGATCGGATCGAAGGAGCTGGCGCCCGCCGAGCTCGACACGTTTGAGGACGAGCGACTCGTCGACGAGCTGAAGAAGGCCAAGGAGGAGCTGTTCAACCTGCGCTTCCAGGCCGCGACCGGTCAGCTCGAGAGCCACGGCCGCCTGCGCGCGGTCAAGCGCGACATCGCGCGGATCTACACGATCATCCGCGAGCGCGAGCTCGGCCTGCGCGCCACCCCGGCGCCGCTCGAGCTGCCGGAGAAGCCGGCCAAGAAGTCCGCCAAGGCGAAGGCGGAGGCTTCCGCCGAGGCTGAGGCCGAGGCCGCTGAGGCAGCGCCGACGAAGAACACTGAGGAGAAGAACTGATGGCGACGACCGAGAAGAAGGCCGCGCCCGGCCACGAGTCGGCCGAGCACGACGTTCGCGACGCCTCGGCGCGCGGCTACCGCAAGATGCGCCGCGGGTACGTCACGAGCGACAAGATGGACAAGACCATCGTCGTCGAGGTCGAGGACCGCGTGAAGCACCCGCTCTACGGCAAGGTCATGCGCCGCACCTCGAAGGTCAAGGCTCACGACGAGCAGAACACCGCCGGCATCGGCGACCTCGTCCTGATCTCCGAGACCCGCCCCCTGTCCGCCACGAAGCGCTGGCGCCTCGTCGAGATCCTCGAGAAGGCCAAGTAGGCCCGCGCCTGCTTGTCCACTAGGAGACAGAAATGATCCAGCAGGAATCCCGGCTCAAGGTCGCCGACAACACCGGCGCCAAGGAGCTGCTCACCATCCGCGTGCTCGGGGGCTCCGGCCGTCGCTACGCGGGCCTCGGTGACATCATCGTCGCGACCGTGAAGGACGCGATCCCCGGCGGCAACGTCAAGAAGGGCGACGTCGTCAAGGCGGTCGTGGTGCGCACCGTGAAGCAGACCCGTCGCGCCGACGGGTCGTACATCAAGTTCGACGAGAACGCCGCCGTCATCCTCAAGAACGACGGCGACCCTCGCGGCACCCGCATCTTCGGTCCGGTCGGTCGCGAGCTGCGCGACAAGAAGTTCATGAAGATCGTCTCGCTCGCACCGGAGGTGCTCTAGCCATGGCCAACATCAAGAAGGGCGACCTCGTGCAGGTCATCAGCGGCGCCACCGAGGCGCGCGGTGGTGACCGCGGCAAGCAGGGTCGTGTCATCGAGGTCATCGCGGACAAGAACCGCGTGATTGTCGAGGGCGTCAACTACGTCACCAAGCACGTGCGCGTCGGCCAGACGCAGCGCGGCACGAAGACCGGTGGCATCGAGACCGCCGAGGCGCCGATCCACATCTCCAACGTCGCTCTCGTCGACCCCAAGACCAAGAAGCCGACCCGCGTGGGTTTCCGCGAGGAGGTCGTCGAGAAGAACGGCGTCAAGAAGACCGTCCGCGTGCGGTACGCCAAGAAGTCAGGTGAGAAGCTCTAATGTCCACTGAAACTGCCGCGTCGACTGGCGCTGCCGTGGCGAACACGGTCCAGCCGCGCCTGAAGCAGAAGTACCGCACCGAGATCAAGAAGCAGCTCACCGAGCAGTTCGGCTACGCGAACCCGATGCAGGTTCCCGGCATCGTCAAGATCGTCGTGAACACCGGTGTCGGTGAGGCCGCTCGCGATTCGAAGGTCATCGACGGTGCCATCAAGGACCTCACGGCGATCACCGGTCAGAAGCCCATGGTCACCAAGGCTCGCAAGTCGATCGCGCAGTTCAAGCTGCGCGAGGGCATGCCGATCGGTGCGCACGTCACGCTGCGCGGCGACCGCGCCTGGGAGTTCATGGACCGCCTGGTGACGCTCGCACTGCCCCGCATCCGCGACTTCCGCGGCCTCAGCGACCAGCAGTTCGACGGCAACGGCAACTACACCTTCGGTCTCCAGGAGCAGAGCGTGTTCCACGAGATCGACCAGGACAAGATCGACCGCGTCCGCGGTTTCGACATCACCGTCGTGACCACGGCGAAGACGGATGACGAGGGCCGGGCCCTGCTCCGCGCACTCGGCTTCCCCTTCCGCTCGAACGACAACGCTCAGTAAGACCGCCCGCAGTACTCACCCGGTCCTTCGGGACCACGATCGGCCAGGTCGGCCCCGGTGTACCGGGAGTCGAAACCGGACGAGAAACGGAAAACCGCATCATGACGATGACAGATCCGGTCGCAGACATGCTGACCAGACTGCGGAACGCCAACTCGGCGTTCCACGACACGGTGTCGCTGCCCAGCTCGAAGCTGAAGACGCACATCGCTGAGATCCTCAAGCGCGAGGGCTACATCGCCGACTGGAGCGTCGCCGACGCCCGCGTCGGAACGACGCTGACCCTCTCGCTCAAGTACGGCCCGAACCGCGAGCGGTCGATCGCCGGCATCAAGCGCGTCTCGAAGCCGGGTCTGCGCGTCTACGCGAAGTCGACCGAGATCCCCACCGTGCTCGGTGGCCTCGGCGTCGCGATCCTGTCGACCTCCTCGGGGCTCCTCACCGACCGCGAGGCGATGAAGAAGGGCGTGGGTGGGGAAGTCCTCGCCTACGTGTGGTAGCCAGCCATGTCACGAATCGGACGCATGCCTATCGACATCCCCGGGGGTGTCGAGGTGAAGATCGACGGCCAGGCCGTCACCGTCACGGGCCCGAAGGGTGAGCTCTCGCTCACTGTCGCGAGCCCCATCGAGGTCGCCATCGAGGAGAACCAGGTCATCGTGACCCGGCCCGACGACGAGCGCAACTCGCGCTCGCTGCACGGCCTCACCCGCACCCTCATCGCGAACCAGATCATCGGCGTGACCCAGGGCTACTCCAAGGGCCTTGAGGTCGTCGGCACCGGGTACCGCGTGCAGGCCAAGGGCGAGGGGGTCGAGTTCTCGCTCGGCTTCTCGCACCCCGTCACCGTGAACCCGCCCGCGGGCATCACCTTCACGGTCGAGGGCAACAACAAGCTCACCGTCAGCGGCATCGACAAGCAGGCCGTCGGTGAGGTCGCTGCGAACATCCGCAAGATCCGCAAGCCCGAGCCGTACAAGGGCAAGGGCGTTCGGTACGCCGGCGAGGTCGTGCGTCGCAAGGCCGGAAAGGCTGGGAAGTAGTCATGGGTCTCGGTACGAGAGGCAAGAGCAAGTCGGCCGCCAAGGGCCGCCGTCACGCGCGTCTGCGCAAGCGCATCACCGGCACGGCCGAGCGGCCGCGCCTGGTCGTGACCCGGTCGTCGCGGCACGTCTTCGTGCAGATCGTCGACGACACCAAGGGGCACACCGTGGCCAGCGCGTCGACCATGGAGGCCGACCTCCGCGGCTTCGAGGGCGACAAGACCGCCAAGGCCCGCAAGGTCGGCGAGCTGGTCGCTGAGCGCGCCAAGAAGGCCGGCGTCGAGGCGGTCGTGTTCGACCGCGGCGGCAACCGGTACGCCGGTCGCGTCGCCGCGATCGCCGATGGAGCGCGAGAGGGCGGACTGGACCTGTGAGCGAGAACGAGACTGTGAACGAGAAGGAGCAGACCGTGGCCTCTGAGGCCCCCGTCGAGACCGCTGCGTCGTCGGAGACGGCGACCGAGCCCCGCGAGGCTCGCCGCGGCGGCCGCGAGCGCAACCCGAACCGCGACCGCGGTCAGCGCGAGACCGAGAAGAGCCCGTTCCTCGAGCGCGTCGTCACGATCAACCGCGTGTCGAAGGTCGTCAAGGGCGGTCGTCGCTTCAGCTTCACCGCCCTGGTGGTCGTCGGCGACGGCAACGGCATGGTCGGTGTCGGCTACGGCAAGGCCCGCGAGGTGCCGACCGCGATCTCGAAGGGCGTCGAGGAGGCGAAGAAGAACTTCTTCCGCGTCCCGCGCGTCGCCCAGACGATCCCGCACCCGGTGCAGGGCGAGGCTGCGGCCGGTGTGGTGCTCCTGCGCCCCGCCGCCGCCGGTACCGGTGTTATCGCCGGTGGCCCGGTGCGTGCCGTGCTCGAGTGCGCCGGCATCCACGACGTGCTGAGCAAGTCGCTCGGCTCGTCGAACACGATCAACATCGTCCACGCGACGGTGGAGGCGCTCAAGCAGCTCGAAGAGCCGCGCGCCGTCGCCGCTCGTCGGGGGCTCGAGTTCGAGGACGTGGCCCCGGCCCGCCTCGTGCGCGCCGAGGCCGCTGCGGCGTCGGCTGCCGGGAAGGGTGGTGCGTGATGGCCGCGCAGCTCAAGGTGACCCAGATCAAGTCCGTCATCAGCGAGAAGCAGAACCAGCGCGACACGCTGCGGAGCCTGGGCCTCAAGCGGATCGGCGATGTCGTCGTCCGTGAGGACACCCCGGCCAACCGCGGCTACGTCCGCGCGGTCGCCCACCTCGTGACGGTCGAGGAGATTGACTAATGGCTGAAGAGAAGAAGCCCGCCGCCGAGAAGGCGCCGGCGAAGAAGGCGAGCACCGCCGCGGCTGCGAAGCCCGCTGCGGAGAAGGCCGCGACCGAGAAGAAGGCTCCGGCGAAGGCTGCCGCGAAGTCGGCTGCGGAGAAGGCTCCGGCGAAGGCCGCCGCCGACAAGGCTCCGGCGAAGGCCGCGGCGAAGCCGGCTGCGGAGAAGGCACCGGCGAAGGCCTCGGCCAAGCCCGCCGCGGAGAAGGCTCCGGCTGCGGAGAAGGCTCCGGCCAAGGCCGCCGCGAAGGCGCCCGCGAAGAAGGCCTCGGCCGACGTCGCGCGTCCGCAGGTGCTCAAGGTGCACCACCTCCGCCCGGCTGCCGGTGCGAAGAAGGACCGCACCCGAGTGGGCCGCGGTGAGGGCTCGAAGGGCAAGACCGCCGGGCGTGGCACCAAGGGAACCAAGGCTCGCTACCAGGTCAAGCCCGGCTTCGAGGGCGGCAACCTGAACTCGGTGATGCGCGCGCCGAAGCTGCGCGGCTTCACCAACCCGTTCCGGGTCGAGTACCAGGTGGTGAACCTCTCCGCGCTCGCGGCCCTCTACCCGAAGGGCGGCGATGTGACGGTCGCCGACCTCGTCGCCAAGGGTGCGGTGCGCAAGAACGAGAAGGTCAAGGTTCTCGGCGACGGCGACATTGCGGTTAAGCTCAATGTGACCGTCGACAAGGTCTCCCGCTCGGCCGAGCAGAAGATCGTCGCCGCCGGCGGTTCGATCCAGCAGTAGGTGATGGGTGGCCCTCCGGGGCCACCCTTCCCTGCGATTGCGGCCCACCTCGGGTCGCGGCCCACACGGGCCACAGCATCCACCGTCGCCGGGCGGTCGGATGCTCATGGTTGTTCTACGGGAGGTCCACGTGTTCAGAGCCATCGGGCGGATCTTCCGCACGCCCGACCTGCGCCGCAAGATCGGCTTCACTCTGGTGATCGTCGCGATCTTCCGCCTCGGGTCGTTCATCCCGGCGCCGTTCGTCGACTTCCAGAACGTGCAGCTCTGCCTCGCCGGCAACCAGGGCGCGACCGGCCTCTACCAGCTGGTCAACCTGTTCAGCGGCGGTGCCCTCCTGCAGCTGTCGATCTTCGCGCTGGGCATCATGCCCTACATCACCGCGTCGATCATCACGCAGCTGCTGCGCGTGGTGATCCCGCACTTCGACAGCCTCCACAAGGAGGGTCAGGCGGGCCAGGCCAAGCTCACCCAGTACACCCGCTACATGACGATCGCGCTCGCCGTGCTGCAGTCGACGACGCTCATCACCGTGGCTCGGGCGGGCGCGCTCTTCCCGACCACGAGCGGTGTTCCCGAGTGCACGCAGCTCATCACCAACGACGCCTGGTACGCGATCCTGCTCATGGTGATCACGATGACGGCGGGTACCGGCCTCATCATGTGGTTCGGCGAGCTCGTCACCGAGCGCGGCATCGGCAACGGCATGTCGCTGCTCATCTTCGTGTCGATCGCCGCGACCTTCCCCTCCGCCCTCTGGGCCATCGCCGTGTCGCAGGGCTTCGAGATCTTCCTCATCGTGCTCGCGCTCGGCCTGCTCGTCATGGCGGCGGTCGTCTTCGTCGAGCAGTCGCAGCGCCGCATCCCGGTGCAGTACGCCAAGCGCATGGTCGGGCGCCGCACCTACGGCGGCAACAACACCTACATCCCGATCAAGGTCAACATGGCCGGTGTCGTGCCGGTCATCTTCGCCTCGTCGCTGCTCTACCTGCCGGCCCTCATCGCGCAGTTCAACCAGCCGGCGGCCGGTGAGACCGCGCCCGAGTGGGTGGTCTGGATCCAGAACAACCTCGTCTCCGGGGACAACTGGATCTACATGGTCATCTACTTCCTGCTCATCGTCGGGTTCACGTACTTCTACGTCGCGATCACCTTCAACCCCGAAGAGGTCGCCGACAACATGAAGAAGTACGGCGGCTTCATCCCCGGCATCCGTGCGGGTCGCCCGACGGCCGAGTACCTCGACTACGTGCTGACCCGCGTCACCCTGCCGGGGTCGCTGTACCTCGGGCTCATCGCGCTGATCCCGCTCATCGCCTTCGCGGCGGTGGGGGCGAACCAGAACTTCCCCTTCGGTGGCGCGAGCATCCTGATCATCGTCGGCGTCGGCCTCGAGACGGTGAAGCAGATCGATGCCCAGCTGCAGCAGCGGCACTACGAGGGCCTGCTGCGATGAGCGCTCGCCTCCTGCTCATCGGCCCGCCCGGTGCGGGCAAGGGCACCCAGGCGCACCGTCTCTCGCAGGCGCTCGGCGTGCCGGCGATCTCCACCGGCGACATCTTCCGGGCGCACCTGCGCGACGAGACCCCGCTCGGTCGGCAGGCGAAGGCATTCATGGATGCGGGCGACAACGTGCCCGACAGCCTGACGAACGACCTCGTGCGCGACCGGCTCTCGCAGCCGGACGCCGCGGCGGGCTTCCTGCTCGACGGCTACCCCCGCACGATCGACCAGGTGCGTGCGCTCGACGAGCTGCTCGCCGAGAGCGGTCACGCGATGGACGCCGTCGTCGAGCTCGTCGCCGATCCGGATGTCGTCGTGGAGCGCTTGAAGAAGCGCGCTCTCGAGCAGGGCCGAGCTGACGACGACGAGGCCGTGGTGCGCCACCGCCTCAACGTGTACGCGCAGCAGACCGCACCGCTCATCGGCGTCTACGCCGATCGCGGCCTCCTGGCCAAGGTCGACGGCATCGGCGAGATCGCCGAGGTGACCGAGCGCATCGAGGCGGCGCTCGCGGCCCGGGGCATCCTGTTCACGGCCTGATCGCAGGCCGAGGCCGCGACTTGCCTCGCGGGCCCTCTATCACCTAAGCTCGAACCTTGGTGCCTTTGGCACGCCTTCGGCGTGTCTCCCGAGATCCCGCCGTGCAGAGGGGGTCGACCGCAGCAGCACCGCGTCATCCGCACGACCGGCACGACCAACACTTTTAGCGACGAAGAGGCAATGGCCAAAAAAGACGGTGTCATCGAGATCGAAGGCTCGGTGGTCGAAGCGCTGCCCAACGCGATGTTCCGCGTCGAGCTGACCAACGGCCACAAGGTGCTCGCCCACATCTCGGGCAAGATGCGCCAGCACTACATCCGCATCCTCCCGGAGGATCGCGTGATCGTCGAGCTGAGCCCCTACGACCTGACCCGCGGCCGCATCGTCTACCGCTACAAGTAAGGGTCGCTGCCGGATAAGGAACGGCCCGGGAATCCACCCGGTGCACGAGGCCAGCGAGAGAGAAGAACAGCCATGAAGGTCAACCCCAGCGTCAAGCCCATCTGCGACAAGTGCAAGGTGATCCGCCGCCACGGCAACGTGATGGTCATCTGCGAGAACCCCCGGCACAAGCAGCGTCAGGGTTAAGGCGGCAGAGGCCATTTCTGGCCTCTGCAACCCTGACGCGGTCGGTCGTCTCGACCGGCCGGGGGCTAAAGCCCCACATACTCACAACTGAACACGAACTCCCGGCAGCTTCAGAATCCGCGGATGCGGAGGACACCCAGGGCGGGAGGCCCTGGCACCGGAGCTGCTCCACACCTCCCACTCACCTGAAGGAGCCGTCATGGCCCGTCTTGCCGGAGTCGACATCCCGCGCGACAAGCGCGTGGAGATCGCACTCACCTACATCTACGGTGTCGGTCGCACCCGTTCGCACGAGACCCTCGCCGCCACGGGCATCGACCCGAACATCCGCGTCAAGGACCTCACCGACGACCAGCTCGTCGCGCTCCGCGACCACATCGAGGGCACCTACAAGGTCGAGGGCGACCTCCGCCGCGAGGTCGCCGCCGACATCCGCCGCAAGGTCGAGATCGGCTCGTACGAGGGTCTGCGCCACCGCCGCGGCCTCCCCGTGCGCGGACAGCGCACCAAGACCAACGCGCGCACCCGCAAGGGCCCGAAGCGCACCGTCGCCGGCAAGAAGAAGGCGCGCTAGTCCCGGGTTCCGCCCGCCAGCGCTCACGAACAGGTTCAGGAGAAGACCATGGCAGCACCCAAGTCGGCCGCGCGCAAGCCCCGCCGCAAGGAGAAGAAGAGCATCGCCGTCGGGCAGGCTCACATCAAGTCCACCTTCAACAACACGATCGTGTCGATCACCGACCCGAGCGGCGCCGTCATCAGCTGGGCGTCGTCCGGCCAGGTCGGCTTCAAGGGCTCGCGCAAGTCGACCCCCTTCGCCGCGCAGCTGGCCGCCGAGTCGGCCGCTCGCCAGGCGCAGGAGCACGGCATGAAGAAGGTCGACGTCTTCGTGAAGGGCCCGGGCTCGGGCCGCGAGACCGCGATCCGCTCGCTCCAGGCCGCCGGCCTCGAGGTGGGCTCGATCAGCGACGTCACCCCGCAGGCGCACAACGGCTGCCGCCCGCCCAAGCGTCGCCGCGTCTGACCGTCCCGCGCGCCGACCCGCTCCGGCGGGTCGGCGCGTCGCGGCCCCCGGCCGCACCGGGTCGACGACGACCCCCGAACTTCGATAACTCCACACTCTCGACGAGCCAGCCACTCGTCGCGCCACAAGTGTCATATGGCGGACACTTTGCCGAAAGGAATCCACAGTGCTCATCGCACAACGTCCCACGCTGACCGAGGAGAACGTCTCCGAGTTCCGCTCCCGGTTCATCATCGAGCCGCTCGAGCCGGGCTTCGGCTACACGCTCGGCAACTCGCTGCGCCGCACGCTCCTGTCGTCGATCCCCGGCGCTGCCGTGACGAGCATCCGCATCGACGGCGTGCTGCACGAGTTCAGCACGATCACCGGGGTCAAGGAGGATGTCACCGAGATCATCCTCAACATCAAGAACCTCGTGGTCTCGAGCGAGCACGACGAGCCGATCACGGCCTACCTGCGCAAGCAGGGCGCCGGTGAGGTCACCGCGGCGGACATCTCGGCTCCGGCCGGTGTCGAGATCCACAACCCCGAGCTGGTCATCGCGACGCTCAACGACAGCGCCAAGTTCGAGCTCGAGCTCACCATCGAGCGGGGCCGCGGATACGTCAGCGCCACCCAGAACCGCAGCGAGTTCAGCGAGGCGGGGCAGATCCCGGTCGACTCGATCTACTCGCCGGTGCTCAAGGTGACCTACCGCGTCGAGGCGACGCGTGCCGGTGAGCGCACCGACTTCGACCGCCTCGTCGTCGACGTCGAGACCAAGCCCGCGATCTCGCCCCGCGACGCGATCGCCTCGGCCGGCCGCACGCTCGTCGAGCTGTTCGGCCTCGCCCGCGAGCTCAACACCGCCGCCGAGGGCATCGAGATCGGCCCCGCGCCGGTCGACGCCCTGGTCTCGACGGAGCTCTCGATGCCGATCGAGGACCTCGACCTGTCGGTGCGCAGCTACAACTGCCTCAAGCGCGAGGGCATCAACACCGTGAGCGAGCTCGTGGCGCTCTCGGAGACCCAGCTGATGAACATCCGCAACTTCGGGCAGAAGTCGGTCGACGAGGTGAAGGACAAGCTCGTCGAGATGGGCCTCTCGCTCAAGGATGCCGTTCCCGGCTTCGACGGCGCGCACTTCTACAGCTACGACGACGAGGAGAGCTAGGCCGCACCGCGCGCCCAGCCCCCTCCCGCTCCTGAATCGAAAGAACACACACCATGCCTCAGCCCACGAAGGGTCCCCGCCTCGGCGGCGGTCCGGCCCACGAGCGCCTGCTGCTCGCCAACCTCGCCACCGCGCTGTTCACCCACCAGCGCATCACCACCACCGAGACGAAGGCCAAGCGCCTGCGTCCGCTCGCCGAGCGTCTGATCACCTTCGCCAAGCGCGGTGACCTGCACGCCCGTCGTCGCGTCATGCGCATCGTCACCGACAAGACCGCGGTGCACCTGCTCTTCACCGAGATCGCGCCGCTGATGGCCGAGCGCGAGGGCGGCTACACCCGCATCACCAAGACGGGCTTCCGCAAGGGCGACAACGCCCCGATGGCCGTCATCGAGCTCGTTCTCGAGCCCGTGAACCCGAAGCCGAAGAGCGCGAAGAAGTCGGCGGCTGCGGCAGCGCCCACGGCGGAGGCGCCGGTCGAGGAGGCCGCCCCCGAGGTCGTCGACGAGGCTCCGGCGGACGAGGCGGCCCCCGAGGCGGCCCCCGAGGCTCCGGCCGAGGAGGCCGCGGCGGAAGCGCCGACCGAGGACGCTGCGGCCGAGGATGCTGCGGCCGAGGATGCTCCCGCCGAGGACGACACGAAGTAGTACCCCCGCGATCACGATCGCGTCACGGCCCCCGCTCGTCCGAGCGGGGGCCGTACTCTTGTGCCCGTGCCCGATGAACTGCCCCCACTGAGCGACCGCGTGGTCGCGCCGGACGACGCGGGGATGCCCGAGGGGCCGGAGGGCATCCGATGGCGGCCGCTCGCGGCGGACGATGCGCCGCTGCTGGTCGACCTCGCCGAGAGGATCAGCCGCCGAGACCACCCGACCTGGAGCGAGTCGCTCGAGGAGCTGCAGGAGGAGCTCGAGCACTCGTGGGTCGATCCGCCGTCCGACGGCGTCGTCGCGCTCGATGCCGACGGCACGGCGCTGGCCTGGGGGCTCTGCGTCATGCCGCCGGACCCCGAGACGCTCGTGCGCGTGATCCTGTTCGGCGGCGTCGATCCCGCGCACCGCGGTCGCGGAATCGGGCGACGGCTGCTGGCCTGGCAGCGCGACCGCGCGCAGCGGATGCTCGCCGCGAGCTCGGCGCGCCTGCCCGCCTGGGTGCTCAGCTACGCCGCCGACCGCGCGCCCGAGCACGGCGCTCTGCTGCAGCGGCTCGGGTTCGAGGCCGCTCGGTGGTTCACGACGCTCGAGCGCGACCTCGCCGCGCCCGGCCCGGATGGTCCGGCGGTGCCGACGGGCCTCGTCGTCGAGCCGTTCGATGCGGCGCGCAGCGAGCCGGTGCGCGCCGCCCGCAACGCCGCATTCGCCGACCACTGGGGCAGCCAGCCGACCAGCCGCGAGGGCTGGGAGTCGACCATCGGGCTGCCGAGCTTCCGCGGCGATCTGAGCCGCATCGCGTGGGACGGTGACACGGTCGCCGGGTTCGTGATCGCCGAGGTCAACGAGGACGACTGGGAGCGCCAGGGAGCCCGCTCGGGCTACATCGGGCTCGTCGGCACCGTGCGGGCCCATCGCGGCCGCGGATTGGCCGGCGCGCTCCTGGCCGCGGTGCTGGCGGCGTTCCGGCGGGAGGGGCTCGAGTGCGCGGTGCTGGACGTCGACACCGACAACCCGACCGGCGCCCTGGGCGTGTACACCCGCCTCGGCTTCGCGCCGACCGCGCGCGACGTCGCGTACCGCATCGCCTACTGACGCCGTGCGGGTGCGGGTGCCGCTCCGGGCCTGCGGATGCTGCGCCGACGCTCAGCGCGGCCGGTGCAGCTCGGGGTTCGCCTCGTAGTCGACCGGCTCGGGCAGGTCGACGAGGTACTGCAGAGCATCCTCGATCGCGCCGGTGTAGATGCGCGCGCCCGTCGGGCCGGGGTGCACCTGGTCGGGGGCGAGCACATCGAGGCGGGGGGCGATGTCGCCCCGCCAGTCGGCCACGACGACGTTGCGGTAGTCGGCGGCGAACGCCCAGTAGGCCTCCGACACGCTCGGGATCCACACGCGCGGCGCCTGCGGATTCACCAGCACGAGTGAGCGGTCGGGGCCGAGCACGCGCCGCACGTCGTACAGGGTCTGCGGGTCGATGTAGCCGTTCGTGCCGAGCCCGAGCACGACGAACTCGCGCAGGCGCCCGGCCGCCTTCAGCGCCGCGACGATGTCGGTCGCCTGCCACAGCTGCCGCGAGACGGCCGCGTCGATCGCGATGCCGGGAAACCGCGCCTGCAGCTGCGGTGCCGCGGCGAGCATCACCGAGTCGCCGACGGCGGTGATGCGGTCGCCCGCGGGCAGCGGTGCTGTTCCCGGGCCGTCGGGACGGCGCTCGTCCATCGGCAGACGCAGCGGCACGGCGGGCGGCGGGGCGTCGAGGGCCGCCTGCCCGGCGGCGATGAGCGCGGCGGCCTCCGACTGCTCCGGCGCTCGGACGACCGCGAGCGTCGACCCCGTGATAAGAGCCACGAGCACCACGGATGCGGTGGCCGCCGCCGCTCCCCGAGCCAGCCTGCCCGACCCCGGTCGGCCGACGACGGCACCCCAGCCGTGCCGACGCACGGGCTGCTCGATCACGCGGTAGCTGATCGCGGCGAGGCCGAGCGAGAGTACGAGTGCGGCGAGCCCGAGCCACCAGGATTCCAGGCCGCCGCGGTCGATCGCGGGCAGGGCGGCGCCGAGCAGCACGACCACGGGCCAGTGCCAGAGGTAGAGCCCGTACGACCGCTCGCCGACCCAGCGGGCGAGCCCCGCATCCGCGATGCTCGCCACTCGACCGTGCGGTGAGCGCAGGCAGACGATGAGCACGCCAGTGAGCAGCGTGGCGGCGACGAGGCCGCCGCGGTAGGTCGCCGGCTGGTCGATGCCGAGCACGAGGGCCAGCGCCACGAGCCCCGCGACGGAGAGGAGCGCTCCGCCGTCGGCGAGGGCGGCGGCCGCGCGGGGGCGTGCGGACGCGCCCCGTGCGTGCTCGGCAGGGCTCGGTGCCGGTCGCAGCGGGTCGAGCGCGAGGGCCAGCCCTGCACCCAGCAGTAGTCCGAACCCGTGCGTGAGCGTCGAGAGGTAGGCGGCCGACGCGGTCGCCGGGTCGAGCAGCGGATCGCCCGCCAGCACGGCCAGGGCGACGGCGGACACCGCCACGAGCACGAGCGGCACGGCCACGCGCAGCGCGCGGGCGGGAATCAGCAGCAGCATGAGGAGCACGAGCGGCCACAGCAGGTAGAACTGCTCCTCGACCGCGAGCGACCAGGCGTGGCGGAACAGCTCGGGACTCGTCTGATCGAGGTAGCTCGCCCCCTGGGCGATCGACCACCAGTTGTAGCTGAACGTCGCGACGCCCAGCAGCTGCCAGCCGATGCCCACGAGCACATCGCCGCCCATCGCGGCGGCGACGAGCGTCACGGTCGCGACGACCAGCGCGAGAGCGGGCAGCAGTCGCCGTGCTCGGCGCGCCCAGAACGTGCCGACCCGGATGCGGCCCTGCGTGCGGTGCTCGTGAACGAGCAGTGCTGTGATGAGGTACCCGCTGACGACGAGGAAGATGTCGACGCCGAGGAACCCGCCGGGGGCGAGGCCGGGGAACAGGTGGTAGCCGAGCACGAGCACGATCGCGAGCGCCCGCAGCCCGTCCAGCCCGGGCAGGCGCCCGGGTGCGGTGTTCTCCGTCGACATGATGCGTCTAGCGTCGCCCGCCGCGTCGCCGTGGTCAAACCGACCGGCCTAGACTCGCTCAACGTGGAGACGGTGCGTCTGCGGATCGACCTCGCCTACGACGGCGCGGGCTTCGCGGGCTGGAGCGCGCAACCCGGCCTGCGCACTGTGCAGGGCACGATCGAGGGGGCGCTCGCGACCGTGCTGCGAGCCCCTCAGGAGAGCGTGCGCCTCGTCGTCGCCGGGCGCACCGATGCGGGTGTGCACGCGACCGGGCAGGTCGCGCACCTCGACCTTCCCGTCGAGCGCTGGCACGCGCTGGCCGCCGACCGCCGCCGCGGAGAGCCGGCGGCCGCACTCGCCCGACGGGTGAACGGGGTGCTCGCCGCCGCTGATCCCGATGTCGTCATCGCGCGGATCGCTCGAGCACCGGAGGGCTTCGACGCGCGCTTCTCACCCATCTGGCGACGCTACGCCTACCGCATCGCCGACGAGGCCGCGCTGCGCGATCCGCTGCGCCGCAGCCACACCCTCTGGCAGCCGGGCGTGCTCGATGCGGCGGCGATGGATGCTCTCGCCCAGCGCCTCGTCGGCCTCCACGACTTCGGCGCCTTCTGCAAGCCCCGCGACGGCTCGACCACGATCCGCACTCTGCTCGACTACCGCTGGCGACGGGACGACGACGGCGTGCTGCTCGCGACCGTGCGCGCCGATGCGTTCTGCCACTCGATGGTGCGCGCCCTCGTGGGCGCGGCGGTGGCGGTCGGGCTAGGGCGGCGGGAGCCCGACGCGATCGTGGCGCTGCTGCGCTCGGCCGAGCGCACCTCGCTGTTTCCCGTCGTGGCGGCGAAGGGGCTGGCACTGGTCGAGGTGGGGTACCCGCCCGACGCCGAGCTCGCCGCTCGCGCCGAGCAGACGCGGGCGCGTCGCGAACCGCTCGGCTCCGCATCCACCGAGGCCGCGGCGGGCGCCGACGGCGGAAATTGACCGCGAGGGGCGCGGCCGCTAGGCTCGACCCTTGGTGCCCGTCGCCGACGGTCATCCGGTTGAGCCCTCCACCTGGGCGTTCGCTCTCGCTCTGAGCGCGAACTCCCTCCCGGAGCGGGATTCACGAACTCCTCGACACGAAAGTCCGCACTGTGACGCGCACATTCAGCCCCACTCCCGCTGACGTTCAGCGCAACTGGGTCGTCATCGACGCTACCGATGTCGTCCTGGGCCGCCTCGCCAGCCACGCCGCCGCCCTTCTGCGCGGCAAGCACAAGCCCACCTTCGCTCCGCACATGGACATGGGCGACTTCGTCATCATCATCAACGCCGACAAGGTGGCCCTGACCGGCTCGAAGCTGACGCAGAAGATGGCGTACCGGCACTCGGGCTACCCGGGCGGCCTCACCGCCACCTCCTACACCGAGCTGCTCGAGAAGCACCCCGAGCGCGCGGTCGAGAAGGCCATTCGCGGCATGCTGCCGAAGAACTCGCTGGGCCGCGCCCAGATCAAGAAGCTCAAGGTCTATGCGGGCGCCGAGCACCCGCACGCTGCGCAGCAGCCCACGACCTACACCCTCGACCAGGTCGCCCAGTAGCGGCCGCGCAGACGCTAAGGATCAGCATCGTGGCAGACGTCACCAACACCGAAGACATCACTCCCGAGTCGGCTCCGGAGTCGTACACCACCGAGTCGGCCGCGCCCGTCGCGACCGCGGCGCCCCGCGCCGTGCTCTCGGTCTCGGGCCAGGCCGTGGGTCGCCGCAAGCAGGCCATCGCCCGCGTGCGCATCACCCCCGGCGCCGGCACCTACTCGGTGAACGGCCGCACTCTCGAGGACTACTTCCCCAACAAGCTGCACCAGCAGCTCATCAACGACCCCTTCACGATCCTGCAGCTCGGCGGCGCCTACGACGTCACCGCGCGCATCACCGGCGGCGGCCCCTCGGGCCAGGCGGGCGCCCTGCGTCTCGCCATCGCGCGCGCCCTCAACGAGGTCGACCGCGAGAACAACCGCCCCGCCCTGAAGAAGGCCGGCTTCCTGACGCGCGACGCGCGCGTCATCGAGCGCAAGAAGGCCGGTCTCAAGAAGGCGCGCAAGGCTCCGCAGTACTCGAAGCGCTAGTCGCTTCGTTCGCGAACACGTCATGGGTCGACTCTTCGGCACCGACGGAGTCCGAGGGCTGGCGAACGGTGATCTCACCGTCGAGCTGGCCCTCGGGCTGTCGCAGGCGGCGGCCGCCGTGCTCACGCAGGGTCGGCACGCCGACGAGCTGCGCGCGCAGGGCAAGCGCCCCACGGCCATCGTTGCCCGCGACCCCCGGGTCTCGGGTCAGTTCCTGACCGCCGCGGTGTCAGCGGGGCTCGCGAGCTCGGGCATCGACGTGCTCGATGCTGGCGTCATCCCGACCCCTGCCGCGGCCTTCCTGGTGGGCGACGTGAACGCCGATTTCGGCGTCATGATCTCCGCCTCGCACAACCCGGCGCCCGACAACGGCATCAAGTTCTTCTCGTTCGGGGGCACCAAGCTTCCCGACGCGGTCGAAGACCGCATCGAGCAGGCGCTCGAGGGCGAGAAGCTCGCGCCGACCGGTGCCGGAGTGGGCCGCATCCGCCGCTTCGCCGACGCGGAGGATCGCTACCTGCTGCACCTGCTCGGCACCCTCGATGTGTCGCTCGAGGGCCTGCACGTCGTCATCGACTGCGCTCATGGCGCGGCCGCTGGCATCTCGCCGCAGGTGTTCGCCGACGCGGGCGCGCGGGTCACCGTCATCGGCAGCGACCCCGACGGCCTGAACATCAACGAGGGTGTCGGCTCGACCCACCTCGGGCCCCTGCAGGCCGCGGTGGTCGAGCACCGAGCCGATCTCGGCATCGCCCACGACGGCGACGCCGACCGCTGCCTCGCGGTGGATGCGCAGGGCCGCGTCATCGACGGCGACCAGATCATGGCGATCCTCGCGCTGGCGCTCAAGAACCGCGGCCGTCTGACCGATGACACCCTCGTCGTGACCGTCATGAGCAACCTCGGGCTCAAGCGCGCGATGGCCGACCACGGTGTGCACCTCATCGAGACGAAGGTGGGCGACCGTTATGTGCTCGAGGCGCTCGCCGAGCATCGTCTGGCCCTCGGCGGCGAGCAGTCGGGCCACATCATCTTCAGCGAGCACGCCACGACCGGTGACGGCATCCTCACCGGCCTGCAGCTCGCGGCGGAGATGGCCCGCACCGGCCGCAGCCTCGCCGAGCTCGCCGACGTCATGACCGTCTTCCCGCAGGTGCTCGTGAATGTGCGCGGCGTCGACCGCACCGCCCTCGAGGGCGACGCGGTGATCGCGGCCGCGGTCGCGGCCGAGGAGGCCGCGCTCGGCGACAGCGGCCGCGTGCTGCTGCGCGCCAGCGGAACCGAGCCGATGGTGCGCGTCATGGTGGAGGCCGCCGACCAGGCCACCGCCGAGCAGGTCGCCGAGCGGCTCGCCGACGTGGTGCGCGCTCAGCTCGCCGTCTGACGCGCGGCCGCGGCGCAGCATCCCGCCGAACCGCGACCCGGATGCGCGCGCCTAGATCTTCCGCAGCAGCACGGTCTCGACCGTGTGGTCGCTGGCCTTGCGCAGCACGAGCGACGCACGCGCCCGGGTCGGCAGGATGTTCTGCACCAGGTTCGGCTCGTTGATCTCGCGCCAGATCTCGCGCGCCTTCGCCACCGCCTGCTCGTGATCGAGTGCGGCGTAGCGATGGAAGTAGCTGCGCGGGTCGGCGAAGGCGCCGCGCTGGAGGGCCAGGAAGCGCTCCTCGTACCACTGGGCGATGTCGCTCGTGCGCGCGTCGACGTAGATCGTGAAGTCGAACAGGTCGCTCACCGCGAGCGCCGTGCCCGGCGCGGGCGGCTGCAGAACGTTGAGGCCCTCGACGATGAGGATGTCGGGCCGGCGCACGACGATCTCCGCTCCCGGCACCCGGTCGTAGCTGAGGTGGCTGTAGACGGGAGCCCGCACCTCGTCGGCGCCCGCCTTCACGCGCGCGACGAACCGCAGGAGCGCGCGCCGGTCGTACGACTCGGGAAACCCCTTGCGGTGCAGGATGCCCCGCCGCCCGAGCTCGGCGGTCGGCAGCAGGAAGCCGTCGGTGGTCACGCGCTCGACGCGCGGAGTGTCGGGCCAGCGCGAGAGCAGCTCGCGCAGCAGGCGGGCGATCGTCGACTTGCCCACCGCCACCGAGCCGGCCACGCCGATGACGAACGGCGTGGGTGCGCTCGCCTCCCCCAGGAAGCTGCGGGTGGCCTGGTGCAGCGAGCGGGCACCGACCGCGTAGAGGCTGAGCAGTCGGCTCAACGGCACGTAGACCTCGGCGACCTCGCGCTCGTCGAGCGCGTCGCCGAGCCCGCGCAGCTGCACGAGCTCGGGCTCGGTGAGCGGTCGATCGGTGGTCGGGGCGAGCGCCGCCCACCGCTGCCGGTCGATCTCGTCGAACGGACTCGTATCGCGCACACCGTGGGGCTCGGTCATCGCCACCACAGTACCGCCGGGCCGCGCGCCCCGCCGCGGGCCGGGCAGCAGGGCACGGAGCCCTAGAATGGTCGGCTATGTGCGGAATCGTGGGCTATGTCGGAACCCGGGGCAGTATCGAGGTGCTCCTGGGCGGTCTCAAGCGACTCGAGTACCGCGGCTACGACTCCGCGGGGGTCGCCGTCATCGACGACGCCGGCCACCTGGGCACGCGCAAGCACGCCGGCAAGCTCGGCATCCTCACCGATGATCTCGGTGCGGAACCGCTGACCGATGGCCACACCGGCATCGGACACACCCGCTGGGCGACGCACGGCGGGCCGACCGACGCGAACGCCCACCCGCATCTCGGCGACGGCGGCAAGCTGGCGCTCATCCACAACGGCATCATCGAGAACTTCGCCGAGCTCAAGGCCGAGCTGCTCGCCGCCGGCCACACCTTCACCTCCGAGACCGACACCGAGGTTGCGGCGCTGCTCGTGGGCGATGCGTTCCGCGAGACCGGTGATCTGACCGGTGCCATGCTGCGCGTGGTCAACCGGCTCGAGGGCGCCTTCACGCTGCTCGCCGTCCACGCCGACCAGCCGGGAGTCGTCGTCGGAGCGCGGCGCAACTCCCCGCTCGTCATCGGGCTCGGCGAGGGCGAGAACTTCCTCGGCTCCGACGTCGCCGCTTTCGTCGAGTACACCCGCCACGCGATGGAGATCGGCCAGGACCAGCTGGTGACGATCCGCCCCGACCGGGTCGAGGTCGTCGACTTCGCCGGGCTCCCCGTCGCTCCGCCGACATTCGAGGTCGACTGGGACGCCTCGGCCGCCGAGAAGGGCGGCTGGTCGAGCTTCATGGCGAAGGAGATCAGCGAGGAGCCGGAGGCGGTCGCCAAGACCATCCTCGGGCGCGTGCACGACGGTCTCGTCGACCTGCCGGAGGTGACCGCGCTCGGCGACGAGGTGCTGCGCGGCATCGACCGGGTGCTGATCATCGCGTGCGGCACGGCCGCCTACGCGGGGATGGTCGGCAAGTACGCGATCGAGCAGTGGGCGCGCATCCCGGTCGATGTCGAGCTGGCGCACGAGTTCCGCTACCGCGAACCGGTGCTGTCGCCGAACACGCTCGTGGTCTCGATCAGCCAGTCGGGCGAGACGATGGACACCCTGATGGCGGTCAAGTACGCCCGCGAGCGCGGGGCCCGCACCCTGTCGATCTGCAACACGCAGGGTGCGACGATTCCGCGCGAGTCCGACGCGGTGGTCTACACGCATGCGGGGCCCGAGGTCGCCGTCGCGTCGACGAAGGCGTTCGTCGCGCAGATCACCGCCACCTACCTGCTCGGTCTGCAGCTCGGCCAGGCGCGCGGCGCGCTGACCGACGACGAGGCCCGCGGCCTCGTGGCCGAGCTGCAGGAGGTTCCCGAGAAGCTCGCGACCGTGCTGCAGGTCGGCGACCGCATCAAGGAGCTCGCGCACTGGATGGCCGACACCCGCTCGGTGCTCTTCCTCGGCCGGCACGTCGGCTACCCCGTCGCGCTCGAGGGCGCCCTGAAGCTCAAGGAGCTCGCGTACATCCACGCGGAGGGCTTCGCGGCGGGCGAGCTCAAGCACGGCCCGATCGCGCTCATCGAGCCCGGCCAGGTGGTGTTCGTGCTCGTGCCCAGCCCGCGCGACCCGCGCTCGCTGCACAGCAAGGTCGTGTCGAACATCCAGGAGATCCGGGCGCGCGGAGCGCGCGTCATCGCGATCGCCGAGGAGGGCGACGTCGCCGTGCTCCCGCACGCTGACGAGGTCATCCGCATCCCGCTGGCCTCCCCGTTCTTCGAGCCGCTGCTCGCGGTGGTGCCGCTGCACTACTTCGGCATGGAGCTGGCCGCCGCGAAGGGGCTCGACGTCGATCAGCCGCGCAACCTGGCCAAGTCGGTCACGGTCGAGTAGCCGGGCTCACGAGCGGCCGGAGCGGCGGGCAGTCATGGGGCGCATCGTGGGCATCGGCGTCGATGTCGTCGACCTCGCCCGCTTCGAGCGCGCCCTCGACCGCACCCCGCGCCTGCGCGAGCGGCTGTTCACCGTCGAGGAGCGGGTGCTGCCGGTGCGCTCGCTCGCCGGGCGCTTCGCGGCCAAGGAGGCTCTGCTGAAGGCCCTGGGCGCGACCGACGGCGTGGGGTGGCACGACATGCGCGTGGTGAGCGGCGCCGATGGCAACCCCGACCTCGAGGTCTCCGGCCGCGCGGCCGAGATCGTGGCGGCCCGCGGCATCGCGTCGCTGCACGTCTCGATGTCGCACGACGCCGGCGTCGCCATCGCGTTCGTGGTGGCGGAGTCATGACCGCGCCGCTGCGCGAGGCCCGCATCGACGCGGCCGCGATCACCGCGAACGCGGCCGCGCTCCGAGCGCGCATCCGCACGGCGCACGCGATGGCGATCGTGAAGGCCGACGGGTACGGGCACGGCGCCGTGACCGCCGCGCGCGCCGCCCTCGAGGGCGGCATCGATCAGCTGGGGGTCGCCGACCTCGACGAGGCCTTCGAGCTGCGGGCGGCGGGCATCGATGCCCCGGTGCTGGCATGGCTGCTCGACCCCGCGTTCGACGCGGCGGCCGCCGCCGAGGCCGGTATCGCGCTCGGCATCAGCTCGCGGGCCCAGCTGCAGCGGGCCGCGGCGAGCGGCCATCGCGTCGCCGTGCACGTGAAGGTCGACACGGGCCTGTCGCGCAACGGTGTGCCGGAGGCTGACTGGGGCCCGACGGTGGAGGCTCTCGCCGCCGCGCAGCGCGCGGGCGCGATCGAGCTGCGCGGCGTCTTCAGCCACCTGTCGAACACCTCGGCAGACGACGACCGGGCGCAGGTGGTCGCCTTCGAGCGGTTCCTGGATGCGGTGCGCAGCGTCGGCCTCGAGCCGGGCATCCGCCATCTCGCGGCCTCGGCCGCCGCGCTCGACCACCCCGCCGCCCACTACGACCTCGTGCGCTTCGGCATCGCGCTCTACGGCATCGCCCCCGAGCCCCACCTGCGCGGGGCGGTGCCGCTGCGGCCGGCGATGCGCCTGAGCGCCCGGGTCGTCGGCGTCAAGCGCGTGCCCGCCGGCAGCGGCGTCTCGTACGGCTACCTGCACCGCACGACGGCGCCGACGACCCTCGCGCTCGTGCCGCTGGGCTACGCCGATGGTGCGCCGCGTGCGGCCATCGGCGCTCCGGTGCTCATCGGCGGCAGCATCCACCGCGTCGTCGGCCGCATCGCAATGGATCAGTTCGTCGTCGATGTCGGCGACGCGCCCGTCGCGGTCGGCGACGAGGTCGTGCTCTGGGGCGATTCTGCCGCGGGCGAGCCGAGCGTCGACGACTGGGCCGACGCCGCCGGCACCATCGCCTACGAACTCGTCACGCGCCTCGGGCGCCGTGTGCGGCGCACCACCCGGGCGGCGGGATGACGGAGCAGACGATGCCCGTCACGCTCACCATCGCCGACCCCGACGGCATGGCAGCCCTCGGGGCGACGGTCGCCGCGCAGCTGCGCGCGGGCGACGTCGTGCTGCTGACGGGGGAGCTGGGCGCGGGCAAGACGACGCTCGCACGGGGACTCGGCGAGGCGCTCGGCGTGCGCGGCACCGTGACGAGCCCGACGTTCGTGCTCGCGCGAACGCATCCGCGTCCTGCCGGCCCGCCGCTCGTGCACGTCGACGCGTACCGGCTGCGCGACGCCGCCGAGCTCGACGACCTCGACCTCGACTTCGCCGCATCCATCGTCGTCGTGGAGTGGGGGGCGGGGCTTCTCGAGCACCTCGTCGACGAGTGGCTCGCCATCACCATCGATCGGCCGACCGGTGCGGGGGAGCACGCCGACGACGCCCCCGCGGCCCGTGCCCCCGCCGACGCCTCCGACCCGCCCCCCGATGAGGCTCCCGTCGAACCGCGTCGGGTGACGATCACTGGCATCGGCGAGCGCTGGGCCGACCTAGGCTGGCTGCATGCTGCTGGCGATTGACACCTCGGCCGGCACGGCCGTCGCACTGGTCGCCGCTGACGGCCGCGTGCTCGCCGAGCGCTCGACGGCCGACACGCGCCGCCACGCCGAGGTCATCGGCCCCTTCCTGGCGGAGGTGCTGGGTGCGGCCGGCGCCACGGCGCGCGACCTCGACGGTGTCGTCACCGGAATCGGCCCGGGGCCGTTCACGGGCCTGCGGGTCGGCATCGCGGCGGCGCGTGCGATCGCGCTCGCGGCGAGCATCCCGCTGCTGGCGGTGCCCAGCCATGACGCCGTCGCGCTGCGGCTCGTCGAGGGCGGGGTGGCGGCCGGCCGCTTCGCCGTCGTGACGGATGCCCGCCGCCGTGAGGCGGCCGTCACCGTCTACGCGGCCGCCCTGCCCCTGCCGACGATGCTCGAGCCCGCGCACCTCGTGCCGCGTGCGGGGTGGATGCCGCCCGACGGGGTCACGGCGCACGAGGCGCACGAGATTCCCGCCGCGCCGCTCGCACACGCCGCCCTCGCTCGGCTCGCCGCCGGGCTGACGTTTGCCGAGCCGCAGCCGCTCTACCTGCGCGCTCCGGACGTCACGCTGTCGAGCCCGAAGCGGGTGACCGGATGACCGCCCCCGCGACCCGCTCGCCGATGCTGCGCGATGCGACGCCCGACGACCTGCCTGCGATCATGGTGCTCGAGCGGCGCCTGTTCCCGGGCGACGCCTGGAGCCCCGCGATGATGGCCGAGGAGCTCGCCGCCGCGCACACCCGGTACCTGGTGGCGGAGGTGGCGGGGGAGGTGGTCGGCTACGCCGGGCTCAGCGCCCTGCCCGGCGCGACGCAGGCCGACATCCAGACGATCGCTGTCGAGCCCGCGCACCGTCGGCTCGGCCTCGGCACCGCGCTGCTGACCACCCTGCTCGACGAGGCCGCGCGTCGCGGAGCCACCGAGGTGCTGCTCGAGGTGCGCGCTGACAACCCCGGAGCGCAGGCGCTCTACGAGCGCCACGGCTTCACGGCCATCGCGGTGCGGCCGCGGTACTACCAACCCGACGACGTCGACGCGATCGTCATGCGCCGGGAGGGTGGCGCGTGAACCGCGAGAACCCTCTCGTGCTCGGCATCGAGTCGAGCTGCGACGAGACCGGCATCGGCATCGTGCGGGGCACCACCCTGCTCGCGAACGTGATCGCGTCGTCGATGGAGGAGCATGCCCGCTACGGCGGCGTCGTGCCGGAGGTCGCGGCGCGCGCCCACCTCGAGGCGCTCGAGCCGGCCCTGCGCGAGGCTCTCGCAACCGCGGGAGTCTCGCTCGCCGAGATCGACGCGGTCGCCGTCACGAGCGGACCGGGACTGTCGGGCGCCCTCATGGTGGGCGTGGGTGCCGCGAAGGCCCTCGCCGTCGCGCTCGACACACCCTTCTACGCCGTCAACCACCTGGTGGGCCACGTCGGCGCCGATGTGCTGCGCACCGAGGGCGAGCCCGCCATCGAGCTGCCGACGATCGCGCTGCTGGTCTCGGGCGGCCACACCTCGCTGCTGCACGTGCGCGACCTCACGAGCGACGTCGAGCTGCTCGGCGAGACGATCGATGACGCCGCGGGCGAGGCCTTCGACAAGGTCGCGCGCCTGCTCGGGCTGCCCTACCCCGGCGGCCCGCACATCGATCGCGTCGCGGCCGAGGGCGACCCGGCCGCCGTGCGGTTTCCGCGCGGGCTCACGCTGCCCAAAGACCTCGAGCGGCATCGCTACGACTTCTCCTTCTCGGGCCTCAAGACCGCGGTCGCCCGGCACGTCGAGAAGCTGCGGGATGCGGGGCTCGCGGTGCCCGTCGCCGACATCGCCGCCTCGTTCCGCGAGGCCGTCGCCGACGTGCTCACGGCGAAGGCGATCGCGGCCTGCACCGACCTCGGTGTGCCGCGCCTGCTGCTCGGCGGGGGCGTCGCCGCGAACGCGCGGGTGCGGGCCCTCGCCGCCGAGCGAGCGGCCGCGGCGGGGGTCGAGCTCCGCATCCCGCCGCTGTCGCTCTGCACCGACAACGGAGCGATGATCGCGGCCCTCGCCGCCCAGCTGATCATGGCCGGCCACCCGCCGTCGCGGCTCGACGTGAGCGCCGACTCGACCCTGCCGGTCACGATCATCCAGGCGTGACGAGGCCGAGCCGCGCCCGCAGCTCCGGCGTGCTCGAGGCCGGTGGCGCGCCCGCCGGTTCGTTGACACCCCCCGGGGTCGCTGACACCATGGGCCGTGCCCGCTCCCCGGGCCGCCACCATCCACCATTCCAGGAGACCGCATGTCTGACGTGACCCCGCCCGCCGCCCCGACCCCGCCCCCCGCCACCCCGTACGCCGCTGCGCCCGTCGGTGCCAAGACGAACACCCTCGCGATCGTCTCGCTCGTGCTGGCGTTCTTCGTCTCGCTCGGTGCGGTGATCTGCGGCCACATCGCGCTTAGCCAGATCAAGCGCACGGGCGAGAACGGCCGCGGCCTGGCGATCGCCGGCCTCGTTCTGGGCTACCTCGGTCTCGTCGGCGGCCTGATCCTCTCGATCGTCTGGATCAGCTTCTTCGCGATCGCCACGAGCAACGGCGTCACTTTCGCGCCCTGACCCTCAGGTCGAGCGGATTCGAGGCTCGCGCCGGGGTGAACCCCCGGTGCGAGCCTCTATCATGTGCGGAGCATCCGACCCCCGAACCGATCAGAACGGCACGCTCATGACCGACGCCGCGTCGACGTCCACGACCCTCACGAACCGCCTCGCCCCGGTGGCGCTCATCCTCGCGGTTCTCGTTCCGATCGCCGGTGCCGTGCTGGGGCACATCACTCTGCGCCAGATCGCCCAGACCGGCGAGGGCGGTCGGCCCCTGGCGGTCGCCGCCGTCATCATCGGCTGGATCGGCACCGTGGCGTGGTTCGTCTTCTGGGGCGTGTTCCTGACCACGCTCGGCGCCCTCGGCGCCTGACCCCCAGCGCCAGACCCCCAGCGCCTGACCCCCAGCGCCTGACCCTCGGGCGCCCCCGCAGACCTCACGCTCCGATCCCACCAGGAGGACCCCATGGCCGACACCACGCCCCCGCCCCCGCCGCCCGCTCCCGGACAGGGCGCCGCGGATGCTCCTCTCGAGCCCGCGAAGAAGCCCGCGGCGCGCCGTACCGCCGCCGCGAAGTCCGCGACTGATGCGCCGACTGCCGCGAAGCCGGCCGCCGCGAAGCCGTCTGCCGCGAAGCCCGCCGCCGCGAAGCCGTCAGCAGCCGCAGCGCCCGCTGCTGCCGCGCCCGCCGCCGCCGCGGCGCCCGCTCCGATCGAGACGCCGCCCGCCGCGCGACCCGATCCGTACGCCCCTCCGGCTGCTGCGGCTGCGGCACCGGCGGCACCGGCCGCAGCGGCCGCCTCGGCTGCGCCGGGAGGCCCCGCGGCCCCGGTCGCGCCGCCCGCCGCCACGCCCTACAGCGCCCTGCCGACGGCGCCGTCGTCGACCCTGAGCGTGCTCGCGCTCGTGTTCGGCATCATGGGGCTCGTCTTCTCGTTCGTGGCGTTCGGCCTGCTGCCGGCGATCGCCGGCGTGATCCTGGGTCATCTCGCCCTCAAGCGCGAGCCGCACGCCCGCGGCATGGCCATCGCCGGACTCGCGTGCGGGTACGGCGGCATCGCCATCTCGCTGCTGTGGGGAATCCTCTTCCTCGGGCTCACGCTGCTGCCGCTGCTGTTCTTCTCGAGCTTCAGCACCATGGGCGGGTTCTGACCCTCGCGCGGCCCCCGGCCGTCGGGGGCCTCAGTCGGCGCGCTCGGCGAGCAGGGCGACCCGCTCGCCCGCGACGCGGGTGAGCAGCAGCACGGCCTGACCATCGCCGCGCAGCTTCAGCTTCGGCCGCAGGCGGGCCGGATCGATGTCGACCCCGCGCTTCTTGATCTCGAGCACCCCGATGCCCCGATCGGCCAGCGCGCGCCCGAGGCGTGCGACATCGAGGGGGAGGCGCTCGAGCACGCGGAATCCCCGGGCGAAGGGCGTGGGGGCGGCCGTGTCGGTCGTCACGTACGCGATGGAGGCGTCGAGCATCCGCCCGCCCATGCTGCGGGCGAGGTCACCGATGAGGCGTGCCCGGATCACCGCGCCGTCGGGCTCGTACACGTACTCGCCGAGCACACCCGGCGCGACGTCGGCGCTGTCGGCGGCGCTCCGCAGCTCGGCCGGTGCGCCGTCGCCGCGCAGCACGAGCGCCGCGCGGCCGACACCGGGGCGGGCGAGCGCGCCGCTCCAGAGCACGAGCTCGACGACCTCGCCGTCGACCGACACCCACTGCGCCTCGAGCCCTTCGGGCAGCAGCGAGCGGTGCATGCCGGGCGCGAGCTTGATGCCGGTCGGGCGCCGCTGCGCGAGCTCGAGCGCCTGGGTGAGCGAGGGCGACCAGTCGTCGGGCGAGGCCAGGCGCATCGCGCCCGAGCGGCGGGCGGGGTCGAGCCAGACGCCGTCGATGTCGTCGAGCGGCTGCGCGAGGGCGTCGCCGTGCACCACCGTCGCGGTCGGGAACGGCGCCAGGTTGTAGGCGGCGAGCGCGGCCGTGACTTCGTCGCGCTCCACCGCGGTGACCACGAGATCGAGGGAGGCGAGCGCGAGCGCGTCGCCGCCGATGCCGCAGCCGAGGTCGGCGACCCGCTGCAGGCCGGCGCGCGCGAACCGTCCGGCGTGCTGGGCGGCGACCGACAGCCGGCTCGCCTGCTCGAGGCCGTCGGCCGTGAACAGCATGTGCGCCGCGAACGGCCCGAACTTCGCCGCCGCCTTCCGGCGCAGCCGGTACTGGGTCAGCACGGCCGCGACGCGAGTGGGCGGATGCCCCTGCCGACGCAGACGCGAGACGAGGGCCACCGCATCGGCGGTCGTGGTGCTCGGCTCGAGACTGTCGAGCAGCGAGAGCGCGTCGGCCGTCAGCAGCTCGCGCAGCTCGGCGGAATCCATGGCTCGATCCTCCCACTCGCGCGGCCTCCTCCGCGGCTGGCACTCGGATTGCGAGAGTGCTAACGGCTTCGGTACAGTTGACCTGGCACTCGCGCGTCGAGTGTGCCAACTCCCCTCATCGTCGTCAGAAAGAAGAGGTCAACCGTGTCGGTCAGCATCAAGCCGCTCGAGGATCGCATCGTCATCAAGCAGGTCGAGGCGGAGCAGACCACCGCTTCGGGTCTCGTCATCCCCGACACCGCCAAGGAGAAGCCCCAGGAGGGCGAGGTCGTCGCCGTCGGCCCCGGCCGCATCGACGACAACGGCAACCGTGTTCCGCTCGACGTCGCCGTCGGCGACCGCGTGCTGTACTCGAAGTACGGCGGCACCGAGGTCAAGTACGGTGGCGAGGAGTTCCTCGTGCTGTCGGCCCGCGACGTGCTGGCGGTCGTCGTCCGCTAGGCGGTCCCCGCAGCCATCCTCTCGACACCCCCGGCGCGCATCCGCGCGACCGGGGGTTCGTGCTGCCGGGGGCCGGTGCGCGCCCGAGTACAGTGAGGCTGTGCCCGAGAACCGCCTGTCGACCTCGGGGCTCGCCCTGGCGGTCGGCGCCTACGGGCTCTGGGGCTTCCTGCCCGCCTACTTCCTGCTGCTGGCGCCGAGCGGTCCGGTCGAGATCGTCGCGTGGCGGGTCGTCCTCTCCCTCGTCTTCTGCGGCATCCTGCTTGCGGCGACGCGCGCGTTCCGTCCCTTCGCCGCGCTGCTGCGTGACCGGCGGGTCATGGGGCTCAGCCTCGTCGCCGGCATCCTCATCGCCATCAACTGGATCGTCTACGTCTATGGCTCGACGAGCGGGTTCGTGGTCGAGGCCGCCCTCGGCTACTTCATCAACCCGATCGTCTCCATCGGGCTCGGCGTGATCTTCCTGCGCGAGCGACTGCGGGCCGGCCAGTGGGCGGCGGTCGGCATCAGCGTCATCGCCGTGCTCGTGCTCGCCATCGGTTACGGGCAGCCGCCGTGGATCGCCCTGACCCTCGCGTTCTCGTTCGGCTTCTACGGGTTCATCAAGAACCGCATGGGGGGCCGAGTATCAGCCGTCGCCGGGCTCACCCTCGAGACCGCGTGGCTCGTGCCCGTCGCTCTCGTCGCCCTCGTCGCCGTCGAACTGGCCGGCGGGGTCACGATGGGGCGCGAGGGCATCGCGCACGCCCTGCTGCTGTCGCTCGCCGGAGTCGTCACGGCGGTGCCGCTGCTGCTCTTCGCCGCCGCGAGCCGGCGGCTGCCGCTCAGCGTCATGGGGTTCATCCAGTACCTCGCCCCGCTCATGCAGTTCGCCTTCGGGGTCATCGTGCTGCTCGAGCCCATGCCGCTCGAGCGCTGGATCGGCTTCGCCCTCGTCTGGGTCGCCCTCATCGTCCTCACCGCCGAGGCCGTGCTGCACCGCCGTCGCGCGGCGCGCGCGCGGCGTGCCGAGGCGGCCGGAGCGCCGCCGGGCGCGACGGACCCGGTTGCCACCGGACCGATCCCGACCGTCTAGCCGTCGAGGTCGCGCAGGGCCCCGTCCAGCTCGGTGACCAGGCGCTCGGCGTCGACGACCGAGAACGGCAGGGGAGGCCGGATCTTGAGCGCGGCGTTGTCACGACCGGAGGCGCTGATCAGGATGCGGCGCTCCCGCATCCCGCTGACCAGGGCTGTCGCGGCCCGCTGGTCGGGCAGCCCGGTGGCGGGATCGACGACATCGATGCCGAGGTAGAGGCCCGCACCGCGCGCATCCCGCAGGCGCGGGTGCCGCGCCTCGAGCTCGCCGAGCATGCCGAGCAGGGTCGCGCCCACCGCTGCGGCGTGCTGCGGCAGGCCCTCCTCGTGCAGCACCTCCCACGTGGCCCGCGCGGCCGCCACCGACACGGGCGTTCCGGCGAACGTGTTGAAGTAGCGCACGCGCTCGCCGAAGTCGGCCATGAGCGGCCGCCGCGCGACGAGTGCCGCCACCGGGAGCCCGTTGGCCATCGGCTTGCCGATCGTCACGAGGTCGGGGTCGAGCCCGTGCCGGGTGAAGCCCCACAGGCCGGGCTCGGCGGCGGTCGAGCCGAGCCGGCCGAATCCGGGCTGCACCTCATCGGCGATCACCAGGCCGCCCGCGGCGCGCACCGCCTCGGCGACCGCGGCGAGCGCCGCGCGGGTGCCGGGGGAGGGGGCGATGAAGCCGTCGCTCGCGAAGGCGGTGTCGACGATGAGCGCCGCCACCCCGTGGCCGTCGGCCTCGAGGGCGGCGATCGCGCGGCGGGCATCCGCGATCATCGCCTGCCCGTCGCCGACCGGCGGCCGCACCGTGCGGGTCCAGTCGGCGAGCGAGCGATCGCCGCCGAGCGAGGGCGAGATCGCCGCGATCTCGGTGGTGACCCCGTGGTAGGCGTTCTCGGTGACGATGACTCCACGGCGGCCGGTTGCCTGCTTCGCCACCCGCAGGGCGAGGTCGTTGGCCTCCGAGCCCGTGCACACGAGGGTGAGGGTGTCGAGGGCCGCCGGGAAGGCGCCGATCAGCCGTTCTGCGTAGTCGATGAGGCCTTCATCGAGGTAGCGCGTGTGGGTGTTGAGCCGCGCGGCCTGCTCGGCGATCGCCGCCGCCACCCGCGGGTGCGCGTGCCCCACCACTGGCACGTTGTTGTAGGCGTCGAGGAACTCCTCGCCCTCGCGCGTGAAGAGCCGCGTGCCGCTGCCGCGCACGAACTCCACCGGTTGCGCGTAGAACAGCCGGTAGCCGGGCGAGAGCACGGCGTCGCGGCGGTCGATGAGCGCACGGGTGCGAGCATCGAGCCCGGCCCGGTGCTCGGGGCGGAAGTACGTTGCAGGGCCGATCACGACATGCCTCCGATGCGGTGCGGGATGCTCGCGCCCAGCTCGCGCAGGTCGCGGGCGATGGCGCTCAGGTTGCGGCTCGCGTACTCCGCCGCTCGCGGGTTCGCGGCGGCGATGCTCGAGTTCAGGATGCCGCGCTGAGCCAGGCGCAGCATCACCAGCTCGGGCAGCAGGGCGTGCTCGAGCTCGTCGAGGGGCGCCACGCTCTCGTAGCCGGCCACGTAGGCCGCCGCGGCCGACCAGGGCGGCGCCGCATCGCCGACGCGCCCCCGCGCGTACGACGCCGCGACGGCCAGGTCGGCGACCCGCGGTGTGCGGGTCATGTCACCGAAATCGAGCACGCCGGTGACGACGAGCGGCGTGCCGGGCGGGCCGGGTGCCACGAGGACGTTGTCGCCGTGCAGGTCGTTGTGCGCGAGCACCGCGGCCAGGGCGCGGGCGGGCTCGAGCACCGCATCCGCCGCCCGCTCGATCACCGGCGCGACCACCGCGCGCAGCGCGGCGTCGGCGAGGCTGCGGGCGAGCGGGCCGTAGGCCTCGAGCGCCAGCAGGTTCCAGGGCGTGGGTGCTCCCTGCAGCGGCGGAACGGCCGCGTCGCCGATCTCCGCGATGGCCGCCGCCAGCCGCGCGTGCAGCGCGCCGAGCGCGCTCAGGTCGGCGAGCGACCGCGGGGCCGAGCCCAGGGTGTCGCCCTCGAGGTGGGTCAGCACCCGCAGCACTCGGGGGCCGTCGGGTGTGCCGACGGTCGTGGACAGTGCGCCGTCGACGGTCGGCACCACGCGCGGAACCGGCAGGTCGGGGTGGATGCGCGCCAGGGCGTCGAGCACCGCGAGCTGATCGGCCAGCACGCGCGCGTCGTCGAGCGGATGCGCGAGCTTCGCCACGAGCGTGCGCTCGCCCGCGCGCACGCGCACCGTGTCGTCGCGCTCGGTCGCGAGGCGCTCGGCCTGAGCACCGGCGATGCCGTGCGTGCGCTCGAGCACAGCGGCGAGCGTCTCGACGGCCACCGGCTGGAACGGCGCGGTCAGGTGCAGGGGCGACGGCGCGGGCACCGCACCAGCCTATGCGGGGGCCGCTACAGTGCCGATAGCCCGTGGTCCGGCCCGTGCCCGACCGCTCGGAAGGAGCCCCGCCATGCCGCCGCGCCACCCCGCGCCCCGCCGCGCGCCCCGCCGTGCGGGGGCGCATCGCCGCACCCGCGCTCTCACCGCTCTCGGGGCCGCAGCCCTGATCGGAATCCTGCTGGCCGGCTGCGCCGCCCCGCGCCCGCTGCCGACCCCGACGCCGACCCCGACCGAGACCATCGGCGCGACGGGCGACGGCGTGCTGCGCATCGGAACTCTTCTGCCGACGACGGGCGACGTCGCCTTCATCGGCCCCGGCATGATCGCCGCGGTCGAGGTCGCCGTGCGCGACATCAACGCCGCGGGCGGCGTGCTCGGGCAGCCAGTCGAGGTGCTGCACCGCAACTCGGGCACCGCCGAGGAGGAGCGCCTGGAGGCCGCCTTCGCCGACCTCGTCGAGCGCGGCGTCGACGTCATCATCGGCCCGGCCACGTCGGCGCTCGCCGAGCGCCTCGTACCCCTGGCTGACGAGGCCGGGGTCACGGTGATCTCGCCCGCGGCCACCTATCCGACCGTGCGCGCGTCGACCCCCGCAGGTGTCTTCTTCCGCACCATACCGGCCTACGACCAGCAGGCCGTCGCGATCATCGACGCGCTCGACGCCGACGGCGTCGATGCGGTCGCCCTCGTCACCACGGGCGACGCACTGGGCCTGGCGTTCGAGCTGGCCGTGCGCGCGGCGCTCGATGAGCGCGGCATGCGCCTGGGGGCGATCGAGCAGCTGGATGCGGCCACCAACCCCGCGCGCCTGGCGTTCAGCATCGCCGGCAGCGAGCCCGATGCGGTCATCCTGGCCACGGGGGCGAGCCTCGCCGAGCAGAACGCCCGCGTGCTCACCGCCCTCATCGAGCGGGGAATCGATGCGGATGCGCTCTGGCTCACCGCCCAGAACCTCGCCGACTACTCGGCGGCGGTCGACGCGGGCCTGCTCGAGGGCGTCAACGGCGTGCTCGAAGGGGCGGAGGTCTCGGATGAGCTGCTCGCGCGGTTCCGGCAGTCCGACCCCTTCCTGCGCAGCGCCCGATTCGGGCCGGAAGCGTATGACGCCGTCGTGCTCGCCGCTCTCGCCGCGCAGCTCGCCGAGGACGACGGCGGGCCGTCGATCGCCCGCGCCCTCGCCGCCGCGGCGGGAGAGGCCTCCGGCATCCCCTGCGGCAGCTACGGCGAGTGCCTCTCGGTGCTCGAGACCGAGCCCGCCATCGACTACGACGGTCTCTCGGGCCCGCTCACGCTCGACGATGCGGGCGACGTGATAGAGGGCACCCTCGGGCTCTTCCGGTACACCGCCGAGAACCGGGTCGAGCGCGTCGGTGAGCTCGCCCTCGCCGCCCGCTGAGCGGGCCCCGAGCGGGGCTCATCGCTCCTCGCGCCGGGGGCGACGGAAAGCATCGTCGGGGAGCGTGCACGTGCACCGATTCCGTCGCGACTCCCCCTGCACGAGCACGTTTCACGGTGTTACAGGGCTGTAACCCGAATGTGTTGTGAATGGGTACTGAACACCGTACGGTGGCAAGACGGGCATGTTCTGCCCGCATCCTGAACACCAATGAACCCAAGGAGCAACATGGGCGTTTTCACTTCCGGCTCGGGCCGTCGCTCTCGCTCTCTTCAGTCGGTCCTCGGCGGCATTGCCGTCGTGGGTGCCAGCGCGCTCGTTCTGAGCGGCTGCGCGCCGGCTGCTGAGGAGCCTGCCGCCCCGGCCGAAGACCTGACCCTCAAGGTCGGCACCATCCTCCCGCAGAGTGGTGCCCTGGCATTCCTCGGCCCGCCCGAGGAGGCGGGTGTTGCTCTCGCCGTGCAGGAGGTCAACGAGGCCGGTCTCGGCATCACGGTCGAGGCCATCTACCGCGACTCGGGCGACACCACCACTGACACCGCCACCGTCTCGGTGACCGACCTGCTGTCGCAGGACGTCACCGCGATCATCGGTGCCGCGTCGTCGGGTGTGTCGTTCACCGTCATCGACCAGATCGTCGGTGCGGGCGTCGTGCAGTTCTCGCCGGCGAACACCTCGCCCGACTTCACGAACTACGACGACAACGGCCTCTACTGGCGCAACGCTCCGAGCGACCTGCTCCAGGGCGAGGTGCTCGGCAACCTGATCGCCGAGGAGGGCGCTGCCACGCTCGGCATGCTCGTCCTGAACGACGCCTACGGCACCGGCCTCGCCGGCGCGCTGGCCGCGACGTTCGAGGCGGCCGGTGGCGAGGTCGTGGCCGAGGAGCTGTTCAACGAGGGTGACACGAGCTTCGACGCTCAGGTCTCCGCGCTGACCGCTGCGAACCCCGACGCGATCGCCGTCATCACCTTCGACCAGGCCAAGGTCGTCGTTCCCGCCCTCGTGGGCGCGGGCTACCCCGGAAGCCAGCTGTACTTCGTCGATGGCAACCTCGCCGACTACAGCGCCGACTTCGAGCCGGGCCTGATCGAGGGCGCCAAGGGCACCCTCCCGGGTCTCGACATCTCGAGCCTCGGAAACTTCCAGGACCGCCTGCTCGAGGTCGACCCCGAGCTGACCGAGTTCAGCTACGCGGCCGAGTCGTACGACGCCGTCATCCTGCTCGCGCTCGCCGCTCTCGCGGCCGGCTCGACCGAGGGTGTCGACATGGCCTCGAAGCTGCAGGAGGTCTCGGGTGGCTCGGGCGATGGTGAGAAGTGCACCGACTTCGCGTCGTGCGCCGCGATCCTCGCCGACGGTGGTGTCATCGACTACGACGGCGCTTCCGGCCCGATCACGTTCGACGAGAACGGTGACCCGACCGAGGCCACGATCGGTATCTTCGAGTACCAGGCCGACAACACCTTCGTGCGCATCAACTAAGTCGCACGAGCGGTACAGGAGGGGCCCCGGCGCACGCCGGGGCCCCTTCCGTTTGCCCCCCACCCGCGGGTCGACTCGGAGCAACGACGGAGACGGCCTCGTTCCACACTCCGCACCCGCGGACGTCGCTCGTTGCGCACCTGTGTTTCCGTCGTTCCTCCGTAGCCGGGGGGCGAACGACGAGGGCCCCGCCGAGCCGGACGGCTCTGCGGGGCCCTGTGCGGCTCGCTGCGGGGCTACTCCTGGCCGAGGGTGCCCAGGTACAGTCCAATGACCTTCGGGTCGTTCAGCAGCTCGCGGCCGGTGCCCGTGTAGGCATCGGTGCCCTGGTCGAGCACGTAGCCGCGATCGCAGATCTGCAGGCAGCGTCGGGCGTTCTGCTCGACCATGATCGTCGTCACGCCGGCCTTGTTGATCTCCTTCACGCGCAGGAAGGCCTCGTCCTGCCGCACGGGCGACAGGCCGGCGCTGGGCTCGTCGAGCAGGATGACCTCCGGGCTCATCATGAGCGCGCGGCTCATCGCCACCATCTGCCGCTCGCCACCCGAGAGAGAGCCCGCGCGCTGGCTGAGACGCTTGCCCAGCTCGGGGAAGATCGAGATGACGAACTCCAGCCGGTGGTCGAGCTCCTTGGGCTTCTGGAAGAGCCCCATCTCGAGGTTCTCCTGGATCGTGAGCGTCGGGAAGACGTTGTTCGTCTGGGGCACGAAGCCGACGCCCTTCGCCACGAGCTTGTTCGCCTTCAGGTTCGTGATGTCGTCGCCGTAGAGCGTGATCGTGCCCTCGCGCACCTTCACGAGACCGAAGATCGCCTTGAGCAGCGTCGACTTGCCGGCACCGTTCGGGCCGATGATGCCGATCAGCTCGCCGTCGTGCGCCGTGAGCGAGCATCCGTTCAGGATGTTGATGCCCGGCAGGTAGCCGGCGGTGACGTTGTCGACGTGGACGACGACCTTGCGGGTCTCGGTCACGGTGTCAGTGCTTGATGTCGTCGGCGTCGTCATCGGCCAGCTCCTTGATCGCGGTCATGACCCCGGTGTCGAGGTTGCCCAGGTCTTCATCGTGGTGCGAGCCCAGGTAGGCGTCGATCACGGCGGGGTTCGCCATGACCTCGTGCGGGTCGCCCTCGGCGACCACGCGACCCTCGGCCATCACGACGACCCAGTCGGCGATGTGCCGCACCATGTGCATGTCGTGCTCGACGAAGAGCACCGTCATGCCCTGCGTCTTGAGGTCGAGGATGTGGTCGAGCAGCGACTGCGTCAGGGCGGGGTTGACCCCGGCCATCGGCTCGTCGAGCATCACCAGGCTCGGTTCGCTCATCAGCGCGCGGGCCATCTCCAGCAGCTTGCGCTGGCCGCCCGACAGGCTCGCGGCGTAGTCGTCCTTCTTCGCGTCGAGCTTGAAGCGGGTCAGCAGCTCGACCGCACGAGCCTCGATCTCCCGCTCCTGCTTGCGCCAGAACCAGGGGAACAGGGCCCGGGCGAGGCTCTCGCCGCTCTGGCCCTTCGCACCGAGCTTCATGTTGTCGAGCACGGTCAGCAGGCCGAGCGCCTTCGTGAGCTGGAAGGTGCGCACCTGGCCCTTGCGGGCGACCCGGAAGGCCGGGATGCCGGAGATTCCCTGGCCGTCGAACGTCCACTCGCCCGTGTCGGGCTTGTCGAAGCCCGTCAGCAGGTTGAAGAGCGTCGTCTTGCCAGCGCCGTTCGGGCCGATGAGGGCCGTGATCGCGCCGCGCGGAATCTCGAGATGCTCGACTTGCACGGCCGTGAGCCCGCCGAAGGTGCGGGTGATGTGGTCGGCCACGATGATCGGGTCGACCTTCTTCACCCCGGGAGCCGGCTCGCCGATGTGCAGGCCGGTCGACTTGATGGGGGCGCCCTGGGCGCCGGCGCTACTTGACAAAGGCCAGCTCCTTCTTGTTCCCGAAGATCCCTTGTGGTCGGTAGATCACGATCAGCATGATCGCGACGCCCACCAGGATGAAGCGAAGCTGACCAGCCTGGACGTTCGACAGGAACGGCAGCCAGCCCACCTCGACCGCTCGCGCGATGAAGCCCGAGAAGAACGACAGCAGCACCCAGAAGATGACCGAGCCGATGATCGGGCCGAACACCGTCGCCGCCCCGCCGAGCAGCAGGATCGCGTAGATGAAGAACGTCAGCGAGGTCTGGTAGTTCGAGGGCACCACCGCGCGCGGCAGGATAAAGATCATGCCCGCGAGAGCGCCGAACACGCCGCCGATGATCAGCGACTGCATCTTGTAGAAGTACACGTTCTTGCCGAGCGCGCGCACCGCATCCTCGTCTTCGCGGATGCCCTTGATCACACGACCCCAGGGGCTCTTGAAGAGCCGCCACGTGACGAAAGCCGCGAGGGCCACGAGGCTCCAGCCGAAGATGCGCACCCACCAGTCGTACTCGTTGTACACCCAGGGACCGAAGCCGTAGGTTCCGGGCGGGATCGGGTTCAGTGCGGCGAAGCCGCCCTTGTAGCCCTGCAGGCCGTTCGCCGAACCCGTGACGGGCTCGAAGGTGTTGGTCGTGAACAGCAACCGCACGATCTCGGCGGCGGCGATGGTCACGATGGCGAGGTAGTCGGCCCGCAGCCGCAGCGTCGGGATGCCGAGGATCAGCGCGAACACGATCGACGCCACGACACCCGTGAGGATCGCGGCCCATACCGGCCAGCCGAACGTCAGCGTCGCGATCGCGTAGCCGTAGGCACCGAGCATCATGAAGCCCGCCTGGCCGAAGTTCAGCAGGCCCGTGAAGCCGAAGTGGATCGCCAGGCCGAGGGCGGCGAGCGCGTAGGCGGCCGTCGTCGGGGAGATGATCTCCTGCGCGGCGTTGGAGAAGAGAAGGATCCAGTCGATCATGATCAGCCCCTAGCCGATTCGTTCTTTGCGTCCGAGGATGCCCTGAGGCCGCACCAGCAGCACCAGGATGAGGATCACCAGCGCCCCGACGTACTTCATGTCGGAGGGGATGACGAGGGTCGAGATCTCGACGAAGAGGCCCACGATCAGGGCACCGACGAGGGCGCCGAAGGCCGTGCCGAGACCGCCGAGCGTGACCGCGGCGAAGGTGAGCAGCAGGATCTGGAAGCCCATGTCCCAGCTCACACCGGGGCGGAAGTACGCCCAGAGGATGCCCGACAGGCCGGCGAGCGCTCCCGCCATGACCCACACGATGCGGATGACCCGGTCGACGTCGATGCCGCTCGCCGCGGCGAGCGCGGGGTTGTCGGACACCGCGCGGGTGGCCTTGCCGATGCGGGTGCGGAGCAGGAAGTAGGCCACACCCAGCAGGACGACGACGCTGACCGCCATGCTCGCGACATCGGTCCAGGAGAGGCCGAAGACGCCGATCGAGAGGCTCGTGTCGGTCGCTCCGGGCAGCTGCTGGGTGTCGCCACCGACGAACAGCTGGTAGGTGTAGCGCACCGCGAGCGAGAGGCCGATGGAGATGATCATCATCGGGATCAGCCCGACGCCCTTCGACCGCAGGGGTTTCCAGAGCGCCGCATCGTTGAGATAGCCGAGACCGGCGCTCAGCACGAGCGCGATCGGGATCGCCAGCCACAGCGGCAGCCCCAGCACCACGCCGAACGCGAGCGTCATGAGCCCGCCGAACGTCACCAGCTCGGCGTGGGCGAAGTTGCTGAGGCCGGTCGTGCCGAACACGAGCGACAGGCCGATCGCCGCGAGGGCGAGCAGCAGGCCGAAGTTGAGGCCGTTGAAGACGCGCTCCACCACCTGATCGAACAGGCTCACCGTGTTGCGCTCGCCCTGGCCGATGAAGAAGTTCGCGACGGCGCTGCCCGACTGCCCGACCGTGATCTCCCGCACGTTCGGCGTCTCGTCCTCGGGGTCGATCACCGCGATGCCCTCGGGCAGCGTGTTCTCATCGAGCGTGACCGTGTAGTCGCCGCGCTCGGGAACGCCGACGGCCCAGCGGCCGTCCTCCCCGCTCTCGACCTCGACCGTGAAGCCGCCGCCCTGCACGACGAGCCGCACGTCGGCGAGCGGGTCGTCGGCCAGTCGCACGAGACCGCTGATGCGGTAGTCGTACTCATCGACCCCGACCTCGTCGGCGGCCGCGGGGGCCGCCATCGAGAGACTGAGCGCTCCGACGATCGCGGCGAGGATCACGGCGGCGAAGCGTCGGGATGCTCGCCTGGTGTTCGGTCTGCTAGCAGCGTGTGCCACGAAACCTCCAGGTCGTTTCGGGTGTCGAGGGCACAGCCCTCGCGGGCCAGCAGGCCCTTGTCGTCGACGGTGACGATACGGACCATTTGTTGCCGATGCGTTTCCGGGGTGGACGGTCCGCCTAGCCATTATTACGACGGAATACGTTTCGACCTAACCGGCTTAAGATGGAGCACCGGAATCCAGCGCGGCATCCCGGGTCTCGCGACCCGCCGCGCGCGGGAACGCTCACACATCACCCACGACCTCAGGGGAGCAGATGGACCAGCCCGATCCCTTCGGATTCATCGGACTCACGTACGACGACGTCATGCTGCTGCCCGGGCACACCGACGTCATCCCGAGCGAGGCGGAGACGGCATCGCGGCTGACGCGGCGCATCCGTGTTCACGCGCCCCTGCTCTCGGCCGCGATGGACACCGTGACCGAATCGCGCATGGCGATCGCGATGGCCCGTCAGGGCGGCCTCGGGGTCGTGCACCGCAACCTCTCGATCGACGACCAGGCGCTGCAGGTCGACAAGGTGAAGCGCTCCGAGTCGGGCATGATCACGAATCCGGTGACGACCACGCCCGATGCGACGGTCGCCGAGGTGGATGCTCTCTGCGGGCAGTTCCGCGTGTCGGGCCTCCCCGTGGTGGAGGGCGACGGTCGCCTCGTGGGCATCATCACCAACCGCGACATGCGCTTCGTGTCGCGGTTCGAGGCCGCGACCACCCTCGTGCGCGATGTGATGACCCCCGCACCGCTCATCACCGGGCCGGTCGGCATCTCGCAGGACGACGTGCTGGCGCTCTTCGCGCAGCACAAGATCGAGAAGCTGCCGCTCGTCGACGACGAGGGGCGGCTGCACGGGCTCATCACCGTCAAGGACTTCGATAAGAGCGAGCAGTACCCGAACGCGACCAAGGACGAGGAGGGGCGCCTGCGCGTCGGCGCCGCGATCGGGTTCTTCGGCGACGCCTGGGATCGCGCGGGTGCTCTGCGCGACGCGGGTGTCGACGTGCTCGTCGTCGACACCGCCAATGGCGACAGCCGCGGCGTGCTCGAGATCATCGCCCGGCTCAAGGCCGATCCGGCCTTCGCGCACATCGACGTCATCGGCGGCAACGTGGCGACCCGCTCCGGCGCGCAGGCGCTCGTCGACGCGGGCGCCGATGCGGTGAAGGTCGGTGTCGGGCCGGGCTCGATCTGCACGACCCGCGTCGTGGCGGGTGTGGGCGTGCCCCAGGTCACCGCCGTCTACGAGGCCTCGCTCGCCGCCCGTGAGGCGGGCGTGCCCGTGATCGCCGACGGCGGTCTGCAGTACTCGGGCGACATCGCGAAGGCGCTCGTCGCCGGCGCCGACACCGTCATGCTCGGCTCGCTGCTCGCCGGCACCGACGAGAGCCCGGGCGACCTGATCTTCGTCAACGGCAAGCAGTTCAAGTCGTACCGCGGCATGGGCTCGCTCGGCGCGCTGCAGACCCGCGGCACCAAGACCTCGTACTCGCGCGACCGGTACTTCCAGGCGGATGTGCCCAGCGACGAGCAGCTCATCGCCGAGGGCATCGAGGGCCAGGTGCCCTACCGCGGCCCGGTCGGCTCGGTCGTCTACCAGTTGCTCGGCGGCCTTCGTCAGTCGATGTTCTACACCGGTGCCCGCACGATCGACGAGCTCAAGCAGCGCGGCACGTTCGTGCGCATCACCGCGGCGGGGCTGAAGGAGTCGCACCCGCACGACATCCAGATGGTCGTCGAGGCGCCCAACTACCGCCGGTAGCCGCTGGCCGCGCGCTGAGCGCGCACGGTTCCTCGTGCTCTCGCACGACCGTGCGCTTCGGCTGTGACCGTGCGCCGTTGTGCACGGTCGCGACCGCAGCGCACGGTCGCGACCGCAGCGCACGGGCTCCTCCCCACGAGCAAGCGGGAGCGAGCATCCACTTGCTCACTCTGGTCAACGGGTGGGGGCGCTGTGGTCGGTTCACACTGCCGGCATGCAGATTCCCTACCACCTCATGAACGAGGGGATGCTCGTCGCGAGCACCCTCGACGCACTCGGCTACGACACTCGAGCTCTCCGGCGGGTCGCGACCGCGGGCACCCTCGTGCGATTGGCACGAGGCGTGTATGTCAATGCCGTCGTATGGCAATCGGCGACGCCGCGAGAACGGCACGTTCTGCGCTGTCGAGCCACCGCGGCTCGACTGGGCAACCAGGTCGTGCTCGCGGCCGCGTCGGCCGCAGCGGTGTTGGACCTCACCTATCTGGGCCGGTGGCCCGAGCGCGTCTGCGCGCTCAACTCCGTCGCCGACGGCACTCGAGTGCGCGGGGGAATCTCGTGGCGAGCTCATGACGATCGCCACACGGGGGTGCGCGATCTCGGGTGGGTTCGCACGACCGACCCCTACCGCACGGCGATCGAGGTCAGCGCGCGGGAAGGCTTTTTGGCAGGAGTCGTGACCGCAGACTCCGCGCTGCGCGCGAACGGGCACCGCGGAGCCGGAGACGGTGCGAGCGAGCTTCTCGCGATGGCGGAATCACTCCAGCTGCAGCGGGGAGTCCGCCGGGTTGAACGGGTAGCGGCGTTTGCCAACGGTCACAGTGAGTCGGCCGGGGAGTCGTGGACTCGCGTCGTGCTCGCCGACCTCGGTGCTGAGCATCCTGAACTGCAAGTCGACATCGTCGACGACGGGCTGTGGCTCGCGCGTGTCGACTTCTGTTGGCCCGAGCGGCGCATCGTGCTCGAATTCGACGGCGAGAAGAAGTATCGCGCGCCCCTGCGAGGCGCTGCTCGCTCGGCGGAAGACATCGTGATCGAGGAGAAGAAGCGGGAAGATCGCCTGCGGGCCGCGGGGTGGACCGTGTTGCGGATCGTCTGGGATGACCTGCGCGAGCCAGAGCGTTTGCGTCGGTTGCTCCGGCGGCATGGGCTCATCGGCTGAGGCGCCCGTGAACCCGTGCGGTTCGGCAGAGACCGTGCAGTTCGGCGCACGGTGTTGGCCGAAACGCACGGCCTTGCTGTGAAGCGGGGCCTGGCGCGCGCAGCGGGCCGCTACGCGCCCGCGGGCGGGGTCGGCACGCGAGCGCCGGTCTCGTGCGCGCGGATCGCGGCGTGCGCGAGCTCGAGCGCACGGCGACCCGCGGCCATCGGCACGGGCGGCGGGGCGCCCGTGCGCAGGGCGGTGAGCACCGCATCGAGGTGGCGGTCCATCGTGCGCTCGAACGACCGCGCCTCGTCGTCGAAGTAGCCGGCTCGCCAGACCCGCTCGGTCTCGTCGCCGACCGCCTGCAGTGACAGCTCGCGCACCGTGTCGCGGATGACCGCCCGGCCCGCGGTGCCGTTGAGCTCGACGCGCTGGGTGTCGGGGTAGGCGTACGACGAGTCGTACGAGCCGAGCATGGTGCCGACCGCGCCGGAGGCGAACTCGACAGCGAGCGCGACCGTGCTGAACGCCCCTTAGGTCATGCGGGTCATCTGCGCGGTGATCGAGGCGATGGGGCCGCACAGGTGCTCGAGCAGGTCGAACCCGTGGCACTGGGTCTCGATGAGGTTGGCGTGCGGCGAGGGGCCGCGGTTCGCCTCGCCGCCGAACCGCCACGTGGCGAACACGAGCTCGCCGAGCTCGCCCGCGGCGATCGCCGCCCGCGCCCGCAGCACGGGCTCGGCGTAGCGATGGTTGAAGTTGATGGCGACGAACTGCTCGCCGGCCGCCGCGAGCAGCTGGTCGGCCTCGCCGAGGTCGAAGACGAGCGGCTTCTCGACCAGCAGCGGCACCCCCGCGCGCACGAGCTGCATCGTGGGTGCGAAGTGCTGCTCGTTCGGCAGGCTGACGGTGACGAGGTCGGGATGCTCGGCCTCGAGCATCCCGTCGATCGAGGTGTAGGCGCGCGCGCCGTAGTCGGCCGCGCGAACCGCGGTCCGCTCGGGGTCGCGCCCGACGACGGCGACGAGCTCGCAGTCGAGGCGGGCGGCGACGGCGCGGGCGTGCTGCGCGCCCCAGCCGCCGGTACCGACGACGGCGACGCGCAGGGGTGCGGTGCCGCGGCTCCCGGGCCGTTCGATGCTCAGTGCGCTGCCGACCATGGCGGCTCCTTCCTCTGCCGTCACGGTACCGCGACCGCCCCGCCCGATAGGCTTGCCGGGTGACGGAGATCGAGATCGGCCGCGGCAAGCGGGCACGCAGGGCGTACTCCTTCGACGACATCGCCGTGGTGCCCAGCCGACGCACGCGCGACCCCGAGGTGGTGTCGCTCAACTGGACCATCGACGCGCTGACGTTCGACATCCCGGTGATCGCCGCCCCCATGGACTCGGTCGTGAGCCCGGCGACCGCGATCGCCCTCGGGCGCCTGGGCGGCCTCGGCGTGCTCGACCTCGAGGGGCTGTGGACCCGCTACGAGGATGCGGAGGCGCAGCTCGCCCGCATCCGCGAGCTCGACGACGCGGGCGCGACGGCCGAGATGCAGAAGATCTACGCCGAGCCGATCAAGCCCGAGCTCATCGGCGCGCGGCTCGCCGAGATCCGCGCGGCGGGTGTGCCCGTCGCCGGTGCACTGAGCCCGCAGCGCACGCAGGAGCACCACCAGGCCGTGCTCGACGCGGGCGTCGACCTCTTCGTCATCCGCGGCACCACGGTGAGCGCCGAGCACGTCTCGACGAGCGCCGAGCCCCTGAATCTCAAGAAGTTCATCTACGAGCTCGATGTGCCCGTCATCGTCGGCGGCGCCGCCACCTACACCGCGGCGCTGCACCTCATGCGCACGGGCGCGGCGGGCGTGCTCGTGGGCTTCGGCGGGGGAGCCGCCTCGACGACGCGGCTGAGCCTGGGCATCCAGGCCCCGATGGCGACCGCGGTCAGCGACGTCGCTGCCGCGCGCCGCGACTACATGGACGAGTCGGGCGGCCGCTACGTGCACGTGATCGCCGATGGCGGTCTCGGCACGAGCGGCGACATCGTGAAGGCCGTCGCGATGGGCGCCGACGCGGTCATGCTCGGCACGGCTCTCGCGCGGGCGACGGATGCTCCGGGCGGCGGGTGGCACTGGGGCCCCGAGGCGCACCATCCCGAACTTCCGCGCGGTCGCCGCGTCCACGTCGGCCAGCTCGCGCCGCTCGAGCAGCTACTGTTCGGCCCGAGCTCGACCGCGACGGGCGAGGCGAACCTGATGGGCGCGCTGCGCCGCTCCATGGCGACCACGGGGTACTCCGATGTCAAGGAGTTCCAGCGCGTCGACGTCGTCGTCGCGCCGTACTCCGCCCGCTGACAGGGCTCGTCGCGGCCCCCGCGGCGGCCTGCTCATCCGCGCGGGTGCGCGAATGTCGAGAACTCATTGCCTTTTGTCGGTGGTCGTGCTTATGGTGACCGTACGTCAGATTCTCGTACCCGATTCGCGCGTCTGACGGTGCAGTGACAGCCCCCCAACGCCACTGCTGCGTCATCCCCGAGGTGGCGCGCTGATCGCGGCACCCACCGCGATTCCCTCCCGGAGGTCGGCGCGCCCCTCGGGTGCAGCGGTGGAACCCGAACACCAGGAGTACTCCGTGACCCGAACCCGTTCCCGGTCTGCGCGCGCCCTCGCCGGCGCGCTCAGCCTCGCCCTCGCCGTCACCGGCCTCAGTGTGATCGCGGCATCGCCCGCGGTCGCCGCGCCGGCGGTCGTCTACGACAGCATCCCCGTCGAGCAGCCCGCCTCCTACCCCAGCCTCGGCTTCCAGGCCCAGGCCACGCACGAGTTCGGCGACTACGTGCTGCTCGGGGGCGGAAACCGCGTCATCACCGACGTCACGATCAGCCTCACCAGCTGGGCGTGCGAGACCGGGCAGTGGAACCTCGGCGACTGCGTCACCACGCCCGGGTCGACCTTCACGCACCCCGTCACGATGAACCTCTACGAGGCCAACAACACCGGCAGCGCGCCGGTGGTCGGTGACCTGATCGCGAGCGTGACCCAGGACGTCGTCGCCCCGTTCCGACCGACCCCCGACAGCGGTGAGAAGTGCGCCCAGTCGGCGGGTTCGAAGCCGTGGTACGACGCGGTGCGCGACTCGTGCCAGAACGGCATCGCCTTCGACGTGTCGTTCGACTTCTCGGGTGAGGGTGCCGTCGTCGGCAACGACGTGATCGTCACGCTCGCCTACAACACGCAGTCGTACGGCCCCGCCCCCACCGGCAACGCCTCCGGTCCGGAGAACTCGCTCAACGTGAGCCTCAACAACCTGAGCGCTCCGACGGTCGGCACCGACGAGAACGCCGGTGAGATGATCCGGGACACCACCTTCTCGGGCAGCACGCGCGGTCTCAAGGCCAGCACCCTCATCTCGATCTACAACGGTCTCGTGATGGAGATCACGGCCGACAGCGTGCCGCCGATCGACCCGCTGACCGACGTCACGGTGTACGAGCGCGACCTCGGCGACTACTCGGCCTCGCTGACCCTGGCCGAGTACCTCGAGTGGCACGAGGGCAACCCCCTCGCCGGTGCCGACGGCTCGGTCGTGCGCCAGGACGGCCTGAACCTCGGCCTCGTGAGCGCGTCGACGGTCATCAAGGGCATCGATGCCTCGCAGCCCAGTGCTGTCGTCAGCCGTGCACAGCTGCGCGAGCTCATCGAGCGCGCGAGCGTGGTCGTCGAGAGCGGCTCGGTGACCTACCAGGTGCCGATCTTCTTCGGCAGCCCGTCGTCGCCGACCTTCACGACCCTGCGCTCGACGAGCCTCACCGCCGGCACGCACAGCTTCTCGCAGGCCGACACGTGGGCCACCACGCGCGCGTTCGGCCCCTACGGCGCGCAGCAGACCGCACCGCTCGGTGAGCTGATCGACGCGGTGTTCGATGCGGCCGCCGCCGCGGGCGGCGGTGTGGCCCTCGCCGGCTTCGGCGTGCAGGCCGACGCGCCCGCGGTCGTCGCGCAGGTCGTCTGGGACGGCACGCGCTACACCTTCACCCAGCCCGTCATCGAGGCCTGCGTACCCACCAGCACCACGACGGTCACCAACCTCGAGCTGGGCGGCTGGAGCTTCACGCAGACCCGCGCGCAGGGCATCAACGAGTTCGTCGAGGGCGGCCTGCGCGTCGAGACCTTCCCCGACGACGACAACCTCGACGGCACCACCGCCGATCAGCGCAAGGCCGCCGGCTACGTGCCGATCGACATCGCGCTGAGCGAGGTCGGCACGGTCGGCATCGAGTTCTCGAGCTTCGAGGGCACGCGGCCGAGCCTGCAGCTCGGCTTCGATGCCGACGGTGACGGCACGCGCGACGCCTACCTCGTGGGTGAGCCGTGGGCCTACCCGAACGCCGGTTGGTCGATGACCACCGACGGAGACTGGGCTGACGCGCTGTTCTGGGTGACCGGCGGCAACGGCTTCGGGGTCGCCCCCGGCAGCGGTTATGCCGGCCTCGGCACCCTCGATGACTGGCTCCTCGCCAACCCGGAGGCGCGCATCGTCGAGTACGGCTACAGCCTCGGCTCGGGCGTCAACGGCGAGGCTGTGATCACCTCGATCACCGTCGGCTGCGAGCAGACGCTGTTCGATTTCGAGCTCGAGACCCTGGCTCCGCCGACCGGTGAGCGCCTCTTCGGCGCCGACCGCTACGCGACCGCGGTCGAGATCTCGAAGAACTCGTTCCCCGACGGCACGACCGCGGTGTTCATCGCGACGGGCACGGTCTTCGCCGACGCTCTGAGCGCCGCGCCGGCGGCGTCCTCGAACGACGCACCGATCCTTCTCGTCCGTCCGACGGTGCTGCCGCCGACCGTGGCCACGGAGATCCAGCGGCTCGACCCGGAGAGGATCTTCATCCTCGGCAGCGTGGGTGCGGTGTCGCAGTCGGTGGAGAACGCGATCAATGCGCTCGGCACCGGTGCAGTCATCGAGCGTCTGGAAGGCTCAGACCGCTACGGCACCTCGCGAGCGATCGTCGAGCGGTTCTACGACGATGCCGATCGACTGTTCATCGCCACCGGCCGTGACTTCCCCGACGCCCTGGCGGCGGGACCTGCCGCGGCCCAGGTCGGCGGTCCGGTGCTGCTGGTTCCGGGAACCGCCTCGGCGCTCGACCCGACGACGGCCACGTTGCTCGACTCGCTGAACCCCCAGACCGTGTACATCGCGGGCGGGCCGACGGTCGTGTCGGACGGCATCCTGAACCAGGTCGACCAGATCGCCAGCGTCGGCGCCGAGCGCCTCTCCGGTGCAAACCGGTACGAGACCGCCGTCGCGATCAACAACGAGGTGTTCACCACGTCGGAGTTCGCCTACATCGCCACCGGGCTCGGCTTCGCTGACGCGCTCGGCGGTGCTGCGGCCGCGGCCAGCAAGTCTGCGCCGCTGTACCTGTCGGGGCCGTCTTGCGTTCCCACGACGGTTCTGGCGTCGATCACGGCACTCAGCGGCCAGACGGTGTACGTGCTCGGCAGCGAGCCTGTGCTCGGCGCGCGGGTGCTGAACCTGGAGCCGTGCGCGTGACGCCGGCCTGACCCGGCGCGGGCGGTCGAGCAGCACCCGAACTGACCGACCGCCCGCGTCGCACCCGGAAGGCGGGGTCTCTCTCAGAGAGGCCCCGCCTTCCGGTCTCTACACTGGAGGCGCACGCCGACCGCAGGAGGGCCGACCCATCAGCAGCACTCCGGCCAGCGGCGACGCCGCGGCTCCCGCCGCCCCCGGCTTCTGGCGCATCGCCCGTCGACCACGGTGGATCGCCGCCCTCGCGCTCGCCCTCGGCATCGCCGCGGGCTTCGCGGCGCTCGGGCAGTGGCAGCTCGAGCGATCGCTCGAGTCGACCGCCGAGGACACGCGCGACACCGAGACGCCGGTGCCCCTCACCTCCGTCGCCGAGCCGCAGCAGGTCATGACGACCGAGGCCAGCGGACGGCTGGTCACCGTTCGCGGCACCTGGGCTGCCGGTGACGACCTCGTCGTCACCGGCCGGCTGAGCGGCGATGACGGCTCCGGCACGGCGGGCGAGCCGGGCGACTGGGTCATTCGGCACCTCGTCACCGAGCGCGGCGCGAGCCTGGCCGTGGCTGTCGGCTACGGGGAGGTCGGGGCGGGCATCCCCGAGCTGCCGTCGGGGGAGGCGGAGCTCACCGGTCGCTACGTGCCCAGCGAGTCGCCGCAGGTCAGCGACTTCGAGGCGGGCGAGCGCACGGCGATCGCCGTTGCCGAGCTGATCAACCTGTGGGCCGAGGTCGACACCGTGTACTCCGGGTACCTGGTGCTCGACCAGGCGCCGGTGGGGCTCTCGACGATCGCGGCGCCGCCGCCCGAGCAGCCGACCGAGCTCAACCTGCTCAACCTATTCTACGCGATCGAGTGGGTGATCTTCGGCGGGTTCGCGATCTACCTCTGGTGGCGATTGGTCAAGGACGAGCAGGAGAAGGAGCGGGCCGCCGGGGCGGGCGACGGCTCTGCAGACCCGCAGACGGCCGGCCCGGAAACCGCTCAGACCGCGGCTCTAGACTGAGCCCATGGCGTTCGGCCCCCAGCCCTCAGACATCCCCCTCATCCGCCGCACCCTCGCGGTGTACAAGGTCTCGTCGGTGCTGACCGGCACCTTCCTGCTCGGCCTCGTGGTCATGATGATCACCCGCTACGGCTTCGGCGTCGACATCGAGTTCAACGGCGAGTCGGGCGAGCTGCTCGCCCTGACCGATCCCGATGCGATCACCGGCGTGAACGTGTCGATCCTGCTTCTCGCGGTGCACGGCTGGCTCTACGTCCTCTACCTCGCGTGCGACTTCGTGCTCTGGCGCCTGCTGCGCTGGCCGTTCTGGAAGTTCCTCTGGATCGCGATGGGCGGCATCATCCCGCTGCTGTCGTTCTTCTTCGAGCGGCAGGTGCCGCGTCAGGTCGAGGCGATCATCGCCGGGCTCGAGGCGAGCGCTGGCGCCGCGGTCGCCGACGCGGCCGGAACCGAGGTGTCGGCGTGAGCGACACCGCGCACCGGCCGGTGCTCGTCGTCGACTTCGGCGCCCAGTACGCCCAGCTGATCGCCCGACGCGTGCGCGAGGCCGGGGTCTACAGCGAGATCGTTCCCCACAGCATCACCGCCGCCGAGGTCGCGGCGAGGAACCCGGCCGGCATCGTGCTGAGCGGCGGCCCGTCGAGCGTCTACGAGCCCGGCTCGCCGACCCTCGACCCGGAGATCCTGCGGCTCGGCCTGCCCGTCATGGGCATCTGCTACGGCTTCCAGGTGATGGCGCAACAGCTCGGCGGGGAGGTCGCCCGCACGGGTCGCCGCGAGTACGGTGCGACCGCGATGACCGTCGTCGGCGACGGCGGCGCGCTGCTCGCCGAGCAGCCCGCGACGCAGACCACCTGGATGAGCCACGGCGACTCGGTCGCCCGGGCCCCCGAGGGCTTCACGGTGCTCGCCTCGACCGCCGACACCCCGGTCGCCGCGTTCGGCAACGACGAGGCCAAGATGTACGGCGTGCAGTGGCACCCCGAGGTCAAGCACTCCGAGTACGGCCAGCGGGTGCTCGAGAACTTCCTCCACCGCGCGGCGGGCATCCCCGCCGACTGGAACAGCGGCAACGTCATCGCCGAGCAGGTCGAGCGCATCCGCGCCCAGATCGGCGACGCCCGCGTCATCTGCGGGCTCTCCGGCGGCGTCGACTCGGCCGTGGCCGCCGCGCTCGTGCACGAGGCGGTCGGCGACCAGCTCGTCTGCGTCTTCGTCGACCACGGGCTGCTGCGCGCCGACGAGCGCCGGCAGGTGGAGGAGGACTACGTCGCCGCCACGGGCATCCGCCTGGTCACGGTGGATGCTCGCGAGCAGTTCCTCACCGCCCTCGCGGGCGTGACCGACCCCGAGACGAAGCGCAAGATCATCGGCCGCGAGTTCATCCGCACCTTCGAGCAGGCCGCCGCCGACCTGGTCGCGGAGGCCGCCGATGAGGGCGGCTCGATCGAGTTCCTCGTGCAGGGCACGCTCTACCCCGACATCGTCGAGTCGGGCCACGGCGCGGGAACGGCGACCATCAAGAGCCATCACAACGTGGGCGGGCTTCCCGACGACCTCCGGTTCGCGCTCGTCGAGCCCCTGCGCGCCCTGTTCAAGGACGAGGTGCGCGCCATCGGGCGCGAGCTCGGCCTGCCGGAGGCGATCGTCAACCGCCAGCCGTTCCCGGGGCCCGGCCTGGGCATCCGCATCATCGGCGAGGTCACGCAGGAGCGCCTCGACCTGCTGCGCGAGGCCGACGCGATCGTGCGCGCCGAGCTGACGGCGGCGGGGTTGGATGCGGAGATCTGGCAGTGCCCGGTCGTTCTGCTGGCCGACGTGCGGTCGGTGGGTGTGCAGGGCGACGGTCGCACCTACGGCCACCCGATCGTGCTGCGGCCGGTGAGCTCGGAGGACGCGATGACCGCCGACTGGACGCGCCTGCCCTACGACGTGCTCGCCCGCATCTCGAACCGCATCACCAACGAGGTCGCCGGCGTGAACCGCGTCGTGCTCGACGTCACGTCGAAGCCCCCGGGCACCATCGAGTGGGAATGAGGAAGGGCCGCCCCGAGGGGCGGCCCTTCGCATCTCCGTTTCCGGCTATTCGCCGCGGAGGATCGCCAGCAGGCGCAGGATCTCCAGGTACAGCCAGATGACGGTGACCATGATGCCGAAGGCGGCCGTCCAGCCGTACTTGGCGGGGGCACCCCGCTCGACGCCGGTCTTCACCGCGTCGAAGTCGAGCACGAGCGAGTACGCCGCGAGCAGGATCACGAAGACGCCGATGATGACGCCCAGCGGGATGCCGAACGGCCCCTCGATGCCGCGCAGGCCCCACGGGTCGTCGGTGACCCCGAAGATCATCAGACCCATGTTGATGAGCGAGAACACGGCGTAGCCGATCATCGCGACCAGGAAGATCTGGGTGGCGCGCTTGGAGGCGCGGATCTTGCCGCTCGCGAACAGGGCGAGCGTGACGCCGACGACCGCGAAGGTTCCGATGACCGCCTGGGTGACGATGCCGGGCCAGACCGACTCGAAGAACATCGAGATGCCGCCCACGAACAGGCCCTGCGCCGCCGAGTAGGCGAGGATCAGCGCGGGCGACGGCTCCTTCTTGAAGATGTTGACCAGCGCGAGCACGAAGCCGACGATCGCGGCGGGGATCATGAGCGCCGGCACGAACCAGCCGACCGCCGCCGTCGCGAGCAGCACGACGAACGCGAGCACGGTCTTCTGGATGGTGTTCTCGTAGGTCATGCGGCCCATGTCGTCGGGCGTCGCTGCCGAGCGGGCGTAGAGCTCGTCGAGCTCCTGGGCGGAGGGCTCTTTCGTCCACTGGATCGCCTTGGTGGCGCTCTGCGAGAACGCAGGGGAGTTGGAGAAAGCGGGGTTGGAAGTGGCCATGCCTGAAGTGTAGAGAATCTCGCCTCGAAAGCGCCCCGCCCGCGCCTATGCGCTCGCTGGACGCGCGAGGGCTGCGGCCCACCACGCCGACCCGCACAGCACCACGCCGGCGAGCGCCAGAGCGATGAGCTGCTGGTCGTACTCGCGGAACACGGCGATGGCGAGCACGCCGTACAGCAGCACCGGCGTGACGGCGAGGTAGCTGCGCCACGGACGATGCCGCGCCACCAGCCACCCGACGAACGGCACGAGGAGCGCCCACATCGACTGCGGGCCGGTCAGCAGCAACCACACCACCACGGCGCTCGGCCCCGCGGGGCCGAGCCGGCGACCGACCGACGCGGGAAGGATCAGCCAGCCCGCGACGTGCGCCGCGGTGCCGACGGCCAGGGGCAGCAGGTTCAGGGTGCTCGCCGCCTGCAGGTGCACGAGCCCGGCCACGATGAGCACGAGCCCCGCGAGAACGCGGTCGCGGTAGTGCCCCCACCGCAGCGGCAGCCGGGCCGCGGGCTCTCTCCAGCGCTCGGCGGGCATCCCGCTCACGAGGCGAGCACCACCCCGATCGCGACGGCGATCACGATGAGGCCGGCCAGCCACAGGTAGCCGAGACCGACCGCGACCCAGGCGAGCGCGAGGCCTCGTTCACGGCCCCCCGACCGCGCGATCTGAACGGCGGCGATATGGCCGAACAGGGCGGCGAGCGGACTCAGCAGCACGCCCAGGATCAGCGCGGCGACCGCGAGGGCGTTGAGCCGAGCGGGGCGCCGGGGCGCCGCTGACCCGGGTTCCTGCTCCGCGGCGCCGCTCGGCTCGGGTGCGCCGCTCACGAGCGGTACGGACGGGTCGCTCATGCTGACGACGGTATCCCGTAGCGTGGGCGGGGTGACCGAGCACACGCCCGAGACGGCGCGCGAGCATCCGCGCCCTCTCGTCGTGGCGCATCGGGGGGCGAGCGGATACCGCCCGGAGCACACCGAGGCCGCCTACCGGCTGGCGCTCGCGCTCGGCGCCGAGGCGATCGAGCCCGACATCGTGGCGACGCGCGACGGCGAGCTCGTGCTGCGGCACGAGAACGAGATCTCGGCAACCACCGACGTCGCCGACCGCCCGGAGTTCGCCGCCCGCCGCACGACCCGCGAGATCGACGGGCAGCGACTCACCGGCTGGTTCACGGAGGACTTCACCTGGGCCGAGCTGAGCACGCTGCGCGCGCGCGAACGGCTGCCGCAGGTGCGCGGAGCCTCCGCCCGTTTCGACGACCGGTACCCGATCCTGCGCCTGCGCGACCTGCTCCGGATGCTCGCCGAGGCCGCGCCGGCCCCCTCGGGTCTGCCCGTGCGTCTCGTCGCCGAGATCAAGCACGCGACCTACTTCGCGAGCATCGGCCTGCCGCTCGACGAGCTGCTGGCCGCGGAGCTCGCGCCGTGGGTCGCCGAGCATCCCGGCCGCCTCATCGTGGAGGCCTTCGAGCAGACCGTGCTCGGGCAGCTGCGGCAGCGCGGCCTGCCCGCCCGCTCCGTCTACCTGCTCGAGAAGGCGGGCAGCCCCGCCGACCTGGTGGCGCGCTACGGCCGCGCGGCCCTCTCCTACGCCGGCCACCTCACCGACGCCGGTCTCGCGCGGCTGCACGCCGCGGGCATCGACGGCATCAGCGTCGACACGGCTCTGCTCGTGAAGGCCGCTCCGAAGGAGGCCGACCGACCCGGCTCGGCCTGGTCGACGATCGGCGGGGGGCTCGCCGCCTCCGACCTCGTGGCCCGCGCGCACGCCACGGGGCTCGAGGTCTACACCTGGACCCTCCGCCCCGAGAACCGCTTCCTTCCCGCACCGTGCCGCATCGGCTCGGCGGGTGCCGCGCACGGCGACTGGCTGACGTGGTTCACCGCGCTCATGGGCACGGGGCTCGACGGCGTCTTCGCCGACCACCCCGACCTCGCACTGGAGGCTCGCGCGGCGCTCTGAGCCGGCGACGGCGACTGGCGGCGGCGCCCGGCGGCAGCCGCCCCGGGCGACGGGATGCTCACCGCGGCCCCGTCGGCGGCGCGACCTAGACTGGGGCGGTCATGAGCACCCCCGCCTCCGCCTCCGTCGCCGACGCCGACCCCCTCCTCGACGGGCTCAACCCGCAGCAGCGCACGGCGGTGCTGAGCCGGGCGCAGGCGCTGCTCATCGTGGCCGGTGCCGGGTCGGGCAAGACCGCCGTGCTCACGCGCCGGGTGGCCCGGCTGATCCGCGACCGCGAGCTCTGGCCCAGCCAGATCCTCGCCATCACGTTCACCAACAAGGCGGCGGCCGAGATGCGCGAGCGCGTCGAGCTGCTGGTCGGTCGCGAGGCGGCCCAGGGGATGTGGATCTCGACGTTCCACTCGGCCTGCGTGCGCATCCTGCGGCGCGAAGCGGAGCAGTTCGGCTTCGGCGCCGCGTTCACGATCTACGACTCGGCCGACTCGCGCGCGCTCATCAAGCGGCTGGTGAAGGAGATGCAGGCCGACACCATGGGCTTCACGGTGAGCGCCGTCGCCGGCAAGATCTCGCGGCTCAAGAACGAGCTCGTCGACGCCGAGGGCTACAGCCGGCAGCTCAACCCGAACGACCCGACCGAAGTCATGTTCCTCGAGCTGTACCGCCGCTACACGGCCGAGCTGCGGCGCGCGAACGCCTTCGACTTCGACGACCTCATCGCGCAGACGGTGTATCTGTTCCGGGCCTTCCCGCACGTGGCGGCGCTCTACCAGCGGCGGTTCCGCCACATCCTCATCGACGAGTACCAAGACACCAATCACGCCCAGTACGCGCTGATCCGCGAGCTCACGCGGCCGGTCGAGCCCGTGCACGTGCCTGCCGATACCCGCGTCGAGCTCGACGCGAGCGGGGGCATCCGCGGGGCGAACCTCACGGTCGTGGGCGACTCCGACCAGTCGATCTACGCTTTCCGCGGCGCCGACATCCGCAACATCGTCGAGTTCGAGCGCGACTTCCCCGGCGCCGAGGTCGTGCTGCTCGAGCAGAACTACCGGTCGACGCAGACGATCCTCGACGCGGCGAACGCCGTCATCGCCAACAACTTCGACCGCATCGCCAAGAACCTCTTCACGGCGGTGGGCGCGGGGGAGAAGATCGTCGGGTTCACCGGCTACACCCAGCACGATGAGGCGCAGTTCGTCGCCGACGAGATCGCGCGGCTGCATGAGCAGGGCATGCCGTACAGCGAGATGGCCGTCTTCTACCGCACCAACGCGCAGACCCGTGCGCTCGAGGAGATCCTCATCCGCTCGGGCGTTCCCTACCGCGTGCTCGGCGGCACGAAGTTCTACGAGCGCGCCGAGATCAAGGATCTGATGGCGTACCTCATCGCGGTGGCGAACCCGGCCGACGGGCTCGCCATGCGGCGCATCCTCAACACCCCGAAGCGCGGCATCGGCCCGGCGACCGAGACGGCGCTCGCCGCCCACGCCGACGAGCTCGGCGGTACGATGCACGACGCCCTCCGCGACGCGGCCGCCCTCGGGCTGGGGCCGAAGGTGACGGCGGCGATCCTCGACCTCTCGGGCCTGCTCGACGACCTCGGCGACGCGGTCGCCACGATGGCTGTTCCGGATGTCCTCACGACGATCCTCGAGCGCACCACGTACCTCGAGCTGCTGCGGGCCAGCCGCGATCCCCAGGACGAGGCGCGGGCCGAGAACGTGGAAGAGCTCGTGGCGGTGACCCGCGACTTCCAGAAGAACAACCCCGAGGGCCGGCTCGTCGACTTCCTCACCGAGGTCGCACTCGTCGCCGCGGCCGACGAGCTCGACGACGCGAGCGGCACCGTCTCGCTCATGACCCTGCACACCGCGAAGGGCCTCGAGTTCGACGCGGTCTTCATCACGGGGGTGGAGGAGAACCTGCTGCCCCACCAGATGAGCGCCGCCGAGCCGGGCGGCCCGGCCGAGGAGCGCCGCCTGTTCTACGTCGGCATCACCCGTGCCCGCAAACGGCTGCACCTGAGCCTGGCCATGACGCGCTCGACGTTCGGCGACACGATGGTCGCGAGCCCCAGCCGCTACCTGCAGGAGATCCCCAGCGAGCTCATCGACTGGCGCGAGGCGCCCGGCGGAGGAGGAGGATTCCGACCGGGTGCTCGCAGCCTCGCGTCGGGGCGCGACGGCTTCCGGTACACGGCCTCGCTGCCGCCCGGCAAGCCGAAGACCGAGTGGGCGAACCGCGTCACGAGCACGGTGCGCGACAACGGCGACCTGACGCTCAGTGTCGGCGACCGCATCCGTCACGTCGATTTCGGCGAGGGCACCGTCAGCGGCGTCACGGGCACCGGGCCGAAGAGCATCGCCGAGGTGCAGTTCGACACGGCCGGGCGCAAGCGGCTTCTCATCAAGATCAGTCCGATCGAGAAGCTGTAGCTTCTCGAGCCCTCCCGTCTGTTCGACGCTCGTCCGCGCCGAACCCGATCGAGAGGTTGTAGATTCGAGCCAGGGCGAGCAGCGAGGAGAACCCTTTGGACATCACGGTGGTGCACCACCCCTTCGGGGTCGCCGAGGTCACGGTCTCCGGCCGCCTCAACATGGTCACGGCCGCGCGCATGCGCGAGGCCATCGAGCAGGCCGTCGACGGCAATCATCCGAACGTCGCCGTCGATCTCTCCCAGGTGGTCTTCCTCGACTCGTCCGGGCTCGGCGCGCTCGTCGCGGGGCTGAAGGCGGTGCGGGCATCCGGCGGCGATCTGCGCCTGGTGCGCCCCGCCGAGCAGGCGCAGCTCGTGCTCGAGCTGACCAACATGGGCACGGTGCTCAAGAGCTTCGACTCGGTGGGCGCCGCGTTCCCGCATGCCTGAGCTGGTCCGCCGGTCGTTCCGGCTGTACTGCCCGCCCGATTCGGTTGACACCGTGCAAGATCTGCTCGCCACCGTGTGGGGGCACGTCGCCGACCTGGATGCCGCCGACCTCATGGCCGCCGAGCTGGCCATCGTCGAGCTCGCGGCCAACGTGGTCGAGCACGCGAACATGGGCGACCCGATCGAGTTCGCCCTCTCGGTCGTCATCTACGACGACCGCATCGAGGCGACCGTCACCGACGAGGGGCGCGTCGATCACGTCGACCTCCGGCAGCGCGCGATGCCCGATGGCGATGCCGAGCGCGGGCGGGGCATCCCGATCATGCAGTCGCTCACCGACAGCCTCGAGCATCGGCGCATCGACGGGGTTAACCACTGGACGATCGTGCGCGGCCGCCGCGCCGGTTCGGCCCGGCCGCGCAAGGCGATGCCGTCGATCTCGATCGCCGGGGTCATCGACGAGATGGCGCGGCAGCGGGCCCTCGACGACATGGGCATTCTCGACACCCCGCCCGAGGAGCGGTTCGACCGGGTCACCCGGCTCGCGCGCCAGCTGTTCGGGGTGGAGACCGCGGCGGTCAACCTCATCGACGGCGATCGCCAGTGGGCGAAGTCGGTCTCGGGCATCGGGCCGGTGGAGATCCCCCGCGATGAGTCGATGTGCACGGTGACCATCCAGAGCGACGAGCCGCTCGTCGTGCCCGAGCTCACCGCTGATCCGCGGTACGCCACCAAGATGGTGCCGGGCTTGATCAACTTCTACGCCGGCTTCCCGCTCTACGCGCCCGGTGGCGAGCGCATCGGTGCGTTCTGCGTCTACGACTCGCAGCCGCGGCACTTCTCGGCTCGCGAGACCGAGATGCTGCGCGACCTCGCCAGCTGGGTGCAGCAGGAGCTGACGGTCAGCCAGGAGCTCAGCCGGGCATCCGAGGTGCAGCAGGGTCTGCTGCCGCACCAGCTGCTGAGTCTGCCCGGGTGGCGAACCGCGGGCGTGTGCATTCCCGCTCGCGCCGTCGGCGGCGACTTCTACGACTGGTACCCGGTCGGCGAGGGTGCCGCCCTCACGCTCGCCGATGCCATGGGCAAGGGGATCGCGGCGGCCATCATCGCCGCCACCGTGCGCGCGGTGCTGCGGTCGGCCGCCCGATTCGGCGACGTCGCCGGGGCCGTCGAGGCAGCCTCCGCCGCGCTCACCGTCGACCTCGACAACGCGGGCGTCTTCGTCACCGCCTTCCACGCACGGCTCGACATGGATTCGGGCGTGCTGAGCTACGTGGATGCGGGCCACGGTCTCTCGATCGTGGCGAGAGCCGACGGCACCTCGCAGCGCCTGCGCTCGACGTCACCGCCGCTCGGGGTGGACGCCGACACCGAGTGGAGCGTGCAGACCGTGCAGCTCGACCCCGGCGACACGCTCATCGTGGTGAGCGACGGCGTGCTCGACCTCTACGACGGAACCCTCGGGTCGCTCGACAACCTCGTGACGCTGGCGCTGCTCGCGCACGACCCCTGGGAGATCATCGACGCGATCCGCGCGCGCGCGCGCGGCACGAGCGCCGACGACGTGACTGTGCTGATCGTGCGGCGCGACGCCGCCTGAGACCGACCGCGGAGGAGCACCATGACGAGCACCGCGACGCAGCTCGACGGGCTGCCCGAGCCGATCGATGGCGCGCAGCCCGGTCGTACCGGTCAGGGCCGGCTGGCCGCGGTTCGCGTGCTCGTGGCCCTCACCGTGATCGCGGGCGGCATCTACATCGGCTGGCGCTGGCTCTTCTCGCTCAATCTCGAGGCCTGGTGGATCGCGATCCCGCTCGTCGTCGCCGAGACCTACGCGTTCATCGACGTCTGCTTCTTCGGCATGACGCTGTGGCGAGCCCGCACGCGTCCTCAGCCGGAGCCCCCGGCCGCCGGGCTCACCGTCGACGTCTTCATCACGACCTACAACGAGGAGGTCGAGCTGGTTCGCGCCACCGCGGAGGCCGCGGTGCGCATCCGCTACCCGCATCGCACCCACATCCTCGACGACGGCGATCGCCCCGCGATGCGCGCCCTCGCGGACGAGCTCGGCGTCGGCTACATCACGCGCGGGCCGGGGTGGGAGGGGCGCCCGCTGCACGCGAAGGCGGGCAACCTCAACAACGCGCTCATGCAGACCGACGGCGAGTTCATGCTCATCCTCGATGCCGACCAGGTTCCGCGCCCGGAGATCCTTGACCGCACGCTCGGCTACTTCCGCTCGCGCCGCGTCGCGCTCGTGCAGACGCCGCAGGAGTTCGTCAATGTGCCCGACCACGACCCGCTCGGCAGCCAGGCGCCCCTGTTCTACGGACCGATCCAGCAGGGCAAGGACGGCTGGAACGCCGCCTTCTTCTGCGGTTCGAACGCGGTGCTGCGCCGCGAGGCGCTCATGCAGCTGGGCCTGTCGCGGTACGTCGTCGAGGTCGAGGCCGCGATCGGCGAGGCGCTCGACGGTGCGGCCCGCGTGCTGCGCCGGGCGCGCCGGCGGCCGGAGGCACGCGACCCCCGCGTGGCGGACGCCCTCGAGCGCATCGCGGCGGAGGTGGCCGAGGCGCGCAGCGCCGTGCGCCGCAGCGATGAGTCGCTGTCGGCGATCACCTTCCGCCTGCAGCAGTCGATCGTCGCGATCGAGCGCGAGCTGGTCGCCGCCGACCTCTCGATGATCGCGGCCGATCTCGCGGCGATCGGCGAGCTGCACACCGAGAGCTCGGCCGATTTCGATGTGATCGCCGATGTCGGCGAGAGCGTCGACACCCTCACCGCGCGCGAGCTCAGCCCGCTCGGCGCCCTCGCCTCGGTGCGCGCCCTGCTGCGCTCGATCGACGTCGATCGCGGCGACGAGGCGCAGCCGCTCATGCCTCTCGCGACGATCTCGGTCACGGAGGACATGGCGACATCGATGCGGCTGCACGCCATGGGCTGGGGCAGCGTCTACCACCACGAGACCCTCGCCGACGGTCTCGCGCCGGAGGACCTCGGCACGATGATGAAGCAGCGGCTGCGGTGGGCTCAGGGCACCGTGCAGGTCATGCTGCGCGAGAACCCGCTGACCCAGCGCGGGCTGCGGCTGCCGCAGCGGCTCATGTACTTCGCCACGATGTGGAGCTATTTCAGCGGGTTCGCCGCTCTGGCGTTCTTCATCGCGCCCATGATCTTCCTCATCGCCGGCGTGCTGCCGGTCTCCTCCGATGCACTCGAGTTCTTCCTGCGCTTCCTGCCGTACCTGGTGATCAGCCAGCTGCTGTTCCTCGTCGCCAGTCGAGGGCTCTCGACCTGGCGCGGGCAGCAGTACAGCCTCGCGCTGTTCCCGATCTGGATCCGATCAGTGACGTCGGCGATCGGCAACGTCTGGTTCGGTCGCCCGCTCGGCTTCGTGGTGACCGACAAGTCGGGGCCCGCCGGGAGGGTGTCGCTGCGTCTGGTCTGGCCCCAGCTGCTGGTCGCCGTCGGGCTCGTCGTCGCCACCGTGATCGGCATCGTGCGTCTCGCGCTCGGAATCGGCGAGCCGATCGGCACGGCCGTGAACCTCGGCTGGGTCGTGTTCGACCTGATCATCCTCAGCGTGCTCGTGCACGCCGTCCGCTACCGCGGGTACCAGCCCGCCGACGAGAACCATGAAGAAGGAGCCCGCCCATGAACATCACCCGCCACGATCGTGCCGACGGCGTCGTCGTGCTCGCCCTCGAGGGCCGACTCAACATGGTCTCGACCGGGTCGCTGCGGGAGGCCGTGCACGAGGTCGTCGACGGCGGCTCACCGCGGGTCGCGATCGACCTGACGGGGGTCGAGTTCGTCGACTCGTCCGGGCTCGGGGCTCTCGTCAGCGGCCTGAAGACGGCGCGCCAGGCCGGTGGCGACCTGCGCATCGCGGGCGCCAACGACCAGGTGCGCCTAGTGCTGGGGCTGACCAACCTCGAGCGGGTGCTGACCCCGTTCGCGACGGTGGAGGACGCATATGACCGATCATGAGCCGGTCGAGCGCACCGTGCGGCTGAGTTCGCCGCCCGGTGATGTCGATGACATCCATGACTTCCTCGCCAGCATCTGGGCGGCGTCGCCCGGCGTCAGCGACGTCGACCGCATCAGTCTCGAGACGGCGCTCGTCGAGCTCGCCGCCAACGTGCTCCGGCACGCTGACGTCGACGGCGCGGGCCTGACCTGCGAGGTGACGATCGCTGTCGACGGCGACCGCATCACCGTGTCGATGCGCGACACCGGTGAGCCCGGCGACATCGCCCTGGTCGGTCTCGAGATGCCCGCGCTCGATGCCGAGTCGGGCCGCGGGCTGCCGCTGATCGACGCGCTCGTCGACGAGGTCGAGTACGGGCGCGAGGGCGACCACAACGTCTGGCGGATGGTGCGCCGCCGCCGCGACTAGCGCGGCCCGGCGCGCGACGGGTGTCGCGCCCGCCTCCCTGCCGCGGTCGAGACCACGGCACGCGCGGCGGTACAGTTAAGCCTGCGATTTGTCTCGATATCGAGAAATCTCTCCCGCGAGGATGCTCACCGTGGAGACCGACCGCATCCTTCAACCCTTCATCTTCTCTCGCACGCGGATGGGACGAGCAGCGTGGATCTTTACGAGTACCAGGCCCGGGACCTCTTCGAGAAGCACGGTGTTCCCGTGCTGCCGGGCATCATCGCCGACACCCCCGAGGAGGCCCGCGCGGCCGCCGAGCGCATCGGCGGTGTGACCGTCGTCAAGGCGCAGGTCAAGACCGGTGGTCGCGGCAAGGCCGGCGGCGTCAAGGTCGCCAAGACCGCTGAGGATGCCGAGGCCGCGGCCCGCGCCATCCTCGGCCTCGACATCAAGGGCCACGTCGTCAAGCGCGTGATGGTCGCGGCGGGCGCCGACATCCAGCAGGAGTACTACTTCTCGGTGCTGCTCGACCGCGCCAACCGCACCTACCTCGCGCTGTGCAGCTACGAGGGCGGCATGGAGATCGAGCAGCTCGCGGAGGAGCGGCCGGAGGCCCTCGCGCGCGTGGCGGTCGACCCCGCGGTCGGCATCACGCTCGAGAAGGCCCGCGAGATCGCGGTGGCCGCCAAGTTCCCGGCCGAGCTGGTCGAGAAGGTCGCCCCCGTCTTCGTGACCCTCTACGGCGTCTACACCGCGGAGGACGCGACGCTCGTCGAGGTGAACCCGCTGGTGCTCACCGGTGCCGGCGACATCGTGGCGCTCGACGGCAAGGTGAGCCTCGACGAGAACGCGGCCTTCCGGCAGCCCGACCACGAGGCTCTCGAAGACAAGGATGCCGCCGACCCGCTCGAGGCGAAGGCCAAGCAGCACGACCTCAACTACGTGAAGCTCGACGGCGAGGTCGGCGTCATCGGCAACGGTGCGGGCCTGGTCATGTCGACCCTCGACGTCGTCGCCTACGCCGGTGAGAACCACGGCGGCGTGAAGCCGGCGAACTTCCTCGACATCGGTGGCGGCGCCTCGGCAGAGGTGATGGCCGCCGGTCTCGACGTGATCTTGGGCGACCCGCAGGTGAAGAGCGTCTTCGTCAACGTGTTCGGGGGCATCACGTCATGCGTCGCCGTCGCCGACGGCATCGTCAAGGCCCTCGAGCTGCTGGGCGACACGGCCACCAAGCCGCTCGTCGTGCGCCTCGACGGCAACCAGGTCGACGAAGGCCGCGCGATCCTCGCCGCGGCCGCCCACCCGCTCGTCACCCTCGCCACGACCATGGACGACGGCGCCGACAAGGCCGCCGCGCTCGCCGCGAAGTAAGGAACGGAACATGTCGATCTTCCTGAACAAGGACTCGAAGGTCATCGTCCAGGGCATCACCGGCGGCGAGGGCACCAAGCACACCGCGCTCATGCTCAAGGCGGGCACGCAGGTCGTCGGCGGCGTCAACGCGCGCAAGGCCGGCACGACCGTCTCGCACGTCGCCGCCGACGGCTCGCCCGTCGAGCTGCCGGTCTTCGCCACCGTCGCCGAGGCGATGGCCGCGACCGGCGCCGACGTCTCGATCGCGTTCGTGCCGCCAGCCTTCTCGAAAGACGCCGCGATCGAGGCGATCGACGCGGGCATCGGCCTGCTCGTGATCATCACCGAGGGCATCCCCGTGCAGGACTCGGCCGAGGTCTGGGCCCACGCCCAGGCGACGGGCAACCGCACCCGCATCATCGGCCCGAACTGCCCCGGCATCATCACGCCGGGCGAGTCGCTCGTCGGCATCACGCCGGCGAACATCACCGGCAAGGGCCCGATCGGGCTCGTCTCGAAGTCGGGAACCCTGACGTACCAGATGATGTTCGAGCTGCGCGACATCGGCTTCTCGACCGCGATCGGCATCGGCGGTGACCCGATCATCGGCACGACCCACATCGACGCGCTCGCCGCGTTCGAGGCCGACCCCGAGACGAAGGCGATCGTCATGATCGGCGAGATCGGCGGCGACGCCGAGGAGCGCGCGGCCGACTTCATCCGCGCCAACGTCACGAAGCCCGTCGTCGGGTACGTGGCCGGCTTCACGGCGCCCGAGGGCAAGACCATGGGCCACGCCGGCGCCATCGTGTCGGGCTCGGCGGGCACGGCGCAGGCGAAGAAGGAGGCCCTCGAGGCCGCCGGGGTGAAGGTCGGCAAGACGCCGAGCGAGACCGCTGCGCTCATGCGCGAGATCATCGCCGGGCTCTAGTACCGCATCCTGCTGTCGACGGCCCCGCCCCTCTCGGGAGGCGGGGCCGTCGGCGTTCGCGTGCGAGACTGAAGCCGTGGGCACGCGCGCGATCCGGGTCGAGACGGTGATCGCCGCCGAACTCGAGACGGTGTGGCGGCTCACACAGGATCCGATCGCGCATGCGCGGTGGGATGCGCGCTTCAGCCGCATCGTGCCGACCGAGGAGGGCCCGGACGGTCGCTGGCGCTTCCGCTACGAGCGGTCGATGCTCGTGCGCACGATCCGCGGAACCGGCATCGCGCTCGGCACCCGCGAGTCGGCCGGCGGTGCCCGCACCTCGGCGCTGCGCTTCACGACGACCGATCGGCTGTCGCCCCTGCGCGACGGTCGCGGCTACTGGCGGTACGAGCCCGTCGACGGCGGCGTGCGCTTCATCACCGGGTACGACTACGAGCCGGGGTGGGGGTCGGTGCTCGACCGCATCCTCGTGCGCCCGCTCGTCGCCTGGATGACGGCCTGCAGCTTCGCCCGCCTGCGGCGGTGGGCCGAGGGCGGCGATGCGCCGGAGCGCTGGCCGCTGTGGCGCATGGCGCTGCCGGGCCGCGATGACCGACCGCGCGCGAGCGACTGCACGTGGAGCGTGGGGCGAGCGGAGGCGCTGCGCGATGCACCCGCCGCTCTGGCCGGGTTGGAGGCGCCGTGAGCGGGGACGCCCGCAGCATGTTCGCGCGTGCGATGGGCGAGGACTTCAGCCGGCTGCACCCGATGCTGCAGCGCCGGTTCGGTGTCGGCCTGGCGGCCGGCTACGCGTGCGTCGGTCGCGGCGAGATGCTCCGCATCCGTCGCGGACCGTGGTGGACGGTGCCCTTCCTGCACATCGGCCGCATCCGCAACATCCTCGCCCCGTTCCCCGGCGAGCGGGTGCCGTTCACGGTCGAGAACTACCCGTACCGCGATCCGTTCGGGCGGGAGACCGTCACGTTCGTGCGCACCTTCCGCTACCCCGACCGGCCCGGTCGGCCCGGGCGCTTCGACGCGACGATGATCCGGGGGCGGGATGGCCGGATCGTCGACTACCTGGGTACGCACCAGCATCTCGCCGTCGACCTCGCGCTGCACGCCCTGCCGGACGGGTCGCTGCGGCTCACCTCCGATGCGCAGCGCTTCTACGCCGGGCCGGTGGCCTTCCGGTTTCCGATGCTGTTCTCCGGCCGGGCTGACCTTCGCGAGTCGTTCGACGACGCCACGGGCGAGTTCGTGATCCGTCTGGCGGTGCACAACCGGTTCTTCGGCTTCCTGTTCGGGTACGAGGGGCGCTTCACCTGCGAGTTCCCGGAGGTCGCGGATGTCGCCCCGCCGCCGCACGTGCTGCCGAAGCGCCACGAGCTGCGCGAGTAGGCGGGGGCAGCGCCCGCGGGGGCGGCCTAGACTGGCGGCGCTATGCACGAGCTCACGGTGGGTGCCGCGACCGCGTGGCTGCGCGGCTGGGCGGCGGCCATCGGCGAGAACGAGCACCACCTCACGGCCCTCGACGCGGCGATCGGCGACGCCGATCACGGAGCCAACCTGCGCCGCGGGGCCGCCGCCGTCATCGAACGGTGGGATGCTCACCCTCCGGCGACCGTGCGCGATGCCCTGACGCTCGCCGGCGAGGCGCTCGTCGGCACCGTCGGCGGCGCCAGCGGCCCGCTGTTCGGAACGCTGCTGCTGCGGGCGGCGGATGCCGTCGCGGGCGATGCGCCGATCGACGGCCCCGCCCTCGCCGCGGCGCTGCGCGCGGGCACCGCTGGCGTGCGCGAGCGCGGCCGCGTCGAGCTCGGCGACAAGACGATGCTCGACGCCCTCGTGCCCGCCGTCGATGCGCTCGACGCTGCGCTCGCGGCGGGTGAGCCGCTCGACCGCGCGGCGCGGGCGGCCGCCGCCGCGGCGGCCATCGCGCGCGACGGCACCGCCCGCATGGTTGCCCGCCGAGGTCGCGCGAGCCAGCTCGGTGACCGCAGCCTCGGGGCCATCGATCCCGGAGCGGCCTCGGCCGTGCTCCTTCTCGACTCCCTCGCGGCGGCGCTCGGGGCGGAACCGCCCACGGCCGCAGAGCGATCGGTGCCCGCCGCGTCGGCCGAGCACCGAGCGGGGGCCCCAACGCCGCGGGTCGGCATCGTGCTCGTCTCGCACAGCAGCGAGCTGGCCATGGCGGCGCGGCGCCTGGCCGACGAGGTCGTGGGCGAGCATCCGCCGCGCATCGCGATCGCCGCGGGCCGCGCCGACGGCGGAACCGGCACGAACGCGACGCGGGTGGCCGCCGCCATCAGCGAGGCCTCGCAGGGGCGGGGCGTCGTCGTCATCACTGATCTCGGCTCGGCCGTGCTGAGCGCCGACATGGCGCTCGAGCAGCTCGGCGGGCGCATCCCGGTGCGCGTCGTCGCCGCACCCTTCGTCGAAGGGCTGCTCGCCGCCGCCGTACGCGCCGGAGTCGGCGACGACCTCGAGACGGTCGCCGCCGAGGCGGAGGGCGCTCTCGCCCCCAAGAGCGCTCTGCTGCACCCGCACGGCCCCGCACCGACGCCCGACCCCGAGCCCGCACCCGAGCCCGGGTCGGAGCCCGAGTCGGAGCGCGGGCCCACCGTGACGGCGCGCGCGGTCGTGGCGAACGAGGGCGGCCTGCACGCACGACCCGCGGCGGAGATCGCGGCCCTCGCCGCGCAGTTCACCGCCGAACTGACCCTGAGCGTCGACGGGAGGCCGCCCGCCTCCGCGAGGAGCCCGCTCGCGATCGCGGTGCTCGCGGCCTCCGCGGGCACGACCGTCGGGGTGAGCGCGACCGGGCCGGATGCCGCTGCCGCGGTCGATGCCCTCCTCGCGCTGCTCGGCTCCGGGTTCGGCGAGCCGCTCGTCACCGGTGCGGCCCCTGTCGTCGCCGCCGGCGGCGGAGCTCTCGGGGTGAGCCCCGGGCGGGTGATCGGGCCGGTGGCGGTGCTCGTGCACGCGGTCGCCGAGCCCTCGGCCACGGTGGTGCTGGCGCCGCCCGCCCGCGCGGCGGCGGCGGGCATCCTGCGCGATGCTCTCGAGGCGACCGCTCGCGAGTATCGGCGCCGCGCCGGGGAGACGAGCGGACACCGGGCGGAGGTGCTCGCCGCGACCGCCGCGATCGCCGCCGACCCGCAGCTCGCCGAGGATGCCGCGACCGCGATCCGATCGCGGGGGCTCACCCCCGAGCGGGCGGTGTGGGAGGCCATCGGGCGCACGGCCGAGCAGTATCGCGCGGCGGGGGGCGAGCTGCTCGACCGCATCACCGACCTCAACGATGTGCGTGATCGCGTCATCTCCCGCCTGACGGGCGTCGAGCCGCCCGGCCTGCCCGAACGACGCGAGCCCTTCGTGCTGGTCGCCGACGACCTCGCGCCCGCAGACACCGTCGCGCTCGACCCGGCCACCTGCCTCGCCCTGGTGACCGAGGGCGGCGGACCCACCTCGCACACCGCGATCATCGCGCGCGAGCTCGGCCTGCCCGCCGTTGTCGGCGTCGAGGGCGCCACGCGCATCGCCGACGGCACGCTCGTGCTCGTCGACGGCGAGACGGGGGAGGTCATCGTGCAGCCCGACACGTCGCAGCAGGCGACGGCGACGGGGGTCATCACCCTGCCGCCGTTCCACGGCGCGGGTGCGACCGCAGACGGGCATCGGGTCGTGCTCAGTGCCAACGTGGGGGCGCCGCGCGAGATCGCGCGCGCCGTCGAGCGCGGTGCCGAGGGTGTCGGGCTGTTCCGCACCGAGTTCTGCTTCCTCGACCGCGCCGACGAGCCGAGCGTCGCCGAACAGGTCGCCGCGTACCGCGAGGTGTTCGCCGCCTTCCCCGGTCAGCGGGTCATCGTGCGCACCCTCGACGCCGGAAGCGACAAGCCGCTGCCGTTCTTCACCCCGATCCACGAGCCGAACCCCGTTCTCGGCCTGCGCGGTGTGCGCACGGCGATCCGCGATCCGCTGGTGCTCGAGCGGCAGCTGCGGGCAATCGCCGAGGCGGCGGCCGCCGAGCGCGCCGACGTCGCGGTCATGGCGCCGATGATCGCGACGCTCGCCGAGACGCGCGAGTTCGCCGACCGGGCGCGCGGGGCGGGCATCCGCAGCGTCGGCGTCATGCTCGAGACGCCCGCCGCGGCGCTCACCGCCACCGAGCTGTGCGGGGTCGTCGACTTCCTCAGCGTGGGCACCAACGACCTCTCGCAGTACACGATGGCGGCCGACCGCATGTCGGCGGCCCTCGCCCCGCTCGCCGACCCGTGGCAGCCGGCGCTGCTGCGCATGATCCGACTGGTGGGCGAGGCGGCCGAGGCGACCGCGACCCCGATGGGTCTGTGCGGCGAGGCGGCGGCCGACCCCGACTACGCCGCCGTGCTCGTCGGTCTGGGCGCGTCGAGCCTGTCGATGGTGGCGCGGGCGATCCCGATGGTGGGGGCGCGCCTCGCCGCGGTGACGCTCGCGCAGTGCCGCGCGGCGGCCGCGGCCGCGTGCGCCGCGCCCGATCCGCTCGCCGCCCGGTCGGCCGCGCGCTCCGCTCTCGGGTAAGCCGCTGGTGTGATCGTGCGCGCCGCCGCTGCCGCATCGGTGCCCCGGGGCTAGGCTCGCCGGCGAGATGAACCGCCGCCTGACCGCTGTGATGAGCGCCTTCGAGGCGCTCCTGATCGTCGCCATCGGGGTGGCGGTGCCGCTGAGCGTGCTGACGATCATGTGGGCCGTGCAGTTCGGCTTCCAGATCGACTGGGTGGTCTTCTGGCGCGCGGCCGTCATCATCTGGATGCTCGGCCACGGCGTCGACGTCACCTTCCAGCTCGACCCGCAGACGGCGCTGGCGCTCGGTGTCGTCGGTGTCGGAGATCCGTTCCTGGTGTCGATCGCTCTCACCGGCTTCACCCTGGCGATGGCGCTCGCCGGGGTGGCGGTGGGGCGGCGCCTGCGGCACGAGCCGCACCGCATCCTGGGCGAGCTCGTCGCTCTGACGACCGTGCTGGTGCTCTCGGCGGTGCTGCTGCTGACGGTCAGCGGGGTGCCCGGGGTGCTGCCGTCACGCTGGCAGGCGGTGCTGTTCCCGTGCCTGATCATGGGCCTCGGGGTGGCGATCGGCTCGATCGGGGCGTCGAACCCGGCGCGGGTGCGGCTGCGCCGCATGATCGCCGAGGGCCCGCAGCCGTGGCTCGCCGCGGGCGGGGCGGCGCTGCGGGCGGGGCTCGGCACGGTGGCGACGGTGACGGCGGTCGCCGCGCTGCTGACGGCGTGCGCGCTGCTGCTCGGCTACGGGCAGGTCATCGCGCTGTACGAGAGCGTGCAGGCGGGCGTGCTCGGGGGCGTGGCGCTGACGGTCGCGCAGCTCGCCGTCCTGCCCACGCTCGTCGTGTGGGCGGCCGCTTGGCTGGTGGGGCCGGGCTTCGCGGTGGGCGCGGGGTCGACGGTGAGCCCGATCGCGGTGTCGCTCGGGCCGCTGCCGGCAGTGCCGGTGCTCGGCGCTCTGCCGGCCGAGCCGTCGCCGCTCGGCTTCATCACGCTGCTCGTTCCGGTGCTGGCGGCGTTCGCGGCGGGTCTCGCGGTGCGGCCGCGGCTGGCGGCCGCGGCCGCGGCGGTCGGGGTCGAGGGCGGCGCACTGCGGCTGTGGTCGCTCGGCGCAGCGGCGCTCGCCGCGGTGATCGCGGCAGTCGCGATGGGCTTTCTCGCCTTCGTCGCCGCGGGGGCGGCGGGGCCGGGCCGCTTGGCCGTGGTCGGCCCCGACCCGGTGGCCGCAGGGCTGTGGATGCTCGCCGAGACGTTCGTCGGAGCATCCCTGGGTCTGCTCGCCGCCGGTGCGCGGGTTGGCCGGCCGCGGGCCTCCGCCGCCAGCCGGTAGCCTGGGCGGGTGCTGCGGGTCGTCGTGCTGATCTCGGGCGGCGGGTCGAACCTGCGCGCTCTGCTGGAGGAGTGCCGCGACCCCGCGTTTCCCGCCCACGTGGTCGCCGTCGGCGCCGATCGCGACGCCGACGGCCTGGCTCATGCGGAGGCGTTCGGCATCCCGAGCTTCACGGTGCCGTTCAGCTCGTACGCCTCGCGCGAGGAGTGGGGCGACGAGCTGCTCGCCGCCATCGAGCAGTGGCAGCCCGACCTCGTGGTGCTGAGCGGGCTCATGCGCCTGCTTCCGCCGCGCGTCGTCGAGGCCCTCGCGCCGCGGCTCATCAACACGCACCCCGCGTACCTGCCCGAGTTTCCCGGCGCCCACGGCGTGCGCGACGCGCTCGCCGCGGGGGTCGCGCAGACCGGGGCGAGCGTCATCGTCGTCGACACCGGCGTCGACTCCGGCCCGATCCTCGCGCAGGAGCGCGTGCCCGTGCAGCCCGACGACACCGAGCACAGCCTGCATGAGCGCATCAAGCCCGTCGAGCGGCGCCTGCTCATCGACGTCGTGCGGGGCATCGCCGAGGGGTCGATCGACCTGGGCGCCGCATCCCGCACCCCCTGACCCCGACACCCCGCCTCGCGACCCAGGAGTTCCCCATGGCCGGCCCCGCCCACGACCCCGCCCTCTACCGCCACCGCGATGCCATTCCGGTGCGGCGTGCGCTCATCTCGGTGAGCGACAAGACGGGCCTGCTCGAGCTCGCCGCGCAGCTGGCGGCGGCGGGCGTCGAGATGGTGTCGACGGGCTCGACGGCGGCGACGATCGCGGCGGCCGGGCACCCGGTGACCGAGGTGTCGCAGGTGACGGGCTTCGCCGAGACGCTCGACGGGCGCGTGAAGACGCTGCACCCCTCGGTGCACGCGGGCATCCTCGCCGATCTGCGACTCGAGGCGCACGAGGCGCAGCTCGCCGACCTCGGGGTGTCGCCCTTCGACCTCGTGATCGTCAACCTGTACCCCTTCGTCGAGACGGTCGCCTCGGGCGCCGTGGGTGATGCGGTGGTCGAGCAGATCGACATCGGCGGGCCCGCGATGGTGCGTGCGGCGGCGAAGAACCATGCGAACGTCGCCATCATCGTCGACCCGGCCGACTACGTGATGGTGACGAAGGCCCTCACCCTCGGCGGCACGACCCTGCTGCAGCGCCAGCGCTTCGCCGCCAAGGCCTTCGCGCACACCGCCGCCTACGACACTGCCGTGGCCGGCTGGTTCGCCGACACGCTCGGCGTGCGCGGCGCGCACCCGGCTGCCGACGGCAGCCCGTCGACGCTGCAGGTGTCGGCGCGGCTGCAGCAGGTGCTGCGCTACGGCGAGAACAGTCACCAGCACGCCGCGCTCTACCGCGCCGACGGAGCCCACGGCATCGCCCAGGCGACGCAGCTGCACGGCAAGGAGATGTCGTACAACAACTACGTCGACGCCGATGCGGCCGTGCGCGCCGCCTACGACCACGAGGCGCCCGCCGTCGCGATCATCAAGCACGCGAACCCGTGCGGCATCGCCGTGGGGGCATCGATCGCGGATGCCCACGCCGCGGCCCACGCGTGCGACCCCGTCTCGGCCTTCGGGGGAGTGATCGCCGCCAACCGCGTCATCACCCGCGCGGCGGCCGAGTCGATCGCCCCGATCTTCACCGAGGTCGTCGTCGCTCCGGGCTTCGAGCCCTCTGCGTTGGAAGTGCTGCGCGAGAAGAAGAACATCCGACTGCTGCAGCTGCCCGACGGCTTCGCGCTCGGCGACGTCGAGCTGCGGCAGGTGATCGGCGGCTGGCTGCGGCAGAGCGCCGACCGGCAGTTCGCGGCGGCGACCGACTGGCAGCTGGTCTCCGGCTCGCCCGCCTCGGCAGAGCAGCTGGCCGACCTCGAATTCGCGTGGCGCGCGTGCCGCGCCGTCAAGTCGAACGCCATTCTGCTGGCGTCGGGCGGAGCATCCGTCGGCGTGGGCATGGGCCAGGTCAACCGTGTCGACTCGTGCCACCTCGCGGTGTCGCGCGCCGGCGATCGGGCACGCGGCTCGGTCGCGGCGAGCGACGCGTTCTTCCCGTTCGCCGACGGGCTGCAGGTGCTCATCGACGCGGGCGTCAGCGCCGTCGTGCAGCCGGGCGGCTCGGTGCGCGACGAGGAGGTCATCGCGGCCGCCCAGGCGGCCGGCGTGACGATGTACCTCACGGGCGAGCGCCACTTCTTCCACTGAGATTCGGGCGCCGTCGCGGCGACTAGCGTGGAGGCATGACCCAACCGTTCGGCCGCCGCCTGCTCGACTCCGCTCTCGCCGCCGCCGCGGCCGCCCTCGTCACCCACGTCGTGACGGTCGTGCTGTTCTCGGCGATCAACGGCGCGACGGTCGAGGTGCTCGTGCAGGTCAACGGCATCTTCGGGTTCTCGTCGCTGCTGCTGTTCGTCTTCCTCACCGTCGTCGGCACGGCGGGGGTGCTCGAGAACCGCTGGGTCGCGCTCGGCGTGGCCGTGCTCGCCGCCTTCGTGTCGTCGTGGCTCGGCGCGATGCTCGCGATCATCGCGGCGGGCAACCCGATCAGCGGCGAGCTCATCGACTACCTGTGGGTGAGCGTGCTCGGCTTCAACCTGCTCTTCCAGGTCGTCGCGGTGCTCAGCACCCTCACCGTGGGGCGTCGAGTCTGGGCCGCCCGGGCGGCTGCGGCAGCAGCATCCCGCCGCATCGCGATCGTGCGGATGCCCAGCTCGCGTCTCGCCGACGGCGAGCTCACCCACCAGGAGCGCGTGCCGGTCGACGTCGACCTCGCCGAGCGGCAGTGGGAGGACTACGTGGGCGCGCTGCGGACGGAAGGCTTCACGATCGTCGAGGTGCCGCCGGCCGATGAGCTGCCTGACTCGGTGTTCATCGAAGACGCGCTCGTCATCATCGACGGCACCGCGATCGTCACCCGTCCGGGTGCGGTCTCGCGGGCGCACGAGGTCGACGCCGCCGAGCAGACCGCGCGAGAGCTGGGTCTCCGCGTCGAGCGCATCGTCGAGCCCGGCACGCTCGACGGCGGCGACGTGCTGCAGATCGGCTCGACCGTCTACGTCGGGCGCGGCGGCCGCACGAACGCCGAGGGCATCCGCCAGCTGCGTGCGATCGCCGGGCGGCTCGGTCGCGAGGTCGCCGCGGTGCCGGTCTCGCGGGTGCTGCACCTGAAGAGCGCGGTCACGGCGCTGCCCGACGGCACGGTCATCGGCCACCCGTCGACGATCGATGACACCTCGATGTGGCGCTCGTTCCTGCCCATGCCCGAGCCGGAGGGCGGCCATGTCGTCGTCCTCGCCGACGACACCGTGCTGATGGCGGCCTCCGCGCCGGAGAGCGCCGAGCTCGTGCGCTCGCTGGGCTACCGGGTGGTGACGGTCGACATCTCCGAGTTCGAGAAGCTCGAGGGCTGCGTCACCTGCCTCAGCGTGCTCGTGCGGGCGTGAGCGCACTCGAGCGATAACGGCACCGTCACGATCTCGCCCCAGTTGGCCAAAGGTATGACCTGAGGCATAGGCTGGAGGGCTCTGCTCGGCCACCCCGAGCATCGCTCCGGTCACGACCGGAAACCTGCCCCACCGCACACTCCCGCGATCGCCACGAGCGACCGCGGCCCATCGAGGACGCACCATGTCGACGACCGCCCCCGCCGCGTCATCCGCGCATCCCGCGCCCCCCGCGCCGGCCCGCCTGAGCACCGCCCGGGCGCTGGCGCGCATCCTGCCCTACGCGAAGCCGGCCATGCCGTGGATCTACGCGGGCATGGTCGCGGCCCTGCTCGCCGGGGTCATCGCGCTCGCCATTCCGCTCGTGCTGCAGAGCCTCGTCGACGGGCCGCTCGCCACGGGCGACCCGAGCCAGATCTGGCCGGCCGCGATCGCGGTGCTCGTGCTGGGCATCCTCGAAGCCGTCTTCATCGCGCTGCGCCGCTTCTTCGTGCTCACCCCGGGCACCCACATCGAGGCGCGCATGCGCAACGGGCTCTACGCGCAGCTGCAAGACCTGCCGGTCGCCTTCCACGACCGCTGGCAGTCGGGCCAGCTGCTGAGCCGCGCCGTCAGCGACCTCAACCTGATCCGCCGCTGGCTGTCGTTCGGCTTCGTGCTGCTCATCGTCAACGGCATCACGATCGTCATCGGCTTCGTCGTGCTGTTCAGCTGGAGCTTCTGGCTGGGTCTGCTGTTCTTCGCAATGAGCGTGCCGCTGTGGATCTACGGCTACCTCTTCGAGCAGAAGTACTCGGTCATCGCGCGGCGCGCGCAAGACCAGCAGGGCGACCTCGCCACGGCGGTCGAGGAGAGCGTGCACGGCATCCGCGTGCTCAAGGCCTTCGGCCGCGGCAAGCACTCGCTGCTGAAGTTCGCCGAGCAGGCCGAGCTGCTGCGCGCCACCGAGATCGACAAGGCCAAGGCCATCGCCGGCATCTGGTTCTGGCTCGTGCTCATCCCTGACGTCGCGTTCGCGCTGTGCCTGCTCGGCGGGGTCGCGCTCGCGGCGAACGGCGAGCTGAGCGTCGGCGAGCTGTTCGCGTTCTTCGCGACGGCGACCGTGCTGCGCTTCCCGATCGAGTCGATCGGCTTCCTGCTGGCGATGACCTACGACACGCGCGCGGCGACCGACCGCTTCTTCGAGGTCCTGGACGAGGTCAACACCATCACCGACCCGGCCGCGCCGGTCAGCATCGAGGCGCCCATCGGGCGGCTCACGTTCGACAACGTGGTCTTCCGGTACCAGGATGCTCCGGCCGACCAGCCCGGAATCCTCGACGGCGTCACCCTCGAGCTCGAGCCCGGCGAGACCATGGCCCTCGTCGGTGTCACCGGCAGCGGCAAGACCACGATGACGGCCCTCGCGACGCGGCTCTACGACGTGACCGACGGGCGGGTGCTGCTCGACGGCGTCGACATCCGCGACCTCACGCGAGAAGAGCTGCGCCGCCACATCGCGATGGCGTTCGAAGACGCGACGCTGTTCTCGGCGAGCGTGCGCGACAACGTGCTGCTCGGCCGCCCCGACCTGACGGAAGATCCGTCTGCGGAGGCGGCGGCCGAGGCCGAGCGCGTGCTCGCCGAGGCGCTCGACATCGCGCAGGCCGACTTCGTGCACAGCCTGCCCGACGGCGTCGACACGACCGTCGGCGAGGAGGGGCTGAGCCTCTCGGGCGGCCAGCGCCAGCGGCTCGCGCTCGCGCGCGCCGTGGCGGCGAACCCCGTCCTGGGCCTGATCCGGCCGATCCTGATGGGATCCTGGAGCGAGGCGGTGCCCTATGGCATCTTCACGCACCTCGACTGGACCAACAACTTCAGCCTCGTCTACGGCAACCTGTTCTACAACCCGTTCCACGCGCTGAGCATCGTCTTCCTCTACGGATCGGCGCTTCTCTTCGCGATGCACGGCGCTACCATCCTTGCCGTAAGCCGTTTCGGCGGCGACCGGGAGCTTGAGCAGATTGCCGACCGGGGCACCGCCTCGGAACGCGCGGCCCTTTTCTGGCGCTGGACCATGGGGTTCAATGCCACGATGGAGGGAATTCACCGCTGGGCATGGTGGTTCGCGATCCTGGTCACGCTGACCGGGGGTATCGGGATCCTTCTGACCGGCACGGTCGTGGACAACTGGTATGTCTGGGCACAGGAACACGGCTACGCGCCGATGAACTGAGGGAAAAGCAATGTCTGACAAACCCTACTTTCACGAGCCGAACCACACCATCCACCTTCGGGTCTGGGCCCTTGGGCAGATGGTCTGGGGGGCCTTCCTCGCGGGGCTCTTCCTGCTGGCGATCGCGATCTTCGCGCTTGTCCTTTACGGGATCAGCCTGCTCTTGCCGGATGACAGCAAGACGGCGCCCGATCCGAACACCTGGTCGAGCCTTGTCGTAACCGAGGCCCGCGCAGAGGTCTGACGCAATCGGGGGGCGGGTCCGCGCCCGCCCCCTGCATGACATCCGGGCAATTGCCAGCCCGGATCCGGGGCGCAACCACAGCCCGGTTCCCTTCCTGTTGGCGACAGGGACCTGGTGCCGTGTGGGTCACTTCCGCACGGCACTTTTTTACCTGTAGGAGGCCACGATGGACCATAGCAGCCGCACACCGACCCTTGACCGGGTGGCCAGCCCGGTGGACCTCAAGGCGCTGAGCGACGCCGAACTGGGCGCTGTCGCGCGCGAGTTGCGGCAGGAGACGATCGAGGTTGTCAGCCGGACCGGGGGGCATCTGGGGTCATCCCTGGGGGTGGTGGAACTGACCGTGGCGATCCATGCCGTCTTCAACACGCCCTTCGACAAGCTGATCTGGGACGTGGGCCACCAGTGCTATCCGCACAAGATCATCACCGGGCGCCGCGACCGGATGGGCACGCTGCGCCAGAAGGACGGGCTTTCGGGGTTCACCAAGCGGTCGGAGTCTGACTACGACCCCTTCGGGGCGGCGCATTCCTCGACCTCGATCAGTGCGGCCCTGGGGTTCGCCTTGGGCCGCAAGATGGGGATGCCGGTGGGCGACACCGTTGCCGTCATCGGCGACGGGGCGATCACGGCCGGTATGGCCTATGAGGCGCTGAACCATGCTGGCCATCTGAAGGAACGGCTGTTCGTCATCCTGAACGACAACGACATGTCCATCGCGCCGCCGGTTGGTGCCATGTCTTCATATCTGAACACGATTGCCGAAAAGGGCCCCTTCGCCATGCTGAAGGCCGCGGCCGAGGGGTTGGAGGCGGCCCTTCCCGGCCCGGTGCGCGATGGCGCGCGGCGGGCGCGGACGCTGGTGACCGGGCTGCCTGGGGGCGGGACGCTGTTCGAGGAATTCGGTTTCGAATATATCGGCCCGATTGATGGCCATGACATGGGGCAGTTGCTGGCCACCTTGCGGGCCGCGAAGGCAAGGGCCTCGGGGCCGGTCCTGATCCATTGCGTCACGGTCAAGGGCAAGGGCTATGCCCCCGCCGAAGGGGCCGACGACAAGTATCACGGGGTGGCCAAGTTCGACGTGGCGACCGGGGCGCAGGTCAAGGGCAAGTCGAACGCGCCCAGCTACACCCAGGTTTTCGGCGAGAAGCTGACCGAGATGGCCGCGCGCGATCCGCGCATCGTGGCGATCACGGCGGCGATGCCGGGGGGGACGGGGCTGGACATCCTGCAAAAGCGGTTCCCCGCGCGGGTCTTCGATGTGGGCATCGCCGAGCAGCACGGGGTGACCTTTGCGGCGGGCCTTGCGGCCAGCGGCATGCGGCCCTTCTGCGCGATCTACTCCAGCTTCCTGCAGCGCGGTTATGACCAGATCGTGCATGACGTGGCCTTGCAGAACCTGCCCGTCCGCTTTGCCATCGACCGGGCCGGGCTGGTGGGGCAGGACGGGGCGACCCATGCCGGGGCCTTCGACATCAGCTTCCTGGCCAGCCTGCCGAACATGGTGGTGATGGCTGCGGGGGATGAGGCGGAACTCGTCCACATGATGGCGACAGCGGCGGCGCATGACAGTGGCCCCATTGCCTTCCGCTATCCGCGCGGTGAAGGGGTGGGCGTTGACCTGCCTGCCGTTGGCGAGGTTATCGAGATCGGCAAGGGCCGGATGGTGCGCGAGGGGCAGGGGGTGGCGATCCTGTCCTTCGGCGCGCATCTTGGTGAGGCGCTGGCGGCGGCGGACCTGCTGGCCGGGGAGGGGATCGAGATCACGGTTGCCGATGCCCGCTTTGCCAAGCCGCTGGACACGGGCCTGATCGACCGGCTGCTGGATGCCCATGGCGCGCTCATCACGCTGGAGCAGGGCGCCGAGGGCGGCTTCGGGGCGCAGGTGCTGCATTACCTTGCGCGCTCGGGCGGGCTGGACCGCGGCAGGCTGATCCGCACGCTCACCTTGCCGGACCGATTCATCGATCAGGCCAGCCCAGCCGAGATGTACGCCGAGGCTGGTCTTCGTGCGGCGGACATTGTGGAGAAAGTGCGCGAATTACATGCGAAACTGGAACCAATCATCGTGCCAATGCCGCGTCCTCGGGTGATCTGAGGCTTGCATTGGCGATGACCCCGCGTCACTTTGCCTGAACAGAATTTCAGGGGTGTCTTGATGTGGGATTTCAGCATTTCCAGAGCCTTGGGCATCATGCTGCGCACGGCGCCCTTCGTGCTGTTCCGGATCGCGGTCTATTTCGGCATCGCGGTCGCGCTGATTGTCGTCACCGGCACGGGTGCGGGCGTGGGCTATGGGATCGGCTGGTTCGGGGATGAGGAATTCCGCGCCGGCAGCACCTTCTGGGGCGGCACCTTGGGCTTTGGCCTGACCGCTGGCGTGATCTTCTTCTTCCGCGACTACATCCTTTACATCGTGAAGGCCGGCCATATCGCCGTGATGGTCGAACTTCTGGACGGCAGGCCGATTCCCGGCGGCAAAGGCCAGATCGCCTATGCCGGCGAGGTGGTGAAGGCGCGGTTCGGCCAGGCCTCGGCGCTGTTCGCGCTCGATCAGCTGATCAAGGGGGTGATCAACGTGATCACCGGGCTCCTGGAGGGGTTGATGTCGATCCTGCCGATCCCGGGGCTGGACCGGCTGATGGGCGTGCTTCGGGCCTATCTGCGCCTTGCGGTCGGGCTGGTGGACGAGGTGATCCTTGCCCATGCGATCCGGACCCGGTCGGAAAACGCATGGGAGGCCGCGCATGACGGGCTGGTGCTTTATGCCCAGAACGCGCGGCCGATGCTGATCAATGCCGCATGGCTGACGCTTTTCACCTGGGTGCTTGCGGTGCTGGTCTTTCTGGTGATGCTGGCCCCGGCGGCCACGGTGGTCTGGCTTTTGCCCGGCGACAGCTCCGCCGGCATGTTCGTCTTTGCGGTGGTCTTCGCCTGGGCCGTCAAGGCCGCGCTGATCGAGCCTTTCGCGGTCGCCTGCATGTTGCAGGTCTTCTTCAAGGTGACCGAGGGCGAGGAGCCGTTGCCGGAATGGAAGGGGCGGCTGACCCAGGCGTCGGACAAGTTCCGGCAGTTGGGCGAGCGCGCCATCAACTTTGGCGCGTCAGGCCGCAACCCCGACACGCAGACGGACTGACATGACTTCGCGCCTGTGGCCTTGGGCCTTGATCACAAGGCAGGCCCGGATGGCGCATTTGCGTGACAGGGCGTGTTTCGCCCGTTGCGAGGCTCAGGCTTATGTGGCAAGACTGGCCTTAGCCGCAATCAGACCGTTGAGTTCAGAATGAGCGAATTCGCCTCCCGCCGCGTGATGATGGTCGATACGCAGGTGCGCCCTTCGGATGTCACCAAGTTTCCGATCATCGACGCCATGCTGTCGGTCCCGCGCGAGGTCTATGTCCCGGAGACTCTTCGGGAAGCGGCCTATGTGGGCGAGAATCTCGAAATCGGCGCGGGCCGGGTCATGCTGGAGGCGCGGACCCTGGCAAAGCTGCTGGACGCGCTTGACATTCAGCCGGGCGAGATGGTGCTCGACCTTGGCTGTGGCCTTGGGTATTCGGCCGCTGTCCTTGCCCGTCTGGCCGGCACGGTGGTCGCCGTGGAAGAGGACGAGGCGCTTGCCGCCGAGGCCGCGCGGCTCTTGTCGGAAGAGGGCGTTGACAATGCCCATGTGCTTGCGGGTCCGCTGGTTGCGGGGGCGACGAAACACGCGCCCTATGACGTGATCACCGTTGAAGGCGGCGTCGAAGCCGTGCCGGATGCGCTTTTGGCGCAACTGAAGGACGGCGGGCGGATCGGCGCGGTCTTCATGGACGGGGTCCTCGGCACGGCAAAGGTCGGCTTCAAGAGCGAGGGCGGCGTCAGCTGGCGCCCGGTGTTCAACGCGACGGCGCCGGTTCTGAACGGATTCGCAAGGCAGCGCGGTTTCGTGCTTTAGGCCGTTGTGCCCTGTCCACCCCGGGCGGCGCGCCCGTCCGGACCTGTGATCGGAAAGCCCGCCGGGCGTGCGGGCAAAGGAAAGGCAAGGAAGATGCGGGCTTGGATGAAGGCAGTTGCCGTGGCGGTTGCCGGAGCGCTGGGCGCGCCGGTGGCCGGGGCCGAGACACTGGCCGATGCGCTGATTGCGGCCTACCGGAATTCGAACCTGCTGGATCAGAACCGCGCCGTCCTGCGCGCAGCCGATGAGGATGTGGCGCTTGCCGTCTCGTCCCTGCGGCCTGTTCTATCCTACACTGCCACGGCGGGCTGGCGCCGCGCCGAGGTGGGCACGCCGGTCGGCTCGGAACTGGTTGAGGGGACCAGCGCCTCGCTTGCCCTGACAGCGGACCTGACGCTGCTGGATTTCGGGCGCACGCAGCTTGGGATCGAGCTTGCGCGCGAAAGTGTGCTGGCGACGCGGCAGGCGCTGGTCGATGTCGAACAGCAGGTGCTGCTGGCCGCGGTGCAGGCCTATGTCGATGTCCGTCTGGCGCAGGAGGTGGTGGCGCTGCGGCAGTCCAACCTGCGGCTGATCACGCAAGAGCTGCGCGCCGCCGAGGCGCGGTTCGAGGTGGGCGAGAACACGCGCACCGACGTTGCCATCGCCGAGGCGCGGCTGGCGGGATCGCGGGCGGCCCTTGCGGCGGCCGAGGGCGATCTGATGGTGGCGCGTGAGGCCTACAAGGCGGCGACCGGGGCCTATCCCGGCCGGCTGGCCCCCCTCCCGAAGGCGCCCGCCCTGCCGAAGTCGATGGAAGAGGCGCAGGCGGTGGCGCGGTCGACCAGCCCGCTGATCCGGCAGGCGCAGCATCTGGTCACCATTGCCGATCTGCAGGTGAAGCTTGCCGAGGCGGCGCGCAAGCCCACGCTGGGCGCGCGGGCCACGCTTGGCACCGACAGCGACGGGTTCGAATCGCAAAGCCTGGGCCTGACGATGAACCAGACGCTTTATGCCGGGGGGCGCCTGTCCGCCCTGCAGCGGCAGGCGATTGCGGGCAAGGACCGGGCCCGGGCCGGCTTGCAGCAGACGGCAGTGCTTGTGGTGCAGAACGTTGGTGTCGCCTGGGCGAACCTGGCCGTTTCCGCCGCGTCGATCGAGGCCTCGGACCGGCAGATCCGCGCCGCCCAGACCGCCTTTGACGGCGTGCGCGAGGAAGCCGACGCCGGGGCCCGCACGACCCTGGATGTGCTGGATGCCGAGCAGGAGCTTCTGGATGCCCGGAACAACCGGCTGCAGGCCGAGGCCCAGCGCTATGTCGGCGTCTACCGGGTGCTGGCCACGATGGGTCTGCTGACGGTCGACCATCTGCAGCTTGGCATCCCGACCTACGACCCCGAGGCCTATTTCAATTCGGTCAAGAAAGCGCCGTCACACAGTGTGCAGGGCAAGAAACTTGACCGCATCCTCGAAAAGATCGGGAACTGAGGCGCGCCGCAAGCGGGTCTGCCAAGAAATCCGTTGCCTGATAGGAGTTTGGCAGAGTAACCTCAGGCCAGCGCCGTCGGTCGACAGCGGAAAGCGGTGATGTCAGGGCCTCTCAGCAACAACGAGATCGAAGACGTGGTGTCGTCTGTCCGGCGTCTTGTGTCGGCGGACGGGCGCCCGCGGACGGTGTCGCGTGACCTTGGGCAGGACAAGCTGATCCTGACGCCTGCGTTTCGTGTCGTGCCGGAAGACACTCCCCCCGATCCATTGGTGTTGACGGCCCCGCTGATCGAGCCTGCCGCCGAGACCGAGGGGCCCGTGTCGCATCTGGTCGAGGCCGATTGGGAAGACGAGATCTGGCATGAGGAGCCCGCACCGCTTGCGGAACTGGCGCTTGGCGCGGAAGAGGCCGAACTGGTCGTGGTCGATGATGGCCCGCCCCTGGACGAGATCGGCGCCGCACTGCCCGGCGATGCGCTTGATGAGTTCGAGGACGACGAGCCCGCCACTGTCGTGCCGTTGCTGCGCGCTGTCGACCCCACGCCCAGAGACGCCGTCGCCGAGCCCGAGACAGACGCGGCTCTGGCTGCCGACAGCCTGCCCGATCCCTTGCCTGACGCGCCGGACCCCGTACCGGTGGACACCGCGCCCGGCGTCACCACCCTGGATGAGGTGCAGACGCTGGTGGACAAGGACGGCAACCCCCTGACCGTGCTTGACGAAGAGGCGCTGCAAGAGATCGTCCGCAGCCTGATCCGCGAGGAATTGCAGGGCGTTCTGGGAGAGCGGATCACGCACAACGTGCGCAAGCTTGTCAGGTCCGAGATCAATCGTGCCCTGACCGCGCGGGCGCTTGACTGAACCCGCTGCCTGACGCCGACCGTATCTGACGACCGCCAAAAGCAAAGCGCGCCCCGAAAAGGGCGCGTTGCTGTCTGTGTGTCGGTCCGTCTCGCTTCAGGCGGCTTCGGCCTGCTCGGCCTCAAGCGCGTGGCGGCGTTCGGATTCCTCGCGGCTGAGGGCGACCGAGGTGCGCACGCCCTTGGCGACAAACTCCATCAGACCCTTCACGACACGTTCATTCGGGTCGATCCCGGCGCAGGACAGCACTTCACGCCCGTCGCGCGACCGGGCCCAGCGGGCGATCTGGTCGGGGCCGTTGCCGTATTTCTTGTCATCCGCGATGGCATCATCCAGCGCAGCCAGAACCACGGCGGCAAAAAGCTTGCGCGCGCGCTGGCCCTGCTCGAAGTTGAAGGCGGTGCTGTCGATGGAGTCGAACATCATTCGGTCCTTTATTCTTGCTCTTGTCTTTCGCGGCGTTTGTGGCTTGTAACGGTTTGGTCACGATTCGGGGCTTCCGGTTTGGAATGGCGGCTATGCAGTGGATGCATGGCTTTGACCGACTGGCTCAGCATTTTGTGATAGCTTCCCGAAAGCGTTCGCCAGATGTAGCGAGGCGGTGGTGAATTTCAACCGTTTGGTAAGAATTTCTGCCAAATTCCGCGTGAGGTCCTCTAGGGCAGTCGGCCCGTGACGACACCGAGGACCAGAACCAGAATGAACAGGCCCTCGACCGCATGCGGGACCACCGCGAACAGGGCCGATCGGTAGCGGACGCAAGGGTAGGCCCAGAGGGCGCTTGTCAGGATGATGGCGGGAATCGTGAGGGGTCGGATCAGGTGATAGGTCCCGAAGAAGACCGCGTTCGCCAGCCAGTCCCAACGACCGAAAGCGCCGCGCATCCGGGGCAGAAGGAGGCCGCGGAAGAAAAGCTCCTCGCCGAGAAAGTAGTTGAAAGTCGAGGACAGGGCCCAGAGCCCGATCAGCCACCAGGCGCCGATAAAGGCCGGATCGGCCAGGTTGCGCAGGTCGGGGGCGGGCACTTCGGCCAGTGCCGGTGCCAGCCAGAGCAGCGGCCGGGCCAGCGTGCCGGCCAGACCCGTCATCTCGACCAGCGCGGTCAGGACAAGGATCGGCGCCAGCCACCACAAGGCCCGCAGGCGGACGCTGCCCCTGCGCGGATCGCGGGGCAGCCGCCACCAGAGCCGCTGGCCAAGGGTCAGCCGGCCCCCGTCGGCGCGTGCCTCGCGCCAGAGCATCGCGCCCGCCAGGACGAATTGCCAGACCATGCCAGCGACCATCGCCAGCCAAAGCGCGATCCCCGGATGCAGCCCTGCCTCGTCTGCAAGCCATGGGGCGACCCAGAAGGCCAGAAGGGGCATCGGGATCGTGACCGCGCCCCAAAGCGCAAGCAGGGTGGCAAGGCGAAACTGCGGAGGCTGGTCTGTCATGGCGCTTTCCCGATGAAACCCGGCTCATAGAGGCAGCGGGCCGACCGGGTAAGGCCGGGAAGCCCTACTTGTCGGGCTGGACCGTAGCGGACCCGGCGGTGAGGGGGCCGTCCGCGCGGTCGAAGCGCAGGTAGGCCAGCGCCCGCCCGCCCGAAACGGTGCCCAGCCGACCGGCCTCGCGTCCATCGGGCAGGGTGATCGGGGTTCCGGCTTCGGCCCTGCCCGACAGCCGGACCCGCACCAGGCCCTTGCGGAGTTCCGTCTTGTGCTTCATCCGCGCGGTGACCTCCTGGCCCACATAGCAGCCCTTGCGGAAATCGACGCCGTTCAGCCGCTCGAACCCATGTTCCAGGATGTAGCTGTCATCGGGGATCAGTTCGATCCCGGCTTCCGGAATGACATGGTCGACACGGAGCGCGTCCCAGTCGATCGCGGGCGGGTGGCCGGGGCTGGCACCATAGTCCCGCCACCCCAGCGCCGGATGGCGCGGGTCGGCAAGCGCGCCCTCGGGAAGCGGACCGAGGCCACGGGTCACATGCAGGGGCGAGGGCGCGATCTGCACATCCGCGCGCAGGCGGTAAAGCGTCAGCCGCTTCAATGTGGCCGGGGCCAATTCGGTCGCGAGGTCGATCAGCAGTGCGCCTTCGGGGCGGCGGATGACGAAGAAATCGGCCAGATACTTGCCTTGCGGCGTCAGAAGGGCGGCCCAGACGATGCCGGGCGCGGTCTCCAGCGGGCGCAGGTCGTTCGAGACCAGCCCTTGCAGGAAACTGAGCGCGTCCTTGCCGGTCAGGGTCCAGAGGGTACGGTCGGGAATGGTTTCGCCGTGATCCATGGCGGCAAGATAGGCGGCGGCGGCCGCCGGGGGAAGGGGGCCTCCTCGTGCGACTGCGTCTTCTCGTCGGCGCGCGCCCCCTTGCGAAGAGTGCATGCAATGCAACGACGAGCAGCCGGGTTCAGTGGCGGAGCTGGGCCTGCTGAAGCTGGGCGTAGAGGCCCGATCTGGCCATCAGCTCCTCATGCCTGCCCTCTTCGATCAGGCGGCCCTGATCCAGAACGATGATCTTGTCGGCGCCTTTGACCGTGGACAGCCGATGCGCGATGACCAGTGTCGTCCGGCCGGCCTGTGCGCGCGACAGGGCGGCCGTGACGGCGGCCTCGGTCCGGGTGTCGAGCGCCGAGGTCGCCTCGTCCAGCAGCAGGACCGGCGCATCGGCCAGAAGCGCGCGGGCGATGGCGATGCGCTGGCGCTGCCCGCCCGACAGCGCCGAGCCGCGGGGCCCTGCGGGGGTGTCGAGGCCGAGCGGCAGGCTTGCGGTGAAGGCGGTCACCTCGGCATCGGCCAGTGCGGCGGTCAGGCGCGCCTCGGGCACCGTCCGGCGGCCGAGCAGAAGGTTTTCGCGCAGGGTTTCGTCGAAGAGCGCGGCATCCTGCGAGACCGAGGCCAGAAGCGCCCGCTGGTCCGAGAGGCTGAGGTCGGCCACGTCCACGCCACCGATCAGCACCCGGCCCGCCTGCGGTTCCACAAGGGCCGCGATGATCTGGAAAACGGTGGATTTTCCCGCCCCCGAGGCTCCGACCAGCGCGGTGACCTTGCCCGCTTCGGCCGTGAAGGACAGAGCATCCAGCACCGGGCGGTCAGGATAGGCGAAGGTCACGTTCTCGAAACGGATTTCCGGCGCGCCCGGCGCCGGTCTGGCGCGGCTCGTGGCCGGGCGCAGGGTCGTGGGGGCGGTGTCGAAGAGCGTGAAGATGCGTTCAAGGCTCGCCTCGGCCACCTGCCATTGCCCGGCCAGATCCCCCAGACGCCGGATCGGCTGGAAGGTCAGCGCCATGGCGGTGAAGAAGGACATGAATTCGCCCGTGGTGCGATTGCCGGCGGCGACCTCGGCCCCGCCCAGCATGAGGACCGCGAAGAACCCGATGCCGGTGATCACATCGACCAGCGCGGGCATGGCAGCGCGGCCAAGCGCGGTCTTGACCTCGGCCCGGACGATCGTGTCGACGATCCGGCGGAATCGGCCGGCCTGATAGGCTTCCATCCGGTTCAGTTTCACGGCCTGGATGCCGTGGAAGATCTCGTCCAGACGGGTGGCGCGAAGGCCAGCCTGTTCGCGGGTGTGCAGCGCCTTGCGGCGCAGGTAGCGGCGCAGGACCAGCGCGGGCAGCAGCAGAAGCGGGGCACCGACCAGCGCGGCCAGCGTCCAGATCGGGTCGATCCAGAGCGCCACGGTAAAGAGCCCGACAAGCGAGAAAAGGTCGCGACCGATACCGCCGATCAGCAGCGTCGCTGCGCCCTGCGCGGCCAGGGTGTCGCCCTGGACCCTCTCGATCAGCTTGCCGGGGGAATGGGTCTGGAAAAAGCCCGAGTCCAGCGTCAGCAGGTGCCGCACCAGATCGGCCTGCATGGCCCCGGCACTGGACTGGTTGACCCGGGCCAGCAGCCAGCGCCCCAGGATCGAGGTGACGGCACGGACCAGGAAAAGCGCCAGGATCGCCGCGCCCACCCAGATCAGCGCCCCGCCCCCCCCGGGGGCGAAGACCTGATCGAACAGGGGCTGGATCATGTAGCTGAGCAGGCCCAGCGTCGAGCCTTCGATCATCATCACCAGGAAGGCCAGCGCCATGAGCCCGGCATAGGGCCGCAGGTAGCTTTGCCAGAAGCGGGCGAAGAGCGCGCGGGAGGTGTAGGGGCGGTCAGGCTGCAAGGGATGGTGGCTTTCGGACAGGTCTGACGGGATGTAGCGGGAAACCCTTTCCGGCTCAAGCAATGCCCGGACCGGCGCGCGGATTGGTGGCCTCGCTCCGCCCGGCCGGCAGGCGCTGCATTGACGCGGGCGGCGGTCGGGCCTAGCCATGGCGGGCTGACATCGGAGAAGACGCATGAGCCTTGCCCACGGCCGCCCCTATCTTGCCATCCCCGGCCCCTCGGTCATTCCCGATCGGGTCCTGCGGGCGATGCATCGCGGCTCGCCCAATATCTACGAGGGTCCGCTGATCGAGATGGTGGCCAGCCTCTGGCCCGACCTGCGGATGGTGGCGGGCACCACGGGCCATGTGGCGATCTATATCGGCAATGGTCATGCGGGCTGGGAAGCGGCGAATGCCAACCTCTTTTCCCGGGGCGACAAGGCGCTGGTGCTGGCGGTGGGGCAGTTCGGGCTGAGCTGGGCCAATTCCGCCCGCGCCATGGGGATCGAGGTCGAGGTGCTGGACTTCGGCAAGTCGGCCCCGGTGGACATGGGGCGGGTCGAGGCGGCGTTGCGCGCCGATGCCCGGCACGCGATCAAGGCGGTGCTGACGACGCATGTCGATACGGCCAGTTCGATCAAGACCGACATTCCGGCCCTGCGGGCGGCGATGGATGCAGCGGGGCATCCGGCGCTTCTGGCGGTGGACTGCATCGCCAGCCTGGGCTGCGACGAGTTCCGGATGGACGACTGGGGCGTCGATGTGATGGTGGCGGCCTGCCAGAAGGGATTGATGACGCCACCCGGCATGGCTTTCGTCTGGTTTTCGGAAGAGGCGCGGCAGCGCTGCGGCAAAACCGACCTCGCGTCGCCCTACTGGGCCTGGGGGCCGCGGGCGGAACCCGAGGAGTTCTGGCAGATCTGGGACGGGACCGCGCCGACGAGCCATCTTTACGGGCTGCGCGAGGCGCTGGACATGATCGGCGAGGAGGGGTTGCCGAACGTCTGGCGCCGGCACCGGATGCTGGCGGGCGCGGTCTGGGCGGCTTTCGACGCCTGGGGCGCGGGCAATCCGGCGATCGGGATGAACGTGGCGGACCCCGCGTATCGCGGCTGGTCGGTGACGGCGGCGCGTTTCGGGGCGCCGCATGCGACGCGGCTGCGGCAATGGTGCTAGGGCAAGGCAGGGGTGACGCTGGGGATCGGGCTGGGCATGGCGCCCGAGAGCGACCCGGCCTATCACGGCTTCCTGCGCGTGGCGCATATGGGCCATGTGAACGCCCACATGACGCTGGGGGCGCTGGCGGTGATGGAGGCGGGGATGGTCGCGCTGGACATCCCGCATGGGCCGGGCGCGATGGCGGCGGCGGTTCGGGCCGTGGCCAGCGGCGCCTGATCGGGGTCCGGGCGGAACCGCCCGCTTTCCGGGCGCTGTGCGCAACCGCGGCCGGTCTGTGCGCGGCTCGGCCCTGCCGCCCCTTTCCGATCCACCCTCGGGGCGTTATCTTTCCGTCATGGAACGTGGCGGGTGACAGACGTGAAGGACATGCGCAGCGGTGGTCGGCGGCCCGTGGTCGGGATCATCGGCAACAGCTACATGATCAATGACAGCTATCCGGTCCATTCGGGCGGAACGATGAATTCCGCCGCCGTGGCCGAGGTTGCGGGCTGCCTGCCGCTGATCATCCCGTCAGACCCGCGCTATGTCTGCGTGAACGAACTTCTGGCGCTTTGTGACGGCTTCCTGCTGACCGGCGGGCGCCCCAATGTGCACCCCAGCGAATATGGCGAGGAAGAGACCCCCGCCCACGGCGCCTTCGACCGGGGGCGCGATGCCATTACCTTGCCCCTGATCCGGGCCTGCGTCGAGCGGGGGCAGCCTTTCCTGGGCATCTGCCGGGGCTTTCAGGAGGTGAATGTGGCGCTTGGCGGCACGCTGCATCCCGAAATCCGCGACCTGCCGGGGCGGATGAACCACCGGATGCCGCCCGATGGCACGCTGGAAGAGCAGTTCGCCCTGCGCCACAAGGTGACCTTTTCCGAAGGCGGCCCCTTTCACCGGCTGATGGGCGCGCGCGAGGTGATGACCAACACGCTGCATGGTCAGGGGATCGCCCGCGCCGCGCCCCGCGTGGTGGTGGACGGCGAGGCGCCGGACGGCACGCCCGAGGCGATCTATGTCAAGGATGCGCCGGGCTTCACGCTGTCGGTGCAGTGGCATCCCGAATGGAATGCAGCCAGCGATCCGGTATCGCGGCCGCTGTTTCAGGCCTTCGGGCAGGCGGTTGCCGACTGGATGGCGCGACAGGCATCGGTCGCGGGGCGGCCGATCTGATCCGGATCAAGGCGCGGTTTGGCCTGCCGCGCTAACTTGGCTCCATGACCTGGGAAAGGACATGGCCATGCTGATCCTGATTGCCTATGCCACCACCGACGGCCAGACCCGCAAGATCGCCCGCTTTGCCGCTGACCGGCTGGTGGGGCAGGGCCATGGTGTCGAACTTCTGAATGTCGAGGATGCCGAGGGGCTGGACCTTGCCCGGTTCGATGGCGCGATCCTTGCCGGGTCGCTGCATGTGGGCGGCTATCAGAAGGCGCTGAGCCGGTTCGTGACGGCCGAGCGTGCGGCGCTGCAAGCGATGCCGACCCTGTTCCTTGCGGTCTCGCTTTCGGCGGCGGGCAATGACCCCGAGGACTGGGCAGGCCTGAACCGCTGCCTTGCGGAGTTCCAGGCCGATACCGGCTGGACCCCGGGGCGCATCGAACATGTGGCGGGCGCGTTCCGCTTTTCGGAGTATGACTTCTTCCGGGCCTGGGCCATGCGCCGCATCGCCGACCAGAAGGGCGAGAAGGTCGAGCCCGGCAAGGACAAGGAATACACCGACTGGGCGGCCTTGATGCTTGCCGTGGATGGCTGGGCCGCAGGTCTGGCGCCGCGCGTCAGAGGGGCTTGAGCTTCAGTTTCGTCAGCCGGTTCTCGCGCCGCTCCACCACTTCGAAGCGGAAGCCGTGGAAGCTGAAGACCTGGCCCGCGTTCGGGATCATCTGGGCTTCGTGGATGACGAGGCCGGCGACGGTGTTCGCCTCATCGTCGGGCAGGCGCCAGTCGGTTGCGCGGTTCAGGTCGCGGATCGTCATCGCCCCGTCGATCAGCCAGGCGCCGTCTTCGGTCTGGATGAGGCCAGAGTCCTTCCTGACCACGTCGAATTCGTCGGTGATGTCACCGACGATCTCTTCCAGGATGTCTTCCAGCGTGATCAGCCCCTGAAGCGCGCCGTATTCGTCGACGACCAGTGCGAAATGGGTGCGTCGGGCGAGGAACTCGCGCATCTGTTCGTCAAGCGTGGTGGTGTCGGGCACGAAATAGGGCTTCATCGCCACCTTCACGATATCAAGGCTGCCGATCCCCTTGACCGACCCATCCTCGCCGCGCACCAGCCGGTCGACCTCGCGCAGAAGGTCCTTGGCGTGGACGACCCCAAGGATGTTGTCATCGCTGTCGCGGAAGACAGGCATGCGGGTGTAGGGTGAGGCCAGAACCTGGGTGATGATCTCGTCCGGGGTCTTGTCGGCGTCGATCATCTCGATCTGGCGGCGGTGGCGCATGATCTCGTCCACGGTGCGGTGCGCCAGGTCAAGCGCCCCCAGAAGGCGGTCGCGGTCTTCCTTTTCCACCGCGCCCTCGGAATGGCCAAGGGCAATCGCCCCGGCGATTTCCTCACGCAGGGCAAGAAGCGGGTCGGCAGTGTCGGCGCGCATCCCGAAGAGGCGCAGGACGGCGTTGACCAGGGTGCGCACGACCACAATGATCGGCGAAAGGATCAGCGTCAGCAGGCGGATGACCGGCGCGACGCGGGTGGCCACGGCTTCGGGGTAGGTGATCGCCACGGTCTTTGGCATCACCTCGCCGAAGATCAGGACCAGCAGCGTCATCCCCAGCGTGGCAAAGGCGACGCCGCTGTCCCCGAACATCCGGGTCAGAAGCGCGGTCGCCAGGGCTGCGGACAGGATGTTGACGATATTGTTGCCCAGAAGGATGGCACCGATCATCCGCTCGCGGTCCTCGGTGACATCCATGGCCGCCTTTGCGCCCCCTGACCCGTTGTCGGCCTGGGCCTTGAGCTTTGCCCGGGAAGAGGCGGTCAGGGCCGTTTCCGAGCCTGAAAAGAAGGCTGACATCACCAGCAGGGCCATGATGGCAGCAGTGGTCAACCAGAAGGCGGTATCGAGGGCAGTCTCGGTCATCGGGTTCCGTCGTTGCTCAGGCCTTGCGGGCCAGGGGGTGCTTGGTCAGGACAAGGTCCTTGAGGTGGTCGTCCAGCACATGGGTGTAAATCTCGGTCGTGGCAACATCGGCGTGGCCCAGAAGGGTCTGGATCACCCGCAGATCGGCGCCGTGGGCCAGAAGATGGGTGGCAAAGGCATGGCGCAGGACATGCGGGGTGACACGCGAGGGGGAGATCCCCGCCAGGACGGCCACATCCTTGACGAGGCTGTGAAAGTATTGCCGCGTCAGATGTCCGTCGCGCCCCTCGCCGGGAAAGAGATAGCGTGACCCTGCCCGGCCCGCCTTGCGCGCGGCGTCGTCCTCGGCGTCGCGGTGGGCCAGCCAGTCGGCCAAAGCGGCGCGGGCGGGAGTGGAGAGGGGCACCATCCGCTCCTTGTCGCCCTTGCCGCGCACCAGGATCATCCGGGGGTCGCCCCGGACGGCGGCAAGGGGCAGGCTGACCAGTTCGGTCGCCCGCAGGCCGGTGGCATAGAGCAGTTCGAAAAGCGCGGTGTCGCGCAGCCGGTCAACGGCGTTGCGGCCACGGGTGCGGGCGGCGTCGAGAAGCCTTGTCACCTCGGTTTCGGTCAGGGTCTTCGGCAGCGATTGGGCCTTGCCGGGGCCGGTCAGGCGCAGGGCGGGGTTGTCGGCCCGCCAGCCTTCGTCGAAGGCGAAGCGGTACAACTGGCGGATCGACGACAGCCGCCGCGCGCGGGTGGCCTTGGCAAGGCCCTGCACATCGCAATGGACGAGGTAATCCTCGACCGCGGCACGGTCCGCACCCGCGAGTGTCAGGCCGCGCCGTTCCAGCCAGTCGGCGAAGTCGACGAGGTCGCGGCCATAGGCCAGCCGGGTGTTGCGCGCCGCACCCTGATCTGCGGCGCAGGCGTCGAGGAAGGTCGATATCCAGCGGCTGGCCTCGGCATCGGGCATCGGCTAGCCCCGCCGTTCCAGGATCATCAGTTCCAGCGCCGTGCGGCGGGCGACGCCGTCCAGCCCCGCCGCGCGCAGAAGCGACAACCCCTCGGTCACCCCGCGCAGATCGCCCTTGACCCCGCGTCCGACCGAACGGATCGCCAGAAGCACCGCCTCGCCCCGGCGGTTCTCTTCCAGCAGAGTCGCCCCGTCCGGGGGCAGGGCCGGATCCCGGAAGGCGGCGGCAATTGCCCGGCCCATGCTGTCGGGTGGCAAGACGCCTGCCACATCGCCCGCGGCCAGTTCGGCCAGGAAGGTCTCGACCGGGCCATTGGCTTGCAGACGCTCTGCCGCAAGTTCGCGCGATGGCGACAGAAGCGCCACGCGGAAGGCGATTTCGGCGGCCTCGCCTTCCAGCGGCAGGTCGATGAGCGCCTTGCCGAACAGGACGGCGAAGGGGACTTCAAGCTCGGCCTCCTGCATCCGCGCCCAGACCGGGGGCAGGGTCTGCGAGACGCGGGTCACGTCGCCGGATTGCAGCGCCGCCTCGAAGCGCTGAAAAGCGGACGCACGGTCCCATACCCCGCCCGAGGCGGCGGGCTGGCGTTCGGTGTAAAGCCCGAGGATCACGTTCGGCGGTATGGTCCCGCCGCGCGTCAGACGCTCGGCGGCCTCGATCTGCGCCTTCCAGCCGGACTTCGGGCTCATCTCGGCATAGGAGAAGGCGACCGGCAGGCCTTCGGTCGGCAGGGGCTCGCCGATGGCTTCGAACATCTTCCAGTCAAGCGGGGTGACCGGGCTGGGGGCGGGTGGCGGTGGCTCGCCCTCGAAAAGGTCGGGATCAAGGAAACGCGCCAGAAGGGCCGCCTGATCGGGTCCGATCTCACCCAGAGCCTCGGCGCTGTGCAGGGTAAGCGCCGCAGTGTCCCAGTCTCCCGCGCGGGCCAGACAGAAGATGCGCGCGGGCACGGTGGGGGCAAGGAGAGGCGCGCCCGCCATGCCGTCGCAGGCGCGATCTTCGGCCCCGGTCAGAAGCGCCACGTCGAAGGCCCGGCGGAAAAGCTCGGGCGAGGTGTCGCCCGCCGCCTGGATCAGCGCGGCGGCCTGTTCCAGTGCCCCCAGCGCGAGAAGCTTGTCGATCCGCACCTGCAAGAGCTCTCCCTTCCCGCCCGAATCTGCCGGAGCGGCAAGCTCCGCCATGAGGATCGTCAGGAAAAGCTGGCGCAGCGCCGGAAGATCGCCGTCGGGATGGGCAATCAGGGCCTCGGCGATCTCGCGCGTCAGGCCCGCGCCCCAGAAGTCACGCGGCAGGCCCGAGACCGCAGGCGGGATCAGCCCGACGGCATCGGGCTGCGGGCCGTCAAGGGATGTTGTCGCGACCGGCTCGGGCAGGGCGCCGCCGGTGTCGGCCACGGGTGGCTCGTCAATGGCGACCGGAATGCCGCCCGTGTCATGCGCAGCAGAGGTCGCAACCGATTGCGACAGCCAATCGATGGCCGACAGCGGCCCCTCCTGGGCTGCCGCTGCCGATCCGAGGCAGAAAAGGATCAGACCTGCCGCCCTAATTGCTTGCATCCAGCACCACAGGCTTCGTGACCTCACGCTGCGTTGGGGTCAGGTTGCCCAGATAGGCATAGATCGTGAGCCCGATGAACCCGAAAATTACCAGCACCACCAACACCTTGATGACCCGACCCATGCGGTTGCCCTTCCTCGTGCTCTGCCCGGGCGGCTTGTTCCGCCCGATCTTCTTGGTCCCGGCGGCGGCTGTCAGCGTCGCAGGAACGGTTCCATGTGCGAATGTATATAGCATTCGTCGGAACTTCACGCCATTGAAGGAGAAAGATTTCCCCCTGGGCAGCAGACCGCCGCATGGGATGAGGACCGATGGCGCATTTGACGAAGACCGTGGTGATGGTCGGCATGATGGGGGCCGGCAAGACGGCCGTCGGGACAGCTCTTGCCCGGCAACTGGAGGTGGAGTTCAAGGATTCCGACGAGGAAATCGTGCGTGCGGCGAACATGTCGATCGCCGAGATCTTCGAGCGGGATGGCGAGCCCTTCTTCCGGGCGCGCGAATCCGAGGTGATCGCCCGGCTCTTGCGTGGAGAGCCTTGCGTGCTGTCCACGGGTGGCGGTGCCTTCCTGTCGGCGGCGAATCGGCAGATGATCCATGACATCGGCGTATCTGTCTGGCTGCGGGCCGATCTGGACCTCTTGTGGCAGCGGGTGCGGCACAAGACGACGCGGCCCCTGCTGCGCACCCCAAACCCGCGCGAGACGCTGCGCGCCCTTTACGAGGCGCGGATCCCGCATTACGCGATGGCCGACCTGACGGTCGACTCCCTGCCGGATCTTTCGGTGGAGGAGATGGCATCGCGTGTGCGTCATGCGCTTCTGACGCGGCCGGATGTCCTGGTGGAGGACGAATCTTGAACCGGGTTGCTGTCGAGCTTGGCGCGCGGTCCTACGAGGTGCGCATCGGTGAGGGGCTGATCGCGCGGGCCGGTGCCGAGGTCGCACCGCTGTTGCGGCGCCGGCAGGTTGCGGTGGTGACGGATGAAACCGTCGCCGGGGCGCATCTGCCGACCCTGATGGCCGCGCTGGAAGCCGAAGGCATCGCGGCAAGCGCCCTGGCCCTGCCTGCGGGCGAGGCGACCAAGGGCTGGGCTGAACTGGCCCGCTGCACCGAGTGGCTTCTGGAGCAGAAGGTCGAGCGGCGCGACGTGGTGATTGCCCTTGGCGGCGGGGTGATCGGTGATCTGGTGGGGTTCGCCGCCGCGATCCTGCGTCGTGGTGTCCGGTTCGTGCAATTGCCGACGACGCTGCTGGCGCAGGTGGACAGTTCGGTCGGCGGCAAGACCGGGATCAACACGGCGCAAGGCAAGAACCTGGTTGGCGCCTTTCACCAGCCCAGTCTGGTCCTGGCCGATATCGGCGTGCTGGACACCCTTCCCGAACGCGATTTCCTGTCGGGCTATGGCGAGGTGGTGAAATACGGTCTGCTGGGGGATGCAGCCTTCTTTGACTGGCTTGAGATCAACGGCCCGGCGCTGAAGGCGGGTGACCGGGTGGCACGGCTGCGCGCGGTGACCCGCTCGGTCGAGATGAAGGCCGGGATCGTGGCCCGGGACGAGACGGAAGAAGGCGAGCGCGCGCTTCTGAACCTGGGCCATACCTTCTGCCATGCCCTTGAAAAGGCGACGGGATATTCCGATCGCCTCTTGCACGGCGAGGGCGTGGCCATCGGCTGCGCGCTGGCCTTTGAGCTGTCGTCGCGGCTGGGTCTGTGCAGTCAGGAGGACCCCAGTCGGGTCCGCGCGCATCTGGCGGCGATGGGGATGAAGGTCGATCTTGCCCAGATCCCGGGTGATCTGCCGGGGACCGAAGCGCTGATCGCGCTGATGGGGCAGGACAAGAAGGTGGTGGACGGCCGGCTGCGCTTTGTCCTTGCACGCGGGATCGGCGAGGCCTTCGTGGCCGAGGACGTGCCGGGCGAGGCGGTCCGTGCCGTGCTGGACGAGGCGCTGGCCCGGCGCTAGTCGGCCAGGAAGTCCAGCACCGGCGCGAGGCTTTCGGCGGGCGCCTCTTCCTGCGGCACATGGCCAAGGCCCGGCAGGACAACCAGCCGCGCGTCGGGCAGTTCGGCCAGATAGTCCTGCGCATTCGCGACCGGGATCATCGCGTCCCTCTCGCCCCACAGCAGCAGGACCGGCACGGAGATGCCGCGCAAAAGCGGCCCCGGCTCGACCAGCACGGTCTGCCGCATCCGCATCAGCATGGCCTTGCGGTTGCCGGGGGCCAGCAGGAGGGCGTGATAACGCTCCATCACCGTCTCACTCAGCGCGGCGGGGTCGGCGTAGGCGGCGGCGATATTGGGGCGCAGCGCCCATTCGGGAAGGAACAGCCGCATGAGGTGCAGCACAGCGGGGACCTTGGGCGGAACGCCATAGTCGAACCCCGGGCTGGCATAGCCATCGGGCGCAATCAGGATCAGACGTGCCACCCGGTCGGGATGCGCCGCCGCAAAGCGCCAGGCCAGCCGCCCGCCGATGGAATTTCCTGCCAGCGTGGCGCGGTCGATTCCCAGTTCGTCCAGCAGCGCCATGAGCAGACGGATCGAGCGGTCGTCGGTGTAGAGACCCTCTGGATCCTGGCCGGAAAGCCCCGCGCCCGGCAGGTCGAAGCGGATCACCCGGTGGCTGGATGCCAACGACTCGGCCCAGCCGTCGAAGGTATGGAGGCTTGACCCGATCCCATGCAGAAGGATCACGGCCGGGGCATCCCTTGGCCCCTCGTCGCGCAGGTGCAGAAGCGTGCCGCCGATCATCACAAGGTCGGCGGGCGACCGCAGATAGAGCGCCTCAAGCGCCGCGCGGGGCCGATCGGGCGTGTAGAGAACTGTTGCCGCAGCCGACAGGAGGACCAGAAGGATCGACAGGCCCCAGATCAGCATCCGTTTCACACGCGGCTCCTGCCCTCACCCTCGGGCATAGGTCTAGCACGCCCTGCCGTGACGGCCAGTCCGGGCCTAGAACAACAGCTTGTAGACGTTGCCCATCGTGTCGGTCGCGCTGCCGGTGCCGCTGGCGGTGCCCGAGCCGATCATGAAAGTGCCCTGCACCCGCCGCCCGTCGGAGCAGACGGCATAAAGCTCGCCGTCATTGACGCGGGCCACGGTCTTGGTCTCGGCCCCGACCTCGCCGCCGGTCTTGCGCCAGGTCAGCGACAGGCCCTTGCTGCGCGAGACGGTCTTGGGGGTGAGCGAGGTCCAGGTGCCTTCGCAGCGCACGCGGTTGGGCAGGCGGAAGGTCAGGGGCCCCGAGGTGCCGCTGACATTCTTCATCGTCGCCTCGATCACCTGGGTCGGGTCGGCCTCGGCGATCGCCCCTTGCAGCGGGTAGAACTGCATTGTCGTGTTGCCACCCGGACCGCAGGCGGCCAGCGGCAGAAGGGTGGCAAGAAGCAGGGGGCGAAGGGTCACGGGGCGCGGTCCTTGTGCTGTAGGGCCTGGTGCTACCAATGCTTTCAGGGAATTGGCTGGGGCGCCAGGATTCGAACCTGGGAATGGCGGTACCAAAAACCGCTGCCTTACCACTTGGCGACGCCCCAACCGTGCGGCGGTGTTTAGCGAAGGGTCCGGGGGCGTGCAAGGGGCCTTTGGCGAAATTTCGCGGCTTGCCCGGAGGGGGTGCGGGCGCTAGGCAACGGCGATGATCTGGGACGCAATCATCCTTGGGGCTGGCGCCGCCGGCATGATGGCCGCGATCGAGGCCGGGCGGCGCGGCCGAAGGGTGCTGGTAATCGATCATGCGAAGGCGGCGGGCGAGAAGATCCGGATCTCGGGCGGGGGGCGGTGCAATTTCACCAACCTGCAGATCGCGCCGGAACGCTTCCTGTCGCAGAACCCGCGCTTTGCCCTGTCGGCGCTGAAGCGGTTCACCCAGTGGGATTTCATCGCGCGGATCGATGCGGCGGGCATCGCCTGGCACGAAAAGACGCTGGGGCAGTTGTTCTGCGACGGGTCCGCGACGCAGGTCGTGGCGATGCTCTTGCGCGATATGGAGCGGGCGGGCGTGACTTTGTGGCTGGGCTGTGCGCTTGGCGACATCCGGCGTGAGGCGGGCGGCTTCACGGTCGAGACTGCGCGCGGCCCGCAGAACGCCCGGGCGGTGGTGGTGGCGACCGGGGGCAAGTCGATCCCGAAGATGGGGGCGACGGGCTATGGCTACCGGGTCGCCGAAAGCTTTGGCCTGCCGCTGGTAGAGACCCGGCCGGCGCTGGTGCCGTTGACCTTTGCCGAACAGGAACTGGAATGGATGCGCCCCTTGGCCGGGATCGCGCTGCAGGGGCGGGTGTCCTGTGGCCGGGCGGGCTTTGACGAGGCGGTTCTGTTCACGCACCGGGGACTGTCGGGGCCGGCGGTCCTGCAGATCTCCAGCTACTGGCACGAGGGTGAGGCGATTGCGCTTGACCTTTTGCCGGGGCGCGATGTGTCGGGAGAGTTGCGCGCAGCGAAGGCAGGGCAGGGCAAGGCGGCGCTGCGCACGGTTCTGGGGCAATGGCTGCCCGAGCGGCTGGCGCGGCATCTGGATGCGGTTTCGGGCGTTTCGGGGCCGATGGCGGGGCTTTCGGGGGCCGAACTGGACCGGGTGGCGGCAGGTATTCGTGACTGGCGGCTGGTGCCGGTGGGGTCCGAGGGCTACCGTACGGCCGAGGTCACGCTGGGGGGTGTGGATACGCGGGCGCTGGATGGCAGGACGATGGAGGCTCGGGGGGTGCCGGGCCTTCATTTCGTGGGTGAGGTGGTGGATGTGACCGGCTGGCTTGGCGGTTACAACTTCCAGTGGGCCTGGTCCAGCGGCTGGGCCGCCGGGCAGGCGATCTGATCGGGGGCCGATTTCCGAACGGAAATCGGTCCGGAAATCGGTCGATTTCCGTGCTAGGGCGATCAGACGTGCAGCGGGTTGGCCTTGGCCAGCCGGTCGAACTGCATCAGGCTTTCGACCAGTGCGGGCATCTGGTTGAGCGGGATCATGTTCGGCCCGTCCGACGGCGCGCGGTCGGGGTCTTCATGCGTTTCGATGAAGACGCCCGCGATGCCCAAGGCGACCGCCGCGCGCGCCATGACGGGCGCGAATTCGCGCTGCCCGCCCGACGAACTGCCTTGCCCGCCGGGCTGCTGGACCGAATGGGTGGCGTCCATGATCACCGGATATCCGGTGCGCGCCATGATCGGCAGGCTGCGCATGTCGGCCACCAGCGTGTTGTAGCCGAAACTGACCCCGCGTTCGGTCAGAAGGATGCGGTCATTGCCGGTGCTGGCCACCTTGGCGGCCACATTCGCCATGTCCCAGGGGGCGAGGAACTGGCCCTTCTTGATGTTCACCACCGCCCCGGTTTTGCCCGCGGCCAGCAGAAGATCGGTCTGGCGGCAGAGGAAGGCGGGGATCTGGATCACATCGACCACCGCCGCCGCCTCGCGTGCCTGGGCTGCATCGTGCACGTCGGTCAGCACCGGCACTCCGGTGGCGCGCACGGCTTCGAGGACCTTCAGCCCGGCCCCGATCCCCAGGCCGCGGCGGCCGGAGAGCGAGGTGCGATTGGCCTTGTCATAGCTGGCCTTGAACACGAATTGCGCCCCCGCCGCCCGGCAGGCCGCCGCCATCTCGCCCGCGATCATCTGGGCGTGGTCAAGGCTTTCCAGCTGGCACGGCCCCGCGATCACCATCAGCGGCCGGTCATTGCCGACGGTCAGCCCGCCGATCGTCACAGTCTTCATGCTTCCCCCGAACGCTTCGCCGGCCTTCCGGTCAGGCCGAGACCTGTTCCCGCAGGATCGCGGCGGTCATCGAGACCATGAGGTAGATGCCCAGCAGGATCAACAGGCTGACCAGCGTATTCTCGAAGGCGCGCGGATAGGCGGGGGCGTCGGTGGGCGTCGGCCGGACCGAGAGCGACAGGTAGCGCACTTGCCGGCTGGCCTCGACCCGGGCGGTCTCCATCGATTGCAGCGACTGGGCGAGGATCATCTGCCGGGTCTGAAGATCGGCCTGCGCGATCAGAAGTTCACCCTGCACCTCGGCCAGGCTTGTGGCGTTGTCGCCGCCCTCGGTCATCCGCGCGCGCAGGGCCGCGATTTCGCCTTCCAGCGTGGCGATGCGGCGGATCAGGGGCTCCATCCTCGCCTGGTTCGGGGTCTCGTTCGCCTGCATCTGCGCCAGCGACAACCGGTCTTGCGTCAGCTGCCCTTCCAGCGAGGCGATCTGCGAGGTCAGAAGCCCGACTTCGGTTTCCGAGGACAGGACCTTGTACTTCTCCTGCAACTCGATCAGTCGACGCTGCGACGCCGCCAGATTCGTCTGCGCCTCGTCATAGCCGACCTGCGCGTCCCTCATCTGATCGGCACGCAGGCGCTGTGTCAGATGGTCGACCTGCTCTTCGGCATAGGCCACTAGCTGTTCGGCCCAGGCGGTTGCCACCTGCGGGTCCGCGGCCACCACTTCCATCCGGACGATCCCCTCGGTCGGATCATAGGAGATCTTCACGAACTTGCGGTAGACCTTGTAGGCATCTTCCATCGTGGCATCGGGGGCAAGCCGTTGCAGCGGGTCGATCGTCTCGTCCTGGAAATGCTTGCGGAAACCCACATCCGCTTCCAGCCGCGCCATCGCCTCGCGCGATTGCAGATAGCCCTGAACGGCGATGGAATCCTGTGACGTCGCCAGGGCGGTGCCCGAGAAGAGCCCCCCAAGCGCTCCGCCGGTGCCCCCTGCGGGACCGGCCTGCTGGATCTGGAACTCGGCCCGTGTGGCATACATCGGGGTCGCCATCGTGTAGAAATACCAGCCGGCAAGGAAGGCCGGGAACAGGACAAAGGCCGCGAGGCGCGCAAAAAGCAGCGCCAGCTTGCGGCGGCGGCGGCGGGCGATGTCCTGCTGCATCCGCTGGATCTCGGACGCGTGGCTGACCTCGGCGCGCTGCTCGGTTGACGGAACCGAGATCGGCTGCACGCGCTGGGGCAGTTGCACCTGATCGCCGGGCAGTCGGGCAAGGTCGCGGCCGGTTTCGGGTTGTGGCGTCGCCCCTGCCGGCGCGACCACCTCAAGCATGGCCGCGCGCGAGAACGGGTCGATCCCTGCCCGGCGCAACTGGAGCACCGCGTCAAGGTCGGAGCGGGGGGTGATCCCGTGCTTTTGTGCCACCGCGCGCGCCCGCCGCAACTGGCGGCCGGTCAGCCCTTCGGCGGCAATGGCGGCAATGGCGGCATCGTCGGGGTCCTCGGTCGTTCGGGGGGCGGCAGCGGCGGGCCGGGCGGCGGCAGGCTGGGCGGCGGCAGGTTCGGCGCGGCGGAAGTCCATAGCGCCGAAGCCGTCCTCATGATTGTCGAACGGCATCTCCGACCCGGACGGCGGGGCCGGACGCTCCATCCGGCGCAGAAAGAACCGCGCGGCTTTAGGCTTGGTAGTCATAGAGGCGTTTCGCTTCTTCAAGGGTCTCGAACTGGTAAAGGCGTCCGTGTTTCAGGACAGCGGCCGAGCGGCAGAATTTCTGCAGCGTCTGGGGCGAGTGCGAGACGATGACGACAGTGGCGTTCTGGAGCCGTTCCTTCAGGATGGTTCCCGCCTTGCGGTTGAATTCGACGTCGGATGTTGCAGGCATGCCCTCGTCGATCAGATAGATGTCGAACTCGATCGACAGGAGAAGCGAGAAGGAGAACCGCGATTTCATGCCGGAGGAGTAGGTGGCCAGCGGCATGTCGAAATATTCGCCAAGGCCGCAGACCCAGCGGCAGAAGCTTTCGACATAGTCGGGGTCAAGGCCATAGAGGCGCGCGATGTAGCGGCAGTTTTCCTTGGCGCTGTGCTTGTTGCTGACCCCGCCCATGAACCCCAGCGGGAAGGACACCCGCGATGTCTTGCGGATCATCCCTTCGTCCGGCTTTTCCAGCCCGGCCATCATGTTGATGATCGTGGTCTTGCCGGCCCCGTTCTCGGCCAGGATGCCGATCGAGTTGCCAAGGGTCACCCTGAACGACGCGCGGTCGAGGATGACCTTGCGCTGGGTACCCGTCCAGAACGATTTCGAGACGCCCTGAAACTCGATCATTCCTGCCTCTCGGCCCCTTCTGTCTGTCCAAGGTTGGATGCGGTCTGTAACGCCGCTCTATTCCCGTAGCGTTAACATCCGGTTTGTGGCCGTAAAAGGGCCAGTCCCGGGCGCGGAAGGGCATTGAAGACTATTCACCGGGATTTGTGCGACCGGCGCCAGCCCTGGGCAACAAGGAGGACCACCGGGCCGGACAACAGGCTGAGCGCGAGGCCAAGACGCGCCGCTTCCTGCATGGCCCCTCCGGGCAGGGCGGTTTCGATGGCCAGAAGGGGCAGGGTGAAGCCCATGGCCATGACCATCGCGATGGCCAGGATGTCGCGCAGGCTGACACCGGCGGGAAGGCGCAGGCCGAGGGCTGCGGCAAGGCCAAGACCGATGATCGCCATCCCGAGTGGACGCCCCAGCCACAGCGCCGCCAGCGTGACCAGCGTGGTGGGGGCGAAGGCGGCAAGGTCGACACCGCCACGGGTCAGGCCGAACAGGAACAGCACCCCGGTCAGAGGCCACACGAGGGCCTGGGCCAGCCGGTTCAGGGGATCGTGCAAGAGCTGCTCGACCTCGGCGAAGAGGCCGAAGCTGTGGTCGGCATGTGCGATCGCCGGGACAATCGGCAAAAGGCCAAGCGCCGGTGGCAGGCCGGAAGCCGCAACTCCCAGCCAGGATACGAGGCCCGCCAGCACATAGGGCCAGAGCAGCCGCCGTGCCCGCCTTGCCTGTTCGGAGCTTCCCGGGCCGGGCGTGCGGCCGAAGATGGCCCAGACGCCAAGCGCGGCGCCGACCGGCAGGGCCAGCCAGAGCGGTTGCAACGCGGCAGGCGGGTGGGTCAGCCCCAGGATGAGAAGCGCGAGGATGTCGGTGGCAATCGTCAGCAGCAAGAGCAGATGCAGCGCCGGATGACCGGGCCCGAACAGGCGGCGTCCGACCAGAAAGCAGACAACGACGTCCGACCCCAGCGGAACCTGCCAACCCGTGAAGCGGCCGGCCTCTTCGGCGGTCTCGATCAGGGCGGACGCCAGTATCCAGACCCCGGCCGCACCGATCAGCCCGCCGGCCGTCAGGCCGAGCGGCAGGATCGCCTGCCGCCCGTGCAGCGCCCCGCGTGGCAGGATCACGGCCTCCCACAGCTCCTTGCCGACGAAGACCACGAACAGCGCCATCAACCCGTCCGAGACAACCGACATCGGGGTCAGGCTCAGCGGCAGCGGCGTGATCCAGGGTGGCAGAGCAAGGTCGACCAGCCGGAATTCGATGGCATCATAATAGCTGATCGGGAAGAGATTGACCCAGAACGAGGCCATGATCGCGCCTCCAAGAAGGGCGAAGGCGAAACGGGAGACGAATGGCGATACGCGATACATGGTTCGGGCCGGTTTTCACGCATCTGATCGTGGAATGGGGCGCCGCGCAATGGGGCCGTCGCGGGGCGGTGCCCGAAGACCTTCCGTCGTTGTCCGGATGTCCGCCGTCCCTGATGGCCGAGCATGCGCGACGCCGCAGTGCCGGAACGGGCGGGCAGAGTCGGCAGGCATGACGCTGGCAGGCGATATCCGGGCGTGCCGCCTGTGCTCGGCGCGGTTTGCGGCAACGGCAACGGCGCATGAACCGCGGCCCGTGGTGTGGTTTCGTCCGGGCGCGCGCATCCTGATCGCCGGGCAGGCGCCGGGCGCGAGGGTCCATGTCAGCGGCAGGCCCTTCACCGACCCTTCGGGCGACCGGTTGCGCGATTGGCTGGGACTGTCCGAGGCAGAGTTCTACGACCGTTCCCGCGTGGCGATCGTGCCGATGGCCTTCTGCTTTCCGGGCTATGACGCGACAGGTGCGGACCTTCCGCCGCCGCCGCTTTGTGCCGCGACCTGGCGCGCGCAGGTGCTGGAGACGCTGGGGCCGGTCCCGCTCACGCTGCTGGTGGGCGGTGCGGCGATCCGCTGGCACCTGGGCTTGCGCGACGTCACGGCCGCCGTGGCGGATTGGCGCGGGCATGCGGAGCGCGGCATGATCCCCTTGCCGCATCCGTCGTGGCGGAATACCGGGTGGCTGGCGCGCAATCCGTGGTTCGGGGCCGAGGTGGTGCCGGAGTTGCGCGCCCGGGTGCGGAGGCTGATGGATGAGTGAGATCGTGACCCTGCTGGATGCGGCCCATGCCGCCGTCTCGGCCGACCCGGAAAACGAGGCGCTGCGGCTGCGCTTTTTCGAGCGGCTGGCGGATGGTGAACTGGTGGTGCTTCTGGAGCGCGAGGCGGTGGGCGACAGCCTCGATCCGAAGGTCTTCGCGCTGGAAGAGGGGCCGGTGGTTCTGGTCTTCGACCGCGAGGACCGGCTGGCGTCCTTCACCGGCGGCATCGCGCCCTATGCGGCGCTGCCCGGGCGGGTGATCGCGGGGCTTCTGAAAGGGCAGGGGATCGGGCTTGGGGTCAACCTTGGGGTGGCGCCCTCCTCGATGCTGTTGCCGGCCGAGGCGATGGACTGGCTGGCCGAGACGCTGGAGGGCGGACCGGTAGCGGTGGAGGCGATGCCGGAGGAATTCCTTGCCCCGTCGGTGCCCGAGGCGGTTCTGACCGGGCTGGACGCCAAGCTGGCCCGCGCCGGGGGGCTGGCGGCGGCGGCGGTGCTGGCGGGCGTGCGCTATCGGGACGGGCGACGGGGTCATGTGCTGGCCTTCCTCGATGCGGCCGCCGAGGCGGAGCCGGCCTTGGCGCGGGCGATCCGCGAGGCGCTGGTCTTTTCCGGGATCGAGGCGGGGGAACTGGACGTGGTCTTCCTGCGGGCCGGCGATGCTGCTGCCGAGGCCATCCTCCGGGTCGGCCTGCGGTTCGACCTGCCCGCACCCGAGGCGTCCGGGCCTGCCCCCGCGGCCCCCGGCATGGACCCCTCGCGCCCGCCGAAGCTGCGGTAAGCTGATTGTGCGCCTTGGCAGGCGCAAGCCTTTTGTCTCGCCTCTGGCCGTTCCGGCCAACCGGCTCGGGCCGGGTGGGGGTTTTCCACCCCCACACCCCCGAGAGTATTTGCAAAGGAGCAGGATGCTATGGGGTATTCAGATACCGAATTTGCAAGACATTGTTTTATAAGTAATAAATGTTGCAACGGGTGCTTGACGCGAAAATCCGCTTCGGCGATAAGCGCCCATCCGAGATTTGCGGGGGCAGGGTGCCCCCTTATTCGTTGGGAACCACGATGAAAACCTTCACCGCTACTCCGGCGGACATCGAGAAGAAGTGGATCCTGATCGACGCCGAGGGCGTCGTTCTGGGCCGCCTTGCCACGATCGTCGCCAACATCCTGCGCGGCAAGAACAAGCCGACCTTCACCCCCCACATGGACATGGGTGACAATGTCATCGTCATCAATGCCGACAAGGTGCAGATGACCGGCAACAAGCGCAACGACAAGGTCTACTACTGGCACACCGGGCATCCCGGCGGCATCAAGCAGCGGACCGCGCGGCAGGTGCTGGAAGGCGCCCACCCCGAGCGTGTCGTGATCAAGGCCGTCGAGCGCATGATCACCCGCAACCGTCTGGGCCGTCAGCAGATGACGAACCTGCGCGTCTACGCAGGGGCCGAGCATCCGCATGAAGCACAGCAGCCGACCGTTCTGGACGTCAAGTCCATGAACCCGAAGAACACCCGGAGCGCGTGATCATGGCCGACATCAAATCTCTCGATGACCTGAAATCGGCCGTGGGCTCGGCGCCCGCCGCTGTCGAAGCCGCCCCGCGGGTCCCGGTCCGTGACAAGCTGGGCCGCAGCTATGCGACCGGCAAGCGCAAGGATGCGGTCGCCCGCGTGTGGGTCAAGCCCGGTTCCGGCAAGGTCGTGGTCAACGGCAAGGACATGGCGGTCTACTTCGCCCGTCCGGTGCTGCAGATGATCCTGAAGCAGCCCTTCACCGTGGCGAACGTGGAAGGCCAGTTCGATGTCTACGCGACCGTCGCCGGTGGCGGGCTTTCGGGCCAGGCCGGTGCGGTCAAGCACGGCATCTCGAAGGCGCTGCAGCTTTACGAGCCGACGTTGCGCGCGCCGCTGAAGGCGGCAGGCTTCCTGACCCGCGACAGCCGCGTCGTGGAACGCAAGAAGTACGGCAAGCCGAAGGCCCGCCGCAGCTTCCAGTTCTCAAAGCGCTGAGACGATATCTTTTCGACCCGAAAGGCCCGCTGCACAGCGGGCCTTTTGCGTTGTGGCGCAGAAAAAAAGGGCCGGAGTGATCCGGCCCAGTCAGGGGTAAGAACGGAACGACCGCGGGTCGTCAGGGCTGCCAGAAGGGTTTCGAGACCTCGTGGCGCACGTCGTCGGGGGTCAGGCCGATGTCGCGCAGCAGATGGGCGTCAAGATGTGCCAGGGATTGCCGCTCGCGCTGGCGGATCAAGGCGGCGGAAAGGGCATGGACGATCCGCGCCATCAGGCTTGGGCGGGCGAGGAAGGCAAATGTGCGGGTTTCGCTGCGGGTCATCGCAGCCTCCTTTGATTTGTATTGATACATTATGGGCGTTGGCGTAGGAGAAATGTAGCAAGTTCCGATAATGAGTCGCCAGAGGATTATTGTGACAGATACAAATTGGACGCCTGATCTGAGTCAATTCCCGGGTCCAAAGTACCTCGGCCTGTCACGCGCCCTGCGCGAGGCGATCCGGAACGGCGATCTGCCGGCCGATTCCCAGCTTCCCACAGTGCGTGATCTGGCCTGGCGGCTGCATCTGACGCCAGGAACAGTCGCCCGCGCCTATCAGCTTGCCACGCAGGAGGGGCTGTTGGCGGCGACGGTCGGGCGAGGCACCTTTGTTGCGGCACAATCGCCGCGTCTGGGGCCGACCCAGCCATTGTATACCGAGCGGGTGACGGGCGGCACGACCGGGCTTGTCGATCTGCGGCCGCCGCTGGTGCCAGAGGTGGGTCAGGCCGAGGCCCTCCAGGCCGCCCTTCTGGCCATGGCGGGCGCAACGGGGCAGGGCTGGCTTGACTACACCAGCCAGCGCGGCGAGGCCGAGTTGCGGGCCGAGATCGTGGCCTGGATGGGCGACCGCATCCTGGGCCCGATCGGGCCGGACGACGTGGCGCTGACCCATGGCGGGCAGAACGCGATCAGCCTGATCTTCGACTGCTGCCTGCGCGGCGAACGCCCGGTGGTGCTGATCGAGGAACTGGCCTATCCCGGCTTTCGCTATGCTGCGCGCGCGGCGCGGGCCGAGGTGGTGGCAGTCGAGATCGACGAACATGGCATTGTTCCCGCGGCGCTTGAGGCCGCCTGTCGCCGGCACGGGGCGCAGGTGCTGTGCCTGACGACCGAGGCGCAGAACCCCACGACCGGCCGCATGCCGGTGAAGCGGCGGCAGGAGATCGCCGAGATCGCGCGGCGCTATGACCTCCAGATCCTGGAGGACGACTGCTATTCGGTTGCGGAAAGCGATATTCCGTCCCTGCGCGCGCTGGCGCCGGAACGGGTCTGGCTGGTGGGCAGCGTGTCGAAGACGGTCTCGGCGGCGCTGCGCTTTGGCTATGTCATCTGTCCGGCTGGTATGGGAGAGGCCGGACGGCTGACGGCGCAGCATGGGTTCTTCGCGCTGTCCCGCCCGGTGGCCGACCTGATGCTGCATCTTTTCCGCAGTGGGGCGGCCAGCGCGATCAAGACGAAGGTCCAGGCGGAATTCGCGGCCCGCCAGCAGGTTCTGGTCAATCATCTGGGTGGCTATGACCTGAGTTGGCAGCCGGGGGTTCCCTTTGTCTGGCTGCGCCTGCCACAGGGCTGGCGGGCCTCGACCTTCGTGCGTATGGCCGAGGCGCGGGGGGTGCTGCTGCGCTCGGCCGACGAATATGCCCTGGTCCATGCCCGCGCGCCGAATGCGATCCGGATCGCCATTGCGGCGAACCTGCCGCGCACAGGGTTCGAGGTCGCCATGCGGACCCTGGCCGATCTGCTGGCCCGACCCCCGGCCGACCTGACGGTCTGAGGCGGGAATTCCCTACTGTTGCAGGAAGGACTCGCTCACGCGGATGTGGTTGGCAGCCTGATTGACCTTGGGCGGCAGGGTGATCGACAGTCGCCGCACGAGCAGAAAGAGCGAGAGTCCGAAAATGGGCCTGCAAACCACATTCCACGCCCCCCACGGGGGGGCCGACTTCCTTGGCTGGCGCAAGACGCGCAAGGGAACGACCGAAATCGTCTATGACGACGGGGTTGCCCGTCGCATGGTCTGGCGCGTCGCCGGCGACGATCCCTCCGAAGCCCGCATCAGCGATGCGCTGCGTGTGGCTGTCGGCTCGATCCGCGTCCTGCCCACGCTTTACGACGAGCTGAAAAAACGGGCGATCGCCATCGAGCGCGTCGCGGGCTAGCCCCTGGCGCGACCCGAAAGCGAAGTCCCGGCCGGCCTGCACCGGCCGGTATTGATTTTCTGCGCCATTGCTGAGCCTACTTGCCTTGCCCGAGCTGATCGGTCTAGATTTGATCAAATGACGATACGGGAACCGCGCGGACCGGAATGACGCGGTCAGGACAGGGGGAAAGATGGCTGCGACGCCGAAGTCCGAGGCCAGGGCTGGCCTGAAGCTGATCAGCCCCACGGCGATCTATGTCATCCTGCTGCTGGCCGTGCCGCTGGCGACGGTCCTTGTCTACTCGGTCATGACCGGGGGCAGAGGGGTCGTGTCGCTGCCGCTGACGTTTGACAACTATGCCCGGCTCTGGTCGCAGCCGGTCTACGGCTTCATCATGTTCAAGTCGCTGATCGTCGCGCTGACAGTGACCTTGACCACGGTGCTGCTGGCCTATCCGGTCGCCTATTTCGTCAGCTTCCATGTCCGGCCCGAGCGCAAGAGCCTGTGGCTGTTCCTGATCACCATTCCGTTCTGGACCAGCTACATCATCCGGGTCAGCCTGTGGTTCGTGATCCTCGGCTATGACGGGGTGCTGGACAAGGCGCTGATGTCGCTGGGGATCATGAACACCCAGCTGAACTTCGCAAGCTATGGTATCCCCGCGATCATCTTCGTGCTTGCCCACGCCTATGCGCCCTTCGCGGTACTCCCGATCTTTGTCAGCCTTGAAAAGGTTGACCGCAGCCTGCTGGAAGCTGGCCAGGACCTTGGTGAGTCGCGCTGGCGGACCTTCCTGCGGGTCACGCTGCCGCTGTCCATGCCCGGGGTGATTGCCGCCTGCCTTATCGTCTTCATCCCGACCGTCGGCGACTATGTCACCCCGCGGCTGGTCGGGGACGGCAAGGAACCGATGATCGCGAACTTCATCGAGACCCAGCTTCTGCGGCTGCAGAACATGCCACAGGGGTCGGCCTTTGCCGTGGCCTCGATGACGATGGTGGGGATCGTAAGTGTGGTCTTCGTCCTGCTCAACCGCCGCTTCATCGGGGGTGGAAAATGAAGAAGGCCCCGATCCTGCGCAGCTTCACGCTGTTTTACCTGCTGTTCCTTTACAGCCCGATCATCCTTCTGCCGATCTTTGCCTTCAACGACAGCCGTGTCGTCGCCTTTCCGCTGTCGGGCTTCACGCTGAACTGGTTCTCCGAGATGCTGGCCGACGTGAACCTGCGAAATGCGGCAAAGAACAGCCTGATCATCGCGCTTTCGGTCTCGACGCTCTCGACGGTGCTGGGGATCTTTGCGGCCCGGGCCTCGGTCCGTTACCGCTTTCCCGGCAAGGCGCCGCTGATGGGGCTGATCATGCTGCCGCTGGTGCTGCCCGAAATGATCGTGGCCATGGCGCTGCTGGTGGTGCTGCTGTCGCTGAACATCCCGCTGTCGCTTCTGACGGTGATCATCGGGCAGACGCTGATCTGCACGCCCTTCGCGGTGGCGATCCTGACCTCGGCTTTCCAGTCGCTCGACCGATCGCTGGAAGAGGCGGCGCTTGACCTTGGCGAGACGCCCTGGTCGACCTTCCGGCTGATCATCCTGCCCTTGGTCATGCCGGGGATCCTGGCCAGCTTCCTGATCTGCTTCACGATCTCGTTCGACGAATTCATCATCGCGAACTTCCTTGGCTCGGGCCAGCCGATCCTGTCGGTCTACATCTTCGGCCAGTTCCGCTTCCCGGCCAAGGTGCCCTCGATGCTGGCGCTGGGGACCGTGCTGGTCATGTTCTCGATCATCCTGCTTGGCATCGCCGAGTATTTCCGCCGCCGTGGCATCGCCAAGACGGGCGGCAAAGATTCCGGAGGCTTCCTGTGACCTTTTCCGATGACCGTCCGACAATGATCGAGTTCAAGGACGTCCACAAATACTATGGCGATTATCACGCCCTGCGCGGGATCAACGGCACGATCAAGGCGGGCGAGTTCTTTTCGCTTCTCGGCCCGTCGGGCTGCGGCAAGACCACGCTTTTGCGCACCATCGCGGGGTTCGAGGACATCTCCTCGGGCGTCATCATGATCGACGGCAAGGACATGGCCAACGTCGCCGCCAATGTGCGCCCGACGAACATGGTGTTCCAGAGCTACGCGATCTTCCCGCACATGTCGGTGGCCGAGAACGTGGGCTTCGGTCTGCGCAAGGATCCGCGATCGAAGGAAGAGAAGGCCAAGGCCGTTGCCGAGGCGCTGGAGATGGTCGGCCTCAAGGGCTTTGGCGGCCGTGCGGCCCATGCGCTGTCCGGCGGGCAGCGGCAGCGGGTGGCGCTTGCCCGGGCGCTGATCCTGAAGCCAAAGGTGCTGCTGCTGGACGAGCCGCTCAGCGCGCTCGACAAGAAGATGCGCGAGCACATGCAGGTCGAACTCATCAAGCTGCAGCGCCAGGTCGGCATCACCTTCATCCTGGTGACCCATGACCAGGAAGAGGCGCTGGTCATGTCCGACCGGATCGCGGTGATGTTCGAAGGCGAGATCGCCCAGTTGGCCGACCCCGAAACGCTCTACCGCCGCCCGAATTCCAGGAAGGTCGCGGATTTCATCGGGACGATGAACTTCATCCCGGCCGAGGTCCTGTCCGAGACCGGCGACAAGGTCGAGGTTGATGCCAGGGGGCTTGGCCGGGTGACGATCGACGCGGCGGCCGCGCCGCCCGCACGGGGCGAAGACCCGGTGGTCGGCCTGCGGCCCGAGACGCTGACGCTGCTTTACGACGACCAGAAAGCCACGGAGCGCGAGACCGATGGGGTTGTCGACGAGGTGATCTATTTCGGCGACATGACCTATTACGATGTCTATCTCGGCGGCACCGATGTCGAGGTGCGCCTGTCGATGCGCAATGTGCCGGGCCGCCCGGTGCTGGACGTCGGCGCCAAGGTCCGCGTCGCATGGAGCCCTTCGGCGCTGGTCCTGTTCCGCTAGGATCGAGATCGCGCAGCCGCGCGGGGGCGCGGCTGCAAGCCTATTGTCTCGCCTCTGGCCGTTCCGGCCAACCGGCTCGGCTTCGCGGGGGTTTCACACCCCCGCACCCCCGTGGAGTATTTGGAAAAGAGCAACTGCATTTGCTCCTTGCCCAAATACTCTGGGGGTTTGGGGGTGAAACCCCCATCGCCCGAGGAGGAGGGCGAAGGCCCGACGACGAGACCGGAGGCTTGCGGCCGGATGGCCGCTCCGTTCAGCGGTCGGGAGCGAGGAGGCCGAGGCCGCGCAGGTAGATGCCGATGGCGGTTTCCAGAAGATCCTCGGGCGGCCAGGGTTGCGGGCCGCCGTTGCCGCGCAGGAAGAGTTCAACCACCCCGTGGCTGACCGCCCAGACATGGGCCGAGATCATGCTGGCCGGAGGCCGGCGCCCCTCTGGCAAGGCGCGGGCCAGATGCTCGGCCGCGTGATCCATCGTCGCGCGGGCCTTGGTTGCCACCTGCGCAAGGTCCGGGTGCTGGCCCGGCTGCAGCCCGCTTTCGAACATCGCCTGATAGTGGCCGGGATACTTCCGGGCAAAGGCCAGATAGGCGCGGCCCGTGGCCTCGAAGGCCGCGAGCGGCGAGGGGCGGCCGTCATCATAGGCGTATTCCAGCAGGGCTGCGAAAATGTCGAAACCCTGCCTGGCGACCTCGGCCAAGAGGTCGTCGCGCCCGGCAAAATGCCGGTAGACGGCGGCGGGCGTCACATCGGCCGCCTTCGCGGCCTCGGACAGGGTGAAGCCCTGCGGCCCCTTTTCGGCGATCAGCGTCAGCGCAGCCTCGACCAGCGCCTGACGCAGGTTGCCATGATGATAGCCGCGCTTCACGGTCAGTCCTTCGGCCGCAAGCCGGGTCCGCCGCAGATACTGGCGTCGATCTTGCCGATCGCCCGGGCATCCTTCCCGGCATAGTCCACCGCCCCGAGGACCGACTGGAGCGCCGCGATCCGGGCACGCTTCTTGTCATCGGACAGGATCACTGTCCAGGGCGCATGCGGGAAATGGGTGCGCGTCATCGTCTCGTCGATGGCGGCGCAATAGTCGTCCCATTTCGCCAGCCCGTCCACGTCGATCCGGCTGAGCTTCCATTGCTTCAGCAGATCCCCCTCCCGCGCGAGGAAGCGGCGGAGTTGCTCGGCCCGCCCGACCTCAAGCCAGAGTTTCAGGAAGATGATACCTTCATCGACAATCATCTGTTCGAATTCAGGCAGTTGCCGGAAGAACTTCGCACGTTGTTCGGTGGTGCAGAAGCCGAAGACATGCTCGATCATCGCGCGATTGTACCAGCTGCGGTCATAAAGCGCGATCTCGCCCTGGGCCGGGAACCAGTCGACGTAGCGCTGGAAATACCATTGCTGGCTTTCCCGTTCGGTGGGTTTGGGCAGGGCCACGACATAGGCCTGGCGGGGGTTGAGGTTTTCCGTCGCGACCTTGATCGTGCCGCCCTTGCCGGCGGCGTCGCGGCCCTCGAAAACCACGATCAGCCGCTGGCCCGTGGCCTTGATCCCGGCCTGCATCTTTGCCAGTTCGATCTGCAGCGCGCCCATATGCGCGTCATAGTCCTTCCGCTTCATTTCCTCGCGGTAAGGATAGGAACGGGTCAGGATATCGTCCTTGCCGGCGGCCTCGATGGCCTTGCGCACGGGCTCGGGTGCGCCTTCGCGGAAGAAGCGGCTGATCGCGCCGTCGAAGGGAAGGGTCATGTCGGGCCTCCTTGCTTTCGGCCAGTATGGCGATTGGCAGGGTCAGCGCAATGCGGCGCGGTCGATGGCGTCGATCACCGTCTGGGGGTGGGAATGATGCGGCATGTGGCCCGCGCCTTCGATGACGGTCAGCGTCGCCCCGGGCAAGAGGGCCGAGAGCGGGCGGGAGTGGATGTCCAGCGGCACGATCGTATCCGCGCTGCCGTGGATCAGTTCCACCGGCAGGGTCAGCGCCGGATAGTGCGGCTGCATTGCCACGAGTTCGGCGCGCAGGGCGTTGACCTGGGCGGTGTTGGTGGCCAGAGCCCCGCGCCGCAGGATCAGCGGTGTGCCCAGATGGTCTTCATAACCGGGAGGGACCGCGTCAGGGGCGAAGACCGCAGCGGTGGCCGAGCGGACATAGGCCTCGGGCACGAAGGCCGAGGCCAGCGGAATGGCCAGCGCCCGTCCCGGTGCGGTGGAGGTCACGCGATACCAGGGGTCGAGCGTTCCGGGCCAGGGCAGCGAGGGGCTTCCCACCAGCACCAGCGCCCGGGGGCCGCCCTCCACTGCCCAGGCCAGCGCCACGGACCCACCGTAGCTTTGGCCAAGGACCACCGGGTCGGTGACGCCAAGTTGCGCGACGCCTGCACTGATATGCCGGGCCTGAGCGCGCAGCGACACCTCGTCCAGCGGGTCGGAATGGCCAAGGCCGGGGCGGTCGACCACGGTCACCCGGTAGCGGTCGGTCAGCCGGTCGCGCAAGCCATAGGTCAGGTCGCGCAGGCTGCCGGACGCGCCATGGATCAGCACCAGATCGGGGCCGCTGCCCGCCATCTCGTAATGCAGCCGCCGCCCGTTGACCGTGACGAAACCGCCGGTCGGCGGATGGGCGGTCACTGCCGCGGCCTCGCGGGCCGACGCGCGCCAGTGGGTGACCCCGGCCAGGGTCAGCGCGGCGATGAGGAAGCTAGCGGCCAATCTGGTCCATGTCATATGGCGTGGTCTGATAGATCTCGTTGATCCAGTTGCCATATAGGAGATGCGCGTGGCTTCTCCACCGGTTCAGGGGCGGCCTGGCGGGGTTGTCATCGGGGTAATAGTTCAGCGGCACGTTGATCGGCGTGCCGTTGGCGATATCGCGGTCGTATTCCTGTTTCAGCGTGTCGCTGTCATATTCGAAATGGTTGAAGATATAGAGCGCCCGGTGGCCCGCATCCTCGACCAGACAGGGGCCGACCTCGTCGCTGCCAAGCAGGGTCTTCAGGCCCGGGGCGGCGTCAATCTCGGCCTGTCTCATCTCGGTCCAGCGGCTGACGGGGATGACGAAATCATCGGAAAAGCCGCGCAGATAGGGCGAGGTGGGGCAGAGGTTCCGGTGCCGGAAGCAGCCGAAGGCCTTGTGGTCCAGCATGTGTTTCTTGACACCGTGGAAATGGTTGATCATCGCCATGCCGCCCCAGCAGACGCCGAAGGTGGAATGGACGTTCCCTTGTGTCCAGTCCATCACCTCGCAGAGCTCGTCCCAATAGGTGACCTCCTCGAAGGGCAGATGCTCGATGGGGGCGCCGGTGATGATGAGGCCGTCGAACTTCTCGGCCTTCACTTCCTGGAAGGGGCGGTAGAAGGTCGCCATGTGTTCGGCGGCGGTATTCTTCGTCTGGTGTTCCGACATGCGGATCAGCTGCAGGTCGATCTGCAAGGGCGTGGCGCCGATCAGCCGGGCGAACTGGTTCTCGGTCTGGATCTTCTTCGGCATCAGGTTCAGAAGGCCGATGCGCAAGGGCCGGATGTCCTGCCGCGCCGCGCGTTCGGGCGACATGACCATGACGCCTTCGTTCCGCAGAACATCGAAGGCGGGCAGGGTCTCGGGCAGGGTAATGGGCATTGGCTCGCTTCCTTGGGACGCGGGGGATGTAAGGGGATCAGGCTCGACGATCAAGCGCGCGGGCGATGAGCGCGTCGAAGTCGGCCGCGCTTTGGACTGCGCTGACCTCTTCGGCGGTGATGGTCACGCCCCAGCGCGCCATGGCGGCATAGCGCGGCTGGCGGTGGGCCAGAGCGCGGGCATAGGTCCAGCGGACGAAATGATCCGGATCGCAGGTTTCCTCGGAAACCGAATGGGTTGCGCGGTATTCCTCCCACATCGCGTGAAGGAAGTCGGGTTGGTAGTACATCGGCTTCGGCGCCCGGTCGAACCGGCGGACAAGCTCTGCGGTATGCGCTTCCGACCCCTTGATCCACACGAGCAGCAGCGTGTCGGCCAGTTGCCGCATCACCGGGTCTTCAGGGTTCTCGGGTTCCACCACCTCGCAGATCGACCCCGAGGTGTCGCAGACGAAGTTGCGGTAACCGTAGATGTCCTCGGACCGATCCATGAACCGCGCGGTATCCAGCGTGGCCGCGATTTCCGCCGCCCGGTGCTGGTCCTGCCGTTTCATGTATTCCGCGAAGGGCACGCCGCCCTTGGCCGGATCACCGGGCTTGCCAAGATAGGTCGACAGCGGCGCGAGATTGTCAAAGGTGATGTTCGAGGCGATGTAGACGCTGTCGGTCATCAGAAGTTCGCGCAGAAGCGGCACCTTCATCGCCTCGCGCTTGAAGTTGTCGGCGATGTATTCGCCCATGTAGCGCGTCCCGATCCGGTAATCGACCGAGTAGTGGAACCACGACCCCTGATCGCGCAGGAGGTTGGACAGGTAGGTCTTGCCCAGCCCGGACATGCCGAACAGCATCACCCGCTTGGCGCGCGCGGCCAGATAGTCGGAACCGGAAGCATGGATCATTTGCGTCACCTCATCGGCGCCTGTGTTAGCCTTGTGCCGGGGGCTTCACAACGAAAAACCCCGCCCGAAGGCGGGGTTTGGCGGGCCGATTGGCCGGGATCAGAACGTATAGCCCACGCGGATGCCGACGCCGACGCCGTGGTTGCCGGTGAAGCTGGCGCCAGGGCCGAGATTTGCCGTGGCATCGCCGATATCGACGTAGCGGACCCCGGCGGTGACCTTGAGGTTGTCCATCGTATAGGTCGCGGCCAGGCCGATGCTGCGGAACCCGTCGGTCGGGCCGAGGTTGCCGGTCCGCTCACCATCCGAGGGCTCATAGCCGATGGTGACGGCCCCCGACCAGTTCTCGTTGAAGCGCCGCCCGATGCCGAGGTTGTAGGTGATCCGGTCGCTGGCGTAGGCGACCAGCGGATCGGGCGAGAAGATGTCATAGCGCGGCGGATTGATGACGAAGGCGGACCATTCCACCCAGCGGATCGAGCCGAACAGCAGCGTGTCCTTGGCGATGCCCGTCTGGAATTCCAGGTTGACTGACTGCGGCACCTCGGTCTCGAAGCCAGACGTGCTTGATCCGGCAACAAAGCCGGTCTCGACCGATTCAAGGGAATGCGTGATTGCCGAATTGTAGGTCAAGGCAACCCGGGCTGCGATCTCGGGCTTTTCCCATGCGACGCCGACGACATAACCGAGTTCGGAATCGTGGTTCGTGGTCAGCGTATAGGCACCAAAGCCGGGCAAGGACACTTCGCCATGCACGGTCTGATACCGCAGGCCGCCGTAAACGGAGACGTTGTTCTCGAACTTGTAGCGCAGCAGGGCCGTGATCGCGCTTGAGCTGAGTTCGGCAGTCGAGCCCTCGATGACGGGGTAGCCTGTCCCCGTGGGATAGGCGACTTTGGCGCCGATCGGTTGATCCAGGATGACCGCGAGGTTCATCCGGTCGCCGATGTCCATCTTGTAGCCCAGGCTCCAGCTATTGTAGCCCGGGGACATATCCCCGGAACCGATACCGAAGACCGAGCCGCTGACCGACGGGTCAAAGCGACCGAAGCTGAGTTCGGCATAGCGGCCCTGTTCGAACAGGATCGCGACCGATTGGGTGGAGCGTTCCACCCCCCCGGCCGAAGCGGCGCCCGTCGCTGCGAGCAGGGCGGTCGCCCCGAGAACTGCGTGTTTCATGTTCCTCATCCCTGGTAAGGATTTCCCCTGGCAAGAACGCTACGCACAGGTTGAAAAACCGGTCAATTCATGACGCCACGTCACGGAATTGTGACGTCCCGGTGTTGCCGGGATGTCCGCACCTCGGCATTCAGGTTGATCCAGATGCCCAGAAAGATCAGCCCCGCGCCAAGAAAGAGGCTTGCCTCGACCGGTTCGGCGTAAAGGAACGCGCCAACCGCGGCGATGATCGGCAGGCGGGCGAAGTCCACCGGAACGACCACATTTGCCGGGGCGAGTGACAGGGCCGTCGTCAGGCAGAGATGCGCGGTGACGCCTGCCACCGCGATCACGCAAAGCCAGGGCAGGGTGGCCAGGGTCGGCAGCGCGACCTCGCCATCCCACAGGATGAGGGCGCCGCCGAGGATCGCCTGCATCAGCGTCAGCCAGAAGAGGATCGAGACGATCGCCTCGTCCCGGGTCAACCGCTTGGTCAGAAGCGTGGTCGCGGCAAAGAAGAAGGCGGCCCCGGCGGCGGCCAGGACGCCGGGATCAAGCGTGCCGAAATCTGGCCGCGCAACGACAAGGATGCCGGCAAAGCCAAGGGCCGCCGCCGCGATGCGGGTGCGTGTCAGCCGTTCGCCCAGCACCAGCGGCGCCAGCAGGATCACCCAGATCGGCGAGGTGAACTCGAGCGCGAAGACCTGGGCCAGGGGGATCATGGTGATCGCCCAGAACCACAGCGACTGGCCGGTGAAGTGGAAAAGGTTGCGGACGACATGGCTGCCCAGCCGGTCGCTGCGGATGCGGTGCAACTGGCCCAGCGCCAATGCCACGGCGACGACGATCAGCCAGCCGATGATGGACCGGTAGGCAAGGATCTCGAACGTATCATGCGCGCCCCCGATCTCACGCGTGGCGATGGCCATCGACGAAAAGGCCGCGATGGAGCCGGTCATCCAGAGGGCGGCGGCAAGGGGGCGGTGGGGCTGGCTCATGCGGTGCGACCGTCGCTGGGCAGACGGAAAATGTCCAGAGTGTCGCGCGGAAAGGCACCCGATGTGGCCCGCATCGGATCAGGCAGGGTCTTGACCCAAGGGTGCGACCGGCCAGCGGGGAAATGCAAAGGGCCGCCTCGCGGCGGCCCTGTCACGATCCTGGAGCCAGTCCGGGATCACTCGATCTCGTTGGCGTTATAGGCAACCCACTGCCCGAAGTTCGGCAGCTTGCCGCCCCGCTTGGTGTCGCCGCCAAGATTCATCTTCAGCCCGACCCAGAGGGTGCCGAAGTTGTCACCGGATTTCACCCCCTCATAAGTGTAGTACATCCGGGTATGGTCGTAGCTGGCATAGACCGACAGGCCCGAGTCGTTCAGCGCTTTCTCGATGCCAAGCTCAAGGCCGACGATCGTGTTGTCATAAGCCGACTCGCCGTACTTCTTTCCGCCAGCCCATGACACCGCGCCGAAGAGGCTGGTATCCGATGCAAGGCTGTAGGTCGCCCCCACGCGCAGGAAGGGTGCATCCTGCGTGCCTTCGTCGTATTCGTCGAAGGAGTCCAGAAAGCCGACCTGACCGAACACGCTGCCGAAGCTGACCGGCGCCGCGACGTCAAGCCCGACATACCGGTAGCCCATGTTCTCGTCACTGTCGCCATAGTCGTTGTGTATGCCATAGCCGAGGAAGAGCCCACCCTCGAAGCCGCCGAAGTCGCGCATGGCGCGCAGGGTGACATCAAGCATCTCGCTGGTCGCATCGTCGTCGTCCAGGGCCGAGCTTGCCCGCTCCAGCTTCTGATAGTTCAGGTCGATCTGGCCGATGAAACTGCCAAAATCATTGGCGACGCTGAGGCCGAGGCGCGCCGTGCCGCGGCTGTCCCGGCCGTCGATCCCGCCAGTGCTTTCCAGTCCCGAGCCACCATCGGTGTTTTCCCAGTAGCCAAGCGCGACGTCGCCGGTGAAGGACAAGCCCTGCGCATGTGCGGATGCTGCGGCGGTCGTCACGGCGACCAGGGAAGCAACGAAAAGTCTCATGTGACCCCCGAATGTGTCTTTGTTTGCGAATGAGCCAAAGGATACGGGTCATCTGCAGGAACATCCACCCGAGGCGGCCGACTTCGACCGCATTCCGGAGGAATGCGTCGTCCTTGCAACACGGGCTGTGCGGCCTATTCCAACTCGATCGTGCCGGGGGGCTTTGAGGTGCAGTCGTAGAAGACGCGGTTGACGCCCTTGACCTCGTTGATGATCCGGGTGGCGGTTTCGGACAGGAAGTTGTGGGTGAAGGGGTAGTAGTCGGCGGTCATGCCGTCGACGGATGTCACCGCCCGCAAGGCAAGCGCGTAGTCATAGGTCCGCCCGTCGCCCATCACGCCCACTGTGCGCATCGGCAGGATCGCGGCAAAGGCCTGCCAGATCTCGTCATAGAGGCCATGCTTGCGGATCTGGTCGATATAGACCGCATCGGCCTTGCGCAGGATGTCGAGTTTTTCGCGGGTGATCTCGCCCGGGCAGCGGATGGCGAGGCCGGGGCCGGGGAAGGGGTGGCGGCCGATGAAGCTGGGCGGAAGCCCCAACTCGCGGCCAAGGGCGCGGACCTCGTCCTTGAAGAGCTCGCGCAGCGGCTCGACCAGTTTCAGGCCCATCTTTTCGGGCAAGCCGCCGACGTTGTGGTGCGACTTGATCGTGACCGAGGGGCCGCCCGAGAAGCTGACCGACTCGATCACATCGGGGTAAAGCGTGCCCTGCGCGAGGAAGGTGGCGCCCCCCACTTCGGCTGCGTGTTTCTGGAACACGTCGATGAAGAGCTTGCCGATGGTCTTGCGCTTGACCTCGGGGTCGGAGACGCCTTCCAGCGCGCCGAGGAAAAGGTCGCTTTCGTCGGCATGGATCAGCGGCATGTTGTAATGGTCGCGGAACATGGTCACGACCTGCTCCGCCTCGCCCAGCCGCAAGAGCCCATGGTCGACAAAGACGCAAGTGAGCTGGTCGCCGATGGCCTCATGGATCAGGACCGCCGCGACCGAGGAATCGACGCCGCCCGACAGCCCGCAGATCACCTTCTGATCGCCCACCTGTTCGCGGATCTTGCGAATGGCTTCCTCACGATAGGCGCCCATGGTCCAGTCGCCCTTGAAGCCCGCCAGACGCACGAAATTCTCGTAAAGCTGCGCACCTTTCGGGGTGTGGTGCACCTCGGGGTGGAACTGGACGGCGTAGAAATGGCGTTCGGGGTCGGCGGTGATGGCGAAGGGCGCGTTGGGCGAGGTGCCATAGACCTTGAAGCCCGGGGCGAGTTTCGAGACATGGTCGCCATGGCTCATCCAGACCTGTTCCTGGGCCTGCGGCCCGGCCTCGGGCGGGAACCAGCCGGCAAGGAAGGGATGCGTCAGGTCGGTCGGCGTGACAAAGGCCTTGCCGAATTCCGCCGTGCCGTTCCCGCCTTCGACATGGCCGCCGAGGCAATGCATCATCACCTGTTGGCCGTAGCAGATGCCAAGGATCGGCACGCCCAGATCGAAGACCCCTGCCGGGGGCATCGGGGCGTTCTCCCAATAGACGCTGGCGGGGCCGCCCGAGAAGATCACCGCCTTGGGGGCGAAGGCCTTCAGGAAGCCCTCGTCCACGCGGTTGTAGGGGTGGATCTCGCAGTAGACGTTCAACTCGCGCAGGCGCCGCGCGATGAGCTGCGTCACCTGGGAACCGAAGTCGATGATGAGAAGGCGGTCATGGGCTTGGGTCATGCGCCCGCGTAGCCAAAGCCATGCCGCGATGCAAGGGGTCAGGGGCGGGTCAGGGCGGGTCAGGGCCGGGCCGCCACCATGCGCCGAAGGGCGCTGGTCATCTTTTCCCCGGCCTCGCGCATCAGGTCGGGGCGAGAGTGCAGGTAGCCCGGTGTCTTGTTCGCATCATAGAGCACCGGGCCTTCGGGTCCGATGGCAAAGTCGAACTTGCCGAAGTCGATGCCGAGCCGCCGACGCTCTTCCCGCAAGAGGTCGGGCACCTCGGCGGTGCCGAAGGTGACCATGTTTCGGCCCTTCACGATGGTTTCGGGCGAGGTGTACCAGCTGCAGCGTTCGTAATCACCCATAAAGCTCCAGACCCGCAGGACATTCATGCCATCGCGGCGCTCGGGCAGATAGCGTTCGACGACGCGGAACGGGTCATCCCAGACCGGGGCGGGCACCAGATCGATCCGGTCATAGATCATATACGGGGACGGCGGCGGGGCCGGGGCTGTGCCGCCACGTCGCGCGAGCATGTATTCGGGCTGCCCGCCGCAGTTCAGGTCGCTCTTGACCAGGACCGGCCCGTCCCAGGCCGAGTCCCGCCCTACGAGGTTCCGGCTGACCACCCGCTTGCGAATATCCTGGGCGCGGCCGTTCACCGCCACCGGGTAGCGCGCGGCAAGGTCCAGATAGGGCTGATCGACCAGCGACTGATCGACATGCAGGATTGCCGCATCCGCCGGACGGAATCGCTGGCCCGGATCGGTGAAGAACCAGCGCAGACCCGTGCGATGCCCCTCGATCAGCATGCAGTCCAGCTGGTAGCGCGGGCGTGACCGCGTGACCCAGCCGTTCAGCCAGCTGCGCAGCCGAAGGTCCAGCGGGTGAGTGATGATGGCCAACAGCATATGGACAGCCCCTCCGGCCGATGGCTAAGCTAGGGGTGATGCAAACTCAAGACCACTGGGCGCAACTTGGCCAGAGATTGGCGCGGATGGGGTTGCCCCAGGTGCCCGGGGCCGCGCTGGCCAGCCAGATCGCGGCACTTCTGAACGGCCCTGCCGGGCTGACCGTGCTGTTGGGCGTGACACCCGCCTATGCCGATCTGGGCGACCGGGTCGAGGCGTTCGACGGGGCGCCCGGCATGATCGCGGCCATTTGGCCGGGCGATACCGCCCGCCGTCGGGCTCGGGTCGCAAACTGGTGCAGCCTGCCCGTGCCGGACGGTGCGGCGCAGCAGGTCATCGGGGACGGGTCGCTCAATTCGGTGCCAGACCGTGCCACGCTGCGCGCCGTGCTGGCTGAAGTGCGCCGCATCCTGGCTCCGGGTGGCCGCGCCGCGATCCGCGTCTTCCTGCGCCCTGACCCGGTCGAGACGGTGGATCAGGTCCTGAATGCCGCCCGGCACGGCCGGATTGCCGACCTGAATGTCCTGCGTTGGCGCATCGCCTCGGCGCTGGCAGTATCGCCGGAGCATGAGGTTGCTGTCGCCGATATCCTGTCTGCCGTCGCACCCTTGGGCGATCTGGCCGAATTCGCGCTGAGCCAGGCGATGGACCCCGCCCTTGCCGAGCATTTCCTGGCCTACCGCGCTTCGCCTGCGCGGTATGTCTTTCCCGACAGGGCAGCCCTGACAGCCGATGCCGCAACGGCCGGACTGGCCTGCGTCTGGGTTCCGACCTCTGGCTATCCTGGGGCCGAAGACTGCCCGATTGCCATGCTTGGCTGACCCGGTGTCGCATACCGGCAATTCCGGTGTCGGTTTTGGAAGCCAATGGCCGGTTTCAGGGTGCGATGTGGCGGACATTGGCGGCATAAGACCGGCAAACAGTCGTCGGAGGTCGATCATGAACGAAGTGGCAGGGCGCAGGGCACGGGGCGGTGGCGGTGCCAGCCGCCGGGCAGAGCGGACCGCGATCAGCTTCGAGACCGCGCGCTTCATCCAGCGCAACATCCCGAACTTCGAGATCCTGAACGAAGAAGCGCTTCAGATCATCGAATGGAACGCCGAGACGGTGCTGGAAGAGATCGGCGTGAATTTCGTCGAAAGCCCCGAGGCGCTGGAACGCTGGCGTCAGGCCGGGGCGGATGTGAGGGGCGAGCGTGTCCACATCCCGCGCGGCCTGGCCCGCAAGCTGTGCGCGACGGCCCCCTCCAGCTTTACCCAGCACGCCCGCAACCCCGAGCGCAACGTCGAGGTCGGCGGTCGCAATCTGGTGCTGGCCCCGGTCTACGGCCCCCCCTTCGTGCGCGATGCCGAAGGCGGCCGGCGCTATGCCACGCTGGAGGATTTCCGCGCCTTCGTGAAGCTTGGCTACATGTCGAAATGGCTGCACCATTCCGGCGGCACGGTCTGCGAGCCGACTGACGTGCCCGTGAACAAGCGGCATCTCGACATGCTGCTGGCCCACATGACGCTGTCGGACAAGCCCTACATGGGGTCCGTGACCGAACCCAGCCGGGCCGAGGATTCGGTGGCGATGTCGAAGATCCTGTTCGGGAACGACTTCGTTGACCAGAACACGGTGATGACCTCGCTCATCAACATCAACAGCCCGCTCACCTTCGACAGCATCATGATGGGCGCGCTTGAGGTTTACGCCAAGGCCAATCAGGCCGCGATCGTCAGCCCCTTCATCGTGGGGGGGGCCATGGCCCCGGTGACGGTGGCGGGAACGCTGACGCAGGTCTTGGCCGAGGTGCTGGCGGGTGTGGCCTATTCCCAGCTGATCCGCCCCGGCGCGCCGGTGATCTTCGGCGCCTTCGTGACCTCGATCGACATGAACTCGGGCGCGCCGACCTTCGGGACGCCCGAAGCCGCCCACATCACCTATGGCGCGGGGCAACTGGCGCGGCGGATGGGGCTGCCCTATCGGTCGGGCGGGTCGTTCTGCGGCTCGAAGCTGCCCGACGCGCAGGCGGCCTATGAGACGGCAAACAGCCTGAACATGGCGCTTCTGGCCGGGGTCAACTTCATGCTGCACGCCTGCGGCTGGCTGGAAGGCGGGCTGGTGTCGTCCTACGAGAAGTTCGTGATGGATGCCGACCAGCTGGGCACGCTGCATCACCTGGCGCAGGGCGTCCTGATGGACACGAACGGTCAGGCCATGGACGCGATCCGCGAGGTCGGTCCGGGCGGCCACTACCTCGGCTGCGCCCATACCCAGGCGAATTTCAAGTCGGCCTTCTGGCGGTCGGACCTCTTCGACTACAAGCCCTTCGAGACCTGGGCCGAGGAAGGCAGCCGCGATACCCAGGCGCTGGCGGCCGAGAAGGTGAAGAAGCAGCTGGCCGACTACCAACCCCCGCCGCTGGACGAAGGCATCCGCGAGGCGCTGGAGGCCTTCGTCGCACAGCGCAAGGCCGCGATGCCGGACGCCTTCATCTGAGGGGGCTTGACCGCAGAATCCGGGCGGGTCTAGGCTTACAACAGCGTCGATCCGTCCGCTTGAACGATGGTCCTCAACAGGCGGAGGGTCCATGTTCAGTTCCGTAGACATCAGCTTCCTCAATCAGGGCGTAAGTCAGCCCTCGGCGCTTTTGCCGGGGGATTTCGCGGTCTTCGGGGCGGGGGTTGGCACCCCCTATCCGCCGCGTGCCGAGGTTGGTTATGATCTGGTCACGGCCAGCGCGGATGCACCGGCTGCCGTCCGCGCGGCGGTCAACCAGTCATCGACCGACATCGATCATTTCGACTTCGATCTGGGGGGGCCGCTCTTGCCCCCGGGGCGAAGGGTTGTCGATCTGGGGGATGTGCCGCCTGATGCCGATCCTGCCATCACGCGCGACCGGATCGAACAGGCAACCCGCAGCATCCTTGCCGCCGGTGCCTGCCCGATCCTGATCGGCGGGGACGATTCCGTCCCCATCCCCTTTCTGCGGGCTTTCGCCGATGCCGGGCCGGTCGACATCCTGCAGATCGACGCGCATATCGACTGGCGTGACAGTATCGGGGGCGAGAGGCTGGGCTACTCCAGCACCATGCGCCGCGCGTCGGAACTGCCCTTCGTGCGGTCGATCACGCAGGTCGGCATGCGCGGCGTCGGTTCGGCGCGGGTGGAAGAGGTTCAGGCGGCGCAGGCCTGGGGCGCCCGGCTGGTTACGGTGCGCGAGGCGCGGGCCCTGGGCCCCGAGCGCCTTGCCGCAATGCTGCCAGAAGGGGGGCGCCTCGTCGTGCAGGTCGACGCGGACGCGTTTGACCCAGCGGTATGCCCGGCGGTGAATGCGCCCACCCCCGGCGGCTTCCGGTTCGAGGAGCTGTCCGAAATCCTTGCCGCAGCCGTGGCCCGCAAGGGTCTGGCGGGTCTGTCCCTTGTGGAACTGGTCCCGGCGCGTGACCCTTGCGGACTGTCGGCCAATGTCGCCGGCAGGCTGATCTGCAACGCCATCGGGCATGCCGCGCGCCGGGCCTGAGCTTCAGGCCACACCGCCCCGCCGCAGGAACTGGGCCTCGGCCAGCAGCGCGATCAGCACCTCGATGTGGCGGGCGGCCGAATAGCTCGCGTCGCCTTTCAGGCGGGTCGCTTCCAGCCGTTCTTCCTGCGACATCAGCCGAGGCACCGTTTCTTCGGGCGAACCGACCATCTGGACGAGGCGGCGCAGATCGCGGTCGCGACGATACTCGGCCAGGCCGAAGCGGGCGGCGCGCATCAAGAGCCTCGGGCGGCGCAGGGTGGCAAGCGAGGTCCAGGTATCCGGCATGGGGTGCTCCTTCCTTTGGTGGAAGGCACTATGCCGCCGGTCAACCCAGCGTTGCGCGACTGGCCGAGCAGCGCACGGAGGTTACCGAAAAGTTTAGGAATTCGGCGCAATTGTCAGCACCGGCCGAATGCTTAACACACAGGTAACCACTTCCACCCAAGGTTGCGACAGTCCAAGGCCGGACCTTGCCAAGCCCCGGGGTGGACAAAGACGGGACGATCGACTTGCCAGAACTGACCGCTGCCAGCCTGCCTTCCTGGCTTCCCGCCGCCGTGCGCCATTACCTTGACCATACCGAGGAGGGCACCTCGCTGCGGGCCCTGGCACGGCGTGAGGGGGTCCATGCCTCGACGGTCCTGCGCCAGGTGCGCCGGTTCGAGGGGCGGCGCGAAGACCCGCTGATGGACGAAGCGCTGGAGGCGATTGCCCGTCTTGCCCTGCGGTCGGCCGATGTTCCAGCCCGAAAGGAAGACCCCGCGATGTCTGCTGCCCTCCGCCACCCCGCCAAGCCCATCCTGTGCGACGAATCCCTGCTTGCGCGTGAAGGTCGGCGCGTGTTGCGACGTCTGGCCGAACCGGGGGCCGTCATGGCCATCGCGCCCGAGATGGAGAAAGCCGCCGTCCTGCGGGAATTGCCCGACGGTCGCAGCCTGCGCACGGCCGTGCTGGACCGTGCCGTGGCGCAGGCCTTCACGCTGCAAGACTGGATTGCGTGCCGCAAACCGGGGCGAGTCGCCACATACGAGATCACGGCGGCGGGCCGGGCAGCGCTGAAGCGGATGACCGAAGCCGAAGAGCAACGCCGCCGGGGCGAGACCGAGGCCGCGTCCTTCGGCGACCAGCATCGCGTCTGGAACGAACGCGAGGTGATGGATGACGCCGGGCCCCGTCGGGTGCGCTACAACGTTGCGGAAAGCCCCGTGGCGCTGCTGGGCCGCAGGCTCGACCGGGATGGCAAGCCGTTCCTCGCCCCCGAACTGGTCGATGCGGCGGAACGTCTGCGCGAGGACTTCGAACTTGCGCAGATGGGCCCGCGCGTGGCGCAGAACTGGGACCGCTTCCTGACCGGGGGGGATCGCGGGGCGTTTCAGCCTGACAGCGGTCTGGCGGAAGGTCCTGCCCGGTCGCGGGCTAGGGTCGCCGCCGCCCTGCGCGATCTGGGGCCGGGCCTGGGGGATGTGGCCTTGCGATGCTGCTGTTTTCTTGAAGGGCTGGAGGTCGCCGAAAAGCGCCTCGGCTGGGCGGCGCGGTCGGGCAAGATCGTGCTGCGCATCGCGCTGATGCGGCTCAAGCGGCACTATGACGAGACCTATGGCAAGTCCGGCCCGCTGATCGGCTAGGCGCCGACCCCGCGGATCATCAGCACGACAGAGACCGCCCCAAGCCACACCGAGGCCAGCCGCCGCAGCACCTGCACGGTGCGCGGCTGGCCTTGGCCGCGGTCCCGCAACGCCGCGCCGACCGCGGCCCAAGCCACCGCCACCGCCACGACCAGCGCCGCGAAGATCGCCAGATTTGGGCCCAAGCTGTCGGGAGAGGGCAGGATCGCCAGCCCGAAGATCAGCGCCTTGGGGTTGAGGGCCGTCGTCACGAACAGCGACCGCGCATCGACCCTGCCGGCGCCCCCCTTGTCCACTGGGCGCCAGAGCCGGATTGCCAGCACCGCCACCCAGACCGCCGCCGTCACCGTGACTGCCGCATGCAGCCCGGGCCAGACCGCCAGCAGCGCCGCCCCGGCCAGCAAGAGCGGCAGAATCGTGGTGAGATATCCGGCAAGCTCTGCCGGTATCAGCCTCGATGCCCCGGCAAGACCGCGCTCAGCCCCGGCGATCATCATGAGGGTATTGGTCGGGCCGGGTGTTGCCAGAAGGGCAAGTACGGCCAGCGTGACTTCGACAGGTGACATCATGGTATCCAGAGACTGCCGTTTGGGTGACAAAGTGGCAACCGCGCGTCCTTGATCCGGATCAAGGCATGTTTGCCGCGCATGGGCACGGGGCAGGGCTGCGGGGGCTCGTCGCGTTGCCTTGGGATGCGTTTCGGCTTATCTGAAGCCAATGCCGGTCCGTCAGGGGGGAACTTTCGTGCGCGACCTCAAGCTTCCCGAAGAGCGTCATCCCGAAAAGGCGCATCGTCCGGACAACGCCCAACCGAAGAAACCTGCCTGGATCCGGGTGAAGGCGCCGACCTCGGAAGGCTACAAGCAGACCCGTGACATCCTGCGCGAAAAGAAGCTGGTTACGGTTTGCGAGGAAGCGGGCTGCCCGAATGTCGGCGAATGCTGGAGCCAGGGCCACGCCACCATGATGATCATGGGCGAGATCTGCACCCGCGGCTGCACCTTCTGCAATGTCGCGACTGGCAAGCCCCAGGCGCTGGACGCGTTCGAGCCAGGCCGCGTCGCGCATGCCGTGGCCGAGCTGGGTCTGAACCACGTCGTGGTGACAAGTGTCGACCGTGACGATCTGGCCGATGGCGGGGCCGAGCATTTCGCCCAGACGATCCGCGCCATCCGTCATCGCCGGCCCGAGACGACGATCGAGGTTCTGATCCCCGATTTCCTGCGCTGCGGCCCCGAGGCACTTGAAACCGTGGTCGCCGCCGGACCCGATGTGTTGAACCACAACCTCGAAACCGTGCCGGGCCTTTACCCCGAAGTCCGCCCCGGCGCGCGCTACTTCCACAGCTTGCGGCTCTTGCAGCGGGTGAAGGAGATCGACCCGCTGATGTTCACCAAATCGGGCATCATGGTGGGCCTGGGTGAGGATCGGCAGGCAGTCCTGCAGGTGATGGACGACATGCGGGCCGCGGAGGTCGATTTCCTGACCATAGGCCAGTATCTGCAACCGACGCCGAAACATCATGCGGTTGCCCGCTTCGTGACGCCGGACGAGTTCAAGGCCTATGAGACAGCGGCCTGGGGCAAGGGGTTCCTGATGGTTTCGGCGACGCCGCTGACCCGTTCGTCCTATCATGCCGGTGACGATTTCGCCCGGATGCGGGCGGCACGGCAGGCGGCCCGAAACTGAGGGTCGAGTTTTCGACGAAAACTCGAAAGGCCGGATTTTCGACGAAAATCCGCTGTTTCAGAACAATAGCTGCACCGGATCGCGATTGCAGACCACGATGAACTGGTTTGACGTGGCCAAGAGGTGAAACCCGCGCTGCCGCACCTCGGCGAAGAAGCGATCCCGTCCCACCTCCCGGTCAACCCATGCGATGGAGCGGCGAACGACTCCGCCCCTGGCGGCCTGTGCGGAGAAGATCAGCCTGATCCAGGTCTCCGGGTCGTGATGGACAGGTGGAACGGACATGTGCAAGGTCATGCCGGTCACGCTGCCAGACCGGGGTTACCGTCTGGTTAACCGCGTCACTCCACATCCCGAACCGCCAGCAGATATTCAGCCACGGCAACCCGGTCGCCTTGCGGCAGCCGCGCCATGTTCTCGACCACATGCGCCATGTGGCCGCCCACGCTGTCGAATTCCGGGGTGAAGCCGGAGGTCAGGTATTGCACGATCTCGCCTGCCGTCCAGCCCAGCTTGCCGGGCGTGATGTCCGGGATGCGGCCCTGACCCGAGGGGTTCGGCGCACCTGCCAGCCAGCGCGATCTGTCCATCCCGCCCAGCAAGGTGCGCGGCGTGTGACATTCGCCGCAATGTGCCAGCGCCTCGGCGATGTAGCGGCCACGATCTGCGGTCGGCGTCAGGTTTCCGCCAAGGGCCCAGTCCTCCGAAAGATAGAGGAGTTTCCAGACCCCGAGGCTCGCGCGGATCGAGAAGGGAAAGCCGATCTCGTGCGGTTGGCTGGGGGTCGGGTCTGCGGGCAGGGTCTTGAGGAAGGCATGCAGGTCGGCCACGTCCTGCATCTTCATCTTCGCATAGGATGCATAGGGCAGGGAGGGATAGTAATGCGCGCCCTCGGGGCTGACGCCCCGGGTCAGGGCATTGGCAAGGTCCAGCACGTCCCAGCCGCCAATGCCATGGGTCGGGTCCTGGCTGATGTTCGGCGCGATGAAGGTCCCGAAATCCGATGGGAATCGCTGCCCGCCGGACAGGACCAGCTGCGCCTCGCCCCTGGCGCCCTGGGCCATGTGGCACGAGGCACAGCCTGCGGCCCAGAAGACCTGCTCACCCTGAACGGCGTCGCCGGTCAGACCGGCGACGGCCGCTGCGGGCAAGGGCCTTGGCAGGGCCAGATACCACAGGGCACCCGCCCCGATCACCGCCGCTCCGGCCAGCCAGGAAATCACCCGCATGCATGCCCTCGTTCCATCCTTCGCGGGGCCAGCCTAAGCGCAGTGTGCGCCCTGTCCAGTCACGGTTTCGCGGACAGGCGGTTGACCGTCAGCCAGTCGGGCCAGCCGAAGGCCCATTCCCATGCCGCGATGGCAATGCAGAGCGCGACCACGCCCAGCACCAGCTTGACCCGACCCTCGGACGGGGGGGTCTGGGCCCAGCGTTTGGCGCGCAGCAGCCACAGGCCGACGTTCATGCCTGCTCCACAAAGCGCACCTTGCCGATGAACGGCAGATTGCGGTCGCGCTGCGCATAGTCGATGCCGTAGCCCACCACGAATTCGTCGGGAATTTCGAACCCTGTCCAGTCCGCCTTGACCGGCACCTCGCGGCGCGAGGGCTTGTCCAGAAGCGCGCAGGTCTTCAGCCGGGCCGGCTCTCGCGCCTTCAGAAGATGCAGGACATGGGTCAGGGTGAAGCCGGTGTCGATGATGTCCTCGACCACCAGCACGTCGCGCCCCGCGATCTCGCCCCGCAGGTCCTTCAGGATGCGCACCTCCCGGCTGGAATGCATGGCGTCGCCGTAGCTGGAGGCTTCAAGGAAATCCACCTCGACCGGCAGTTCGATCTCGCGCACCAGATCGGCGATGAAGACGAAGGACCCGCGCAAGAGGCCCACGACGACAAGCTTGTCGGTACCCTGAAAATGCGCCGTGATCTCGCGGGCCAGTGCTTCGACCCGGGCCGCGATGGCCTTGGCGCTGATCATCTGGTCGATGACATATCCGGTCATGAAGGCACCTCATGCAATGGGCGGCTTGGGCCGCTCCTTCCTTGCGCCAAGCTGCCCCGGTTGCAAGGGCCCTGTTGCCATGCGATGCCCGATGCCTGCCCTGTGTGCCTTCCGGTTATCGTGTTCGCTGCATTTCGGGCTGAGGCGTGACTGAAACAGCAGCCCGCAGGACCTGACTGCAACAGATGCGAGGCGCAGATGGCAGATCGCTTGTCTCGTGCTTTGCGGACAGGGGCGCCGAACAAGGGGCATGCCGGAAGCAGCGGCACCAAGCCAGCGCTTGGCATGCCTTACGAAAGCATGACAAGGGCAAGCGCCCTGCCGCACCCTTTTGACAGGCAACAGGGCAATGCTTGATCTTCCGGGCCGGGCAGGCCACATCAGGGGCAAAAGCGCGAGCCGAATGCCCAAGCACTCTGAGACCAAAAGACTGCCCTACACTGCCCGCCAGATGTATGATCTGGTGGCCGATGTCGCATCGTACCCGAAGTTCCTGCCGTGGAATTCCGCCGCCCGGATCCGATCGCGCAGGCCGGTCGCGGGCGGCGGAGAGTTGATGGAGGCTGATCTGGTGATCAGCTTCAAGGTCTTTCGCGAACGCTTCGGCAGCCGGGTCACGCTCTGGCCCGAACAGGGCAGGATCGAAACCGAGTACCTCGACGGCCCTTTCCGTTACATGAGGTCCAACTGGGCCTTCCGTGACATTCCGGGCGGTTGCGAAGTGGATTTCGACGTCGATTTCGAGTTCCGCAACGCGATCCTTCAGGGCATCATCGGTGTGGTCTTCAACGATGCGATGCTCAGGATCGTGCGCGCCTTCGAACGGCGCGCGGCCGAGCTTTATGGCACTGACTGGGCGCAGGGAAGGGAACTGGGGCAGGGATGACGAACCGCAGCGAAACCCGCCCATTGGGCATCATCACGGCCGCGGCTGGCATGTTGATGCTGATCCTTGTCGTCTGGGTGCTTTACGTCGCACAGAATGTGCTGATCCCCATCGCCTTTGCCGTTGTCGTGGCCTTTGTCCTCTGGACGGTGGTCGACTGGATGGGGCGGGTCGCCGGCCTGCGCCACATGCCGCTTTTCCTGCGTCATGTCGTGGTGCTTGGCCTTTTCGTCTGGGCGATCTTCCTGTTGATCGGCACCCTGCGCAGCAATGGCGAGGTTCTGGTCCAGCGTCTGCCACAATACACCGCCAACATCCTCGGTCTTGTCCAGAGACTGGATGAGGCCTACCGGATCGACGAGTTCATTCCGGGCGGGCTGACGTCCGTGGTTGCGGCGAATTTCGACCTGACCGGGGTCGCGCGGCAGGCGCTGGGGGCCATGGGCAGCCTTGGCGGGCTGATCGTGCTGATCCTGCTTTACACCGCGTTCCTCATGATCGAATACACCGGCTTCGTAAAGAAGCTGCACCTGGCCTTCCCGACCGGCAAGAAGGCCGAGCAGCTGATTGCCCTCTCTTCTGACATCAACAGCCGGATCGGCGGGTTCCTTGCGGTCAAGACGCTCATCAACATCATTCTCGGCGCGCTCAGCTATGTCGCGCTCAAGTGGCTTGGGGTGGAACTGGCAGGTTTCTGGGCGATCTTCATCGGCGTGCTGAATTACACGCCCTATCTTGGGTCGGTCGCCGGCGTGATCGCGCCGACGCTGATGGTTCTGGCCCAGACCGGCGAGATCAAGGCCACGCTGATTGCCATGGCGGTGCTGTCCGCGCTGCAATTCATCATCGGGTCGCTGATCGAGCCGCAGGTGATGGGGCGGCGCATCAACCTGTCGCCGATGATGGTGCTGGTGGCGCTGGCCTCTTGGTATGCGCTCTGGGGTCTGCCCGGCGCGGTGCTGGCCGTGCCGATGACGGTCATAATCCTGGCCGTGCTCGGGGCGGTATCCTTCACGCGGCCGCTGGCCGTCCTGCTGTCGAACGACGGCCGGATCGGCGAGCCGATCCGGAAGGACTAGGCGGCCCGACGGAATGGCGCCCGCCGGGCGTTAGGGGAAGAACCTGCGAACGAGGGCCCCATGCGCATTGTCGTCCTGCTGTCCTGTCTTATCACGCTTGCCTTTCCCCTTGCCGCCGAGACGGTGCGCCTGGGCGACCGGTCCTATGAGATCGTGCTTCCCGCCAGTCCGCGCGGCGCCCCGCTGATCCTGGCCCTGCACGGCGGCGGGGGCGATCCCGACCAGTTCGCCAAGTCCTCCGGCTTCGGCCGCGCGGCAGTTGCCGCAGGCTATGCCGTGGCCTTTCCGGCGGGCACGGGGCGGCGCGGCGACCGCATCCTCACCTGGAACGCGGGCTATTGCTGCGGCCCGGCCTTGCGCAACCAAAGCGACGATCTCGGTTTTCTGATGCTGGTGATCCGCGACGCGCAGGACCGCTTCGGGCTTGGCGACAGGGTCTACATGACCGGCATGTCAAACGGGTCGATGATGGCGCAGACCTTCGCTGCAAGGAACCCCGGCCTGCTGCGCGCCGTGGCCGGAGTGGCCGGCACGATGGACACGTCGCGCATCCGCCTGGGCGGCCCGGTGCCCGCGCTGGTCCTCCACGGGACGGCGGATGCCATGGTGCCCTACGGCGGCGGCAAGGGGGACAGCAGCCTGACCCGCACCGACTTCGCCTTGGTCGCGTCGGTGGTGCAGGCGTTCCTCGCGCCCTGGGGACAGGGCGTCGCCATGACCGAACAAAGGATCGACCGGCGCGATGACGGCACCGCAGCCGTTGTGGCCGACTACCGGAAAGGCGGCAAGGTTGTGCTGCGGCTGATCACCATCGAAGGCGGCGGGCACAACTGGCCCGGAGGCCGCAAGGCGCGCCGGGTTCCCGCGAATACGGGTGCCATGACCGAAGAGATCGATGCCAACACCGAAATCCTGCGCTTTTTCGCCCTGCATCCCTGAGCGGGGCCCGGCCTCAGGGACACATCCTGTCGACCGGATTTTTGCCCGCTACGCCAGGGCCGCCGCCAGCAGGTCCAGGGCATGCGCGGTCGCGGCCTTGCGCACCTTGGCCCGGCCTTGCGCGCCGAATTCCACCGTCTGGCAAAAGGTAGGCTGACCGGCGCGGGCCAGGGCAAAGCAGACCCGCCCCTCGGGCTTGAACTCCGACCCGCCCGGCCCGGCGATCCCGGTGATCGCCACTGCCAGACCCGCCGCCGACCGGGCCAGCGCACCCTCGGCCATCTCCAGCGCCGCGGGTTCCGAGACCGCGCCATGCGTGGCCAGGGTCTCGGGGCGGACGCCCAGCATTTCGACCTTTGCGGCGTTGGAATAGGTGACGAAGCCCCGCTCGAAGACATCCGACGACCCCGCCACATCGGTCAGGGCTGCGGCGACCATGCCGCCGGTGCAGCTTTCGGCGGTCGCGATCCGCAGGCCCCAGTAGCGCGCCTGCGCCAACAGTTCGTCGACCTTCACCACAGCCATGGCTGCACCACCCCGTGCCAAAGCCCTGCCAGAACCACCGAGCCGATCCCGGCGAAAAGCCCGGCCCAGAGGTCGTCCAGCATCACCCCCGCCGCATCGCCGCGCCGGTCGGCGCGGCCCACAAGCCAGGGCTTCCAGATGTCGAAGAGGCGAAACATCAGGAACGGGACCACCCAGCCCGGCCATGCGCCAAGGGCAAGGTCCGCCACCCCGTGCCACCAGAGCGGAATCACGGTGAAGGAAAGCGCCAGCCATTGCCCGGCAACCTCGTCGATCACCACTTCCGACGGATCCTCCCCCCCGGTCATCGCCAGATAGCGCGGCACCGCCCAGAACCCGGCCAGCGTCGCCATGATGGCACCGACCGGCACCAGCCATGCCAGCCCCGCCTGATAGGCCAGAACCCCCAGCACCACCGCAATCGCGCTGGCCCAGGTGCCGCTTGCAGGCCGAAGATGGCCGGTCCCGAAGAAGGTGGCGACGGCCGCGCTCATGCCTTCACCAGCGTTGCGGTGGCGAGGGCGGCGATCCCTTCCTCGCGCCCGGTAAAGCCCAAACGTTCGGACGTTGTCGCCTTTACGGACACACGGCCCGCCTCCACGGCCATGATCCGCGCCAGTTCCCTCTGCATTTCAACGGCATGCGGGCCGATCTTCGGGCGCTCGCAAACCAGCGTCACGTCGCAATTGCCCAACTCATACCCCCGCGCGCGGGCCAAAGCGATGGCATGGGCCAGGAAGATATGGCTGGCGGCCCCCTTCCATTGCGGATCGCTGGGCGGGAAGTGGCGGCCGATATCGCCCTCGGCCAGCGCGCCGTAGATGGCGTCGGTCAGCGCGTGCATCCCGACATCGGCATCGGAATGGCCCAGAAGCCCCTTGTCATGCGGCACCCTCACCCCGCACAGCCAGACGTGGTCGCCCGCGCAAAAGGCGTGAACGTCATAGCCATTGCCCAAGCGCACATCCATGCCTTGCCCTTTCAGGATTGCCTCGGCCCGGGCGAAATCGCCCGGATAGGTCAGCTTGAGATTGGTTTCCTCGCCTTGGACGATGGCCACGTCAAGACCTGCGGTCCGGGCAACCTCGACATCGTCCGCCGCGCCGCCCAGATGGGCCAGATGTGCCGCCAGAATGGGCGCGAAGCGGAAGGCCTGCGGCGTCTGGGCCCGGTAAAGGCCAGCGCGGTCCACCGTGCCCGAGACCATGCCCCCCGCGCCGCGCCAGAGGGCATCCGTGACCTCAAGCGCCGGGGCCGCCCCGTCATGGCGTTCCAGCGCCGCCAGCAGCCGGTCGATCAGGGCCCGGGTTACCAGCGGACGCGCCCCGTCATGGATCAGGACCGCATCTGTCCCGGTCCCCTGCAGCGCCCGCAGTCCCGCCAGGACCGAGGCATCGCGCGTAGCCCCGCCCTCGACCAGCCTTTCCCCAGCGGAAAGCCCTAGAGCCCCGGCCCGATCCCGGTCGTCAGGGTGGATCACCAGGATCACCGGCAGGCCCGCAAAGGCGGCGATCGTATGTGCCAGCACCGGCCGCCCGGCAAGCATCTGCCACTGCTTCGGCAAATCGCCCCCCATCCGGCTTCCCCGGCCGGCGGCCACGATGATGACGGCTGTCTGCATGGCACACTCCTTCCCGTTCCTCCCTAATCGGTCATACCCGGCCTGACAATCTGGCGCGCGACCGGGCACTTCTGCACAAAATTTGTGCGCCGCACCTTTTTCAGCCATTATCTGGCCCTTGCCGCCTTGGTCCAACGGGCTTCGGGCGGTAACACAGATTCCAACTGCACAAGGAAAAGGCAATTGCCCGTCCCGCTTGGCCCTCTCACGCTTGACCCGCCGGTGTTCCTCGCTCCGCTTGCGGGGATCACGGACCTGCCGTTCCGCCGTCTGGTGGCCGGGTTCGGCGCCGGGCTGGTCGTATCCGAGATGGTGGCCAGCGAAGAGGTCGTCCGCAACCGGCCCGAGGCGCGGGCCCGGGCGGAACTCGGGTTCGGCGAACAGGCGACCAGCGTTCAGCTTGCGGGACGTGACCCGCACTGGATGGCGGAAGGGGCGAAGTTCGTCGAAGGGCAGGGCGCGCGGATCATCGACATCAACATGGGTTGCCCGTCGAAACGGGTGACCACCGGGCTCTGCGGCTCGGCGCTGCTGCGCGACCTCGATCTCGCGCTCGGTCTGATCGAGGCGGTGGTGAAGGCCGTCAGGGTGCCGGTCACGCTGAAGACCCGGTTGGGCTGGGACGATACCCTGCACAACGCGCCCGAGCTTGCCAAACGCGCGGAAAGCGCGGGCGTGCAGATGATTACCATCCATGGCCGCACCCGCTGCCAGTTCTACAAGGGCCATGCCAACTGGTCCGCGATCCGCGCGGTGAAAGAGGCGGTGACGATCCCCGTCATCGCCAATGGCGACATCACCGACACCGCCACCGCCCGTGAGGCGTTGCGCCAGAGCGGCGCCGATGGCGTGATGATCGGGCGTGGCGTGCAAGGCGCGCCCTGGCGGCTGGCGCAAGTGGCGCATGAGCTTTACGGCACGCCTGCGCCAAAGATCCCGGACGGTGGCCGCCTTGGCCGGATGATCCTGGACCATTACGACGACATGCTGACCTTCTATGGGCGCGATCTCGGCCTGCGCATGGCAAGGAAGCACCTTGGCTGGTATCTGGAAGAGGCGGGCCTGCCCCATGCGCGCGAGGCGATCCTGACCTCGACCGACCCGGCGGAAGTGATCCAGCTGATCGAACTGGCCTTCGCCGATCTGGAGCTTGCCGCATGACGCCCTACCGGATGCCATACCCGGTGCCGGGGGTGATCTGGGCCTCGCTGCCCTTGCCCGCGCTGCTTCTGGACCGCGACGCCCGCATCCTTGAGGTCAACCCGGCGGCCGAGACCTTCCTCAACACCTCGGACAAGGCCCTGCGCGGCCAGCCCGCCTTCGACCGGCTGGCCATCGACGCCCCGATGGAAGAGGCGCTGGCCCGGGCCCGTGCCAATCAGTCACCCCTGAACATCAACGATGTCGACGTCACAACGGGCGAGCGACCCCCGGTGCAGTGCACCGTCCATATGGCCCCGATGCACGACAATCCCGATATCGTGATGCTGCTGCTGTCCCCGCGCGAGATCGCCGACCGGCTGGGCCGCTCGATGGGGGTAAAGACGGCGGCGCGCTCGGCCATCGGCATGGCGGAAATGCTGGCGCATGAGATCAAGAACCCGCTGGCGGGTATCTCGGGTGCGGCGCAGCTTCTGTCGATGAACCTGTCCCCCGAAGATCAGGAGATGACGGACCTCATCGTCGAGGAAACCCGCCGCATCGTGAAGCTTCTGGAGCAGGTCGAGCAGTTCGGCAACATCCGTCCGCCAGACCGCAAGCCGGTGAACATCCACGACGCGCTGGACCGTGCCCGGCGCTCGGCCCTTGTGGGTTTTGCCGCGCATATGACCATCAGCGAGGATTACGATCCCTCGCTGCCGCCGACCTTTGCCGACAGCGACCAGCTGATGCAGGTGTTCCTCAATCTGATCAAGAACGCCGCCGAGGCCTGCAGGACCGGCGGCACCATCCGTTTGCACACCTTCTATGACCTGTCGCTGCGCCTGCGCCGCAAGGATGGCGCTTCGGCGGCCCTGCCACTGAACGTGGAAATCATCGACGACGGCCCCGGCATCCCGCCCGACATCGCCGCCAACATCTTCGAGCCCTTCGTCTCGGGCCGCGAGAACGGCACGGGCCTTGGCCTCGCCCTCGTCTCGAAGATCATCTCCGACCATGACGGCTGGATCTCTGTCGATTCCGCCCCCGGTCGTACCGTGTTCCGCGTGTCGCTGCCCATGGCGCCACGCGACAGAAGGAAGGAAGCTGAATAGATGGATGGCACCGTCCTTGTTGCCGACGACGACCGCACGATCCGCACGGTTCTGACGCAGGCCCTGACCCGGGCGGGCTGCAAGGTCCATGCGACCTCAAGCCTGATGACCCTCATGCGCTGGGTCGAGGAAGGCAAGGGCGATCTGGTGATCTCTGACGTCATCATGCCCGATGGCAATGGGCTGGACGCGCTGCCACGCATCTCGAAGATGCGCCCCGGCCTGCCGGTGATCGTGATTTCGGCGCAGAACACGATCATGACCGCGATCCAGGCCGCCGAGGCCGAAGCTTTCGACTACCTGCCCAAACCCTTTGACCTGCCCGACCTGATGAAGCGCTCCTCGAAGGCGCTGGAGCAGAAGCGCCGCGCGCCGAAGGTGGTGGTGGCACCGCGCGACGCCGGTGACGATCTGCCGCTGGTGGGGCGCACCCCGGCCATGCAGGCGCTTTACCGCCTTGTCGCCCGGGTGATGAACACCGATCTCGCCGTCCTCATCACTGGCGAAAGCGGCACCGGCAAGTCGCTGATCGCACGGGCGATCCACGACTTCTCGGACCGCCGCACCTTGCCCTTCACCGTGGCCCAGGCCGCCGATCTTCAGGGCATCGACGGCCCTTCGACGCTGATGTCGAAGGCGCGGGGCGGGTCGATCGTCTTTGACGAGGTGGCCGATTACGACGAGGACACGCAGGCCCGCGTCGTCCGCATGCTCGATCTGCTGGGCGACAATGCCCCCCGCATCATGGCCACCAGCCAGTCCGATCTTGCCGCACGGATGGAAGCGGGGCAATTCCGTCAGGATCTGTTCTACCGGCTGGGCGGCGTGTCCCTGCATGTCCCTTCCTTGCGCGAAAGGGTGGACGACATTCCCCTTCTCGCCGAGCATTTCCTTGCCAGGGGAGAACGCGACCTTGGCGCCATCCGGCGCCTGTCGCCGGAAGCGACCGACCTGATCCGAAGCTATTCCTGGCCTGGAAACGTGCGCCAGTTGGAAAACACCCTGCGGCGCCTGCTGGTGACCGCTTCCGAATCAGAGATTTCGCGCGGCGAGGTGGAGCTTGTCCTTGGCAACCAGCCCGGCCCCGAACCCCGGGCCGAGGGCGTTTCCGGGGAAAAGCTGTCTGCCTCGGTCGCGCGGCATCTGAAGCGCTATTTCGATTTGCATGGCGGCCAGCTTCCGCCCCCCGGTGTCTATCAGCGCATCCTGCGCGAGGTGGAACTGCCGCTGATCGAGATCGCACTGGACGCCACCGCCGGCAATCAGGCGAAATGCGCCGATCTTCTGGGCATCAACCGCAACACCCTGCGCAAGAAGATCACCGATCTCGACATCCGCGTGACCCGTCGCCGCAAGTTGATGTAAACCCGCCACGCCCCTTGTGTCTTTTCGGTTTCACTGCCCGCGCCAGCTAGATATAGTGGTCGGGGGTGGGTTTTCCACCGGCCAACGGGCAGATTCGGGTGGATCGCGCACTGCAAAGCGATGTCTGGGCACGCTTCTCGCGCCTGCGCCGCCAGCGCAGGGTGCAGACGGCCGTCACCCTTGGGGTCGTGTTCCTTGGCCCCGTCCTTGCCGTGGCCACCTTCCTTGCGCTGGGACCGTTCAACCAGGATGCAGCGTCGCCGGTTCTGCGGCTGATCCTTCTGTCCGACCTCATCTATGTGCTTCTGGTCGCGGCGCTGGTTCTGACGCGTGTGATCCGGATGGTCGCGGACCGCCGCACGCGTTCGGCCGGATCGGCGCTGCACTTGCGCCTGTCGGGCGTCTTCATGCTGATCGCCCTGATCCCGACTGTCCTCGTCGCGGTCTTCGCGGTCCTGTCGATCAACATCGGTCTGGAAGGCTGGTTTTCCGACCGGGTGCGTTCGGTCGTCGGGTCATCCCTCTCGGCCGCGCAAGCCTATGAGGCGGTGCAGCGCGAGGATCTTGCCACCGATGCCGTGGCGCTTGCCGGTTATCTGAACCGGGCCAAGCAGCAGGCGGTTTTCCTGCGCGACGACCAGTTGCGCCCTCTGCTCAGCCAGGCGCAACAGGTGATCCAGCGCGGGCTGAAAGAGGCCTATCTGGTCGACGGCACGGGCGCGCTCAAGACCCGGGGCGAACGATCCTATCTTTTCGGTTTCGAGCCCCTGACCGAAAACCAGCTCCGGCTGGCGCGCGAGGGCAATACCGTCCTGATCCCCGACTGGGCCAACAACGAATTCCGCGCGTTGATCTTTCTGGATGCCTATACCGACCGCTACCTCTACGTCACGCGCGAGGTGGACGGCTCGATCCTGTCGCTCCTCGATGAAACCCGGGAAACCGTGCAGCTTTACACCCAGCTGGAAAGCGAACGCGGGCGGCTTCTGTTCAATTTCGGCCTGATCTACCTCGGCTTCGCGCTGATCCTGATCCTGGCCGCGGTCTGGCTGGGCCTGTGGTTCGCCGAACGGCTGTCGCGCCCGGTGGGGCGTCTTGCGGGGGCGGCGGAACGGGTGGGCGGAGGCGATCTTGACGTGCAGGTCACCGAAGAGGACGGCGACGACGAGATCGCCTCGCTCGGCCGCATGTTCAACCAGATGACCCGGCAGCTGAAAGGCCAGCGCGAGGCGCTGATCGACAGTCACCGCCAGACCGAGGCCCGCCGGCGCCTGTTCGATTCGGTGCTGTCCAACGTCACCGCCGGGGTCATCGGGCTGGATGCGGACGGCGACATCGACTTTGTGAACCGCGCGGCGGAACGGCTTCTCGATCTGTCCGATGGCCAGTCTGACATGCCACTGGCCGCCGCCGTGCCCGAGTTTGCCGCCCTGTTCGGCCGGCTGCGCGAGGCCGGCAGCAATGCCGTACAAGAGGAAATCCGCCTGACCCGCAAGGGCAAGCTGGAAAGCCTTCTGGTTCGCATGAGCACGCGGCGCAGCGACCAGGGTCGGCTTGAGGGCTTTGTGGTCGCCTTCGATGACGTGACCGACCTTGTCAGCGCCCAACGCATGGCGGCCTGGGGTGACGTCGCCCGCCGCATCGCGCATGAGATCAAGAACCCGCTCACGCCCATCCAGCTTTCCGCCGAGCGTATCAAGCGCAAGTTCGGCACCCAGGTCCGCGACCACGAGGACCTTGAGCAATACACCGATGTCATCATCCGCCAGACCAATGACCTGCGGCGGATCGTGGACGAGTTCTCGAAATTCGCCCGCATGCCTGAACCCGACCGCCGGGACTGCGATCTGGTCGAGCTTCTGAAAGGCGCGGTCCTGCTGCAGGAGAACGGCCAGCCAGGCGTGCGCTTTGTCAGCACGATCCCGGACGGTCCGGTGGCAATGGAACTGGATGGCACCATGATCGGGCAGGCGTTGACAAACTTGATTAAGAACGCCGGAGAAGCTATTGAAACGTATCAGGAAAAAGGTCATGTGGCCGGATTCGTGCCGGAAATCCGCGTGACGCTTCTGGTCGATGAGGCCGAGGCGGTCGTTCGGATCGCGGATAACGGCATCGGCCTGCCACCCGACCGCGCGCGGCTGTTCGAGCCCTATGTGACGACGCGCGAAAAGGGCACGGGCCTTGGCCTGCCCATCGTCAAGAAGATCATCGAGGAACATGGCGGAACACTGGCGCTTCTGGATGCCCCGGTCTTTGACGGGTCCGACCACGCCGGCGCCATGGCCGAAATCCGCCTGCCGCGCGCCGCGCGCCGCAAGGCCAGATCATATGTCCCCCCGGAAGTTGCCGCCGCGGGACAGGGAGGTTGAGGGCATGAGCATTCTGATTGTCGATGACGAACAGGACATTCGCGAGTTGATCGGCGATATCCTTCGGGATGAGGGCTACACGGTCCGCCTTGCGGCCAATTCCGACCAGTGCATGTCCGAAATCAATGCCGAACCGCCGTCGCTGATGATCCTGGATATCTGGCTCAAGGACAGCCGGATGGACGGGATCGACATTCTGAAAACGGTAAAGCGCGACAATCCTGATATTCCGGTGGTGATTATCTCAGGTCACGGAAACATTGAAATCGCTGTCGCCGCGATCAAGCAGGGTGCCTACGACTTCATCGAAAAGCCCTTCAACATCGACCAGCTGATGGTTGTCGTGGCCCGCGCGATGGAAACCTCGCGTCTGCGCCGCGAGAATCAGGAGCTGCGCCGCCGCGATGTCTCGGCCTCGGAAATGTTGGGCACCTCTGCAGCCTTCAAGGCGTTGAAGGCCAACCTCGACAAGGTGACCAAGTCCAACGGTCGGGTGATGCTGACGGGCGAGCCCGGTTCCGGCAAGGAAATGGCGGCGCGCTATGTCCACACCAATTCCAACCGTGCCTCGGCGCCCTTCGTGATCGTGTCTTCGGCATCCATCGAACCGGAACGGATGGAAGAGGTGCTTTTTGGCCGCGAAACCGCCGAGCGCGGGGTAGAGCCGGGGCTTCTGGAACAGGCGCATGGCGGGGTGATCTATTTCGACGAGGTCGCCGACATGCCGCTTGGCACCCAGTCGAAGATCCTGCGGGTGCTGACCGAACAGCAGTTCACGCGGGTCGGCGGGGCCGACAAGGTCCGCGTAGATCTGCGCGTCATCTCGTCGACCTGCCGCGACCTGCGGTCCGAAATCGGGCTGGGCCGCTTCCGGCAAGAGCTTTACGACCGGCTGAACGTGGTGCCGATCCCGGTCCCGTCCCTGTCGGAACGCCGCGAGGACATCCCCGACCTTGCGCGCCACTACATCGACTGGTTCCACAAGACCCAGGGCCTGCCCGCCCGCGACCTGTCGCCCGAGGCCGAGACGATGCTGCAGACCATGCCCTGGCCCGGCAACATCCGCCAGTTGCGCAACGTGATCGAACGGGTGCTGATCCTGGGCGACAGTTCCGGCCCGATCGAGGCGCATGAACTGCCGGGCAACGAGCCGAAGCCCGAGGCAGAGGCCGGCATCAGCCTGTCCGGCGCCATTGCCGCCTTGCCGCTGCGCGAGGCGCGGGAGCTCTTCGAACGCGAATACCTGCTGACCCAGATCAACCGTTTCGGTGGCAACATCAGCCGTACTGCCAGCTTCGTGGGCATGGAACGCTCGGCCTTGCATCGCAAGCTGAAATCGCTGGGCGTGGTCGGCATGAACCGCAACGGGCGCGGCTTCGGCGAATACGACGAGTGACGCGGCAATGGGCCGGACCCGCCTTCGGTTGACCCCCCTCATTCGATCTGACATGCAAAGACCCGACGGCAGGTCGCGGAGAGACTCATGAAGGTGATCATCTGCGGGGCGGGGCAGGTTGGCTGGCAGATCGCCCGCCACCTGTCCGGCGAGAAAAACGACGTCACCCTCGTCGACACCAACGCCGATCTGGTGCGCCGCGCCACCGATACGCTGGATGTGCAGGGCGTCGTCGGCTTTGCCAGCCATCCGGATGTGCTGGAAAAGGCCGGTGCGCGTGACGCCGACATGCTGATCGCCGCAACCCATTCGGACGAGGTGAACATGGTCACCTGCCAGGTGGCCCATTCCGTCTTCGACATCACCCGCAAGATCGCCCGCATCCGGGCGCAGAACTACCTTGCCGCGCTTTACGGCGACCTGACCAACCAGGACCAGCTGGCGATCGACGTGGTCATCAGCCCCGAACGCGAGGTGGCCGAAGCCGCGCTGCAACGCCTTGCCGCGCCTGCCACCTTCGATACCGAAAGTTTCATGGGTGGGCGTGCGCAGCTCCTGGGCATCGTTCTGGACGAAGAGTGCCCGGTCCTGAACACGCCGTTGCGACAATTGAACGAGCTGTTTTCCACCCTGCGCGCGATCGTTGTTGGCATCCGGCGCGAGGGCCGGCTCTTTGCCCCCGACCCGGGCGACCAGCTTTATGCCGAGGATCAGGTCTACGTCTTCACCCATGTCGAGGACGTGAACCGGTCGCTGGAGATCTTCGGCAAGAAGACCAAGAAACAGGAACGGATCGTCATCATCGGAGGCGGCAATGTGGGTCTGGCCGTGGCCCGCGCGCTGGAGGCGCGAACCGACCGTATCCGCGCCAAGGTGATCGAGAAGGATCGCGCGACCGCCGAACATGCGGCCGACACGCTGGAACGCACCATCGTCCTGCATGGCGACGGGATGGATATCGACCTGCTGATGGAAGCCTCGGTTGACCGGGCCGATGCGATTCTTGCCGTGACCGATGATGACAAGACCAACCTGCTGGTGTCGGTCCGGGCCAAGCAGGCCGGGTGTCAGATGACCATTGCCCTGGTGAACGACCCGACGCTGGCACCGCTGATGGCGCCGCTCGACATCGATGCCTACATCAATCCCCGCGCGACGACCGTCTCGTCGATCCTGCGCCACATCCGCCACGGCCGGGTCCGCGCGGTCTATTCCATCGGCGATGCCGAGGCCGAGATGATCGAGGCGCAGGTCCTGACCACCTCGCCCCTTGCGGGCCGTCTGGTGCGCGACATCGAATTTCCCGAAGGCGTCCTCGTCGGTGCGGTGATGAAGGGCGAAAAGGTCCTGAAACCCACGGGTGACCTTCGGATCGAGGCAGGCGACGTCATCGCCCTTTTCGCCATGACCAGCGACGTGCCCGAGGTGGAGCGCCTGTTGCAGGTCTCCATCGACTTCTTCTGATGTTTGCCCGGCTGGCCGAACTGCCGCTGCTGGTCGTGCTGATCGGGCTGACCGGCCTTCTTGCGCTTGTGCCCGCCGGTTATGCCGTTGCCGTCGACCAGACGGCCCTTGGGCGCAGCTTTTTCTATGCGGCGCTGATCATCCTTGTCGGTGCCACCATGCTGGGCATCGCCACAGCCGCCTTCAGCCCGCGCGATCTGGCCCGCAGCCACCTTGCCGCCCTTGTCGGCGCCTATGCCGTCCTGCCCCTCGTCATGGCCCTGCCGTTGAAGGAGGCTGTTCCCGATACCACCTTCACCAACGCCTGGTTCGAAATGGTCTCGTCCTTCACCACCACCGGGGCGACGGTCTATCTGCCCGCACGCCTGCCCGATGCGGTGCATCTGTGGCGCGCAACGGTGGGCTGGTTTGGCGGATTTCTGACGTTGCTTGCGGGCTATGCCATCCTTGCCCCCCTGAACCTTGGCGGGGCCGAGGTGGCAACCGGCCGCGTTCCGGGGCGTAGCGCGCAGGGTGCGGCCCAGATCACCCGAACAGCCGATCCCTCGGAACGCCTGACCCGCTTCGCCCTGCAACTCTTCCCCATCTACGCGGCATTGACTCTGACACTCTGGGTCCTTCTGATGATCGCCGGCGCCTCGGGCATTACCGCGCTGATTCATGCGATGGGCACGTTGTCGACGTCGGGCATCTCGGGTCAGACCCCGCTTGCGACCAGCGGGGCGGGCTATTCCGGCGAGGCCCTGATCTTCCTGTTCCTGATCTTTGCCATCACCCGCCGCGCCATGCCCGGGACAGGTCTCGCCGAGAACCGCCGCCCGCTGCGCAGCGACCCCGAACTGCGGCTTGCCGCGCTGATCCTGCTGGCCGTGACCGCCATCCTGTTCTTCCGGCATTGGATCATCGCCGAGGAGGCGGGGGTCCCCGTAAGCGAGGACCAGGCCCTTGCTTCGCTCTGGGCCATCCTTTTCACCGCCGCATCCTTCCTGACCACGACCGGTTATGTGGCGGCCGACTGGCAGACCAGCGCGGCCTGGTCGGGGATCGGCACGCCCGGCCTTGTGCTCATGGCGCTGGCTGTTGTCGGAGGCGGCACGATCACCACGGCCGGCGGGGTCAAGTTGCTTCGGGTCTATGCGCTTCTGCGGCATGGCGAACGCGAGTTGGAGCGGATCATCCACCCCAGTTCGCTGGGCCACGGCGGACCCGAGGCCCGACGATTGCGCAGTGATGGCGCACAACTGGCCTGGGTGTTCTTCATGCTGTTTGCGGTGTCGATCGCGGTGACGGTCGGCTTGCTGTCGATCCTGCGTGTGGGGTTCGAACCCGCTCTTGTGCTTGCGCTTTCGGGCCTCACCACGACCGGCCAGCTCGCCACCCTCGGCATGCCGCAGCCCATAGCCTTTTCCGACCTGTCCGATCCGGTCAAGGCGGTGCTCGGTCTGGCGATGATCGTGGGCCGGCTTGAGACGCTGGCACTTCTGGCGCTGATCCTGCCGGTCCGGGGCCGCTAGGTCGCACTTGGGTAACAGGCTGATTTTTGCGCTGGAATCTCCCTGAAAGGCGATTCATACTCAACCTTGGCCGTCTATGGCGGTGACGACAGGGGGGACGTGCAACACCGCCCGATGCGACAGTGAAGCGACAGAAAAACAAGGCAAAAAAGCAATGGCCGCCGACAAGCAAAACCTGCAGGACGCTTTCCTCAATCATGTGCGGAAGGCGAAAGTTCCAGTGACGATCTTTCTGATCAACGGGGTCAAGCTGCAAGGCGTGATCACCTGGTTTGACAACTTCTGCGTGCTTCTGCGCCGCGATGGCCAGTCGCAGCTGGTCTACAAGCATGCGATTTCGACCATCATGCCGGGCGCGCCGATCAGCCTTTACGAAGGGGAAGACTGATCACACACGACCCCCAGGACGGTGACGACCTGCTCGCCAAACGCGAGGGGGCCCGACTGCGCGACACCGCAGCGCAACCGACGCGCGCCTGGGTGCTGCATCCGGCCCTGAAATCGTCCAGCGCCCGACGCCTGCCAGAGCACGGGCTGGCCGAGGCCGTGGCCTTGGCGGCGGCCCTGCCGGAACTTGCGGTCTGCGGCTCCGAAGTCGTCCGGCTGGCCCGCACCCATCCCGGGACGCTGCTGGGATCGGGCAAGGTTCAGGAGTTGAAAGAGAAATTCAAGGCGGAAGCGATCGATCTTGTCCTGATCGATGGCGCGGTATCGCCCATCCAGCAGCGGAACCTTGAAAAGGAATGGGGGGTCAAGCTTCTGGATCGCACCTCGCTGATCCTGGAAATCTTCGCCGACCGCGCCCGCACGCGCGAGGGCGTGTTGCAGGTGGAACTCGCTGCCCTCAGCTACCAGCGCACCCGCCTGGTCCGCGCCTGGACGCACCTTGAACGCCAGCGCGGCGGCTTCGGTTTTGTCGGCGGGCCCGGTGAAACCCAGATCGAAAGCGACCGCCGTGCCATCGACGACCAGGTGATCCGCCTCAAGCGGCAACTGGAACAGGTCGTCAAGACGCGCGAGTTGCACCGCGCCGCCCGCGCCAAGGTGCCGTTCCCGATCGTGGCGCTCGTTGGCTACACCAACGCCGGGAAATCCACCCTTTTCAACCGGATCACCGGGGCCGAGGTCATGGCCAAGGACATGCTCTTCGCCACGCTTGACCCCACCATGCGCGGCGTGACGCTGCCCTCGGGCGCCAAGATCATCCTGTCGGACACCGTGGGCTTCATCTCCGACCTGCCCACGCAACTCGTCGCCGCCTTCCGCGCCACGCTGGAAGAGGTGCTGTCGGCCGACCTCATCCTCCATGTCCGCGACATCTCGCACCCCGAGACGGTGGAACAGGCCGCCGATGTCACCGACATCCTCGCCAGCCTCGGCGTCAAGGAAGATACCCCGATCATCGAGGTCTGGAACAAGCTTGACCTTGTCGATGCCTCGCAACGCGGGGCGCTGGCGGCCCAGGCCGGGCAGCGCGCCATGGTGCATCCGGTCTCGGCGCTGACCGGCGAGGGGGTCGATACGCTTCTCGACCTGATCAACCGCGCTCTTGACGAAGAGCGCAGTGAAGCGGTGCTGACCATCCCCTTCGATCAGGGCCGCAAGCGGGCCTGGTTGCACGACCAGTCCATCGTCCAGCATGAGGCCGAGGCCGAGGACGGCTGGCATCTCACCGTGCGCTGGACCGCGCGGCAGCAGGCCCGCTGGGAACGCCTTTAGGCAACGGCCACCACGCCGGCTGCGACCAGCTTCCCGATCTGCCCGCTGGTCATGCCAAGGACATCGGCCAGGATCGCCTCGGTATGCTGGCCCAGAACCGGAGCGGGGGCAGGGGGGCTGCGCGGGACGGCGCCCCATGTCACCGGCGATCCGGGGGCCGGATAGTCTCCGATGCCCGGCTGATCGACAAGCGAGAACATCGGATTTTCCGGCGACAGGTCCGGGTCGGCGCGCACCGCCTCGGCAAAGCTGCGAAAGACCGACCATGTCAGCCCTGCCGCATCGAAGAGCGGGCCGATCTCGGGCAATTGTCGGGCGGCGAACCACGGGGCGATCAGCGCCGTGATCGCCTCGCGCCCGCGCCAGCGGTCGCCTTCCAGGCTGAAGTCCAGACCCAGTTGCGCGGCAAGCACGGCAAGGGGGTGCGCCATGTCCAAGACCTGCACCAGTCCCCGCCATTGCCGGTCGGTCAGGCCGACGATCATGATCCGGGTGCCGCAGGCCAGCACGAAATCCTGACCATAGGCGCCATATAGCGCATTGCCGACCTTCGGGCGGTCGACGCCGTTCACCACCACCTCGCCAATGATCCCCAGATGGCCCATCATAGCCGCCGCCACATCCTTCAGCGCCAGTTCGGCCAGTTGCCCCTGCCCGCTGCGCAGCCGCATCCGCTCGGCCGCCAGCAGCGTGCCGACCAGCATCTGCCCGGCGATGCAGTCGAACGCGGGCAGCACATGCGCCACCGGCTCGGACCCGGGGCTGCCGGTCGCCATCGGAAAGCCCAAGGCGGGATTGACCGTATAGTCCACCGCCGGCTCGCCGCGCCGCGTGCCGGTCAGGCTGACCATGATCAGGTCAGGCCGCTGTGCCACAAGCGCGGGATAGTCCATCCAGCCGCGCACCCGCAGATTGGTCAGGAACAGCCCGGCATCCGGCCCCGGCGCCGTGATCAGTTCGGTCACGATCTCGCGGCCCTCGGGTCGGGCAAGGTCCACGGCCACCGACCGCTTCCCCTTGTTCAGCCCGGCCCAGAACAGGCTTTCGCCGGTGGCCGTCACCGGCCATCGTTTCGCATCAAGCCCGCCCTGCAGGCGGTCGAACCGGATCACATCGGCACCCAGCTCAGCCAGTGTCAGCCCGGCAAAGGGCACCGCGACGAAGGCCGAGCCCTCGATCACCCGCATTCCCGACAGCGGCTTCATTCCGGCCACCCGATCTCGGCCTGCATGCAGACCCAGCCTTCGGCGGTGACGGTGCTCAGCCGCGGTCCGGTGCCCTGCAGGTGCAGCCGGTCGTGCAGGAAGGCAGGCCGGACGCCGCGAAAGCGGTAGCCGTGCGGCATCCGGCCCGCCCGTGCCACGGCGGCCTGCATCAACAGCATCGCCTGCAAGGGGCCATGCACGACCAGACCGGGATAGCGCTCGACCCCGGTGGCATAGGGCAGATCGAAGTGGATGCGATGGGCATTGAAGGTCACGGCCGAGAAGCGGAACAGCCGCACGCTGTCGATGTCCACCGGCTGTTGCCAGTCGGGCGCCTCGGCGGCCACGGGCGGGGGCGGGACGTAGTGGTCGGGCATGGCGACATAGACGATGTCCTGCTCTTCCCGGATCGCCAGACCGGCCGCCCCGGACACCTCATGGCCCACGGTGACAAAGACCATGCGACCGGTGGTGCCGGTCTTCTCGGACACCTTGAGGATGGTCGATCGGCGCTGCAGGCTCTCGCCAATGCGAAGCGGAGCGAGGAATTCAAGCCGGCCCCCGGCCCACATCCGCCGTTCAAGGGGCACCGGCGGCAGAAATCCACCCCGTGCCGGATGGCCGTCACGATCCAGCCCCGACATGGGTGTTTCCGGTGTCCAGCCGATCCAGTGCCACAGCGGCGGCAGGAGATCTCCCTCCGTCAGCCGTCCCGGCGTTTCAAGGGTCGCGGCAAGCTGCCGGGCCTGACGTGGCGTGACGCAGTCCTCGGCGCTTTCCGTGCGCCCGATCCAGTCCTCGAAAGCGCCGGACATAATTTATTCCCTCGCGCGGTCATCTTGAAATATTATTGCGCAAAGGTGGTTGGGACTGCAGAAACGTCAAGCCGTAACTGCGGCCCAACGGTCGCGCGGCAGCGACAGATAGACGCTGTCGCACCATTCGTGGCGCCACAGGAGCGTCCGTTCCGCGCGGCCGGTTTCGACAAAGCCCAGTTTCGCCAGCAACCCCAGCGAGGCCGCGTTGCGTGGATCGACATCGGCCGTCAGCTCTGGCACGGCATGGGTCGCAAACAGATGGGCAATCACGGCCGACACCGCCTCACGCGCAAGCCCCTTGCCCCAATGATCCGGATGGAGGAGAAAGCCGATCTCCGGCAATCTCCACGCGCCGGCCTTCCCGATCACGCGGCCTTCATGTTCGATGACAAAGTCGTCGCTTTCGGGCCCGGCGGCAATCATGCCGTCCAGCCAGTCGCGGCTTTGCGACAGGTCATCGTGCTCGGGCGTTGCCCAATAGCGCATCGCGACGGGGTGTGACAGCATGGCATGCACCTGCGCAAGGTCATCCGCCCGCGCGCGGCGCAGGACAAGCCGTTCGGTCCGCAGGATCATGGCTGGACCGGCCTCAGCACCATCACCCCCGCCGCCGCCGCGCGGGCAAGGTCGGGGTCCAGCGACATCGGGATGTATTCCCCCCGCCGCCAAAGCTCGCCCAGGTCGTCGTAGTGCCGGCTCAGCGGGTGGCCTGACTGCCCGGTCGCGGTGATGAAGACCGAAGAGTCCGGGTCGGCGAAGTCGTAGACCCCCCGGTAGCCCGCCGAATGGACATTCTGATAGGGCTCGGGCCCCGTGCCCCGGGTCACCCCGCGCATCAGCGTGTCGTCGCCGCCGCTGGTCGATTGCCGGATGTTCACGAAATGGCGCAGGAAGGGCACGTCGCCCAGGACCGGATGGTCATGCGTGGCCTGATGCGCATCGCCCCAGCGCCAGCTTTCCAGGTTCGGGCCATAGCGTTCGGTCAGCCGGAGCAGCGCCTCGTCCAGCGCGATCCGGGCCAGGTCGGTGCAGGTCTCGACCGCTGCCGACTGGATCACGTCACACCATGCGCTTGCGCCGCCGAGGTTGCGATAGACCCGTTCCAGAAAGACCGGCGAGATATGGGTGAAGCTGTCGGCCATCGCGCCAAGTTCATCGCGGATCAACCGGTCCATCAGCGCGCGCAGCCAGGCTTCGGCGATCAGGGGTTCGGGCAGATGTTCGTTCATCTCGCCGTTCCATTCCGCCAAAAGGATCAGCGCCCGTTGCCGCAGCCGTTCCGGCGTGCCTTCCGGCGCGGCCTCGCCTGTAAACCACAGGTCCGCCCCGATCAGCGGCAACAAGGCCCGCGCCGTCGGATTCACCGTGTCCAGCTGCGCCTCGATGAAGCTTTCCCGCGTATGCACCCCGCGGGCGCGCATCAGGGTCAGCCAGCGCTGGATGCGCTGCGTATCGCCCCAGTCGAAGCTGACGTGGTTCGGGAAGGGCTGGTTCACCGTCTTGTTGTTGGTGTTGCCCAGCAGGCCCGAGTCGGGATTCACGAAGCGCGGATTGTCGGCATAGGGCAGGGTGCCCCGAAAGCCCGCCGCAGGGTCTGCCCCCAGAACCGGCAGGCGCCCCTGCGACGGGTGATCCGGATCGCGCGCGGGCATCGCGCCGACAAGTTGCAAGGCGATGCCGTCCCCATCGGCCAGCATCAGGTTCTGCGCCGGGGCGACATGCAGCCGTCCTGCATCAAGCGCCTCGGCGACCGTCCCCGCCTGCATCAGCCGGAGCGCCGCCGTCATCGAGGTATCCGCTCCGTTCAAGGCCGTCCAGGCCAGTGCCGCCACATGGCCCGGCGGCGTGACGCTGCCCACGTCGAACTGGCGTCCGGTCAGGATCGGCCCGTTGCGCGACCAGCGCAAGGTCAGGGTGATCGGCTCGGCATCCTTGACGGTGATGATCGTCTGTCGGCTGTCGAACCGCGCCCAGCCGCTGGGCGTGCGGTATTCCTCGGGGTTGGCGGGGTTCACCTCCTCGATCAGCAGGTCCTGATCGTCCAGATAGGCCGTGGTCAGCCCCCAGCCCAGCCGGTCGGAACGGCCGACGATCACTGCCGGCACCCCCGGGATCGTGCCGCCAATCACCCCGCCCGAGGCCAGCTCCAGCCGCGCCAGATACCAGATCGTCGGCGCGGTCAGCCCCAGATGCGGATCGTTGGCCAGAAGACTCCCGCCTGCCGCCGATCGCCCCGGCATCGCCGCCCAGGCGTTCGAGGCCCCGGCCTTTCCGGGCTCGGTCACGGGCGAGAAGGGGCCGAGGGCAAAGTCCACCGGGCCGGAGGGCGGCATCACCCCGGGCACGAGGCTCGCGAAATCCGGCAGCGCGGCCACGCCCTGGCCCGGATCGTCGGGCAGGATATCGGCCAGCCGCTCGGGCGGCAACAGCAAGGACACCCGCGCGCGCAAGACCTCGTTCTGCACCGAGCCGGTCAGTTGCAGCGCCATAAGCTTCAGGATCGCGATCGAATCCGCCGGGGCCCAGGCCGAGATTTCGGGCGAGAAGAGGAAGAACTCCGGCGCCCCCCGGCCCCGTGCGCCCTTGTTCACCTCGGTGATCCAGGCGTTCACCCCGGCGGCATAGGCCTCAAGTGCCTCCAGCGTCTCATCGTCCTGCGCCGCGACCGATTGCAGTGCCAGCTGGTAAAGGTCCAGCCGCCGCATCAGTTCATCGACCGGCACCGTAGCCTCACCGAAGAGCTCCGACAGCCGCCCCTGCGCGGTGCGCCGCAGCATGGTCATCTGCCAAAGCCGGTCCTGGGCATGCACGAACCCCAGGGCGAAAAAGACGTCGCGGTCGGTTTCGCCGAAGATATGCGGCACGTTGTCGTTGTTGCGCACGATCTCGACCGGGGCCGAGATGCCGCGCAGGGTGAAATCCTCGGAATAGTCCACCAGCGATCGCGACAGGATCCAGTAGGCCAGCAGAAATGCCACCAGCCCGAGGACAATCGCCCCGGTCGCAATCCGGATCAGCCAGCGAAAGGCGGTCAGCATCGGGGGCCTGTTCTTGACGGCAAGGGTGTGATCGGTTCCTAGTCCATCACCCTTGGAAGGGCAATGAGCGGGGAATCGAAGATGGCAAGAGTGGCGTTTCTTGGCCTTGGCACCATGGGCTTTCCCATGGCCGGGCATCTGGCAGCCAAGGGGCACGACGTCGCGGTCTGGAACCGCACGACCGCCAAGGCCGAGGCCTGGGCCGCGCGCCATCCCGGACGGATCGCCGCAACGCCGGCGCAAGCGGCGAAGGGCGCCGAATTCGTCATGGCCTGCGTCGGCAATGATGACGATCTGCGCGCGGTCTGCACCGGTCCCGAAGGTGCCTTTGCCGGAATGACACCGGGGGCGATCTTCGTCGATCACACCACCGTTTCGGCCCGGATCACGCGCCGGCTGGCGGCCCAGGCGGCCAGCAGCGGGATCGCTTTTGTCGATGCGCCGGTCTCGGGCGGGCAGGCGGGGGCCGAAAACGGCCAGCTTTCCATCATGTGTGGCGGCGATCCGGCCGATTATGCGCGGGCCGAGCCGGTGCTTGCGGCCTATGCCCGCATCTGCCGCCTGATCGGGCCCAGCGGGTCGGGGCAACTGGCCAAGATGGTCAACCAGATCTGCATCGCGGGCCTGATGCAGGGGCTGAGCGAGGCGCTGGCCTTCGGGCAGAAGGCGGGGCTTGACGGCGAGAAGGTGGTCGAGGTGATCAGCCAGGGGGCCGCAGGCTCATGGCAGATGGTCAACCGGCACAAGACCATGCTGCGGGATGAATTCGACTTCGGCTTCGCGGTGGACTGGATGCGCAAGGATCTTGGCATCTGCCTGGAAACCGCAGATGAGATCGGCGCCCGCCTGCCGGTCACGGCGCTCGTGGACCAGTTCTACAAGGACGTGCAACTGATGGGCGGCGGCCGGGGCGACACCTCCAGCCTGATCCGGCGGCTCCGGTAGCCGAAGTAAGCCCCGATTTTTCGTCGAAAAATCGTCGCCCCGCCTGCCGATCAGGGAATGATCCGGGTGTATTTCGTCCCGCCCAAGGTCGCCCCGGCGATCAGGCCCTGCTGGCCGAAGACCAGCGCGATCACCGGATCAAGCTCGGTCGTCTCCTTGCCGATCGAGGCGCCCTGGTCCGGTGTGGCATAGCGCACATCCGCCCCCGCCGCCCAGCCGGAGGAGCGCCGGAAGGTCTCCAGCGCGTCCGGCGTCATGAAGAACAGCGCATGGGCATATTGCTGCGCGCCGATCTGCAGCCCGATCGTGCCCTTGGCGGCCGAGTAGTAGTCGACCGTCACCCCCTGGATCTGCAAGGCGCCCCGGCCGTAGGACCCGCCGATCCCGAAGCCCGCTTCGGTCACCAGCGGCATGTACAGCACCCCCGCCGCCCGCGAGGCAAGGTCGCGCGTGCCGGGATAGCGGCTGAACAGGAAGCTTTGCGTGGCGTTCACCCGCGCGTCGATCTGCGCCGCGCCGTTCGACCCCACGCCATTGGCGCAGGCCGAAAGTCCCAGCGCGCCCGCGCCAAGGACAAAGCCGCGTCGCGTCGTCACATGTCTGATGGTCATCTGTCCGCCCTTTCTGCCTCAGAGGCTCTTCAGGCCCCGTTATTCCATGTCTACCCGGTTCCGCATCGCTTGTCATCGCCCCGCCACAGCCTGCGCGGCGGGTTGCCGAGACTTGACGTTCAGGGCAGCAGCGTCCGGTAGAGCGCAAAGTCCTCGGCGGCGGCTTCGTGCAGCAGCGCTTCGGTCGCCGGGGACAACTCGGTCAGGCCGGGGGGCGAGACGTTCAGGCGCGGCAGGATGATCTCGCAGCCCAACCGGTCCTCAAGGAAATGGACAAAGCTGTCGATCTCCTCGTATCGGAAAAGGCGATCCACCCCCACGCCCTGCCGCGGCCGCAGGAATCGCGCCTGACTGCCGACATCGGCAAAGTCGGGGCGCGGCTCCTGACACCAGGCGTGCACGAAATCGTCAAAGCTCAGCCCCGCCGTCGAACGCTCTGCCGCGGTCTCCTCGCGCTGGCGGAAGCGATACCATGACCCCAGCCAGTCGCGCGGCTCGCGCATCAGGGCCACGAGGGTGAACTGGTCTTTCGAGGCGGCCTCCAGATAGGGGCCGATGAACCGGCGGTAGCGATGCACCGTCGTATGCTTCAACAGCGGCGGACGCTGGATCGACACGGCCGCCAACGATTCGAGCGCGGCGGCAATTGCCGTGGATCCCGTCTTAGGCGTGGCCAGAAAGGCCAGACGCTGTTCCCAAAACACCAGCACGCGCGCACCTCACGCAAAGAATTCCGGCTCAGCCCGGGTTTCGGGCAGCGCTGTAAACTATCCCTTAACCAAAGCGGGCAAAAGCTGGCTGCGCGAAGAATTTGATTGAAATGTTCACACTTTGATCTCATAAAGATGAGAACACTTGGGGAACATCAGGCAGGTTGCCGCCCATAAGCGGCTGTGGAATAAGGAGACGGATATGGCGGTGGCAAACCTTCTCGACCTCGGGAGCAAGCGGGACATGGACAAGGCAAAGGCGCTGGAATCGGCGCTGGCACAGATCGAACGGCAGTTCGGCAAGGGCTCGATCATGAAGCTCGGCGCCGACAGCCCGGCGATGGAGATCGAGGCGACGTCGACCGGCTCGCTCGGCCTCGACATCGCGCTGGGGATCGGCGGGTTGCCCAAGGGCCGCATCATTGAAATCTACGGGCCTGAATCCTCGGGCAAGACCACGCTGACCCTGCATGTCGTGGCCGAGGAACAGAAGAAGGGCGGCGTCTGCGCCTTTGTCGATGCCGAACACGCGCTTGACCCGCAATATGCCAAGAAGCTGGGCGTGAACCTTGATGAACTCCTGATTTCGCAGCCCGACACCGGCGAACAGGCGCTGGAGATCGTCGATACGCTCGTTCGCTCCGGCGCGGTCAGCCTGGTCGTGGTCGACTCGGTCGCAGCCCTCGTGCCGAAGTCGGAAATCGAAGGCGACATGGGCGACATGCAGATGGGCAGCCAGGCGCGCCTCATGTCCCAGGCGATGCGCAAGCTGACCGCCTCCATCGGTCGGTCGAACTGCATGGTGATCTTCATCAACCAGATCCGCCAGAAGATCGGCGTGATGTTCGGCAACCCCGAAACCACCACCGGCGGCAACGCGCTGAAGTTCTACGCCTCCGTGCGGCTCGACATCCGCCGGATCGGCGCGATCAAGGACCGGGATGAGGTCGTGGGCAACACCACCCGCGTCAAGGTGGTCAAGAACAAGGTGGCCCCGCCCTTCAAGCAGGTCGAATTCGACATCATGTATGGCGAAGGCATCTCCAAGACTGGTGAGCTCATCGACATCGGCGTGAAGGCCGGGGTCGTGGAAAAGTCGGGCGCCTGGTATTCCTACAAGGATGAGCGCATCGGCCAGGGGCGGGAGAATGCCAAGGCGTTTCTCAAGCAGAACCCGGGTGTGGCGCACGACATCGAAGACAAGATCCGCGCTGCGAACGGGCTCGACTTTACCATGGCCGGCGGGGACGAGGGCGAGGTGCTGGACGAGTGATCTCGTCGGCAACTGCGTTGCCTCCTCGATGTGCCACCGTCGCGACGAGCGCATGAAATGCGACGAGGAGCAGCCCGGCAAGCGTGACACGCAAGGGCCGGACGCCGTCGCGTCCGGCCTTTTTTCCTTGGGGCCGGGGCGGATAGTGGACAGGCCCGCCCCATGGGGCTACATGGGGGGCCGAATTCACGTTTCCGCCGCCCGAAAGGCCCGCCATGGCATCGCTGAACGACATCCGCTCCACCTTCCTCGACTACTTCCGCCGCAACGGCCACACGGTCGTCGACAGCTCGCCCCTGGTGCCGCGGAACGATCCGACGCTGATGTTCGCGAACTCCGGCATGGTGCAGTTCAAGAACCTCTTCACCGGGGTCGAACGGCGCGACTATGTGCGGGCGACGACGGCGCAGAAATGCGTGCGTGCGGGCGGCAAGCACAATGACCTCGACAATGTCGGCTACACCGCGCGGCACCATACCTTCTTCGAAATGCTGGGGAATTTCAGCTTCGGCGATTATTTCAAGACCGACGCCATCCCCTTCGCCTGGGAACTTCTGACCCGCGATTTCGGCATCCCGAAGGACAGGCTGCTGGTCACCGTCTACCATACCGACGACGAGGCCGCCGCCATCTGGAAGAAGGTCGCCGGGCTTTCGGACGACCGTATCATCCGCATCCCGACCGACGACAATTTCTGGCGCATGGGCCCCACCGGCCCCTGCGGCCCCTGCACGGAAATCTTCTTCGACCACGGGCCTTCCATCTGGGGCGGCCCGCCGGGCAGCGCGGAAGAGGACGGCGACCGCTTCATCGAGATCTGGAACCTCGTCTTCATGCAGAACGAGCAACTGGCTGACGGTTCGCTCCGCGTTCTGGACATGCAGTCGATCGACACCGGCATGGGGCTGGAACGGATCGGCGCGCTTCTGCAAGGCAAGCACGACAACTACGACACCGACCTGATGCGCAGCCTGATCGAGGCCAGCGCGAACGCGACCAGCCAAGATCCTGACGGACCGGGGAAAATCCACCACCGGGTGATCGCCGACCATCTGCGCTCGACCTCATTCCTGATCGCCGACGGGGTGATGCCGTCGAACGAAGGCCGGGGCTATGTTCTCCGCCGGATCATGCGCCGTGCGATGCGTCATGCCCATATGCTGGGCGCCCAGGACCCGGTGATGCACCGTCTGGTCCCCGCACTTGTCCGCCAGATGGGGGCCGCCTACCCGGAGCTCTCACGCGCCCAGGCCCTGATCGAAGAGACGCTGAAGCTGGAAGAAACCAAGTTCAAGCAGACCCTTGACCGGGGCTTGCGGCTTCTGGACGACGAACTTGCCCAGCTCGGCGAAGGCGCGGCCCTGCCGGGGGCGGCGGCCTTCAAGCTTTATGATACCTACGGCTTCCCGCTCGATCTGACGCAGGACGCCCTGCGCGAAAAGGGGCGGGAGGTCGACGTCCAGGGCTTCGACGCCGCCATGGCCGAACAGAAGGCCAAGGCCCGCGCTGCATGGTCCGGCACCGGGGCGACGGGCGATGCGAAGCTCTGGTTCGATCTTGCCGAAGAGCATGGCGTGACCGAATTCCTCGGCTATGACACCGAAACCGCCGAAGGCGTGGTGACCGCGCTGGTCCGTGACGGTGCCGCAGTCGGTCAGGCCGCGACCGGGCAAGAGGTGCAGATCGTGGTCAACCAGACCCCGTTCTACGCCGAAAGCGGCGGTCAGGTGGGCGACGCGGGGCTCATCCGCACCGATACCGGCATGGCGGAGGTGACCGATGTCAAGAAGGCCGCCGGGGTCTTCATTCACATCGCGAAGGTCACGGAAGGCACTGTTATCAAAGGGCAACCCGCGAAGCTTGAAGTCGCGCATGCCCGCCGCAGCGCGATCCGCGCCAACCATTCGGCGACGCATCTTCTGCACGAGGCGCTGCGCCGCACCCTTGGCGACCATGTCGCGCAGCGCGGCAGCCTCAACGCCGCCGACCGGCTGCGCTTCGATTTCAGCCATTCGGCGGCGATTTCCGCGCCGGACCTGGCCGCCATCGAGGCCGAGGTCAACGCATTCATCCGCCAGAATTCGCCCGTCGAGACCCGGATCATGACCCCCGACGATGCCCGCGCCATCGGGGCCCAGGCCTTGTTCGGCGAGAAGTATGGCGAGGAAGTTCGCGTTGTTTCAATGGGTTCACTGGATGGATCAGGCAAGGGCGCCGACGGCAAGACCTATTCGCTGGAGTTGTGCGGCGGCACCCATGTCAGCCGCACCGGCGATATCGGCGCCATGGTGCTGCTGTCGGAAAGCGCCTCCAGTGCCGGTGTCCGCCGGATCGAGGCGCTGACTGGCCACGCGGCGCTGGATCATCTGCGCCAGCAGGATGCCCGGTTGAACGACATCGCGGCGATCATCAAGGCTCCGGCCTCGGAACTCGCCGACCGCATCCGGGCGCTTTTCGACGAACGGAAGGCATTGGCCAACGAGGTCGCCCAACTGCGCCGCGAACTCGCGATGGGTGGGGGCGCTGCTGTGGATCGTCGGGTGGATATTGTCGTCAACGGGGTTCCGGTTGAGATCAAGGTTTTCAAGGGCGTTTCCGGCAAAGAACTGCCGGCTATGGTGGATGAGTTGAAGGCCCGCAACGGCGCTGGCGCCTACATCGTCCTTGGGGGAGATGGTGGAAAGGCGGCGGTTGCGATCGGCGTTACGCCCGAACATGTCGCAGCCTTCTCGGCGAAGGAGGCCATTGGCGTCGTGCTTCAGGCTTTGGGTGGAAAAGGCGGAGGTGGTCGCCCCGACTTAGCGCAAGGCGGCGCGCCGCTCGACCTGTCCGATATCGCGCCGCAGGAACTGGAACGCCGGATCGCCGCAGCTTTCGGTGTGGAGGCCTGAACCATGCCCACCGCGCTCTGGATCGCCCATGTCCACGTCACCGACGCCGAGGCCTATGGCCGTTACGCCAAGGAGGCCGGCCCCGCCATCGCGGCCCATGGCGGGGTCTTCCTTGCCCGGGGTGGTCGCTATGTGCAGCTGGAAGGCAATGACCGCGCCCGCAACGTGGTCGCGCGGTTCCCTAGCCTTGATGCGGCGGTCGCGTGTTACAAGTCCCCGGCCTATCAGGCGGCCCTCGCCCATGCCAAGGGGGCAAGCGTCCGCGACCTGATGGTGGTCGAGGAACTGGAATGACGGCCCGGCGCCAAGAATTTTCGTCGAAAATTCCTGGGTCCTCGCAACTGGCGGGGTGGTGCTGATGTGCCGCTGGGCCGCATATACCGGCGCGCCGATCTTCCTGGAGGAAATCGTCAGCCGCCCGGGCCATTCCCTCATCCACCAAAGCCTGCGCGCCACAAGGTGCCACACGGCGACCAATGCCGACGGCTTCGGTATCGCCTGGTATGGGGCAAGGCCTGAGCCGGGCCTCTTCCGTGATGTGCTGCCCGCCTGGTCGGACCCGAACCTGCGCAGCCTGACCGCGCAGGTGCAGTCGCACCTGTTCCTTGCCCATGTCCGGGCCTCGACCGGCACGGCCACCAGCCGCAACAACTGCCATCCGTTCACCCATGGTCGCTGGAGCTTCATGCACAATGGTCAGGTCGGCGGCTATGACGGCTTCCGCCGCGATGCCGACATGATGATCCCCGATGACCTCTATCCCCACCGCAAGGGCGCGACCGACAGCGAGGCGCTGTTTCTGGTCGCACTGGCCGAAGGGCTGGACGACGACCCCCGCGGCGCGCTGGAACGGGCGGCGGCGCGCTTCATCCGGCTGGCCCGCCAGAAGGGCGCCGAACCCCATCTGCGGATGACGGCGGCGCTGTCGGACGGCCGGGCGCTCTATGCGGTCCGCTACGCCACCGACGATGCCGCCCCGTCGCTTTATCACCGCTGGTCGGACAGCCGGGGTGGCATGGCGGTGGTGTCCGAGCCTCTGGAGGCGGAAGAAGAGGGCTGGCAGGAAGTCCCGCCCGCCAGTTTCTGCACCTTCGAGGGGTCTTCGGTCACGGTCGAGCCGTTTCTGCCCTGCCGGCTTTCTCTGGCAGCCTGAAGTTTTCGCGAGTGTCTTGTCCTGCCCGCAGGCCGGTGCATTTCCGCATTTATGCGCATCGTCGCCCTTTGCCTTGCCCTCGTCTGCACGCCCGTGCAGGCCGACCCGACGGCCGCTGCCGCCAGTCCCGGCGCGATCCTTCTGATGCGGCATGCGACCGCTCCGGGAACGGGCGATCCGCCGGACATGCTCTTGGGTGACTGTTCCACGCAGCGCAACCTGTCGGACGCCGGGCGGGCCGAGGCGCGGGCAATCGGGGGCCGTCTCCGGTCGGCGGGTATCCGGCCTGACCTGATCCTGACTTCCGAATGGTGCCGGACCACCGAAACGGCAGAGTTGCTGGGCCTTGGTCCCGTCACGCCCTTCCCACCGGCGAATTCGGTCTTCTCAAACCGTGCCAGCGCGGCCCGGCAGACGACCGAGGTTCTGGACTTCATCGCCAGCCTTCCCACGGACGAACGGGTGCTGATCGTGACGCATCAGGTCAACATCACCGCCCTGACCGGGATCGTTCCACGATCGGGCGAGATCGTCGTCACACGCCGGGCTGCCAACGGGCTTGAGGTTCTTGCTCGCCTGCCGCCCTGATGAAACAGGGGCAGAAGCCACGGATCCAGTTAGTCTTTCCGGGATGCACGCTTGCGTTCGTGCGGGTCCAGTTCGCGCTTGCGCAGGCGGATGATCTTGGGTGTGACCTCGACCAGCTCGTCATCGTCGATATAGGCGATGGCCTCTTCCAGGCTCATCCTGATATGCGGCGTCAGGCGGACCGCCTCATCCGTGCCGGAAGCGCGGACGTTGGTCAGCTTCTTGCCCTTCAGCGGGTTGACCTCAAGATCGTTGTCGCGGCTGTGTTCACCAATGATCATGCCGACATAGACCTGTTCCTGCGGGCCGATGAACATGCGGCCCCGGTCTTCCAGGTTCCACAGCGCATAGGCCACCGAAACCCCGGCCTCGGTCGAGATCAGCACCCCCTGCCGCCGCCCCTGGATCGGGCCCTTGTGCGGCGCCCAGCCGTGGAAGATGCGGTTCAAGACGCCCGTGCCACGGGTATCGGTCAGGAACTGGCCCTGATAGCCGATCAGCCCGCGCGAGGGCACATGCGCCACGATCCGGGTCTTGCCGACGCCAGCCGGTTTCATCTCGACGAGGTCACCCTTGCGCTCACCGGTCAGCTTGTCGATGACCGCGCCGGAATATTCGTCGTCGACATCGACGATGACCTCCTCGATCGGCTCCTGCCGGACGCCGTCCACCTCCTTCATGATGACGCGGGGGCGGCTGATCGACAGCTCGAACCCCTCGCGGCGCATGTTCTCGATCAGGACGCCCATCTGCAATTCGCCCCGGCCCGAGACCTCGAAGGCTTCGCCGCCGGGCGTGTCGGCGACCTTGATCGCGACGTTGACCTCGGCTTCCTTCATCAGCCGGTCGCGGATGACGCGGGACTGGACCTTGTTGCCGTCGCGGCCGGCAAGGGGGCTGTCGTTGATGCCGAAGGTCACGGTGATCGTCGGCGGGTCGATGGGCTGCGAGGGGAGCGCCGTGTCCACCTCCAGCGCGCAAAGCGTGTCGGCCACGGTGGCCTTGGTCATCCCGGCCAGGGTGACGATATCCCCGGCGACAGCCTCATCAATCGGAGTCTGGCTCAGACCCCGGAAGGCGAGGATCTTCGTCACCCGGAACTGCTCCAGCCGTTCCCCGTCGCGCGACAGGGCCTTCAGCGAGGCGCCGGTGGTGATCCGGCCCGATTCAACGCGGCCGGTCAGGATACGCCCCAGATAGGGGTCGGCGGAAAGCGTGGTCGCCAGCATCGAAAACGGCTCATCCTGCCGGGAAAGCTGTTTCGGCGCGGGCACATGGCGCACGATCAGGTCAAAGAGCGCCGAAAGGTCCTTCCTCGGCCCGTCCAGTTCCGCATCCGCCCAGCCAGCACGACCCGAGGCGTAGACATGCGGGAAATCCAGCTGCTCGTCGCTGGCGCCGAGGTTGGCGAACAGGTCGAAGACCTCGTTCAGCGCGCGGTCGGGTTCGGCGTCGGGCTTGTCGACCTTGTTCAGCACCACGATCGGGCGAAGGCCAAGCGCCAGCGCCTTGGTCAGCACGAACTTGGTCTGCGGCATGGGGCCTTCGGCGGCATCGACCAGCAGGCAGACGCCATCGACCATCGACAGGATCCGCTCCACCTCGCCGCCAAAGTCGGCGTGGCCGGGGGTGTCGACGATGTTGATCCGGGTCCCGTTCCATTCGACCGAAGTCGCCTTGGCGAGGATGGTGATCCCGCGCTCGCGTTCGATGTCGTTGGAGTCCATCGCGCGTTCGCTGACGGCCTCATTGGCGCGGAAAGCACCGGATTGCTTCAGAAGCTCGTCCACCAGCGTGGTCTTGCCGTGGTCGACGTGGGCGATGATCGCGATGTTGCGCAGTTCCATGAATGTCAGGTCCTATAGGGTTGGCGCGGCCTTACAGGAGTTTCGCCCGGCTGGCCAGAGGCCGTCAGGTCGCCACGTAGCGGTCGCGGCGGTGGTTGATGGCGATGACAAGGTTGACAACCAGTGCGCCAAGAAAGCTGACGGCGACCAGCCGCGCCTCGATCACCAGGAAGGCCAGGGCAAAAAGCACCGCGTCGAACCCCAATTGCACCCAGCCTGCCCGCCAGCCCAAGCGGTCCTGCAGCATGATCGCGACAATCCCGATGCCGCCAAGGCTCGCCCTATGCCGGAAGAGCGCCAGAAGGGCCGAGCCGGAGAGAAACCCGAACAGCACCGCGCCGACCCAGGGGTCAAGCGTCGCAAAGCTGACCTGTGTGGGCAGCCAATGGCTGAGCGCCGAAAGCAGACCCACGGCAAGGAAGGTCTTGACCGTGAACTGCCATCCCATGCGCAGATAGCCGAACAGGTAGAAGGGCAGATTGATGACAAAGAAGACCGGACCAAAGCCCCAGCCCGTGGCATAAGAGATCAGCACCGCCAGCCCCGCCGTCTGGCCGGTGACCAGGCCAAGGTGGGTCAGGATCACGATTCCGAAGGCGGCCATGGTGGACCCATAGACGATGCCCTGGGCATCCTCGATCAGGCTGTGTTTCTTCGGGTCGGTCATGGCGGCGGGCTTAGACCAGCGCCGCGCCGGGCGAAAGGGGCTCAGGCGGCGACATAGCGGTCGCGGCGGTGGTTGACGGCCAGAAAAAGCGCAAAGACGGCAGCGGCGACAAAGCTGTAGGCGAGCTTTTCCCAGGGCAGGATCAGCGCCGCCACCCCAAAGATCGCCGCGTCCGAGATCAGCTGCGCATGGCCTGCCTTGAAGCCGGTGCGGTCCTGCACTTCGATCCAAAGGACCGAAAGCCCGCCGAAACTGCCACCAAGGCGGATCGCGGCCAGCGCGGCGATCCCGAACAGAAGGCCGATGAGAAGGGCGGCAAGCGCAGGCTCGATCCGGCCGAGCTCGATCCAGCGCGGCAAAAGCGCGACCAGCGCCGTCAGGGCGGCGGTGATTGCCAGCGTCTTCAGCGCAAAACGCGCGCCCATCCGGCGCCAGGCAATGGCGAGGAAGGGCAGGGTGAGGGCGAAATAGACCGGCGGGAAGGGCAGGCCGGTCAGATGCGCGATCAGGATGGCAAGGCCGGTCGTCTGGCCGGTGACAAAGCCCATATGGGTCAGGATATGGATGCCAAGGCCCGCCATGGTGACGGAGAAGGCGATGCCTTGTGAGTCGTCAAACAGGTTGTGTCGTGCGTCGAGCATCGTGCGAAGAGGCCACAATTCCACTTATAAGTCAAGAATGCTGACCTAAAGACCTTCGAGCGGTTTTGTTTTCATTCCGAGAACAGAAAGCCGCGCAAAGAAAGAAGGGGCCAGTATTCCTCTCTGGATTGTTTCTCGTATCGCAAAGGTTGAACTATTGAAGCTTAGTTGCTCACAGAGTCCATAACTTGCAATAAAATTACGACATCGGGAAACTTCTGCCACATTCTCTTCGTACCCTAGGGCATGGGCCATGACTGATGGTCCTGGATTGCGGGTCTAGTGCTCGGGTCTTTGCCGGATGACTTCTGCCGCATTTATGACAGGGCAAACGCGATCTGCGATGCAACTTGGAGCTATCTAGAGGAGCAATGCTATGTCTTTTCAGTTGACAGCAAAGTCTGGAGAGGTGCCGGCTGGTCGGGTTTCTGCCCACCGCGGATTTGCATATGGCCTGTGCCTTGCTTTCGTTGTTGGTGGCTTGGCCACACCTGGCTGGTCGTTGAACCTCGGCGGAGGTGGCCTTGGTGTTGAAGTCAGCGTCGGAAGTGGCGGTATCGGTGTGGGCGCAAACGTCGGCGGCCTCGATGTCGATGCCTGCGTCGGCACCTGTAGCGGCGGTGGCTCTGGCGGCGGCGGTACTGGTGGCGGTGGTACTGGTGGCGGTGGCACCGGTGGCGGTGGTACTGGTGGCGGTGGTACTGGTGGCGGTGGCTCTGGCGGCGGCGGTACGGGTGGCGGCGGCACGGGTGGCCCAGGTCTCGCTGATGGTGACAACAACGCCACCGGCGGACAGAAGAAGGTCAAGCAGGGGATGCGTATGGCCTGTGCCAAAGATGGCAACGCGACCACCTTCAACGGCTTCGTCGTCCGGGACCGGGCTTGAAACGCCGTCGGCATGGTCCATGACGCTGTGGTTTCACCCGATATGAAACTGGTCGCGATTCAGATGCAGTCGAACAATAGGGGCTGCTATCGTTTGAATAACGCGAACTTCAAAGTGCACAACGGTGAAGTCTGGGTGAATGTCGATGGTACTGCCTTCCGCTAGGGCAGCCAATCCGGGACACTCCCTGGGCGAACTGAACTGTTAGTCTAGGGCCTGTGCCAAGGCCCGGGCATAACCGCCCGGGCCTTCCTGTCTTGTCCAAGAAATCGTCGAAGATTAACCCTTCAGCGCCTTGTTCAGATACTCGTCGACCTTTTCCAGATAGCCCATGGTGGTCAGCCATTTCTGATCCGGGCCGACCAGCAGTGCGAGGTCCTTGGTCATGTGGCCGTCTTCCACGGCGTCCACGGTGACCTTCTCCAGCGTGGTGGCAAAGCGCATCAGCGCCTCGTTGCCATCCAGCTTGGCGCGGTGCTTCAGGCCCCCGGTCCAGGCGTAGATCGAGGCGATGGAGTTGGTCGAGGTCGCCTTGCCCTTCTGGTGCTCGCGGTAGTGGCGGGTGACGGTGCCGTGGGCGGCTTCGGCCTCGACGATCTTGCCATCGGGCGTCATCAGGACCGAGGTCATCAGGCCAAGGCTGCCGAAGCCCTGGGCCACGGTGTCGGACTGCACGTCGCCGTCATAGTTCTTGCAGGCCCAGACATAGCCGCCCGACCATTTCAGGGCGCTGGCCACCATGTCGTCGATCAGCCGGTGTTCGTAATGGATGCCCGCGGCTTTGAACTTGTCGGCGAATTCCTCGTCATAGACCTTCTGGAACAGGTCCTTGAAGCGGCCGTCATAGGCCTTGAGGATGGTGTTCTTGGTCGAAAGATAGACCGGCCAGCCTTTCAGCAGCCCATAGTTCATCGACGACCGGGCAAAGTCGATGATCGACTGGTCAAGGTTGTACATCGCCATGGTCACCCCGGCGCTTGGGGCGTCGAAGACGTCGCGTTCGATCACCGTGCCGTCCTCGCCGACGAACTTGATCGTGAGCTTTCCCTTGCCGGGGAAACGGAAGTCGGTGGCGCGGTACTGGTCGCCAAAGGCGTGGCGGCCGACAACGATGGGCTGGGTCCAGCCGGGCACCAGGCGGGGGACGTTCTTGCAGATGATCGGCTCGCGGAAGATCACGCCGCCCAGGATGTTGCGGATCGTGCCGTTGGGGCTTTTCCACATCTGTTTCAGGCCGAATTCCTCGACCCTCTGCTCATCGGGGGTGATCGTCGCGCATTTGACGCCGACGCCGTATTTCTTGATGGCTTCCGCGCTGTCGATGGTGATCTGGTCGTTGGTGCGGTCGCGTTCCTCGATCCCGAGGTCGTAGTACTTCAGGTCGATGTCCAGATAGGGCAGGATCAGCTTTTGCTTGATGAAGTCCCAGATGATCCGGGTCATCTCGTCGCCGTCGAGTTCGACGACGGGGTTGGCTACCTTGATCTTGGACATGCGGACCTCCTGTGGGATTCGGTTGCGGGCTGCATAGCGGAAAACGCGGGCCCTGGGAAGGGCGGTATGCGATTGTATACCGAAATTCCGGGGGACCGCTCGTCGATGACTTCGTCACTCCTCGCTGGCGGTGCGCCCCGACGAGAAGCCGAAGGCGCAGGAGGAGGTCAGCCGAACCAGGGTCGGGCCCTTTCCCTGACCCAATCCCAAAGCGTCGGAGCACCCTTCGCGATCTTCACCCCGACGCGCGATTCCAGTTGGTCGAAGCTGACATTGTAGCTGGCCCAGGTCCCGCCACCGGACATCAGGTTCGCCATCACCGGCTGGACGCGGTCCAGGCTTTTGGCAAAGCGGGCGTCAGGGGTCTCGGCGGCCTCGAACTCTTCCCAGAGGGCACGGAGGTCGTCGCGCAGGTCCTCGGGCAAGAGGCCGAAGATGCGATCCGCCGCCTTCGCCTCGGCCTTCTGCGTCTCCACGCTCGCATGGGCCGCGCCGTTCTGCGAATGGATCGGCACGTCGCCCACGTCGATCTCGACCAGATCGTGGATCAGCAGCATCCGGATCACCCGGTCGATGCTGACGCCCGGCCCGGCCTGATCGGCCAGAACCAGCGCGTAAAGCGCAAGGTGCCAGGAATGCTCGCCAGAGTTCTCGGGGCGGGACCCATCGACCAGCGTCGTCGCGCGCAGGACGGATTTCAGCCGGTCGGCCTCATTCAGGAAGGCAAACTGCGCCTCAAGGCGTGTGGCAGCCGATTGGGCGGTCAATGGCCCATGCCACCGAAGTCGACCGGCGCCTCGGGCGCCTCTTCCTCGATCTCGCCCCGCTTCGCGGCCAGGGTCTTTTCCAGAAACTCGCGCCCGCGGCGTTCTGCCAGACGCACGCGGACGGCGGTCATGTAGGCCTCCTGGAAGGTCGGCGAGGCAGCCATCAGCACTTTCGCCACCTTCTCGTAGAACCGGTCGTCTTCCAGCTCGGTCTCGGCGGCGAGCACATCTTCGGCCAGCTGGTCGGCAAGTTCCTGTAGCTTGGTCATCTCAGCGTGTCACCTCGGTCATCCGGCGGCGGACATAATCGGTCACGGTTTCGATCATCGGCTTCATATGCGCCTCTTCATCCTTGAAGAAGTGGTCGGCCCCCTCGATTTCGGTATGGGTGATGGTGATCCCCTTCTGCTCGTGCAGCTTGGAGACCAGAGCGCGCGTGTCCTTCGGCGGGGCCACCTTGTCGGCGCTGCCATTGATGATCAGACCCGAGGACGGGCAGGGGGCAAGGAAGGAAAAGTCGTAAAGGTTGGCCGGGGGTGCCACCGAGACAAAGCCGGTGATCTCGGGCCGCCGCATCAGAAGCTGCATCCCGATCCAGGCGCCGAAGCTGAAGCCCGCGACCCAGCAATGCTTGGAGTTCTGGTTCATCGCCTGCAGGTAATCCAGCGCCGAGGCGGCATCGGACAACTCGCCGATCCCCTGATCATATTCGCCCTGGCTGCGCCCCACGCCGCGGAAGTTGAACCGCAGGACCGTGAAGCCCAGATTGTAGAAGGCGTAATGCAGGTTGTAGACAACCTTGTTGTTCATCGTCCCGCCATAGGCCGGATGCGGGTGCAGCACGATGGCGATTGGCGCGTCGCGTTCCTTCTGCGGATGGTAGCGACCTTCCAGGCGTCCATCGGGACCGGCAAAGATAACCTCGGGCATGGGCCTCATCTCTTGCGGGAGCGTGCGGTTTCTTGACGCTTTCGCTCGACTAAATTAGAACCGTTCTAAGGGCGTGGGCGGCCTGTTCATCGGGTCCGGTCTGAGGTAATGCCCGCAAGGCGCGGCGTCAATCAGCTTGGCGCCTGCAAATGCAGGGTCAGGGAGGGGCGATGAAACTTTCCACCAAGGGACGCTACGCCATGGTTGCCCTCGCGGACCTCGCGCTGGCCGAGGCGACTGCGGGCGGGGATGATCTGGTATCGCTGGCCGCGATCTCGAAACGGCAGGATATCTCGCTGGCCTATCTGGAGCAGCTTTTCGTCAAGCTGCGCCGGGCGGGTCTGGTAGAGGCCGTGCGCGGCCCCGGCGGCGGCTACAAGCTGGCGAAGTCGCCCGATCAGATCCGCATTTCCGAGGTCATGCAGGCGGTCGAGGAAACGGTGGATGCCCTGCACACCGGGGCAGGGGCCAGCGGGGCGGTGTCGGGGACCAGGGCGCAGTCGCTGACCAACCGGCTGTGGGAAAGCCTCTCGGCCAATGTCTATGTCTTCCTGCACCAGGTGCGGCTGTCGGACGTGGTCAAGAACGATCTCACGCCCTGTCCGGCGGTGCCGAGCCTCTTCCGCGTGGTGGATGAGGAATGAACCGCCTTTACCTCGACTGGAACGCGACCGCCCCCCTTCGGCCCGAGGCGAAGGCCGCGATGGTCGCGGCGATGGACGTGGTGGGCAACCCCTCGTCGGTCCATGCCGAGGGCCGGGCAGCCAAGGCGCTGATGGAGAAGGCCCGGGCGCAGATCGCAGCGGCTCTGGGGGCCGAAGGGGCCGACATCGTCTTTACCAGCGGCGCGACCGAAGCGGCGGCGCTGGCCTGTAGCGGGCGCGGGCTGTCCTCTGCCGCCGTCGAACATGACGCGGTGGCGGCGTGGTGCGAAACAACGCTTCGCGTCGGTCCCGAAGGGCGGGTGTCCGTGGCCGATCCGGGGCGGTCCGCGCTGCAACTGGCAAATTCCGAAACCGGGATCATCCAGGACCTGCCGCAGGGCCTGGCCGTCAGCGACCTGACGCAGGCATTCGGGAAGATCCCCTTTGCCTTCAACTGGCTGGGCTGCGACATGGGGCTGGTCAGCGCGCACAAGCTGGGCGGGCCGAAGGGCATCGGCGCCTTGGTCGTGCGGCAAGGGGTGGAGGTGCCCGCGCAACTGAAGGGCGGCGGTCAGGAGATGGGCCGCCGCGCCGGGACCGAGAACCTGATCGGCATCGCGGGCTTTGCCGCGGCGGCCGAGGCGGCGCAGCGCGATCTGGCGAACGGCGTCTGGGACGAGGTTGCCGAGATTAGAAATATTCTAGATTCAGAGTTGTCGGCGGCGGCGAACGGGACTATTTCTGTCGGGAATGCCACGAACCGGCTGCCGAACACGCTTTGCCTGATCGCGCCCGGCTGGAAGGGCGAGACGCAGGTGATGGCGATGGACCTTGCGGGCTTTGCGATTTCGGCGGGCTCGGCCTGTTCCAGCGGCAAGGTGCGCGCCAGCCGCGTGCTGACCGCGATGGGGTTTGACGAGGCGCTGGCGGCGCAGGCGATCCGGGTCTCGATCGGTCCGGGGGTGACAAAGGATGACGTGGGGCGGTTCGGACAAGCCTGGACCGCCGCCTATGCCAAGGCCCGCGCGCGGGCCGCTTGAAGGAGAGACGGGCGATGAACGCGATACTCGAGACGCAGGAGATCCGCGAAGGCGTTGACCGCGAGACGATCGAAACCGTCCAGGCCATGGCCGGGAAATACAAGTACGGCTGGGAAACCGATATCGAGATGGACTATGCCCCGAAAGGGCTGTCCGAGGACATCGTCCGCCTGATCAGCGAAAAGAACGGCGAGCCGGACTGGCTTCTGGACTGGCGCCTTGCGGCCTACCGGCGCTGGGTCAAGCTGGAAGAACCCCGCTGGGCGATGCTCAACTACCCGGAAATCGACTATCAGGACCAGTATTACTACGCGACGCCGAAGAGCATGGCGGTGAAGCCCAAGTCGCTGGACGAGGTCGACCCGAAGCTGCTGGCCACCTATGCCAAGCTGGGAATTCCCTTGAAGGAACAGATGCTTCTGGCCGGAGTTGAAGGGTCTGACGAGCCCCGCAAGGTTGCGGTGGACGCGGTCTTCGACTCGGTCTCGGTCGGCACGACCTTCAAGGCGGAACTGGCCAAGGCCGGGGTGATCTTCTGTTCGATCTCGGAAGCCGTGCGCGAACATCCCGAGCTGGTGAAGCAGTATCTGGGCAGCGTCGTGCCGCAGTCGGACAACTTCTTCGCCACGCTGAACTCTGCCGTCTTCTCGGACGGCTCCTTCGTCTACATCCCCAAGGGCGTGCGCTGCCCGATGGAACTGTCCACCTATTTCCGCATCAACGCCGAGAACACTGGCCAGTTCGAACGCACCCTCATCATCGCCGATGAAGGCTCCTACGTCAGCTACCTTGAGGGCTGCACCGCGCCGAAGCGTGACACCAACCAGCTGCACGCGGCCGTGGTGGAAATCGTGATCCTGAAGGACGCCGAGGTGAAATATTCCACGGTTCAGAACTGGTATCCGGGCGACGAGAACGGGGTCGGCGGGATCTACAACTTCGTCACCAAGCGCGCCGATTGCCGGGGCGACCGCGCCAAGGTGATGTGGACGCAAGTGGAAACCGGCTCGGCGATCACATGGAAATACCCCTCCTGCATCCTGCGGGGGGATGAGTCACAGGGCGAGTTCTACTCCATCGCCATCGCCAACAACGCGCAGCAGGCCGATACGGGGACCAAGATGGTCCACCTGGGCAAGCGGACCAAAAGCCGGATCGTGTCGAAAGGCATCAGCGCGGGTCGGGCGCAGAACACCTATCGGGGGCTGGTGTCGATGCACCCCAAGGCCAAGGACAGCCGCAACTATACCCAGTGCGACAGTCTTCTGATCGGCGACAAATGCGGGGCGCACACGGTGCCCTACATCGAAGTGCGCAACAATTCCAGCCGCGTGGAGCATGAGGCGACCACCTCCAAGGTGGACGACGACCAGCTGTTCTACTGCCGCTCGCGCGGCATGGACGAAGAAGAGGCGGTCGCCCTGGTGGTGAACGGCTTCTGCAAGGAAGTGTTGCAGGCCCTGCCGATGGAATTCGCGATGGAGGCGCAAAGCCTGGTCGCGATCAGCCTGGAAGGAAGCGTGGGGTGATAGAGGCCGGCATCAAGGCCGACCCGGCCTTGCGACCCGAGCTTCCGGCAGGGCGCAGGGTCCTGTTTTCGGCCATGAAGAACGAAGCCCCCTTCATTCTGGAATGGGTGGCCTATCACAAGGTGATCGGTTTCGACGAGATCGTCATCTGCTCCAACCCCTCGACCGACGGGACGGAAGAGATTCTGGCGGCTCTGGCCACGGCAGGCGAAATTCGCCACCTGCGGGCGGACCCACCGAAAGACCAGTCTCCGCAAGGGGTTGCCTCGCGTGTCTTCACCGAAGAGGTGGGGTATCGCGACGGTGACTGGTATCTGTGGCTGGATGCGGACGAGTTTCTCAATATCCATGTCGGCGACAGAACCGTTGATAGCCTGATCCGTTCGTTGCAGGGCAGGACATGCTTCTTGATCAACTGGCGGATATTCGGCTCATCTGGAGTCTCGCGGTTTCCGGGCAGGTTCATATACCCCGACTTCATTCGCGCTTCAGTTCCGGAGTTCCGCAAGAATAGGACCGTGAAGTCCCTGTTCCGGATGGGAGAAGGGTATGTCGGGTTCGCTGTTCACGGAATTCATCGCCCGCTTCTCGAGGCAGGTGGGGCGCTCGGTCCGGAAGACGTCCAGACCGGAAGCGGCGTTGTCTTGTCGGCGCGGCAACACCAGCGCTGGTTCGACGGTTTCGACTCGGGCCGTTACCACACGGCGACCAGGACTGAAACCGGATGGAGCCTGGCGCAGATCAACCACTACATTGTCCGCACCCCCGAATTCTTTGCGCTGAAACGGAGTCGGGGTAGGGGTCTAGCAGTGAATGCGATCGGAAACCGCAACACGCGACATACGGACGAGTTCTTTCTCTTGAACGACCGCAACGACGTCGAAGACCGCACGATCCTGCATTGGGAAGACGCAGTCACGAAAGGGATCGCGCGGCTGATGCAGCTTGCGGGGGTCGCCGCCGCCGTCAGCCGCTCGCAAGTGCTGGTCAAGGAGGCGATTGCCGCCGCCACCCTGTCGTCCGGCCCGCCTGAGGCGCCGGCGCCGGCCAGCCCGGCCATCCCCAAGCCACCGGCCTTCGCCCTGACCCTGCCCGAAGCCGAGGCGGACTTCCTGCGCGACGCCTATGGCCGTGCCGGTGTCATCCTGGAATACGGCAGCGGCGGCTCGACCGTGCTGGCCGCACAGGCTGGCAAACGGGTGGTCAGCGTGGAAAGCGACAAGGCCTGGGCTGACCGGCTTGCTGCGCACCTTGCGGGCATCTCGGACAAGGCGGCCGTGCATCATGTCGACATTGGCCCGACCAAGGATTGGGGCCGCCCGCGCGACACATCGGGCGCGACCCGCTATCATCGCTATGCGCTGTCGGTCTGGGACCGCGAGGATCTGGGCGACCCCGACCTCGTGCTGATCGACGGCCGCTTCCGCGCCGCCTGCCTTGCGGCGGTGATGCTGCGGGCGACCCGGCCGACGACGGTTCTGTTCGACGATTACGCCGACAGGCCCTACTACCACGACGTCGAAAAGCTGGCGCGGAAAGAAGAGATGGTCGGCCGCATGGCCCGCTTCACCGTCACGCCCGGCTCGATCCCGGCGACGATGCTGACACAGGTCATCGGCTGGTTTACTGACCAGCGCTGATGGCCCCCGACTTCACAGGATGAGAAAAATGCTGGAAATCAATAATCTGCACGTCAAGCTTGAAGAAGAGGACAAGGTGATCCTGCGTGGTGTCGATCTGAAGATCGGCCCGGGTGAGGTGCACGCGATCATGGGGCCCAATGGCTCGGGCAAGTCGACGCTGTCCTATGTACTGTCGGGCCGCGACGGCTATGAGGTGACCGAGGGTTCTGCCACGCTTGAGGGGCAGGAGCTTCTGGAGATGGAGCCCGAGGAACGCGCGGCGGCGGGCCTCTTCCTCGCCTTCCAGTATCCGGTCGAAATCCCCGGCGTCGGCAACATGACCTTCCTGCGGACGGCGGTGAACGCCCAGCGCAAGGCGCGCGGCGAAGACGAACTGTCGGCGGCCGATTTCCTGAAACTGGTGCGCGAAAAGGCCAAGGCGCTGAAGATCGACGCCGAGATGCTGAAGCGCCCGGTCAACGTGGGCTTTTCCGGCGGCGAGAAGAAGCGCAACGAAATCCTGCAGATGGCCATGCTGGAGCCGCGGATGTGCATTCTGGACGAGACCGACTCGGGCCTCGACGTGGATGCGATGAAGCTGGTGTCCGACGGCGTGAACGCGCTGCGCGATGCGGGCCGGTCCTTCCTGGTCATCACGCATTACCAGCGGCTTCTGGACCACATCAAGCCGGACGTGGTGCACATCATGGCGGCGGGCCGGATCATCAAGACCGGCGGGCCGGAGCTTGCGCTTGAGGTCGAGACCAACGGCTATGCCGACATCCTGAGCGAGGTGGGCTGATGGCACTGGCTGCGGCGAAGGAAACCGCGCTCGTCGCGCGGGAAGCGGCCCTGACCCTACCCGACAGCGCGGGCTGGCTGGCGGCGGCCCGGCGCGAGGCGCGGGCACGGCTTCAGGCGATGGGGCTTCCGGTCCGGCGTGACGAATACTGGCGCTATACCGATCCGGCCAGCCTGAACGCGCCCGCCCCCCTGGGGGCGGCTGCCTTCCACCCGGGCGACGAGGCCCCCGCCTTCGATGGGATCGAACAGCTGAAGGTCGTTTTCGTCGATGGGGTCTTCGATGCGGCGGCCTCGGATGACCTGACGCTGGCGGGGGTGGAGATCGAGCGGCTCGCCAGCGCGGGTGCGGCGGATATCCACTGGGCACAAGGCATCTATGGCGTGCTTGAGGCGCGCGGCCAGACCCCGGTGCAGCGGCCCTTCGCGGCCCTGAACACGGCCTACGCCAGCGACGGTCTGTTGATCCGCGTCACCGGGCGGGCGGCGCGGCCGGTTGCGCTGGTTTATGTCCATGACTCAGATAGTTCCGACGCGATCCTGCATCATTGCATCAAGATCGACTCCGGGGCGGAACTGACGCTTCTGGAAAGCGGTCCGGCGGCGGCGCGCTTCAACAAGGTGCTGGAAGTCGACATTGCCGATGGCGGCAGTTTCCACCATGTCCGCCTGCAGGGCCGCGACCATGAACGCCGCGCGGTGACGCATCTTTTTGCCCGCCTCGGGGCCGAGGCGAGCTTCAAGTCCTTCACGCTGACGGCCAACGGGCGCCTCACCCGGAATGAGGCAGTGATCGAATTGACCGGCGCGGATGCCCGCGCCCATGTCGCGGGGGCTGCCGTGGGCGACGGCGATTTCCACCATGACGATACGATCTTCATCACCCACGGCGCCGAACGCTGTGAAAGCCGGCAGGTGTTCAAGAAAGTGCTGATGAACGGCGCTGTCGGCGTCTTCCAGGGCAAGATCCTGGTGCAACCCGGCGCGCAGAAGACCGACGGCTACCAGATCAGCCAGTCGCTGCTTCTGGATGAGGACAGCCAGTTCCTCGCCAAGCCGGAGCTGGAAATCTACGCCGACGACGTGAAATGCAGCCACGGCTCCACCTCGGGAGCCATCGACGAAACGGCGCTCTTCTACCTGCAATCGCGCGGCGTGCCCCGGGCAACGGCCCAGGCGCTTCTGGTGCTGGCCTTCCTGGCCGAGGCGATCGACGAGGTCGCGGATGAGGCGATCGCCGAGGATATTCGCGGGCGTCTGGAAGGCTGGCTTGCGCGGCATGCGGCGAAGGCAGGGAAATGAGCCTTACAACCGATCTGGTGGCGACATGGCGCAGGCCGCGCGCGGTCCTGCGCCAGCACCTTTCGCGGGGAAGGTCCGAGCCCTTTGCCCTGTCCTTCCTCCTGGTGTTCCTGCTGTTGGCCTTTATCGCGCAATGGCCCGTCGCCGCGCGAGTTGCCTATCTGGCCGGCGAAGAGTCTGCGGTTCCGCGCATATTGCCACTTGCGTATGGTGTCTTGATAATGCTCCCCATCGCATATGGTGTGGCTGCGCTTGCGCATCTTGTTAGCCAAATGCTGGGCGGTAAGGGTTCGTGGTACGCTTCACGGCTAGCACTTTTTTGGGCGCTGGCGGCTATCGGCCCGCTACTTCTGTTACAAGGTCTGGTACACGGGCTGATCGGCCCTGGCCCCGCGTTGTACTCGGTGTGGTTCGCGGTCGGGTTTGGGTTCCTCTGGCTCTGGTTCACCATGCTGCATGAGGCGGAACGCGGATGAGCGGACTTCTGGACCAGATCATCGCCCTTGCGAGGGCATCGCTTCAGGATCCCCGCGCGGGTGCGCGGACGGTGCTGTCCCTTGGGGTGCCGCTCCCGGCCCGGACGGCGGGGCTGCTTCTTATGGCGGTGGCCTCGGCCTTTGTCATGCATCTCGGCTTTCTGCTTCTGCCGCCGACGGACGATGCGATGTCACTGTTCATGATGCAAAGCCCGATCCGCACGGCGGTGATCCAGTGGCTGATCCTGGTGGTGTCGGTGCTGCTGATCTTTCAGGTCGGCCGGGCCTGGGGCGGGCAGGGCAGTCTTGCCGACACGCTGCTGATCGTGGTCTGGTTGCAGGTCATCATGCTGGGCGTGCAGATTGTCCAGCTCCTCGCACTGGTCCTGGCACCGCCCCTGGCAGGGCTGGTCAACATCGCCGGGCTGGTTCTGTTCTTCTGGCTTCTGTCCAGCTTCATCGCCGAACTGCACGGTTTCGCCTCGCGCGGGAAGGTGCTGGCCGGTGTCTTTGCCACCACCTTCGCGGTGGCTGTGCTGGTGGTCTTCGTCCTGTCCCTGATCCTTGGCCCGGAGGCGCTGCAAGGTGTATGACGTCCGGAAAATCCGCGCCGATTTCCCCATCCTCGCGCGCGAGGTGAACGGCAAGCCGCTGGTCTATCTGGACAACGGCGCCTCGGCGCAGAAGCCGCGGGTCGTGATCGACGCGGTCACCCAGGCCTATTCGATGGAATATGCCAATGTTCACCGTGGTTTGCACTACCTTTCGAACCTTGCCACCGACAAGTATGAGGCCACGCGCGGCATCATCGCCCGCTTCCTGAATGCCGCGTCCGAGGACGAGATCGTCTTTACCACCGGCACGACCGAGGGGATCAACCTTGTCTCCTACGCCTGGGCCGCGCCGCGCCTGCAGCCGGGGGACGAGATCGTGCTTTCGGTGATGGAGCATCACGCCAATATCGTGCCCTGGCATTTCCTGCGCGAACGGCAAGGCGTGGTGTTGAAATGGGTCGAGGTGGACGCGAACGGCGATCTTGACCCGCAGGCGGTGCTGGATGCCATCGGTCCGCGCACGAAGCTGGTGGCCGTCACCCACATGTCGAACGTCCTCGGTACCGTGGTCGATGTGGCCGCGATCTGCCGGGGAGCGCGCGAAAAGGGCGTGCCGGTGCTGGTTGACGGCAGCCAGGCCACCGTCCACATGCCGGTCGATGTGCAGGCCATCGGCTGCGACTTCTACGCCATCACCGGCCACAAGCTATACGGGCCAAGCGGTTCCGGGGCGATCTTCATCCGGTCCGACCGTCAGGCCGAGATGCGCCCCTTCCTTGGCGGCGGTGACATGATCCGCGAGGTCACCCGCGACACCGTCACCTGGAACGACCCGCCGATGAAGTTCGAGGCCGGCACCCCCGGCATCGTCCAGCAGATCGGCCTTGGGGTGGCGCTGGGCTACCTCATGTCGCTTGGCATGGCCAATATCGCCGCGCATGAGCGGGTCTTGCGCGACTATGCGCGCGACAGGCTTGCCGGGCTCAACTGGCTGAACGTGCAGGGGAACTCCGCGACCAAGGGGGCGATCTTCTCGTTCACGCTGGAAGGCGCCGCCCATGCCCATGACATCTCGACCGTGCTCGACAAACGCGGCATCGCCGTCCGCGCGGGCACCCATTGCGCCATGCCGCTGATGGAGCACCTTGGCATCCCCGCCTCGTGCCGGGCCTCCTTCGGGCTTTACAACACGGTCGAAGAGGTCGACGCGCTCGTCAGCGCGCTTGAGTTGTGCCACGAGCTATTTGCCTGAGGCCAGGCCGAATCCGCTGACGAAAGGCCCGGATCTGGCGCTGCCTCAGAAGCGGAAGGCAAATCCAAGCGCGCCGCTGGTGTCGCGCACTCCCGCGCGGTTGCCGAAGTTGTCGGAATGGATCAGCGACAGTTTCATCTCCAACCTCTTCGACAGGGCCGTCTGATAGGTCAGCTCCAGATCGAGCTGCCGGTTCTCCGGGGCAAGGTCCAGCGTCACGCTTTCGAACCCTGCCGCTGCCCTACTGCGCACGACCGGCAGGTCCAACTCGGTCCGGCCCGAGCTGATGGCGACCGGAAGGCCCACCCCCAGCGTCAGCCGGTCATCGCGTGCAAAGATCCCGCTCTTGCCCAGGGTCAGCTTCACCGCGTCGAAACGGGCCGAGCCGGTGTCCCCGAAAGCGGTCGATCCGCCCAGATCGGTGATGCCCATCTCGCCCGACAGGCTGACAAAGGCCCCGTCACCCAGATCTTGCGACAGTCCCAGCGTGACCGCCGCCATCGCAGCACTTTCCCGTGCATTCAGGCTCATGACCCCGCCATTGTCGCGGGCCAGCTTGAGGCCAAGGTCGATCCGAAAGGCGCCATCGGTCAGGGCGCGGGAAACGGCGAGGCCCGCCGCCCCCGAGCCTTCCTGCGGCAGGAGGATCGCGGCAAAGGCCCGGCCGTCGGGTGCCGCGAGGGTCGCCACCGGGCCGGGCAAGGCCGCAAAGGTCGCGCGGATCGCCCCACCCGCTGCCATCCGTTCGGCGACAAGGTCGCCTTGCAGGGTGTCCGCCAGCAACCGGCCCGCCTGCGCTCCGGGCCGCGCACCTGCGGTCAGCGCCCCGGCCGGCATCACGAAGCCCGCCGCCAGCGCATCGCGCACCGCGACATTTGTGCCCGACAGCCCGACTTCCACCGCATCTCCAAAGGCCGTGCCCGTGCGCAGGGCCGGCATCGCGGTGCTGATCCGGCCGCCATCCGACAGCGACATCGTGGTCTGCCCGATCGGCCGCAGCGCTGCTTCGATATCCAGGAACCCGTGGCCATAGGTCACCGAATAGCCCTTGGAGAAACCCTCGGCCAGTTCGACCCAACCGTCTGGCGTGAAGAAATCATCCGCCGCCGAGGCCAGCAGCCGGATCCGCAACTGGTGCGGCGTCAAATCGGGAAAGGCCTCTGCCAGCAGCGCCAGCGCCCCCGCCACCTGCGGGGCCGCGAAAGAGGATCCGGTGGTGTAATCGTATCCGCTCGTGCCGTCGCTGGCCGCGTTCCACGACCCGTCGGCGACCAGACACCAGCGCGCCGCCTCCCAGCAGGCGTTCGACACCAGGCTGACCGAGGTGATCGCCCCGCTTGCGAATGTCGGCACGCCATTGGCCACCGCCAGCCACCCCGCCTCCAGCGAGGGCCGAACCCAGGGCAGGGCGTCCATCAGCGTGGCGTTGCTGCGTGAGGTATTGTCCACCGCAAAGACCACCACGCCCTGGGCCGCATAGGCATCAAGCGCGGCAAGATAGCTTTGCCCGGAGAGCGAGCCAAAGACCGAATTGAAATTGGACTGCGTCGGCCGAAGCGTCGGATAGCCCCAGGAATTGTTCCATGCGACCGCGCCCTGTGCCAGGGCAGCCTGGCCGATCTCGGCCAGGGCCGCATCCGACCAGGTGCCGAACAACATGGTCGCATCCGGCGCGACGCCGACGAACCCCGCCGCATTGCCCGCCGCGACCGAGGCGACCGCCGTGCCGTGGTCATCACCTGCCGGGTCGTTGGACAGGACCGTGACCCGTCCGGCGATGCTTTCATGCGTGGCCGAGATATTCTCGTCCGAAATGGCGATGATCTGTCCCGCCCCGGTCAACCCGGCCGCATGGGCAAAGGCTGCGCCCGAAGAGCGCAGCGCGTAAAGCGTGCCGGAAAGGCTGCTGTCCCCAACGACGCTCCTTAGCCATCCGATTGTGACGCGGGTATTCTGATACTTCGGCGAGGCCAAGAGAGCGGCCGTATCCGCCACTACGGTCGGCCCGATGGTGAAGCCCCGGCTCAGCACCCCAATGGCGACCGGCGCCGGGGCGGCGAATGCCGGAAGATAGCGGCTGACATCCACCGATGTTTCTCCGCCGCCGCCACATCCGGCCAGAAACGAGGCCGCGATGACCGCGGCGCTGATCGAGGACAGGGGGCGGCGCGTGGCGGCAACGGGATCGGTCACTTCAAACTCCTCAAAGTACGAGACGTCCAGACACTGCGCAACGGTAACGTGATTCGGTCAATGGGAGGTGATGATCTTCTGCAAGGCCGGTCGCCCTTGCCGCGTCTCCTTGCCCGGCCTGTGGCGTTTGCCGTTGAAACCCTCTGCGCCTTCGGCTAAAGACCGGCGCAGGCACCCATAGCTCAGCTGGATAGAGCGTTGCCCTCCGAAGGCAAAGGTCGCACGTTCGAATCGTGCTGGGTGCGCCAATCCCCTTGAAAGCTGCGGTGGCTTGCGCGCTTGCCCTAGTCGCGAAGCTCAGGTGCGGCAAAGGCCAGATACGGCAGGCCCACGGCTTTCGCAGGGCAAGCCCGTCTCCACCGGGTGACATTCGGCGTAAAATGGGCTCATCTCTCCCAGCGAATCCCGGGGGAGGTGAAGATGAAACGGTCACGCGTCAACGACATCATGCGCGCAGCGGACGAGATGATCCGGCACTACGGCTTTGTCCTGCCGCCCTTCGCCTATTGGTCGCCCGAGACCTTCCAGGCCCGCAAGCAGGATGCCCGCGCCCTGGTCGAGGCGCGCTGCGGCTGGGACATCACCGATTACGGTGAGGGCCGGTTCGACGAGATGGGGCTGTTCCTCTTCACGCTGCGCAACGGCCGGCTGGACGACCTCAAACGCGGCGGCGGCATGTGCTATGCAGAAAAGCTGCTGATCTCGCGGCAGGATCAGCTTTCGCCGATGCACACCCATGTCATCAAGGCCGAGGATATCATCAACCGCGGCGGTGCCACGCTGGTGGTGGAGCTTTACGGCTCGGACGATCAGGGCCGCTTTGCCAGGGACAAGGGCGGCGTGGTGATGTGCGACGGGATCGCGCGCCCCTATGGACCGGGCGACAAGCTGAAGCTGGCCCCCGGCGAAAGCGTCACGCTGATGCCGGGCGACTGGCATGCCTTCTGGGGCGAGGGCGGCGATGTGCTGATCGGCGAGGTCTCGACCGTGAACGACGACCTGACCGACAACATCTTCGTCCAGCCCATCGGCCGCTTCGCCGAGATCGAGGAAGACGAGGCCCCGCTGCATCTTCTGGTCAGCGACTACGACCGCTGGCTCGCCTGAGACGCGGCAACCGGACCGATACCCTCAATGCAAGACGGGGCGCCAGTGGCGCCCCGCTTTCGCTTGGGTCTGAAACCCTCAGTTCTCGGGCGCGGCTGGCGGGCAGACCCCGTTGACCAGCGCCGTCGCACAGACCGGGGCCGCTGCCGGTTCGGCTGCCGGGGCAGGGACCACCGGAGCCGCGACCGCAATCGACGGCGGCGGCAGGATCGTCAGCGCCGGCAGCACGGCCGGGGCAGGCTCGACCGGCTCTTCCTTCTTCTTCGGCACGATCGGCTTGGGAATGTACAGCCCCTTCGGCATCTCGCCCGACGCGGTCAGCACGATGACCTTCTCACCCCCCTGCAGACGGTTATAGAGGTCGATCACATCCTGGTTGATCATCCGGATGCAGCCCGACGAGGCGTTGCGCCCGATCGATTTCCATTCCGGCGTGCCATGGATGCGGTAGCCGTAATCCTTGCCGCCCGAGGTCAGATAGATCGCCCGCGCGCCAAGCGGGTTGGTCGGCCCACCCGGCTGACCCCTCTCCCATTTCGCCAGCGACGGGTCACGCGCGATCATCTCTTTCGGCGGGGTCCAGGTCGGCCAGGGCTTCTTGTCGGCCACGATCGCCTCGCCCGACCACTCGAACCCGGCCCGGCCCACCGAGATGCCGTAGCGGATCGCCTTGTTCTTCCCGGTCACGAAGTACAAGAGCCGGGTCTTCGGGTTGATGATGATGGTCCCCGGCGGCTGGTCGGTCTCGAAGGTCACGACCTGACGGCGATGGCTTTCAGGAATCTGCTCGACCGGCAGGGCCGGGATCTGGATGCCTGCGTCCATGGACGCGACATAGACATTCTCATCCGGCTTGGGCAGCGGCTGGTTCGAGCTCGACGGACTTACCGAGGGATCGACACAGGCAGCAAGCGCAAGCAGCGCAAGGGCGGCGGGCAGGGCGCCCAGTTTGCGGGTCAGGGTCATCTTCATAAGGCGCATTCAGGCACTCACTTTTCTGCCCGAAGGCATCGGGCCCCGGGAAACAATGCCGCAACGGTAACTTAGCCGTGAGCCTGCGTCAAACCGTGCAAAGGGCCGAATATGTTCACGGGCGCGTGAAAATGGCAGGAAAACCGGGCAAATCAGGGATTCAAGACCCCTGACCAGCCGCCACGGCATCGACCTCCACCAGCAGCGCCGGTGAGGCAAGGCCCGCGACGATCAGCAAGGTCGCGGCGGGCGGCACCCGCTCCCCGATCCAGGAATCACGGCGTTCGCGGTAGATGGCCACGGCCTCGGGGCTGTTTTCCGTCAGGTAGACGGTGATCTTCATCAGGTGTTCGCGCCCCATCCCCGCCGCCGCCAGCGCCCGGTCGACATTGGCCAGCGCCACATCCAGCTGTGCCGCCAGCCCCTCGGCAAGGGTGCCGTCGGGGTGGATGCCGATCTGACCGGAAATCTCCAACCGCCGCGTCGCGCCTTCGGCGAGGGCGCACTGGCTGTAGCGCGAGGCAGGTTTCGGCATCGTGTCGGGGGTGAAGAGCCGGATCATCAGGTCACCGCCGCGCGTGCCTTGAACTCGGGCTTGTCCCAGCTGCCGTAGTCCATGATCTTCGCCAGCACATTGACCGCCCGGGCCACGTCGTCCTCATCGACATAAAGCGGGGTAAAGCCGAAGCGCAGGATGTCGGGCGCGCGGAAATCGCCGATCACGCCCTCGGCAATCAGCGCCTGCATGATCGCATAGCCCTCGGGGTGACGGAAGCTGACCTGAGACCCCCGCATCAGATGCGACCGGGGCGTGGCCAGTTGCAGCATCGGCGCGCGCGTCTCCACCCCCTTGATGAACTGGTCCTGCAGCCGCAGCGACTGGGCATGGACCTCGCCGAGGTCCACCCCCTCCCAGACCTCCAGCGCCGCCTCCAGCGCGGCCAGTTGCAGGACGGGGGGCGTGCCGACCCGCATCCGCTCGATCCCCGCCCCGGGGCGGTAGGACAGGTCAAAGGCGAACGGTGCCTCATGGCCCAGCCAGCCCGACAGGGCCGGGCGCGCCACCTCGGCATGGCGGGGCGCGACATAGATGAAGGCAGGCCCCCCGGGGCCGGAGTTCAGATATTTGTAGGTGCAGCCCACCGCGAAATCGGCCTTTGCCCCGGCCAGATCGACCGGCAGGGCCCCGGCGGAATGGGCAAGGTCCCAGACCGTCAGCGCCCCCTGTTCATGCGCGCGCTTCGTGATGTCGGCCATATGATGACGCCGTCCGGTGCGGTAATCGACCTCGGTCAGCATCACCACCGCCACAGTTTCATCAATCGCCGCCATCGCCTCTTCCGGGGCGACGGTCTTCAGCCGGTATTGCCCGCCCAGCGTCCGGCAGAGCCCCTCGGCCATGTAAAGGTCGCTCGGGAAGTTGCCGGTATCCGACAGGATCACCCGGCGCCTGGGGTTCATCTCCAAGGCCGAGGCCAGCGCCTGATAGACCTTGATCGACAGCGTGTCGCCCAGAACCACCGTTCCCGGCTCGGCCCCGACCAACCGGCCCACGCGGTCGCCCAGCATCCGCGGCTGCGCCATCCAGCCCGCCTTGTTCCAGCCGCGGATCAGCATCTCGCCCCATTCGGCCTGCACCGCGGTGTCGACGCGCGCGGGCACCGTCTTCACCATCGGACCCAGCGAATTGCCGTCCAGATAGACCACCCCTTCGGGCAGGTGGAACAGGGCCTTCTTGGCAGCGAAATCGATGGGCATGGGCTGGTCTCCTCTGACCCTCGTTATCGGGACTTCCGCGACGCTTGCCAAGGGCAGGGATCAACGGCGCCTTTGCCGGGCTTGCACCCCATGGGCCCACCGGTCTAGATCGGTCGCAAAGGAGACCCCGGTGCGCCCGTTCCTTGCCATCCTCGACCTGCCGCCCGTCTGGCTTGCCGCCCATGTGGCCGTGGCTTGGGTGCTGTCGCTGGTGTCTCCGCCGGTGTTCGGCTGGCTTGGCCAGGGGCTTGGCCTGTTGCTGGTGGGGCTTGGCATCCTCATCACCCTTGGCGCGGCCGCACAGATGGCCCTGGCGCAGACCACCCTGATTCCCCGCCGCGACCCTTCGTCGCTGGTCACATCCGGGCTTTTCGCCTGGTCGCGCAATCCGATCTACCTGTCGGACCTCATCCTGCTTCTGGGCGCGATCCTGTGGCTGGACGCGATCCTTGCGCTGCCCTTGCTGGCAGGCTTCGTCTGGCTGATCCAGACCCGTTTCATCCGCGACGAAGAGGCCCGCCTGACCGCCGCCTTCGGCCCCGAATTCGACCTCTGGGCGGCGCGGACCCGGCGATGGTTCGGGCGGAGGTGATCCTTGCAGGGTCCGTGACGTCGCGCGGAAAACGGGGGTTTGAAATATTGTTGCGCGGTGATAAGTGCATCGCGGCAGATTATGACGCAAGGTCGAGGATCGGGGGACGCGAGTGAAGATCGGAGCGCTTACAGAGGTGTTCCCGGGCGAGAACCGGGTGGCGATGACGCCGGATTCGGCGGTGCAACTGGCCAAGCTGGGCCACAGCGCCTGCATCCAGTCCGGGGCAGGGGCCAAGGCCGGGTTTTCCGACGCCGCCTATGCCGCCGCCGGGGTCGAGGTGCTGCCCGACGCCAAGGCGGTGATTGCGGCGGCCGATGTGATCGTCAAGGTGCGCGGCCCCGAGGCCGCCGAACTTGCCACCTTCCAGGACGGCCAGACCCTCATCAGCTTCTTCTGGCCCGCCCAGAACCCCGAACTGCTGGAACAGGCCGCAAAGAAAAGCCTGTCGGTCATCGCGATGGACATGGTGCCCCGCATCAGCCGCGCGCAGAAGATGGACGCGCTGTCGTCGATGGCCAACATCGCCGGCTACCGCGCGGTGATCGAGGCCGGGAACAACTTCGGCCGCTTCTTCACCGGGCAGGTTACGGCGGCGGGCAAGGTGCCGCCCGCCAAGGTGCTGATCGTCGGCGCAGGCGTGGCGGGCCTTGCGGCCATTGGCACCAGCGTCTCGCTGGGTGCCATCGTCCACGCCTTCGACGTCCGCCCCGAAGTGGCCGAGCAGATTGAATCGATGGGCGCGAATTTCGTGTTCCTCGAATTCGAAGAGGCGCAGGACGGCGCGGCCACCGGCGGCTATGCGGCGCCCTCGTCGCCGGAGTTCCGCGAAAAGCAGCTGGCCAAGTTCCGCGAGCTTGCGCCCGAGATGGACATCGTCATCACCACCGCCCTGATCCCGGGCCGGCCCGCGCCGAAGCTCTGGACCGAGGACATGGTGCAGATGATGAAGCCGGGGTCGGTCATCGTCGACCTTGCAGCCGAACGCGGCGGCAACTGCGACCTGACGGTGCCGGACCAGAAGATCGTCACCGACAATGGCGTCACCATCGTCGGCTACACTGACTTCCCCAGCCGCATGGCCGCGCAGGCCAGCACTCTTTATTCCACCAATATCCGCCACATGCTGTCGGACCTGACCCCGAACAAGGACGGCGTGATCCTGCACAACATGGAGGATGACGTGATCCGCGGCGCCACGGTCGCCCATGTCGGCACCGTCACCTACCCGCCGCCGCCGCCCAAGATCGCGGCCATCGCGGCGGCAAAGCCCAAGGAAAAGGCGCGCGAGCTGACGCCCGAGGAACGCCGCGCGCAAGAGGTCGCCGCCTTCAAGGCCCAGACCCGCAACCAGGTCTCGCTGATCGCCATCGGCGGGGGGCTTCTGCTGCTGGCCGGTCTCTATGCGCCCGCCAGCTTCATGTCGCATTTCATCGTCTTCGTGCTGGCAGTCTTCGTGGGCTTCCAGGTGATCTGGAACGTTTCCCACTCGCTCCACACGCCGCTGATGGCGATCACCAATGCGATCTCCTCGATCATCATCCTGGGCGCTCTCTTGCAGATCGGCTCGGGGGGTGTCCTCGTGGTGATCCTTGCCGCGCTTTCGGTCTTCATGGCCGGGATCAACATCTTCGGCGGCTTCCTGGTCACGCGCCGGATGCTTGCCATGTTCCAGAAGTCGTAAGGGGACTGCCATGGATTACGGATTCACCACGGCAGCCTATGTCGTTGCGGCTGTCCTCTTCATCCTCTCGCTCGGCGGCCTCTCGGGCCAGGAAAGCGCCAAGCGCGCGGTCTGGTATGGCATCTTCGGCATGGCGCTGGCGGTCCTCGCCACGCTTTACGGGCCCGGCGCGGGGCTCTGGTGGCTCTCGGCCCTCCTGATCGTCGCGGGTGGCGCCATCGGCGTCGTCGTCGCCCAGCGCGTGCAGATGACCGAAATGCCGCAGCTGGTCGCCGCGATGCACAGCCTTGTGGGTCTGGCGGCGGTCTTCATCGGCTTCAACACCCAGTTCGAGCTGATCCGGCTTTCCGACCTCATCACGCTGGCGGGCAACCCCACCGCTGCGGCCTCCCTGTCGATCGAGCGGCTGGCCGCCCTGGGCGAATTGGCCGAAGGGCTGACCGGCTTTGCCGCCAAGATCGCCGCCAAGACCCCGGTGGAGATCACCATCCTGCGGGTGGAAACCTTCCTCGGCGTCTTCATCGGCGCGGTCACCTTCACCGGGTCCGTCATCGCCTTCGGGAAACTGGCGGGCAAGGTCGACACCAAGGCCACCAAGCTGCCCGGCGGCCACGCGCTGAACGCGGGTGCTGCGGCGCTGTCTCTGGTCCTGCTCTTCGTCTATGTCTCGACCGGCTCGACCATCGCGCTGATCGTGATGACGCTGGCCGCACTTTTCATCGGCTATCACCTGATCATGGGGATCGGCGGGGCGGACATGCCGGTCGTGGTCTCGATGCTGAACAGCTATTCCGGCTGGGCGGCGGCGGCGATCGGGTTCTCGCTCTCGAACGACCTGCTGATCGTCGTCGGCGCGCTGGTGGGCAGTTCGGGCGCGATCCTCAGCTACATCATGTGCAAGGCGATGAACCGGTCGTTCATCTCGGTCATCCTCGGCGGCTTCGGCAATACCACCGGCCCGCAGATGGAGGTGACCGGCGAACAGATCGCCATCGACGCCGAAGGCGTGGCCGCCGCGCTGAACGATGCCGACAGCGTCATCATCATCCCCGGCTACGGCATGGCGGTGGCCCAGGCGCAGCAGTCGGTCAGCGAGCTGACGCGCAAGCTTCGCGCCAAGGGCAAGAATGTCCGCTTCGCGATCCACCCGGTCGCGGGGCGCCTTCCCGGCCACATGAACGTGCTTCTGGCCGAAGCAAAGGTGCCCTACGACATCGTGCTGGAGATGGACGAGATCAACGAGGACTTCCCCGAAACCGACGTCGCCATCGTCATCGGGTCGAACGACATCGTGAACCCGGCCGCGCAGGAAGACCCCAACAGCCCCATCGCCGGAATGCCGGTGCTGGAATGCTGGAAGGCGAAACAGGTCTTCGTCTCGAAGCGCGGGCAGGGGACCGGCTATTCCGGCATCGAGAACCCGCTTTTCTACAAGGAGAACACCCGGATGTTCTACGGCGACGCCAAGAAGTCGCTGGATGCGCTCTTGCCGATGATCGACTGAACCCGGGGCAGGGGCGGGTCGATCACCCGCCCCGCCTTTCCGCAGAGCGAAAATTGCAACACCTCGGCGGCATACCCTTGCATCCCGGCATTTTTCTGGAAAGCGGACGGCCAGCAGCCTAACTCTGCCCCTAGCCCTTTCGAGAGACCAGATGCCGATCCCCGACCACCCCCTGCGCTACGCCACCGTGAACGAGCTGCACGCCCGGCCCTTCCCGGCGCTCGAGGTGCCTTCGACCGCCGTCTACGTCGCGATCAAGGAACCCGTGCTGGCGCACAACCGCGACCGGGGCCGCGACCTTGCCCATCTGCTGGCGCTGCTCGACCGGAATGGCAGTGCCCATCCCCAGCCCGGGGCCACCCATTTTCAGGCACCGATCGGCCGGGCCGAGCTGAAATGGGAAAGCCACACCGAATTCGTCACCTACACGGCCTTCTCGCGCGGGGTATCGAAACGCCCCTTCGACCCGGCCGATGCCGAGGTCCTGCCCGAGGACTGGCTGGCCTCCGCGCCCGGCAAGCGGCTGACCTCGGTGCTGATCCGGGTCGAGCCGATGCCGGAAAGCGAGGATACGCTGCTGGCGCAGCTTGACGACTGGTTCGTCCCCGAAAGCCTGGCCGTGTCGCGCGTCGTGGATGGTGCCGCCGTGGTGGCGGGCGATTTCCGGATCGACCCGGCCGGCCACATGCGTTTTGTCGTCTTCGTGAAGCCCGGCACCGGCCCGCGCCGCGTGGGCCGCATCGTCCAGCGCCTGTGCGAGATCGAGACCTACCGCGCCATGTCGATGCTGGGGCTGATGCGGTCCCGCGATCTGACGGCGCGGCTCAACACGCTCGACCCCAGGCTTTCGGCGCTGGTCTCGGGGCTCGACAATGCCGAACCCGCGCCCGAGGCGGCCCTGCATGACCTCCTGTCGATTTCGGCGGAACTCGAAAGCCTTGCGGTCCAGTTCTCGTTCCGCTTCGGCGCAACCGCGGCCTATGAGGCCATTGTCGGCCAGCGGATCGAGGTGCTGCGCGAACAGCGCATCCAGGGCCGCCAGACCTTTTCCGAATTCATGATGCGCCGCTACGATCCCGCCATGCGCACGGTGAAGTCGGCCGAGGGCCGGCTGAAGGCGATGGCCGAGCGCGCCGAACGCGCGGCAGAACTCCTGCGCACCCGGGTGGACGTGGAACGCTCGGCACAGAACCAGATGCTGCTGGAATCGATGGACCGCCGCGCCGACCTGCAACTCAGGCTGCAACGCACGGTCGAGGGGCTGTCGACCGTGGCGATCAGCTACTACGCGGTGAACCTGCTGGCCTATCTTCTGGAACCGCTCGCGCATCGCTTCCACATCAGCCACGGTCTCTTGCTGGCCGGTCTGGTTCCGATCGTGGTGCTAGGCGTCTGGCTGATGATCCGCCGGATCCGCAACCACCTGCACTAGGCGCCAGGCCTTCTGTCGCCCGACCCTCCTCGTGCGACGTCGTCTTCTCGTCGGTGCGGCCCCGGCGAGGAGTGACGCAGTCATCGACGAGCCCAGCGGCAGGGCCCGAAGCGCGCCGTTCAGTGCCTGCGCGACGGCGGCTAGAGGCTGGGGCCGGGCGCGATCTTCGTGCCGTCGGTAAAGCGTGCAAATCTGAAGCGCGACAGGTCATGCCCGACATGCCCGCCGGTCACGAGGTCGGCCACCACCCGCCCCATGCCGGGGCCGATGCCGAAGCCGTGCCCGCTCATCCCCGTGGCGATGGTCAGGCCGGGGATCGGCGCATGGTCCACCACCGGCACCACGTCAGGCATGGTGTCGATCATGCCCCCCCAGGCCGCCTTCAGTTTCGGGCGGCCAAGCTGGGGGAAGGCCCGGGCAAAGGCGTCCTGCACGCGGCCCAGCGTCCGCAGGTTCGGCGCGGGGTTCAGGATGCGCGTCGCCTCGAACGGGGAGGCGTCGTCCTCGGCCCAGCGGCGCGGGGTGGACCAGGCGTCCGGGAACCCCCGGGGCGCCCTGAGGCGGAAGCTGGAGGAACGCCATTCCTTCTTCAGGATCGCCATATAGGCCCCGAAAGAGCGGAAGGCATCGGGTCCGATGAAGAAGTCATGCTCCGAGCCGCCGGGCGCGATGGAATAGCCGCCATCGGCACGGCGGCGGAAGGCGAAATCGTCGTCGGCGGCATTGCCGGGGAAGATCTCGGGCATCGGTTCGGTGGCACCGACCGAGGCCAGCACCGAAAGCTGCGGGATATTCACACCGTGCCGGGCGAGGAACAGCCGCGACCAGGCCCCGGCGGCGACCACGACATGGTCACAGGCCACCCGCCCCGCCTCGGTCACCACCCCCGCCACCTTGCCCGCGGCAAGGTCCAGCGCGCGGACGGCGCAGGCTTCGCGGATCAGGACGCCCATGTCCTCGGCCCGCGCGGCAAGGGCAGGGACGGCGGTCCAGGGTTCGGCCCGGGCGTCCGAGGGGGTGAAGATGCCACCCTTCCACGGGGCGACCGCGCCGGTCAGCATCGCCCCGATCTCGGCCCCGGTCAGCATCCGCGTGTCCAGCTGATGCGCGCGGGCGTGTTCCATCCAGGCCTCGAACCCCGCCATCTCGCGGTCGGTCTTGGCAAGGTAAAGAACACCCGCCTGGCGGAAGCCCAAGGCCGCGCCCATCTCGGCGGCAAGGGTTTTCCAGATCGACAGGCTTTCCACCATGATCGGCAACTCGCCCGGATCGCGGCCCTGCTGGCGCACCCAGCCCCAGTTGCGGCTGGATTGCTCGCCCGCGATGCGGCCCTTTTCCAGAAGGAGAACCGAGCGGCCCTTCTGGCGCAGGAAAAAGGCCGTCATCACCCCGATGACCCCGCCACCGATGACGACGACATCGGCGCGGGGGGGCAGGGGGGCGGCAAAGCGGACGGGGCTCGCGTCGGTGATCGGGAAGGTCATGCTGTCAGATCCGGGTGGCCCCCCTCCCCATCCCTCCCCCACGGCGGGGGGAGGGAGGTGCAGAGCGGGGCAGGTTGCGCGAACGGGTGGCCCGGGGCGGCTCCCCTCCCCCCTTGTGGGGAGGGGATGGGGGTGGGGGGCGAGTGTGAGGTCATGCCAGCGCCTCCAGAAGCCGCTCCATGAAGCGCTGCCCGGCCTGAAACTCGCTGATTTCAATATATTCGTCCGGCTGATGCGCCTGGGCAATGTCGCCGGGGCCACAGACCACCGCCGAATACCCTGCCTGCTGGAACTGCCCGGCCTCGGTGCCATAGCTGACGACGCCGGTCGCATTGTCGCCCGTCAGGCGGCGGGCCAGCGCCTCGGCCTCGCCTTGCGGTTCTGGGATCAGGCCCGGGACATCGAAGAAGCGCTCAAGGTGGATGGCGGCCTCGGGGCGGAGCTTCTGCATCGCCGCTTCGATCTCGCGCACCGTCGCGACGAACCGCGCCTCCCAGTCGGCCAGCGCCTCATCCGGCACCACGCGCATTTCCACGGCAAAGCGGCAATCGGCGGCGGTGATGTTGTGGGCGGTGCCGCCTTGGATCATGCCGACATGCAGCGTGGTGAAGGGCGGGCGGAAGGCGGCGGCAAGGGGACTTGGGGGCCGCGCCTGGATTTCGGCGTTGACCGCGTTCAGCCAGTCGATCAGCCGCGCCCCCTCCATGATCGCCGAGACGCCCTCGGGCAGCAGCGAGGAATGGACCTCGAAGCCCTTCACATGCACATGATAGCCCGTGCCGCCCTTGTGGCCGGTGATGACCGCCATGCGTGACGGCTCGCCGATGATGGCGGCGCTGCCCTTGGGCACCAGCTCGGCCATGGTGCGGATCATCGGCGGGGCGCCGGTGCAGCCGACCTCTTCATCATAGGACAGCGCCAGTTGCAGCGGCCGCGCCACGCCCCGCGCCTGCGCCTCGACCAGCGCCCAGACGGCCAGCGCCACAAAGCCCTTCATGTCACAGGTGCCACGGCCGTAAAGGCGCCCGTCGCGTTCCGTCACGGTCCAGGGGTCCGAGGTCCAGGTCTGCCCCTCCACCGGCACCACATCGGAGTGGCCGGAAAGCACGACCGCCCCCGCCTCCCAAGGCCCGGCATGGGCGATCAGCGCGGCCTTCTGCCGGTCTTCGTTCCAGTGCCGGAAACAGCGGATGCCATGGCCGGTCAGATAGTCCTCCAGCCAGTCGATCAGTCCAAGGTTGGACGCGCGACTCACGGTTGGAAAACTGACCAGACGGTCAAGGATCTGACGCGACGTCAGCGCCTGCATTTCGGGCATCGAGCCTTTCCCCAGATATTGTGGGCAGCCTGTCCCCCGGTCCGGGAACTGTCAATATCTGGCGAAATGACCTGCCGATCGGTCATTATGCCGGCAGGCAGGTGTGGAATCGCGCGCCGAAACGGGATTGATAGAAGACGCGAAATCGGGAACAGTTCGCGGCAGGGTCGGCAACGTCAGGTTGTCCGATCCCAAAAGATAAAAGAATAACAACAAGTAAGAACGACACGGGGGTACTTGATGGCCGAAACGGCCGGGCCAGTCCTTGACGTCAGGGGCCTCAAGACGGTGTTCCGCACGCGCGGCGGCGAGATTCATGCCGTAAACGATGTCAGCTTCCAGCTCCGGCGGGGTGAGCTGCTGGGCGTCGTCGGCGAAAGCGGCTCGGGCAAGTCGGTGACGATGATGTCGCTGATCCGCCTCCTGCCGTCGCCGCCCGCCGATATCCGCAAGGGCGAAGTCCTGCTGAATGGTCAGGACCTGCTGAAGCTGCCGCCCGAGGCGCTTCGCCATGTCCGCGGCGCGAAGGTCGGCTTCGTCTTCCAGGACCCGATGACGAGCCTCAATCCGGTCTTCACCGTGGGCAACCAGATCATGGAGCCCCTGCGCGAACATATGGGCCTGTCGAAGGATCAGGCCGAGCGCCGGGCGGCAGAGCTTCTGGAACTGGTGGGCATCCCGGATGCCAAAAGCCGGCTCAAGGCCTATCCCCACCAGTTCTCCGGCGGCATGCGGCAGCGGGTGATGATCGCCATCGCGCTCGCCTGCGACCCCGACGTGCTGATCGCCGACGAACCGACCACGGCGCTTGACGTGACCATCCAGGCGCAGATCCTGGAGCTGGTCAAGGACCTGCGGCAGAAGCTTGGCATGGCGATCATCTGGATCACCCATGACCTTGGCGTGATTGCGGGCATCGCCGACAGGGTCATGGTGATGTATGGCGGGCAGGTGGTGGAACAGGCCCCGGTGGGCGAACTCTTCGCCAATCCGCAGCATCCCTACACGCGGGCCCTGCTCAAGACGATTCCGAAGATCTCGGGCGAGCGTGAGGCGCGGCTGAGGGTGATCGAGGGCCAGCCCCCGATCCTGAATGCCCCCCTCACCGCCTGTCCGTTCCGGGCGCGCTGCACCCATCGCCATGACGCCTGCGACCGCGAGAACCCGGCCCGCCGCGCGGTCGACGGGCACCCGGTCGGGCAGGGGCACGATGTCGCCTGCCACTGGCAGGCCCCGGCCAGGGCGGAGCCGGCCCATGCTTGACGCGCGCCCCGATCCGCTGCTGCAGGTCAAGGACCTGAAGATGTATTTCCCGATCTACACCGGGGTCTTGCGTCGCCACACCGGCGATGTGAAGGCGGTGGACGGCGTCTCCTTCCAGATCAATGCCGGGGAAACGCTGGGGCTGGTGGGGGAATCCGGTTGCGGCAAGTCCACCGTGGGCCGCGCGGTCCTGCGGCTTTACGAACCCACGGGCGGCCAGATCCGCCTGGATGGCCACAGCATCGCCTGGGGCAGCGATGCCGCGCGGCGGTTGCGGCAGTCGAACGACAGGCTCGCCGAATGGCTGGCGGGCGGCTTTTTCCTCGTCGGCGCCGTCGCCGCGCTGACCCTTGCCTTCCGCAGCAGCTGGAGCGCGGCCTTCATCGGCGCGGCGCTTGCCATCCTGATCAACCTCGGGCTGGCGGTGCTGCTCTACATGGTCGTGCGCGGTGTCGTCCTGCGGCTGCGCGCCCGCTGGGCCGGGATTCCGATGTCCGATTTCGCGCTCAGCGACGCCAGGCTGCGCACGCTGCGCCCGTCGATGCAGATGGTGTTCCAGGACCCGCAGGCCAGCCTCAACCCGCGCATGACGCTGGCGCAGATCATTTCCGAACCGCTGGACGAGCATACCAACTGGACCCGCGAGCAGAAGATCGCCCGGGTGCATGAGCTGATGGACCAGGTCGGCCTGAACCGCCGGTTCGTCAACCGCTATCCCCATGAATTCTCGGGCGGTCAGCGCCAGCGGATCGGGATCGCGCGGGCCTTGGCGCTGAACCCGCGCTTCATCGTCTGCGACGAACCCATCGCCGCGCTGGACGTCTCGATCCAGGCGCAGGTGGTCAACCTGCTTGAGGATCTGCAGGAAAAGCTGGGGCTGACCTATCTGTTCATCAGCCATGACCTGTCGATGGTGCGCCACCTCGCCGACCGGGTGGCGGTGATGTATCTGGGCCGGATCGCAGAACTGTCGCCGTCGGCCGACCTTTACGCCCGCCCCCTGCATCCCTATGCCGAGGCGCTTCTGTCGGCCGTGAACGAGCCCGACCCCGAGATCGCAGCCCGGCGCAAGCGGATCATCCTGAAGGGCGACGTGCCCTCTCCGGCCAACCCGCCGAAGGGCTGCAACTTCTGCACCCGCTGCCCCAAGGTGATGGACATCTGCCGGACGGTGAAACCCGATCTGATCGAGGCAGAGCCCGGCCGTCTGGTCGCCTGCCACCTTTTCGAAAACCCACACGCCGCCGGGCCAACCGGCGCAGCCGAGGCAACAGAGCGCAACCAACAAGGAGTGTCGCAATGAAACTGAGAACCGCCCTCATGGGCGCTGCCGCAGCGGTGGCCTTCGCCCCCGCGGCCTTTGCCGAACGCGGGGCCGATGGCAACGTGAACGTGCTTTACTGGCAGGCGCCCTCGATCCTGAACCCCTACCTCAGCTCGGGCACCAAGGACGTCGAAACCGCCTCGCTGATCCTCGAAGGGCTCGCAGGCTTTGACGAGAAGGGCGAGGTCTTCCCGCGCCTCGCCGTCGATATCCCCACCGTCGCCAACGGCGGCATCACCGAGGACCTGACCCAGATCACCTGGAAGCTCAAGCCGGGCCTCTTGTGGTCGGACGGGACACCCGTCACCTCGGCCGATGCCAAGTTCACCTGGGAATACTGCACCCATCCCGAGGGTGGCTGCGCCCAGGCCGCGCGCTACGAGGGGATCACCGCGATCGACACGCCGGATGCCGAGACCATCGTCATCACCTTCTCGGGCCCGAAGCCGAACCCATACCAGGCCTTCGTCGGCGGCACCTCGCCCATCCTGCAGGCGGCACAGTTCGCCAACTGCCTCGGGGCCGCGGCCTCGACCTGCACGGAAGCCAACTTCGCGCCGATCGGTACCGGCCCCTTCGTTGTCACCGACTTCAAGGTGAATGACACGGTGACGCTGGCCGCGAACCCGAACTACCGCGACCCGGCCAAGCCCGCCTTCGCGACCATGACGGTCAAGGGTGGGGGCGACGCTGCGGCAGCCGCCCGCGCCGTGCTGGAAACCGGCGAATTCGACTATGCCTGGAACACCCAGATCAACCCCGAGCAACAGGCCCAGATGGCGGCGGGCGGCAAGGGTGTCCTGCTCAACGCCTTCGGCACGCTGGTCGAACGGATCGAGATGAACCTGACCGATCCCTCGCCGTCGCTGCCGGAAGGCGAGCGGTCCACCACCAAGCACCCGCATCCGTTCCTGTCCGACATCCGCGTCCGCAAGGCCTTGTCGATGGCGATCGACCGGCAGATCCTGGTCGATATCGGCTATGGCACCGCCGGGCGTCCGACCTGCAACCTCGTGCCCGCGCCCGAGATGTTCGCCTCCGACAACACCGACTGCATCGCGCAGGACATGGAAGGCGCCAAGGCGCTCTTGGAAGAAGCCGGCTGGACCGATACCAACGGTGACGGCATCCGCGACAAGGACGGCGCCAAGCTCCGCGTCCTGTACCAGACCTCGACCAACCCGGTCCGTCAGGACTTCCAGGCGGTCATCAAGGACTGGTGGACGGAACTCGGCGTGGAAGTCGAGTTGAAGAACATCGACGCCTCCGTGTTCTTCGGCGGTGACCCGGGTTCGCCCGACACCTTCCAGAAGTTCTACGCCGACGTCGAGATGTACGCCAACAACTTCGACGGCACCGACCCCGAGCCCTATCTGGCGCAGTACATGTGCGACAAGATTCCCGGCCCGGAAAACCAGTGGCAGGGCGAGAACATCAACCGCTTCTGCGACCCGGCCTATGATGCGCTGGTGGTGGAACTGTCCAAGACCTCGGCCATGGACGAACGCGCCGCCATCGCCAAGAAGCTGAACGAGATGCTGACCAAGGACTCCTACGTCGTGGTCCCGCTCGTCGACCGTGGCCGTCTGTCGGCAGCCTCCAACACGCTGGGTGGCGTGGTGCTGAACACCTGGGATACCGAACTCTGGAACGCCCAGGACTGGTTCCGCGTGAAGTAACCGACTGGCAGGGTGGGCATCCGCCCGCCCGATGCCCGGGGGCCGCCAAGGCCCCCGGGCGCCCCGACCCACCCCTCCGATAGACTGCTGACCCGAGGCGCCCGCCCATGCTCACCTACACGCTGAGACGGCTGCTACTGGCCATCCCGACGCTTCTGCTCATCAGTCTTGTCATCTTCCTGCTGGTCGACCTAGCCCCCGGCTCGCCCGCCTCGGAAATCCCGCTCACCGTGCCACCCGAAGTGCGCGCGAAGATCCTTGAGGCGCTTGGCGTCAACGAACCTGTCCACGTCCGCTATCTTCTGTGGCTGAAGCAGTTCTTCTGGGTCGAACCGCTGAACGGCGTGGATGCGATCTTCGGCACGACCTATGCCGAGGGCATGCAGCGGATCATCAGCTACCAGACCCGCTCGCCGGTCTTCCCGATCATCGGCGAACGTCTGCCGCAGACCCTGACGGTGATCGGCACCGCCTATCTGGTCGGCGTCCTCATCGCCCTGCCCATCGGCATCTATTCCGCCTACCGGCAATATTCCCTTTTCGACCAGTTCGGCACCATGTTCGCGATGATCGGCTTTTCGGTGCCGACCTTCTTCACCGGGACACTGTTCATCATCATCTTCGCCGTGGGCCTCGGCTGGTTCCCGACCAAATACGACACCACGCTGCGGGTGACGGACTGGGACAGCTTCCTCAAGCAATTGCGGCAGATGGCGATGCCGGTCATGGTGCTGGGTCTGGCCAATGCCGCCGCGATCAGCCGCTACATGCGCTCGTCCATGCTGGAGAACATGGGGCAGGACTATGTCCGCACCGCCCGCGCCAAGGGGATGAGCGAGCGGGTGGTCGTGCTGAAACACGTCCTGCGCAATTCGCTGATTCCCGTGGTCACCGTCATCGCGCTGGGGATCCCGGCGATCTTCGGCGGCGCGATCATCACCGAGAACCTCTTCGGCGTGAACGGCATCGGCTCGGCCCTGATCCAGGCGATCCGGGGCAATGACCTGCCGATGGTGCAGACGCTGGCCTTCATCTTCGCGATCCTGATCGTGACCTTCAACCTGATTGCCGACCTCCTCTACGGCATGCTTGATCCAAGGATCCGCTATGACTGACGCCAACGCAGACATCGCCCCGCCCGAATCCCTGCGCAGCGCCGTCTGGGCACAGTTCCGCAAGCACAAGGGCGCGGTCTTCGGACTGGTTGTCCTTGCCTCGCTGATCGTCTTTTCCGTGCTTGGCCCCTTCCTCTGGGCACCCGAAAAGCTGTCGGTCGTCGAGGCGCTGAAGTCGAAGAACCTTGGCCCGAGCCTTGCCCATCCGATGGGGACCGACCAGCTTGGCCGCGACCAGATGCAGCGCATGATGGCGGCAGGCCGGGTCAGCCTTGCGGTGGGCTTCGTCGCCATGGTCATCGCGATCTTCCTCGGCACGCTGGTCGGCGTGCTGGCGGGCTATTTCAAACGGCTCGACGGCCCCTTGATGCGGCTGACCGACATGTTCCTCGCCCTGCCGCTCATTCCGCTGCTTCTGGTCATGGTGATGCTCTTCCGCGACCGCATCGCCGGGGTCCTCGGGCCAGAGATGGGCGCCTTCGTCCTGATCGTCAGCGCCATCGGCATCACCAGCTGGATGCATGCCGCCCGGATCGTCCGGGGCGAGGTTCTGGCCCTGAAGGAACGCGAATATGTGCTGGCCTCGCGTTCGATCGGGGCGCGGCCCTTCCGGGTGATCCTGCGCCACATCCTGCCGAACGTGATTTCGCCCGTCATGGTCGCCGCCACCCTCGGCGTGGCCGAGGCGATCATCACCGAAAGCGTGCTCAGCTTCCTCGGCCTCGGCTTTCCGCCCGATTTCCCGACCTGGGGGCGGCTCTTGTTCGAAGGGCTCGACTATATCCAGTATTACCCCGAACGGGTGATCTTCCCGGGCCTTGCGATCTCGCTGACGGTGCTGTCGGTAAACTACATCGGCGACGGTCTGCGCGACGCGCTTGACCCGCGCATCCGGGGGCGCTGAGGGCGCTGCGGTCGGGGCTACTCCGGCCGCAGCCGTCGCCCGGTCCACCACGAAATCAGGATCGAGGCGAGGATGCAGCCGGTAAAGAGGTAAAGCCCCCAGGCGGTCTCGATCGTCACATAGCCCGCGCCCTTGGCGATCACGATGTACAGCGCGATCAGGAAGACCTCGGCCATGGCAAGCTTGCCCAACACCTCCAGCGCGGGCAGGGCGCGCGGCGACAGAAGCTGCCAGTGCAGAAGCGCCAGACCGATGGTCTTGGCATAGGGCGCGAAGACCGCAAGGAAGGTCACGATCAACGCGAAGGCCGGGTCCGACCGCCACAGCGACTGCAGCCCGGTCACCACCGAAATCTCGTCCATCCCGAAGATCGGCAACAAGGCTGCCCGCATCAGCGGTGCGAACCAGGCGATGGGGAAGAGGATCAGAAGGGTGAGGTTCAGATACTTCATCGTCCGCCCTCTCTGCCCGGCCGCGGACCGGGGGTTTCACACCCCCGGACCCCCGTGGAGTATTTCGCAAGGAGCAAGGCAAATTTGACTTAAATTGTCCTGGCTCATCTCACACTCTCGATCGGCCCCTCTGCCCGGCCATGGATGAACTGCTGCACATAAGGATCGGGCGTGGCGTCCATCTCTGACACCGGCCCGGTCCAGCGGATCTTGCCGCCGTGCAGCATGGCGACACTGTCCGCAATCGCGCGGACCGAGGACATGTCATGCGTGATCGTCATCGCGGTCGCGCCCATTTCCACCACGATCTCGCGGATCAGGTCGTTGATGACACCCGCCATGATCGGGTCCAGCCCGGTGGTGGGCTCATCGAAGAAGATGATCTCGGGTTCCGCCGCGATGGCCCGGGCAAGGCCCACGCGCTTCTGCATGCCCCCCGACAGTTCGGCGGGGTAAAGATCGGCCGTCTCGGGCTTCAGACCCACCCGGCGCAGCTTCCCGATGGCGATCTCGCGGGCCTCGGCCTTGGGCAGCGCCTTCGCCCCCCGGACCAGCCGGAAGGCGACATTCTCCCAGACCCGCAGCGAATCGAACAATGCGCCGCCCTGAAACAGCATCCCGAACCGGGCGAGGAAGGCGTCGCGGTCGGCTTTCGTCACATCCTGCCCGTCCAGCGTGATCGTGCCCTGATCGGGTCGCACCAGCCCCAGGATGCATTTCAGAAGGACCGATTTCCCCGTCCCCGACCCGCCGATGATCACCATCGACGTGCCCGACGCAATCGTCAGATCGACCCCCCGCAGGACCGCGTTCTCGCCGAACCGTTTCTGGACGCCCCGAAGCTCGATCATGAGGTGAAGAAGATCTCGGTCAGCACATAGTTCGATGCAAGGATCAGGACGCTTGCCGACACCACCGCCGATTTCGTCGCCCGCCCCACGCCCTGCGCGCCCCGGGCCGAGTTCATCCCGTGGTAGCAGCCCATCAGCGCCACGATGAAGCCGAAGACCGCCCCCTTCACCAGACCCGAGCCCACGTCCCAGACCTCAAGGAAATCCATCGTGTTCTTCAGATAGGCGGCCGAGTTGAAATCCAGCCGCGTGACCCCTACCAGCCAGCCGCCCATGATGCCGATCGCATCGCCCACCGCGACCAGCACCGGCATGGCCAGGGTCGCCGCGACCACGCGCGGGACGGCCAGGTATTTCAGCGGGTTGGTCGACAGGGTCACCAGCGCGTCGATCTGTTCGGTCACCTTCATCGTGCCGATTTCCGCCGCGATGGAAGAGGCCACCCGCGCCGCCACCATCAGGCCACCCAGGACTGGCCCCAACTCGCGCGTCATCCCGATCGCGACGATCGAGGGCACGACCGATTCCGCGTTGAACCGCGCGCCACCGGCATAGATCTGCAAGGCCAGCGCCCCGCCGGTGAAGATCGCGGTCAGGCCAACCACCGGCAACGAGAACCAGCCGATCTGCAACAGCGCCAGCCCCAGCTCGCGCAGGTAGAAGGGCGGCCGCAGGATATGCCCGACCACCGCGCCCGCAAAACGCGCCACCCGCCCGACCGCGGCCAGAGCCTCCAGCACCGGGCGCCCGATGGCTCCGAACAGCGCCGTCATGCGCCGCGCTCCTGATAGCTGCGGCTGTAGCGGGGCCCAAGCGCGGTCAGCAGCTCATAGCCGATGGTTCCGGCGCAATCGGCCAGCGCGTCGACCGTCTGGTTCGGCCCGATGATCTCCAGCGCCTTCGGCACATCCGGCAGATGCGTCACATCCACCGTGATCGCATCCATCGACACCCGGCCGACCACGGGGCAGGGCACATCGCCATCCCAAAGCTGCGCGGCATTGGACAAGGTCCGGGGCAGCCCGTCGGCATAACCCGCCGCCACCGTCGCCACGACCGAGGTCCGCTCGGCCACCCAGGTGTTGCCATAGCCCACCGCCTCGCCCGGCTCGACCACGCGGGTCTGGATCACCGGCAGGCTCAGCGTAGCGACGGGCAGGGCGGCCGTATAGGGCAGGCCGCCGTAAAGCCCGATGCCGGGCCGCGTCAGGTCGAAATGCCAGCGCTTGCCCAGCAGGATCCCGCCCGTCGCCGCCAGACTGCGCGGCACGCCGGTGCCATCGGTCATCTCGTGAAAGACGCGCAACTGCGCCTCGTTCGCGGGATGCTCCGGCTCATCGGCGCAGGCCAGATGGCTCATCAGCAGTTCCGGCCCCGCCTCCAGCAGGATCGGCGCCACCGCCTCCCACTCCGGCATCTCGACGCCCAGCCGGTTCATGCCGGTGTCAAGCTGCACCCCGAACGGGTGCCCCGGCAGCGCCTCCAGATGCCGGGTGATCTGGTCGAGGCTGTTCAGCATCGGCGTCAGGTCCAGATCCCGGATCAGCCCGGTGTCGCCCGGGCAATGCCCCGACAGCACCGCGATCTGCGGGCCCGGCCCCAGCGCCTCGCGCACCGCCGCGCCTTCCTCGGCATAGGCCACAAAGAACCGGCGCGCCCCGGCCCGGGCCAGCCGCTGCGCCACCCGCGTCACCCCCAGCCCATAGGCATCGGCCTTGACCACCGCAGCCGTCTGCACCTCCGGCCCGGTCATCCGGTCCAGCGCGCGCCAGTTGGTGGCGATGGCATCAAGGTCTATGGTCAGGGTCGCGGTCACCATGGCGGCTGTTTCGACCGCAAGGCCCGCGCGGTCAAGCGGAAACCACCGCCTGCGCCGGGCCTTGCCCTTTCCCGCCGGCCGGGCAACTCTGCGCAGAAGCGGAGAGCAAGCAGCATGGCCAGCCCGTCCGACCTTGAAGATGCCGGCCTCTGGCTGACGGTCCTGTGCTGGGCCGGGCTGGCCGTCGCCACGCTGGACGCTTTCCTGCAACCCTTGCCCGCGGGCCTGACCTGGGCGGCGCTGGGGCTATCCTACCTTGCCGGGGGCCTTCCCGCCGCGCGTTCGGCACTGACCGAACTCTGGACGGATCGCAGGCTCGACATCGACCTCCTCATGGTCGTGGCCGCCCTTGCCGCCGCCGCCGTCGGGGCCGCGCTGGAAGGGGCGGTCCTCCTTGCGCTCTTCTCGCTCTCCACCACCCTGGAACACCGCGCCATGGGCAAGGCCCGCCGCGCGGTCGAGGCGCTGATGCAACTGCGCCCCGAAACCGCGCTGCGCGATGGACCCGAGGGCGTTCAGGAAGTCCCGGTCGAGACCCTGCAACCTGGCGACCGGGTGATCCTGCGCCCCGGAGCGCGGGTGCCCGTGGATGGCCGGGTGCTGACCGGCTCGGGGCATCTGGACGAAAGCACCGTCACCGGCGAAGCCACCCCCGCGCGCAAGGGGCCCGGCAGCCCTGTTCACGAGGCGACGGTGAACCTTGACGGCGTCCTGACGGTCGAGGTGCTGCGCACGCTCGCCACCTCCACCGTCGCGCAGATGATCCGCCTGGTGACCGAGGCGCAGGCGATGCGCTCGCCCTCCGAACGGTTTTCCGACTGGTTCGGCCAACGCTACACCATCGCCGTCCTGGCCGGGGCGGTGCTCGCCTTCGCAGGCTTCCGCCTCTCCGGGCTTGCCTGGGGCGATGCGCTTTACCGGGCCGCGACGCTTCTGGTCGCCGCAAGCCCCTGCGCCGTCGTCATCTCGGTCCCCGCCGCCATCCTGTCGGCCCTCTCGGCCGCAGCCCGGGGGGGCGTCCTCTTCAAGGGCGGTGCCGCTCTGGAAGGGCTGGCCGAAGTCCGGACCTTCGCCTTCGACAAGACCGGCACCCTGACCACCGGCCGCGCCGGCGTGACCGGGATCGTTGCGCTTCAGGGCAACGACGCCGAATTCCTTGCCCTTGCCGCCGGGCTCGAAGCCCAGTCCGAACATCCGATCGCCGGGGCGATCCGGGCCGAGGCAGCCCGACGCGGCATCGAACCCGTGCCCGTCCACGGCATGCACGCTCATCCCAGCAAGGGCATCACCGGGCAGGACAGGCTTGGCGCGCTCTGGGCCGGAAATGCCCGGATGCTGGCCACCATGGGCGCGCGGTTGCCGCCCGCACTGTCCCCCATGGCCGACAGCGCCGAGACCATGGTCGTCGTCGGCCGCGATACGCGGGTTCTGGGGGCGCTGACCGTTGCCGATGAGCCGCGCGAGACCGCCGCCGCGGCACTTGCGGAATTGCGGGCGGGCGGTGCGACGATTCTGATGATGACCGGCGACCGCGCCGAAGTCGCGACCCGCATCGGCGCGCGCCTCGGCCTGCAACCGGACGAGATTCAGGCCGGCCTTCTGCCCGCCGACAAGGTGGCGCTCGTTGACCGCGCGGCCGCGCGGGGTAGGGTGGCCTTCATTGGCGACGGGGTGAACGACGCCGCCGCCCTTGCCCGCGCCGATGTGGGCGTCGCCATGGGCGTTGCGGGCAGCGAGGTCGCCCTTCAGGCCGCCGATGTGGCGCTGATGGCCGAAGACCTGCGCAAACTGGCCGCCGCCCGGGCGCTGGCCCGCCGCACCGCCCGGGTGATCCGCCAGAACCTGACGCTCGCGCTTGGCGCCATGGTGCTCCTGGTGATTGGCAGCCTCTTCTTCGCGCTGCCCTTGCCCCTTGCGGTGATCGGGCATGAGGGCGGCACGCTTCTGGTGGTGCTGAACGGCCTCAGGCTCCTTGCCGACCCGATCCGCAAACATTGACCGCCGCCGCTTGTCATCCGCCCTGAACCGCTCCACCTCGCGCCTCCCCTCCCCCTGGTGGGGAGGGGGTGGGGGGCAGCGTCCGGGTCCAGCCCCAACCGATTCGGGACCACGGTTAACGCCCCGCCATCTCCCCGCGCGTAGAGACAGAAGGAAGACAGAAGGAAGACCGAAAGAAGACAGGAAGAAGCGCCGCAATGCGCCAGGTTAACCCTGCGATCTCAACATTTTGCGGACCGTTCCTCACCCACGGCCGCAACCCGATGCCCCCGTTGCCTTCGCCCCGTCCTTGCAGCCTCAGAACCCCACATCCGGCCCTCCCGAGCCCTGCCAAGGCTTCGCAAGGTTCCCGAACCGGGTGAACCGGCCCTCGAACGAAAGCTCCACCGTCCCAATCGGCCCGTGGCGCTGCTTGCCGATGATGACCTCGGCCTTGCCATGCACGCTTTCCATAAGCGCCTGCCACTGCGCCATTTTTTCCAACTCGTGGTCGCCCGGCTTTTCCCGCTCGCGATAGTATTCCTCGCGGAAGACGAACATCACCACGTCGGCGTCCTGCTCGATCGACCCCGATTCCCGCAGGTCGGACAGTTGCGGCCGCTTGTCCTCACGGCTTTCGACCTGGCGCGACAGCTGCGACAGGGCGATGACCGGAATGTTCAGCTCCTTGGCAATCGCCTTCAATCCTTGCGTGATTTCAGAGACTTCCTGCACCCGGTTGTCCTTTGACGACCCTTTCAGCAGCTGCAGATAGTCCACCATCAGCACGTCCAGCCCATGCGTCCGCTTCAACCGCCGCGCCCGCGCCGCGACCTGGGAAATCGGCAGGGCGGGCGTGTCGTCGACATACAAGGGACAGGCCTCAAGTGCCTTTGCCGCCTCGACAAATCGACGGAACTCGGCCTCGGTCATGTCGCCCCGGCGGATCTGCTCCGAGGGCACTTCCGCCGCTTCCGACAGGATCCGTGCGGCCAATTGCTCGGCGCTCATCTCCAGCGAAAAGAACCCGACCACGCCGCCTTCGACCGCGCCTTCCGTCCCGTCCGGCAGGCGTCCGCGCCGGTAAGCTTTTGCTATGTTGAAGGCGATATTGGTGGCGAGCGAGGTCTTGCCCATCGAGGGCCGCCCGGCAAGGATCAGAAGGTCGGACGGGTGCAAGCCCCCCAGCTTCTTGTCCATGTCGATCAGCCCGGTGGAAATCCCCGCCAGCCCGCCGTCGCGCTGATAGGCGGCGTTGGCAACATTAACTGCATCGGTTACGGCCTTGAGAAAGCTTTGAAATCCACGTTCCGCAACGCCCTGTTCGCCCAGCTTGTAAAGCCGCTGCTCGGCCTCGATGATCTGGTCCTTCGGCTCGCTGGCCACCTCGACCTTCGCCGCCTGCGCCGCGATGTCGCGGCCCAGCTGGATCAACTCGCGCCGCACCGCCAGGTCATAGACCATCTGCGCGTAATCCCTTGCGGCGTAAGCAGAAATCGCCGCTCCGGCCAGGCGCACCAGATAGGCGGGGCCGCCGAGGTCCTTCAGGCCGGCGTCGTCCTCCAGAAAGGCCTTCAGCGTGACGGGCGAGGCCAGCGCGTTCTTCTGGATCCGCGCGGCGGCAATCTCGAAGATGCGCTGGTGGACGGGATCGAAGAAATGCTCGGCCCTCACGACCGAGGAGATCCGGTCGTAAATGTCGTTATTGGTCAGGATCGCGCCCAGAAGCTGTTGTTCTGCCTCGATATTATGCGGCAGAACCTCCGGTTCCGACGAATCCCCGGCTGCGGCCGGAACCATCGGCCTCAGTGCGGTGATTTCGGTCATGTCTGCCCCCTGCCGTCGTTTTCAGTTTCTTGTTGCCTGCTCCGCCTAGCATGTTCGGCGGTGGAATAGGTTGGGGGAAAGCTGTGCATAAGCCGCTTATCCACAAAATTCAGCCTACTACATCTTGTCTGCCCTATGAAGCGCCAAGCTAGACCTTGGAAAAAGGGCAGGCTTTGGTAGGGCTTGGGCCGGGCAATCCGATGCCGGTGGCGCGGGAATCAGCCCTTGCGGGCCTCCTGCCAGGCACGGGGGGCGCGCAGGAAGCTTTCCACCTCTGTCAGAGTCGCCTCGTCAAAGGCCCCTTGCGCCCGGGCCTCGGCCAGCACGTCCCACCAGGTGCAGAGGTGATGGAGCCTCACCCCATGCGCGGCAAGCTTGGCCTCGGTGTCGGGGAAGATGCCGTAGTAGAAGATCACCGCCGTATGGCCACAACTGGCACCCGTCTCGCGGATCGCATCAACGAAGCTGAGCTTCGAGCCGCCGTCGGTGGTCAGGTCCTCGACCAAGAGCACCCGCTGGCCTTCGCCCATCGCGCCTTCGATCCGGGCGTTGCGGCCATAGCCCTTGGGCTTCTTCCGGACGTAAGTCATTGGCAGAGAAAGCCTTTCGGCCACCAATGCGGCAAAGGGAATGCCCGCCGTCTCGCCACCCGCGATATTGTCGAAGGCCTCGAACCCCGCCTCGCGCAGCACGGTGACGGCAAGGAAATCCATGAGCACCGCGCGGATGCGGGGATAGGATATCAGCTTGCGGCAATCGATGTAGGTGGGGCTTGGCAACCCGCTTGCGAGGGTAAAGGGTGTCTCGGCGTTGAAATGGACGGCCCTGATTTCCAGAAGCGCGCGGGCGGTCAGGCGGGCGATTTCATCCTTGGGCGGGAAGGTCGAGGGGATCACGTGCGATGTCCTTTCGGGCGGGCTCGTCGTTCGACTTCGTCTCCTCCTCGCACGGTCGGCGACGAGTGACGAAGTCATCGAGGAGCGTTCAGGTAACAACGTGCCAATGCACGGGAAAACCGGGGTCGAAGACGGTCACGGGGCCGGCCTCCGAGGCGATCTTCTCGGGCCAAAGGCAGGGGGTTTCGCGTTTCTCCAGCCGGATGGTGCCTGCGTTCACCGGAAGGCCGTAGAAGGCCGGTCCGTGGCGTGAGACAAAGCCCTCCAGCCGGTCCAGAGCACCTTCCTCTTCGAAGACATGCGCCAGAAGTGACAGCGTGTTCGTCGCGGTGAAGCAGCCCGCACAGCCGCAGGCGTGTTCCTTCAGCGCATCCACATGCGGGGCGCTGTCAGTGCCCAGGAAATACCGGCTTGACCCCGAAGTCGCGGCGCGGCGCAGGGCCAGGCGGTGCTTTTCGCGCTTGGCGACCGGCAGGCAGTAGTAATGCGGCCTGATCCCGCCCGCGAGGATGTGGTTGCGGTTGATGATCAGGTGATGCGTGGTGATCGTTGCCGCCAGACTGTCCCCGCCCTCGGCCGCATAGGCCACGCCTTCCTCGGTGGTGATATGTTCCATCACCACCCGCAACTCGGGCAGACGGCGACGCAGCGGATCAAGGACCGTGTCGATGAACACCGCTTCGCGATCGAAGATGTCGACATGCGCGTCGGTCACTTCGCCATGGGTGCAGAGCGGCAGGCCGATCTCGGCCATTTTTTCCAGTACCGGCAAGACTTTGGTCAGGTCGCGCACCCCGGATTGCGAATTGGTCGTGGCGCCGGCGGGGTAAAGCTTCACCGCCTTGACCAGACCCGAGGCCGCAGCACGCGCCACATCGGCGGGGTCGGTGCCTTCGGTCAGATAGAGGGTCATCAACGGCTGGAACGTCATGCCCTCGGGCAGCGCCTTCATGATGCGGTCGTGATAGGCCTTCGCATCGGCCAGGGTCACCACCGGCGGCACCAGGTTCGGCATGATGATCGCGCGGGCAAAGTGCCGGGCGGTTTCGGGCAGCACGGCTTGCAGCATCGCGCCGTCGCGCAGGTGCAGGTGCCAGTCGTCGGGGCGGGGCAGGGTGATCGCTTGCATGTCGACCCGGGTAGCGCAATCCGGACTGGCTTTCCAGTGGCATCGCAGGCAGGTCTGGGGAAGGATCGCCCCGACGCAGGAGACCCAGATGCTTCGCCCGATTTTCGCCCTTGCCTGCCTTGCTGCCGCCCCGGCGGCGGCGCAGGATCTGGACTGCCGCACCGCCATGGCGCAGATGGACCTGAACCAGTGCGCCTATCAGGACTGGCAGGCCGCCGATACCCGCCTGAATGAGGTGTACAAGCTGGTGCTTGCGACCTATGCCCAGCTTGACGCCAATCTGCCGGATGAGCTTGGTGGCGCAGTCGAGACCCTGCGCCAGGCACAGCGCCACTGGATCGCCTTCCGCGACAAGGCCTGCGAGGCCGAGGGCTTTGTCATGCGCGGTGGCAGCGCCGAGCCGCTGTTGGTCTATGGCTGCATGCGCGCTCTGACGGTCGAGCGGGCGGGCCACCTGCAGGGGATGCTGGACGCGTCAGGCGGCTGATCAGCCCGATCCGGTCAACTCTTCCAGGCGGCGGGCAAAGCGTGGTGCGTTCAGCCGTCGTGTGACCGACCGGCAGATCATGATCTCCCGCAGCGGGTGCCCAGAGAGCCGCGCCCTTGCAAGGATGGACCGCAGATAGCTGGCGTTCGACCTGCGCCCGCGCCAGAGCCACGCAAAATAGGCAGGAGAGAACTTGCCCTCCATCGCCGCTTCGAGGATCCGGTCAAGGACCTTCATCTCGACGAGGGTGTCTTCGGTGCCCTCGCCGGTGTAGCGGGCGTAAAGCGGGGTGACCCATGGGCGCTGGAAAAGCGCCGCATGCATGGCGTCCGGCCGGTGCAGCGGATCATGGATCAGCCAGACGCGTGCCGCGCTTTCGGTCATGTCGGGCGCATAGCCGTAGCGGTTGCGAAAGTTGATCCGTCGCGCGATCCGGTGCCGATCATCCCAGCCGGCACGCGCCGGGTCGAGCGTCGCGCGGGGCGCAACAAGCACCAGCTCAGCCCCGGGTGCGGTGATGGAAAAGGCCGCCGCCGCATAACCGGCCGGCCCGGCGCCGTAGAAGATGACGCGGTCGAAATCCTCAAGGAAACCGTCGTCCGACAGGCGGTCGAAGTAGCGGAACACTGCCGGGTCGCGCCACCAGGTCTCGCCCTCGGCCAGGATGGTCAGAAGGGACCAGCCGCGCTCCTTGCACAGATGATAGTGCTCGGGAAGGTTATCCTCGCGGTCACGCAGCGCCGCGGCATCCTCGAAGGTCACCAGCAGGACGGCGCGTTCCTCGGCGAAGAAGGCATAGTGCCGATCGCCCAACGGCATGAAATCGCCGTCGCCCTCGGCAATCTGCAGCATGGCCTGCTGCCATTCGGGTGGCGCAGCGCGGTTGTTCATGTTCACCTGTGCCCTTGGGCGTCACCAGCTACCTTGACGCCCAAATGTGGAGCTAAAGGTCAGGTTTCACAAGGTGATGCAGGACACTGTCAGCACCGGAGCGCAAACAACAAAATGCTATTGTTTCGCTTCGGGGCCTTTTCTGCAATCCTGAGGAAGCGCTGTCTTTTCAACACTCAACCCAAGGCAGCGCCGGGCGTAGCTCCGGCACGTCGTATCGCGTCAGCGACGCCGGGCTCCAGCGGGCGGGACGGCAGTGCCATCAAGAGCCGACCGTACAGCGCGCGCCAGGGTTCTTCGGCCAGCAGAGCCCCGATCCTTTGCCGCCGCCATGTCAGGGCCGCCATGTGCAACGGGCCGAGGGTCGGGTCCGACATCAGCTCGGCTCGCAGGTTGTCACTGGCCGCCGACAGGACGCTTCTGTCCTCCACGTCGCAGAAGTTGCGGTCGGTCCAATAGTCCATCCCCATCGCAAGGCTCTCGCGGTTGGGACGGCCACGATCGCATTTCAGAAGGTAATCCTCGACCGACCCAAGGGCATAATGGTTCAGTTGCGCAAGCCGGTAGGTGTCGCGCCCGAGGGCGGAAAACACCCTACCCGTCCGGTAGTCCGGTGCGAGTTCCCGCCCGGACCCGTCGAACCAACGCTGACCGGCGATCCTGTCAGGGGCCGGATTGCGGGGGCGATGCACGCCAAGCTTGCGGTAGCTGCCGTCGTTGCGAAAAAGCGTCTTGAACATCATCGCCCGCCACGGCCAGTGCAACACGGCCGGCGCCGCGCGGGTGAAGGCCCGCGTCACGGGTCCGTCATGACGCACGATCCCGCCATTGCCGAACAGCCGCCACGTCAACGTGATCGCCGTCGCTTCGGGCAGAGCGGCGATCAGGGCGGCGAGGGTCCGGTCTCCGACGTGGATGTTCACGAACTCGTCGATGTCCAGTGCGATCAGCCAGTCGGCTTCGCGGACCAACGGATGCCGATCCGCCTGCTTCAGTGCCGCCCATTGCGGGCCTTCGGGATGGGGGCCGGGGTTGGGAACATGGGTCAGCCAGCCCATGGCGGCCAGCCGATCCAGCATCGCGTCGGTGCCATCCGCGCAATCGTTGGAATAAACCAGAACGTCGGTGATACCGGCCGCACGATGATGGGCCAGCCACTCCAGCAGGAAGGCGCCTTCGTTGCGCACCGTCAGGACTGCCGTCACCCTCATCGTGCCCGTGCTTTCATGCTGGCCCAAACATCCCCGCCCGAGGCGTCCCGGGCCCGCCAGCGGCGAGCCGGTCATGGGGTTAGCACGACCGGCCGGTCAGGGCCAAATCAGAAAAATGCCTGCACCCCGGTGATCGCCCGGCCAAGGATCAGCGCATGGATGTCATGCGTGCCCTCGTAGGTGTTCACGGTTTCCAGGTTCACCATGTGGCGCATGATCTGGAAATCTTCCTGGATGCCGTTGCCGCCATGCATGTCCCGCGCCCAGCGGGCCGCCTCGAGCGCCTTGCCGCAGTTGTTGCGCTTGAATGTGGCCGTTGCGCCATGTCCACCACACGATGAGTTCTTCCTGCGCCGGAAGTCCGACCTCCTCGAGCGAACGGACGATCTCGCCGCGAGTCAGTCCCGGAGCCATCGAGGCCCAGATGTGCGGGCTCGTGCGCTGAAGGACCGACCCGTACTCGGCCAGTAGCTCACGGAGCAGCTCGGGCCCCGCGCCCTCAACGGTGAGTCCGTACGGGCTCATGATCGTCTGCGGCAGGTCCATGGCATCATCCCTTTGTCTCACGGCCACGGCAGGGGTTGCAGCCGGGCCCCAACATGAGCAGTCATCGAGGAGAGCCCGCGTCCACCCTATGGGCCGGCCCGGGCCGGGGCTCCCACTACGCTCGCGCCATGACCACCCCGCCTCCCTCCGACGCCGTGCTGCAGTGGATGCTCGAGACCGACCCGGCGTTGCGTTGGCAGGTCGAGCGCGACCTGCTCGATGAGCCGCCGGCCGTGTGGGAGGCGACGCGCGCCCGCGTCGCGACTGAGGGGATGGGGGCGCGCCTGCTCGCGCACCAAGATGCCGACGGGCAGTGGGCGGGCGGCGCGTACTTTCCGGCCGACTTCGATTTCGACGGGCCCGAAGCGGCCGAGGGTGGGGGCCAGCCGTGGACGGCCACGACCTGGTCGCTCAACGCCCTGCGCGAGTGGGGGCTCGACGCCGCGGCGCTCGCCGGCACGGCCGCGGCGCTCGCCGCGAACGCGCGCTGGGAGTACGACGACCTGCCCTACTGGGGCGGCGAGGTCGACGCGTGCATCAACGGCTTCACCCTCGCCAACGGCGCCTGGCTCGGCGGTGCGAGTGCGGCCGACGCGGCCGCGGCCGATGTCTCCGCGATCGCGCGCTGGTTCGCCGAGCACCAGCTGCCCGACGGCGGTTGGAACTGCGAGTGGGTCGAGGGGTCGGTGCGGTCGAGCTTCCACTCGACGCTCAACGCGCTCAAGGGCATCCTCGACTGGGAGGAGCGCACCGGCGACGACAGTCTGCGCGCGGTGCGGCACGCGGCGCAGGAGTACCTGCTGAGCCGACGGATGCTCTACCGCGCCTCGACCGGCGAGCACGTCGGCCCGTGGGTCGAGGCGTTCGGCTACCCGTTCCGGCACGTGTACACGGCGCTCAACGCGTGCGACTACCTGCGGCGGTCATCCCTGCACGACGGCGTTCCGCCCGACGAGCGCGCCGCCGACGCGATCGGGATCATCCGTGCCGCCCGAGCCTCTGACGGAACGTGGACGCAGCAGCGCCACTACCCAGGCCGCGTCTGGTTCGCGCTCGACGTGCCGGTCGGCGAGCCGTCGCCATGGCTGACCTTCCACGCGCTGCGGGTGCTGCGCTGGTGGGACGGCGTGTCAGCGTGAAGTCGGGGCCGGTTCCGCCGGAGGCGCGGCGGACTCGCGCCTCCCGCCGCGCTGCGCGGCTGTGCCCGCGGCGACGACGAGCGCGATGCCGACCAGCTGCCAGACCCCCGGTGCCTGGCTCAGGATGAGGAGGCCGATGACGAGCCCGAAGGCGGGCTCGACGGCGAGCAGCGTGCCGAAGGCGGTGTGCGTCATGCGGCGCAGGGCGAGCATCTCGAGGCCGAACGAGATGACGGGCGTGATGAGCGCGATGCCCGCCGCCAGCAGGATGATCGGCAGCGGTGGAGCGCCCGCGACGACGCCGGGCAGCCCGATGACGGTCGTCACGAGCGCCGCGATCGGGATCGTGTAGGCGAGTCCGCTGATGCCGCGGAAGCGGTCGCCGACCCGCTGGGTGAGCAGGTTGTAGAGCGCCCAGCAGATTCCGGCGAGCACGGCGAAGACGACCCCGAGCGGGTCGGTCGCGCCCCGCCACGGTTCGGTCAGCAGCACGACTCCGACGAGTGCGAGCGCGGGCCAGGCCAGCGCCTGCCGACGGCGGCTCGTCACCGCGGCGACCGTCAGCGGGCCGAGGAACTCGATGGCGACCGCGGTGCCGAGCGGGATGCGCTCGAGCGCCGCGAGGAAGAACGTCGTCATGAGCCCGGTGATCGTGCCGAGCGCCAGCAGCAGCGGCAGGTCGGCCCGCCGCAGGGTGCGCAGGCTCGGCCGCACGATGAGCAGCAGGAAGAGCGCGCCGAAGCACATGCGCAGCCACGAGGCCCCGGCCGCGCCGACCACCTCGACGACCGTGACCGACAGCGCGTTCGACACCTGGATAAGCAGCATCGCGACGATCGCGAGCGACCACGGCGGCACGGCGTCGCCCCGCGCGGAGGGCGCGGCGGCGGTCGGTGAGGTCACCGGATGATCCTCCCACCCCGCGCGCACGCCACCGCCGCGCGCTACCGCAGCCGGGCGAGCGCCGCACCCGCGGCGTTCCAGCCGCCCATGCCGTGCACGCCGCCGCCGGGCAGCGTCGACGAAGAGCACAGGTACAGCCCCGGCGCCCTCATCACCCATGGTGATAGCGACAGCCGCGGCCGCGCGGCGAGCTGCGGCAGGTCGGTCGCGCCGCCGCCGATGTCGCCGCCGACCAGGTTGGCGTTCCACGCCTCGAGCTCGGCCGGGCCCATGGGGTGCACCGCGAGCACGCGGTCGCGGAACCCCGGCGCGACGCGCTCGAGCTGGCGCTCGAGGTGCGGCAGAGCATCCATCGGGCTGCCGTAGGGCACCCGGCAGTAGGCCCACAGCGTGTGCTTTCCCGCGGGTGCGCGCGTGGGGTCGGCCACCGTGGCCTGCACGGCGAGCACCCACGGGTCGTCGACGTGCCGACCGCGCGCGGCGTCGCGCTCGGTGCGGGCGATCTGGGCGCTCGTGCCGATGTGCACCGTTCCCGCGCCCGCGAGCGCTGGGTCGGCCCACGGCACCGGGCCGTCGAGCGCCCAGTGCGCGGCGAAGACGCCGGCGCCGTAGCGCCAGCGCGCGAGCCGTCGCGCCTCGCGCGCGGGCAGGGCGTCGCCCGCGATCGCCAGCACCTGCCGGGGCGTGAGGTCGAGCATCGTCACGCGCGCCGAGGGCAGCGCGGCGAGCGACGTCACCCGGTGTCCCGTGCGGAGTTCCCCGCCCGCCGCGAGCAGCCGCCCGACGAGCGCATCGGCAACCCGCTGCGATCCGCCCCGCGCGACGGGCCAGCCGACGCCATGCGCGAGCCCGCCGAGCATGAGCCCGATGCCCGTCGTCAGCGGCTGCGAGAGCGGCACGGCGGCGTGCGCGGCGAGCCCCGCGAGCAGCGCGCGCGCCGGCTCCTCGCGCAACACGGTGCTGGTGACGAACGATGCCGGCCAGACCCCGCGCACACCGAAGCCGAGCAGCGCGCCCAGGTCGTGCGGCGGCAGCCGGGTCGCATCGAGCACCGAGGCGGCCAAGCCCGGCCAGTTCGCCGCGAGGCGGGCGAGCATCCCGCGCCAGGCGCGCGCGTCGCGTCCCAGCCCGGCGGCCGTCTCGTCGACCGAGCGGTGCAGCAGCGCCGAGCGGCCCGCGTCGATCGCGTGGCCGAGCGGCGCGGGCGGATGCACGAGCTCGAGCGCGGCGTGACCGCCGGGCCCTGGTTCCGTCAGCGCGAGCGCCCGCATCGCCGGCGACGCGAGGCCGAGCGCGTGCACGGTCGCGCCGAGGTCGTGCACGAACCCGGGCAGGGTCACCTCGGCGCTGCGCAGCCCGCCGCCCGCCTGATCGGCCGCCTCGAGCACGAGCACCCGCAGGCCCGCCTCGGCGAGGCGCACGGCCGCGACGAGTCCGTTCGGGCCGGCGCCGACGACCACCGCGTCGACCTCAGGGGTGCGGGATGCGCGCATGCAGTTGATGATGCCCCACAACCCTGCACGCGGCCGGGCCGCTCTGGGCCAGACTGGGCGGATGGCCACCACACCGCCGTCCGCCGGCGTGCACTCCGCCGCACCGCACCCCGCCGACACCCACGACACCATCCGCGTGCGCGGCGCGCGCGAGAACAACCTGCGCGACGTGAGCGTCGACATCCCGAAGCGGCGGCTCACCGTGTTCACGGGCGTCAGCGGGTCGGGCAAGTCGAGCCTCGTCTTCGCGACCATCGCCGCCGAGTCGCAGCGCATGATCAACGAGACCTACAGCGCCTTCGTGCAGAACTTCATGCCAAGCCTCGGTCGCCCCGACGTCGACCTGCTCGAGGGCCTCACCACGGCGATCATCGTCGACCAGGAGCGCATGGGCGCCAACGCCCGCTCGACCGTCGGCACCGCGACCGACGCCAACGCGATGCTGCGCGTGCTGTTCAGCCGGCTCGGCGACCCGCACATCGGGCCGCCGAACGCGTTCTCGTTCAACGTGCCGACCACGAAGGTCAGCGGCGAGCGCGAGAGCGCCACGGGCGAGCGCACCGTCATCGAGAACGAGGTGTACCTCGGCGGCATGTGCCCGCGGTGCGAGGGCATGGGCAGCGTGAGCGACATCGACCTCGACCAGCTCGTCGACCGCAGCAAGAGCCTCAGCCAGGGCGCCATCACCGTGCCCGGCTACACGCCCGACGGGTGGATGGTGCGCATCTTCACCGAATCGGGCATCGTCGACGCCGACCGGCCCGTGCGCGACTTCAGCGCCGAGATGCTGAACGACTTCCTGTACAAGGAGCCGACCAAGGTCAAGGTCGCAGGTATCAACATGACGTACGAGGGGCTCGTGCCCCGCATCCAGAAATCGATGCTCAGCAAGGATGTCGAGGCGATGCAGCCGCACATCCGGGCCTTCGTCGAGCGCGCCGTGACGTTCACCGCGTGCCCCGACTGCGGCGGCACGCGCCTGGCCGAGCCCGCCCGGCGCTCGCGCATCGCCGGGGTGAACATCGCCGAGGCCTGCGCGATGCAGATCAGCGACCTCGCCGCGTGGGTCGCCGCGATCGACGCGCCCGGCGTCGGCCCGCTCGTCGAGACCCTCCGCCGCACCCTCGACTCGTTCGTCGAGATCGGCCTCGGCTACCTGAGCCTCGACCGGCCCGCCGGCACGCTCTCGGGCGGCGAGGCGCAGCGCACCAAGATGATCCGGCACCTCGGCTCGTCGCTCACCGACATCACCTACGTCTTCGACGAGCCGACCGTCGGCCTGCACCCGCACGACATCCAGCGCATGAACGAGCTGCTGCTGCGTCTGCGCGACCAGGGCAACACCGTGCTCGTCGTCGAGCACAAGCCCGAGGCGATCGCGATCGCCGACCACGTCGTCGACCTCGGCCCCGGCGCGGGATCGGCGGGCGGCGAGATCGTCTACACCGGAGACCTCGCCGGCCTGCGCGCGAGCGGCACGCTCACCGGCCGGCACCTCGACGACCGCGCGGCCCTCAAGCCCGCGGTGCGCACGCCGTCGGGGGCGATCAGCGTGCGGGGAGCATCCGCCAACAACCTGCAGGGCGTCGACGTCGACGTGCCGCTCGGCGTGCTCGTCGTCGTCACGGGCGTCGCGGGCTCGGGCAAGAGCTCGCTCATCCACGGCGAGGTCGTGCTTGATGGCGGCGCGCCGCGCGAGGGGGTCGTGGCGGTCGACCAGAGCGCCATCCGCGGCTCGCGCCGCAGCAACCCCGCCACCTACACCGGCATGCTCGAGCCGATCCGCAAGGCCTTCGCCAAGGCGAACGGCGTCAAGCCCGCCCTGTTCAGCGCGAACTCCGAGGGTGCCTGCCCGTCATGCAACGGCGCCGGGGTCATCGACACCGACCTCGGGATGCTCGCCACCGTCTCCACGCCCTGCGACGACTGCGGCGGCCGCCGCTTCCAGGCCTCCGTGCTCGAGTACCGCCTGGGCGGCGCCAGCATCACCGACGTGCTGGCGATGCCCGTGAGCGAGGCGGTGCAGTTCTTCGGCGCGGGGGAGGCGCGCGTGCCCGCCGCGCACGCCATCCTCGAGCGGCTCGTCGACGTCGGCCTCGGCTACCTCACCATCGGGCAGCCGCTCTCGACCCTGTCGGGCGGTGAGCGGCAGCGGCTCAAGCTCGCCATGGCGATGGCCGACACCGGGCGGGTGCTCGTGCTCGACGAGCCGACGACGGGCCTGCATCTCGCCGACGTCGAGCAGCTGCTCGCCATGCTCGACCGGCTCGTCGATCGCGGCACCTCGGTGATCGTCATCGAGCACCACCAGGCCGTCATGGCCCACGCCGACTGGATCATCGACCTCGGCCCCGGGGCCGGCCACGACGGCGGCCGCATCGTGTTCCAGGGCACGCCCGCCGACCTCGTCGCCGCGCGGTCGACGCTGACCAGCGAGCACCTCGCGCGGTACGTCGGGGGTTAACCCCCTCGCCGTCGGCGGCCACGACCCTCTAGCCTGGGGCGCGACAACCACAGGAGGTTCCCATGGCGGGACAAAGGGCAGTCCAGCAGGGCGCGACGTGGGGCTTCGCCGGCCTGCTCGCCTACATCGGCGCGGCGATCTACTTCATCGGGCAGAGCGACGGCAGCTTCTGGGGGGTCATCCTCGGTCTGCTGCAGGCGATCGTCTGGCCGGCCTACGCCGTCTACGGCGGGCTCACCGCGCTCGGCGTCTGAATCGATGGCTGCGCCGCCGCTCCTGCGGCGCAGCAGGCGCGAGACTGGGGGCATGACCACCTTCGGCACGCTCAGCCTCGCGCCCGCCTCCGCTCACCCCGAGCTGCTCGCCGCGCCGGTGCGCGACTTCCTCGCCGCGCACCCCGACGACCGCGTGCTGGTGGGCGCGATCGACGCCGGGCTCGCCGATACGGCCGCGTTCTGCGACGCGTACAGCATCGACCCCTCCGCTGGCGCGAACTGCGTCGTCGTCGAGGCGAAGCGCGGCGAGGTGCGCACGCTCGCGGCCTGCCTCATCCGCGGCAGCGACCGCATCGATGTGAACGGGGCGGTGCGGCGGATGCTCGACGCGCGCCGCGCATCCTTCGCGCCCCTCGACCTCGTGATCGAGGCGACCGGCATGGAGTACGGCGGCGTCACCCCGCTCGGCCTCCCGGCCGACTGGCCGATCCTCGTCGACGAGGCCGTGGCGGCGAGCGGTCCGCTCATCGTGGGCGCGGGCATCCGCGGGGCGAAGCTGCTGGTGACCGGCGCGTACCTCGTCGGCCTGCCGGGCGCGCGGGTGGTGCCGATCGCGCAAGGCTGATCGAGGCGCGCTAGTGCCCGAAGATCACTTTCAGCACGACCACCACGGCGCAGGAGAGGGCCAGGGCGACACCGCCCGTGACGGTCTGCCAGGTCGCCGCCCGTCCACTCAGTCGCTCGATGAGGAAGCCGATCAGCGCCAGGCGCCCGATGACCCAGACCGCGGCGGCGAGCTGGGCCAGCTGGGTGGGCACGATCGACAGGCTCGCGACGAGCAGGATCGCGGCCGGCACGATGCCCGAGACCAGAATCGGCACGGCGTCGCGCATCTCGTGCCGCACGTGCGGCCGGTGGGCGTTGCGCTCGCGCCCGAGCTGCTGCCCGACGTCGTGGGCAATGATGTGCGCGCCGTAGGTGGTGACCGCCGTGACCCCGACCAGCAGCGCCGCCTCGCCACCGACGATCGACTTCCCCGTGGCGAGCGCCACCGCTGCCAGCACCAGGATGTTGCCGTAGACGTAGGCAGCGAGCCGCAGCCGCTGACGGTCGATACTCAGTTCTTCGCCGGGCTTCGGCATGAGCCAGCCGGGTACGCGCGACCGCGGTGCCGACTCATCCTCGGCCTGCATGGGCGTCAGATCGAGTAGTCGACGACGGCGCGGTCGCTGATGACGGTCGCGATGAACGCGGCCGCCTCCTTGTGCGCGGGGTGCACCTGGTAGGCCTCGAGGGCGGCATTGTCATCGTGCTCGGAGACGAGGGCGACGTCCCAGTGCCCGGCGACGAGCCCCAGGTCGCGGTCGACGCGGATGCTCTGGATGCCCGGGATCTGCGTCTCGAGTGCGGTCAGCCGCGCAGCGATCTCGTGGGCGTCGTCGCGGCGCTGCGCGTCGTCGTCGGCGGCGAGGCGGAACAGCACGATGTGGCGGATCATGCCTTCACTATAGGGAGCCGCCGACGGGCGCGCAGAGACTAGATTCGCCCCATGGAGTCGCGCTTCTCGACGCCGCAGCAGATGCGGGAGTCGGTCTTCGTCGACGGGCCCGACGCCGGAGCGCGGCTGTCGCGGTTCTGGTTGCTGCTCGTGCTCTCGGCGATCATCGCCGCGGCCGGGGTGGTCGCCGACTCGACAGCCGCGGTGATCGGGGCCATGATCGTCGCCCCGCTGCTGGGGCCCATCCAGGGCACCATGCTGGCCACGGTGCTCGGCGATCGCGTCAATCTCGTTCGCTCGCTGCTTCTCGTGGTCGCGGGCGCGATCGCCGCGATCGGCATCGGCTTCCTGATCGGGATGCTCGTCACGGGCGACGTCGTCGCCGCGACCAACACGCAGGTCGCGGGGCGGGTCAGCCCGCGCCTGATCGACCTGCTGGCCGCGCTCGGCACCGGCGTCGTCGGGTCGATCGCGCTCGTGCGCCGCGACATCTCCGACACCCTGCCCGGTGTCGCGATCGCGATCTCGCTCGTGCCGCCGCTCACCGTCGTGGGGCTCACCCTCGAGTCGGGCGCGGTCGGGGAGGCCCTCGGCGCCCTGCTGCTGTTCGTCACCAACGTGGTCGCGATCATCGCCACCGGAATTGCCGTCATGACGGTGTACGGCGTCACGAAGCTCGCCGCCGCCGAGAAGGTCGATGGCTCGCGGCGGGCCAGCCTGCGCAAGCCCGTCGTGCTGCTGCTGTCGATGCTCATCGTGATCGGTGTGCCGCTGTCGGTGACGAGCGTCGACATCGCATCGAGATCGCTCATCGAATCCGCGACCGTCGGGGTCGTCGAGGCCTGGGCGGGCGAGGCCGGCTGGCGCATCCAGTCGATCGACTACAGCAGTCGCGAGCTGACGATCCACGTCGAGGGCCCGCTGCCGTTGCCGAGCACCGACGTGCTCGAGGCGGCGCTCGTCGACCGCGGCGTCGACCCGACCCGCGTCACGATCGTGCTCGTGCCCGTCTACGAGGTCGAGCTCGGCGGCTGACGCGCGCCGTGCGGGGCGGGTCTGCGCCGCGGGCGAACACGGGGGGAGCATTCCGTGGCCGCGACTACCCTGGAGAGGTGACCGCCGCGCCCTTGACCGATGCCGAGATCGCGGCCATTCGCGCGCAGTTCCCGATTCTCGACCGCGAGGTCAACGGGCACCCGCTCGTCTACCTCGACTCGGCGGCGACCGCGCAGAAGCCGCGACGCGTGCTCGACGCCGAGCGCGCCTTCTACGAGAACGAGAACGCGGCCGTGCACCGCGGCGCGCACACGCTGGCCGCCGAGGCGACCGAGCTGTACGAGGATGCCCGTCGCACGATCGCCGCGTTCCTCGCCGTCGACGAGAACGAGATCGTCTTCACGGGCAACGCCACCGAGGGCATCAACCTCGTCGCCACCGCGATCGGCATCGCGAGCACCCGCCGGGGCGCCGGTGCCGACTTCCCGACCTACGCCCTCGCGCCCGGTGACGAGATCCTGACCACCGAGCTCGAGCACCACGCCAACCTCATCCCCTGGCAAGAGCTCGCCGCGCGCACCGGCGCGACCCTGCGGCACATCCCCGTCGACGACGACGGGATGCTCGATCTCGACGCCGTGCCCTCGCTCATCTCCGATCGCACGCGGGTCGTCGCGGTCACCGCCGTCAGCAACGTCACGGGCTTTGTCACCCCGCTCGAGCGCATCGTGCCGCTCGCGCGCGCCGTCGGCGCGCTCATCGTGCTCGACGCGTGCCAGGCCGCGCCGCACCTCGCACTGCACCCGCGCGCGCTCGACGTCGACGTCGCCGTGTTCAGCGGCCACAAGCTCTACGGCCCCACCGGAATCGGCGTGCTCTACGGCCGGGCCGCGGTCCTCGACGCGCTGCCCCCGCACCTGTTCGGCGGCTCGGCGATCACCACGGTCACCCTCGAGAAGGCGCACTTCCTGCCCGCACCCCAGCGCTTCGAGCCGGGCACGCCGCGCATCGCCGAAGCGATCGGGCTCGCCGAGGCCGTGCGATTCGTCACCGAGATCGAGCTCGACCGCATCGCGGCGACCGAGCATGTTCTCGCCGAGCGGCTGCACGCGGCGCTCGCCGAGCTGCCCGGCATCCGCGTGCTCGGGGGTTCCGCTGGTGCCGCCGGGCAGCGCGTCGCGCTGGCGAGCGTCGTCGTCGACGGCGTGCATGCCCACGACGCCGGTCAGGTGCTCGACGATCAGGGCATCGCCGTGCGGGTCGGGCACCACTGCGCGCAGCCGCTTCACCGGCGACTGGGGGCCACCGCGAGCGTGCGCCTCAGCGCCGGGGTGCACACCACCGCGGAGGAGCTCGATCGGGCGGTCGCAGCGGTGGCGGGCATCCGATCGTTCTTCGGGCTGGATACCGGGAGGGGCGCGTCATGAGCGGACTCGAGTCGCTGTACCAGCAGATCATCGTCGACCACGCGAAGCACCCGCACGGGGTCGGCCTCCAGGCGGGCGAGGAGACGAGCCACCAGCTCAACCCCACCTGCGGCGACGAGATCACCCTTGCCCTGCGCTGGAGCGCCGACGGAACCCGCATCGAGTCGGTCGCGTGGGAAGGCGCGGGCTGCTCGATCTCGCAGGCGAGCGCGTCACTGCTGTCGACGCTGGCCGACGAGGATGCCGCCTCCGGTGCCGCGTGGACGCCCGAGCAGCTGCAGGCTCTCATCGACGAGTTCCGCGAGGCGCTGCGCTCGCGCGGCGCGATGCCGCTCGACGAGGAGCGCTTCGGCGACGCCGCCGCACTCAGCGGGGTGTCGAAGTTCGTCGCTCGGGTGAAGTGCGCGATGCTCGCCTGGGTCGCCGCAGAAGATCTGCTGCAGCGCCGCGCCGGCTAGCCGCGGGCGACCGCTCGAGCACGACGCCCGCTCGAGCACTACTCGCGCTCAAGAACCCACAGCGGGATGAGCCGCTCGGTCTTCTGCTGGTAGTTCGCATAGTCGGGCCAGACCTCGCAGGCGCGCTGCCACCAGAGCTCACGCTCGTCGCCCTCGAGCAGCCGCGCGCGGTAGTCGTGCTTCTCGGCCCTGTCGTGCAGCTCGCACAGCGGGTGGGCCCGCAGGTTGTGGTGCCACACCGGGTTCTCCGGCGCGCCGCCCTTCGAGGCGACCACGCAGTAGCGGCCGTCGTGCTCGACGCGCATGAGGGCCGTCTTGCGCAGCATCCCCGTCTTCGCGCCCAGGGTGGTGAGCACGATGATGGGCCGCCCGCGCAGGTCGTTGCCCTCGGCGCCGTTCGTGCGCTCGTAGAGCTCGGCCTGCTCGCGGGCCCAGGCGGATGTGCTCGGTGCGTACTCTCCGGTCAGCGGCATGTCACGACGCTAGCAAGCGGTCGACGACACGGTCGACCTGCGGGTCGAGATCGCCCCAGGGGAAGCCGGTCTGTGTGCTGCGCAGCGCGACGACGCCGTGCAGGGCCGCCCACAGGTCTGCGGCGCGGGCGAGGGGGTCATCGCCGCGCGGTGTCATGAGCTCGGCGACCGGGTCGAGCAGCAGGGCGAACACCCGCTCGCCCGGCGAACCCGAGTAGGCGAGCCCCAGGTGGTCGGCGGCTGGTCCGAAGAGCACGGCGTAGATGCCGGGATGCTCCAGGCCGAACCGCACGTACGCCCGAGCGCGCGCGCGCACGACGGCGCGGGGCTCATCGGCGCTCGAGGCCGCCCCCGCGAGCGTGTCGGCAAGCCCGGCGAAGCGCCGCTCGACGATGGCGGCGAGCAGCGCCTCCTTGGTCGAGAAGTGGGCATAGATGGCGGGGGCGGTGATGCCGACGGCGCGTGCGATACCGCGCAGGCTGAGGCGCTCGACGCTCCCGGCGTCGGCCAGCAGCCGGTCGGCCGCCTGGACGATCTCGGCGCGCAGGCGCTCCCCTTCGCCCGGGCGGTTGCGGGTGCGGCGTGCGGCGGGGCGCGGCTGGTCGGTCGTCACGGTTGACAGCCTACTAAACATCTGTAAACTCAACGCATGTTTACACTCGTTTAGTTGAGGAGCCGCAGACCATGAGCACGACCCGTACCGACGCGACCCGTACCGACGCGACCCGTACCGACTCAACCCTTACCGGTGCGCGCGTGCTGCGCGAGCACCGCATCCCGACGGCCGTCGGCACCCTCGCCGTGCTCGACAGCGGCCCGTCTGCACTGCCCGTCGTGGTCTTCCGGCACGGCATCTTCCTCGACCGCGCCCTGTGGCAGCCGATCGCCGAGAAGCTCGCCGCGACCCACCGCGTGATCGTCGTCGAGGCGCCCGGCCACGGCGCCAGCACCGACCCCGGTCGGGCCTACACGCTCGGCGATGACGCCCGCGCCGGCCTCGCGGTGCTCGACGCCCTGGGCATCGAGCGCGCCGCTTTCGCGGGTCACTCGTGGGGCGGCATGTGGGCGCTGCGCATCGCGCTACTCGCTCCTGAGCGGGTCGCGGCCCTGGCGCTCATCAACACGCCGCTGACCCGTCGCCGGCCCAGCGCCCGTCGGCGGTACCGCGCCCTCGTCGGCCTGCTCCGCCTCATCGGTGCACCCCGCTGGTACGGCCGTCAGATCGTCGCCGCCCTGTTCGACCAAGCCGCGCGCGGCAGCGCCATCGCGCGGCGACTCGTCGAGCAGGTGCGGGCGGCTGACCGTGCCGTGCTGGGTCGAGCGATGCGTGCGGTGCTCGTCGACCCCGACGATGTCAGCGACCGTCTCGGCGAGCTGCGGATGCCCGTGCTCGCGCTCGCGGGCGCCGACGACTACGTGCTCGCGCCGGAGGCCGCGGACCTCCTGGTCGCGCGAGTGCCGCACGCGCGCATCGTGCACGTGCCCGGCAACCACGTGACGCCGGTCGAGCAGCCCGCTGCGCTCGAGGCCGAGCTGCGGAGGCTGCTCGCGAGGGCCTGAGCGAGCATCCGTGGGCTCGGCTCTTTGGCGTGTCGCGGGATCGCGGCGTACTGTCGGCTATCGAACACATGTTCGATCCTGTCCCTTCAGACCAGCGCCGGGCCGGAGCGCGCGCGACCTCACGAAGGCGAGACTGCCGTGCCGGCTACCGCATCCTCCGCTCCCGACCTCCCCCAGCCCGCCCGACCCAGCGCTACGGCTGCCGCCGACCCTGTCGCCGACCCCGTCGCCGACCCTGTCGCGATCGTGTGGGCCGACCCCGATGGCCGCCCCCTGCGGCTCGTCTGGGCCGGCACCCGCTGGCGCGTGACCGACCGTCCGACGGTCATCACTGAGCCGGTCTCGTGGTGGCGCCGCCTCGACCCGGATTCCCGCTCTGCGCACCTCGCCCCCCGCACCTGCACCGGCTGGCGTTTCCAGGCCACCGCCGACGACGGTCGCACGTGCGTGCTCGACGTGCGCGACGACGGCGACCCCGCGCGCTGGTTCGTCGTGAAGGTCTACGACTGAGGGGTGGTGGCGCCGTCCGGCTCGGCGGGCTGCGGCGCCGCGGCCGCTCCGGCGCCCCCGTGCCGCCGCCGCACCGCCGCGCGCACGATCAGCAGCACGATCAGGCCGATCAGCCCGAGCGCGACGAGCCAGGGCAGCAGCACCCCCGCGATCACGAGCAGCACCGACCCGAAGCCGACGAGCGCCTCCCACCCGGTGACGAGGCCGGTGAGGAAGGTGTCGGGCTCGTCCGGCGGGGCGACCTCGGGCGAGCCGAGCACGAGGGTGATCGTCGACAGGCTGACCTGATCGGCGAGCAGCCTCTGCTGCGCCTCGTAGCTCTCCAGCTGCGCCTGCCGGTCGCTGATCGCCGTCTCGAGGGCGATGAGGTCCTCCACGGTTCCGGCCTGCCCCTGCAGCGCCAGCAGCCGCGTGATCGAGGCGCGCAGGGCCTCGACGCGTGCGTCGATGTCCTGCACGTCGCGGCTGATGTCGGTGGAGCTCAGCTGCAGCTCCTCGACCTCGCCGAGCTCCTTCAGCTCCTCCAGCGTCGCCGTCAGCCGTGCGGCCGGGATGCGCAGCAGCAGCTCGGCCCCGCCCGCGTCGCTCGAGTAGCTGGTCTCGCGCGGCGCGTACTCCTGCCGCCCGTCGACGCGACCGCCGACCCGCTCGACGATGGCGACCGCATCGGCCGCGGCATCGAGCGGCGCCTCGACCGTCAGGTAGAGGTACCCGGTGGTGACGATCGACCGGTCGCCCGCATCCGGATCGGCGCTGCCGTCGCCGTCCAGGTCGCCGCCGATCGCGCCGCCCTCCTCGGTGACCGGACCCTCCTCGAAACCGGGGGCGCCGACACCGGGCATGCCGCCGGAATCGCTTGCCTCATTCGCGGCGGCGCAGCCGCTCAGCAGCAGGGCCGCGAGGGTGAGGGCAGGCACGGCCACGAGGGCCGAGGGGGAGCGGTGGAGGGCGCGTCGCGTGATCATGCCGCACACGGTAGACCCGGGCGCGAGCGCGCCACCACCCAACGTTTCGCGGCGATACGCGATCGTGACCCCAGCGCGATCCCGTCGAGATGTCGCTGCGATGCTCCGCGCCGGCCGAGCGAACCTGTGGCGCACCCGTGAGAACCCAGAGCGAAGGGGGAGAAATCCTCCGCGCCGTCGTCGCGGCGGCTAGCTTCTCAGTATTCCTACGCGACTAGGGGTGGACGCGAAGGACGAGGGGGTCGGCTCAGCCGGCCCCCTTCTCTCTTTCCTGCATCCGCCATAATCGGCGCATGGCTGGCTGGCGATGGTGGCGACGGGATGCCCCCCACCTGTCGGTCACGGGTGACACCGGCACCGGCCCCGTCGTCGTCATGATCCACGGCATCGCCTCCTCGTCGGTCACCTTCGTGCACCTCGTGCCGCTGCTCGAGCCCGACCACCGGGTGATCACGATCGACATCCTCGGCTTCGGCGAATCGCCGAGCCCGGAAGGCGCCACCTACACGCTCGACGAGCATGCGGCCGCCCTCGACCGCACCATCCGCGCGCTCGGGCTGCGCCAGCCGTTCACGCTCGTGGGCCACTCCCTCGGCAGTCTCATCGCCGCCCGCTATGCCGCCACCCACCGCCGCCAGCTCGACCGGCTCGTGCTCGTCAGCTCGCCCATCTACCTGCCGCCCGCCCTGCTGGGCGACGCATTCGATCGCGCCAGCATGGGCGCCTACTTCACCGTGTACGAGTTCCTGCGCAGCAACCCCGACTTCACGCAGCGCACGGCCGCCGCCCTCGCGGCGATCGCCCCGATCAAGAACGTGCTCGAGCTCAACGCTCACAACTGGCAGCCGTTCATGCTGTCGCTGCAGAACGCGATCGAATCGCAGACGACCCTGGCCGACCTGTCGCGCGTGCGGGTTCCCGTCGACCTCGTCTACGGCACGCTCGACCCCTTTCTCGCGCCGGGCGGGCTCACGATCGTGCAGCAGCTGCGCCACGTGCGCACGCACCGCGTGCCGGGAGCCGCGCACCTCGTGCGGCCGAAGCTCGCCCAGGCCGTCGCGCGCGTGCTGCGCGAACCGCCCGCGGCGCTCGACTGAGCGCTCGCGCGGCGCTCCCACCCGCCGGTGCCGTCACCGCGCGCGGCCTAGGCTGGAGGGCATGAAGACCTCCGTTCTCGGGCGCACCGGCGCCACCGTCTCCTCCATCGGTCTCGGCACGTGGCAGCTCGGCGCCGACTGGGGCGACGTCTCCGAGAAGGATGCCCACGCCGTGCTCGACGCGGCCGTCGAGTCGGGCGTCACCATCGTCGACACGGCCGACGTCTACGGCGATGGCCGCAGCGAGTCGATCATCGGGGCGTACCTGCGCCAGCATCCCGATGCGAACGTGTTCGTGGCCACCAAGATGGGTCGTCGCCTGCCGCAGGTGCCCGAGAACTACTCGACCGCCAACTTCCGGGCGTGGAACGAGCGCAGCCGGAAGAACCTCGGCGTCGACACCCTCGACCTCGTGCAGCTGCACTGCCCGCCCACGCCGGTCTACTCGATCGACCGCGTCTACGACGACCTCGACCAGCTGGTCGAGGAGGGAAAGATCCGCCACTACGGGGTGAGCGTCGAGACGGTCGAGGAGGCGCTGACGGCGATCGCCCGGCCGAACGTCGCGAGCGTGCAGATCATCGTCAACGCCTTCCGGCTCAAGCCGCTCGACGCCGTGCTGCCCGCCGCGATCGAGGCCGGTGTCGGCATCATCGCGCGCGTGCCGCTCGCCTCGGGTCTGCTGAGCGGCCGCTACACCGCCGAGACCGTCTTCCCCGCGAACGACCACCGCACCTACAACCGCGACGGCTCGCACTTCGACGTCGGCGAGACCTTCGCGGGTGTCGACTACGCCACGGGCGTCGAGGCGGCGCAGGAGTTCGCGGCGCTCGCTGCCGAGCACGGCCTGCAGCCGGCGACCGCGGCGCTCGCGTGGCTCACCGAGGTGCCCGGGGTGAGCACCGTCATCCCCGGAGCGCGCAACCCCGAGCAGGCGCGCGCCAACGCCGCCGCAGGATCGGTCGCCGAGCTCGGCGCCGAGTTCCACGCCCGCGTCGTCGAGCTGTACGACCGGCGCATCCGAGCGCTCGTCCACGATCGGTGGTAGTCGACCGATGACCACGCGCTCCACCCCTGGCGCGAACCCCGGCCCCCGCGAGGGCTCCGGCTCGTCGGCCGAACGGCGCGGCCTGGGCCGCACCTTCGCGAACGTCTTCACGGCCAACCTCGCGTCGAGCCTCGGCGACGGCATCGCCCGCACCGCCTCGCCGCTGCTCGCCGCACGGCTCACCGACGACCCCGTGCTCATCGCGGGCATCGGCGCGGTGGCGATGCTGCCGTGGCTGTTCTTCGCCCTCCCCGCCGGAATCCTCGTCGACCGGATGGACCGCCGTCAGGCTCTCGCCCTCGCCGCCGGGGTGCGCACGCTGCTCGCCGTCGCGCTCGTCGTGCTCGTCGCGATGAACGCGCTCACCATCTGGTGGCTCTACCTCGTGATCTTCGTCTACGGCGTCTGCGAGACCCTCTACGACGGGGCCATCCGCGCGGTCGTGCCGAGCGTCGTGTCGAAGCAGAACCTGCCGCGCGCCAACGCCCGCATCGAGGGTGCTGAGCTCGTCGTGCAGAACTTCGCGGCGGCCCCGCTCACCTCGGCCCTGTTCGCCGTCGCCGTGCTCATCCCCATCGGCGGGCTCGTCGCCGCGTTCGGGCTCGCCGCCCTGCTCGCGGCGCTGCTGCCCGCCGTCGCCTCCGGCAAGCAGTTCCACGCGGCCTTGGCGACGGGCGAGATCGCCGAGGTCGTGCCGTTCCGGCGTCAGCTCGCCGACGGCTGGCACTTCATCATGGGCAACCGCATGCTGCGCACGCTGTGGTTCGTGAGCATCCCCGTCGCGATCCTGTTCTCGGCCTCCGGCGCGACCCTCGTGCTGTTCGTGCTCGACACGCTCGCGATCCCCGAGGCCGCGTTCGGCCTGTTCCTGCTCTCCGGGGCGCTCGGGGGGCTCCTCGGGTCGGTCGTCGCGTCGCGGCTGGCCCGCCGCTTCGGGCTCGGGCCCGTGATGGCGGCGATGAACCTCGTGGCGGGCATCCTGGTCCTCCTCACCGGGCTCTTCCCCGTTCCCATCGCGGCCATCGTCTTCTTCGCGCTCGGCGCCTCGACGACGACGATCTGGAACGTGCTCATGATGTCGTTCCGGCAGGCGATAATCCCGGGTCGGCTGCTCGGTCGGGTGCACGGCACCTGGCGCACGCTGCTGTGGGGCACCATGCCGATCGGCTCGCTGCTCGGCGGTGCCCTCGCCCTCATCGACCTCACCGTGCCGTGGATCGTCGGCGGCGCGGGCATCACGGTGCTCGGCCTGATCTTCTACCGGTTCCTGATGACGCTGCCCAACCCGGAGGACATCGACAACGGGGATGCTCCGCCCCCGCTGACCGGTGCCGTGCCGGTCGTGCCCGCCGCCTGATCGGAGCCCGCGTGCCCTACGACCTCACGCGTCACCCGTTCCCGCCGGCCACGCGTCGACTGACGCTCGCGGCACGCCGGGTGCTCGCCGCCGTCGGCGCCGACTCCTTCGTGCGGGTGCGGCTCGCCGAGGCCGAGCCGGGTCAGCTCGCCGGCTTCGTGGCGCCCGGCGGCGGCGACCACGTGCGCGTCGAGGTCGTCGAGGGTGCCGACCGCACCGAGACGATCGTCGCCCACTCGGTCGAGGAGGGCTGGATCGACCTCGACATCCTCGTGCACGAGGGGGGCAGCGCCGCGGTCGGCGTGATCGGCCCGTGGGCCGCCGGGGCGCCGCTCGGATCTCCGGCCGTCATGCACGGGCCCAAGGGCTCGGTCGTGCTGACCGGTGCGCCGGGCGAGGTCGTGCTCGCCGGCGACGACAGCGCCCTGCCCGCCGTGCGCCGCTATCTCGGGATGCTCGGCCCGAGCATCACCGGGCACCTCCTGCTCGAGACCGTGTTCGACCCTGCCGCGCTCGGCATCGTGCCGCCGCCGGGGCTGCGGGTGAGCATCCTGCGAGCTGACCCGTCGGCTCCGAGCGCGGCGCTCGCCGGGGCCCTCGGCGCGCTGCCTCCGCCGACCGACCCGCTCGAGCGCTTCGTCTTCGCGTGCGGCGAGCAGTCGCTCGTCGCACCGGCCCGCGCCACCCTCTCGAGTTGGGGCATCGACGTCGAGCGCGCCGTCGTCAAGGGCTACTGGCGCCGCTGAGGCGCGGCAGGCGCTCAGGCGTCGGCGAAGGCGAGCAGGTGCTGCAGCGTCGCGGCGGGATCGTCGCGGTGCACGCTGTGCCCGGCGCCCGCGATGACCACCGACGTCACGAGCGTGTTGCTCGCGAGCACCTCGTCGGCGAGGGCTCCGGCGAACATCGCGCCGTGGGCGGGGTCGGCGGCGATGACGAGCGTCGGCACCGTGAGGCGGGCGACGTGGGCCCGCACATCCCAATCGTGGTTGTCGCGCACCATGCGCTCGAGAGCGAACCGCGACGCGGCCTTCGCCGCCCGCACCCGAAACTCCACGTCGAGCGGGTGCCAGTGCGGGAAGTCGGCCGCGATGCGGTCGACCGTCGCACCGTCGTGGTTGGCCAGCTGCCCGGCGAGCACGGTCTCGCGCGCCGACTCGTCGACGACGATCGCGGGGTCGAGCAGCACCAGGCGGCGAGCCCACGCGGCATCGAGCGCCCCGGCCTGCGCAACCGCGGCCCCGCCGATCGAGTGCCCCACCACGAGGTCCCAGCGCGCACCGCTCGCAGGTCGCGTGCCGAGCAGGTCGGCCGCGATGTCGTCGATGCGGTAGCGGGATGCTCGCGGCGCGTCGCCGTGCCCCCGAAGGTCCACGGCCGTCGCCGACCACCCGCGCTCGGCGAGGCCCTCGCCGAGCCGCCACTGCGTCTGAGCGGATGACCCGAGCCCATGCACGAGCAGCGCGCGTCGGGGGGCGTCGGCGGGGCCCCAGTGCAGGCGGGGGAGGGTGACCGTGCTCATGCGCTCGACCCTACCCGCGCCCTCCACGGCGCGGGGTCCCCGCGAATCTGCCGAGCGCGGGAATCACGGCTCCCAGCCCGCGGTTGCCCCCAGCATGACGCGCATCATGATCATCATCGGCTCCGTCCGCCCCGGCCGCGTGGGCCTGCCCGTCGCACACTGGGTGCGCGACCGGGTGGAGGCCGCCGGCCATGAGGTCGACCTCGTCGACCTCGTCGAGCTGAACCTGCCGTTCATGGACGAGCCCGAGCACCCCGCGAAGCGCGCCTACACGAAGCCGCACACGATCGCATGGAGCGCCCGCGTCGAGCAGGCCGACGCGGTGCTGCTGGTCAGCCCCGAGTACAACCACAGCTACAGCCCGGCCCTCAAGAACGCCCTCGACTTCCTCATGCTCGAGTGGCAGGGCAAGCCGGTCGGCGTCGTCAGCTACGGCGGGGGCTCGGGCGGTTTGCGGGGCGCGGCGGCGCTGGATGCGGTGCTCACCACCATCGGACTCGTGCGGGTGCCCGTCGACGTCGCCATCAACTTCCCCCACGCGCACGTCGCCGACGACGTATTCACCCCCGACCCGAAGCACGACGCGACCCTGACGAAGATGCTCGACGCCCTCGGCCGCTACGCCGAGGCGCTGACGCCCCTGCGGGCGTCGTAGCGCGATCGACCGCAGGCCAGCCCTGCCGCGCTAGCTGACGACCTCGACCGGCTCGGTGTCGGGCAGCGGGCTGGCATCGCGCCCGCGCAGGTCGGGGTGCCAGCCGCGGAACAGGCCGGCCACGAGCATCCCGATCACGGCGAAGGCGATCGCCGCCCAGAAGCCGCCGATCGCTCCGAACTCGTCGATCAGGAAGCCGGCGATGGCCGAGCCGAGCGCGGCGCCGATGAGCTGCCCGGTGCCGAGCCAGCCGTAGGCCTCGGCCGTCTCGCTGAACTTCACGCTCGCCGAGACGATCGCGAACATCACGGCCAGCACGGGCGCGATGCCGATGCCCGCGACGAGCAGGGCGAGAGCGAGCCACCAGAACTCGAGCGCGAACGGTGCCATCGCCATGCCCACGACGACGATCGCGAAGCGGCGGGCCATGGCCCAGGGGCCGATCGGCAGGTGGCCCATCGACAGGCCGCCGATGAGCGACGCGATGGCCCACAGGCCGAACAGGATGCCCGCCTCGGTGCCGCCCTCGCCGAACACCGCCACGACGCCGACCTCGATGGAGGCCGCCGAGCCGATGAGCAGGAAGCCGCCGACGGTCGACAGCAGCACCGCGCGGTTCTTCAGCACCACGCCGAGCTTGCGGCGGCTCGGCGGAATGCGCACCTTGCCGACCTCGGGGCTGGCGATGAACCAGATGCCGCCGCCGACGAGGAACGCCCCGGCCACGGCGATCGCGACGACGGGGGAGACCTGGGTGGCCAGGATGACCGTGATGAACGGTCCGGTGACCCAGATGATCTCCTGCGCCGAGGCGTCGAGCGAGAACAGCGGCGTCAGCTGCTTGCCGGTGACCATCTTGGGGTAGATGGTGCGCACGGCCGGCTGCACCGGAGGGGTCGAGAGCCCGACCACGAGGCCGGTGAGCATGTAGGCCCACAGCGGCAGCAGCGCGAACCCGATGAGGAAGATGCCCGATGCGCAGATGACGAGGGTCACGATCAGCACGGTGCGCATGCCGAAGCGGCCCATCCAGCGGCTGGTCAGCGGCCCGGCGATGGCCTGGCCGACGCTCGTGGCGGCGAGCACGAGCCCGGCGGCGCCGTACGAGTCGAAGATGCGCTCGATGTGGATGAGGAAGGCGAGCGAGAGCATCCCGGAGGGGATTCGCGCCGTCAATTGGGCAGCGATGATGCGCGCCACGCCGGGCGTTCTCAACAGGTCTCGGTAGCCGCTCACAAGGTCTTCAGCCTACGGCCCGCGGAGTGTCGGAGGTTGCCCACAGGCTGTGCATAAGTCGCCGGAGTTATGCACAGTTGGGGACGACACGCCCACTACATCTTGGGTGTGAAGATTGTCAGACCCCCGATATATAGTGATGGCACCGCGCGAGGGGAACAGCGCGTGAAGCCCGGTTTTCCGGGCTTTTTCCGACAGCAGGCGGCTGAGCAGCGGCCGCGAGAAGACCAGGGCCGGCCAGGCCCCGAGAGGGAGAGTGGGCACGTGAGCAGCATCACCGTGGTGAAGCGCGATGGAAGCCGTGAGCCGTACGACGCCAACAAGATCAACCTGGCGATCGAGCGCGCGGCCGAGGGCCTGCCCGACCAGGTCGCGTGGGTGACGCAGATCGCGAGCGAGCTCGAGCTGACGCTGTTCGACGGCATCACCACGCAGCAGCTCGACGAGGCGGTCATCCAGGTCGCCCTGCAGAACGTCAAGGACGACCCGGCGTTCGATGTCGTCGCGGCGCGCCTGCTGCTCAAGACCATCTACAAGCGCGTGCTCGGCGACTACGAGAACGCCGCCGAGCTGCGCGAGCTGCACCGTGCGCACTTCGCCGACTACATCCGTCGCGGTGTCGACGAGGTGCTGCTCGACTCGCGGTTCCCCGAGCTGTTCGACCTCGACGCCCTCGCCGACGTGCTCGACCCGCAGAACGACGAGCTGCTGAAGTACATCGGCGTCGTCACCCTCAACAACCGCTACGGCATCAAGGCGCGCAACGGCGAGCCCCTCGAGACCCCGCAGTACTTCTGGATGCGCGTGGCCATGGGCCTCTCGCTGAACGAGGCCGACCCCACCGCGCACGCCATCGCCTTCTACTCGAAGATGTCGAAGCTCGAGTACCTCGCCGCGGGCTCGACCCTCGTCAACGCCGGCACGAGCTACCCGCAGCTGTCGAACTGCTTCGTCATGGAGATGCAAGACGACATCGAGCACATCGCCAAGAGCGTGCGCGACGTCATGTGGCTCACCAAGGGCACCGGCGGCATCGGCCTCTCGGTCACGAAGCTGCGCGCCCAGGGCTCGCCCATCCGCTCGAACAACACGACCTCGACCGGGCCGATCCCGTTCATGCACACGATCGACTCGGTGCTGCGCGCGGTCAGCCGCGGCGGCAAGAAGTTCGGTGCCCTGTGCTTCTACATGGAGAACTGGCACATGGACTTCCCCGAGTTCCTCGACCTGCGTCAGAACTCGGGTGACCCCTACCGCCGCACCCGCACCGCCAACACTGCGGTGTGGATCAGCGACGAGTTCATGAAGCGCGTGCAGAACGACGACGACTGGTACCTCTTCGACCCGCTCGAGGTCGCCGACCTCAACGAGCTCTACGGCAAGGAGTTCTCGAAGCGCTACGCCGAGTACGTGGCGATGGCCGAGCGCGGCGAGCTCAACATGTTCAAGAAGATCGGCGCGCGCGAGCAGTTCAAGCAGATCCTCATCTCGCTGCAGTCCACGAGCCACCCGTGGCTGACGTGGAAAGACACGATCAACAACCGCGCCATCAACAACAACACCGGCACGATCCACCTGTCGAACCTCTGCACCGAGATCTGCCTGCCGCAAGACCGCGACAACATCTCGGTCTGCAACCTCGCCTCGATCAACCTCTCGCAGCACCTGATCCAGGACGAGCAGGGCGGCCGCATCGACTGGGTGAAGATCGACGAGAGCGCCCGTCAGGCGGTGCGCCAGCTCGACAACCTCATCGACATCACGGTGTCGAGCGTCGACGAGGCCGACCACGCCAACCAGACCAACCGCGCCATCGGTCTCGGCGTCATGGGCTTCACCGACGTCGTCGAGAAGCTCGGCTACTCGTACGACTCGGAGGAGGCCTTCGAGCTCATCGACGAGATCATGGAGCACGTCTCGTACGCCGCGATCGACGAGTCGGCCGATCTCGCGCGCGAGCGCGGCTCGTACCAGAACTTCGCGGGCAGCCGGTGGTCGCAGGGTCTCGTGCCGATCGACACGATCGACCTCACCGAGGCCGATCGCGGCGTCGAGGTGCAGGTCAACCGCACCACGCGCCTCGACTGGGATGCCCTCCGCGAGAAGGTCAAGGGCGGCATGCGCAACGCCACCCTGATGGCGATCGCCCCCACGGCGTCGATCGGCCTCGTCGCCGGCACGACTCCGGGTCTCGACCCGCAGTTCTCGCAGATCTTCAGCCGCTCGACCAGCTCGGGCAAGTTCCTCGAGGTCAACCGCAACCTCGTGGCCGCGCTGCAGGAGCGCGGGCTGTGGGAGCGCGTGCGGGAGGACATCCTGCGCAGCCAGGGCGACATCTCGGGCATCACGACGATCCCGGAGGAGATCCGCGCCGCCTACAAGACGAGCTTCCAGCTCTCGCCCTACGCCTTCCTCGAGGTCGCGGCGCGGGCGCAGAAGTGGATCGACCAGGCCATCAGCCGCAACATGTACCTCGAGACGCGCGACATCGACGACATGGTCGACATCTACTCGGCCGCGTGGAAGAAGGGCGTCAAGACCACCTACTACCTGCACATGAAGCCGCGCCACACCGCCGAGCAGTCGACGGTCAAGGTCAACAAGGCCGAGGCCATTGCCGGCACGGGTGCACCCAAGAAGGGCTTCGGCGCGGCCGCCGGTGCCTCGGCGGGTTCAACGGCAGGGGCCGACACCGGCGCTGGCGCGCCGGCGGAAGCGCCCGCTGGCGCTCCCGCCGCACGCAAGGGCTTCGGCTTCGGCGGCGCGGTGAAGGCGGGCGAGTGATGCACGACTACTTCGACGGCGCGGCCCCGGCCGCCCCGACCACCCAGCTTCTCGGCTACCAGGTTCCGATCGACCCGATGGACGAGCTGCAGTGCGAGAGCTGCCAGTAGGCAGGTCTCGCACCATCCACCCCACACACCTATCAATCCGCTCCAGAAGCAGAAAGACGCGAACACATCATGGGAATCCTCGGAACCGGAATCCAGGAAGGCCTGCTGCTCAAGCCGGTCACCTACAAGTGGGCTATGGACCTCTACGACCAGGCGGTTGCGAACACCTGGTTCCCCAACGAGGTGCAGCTGGGCGAAGACATCGCCGACTTCAAGAAGATGACCGATGAGGAGCGCCACGCGATCACGTTCCTCATGTCGTACTTCAACCCGAACGAGCTGCTCGTCAACAAGGCGCTCGCGTTCGGCGTGTACCCCTACGTCAAGGCTCCCGAGGCGCACCTCTACCTCGCGAAGCAGATGTGGGAGGAAGCGAACCACTGCATGAGCTTCGAGTACGTGCTCGAGACCTTCCCGATCGACCGCGCTGCCGCCTACGACAGCCACGTCGACGTGCCGTCGATGGCGCGCAAGGAGGAGTTCGAGGTCACGTTCATCAAGCGCATGACCGAAGACACCCTCGACATCACGACGACCGAGGGCAAGCAGGACTTCATCCGCAACCTGGTCGCGTACAACGTGATCCTCGAGGGCATCTGGTTCTACAGCGGCTTCATGGTGGCGCTGTCGTTCCGCCAGCGGAACCTGCTGCGCAACTTCGGCTCGCTCGTCGACTGGATCGTGCGCGACGAGAGCCTGCACCTGAAGTTCGGCATCAACCTCATCCTGACCGTGCTGGAGGAGAACCCCGACCTGCAGACGCCGGAGTTCGCCGCCGAGATCCGCCAGATGATCCTCGACGCGGTCGAGATGGAGGAGGCGTACAACCACGACCTCCTGCCGAACGGCATCCTCGGCCTGAACGCCAACTACATCAACCAGTACGTCAAGTACCTGGCCGACCGCCGCCTGGAGGAGCTCGGCTTCGAGCCCGCCTACAACGTGTCGAACCCGGCCAAGTGGATGGCGACCGCCAACGACACCCTGCAGCTGGTCAACTTCTTCGAGTCGACCAACACCTCGTACGAGGTCAACGCCAAGCAGGGTTGATGAGCGATACCGCGGCCCCGGCCGACCTCCTGTTCACGAACGGTGTGGTCTACCGGGGCCGTGGTGCGCCGGAGCCTCTCGAGGTCGCCGTGCGCGACGGCGTGATCGTCGCGATCGACGCCGACCTCTCCGCCTGGCGCGGGCCCGACACGGAGGTCGTCGATCTGGCGGGCGGGATGCTGCACGCGGGTTTCGTCGACGCTCACATCCACCCCATCCAGGGTGGCCTCGAGCGGCTCAGCTGCGACCTGAGCGAGGGCGCTTCGCTCGACGACTACGCCCGGATCATCACCGACTACGCCCGCACGAACCCGCCCCGCGGCTGCGACGCAGCGCGCGCCTGGATCACCGGCGGAGGCTGGGCGATGAGCGCCTTCGCCGGCGGCACCCCGAGCGCCGCCGAGCTCGACGCGATCGAGCCGATCCGCCCCGTCTTCCTCTACAACCGCGACCACCACGGCGCCTGGGCCAATTCGACCGCCCTCGCCCTCGCCGGCATCACCGCCGAGACGCCCGACCCCGCCGACGGCCGCATCGAGCGGCTCGCTGACGGCAGCCCGCAGGGAACGCTTCACGAGGGCGCCGCGGCGCTCGTGGCCGCGGTCGCGCCGACCCCGAGCCCCGATGACGAGTACGCCGCGCTGCTCGAGGCGCAGCGCTACGCGCACAGCCTCGGCATCACCGGTTGGCAGGACGCGATCGTCGGCGACTACTTCGGGGCGAGCGACACTGCACTCGTCTACCGCCGCATGCTGGCGGAGGGGCGACTCACCGTCGACGTGGTGGGCGCGCTGTGGTGGGATCGCACGCGCGGGGTCGAGCAGGTCGCCGACCTCGTGGCGAAGCGCGAGGCGCACGCGCGCGATCTGGGCCCCGCATCCCGCTTTCGTCTGTCGGCCGTGAAGATCATGGCCGACGGCGTCGTCGAGAACGGCACCGCCTCGATGCTCGAGCCGTACCTCGGGGAGTTCGGCGAGGGCGAGCACCCCCGCGGCATCGCCTTCGTCGGCGGGCAGGCCCTCACCGACGCGGTCATCGCGCTCGACGCGGCGGGCTTCAGCGCGCACATCCACGTCATCGGCGACCGGGCCGCGCGCGACGCGCTCGACGCCGTCGAGGCGGCATCGGTCGCCAATGACTGGGCTTCGCGCCCGGCGACGGATGCCCGCCGCCACCACCTCGCCCACCTGCAGTTCGTGCATCCCGACGACGTGGCCCGGTTCGCCGCGTTGGGCGTGACCGCCAACATGCAGGCGCTCTGGGCCTGCTACGAGCCGCAGATGCGCGAGTTGACCGTGCCCGTCGTCGGCCCCGAGCGCGCCGCGACGCAGTACCCCTTCGCGAGCATCCTGGGCGCGGGCGCCGGTAGGGGCACGGTGACGGATGCTCGCCCGCTGCTGTGCGCCGGCAGCGACTGGCCCGTCTCGACCCCCGACCCGTGGCAGGCCATCCACGTCGCGGTGAACCGGCAGCTGCCCGCCGACGACGCCGAGCACGACCCCGAGCCGCTGCTCGCGCACGAGGCGCTGGCGCTCGCCGAGGCGCTCGACGCTTACACCGCGGGCTCGGCGTTCATCAACAGGCGCGGGCCGGACGACGCCGAGGTCACGGGCGTCGTCGCGGTCGGGGCGGTCGCCGACCTCGCCGCGACCGACCGCGACCCGTTCGCCGGGCCCGCGGCGAGCATCCACCAGACCCGGAACGCGGGAACCTGGGTGGCTGGCCGCCGCGTCTTCTGACGTATCTGCGCCGCTGGCCGGCGATCAACCGTCCGCGGGCCAAAGAACGAGGCCTGATGGCACCACGGGCAGCCGGGCCGTTTCGGTTCTCGCCGTACGATGCCACCATGGGCATCGAATCGCCGGTCGGCACCACGCCATCCCTGCGGGCATCGCTGCTGACCGTGCTCGCCTGGGCGACCGTGATCGCGGCCCCGCTGCTGCCGGGCATGCTCGGCAGCGCATCGGCGTCAGCGGCACGGCTTCCCGTGGAGACGATCCTCCTGCTTCTTCTGAGCCTCCTTCTGCCGCACCGCACGCTCCGACTCGTCGTGGCTTCAGCGTTCGCGATGATCACCGTCGTCGCCATCGCGATCGCCGTGCTCGATCGGTCGTTCGTTGCGACGATCGACCGCGGCTTCGCGCTTGCGGAGGACTGGCGTGCCGTCGCCAACGCCTACCGCGTCGTGGATGGCGTCGTGGGCCCGACCCTTGCAGCCCTCGCCGCGACTCTCGTCGTCGCCATCGTGCTCGCCCTGGCGGTGGTGCTCGTGTGGTGCGCCCAACGATGCGCGCGTTCACTCCACGACTCCGGCAACCATGGACGCGTTGCGATCACCGCGGCGGCCGTCACCTGGAGCGCGCTCGCGATCGCTGGGGTGCAGAACCCGACCGGTGCGGCTGTCGCCGCGGCCGATTCGCTGAGATCGCTGTCGACGACAGTGGAACATGCGACACAGAGCGCCCGCGAGCGGGACGCGTTCGCCGCAGCGCTCCGGGTTGATCCGCTGGCTGCGCAGGCCTCGGGGCAGCTGCTCGGATCACTGCGTGGCAAGGATGTCGTCATCGTTTTCGTCGAGAGCTTCGGCGAGGTCGCGCTGTCGGGCAGCGGGCCGATGTCGAGCATCAGCCGCACCATCGACGAGTACGCGGCGCGGTTGAGCCGTGACGGGTACCGCGCCGAAAGCGCGTTCCTGAGCTCACCGACCTTCGGCGGCGTGAGTTGGCTCGCCCACAGCACCCTGCAAAGCGGAATGTGGGTTGACTCGCAGCAGAAGTACGACACGTTGCTCGAGAGCGACCGCTTGACGATCAGCCGCCTCTTTGGCGACGCGGGCTGGCGCACCGTCGTCGTCAGTCCGGCCGTCACCGAGCCCTGGCCCGAGGGCGCCGCCTTCTACGGCTTCGACCGGCTACTCGACAAGGGTGCCCTGGCCTACGAGGGGCCGGCCTTCGGCTTCGCGAGCGTGCCCGACCAGTTCACGTGGCACCGCTTCGCCGAGGAGGAGTTGTCGCGGACCGCCCCGATCATGGCCCAGGTGAGTCTCATCTCGTCGCACTCGCCCTGGACACCGACCCCACAGTTTGTTCCGTGGGCACACGTCGGCAAGCCCGGCCCCTTCTCCGCTCAACCGCGCGACTCCGCCGACGTCTGGCCGGATGCCCAGCGCGTGCGCGCCGCGTACGCCGAATCGATCCGATACTCGCTTCGCTCGACGCTCTCGTTTCTCGAGACGTACGACCCGTCGAATCTCGTGGTGGTTCTCGTCGGCGACCATCAGCCCTCGCGCATTGTGAGCGGTGACACGGCCGACACCGACGTGCCGATCACGATCGTGTCGAAGGATTCCGCCGTGTTCGAGCACATCGAAGAGTGGGGGTGGGACGCCGGATTCCGTCCGTCGTCCGACGCGCCGGTGTGGCGCATGGACGCTTTCCGCGACCGGTTCGTCGCCGCGTTCAGCGCCCCGGAGTGAGCCGGGTACGCCGCTCCTGGTAGGCGATCACGGTGGCGACCGCCAGCACGACGACCCCGATCGACTCGATGATGGCCGTCTCTCGAATGAGCGGGTAGTCCCAGTCGGGCTGCACGCCGAGGAGGCCCACGGTGATCGAGACGATGATCGCCCCGAGACTCGCCGCCATGAACGCCAGCCCGAGCGCGGTGACGCCGAGAAGGAGCCGCCGCGAGACCACGAGCATCCCGACCCCGAGCGCCAGGCCAGCGACGAAGTTGAGGGCGAACGCGACCCCCAGCAGTCCGCCGGCGCCGTTGATGACCAAGAACAGATGGATGCCGCCCGCCGCCAGCAGCATCACGGCACTGACGATTCGCGAGATCGTCAGCGCGCGGTCGAAAGCGTGCGTCGTAGACATGGTCTCTGATCCTACGCACCGCTCAGCTGTTGTATGCGGGCCGATCGGTCATCTCACGTTCTGGGCGACTCTCCGTCAGACCGACAGGGCCTTGCGGATGCGCTGCACCGAGATCGGGCCCTGCGCGCCGAGCGGCTGCGCGAAGAGCGAGAGGCGCAGCTCTTCGAGCATCCAGCGGGCCTCGCGGATGCGGGGCTCAGGCTCGGCCGCGATCGGCAGGGTTCCGCCGGCCGCGGTGTAGAGCTCGACGGCCCGCTGCACCTCGAGCATCCACGCGCGGTCGCGGCCCAGGTTGTCGGCGAGCCGCTCGACCCGGTAGGCGATGCCGCGCAGGTAGACGACCAGCCGGGGGAGGCGGGCGAGGCCCGTGCGCGCGATGAATCCGTCGTGCACGAGCGCGGTGAGCTGCTCGCGCGCGTCGGCGAGCGGCGCCATCAGCTGCAGGCTCGAGCTGCGCGAGATGAGCACATCGACCTCGCGCGCCGCCGCGAGCACGGCCGCCGTCGTCGCCACGATGCCGAACAGGCGGTCGGGCAGTCCGGCGTTGACGCGGTCGCGCAGAGACTCGAAGCTCACGCGATCCCACGGAAGAGCATCCCGCTGATCGTCGCCCGAGTCGGAGTCCGACAGCTCGGCGTCGATCACCGCCCGCAGGGCGTCGTCGATGAGCGCGGCGGTCGAGCGGTACGGCGAGGCGCCGAGACTGAGCTTCTCGGCGCTCGTCAGATGCTCTTGGATGTACGCGAGCGGTGACGGCACCCCCAGCTGCACGAGCCGGCGAACCCCCGCACGGTGCGCCGCCACCTGGTCGGCGACCGCGGTCTGCAGTCGGATCGCCACCGAGCCGCCCTCATCGACGAGCGCGGGGTAGGCGCGGATGGTCGTCTCGCCGCGGCGCATGTCGAGCTGCCGGGGCAGGGTGCCGGGCTCTGCGCCGGAACCAGCCCCGAGCGTGTCGTCCCACACCGTGATGCCGCCGCGCTCGATCGGCGCGCGGGCCGCCGCGGCCGCCACCTTCGCCACCGAGTCGCGTGTGCGCGTCTTCAGCTTGTGCTGCAGTGCAGGCAGGTCGGTTCCGCGCGCCAGCCGGTTGCCGCGCTCGTCGACGACGGCGTAGCCCATGCGCAGGTGCGGAGGCAGCCGGTCGACGTCGAAGTCGCTCGGGTCGACGGGCGTGAAGGTCTGGCGGCGAATCTCCTCGGCGAGGAAGGCCGTGAGCGGCAGCTGCCGCAAGTCGGCGCCCGCGGGCACGGCGGCGAGCAGCCGGGTCGCCCAGTCGGCGGCGGGCACCACGGTGCGGCGGATCGCCTTCGGCAGGGTCTTGAGCAGCGCGGTCACGAGCTCGTGCCGCAGTCCCGGAACGAGCCAGTCGAAGCCCGCCGTCTCGAGCCGGGGCAGCAGCGGCAGCGGCACGGTGACGGTGACGCCGTCGTCGGCGGCACCGGGCTCGAAGCGGTAGCCGACCGCGAGCGTCTGATCGCCGAGGGTGAGCCGGGTCGGGTAGGCGTCGTCGTCGATCTGCGGCTCGTCGGCCTTCATGAGGTCGGCCCGCTGCAGCGTCAGCAGGTCGGGATGCTCGCGGCGGGCATCCCGCCACCACCGCTCGAAGCGGCGCACGTCGGTGACGTCGTCGGGGATGCGCTGCTCGAAGAACTCGACGAGCCGCTCGTCGTCGAGCAGGATGTCGCGCCGACGCTGGCGCTCCTCCAGCTGCTCGAGCTCGCGCCGCAGCCGCGCGTTGTCGCGCACGAACTGGGTGAGCCGCTTGTCGAGCCGGGAGACATCCCACTCGCCCTCGACGAGGGCGTGGCGGATGAACAGCTCGCGCGCGAGCGGGGCATCGATGCGCGCCAGCTGCACCCGCCGACGGGGCACGATCGGCACGCCGTAGAGCGTCACCTTCTCGTCGACGACCGCAGAGCCGTGGGCTTTCTGCCAGCGCGGCTCGCTGTACTGCTTCTTGGCGAGGTCGCCCGCAAGGGCCTCGGCCCACGCGGGGTCGATCGCGGCGACCGTGCGGGCGAACAGCCGGCTGGTCTCGACGAGCTCGGCGGCCATGACGGCGGCGGGCGGCTTCTTCGCGAGGCCCGAGCCGGGGTAGACGACGAAGCGGCGCCCGCGCGCGCCGAGGAACTCGCGGCCGCGGGTGGGGCGGGTGTCGCCCTTCGCGTCTTTGCCGCGCGCGCCCTTCTGGTTCGTGCCGGTCGCGGCCTCGCGGTCGTCGCGCAGGCCGATGTGGCTGAGCAGGCCCGAGAGCAGGGCGCGGTGGATCGCCTCGGCGTCGCTCGACTCGGGCATCGGGCCCTTGGGTCGGTGCTCTTTCGGCAGCAGCCGCAGCACCTGCCGCTCGACGTCGGCCCATTCGCGCACGCGCAGGTAGTTGAGAAACTCGGCGCGCACCTCTTTGCGGAACTGGTTGCCGCTGAGCTCGGCCTGCCGCTTCTGCAGGTGCCGCCACAGATTCAGCAGGGTGATGAAGTCGCTCGTCGGGTCGCGGAAGCGGGTGTGCAGCTGGTCGGCCGTCTCGCGCCGGTCGGCCGGCCGCTCGCGCGGGTCTTGGATGCTCAGCCCCGCGACGATGGCGACGACCTCCCGCACCACTCCGAGCCGCTGGGCCTCGACGACCATGCGCGCGTATCGCGGGTCGAGCGGCAGCTGCGCGATGGCGCGGCCGACGCGGGTGATGCGCAGGTCGCCGCCCGGGCTGCCGCCGCCTGCGCTGCCGCCTGCGCGCGGCTTCTCGATCGCGCCGAGCTCGCGCAGCAGCTCGAGTCCGTCGGCGACCCCGCGCTTGTCGGGCGGCTGCAGGAAGGGGAAGCGCTCGATGTCGCCGAGCCCGAGCGCGATCATCTGCAGAATGACGGCCGCGAGGTTGGTGCGCAGAATCTCGGGCTCGGTGTACGCGGGCCGCCGCTCGTAGTCGGCCTCGGAGTACAGACGGATCGCGATGCCATCGCTCGTGCGCCCCGAGCGGCCCGAGCGCTGGTTGGCGCTCGCCTGCGAGATGGGCTCGATCGGCAGCTGCTGCACTTTCGAGCGCGTGGAGTAGCGGCTGATGCGCGCCGTGCCCGTGTCGACGACGTAGCGGATGCCGGGCACGGTGAGGCTGGTCTCGGCGACGTTGGTGGCGAGCACGATGCGGCGACGGATGCCCGCGGGGGGTCGCTCGAACACCCGGTGCTGCTCGGCCGCACTGAGCCGGCCGTACAGCGGCAGCACGTCGGTGGCGGCGCCGCGCGGGCCCTGGCGGGCGAGGTGCCCGCGGAGGGCATCCG